>VFQR01000001.1_pt1 | contig 1692000 bp, 1687 predicted proteins | sample 3512321 | NCBI WGS metagenome assembly VFQR01 (sample SAMN10412374, study PRJNA504923) | tailings metagenome | isolation source: Relicate 3 Philex TSF1 revegetated site | place: Philippines: Tuba, Benguet | collected 2017-08-29 | reverse complement strand
CGCGTCGCAATTCGATGGCCGCCACCGCTCCATTATAAGTCATTGACGCGTTTGACCTGTACGGCAGAAAATCGCCGAAGACGGTCACCCGATGTGGAGGGATGAGGGCTATGTTTGTGGGAGAGAGTTTGGGCGTTGTCCTATCTGAGGCGCAACGCGGATACATTCCGCCAATGCCGCGACGGCTCCACGGTGACGACAATCTCGGAGAAAGGCATTGAGAAGGACCACCCCAAAGCACCCTACTCCACCTCACCAACACCACCGCATCAGATCTCAACCGAGTTTAGACGCAGCGAGTTCGCGATCACCGAAACTGAGGACAAAGCCATCGCCGCCGCCGCAATCATAGGCGACAGGAGATCGCCGGTGATCGGGTAAAGCACTCCAGCGGCGATGGGCACGCCGGCCACGTTGTAGGCGAACGCGAAAAACAAATTCTGGCGGATGTTATTCATGGTCGCCCGCGAAATCGCGCGAGCGCGCACGATGCCAGTAAGATCACCATGAAGGAGGGTCACACCAGCGCTTTCGATGGCGACGTCCGTTCCAGTGCCCATCGCAATGCCGACATCGGCTGCGGCAAGGGCGGGCGCGTCATTCACACCGTCTCCAGCCATAGCCACGATCCGGCCTTCGCCCTTTAACCGCGCCACGATGCGAGACTTGTCCTCCGGCAGAACTTCCGCCTCCACCGTGTCGATGCCGAGCGTGCGTCCCACCGCCTCCGCCGTGGTGCGATTGTCGCCGGTCAGCATCACCAGCCGGATGCCTTGGGCCTTGAGGGCAGCGAGGGCGTCTGGGGTTGTCGCCTTGATACGGTCAGCGATGCCAAAGACTGCCGCGGCGACGCCATCAACGCTCAAGAAGATTGCCGTCGCGCCTTCGCGTCTTAGCTCTTCCGCCTTTGCGCGCAAACCGGCCGTGTCCACCTTCAGTTCGGCCAGGTATTTTTCCGCGCCCAACGCTACCTTGCGCCCTTCCACGACACCAACAACGCCCTTGCCGGTTGGAGAGTCGAAATCAGAAGCCTCAGCGAGCGCTAGACCACGCTCCTTTGCGGCTGCGACGATCGCCTGCGCCAATGGGTGTTCGCTTTGGTTTTCTAGGCTCGCGGCGAGACGCAGTACTTCGTCTTCCGTTTGATTGGGAGCCGTTTGGATGGCGATCACCGCCGGTTTGCCTTCGGTTAGCGTGCCGGTCTTATCCAGAACAAGCGTGTCCACTTTCTCGAACCGCTCAAGCGATTCTGCGTTCTTGATCAAGACGCCCGCGCGCGCACCGCGTCCCACCCCGGCCATGATCGACATCGGCGTCGCAAGCCCCAGCGCACAAGGACACGCGATGATAAGCACCGAGACGGCGGCGATGAGCCCGTAGGAAAACGCCGGTGACGGCCCCAGCACCCACCATGCAATGAGTGCAACGACCGCAACCGCGATGACCGCCGGCACAAACCATCCAGAGACCTTGTCGGCGAGCCGCTGGATCGGCGCTCGCGAGCGCTGCGCCTCAGCCACCATGTGCACGATACGCGAGAGCATCGTATCTGCGCCAACGCGATCAGCTTCGATCACCAATGCGCCCGTCTGATTAAGCGTGCCGCCGATAACACGCGCGCCCGCTTCACGGGTGACGGGCATGGATTCCCCCGTGACCATCGATTCATCAATCGTCGAACGTCCATCGCGAACGATGGCGTCCACCGGTATCTTCTCACCTGGGCGCACCCGAAGGCGATCTCCGACGGCAATCCGGTCAAGGGAAACCTCTTCCTCGATCCCATCCTTGATGCGCCGAGCAGTCTTAGGCGCAAGGTCGAGCAGTGCGCGAATGGCGCCTCCCGTTTGCTCGCGCGCCCGCAGCTCCAGCACCTGTCCCAAAAGCACAAGGACAGTGATCACCGCAGCCGCTTCGAAATAAACCGCGACCTGACCGTGCGCATCACGAAACTCGGGGGGAAACAGGCTTGGCCCCAAGAGCGCGACAACGCTGTAAACCCACGCAACGCCCGTACCGAGCGCGATGAGCGTGAACATGTTGAGGTTGCGCGTCTTGAGCGATTGATAGCCTCGCTCGAAGAACGGAAAGCCCGCCCACAGCACGACGGGTGTAGCCAATAGAAATTGAAGCCACGGATTCCACATCGCCGGCACGATATGATCAATGCCGAATAGATGCCGGCCCATCTCGAGCAACAGAACCGGGGCCGCCAGCGCAGCGCCAACCCAGAAGCGGCGCGTCATATCGATAAGCTCGGGATTGGGACCCGCGTCAGCAGTCGGCGTCATCGGCTCGAGCGCCATGCCGCAGATCGGGCACGAGCCAGGGCCGTCCCGCACGATTTCGGGGTGCATCGGGCATGTCCACTTCGCGCCCTTTGGCGCGTCCATCGATGCCGTGGGTGTTGCATGGTTGTGTCCGTGTGCGTGGCACGCCCCATGCGCCGCCTCTGGCTCATTCTTGGCGCAGCACGAATGCGAGACCTTAGGCTTGACGTATTTCTCAGGCGCAGCCTGGAACTTGGCTTTGCAGCCAGCGCTGCAGAACAACACGTCTTCGCCATTGTGCAACAGCCGATGCGAGGTATCCGATTTGACAATCATGCCGCAGACGGGGTCTCGCAGATCAGCGGCTGGGTGAGCGTCGTGTCCGTGATGATGATGGGCGTCCATGTTGTGCTCGCGAGCTTGCTCGCGCTCCTGATTTCACTTGCCCCAGAGCCTGCACCTTCCCACAATGGGAAGGTCAACACGGAAAATTCAGGTTCGATCCCATGAACATAGGGCAAGCATCCGAACAAACGGGTGTGTCGGCCAAAATGATCCGCTATTATGAGAGCATTGGCCTGCTCCCATCGGCGGCGCGGCGCGCAAATGGCTACCGGGATTACAGCGACCAGGACGTCGCCGTGCTTCAATTCGTGCGCCGCACCCGCGATCTCGGCTTTTCACTGGAAGAAGTCTCGGCCCTGCTCGCCCTCTGGAGCGACAAGAAGCGCCCTTCACGCGAAGTGAAGCGTCTGGCGGAAACGCACATCGCCGATCTCGAACGCCGGATGCGCGAGATGCGCGCCGTGATGAAGACACTTCGCCAACTCGCACAGCATTGTCACGGCGACGAGCGCTCCGATTGTCCTATCCTGGACGACCTCGCAAAGCCGCGTGTAGCGAAGGCGAAGAAGGTACGCCGCCGCTGGGTTCGCCCTTGAACGTCTAATACTGAGGCGCCGGCGCTCCGGCGCGCATCTCCGCGCAGTGGCGCACCATGTCCTCATGGCTCATGCCACCATGCTCCGCCGGATCATGGTTCGTGGCGTCATGGCCGGCTTGGCCTTCGTGTTGCTCCATCATCTGACAATGACGCATCATCTCCTCTTGGCTCATCGCGCCATGGCCCATGTCTTGCGCGGTGGCGCAGCCGCTCAGCACGGCGAGGGACGCCAGCGCAGCCATCCAGCTCATTTGACTCTCCTGATCAATCGCGCGCCGGATAGCGCGCGAGTATTTTAGCGGGCGCCGTCGCCCGAGAATGAAATGACCGCGAAGGCGTCACGCCCGGCTAAGCTATCGACATACCTAGAAGGCAAGCCCTCGAACGCCCGCAGGCCGCATCTCGACGCGCATCGTGTCGTCCAGCGGAACGTGACCTTCGATGGCGAAACCTGCGACGTTGCGGTATGAAAAAATGCAAGATTCTTTGCTTCATGCGTCGCTCGGAGGCCTTCTCCCCCCTATACGCAGCCGAAACGCCATCCCCTCCTCAAACCCTGTGAGGGAAATTGAACGCTGTCGCGTACATGGGTGCGCAGGGTAGAGAGTAATCGAATGCGAACCGACCTTGACGAAATGCTTGCCGCTTGGCGTAATCGCCGGCGATCAGCCGATCTAAGCCAACTCGAACCGCGTGTTTGGGCCGCCATCGCTGCGTCGCGCGCTCCTGACGGCGCGGGACTATTCAGCCTCCGTGCGGCATTTGTAGCGGCGATTATGATTGCGGGCGTCGCCGCCGGCGCTGCCTCGAGCACCGCGCCGGCGGTAGCCTCACCGTTCTCTGTGCATTCGCCCTACGCGCCATCCACACTGCTTGAGGGCGCGCCGTGAAGCTCTCCTGGCAAGGCCTGATCCTTACAGCATTGGTCGCCTTCGCTGCTGGCGTAGGCGGGGTGTGGATTGGAATGTACGCATTCCACAAGAGCACTCCCGGACTTCATGAAACCCTCCACGAGCGCCTCGATTTGACGACTGAACAACTCGGCCGCATCGAGACTATTGAAGCTGAGTTCGCAACCCGCCGCCAAGCGCTTGAGCATGAGATGCGCGCGGCCAATGCGGACCTTGCCGCAGCCATTCGCGCCGAACATGGCTACGGTCCTGGCGTCACCGCGGCGATCGCGCGCTTCCATCACGCCATGGGCGAGCTTCAATCAGAAACAATCCGCCATGTGTTTGCCATGCGCGAGGTGCTAACAGCGGATCAACAGGCGATCTTCGACTCTACAGTCATCGAATCGTTGACTACCGAAGAGCAATGAGCGGCGCCGACGAGCGCAGCGACGCCGCGCTTGTCGCGGCTGTCCTCGCCGGGGACGAACTCGCATTTACGCAGCTCATGCGCCGCCATAAGGAAGACCTCTATCGTTTTGTATGCGCCTATTCGGGCGATACTGGTGAAGCTTTGGATATTGTGCAGGACAGTTTTGTGGCGGCGTGGCGGGCGCTTGGGAAATTCGACCGACAGCGCTCATTTGGCATTTGGCTCAAACGAATTGCACTCAATAAATGCCGTGATTGGCGAAGGCGCCGGACGGTGCGTCAGTTCTTCTATCGCGCCGAGGACATCGACCGGCCGGGCCTCGAAATCAAGCAACCGGACGCCGCCGGCAACGATCGGGAAGAAACATTCGCGCGATTGGATGGCGCCATTGCAGCGCTGCCAGATGCGCTAAAGGCCCCGCTGCTACTCTGGCTCACCAGTGACGCGTCCTACCGAAGTATCGGCGAGGCTCTGGGGCTTACAGAAAAGGCTGTCGAGGTGCGCATATATCGCGCCAAGCGCGCGCTCGCCGAGATTCTGAGCAACTAGAATTTACCCAAATTAGCCTGAGGGGTTTCCCAAGCCGCTGCGTACTAAACTCGACGAGGCGGTGATTTGCGGGATTTGGAACACATTCTGGCCTGTCCTGAAACGGGAGAACGCCTCTGGCTGTCGCCAGCTGGCGATACGGTGGCGACAACGGCAGGAACGCACGTATATCGCGTCCGCAACGGCGTTGTGGAACTCCTCCCGGGTAAAGCGTTCACGAATGAGCATGTTCGGGAGTTCTACGATGAAACCGGCTGGTCTCAGACCGAGGACGGGTCCTTCGGGGACACGCTAGCATTCGTCGACACACGCGATGCGCCGCTGGCGTTTACCCGCCGCTGTATGCGCCACATCGGGCGCCACTTCCGGCGAGGCGGTGACCTGCTCCTTGATGCAGGCAGCGGTCCGATCCCGCATGATGAATTGTTGGCGTACGGCGACCGATACGCCCGACGCATTTGCGTCGATCTTTCAGTGGCGGCGTTGCAGGTCGCAAGACGGAAAGTTGGCGATCGCGGCGTCTTTCTGCAAGGCGACCTTACCGAGCTGCCGATTCAAACAGGCACAGTGGACGCAGCGACGTGCAATCACGTCATCTATCAAATACCGGACCCTGATCTACAAAGGCGCGCTTTCCTAGAGCTTTGGCGCGTGCTGAAGCCAGGTGGTTTTGCTGTCGTCGTCTATTGGTGGGAGACTGCCCCGCTCGCATGGCGGATAGAACGCTTCCTGCAGTTGTTCGGCGCTAAGCCTACAGCGCTGACCACGGTCGATGAGGGGCCGTCGGATGGGCCGGTTCATGCGCCACAATCGCTTAGATGGTTTGAGGCACAGCCGTGGCCCTTTCGGTATCGCCTTGAGCCATATCGCGTCGTGACGAACCACTTCATGCGCCGATACGTCAAAGACGATTTTCGCGGCCGCGCTCTGCTAAGCGCCCTCGGCGTGCTGCAGCGTATCGCCCCCACTTATTGCGGCAAATACGGCGCGATACCCGCCATCATCATTCACAAAGACTGATATCTTCATGGCCGTTCCGCGAGACCAAACAGGAGCGCTTGGGTTCGGTTGCGCACGTCTGCTCGAAAAGGCGAGCGCGCGCGAAGGCGAACGCTTGCTTGAGGCGGCTTTTGGCTGCGGCATATCCCACTTCGATGTGGCTCGATCCTATGGAGACGGACGCGCAGAGCAGATCCTCGGCCGAGTCGCCCGACGCCACCCGGGCCGCGTCCGCATTTTCACCAAAGCTGGGATCGATCCTCCCAGCGGCATTGAGCGCATCGCACGCAAACTAACTACTCCTCTTGGGCGCGGACGCACGCTGGCGGAGCATCGGCCGAGCCGGTTCCACCCAAATCAGGTCGCGATGTCCGTGCTCAAAAGTTTGAAAGCGCTTCGTACACCTGAGGTAGACGCTCTGTTACTGCATGATTGCTCGCTGCAAGACCTTTCGGAGGAACTCCTGCACCTCTTACAGACCTTGTCACGACGAGGGGTTATCGGGGCCTTTGGTATCGCCACTTCAGTGCAATCTGCAGCTTTGATCTACCAGAAGGCGCCCGCATTCTGTTCCATCGTGCAGATACCAGACGATGGGGTAACGCCGCTGCCAGTGGTACAGGGACATTTGATCACGCACTCATTCTGGCGGAGCCAAGAAGAAAACTACGACAATCAGCTCATCAGCGCACTGCGGAGAAATTCGCGTGGGACGGTGCTGTTTTCTTCCCACAACCAGGAACACATTAGGCGCAATTCGCAACTGGCGAGTTGGGACGATTCAACTTTGGGCTTACTTGATCGCGGGTGAGGGATTGTTGAGCTGGATACGTAATTAGGGATGGGTGCGCGCTGAACTTGGATTTTGGCGCTTGACCTTCCAACGATGGGAAGGGGCATAACCTATCGTGCTTGCGGTAAGGAGTTCATCGTGGCGATAGAGCGCCGGACACTATTGAAGGCCATTGCGGGCTCAGCGTTCGCTGGGGCGCAGGCCCTCTTTCCAGCATGGGCGCAAACCGGATCACGCGGAATCGCGCCGACGCTCGCCACCCTTAGCGGGCCCGACATCGCGCTTCGCGTCGGTCACTCGCCGTTCAACGTCGGAGGCCGCACCGGCCACGCGATAACCGTCAACGGCACGCTGCCAGCGCCGCTCATTCGACTTCGTGAGGGTCAGCACGCCCGACTCTCCGTCACCAACACATTGGATGAAGACACCTCGATCCATTGGCACGGCATCTTGCTCCCATTTCAGATGGACGGCGTGCCCGGCATCAGTTTTCCCGGCATCCGTCCAGGCGAAACCTTTGTCTATGAATTCCCGGTGCGCCAGTCAGGCACCTATTGGTATCACAGCCATTCAGGCCTGCAGGAAGCGATGGGCCATTTCGGGCCGATGATCATCGATCCCGCCGGCGCCGATCCCGTGGCGTACGACCGCGAGCATGTGATCGTCCTCTCCGATTGGAGCTTCCTGCACCCGCACGAAATCCTGCGCCGCCTCAAAGCAAGTCCCGGCTACTTCAACCAACAACGCACGACTGTCGCAGGCCTGCTCTCCGGCGAAGACCGCATGAGCGCTTCCGAGCGGCGCATGTGGGCTGAGATGCGTATGGACCCGCGTGACATCTCCGACGTCACCGGTTCGACCTTCACCTATCTCGTCAACGGCCACGGACCTCAAGAGAACTGGACAGGCTTGTTTGAGCCTGGCGAGCGCGTGCGTCTGCGGATCATCAACGCCTCAGCAATGACAAACTTTAACGTCCGCATTCCCGGTCTGCCGATGACAGTCGTGCAAGCCGACGGCGAGAACGTGCGACCGGTTGAAGTTGATGAATTTCAGATAGCGGTTGCCGAAACGTATGATGTGATCGTCAATCCGCGCGAAGATCTCGCTTACGCGATCGTTTCAGAAGCCGTGGATCGCTCTGGCATGGGCCGCGCAACGCTTGCGCCGCGACTTGGCATGAGCGCGGAAGTCCCCCCGCTCCGCCAAGTCCCCAATCTCACCATGCGCGACATGGGCATGGATATGGGCGCCATGGATCACAGCGCTGGCGGCATGGACCATGGATCGATGGATCATGGCGACATGAACATGCGCAACCGCTCGCTCGCGCCTCCGAATATGGCAGTGGGTGTGGGCGTACAAAGCATTTCGCCGATGCCGGAGAACCGACTGGCCGAGCGTCCGCTTGGGCTGGAGAACGAGCCTCACCGCGTCCTCGTCTATACCGATCTCGTCTCGCTTAATCCCAACCGTGACACGCGCCCGCCCTCGCGAACGCTTGAGATCCATCTCACCGGCAATATGGAACGCTATATGTGGGGCTTCGACGGCCGCCGCTTCAGCGAAATCGTCGAGCCTATCCGCTTCGAGCGCGACGAGCGTGTACGCGTCACACTCGTGAACGACACGATGATGCAGCATCCGATCCATCTGCACGGACACTTCTTCGAATTGGTCAATGGTCACGCTGGACATCAACCCCTGAAGCACACCGTGAACGTCGCCCCAGGCGGACGTCTGTCCTTCGATCTCACAGCCGACGCGCCTGGAGATTGGGCGTTTCACTGCCACATGATGATGCACATGCACTCCGGCATGTTCAACGTCGTGACCGTACGTCCTCTCGATGGCGTCGCATCATGAGAATGATCGCCGCTTTCGTTGCGCCGTTGGTTCTAGTCGCGGCAATGCCCGCCGCCGCCCAAGATCACGCGCAGCATGAGACGCCCGCATCCGATCCACACGCCGGCCACGAAACCACGCCCTCTCCGCAATCGACGCCGGCCATTGCAGGCGATGCGCGGGCCAACGCCGCCGACCTCTACTTTGACGCCGCAGCGATGGCTCGGGCGCGACAACAACTGGTCGCCGAAAACGGCGGCATGCGCACACACGCCATCATCGTCGAACGCTTAGAGGCGGGTTTTGACGATGACAGCGAAACTTATGCCTGGCACGCGCAAGGCTGGTACGGCGGCGACATTCATCGCTTCTGGTGGAAGTCTGAGGGAGAAGGCGCGTTCGAGGATGAACTCGAAAACGCCGAACTTCAGCTTCTCTATAGCCGCGCGGTAACGCCTTATTTCGATCTTCAAACCGGCGTCCGCCAAAGCTATCTTGAGGGCGAGGACCGTACCGATCTCGTGCTCGGCGTTCAGGGCCTTGCGCCCTATTGGTTCGAGGTAGGCGCAGCGGCGTTTGTCTCGACCGAAGGGGACGTGATTGTGCGCGCGGAAGCGGAGTATGATCTTCGCCTCACGCAAAGGCTCATCCTTCAGCCAAGCGCTGAACTCAATTTTGCGGCGCAAGATATCCGCGAGCTCGACATAGGCGCGGGCTTCACCGACGCCGAAGTCGGTTTGCGGCTGCGTTACGAATTCAGCCGGCGCATTGCACCCTATCTCGGAATCGAATGGTCGAGCGCTCTCGGCGAAACCCGCGACATTCGCGAAGCCCTCGGCGAAGACACCCAATCCACGCGCGCAGTCATTGGTTTGCGCGCGCTCTTCTAATATTAACGGAGAAATTCATGTCCAAACTTCCTCTCATGCTCGGCGCGGTGCTTGCACTCTTTGCAACCGCGCCGCTGGCGTCGGCACAGCACAATCACGGCGGCCACGGTTCGCACAGCGCCATTCAAACCACTCCGGCGGACGGCGCGATGGGCGCAGCCCCGGAAACCTTCAGCGCCACATTCGAACATCCCATGCGCTTGACCGGCCTCGTCATAACGCCGAGAGGCGGCGATCCGATCGCCGTGACCATTCCTGCGAGGGAAGCCGCGACGTCCGTCAGCATCGCGCTGCCGCGGCTTGCGCCCGGCAATTACACCCTCGCTTGGACCGCGAGCGGCGCCGACAATCACACAATGACCGGTCGCGTCCGCTACATGGTGCATTGAGCGATCTGGAGGAACCCAAATGAAACGCGTCTTACTGGCGCTTGTCGCGGCCTCGCTGCCGATTGCGGCTGCTGCGCCGGCGCTCGCGCACACCGCCGTGCGCGAAACTAGCATCGCCGACAACGCCACGCTGTCCGCGCCGCCAGCAACCTTCACGGTGACGTTCTCCGCCGCCACGGGATTGGCCAGCGTGACGCTCACCAACGCGGCCGGACGCGAGATCGTGCTCGACTATACGCCCCCGCGTACTCGAGCCGCAGCGTTCACGATCCCCCTACCGACGCTGGCGCCCGGCGCCTACACAATCTCTTGGCGAACGATGGCCAGCGACGGTCATGTCATGCCAGGCGCTGTCCGATTCACGGTCACTGGGTAGTGGAAGCCGATCCCCTTGCGCTCGCGCTGTTGGGGATCAAGCTCGGGCTCTATGGATCGGCCTTGCTGGCGACAGGGCTTGCTCTGCACGCGAGCTTGAACATTATCGCACGTGCTGACTATTCACGTACGCTACGTACCGCGACCTTTGCCAGCGTGATCGCGCTGCTCTTTGCTGTCTTTCGATTAGGGCTGGCGAATGTGCAATTGGCCGGCGGCGGTGCACTTCTCGATCCCGCGACGTTGTCATGGACGTGGCCAGCGCTTGGCCCAAGTTTGACGGCGACCGCAATCGGCGCTGTCGCGCTAACAATCGGGTTGTTGCTGCGATGGAAGATCGCCGCCGGGATCGGCGCCGTTGCGCTTGCCGCCTCGTTTGGGCTGACAGGACACAGCCAAGCCCTGGAATCTCCGGGCCTCGCGCCGTGGGCCGCAGGCTTTCACGTGCTGATTGCCGCGTTCTGGATCGTGGGGCCGTTGACACTTTGGCCTGTGCGCAATCTTGACGACACAACACTCAATGCGCGCGTGACTCGCTTCTCCAACGTCGCGATCGCCGCCGTTCCACTCTTATTCTTGGTTGGACTTTGGCTCGCGCTTCTTCTCGCCGGCGGCTGGACTCCGTTGTTAACGAGTCTCTACGGCCAATTGCTACTCGCCAAGCTTGGCGCGGCGAGCTTCGCGCTGGCGCTCGGCGCTTACAACAAAATGATCGTCACGACGAGATTGCGCACTACTCCGGAGGCCGGACGGCGCGCGCTTAAACTCACGCTTGGCCTCGATGCCGTTCTTTTTCTGATTACGCTCTGCGCCATCGCCGCAGCGACCAGCTTGACGGGGCCGCCGTCGCCTTAAATTTTTTCGACTGGGGGAGATTTCATGTCGCTCGCACGCCTTGCATCCTTTGTTCACAAGTGGCTGGCTCTGCTCGTCGGCGTTCAGATCGTATTTTGGGTCGTCAGCGGGCTCTTCTTCACGCTTATCCCTATTCAGCAAATACGAAGCGAGAACTTGATCCGGCCCGCACAGGCTCAAACAATCGACACCTCAACGTTGGCATCGCTGGCGAGCTTGCGCGGAGACCAAAACGCGCTGCCCACGAAGCTTACGATCGAGAGCCGCCCTATGGGCCAAGTCGTCGTAGCCGACTTCCGCGACCAGTCGCCGATCCTCTTTGACGCCGTGACGCTCCAACGCCTTTCACCGTTGAACGCGGAGCAAGCCAGCGCCGTCGCGCGCGCACACGTCACATTGGTCTCTGAACCAACGGATGTGACGCTGGTAACGGAGGAGTCTGCCGAATATCGCGGCGCGCTGCCCGCATGGCGCGTGCAATTCCCAGACGGCGGCTTGTCGGTCTACGTCGCGCAGAACACGGGGGCAGTCACCGCGCGCCGTTCCGATCTGTGGCGGATCTACGATACGCTTTGGGCGCTGCACATCATGGATTGGCAAAACCACGAGGACTTCAATCACCCGCTGATCATCATCGTCACAGTGATCACCCTGCTCTCAGTGATCGCCGGCATTGTGCTCATCCCATATCGCATCCGCTTCCGATCTCGCTCGAAACCGGTGGCGTAAGGCAGACTCGGTTTTGCCCAAAGTTTGAGCGCCAGGCCGGACATTCCCCAGTCTGAGAGCGCCCGGAGATCGATGCAAAATGTCCGCATTCGGGTGCGAAGCGGACGTTGTGAGAACAGGATACAATGGCAGAAAAGGGCCAAGGTGGGCCATTGTAAAAAATTCCGCGAATGACCTAGTCGATCCAAATCGGCCAGCCGCGCCCTGCCTACGTGAACGGCCTGATGTCGCCGTTTGCGGACGCTCGACGCTTTGCAAGTAGCGTCTTCTTCGTGACGCATTCCAGACTCCGCATGTCGAAGCGGCGCTCCCGATACATCACTTTCGGAACCGACGCCTCGCACGCCCCAAAAGAACATCTGCAGCAGTCCTGCCTTCTGCTAAGACTTGGGGGCGCCGCAAGTGTTGACGCCAAACAGGGCGTACGCTGGGCAAAATCCCACCAAACCGGTGAGTAGCGGCACAACGCCAAGCCACCCCCACGGACTCTGTGGTCCGACGAACACGAGCGAAATGATCGCAGCGCCAGCGATCACGCGAATGATTCGATCCAAACGGCCTTCATTAATCAGCAAATTCTTGATCGCGCTGATTACCTCGCTTCGGCCAGCAATGGCGCATCGAGCGACCTTTCATCGTCGCGCATCACGACGTAGATCGCGGGGATCACCAGCACGGTCAGCAGGGTCGACGACGCCAATCCGAACAGCAGCGAAATCGCCAGCCCCTGAAAGATCGGGTCGAACAAAATGACGCCGGCGCCAATCATGGCGGCGAGCGCAGTCAGCATGATGGGCTTGAAGCGAATGGCGCCAGCCTCAAGCAGAACTTCGCGCAGCGGCCGATCCACCGTCTTGGCGTGACGGATGAAATCCACCAAAAGGATTGAGTTTCTAACGATGATGCCGGCAAGCGCGATGAAGCCAATCATCGAGGTCGCTGTAAACGGCGCGTTGAAGAGAATGTGGCCGATGACAATGCCGATTAGCGTCAGCGGAATCGGCGTCAGAATAACGAGCGGCAGCTTGAAGCTTTTGAACTGCGCAACGACCAGAATGTAGATCGCCAGGATCGCCACGGCGAAGGCCGCGCCCATATCGCGGAAGGTGACGTAGGTGATCTCCCACTCGCCGTCCCAAAGCAATGACGGGACGCTCTCGCCAGCGGGTTGCCCGTACATGATGATGTTTGGCCGAGGCAGATCGCCCCAATCGTGCGCGCGCACGAGCCGCTCGACATCGAGCATGCCGTAGATCGGCGCCTCATACGCCCCGGCAAGCTCGGCCATCACCATTTCGGCGTAGCGCCCGTTGCGACGGAAGATGGGATAGGATCCCGCCTCGGTCTCCGCAGTCACCAACTCGCCGAGTTCCACCAGCCGCGCGCCATCTTGGCTGGCGGCGACGGGCATGGATGCAAGACTCTGAGTCCACGACCGCGCGGACTGCGGCAATCGCACTGCGATCTCGATCGGATTGCGCCCCTCGCCGCGATGCGAATAGCCAATAACTTGTCCACCCATGGCGACAGCGACGGAATCCATCATGTCGCGTTCGGAGACACCGAAGAATTCCAGTTGCTCGCGATTGGGTGTAAGGCGAAGACGCGGGCGCTCGACGCCGAAGCCGTTGTCGATATCGACCAAATACGGCACTTCGGCAAAGATGCCCTGCAGCTGGCGCGCAACTTCACGGCGCGTCTGTGCGTCCGGGCCATAAACTTCAGCCAACAAGGTTGCAATAACCGGCGGTCCCGGCGGCACTTCGACCACACGCACAACCGCTCCAGCGGGCACGCTCAGCGCTTGTAGCCGCTCTCGCAAATCAAGCGCGATAGCGTGACTGGTCCGGCTGCGATCTCCCTTGGGCAGGAGCGTCACTTGCAGATCGCCAAGCTCAGGGCGCTGGCGCATGTAGTAATGGCGCACAAGGCCATTGAAGTTGAAGGGCGCTGCCGTACCGGCGTAGGCGTCGACCGACACAACTTCGGGCACCGCGGCTGAGATTGTCGCGGCTTCAATGAGGACACGCTCTGTCGCTTCCAGCGACGCGCCTTCTGGCAAGTCCACGACGACTTGCAGCTCGGACTTGTTGTCGAACGGCAGCAATTTCACACGGACCGTTCGAGTCGCAAACAACGCGCAGGCCACCAGGGTCGCCACACCCACGATCACAAGAAACTTCCGAGCTCCCTTGCGCGAGCGAATGATGGGCGCCGCGACACGCCGGTACATGCGACCAAAGAACCCCTCTTCGTCATGGTGATGCGCCTGCGCAGCAGAACCGGCAGCTTTCGGTGCAAACTTAATCATCAGCCAAGGCGCGATCACCACGGCGACGAAGAAGGAGAACAGCATCGCCGCCGAGGCATTCGCTGGGATCGGCGCCATATAAGGGCCCATCAAGCCCGAGACGAACATCATCGGCAACAGCGCGGCGACGACGGTCAGCGTCGCTACGATGGTTGGATTGCCGACTTCCGCCACTGCCGCAATCGCCGCATCGATGCGTGAACGACCATCCCGCATGGCCCAGTGTCTGGCGATATTCTCAATGATGACGATCGCGTCGTCGACGAGAATGCCGATCGAAAAGATGATCGCAAAGAGGCTGACGCGATTGATGGTGTAGCCCATCAAGTTCGAGGCAAAGAGAGTGAGGAGAATAGTCGTCGGTATGACGACTGCCGTCACCATAGCTTCGCGGCGGCCGATGGCGAAGAAGATGAGCGCCACGATCGAGAGCGTCGCAAGGCCAAGATGGAAGAGGAGTTCGTTGGCTTTCTCGTTCGCGGTCTCGCCATAATTGCGCGTGATGGCGACCTCGACGCCATCCGGGATCAGGCGCCCTTCCAGTGCATGGAGGCGCGCTTCGACCGCTTGTGAGACAGTCACCGCATTGGCGCCGTCGCGTTTGGCGATGGCGAGACTGACGGCCGGCGCCACGCGCTGATTTTCGCCTTCGCGGGTAAAGCGCCAGACGCGAGCTTGGTCTTCGCGCGGCCCGAGTGTCACTTCAGCGACGTCTCTGACGTACACCGATCGTCCATCGGCGGCCTGCACGGTCAGCAGGCCGATTTCAGCGGGATCGTCGAGGGTTTGGCCAATCGCGGTGGAGGTCGTGCCGTCAGGACCGCGAAGATCGCCGCCTGGAAAAGCACGATTAGCGTTCTGGACAGCTTCGATGACGCGGCCGAGCGGCACGCCATAGAGAGCCAGTCGGCCCGGATCGGGCGCGATCCTGATTTCCTGCGGCCGCCCGCCTACGATGAAGGTGAGGCCGACATCATCGACCTTCATCAATTCACTCTGCAATTCGTCGGCGACCCGATAGAGCGCGCTGTCGTCCCAACGATCTGCGGCTTCAGCGCTCGGCGAGAGCGTGATCACCATGATCGGTACGTCATTTACGCCGCGCGCGACAATCTGCGGCTCGGGAATGCCAACCGGGATGCGATCGTAATTTGCGCGGATCTCCTGCTGGATGCGCACGATCGCGTCGTCCGGATCCGTGCCGACGAGAAAGCGCGCGGTGACCAGAACCCGGTCATCCTCGGTTTGGCTGTAGACGTGCTCGACGCCCTCTACGCCTTTGACGATCGTCTCTAGTGGCTTGGTGATGAGCTCAACCGCGTCGGGCGCTCGAAGGCCATCGGCGCGCACGCTGATATCGACCAATGGCACGGAAATCTGAGGCTCTTCCTCACGCGGAATAGTGAACAGCGCCAAAAGCCCGACGGCGAGCGCGGTCAGGAGAAAGAGCGGCGTCAACGGCGAGCGAATTGTGCTCTTGGTGAGAAAGCCTGAAATGCCGAGCTTCATGTGCGCGGGTCCGGCAGCACGATGACGTCGCCGGAGGCAAGGCCAGACAATATCTCCACGCCGTCGGGCGAGGCTTCAGTCGGCAACGCGCCGCCCCGTTGCACCGGCGCATCGATGACAGCGCCGCCGGCGCGCACCAGCCGCACATAATCAACGCCATAGCGGGTTTCGATGTAGCGCCCTGGGATCACGATGGCTTGCCGCTCGCCCGCGGGTATGAGCACGCGCACACGCGCGCCGACGAATTCGCCGTCAAAGCCTTGGGCGTCCAGATCGGCCATCACCCGACCGTTCTCGATCGCTGGGTAGACCTGGCGCACGCGTACGAGGCGCGCAGCGCCATCGTCTTGAGCATCGAGTATCCGAATCTCCTGACCTTCGCTCAGGAACTCAGCCTGAGCCTCCGGCAACTCAAGCCGCAGCACGCGCGCGCCTGTCGCGATAGCCACCACGACTTCACCTGGCATCACCACGGCGCCTTGTGGGATCGGCGCGCGGGTGACGCGCCCATCCGCTGGCGAGAGCACGCGCCCTTGCGCGTTGGCCTCCGAAAGCGCGCCGCCTTGTGAGCGGGCTACGCGTAGCTGCGCCTCTGCCGCACGGGTTTCAGCGTTGACCTGATCCATCCGCGCTTGCGAAAGAAAGCCGCGTTCAAAAAGTATCTGAAAACGAGCCTGATCGGCGCGGGCGCGCTCAGCAGAAGCCTCAGCCGCTGCGATCCCGGCGGAACCGGCCTGCGCCTCGAGCGCGAGACGCTGATCGCTAATGATCGCGACGACCTGGCCGCGTCTTACCTGCTCCCCTTCACGCACCATCAAGCGAGTCAAAGTGCCGCCAATGCGAGCACGCGCATCGCCCACATCCCTGCTGGTGAGGACGGCCGAGACCGTCTTGAAGTCCGGCGCCGAAGCGCGCTGGATCGTCAGTTCGCCCTCATGCTGCGGCGCGGGCGCCAGCGGGGCCTGTTCGGGCTGACCGCACGCGCCGAGCAGCATCAGCGCCGCCAGCCATCCGTGAACCCGTCTCATGCGCGAACTCCTCCGCCGACTCTGCAGCGCCAAATCGATGCCGATGTTGCGTGAGATCAAGGCGCCGCCCCGCGCGACCCGCGATCTTCCGTGTGCGTCACATTCATTCACTTGCATATATACGCAGATACTAATATATATGCAATGGCGCCGCGCGCGCCGGGAGCAAGAAGATGGCGACCATAGCAATTGTCGGCGCTGGCCTCGGCGGGGTTCTGGCGGCCTATGAAATCAAGGCCGAAGCACGTGCTTCAGATAGGGTCGTGCTCATCTCCAAGGGAGACACTTACCATTTTGTTCCTTCGAACCCTTGGGTGGCGGTGAACTGGCGCGCGCGCGAAGCGATTGAAGTCGATCTGCTGCCCGTGATGAAGCGCAAAGGCATCGCATTCAACAATGCAGGCGCCAAACGTGTGCATCCAAGCCAGAACCGGCTTGAGCTCAACGACGGCTCGTCGCTCAATTACGACTATCTCGTCATCGCGACGGGCCCAGACCTTGCCTTCGATGAGATCGAAGGCCTGGGGCCAGAGCGTTTTACGCAATCCATCTGCCACGTCGATCATGCCGAACGCGCAGCGGCTGCGTTCGATGCTTTCTGCGAAGACCCCGGACCAATTGTTGTCGGCGCTGTCCAAGGGGCGTCGTGCTACGGCCCGGCCTACGAGTTCGCGATGATCCTCGATACAGAGCTCCGGCACCGCAAGTTGCGTGACCAAGTGCCGATGACCTTCGTCACCGCTGAACCTTATGTCGGCCATCTTGGTCTAGACGGCGTGGGCGACACTAAGGGCCTGCTCGAGAGCGAAATGCGCGAGCGCCACATCAAGTGGATCACCAATGCCCGTATCGCGAAAATCGAACAGAGCAAGATGACCGTTGAAGAGCTGAGCGAGGATGGCGTGGTCAAAGCCACGCACGATCTCCCGTTCAAATATTCGATGCTGCTTCCAGCCTTCCGCGGCGTGCCTGCGATCATGGGGATTGAAGGCCTGGTGAACCCCCGAGGCTTTGTGCTGGTCGATAAATACCAACGCAATCCGACCTATCCGAATGTCTTCGGCATCGGCGTCGCCGTCGCCATTGCTCCCACCGGCAAAACACCGGTTCCGGTCGGCGTGCCGAAGACCGGCTTCATGATCGAATCGATGGTGACGGCCACCGCCAAGAATATCGGCGCACTGCTGCAGGAAAAAGCACCGCAAGAGCAAGCCACCTGGAATGCTGTCTGCCTTGCTGATTTCGGCGACGAGGGCGTTGCGTTCATCGCTCAGCCGCAAATCCCGCCGCGCAATGTCAATTGGTCCGCGCACGGCAAATGGGTGCATTTGGCCAAAGAGCAATTTGAGAAATACTTTATCGGCAAGCTCCGCCGCGGCCAAAGCGAGACCTTCTACGAGGCGCTTGCCCTCAAGGTGCTGGGTATCGCCAAGCTGAAGGAGACCAAACATTGATTGGCGTTGCTTGCCCCGCCTGCAATCGAGGCAATCGCGTTGGCGCCGGCGATCGGAACTTGGCCAAGTGCGGACGCTGCGGTGAAAAGCTGTTCACCAAGGCGCCGATCGACGTCGACGATGCAGCGTTTGCCGCGCACTTGAAGTTTAGCTCTCTCCCGGTGCTCGTCGATGTCTGGGCACAATGGTGCGGACCCTGCCGCATGATGGCGCCCACTTTCGCCGCCGCGGCCGCAAAGTTTGAACCAAACGTGCGCTTCCTCAAACTCAACGCCGACGAAACCCGCGCCCCAGCCGAACTCGGCGTGCGCGGCATCCCAGCGCTCATCCTCTTCCACAATGGCAGCGAGGTCGCCCGTCAGGCCGGGCTGATGAACGGCGCACAATTAGAGACTTGGCTGAAGAGCGAGCTCGCATCGCTTTCAATTTCGGAGGATTTGTCATGACAATTGATCGCGCGGTCTTCGCGTTTGCGGGGCTTGTGGTGCTGATCGGACTGGCGCTGGCGACCTGGGTCCACCCCTATTGGGTGCTGCTCTCGGCATTCGCCGGGCTCAATATGTTTCAAGCCGCGTTCACCGGCTTCTGCCCGGCGGCGATGGTGTTCAAACGGCTCGGTTTTAAACCTGGCATCCTCTTCAAGTAGGAATCACTTGCCGCCGTAGAGTTCGCAGAGCGCGCCGACGAGCTTTTGCGCCGTCGGGCTCGCCAACCGATAATAGATGTTCTGCCCTTCGCGCCGCGTGGCGACGAGACCTTGCGCGCGAAGCTTCGCCAAATGCTGCGACAACGCCGACTGGGCAAGGTTCACATGCTCACCGAGTTCGGAAACCGAGAGTTCGCTTTCGCTCAACCGGCACAAAATGATGAGCCGCTGATCGTTCGCGAGCAGCTTTAAGAACTCTGCAGCCTCGCCCGCCCTGCTTTCTAGATCGCGTATCGCTTTTTTGGATTTTGTCGCCGCAGCCATCGTCGCTCCTGCGACACATATTAGCATCCACGCATCTTTTTCCAAGCCTGTTGATGCCGATCAACGCAGCCACCAGTGCGCGAAGGCAAGGCAAAGCCCATGACCACGCTAAGCTTTCCCTTCCTGCGCGCCATGGAAAAACCGAAGCGCTCCATCAACCGCATGGAGACGCCCCCGCCGCTCGCGCAATTGCCGGAGAACCTGAGCGCTGAGCGCGTGCTCGAGGTTCAGCATTATACTAATCGGCTTTTCGGTTTCACGATCACGCGCCCAGCTTCATTCCGCTTCCGCGCTGGCGAGTTCGTCATGATCGGCCTGCGCACCGCTGAGCGTCCGCTGATGCGCGCCTACTCAATCGCCTCGGCGCCCTCTGCCGAGGCGCTCGAATTTTACTCGATCATCGTCCCGGACGGTCCGCTTACATCGCGCCTGTGTCAGATAAAGCCCGGCGATGAAGTGCTGATGGCGCGCAAGGCGACCGGCACGCTCGTGCTTGACGCACTGACGCCGGCCACACGCCTCTTCCTGGTTTCAACCGGCACCGGATTTGCGCCATTCGCCAGCATTCTGCGCGAACCGGAGACCTACGCCAAATTCAAACAGGTCATCGTCACCCACACCTGTCGCGATGCAGCTGAGCTTCGCTATAGCGCCGACGTCGTCAATGCTCTTCCGGACGATCCTCTCGTCGGCGAAGCCGCTGCCTTCCATGTCATGCGCTACGCCACCTGCACACGTGGGTCCTGCCAGCGTCGCGGTCGAATTACCGACCTCATGCAATCAGGCAAGGCGTTCGCCGACATGGGCATAGCGCCGCTCAGCCCCGCACACGACCGGGTCATGATCTGCGGCTCGCTTGGCTTCAACCACAACATGCAGGCGCTTTTGATGAGAGCGGGCTTTACCGAGGGATCAAACGCCGCCCCTGGCGAATTCCTGGTCGAAAAAGCATTTGTCGGCTGAGGATATCATTATGCATAAGAACTGGCCCGAAATGGCGAACGCGCTCAACCCGCTTGTCGCCAATCTTCGCACCCGCCAAGGCGATGTCATGCGCGCCTTTAGCCAGCAAGCCCAGGCGGCGCTCAAGCCCGCCGCCCTCGACGCCAAGACCAAGGAGCTCATCGCCCTTGCCGTATCGGTCGCACTGCGCTGCGATCCGTGCATCACCTTCCATGCCAAAGCCGCCATCGCTACAGGCGCCAGCGATGATGAGATCGCAGAGGCAATGGGGGTTGCGATCTATATGGGCGCGGGCCCCAGCGTAATGTACGCGGCGCAGGCGCTAGAGGCGGTGGATCAGTGGCGGGCGGCGGCGCGCTCTGACGACGCGCAGGAGACACCATCCAGGTTATGATGAATCCCCCCGCTCGCAGGCAGCCGGCCGGCTTCTTCACTGCGCCTGCCTCGCTGCCATTTCAAAGAGGATCTCAATATTAGCTTTCAGCGCATCGCCCCCCCACCGAGACGTCTGTTCGTATGAGCAATGTCCGTTCTGTGTCGTGAAGCGGACTCTGAGAGATGACGGTCCGGGGACAGGAAAGGGCCAATCTCGGTCATCGAGACAACAACTTACGAACGGCGTGAATGGAGGGGTATTCCGGTCGCTCGTCAGTCTCAAATATCCCAAGAGCGGCCCTTCCCGCTTGGATGCCGCAAAGCAGACGCCGACAGTGCCTGAGCGCTTAGATCGGCAAAGATGCGGTCCTGCTTACTTTGTACATCCCGCGAGTCTCCACGCAGATAAGGGCCCACCCGGCATCCGCTCGTGTCAGCGGGAGATCTCCAATTCCACAACAAGCTCCGGCTTCAACAACCTGCCGACGACTGACACACTCGCCGGGGACTGCCCGGCAATGCCGTACATGGCGCGTTTTCGGGGTCCGCCCGAAGGAGCTTTGTCGAGACAACGTAGATTGCGCTTTGGAGCTTTCGATGGGATTCTCAGATGCATTCCTTATGGCGCTCGGTGCCTGGCAGAACGGTGCCGCCGAAGATCGCACGCGTCGGAAGGCGCTGGGCGACGCACTGGCGCTCGAGGCGGCGAAGCTGCCGGTGAAGTATCGAAGCGTTTCGGGGCCGTGTTTTCGCAAACGCTTCATCTACAAAAGCGAGAGCGTGGCGTTCGCACGTGGTCAGATCGACGAAGGCGTCGCCGCTTGGACAGTCGACGAAAACTACGCCAGAAATTTTAAGGGCGGAATTCGACCCGACGGCAGTCTCACGGCACTATTCGCCAAGACGCCCGAACCGGACGAAGTCGTTGTATCGCTTCCCGCGCTCTGGGCATCCAAAGACTTCGAAGCTGCAGTCACCGACTATTTGAGCCGCGCAGGCAAATTTGCAGATGCTCTCGTCAACTTCAAAGACAATCAGGGCGAAATTGTTCTGAATACGCCGCTACGGCCCGACGACGTCCATGGATTGTGCGGGATGCCGAGCGAATACGACGAGCTTTGCGACCGAGCGGGCATCCTCGATTCTGAAGAGCGAGACCGCATCTGGAAGAGTATGATTCAGCGCGGCGTCTACGCAAACGAGGCGTGGTGGTTGCGAAAGGAGGCAGCGCAGCGGATCATCCAATCAGCCAACGCTCGGCTGGCCGAAGCCGCAAAGAATCTCCAACGGAGGCCGACTCTTCGACAGCAATTGCTGCGTTCTACGGCCCACGTTGGCTTCGGCCGGCGTCTGGTTTGATGTCCGTCTTAAACGCGCGGTGTTTCCATGCCCCAAGCCCACTGACGGCGAAATCGCAACAGCGGACGGCAAGACTTCTATACTCAGAACGGACGTTGCGCGTCGCGCGTGAACGAACTCCGATACGGATCGCGTCGTCGCGGCAATCGAATGATGGGAAAACAGTCGCTCCAACGCACGCGCTTAGGCGAAGCGCTTTCCTCGTTTCTAAAATTTCCCGGACTTTTTCCTAGATTTCGCAGTAGGTAGCTTCCGAGAACCAGCTGCCGACTTCTTCGTGGCAAGATTAGATTTCTTGGCTTTTTTACTTCCAACCTTGCGCACTGTGCTGAGCGCAGGACCTTCGTCTCGCGTATTCAAGAATGGCTCAAAGATGTGCTGTGCGAGATGCCTTACGACGGGCACGACCACGCCGTCGCCTGTCAAATGATAGGCATCGCTGTAGCGCTTCGGCAGCTTGAACTCGTCGGGCAAACCCATAAGCCGCGCGGTCTCACGCGCAGAGATAAGCCGCGAGCGAACGCGCTCACCGTCAACGACGAGAATGGTCTGCCGGCTCGATCCGCCGCTCGGCGTCCGCAGGCACCCAGAGACGTCGTCAAAGCGCGCTTCAACGCGCTGAACTGACCTGTCGCTTCCGTCCTCTTTGCGCATCCGGCGGTACATGCCGCCGACCATGCGCTTACCGGCCGCCTTCGCTTCCTCGACCTTCGCGAGGTTCTTGGCGCTCATCATGCTCAAGAGTCGATCGGTCTCGGCTTGCGTATGCCAATCAACGTCGGTTGGTTCGTCCTCAATAAGGTCGGCAAATCGCGTACTTCGAACCGGCGGAAGCGGCATACTCCACCAGATCCAATGCTTCTGCAGCCCCGGCGGAAGGTTGTTGTAGGCGCGCTTCAGGGCCGCTGATCGCCACGCTTCATCAACGTCATTGAGAAGCGACAATTGCCGCGGCGCGTCGTTGCGCGGGACAGCGACGAAGAAAAGCCTTTGCCGCGATTGCGGGACAAAGAGCTGCGCATCAATCGTCAGCGCGCCAATGTCGTAGCCAAGGTCGACCGCAGCTTGGACGATCGACTTGAAATCTTCGCCGTCATGCGACGTCAGCGTTCCCGCGACATTCTCCAAGACGATCATGCGCGGCGCGCGCTTCTGAGCGTCAAGCTCCTTCATCCGCTCCCAAAAGAGCCAGAACGCGCCAGAGCGATCACCTTTCAGACCGGCACCGGCGCCAGCGAGCGATAAGTCCTGGCAAGGAAATGACGCCCACGCCAAATCGGGCGCAGTTGCCGGAAGCTGATCGACGGAGATCGCGCCGACGTCGCCCTCATGCATTTCGCCATCGCCCCAATTGGCGATGTAGGCCTGAGCTTTCTTCGGATCGAAATCATTGGCGAACTTGCAGTGCCAACCCGCGCCAAGTCCGGCGCGCGCCATCCCGCCGCCTGCGAAAAACTCGACGAATGTGAACAGCGGGGCCTCCCGGGGCGCGGGGCTGGTAGACTCGGACTTGGCAGCGATTCTGCGCGTCATGCATACCCCGCCCACAAGATATTGTGGGTAAAGCCCGAGACTCGCCATACTGATTGTTTCGGGCCCAGTTTACGAATTACACAGTTCCATTTATGTTCCGTAAACGCCAGGTTGTCCACAGGAAGTTCGACGATGTTCGCCGCTAACGACCAGCCCCTCGACCCAGAGTGTTTGGCCTGGCCGACGGAGGCCGAAGCGGCGTCGGACTCGCTCGAAGGCAATCACTATTACGACCCTGATATTCGCCTGGCGCTCTGGGAAAACGTCACGCGCGCGCTCGAACTGGAAGACATCGTCCTGCCGCGCCTTCGCGCCGCCGACGATCCCGCGGCGGAGTGGATCGAGCAGAGCGAGCGCATCGCCGCCGAGTCATCCGACATCGGCGACGACTTCTTCGCCAGGCTCGATCCAGGCGTCGCCTCCGCAACGCTTGCGCTCGGCGCCATAGGCTGCATCCCCTTCTGGAGCTGCAATGGGGGCGGCTTCGGCGGCGATCACCTCGCCCATGAACCCATGGTGCGCTTCTTTGCGCGCGCCGAGCACGTCGCGCGCCTTAGCGCCTGCGCTGCGCACGCAAACGTTCGCCTCTCTCAATCCGACGGACGCTGTCTACTAACTGCCGAAGATGTCGAAGCGTTGCGCACGTTCGCTTCGGCCATCCTTAGGACGCGCGAAACTTGAGTTCGGAGCTAGCGTTCGGCGCCTAAGCTTATACAGCCCGCCGCGAGCAACGCCGAGTACGTATCGTCCATAAGGGCTGAATCGCGCGTCGGATCATAGCTTGCGCCATGCGGAACGAAGATCGCCATGCCCGCGCGCGCTCGGGTCAAGAGGACGCGGTAGGCGTTCAGCCTGAAACGTTTGCCGTCTTCCGATTGAATTGAACGCCAATTGGGCGCGCTCATTCGGCGCGGCGCCCACGCCTCTTCGCGCCAAACTAGATCATGGCCCCAATAGAGGCCTACATAGTCGAGCTCGAGACCTTGGCAGACGAACTCTGAGAGCGGCGTCTCCAACGCGTTCGACGATCGATAATCGCCCGCAGGCCGCAAGAACCAATGCACCACGGCCTGAAGGTCATTCGATCGCGGCGACGGCGGCAAGCCGTCGCCGATAAGGCGCACTGCGCCTGAACTCGCAAGCAGCCCAACGCGCCGCTCGCCGCGTCGGCGCGTTTCGAGCCAATTCTTGAGCATCGCCAAATCGCGCGTTACGAACGCCGGGCATTCGCTTAACCCATTGGCGATCTCTCGTGCGCGCGCGATGGCGCCGGCGAGCAACGCCTCGACCCAAAGGCCGTGCCCGGCGTTGCGATAGGCGCGAACGCTCGACTTAAGATGAAGCTTTGGCGCGACCTCGACCGGAAGCGGCGCATCGGCGACGAGCGCGCGAAGCCCATTCGCGCTATTGAGCGCGCTCGGCGCGGCATAGGCTTTCCAAGCGCCGTCGGCGCGGGCGAGCGCTTCGCCCCAAAGTCCAAGCCCGCCCTCACCGCGATTGATTTCTTGGCCAGGGCCGACAAGGCACACCAAGCACGCCCACGGGAGCCGGCCCATAATTTCCAAGAAGAGCTCAGGCTCAGACTTCTCGCGCCCGAGCAGTTTCAACCCCGTCGCACTATCCCAAGCGCGCTGCGCCTCATCGAAGACGATGACATTCTCCGGCGGCGCGCCGGCCTCGCCATGATCCTTCAGATAACCAAGCAGCGTCTGCAGCGCTTGCAGCGAACGCCGCCGCGCCTCCTCGATCGAAACACCGGTTCGCGCGCGCGCGTCCTGCGCAATTGCTTCCTGCAGAACAAACACAAGCGGACGATTGCCGCTTAGGAGCGCGGCCGGCGCGCCGACGACGCGGCCCGCATCCTTGGCGAAGACAAGCTCAAGCCCAAGCAGCGTCTTACCCGAACCCGGCTCGCCAGTGACGAAGCAAACGATGCGCTCGCCATTCTCGCGCGCACTCTCGATAAGGCGTTGAAGTTCGGCCGCGGTATCGCGCAACGAATCCGCTTCAGCGTCGCTTCGACCAATCTCGGCGACGCTATGGCCCGCATAGATGGCGCGCGCAGCCGCTACGATATCAGGCGTCGGGCTATACGAACTCTGATCATAGCGGCGCCAGTCGATCTGCGCGCCCTCGTCGCTCGCCCGTTGAAGTGCGCCCGCCAGCGTTGCGGCGTTCACCTTCATGCACGCGCTTACACCCTCAAGAAACTCCAACGCCTCATGGGTTTGATCCCCCGCTTGGCTCGCGCAAACGATAGGAACGATCTCAAGTGCGCGACTCGCGCCGTGGAAGTCGCGAAGGCAAAGCGCATAGTCGATGGCCTGCGCCAGGTCGGCGCGCGCGAATGACTTCGCGCCGATCTTGAACTCGATCACGAGGACGCGCGACCCGGCGAGAATCACCGCGTCGATCCGGCGCCCGAGCCGCAATAGCGGCAGCTCCAGAAGAACGCCCCACTCGTTTCTATCAAGTTCGGCGAGCGCAGTTTTCAAAATCGCGACCTGCTCGCGCCAGGCGCCAATCTGCAGCGCCTCGTCGCCAGAGTGCTCAAGCCCAACGCGGAGCGCGAGTTGGGCGACGATGCTCTCGTCGGCCGCTTCTAAGAAGCGCTGCGCGCTATCGGCGTAAAAGGCGCGCGTCGCGGGCGTCATCGACTTTCACTCTCACGCCGCGCCAGCTTCGCGCAAGCCGGCCGCCTCAGGCGGGCTTTGCGAAGCGCGCGAACTCAGCCGGCAAGAGCTCAACCAGCTTTGCGCCGGGAAGCCCCTGAACGTCGAACGTCATGTCGAGCTGGCGAACGACTTTGACGAAGCGCGTCACCGAACCGCGCCCGTCGCTCGAAGCGCCGCGCTTAATCGCTCCCGACTTCGCATCGAGATAAAGCGCATTCAGAGCGCGCGCGATCGAGGGCGAGAACGGCAAACCCTCCGTCTTTCGGCTGGCGATCTGCTCATCGATCTTGGTGGCTTGGCTCGGATGGCACGCCAGGAAGACGCGCGCATCGTCGCCGTAGTAACCGACGAAGAAAATCGCCGAACGCACAAGGTGGCGGTGGCTATGGGTGTAGCTCTGCCACTTATTGTCGACGCCCATTAAATGCCGCGACGCTTGGCCAATGATCCGCGCGCCGTTGGCGCGCACCATCGTGCTCTCCCAGAACGCAAGCGAGAGCCACGCCATAAGCCCCGCGTCGTCGATCGCCCCCTTCCAACGCTCGCCAATCGCAGCCATCAAGTGCTGCCCGAAGGCGAGCTTATCCTTGAAGATCGGAATCTCGATTGTCACGCCTTCGCCCCACGGTTCGCTCAGCACCGGATCGTCGAGCCAGCCCACCGGCGGATCCGACGCGTCCTTCGCGGCGAGCCACTGACCAAATTGCTGAAGCCCCGCTTCAGTGAAACGGCGCAAGGGACGCGTACTCATTGCGGGGCCTCCCCGAGCGCCGTCAGCGCCGTTTGCATCAAGCCGTGCCTTTTCGAAAACGCAGCCGACAATTCATCGAGCATCGCATCAATCTCTTCGTCTGAAGGCGCGTCTTCGCCCTCCTCGCGATCATCCAAAAGGTCGCCAAATGGGGGATGGACTCCAGCGAGGAAGACGCGCCAGCGCGGCAGCCAGTCGCCGGCCTGCTCGCTACTGCGCACAAGCCGCTCGGCGATAGCGCGCATGGCTGCCGGAAGCGCCAACGCTAGAAACGCCGGCGACTTCCACAAGAAGACGCCGCTCGCTTCGAGCGATTTTTCAACCCAGATCTCCGGTCCCTCGGCAGAGAAATGAAGCCGCCAAACATCGCCCTGCAGATCCTTCTGCCGAAGCGGCAGAAGATCGTCGGCGTCGCGTTCGCTCTGATCTTCAATCGAACGGACGCCGTCGACTTCGGCGATAAGCTTGCCTGTCTCGGCTTCGGTGATCTTCACACGGAAGCGCAAACCGTCGGCGCTCGGGATGGCGTTGAGCTCAGCCCAGTCGGAGCCTGCGCCGGGCTGCTTGAACTTCTTCGCAAGACCGAGGCTTAGACGCTGATAATGGCCGCTCTTGCTGCGGTAAGCCTCGAGCGCGACTTCAGCGTCGTCAGCGACTTGGCCAACGTCGAGTTCGGCGATGCGCGCTTTGAGCGGCGACGCGCTTGCGTCTACCGAAATCGACACGGCGGTCGCGGCAAGCGCGCGGCGCTGTGTGTAATTCAACCGCAAAAGCGATGAGCGGCGGAAATCTTCAAGGCTCATGCGGCCTCTCCATCAGCTTCAGCGCCCTCGACGGCTTGAACCCGCACCTTGACCTCAAGGTCGCGCCGCGGGTCGAGCCCGGCGACGTGAACGCGAAGGTCGCTAGTTGCGCCAAGCACTTTGATCGTGTTGCCCGACACTTCAAACGCGGAAGCGCCAACGTTCTCGAGCGGCAGCTTGTCCAGCTCGAAGTCGAACTTGACATATTCCTTGAAGGCGTCGCCGAAGCGCACCGCATAGGCGCACTTGAGCGTAACGTTGAACGCCCCCGCCTCCTTCGCCGCTTCGGTTGCGGCGAGCGTAAAGCCGTCCTTCGTCTGGCTCACGCGCACCAACGGGCGCTTTGACTTGATTGGCCCCGGCGGCGGTTGCGGCGGAGGCGGCTTAGGCTGCTTCTTCTTTTTGTCGGCGGGCGCATGCCACGAGAAGAAGTCGATGAGCGCGTTCGCCACCGGCTCTTCGCCCTCGCTCGCCACCAGCGACTCGAACAGACCGGAGAGCGCCATCTTCACGGCGACAATCGTCTCGCGCGCGCGGACGAAGGCGTCCTTGACGTAATCGTGCTCCCAGTCTTCGTGCGAAGGCCCTTCCGCATCACCCAGGAAGCCGCTCAAAGCGTTGTCTTGCGCCAACAGCAAGCCAACCGCCGGCCGCTTGCCCCAGCGCACTGCGCCGCGCACCGTGACGTCGTCGCGAACGCACGCAATCTCGCTTGCGCCTGCTTCGGCGTGCTTTAGCGCAAGCTTGAACGACGCCGTCGCCTCGGGCTTGTCCTTCGGCCGCAGGCGAACTTGAGCCTCAACGAGAACCGGCCGCCCCGCCAGCCAGTCATCGCGCATGGCAGCGAGCACGGTCGGCTCAAACGCTTCCTTCGACAGCCGCGTCGAAATGTCGGCGGGGTCGATAACCTTCACCAGCGCGCGAAACGCTTCGGCCGGCGCTTCATGCATCTCGACGATCAAGTCATGCAGCGGAATAAGCCGCGCGTATTCGGGGTTGGCCTCAAGCGCGGCGCGAATGGTGCTCGCATCCAGAACCTGGTCGCCGATCCAGACCACAAGTTCGCCAGCCGTAATCTGATAGAGACATTCATTCAGCACCGCCTCGCGGATCGCGTCCGGCGTTACGTCGTCACGCGGCCAGAGCGCGACCAGCGACAAGCCCGGCTCATCGGGCTTGCGCACAATTCCCGCCGCCTTCGCGAACTTGTCAGCCTCGCCGTTCAAGAGCGCTTCGATCGGTTGGCCCGCGCCAGCGGCGTGAAAGGTGCCGAGGCCGTTCAAGTCGTCGGCGCTGCCCGCCAACCGGTGCGGCTTTAAGTAGGAGCGGCCCAGAAGCGTCGAACGCACGGCCGCGTCGCCCCCGCGCACGCTATAGCCAAAGAACGCGCGCGTCTTCGATATCTCCGCGTTCACGACCTTGCCGACGCCATGGCGGCCGCCCGCGCTCGAGCCCTTGCCCTTGTTGCTGTCGCCAGTGCGGTGCCAGAATTTGGCGAAGCTTCCATCGGCGTTGCGATCGTCGATCGGCCCTTCGAGCCCCTTGGTGCCGAAATCTTCGATGATCAACAGCTGCGGGCTGGCCCAATCGACGCTGACGAGACTAACGCCGCTCGCCTCAACGTGTTGGCGCAGCGCCTTCAGATAGGGCTGAAACGCCGCCGGGTCGGCGGGCGTACGAAACGAGAAGCGCAGCTCGGCGCGCTGCGCGTTGGGGCTGCGATTATCCATCGTGTTCTGCGAGATCTCGCGAACGAGGTGCGACGGCAGCCCCTTCTTGAAGAAGTCGCCGAGCTTTGGGCTCTCGATCGGGACGCCGTGCGGGATCACCACGTGGCGCCATTGCGTCGGTTGCGCGCTCATAGCTTGAACCCGCCCCCGCCGCGGCCCTTGGCGCCCTCGAACTTGCTCTCGACCGAACTAACCGCGTCGCGAAGCGCCTTGGTGATCTTCTTCACCTCCGCTTCTTCCCACTCGTAGAGCTGACGGTTGGACAAGTTGCCGATGCGCAGAATGGCCTCGATCGCCTTGTTGGTCCGGCTCTCCGCCAACTCCCTGAATTTCTCGTGCTTGGTCGGCTCTTTGGCCATTGGCGCGCCCTTTCGTGAGGTCTCTAACATAGTACAGCGCGTTATATCGTCAAGATATTCGTCATATATTATCGATTTGTCTTAGGTATGTCCGCGTTATATCGTTGTTTTCGCTCAAATATCTGACGGCTGGGTGCACGTCCCACAACGCATGCGCGGGACGAACGGAGTTGCCTAATCGACCTCGAACAGGCAGCGATCATAGGCCGCTTGTGAACGAGTGAGGTTGGTGGACCGCGTCGCGCCTGCACGCTCGCTGAGAGGCCATCGCTGACTTCTGAAATGCCCAGAAGCGGCCCCGACCCCCTGATTACAAATCAGGTGCTCGACTGTTCAGCTGAATGTCCGCTTGCGCGTCCTCGCGCACCTGGCCTCACGGCCGCTCCTGCCCCAAAACGGCCGCCCCCGACGAACTGACTTACGCTGCTTTCCGAGTGGACTTCCGTTGTGTTCCGAGCATGCATGCGTCAGCGCGTTGGCGCAGCACGAGGCGAATGACTCGACAGGTTCAGTGCTGAGATTAAGCCCTTTCCCCCGAGGTTTCCGGGGCTTGCTCTCGTGCCGGCGCGTTGCCGGCAACGAAGGAGCAACAACATGGCCTCAAAAGAGCCCAAGCCGCGCACGATCCGCCCTCCCGCCAAAGTCGGCAGAAAAAGCCAAAGGGCAGCGGCTTCTACTGCCAAAAAAACGAAGGTCAGCGCCAAGCCGGCGACCAAGCTTGATAGCGTGATCTCAGCACTTCGCGCGCCGAAAGGCGCAACGTTGGCGCAGCTTATGGCGCTCACCGGCTGGCAAATGCATTCCGTGCGCGGAGTGATGTCCGGCGCACTAAAGAATAAGCGCGGTCTGGCGATCGTGTCGTCGAAGACCGGGGACGAGCGCGTCTATCGCATCGAGAGCCGCAGATGACACGTGCGGTTCAAGACGCGGTTTGGGAGGCGATCGTCGATCGCGCCGAGTTGCTGCACGACAAGGCTGTTAGCGGCCAAGCCAGACCGAGCTGGTCCGGAGCAACAAAAATCGTCGCGCTCGCCGACCAAATCTCAACGTTCGCGCGCGCCGCGGTCTTGCTAGCAGCCAAGAGGCAGACATGACCGATCTCGCTGCGCTTCGCACGCTGAAGCTAACCGACCTGCGCAGGGCTTGGCGCAATCAATTCGCCAGCGATCCGCCGCCCTTCCGCTCTCGCGATCTGCTGCTACGGGCGTTCGTCCATCGGCTGGAAGTAGCAACCTTCGGCGATCTATCCCCACGCTTAAAGAAGCGGCTGACGGAGTTGGCCCAGCAGTTCGAAGCCGATCCCGATTTTGATCCGGCGCCGCAACTAGCGCCGTAAGTGGGAAGCGCGCTGGTTCGGGACTGGAATGGCGTCAGACACTTGGTGCTCGTGACTCCAGGCGGCTTTCAATATCTCGACAAGACGTACGCCTCGCTCAGCCAAGTGGCCAAGATCATCACTGGCGCGCATTGGAGCGGACCGCGATTCTTCGGGCGGGTCGGTGAAGGTCTGGAGCGCGCATGAAAAAGCTCCGCTGCGCCATCTACACCCGAAAGTCCACCGACGAGGGGCTCGAGCAGCGCTTCAACTCGCTCGACGCACAACGCGAGGCGTGTGGCGCCTACATTCTCTCTCAGGCTGGCGAAGGCTGGGTCGCCGCCAAGAACATCTACGACGATGGCGGTTTCTCAGGCGGGAGTATGGATCGCCCTGCTTTGAAGCAATTGCTGGCCGAGGTGGAAGCGGGACGCGTGGATGTCATCGTCGTCTACAAGGTGGACCGCCTCACGCGTTCGCTTGCCGATTTCGCCCGCATAGTCGAAGTCCTGGACCAGGCCGGGGCTTCGTTCGTCTCCGTGACCCAAGCCTTCAACACGACCACGTCGATGGGGCGCTTGACGCTAAACGTGCTTCTATCCTTCGCACAATTCGAGCGAGAGGTGACCGGTGAGCGCATACGCGACAAGATCGCACAATCAAAAGCACGCGGCATGTGGATGGGCGGGCATCCGCCGCTGGGATACGAAGTCCGAGATCGCGCGCTCCACATCAATGCAGCTGAAGCCGACGCCGTTCGCCTGATTTTCGATCGCTATCTCAGCGCCCGCAGCGTCTATGAGCTGCGTGACTCCCTCAACCGCGACGGCATCAAATCAAAGGCCTGGATTTCCAGCACCGGAAAAGAGCATGGAGGTGTGCCGTTCACCCATGGCGCGCTCTACCACATCCTCGCCAATCGGATTTATGTCGGCGAGATCGTACATCGCGAGCTAAGTTATCCCGGTCAACACGCGCCAATAATCACGCCCGAAGTCTTTACGGCGGTGCAGCAGAAGTTAAAGGCTGGCGTGCTGGGTTCGCCGAGCACATTGAAGAAGCGAGGCCACGCACCGACGCTTCTGGGAAAGCTTTTCGACGACGGCGGCAGCCCGATGACGAGCGCGCACGCCAACAAAGGTCAGCGCCGCTACCTTTATTACGTCTCAACCGCTCGCACTCAGCGCAGACTAGCCGGCTCGCTCGCCAGAGTATCAGCGCCTAGGCTGGAGCAGCTGGTCAGCGAGATCGCAAATCCAATACTCGATCCACATTTCGCCTTTGGTTCAGAAGCTTCGACCTCCAACGCGATCCGCCGTGTCGAACTCGGCCGCGAGCGGATTACGATCGAACTCGAAGCGTCCTGTGTGTCGCGTTCGCACTTCGATGCTTTGGAGGACAATGCTGAATCGGTCCGTGTCGAACGCACACATCAGCTTGCGCGCCCGAGCATGGCGCGTCGCCTCCTATCGGCGGGCATTGAGCGTGCAAGCGAGCCGCGCATCGACCGAGCGCTCGTGCGCGGAATCGTTCAGGCGCGGCGCTGGCAAGCGATGATCACCTCAAGCAATGCCGCGTCGATCCTGGACATTGCCCAGAGCGAGGGCGTTTGCCCGATCTATATGGGCCAATTGCTTCCGCTTGCTTTCCTGGCGCCCGACCTCATCGAGGCGATCATCGACGGGCGCCAACCTACACGCCTTTCGCTGATCGGCCTGATCAAGGCGACACTGCCCATGCGCTGGGACGAGCAGCGCGCCCTCTTTGCGCGGTTCGCATAGCGTTATCGCGAACCGAGCAGGCTAGCGAACCGGTCTCTGACGAAAAAGTCCAAGGTTTGAAATCGGCCCCGAGAGATAAACCGTAACTTGCGCCTACATCTGCGTTCGCTGGCGTCTCTCTACCTTGAGGTTGAAAGCCAAGGTCGCGGAATTGGCGGGGTTTTTTGCGTCCCTGTGCGGGAGACCGCTAAACTCGCGGGATCTTGGTGGTGGCGGGTGGACTTGAACCACCTACCTTGGGGTTATGAAAGCGCTCCTACGTACCATTACTGGTCGAGTGCTCGATGCGGCCTGGTACCATTCTAGCAGCAATACCAACCTCCTTTTCGGCAGTTCTCACGTTTCTATCGAGGCCACGACTTTACAACTGGCCTTAGACCCATGTTAGACCCGCCCTATGGGCAAGCCAAAAGTCACGTTGATCGATCTGTCCCGTGAGGGCGAGGACGAGCACCACTTCGTCATCAGCTACCGTGCCCGTGGCGACGGGCGGCGTTCGACCTGGATTTGCCGGCTGCGGCTTCCTAGTGAGGAACGATCGTCTGGTTGGCCATACCTCACGCACAGCCTGCGAACCACCGACGCTGCGGCAGCACGAGAACGCGCCTTCGCTTGGCGCCGTGAACAGGACGCGTCATTGGCGGCGCAGCGAATGGCTCTGATACCAACGTTTCACAATGTCTCCGAAGCTTGGCTTGAGCACATCGAAACAGAGCGAACGTTGGCGCTTGAACTAGGGGAAAAGGCCCTCGGAATTGATCAGTTTCGTCGCTACCGCACGAGCGTGCGAAGATATCTCCAGCCATTCTTCGGAGCGTTGCCCATAAATGGCATCAGCAAGAAGAAGACAGACGGATATGGCGAATGGCGGCGTTCGTTCTACACTCGCGGACCAGGGAAAGAAGAAAGCGAGATCGAATATCAGCGCGCCGACAAGACCGTTAGCAGACCGACGCGGAAGACGACTCAGCCTGCACGATCGACCGTCGTCAAAGACGCCGAGGTCTTCAACAAGATCATGACTTACGCGATGAGCGTTCATGAAGATTTGGAATGGCTAGGCCGGCCCTCACTCGAAGGCGTGGCGGTCGGCAGTCGGCCTCCCGCGCGCCGACCGCGCTTCGAACACGAGCACGTTCGCGCCGTGTTTAAGTTCGCACAACAGCGCGCGTTCTCGGATACCCTCAAGAAACGACCAGGGCACGCCTACGCGCGACAAATTCTCCTGAGCTTGATTCGGTTCTTATGGTGCACGGGCGCGAGAACCTCCGAGGCTTTGATCCTCCGGATCGGCGACATCAAAGTCATCAACGCAAGTTCGAATGCAAGAATACCGGCGATCGGTCGCCTTCACCCAACTTTTAAAGGCGACTGGACCGCTCCTGATCTCAATCACCCGGACGTAGACTGGGCGAACGCCATCTTCGAGTACGAAATCCACTTCCCTGCAATCAAGCACGTCTCCCACGAGAGGCGCGCCACGCCACGCCTTGAATTCGAAGACTGGTACATGTGGCACGGAAAGATTTTGAGTTCGCGGTTCGGCCCGAACTGGCTTCATAAACGCGACCCGAATCTGTTGCTATTTCCCGATTGGAATGGCGACCGCCTGACAACCGTCGATGATAATCACGACAGTCTGTTAGCAAGTTGCAAGACCAAGAAGTGGCCCGATGGCTTGCTATACATCAAAGGAAAGAAGGCGAGCCTCTCGTCTTGGCGTCACACCTACGCGTCAGAGATGATCGAGGCGCTCGCGAAGAGCAAGCAGCCCAACATGATCCGCTTCCTGGCCGGCAACATGGGCACCAGCGAGGCCATGATTGAACAACACTACGGTCAGATACTCCCGGCTTTCGCCAAGGATGAGCTTCGCATCTAGCTCATATATCTACGTTCTTCGGAAGCTTCCGGACGACTGCGCTAAACAGCGCCTCGGGATCGAGCTTCAGCGCCCTCGCAATGGCGTAGAATTCGATCAGATCAACGCGCCGAACCCCCTTCTCGATCGATGAGACGAAGGGCTGCGGCTTGCCAAGACGATCAGCCAACTCGACCTGAGTTACGCCCGCCTCTTTGCGCGCCGCCACGAGCACCTTCACGAAGAATGCGTAGGCTGGCGTGAACTGCGACTTGGGCATCGGCTGGCGATTTCTCGAACCAGCCGCTTGGCTATATCAGGGTTTGCGATATATGATCTTCTTATATTGGGGCGGCGGAATGGCTACTGACGAGCCGAAAATCACCAACTGGGTTTGGATCGGGGGCGCAGCGGTCGCCACATTCTTGATCGCCTCTGTGCTGCCGACGGCGATCCTCCAGCCCGCCGTCATGCTCTGTCTTGATGTTGGAGTTCCAGCCGATATCTGCGTGGCGCCCATCCACGGCACCGCTGAGCTTACCGGCTCACGGGTCACTGGCCTGACGATGTCGATGACAACCACGGCGAAGATCGTGCTGTCTTTGATCGTCGCTGGCGTGACGGCGCTGGTGATGGGGCGGAAGCCAACCTGATGACCAACGGTCGCCGCCAGAAATTGCTCATCGCCGCCGGCCTCGTTGTTATCGTGGTGCTGACCTTCTACGTGATGCGCCTGAACGAACAGATCGATCGACAAGAACGTCGCACCTCCTATACGTCTGAGGCTTCGCAGTGCGAGAACCGGTGCCAAGCCAGCTACACCACGGCGCGACGGCGCTGCTCGGCCCACCGCTATGACGGCACGCGCGCGTGGTGCCGCGATCAGGCACGCACGGTTCGTTCAAGCTGCATGTCGCGGTGCCCGCGATGAGCTACGAGACGTGGGAGACGCTGAACACGATTGGCATGCTTACCGTGATGTTTGCGCCGTTTGTGTTTGCCGCCCTGGTGTTCCTTAAGCTGCGGCGGCGCCGCGACGCTGAAGGGAAACGTATAGGTCGCCCGGTGCTTTGGTCTTTCGTCACGGCCTTCTTTTCGTTCCTGGCGCTGGTGATGGTTTGGGGCTTCGCGTTTCAGGAAGCGCTTCCCGACTACACTGCACGCTGGAATGCCGAGAACCAACAACCGATCCAGCAACGTGAGACCGAAGCCGCCGCCGATGCGAGAGTGATCGACGGCATTGTCGGTCAATGGCGCCCCAACAACATCCGCCGCACCGACTACTTCACCTTCACCGAAGACACCTACTCTTCAATCAACCCCGAGTTCGACACCACGCTCACCTGGAACTACGAGGTCATGCGCCGTGACGGACCATGCATGCGAATCCGTTTGACGCACGTCGTTGTTGTCCAGAGCGGACAGGTCACACGTGATGGGCCGACGGATGGCGATCCGTTCGTGGTCTGCGCCGATCCTGAGACCGACACAATGCTAATCCGGTTCGAGGACAGCCAGGGCGGCGACGTGTTCTTCACACGAATGGAATAGGCGCACCGCCGATCACGTCGCTTCAGCACCTACCGCCGCTTTCCATCCGAGCGGCACCTGTTGCACTCTGACGGCATGAAGATTCAGTATCTGATCAAGCTCAAAAAGCCGATCCGCCTTGAGGACCACTGGCCGATGCCATTCATGGGCGGTCAGTTGCGAATGGTGGTCGAAGGCAGCCTCACAACCGGTCTTGAGGCTGCATTCACAAACCAGCCGGTTAAGTACGCGCCGAAGGTATCGCATCACCCGGTCACCGGACAGATGACCATAAAAGGAAGCGACGATCTATTCCCGTTCGTTCGCATCATGCTGGAGTCGGCGTTCGCCTTCCTTCAGTGCTATTTTGATGTCGAGATCGTCATGGGCGAAGTGGAGGTCCACTTTAGTCCGGAGTCCGAGGATGAGAAGGACCAAATCGATCTCCCCTCTATGTCTATCGGCAAAGCCGACAGACCCGCTTCCATCCCTTTCGACCTTTTCACGCGCTCGGTGATGGCGGCGGAAACGAATGGCGGGCCGCAGTTTGAGGCCACGCTCGTTATCGCTGCACGACACGCTCTGGAGCAGAAAAAGTACATCGACTCGTTTCGGTATTCATTTTTGTTGATTGAGGCGCTCTATGGCGAAGGAAAATTCAAGTCGGCCCAGCTTAAGGACGCTCTGAAGGGGAGTGCCGGCTTCGTGGCCATGGTCTCGGCGGTGCTGAAGCAACCGCTGCCGACGAAGCACTCAAAAACGTCAGATACAGCCGCCCTGCTCGCGTCAGAGCCCACGCCGCAAGCGGTGATCGATCATCTCGTGGACAAGCGTGGATTCTTTTTCCATGGGAATGTGAAACACAAAAATGCGTGGAAACCTCATGATCAAGCCAACGCAGAGACGTTGGCGCTCATCGCGATCGACATCATCATGTTGATCTCGCACGAGGCTGCCGCGCCGATGTTCCGAGACGAGTTGGTAAAACGCCATTACGAGAACGCGAAGAAGGTAGGTGCGATCATGACATTGAAAGTGGACTTTCAATTCAGAGAGCCTGACGAATCGTTTGATCAGAAGCAGACCATCAACGTCACAATGCCGGGAACGAAGATGACCTCCCAAATGGCGCAGCACGTCGCGCAACGAGCGTTGTCGCAATTCGAGCACAACGAGCCCGTGGCGCGACTAAAGAACGTCGTGTGCACCATTAAAGGTACCGGCCAGAAGGTGTTCGAGATGACGTTCTTCACTGAACTCGACGACAAGCCGAAACCGTAAAAATAGTCGAGGCGAGTTCAGGTCAGCTATCAAACTATAGCGACAGATTGAAGAAAGAAGCTCGCTAGCAGCAACCCTAGCCCGATCCGCTGCCTAAGTTGGCGCGCGTTGTTTCGGCGCGTCAGGGCCTTTGAATACGTGCCCCGGCAGTCGTCATACAGCGTCATGGTCTCATAGGTGAAGCTGCCCCAGAATAGCAGCATCGTTCCAGGCGCCGAAATCAGCAGCACGAATTTGATCACGCCGCACCTGCTCGCTTCTTGTACTCCACGCGAAGCGTGTGCCCGGGAAAGTACCAACTGACGCCGCTGAACGTGGCATCAAGTCCGTGTTCGTCGCATGCCTGAACGATGGCTCGCACCTTTTCTAAGGTGAGGTCGTACGGGTGGGAGACGTAAGTGACCTCGTTTCCCTTAACCCAAAGCTCGACGTGATCGTCAGCGGGGAGTTCGTCATCGGGACCGCCGCGTTCACCCAACAGGCGCCGCCACGACTTTCTTCCCTTAGTCGGTGTCCCAAGTCGGGCGGCAAATGCCGCCTTCAGGTCCTCGGAATCCGCTTCGGCAAGCGCACGACTTCTCCAGCCGTGCGGCAATGCTCGAAGAGCTTCTACAGCGTGAGCGTACTCGGGCGTTCGTTCTTGAGAATTAAAGCGAGACATCTATTGGGTCCCCTGCAACCGAATCAGGGAATCATACACGCGACAGTCCGATGGAGAGTCACATGGCCGTGCTGGGTGAAGTTGTTGAGCTTTTGAAAAGGTGGGACGTTTGGAAGCGTGTTGAAGAATGTCCAGATCGCGTTGATCACCTAGAGGCTAGGCTCGCCGCGTTGGAAAAGAAGCTCGCGCGGGCGCCGGGTGAAGCGTGTCCGAAGTGTGGTCAGTTGGATTTTAGGACCGAGAAAACAACACCGGATGACACCTTCGGTGATCTCGGCAATCGCCACCTGAAGTGCGGGGAGTGCGGCTACTCCGAAACTCGGCTGGAGACGCCCAGGTAGCTCATTCTCTTTGGCCCCTTCAGAAATTGCGGCACCTGTTTCCACATAGATCGTGCGAACGCCCGCCTTTTCCGCTCAGTCGAAGACAGCGTTGACCTCCTTCTTCGCCACAACTTCCTCACCGAGGATACGATAAACACTGGCCCGGCTGATGCCGGTGCGGCGGACGATTTCGGCCACGCCGTATCCGTCAGCTTTGAGTGCGCGAACGGTTGCGGTTTTCGCCCGGGCGGTCGGCGCGCGGCCTTTGTATTTGCCCTCGGCCTTCGCCTTGACGATGCCGTGCCGCTGGCGTTCGAGCATGAGTTCGCGCTCGAATTGCCCTACCCCGGCCAGGACCGTCAGCATCAGCCGTGATGTTGCGTCGGATGTGTTGAGGCCCATCGACAGGATGCGGACGACGACGCCGCGCGCGGTGAGGTCATTGACGATGTTGAGCAAGTCCATCGTGCTGCGGGCCAACCTGCACGGGCGAGTGACGACGAATCCGTCGCCGTCGCGCAGGTAGTTCAGCGCCTCGCGAAGCTCGGGACGATCGGCGTCCACGCCGGATGTGTGCTCGTAGAAAATCTTGGTGCAGCCCGCCGACTTCAATTCAGCGATCTGAGCTTCGAGGCCCGCGCGCTGGTCAGCCGTCGAAGTCCTTCCGTATCCGACCAAGGTGCCGTGAGTATGCTTCATTCCGATGTGTCTCACATGAATATAAGATTATACGAGACGGAATGGCTCAAAAAGTCAAGACCCACCCTGGTGGGATGCCGAGGGTGGGCCGTTTCAGTTTCTCAGAAGGGCTCGGCCTAGAGGTGCAATGGCCAAGCGTATCCGGCGCGTCGTGTTAGAACTGCTCCTCACGCCATGTGTGCGCCGACTGCACGGCCTTTCACTCACGTAAAGCGCGCTTACCCTTGCCAGCACCCCAAGCCTGTAAGCCCATTGGGTCAACCAAATTCACAGGGCCATTTTCCATGCACATGTAAAGGTTTCAGCCCGCCCGCATGCTAGCGAGGAACGTCACCAAATCTATTAGCTGCCGGTTCGCCCATCTTAAACATCAAAACCAAGAGCAAAATACTAGCGGGACTCGACGATCCGATCAGCAGAGGCGCTCTGACGATTGAACCTAAGCCCAGCGAACCAGCAAACTCGGATGCCGTCGCGCCTACAGCCCCGTTCAACACGAGCAGAAAGAACAACGGCGTAACGGCAATTGCCACAGCGACAATCGGAATGAAGGAGGGCCAGCCAATATCGTGCGCTCTTCGCGCCATCAGCGCCGCACTAAGTATGCAAGCGCCAAAAAAAACAACCAGAACTCCGCCGCCAAGTATCACGGAACGCGGCCAGGCCAGTGACAACGCAAGCAAAATACTCACGGCGACAACGGCGACTAATCCGAGTATCTGTTGGCCGATCACGAAATCGCGCCTTCCTATCCTACCTCTCCAAGAAGAATAGAAGCGCCAATGCCAAACGCTCATGCCTAGTCCTAGTACTTATCGCTGCATTCCATGATGAGCCTCGCCGAGAGTTTACACCGCTTCCCAACGTAGACGCTTATAAATAGCCAATGGCGACTAATGCGACCCGAACCTTGGCGCCATCGCTTGATGCAAAGCTGCAGTCGCCAAACAAATAATAGCCGCCGAGGCAATCCACCCGGCTGAAAAGCCTAGATTCAGCGCATTAGACATCACAGCGTTGCTCAACCAGGATAAGCCTATCACCAAGGAAAGCAGCTTACCCCACCAGTACAATCGCACCGCCAGCAATATGAAAACTGACATAAGCGCTAAAGCAACCACGCCAGCAGCGCCTAGCGGGATAATAAACCAAGGCGACGTCGGATACAGCACCAGAACTTGTCCACTCACAATGAGCCAAAACAATCCCGCAGACGACGCGGCACAAAGGATGTACAGCATTCGTAGCGAAATTTGTGCTAGCGGCAATCCTGACATGTAACTGCACCTATGCGCGCTACTCACTGCGCTAATTACCTTGAGCGCACAATGGTCGATTGGTTCTTAAAGAACCAACCTCCGTGTTGCCGGCCAAGATCGCGCCACCAAATCCAACATCAGCACCCGCTCCAACATCGACTCCGTCCCGTGTGAAGTAGGCGTTCGCTGATCCCAACCCCAGCGGAAGTTCTAGCCGTTGGCCCGGCCCGATTAAATCGCCAAATGTGTCGATTGAGTGAAAGACACTAATGGAAAAAGAGTAGCCCACACCGAGGTAACCGCCGCCGGCAGCAAATGATCCACGAGCGCCCGTGGAAGGAATGTAAAACTCGTAGTAGCCCACGCCAGTGCCGACCGCGATGGCGAGATCAACGCTGACCCCAAAAAAGATCACAGGCCCATCACTGAGCGAAATGCATTGCGGAGCCTCACGAGACTCCTGAGGATGGCGAGTGAAGCGGTCGCGAGCTGGCCGAGTTTGCCTCGGCTCGCCGCTGCCGGGAGAAATGGGTGATCCTGCGAGGCCAGGAAAGAGCGCATCAGGGTCACACGTAATTTGATTGGGATTGCTGCAGTATAGGACTCCAACGCGGCGCCCAATGACAGTGACCGTGTTGTCGTTATCACGCTCTTGAAGTCCCAAAGGATCAACGAAGTTTGTCGGATTGTTTCCCGCATACGCGTACAAATTCAATCCGCCCGCGTAGTGAATAGGATCGGTCTGAAGGAACCTGCCAAGCAGCGCGTCGTAGGCTCGCGCTTTATAGTGATAGACGTTTGCACCGTTGAGCCAGATTTGGCCGGTGTATTGGAAGCGGCCGGCGTTGGCTGCGCCGGGGCGGCCGTATTCGTCGTAGCTGTTGATGTTGAGGGCGTTGCCATCGCTGTCGGTGATGGCGATCACCGAACCGAGCTGATCGGCGACCAGCCAGCGGCGGTCGCTGGTGTCGTCGCCTTCGTACCAGACGACCGGCTCGTCGAACGCCGGCCCGTGCACGTAGCGGCTCTGCATGACGCCGCTCGTGTTGTACTCAGCGATCATAGCAACGCCGTCGTAGAGGAAGCGCGTCGTGACGCTGGAGACGGTCTCTTGATACAGCCGCCCAGCGGGGTCGTAGCCGAGGGTGGCGCCGTTAGCTGACGTCAGTCGGTTGAAGGCGTCATAGCCGTAGCTGGGGCCGCCGGCGACGGCGGTGAGATTGCCGCGCCCGTCGTAGCTTACGGCGTCGCCGGCGATGGTCGTGTACTGATTCAAACCGTTGCGCGCGTAAGGCTCGGCGCTGATGGCGGGCTGCGGCCAATCGTAGGCGGCGTTGCTGCTGGTGCGCGTAATAGCTTGACCGCTGGCGTTGTGGGTGAAGCCGAGCGTCTGATCACTGGCGCTAGACGCGAGGTCCTGCTGCAAGCTCGTCAACCGAGAGACGGCGTCATAGCTGTAGTTCGTCGTCACGCCATTGCCGCGCGTGATTGAGGTGCGCCGCCCTAGGTTATCATAAGCGTAAGCGGCGAGAACGCCGACGCCCGAGCCGGCGCCGTTCTCGCGGATATGGGTCACCGCGTTGGTCAGGTCGTAATCGTACTGGGTGTAGAACGCATCAGGCCAAGTCACCCGGGTGCGCCGACCGGCGATGTCATATTGATAGCTCACCGTCCCCAGCGGGCCGGCGACGCTGGTGTTGCGGCTGAGCTGGTCGTAGGCGAAGCTCAGCGTCTGCGCCGATGTCGCCGTTGAGGTCATGCGGCCGAAATTGTCGTAGGCGTAGGTGAGATCGTCCGTGCCCGAGGGCGCATCGACAGCCGTGACGCGATTGAGGTTATCGTAGGTGAAGCCGACAGTGTTCCCGTCACGCAGCCGATGTGCGGTGACGTTGCCGTTGAGGTCGTAACTGAACTCTTCGTAGTCAGTTGAACTCCAACCGCCGCCTATCGCGTCCGGGTATCGAATCTTCCGAAGACGGTTGACGCCGTCGTACTCATAAGCTGTGTTGGCCGTGCCGCCGATGGACTCCAATTGCCCGTTGTCGGTGTAGAACTGGATCAGCGCATAGTGCTGAAGCGGCGTCCCGTACGCGCTCAGGACGTGCGTGAGCCGATTGGCGCCGTCATAGGTGTTGCGGCTGATCCGGTCTGGGCCGTTGGCGCCCTCCGCACTCAACGTGCAAGCGGTCGGCAGTGAATCGAACACCGCGGGATTCATCCGCGTGGCGGTACAGAGCAACCGGCTGGCGCTGTCGTAATTGTACTGCACGACGGAATACGTCGCCCCGCCCGCAACCAAACTGTCCTGCGCTCTGCGGCCTGCGCTGTCGTAGCTGACAGCAAGCTGCTCTAAAGATGCGAACGCAGCCCAATCCGAGTTTGACGGCGAGTCCACAGTGCCGCGTTCGACTGATGTCACTCGGCCATTGTTGTTGTAGGTGTAGCGCACCGCTCGATGCAGCAGTGATCCGCCGCCATCGGGATCAGGGCCAATGACCCCGACACGCTGACGCACGACGTCGTAACGAAACCAATTTGTATCGGCGTCGCCTGACAGCGGACCATTCACCGAAACAACATCGCCGACCGCGTCGTACGTCGATGTGGTCGTGGCCGTCAGCGAGCCGTCGCCGGCGCCAGACGCGACGACCGTCGGCAGCAAATTGTTGGCTTGATTGGAGGCGCCATAGGTTATCGTGGTCAGCGTCTCGTCCGCGCCGCCCGAGCAGGAGCCGCTGGCCGCACACGACGAGACTGACGTCAGCCGATAAACCGGCGTCGGCGCCTGAACGATCGCGCCGCCGCTATTTTTGTACCACGCGGACACTTGCGAATAGACATAGCGCGTTTGCGGCCTGACACCTGATCCGACCGGAGTTGATCCGGAGGGGGCCGGCGACGTGACTGTCAGTACACCGCCGTGCGTGGAATCGTAGGTGTAATCCGTGCGATAGCCACGCGCGTCCGTAATGGAGGTGGGTAGATTGCAGGTGACGACGTTTGCGCAGGTTGAGGGATACTCAGCGTTAAAGACATCGAACGCGCTAGCGCCTCCCAGAGAATTCGGGAACTGCCGTAGCCGTATCAAGTTGCCCCGGTCATCGTACGTGTAGCGAAAATAATCGCCCAGCGGAGACACCGTGCTGCTCAACCGATTATTGCCGGCCTCATAGGTGTACTGCGTCACATCACCTGTGCCGTTCTGGTAAGCGACGACCCGCGAAATGCTGAGGTTCGACACGAACAATTGCGTGTGCCCGCCCGGCTGGGAAACCGTGGTGGTGCGGATGTGTCCATTGTCGCTATAGGCATAACCCCACACGCCAGAGCCGCGTTCAACTGACTCGACGCGGTCCTCATTGTCGTAGGTGATGATGACGTTGTCGCTGGTCCCCGTCGGCAATCGAATGCCGGTGATGCGATCCCCGGTGAAACTGTAACGGACAGTGCGCGACGCGGCGTCCGCCACGGTCTCCCAAGTCGGGTCTTCCGGATCGTCGGAATCGAACGCAAGCGTCGGCCACGTTTGCGACAGGCCAGAACAGCCGTTTGAGGCTGGGGCGCAATAGTCGATGGCGTTGTTGAGCCCCATAACCTCCACCAGAGTGATGCCGGTGGCGTCCGCAGTATTTGAAGCGTAGCGGAAGTTTAGCTGATAGCCGAGCGTATTGGTCAACGACTGAAGCCGCTGCGCAAGGAAGCCCGACGCCGTCAGCGTTGTGTAGGTAAAAGTGAAGACCTCGCCCGTAGGCAAAGTCACAATGGTGGCTCGCCCTTCGTTCGCTTGAGTTGGTTGCTCGCCGGCCAACGCCTTATCGTAAACGGCGACAGCACCGGAACCCGAGGTGTAGGTGTAGACTTGGGTCGTGGAATTAAAGGTGAGTGTGCCGCCGCGCTCTTCGTTCGATGAGTACACACCACCTGACAGCGTGAAGGTTTCTGAAGACCCGAACAGCGTGACGGTGTAGATCGAATTCTCAAGATTGATGCCGCTTGAAACGTTGTCGCGCCAATCTTGAATGTTGGAATCGTATGTCCTTTGGTACGTCAGCCCACCCATCCCAGGCTGTCCGATGGCGATCGCTGGCGACTGAATAAAGATGGCGCCACTTATGACCTCAACGCCGTTCGGATCGAAGCTGTATTGCGTGGCCGGAGGCGGCACCGACTGCGCGGCCGCGCGATCGAGGCCGAGCAGCGCAAAGACGACGATAGCGAGAAGAAAGGCGAGATGAGAGCGAACACTTCGCCGCCGAACGCTTGGCGCCTTGCCCAAAACCCCGGCAGCGCAACTCATGGAGCACTCCCCTCACCAAGCTTGACACCTGTGGTAGTTCACGCTTCTCCTTAGAGTCAACCAGGGGGCGAAATCGACCACGCGCACCACGTTGTCCGATGTCGATGCTTCCAACATGTGGAGGACAGTCATGGACGCCTCGCGGCGGCGCTTGCTTGTGACGAGTGCAGCAGCTTGCTTAGTGAGTGGCGCCACGGCTGAAGCGACGACGACAGCCACATATCAATATGACGCCCTTGGCCGCTTGACCCGAGTTACCTTCAGCGACGGCAAGTTCGTAGTGTACTCGTACGATACCGCCGGCAATCGGACGATGGTTATCCACTCGGACGGCGCCACTTTCACCGCGACGCTACAAGTGACTGGCAGCGGGCCAGCAAACCTCCGCTCAATCGCGAACGCAGCGGGGTACACTGGCGCGCAGGACGCAAACATAACATTCCAGGTGGGATCGGCAGTGACGATCATGGGGACTGGCGGACCAGGAGATGGCGGCGCTGGCATCGACACCGGCTCATGGTCATCTGACGTCCTGAACATCACGCTTGCACTACAAATCAGCGGCAAAGTGTACGGCGGTGGAGCCGGTGGCGGATCAGGCGCGGGAGAAGGAAGTCCTGGTTCAAACGGAGCGAAAGGTGGTGATGCAATCTATTGCCGCGAAAATCTCTCCGTGACCGTGAACTCGGGTGGTCAGGCGCGTGCAGGCGGCGGCGGTGGCGGCGGCGGCGACGCATGGGTTAGAAACGTCGGTGGAGAGCCAATCTACTTCAATGGTGGCGGCGGCGGCGGCGGATTTCCGAACGGCCCTGGTGGACCACATGGTGGCGCGTCGGGGAGCAATGGCGCCAGTGGAACGACGAGCGGCGGCGGCGGCGGAGGAAGCCCAGGCAATGCGATGCCGTCAACTCGTATCAACGGCGCTGGGGGTGCTGGAGGGGGAATCGCAAGTGCTGGCTCGATGGGTGTCGGCGCCAGCGGAAGTGGCGGCAGCGGGACATGGACCAGTGCAGGCGCAGGCCTGGGCGGCGCTGCGGGGTACGCGGTTCGGAAAAACGGCCGCAGCGTGAGTGTGACGAACAACGGCACGATCTCAGGTACGGTGGGCTAACTCGGTTAGAACCAAGCGTAAGGCAACGTGCCAAGCATGACGCCGACAAGCAGAAAAATTACACCGCAAAATGAGACATCGAGCCCGCCGGTCGCGTGCGCCGTTAGTAGCTTGCGCACATCCCGGATTTCGGATGTTCGTTTCGCTTCCTCGGCCTCGATCAGCCCCCTCAAGCTCTCGTGTTGTCGCCACGTATCCTTTTTGAAGCTACTGATGTCGGCATGCTGACGCTCGACCTCGTTCAGCAGATACGCGATCTTTTCATCCGCTGTCGCATCAGGCTTCAAGCCCTGGCGCACCGCCCGCATCCCGTGCGCTGTCGCTGAACCCAGCACAGCATCCATCGAAACATACTGCGTCTTAGGAAAGACAACCGGAAAGCCGCGAAACCAGTTCAGCACGGCGCCTAGCAGCGACGGCAACCCGAATTGTGATCGCGTCATCGAGATGCCAACGACCACGGAGATGACACCGGCGCACTGAAGTGCAGCGCCGATGCCTCGCACCCAATCCTCGTGATGTGACCCCGAGAAGCAATACGCGTAGACCAGCGCCGTTATGTTCACGACGAAGGTTGTGACGCCGAGACCCCCGGCACGGAGCCAAGCTGCGAGGCGAAGTGGGTACATAGCAAGCTGCTTGCCTTTCACTCGCATCATCTCCGTGATTGAGCGGTGTGGCTAAGCATGCGCAGTGCCACCTGGAGCCGTATCGAAGCTCGCCGGTGACGATCGATTGCCTCTTGCAGCGAATGACGGCGCCCTTCCCGCCCCACCGGCAGAGGAAGGCGGCGGCAAGGCATCCACGAGTCGATCAACTTTTGGCACACTGGCACAGTGGCACAGTAAAAATACTTCCAGCCAGCAAGAATCAAGAATCTCAAATATCGCCAGAGAGAGTTGAATGTGCTGTGCCACTGTGCCGCTGTGCCACCGCCGCTCCAGCCGCCGCTTGGAGCATCGATGGGACGAACTGCCGGCATCTCCACCGGCAGTTTCTCAGTTCGATTAGTGTTCATTGGCGAAAACCTGCGACGGAGCGTTATCGTTGGTCGCACGATCGGCTTCGCCGCCGCCATCCTTTGGCTCATCGCTGCAGCGCCAATTGTATTTCCGTTGCGCGTAATACTCGTCGGCTAGACGCTTCGGAGAAAGGCCAGCGTATTTTTCGACATCGCGAACGAACCAAAGACGAAACCGGTCGCCGGCCACATCCTCGATCGAAATGCGCACCTGCCGATTTTCCGGATCACGCAGCATGCCGGCGGCGTGCAAGGCGTCACGCAGTCTCTTGTCCGACAGATCACGGCCACGCATACGCTTGCTGATGAAGTCACGGATTTCTTCGAACAACACCACTTCACGACGGAACGGTCCTTGACGCTCATCCAGGCATTCCTGAACGATGTTGGCGAGATCGGACTTCGAATTCTCCACCATGCGGTTCTTGGCGTCCGTGTCGTACGGCAGCGTGCTGGGATTGAAGCCAGAGAGGTCAATTGCCATCAGCGCCTGCCGAACGCCGGCCACAAATTCCGGCGGCAAGTCGAACAACGGACCGTAATAGCTCGCCCCAGCCGGATGCTGGTGATCAACCGTGTCGATGACGAAGAAGCGACCATCGCCCTTCGGTAGGAAGAACGCGTGGGTGTGGTTGGAGATGAAGATGACGCCACGGGGTGTCGGCAGTTCTTCCAAGTTCTTATTCTTCCGCTCGAACTGCCGGCTCTCCTGGGTGATGATCGTCTTCAACCGTTCGTAAACCTCGGCCTTGCCGTTGATCTCGACTTCATCGACGGTCAGCAGCACGCCGCCGGCCATGGCGCCGTCGAAGCGATCGCCCAAGCGCGAACCGATGACCACGTTGACGTTGCTTACGCCCAACAGCTTCCGCATGAGGTTATCGACCAGCCAGTTCTTCCCTGTCCGCTGCGCCCCAACAAGTCCGATCGACCATCTGATTTTTTGGTGCGGCTTCTGCACGAGATGAGCAAGGTAGTGGATCAACACCCCACGGTCCCGTTCGTTTGGAACGAGGTAGTCGATGTGGTCGAAGAACGCCTGAGGCGATCCGGCATCTGCGCTGAAGGTCGGCGCCTCGTAGTAGTTTAACATCAGGACGCCGCGTTCGTCCTTCATTACGCCGGTCGGCTTATCGGGACGATACGTGCGGGCGTACGCCTTGTAGAACAGCGGATCGGCCAGAAGCGCGTGATGCGGCGACGACAGAAAATGTTCGTGCAGATGGGCAAGGCCAAAGCTCGCCGGCTCCAGTCCATCCAGCATAGTGTGTCGTAGATCGATCATCTCGTTGGTGTGCGCCACGTAAGCCGTCCGCTTCAGCAAGTTCACTTGATGGGCGGTTCGCTCTCCGAGATTAATAGGCGACTTGATACGGCCTCTGAATGGACAACCGGCACAGCCGTCGAAGCTCAGGCTGTGTTCAATGTGAGCACAAGAGACAGGTCCGCCCTTTTCCGACTTCAGCACATTCGCAATCTTCTTGTCCGTCGCTTCCTTGGTGTAACCCGGATGCGGCGCCGACGCGTCATGCGCGACGATCTCGCCGCCGAAGGTGCGCGCGAAGATCGTCAACGCCGCAAACCATTCGGGCTCCGGCAGTACGTCGGCGTAATCGTAGGCGCGGCGAGCGAAAGCACAGCCTTCAACGATCGCCGCCGGATTCGGCAAGAGTTCTTCATCCCCCGGCTTCAGCTTCTTGCCCTTCCGTTCTTTCGCGTCCTCCCACCACGCCTCGTCGATAGCGGCGAGACGGTCCAAAAACGTCACCGTACGCTCTGGTGGGGCTTCGCCCCGCATCGCCTCAAGACCAGCAGCGAACCGCTCCATGCCATCGAGCGCCAGTTGTTCGATATCGTCGAAATCGTGGTAGGCGTCCGAGGCCCAGATCGGGCGGCAGAGCCGTTCGACCCCTGGCTTAATGTTCAGGGTGTAGAAACAGCGATGAACGCGGCCAACGTCGGCCACGGAGTCAAAGCCACGCCAGCCTCGTTTCGCGTTGGCCAAGCCATGAACCAACTTTTCGAAGCCCTTGGTCGTGTATTCCAATCGGCCTCGGCTCGTTGGCAGCGCGAGAAAGAACGGCGAGGCCAACGAAAAGTACGCGTGCACGCCGCCGCTGCCGGAATCAGCGATCAAAGTCGGCTGGACTGGCAAGTCATGGATGAGGAAGTCCACGATCTCTTGCGTCGTCTCCGGACAGTACGGCTTTTTCACCGACTTCAAATCGAGATCGATGAAGAAGCAGTCCCAGGCTGTGACATCGTCGGCGACCATGCAGTGCTCATGGCGCGCATCTGAAAGGCCAACACTGACAAAGATGTGCCAGCCGCCGCTCTCGGCAACGGCAAGGGCGTCAAGGCCGTCGTCACCACCAAGTTCGTTCACCCGTGATGAGTATGGATAGCCACGCCGGATGGTCGGTTCGATAAGGCGGGCTTGAAGGTATTGAGTGGGTTGAGCGCCCTTATGGATGTGGCGCAAGGCGTCAGCCGCTGTCTGCGGCAGCGAAATAGTCATCGAAATATACTCCGACCCCCGAAAGAAATTGGGGTCGCAGTTATTTAGGCGGCGACCCCAACTCTTCTTTCGTCGTGGCCGAACCAAACATCGGCTGGAGCATTTCTCGACGTCGGTATTTACACGTGGGGCAACGCTTATGGATGGATGACGCCCGTCCAGCCGATGCCATGCGCCCCGGTTTGACTTAGCTTCGATACGCCGCAGCGATCTCGACCGGCGGGGGCCGAATGTGTTCGACCGTTCTAGCAACCGGCGGCAACACCCGGCAGCACAACATTCGGATGGTGTCATTGAACACAGCGTCAGCCCGGAACGCCTCGGCCAACGCGTCGATCGCCGGACGCCGGGCGCCACGAATGAGCCAGATCACATCGACCGCTGCCGCCGAAGCCGGCGTGAGGCTTTGCGCCAACGCGCTGCCGATTGCATGTCCGTCGCCCTTGCGGCTGGCTACCAAAGCGATCGCGTTCGCGTGCGTCGGCATCGCTGCCGTCAACAAGCCTTCAGCGGCGTGAGCGTAGACGTTAGCAACATCGATCTGATCGACGCGTCGAGCGGCAAGGTGTCGATCGACCAGGAAGCGTAGTTCGAGTGAATTCGCGATCTCGACGGTGATTGGAGAGTAATTGGGCATACCGATATTTACGGCCTACCGCGCTCCAGTCGTGGGCGTCTCAGCGCAATCATCTGATTTACAAGCACAAAATGGCGCCATTAGACCCGCGTTAGACCCCACGGGATATACTTGCCATTTTCTCTCGATGCTACTGATTGAAAATACGAGAGAAAATGGTGGTGGCGGGTGGACTTGAACCACCTACCTTGGGGTTATGAATCCCACGCTCTAACCAGATGAGCTACGCCACCGAAGGGCGCGAGAGATACGCGCGCCGGGCTCTATCCGCAAGCGTTGTGCGTGGCGCGAGCGTCGACGCCCTGCTTCGCGCAAAATCCTGTCTCCTCAGCTCTGATTCGCCTTGCGGAACAGTCCGGCGGGGGCCACCATGGGAAAAATCATCCCAGGCTGAGCGTGGGGGAGGAAACATTGTCCGAAGAGCTCGACGCGGTCGACGCCAAGATCCTCGATCTCCTGCAGCGCGACGCCAGCCTCTCCATCGCCGAAATCGCCGAACGGGTGGGCCTCTCCTCCTCGCCGGCGTGGCGGCGGATTGAGCGGCTGAAGAAGGCCGGCGTCATCCTCCGGCAGGTCACGCTGCTCGATCAGGAAAAGCTCGGCCTCACCTTCGAAGTGTTCGCCACGGTGAAGCTCTCGCTGCCGTCGCGCGAAAACCTTGAAACGTTCGAGAAGGCGATCGCCGATTGGCCGGAAGTGGTTGAATGCGCCACCGTCACTGGCGCCGTCGACTACATGCTGCGCGTGGTGACGCGCGACATGCACGCTTATGACGACTTCCTGCGCGACAAGATGCTGGCGCTGGGCCTCGTCTCCGACGTGCAGTCACGCATTGTCATGCGCGTGCCGAAGCGAACGACAGCGGCGCCGCTCGAACTCGTCTCCGATCACATCAAGGACTAGCGGCGGCGACGCTCGGCGCTGCGCACCATCTGTTCGGCGACACGGCCAACGGAACGCTGCGGATTTGACGGCGGGCTCATGCCGCGCTCGCGCTCCCAGCGTTCGATCAACACTTTGGCGCTGTCGAAGCCCTCAATCAGTGTCTCGCCGTTGCGCAGCGAATTGTTGAACAGGGCGTCGCCGAAATACGTCCACTGGTTCTCCGGCTGGCAGCCGAACGATGAGCGATCATGCTGCGCGGCTGTCATAACAATGGTGTTGTCGTTCGCCAGGTGCGGAATAAAGGCGCCGGAGAAGCACGACGACACGATCACAACCCGATTGCGAATGCCGGCTTGCGCCAGCATCGACGCCAAATGCTGCGGCCGCAGCGCGCCAAACATGCGCTGGTGCTCGCGGATGGCCGCGGCGCCGTCCGGCGCGCCGTGGGTGGTGAGGAAAACCACCACGAGGTCTTCGTTCGGATCGATCACCGAACCCAAATGGCCGATCGCGGCGGCGATGTTGTTTGGCGTCGGCGCCGGATAGGTGCGTTGGCCCGGACCCGAAGCCGCAAGAGTGATCGAGCGCCCTTCGGCGTTGAAATGCTGACGGAGGATGGCTTCGGCTTGCGTCGCTTCGCTGGTGAAGACCGGGTCGCCCCAAAGCGCCATCGAAAGAATATACACGTCCTGACGGCGGCGGCGTTGCGGCGCGACGTTTGCAAGCGCCGCGGCCATGAGCTGATGCTGCTGCAACGCCTCGGGCGCCGACGGCGTGATTTCCCAGACGCCGAAGCGGCCGCCAAACGGATCCTGCTGCTGTGGTTGCTGCTGCTGCGGGGCCTGTTGCGGTTGTTGTTGCGCGGATGCGCCCCCGGCCAGAACCGCCAAGATCGCAGCAGCGAGCACCCAAGTCCGCATCCCAGCCTCCTCCGGACGCCGGCCCCGCCGACGCTCTGCTCCCCAAAGCCGCATAGCGCGACGGCGGCGGCTAGGCTAGCACTGGCCGCATGTCAGAGAACGTCCGTCGCGACGGTTTTATCGCCGCACGCAAAACACAACTGGCCGAAGCTATCAGCGCCGACACCGGCGGCGATAGTGCGACGCGCGAAATGCTGCGTCTTCTGGGCGCCCTGCTGCATCATGAGGCACATGAGCGGCTGGAAGGCCTGCGCGCGCTCTATGACCCGCTCGATCCGGATGCGCCGCCTTCAACGCGCGACGTCAGCGCGGCGGCGCTGGAGAAGTTTGAGACCGCGCTCACCGAGACGCTGACACGCGCCAATTACACCGAGATCGATCCCAACTCGGTGCAGACCCAGCGCGCGACTAAGCAGCTGACCGGGCTCGCGATCAAACCGTCCATGGCCGGCATCCGCCGCATCCGCTACTTCGCCCGCGGCGCGCGCTCGGAAGAATTGGTGCACCGCACCTGGCTCGGACTACGCAAAGAGCTGGTGCACGCCGAAGTGATGAACGACGTGGTCGTACTTGTCGGCTTCAAGAGCGAGGAAGAAATCGATCGCGCCGATCGCAACGCCTTCGCGCAGATGCGCCGCGGCATGCGGCCAGGCGCGGCTCTGGTGAAGCACTTCCGCAACGTGGCGACGCCGGAATTGGTGACCTTGCATCCGGGCGCCAAGCCCAGCATGCGGCCACGCGATCAAGTGTTCTTGGCGGCGCCCGCGGTCGCGACCGGCGTGCCGGTGCTGCTCAATCTGTGGCCGGCGCTAACTGTGCTGTTTGCGGTGCTCGCCGGCTATTTCGGCGCGCAGGGCGTAATCGAAGATGATGAACTGAAGCGGGCGCTGGCGGCGATTTCAGGCTTGGTGGCGGTCGGCGCCTTCATCATGCGCCAGCGGCTGAAATACGAAGCGCAGACGTTGCGTTATCAAAAGCAGCTGGCTGACACGGTGTACTTCCGCAACCTCGCCAACAATGCCGGCGTGCTGGATCTGCTGATCGGCGCGGGCGAGGACCAGGACGCGAAAGAAGCCTTCCTCGCTTATTACGTTCTGCGCCACGCGCAACGGCCGATGGCGAAGGGCGAAATCGACAATGCGGCGGAGTCGTATCTGAAAGATCGCTTCGACCTCGAAGTCGATTTCGAGATCAACGACGCGTTAGCCAAGATCGAGCGCTTGGGATTGGTCTCACGCGAAGGCGATGTCTACACCGCCATCGAGCCCAGCGAGGCGCTGATCAAGCTCGACGCCGCCTGGGATGGCGTGTTCAATTTCTCGACGCGCCGCTAGCGCTTTCGAGCTGGCCGACATAGCGCACGCTCCTACCCTCGACAGTCCAGTGGCCAGAACGGGCGGCGACGTCGACACGCAAGCGAGCGGTCAAACTTTCGAAGACATGAATCTCCGTCGGCATGTCGCCGATCACTTGCGAGACCATGATGCCGACCGCTGTGCGATCGTACGGCAGATTGATGCAGGCATTGGTGAAACGCTGCGTCTCGCGCACGACGCCGGCGCTGGTGTCCACCGCGTAGCGGAAGTGGCCGCCGAACGGAATTTCGGTGTCCGTCATCGCCGGCATTAAATAGACATCGACGTCGACGCCATCAGCGCTAGGTTCGGGCCGCAGCAGCGTGACGCTATTGTAGCGCTGGGCGCATTGCTGCGGCAGCGTCGCATTGACAGCAATGAGACGCGCGCGATTGATCCGCGCTTGCGTGTCCGTCAGCGGCTGGCTGACGCGACCGCGCTCGACGATGGCGCCGTCGCGATACAAGGCGCGATAAACTGCGCTGACGCTTTCGCCCTCCGGCTTTAGAAACAGAACTTGCACACCGTCCGGCGTGCGATCGGTGATCCAACCGCTTAGCCCCTCTCCGCGCGGATCGCGAATATCTTCAAGCATTGCGTCGGTGCCGTGCCATGCCGCCTGATCATGCGCGTAAAGCTCTGCGCCAATCTCGGACGCGCGCGCGACCGCGGCGAGCTGCTCGGGCGTCTGCGCAACAGCGAGCGGCGCAAACAACAGCGCGAACGCGGCTACAGCCGCCTGAAGCCTCAACATCGCCACCTCCACCAGACTGTTGGCGGCGAGTTAAGCGCGAACGGCGGCGTTCGTCACCCGAGCATGCGATCACAAAAAGCGGCGCTATTCCGCCGCAACGGTGCGGACATGGCCGTCCGCGTGCGCCACAACGCGCCGCACGCGGCCCGGCCACGTCACCAGATCGCACACCATACGCGCGCTATTGATATCGCCGCCGAAGAGCCCTTCCGGCTCCATGCGCACCCAGGCCACCGGCGCCCGCGCGCTGGCGCCCGCACCTGCTGCTTCAATCGCCGCAATGATGGCGGCACGCGCCTCAGGCGGCGGGTACTGCAGGAAAACCGAGTGGTAAACGACAGTGGCGGCGTCATCGGCGCGCGCCGCAAGCTTCTCGGCAATCCACGCAGCGGCATCGGCACGGTCAACGCGAACTTGGTTCTCGCGCGCCAACGTCACCGCGCCATCGAAGCGCGCCAAGCGATCGGGTTGATCGGGCCAGATATAAGACCGCAAGCGCAGCCGCTGCGCTTCGTTGTTGATGTCGAGCGGATTAAGATCGCAAGCCTCGCGGTTCCTGATGTTGATCGCGCCGCTCAGCGGCGGCGGCGCGCCATGCCAATCGGTATCCACCACGACCGGACTATCACCGCCCCACGACCAGCCCTTTGGCCGATACGCAAATTTATCCCAATGCAAATTCAGCCCGGCGCTGGCGCCAAGCTCAAGCATGTCGATCGGCCCAGACCACGTCTGCGCAAAATGCAGAAAGCATGCGAGCAATACGATGGAGCGGCGCGTCTCGTTGGTCTGCGGCGCTGACGCGATAAACTCACGCACCCAATCGTGCTCGCGCGCGAACAGCGCACGCACCGCCGGCCAGACTTCATCCATGCGCCAATCGGGATTGCGCGCCGGATAGAGCGCCGCCAAATCCGGATCGCGCCCCATCAACACCGCCGCATGACAAGCGCCGGCAAGACGCAGCGACAGCGCATCAGAACGCGGATTAGTCGGCCACGCGCCAACGAGCGCGTGGGTCGGCCCGCCGGCGATAATGTCCTCGCGCATACGCTCAATGAGCTGGCCGGTGAACGGCGAGCCCAAAGCGGCGCAGAACGCCGCTTGCTCGGCGAAATGCGCGAGGAGCTTCTCGGTCACGCCCGCTCCACGGCGAGCGCGATGCCTTCGCCGCCGCCGATACACAACGAAGCCATGCCGCGCTTGACGTTCTGCGCTTCCATGGCCGCGAGCAACGTCACCAAAATGCGTGCGCCCGACGCGCCGATCGGATGGCCAAGCGCACAGGCGCCGCCATTGACGTTGATGATGTCGTGGCTGATCCCGAGTTCCTTCATCGCGATCATCGGCACTATGGCGAACGCCTCGTTGATCTCCCAAAGATCAACATCGCTCGCCTTCCAATTGGCGCGGGCGAGCGCCTTCTGGATAGCCGGCACCGGCGCGGTGGTGAACTTTTGCGGCTCGTGCGCGTGCGATGCTTGCGCCACGACAGTGGCGATGACCTTGCGCCCCTGCTTCTCGGCGTCACCCCGGCGCATCAGCACCAAGGCAGCCGCGCCGTCCGAAATAGCTGACGCGTTTGCGGCGGTGACAGTGCCGCCTTGCGTGAACGCTGGCTTCAAAGTCGGGATCTTGTCGGGACGGGCTTTGCGCGGCAGCTCGTCCGTATCGACAACGCCGGTCTTCGCTTCGAGCGGCGCGATCTCGCGCTTGAAGCGGCCTTCGCTGGTCGCGCTCTGCGCGCGGCGCAGCGTTTCAAGCGCGTACGCGTCCTGCGATTCACGGCTGAACTGATATTCCTTCGCCGTCTGGTCGGCATAGACGCCCATAGCGAGGCCTTCGTACGCGTCCTCAAGGCCGTCAAGCGCCATGTGGTCGAACAATTTGTCGTGGCCGTACTTCTGGCCGCTGCGATGCTTCGACATCAGGAACGGCGCCCGCGTCATGCTTTCCATGCCGCCCGCGACGACGACATCGCTCTCACCAGAAAGCAAAGCCTGGCGCGCCATCGCCACCGCCTGCAATCCAGAGCCGCACATCTTGTTCAGCGTCACCGCCTGCGTGCCGTTATCGAGGCCCGCGGCAAGCGCGGCTTGCCGCGCCGGCGCTTGGCCTTGGCCTGCCGACAGCACGTTGCCCATAAAGATCGTATCAGCGCGCGCAACGCCTGCTTCCTTGGTCGCGGCGCGCACAGCGACAGCACCCAGCTCCGGCGCACTGAAATGCGCCAGCTCGCCCAGCAAACCGCCCATCGGAGTGCGGGCCATGCCGACGATGACGATATCTTCTTGGCTCATTGTTGGTTCTTCCCTTCTGGGCGCAGGACAATAAGCGTCGAAGTGCCATGCGCCAACAGGCGTCCGCGTGAATCGGTCAACTTGCCCTCCGCGGTGATGATGGTGCGCCCGCGCGCAACGACAACACCCTCGGCGCGGACTTGGCCGGTGGCGGGCGTGATGGCGCGAACGAAGTTCACTTTGGTTTCCACGGTTGTGTAGCTGACGCCGGCCGGCAGCGTCGTATGCGCCGCGCAGCCCGTGCAGCTATCAATCAACGTAAGCGCCCAACCACCGTGGACAATACCGAGCGGGTTCAAGATCCGGTCGCTCGGATCGCCGATGAAGAGCGCACGGCCGTCATCAACCTCGGCCAGCACGAACCCGAGCGTAATGGCGATCGACGGCGGCGGGTGATTGCCCGCCATCATGTAACGCAGACCTTCAAGCCCGGACATGCTGATCAGTTTTTGAGCCGCCGCCTTTGGATCGAACGCTTCGGATTCAGCCATCTGGACTTGCCTTAGTTGTATATACAAGTATTGATCAGGACGTAGAACCGGAGCTTTGAAGCGTCAAGATGCCGAAACGTCAGCCCAAGAGCGAGGCGCCGCCGGTTATGATCCCGGCGGATGAAGCGCCGCCGTGCCTCTATTTACGGCTGCGGCTGGCATCGAAGCGGCTTTTGGCGCTGTACGAGGCGCGGCTTTCGGCAAGCGGCGTGAGCATGTCGCAGTTCGGCCTGCTTGCCGGCATCGCCGAGGAGCCGGATCTAACGATGTCGCGTTTGGCCGAAAAGCGCGAACTCTCGCCTTCAACCCTGACCCGCACCTTGCGGCCCATGGAAGAAGCGGGGTGGCTGGAAAGCTTTGCTGACGCGGAGAACGGCCGTTTGCGGCGCTTGCGGCTGACCCGCGAAGGCCGCGCGCGCTTGAAGGCGGCGTTCGCCGGGTGGAAACAAGCACAGGCGGAAGCTGCGGAAATCGTTTCGCCACGCGATGTGGAGCGCATCCTTCGCGCCACCGAGCATCTCACTCTCTAGCCGACGAACTCCACGACACGCTCGATCACCGCGCGATCCTGCGCGATCATGCGATGGCCGCGCCCGTCACACAGGACGAGTTCAGCATTTGGCCATTGCTTGGCTATGGCTTCGCCGTTCTCCCACTCGACCGCCTCGTCATCGAGCGAGTGCAACACAAGCGTCTGCGTCGGGTTGGCGATGGCGGCGAGATCGAAGCCGGCGTGCAGACCGACTTCCGCCGCCAAAAGCTCGCGGGCGCGATGCACGACGTCATCCGCAATGCCACGTTCGCGGGCGAAATCGAACCAGCGCTGATTGCGCCCGCGCGGCGGCGCGATCATCGCGATGCGGCGTGTCGTGAATCCATCCAGCAAGGCAAAGCCAATCACCGGACCGCCAAACGAGTGCGTCACCACACAGTCAATCGGCCCAAGTTCGCGCGCGACGTGTTGCAACGCCGCCGCCGCAAGCAACGGCGAGCACTGGTCGCCGCTGGAGAAGCCATGCCCCGGCAAGTCGAACACAACACTCGCCACGCCGATCTGCGCAAGTGCGTCGATGAGCGGCGACCAAAGCGAATTGTCGTCCTGCCAGCCATGCACCAGTAACACCGCCGGGCCCTCGCCCAAACGCCAAGCCGTGATCTCGCCGACTGGCGTCTGAAGCTTATGCGCCCGCGCATCACGTAGCGGCGCAGCCAAGCGCTGGTGCGCGCGGCGTTTCGGTGTCGTCATCTCCTTCAGCAGCGCACGCGCCTGTTCGTCGATATTCACGCGTGCTCCGTCGACATGATCCATCCGCCGCCCAGAACGCGCGTTGACCCCGGATCGTAGAACACAGCCGCTTGCCCGGGCGCGACACCCTCTTCGGGCGTTTCAAGTTCAACATGCCAGCCCGCGCCAACGCGCAGTTTCGCCGGCACGGGTGGACGCGTCGAGCGCACACGCACCAATACATCGCGGCCGTCGAGATCATCCTCGCTGGCCACGACCTCGCCGATCCAATTGACTTCCTTCAAAGCGATGCGCGAAACGCCAAGCTCCTCGCGCGGCCCAACGATCACGCGCTTGTTCGCCGCGTCGAGCTTCACGACGAACAGCGGTTCGCCCGTCGCGATGCCCAGGCCACGGCGTTGGCCAACGGTGAAGTTGATGACGCCCGTGTGCTCGCCCATAACGCGGCCATCGACGTGGACGATCTGCCCCGGCTCAATCGCGCCAGGTCGCAGCTTTTCCACGATCGCCTGGTACTTGCCGTTCGGCACAAAGCAGATGTCTTGGCTATCCGGCTTTTCGGCAACGCGCAGGCCAAGCTCGTTCGCCAGCGCACGCGTCTCGCTCTTGGGCAAACCGCCGAGTGGAAAGCGCAGATAGTTGAGCTGATCGCGCGTCGTCGCGAACAGGAAATAGGTTTGATCCTTGCTCGCATCGGCGGCGCGATGCAGTTCGGCGCCGTTCGGACCTTCGATGCGTTGCACGTAATGGCCGGTAGCGAGGCAATCGGCGCCGAGGTCTTCGGCAACCCGCTTCAGGTCCTTGAACTTCACTGTTTGGTTGCAGCGCACGCACGGGATGGGCGTCGCGCCAGCAAGATACGTATCAGCGAAATCCTCCATCACGGCGTGACGGAAACGGCTTTCGTAATCCAAGACGTAGTGCGGAAAACCACAAGCGTCCGCCACACGGCGCGCATCGTGGATGTCCTGGCCGGCGCAGCAGGCGCCAGGCTTATTCACCGCCGCGCCATGATCATAAAGCTGCAGCGTGACGCCGACGACGTCATAACCTTCGCGCTTCAGCATCGCGGCGACGACGGAAGAATCCACGCCGCCGGACATAGCGGCGACGACGCGGGTTTCACGGGGCGGCTTGGCGAAGCCGAGTGAATTGAGGGTGCGCGCGCCCGGCGGCGGCGCGGTCAGCAGGCTGGTCATCTTACTCCTCCCCCTGGGTTCAAGGCCCAGGGCGAAGGCCTAGAGATACTTCAGCAGGCTGAGCTTTGAAAGCTCCGAGAACGTCTTTGCCGCAGCCTCGTACTGCACCAGAAGCGACGACAGCTTGACCGAAACCTCGGCGACATCGGCGTCGGCCTGATCGCCAATCTCTTTAAGCAGCAGGTTCGAGCGCTGCTGCAGGCGTACGCGCTCGGACTCGAAACGCGCCTGCAACTGGCCGGCGCGACCCTCTTCATTGGTGAATTTCGTCGCTTCAAGGTCCAAACGCTCAGCAAGAGCGGTCAGCGCGGCTGTCTGGCTGCCGCTGATTGGCTGGCCAATCGTGCCGCCTGCAGCCGTGAGTAAATTCTTCAGGTCAGCAAGCGCGCCGAAGACGCCTTGCGACATCTCCGAGGCCTTGGCCGACAGTACGATCGGCGCCCCACTGCCGAGATCGATCGTCTGATGGCGGGTCGCCTCATCGAAGATGTTCTCCGGTCCCGTGGCGGCGACGAGTTGGTCGAGCGTGCTGATCTTTACCGGGCCATTGCCTTGGCGTTCGCCGGCGAACAGCGGCTGGCCGTTCCAAGTCTCGTTGAGCGCCGAGAGGACGCTGTTGAAAGACAATTCGAGCTCGGTGGCGATGCCGCGCCCGTCATTGGCGCTGATCGCCTCGCGGATGGACTGCGCCAACAAGCGCGAAGCTTCAGACACTTGCCCCAACGCCGCCGCCTGAACGCCAAAGCGCGCTTGCAGCTGGTTGATCACTGAACCCCGCGCATCCGCTGTCGCCTTCAAGCTCTGTGCATTGAGCAGACGGCTCGAACCGCCGCCGAAGCCAAGCAGATCGTTTGCCGCGGCGCCGGATGCGACTTGCCGCTGCAGATCGGCCAGCTGGCCGGTGATGCGGCGAATATCCAGTTGCGCCTGGGTGGTGAAGCGGAAGGTCAGTGCGCCGCTCACGGCGTTCTCCTATCGATAGCCAAGCGACAACAAGATATCGAGCATCTCGGTTGCCGCCTGAATAACGCGCGCTGAAGCTGCGTAGGCGTTTTGAAAAACCGTCATCTTCATCAGCTCGTCGTCGAGCGTGACACCCTCGACTTGAGCACGTCGATCTGCGGCGGCCGTGGCCACCGCTTGCGCGCCGATAGCGGCGCGGTTGGCGTCATTTGCCAAACGGCCGGCTTCGCCTCCGAGACGCGCGGCGTAGATCTGTAGCGTCGTCGACTGTGCGCCGAGCACGCCCGATGCGCTGAAGCTGCGGGTGCTGTCACGCGCCGCAGCCAAAGCAGTCGAGCCGCGATTGTCGCCAGCCTCAACAACGCGATCGCCGATGTCAGCTGTCAGATCCGGCCGGCCAACAGCCAGGCGCGAAGGATCGGACGCAACGCGCGGCTCGACATTGACCTCAAGCGCACGCCCGGCCGTCGCGGCTTTCGACAGGCCGTTGAGCGCCGTGAACGAAACGCCGGTGTCTCCGCGAATAGTGGAGTCGGCGATGAGATTTACGGTGTACGCGGCGCCCGGCGAGAACGTCACCTGCCCGGTGTTTGCGTCCATCCCAAACGAGCCGTAGCCACCTAGACCAGTGCCGCTGGCATTAAGTTCAGCGAGCAAATCATCCCAGGTCGCGCCAGGTGCGGCGAGCGCGCCGCTGATCGTGATCGTGCGTTCAGCCACGAAGCGGCCGGCGGAGTCACGGACTTGATATGTAATCGAGCCGCCCGCGGCGAGCCCGTGCGCATCGGAGCCGGACGAGCCGGTCTCGAAGAACATCGGCGTTGGCCGCGAGACGACATCGTTCAAGCCGAAGAAGTGCGAGAAGCCGCGGCCGCCGCGATCGCTCGGATCGATCGCGCTTTGCTGAATGACGGCGCCGCCGCCATTGCTCATGTTGATCGAGAGCACGCCGCCGCTGAACGAGGCGCTGCCGGATGGCGACGACGCGTTCAATGCCGAGTTCAGCGCAGAGACAAAATCCGTAATCGTTCCGCCGGCGAAGCTGAACGTGCCGGCCGGCGCCTCCGCCGTGATCGTCATGGCGTCAAAGTCGATGCTCAGCCGATCGCGCAGCACACCGCCGGCGTCAACGACGCCAATCGTTGCTTCGCCGCTGAACCCGAGCGCATCGGCGCCGAGCAAACCGGTTTGACGACCGGTCATCTGCGAAACCGCCGGATAGGAGGCGTTCTCGTTGTGAACCTCGTTCAGCGCATCGCCGAGCGCGGCGGCGAACCCGCCAAGCGCTTCAGCAAGTCCAGCAAGATCCTTGTCGCGAACATCGAGCAGGCCGCGGATCTGGCCGCCCGCCAGCATCGGCTCAAGATTCGACTGCGTGCCGAGGCTCTCGTTGATGCGGATCACACCGTGCGTGGTGAAATCAGCGGAGTTCGGATTGTAACTAAGCTGTGCGGCCGTGACGCCAACAAGCAACGCACCGCCGGAGGTGCGCACGTGCACGCCACCCTCCGCCACAGGCGAAACACGAACCTCCATCAACACAGAAAGTTCGTCGATCAGCGCCGACTGGGCATTCTCAGCCCCGCTGGCGTCAGCGCCAGTGCGCTTGTTGAGCCGGATCTCCTCATTCAATTGCGCGATGCGATCAATGAGGCTCTGCGCTTCTTCGACCGCATCGGCGATACGTTGATCGGCTTCGGCGATGAGATCTTGGAGCGTCTGCCCCACACGCTGAACTTCAGCGTACGTCGATTGCAGCGCGCTGATCGCGTCGCCACGGCGCAGCGCCGATGAAGGATCGACGCCGATTTCCGTGAGATCCGACCAGAAATTGTCGAGATACGCGAACAGCGAAGATGACGAAGCAGGATCGCCGAAGCTGGCTTGCGCACGCGCCAGAATATCCGCGCGCGCCATGGCGGAGCCACGCGCGCCTTCAGCAATATAACTCGCCGTCGCCAAGAACCGGTCGGCGGCGCGTTGAACGCTCGCCACTTGAACGCCGGCGCCGGCGCCCAAATGCGTCAGCGGCGAAAGCGTAACTTCGGTGCGGACAAAGCCGGGCGTGTTAGCGTTGGCGATGTTCTGCGAAACGACGCCGATGCCGGTCTGCGATGCGCGCAAACCCGAAAGCCCGGACAGCAGGACGCTGGAAATGCTCATGTGACGGCGCCCGGCAGAAGGCGCCTAGCGCTCGGCTGATTTTGCCGGCTGCCACCCTCCTCCATCGGACCCCGAAGGTCGCATCTAACACATTGAAGCAAAACGCTTTCTCCGAATTGCGAGTCTCTGCGCGGCGCGTGCCGTGGCAGCTCCCCGCCATCTCCCTCGCAAACTCGGGGCCATGGTTAATCACCCGGCAGAAGCTGCCGGGCTGGCGGCGCCATTTGCCGCCCACACCGCCGCGTGCCGCACTGACGATCATTGATTTTATTGGATTTTACTTGGTTAGCGGCGTGGCCCGCCGCTTGCTGAGGAGTGCCAGCCGGCGCGCCCTGCGCCGTCAGAGGGGACGTAATGGACTTTGCGGCAGACGCCGTCATCGAGATCGTGCCGCCGGCCCGGGCGCCGGCGCGCGCCAGCGCCAATCGAACGGACCCCAGCTTCGACGATCACCTCAACGCCGCGACCGCCGATGCGGACTCGGCGGAAACGGAGTCTGCGCCGCGCACTGAAGCCAGCGCGGACACAAGCACCGATGATCGCTGCGAAACGCCGACCGGCGAAAAGCCCGAGGCCGTCGCGGTCGCAACGCCGCCCGCTCCGCCGCAAACGCCGGCGCCTGTTCTGCTGCAGCTCATCAACTTCGACGCGCAGCCACCAGCGCCGCCGCCACAGGATACGCCAGTAGAGAATGTGGAAGCGCCGGCAGCGGCGCCGCCACGCGATACGCTGCTTGCTAAAGGCGCGCAGCTCATCGCACCGCCGGTTGCGGCAAGGCCAGCAGCCGAAGCGCAGCCCGAGGCTAGCGACAACGCAGCTGAAGCGCCCACCGAGCAAGCGTCATTGCTGCCGAAGCCAGTTCAGCCTGTCGCGGCAACGGAATCGTCCGCTCTACCGCCAACTCAACAGCAAGCGCCGCAACAAGCCGGCATAACTCAAGCCGCTACGCCGCCCGCACAAACACAGCCCGCAACGCCGCCGCCCTCATCGACAGCCGCCGTCACACCGCCAGCTATGACGCAAGCAGCGACAACGCCGACGCCGCGCCCTGCTGCTCCGCAGCAACCTGGCGAAGCTGCAAAAGTCGAAGGGCCGCGCAACGCCAAGGCCGAAGCGGCGGCGGCAAAGGCCGCCGAGCAAGCGGCAACGCAAACAAAAGCCGCAGCGCCAAATCTCGCGGCGACAGTCATCGATGCGGCCACACAGCCGGCGCAGCTTGATCAAAGCATCGCGCAAGCTCAATCGCACCTGCACGCGGCCGCCAGCACAAGCGCCGCACACACGCAGCACGCAGTGCTCGATCAAAGCGCCGCCCGCGCCGCGCCTGCGGCGACACAAGTGGCGCGCGAGATCGTCCGCCGCTTCGATGGCGAGACGACGCGCTTCGAATTGCGCCTCGACCCGCCCGAACTGGGCAAAGTTGAAGTGCGGCTCGAAGTTTCACGCGATCACCGCGTGACCGCGGTTGTCGCCGCAGACTCTCCACAGGCGCTGACTGAACTCGCACGACATGCGCGCGACCTTGAACAAGCGCTGCAATCAGCCGGCCTCGAGCTCACCGACAACGGTCTCTCCTTCGACCTCAAGCAAAGCCATGACGGTGAAGGCGAAAATTCACAACGCGGCGGCGGCGAAAGCGCCGGCGCTGAAGAGCAACTGACAGAAACACCAGCCGGCGCACGGCCGCTCGGCTTTGAACGTTGGCGCGGCGTACGCGTCGACGTGATGATTTGAGGAGCTAAAGATGCCAGTCGCAGGCGTTACCGACACCGCGTCGCAAGCAACGGGCGCGCGCACCCGACTGTCGGACAATTACGACACGTTTCTGGTGCTGCTGACAGCGCAGCTGCAGAACCAAGATCCGCTGGCGCCGATGGACTCGACGCAGTTCACCCAACAGCTGGTGCAGTTCAGCCAGGTTGAGCAGCAAATCCGCACCAACGAACAGCTGGAAGGCCTTGTCGGCCAATACCAAGCAGCTTCCGCGGGCGCCGCCCTCTCCTATTTGGGCAAGGACGCGATCATCGAAGCGAATGAAACCTATCTCGCCAACGGTGCGGCGAACTGGGCGTACAATTTACCGGCCAACGCCGAGACGTTGACCGTGCACGTGCGCGATATGAGCGGACGCATCGTTTACACGAGCACCACCTCACCGCGCACCGCCGGCGAACACTTGTTCACCTGGGACGGCACGAACAATTCCGGCGGCACTGCAAACGACGGCGTCTATCAAATTACATTTGAAGCGAAGAACGCCGCCGGCACGACAATCACACCAAGTGTCAATGTTCGTGAGACGATAATGGGCGTCGATTTCTCCGGCGGCACGCCGGTGGTGATTACGCCTTCAGGTACGCGCGGCATCGATCAAATCCGATCGGTACTGAGCAACGGCTAACACAACTAAGCGCCGGCCGAATGCCGACGCACGTACGCGCAGAAGCGCTCCATCACTGATTTAACCGCCGCTGCAGGGACGCACGCGGCAATGGAGCTGGGACGATGTCTATCTATACCGCCCTGCGCGCGGGTGTTTCCGGCCTCACGGCCAATTCAAGCGCGCTCGCAGTCATTTCCGACAACATCGCGAACGTGAATACCGTTGGTTACAAGCGGTCGGGCGTCGACTTCAGCGCGCTCGTCAACGCGCAGAACTCGAACACGACCTATAACGCCGGCGGCGTGCTGCCGCTGACGCGCCAACAGATCTCGCTGCAGGGCTCGCTCGAGCAATCGCGCTCAACGACCGACCTCGCGATCTCGGGCGACGGCTTCTTCATCGTGTCGCCGAACAACCAGCAGCTCTCAAACGGCGGTTCGGTGCTTTTCACGCGCGCCGGTTCGTTCACGATCGACGCCAACGGCTACATGGTCAACGCGCAGGGCCTGTTCTTGCAGGGCTGGCCGGTGAACTCGGACGGCAGCGTCGTCTCCTCACCGACGTCACTGTCAGCGATCGAGCCGATCAACATCTCCGGCGTCGGCGGTCTCGCCGAACCAACCGGCAATGTCGGCATCAACGCAAACCTGAACTCCGACCAAACAAGCTATGCAGGCGCCTACACGGCGGGCGACATGGCGACCGGCACTGTCACGCCGCAATTCGAAAGCTCGCTCGAAGTGTTCGACAGCTTGGGTGCGCCGCGTTCGATCGCCTTCGGCTTCCTGAAAACCGGTCCGAACACCTGGCAAGTTGAAGCCTACGCCCGCCCGAACACCAACATCACCGGCGGCGCGGGGACAGGCGGCTTGCTCGCCACCGGCACGCTAACTTTCAACAGCGACGGCACCGTCTCGGCTGTCACGGGCACAATCGGCTCGACTTTCACCATCCCGTGGGCCGCCTCGACGGGCGCTTCGCCGCAGGACATCGATCTCGACCTCGAGAGCGGTATGACGCAGTTTGCCAAGAGCTTCGGCGTCACCTCGGTGACGGCGGACGGTGTGCCGCCAGGCGATCTCGTCGGCCTCGTGCTTGAAGGCGACGGCTTCTTGACCGCGCAATTCTCGAACGGCCGCGCCCGCGCACTTTATCAAATCCCGCTGGCGACGTTCCTGAACCCGAACGGTCTAGCGCCGGATCAAGGCGGCGCGTTCCGCACCACACTTGAATCGGGCCTCTACAACATCAACGCCGCAAACGCCGGTGGCGCAGGCCGCATGGTGTCGGGTGCACTCGAAGCGTCGAACGTCGATCTCGCAGCGGAGTTCACAAACCTCATCACCACGCAGCGCGCCTACTCTGCTGCATCGCGCATCATCACGACAGCCGACCAAATGTTGGAAGAGCTGCTGATGATCAAACGATAATAGTGTGAGTAGCTAGTCGAAACTCGCGAGGAAAACGCGCGCCCAGGAACCAGGTAAGAAATGAGTAAGAGACTCATGTTCTAATTCGAGACATGCGTCTGCGTGAGTTTTCCGCACGCTCTTAGTCGTTTCTTTAGCGCTTCGATTTATAGTGCCTTCTCAAGAACGAGGAGAAAGGCGCTATGCAGAAGCAACGCCGCTATGATGGGGTGGTGATGGGTCCCGACGGGAATCCCCTCACTTTGGACGATCTGCCGCCGGCGGGCACGACCCGTTGGGTTATCCGCCGCAAGGCCGAAGTGGTTGCCGCTGTACGCGGTGGGCTGCTGACGCTTGAGGATGCGTGCGCTCGCTACGGGCTCTCTGAAGAAGAGTTCGACGGCTGGCGTAAGTCGATCGAGAAGCACGGCCTCCCGGGCCTGCGCACGACGCGCATCCAGCACTATCGCGGCGCCGGCATGTAAGCCGGCCCCGCGCCTCGCGGCGCGGGCCAGAACCCGCATCTTTAAAAGCCCTCGCCTCACGGCGGGGGCTTTTGCGCGTCTGGGCCAGACCAGAGCGTTTAACCATTGTTTCACGTTGCACCGGGCAATTTCTGCCGACCGGCGATATTTGCCCAGCTGATTCTGGGCGCGTCGGTCGTGCGTGCAGAGGCTGGGCGTGAACGGTTTCGCGGACTTATTGCTGAAAGCTGGACCGACCCGCCTCTTCGCGGGCCTCGGCATCGCGGCGGTTATCGCTGCGCTTTTGTTCACCCTCGTGCTGCGCATGGGCGGGGAAGAGAAGTCGCTGCTGTTCGCCGGCGTCGACATGCGCGAGGCCGGCACGATCACCCAGCGCCTTGAGCAAGCCGAGATCCCTTACGATCTCCGCGGCGACGGCACTTCCATCTTCGTCGCGCGCTCGCGGGTGCTGGAAGCGCGGATGATGCTCTCAGCCGAAGGCCTGCCCTCCCGCGGCTCCATCGGTTACGAAATCTTCGACGAGCCGGACGCGCTCGGTCAAACCCAATTCCAACAGAACATCAATCGCCTGCGCGCGCTCGAGGGCGAGCTGGCGCGCACCATCGGCTCGCTCGACGGCATCTCGTCAGCGCGCGTGCACCTCGTGCTGCCGGAACGGCAATTGTTCGCGCGCGAAACCGAGCAGCCCTCCGCCTCAATCGTGCTGGGCTTGCGCCGCGATGAGCTGACAGCCGGCCAAGTCCGCGCCATCCGCAACCTCGTCGCCAGCGCCACGCCCGGCCTCACCACCAGCCGCGTCACCATTCTCGACGAAACCGGCCGCTTGCTCGCGGCGGCGCAAAGCGAAGATGGCGCGGTCGCGGAAGGTATCGACTCCCGCCAGACCGCCACCGAAGAGCGCATCCGCCGCACCGTCACCGACATCGTCGAGGGCATTGTCGGCCAAGGCAATGCGCGCGTGCAGGTCACTGCGGAGATGGACTTCAACCGCGTCAGCGAAACTTCGGAACGCTTCGATCCCGAAGGCCGCGTCGTGCGTTCGACGACGACATCAGAGCAAACTTCCGAACAAGCCGGCTCCGGCCAAGGCGCATCAGCCGGCGCCAACGTGCCGGATGCAAGCGCATCGCCCTCTTCCAGCTCTTCGGGCCCGAACAGCAATTCGAGCCAAGAGACGGTCAATTACGAAATCTCGCGCACGACCCGCACCGAAGTCAGCGAAGGCGGCCGCGTCCGCCGGCTCTCGGTCGCGGTCGCGGTCGATGGCGTCACCACGCCTGGCGCGGACGGCGCCGAGTCGAGCTACGCGCCGCGTAGCGAAGAAGAAATGCAACGGCTGACCGCGCTGGTGCGGTCGGCGGTCGGCTTTAATGCAGAGCGCGGCGACAGCGTCGAAGTCGTCAACACACAATTTGCCCGCGCCGCATTGCCGGGCGGCGCCGCCGCCGATCCGGGCATGATGGCGTTCCTCGGCGATCTCGATGTCATGCGGATCATCGAAATCGTCGCCGCATTGATCGCGTCCTTGGCGTTCGTCTTCTTTGTGCTGCGCCCGTTGATCGGCGGCCTCATCCGCGGCGGCTCCGCGGCAACGCCAGCGCTGTCGGCGCCGTCGGGCGCGCCCGCGCTGCCCGGCCCAACCGGCGCCGCAGCAGCCCTGCCCGCGCCGGAGGGCGGCGGCGAAGCTTCCATCGACATCGCGCAAATCCAAGGTCGCGTCCGCGCTTCGTCGGTCAAGAAAGTTGCTGAAGTCGTCGATCAGCACCCGGATGAATCGATCCAGATCATCCGCGGCTGGCTCAACAACGCGATGTAACCCATGAACGCTGTGGCCAAACCCAAATCACAGGATATCGCAACCGCCGAACCGGCGCCGGCGCCGCGCGTCGATACTTCGCGTTACAGCGGCGTCGAAAAAGCCGCGATCATTCTTCTGTGCCTGGGCGACGAAGCCAAGCGGCTCTGGGAATTGCTCGACGAAGAAGAGATCAAGGAAATCTCGCAAGCCATGTCGTCGCTTGGCTTGGTGCATGCCTCCGTCGTCGAAGCGCTCGTCATGGAGTTCGTGCAGAAGATGTCGACCTCCGGGTCGATCATGGGTTCGTTCGAACAAACCCAGCGCATGCTGACCGCCTTCCTGCCGAAGGAGAAGGTCGACACGCTGATGGAGGAAATCCGCGGGCCCGCCGGCAGAAACATTTGGGACAAGCTGGCCAACGTCAACGAAGCGGTGCTGGCGAGCTACCTGAAGAACGAATACCCGCAAACCGTCGCGGTGGTGCTGGCCAAAGTCCGCCCCGAACACGCCGCCAAGGTGTTGGCCGAGCTGCCAGAAGACTTCGCCGCCGAGTGCGTGATGCGCATGCTGGCGATGGAGCCGGTGCAGCGCGAAATCCTCGACAAGATCGAGATGACGCTGCGCACCGAGTTCATGTCGAACCTCGCGCGCACTTCCAAGCGCGACAGCCACGAACTGATGGCCGAGATCTTCAACAATTTCGACCGGCAGACGGAATCGCGTTTCGTCAACGCCCTGGAAGAAAAGAACCGCGACAGCGCCGATCGCATTCGGGCGCTGATGTTCGTGTTCGAAGACCTCGGCAAACTCGATTCCGGCGGCGTGCAAACGCTGCTGCGCGCCGTCGACAAGAGCGATCTCGCCTTGGCGCTCAAAGGCGCCTCGGACGCATTGCGCACCCTCTTCTTCTCCAACATGTCCGAACGCGGCGGCAAACTGCTCAAGGACGAAATGGCGGCGATGGGTCCTGTGCGCCTCAAGGACGTCGACGCCGCGCAAACGCGCATGGTGGCGGCGGCGAAAGAACTCTCCGCCCGCGGCGAAATCGTCCTCTCCGACGGCAAATCAGACGACGAGCTGATCTACTGATGGCCAACGTTCGCAAATACGCCTTCGACACCGAGTTCGGCCCGGACGGCGCAATCGTGCGCGAGGCGCCAAAGCGCCTCGGCCCCGACGAAGTCGAAGCCGAACGCAAGGCCGCGTATGCATCAGGCACGCAGGACGCGACCGCGAAGGCCGAGCGCGAGATCGCTGCGGCGCTTGAGGCCCTCGCCGACGCCGCCTCGGCCGTACTCACCCGCCTCGACGCTGAAAGCCAAGCCATGCGCGAAGAAGCGGCGCGCGTTGCCCTGGCGGCGGCCCGCAAGATCGCTGGCGCGGCGTTGGACGCTTTCGGCGAAGAGCGCGCGGTCGCCGCTATTGAATCGGCGATGGACGCGTTGCGTCATCAACCGCGCCTCGTCGTGAAGCTCTCTCCCGAAGCGGCAGCGCTGCTGAAGCCGCGCATCGAAGAGATGGTCGCGAGCCATGCTTACGCCGGCGCTGTGCTCGTCCGCGCCGAACCGAACCTACGCAAGGGCGAAGTCGTGATCGATTGGTCCGACGGCGTCATCGCCATGAACCCCGAAGATGCGGCCATTCGCATCGAAAAGCTGGTCGAAGCGGCGCTCGCCGCGCCAGCGGCTCAAACCTGAAGAGGCGCCCATGTCAGATATGAAACTCGACGAGTTCGCGCCGACGCCACCTGACGCGGCGATTCAATTCGACAATGTCGAGCGCAGCGCCGCCGATCTCGCGGCTGTCTATGATGTGCCCGTCAACATCCAAGCCGTGCTCGGCCGTTCGAACATGGAAGTCGCATCGTTGCTGCGCTTAGCGAAAGGCTCGGTGATCGAGCTTGACCGCAAGGTCGGCGAAGCCATCGACATCTACGTCAACAACCGTCTCGTCGCGCGCGGCGAAGTCGTCGTCGTCGACGAACGCCTCGGCGTGACCATGACGGAAATTATCAAGGATGGGGACGCCGCCTAAAGCGGCGCGAGGAGCACGAACATGCGTCTCTTGATCGTCGGCCAGCTCGGAGGACAAATCTCCGCCGCCACGAAGATCGCCATGGAACACGGCGCCAAAGTCGCGCACGTGGACACTATCGAGCAAGCCACCACCGCCCTGCGCGCGCGCGGGGCCGATCTTCTGATGGTCGATGCGCGTCTCGATATCGAGACGCTGATCAACGCCAACGAAGCCGAGCGGATCATCGTGCCGGTCGTCGCCGCTGGCGTCGGCATCGATCCGATGATGGCGGCGCGCGCGATCCGCCAGGGCGCGCGTGAGTACATCTCACTGCCGCCGGATCCCGAACTGATCGCCGCTGTGCTCGCGGCGGTGTGCGACGACGAGCGCCCGCTGATCGCCGCGGACGCCGCGATGAAACAAGTGTTGGCGCTGGCCGATCAGATCGCCGGCTCCGACGCTTCGATCATGATCACCGGCGAAAGCGGCGTCGGCAAGGAAGTGCTGGCGCGCTACGTCCACAAGAAGTCCAAGCGCAAGGACAAGCCGTTCATCGCCGTAAACTGCGCGGCGATCCCTGAGCATCTTCTGGAAAGCGAATTGTTCGGCCACGAGAAAGGCGCCTTCACCGGCGCGGTGGCCCGGCGCATCGGCAAGTTCGAAGAAGCCGACGGCGGCACGTTGCTGCTCGACGAAATCTCCGAAATGGACCTGCGGCTTCAATCGAAGCTGCTGCGGGCATTGCAAGAGCGCGTCATCGATCGCGTCGGCGGCACAAAACCCGTACCGGTCAACATTCGCATCCTGGCCACCTCGAACCGCGATCTGGCGCAATCGGTCCGCGACGGCGAATTCCGCGAGGATCTGCTCTATCGCCTCAACGTCGTGAACCTGCGCATCCCGCCGCTGCGCGAGCGCAAGGACGATCTCGCGGCGCTCTCCGCCTTCTTCATCGACAAATACGCGCGCGCCAATGGCCGCCCTGCTCGCAAGCTTTCTGAAGCCGGCTTGCAGCAAGTGCTGGCGCACACCTGGCCAGGCAACGTGCGCGAACTCGAAAACGCCATGCACCGCGCCATTCTGCTGACCAACAGCGAAGCGGTCGGCGCCGAAGCCATTCGCGCACCAGATGGCGCGCCTGTCGGCAAGCGCGATGCAACCGGCGAAGCCATAGAGGCGGCGCAGGCTGCGGCGCGCAATCTCGTCGGCCGCACCGTGGCTGAGGTCGAGCAAGACCTCATCCTCGAGACGCTGACCCACTGCCTCGGCAACCGCACGCACGCTGCGCACATCCTCGGCATTTCAATTCGCACCTTGCGCAACAAGCTCAAGCAATATGGCGACGAAGGCGTGCGCATCCCGCCGCCGCCAACCGGACAGGCAGCCTAATCTAGATGACCGACGCCGCCCAGCCGCGAGGCAACGATCTTTCATTCGGCGTGCTGCGCGGCTTTGTCATGCGCGGCGAGATCGCGCTTGCCGCGGGCGTGCTTGGCATTCTGGCGATTATGCTGGTGCCGCTGCCGCCGCTGCTGCTGGACTTTCTGCTGGCCATATCGCTGATATCTTCGATCCTGGTGCTGATGACAGCGCTGATGATCAAGAAGCCGCTGGAGTTCACGGCGTTTCCGTCGGTCCTGCTGCTCGCTACTCTGATGCGGCTGGCGCTCAACATCGCCACCACCCGCCTCATTCTCGCCAATGGTCAAACCGGCGAACATGCCGCCGGCGAAGTGATCGCCGCGTTCGCGAACTTTGTGATGGGCGGCGATTTCGTCATCGGCGTCATCGTTTTTGCGATCCTGGTGATCGTGAACTTCGTCGTCATCACCAAGGGCTCGACGCGTATCGCCGAAGTCGCGGCCCGTTTCACCTTGGACGCCATGCCCGGCAAGCAGATGGCGATCGACGCCGATCTCTCATCGGGACTCATCAACGAGCAACAGGCGCGTGAACGGCGCAAAGCGTTGGAAGACGAAAGCTCGTTCTTCGGGGCCATGGACGGCGCCTCGAAGTTCGTGCGCGGCGACGCCATCGCCGGCCTGCTGATCGTTTTCATCAACGTCATCGGCGGCATCATCATCGGCACCGTGTCGCACGGCATGGACTTCGCCGAAGCCGGCCGCACGTACGTCCTGCTCACCGTGGGCGACGGTCTGGTGACGCAAATCCCGGCGCTGATCGTCTCGGTCGCCGCCGGCTTGCTGGTCACCAAAGCCGGCATTGACGGCGCCGCTGACAAAGCCTTCGCCAAACAGCTTGCCTCCTACCCGGTGGCGCTCGGCGTTGTCTCCGCGTGCGCAATCGGCGTCGGCTTGCTACCGGGCATGCCGCTCATTCCATTCTGGACGCTCGGCGGCGCCGCTGGATTGCTGGCGTGGAATCTCAGACAAGCCAACCAAGCAGCAAAGACGGCAGCGGAAGTCGAGCCGCCGCCCGCCGCGCCAGCCGAGGAAACGCCCGCCGCCTCGCTGGCGATGGACGATGTCCGCATCGAACTCGGCTTTGCGCTGCTGCCGCTGATCAACGACGTGCAAGGCCGCAGGCTGACAGATCAGATCAAGGCGCTGCGCAAAACTCTGGCGCAAGAGTACGGCTTCGTGATGCCAAGCGTGCGCATTCTCGACAACGTCCAGATGGGCGCCGACGCATACGCCATCCGCATTCGCGAAATGGATGCCGGCGACGGCAAACTGAAAATGGGCGCGCTGTTGGCGATGGACCCGACCGGCGCCGGCATCGCCATCCCCGGCGAAGCGGTGAAAGAGCCAGCGTTCGGCCTCGACGCCAAATGGATCGACGAGCGCGCGCGCGAAGAAGCCAGCTTCCGCGGCTACACCGTTGTCGATCCCGCCACCGTGCTCGCCACGCACCTCACCGAAGTGATCAAGGAGCACATGAGCGAGCTCCTGACCTTCTCCGAGGTCAAGAAGCTGATCAAGGATCTGCCGAAAGACACCCAAACCCTGCTCGACGATGTAGCGCCATCGCACATCTCTTGGAGCGGCGTGCAGCGCATCCTGCAGAACCTGCTGAAGGAGCGCGTCTCGATCCGCGACCTCGGCGCCATCGTCGAAGCCATCGCGGAAGCAGCGCCGGCGATGCACGATCTCGTGCTGATCACCGAGCACGTGCGCGCGCGTCTCGCCCGCCAAATCTGCTACCAGCACCGTAACGTAGAAGGCGCGCTGCCGATCGTGACCCTCTCGCCGACTTGGGAGCAGGCGTTCAATGAAAGCCTCATCGGCGAAGGCCAGCATCGCCAACTGGCGTTGGCGCCATCGAAGCTGCACGAATTCGTCGCCGACGTGCGCGCCGCTTTCGAACGCGCGGCCAAGGCGGGCGAAACCCCCGTGCTGCTCACCTCGCCCAGCATCCGCCCGTTCGTGCGCTCACTCATCGAACGCTTCCGGCCGTCGACGGCAGTGATGGGGCAAGGCGAAGTGCACGCCAAGGTGCGCTTGAAGGCGATGGGTCAGGTCTAAGCCGCCGCCCTACAATTGCGTCATTCAGTGCTCGTTAACCATAAGCAGGCGCCGCCGCTAACGCCTCCGCAATTGTTCGCTGTGCATATCTTACGCATGGCCGTACCTGCCGCCATTAACGAGAGCCAGCTGCCGCGCACGCGCGCGGCGCCGATCTTTGCCGTTGCCTCGGGCAAAGGCGGAGTCGGCAAGACGTGGCTGTCGACCATGTTGTCGGTCGCTTTCGGCCGCGCTGGCCAACGTGCGCTGCTGGTGGATTGCGATCTCGGACTTGCCAACGTCGACGTGCAGCTCGGCGTGCGCCCGACCGCCGATGTTCACTCCGTCGTACGCGGCTTTCTCGAATTGGATTCCGCTGTAACGCCTGTGATGGGCGGGCCGGGCCGCAACGGCGGCTTCGACCTCATCGCCGGCCACTCAGGCTCGGGCGCCTTAGGCGCCGTGAAGATCGAAGAAGTCGCGCGCATCGCCAACGGGCTGACGCGCCTGACGCCGCACTATGATCGCGTCATCCTGGATCTCGCCGCCGGCATCGATCCCACCGTGCTGCGCTTTGCCCGCGCCGCCGACAAACTCATCCTGGTCACCACCGAGGAACCGACCGCGCTCACCGATGCGTACGCAATGGTGAAGCTGTTGCGCCTGCAGGGCTCGCAAGTCGTGCCGTGGGTGATCGTCAACATGGCTGAGAACCGCGTCAAAGGCCGGCGCGTGTTCGATCAGTTCGCCCTCGCCTGCAACGAGTACCTGGGCTTCAAGCCGAAATTCGCCGGCGCCATCACCCGCGACCCGCGCGTGCCGGATTCAATTCGCGCGCAAACGCCGCTGCCGATCCGCCATCCGCAGAGCCAGGCCTACGAAGACGTTATCCGCATCGTGGAAACGCTTAACGCCAACTAGGCTTTGCTGGCGCGCGCCGCGCGCATGGTGGCGAACTCATCCAATTGATCGTTCTCGCGCTTCTCGCGCTTAGTTTTCTCGCGCTGCTCTTCCAGCTCGATCAGCCGCTCGAATTTGCGGACTTCGACGTGCGCCTCAGTGATGAGCCCCCGCAGACGCTCGATCTCCTGGTTAATGTTCGTGCGCTCCGCTTCCAGCGCCTTGCGCACCTGCATCGCCGCCACCGCGTAACCGCCATAGGCGCGCGCCGATTCATAATCGCGCTGGGCTAATTGTTGTTCGGCGCGGATGGTCTGCTCGTGGCCATGCATACGCTGCACGACATTGGCTTCCTGGCTGATCTGCTCCGCCAGCGCGCGGCGCAGCGTTTCAAGATCGCGCTCGGCGAGCTTCAACAGCGTGCGAAAAGCTTTCATTGCAACGCCTCAGCAAGCATGGCGAAACCGTCCTTGATCGGGGTGCGGTCGTCGCGCGATTGAGTCAAAAACGCTTCCAATGCCGGGCGCACACGCACGGCTTCGTCCACTTGCGGATCGGCGCCGGCCTTGTAGGCGCCGATGCGGATCAGTTCTTCCATCTCAGCGTAAAGGCTCAGCGCTTCGCGCGCTTTGCCAATGAGCACGTTCTCATCCGCCGTATGGCACATCGGCATCAAACGCGAGATCGACTTCAACACATTGATCGCCGGATAGCGGCCGCGCTCGGCGATTGAGCGCTCCATGACGATGTGACCGTCAAGAATGCCGCGCACCGCATCCGCGATCGGCTCGTTGTGGTCGTCGCCATCGACAAGGACGGTGAAGAGCGCGGTGATCGAGCCCTGCTGGCCTTCGTGCCCGGGGCCGGCGCGCTCGAGCAGCTTCGGCAGTTCACCAAACACGGACGGCGTGTAGCCCTTCGTCGTCGGCGGCTCACCGACGCTCAAACCAATCTCACGCTGCGCCATCGCAAAGCGCGTTACGGAATCGACCAGCAGCAACACGTCGAGCCCTTCATCGCGGAAGTGCTCGGCGACGGCGCACGCCATGTGCGGCGCAAGCCGCCGGCGCGCCGCGCTTTCATCCGAAGTCGCAACGACGACGACAGAGCGGCGGCGGCCCTCCTCGCCCAACGTGTCCTCGATGAATTCCTTCACCTCGCGGCCACGCTCGCCGACCAGGCCAATAACGATGACGTCCGCGTTGGCCCCGCGCGCCAGCATCGACATAAGCACCGATTTGCCGACACCAGAGCCGGCGAACACACCCATGCGCTGGCCACGGCAGATCGCGGCGAAGCTGTTGATGGCGCGCACACCGACATCGAGCCGGCCGCCAACGCGGGCGCGATCGTGCGCCGACGGCGGCGGCCCACGCACCAAGCGCGGCTTCAACCCGTGCGGCAACGGCCCTTCGCCGTCGACCGGATTGCCGAAGCAATCGATGACACGCCCGAGCCAAGCTTGTGACGGGCGCGCCAGCGCAGCCTCGCCTTCCAGATGTACGCGCGCACCAGGCCGGATCGCCTCGATCGGATCGTAAGGCGCCACCAGCGCACGGTCGCCCCGGAAGCCGACGATCTCGCCGCGCGCAACGCGCGCGCCCTCTACCGTCACGCGGGCGCCGAGCGCCAACGCTTCAACCGGACCGCTGACTTCGATCAGCGCGCCTGACAAGCCGGTAACCCGCCCCTGAAAGCGGCGCGGATCGAGCGCGTCGATCTCGTTAGCTAGTCTTGAGAGAAAGGATGGCATCGCGCTCGCGAGTTCTTCCACAAATTCATCAGCGAGTATGGTGAATCAAAACCTAACGCTTTGCGTTGGTTTGCACGGTTCATTGGTTGGCCGATTCAAGATCAACGCCTTGTGCTCAATTTTTCTTCAGCATCTAGAGCTTGCCTCGCGACTCGAACGCTGATTCACACGTCTTAACGGAGCTGATGAGGGGCGGGTCACGGCAACTAACAGCGGGATAACGATACCAATTCGTTGCGCTGTTAATACTTCTTACAGAGTTGATAGCGATTCTGTGGATTAACGTTGCCGAGGCCTTGCGCCAGCGGGGAGCATGTTATGCGAGTCTTGTTGATCGAAGACGATAGCGCCACAGCGCAGGGTATTGAGCTGATGCTCAAGTCCGAAGGGTTCAATATCTACTCGACCGACCTGGGCGAGGAAGGCATCGATCTCGGTAAGCTCTACGACTACGACATCATCGTTCTCGACCTGACGCTGCCGGACATGCACGGCTATGACGTGCTGAAGCAGCTCCGGGTGGCGCGGGTGAACACCCCCATCCTGATCCTCTCTGGCACCGCCGACATCGACACCAAGGTCCGTGGCCTCGGCTACGGCGCCGACGATTACATGACCAAGCCCTTCAACAAGGACGAGCTGATCGCACGGATCAACGCGATCGTTCGCCGCTCCAAGGGCCACGCTCATTCCGTCATCAGAACGGGCGACATCGTCGTCAACCTCGACGCGAAGACGACCGAGGCCAACGGCCAACGCATCCACCTGACCGGCAAAGAATACCAGATGCTGGAGCTGCTCTCGCTCCGCAAAGGTACGACGCTCACCAAAGAGATGTTCCTGAACCATCTCTATGGCGGCATGGACGAGCCGGAACTCAAGATCATCGACGTGTTCATCTGCAAGCTGCGCAAGAAGCTGGCGGCGGCGACGGGTGGCGAACACTACATCGAGACCGTATGGGGCCGCGGCTACGTGCTGCGCGATCCGCAAGAGGCTGGCGCGACCGCAACGGTCACGACCGGCGTCGCGGCGGCCTAAACTAAAACCGTATTTCTCTGTTAGAGGGCGGGTCGCTGCGTGCGGCTCGCCCTTTGCGTATCCTGCGCGCGGTAGAACGCGAGCGAAGGGAATGCGCATTCACCATGATTGAACGGCGGAGCTTTCTCCTCGCCGGCGCTGCGGCGCTCGCTGGCTGCGCGAGCCCCCCGGAAGCGCACGCGCCAGACGCCGCAACCGACGCTGCCTTCCGCGACGCTGTCGATCGCATGGGCGCACGTCCACGCCGCACCCGCCCGTTTCTGATTGGACGCTTCGATCGCGCCCGCCTTACCGATGAGGGCCGCACCCTTTACGACGCGTTGTTGCCCGGCGCAGAAGCGGACGCAGCGCTCGCCGATTTCAGCTGGGGCGACAATGGCGCTCCCTTCCCGGTCACGCATCGCAACGGCCAATATCGCCGCGCCGCCGAAATGCGCGAGGAGGATCGCCCGGGCATTTCCGTGCGCGAGGTCAATACCGACACCAATCGCCTGCAAGGCGCCGCCGCACGCGGCGTCATCCCGCCGGATTTTTTGATCGACGCCACAATCCCCGTCGTCGAAGCCGCGCAGCAACGCGTCGCCGCGACGGACGAACGCCGCTTTGACGGGCTCGTCGAAGCGCTCGGCCGGCAGATCTCAACGCTCCGCACTTTGCGCAGTCAGGCCGGCTCACAAGCGGGCGTCTGGCAATTTCCGGGCGGCGACGAGTATTATCGGCTCTCGCTGCAATTTCAGTATGGCGCGCCGATCGATCCGCGGGAGGCGCATGAGAAAGCGCTGGCGCGTTGCCGCGCGCTTCAAGCCGAGGCGGACATTCTCCTCCGTGGAGCAGGATTGGCCTCAGGCGATGTGGCAGCGCGCCTGCGTCAGCTCGCGCGCGATGAGCGCCACCTCTACGCAGATAGCGCCGACGGCAGAGCGCGCGCAGTCGCTGACATGAATTTGCAGCTGGCGCGCTCGCGTAGCTTACTGGCGAGCGCCGTTGACGGCCTTGCCGAAGCGCCTGCGCAGGTGCTGCTGCTGCCTGCTGCGCAAGAAACGAATGGCACGATGGGGCGGCGGCAAGGCACAAATTATCTCGTCGATCTCGGCGCCATCCGCAGCCGCCCACGCTGGACCTTGCCCAGCGTCGTCCATCACGAGCTCATTCCTGGTCACATCCTGCAAGCGCCGTACGAGCGCGCGGCTGAGCCTTCGGATATGCAGCGGCGCCATTCGATGGCGTATTCCGAAGGCTGGTCGACCTACGCTGAGCAATTGGCGGATGAGATGGGCGCATATGCGGAGGATCCGCTCGCCCGCATCGGCTATCTGCAATGGATGCTCTTCCGCATGGCCCGCGTTGTCGCCGACACCGGCATCCACGCTTTACGCTGGCCGCTCCAACGCGCCATCGACGAAATGCGCGCGCTGCAAGGCGACAGCATCGCCTTCGTCAGCATCGAGACCGACGTCGTGCGTTTCGTCGCCCAACCCGGCGCGCACGCGGCGCAGGGCCTGGCAGCGCTCCACATCGCCGAACTACGTGAGCGCACACGCCGCGAGACGCGCGACTTCAACCTGGCGCGCTTCCACGACGCGATGTTACGCCATGGCCCCCTCTCCCCGCCCGGACTCGAGCAGGCTGCGCGCGTCGCCTTCTCCTGAAAAAGAAACGGGCGCCGACCGAAGCCGACGCCCGCCTGGAGGAGGTAATGGGAGAACTTAGTAAGTGTAGCGCGCGCCCAAGAAGAATGAGCGCCCGTAGTGGTGGTAGAACGAGCTGCGATTGTCCGGGGTCAGGAACTGATCGTTCGCTTCGTCCGTCAGGTTCACACCCTCGAAAGTGAGCGCGAAATTGCTGTTGAGGTTCCAGCGCGCCGATGCGTCGTAGTTCAACGTCGCGGCGGTGGCTTCAGTGGCGTTGCCGTTACGGCCCGGCAGCGTCGTCGGATAGTCGCTGCGATAGGCGGCCGAAACGCGGACGCTGAAGGTTTCGTCTTCGTAGTAGATCGTGGCGTTGTAGGATTCATCCGATAGACCGACGAGCGGGCCGGAGAGGATCACAGCGCCAGTGCCGTTGACGTAGTCGATATCGCTGTTGACGTTCGTGTAGTTCCCGACAACGCCGAAGTTCGACCAGAAACCGTCCATCCAGAAGAACGGCAGCTGCACGCCGATTTCATAACCGCTGACCGGACCACCGGGCGTGTTGCGCGGCAGGTTGAACTGCCAATCGAGACCCGGATTGCACGTTGGCGAGTTGACGCCGCCCGGGCACGCCGCGGTCGCGACGCTATCCGGCAAACCAAGCGCGTTGCCAGTGAACGGACGGTCTTCACGAACCGTCTGCACGAAGCTGTCGATATCGCGATGGAACAGCGCCAGCGAGATCAACCCGCCTTCGGTAAAGTACCATTCGGCCGCGATGTCGTAGGCGTTGGCTTCGATCGGATTGAGATCGGGGTTGCCGGCAGTGACTGTTCGGTTCGAACCGCTGACCGTAACCGCAGCGCCGGGGTTCAAGTTGCCGAGGCCCGGACGCGACATGACGCGCGCCACGCCGAGGCGCACCAGGAACTGCTCCGACGGCTCCAGCACCAAGTTCATCGACGGCAGGAAGTGATCATATTCACGATCGACCGTGGTCTGCACCGGCACGCCGGCGCTGAACGTGTAGCCCGTCGTCGATTGTTCGGTTTGCACCCAGCGGCCGCCAATATTGCCGCGGAAGCGCGCGCCGGCGAGATCGGTGTCCCAATCCAACTGCGCGAACGCGCCCGTGTTCGTCTCCTCGACGGAGCGATTGTTGCCGAGCGCCGGCTCAATGCCCATCGGGAAGATCGATGTATCGTAGAGGCCCCACAGCGTCGCCGCAGCGTTGATATCCGGCACCAGCCATTGCGTTGGCAGGCCGGTCGGCAGGGAAAGCCCGCGACCGCTCAAAGTTTGAATGAAGCTGTAGTTTGCGATCGGCGTGCCGGAGGCAAAGCCCGGAATGGACGCTTCAAGGTTGGCCGTTGTGCCGTTCGAGCGGCGCATTTCGGTCGTCTCGAACTCGTACGTGCGCCAGTTCAAGCCGCCAGTCAGCGTCAGCCAGTCGTTCACTTCGAACTCAAGGTCGCCCTGAATGGTGCCGTAGGTGTTGAGCGCCGTTTGCGGACGCAGACGGATTTGCTCGAGGTGCCACGTCGCCGGATTGGTGAGATCGGTCGTGCCGTAGGTGAACAGTGGCAGGCGGCTATTGGCGCGATAATCGTAGACATAATCTTGGATGTTATCGGCGTCGAACAGAAGCGTCGTCTGCACCGGGTTGTTGTGGTCCGACTGCGAGTAGCCAATGAGGCCGCGGAACGCCAAACGATCAGAGAAATCATGATCGAGGTTCAGCGTCACTTGCGTGAACTCGGTCTGCAGTTCGTCAAAGCGAAGTTCAGAACGAATGTCGACGTTATCGAACACGCCGTAAGTCAGCGTCGAGCCTTCGATCTGGGCGTCCTGAACGATGACGCCGCCGATGCCTGACGCGCCAGCCGTGCTGAACACTGGCGATTCCAGGAACGCTTCCGAGCGCGTGCCTTCAAAGTTTGCGTAGAGAACACTCAGAGTTGCGCTGGTGTCGCGCGACGGCGTCCATTGCAGCGCGCCAGTGATGCCGAGGCGCTCTTGCTCATGCTCATACACGTCATAACGCGGAATACGCGGACGGAACGCCGCATTGAGCTCGCCGAGCGTGTAGCCGGTGTTCTCGGCGGTGAAGCCGCCGTTCTGCCAGCGCACCGTACTGGAGCCCTCTTCCAGCGACTCGCGGCTGCTGTAAGCGAGCGAGAACAAAGCGCCGATGCCGTTGTCCCAGCGATTGCTGATCAGGAAAGCAATGCGCGGATCGGTGGTTTCGGAGAGGTCGTTGTAAAGACCCTGGCCGGACACGGCCATGGTGAAGCCATCATAGTCGAACGGCAGCGAAGTGCGCAGATCGACCGTAGCGCCGAGCGAGCCTTCTTCGACTTCAGCCGACGCGGTCTTGCGCACGGTGATCGAGTTAAAGAGCTCCGACGCGAACACGTTGAAGTCGAACGAACGATCTCGGTTGGTGCCGCCGACGGCGTCGGTGCCGCCGACTGTCGCCAGCGCTTCCATGCCGTTGATACGGACCCGGGTGAATTGCGGGCCAAGGCCGCGCACTGAAATCTGACGGCCTTCGCCAGCGTCACGCGTAATGGCGACGCCCGGAATGCGCTGGATCGATTCCGAGAGGTTCAGATCCGGAAAGTCGGCAATGTCTTCGGCCATGATGACATCGACGGCGCCGGTCTCTTCGCGCTTCACATCGATGGCTGCGGCCAGGCTGCCGCGGAAGCCGGTGATGACGATCTCGTCGTCCGTTGTTTCTTCCTGCGCCTGCGCCGGCGCTCCGGCGCCAAAGCCAACGGCCATGGCGAGCGCCGCCAGCGACGTGCCACTAAGGGTCCAACGCGTTTTCGAATTTACCGCCATCAAACGTCCCTCCCCGGCGTGCCGGACGGCCGGTGGGACTTTTGTCCTCACCCCGTCGAGCCTCTCGTTTCATCCCTATGACACCGCTATCTTTAGTTTTGCCACCGGTGTCTATGACAGGGATAACCCGACACTTTTGCATTTTGCAAGGCCAATCGTGCCGATGGGGTTGCCGGCGGCTCCAAGTGTGCTCCGGGCGCCATCGGCCTGGTTTACCCGGCCTGATGGGTGATCCGCCCCGCCGAAATAGCCAAAGTCGCCGCCGCCGTCGGGATTTCAGCGGCCTCGGCGGCCATGAGATCCACGGAAAAGGCGCTGAGATTGGCCTCTTGGCCGGTTGCGATCACGCCCCGCTCCGCCTCGGAGAAGGTTGCGAAGGCCCCGCCCCTGGTCAGCATCGCCAGCGCCTCGGCACGGCTCACCGCCTGATCCAGCCGCCAATCCGGCCCGGCGAAGCCTGCAAGGTCATGGCGATAAGCGGCCGCGTAAAACTCAATCAGCGGATCGCCCTTCTCCACAGGCGCGTCGCTGCCGGCGGCGATCACCGCGCCGCTATCGAGCAGCGCGCGCCACGCATAGGCGCCGGCCAAGCGATTGGGCCCAAGCCGCGCCGGCGCGAAGTGAAGATCGCTAATCGCATGCGAAGGCTGCATCGACGCGATGACACCCTGCGCGGCGAAACGCGGAATGTCCTCGCTGGCGACGACCTGCGCGTGTTCGATCCGCCAACGCGCCGCACGCAAAGCCGCCGGGTCGTCGGCGAACACATCGCGATAGGCGTCGAGCACCAAGCGATTGCCACGATCGCCGATCGCATGCGTCGCCAACTGAATACGCGCCTGACGCGCGCGCGTGAGAAACGCGCGCAGCTCCTCCACCGGCGTCACCAACAAGCCTTGTGTCGACGCGTCGCTATAGGGCGCAAGCAACGCCGCGCCGCGCGAACCGAGCGCACCGTCCATATAGAGTTTCACGCCGCGCACATGGACGAGGCCCTCCCCGTAGGGCCCACTTTCCAAGATTTCCGCCGCATCGTTCGGCGAAAGATAGATGTCGGCGCGCAACGGCAACTCGCCACGCCGCGCCAAATCCTCGAAAATCTGCGCTTCGGCGAGGCTAGTGCTCATATTGGCTAAGCCAGTCCAGCCGCGCGCCGCATAGATCCGCGCGCCTTCGACAATGGCTTCACGCACCATCGCCGGCGTTGGCGCCGGCAATTGGCCTTCCACCAGCATCATCGCATTGTCGATCAGCATGCCGGTGGCGGCGCCTGATGCATCGCGCTCAATCGACCCGCCTGCCGGATCGCGCGTGTTCGCGTCAATGCGCGCCAACGCCAGCGCCGCGGAATTCACCACCGCCGCGTGCCCGTCGATGCGCTGCAGAAAGACGGGGCGGTCGCCAACGATCGCATCAATGTCGACACGGTTCGGGAAACGCCGCTCCGGCCAATGCGTCTCGATCCAACCGCGGCCGATAATGGCGCCTTCCGGATGCGCCGCCGCGTAATCACGCAGCCTCTGCGTAAGCTCGGCAATCGAACTGACGCCAACAAGATCCAGCGTCATCGCCGCCGCGCCGACGCCGGTAAGATGCACATGCGAATCCGTAAAGCCCGGAAACGCCACCGCGCCGCCTAGATCGATCTCACGCGCGCGCCGGCCGTTGCGCGCGTCCGCGAGTGATCCAACCACAACAAAGCGGCCGCCGCTGATGCGCAGCGCCTCTGCCGTCGGCGCTGCATCTACGCCCGTATAAATCGGGCCGCCATGCACGATGATATCGTCACCGCCTGCGCCAACGCATCCAGCAGCAAGCGCGGCAAGCGCCAACTCACGCCTATTGAACGAAACCATGGCCGCCTCCCCGCCCGAACTATCCCCCGCATTCTAAGTGAGGGGACGGCGGATGACAGCGGCAATCGACGCTATTTCGGCGCGTCTTCGTCGTCCGTGATCAGCACGCGATGGGCCGCGCCTTCGAGATCCTCGTACTGACCGGCGCGCAAGCTCCAAAAGAACGCCGCCAATCCGACCGCCGCCATGCACAACGCGATCGGGATCAGAAACACCATTACGTTCATGATGGCCTCCACCCCAACTGCAATCGCAGCGCATTGAGCGTGACAATCAGCGAAGACCCCGACATCGCCAGCGCCGCAATCAGCGGCGTCAAGAACCCGGCAGCAGCCAAAGGTGCGGCGACGACGTTATAGAGCGCGGAGAAACGCAAATTCTCAAGCGCCCGGCTGCGCGCCATCTTGGCCACATCAATCGCTTCGATCAGCGGCATCAGCGCCGCCCCCTGCACAACAAGGTCAGACGCCGCCTGGCTTGCTTCAAGCGCAGTGCCCGGAGAGGCCGACGCATGCGCCGCCGCCAACGCCGCCGCATCGTTAAGGCCGTCGCCGATCATCAACGGCTTCATGCCTTGCGCGCGCAACGCTTCAAGCCGCGCAGTCTTGTCCGCAGGCGAAGCGCCGCCGATCCATCGGTCGATACCGGCCTCGCGCGCCGCAGCTGCAACCGCGACCGGCCTATCACCAGAGATCAGCTCAACCGCGATGCCGCGCCGGCGAAACGCAGCGATCGTTTCCGCGGCATCGGCGCGCAAAGCGTCGGCGAACGCAAAACGCACCGGCGGCGCATCGCCACGCGCAAACCAAAGCTCAGCGGCGCCATCCTCCGCATCATCGCAATCAGGCGCCGCAAAACTACGGCGTCCCAGCCGTGCAATGCCCGCTTCAATCCCCTCGCCCGGAATTTCTCGCGCATTGCCCACAGGCACGCCCGGACCCGCAGCTTCAACAATCGCGCGCGACAAGGGATGACGCGACACACGCGCGAGCGCCGCCGCCGCTTGCAGCGTTTCGGCGTCAACAGTGCTGATCAAACGCGGCTTGCCGAGCGTGAGCGTCCCGGTCTTATCGAACACCGCGACATTTACTTCCGCCAAGCGCTCCAGCGCGTCGCCGGACTTCACCAACACACCGCGCTTAAACAAACGGCCGGTCGCCACGACCTGCACCGCCGGCACCGCAAGCCCCAGCGCGCACGGGCAAGTGATGATCAACACGGCAACGGCGTTCATCAACGCCACGCGGAAGCCAACGTCCGTGACCTCAACACCGACAAGGCCAAGCAAAGCCGGTCCAAACATCCAGCCAAGAAAAGTCGCCAGCGCCAGCGAATGAACCATCGGCACATAAAGCGCCGCCGCCTTCTCAGCGAGGCGCACAAAGCGCGCGCGCCCCTGCTCGCCGGCCTCGATCAGCCGCGCCAGCTCCGCGACAGAAGAATCCTGCGCACGCGCCGATGCGCGCATGATCAGACGTTGGCTGAGATTGATAACGCCTGCGTGGATCGCATCACCCGCACGCACAGCTTGCGGCAGCGTCTCGCCCGTCAGCATCGAGCGGTCGAGTTCCGACACGCCTTCGAGCACAACACCATCGACAGGCGCCCGGTCCCCCGCCGCCAACAACAAGCGATCTCCGACGGCGATATCGCCCGCGCCGATAGCGACGATGGCGCCATCAGCGCCAATTCGCGACGCGGTGATCGATTGAAGCGCCAGGAGATCAAGCGCCGCCGTGCGGGCTTGCTCGCGTAACCTGTGATCGAGATAGCGCCCGATCAGCAGGAAAAACAGCAGCATGGTGATGCCGTCGAAATACGCGTGCTCACCTTGCTGCAAGGTCTCGGAAACGGAGATGCCAAGCGTCAGGAACACGGCCAGCGAGATCGGCACATCCATATTGGCGTGGCGCGCCCGCAGCGCCGTCCAAGCCGATCTAAAGAAGGGTTGCGCGGCATAGAGCGCGGCCGGAATTGCAATCAGCGCCGAAATCCAATGCAGCAGCGTGCGCGTGCCCTCGCCCATCTCGCCATGGCCGGACCAGATAGGCACCGAGAACATCATGATGTTCATCGATGCAAAGCCCGCGACCGCCAGATAGCGCAGCAGACGCCGCCCCTCTTCGTCCACGCGCCGCACCGCAGCTTCCGGATCAAATGCGGAAGCGCTATAGCCCAATTTCTGAACCGTATAGGTGACCGCTTGCGCCGCAACCGCTCCGGGCGACCAAGCCACACGCAAACGCCCGGTCGACAAATTCAAGCGCGCCTCACTCACGCCGGGCATCGCCAACAGACCGCTTTCAATCTTGCGAATGCAGCCGGCGCACTTGGCGCCCTGCACCATGAGTTCAAGCGTGTCCGCGCCGCTCGCATCGCGGCGCACGAACGCGGCAGGATCGACGCGCTGCGCATCGCTCTCGGCGGCGGGCGCGAGGCCGGACGGGCAACCCGCGGCTAGGGCGATGCTGGCCATGTCAGCTCCGATTCAAAATCGAGGTCGCCAGCGGCGCTTTGCGCATGCGCGCGCAAGCGCCAACGGCCTGGCTCCAGCGCGCCAAGGCGGGCGATATAGCGGCCCTCGCCTAGGGCCTCGAAGCGCAGCTCACGATCGAACTGCGCCGTTGTCGGCCATTGCAGAAGGCCACTCAGCTCAGCACCGGTGACTGCCACGTCATCGCGTGTTGCAAGCGCAACCTCCAACACCGCGCCATCCGCCCCTGCGCGCAAATCAGTCGTCGCGCGCCAACCCAGCGCCGCTTGCGCATCGCGCTCCGCCAGCGTTTGGTTGTAGTTCAAACCCTGCAGATAGGAGCGGCGTACATCTTCGCCGGGGAACGACTGGAACGCGAACACCGCAAACGTCACGTTGACAGCGATGATCGTGCCAAAGAACCCCAAGATGACCAGAAGCACATGCCAGCCGCGCACTTCAAATCTAGCCGCACTCATGGCGCTCTCCCGGCCAAAAACGCTGACGCGCTGTCGGCGGTGTCGCCGCTCGCGCTATCGCGAATAGTGAAACGGATATTGTGTGAACCGGCCCCAACATCGGCCGGCGCCACGACATGCATGCGCACATTGGTGACCGCGTCCGCGTGCGCCTCGACCACGACGACGCCATCGACCGTGAACGCTGGCGCCAACAGATGCGCGCCCGGCAATCCTTCCACCGCGATAATCACTCGGCGTGGAACGTCACTCATGTTGACGATCTTCAGCGCATAATCATTGCGCAGGCTGCCGTCAGCCAGCCGAACGAAGGGCGGGCTGCGGTCACGAATGACATTGAGATCAAGCGTCTGGCGCGTCGCGAGGCCATAGATCATCAAACCGGCAACGAACGCCATCAACACGCCGTAGAGAATGGTGCGCGAGCGGATCAGCTTGTATCGCACGCCGGCGCCGCGCTTGCGGCGCTCGATGTTGGCGTAGCTGTCATAAGCAATGAGCCCGGTCGGCCGGTCGACCTTTCTCATAATGTCGTCACACGCATCGATGCAGAGCGCGCAATTGATGCACTCAAGCTGATCGCCGTCGCGAATGTCGATGCCTTGCGGGCACACCGCCACGCATTGGCGGCAATCGATGCAATCGCCGCGCCCCTCCCAGCTCTCGCCCTTCTTATGCGCGCCGCGCGGCTCACCACGGTCGACACGATAGGTCACGGAGAGCGCGTCCTTATCGATCATGGCCGCCTGAATGCGCGGCCACGGACACATATAGGTGCACACCTGCTCGCGCATCGTGCCGGCGAGCGCGTAGGTGGTGAAGGTCAGCAGGCCGATGAAGAGATAGACTGTGGCGCTGGCCTGGCCGGTGAAGATGTCGACGAAAAGCGTTGGCGCATCGGCGAAATAGAAAACCCAAGCCCCTCCCGTCGCCGCCGCGATCAGTATCCAGATCGCGTGCTTCGATATCTTCTTGCCGGCCTTATCCAACGACCACGGCGCTTTATCCAAGCGCATGCGGGCGTTGCGGTCGCCCTCAATGGCGCGCTCGACATAGATGTAAAGATCGGTCCAGACCGTCTGCGGGCAGGCGTATCCGCACCATACGCGGCCAAACAACGCTGACGAGAGGAAAATCCCGAACGACGCCAGGATCAGCAGCCCGGTGATGTAATACACCTCCTGCGGCCAAAGCTCGATAAAGAAGAAATAGAAGCGTCGACCTTCGAAATCGACGAGCACAGCTTGATCGACTCTGCCGTCGCCGCGATCCCAACGCAGCCAGGGCGTCACATAATAGATGCCGAGCAGCACAATCATTGCCGCCCATTTCAGATTGCGGAACGTCCCCTGCGCCAGCTTGGGATAAATCTGCTCACGCTTCTTGTAGAGCTGTCGCGCCTCTTTCGAGTTCACGGCGCGCGCGTCGATCGCCAGAGCGTCCGCGCGTGCCGTGTTGTCGATGAGAGTGGTCTTGGCCATGCTGCTAGTTTACGGGCGCAGCCGTCCCGCCGCTTTGCGTTGGCTCAGTCGAGGCTGGCGTCGGCGGCGGCGCATCAGGCTCACCACCGCCCATTTCGTGCACGTAGTAAGCCAAGGCGCGCAGCGTGCCGGCATCGAACCGGCTCTCCCACGCCGGCATCACGCCGCCACGGCCTAGTTCGATCTGCCGGCGAATTTCAGCGCGCGAGTCGCCATAGAGCCAAACATCATCGATCAGGCTCGGCGCGCCGACGCTGCGATCGCCAACGCCCGTGGCGCCGTGACACACAACGCACTGCTCCTGATAGACCAGCGCACCGCGCGCCGCCGCCGCGAGGTCCGGTTGAAGCCGCCCACGCGCCGCCGAGATGCCAATCACGTACTCCGTGACGTCGCCAATCTGCTGCGCCGTCAGCAAGCGATCACGGCCATAAGCCGGCATCAGCGACATGCGCGTATCCGGATGATCCGAGCGGATGCCCACACGTAGCGTGTGCTCAATGTCCGCGAGCGAGCCGCCCCACAGCCAGACATCGTCCGCCAGAACCGGATAACCCGCCGCACCCGCACCGCCAGCGCCATGGCAAGTGCGGCAATAATCGCCAAACACCGACTCGCCGGCGGCGCGTGCAAACTCCTGCAACGCCGGATCAGCGGCGATGTCAGCCGTACTTGCCGCCGCCAAGCGCTCATACATCGGCGCGCGCGCTGAGCGCAACGTGCCTACATCGGCCGCAACATTCTGGCGATCGGAAAAGCCGAGCACGCCTTTGGTGTAGCCATTGCCGATCGGCCAGGCCGGCATCAAAATCCAATACACAATCGATGCGAGGATGCAGGCGTAGAAGATATAGAGCCACCAACGCGGCAGCGGCGTGTCCAATTCCTTGACGCCGTCCCATTCATGGCCAGTGGTTTCGGTGCCGCTGACGGCGTCACGTTCACGCTCAGCCATTGTCGTCGCCCCCATTGTCGAGCGGCGCGCGGGCCGCATCGTCGAATTTCTTCTTGTTGCCGGGCCAGAGCGCGTAGATCAGCGCTAAGCTGAAACACACCGCCAGCAGCACCAAACCCCAGGTCTGGGCGAAATGCGTCGCTTGCTCGTAGCTCATCGCGCTTACCTCGCGTTCTCAGGCGCATCGGCCTGATAAGTGTCGAAATCGACGCCGGCGCCGAGCATTTGCAGATACGCGATCAACGCATCCATTTCGGTGACGCGGTTGGGATCGCCATCGAAGTCACGGATCACCGCGCCAGGATAACGCTGCGAGAAATCGTAAGCATTCGAGCCCAGCGGTTCGGCCTGCGCGCGCGCGTCGCTTGCCGCGCTGGCCACTTGCTCATCGGTGTACGGCACACGCAGCACACGATTGGCGCGCAAGTGATCGCCCATCTGATCGGTGTCGACATCGGCGTGCGACAGAAACGCATATGGCGGCATCACCGATTCCGGCACCACGGCGCGCGGATTGATCAAATGCTCACGATGCCATTCGTCCGAGTAGCGGCCGCCGACGCGCGCCAGGTCCGGCCCCGTCCGCTTCGAGCCCCATTGGAACGGGTGATCGTACATGCTCTCAGCGGCCAGCGAGTAGTGGCCGTACCGCTCTACTTCATCACGCAACGGGCGGACCATCTGCGAGTGACAGGTGTAACAGCCTTCACGGATATAGATCTGTCGGCCCGCAAGCTCGAGCGGCGTATAAGGCCGCACGCCCTGCACGCGCTCGATTGTGCTCTCGATGAAAAAGAGCGGCGTGATCTGCACCAGGCCGCCAATCGAGACGACGACCAGAATGCCGATGATCAGGATGAGCGAGTGACGCTCGAACCAGCGGTGAAATTTCCACATGATCCCCGCCCCTCTTATTCAGCAGCCACGGCGGCGGCCGGCACGTCAGAGGCGCGCGCTTGTGCAGGCTCCTTCGACGTCGCCGTGCGCCACAGATTGTAAGCCATGATGATCGCGCCGATCAGGAACAGCGTGCCGCCGAGCGCGCGGATGATGTAGTACGGGTTCATCGCTTCGACGGTCTCGACGAACGAGTATTCGAGGAAGCCGAACTCATTGTAGGCGCGCCACATCAGGCCCTGCATCACGCCCGCCACCCACATCGACGTGATGTAGAGCACGATGCCGATGGTCGAGATCCAGAAGTGCCACTCGACGAGCGCATTGGAGAAGAGCTGCTTGCGCTTCCACAACCAGGTGGTCAGGCAATAAAGCGCGCCGAAGCTGACAAAGCCGACCCAACCCAAAGCGCCTGAGTGCACGTGGCCGATGGTCCAATCGGTGTAATGGGAAAGCGAATTGACGGCGCGGATCGACATCACCGGGCCTTCAAACGTCGACATGCCGTAGAACGCGACCGACACGACCAGCATGCGCAGAACAGGATCAGTGCGCAGCTTGTCCCAGGCGCCAGAGAGCGTCATGAGCCCGTTGATCATGCCGCCCCAGCTCGGCATCCACAGCATGATCGAGAACGTCGCGCCCAACGTCTGCGCCCATTGCGGCAGCGCCGTGTAGTGCAGATGGTGCGGGCCGGCCCAGATGTAGAGAAAGATCAGCGCCCAAAAGTGGATGATCGAAAGGCGGTACGAATAGACCGGGCGATCCGCCTGCTTTGGGATGAAATAATACATGATGCCGAGGAAGCCGGCGGTCAGAAAGAAGCCGACGGCGTTGTGGCCGTACCACCATTGCGTCAGCGCATCTTGCACGCCCGAGAACAGCGAGTAGCTGAACCAGCCGGCAAAGCTCACCGGGATCGCCATATTGTTGACGAGGTGCAGCATCGCGATGGTGACGATGAACGCCAGATAGAACCAATTGGCGACGTAGATGTGCTTCTCTTGCCGCTTCCAGATCGTGCCGAGGAAGACGAGCAGATAAACGACCCAAACGATGGTCAGCCAAATATCGGTGTACCAGGGCAGCTCCGCATACTCACGGCCCTGCGTGATGCCGAGCAGATAGCCGGTGCCGGCCATCACGATAACGAGCTGGTAGCCCCAGAACACAAACCACGGCCACAGCCCGCCCGCGAGCCGCGCTCGGCACGTGCGTTGAACCACATAGAACGACGTCGCGATCAGAACGTTGCCGCCGAAGGCGAAGATCACAGCGCTCGTATGCAACGGCCGCAGACGGCCGAAATTGGTCCAACCGAAGTCCTCGAAATAAAGCAGGTTCGGAAACGCCAGCTGCGCCGCGATCACGACGCCAACGAGAAAGCCGGCAATGCCCCAGAACATCGAGGCGACGACACCTGCTTTAACGACGCCATTCTCATAGCGCGCCGAAGGATCGGCGACCGGTCCGCGGCCAACGAAGCCCACCAACAGCACAAGGCCGAAGAGAAACGCGACAACGCCCGTCCACATCTGCACGGCAAACGCCGAGTCCGTCGCATTCGCCGCGCCCCACAACGTGTAATAAAGGCACGCAACGATAATCGCGCCGATGGCCCACGCATCGAGCCGATCCTGCACTTTGACAGCCGCCATCCCGCAACTCCCCCGCCCGCACACGCGGTCGCCAGTAAGCTTTCAAGGAAGCGGGTATCAGCGCTCGCGCGCGGGCCGTTTGATCTGGCTCAACGTGCGCGGCTGCGACGCAGGTAAACACCGGGTCATGAGCTCAGCCGATAACGCCCGCATTCACATTGCGTCAGCATTTGTCGCCGCGGCGGCGATCTGGCCAAGCGCACTCTGCGCAGTCACCGCCGCGCTCGCCACGCCGCTGCAGCGCGCGATGCAGAGCGCATGGTGCGGCGCCTCGCCACAAGCGTTTGAAGTCTTGGGCCACTGCCCCGCATGCTGGAGCGGGTCGGCGGCGTTTGTGCTTGCCGCCCTTTACACGATCTCAGCGCCTAATCGCCGCGCGGCCCGCGCGGCATCCTGATCAGCGGCATCAACGCGAACACAACCAAAGTGACGGCGTAGATCGCGCCAGCCGGTGTCGTGAAGTACGTCAGCTGATCCGCCAACGTCATGCCGCGTAATCCAAAGCCGACGGCGAGATCCGCCGCTTGCTGAAGCGCCAGGGCAAGAACGCCTACTGCAACATGGCGCGACCACCCGCCGCCGAGCCGCGCCCAGCGTGCCGCCGCTGGCGCTGCAAACCACATCGCCAAAATCAGCAACGGCGCTTCCAGCAACACCGCAATGGTCTTGCCGAACCACGGCTCTAACCAAAGCACACGCAGCGGGCCCAGCAGAAAGCCAACTGCGAACACCAGCGCAAAATAGATCAGCGCCGCGCGCAGCACGCGATTGGGCTTGGCAGCGTCCGTCATGGCGGCGCAGCCATGATGTCACGCACCCGCTGCGACAGTTGATTGTCGATCAGCGGCTTTTCAACAATCTCCACGCCCGCCGCCAAAGCGCGCGCGCGCGTTGCGCGGCTAGGATGGGTCGTGATCAGGATCGTGGGCGCCCCGATGCCAGCGGCGCGCAAGCGCTCCAGCAAGTCGAGCCCGCTCATGCCCGGAAGCTTTTGGTCCAACACCAAACAACGCCACGATGCCTGCTCCGGCGCAGCCAGAGCCGTCTCAGCGTCGGCAAAAGTCGCGACCTCAAACCCCGCCGTCTCAAACGCAAAGCTCAACGCGTGGCGCACCGCCGGATCGTCGTCGACGAGCGCCAGCACCGGCGCGGGGGGAACGGATATAGCCAAAACAACCGGCACCATGAGCCGATTGCCGCAGACCCGCGTTGACTTGGCTCAACCGCCCGCGCCGCGCTCCAATTGCAGCGCCATCCGCACAAGATCGGAAAGGCTATTAGCCTGCATCTTGGTCATGACATTAGCGCGGTAGATCTCAACCGTGCGCGGGCTGATGCCGAGCCGCAGCGCCGCCGCCTTGTTGGAATCTCCGGCGACGATCGCATCGAACACCTCCCGCTCACGCGCGGTAAGTTCACCCACCCGCCCCGCGATCTCGGCGCGTTCGCGGATACGACCCTCCGCGGCGCCGCTCTGCGAAAGCACAGCGCGCACGGCCCGCAGCAGCGCTTCATCCTCAAACGGCTTCTCAAGAAAGTCGACGACGCCCGCCTTCATCGCCTGCACCGCCAGCGAAACATCAGCATGGCCGGTCAATACGATGACCGGATGTGCAACGTCGCGGCGCTTGAGCTCAAGCACCATTTCGAGCCCGTTCATCTCGGGCATGCGGATGTCGGTGATAATGCAACCAGGCTCCAGGTCGGTCAGCCGATCGAGCAAAGCGCGGGCGCTTTCATAGGTGCGCGTGGCGATGTCGTCAGCGCCGAGCAGGAACGCCACCGAATCACGCATCGCCGCGTCGTCATCGACAATGTGAACTACGGGCTCACTCATCGTGCGTCTCCAAACCGGTTTGCGGCGCCAGCCGCAGCGTGAAGCGAAACACGGCGCCGCCACCGGGATTAGGTTCAGTCCAGATGCGGCCGCCGTGCGCTTCAACGATGGTCCGCGAAATCGAGAGGCCAACGCCCATGCCGCTAGCCTTTGTGGTCACGAACGGCTGAAACAGGCGCGCCGCCGCAGCCTGATCAACCCCGGGCCCGGTATCGGCGACGCTGATCATCGCCATGCCGTCATCCACCACCTCTGTCGTGATCGCGAGTTCGCGGCGCTGCTGCTGCTCTTCCATGGCGTCGATCGCGTTGCGCACCAGATTGAGGATCACTTGTTGAACTTGCACGCGGTCGACCAGAACCGTTTCCGCATCGAGCGCCAGCGCGTAACTGACCCGCACGCCGTGTTCTTTGGCCCCAACCAGCGCCAGGGCGCACGCCTCCTGTACAAGCTTCGGCAAATTCTCGAGCCGCCGCTCACCTTCGCCGCGGGAAAGAAAGTCGCGCAACCGCCGGATAATCTCGCCGGCGCGCAGCGCCTGATCCGCCGCCTTCTCCAACGCGTCGCTCGCACGCGGCTCATCGACGCCTGAGCGTTCGAGCAAACGGCGGGCGCCGCTGAGATAATTGGCAATGGCGCTGAGCGGCTGGTTAAGCTCATGCGCCAACGCCGAGGCCATCTCGCCCATCGCGCTCAGCCGCGACATGTGCACCAATTCCGATTGCAATTCCTGCAAGCGCGTTTCGGTGGCCTGGCGCTCGGTCAAATCGCGCACAAAGCCAGTGAACACGCGCCCGCGCTCAGAGCGCACTTCGCCAACCGCCAATTCCATTGGAAACGTCGTGCCGTCTTTTCGCTCGCCGACAACGATACGGCCGATGCCGATAATGCGCCGCTCACCCGTATCGAGATAGCGCCCGAGATATTGGTCATGCTGCATGCGAAAAGGCTGCGGCATCAGCATCTTCACGTTGCGCCCCAGCACTTCGGACGCTGTCCAGCCAAACATCCGTTCGGCGGCGGCGCTGTACGATTGCACGACGCCGCGCTCATCGATGACGATAAGCGCATCTGGCGCGGTGTCATAGATGGAGAGCAAATGCGCTTCGCGCTCGGCCAGCGCCCGCGACGCGCTATCTTCGACGCGGCGGCTGCGGAAAAGCCAATCACCAGCAAACGCACTGCCAACGCCCATCGCCGCCATCACCAACAGGGTCGCCCCCTCGCCCGGCTGGGTCAGCAACGCGGCAACAATGGAGAGGCCAGTCGCGGCGAGCCCAGGCCCAAGCCCGAGCGTGACTGAGACGCCGCAAATCAGCGGCACGAACAACAGCGCCGCCGGCACGCTGGGCGCCACGATCCGCATCATCAGCGCAATCAGCGTCAGCACCGCAACGCCAAGCGCAACCGCGCCATACGCACGCAAAAGCGGGCGCGCGCGCAGCTGATGAGCAATGCTCTGCGGAAACCTAGACGAACGCATGTGCCGTCATCCTAACGCACGCCGCCAACCCGCCAAAGGCGACCATTGAGCGCCTATGCCGCCCGACCTACGGGGTTTCCCTTAAGCGTTCGACCCGAATTTCGCCCGCCGCCCGGCTCGCATATCCCAAGCGCAGAGGAGAACTTCCATGCGCGATCTCGGCATCGAAACGTTAGGCGGCCCAGCGACCCGGCATGTCTCGGATTCCATCGCCCTTGGCCCCGGCCTCGTTCTGCAGGGCACACGGATGCACTTTCGCCGCAACGAGGAAATCTTCGGCGAAGGCGAAAGCGCCGAATACGTTTACCGCGTGGTCTCGGGCGCCGTCCGCACCATCCGCTTCTCCAGCGATGGCCGCCGCCAAATCCTCAACTTCTACCTGCCCGGCGACATCTTCGGCCTCGAATACGGCGCCCAGCACTCGCTCTCCGCCGAAGCCATCGCCGACACCGACATCGCGCTCGTCCGCCGTTCGCTGATCGACACGGCCGCCGCTCAAGACGCCGCCGCCGCCCGCGCGTTGATCAATTTGGTGCAGCGCCAATTGCAGAACGCGCAAGAACACGCCCTCGTGCTCGGCCGCAAAGGCGCCGGTGAACGGGTCGCGGCGTTCCTGCTGCAACTGGCCGACCGCGTCACCAGCCAGTGCGAAATCGACCTGCCGATGTCGCGCGCCGACATCGCCGACTATCTCGCGCTCACCATCGAAACCGTCTCGCGAGCCTTCACCCAGATGGAGCGTGACCGCACCATCGCGCTGCCAAGCTCGCGCCACGTCGTCGTGCGCGACCGCTGCGCGCTGGAATTGCTCGAAGCCGCCTGACGGACGCACGCCATGATGAAGCCCGCTCTCGCACTTGCCGCCGTCCTGCTTCTTGGCGCGTGCGCCTCGCACGCCGAGACACCGGTGCAGAGCCTTGAACAACGAGGGTATGCGCTGGTGGCGCAAAATTGCGCCTCCTGCCACGCCATCGGCCGCACCGGCGATAGCCCGGCCCCGGAAGCGCCGCCCTTCCGCACGCTTGTTCAGAACTACCGCGTCAGCGCACTTGAAGAAGCGCTCGCCGAAGGCATCAGCGTCGGCCATCCGGCGATGCCAAACTTCAGCTTCGCGCCCGACGACGTCGACGCCGTCATCGCGTACTTGGAATCCATCCAGGAAGCGCCCTAATCGTGCGCTGGGCCGCCATAGAGATCGCACAGCACGCCAATGAGCCGCTCCACAATCGGATTGGACAGCCGGTAATAGATCGTCTGGGCATCGCGGCGCGTCGCGACCAAGCCGTCAGCGCGCAACTTAGCCAGATGCTGCGAGAGCGCCGATTGGCTGAGGTTCACATGCTCACCCAATTCGGACACTGACAGCTCAGCGCCACTCAACCGGCACAGCACGGTAAGGCGCTGCTCATTCGCCAACAGCTTCAGCAACCGCGCCGCCTCGACCGCACGCGGCTCTAGATCCTCAACCGCCCGCCCCTCGGCGCGTTTGCGGCGCGGCTGCGCGCTTTTGCGCGCCGCTACACGCGTGCGGGTTGTTGAAACGGCCATCTGCTTATTTTAGTATTTGCGAATAGAAGCGCAAGGCGTTCGCCAGGCGCAAAATGTTAACGCGATACATTCGAGGTTAGCGGCGCTTTTGCGCTCGGCTACACCGCCGCCGGAGAACCCGATGCGATTGAATCGCCGCACCTTGCTGAGGACTGGCGCCAGTGGCGCCGGCGTCCTGGGTTTGCAGGCGTTGCTGCCGGCATGGGCGCAAACCGGCACAGCAGGCGTCGCGCCGGTGCTAAACGGCCCTGACATTTCGCTGAGCGTTGGCCACACGCCATTCACTGTCGGCGGCCGCACCGGCCACGCCGTCACCGTCAACGGAACGCTGCCGGCGCCGCTCATTCGTTTGCGCGAAGGCCAGAACGTGCGCCTCGCCGTGCACAACACGCTCGATGAAGACACCTCGATTCACTGGCACGGACTTTTGCTTCCGTTTCAGATGGACGGCGTGCCCGGCATCAGCTTTCCCGGCATCCGTCCGCGCGAGACGTTCGTCTACGAGTTTCCGATCCGCCAGGCCGGCACGTATTGGTACCACAGCCATTCGGGCCTCCAGGAAGCCATGGGCCATTACGGCCCCATCGTCATCGATCCCGCCAACACCGATCCCGTCGCCTACGATCGCGAACACGTGCTCGTGCTCTCCGATTGGAGCTTCTTGCACCCGCACGAAATTCTGGAGCGGCTGAAACAAAGCCCCGGCTTCTTCAATCATCAGCGCACAACCGTCGCCGGCTTGCTTTCCGGCGAAGACCGAATGAGCGCATCGGAACGGCGCATGTGGGCCGGCATGCGCATGGACCCGCGCGACATCCTCGACGTCACCGGCGCCACCTACACCTATCTCATCAACGGCCACGGCCCATCCGAGAACTGGACTGGCCTCTTCCGCCCCGGCGAGCGCGTCCGCCTGCGCATCATCAACGCGGCGGCGATGAGCATCTTCAATGTCCGCATCCCCGGCCTGCCGATGACAGTCGTGCAAGCGGACGGCATTGATGTGCGACCGGTTGAGGTTGACGAGTTTCAGATCGCCGTCGCCGAAACCTATGACGTGATCGTCACGCCCCGCGAAGATCGCGCCTACACCATCGTCTCTGAAGCAATGAATCGATCCGGCATGGGCCGCGCCACCTTGGCGCCGCGACTCGGCATGTCGGCGGACGTGCCGCCGCTGCGCGATGTGCCCAACCTCACCATGCGCGACATGGGCATGGATATGGGCGGCATGGATCACGGCGGCATGGACCATGGTTCGATGGACCACGGCGACATGAACATGCGCGACCGCACCCTCGCCCCACCGAACATGGCGGTTGGCGTCGGCGTTCAAAGCATTTCCCCAGCACCGGAGAACCGGCTCGCCGATCGGCCGCTTGGGCTCGAAAACGAAACGCACCGCGTGCTGGTCTACACCGACCTCATCTCGCTCAATCCCAACACCGACACCCGCGCGCCGTCGCGGACGATGGAGATCCATCTCACCGGCAACATGGAACGCTTCATGTGGGGCTTTGACGGCCGCCGCTTCAGCGAGATCGTCGAGCCGATCCGCTTTGAACGCGATGAACGCGTGCGGGTGACGCTGGTGAACGACACGATGATGGCCCACCCGATCCATCTTCACGGCCACTTCTTCGAACTGGTCAACGGCCACGCCGGCCATCAGCCGATGAAGCACACTGTCAATGTCGCGCCGGGCGGGCGGCTCTCCTTCGATCTCACCGCCGACGCGCCCGGCGATTGGGCGTTTCACTGCCACATGCTGATGCACATGCATGCCGGCATGTTCAACGTCGTCACCGTGCGCCCGCTTGACGGGATCGCGTCGTGAGAACCATCGCGCTCCTTGCCGCGCCCATCGCGCTGGCCGCGATAAGCCCGGCGTTCGCGCAAGATCATTCCGCGCATCGCCATCGCCCGCCGCCCGCGACGACGGCGCCAGCTCCGGCGGATGCCGATCAAAGCCAGCCCGCGCACGCCGCCGATCTCTACTTCGATCCTGCGGAGATGGCGCAAGCCCGCGCGCTCCTGCTCTACGAAAACGGCGGCATGCCGACGTCGGCATTCTATATCGATCGCCTTGAAGCGACATTCAGCGATGATCACGAAGGTTACGCTTGGGACGCGCAAGGCTGGCGCGGCGGCGACATTCACCGCTTCTGGTGGAAGTCCGAGGGCGAAGGCGCATTTGACGGCGACATTGAATACGCCGAACTGCAATTGCTCTACAGCCGCGCCATCACGCCCTACTTCGACGTGCAAACCGGCGTGCGTCAGTCTTACCGCCCCGAAGGCGACCGCACCGATCTCGTCCTCGGCCTGCAGGGCTTAGCGCCGTACCTCTTTGAAGTCAGCGCCGAAGCGTTCGTCTCAAACGAAGGCGAACTCACCGCGCGCGGCGAAGCGGAATATGACTTGCGCCTCACGCAGCGCGTAATCCTTCAGCCCAGTGCGGAACTTGGCTTCTCCGCTGATGAAATCCCAGAGTTCGCCATCGGCGCGGGTTTTACCGACCTCGAACTCGGCGCGCGGCTGCGCTACGAAGTCCGCCGTGATTTCGCCCCGTATGTAGGTGTTGAATGGCACAACGCCCTCGGCGACACCCGCGATAATATCGAAGCCAGCGGGGAAGACGCGGACTCGACGCGCTTCGTCATCGGCATCCACACCTGGTTCTAAGCAAACACCGACACCTCGGAGACTATCGATGCGCACTCTTCTCGCAGCCCTCGCCAGCGTCGCGTTGCTCGGTTCGGCCCCAGCGCTGGCGCAACACCACGGCGCCCACGGCGGCGATCATAGCGCTCATGCCGTTCAAACCACGCCGGCTGACGGCGCCATGGGCGCGGCGCCAGAAACGTTCAGCGCGACGTTCGAACACCCGATGCGCCTCACCAATCTGGTCATCACGCCGCGCGGCGGCGATCCGATCGCCGTCACAGTCCCCGCTGGCGAAGCTTCCGCCACGGTCAGCGTAGCTTTGCCGCGCCTTGCGCCTGGCAATTACACTTTTGCCTGGACCGCCATCGGCGCAGACAATCACACCATGACCGGCCGCGTCCGCTATATGGTGCACTAACCGGCATCCAAGCTTCGGGGGGAGCACATGAGCCTGGCGCGCATTGCATCGTTCACGCACAAATGGTTGGCGCTGCTTGTCGGCATTCAGATCGTCTTCTGGGTGGTCAGCGGCTTCTTCTTCACGCTGTTTCCGATCCAGCAGATCCGCAGCGAACACCTGATCCGCGAAGCGCCTGTGCAAATGGTGGACGTCGCGTCCCTGCCCGCGCTCACCGGCATTCATGGTCCGCAAGGCGAAGCGCCAACCAAGCTCACCATCGAACGGCGCGTCAGCGGGCAGGTCATCCTCGCGGAATTCGCCGATGCGCCGCCAATCCTGTTCGACGCTACAGATCTGCGTCAGATCTCCCCGCTAAACGCCGAGCAAGCCAGCGCCATCGCACGCGCACACGTCACGCTTACGTCTCCGCCCATCGGGGTTGAACGCGTCACCGGAGGATCAGCGGAGTATCGCGGCGCGCTGCCGGCTTGGCGCGTGCGCTTCGCCGATGCCGGCCTTGCGGTGTATGTGGCGGAGAACACCGGCGCGGTGACGGCACGCCGTTCCGATCTGTGGCGTTTCTACGATACGCTCTGGGCGCTGCACATCATGGATTGGCAAAACCACGAAGACTTCAACCATCCGCTGATCGTCATCGTCACGGCGATCACGTTGCTCTCGGTCATCGCCGGCATCGTGTTGCTGCCGTACCGGATCCGTCTTCCGCGCAAACGCGGCGCCGCGCCCACGCAATAGCGCGCCGTCCCGCTAACGTAGCGGAAGCGAAAGCACTCTTGTGCGAACGCGATTTTGCGCGCGAGATACGCGCGGCGAATGCGTGCATTCGCTTGGCCCAAGAGGATTCCTCGGATGACGACGATCAACGTGCCCAAGCCCGACTTCATGCAAGACGATTCGTTGACCGCATTCGAAAATGCAGCCGGCCGCTTCTTTGAACAGCACGCCTCGCCCGAGCGCATCGCGACATGGCGCGAAGCCGGTCTGGTCGAGCGCGAGTTCTGGCGCGAAGCAGGTCAAGCTGGTCTGCTCGGCGTTACCGTTCCGGAAGCCTATGGCGGCGCCGGCGTCGACTTCCGTTACGATGTCGTCCTGTTCGACCAGATCATCCGCAAGAGCGTCGAGGGCTTCGCCGCTTCGCTGCACAACGGCATCATTCTCCCCTACGTGGTCGCCCACGGCACGGAAGAGCAAAAGAAGCGCTGGCTGCCGCGCCTATGCAGCGGCGATCTCGTCGCCGCTATCGCCATGAGCGAGCCTGCGGCTGGCTCCGATCTGCAGAACATCCGCACCACCGCCAAGAAAGACGGCAACGGCTATCGAATCAGCGGCCAGAAGACCTTCATCTCCAGCGGTCAGCTCGCCGACTTCGTCATCGTCGTCGCCAAAACCGATCCGACGCAAGGCGCCAAGGGCGTCTCGCTGCTCGTGGTCGAAACTGAGGAAGCCGAGGGCTTCCGCCGCGGCCGCAAGCTCGACAAGGTCGGCTGCGACACCGCCGATACGTCCGAACTCTTCTTCGATGACGTCTGGGTGCCGGCGGACAATCTGCTCGGCCTGGAAGAAGGCCAAGGCTTCAAGCAGCTGATGAAAGAACTGCCGCGCGAGCGCATGATCATCGCGCTCGCTGCCGCAACCCGCGCCGAGATCGCGCTCGACACCACCATCGCCTACGTCAAAGAGCGCAAAGCTTTCGGCCAGCGCCTGATGGACTTCCAGAACACGCAGTTCACATTGGCCGAGTGCAAGACCGAAGCGACGCTTGCGCGCGTGTTCGTCAATCACTGCCTCGAACAATTGGTCAAAGGCACGCTCGACACCGCCACCGCCTCTATGGCCAAATATTGGTGCACCGATATCGAGAACAAGATCATCGATCGATGCCTGCAGCTGCACGGCGGTTACGGCTACATGAACGAATACGCCATCGGCCGCATGTTCCGCGATGCGCGCGTCTCGCGCATCTATGGCGGCTCAAACGAGATCATGAAGGTGCTGATCGCGCGCACGCTCTGAGCGCACGCGCGATCAAAACCAGCCTCAGCGCGGCGCCATGCGAATGGCGCCGTCAAGGCGCACATCTTCGCCATTGAAATACGCATTGGTGATCATCGTCATCGCCAAGTGCGCATATTCGTTGGGATCGCCCAAGCGCTTCGGGAACGGCACCTGCGCGCCGAGCGCGGCCTTCACATTCTCCGGCGCGCCGCGCAGCAACGGCGTGTTGAAGATGCCCGGCAGAATCGTGTTCACGCGAATGCCTTCGCCGGAAAGGTCGCGCGCGATCGGCAGCGTCATGCCGACAACGCCAGCTTTCGACGCCGAATACGCCGCCTGACCGATCTGGCCGTCCTCCGCTGCGACCGAGGCCGTATTCACGATCGCGCCACGGTCGCCGTCTTCTTGCGGCTCCAATGTCAGCATGCCCTGCGCCGATTTGGCGATGCAGCGGAACGTGCCGATCAAATTGATCTGGATGATCTTCTCAAAGCTCGCGAGCGGAAAGTGCTTCGGCTCTTTCGTTTCCTTGTCGCGAAAAGCCGTCTTCACCGCGTTACCCGTGCCGGCGCAGTTCACGAGAATGCGCTCCTGGCCATGCGCGGCGCGCGCCTTGGCGAATGCCGCGTCGACCTGTTCTTCCGACGTCACGTCGACCTTGCAGAACACGCCGCCGATTTCCTTGGCGACCGCTTCGCCGCGCTCTTCGTTCATGTCGAACAACGCCACCCGCACGCCTTGCGCCGCAAGCGCGCGCGCCGTGGCCTCGCCCAAACCCGATGCGCCGCCGGTAACGACGGCGGCGACAGACTTATCCAGTTTCATAGATCTTCGCTCCCTTTGTTCTGCTCGACGTGGCGAGGCGGCGCTTATGCGCCCTTCCACACCGGCGCCCGCTTTTCGAGGAAGGCGAGCGGGCCTTCCTTTGCGTCCTCACTCGCAAACACACGCCCCGTCGCCGCGCGCGACAACGGCCGCAATTCGTCTTCGCTCAAATCCTGGCACATCCGCGCAATCGCCAAGCTCTCGCGCACCGAAAGCGGCGCGTTCGCGGCGATGGTGCGCGCCAAATCCAGCGCCGCCGCCAACGCCCCGCCGGGCGCGCTCAGGCGATTGACGAGGCCCAGCGTGTACGCGCGCGAAGCATCGAGGCCCTCGCCCGTCACAACCAGCTCCAGCCCAATGTTGCGCGGCAGACGTCGCGGCAAACGATAGACGCCGGCGGCCCCCGCATAGAGGCCGCGCTTCACTTCCGGCAAGCCAAACTTCGCTGACTCCGAAGCCGAGATCATGTCGCACGCCAGCACAATCTCGCAGCCTCCCGCGAACGCCGCGCCTTCCACCACGGCAATCCACGGCTTCGCCTTCGGATGCTCGGCGAAGCCCGCGAACCCACCATCCTTGGTGCTGAGCAGATGGGCGCGTCCAGCTGCGATTTCCGATAGGTCGGCGCCGGCGCAGAACACTTTGTCTTGCGATGAGGTAAGCAGAGCGACGCGAATGTTCGGATCGCCCTCGACCCGCTTCACCGCCGCATCCAAACCTGCCGCGACGGCGCCGTTCACGGCGTTGCGCACCTCCGGCCGGTTCAGTGTGATCACCGCGATGTGGCTGTCGACCACCTCAAACAGAACTTCATTGCCTGCTTCAGCCATCGGACCGCCTCCCTGCGCGCTCGTTGCGGCGCGTTTCTTGGAGGCATTGCGATCAGGTTGTCGCCACGGCGGTCAAGCGTAATCTCAGCACGTAGTGCGCCCAGTCTCGCCGCCCGCTATTTGAACGTGCTCGGTCTGTTCTTGTGGTCGCCGCACGTCCCGAGCGCGGCCCTGCTCACAGCGATCTGGACGCTGACACTCGTTCAGGTCTGCATCGAGGAAAAAGCGCTGCGCGAAAAGCACAGCGACGCCCACGAACACTACGCCGCCCACGTAGGCCGCTGGTTCGGCCGCCGCTCAATCCATCAATGTGGAAGCGGCGCCATCGAACAAAAGGACAGGTCGAAAGCTAGTTGGGCAGCTTACGGTCCGAGGCAGCATCGCAACGTAGCAGACCAGAGAGGCAGTCCTTCAATCGAAGCTCAACGACCCGGCACTGTCGAGATGATTACTGCTAAATTCGCGTGATCCTTTGCAAGCTTCAGGGAGGACCGCATGAGCTCATACAATGCGCTCATCGTGGCGTCGCCCGGCCCGCCCGAGTAAGAGTCCTCGAGTTGGTCGAAACAAATAACAAGACTGAGGCCCGTTTGCCGCGTGGCGTGCAAGAACAATGTCCGACACGCAAACTCAGATTTCGGTCCAGTGCAAATAAAAACGCGATCAAATTTTTGCTCGGTCTGTCGTCAAAATGCGATCCGGTTCACCGAGCGTTGATCGTCAAGAAGTTCCTCGATCCAAAGTCGTCAAACCCGGCGAATGCGGAATTTTTTTCAATGCTCGTTACTTGCGACCCGGAGTTAGTGACATCGCTCGATCCGGCGACGAAGTTGCGCGTTCGCGCCCTCCTTTTGGCCAATGCGAAGACTATTGGCGTGCGACAGCACTATGCTGAACTCCGTCAACCGGCGCACGTGCTAGGCGCCTCATACGCGCGCTCGGTGAAGCCACGGTGATTGCGGAGCTTTCTGAACTTCTCGACTGGGTAGTGAACGCAGCACCGTATTCGCCCGAGTTCATAGCAACTCTCGGCAAGGCGCCGGCCATTTGGGCGGCGCTGTTCGACAAGTATCTTGAGAACGCTGGCTCGTCCAATTTCGACATCGCAAATCGCTTCGCGTCCGCCGCACCGTCGCTGGACACGACGCTTGCTGCCAAGATTTCCGACGAGCAAGCCTTTGAACTCGTCACTGCCGTTGTTCGCGCGGCTAAGTACAATGCGTGGACAGCGATCGGCCTAGCAAACGATGAGTTCAATTCGCTTCCGCTGACAAAGGCCAAGGCAAAGGCCTACGCGGCGGCCAACGCACCTGAGGCCACGTCCATTTTGGATGCGAAGTACCTCTTGATGGGCCTTGGCCGGTTCACTGAGGACTACCTCAGCTGAGATCCGGTGCTCCGCAACGAATGACCGGCGCGCCCAATTCCTGCCGTAGATCACATTGGACACGCTATGCGTGTTCTCGCCGAAGGCAGCCACAGCGTTCTTGGAAGCGACCGGCAGGAATGCGGACATTCGGGCCGCTAAGCCCAAAACGGACGCCGCCTCACCTAGCACGCAACGCGGCGAGAATATCTGCACCGCTTCGGCCAATGAGCTCCTTGTGCACTTCGCCCAACAGCACCGCATTTAGCTGTTTGTCGTAACGGCGACGCATCTCGCCTAAGGTCTGCGGCGAGGCAACAACAACCAGATGCTCGATCTTCCCAGCGACTGCTTGCCGGTTAAGCCAGGTGACAACTGCAGCGGCGTGTGCATCCTCATCCAACAAATGTCCTGGATTGGCCGAGCTCGTAATATGGCGAGAACCTGAGTCCCTGTTGTGTTCGTCGAGATTAACTTCTTCCATTCGAGTAAGTTCAACTACGGCCTCGTTGCCGGTGTTGCGATGGAGTTCGAACTTCTCGCCATCGACTACCGCGACGATCGTTCCATGCGGCAAAAGCATGCCTTTCTCCCAGCTAAACACGCGAACTCGGCGCAGCCACACAGTGCCACTTCCTGCGCTTCGGCCGGTTGATCTCACGCAAAACGCGATTTCGCCTTAAACCAACAAAAGGGGACGCATGTGTTTGATGATCATCGCTTCTTCATTCGCACGAACAACTAAGACCCGGATCGCGCTTTTCGGATCATGAATTTCATCCGCGTTGCATTCGTTGAGTTCCGGGTCGATGCGCACACCCATCCAAGCGCACGCTGCGCCAATACGGGCCCGAACGATCGGCGCGCGCTCGCCAATGCCGGCAGTGAAAACCAAGGTGTCTAATCCGCCAAGCGCACCGGCAAGAGAGGCGATCTCGCGCTGAACGGACTCGACGAAGAACGCCACCGCTTCCGCCGCTTGCACGCGCGAACTAGCCAACAGGGTTTGCAGGTCCCCGCTTTCGCCGGATAGCCCCATCAATCCAGACTGGCGATATAGCATCTCGCGCACTTGCGAGGCGCTCATGCCGAGGGCGTCGAGCATATAAAGCACCGCTCCTGGGTCGAGATCGCCAGAACGCGTGGCCATGGGGATGCCGCCCAAGGGGGTCATGCCCATTGTGGTCGCCATGCTGATCCCATCCTTCAAGGCACACAGGCTAGCTCCGGCGCCGAGATGAGCAACCACCGCACGCCCGCCGCCTTCATAACGATGTCGCAGCACCTCGGCAGCGTGCTCGTAAGACAATCCATGAAACCCATAGCGCCGCACGCCGCGCTCCGCCATGACACCGGAGACCGCCAAGATGCGATTTAAGCGCGGCTGCGTCGAGTGAAAGGCAGTATCGAAGCAACCAAATTGTGGGGCATACGAAGCGCGGCGCGAGACGATTTCAATCGCGGCCAGGCTCGCCGGTTGGTGCAGTGGAGCAAGCGCTTCTAGCCGATGAAGCGCTAGCACGACATCGGATGCCAAGAGCATAGGCGTCACGAACTGATCGCCGCCATGCACGATGCGATGTCCTACGCCCACCAACCCCGCTGGGTCCAGAAGCGAGAATACGACATCGATAGCGTGCTCTATTGCACTGTGAAGGTCGGTTACGAATGCGCCGCAGGGTGTGGTTGAGTCCGCGCCTCCCGTTTGCCAAACCCTCAGTTGCGGCTGGACGCCTATCTCGGACACCGCACCGCGTAGCAACTCGGCGCCTGAATCGACTGGGTGAGCCGCGAACTTCACGCTCGACGAACCGACGTTGAGAGCGAGGAGCCAGTCGGACATCAGCGTGCGTCTACCAGAGAGCCAAAGGCGCTCCGCGCCCAAGGACAGCGGCCTCTTCGGATGAGCTCAAGAATTTCGACGCTGGCTCCCTCATCAGACTGGCTGCAGACCCGACGAGATGCGCCCAAGTGCAACGGTTCGCGAACAACATTCCCATGGCGTCGAGCGTGCCACCACGACTTAAATAGCCATGCGCGCGTAGCTTTGCGGGCCCTTCGTCGATGCGGCGCATGACCCCTGTCATTGTGTCTGGCCTTGTATGACTCACAAGCACGCGTGGCACGCCGACCGGGAACAGAACTTGAAGCCTTACGTCTGACAGCGTCACCCGCGCCTCGTATTCATCGCGCGGCGAGCGCAATCGGCCCGGCTCGATGACGCAGGTTGTCCTTACCCGCCACCCCCGCTCGCGTAATCTCGCGGCGGCTCTTTGCGCTTGCGCCAGCTGATAGGCGCCAATCGCCACCAATTGCAGCTGCGGATCATCCTCCGGCTCTACATCGGCCACGCCATCGTCCAACGCCGCCGATGCGGCGGGTACGCCGAATAGCGTTGGCAACGGGCGTTTCGGCGCCACGACACAGGCGATTACGCCGCGATCTGAATAGACGCGCCGGAGACACTCCACTGCCGTCGCGGCATCCACTGGAAACAAGACGCGAGACACGTCGGACATTTCCCCAAGCAACGCCTCGCCAATGGTAGGGTCTTGGTGAGATTGCTGGTTCTTTCCATTTTCCCAAGTGTGGGAGGTCGCGATGAGCGGGATTCCGATCCACTGCGGGGGACGGCCTACCTCGACCTGTTGCCGCGCGAAAATGATGTCCTGCCGCAGCGCGCCAAGCATTTTCATCGCGAACGCTTCATAGGTCACTGCAATATTGAGCCCGCCTTTGTTTCCAAGCACGGCCCCAATGGCAGCCTCCTCATTGAGCGCGGTGATGACCGAGCCGAGAACGGATTCCGGACCATACGGCTCCGGGTGGTTCACACGATGCTTCAGCGCATTGAGCAAACCGCCCATTTGATTGCTCTTCAGCTCATCGGGATTGCCGACGCGAAACCGCAGCGACGGATTGGCGTTCGCCAGTTCCACCACCCACAAATCCATCGCCGCCATTGGAGAGGACAACCTGCCCACGGCAATTGAAGGCGATGGCGGCAGCACCGGCGACTGCGGCTGGCGTGTTGCCAGCGGATTGTCCCGCTCTTTCGCTCGCCCTTGCCTCTCATGCACCTCGAACACGGCTTGCGCCGCAGCCAGATCGCCTTTTGAGACGAACAGTCGCTTTGCCGCGTCATTGAACACTGTGCGCGCCGCCTCATCGATCCGCGGGGAACCATCGAGCGGCAGGTTGTGCGCGCGGTTTGTCCCAGCGCCCGCAAAGCCAAACCCCTTCTCGGTTTGGGCAATCACAAACGGAAGTTTGACGGGATAGGCGGCACGTCCCTTCCCAATCATAGCCGCGGCTTCGTTCAATCGACGTTCACTCTCGATGATCGCCCAAACGAACGCGGCTGGATCTCGTCCGTCGATCACGATCGGATCGAAGCCGTTAACATCCAGATAGCGGCTCAGCCAACTCACTCCGCCGTCCTGTGTGATCTCCGTGCGTTGCTCGATACGGCGCCCGTTCAAGATCATCATTGGCGCGACCAGGCCGCAATCCTCGGCGCGCCACCAGCGCTCAGCCCAATCTCCCCCGCGCTGTTCTTCAAAAGCGCCATCGCTCAAGATCGCAACGAGGCTCTCGCCAGGCAACGGCATATGAACGTACTGAACCTCGGCGAACCCCAAGTAGCCGCCTTCTGACAGGCCACCGGCGGTGTGAGCATTCACGTGACTGCCGATGGGCGCGGCAGGCCTGCCGGCTGCATCGATTTCGTAATTGTAGAAATCAGCGCAAAGCCGTGAAAGGCCAGCCTGATCCGCGCCATAGCGAGCGATCTGCGCGGGCGAGAGATTGTGCACTAACGCGTTCGCTGCTTCGATTGCGGCAACGCAGTGGCCCTGCCCCAAAATCCAGGCTCTTGTCTTCGACGTCAGGACGTTCGCCGCCAAATAGCCGACATAGGCCAGTGCCACGTTGAGTGAACCACCAGTGTGGCCCTCTGGTGTTTCCTTAAAGGCTGACGCGGGGAGCGCCGCTCCGGTTAGATCGACCTGATTTGCGTAGGTCATGTGCGCGACGATCCACATCGTAGCGCTGGCAAGGCGATCTGCTCCTGATAAGACCGCAAAAATCTCCGCTTCGCTTTGTGCCGACGTTTCTGACAGTCGCCCAACTAGCTCCTGAATGCGTTCACAGGTCTGCGGCGCGTGCTGGATAACGCCATAGCCGCGCGCCCATGCCTCAAAGGTGTGACGCTCGATCATCGCTATCGGACCCTCATCCCCTCACCTTCGCTACGCTAGTGCGACATGAGCAGCGGAATACGCGTGCTGTTCAGGATTTCCTTTGTGGCGCCGCCAAGCACGAACTCCTTAAGGCGAGAATGGCCGTAGGCGCCCATGACGATGAGGTCAGCACGTGCATTGTGCGCTTCATCCAAAATGCTGCACCCGATCGAACGCACACCCAAATCCACCTCCACGAACTCCGCCTTCACGCCATGCGCGGCAAGCAGTTCAAGAATGGGCGTCTTGGGGTCTTCGATGCCGATGTCCTTTTCACCTCGCACCGTCAAAACACGAACTGTCTTCGCAGTCTTCAAGATTGGGAGCGCGTCGCACACGGCGCGCGCGGCATACTTGCTGAAATCCCAACTGACGAGGATTGAATCGAGCCTGAGGCCATCTTGGCTCTCATCGGGATAGAGCAGGCATGGCCGGCCGACCTCGAAGATCCAATCTTCCACGTCAAGTCGGCCTTCAATCCCAGCCTGCGGTAGACCCAGAATGCAGAGGTCGCTTGTGCGCCCGCGCCACGTCATGTCGCTTTGAGACGAAGGCCAATGCCCGGCGACTGGCACGATTTTGACATCCACACCCAAACCCGTCGCCGTCTCTCGAACGCATTTTTCAAGCTCGGCTGATGTTTCAACTGCGTGACGCTCAAAGTCGCGTGCCAGACCTGCCAACATGCCCGCGGCAATCGCGTGCGACGGCGTCCGAACACTTAGGCGAGGACTTGTGATATCGAGCACGGCGTCGAAATAGAGCGCTGCTCGGCAAGCATATTCGATCGCGCTCCGCGAGATTGGCGTCGGATGCGTCGACAAGGTCAGGTGAATGCTCCGATACATGGCGTCCTCTATTCTCGCTGTTCAAGCGACCGTTCGTCGTCAGCATCGGAATCGAATTGGCCTGACGATCCGGACAACCACTTGCGCAAGATCAAGCCAAGTGAAGCATGCAATTCATCCGCCTCGTCGTGATTGGATGCTGTTCATGTAGGCGAGCAAGTGATCAATCTCGGCCGAAGTCAATCGAAATTCTGGCATCTCGGGATGACCGACGAGGATGCCCTCGGCGAAGGCTTCCTCGAGAGAGTTCAACGGGTAATCTCGCGACAACGTGCGGAACGTCGGCGCCATTGGATGTCGGCTTTCGCCTGTCGTCCCAATCGCGTGACAGGTGGCGCAGTTGATCTCGGCAAGCCTTCGCCCTTGTTCGACGCTAGCTTCAACGGGCACTGCCTCAGACCGCCGCGCCTCCCTCACTTGAATTGATTGCAGATACGCTATCAGTGCATCGACGCCTTGAGGGTTGAACTGAAACACCGGCATCGGATGCGCAACCCGAATGCCAGCGATCAGGTCTTCTTCGAGAACATTGGCGCGGTAGCGCGACAGGATGGAACGCAAATGCGGCGCGGCAGGATCGGAGCTTTCGCCATATGCGCCAACCGCGTGGCAGGCAGCGCATTGAACTTCAGCGATATCGCGTCCATCGCTCGAGAGGCTCTCGGTTGTGGGCACAGCATCTGCTTGTGACGCAGCGCAGCCTACAAGCAAGAGCGCCATGGCCGCACCAATAATGGCTCGGATCATTTGGACCTCCCGCGCTCGACAATGCCTGATTGGCCCAGCGTGTCAGTCTACAGTGTTGCATCTGCTAATTTCCTCGGCCTTGAGAGAAATCAACTTGGCGCTTGGAAAGCGCGTCACAGTGAAGGATGGTCTCCCGCGAGTAGCAAAAATGTTGCATCGAGTGCTGATCTTTTGCGGGACGTTAGCCGCTGCCGCGTGCGCGGTCACAGCGCCTCCGACCACAAGCGCACCGCCGGTGAGCAACATCCGGCCATTGTGGTCGGCCGACGCGGTTGACGCGCTTATCGCACTGGCATCTTCAGCGCAGGCGGAAGGGTTTGCCTCGTATGAGAGCGCTACCGTGGAGATCACTAACCTTCAGGCAGGGTCGACGACCAACGCTGCCCGCGCGGCAGCGTTCGATCGGGCTGCCGACATGCTCTTTGCGCACCTTGCTCAAAACTTTGCTCAAGGCGCGACTGATCCCACCCGCGCAGATCCGCAGTGGCAGATACCTCGTGCTGCGCTTCCGGACGTCTCTTCATTGCTTGCCGCCGCCCGCGACGATGCAACGTCCGTGCGTGCGCTTGCGGCGCTTCTACCTCAGTCCGGAGAATATGCGGCGCTTCGGGCCGAGCTTGGACGGGTGCTCGCGGAGCCTCCAGGTGCGCTCGATCCAGCTGGGCGCGTGCGCGAAGATCGGATCGCGAGCTTGCGCGCGAGCCTAGAACGATGGCGTTGGCTGCCGCGCGACCTGCCAATCCCCCGCATTGAGGTGCGCATTGCTCAGTTTCAAGCAATTCTGCATCAAACCGCCCTGCCGCCACGCATACATCCCGCGATTGTGGGCGCACGAACGAGTCAGACGCCTTCATTCGCGGCGGAGATCAGCGCGGTGACGTTGAACCCGACATGGACCCCACCCCGAAGCATTCTAACGAATGAACTGCTGCCGTTGTTTGCGCGCGACGCGGGCGCAGCGCCACGCGGCGGTTACGATGCACTTGATGCGACAGGAGCGATAGTCGATCCGGCGTCCGTCGATTGGGCCACGCGTCCTTTTCCCTATCAGGTGCGCCAACGCGCGGGTCCAAACAATGCGTTGGGACAGGTGAAGTTCGAAATGCCCAATCCCTACGGCATTTATCTTCACGACACACCTAATCATGCACTGTTCGCCCGAGAGCAGCGGGCACTTAGTCATGGCTGCGTCCGCGTGGACAATGCGCTCGATCTCGCTGCGGCGGTGTTGGCGCCAGCCTTTTCGGTGCAATCACTCCAAGAGGAAACTGATACCGGCCGGACACGGTCGCTACCGCTCGGCGCCTCCCTTCCCATCTATGCGCTCTACATCACGGCCTCCAGCGCTGATGGCGCGATTCTCTATGCCGAGGACATCTATCAGCGCGACGCTGAATTGGTCGCTGCTCTGGATGCACCGCGCGTTCGCCCTATCATCGCGGCTCGACACACGTCCTCGCACAGCGAGTGCGCGCGCGCACCTTGAGCGTCGTTCATTATTGCGCTCGGTCAAGGATGGGAGTTCGCAAGTGTCCAAGTTGGGTGGGTTGGAGGCCCCCTTCATGAACACGCACAAACACACCCAAATCGATGTCCGAACAGCGACGCGCGATGACATTCGCCATGTGCTTGGCGCCATTGACGACACGCTTGTGGTCAAGATCCTGTCCAAGAAGCCATCTTTCGCGGATTTAAGCGATGCGGCGATCTGGGCGCGCGGCGATGGCGACGCGGTCGCCCGCGACCAGTCCGAACTCAGCGCGACGGCGCTCGCGATAGCCGAGATGCTGGCGCGCGATGCTGACAGCGCGCCGGTCGACGAGGCGTGAATTGCGACCGTTTAGCAGGCTTTGATCCTGCGCAACGCTTCCAAGCGGTAGCCACGCAATCGTGCCGTGAAGAATAGGAGTGTGCAATGAGCCAAGCTGTCATCGACTTCTGTGAAGGCTTGAAGACGACACTGCTGAGTATTGAAGACCGCCTTGGCAAAGCTAAGCAAAGTTTTGACGGCGGCGCCACGCAATTGAGCGGTGAGACCAAAAAGCACATCGACGACGCGATCGAGCAACTTGAGGCGTTCAAGGCGCACGTCGGGCTAATGGCGCAGGCGATCCGCGCCGACCTTCCTGCACAAACCTCCGCCATGCAGGAAAAGCTGAAGGAATTTGGCCAAGAAGCTCAGGTGGCGATGAAACACGCGGTCGTCTTTCTCGCCGAGGCCGCCTCCAAGGGAGCCGAAGGCTCTGCCGAGGCGCTTCTCGTCGGGGCAAAGAAGGCCCACGCCGTGGCCGAAGACCTGCGACGCGACACAGCCGTCAGCGTGGTGGAGCCGGCGAAGCCGCCCGCCTGACCGATGGCTGTGCGCGCGGCGCTACAAAGTGATGACGTGCGGTTCGACCACAGGCTTGAACCGTTCGTACGTGTGCACCATGCCATTCGAGGCCGCACTCGCCTGCGGCTTGATCCGTTGCGCGCGCGACCAGATTTGCTCGGCGCCCTTTCCCGGCGGCTCGCAGCGCGGGACGGTGTGAGAGATGTACGCGAGAACCCCTGGTCTGGGGCTCTGCTCGTCGAACACGACGCGAGCCTCTCGGCCGAGGCGATTGCTCAGATCACACGCGAGATTTGGCGAGGCGGCCTCTCAGCGCCGGCTCCCACCGCGGCAAATGATTTCGCAGACAAGCCCTGGCACGCCATACCAAGCGCCATAGTTCTCAGCGCATTCGCGAGTGGCGGCGCCGGCATCACCGATAGCGAAGCCAGAGAACGACTCTATCGCATCGGCGAGAACCGCCTAGTCGAACCATCGCCGCCACCGGCTCTGGCGCTGCTTGTTGATCAGTTCAAGTCCGTACCAGTGGCATTGCTCGGCGGCTCGGCGGTTCTGTCTCTGGCGACCGGCGGCGTGATCGACGCGGCGCTGACACTGGGCGTGATTGCACTCAATGCCGGGATCGGCGCGTCGACCGAAAGCTGGACCGCCAATCTCATTCGCCGACTGGCGCGGCAGACTGACCTCGACGCCGTGGTTTTGCGCGATGGCGTTGAGGCTGTTGTTCCAAGTTCGCGCATCGCCCCCGGCGATTGCATTGTCCTAAGGCCCGGCGCCGCTGTCCCGGCAGATGGCCGCCTGATCAGCGCTGAAGCGCTCATGATAGATGAATCATCCCTTACGGGAGAGAGTTTTCCGGCCGAGAAATCGGCGGAGACCCTCGTGACGCCTAACGCTGCGCTTGCGGCGCGTCGAACCATGGTCCACCGCGGCGGCGTCGTTACCAATGGCACAGGCGTCGCGGTCGTGACGGCCACCGGCGCCGCGACTCAAATTGGTCGCGTACGCCACATGTTGGAGCACACTCAGGCCCCGAAGCCGCCGATGGAACGTACGCTTGACGATCTCGGCGTTCGGCTGACGATCGCATGCTTGGGCGCATCGGGCCTGCTGGCTGCTCTGCTCATGCTGCGCGGGGCGCCGTTGTCCGCTGTGGCCAAAAGCGCGGTCGCACTCGCCGTCTCCGCCATTCCCGAAGGCCTGCCGGCGTTGGCGGCTTCCACCAAAGCGATGGCGGCGCGCGCGATGTCGCGCGAAGGCGCCTACGTGCGCAACGTTAACGTGCTGGAGACGGCCGCAAACGTCGACGTGATCTGTCTCGATAAGACCGGCACGCTGACGCAAAATCGCATGCATGCAGCGGTCGTTCACACGCTCCGCAAGCGCCATGAGACGCCGACGAACGGACCGGCGGCGCGCGGCGTCCGGTTGTTGGCCAGTATCGCGGCGCTTTGCAACGACGCCTCGCTTTCAGATGCGGAGGGCCCTTCGGCTGGTTCAGGCACTGAGCTCGCGCTGTTGCATCTCGCCAAAACAGCGGGATTGGATCTCGAGGCGCTCCGCATTGCGCATCCGCGACATGGCGTGCTGTTGCGGTCCGAGACGCGCCTTTACATGGCCACCGAACACGCGACAGGCGACACGACGTTGCTGGCGGTCAAAGGCGCGCCGCATCAGGTGCTCGGATTGTGCAGCGCCGTTCGCGTTGGGGGCAACTCGCAGCCGCTGGACGAGACGATGCGCGCCGAAATCCTGGCGCAGAACGAAGCACTTGCGCGCGAAGGCTTGCGCGTCTTGGGTGTGGCGCGCGGACTAAATCGTGGTCTCGGCAGCGGCGAGCCGCGAGACTTAGAATGGCTCGGCCTCGTCGGACTGCATGACCCACTGCGGCCGGGCGCGACAAAGACCGTGCAGACCCTGCAACAAGCCGGGCTACGCACACTCATCCTAACGGGAGATCAAGCAGGGACGGCGCGGAGACTCGCCGAGGACCTCGGTTTTTCAAATGACGGCGAGATCGACGTCATCGACGCAAGCGCCCTCCGCGACATGGCCCCAGACGCGTTGCGGCACGCGGCGCGATCAACGGAGGTGTTCGCGCGGGTCAGTCCTGCCGACAAGCTTGCAATCATACGCGCGCTGCAAGCCGACGGACGCATTGTCGCGATGACGGGCGACGGAGTAAATGACGGCCCGGCATTGCGGGCGGCAGATATCGGCATCGCCATGGGCAAATCGGGCGCCGACGTGGCGCGCGATGTCGCCGACATCGTCATTGCCGATGACGATCTTGCGAGTTTAGCCACGGCTCTGGCGCGAGGCCGGGCTGCTGACGAAAACCTCCGGCGCGCGGTACGCTTTCTGCTATCGACCAATGCGAGCGAAGTCGCACTTCTCCTGGCCGAGGGTCTGCATGGGCCTGATGCGTTGGAAACACCCGCGCAGCTCTTTTGGCTGAACCTCATGACGGATGTGTTTCCAGCTCTGGGCTTGGCTATGGCGCGGCCTGCGTCCGACATCCTTAAGAGACCGCCGCGCAACGTGAGCGAGGACACTTTCGGCAGGCGCGAGATCGGCGCGATCGCGGCGGATGCTCTGCGCATCGCGGCGCCGGCCGTCATCATGCACGTGCTCGGCGCCGCGCGACACGGCTCAGGCCCACGTACGCGCGGCCTCACTTTCCTTTCACTGGCAAGTCATCAGCTCGCATACGCGCTGCGGCTAAGGCGAGGCCGCCCCACAAGCGACGTGTTCGATCGTCCAATCGAGATAGGTGTTGCGGCATCATATATTTTGCTGGCAGCGCCCTTTGCCATCGCACCGCTGCGGCGCATCCTGCGCATTGCACCGCCCACGCCGCTCGAAGCGGCGATGATCATTGGATTTTCGCTCGCGCCGCTCGTCGCGCGCGCATTTCCGCAAAGTGGAAGGATCAAGCCTTCTTAAGATCCGCCTCGCTTTCGTCCGCAGTACTAGGCTGGCCATTCGCTTGGTCAGCGCGGACTTCAGCAACAAGATCCGCGACGTCGTCGGCGAACTCCGCCGCTGCAGTGCGCGCTTGCTCATAAAGCCCAAGTCCGCGACGCAGACCCTCGCGAACGAAAGGGCGTGTCGTGCGCAGAACGCGGGGCGCGGCTACGATTGCGGCGACGGCCAAAGCCCCGCACGTCAATACCAACGCTGTCCCGAGCAACCTGCCACCGATCCCCATTTCACTCTCCGGACGTCAATGTCACGGCCCTGATAGACAAAAAATCCGCCGAGGCGCTTGCCTTGGATCAAGTCGCCGCAGCTCATTGCCGACGATGATGAAATAATGACCGACCACACCGACCAGGGCAGGCACGCCGCTGCCATTGAAGACAAGGCTTGGTCTCTGCCGACGATGCGCCTGGTGGCCGGTGGTCTGCTGGTTCTGATGGCGCTCCTTTACTTTTTGGCGGTTTCGCAGTCTGGCCAAGGCTCCGGCTGGGGTTATACGCGCGCGTTCGCGGAAGCGGCGCTCGTCGGCGGCCTTGCCGACTGGTTCGCGGTGACCGCAATCTTCCGCCACCCCCTCGGGCTACCTATCCCCCACACCGCGATAATCCCACGCAGCAAAGAGCGCATCGCCGATACCCTGGGCGATTTTGTTTCTGTGAATTTCCTTGCTCCGGAAGTGATCAGCGCGCGCTTGCGTCATCAGGACCTCGGAACTTCTCTTGGTCGCCAGCTGGCTGATCCTGCGACTGCGCGCCGCTTCGCCGATGGCGTAATGGATGCGCTGCCGGCGATCTCCGACCTGCTCGACGATGAGGTAGTAAGCGACTTCATGCGTCGCCAGATCGGCGAATTTAGCCGCGACGACCGTCTATCCGTTGCTATTGGCCGCGGGCTTAAATTGCTCACCGAGCATGGCCGCCACCAAGTCGTGCTCGACGCAGCATTGACTGAGGGATGGCGCGCGCTTGAGGAGAACGAAGCGGCGATCCGTGCGCAGGTACGGGCTCGCACATCCTGGGTGTGGCGATTGATTTCGCTCGACGCACGCGCCTCAGACGCCTTGATCTCCGCAATTGAAGACACATTGCGCCAAATTGCGACGGAGACCGATCACCCCGCTCGCAAACGCATCACCGAATTACTGCAAAAATTCTCCGACGATCTGCAGACCTCGCCAGAACTGCGCCTGCAGATTGAGCAGATGGTCGGCGACATCCTTGCACACCCGGCGGTGGCCACATATTTCGCGGAAGTCTGGCGGGCGCTGAAGTCGACGCTGCGTTCGGATGCAGAAACGCCGAAATCCTCGGTGCGCCTAGCGCTGGCCGAAGCTATCGAACGCTTTGGGGCGGCCTTGCTGGCCGATGCCGCGGTGCTCGAAACCTTAAACCGTCGCCTGCGCGCCCTGCTCACGGAGATGTCTGGTCGCCACGGTCGCGATGTCGGCGCCCTGATCTCCGAGACAATCCGGAGCTGGGATACGCACACAGTGGTCGAGAAGCTCGAGCACAGTGTCGGCCCTGATCTCCAATACATAAGGATCAACGGCACCGTTATCGGCGGTCTGATCGGCTTGAGCATCCATCAAGTCACTCAGTGGCTGACTTGATTCCTAATGCGCCAGAAATAGCGCTGTTTTGGAGTCGGCGAGAAAGGCGCGCGTGACGCCGCCGAGCACGAACTCGCGTGCACGCGAATGTCCGTAAGCGCCCATCACCACTAGATCGGCGTCGAAATCCAGCGCGGCGTCGGCAATGGCCCGCGCGTGCTCTCGACCGAGCCCGTCAAGATTGTTCACTTCGGCTTGTACATTGTGCGCTGCGAGGTAGGCGGCCAGCTCGCGCCCGGGCGCTTCGCCGCGCCCAGCCCTGCTGGGCGCCGCATCAACGGTCACGATCCGCACCACTTTGGCGGCTTGCAACAGCGGCATCGCGCCCGCGACCGCCCGAACCGCCTGCGCTTTGACGTTCCAAGCGATGAGTATGCGCTCGAACTTTTGCTTACGGCGCGGCGGTGATGGCAAGAGAAGCACCGGCCGTCCCGATTTAAACAGCACATCCTCAAGCAACTCGCGCCGTGCGTCTTTGTGCAAACCAGGCCGCGCTAAGACGATCAGATCGGAGACACAGGCGTGAGCAACAATCTCGTCCCGCGCCAGTGCGGATTCGGCCGTCGCGTCGCGCACGTCGAAGGCACGCTGCGATCGCTCCAACCATGCGACAATCTTGGCGCGCTCCAGCGCAGCCGCCGATTGAGCGCCTTGCACCAAATCCATCAGCACTTCTGAAAGCGGACTTTGAGAGTGGGCAAATTCTGAGCCTTGCCAGATTGACAAGATCAACGCCGTCACGCGGCCGTCGAAATGTTCGGCGAGATCAGAGCCGACACTCAACGCCGCCTGATCGTCCCCAATCGTGATAACCGGAACCAGAATCTGTTTCAGAGTCATAGCGAATTCGCGCGCGAGTTGAGAGACGGTTGCACGTTCCTACCTCCGGAAGTCGCTCCGAGACGCGAACCAGGTTGCCGCTGGCGCATTCACCCTCTTCCAGCCCATCGGCGCCTTGGCGATCAGTGGTCCGACGGGGGGTGACGAACCATATGGGTCAAGGCGCCGATGCAGGCACTGCTCGTGGCAGTTCGTTCAGCCTAGCCCCGCTTACAGCCAAAGAGTTGATCCGGCGCAACAATCTATGCTCGCGTATTGTGCGCACGCTGAAGGGTGGGCTGACGCCCGTGGGCTACGATCCGTCGCGCACCGGCCGAACCTCCACCTCTGCGCCGGCAAGACGCAAATACAATTGCCTTCGCTGCGACAAAGGCCACCAATCATACAGGAAGATTTCAATGGGCCGCCAATTGGCGACCCAACCCAGAATGATCAGCCCTTCTACGAAAAAGTTTGAGACGTCGCCGGGCCCGAGAATGCCGCTCACCAATCTACCACCCAACACACAACCGCCCAGGACCGCCAATCCGATAAGCAGCGACAAGCGTCCGATCCGAAACATCTCATGGAGATCGCCCGACGTCCGCTCTGCGCGATAGCTGAAGTGACGCCGGAGTGCGCCCGCGAGTCCCGCCGCGGTCGCACTCGTCGCCTCGCGCTCCGACACATGAACGACGATGCGGAAAATCTCATCTCGCGGCAGCTCACGCGCCCAGCCAACGATGAAATCTTCTGCGCTTTTGGCGAGATCGCGCGTCGGGATCGGAAAAGGGTCAAAAGGATCGAAGAGCTGGCTAAGCTCCTCGAGCCGAAGCTCTATGGCGGCGCCGCCTTGCAACTCAACACGCGACTCGCTCATGGCCATTCCCGCTGACCCTTTTTGATTGTCCCGTGACCGGCGCAATCACACTAGGCTTCGATGCATCGCGCCAGCGTGTCCACGACGGAGATTGCGTTGGAAGCATGAAAGATGGTGTCAGTGGTTATGACACTCTCGGTTACCCGGGAGAGATTCTCAAAAGCACCCGGAGCAAATACCGCATGGATCGCCAAGCAGTAGGGCTTGGCCATCCCGCGCGCATCCAGCACCCGCGCCGCCTCAATCATAGTCCTTCCGGAAGAGACGATATCGTCGGCGAAGACCGGCTTGCGACCGCTCCACGCCGTCAGGTCGGGCAACTCAATGCGCACTAGTTCATCAGCGATCCGTTGTTTACGCGCGACTACATGCGGCGCGCCCGCACGGCGCGCGACCTCGGCGGCCCATTGCTCGCTTTCCTGGTCCGGCCCCACGATAAGGGGTGCGTCCACGTTCTGCGCAATCCAGTCGCCGAGGAGCGGCGCCGCTCTGCCAACGCGAGTGGGAATCGCGAATATCTCCTCTAGGCCCCTGATGCGGTGGAGATGCGGGTCGACCGTTAAGAGGCTATCGAAGTGTTGCGATAACAGCCGGGCAAAGTGCGTCGCTGAAACCGCCTCACCGGGCAGGAAGCTCATGTCTTGCCGCATGTAAGCGAGGTAGGGCGCAACCAGATGAACGCTCTCTGCACCGCATTCGCGCGCCGTGGCTGCCGCAAAGATCAGCGCCATGATTTGCGGGTCTGGGTTCGCCAGCGTACAGACGATGTGCACGCGCCTTCCCCGCACATCGCTTGCAATACGAACATAAGCTTCCGCGTCGGGAAAACGCCGCCAGTCGAGGACACCTAGTTCTGAGTCAAGACGCTCAGCAAGCGCCTGCGCCATAGTCTCGTTGCCCGGCATCGGCAAGATGACACGCATCGCGCTCAAGCCTCTATCTCAAACATGTCCATATTGGCGGCCGCGAACGCCAACGCGTAGTCCAATTCGCCCGGCGCCTCGGCATGCACGATCACGAGTGGCGTGCCAGATGTCACCTGATCGCCAAGACGCGCCAGGAGTTCAACGCCCGCCGCCTTATCGTCAGGCGCGCCGGCAAGTTTAGCGAGGCGTGATACCTTGCGATTATTGATGTGGGTGACAATGCCAGTGCGAGGCGCCGCGAGAGCACGCGTCAGCGGCGCGATTGGCGGCTCGCGCATACCACCTTGCGCAGCGCAGATGCGTTGAAACTTTTCCCACGCCCGACCACTCACAAGCGTCTCCTCGGCGCGTGCTTTGCCTTGCCCTGCGGGAGCAGCGCCTGCCAACTCAAGCACTGCAGCCGCGATTGACAGGGCGCGCGTGCGCAAATCTTGCGGCGCCTCCGGCTCGCCCTTTAGAACTGCCAGAACATCTCGCGCTTCCAACGACGGACCAATGCCTCGGCCGACTGGCTGCGAGCCATCGGTTCGCAATACGCGAGTTCTCATGCCGAACGTTGCGGCAACCGACGTGATATGCGCCTCAAGTTTGTCCGCCGCCAGATCGGTTCGAACCTTCGCAGTGGGGCCCACCGGAAGATCCAAGACAACATGGGTCGCGCCAGCCGCAATCTTCTTTGAGAGAACCGAGGCAATAAGCTGGCCCTCGGTGTCAATCTCAAGCGCACGCTCGACACGGATCAGCGCATCGTCCGCCGGCGACAACCTGACGGCGCCACCCCATGCGATGCACCCGCCCTCCGCCTCGACCACGCGTCGCATCGCCACGACGTCGAGATCGACCGGCGCAAGCGTCTCCATGGCATCAGCTGTTCCCGATGGCGAAGTGATGGCGCGTGACGAAGTCTTGGGCATCGTCAGACCGCAACTGGCGGCGATCGCTACAACAATCGGAGTTGTACGATTTCCTGGCAGACCGCCGACGCAATGCTTGTCAATCACGACGGGCGCGCGCCAGGCCAACTTATCTCCAGCGTTCGCCATCGCCCCAGTCAGATAAGTGATTTCCTCAACATCAAGAGGAAACGCCGAACAGGCCGCAACGAACGTCGCGAGGTGGATGTCGGCATAGCGACCGGCGACTATGTCGGTAATGATCTCGCCGAACGCGCGTGCATCCAAGCGACCGCCGAAAATTCGCCGGCGAACGTCGGCCAATGATTCCACCGTCGGCGCGTTCTCGACGTCGATGACGTCACCCGCATTTAGATTGAGCCGTTGCCACGCCGCCTCGGAAAGTCCGACCTCGTCCAGGTGCAGCCACTCGTTCTCGATCTGATAGAGTGTTGCGATCACTTCACGCGTCCCCGCGCGCAATAAAACGCGCGCGCGCGCGGCAAGCCCCTCTGATTTGCACACGTGGCAATCTGTGCGCATCAGCACGATCGCCTCATCCTGCGTCAGCAGCCGCAGCCTCCGCGCGCGGAGCGGATGCGTATCCCCATTCATGTTAGATCGTAGCTGAAAAGCGGATCGACCACGCTTGCTTTCCACTTCAGCTCACGCTCCACACGCGTGCGCAAGGCCTCCGACGCCGCGGGTTCACCGTGGACAATGAATAAGCGGCGAGGCGCGTGATCAAAGCCTGAGAGCCAGCGCATGATCTCCTCAGCGTCAGCATGGGCCGAGAGCTGGGGCAAGCTGGCGATCTCGGCACGAACCGGGATCCACTCGCCGAACATCTTGAGTTCCTTCTCACCGGCCAAGAGCCGAGCACCACGCGTGCCGAGGGCCTGGTAGCCAGCAAACAAAATAGTGCTTCGCGGATCGGGCGCGAACGTGCGGATATGATGCACGACCCGCCCACCCGTCGCCATGCCGCTGCCGGCGATCACGACCTTTGGCATGGGGTTGGATGTGATGGCCCTGGAGGCCGCTAGATCGCGCGTATATGTGGCGACCGCGCAGGAGCCCTCGACAGCGTCGGCGTCGAGTTTGTGATCATCGGAATGCGCGCGCAGCAGATTGGTTGCGCTGATCGCCATAGGGCTGTCCAGGAAAACTGGCGCGGCTCCCAATCGGCCCGCGCGCTTAAGGAGCCACAGATGATAGAGCAGACTCTGCACACGGCCCACGGCGAAGGCCGGAATAACCACCGTGCCACCGCGTTGGATCGTTCGTTCGATAATGTCGCCAAGTTCAGCCATGGCATCGGTCTTGGCGTGGATGCGATCGCCGTAGGTGGACTCAACGATCACATAGTCCGCGTGCGCAACGGGTTCTGGGTCGGGCATGATTGGGTCGTGGTAGCGGCCAAGATCACCGGAAAACACGAGGGTCATCCCACCAACCTTCACCTCCGCGGTCGCTGCACCCAGGATATGCCCCGCACCGCGGAATGTCAGACCGACGTCACGGGCGATCTCGAACTCTGTGTGAAAGGGCATGGGCTTCAAGCGCTTCAAGGCACGCTCTGCATCACGCATTGTATAGAGCGGTAGCGCCGGCTGATGCTTGGAGAAGCCCCTACGATTCGCGTATTCGGCATCCTTCTCGGCGATCTGAGCGCTATCCTTTAGAAGGACATCGCAAAGAGCTGCGGTTGCCTCTGTGCAATGCGCGACGCCTCGAAACCCGTCCCGCACCAGCTTCGGCAAGTAACCGCTGTGGTCGAGATGTGCGTGAGTAAGGACGACCGCATCAATCGATTCCGGCGGCACAGCGAGCGACGCCCAATTACGTTCGCGCAGATGTTTCAAGCCCTGAAACAAGCCACAATCGACCAGGACACGCGTGCCATCGGCGTCGATCATATGCTTCGATCCCGTGACCGTTTCGGCTCCGCCAAGACTTCGCAGCGTAACCTTCACGCGCCCCTCCCCATCGCCCGCAGCAACGGCCAATGCCAAGCGCCGCTGACCAGACCAACACCAATTGCCAGGAACAGGTATTGAGCGCTTGGTGCCGCCAAGTGAAATATCTCGGCCAGCCAGGGACTCGCTACAACCAGCGCCAACACGGCCATCAGCACCGCCGCGATTATCCAGTAAATGCGCCGCTCCGGATCAAGGATGCGTCCTTCCGCGCCGACCGCGTCCGCTAACGCCAAAGTGAGATTGGCGACAACGAGCGCAATGAACGCCGCCCCGCGCGCCTGTGCTGCCGTCAGATCGGCCAAAGCATAAACGTAGAGCACCAAGACACCGCCCAAGATGACGACGCCCTGCAAAGCCGCAATGAGCAGCTGCCGCAGGCCAAACAACGTCTCGTCCGGCTTACGCGGCGGACGCCTCATGGCGTCGCGGCTGCTGCGTTCGCCCTCAAACGCGAGCGCACAAGTCGGATCAATCGCAAGCTCCAGAAGAACAACGTGCATCGGAAACAGGAGCTGCGGCAGTCCAAGCAGGATCGGCAAGAGCGCGAGACCGGCGATCGGGACATGGATGGCGGTGATGTAGATCAACGCCTTGCGCAAATTGGCGAAGATGCGCCGCCCCATACGCACACCGCCCACAATCGACGCAAAGCCATCATCGAGGAGCACAAGATCAGCCGCTTCACGCGCGACATCCGTCCCCTTTCGCCCCATCGCTATTCCGATATGAGCCGCCTCAAGCGCAGGCGCGTCGTTTACGCCGTCCCCCGTCATCGCCACGACCTCACCATTGGCTCTCAGCGCTTCGACGATGAGCAACTTCTGATCGGGGGCGATGCGCGCAAAGACGCGGCCCTGTTGCATATGCTGACGTAGTGTCGGGAATGGGAGTTCAGCCAACGCGGCGCCCGTCGTTACCCCGCTCGCGGTGTCGATGCCAGCGGCGGTGGCAATCGCCAGCGCAGTCGCAGGATGATCGCCCGTGATCATGATCACTTGGATGCCGGCGCTTCGCGCTTCCTCCAATGCAAGCGGTACATCTTCACGTAGCGGGTCAAGAAACCCGATGAGACCAGCAAATTCGAACAAAGCACCTTCGGGCATCTCCGGAAACGTGGCCCCTCCACGCCACCTGGCGACACCGAGCACGCGCAAGCCATCCTTTGCGAAGGCCTCGATAATGTCGTGAAGGCGAGCGATCTCATCGCCGTCCAGGCCGCACAAACGAAACACCGCTTCCGGCGCGCCCTTCGCGGCAGCCACGCGGACATCACCATTGCGCCAAAGCTGTGTGACCGCCATCGTTTCGGGGCGAAGCGGCCAGCTCCGCTCGATCGTTCCTGCAGCCACAGGCAATCGAAGTTTAGTCGCCGCTTCATGTATGCCGCGATCCATCGGATCAATTGGCCGAATGCTCGAAGCCAAGGCGGCGTAGTGTATAAGGGCGCGCGCCTCATCACCGAGCGCGGCATCCACATCGGCAACGCCGCCTTTTGTCCAAACACGAACAAGGCGCATGTGATTTTGCGTCAACGTGCCAGTCTTATCGACACAAAGCACTGTCGCGCCGCCGAGTGTCTCGATGACCGCGCTACGGCGCACAAGCACTTTATGCGTGGCGAGCCTCCAGGCGCCCAGCGCCAGAAAAACCGCCAACACCATCGGAAATTCCTCTGGCACCAATGCGATGGCCGTCGTGATTCCCGCCAGTGCGCCAGCGATCCAATCACTACGGAAGACACCGAACGCCAGAACCACCAATCCGCAGAACGCCAATGCAAACAGTCCCAGAAGACCGACAAGTTTGCCTGCCGTCCGCTGCAGCGGTGTCGGCTGTTGATCAATTTCGGCGAGCGAGCGGCCAATCCGGCCAAGCGCAGAATGGACGCCAGTATGCGTCACCCGCGCCACGGCTTGACCACGAACGACCAGTGTTGCTGAGAACAGAAGCGGTGACGCCTCGTGCGTCGGCGCCGGAACTTCGGCAAAGACCTCACCGGGGTGCGCCAAACGTTTCGAAACGGGCGCAGACTCGCCGGTGAGTGACGACTCATCAACGCTCAGGACGTCACCAGCAATCAGCACCGCGTCCGCGCAGATGCGATCACCTTCGCCGACGAGCATGATGTCGCCGGGAACGACGTCACGAGACGCAATCTTCCTCTGCGCGCCATCGCGCACGACGCGCGCGTGGGGCTGCGCCAGATCGCGCAGCGCCGACAACGCCCGTTCGCTGCGCGCCTCCTGAACCACAACAAGCGCAATCGCAGCGCACGCGCCAAGTAACAAAAAGACGCCCTCGCCCAGGTCTCCCAGAAAGAGATAGAGACCCGCCGCCGCTAACAAGAGCATGAACATCGGCTCACGCAGGGTCTCGACAGCAATTTTTGCCAGCCCGCGACGACCCGGGCTGGGCAGTTCGTTCGCGCCCCATTGAGCGAACGCGCGCAGGGCTTCTGCTTCGCTCAGACCCGTGAGGCTCCCTTCGGTCACTGAACGACTATCCCGCTCTCTCAACGCGACTGCAAAGACCCAGCCAAAACCGCCGCCGATCTGTCCCAATCGCGCGAAACCACGAAAGAGCTAGACATCTCATCAGAGCGCCAATCAATCTCACTTGAGGTCGATCAAGGATAGCCTGGCCAAACCGGGCATGAAACGTCATGATCAACGCAGCGCCATCAGATCGGTCTGTGCCGCTCTTCGCTCTGCGCGGCATTTGCAGGACCTATGGCGAGGGCGAAACTGCCGTCCGCGCCCTCATCGACGTCGACCTCGATATCAGCGGCGGTGAATTGATCGTCCTGCTAGGCCCATCAGGGTCCGGTAAGTCAACACTCCTCAACATTCTCGGCGGACTGGATCGTCCCAGTGCAGGCGCCATCAATTTCCGCGGCGCCCCACTCACTGGACAGAGTGAACAAGCGTTGACGCAGTATCGCCGCCAGCACGTCGGCTTCATTTTCCAGTTTTACAACCTCATACCGAGCCTCACCGCGCGCGAGAACGTCGAACTCGTCAGCGAGATTACCAACGATCCACTGGATGCCGCCGAAGCGCTTGAGCTTGTGGGATTGGGGCAGCGACTCGATCACTTTCCATCGCAATTGTCTGGCGGCGAGCAGCAGCGCGTCGCTGTAGCGCGCGCCATCGCCAAGAGGCCCGCGGTGCTCTTATGCGACGAACCCACAGGCGCGCTCGACGTCAAGACCGGCGTGCGCGTGCTGGAGGCGCTACAGGAGGTGAACGAACGTTATGGCTCCACCACTTTGATCGTCACGCACAATGCCGACGTCGCACGCATGGGTGCGCGTGTTGTCCGCTTTGGCGACGGTCGAGTTCGCAGCGTCGAGACCAACACTGCCCGCGTTCCACCTTCGGATCTGGTGTGGTGACCGATGCGCGCGCTGGACAAGAAGCTTCTACGTGATGTCTGGCGGATGCGCGTCCATGCACTGGGTGTCGCCCTCGTGCTCGGATGCGGGCTCTCGGTCATGGTTATGGCTGTTGGGATGCGCGGCTCAATGGAGCGCACGCGCGCCGCTTACTACGCCGAACGTCACATGGCCGATCTGGCCGTGTCCGCCGTGCGCGCTCCGGAACGCGTTGCCCAGGACCTAGCGGCTGCGCCCGGCATCCAGACAATCGAGACGCGCGTGAGCGGCGTTGCGTTGCTTGATTTGCCCGCTGTCTCCGAGCCGCCTTCAGCCCGTCTTGTCTCACTGCCAATCAGCGGCAGACCTCGCGTAAATGATCTGACGCTTGATCGCGGGCGCTGGCCCGATCCCGCGCGCGCCGACGAGATATTGCTAAGCCAAGCCTTCGCCGATGCAAACAACCTCGAACTCGGCGACACGTTGGACGCAACGATCCACGGTCGACGGCAGACGCTGCAAATCGTTGGCGTCGCCAACTCGCCGGAATTCGTCTTCGTCGCAGCGCCCGGTGAACTCTTCCGGCAAGCCAAACGCTTTGGCGTGATCTGGATGAACCGTGAGGCGCTCGCGCGCGCTTACGACCTCGATGGCGCTTTTAATGATGCTGTGTTCCTGCTTGGCCGCAATGCCAATCAGCATGAAGCCCTTGCCGCTATCGATCGTATTCTCGAACCCTATGGCGGCATCGGCGCCTACGGCCGTGATCGCATGGTGTCCGACCGCTTCCTAAGCGAAGAACTCCGCCAGCTCTCCACCATGACCATCTTCCTGCCGGCGTTGTTTTTGATCACAGCGGCGTTTCTGGTGAACATTGCGCTCGGGCGCGTGATCGCCACCGAGCGTTCCAACATCGGTCTGCTGAAGGCGTTCGGCTATTCCAACCTTGACGTGGCGTGGCACTACGCCAAGAGCGCGCTCGTCTTCGCCGCGATCGGCGCCTTTATTGGTTCAGCCGCCGGCGTTGCACTGGGCCGGTCGGTCGCAGACCTCTATCGCGACTATTATCATTTTCCGACGCTCGAATTCTCAGCTTCTCCCGCGACTTTCCTCGGCGCGTGGACGGCGGGCTTTGCGGCTGCACTGACCGGCTGCATTTTCTCTGTGATGAAAGCGGCGCGTCTATCGCCAGCTGAAGCTCTCACGCCGCCGCGGCCGACGACCTTTTTCTCTGCTGGACCCGCGCTTTCTCGCTTTGAATCTCGCCTCGATGCAAAGTCACGGATCATTATGCGGCGGATCGTGCGATTTCCCCGGCGTGCTGGCACCACCGCGCTTGGTGTCGCCTTTGCGATCGCCCTGCTCGTGGTCGCGCGCACGATGCCGGCGGAAATGGACTATCTGCTCGATGTCAATTTCGGCGTCGCCAATCGCCAAGACGTAACGCTCACATTCAGCGAAGCGCGCGATAGCACAGTCCTCCACCAAGTTCAGCGGCTCCCGGGCGTTCTCTACGCGGAGCCCTTCCGGCTTGACGATGTCATTTTGCGCCATAATGGGCGGACCGTGCACGAGGCCGTGTTCGGCGTGCCTGAACATGCGCGCCTCAGCCAAATCGTGGGCGCGGGCCAGAGGGTGATGGCGCCGCCGGCGACGGGCATTGCCTTGGCGCGCGCCCTTGCGCAAAAGCTCGGCGCCGAGCCGGGCGACGAGATCCGCTTGGAGCAGACGCGTGGCCGGCGAATCGCAGCGAACGTGCGCGTCACGGCGATCGTGGAGCCCATGATCGGTTCATCTGCGTACATGGAAATCGACGCGCTCTCGCGTCTCATGCGCGAGCCTGGGCGCGTCAGCGGCGCCCACCTGCGCATGGATACCGCGCGCTACAATGCCTTTAATCGCGACATTAAGAACATACCTGGGGTGGCCGGCGTCAGCTTTGTCGGTCAGGCGGAATCGTCCATGCGCAGCGAGTTCGAACAAGGCGTCGGCGTGATGAATTTCATCTACGCCGCCTTCGCAGCGATCATGGCTGGCGGCGTCGCCTTTTCAGCAGCGCGTATTACCTTGGCCGAACAGGAGCGAGACCTCGCGACGCTGCGCGTGCTCGGCTTCACACGCCTTGAAGTGTCCTACATTCTTGTCGGCGAACTGATCGCGCTGGCGCTCGTCGCGATCCCTGCGGGTCTCGCGCTCGGCACATTTCTCTCCATCTGGCTGATGCGGCTCTTCCAAACCGACATGTACGCCTTCCCGTTTGTGTTCAATCCGGCAGGCTACGCCTTTGCCATAGCCTTCACCCTCGGATGCGTTGCAACCGCCGCGATGGTTGTACGCACCGGCATCGACAAGCTCGATATGATCGCCGTCCTCAAAGCCAGAGACTGACTTATGCGCCTGCCCTCCCGCACAGATGTGATTGCACTCGTGCAAGCGCCGCTCAAGTTAAGCGTCGCGCAGCGCGTTTGGCTAGGCGCAGGCATTGTGGTCGCGCTCTTGCTGTTGTGGCTAGCGTGGCCCCGGCCCATGAGTGTGGAAGTGGCGATCATCGACCGCGGAATCGTGCGCAGCGAGGTGGTCGACGAAGCGCGGACGCGTATCCACGACGTCTTTGTAGTCGCTGCCCCCGTAAGCGGCGAACTCCAGCGCATCGAGTTGGAGCCGGGCGATACGGTTGAGCGCGGTCAAGTGATCGCCTCGATACTACCGGCGGATCCTGCTTTGCTCGACGCACGCGTTGCCGCTGAAGCGAGCGCAGCTGTTGCTGCGGCCCAAGCGGCGCTCGCCGAGGCGCAAGCGGGCCTGCAATTGGCGGAAAGCGATCAAAGGCGTGTCGCGACACTGTTTTCCCGAGAATTCGCCTCACAAGCAGCACTTGACGCCGCCAACGCCAATCTGCGGGCCGCACGCTCCGCTGTCACCGCGCGCCGCGCCGAATTGGCGCGCGCACGCGCGGCGGCAGGTTCGCCATCTGCGCGGGCACGCCGTGCGACCCCAGTGACCAGCCCCGCCGCGGGACGGGTGTTGCGTCTCTTGCAGCAAAGCGAAACCATTGCGCTCGCGGGCGCGCCCCTGATTGAGATTGGCGACACCAGCCAAATTGAGATCGCCGCCGAGTTCCTCACCCAGGACGCCGTACGCATGCAGGCCGGCGCGTCGGCGCAAATTGAAAATTGGGGTGGCGATACGCCAATTCCTGCTCGCGTCTTCCGTATTGAGCCCTATGCGCGCACACGCATCTCAGCGCTCGGTGTTGAAGAGCAGCGCGTCACCGTCATCCTCCATCTTGTCGATCCTCAAACTGTCCCGCCGCTGGGCCACGGCTTTCGTGTAGATGCACGCGTGATCCTGAACGAACAAGCCGCCGCGGTTCGCGTGCCTACCGATGCATTGGTGCGCGATGGCGATGGCTGGGCAGTCTTCGTGATTCGAGGCGGGCGGGCTCGACTGACGCCGATAACGCTGGGCGACGGCGGTGACGACTATCGCGCCGTGCTGTCCGGACTGCGTGAAGGCGAACGCGTCATCCTCTTCCCCGGAGACAGCATGGCCGACGGCGATCGGGTTCAAGGGGCGCCCCGCCGCGCGTAAGGTGCTTACCAGAAAGCGCCGCGACGATGTATAGATAGCTGCTAATGAACACTGCTGTGACAACAGCGGAGACGTAGAGCCGGAAGTCGTTCGCGGACCGGCAGTCGCGCCGAACGCTCGTTTCGCCCCTGCCGAGGGCTCGTTCTACCTGCGTCCATAATCGACCAGCGCGCTTCTCTCGCTCGCATCCCAAATTGCCCAACAAGCCGCTGATCACGCCGCGACTGACCGAAGTGCTGATCAATTACATGTATGACTTCATCAATCGCGGCGTCGGCATGTCCGATCCGAAGACCGTGGCGTCATTCGATCCCATCATGGGCGGCCCCGCCTGGGGGAGCGCCTTGATCCCGAATTGGCGGCGCAAGATCGCGGCATGGCCGCCGAAAAGCTCTTCCGCCAAACACTGCAAGCCGCAGGCAATTTCGATTGCGTGGTTTCGACCCGCATTTATCGACCGACGATTGACCGCCCGCACTTCTTTTTGACCTACGCGACGAAGGATAAGGCCGGGCTCGCGACGTTCCGCGACACCGAATACAAAGCGCTGAAGCAGCAAGCCGCTGATCGTACGACGGCGTGGAGCGCAAGCGCGAAGCGCAATCGGGCTCCGCCGATATGTTCGCGCGCATGGATGCCGCCGTTCGTACCGAAGGCGTTGACGAATTCGTCGCCCGGGAAAAGGCGGAAGCCGAAGATCATATTCTGCGCCTCCTGGCGGAGAATGGCGGCGAGATGCAGTATTCCGCCGTGTGGTTCGCCGTGCTTCGGGATTTCGTACTTCGCGTGCCCAACGTCAAAGACGTTTGCGTCACTCTCTCCAAGGCCGGGATGATCGAAAACACCTGGGGCAAAGGCAACGCCAAGCCGAAGGACGAAACACCGATTAAACTGGCAAATGTTACCCCTGCCAATTGAGCCCTGCCCTCATGCGACGTCGCACGTTTTCATGCCGTGTTGTGGGTAGCGTTCGGGGTAGCCAAAACAGTTGGCCCTAGGGGGTCAGCTTAGTTTTTATTTTTCATTGGGTAAAATCGGCGAACACTGGCGGACAGAGAGGGATTCGAACCCTCGATAGGCTTGCACCTATACACGCGTTCCAGGCGTGCGCCTTCAACCACTCGGCCACCTGTCCGTCCGGCGGGCGGGTTATGGCTGCGCCCGCGCCGCTAGGCAACCGGCCCGGTGTAACCGCGCCAATTTCCCGCGCGTAGTAAGGCGCATCCCGCCCAGCCTACCTCCCCGACGCCGCCGCGCCTCCCAGCGGCGGCGACTTGGGGATGCGGAGCCGCCGGCGGCGACCTACATTCTCCGGAAAGCGAGGTTCCTTATGGCTCGATCCACCAGCATGCCCAGCGCCGACCAAATCCTCCCCGGTCGCGACGCGCCGATCCCCACCGCCACCCGCCACTTCGTCAGTGGCGCGGCGCTCCGGCCGCCGTTCCCGGCTGGCCTTGAGGAAGCGGTGTTCGGCCTCGGCTGCTTCTGGGGCGCCGAGCGCAAGTTCTGGCAAACCGAGGGCGTCTACAGCACGTCCGTCGGCTACGCCGGCGGCACGACGCCAAACCCGACCTATGAAGAAGTCTGCAGCGGCCGCACTGGCCATACCGAAGTCGTGCGCGTGATCTACGATCCCAAGATCATCAGCTACGATCAGTTGCTGAAGGTCTTCTTCGAGAACCACGACCCGACTCAGGGCATGCGCCAAGGCGGCGACATCGGCACCCAATATCGCTCCGCGATCTACACGACATCGCCAGCGCAGAAGGCCGCCGCGGAAGCCGCGCAAAGATCGTACGGTGAGCGCCTGCGCGCCGCCGGCTACGGGCCGATCACCACTGAAATCGCCGACGCGCCAGCGTTCTTCTATGCCGAGGATTATCACCAGCAGTATCTGGCCAAGAATCCGAACGGCTATTGTGGTCTCGGCGGCACAGGCGTCAGCTGCCCTATCGGCGTTGGCGTGAGCTAATCTGCGCGTAGACTCGGAAGCGCGCTGCGAACCTTGAGCGAGATCTTCTGAGCTCTGCAAGAACAGGCGCTAAGTCGGTCCATGCGCGCCGGCGTCGGCCACAAATCTGCATTTACGTCGCAGAACCGCTAATGAACGCGGACCGCGAGACTCTGCCATCTTTGCGTGTTACGTAGTTCTACGTAGTTGCGAGGGTGGCTGATGCCGGAGCGCGCCCGGATCTGTCTGGTCGATGACGATATCTTCGTTCGCGACGCGCTGTCGCTCGGGCTCAGCGATGCTGGCTACCAGGTTTTCGCCGCGCCCGGCGCCGCCGCCGGCTTCGACATTATCGCGCACCGCGAGCACATCGGCGCGCTCATCACCGATATGAACATGCCCGGCACCGGCGGCGCGCAATTCATTTCTGAAGCGCGCGCGAGATGGCCGAAGCTGCCAATCGTCGCCATCTCCGGCGCTGCAAGCATCAACGGTCGCGCTACCGCTGATGTCGCCGCCGAACTCGGCGCCAATGCAACTTTGCTGAAGCCCTTTCGCGCACGGCAATTGGCAGAACTTCTAGACCGGCTCATCGAGCCGCCAACGCAGACCTGATCCCGCCATGCACGCGCACCAGGAACAGTCTCGTTTCCGGGCGGTGGTCGATACGGCGGTCGATGGCGTTATCCTAATCGACGCGGCTGGCATCGTGCTCCTGTTCAACCCGGCCTGCGAACGCCTCTTTGGCTACGCTTCGTTCGAGGTGGTCGGGCGCAACGTCAAAATGCTCATGCCCAGCCCCTACCAGGGCGAGCACGACGCCTACCTCGACAATTACCACCGCACCGGCGATCGCAAGATCATCGGCATTGGCCGCGAAGTTCTGGGCCGCAAGCGCACCGGTGAAACCTTCCCGATGGATCTTTCTGTCGGCGAGGCCGAAGAAGGCGGCAAGCCAATCTTCGTTAGCGTTATCCGCGACCTCTCTGAACGCAAAGCCGCAGAGACGGCGTTACGCGAAGGCAGCGAGCGCCTACGCGCGGTTGTCGAAACGGCGGTCGACGGCGTTATCCTCATCGACGCGCGGGGCGTCGTGCAGATGTTCAATCCGGCGTGCGAGCGTCTATTTGGGTACACCGCGTCTGAAGTGATCGGTCACAACGTGCGCATGTTGATGCCCTCGCCCTATCGCGAAGGGCACGACAGCTACCTCTCAAACTATCACGAGACTGGCGCGGCAAAAATCATCGGCATCGGCCGCGAAGTCACCGGCCTGCGCAAGGATGGCGCAACGTTTCCGATGGATCTCTCTGTCGGCGAGGCGAAACAAGAAGGTGGCGCATCAATATTTGTCGGCGTCATCCACGACCTCACCAGCCGCAAACGCACCGAGCAGCAATTGGTGCAAGCGCAGAAGATGGAGATGGTCGGCCAGCTTTCCGGCGGCATCGCCCACGACTTCAACAATCTGCTGACCGCAATTCTCGGCAACGCCGAAGCTTTGAGCATGCGCCTCAAGGATCAGGAGGATTTACGCAAGTTCGCTGACATCATCATCAATGCAGCCGAAGCCGGCGCCGAGCTTACGCAGCGCTTGCTCGCCTTCAGCCGCCGGCAAGTGCTGCAGCCCGACGTGGTCAATTGCAACGCGCTGGTGCACAGCATGGGCATGCTGTTACGCGGCATGCTGCGGGAGGACGTCGAATTGCGCGTCTCGATCGCACCCGAATCCGTCCTCGCCATCGCTGACGCGGCGCAACTAGAATCTGCCGTGCTCAATCTCGCGCTCAACGCTCAAGACGCCATGCCAAAAGGCGGCGCGCTTTCGCTGACCACCAGCGAAATCGAACTCGATCCGGAATCATTGGGACCCAACATCGACGTGCGCGGCGGCCGCTACGCCATGGTCGCCGTCACCGACGATGGCGAAGGCATGACGCGCGAGGTGCGCGATCGCGCATTCGAGCCGTTCTTCACCACGAAAGAAGTCGGCAAAGGCTCGGGCCTCGGCCTCTCCATGGTCTACGGCTTCGTCAAACAATCGAACGGTCACGTCACCATCTATAGCGAGCCTGGCATCGGCACGAGCGTGCGCCTGTTCTTACCGCTCGCCACTGGCGCCGAGCCGCAAACCAAACGCGCACGCGCCGAAGGGCCGGTGATCGGCGGCGGCGAAAGCATTCTTGTCGTCGAAGACGATGCCTTCGTGCGCAGCCACGTCGTCACCTCGCTCGAAGGCTTAGGTTATCGCGTCAGCGTCGCCGCCGACGGGCGCGAGGCGCTTACACTGCTGCACGACGGCCTGACACCGGCTCTTCTGTTCACCGACATCGTCATGCCGGGCGGCGTCAGCGGCTGGGAGTTGGCGCAGCGGGCCCGCGAAATCATGCCGGATCTGCGGGTGCTGTTCACTTCGGGCTATCCGCTGGAAACGCTCACCAATCGCGGCCACATCGACGCGAAGGCGCGGCTGCTCTCAAAACCCTATCGCGTTTCGGAATTGGCGCGGCGCATGCGCGAAGCGCTCGACGCGGAGGCTTAGCCCGGCCAGCGCAGACCGACGCGGCGGCGTTGCTGCAGCGTCTGTTCGGCGCGTTGCAACGCGCGCAGCGCCACTTCCGCCTGCTGCAGCGAATCCGTCGAACGCAGCGCATCCATCGCCAGACGCAGGCGCGATGCGCCCTCTTCCAGCTTGTCGCGCGCGCCTTCGCGCTCGCCCAGCGCCGTCAGCGCACGGCCGATCTCTTGCTGCGCCGCGCCCCAGGCGCCCGGATCGGTCGTGCGATCGACCTTGTCCAGATATTGCTGGCGCGCATCGAGCGCTTTGTTCAGCCACTTGATGTGACCGCCGCGCTCGCCAAGGCTGAGCGCGCCGGACGCGAAGTCCGAGAGAATGTCGAGATGCAAGTTGTCGCTGATCTCGGTCGGACGCGCTTCAACCATCTTGTCGAGCGCTTCGACGATCGGCTGCAAACGATCCGGCTTATAATCTTGCGGGCGGTGCAGCACCGGACGCGCCTTGCGCGCCAGCGCAAACGCGAGCGCGCGTTGCACGGCTTCATCCGGGCGGCCGGTTTTCCAACCCAGTTGGAAATCCTGCACATCGTGCGTGCGGCCATAACCCGGCAGCGTCGTGATGCGCAGATCGAGTTTGCCCATCATGTTGCGCTTGCCCCAGACGATCACGTCCGCGGCCGAACGCTCGAGCGCGTCAGCGGCTTCAACAGCAATGCGGCGGCGCGCTTCCGGATGCGCACGCGGCGCCACGGTCTTCAGCTTCACCGGGAAGAGATCGACCTGCACGTCGTTCTCGAACGAGAACATGCCGAAATTGTCTTCGACGGCTTCCTTCATCTCCTGACGAAGTTCGCCGCCGCCGCCTTCAATCTCGGCGATCAGCACGAGCGCGCGGTGATCCTTGTTCCGCTTCAGCGCTTGCGCACGCAGCGCGATGCGCGCGGCGCGGCTGGCTTTGCCCATGCCCGTCAGCATCCAGAACGCCGCGATCAGCACAGCCGCGAGGCCCATCGACATGAAGAACATGAAGACGTTCGGCGATTGGATGAAAGCTTCTTGGAGCTCGCGCGGCATCAGGCGCATCACGCTCGACGCCACCTCCGGCACGGACGCCGCAGCTCCTGTAATATTAACCATTTAGCGTCCGTGGTCCCTGCCGAGCCATGTCCTCTAGCGTGGCGTTGGGCGGCGCACAACGGGCTGCGGCGCCACGCGATGCCACGCGACGCAGCCCGCCCCTTACGCGGGAAAGAAACCCCGTTCGGGGGCCTTATTGCTGCCGTGCGCCCTGGGCGCGTTCAATCATCGCGCCGAGATTACCCAGGTCCATGACCTGGACGCCCGGCGGCAATGTGAACAACTCGGCGCTCTGCGGCCCGCGCTGAACGCTCGTGGTTTCCCAAACCGTCCGGCCGCCATCGGTGGCGCGCAGGATGATTCCGTCCTGGGTGACGCAGGCGGTCTGCGGGTCGGAGCCCTCTTCGGTGCGGGTCCATTCGGCGCCGTTTTCCCCAGCCACCGAGCAGCTGCCGGTGCGGGTGGCGTTGGCGGCCATGTCGCCCGACCATTCCGCCGCCGGGTCCGACACCGGCGCACCGATTTCAGTCAGCCGCATCGCCATGCGGCGGCCGCCGGCATTGGTGATGACGTAGTCTTCGCCGCTGTCTGGGTTGGTGATGATCACCATCTCGCCCTGCGGCCCGTTCATTTCCATGCGCATTTTCGAGCCGTCGCGGATCATGACAATCGGCATGCTTTGGCCGTCTTCGCCGATGGCGTTGGCCTCGGCGCGGAAAGCGCCGCTGTTCAGGCTGGGGAAGATGCTCGGCGCGCTGTCGGCGCCCGTTTGCCCGCTGGGGTTACATGCCGCCAGGATTGCCGCCGCCGCTACCGCCGCCAAAGCTGTCTTACGCATGTTGTCCTCCCGCTTGTGCGCCTCTGCCTAGCAGGCGCGGACAGTCGCTGAAACCCCGGCGTTCGTCGCAAACCCCCGGTTCCATGCGCCGCGGGCGCCCGGCGCGCTTGCCCCTGCCACCCCCACCGGCCAAAAAGGCCGCCAACCAGCCAACCGCCCCGGCGCCTCGCCGCGGCGCGGTTCATCCTTGGGGGTTTCATTGAGAAAGCAGATCCTAGCAGTGTGCCTCGCCGCGAGCGTCCCGATGCTCGCCGCCTGCGCCACGACCGGCACGGAGCAATCCGGCTCGTTCGGCGATTCCGCCGCTTATCAAACCGCGCAATCGGAAGTGACCCGTTTGACCCAGCAAGCCAACCAAGATCCGTTGCTGAAGCCGTGGACCGGCCCGCATGGCGGCGTGCCGCCGTGGGATCAAGCGCGCCCCGAACTCGTCGCGCCGGCGCTCGAAGTCGGCCTTGCGCTGCAAGAAGCCGAAATTCAGGTGATCGCCAACAACACCGCGCGCCCGACCTTCGACAACACGATCGGCGCCATGCAGGACGCTGGCCGTCACCTCGATCGCGCCACCACCATCTTCGGCGTGATGACCGATAACGTTAGCAACGCAGAAATTCAGGCGCTGGAAGCGGAATGGTCGCCGCGCATCACGGCGGCGTACAACCGCATCACCTTCAATCGCCCGCTCTTCCAGCGCATCGACTATCTCTACCAAAACCGCGCCACGCTGAATCTGACGGCCGAACAGAACCGCCTGCTTGAGCGCACGCGTGATCAATTCGTCCGCGCTGGCGCCGCCGCCACGCCGGAGCAGCAAGCCCGCCTCGGCGCCATCAACGAAGAATTGTCGACCAAGTACGCCGATTTCGGCCGCCGTCTGCTGGCGGACGAAAGCACCGCGATCATGATCACCAACCGCCGCGATCTCGCCGGCCTGCCGCCGAACATCGTGGCGGCGCTCGCCGCCGCCGCGACCGAGCGTGGTCACGAGGGCCAGTGGGCTGTCGTCAACACGCGTTCGAGCGTCGATCCGTTCCTGACCTTCTCGACCAACCGCGCGCTGCGTCAGCGCGTCTGGACGGCGTTCAAGAACCGCGGCGACAATGGCGACGCGAACGACACCAATGCCGTGATCGCCGACATTCTGCGCTTGCGCGCCGAACGCGCCGAAATCCTCGGCTTCCCGACCCACGCCCACCTGCGCATGGCCGATACGATGGCCCAAACGCCGGAGCGTGCTCAGGATCTGATGATGCGGGTCTGGCCGGCCGCTGTCGCGCGCGTGCGTGAAGAAGTGGCGGACATGCAAGCCATCGCCGACCGCCAAGGCGCGCGCATCACCATCGAGCCGTGGGACTACAACTTCTACGCCGAGCAAGTTCGCCGCGACCGCTACAACCTCGATCAGAACGAAGTGCGCCAGTACTTCGAGCTGAACAACATGGTCAACGCGGCCTTCCACATGGCCAACCAGCTCTATGGCCTGTCGTTCCGTGAAATCACCGGCACGGTGCCGGTGTTCGAGCCGAACGTGCGCGTGTTCGAAGTCACTGATCGCGACGGCTCATATCAGGGCCTGTTCTACCTCGATAACTTCGCCCGCACCGGCAAGCGTTCGGGCGCGTGGATGAACACCTATCGCAGCCATGAAAACTTCATGGGCAGCGAAGTCACGCCGATCGCGTCGAACAACAACAACTTCGTGCGCGGCGCGCCGGGTGAGCCGATCCTCATCTCGCTCGACGACGCCGAAACGCTGTTCCACGAATTCGGCCACGCCATCCACTATCTGGTGTCGACCGTGAACTATCCGGGCCTCGGCAACACGCCGCGTGACTACGTCGAGTATCCGAGCCAAGTGCACGAGCACTGGGTGCTGTCGCGTCCGATCCTCGATCAGTTCGCGCGTCACTACCAAACCGGCGCGCCGATGCCGCAAGCCCTGGTCGATCGCATCAACAACGCGTCGACCTTCAACCAAGGCTACGCGACGGTGGAGTATCTCTCCTCGGCGCTGGTCGACATGGCGCTGCACAACCGCGCTGAGCCGATCACCGACGTCGACGCGTTCGAGCGTGAAACACTGACCTCGCTCGGCATGCCGCGCGAACTGGCCATGCGTCACCGCTTGCCGCAGTTCGGCCACCTGTTCTCGTCGGACGCCTACTCGGCCGGCTATTACTCCTACCTCTGGTCGGAAGTGATGGACGCCGACACCTGGGAAATGTTCGAAGCCACCGGCAACGTGTTCGATCCGACCGTCGCCGCCGGCATGCGCAACATCATCCTGGCGCCGGGCAACACCACCGATCGCGCGGAGGCCTATCGCCAATTCCGCGGCCGCGATCCGGACGTGAACGCCCTGCTGCGCACGCGCGGCTTCCCGACCGGCGAAAGCAGCGAACAGCGCTAAGCCGAACGGCACACTTCAATTCAGGGCGCGGACAGCAATGTCCGCGCCCTTTTTTGCTTCAGCGGCGCAGCGCGATGAACGGGACGAAGCCGCCCCAGATCATGCGTTTGCCGTCGAACACATCTTTGGTCATCTGCGCTTTCATGCGCGGGTCTTCCATGACCTTGGCCATCACGGCGTCGCGGGTCGCGCGGTCCTTGTACGTGGCCCAGGAAAAGATCACGATTTCATCGTCCTTGGCCTGCACCGCGCGCGGGAACGAGGTCAGCTCGCCATAGGGCACGTCGTCGGCGAGGCACTCATAGTAATCGTCGGCGCCGTGTTCACGCCAAACATCGCCGGAGATGCGCGCCATCTCCTTGTACTCTTCGAGCTTGTTCTTCGGCACGGCCAACAAGAAACCATCTACGTAGGACATCGGCTCTCTCCTTTGCTCTGTAGTAAAGACGCCGGCGGGCAAGGCGATCCGACAGGAACCGCAAAAAACCTCATCAGCAGTCGTTCAGCTTGGATTCAGCTTGCGTTCAGGCGCGCGGGCGGAGGTTCCGGGCGGGAGCACTCACATGATGCGCAAAATCGTCACCTTGCTGGCGGCCTTCGCGGTTGTCGCCACCACGCTCGCGCCGGTTTCGGCCGCCGCCCATGACCGCCGCGGCGGCTATTATGATGGCCGCGGCGACCGCCACCACTACCGGCGCCACCGCGACGACGACAATGACGCTCTCGCCGCCGGCGTTGTCGGCCTGGTGCTGGGCCTCGCTGTCGGTTCGATGGCCAGCCGCGATCGCTACAATGACAATTGCTACGATCGCTGCGCCCCGCCGCCGCAGCGCGGCTATTATCAGCCCCGCTACGAAGAGGCGCCGCCGCGCGTCTATCGCGACGAGGAATATTACGACGAGCCCTACGAGACCTGCACCGAGCGCTCGTGGGACACCTACGCGCAGCGTTACGTCTACACAGAAGTGCCTTGCTGATCACAGCCAGTGATGGACGTGCGCCGGAACTGCGCTCTGTCCATCACTTATTGTGAATTGCCCCTTACATTGTGCGCATGCGGTACGTGTGCGCGGCGCCGGGCGGCGCAACCTGGTTCAGGCTCGAAACGGAGGCGGAAGCCGAGGCGGAAGCGGCGCTGATGCGCCACGCCGTCGATAAGCATTTCCGCCGTCACGAAGCAGCGGCGCGGGAAAGCTACCGCGCGCCACCCAACACCCCGACATTCGAACAGGCGATCGGCCTCAAAGGCCACGTCGCCCGCACCATGCCGCTCTTCCTCACCTTGCGCGCCGATGACGGCGAAGGCCTGGCGACAGCGATGCTGCCGCCGGAGGGGCGCAACCAGGCCAACTTCCGCATTGTTATCGTCGGCCCGGAGAACGGCGACCCCTACGCCGCTCACGCCGCGGCGATCGCAGCCCTCGCGCGCCATTATAGCTTGGAGCTCGAGCGCGAGGACTGCTTTCCGTACGCCTAAGCCTTACTTGCCGGCGCTGGCGCCCGTGTTCGGATGCGCCAGCATCCGCGCGGCGGTGTAGCAAGGGGCGCGCGTGCAGGTCTGCATCAGCAAGCGCACCATGTAATCGCCGTTGGCTTGCGGCGTGTAGTGCACGACCGGATAATCGTCATCGAGCATGTCCGAGCCGACAACGCCGCCGGTGCGCATGTCGATGAGTTCGATATCGACGTTGCTGCAATCGGCATCGCAGGCGCCGACGAAGCTATAGGTCGTGCCGGCGGTCAGGTTGACGACGAAGCGATGATCGGTGCCGGGCTGCAGCGCCACCATGCGATCCTCAAAACCTTCCGGCGGCGTTGCGCCGCGCGCTGCGCCTTCGCTGATCTGATTCAAAAGATCGGTGACGTTGGCTTCGACCGCGCGGCGGTTTTCATCCGAGATCCGCACTTGTTCAACCTGACCGGTCGGCGGCGTTTGCGTTGAGGGCGCTTGGGCGCCTTCTTGCAGCGTCGGCAATGCCGGCCCGCTCCCGCCCGCGGGATTACACGCAGCCAGGGCCAAAACCGCCGCGGCCGCCATCAACATTCGACGCATGCAATCCTCCACATTCCCCCGCGCGCCAGCGTTAGTGCGGCGCGTTGGGCCTGTCCACGCGGATCGCCCAATTTGGCGAACGCGGCTGTGCCCAACGTCACGCAAAGGACTGGGCCCGCCACCAAATGTAGATCGCCTCAACCAGCAGCGGTAACCAGAGCACCATCGACATCGAGAGCGCGTCGACGACGAAAATCAGCAAGTACGTAAAGATCAGCCGGAACCGCGAGCCCTCGGCACGCAAACGCGTCAAGGCCAAGCGCAGAACGCCGTTGCCTTTGCGCAATTGCTCGACCTCGGCTTTGAGCTGCGCCAGTTCGAACGACTGCAGCGCCGGCATCATCATGCGATAGAGCGGCTGCAACACCCACGCGAACGCCAGCGTACCGACATAATTCAACGCCGAGAGCGGCATGAACGGACCGGACTTCAGCACATACTCGCCGAACTCGGCCAGCAAACCGGACTTGCTCGTCGTCGGCGTGCGCCAGTAGCGCACATAACTCAGGATCACGAATGAGCCGATGAAGATGGCGTCATAGCCCCACTCCGGCACGCGGAACGAAGTCCAGCCGAGCAGGAAATCGAACAGCGGATAGACCAGCGCGCGATAAAGCTCGGCCAGCCAATGCGCGCCGGCGCCGATCGCTTCGGCGATTTGATGCGCGATGCTTGAGAGCCCGGCGAGCCAGCCGACCAGTTCACGCCACACCATCGGCCAGAACTGCATGCGCTCGAGAAACGAGATAAAGCTCGCAAACCAGCCGACGACCGCGCTGAGCGCGCCGACGATCGCGACCAGCTCCATCATCAGCCGCAGAGGCCGACGAACGGGATCTGGCAGTGACGCCACCAGCGAGTTTTCGCGCGTCGTCATCGGCTGTTTCCGATTGCTGCGCGGTAAGCTTATGGCCGGACGCGCGAGCTGTCACGACCCGTCCGGCGCGTGCTGCGCCCAAGCCTCTTCCCAGGCGGCCTCGTCTAATCCGAAATAGCGGCGCGAATACGCCGCCTCCTCGCGCGCCTTGGCGATCGATTCCTCATCGCCTTCGCCAAACGCTTCGCGCCGCAGCGCCGCGATCGCATCGGTGAAAATCGCCGGCGCGCCCTTCGGATTGTGCACCATGCAGTAAGCGAGAAACGCCGCATACCTGAACGAGCCGACCAACTCAGCCTCCGTGCGCCTGGCCAGTGACGCGTTCACCTCGACGGCGCGCGCCTTTTCATCGCCGCGCGCCGGAGCATCGTCACGCATCACTAGCGCGGCGCGCTTCCTCATCGTCTCCGCAATCGCCGCCAAAGCTTGCGCCTCTTTCGAGCGCCCCTGCACCATCGCCGCGCTCGCCTGCGCCAACGCGCGCCGCTCGATCGCCGCCGCGATGCCGGACGCATCCTCCTCCGCCGCGATCTGCTCGATCAGCGCGCTCATCTCGGCTTCGCGGCCCGCTTCCTCGCGCGCCTGTGCCGCCACGCGCATCTCTTCGCGCAGCACGCCCTCCTCGATAAAATTCGGCTTAGCCTTCTCGCGCACCACCCCGCGCGCCTCTAACGCCGCCGCATAATCGCGCTTCGACCACTTCTCGACCGTGATGCGTTTTCGAATCGCGTGTTCGCTTACCCCGAACCGCTCCGCCAACGCCCGCGCCGACTCGCCGCCCAAATACGCCGCGCGGATCAACTCCCACGTCGCCGGCCCTGCAATCTTGTACTGGTTTCTCTCGGCCTTGCTCATGGACGCGAGTGTACGTCCATATATCTCCCGGTCGGATCGAGGCGCTCTCCAGCGCGGCTTTCTCGTTTTTTAGCGGGGATTTAGCGGAAGTAGAGGGCGCGGGTTTAGCGGGATTTATCCTCGCTTTTCGCGGTGGCTCTCGAATGCACCGCTCCCGCGCCTCTCCCCTTGTGGGAGAGGGATCGCAAGCACCGCGCTCTCCGCGCACGCAACTGCGGGTGAGGGGTGCTACCTCGCGCCTTTCGCTCATTCCCCTCATCCGTCTCGGCGCTTGCGCGCCGATCCACCTTCTCCCACAAGGGGAGAAGGACGATGAAGCGCTTGATCAAATCCGATCGCACGCTGACCCGTGCGCGCAAACTTCGCGCTGAAATGAGCGATGAAGAACGCATCCTCTGGATGCTGCTGCGCGATCGCCGCTTCGCCGACTTCAAATTTCGCCGCCAAGTCCCACTCGGGGAATACGTCGCAGACTTCGTGTGCTTCGGCGCCAAACTCGTTCTCGAACTCGATGGCTCACAACACGCTAACCCAGAGCAAGCGGCGTTCGACGCCAAACGCACGCAATATCTGGAAGCAGCAGGCTTCCGCGTGACACGCATCTGGTGCAGTGACTTGTTCAAAGAACACGACGCCGTAATGCAAACAATCTGGGACGCATTGCACGGAAAGACGTGACCTCGTCCTTCTCCCCTTGTGGGAGAAGGTGGCGCGAAGCGCCGGATGAGGGGTAACGGCGCGGCCTTCAGAGAGTGTGCTTACCCCTCACCCACACCCACGCGACCGAACAACCGCGCCTGCGGCGCAAAACGTTGCGCTCTCCTTTGTCCTTCTCCCCTTGTGGGAGAAGGTGGCTCGGCGCAAAGCCGAGACCGATGAGGGGTGTCAGCGCAACGCCGTCGACAAGCGCGCCGCAGCGATGTCGCCCGACTCAAGAAACGGAAACTCTTCCAACAGCTCCGCCTCGCTCATGCCAGTGCGCGAATTCAGCCGGAGGCGAGTGGCTCCCACGGCAATTTGCCTCGAACCAAGCCATCAATGATCTCGTCGATAACACTAGCCTTCCACACCACGCCTATCTGCACGCCGAAAGGATCGTCTTCCAGGCGGCCCGAGTAGATCCCCAAAAATGTCGGAGCCCTACCTATCTTTTGCTCGCCATTCTTCAGCGTTATGAAACCGCTCCGAACGGCGAACACGGGAGAACCCGACATCCCCTTCCTGGTTGCCGTATCTACAAGAACCTTCGGAAGGCCGCCGATATTTGCAGACGGCTCACTCGCTAAGGAGGCTCTCTTCCACAGCGGAAACTCATCGCCTCCATCGATACCTTTGGGATATCCAACGACGAATGCGTCGTCTCCCGCGCTAACCTCAAAGTCAACGAGATCGACTATTTGGTTGACTGGCAAGGTCCCGACCTCGGCTCCCTCCGTCGCCTCGCTTGGCCAGAGATCAAGTAATGATGCCGCACCCAGCGACAACACGGCTACATCGATCTTTGGCCCCTCACGCGGATGCACTAACCAACGTGGGCCATCTTCGGCACTTAGCTGCGCTGAAAACGATGTGCGCGTGAGGTGATACAGATCGCCGTCAAGCTTGCGCCGAACGGATAATCTGATTTGCACTTCGGTTGGCATAAAGCCCACGTCGCTAAGTGCCTTCCCGCGACTAAAATCCCAACCAGCAAGGTTGTGCAAATTCGTGACTAGCCACAGTCGATCATGACGATGCCAGAAAAAGCCCGTCGCCTGCGCGCTAGCTACGATGTCGCCATCCGATCGGCGCGCCAGCTCGATTCGCGCGGCAGTGTGGGACAGATTGCTTGATACTCGAAAGACATCCACGAGCACCTCCTAGAGCCTCAATCCCCATCCATCTTCAACGCCGCGATGAACGCTTCTTGCGGGATGTCTACCTTCCCGAACTGGCGCATCTTTTTCTTACCCGCCTTCTGCTTATCCAGCAGCTTGCGTTTGCGCGAAGCGTCGCCGCCGTAGCATTTCGCGGTCACGTCTTTGCGCAGCGCGCTGATCGTCTCGCGGGCGATGATGCGGCCGCCGATGGCGGCTTGGATCGGGATCTTGAACATGTGCTGCGGGATCAGCTCTTTGAGCTTTTCCACCATAGCGCGGCCACGGCTTTCGGCGCGGCCGGCGTGCACGAGCATAGAGAGCGCGTCGACCGGATCGTCGTTCACCAGGATCGACATCTTCACCAGATCGCCGACGCGGTGATCGATGATGGCATAATCGAAGCTGGCATAGCCCTTCGAGACGCTCTTCAAGCGATCGTAGAAATCGAACACAACTTCGTTGAGCGGCAGCTCATAGACGAGCATCGCGCGTGAGCCGACATAGTTCAGCTCCTTCTGCACGCCGCGCCGATCCTGGCAGAGCTTGATGATGGAGCCGAGATACTCATCCGGCGTCAGCAGCGTGGCTTTGATCCACGGCTCTTCGATTTCCTTGATGTAGACGACGTCCGGCAGGTCGGCCGGATTGTGAAGCTCCTTCACTTCGCCGTTGTTCATGTGGACTTTGTAGACAACGCTGGGCGCCGTCGCGATCAGGTCGAGATCGAACTCGCGGCTGAGGCGCTCCTGGATGATTTCCAAGTGCAAGAGGCCAAGGAAGCCGCAGCGAAAGCCGAAGCCGAGCGCGGCTGAGGTTTCCATTTCATACGAGAAGCTCGCATCGTTGAGGCGGAGCTTCGACATGGCGGCGCGGAGATCTTCGAAGTCCGCGGCGTCTGTCGGGAAGAGGCCGCAGAAGACGACAGGCTGCGCCGGCTTGAAGCCCGGCAGCGCGGTTGCGGTTTCGCGGCGGTTCTCGGTGATGGTGTCGCCGACGCGCGCGTCCGCGACTTCCTTGATCGAGCCGGTGAGAATGCCGATCTCGCCGGGGCCAAGCTCGGCGACGTCCTCGCGCTTGGGGCGCAGCACGCCAAGCGTATCGACGTTATAATCGGCGCCGGTTTGCATCAATTTGATGCGCATGCCCTTCTTCACCACGCCATCGATGACGCGGAAGAGCACGACGACGCCGAGATAGGCGTCGTACCAGGCATCGACCAGCATAGCTTTCAGCGGCGCGTCACGGTCGCCGGCTTTCGGCGCTGGCAAACGCGTGACGATGGCTTCGAGCAAATCATCGATGCCGATGCCGGTCTTGCCGGAAGCGAGCACGGCTTCGCTTGCATCGAGGCCGATGACGTCCTCGATCTGCTGCTTCACGCGCTCGGGCTCGGCGGCGGGCAGATCGATCTTGTTGATGACGGGGACGATCTCGAGATCGAGATCAAGCGCCTGATAGACGTTGGCCAGCGTCTGCGCTTCGACGCCTTGGCTGGCGTCCACAATCAGCAGCGCACCTTCGCACGCCGCCAGCGAGCGGCTGACCTCATACGCGAAGTCCACGTGCCCCGGCGTGTCCATGAGGTTGAGAACATAGTCGTTCCCATCCTTGGCTCGGTAATCCAGACGCACCGTCTGCGCCTTGATCGTGATCCCCCGCTCCTTCTCGATATCCATATTGTCGAGCACCTGCTCGGTCATCTCACGCGCGCTGAGGCCGCCCGTCGTCTGGATCAGACGGTCCGAGAGCGTGGATTTGCCGTGGTCGATATGGGCCACGATCGAAAAATTGCGGATTCTGTCGCGCGGAGTCATGGGGCGGGTGGGTACAGGAGGCCGGGCGGAAGGCCAAGCTTACACCCTGCAGATGTGGGGGCGGATAGATTGCCGCGCCCACACCTGCCCCGGAAAACAGCCCTAGCGGCGGACCCGGCGGACCGAGGCCACGGAATCGTTCAGGCCGGCGGCGGCCAGATCGAGGTTGGTGTCGGTGGTGACGCAGCTTCCGGCATAGTTCGGCTCGCTGCACAGCTCCCACACGCCCGCCTGCACACGCGCGGCGGAGGCCATGCCGGCGAAGCGGCGCTGCGTGAGGGTCGGCGTATCCTGGGTAACGCCGATGCTACGGCCGCGGAAATTGGCGCGATCAAACAGGACGATGCGGGCGAAATCCGGCGGCGGCGACAGCGCGTCGAAATCGTCATCGTCATGGACATTGCCGGAGCCGCCGATCTCGACGCTCCAATTGGTCCCGCCGGCGCGCACTGGCGGCATTGAAGGCGCCGACGGCGTGGTGACGCTTGATGAGGTGGTGCGCGTGCGCGTTTCGGTGCGGCCTGGCGACGTCGTCGTCGTTGTTTGCGTTTCGGTTTGCGTGCGCGTGCGGCTGTCGCCGCTGGTTGTCGTTGTGGTGTTGCTGCTGTTGGAGCGATTGGAACTGGCGGTCGGCGGCGGCGCCGTCGGCGCGTGGCCGCCCGTGGTGGTGATCTCGACCGCGCCGCAGGCTTCGCGGCGGGTGATGGTTTCACCGTTCGGGCCGATCGACGTTGTGGTGGTGACCTGGCTGCAATCGGCGCTCTGCGCGTGCGCTACGCCCACCGTCGCCGCGCACATCGCCAGACCGGCGACCGCCGCCTTCAGCAAAACTCGCATGTTCGTGTTCCTTGCAGACTGTCCCTTGGCCGCAAGGCTAACCCGGCGCCCTCACCCAAGGGCACTGTCGAAAAAGGCACGGATGGGCCTAAAGGACCGCCAGTAAGCGGCCTTCGAGCGTCGCCGCCGCCAGCACGAAATTGATCGCCGCCCAGCGCCGCGCTTCAGTGACGAAGGTGGGTGACAACGCCAAAGTCCGCGCCGATTGCGGCGTGACCAGCCGGGCGCGCTCGCACTCGGCCAGGAGGTCGATAACGTGCGTGCGCGAGACGCGGTAGGAACTCGCAAATCCACGGCGCGAAAACGGCAGTTCGACCGCACCCGTGCGCAGCGACGCGGCCAGCAACTCCAACACCAAAGCATGGCCGCGCGAAAGATTGACCAACCGCGCCACCGCCGGCGTTTCCGCAAACGCGCTAAAGCCAACTTGGTGCGAGGCCATCACTTGGCGCAGATAAAAACGCGCAAGGTCTGGCCGCGCCAGCGCGGCCGCATCGACCGAGCATACATCGGCGGCGACGCCGGCGAGTGCGCGCACCCACTGGTTCAACAGATCTTCAAGCTTGGCCGTCGCGACAATCACGCGCGCACGGCGATCGGCGCCTGGCGAGATGGTGGCGAGCCCTTCGCCCTCCAATCGCTTAATGTGATTGCGCACGCGCCGCCGGCTCGCCAAGGCGCCAGCGCCAACGAGCCGGCAAAGGTCCGCCTCGGTCACCGGCGCGGGCAAAGCCAACAAGCCGGAGACAATCGCAAGCTGGCCGACATCGGCGAACATCGCCGCAGCCTCGGGCCGGGCTTGGTAGAAAGCGGCTAGATCGTCAGCAAACTGGATGACTGCCGCTTCGAAGCCTTGCGCTTGCTCCAGCGCATGCGCCTCGGCGCGGTAAGAATGAGAGGTGTCATGCACGAGAAAGATGGTGCCCAGAAGAGGACTCGAACCTCCACGGTGTTACCCGCTAGTACCTGAAACTAGTGCGTCTACCAATTCCGCCATCTGGGCCCAAAGATCGCTCTCTGGAGCGGGCGGATGTAGTGGAGGCCGGCTGGCGCGTCAATCGCGCCGCTCGACGCTCCGCCGCTTGGGGCGCCTGGGGGCCGCATGCTAACGAAATGCATGCGTTATCCGATCCTTGCCCTTGCGGCCCTCGCCCTTACCGCCTGCGCCAGCCCAGCCGCCACCGGCCCCGGCGCGCCACTCTCCACAGCCGGCATCGGCCCCGCCTGGGACGCAACCCGGAGCGAGGCGATCCTGGCGCGGACACAGCGGCTCCATCTCGACGCCGACCTCTCGGCGCTAACGCCCGGCGAACGGGCGGCGGTGGACGAATTGCTGGCGGCGGGCGAGCGGATGCATGCGCTCTATATTCAGCAGCGCCACCCGCAGGCTTTGGCCGCGCAAGCGTATCTGAATGCGCATCCTGAGCTTGGGCCGCAGCGCGATCTATTCTGGCTGAACTCCGGCCCGATCGCCTCCACACTCGACAACACACGCGAGCCGTTTTTGACGGTGCAACCTGAAACGCCGGCGCGGAATGTCTATCCAGCCGGGACGACGCGCGCCGAGTTGGACGCGTTCTTCACGGCCAATCCGAGCCGGCGCGATGAACTGCTCGATGACCGCACTGTCGTGTGGGCGGCGACGCCGGAGAACCGGCGCCGGGCGCTGGCGGCGCTCGATCGCTATCCGGCGCTCGACACGTTGCATCCGGGCCTGCGCGCACGGCTGAGCGAGAGCGAGACGTATCTCTCCGTGCCCTATTCGGTCGCGTACGCGCCGGACATTTTCTTTATCCATGATCGCCTGATCGCGGCGGCGGGTCATGTCGAGAGCGGCGATCCGGCCTTTGCGCGCTATCTGCGCTTGCGCGCGCGCGATCTGCTGGCCGATGATTATGAAGGCGGCGATGCGGCTTGGGTGACCGGCGATTTCGTCGGCAATCTCAACGCGCAGATCGGCTCGTACGAGACGTACGACGATGCGCTCTATGGGGTGAAGACGTTCTTCTCATTGTCGCTGCTCGTGCGCGATCGCCCGCGCAGCGATGAACTGCAGGCGGCGCTGCAGGATATTCAGACAGTCGAGAACGCGCTGCCCTATGCCAATCACCGGGAAGTGCGCACCGACATTCCGGTGGGCGTCTACAATATCATCGCCGATTTCGGCCAAGCGCGCGGCGCCAACACCGCCACCATCTTGCCGAACGAAGCTTATCTCGCCCGCCAATATGGCCGCACCATTCTGATGCGCGGCAACATCCTGCTGAATGAAGAGCAGTTCGCCGAAACGCATCGCGCGTTCTCAGCGGCTGTGATCCAAAGCCAGAGCGACGACATCACCGCTGAGGGCGGCTTCTATCGCACGCTCTGGCATGAGATCGGGCACTATCTGGGCGTCGATCAAACAACGGACGGTCGCGATCTCGATGTGGCGCTGGAAGACACCGCCGATCTCTTGGAAGAAATGAAGGCCGACCTCGTCTCGCTGTCGGCAGCGCGCATCCTCAATCAGCGCGGTCGCATCACTGACGAGCAGCTACAGAACATCTACGCCTCCGGCATTCGCCGCGTGCTGCAGAAGAACCGGCCGCGGCGTGAGCAGCCGTATCAAACAATGCAGCTGATCCAGTGGAACTGGTTCATGGATCGCGGCGCGCTGCGGTTCGAGAATGGCCGGCTGCGGATCGATTATCGGCGCTATCCGGAGGCGGTAACGAGCCTGCTGCGTGAAGTGCTGGCGATCCAGCGCGCCGGTGATCGCGCCCGCGCTAACGCTTTTGTGGACCGCTGGACCAATTGGGACCCGGCGCTGCACGAAGTGATCGCCCAGCGCATGCGCGAAAGCGAACGCACGCGCTACACGCTGGTGACGTACGAGGCGCTCGATGAGCGATGAGACCTTCCAGCCGCTGCCGGAGATGATCCGGGCGCTGGCGGCGGCGCAGCCCTCGCATGCCGCGCTGATCCAGGATGGGCGCAGCGTGACTTACGCTGAGCTCGACGCGGCGATGGACCGGGTGGCGGCAGCGCTGCACCGGGACGAGGTCGCGCCCGGCGAAGCGATCGCGATCTGCGCCGGCACGTCGATCGAATACGCGATCGTGTTCTGCGGCGCGTTGCGGGCGGGTGTTGCGGTGGCGCCGATCGCGCCCTCCTCTACGCCGGAAAGCATCGCGGTGATGATCGCGGATTCCGGCGCGCATCTTTTCTTTGCCGATGCTGAGGTGAGTGCGGCGCTTGAGGGCGTGCGCGGCGATATCGCGGCGGCGTGGGTGGCGCTCGATGGCGCGGCGCATGGGCGGGCGCTGAAAGATTGGCTGGCGCATGCGGGCGCGGAGCCGCCGCCGGTGGCGATCACCGAAGAGATGCCGTTCAACATCATCTATTCGTCGGGCACGACCGGCGCACCGAAAGGCATCGTACAGAGCCACGGCATGCGGTTTCAGCACGTGATGCGGGCGCAATCGATGGGCTATGGCTCGGGCGCGGTGACGCTGCTCTCGACGCCGCTTTATTCGAACACGACTTTGGTGAGCTTCTTTCCGACGCTGGGGCTCGGCGGCACGGCTGTGCTGATGAAGAAGTTCGAGGCTGGCGCTTATCTCGAACTGGCGCAACGCCATCGCGTGACGCACACGATGCTGGTGCCGGTGCAGTATTCGCGGCTGATGGCACGGCCAGATTTCGACTCGTACGACCTCTCCAGCTTTGTGATGAAGTTCTGCACCTCGGCGCCGTTTGGCGCGCCCCTGAAGGCGGACATCATCAAACGCTGGCCAGGCGGGCTGATCGAATACTTCGGCATGACCGAAGGCGGCGGCACCTGCGTGCTCGCTGCGCACCTGTTCCCCGACAAGCTGCACACGGTCGGCATGCCGGCGCCGGGGCACGACATCCGCATCATCGATGAAGACGGCAAAGAGCTGCCGCGCGGCGAAGTCGGCGAAATCGTCGGCCGTTCGCCGATCATGATGAACGGCTATCACAATCGCAAAGAGCAAACGGACGCGGCGATCTGGACCTCGCCGGAGGGCCTCCCCTTCATCCGCACCGGCGATGTCGGCCGCTACGACGCCGAGGGCTTCCTGGAACTCATGGACCGCAAGAAGGACATGATCATCTCCGGCGGCTTCAACATTTATCCGAGCGATCTCGAAGCAGTGCTGCGTCAGCACCCGGATGTCGCGGACGTGGCGGTGGTGGGCGTGGCGAGCGCCGAATGGGGCGAGACGCCGGTGGCGTTCGTGGTCACGCGCGGCGCTGGCGCGGAAGATTTGCGTGCGTTTGCAAACGCCAAGCTCGGCAAGACGCAGCGCATCGCCGCCGTGGAGCTGATCGACGAATTGCCGCGCAGCCATATCGGCAAGGTGCTGAAGCGCGAACTGCGCGACGCCTACGCCGCCAAGGGCTGACAGAGTTGCAACCCTGCAGCTAGCGCCTGGGGAAAAATTGGACTAAGCGCACGCCATGACTCGTAAGCTTTCCCTGACCGTCGACGGCAAGAACGTCGTCGTGCATCTCCATAAGGGCGACCTGCCCGACAGCGTCACGTTCAACGGCCCGGTGGCGGTCGACAGCGAGACGATGGGGCTGTCGCTGATCCGCGATCCGCTCTGCCTGGTGCAGATTTCGGACGGCCAGGGCGAAGCGCACTTGGTGCAGCTCGACCGCGCCAGCTATGACGCGCCTAATTTGAAGCGCGTGCTGGCCGATCCGAATGTGCTCAAGCTCTTCCACTTCGCCCGCTTCGACGTGGCGATGTTCATGCGCGACCTCTCGGTGATCACGGCGCCGATCTATTGCACCAAGATCACCTCGAAACTGGTGCGCACCTATACCGACCGGCACGGCCTCAAGGATCTGACTAAGGAAGTGCTCGGCCGCGATATTTCCAAGGACCAGCAATCAAGCGATTGGGGCGCGCCGGAATTGAGCGACGCGCAACTCGCCTACGCTGCTTCGGACGTGCTGCACCTGCATGCGCTGAAAGAGCGGCTCGACGCGATGCTAGTGCGCGAAGGCCGGGTTGAAGTGGCGCAATCGTGCTTCGACTTCCTGCCGACGCGCGCGGCGCTCGACCTCGCCGGTTGGGAAGACACGGACATCTTCGCCCACTCATGAGCGTCGATGCTGATGAGGTGCAGCGGCGCTGGCGCGGCGTGGCCAAGCACTTTCCGCTGTGGCGGTTCGTTTTCGATCTCTTCTTCGATTGGGGCTCGTATCGGATGATCGGCTCCGACATCACATCGATGGTGATGCAGAACAAGAACGTGCGCCGCGCCGCCGCCGCGATTGAGGGCGCATCAGACGAGACGCTGGCCGCGCTCGGCAGCGTCGCCAAGGTCAACGAGGCGCGCTCAAGCGATATCTTCCGCGCGGTGTTCCTGAGTTACGTCTCCGTGCCGATCGCGGTGACTGCGATGGCGTCGGATGCGGCGCCGGAGGTGCTGAGTTCGTTCATTCAGGACTATCTCGGCGTGGTGATCATGGTTCTCGTCGGCGCGGTTGTGTTTCCGATCGTGTATTTCTGCGGCAATTGGCGAGCAAAGCAGATTTTGTGGACGATCGAACTTTATCGCGCCGGCGCGCTGAAGCCACTCGGGAGCGCGACGTGAGCGGCAAGATCAGTCTCGCGGAGAAGCTGGCGCTGTTTGAGGGGCACTGGCAGCCGCGTGTGGTGGGCGCGTTTAACGGCCACGATCTGATGGTGGTGAAGTTTCAGGGACAATTTCCCTGGCACAAGCACGACAACACCGATGATTTCTTTCTCGTGCTCAAGGGCGAGATGATCATGCGGCTGCGCGATGGGGATGTGCGCGTTGGGCCGGGCGAAGTGTTTGTGGTGCCGCAAGGCGTCGAGCACGCGCCGTTCGCGGAAGAAGAAACGCACGTGCTGCTGATCGAGCCGAAAGGTACGCCGAACACGGGCGATGCAGCGACGGCTGCGCCGCGGCGGGAGATTTAGTTGCCCGTGTGACCCGGCGGGCATTCGCCGTACATTTCGCGTAGCCGCGCCGTGTATTCCTCCATCGGCATGAGGCCGATTTCGGCGCGGCGGGCGGCGAGACCTTCGACAGCTTCAATCGGCTTCGGCTGATAAACGCCGTGATGGCACTCGAAATTCATGCCGTAGATTTGGCCGCGATTTTCCGACAGTGCGATATCGTCAACCAGATTGGCGTACGCCTCGCCGGGCATTTGCCGCGAGCGCGCGAGCGGTTCGAAGATCGCGGCCATTTCGCGCTTGAAGGCGTTGTCGTCAGAATGGCTGATAATCGAGAGCGCTTGCTCGGCGGCGTTCGGGCTGATGGCGCTGAGCTCGGCCCAACCGAACTCGTTGATGATGACGCGCAGGCGCGCGGTGTTTTCGCCATCGATGCGATCGAAATGGTGGCGCGTGGCTTCGATATAGGCTTGGCGCTGCTCGCCGGTCATCTCGGTGCGAAAGCCGCGCATAATGATCTCGCGTAGCAATCGATCGCGCGCGGCCATGGCGCCGATCTCGGCGACGATCGGCTCACCGCGGCGCAGCTCTGAGTCGAATTGCGCGGTAAGGTCCGATGGCGGCGGCTCTGCGCGTGTCGTTCCGCAGGCTGAGAGCACAAGAGCGAAAGCGACGAGGCAGAGGCGCATGGACCTACCCTTTCACGACTTCCTGTTCGATGCGGCCGAAGATGGAGTGGTTTTTGGCGTCGCGCATTTCGATCTCGACGCGGTCGCCATGCTTCAGGAAGTTGGTGCTTGGTTTGCCGCTTTGGATGGTCTCGATCATGCGTTGCTCGGCGATGCATGAATAGCCGCGGCCGCCTTCGCTGATCGGTTTGCCTGGGCCGCCGTCGGCGCCGCGATTGGAAACGGTGCCGGAGCCGATGATCGTGCCGGCGGCGAGGTCGCGGGTTTTGGCGGCGTGGGCGATGAGCTGGCCGAAATCGAAGGTCATGTCTTCGCCGGCGTCGGCGGCGCCGAAAGCTTTGCCGTTGAGAACCACGTGCATCGGCAGATGCAGTTTGCCATCCTTCCACGCATCGCCGAGCGCATCGGGCGTAACGGCTACGGGTGAGAATGCCGATGACGGCTTCGATTGGAAGAAGCCGAAGCCCTTCTCCAACTCAGCCGGGATGAGATTGCGCAGGCTGACATCGTTCACGAGCATGACGAGGCGGATGCGCGTCTTCGCTTCCGCCGCGCTGGTGCCGGCTTCGCAATCATCGACGATGACGGCGACTTCGGCTTCGAAATCGCAGCCCCAAGCTTCGTCTTTCAGCGGGATCGCGTCGCGTGGGCCAAGGAAAACGTCGCTGCCGCCTTGGTACATGAGCGGATCGGTCCAGAACGTCTCCGGCATTTTGGCGCCGCGCGCTTGGCGCACGAGCGCGACGTGGTTCACGTACGCGGAGCCATCGGCCCATTGAAAGGCGCGTGGCAACGGCGATGCGGCTTCGCGTTCATGGAAGCGCTCGCGCAGGATCGTGCCGGCGTTCACACCCTCCGCGATCGAACGCAAACGCGGCTCGGCGTGCGTCCAATCATCGAGCGCGGCCTGCAGCGTCGGCACTTCGGGGCCTGCGTGCGCGTACCAGGCGAGATCGTCAGAGACGACAACCAGGCGGCCATCACGGCCGTGACGCAGAGATGCGAGTTTCAATGGCGCCAATCCTTGCTTTCGTACGCGGGCGGCAAATTATCGTCCCAGCCATCACAACCGGGATTGAGTTCGCGCGCAATGACTTTCGTACGCGCGAAATCGGGTTCGACTTGGCCGTTGAAGGTGACGCGCGTGGCGCCGCGTTCGAGCCAGACGAGCGCGGTTTCGAAATAGCGCGCGAGAGAGTCCGCGCGGCGATAAAGGCCGTCGCCGTGGATGAGTTCGTAGACGGAACCGTGCGTGGGCGAGCCAGGGATGCAGTTCACCAAGAGGCGCGAGCCGTCGCCGGGGGACGCGATGGGGAAGAAACCGGCGGGCCAGTAATCGCGGAAGTCTTCCTGATCCTGCAGCGTGAGCGCGCCGCGATAATCTTCGATCGCTTCGGCTTCAGCGTAAAAATAAAACACACCGTCGAGCCAGACATCGCCGAGCGGGGTTTCGCCAGTGGGCGCGACGCCGTTGAACGCACGCCAGAGCGTGACGACATCGTGCGGGACGTCGAGATCGGGGAACGCGGCGCGGAGCGCTTCGCCGGCGCTTGGATTGCCGGGCTGCAGGAAGGTCGCGGCCTTTGCGTTCTGGCGGCGGAGCGCGTCGACGTAAGTGAGATACGGATCGCCGCTCACGCTTTCACCGCATCCTTCTGATTTTCCGGCGCGGCTTTGATGAAGGCCGGATGCTTGCGCGCCTCTTCATCCCAGGCGACGAGGCGCGGGAATGGCGAAAGATCCGTCTTGAAACGCCGCGCATTGGCCATTTGCGGGACGAGCATCACGTCGGCCAGCGTTGGCGCATCGCCGAAGACGTATTTGGTGTTCGGGTGGCTCGCGACTTGGTGTTCGAGCGCGTTGAAGCCGAGCTTGATCCAGTGGCGATACCATTCGCCGATATGTTCTTCGCTGGCGCCGAATTCGAGTTTGAGGCGCGTCAGCACGCTTGTGTTGTTGAGCGGGTGAATATCGGTCGCGATCGTGGTGGCGAAGGAGCGCACTTGCGCGCCGAGCCACGGATCGGCGGGCATGAGGCGCGGCTCGGGATATTTCTGATCGAGATAGACGAGGATCGAGAGCGATTGGGTGATGATCCCCTGCTCCGTCTCCAACGCCGGCACGCGCATTTGCGGGTTCTTCGAGCGATACGGCTCGCGCATCTGCTCATCGACGCCCGGCATGATGTTGACCGGGATGGACTCGTACTCAACGCTTTTCAGCGCGAGGCCAATGCGGACGCGATAGGCGGCGGATGAACGCCAGTAATCATAGAGTTTGAGCATGGTCCTATTTAGCGCGGACGCATGCCGACGTCATGCCGATTATTCGCCGATGCGCGACTTCGCATTGTGCGCTGCACGCGCTTTTTCGTGGAGCCAGGCGGCGTGTTGCGGCGCCTTCTTAGTGCGGCTCCATTCTTCGAGCATGGCGGGGGCGACGCGTTTGAGTTCGGCGTAGTCTTCCGCCGTGCCTGTATCGGCGGTCAGTTCGAGGCGGTGGCCGTTGGGATCGAAGAAATAGATCGATTTGAAGATGCCGTGATCGGTTGGGCCGAGCACGTCGAGGCCTTTGGATTCGGCGCGCGCCTTGGCGGCCATCAAGGCTTCGAGGCTTTCGACTTTGAAGGCGATGTGCTGCACCCAGGCCGGCGTGTTCTCGTCGCGGCCCATGTCCTTCTGGTTCGGCAGTTCAAAGAAAGCGAGCACGTTGCCGTTTCCGGCGTCGAGGAAGACATGCATGTAAGGATCGTACTCACCCGTCGACGGGACGTGATCCTCGGCGAAGGCGGTGGTGTAATCCATATCGAACACGTCGCGATAAAACTCGACGGTTTGCTTCGCGTCCTTGCAGCGGTAGGCGACGTGATGGATGCCTGAGGTTATCGCCATGCGGCGCGCTCCTGCTTACGCGCAGGCGAAGCGCCGGCGCGATTTAGTGTTGATCGTTGGGAATGTCTTTGGCGCGCGTCTTGCCGACGCCCATAGCGATGCCGAGGCCGAGCATCACCAGCGAACCGGCAATGATCCATTGGTTCGGCACGTTGAGCAAAGTCGCGCCGTAAATCAGGCCGGCGAGAAGGATGAGATAGCCAATAGCGTAAATGACGAACGTCGACATGACGCACTCCGGGTAGAGCTGGAACTTCAGCCCCTACAACGAAGGAGGCGGCGTTTTGTGCCATCGCCAGCGCGCCTCTCACCGTTCGTCCGCGAAGATTTGAACGACGGGCTCGCCGCCCGCCGATTGCGCCGCGCGATACATGCCGGGCGTGTTCATCGCCCAGGCGAAGTTTCCGCGCCCGTCGAGCACGATGACGCCGCCATCCCCAGCTTGGCCTTCGGTGTTGGTCAGCGCGCCGACTTCGGCGATGACGTGGTCTGCCGCTTCTTGCGCGCTTTCGCCGTTGAATTGCATGCGCGCGCAGATATCGCGGGCGACGCCGACACGGATAAAGAACTCGCCCGTGCCGGTGGCGCTGACGCCGCAGATTCCGTTCTGCGCGTATGTGCCGGCGCCGATGATCGGCGCATCGCCGACGCGGCCCCAGCGTTTGGCGGTGGTGCCGCCGGTCGATGTGCCAGCGGCGATGTTGCCGTGCTGGTCGTAGGCGACGACGCCGACTGTGCCGAACTGGTGATCATCCGGATACGCCAACTCAGCGCGCGGCGCCGCCGGCGCGTTCGCCGGGCGCGGCGGGATTGGCAGATTGTTGGCGCGAAGGTTGGTTTCGAGCTGCTGCCAGCGGCGCTCCGTGAAGAAGTACGACGGATCGACCTCTTCGAGGTTCTGCGCACGCGCGAAGGTCTCGGCGCCCTCGCCGATGAGCATCACATGCCGCGAACGCTCCATGACCGCGCGCGCGGCGCTGATCGGATGGCGCGTGCGCGTCACGCCAGCGACGGCGCCGGCAGCGCGGGTCCGGCCGTCCATGATCGAGGCGTCGAGTTCGTTGCGACCTTCGGCCGTGAAGACAGCGCCTCGGCCGGCGTTGAAAAGCGGATCGTCTTCCATCTCGCGGATGACGGCTTCGACCGCATCGAGCGACGTACCGCCGTTTTCGAGAATGCCGCCGCCTGTATCCAAGGCGCGCTGCATGGCGGCGCGGTATTGGGCTTCGAGTTCGGGCGTGAGGTTCGCGCGCTCGATAATTCCGGCGCCGCCGTGCACGACGATGGACCAACGGGGTGCGGCGGGCTCGGGCGTGTAGGCGCAAGCTGAAAGCGTTACTGCAAGAACGAACGCAGCAATCAACTTCAGCGGACCGCCGGCTGCCAGCCGGCATACCGGCGCTTCAGCTTGCACCGTGTTTATGTCGTGTGGCGAAGATGCCGGCTGGAAGCCGGCGGTCCGAAGCTGAAACACATCAGCCTGCCTTCAGCACGCCGCGGCGGATTTGGTCGAGTTCGATCGACTCGAACAGCGCTTTGAAATTGCCCTCGCCAAAGCCCTCATTGCCCTTGCGTTGGATGAACTCGAAGAAGATCGGGCCGATCGCGTCTTTGCCGAAGATTTGCAGCAAGAGGCCCTGCCCTTCGCTCGGCGCGCCATCAATGAGAATGCGGCGCTTGCGGAGTTCTTCAACCGGCTCGCCGTGGCCGGGCAGGCGCTGATCGATGAGATCGAAGTAGGTTTCGATCGTGTCCTGCAGCTGCACGTCACGCGCGCGGAGGCGATCGACGACGTCGTAGAGATTGTCGGTGCCGAAGGCCAAATGCTGGATGCCTTCGCCTTTGTAGCGCTGCAGATATTCTTCGATCTGGTCGACCTTGCCTTCTTCGCCCTTCGATTCATTGAGCGGGATGCGGATCTTGCCGTCCGGGCTGGTCATGGCCTTTGAGAAGAGGCCGGTGACTTTGCCTTCAATATCGAAATAGCGAATTTCGCGGAAATTGAAGATGCGCTCGTAGTAATCCGCCCACGTCTTCATGTTGCCGCGGAAAACGTTGTGCGTCAGGTGATCGAGATACGTGAGACCGATGGAATTCTTCTTCTCGTCGGCGCCTTCGATCGGCACGAAGTCGATGTCGTAGATCGTCTGCGCGCCGTAGCGATCGACGAGGTAAATGTAGGCGCCGCCGATGCCTTTAATGGCCGGGATGTTCAACTCCATCGGGCCGACTTTACCTTCAACCGGTTCGGCGCCGCGTTTCACTGCTTCGCGGAGGGCGTGTTGCGCGTCGCGGACGCGGAACGCCATCGCGTTGGCAGACGGGCCGTGCGCTTCGCGGAAATCGGCGGCTTGGCCGCTCGGCTCCATGTTGAGGATGAAGTTGATGTCGTTCTGCTTGTAGCGGACGACGTTCTTGGAGCGGTGTTTGGCGACTGCGGTGAAGCCGATCTGTTCGAAATACGCGGCAAGCTTTTCTGGTTCGGGCGAGGTGAATTCGACGAATTCAAAACCATCAGTCCCAATCGGATTCTCGAACAGGTCGGCCATGGGGGTTTCCTCGAAGCTTGCTTTTGCCGATGATTTAGTTTCATCTGAAACCAATGGCAAGCGCGAAACGGAAATCCGCCCCCGCTGACGAGCTGGTTCTCGAAGAGTTCCTGCCCTATCGGCTGTCGATCCTGTCGAACCGGGTCAGTCGCGCCATCGCTGCGCGCTATGCGGAGACGTTCAACCTCTCGATCCCGGAATGGCGCATCATCGCCGTGCTTGGTCGCGCCGACGGCCTCAGCGCCAAGGAGATCGCCGAGGCGACGGAAATGGATAAGGTCGCGGTGTCGCGCGCGGTTGCGCGCCTCGTTGCGGCAAAGCGTGTCGTCGCGCGCGCCGATCGCGCCGATGCGCGGCGCCAGAATCTCGCGCTCACGCGCGAAGGCGAAGCGCTCTATGCGCGCATCGCGCCCATCGCGTTGGCAAGCGAACGCAAACTGCTCGCCAGCCTCGATCAGCGCGAACGTGCGCAACTTGATGCGTTGCTTGATCGCTTGCTTGTCGCCGCGCGCGAACTCTGAGGTTCCACCTGCACAGAATGTAACGCGATGAACTTGGTGTGACTGCAGGAACACGGTTCCTGCGGCTGCGCACGAGAAAGGCGGCTGCTTACATGCGCATCAGTGGGGCGCATGCAGGAGTGATAAATGTTCCGTTCTTCTTGGTACGCCGCAGCAGCAACAGCGGCCGCATTGGCTTTAGGCGCGTGTGCGAGCAACACAGACAGCAACATGAGCAGCGCGCTTGAATCCAACGCGCGCACTACCACGACAACCACAACGACAGAGCAAACCACCACAACAGCGCAAGCCGCGCAGTCAGCACAAGCTGCAACACCGGCCCAACCGGACGCCGCAGCGCCAGCGCCAACCGGCGAATATACGGATGCGCAATTGCGCAGCTTCGCGGCGGCCGCGGTTGAGATTCAACCGATTTCGCAGCGTTTGGCGACAGCGACGCCTGAGCAGCGCACAGCGGCGGCGGATCAAATCCGCACCATTCTCACGCGCAACAATCTCGACGGCGCCACCTACAACGCCATCGCCGCACGCGCGCAGACCGACGCCGCGTTCGCATCGCGGATCGCGGCGCTCAGCCCGCAAGCCACGACACCGCAAGGCTAGCGTATAATCCTGGGGCGCAGCGACGTGCGCCCCAGGATCGCCAGCTAGCGCGGCGTCAGCCGCAACAAACGGCCATTGTCGTCATCGGTGACAATCCAGAGCGCGCCATCAGCGGCTTCGGCGACATCGCGGATGCGGCCGTGCTCATTCGTGAGCAAGCGCTCTTCACCGACAACGCGCTCGCCATCGAGTTCGAGACGCACCAGAGTGCGCGTATTGAGCCCGGAGATGATCAGATTGCCGCGCCACGGGAACAACGTGCCGCGATAGAAGATCATACCGCCCGGTGCGATCACCGGATCCCAATAATAGATCGGCTGCTCCATGCCTTCGCGCGCCGAGATGCCCTCGTTCACCGCGCCGCCGCGATACTCGATGCCGTAAGAGATCACCGGCCAGCCATAATTCAGGCCGCGTTGCACGACGTTGAGTTCATCGCCGCCGCGCGGGCCGTGCTCGACTTCCCAAAGCACGCCGGTGTCAGGGTGCAGCGCCGCGCCTTGAATGTTGCGGTGTCCGGTCGACCAAATTTCAGGGCGCACGCCGCTGCGGCCAACGAACGGATTGTCGGCGGGCACGCTGCCGTCCGCGTTGATGCGCACGACCTTGCCGATGTGATTGGAGTTATCCTGCACGGTTTCGCGCGGCTCGTTGTTTTGGCGATCGCCGAGCGTGATGTAGAGGCGGCCTTCGCGATCGAAGACCAGGCGCGAGCCGAAATGGCCGGTGGAATCCCAAGCCGGCAGCTGACGGAAGATGACTTGAACGTTCTCCACGCGCGCCGCGTCGTCGCGCAAGCGTCCACGCGCGACGCTGGTGCCGTTGCCGCCGTCGCGCGCTTCAGAATAACTCCAATAGATCAGCCGATCGGTCGCGAAGCTTGGGCTCAGCTCAACATCGAGCAAGCCGCCCTGCCCGCGCGCATCCACGGCGGGAAGACCTGCGACAGGTTCGGACACGCGGCCGTCCTGCGTGATCACACGCAAGCGGCCCGCACGCTCCGTCACCAGCACGCGGCCGTCCGGCAATGGCGTCACCGCCCACGGGCGCGCCAAGCCGCTGGCGATTTCTGTTGCGACGATGGCGACATCGCTGCGCCGTTCGGGCGCGCGGGTTTGTCCTTCGAAAGCAGGCGAAAACGGGGCGTTGGGCGCGCCTTGTTCAACTGGCGCACTGCCAGCGACGGCGCGTTGGCCGTTTCTTTCACCGCTGCTGCAAGCGGCGAGCGCTAGCGTCAATAAAAAGGCAAATGTGCGCATTAACGTTACTCTCTTTCTGGGGGAACCACGCGATTGCGCGCTGCTTTAGCAGCAGGCGCCGTTTTCGCTCGACCCTCAACCTTGCATCGCGGTAACATCACCGCCCGGAGTTGGAGGGGAGTATTGGCTGACATCTTCATCTCCTCCTCGCGTCCAGACCACGAACGGGTCAAGCCCATCGCCGATCGGTTGAGTTCACTCGGCTACAGCGTCTGGTGGGAACGGGCCGCGCACACCACGCTTGCAAGCGTCGAAGACACCGCCAAGCGCTTGGAAGACGCCAAGGCGGTGCTGACCATCTGGAGCGCCAACGCGGTGAATTCCAGTTTAGTGTGCGCGGAATCCGCGCGCGCATTCGACACACACAAGCTTGTGCAGCTGCGCATCGACAACGTCACAGCGCCCGCGCCGTTTGCCGCTTCGCCGATCGCAGACATGCGCGGGACGGGCGAATGGGGCGTGCTCGAAGACACGCTGGCGCGCCTCGTGCGGGACGGCGGCGAAGCGCCCGATCAAGCGCCGAAAGGCCCGATGCCAACGCCGACCATTGGCGGCGTGCCTGGCGTCATCACGTTCGCGATCATTGCGGCGCTCGTCGCCCATGCAGCGGCGCTGGGCGCGACGCTCAACGGCGCGATGACGAGCACACAATTGCAAATCGCCGCGACGGGCATTGCGATAGCGGCGTTGCTCTGCGCCGCGATCAGCGGATTCCGGTTGCTGGCCGTGCGGCGGGCGGGAGGCTGACGTGAAACGCTCCGCCATCGGCGCATTCGTGACAGGCGTGCGCGGCATGCTCTCGGCGCAGCTGTTCGCCAGTATCGCCGCGATCGCGCTCGCCGGCTGGACGCTCACAGTGACGAATGAAGTGATCCGCGAACGCGACCGTTTGCGCGAGCGCATCATCCAGCTCGAAACCGCGATGGCCGAGCGCGGCGTCGTCGTGCCGCCGACGACACCGGTGGTGACGGCGCGCACCGGCGACGAGACGCCCTATCCTGGCGCCATTGGTTCTGCATCAAACGCCACGCGCGACGGCGAAATCATCGTTGAGGCCAGTGTCGAAGCGCCGGCGCAGCAAACGCGCGGCAGCCGGCTCGATTTCGGCCAAGTGCTCGATCTTTTCGCGCCAGCGCCGGAGATGCGTCTGGTTGTGCTGCATGTCCGCAGCGCCAACGACGCGGCCTATGCGCAGCAAATCGGCGAAGAACTGCGCCGCGATGCGAACGTCGCTGTCGTCGTTGACGTCATCGGCAGCGGTGAGGCGCGCCAGTCGGGCTACGCCTATTTCGACGGCCGCCAGAACCGCGCCACGGCTGACCTCGTCGCGCAATTCCATGAGATCTCGCGCCGCGCCGGCATTGCGCCATGGTCGGCGCAGCTGCGCGGCGTCGCCCTGCCGGCGCAGGGCGAATACACGCCCGACCGGCTCGACATCACCCTGCCGCCGCTACCGCCACCGCCGGCGCCGCCGCCGGTGGTGACCGCGCCCGTGGAAACGGCGCCCTCTACCGTTGCAGCACCCCCGGGCTAGGCTCCCCACGCCTTGCTTCCGCCCCCTGGGCGCGCGAAAAGCCGGGAAGCCATGACCGCCACCGCAGTCCATCACGCGACCTTTGACTGGGAGCCCAAACGCGCGCTGACGCTGCGCAAGGCGCGCAGGCGCTCGCGGCTGATCGCGCTGCTGCGGCGGGTGTTTGTGGCGGGCGCCGGCGCTTCGTTCGCGGCGGTGTTTGTGTTCATGGCGCTCTACGCCATCGAGGGCGGCTTCAATGCTGGCTATTACGCCCCGTCCGAACCGCTGCGGATGATCAATCCGCGCTTCATGGGCAGCACCGAGGAAGGCGGCCCCTACCACCTCTCGGCCGAGATCGCCGAGCAGGCCCCTGGCGAGGGCCAGCCGATCGAGCTCATGTCCCCGGTTTATCGGACCGAAGCCGGAACGATCATGCTCGCCCCACGGGGGATTTATGACCCGGTCGCCAAGACGGTGGTGTTCGACGGCGAGGTGCTGTTCTCGGATACGGGCGGCAACCGCTTCACCACCCCGAACATGCGGGTCGACCTCAGCGCCGGCACATTGACGGGCCGCGGCGGGGTCACCGGCGCCGGGCCCCTTGGCGTGCTCCAGGCCGACAGTTATGAATTGCGTCGGAGCGACAGCGCACTTGTGCTTCGCGGCGGCGTCCGGGGTCAGATCCCGGACCGCAATCAACAGAATGGGGAGCCGTCGCCATGAGGCCCGCAGCGTTTCTTATTGCCGCCGGCGCCTTCTTCGTGGCCGCCTTCACCGCCCCTACCGCGCACGCCCAGCTCAGCGAAGGCGGCGGCCCGGTTTCTTATTCGGCCGATAATCTTGAGTATTTCGACGGCGAACGCCGCCTGGTGCTGACCGGTGACGTCGACATCGTCCAGAACGATGCGCGCCTGCGGGCTGATCGCATCACCCTCTTCTTCAGCGGCTCCACCGGCGCCGGCCAAGGCCAACAGGGCCTAGGTTCGGGCGACATCGAGCGCATGATCGCCGAGGGCGAGGTTTACTACGTGCGCCCGTCGCAATCGGCGCGCGGCAACCGCGCCGTCTATGAGATCGCGCGCGATAGCGTGACGTTCTCGGGCAACGTCGTTGTGGCGTCGGATGAAAACGTCATCCGCGGCGAGACCCTGGTGCTGCAAATCGGCTCGCGCCGGACCACCATCCGGCCGACCCCCGGCCAGCGCGTGCGCGGCGTTTTCGTGCCGAGCCAGGGCGAAAACCAGGCCGGCGGTAACCGTTGAAAGCCAAAGTTTCACGAAATCTTAGCGGCGGATGGGCGATATGAGTCCTGAGGGCGCTACAAGCCGTTCGGCCCCGTCAGAGACCGCTCAAGGCGGACTCGGCGCGGTCTCGATCGGGAAATCCTATCGCGGCCGTCGTGTGGTTCGGGACGTTTCCGTCTTTGTGAATCGCGGCGAAGTCGTCGGTCTGTTGGGCCCCAACGGAGCAGGCAAAACCACCTGCTTCTATATGATCACGGGGCTCGTACGCGTGGACCAGGGGCAAATCTTGTTGGACGGCCAGGACGTCACAACGCTGCCTATGTACCAGCGCTCAAGGCTTGGCGTCGGCTACTTGCCGCAAGAAGCTTCGATCTTCCGTGGTCTGACCGTCGAACAGAACGTGATGTCGATCGTCGAGCTGCATGAGCGTAACCACGCGAAGCGGCGCGAGATCGTTGACGGGCTGCTCGCCGAACTGCGCGTCGACCATTTGAAAGACGCGCCGGCATCTGCCCTTTCGGGCGGTGAGCGGCGCCGGGTTGAAATCGCGCGGGCTCTGGCGACGCGGCCGTCCTTCATGCTGTTGGACGAGCCTTTCGCTGGTATCGACCCGCTCGCCATCAACGACATCCGAGAGCTCATCCTGTTTTTGAAACAGCGCGGCCTCGGCGTTTTGATCACCGATCACAATGTGCGCGAAACGCTGCAGATTGTGGATCGCGCTTCGATCATGTTCGACGGTGAAGTGATGTTCGAAGGCTCACCTCAAGAGGTGATGGCTTCGGCAGTCGTTCGCGAAAGGTATCTCGGCAAAGATTATCACTAGACCGGGGGCCGCACATGGCGATGACTCCTCGTCTAGAAATGCGCCAGGGCCAAGCCCTGGTGATGACGCCGCAATTGCAGCAAGCGATCAAGCTGCTGCAGCTCTCCAACGTCGAGCTTCAAGAATTTGTCGAAGGCGAACTTGAGCGCAATCCGCTGCTCGAGCGCGAAGAAGGTTCCGCTGAGGCCAAGAAAAGTGACGATGGCGGTGACGCGCAGGCGCTTGAGTTCGAGAGCGGCATGGCGCCGAGCGAAGCTGCGCTCGATGTAAGCGTCGCCGACATGGCGCCGGATCTGAGCGCGGGCGAACTGGCCGAAGCTGGCGCTGCGCCGCTGACAGATTGGTCGAAGGCCGGCTCAGGCAAAGGCTTCGACGATCTCCCCGGCATCGAGGAAACGCTGGCCAGCGACCTGACGCTGGCTGAGCATCTCGACGCACAACTCACCGAAGCTGGTCTCGATGCTGTCGAGCGCATGATTGGCGGCGTGCTGATCGATGCGGTGGACGATTGGGGCTACATGCGCGCCGACACGCGCGAGATTGCTGACCGCATTGGCGCGCCGGAAGCGCAAGTGCTGCATGTGCTGAGCGTGATGCAGGGCTTTGAGCCGACCGGCGTGATGGCGCGCGACATCCCGGAATGCTTGGCGCTGCAGCTGAAAGAGCGAGGCCGCTTCGATCCGGCGATGGAAAAGCTGTTGGCGAACTTGGATTTGCTCGCCAAGGGACACGCTGAGCGGCTGCAAACGATTTGCGGCGTCGATCGCGAAGATCTTGCGGATATGATCGCCGAAGTGCGGGCGCTGACGCCGAAGCCGGGCGCCGGATTTGGCGGCGGTGTCGTGCAATCGGTGGCTCCGGACGTTTACATCAAGCAGGCGCCGGACGGGACGTGGGTGGTTGAGCTCAACGCCGATACGATGCCGCGCGTGCTGATGAACCAGCGCTACTACGCCACGGTGTCAAAGACGGCCAAGCGCGAGGAAGACAAGCTCTTCCTGACCGAATGCGCGCAGAACGCTTCGTGGCTGGTGAAGAGCCTGGACCAACGCGCCAAGACGATCCTGAAAGTGGCGCGCGAGATCGTGCGTCAGCAGGACGGGTTCTTTGCGCATGGCGTCGCGCATCTGCGGCCGCTGAACTTGAAGACTGTCGCCGCCGCGATCGAGATGCATGAGTCGACCGTCTCACGCGTAACGTCGAACAAATATCTCTCCTGCGCGCGCGGCGTGTTCGAGCTGAAATACTTCTTCACCGCGAGCATCAACGCGAGCGACGGCGGCGAGAGCCACTCGGCGGAAGCCGTGCGCCATCAGATCAAGGGCCTAATCGACGGCGAAGCGGAAGCCGACATTCTCTCCGACGATCGCATCGTCGAAATCCTGCGCGAAAAAGGCATCGACATCGCCCGCCGCACGGTCGCGAAGTATCGCGAGAGCCTGCGCATCCCGAGCAGCGTCGAACGCAAGCGCAAGCTGGCGAGCGGGATTTAAGCGACAGCTAGCGCAACAAACGTTAAGCGCGTACCGTCGCTCCACGGAGCGGCGCGAGATGACGGCAGACCTCCCGGAAACAAGTTTTGCCCAATCGGGCAATGTTAGCATTGCGTACCAAGTCATGGGCGCCGGCCCGATCGACTTGGTGTTTGTGCCCGGCATCGTCTCCAACATCGAATTGGCGCACGAGCTTCCCTCTTACACCGAATGCTTCCGCCGCCTCACCCAATTTTGCCGGGTCGCGACCTTCGACAAACGCGGCCAAGGTTTGTCGGACCGCATCTCCGGCGCGCCGACCTTGGAAGATCGCACCGACGATGTGCGCGCCGTGATGGACGCCGCGGGCATGAAGCGGGTCGTGCTGCTCGCGCACTCCGAAGGCGCGGCGATGGGCGCGTATTTCGCCGCCGTTTATCCAGAGCGCGAATCGCACCTCATCATTCACGGCGGGCTGCCGAAGTTTGCGCGCTCCGACGATTACCCGTTTGGGCCAACCGCGGAGCAGCTTTCGAAAACAGCCGCCAAGTGGGGCACTGGTTCGCTCATCAAGGCCGCGGCGCCTTCGCTGTTCGGCAGCACGGCGGCCAAAGCGAGCGCCGCCCGCTTCGAGCGTCAGTCGTGCAGCCCAGGCAATTTCAAAGCGCTGCTAGATCTCAATGCGCAACTCGACGTGCGCCAGATCTTGCCGGACATTCGCGTTCCTACGCTTGTGCTTCATACCAAGACCGATCGCATGGCGCCGGTCGAGGGCGCGCGGTACGTCGCCGAGAAAATTCCCGGCGCCAAACTCATCGAGTACGAAACTGGCGACCATCTGTTTTACTCGAGCACCGATCAATGGCTCGCCGACGTCGAGGAATTCGTCACCGGTCAGCGCCAAGTCGCCTCCGGCGCCATGGATAGAATTCTCGCCACGGTGCTTTTCACCGATATCGTCGACTCAACTGCGCAAGCCGCCGCCAAGGGCGACGCAGCATGGCGAAAGACGCTGGACGAACACGATCGCGTCGTCCGCCGTTTGGTCGATCAGCATCGCGGGCGGCTGATTAAAACAACGGGCGACGGCGTCCTGGCGACGTTCGACGGCCCGGGCAGGGCCATACGCTGTGCGCTCAGCCTAGAGCCGGCCCTCGCCCGTTTGAACTTGAGCATCCGCGCGGGGCTGCACACCGGTGAGGTTGAAGATCGCGGCGCCGATATTGGCGGCATCGCCGTGCATGCGGCGGCGCGCGTGATGTCCATGGCTGGCGCTGGCGAGGTTCTCGTTTCACGCGTCGTCGCCGACTTGGTGGCCGGGTCCGGTATCAGCTTCACCGATCGCGGTGAAGCTGAACTCAAAGGCATACCGGGCACGTGGCGACTTCTCGCCGCCGCGCTCTAGACCCTACTCCAGCGCCTGGAAGTGCTGGGCGTTGAAGCGATACGACACAGCCGCTGGGCGTGCGGTGGAGCGCGCGACGTTGATCGAATAGCTCGCCGCGTTGCAGGCGCCCGGCGCCGAGGGAACGGCGCGGTTCAGCACCATCAGCGTCGCGTTCTGGAAGCCGGTGGTGTCGAACACGCCGCTGCGGCCGAGGCGGGTGACGTGGATTTCGCCGCCGCGACGGCCAAGCGCCACCAACTCCATGTTCTCATCGCCGCCGAGCGTGAAGGCGTAGCGGCCGGCGACGTCGAGTCCGAGATAGTGTGCGCCCAATTGCTCGATGCCGTTCTTGGTCGACCAAGCGCCTTCGCGGCCGATGCGGCCGGCTTGCGCGACGGCGCGCGGGAAACGCGGCGCCAACGTATAAGCGCGGGCGAAGTTCTGCGCGCGCCAGCGTTGGATGGCGTCCGGAATATTGGTGCGGACCTCCGACAGCGTGCGCGACATGGTCTCGAAGCCGTCGTGCTCGACGGCGTTTTCCCACATGCGCACAACGATGCGTTCGCCGTGCACGTCAGCGAGCGATTGCAGGAACGTCCACTGCGCGTAGTCGTGCCCATCCGTTGTGGTGGTCCAGCAGAGTTGCGGGGCGGCGAAATCGGTTTCGGTATAATCCGTCGCGTCCTGGTCGGCGCCGACCGTGGTGGTTTCGGTCCATGAGGCGGTGGCTTCGTAAAGCCAGTGCAGCCCCTCTTCCGAGTCATAGCCAAATTGGACGACGTGGTTGAATTCGTGCGTCGCGGTGGCGCGCGCCAAGCTGGCGGGCGGCGCTTCTTTCTCGACGCCGGCGAAATCATTGTCGATCACGAACACCGTACGCGCCGCGGTGCGTTCGCGGACGTTGCGGGTGTGCGGGTTGTCGAACACGATCTGCACCGGCTTGGTGTAGCCCATCGAGCCGTTCGCGTCGGCGACATAGGCGCGATAGCGCCCGTCCGCGTCGCGGATCGGCTCGGCCCAACCGATGCGGCGGATCTGCGCCTCATAGATCTCCTGCAAGCGATCGGCCACGGCGCGCGCGTATTCATGCGAAGAGGCGTCGCGGCCTTCCAGCGTATAGAGCACGCGGAAATCGCGGGTCTCGATCACTTGTTCTGGGCCGCTGAGCTCAACGGCGCCCTCGACCAGCTCCTGCAGCGTTGCGACCACCGAAGCGTTGACTGACGACAAGGTCAGCGTGAACGCGCCGCTGGTGTCGGATTGGCGATAGCGCTCGAGCACCAGGGTGTAGGTCGCGGCGGTGCGCGATGTGAACGCCAGCGCCGAATTGAGCGAGCCATCGCCGCGATCGTCGTTGAGCGCGACCGGATAACCCTGCGCGTCGAGCAAACGCAACACCGGATCGAGATCGCCGCTCGTGGTGTCGGCAACCGCGAGCAGCGTCTGCCCTGCCGTCAGTTGCACGCGATACTCATGCGAGGTCCGCGCACCATCGATCGTGCCTTGGTGGCGGGCGATCTGACGCCCTTCTATGGCGGCGAAATTGAACGGCGGCTCGGCTTCCGGATCGGTCGCCAGCGACAGCATCATGTTGCCGACGCCGGTGCTGCCATAGGTGCCGGCGACGACTTCGTAACGGCCGGTGCGCAGGATTTGATAGACGATCTGCGAATTCAGGCTGCCATCGCCGCGATCATCGTTCTGCGCCAGGATTGCGCCGGTGGAATCCACCAGCGCCAAAGTCGGATCGAGGCCTTCCGTCAGCGCGAAAGTCGACGCGACAAAAATATCGCCCGCGCGCAGATTGACCGGCACGCGATGTTCACGCGTCTGCGTGCCGACGGTCAGCGTTTGCTCGCGGATCGTGCGCGCCGCGTTCGAGAGACCGACATCAAGGCCGGTGCTCACCTGCAATTGGAAGCGACCGCGCGCGCCGCCGTAGCCGGTGACGACCGCTGTATAGGTGCCGCGTTGCTGGGCGACGTGCACGATGCGCGAAGTCAACACGCCGGGCGAGACATCGTCATTCTCCGCGCGCGTGCGCCCATCGGGGCCGACCAGCGCTAGCATCGTGTCGAGATTGGTGTCGGTCGATGTCGTCAGCGTGACGATATCGCCGGCGTTGAGCTGCAGCGGAAAGCTTGCGCGCGGCGCGGTGGCGGTGAGTTCGCCCGAGAGCGTGCGGCGCTCCGGTTGCGCCTGCGCCGTAGCGCAGACAGCCATGATCACGACAGCAACAAGTGCAAAGCGCTTACGCACGGACGTTCCCCACCTCAAGCGGCGGCGCCAGCACGCACCGCCACCTTACGGCTAGCCTGAATTGCGCGCGCCGACGAGGCCCTCCGCACACTTTGCAGAGCCGGAACGAGCGCCGACCCGCCTGACCGGCCAGCCGTTTCGCGCTATCCAGGAAGCCCTTGAGTCGCCCAACCGGGAGCCGCCCATGAGCCAGGACGCCGAAGAGCTGGAAGAAATCGAAGAATGGGACGAGGTGCTGATCGATATGCGCCGGTTCGCGGTCGAACAGGCGGTGCTTATGCGCGGGCCGAATGAGTCCATGGATCAGATCTTCGAACGCGCCGATCACATCATCGACTACATCACGGCGGGCCGCCGCTGACCTTGCGGCGCATGCGGTTCGTCGCATCCGCTTTGCCGTTTGGCGCACGCGGATGTCTCCTTACCGCATGAAGCCCATCGCCCTCGCCGCGCTGATCGCCCTCGCCGCTTGCGCCACCACGCCAGCGGATGCTCAAACGCGCTGCCCGCCGGCGGGCTACTCGCGCACCGCTCTTGAGGAGCTGAAGGCGGCGGACTGGGCTCTCGCGGATGACACCGCGCGCAACCGCTTAGCATTGGCGCTGACGGCTTGTGTCGGCTCGCCCGATCCGACGTTGCGCGATGGCGTGGCGTTCGAAGCGCTGGCGCATTGGCTCCGCGCCCGGCAACTGACGCCGGCGACAATGCGTGCGCTGGCCGCCGATCTGCAAGGCCAGCTCGCGAACCCGGATCGGCACGGCTTCCGCCAGCCGTTCGCGGCGCTGGTGCTCTCCGAAGTCGCGCGCGCGGACCGCATCGAGCCGTACCTTGAGCCAGCCGCGCGCACGCAATTGCTCGAAGCCTCGCTAAACTATTTTGCCAATGTCCGCGACTATCGCGGTTTCGATGCGCGCGAGGGCTGGCGCCATGGCGTCGCGCACGGCGCCGATCTCATGCTGCAGCTTTCGCTCAACCCCGCTTTCGGTAAACCCGAACTTGAACGCATCCGCGATGCGATCGAGAGCCAAGTTGCGCCGGATGAGCATTTCTATATTTACGGTGAGAGCGAGCGGTTGGCGCGGCCGATTATCTTCATGGCGCAGCGCGGTTTGATCACCGAAGAAGAGTGGACGCGCTGGTTCGCGCAGTTTCCGACTGCGGGCGAGAATATGTTCGCATCGCAAGCCGGCTTAGCGCGCCGGCATAACGTCAATGCGTTTCTCTATAATGTTTGGCTAAATGCGCGAGTGAGCGCGAATACAGCGGACGATGTGCTGCTGCCGGGCGCGGAAGCTGCGATCCGCGCGATGCCTTAGGCGCGCCGCGTCCGCATCAACAACACTTGACCGAGCAACACGAGCGCAACGCCGCCAAGCGCAAACAGACCCCAGCTCTTATCTTCAAACAGCGCAGACACCGTCATCGCAACTGGCGGCGTCAGCGCGGAGATGTAGGACGCAAGCGCATAACCGCGGCGGCGCGCCAGCCCGTAATAGAGCAAAAACGCGATCACCGAGCCGATGATGGCGAGGTGCAGCAGCGAAAGTATGTAAGGCCAAGTGGGCTCGAACGTCCAAGCTTTGCCGGTGAACAGCGCAAACAAAGCCAATAAGCCGGCGCCGTAGGCCATCGCCCAGCCGGTGGACGCGGCGACACCCGCGCCTGCTAGCTCAGCGCGGCGCGCATACACGTTTCCAACCGCCGCCGCACACACGCCGGCAAGCGTCAAACCGATGCCGGTCCAGGCGCGCGCGCTCATATTGGATGAGACGATCTCTTCCCACGACAAAAGCGCAACGCCGATAACGCCTAGTCCAGCTGCGACCCATGCGAGTGGTGCGGCGCGTTGAGAGAACACAATGCGAAACACGATCAGATTGATGAACGCCAGCGCTGCAAATACGACGGCGACAACGGCCGACGTCACGCGCTCCTCGGCCCAATAGACGAACGCGTAGTCGATCGCGAAGGTGAAGAGGCCGATGCCGAAGGCGGCGAGATGCTGCGCGCGCGTCAGCTTTAGCGTCTCACGCCGCAGCACACACCACGCGAACAGCAACGCCGCCGCTAAGCCGAAGCGATATGTAATCGAGACAACAGGATCGACGACGCCAAGCTGCAGCGTGATGGCAAACCAAGTGGTGCCCCACGCCAACGTGCAAACAACGATTGCGGCAATATCGAGCCAGCGGCTTTCGCCGGCGCGCGCTTCGGCGCTCATGTGGGGTCCCCCGAGCGGCTTATTATCGCTTTTTGCGGGCGCGGCGAGCGGATTTCTTTGGCGCCCTTAACGACTTACACGCGTTGACCCGCCCCGGCCCCAGGCATACCTTTTAGGTGTTGGCTACGGGGCGTCCTTTGGGGGGCGGGACCTAGCCCTGGCGCCCTCCCGTGAGTCGTAATCAAAGGAGGTCACTATATGCGCATTCAAGTCGCCGGACGGCAGATGGATGTCGGCGAAGCGCTCAGGACCCGAATCGAAGGCGAACTCGCCGCCGGTGTGGGCAAATACTTCAATCGTGCGACAGACGCGGTGGTGACCGTAGCCAAGAATGGCGGCGGCCAGAGCGTTGAGGTCGATTGCACGGTGCACCTGCCCTCGGGCATTTCACTTCAAGTTGAGGGTCATGGCGGCGACGCCCATAGCGCCTTCACGGACGCCATGACCAAGCTGGAAAAGCGGGTCCGGCGCTACAAAAGGCGACTGCGCAACCATCACGCAGACCACAAATCCCCCCTTCCCGCCGAGGACGCATCGTCCTATGTCCTCGCCCCGCTAGAGGAAGAAAATGACGCCGACGAGGAGACGTCGGCCGAAACCGAAGCCCCGCCGCTTGTGATCGCAGAGAGCACGGTGGCGGTGCGCACGATGACGGTTTCGATGGCGGTTTTGCAGCTCGATCTGTCCAAAGATCCGGCACTTATGTTCAGGAACGCCGCCCATGGCGGCCTGAGCGTTGTGTATAGGCGCGCGGACGGAAACATCGGCTGGATCGATCCGGAGCGGGATTCGGCGAAAGCAAAGAAGGCCAACGGCGCCGGCTAGGCGAGCGGTAACCACGATGTGGTGGCGCCGCATTCGCATGCGGCGGCCCACGGGGTGATGATGAACGATCTGAGTGACCTAATCGCAGCCGACGCCATTCTCCCGCGTCTGCTCGCAACGTCCCGCCGCCAAGCGATACAGTCGCTCTGCGACGCGCTTGCACGGTCGGCGCGGATCGATGCGCGCACCGCATTCGACGCGGTGCTGATCCGTGAGCGCCTCTCCGGCACCGGCATGGGCGAAGGCGTCGCCATTCCGCACGCCTCGCTGCCCGGCATCATTCGCCCGATCGGCGCATTCGCGCGGCTCGAACCGGCGCAGGATTTCGAAGCGCTCGACGCGCGGCCGGCCGATCTCGTGTTTCTGCTGCTCTCACCAGCGGACAAAGGCGGCGATCACTTGAAGGCGTTCGCGCGCATCTCCCGCTTCATGCGCCGCGCCGATATGCGCGAGCGTTTGCGCGCCGCGCGCGGCGCCGACGAGATTTACGCGCTCTTCTCCGGCCCGGCGCGCGACGCAGCATGATGACTGGCTGGGACAGGCTGTTTTCGTACTTTCCGCTGATCATGACGGCGGCGGCGCTGACGGCCCTCGGCATCTTTGCGCAATGGCCGTCGGTTTTGAGCGCGGCGTTGCTGCTGTTTATCGTCTACGTGCTGCCGCCGATCGTGCTCCGGATCATGTTGCGCTGGGCGCCGCTGCAGCAAGGCATCGCCTGCATTGACGGGCGCAAATTCTGCCCGTGGCTCGCGAGCCATCACATCCAAGCTTTTTACGATGCGCTTCCATATTTGGAAGCGCTGCTGCGGGTGATCCCCGGCTTCTATTCGATGTGGCTCCGCATGTGGGGCTCGCGCGTCGGCTATGGCGTTGAGTGGCCAGTGCGGATGGATGTGCTCGACCGCAATCTGATGGACATCGGCAATCGCGTCGTGTTTTCGCGCGAAGTCGAGCTTGCAGCGCACGTGCGCCAGAAAATGGATGGCGGCGGCTCGCGTGTGCTGGTGCGTACGGTGCGGATTGGCGGCTATGCGTTCCTCGGCGCCAATGTGCGCGTCGGCCCCGGCGCCAGCGTCCCGCACAACGCCAACGTGCCGGCGATGGCCGTGGTTGGCGTGAATGAGATTTACGGCGAGACCGTGCGCCATCCCGCGAAAGAAGAAGCGGACTTCGCGCTGAGTTAGACTCGATAACTCTGCTCCCCCTCGATGGGGGAGCTGTCATCGCGAAGCGATGACTGAGGGGGTGAGGCCCGCTGACATTTGCGATTGAGCCGCGCGAGGCGTCACCTGCCGCAGCGGTGCGATCACCCCCTCCGTCAGCGTGCTACGCACGCTGACACCTCCCCCATCGAGGGGGAGGATCGGCGCCAGCGCTAGTCCTTCTCCAACTTCGCCAGCAGCACGCCTTCACTGACTTGCGCGCCGGCTTTGGCGTTGAGCTCGGCGAGCTTGCCGTCAAACGGCGCGGTGAGCGTGTGCTCCATCTTCATGGCTTCAAGCACGAGGATCGGATCGCCCTTCTTCAACTTCGCGCCAGCTTTAGCGGCGACGGACACGATCTTGCCGGGCATCGGCGACAAGATTGCGCCGTCGCCGACGCTGGCTTCGTCCGCGTTGCGTTCGCCGGTGTCGAGCGTGAATTCGTAGACGTCGCCATGATCAAACACGATCATCGTGTCGCCAACATGGTGCGGCCAGGCCTCAGCCAGTTTCGCGCCATCGACAGAGATGCTCTCGCCGCCGCAGCGCATCACGATACGCGCTGACGATGCGGCGTTGAGGCGGAAACCGTGCAGTGCGGACCATGGCGAACCTCGCGTAGAAGGCGCGCCGAGGCTGGGGGAAGCTGCCGCGCGCATGAAGCCTGCCGCCGCTTGTGCGCGAACAAGATCTGTTGGCGCAGGCGCAGCCATCAGCGCATCGCCACGTGATGCGATGAGTGCGGTGTCAACATCGCCGGACTCGAAACGGACGTCCTGAAGGCAGCGATAGATAAAACCGGCATTGGTTTTTACCGGCCAGACTTCGACGTCACGCCATTCACGCAGCAAGTTCGCGATGGCTTCGTGACGCGTTGGCGCATGCATGATGATCTTAGCGATCATCGGATCGTAGAACGGCGTCACCTCATCGCCCTGCTCCACTGCGGAATCCACACGCGCGTGATCGCCGCGAAGCGTTGGGAGCTTGAGAATCTTGAGCGGGCCAGTGCTCGGGAGGAAACCGGCAGCCGTGTTTTCAGCGTACAACCGCGCTTCAATTGCGTGGCCGTTGATCTTTAGCTCTTCCTGCTTCAGCGGCAGCTTCTCGCCGCTGGCGACACGGAGCTGCCATTCGACCAAGTCTTGGCCGGTGATCTCTTCTGTCACCGGGTGCTCGACTTGGAGGCGCGTGTTCATTTCCATGAACCAGATGCGGTCGCCGCGCAGGCCCTCGCTGGCGTCGGCAATGAACTCGATGGTGCCGGCGCCGACATAGTTCACGGCGCGCGCGGCGAGCACAGCGGCGTCGGTGACAGCTTTGCGCGCTTCTTCGTCCATGCCCGGCGCGGGCGCTTCTTCGATCACCTTCTGGTGGCGGCGTTGCAGCGAGCAATCGCGCTCGAACAGATGCACGACATTGCCGTGCGTATCGCCGAACACCTGCACCTCGATGTGGCGCGGGCGCTGCACGTACATTTCAAGCAGCACGCGATCGTCGCCGAACGCCGCCGCCGCTTCGCGTTTGGCGGAGGCGAGCGCGGCTTTGAACTCGGCTTTCTTCTCGACCTTGCGCATGCCTTTGCCGCCGCCGCCGGCGACGGCTTTGATCAGCACCGGATAGCCGATCGCGTCGGCCTCCTTCTGCAAACGCTCTTCGCTTTGATCTTCGCCGAGATAGCCGGGCGTCGTTGGCACACCGGCTTCGGCCATGAGTTTCTTGGCGGCGTCCTTGAGGCCCATGGCGCGGATCGAGTCGGGCTTCGGGCCGATCCAGATCAGGCCCGCATCGATGACGGCCTGCGCGAAGTCCGCGTTCTCAGAGAGAAAACCATAACCCGGGTGGATCGCCTCGGCGCCGGTTTGCTTGGCGGCGGCGATGATCTTCTCGCCACGGAGATAGCTCTCCTTCGCGGGCGACGCGCCAATGTGCACGGCCTCATCCGCCTCGCGCACATGCAGCGCTTTGGCGTCAGCGTCGGAATAAACAGCGACGGTGCGCACGCCGAGACGCTTTGCAGTGCGAATGACACGGCGGGCAATCTCGCCACGGTTTGCGATGAGGACGGATTTAAGCATCAGGCTGTTGTCCCGCGTGTTACCGATCAGTCTGCCGCGCACATCGCACGAAGGGCGATGCAGATTCGGCGCCCATCTGGATTTCGACAAACGCTGTCAGGACGCGCGTCATTTATCGTGAACTCGCCGTAGTAGGTTCCGCGGCGATCCACAATGATCGGAGGATTTGTCGCCATCTCATTGCAAGCCGATGTCGGACTGTAGGGATTCTTGTTCGGCCCAAACGGGTTCCACGTTGAGAAGGAGTTTCCGAATCCGTGCCGAGACATGTCGTTCCAAACCGAATCTGAATTAAACTCGTTGCAGGAAAGACAGCCGAGGAAGTCTGTTTGGTTTCTTCCGCCGAGAATAATGATCTCTGCGGTCGTCTGCGAACTTGCGACCGGCACGGACACGAACAACGCGGCGATCACCAACAGAATTTTTCGCATAGCCGCCCCCATGTATTGGTCACATCCTGAACACGCCGAAGCGTGTTTCTGGGATTGGTGCGTTGAGTGATGCGGAAATCGCGAGGCCCAACACGTCGCGCGTCTGCGCCGGGTCGATAATCCCGTCGTCCCAAAGGCGCGCTGTCGCGTGATAGGGGCTGCCTTCGGCTTCGTAGCGGGCGCGGATTGGGTCTTTGAATTTTTCTTCGTCGGCTTTCGCCCAGCTCTCGCCTTTCGCTTCCATGCCGTCGCGCTTCACTTGTGCGAGCACGCTGGCCGCTTGTTCGCCGCCCATGACGGAGATGCGCGAGTTCGGCCAGGTGAAGAGGAAGCGCGGGGAATAGGCGCGACCGCACATGCCGTAATTGCCGGCGCCGAACGAGCCGCCGATCAGCACAGTGAATTTCGGCACTTCGGCGGAGGCGACGGCCGTCACCATCTTCGCGCCGTCCTTGGCGATGCCGCCGGCTTCGTATTTGCCGCCGACCATGAAGCCGGAAATGTTTTGCAGGAAAACGAGCGGAATGCCGCGCTTGCAGGCGAGTTCGATGAAGTGCGCCGCCTTCTGCGCGCTTTCGCTGAAGAGAATACCGTTGTTGGCGAGGATGGCGACCGGATAGCCCCAGATGCGCGCGAAACCGGTGACGAGCGTCGGGCCGTAGAGTGGGCGGAATTCGTCCAACTCGCTGCCGTCAACGATGCGGGCGATGACTTCGCGGACATCGTATGGCGTACGCACGTCATCGGGGATAACGCCGTAAATGCTTTCGGCGTCATAGGCCGGCGCCATGGGTTCGCGGAGATCGAGACCGACTTTCTTCACGGTGTTCAGGTTCGCAACGATGCGACGGACCAAATGCAGCGCGTGCGCATCATCTTGGGCCAGATGATCGACAACGCCGCTTTTGCGCGCGTGCATATCGCCGCCGCCGAGATCTTCGGCGCTGATGACTTCGCCGGTCGCGGCTTTCACGAGCGGAGGCCCGCCGAGGAAGATGGTGCCTTGGTTGCGGACAATGACGGTTTCATCGCTCATCGCCGGCACGTAGGCGCCGCCGGCGGTGCATGAGCCCATGACGCAAGCGATCTGCGCGATGCCCTCGCCCGACATGCGCGCCTGGTTGAAGAAGATGCGGCCGAAATGGTCGCGGTCGGGGAAGACTTCGGCCTGGTGCGGCAGGTTCGCGCCGCCGCTATCGACGAGATAGACGCACGGCAGCTTGTTCTGCATCGCGATCTCTTGCGCGCGCAGGTGCTTCTTCACCGTCATCGGAAAATACGCGCCGCCCTTCACCGTGGCGTCGTTGGCGACGATCATCACTTCGCGGCCCGAGACGCGGCCGACGCCGGTGATCACGCCGGCCGCGGGCGCTTCGCCGTTGTAGAGATCGTACGCCGCAAGCGCGCCGACTTCTAGAAACGGCGCGCCGGGATCAAGCAAGCGCTCGACGCGTTCGCGCGGGAGCAGCTTGTTGCGCTTGGTGTGGCGCGCGCGGGATTCTTCGGGGCCACCGAGCGCGATCTGCGCGGTGCGTTGGCGCAGCTCGTCAGCCAAGCCGCGATGATGCGCGGCGTTCTTGGCGAAGGCTTCGGAATTCGGATCGATGTTGGATTTGAGTTTCATGATTTTGCGGAGATCGCCTTGGAAATCATATTGAACGCATATCGGCTGAGAATGAGCAGCGCGCCGACGGCCACAAAAGCCAGCACGTTGACGCCGCCGTAGAACAAAATCGCCGCGCCTGGCGCGCCGGTCAGTAGCCCCCAAAGACCGAGAAGCGCCGTGACTGACAGCGTCATCACGCCAAGCAGGCGCCAACTCGGATAACGCAGCAACGCAAGCAGCGGAGCAAGGAGCATTAAAAGAGCAATCACTATCCGCCCCCAATGATCTCCCGGCCGATCAAAAACCGCCGCACTTCATTGGTGCCGGCGCCGATGTCGTAGAGCTTAGCGTCACGCAGGAAGCGCTCAACTGGGAAGTCTTTGGTGTAGCCCGCGCCGCCGAGGGCTTGGATGGCTTCGAGCGAGACGCGCACCGCACTTTCGGAGGCGTAGAGGATGGCGCCGGCTGCGTCGTGCCGCGTGGTCTTGCCGGCATCGCAGGAGCGTGCGACGGCGTAGACGTACGCGCGCGCCGAATTGAGTGCGACGATCATGTCGGCGACCTTGGCTTGGATGAGCTGGAACGAGCCGATCGGCTTGCCGAATTGTTTGCGCTCGCGAACGTACGGCAGCACGACATCGAGGCAGGCTTGCATGATCCCAAGAGGCCCGGCGCTCAGCACCGCGCGCTCGTAGTCGAGGCCGCTCATCAGCACCGCGACGCCGCGATTGAGGCCGCCCATGACGTTCTCTTCCGGCACTTCGCAATCTTCGAACACGAGTTCGCCAGTGTCGGAGCCGCGCATGCCCATCTTGTCGAGCTTCTGGCTGACGCTGAAGCCTTTCATCCCGCGCTCGATGATGAAAGCGGTGATGCCGCCTGAGCCGGCGCCTGGTTCAGTCTTCGCATAGACGACGAGCGTGTTGGCTTCGGGCGCGTTGGTGATCCAGAACTTCGTGCCGTTCAGCACGTAGCGATCGCCCTTCTTCTCCGCGCGCAGCTTCATGCCGACGACATCGGAGCCTGCACCCGCTTCGCTCATGGCGAGCGAGCCGACGTGCTCGCCGCTGATGAGCTTCGGGAGATACTTTTGTTTCTGCTCAGGCGTCGCCCAGCGGCGGAGCTGGTTGATGCAGAGGTTTGAGTGCGCACCGTAGCTCAGACCGATCGAAGCGGACGCACGGCTTACCTCTTCCATCGCGACGACGTGTTCGAGATAGCCGAGGCCCAAGCCGCCATCTTCTTCGGCAACAGTGATGCCGTGCAGGCCAAGCTCGCCCATCTCGGGCCAGAGCTGGCGCGGGAATTTGTTGGTGGCGTCGATCTCCGCGGCCAGTGGCGCGATCCGGTCCGACGCGTATTGGCGGGTGGTGTCGCGGATGGCGTCGGCGGTTTCGCCGAGCTGGAAATCGAGCTGGTAGGATTCGGACATGGGCTCCCTTCAGGCGTCTGGAGCGCCTTTCCCGCAAGTCCTATCGCAAACCGGCTGGTCGGCAAAAGCGCTGCGTTAACCACGCACCTTGTGGGTAACGGAACCTCACGTTACGGTGCCGGAACGTCGGGTCTCTCTAGGGCGTTAAATTCACATGGCACCTCCAGCTCGTCCCATCTGGACCGGGCAAATCCGGCTCGCCCTCGTGGCGCTGCCGGTGAAGCTCTATTCGGCTCTCGATTCCCGGGAGAAGATTTCGTTCAACCAGATTCACGAGCCGTCCAAGCAGCGCATTCGCTACGAGAAGGTCGCGCCGGGCATTGGCGCCGTCGATAAGGACGAGATCGTCAAAGGCTACGAGTACCAAAAGGGCCGCTACGTGCTGTTCTCGGACGAGGAATTCGAGGCGCTGAAGGTGGACTCAAAGAAGACGCTGGACATGGTCCAGTTCGCGCCGGCCGACACGATTGATCCGATCTATTTCGACAAGCCCTATTACGCCCTGCCCGATGGCAAGCTGGCGGATGAGCCGTACCGCGTCGTCGTCGAAGCTTTGAAGAAGACAAAAACCGTCGGCCTCGGCCAGATCACCATGCGCGGCCGCTCGTACGTCGCCGCGGTAAAGCCCTATGAGAACGGCCTCGTGGTCGAGACTGTCCACTACGCCGAGGAGATCCGTTCTTCGAAAGCGTTCTTCGATGATCTGCCCACCGGCAAGCTCGACGCTGACCTCGTCGACCTCGCGCAAGAGCTGATCACGCGCAAAAAAGCAAAGTTCGATCCGGGCAGGTTCGAGGACGAGTACGCCATCGCCATCGAGCGGCTGGTGAAAAAGAAGATCGAGCGCCACGGCGAGCTCGTTCTGGAAGACCAAGAAGAGCCGGCGCGCGATTATGGCGATAACGTTGTGTCGCTCGTCGACGCGCTGAAGAAGTCGTTGGCGAAGAAGTCACCGAAGGCAGCAGCCGACGATGAGGACGAAGCGCCGCCGAAGCGCCAACGCGCCGCCGCTGAGAAGCGCAAAGCCGCGCCACGCGCCAAAGCGCCCGCAAAAGCGCCGGCCAAGCGCGCCAAGAAGTAAGGCGCGCGCATGGCGCGCAAAGCCGCCACTTCAAAGCCGGCGAAAGAAACGCTCGACGCCTACAACAAGAAGCGCGACTTCAAGAAGACCAGCGAGCCCGCCGGCGGCGCGCTAAAGAGCGCTGGCGACATGTTCGTTGTTCAAAAACACGCCGCGACGCGCCTGCACTATGACTTTCGACTCGAACATGACGGCGTGCTGCTGAGTTGGGCGGTGCCGCAAGGGCCGAGCTACGATCCTAAAATCAAGCGCCTTGCGATGCGCACCGAGAACCATCCGCTTGAGTACGGCTCTTTCGAGGGTGTCATTCCGAAGGGCGAGTACGGCGCTGGCGCGGTGATCATCTGGGATAGCGGTAAAGTGCGCTGGGTCGCCGATCCGCATGAGACGATGAAGAAAGGCGAGTTGAAGTTCATCCTCGACGGCGAACGGCTGAAGGGTGAGTTTCATCTGGTGAAGATCAAGCCGCGCGAAGGCGAGCGCGGCGATCCATGGCTGCTCTTCAAATCCAAGAACGACGATTATGCCGGCGCTGAGGATCCAATCGCGGGCGCGCTGACCAGTATCGTCTCCGGCCGCACGATTGAGGATGTCCGCGCTGACGGCGGCGCGCGCTTGTGGACGCGCAAGGGTGAGCAAGAACCGCGCGCTTCAAAGCCGCCGAAATGGGATTTTGTTGAGCCGATGCTGGCCACGCGCGTTGAAGAAGCGCCCGATGGTGAGTCCTGGTGGCATGAGATCAAATATGACGGCTATCGCCTGCTCGCGGCTGCCTCAGGCGAGAGCGTCAAGCTCTACACCCGCAACGGCCTAGACTGGACCGGCAAGTTTCAATCGATCGCCGATGCGCTCGCGGCGCTGAAACTCAAAGACGTGCTGATCGACGGCGAAGTCACGGTCGCGCAAGCCAATGGCCGCACCGATTTTGGCGCGCTGCAACGATCGCTCGAAAGCGGCGTCGCCAAGGGCGTCACCTACTTTGTGTTCGACATGCTGGCCGATGGCCCCGAGGACATCCGCAAGCTGCCGCTCTCCGAACGGCGCGTGCGGCTTGAGAAGGCGCTCGCTTCCGCGAAAGCACCGATCCGGCTCAGCCCCGTTCTCCACGGCGATGGCCCGGACGTGTTGGCGGCATTCGCCGAGCGTGGTTTTGAGGGCGTGCTCTCGAAGAAGGCCAACAGCAGGTACGCGAGCGGGCGTTCGAAATCGTGGCTGAAGATTAAAGCCGTGAACGAGCAGGAATTCGTGATCATCGGCTATCAACCTTCCGCTAAGGGGCGCGCCTTTGCGTCATTGATGCTGGCCGATCACGAAGATGGAAAGCTCGTGTATCGCGGCAATGTCGGCACCGGTTTCAACGATAAGTCGCTGGCCGACATTTCCGCAAAGCTCGCAACGCTCACGCGCGCGAAGCCGGCGCTCAGCGTGCCACGCGAAGCAGCACGCGGCGCGAAATGGGTTGAGCCAAAATTAGTGGCGCAAGTGAAGTTCGCTGAGCTCACTTCAGACGGCGCAGTGCGGCACGGCGTGTTCTTAGGCCTACGCGGCGACAAGAGCGCCAAGGACGTCATTGCCGAAGCCGCCGCGCCCGCGATGAAAACGCGCGTGCGGCTAACGCATCCAAACAAAGTGCTGTTTCCCGACGCTGGCGTCACCAAAGCCGAGCTTGCCGCCTACCTCGATCTCGCCGCCGACCGCATGGGTCCGCATCTTTATGGCCGCCCAGTCAGCCTCGTGCGTGCGCCAGACGGCGTCGGCCATCAGACCTTTTTTCAGAAGCACGCCATGAAGGGCATGCCGGACGACATCAAGACGATTCCGATCTCGGAATCGGATGGCGATGAGGAGCATTATCTCACGCTGCCCGACGCGCAGGCGCTAGTGTCATGCGCACAGATCAGCGCGCTTGAATTTCACCTTTGGGGCTCGCGCAACGACGATCTCGAACATCCTGATCGCCTCGTCTTCGATCTTGATCCAGACGAAGGCCTAGACTTCCAAATCGTCAAACGCGCCGCGTTCGATATCAAGGCGCTCTTGGATTCCGCTGACTTGCCCTCGTTCGCCATGATCACTGGCGGCAAGGGCGTTCACATCGCGCTCAACCTGAAACCGCGCCACGACTGGGACGATGTCAAAGGCTTCGCCATGTCTCTGGCGGAGCAGGTCGCAGCGCTCGACCCCAAACGCTTCGTCGCCAACATGTCGAAGGCCAAGCGCAAGGGGCGCATCTTCATCGACTATCTGCGCAACGGCCGCGGCGCGACAGCGATCGCGCCCTACTCGCCACGCGCACGCGGCTCGGCGCCGATCGCGGTTCCGGTGAGCTGGAGCGAACTCAAGACCATCCCCTCCGCCTCCGCCTTCAAACTCCGCGACATGCCCGCGCGCCTCGCCGCACCCGACCCGTGGGCGGACTATTCCAAAACCAGCGTTTTGCTGACCAAAGCCGCGCGCGCCAAGCTCGGCCTCGACTAGGCGTTTGATCGGCCCCGCCGCCATGCTACGGGAGGCGCAAAGGAGACCCATCATGCGTCGGATCGCCATCGCCCTCGTTCTCGGCCTCGCTGCGTGCGGCCAGCAACAAACGCCAGAACCGCCAGCCGAGGAAACGGTCATTGTGCGCGTACCGCCGCCTTGGTTCATCTGCGACTCGATCAATCAGCCGGCCATCATCGTGTTCGAACGCACCGGCGGCGATGTGCGCACGGCTGAATACGACAAGCCGAACGGCGCCATCATTCAGCGTATGGGGTATTTCATCGGCGATGAAGAAGGCGCCGCTGGCAGCGTCATGACGGAACTGATCCGCGACGAAGGCTCCGATGGCTCGCTGCGTCAGATCAATCCGGGCATGCTTGAGAACCCGGCTTCAGCCTACACGCTTCCGTTCACCTCAGCGCGCCTCGACGGGCGCGACATTGAATGCCGCTGGATGCCGCGCACGCGCGTGACCGGCTTCACCGGCCGCCGCAGCTTCGTGGTGTCCGAGGACGCCAGCGGCGACCTCATTTATAACGCCTACAACTTCGCCGACGCCGCCAGCGCCCGCCGCATCGAAGTCAGCGAGAATGGCCGCACCACCAACTTCTCCGTCGAAGTCCGCGACGGCGCCGAGCAGCAAACGCCGCAAGCGCTGACCTACACGTTCGAAACGCAGGGCTTCCGCTATGTAATCACCCTCAACCGCGACGGCACCGGCACGCTCGACGCATTCCAGAACGGCACGTTGCTGCAGTCCGAACCCTTGATCGGCTACCAGCAAGGCACCGCCACCGCCGCCGCCGCGCAATAAGAACGACACGAGAGAGATATGACCTTCGTTACTTTTGAGAAAACCGGCCGCGTCGCGGTTGTCACGCTCAACCGGCCGGAAAGCCGCAACGCCATCGCCACGCAGCAAGATTGCGACGAACTGGCCGCGGCGCTCTGGCAAGCCAATGACGACGCCGACATCAACGCCGTCATCCTCACTGGCGCCGGCAAATCGTTCTGCGCCGGCGGCGATCTCAAAGCGATCCGCGAGCGCACCGGCATCGGCCCACGCGCCACGCCGGACGGCACCCGCGCCAATTATCGCCGCGGCGTCCACTCGGTGATCAAAGCGCTGGCCGAGATCGAAGTCGCGACAATCGCGGCGATCAACGGCCACGCCATCGGCCTCGGCCTCGATATCGGCGTCATCTGCGACATCCGCCTCGCCGGCGCGTCCGCGAAGATGGCGTCGAGCTTCGTCAAAGTCGGCATCATCCCGGGCGACGGCGGCGCTTGGATTTTGACCAACGCCATCGGCGCCACCCGCGCTGCCGAACTGGTGCTGACCGGCGACACCATCGACGCCGAAGAAGCGGCACGCATCGGCCTCGTCAGCCGCGTCGTACCGGATGATCAATTGCTGGCCGAAGCGCATAAGCTGGCTGAGCGTATCGCGGTGAACCCGCCGCGCACGGTGCGCCTCGCAAAGCGGTTGCTGCGTGAAGCGCAACATGCGCGGCTTTCCGACGTGCTTGAGCTTTCAGCCGCGTTCCAAGCGCTGGCGCACGAAACCGCCGACCACAAAGAAGCCGTCGATGCGTTCACCGAGAAGCGCACGCCGAAATTCACCGGCGCTTAATGGCGGCTTCAAAGCCGCCCCTGGCGGTCGATCTCGACGGCACGCTGATCCGCGGCGATCTCTTCGGAGAAGCGATGCTGCGGTTGGCGTTTGCGGCGCCATGGAAACTGCCGCTGCTGCTGATTTGGCTGACGCGCGGGCGCGCCTACGCGAAGGCCCAGCTCGCGGCGCTGTTTCCGCCGGACGCTTCAGCGCTGCCTTACGATGAGCGCCTCGTCGATTGGCTGCGCCAAGAACGCGCCGCCGGCCGCGAGATTGCGCTGGCGACCGCATCGGATCAACGCGCGGCGCAAGCGGTCGCCGATCATGTCGGCGTGTTCGATCGCGTCTTTGCTTCCGATGGACGCACCAATCTCAAGTCGCGCCGCAAGGGCGAAGCGCTCGCCGCCGCCTACCCGCAAGGCTTCGTCTATGCCGGCAACGAACATGCGGATCTGAAAGTCTGGTCGCAGGCGGCGGGCGCGGTGACCTGCAATTGCGCGCCCAGCTTTGCACGCCACGCCGCAGCGCGCTTTGCTATCGAGCGCGACTTTCCACGCGCGCACAATCCGTGGCGCGCGCTGCTAACCGCTGTGCGGCCCCGCCATTGGGCGAAGAACGCGCTCGTCTTCCTGCCTATGCTCGCCGGCCAGGGCTGGTTCGACGCTGAAGCCTGGCGCAACGCCTTCGTGGCGCTCGCGGCGCTCAGCCTCATTGCCTCCAGCGTCTATCTCGTCAACGACGCCGCCGACGTGGAAGCGGACCGCCGCCATCCGCGCAAACGCGCGCGCCCGTTTGCATCCGGCGCCGCATCACCCGTCACCGGCCTGGCGCTCGCTTTGCTATTGCTGCTTGGCGGGCTTTCACTCGCGTTCATCAGCGGCGCGGGCGTCTGGATTGCCGGCTATCTGATAACAGCAACGCTCTACACGTTCGCGCTCAAGCGAATTGTACTCGTCGACGTCTTTACGCTCGCGGCGCTTTACGGCCTGCGCATCGTCATCGGCGGCGCAGCGACCGGCTATCTTGCTTCCGATTGGCTGATCGCGTTTAGCGGCTTCTTCTTCTTGAGCTTGGCGCTCGTGAAGCGCGCCGCGGAGGTCGATGCCATGCAAGCCGATCTGATTGGCCGCGGCTACCGCGCCGGTGATGGCCCAATGCTGAAGCGCTTCGGCGTCAGCGTCGGCGCGCTCTCGGCATTAGTGTTGGCGTTCTATGTGCAAGACCCCGCCGTCGCCGCGCACTATGATTCACCGGCGCTGCTCTGGGCCCTGCCCGCAATCGTTCTTTTCTGGCTTGCGCATGTCTGGCTCAAAGTCGAGCGGCGCGAGATGCACGACGACCCGCTGCTCTTTGCGCTGCGCGATCCGATGTCCTGGGCCGCGTTCGCCGCCATCGCGGCGACGTTTGTCGCCGCCGTGCTGCTCTAACGGAAGACGATGTAGCGGGCGCCGAGGAAATTCCAGGAGAGGATCAGCGCCACGGCGATGATTTGCGCCAGGATGTACCAAAGCCCCCAGGCGATCAGCGCCGCCATGATAGCTCCGTTCAAGAAAATGCCCACCGCGTAAAGCGCCGCATACTTCGCGAACGTCGAGCCCAGCGATCCGCGCTGCTCGAAGGTGTAGCGGCGATTGAGCGTGAAGCTCACGACGACGCCAAAGCAGTACGCGATCGTCGAGGCCAAAACCGGCCCGAGCCCGCCCCACTCCACCAGCGCCACCAGCACAGCGAAATGCACCGCCGTCGCCACGGCGCCGGCCAGCGCAAAGCGCCACGCTTGCCGAACGATGGCGCTTTCGCTCAAACGGCGCAGCGGCTCAGGAATCATGGCGCGGAGGTAAGCCAGCGCCGCTGGCGCCGCAAGTGGATGTGCTTGCGCGCACGCAGCGCTTCGCCGATGTTCGCGGCTGGAGAGAGCGCATGATCCGGGTCGGCATTGGCGGTTGGAGCTACGAACCGTGGGAGGAAACCTTTTACCCCGCCGATCTGCCGGCGGCGAAGCAGCTCGAATACGCATCGCGCCAGGTTACCGCGATCGAGATCAACGCGACGTTCTATCGAACCCAGAGCGCGACGTCGTTCAAGAAATGGGCGGCGTCGACGCCTGACGACTTCATGTTCTCGGTGAAAGCGCCGCGCGCGGCTGTGCAGCGCAAGGATCTGCGCGAAGCGGCGCAATCGATTGAGTGGTTCTTCAATAGCGGCGTCGGCGAGCTTGGTTCGAAGCTTGGCCCGATCTTCTGGCAGATGGCTCCCTACAAGAAATTCGACGCGGACGAGATGGGCGCCTATTTCGATCTGCTGCCGGCAAAGATCGGCAAACTCAAACTGCGTCACGCGATCGAAGTAAGGCACGAGAGCTTTCTCTGCGACGCGTTCATGGCGATGGCGAAAAAGCGCAACATCGCCGTCGTCACGGTCGAGTCGGAGAAGCATCCGCTCGTCGTCGAGCCGACTGCTGACTTCTCCTACGCACGCCTCGAACTCACCCAAGCCGATGAAGCGACGGGCTACGCCAAACCGGCTCTCAAGAAGTGGGCGAAGACCGCGCGCGATTGGGAAAAGAGCGGCGACGTGTTTCTTTATTTCATAAGCGGCGCAAAAGAACGCAATCCCGCCGCCGCCGCCGCCATGCTTGCCTTGTTGAAGGCGTAACGCTCACAACAGAGCCACAAATTAACCGGATTGAAGCGCGTTCATGCTTCGTTAGTTCGCTCATGTCCGAAAACCGCATTGGCCATATTCGCCTGACTTCCCACCCCGGGGCCGGCGCGCCATCGCGCTTTCCGATCCGCTGGGGCGCCGAAAGCGCGCGCGAACGCGGGCCTGTTATTGGCGCCGCCACCACTGACAGAAACGCCATCGGCGCCTATGGCGGCGCGTATGCGGTCTATCGCGCTTTGGCTGTCTCGGCCGGCGCGCTCAATCCAAACCAACGCCCCGACCTCACCGACACGGCGCCGACATTCTCATTCGGTCCGTTCGAGCAATGGCGCGACGGCGCCAAGATCGTCGCGCTCGATCCGTGGGGCCATCGCGTTGCCGAGGACTTCAAAAGCGAGATTGAATCCGGCGTCGATATTCGTCCGACCATCGCGGTGACCAAAGCGCGCCTGACGCTACCCGAGATTCACGACGCTGTCGCCAAAGGCAGGCTCAAGATTGACGGCGCCGTTCTGCATGAGAGCGGCGACGCTGCTGTAACGAAGGCGGCGATTGATCCGGTCTGGCATCTGCCCGGTGTCGCGGCGCGCTTCGGCGTCAGCGAGGAGAAGCTTCGGCATACATTGTTCGAACAAACTGGCGGCATGTATCCAGAGCTGGTGACGCGCCCTGATCTCAGCGTCTTCCTGCCGCCCATCGGCGGCATCACGCTCTACATTTTCGGTGATCCGGCAGCGATCGCCGATCCGGCCCGCCGCCTTACTTGCCGCGTGCACGACGAATGCAACGGCTCGGACGTGTTCGGCTCAGACATCTGCACCTGCCGCCCGTACCTCACGCACGGCATCGAAGAGTGCATCAAGGAAGCGCAAGCCGGTGGCGGCGGGCTCATCGTTTACAATCGCAAAGAAGGCCGCGCCCTTGGCGAAGTGACGAAATTTCTCGTCTACAACGCGCGCAAGCGCCAGCCCGGCGGCGATCAAGCCGCGACGTATTTTGAACGCACCGAGTGCGTCGCCGGGGTACAGGATGCGCGCTTTCAGCAATTGATGCCGGACGTGCTGCATTGGCTCGGCATCCGTCACATTGATCGCTTCGTCTCCATGTCGAACATGAAGCACGACGCTATCACCAGGTCCGGCATCTCAATCGGTGAGCGCGTGCCTATTCCGCCGGAGCTTGTGCCGCCGGACGCCAGTGTCGAGCTCGAAGCCAAAAAAGCCGCCGGCTATTTCACGCCGGAATCGACGGCGGAAGATCTCACCCGCGTGATTGGCCGTGACCTCGAAGATTTCTGACGCCGGCGCCGCGCGCGCAATGCTCAGCGCGAAGGCCGTCCGCGTCTGCGCCAATGAATTGCTTGCGCGCGCTGAACGGGACGCGCTCAATGAATGGCGGCTTCATCTGGAGGCGCTTCCAGCCTGCGCTGAGTTCGTCGCCGCCACTGTGCGCCAACGTTATCCAACGCTCGACGTGCCATTTCATGCGCGCTGGCGCCATTTCGTGTTCAACGGCCGCGACCTTTGGAACGACATCGCCAGCGAAGCGCACTGGCGCGACCCGCACGCGCGCGCCCGCGCTGCGTTCGATCTCGCCATCACCTCGGTTCTGCTTGACGCCGGCGCCGGGCCGGCTTGGCGTTTTCGCGATCCGAACACCGATATCGTCGCCGCGCGCTCTGAAGGACTCGCGCTCGCAAGTCTGCGATTGTTCGAGTGGGGCGGCTTCTCGGCCGAGCCAAGCGATCCACTGCGCGCCGATGCCGAAGCCTTAGCGCGGCTCGACGCCAACGGCCTTGGCGATGCGTTTCAAGTCAGTCGCAGCAATCCGCTGCAAGGCCTCGACGGCCGCGCCCGCTTGCTCAATCGCCTGGGCCAGATTGTCGACACGCGCCCGGACCTGTTTGCACGTGAAGACACGCCGCGTCCGGGTGGGCTTTACGACGCGTTGCATGCGCGCGCGCTCGACAACAAACTGCCCGCCGCCGCAATTCTCGATGCGCTGCTCGATGGCCTCGGCGATATTTGGGAAGGCCGACCGCGCATGTTCGGCGTGCCGCTCGGCGATTGCTGGCCAGCCGGCGACCTCGGCTACATCCCGCTGCACAAACTCTCGCAATGGCTCGCCTACTCCCTGATCGAACCGTTGCAACAAGCGGGCGTGGAGGTCACGCAGATCGATGGGCTCACGGGTCTTGCGGAATATCGCAATGGCGGCCTCTTCATCGACATGGGCGTGCTAACGCCGCGCGATCCAGACGCGCTCGCACGCATGCATGATGTTTCCGATCCGATCGTGATCACCTGGCGCTCGCTCACCGTTGCGTTGCTCGACCGCATCGCGCCAATGGTGCGCGAACGGCTTGGCGTCAACGCCGCCGACTTTCCGCTCGCCAAAGTGCTCGAAGGCGGCACCTGGGCGGCGGGCCGTATTGTCGCTCGCGACAAGCGCCCCGATGGCGGCCCACCTCTTCTCATCCACAGCGACGGGACCGTGTTCTGATGACAGACGTGACCATCGTCGATCACCCCCTTGTGCAGCACAAGCTGACCATTCTGCGCGACAAGGAAACCTCGACGCGCACCTTCCGCGCGCTGCTGCGCGAAATTTCAGTGCTGCTCTGCTACGAGGTCACGCGCGATCTGCCGCTGCAGAGTCTCGATGTCGAAACACCGATCGGAGTTACGCAAGGCCGCACGCTGGCCGGCAAGAAACTAGTGTTCGCGCCGATCCTGCGCGCTGGCATGGGCATGCTCGACGGCATGCTCGAACTCGTGCCCTCCGCGCGCGTTGCGCATATCGGGCTCTACCGCGATCCGAAAACGCTGAAGGCCGTCGAGTACTACTTCAAAGCGCCAAGCGACGTTGCTGAGCGGCTGGTCATCGTCATCGATCCGATGTTAGCAACAGGACACACCGCGATCGCCGCAATCGATCGACTAAAGGAAGTCGGCGTGCAGGACATTCGCTTCGCTTCCGTCCTGGCGGCGCCTGAGGGGCTCGACGTGCTGCGCGGGCATCATCCCGACGTGAAAATCTGGACCGCTTCAATCGATGAACGGCTTAACGACCATAGCTATATCGTGCCCGGCCTCGGTGACGCCGGCGACCGCATCTACGGCACCAAGTAGCAACGCCTAACGCCGCGCCTCGGCGATATACTCATCGATCTGCCGCTCAAGCACGGGCAACGTCACGCCGCCATTGGCGAGCACGGCGTCGTGAAATGCGCGAATGTCGAAATCATCGCCAAGTGCGGTCTCCGCACGCTGCCGCAGTTCGACGATGCGCAGCTCACCCATTTTGTACGCCAAGGCCTGCCCCGGCCAACCGATATAGCGATCAATCTCGGTGCGGACTTCGTGCGTCGAAAGCGCGGTGTTGTTGGCAAGATAATCGAGAGCGCGCTGGCGCGACCAGCCCATCGAGTGCATGCCGGTATCGATCACCAGGCGGCACGCGCGCCACATCTCGTACGTCAGCCGCCCGAAGCGCTGATACGGCGTATGATAGATACCCATCTCTTCGCCGAGCCGTTCGGCGTAGAGCCCCCAACCTTCACCGAAGGCGTGCGGATAAAAGCTGCGCCGAAACTCAGGCAAATCGGTGAGCTCGCGCGCCAAAGCAATTTGCGTGTGATGGCCGGGCGCCGCCTCGTGCGCGGTAAGTGACGGCAGCACATAGAGCGGGCGCGTCTCGAGCGCGTAGGTGTTGACCCAATACTCCCCCGCCGCGCCGATCGGGCCGCCATTGTAGCGGCCTGCGGTGTAGTTCCGCGCGATCCCTTCCGGCACAGGCGCAACGGTGTACGGCGCGCGCGGAATGCGCCCGAAGAAGCGCGGCATCTGCCCATCGATCTCGCGCGTGATCCACGCCGCTTCGCGCAGCAATTGCTCCGGCGTCGTGGCGTAGAATTGCGGATCGGTGCGCAGGAAGACGAGAAACTCAGCGAACGTGCCTTCAAAGCCGGCGGCGCGCATCTCCGCCTCCATCAGCGCGCGAATGCGCGCGACTTCGCGGAGGCCGATTTCATGAACCTGACGCGGCGTCGCGTCCGGCAACGTCGTGTAGTAGCGGACAAGATCGCCATAATAAGCGCGCCCGTCCGGCAGGCGTGTCGCGGCGATGGTTGTGCGCGCCCGCGGCGCATATTCGGTCTCGAAGAAAATCCGGAACGCATCGAACGCCGGAATGACATTGTTGGCGATGGCGGCGCGGCCCGCTTCGCGCAGCCGAGCACGCTCACTTTCCGGAACGGTCGCCGGAAACTCGTTGAACGGCGTATAGAGCGCCAAGTTCTCGGGGTTCTCAAACCGGAAGCGACCGATCACCTGGCTAACGCCGCCAATGATCTCACGCGGCAGCGTAAAGCCGTCGCGCAGGCCTTGGCGCATGTTGGCGATGTGCTCGTTGAAATAGCGCGGCACATCGTTGAGACGGGCGATGTAATTCTCGTAGTCCCGCACCGTGCGCGGCGCGTGCAGATCGTCGAGCAGCAAAATCTCGGAATAGAAGCCGCTATCGCTGTTGAACGGCAGTCGCCAATCGCGGTAACGCGCGAAGCGCACGCGCTCACCCACCATGAACTGAAAGAGATCGTAACTCACCTGCTCTGGATGGCTGAGCTGGGCACGATCGATGGCGCCGAGCCGAGTTAGGAACGCTTGGTTCTCATTGAGTTGCCGCGCATTGGCCTCCGGCGTCACCGAGGGCAAACGATCGTCATAATCACGGATGCCCGCATTGGTCGCCGAAAGCGGGTCTTCGCGATAAACGAACGCACGCTCGTCCTGAAACAGCCGCGCCAGATCGGCGCTGGCGTTCTGCGCATAGGCGGAAGTGGAAAGGCTCACGGCAACGACTGCAGCTAGGATGAACGGCTTCATCCGGCCAATTCAGCATGCGCCGTGAGAGCGCGCAATCGGCGTTAGACGACCTGAAACCCGTGCGGAAACGGTTCGTCGTCGTCGATCCAAATTTCGTTGCGGCCCGTCGCGTACGCCGAGCCCTCGACGGACGGGATGATGGCGCGCTGGCCTGCAATCTCAGTCTCGGCTTCGACGCGGCCAATGAAACGGCTGCAAATGTAGCTCTCATGCACGAACGCTTCGCCGACCTTGAGCCGGCCCTTGGCGTGCAGATGCGCTAAACGCGCCGAGGTGCCGGTGCCGCACGGGCTGCGATCGATAGCCTTGTCGCCGTAGAACACGGCGTTGCGTCCGTGCGCGCCCGCTTGCTTCGGCGCATCGGCCCAGAGCACGTGGCTGACGCCGCGAATAGTCGGATCGAGCGGATGGATCGGTTCAATCTTCTCCCGCACCAACTCTCTGATAAGCGGCGAAAGCTGCAAGATGCGCGCGGCGCCCAAATCATCAAGGCCGCAATAAGCGCCCTGCGGCTCGACGATGGCGTAGAAGTTGCCGCCATACGCGACATCGATGCTCAACGCGCCAAAGCCGCGCACATCGATACGCACATCTTCCGCCGCCAAGAAGCTGGCGACGTTGCGAATACGCACGCTCGTCACGCGTTCGCCGACTTGGGTGTACGCGAGTTCGATTTGTCCCGCCGGCACATCGGCGACGAAACGGCCAGGCGTGCGCGGCTTGATCAAACCGTTCTCAATGCCGAACGTCACGATGCCGATCGTGCCGTGGCCGCACATCGGCAAGCAGCCGCTGGTCTCGATGAACAGAATGCCGACGTCGGCTTCCGGCGTGGTTGGCGGATAGAGAAATCCGCCGCTCATCATATCGTGGCCGCGCGGCTCGAAGCAGAGGCCGGTGCGGATCCAATCATAGCGCGCCAGAAAGTCCTGACGCCGCTCACTCATCGACGCGCCGCGCAACTCCGGCGCGCCTTCGATGACCAAGCGCACCGGATTGCCGGCGGTGTGCCCATCGATGCAGCGGAACGTGTGTCTCACGCGCCGCCCTTGAGCTTCGGCCGCGTCGCGGCGGCGTCTTCAACCATCTTGATCACCTGCTCGCGGCGCGCGCCGGTCAGCGGATAACGCGGCGGCCGCACCCGCTCGCTGCCGCGCCCCATCACCTGCTCCGCCAGCTTGATCGACTGCACCAGATCATGCTCGGCGTCCAAATGCAGCAGCGGCATGAACCAGCGATAGATAGCGAGCGCGGTTTTGAGATCGCCGGCCACGGTCGCCTCATAAAGCGCGATCGATTCCTTCGGAAACGCATTGGTCAGCCCGGAGACCCAGCCGCGTGCGCCGAGCAACAAGCCTTCAAGCGCCACGTCATCAAGGCCAGCGAACAGGACGTAACGATCACCAAGCGCGTTATGGAGGTCGGTGAAGCGGCGCGTATCCGGCGCGCTTTCTTTCAAGCACACGATGTTAGGCTGGTCCGAAAGCCGCTGCATCGCCTCGATGCTGACGCTGACGCGATACGCCGGCGGATTGTTATAGAGCATGATCGGCAAGCTGGTCGCTTGCGCTACGGCGCGAAAATGCGCGACCAGTTCGGCTTCGTTCGGCACATAAACCATTGCCGGCAGCAACATCAGCCCATCGGCGCCAATCTTCTCAGCGGCGCGCGCAAATTCGATCGCGCGCTTGGTATCCAGCTCCGAAACGCCGGCGATCACCGGCACGCGCTTGTTCACCGCCTCAACCGCCGCTTTCAGCACTTCACGCTTATCGTCCGGCTCCAGCGAATTGTTCTCGCCCACCGTGCCCATGATGATGAGGCCGTGCACGCCGTCGCGCACCAGCGCATCCTGCACGCGCTGTGTGGCGGCGATGTCGAGGGAGAGATCAGGTCCAAACTGCGTGGTCGCTGCCGGAAACACGCCGGCCCAATTCACTTGCATCGAAACCTCGCTTGCCAATGGCGCGAACCTATACGATCCATCAGCAAGCATGAAATCTATTCTGGTCATCGGCGGCGGCTTGGTCGGCGCGGCGTGCGCGTTGCGGCTGCAAAGCGCCGGCGTTCAAACGACGCTGATCGATCCTGGCGATAAAAGGCGCGGCGCCTCCTATGGCAATGCCGGCCATATCGGCGCCGAACAGGTGGCGCCTTGGTCTTCGTGGGCGAACGTGCTGCGCGCGCCGCGCTCGAGTTTCGGCGCCGGCGGGCCACTCGATTTCCGCTGGAGCGACGTGGCGTTGTGGACGCCGTGGGCGATGCGCTTTCTGGCCGCGTGCGATCCGGCACGGTTTGCGCAAGGACGGGAGGCGCTTTCCAATCTACTTTTGGATTCGCTACCCGCTTGGCACCGCATAGCCGAATTGGCCGGCGCGCCTGAACTGGTGATCCCGCACGGCCACGTCACCGCCTGGACGACCGAGCGCGGCGCCGAAGATGGCCTCGCCGCATTCGCGCGCGCACAATGGGGCCGCACCGCCAAGTATCGCGAAATGAGCGCCGCGGAATTGGCGCGCTACGGCGACGTTCTGGGCCGCTTGCCAAAGGCGGCGGTGGTGTTCACCGGCACCGGCCAAGTCAGCGATCCGCAAGCGGCGCGCGATGCGATGCTCGCCTCATTGGCTGAGCGCGGCGGCGAGATCGTCACCGGCAGCGTGACGCGTCTAGACGCGAATGCACGGCTGACGCTTGCCGATGGCTCAACGCGCGATGCGGACGCGGTCCTGGTGTGCGCCGGACCCTGGTCGCGTGCGTTGATGGAGCAGATCGGCGTGCACACACCGCTGATCGGCGAGCGCGGCTATCATCTGCAGAGCGCGGAGACGAACTGGCCGCGCGATTTACCGACGACCGTGTTTGAAGAGAACTTCATCGCCGTGTCGCGCTTCACCAGCGGCCTGCGCTGCACGAGCTTCGTGGAGTTCGGCTCGCCGGATGCGCCGGGCGATGAGCGCAAGTGGCGGCGTTTGCGCCAGCGCATTGATGAGCTTGGCATCAAGTTTGACGCGAACCCCGATCGCTGGGTCGGCTCGCGGCCTTCCCTGCCCGATTTCATGCCGGCGATCGGCCGCTTGGAGCGCGCGCCGAAAGTGCTTTACGCCTTCGGCCACGCGCATCTGGGGCTGACGGAAGCGCCGATCACAGCAGAAATCATCGCGGCGATCGCAGCCGAGAAGACGCCATCGGTTGATATTGCGCCGTTCAGGATTGAACGGTTTGGCTGACGATTAGCGCAAACTGGCGTTGATCTTATCCAGATCCGCCACGCTCGGAATGAGATCAGCGTCCGTCAACTTGTTCAGTGGGCACGTCACCGTGTTCATACCATCGTGCAGATCGTGCGCTTCTGGATCGACGTAGAGCAAACCGGTGACGATCTCGCCTTCCGCCGCCTTGCGCGCCAGATAGCCGAGCGCTTCGTTACGGTTGGTCGCATCGTAATCGTCCTCGATCTTGCGCAGGCGCAGGATTGAACCATCGTGCTGGACAACCTCTTTCAGTTCGCCCGGCTTATATTCAGCGCGGATCGGCGCGCGCGGGCTGATCACGTCCATGCGGTTTACCGCTTCATTGTGCTCGCGCACGTAATCAAAGCTCTTGGTCGAACCGACGTGGTTGTTGAACGCCACGCACGGGCTCAGCACATCGATAAAGGACGTGCCCTTGTGCGAGAGCGCGCCTTTGATCAGCGGCACCAGCTGATGCTTGTCGCCCGAGAAGCTGCGGCCGACATAGGTGGCGCCCAATTGCAGCGCCAGCATCACAAGATCGATTGGGCTATCCTTGTTCTCAGCGCCCTTTTTGGCCTTCGAGCCCTTGTCGGACGTGGCGGAGAATTGGCCCTTGGTGAGGCCGTAGACGCCGTTGTTCTCGCAAATGTAGGTCATGTTCACGCCGCGGCGGACGGCGTGGCAGAATTGGCCGAGGCCGATCGAGGCGCTGTCGCCGTCGCCGGAGACTCCGAGATAGATGAGGTCGCGCGCGGCGATGTTGGCGCCGGTCAGCACCGACGGCATACGGCCATGAACGGCGTTGAACCCGTGCGCGGGGCTGACGAAATAATCCGGCGTCTTCGACGAGCAACCGATGCCGGAGAACTTGGCCAAGCGATGCGGCGCAAGATCGATCTCGAAACAGGCTTGAATGATCGAGGCGCTGATTGAGTCGTGGCCACAGCCGGCGCACAACGTCGAGATGCGGCCTTCATAGTCGCGGCGCGTAAAGCCCAGCGCGTTCTTTTCGAGCGACGGGTGATGCAGTGACGGTTTGGCGATGTAGGTCATTCTGCATTCTCCCGCAGCGCGGCCTGCCCGGCCTGCAGCTTCTCGGTGATATCCTTGATGATAAAGCGCGCGGTGATCGGCGTGCCGTCATAGTGCAGCACGGAAACGAGGCGCGCCGGATGCACGCCGCCTTCATTGACTAGCAGCGACTTCAACTGCCCGTCGCGGTTTTGCTCGACGACGAACACCTGCTCGTGGTCACGGATGAACTCGAAAACTTCGTTGCAGAACGGGAAACTGCGCACCCGCATCGCGTCGAGATGAATACCGTGGCTTTCCAAAGCGCAGAGCGCCTCCTCCATCGCCGGATCGGTGGAGCCCATGTAGATGACGCCATCCGGCGTGCGCTTGCTGGCCTTCTTCACGATTGGCGCCGGCACGTGAGACTTCATCGTCTCCCACTTGCGCAGCAGCCGCTCCATGCCCTCGATGTAATCGGCTCCGCGCTCTGAATAGCGCGCGTCCTTGTCGTGGCTGGAGCCACGGGTGAAATAGCTGCCCTTGGTCGGGTGCGTGCCCGGATAAGTGCGATACGGCACGGCGTCACCATCGACATCGCGATAGCGGCCGAACTCGACGCCCTGCTCCAGATGCTCGTAACTCAACACCTTGCCGCGATTGAGTTTGCGGGTGGCGTCCCACTTGAACGGCTCGGTCAACCATTCCTGCATGCCGATATCGAGCTCGAGCATGACGAAGATCGTCGTCTGGAAGAAGTCGGCCAGATCGAACGCCTGCGCCGCCATCTCGAACGCTTCGGTCGGGTTGCCCGGGAAGAGCATCGGATGCTTTGTGTCGCCGTGGCTGGCGTAAGCGGCGAGCAAGAGATCCGATTGCTGCGTGCGGGTCGGCATGCCGGTTGACGGGCCACCGCGCTGCACATCGAAAATCACCGCCGGAATCTCAGCGTAATAAGAGAAGCCGACGAACTCGTTCATCAGCGAAATGCCGGGGCCGCTGGTGCAGGTGAACGCGCGCGAGCCGGCCCAGCCGGCGCCCATCACCATGCCGATCGAGGCGATCTCATCCTCGGCCTGCACGATGGCGAACTTGTTCTTGCCGTCTGCTTCGGTGCGCAGCTTGCTGCAATATTTCTGGAAGCTCTCGGCCAGCGAGGTTGACGGCGTGATCGGATACCACGCGCAGAACGTCGCGCCGCCATAGACGGCGCCCAACGCCGCCGCGTCATTGCCTTCGGCGAAAATGCGATCGCCGACCTTGTCGCTGCGCTTCAGCTTGATGCCGATGGGCGCGAGGCTGGTTTCGGCAAAGTTCCGGCCGATGTCGAAAGCTTTGAAGTTCGGCTGGATCAGTTTGTCCTTACCTTTGAACTCCTCGGTCAGCAGCTGCTTCACGACTTCGGTCTCAAAACCCAAAAGCTGCGCCAGCACGCCGACGTAACAGATGTTCTTGAACAACTGGCGTTCGCGCGGATTGGAGAACTCCGCCGCAATCAGTTCGGTCAGCGGCGCGCCGATAATGTTAATGTCGTCGCGAAACTTCGACGCCGGCAGCGGCTTCGATGAATCATACAGAAGATAGCCGCCCGGCATGATCTCTTTGACGTCGGCGTCCCAGGTCTGCGGGTTCATCGCCACCATGAGATCGACGCCGCCGCGCCGCCCGAGCCAGCCGGCTTCGGACACACGCACTTCGTACCAAGTCGGCAGGCCCTGGATGTTCGACGGGAAGATGTTGCGCGCGCCAACCGGCACACCCATGCGCAGGATGACCTTGGCGAACAATCCGTTGGCGCTGGCCGAGCCCGAGCCGTTTACGTTGGCGAATTTGACGACGAAATCGTTCGTCGCGGCGATCGGCTTCGTCAAGGAAAGGCGCCTCGCTAAGGATCAAGCGCGCGGCAGCCCATCCGCCGCGCGTGATGTTCCTCAATAGCGGGTCACGCCGTCCAAATGAAGGGGCGGGAACTAGGAAACGCCATCTTGGCTGGGGGCTGCGGCGCTGCTGGCGGACCGGCGACCGCCCTCGCGGCTGAATACGATTGCTGCGTTACCGAACGCTTCGCGATAGCGGCTGAGGCGCTCGAAGCTGATGGTCCGATACCCAAGCACTGGCTCGACCGCCACGAACCGGTCTTCCTCAAAGCCGACCAGCAGCACGTAGTGATTGACCATCGCCGTGTCGGTCATCTGCGAGATATCGGCGACGCGGGCGGTGATGAAGTTCGACGGCACGCCCAGAACCGGCAGATTGGCGCCTGGCAGCGACCAGGTCTGCACAAAAACCGACGGCACCCGGACCGGAACGACGACCGGGCGGCCATTCTCCAGTTCGCGGATGATATCGTCCTGGCTCAGCCGCACACCGCTGGCCGTGAGGCCATGCGCACGCGCCAGGCTCATCATCTCGGCGATGTTGTAGCCATCCGGCGCGGCCGGCGTATTGGCGGCGAAGATCGCGTTGCCGGTCACCGTGCCCTCGCCCTGCCAGTAATTGATCACACTGGCCAAGACGTGGGCGCCGCACGCGGCGGGGTTGGTCTGCCGGTCGTGCGCGACAGGCAGCACCAGAGTTTCCGGCGGATCGACCGACCTGCCGGTGAATTCAAAGCTGTTGTTGGAGCTGCGGTGCGCGAAAGCGCCGATGTCTGACACCGGCGAAGTCGCGCAGGCCGCAAGCCCCAACAGCAGCGGCGCGACGATAATCCGTCGCTTCGTCATTAGGTGGCCGCAACCACCACAACGAGAACGATCAGACCGATCACCAGCCATTGGCTGTTCGAGAATTGGCCGGCGTTCATTTGGGCGGCTTCTTCTTCGGTGATCGTCTGCACCGTGTAGCCGGCGTCTTGATAAGCGGCGACGGTCGCGGCGTCTTGGGCCGACAGGCCATAACGCTGCAGTTCGTCGGTCGAGAACGAGCGCGCTTCAGCCGAGCGGAACTGCGCCGGTTCTTGCGCGAACGCCGCCGGAGCCGATACCGAGGTGAAGGCGAGGGACAGCGCAAGCGCAGTCGCGAGACGGAATTTCATGAGGGTATCCCCTTCGGTTGCTCAAACAAATCAAATGAGCGGCGTCGATACGTCCTCCGATGAGGTCGATGCGCCGTCTTGTTGGCGACACCCTTCTGGACGCCGCAGATTTGCGCACCGGGGCGCGCCACACAAAAGTTCCATGAAGCCGCAACGAGGTCGCGGCTCCGCATGGGCTAGACGTGTGGGGCGGTAAAAGGTTCCCTAGTCGGCCACAGCCGCGACGCGCTTTCGCGCCTTCGGCGATTTTGGCGTGCAGCCGGCCTGTGTGATGTCGAGATAAAAGTGCTGCATGTCCCACGCGCCGGTGGGGCAACGCTCGGCGCAGAGGCCGCAATGCAGGCAGACGTCTTCGTCCTTCACCATAACGCGGCCGGTTTTCAGATCGTCCTGGACGTACAGGTCTTGCGTGAGATTTGCTGCAGGCGCGTTTAAACGCTCACGCAACTCGGTTTCTTCGCCGTTATCCGTGAACGTAATGCAATCCATCGGGCAAATGTCGACGCAGGCATCGCACTCAATACAGAGCGGGGCGGCGAACACGGTCTGCACATCGCAGTTCAGGCAGCGCTGCGCTTCTTTGTAGCCAAGCAGCGGATCGAAGCCTTTCTCGACCTCGACCTTCACATTGCGCAGAGCCACTTCCGGCTCGACCATCGGCACTTTGTAGCGGAGGTCGAGCGACACATCGTTGTCGTACGCCCACTCGTGAATGCCCATCTTGGTCGAGATCATCGACGTGCCAGGCGGCAGTCGATCGCGGACGTCCTTGCCGTTGCAGAAGAGATCGATCGAGACGGCGGCATCGTGGCCGTGCGCAACGGCCCAGATGATGTTCTTCGGGCCGAACGCGGCATCGCCGCCGAAAAACACTTTCGGCACCGACGATTGGAACGTGACCTGATCGACGACAGGCATGTCCCACTTGTCGAATTCCATGCCGAGATCGCGCTCGATCCACGGGAATGAGTTCTCCTGACCAACGGCCATCAGCACGTCATCGCACTCGATATGCACGTCCGGCTCACCGCTCGGCTCAAGCTTCTTGCGGCCATCCTTCTCCACCCAATGCATCTTGGTGAACCAGACGCCGGTGAGCTTGCCGTTTTCGTGCGTGAACTCGCGCGGGTTGAGGAAGTTGATGATCGGGATGCCTTCGTGCTGGGCGTCTTCCTTTTCCCAGGGCGAGGCTTTCATCTCATCGAAGCCCGAACGCACGATGACCTTCACATCCTCGCCGCCCAAGCGGCGCGAGGTGCGGCAGCAATCCATCGCTGTGTTGCCGCCGCCGAGCACGATCACGCGCTTGCCGATCTTATCGATGTGCTCGAACGAAACGCTCGAAAGCCAATCGATGCCAATATGGACGTTGGCGCTGGCTTCCTTCTGCCCCGGCAAGCCCAGATCGCGCCCGCGCGGCGCGCCAGTGCCGACAAACACGGCGTCCCAACCTTGCGCCAGGAAGTCCTTCAGCGAGTCGATGCGGGTGCCGAAATGCGTTACCGGCTCGTAGCGGAGAATATAGTCGACCTCTTCGTCGATCACGCTTTCAGGCAAACGGAAACGTGGGATCTGGGTGCGGATCATGCCGCCGCCCTTTTGCTCCGCGTCGAAAATGTGGACCTCATAGCCAAGCGGCAAGAGATCGCGCGCCACGGTCAGCGAAGCCGGCCCGGCGCCGATGCAGGCGATGCGTTTGCCGTTCTTCTTTGTAGCTTTCGGGGGCAATAGGCTTTCGATGTCGCCCTTATTGTCAGCCGCAACGCGCTTCAGCCGGCAGATCGCCACTGGCTCTTCTTCAACGCGGCCACGACGGCATGCCGGCTCGCACGGACGATCGCATGTGCGCCCGAGCACGCCCGGAAACACATTCGACTTCCAATTGATCATGTACGCTTCGGTATAACGCTGCGCGGCGATCAAACGGATGTATTCCGGCACCGGCGTGTGCGCGGGGCAGGCCCACTGACAATCCACGACCTTGTGGAAATAGTCCGGGTTGGTGATGTCGGTGGGCTTCAAGCGGCAGCTCCGTAACTCGCGCCAAGCTAGCCTGCCCCAGCGCGCTCCGGCAATCGATAAGCGCGCACTGTTAAGCGCTTGCTAGCGCGGCGCTGTCTGGCGATTGTCCGCCACGCATGAACACCGGCTGGCACTTCTGGATCGATCGCGGCGGCACATTCACCGACGTCGTCGCCCGCGCGCCGGACGGGCGCGAGATCGTCAAGAAGCTGCTTTCGGTCAATCCGGGCCGCTATGACGACGCCGCGCTCGAGGCGATGCGACTCATTCTCAAAGAGAACGACGGCACGTTCGCTGACATCGAGGCGGTGAAGCTCGGCACGACTGTCGCCACCAACGCGCTGTTGGAGCGCAAAGGCGCCGACGTGGCGCTGGTTGTCACCGAGGGTTTCGGCGATGCGTTGGAGATCGGCGTACAGGCGCGGCCGGACATTTTCGCGCGCCACATCGTCAAACCGGATTTGCTGCACCGCAGTATAATCGAAGCCCGCGAGCGGGTGACCGCCGAAGGCGAAGTGCTGACCCCGCTCTATGAAGCGCACGCGCACGCTGAATTGCGGCGTGTGTTCGATGAAGGCTTCCGCGCCGTCGCCATCGCCTGCCTGCATGGCTGGGCTTACCCCGCGCACGAACGCCGCCTCGCCGAGATCGCGCGCGCGATTGGGTTCACGCAGATCAGCGTCAGCCACGAGATCAGCGGCCTGATCAAATTCGTGCCGCGCGCGGACACGACGGTGGCCGACGCTTATCTCTCCCCCGTGCTGCGCGCCTACATTGACAGCTTCGCAGGTGGCTTCGGCGCTGCGCCGCCACCGCTCTATTTCATGCAGTCGAATGGCGGCCTCGCCAGCGCGTCGACCTTTCGCGGGCGCGATGCGGTGCTTTCTGGCCCGGCTGGCGGTGTCGTCGGCATGGCGGCGGCGGCGCGGCGGGCGGGTTTTGATCACGCGCTTGGGTTCGACATGGGCGGCACGTCGACGGACGTCTCGCACTATGCCGGCGCGTTTGAGCGCACGAATGAGACGGCGGTCGCGGGCGTACGGCTTTCAGCGCCTATGCTGCAGGTTCACACCGTGGCGGCCGGCGGCGGCTCGATCTGCGCATTCGACGGCATGCGCCTACGCGTCGGCCCGCACAGCGCCGGCGCCGATCCGGGCCCAGCATGCTATCGCCGCGGCGGGCCGCTGACGGTGACCGATTGCAACGTGCTGCTCGGGCGCGTGCGGCCTGAGTTCTTTCCCGCAATCTTCGGGCCGAACGCGGATCAGCCGCTTGATACTGAAATCGTTGTGCAGAAATTCGCCGCGCTTTGCGCGGAGATCAAAACGGCGACCGGGAGCGCGCTCACGCCGGAGGATGTCGCCGAAGGCTTCCTTCGCATCGCCAACGAGAACATGGCCGAAGCGATCAAGAAGATCTCGATCCAGCGCGGCTACAATCCAGCGGAATACGCGCTCGTCGCGTTCGGCGGCGCTGGTGGGCAACATGCATGCGCGGTGGCGGATGCTGTGGGCGTTGAGATGATCCTGCTCCATCCGCTCGCGGGCGTGCTCAGCGCCTGGGGCATGGGGCTCGCGGATGAGCGAACGATCATAGAGGAAACGGTCGAGGAGAAACTCGGCATCGCCGATCTATCCTCCCGCGCCGACGCACTCCGCGCAAAAGCGCGCACCCAACGCCCCGCAACCGATGTCTCAGTCACGCTCACCGCCCATCTCAAATACGAAGGTGCGGACTCCGCGTTGCCTATCGCGTTAGAGTCACCCGACCTCGCAAAGGCCTTCGAAGCCGAACACCGCAAACGCTTCGGCTTTGTCGATCCCGCACGCGCCATCATCGTCGCTTCACTCTCCGCCGAAGCCGTTCGAAGCGCCGACACCTCGGACTGCCGGCGCCCTCGCCGGCCAACGCCGGAGGCAGCCGGCGAGGCGCCGGCAGTCCAGACCCGCGTCTCACTGCGCGCTGCGGGCGCGCATTACGAGGCGCCGGTGTTCGAGCGCATTGCACTTGCAACGGGGTTCGAGATCGACGGCCCCGCCATCATCCTCGAACAAGGCGCAACGACATTCGTGGACGCGGGCTGGCGCGCGCGGATGAGCGCCGATGGCGACGTCATCCTCACGCGCACTGCCCGCATCGAACGCACCGCCGTCGGCACGCGCGCCGATCCGATTTTGCTCGAAGTGTTCAACAACCGCTTCATGGGCGTCGCCGAAGAGATGGGGCTGGCGCTGCAAACCACAGCCTCCTCCGTGAACATCAAAGAGCGGCTCGATTTCTCCTGCGCCGTGTTCGACGAAACCGGCGGCCTCGTCGCCAACGCGCCGCACATTCCGGTGCATCTCGGCTCGATGAGCGACAGCGTGCGCGAAATTATCCGCCAGCGCGGCGCCGCGATGCGCGCCGGCGACGTTTACATGCTCAACGCGCCCCATGCAGGCGGCACGCACTTGCCGGACATCACGCTCATCGCGCCCGTCATCCTCGACGGCGACACAACGCCCGCCTTCTTCACCGCCGCACGCGGTCATCACGCCGACATTGGCGGCATCACCCCCGGCTCGATGCCGCCCGATTCCAAACGCATCGAAGACGAAGGCGTCCTGATCGAGAACTTTCTGCTCGTCCGCGACGGCGCTTTGCTGGAAACAGAAACCCGCGCCCTCTTCGCCTCCGGCCCGCACCCAGCGCGCGACATCAACCGCAACATCGCCGATCTCAAAGCCCAGATCGCCTCATGCGTCCGGGGCGTCGATGAACTGAAGCGCCTCGTGGCGCACTACGGTCGCGAAGGCGTCGCCGCCTACATGCGCCACGTGCAGGACAATGCCGAAGAGCAGATCAAACGCGTCATCGACACGCTAAAGCCCGGCACGTTCACGGTGACGATGGACAATGGCGCAACGGTCAAAGTCGCGGTGACACCCGATCACGCCGCCCGCACCGTGCGCATCGATTTCACCGGCACGAGCGAACAGCAACAGAACAATTTCAATGCTCCGCTCGCGATCACCCGCGCGGCGACGCTCTACGTCTTCCGCACCTTGGTGGACGATAACATCCCGCTCAACGAAGGCTGCTTGAAGCCGATCGAGATCATCGTGCCGGAGGGTTCTCTGCTCAATCCAAAGCGCGGCGCCGCGGTCGTCGCCGGCAATGTTGAGACCAGCCAAGTCGTCGTCGATGCGCTCTACGGCGCGCTCGGCGCACTCGCCGCCAGCCAAGGTACGATGAACAATTTCACCTTCGGCGACGAGCAGCGCCAATATTACGAAACCATCTGCGGCGGCTCCGGCGCCGGCCCGGGCTTCGATGGCGCCAATGTCGTGCAAACGCACATGACCAATTCGCGCCTCACCGATCCCGAAGTGCTGGAAACACGCTTTCCGGTTTTGGTCGAGCGCTTCGGTGTCCGTCGCGGGTCAGGGGGCGCAGGTATGCATCATGGCGGCGACGGCGCCATCCGCCGCATCCGCTTCCGATCGTCGATGACAGCCGCCATGCTCGCCAACCGCCGCCGCACGGCGCCGTTCGGGCTCGCGGGCGGCGGCGACGGCAAAGCCGGCGCGAACTGGATCGAACGCATCAATGGCGGCGTGACCAAACTCGGCGCAACCGGCAAAGCAGATGTGGCGCCCGGCGATGTGTTCGTGATCGAAACGCCAGGCGGCGGCGGCTACGGAAAGCCGTAAGCGAGAATTGGGGGATCACACGTGCTCGTACTTCTCGGCATCGCCGTCGTCGTGTTCGGCTTCATCGTGCGCGCCAATCCGCTGCTCGTGGTGATGGGCGCAGCGCTCACCACCGGCCTTGCAGCGGCATGGACGCCCGAAGCCGATCTCAACGCTTATTACGTCGCAGGCCGCGATACGCTTGCCGCGTTCGGCAAAGCCTTCAACGACGCGCGCTACATCAGTCTCACTTGGATATTGCTCGCCGCCATCGGTCTGCTCGAGCGCGCCGGCTTGCAAGAACGCGCGCGGCTGACGATCGCGGGAGTCAAGGCCGCAACGGCGGGCCGTTTGCTCTGGGTCTATTTCGTCATTCGCCAAGGCACATCGGCGCTCGGCCTCACTTCACTCGGCGGCCACGCGCAAATGGTACGGCCACTCGTAGCGCCAATGGCCGAAGGCGCGGCGGAAGCCAAGTACGGCGCGCTGCCGGATCGCGAACGCTACCTCATCCGCTCGCACTCGGCCGCCGCCGACAATATCGGGCTCTTCTTCGGCGAAGACATCTTCATCGCCATCGCCTCGATCCTGCTGATCAAAGGCTTCCTCGAAGCCAACGGCATCATCGTCGAACCGTTGCAGCTCTCAATCTGGGCGATCCCCACCGCCATCGCGGCGCTTGGCATTCATAGCTTGCGGCTGTGGATGCTGGATCGGCACTTGAAAGCACGCCTCTCCGCCAAAGCGGAGACCGCGCAATGATCACGCTGCAACACGCCTACATCATTGGCGGCTTCTTCTTCGCTGCGCTCGCCATCCTCTCACTGCTCGATCGCGCCAATGCGCGCCGCCTGCGCAATGGCGCATTCTACGCGTTGCTCGCGCTCAGCTTCTGGGCGGGCCACGCGCTCGGCGATCTAGGCAACGGGCTTCTTGCGCTCGGGCTCGTCGTCGTCGCGGTGTTTGGCTTGGGGCAAGGGAAACCGCCGACCACAACACAAGAAGAACGCCGCGCCAGCGCCGAAAAGCGCGGCAACGCGCTCTTTCTCCCGGCGCTGATCATCCCCGCCGTCGCGCTCGCCGGCACCTTGTTGGCGCAGCACACCGAATGGGGGCCGCTGATCATTCAAGAGCAGCACAAGACATTGGTGTCGCTCGTGCTCGGCGTGCTGATCGCGATCACGGTGTTGATGGTGTGGCTGAAACCACCGCTGCTTGCGCCGCTGCAGGAAGGCCGGCGGCTGATGGATTCCGTCGGCTGGGCGGCGATCCTGCCGCAAATGCTGGCGGCGCTCGGCGCGGTGTTTCTCGCCGCCGGGGTTGGCGAGCAGGTCGGCGCGATTTTCTCGGAATACATTCCGCTCGACACGCGCACCGCCGCCGTCGCCGCTTATTGCATCGGCATGGCGCTGTTCACGATTCTGATGGGCAACGCGTTCGCGGCGTTTCCAGTGATGACCGCCGCTGTTGGATTGCCTTTCGTGATCCACGATCTCGGCGGCGATCCGGCGCGCGTGTGCGCCATCGGCATGCTCGCCGGCTTCTGCGGCACGCTGATGACGCCTATGGCGGCGAACTTCAACGTCGTGCCCGCCAATTTGCTCGAACTGCCCGACCGCAACGCCGCGCTCAACGGCGTCATCCGCGCGCAAATTCCAACGGCGCTGCCACTTCTGGTCGCCAACATCATCCTCATGCGCTTCCTGGCCTTCCCATGACTACGCTCACCCGCGACATCGCCGAGAAATTCGCCAGCCTCGCGCTCGCGCATGTCGGGCGTGAATTTCCGCACAAGATGGATCACGTCATGGCCACCGCCGCCGACGTGATCGGCCCGCGCGCCGCGCATCCGATCTTCTTCGGCAGCTATGATTGGCACTCGTGTGTGCACGGATACTGGCTGCTGGCGCGCCTGTTCCGGCGCTATCCGGATTTCGCGCACGCGGGCGCGATCAAGGCACTGCTCAATGAACGCATGACCGCCGAGAACGTCGCCGTTGAAGTCGCTTACCTCGCGCGCCCAGCTTCGCGTGCGTTTGAACGCTGGTACGGTTGGGGTTGGTTGCTCGCGTTGCAATCTGAGCTTGATCAGCACGCAACTGGCGCAGGCAAGCAGGCAGCAGAGACGCTACGCCCGCTCGCGGAAGCCTTCGCACAGCGCTTCAAGGATTTCCTGCCGCTCGGCGATTACCCGATCCGCACCGGCGTTCATTCTTCAACAGCGTTTGCGCTCCGCCTCGCTGCCGACTATGCCGAGCCGCGCGACCCGGAGTTATTCGCGCTGCTACGCGACAAAGCTCTTGCCTGGTACAGCGCCGATCGCGGCGCGCAGGCTTGGGAGCCGAGCCAGGATGATTTCCTTTCGCCCACATTGATGGAAGCCGAATGCATGCGCCGCTTCCTGGCGCCGGCGGCGTTCCGCACCTGGTTCAATGCTTTCCTGCCGAACGCGCGCGACGGTGCGCCTGCTTCGCTCTTCTCACCCGCACGCGTCAGCGATCGCACCGATGGAAAGATCGCCCACCTCGACGGCCTCAACTTCTCTCGCGCCTGGTGCTGGCGGAGCATCGCACGCGCGCTCGACGATCCGCGCATGATTCACGTCGCACAGAACGCGGCAGAGCTGCACATCAAAACAAGCCTGCCGCATGTTGCTGGCGACTATATGGGCGAACATTGGCTCGCCACGTTCGCGCTATTGGCGCTTGAGGCTTAGTCGCTCGACGCGCCAAAATGTGCGTCGAGGAAGAGCATCATCGCGTGCCAATCCTCCGGCTCGACGCCATGGAAGCCGTCACGCAGCCAATACGCGATTGATGCGTTCGGGTTAAAAGCGGCCATGCTACGCTGATCGAGGCCGTCTTCGCCGTACATTCGATAAATCGGTGATGCCGCCATGGCCGCCCGATAAGTCCCGTTCGGATCAGACCACGCATCCCTGCGCGCATTGCCGAGCCACACAGGGCGCGGCGCGACCAACGCCAAAAGCTGGTGTTGATCGACAGGCAAGGCATATTCGCGATCCACGTAACGCGTGAACGCCACGGCGAACCAATGCGGATAGGCGCGCGTGATCTGCGCCAGCGTCTCACCCGTTTTATCGCGGCTGAGCGCTGCGCCACCGAGGCCGGACTGATTGCTGAGCACACCATCGATGCGCGGATCGAACGCCGCCGCTACGAGCGCGGCTTTGCCGAAGCGCGAATGCCCGAACACGATGATGCGGTTGGCATCAATGCGCTCATCAGCGACCAGCACATCGACCGTCCGCGAGTAGATCCACGCCCACGCCGCCAGCGCGCCCCAGCGCCCATCGCTGCCGACATAAGTCGGCGCCAGTGAGTCCAAAACATCTGGCCCGCGGCGCGGATCATCCGGCACAACATCGCGCGAGTGCACCGAGGCCACGGCGAATCCGCGCTCCAAAAAATCCTCAAGCGGCGCACGCGAAACATAGCGCCCCAGACTGCCCATTAGCCAATTGCCGACGCCCGCCGTGCACGACACGCCAGGCCCACCCGAACTCACCGCCGGATGCGGTCTATTTCCGGCGCGCGGACAGAACGTCTGCATCAGCACGACGCCAACCGGTCGCTCCGTCCCGCTCGGCAGAAAAAGATCAATAGAAAACCGCGCCGTGTCGGCGCTCTCCGCGCTAAAGGTTGCCGCGACCGAAACCTCCAAGACCTCGAACACGCCGACATCATTCAGCGCGTGCGCCTCAACGATCTCACGCCTCACGACGGCGGCCTGCGAGCGCGTCGGAAACATGCCGTAGACTTCGCGCTGGAAAATCTCTCGCAGACGCGGCGCTTCCTGCGTTTCCCAGAGCGCCCGCGCACCCTCACCCGCGCCCACGCTTTCAAATGCCGGCAGCTGACTGGCGCCAAAACTATCGAGCGGCACCCGCCCGAGGCCGAGCGGCGCGCACGCACTCACCAGCAACGACAGCGCAACAACCCAAACCAAGAAGCGCGGGCTACGAACGCGCGTCATGACTATGCAATCGAAAATCGAAGCGGCGCCAAGCCATCGACGCCGCATTCAATGACATCTCCGCTCTTGAGCGCGCTCACGCCTTCCGGCGAGCCGGTGAAGATGAGATCGCCCGCCTTCAGCTCCCACCATTGCGAGATCGTCGCGATGATTTCCGGGACGGACCAGATCATGCCGGCAGTATTCGAGTCCTGCCGCATCTCGCCATTCACCTTGAGCCAGATGCGCGCGTTCAACACATCGCCGGCATCCCCCACCGGCGTCAGCGCACTGATCGGCGCGGATTGATCAAAGCCCTTGGCCGTGTCCCACGGTGTGCCGGCCTTCTTCGCTTCGGCTTGGCGATCGCGACGCGTCAGATCAACACCAACGCCATACCCCCACACATGCGAGAGCGCCGCGCCTGCGTCGATGCTCGCGCCGCCTTTGCCGATCGCGATCACGAGCTCGACCTCATGGTGCAAGTTCGCGGTGTTCGACGGATAGGCAATCGCCGCGCCGTTCTCGACCACGGCATCGGCCGGCTTAGAGAAGAAGATTGGCGGCTCGCTTTTCGGGTCATTCCCCATTTCGCGCACATGGTCCGCATAATTTCGCCCGACGCAGAAAATGCGTCGCACCGGAAATTTCGCTTCGCTGTTAAGGATGGCGACGGCAGCCCGGGGCGCCGGTTCGAACGCGTAAACCATGTCCGCTTTGAGCATACGCGCCGCGCGAGAGCAAACTCCCTTCGATGGCGAAAGCCTCGCCGCTTCAATGGCGCAAGCCCTTGCCATGAACGCTGCGGCGCCGGAGCTTGAGCGGTCAAAACCGTGCGTTGAGGGGCGGCGCCCGTATGGAATTTCTGGCCATCATCGGCCTTGTCGCCTTCGTGTGGTGGCAACAGACGCGGATCGGCGCGCTGACTCGCAAGCTCATGGAGCTCGAGTCGCGGCTGATGCTGGTCGAACGCGCCCCGCAGAATGTCGGCCCCTCCACCGAACCCGCGCCAGCGCCAGCGCCGGCGCCAGCCGCACCGCCTGAAGCGGCGCCCGTCGATGATCGCGAGCCGCTGCTGCTCGACACGCCGCTGCAGCCCGACGAACTCCTTCTCGACACGCCGCTCCCCGCCGCGTCGAACGACGACGAACCCCTCATTCTCGATACGCCAGCGCCGCCGCTTGAAGAGCCGGTGCGGATGCCGCCCGCCGCTGCAACGCCGCCGCCACGTGTCGCGGTCGCCCCGCAACGCAAACTCGAAACTTGGCTGGCGCAGAACGGCTTTGCCTGGCTGGGCGGCGCCCTCGTCGCCATCGGCGGCATCCTCATGGTGTCGTTCGCGAGCCAGCAGCCATGGTTCACGCCGCAAGTGCAATTGGTCTGCGCGCTGGCGCTCGGCCTTGTGCTAATCGGCGCCAGCGAGTGGGCGCGGCGTCGCAACATCGCGCAACCGCCGGGCAGCCCGCTTGTCGCCGCGATGTTGGCGAGCGCCGGCGTTGTCACGCTGTACGCCATCGCCTGGGCCGCACACGGCCTCTACGGCCTCGTCGATTTCGCCGTCGCCGCTTTGATGCTGACCTTGTGCGCCGCGATTTTGGCGGGCCTGTCATTGCTCCACGGCCAAGCGCTCGGGGTGCTCGCCATCGCACTGGCGCTGCTGGCGCCGCAAATCACCGGCACCGATCTGTGGCCGCGCTTGCCGCTGACGTTTTATCTCTGCGGCGTTGGCGCGGCTGGCTTTACGTTATCGGCTTGGCGGCGCTGGCCGTGGATCGCCGTCGCCGCGATGGTCGGCCTCTATTTCTGGTTCTCAGTCGCGCTTGCCGCCGAAGAAATTCGCCGCGCACTCGCACTCGCCAGCTTCACCGCTATGGGCGGCGTCGCGCTCGCCTTCCGCAAACCGTTGCCGGACGAAGCCAAAACCAATCTGACCTGGACGCAAACGCACGCGCACCTGCCGGCGATCGTTATCTGCGTCAGCAGCGTGCTGCTGATTTGGACATGGATCGCCATCGCGTCGTTGCCGGCCGGCGTCATTGGCGGCCCGGCTTGGGTGGCGACCATGTTTGTCGCGCTCGCCGCCGCCGCCGTCCGCGCACGCGTGGCGGCGCCGGTCACGCTGACGATCGCAATCGCATCCTTGGTTGTCGGCTTTGCGTTCTACCTGCAGATCCGTTTCGCGCTGCCGCCGTTGGGACGCGACTTCTACCCGTTCACACTGTTCTCTTCAGCGGTCATCGCCGCTGCGGCGCTCGGCGCGCGCCCACATCGCAACAGCCGCCCGTTGATTGCAGCTTCTGGCGCCATCGGCGCGGCGCTGCTCATCGCGCTCGCCGCATCATCGCGCGATAACTGGCACGGCTTCGCGGCTTGGGTTCCGCTCTTCTGTGGCGCAGCGATGCTGTTCGCCGGCGCGTGGCTGACGGCCGATGAAGTGCAAGACTCACGCAAAGACCGTGCAACCGGGTTCTGGGTCGGCGCCGGCGCGGCGGTGCTGTTGCTCGGCATCGAGTCCGCCTTCCCCGCCAGCATTCGCACCAGCGCGCACGCGGGCGCGGCCGCACTGCTCGCGTTCGGTTTCGCCTTCCGCGGTTGGATGATGTTGCGCCATGCGGCTTTGGCGGCGGCGGTGTTCAGCATCGGCCACGCCCTCGCGCCAAGCCTGATTGAGCCAACTCTAAGGGGCGACATCCCGCTCTTTGGCGCGTTGCTGACACTCGTGACAGCGGCGGCGCTGCTTTATCTCGCCAGCGTCTTCACCAACCGCGCCGAGCCGCGTTCGATCGCTTCAGACTCGCTGAGCTCGGCAGCCGCCTTTATCGTGCTCATCGGCATCTTCATCGCGCTGCGCACGCTCACCGCCGGCCCGGATCGCGACGGCATCGACGGCTTCACCGAGATCAGCTTGCGCATCATCTCGCTGATCGCTGCCGGCCACGTGCTGATGACGCGCGCAAACGTGGAAACCGGCCTCATCGCACGCTGGCGCCACCATGCGCTGATCAGCGCAGGCCTGTTCTACGCGCTGTTTGCGCCGACGCTGGCGGCCAATCCGTGGTGGGGTGTGACGCCGCCGGTGATCTATGGGCCGCCCATCCTCAACACGCTGCTGCTCGCCTTCGCTGTGCCCGCTGCGTTGGCGCTGTTCGCGGCGCGGCGCGTCTACGACGATCAGCGCCTCGCTGGCCGCATCTACGCCGCTATCGGCGGTGTGCTGCTGCTGGTGTGGGCGGTGCTCGAAACACGCCGGCTTTTCCATGGCGCAGCCATGGGCGTCGCCGATGTCGGCCTGTTCGAAGGCGCGTGTTACGGCCTCATTCTGTTGCTGTCGGCGCTTGCGGTTGCAGCGTTCTCGCGTTGGCGCGAGGCGCGCAGCGCGGACCGGCCATTCACCGCCGATCTCGCCACCGCCTCGCACGCCGCCGCGTGGTTCTGCATCGGCCTCGCCATGCTCATTCTGCTGGCGCTGCGCCATCCATGGTGGGGCGTGCAGAATTCCGCCGCGACGTACGCGTTTGAGACACTGCTTGCCGTGTTGGCGCACGGCGGCGCCATTGTTGTTGCGCTTTTGCTCGGCCGCGCGCTTTCACGCAGCACTAAGGTCGAGCCCACGCGCTTTGCAGCGGCCGCAGCCGCGGGCGTTCTGGCCTGGAGCTTCGGCCACACCGCCATCCGCTGGTTCTATCACCGCGGCCTCATGGACAATGGCGAAGCGATCACGCAGCTCGAAGGCTTCGCGCACGTGATCTGGCCGCTCGCCTTCGTGCTTGCCGCATCAGCACTGACCATGCGGGCGCCAGGGCGCGATACGGTGCGCGCCTATCTCTACGATCTGCAGGCAATCTGGGCGGCGGCGATATGGCCGGCGCTTGGCTTTGCAGCGCTCGGGCTTTGGATTCTGTTCAATCCATGGTGGGGCTTCTGGCCGGCGCAAATCGGCTCAGCGCTGAACGCTGGATATGCGCTCGCCGCGCTTCTGCTGACCGCGTGGATGAGTGCACAGGCGCCGCGTGTGCCGCACGCGCGCTGGGAAGAGTGGCTTGCGAACGCCGCCACAGTCGCCGTTGTCGGACATCTGTTCGTGGCCGCCACTTTGATCGTGCGCTGGCTTTATCATCCAGACGCCATGAGCATCGGCGCGCCCGACGGCGCCGAGATGTGGATCTATTCTGCTGTGTGGGCGCTGTTCGGCGCCGCCGTGTTCTGGCTCGGCATGCGCCTGAATGATCCGCTGTTGCGTTGGATCGGCCTTGGCCTGCTGCTGCTGACGACGCTGAAAGTCTTCCTGTTCGACATGGCGCGGCTTGGCGGCGTCACTCGCGTTGCCTCGTTTGTCGGCCTTGGCCTGGTGCTGCTTGCGATCGCTTGGGCCGCGCGCCGCTTTGCCGCCGCCCCGCCGCCGGAGCCCACGGATCTGCTTCAGATCAAGCCAAGCGCGCGGCGTGGAAGGCGATATGGTCGCCGACAAAGGTCGTCATAAAGAAGTACGAGTGATCGTAGCCTTCGTGACGGCGCAGCGTGATCTTCTGCCCAGCTTTAGCCGCCGCCTCCTCGAGCAGTTCCGGCTTGAGCTGGTTCTGCAAGAACTGATCGCCTAAGCCCTGATCAATCAGAGTGTCATCGAACGGCTTGGCGTGGCCCGCTTCGATCAGCAACGCCGCATCGTGCGCCTTCCACGCATCGCGATTGGCGCCGAGATAGGCGCCGAACGCCTTCTCGCCCCACGGGCAGCGCGTCGGCGACGCAATCGGCGCAAACGCCGATACGCTTCTGAACAAATCCGGATGCTTCATCGCCAAAGTCAGCGCGCCATGGCCGCCCATGGAGTGACCGAACACCGCGCGCTTGGCCGCTAGCGGAAAGTTCGCCTCCGCTGCTTCGATCAGATCGCGGGTGATGTAGCTTTCCATTTTGAAGTGCGGCGCCCACGGCGCCTCGGTCGCGTCGACGTAAAAGCCTGCGCCCTGGCCGAGATCGTAACCCGGATCATCCGCGACGCCCTCGCCGCGCGGCGAGGTATCGGGCGCGACGATCGCCACGCCATGCGCGGCGGCGGCGCCATAGGCGCCGGCTTTGGTGGTGAAATTATCTTCCGTGCAAGTCAGGCCCGAGAGCCAGATCAAATACGGAAACGGCCCATCGCCCGGCGGCGTGAACACCGAAAACCGCATCGCGCCGCCGGTCGCGGCGCTTGCGTGCTGCACATAAGCAAGCGTGCCGCCGTGCACGCGGTGTTGAGCTCGAATATCCATGCGCCCTGAACTAGGACGCCGGCGTCTCAGTGTGAAGGCTTACGGCGTGCGGCGCGTCGCCATCTCGGCATGCGCCGCATCGATGGCGGTGGCGAGCGCGGCGGCTTCGCCCGGCGTCGGCGAGCCGGTCACGAAGCGCAAGCGCAATTGGCCGTCGGACAGTTCGAGCGCCGCCAGGCGCGTTGCGTCACGGATGAAGAAAGGCACGTTGAGATCGGTCAGCACACGGTGATCGTTGACGCCGAGATAAATGTGCGAGCGAATGCAAAGAATGCCGTCGACATCGCCTTGCGGACGCGAAATCGGCGGACGCGCCCAAAGGATCGTATAGCCGGCAATCGGCTCGAAGCTCGAATTGCCCTCGCCGGTGGAAAGCACGCCGCAGGTCTCGGGCGGACGCGGAACTTGCGGCGCGGCCTGTTGCTGACCCGCGGGCGGCGGTGTCGTCTGATCCTGCGCCAGCGCCGGGGCTGCAAGGCACGCCAGCGCGCCCGCGATCAAAATCTTCCGGATCATGAAATCACCACCCAAAGCGCGAGGCCCCCGCGCCGCTAATGTCCCTCGCGCCAAGCTCTATACTGGCCCCGTCGCGCCAGCAACGGCGTACGGCAGGCTTAGGCCGGGCGCGCCCCTTGGCTGGCGAATTCGGCCATAAGCGCTGGATATTGTTCGCGTTCCGGGAAGCGCGCGAAGCGGTGTTTGGCGCCGGTCTCAGCGCCCGGCAGCTTCTCGGAAACGTACGATTCAATCAGCGGCACGACCCAAGTAGAGTCTTCCAACATGGCCGGCCGGAAGTTCACGAACTGGCCGCCGGCGATGCCCGCCGTGTAAAGCCAGTTCTTACAGTGCGCGCAGAAATGATGGACGCTCTCGGGCCGATGCAAGCCGCCGATCTCGGTTGGCCCCTCCGCCTCGAACCCTGATGCCGGGATCATCAGCGACAACGAGTACGCGCCGCTCGTCAGCTTCTGGCAGCCCGTGCAGTGGCAGGCCATCGAGATCACCGGCGGCGCCGTGATCCGCATCTTCACGCGCCCACACATGCAAGCGGCCGACCAAGGGAGCTTCCAGTCACTCATGGCGGATCGCCTTGCAGGATCGATTGGTTGCGGTTGAGCGCGGTCTGGATCGCCTGCAATTGCGCCTCGCTGAACTCGCCGCTGAGATTTCGCACCTGCAACCGGCCGTTTGAAATCTCCAGCACGATCAACACGTCGCCAAAGTCCAAATAGAAAGGCACACTCAGATCGGTGAGCACGCGGTGATCGAAGTCATCGATGACGAACGCGGAGCGCACGCACGAAACGCCAACGATCCTGTCGTAACCACGCGGTCGTTGCAGCGGCAATGCCGCCCCGAGGACCGTGTAATCATCCACAGCCTCGACACGCGACGCGCCATTCTCCTCCACCATCACGCCGCACCGCTCCTGGACCGGCGCATCTGCTGCAAACGCAACGCCGGCCCAGAGCAGAGCCGCGATCAAGCCGAGTGAAGCGACGCGATATCGCATCAGTAGACAACGACGCTGCGGATGCTTTCGCCTTTGTGCATCAGGTCGAACGCTTCGTTGATGCGCTCCAGCGGCAGCTTGTGCGTGATCATCGGATCGATGGCGATTTTGCCGTCCATGTACCAATCGACGATCTTCGGAACGTCCGTGCGCCCGCGCGCGCCGCCAAATGCGGTGCCCTTCCAGACTCGGCCGGTGACCAATTGAAACGGCCGCGTCGCGATTTCTTTGCCGGCTTCGGCAACGCCGATGATGATGCTCTCGCCCCAGCCGCGGTGGCACGCTTCAAGCGCTTGGCGCATCACGGTCGTGTTGCCGGTGCAATCGAACGTGTAATCGGCGCCGCCGCCGGTGAGTTCGACCAAGTGTGCGACGATGTCGCCCGAAATATCCTTCGGATTGACGAAGTGCGTCATCCCGAACTTCTTGCCCCACTCCTCACGCGCCGGATTGATATCGACGCCGACAATCATATTGGCGCCGACCAGCTTGGCGCCCTGAATGACATTGAGGCCAATGCCGCCAAGACCAAACACGATGACGTTCGCGCCCGGCTCCACCTGCGCCGTGTTGGTCACCGCGCCGACGCCGGTGGTGACGCCGCAGCCAATGTAACAGGCGCTCTCAAACGGCGCGTCCTTGCGGATCTTCGCCAGCGCGATCTCCGGCAGCACCGTGAAATTCGAAAACGTCGAGCAGCCCATATAGTGCGCGACAGGTTTGCCCTTGTACGAAAACCGCGAGGTGCCGTCCGGCATCAGACCTTTGCCCTGCGTGGCGCGGATCGCCGTGCAGAGGTTGGTTTTGCGGCTTAAGCAACTTTTACACTGGCGGCATTCTGGCGTGTAAAGCGGGATGACGTGATCGCCGACAGCCAGGCTGGTGACGCCGGCGCCAAGCTCGCGCACGATGCCCGCGCCTTCGTGGCCAAGAATGCTCGGAAAGATGCCTTCGCTATCGAGGCCGTCGAGCGTGTAGGCGTCAGTGTGGCAAACCCCGGTGGCTTTGATCTCGACCAAAACCTCGCCCGCCTTCGGGCCTTCGAGGTCCAGCTCAACGATTTCCAGGGGTTGCTTGGCGGCGAACGCCACTGCCGCTTTGGTTTTCATAACGCGCGCTCCGAATACTTGGCGCGCTTATAAACGTGCTCAGGCGGTTTTTCCCAGCCCTTTACGCTTTGTTGCTTTGCGCTTGGCGCCGGACTTCGGCTTGGCCTTGCGCGTCGACCGCGGCGCTTTTTTCGCGGCGGCTTTCTTCTTCGCTTTCGAGACTTTCGCACGCGGCTTGCGCTGCGGCGGCGCGCTGGCGAGGAAGAGCTTGGCCATACGCACGATGCGCGCGCGCGTCGCGGCGTCGACATCGTCTTGCTGGCCGGCAAGCATGCGCGCCGCTTCGACCGGCGCGAGGATCGCTATCGTTTGGCTGTAGCGCGCGAAGCCGACAATCGTCTTCTCTTGGGCAGTCGTCTCGAGCGCGCGCGCGAAATTAGCGCGACCCTGCGAAGTCGAAAACGAAGTGGTTTCGTCTTCTTGGCGACGCTTGCCCTTCGAAGGCTTGCCAGGACTCATCTCAACTATCCGCTCGCTGGCTCCAGCCGGCGCCCAAACAGCGACGGATCCCAGAGCGTTTCAGTCGGCGTGCCGTCCGCGAATACAAACAACGGACCCAAATAGGATAATACCGCACTTACCTTGGAGCGTACCAAGAGCACGACATTTATGCAGCCGTGTGAACCTTGTTCGGCAAAAGCATTTAGCATTTGTATACACGCCGTAACGTGTGACGTTGAAATCTCCGCACTGATGCGCTTTCGCCGCGCTTCTTCGACTCGAACAAAACTTGTGCGTGTGTCTTCGAGATATTCACGCACGTAGTGCGCGAGAAACGCAAGCTCGCGCAACATGAGGACAACGCGGCGTTCGTAGCCGACAGCGCGGCGACTTCCGCCCGTGCCGCCACGGCCATTCGGCTGCGGACGTCTGCGATTGCAGTCCGGCGCATCAAAATCCGGCTGCGTAATCACTTCCAACTTCCAGATTTCCTCGTCGAAATCGTAGACGAGTGAGAAACCGTATTCGAACATTTCGAATGGGATCACCGTGCAGCGATAGCCTTCGCCCTCAAGCTCAGGGTTGGTAAAATCGCGGATACGCTTGCGACAATGTTTTTCGAGCACCCGAATTTCGGGCGTCGAGAAATGATGAAGGATCGCTTCGACGCTGCTGCCCCACCGAAAACGCTTCGTGACATCGGGCATCGCGTCATCCTCGCAGGCTCGGGGGTGTGTTCAGAAAAGCGTCGGCGAAGGGACACGCAAATCCAAGCGGCGTCAACGCAGAGGATGCAAACGAAAGCACAACATTGTGTATTCTGCTGAACGTGTGTCTTCGCCGCTGACATAGTAAAAAACGCGCGCACGTTAATCTGTACAAGAATTGTTTCAGCTTGACCGGCTGTCGCTTCCGGCGTTTCTTGGATGGCGGCACGGGGGTGCTGACTGCGCCGGCGTGGCGCCCGATTGGTCGGGTGAGACGCCGGCGCTTTTAAAGCCCCACTCGTCCGGGGCGCTGCACCCCCGTCCTGCCCGCCCATATTACCCACGATGCGGGCGGGAACAATTGCGCCTCTTAGGGGCGAAAATATTTCGGTTTGACGCGGAACGAGTAGTCGCAGGCGACGTTGTATAACCGGCGCCGACCTACTCCCCCCGCCCAAGGCGCCACCGCAGCACGGGCCGGATCCATAGATCCGGCCCACCTGCATTTTAGGGGTGCGCCCTACAATCCCATGAAATGGCTGGCGAAGCCGCCGTGTTCCGTCCAGGCGTGGAGCATCCAGCCTGGCTGTTCGCCCGAGTGCGGCGCCAGCGGCTGAACATCTGTTAAAGCCAGCCCATAAACCCACGACGTCGACGGCGCGACGATCACCGGCGCATGCGCCGCCTGCCCGAACACCACGCGATGGTGGTGCCCGCAAATGATCCGCTGCACCTGCGCGTGCTTGGAGATTACCGATTTGAGAAGATCGCCGTCGTGCAGGCCGATGCGATCGAACAAGAGATCGTAGGTCGGGAACGGCGGATGGTGCAGCGCCACGATCGTTGGCCGCGCCGGCGCAGCCGCCAGCGTCCTGTCCAGCCATTCGGCTTGCGCCGCGGTCAGCATGCCATGGGTTTCGCCCGGCACGATCTGATCGACGCACACGATGCGCACTGGAAACTGATCCAGCACGAAGGACAAAAATCCCTGACGCGGCAGATACGCGTGCGCCCCGAACTGCGCGCGGATCAAAGCCCGATCGTCGTGATTGCCAGGCATGAGGAAAAGCGGCGCCGGCGGATCGACAATCGCCTCGGCGAGCGCCGCGTATTCGGCCGCACTCTCATCGTTCACGAGATCTCCGGTCAGCAGAATGGCGTCCGCGCCATAGTCACGCGCTTGCGCCAGCGCCCGCTTCAATTGCCGAAGCGATGCGCCGTCGTCATCGACACGCACGTGCGTGTCCGAAATCTGCGCAAGCAAAAACCTTCTGCTCATGCCGCGTCGCGCCCCACTTCTTGGCCCCACTGTAGGCGCGACCATGGGGTGGCCGACGCTGAATCGTCTGTGCCCGAGGTCACAGTCTGAGCAGAATTAGTCCAGCGCGCGGGCGACTCGGAAGCCCAACCCTTGCGCGCGCTGATCCGGCCGCGCCGCTTGCCGCGCCGCCGCACGCAACGCCTGGGCTTGGTCCGCGAAGCTGCCGCCGCGATAGACGCGCCGCACGCACTCGTCCGCCTGCACCGCGCCGCCATCGACCGGGGCCAGTTCGTAGGACGCCGCGTAGCAATCCTCGACCCACTCGCCGACATTGCCGTGCATGTCGAACAACGTGAATGCGTTGGCCTCGTGTGCGCCAACCGGCGTCGTCTGACGCGCACGGAAGGTGGCTTGCGTCGCTGTCACGCGCGGACCAAAGCCGTAAGCTTCACCAGCGCCGGCGCGAGCCGCATATTCCCACTCGGACTCGCTGGCGAGCCGATAGCGCAAACCGCCAACCTGTTGGTTCAGCCACTCAATGTAGCTCTGCGCATCTTGCCAGGAGACGTTGGTCACCGGCCGCTCACCACGGCCCCAGCCGCCATCGGCGGGCGAGTAGCCGTTGCAGCCGCCGCCGGCGAGGCAGGCATCCCATTGCTGGAACGTGACTTCGTACTTGCCGATGGCGAACGGGCGCAGCGTCACGTCGCGCTGCGGGCCTTCATCGCGGCCGCGACCAGCCTCGGTCGCGGGCGAGCCCATGGTGAAAAGTCCGCCGCCGAGCACAACCATTTCGGGGCATGAATCGCAATCGCGGAAAGTGTGACCCGGCGTGTACGTAACCGGCACCACGTCCTGCGCTCCAGTTTGCACCGGGATCTGTGGTGCAAGATCGCTGGCCTCCTGAGGCGCTTGCTGTTGCTGCTGTTGTTGTTGCTGATATTCGCGCACCATTGGCTCAACCGCGCGCCATACCGTCGGTCCGAAATAGATGCCGAGCGCGATCAGAGCGATGCCAGCGACAATCCACGCCACCTTGCGCGAAGCGCGTGCGAAGCGCTGGCGCTTGGAGAGAATTTCAAACGTCTGAACCCGCTGCTCCATATTATCGAGCGGCTTTTGCCCGCGCGATTGGAACGCCGCCGTCGGCGAAGAGCGCGCCATCGAACGGAATTCAGCCGAGACCAACGCCGAGCCCGGCTCCGCCAGTTCCTGCAGACGCGCCGCGACGTTGACGCCGTGGCCAAGCAGATCGTTCGTCGCGGTGACGACAACGTCGCCCACGTGCGCGCCGACACGGATCGGCGGCTCACCGCGCCCGCGTTTATCGAGAATGTCCTGAATGGCGCCGAGCGCCGAACCCGCCGAAGCGAACTCAAGCATGAAGCCGTCGCCCGCGGTGTTGAACAAACGCCCGCCATGCTTGTTGGCGGTCATGTCGATACGGGCGCGCAGTGCTTCGACCTTACGCGCCGCATTGCGCTGATCGCGCTCCGACATGGTCGAGAAGCCGACGATATCGACCGCGACAATCGACGCTAATCGGATCGTCCGATCTTCGCTGTTGGTGCTGACTGGCGCAGGCGGCGGCGTTGGCGTCGGCGCCCGCTGTTGGCCTTCACCACCTTCTTCCAAATGATCTTCTTGATCGTCGCTCACGGCACATTCCCCACACGCGGGCGGGAGACTAGCCCCCTCCCAGAGGCATTACCACCCGGTCACCCTCTTCTCACTCGCCTGAATCGGCCATGAGCAGAAGCGAACTCATGTTCTGGATGAAAGCCCCGGTGGAAATGCCGGTCGCTGGGGTCGAAGTCACGTAAGGCGAGGTGTCGTACTGGTCGCCCACCAAGGTTTGCGCGAAATCTCCGGGGGTCGGGGTTTGCGGCCCGGGCCCGACATAGGCCTGGCTGGTCGCGGTCAGCGGCGTCGGCCAATAGCCCTCGGCGTTCAGCCCCGCAATCAGCTCGCGCGTCCGCTCCGGCGTCGGCCGCGTCACCGCCCCTTCGCCGACATTCGAGGTCATGTCGGACACTTCGATATTCTCGGTGGTGAAGAAACGCGGCAGCCGGAAATTGCCACGCTGCAATGGCGAGCGCGACAGATCGGGCGCCGACGCATTTAAGCGCTCATAGCGATCGCGCAGCGGGTCAGCGTTGATCGCGCGCCATTGCGAATAGTGCGTGATCGGACGCTCGGGACTGTAGTCCCAATAATAAGCGCCGCTAACAACATTCGAGCCGCGCCGATGATTGATGCGCGCACGGTTAGTTCCGATCTCAACGAACGTCGGGTAATGACGCCCCTGCACCCGCACTTGGTCGTCACGCAGACGAACAGAGTCCAGCCACGCGAGCGCCTCTGGAATGCGCTCAATGAAACGGCGCTCGCCGGTCCATTCGTAAAAATCCATCATCTGCGCGATGTTGCCGGCAGTCGTGTGCGTAGCCAGGCTGAGCGGCTCGTAGCTGCGCGCGCCCATCGGCGCCAAGGTTTCGTGATGGTGCTGCAAACTCCAGCCCGCTTGCGGCGCCGGTTGCTGCGTTGCCGGAAACACATCCATGGCGCGGCGAATGGCGGCCAGCGCCCGCTCATCGCCGAGCGTGTGATAGATCATCAGCAGGAATTTGATGTTCTCATCCGAAACCGCATCGTTGAACGTGATGTAACGGACGTACTCGACTTCGCCTTCCACACGCGGGAAACGCTGCGGCCAGCCGCCGTTGGCGTATTGGCTCTCCAGCACAAGACTGAGCGCCCGCTCCACCGGCGCACGCAGCCGCGACGAGCGCCGCACCGCATAAAGCCGCAACAAGAATTGCGACGCTTCCGACGTGCCCGCGTCATCAAACGTCGTGTTGCCGTAATAGTGGTGGAATTCCTCCAGCCGCCAGCCGTTCTTGCCGACCGTGTCGTACCAACGGCGCACCGACTCTTCGCCGCCGAAATCGTGCAGATAATTCCAGCCGCCTGACGGGTGTTGCGCCGCGATCAAACCATCGGCGACGTCCATCGCCGCCTGATAATAAAACTCGTCGCGCGTCGCGTGATAGCAATCGAGATAAAGATGGCCGACCGTGGCTGTGCCCGGCGGCTGCATCCAGATCATCGTCGGATACGCTTCCATCTCGCCCCAACGGCGCGACAGATCCGGCAGATAGCTCCACACATATCCGCCGCGATACGCAATGCGTTCGCGCATGAAGCGCGCCGCACGCTTCATCGCCGCGCGCGCTTCGCGTTGCAGATCACTGTTACCGGTGTCATCGCCCGCGACAAAAAAAGACGAGCAAGCACTCGTCATCACAGCGCCCGATGCGCCGGCAAGCAGCGCGCGGCGCGAAGTGTTTCGCACTTCGATCATCTGTTTTCGCGTTCCCTTCCCGCTCAGCGCGCGGGCGCGAACGGCCCGGACGAGAGCATGTGTTTTCTAATCTTGCCCGCGGCTGTGCGCGGGAACTCGTCCACGAACGTGACGTGTCTGGGCGTTTTATATCCAGCCAGATTGGCGCGGCAAAACTGAATCACCTCGTTGGCTGAGATCGGCTGCGCATCTGGCCGCAACAACACGAAGGCATGGCCCACTTCGCCCCATTTCTCGTCGGCGACGCCGATGATCGCCGCTTCCAACACCGCCGGATGGCGCGCCAGCGCATTTTCGACCTCGGCCGGATACACGTTCTCGCCGCCAGAAATGTACATCTCCTTGATGCGGCCAGCGACGTAGAAGCAGCCGTCGGCGTCAACGTGGCCGATGTCGCCGCTCTTCAGCCAGCCATCGCTGGTGAACGCTTTGGCGGTTTCTTCTGGACGCTTCCAATAGCCGGGCGTGAGCCCCGCGCCGCGCATCCAGATCTCACCGCTCTCACCTCGCGCAACATCTTCGCCATCAGCGTCGACAATGCGCACGTCGAGCAACATTTGCGGCTTGCCCACCGAACCGATTTTCGACAGCGCATCCTCAGGCGCCGCGACAAACGCGGTCGGCCCCGTCTCGGTCATTCCGTAGCCGTTGCACACGCGCACGCCGCGCGCGGCGAAGCGTTCAACCAAAATGTCCGGCAGCGGCGCGCCGCCGCATCCCCACGAACGCACGCGCGAAAGCTCGGCGGCGTCGAACGCAGGATGCAGCGCCAATTGCTGATAAACCGCCGGCACGCCGAAAAACACATCGAGGCGCGGCATCAATTCCAGTGCGCGCGCTTCATCAAAGCTCGGCATCACGATCACCGTGCCGCCAGCGATCAAAGTCGGCAGCGTGACAAGCTGAATGCCGGCGGTGTGAAACAACGGCAGGAAGTTCAGCGTCGTATCGCCGCCACGCACCCCGAACGCTTGCGACACGTGAAACGCATTCACCGCCGCCATCTGGTAGGTTTGGATGACGCCCTTCGGCGCGCCGGTGGTGCCGGAGGTATAACTCAGGGTCCAAATGGCGTCGCCGCGCCAGCGGCGTTCACTGCGCAGCGGCGCTGCCGCGCCGAGCGCTGCTTCGTAGTCGCGCTCCAGATTGAGCTGCGGCACGGACGCGAGCGAGCGCGCCAGCTCCGCATCGGAATCGCCATAAACCAGCAGCTTCGGCGCAAAATCCGCGATCACGGGCGCCAATTCGAGCGCCGGCATCCGCCAATTCAGCGGCACCAGGATCGCGCCAAGCTTGGCGCACGCGAACATGATCTCAAAAAACTCGATGCGATTGCGGCAGAGGATCGCCACGCGGTCTTCGCGCTCAACGCCGCGCGAGGAAAGCACCGTCGCCGCGCGCGCCACCCGGTCGTCCAGCGCGGCATAAGTCAGCGTGCGCCCGCTCAGCGCATCCTCGAACGCGACGCGATGGGGCGTCAGCGCCGCCCGCTTGGCTGTAATGTCGACGAGGTCGACACTCATGGTCACCTCCCCTAACGCGCCTCTCTTTAGGAAGCGTCGCCCTTCTTGGCCCGCGGCGCGAGCCCATTGATCATCAAATCTGCAGCAGCTTCCGAGACGGCGTTGATGTCCGCCCCATCGTCCCAGACCCCGAACTTCAAACCCAGAAACGTGGAAGCGCCCATCAGCGCCCAAACGCGCACGTCGTCATCGCCCTGGCTGATCTCGCCGCGTTTCGCCGCTTGCGCCAACTGCTGACGATACGCTTCTGAGAATGTGCGATAATAAGCGCGGTACGCTTCCGGCGCCACGAACTGCGCCTCCATGACGATACGATAAAGCGCCTTATGCGCCCGCACGAATTCGACGTAAGCGTGAATGCCGAGCCGCTCAGCCTCAAGCCGGTTCGGCGCATCCTTGACACTTTCGCTCAGCACATGCCGCGTCCGAGCACCCATATCGGCGACCAGGGCTTTGAACACCTCGTCCTTCGATTTGAAGTACACGTAAAACGTTCCGAGCCCGACGCCTGCCGTCTGGGTGATGTTTGAGATGGCGGTCTCGTGGTAGCCGCGCGCCCCGAACTCCTGCTCCGCCGCATCCAAAAGTCGACGCAAAGTCCGCCGCCCCCGTTCCGTCTTGGGCCCAGTGCGCTCGTCAGTAGTCGCCGCTTCGGAACCTGAATGTTGACTCATGTTTCAAGTCTCCGGTATAAGCAGCGATAACACAAGAATAATTCGGCTCGAGAACCAGGCCGAGGGGGGAAATGCCGGTCATGCCGGGCCACGTTTTGCCAGATGGGGCGACCATGTCCTACGCCGATACCGGCGTCGGCGCGCCCGTTCTTCTGGTGCACGGCTGGGCTGCGAATGGCGGCTTTTTCAACGACTTGGCTAAGCGCCTCTCCGCATCGCATCGCGTCATCACGCTGACGCTGCGCGGACATCCAGGCTCGGGCCAAGGCGGCTCTCCACTCACCATCGAAACGCTCGCTGATGATATCGCGCATTTCGTTGAGACGCTCGATCTTAAGGGCGTCATCGCCCTCGGTTGGTCGATGGGCGCCATGGCGCTTTGGGCCGCCGCACCGCGCCTTGGCGCGCGCCTGAGCGGCCTCATCGTCGAAGACATGGCCCCGCGCCTCGTCAACGACGCGGCCTGGTCGCACGGCCTCTCCGGCGCTTACGCCGCCGGCGACGTCGCCCCGACTTTGTCGGAAATCGAAGCCGACTGGCCGACCTACGTCACCCGCTTCGCCCCGCGCATGTTTGCGCCCGGCATCAAAGACAAACGCCCCGACCTCATCGAGTGGGTCACCGCGGAAATGTCGAACGCCAATGCGCGCGCCATGGCGTCGCTCTGGGCCTCGATGGCCGCTCAAGATTTTCGCACCGCCCTCACCCGCATCGGCCAGCCGATGCTCGTGATCAGCGGCGGCGACAGCCAAGTCTACCCCGACGGCGCAACCGCGTTCGTGGCGCACACCGCCCCGAACGCGTCGCGCGTCGTCATCGCAGGCGCAGGTCACGTCCCGCATCTCGAAGCGCCGGATGCATTCTTCAACCACGTAGAATCTTTCGCCCGCACACAGCGGCGAAGTGAAGTTAAAAGCGGAGGAGCAGTCACATGAAACGGTTTGGCGATCAGGCGCGGCTAGCGCTGTTGTTGGCGAGCGTTTGCGCATCGCCATTCGCGTTCACCAGCCCTGCCTTGGCGCAGGAAGCGCAAGTAGAGGAAAGCGACGAACTCATCGTCACGGCCCGCCGTCGTGCGGAAAACCTGCAGGACGTTCCGATCGCGATCACGGTGCAGTCGGCTGAGCAGCTCGATCAGCGCGGCGCCTCGGACATCACCGTGCTGCAACAAACCACGCCGAACGCCACCGTTCAGGTCGCGCGCGGTTCGAACTCGACGCTGATCGCGTTCATTCGCGGCGTCGGCCAGCAAGACCCGCTCTGGGGCTTCGAGCCGGGCGTCGGCCTCTATGTTGACGACGTCTACATCGCCCGCCCGCAAGCGGCTGTGCTCGACATCTTCGACATCTCGCGCATCGAAGTTCTGCGCGGCCCGCAAGGCACGCTCTACGGCCGTAACTCGGTCGGCGGCGCGGTGCGTTACGTGACCTCGGAAATGGATACCGAAGCGCCGCATCTGCGCGCCCGCTTCAACTACGGTTCCTACAACCAAACCGACGTAATCCTCTCCGGCTCGCTGCCGCTGAGCGACACGTTCGTCATCGGCGGCGCGCTCGCGCTCTATGTCCGTGACGGCTACGGCGAAAACCTCACCACCGGCGCTGAGCACTACAACAAGGACGTCGACGCCTATCGCATCAGCGCCCAGTGGACGCCGACCGACGACCTCACTGTTCGCTTCACCGCCGACGGCGTTGATGACGACTCTGCGCCGCGTCACGGCTATCGCCTCGCCGACTATCCGGCTGGCGGCCCGAACTACGCCCCGCTCGGCGACGTCTATGACACCCGCGCCGGCTCGGGCGACGAGAACCACGTCGAAACCCGCGGCGCCGCGCTGCATGTCGATTACGAGATCAACCCGAGCCTCACGCTGCGTTCGATCACCGCGCATCGCGAAGGCCAAACCAACGGCACGATCGACTTCGACAACACGCCGAACCCGACGCTCGACATCCCGGCCTACTACGCCGACGAACAGTTCACGCAGGAATTCCAATTCCTGTTTGACTACGGCCGCATCCAAGGCGTCGCCGGCATCTTCTACCTCGACGGCATGGCCGAAGGTGCGTTCGACACGGTGCTCGGCTTCGCCGGCCCGCTGACGATCTTCACGCAAGGCCGCGTCGACACCGAGTCGCTCGCTGCATTCGCCGACGTCAGCTTCGACGTTACTGACACGCTGGCGCTCTCCGTCGGCGGCCGTTGGACGCGCGATGAGAAGACCGGCACGGTCTATCGTCAGAACTTCACCGGCATCCGCAGCCCATTCTTCGGCAACGGCGCGGCGATCCCGGGCCTGGTCCGCACCAACTACACGAACTCGGCTGAGTTCGAAGAGTTCACGCCGCGGATCTCGCTCACTTGGGAGCCGAGCGATGACCTGACGCTCTACACCTCGTTCAGCCAAGGCTTTAAGTCGGGCGGCTTCGACATGCGCGGCGACGCCGTGTTCACGCCGAACACCGTCAACGGCTACGAGCCGGAATTCGTCGACACCTACGAAATCGGCTTCCACTCGTCGCTGCTGCAAGGCCGCTTCAACCTGAGCGGCGCGATCTTCCAGTCCGATTATCAGGACATGCAGATCACCCGCCAAGAACCGACCACGCTCGGCGGCATCGCCAGCTTCGTCGACAACGCGGCGGCTGCTGAAATCCGCGGCGCCGAACTCGAAGGCCGCTTCCACTTCACCAGCAACCTGACCGCCAACTTCGCGGTCGGTTACATCGACGGTGAGTTCAAGGAATACATCTCGAACACGGTTGTCGCGAACCCGGCGCCGCCGCCGGCCACGATCGTCGTGCCGATCGATCTGTCGGGCTCGGCTGCGTTGCAGAACACGCCGGACCTCACCGCCTCGCTCTCGTTCACCTACACGGTGGATCTGGCGGGCGGCCAACTCGCCATCACGCCGTCGGCCGCTTATCGCGGCGACAGCCAGATGTTCGAGTTCGCAACTCCGTTGCTCGATCAGCAGGCATACACGCTCTACAACGCGTCGATCACCTGGACCTCGGAGAGCGATCGCTTCCGGCTCGGCCTGCACGGCCAGAACCTGGGCGACGAAGTCTATCGCGTGGGCGGTTACAACTTCCCGGGCGCCACCTTCGGCAACTCGATCATCGGCTTCTACGGCCCGCCGCAAACTGTGACGGCAAGCGTGGAAGTGCGTTTCTAATCACTCCCTAAGACCACTTCGGACACGGCGGCGCGAACTCCCTCGCGCCGCCGTTTTCTTTTGCGTATGAGCAGTGCCATGACCGAGACCACCGCAACCGCCAAACCCGAGGCGCCCTCCTATCGCTATTGGGTGCTCGCGGTCTTATTCGTGGCCTACACGTTCAACTTCATCGACAGACAGATCATGGGCATCTTGAATGTGCCCATCCAAGCCGAGCTCGGCGCCAGCGACGAGCAAATGGGTCTGCTTGGCGGCCTCTCGTTCGCGATGCTCTATTGCGGCCTCGGTATTCCGATCGCGTATCTCGCCGATCGCTGGGATCGCTCCTGGATCATGACGATCTCGCTCGCGCTGTGGAGCGGCTTCACCGCGATCTGCGGCGTTGCGCAAAATTACACGCAATTGTTTCTCGCCCGCATGGGCGTTGGCGTTGGCGAAGCAGGCGGCGTTGCGCCGGCGTATTCACTGATCGCCGATTATTTCCCACCCAAGGAGCGCGCCCGCGCGCTGGCGGTCTATTCATTCGGCATCCCGATCGGCAGCGCCGCCGGCATCGCCTTTGGCGGCGTGATTGCGCAAGCCTGGGATTGGCGCGTTGCGTTCGTCGCCGTTGGCCTCGCGGGCGTGCTCTTCGCCCCGCTCTTCCGCCTGGTTTTGCGCGAGCCGCCACGCGGCCGCTACGATGTGAAAGCGGACGCCGCGCCCGACGCGCCAAAGCCGAAGAGCGCGAGTTTCCTCAGCTCCATCAGCTATATCGGCAAGAAGCCCAGCTTCTGGCTGCTCTCGATCGGCGCGGCGTTCTCATCGATGATGGGCTACGGCTCGTTCTATTGGATCCCAACCTTCCTGCAGCGCTCGTATGGCTTCAGCCTCACCGAGGCAGGCTTCTATTACGGCGCGATCTTGCTCATCGGCGGCGTCATCGGTGTGTGGCTCGGCGGCTTCTTGGGCGACAAACTTGGCGCCAGCAAACGCAGCATGTTCGCGCTCGTGCCCGCGTGCGCGTGGCTGTTGGCGATGCCCTGCTACGCGTTCGGCCTGCTCTCGCCGTCTCGTGAAATCGCGTTCGTGCTCTTCCTGGTGCCGACGGCGCTCGGACTTGTGTGGCTGGGCCCGGTCATCGCCGCTGTGCAACACCTAGCGCCAGCGACGATGCGTACGATGGCGTCCGCAAGCTTCCTGCTGATCAACAACCTCATCGGCATCGGCGTCGGCACCTGGCTGCTCGGCCGCATGTCGGTCGAACTCGCAGACCGCTTCGGCGAAGAATCCCTGCGCTACTCAATCCTCGCCGGCACGAGCTTCTACATCGTCGCCGCCCTGCTTTACCTCGTCGCCAGCCGAACGCTGAAACGCGACTGGGTCGACTAGACCAAGAGAGTTTTCGGGCGGCTGCTTTCGGGCAGCCGCCCATTTTTCCGCCCTGACCGGCTTGCATATAACTGACCAGTCAGTTATATGCATCCAATGTCCGCCAAATCCGCCGCCGCCAAGGCCCGAGCCCCTGCCCCCCGCTGGCAGCGCCGGGCTGAGGCGCGTCCGGAGGAAATCCTCGACGCGGCGCTGGCCGAATTCACTGCCCGCGGCTTCGAAGCGGCGCGGATGGAGGACATCGCCAAGGCCGCCGGGCTCTCAAAGGCTGCGATCTACCTCTACTTCCCCAGCAAAATGGCGCTGCTGGAAGCGCTGATCGAAGCCAAGGTCGCGCCGCTGGCGGCGCAGGCGCAAAAGCTCGCCGCCGCCGGACGCGACGACCCGCTGACGGCGCTGCGTATGCTGGCGACAGTCGCCGCCGCGCGCATGTCCGATCCCAAGGTCCTGGCGGTGCCGCGGCTGGTTATCGCCATCTCCGGGCGCTTCCCCGAGATCGCCGACTATTATCGCAGCCACGTCGTCGCCAAGGCGCGCGCGGCGCTGGAAGAGCTCATCGAAGCCGGCATCGCCAAGGGCGCCATCCGCAAGGTCGACACATCGGCTGTCGTGCGCGCGCTGATCGGCCCGCTCTTCTTTGAAGCCATGTGGACGCACGTGCTGCGGGGCGAAACCGCTCTCCATCAGCCGCAAAAGCTGATCGAACAGCAATTCGACGTACTGCTGAACGGGTTGGAGCCACGCGCATGAAGCGCCTTTTGCTTTCCCTCGCCGTGCTGTTGAGCGCCTGCGGCCAACGCACCAGCGAGACGCTGCAAGGCTACGGCGAAGCCGATTACATTTACATCGCCAGCCAGGAAACCGGCGTCGTGCGCGAACTCTTGGTGCGTGAAGGCGATCAGGTCGAAGCCGGCACGCCGATCTTCACGCTCGATCGTGAGCGCCTGACCTACAACGCCGCCACCGCCGGCGCGCAAGCGCAAGCCGCCAGCGCCGGCATCCGCACAGCCCAAGCCGAAGCCGCCTTGGCAGAGCGCAACTACGCGCGCGGCGCAGCGCTTTTCGATCGCGGCTTCTATCCACGCGCCCGTCTCGACGCTGACCGCGCCGCGCGTGACGCAGCCAACGCACGCTTGGCGCAAGTGCGGCGCGAAGCCAGCGCCGCCAGCGCCGCCACGGGCCTCGCGCGCCAGCGCTTGAGCGACACCAACGGCGCCGCGCCAATAGCGGGCGTCATCCAACAAATCTATCATCGCCCCGGCGAAGTCGTCGCCGCCGGCCAACCGATCGCGGCGCTGCTCGCGCCATCGAACATGAAAGTGCGCTTCTTCGCGCCGCAAGACATGCTCGCCCGCTTGCCGGTCGGCGCGCGCGTATTGGTCAGCTGCGACGAATGCGGCGAACCTGTCGCCGCGCGCATCAGCTACGTCGCCAGCGAGCCGCAATTTACGCCGCCCGTGATCTACTCGGTCGATCAGCGCGAGAAGCTAGTGTTCTTGATGGAAGCGCGCTTCGACGCGCCGAACGCCATTCGGCCCGGCATGCCCGTCGATATCCGGCTCAGCGAATGAGCGACGACATCGTCATCGATGTGCGCGGGCTGACGAAATCGTTCGGCGACCGCAAAGTCGTTGACGATTTCGATCTGAAAGTGCCGCGCGGCGCGATCTACGGATTCTTAGGCCCAAACGGCTCCGGCAAAACCACCACCATCCGCATGGTCTGCGGCCTCCTGAAACCTGAAAGCGGCGCCGGCGAAGTGCTGGGCTACGACGTCCTGAAAGAGAGCCTCAAGATCAAAGAGCGCGTCGGCTACATGACGCAGAGATTTTCGCTCTACGAGGATCTCTCGATCCGCGAAAATCTCGAGTTCATCGCCCGCCTCTACGATCTCGATCGCCGCGCCGAGCGTGTCGATCAAGCGCTCGCCGACCTCGGCCTGGCGGAGCGGCAGGCACAGCTCGCGGGCAAACTCTCCGGTGGTTGGAAGCAACGCCTCGCGCTCGCCGCCTGCATGATCCACGAACCGGAATTGCTGCTGCTCGATGAACCCACCGCCGGCGTCGACCCCAAAGCCCGGCGCGATTTCTGGGATCAAATCCGCCGCTATTCCGCCCAAGGCGTCACCACGCTCGTCTCCACCCACTACATGGACGAAGCCGTGCAATGCGATTCCATCGCCTACATCGCCTACGGCAAAAAACTGATCGACGCGTCCACTGCCGATATTCCCGCACAAATCGGCCTCAGCTGCTGGCGCGTCGCCGGGCGGCCGCTGATGCAAGCACAGACGCAACTAGAACAATCGCCGGGCGTCGAACTTGTAGCGCGCTTCGGCGCCGAGATGCATGCTTGCGGCAAGGACGCCGCCGCACTCGAACGCGCCGTGCGCGCAGTGAAAGCGGCGCAGCCGCATGTCGAGATCGAGAAAATCCAAGCCGGGTTCGAGGAAATCTTCATCTACCTCATGTCCGGCAGCATCGACAACTTCCAATGAAGCTCATCGAGCTCTCCTGGTCGCGCGTGTTCGCCGTGTTCTTGAAAGAACTGGTTCAGATGCGCCGCGACCGGCCGACGTTTGCGATCATGATCATGATGCCGGTGATGCAGCTCGTGCTGTTCGGCTTCGCCATCAACACCGATCCCAGGCATCTGCCGGCGGTTGTCGAAATGCGCGAGGACGGCCCGCTTACCCGCGCGTTCCTCGCATCGCTGCACGCCTCGTCCTACATCGACATCGTCGCCGTCACGCATGAGCCGGACGAAGGCGAAGCCATGCTGCGCTCCGGCGAAGCGACGTTTCTCATCTCCATTCCCGCCGGTTTCGAGCGGCGCCTGGTGCGCGGCGAGCGCCCGCAATTGCTAATCGCCGCCGACGCCAGCGATCCCGTCGCCGCCGGCGGCGCCATCGGCGCGGTTGAGCGCATCGCGCAATCGGCGTTCGCGCCGGAATTCGAAGGCTCGCTCTCGTATCTGGCGCGCCCACCGCCGGCTTACGAAGTCGTCGTCCACCGGCGCTACAACCCAGCCGGCGTCAGCGCTTTCAACATCGTGCCGGCTCTACTCGGCGTCATCCTCACGATGACCATGGTGCTGATCACCTCGATCGCGCTCACCCGCGAGAGCGAACGCGGCACCATGGAGAATTTGCTCGCGACCCCGATCCGGCCCATCGAAGTGATGATCGGCAAAACCACGCCTTATATCGGCGTCGGCGCCATCCAAGTCGCGATCGTGCTCATCGCCGCGACTTTGCTCTTCCGCATCCCATTCGCCGGCTCGTTCCTGGCCTTCCTGGCGGCGGTGACGCTATTCATCTTCGCCAACCTGATGCTGGGCTATCTCATCTCCACCGCCGCGCGCACGCAGCTGCAGGCGATGCAGATGACGTTCTTCATCTTCCTGCCGTCGATCCTGCTCTCCGGCTTCATGTTTCCGTTCCGCGCCATGCCGGATTGGGCGCAAGCGATCGGCACAGCGCTGCCGATCACGCATTTCCTGCGCATCGTCCGCGAGATCATGCTGAAAGGGGCCGGCTTCACCGACATCCTTGGCGACCTCTTGCCGCTCGCGCTTATCCTGCTGACGCTTGCAACGCTCGCGCTGCTGCGCTTCCGCCGCACACTGGACTGATCAGGTGTCGCCAGCGCGGCAACGGCGCCAAACCGTCGGCGTGCGCCCATCCAGCGGCCAATCCGTGCGCCGCCAATAAAATTCGTCGGGACTGTTGAACACCGCCCACCACACCACTGGGTCGCCAAGATGCGTCAGCCGCTCTTCGCCCTCGATGAACATCATCACGCGCCCGGCTTGCGCTTGCAGCACGATGTAGCGAATGCCCGGCTCGTCCGGCGCTTCGCCGAAGGTCAGGTCCACATACTTGCCGTCCGCCGTTGGCACGAACAGCTGGCCCTCGTGACACGGAATCTGCACGCGGCCGCTGCTCGCCTCGACCACCTGCCAGCGCCCGAGAAACGTAGAGATCGGCGTCGGCGTGGACTGTGTCTGCGCCACAGCTGCGCCCGAGACAAAAGCGATCAGAGCAAAAAACAGCGCAATCGAACGCATGTCAAAAGCCTCCCCTCCAGGAAGCTTATGGGCCGATCCGCAAAGCGGCAAGGATTAGACGGCCAGCGCCGCTTCCTGCGTCGCGCCCACGATCGGCGAGATGGCGTCGAACACTTCGCGGGCCACGGCTTCGTCGGCGCCTTCGCGCGCCAGCAGCACCAGCCGCTCCATCGCCTCATGCAACGCCGCCAAGCCGCGCGGCGGCGAGCCCACGGCGATCACGTTCACGGCTGGGTCCGGCTCACGCCATTCCTCAACGCCGATCAGCGCTTCGTGCAGCTTCTCACCCGGGCGCAATCCGGTGAACACGATCGAGACATCGGCGCCAGGCCGCAAACCCTGCAGGCGGATCACTTCGCGCGCCAGTTCCACCACCGGCAGCGCCTCGCCCATCTCAATCACCAGCGCCACACCGCGCAGCGGCGCCGCCAAACCAACCGCCGCCGCCTGCAACAGCGCATCAGCCGCTTGCGGGATCGAGAGGAAGAAGCGCGTCACTTCCGGATCGGTGATCGTCAGCGGGCCGCCGGCGGCAAGCTGTTGCTCGAACGTCGGGATCACCGAGCCGGTCGAGCCCAGCACGTTGCCGAGTCGCAGCGCCACAGCGCGCATGTCGCCTTTGCGATCGAGCGCTTGGCAATACAATTCGCCCAGCCGCTTCGAGGCGCCCATCACGCCGGAAGGATCGACCGCCTTATCAGTCGACACAAAAACCAAATGCGCGCCGACAGCTTGCGTTGCTTCCGCGACATTGCGCAGCCCGGCGACATTGGTCAGCACGCCTTCGCTCGGAAACGCTTCAACCAGCGGCACCTGCTTCAACGCCGCCGCATGAAACACGATCTCTGGACGCTCGCGCTTAAACCAGCGGCGCATCGCATGCGCATCGCGAATGTCAGCAAGCACCGGCGTTGCATCCGGCAATTCCTGGCCGATGCGGAAGAGATTGTACTCGGAGCTATCCAGCAGCGAGAGCCGCGCCGGCGCGAGGCCGGCAATGCGCCGCGCCAACTCACTGCCGATCGAGCCGCCCGCGCCGGTGATCAGCACGCGCTTGCCTTCGATCAGTTTGCGAATACGGGCCGCATCGATGTCAGCAATCGGGCTGCCGACGAGGTCGTCGATCCGCAACGGACGCAAGCCGCCGCGCTCGATCAACTCGACCCGCAAACGCGCGTCGGCGGCGCGCTCGAGCAGCGCCCGCGCCTCGGCGCCATCGGCAGGCGGACGCGCCAGGATCACCCGGCCAGCTTCGATGTTTGAGAAATCCAGATCTTCCCAGCGGGCAGCGCGAACAAGAATTGGAAACGGGCTATCGCCCTCGCCGATTATTGCCGCGCCAATAATATTCAGAGCCCGCAGCGCAGGCATGGAGGCGGCCTCGCGCAATGCCTGCGCGCACCCAGCAAGGATAGAGCCCCCCGTCATTCCCACACCGCAAGTGCCGATCTAGACGAGCTTGGTATGAAACAGGCCCAAACAGAGTCCAGCCCGTTCACCAGTTTATCCTGTCACGATTTGATGACAGCTGTGTCAGCGCTTTGATTTTGGCCGCTCAGCTAAGTTCCATTGCTGAAATTTGAGGCTCAGACCGGTAGCGCAACACGACCATTCCCGGCGGCGACTTCAAGCGGCTGATCAAGCTCCGCGCCGTCGATACGGTATTCCCCGCCAGCCGCCTTCACCAGCGCACAGCCGGCAGCGACATCCCAGATCATCGAACCGGATTCCCGGTACGCCTCGGCGCGCCCTGCGGCGACGTACGCCAGCGCACTCGCCGCCGAGCCGATCATCCGCACTTTGCGCCAGGCCGTCAGCCGCGCCTCGAACAACTTCATCGACTCTGCGCTGGCGCGCGAGGGCACGCCGGTTTGAAGAATGCCGCCCGCCGGATCGGCGATATCGGAGACACGCATCGGCTTGCCATTGAGCCACGCGCCTTCGCCGACAATGCCGCTGAACTGCTCGCCCATGACAAAGCAATCGACGACGCCAAGCACGGGCGCGCCATTGTCGAGCAGCGCGATCGACACCGCGCAGTGCGGATAGTCGCGCAGATAGTTCACGCTGCCGTCGAGCGGATCGACCGCCCACACATAGCGATCACCGCGCTCACGCACCCGCGTCCAGCCGGCCTCTTCCGAGATCGCCGCGAACGGCGTCGCTTGCTCCAGCGCCGTCAGGATGATCGCTTCGGCGCGCGTGTCGGCATCGATCTTCACTTCGCGGCCAATCTCGGCCTCGACCACGGCCCAGCTGCGCCGATGCGCCAGCAAAGCGGCGCTCGCTTGCGCGGCGGTGCGCTCGGCGATCGCCAGAAAATCCTTCAACTCGCTCAAGATCGGCTCCTTGGCGTCTGCTTAGCGCCCCTCTTCCTCTTGGAGAAGCGCGCCATCCGCGCTTTAGTGCGCCCGGAGCTGGGCGATGGACGGCGGGCAAGCCAAACCACCTACCCCGCGCCCTGTGGCCAAGCCGCCGCAGGGTCTGAGCCCGGCTGCGCTCGATAAGCGGCTGCAAATCCGCAAACGCGCCCGCGACGACGCCGCCCGCAATCTACCGCGCCACGACGCGGTGGAGCTCTCGGGCCTCGAACTCTCCGTCATCGAAGCTGTGGCCAGCGAACGCACGCGCGTCGATCAAGCCCGCGATCAAGCGCGGGCCGAAGCCGAACGGCGGCTGCGAGCCCTTGCCCCGACACCGCAAGACTTTTCCGGCGCAGCGCTCGATGCGCGCCTGGGTCTCACCCAAGCCGAAGGCCGCATCGCGCACGATTGGCGCGCCGCCGCCGCCCGCGCCGCTCAAGCCCGCACCGACATGGAAGCGTTCAAGCGCCAGCACGGCCTGCGCCGCGCCGCCGTCTATCCGCGCTCAACGCTGCTGCAAGCGGGCCTGTTGTTTTGCGCCGCCGTGTTCGAAGCGCTGTTTAGCGCCGCGCTGTTCGCCGAGGACGACGCGCGCGGCCTGCTCGGCGGCGCCATCACCGCGATCGGCCTTTCAGGCGCCAACGTCACGCTCGGCTTTCTCGCCGGCTTTCTCGGCTTGCGCTACATGCAGCACGCGCAGATGCCGATCAAGATTGGCGGCGGCATCGCGTTCGCGGCAGCGGCGTTTCTGGCGCTCATGCTCAATCTCTTCGCCGCCGATTGGCGCGATCGCTTGGCCGAAATGGCCGGCCGGCAGATCGACATGGGCTCTGACGCCGGCTTTCATCTCTGGTCATTGCTGCAACTGGAAACCCCGCAGGCGATCATCTTGCTGATGCTCGGCGCCGGCGTTTGGGTGTTCGCGGCGTTGAAGGGCTACTCCGGCTTCGACGATCCCTATCCGGACTTCGGCAAGATGGCGCGCGCAGCCGAGGACGCCGCCGAAGATCTCTCCGACTTCCGCACCACCGCCCGCCGCGAACTTGAAGCGCCCGTCGACACCGCCAAAGCCGCCATCGCCGCGCGGCTCGAAAAGATGCGGGCCGAGTTTCAAGCGATGAGCAAAGCTTTCGACGGCGCCGCCGCGAAGATGGAAGCGCTCGACGCAAACGCCCGCGCGCTCGACGCCGCTGCCGCCGCCGCGATCCATCTTTATCGGCAGGAAAACATGGCCGCCCGCACCGCGCCGGCGCCGCTTTACTTCAGCGCAGAACCGCCAAGCGCCGGCCCAGCGCTCGATGCGCTCGCCTCTTCCGCATCCATGCTCGACGAGGCGCGCACAAAGCTCACCGACAGCCAGCGCCAATCCTCGCAAGCGCTGGAAGAATTGCTGGCTGAACTCAACAAAGCCACCGCGCGGCTCGATGCGGGAGAAGCTGCGTGAGCCGCCGGCGCGGCGCTGGCGGGCGCAACGCCCTCGGCCTCGCGCTCATCACTGTCGCCGCCATCGTGCTCGGCGGCTTGGGCGCGGCGGCGTTCATGATGCGCCCGCCGCCGACTGACGCTGAAACGCTCTGCCGCACCGATGCGCCACTCGCGGCGCACACCATCATCCTCGTCGACGCAACGGACCGGCTCGAGCCGCGCCACCGCCGCAAACTACGCGCTGTGTTGGCGCAAGAGCGCGGCCGGCTTTCGCAATATGATCGGCTCACCATCATGCGGCTCAACATGCGCCGGCCGCAGGAACCGACGATCCTGTTTTCAAAATGCCTGCCGCGCCCGCCCGAACAAACCAATCCGCTGTTCGAGAACGCCCGCCTCACCCAGCAACGTTGGGACGAAGATTTCGCCGGCGCGCTCGACAACGCCGTGCGCAGCGCCGCCGCCGCTGGGCGTGCGCGCGCTTCTCCGATCATCTCAGGCTTGCGCGCCGTCGCCGCCGACCCGGATTACGATTCCTCCATCCCAGCGCGGCGCCTAGTGCTGGTGTCCGACTTGCTCGAACATGATCCACAGGGCTTTTCGCTTTACGCGCCGGAAGCGGACTTCGCGGCATGGCAAGCGCAAGCGCCTTTGGGGCCGCCGGACTTCACCGCTGTTGATATCCGCGTTGTTCCCATCGACCGCCCGGACCACGCCGAGCGGCAAGCGGCGGCGCTCGATCATTTCTGGCCCGCATTCTTCCAGGCCGCGTCTGTCCAAACTGTAAGCACCGATCCCGCCCCGTGAGCGTTTAGCTTCGCACGCGCGCGACTCACCTTACGCTCGCGTTGGAAGCCGGGACCCGGAGGGGCATTTGAACACGTATAATTGGCAAGGCGCGAGCGGACGCTGGTACGAGTTCGAGATTGCGCGTGCGCAACGTGCGTGGGATCCGGTTGGCGGCGTCTACATGTTCGTCAAACCACCGGAACAACCGGCGCTCGATTGGGGCGGCCCGATCTGCCTGTTCGTTGCGCGCAGCGATGATTTCTCCAAGGCGCTGGCGCGCCACGAAATGTGGCAAGCCGCCGAGAACCTTGGCGCGCGTGAAATTCATCTGCTGGTGATCAAGGACGATCAGACCCGCGCTCAGGTCGAGAAAGACTTGCTCGAAGCGCAAGCTCCGATCCTCAACCGCAACATGCTGCGCCGCGTCGCCTAATCAGCGGCGTGCGGCCACAGCAGAGTCTGGCGCATCGCTAAACACGCCATCGACATTCGCGTCGTAAAAAGCGCGCAGCTCAGCGTCGAAATCGCCATGCTGGCGCAAGTAATCTGCAGCGTTCGGATCGCCGCGTCGCAGCGCTTGCGGCAAAAAATAGTTCTCCGGCCGCAGCGTCCACACATGCACCAGCAAACCTGCCGCATGCGCGCGCGCCACAAGATCGGTCTGCTCCAACGCGCCGCCATCGGCCTCGCTTATAACCAGCGTCTTCGGCACGCCGATGCCCGAAGCGTATCCTGCGATCGTGCGTAAGCCCTCATCGGTTCGCAAATCGCCCGAGAGCAAATCCTGCCGGTCCCACGGGCCGCGATAATTTTCCATCAGCTGGATCGTTCGCCAGCGGATCGAAGACATTTGCGCCAGTTGGATGAGCGGCCAGGTCTCGAAGCATTGCACGAACATGATGTCCGCTGCGGCTTGCCCACCAGCCGCGCGAACATCGGCAATAAACGCCGGCACGGGATCGAACCCGCGCTCGCGCAAGAACGATGGATGCTTGAGCTCAGGATAAATGCCGACGCCAGCTTCGCGCGCCAGCGCCAAAGCTTCGGCAAATGTCGGCACGGCGTCTTGGCCATTGTAAGCTAGATTGCCGGGGCGCAGTTGCGGCAAGCGCTCTTTGCAACGCAGCGTCTTCAGCTCCGCCAGCGTGAAATCCTCGACCCACCATCCCGTCGCCGTTGTGTTGTCGACGCGTTGCTCACGACGGCGATCGGCAAACTCAGGTCGCTCGGCGACGTCCGTCGTCTCGGAAATCTCGTTCTCGTGCCGGCAAACGAGCACGCCATCGCGCGTCATCACGAGGTCGGGTTCAATGAAATCCGCACCCTGCGAAATGGCGAGTCGGTACGCCGCCATCGTGTGTTCAGGCCGATAGGCGCTGGCGCCGCGATGCGCAATGACGATGGGCCGGCCCGCGCTTTGATCCATGCTCGCACACCCCGCAGCTAACGCAGCACCGCCCACGACTACGTCGCGCCGCCTCACAGGCGCTCGTCCTGCGGCGCAAGCTTAGTCGTCCACAGGCCCACAAACAAAATCGAACCGCCAAACAGCAACGACCATGCGCCGAACGTCGCGTCGAGCGTCACATCCAGATTGGGAAACGCTTTTGGAAATTCGTGGGTCAGAAAGCCGTTGAGCAGCAACACTGGCAACGCCAAGCCAATCGCGGCCTCGCCCTCGTCGCCCTTGGCCTCGCCAAGCAGCTTCAGGAAAACAAACCCGAGCAGCAAGCCCACCACCGGTGCGGAAAGAAACGTCAGTAGCCGCAGCGATTCATCCGGCAAGAAGAAATACTGCCCGGCGAAGCGAAACGCCGCCGCCACCGCAAGCCACAACACGAAACCCAGCGCCATCGCCCGAATGATCATGCTTCGCTCCCTAAAGCGCTGTCAGTTTCGCCACCACCTGCGCCAGCTTCTCTTCGCCAACCGGGCATCCGATTGTCTCAGCCGCCGTCTCGCGCAGATAGGCAGCTAGCCGCTCCGGCGGCGCTTTTTCAATGAGCAAACGCAAAACCGGCCCGACATAATCGTCGTACTCATCGGCCGGCACGCCGCAGCCGATCGGGTCCCAGTCTTCCCACAGGATTTTCCGAACGTCGCGGAAGTCCGCGCTCATGCCTTCAGCATCTCGCGCGAGATGATGACGCGCATGATCTCGTTGGTGCCTTCCAAAATACGATGCACACGCAGATCGCGGACAATGCGTTCAACCTCGTAATCGGCTAGATAGCCGTAGCCGCCGTGCAGCTGCAGCGCCTGATCGGCCACTTTGAACGCCGTGTCGGTGACGAAGCGCTTAGCCATCGCGCAATACTTCGTCGCGTCCGGCGCCTTCGCGTCAAGCTTGCGCGCCGCCTGGTGCAGCAATGCGCGCGACGCGGCGAGCTCAGTTTCCATATCGGCCAGCACGAATTGCGTGTTCTGGAAATCGGCGATGCGTTTGCCAAATTGCTTGCGCTCTTTGACGTACCCCAGCGCACGATCCAACGCATCCTGTGCGCCGCCCAACGCGCACGCGGCGATGTTCAGGCGCCCGCCATCGAGCCCCTTCATCGCGTACTTGAAGCCCTCGCCTTCAGGCCCAACGCGATTATCGACCGGCACGCGGCAATCTTCAAAGTTCACGATCGCCGTCGGTTGCGCCCGCCAGCCCATCTTGTTTTCGTTCTTCCCGAACGAAAGCCCCGGCGTGCCGTGTTCGACCAGTACGGTTGAGACGCCCTTGGGCCCATCATCGCCGGTGCGGCACATCAGAACATAGAGATCGGAAAAACCGGCGCCCGAAATAAACGCCTTCGAGCCGTTGATGACGTATTGCGAATTGCCGTCCGGCTTCGCTGTCGTCCGCAGCGCGCCTGCATCCGAACCCGAGCCCGGCTCCGTCAAACAATAGGACGCAATCTTCTCGCCGGCCGTGAGTTGCGGCAGCCAATTGGCGCGTTGATCGGCGCTGCCGAAGCTATCGATCATCCACGAGCACATATTGTGGATCGAGAGAAACGCCGCCGTCGCCACGCACCCGCGCGACAATTCCTCGAAGATCAAAGCCGCATCGAGCCGCGTCAGCCCCGAACCGCCGTGCTCTTCGCCAACATAGATGCCGGCAAAGCCAAGCTCGGCCAGTTCTTTCAGCGCGCCGCGATCCAAGCCCTCTTCTTCCCACCGCGCCGCGTTCGGGCGCAGCCGCTCTTGCGCAAACGCGCGGGCGGTCTCGGTGATCATGATTTGGTCTTCGGTAAGCTCGGCGGTCATTGTTCCCTCGTTGCCGCGCTTATAGCCGCTCGCACTCCCGGCGCCAGCGTTCCCGGCCGGAACAATCGGTTCCCCCGCTCGTTACCGCTCCGCCAAACAGGAGACGTTGGACATGATGAAAGCACTTGTGACCGCAGCCGCCGCCGCCGCCATGCTCGGCCTCGCCGCCTGCGGCGACAGCGCCGAAAAGACTGGTGAAAACCTGGATTCCGCCATCGAAGAAGCGACCCAAGGCGAAGAGAATCTGCAAGACGGCCCGCTCGAAAGCGCCGGCGAAAGCATCGACAACGCCACCGGCGCCGAGCGCAGCGGCGATCTTGGCGACACCGTCAACGACGCCACCGACGGCAACCCGAACACCAATCCGTAAGTATCGCGGAACCGACACCGTAAACGAACGTTGACGATCCCGGCGGCCCAAGAGCCGTCAACTGGGACACTCAGGAGAAACGCATGTTGAAGTCTGTGCTGGCCGCCACGGCCGCTGTCGCGCTGCTCGGCGCCGCCGCTTGCAGCCAAGGCCCGAACGAAGAAGCGGGTGAAGCTGCCGACACCGCGTACGAACAATCCACGACCGGCACCACCGATCTGGGCCAAGGCCCGAACGAAGAAGCCGGCGAAGCTGCTGACGAAGCCGCTGACGGCGCCGATGCCGTCCCGGGCGACACGACGCCGACCACGACTCCGTAATCGCCCTCGGCGATTGCAACGAAACTCCCCGTGCGCTTTAACGCGCGCGGGGAGTTTTCATGTCTGGCCGTACGTTTCCGCCGGCGCTCGTGCTGACGCTGGCGATCATGGCCGGCGCGTCGATGGACGCGACGATTAAATTCCTCGGTCAGACCAACCACATTCTCATCGTGGGCTTTGCCCGTTACGCGGTAGCCTCGATTTTCTCGTACGGGATTTGGGTTCACGCTGGCCGTCCCGTGATCACGCGCGAGATGTGGCGCGCGCACGCATTGCGCGGCTTTGTCATCGCCGGCTGCGCCATGACGTTCTTCTGGGCGCTCACCGTGCTGCCGCTCGCGGAAGCAGTGACGCTCTCCTTCATTTACCCGCTGATTGTGCCATTCGTGGCCTCGCTCATGCTGGGCGAGCGCGTCCGCGCTTCAAGCTTGCTCGCCGCCGGCATTGGCTTCATCGGCGTCTTGGTCGCCACGCAAGGCGCGCCGCCGGCGCAAGAAGACCCTCAACACACGCTTGGCATCGTCGCGGTGCTTGTCTCTGCGTGCTTGTTCTCTGTCGCCATGGTGCTGCTCCGCGCCCGCGCGCAAACCGATGGCGCGCCGATCGTCGGTCTGATGACCAGCACCATTCCCGGCCTCATCGTCGCCGGCCCGGCCATCGCCTTCTCGCCGCCGCCGCAACTTAGCGACTGGCCGTTCTTTCTGTTGCTCGGCGCGCTCGCGGCGGTGTTCATGTACTTGATGGCGCGCGCCTACGCCGCCGCCGAAGCGCAACAACTGGCGCCCATCCACTACACGGAGCTGATCTACGCCAGCGTTATCGGGTACATCATATTCCATGAGACGCCGCGCGCCGAAATCTATATCGGCGCTGCGTTCATTATCGCCGCCTGCCTTCTCTCCGCTTACAATGAGCGCCGCCTCGCGCACATCAAACCGGAAACGTCAACATGACCGCCGTCAGCGCCGACATCATCCCATTCGCCAAGACCATGGGCGTCGAGATCGTCGAAGCGACGCCAGAGCGTGTCGTAGCTAAATTGCTGGTGCGCCCCGAGCTTTGCACCACCGGCGGCACACTGCACGGCGGCGCGGTGATGGCGCTGGCGGATTCGGCCGGCGCTATCGGCGCATTCCTGGCGCTGCCGCCCGGCGCACGCGGCACGACAACGCTCGAAAGCAAAACCAATTTGCTCGGCGCCGCCAAAGCCGGCACGACGGTGACGGCGGAATCGACGCCAGCGCACAAGGGCCGCACCACCAGCGTCTGGCAAACCAAGATCACCGGCGAAGACGGCAAAACCGTCGCCCTCATCACGCAAACGCAGTTGGTGTTGAGCTAACGGGCCGCGCGCCAGAAGCACGCGGCCCTGCAAGCTTAAGCCGCGCTCGCCTGCGCCTTCTTCGCCACGTCGTCAGCGCGCCGGCCGCTGACTTCCACCATGTGATCGAACGCAGCCTCAAACGTAGCGAGGCCTTGCGTCAGCGATCTGAGCTCAATGATAAAATTCTGCCGCTCCGAATGCGGCAGATACACCTCGACCTTATCCCAGCCCTGCCAGCCATCGCGCGCTTCGAAGCCGAGGATCTGGCCATTGTGCGACGACACCGCCGAGTTGATTTTCGGCGTGCCCCAGTTCGGCGTGAAGATCGTCAGCCTCTCGATCGGCTCCAGCAGCACTGAGCCGCACTGGCTCATCGCTTCTTGCATGCCAATGCGGCCAGCTTGCTGAAACGAGTGCTCGCTTGAATCGACCGCATGGAACGAGCCGTCGATCAAGGTCACCGACACATCGACAACCGGAAAGCCGATCGCGCCCTTCTGCATCGCATCGCGCACCCCAGCTTCCACCGCCGGAATCCACTGCTTCGGAATGGCGCCGCCCGTGATCTTATCGACGAACTCAAAGCCCGAACCGCGCGGCAACGGCTTCACCTGAATAACGCAATCGCCGAACTGGCCGTGACCGCCGGTTTGCTTCTTGTGCCGCCCGCGCACTTCGACCGGCTTGCGGATGCTTTCCTGATACGGCGTCTGTGGCGGCGCCGTGGAGACGTCAACGCCGAAGCGGCTCTTCAACCGGTCCAGCACCGAGCGCAAATGCGGCTCGCCCTGCCCCTGCAGCAGAATTTCATGCGTCGTCTGATCGTGTTTGACCTCAAGCCCTGGATCTTCCTCGATCAGCTTCTGCAGCGCGCCGGAGAGCCGCACATCGTCCTTGCGGTCCTTCGTGGCGATGGCGAGCTGATAGACCGGATAGCGTTTCTTGAACGCCAGCTTGATCTCCTGCTTGCCGCTCGAGGCCAGCAAATCCCCAGCCGCCACCGGATCGAGTTTACCGATCGCCGCAACGTCGCCTTCCGGCACGCGCGAGACCTTCTTCACCTGCGCGCCATTGACGGAGAACAGCGCTGAAGGCCGCTGCGTCGCGCCATCGCTCAACGTCACCTGATCGGTGTCGTTCAAAGCGCCGCCGAATATGCGCGCATAAGCAAGCTTGCCGGCCTGCCCAGCGTGCGAGATTTTCATGACGTAAGCGCCATTGCCCTTCAGGCCGAGCCGCTCCGCCGCATAGTTCGGGGCCGGCGTATCGTGCCGCAGCGCCTTCAACAGCCGCCGCACGCCATTGCCTTGTGCCGTGCAGCCGAAGAACACCGGCACGATCTGCCCTTCGCGCATCTCGCGCACGAGATCGGCAAACACCGTGTCGCGATCCGGCGTCACGTCCGAAAGCAATTGCTCCATCAACGCGTCATCGAAATCGGCGAGCTGCTCCATCATATGGAAGCGCGCTTCGGTTTCACGCTCGGCGATGTCGCCGGGAATATCGATCACCTGCGAGGGCTTGCCCGGCTGGTACAAGTACGCGCGCTCCAGCGCGAGGTCGACAAAGCCGCTGACCTTCTCGTCTTTCCAGATTGGAATCTGCCGCGCCACCAATGGCGTATTCGAAACCGGCTGCAGCTCCTGCAGCAAATCGCGAATGCGCCCGCGCGCCTGATCGATCTTGTTCACGAACAAGAGCCGCGGAATGTTCATCTCTTCCAGAAGCTTCAAGAACGGCTGCACCAGAACCGCCTTGTCCGGATCGGGATCGGCGACAACGATGGCGAGATCGACGGCCGGCAGCGCAAAGTCAGCGTCAGCAAGAAAATCCACCGCGCCGGGCGCATCGATCAGCGCATAATGATCGCCCATGAAGTCGATAGCGGTGAATTGAGTTTCGGTTGATTGGCCCGCTGCGGTCGGAACTGCGCCCGAGCCGCCCGAAGCGGCGGAAGCCAGAGCTTGGGTCAACGCCGTCTTGCCCGCTCCGGTCGGACCGACGACGGCAATAGCCCTCACTACATTAGCCGATTTGCTTTCAGGCATAGCGCACACTCCCTTGTTTCCCGCTGCGGGGTTGGGGCGGCGCCAGCGGCTGCGCCGCTTCTCGCTTATGACGGCCCTTCACAGGCCAGACGGCCACTGTTTCACTGAAACAATGAACTGGCAACGGGCTGCGTAAATGACGTGTGTGTCATGCTTGGCCTCAAGCACCGCGCGAGGCCAAACACGCATCAGCCGCGCTTTTTCAGTTCCTCGAACACGCGGCCCATGAACTGCCAATGGCTCATCTGCGTCGGCATTTGCTGCGCCAGCTCAGGATCAGCCAACGCATCACGGTTCATGGCGCCAGCGGCTTGAAACAGCGCCGGATCGCCTTGCGTGAATTCGCTGATCAACGCTTGCGCGCGCCGGCCGATATCAAGCGCCTGCGCTGATGCCGGATCGGCGTTGGGGCCGAGCGCATCGATGTCGGCAAACACTTGCGCCCACGCGGCGCCGACACGCGCTTGATCCTCCGCCGAGAACGGACGCGCGCGAAGCTCCGCCAATTGCTCCGGCGTGTAGTGCTTCTGCGCCAACGCCTCCATTTTCTCGTTCCACTTAAACTCTGACATCGCCGTACTCCTGACGAGCTTGCCCAACTCGTCCGGGGAAAGGCTGCGCCGCTCGGCCAGCTTCGCGCGCGCAGCACGCACAAGTCGCAAAGCCTCGTCCGCTTCCGCGCGCGCATCTTCCAAAGCCGCTTCCTGCAAAGCCAACGCCGCAGCGAGATCGCCACTGCCGTGCAGCAATTCGCCGATGCGCTTCAGCGGCAGCCCGAGCTGCTTCAGCGCCAAGATCGCGCCGAGCCGCTCCAACTCCGGCTGGCGATAAATGCGCCAACCCGCCACCGTCCGCGCCGGCTTCAGCAACCCCGCATCCTCATAAACGCGCAGCGCTTTAACGGAGACGCCGAAGCGCCTCGCCACCGCGGCTGCGGTCTCCTGGAAGATATTGGGCTTCATCACGCCGCCTTTCCTCGAACGACGCACATCAGAAGGCCAGCCCCAAGGTCCGGCTCAAGCCCCCTTGGAAGGACAATTGGCAGTCCGCGTAGCCCGCTTGTCGGCCCCAAAGAAACGGCTAGGTTGCACGAGCAGCTGGCGTCCGGGGGGATTTGCGTGCCGACAGTCGTAACTTCATCGGACATGATCGACCCGTTCGACTTCGGGGCGTTTTATAGTTCCTTCTTCATGAGCGGCGCGACCGCGACCCAGTTCCGCACCACAGACGGGCTGCGCCAGTGGGTCTTCACCGGCACTGGCTTCACCTACAATCAAGGCGCGCCCAACGCCGGCACCATTACCGGCATCACGTTCGGCGGCATGCAGATCACCGGCCTGTCGATGTCGATCAGCTCGTTCTACGCCGCGATCGCAACGCAATCGGCCGCGCAATTCACCGCCTTCGTCTTCGCGGGCAACGACAACATCACCGGCACGACCACCCAGTTCTACGGTTATGGCGGCAACGACACGATCAATGGCGGCGCCACCGGCGACCAGATCTTTGGCGGCGATCATGACGACACGTTGTACGGCAATGTCGGCACCGACGCGCTCTATGGCGATAACGGCAACGACACCCTCTATGGCGGCGAGGACGCGGACTCGCTCTATGGCGCCGACGGCAACGACGCGCTGCACGGCGGCATCGGCAATGATTGGCTCGACGGCGGCGCCGGCCAGAACACGCTCAATGGCAATGAGGGCGACGACACCATCAGTGCTGGCGGCGGCTACAACATCATCGACGGCGGCATCGGTACCGACACGCTGAACCTGAACCTCGGCGGCTATGCTGGCGGGCACACCTATTACGCCACCGGCCTCATCGGTCAGACCAATCTCGTCTTCCCAAATTCAACGACCGTGACCGGCATAGAGCGGCTCAACCTCGTGCTCGGCGATGGGAATGACATCTTCGTGCTGAACGGCGCGGTGAACCCCGCCGCCACCCTGACCGTCGAAGGCGGCAATGGCACGGATCGTGTCGTCTCGGATCTTTCCGGCGAAAACCAAGTGATCAGCGTCACCGAGGGCGGCGACCTGCGCATTGGCGGCGTCCACTATTTTTACATTAGCGGCTTTGAAGAGCGTTACCTCACCGGCGGCGTCTGGAACGATACGCTCTATGGCGCGGGCGGCGCCGATCTGCTCATCGGCGGCGACGGCCACGACTACCTCAATGGCTTAAACGGCAATGACGAACTCATCGGGGGCGAGGGCAACGATGAGATGCGCGGCGGCGCTGGTGTCAACACCATCAATGGCGGCGGCGGCAATGACGTCATTTGGGTCACAGATGGCGCTGTCGACAATATCGACGGCGGCGACGGCAACGATCACGTCACGGTGCTGCTCGGCGATGCTGCCGTAAACTTCAATCTCGGCGGCATGTCCACCGCCGGGGGCGTCACGCTCGCCAACGGCACGCATATCAGCAATGTCGAGCGCTTCTCGATCTGGTCTGGCGCGGGCAACGATACGTTCACACTCGGCACGATCGGCTGGGGCCAAAGCTCGATCCACGCCGGCGGCGGCGTCAACACGTTGGTCGCCGACTTCAGCTGGTCAGGCTACAGCGTCTATCTCAGCAACGGCTCTGGCGGCCAGCGCATCTCGATCACCGGCCCCGGCGGCCCGCCGATCTTCCCGGGCGGCCCGCCCTCGTACAATCCGGCCGACCTCGATCTCAACAGCACGTTCCAATACTTCAACATCACCGGCAGCGCCTACAACGACAACTTCCGCGGCCACATCAACGCCGACATCCTGCGCGGCGCCGGCGGCGACGACAGCATCGTTGGCGGCGATGGCAACGACATACTCTACGGCGACGCCGGCCACGACAGTCTGCTCGGCGAAGCCGGCGACGACACGCTCTATGGCGGCGAAGGCAACGACGTCTTTGATGCCGGCGCGGAATATTTCGCTGGCGCTGACACCATGTATGGCGGCATCGGCAACGACCTGTACTACGTCAACGTCGTCGGCGATGCCGTCATTGAATACGACGGCGAAGGCACGGACACGATCGTCGCCTTCTACAATTACACCCTGTCAGAGCACATCGAGAACCTAACGCTCGGCGGCGTCACCGCTTACGGCGCGGGAAATGCGGCCAACAACGTTCTGACCGGCAACGAGTATGCCAACGAACTGCACGGCCTCGGCGGCAACGACACGCTCAATGGCGGCGACGGCGCCGATGCGCTCTATGGCGGAGAAGGCAACGACCAGTTCGACGGCGGCACCGGCAACGACCTCATCAATGGCGGCGCCGGCATCGACTCGGCGTCCTACCTCTACCCCTCCTATTATTACGGCGTCAGCCGCAACTCCGCCGGCGAATGGACGATTTCTTTCCTCGGCAACGAAACCGATACGCTCATCGGCGTTGAACGCGTCACCTTCGCCATGGACGGCATCACGCGTGCGCTCGACAATGCGCAGCGCACCTTCAGCGGCAACGGCACCACCGATCTGCTCTGGCGTCACGGCCCGTCAGGCACGGTCGTCGTCTGGGAAATGCTCGGCACGACGCAAGTCTCCGCCACCGTCGCCGGCGGCGCGCCGGCGGATTGGAGCATCATCGGCGTCGGCGATCTCGACGGCGACGGCCGCGACGACATGCTCTGGCGCAACACCGATCACGGCGGTGTCGCCGCCTGGCTGATGAACGGCGCCGTCGCAACGCAACAAGCCATGATCGGCGGCGCGCCGCTGAACTGGGAAGTCGTCGGCATGGGCGACTTCAACTTCGACGGCAAAGACGATCTGCTCTGGCGCAACACCAATGACGGCGGCTTCGCTGTCTGGCTCCAGAATGGCCTCACCTCGCTCAGCCAAACCATGATCGGCGCCGCGCCGATGGAATGGAGCGTCGCCGGCATCGCCGATTTCGACAGCGACGGCCGCGACGATATCCTGCTGCGCAACGATGACGGCGTCATCGCCCGCTGGACCACGAACGGCGTCGTTCAACAAAGCGCCGCCATCATCGGCCAGGCGCCGGTGGAATGGGAGATCGCCGGCCTCGGTGACTTCAATCGCGACGGACGCGCCGACATCCTCATGCGCAACACCACAGACGGCGCCGCCTCGATCTGGTTCATGAACGGCAACAATGTGAACCAGGTCTCCGGCATCGGCGCAGCGCCGCTGGAGTGGAATATCGCGGCGGTCGGCGATTATAACGGCGACGGCGCGGACGATATTCTCTGGCGCCACGACGACGGCACCATCGCGCTCTGGTTCATGAACGGCTCGCACGTCACCAGCGTCGGCTATTACGGCTACGTGCCGGACGAATGGGGCGTGATCTAAGCGCGTTCCCCGCGCCGCATGATCAAAGTCGCGACGATCCAGCAGAGCAGCGCCCACGCGGCGCCGAGGCACCAGCCGGCGAGCACGTCCGTCGGCCAGTGCACGCCGAGATAAACGCGGCTGGCGCCGATCAGCAGCGTGACGATGATCGCCGCCACCAGGATGTAGCCGCGATCGCGCGCCCGCTCCTGCGAGCGCGCCAGCAGCGCGCCGAGCGTCAGATACGTCACCGCCGACAGCATGGCGTGGCCGCTCGGAAAGCTCATGCTGGTGACATCAACGACGTGCGCCACAAGATCAGGGCGCGGCCGTGAGAAGCCGACCTTCAACCCTTCGCTGATCGCCGTGCCGCCGATCGTCGCCACCAACACCAGCGCGACATCGCCCCATTTGCGCTGAATGGCGAGAAAGCCGGCCACCAGCAGCGTCACCAGCGCCAACACGCCAAAGCCGCCAAGCGCCGTGATTTCCGCAACCGTCTCCTCGACCCAGCGCGGCCCGATCGGATCGGATAAATCTTGCGTCCGCAATGCCAGCAGCAGGCCATGATCGAACCAGCGCGCTTCGCCTTCGCCCTCGGTCACTTCATCGGTGATCTCGATAAAAGCCAGCAAGGCCAGTGCGATACCGAGAAACGCCGCCACCGCGACGATCTCCCGCCGCGCCAAATCCAGCCATGATTTCAGTTTGAGATGCATGCGCCCTCACCGGCCATAAGGGCGAAAATGCGGTGAAGTCGCCAAAGTTCCCATCCATTCGCTTTTCCAAGCCCAACGGTTTTGCGGCTAGAGCGCGCGCCGCCACGCGTGTAACCAATGGCGGCGTGGGCCAACCCAAGGAGAGCAACCCATGAGAATCCTGATCGCCGCCATCGCCGCCGCTACGCTCGGCCTCGCCGCCTGCAGCCAAGCAGACGTCGACAAAGCTGAATCAGAAACCAGCCAAGCCGCTGACGAAGCGGGCGCGGCGCTTGAGAACGCAGCCGACGAAACTGGCGACGCGCTCAATCAAGCTGGCGAAGCCGTCGAAGGCGCGACCAACGAAGCCGCCGGCGCCGTCGAACGCGCGACCGACGACAACGAAAAGACTCAGCCGTAATCTGAAGTCGGGGCCTGCAATGCGTGCAGGCCCCGATATTTCGTGTTTCCCTGCATCCATCCGCGCGCGCGGCGGCGGATAAGAGCCAAAGAGGGGGATACAAAATGCGAAATATGGCTCTCGCGGCGCTGTTCGCCGCCCTCACCGCCACGGCGCACGCCGAAACCCGCACCTTCACCGTGACAACCTCAGACGGCGCGCCGATCAACGGCCAGTCTGACACGTCCGCGCCGCGCGCCCGCACCGCGGTGATTTTCGTCGCCGGCACCGGCATGTTCGATCGCGACGCCAGTTTCGGCCGCAGCGGCACGCCGCGCGACCTCATCTTCGCCGATCTCGCTCAGCGCATGAACGCGCAAGGCCTCGCCACCGTGCGTTACGATCGCCGCGGCCTGCGCTACGGCGCAACCGGCGCCGAGCGCATCGACACCGCCCTCGCCAGCGCCGCTACCAATGAAAGCCAAGTCGCGGACCTCGCTGCCGTCTATGCGTGGGCCCAAGCGCGCGACGGCCTCAACGCGCGGTGTGTGATTTTCTTCGGCCACTCCGAAGGCATGGCTCACATCGGGCGCCTCGCTGACAGCGGCGCGCGGCGCCCGCTCGGCGTCATCGGCATGGGCGCGCTGCTGGAAAGCCCGCGCTCCGTCTTTCATTGGCAGCGCACCGGCCGCGACGCGCACTCGCTGCGCATGATGGATTCCGACGGCGACGGCGCCACCACCAACGAAGAAATCCAAGCCAATTTCATGCGCACGCCATCGGGCGTCTGGGAAAACTCAGCGCCGTTCATGTCGCCGACGGGCGCCTGGGACGCCGCCACCATCGCCGCCTTCCCGCAGATCCAAGAAAGCGCGATCTACAATCCCGAACGCGCTCACATCCTCGCGCAACCCGCAAACACGCCGTTCCCGAACGCGGAAACGCCGATGGCTTCCTACGCCTGGATCCAAAGCTTCTTCACCGATGAAACGCCGATCGCGGCGCGCCTTGCGCGCTGGAACGCGCCAATGATCTTCCATTACGGCAGCTACGATTCACAAACCGTCGCCGAACGCCAGCAAGCCGCCGCTGCGCCGCTGCAGCGCGCACGCTTCACGCTGCACGCCAATCGCGGCCACAGCCTCGGCGAACATCCGCTGTTTGGCCCGATCGACGAAGCCATCGCCGATCAGATCGCAGCCGACGCCGCCACGCTCGCCCGCGCTTGCCGCTAGGCGGCGGCCTTGTGGCTCGCGCCGTTGAACAGGAAGTCGTTGCCGTCGAACGTGACGTTCACACGATCGCCGTCCTTCACGCGGCCTTCCAGAATAAGCCGCGCGAACGGATCCTGAATGTCCTTCTGGATGACGCGCTTCAACGGCCGCGCACCCCAAGCGGAATCATACCCACGCTTGGCCAGCTCGCTCTTGGCGCGCGTGTCCAGCTCCATCGTGATGTTGCGCGCCGCTAGCAGACGCTCCAGTCGCTTCAACTGGATCTCGACAATGTGCCCCATCTGATCGCGCTCGAGCCGGCGGAAGAGGATGATTTCGTCGATCCGGTTCAAGAACTCCGGCCGGAAACGCCCGCGCACTTCGCTCATCACCAGATCGCGCACGTCCTCGACATCGGCGCCATCCGGCTGCTCCGACAAGAATTGCGCACCGGCGTTCGAGGTCATGATCAGGATCGTGTTCTTGAAATCGACGGTGCGGCCCTGGCCATCGGTTAAGCGGCCATCGTCCAGCACTTGCAGCAGCACGTTGAACACGTCCGGGTGCGCCTTCTCGATCTCATCGAACAGCACGACTTGATACGGTCGCCGCCGCACAGCTTCCGTTAGCGCGCCGCCTTCTTCGTAGCCAACATAGCCCGGAGGCGCGCCGATCAAACGCGCCACGGAGTGCTTCTCCATGTACTCTGACATATCGATCCGCGTCAGCGCACTTTCATCGTCGAACAAGAACTCGGCCAACGCCTTGGTCAGCTCGGTTTTGCCAACGCCCGTCGGGCCCAAGAACATGAACGAGCCAATCGGCCGGTTCGGATCCTGCAGCCCCGCACGCGCGCGCCGCACCGCATCCGCCACCGCACGCAGCGCCGGCTCCTGACCAATCACGCGCCCGCGTAGCGAATCTTCCATCGCCAGGAGCTTCGCCTTCTCGCCCTCGAGCATTTTTTCGACCGGCACGCCGGTCCAGCGCGAGACGACGCCGGCAATCGCCTCAGCGTCAACCACCTCTTTCACCAAGCCGCCGCCGTCGCCGCCCGCCTTTTCGGCGTCGGCGATCTGCTTTTCCAATTGCGGAATGCGCCCGTACTTAAGCTCCGATGCGCGCGCGAGATTGCCGCTGCGCACCGCCTGCTCGTACTCAGTCTGCAGCTTCTCCAGCTCTTCCTTTGATTTCGACGTTACCTGCAGCTTCTGCTTCTCAGCGCTCCAACGCGCCGTCAGCTCAGCCGAGCGCGTCTCAAGCTGCGCGATCTCCGCTTCCAGCTTCGTCACCCGATCCTGCGAACCGGAATCCTTTTCCTTCTTCAACGCCTCCAGCTCGATCTTCAGCTGCAGAGCGCGCCGATCCAGCTCGTCCAATTCCTCGGGTTTGGAATCCACCTGCATCCGCAAGCGCGATGCGGCTTCGTCCATCAGGTCGATGGCCTTATCCGGCAAAAACCGATCCGTGATGTAACGATGCGAAAGCTGCGCAGCGGCGACGATTGCCGCATCCGAAATGCGCACGCCGTGGTGCTGCTCGTAGCGATCCTTCAACCCGCGCAGGATCGAGATCGAGTCTTCCACGCTCGGCTCATCGACAAACACCGGCTGAAACCGGCGCGCCAACGCCGCATCTTTCTCCACGTGCTTGCGATACTCATCCAAAGTCGTCGCGCCGACGCAGTGCAGCTCGCCCCGCGCCAAAGCCGGCTTCAACAGGTTCGACGCATCCATCGCCCCATCGGCTTTGCCCGCGCCGACAAGCGTGTGCATCTCGTCGATAAAGAGAATGATGCCGCCTTCAGCCGCGGTGACTTCATTCAGCACCGCCTTCAAGCGCTCTTCGAACTCGCCCCGAAACTTCGCGCCAGCGATCAGAGCGCCCATATCGAGCGCCAGCAGCTTCTTGTGCTTCAAACTCTCCGGCACATCGCCGTTGATGATCCGCAGCGCCAAGCCTTCCGCGATCGCGGTCTTGCCGACGCCCGGCTCTCCAATCAGCACCGGATTGTTCTTGGTACGGCGGCTCAGGACCTGGATCGTGCGCCGGATTTCCTCGTCGCGCCCAATCACCGGATCAAGCTTGCCCTTGCGCGCATCTTCCGTGAGATCGCGCGCATACTTCTTCAGCGCATCATAGCTATCCTCGGCGCTTGAAGACTGCGCCGTGCGCCCCTTGCGCAATTCGCCAATCGCCGCTTCCAGCTTCTGCGGCGTCAGCCCGGCCTTCTTCAGAATTTCGCTGGCCTTGCCATCGGCAATAACCAAGCCGAACAGAAGCCGCTCAGCGGTGACGTAAGAATCGCCCGCCTTCGTCGCCGCCTGATCGGCCGCATCCAGCGCTCGCGTAAACGAGGTCGCCGCATACATCCGGTCGCCGCCGCCCTGCACTTTCGGCAGCGCCTGCACGGCTTTATCGGCTTCATCCGCAGCCTGGCGCGCATTGGCGCCGGCGCTGGTTAAGAGGCTCGCCGCGAGACCTTCGCGGTCATCCAACAGCGCTTTCAGCAGATGCTGGGTTTCCAGCTGCTGGTTCTGTTCGCGTATCGCAATCGTTTGAGCCGCCTGCACGAATCCGCGCGCGCGCTCGGTGAGCTTTTCCATATCCATGAGCGACCCTTACGGCGTCCCGCGTTGACGTCCTTGAGGCCTGTCAACGCGGCATGAGTGTTGTGGCTAAGACTTAGTGTGGCCGAAGGGGCACACAAGCCCCCGTCGCTCAAAACTAACCCCGATCCACATACCCATAACGCCGGTTACTCGGCAGCCCGCCTTGCTGGCGATACGTCGCCTTTGCTTGCGTTAGCCGATCGCCGCGCCAGGCATTCCGCTCCGCGTCAGTGATCCCGTAAAGCCGCGCATTGTTGTCGCCAAAGATCGCGCGCTTCACCGCCCCGTTCGCATCACCAAGCGGCGCGAACCCGTGCGCGCGCTGCATGTCTTCAGGGATCTCCAACCGCCGCAGTCCCTCGATCTGCCATTGCGGCGCGCCGGTCCACACCGCGTCCGTGCCCCAGCACACATGATCGGCGCCAAGCCCCTTGATCAATGTACCCATGATCGCCGCACACACGCGCGGCTGCGAAATCAAAGTCTGCGCAAAGATCTGCCCGAGATCACCGTACACATTGGTCACGCCTTCACGCGCCGGAATCTCTGCCAAATCCGTCACCCATTCGAGCCGGCCTGTGCGCGCAAACTCCTCGGCCGCCTCCGCCGGCGGCCCCAACCGATAGGCCGAGTGATAAATGATGAAATTGAGCTGCGGCCAATCCTTCGCCGCCTTCGCCACGTCGCGCACATCGGCATACGGCGTCAGGTTCGGAAAGCGCTGATCAAGTCCGCGCCCCCACAGCCCTTTATGCACGCACACATTCCGCACACCCGCACGCACCATCAGCTCATAGCCGCGATACGTCGTTGCCTCATCGTCCATCCGCCACGGATGCTGGGCGGTTTCCTTGTGGGTGTTGTCGCCCACCGTATAGCCCTTGACGCTATCGGGCCGAAGTTCGAGCGATGCTTGCAAATGCTCCAACCACCCCGGCGAACCCGGTGTAAAGATCGCATGCGTCATCAGCCGCTTTGAACCAGCCTCATCATTGATACGCGTGCGCGCCTGCGCCATCTGCTCGTTGGTGAGGAACCAATCTTCCGGAATGTCCGAAGGCGCCGAAGAGATCAGCGCGATCTTGGTGTCGCTATCCATAAAAATTTCGCGGCGATAATTCGCGAACTTCAAATGCTCGATCGTTTGCTCGCCACTGAGATCGGGATTCCACCCCTCGCCGCGCACAGACTCACGCAAGCGCACAAAATTCACCAGCCGCGTGTCGTCACGCAAAAAGTGCGTGTGCATGTCCATAATGAACTGATCCGACAGCGCGTCCGCCCGCGCGTTGGCCAAATCTGGATCCCGCGCCTCCTCCGGATCGCCCGCGAACGCGCAGCCATACACAGCGTTCATCGCGATGAACGCCGCCGCCATCCCCATCGGTGATTGAAAGAACCGCCGCCGCGACATGCCATGGCGCGGCGCAATCTCATCCGCCAACGCGTAAAGCCGCAGCTCCGCCTCACGCTGCTGCGCCGTTTGCGGCACCGGCGCATATTCTTCGCTGGAAACAATCTGCGTCGGCAGCGGCGTGCGCGGCAGCACATCTTCGGCCGCGCGGAGCCTCTTCTTGTCAGCGTCGCTGAGGAACTTCATGGCGCTTCCCTCCGGAACTTTTCCCGAAGCTTAGCGCCGTCACTTCTGACGCAACACCCTTAGCGACGAACAGCGCCAACTAGCCGCCGAAGTTCAGCCCGAGTTCCTGGAAGTTCACGCCCATGAACAGCGCGGCGAGCACGACAATAATGATGAGTCCCAGCACCAGCCGGGTGACCAGCTTCAACGCCGCCCAAATCACCACGATCACCAGGCCCACCAACAGAGCAATGTCGATCCACGAAAGATCGAGCGGGCCAATCTGAATTACCGTGTCCATGCCGCCCCCAACGTCCCCGCGCTAATGCGCCATCAGCAACGGCACCGTCGCCGTCCGCAACAATTCCCGCGTCGCGCCGCCAAACACCAGATCACGCAGCCGCGAATGCGCATAGCCGCCCATGACGATGAGATCGGCATTTAGCGAAATCGCCTCTTCCAGAATCGCCTGAGAGGCTGAGCGCCCCATGCTGTCGACATTGCGCACCTCCGCCGGCAGCCCGCGCCGAGACAAGTGCGCTGCGATATTGGCGCCCGGCTGATCGCCATGGCCGAACATCTTTGGCTTTGCGTCAACGGTGAGGACCGTCACCGCTTCGGCGAATTCCAGAATGTCGTCGGCCTCCGAAAGCGCCCGCGTCGCCTCGCGACTCGCATCCCACGCTACGACGACGCGCTTGCCGATGCTGTCGCCTGTCCAGCCACGCGGCGCGATCAGCGCCGGCCGGCCGGAGTGAAACAGAACGCCATCGATGATCTCTTCACGTAAATCGGCGCCCGCGCCCTCACCCGGCAGCGTCATCACCGCGACGTCGGCGTAGCGCGCATGCACTGCCGCCACACGCCCCAAATCACGCGACAACGCCTCGGCGTTGCGGAGCTCAACCTGTTTTGACGATTTTGCCAGCCGCGCCTCGACGCGTTTGCGCTCCGCGTCCGCCTCCTGGCGCGCCCGCCCCAGCAATTCCGCCCAGACGCCAGCGACCACCGTCGGCTCGTACGCTAACGGCTCGTCCGGCAGCGGCGTCAGGAACGCCGCAGAAAGATGGCAGTGCCCGCTCTGGCCGGCGAGCGCTTCGCCGAGCGCCAGCGCAGGTTCATCCGCCTCGGCTTCGGAAACGATGACGAGAACATCTTTCCAGCTCATGCGCAGCCTCCTGTGCTTCCCCTATACGCCCGCGCGCCCCAGCGCGCCACATTTCCGGAACAAGATCGCGGAGAGGGGTTGAAGCCGCTTTGCGCGTACGCAATGTCGTGGGTCTCAGAAAAGGAAACACGCACGATGGACCTCGCGTTCCGAAGCGACGCCTACATTGACGGCAAATGGCGTGCGAATGCGAAGCGCTTCGCCGTCTACAATCCCGCCAATCAAGACGTGATCGCCCAAGTCCCCGATCTCGGCGCCGCTGAAGCTGAAGAAGCCATCGCCGCCGCTCATCGCGCCTTTCCCGCATGGGCCGGCAAAGCCGCCAAGGAACGCGCCGTCATCCTGCGCAAATGGTACGATCTCATGATGGCCGATCTCGATTGGCTCTCGCGGCTGATCTCACTCGAAGGCGGCAAGCCGATCGCCGAAGCCAAGGGCGAAGCTGCTTACGGCGCGTCGTTCATCGAATGGTTCGCCGAGGAATCGAAGCGCGCCTATGGCCGCGTCATTCCCACAACGACGCAAACCCGCCGCTACGTGACGCTGAAACAGCCGATCGGCGTGTGCGCCGCCGTCACGCCCTGGAATTTTCCGTTGGCGATGATCACCCGCAAAGCCGGCCCCGCCCTCGCCGCCGGCTGCACCATCGTTCTCAAGCCGCCGCACCAAACCCCGCTCACCGCCTTGGCGCTGGCTGAGCTCGCCGAGAAAGCCGGCATCCCCGCCGGCGTCTTCAACGTCGTCACCACAGAGAACGCCTCCGCCGTCGGCAAGGTCATGTGTGAGAGCGATCTGGTGCGCCACTTTTCGTTCACCGGCTCCACCGAGATCGGCAAGAAGCTCGGCGCCGCCTGCGTCGGCTCGACGGTGAAGAAAGTGTCGCTCGAACTCGGCGGCAATGCGCCGCTGATCGTCTTCGCCGATGCTGACCTCGACCTCGCCGTCAAAGGCACGATCATGTCGAAGTTCCGCAACGCCGGCCAAACCTGCGTCTGCGCCAACCGCATCCTGGTCGAAGACGCGATCTATGACACGTTCTCAAAGAAGCTCGCCGAAGCCGTCGCCAAACTCAAAGTCGGTCCCGGCGATGCGGACGGCGTCGAGATCGGCCCGCTGATCGATCAGAAAGCCATCGAAAAAGTCGAGCGCATGGTCGCCGAAGCGCTCGCTTCCGGCGCCAGCGCACTCACCGGCGGCAAGAAGCACGCAGCCGGCGCTCAATTCTTCACCCCCACCGTGCTCGCCAACGTCACCCGCGACATGCGCGTCAACACCGAAGAAATCTTCGGCCCGGTCGCGCCGCTGATCCGTTTCAAAACCGAAGACGAAGCCGTCGCCATCGCCAACGACACGCCGTTCGGTCTCGCCTCCTACTTCTTCACCAAGGACGTGCACCGCGCCTGGCGCGTCGCCGAGCGCATCGAGTCCGGCATGGTCTCAATCAATGACGGCATCTTCTCCAACGAAGTCATCCCCTTCGGCGGCTGGAAAGAAAGCGGCCTCGGCCGCGAAGGCGGCATCGAAGGGCTGGACGAATACATGGAAGCGAAGTTCGTGAACTTCGGAGGCTTTGCGTGATCACGGTCTCTGCCGGAATCTACCGGGCGCTTTGGATTGTTTGCGCGGTGCTGAGCGCACTGATGCTGGCCTTCCCGCTTCTGCTGCTCACCGGCGACCTCACCTTGACCGATTCCGGCGAAGCTCTGCCGACAATGATCGCATTCGCCGTCATTGGCCTCGTGTCGTTCTGCTATTCGCTGTGGCGACTCCTGAGGCCGCTACGGCGCCCACGTCCCGAATGAGCAACCACGGTTACGTCTACGTCCTCGGCAGCATCCGCGCCAATGATCGGCGCACTTATGTCGGCTGGTGTGTCGACCTCGACCAACGCCTCGCGGCGCACAATGCCGGCCGCGGCGCCCGCTCCACGCGCGGTCGCGCCTGGGTGCTACTTTACGCCGAGCGCTACGACACCCGCAGCCAAGCGATGAGCCGTGAAGTCTCGCTCAAACGCGACCGCAAATTCCGCGCAACGCTCGCCGCGTTGCTAACCGCGGATCAAGCCTCTCAATCTGACGGCAGCTCTCCCGCGGCGATGAGACTGGTCAACCAAGCCGGAGGTGCGGCGACCAACGGATCAACATAATGCACGCAGACCCAGTCCAATCCGATCAACGCCACAAGCAGACCAATCGCCGCCAATACCGCGTATTTGCCGTTCCACAGCGCAATCAGCTGGTAATAGAGCAGAGCCGCCGGCAGAAGCGTGATGACGGATCCAACCGCGACAACGCGATCTAACCACAGCGGCGTTTGACTGTTATTGTCAAAGTAGAAGCTCACAACGGCGAGGACTATTCCGAAAGCCGCAGCGATGAGGCCTGCTTGGATGAGCAGCCTCACCCAAACTGGGAGATTCTCAAATCGCCCAAACAAGGGCTCCACACCAAACCAAAAAATCAGCCACGAGAACACGACCCCAAGCCCAGCAATTGCGAGAGCCGACGCAATATTCTGAACCATATCGTCCGGGTGACTAAGAAAGCTCGGGCGATCATTGTCTTCGCCAAAGCCACTGCTGATCCAGGCCCACATTGCTCGCAAAAGCGCCCAAGGCAGCGAAACCTTGTCCCGCCGAAAACTCTCAAAGTTGAGTGCGAGAAGCGCCAAGCTGGCGATGATCAGGATATCTTGCCAAAATTCCGGAATTTCCGGGAGGGTGATCTGAACCCATGAAAACGCTTCATAGATACGCGCGTACAGCCAATCGCGTGTGACGCGATATGCGGACGTCAGAGCTTGGATGATCAACGAGAACCGGCGCAGACTGGGCAGCAAATCAGCAAAGGCATTCAACGCGCCAATCGCCGCCCAAAACAAGAGCGGCCATCGCAGCCAGCCGGCCAGATATTGCAGCGGTGAACGCTTCTCTGCAGGTTCGCTCGCTGGCGTTTCAGCTTGCACTGACATGAGGCCCGCCCCGCCTTGCCTGACGGTAACCTATGCGGCTTTTGCGGTTCTGAAAACCGCCTATCGCCGAGTTTCAGTTCGCGCCGTAGCGCTCGCCGTTGACGAAGATCTCGCCGCCCAATTCCTCGATCTCGAAGCCGCGCCACCCCTCCGGCGTCCGCCGCCAAGTTTCGCGGTGACGCTGCGTGGTCAGGATGCGATCCATTCCGGGCTCGTTGTTAGGCCGCAGCATGGTGCGCTCCCACGCCTGATCGACCATCACCACCGCCTCATCGCAGCCGTTCATGGTGATTTCGCCCACGCTGTGTTCGAGCCGCAGCGTCTCGGGAATGATCGCCCAGTCGCGCAACACGTTCGCACGCAGCATGTCGCGATCAACGCGCTCACCGCTGGTGTCGTCGATCACCGAGTCCTCCGGCACGAGGCGCATGTAAGCGTCGATATCCTTCGCGACTGTCGCCGCCGTCACCGCCGCCAAAACCTGCTCGACCTCGACGCGCACCGCTTCCGGCGCGCACTGATCGATCTGCGCCGTTTCACGCACGCCGCAGCCGGCCAACGCCAAGATCACTGCAAGTGCCGCGACAGTCTTCATGTCATTCCGGTTAGCCGTGGAATATTGCTGGCGTATTGCAAGCGCCGTACAAGGCCGCCATGAGCCTGCCCTTCGCCACCTATGACGTCTTCACCGACACCCGCTTCGCCGGCAATCCTCTCGCCGTCGTTTACGAAGCAGACGCGCTGAGCGACGCACAAATGCAAACCATCGCGCGCGAATTCAATCTCTCCGAGACGATCTTCGTCCGCACGCCAGAAAACCCGCAGCACGAAGCCAGCGTTCGCATCTTCACGCCGACCAAAGAACTGCCCTTCGCCGGCCATCCAACCATCGGCTGCGCCATCGCGCTCGCCGAGCGCCGCCATTCCGGCATGACCGACATCATCCTCGTTCTCGAAGAGCGCGTCGGCCCGGTTCGTTGCGGCGTAAAGCTCGATCCGAACGGCGCAAGCTTCGCCGAGTTCACCGCGCCAAAGCTTTCGCAACAGGCTGGCGCCGATCCGTCGCCGCAAGCCGCAGCCGATGCGCTGGGCCTTGCCGTCGCCGACATTGGATTTGGCAAACACATGCCGGCGATGTTCTCCGCCGGCGTGCCGTTCGTGATGATCCCGGTCGCGGATCTCGCCGCGCTTGCGCGCGCGCAGCTCGCTTCGGCCAAAACCTCGCAGACGCTCGGCGCGACGGAGGTTTTCGTCTACACCCGCGCCGAACGCGACGTCGGCCATAGCTTCCGCGCCCGCATGTTCGCGCCCGAAATCGGCATCGTCGAAGATCCAGCCACCGGCAGCGCCGCCGCCGCGTTCGCCGGCGCACTCGCGCGCTTCGAAGCTTTGCCCGATGGCTGGCACACACTGCCCATCCTGCAAGGCGTCGAAATGGGCCGGCCTTCCTTGATCGGCCTTGAGGTCGAGATCACAGAGGGCAGGCTCGCCGCCGCCCGCATCGCCGGTAAAGCGGTGAAGCTCAGCGAAGGCGTGCTATACGTCTGACCGATGACGGCCCCGCAATCGCTCCCCGCCTGGCTCTACACCGATCCACGCTTCTTCGAACTGGAGCGTGAGAAAATATTTCGCCAAGCCTGGCACATCATGGGCCACATCAACGACGCGCCCAAAACCGGCGATTATCTCACCCTCGACATTCTCGGCGATCGCGTCGTCACCGTGCGCGGCGAAGACGGCAAACTGCGCAGCTTCCACAATGTCTGCCGTCACCGCGCCGGCAAGATCGCCACCGAAGCGCGTGGGCATTGCGGCCATCGCCTCGTCTGCCCGTATCACGCCTGGAGCTATAAGCTCGACGGCAGCTTCGCCGGCGCGCCGAAATGGCAAGGCTTCGACGATCTCAATGCCGCCGACCTCGGCTTGAAGCAAATCGAGCAAGAGATCGCCTACGGCTTTATCTTCATTCGCTTCTCGCCGGGCCTGCCGAGCGTGAAAGAAATGACGTCGCCCTACGCCGATGAACTTGAAGCGTTCGAGCTCGAAAAACTGATCCCCAACGGCCGCGTCACGCTGCGCCCGCGTCCGGTGAACTGGAAAAACGTCGGCGATAATTATTCCGACGGCATGCACATCCCCGTCGCGCATCCCGGCCTCTCACGCCTGCTCGCCGGCAGCTACAAAATCGAAGCCAAGCAATGGATCGATAAAATGTGGGGCGAGGTGACGGAAACGCCCTCGAACCATTGGCCCGAGCGCCAGTATCAAAAACTGCTCGGCACGTTCACGCACATCCCGCCCGAACGCCGGCGCCTCTGGGCGTATTACAAACTCTGGCCCAACGTCGCGTTCGACATTTACCCGGACCAAGTTGACTTCATGCAATTCATCCCGGTCTCGGCCACGCAAACCATGATCCGCGAAATCGCCTACGTGCATCCCAATGCGAGCCGCGAGATGAACGCCGCCCGCTATCTCAACTGGCGCATCAACCGCCAGGTCAACGCTGAAGACACCGTGCTGATCGAAGGCGTGCAGCAAGGCATGGAAAGCTCCAGCTACTCAACCGGCCCGCTCTCGCCCTCAGAAGTTTGCCTCATCTCCTTCGGCAATCGCATGCGCGACCTCATCCCCGAAGCAAACCTCGAAGCCGCGCCGGCTTGATCTCGCCACATCGCGCGCGTACACACCACCCGCCTATGACGCCTGAGATTGCCTAACGCCGCGGGCCGCGTTTTGTAACGCCAGTCCGCTCTGAACCGTCGCCCCTCGCGGGCGCGCGAACAAGCATGTTCAGATCAGGCAATCTTTCCAGTGAACATTTCAAAGTACGAGCAGCGCACGCTGCACGCGCTCGCCCAAGGCGGGCGCATCAATCATCGCAAGAACGACAAGGGCGACATCATCGAAATCGACTGCCTCAACCGCGACGGTTGGCGGCTAGACGATTGCACCCTAGCGGTTTTCCAAAAACTCCGCCGCCGTCGCCTCATCCGCAGCGAACAAGGCGGCCCCTATCGCATCACGCGCGAGGGGTTAGCTGCGGTGCGGGCGCAATTAGATAATCGCTGAAAACTAGAGGCGATGAAAAGCAAGAGGCGCCGGGTCCATTTGGATCCGGCGTCGCTTTGGCGCTGACTTCGCGCTCAGATCGGCGCGTAATCAGGCTGGCCGAAGCCTAGAGCCGTATCGTCTTCCTCGATCGCAAGTTCAAACGAGGAGCAGCAGCGGGCACAGAACGCGACGTCGCCAACAACCGTGCGAAACGTAGAGCGGCGCCGTTGCAGCGGCGTCTCGCAGGTCGGGCACGGCTCGCCGATTTTCTTCTCGAGCATGGGCGTACTCCGAACCCTTTCACGTTAACGCAGTAATGCTGAACGAAACCTTTCGCGGCGTGTCAGCATGGGATCAACAACAGCGATGCACGCAAGGTCCGCGCCGGATGCGCACCGCACGAAGAAGTGAGCCGCGCGCGCGCTTTCCGCCCTCACGCCGCCCGCTCTTCGCAACCGCACACTGCGATTCCGCTTGATTCTCCTCCTCCGCGTGCGCTGAATGCGCACAAAGGCGGGGGCCTCCAATGACACAACTATCGCAGAGCCGCCGGCTCGCGGACGCATCGCGCACTTGCGCGGGGGTGGCGCAGCCATGAGCGAAGCCGCTGCTGAGAACCGTTTCAATTGGCAAACCGCCGCCAGCGTCGCCTGCGTCGGCCTTGTCACCCTCGCCGCCCTCGCCCCGCTCGTGCCGGCGCCAGCGATCAGCAATGTCGCCGCCTGGCAATGGGCCGCCGCCTTCAGCGGCGCCGCGCTTTTGGCCGTGATCGTCGCCGCTATCGGCGCCTATCGCGAAGGCTCATTCGCGCAGCCGAACGAGCGCCTGCTCAGCCATGTCAGCGGCTGGGACTTCTTCTGGCTGGCCGCCGCCGTCGTCGGCGTGCTGCTGGTCGCCAACTGGGCCGCCTCAAGCGGCGATGCCGAACGCGCCATTCACGTCGAGATGGGCCGCGTCGTCGTCGTCGCGGTGGCTCTGCTGTTTGTCATCGTTGTGCTCGCCTCGTGGGAGCCGGCCATGCACACGATGACGCGCGTGGCCAAGGCATTGAGCTGGATCGCGCAGCCGGTCGGCCAAATCCTCAGCGGCATCGACACCTTGCTGGTTCTCGGCGTGGCGCGATCCGCCGGCGCCGACATCGCCGACGCACGTCTGCGCTTTGGCGCCCTGTTCGCAACTTTGATCGCGTGCGCCGTCATGGGGTACTGGCTCGAACCGCCATGGGGACTCATCCCGATCTTTTGGGGCTTCCTCGTCGCCGTTTCGATATCGCGGTCCTGGGCTTGGGTCGAGGACGACCGCGAACTCGCTATGATGAGCGGCCGCTATTACGGCGATCACCTCCGCCTCGGCTTCCGCCAAAACTATCGCGCCGAAGCGCTCTGGGCGTTCACCGCGCTCTTCCTGCTGGTGCCGCTGGCGCTGCGCCAAGCGCAACTCGGCGAAGCCGCGCTCGGCCTCGACCTCTTCGACGTTGAAGGCGATCCCGGCGACCTCTGGGCCTGGATCGGCTTTTACGGCACCGAGCTCGCCAAAGCCGTCCCGTTCGTCGACTGGGCCGAAGTCTATCACGTCGAAGGCCGCGCCCCGATCACGGCGCGCACGCCCGCGGCGCAACACGCCGTCTTCATCACCCGCGTAATCGTCGACCTCTTATTGTTGGCGACGCTGCTGCAGGCGCTCGCCGTCGTCAGCCGCAACCGCCGCCAGCGCGAACTGTTCTACGATAAGAAGCAGATCTTCAAACTCGACCCGTTCACCGAGAGCGTCGAGTTCCGCAAGCTGCGCATCCTCGAGAACGGCTCATGGTCCGCCGACACCAAGAAGATCGCAGACTTTCCCACCGGCTACGACCCGGTGCGTATCGCCGAATTGAGCGACGAACGCCTCTACCCCGACATCTACATGGTCGCGCGCGAACTGCGCCTGCGCGACAGCGGCGATGGCAAGGGCTCCTCGCAACGCTTCTATGAAGAACTGACCCGGCGCGTCGAAGCGCGCCGGCGCGACGCCGCCGCCATTGAATCGATCGTTGACGCCATCGCCGTCGCAGGCGTCGTGCCCGATCCGCGCGTGCTCGATAACGCCCGCCGCCGCCTCAATCGCAGCCGCGCCATGAACCGTGCCCGCGAAAAGATCATGACTCTGATCGCCGCCGCCCCCGTCTCGAACGATGCGCGCTACTCAGCCCTGGTCGCTGCGCTGCGCGGCGCCGATACCGACTCGATCAAGGATGTACGCGCAACAGCACTGCGCGGCCTGCGCAGTGAAGCGGAGAGCGGAACTCCAGGCGCGCTCGAAGCCATTCGGCACGTCATCGACAATGATGCAGCGCCCACATTGCAAGACGAAGCGCGCGGACTACTCGTCTCGATCGAAAAGAGTGCGCCGCCGCCAGCCTAGCCGGTTTCTATGGACCGCGAGCGCCGACATCGTCCATACTTTGCGCACCACTCGAGGGGGAACATTCATGCGTGCCTATGCAGCAATCGCGATCCTAGCCAGCACCGCTCTGGCGGCATGCACGTTCGCCGTGTCGCCCAAGAGTGACGAAACTGCGCCCGCCGCCGTCACGCTCGTCGCGTCAGGCGAAGCGCAAACCGCATCAGCCATGCCTGCAAGCGATACGCTCGAATGGGCGGCGTCCGTGGTGCGCGTTGATTTCCTCGATCATCAGGAAGGCAGCGCCGACGCTAAACTCTTCGGCTTGGCTGGCGGCGATCCAGCCATGAATGGCCTCCACACCCACCTCGCCTTCTTCCGCGGCCCTGCGGAGCCGTGGCAAGTCTTCACCATCGGCGATTTTCTCGAATACCGCGTGCTGACCGACTCACCCGGCCGCGTCGATCTCGAAATCAGCGAAAGCGTGATGAATGATGCGACCGGCGAAATCAGCAGCCAAACCCGCCATCTCATCGTGACATGGGCCGTCACACCGGGCGGTGAAGCCCCGCAAAGCATCACCATCACGCCCGCCAGCGTGGAGTGAGCGGCGCGCGCTCACTCCAGCACGCGTGTTAGCTCAGCCAGCTCGGCTTCTTGAACGGCTTGTTGAGATCACGCGCTACCGCCTCGTGCGTAATTGCGCCCTCATAGACGTTCAGGCCATTCGCCAGATGCGGGTCGTCCTGCAACGCTTTCTTGTAGCCCTTATTAGCCAGCGCCAGCGTGAACGGCAGCGTCGCGTTGTTCAGCGCAAACGCCGACGTACGCGACACAGCGCCCGGCATGTTAGCGACGCAATAGTGGACGATGCCATCGACGACGAAGGTCGGCTCGCTATGCGTCGTCGCCTTCGATGTTTCAAAGCAACCGCCCTGGTCGATCGAAATATCGACCAGCACCGAACCCGGACGCATCGTCTTCAGCATATCGCGCGTGATCAGCTTCGGCGCTGCCGCACCCGCCACCAAGACGGCGCCAACCACAACGTCCGCTTCCTTGATCGCTTCAGCGATCGCGGCGCTGGTTGAATACACCGTCTCCAGGCGGCCGTTGAACTCACGATCCAGCTCTTCCAAACGCCCCGGATTCTTATCGAACACCTGCACGCGCGCGCGCATGCCCACAGCGATCTGCGCCGCGTTATAGCCAGAAACGCCAGCGCCAAGGATCACAACGCTCGCCGGCTGCACGCCCGGCACGCCGCCCATCAGCACGCCGCGCCCGCCGTGCGCCTTCTCCAAGAAGTACGCGCCAACTTGGATCGACATGCGGCCCGCGACTTCCGACATCGGCTTCAGCAACGGTAAACGACCATCGCGATCCGTCACCGTCTCGTACGCAATGCAGGTCGCGCCCGATTTCATCAGGCCTTCCGCCTGCTCCGGATCCGGCGCCAAGTGCAGATACGTGAACAGCACGTGATGCGGCTTCAGCCGCGCGATCTCGACCGCTTGCGGCTCTTTCACCTTCACGATCATCTCGGCCTTCTCGAACACGGCGTCCGCGTTCGGCAGAATCTTCACGCCGACCTTTTCGTACACGCTGTCCGGCGCACCGATGCCTTCGCCGGCCTTCGTTTCCAGAAACACCTCATGGCCCGCGCGCACCAATTCGGCGGCGCTCTCCGGCGTCAGACCGACGCGATATTCATGGACCTTGATTTCCTTCGGGCAGCCGACGCGCATGGGATTTCCTCCTGTTGGCGGGGAAATATCCCATCCGGGGCGCACGATCTTGGATATTTTGGGCTTCAACGCTTCCGTGACGCTTATTTTTCGGCGTAGAGTGCGTCATGCCGGAAAATTCTCCTGTTTCCCTCGATGACTTCGACCACAAAATCCTGATCGAGCTCGAACGTGACGGGGCCATGACCGCCGCCGTCCTGGCCGAGCGCGTCGGCCTTTCCCCCTCCGCCTGCCACCGGCGCGTCAAAGCGCTGGAAGCCGCGGGCGTCATCGAGGGCTACGCCGCGATCCTTTCAGAGAAAGCGATGGGCCGCAGCGCCACCGTCTTCGTCGCGGTGACGCTAGAAGATCAACGCCGCGAGACCATGGCCAAGTTCGAACGCGCCGTCGCCCAATGCCGCGAAGTACAAGACTGCCACCTGATGACCGGCGAGAGCGACTATCTCCTCCGCATCGTCATCCGCGACGACGATAGATACGAACGCATCCACCAAGAAACGCTGTCACGCTTGCCGGGTGTGCGAAGGCTAGTGAGCAACTTCACCATCCGCACGGTCTTCCGACGCGCAGCCAGCGTGGCGCACTAAGCGAAGGCGCGACGGGTGAGGTTTACCGGCCGATCAGAATGAAGCTGATTGCGCCATATGCCGCGTCCGTCGGCAAACCTGATCCGGCGCTTCGCGCCCCTTCTCCTTAACCAGGAGAAGGGGCGCTAATCTTAAAGTTCCGGCACGCTGGAATACGCAACGCCGCCATCGACCGCGATCGAATCCCCGACGACATAATCCCCGGCCTTCGACGCCAAGAAGATCGCAGCCCCCGCCATATCTTCATCGCGCCCAATCCGCCGCGCCGGAATCCGCGCCGCGACAGCATCGCCATGATCGCGCGCCACCTTGTTCATCTCCGACGCAAACGCCCCCGGCGCGATCGCCGACATCACGATGTTGTCCTTGATCAACTGCGCCGCCATGCGCTTGGTGAGATAAAGCAAACCAGACTTCGAAGCGTGATACGAGTACGTCTCCCATGGATTGAGCCGGATGCCGTCGATCGAAGCGATGTTGATCACCTTCGCCGGCTGCGCCGCGCTCGCCGCTTTCTTCAGCGCGCCATGCAAAGCTTGCGTCAGAAAGAACGGCGACTTCACGTTGAGATCCATCACCTTGTCCCAACCGTTCTCGGGAAACTCGGTGAACGGCGCGCCCCACGCGGCGCCGGCATTGTTCACGAGGATGTCGAGCTTGCCGTTCTCAAGATCATTGATCTTGCCCGCCAGAGCCTGACAGCCCGCCACCGTCGACACATCCTGAGGCAGCGGAATGCACGGCCCGTACGCCGAAAGCTCACCCGCCGTTTCATCGCACGCATCCGCTTTGCGCGATGAGATGTAAACCTTAGCGCCAGATTCCAAGAACCCGCGCGCAATCATCTTGCCAATCCCGCGCGAGCCGCCCGTCACCAGCGCCACGCGGCCTTTCAGCGAGAACAAGTTTTCGATCATCTAAAATCTCCCTATTCGGCGCGACGATAAGAACTCGCGCGCCGCCCGCCAACGAAATTTCGTGCGCCTCGCGCGGGTGGGCGCTTGAACTCGGGCGAACCATCGCGACAATCGCGCCGCCAAGAGGTTATCCATGTCCGATCCCGTCATCATCCCTGTCCCCAAGGAGTGGACCGAGCGCGCCTACGTCGATGACATCGGCTATCGCGCCATGCACGCCAGCGCCTCGGCGGACCCCGAAGCATTCTGGGGCGTGCACGGCCAGCGCCTCGATTGGATCAAGCCCTACACCAAGGTGAAAGACACGAGCTTCAACGAAGCCGACTTCCGCATCCGCTGGTACGAAGACGGAATCCTCAACGTCAGCGCCAATTGCATCGATCGCCACCTGGAAACACGCGGCGATCAAGTCGCCATCATCTGGGAAGGCGACGATCCGCACCAATCGCGCCACATCTCCTATCGCGAACTGCACGCGGAAGTCTGCCGCTTCGCCAACGTGCTGAAAGCGCGTGGCATCCGCAAAGGCGACCGCGTCACCATCTACATGCCGATGATCCCGGAAGCGGCGTATGCGATGCTGGCCTGCAGCCGCATCGGCGCCATTCACTCGGTCGTCTTCGGCGGATTCTCCCCTGAAAGCCTCGCCAACCGCATCAAGGATTGCGACTCCAAGTGCGTCATCACCGCTGACGAAGGTGTGCGCGGCGGTAAGATCATTCCGCTGAAACACAATGTCGATGAGGCGCTTGAGCACGCGCACGTCGCCACCAATGTCAGCACCGTCATCGTCGTCACCCGCACCGGCGCCGGCGTGCCGATGCGCGAAGACCGCGACGTGATCTACGAAGACGCCGCCGCCGATGTCAGCGCCGAATGCGCGCCCGAGCCGATGGGTGCGGAAGATCCGCTCTTTATCCTCTACACCTCAGGCTCCACCGGCAAACCCAAGGGCGTGCTGCACACAACCGGCGGCTATCTCGTCTACGCCTCGATGACGCATCAATACGTCTTCGATTATCGCGACGGTGAAATCTTCTGGTGCACCGCTGACGTGGGCTGGGTCACCGGCCACACCTACATCGTCTACGGCCCGCTCGCGAACGGTGCGACGACGCTGATGTTCGAGGGCGTGCCGAACTACCCGACCAATTCGCGCTTCTGGGAAGTCATCGACAAGCACAAGGTCAACACCTTCTATACCGCCCCCACCGCCATCCGCGCACTGATGCGCGACGGCGAAGAGCCGGTGAAGCGCACCTCGCGCGCATCCTTGCGCCTCATCGGCACAGTCGGCGAGCCGATCAATCCCGAAGCCTGGCTCTGGTATTATCGCACGGTCGGCGACTCGCGTTGCCCCGTAGTCGATACTTGGTGGCAAACCGAAACCGGCGCGTGCCTCATCGGCAATCTCCCCGGCGCCACCGCGATGAAGCCAGGCAGCGCAACGCGTCCATTCTTCGGCATCAAACCCGCGCTCGTCGACGACAAAGGCAATTTCCTCGAAGGCGCTGCCAGCGGCAATCTCGTGCTGCTCGATTCATGGCCGGGCCAAATGCGCACCGTCTATGGCGATCACCAGCGCTTCTTCGAAACTTATTTCCGTACCTATCCCGGCATGTATTTCACCGGCGACGGCTGCCGCCGCGATGAGGACGGCTATTACTGGATCACCGGCCGCGTCGATGACGTGCTCAACGTGTCAGGCCACCGCATCGGCACCGCCGAAATCGAAAGCGCACTCGTCGCCGACACCAAAGTCGCCGAAGCCGCCGTCGTCGGCTATCCGCACGACATCAAAGGCCAAGGCATTTATTGCTACGTCACTTTGAAGCAAGGCATTGAACCCAGCGACGAACTCCGCCGCGAACTCGTCCAAATGGTCCGCCACGAAATCGGCCCAACCGCAACGCCCGACATCATCCAATGGGCCCCCGGCCTGCCCAAAACCCGCAGCGGCAAAATCATGCGCCGCATCCTGCGCAAGATCGCCGAGAACGATCTCAGCAATTTGGGTGATACGAGCACGCTAGCGGATCCAAGCGTCGTGGACGATCTAGTCGCGAATAGGGTTGGTGGCTAACGCTCACTCCGCCGCGAGATGCGTCTCGGCGATCACGCGTTCGAATTTCTCGAGATCGCCTTTGATCCGATAGAGCGTGGCGCCGCCAGCGTTCGGCATGGCCGCGACGATCCGGTATGCGCCTTCGGGATAGCGATAATTTTTGGAGACCGCGACGGAGACACTTTGGCCAACTGAAAAAAGTGGGGTGGTCATGGCAACTCCTCAAAACGAAACGGGCGGACCGGCAAAGCCGACCCGCCCGCTCCAATAAAATAACCGGCCGCGGCTCCAGCCACGGCGCAGCAATTTAGGCGGCGACGAGTTGACCGGCCGACATCTTGCCGCTGCGGCTGTCTTTCTCAACTTCGAAGCTGATCTTTTGACCTTCAGCGAGCGAGTTCATGCCAGCGCGTTCGACGGCGGAAATGTGGACGAACACGTCCGCGCCGCCATTGTCAGGTTGAATGAAGCCAAAGCCTTTTTGGCCGTTAAACCATTTCACGGTTCCAGTAGTCATGAGAGTGCCTTCGTATAACAAAATGCACGCAGCGCTGGTGCGCTACGTGACCAAGCTCGAGAATGGCGAAAGGGTGGTCCGGTGCCCGCGATCTGCTCTAGGAGCTGACGACTTGCGAAGGAAACAACCGAACCAAGACGAATTCGATGGGGCTTGCTAGCGCGAAAGGCGCAAGAAAGCAAGGTAATTCGGTTGTGATCGGCGCGCGCACGTCTGACGCGTCAAAAGCAACGCAAAACTCCCGCCAGCATAGCCAGCGGGAGCGCGCATTTCGAACGGCTGAAACGCTTAAGCAGACGGCGGCATCATCACGGTATCGATCACGTGAATGACGCCATTCGAGCCAGCGACATCAGCAGCAGTGACGAGCGAAGTGCCGCCGCCAGCATCGCGCAATTGGATCGATTGACCCTGCCGCGTTGCCGTCAGCGTGCCGCCTTGCACCGTCATCAACGTCGCCGTGCCGCCGCCGGCGTCGATGAGCGCGCCAAGTTCAGCGGCGGTGACGCGGCCAGAAACGACATGATACGTCAGAATGCGCGTCAGCGCGTCGCGGTTCGCGGCTTGCGTCAGCGTCGCGACCGTGCCCTCCGGCAATTTTCCGAATGCGGCATTGGTTGGCGCGAACACCGTGAACGGGCCCGGGCCCGACAGCGTCTCCACCAAACCCGCCGCCTGCACGGCAGAAACGAGCGTGGTGTGATCCGGCGACGCGATCGCCGCATCGACGATCGTGCCGGACGGCGCGGTCGCTTCCGCCGCAGCCGCGGGTTCTTCAGCGGTCGTCGTCGTTTGCTGCGCGCAGGCGCCAAGCGCCAGCAGCGCTACTGCAGATACGGAGAAAAGCGTCTTGCGGTTCATCGGGGAGGCTCCAGTTAAAGAATAACTGAGCTACGCGTCGGTCTCGCCGCCGGATCATCAGCCGCGAACTTGCGGCGCGCGGCATTGTGCGGCAGGAACCCGCTACACGTGACCACGCTCATCGCCCCCCTCGTGTCGCTCGCGCCCATGGCCGGCGTGACCGACATTCCGTTCCGCCGCCAAGTGAAAGCTTTCGGCGGGCGCTATTGCGTGTCGGAGATGGTGGCGTCCGAGCAGCTCGCCCGCGATCGCATCGATATGGTGCGCCGCGCCGCCGGCGCCGATGTCATCAAGCCGCTCGTTGTGCAGCTCGCAGGCCGTGAAGCGCACTGGATGGCCGAAGGCGCTCGCCTCGCTGAAGCCGCCGGCGCCGACATCATCGACATCAACATGGGCTGTCCGTCCAAGAGCGTCACATCCGGCCTCTGCGGCTCAGCGCTCATGCGCGATCCAGATCAAGCGCTGCGCTTGATCGAAGCAACGATCACCGCGACCACACTGCCCGTAACACTCAAGATGCGCCTCGGCTGGGACCACACCTATCTCAACGCGTCCGACATCGCCGCCCGCGCCGAAGCCGCCGGCGTGCAAATGATCACCATCCACGGCCGCACGCGAAATCAGTTCTACACCGGCATCGCCGATTGGGCCGCGATCGCCGCCGTTGTTGAAGCCGTGAAAATCCCGGTCATCGCCAATGGCGACATCGGCAGCGCCGCCGACGCGCGCAAAGCCCTCGCCCTCTCCGGCGCCGCCGGCGTCATGATCGGTCGCGCCGCGCAAGGCCGCCCTTGGCTGCCCGCCGCCATCGAACACGCGCTCATCCACGGCGGCGAAGTCGCGCCGCCCTCACGCGAAGTCCTGCTCCAATCTCTGCTCGCGCTCTACGACGACACGCTCGCCTTCTACGATGAAGGCCTCGGCATCCGCGTCGCCCGCAAGCACATCGCCTGGACCATCGACGCCGTCCTCGGCCCATCGGCGCGCGAGCAGCGCAAAGCGCTCTGCACCTCAACCGACCCGCAGCGCGTCAAAGACGGCCTGCGCGCCCTCTTCGCAATCGAGCCGGCACTCGCCGCCTAAGCCGCGCGCGCTTTCAGCGAAGCGAACCAGAACAGCGCCGCCGCACCCGCGAAGACGGCCACGAACAGCCCGTTCAAGCCAACCACTTCCGCCAACGAACTCGCCGGCGCCCGATGCAGCCCCGATGCAAGCGCGCTTGGAATAACCATAGCCTGCACGCCCGCCGTCACGATCATCGCGTACGCCATGCCGCGCGCTTCGAACCGCGCCAGCAAAGCGCCGACGCAGCCAACGCCAAGCACAACATAGTAAATGCGATCGACGGCGGCGCCCGGCTCCGCCAACACGCCGATCGTCAGGCTGAGCCCAAGCAACACCGCCGGCGCCGCCACCGCCACGCCGAGCGCGATCCGATACGTCAAAGTCTGCGCCATATCGCTCTCCGTTTCGCCTGCGAGAGCATGCGATCGAAGACCACAACCCGAATGAAGCTTTTCAGGAGATTTTGCGCACGGTCGCGGTTACGTTGAACTGAAGTTGGGGTTACACGTGCTGGAATTCGTCGTTATCGGGCTTGGCGCCACCGCGATAATTGCCGTCATCGGCATTTATAACGCGCTGATCGCCAAACGGCAGATGGCCAACAACGGCTGGTCGGATATCGACGTGCAGCTGAAGCGCCGCGCCGACCTCATCCCGCAATTGGTCACCACGGTGCAGGCCTACGCCGCGCACGAGCGGCAATTGTTCGAAGACGTGGCCGAAAAGCGTAACGCCGCCCTGGCCGCCGGCGACGATCCGGCCCAACGCGCCGCCGCCGAAGGCGCGCTCACCCGCCCCGTCGGGCGCCTCATCGCCCTCGGCGAAGCCTACCCCGATCTCAAGGCCAACCAGAATTTCCTCGATCTGCAGAACGAGCTTTCCGCCACCGAGGACAAGATCGAAATGGCGCGCCGCTTCTTCAACGGCGCCGTGCGCGAACTGAACACCGCGGTCGAAACCTTCCCGACCAATCTGATCGCCGCCTTATTCGGCATCCGCACCCGTCAGTATTTCGAGATCAACCCCGCCGATGCTGCGGCCCCTTCGCTCAACATCGGACCGCAAGTATGAACTTCCGCGCGCTTCTCATTGCCGTTCTCGCGCTCTTCATCGCCGGCCCGGCGTTCGCGTCCGAACAGATCAACCGCTTCGATACGCTGGTCGAAGTGCAGCAGGATGGCGACATCATCGTCACCGAGACGATCGACGTCGCCGTCGCCGGCTGGCAGATTCGCCGCGGCATCTTCCGCGACCTGCCGCGCTATTACGAACACGACGGCCTGCGCCTGCCGTTCCGCTACCGCGTCCTCGGCGTCACCCGCAACGGCGCGCGCGAACGGTACGAAACGCGGACCGACGAGAACGCCTATCGCATCCGCATCGGCAACCCCAATGTCGATATCGAGCATGGCCGCTCGGTCTACGTTATCCGCTACGAAGTGAAGAACCAGGTCCGCTACTTCGAAGGCAACGACGAGATCTATTGGAACGCCACCGGCAATTACTGGAACTTCGCGATCCTCGAAGCCGAAGCGACAGTCGTGCTTCCCCCTGGCGTCGATAACACCAGAACGCGTGGCTACACCGGCGCCATCGGCCATGCCGGCGCCGCTTACACGTATCGCCGCGCCGGTGATCGCCACATCTTCACCACCACAGATCCGCTGCAACCGCGCGAAGGCCTAACCGTCGCCGTCGGCTTCCCGAGCGGGGTCATCGACCCGCCATCAACGGCCGACCTCGCTTTGGAATGGTGGCAGCGTTACGGCGCACTCGCGATCCTGATGGCCTCGCTCGCCGGGCTCTTCCTGTTTCTCTATCGCGGCTTCGACAGAGTCGGTCGTGATCCGATCAAGGGCCCGGTCTTTCCGCGCTACGAGCCGCCGACCGGCTATTCGCCCGGCGCCGTGCACCACATCTATTATCGCAGTGTCACCGGCCACCAGGCGCTCATCGCGACGCTGCTCAATCTCGCCATCAAGCGCCGCATCGAAATCGACGCGCGCGACAAGAAAGACACCGTCATAACCCGCCGCACCGAGATCGGCCCCGGCGCCGGCCTCGCGCGCGAAGATCTGAACCTGGAATCGAGCCTCTTCGTCGGCGGCCCGATCAAGCATCTCGGCGCCGAGTACGACGCTGGCTTCACTTCCGCCTACACCACGTTCAACAACGCCCTCGGCCGCAAATACGGCAGCAACTATTTCCGCTGGAACTACGGCTACACGCTCACCGCCATCGTCATCACGGTTGTCGTCATCGCCATCGCCGCCACCCAAGTCGCGCAATGGACGCTCTGGCACACGCTGGCGATCGTCGCGCTCACCGGCATGAACGCCGCCTTCCTCTATTTCATGCCGGCGCCCACCCAACACGGCCAACGCGTGCGCACCGAAATCGAGGGCTTCCGCCTCTACATGGAAAAAGCAGAAAAGCTGCAGCTCAATGCCGCCGAAGTCGGCCTCGAAAAGCCGCCGCCCATGACCGTGCAGCGCTATGAGCGCTTCCTGCCCTACGCCATCGCTCTCGGCGTCGAAGAACCGTGGACGAAGCACTTCGAGCGCCTCATCCCGGAGCAAGCGGCAAGCTATCGCCCCTATTGGACCAACATGTCGTCGACGCAATCCTTCGGCGCGCTGACCAGTTCAATGGTGACTAACATCAGCTCCGGCGTTTCCAGCGCATTGCCGCAAAGTTCGAGTTCATCCGGGTCCGGCGGCGGTGGTTCGTCCGGCGGCGGCGGCGGCGGCGGCGGCGGTGGCGGCTGGTAGACGCTTGCGCGAACGGCCAACGCGCGGCACACCTTCGCCCGTCATCTGGGAGGGTGGTATGAAGAACCTCATCATCGCAGCCGCGGCCCTATCGCTCGCCGCCTGCGCACCGCCGCAATCAAACACCGGCGCTGAAGACGCGGTGCTCGAACTCTACGCCACCGTCTCTGAAAATGTCGGCAACCAGCGCATCACGCCGCTTGACGCAATCCCGATGACCGAAGACCTCCGCGATCTCGTCACCCGCGCCGAAGCCGCGGCGGACGCGCGCGGCGAGCCCTTCATCGAAGGCGACATCGCCGCCAATTGCCAAGACTGCGTCAGCCTCACCAATCTCGTCATCGGCGCGCAGACTGGCCCTGAACCCATTCCCGCCGCCGAAGGCCATCGCATGGTCGAAGCGCGCTTCACCTTAAACGGAACCGAGCCGCGCGCCGTGCTCTACGACATGGTCGAAACCGCCGACGGCTGGCGCGTCGACAACGTGCTGACCGAGGGATTCAATTTGCGCGATGAATCGCAATCCTTCCTCGCCGCCGCCGCCGACGCCACCGTGGATGCAACGCCGCCACCGCCCTGACGGACCGTATCCGCTTGCCCCCCCGGATTTTTTCCTGAACATGCCACACCAGGAAAAATAACCAGGACGAAGGCATGGCTGAGCAAGCGACGGCAAAAGGATTCCTTGGATGGGTTGAGCGCACGGGCAACAAGCTGCCCGATCCGGTCTTCATCTTCTTCTGGCTGATCGCCATCCTCGCCGTTGGATCGGCCATCGCTGCGGCGATCGGCTACTCGGCGTTCCACCCAACGCAAGTCAACGAAGACGGCACGCGCGTCCTCATCAGCGCCGCCAGCATCTTCTCACCCGAAAACATCGCGCGGCTCTGGGTGGAGATGCCGCAAACCTTCACGCACTTCCATCCGCTCGGTTACGTGCTCGTCGTCATGCTCGGCGCCGGCGTTGCCGAACGCTCCGGCCTCTTCGCCACCGCCATGCGCGCTGGCGTGCGCGGCGCGCCGAAATTTCTGCTGACGCCCGTCGTCGCTTTCGTCGCCATGATGGGCAACCTCGCGGCCGATGCAGCGTACGTTGTGCTGATCCCGCTCGCCGCCGTGCTTTACGCCGCCGCGGGCCGTCACCCGATCGCCGGCATCGCCGCCGCGTTTGCCGGCGTCTCGGGCGGGTTCTCAGCTAACCTGCTGCCCGGCCAGCTCGACGCGCTGCTCTTCGGCATTACTCAAGCCGCGGTCGACGCCTCCAGCCTGCATCCGGGCTGGCTCGCGAACATTGCTGGCAATTGGTATTTCATCGCCGCGATGCTGTTCCTGTTCTTGCCGGTGATCTGGTTCGTCACCGACGTGATCATCGAGCCGCGCCTTAAACGCTTCAGCCCGCCCGACGGCGAAGCCATGAACAATATCGGCGACGCCGATGCGCCGCTGACCAAGGAGGAAAGCAAAGGCCTTAGCCGCGCCGGCCTGGCCACGCTCGCCGTCGTCGGCCTGTGGCTGTTCTTCATCTTCGGCCCCGGCACGCCGCTCATCAATGAAGAAGCCGAGATCGAGCAAGCGCGGCTGACGCCGCTCTATCAATCTTTGGTCGCGGCGTTCTTGATCCTCTTCCTCGCCGCAGGCTGGGCGTACGGCGCAGCCGCCGGCACCATCAAAGGCCACCGCGATGTCGTGAAGATGATGGCCGCCGCGATGGGCGATCTGGCTTATTATCTCGTGCTCGCCTTCGCCGCGGCGCACTTCGTCGCGATGTTCAACTGGTCGAACCTCGGCCTCATCTTCGCCGTGCAAGGCGCCGATGCGATTGAGGGCTCGGGCCTGCCGATGCCGGCCTTGCTTGCGCTCATTGTGCTGTTCACCGCCGGCATCAATCTCTTGATCGGATCGGCCAGCGCCAAATGGGCGCTTCTCGCGCCAGTGCTGGTGCCCATGATGATGCTGCTTGGCGTCAGCCCGGAAATGACCACGGCCAGCTATCGCGTCGGCGACAGCATCACCAACATCATCACACCGCTCATGGTCTACTTCCCGCTGGTGCTGACCTTCTGCCAACGTTGGCGCACCGATTTCGGCCTCGGAAGCTTGACCGCGACCATGCTGCCCTTCTCGTTCTGGCTGTTGATCATGGGCGTGGCGATGACGTTCGGCTGGGTGTTCCTCGATCTGCCGCTTGGCCCGGGCGCCGTGGTTGATTACACGCTGCCCGCGCCGGTCACCGCGCCGGCCACGCCTTAAGCGCTTGCCCGATCGAGCGCGGCGATATCGTCCGCGCTCAGCGAGAGCGACAGAGCGCGCATCAAGTCTTTGACCTGATCCGCGCTCGTCGCGCTCGCGATCGGCGCAGCGATGGCGGGCTTTGCCATGATCCACGCCAGCGCCACTTGCGCCTGCGTCGCGCCGAGCCGCGCGCTCACTTCATCAAGCGCCGCCAACACCGCGGGCCCCTTGCCCTGCATGTACGCATCCATGCGCCCGCCGCGTACGCTCTTGGATTTATCCGCCTCAGTGCGATACTTGCCGGTGAGATAACCGCTCGCCAAACCATAATACGGAATCAGCGACACCTTCTCGCGCACGCAAACCGGCATCAGCTCCGCTTCGATCTGGCGGTTCATCAAATTGTATTCCGGCTGCAACGTCGCGATCGCCACGCCCTGGCGCTTCGCTTCCGCAATCGCCGCTTCCAATCGCGCCGGCTTGAAGTTCGACAAGCCCAGCGCCCGCACCTTGCCGGCGTGCACCAATTCCTTCAGCGCACCGATAAACTCCTCCGGCGCCGTCGCTTCATCATCGCGGTGCAACTGATAAAGATCGATCACATCGGTCTGCAGCCGGCGCAGTGAATCATCGCACGCATCAAGAATATTCTGCCGCCCGATCCCGAGCCGCTTATCCCACATGCCAACCTTGGTGCAGAGCACGACCTTCTCGCGCCGGCCGCCGCCTTGCGCGAACCATTTGCCCAGCACCGTCTCGCTCTCGCCGCCGGCGTGCCCGGGCGCCCAGCTCGAATACACATCCGCTGTATCGATGGAATCGCCACCCAACGCGACGTAAGTATCCAACACCTCGAACGACGCGGCTTCCTTCGCCGTGAAGCCAAATACGTTGCCGCCCAACATCAAAGGCGCGATTCTGATGCCGCTCGTACCCAGTTCACGCTTCTGCTGCATCGTGCCGCTCCTCAAGTCGCTGGACCGCCGACGCCCCCGCGCCGACAATGCCTTCACATAGGAGCCGTCATGCGTCTGCTCAACATTGCCGCCGCGCTTTCCGGCGCACTCGCACTCATTATGCTGGTGCTGATCGCACACGCGCTGCAACTGGCGCCGCCTGACGCAGAGCGCATGCAGCTTGGCGCTTTCATCCAACTCACCGCCGCCGCAGCCGGCCTCGCCATCGCCAGTCGCGACGGCAAGCTCAATCTTATCGCGGGCGTCATGATCCTCTCTGGCGCCGCGATTTTCTCCGGAACCCTCTACGCACTCTCGCTCACCCAATCGCGCAGCTTCGTCATGCTCGCACCAATCGGGGGAATAACGCTCATTTTAGGTTGGATGGTACTGGCATTCACCAATCCACTGCGCCGCTGACGCTCGAATTACGGAACCGAAGCGCTATACTGATCGCTTAAGCCCCGCGAACATGACTGCAACCCCAGCCCCCACCACCGCCGACGAAGCCGCCGAACCGCCGGTGTTCGAGCCCGTGGTCAGCGCCGAGGCGTTGGAAACGGAAGCGCGCAGCTTCATCGAAGATCTCTCCGAGATGAGCGGCCAGGACATCGCCATCGATCTCGGCTGGACGCTCGCCATCATCATCGGCGCCATCGCCGCGCTGTGGCTATTACGTTTCGCCATCCGCGCCATCGCCCGCGCGCTTTCGCCGAAGCAGGACAAAGAAGCCGCCAGCGGCAAGGAAGCGCGCCGCAATGTCGGCGGCTGGACGATGATCGCCGCACGCTTCCTCGCCACCATCATCGCCGCCGCGCTGATCCTCAATCTCTGGGGCTTCGATGTCCGCGCCGGTGCGCTCGGCCAAGTGCTCGGCGTCTTCTGGCGCGCCGGCCTCATCATCATGCTGACGCTCGGCGCCATCGAGTTGGTGAGCTTCGCCATCACCCGCGGCCTGCATCGCGGCGCCCGTCACGCCAAGGATCTGCGCCGCGCCGCGCAATTGCGCACACTGGCGCCGCTACTTCAGGGCGTCACAGCCGGCGTCGTCGGCATTATCGGCCTGATGATGACGCTGTCGCAATTCGGCGTCGAGGTCGGCCCGCTCATCGCCGGCGCCGGCATCGTCGGCCTCGCCGTCGGCTTCGGCGCGCAGACGCTGGTGAAAGACTTCATCACCGGCATCTTCCTCATACTGGAAGACACCGTGTCGATCGGCGACATCATCACCATCGGCGAGTTCGGCGGCGTCGTTGAAGATATGTCTCTGCGCACCATCAAGCTGCGCGACTTCGACGGCACACTGCACATCTTCCCCTATAGTGAAGCGATGGTCATTCACAACAAGACCAAAAGTTTCTCGATGGCGGTGTTCAACCTCTCCATCTCCTACACATCCGATATCTCGCGCGCGCTCGAGCTGATGCACGAGATCGGTGACGAACTGCGCGCCGATCCGGATTTCGCCAATTTCATCCTCGACAAGATCGAGGTCGTCGGCGTCGATAATCTCGCGGACTCCGCCGTCATGCTTAAAGCGCGCATCAAGACGCTCCCTGCCAAGCAATGGAGCGTGCAACGCGAGTATTTGAAGCGCATCAAGTTCGCGTTCGACGCCAACGGCGTCGAGATTCCGTTCCCGCACCTGAAGCTTGTGGCGCCGGATGCGCCGGTCCCGGTCAGTCCGCCCCGCGCGGCCGAGTAATCACGCCTCCGGCGGCGGCGTATCCTCAGCACCGAGCTTGCGCTTCAACGCCTCGACGTCGCGCTGCAAATCGCCGACGCGCTCCAGCAGCGTCCACACCGCAACGCCAAGCGCCACGAGCAGCACGATAATAGTGTAATCCGCCGGCGAACCCATGCCGCTTCTTCTCCGTCGAGCGCGGCCATATCATGGCGCGCCGGCCGCCACATGCCTTGACCGCAGTTGCCCTGTCACTCACCTTCGCGCCGAAAATGCACACCGAAACCGTGATAATCGCCAAGCGCTTCAATGGCCCGCCAAACTCCGGCAATGGCGGCTATGTCGCAGGCCTGCTGGCGCGCCAATTCACGGGCGCGTCTGAAGTGTCGCTGCGCGCGCCGCCGCCGCTAGAAACGCCGCTGACGCTCCGCAGCGACGCCAACAGCGCCACGCTCTCCGATGGCGACACGCTGATCGGCGAAGCCAAACCCACCGCCTTCGATCTCATCGCGCCGCCCGCGCCCAGCCTCCAGCAAGCGCGCAACGCCGCGCGCCGCTATCCCGGCCTCAACGATCACCGCTATCCAACTTGCTTCGTCTGCGGCCCCGGCCGCCCCGCGCATGACGGCCTCGATCTCTTCACCGGCCCAGTTGAAAGCTCTAACCTCGTCGCCTGCACCTGGACGCCCGGCGCCGATCTCGCCGACGCCAACGGAATCGTGCTGCCCGAATTCATTCACGCCGCGCTCGATTGCCCGAGCTATTGGGCGATGCCGCACGCCGGCAAACCGGCCTTGCTCGCACGCCTCACCGCCAGCATCGACGCGCCGCTTCCACGCGCCGGTGAAGAACTGATCGTCGCCGCCTGGCCGCTCGCCTCCAGCGGCCGCAAACACGGCGGCGCCGCCGCGCTCTATCACGCCAACGGCGCACGCATCGCCCGCGCCGAAGCGCTTTGGATTGAACCCAAAACCGGCTAAGGCGTTACCACAGCGTCATGACCGAAGCTCAAACCGCCACTACCCGTTTCTGCGCCCGCATCGTCGGCCCGCTTTTGCTTATCATCGGCGCCGTCGTCATCGCGCGCTGGAACGACATGCTGTTGCTCATCCCCGCGATCCTGCAGGATGGCCCGCTCACCTTCATCACCGGCATCTTCACGTTGATCTGCGGCATCGTCCTCATCGCCGCGCATCATCATTGGAACAGCGCCGCCGCGTTCGCGATCTCATTGCTCGGCGCGCTCACCATCGTGCGCGGCGTCACGCTCCTGTTCGCGCCATCCTTGCTGACAGGCCTCGTGCACCAAGCGCTCAATCTCGGCCCCGGCGCCATTATTGCCGGCATCGTCGCGCTGCTCATCGGCGCCTGGCTCACATTCGTCGGCTGGTTCGGGAAAAACTAGAATTAGCCTGGGCAGCGCGCATCAAACGCCGCGCGCTCGAACCGCCATTCCATCGCCTGCTCGGAGCCTTCACCCGCATCGATTCGCGCCGTCAATACGTCGCCGTCGCGCGCATAGATGATCCGCTTCGGAAAATCGTGCGCCGCGTTCTCGAACACGATGCGCTCACCCGCATGCGCGGTCATCACGAACGCGGTCGCCGGCGCCCGCCCGCCTGGCATCGAATAATAGACCGGCTGCCCCGCTTCGTTCGCCGCGATACGCAAGAACTCGTAACCGCCGCCATTCAGATTCGTACCGAGCAGCGTCGCGCCACCCGCACCGATCCAGTTCTCCACCGTCTCGCCATCCGCGCACGACAGCCAATAGCCGCTCATCCAAGCCGGCAACTCGCGCGCCGGATCTTGCGCCGAGACTCCGCACGACGCCGTCAGCGCCGCCAACCCAAACACCAAAGCCCGCACGAGCATTCCCCCAACAAAGACAGGGCGACACTCTAATCTTTGCCGCCGCCACCCTTCTTGTAAGTTTGCGACGCCGCCAGCGCCTTCGCCAGCCCCACGCGCTGCGCCGCCCATTGGCGCGACGACACACCAAGGAAGCGCCGAAAATCCCGCGCCATTTGTGGCTGATCGAAATACCCCGCCACCAACGCCGCCTCGACCCAACCGGGCGGCCCTGGCCCCTCAATCGAGTCAAACACACGCCGAAACCGCAACACGCTTTGCAACTGGCGCGGCGAAACCCCGACCTCCGCCTTAAACCGCCGCTGCCACTGCCGCTCCGAAAGCGTCGGCGGCGCTACAACATCCTCACCCGCAAGCAGCGCCGCCACAGCGGCAGAAACATCCGCATTGATCACCGCCCCACGCACGCGCGCTTCGACGTAATCCTCCGCACGCGCCGCCACCGCGCCGAGATCATCACCGCCCGCCAGCGTCGCAGTATCAGCGCCATGCAACGCCTCCAGCGCCACGCGTTTATCCGTGGTCACATCCGCCGCACGCCCGACAAACGCCCGCGCCGCCTCCGGCCGAAACCGCACGCCCACCACCGCAACCGGCCCCGTCGCCGCCAATGTCAAAGGTTCAGTCATCTGGCCCGCGAACAGCACGCGCGGCTGCAGCGCGCCGTCGCCCTCACGATAGAGCGCCCCGCACTGCACGATCAGCTCACAGCGCCCATCCGGCGCGATCGGCTGCGGCGCCTCATCCGCCGGTGCCGAAAACGTCCACACACAATGCACAAACTCCCGCAACGCCGCGCGCGGTAGCCGCTCTTCATAGATCGGCACGCCCGCCGTCATTACTGCGCCGTTTCCAACGCCTGCGTGCTGCGATGGTTGAGATAGGCGTAAAGATCGCTCAACTCGTTATCGCTAAACTGAGAAAACCGCGCCCGCGCCACATCATCCATCATATCAAGATCGCGTCCGCCCAAAGGTACGCCTTCGCGCATCAACCGCACAAAATCCGCCTCCGGATACGCCGCCATCATCGCGATCAAATCCGGCGTCCGGCCGTCGCTCTCCCACGGCACGTCAGCACGCAACGAAAAGCCGTGACACTCATTGCACGTCGTCATCGCGATATACTCGCCCCGCGCCAGCGGCGTGTCAGCGTTCGCCTGATGCTCCATCCTTGGCGCGTTCTCGATCCACGCCGGCATCACGTCATCCTGGCCCCGCGCAATCATCAACCGCACCGCGAACGGCATCTCCGCGCTCGCCTTCGGTCCCTCAACCACCGGCGCTTGTCTCAAATACGCATAGAGCGCCGCAACATCCCCATCGCGCATGTCGACGAAACTGAACGACGGCATCGAATACATGCCGCGCCCATTATGATCGATGCCATGCCGCAGAGCGCGCTCGAACGTCGCCACATCGCGATCGCGCGCATACGACGCAAGGTTCGGCGTCACCACCATCCCCCACATCGGCGCGCCTTGCAGCTGCTCGCCGTGGCAACCACCGCACCCGCGCGTCATCGCCAAATGCTCGCCGCGCGCAATGCTCGCCGCATCGCTCGGTATCTCCGCCGCGAACGCCGGCGGCGCTTCGAACGAGCGCAGATGCGCCTCGCTCGCCGCATACACCCAGCCGACAAAGCCAAGCGCCGCGACCGCGACCACCCCAAGCGCCACCGCGCCCCATTTCAGAACCGTCCCCAGCATGACCCAACCTTGCGGTGCGCCGCCCACGGTGTCGAGATCACACCCCCGCCCCATGAACTGCAGGCCGACCCGGCTGCATCCAAGCCGCCCCCGCCCCGCATCTCCGATCCGAAGCCGCGCATGAACAGTGCGCGGACGCGCTTGCCTTGGAACAGTTCGAGGGCGCCAATCGGGGGAAACGACACCTATGAAAAGAGTAATCCTGGCGTCCGTCACGCTCGCAGTGCTTTCGGCTGCATCAGCCTCCGCGCAAGTCGCCGAACCGCGCGCCGTAGCCGAGCGCGTCGCCGCCGCCATCGAAGAGAATTTCTACGACGAACAACGCGCGCGCACGATCGCCGCCGAAGTCCGCGCCGGCGCAGCCGCGGGCCGCTACGACATCACCAGCGAAGCCGATCTCGCCGCCGCGCTCACCGCAACGATTGCGCCCCACGACGGCCACTTCCGCGTTGAGTATCGCCCGCCGCAGCCCAACGCTGCGCCACGCCCGCAAGGCGGCTTCGGCAACGATTCACGCGCCGCTTATGGCATCCCAAGCGTCACCATGTATCCAGGCGGCGTAGGCGTCGTCGATTTCCGCCTGCTCGCCGATTTTGATCCTGACAATTTCCAAGCGAAGCATGCGCTCGACGCCGCCTTCACCATGGTGCACGGCTCGCAAGCGCTCATCCTTGATCTGCGCGATTGCGCCGGCGGCTCACCGATCATGGTCGGCTACATTCTCGGCCACTTCTTCCCGGAAGGCGCCAACGTCTACAACACCTTCCGCTCGCGCCAGGGCGAAATGCAAGAAACACCGCCCGAACAACCCGCGAGCGGACGCCGCCTCGAAACACCACTCTTCGTGCTCATCAGCGGCCGCACCGGCTCGGCCTGCGAAAGCGTCGCCTACTCGCTGCAGTCCGCTGGCCGCGCCACCATCATTGGCGAACCATCCGCCGGCGGCGCCAATCCCGGCGGCGCACTTCCGGTGGGCGACAATCTCGCCGTGTTCGTCTCCTTCGCCACGCCGATTAACCCGATCACTGGCGCCAATTGGGAAGGCGCCGGCGTGCAACCCAACGTCGCCACACCGGTCGCTGAAGCACTGACACGCGCCCGCGTGCTCGCGCTCCAAGCCGCACTCCGCGCACCCGCCGACGAGCAAGCCGCGCGCGAAGCCCAATGGGCGCTCGATTCACTCAACGCCGAATCCGCCGCCTACCCGGCAACGCGCAGCCTGCGCGACTATCCCAGCAATTACGGCGCGCGCAGCATCGCCGTCGAGAACGGCCGCCTCGTGCTGCGCCGCGACCGCCGCCCAGCGCTCGTCCTCTTGCCGCTCGAACGCGATCTCTTCGCCGTCACCGGCGCAGCGCCGCTGCAACGCGTCCGCTTCGAACGCAACGCCCGCGGTCGCGTCACCGCCATGACGCTCTCCCTCGTCGACGGCCAGGAGTACCGCGACCAGCGCCAGAACTAAGCAACGCTCAAGGGTAGTGCGCGGGGCGCAAGCCAACGCGCACTACCCACGCGGAGCGGTCGCTTACTTCAACTCCATTTCGACCAACTCGATCGTCTCCGTTCCGCTGTTGCGGAGCGCGCGCGTAAAGCCGCTGCTCTGCAGCGCGAAATCCCCGGCCTCCACCGCCAGTGTTTGATCGGCCAGTCCGGGCGTCATCGTCGTCAGCGAGCCGCCACGCACGATAACCCGAACGCCATTGCCGCCCTGCGAAATGGCGGGAACGGATTGACCTGGCTCCAACACCAGGCGCCACGCCCGCACGCGGGCATTGTCGACAATCTGCACATATTGCGGCGCAGCCTCACGCGATGAGATCGCATTTCCCAACGGCGTGGCGCGGTGAATTTCAATGACGATGATTTGTAACGGGCCGTCTTCGCTGTTGATCACCCTGTGCGTGCGCGGTTCGGCGCCGATCGGACTGTATCCCGCGGCCCCAACAGACGGCATGGGCACAGCAACAAGCGCCTGCCCCATACGCTGCGCACGCGATTCCGAGGGGTGAATGATGACGTAGAACAGATCGCGATAATGCGTGTGAAATCCGGAATCGCCTCCCGGCGGATAGCGGTTGTTCAACACCGCGACATCTTCATTGGCGAACACCAATTGGTGGAACGTCGCGTGTTCAACCGGCGGTATCGCGCCTCCCGCGCTATCGCGCTGGGTTGTCTGGGCGCAGGCGGAAGAATGAAGCGCCAGGAACAGGCAAAGCCCGAAGGCCAGAATTCCGTTGGTGGATTTCGTCTGCATAGCCCGCCCCCTCAAGCGACGTTAGCGGACGAGACCCTACACCAGGGCGCCTGCTGCACAGAGCCCGATCTTCGCTTGAAGCATGGACGCGCCAGGCGTAAGCCTGCGCGCACATATCCCGGGGGGCCGCATCCGCGGCTGAGATTGGGCATCCCGCCCTGACCCGTCGAACCTGAACCGGTTAGCACCGGCGGAGGGAAGGAGCGCTTTATGAATAAGCCCGAAAACCGTCATAACGATCGCTTCGCAATCGCTGAGGATCACCGTGACTGAGAACGCTTCCGAACCACCCACCGCGCCGCCCGCCGACAGTAATACGGCGGAAATCCTGAAGAGCGCCCTCGGTTACAATGCTTGTTACTTGATGGACGTCATCGATGGCAAGGTGTCCGCACTGATCTCGTACATCGGCATCCTAATCGCCGCAGTTCTTATCTTTGCCACGCGTGAACACGGATACGAATTCGCTGCTCAAAGGCCTTTGATCCAAGCGTCGTTAGCAGCCGCAATCATGGCTGCGCTCTTCGCATTGAGCTGTCTTTACACCATCAACAATGACGGTCGTGAGAAGCGGTTAGCTTCGTTGGACAAAACAATCCGCTCTTTGGACAGAGCCGCTCGTTCGCGTCTTCGACGCTATCTCACAGCTCTCATCCTATCTGTTATCTCAACTATTCTGACGGCCGCCGCCGTGATCCCATCCCTCTGAGGCGCACACGACATGAACAAACCACAGGACTCCTCAGCCTTTGCGCCGAGCGTCACCACCGGCCCGCTCATCGGCTCGCGCAAAGTGTACGCCAGCGGCTGCGCGCATCCCGATCTGCGCGTCCCCTTCCGCGAAGTGCTGCCGCACCCGAGCGCCAACGAACCGCCGGTGACGATCTACGATCCGAGCGGCCCCTACACCGACCCCGATGTCGTCATCGACATCAACTCAGGCCTCGCCCGCACGCGCGCTGCATGGGTGAAAGCGCGCGGCGATGTTGAAGAGATCGACGGCCGCGAAGTGAAGCCGGAGGACAACGGCAACGTCAGCGCCGAAAAACTCACGCCGCCCTTCCCGAAGCAACCCCGCGTCCTCCGCGCCAAAGCCGGCGCCACCGTCACGCAGCTTGAATACGCCCGCCGCGGCATCATCACGCCGGAGATGGAATACGTCGCTATCCGCGAAAACATGCGCCGCGACGCGCTTGGCATCCGCGACGGCGAGGACTTCGGCGCATCCATCCCCGACTTCGTCACACCCGAATTCGTCCGCCAAGAAATCGCCCGCGGCCGCGCCATCATCCCGGCCAACATCAATCACGCCGAACTTGAGCCGATGATCATCGGCCGCAACTTCCTCGTGAAGATCAACGCCAATATCGGCAACTCCGCCGTCACCTCCTCCATGGCCGAGGAAGTCGACAAAATGGTCTGGTCCATCCGCCACGGCGCCGACACCGTCATGGACCTCTCCACCGGCCGCAACATCCACAACATCCGCGACTGGATCATCCGCAACAGCCCAGTGCCGATCGGCACCGTGCCGCTCTATCAAGCGCTCGAAAAAGTCGGCGGCGTCGCCGAAGACCTCACCTGGGAAATCTATCGCGACACGCTGATCGAGCAGGCCGAACAAGGCGTCGACTATTTCACCGTCCACGCCGGCGTGCGGCTCCCCTTCATCCATCTCACCGCCAAGCGCGTCACCGGCATCGTCAGCCGCGGCGGCTCGATCATGGCCAAGTGGTGCCTCAGCCATCACAAGGAGAGCTTCCTCTACACGCACTTCGCCGAGATCTGCGAAATCATGCGCGCCTACGACGTGAGCTTCTCGCTCGGCGACGGCCTGCGCCCCGGCTCCATCGCCGACGCCAACGACGCCGCGCAATTCGCCGAACTCGAAACCCTCGGCGAGCTCACCAAGATCGCCTGGGCGCACGGCGTGCAAACCATGATCGAAGGCCCCGGCCACGTGCCGATGCACAAGATCAAAGAGAACATGGACAAGCAGCTCGAAGTCTGCGGCGAGGCGCCCTTCTACACGCTCGGCCCGCTCACCACCGACATCGCGCCCGGCTACGACCACATCACCTCAGCCATTGGCGCCGCGATGATCGGCTGGTTCGGCACGGCGATGCTCTGCTACGTCACGCCGAAGGAGCACTTGGGCTTGCCCGATCGCGACGACGTCAAAGTCGGCGTCATCACCTACAAGCTCGCCGCGCACGCCGCCGACCTCGCCAAAGGCCACCCCTACGCGCGCCTCCGCGACGACGCCCTCTCCCGCGCCCGCTTCGAATTCCGCTGGGAAGATCAATTCAACCTTGGCCTAGACCCCGACACCGCCCGCGCCTACCACGACGAAACGCTCCCCAAAGACGCACACAAAACCGCGCACTTCTGCAGCATGTGCGGGCCGAAGTTTTGCAGCATGAAGATCACGCAGGACGTGCGCGACTACGCGAAAGTAAAAGAAGCGCAGGAAGGCATGGACGCGATGAGCGCCAAATTCAAAGAAGTCGGCAGCGAAATCTACGTCCACCCCACCGGCGAAAAACGCGAGCCGATCGACTAACGCAAGCGCCCCTCTCCCGCAGTGCGGGAGAGGGTTGGCCTTCTACAGCCTGCGACCGCTCCAATTTCGCCGGTCAATGATTGTGCGAAGGTCCAATCGCTCGTCCTCATCCCTTGGGAAGCGCGTGTTCACGAGCGAAACAGGTGCCTGTGCGACTCGCTCAATCTCTTCGATGAACTTAATGGTATTCTCAGTTAATTGTTCGAATCTTCGCGCCTCGCGGTTCTTTATCTCAACATAGTCGGCAAAAGTGAGCACAATGTCGGTCGGCGCATTTAGCGAGCAGGCATCTCGAAAATGGTCCCACTCAAACCACCCAACGCGGCGCGGCTTACCTGAGCGTGAACCTTTTTCGTACTTCGCGAGCTCCTCTGGGTCGATGCCGGCTTGTTTCGCTACGGTCTCAAAATCCACTTGGTGTTTCAGATGACCAGAGGTGTTGTTTGTCTCCGGCGCATTTCCAACTCGAATTGGCGTGGGTCGAATGACCATCAGAATTCGACGCACTCGGCTAGGGGATATCCCCGCCTCCGCAAGGCATCCCGCGACGTTCGTGTCCCGCGATGTGACGTGTGGGTACTGCCCATGGAAAATGCTGAGACCACTGCCCTGCGTCCCTTCCAACAGGATAGATTGACGCGCACGATATGCCGCTTCGAGCTGAAGACGCGTCGAGCCTCTGTAAGGTGCCGAAGCGCCAACGAAACTGGCTAGTTCGGGAATGTCCGCGGCAAGCTTCACCGCACCGGGTTTTCTATTGAGAATGCGGCGCGCGGCGGCAGCTCCTCCACCTTGCCCGGTGGACGAAATCGCATCGACCAATCCCGTCTCTGTTTCGATATCCTGTTTCTCGATTATCATCGCCTGCGGATCGATGAAGAGCCTGTCCGCCGTTATGCCGCAGTCTTCGATTTCCTTAAGCAGCACCTCAACATTGATGGTCATGCCCGGCCCAAGGAGAAGCCTCGCGTTACAGTCGCGAGACCCCGAGGGAAGATGTACGTAAGTGTACACTCCTGACTCGCTGGAGACTGTATGCCCTGCGTTTGGTCCACCTACTCTGACGAGCACATCGTACTCGCGAGCGAGGTACGCTGCGACATGCCCTTTTCCTTCGCTGCCGAACTGCCCTCCCACGATGACATCGACGCATCGAATGTCCGGAGGTGAGTACAAGCCCAACCGAGCAGCTACGCGCACCAGCGTGTCATTGCTATCAGTGCGCTCAGTGTTGATGCGAACATCCGCATCTTTTTTGAAGCGGCCGATATCGGCTTCGTCTTTGATGAGGTCGGCCTCGGTGTATGACTCGCCACTTGTGCCGCGTTTCTCGTTGTATAGCTTGAATCTTCGCTCCAGCTCTTCTTTTTGCGCCCAAAGGTGAACGTGCACTACGCGAACACTGTGTTCGTGCCGGAAGCGTTCTAGCTGGTTCCATTTTCGGATGTTGTCGATCACGACGCCTTGGTCGGGTGGCAATCGAGCCATCTCGTCGACCACTGCGTCGAGGAGCCATTTATTATCGGACTCTGCGTCCATCTTGTCGCCGAGTTCTTGAAGAGCGGCGCGGCCCGTTTCCAGCTTTCGGGTACTGGCGATCGATCGCAAGATGTCGCTGGTCTTGATCAAGTGATAGCCGAACTCATCTCGCAGGAGCCTGCCCAACTCCGACTTCCCCGTGCAGATGTGTCCGCTAATCAAAACAACTTCACGCATCCGGGATTGCCCCTATTAACTTCCAAATTTGACTCGCTGCATCCGGACCTTGGATCGCCGAAAGATCGATCACCACGTCCGCAAGCTCTATTAGGCTGCGCGACGAAATTTCATTGGGATGTATGACCGCCGCGTCGTAGGGCACGCCCCCTTCGTACGCGCCGCCTTGTGCAATGCGCGCTTCGTAACGCTGTCGTAGTGTCACCTCGTCGGCGACGAAGTGGATGTGATGAACGTCATCGCCAAAGCGCGCTCGAAAATGTTCGACTTGACGCTTCTTGCGAACGCTATCCAAGAGCCACAGCGTCTGTTGTGGCTTGGCGTCCAACAGAGGCACGGCGACATTCTCGACGATCCAGAGAAAATCGGTTTCAGCGTCCAAGGAATCGCCTAGCTGCTGCAAATTTGTGCGGTTGATGTCGATCGAGCGACCGTTGGCGAGAGATCGTAAGTATGCGCCGCTGCGAATACTCTCGAACCCGTGCTCAGCGATAAGCACGTTCGCTACCGTTGATTTTCCAACCGCCAACGCACCACTAAACAGAACGAGCTTCTGGACCATGGCTAGACCCTGTCAAACTCCAAGCCGTCTCCTCGCCAATTTGGATCGCGCAGCGCCCGATCGACGTATGCCGAAACAGAGTTGGCGTAGATGTTTCGCCGTGGGTATGCGCTCGGCGGCGTGTTCATGGTCACCGTCCAAGAACATCCGACCGACGACATGACGGTCTTCGCGATCTTGACGTCGTCGTCCGAGTAGCACCGTACAATCGTGTCTTTCGGCAACGCGAGATCGCCTTCGATCAACACTTCGATCATTGAGTTGTTGAGATGCGCGGCCAGCAGCGCCGCCTTGTCCTGCGCGGTCTTCGCGATCGGGATCTGATGCCCGGGATAGTATCTGCCGTTGCTCGGCGACTCTTCGAAGCCAGGCTTCCCATCGCGACGAAGGTATCGCGTCATGGCGACATTGAAGCGGCACAAGCTGAAGTTTGCCGCTTCTACGGCGCTCGTCGGCACCTCTAAGGCAATATGAGGAAACCCAGCGCCGAGCTTGGCTTGCAAGATCGGTGGGTAAGAATCGAGAGTGAGAAACGCATATTCTCCGAACCCCCGAGCTACATCTTGCCTGCTGGATTTCGATCGCAGGTGCTTGAGCGAGAAGCCTGCCTTCTTTAGCGATGGCTTCCCTAACAGGGCACCCGCTCGCGCAATGAAGGGAAGATAATGGAGTGGCGCGTAGTGGTAGACGACCGACAAGCCAGCCGAAGTAAGTGATGTCATTAACCGGATACTACACAACTTTAGGGGGAATGTCACTCACCCGAGCATTCCCTGCAATCTATCCGGTGGCCCTCACCCCACCCGTACACTCCCCGCAAATGTCCGCCGCCACCGCCCCCATCACTTACGCACCACCCATCCTCTGGGTGGCGGCGCGGGCGTTGAATCTCTTCGCGCTCTTCGGCGATCCCAGCGCCATCGCCGCGCAATACACGCACCGTCGCAGCGTGCCACGCACCAAACCCTCTCCCCCGCGAGGGGGAGAGGGCAGGGTGAGGGGGCGGCGCGGAAGTCAACGAGCACGAGCCCAGCGCAAAATCCAAAACGCCAGCGCTCCACCCTCACCCTGCCCTCTCCCGCAAATGCGGGAGAGGGTTCAAAGCGGCGCGCGTGTCGAGCGCGGGCAGCCGCACGCTCTATCCCCCGCCCCAAACCCCAAATCCCGTACAACATCAACACGCCGCAAAAAATCTATCCGACCCACATCAAACCCGGCGCATACTCCCCTCACCGCAGCGCGACGAGGGCCAGTCGGATCCACTGTTCAGCCGATGCGTTGCGGAGTGATCGAGCGTGAAGGTGCTGTCCGTAGCTTTCGTCACTACCGGCGCGAGCGCGGCGCAATGCCGAGGGGGGCGTCCCGAAGCGGCGCGCTGCACTTCTTCCAAACCATCGGAAGCGACAGAGCAAACACCGAAGCCCGCGGGAGAGCAGCGTAAGGCGCGAACCGCGGGAGAGACCGGAGAGGTGCGTCTGAACACGCGCCGCTCCGCACGCCGCCGAGCCTGGATGCGCAAGCGCTAACAAGCGCCTGCCGCCAACCGGCGTTCAAACGATCACGGGGACGCGGGCTTTCGCGTCTATAAGCGCCGCAACAACGGCGCACTTTTTTGGCGCGCAACCCCGCGTCCCCTTGGCTCTCGCTTCTGGGCTCTCGCTTCCGGGCTTTCGTGAAACGCGCTGCGCGCGGCCGCAAGGCGTGCTAGGAGAACAGCCATGCGCCTCATCCCGCTCGCTCTCATCGCCCTCATCGCCGCTTGTTCCCCGCCCGCCTCGCAAGAGACGCCGGCGGAGGCGCCGGCTGCGTCGAACTCGGCGCCGTCCGGCCCGCACCTCACCGCCCTCGGCGGCGTCCCCGCCACCGGCGCCTGGACCTTCCGCGTCGAGGACGGCACGCACGCCGCCGGTTTCGGCGCGCCCGAGAGCGAGTATCAATTCATCATCGTCTGCGAAGCCGCCAGCGGCACGCTCAACATCAGCTACGAGCACGAGCTCTCGCCCGATCAAGCCACCACGTTGCGTCTCACCACAGCCGTGCACACGATCGAACTGCCGGCGCGTTCGTTCAACGAAGGCTTGCCGACAGTCACCGCCGAACTGACGGATTCCGATCCGCTGAAACCGTTGCTCATCGGCATGCTCGGCGCCCCAAACGATCGCTTCGCCGCCGAGGTCGCCGGCCAGTCGCAAGTTTTCCCGTGGGGTGACGCCATCGCCCAAGCTTTGACCGCCTGCAGCTAGGCCGCCCCTGCATCCAAACCGCGCCAGCGCGCATCTTGGTGCCATGCTGAGAACAGTCCTCGCCGCCCTCGCCCTCGCCGCTTGCGCTTCGGCGCCAGAACCGGCGCCGGCCATTGGCCGCATGTATCACTACGTCCGCTCCAATCAGGACGGCTCGCTGCCGGAGCAGATCTATCAATACCGCGCCAGCGCGACCGAGCTTGAAGTCGGCAAACAAGTTTCGCGCTGCACCAATTCCGCGTTCGTCACCGCCACCTTCGATCCCGTCGCCGGCCAAGGGACAAGTTTCACCGGCGGCCGCCTCGCCCGCGATTTGAGCCAAGACGCTTTCGCCTGGCTCACCCGCGGAGGCGGTGCCCTGCACGCGCGCGTGCCAGCGGCGAACATCGATCAAAGCGTCGCCGTCGCCGGCGAGCCTTACGTGCTCTACGATTTCGATCTCGCCGATCTCAACGCCCGCTTCGCCGGCCAGCCAGCGCCGCAAAGCGATTTCCGTTTCGCGGTGGTGCTGATTTGGCCGCAGGAAAATGTCAGCGAAGTTTTCCGCGACCTCGGCTGGGCCAACGCTCGTTTTTCTGGCGCCGAAACCCACCTCAATCGCAGCGCCCATCGCTACGCATTAAGCGGCGGCCTCAACGGCCAGCTCTGGCTCGACGCGCAAGACGGCCACGTGCTCGAAGCCCGTTTCGCCGAACCCAACCACACCGAATACGCAGACTTCCGCCTCGTCCTGCAAAGCGTCCACAATGACGGCGCCAGCGCGTGGCGCGCAGCGCGGGCGGCGCATTGGCAAGGCTGCCCCTAAATCGCCCCGATACTGAAACGAACGCGAAACACCCACGCAAAGGAGCGCGCATAGAACGCACGGCGGAGGACGAAGAAATGCTCAAACCCGAACGCGCTTTGATCACATGGCTGATGGCGATCATGCCTGTTTTTCCGGCGCTCGCATGGATGGCGACAACTCTCACCGCCTAGCGAAAGTTCCCACGTTGCAGCGCACTCATGTGGCCCCTAGATTGGCCGGCCGCACGAGGACGAATTGCTCAGCAGCCCGACCCAACGCTCTTACGTGCTGCTCGGCGCGGCGCTCGCGCTGCCGATCATCGTGCTCGTTATTCTGCAGCTCGTCTTCGCCCTAGACGGCGAACGCTCCGCCGTCGAACAGCGGACACTCTCGCAAGCGACGCAAGTTTCGCTGCTGACCGATTCGCAAGTCCGCACTGACCTCGCCGTCATGCGCGTTCTCGCCACCGCCGACCCGATGGATCGCCGCGATTGGCCGGCGGCCTTCGTCCGCGCGCGCGAGATTGCCGATCTCAACCGCCACTGGCGCAATGTCATCGTCTCGGACCTAAGTCGCGGCGAACAGATCTTCAGTCTGAGCCGCCCCTATTCCTCCCAGCGCATCCCGCTGAGTTCGGCCGTCTCATCGCGCGATCCGCGGCTCATGGTTGGCGATATTTCGCGCGAAGGCCCGGGCTGCCCATGCGTTTACTTGCACCAACCCATCGACGCTGACGGCCGCTATCTGCTCACCGTTGCGATCGATCCCGGCGCCTTTCAAGCCGTACTCCGTCGCAACACGCCAGCCGGCGCGATTTCCGCGCTCGTCGATCGCCACGGCAACTTTATCTCCCGCACTCGTGAGCAAGATGAGCGCGTCGGCACGCAAGCCACAATCTATGTGCGCCAAGCCATCGCCAGCGCTGACGCCATGGGTGTTTACGCCGGCACCACTTATGAGGGCCTCGAAAACCACACCGCCTATTTCACATCACCGCTCAGCGGTTGGTCCGCCCACGTCGCGGTGCCTTCTTCGCTGATTGATAGACCACGCACCTATTCAATCCTCACCCTCAGCATCGGCGCTATACTGGCGCTTGCCTTGGCTGGCGGGTTGATCTTTTGGGCGTTGCGCGACTTGGCCGAGCGCCGACAAGCGGAGCAGCGTTTAGCGCAGACGCAAAAGCTCGAAGCCATCGGCCAACTCACCGGCGGCGTCGCGCACGACTTCAACAACCTGCTCACCGTCATCATTGGTGGGCTCAACATGCTGCTGAAGCGCGTCGAAGATCCAAAGCAGAGGTACATCGCCGAACACATGCTCGAAGCGGCGCAACGCGGCGACAGGCTAACCAAGCAATTGCTCGCCTTCTCCCGCGGTCAACAAATGGAATCAGCGCCGGTCGATCTCCACGCGCTCGTCCCCGGCATGCAGGAATTGCTGCGGCGTTCGATCGGGCCGGAGATAGAACTTGGCTTCGAACTGCATCCCGATGCGCGCTGGGTGCTAAGCGACGCTAACCAACTCGAACTTGCGATCCTCAACCTCGTCATCAACGCTCGCGATGCGATGCCTGAGGGCGGACGTATCGATATTTCCGTGCAGCCCGGCCAACGCAGCGATCTCGTCGCGCTCACCGTTTCAGACACCGGCTTAGGCATGCCGAAAGAAGTGGCGGAGCGCGCGCTCGAGCCTTTCTTCACCACCAAGCCCGCCGGCAAAGGCACCGGCCTTGGCCTCAGCCAAGTGTTCGGCGCCGCGCGCCAATCGGGCGGCTCGGTCGAGATCGACAGCACGCCCGGCCGCGGCGCCACCATCCGCTTATTGCTTCCGCGCGCCGAACCGCCCGTCGCGGAAGTCGCACCCGCCATTGAGGCGCCGACGCCCGTCCCAGCCGAACGCACCGGCCAAAACGTTCTCGTCGTCGACGACGAACCGGGCGTGCGCGCCTTCATGGCTGAGACACTCCGCGAAGCTGGATACACGGTGACCGAGGCGTCGCATCCGGGCGATGCGCTGCGGGCGCTGCGCGAGGCGGCGCCGGTTCTGCTGCTCACCGACTTTTCGATGCCCGGCATGACCGGCCTCGAACTCGGCGAACGCGCCCGCGCTGAAGTCGATGGCCTCAAAGTGCTGATCGTCTCCGGCTATGCCGATGCCGACAGGCTGGAAGCGTCACCCTCGCGGCCAACCTTGTTGCGTAAGCCGTTCGATGAACACGCGCTGCTGACGGCAGTGCGCGCTGTGCTCGCGGCGTAACGATTTGCTTATCTGCTTAGAGTGACGCTGCGTTGCGGTTTCTCCTGGGCGCGAATGCCCTTAAGACCGCCGGCGGAGGCCGATTGATGAACCTGGCGGCGCGAGTTGCGCGTGAAATTCGATTTTTGGACGGGCTCGCCCGCACACTCTGGCGCGTACGCAAGATCGATCCGGATTCCGAAGTCCTCATCTGCGACGATTTCGAAGACGCCGTCGCCAAATTCAGCGACCACACCGCCCTCGTCTTTGAAGGCGAGCGCTACACCTATCGCCAGCTCGACGCCCTCGCCAATCGCTTCGCGGCTTGGGCCAAAGCGCAAGGCCTGAAACATGGCGATACCGTCGCACTGCTTTTGCCCAATCGCGCCGAATACATTCCGGCCTGGATCGGCATGGCCAAGCTTGGTGTTGCGACAGCGCTGATCAACAACAATCTGACAGGCGCTGCGCTGGCTCATTGCCTTTCGATCTCGAACGCCGATCACGTCATCACCGACGCGGAAACGATCGTCGTCACGGAAACCATCCGCGCCGGCTTGGCCCGCCCGCTGACATACTGGCTCATCGATCGAGGCGCCGAACCGGCCGACAACCGCCAAAGCATTGATCTCAAGACGCCCGCGGAGGCGCCGTCGAAATCACTTCGCGCCGGCATTAAATCGCGTGACGTGGCGCTCTACATCTACACGTCCGGCACAACCGGCATGCCGAAGGCCGCGAAGATCACGCATATGCGCGCGCAGCTTTATATGCGCAGCTTCGCCGGCGCGACCAAGGCCAACGCTGAAGACCGCATCTATTGTGTACTCCCGCTCTATCACGCCACGGGCGGCCTTTGCGGCGTCGGTTCGGCTCTGCTGAATGGCGGTACGTTAGTGCTGCGCCGTAAATTCTCCGCGACGCATTTCTGGGAAGACGTCGCCGAACATCAGTGCACCATGTTCGTCTATATCGGCGAACTTTGCCGCTATCTCGTGAACCAACCGCCGCAGCCGAACGATCGCGAGCACAAATTGCGTCTCGCCTTCGGCAACGGCCTTCGCCCCGATGTCTGGGAAGAATTCCAAGCTCGCTTCACCGTCGAGCGCATCATGGAATTCTACGGCTCGACCGAGGGCAACGTTTCCATGTTCAACTTCGATGGCCAAGCCGGCGCCATCGGACGGGTGCCGCCTTATCTGCAACGCAATTTCGCGATGCGGCTGGTGAAGTTTGACATCGATTCCGAACAACCGGTGCGCGGCGAGGACGGGCTTTGCATTCTGTGCGAGCCCGGCGAGATCGGCGAAGCCATCGGCCTCATCAAGGACGATGCGCGCCACAATTATACCGGCTATGCCGACAAGGCCGCGTCCGAGCGCAAGATTTTGCGCGATGTCGTCGAGCACGGCGATGCTTGGTTCCGCACCGGCGATCTAATGCGTCAGGATAAGGACGGGTATTTCTATTTCATCGACCGCATCGGCGACACCTTCCGCTGGAAAGGCGAAAACGTTTCAACCACGGAAGTCGCCGAAGTCATTGCACGTTATCCCGGCGTCGCCGAAGCCAACGTCTATGGGGTCAAGATCGATCGCCTGGACGGGCGCGCCGGCATGGCGGCGATCACGCCGGATGACGAATTCAAGCTCGACGGCTTACGCGACTATCTGGTGCGCGAACTGCCGAGCTATGCGCGACCGATGTTCATTCGCCTGCAGCCGGCGATCGAAACCACCGGCACGTTCAAATATCGCAAAGTCGATCTGGTGCGCGACGGCTTCGATCCGGCCAAGATCGAGCAAGCGCTCTATTTCGATCACCCAGAGCTTTATCGCTACACGCCGCTGACGCGCGACCTCTACGCCGAAATTCAGGGCGGCGCGTTCAAGCTCTGATCACTCGAACACAATAGCGGTGGCCGCGCCGATGCGTTCAAGCCGTCCAGAGCGGCCAAACGCCGTGGCGAGCGCATCTGGCGTAAGCGCATCGAACGGCGCACCCTCCGCAAGGATTTTGCCTTCACGGAGCAGCACGACACGATGCGAAATGCTGACGGCGAGCGCGATGTCATGGGTCGAGAAAAGAGCTGAGCCGCCATTGCTCGCGTGCGCACCGAGAACATCGCCAACGCTCAGCGCCTGCGCCGGATCGAGACCCGCCGTTGGTTCGTCCAACACCAAAAGCGGCGCACCCTGCGCAAGCGCACGCGCAAGATGCGCCCGCGCTTTCTCACCGCCGGAAATCTGATCCATGCCACGCTTGCGCAAAGCGCTGAGCGAGCACATCTCAAGCGCTGCATCGACCGCGGCTTGGTCAGCGGCGCCTAAGCGATCAGGCGCAGCCCCGTAAGCGAAGCGGCCGAGAGCCACTAAGCTCTCAACGCTAACCGGCCAGATCGATTGCGGGCGTTGCGGCAGGTAAGCGGCGCGCAAAGCCCGCGCCCGCGCATCGAGCCGGCGCGGATCTTCGCCGCCAAGGCTTACCGCGCCTTCGCAAGGCAACCCGCCGAGCGCGGCACGCATCAAGCTGGTCTTGCCAGCGCCGTTCGGCCCAAGCAGCGCCACGACTTCGCCGGCAACAATGTTCAACGAGACGCTGTCAACAACACGCACAGCGCCGAGGTGAATCGATACGTTGGCAAGCGAAAGCATCATGCGTCGCCTCCCCGCGCCGCGAGGCGCGCCGCGATCAGCGCAAACACCGGCCCGCCAATGAGGGCGGCGGCGACACCGAGCTTCAGTTCGCTATCGGTCGGCAACACACGCACCGCGATATCGGCGCAGACCAGCATAGCGCCGCCCGCGAGCGCGCTGGGCAGCAACAAGCGCGCAGGATCATGGCCGGCAAGCGCCCGCACAAAATGCGGCGCGGCGATGCCTACAAAGCCGATCACACCGGCAACGGCTGTCGCGCCGCCCGTGCATGCAGCGGCGCCAAGAACGACGAGCGTGCGTGTGTGCGAAAGATTGGCGCCAATCGCCGCCGCCGCCTCTTCGCCCAATGTCAGCGCTTGCAAGCCGCGCGCGGCGAAGAAGATCAAAAGCGCGCCGATGGCCAAGAGACCACCGGCTAGAAACGCATCTTGCAACGAGCGCGCCTCGACTGAGCCGAGCGTCCAGTTGACCAGGTCGGCCAACGCGCCGGGATTGGGCGCAAGGCTGAGCGCCAACGCAATCAAGCCGCCGGCGAGGCTGGAGAGGCCAACGCCAATCAGCGCCAAACTTGCGGGCCCACGCGCGCGCCAGCCTAAAGCGGTGACCAACGCGGCGGCAGCCAGCGCAAACACAACCGCCATCGCCGGCGCAAGCACTGCAAATCCAAACGCAAACGCAATCACGGCGCCCAACGCGGCGAAGCCCGAGAGTCCCAACACGCCAGCATCGGCGAGCGGATTGCGCAATAAGCCTTGCAACGCCGCGCCGGATAAACCCAACGCCGCGCCGACAATCCATGCCGTCAGCGCACGCGGGAAGCGGATATCCCACACGATCGTGCGCGTGGTAGTATCGTTCGCGAATGGATCGGCAAGCGACGTTGGCCCCAGCCATAGCGCCGCCGCCAGCGCCACAACACTTAGCGCCGCCAGCAACACAGATGTTCGCAGCGAGGCGCTCATGCAGCACGCAGTGCGGCGTTGATCGCCTCGGCCGCATCGATCGCGAACCAAGCTTCGCAACTAATCGACGCGAGCGGTAACGAAACCGTGCGCGCTTGCGTCAGAGCGCGCTGGAACGCCGGGTGGCGCGTGGGCAGCCACGCATTCATGCGTGTGCGGCCGTGATCGAAAAATCCGAGCGCAATGAGCGCGGGCGGCGTTTCGATCATTCGCTCAAGCGGCAGCACTGTCCAACTGGGTTCAGAGCGCACATTGCGCCCGCCAGCTGCGGTGATCACTGCATCGAGCATTGTGCCCGAACCAGCAACGGCCCCGCCGGCGGAGAGATACATGACGGGTTGGCGTTGCGACGGCGCGAGCGAAGCAAGACGCGACAAGCGGAGGTCAAGATCATGGGCAAGTGTTTGTCCGCGTCCGGGATGGCCGATGACGGCGGCGGCATCGAGAAGATCGGCACGTGCGGCGGGAAAATCCGGCGCATCGCCAACCTGCAGCACCGGCACACCAAAGCGCGCGTAGACCGCTTCGGCATCCCACGGCCCGCCCCAACTCCGAACAACAAGGTCAGGACGCAGCGCCAAAGTTTCTTCAAGCGTGCCGCGCGTTTGCCGAATGCCGGCGGCGCGGATGCGAAAGTAAGAATCGTCGCGCTGGGCGCCACGCGACAATGCCGCGATCTGCGCGCGATCGGCCAAGGCGAGCACGAACTGGTCCGCGCAATAATCGAGGCTGACAATGCGCCGCGGCGCGGCTTCGGCCGGCCACGCAGCAAGGAGCGCGAATGCGCAAATGAACCAACGCACCTTCCACCTCCACGGCCCCATCCCGGACCAAAGGCATTCGCATCGGCAGGTCTTCTGGCTTGCGGGTCAGCGTTCTTCGGCCCCTTCCCGCGCAGCGCGCAGTGGTGATGGCCGAGAACTCGCCGCTTACAGCTGCGGGCGCAGCCGCGGTTTCACACCGCGTTCCCTTTTGATGCTCGAACGAGCAACCGATGCGCCGGAATCTAGAGGAAGAAAGCGCCAGCGCCTAGAGCAGCGCAGCGACGCTCTCTTTCGGTCGGCACAGCCGCGTGCCTTTGGCGGTGGTGACGAACGGACGTTCGACCAGAACCGGGTGTGCGACCATGGCGTCGAGCAATTTGGCGTCGCTGATTTTTGGATCGAGCAGGCCAAGCTCTTCCGCCTCGCTGGCTTTAACGCGCAGCGCTTGGCGCGGCGTCAAGCCAGCGGCGGCGAACAGCGCCTTGAGCTGCGGCTTGGTCCAACCGGTTTTCAGATACTCGATCACTTCGGCTTTGTAGCCGGCAGCTTCGATCATCTCGAGCACCTGGCGCGAAGTGGAGCATTTTGGATTGTGATAGATGGTCGCCGCCTTCGCTTTGGCCATCAATATTCCTCCTCGTCCTCTTCCATCGGGAAGAAGGAGAAATTGTCATCGATGTCGATCGGCGCCGCGACCTGCTCGACTTCCTCGAAGCGAATGCTCGCTTGATCCTCGTAATCTGCATAGCCGGGCGGCGTTTCGAGGTCGGGATCGGCGAACAAGAGTTCGGACGCGATGGCCTCCGCATCGGAGGCGCTTTCGGCCTCGACATAGCGCGTTGTGTAGAACCCGCAGAGAAGCACTTCGCCATCAATGTCGACGGGAAAGTTTTCGCCGCACGCGAACAGCCGAAACCACGCCATCAATCAGATCCAGTCCGCCACCAGCGCGCCGGCATGGCGATGCACCAAGTTACGCGTATCGGCGTCAGCGTTGCCGCCATCTTGATAGACGGCGATCAAAATGGCGTGGCCCTTTGGCGGCCAAGCAATGGCGACATCATTATAAGCGCCGTTCATGCCGGTGCCGGTTTTGTCGCCAGCGCGCCAATCGGACGGCAGGCCGGCGCGGATGCGTTGCAGGCCGGTGCGGCTGGCGATCATCCAGGCGCGCAGCGTCTCACGATTGGAGCGGCGAAGACTATCGCCGACCAACAGACGATTCAGCGCTTCGACTTGAGCCAAAGGCGTTGTCGTATCGCGCACGTCGCCGGGGGCGTTTTCGTTGAGTTCAAGCTCCCAGCGATCGAGCCGGGTGACGCTATCGACGTTTTGGCGGAGCCAAACCGTAAAGCCATCTGGCCCATCGAGACGGTGCAACAACAGATTGGCGGCGGTGTTATCACTCAACACAACCGCCGCTTCCGCCAGCTCGATCACGCTCATCTCGCCGCCAACGCGTTCGCTCGTGGCCGGCGAGTAGGTCACGAGATCGGCTTGAGTGATAGCGATCTGCCGGCTGTGATCGAGCCGCTCAAGCGCAGCCGCGGCCAGCAGCCACTTAAACGTCGACGCCATGGCGAAGCGTTCTTCGGCGCGGAAGTTGATACGAGCGCCCGTATCGGTATTCAGCGCGGAGACGCCAAGCCTGGCGCCAGGGCCAAGCCGGCGTTCAAGACGACGCAAATAGTTCTCGGTCCGCCGCGCTTGATCGACGTCGCCGCGGGTGCCGCACGCTGCGAGCGCAAGACTGCCCGCGAGGGTGGCGCGGCGCGTGAACATCAATCTTTCGCGCGCTCGACGTACGAGCCGTCTTCGGTGGAGATCACAACGCGGGTGCCGGCTTCAATGTGCGGCGGCACCATGGTCTTGACGCCGATATCGAGCATCGCGGGCTTGTAGGACGATGAGGCGGTTTGACCCTTCACGACCGGTTCTGTGGTGTCGATCGTCGCCGTGATGCGCGGCGGCAGTTCGATCGAAAGCGCTTGGCCTTCATACATCGTGAGATCGACGACCATTTCCGGCTGCAGATAGGCGATGCTATCGCCGACCATGTCACGCGAGAGGTGAACCTGATCGTAGGTCGTCGGATTCATGAACACGAGACCGGCGTCGCCATCATCGAAAAGATAGGTGTGCTTGATCTGCTCGACGAACGCTTTCTCCAAACCATCGGTCGTTTTGAAGACGGCGGTGGTTTTCACACCATCGACGATACGGCGCATGACGATTGTGGTCGTCGGCGTACCCTTGCCGGGGCGGAAGGTTTCGTGGCTCATGACCACGTAAAGCTGACCATCCTCGTGCTCAAGAACGTTGCCCTTGCGAACGTCGCTGGCGATGACTTTAACCACGTAAACCTCACTTGGCCCGGCGGGACGCCCCGGCGGGCTGGAAACAGTCGGAAGGACCGGAATTGCCGGGTTCTCTAGCCAGTTTTGCCGCAAGGGCCAAGCGCCACGCTGTCTCGGCGACCCCGGTTTGGCTGGGGAAATGCCGATGACCCCCTATTGGCGTCGCTCCCGCCACGCCGACCGCCAGGGTTTCCTCCAAACCCGCGCCGCGATTTTGCGGGCGGTCCGGGAGTGGTTTTGGGCGCAGGGCTTCACTGAAGCGGAGCCGAATATCGTCGTGCCCTCGCCGGGCGCCGAGACCCACATCGAGGCGTTCAGCGTCGATGCGCGTTATCTGCACACCAGCCCCGAGTTCGCAATGAAGCGGTTGCTCGCGGCGGGCGAAGAGCGGCTCTTCTATCTCGGCAAGTGCTGGCGCAAGGGCGAAACCGGACCGCTGCATGCGCCTGAGTTCACAATGATCGAGTGGTATCGCGCGGGCGCGCCGTACGAGCAGATCATGGACGATTGCATCGAGATCGTCCGCGTGGCGGCGCGGACAGCGCAAGCGGCGATGCTGACATGGCGCGGCAAGAGCTGCGATCCGTTTACGGCGGCGGAACGGCTGAGCGTGAAGGACGCGTTCGCGCAACTTTGCCCAACGCCGATGCCGGAGGATGGTGACGCCTTCTCCGCCGCTTTGGTTCAGCACATCGAGCCACAACTTGGCGACGGCGCGCTCACTTTGCTCATCGAATATCCAATCCGCGAAGCCGCCTTGGCGCGGCGTGCGCCGCACGACGCCAGCGTTGCGGAACGCTTCGAGCTTTATGCCTGCGGCGTCGAACTCGCGAATGGCTTCGGCGAACTGACTGATCCTGTCGAACAACGGGCGCGATTGATTGAAGCTATGGCCGAGAAGCAGAAGCGCTACGGTCAGAGCTGGCCGATCGATGAGGATTTCCTCGCGGCGCTGGCGGACATGCCGCCGGCGAGCGGTGTGGCGCTCGGCTTTGATCGGCTTGTCATGCTCGCCGCCGGGGCGCGGCATATCGATGATGTGTTGTGGACGCCGTCAGGATCCGGCGGCGGTTGAGAACACGATCACCGCGCAAACGCTCAACACCGCCAGCAATTGCAGCACAAACACCCAGCGCAGATTGCAGACATATTCTGCGTGACGGGCTTTGCGGCCGCACCAGCGATCGTAAGCTTCGCGATTGCCGGAGAAGACGTTGCCGTTGTTGGGATTGCGCATCACGTAGGGCGCGGCCAGCATCGAGAGCAACGCCACCGGCCAGAGTGGGACTGTGAGCACGACGGCGGCGATTTGTGTGAGACGCGTTGAGAAGCGGCCAAACACGGGCGGGCCGAAGACTTCGCCCTTGTTGGGATCGTGCTTCACATAGAGCGACCAAAGCGTGCGCGCGACGGCGCCGCCGACGACGAGATAGAGCACCAAGCCATCCTTAGCCCAATCCGGCGGCGTGAACGGCAGATACGCCAGAAAGAAATCGGCGATGGGGTGAAAGATAGCGCGATAAGCGCTGACGACCCGCGCCACCAGTTCGGCCAACGAGACGCGAAAATGTTCGGAAAGCCAGCTGAGCACGGGCACGGCGGCGAGAATAATGCCGATCCAACGGCCGAAGCCGCCATAAGCCGCCGCCAATTCGTGCCACACGCGTGTCATGGCTCGATCCCCGCTGAGAGAAAAGCGCAGCTGAGGCCATTGCGCAACTGGTACGGGAGGGCTCTGCGTTTTATTTCAACCCATGATCCGCGCCGCCACGCCCCGTGACACCCCGGCCATTCGCGCCGTGATCCGCCACGCCTTCGAGCAAGACGACGAAGCCGATCTCGTTGAGCAATTGCGCGCGGATGGCGATGTGGTGTGCGAGCTGGTTGAGGCGAGTGACATCGCGCTACAGGGCCACATCCTCTATTCGCCGCTGACGATCGAGCGCGATGGCGAGATCGTCGCGGCTGCGGCGCTGGCGCCGGTTTCGGTGCTGCCGGCGTTTCAGAATAAGGGCATCGGCGGCGCATTGATCCGCGCCGGCAATGCGCGTTGCGCTGAATTGGGGTGCGCGGCGATCATTGTGCTTGGCCACCAGGACTATTATCCCAGGTTCGGCTTCTCGGCGGCTCTGGCCGAATCGTTGGAAGCTCCCTTCTCGGGTCCGCACTTCATGGCGCTGGAGCTCCGCCCTGGCGTGCTGAAAGCTGGCGGACGCGTGCGTTACGCCAAGGCGTTCGGAGTTTGAAATGAGTGCGCGGCCGAAATCTGATCCGCTGGCGGAGGTAGCCCAGCGCTACGCCGTCGCGATCACGCCGGCCATGGACGCGCTGATTGACCCGACCAATCCGGACGATCCGATCGCCGCGCAGTTTCGGCCCGATGCGCGTGAGCTTGAAATCGCGCCGGATGAATTGAGCGATCCGATTGGCGACGAGGCGCATACGCCGGTGAAGGGCGTCGTGCATCGTTACGCCGATCGCTGCTTGTTGAAGCTGGTGCATGTGTGCCCGGTCTATTGCCGTTTCTGCTTTCGGCGCGAGATGGTCGGGCCCGATGGCGATGGCACGCTGACGGGCGCTGAGCTTGATGCGGCGCTGGCTTATATCGAAAGCCAGCCGGGCATCTGGGAAGTCATCCTCACCGGCGGCGATCCGTTTTTGCTTTCAGCGCGGCGGGTGCGCGAGATCACGGAGCGCCTGGCGCGCATTGCGCACGTGAAGATCATTCGCTGGCACACGCGCATCCCTGCCGTCGATCCGCTGCGGGTGACGCCGGATCTGGTTGAGGCGCTGCGGGTTGAGAGCGCGACGACCTATGTGGTGCTGCACACCAATCATGTCCGCGAACTGACTGAGCAAGCGCGCGCAGCGATTGCGCGTATTGTTGATAGCGGCGTCCCGATGCTGTCGCAGACGGTGTTGCTCAAGGGCGTGAACGATAGCGTTGAAGCGCTCGAGGCTCTGATGCGCGGTTTGGTCGAAGCGCGGGTGAAGCCGTACTATCTGCATCATCTGGATAAAGCGCCGGGCACATCGCACTTCCGCTGCACGATCGAGCGCGGGCAAGAACTGGCGCAGGAACTGCACCAGCGCGCGTCCGGCATCGCGCAACCGACTTACGTGCTGGATATTCCAGGCGGCCACGGCAAGGCGCCGTTGGCGAGCAATGGCGTGCGCGTGGGCGAGAACGGCTACGAAGTGCGCGACCGTGACGGCGTTTGGCGCGCTTACAAGGACTAAGCCGCGTCAGCGGTTTCGCGCGCCGGTTCGCCCAACGCCACAAACAACGCCGCCAAGGTGAGAAGCGCCGCCGCTACGAACGGCGCGGCTGAGCCCATGGAGTCAAACAACGCCCCGGCGCCGAGCGGGCCGATGACGCGCCCGAACGCGGACGCAGATTGCGAAAGCCCCATCACCGCGCCGCGTTCAGTCTCAGCGGCTTGCGCGGCGATCAGTGAATTGAGCGCGGGTGTTGCCAGGCCAATGCCGATGGTGAGCGCGACAAGTGCGGCGGCCATCGTCGATACTTCATGGCTCACGGCGAGACCGCCGAAGCCGGCGGCGAACAGCGCAAGGCCAATCAGCAATGTCATGCGCTCGCCCAAAGCCCGCGCCGCCGCGCCTGCGCCGCCGCCTTGCAGAAGAACCGCGCCGACGCCGAGTGCGGCAAGCGTCCAACCGACTTCGCGCGGGCCCCAGCTCAACTCGAGCTCGGCCCAGAGGCCGAACGTAACTTCCATCAGGGCTTGAGCGGCGATGACGAGGAACGTCACCACCACAAAACGCGTCAGCGCTGGGCGCGAGAGAAACAACGCGAAGCGACCGGTGCGCGGCGCATCGCGCGACGCGCGCGCCTCTGCGCTAAGCGTTTCGCGGAAGAAGATCAGCGCGGTCAGAACCGCGAGCGCGCCGAGCGCGGCGGAGGCGTAGCACACGAGCGCAAAGCCTTCGCGCGTGGCGGTTTCGCCGATCAGCAAACCGCCAAGCGCAGGGCCTGCGATGAAGCCAAAGCCAACGGCGGCGCCAAGCAAACCCATATTGCGCGCGCGTGTTTTCTCGTCGGCCAGGTCTGCGGCGGCAGCAAACGCTGCGCCGATATTGCCCGCCATCAACCCGCCGAACAGGCGCGCCGCGCCCAGCTCTTCAACGCTGCCAGCGCGCGCGATCCATAGATACGAAATCACGCTGCCGATGAGGCCGGCGATCAGGATCGGTTTGCGGCCGATGCGATCACTCAAGCGCCCCCAAAACGGCGATGAGACAAGCTGGCCCAGCGAGTAGGCGCCCATCGCGATCGTGGTGGTCGTGGCGGTTGCGTCGAGTTCGAGCGCCAGAAACGGAAAGATCGGCAGGAAGACGCCGAACCCAGTCATGCCAATCAGCACGACGCCGACAAGCGCGGCGAGCGAAGCGTTGCGGTGCCCCATCGGCCCTGCCTAGCTGATCAAGCCGATAAAGGAAGCGCGACATCGCGCGCATCCAGCGCGCCTGTGCGCTGCATCCCCCTTCCGAAGCGGGAGACGCGGGTGACAGACAATAGCGCCAGCCTCGAATTGCGAGGCGTTAGCAAGAATTACGGTCGCAAGCAGGTGCTGGCGGACGTTTCGCACACGTTCGCGCCGGGGCTGACATTGCTCACCGGCCCAAGCGGCGCCGGCAAATCGACGCTGCTGCGCCTGCTTGCTTCGGTCGAGCGGCCCAGCAAGGGCGAGCTTTGGTGGGACAGCGCCAAGCTGCCAGGCGGACGCGGCAAGTTGCGCCGTACGCTTGGCTATGCGCCGCAAGCGGTGGATCTGCCGGAAGATCTCACCGCGCGCGAATTTGCGCTGCACATCGCCGCGCTCAAAGGCCTCTCAACCAGCGCTGCAGATGCGCAATTTGGCGCGATTACCGACGCGATCGGGCTTCACGCTGACATCAACAACCGCATCGCCAGTTTTTCCGGCGGCATGCGCCGGCGTTTGATTTTCGCGCAGGCCATGCTTGGAGCACCGAAGCTGCTGGCTTTGGACGAACCGACGGCTGAGCTCGATGCAGAAACGGCGCGGAAGCTCGGTGCGCTATTGTTGGAGCGCGCCCGCGACTCGATCGTGGTGATGACCACGCACCTTGCGGATGAACTTGCGCCGCATGCGCGCGCAGTGCTGCGGGTTGAATCCGGCCGCGTGGCGGCCGCCGCATGATCGCGATCTCCGAATCTTCCTGGCGTACGTCGCTGCTGCGCTATTGGCGCAGCTGGGGCTTGTGGCTGCTCCTGCTCGTCGCGCCGGTTGGCGCGCGCTACATGTTGCCGATCGACGGCGACGGCGTCGCCATCGCCATTGGCGGCGAATTGCCGATCATGACATCGCCATTTCTCGGCGTTTCGCTCGGGATCGTGGTTTCGACCTTGGTGCTGCCGGTCGCGTGGCTTTACCTGCGCTCAAATACGACACGCCGGCAGCCTTGGCAGATTGAAGAAGTGACGCCCGGCTCGCGCGTGGCCGTCGCGCTCGGGCGCTTCGGCGCCGATGTGATCGTGCTTCTGGCGATGCTGGCGACGCTGACGTTGGCCGGCTGGTTCTTGGGCTGGTTGCTGATTCCGCCGCGGCCATTCAACATTGGCGAGATCAGCTTCGCTCTGTGGTTGGTGGCTGCGCCGTCACTGATCGGCCTTGCAGCTTTGCGCATTTTGTTTGACGCGCGGCCATTGCTGCGCAGCGGTTTTGGCGACTTCCTCTATTTCGTTCTGTGGATCACCAGCATCGCACTGCCGGCGACGGTTGCTGGCCAAGCGACGACGTTCGCCACCAACATGGTGGACTTCGCCGGTTTCGTGACGCCGATCACCTTCGCTTCGCCCGCAGGCGCTGATGACTTCGCCATCGGCGGCATTCGTGCATCGCAAGGCAATCTAGAACTCGACGTGATGGCCGGGCTGTTTGCGCCTGGTTACATCCAGTCGCGGCTGGCCTGGATTGGCGTTGCGCTCGCCGTCGTCGTGGTCGCTGGGCTCATCTATCATCCGCACCGGCCGCGCCGGCGTGCGGGCAAAGCTGGGCGCTTCACCGCTTGGCTGCAGCCTGGGCGGCCGCCGAAAGCGAACCTCAACGCCAAGCCGGCGCGCGCGGCGGCGTTGGGCTGGCTCAATCTTGTCGTCGCAGAATTTCGCCTGATTGGCGCGGGCCGCGTCTTCCTTCTGATCGGCGCCGGCGTCGCCGCACTCAGCGCGTTTGGGGACTTCCGGCATGCGGCCAGCCCGGCGGCGCTGTTGCTGATGGTGTTCGCGCTTTCGGCGCACGCCGGACGCAGCGAAGCGCGCGGCCTGTTGGCGCTGACGAAAACCGCACCGTTCGCACCGATGTTGCGGCGCGCTGCGTTCGTTGTGGCCGGCGCGGCTTGGACAACGTTGCTGGCGGCGCCGGCATTGGCGCGCGCGCCCTCGCTGGACACTTTAGCGCTTGCGGCAGGTTCAGGCGCGCTTGCTGCGCTTACCGCAATCGCCATCGCCACGGTCAGTGGTTCAGCGTTTGCGCCGCGGCTGGTGCTGCTGGTGCTTTGGTACGGCTATTTCTCGTCGCCTTAGGCGACGGGGCGGATCGGCGCCGGCGCCGCGGGATTGAGATACGGGCGAAGATCAGCCCACGGGATCGAGACCTCGGTGCCGCCCAACACGTAAGGGCCGCCGAACGAATACGGCGGGAACAACAGAGTCAGGCCGCTTTCGCTGATCAGCCACAGATGCGGCTTGGTGGCGCTCTCTTGCACGTCGCGTTCGGGCGGGGTGAAGCCGTCTTCGCGGTACTGACGCGAGATTTCGCGCACGGCGCGCTGGGTCAAGAACCGCTCCCAGCCCGATCCGGCGCGGAACACGTCAGCCGCTTCCAGAGCGCGACCCTGCTCCATCAGCACGGTGACGGCTTTGACGGTGTTGTTGCCGTGGGCCGCGCCGAGCGTGTCGGACGCCACGTTGAAGCGCACCGAGATGAGCTCCGGGCCGGCAAACGAGATCGTGTAATCGACGACCTCGTTGGTCGCGTCCTCGAGCCGGAATTGCGGCTGCTGGGCGACGAGATCGTTGAAGCGCTGGGTTGCCGGCGTTTGGCGGCCATCGATGCGCGGAAAGCGGATGTCACGGATCACCGCTTCGGGCGTGCCTTCGTCGAGGCCCGAGGCGCGGGCGATTTCGGCGCTGACCGGCGCGGCGTCGACCAATTCCATGCGCTGGAACACGTAACCGCCAATTTCCTCGACGGCCTGGCCGGCTTCCTGCGCGCGCACCCGGAAGCGCGCCTCAAGGCAGGCGACTTGATCGGCCGTCGGGACAGTTTCGGCGTCGAGCACGCCGCACAGCACGCGGGCTGAATCGCGCCAGCGCTGCTGGTTCTGCACCAAGAGGGCGGCGCCGGCGTCCGAGATCGCGGCGGATTCAGCGACGAGCGTGTCCCGCGCGGCGGTGTCGAGGCCTGCGAGGGTGCGGTTGGCGCACACGTTTCGCGCGAATTCTGTCTGGGGATCGGCGCAAGCGTTCAGCGCCACGGCGATATTTTCAGCCGAGCTTTCTTCTGTCTTGGCGCCATTGCCGTGGCGGTCACACGCGGACAGCGTCAGCAAAGCGAAGGATGCGCTGGCGAGCCAGAGTGCGCGCAACGGCATCGTTCTTCCGACCTCCTTATCCCCCGCGACGGATGTGCCATATTCGCGGCGCCACGTCACGGCTCGTCGCGCCATTGGCGCACTTAACCACAGCAAGGCCCATGCCCATTTCGGACCAGTATCGACCGGACTCGTTGTTCGAAAAACTCGGGCCGGAATTCGCCGATCCCGTGGCGCCGGCGCGGTTTCCCCAACACATTCTGCGGAGGCGCAATCAGCTTTGGGCGGCGGAAGTCGGCCTCGATGCGCTGAGCGAGGCGGAATGGATCGCGCACATGGCGCGATTTGAGCCATTACCGCAAAACATGCGCGCGCCGCTGGCGATGCGCTATCACGGCCATCAGTTCCGCACCTACAACCCCGATCTCGGCGACGGGCGCGGGTTCCTGTTCGCGCAAATGCGTGATGCGCGCGGGCGCTTGCTCGATCTCGGCACAAAAGGTTCAGGGCAGACGCCCTATTCGCGGCGCGGCGACGGCCGGCTGACGCTGAAGGGCGGCATGCGCGAAGTGCTGGCGGCGGAGATGCTGGAAGCGCTTGGCGTCAACACCTCAAAGGCGTTCTCGCTAGTGGAAACCGGCGAAGAGCTGGTGCGCGGCGACGAGCCTTCGCCGACGCGTTCTGCTGTGCTTGTGCGGTTGCAGCATAGCCATGTCCGGTTCGGCACGTTTCAGCGGCTGGCTTATTTCGAGCGCCCGGATCTGATCCAGCAGCTGATCGAACACGTCTGCGCCGCGTATTACCCGCATTGCCTCGATCTGCCGGCGGAGCAGCGGGCGGCGGCGATGTTTGGCGAAATCGTCGCCGCCAGCGCGCGGCTGGCCGGCTCATGGATGGCGGCGGGGTTCGTGCACGGCGTGCTCAACACAGACAATCTCAACGTCACCGGCGAGAGCTTTGATTATGGACCGTGGCGTTTTTTGCCGACGAGTGATCCTCATTTCACCGCCGCTTATTTCGATGAGACCGGGCTCTATGCGTTCGGGCGTCAACCCGAAGCGGTGTCGTGGGCGCTGGCGCAGCTTGGCGGCGTGCTGACGCCAGTGTGCGACGCGAGCCTGCTTGAGGCCGAGCTGGCGCGTTTCGCGCCCGCTTACCAGGAGGGGCTGCGCAACGGCGTGTTCAAGCGGCTCGGACTCGCGGCGACTGACATTGGCGCCGACATGAGTTTGCTGACGGAGATGTTTGCTTGGCTCACTGATACGCAGGCGGGGTGGGACCAATTCTTCCACGATTGGTTTGGCGCTGACGCGGCGCGCGCCGGCGCCAGTCCGCAAGCGGCGCTCTATGCAACGCCGGCATTCGGCAAAGTGCGTGAAGCGTTGGAATCACGCGCGCACAGCGCCGCGAAGACGTGGCTCGCCCACCCCTATTTCGCGCGGCCCGAGCCAGTCACCATGCTGATCGATGAGGTTGAGCGCCTTTGGGCGCCGATTGCCGAACGCGACGATTGGAGCGCGTTTGAGGCGAAACTTGCCGACATCGCCGCGCTGAAAGCGGCGCTCGCGCAAGCCGGGCGCGACTGAGCGGTTGCGGGGCGGGCCGCTATTCCGTAGCTCTTGCCCCGCGCGCGGCCCCGTAGCTCAGCTGGATAGAGCAGGTCCGTCCTAAGGACATGGTCGGGAGTTCGAATCTCTCCGGGGTCGCCACTCGCATCAACTCAACAAGCAGCGCAGCCTTATTCGACTCTGAACTGCAGCGGAACGCGAACTTGCGCGCCGACTGTGGGCCGTCCGTCGGGAAACTCGCGCGCAGCGCGGAAGACGCGTGACAAACGCATCGCCGCTTGGCCGAAACCTTGGCCGGGCGGATCTTCTTCGGCGACGACGCAATCCAGCCGGAAGTTGCGCTGCACGACGCAGTTGAGCGTCACGCGGCCCTCAACGCGATTGACCAGTGCGCGCCGCGGATAGTGACGGCCAAAGTCGCCAGCGCTGGGGCGCTGCGTGAACGGCACTTCCGAAAGCGCCACCACCGGGCCAACGGGCGTTTCTTCCGCCTGCCCAAGCGCGGCCATCACTTCGAAACGAATGGTGAGCGGCGTCTCGTAACCAAAGCCGGCAGGGTTTGGCGGGAAGCGCGCGCCCTGCGCCACGCGCATGGCCTCGCTCAGCACCGCATTGTTCTGCACGTCCGCCTCTACCACCTGCGCGCTCTCGACTGCGCCGGAGGCATCGACGCGGACAAACAGCGTCACCGTCACATCGCGGCGTAGCGCGAGGATCTCGGGTGTGAGGTTCGGGCTCGCAATGGCGATCGGCGCGATGGCGCGGCCGGCGTTGCGGCCTGGCGGGAAGATGACGCGGTACTGGCCCGCATACGGCGCGGTGCGGCCGCGCCACTCCGTCGGCCAGGTTGCGGCGTTGACGAGGCGACGCGCTTCGGCGCCATAGCCGACGTCGCGCGCGCTTTCGCGCACGACACGGATGTCCCCTGCCTTGCCGTTCGGCCCGACAGTGAACTCAACATCGGCGTAGCCTGACAGCATTGTCGCTTGCATCGCCTCGCCGATGACCGGACGCGGCATCGAAACCGGACGGACCAACAGCCGGTCTTGCTCATCGAGCCCCGGCCATTCTTCATCTTCAAACTCGGCGGTCGTCGGCGCATCGGTCGGTGCGGGCGCTTGATCGGTCCGCAGAAAGAAGAACGCCGCCGCCAACACGATCACGGCAAGGACAGCGCCGATGCCGGCGAGGATACGCCAGTCCGGACGCTGCCCCGCAGACGGCGCAGCAGCGGGCGCTGCGGGCGACGCCTCGGCTGGCGTTGGCGGTGGTGTTTCCGGCGCCGGCGTTTGCGGTTCTTCGTCAGACGAACTCATGCGCCACTCGCTACATCAAACTTCGCGCCGCCGGAAGCAGGTGGCGGCATGGTCGTTGACCACGCCGACAGCTTGCATCCAGGCGTAGACGATTGTTGGGCCGACGAACTTGAAGCCGCGCTTCTTCAAGTCCTTCGAAATCTGCTCTGACAGCGGCGTTGACGCCGGCACGCTCTTGCCGTCGCCCTTCAGCACTTTGCCGTCGGTGAAGCTCCAGCAATACGTTGCGAAGTCCTCGCCGCGCTCGGCCATCTCGCAATAGATGCGCGCACCGGCGATGGTCGCTTCGATCTTGGCGCGGGCGCGGATGATGCCAGGGTCAGCCATGAGCCGCACGATATCCTTCTCGCCGAAGCGCGCGACTTTCGCCGGCTCGAATCCTTTGAAGGCTTTGCGGAACGCTTCGCGCTTACGCAGAACGGTGATCCAGGCAAGGCCGGCCTGGAAACCTTCGAGCATCAGCATTTCCCATAGCATGCGGCTATCGCGGCAAGGCACACCCCACTCTTCGTCGTGGTAGGCGACGTAGAGCGGGTCTTCGCCGCACCAGCGGCAGCGTGTCAGCGGCGCTTTGCTCATACCGACACGCTTAGCCCGCTTCGCATCTGCGGCGCCAGATCAGGTTTGCTTGATCGCGGCGGTTGCAGCTGTTTGAGTGTGTCCGCGAAATCGAGGGAGAGCGTGATGCGGAACGGGATGGGGATGTTGGCCGGCGCCGCTTTGAGCTTGGCGCTGCTCAGCGCCGCCAGCGCGCAGGAAGAGCCGGCCCGAGATCCGAATTTCGGCCGCGGCGAGCGCGTCTCTGGTCAAAGCTTCGCTACGCGCTCACCTGTGGTGGCGCCTCATGGCGCGGCGGCGACGGCGCATCCGCTGGCGACGCAAACGGCCATCGACGTGCTGCGCAATGGCGGCACCGCTATTGACGCGGCGATCGCCGCCAACGCCATGCTCGGCCTCGTCGAGCCAACGGGTAACGGCATCGGCGGCGACATTTTCGTCATCGTCTGGGACCCGCGCACGCAACGGCTCTACGGCTATAACGGCTCGGGGCGCACGCCGCAGGGCATGTCGCTGGCGCAGATGCGCCGCGAAGCGCGCCGGCGCGGCAATCCGAACGCCGTGCCGAGCTTTGGCGCGGCGAGCGTCAGTGTGCCTGGCACGGTTGACGGTTGGTTCGCGCTGCATGAACGCTTCGGCCGCACGCCGATGGCTGAGCTGCTGGCGCCGACGATCCGCTACGCCCGTGAGGGCGCGCCGATCCCGCAAACGATTGCGATGTATTGGGCCAATAACCGCCGCCGCCTCGAACGCGAGTTCAATGAGGGCCGGCTGCAGGAGTACGCCAACGCCCGCGCGCTCTATTTCTGCCAAGAGAATTGCGAAGAGCTGCGCCAGATGCCGGACGGCCACGGCCTCTTCCGCAATCCTGATCTGGCCGACACGCTCGAACTGATCGGCCGCGACGGGCGTGACGCGTATTACACCGGCCCGATCGCCCGCACGATCGACAGCTACATGCGCCGCATCGGCGGCTGGCTGCGGTACAGCGACCTGGCTGCACATCGCGGCGAGTGGATCGATCCAATCTGCGCCGATTATCGCGACGTCGAAGTCTGCGAACTGCCGCCGAACTCGCAAGGCGTGGTGGCGCTGCAGACGCTGCGTATCCTGGAAGGCTTCAATCTGCGCGAGATGGGCTTTCTTTCCATCGACTCGCTGCACACCCAGATCGAAGCCACGCGCCTCGCCTTCGCCGACCGCGCCCAATTCTACGGCGATCCGGCGTTCACCGGCTTCGACGTGCGCCGGCTGCTGACCGACGAATACACGCAAGAGCGGCGCGCCATGATCAACATGACCAGCGCCATGCCGCCGCCGCCGCACGCTGAGCTGCGCATTGATGGCGACACGACGTATCTGACCACGGCTGACTCTGACGGCATGATGGTGTCGCTGATTCAGTCGAACTATCGCGGCATGGGTTCGGGGCTGGTGCCGGATCGGCTCGGCTTCATGCTGCAAGACCGCGCGGAATTGTTCTCGCTGCAGAGCGGCCATCCCAATGTGTACGCGCCGGGGCGGCGGCCGTTTCAGACCATCATTCCCGCGTTCGCGCTGCGCAACGGCCAGCCGTGGCTCGCGTTCGGCGTGATGGGCGGCGATATGCAGCCGCAAGCGCACGTGCAGATCATCGTCAACCTCGTCGACTACGACATGGATTTGCAGGCCGCAGGCGATGCGGCGCGCTATCGCTTCTATGGCGGCGCCGAACCAACGGGCGATGAACCGGACGGCGTTGGCTTTGTCGCCATGGAGAACGGCGTGCCGGCGGCGGTGCGAGCCGAGCTTGAGCGCCGCGGCCACCGCATCCGCCCGGCTGACGGGTCATTCGGCGGCTATCAAGCGATCATGCGCAACGAGAACGGCGTCTATGAAGCCGCCACCGAGATGCGCAAAGACGGCAGCGCCGCCGGCTATTGATGCGAGGGCGCCTCCCTCTCGTCGCCAGCTTCCTTGCGCTTATCTTGCTCGCCGCGTGCGGCCCACAAATCGGCGATCTGGAGCGTGGCGAAGAGGGCCGCGTTGTCCGCGTCTATAACGGCGACACGCTTGAGCTCGACTCGGGTTTGCGCGTCTTTCTCGCCGAGATCGACGCGCCGCGCGGCGAGGCGGCGTACGCGGCGCAGGCGCAGAGTGAGCTGGAGGCGTTAGCGCTGCACCGCGAAGTCCTGCTGGCTTATGGCGGCACGCGCCGTTGGGTCGGGCGCCCGCGCGAAGGCGAAGAAACGCCGCGCGAGGCCGCCATCGCACACGCATACGTCAAAAGCGAAGGCGGACGCTGGTTCTGGCTGCAACATGAATTGGTGTCACGCGGCGCAGCTTATGTTCGGCCACGGCATGACAATCACGCGCGCGCCGAAGATCTGCGCCAGCTTGAAGCGCAGGCGCGCGGGGCTGAGCGCGGCATGTGGGGGCAAAGAGCATATCAAGCGGCGAGCGTGGCTTCGGCGGCGCGGGCGGCGCTGGAAGCCGATGTGAATTGTCTGCGAGGCGATGCGCCCTATCGCTTGGTGGAAGGCGTGGTGAGCGAGGCGCGCGTGTTTGACCGGCGGGCGGCGCTCACCATGCGCGGCGGCCCGGCGGAGACGCCCTTCTCACTCGTGGTGTTCGGCGAGAGCTTCGCCAATTGGAGCGGTCCGCAACTCAACGCGCTCACGGGCGTCCGCATCCGCGCGCGCGGACCGCTCGGCGTTTATCGCGGCGCGCCGCAGCTTTGCCTTGAACACGCAAGTCAGCTTGAAGTGCTGACCGACTAGGCCTCAGCCGACATAACCCGCTTCAACCGGATCGCCAACGCGGGCGATCAGAGCGCGGCGCAGCTTCTCCAACGCGTTGCCCTCGATCTGGCGAACACGCTCTTTAGAGATGCCGAGCCGGGCGCCGAGTTCTTCCAGCGTTACAGCCTCGTCTTCCAACTTGCGCTCGCGGATGATCAGGCGCTCGCGCTCATTCAGGTCGCGCATCGCCGCGCGCACCAAGCTGACACGCGCTTCGCCGTCGTGCGATTGCATCACCACGGCTTCGGGGCTGTCGGCGTCGTCGGCGAGCATGTCCTGCCATTCGCCGTCGCCATCTTCCGTCAGCGGCGCGTTGAGCGAACGATCCGGGGCCGAGAGGCGCGCGGCCATGGCTTCGACGTCGCGTTCCGGCACACGCAGCGCCACAGCGACGCGCGAAGAAGCTTCGGCGCTCATCACCGCATCCCCAACATCGCCGATCTTGGCGCGCAGACGGCGCAAGTTGAAAAACAGCGCCTTCTGCGCCGAGGTCGTGCCGGTGCGGACGATCGACCAATTGCGCAGAACAAAGTCCTGCATCGCCGAGCGGATCCACCACGAGGCATAGGTCGAGAAGCGCACTTCGCGCTCGGGCTCAAAGCGCGCCGCCGCCTGCATCAGGCCGACATTGCCCTCTTGGACCAGATCGCTGATCGGCAGACCGTAATGGCGAAAGCGCGACGCCATGGCGACGACGAGGCGCAGATAAGCCGTAATCAATTCGTGCAGCGCGCGCTCATCGTTCTCATCGCGCCAGCGGCGGGCGAGGTCGCGCTCATGCTCGGCGGCCAGCAAGGGCGCGCGCATGGCGGTGCGCATGTAGCTTTGTGCGCCACGGCGCAGCTCGTCTGTCTCGGTGAGTGCCATACCCTACCTTACGTCCCTGCCGGAGCCTTGGTTTTATGCGCCGCGCCGAGCGAGACGCCCCCGATACTGAAGCGAACGCGTGAGGACGGGTTTTGGCGCCCATCGATGACAGCAAAAAGAAAGGCCGGGCTTTGGGCCCGGCCTTTCGAATGCTTAATCGGAGAAAAGCTTACGCCGCGGCGGCGGTTTGCTTCTTCGAGGCGAGCGAGGACGTCACCTTCTGCACCGCATCTTCGCGGCTGACCTTCTCAACGGCCGCCAATTCGCGGGCCATCCGGTCGAGCGCGCTCTCATAGAGCTGGCGTTCGGAATAGGATTGCTCCGGCTGGTCGCTGGCGCGGTGAAGGTCGCGGACAACTTCGGCGATCGAGACGAGGTCGCCCGAGTTGATCTTGGCTTCATATTCCTGGGCGCGGCGGCTCCACATGGTGCGCTTGATGCGGGCGCGGCCTTGGAGCGTCTTCATCGCCTGGTCGACCACTTCGCCCGAGGCCAGCGGGCGCATGCCGCAGGACTTGGCCTTGGTGGTGGGAACCCGGAGGGTCATCTTGTCCTGCTCGAACGAGATCACGAACACGTCGAGGCTGATGCCGGCGACGGCCTGCTGCTCGACACCCATGACGCGGCCAACCCCGTGCGCCGGATAGACAATGTGATCACCCGGACGAAATGCGATGGAAGGGTTGGCAGTCTGCATCAGTGGCTCCGTCTGTCCCAACTAAGCCGCCGGACTTCCGCCGCGTCATACGAACTCGCACAAGCCTAAAACGGACGGGTTTCTCCGCCGCCCGAGATTTGCCTGCGCGGTGCGTCTAGCGCGTTGATGTGTCCAGCTGCCGGCGCGGCTTGGCGCGCCTTTTTCAATTATGGAGAGTATATAACACAGTTTACGTGGAATCGGAAGTGACGCGCTGTCACAAGATCATTCGCCGGTTCCCGGCTCCGAGCTGAAGTATTTCTCGAATTTAGCCTTCTCGTCCTTGAACGCGTCGGCGTCTTTGGGCGGTGTGCCCTTCACCGTAATGTTCGGCCAGACTTTCGAATACTCAGTATTCACCTTAAGCCATTTGCCGTCCGGCTCGTCCTGGCTGTCGGGTTTAATGGCGTCTACTGGGCATTCCGGCTCGCAGACTCCGCAATCAATGCATTCGTCTGGGTGAATGACGAGGAAGTTCTCGCCTTCATAAAAGCAATCGACCGGGCAGACTTCGACGCAGTCCATGTATTTGCAACGCACGCATGCGTCGGTGACGATGTAGGTCATTGGCCCGGTTCCAAATTCCGCGACGCTGAAATGAAGGCGCGGGCGCGCAGCGTCAAGCAAGGCTCTCTGCGTCAAGTTCGCTGTAAAGCGTCCGCGCTTCCGCCGCCGGTCCGCGCCGGACGCCGAGGCCCTCGATCCGCAGCGCCACCAGGCGGCCACGCTGCGGCAGCAGCAGCGCGTCTCCGGCTACCACTTCGACAGAGGGCTTCTCTAAGCGCCGGGCGACCCCATCATGGACGATGCGCACCCCCCCCTCTGTGATCAGCCGGGCGGCGGCGGCGCGCGTCTTGGCGAACCGAGCGCGGAAGAGCCAGACATCGATCCGCTGCTTCTCGCTCACGCCGAACCGCTCCGGCGCGGCGGCGGCTGGGTTGAGCTCGGCAGCAGGTTGGCGAGCGAGGAGAAGGCGTTGTCGGGTTGCACGTGCGGTTTGCGGCGGCGCTTGGGCGCGACGCGGCGCCAACGCGCGGGCGCGTCTTCTGTCCCAGGGCCACGGCGATAGCCGAGGGCAGCTAGAACGCCCGGCAGATCTCGCAGCGAGCGGCCGATCAGCCGCGCCAGTTGCGCGTCCGGCATTAGATGGGGCGCTTCAATCGCATCGGCCAACTTCTCAACCAGATCGAGCCGCACGGCATAACGCCCGCAGGCGCGGTAGCCGGCAGCGGCGCATTCGCCCCAGCTGCGCGGCAGATCGAGCGACGCCGAGAGAGCGCCCGGACGCGCGAGGAATACGGCGTGCGATTTGCCGGCGTGTGCGGCGTGCCAGAGCAGCGCCAAAGTGTGCGCGGCGCGCGGGCGCACCAGAGCCGGCATGAAAATGGTGTGGCGGCCAATGACGACGCCGTGCTTCTGCAGCGCTTTGCGCCCGGCGTCGCTGAGATGGCTGAGATCTTCGTGCACACGATCGAGCGCCCCGGCGTTTTCGATCAGACGAAACGCCAGGCCGCGGCTGTCAGCGGGCAAGCGGCCGTCGCGCCAGGCGTTCTCAAGCGCCACCAGCGCGCGCAAATCGTGCGCCACGGTTTGCGCCAGCCAAAGCTCCAGCCGCGCGCGCGCCGCTGCGCGCTCCGGATCGGCGGCATGTTCGCCGCCAATGATTTCAAGCCGCGGCTTCAACACCGGCGCACCAGCGGCAAGGTGCGCGACGACGGCGCCATCGACGCGCACACGGCCATCGCGGCCAAGCGCGATGCTCTCATCCGGCGTCGTGGCGATATCCATGAGCCGGCGCGAAACTTCCGGACGCAAGGCACGAAGCGCCGCATTGCGCACGGCGCGGCCCTCCAGATCCGATGACGCGCGCGGGTCGGGGCGGAACTCAAGGCCTTCCAAGCGGCCGACATAATGGCCTTCAACCGTGACCTCGCCGTCCTCGCTGATGCCGGCGAGCAGCGCGTCCTCACGCTTCAGGCCTTTGAGCAACGCGCTGGTGCGGCGATCGATGAAGCGCTGGGTCAGCGCTTCATGCAGCGAGTCCGAAAGCTTGTCTTCGACGGCGCGGGTTTTGGCGCGCCAGTCTTCGACATCCTCGAGCCAATCGGCGCGGCTGGCGGCGTAGGTCCAGGTGCGGATGTGGGCCAGGCGCGATTGCAGGCCATCGAGATCGCCGTCCGGCCGATCGAGTTTTTCGATTTCGGCGCTGATCCATTGGCTGGGGACGCGCCCGCCAGGTTTGACGATGTGATGGGCGATGCGCAGCGCCAACGTCGCATGCTCGTCTTTCGACAGCTTGCGGAAGTCCGGCAGCTGACAGACTTCCCAAAGCCGGCGCACATTTTCCTTAGTGCGAACCCGATCGAGCAGATCGGCGTCATCCAGCATCCGGCGCAGCACCATTTCATCGTCGGCGCCGCGCACGCGCAGCAAGCCGTTGCGATCCGGCGGCGTCTCCAGCGACGCGAGCAAGGCTTCGAGCGTATCGAACTTTAGCTTATCGCTGCGCCACTGCACCGCTTCGATGCTTTCGAACTCGTGCGCCTCTACACGCTCGACGATCTCTTCGTCGAACGACTCACACTCGCCGGTTTCGCCGAATTCGCCGTCACGCGTGAAGCGGCCGGCGCGGCCAGCGATTTGCGCGATCTCGTCAGGGCGAAGATCGCGCCAGGTGCGGCCATCGAACTTGCGCCGTGAAGCGAAGGCGACGTGATCGACGTCCATGTTGAGGCCCATGCCGATGGCGTCGGTGGCGACGAGGAAATCAACCTCGCCGCTCTGATAGAGCGCGACTTGGGCGTTGCGGGTGCGCGGGCTGAGCGCGCCCATGACGACGGCGGCGCCGCCACGGTGCCGGCGCAGCAATTCGGCGATGGCGTAAACTTCCTCCGCCGAGAACGCGACGACGGCGGAGCGTTTGGGAAGTTTGGTGATCTTCCTGGGGCCAGCATACGTCAGCGTCGACATCCGCTCGCGCCGCACGATCTCGGCGTCGGGCAACAGCTTGCGGATCATCGGCCGCATCGTGTCCGAGCCCAGCAGCATGGTTTCGCCGAAGCCGCGCGCATTGAGGATGCGGTCGGTGAAGACGTGGCCGCGATCGGGATCGCGCGCGACCTGGATTTCATCGATGGCCAAAAACTCAACCGCCCGCTCCGGCGGCATCGCTTCGACGGTGCAGACGAAGTAGCGCGCGGTCTCGGGGACGATCTTCTCTTCGCCGGTGATGAGGGCCGCCAGATGCTCGCCCTTGGCCGCGACCACCCGGTCATAGACCTCGCGCGCCAGCAGGCGGAGCGGCAAGCCGATCATGCCGCTGGCGTGGCCAAGCATGCGCTCGATGGCGAGATGGGTCTTGCCAGTGTTGGTGGGGCCGAGAACCGCCCTCACCCGGGCGCGCGTGGTCATGGATCGAGGGTGGGTTTCGGGTGGGGCGAAATCAAGCCGGGCGGCAGAGCAAGAGTGGAGACTTCGTCAGGAGAAAAGAACGAGAACGAATCAGTCGCGAATCACTGCATTTGATTCGTTCTGTAGCCGTTCACGGCTAAGTCTTGTGGTTAAGACTTAAGTAATACACAAGACTACCACAGCGCATAAGCAAAGGGCCGCTGGCTCGCGCCAACGGCCCTTCATTTCAAGCCCGGATCGATCAGCGCAGGCGCTGGCCGTTCATGGTCAGGCGGCGGGCTTCGAGACGAACGACGCCGACGCCGTCAGTCGGCATCTCAATCGTCACCGGGGCCCACATGCCGCTTTCGGTGCGGGCGAAGACGAAGCTCAACGTCGCCGCTTCCTGCGGATCGCTGAAGCCGGCGATAGGCCGGAATTGCACCCGGCAACGCACGCCAGGGCCTTGATAAGCCCGGGAATTGACGTTCACCGTGCCGTTCGGCGTCAGCACGAAATCGAAGCGCGAGCGGCCGTCCATATAGACCGGCAGGGTGCGCGAGCAGGGATCGCCCGACGCCGTCAGCATCGAGGCGATGGCGGTCATCTGATCGATCACGCCGCGGCGCTGGGCCGGCGTCGCGGCAGGATCGCCCATGCCCATACCCGTGGGGACGCTGGTCGTGGTCACATCCGTCGGGGTGAAGGCGGCGCGGACCAGGCGCCCGTTCGGCCGGTCCTCACGGCGGCGCCCGCCTTGGTGTTGGTATTGGGCCGGGCGCAGGACGCCTTCGGCGCTCACCGAGCCGCGCACGGAATAGGTATAATCCTGGCTCCGATTCAGCGCCGCGCCGACCCAGCCCTTCATCTCGCGCTCGGCGGTAATGGTGTAGCTCGTGCCGGTCTGGCGGAAGCTGTAGCGGAAATCGCCAGCCTCGACGCCGCGGGCATGGACCGAATAGACGCCGTCAAAGCTGCGGTCGCCGGTTTGGGCGGCGGCAGGTGCGGCGACGGCCAAACCCAGGGCCACAACCGCGGCAAGTCTCTTGATCATGAACCTTGTCCTCTGCTGGAGGGCGCTACTTAGCCCAATGCCTGTGATCTAGGCATGAACCAATTAGGGCGGCTTTTGGGATTCCTTGCCGCAATGATCCCTGGCGGACACGGCCGGTGTTGACCCTGCCGCCCCCTTCGCGTATGCGTCCGCGCTTCAATTTTCCCTGCTTATAGAGAGCGCGTTCCATGTCCCGCCGCTGCGAGCTGACCGGCGTTAATCGCCAAATCGGCCACAAGGTCAGCCACTCCAACATCAAGACCAAGCGGGAGTTCAAGCCGAACCTCGTCGACGTCACGCTGGCCAGCGACTCTCTGGGCCGCGCCTTCAAGCTGCGCATCACCGCAGCGGCGCTGCGCTCGGTCGATCACCGCGGCGGCCTCGATCAGTTCCTGCTGAAGGCCTCGGAAGCGGAGCTCTCTGACCGCGCCGCCAAGATCCGTCGCGACGTGAAGAAAAAGCTCGCGGAAACGGCCGCGGCCTAACGCTGGTGGCGGCGCAATCCGGCTTTCGTATCGGGACGTTCGCCGGCGCGCCTGTTTTCATTGAACCAACATTTCTGTTCCTGGCCGCTTACGTGCTGGGATCATCGCTGCTGCGCGGCGGTGTTGCGGCGCTGCCGGACGCGCTCGTCTTTGTCGGCGTGTTGTTCGCGGCGGTGCTGATTCATGAGTTCGGCCACGCCGGCATGGCGGCGGCGTTGAACGTGCCGAGCAAACGCATCGTTGTGACATTCTTCGGCGGCTATGTGCAGTTCGCGCACGAGCCGAAGAAAACGTGGCATGAGATTGCGGTATCGGCGGCAGGACCTGGCGCCAATATAGCGACGTGGGTGCTGATCGCGGCGATGATGCCCCTGCTCGCCGATGCGAGCGCGCCGACATCAGACTCGCTCAGCGTTCTCAACGCGCTTGGCACGCTCGGCTTCATCAGCCTGCTGCTTGGCCTGTTCAATCTGTTGCCCGGGTTTCCGCTCGATGGCGGCCACATCCTGCGCGCAGCACTGACCTACATCATGTCGCGCAACAGTGCGCGCATGGTCACCGCCGTGACCGGACTGCTGATTGCGGCGGCTCTGCTGATCTTTGCGCTGTGGGCGCAGATGTGGTGGACACTGCTGATCGCCGGCTTGCTGGGGCTGACCGCCTGGGCGGAATTGCAATCTGCGCGCTACGCCGCTCAGCGCGGCGTCGACGACACGTCGAACGCATAAAGCAAAGTGCGCTGACGGCTGCGGAAGTTGTTGTCGGACAGGATATAGATGCGCGTCGCGCCATCGGGCATGAGCCGCGACGCGACGCCTTCGAAATTATCGACCGGCCGCGGCGGCACGATATGCGCAAGCTCGACAACGTTCGCCAGCGTCCCCTCAGTTTGCAAACTCACTGCTGGAAACATTGTGATCCGCGCACGCGCGCCAATGACCGGCGCATAGAATCGCTCGATCGCAACAAAATCGCCGTTCGGCAAACGATCGAGGCCGGTGAGCGAATACCCGGCGGCGAGCGGATACTGAAAGCGCGAGGCGACCGGCGCGCGCGCATCGAGCCGCGCGAGCCAAAGCGGCGTTGTCGGCTCTTCGCCACCCTCCGCGCCGATGAGCAACGAACCGTCAGCCGTTGCCGCCATCGCTTCGAGGCCGGCGTTGCGATGCAGGCGCTCGACGCCGGCGAGGCTCGGGCCGCGCGTTGCCGCGCCGAATGGGCCGTCGCGGTTGAAATCATAGATGCGGACGATCTGGCGCTGCTCGAAGCTGACAGCGATGCGGCCATCGGGGAGCTGCGCTAGATCTTCGCTGTCGCCGTCGCGCTTGGTGATGAAAGCGCGGCCGTCTTCACCGCGCATAAACGCCGTGCGCACGTCACGGACGCCGACGAGAGCACCGGTTTCGTCCAACACCAGCTGCGCCTCGAACCAATCGCCGTTGTCGCTGATCGCGATCATACGATCGTCTTCCAGCACCTCGAAATCGGACAAGCCGCCAAAAGCGACATCGGTGCTGGTGATTTCAATGCCGCCGCGAAACCGCAAGGCGCCGAGCGTGTCGACGCCGAGATCGACTGGTGTTGTTTCCACCGCAATCTCGCGCCATTGCTCGGGCGCGTCGACGACGCCGGGCGAGCACGCGGCAAGCGCCAGAACCGCTAGCGCAAAGATTTGACGCATCAAGCCATCGCCTGCGCGCGCAAGCGGCTTTCGCGCGGGCTGCGCGGCGCCGGCGGCGCGTCGGCGACCTGTTCGTCAAACAGTTCAGCGAGCTTTTCCGTCATCACGCCGCCGAGCTGCTCGGCATCGGTGATAGTGACGGCGCGGCGATAATAGCGCGTGACGTCATGGCCGATGCCGATGGCGATGAGTTCGACCGGCGAGCGGGTTTCGATCCAATTGATCACAGTGCGCAGGTGGCGCTCAAGATAATTGCCGGGATTGGCCGAGAGCGTGGAATCGTCCACCGGCGCGCCATCGGAGATCACCATCATGATGCGGCGTTGTTCGGGGCGGGCGAGCAGACGCTCATGCGCCCAAAGCAGCGCCTCGCCGTCGATATTCTCTTTGAGCAGGCCCTCGCGCATCATCAGGCCGAGATTGCGCCGCGCCCGCCGCCACGGCGCATCCGCCGCTTTGTAAATCACGTGACGCAGATCGTTGAGGCGCCCCGGTTGCGCCGGGCGGCCCGCTTCATGCCAGCGTTGCTTAGCTTCCCCGCCCTTCCAGGCGCGCGTGGTGAAGCCGAGGATCTCAACTTTGACGCCGCAACGCTCCAGCGTGCGCGCGAGAATGTCCGCGCACAGCGCCGCCACCATGATTGGGCGCCCGCGCATCGAGCCCGAATTGTCGAGCAGCAGCGTGACCACCGTGTCCTTGAACGGCATGTCCTCTTCTTGCTTGAACGACAGCGCCGACATCGGATCGGTAATGACGCGCGTGAGACGCGAGGTATCGAGCAAACCTTCTTCGAGATCGAAGCTCCAAGAGCGATTTTGCTTGGCTAGCAAACGCCGCTGCAAGCGATTGGCAAGTCGGCCGACCACGCTTTGCAACGGCTTCAATTGCGCATCGAGATAAGCGCGCAGCCGCGCAAGCTCTTCTCCGTCGCACAAATCTTCCGCCTCGATGGTTTCATCGTGGGCACGGGTGAACACTTTGTAGTTGGCGTTCGGATCCTCTGGCTCGTTGCGCGCTTTGGGACGGATCGGCTTTTCGCCGGGCTCGTCTTCTTGCGATTCCTGATCTTGGTCGGGGCTGTCTTCGGTTTCGATCGAGACGGTGCGGTCCTCGTCCATGTCGGACTCAGAATCGAGCATCTCCATCTCGGCGGTGGATTGCTCTTCGTCCTGCTGACCTTCCGGCGATTGCTGCTGCTCAGGCGGCGGCTCTTCGGGCGCCTTGGCGTTGGGGTCGTCGTCGTCCTCTTCGCCTTCGATCTCAGTTTCGAGCAGATGCAGATCGCGCAGCGCCTGGTTGGCGATCAACGCGAAGCGCTCTTGATCGTCGGCGGCGCCGTTGAGGCTATCGAGCGCCTTGCCGGCGTTGGCTTCGATTTCCGGGCGCCACAGTTCCACGAGTTCAGCCACGCTCGCGGGCGGCTTCAATCCGGTGAGGCGTTCGCGCACGATCATTGCTAGCGCGTCCGCCAACGGAATGCCGGTGCGGTCGGCGGCGGGCGTCTGGCTCTTGCGGCCGTATTGATCGACCAGCATCGCGGTCAAATTGTTGGACACACCCTTCAGCGCATTGGCGCCGAGCGACTGGATGCGCATCTCCTCCATCGCATCGAAGGCGTTACGCGCATCGATGTTGGTCTTGGGCGAGAGTTTGCGGTGCGCCTTGTCATCATGGTGCGCGAGGCGCAGCGCCAGCGCGTCAGCTTGGCCGCGAATGCGCTCGGCGTCGGGATCGGAGATCACCCGTGGCGGATGCGGCAGCACAATCCGGCCAGGGCTGAGGCGCGGGCCTTCAGCGCCGAACGTGACCTCAAGCTCCTCTTCCTGCCCCGCAAGCGCGCGTGTTGATTGCGCGAGCGCGCGCTTGAAAAGTTCGGAGGGCGTTTCGCGGGAAGACATCAAGCGGCCGCCTCATGTCGACGGTCCCACTCTTCGACAAAATATGGATGCCACTCGGCGTCCATCTGGCCGGACGAATCGCGCGGAATCGCAAAATAGAACGCGCGCACCTTTTCGGAGAAGGCGCGGACCGCCGCCTTCCATTCGGACTCAGTCACGGCGAACGAAGCGTTCTCTTCGAGTCGCACCTCAACCGTACTGCCAATGTGGCGTACAATGCCATCGATGCCATTCGGGCACGGTGAATTGACGACTTCGTTCACGTCCTGATCAAACACCATCCAATGTCCGCAGCAGGGCACCAGCTGGCCGCTTACGTCAGCGCCGGGCACGTAGTCCCGATCAATGGTGCGTAACAGGTGCAGGGCGCCGGTCGAGAGCGTGAACCCATCGTCCTGCAGCCCTTTCTCGAACAAGACCTTGCCGTTCAGGACCACGCGAACTCCGCCGTGAGCACACAAGTCTGTGGGCTCTTCATCATGGAGCCAATGCAAGCCGACCGGCTCAATAACGAGCCGGTTCATCTCAAGCCACCTTCACCCGCGTCGCCGCTTCCGGCAGATCGCTGCCGAAGGCGCGCTGGTAGAACTCAGCCACCGTCGGCCGCTCGAGTTCATCGCATTTGTTCAGGAACGTCATCCGGAACGCCATGCCAATGTCGCCGCCGAAGATTTCGGCGTTCTGGGCCCAGGTGATCACGGTCCGCGGGCTCATCACCGTGGAGATGTCGCCATTCATGAAGGCGTTGCGCGTCATGTCAGCGACACGCACCATCGACATGATCGTACGCTTGCCTTCAGCAGTATTGTAGCTCGGCGCCTTCGCCAGCACGATCTCGGCTTCGACATCGTGCTCAAGATAATTGAGCGTCGTCACCATCGACCAGCGGTCCATCTGCGCTTGGTTGATCTGCTGGGTGCCGTGATAGAGGCCGGTCGTGTCGCCGAGGCCGATCGTGTTCGTCGTCGCGAACAGGCGGAAATGCGGGTTGGCCGTAATGACGCGGTTCTGATCAAGCAGCGTCAGCTTGCCGGACGATTCCAGCACGCGCTGAATCACGAACATCACGTCCGGGCGGCCGGCGTCGTATTCATCAAAACAGATCGCGACCGGGCGTTGCAGCGCCCATGGCAACATGCCTTCGCGAAACTCGGTGACTTGCTTGCCGTCCTTCAACACGATCGCGTCCTTGCCGACGAGATCGATCCGGGAAACGTGGCTATCGAGGTTGATCCGCACCAGCGGCCAGTTGAGGCGCGCGGCCACCTGCTCGACGTGCGTCGACTTGCCGGTGCCGTGATAGCCCTGAACGATCAGGCGGCGATTGAAGGCAAAGCCGGCGAGGATCGCCAGCGTCGTCTGCGGATCGAAGCGATAGGCGTCGTCGATATCAGGCACATATTCGGTGCGCTTGGAGAAGGCAGGCACCTTCATGTCGCTATCGACGCCGAAGTCGCGGGCCGAAACCTGCTTATCTGGCTTGGCGGTCAGGAGATCGTCGGCAGTCGTCATCACGTCTCGGCTTGTTCTGGAGTTCGGCTTGAGCTTACCGCGCCGCAGCATCAAGAGAAAAGCGGCGATTTGACGGGGTCGCGCCCGGCCAGGCGGCTTAGACCAGCCCGCCGGCCTTCAGCGTCTGGTAGGCCTTGATGACGCGCTGCAGGTTTTCCTCGGCGCCGCGATCGCCGCCGTTGGAGTCAGGGTGCCAGCGTTTGACCAGTTCGGCGTAGCGGGCGCGGATATCTGGCGCCGTGGCGCTCTCTTCCAGCGACATCGCTTCCAGCGCCATGGATTGCAGGCGCGTCAACCGGCGCCGCTGCTTCACCGGCCCTGCGGCAGGCTCGCCATCAACGCCGAACATGGCGAAAGGATCGCTGGCGCGGCCCTGGCGGACGTTACGCTGCGCCGACGAAAAGCGATCGAGGCGCCCGCTACGGAAAGTCCAGGTTGGGCGGTGACCCACCTCTTCCTTGGCCCGATAGGCCGCCATCTCGGAATCGCTCATGCCGGAGAAGTAGTTCCAGCGCTTGTTGTAGGCGGCGACATGCTCAGCGCAGAAATGCCAAAACTCGCCGTCCCGGTCGCGCCCCTTCGGCGCACGATGGCCGCCGGCGCGTTTGCAACCCACATGATCGCACGGGCGTTCCTCGGACGCGCGCTCAGCCGTCTCCGCGCCCGGCTTTTTGACGCGGATGTCGATGAACTTCGGCCTGTACTCGAACGCGTTCGACATGGAATGATCAGTATGGGCTTCAGAGGTTAAGCGGACAAGGAATTGACAGTCACGAAATCCCAACTTTCGCGGGCTCAACGCATAGAAGAGCTGTTGAAAGCGCAGTTCTCGCCACAAATTTTTGTGTTGGAGGATGAATCCTCCCGTCACGCGGGGCACGCGGGCGCACGCCCGGGGGGCGAGACCCACTACAAGCTGCGCGTCGTCGCCGACGCCTTCACTGGGTTATCGCGCGTTGAGCGTCAACGCTTGGTTTACGGCGCGCTTCGTGAAGAATTCGACACAGGCTTGCACGCGCTCTCGCTGGACCTCAAAACACCAAGCGAGGCGCAAGCCTCGTAGAGCTTCGCGGCGGGGAGCGGATGCTGCGGCGGATATTAGCTTGGACAGGTGCGGCGCTGATTGGCGTCGTACTGGGCGCGGCCTCGGCTTGGGCGGCGCTTGAGTTTGGCCGCGCCAATTTCACGGAAAGATACGGCGCCTGGGTGCACAGCAGCGCCGCCGGCTCAACCGCAGCAGGCCCCTACACACGCGCGATCATCGCCCGCGACGGGCTGCTCGCGCTCAGCGCCCGCGAGGCGCTCTACTTCTCGCTCTACGAAGACCAGAACGGCGATCCGCTAGACGAGAGCTGCATTTACGAGCTGAGCGGCCCGCCGCTGTCGGCCCGCTGGTGGTCGGTAACGCTCTACGCCGCCGACAATTATCTGGTGCGGAACGACGATCACGCCGGCTCGATCGACGCGTCGCGGCTTGGGCTCTCGAACGCCTGGAGCGTGCGCATCGCCCCGGTGCGCGGCAACACCGCCCACTGGCTTTCGAGCCGCTCCGCTGGGCGCGCCTTTTCGCTGACGCTCAGGGTGTACAATCCGCAGCAGGATTTCCGCGCCAGCGCCGAAACCTTGCCGACGCTGACAACCGTTTCCTGCACGGAGACGCGCTGATGTCGGGCTGGGGCAAATACGCGGCTGGCGCGCTGTTGATCGCCATCGTCGCGCACGTGGCGGTGGTGCACGCTGTGCCGCGCGTGCTGATGAACATCGCCATCGAACGCTTGAGCGCACAGGGTTTCAATCGCTGGACGATCGCCGACCGGGTGACGCCCGCGTCACGCCAGATCGTGCGCCCGTCACCGGATTTCGCTTACTCGGCCTGCGCCTTCGATCTGAGCGAAGGCCCGGTCGTTCTCACCGCAACACCCTGGAATTCGTATTGGTCGCTCTCGCTCTATGGCGCCAATAGCGACAACTTCTTCGTCATCGACGATCGCGAGGCGCATTACGGGGCCGAGATCACCTTGGTGCAACGCGGACGGCCGCATCCGGAAGGCGCATCGCAAGTGGTTGAGAGCCCGAGCGTGCGCGGCGTTGCGCTGATCCGGCGCTTGGCGCCATCGCCGGATACGTACGCGGCGGCAGCCGATGTCGCGCGCACCGACGTGTGCTCAAGCGTTTCGCGGCTTGCTGGTTAAAATCTAAAGTAGGAACCGCGCGGGCGAAGCTTGCGTTTTCGGCTCATGTTCCGGCGTACCGCCCTCCTTGCGCTTGCCACCGCGCTCACCGCGTGTGGAAACCCGGCGTTGCCGCAATACGGCGCCGCGTCCTACCGCATTGAGGGCCTGACAACGCCGCCTGGCGGCGGCGCAGCGACACACACCATCATCTATCGCAACGGCTCCGACATGCGCGTGGAAGCGACACTGCCGACAATCGGCAGCGCCACTATTGTATTCGATGAAGCCACACGCGGCGCCTACGTTCTCAATCCCACCACGCAAACCAACACTGCGGCCTCCGCTGTCGGCGCGCCGCAACCGACGCCGCAAACGCAGCCCTTGGCCGAAGTCAGCGGCGTTACATTGGCGCCGCCCACAGGCATCGCTGTACGCATTGACGACGCAGAAGCGCCGCAACCGTTGGAAACGGCTTGGGCGGCGCTTGGCGAAGAGAACGCACGCGCCGGCAACCGCTGCGAAGTTGCTGGCGAACGCGGCCGCACGTGGCGCCCACGCCAACAGCCCGCAGGTGTCGAGCGCCAAGCCTGCATCACCGACGATGGCATCGTACTGATGGTCACCGAAAACGGTCAGACGCTTTGGGAGACCACGTCTCTGCAGCGCGGTCAGCAGAACGCGTCCTTGTTTGGCGTGCCAGCCGGCTATCGCATGGTCGACCCGCAAACCGTCGCGACGCGTGAAGAGCGCGAAGCGACCGAGCTTGAGAGCCCGCGCGGCTAATCCAGCGCCCGCAACGCAGCTAGGCGCGCAAACAGCAACGTCACGGCTTTCCGCCGCGCGCCCGGCAAAGCGCGCACCGGGCTGTCGCGCAAGATCGCGCCGCCAAAACCGTCCGCAACGATGAGGCCGACTTCTTCCGGGATGAGCTCGCGCGGAAACGTGTCGGTGACAGCGAAGAAAAAACGATCGCAATATTCGATGTAGTCCGGCCATTTTACGTCGACAGCGTAATCTTGAAGACACGACTTGGTCTCGACGATCCAGATCTCGCCGCGCGCGCTGAGCGCCATGATGTCGGCGCGGCGGCCGTTGGCCAAAGGCACTTCCAGCACGGGCGCAAGGCCATGTTCGGCCAACATGCGCGTCACGCCGCGCGCAAGCAGCGCCGTGATCTCCGGCCGAGAATGCGGTTCATCCAGCATGGCGCCGGCAGGCTAGCGCAACCAGAAGCAGCAACGCTATAGTGTGGTAAGGGCGGACGGCAGTTTCGCTCGACGGTTGGGGGCTGAACATGCGTGTGCTGTTTGCGGCTTTGTGTGCTTGGGCGATGTGGGCGGCGCCGGCGGCGGCGCAAGTGTTGTACTTCCCGGCTGACAACTATGGCCGTCCGAACAAGAGCTTCACCGAGAGCGCCAGCAACCAGCGCGTCCTGGAAGTTTTGATGGGCCGGACCGATGTGTTCGAAACCGTCTACGACTTTGACACCGCCGACCCGTTCCGCCGCATCGGCCGCGCCGTCGGCATGCTCGATCTTTTGGTGCGCCTGCCCGATGGGCGCCAGGTCAACACAACGTGCACTGCGACGTTGATCGCGCCCAACCGCGCCATCACCAACAATCACTGCATTCCGGGCGCTGACTTCACCACCGTCCGTGCGCAAATGCGGCTCGGCTTCCTCGATCGTTTGCGCGCGCCGGGTGAGACCTTCAACGTGCGGCTGCCGGCGATCGAAACCAATCGCGCGCTGGACTACGCCATCGTCGAAGTTGTCGGCGTGCCGACCGATCGCTATCCGCCGCTGCAATTCTCGACCACGGCGCCCCGCGCGCGCCAATCGCTCTATGTCATTCACCACCCTGCCGGCTTTCCGCAGCGCCTGACGCGCGTGCGCTGTCAGAGCGCTGAGCCGGCGGTGCAAGACAGCCGCTTGGTGCATCATTGCGATACCCTCGGCGGCTCATCCGGCGCGCTGGTGCTGAGCATGGAAAACAACCGCATGGTCGGGCTGCATTTCGCCGGCGTGCCCGATACCGTGCGGCCGCACAATTACGCCGTCCCCGCCACGACATTGCTCAACAGCAGCAGCGAACTCGCCCGCCTGACCCGCGTCGCGACGACCGCGCCGCCCGCAACAACAACCGCAACCACAAGCGCCGCACCTGCAGTGAACGCCGCGACTTTGTACACTCAAGGCATGGCGCGCTATTACGGCAGCGGCGTTCCACGCGATAACGCCGAGGCCGCGCGTTTGTTGCGGCAAGCCGCCGATCAAGGCCACGCCGGCGCGCAGAGCCATCTCGGCTACATGTATCGCACCGGCACCGGCGTGACACGAGACGACACGGAAGCCGTGAGATTGTTCAGACTTTCCGCGGGCCAAGGCTACGCAAGGGGGCAATTTAATCTGGGCGCGATGTACCGCGACGGCCTGGGCGTATCGCAAGACCACGTCGAAGCTGTTCGACTCTTCCGTCTTGCCACCAATCAAGGACTTGCAGCAGGGCAGAACGGCCTGGGCGCCGCTTATCAAACTGGCCGCGGCGTCCCTCAAGATAATGCAGAAGCGCTGAGGCTGTATCGCTTGGCTGCGGACCAAGGACTTCCCAATGCCCAGACTAATCTGGGCAACATGTACGAACACGGTCGCGGCGTGACGGCAAACCGCGCTGAAGCCGTGCGGCTCTATCGACTCGCGGCGCGACAAGGTGAGACCACCGCACAGGAACACCTTACGCGACTCGGCGAAACTTGGTGAAGTCGCGGGCTGCGTCGAAGCCCTCCACCCGCCCAATCTCAACGCGCGCAACGCCGCCACACACAAAGCACACGGCGCCAGCAGGCTGGCGCAAGGGGAACTGGCGGCGCTATAGTGCGGTAAGGGCGGACGGCAGTATCGCCCGGTGCGGTTGGGGAGCTGAACATGCGTGCGCTGTTTGCGGCTATGTGTGCTTGGGCGATGTGGGCGGCGCCGGCGGCGGCGCAAGTGTTGTACTTCCCGGCCGAAAATTACGGCCGCCCGAACAAGGTCTTCACCGAAAGCGCCAACAATCAGCAGGTTCTCGAAGTGCTGATGGGCCGGACCGACGTGTTCGAGACCATCTATGATTTCGAGACCGCCGATCCGTTCCGCCGCATCGGCCGCGCTGTCGGCATGCTCGATCTCTTGGTGCGCCTGCCCGACGGGCGCCAGGTCAACACCACCTGCACTGCGACTTTGATTACGCCGAACCGCGCGATCACCAACAATCACTGCATTCCGGGCGCCGACTTCACCGCCATCCGCGCCCAATTGCGCCTCGGCTTCCTCGACCGCGTGCGCGAGCCTGGTGAGACCTTCGACGTGCGCCTGCCGGCGATCGAGACGAACCGGGCGCTGGATTATGCGATCGTCGAAGTCGTCGGCGTGCCGACCGATCGCTATCCGCCGCTGCAATTTTCGACAGCGCCGCCCCGCGCGCGCCAATCGCTTTACATGATCCATCACCCGGCGGGCTATCCGCAGCGGCTGACGCGCGTGCGCTGCCAAAGCGCCGAGCCGGCGGTGCAAGAAAGCCGGCTGGTCCACCATTGCGATACGCTGGGCGGCTCGTCGGGCGCGCTGGTATTGGCGATGGAGAACAATCGCATCATCGGCCTGCACTTTGCCGGCGTGCCTGACGCTGTGCGCCCGATGAATTACGCCGTGCCGGCAACGCAGCTCGTCAACAGCAGCAGCGAACTGGCGCGGATCATCCGGCTAACGTCGACAACGGCGCCGCCCGTGACGCCGCCGACGACAGCGCAAAGCACATCCGCCAATGTCGCGGTCTTGTTCAGTCAAGGGATGGATCGCTATTACGGCACCGGCGGCGTCGCGCGCGATTACACAGAAGCGGCCCGCCTGCTTCGCCAAGCCGCCGATCAAGGCCACGCTGGCGCGCAAAACCAACTCGGTTTCATGTATCGCACCGGCCAAGGCGTGACACGCAACGACAGCGAAGCCGTGCGCTACTTCCGCCTATCCGCCGATCAAGGCTACGCGTTCGGCCAGTATAATCTTGGCGTGCTGTACGGCGACGGCATCGGCGTGACGCGCAGCGACACCGAAGCGGTGCGCCTCTATCGGCTCGCGGCGGGACGTGGTCACGCCGGCGCGCAGGCGGCGCTGGGCTACATGTATCAAAACGGGCGCGGCGTTGCGCAAGATGATGCCGAAGCGGTGCGGCTCTATCGGCTTGCGGCCGACCAAAACAATGCGAGCGCGCATTTCAATCTCGCTTACATGTACGAATTCGGGCGCGGCACGGAGCGAAACTACGCGGAATCCATTCGCTACTACAGGCTTGCGATTGGAGCGAACAACACCGCCGCGATGGTCAATCTGGCGCTGATGTACACCGACGGGCGCGGCGTCACGCGCGACGACGCTGAGGCTGTGCGCATTCTCCAACCGGCAGTGCAACAAGGCTTCGCACCGGCACAAACGCAACTCGGCTATCTATACTCAAACGGGCGCGGCGTTGCGCGCGACGATGTGGAAGCCGTGCGCTTGTTCACTCTCGCCGCCAATCAAGGCCATGCCGGCGGACAAGTGAGTCTCGGAACCATGTACGAAACCGGACGCGGCGTCACCGCAAACCGCGCCGAAGCGGTGCGCCTCTATCGGCTCGCCGCACGGCAGGGAAACACCAGCGCGCAAGGACATTTGACGCGTCTCGGCGAAACTTGGTGACGTTGCGGGCTGCGGATTAAAACGCCGTAGCACGCCGCGCGCTGTTCCTTCTTCGTCAGCATTTACGCGCGTTGCGCGGCGCGGGCGGCTGCGTGCGCCGGAACCGCGCACCGCACGGCGCGTTCGCTGACTACCTCAAACAAGGATCAGACCCATGCGGATGCGCTTACTGGCAGCGGCGGCGGCGACAACTCTTTTGACGGCGTGCGGACTCGGCGCGCCGACCTATCCGACATTCTCCGAAACCTCCTATCGCATCGAAGGCATGACAACGCCCGCCGAAGGCGGCGCGGCGACACGCACCGTGATTTATCGCGATGGCCCGAAGATGCGGGTCGAAGCAGTGCTGCCCAATTACGGCCAAGCCGCAATCGTGTTCGATGAATCGACCAACGCCGCCTACGTGCTGAACCCAACCGGCCAAGGCGTCGTCACCACCGCGCCAGGCGCCCCGGCCGCGGGCGCGCCCGCCGCGACCACGACAACGCCAGCGCCGACCACTCCGCCCGCCGCGGGCCAGGCGCAAACAGGCGCCGCAACGACGACGACGCCGCCCGCGCCGGCCGCACAACAAATCAACGGCGTCGCGGTTCGGCTTGAAGACGCCAGCGCCCCGCAGCCGCTTGAAGGCGCCTGGTCGGCGCTTGGCGCCGACAACGCCCGCAGCGTTGGCGATTGCGAAGTCGCCGGCGAACGCGGCCACGAATGGACGCCGCGTGAAACGACGGCAGGCGGGGTCGAGCGCACCGCCTGCATCACCGAGGACGGCATCGTGCTGCGCGTGCGCGAGAACGCGCTGGTGCTGTGGGAAGCTACGTCACTGCAACGCGGCGCGCAGGACGCCACTTTGTTTGGCGTGCCCGCCGGCTATCAGCTGATCGATCCGCAGGCGGTCGCCCAGCAAGTCGGCGAAAACCTCGAACAGCTCGACAGCGTCACCGGCGCGCCGCCGGCGCAACCGACAACGACGACGCCACGTCAGTAGAAACAAAAACGCCCACTCGTAAGAGTGGGCGTTTTCAGTTTTGCGTAGGTTGAAGCTTACTCGGCAGCGACCGCGGCGGCCTTCACATCGCTCAGGGCGCCGGTGTTGATGCCGAAATTGATCGTCTTCAAATACTGAATGCCTTCGTCGGCGATCGCATCGCCAACCATCTCGTCGCCTTCGGCTTTGAACTCTTCAAAGTCGACGTACATGGCGTAAAAGCCCTTGGTGCGGTCAGTGATGATGCCGGCGTTCCACAGCGTCTTGACCAGCACGCGGAAGATGTTGGTGCCTTCCTTCATGTTCTCGCGGCGCATGTCGTCGGTGACGGCTTCTTGGAACGAGGCCAGCACCTTCTCCGGATCCATGCCGAACTCGACATAGATTTCCGTCATCTGGTGCGGCGCGACGAGATTGAAGAGCAGCGTCTGGAAGCAATGCGCGGCCCAGTTCTCGACGATCTCGTGCTCTTCGGCCGAAAGCTTCGGAATCGTGCGGTCAGCCCAGATCTTCCCGAACTTATGGTGGAAGGCTTCGTCCGTCATCACGAGCTGGGTGAGCTTCTTCGCCAGCGGATCGTCCCACTCTTTGAAGATCGTCGCGAAAGCGCCCATGGCGAGGCCTTCAACGAGCATCTGCATGCCGACGATCTTTTTGTAGACCTCCGGCGCGTGCACGATCTCTTGCAGCAAGCCGGAAAGCACGGTGCCGCACTTACGCGGGCTGCCCCAACGCGCGATGATGTACTTGGCGAACGCCGTGACGTGGCGGCCTTCTTCGCGGCACTGGTTTGACGCGTACTCTTGCGCGCCTGGATCGCGCAGCACGTGGCAGAGCGAAGCGGAAAGGTTCAGCGCGCCCTGCTCACCGTGCAGGATCGAGCTCATGATCCAGCGACCGATCTGGCTCTTGAAGCGCAGACGCTCGGCCGGCTTATCGGCGAAGAAGTCCTCGACGTACTTGGTCTGCAGCGACGGGACCATGTAGTCCGGAATGAAGTCGGTCGTGTCCGGATCGAAGTCGTCGTTGAAGTCGATGTATTTCTTGTCGAGCGGATCCCAGAAGTGATCGTGGGTCGCCGAGATGATCTTATCGAAGGCGGTCGAGCGGTTCAGGTGGCGATCGATCTCCAGCATTTGGCTGAAATCGGTCGGCGGGACCGCGTCATAGACCTCGTCTTTGGTAATTTGGCGGATAGGGGCGGCGGAATCGGCCATCGCGTCGTCTCTCCCGGGTGTGGCCGGGCGTACCCCGAGCCATTGTTTTGATGCCCGGACAATATGCCGGGTTTTTAGCCGCAATCAAGAAAAAATGACGGGGGCGTCAACTTGTATAACATCACATCAACTTTCGCCTGACCGCCCCGCCCCTATGTTAGCGGCGATGACCAGCCTCACCGCCCCCTCGCTCGACGATCTGCAGACCCTGGCCGAGGCCGCCTGGGCCGAGCTGCCGCGTGAATTTCGCGCCCTTGCCGGCGACGTGCTGATCCGGATCGAGGATTTCGGCGACGAAGAGGTGCTGAACGACATGGGCATCGAAGACCCGTTCGAACTGAGCGGGCTCTATGTCGGTGTCGATCTCACGCAGGACTCGGTCACCAGCCCGGCGCAGCAGCGCGCCATGGTGTTTCTCTATCGCCGCGCCATCCTCGACGAGTGGATCGAGCGCGGCGACGTTACTTTGGCCGAACTGGTTTCACACGTGCTCGTGCACGAGATCGGCCATCACTTCGGTCTCAGCGACGAGCACATGGATAAGCTGCTGGAAGAAGCGGATTAGCGCTGACGCTGACGCCGGCTTTCCGGCACCGCCAAGCGGCTCGCCATGCCGAGGCTCTGGCGACAGTATTCTTCCGGCGTCGTCAGCTGCGGGCGCATCGGATCGCCTTCAAACGCGGCTTGAACGCGCGTCACGCACTGATCCCAGGCGCGCACGTCTTCCATGCGCTGCGCCACCGAACGCGGATCGCCGGCAGGCGGGCGCACTTGCTGTTCGCGTTGGCCAGGCACGACGATGTTGTCATCAGCCTCAGTGCTCGCGGCGCGTTGCGGCGCCGCTGGCGGCGCGGTGACTGCGGGCGCCGCGACGGACGGCGGCGGAGTCGTTTGCGCTGGCGGCGTTGTCGAGGCGGTGCGGGCCGGGCTCGTCGCTTCCGGCGGCACGGTCAGCGCCGGCGCACGAGTTGGCGCGGTGGTGGTTTGCGCCGGCGGCGTCGTTTGCGTGGGTGCGGCGGCGGTCTGTTGCGGCGGCGGCGTTGTGGTGCGTTGGACTGGCGGCGCGGTCCGCGCGACCGGCGGCGGCGCCGAAGCGGTGCGGCCAGAATTGCGGCCAACCGGCTCGACCCCCGCGCACGCGACGAGAGCAACAGAGGCGGCCAAAACCGCGATACGTCCCAACATAACAGCGTCCCTCATGAGCTTTGCCCAATAGTCTAGCCCGAAAAGCGGCGGCTTCTAGTCCAACGCCAAGAGCTCTTCGACCCAGGCGGGCACGGCTTCGCTGGCTTTGCCGTAGCGCGCGGCGTCGAACAAGTGGGCGTTCTCCGAAGGTTCGAGATTGATCTCCATGGTGGCGATATCGGCCTGCCGCGCCGCCGCAACGAAGCCGGCGGCGGGATAGACGTTTCCTGACGTGCCGATCGAGACGAAGAGATTGGCGCTCGCCAGCTTTTCGAAGATCAGATCCATCTCCAGCGGCGTCTCGCCAAACCAAACGACGTGCGGCCGCAACCCGCCGGTGCGTCCACAGGCGCCGCAGCCAAGGTGCAGAGAGAGATCGCCATCGGCGAGGCTTACATCGCCGCAATCATGGCAACGCACTTTGCCGAGTTCGCCGTGCATATGGATGACGTCACGCGCGCCGCCCTGCTCGTGCAGATGATCGATGTTCTGCGTGCAGATCACGACTTCGCCGCCCCGCGCCGCCCATTCGCGCTGCAAACGGCCGAGCGCTTGGTGGCCCGCGTGACATTGAACATCTTTATGGATGCTGCGGCGCAGATTGTAGAACGCCAGCACATTGGCGGGATCGCGCTCGTAGCCGCTGAGCGAGGCCACGTCCTCGACTTTGTACTGGGTCCACAATCCGCCTTTGTCACGGAAGGTCGAGAGGCCGGATTCCGCCGAGATCCCCGCCCCAGTCAGGATGAAAATTCTTCCAGCTTTCATGCGCGCCTCCCCGCTGAGCTGTGCAGAGCTAGGTTCCCGCGGAACCAAGACAAGGTCTGAAACATTAACGGCGTTGGGCTTGCGGTAGCCGGGGGGCCTCAACAGGGAAAGGGCGCAAGAATGCGCATTGCATCCATCATGGCCGTCGCCGCTTTGGCGCTGCTCACCGGCGCGTGCGCCAACCGGACGGGCGATCAAACCATCGCTCAATGGTGCGCCGAGGACGCGGGCCGAGCCAACACCGACATTTGCAAGCAGCACGCGGACACAGAAGAAGTGCGCAGCTCGCTTGGGCAACGCATCAGCGAGGTTTTCGGCATCGCCAACCGCGCTCAATCCACAGCCGATCAGGCGATGGCGCGCGATGTGCGCTGCGTGACCCGCACGCTGAACCGCACGCGCACCGGCGCTTGCGACCCCGGCTATACGCTCACCGGCTGCACGCAAACGCGCTACACCTCGCGCGCGGGCGGCATGGCGATCATGCGGTCGATCAACGACACTGAATGTCGGTTCAACACCCAGGTTCTAGAAGTGCAAGTGCGCTGCTGCGCCATGGGCCCGAACCTGCCGCCGGCGACGATGGTGCGCGACACCGCCCCGCCGGAAGAACAGCAACGCCAACCGACGCCGACATCCTAAACAGCGTCAGCCGTACAAAGGATATTCCGCTTCGAGCCGATAAAGGCTCGGAGCGGATTTCCGCGTGAAGCTCGAATAGAGCCCAAACCGCTCGACTCGAAACGCCGGCGCCTCGAATAGGCCAAGCCGTGTTTGAAACGCCTGCACACGATCAAGCGCCGCGCCGCTGAGATACGCCATGGTCACGTGCGGCGTGAATTTGTGCGGCTCGGGCTTGAGGCCGGCCCGGCGCGCGGCGCGTTCGCACGCCGCCGCAAGCTTGTTCAGCGGCTCATTCGCCGCCACACCCATCCAAAGCGCATGCGGGTCAGCGCCGCCAAACGCGCCAGCGCCTTTGATCGTTAAATCGAACGGCGCACCAGAAATCGCGGAAAGTTCGCCGTCGATTTCATCCGCGACCGGTTCAGCGACTTCGCCGAAGAACCGCAGCGTCAGATGCAGGTTTTCGCGCGGCCGCCATTTGGCGCCGGGGACGCCGCGCATCAGCGGGGTCAGGCGCTCGGCGACAAAGTCCGGAATGGCGATAGCGGCGAATAAGCGAAGTGACATATGGCGCGATTAGGAAATGCCTCGGCGGCATTGAGCAAGCTGCAAATCGAGTTGAGCGCTTAGCGCGAGAATGCATTGCCTATTGGCGTTTTGCGCTGCCTCACGCCGTGCACGTTTTGTTCGCTCAAACATCACCACACGCTGAAACGTCGCCTGACGCCGGCCGACAATGAATGGTTCCGCGTTTCTGGCAGCACCATTGCTGCGCGCGGTGGTTTTCATCGGACGGGAAGCTCACTCGCGCGCGCCGTAGCCCAGGTGTTGTTTGCTGCATGAGCAATGCTAGCGGGAACCGGCGGGTGGCGCGGGTGTCTTCCGACAAGACAAAGATTGTCTCATCGTGCGCGAGCGTCAAGCTTCGCACGCGAAATGTGATCGCATTGAAATGAACGAATGCAGCGCGCGCTATTCGGCGGCGCGCGGCACTGCAGCAATGTACGCAGCAACTGCGCGCGCATCAGCCTCGTTCAAGCGATACGGAGGCATCGGCGGGCGCGGATGCGAACCGTCCGGACGCACGCCCGTTTGCAGGAACGCGACAAACTGTTCGTGCGTGTAGTTCGCCGGCAATCCAGCAAGCGCCGGCGCGAACGTCGCCATCGTCGGTGGGCCGCCGATATCGGCGCCCTGCAATTCACGCGTCGCATCGAGCTCCATGGTCTCGGTGCGCGGCGTGTGGCAATCGCCGCACAACACGACGCCATTGACGAGATAATCGCCGCGCTCAAGCAATTGCGCTTCGGTCAATTCCGTCGGCGCCTGCTGCGCGCAGGCGCCAAGAGCCAGGGCCGCCGCAGCGCCCATCAAGAACTTACGCATAACCCTCTCCCCGTCCGCAGACGCCATAAGCACTATCCTTCCGGATACGCGCGTCAATGGGATGCGGAACGAGCGCCGCTTGGATGCGGCTTTTCAAAGAGCGTCGAGCGGAAGTTTCAAATAGCGCACACCGTTGGCTTCGGGCGGCGGCAGTTCACCCGCTTGGATGTTGACCTGGATGGACGGCAGGATCAGCACCGGCATCGCCAATGTCTTGTCGCGCGCCTCCCGCATGGCGACGAACGCATCCTCACTGACCCCGCCGGCCAGGTGGATGTTCTTGGCGCGCTCTTCGCCGATCGTTGTCTCCCAAGCGTAGGCGTCGCGCCCGGGCGCTTTGTAATCGTGACAGAGGAAGACCCGCGTCTCGTCCGGCAGCGCGAGCAATTTTTGGATTGAACGATAGAGCGTGCGCGCATCGCCGCCGGGAAAGTCGGCGCGGGCGGTCCCATAGTCCGGCATGAACATGGTGTCGCCGACGAACAGCGCGTCACCGATCCGGTAGCTCACGCAGGCGGGCGTATGCCCCGGCGTATGCAGAACTTCAATCTCGAGTGCACCGAGCTTCAGCTTCTCACCGTCGGCAACCAACACATCGAACGGCCGCCCATCGGCGGTGACGTAGCTAAGATTGAACACATCCTTGAACACGCTCTGCACGGCCTTGATGTGTTCGCCGATAACGATCGGCGCGCCCGTGGCTTGCTTCAGGAACGGCGCGGCGGAGATGTGGTCGGCGTGGGCGTGCGTCTCGAGCAGCCAATCTATGCTGACGCCCTCCTCGCGCGCCGCATCCAAGATGGCCTGCGCCGAATGCGTCGCCGTGCGGCCGGACTTCTGATCGAAATCAAGCGCGCTATCGATAATCGCCGCGCGCTTCTCCGCCGGATCCCACACCAAATAGCTCACGGTGAAAGTCGGCTCGTGGAAAAAGGCGCGTACGCGCGGAGCATTCAGGTTGGGCTGGTTCATCATCGTCTCCTGCGCCTTTATATTAGCTATTGCTAAAATAGATTCAACTGCTATATCTGACGCAGTCCACAGAGGCGGAACATGACCAAGCTCAATCCCATCAGCGCCGGCGACCTGAAACGGCGCCTCGACGCTGGAGAAGCCATACTGATCGACGTGCGCGAGAGCGATGAGCACGCGCGCGAACACATTCTCGGCGCACGCCTCGCCCCGCTCTCGGCCATCGACAGCCACGACTTCGACCGCGACCACGGCAAGGCCGCCGTCTTCCACTGCAAGTCCGGCATGCGCACCCAAGCCAACGCCGCGCGCCTGCTCGCACGCGGCTTCCGTGAAGCATACTTTCTCGACGGCGGCATCGAGGCCTGGAAAGCCGCCGGCTACGGCGTCCACAGCAATAAGAAAGCGCCGCTCGAAATCATGCGCCAGGTTCAGATCACTGCCGGACTGCTCATTCTGACCGGCGCCATCCTCGGCTGGCTAGTGAACCCGATCTTCTATGGGCTCTCAGCCTTCGTCGGCGCCGGTCTCACCTTCGCAGGCGCAACCGGCTGGTGCGGCATGGCGCTCTTGCTGAAAGCGATGCCGTGGAATCGCGCTAGCGTCTCCGCGTGACCACGCCTGACATCCTCGCCGTGCTCAGCGGCGCCGCCGTTGGCCTCATTCTGGCGCTGATCGGCGGCGGCGGCTCGATCCTGGCGACACCGGCTCTGCTCTACATTGTCGGCGTCGCCAATCCGCACGTCGCCATCGGCACCAGCGCGCTGGCGGTTTCGATCAACGCCTTCGCCAATTTCCTGAACCATCTCCGGCGCGGCAATGTGAAATGGAAATGCGCCGCCGTGTTCGCCGCCGCCGGCATCGTCGGCGCGGCCATCGGCGCGGGCGTCGGCAAACGCACGAATGCGGAGATCCTGCTGCCGCTGTTTGCGCTGCTGATGATCGTCGTTGGCATCGCCATGCTGATCCCGCGCAAAACCGAGGGCGACGGCGACGTCGTGCTCACCGCGCAGAACGCGCCGAAACTGATCGGCTACGGCCTCGGTGTGGGCCTTCTCTCCGGCTTCTTCGGCATTGGCGGCGGCTTTCTCATCGTGCCGGGCCTCATCGGCGCCACCGGCATGACCATGCTGCAAGCCATCGGCTCATCCTTGCTGAGCGTCGGCGCATTCGGCGCCACCACCGCCAGCAGCTACGCCCTCGACGGCCTGATCGACTGGCGCATCGCACTGCTCTTCATCGGCGGCGGACTGATCGGCGGCGTCATCGGCGCAAATTTCGCGACGCACCTGTCGAAACAACGCGGCGCACTGCAGCGCGTGTTCGCCGGCGTGGTGTTCGCCGTGGCGGCGTACATGCTGTGGCGGAGTTGGGGCTAAGCTCACCACAGAGGTCGCACACGCGGCCCCTCCCCGCCGCTCATCAGCGCCGTCAGCGCCCACACCAAAGCATCGGCGCGGTCGAGCAAGCCTTCGCTTTCACTCACACCCAGCGCCAACAGCTCTTCCTCCAGCTGCACAAACGCCCCGCAATGCGTCACCCGCCCCTGCTCATACAAAGCCGCGATCGGCTCCGCCCGCGCCCGCTTCCCGCGCGACGCATGCACCAGCCGCACAGCACACGGCGCGCCCGCCTGCGCCAAAGTCGCGCGCACCATGTCGCCGCCCTGGTTCGCCTCGGCGACGATCTCCACCGCCCCAAACTCCGCCGCCGCCTCCGCGGCACGCTGCGCCCAGCCCAGCGGCGAGAGCCCCAGCGCACTCCGATCCGCCAACACAAAAGCCTGACGCCCCACGCGCCCCGCCACCACGATCCCGCACGCAGCGCCGCCCGCACCCGCCGGCGGATCGACGCCCACCACCACGCGCTCGCAGCGCGGCGGCGCAGCTTCACTGCGCGCGCGTTCGAGATCACTGAGCTTCCACAACGCGCCATCGCCCTCGAGCAAGCGCCCTTCCAGCTCCTGCTCCGCCAGCCTTGTGCCGCCGTACAACGCAGCGAGCCCGTCCAGAAACGACGGCGCTAAATGCGCCGCGTTCACTTCCGTCGCCGCCTGCGTCACCACGCACGACGCCTCCGCCCGCAACACACGCAAAGCCGGGATCGGCTTCGGCGTCGTCGTCACCACCAGCTGCGGCGCAACACCAAGCCGCAACCCCATGCGCAAAATCGCCAGCGTCTCACTCGGCCGCGGCCAGATACAAAACTCATCCGCCCACGCCGCCTCGAATTGCGGCCCGCGCAGACGCTCCGGCTCCTCCGCCGAAAACGCGTACGCAATCGACCCATTCGGCCACAACAAACGCCGCCGCGAGCGCTCGTACCAAGGCCGCTCGCGCCCCGGCAGATTGCGCAAGCCCGACGGCCCATCGACCATCACTTCGCGCACGTCATGCTGCGTCGGCCCCACCAAAGCGTAGAGCCCCGGCGAAGCTTCAGCGCGCGTCGCCAACCATTCCGCGCCCGCGCGCGTCTTGCCCGCGCCCCGACCACCCTGAAACAGCCAGGTCGACCACGCCCCTTCCGGCGCACGCTGCGCCTCATGCGCGATCTCGTCCCACAGACTCGCAAACTGCGAATCCCCGATTTTCACGGCGGCGCTCGCATCAGGAAACGCATGCAAAGGCGGCGGCGGTTCTTGCTTCTGAATGTGATGCGCCTTGCACCACCCCTGCTTCGACGCGCGCTTACGGAGGGCATCAACCGTCACGCCATAATGTTGCGCACACGCAGACGCCGTAGCGCCTGCAAGGTAGTCCCACTTCACCTGCGCCCAGACTTCTTCGCTGTGATGGCGGCGGGTGGCGATGGTGCGTTTCGGTTTTGAGTCTTCAGTCACGCCGCGCCAGCACGAGACCAGTCGGATTGAACGCGATCTATCCCCGCATTTCCGTCATTCCGGGGCTTCGCGTAGCGAAGAACCCGGAACCCAGGGGACGAAAGAGCTGCGTGTTTGCCCCTAGCTTCCGGGTCCGCGCTCCGCGCGTCCCGGAATGACGAAGGTGAGAAGTCGCGCTAAGGTCCGTCCATGTCCCGTTTCGAATTCATCGCCGTCTACATCATGGCGAGCAAACGCAACGGCACACTCTATCTCGGCGTCACCGGCAATCTCCCGCAGCGCGCGCACCAACACCGCGAAGGCCTCATCGAAGGCTTCTCACAAAAGTACGGCTGCAAACATCTCGTCTGGTTCGAGCAGCATCAAGAAATGACCGCCGCCATCGCCCGCGAAAAAGACATCAAGAAATGGCGCCGCGCCTGGAAACTCGCACTCATCGAAAAAGCCAACCCGCAATGGCGCGATCTCTACGATGACTTCTCCAACCCACCGCCGCCAACATTCCTGACCTAGTCGGCGTTCGTGGACGCCCGCCCTCGTCATTCCGGGGCATCGCGCAGCGATGAACCCGGAACCCAGGGGATGAAAGAACTGCGTGTCGGCCCCTAGCTTCCGGGTCCGCGCTCCGCGCGTCCCGGAATGACGAGCACATGCTTGGAAACCGCGCTCGCCGGTACCCCGCCAAATAATCCCGCCGCGCCTGCGCCCAGACCTCCGGACTATAATGCAGACGCTTGCTGATGGTGCGCTTGGGTTTCGGTTCTGATGTCACGCCGCCATTCTACGGCCGCGCGCGATCGGTCGGATTGAACGCGATCTATCCCCGCTTTCTGCGAAGCAGCGGCCATTGAACAGAAGTTCGCCGGTCAACTGCAAATCGACCTTGATCAAGGCAGTATATCCGCATAATGTAGGATATGCTTATCGATGAAATCGGAAGAGCCCTGTGGGGCGAGCGATGGCAAGCCGACATGGCCCGCGCCTTGGGCGTCCACAGAGATACCGTTCAAGATTGGTCGAAGAAACAATACGAGTTCAGACCGGAGATGGTTGAAAAGCTTCGGTTGCTGTTGAGTGAACGACGTGAGGAACTTGAAATGCTTGAAGAGCAACTGGCAATCGATGGCGACGAGAAGGTGAGTTGCCCAGAGTGTGGTGGACGCCTTTCGGAACATCGCAGTGGCTTTGACGGCAGTCTGTACGAATGCCGAAAACATGGGTTCTTTGGTGTTTCCGGGACCGCAGAAGCTTGCGGATTTTGGAAGCGCGAGAAGCGCACGCGGACAGAGGCCTTTAGACTCGCGCAGACTCGCGGCAACACAAACAAGAGCGCGCGCAACGACCCTCGCCCGGCGACTCTGATTACCAGTTACGATTTCTGAGCGTGAAACGCGTCGTTAATTATCACGGCGACCAGGCGTGCTACGGTAAGCCATGTCGATTCCCATCGATCATCACTTCTTGGCCGAGTTCTATCTGGAACGATGGGCGGACGCGTCTGGAAGAGTCGTCGAATATCGTCGCCCCTACAAATTTGTAGTTCGAAAGCACAAGTTTCCGTCGGCCACGGGTTTTCTTCCGCACCTCTATGCGGTGCCAAGTCGGCCTGACGCAGCTGCTCAACAAGCGGTCGAACTCCAAGTCATGTCACCGCTGGACTTCGAAGCGTCTAAGGCGCTTTGCATCCTTGAGCATGCAGGCGACATTGAAGAGCCTAGCGCTCGCACTGCTTGGGCGCGGTATTTGACGTCGCTGCTGTATCGCTCGCCCAGAAGGGTTGAAGGAATAAAGGACAAAGTCCAAACGCTCGATACTTCTCGGCTTGAAGAAGAGTACGCAAAGAGACGCGGCGCCTCCGATCCGCCGACCGCAGCTGCGTTTCTCGCGCAGGTCGATCCTGCCTTTCACGAGGAAAGCGCAGCACTGCTATTGACCAAGCTGCTACAACCAAATCGGCGGGCGACTGAGTTTATAGCAGCCATGCGCTGGAGGGTTGTTCACCTAAGCGGACAGCTACACCCTCTTCTGACTGGGGATGATCCCATTCTGATGAGCAACGGAGTTCTCTCATCAGAAGGATTCATGGCCTTGCCGATCGGGCCAAAGACAATGTTTTTGGCGACCAACGATAAGAGCACCGAAGAGTCTTTTGTCGCGGAGTGGGAACATCCGAGCGCCTGCGTCGGGATCAACGATGCGGTCTGTCGGCAGGCATCGTTTCTCGTGATCGGGAGCAACGATCGTCACCAGCTTTTCGTCGAACGCCGGCTAACAAAGAAAAGAAACGACCTAAAGCGCGATTCGTGGCGGCCTCCGCGCGGCCTGAAAGGCTAGGTCTGTGCAACCTTGTATGTCTTTAGCGACGTCCAAGGAGCTATTGTTCGTTCGTGCTTGAAGCCAAGCACTCTAAATATCTGCAGGCGTTGCCCAAATCGCTCGCGATCGACTTCTTCGAGCGACCAAAACCAATCAGGGTTGATAAAGATATCTTCGGTCAGATCCGCCAAGATGTACGGGAGCACGCGCATCAGTTCTTGCGCTGACCGCTTTGAAAGCCACTTCACTAGACGCTTCGCCAGCTGGTCTCCGTGAAAATAAGAGAAAATGAACTGCGTACACGTTGGGCCGGAACGACTACTAATGAACACGTAGTCACCGCGAACCGAGAAATCACTGGAATCGTAATTGACAACACCGTCAGGCGTGATTTCGGAAGAAACTGCTCCACACGCGAGCACGCTCGGCGGACCCGTGACTTCAACTACTAGATGCGTCAGGCACGACCAGTCGTCTTTCGTGAGTCGAACAAAACAAAGGAAAGGCAGAGGCCTCGTTCACACCTCTACCTTCCAAACCGACCGTAACGTTCAAGTTTGGGCCAATAGAGAAGCAACGTTTAGGGTCGAGACTGAACGGTGCCAGGACGTGTCGCTCGTCGTTCGCGATGTGCGCCAGGCTCGAGCGCGGAACTACATGCGATTGGATCGCCGGGCTCTTACATCCGGGAAAGCGGCAATGACCCGAGCGATGACGCTTCGCGATACCAGCTCGTATCCGGTATACGTTCTCCGGCGTCCAAAGCGTCACGCATCCACATCCGCTTCCAGCGCGAACTCTTCGATGAACGCACGCCGCGGCTCGACCACGTCGCCCATCAGCTTTGAGAACATCTCGTCGGCGTCGTCGGCGTGATCGACCTTTACTTGCAGCAAAGTGCGCACGTCGGCGTCGAGCGTGGTTTCCCAGAGCTGCTCGGCGTTCATTTCGCCCAAGCCCTTGTAGCGCTGGATCGAAACGCCCTTCTGCCCCGCGGCCTGGATGGCGTGCAGCATCGAGAGCGGGCCATCGACGTCGGTGACGTCGCCGCCGCGCTTCAGCGCGCCGCGCGTCAGATAGGTTTCGCGCAGAGCCGGCGCGCGTTCAGCAAGACGGCGCGCATCGGCTGAACTCAAGAAGAGCTTATCGAACGTCGCGCGTTCGGCGACGCCCCGCACGGTGCGCTCGAGCACGAGCGCGCCATCGGGATCGAAGCGCCCGGTCCAATTGCCTTCGCCCTCTTCCGCGATCCGGTTGAGGCGCGCGGCGGCTTCTTGCGCTTCCTTATCGCCCGCGCCCTGCGCAAACGCGCCGGCGATAGCGGCTTGTTCCAAGACGCTATCGGGCACGCGCGCGTGCAAGCGCTTGATCAAGGTTTCAACCGCGATGGCTTCGCGCGCCAGGCGCTTCAAATCATCGCCGGCGAATTGCGTGCCTGCGGCTTCGAGCACGGCGCCGGCCGAGCCTTCCTCGATCAGGAAGCTCTCGAACTCGGCCTGATCCTTGAGGTAACGGCCGCTCTTGCCCTTGGTGGCTTTGTAGAGCGGCGGCTGAGCGATGTAGAGATAGCCGCCATCGATGATCTGCGGCATCTGCCGGTAGAAGAACGTCAAGAGCAGCGTGCGGATGTGGGCGCCGTCAACGTCGGCGTCCGTCATGATGATGATCTTGTGATAGCGCAGCTTCTCGATGTTGAAATCGTCGCGCCCGATGCCGGTGCCGAGCGCGGTGATCAGCGTGCCGACCTGTTCGCTGGTCAGCATCTTATCGAAGCGCGCGCGTTCGACGTTGAGGATCTTGCCGCGCAGCGGCAGCACGGCTTGGGTTTCGCGGCTGCGGCCCTGCTTGGCGGAGCCGCCTGCCGAGTCACCCTCGACGATGAAGAGTTCGGATTTGGCCGGATCTTTCTCCTGGCAATCGGCGAGCTTGCCGGGCAGCGAAGAGATATCCAGCGTCGACTTGCGGCGCATTTCGCGCGCCTTGCGCGCCGCTTCGCGCGCGGCGGCGGCTTGCACGATCTTGCCCATGACGTTCTTGGCGTGCGTGGGGTTTTCCTCGAACCATTGATTGAGCGCATCGCTCATCAGGTTTTCGACGACGGGACGAACTTCGGAGGAGACCAGTTTTTCCTTTGTTTGCGAGGAAAATTTGGGGTCCGGCACTTTGACGCTGAGCACGCAGGTGAGGCCTTCGCGGGCGTCGTCACCCGTGATTTCGACCTTTTCCTTTTTGGCGATGCCCGAGGATTGCATGTAGGCGTTCACCACGCGCGTGAGCGCGCCGCGGAAGCCGGCCAAGTGCGTGCCGCCATCCTTTTGCGGGATGTTGTTGGTGAAGCAGAGCGTGTTCTCGTGATAGCCGTCGTTCCATTGCATCGCGCATTCGACGGTCATGCCGTCCTTCTCGCCGATGACGTAGATGGCTTCGGGAATGAGCGCGGTGCGTGAGCGGTCGAGGTGGGCGACGTAAGCTTTGACGCCGCCTTCGTAGAAGAGCGTTTCCTCGAACGGCTCGGGGCCGCGCAGATCCTTGAAGATGATGCGCACGCCGGAGTTCAGGAACGCGAGCTCGCGCAGGCGGTGCTCGATGGTTTTGCGGTCGTATTCGACCATGGTGAAGGTTTTGGGGCTGGCGAGGAAGCGCACGGCGGTGCCGTTCTTCACCTTGCCGTCGTCCATCGGCGCCGGGCCGACTTCCTTCAGCGGCGCAACCGCATCGCCATGCACGAAGCGCATGTAATGCTCTGTGCCGTTGCGCCAGATGCGCAGATCGAGCCACTCACTGAGTGCGTTCACAACCGAAACGCCAACGCCGTGCAGACCGCCAGAAACCTTGTACGAGTTCTGGTCAAACTTCCCGCCCGCATGCAGCTGAGTCATGATCACCTCAGCCGCCGAGACACCCTCCTCCTGGTGAATATCCGTCGGAATCCCGCGCCCGTTATCGGTGATCTCCGCCGACCCATCGGGATGCAAAATCACCTCAACCCGCGTCGCATGCCCCGCCAAAGCCTCGTCAATCGCGTTATCGACGACCTCATAGATCATATGATGGAGACCGGACCCATCGTCCGTATCCCCAATATACATCCCCGGCCGCTTCCTCACCGCATCCAAGCCTTTGAGAACTTTGATGGAATCCGCGCCGTAATCGGGCGCGCTCGCCGGGGCGTTTTGGGGAGCGTTCATGGGTGTCGAATCGTGTTGGAAAACATCCCCCAATATAGGGAGGAATGGCCCAAAAGTCTCCGATTCTAGTGGGGTTTTGGCGCCGCAGAGCGGCTCAATTTAGAGCGGCCAAACCTGCGCCAGAACCGGTGCGCCGAAGGCCATCGCGGCGCCGGTGAAAAGCATGCCGAGCGCGAGCAAAAGTCCATCGCGGGCGATGATGCCGATGGCGAAAAGCACGACAGCGATGCCAGGCGCCAGCGGCGCGAACGGGATCAGCGACAGCGGGAAGGTAATAAGCGCCGCAAGCACGACGCAGATCGCGACCAGCGCCATGAACGGGCCGCGCGTCAGCGGTTCCCAGCGAGCGCGGACGATGTCGCCGTCGAGCTGTTCCACGCGCGGGCGGGCGCGGTCGAGAAAAGCAAAGAGCGGACGGCGCGGCACACGCAGTTCCAGCACGCGGCGCGGCAGCCAGGGTCGGCGCAGGCCAAGCACCATTTGTGCGGCGATCAGAAGCGTGATGGCGGCGGCGACGCTGGTCATGCCCGGCAGCAATGTGGCCGGGGAAATGGCGAAGAGGCCGATCACCAACAAAAGCGGCCCGTACGAGCGGCGACCGGCGGCGTTGAGCAACACGCCTAGACGCACACCATCATGCGGATGCTCGCGGTTGAGGCCGTTATCGAGGCCGTCGAACACGCCGGACAAGCCCGCGGCTGGAACCGCGTTCTGATCCTCCGGCTGCAGTGGTGGCGACAACGTTGGCATGCGGGCCGAAAACGCCGGTTCAGAACCGATGTTCCAGGCCGCGCTGACGTCAAGCTGTCATGGCCTCAGCGCCTTGGCGCCGCGGCCACACTCACCCGTTAAGCGTGAATCCGAACGGGCAGCGTCTCGTACCCTTTCACGAACGACGAATGCACCCGCTTAGGTTCCGCCATCACTTCGATGCGATCGAAGCGCTTCAGGATCTCTTCCCAAACGATGCGCAACTGCATTTCGCCGAGACGATTGCCGACGCAGCGGTGAATTCCGAAGCCGAAGGACAGATGGCGGCGCACGTTCTCGCGCTCGATATCGAACTGATTGGGGTTGGCGATCACTTCATCGTCGCGATTGCCCGAGACGTACCACATGACGACCTTGTCGTGCTTCTTGATCAGCTTGCCGCCAAGTTCGACGTCCTCCAGCGCCGTGCGGCGCATGAAGGCGAGCGGCGTCTGCCAGCGGATCGTCTCGGAGACCAGTGATGGGATCAGAGCTGGGTTAGCCTTCAGCTTCTCGTACTGCTCAGGAAATTTGTTGAGCGCATAGACGCTGCCGGTGATCGAGTTACGCGTCGTGTCATTGCCGCCGACGATCAGCAGGATCAGGTTTCCGAGAAATTCCTGGCGCGGCATGTCGCGCGTGCTGGCGCCGTGTGCGAGCATCGAGATGAGATCGTGACGCGGCTCGGAATTGGCGCGCTCTTCCCAGAGCCGGTTGAAGTACTGCAGGCATTCCATCAGCTCCATGCGGCGCTGCTCGTCGCTCTCGACGATGCCGGAGCCTGGCGCGGCCGTGGCGACGTCGGACCAGCGCGTGAGCTTGCGACGGTCTTCCCATGGGAAGTCGAACAGCGTCGCCAACATCTGCGTGGTGAGTTCGATCGAGATTTTATCGACCCAATTGAACACCTCCCCCCTCGGCACTTCATCCAGGAGCTTGCCGGCGCGTTCGCGGATGACGGGCTCGAGCAGCGCCAGATGGTTCGGCGCCACGATCGGCGACACCGTTTTGCGCTGCACGTCGTGCTTGGGCGGATCCATCGCGATGAACATCGGCAATGGGAAATCTTCCTCCGGATCGAACAATACGATCGACGGCTCGGACGAGAATTGCTGGTGATTGGTGTCCACCGCCATGATGTCGTTGAACTTGGTGATCGACCAATACGGGCCGTTCAAACTGTCCGGGCAATAGTGCACCGGGTCCTCTTTGCGCAGGCGCTCGAAGAACGGCCAAATCTTATCATCGCGGAAACGCTCGCCGCGGCTCATGTCCAGAGTGCGGAGGTCAGTCTTCCAGGCGTCTTCGTTCGGATCGTAATCGAAGACGTAGTCCGGGTTGTGCCGGCTGACATAATCTGGGTTGGCCATCGCGCGCGCCTCTCTATTTGCGCGCATCGCACCAAAAAAAGCAGCTTTTGTCACGCGCAGTTGCGGGCGCCGCAGCGGCAATCGACGCCTGGATTAGTCCGACGTTAGCGTTGTCTGCGCATAAAGCGCCCGGGACGGCCGCTACGGCGCCGTGGGGGCTTTTCCATGCTGCGCGTGCTGGCTTGCATCACTCTTGAGCACAATCTTTGGCTTCTGCTGCTTGCAGCGCTTATCTGCGCAGTAACAAGCGTTTCCGCTTTCCTAATGCTCGACCGCGCCATCGCGCAGCGTAAGCGTTTCGGCCGCTTCTGGGCGCTGGCCGCTGGCCTCGTCGCGGGTCTCGGCGTTTGGGCGACGCACTTTGTGGCGATGACGGCCTACGATGTCGGCCTGCCGCTCAGCTTTGGGCTGGCGCCTTTGTTCGGATCGCTGATCATCTCGCTCGCCGCGCAAACCGGCGCGCTTTGGCTGGCATACTCTTCATCCGACCTGCGGATGCGGGCGCTAGCGGGCGCTGGCGCCGGTTTTGGCATTATCGTCATGCACTATGTCGGCATGACCGGCCTCGAAGCCGCGGCCTTCATGCAGTGGGACGAGGGCTACGTCGCGGCGTCGGCTTTCCTGAGTGTGCTGTTAGCCAGTGTCGCTGTGTCCTGGTTCTTCCTCTCGACCCACCGCCTGCGTGCGCTGCAGGCCGGCGCCATTCTGGTGGCCGCGATCTGCGCGCTGCACTTCACGGGCATGGCGGCGCTGACTTTGGTGCCGAGCGGCTACGCTGCCGACATCGATGGCGTGTCGCAGACCATGCTCGGCGTCATCGTTGGGTTTGCCGCCCTGCTCTGCCTGATCGCGGCGCTCGGCGCGGCGCTGGCCGATCTCTACCTGTCAGATCGCCAACGGCTGGAGAACATGCGCCTCCGCGAGACTGTCGCGGCACGGACGGCAGAACTCACTGCCCTGGCGGCGCACCAGACCGAGTTGATCGCGCGCGCGGAAGCGGCGAGCGCAACCAAAACGCGCTTCATCGCCAATATGAGCCACGAACTGCGCACGCCGCTCAACGCCATCATCGGCTATGGCGAAATGATCCGCGAAGACATGGCGGAGACCCACGAAGACACGTCGCAGGACGCCAAGCGCATTGTCGTCGCCGCGCAGCATCTGCTGAAGATCATCAGCGACATTCTCGATGTCTCGAAGCTTGAGTCCGGCCGGGTCGAGCTGGAAGTGATGGAGTTCGACGTCGAAACCGCGCTGCAAGAGACAATCGACTCCGTCGTGCCGACGGCGGCCGCCAATGAGGTGCGGCTGATCAAGGAATTCGACGCCGAGCTCGGGGCCAGCTTCAATGACGGCTTCAAGCTGAAACAATGCTTGCTCAATCTGCTGTCGAACGCGGTGAAGTTCGCCAAGTCCGGCAACGTCACGCTGCGGGCCGGACGTGAGCGGTCGGACGGGCACGATTGGTTGCGCATCGATGTGATCGACACTGGAATCGGCATGACGGACGCCGAGCTCTCGCGCCTGTTTCAGCCCTTCATGCAAGCAGACCCCAGCGTAACGCGGCGCTTCGGCGGCACCGGGCTCGGCCTCGCGATCACGCGCGAGTTCGCGCACTTGATGGGCGGCGACGTGACCGTGACGAGCACGCCAGGCGAAGGCTCAACCTTTACCCTACTCGTCCGCGCCGACATGCGTCAGATCGAAACGCGCCGCGCGGCCTAAGCTGCGGTGACAGCGCCGTCGCGCACTTCGAACAATTGCGCGCGTATGCCAAAGGCCTCGAACAGACTTTGGTCCGTACCCGTGAGCCACGCTTGACCTGGGTTCGCCAGCAATTCATCGAACAATGCGGCGCGACGGATGGAATCCAAGTGCGCGGCGGCTTCATCGATGAGGATCAGCGATGGGCCGGCGCCGGCGTCGTCAGCGAGCGCGCGCGCTTGCGCCAGGGTCAGCCCCAGAAGCAGTGCTTTCTGTTCACCGGTCGAGCACTGATCGGCGTCCATGCCCTTCGCGGCGTGGCGGGCTTTGAGATCGCTGCGGTGCGGCCCATCGAGCGCGCGGCCAGCGCCAGCGTCACGCCCGCGGACATCGCGCAATAATTCGGCGAAATCCTCTTCCACATCGGCGCTCTTGGCGCCGCGCTCAAACCGCGCTTCCAGCAAACCTTCTAGCGCCAGGATCGCTTTCGGAAACGCGCCTTCAGGACGCGCATCGATCGCCTCTTGCAGGCGCTGCATGGTTTCAACGCGCGCCGCGGCGATCGCCGCGCCGTGTGCGGACATTTCGCGCTCCAAACCGCCGAGCCACGCGTCGTCAAACACACGATCGGCCAAGAGGCGCTGGCGCTCGCGCATGGCGCGATCGTACTGCGCGGCGGCGCTGCCGTGCTCGGCGGCGCGGGCCAACGTCAGGCGATCGAAAAAGCGGCGGCGATCGCCGGCAGGGCCGGACCAGAGCCGATCCATCGCCGGCGTCAGCCAGGTCATGCGCGCCGCTTCCGCCAATTGCGTAGCCGTCGCCGGCTGACCGTCGCGGCGGCTGACACGCTTGACGCCGCCTTCGGGCGTGCGCTCAGCCCCGGCGCCAAGCACCGTTTCTTCGCCATCGAACATGATGCGGGCCGAAACCGCCCATGGCTGCGGTCGAAATTCATCGCCGGCGCGCGCGACATCGATCAGCGAGGCGCTGCGCAGGCCCCTGCCCGGCGCCAGCATGGTGAGCGCTTCGATGATGTTGGTTTTGCCGGCGCCGTTCGGGCCGAAGAGACACACCGGGCGCGCGTCGAGCTCGAGCGTGAGTTCAGCGTGATTGCGAAAATCGGCGAGCGTCAGACGCGCGACATGAAGCGAATGGCTCATGGCGCGCGCTGTTCCTCGGCCAACGGACCGATGACCTCGATACGATCGGTCGCCACGCCGCCGCGCCAGTCGCGCGGGATCGACGCGAATGTCTCCGCATCATCGATGCCGCCAACGCCTGCGCGTTCGCGGCGATTAAGCGGCGCGACAAGCACGACCTCGGTGTTGACCGCGCGCATGCGCTGCAAGAACCGGTTGGGCCAACCCCAGGCGACCCAGCCGTAATTGGTCGGCACGAACATGATGCGGTTGCGACAGACGTCGCTGACGCGGCCGAACCAGCCGGTCAGCATGTAACTCTTGGCGCAATCCATTAGCTGACGCCGGCCGATGGTGCGCGCTTCTGGCAGCAGCTCGCGCATGCGGTCGGCAGGCTCGGCGCCGTAGTACGAAAGCCGCTGCAGGTTGGCGTTTGGCATGGCTTGCAGATAGGCAAGCAGCCGATCGGCTTCACGTGTTTGGCGGCTTTTGAAATTGATCAGGAAGCGGCGCTCCGGAAACGCCTCCAACACCTCGCGCAGAGTGGGCATCATGCCGACGCCGCGCCCACGAAGCGGGAAAGTCGCTCCGCCATCGGCGGTGTAGCCGTAGCCGATATCAAGGGTGCGCAAATACGCCATCGACAATTCGCGCGTGACGCCTTCGCCTTCGGTGCGGCAATCGACGGTCCAATCGTGAAAGACGGCGAATTCGCCGTCAGTGGTTGGGTGAATGTCGATCTCGATGATGTCGGCGCCGGCGTCGAAGGCGGCTTGCATCGAGGGCAGCGTGTTTTCAATGAAGGTGTGCGTCGGCGGATAAATCCGCTCGGCGGTGCAGGTTTCGTTGGTGAGGTTCTCGCGGTGATAATCGTGATGGACGCCGCGGTGCGCGAGCAAGGTCAGTTCGCCCTCGGGCTGGGCGAGCAGCGATGTGTTGAAAACGAAGAGCGCGCCAGCCGCAAGCGTGAGCGCGCCGAGCACGACCCAGCGCTTGCGCATAACGTTAGACCCTGAGCGGCATCAGCACGTAAAGCGCATCCGCATCCGCTTCATCGCGCACCAGTGTCGGCGAGCCGGAATCGGCAAGCTCGAACACTGCTTCCGTGCCTTCGATTTGCCCGGCGACGTCGAGCAGATACTTGGCGTTGAAGCCGATCTCCATCGAGTCGTCCGCGTAATCGGCCGGCAGATCTTCGGTGGCGACGCCGGCGTCCGGGTTGTTGACGGTGAGCGTGACTTTATCCTTCTCCAGCGCCAGGCGCACCGAGCGCGAGCGCTCGGCCGAGACGGTGGCGACGCGATCGACGGCGTTGGAGAACGCCTTGTTATCGATCTTCAGACGCTTGGAATTGTTTTTCGGAATGACGCGCGCGTATTCCGGGAACGAACCATCGATCAGCTTCGAGGTCAGCACCGCTTCACCGAGTTGGAAGCGAATCTTTTGCGGCGAAACGGCGATCTCGACCACGTCTGCCGCATCATCCAACAGCCGCTTCAATTCATTGATGGTTTTGCGCGGCACGATCACGCCCGGCATGCCAGTCGCGCCCTTCGGGGCGGTGGCGTCAGCGAGCGCGAGGCGGTGACCGTCGGTGGCGACGGCGCGCAGTTTGGCGCCATCGGCTTCGACGGTGTGGAAGAAGATGCCGTTGAGATAATAGCGCGTCTCTTCCGTTGAGATCGCAAAGCGCGTCTTGTCGATCAGGCGCGCGAGATCGGTGGGTTCGATTTCAAAGCGCGTTTCAAATCCGTCCGACGGCATCGACGGGAAATCGCCGGCTGGGAGGATCGGCAAATGCAGGCGCGACTTGCCGGCAGAGATGAAGAGCCGCGGATCGTCGCCCGACACATCCAGCTTTACCGCCGCGCCATCCGGCAGCTTGCGAACGAAGTCGTAGAGGTAATTCGCCGGGGCCGTGGTTTGGCCGGCGCGTTCAACTTCAGCCGGCGCGCCCTCGGAGATTTCGATGTCGAGGTCGGTGGCGGTAAGCCGCAGACTATCGCCCTGCGCGGAGACCAACACGTTGGACAGGATCGGGATTGTGTTTCGGCGTTCGACGACGCTTTGAACGTGATTGAGCGCTTTCAGGAGCGCCGAGCGCTCGATAGTCAGCCGCATTGTTTCGTCCTGCCCTGCCCCGCCGCACCGGCATTGGCCGGGGGCGGAAAAAATCACCCCCTGGAAGCGCCTGAGTCGGGCTCCGCAGGGGGTGAGAAACTAGCAGAATAGGCCCAATGCAAAAGGCCAATTCGCAACCTGTTGGGGCAAGCAGGCGCCTACCCTTCCAGGTTTAGGGTTCGCGGCGAATGGCGCGCGCAACGTTTTCCAACTCCGCCTTGAGGTTGGCGTCGGTTTCGGCAAGCGCAGCAATGCGATCGCGCGCGTACATGATCGTGGTGTGATCAAAACCGCCGAACCGCTGGCCGATATCTGGCAACGACGCATGGGTCATTTTGCAGGCCAGAAACATCGCCACCTGGCGCGGGCGGGCGATAGCGTGGCGGCGGGTGCGCTCCAGCAATTGCTGCGGAGTCATGCCGTAGTGCCGAGCCACCACCTTTTGCACGAGCTGCACAGTGATACGACGCTCCGCGGCATCCGAGAGTTTATTTTGCAGAGCGGTCGCGGCGGCATCTAGCGTCACTGTTGTCCCTCCAGAAATTTTCCACTCAATGAGCAATTGGCACACTGCGCCATCAAGTTCGCGGCCGGTGACGTGCATCCGATCTGCGATCATGTCCAGCGCTTCTGGCGCGACATTGAAGCCCGGTGTGACGCGTGCGTGAAATGCAACACGCTGATCAAGGATGCGACGACGCAACGCTGGACCAGGTTCATTGATTTCGCTCGCTGCAGCACCTTTCAATTTCGCGCGCAGTGTTTCGTCAAGCCCTGCAAGGCCTTCCGCGCCATGGTTAGCAGCAAGCACAACTTGGCCGCCGCGGCGCGTTACATCGTAGAAAGCATCGAACGCTTCTTCTTCCGTCGCTTTCTTGCCGCAGATGCGATGGAAGTCGTCGATGATCAGAACATCTGGCGCACGCACCATGTCCTTGAAGATCGAAGAGTCGCGCTTCTTGTGCAGCGCACTTTGAAACTGTTCGAGGAATTCCTGGCCGGTGAGCATCAGCACCTTCCGGCCCTGCGCCATCGCGCCGCGCGCGATCGCAGTGAGCAGGTGCGTCTTGCCGCAGCCGGGCGGTGAGTGCACCAGCCACGTCGGAAACGGCGTGCCGGCGCCGGCTGCGATCATTTGCGCCACGGTGAAGGCGCGATGGTTGGAGTCATCAACGCAGAAATTATCGAAATCGAGTGGCGGCAGACGCGGCGCCTCGACCACCGGGCGCGGCGGCTCGATGCGAGCGTCGGCCAGCGAGCGCACATCTTCTGGAATTTCGTCCTCGAGCAGGATTTCCGTCGGCCCCATATCGGGGACGTAAACGCGCATGCGCGCTTCCAGCCGGTGCTGGACCTGCTGACGCAGACGTTCTTGCGCCACCCGGGAGCCAGCCCGGAACAACAGCACGCCGTTCAACTCAGCCACCAGACGCAGCGGATCGATGTAGGAACGGAAGAAATCCGCCCCGAATTCGCCGACCAGCTCCTTGCGCACCAGCTCATAGGCCCGCGCTGCCCCAATACCCGCCGTGTTACGGCGGGCTTCATCGCCCTGATCCATGCCAACCCCCGCGTGAATCGTTTGTTTTCAGCCCCATGCCCGGCGGACAAACCTCTCCCGTTCGAGCCGAATTGGTTTTTCGGCCCGATGGTGCGCATCGGCATCCCAGAAGGAGTCTCAACAGCGAGGCAGCTCGCCGGACAAGCGAAACGATGCTCCGAAGGCGCGGTCCCGTCAACTAGACTTTATTTACTATTTCGACACTTTCCACAGGCTCGTTTCTGAGTCCGTATGTCGATGATTTTATTGGCTAAAACAGCAATAGTCCGGACGGCATAAATGAGCCGAACACGGATGAATATTCACCGTTTTTCCACGGTGTCGTTGCTAAATTGAAATATGCAGATTCGAGTGTGTCCGACGAGTCAAAAACCGCCGGGGACGCGCCTAAGGCGCGTTACTTCGCGCCGCCGAGAGCGGCGACGCGCTTGGTAAGGCGCGAAACTTTGCGGCTGCCGAGGTTCTTGTGAACCACGCCCTTTGATACCGCCCGCATGGTCTCGGACTCAGCGGCGCGAAGCGCCTCGGCGGCCTTGCCGGCATCGCCCGAAGCAATCGCTTCTTCGACCGTGCGCCACTTCGACCGCATACGCGTACGACGCGACTTATTGATCGCCGTGCGGCGTTCAATCACGCGGGTAGCCTTCTTTGCGGACTTCGTATTCGCCATGTGGTCGGTTCCAGAATGTGGTTTCGCTATCGAAGCGGGGGGCTATAGCCCCCGCCAGCACCGCCGTCAAACCCTCAACGGTGCTTAAATTCGGGCGCCCGCTTTGCAATGAAGGCGGCCATGCCCTCCTTTTGGTCCTCGGTGGCGAAGAGGCCGTAGAACAGCCGCCGCTCAAGCTTCAGGCCCTCGTTCAGCGGGGTCTCGAAAGCGGCGTTGACGGCCTCCTTGTTGCCGATGCTGGCGAGCTGGCCGAACGAGGCGATCTTCTTGGCTGCGGCGAGGGTTTCCTCGAGCAACTTGTCGGCCGGGACGATGCGGGCGACGAGGCCGGCGCGCTCAGCTTCAGCGGCGTCCATCATGCGCCCGGTGAGGCACAGATCCATGGCTTTGGCTTTGCCGACCGAACGCGTCAGGCGTTGGGAACCACCCCATGCAGGCATTACGCCCAAGGTGATTTCCGGCTGACCGAACTTTGCGGTGTCGGACGCGATGATGAAATCGCACATCATGGCGAGCTCACAACCGCCGCCGAGCGCATAGCCTGAAACCGCTGCAATCAAAGGCTTTCGCGTGCGTGCAACGCGCTCGAGATTCTGAAACGGATCGCGCTTGTAATAGTCGCTGAAATTGGCCTCAGCCATTTGCTTGATGTCAGCGCCGGCGGCGAAGGCCTTCTCCGAACCGGTGATGACAATGCAGCCGATCGCATCGTCGGCTTCAAAAGCATCGAGCGCGCTGGAGAGTTCGGCGATCAGCGCGTCATTCAGCGCATTGAGCGCCTTCGGGCGATTGAGCCGGACAATGCCGACGCCGGCATCGGTTTCAACGATGATGTTTTCGTAGGTCATGGCGCTTGATTGCGCCGCACGCGCGCGAAAATCAATCGCCGTTCATCGCCGCAGGCTGCAACACCAGTTGCACGCGAAGCCGCAGCTGACCGCCCTCTTCGCGGACCAAGAAGAGCTGCAACCGTTCGCGGTTACGCTGAAACACGACGTCGCCGCCTTCGGCGCCGACCGACCAGCCGAGCTGCGGCAGCGTTTCGTAATAGAAGTCGCGCACTGCGAGGCCGTCGGCCGCTCCGCGCGCCTCAGCGAACACAATTCGTCCGTGACCGTCAAAACTCGCGGCGGCCTCTACCTCAACGAGTCCCGGCGGCAGCGGCAGATCAGGAATCTGCGCGAAGTAGCGGGTTTCGGCGACGGCAGGCCCGGCGCAGATCAGGGCGGCGAGGAAGAATGCGGCGCGACTCACATTCCGAGCTTACCGCCAGCACGCGGCAGGTTAAACTGCCAAGGCCTTAGCTCAGGAGCTCTTATGCGCGCGTTGGTTTTTGCCCTTGCCGGCGTCTGCGTTTTAGGCTGCGCCGCCAGTGCAGCGCCCACTGCGGCCGCAGAGGCCACAGCGATCGCGTCATGCATCGCAAATGCTGAAGGCCTCGCGGGCCGGCGCGCCTGCATCGGCAGCGTCAATCTGAGCTGTCAGGATGAAGACAATCGCGGCGCAACGACCGCCGGCATGGTGATGTGTGCAGAACGGGAACGCGCGCAATGGGCTGCGATACGCGACGCTGCCGCCGCCTCGCTCGCGGCGCAGGAAAGCCCGACACAAAGAGCTGCGCGTGCGCGCGCGACGGCAGCACACGCAGCTTGGCTGCAAGAGCGCTGCGCCTACGACGCCTCGCTCTATGAGGGCGGTTCATTGGCTAATTATTCCGCCGCCGCTTGCGCCATGGGCGAGACGGCGGAGTTCGCTCTCATCCTGCACGGGCGCACGCTGAGTTTGCCCTAGCGCTGACAGCGCGGGCACCAGAATGTTGAGCGGCCGCTATGAACCGCGCGTTTGATAACGCCGCCGCACTCAGGCGTCGCGCAGCGCTCGCCTTCACGGTCATAAACCCGGAAACGATGCTGGAAGCCGCCCTGTGCGCCATCGACGGCGGCGTAATCGCTCAGCGTTGAGCCGCCCGCTTCGATCGCTTCTTCAAGCACGGCGCGGATCGCGTGAGAGAGTTTCTCCAAACGCGGCGGCGAAACGCCGCCGGAGGCTTTGCTTGGCGCGATGCCGGCGCGATGCAGCGCTTCTACGACATAGATGTTGCCGAGCCCGGCGACGACGCGCTGGTCCAACAAAGCCGCTTTGATCGGCGCTTTCTTGCCGGCGAGCGCCTTCTGCAAATACGGCAGATGAAACGCGTTGCCGAGCGGCTCTGGGCCCATGGCCTTGAAGAAGGGATGCGTTTCAAGCGCACCGGCTTCGATCAGATCCATGTAGCCGAAGCGGCGCGGATCGTTGAACTCCAACCGCGCGCCGTCTTCGGTTTCGACGATGACATGCGTGTGCGTCGGATCCGGCGGTTCGGCGTAGTAGAAATCACCCGGCTGCTTTTGCTGGCCGATGATCGACCAACGGCCCGTCATGCCGAGATGCGTGACCCACACGGCGCCGTCGTCCAAATGCGCGAGCAGATATTTCGCCCGCCGCTCTAACGCATCGACACGCCGGCCGGTTAGGCGCGCGGCGAAACGTGGCGGAAATGGGAAACGTAGATCGGCGCGCTTGGTGCGCGCGCGCTTGATCCGCCGCCCCACCAAAGCCGGCGCCAGCCCGCGCCGCACGGTTTCAACTTCTGGCAGTTCAGGCATGCGGCGAAATGTCGGAAATCAAACACGAAAGCATGGGTGTCCGATATAGCCCCGCCCCGGTGGCGCCGCTATGGTCCGGCGCCATGAAAGACGAAACTTCCGCCAGCACCGCCTCCTTCGGATTCAAGGAAGTACCGCGCGCCGAAAAGGCGTCGATGGTGCGCGAGGTGTTCTCCTCCGTCGCCAACAAGTACGACCTGATGAACGATGCGATGTCAGGCGGCATGCACCGGCTCTGGAAAGATGCGGCGGCGGCAAAGCTCAACCCGCAACCCGGCGAACTCATTCTTGATGTCGCCGGCGGCACCGGTGACATCGCCCGGCGGCTGAAGAAACTTGGCGACGGCGCAGCCAAGCGGCGCGGCCTGGAGCCGCCCGAGATCCACGTCATCGACATCAACGCCGAGATGCTCGAAGCCGGGCGCGCGCGCGGCGAAGACGGGTTGAACTGGCACGAAGCCGACGCGGAAAACCTGCCGGTCGATGACGCGGCGGCGGACGCCTACATCATCAGTTTCGGCATCCGGAACTGCACCGATGTTCCGGCGGTGCTGCGCGAGGCGCGGCGGGTGTTAAAGCCGGGCGGGCGCTTCTTCTGCCTAGAGTTCTCGCGCCTCGCTGTGGGCGGGCTTGAGCCGGTTTATGATTTCTATTCGTTTAACGCGATCCCGGCGCTGGGGAAATTGCTCGCGAATGATGCGGAATCCTACAGATATCTGGTCGAATCCATCCGCAGATTTCCGGATCAGGAAGCTTTCTTGGGCATGATCCGTGACGCGGGCTTCAAGCGCGCTGGTTACCGAAATATGGCCGGCGGCGTCTGCGCGCTGCATTGGGGTTGGGCGGTTTAGTGTTTGCTTGGGTTGGACATAGCTGGCGATTGCTCCGCGTAGCGGCGACGCTCGCGCGCTATGACGTGCTGCTGCCCGAGGAATATTACGATCGCTATTCGGTGCCGCTGCAGGCGACGCATACGGCGCTGCGCATCTTCGCCAAGCGCCGGCGCGGCCGCAGCGTTGGCGTGCGTTTGGCGAAAGCGCTCGAACGGCTCGGGCCGGCTTATGTGAAAGTCGGCCAGTTCCTCGCCACTCGGCCTGACATGATCGGCGTCACCGTCGCGCAGGAACTGGGCCGGCTCAAGGATCGCCTGCCGCCCTTCTCGCGCACAGTTGCGCTCGACACGATCAACGCTGAGCTCGGCGGCACCGAAGAATTGTTCGCCGGCATTTCTGAAGCCATGGGCGCCGCCTCGATCGCGCAGGTGCACCAGGCGATCGTGCCACGCGAAGGCGTCGTCGCCATCAAAGTGCTGCGCCCGCGCATCGAGAAAAAGCTCGCCAAGGAAATGGGCGCGCTGCGCTTCCTGGCGCAAGCGATCGAATTCTTCTCGCCGCGTTCGCGCCGGCTTGAGCCGGTGCAATTCATCGACACGGTTTCGTCCGCACTGGAGCGCGAACTCGATCTGCGCCTTGAAGCGGGCGCGGCGGCAGAGTTCCGCGAAGTGGCGGCGAAGGACGGCTACCTCACCGTGCCGGAAATCGATTGGTCGCGCTCGTCCAAGCGGGTGATGACGCTCGATTGGATCGACGGCACGCCGCTCACCGATTACAAGGCGCTCGACAAAGCCGGCGCTGATCGCAGCGAACTGGCGATCGCGATTACGCGCGGCTTTCTCGCTGCCGCGCTCGATTACGGTTTCTTCCATGCCGACATGCACGAGGGCAACATGCTCTACGGCAAGGACGGCAAACTCTGGATCGTCGACTTCGGCATCATGGGTCGCATCGGCCACAAAGAGCGCCGGTATCTCGCCGAGATTCTCTACGGCTTCTTGAAGCGCGATTATCGCCGCGTCGCCGAAGTGCACCAAGAAGCCGGCTACGTTCCCGAGCGTTTCACCGTCGACGAATTCGCCCAGGCGCTGCGCGCCATCGGCGAGCCGATCTTCGGCAAGACCGCCGACGGCATTTCCATGAGCCGCCTGCTTCTGCAGCTGTTTGACGTCTCCCATATGTTTGGGATGCATCTGCGGCCCGAACTGGTGCTGCTGCAAAAGACCATGGTGCAGGTTGAGGGCGTCGCGCGCGGCCTCGATCCCAAGCACGACATGTGGGCGGCCTCGCGCCCGATCGTTGAGCGTTGGGTGACGCGCGAACTCGGCGCCGAAGCTGTCGCCAAGCGCGGCATTGACGAAGCGGCGCTGGCGCTCGCGGCGATGCGGCGCTTGCCGCAAACGTTGGCGGCGGTCGAAGCGGCGGCGCGCAAGGTCAGCGAAGATGCGCCGCGCGAAGAGCGGCAATGGTATCAAGATCCGAAATTCTGGATCGGCATGATCGGCGGCGCCATCCTGGCGCTGGTGCTCACCGCCAACAGCCGCCGGCCTGACCCTGCCCCCGTGCAACAACCCGCCGGCATCGAGCGGCCAACGGCCAGCGAGCGCGCACGCGCACGCGAACCGATGCCTGACATCGTCGATGCGCCGGCTGAGCTGGTTGAAACGACGCCTGCAACCGAAACGCCTGCTCAGACGGACACCCAGCCATGAGCAAGCGCGTCCTCCTGATCATCGGCGGCGGCATCGCGGCGTATAAGAGCCTCGATCTCATTCGCCGCCTGAAGGAGACGGGCGCTACCGTGCGCGTGGTGATGACCGACGCGGCGCAGCGTTTCGTAACGCCGCTGGCTGCCGGCGCCTTGGTCGGCGAGCGCGTGTTCACTGACCTTTTCGATCAGGCGCAGGAGTTCGACGTCGGCCACATCCGGCTGGCGCGCGAGTGCGATCTGATCATTGTTGCGCCGGCCACGGCGGACTTGATGGCGAAGGCCGCGCACGGGCTCGCCAACGATCTGGCCTCAGCCGTGCTGCTCGCCACTGACAAGCCGGTGTTGATGGCGCCGGCGATGAACCCGCTGATGTGGTCGCACGCCGCCACGCGCCGGAATTTCGAACGCTTGAGCGCCGACGGCATTCGCTTCGTCGGGCCCAATGCCGGCGAGATGGCCGAGCGCGGCGAAGCCGGCGTCGGCCGCATGGCCGAGCCGCTGGAAATTCGCGATGCGGCTTTGGCGCTGCTCAGCGACGGGCCGCTGAAAGGTAAGCGCGCGCTGGTGACGGCGGGGCCAACGATCGAAGCCATCGACCCGGTGCGCTTCCTCTCCAACCGCTCAAGCGGCAAGCAAGGCTACGCCATCGCAGCCGCCTTGGCCGAACTTGGCGCCGAGGTGACGCTCGTCTCCGGACCGACGAACCTGCCGGTGCCGGCTGGCGTGAAGCGCGTCGATGTCGAGAGCGCGCGCGAGATGCTTGAGGCCAGCCAAGCGGCGCTGCCGCTAGATGTTGCGGTGATGGTCGCGGCCGTCGCCGATTGGCGCCCGACGCAAACCGCCGACGAAAAGATCAAGAAAGACAAGTCCGGCATTCCAGCGATCAGCCTCGCTGAAAATCCCGACATCCTCGCCACCCTCTCCAAGCCCGGCAAGAAACGGCCGAAGCTGATGATCGGCTTCGCCGCCGAGACCGAGAAGGTCGAGGAACACGCCCGCGCCAAGATCGCCAAGAAGGGCTGCGATTGGATCGTCGCCAACGATGTTTCGGGCGACGTCATGGGCGGCGCCGAGAACCAAGTGCTGCTGATCACCAAGGACAGCACCGAGACCTGGCCGCGCATGGCCAAGGAAAAAGTCGCGCGCAAACTGGCCGAAGCCATTGCTACCGCGCTGACAAGCAAGGCGCCCGGGCGCAAATAACCGGGCCGCAACCCGCCCTTGCGTAAACGCGGCGCCTTGGCCTCTTGAGCCTGCCGCAGCGGGCGCTATGTAGGGCTCCCCAATCCCAGTGTTCCGATTCCAACCTGAGCGCGCGCCGCGCGCCCTGAGGACGCCGACTGCATGAGCTTTCAGAACCACAACGAACGTCGCGAAGCCGCCGAAGCCGCCAAGAAGGCGATGCTGGAAAAGTTCAAGAACAAGGCCACGGCGCCAGTCGACCCGGCGGTAGCCGAAGCGCGCGCCGCCGAGGCCAAGGCGCGCGAAGAAAAGCGCGTCGCCGCCGAAGCCAAGCGCCGCGAGCGCGTCGAGATGGAAAAGCTGCAGCGCAAGATCGCCGCCGAAGAGAAAGCCCAGGCGGAAGCTGAAGCGGTCCGCGTCGCCGCCGAGGAAGCTGAGCGCCAGCGCGTCGCCGACGAAGAAGCCGCCGAGATCTTGGCGTTCGAACAAAAGGCCCGCCGCGATCTCAAGTACGCAGCGCGCAAGGCCCGCCAAGCCGGCAAGCGCTAAGTCTTACGCTTGCGCTTTCCGCGCGCGACCTCGGTCGCCAACGCGTCGAGCTTGTGTTCCCAAAAGCCGCGAAAGCGGCTGACCCACTCATCCACTTGCTGCAGCGGCGCGGCGTCGACGGTGTAGAGCCGCCGCGCGCCGTCGACGCGCACCTGCGCAAAGCCGCTTTCGCGCAGAACCTTCAGATGTTGCGAAACCGCCGGCTGGCTGATCGCAAACTCACGTTGGATGACTTCGACGATCTCGCCCGACGCCTGCTCGCCCTCCGCCAGCACTTCCAGGATGCGGCGGCGAACCGGGTCACCGAGAACGTCGAAGGCGTGCATCAGCTCTCGCCACTATAGAATTTGCGGGTGCGCTCGGCCGACTCAGCGGCCGCGACCTGATCATCGCCGCTGGCGATGGCGGCGTCACGCCAGCCTTCGGCTGTGAGACGCATGAAGCGCTTAGCCTCGTCAGAAGCGCCCCATTCTTCGTCGGCCTCGCGCGGCTTGTTTTCGCCGCTCTCCAAGTGCCGCGCCAAACCCATGAGCCCAAGCTCCCAGCCGACGCCGACCGCGCCGGGGCCGTACGTTTCCCAATGCTGCTCGGGATGAGCGATGTGGCGGAGCTCAAGATGCGTCTGCTCGCCCGCCTCGCGCAGGCTCACCTCCACCCAGCTCACGCCGCCGCCGAACTCCCAGGTCATCGCCAGTTCGCGTGGCGGCTCACAGCGCGTGATCGTACCGCCGGCATTGCCTTGCACTTGGTAGCGTCCGCCAACCCGAAGCTCGCCGCTGACGGGCGCGAACCAGCGCGGCAAGCGCTCGGCATTGCTCAATGCGTCCCAGAGGTCGGCGATGTCAGTATCGTAAGTGCGCGAGGCGACGACGACTTTTGCCGGCTTGCCTTCGTAGGTGATGGTGCGCACTTCGCGCGTCACCGCGCCGACAAACTTGCTGATGTCGTCCATCTCAATCTCCATCATATAAGTTGTGACTTATACGAATAAGCGGCGTTGCGCAAGTGAAGCGGCCGGCGAATCTGGCTAATCGGAACCCATGGATCCGCGCACAATCACAATTCAGGTCACACCGCTCGCGCACTTCGAAGGCTTGGCGCTGCCGAGTTACGAGACCGCGCTCTCCGCCGGCATGGATTTGCGGGCGGCGGTTCCTGAAGGTGCGCCAATCGAGGTGGCGCCGGGTCAGCGGGTGCTGGCGCCAACCGGGCTTGCGATAGCGCTGCCCGCCGGCTTCGAAGCGCAGGTGCGCCCGCGCTCGGGGCTGGCGTTGAAGCACGGCATCACTTGCCTCAACACGCCCGGCACCATCGACGCCGACTATCGCGGCGAGGTGAAAGTCATCCTGATCAATCTCGGCCAAGAGCCGTTCGTCATCCGCCGCGGCGAGCGTATCGCGCAGATGGTGATCGCGCCGGTGACGCAAGGCGTCTGGGATGTGGTGGAAACGCTCTCGGAAACCGCGCGCGGCGAAGGCGGCTTCGGCTCCACCGGCCGGGGCTAATCGACTCGACGGCAAACCCTTGAGCGCGTAGCGTCCGCCAACTTTTGAGGTTGGGGGATCTCATGCGCGGGCTCATTATCATGATTGCGCTGCTTTCGCTGATTGGCGGCGGCGCGTTTCTGTTTTGGCAGACCAATCCTGGCATGTTCCAGCGCGCTGCCGACACCACGGCGGAGGCGCCGGCGGCGGCAACACAGCCCCAACGCCCGCGCGCCGAATATTGCTCAGCGCAGGATGCGATCTACGCCTATCGCCGCGATCCGACTTTGACGATGCGGCTTGTCGATGGACCTGACGTCATCCGCGCGTACGGCGCCGCCGCTTCCAGTTTCGGCAATCTGGGCAGCCTCTTTTTCGTGGTTCGCAAGGGTGAGCAGGAATTCCGCTTCGCCGCCGCGTCCTCCCAAGGCGTGACGCTGAACTACCTCTTCCCGCTGCGCGCGGACGATTCCGTCACCATCCCGGCGGGCGTTGATCTCATCCAGGTCAGCACGTTCGATTCCAACTTCGTTTATACGCCAGGCCTGCCGCGGCTCGAATACGCGGCGCCGGCGTACATCTACGCGCCGAATATGACCCGCTACCTCTACAACAACAGCAGCCCGCGGATCGAAGCGCCGGTCGATTTCTTCGACTTCCAATCGTGTGAATCCAGCGCCGCCCCTGCGGCGCCGGAAGCTGCACAGCCGGCGCAATAAGCTGCTATAGCGGCGCGATGAAGTTAAGCGCCGAAGAACGCGAACGCTATGCGCGCCATATCCTGTTGAAGGAGATTGGCGGGCTAGGTCAGCAACAGCTGAAAGCAGCGTCGGTCGCTATTGTCGGCGCGGGCGGGCTTGGCGCGCCGTCGGCGCTCTATCTGGCCGCCGCTGGTGTTGGCCGCATTCGATTAATCGACGACGACACCGTGGCGCTCTCCAATCTGCAGCGGCAGATCATCTTTGAAACGGCCGATGTCGGCGCCGCGAAGGTCGAGCGCGCCGCAGCGGCGCTGCGCGCTTTGAACGACTCCATCATCATCGAGACGCGCGCGGAACGGCTGAGCGAAGCAAACGCGCGCGATTTGCTTGCAGGCGTTGATCTCGTGCTGGACGGCACCGACGACTTCGCCACGCGGTTTGCTGTGAACGCGGCGTGTCACGCTTTGGGTGTGACGCTGATTTCGGGGGCCGTCGGGCGGTGGAGCGGGCAAGTGGCGGCGTTTGCGCCGCAAGGGCCGTGTTATCGCTGCTTCGTACCAAGCACACCGCCGGACGCGGAGACGTGCGAGCGCGTTGGTGTGGTCGGCGCGTTGACCGGCGTCATTGGATCAATCATGGCGCTCGAAGCGATCAAACATTTGGCCGACGCCGGCGAGACGCTTGCGGGCCGCATTCTTCTTTTCGATGGACTCAACGCGGATACGCGCACGGTGAAGCTCGCGCGCGATCCCGCCTGCCCGGTGTGCGGACATGACTGAGTGGAGCGAGCGCCTGATCGCGGCGGCGCGGCGCGATGGCGAAACGCGCATGCGCCTTGTGCAAAGCGGCGAATTGTTCGCGGGCTATCATCCAGAGATGGAAGCCGTGCACGTGGAAAACGCCGCGCTGCTTGAGCAAGCGTTCGACACGATCGGCTGGCCGGGCCCAGGCACGCTCGGCGATGACGGCGCGGCGGCCGCCTTCATCATCCTGCAGCACGCCATTTCACGCCCGGATCTGCAACGGCGCGGCCTAGCGCTGATGCTAGACGCCATTCCACGCGGGCAAGCCAACGCGCTCGACGCTGCCTACCTCTCCGACCGCATCGCCGTGTTTGAAGGCCGCGAGCAGAGCTTTGGCACGCAATTCGATTGGGATGCCTCCGGGCAACTCTCGCCATCGCCGACGCGCGACGCCGCCGGCCTTGACGAACGCCGCGCAAGCGTAGGCCTGCCGCCGATCAGCGAAACCATCGCGCATATGCGCGCACGCGCGGTGTCTGAAGGCGAAGGGCCGCCCACGGATCTCGCTCAGCGACAAGCCGATTTCGCCAATTGGGCGCGCCGTGTCGGCTGGCGCGCTTGACGCAGACGCCAAGGCGTTCACTTTAGGCCGGGCGGAGAGATATGATGCGTTGGCTCTTGGGCGGACTTCTGGCGATCGTAGCGGTGATCGCGATCGTGTTGGTGGGCGGCTATTTCGCGCTGAAGCGCGACGACATTCCCTACGCGACGCTGGAGCAGAGCTACGCCAATCAAGCATCGCAGTTCGTTGAGCTCGAAGATGGCGTGCGGGTGCATTTTCGCGATGAAGGTCAGGCAGCGGGGGCGCCGACGCTGCTGCTTATCCACGGCTTCTCGGCTTCGCTGCACACTTGGGAGCCGTGGGTTGAGCGCCTGCGCGATGAGTACCGCGTCATCTCGCTCGATCTGCCGGGCCATGGGCTGACGCAAGCGCCCGAAAATTATCAGGCCTCGATTGATGCGTATGTACGGGTGGTTGAGCAATTCGTGGCCAGCCAACGGCTGTCGCGTTTCGCCATCGCCGGCAATTCAATGGGCGGCAATGTGTCGTGGGAGTACGCCCTCGCCCACCCCGATCAAGTGCAAGCGCTGATCCTGGTGAGCTCTTCAGGCTGGGAAGACACACGCGACGAAGTGCGCGACGAGCCGCCTATCTTTCAGTTGCTGCGCAATCCGACTATCGGGCCATTGCTGCGCGATCTCGATAACACCGCGCTGATCCGCCAAGGCGTCGAGGCGGCATATGCCGATCCCGCTTTTGTCGATGATGCGGTGGTGGCGCGTTATGCGGACATGGCGCGCGCGCCGGGCCATCGCGACATCCTGTTGCAAATGACCCTGGGCTTCCGTGAGCGCAATTACGCCACGCCGGAAAGGTTGGCGCCGCTCGCCAACATTCCGGTTCTGATCATACAGGGTGACGGCGACCGCATCGTGCCGCCCGAGCACGCCCGCCAGTTTAACGCGGCGATCTCGGGCTCGCAGCTGATGTGGATGGAAGGCGTTGGTCACGTTCCGCAGGAGACGCGTGCAGATGAAACGGCCGCGGCGCTGCGTGAATTTCTCTACGCCGCGTTCGAACCCGCCGCGCTAGCGCACGCAAATTAAGGCGCGGCGCGGTGAACATCCCGCGCCGCTCACTGCTTCTTGCAACGCCGCTGGCGGCGGCGCCGCGCGCGGCCTGGCCACAGTCCTTATCCGCCGGCGCGTTTACACACGGCGTCGCTTCCGGTGATCCGCTGCAGAACGGCGTCATCATCTGGACGCGCTTTACCGGCGCGGAAGCCGCGTGGGAGATCGCAGAAGACGAGAGCTTTGAGCGCGTTGTTCAGCGCGGCAGAGCTGGCGCTTCGTTGAGCAACGACTTTTGCATCAAGGTGGATGTGCGCGGCCTCGCGCCGGGACGGCGCTATTATTATCGCTTTCTCGGGGCGCGCGGCGCATCGCCGACTGGCGTGACGCAAACCGCGCCGGCGGGCGAAGTTCAAAGCCTGCGCGCGGCGCTCTTTTCCTGCGCCAACATGCCGTACGGCTATTTCCATGCCTACGCCCACGCCGCCGCGCGCGACGACATCAATATCGTGCTGCACGCTGGGGACTACATCTACGAAACGCCGCGCGGCCGTTATCCAACGGAGGCGGAAGCCGTCGCGGGCCGCGCCATCGAGCCGATCCGCGAAACGGTGACGTTGAACGACTATTATCAGCGCTACGCCAGCTATCACACCGACGCAGCGCTGCTTGAACTTCGCCGCACGAAACCGATCGCCGCCGTGTGGGACGATCACGAGCTCGTCGACAACGCTTGGCGCGAAGGCGCGCTTCATCACAACGAACGCTACGAAGGCGCCTACGCTGACAGGATCGCCGCAGCCGCGAAAGCCTATTTCGACTGGATGCCGATCCGCGCGCCGGGCGGCTTGCGCATCTATCGTCACATCGATTGGGGCAACCTCGCGCGTATTATCTTGCTCGACGCGCGCCAGTTCGGGCGCGATCAGCAAATCGATTATCGCCGCGCCTTTGCGCCAAGGCTGGCGCAAGGCGGCGCGGATGCGGTGAGCGCTGTCGCTAGCTTCCGGCGTGAGGTTCTGGACGATCCCAGCCGCACGATGTTGGGCCAGGCGCAGGAAGAATGGTTCAACCAAACGCTCGCCGCATCGAAAGCGCGTGGGCAACGCTGGCAGATCATCGTCCAGCAAGTTGTGATGGGCGCGCAGGCGGCGCCGTCCGACATCACCCGCCTTCTACCCGCCGGCGTCTCATCTAACACGCGGCGATGGTTTGCCGCCGGCGAGCAAGCGAGCGGGCTTGGCCTGCCTTGGAATCTGGACGCATGGGATGGATATCCCGCAGCGCGCGAACGCTTCCTGGAGGCATGCGCGCACCATCGCGCCAACGCCCTGGTGCTTGGCGGCGATAGTCACAATTGCTGGGCCAACAATCTCGAACGGGACGGACGCCGCGCCGCGATTGAGTTCTCAGGCGGCAGCGTCACTTCTCCCGGCGTTGAACGGCCGCTGACCAACGCAGCGCCTGGCGAGCGCGAAGCGGCGTTGCGCGGCGCGAACCCGCACCTTGCATGGTGCGATCTCACCCATCGCGGTTACGCCGCCCTCACCTTCTCGCACGCCGGTTGCGAAACAGAATGGCGCGCGTTTAGCGACGTGCGCTCGCCACGCGCTGGCGCAGCGCAGACTACCCGCTTGCAGGCGGCCGCCTCCAACGCCGCCGGCCCGGGTGCGTGGCAAACGCTTTGATCGCGGCTTGATTTGTTCGCGCCGGTTCGTCAGCGTGCGCGCATGAGTGATTGGCTGCGCGGCGCTGTAATTTATCAAATCTATCCGCGCTCGTTCCGCGATAGCGACGGTGACGGCGTCGGTGATCTTAAAGGCGCCATCGAGAAGCTTGACCACATCGCCGCGCTCGGTTGCGACGCCATCTGGCTTTCGCCGTTCTTCACATCGCCCATGCGCGATTACGGCTACGATGTCAGCGACTACACCGATGTCGATCCGATGTTCGGCACGCTCGCCGATGCCGACGCGCTGATCAAACGCGCGCACGAACTGGGCCTGAAAGTGATCATCGATCAGGTCTGGTCGCACTCTTCCGATCAGCACGCTTGGTTCGCGGAGAGTCGCGCCAGCCGCGATAACCCGCGCGCTGATTGGTATGTGTGGGCCGATGCAAAGTCGGACGGATCACCGCCCAACAATTGGCAGGCGATGTTCGGCGGCTGCGCTTGGACTTGGGATGCGCGGCGGCGGCAGTATTATCTGCACAACTTCCTGCCCGAGCAGCCGGACCTCAACGTGCGCAATCCGGCGGTGCAGGATGCCCTGCTGGATGTGGCGCGCTTCTGGCTCGATCGCGGCATCGACGGCTTCCGGCTCGATGTCGTGAACTTCTTCGTCCAGGACGAAAAGCTGCGCGACAATCCGCCGATCCCGACACTGAAGCGTGCGCCGCCGCGGCCGCATCAATTTCAGCGTCACCTCTACGATCGCACACAGCCCGAAACGCTCGCCTTCATCGCGCGCTTGCGCAAACTGCTGGATGAGTATGGCGCGATCTCAGTTGGCGAGATTGAAGACGAAGAACCGCTCAAGGTGCAGCGCGACTACACGGACGGGCCGGAACGGCTGCACACCGCCTATTCGTTCTATCTGCTGCGCCAACGCGCGCTCACCGGCGCGGTGACGCGCGAAGCGCTTGAACAATGGCAGGGTGCGCGCGGCTGGCCCTCATGGTCGCTCTCGAACCATGACGTCATCCGGTTTCCAACGCGCCTTGCCGACAACGACCCGCAGCGTGCGAAACTTATGCTGGCGCTGCTGCTGAGTTTGCGCGGCGCGGCCTTCATCTATCAGGGCGATGAACTTGGGCTACCGCACGCAGAGGTGCCGTTCGAAAGATTGCGCGACCCGGAAGCCATCGCGTTCTGGCCGTCCGGCATTGGCCGCGACGGCGCACGCACGCCGATGCCATGGCGGAGAAACGCGCCCATGGCTGGCTTCACCTCAGCGGCGGACGCCTGGTTGCCGCTCGATCCGCGCCACGTGGATCTCGCAGCCGACGCACAGGAAGCTGATGCAGCCTCGATGCTGCACTTCACCCGCGCCGCCATCGCCGCGCGCAAAAGCAGCGCGGCGCTGCGAAAAGGTGACGTCAGCGCCATGCACGAAGACGGCGCGTTGCTCGCCATCGAGCGAACACATGGCGGCGAGCGCGTGCTGTGCCTGTTCAATCTCGGGTCCGAGCCGCTCCAGGCCCCGCTGCCCGCCCCCGCCACAAAAACCATTCTTACACTGGGGGAAACGGCGCTTGGAGAGGCTGAGGCGGCGCTGGGCGGCTATTCGGCGCTGCTCGTCGCCTTGTGAGGCGAGGTTGCTGGCCTTAGCCGGCGATACATTATAACGTCGGCGCGAAATGCAGGGGTCTCGCAGAAGCGCGCTTCATGACCGCCGCCGGCGCAAAGCCGCGCGGGGCCTGTTCACGTTCGCCGCGCTGCTTGCCGTGTTCCTGCAAGCGTTCGTCGTCGAACCGCATATCCACACCGCAAACCCGCTCGCGACCGCGATCGCCGCCAATGCGGGCGGCCATGAAGTCCACCAACACGCCTCGCTGCCGCACGAACAGGTCAAGTGCCTTGTCTGCCAAGCGATAGCTGCCGGCGTTGGCGCACTAATCGCCAGCGCCGGCAATCTCGTCGAACCGCTCGTCACAAGCGCCGAAGCGCCGGCACGAGCGCTGCACGTTGCCGAACAAGCGGCATCGCATGCGTGGCGCAGCCGCGCGCCGCCCTTTCTTCTCTAAGCAAAATCCACCGCTTCCAGGCGTCAAGCGCCGCACACGTGCGCGCGAGCCACGCCGCCATGCTTTCAGAGAGAAACTTATGTCACGTCCCGTTTTGCTGTGCGGCGCTGCCGCCATCGCCTTCATCATTCCGTTTAGCGCGCTAGCGCAAGAAAACACCGAGCCGGAAATCGTTGTCACCGCGCCGCTGGAAGGCTCGCGCATTGAGAGCCTGCAAGGCGCCGAAGTGCTGCTCCGCGACGATATCGCCGCGAACCTACACGGCGGCCTGGGCGATACGCTCGACTCCGCGCCCGGCATCTCGACCACCTTCTTCGGCGCCGGCGCCAGCCGCCCGATCATTCGCGGCCTCGGCGAAGACCGCGTCCGTGTTCTGCAAAACGGCATTGGCGCCATCGATGCTTCAACCGCCTCGCCCGATCACGCCGTCACCTCTGACGGCCTCGACGCAGAGCGCATCGAGGTGCTGCGCGGCGCGGCGGCCTTGGCTTATGGCGGCAACGCCATTGGCGGCGTCGTCAACGTCATCGATCAGTCAATCCCGACGCGTTTGCGCGATGGCGTCAGCGTTGATGGACTTGCCGCTTATTCCACCGTGGATGACGGCTTCCAGGGCGCGGCGCGCGTTGGCTTCGGCGCTGGCGACTTCGCCTTCACATTGAACGCTTCCGAACGCGACGCCGACGCCTACGACACGCCGCTTGGCGAAGCGCTCAATCAATGGAGCGAGATGCGCACGTATGGCGGCGGCGCGGCTTTGGTCCGCGACTGGGGCCATATCGGCCTTGCGATCAAACAGACCGAGGACGCTTACGGGTTGCTGCCGCACGACGCTAGCGAGCCGGGGGGCCGCATCGAGCTTGAGCAGACCCGCATCGAGTCGCGCGGCGATTTCCGCGTCAATGTCGGCCCGTTCGATCGGCTCGATTACGGCATTCAACACTCGGACTATCAACACACCGAGTTTGAAGGCGACGGCGCGCCGGGCACACGCTTCTTCAGCGAAGGCTGGGAAGCGCGTTTTGAGGCGCACCACAGCGGCCAGCGTCACACCGGTGTCGTCGGCTTGCAATTCACCGATGTGGATTTCAACGCCGAGGGCGAAGAGGCCTTCATCAGCGCCACCACCACGCGTGACGCCGGCATCTTCGCTATCGAGCGCTACGACCTCGGCGGCTGGGGTCTTGAAGGCGGCCTGCGTTACGAGCGCCGCGACATCGACAACATCACCTTTGGCGCGCGTGAGTTCGATAACCTGAGCGGCTCGGTCGGCGCCTTTGTGCGCCCGGCGGACGGCTGGTTCATCGGCGCCACCATCGCGCACACCGAGCGCGCGCCGACCGCCATCGAGCTCTTCTCCGACGGCCCGCACTTGGCGACGGAAAACTACGAAGTCGGCGATCCCTCACTGAGCCAAGAGACAGCGCTCTCGTTCGAAACGTCGGTGCGCTACAGCGGCTCGCGTTTCAGCGTCGAAGCCAACCTCTACGCCATGGAATTCAGCGACTATATCGCTCTGGTGGAGCGCGGCGACGTTTTCTGGCTCGACGAAACCACCGACACGAGCGGCTTTGCGCCGGATGAAAGCGATCCAAGCATTCCGGTCGACGCTGAGGTGTTGCCGGTGTTCGCGTTCGTGCAACAAGACGCCACGTTCATCGGCGGCGAACTGGTGGTGCGCTACCAGCTCTTCGAAGCTGCGGGGTTTACTTTCAGCACCGACGCGACGCTCGACATCGTCAATGCGCGCTTTACCGGCGGCGGCTATCCGCCACGGATTCCGCCGCGCTCGCTGACGGTCGGCCTGGAGGCGGAGAGCGCCAACTGGACCGCGCGCGTCGAAGCTGTCGATACAGCCGATCAGGATCGCGTCTCTAACTTCGAGAGCGAAACGGAAGGCTACACCTTCCTCAACGCCGGCCTCGCTTGGCGCCCGCAGGGCGAAGGCGGCGCCTGGACGCTGCGTATCGACGGCCGCAACCTCACGGATGAAGTGGGCCGCGTGCACAGCTCGTTCTTGAAGGACGACCTGCCGCTGCCGGGCCGCAATGTGCGGTTCACGCTGCTGACAAGCTTCTGACGTCTACCAGATGGTGACGCGCTCTGCCGGCGGCAGGTAGAGCGCGTCATCCTCGGTGACGTTGAACGCTTCGTACCAAGCATCCATGTTGCGGACGACGCCGTTGATGCGATAGCGCGCCGGCGAGTGCGGCCCGGTCATCACCTGATTGCGCAATTGCTGCTCACGCACGATCTGTTTGCGATGCTGCGCACGCGCCATGAAGAAACGCTGCAAGCCGGTGGTGCCTTCAAGAACTGGCGGCTCGGCGCCCGCGAGCGAGATTCGATAGGCGTGCAGCGCCACTTGCAGGCCGCCGCAATCGCCGATGTTCTCCCCTAGTGACAAGCGGCCATTGAGATTGAGCCCGGGCAACGGCTCGAACTGGCTGTATTGATCGGCGAGGCGATCCGTGGTGGCGCGAAAACGCGAGACGTCTTCAGCGTTCCACCAATCGCGCAGCACACCGCGCGCATCGGACTTGGCGCCCTGGTCATCAAAGCCGTGGCCCATTTCGTGACCGATGACGCCGCCAATGGCGCCGTAATTCACTGCGGGATCGGCGTTCGGATCGAAAAGCGGCGGCTGCAAATAGCCAGCGGGAAACACGATCTCGTTGAACGGCGGATTATAATACGCGTTCACCGAGTGCGGGGTCATGAACCATTCTTCGCGATCGCTCGGGCGCCCAAGGCGGGCAAGATCGTTGGCCCAATCCCATTGCGCGTAACGCATCTGATTGCCGAACGCGTCGCCCGCACGGACGTCGTAACCTGAATAGTCCTTCCAACGATCCGGATAGCCGATCTTCGGGCGGAACGTGGCGAGCTTCTCGCGCGCAATGACTTTGGTTTCGGCGCTCATCCACGGCACCGCGTCGATGCGCTCGCCATACGCACGGCGCATGTTCTCGACGAGTTCAAGCACCTGCGCTTTGGATTCCGGCGGGAAATGGCGGGCGACGTAAAGCTCACCTACTGCTTCACCGAGCGTGCCGTTCAGCGCCTGAATGGCGCGCTGCCAGCGTTCGCGCTGCTGCGGTTGGCCGTTCAGTTGGCGGCCGAAGAAGGCAAAGTTCGCATCATCGATCGTGCGCGGCAGCACGTGGGCCTTGGTGCGCACGTAGTGCCACGCGATATAGCTGCGCCAGGTGGATACCGGTGTGGCGACAACCAGATTGGCGAGCGGCGCCATGGCGCTCAGTTCGGCGATCACCACTTCGTCTTCGCCAGCGAGGCCGCGAACGTCGAACAGTGCGTCCCATGGGAAACGCGGCGCGAGCGCCCGCACTTCGGCGCGGCGCTTAAGGTTGTAGGTGCGCTCACGCTCGCGACGATCCGCGACCGGCCAATGCAATTCCGCGATTTGCGTTTCAAGCGCCACAATCGCGCGCGCTTGTGCAGCGGCGTTCTGCTGACCGACCAAGGTCAGCATATTGGCGCAGGCCGCTTCATATTGCTGACGGATCTCGGGAAACTGGCGATCGGTGCGGCGATAATATTCGCGCTCGGGCAAGCCGATGCCGGAATGCGTCATCTGCGCCAGATAGCGATCCGGATTGCCTTCATCGAGGCCGATGTAAACGACGATCGGGAAAGTGACGCCGGCGCCCGGGCGCGCGACGAAGCGCACGACATCTTCATGCGTGCGCAGCGCCGCGATTTCGGCGAGCGCCGGTTGAATCGGCGCAAGGCCGAGCGCATCGATGCCGTCCTGATCGAGATAGGCGTTGTAGTAGTCGGCGATTTTCTTCTGATTGGAGCCAGGCGCGCCCCCCGCTGCCGCAGCCTCCTGCACAATGGCACGCACATCGTGTTCGGCTTTCACGATCAGCATCTCATTGGTGCCCCAAGAGCTGCGATCGTCCGGGATGGTGTTGGCGTTCATCCAGGCGCCGTTGACGTACTGAAAGAAGTCATCACCCGGATCAACGCTGGGATCGACCGAACTCATGTCGATGCCGAACGCGCCAATGGCGGCGCGCCCGCGCGCCGGCGCCGAGACACCGCCCTGTTGCGCGGCGCAGCCTGCGGCCAGCGCAAGTGTCGATGCCGTTACCGCGCGGCGCGTGAAGGTGGTCATGATGCTGCTCCCCAGGATGTCGTGGTCAGCGAAGCCGGGGGCAACGCAGCGCAACAATCGGTTTGAGACGAATGCGCGCCAAGACGCGGCGCCTGTCTAGTTGCTGAGAGCGAAACCAAACCCCGTGAGATAGGGGTCGCCGGTTTGCGCAGCGGGACTATCGGACATGAACTCGCCGTCCCCAAGCGCGCCAGCGTTCTCCAGATCACGCGCTTCGAAGTGGGCGCGCACGGTGCAGCCCTCACGCGCGTCCAAAGCGCCGCCGCCCCAATCTGAAGCCCAGCCGCCATAGTCCCAGCCATAGCCCCAGAACTTGAACGGGCGGCCGTTTATGCGCTGCACATCAGCCATCGAGGCGCCCTGGCGCAAACCGTCCGGGCCTGTCCATTGCGTACCGTGCACCAGCACCGATGCGGTCGCTGCTCCGCCCTCGATCCAGACAACTTCAATCTGGCGCGCCTCGTCATTCGCAAAGACCAGCGTAGCTTCGTATGACTCGCCCTCGGGGCCCGGCAGCGTCGCCGTGGATATATTTTCCGCACCGAACCGCTCCGCAAGCGTGGCCGGCGTCAGGCCAGCAAAGGTTGCGCAACTAAGCTCAGTTGAGGTCGCGGCGCTTTCAGAGGGTGACTGGTCCGACGGGCCCGACGCAGGGCCGCAACTCACAACCGCGAGACAAGCGACCGCAGCATAAGACACAACGCGCATGCTTCCCCCTACAGCATCGCCGGAATGACACGGTCCGGCGGTTTGTGGCCGTCGGCGAAGGTCTTGATGTTGATGATGACCTTCTCGCCCATGTCGATCCGGCCTTCGATCGTGCCGGAGCCCATGTGCGGCAGCAGCACGACATTCGAGAGCTTCTTCAGCTTCGGATTGATCGCAGGCTCGTTCTCGAACACGTCAAGACCGGCGCCGGCGAGATCGCCCTTCTCCAGCATGCGCGCCAGCGCCGCTTCGTCGATGACTTCGCCGCGCGCGGTGTTGACGATGTAGGCGTGCGGCTTCAGCAGCGCGAGCCGGCGCGCGCTCAGCAAGTGGTACGTCGCCGGCGTATGCGGGCAATTCACCGACACGATGTCCATGCGCGACAGCATCTGATCGAGGCTGTCCCAATAGGTCGCTTCAAGCTCGGCTTCGATGTGCGCGGCGACTTTGCGGCGATTGTGATAGTGCACTTGCAGACCAAACGCGCGGGCGCGGCGCGCCACAGCTTGGCCGATACGGCCCATGCCGATAATGCCGAGGCGCTTGCCCCAAATGCGGCGGCCCATCATCCAGGTCGGCGACCAGCCGACGAACTTGTCTTGCTCAACGATCTTCACGCCTTCGATCAGGCGGCGCGGCACTGAGAGGATCAGCGCCATTGTCATGTCGGCGGTGTCTTCAGTCAAAACGCCTGGCGTGTTCGTCACCGTGACCCCGCGCTGCACGGCGGTAGCGACGTCGATATTGTCGACGCCGGCGCCAAACTGGGCGATCAGCCGGAGCTGCTCGCCAGCGCGCGACAACACACGGCCATCGACACGATCGGTGACCGTCGGCACCAGCACATCGGCGCGTTGCACCGCCGACACCAGCTCATCGGCGGTGAACGGCTTGTCGTCGACATTGAGTTCGGCATCGAACAATTCACGCAGCCGCGTTTCCACCGGGTCCGGCAGACGGCGCGTGACGATAACTTTGAGCTTCTTCGACGGCATTCAGCTTCCATAAACCACGACTGCGCGGGCTCCAAGGTTCGCGATAATGCAGATCACTATCCGCCACGTTAAGCCCGCTTTCACGGCGCCCAGGCACAATCTCGCCTTCCCTCCCAGCAGTGGAGGGCGCGATAACAAGGATTGGGTCATGCGTCGTGGGACTTTCGCCGCCTTGGCGGCGGCGGCATCGCTGCTTTGCTTGAGCTCCGCAGTAGCCGACACGCCGGCTGCCATCGGCACGGATTCGAACCTGCCGGTCCCGCGCTATGTCAGCCTCAAGACCCCGGGCGCCAATGGCCGCCAAGGCCCCAGCCTCAATCATCGCGTCAACTGGATTTACGAACGCGCCGGCCTACCGCTGCAGGTGACGGGCGAAAGCGGCCCTTGGCGCCGCGTCCGCGACCCTGACGGGGCCGAAGTCTGGATGCATGCGCAGAACCTCGATCAGCGCCGCACCGTTTACGTCAGCCAAGCCACCGCCCTGCGCCGCAACGCCAACAGCGCCAGCCAGACCGTCGCCTACCTCGCGCCCGGCGTTGTCGGCGCTGTCACAGGCTGCAATGGCGACTGGCGCCGCGTCGCCGTTGGTGGGCGCGTCGGCTGGGTGGAGAACGCCGCGCTCTGGGGCGGCGACTGCACCGGGCTCTAAGCCCGGCGACCCCGCCAAACATCGCCCTCGCCTTGCCCCTCTGCGCCCCGGCCTGTAAGCCGGGCGGGAAATTTCCCGCATTTGCAGAGACAAACATGGCCGAGCGCCCCTCGTCGTTTTCCTACGAAGACCTGATCGCCTCGGGCGAAGGCCGGCTCCACGGCCCCGGAAACGCCCAGCTGCCGCTGCCGCCAATGCTCATGTTCGACCGCATCACCAGCGTCACCGACCAAGGCGGCGACCACGGCAAGGGGGTGATGGTTGCCGAGTTCGACATCACGCCAGATCGCTGGTTCTTCGAGTGCCACTTCCGCGGCGACCCGGTCATGCCGGGCTGCCTCGGCCTCGACGCCATGTGGCAGCTCACCGGCTTCTTCATGGCCTGGGCCGGCTCGCCAGGGCGCGGGCGCGCGCTGGGCGTCGGCGAGCTCGCATTCCGCGGACAGATCCTGCCCACGACCAAGCTCGTGACTTACGAGATCCATCCGAAAAAGGTCATCCAGCGCAAGCTGCACATGATCGTGGCGGACGGGGTCACCAAGGCCGATGGCGTCACCATCTATACGGCCAAGGATCTCAAAGTTGGCCTGTTCTCGCCGGAACAGCTCGAAGCACAGATGAAGTCGTAAGGAGCACACCGATGCGTCGTGTCGTCGTCACCGGAATGGGGATCGTCTCCTCGATCGGCAACAATACGCAGGAAGTGCTTGCGAGCCTCCGCGAAGCTAAAAGCGGCATCAGCGCCGCGCCGGAATATGCCGAGAAGGGCTTCCGCTCTCTCGTGCACGGCCAGCCGAGCGTGAAGCCGGAAGAGGTCGTCGATAAACGCAACATGCGGTTCATGGGTGAAGGCTCCGGCTGGAACTTCATCGCTATGGAGCAGGCGATCCAAGACGCGGGCCTGACGCCGGAAGAAGTCTCCAATCCGCGCACCGGCATCATCATGGGCTCCGGCGGCCCCTCCGCACGCGCCATCGTCGCCGCGGCGGACACGGCGCGCGAAAAAGGCGCCAAGCGCGTTGGGCCATTCGCAGTGCCGAAAGCCATGAGCTCAACGGCGAGTGCGACGCTGGCAACGCCGTTCGAGATCAAGGGCATCAATTATTCGATCAGCTCAGCTTGCGCGACCAGCGCACACTGCATCGGCGATGCGTACGAGCATATCCAAAGCGGCAAGCAAGACATCATGTTCGCCGGCGGCAGCGAAGAGCTGGATTGGACGCTTTCAGTTCTGTTCGACGCCATGGGCGCGATGAGCAGCAAGTATAACGAAACGCCGGAGCGCGCCTCGCGCGCTTACGACAAGAACCGCGATGGCTTCGTTATCGCCGGCGGCGCTGGCGTGCTGGTGCTGGAAGAATATCAACGCGCCAAGAAGCGCGGCGCGAAAATTTACGCTGAAGTCGCCGGCTATGGCGCGACCAGCGATGGCCACGACATGGTCGCCCCGTCAGGCGAAGGCGCGGCGCGCTGCATGCAAATGGCGATGCGCTACCTCGATCGCCCGGTCGATTACCTCAACACACACGGCACTTCGACGCCGGTTGGCGATGTGAAGGAAATGGAGGCGGTGCGCGCTGTGTTCGGCAATAAGCCGCCGCTGATCTCCAGCACCAAGTCGCTCACCGGCCACTCGCTCGGCGCGGCGGGCGTGCAGGAAGCGATCTATTCGATCCTGATGCTCAACAACGGCTTCGCCTGCGAGAGCGCGCACATCGAAGAGCTCGATCCGGCGTTCGAAGACCTGCCGATCCTGCGCAAGCGTGACGACCGCCAACTCGATTGCGTGCTGTCGAACTCGTTCGGCTTCGGCGGCACCAACGCGACGTTGGCGTTCACCCGCGTCGACGCCTGATCAGGCCTGCGGCTCGAATTCATTGAGGGCGGCAAGCAGCGCTACTTCGTTGGCGGTATGCTTGCCGTCTTCTTTGCTCATGCCGACGGCCCACGCCATCTCGACGAGCGTGAGGCGCGCGTCTTCAGCGTACTCGGCGTTGACGGCCTCATAGTGCGCTTCGGTGGCGTCGACTTCGCGATAATTCAGCTTTTCGCGGAACGCGGTGAAGCCGCCCTGGAAGATGCTGCTCCAAAACGCCACGACGCCTTTCTCCGGGCTCTGCAGCCACACTTGGCGCGCGGCCATGTTGTCGGCTTCAAGCAGCTTCGGCGCGCGCCGGCCCATCAAGTGGTTGAGCACGGCTTTGACGAAAAGGTCGCCCCAAGTTTCGTCGTTGGCGCGGCCATCGCACATCGCGTCGAGCGTAAACAGCCAACGCGCCTCGTCCTCGGTGACCGCGACTGTGCCCGAACCGGCAGCCGCATAAAGACAACGGCGCACCAACGCGACTTCGGCGGCGCCCATGGCGCTTGCCGCCACGTGCTGCGCGACGCGCTGGCGCGCGAACACGCAAAGAGATTCCGGCGCGCTCTCGGCGCGCTCCAAGGTTTTAAGCACGGCTTCGAGTTCGGTTTCGGTGGCGCCGTCATAGCCGAAGCTCGCGACGAGCCATGTCACCGCTTCTTCGTCGACATGACCCGGGTGAACGCCGCTTTGCAGAACGTGATCGACGACCGCTTCGACGAAAGCGTTCGTCCACTCCGCATCGCTGTTGGCGACACGGCCCTGCAGCGCAACCAACACATCGGCTTCCTGGCGCGTGACCACACCGTCCGGGAAGATTTCGCGGCGCATACGCAGCGCCTCGTCAGCGCTGATGAAGCGGTCGGCGGCAAGATCGTCGGCAAGGCTCATCAGGGCGCTGGTGTGCATCGAAAGCTCCGTGGGAAACATCCGATCTAGCAAACGCCGCTTAAGCTCCGGCAAAGCAGCAGGCTTAATGTAATCTGAAACGACGAACGCCGGCCCTTGCGAGCCGGCGTTCTCAGGCGATCCCAGAGACGAGGGGTTAATTCGTCAGAGTGTCGCTCGATTCATTTGCCGCTTGTTCGACGCCGTTCACGGCGGCGTCCGCCTGGCGCTCGACGCTGGCCGCCATGTGATCGGCTTCGACTGCCGCCTGCTGGAACGAGCCTTGGGTGAACACGAAAGCCATCAGCGCGCCCGCGATCAGCATCACGCCGACCAGAACGCCAAACCCGAATCCGCGACCGCGCTTAGGCCGCTCGATGATGATCTTTTCCACGCGGCCGTCAGCGTCTTGTTCGACGCGGGCTTCCTCAATCCTCGCCATCCGGCGCTCCTCGATCCTATGCGCGTTGGCGCTTAGGCGGAAAACGCCAAGCGGCTGGATGTGTTCCTAAGCGCGCCTGCTCAACTGCGTTCGATCGCTTGCGCGGCTGCGTCGATCGCGGCGGCCACCTCTTGCAATTGCGCTTCGTTCATCGGGCCGCGTTCCATGCGTAGCCGCAGCGCGAGTTTCAAATTCTCCATCGCTCGCACAATTTGCGGCGCACGCCCGCTGGCGAAGTGTTCACCCGCAGACGCCATGCGCGCGAACAATTTGTCGATCGCCGGCTTGTTCGCGTCGAGTTCGGCCTTGCCCGCTTCCGTCGCCGCGTAAAGTTTCTTGGCGCCTTCGCTGGCGCTGAGTTCCGCGAGGCCCATCTCTTCGAGCATGGTCAGCAGCGGATAGATGACGCCCGGGCTCGGCGCATACGCGCCGCCGACGCGATGCTGGATCTCCTTGATGATCTCGTAGCCATGGCGCGGCTGCTCGCCGATCAGCGCGAGCACCACGAACTTGAGATCGCCGTGCTCGAACATGCGGCGAAGCCCGCCGCCGTGACGATGGCCGCGCCGGCCCCAATGACCGTGATCTGCGCCAGGGCCGAAGTCTTCTCCGCGTCGGGGGCCCCGAGCCCAGCGTTGGTGTTTGAAATGGTGGCGGTGCATCTGCCTTCTCCGTTTGTATTTCGATATATCGGAATATAGATATATCGAAATAGCATCGAGTCAAGAGGCGGCTCCGGGCCGGGGTTGACCCCGCGGCCCCGGCGCCGGCAGGTGCGCCCAACATTTTCAGGGAGTGCCGGACCATGGCCGACGAGTGGGTGTTTCCGAAGGGCGAGCTAATGCGCGGCAAGCGCGGCCTGGTGATGGGCGTCGCCAACGACAAGTCGATCGCCTGGGGCATCGCCCAGCAGCTGGCGGCGCAGGGCGCCCAGATCGCCTTCACCTACCAAGGCGAAGCGCTCGAAAAGCGGATCAAGCCGCTAGCCGAAAGCGTCGGCTCGAAGATCGTGCTCGAGTGCGACGCGACCAATGACGCGCACCTCGACGCAGTCTTCGATCGCCTCGGCAAGGAATGGGGCCAGCTCGACTTCCTGGTTCACTCGATCGCTTTCTCCGACAAGAACGAACTTAAAGGCTCGTTCGTCGAGAACACCACGCGCGAGAACTTCCTCCGCTCGATGGATATCTCAGCGTTCTCGTTCGTCGCCGCCGGCAAGCGCGCGTCGAAGCTGATGAAGCGCGACGGCTCGATGATCACGCTCACCTATCTCGGCGCCGAGCGCGTGCTGCCGAGCTACAACGTGATGGGCGTCGCCAAAGCCGCGCTTGAAGCGTCGATGCGCTACATGGCGCGCGACCTTGGCCCCGAAGGCATTCGCGTCAACGCGATCAGCGCCGGCGCCATGCGCACACTCGCCATTGCCGGCATTCAGGGCGGACGCGGTCTCATTCAAACTGGCCGCGAATGGTCGGTGATGAAGGAAGATACGACCATGGAGGGCATCGCCGGCTGCGCGCTCTGGCTGCTGAGCGATCTCGGCCGTTCAACGACGGGCGAGGTCATTCACGTCGACGCCGGCTTCCACATTGTCGGCGTGCCGAGCACGGACGGCGAGTAAAACTAGTTCGAGCGGCGGCCGGCGTCGCCGTCGCGCGGCCGCTCGATTGCGTTATCGATCTCCATACCGATTTCATCGGCCAAGCCTTCGCGGGCTTCGGGCGTCGATTCCGGCGTTTCCGGACGCACAACGCCGCGCGCGAAGTGTTCCGGCTTGGCGCCGTCGACGCTGAGGTCATCTCTGTTGTCAGGCGGAAGGCCGGCCATGATCTGTCTCCTCTGGGAGACTAAACGGGCGACCGGTGCAGCGCGTTCCCGGCTTAGAAGCCAATCTGCGCGTCACGCAGCACTTGCTGGGCTTTGGAAAGCTCATCTTCGACGACAAGCAGACGCCAACCGCCCATGACGCCGGCGTCGAGCTGGCCTGCGATGAGACCCTGCTCAGGCATGACCACGCCGATGCCCTCCGCCTCCAGCAAGGAGCGCGCGACAACCGCCTCGGGCAGCGACGCGAATTTGGCGAGAACAACAACGGCCATCGGTGAACTAGACACGCTCACGCCGCGCGGTGCTAGAGGCGCTTACGGCTTTTGCGCGTACCAGCCGCGGATCATGAAGGCCTGGAAGAACTGCACCGGCCCGCTAAGTCCGCTCTGCTGCCAAAGCGCCGTCGTCTCCGCGGGCGAGAGCACACTCAGCGTGTTGCGCAGCGTGTCCTGCAAAGTCTTGAGCGAGTCCGGCGTTGAGCCCATCAGCACCTGCACCTGCTCCCAATTTCTGAGCACGGACGAAAATTCGGGCGCACCGAGATCGGCGCTGATCTCGGCGCTGACAAAATAACCGCCCGGCTTCAGCCGCTTCAGGACATTGTCGTAAAACGCACGCCGTTCAGGGCGTGGGATGAAGTGCGCGACCAGGATGCTGAGCACAGCGTCAAACTCATCTACCGGCGCATCCGGCACGTAGCCACGAACAAGCTCGCATCGGCTACCGACGCCTTCGCGCATAAGCCGATCGCGGCAGACGTCGAGCATCTCACCCGAAGGATCGACGCCGACGAACGTCCACTCCGGCCGCGCCTTCGCGAGCGAGAGAATTTCAGCGCCAGTGCCGACGCCAACGCAGAGGATGCACGCATTTGCGGGCAAATCCGCGAGAACCAGGCGCACGAGGAAGTGCAGGTTGTCGGAAATGGCTCAGAGCTTGCTGTTTCGCTCGTCGTAGCGCTTGGCCATGTCTTGATTGAAGAAGTCTGACATCGGCTTCGCGCTCCCGTTTGCACTTAGATAGTGCGCCAGCGCCAAAAACAAAAAGCCCGCCTCTTACGAAGCGGGCTTTCCGTTTGCTTTAGCGCTTAGAGCTTAGTCGCCCGAGCTTTCGCGGCGCGGACGATCGCCGCGGTCACGACCGCCGCCGCCACGACGCGGGCCGCGATCACCGCGGTCGCTGCGTTCGCGACGCGGACCTTCGTCCACCGCTTCTTCACCGAGCTCAGCCGTCAGATCAGCGCCGGTGGCTTGATCGACAACCTTCATCGAGAGACGAACCTTGCCGCGATCGTCGAAGCCGAGGAGCTTCACCTTCACGGTGTCGCCTTCCTTCACGACGTCGCCCGGCTTCTCAACGCGCTCGCGCGCCAGCTGAGAAACGTGGACGAGGCCGTCCTTCGCGCCGAAGAAGTTCACGAAGGCGCCGAATTCCATCACCTTCACGACCTTGCCTTCGTAGATCTGGCCGACTTCCGGTTCGGACGTCAGCGACTTGATCCACTTGATCGCCGCTTCGATCGACTCGGCGTTGGCCGAAGCCACCTTCACCGTGCCGTCGTCTTCAACGTTCACCTTCGCGCCGGTCTTTTCCACGATCTCGCGGATCACCTTGCCGCCGGTGCCGATCACGTCGCGGATCTTATCGACCGGGATCTTGATCTGCTCGATGCGCGGGGCGTTCTTGCCGACTTCGCCGCGCGGGGCGTCCATCGCCTTGTTCATCTCGCCGAGGATGTGCAGGCGCGCGCCGTGAGCACGGTCGAGCGCGACTTGCATGATCTCTTGCGTGATGCCCGCCACCTTGATGTCCATCTGCAGCGAGGTGATGCCGTTGGCGGTGCCGGCGACTTTGAAGTCCATGTCGCCGAGGTGATCTTCGTCACCTAGGATGTCGGTCAAAACTTCGAAGCCGTAATCTTCGAGGATGAGGCCCATGGCGACGCCGGCGACCGGCGCCGAAATCGGAACGCCTGCATCCATCAGCGCCAAGGACGAGCCGCAAACCGTGGCCATCGACGACGAGCCGTTCGACTCGGTGATCTCGGAAACGAGGCGCACCGTGTACGGGAATTGCTCGGCGGACGGCAGCACTGCCTTCATCGCGCGCCAGGCCAACTTGCCGTGGCCGATTTCGCGGCGGCCGGCGCCACCCATACGGCCGGTTTCACCGACGCTGTAGGGAGGGAAGTTGTAGTGAAGCATGAAGCGCTCTTTGGTCGTGCCAGAGAGCGCGTCGATGAATTGCTCGTCTTCGGCAGTGCCGAGCGTGGCGACGACGATCGACTGCGTTTCACCGCGGGTGAACAGCGCCGAGCCGTGCGTGCGCGGCAGGATACCGACTTCAGAAACGATCGGGCGAACCTTATCGACCGGGCGGCCGTCGATGCGGCCCTTTTCCTTGACGATGCGGCTGCGGACGACGTCGCTTTCGACTTCCTTGAAGACTTCCTTGATCACGTTGGCGTCGTAACCATCGGGATTGGCTTCGGTCTTCGCGAGTTGGGCTTTCACCTTGTCGCGGAGTTCGCCGACTTTGCCGTAACGCTCGGCCTTCACCGTGATTTTGTAGGCGGCGGCGAGATCCGTGCCGACGAGGCTTTGGATCTTGGCTTTGAGAGCCGAATTGTCCGGCGGGGTGAAGTCGAACGGCTCTTTACCGGCCTTTTCAGCGAGGTCGATGATCGCATCGATCACCGGCTGCATGCCCTTATGCGCAAGGGCGAGTGCTTCAAGCATTTGCGCTTCCGAGAGCTCCTTCACTTCCGACTCGACCATCATGATCGCGCCGGCGGTGCCGGCGACGACGAGATCGAGATCCGACGTCTTCATTTGCTCGATCGTCGGGTTCAGGACGGCCTTGCCGTCGATCCAACCCACGCGCGAAGCGGCGATCGGGCCCATGAACGGAACGCCGGAGATCGTCAGCGCGGCAGAGGCCGCAACCATCGCCAGCAGATCGGATTCGTTTTCGTTGTCCCAGCTCAGCACCGTGATGATGACTTGGACTTCGTTCTTGAAGCCATCGACGAACAGCGGACGGATCGGGCGGTCGATCAGGCGCGACAGCAGCGTCTCACGTTCAGTCGGACGGCCTTCGCGCTTGAAGAAGCCGCCAGGAATGCGGCCCGAGGCGAAGTATTTTTCTTGGTAGTTCACGGTCAGCGGGAAGAAGTCCTGACCAGGCTTTGCTTCCTTCGCGTAGACGACGGTCGCGAGGAGCGCGGTTTCGCCCCAGGTCGCGTAGACGGCGCCGTCAGCTTGGCGCGCGATCTTGCCGGTTTCGAGCGTGAGCTTGCGCCCTGCCCAATCGAGGGAAACGGATTTGGTATCAAACATACATCTAACTCCAGGCCGGAAGCCGGTGCTTCCTCAGGCCTTGTCGTGCGCAGCAGCGGATTCTGTTGCGCGAATTGCCTCCGGCCCGAATGGCCGGAGGTTCGTGCCTGCGCGAACGCAGGAATTTTTGTGAAGAGTGATCGCGAAGGTGAAGCGTTAGCGCCAACACCCTTCACCAAGTCTGCGCTTAGCGGCGCAGACCCAGCTTTTCGATGAGCGCTTGGTAGCGCGGTACATCGCGGTCCTTCAGATAATCGAGCAACCGGCGGCGCTGCGAGACCATCTTCAGAAGGCCTTGGCGCGAGTGGTTGTCTTTCTTGTGGGTCTTGAAGTGCTCAGTCAGGTTCGAAATGCGCTCCGAAAGGATCGCGACCTGAACTTCCGGCGAACCGGTGTCGTTCTTGTTTTTGGCGTTGTCTTTAATGAGCGCAGCCTTGCGCTCTGCAGTAACCGACATCGGGACTCCTCTTAGTCAGAGATGTTGAACACGCGGCTGGGCTCAAAGCGCCCCGCTCGCACGTCACCCAGCGCAACCGCTTTGCCCTGAAACAGAGCAACCACCGCACGGGAGGCGTCCTGCCCGGCAATGGTGCGATCTCGGAACTGAGGCTTCAGGCTCTCCATCACATGCGGAAGGAGAACGATGGGCCGTCCCTGTCTGAGCTTGAACGCGTCCTCTCCGTTAATGGCCAGTGCCGGGATGTCGTCCAGCGCGGTCTCAACGGGTTTAAGGCGTTCTGACGCGGCGCCCTTATGACCTAAATCCACAAGCGCGTCGAGAGTGACAGAATCGGCCTCATTGAAGGGGCCGACTGCGGTGCGGCGGAGCCGCCAAACGTGGCCTTCCGCGCCAAGTTTTGCCGCCAAATCGCGGACTAGAGCGCGGATGTAGAAGCCTTTGCCCGAGCGGAACCGGAAAGTGGCGAGGTCGTCGCCCTCGGTTTCGACCAGCTCGGCCTGGTAAACCGTGACTTTGCGGGGCTCGAGTTCAACCGCCTCGCCGGCGCGGGCGAGATCGTAGGCGCGCTCGCCATCGACCTTCACGGCGCTGAACTGAGGCGGAATCTGCTGGATGTCGCCGATGAAGGCGGGCAGCGCGGCCCGGATCGCCTCCGGCGTCGGGCGCACATCGCTGGTGGCGACGGTCTTGCCTTCGCGGTCCTGGGTGTCGGTCGAGACGCCCCATTTGATGGTGAAGAGGTAGGTCTTCTTGGCTTCCATCAGCCACGGGACCGTCTTCGTCGCTTCGCCCAACGCGATCGGCAAAATGCCGGAGGCCAGCGGATCGAGCGTGCCGGCGTGGCCCGCCTTCTGCGCATTGAACACCCGCCGGATCGCGGCCACGGCATGCGTTGAGGTCATGTCGTCGGGCTTGTCCAGCACTACCCAGCCGGAAACGTCCTCGCCCTTCTTGCGGCGGCCCATCTAGTCTTCGTCCTCGTGCTTGAGATCGCGCGCCACTTCGGGGCTCGCGAGCAATTCATCGATGTGGCGCGCTTCGTCGTAGGAGACGTCCGGCTGGAAGTGCAGCTGCGGCGTGAACTTCAGGTCAATCGACTTGGCCAAACGCCCGCGCAGAAAACCTGCCGAACGGGTCAGCCCGTTGGCGATGCGCTGCGGATCACCCGGGCCAAGCGCCGAGACGAACGCCGTCATGTGCTTCAAATCCGGCGAGGCGCGCACTTCGCCGATGGTGATCGACGCGCCAAGCAAATCTGGGTCGCGCAGATCTTCGCGCGCGACGATCTCAACCAGCGCGTGACGCACGAGTTCGGCGGCGCGCAATTGGCGCTGCGAAGGGCCGTGCCCTTCATGACCTCGCGATTTGCGTTTCATGCTCTAGCTTCTATTGCGCCGTGTAAGCGAAGGCGGCGCACAATTCGGGGTCGGCGCTCGTCGGCGGCTGCGCTTCGCCAGCGAACGCTGCAATCTTGAAAACCCAGCGGCCGCTGGAGTCCACGAACTCGCTAACGGCCAAATGCCTTGTCGGACGCTCGCCGCAGAGACCGGCTGAGCGGCCCGGGATCAGGTTTTCGCTCTGCACCCGATAGAGGTGCGCCTGCACGCGCGGATCGCCATTGAGAATGGCGGCAAAGCTTTGCCCACCCGAGCCGGAGCGCTGATCGGCCGGGACGACGTTGTAAGATTGCGCCCGCACGGTGATGCCATTGGCGAACGCGAACACGACCGGGCCGCCACGGCGCCCATCGAGGCTGACGCGCAGATTGCCGGTGACCGTACGGGCTTGCTCGCTCGACGCGCGCCATTGCGAGCGCGCCACCGCCGGCTCTTCTTCCGGCACGGCGTCAACGCGCGTTTCAGCTTCGACGACGGTCTTCGGCCGTTCGCCCGGCAGCGTTTCGCCGCCGCGCTCGCGCTGGCACGCGCTGAGCGCGAGCATCGCCGCCATCGCTGCTACAAGAACGCCGCGCATGCTCACGCCTCAGAGCGACCGTTGCACCACTTCAACGTTGAAGCACTCGATCACATCGCCTTGTTTGATGTCCTGGAACGGGCCGAAGCTCATGCCGCATTCCTGACCGGCGACAACTTGATCCACTTCATCCTTGAAGCGCTTCAGCGTCGTCAGCACGCCCATTTCCTGAATGACGACGTTGTCACGCAGAATCCGGACCTTCGCGCCCTTACGGACCACGCCATCGCTGACCCGGCAGCCGGCGACCTTGCCGACCTTCGAGATGTTGAAGACCTCAAGCACTTCGGCGTTGCCGAGGAAGGTTTCGCGCGTGAGCGGCGCCAGCATCCCCGACATGACGCCCTTAATGTCGTCGATGAGGTCGTAGATGATGTTGTAGTAGCGGATCTCGACGCCTTCGCGCTCGGCCAGATCGCGCGCTTCTTTCGAGGCGCGAACGTTGAAGCCGATGATCGGCGCGCCCGAACCCTTAGCGAGCTGGACGTCCGACTCGTTGATCGCGCCGACGCCGGACAGCACGACACGCGCACGCACTTCTTCGTGCGCCAGCTTTTCGAGCGAGCCAACGATGGCTTCAGCCGAGCCTTGCACGTCAGCCTTGATCAGGATCGGCAGCTCTTTCGCCGTCGAGTCCTTGAACTTCGCCATCATGCTCTCGAGCGAGGTGCCCGTGCGCGACGGACCGCCAGATGACTTTTGCTTCTTGGCGCGTGCGCGGTAGTTCGCGACTTCGCGGGCGCGGTTTTCGTTCTCAACGACGTTGAGATTGTCGCCCGGCTCCGGAACGCCTTCGAGACCCATGATCTCAACCGGCTCCGACGGGCCAGCTGATTGCAGCTGCTGGCCACGCTCGTTGCTGATCGCGCGGACGCGGCCAATCTGGGCGCCGACAACGACGATGTCGCCGCGCTTCAGCGTGCCCTTTTGCACCAGCACCGTCGCCACCGTGCCGCGGCCCTTGTCGAGCTTCGACTCGATGACCGTGGCTTCCGCCGGACGGTTCGGATTGGCGCGCAGATTGAGGAGTTCAGCCTGCAGCAGGATTTGCTCGATCAGATTGTCGAGGCCCTGTTTCTTCAGCGCCGACACTTGCACGACCTGCACGTCGCCGCCGAATTGCTCGACGATGACTTCATGCTGCGTGAGTTCGCTCAGCACCCGATCCGGATTGGCGTCCGGCTTATCCATTTTGTTGATGGCGACGATCATCGGCACGCCCGACGCTTTGGCGTGCTGAATCGCTTCCACCGTTTGCGGCATGACGCCGTCATCGCCGGCGACGACGAGGACAACGATGTCCGTCACTTGGGCGCCGCGCGCACGCATGGCGCTGAACGCGGCGTGGCCCGGCGTATCCAGGAACGTGACGCGCTGGCCGCTGTCGAGGCGCACTTGGTAAGCGCCGATGTGCTGGGTGATGCCGCCGGCTTCGCCCGAGACGACGTCGGTTTGGCGCAGCGCATCGAGCAACGACGTTTTGCCGTGATCGACGTGGCCCATGATGGTGACCACCGGCGAACGCGGCTCGGTGTTTTCGTCCGTGTCGACGATGTCGCCGGCTAGGCCTTCTTCGACGTCCGATTCAGCGACGCGCTTGACCGTGTGGCCGAGTTCGGTGGCGATCAGTTCAGCCGTATCGGCATCGAGCTCGTCGCTCTGCTTCAACATCTGACCCTGGCGCATCATGAACTTGATGATGTCGGCGACACGCACCGCCATCCGGTTCGACAATTCCTGAACCGTGATGGATTCCGGGATAACGACTTCGCGCTTGATCTGCTCGCGCTCGCCGCCGCCGCCCATCATCTTGGCGCGGCGTTCTTTTTCTTTCTGTTGCGCACGGCGATAGGCCGCGAGCGAACGCACGCGGTCATCGTCGCCGGCCACTTGCCGCTCGACCATGTCGAGCGTGAGCTTGCCTTTGCGACGCTCCGGCTCGCCCTTCTTCGCCGGCTTCACCGGCGCCGGCGCGAGCGGCTTGCGTGCTGACTTGATGCGCCCGCCCAGTTCGTCGAGCAGACCGCTTTCGCTACGCTGCGGCGGCTGGTTCGGACGCGGCGCGGCTGCGCCCTGCGCGGCAGCGGCGGGACGTTGTTGTTCGGCGGCTTCCGCGGCCTCGGCCGCGGCGGCTTCTTCAGCTTCGGCGCGACGGCGCGCTTCTGCTTCAGCGGCGATGGCTTCGTCTTCAGCGGCCTTGCGGCGCTGCGCTTCTTCGAGCGCGCGGCGCGATTCATCGTCGGCGCGTTGGCGCTGTTCGCGCGCTTCGCGCTCAGCCATGGCGCGGCGAACGGCTTCGTCGCGGCGGCGCGATTCTTCGTCACTGATGCCGCCAGGCGGCGGCGCTTGCGGCTTCGCCGGCGCCGGCTCAGCAGCGGGCGCTGGGCGGGCGGAACGCAGCGGCGGCGGAACGCCAGGACCTGGCGCGGCAGCCCCACCGACGCCGCCGGCGCCCGGCCGGTTGATCGAGCGCTTCTCGCGCACTTCGACGGCAACCTGTTTGGTGCGGCCATGAGAGAAGCTCTGGCGCACGGTGCCTGCGCTCGCCGTGCGGGTGAGCGTCAGCGGCTTGCGGCCAGAGGGAGCGTCTTTTTGTTCGTTGCCGTCAGACATGCAGTCGAGTTGCCAATCCTAAATTCGTCGTCAGTTCGTCGTCGTCGCGTGTTCGTCAAATATCGGTGCGCTCGTCGCGGCTCTGGTTGGCTCCAGCGTCCGCGCCGCCCAGTTTCCACGACACAGAGCGCCAGGAATCGGGCCAAGAGCCTGGAACGATGGCGCGAAAGCCGGCTAGACGGCCGATTTCCGCCGCCCAGCCCACCGCCAAGCGCTCTTGAAGCAGGCATGCGTGTATCACACGTTCCCGCCCCAGCGCCACGCCCAAATCCTCAGCTTTAAAGCAGCCAACGGCGCGCGGCGGGCGGCCCCAGAGCCCTATATGGAGGCTCATCAGCTTTTCGCGACCCTCTTCGGCGCCATCTTCCGCTTCGATCAGAACGAAGGCCGGTTTTGCACGGATCGCGGCCTCAACTTGTGTTGCGCCGAAAGCGATGGCGCCGGCGCGGCGCGCCAGTCCCAATTGATCGAGGCAGCGGCGCGCCAACAATGTTTCGGTCAGCGTCACCAATGCATCGGGAACTTTGACGGCTTGCTTGAAGGCGCGGGCGAAGTGGCCCTTCTTCGCCGCCAACTCAAGGTTGGCGCGATCGGCGCGCACCCAGGCGCCGCGTCCAGGCAGCTTTGCCGCGACGTCCGGCGTCACCGTACCGTCAGGCGCAAGCGCGAAGCGGACTAGGCCCGCTTCGCTTTCGCTCTCACCGCTTACGATGCAGCGCCGCTCACGTTCGCGGCGCGGCCCTTCAGCCTCGATCTGGGAAGACGCGGGCGACATCGTCGGCGTCTCCTTCTTCAGCTTCAGGCTCTTCCGGCGGCGCTTCGATCCAGCCGGCGGCGATACGCGCATTCAACACCAGCGCGTCAGCTTGTTCTTGCGAGAGCTGATACTCTTCGAGAACGCCCGGCTCACGCACGCGCTCGCCGTTCTTGGTTTCGAAGTAGCCGCGAATGTCATCGCCCACGAGACCGGCGAAATCTTCGAGCGTCTTCACGCCCTTCTCGCCCAGCGTCACCAGCATCGGACCGGTAAGGCCCGGAACGGCTTTGAGATCATCGGCAACGCCGAGCGCCACGCGCTTGGACTCAAGCTCGGTCGCCAGCTTGTCGAGGAATTCGCGGGCGCGCGCCTGCAGTTCGTCGGCGATCTCGTCATTCAAGCCTTCGATCGAAGCCAGTTCCATCTGATCGACGAACGCGATTTCTTCGACCGTCTCGAAGCCTTCCGACGCCAGCAGCTGCGCGAACATTTCGTCCACTTCCAGCGCCTTGATGAAGAGCTCGGTGCGGGTGGCGAATTCCTTCTGACGGCGCTCGGACTCTTCCGCTTCGGTCAGAATGTCGATCGACCAGCCGGTCAGCTGCGAAGCCAGACGCACGTTCTGGCCACGGCGGCCGATCGCCAGCGAAAGCTGCGATTCAGCCACCACAACTTCAACCCGCGCGTCTTCCGGATCGAGCACGACCTTGGAGACTTCCGCCGGCTGCAGCGCGTTGACGATGAACGTCGCCGGATCCGGAGACCACGGGATGATGTCGATCTTCTCGCCCTGCAGTTCACCGACGACCGCTTGCACGCGGGCGCCGCGCATACCGACGCAAGCGCCGACCGGATCGATCGAGCTATCGTGCGAAAGCACGGCTATCTTGGCGCGCGAACCCGGGTCACGGGCGGCGGCTTTGATCTCGATCACGCCTTCGTAAACTTCCGGCACTTCCTGCGCGAACAGGCGCGCCATGAATTCCGGCTTGGCGCGCGACAGGAAGATTTGCGGGCCCTTGGTTTCGCGGCGGACGTCGTAAATGTAAGCGCGAGTGCGGTCGCCGACGCGCAGATTTTCGCGCGGGATCGATTCCGACTTGCGCACGACGCCTTCGGCGCGGCCGAGGTCGACGATCACGTTGTAGAACTCAACGCGCTTGACGACGCCATTGATGATCTCGCCGACGCGATCCTTGTACTCGCCATACTGGCGCTCACGCTCGGCTTCGCGGACTTCGTGATTGATCACCTGCTTGGCGGTTTGCGCGGCGACGCGGCCGAATTCGATCGGCGGCAACAGCTCGACATATTCCTTGCCGACGAACGCCTCGGAATCGGTCTTCTGCGCGATATTGATCATGATATCGGTCGACGGATTGAACGGGCGCGTCTCGGGATCGAGCATGCCCTCGTCCACCACCGTCATCACCCGCTTCAGTTCCATCTCGCCGGTGCGCGGATCGATGGTGGCGCGAATGTCGTGCTCGGCGCCGTAACGCGACCGGGCGGCCTTTTGCAGCGCGTGTTCCATCGCCTGGATGACGATCTCCTTCTCGATCGACTTTTCGCGCGCCACCGCGTCAGCGATCTGCAGGATTTCCAGCCGGTTTGCCGAAATGCCGGTGCTCATGTGTTTATCCTTCGTCCGTCGTCTCTACGGGGCTCGCGGCTTCTGCATCGCGGGCGCGTTTCAAATCTTCCTCGATCAGCTTGTCGGTCAGCACGAGGCGTGCGTCCGACAAAGCGGAAAACTTCAAATTGGCTTCGCCATGATCGCCGACCAGCGTGATCTCATCGCCGGACGTCGCCTTGATGACACCGCGCCAGCGGCGGCGGCCGTCAATCATCGCGGCGGTTTCAATCTTGGCCTCGTGGCCGAGGAAGCGTTCGAAATCCTCGACCCGCATCAGCGGCCGATCGATGCCGGGCGAGCTGATCTCAAGATCGTATTCGCCCTGCACCGGGTCCTCGAGATCGAACACCGGCGACAGCGCGCGCGAGAGCCGACCGCAATCATCGATGCCCATCTGCCCGTCGCTCACGCGCTCGGCCATGATCTGCAGTCGTTTTCTGCGGTTGCCCGAGAGCCGTACACGCACGATCCGATAGCCGAGGCCCGTGGCCGTCGGCTCGATCAGCGCAATCACGCGCTCTTCAACTGGGTTCGTCGCGCGCAGAGGCGGCTCCCTAAGTAACAAAAAAGCGGCGGAGCCCGGGGCCCCGCCGCTGAACCCTCGACGAGGGCATCAGCGATGTAGTGAGCGGCATATAGCGGGTTCTGGCCGCTACGCCAAGCCCTATTGCGCCAACCGCTCACCCCTCGCCTGCTTAACGCGGCTTCAAAACCGTGACCCGCAGATAGGCCGCCGGTATCGAAGTGGTCGCGTCGCTGCCGCTTTTATTTTGAGCCATGAAGAGGTCCGTAAGTTCGCGCTGCAGATCCGCCTCGCGTCGGGTCTTCGACGCCGCTTCGAACGCATTCATCGTCGGCCCATAGAAAAGCCGGAACCGATCAAGGAAAGCCGCTGGCGGGCCGCCATAATTGAACGTGTAGATCTCGCGCGCCGTGGTGATGGCTGACGCGGGAATGCCGGCGGCGCCAAAGCGCTCGATCACGTTCGCGTCCACGCCCCAGGTCACCGGGCTGATGAACCCTTCCGGCGGCGGCGGCGAGTACGCGGCGCTGATCTTCAAGATCTGGGCGACCAGGGTCGGATCGCCAGGAATCCAATTGCCCATAACGATGCGGCCGCCGGGTTTGGTGACGCGCACCATTTCCTTGGCCACATCGAACGGGCGCGGCGCGAACATGGCCCCGAAAATGCTGACCACGAGATCGAACGTATCAGCCTCCAGCTCCTCGAGGTTCGAGGCGTCGCCTTCCTGAAAGCGCAAATTGCTGAGGCCGGCCTCGCGCGCGCGCCGATTGCCCGCTTCCACCAGATTGCGGGCGATATCGACGCCAAGCACATCGGCGCCCAAGCGCGCTGCGGGCAGCGCTGTGGTGCCGTCACCGCAACCGAGATCGAGGACACGCTGGCCGCGGGTCACGCCGATATCGCGCACGAGCGCTTCGCCGCTCTCGCGCATAGTCTCGGCTAAGCGTGTGAAATCGCCCTTCTCCCAAAGGGCCTTGTTCGGGTTCGCGGTCATGTTCTTACCTTTCAGCGCGATCAGCGCCCCCCTGGCCTAGGGCACGTCAACATCTGCCGATGTGACTTGGGTGACACTCGCATCGCCACCCCAGAGCACAACGTTCACCTCGCGAAAGATCGCCGCCGCATAGCCACGCTCGGAACGCTCGCGGGGCTGCGCCGGATCGCGAGGATCAACGGCGACGGTGACTCGTGTCGTTCGCGCGTCCACCGACGCGATGACAACGCGCCCGCTCTCGCCCCAGCCCGTCGTGGTCACCGGTCGATCAAACCGCGCAACGCGCGCGCCCGCGACAGACACCGGCGCGATGATGTTCACCGGCAGCGTTTCCATCGCCGCGTCCACCGCGGCGCTGACGCTCTCAAAGTCGGCGGCGAAGGTGCGCGACACGCCGGCAGACAGCGGCCGGCTCTCTAAACTCGCCGCAGTCGAACATGCAGCGAGCGCCGTGGCACACATTAGCAAGGCAAAGCAACGACGTGTCGGCATGCAAGTTCCTTCGGTGCATTCTGCAGAAGACTATTTAGGCCGATCTTTGGAAGCGCAGCCACACCGGGGCGCAGTCACCAAGTTGCTTTTGTTCATACCGCGTTTGCACGTGCCCAGGCCAAGCGGTGCGCCAATCGGAGGCGCTTTCTGCAAGCCAAATGAAGCGCGCATCGCGCAGGACGTGCTCAAGTGTCCACGCTGCGTAGTTTGCCCAGTCAGTGGCGAAGCGAAGTTCCGCCCCGGGCTTCATCGCGCGCGCCAGTTCACCGAGAAAGGCGGGCTGGATGAGGCGGCGCTTGTGATGGCGCGCTTTTGGCCACGGGTCGGGAAACAGGATGTAGCAAAGATCGAGCGAGGCGTCCGGCAGCCGCGCAATCACATCGCGCGCATCGCCTTGATGCAGTCGGATATTCTGAGCGCCGCTTTCTTCGATGTGTCGCAAGCACGATGCGACGCCGTTGATGAACGGCTCGACACCTATGAAGCGCTGATCCGGCTGCGCTATTGCCTGCGCCACCAAATGCTCGCCGCCGCCAAAGCCGATTTCGAGGACAACCTCCCCCCTTGTGGGCGAGGTGTCGCGCGCATGCGCGACGGAGGGGGGGCGGTCCACCGCGCCAATGTCTGGAAGCGGAGGCGGGTCTGAACGCCCCCCACCCCCTGCCCCCGCCCCACAAGGGGGCGGGGGTTTAGAGAACAGCGCGTCCAAGTCGATCTCGCCATCTTCCGGCACAGCCAGATGCGGCAGCAGCGTTTCCATCAGCCCAGCTTGGCGAGGCTTTAGTGTCCGCGCTTTGATGCGGCCATAGGTACGGAGGGGGCGGTGTTCGTCCATCGGCGCGGGGCATAGCGCAACATTGCCGCCGCGCGAACTCGCCGCCCCTCCCTATATCTGCTACCTGAGCTGAAAATCCCCGGAGGAGACCCCCATGCGCGAACAACTCAATTTCTACATCGACGGCAAATGGGTCGCCCCGGCCAAGCCGCGCACGCACGACGTCATCAACCCGGCCAACGAAGAGCCCTGCGGCCGCATCTCGCTGGGCTCCGCTGACGACGTGAACAAGGCGGTCGCCGCCGCGAAGAAGGCGTTCGAGACCTGGTCGCAAACCAGCATCGATGAGCGCAAGGCCATCCTCGACAAGATCATCGCCATTTATCAGCGCCGCATGGGCGAGATGGCCGAGACCATTTCGATGGAAATGGGTGCCCCGATGCCGATCGCGCAGCAGCAACAAGCGCCAGCCGGCCTTGGCTATTTGATCGACGCGCGCAAGCAGCTCGACACATTCGACTTCGAATACGATTACGGCAAAGGCCGCCGCATCCTGAAGGAAGCCATCGGCGTCGTCGGCATGATCACGCCGTGGAATTGGCCGATGAACCAGATCGGCGCGAAGGTCGGCCCGGCGCTCGCCGCGGGCTGCACCATGGTGCTGAAGCCGTCTGAGCTTGCGCCGCTGAACGCCATTCTGTTCGCGGAAATCCTCGATGAGGCCGGCGTGCCGCCGGGCGTGTTCAATCTGGTCAACGGCGACGGTCCGGGCGTGGGCTCTGCCCTCTCCGCACACCCGGATGTCGACATGCTGAGCTTCACCGGCTCGACGCGCGCCGGCACGGCGGTGATGGAAAACGCCGCCAAGGGCATCAAGAAGGTCGCGCTCGAACTCGGCGGCAAGAGCCCGAACATCATTCTGGACGACGCCGATCTCCCGCAAGCAGTCGCGCGCGGCATGCTGCACATGGCCAACAACACCGGCCAAAGCTGCAACGCCCCGTCGCGCATGTTGGCGCCGAAAGCCAAGTACGACGAGATCGTCGCCATCGCAGCGCAGACGGCCAAGAGCATCAAGGTGCAAGCGCCGGATAAAGCTGAAGCCGGGGCCATTGGCCCGCTCGCCAACGCCAACCAATTCCAAAAAGTGCAAGGCCTCATTCAAAAAGGCATCGACGAAGGCGCCAACGCTGTCGCCGGCGGCGTTGGCCGCCCGGACGGCTTCAACCGCGGCTATTACGTGAAGCCAACCGTGTTCGCGAACGTCAACAACGAGATGACGATCGCGCGCGAAGAAATCTTCGGCCCGGTGCTTGTGATCATTCCGTACGAGACCGAAGAAGAAGCCATCCGCATCGCCAACGACACGCCGTACGGCCTCGCCGCCTATGTTCAGGGCAGCAGCCAAGAGCGCGTGCGCAAAGTCGCCCGCCAACTCCGCGCCGGCAACGTCCATATCAACGGCGCGCAAGGCGGTTTGGGCGCGCCGTTCGGCGGCTACAAGCAATCGGGCATCGGCCGCGAAGGCGGGCCGTTCGGCCTCGAGGAGTTCCTAGAAGTGAAGGGCGCCTACGGCTGGGGCGAGCAGCAAGCGTAAACGAGCTGCAAACAGCGGCTTCACGGCCCATTAGCTATGAACGGGCAGAGTGGCGGGACAATGATTCCGCCACTCGACCCCTTCGCGCAGAAGTTCGACTCGATCGACATAAGCGCCGGCGCTGCAAGCGCCTATGAGCAAGCCCTGGCGCTTTCGGCGCCGAGCGCGGCCGCACCTGAGACGTCGCCGCCTGGCTTTTATCTCTTGAACGACGCCAACGGCCGCTTCGTTATCGATCGCGACCTCGGCATCGTCTCTCTCCGCGACGCGGCGCTGCTCGCCAGCGAAAACGGCGCCGTTCACGGCGTGCGCATGCGCGTGGTCGAGAACTCGGGCGAAAGCTACGAACTCGACATGCAGCTGCGGATCACCGGCATGGTTCCGCAAATGGTCGGCGCTGAGGATTTCACGTTCGGCGCGGCTGCGCCGCGCCCGGCGCAAGCAGCGGCGGTCACGCCGGAAGCCGTGCGTCAGCAGATTTCCTGGGCCACATTCTCGGCGACGTACGATGCCGGCGGCGCACCCGCTTCACTGAGCACGTGCGGTGCAACACCCTACGGCGCGTTGCTCACGGCGCCGACGCCGCGTGTCAGCGTCAGCGGCGCGACCTTGGCGCTTAGCCAAACGCCGCTCCCGCCGTCAGGCAAGGACGCCGTCTGGTCGGTCTGACCGGCCATTGAATTTCACGCCCAACAAGCAGACAACGTCGCCACACTGATCGCGACGGAGCAGACGCTTGGCTGAGAAGAAATGGCGCAAACGCACGCTCGGCAATCGCCCGCTCGCGCCCGAAACTCTGATGATGGGCTTCGGCTACGATCCGATGTTGTCGGAAGGTTCGCTGAAGCCGCCGCAATTTCAGACGTCGACGTTCGTGTTCAAATCGGCCGAAGACGGAAAGAATTTCTTCGCCACCATTCAAGGCCGCCGCAAACTCGGACCCGACGAAGAGCCCGGCCTTATCTATTCGCGCTTCAACAACCCGAACCTCGAAGTCATCGAGGATCGTCTGGCGCTTTGGGATGAAGCTGAGACGTCCCTCGCCTTCGCCTCCGGCATGGCGGCGATTTCTACGGCGCTGCTCGCGTATCTCCGCCCCGGCGACGTCATTCTGCAGAGCCGGCCGATCTATGGCGGCACTGAAACGCTGATTCATTCGATCCTGCCGGAATTCGGCATCACACCCTACGGCTTCGAAGCCGAACTCGGCGCCGAGGAGATGCGCCGCGCCGCGCAGAAGGCCCGCGACAAAGGCCGCATCGGCGCGATTTTTGTCGAAACACCGGCGAATCCCACCAATGCGCTCGTCGATATCGCCGCCGCGCGCGAGCTTTCGAATGCGCTCAGCATCGATGGCCGCAGGCCACCGGTGATTGTCGACAACACTTTGCTTGGCCCGGTTTATTCAACGCCGCTGCAACACGGCGCCGACGTCGTGCTGATGTCGCTGACCAAATATGTTGGCGGCCATTCCGACCTAATCGCCGGCAGCGCCTCCGGTTCAAAAGCTATGCTCGCGCCGGTGCGCCGCATGCGCTCGACGCTTGGCACAATGGCGGACACGCACACCGCTTGGCTGCTGATGCGCTCGTTAGAGACGCTGAAGATCCGCATGGAGGCCGGCGCCGCGGGCGCACGCAAAGTGGCGGAATTCCTGCGCGAGCATCCGAAGGTGCAGAGCGTCTGGTATCTCGATTTTCTGCCAGCAAATCACCCCGACCGGCCGATCCACGAGAAGCAAAACAAGAATGCCGGCTCGACCTTCTCGTTCGAGGTCAAAGGCGGCGAAGCCGAGGCGTTCCGCGTGTTGGATCGGCTGCAGATCATCAAGCTGGCGGTCAGTCTCGGCGGCACCGAAACGCTGGCCTCGCACCCCGCCGCGATGACGCACTCGGGGATGCCGGCCGGCGAACTCGCCCGCTACTCGATCCGCCCCAACCTGATCCGAATCTCGATCGGCATCGAAAACCCGGACGATCTGATCGCCGACCTCGCCCAAGCGCTCGACGCGATTTAGTTCGGCGGCGGCTGCTGGATCGATTGCATGTACGCGATCAGCGCATCGACGCCCTGCGGATTGAATTGAAAGCCCGGCATCTGGTGCGTCACCTGAATGCCGTTGATCAATTCTTCCGCCAGCACGGTTTCGCTGTGGTTGGCGAGCGCGTAACGCAAGGGCGGCGCGGCGGCGTTCGGGCTATCGCCGTATTCGCCGACTGCATGGCACGCCGCACATTGCGCTTCGGCAATGGCGCGCCCGTCATCGGCCAACATCTCCAGCTCGCGCGCGACGCTGACGGCGTTCGGATCGGGAAGCTCGCCCGCGCTCGGCGGCGTTTGTTGTGCACACGCGGCCAAAGCCAGCGCCGCCGCCAGCGCGACCAAAACACGACCCATAACGACCTCCCGCTGCAACCGTGACATCTGAGCTTAACGCGGCGCGGCTCGTGATCCTATATCTTCGATCAATGTCGATTCCCGCGCCCTCTACCGATCCAGCCGTTGCGGAAGCGCACCAGGCGCTCGCAGATCGCACGCCCGTCGTGCTGCTGATCGGCCGCGCTGGCACCGGCAAGAGCCATTTCATCCGTTCACTCGTCGATCGCGATCCAACCTACCCGCAGGCGCTGCTGGCGCCGACGGGCCTCGCCGCCATGAACATTGGCGGCCAGACGGTGCATTCATTCTTCGGATTTCCGCCACGCCCGATGATCGGCAACGCCGAAAAGCCGCACTGGTTTTTCACGCGCACCGCGCGCGCCATCAACCGGCTCATCATCGACGAAGTCTCGATGCTGCGCGCCGATGTGCTCGACGCGATGAACCAGCATCTGCAAATCGCCCGCAAAAGTTCGCGCCCGTTTGGCGGCGTACAGATGTTGTTGGTTGGTGATTTCTATCAATTGCCGCCGGTGGTGCGCGGCGACGAAGGTCAGCTTCTCGAAGACGCCGGCTATGCCACGCCCTACGCCTTCTCCGCGCACTGTCTGCGTGACGCGCCGCTTGCGGCGGTGCAGCTCACCGAGGTGCACCGGCAAACCAATCAGGATTTCATCTCTATCCTTTCCTCGATCCGCGAGCGGCGCGGTGTCGAGGAAGCGGTGACGATCCTCAACACGGTTTGCCTCGATCGCTCGTTGCCGAAGCGCCCTGTTCTGCTCTGCGCGACCAATGCGGTCGCCGATCGCTACAACGCCCAGGGCCTCGCCAATCTGGAAGGCGCCGCCGCGCGCTACACCGGCGCGTTCGAAGGCGAGACGCCGCGCGCGCAAGGCGACCGCTTCCCGGCGCCGATGGAATTGGTGCTCAAACGCGGCGCGCGCGTGATCTTCACGCAGAACGATCCCGAAGGCCGGTGGGTCAATGGTTCACTCGGCACTGTTCGTTCGCTCGATGATGAACTCATCATCGTGGCGCTTGATTCCGGCGATGATGTCGATGTCTCGCGCGCGGTGTGGCCGCAAGCGCGCTGGACTTGGAACGCCAAGGAAAACCGCATGGAGGTGAAAGAGGAATTCAAATACGTGCAATTCCCGCTCGCCCCGGCCTGGGCGCTCACCATCCATAAAGCGCAGGGCATGACGCTCGACAGCGTCGAGATCGATCTCGGCCGCGGCGCATTTGCACCGGGCCAAACCTACGTTGCGCTCTCTCGCGCGCGCTCGATGGAGACCCTGCGTCTCACCCGCCCGCTTTCACCGCGCGATGTGCAGGTCGATCCCGCGATCGCCGAAGGGCTGCAGCGCCTGGGCGCCTAACCCGCCCCTTGCGCAGCTCGCGGTTGTGCGCTGTACAAGATCAGGGAGGCGGACACATGAAAAAAGCAATCTTGGCGGCGGCGTTCGCGTTGGCGTTGGCGTTGACTGCAGCGCCCGCACACGCACAAACCACCGATCCGGTCGCGACGGCGCTCAAGCAGTGCGTCGTGGCGTCAACCAGTCATGAAGACGGCGTCGTCACCGCGAGTTGGCTGTTCATCGCCATGTCGCGACACCCGGACCTGCCGCAATCGGCGCGCGTCAGCGACGCCGATGGGCTGGTGGCGAACCGGCAGATGGGTGAGCTGGTCAATCGCTTGCTGTTCACGTCCTGCGCCACCGAAGCGCGCGCCGCTGTGGCCGCCTTCGGCATGGAAGCGACGTTTCAAATCGCGTTCAGCACGCTCGGCGAAACCGCCATGGCGCACCTGATGAACAACCCGGATGTCTTGGCGAGCGTTATGCAACTTGGCGCTTACGTCGATCGCGATCGGCTCGTCGCACTCGCCACCGGCCAATAACATCTAGACGAACGGCCGGCGCGGGCTAGCAGCGTGCTCCGCACGGATCACGCCGTTATCGTCTTGCTCGACCAGCTTCACGTCATAGCCCCACAGCTCAGCAACGTGCTGCAGCACCTTCTGCGCGTCGTTCTCTTCCAGAACGATGCCGTCCAGAACGCGGTGTCCGAGAATGAGTTTGCGATCGCCCTCTAGGTCAACGTCGAGGATCTGAATGTCCGGATCGCGATAAGCGATGTCGTAATGCTTGGAGAGCGCGCGGCGGATATTGCGATAACCACGCTCGTCATGAATGGCGGCGACGTTCATCTCCTCTTCGCGCTCATCGTCGGCAACGCGGAACAGTCCGAAGTCGCGGATCACACGGGGCGACAGGAACTGCGAGACGAAGCTCTCGTCACGATAATTGGCCCAGATCTCGCGGAGCGTGCCGTAGGCGTCGTTGTTACCGGCGATGTCCGGCATCCATTCGCGGTCTTCGTCGGTCGGTTGCGTGCAGATGCGCTCGATATCGCAGCACATGGCGAAACCCAGCGCATACGGGTTGATGCCGCCATAGCGGCGATCGTCAAAGCCCGGCTGCAACACCACGCCCGTGTGCGAATGGATGAATTCAAGGAACGAGCCGTCGCTGATCTGCCCCTTCTCGTGCAGCCGGTTCATGATGCGATGGTGCACATAAGTGGCGCAGCCTTCGTTCATCACCTTGGTTTGCCGCTGCGGGTAGAAGTACTGGTTGATCAGCCGGACGATGCGCAGGATTTCGCGCTGCCAGGGCGCGAGGCGCGGCGCCGTCTTCTCTAAGAAGTAGAGCAGGTTTTCTTCCGGCAATCCGAGCAGCGCTTTGCGGCGCGCGTCGTCGTCCTTATCGCGCTTACGTTTGCCGACCGGCACCGTGCGCCACAGATCGTTGAACAATTGCTCGCCGTGCAGGCGCCGCTCTTCTTCCCGCTTCTGCTCGGAGCGTAAATCCGCCATGCGTTTGCGCGGGAAACGATGCACGCCATGGCTCTGCAACGCATGCGCCGCGTCGAGAACGCGCTCGACCTGTTCCAAGCCGTAGCGATCTTCGCACTTGGCGATGAAACCGCGGGCGAACTCGAGATAGTCGAGGATGCCGTCAGCGTCGGTCCATTGCTTGAAGACGTAATTGTTCTTGAAGAAATGGCTATGGCCGTATCCCGCGTGCGCGATCACTAGTGTCTGCATCGTCGCGGAGTTTTCCTCCATGATGTAGACGAGGCAGGGATTGGAATTGATGACGATCTCGTACGCCAGGCCCTGATAACCTTTGCGATAGAGCGCCTCGTTGCGCGCGAACTCCTTGCCGAAGCTCCAGTGCCGATAGAAGAGCGGCATGCCTGTCGACGCGTAGGCGTCGAGCATTTGCTCGGTGGTGATGACCTCGATCTGATTGGGATACGGATCGAGGCCCATCTCGTTGATGCCGATCTCGCCGCACGCTTCATGCACGCGCTTGATCAGATCAAAATCCCAATCGACGCCGTCGAACAGCAAATTGCCCTTGGCTAAGGTCGTCATCACGCGCCCTCCGCGGCGACGCCTTCGGGGCGGCGTGCAAACAATTCGCGGAACACAGGATAGATATCGCGGCGATGCTTGACCTTGCGCATCGCGAACGGCGCATCAACGGGTACGCGCCGATAAGCGCGCCACAGATTGGTGCTGGGTTCACCGGCGCCAGGATGATCATCCTCATCATCCATGCCGACTTCGACATAGGCGTAGTACTGGCAGATCGGCAGGATCGCATCGCGCAACTGCGCCAGCACCACGGCGTTGTCGCTCGATGTGTTGTCGCCGTCGCTAGCTTGCGCGGCATAGATATTCCACTGATCGACCGGGTAACGGTCACGCACGATGTCGGCCATTTTGAACAAGGCCGTCGAAACAACCGTCCCGCCGGTTTCGCGCGAATAGAAGAACGTCTGCTCGTCCACCTCGGAAGCTTCGTGCGTGTGGCGAATGAACACCACATCCACATGCTCATAGCGGCGATTCAGAAAGAGATAGAGCAGCGAGTAGAAGCGCTTCGCCAAATCCTTCATGTGCTCGTTCATCGAGCCGGAGACGTCCATCAGGCAGAACATCACCGCCTTGGCGATCGGTTTAGGATTAGACTCCAGCCGCCGATACCGCACATCGACCGGATCGATGTACGGAATGCGCTTCGAGCGCGCGACCAGCAGCTCCAGCGATTTGCGCTTTTCAACCAGCGCATCGAACTGGCCGCCTTCGCGTTCGAGCCTCTCGATCTCTTCCCGGAGCGCGTTGATCTCGTCCTGCTTCGGCCGCTTCAGCGCAATCCGGCGCGACATTGAATGGCGCAACGTGCGCGGCACTGAGATGCGCGATGGCGGGCCGGATGTGGAATAGCCAGCCTGGCGCCATTGCACCGCTTTCGCGCCGGCGATCTGGCGCTTGGCGAGATCGGGAAGCTCGAGATCTTCCAGATAGAGATCGAGATACTCTTCATCCGACAGCGCAAAGCGAAACTCGTCCTCGCCCTCGCCGCTATCGCTGGCTTGCGAACCTTGGCCGCCGCCCTGCTCCGGGCGCGGAATGCCGTCGCCTTCAACGTACTTCTTGTTGCCGGGCAGCACGTAATCGCGATTGCCGCCTTGGCGTGAGCGATGCAGGTGCGGCTCATGCACACCGCCGCTCGGGATCGAGACTTCGCCGCCCTTGCCGGCGTCTTTGATCGAACGCGTGCTCGACGCTTCCCGCACCGCCTTGCGCACTTGTGCGCGGGCGCGGCGCAAGAAGCGCTGACGATTGGCGAAGCTCTTGCCGCCGGGATTGAGCCGGCGGTCGATGATGTGCATGCGCCCGCCTTACCCTGCTTGCTTCACCCGCATGTACCACTCGACCAGCCGGCGAACTTGCCGCTCGGTGTAGCCGCGCTCGACCATGCGGAGCACGAATTCCTCGTGCTTCTTCTCGGTCTCGCCGTCCTTCTTCGAACCGAAGGTGATGATCGGCAGCAGATCCTCGACTTGGGAGAACATGCGCCGCTCAATCACTTCGCGGATCTTTTCGTACGACGTCCACGACGGATTCTTGCCGCCATGGCCAGCGCGTGCGCGCAGGGTGAATTTCACCACCTCGTTGCGGAAGTCCTTCGGGTTGGCGATGCCGGCGGGCTTCTCGATCTTCGAGAGCTCTTGATTGAGCAGTTCGCGATTGAGCAATTGGCCGGTGTCCGGATCTTTGAAGTCGATGTCTTCGATCCAGGCGTCCGCATAGTCGACGTAGCGATCGAAAAGGTTCTGGCCGTAGTCGTGGTACGATTCCAGGTACGCCTTCTGGATTTCGTTGCCGATGAACTCAGCATAGCGCGGCGCCAGTTCAGCTTTCACGAATTCCAGCAGCTTGGCTTCCTGCTCTTGCGGGTACTGCTCGCGCCGCACGTTCTGTTCGAGCACATACATCAAGTGCACAGGATCGGCCGCGACTTCGGTCGTGTCGTGATTGTAGGTTGCCGCCAGCACCTTGAACGCAAAGCGCGTCGAGATGCCGTCCATGCCTTCGTCGACGCCGGCGGCGTCTTTGTACTCCTGCAGCGTGCGCGCTTTTGGATCGACCTCTTTCAGGCTCTCACCGTTATAGACGCGCATCTTGGCGAAGGCGTTCGAGTTCTCGTGCTCCTTCAAGCGCGACAGCACCGAGAACCGCGCCAGCATTTCTAGCGTGCCCGGCGCGCATGGCGCTTCCGACAGCTCCGACGTGCGGATCAGCTTCTCGTAAATCTTCTTCTCTTCATCGACGCGCAGGCAGTACGGCACCTTGATCACGTAGATGCGGTCGATGAAGGCCTCGTTGTTCTTGTTGTTCTTGAACGATTGCCACTCGGCCTCGTTCGAGTGGGCCATGATGATGCCCTGGAACGGGATCGCGCCGATATTCTCCGTGCCGACGTAATTGCCTTCCTGCGTCGCTGTCAGCAACGGGTGCAGCATCTTGATCGGCGCTTTGAACATCTCGACGAATTCGAGAATGCCTTGGTTGGCGCGGTTGAGACCGCCGGAATACGAGTAAGCATCAGGATCGTTCTGCGCGTGCATTTCGAGCTTGCGGATATCGACCTTGCCGACCAGCGAACTCACATCCTGGTTGTTGTCATCGCCCGGCTCGACCTTGCCGACCGCGATCTGGCGCAGCCGCGACGGCAGCACTTTCGCCACGCGGAAACGCGTGATGTCGCCGCCGAACTCATCGAGCCGCTTGATGCACCAAGGGCTCATCAAGCCGCTCAGGCGCCGGCGCGGAATGCCGTATTCCTCTTCAAGCCGATCGCCCCACACTTCGGGATCAAACAATCCGAGCGGGTGCTCGAATACCGGGCTCATCGCATCGCCGGCCTTCAGCACATAGATCGGCTGATCTTCCATCAGCGCCTTCAAACGCTCAGCCAGCGAAGACTTCCCGCCCCCGACCGGGCCGAGCAGATAGATGATCTGCTTGCGCTCTTCCAAACCCTGCGCCGCGTGACGGAAGAACGCGACGATGCGCTCGATCGTCTCTTCCATGCCGTAAAACTCGGCGAAGGCCGGATAGAACCGCACCGTGCGGTTCATGAACACCCGGCCGAGGCGCGAGTCTTTCGACGTATCGACCATCCGCGGTTCGCCGATCGCCGCGAGCAGTCGCTCATGCGCGCTCGCATACGCCATCGGGTCATCGCGGCAGAGCGTCAAAAAATCCTGCAGCGACATTTCCGCTTCGCGCCGCTGTTCGAAAGAGCGGGCATAGCTGCGAAAGATATCCTCAGACATCGTGCCTCCGTCGCGCCCACCCAGGACTCTATATAGGTCCGTCCGAGCGTCGCTTAACAATAAGACATGCGAATCTGGCGGCCATGTGGTGGCCTTCGGCGCGCGGTCGCCGATCCGCCCAAGTGCGCACCGCTGAGGGTGACATGATTTGCGCCGACGCGGGCAGCAAAACTGGAAAAAACTTCGACGCCGCAACATCTGTGCAGCGGCGCCTGCGCCGCTTGCGTTGGTGGCGATTTGTTAGGCGCCCTTAACGATTTCAAAACTCTCGATTTTACGTGGCCTTAAGCACGTTCAGGCATGCCTGTTCGATGCTGAGGTGAGGCATCCGATGAGTGAGCAGTCCTGGGTTCTGAAAGGGATCGACCCTGACACCCGCGAAACGGCGGTTGCCGAAGCCGCGCGCCGCGGCATCAGCCTCTCCGACTACCTGACAGATGTTGTGCTGCAAGGCGCGTTGGTGGAGCAAATGCTTGCGCCCCAACAGCCCGAGCCGGCACAAACTGAACACACTGCGCCGGCGCCGCAGGAAAATTTTGTCGTCCGCCACCGGGTCGAAGCGCTTGAGCGGCGCCTGCACCTCTCGGTCGGCGGCCTCGATAACGCCATTCACGCACTCGACAGCTCAATGTTTGGCCTGGCCTCGCGCATCGACGAGGTCGAAGTGCTTGCCGCCGATACTGCGGACTCGCTCGAACAATCCATGCACGACGTGGGCGCGAACTTCGCCGCCCTGCGCAAGCGCATCAGCGACGCCGAAGAACAGAACGGCGCCCTCAACGAGGCCCACGAACATTGGGGCATCCAGGCGCACGAGCGCTTCGAGGGCATCGACCAGCGCATTGACGGCGTCGAGGACGCGATCCGCGCCGCCCACACCGCCACCGCGCAGGTCGCCGTTGCGCACGAAGCCCTGAAATACGCTGTCGCCGATGATTTCAGCGCTTTCACCCGCGAAACCTCGGACCGGCTAAGCGCCGGGCTCGATGAAGTGCGCGCCGCCGCCGCCCTCGCCGGCGAACAGGCCGACGCCGCCGTGGCGCACCTGATCATCGAGCTTCGCAGTGTCCGTGAAGCGCTGGAAAACCGCGTCGCCGAGGGCGTTGCCGAAACCCGCGCCAAGATGCATGCGGCGTTCGCCGACGCCGCTAACCGCATGAATTCGCTCTCGGATCGTGTCGAAGAATCCGAGCGTCACGCGCTGATCAGCATCGATCAGCTGCGCACCCAGATCGCGGACGTTGAAGACGCTTCGCAAACCGCGCTCGAAGAAACCGCCGAAACCCTGCGCCAAGCCGGCGCGGCGCTCGCGGCCGAATTCGCCCGCGCCACCCGCGACAACCAAACCGCGCTCGACAGCGTGCACAGCGACCTCTCAACCGAGATCGCTGAACTGCGCGAGCGGCAAGCCGCCGGCCTCGGTCGCCTGAAGCAGGTCGACACGCTTGCCGCCGCCAATGCCGCAGACATGGCGACGCTGCGCGACCTGCTCGACCGCAGCATCGCGCAAGCGGAAGAAAGCACCCACGCCGCGCTCGGCGAAGTACGCAGCGAGATTAGCAGCCAGATTGCAGCCGTAACTGAGCGCATGTCACACGGCGAACTGGTCGCCGCCGCCGGCCACCGCGTGCTGAAAGCTGACCTTGAGCGCGTTGAAGCCTGCACCATGGCGGCGCTCGAAAAGCTCGCCAACGATCAAACCGAAGGCACGACCTCGCTTGAGCGCCGGCTTGACCAACAAGGGCTTTCGGCTGACGGGCAGATCGAACAGATCCGCCAACGTCTCGACCATGTGGTCGAAAGCCAGGAAGCCTTCCAAAATGGCGTCCTCGCCCGCTTCAAGCTGCTCGACAGCGCTGTGAGCGCGCAAACCGATCTGCCCGCGCGGCTTGAGCGACTTGAGTCGACCGGCGGCAACCGCGCCATCGATCAGAGCTTCGACGAGCGTCTGCTGCGTCTCGAAGCGCTGTCGCAAAGCGACAAAACCGAGCACGCCATCGCCGCGCTGCGCGGCCAAATCGCCGGCCTTGCGGCGCAAGCCGAAGCCCGCGGCGAGGACGAACAGCTCGCACAAGAACTGCAAGCGCTGCGTCAGCAAGCCGAGGACGCCAATCAGAACGCGCACAATTTCACGCGCATGATCGGCCATCTCAGCCAGCAGCATAATGAAGCCATTCGCCAGGCCGACGAGCGGCTGCACAAGGTCGAACTCGCGGTCGCCGACGTGCGGCTCGAAAATCTCGCGGTCGATGCGAGCGCCCTGCTCGATCTCAATCAGCGCCTCGCGGCGATGGAATCGCGTCACGCTGAAACGCTCGATGTCCTGCGCCACGACATCTCGGTCTTCATCACCGACAATGTCCGCCGCCTGGAAACGCTTGAGCACACCGTCGATGGCGGCGTCTCCGACGAGGTGGCCGCGGAGTTCAAGGCGCTGCGTCAGCGCGTTGAAGACCGGATCATGGGCGTTGAGCAGCGCAGCGTTCGCGCGCTTGAGCAAGTCGCCGATACGATGGCGGTGCTCGAGCAGCGGTTCAGCGAAGAACTCTCGAACGTCAACGCCCGCAGCGCTTAAACGTAACGTGGCTCCGGCGCGGCCGGAGCCGGCAGCCGAGCGTCGGCTTCACCGAGCAACAAATTGCTGGCGGTCTCGAGTGCACGCAGCGCGGTATCTTGCGCCAGGGCGATGATCAGCCCGCGCCACGTCGCCGGGGCTTGAACCAAACCCTTCTCCACATCCGTCACAAAGCTTTCGGCGCAGCCTAGGACCGCGGCCAGCTCCTCGCGCCAGCGCGGGCCGAACAGCGCCCTGCCGGCGCCGGCCAATTCTCGGCCGCTCAAGGGATGACAATCCGGGCTCACCTCGCGAGCAGAACACGTTGCTGGTTGGCAACGATTTAATTTTGCTGCGGTTTCCCGCATAAGTTGTAAATATTACCTTAAGTTGTGCCGCGCCTCGCGCTTTTAATCTCTCCCTAACTCCCGGCGCGCATGGCTCAAGCGATGCTGAACCGGATTTTCCTGGCCTCCGCCCTCACTTTAGCGCTCGCCCTCGGGGTCTTTGCCCTCTCCCCGGCCGATCAGGCTCAAGGGGAACCGTCGAGACCGGCTCAAACACAGCAGGACTACAACTGGCGTGTCATCGACGGCGACACCTTCGAGGATCTCAACACCGGTGACCGCTACCGGCTGGTCAACATCGACACGCCGGAAACCGGCGGCCGCGCCGCGTGCGTTGCGGAACGCCAGCTCGGCGACCGAGCCACCAGCCACGCGCGCGCACTAATCACCGGCGCCGACAGCCTCGAAGTGCGCCGCACCGGCCGCATCGATCGCTACAACCGCATCATCGCCTTCATCGAAGTGAATGGCCGCGATCTCGGCGAATTGCTCATCGAAGACGGGCTCGCCCGGCCATGGCGCGGCCGCCGCGAGCCTTGGTGTGACGCCAGCGGCAACCTGTTGCCCTAGCCCCGCGCAGGGCAGCCGCCCGGCCTCCGCCCTTGTGCGCGCGTGCTTGCAGCCATATCCAAAGCGCTCTCCTCCCAAACGCTGAGAACCGCGCATGTCCGTCATGGACGAACTCACGAGCATCCTGGCGCTCGAACCTATCGAAGTGAACCTGTTCCGTGGGCAAAGCCCGAAGGAAGAGCGCTTCCGGATTTTTGGCGGCCAAGTCGTCGCGCAGGCGCTGACCGCCGCGTACAAAACCGTCGACACCAAGATCTGCCATTCGCTGCAGAGCTACTTCATCCGCCCCGGCGATCCGGCTGTGCCCGTGCTCTATCAGGTAGAGCGCTCGCGTGACGGCAAAAGCTTCGCCACACGCCGCGTCATCGCCATTCAAAAGGGCGAGCAGATCTTCAACATGGCCTGCTCTTTCCAGACGCCGGAAGACGGCTTCGACCACCAAAGCACGATGCCGCCCGCGCCGCGCCCGGAAGAGCTTCCAGACGACAACGATCGCTGGCGCGAAATCTTCAAAGACAATCCCAAAGAGCTAAAGGCCTGGACGCGCGACCGCCCGATCGAAATGCGCCAAGTGGACGCCATCAATCATCTCAAGCCGGAAAAGAAGTCGCCCGAACACCTAGTGTGGTTCCGCATGCGCGGCGATCTCGGCGACGATGTCGCGCTCAATCAAACCGCGTTGGCGTACGCCTCTGATTATTCGCTGCTCGGCACCGCCATGCGCCCGCACGGCGTTTCATGGATGAGCGGCGTGCAGACGGCGAGCCTCGACCACATTCTGTGGTTTCACCGCCCGACCAACTTTTCGCGTTGGCACCTCTACGTGCAGGACAGCCCCTCCGCCTCCGGCGCGCGCGGCTTCAACCGCGGCGCCATTTATCGCGAAGACGGCGTGCTGGTCGCATCAGCCGCGCAAGAAGGTCTGATCCGCTGGCGCGGGCAGTGACGCCCTAAGGCGTCACCACCTCAACCGGCAGACCGAGGCCTTCCAATTGCGGACGCACCACCGATGCGTCGCCGACGACAACCCAGACAAAACGCGACGGATCGATCACGGCGCGCGCCGCGGCGTCCATGTCGTCCGCAGTCATCGCCCGATAGCGCGACGCCACCGCTTCCCAGTAATTGTCCGGGCGGCTGTAGAGCGCGTTCGAGCGCAGCGCGCCGAGGATCGAACCAGCCGTCTCGTACGCGCCCGGCAATTGGCGAATATTGCCATTGATGGTGCGCACGTGCTCGGCGGCGGTGATGCCGCTCGTGGTGTTGAAGCCATTGATCTGCTCCAGCAGCACACGAATAGAATCGCCGGTGCGATCGGCCTGCACGGGGGCATTGATCACGTACGGCACACGCTGCTCGCGCAGCTGCACCACACCGCTCAGGCCATACGACCAACCGCGCCGCTCACGGATTTCCGTGTTGATGCGCGAGAGGAAGTTGTTGCCCAGCACCTCGTTGGCGGCGTTGAGCGCCAGCGTGTCGTCCGAACCGCGCTGCGGCAACACTGCGCCCGCATAGATGATCGATTGCGGCGATTGCGGGCGATCGACGATGACAATGCGCGGACGCTCTTCCGGAATGCCGACGCTGAAGTCCTTGCGGCCTGCCGGCGTTGCGCCGTCGCCGCGCCAGCTGCCGAACCGCGCTTCCAGCGCACGCCGCACTTCACGCAGCGGCCGATCCGACACGACAAAGATGCGCGCCGTTTCCGGGCGGATCCATGCGCGATGGAAAGCCGTCAGCGCGTCGCGATCGAGGCCGGCGACGGATTGCTCGCTGCCAAGCCCCGAGAGCGGCCGGCCATAGGGATGGTTTGCGCCGTAAATGATCGGCGGCAACGTGCGTTGGGCCAAGCCGTTCGGCGAGGTCGCCTCTTGCGCCACCAGCGCCAATTGCTGCTCGCGCAGGCGCTCGACTTCACCGGCGACGAAATCCGGACGGATGACGATGTCGGCGTAAAGATCGAGCGAGCGCTCAAGGTTCTCCGACAGCGCTGTCAACGAAACCGTCGAGCGATCGAGCGAGCCGAATGCGGCGATGCTCGCGCCCAAACGCTCCTGCTCTTCGGCGATCTGCATCGCGTCACGGCCATTTGCGCCGGCGGTCATCACCGACAACATCAGCCGCTGTGCGCCGAACGCGTTTTGCGGATCGGCGGCGATGCCTGCGTCAAAGTCGATCGCGATCAACGTCGCCGGAATGGCGTCGCGATGCGCATAGACGATCTCCATGCCGTTCGAGAGCCGCGCCCGTTCAACATCGGGGAAATCAAGATCGGCAATGTCGCCCACCGGCGGCATCGGATCGCGCGGCGTCACTTGCGGCGGCGTCGTGTCCGGCGCCGGCCGCGATGTGGCGCTCGCTTCTTGGTAAGGCGCACGCACGCCCGGATCGATGCGCATGGCGTGCACTGGCCGCGACAGCCACTCGTTTGCCGCGCCCTGCACCGAGGCCGGCGTCACTTCGCCGTACTCAAGCAGATTGCGCCGGAAGAAGTTCGGATCTTCCGCCAGCACCGCGCCGTTTGCCAACGCCACCGTCTTGCCGCTGAAACCGCCGATCTGCTCGATGTTAAACAGGCTTTGCGCCACCTGCTGGGTGGCGACGCGCTGCACTTCATCTTCCGTCGGACCGTTGGCGATGAATTCAGCAATGATCTCGTCCAGACGCCGCGATACCGCATCCACGTCCTCGCCCGGTTTCACATCCACCGATACGAAGAACATACCGACGCGCTGAAACGCCAGCACGCTCGAACTCACCGAAACCGCGGTCTGTTCGTCACGCACCAGAATGCGATCGAGCCGCGAACTGTTCAGCCCGCCGAGCACACGCGCGGCGACATCCAGCTCCACCGCATCTTCATGCGTCAGCCCCGGCACCGCCCAGGTGCGATAGAGCCGCGTGTTGGACACACGATCCTGCATCACATCGTCGATGCGCGCCGAGAGCGTCGGCACATCGGCGGCGGCGGGGATATTGTCCGGCCCACGCGGGATCTGACCGAAATAACGCTCGACCAACGGACGCGCTTCCTCGGCGTTGATATCGCCCGCCAGCACCAGCACGGCGTTGTTGGGACCGTAATTTTCGCGGAACCAATCGCGCATGTTCTGCACCGACGCCGCGTCGAGATCAGCCATCGAGCCAATGGTCGAGTGGCGGTACGGGTGCCCTTCCGGGAAGAGGCGCTCAAGAATGCGATAGAAGGCCAAGCCATAGGGCTGGTTGTCGCCTTGGCGCTTTTCGTTCTGCACGATGCCGCGTTGCGCATCGAGGCTGGTTTGCGTCAGCGCGCCGAGCAAATAGCCCATGCGCTCGCTCTCAAGATAAAGCACGCGCTCGAGCGCCGGAGTCGGCGCTGTCTGGAAGTAATTGGTGCGATCGAACCAGGTGGTGCCGTTCCAATTGGTGGCGCCCATGTCGCGCAGCGGCTCGATCAGGTTCGGCACGTGCTCGGTGCCGTTGAACAACATGATGTGTTCGAAAAGGTGCGCGTAGCCCGTCTGCCCCGCCGGCTCATCCTTGGAGCCGACATTGTACCAAGCGGCCACCGCCACGATCGGCGCCTTGCGATCCTCGTGGACCAGCACAGTCAGGCCGTTGGCCAATTCGAATTGTTCGTAGGGAATGTCGACGCCAGCGAGCAATTGCTCGACCGACGCCGGTTCGCGGGAACTTTGCGCTCCGGTGCTCGCGCACCCGCTCAGTGCGATCGCAGAAACCGCCATCGCCAGCATCAAACGCTTCATTGTTCCCCCTCCAAAAAGCTCAGCCCACGCACGTTAGCGTCGGCCAGCGTAAATGACCTAATGCAACTTCGACGAACGGGGCGGATTCATCGACGCGCTTTGCGGGCGCCCAGTACATCATCGCTAACAGGCTGTTAGTTACGCTCGGCTAAGGTCCCGCCCCGCTATGGCGACTAAATGGGTCGATAACACCGAGTACTTTGGGCCGGACCGCCGGCGCCGCTCCGCCAAACGGTGGAACGATCGACGTCGCCTGGACGAATCCGCCGACCTGCCGCCCTTGGGCGCGCTCTTGCGCCGGTTGCGGGTGCAAATGGTCAGCCTCACGCCCGAAGGCTGCGGTCACGCGCTCCAAATGCTGAGCGGCGCGATCAGCGAAGCCAACCGCCAGAACTTCCGTCAATGCGTCGCCGCGCTGCAAGCCGCCGACAGCATCATTCGGCAGAACGGGTCAAGCGGCGCGGCGCGCGCTGACGCTCTCCTCGTCGAAGCCATGGATCACGCTGGCGCCGGCCGCTGACCTCTAATCGGCATAGCCAAACCGCGCCGCCCACTGCCCCAGCAGCGGCAACACAGGCGCCATGTCCGCCTCATACCTGCGCCAACGCGCCATCGAGCGGGCGTAGAGCGGCTGGATAACCTGTCGCGCACTCGGCGTAGCAATATCGCGGCTTAGCGCCGTTTCGCGGTAGTTCAGCATCGCCGCGTCGAAGGGCACGCCGAGGAACACCGTGAGCGCGCGGGCAGCCGCCTCAAGATCGCTGACCACGTCCTCATAGCGCACCTGATGCAAATTGAGACTGAGCCGCGCGCGGCAGGCCAGCATCAAGCTCATCACCGCATCATAATAGGCGGCGGCGCGGTCGAGCTCCAAGAACTGCGCCATGCCGACATTCATACCGAAGCGTTGCTGATAACAGGACAACACCACATCACGCGGATCGCGCAGCGCGAAGATGATCTTGGCGTCCGGAAAGACCGCTTTGATCAAAGGCAACACGACGATGTTGAGCGGCAGCTTGTCGATGACCTGAACGCCGGGCGGAATTTCGTTCCGCGCCAGCACCTCGCGCCAGTAAGCCGATCTCACCGTCTCGATATCGTCGGGATGCAACGCATGCATCCGCGCCAACTTCTCAGCATCGGAAAACACTTCTGCCAAAGCCACGGAAAGATATTCCGTCTCTTCCAGGCACATCAGCTGCGGATGCGAGGACAAGATCTGATCCAGCAGCGTTGTCCCAGAACGCGGAAAGCCAATCAGGAAAACCGGCGCGGGATGCGCCGACTGCACCTCTGTGCGCCACGAGGCCGGATCAGCGCTTTCGACCAAGCGCGTCATCCGCCGAACGCCCTCCGGATGATAAAGATGGGCCTCGGCGTCTCGCAGCGCGGTGTTCTCGACGAGGCGCAGCTCATTTGCCGCCGTGAACGCCTGGAACGCACCCCGCGCATCGCCCGCAAGATCGCGCGCATCTCCAACCAGACCCCACGCCGCCGAACGATCAGCGCGCACCGCCTGCTGCGACTGCGCCGCCGCCAACGCAGCACGCTCTGCGCCCGCATAATCCTTCGCGCGCAACAACACCCGCGCCAGCGCCGCGCCCGCGATCGCGTTGCCGGCGTCAGCGGCCAACGCCACATTTGCATGGGCCCTGGCGCGCTCAAGGTCGTGACGCGCCTCATAGATGTGCGCCAAGCGCGCGTTCGCATCGCCATCGCGCGGCGCCAGCTTCAATGCTTGCCCGTACGCTTGCTCCGATGCGTCGAGTTTCCGCTCAGCAAGCTCAAGCGCACCCAGATTGCGCCAGCCATCGATCAACCCACGCTGCCCCGCCCGCGCGTAAGCCGCGCGCGCCGCATCAAGCTCGCCCACCATGCGCAGCGCCACGCCGTGCGCGTTCGCGACATTGGGATCTTCCGGCATGGCCGCGGACGCCGCATCGAGGTGACGGCGCGCCATCACAACGTCCCCGCCGTCGAGCGCGATGAGCCCCAGCAAAAACCGCGCGCGCCCGTCGCCGGGCCGTCGCATCAAGAGCTGGCGCGCCAGATCGCCCGCCGCCGCGCGGTCGCCGCGGCCATAAGCCTGCGCCGCCGCCTGCGCCAAGCGCCGCGCTTCCGGATCATCGCCCGCGTTCAACATCTTGTCTGATTAGCAGAACTGGAGCGGGCGATGAGATTCGAACTCACGACCCCAACCTTGGCAACGGTGAGCTTGCTTAGAAAAACGGCAGATATGTCAATGGGTTCGATGTCGTAGAACATCAGCTTCCCGATTTTCTCCCAGTGACCGTGCTAGCTGCAACGTCTTCCCGCATCGTCCAACCGTAAGCTCGTACAACGTCTCCCAGATCAGCGGTTCCACTGTGCATGTAGCGGGCGACGAGTTTCAGATCGGTCCACCCGCCGTGTACCTGAACAAAGGTGATGTCACGAGTGACGGCGTACGCCCAGGTCGCCCAGGTGTGCCGGAGAGTGTGAACATGCAGACGCGGGACAGATGTTTGCTCGGCGACCTTGAGGATCAGAGTGCGGTAGGCCTCATTCGGACGCTGACCGATTGGCATCGTCCGGCACAGCCGTTTCAGCCGCTTCAGTTCTTCGTTGTCCGCACGATCGGCAGCGGAGCGAGTTTCGCGTTCGGTGATTTTCCAGAGAAAGTCATTGACCGCTCGATAGTCCCCCCAAGGCTTACCCTTGGAATTGAGGAAGACGTGGCCCTTGCTCCGGATCGGCCAGACATCGCGAACACGCTTTTGCAGCACGACGCTCCGTGGAGCGGCTGTTTTTGTATCCCGCTCCCATAGGGCTACTGCACGCTGATCGGGCGAGACGTTGTTCCACTGGAGCCCGATGAGTTCGCTCGCACGGGCACCAGTGCCGGTGTACGCTGTGATGAGGGCGGCGAGATGTTTGCAACGTTGCAACCACCACTCGATCTCATCGGGCATCTTCCAGTCAGGGGGAACGATATCGACCTTCGGACGCCGTAGTTCGATACCGGCGTACTGATACTTTTTCCGCTGCCGTTTAGCGTGGTTCAACACCGCAACAACTGGCGTGAAAATGGAGCGGTCAGCGGTGGAACCTTTTACATTGGGCTTAATCGTTCGAACCAGATCGTTGACGACGCTCTGATCGATTTCGTCCAGCAGCATGTCCCCGAACCGAACGGCTCGGCCATTCACATTGAGGACCGCCGTCAAAATATCTTCGAGATATCGAGCCTCACCACCGCTTTCCATGTAATCGATCGAAGCTTCGGCGAAGGATCGTTGTGCCGCTTTTCCTAGGATACGCTCTTCGTAAATTTCTCGTTCGAGCTTTTCCCGAACGCCTTCGGCTTCTTCTTTGCTGCGAGTTCGAGCGCTTTGGTCAACGACGATTCCGTGGTGCGTGCCCCGAATGTGGAACCACCCCGACTTCCGTTGGTAGACTTTGAGTGCCATGGACTTGCGTTCAGAAGGTTCAGAAGTTGGGCTTGGTGGGATGCTGTAAGGCGACGGCGTCTCTTAAGTCTCAAGCACAGCCCATGTTGGTCGATGACCCGCCGGATTTGACGGATCGGGAAGCCAACAGCACGTGCAAACTCGATATCGGATATGGTCTCGATCATGGTGTCGTGTCAGTCCCGTGCCGGCTGATTGCCCGAAACGCCGCGTCCCTTGCTGCTTTGGCTTCACGCTTCAATTCTCGCCAACTTTCCTCGTGCTCATCTCGGGCGAGACCGAGGTAGACGTTCAAGGCCTCAACCTTCTCGGCCATGTGCGGGTCAAGATGCCTCTTCTTCAGTTTGGCGATGGCCTCGCTTAGCATCTCAACCTGCACCCGATTGGGCGGCGGCGACTTCTTGCCGAGGCTTTGCAGATAATCCCCCGCGTCTCCTTCAAGATTGAGTTCCTCGGAAATTTCCCTTGCGATGCTCCACAGGGCTATCGCAGCTTCAGTGTTTTCCGTCGGGACTAAGAGCCGATCTGTGGCGTCGCTGATGGCCGCTCTAAGGAGGCACTCGATCAGCACCAAGCGGGCATTGCCTCCCATGTCAGGCTCAATTCGGTCGATGGCCGACAATCTCGGGGCAACGATCGACAATGCTATCGAGGCGGTCTCACGAGCAGCCGGGTCAAGCTTCAATGCTCGCATCTGCAAGGCTTCTTCGATCAACTGGACGACCATGTCATTGAACGTGCTCTGCTCACCGATCGCCAGTTGCTCGACGGTGGCGCCAAGCTCAGGGGTCATTCGAATAGTGCGGGGCGTCCGATCTCGAACGGCGGTCTGACGTGGCAAGATGATGCTCCTTGGCATCCGATAACTGGATAAACTGCATCTAAACGGAATCCACTCGCTCTGCAATAGAAATTTGCGGTGCCAGAGCGGTGGCGGGGGCCATTGCACAAACGTTCGTATTCGAGAGCCCTGCCCGGGCCACTGCCGGCCACCCCGTCGAGACTCCTAATCGCCCCTCAAAACCCTCTCTCGTAATTGACTCCCTCACAATACCCGTATAGTACCGTTTTTGAGAGATGATCGGAGATGGAATGGCCCTCGTCGGGTACTGCCGCGTCAGCACGGGCCAACAGGACCTCGGTCTTCAAACCAGTGCGTTGAAGAAAGCCGGCTGCAAGAAGCTGTTCTCCGAAACGGCGTCCGGCGCCCAACGCGATCGGCCCGAACTCATCAAGGCACTTGAGTACCTGCGTGAAGGCGACACGCTCGTTGTCTGGAAGCTCGATCGTCTAGCTCGCAGCCTGAAGCAACTGATCGACACCGTGGAGCAGCTTGGCGAACGCGGCATCGGCTTCAAGAGCCTCACCGAGAGCATCGACACGACGACGCCGGGTGGACGCTTGGTATTTCACGTGTTCGCCGCGTTGGCTGAGTTCGAACGCGGCATCATCCGCGAACGCACCATGGCCGGCCTGGAGAACGCTCGGCGTCTGGGTCGCAAAGGCGGACGTCCTCGATCGATGTCATCGGATGACATCGCGGCAGCACGATTGTTGTTGGCGTCGCCGGACATCACGGTGGAAGCAGTGGCTGAACGCATGGGCGTTTCGCCGGCTACTCTGTACCGATACTTTCCGGGTGGGCGTCAGGGGCTCTAGGTGCCCTTCATATTTCCACGTTCTTCGGAAGCTTCCGGACCACGGCGCCAAACAGCACTTCGGGGTCGAGCTTGAGGGCTCTGGCGATTGCATAGAATTCGACAAGATCGACGCGACGAACACCCTGCTCGATCGAAGAAATGAACGGCTGCGGCTTACCCAGCCGCTCTGCCAACTCGACTTGGGTCACGCCCGCTTCCTTGCGAGCCGCGACAAGCACCTTCACGAAGGATGCGTATGCGGGCGTGAACTGCGACTTCGGCATCGGCTGGCGATTTCTCGAACCAGCCGCTTGGCTATATCGCGTTTCCGATTATATGATCTTCCAATATTTTGGAGGATGGGTTGGCCAACTATTCCATCGTGTGTCCGCATTGCAGTGCGACGGGCCAGTACAGCATCAGCGGTAGCTTCGGAAACACCCATTTGAACTGCAAGGCGTGCTCGAAGTCTTTCAAAGTCGAGTACCGCGATGGCCGGATCACACGGACTCAGAAATGAACGGGGCCAACCGCTCTGCCCGTGAAGCAGCACGGGCCTTTGATGAGGAAATCTACCAGCAGTGGCTGGAAGTTGCAGCGGCCAAGGAACCAATGCCGTTCCAATTCTGGGCATCGAGGCAACCATCTGGACGACTGCTGACAAAAAACGCGGTCTACCTCGCCGTCCGATTGGACCGCGTTTACGGCGGGCCAGCGATTGTGGATCGCTTCTTTGAACGAGGCTTAAAGCACATCGTTCGGGAAGACATCTGCCGGGCGCCTGATATTGGCAGCCACTTTGACGTATATCGCATCCTTGAGAAGCGAACCTTGGCTCGACGCGAGATCACGAGACAGCAAGAAAGGATCGCTGAATTGCGATCTCAGGCCGCCAGCCGATCCGGCAAGCAGGCTCAACACCTCGAACAAATGATCGAGGACTGCCGCCTGTCAATTGAGCAGACTCAGAATGAGGTGACGACCATCCTTCAAGAGCAGGCCGACTTGGCACGGAAGTCGGGTCTATTGCGTTTGACGCAGCAGTACGCCGATTTGATCTGGAGCTACTGAGCCAGCGTGCTCACCAATTCACGAGCTATGAAACGCCGCGTTCCTCTCACGTGCTGTCTCCAAGAACCGCCCCACCCTCGGCCTCCAATAGTCAGCCGAGTAGCCGATCGACGACGGGTGATGCGTGTGGCCAGCCAAGCAACTACCGCCGTTGTACTCGTATCGATAGATTGAGCCGAGACCATCTTCATCTCGCTCGACAAGCTTGGCGCCACGATCACTCATCAGGTCCCACGTGGTCTGCCCTACCACCACGATCGCCTCCGGCTTCAGATCATCTAGCACGGCGTGGAACGCGTCGGCAGATTCCGCAAACTGTTTAGCGGTCGGCCTAACGCGGGATTGGCCCGGCACGAATGACTGCACGTAGTTGTAGAAATTCACCGAGGTCCAGAACCGCTTGAACTCGTCTGACGACCAGTGGGCACCATCGTCATTGAAGGTCGCATAGATGTTACCGAAGAAACGCTGATACCTCTCGGGGTTCGTACCGTACCGAGTGACTATACTGGTCGTGAAGCCCGGCCATTTCTCGGGCGGCGGCGGATCGTCTTCGTCATAGTGGGACTCAGCGACAACCATTAATCTGATGCCGTTGAAGCGTGGATCACCAGCGGGCTTCCAAGGAAGGAACGTGGGGCTCATGTGTTCGTCATCCGCCGTCCAACAAACCACCAATGCGACAAGTACATCGTCGCCACGGCGACATCGATCGGCGCCCAGGTTTCACGATCGAATGACACGAAGACCAGCGGGTTGAAGAGCAACGCTACCAGCCCGAACGCAGTCGCCCATGCCTTATGCTTCGGCCAGCTTTGAAACGCGATGATCGCCGCCGTCAGGCAAACGACCAGCCTAAGCAACGTGTAATAGCCATACGGCAGTTGGAGCAACGCCAGCACCAGCATCGCAGCGGGTATGAGCCAGAGGGTAACCATCGCCGATCACCCACAACTCGAAGCGAACTGAAGCATGTAGTGGTAGGCCTCACCACGTTCGCTGAGAGCGATCGGCCTGGGCCTCAATGTCGCTCCGACGCCAACATCGAACGCTAACTCAGATTCAATCGACGGACAGCAGGTCGCATCGTCTTCATCAGGCAACAGAGCCTCGGTGGAATGGGACGCCCTCGAACGCCGGAGCCCACCGCATACGTCGCGCACATGCGCGGCAGCGCCACTCGCATCTCAGGACGGATAAGCTCGCGGAAAACTGGATTACGCGCCTTCAATCGCTGCTAGACACACCCTAAGCCGTTGCGCCAGCGGTTCAGATGGCGCCATTTGAAACCCAGCCTCGCCCGGGCGCTCTAGTGCCTCGATGGCATTACGAATATCAGGTATCGCCACCTTCGCTCTCGGTCCTATACCGACAAGCGAGCGGCAGGCTGCAAGAGAAACTATTGGGTCGCGAACGGCTCGGGAAAGATTCTGGATTGTCGCGTCGGTCACAAGCGCCGGAGCATCAGAATTCTCGATTGCTTCAAGCACAGAGTACGAGCCGCGCACACGCTCTTGAACATCTGTCAGCGGGTCCGCCATCCGCTGACTCAAACGTTCGATCTCAGTCGGGCTCAACTGCATGCTTTCCGTCTGAGGCGTAGAACACGCGGCAATCATGGTTGCCGACAAAACAAACCCGATCTGAGTTAGCCTGAATGGCATGTTATCTCCCTTGTCACAGCATTGCTCCCTCCAGAAAGATTTGGATCGACAGTCGATGACAACAGGCCTCCAGACTGAGAGACTGTACCGCTACCAAAGACACTTGGCACAGTTCGGCCAGGGTAGAAGCGCGCGGTCGCGGTGATATTCAGTGTCCCTACGCCGCTCTCAATCGCGAAACGATCGTCATATCCAGCGATGCCATTCGCGATGTCGTAGTCCCTGCCCTGCGTGTAGCGCCCGCCCGGTGCCACTAGCCACGTGGGCGAGGTTTCCCAAAAGTGCGAACTCTGCTGACGCCCCGTTCCTGCATGAGTGAACGTGGACTGAACCTCCTGAATGATGACACCACCGGTAGGCGATGCTCCCGATAATACCCAGTAGATATCAACTGGACATTTGCCATTTTCGCCGGCGACCGCTTCATAACCCAACCTTACTCGACGGCGACGCTCTACTCGTTGCTTGGGCTCACCATGGTAGTTGGCAACGGCCCCGACTCCCAACCCGCTAAACAGGTCGAACGGATTGAATCTGCAGTCCGGATAGCAACCCCGCACACCCCACACGGTAATACCGGTATCTTTTTTTGGCTTTCGAGTGCCCCAAGCCTGCAAGCCGAGCGGGTCAACCACATTGACGGGATCGCCGCCGACATAAGCGTACAGGTTCAGCCCGCCTACGTAGCCGATCGGATCGGTTTGGAGAAAACGACCGAGCAGCGGCTCGTACGCGCGGGCCTTATAGTGATAGACATCAGCGCCATCGAGCCAAATTTGACCGGTGAACTGAAAGCGCCCTGCGTTGCTTGCCCCCGGTCTTCCGTACTCGTCGTAGCTGTTGATATTCAGCGCATCGCCGTCTGCGTCGGTAACAGCGATGACGGAGCCAAGCTGATCAGCGACGAGCCAACGCCGGTCGCTTGTGTCGTCGCCCTCGTACCAGACGACAGGCTCATCGAACGCGGACCCGTGCACGTAGCGGCGCTGCATGACGCCGCTGGTATTGTATTCTGCGATCAGGTCCACGCCGTCGTACAGGAAGCGCGTGGTGACGCTCGACGCAGTCTCCTGGTAGAGCCGCCCGCCAGGATCGTAGCCGAGCGTGGCGCCGTTAGCCGATGTCAGGCGGTTAAACGCGTCGTAGCCGTAGCTGGGACCACCGCCCGCGATGGCGGTGAGGTTGCCGCGTGCGTCGTAACTCACGGCGTCGGCATCGACGGTCGTGTACTGGTTCAAGCTGTTGCGAGCGTACGTCTCGGCGCTGATGGCCGGCTGCGCCCAGTCGTACGCGGTGTTGCTGCTAGAGCGGGTGATCGCTTGGCCGGACGCGTTGTAGGTGAAGCCGAGGGTCTGATCGCTAGCGCTAGACGCGAGGTCCTGCTGCAAACTCGTCAGCCGAGAGACGGCGTCGTAGCTGTAACTGGTCGCAACGCCATTGCCGCGCGTGATCGACGTCCGCCGCCCCAAGTTGTCGTAGGCGTACGTGGCCAGCACGCCGATGCCGGAGCCGGCACCATTTTCGCGGATATGCGTCACAGCATTGGTGAGGTCGAAATCGTACTGCGCGTAGAACGTATCCGGCCACGTCACGCGGGTGCGGCGTCCAGCGATATCATACTGGTAAGCCACCGTTCCCAGCGGTCCAACAACGCTGGTGTTGCGGCTGAGCTGGTCGTAGGCGAAGCTCAGCGTCTGCGATGATGTCGCCGTCGAGATCATCCGCCCGAAATTGTCGTAGGCGTAGCTGAGATCGTCCGTCCCCGAGGGCGCATCGACAGCCGTGACGCGATTGAGATTGTCGTAGCTGAAGCCGACAGTGTTTCCGTCGCGCAGCCGGTGCTGGGTGACGTTGCTGTTGAGATCGTAGCTGAACTCTTCGTAGTCCGTCGAACTCCAACCGCCGCCCACCGGGTCCGGGTATCGGATTTTGCGCAGGCGATTGATCCCGTCATATTCATAAGCCGTGTTGGCCGTGCCGCCGATGGACTCCAATTGCCCGTTGTCGGTGTAGAACTGGATCAGCGCATAGTGCTGGAGCGGCGTGCCGTAGGCGCTCTGGATATGCGTGAGCCGATTGGCGCCGTCATAAGTGTTGCGGCTGATTCGGTCGGGGCCGTTGGCGCCCTCCGTACTCAACGTGCAGGCCGCCGGCAGTGAGCCGAACACCGCCGGGTTCATCCGCGCGGCGGTGCAGAGCAAGCGGCTGGCGCTGTCGTAATTGTACTGCACCACGGAATAGGTCGTCCCGCCGGCGATCAAACTGTCCTGCGCCCTGCGGCCCGCGCTGTCGTAGCTGACAGCAAGCTGCTCCAAAGATGCGAACCCAGCCCAGTCCGCATTTGACGGCGAGTCCACTGTGCCGCGCTCAACTGATGTCACTTGCCCATCGTTGTTGTAGCTATAGCGCACCGCTCGATGCAGCAGCGATCCGCCGCCATCGGGATCAGGGCCGATGACGCCGACACGCTGACGCACGACGTCATAACGAAACCAATTGGTATCCGCGTCGCCTGACAGCGGGCCATTCACCGAAACAACATCGCCGACCGCGTCGTACGTCGATGTGGTCGTCGCCGTCAGCGATCCATTGCCGGCGCCAGAAGCGACGACGGTCGGCAGCAAATTGTTGGCTTGATTGGAGGCGCCATAGGTTATCGTAGTCAGCGTCTCGTCCGCGTCGCCCGAGCAGGAGCCGGTGGTCGCGCAGGATGAAACAGAGGTCAGCCGATAAACCGGCGTCGGCGCCTGAACGATCGTGCCGCCGCTGTTCTTGTACCACGCGGACACTTGCGAATAGACATAGCGCGTTTGCGGTCTGACACCTGATCCGACAGGAGTCGATCCGGAGGGGGCCGGCGACGTGACTGTCAGCACACCGCCGTGCGTGGAATCGTAGGTGTAATCTGTGCGAAAGCCACGCGCGTCCGCAATGGAGGTGGGTAGATTGCAGGTGACGACGTTTGCGCAAGTTGTGGGATACTCAGCGTTAAAGACATCGAACGGGCTGGCGCCTCCCAGAGAATTCGGGAACTGCCGTAGCCGTATCAAGTTGCCCCGGTCGTCGTACGTGTAGCGGAAATAATCACCCAACGGAGCAACGGTGCTGCTCAGCCGATTATTGCCGGCCTCATAGGTGTACTGCGTCACATCACCTGTGCCGTTCTGGTAAGCGACGACCCGCGAAATGCTGAGGTTCGACACGAACAATTGCGTGTGCCCGCCCGGCTGGGAAACCGTGGTGGTGCGGATGTGTCCATTGTCGCTATAGGCATAACCCCACACGCCAGAGCCGCGTTCAACTGACTCGACGCGGTCCTCATTGTCGTAGGTGATGATGACGTTGTCGCTGGTCCCCGTCGGCAATCGAATGCCGGTGATGCGATCCCCGGTGAAACTGTAACGGACAGTGCGCGACGCGGCGTCCGCCACGGTCTCCCAAGTCGGGTCTTCCGGATCGTCGGCATCGAACGCAAGCGTCGGCCACGTCTGCGACAGGCCAGAGCAGCCGTTCGAGGCTGGGGCGCAATAGTCGATGGCGTTGTTGAGCCCCATGACTTCCACCAGAGTGATGCCGGTGGCGTCTGCGGTGTTTGAAGCGTAGCGAAAGTTTAGCTGATAGCCGAGCGTGTTGGTCAACGACTGAAGCCGCTGCGCCAGGAAGCCCGACGCCGTCAGCGTCGTATAGGTAAACGTAAAGACTTCGCCCGTCGGCAAAGTCACAGTTGTGGCTCGCCCTTCATTCGCTTGCGTGGGCTGATCGCCAGCCAACGCTTTGTCGTAGACAGCGATGGCGCCAGAAGACGTGGTATAGGTGTAAATCTGTGTGGTGGAATTGTAGGTGAGCGTGCCGCCCTGCTCTTCATTCGATGAGAACACCCCGCCAGATAGCGTGAAAGTTTCCGAACTGCCGAACAGCGTGACAGTGTAGATGGAGTTCTCAAGATTGATGCCACTCGAAACGTTGTCGCGCCAATCCTGAATATTAGAGTCGTATGTGCGCTGGTAAGTCAGACCGCCCATGCCAGGCTGCCCGATCGCGATAGCTGGCGACTGGATGAAAATGGCGCCGCTGATCACCTCAACGCCGTTCGGATCGAAGCTGTACTGCGTGGCGGGCGGCGGCACTGATTGCGCGCCGGCGCGACCGACAAACGTCAACGCAAAGACGGCGATCGCAAGTAGAAAAGCAGGATGAGAGCGAATGCTTCGCTGCCGCACGCTTGAAGTCGTGTCCAAAACACCGGCAGCGCAAGTCATGGAGCCCTCCACGTCCCGAAGCTTGACACCCGTGGTAATTCACGCTTCTCCTGCGAGTCAACCTAGAAGCGAAACGACGCGTCTAGGTGAAGCGATGTTGCGGAAACGTGGAGGACGGCATGGACGTCTCACGACGGCGCGTGTTGGCGACGAGCGCAGTGGCATGTTTGCTTGGCCATACAACAGCGGAAGCCGCGACGACTGCTACTTATCAGTACGACGCTTTAGGTCGCCTAGTGCGCGTGACCTTTAACGACGGAAAGTTTGTTGTCTATTCGTACGACGCTGCCGGCAACCGAACCATCGTCATTCACTCGGATGGCAATACTTTCACTGCGACCTTGCAGATCACCGGCTCGGGCCCGGTCAACTTGCGCGATGTAGCAAACACGGCGGGCTACACCGGCGCGCAGCATGCGAACATCACATTTCAAGTGGGATCGGCGGTGACGATCACCGGCACTGGCGGACCAGGAGATGGCGGCGCTGGCATCGACACCGGCTCATGGTCATCTGACGTCTTGAACATCACGCTTGCACTGCAAGTCAGCGGCAAAGTGTACGGCGGTGGAGCCGGTGGCGGATCAGGCGCGGGAGATGGAAGTCCGGGTTCAAACGGAGCGAAAGGCGGTGATGCGATCTACTGCCGCGAAAATCTCTCCGTGACCGTGAACTCGGGTGGTCAGGTGCGTGCCGGCGGTGGCGGCGGTGGTGGCGGCGACGCATGGGTTAGAAGCGTCGGTGGAGAGCCAATCTACTTCAATGGCGGCGGCGGCGGCGGCGGATTTCCGAACGGGCACGGTGGGCCTCATGGTGGCGCTACGGGGAGCAACGGCGCCAATGGAACGACGAGTGGCGGGGGCGTCGGGGGAAATCCAGGCAATGCAACGCCATCAACACGTATCAACGGCGCCGGCGGCGCCGGAGGAGGAATCGCAGGTGCCGGTTCGATAGGCGTCGGCGCCAGCGGAAGTGGCGGCAGCGGGACATGGACCAGTGCAGGTGCAGGCCTCGGCGGCTCCGCTGGGTACGCGGTTCGCAAGAACGGTAAGACTGTCACCGTGACGAACAACGGCACGATCTCGGGGACGGTCGGCTAACTCCGTCAGACTAAACCGAAGGCAGAGCCTGTCCAGAACAATACGCCTCAAGAAAAGACGGGCGTAAGCTAGTCCAAGAACCGCTCGCACACCGCCTCGATCTCATCCTGACCACCACCACCTAAACAACGCAGCGAAGACAGGCACTCTTCGGCCCGCTCGTTCCAAGCCTCAGCTTGAGGCCGACCGATACCATGAGCGGCGAACACCGCACGAATTCGAGCATCGGTGGCGCCGGTGACCCGTAAGTTCGCCGCACCGCGAACCTCATCGACAATAAGTCCGTGCATCCGTGGCCGCACTGAGATAACCGCCGGCTCTTCGCCACGCCACGTGTAGAAACCGACGGCGCCGGCGATGATTTCTTCCGCGAAAACCCGAAGACAATTGTTGAACTCGATCGCCACGTTGCGAAGCTGGGCCAAATCAGAGACCGGCTGAACCAGTTCGTGATCAACTCGCGGAAGCATGGGGAAACCCTGGCGCCGGCGAAAGTCCTCGATCAGCTTTCGATAGAAGTTTTCCCGGCATTCGTTCGCGGCAAGCGTTTCCAGGAAAACATCCGCTTCGGCTTCAGTCTTGAGAACATGAGAAAGCACTTCCGCTTCGCGATGGTGACGAATGTGTTGCGTGACGCGGACGGTACGCAACGTGGGTGTCAGCCGTACCAAGATAGCCACCAGCGACGGGTGGATGCGTTCAGCATGCTGAAGCGTTTGCTTGGCCTTTCGGCAGCCGAAAAGCTCCAGCAGGTCCCGGTATTGATCTGCGGTCCACATCGGTAACGGCATTCGTGAGAGAATGCCTTCAATCCCCGTGGGTGCGGGCTCGCCTAGCAACGCGGCGGCGTCGGCCCACTTCACCGCCGTGAGACGACCTAGGTCGATGTGGTCGAGCCGGCTGCTGACCAGTGTGAGACCCAGCAGATGCATGCGTGCTGGAGAAAGCTCAAAGAAGCCGTGATGTGGAAACGGAAAAAGCTCCGCGACATCTTCAGCACAGGCAGACGCTAACGCCTGAATGGCACCGGAAATGCGGTTCGAATGTTTGGAGCGGAGACCGACAGACATCGGTCTGGCCAATTATACGGATCAACGGAGATTTTCAACCAGCGATTTTGAACGCGGCGTGACCTCAGACCGAAAAGTCCAAACCTCCACTATGTTTTGCGACGCCCAGGATCGAGAACATCAACGCGAACATCACCGCGCCAACTCGCACGTCGCGGAGCGCACTCTCTGGCCCGCCTGCCATGAAGCCAGTTCGGCTTCGCTAAAATCCACGCCGCTTGTGACGAAGTGATCAAAGAATGCTCCGTCTTTGAATGCGGTGTCGCGATCTGTATCCATAAGCGCCCGACGTATCGCTTCCTGATCTGCGTCGCTCATGCATCGGATGAAATTGATGACGCGGCATAGAAACTCTTCGAGACCAATCCGCGCCGCTATCCACTCGCCGGCACAAGAAGTCAGTGTTTCCCAGTCCGCGTCTCGGACCCCTTCTAGACGTCTTCTGAAACGCTCGACGTTCGCGACGTCGCCAAAAATCGCCAATAGCGTATGCTCAAGCGATGCGCCGTTTCGACTGGCGGCATCCAAGATATGCCTCACGTTGTCTCGGTCAGCACCGGCCTTCTCAAGAACCGTGGCCAACATCACCAAAAGGGTCGGATTCTGCGCCACGCACACATGATCAATGAGTGCCTCGACGCCTTCCGCTCGATCAAAGAAGTCACCGACGAACTCCCCCAGCAACATCGTGGACCTCAAACTCCAGAGCAGATCACTTTCGCGATGTTTGTAGGCCTTCTCTTCAGCCCATAGGTCGGCGAAGCGATCGCCAATCCATTCTCGAAACACTTCGTCCCTGCATTCGCCGATGAGATCGACACAAGAATGGAGGGAAGACTTGCTCGCGGCGATCGCCTGCAATAGCGAAATCCCCTGCTTCAACAAATGCCTTGATGGATGATCTGCTACGTAGCTACTCGTTTGTTTAAGAAGCGCCTCAGGGACTGGGTCCCCACTATGAGCCCAGTACGTTATGGGCTCGACACCAAACATCGTCTCCCAGAGCCCACGCTCAAATCTATCCAGTTGAACAACATCCACTCTGTCACGGGCAACACTACCTCTGAAGTGCTCTGACCCGCCGCAGACGTGTCTATCGCTCCAAGCAGTAGCCGCGATGAAGCTCGCGCCGCCCTGCCTGCCGACGAAATTAATCCATGTACAACTGCTTTCGTCCATGAGATCGGCCCTGTGAACAATGACCTCTCTCGTCTCACCAGCCACCAATGGCCCGGGATCGAGCCGGAGGATGGTCTCTTCGATTTTTTGTCGGGCCGTAGCCTCATCTGGAAGTACTTCGCACATCGTTGTTTGCTCCTATAGACAGGCTCGGCATCACGCCGAGGAATATCTGATGAAAATTGCTTGTGTTGCTGCCGGTGATGCCGGCGTTATTTCGGATCACCGTCACCGCTGACCGAGACCTTGCGGCTCTGTTCAGCTTTCCGCTGAACCCACGTGTCGATGTCCTCGGCCAGCCACGCCGAACGTCCGGGTGTGAGTTTGACGGGTGCCGGAAAATCACCGGCGGCTACAAGGGCGTAGATTTTCGCCCGCTTTAGTAAGACGCGTTCTTCCACGTCTTTGAGTTTTAGAAGTTGAGACACTTTGTATTCTCCAAGTTCGTCCATCTGGACGTCCTTATTTATGCAAACCGCTCAGCGTTTCTGTTTGGCCCCAAGTATTTTCGCAGAACATTTTGGAGCGTTGGTTCGCAATGCGAATGCGGCGTCCGCTTACGCAGAACGCCGCAACTCTCTCATAGCATTGTTGAGACGTTGAACGGCCATGCAGCGGCGGGTGGTGATACTCTTCAACTGTGCCGAGGCCGTCGCTCGTTCATGGTGGAGGTGGAAGTAGTCTGGCAACTTGGCAAGTTGGCAACTGATTTTGAATTGCGGGGCTGTGGGAAATATTCTTGAGAAGTATATCCCGCATAGAGCAGCAATAGAAAACGCGTTGCCACGTTGCCAGAATGCCAAACCGTGCCACCACCAACTCCACCTGTTCATCTGACAGGCCCCACATGACTGATGGTGAGCACATCTTGCTCCACGCCTGACCGCTTTTTGTCCTGATCTTCGGGACCATCGAACCTGAGCTTCTTATGCGTATAGAGAGCCGCTAGCTCATTGGCCGTGAGGTGCGAAACCTCATCGACACATCGGATCAGATACAAGATCGGTCTGCCGCCATTACCAATTCGGCACTGACGCTTTTGCGGATCAATCACCACATCTGCCGCCTCAAGTGCCCGCTTGATACGCTTGTCACTGAGCTTGGGGTCGTGATGACGCTCGCGAACGAATGTTCGGATTTCTTCCCACGTCGCCACCGCACGGGCAAAAGGTCCATGCTTGCTCTCAACTAACTCTTCGACCACAACGTCGATGTCGGCTCGGCTGTAGTCGGCCATACGGGCCTTCGCAGCCGTCATGAACGGCGGGGTCTTGGAATTGAAGCCATCCAAGTTCACGGCCTTAAGCGACCAATAGACATCGGCGACAAACTGGTCGTCCAGCTTGAACAGTTCGACGTAATACTCGCTCCCACCCGGATGTTTTGTCGCCGGCGTTTGCACCACAAAAAATCGCCGATCGTCTTCCGGCAGATGAAGAGCGTAAGCATCGTTCGAGAGAACCAGTACCCCGCGTGGCGTAGCCAGTTCCTCACGATCCACATGCTTACGCTGAAATTCAGCGACCTCATTCGTGATCAACGCCTTCAGGCCTTCATAAGCCTCGGCACGGCCCGTGATCGTCACTTCTTCAAGACCCAGCAAAACACGCCCTGCGAGGTGACCGTTGAAGTCGCTGATGATTGACCTTCCACCACCTGCACGAACGTTGTCCGCCCCTAGTACCAACGCCATCAGACTGAGAATGTACGACTTGCCGGTGCCCTGCCCGCCAATCAATGCAACCGAATAGCCCAGCTTTTCCCATGGACGTTGAACAAGGAGAGCCAGCCATCGGATGACCACCTTTCTTTCCGCACGGTTGGGCACGAGATAACGAAGGTGCCGAAAGAACCGACGAGGCAATCTTTGTCGTGGAGAATGGCGTGGCGCCACGTAGTAGTTCAGGTAGATGCTGTTGTGTTCGGAAAACGTCCCTGGTCCCTTGTCTGGCCGGTATGCTCTTTCGTGGGCTTTGATCGCAATCGGATCGGAAGCAACCACGTCCGCTGCCTTGCCTACGATATGCTTCCCACCGTGCATCCGTGAGAAGGCCTCGGCACGCACGCCACTTTTGGAAATTCGACGCAGATCGTAAAACTGATCCGTGCTCGCCACGTACGCGGTGTTGGCCAGCAAAGTTACTTGGTCCTTAGTGCGGTTACCCAGGTCTACTGGCGAATGAAGCGTGCTCTTGAACGGGCAGGTCGAACAGCCCGACCCAACATGCGTGGTAGCGATATAATCACACGTCAGATTGCCCTCATACGACTTGGCATGCGTGTATTTCTTCTCGACCTCAGCCGGATCGAAAGACGGATGCGGCGACGACATTGCATGGGCGACCTCTTCACCGTTCTCGGTACGTGCAATCAGACGTAACGCATCGAACCACTCCGGCTCCGACAGAGTGACCGCCTGCTCGATCCCGTGTCGAAGAAACGCACAACCTTCCACCATGCTCGCTGCGTTGGCGGCAACCGGCAATTCTAGGACTTTACCCTTCCACCATTGGCGTTCTGATCGACGCAACGCTTCATCAACCGTAACACCGCTCGGCGTGGCTCCTCGATCCCGCTGCGATGAAGCATGGGACTTCGCCTTTGGGATCACTCTGAAACGCACGATCTCATCAGCAATTTGTTCGATCGAATACCGTTTGCTTTCGGGGTCGCTACGCCACTGCACCGGTAAGGGCGCCTCGCCCTTAACATTGAACGTGCCCGGCAAGCGTCCAAGACGAGGAAGATCAGATGTCGAGTCGAACTTGCAGCCGTACTTCTCAAGAGCGTGAGAGCGAAATGCCGACCCGAAACCAGCGGCGATATCTACCATGTCAGAACGAGTCTGATCATTATCGATGATGATCGGTTCTTCGAGAATCCAGTAAGCGTGAAGACCCCTTCCCGTTTCCACAATGATCGTCGGCGCCAAGAAGCCGCCCGGGGCGAACATCTGCAACGCCTCGACATCATTAAGCGGCAGCCGTTCTTCCTTCTTGTTAGGATTCTTAAAGTCGATGTCCGCGAAGAGGGCGGGCACGCTTGCCACGTCCTTCAACGCCCCCCGGGCATGACCGCCGATCGCCGTGGTGATGGGGTTCACCTGGAAGAACACGTTAGCGTTCGAGAACGGCGTGACGGCGCCGGTGATAGCCGAGGTCTTCGCCTGATCAATGGGAATGGAGAAGAACCGCTTGGCGCCAGCCGGATCAAAGATGGCGATGTTGACGTAGCCGTCGGTGCAACCACGATAGAGTTCAGAACCGAAGGAATAGGCACAATTCGAGTATATGTTGTAGTTCATTGTCGATCATCCGCACCGGAAGGCGAGTGTCCCGCCCCCCGTTTCGCTATTTACGCAATCGCTCCGATGGTTTGATTTCTTGCGGACAGAGGGCGGGCTCTCGATGTGCGAGATCGACATTTTTATTTACGCGATTGGACGAGGTCCCCCGGCGTTACGGCTTTGGGCGCCAGTCCGGTCGGATTGCTTCTCTAAGCACCTAGGATAGGCCCTCCCGTCTTATGGTCGGGCGACGAAAATATTTTTCACCGCCGCCGTGAAAACCGCATCAGCCAATAATCAATACGGGCTCTAGCTCAGGAGCCCAGAATGCCATCAACTTCAGTAAGCCCACCGCTATGGACGTGGTCCAGCACGCAGCTTCGAAATTCCGAACCTGAATTTCTTATGCTTCGTCTCGTCCGAGACATTAAGTTCACCGCCGTGAGATGCACGAGACGACGTGATTGGCGTCGTGGGTATCTCAGGCCGGTGATCGCAGCCCTCTTTCCTGCCGGTCTCGACGATCTCATGAGCCTTGATCACAGCTTGCCGGCGGCGGTCGAAGCGGCCAACGTTGAAACCGCGTTTCTTCTAATGAGTCATCACGGTGATGATTCCGCGAATGCCCGTGCCGCGTTGGCCATTGCGTTGTGGCTCACCGGCGCCCGACGAACCACGCTAAACGTGGCCCAACGTTGGTCCCAAGATGATCCCGATCTTGATCGAAGTCTTGGTGCTTTTCTGAACATCCGACGCATCCAGAAATTCAAGAAGGACCTTAGGCTTGTGCCTTAGTTCCGATACGGAGCCGATGCCTCGATCGGCGTGAACGGCCCGAGCGGCGACGTGGCGATCACGCTCGATGACGTTGTTATCGCCGGCTCGAACAACCGCCGACATAACATCACGATCGTCGCATCGAATTCGGGTTGAGCACTAAACGCGTCCTTCAACGCCTTGATAGCTGGCGATCGGGCACCGCGTATCATCAAGACGACGCAAACTGCCGCCGCTGCCCTCGGCGTGAGGTGCGGGATCATCCCCGTCGCAATGACACCACCCTGCCCCTGCCGTGAAGCTGCCTTCGAGAAGCTGGTGGCAATTTCGGGCAGAGCAGCCTCCAGCAATCCTTGGGCAGCGTGGCTGAACACACGCTGCACATCATTGCGACCGAGCCGATGTGCGAGCAGGGCTCGATCAATCATGAAACGAAATTCGAGGGACGAGATGATCGTATCGCTGGACGGCACCGGATTATTTACGACCACCGACGCGGTCGGAACGGACCGCGATCAAAGCTCCCAGGAATCTCCCAGCCGAGCTTCGATGTTCGAGACACGTTCACGCCAAAAACGACAAATACCTCACAGGCCCAGGAGGGCCGGCAACTGCCGTATGCATTGGAAAGAAAAGAGAAAAACATGGAGCGGGCGATGAGATTCGAACTCACGACCCCAACCTTGGCAAGGTTGTGCTCTACCCCTGAGCTACGCCCGCATCCGTGGGTAACGGGGCGCGAGCCCCGCTGAGGGGCGCTCCTATCGCAGAGAGCCGGGACGGAAGCAAGGGGCGAAGTGGGCGCAGCATGCAAGGGTCTGAGTTTGGGGCGCCCTAGCCCGACCGGGCCTATTCCCCCGGCTCAGCCTTGCGCGGCGGCTTCAGGCGGCGGCGATTGACGTGACTATCCGGCGCCAAATGACCCTCGGGCGTACGGCCGCGGAAATAGTCGCGCTGCCAGCCGTGCTTGATCGCTTCTTCGTCCTTGTCGCCGAGGCGATTGAGAAACTTGGTGCGGCTCTCGCCCCACGCATCGTATTCGCGCTTCAGCTCGGGATTATCGTGGATCGATTTCACGATCGGCTGGATCTCATCCATCGGCTCGTGCGGGATCGGCATGATGAAGCAGAACGGCTCGCCCTTTTTGAACGAGATCATGCCCGGGCGCGTGAAGCGCCAATTCATCGTGAACGGGAACGGCAGCCAATACGTCTCAACGACGCCAGTCAGCGGCTGAATGCCGTCCTTCACATGATTAGGCGGCCCGCCGACCCACAGGTCCCAACCGGGCTCGGTGCGGAAAAGATAACCAGTGTGAAACGTCAGCACCCCGCCGGAGAAGTGCGACACGGCCCAGCGGTTCATCAGCCCGAGCGGCGTGTCGTCATCAGGATCGAGCCGGATGTCTTCAGTCCGCGGCCCGCCATTCCATGTCGCCGTGAAGCTCACCGGCGAGATCAGCGCCCAGCCCGTCGTGTTCGCCACCACCAGCGGCAAGCACCGGTACGGATGGCGATCCGAGAACTTGTCCATCCATTCGCGGTCTGGCGATCCGGGCACGAGGTCCGCAGGCTGCGGATCGACTTGATAACAGGTGAGTTTCATCCCCTTCCTCCTAGACGTTCCACGCCCGCTGCGCCAAGGGGAGCCATGCCGTCCGCGACCGAGTCCGAGCTGTTCGCCTTTTTCGACGCCCACGGCATCACCCACCGCACCACGCGCCATCGGCCGGTCTTCACCGTGGAGGAAGGCGCCGACCTTAAAGCGAACATGCCGGGCGGGCACTCCAAGAACCTGTTTTTGAAGGACAAAAAAGGCGCGATCTTCCTTCTCTGCGCGCTCGGCGACACTCAGATCGATCTCAATGCCGTCTCGAAGGCGCTTGGCGCTGGCCGCTTCAGCTTCGGCTCCGCCGAGCGACTGATGGAAAATCTCGGCGTTGAGCCTGGCTCGGTAACGCTGTTTGCGCTGATCAACGATCCCGAGCGGCGCGTCACCCTCGTGCTCGATGAGGGGCTCTTCGCCCACGATCCGGTCAACTTTCATCCGCTGCGCAACGACGCGACGACAGCCATCAGCCCCGCGGACATGCTGAAATTCGTGCGCGCGCTGGGCCGCGAACCCATTCGCCTTAGCTTTGACGCCGCCGGTCAACCGACAAGAATTGAACCGGACGCACCTCCGGCCCATGTTCAGAGCTGAACAAAGGACCCCTTCTGATGACCTTCCTCGACGGCGCCGCGCCGCCTGAAACCGATCTCGTGATTGAAGGCTCTGACCAAGGCTTCATGGCCGAGGTCATTGAGGCTTCGCGCGCGCAGCCGGTGATCGTGGATTTCTGGGCGCCATGGTGCGGACCCTGCCGTCAACTCGGGCCGCCGCTGGAGAAAGCGGTGCGCGCCGCCGCCGGCAAAGTGAAACTAGTGAAGATCAACATCGATGAGCATCCGGGCGTCGCCGGCCAACTCGGCGTGCGCTCTATCCCTGCTGTGTATGCGTTCGACCAAGGCCGTCCTGTCGACGGCTTCATGGGCGCGCTGCCGGAAAGCCAGATCAAATTGTTCGTCGACCGCCTCGGCGGCGCCGACATGAGCGCCGAAATCGAGCCGTTGCTCGAACAGGCGGCGGAATCGTTGAAGCTCAACGATTTTGGCGGCGCCGCGCAGGGCTTCGCCGCCGTGCTGCAGCTCGATCCTGAAAACACCAAGGCGCTTGCCGGCATGGCGCGCGTAGCGCTCGCCGCCGGCGACCCCGACCAAGCGCGCGAAATCCTCGAACACGCGCCGCCGGAAAAAGCCAACGATCCGGACCTCGCCAGCGTGCGCGCCGCGCTTGAGCTCAGCGCCAACGCCGATTCCGCCGGCGACAATGATGAACTCGGCGCCGCCGTCGCCGCCAATCCGCGCGATTGGCAAGCGCGCTTCGATTACGCGGAGGCGCTCTCGGCGCGCGGCGATCTGGAAGCCGCCAGCGAACAATTGCTCGCCATCATCGAAGCTGATCGTGAGTGGAACGAGGGCGCGGCGCGCGCGCAGCTCCTCAAGATTTTTGAAGCCGCCGGACCCATGTCCGACGTCACCAAGCAAGGGCGCCGAAAGCTCTCGGCGATTTTGTTCTCATGAGCGCCTTCGGTTATCGCAAGCCCGCGGACCTGCCGCAGACCGTCCCGTTATTTCCGTTGACCGGCGCGATCCTGATGCCGCGCGGCGTGTTGGCGCTGAACGTGTTCGAACCGCGTTATCTCAACATGGTCGACGACGCGCTCGGCGCCGAGCGGCTGATCGGCATGATCCAGCCCGCTATCGGCGACGAAAAAGAGCCGATCCCGCAATTGTGCGACGTCGGCGCGCTGGGGCGCATCACCTCGTTCAACGAAACCGATGATGGCCGCTACCTCATCACGCTCACCGGCATCTGCCGCTTCGATCTCGAACAAGAGGTCGACGCCGGTACGCCCTATCGCCAGGCGCTGGTGAATTACGAAGCCTTCGCCGATGATTTCACGCCTTCGCCAGGGCGCCTCATCGACCGCAATGGCCTCGTGGCGTCACTGAAAACCTACGCCGCGCTGCACGGCTTCCAGGTGGATTGGCAATCGGTCGAACAGGCGCCGACCGAGACCATCATCAACGTCGCCGCGCAAATCTGCCCGTTCGACGCCGCCGCCAAGCAGGCGTTGCTCGAAACCATCACGCTCGAAGAACGCGCTAAAGCGCTCATCGCTTTGATCGAGTGGGATTCCGCCTCCAACGATCCGGATCGCCCCATCCAATGAGCGAGCCCGATCCCAAATTGCTCGAAGTGCTCGTCTGCCCGCAAACACGCACGCCGCTGCGCTATGATCGCGAGCGCCAAGAACTGGTCAGCGAACGCGCGCGTCTCGCTTATCCGGTCCGCGACGGCGTCCCGATCATGCTGATCGACGAAGCCCGCGAACTCGGAGCGGACGAATGAGCGCAGAACCCGTCACGCGCCCCTGGCCCACCGATCTCGTTTTCGATCGCGACGCCAAGCACCTCATCATCGCCTTCGATGACGGCGAGGTGTTCGAAATCCCATTCGAGCTCCTCCGCGTCGAAAGCCCGAGCGCCGAAAACAAAGGCCACGGCCCGAACCCGCCGCCGCCTGTCACCGGCAAAGCCAACGTCAATGTCGTCGGCGCTGACGCCGTCGGCCGCTACGCCGTGCGCATCAGCTTCGACGATGGCCACGCCACCGGCCTCTATTCGTGGGATCTGCTCTACGATCTCGGCGCTCACAAAGAAGAGCGCCTGCGCGTTTACCGTGAAACGCTGGCGCAGCGCATGCTGCGGGACGAGGCGTAGCGTTCGCAACGTTTAAACGATGGTTGCGCGCAGATTACCGGGCAACCGACTAACGCGCATCGGCGCAAGACTGTATTAACCAGTTTGCGAAAATATGGTTGACGCATTCTTGGGTCGCCAACCCTCTCACAGACTGGCGACCCTCGAATGTTGGAGCGGGCGAAAGGGGCGGTCCTTTACTGGGCCGCCCCAATTGCTTCTGCTGTGCAGAATTTGCACCGCTAATGGCTAAGGCAGGGTTAACGAACAAATCGGACTCGGCAACTTTTGCCTACCGCACTCTCCGCGGTGACCTCTTTCAAGCGAAGGAATTGGAGCGAAGGCAAGCGCCAGCATACTCTCTCCAGCACCTATGCCGCTCGCACCGCACTCCGCGCTCGATTCCGAGTTTGACGTCTGCGTCGTCGGCGCCGGCCCGGCCGGACTTGCGTGTGCGTTCGATCTCCACGATGCCGGCCTCAAAGTCGCACTGCTCGAAGCCGGCGGCGTCAATCCGATCCCGGGCGAGCCCGACGTGCGCGCCGCCGAAATCACGCATCCCGAATTTCACGATCCAGTCGACATCGTCGCCGCCTCCGCGCTCGGCGGTTCGACCCATTGGTGGGGCGGCCGCAGCGTGCCGTTCGATCCGATCGATTTCCGCCACTGGCCGCTGAGCTACGATGAGCTGCTGCCCTGGTGGGACAAAGCCGCCGAGTTTCTCGGCAGCAAAAGCATCAGCGAAAGCCCGCCGCCGCCAGCGTTTGCAAAACTCACAAAATTCGACGCACTGCGCGACGAATGCTGGGGCCCTGAACTCAACATGGGTCGCCGTTGGCGCCAGCGCATCGCCGCCGCCAACGGCCCCGCCATCATCACCAATGCACGCGTCACCGGCATCGTCCGCGAAGGCGCCCGCGTCACCGGCGTAAAACTCGGCGAGCGCACGCTGCGCGCGAAGAAAGTCATCCTCACCAGCGGCGGCCTCGGCACCCTAAAGCTGCTGCTGCTCATGCAACGCGAAACGCCCGCCGCATTCGGCGATGCGCTTGGCCGCGGCTACATGGGGCACCTCACCGGCTCCATCGCGCTCCTCGCGCCGACCGACCGCGCCGATGTTCAAGCTTTCACACCACGCGACATCGGCAATCACATCTACGCCCGCCGCCGCCTGCGCCCGACGCCGCAGACCATCACCGACGAGCGCATCGTCAACATCGCCTTCTGGTTCGAGAACGGCGGCGCCAACAATCCTGAACACGGCGACGCCACCGCCTCGGCGCGCTACCTCGCCACCCGCATGATGCGCTTCGGCCGCGGCGAAGGCGCGCTCGGCCCGCACGTCGCCAACGTCATGCGCGCGCCGCTCAGCGCCGCATCCGGCCTCGCCACCGCCGCTTATCTTCTCGCCGCCGCGCGCCTCACCGGCCGCCATCCGCGCCACACGCGCCTCACGCCCGCCGCCGCCAACGCCTGGCGTCTCGATTATCACGCCGAACAGCCGCCGCACGCCGACAACCGCATCTCGCTCGCGGACACGCGCGACTCCGCCGGCCTGCCGAAACTCAAAATCGATTTCCGCATGCAGGACGAAGAGATCGAAGCCGTGGTGCGCGCGCACGAACTCCTCGACGCTGATTTGCAACACGCCAATGCCGGCAAACTCATCTTCGCCGGCGATCACAACGAACGCATCGCCAGCGTCGGCGCCGCCGCGCGCGACGGCTACCATCAACTCGGCGGCGCCGCGATGGGCAATGATGCGCACAGCATCACCGACACCAACCTCGCCGTCCGCAACGTCGAAGGCTTCTACGTCGCGTCCGGGAGCGTGTTTCCCTCAGGCGGCCAAGCCAACCCCACGCTTACCATCGTCGCGCTCGCGCGAAGGCTCGCCGCGCACATCGCACGCTAAGGCGCCGCAACACGCTCTTCGATCATGCGCGCGCGTTCAGTCCAACGCTCCGGCTGGCTACGAATGCTAGGCGCCCGCAACAACGCTGTGAGTCGCGCGGATTCCTCTGCGTTGAGCGAACGACTCGGTTTGCCGAATATCGTTTGCGACGCGTTCTCCAATCCAATTGCGTCGCGTCCAAAATAAGCGCTCGCCAACCACATGCGTAGCAATTGGCGGTCATCGAAGCGCTGTTCGAGCTGACACGCGACGACAAGGCGGCGCACCTGCCAACGGATAGATCGCTGCTGATCGCCCAGCACCGTGGCCGCGAATTTTTGCGATACTGAGATTCCACGCGGCGCGTCTTCGGTCGTGATCTCTTTCCAAAGCACGAAAAGCGTGCGGCACGGCATCGCTCGAGACCGCCACGTGTCACGGAACTCATGCATGGCAATGGTGCGCTCGACTGTTGTCAGCGGCGTATCGGCAGGGGCAGTACGCAACGCGCCGCTACGCTCAGCCTGCGCAACAATCGCTCCTGCATCGGTCCAGAACTTCACCGCGAAGCCAACCGGCGCCGCGATGGCGATCAGCAGCAATATGACGATGAAGATAAAGACGACCCGCATGCGGCAGTCATACACCGCCGCCACGACACTTCGAAGATCGCACTACAGCGAAGCGAGCCCCTAAGCCGCCAAGCTCTCCCCGCGCAGCAGCTTCGGCAAATCGCCGGCGCCACCGCCAGCGTACTTCATAAAAAACCGCCGCGCCGGCCCGACGCCGTTCACCGCAGCCAGCCCAACACGCCGCACCAAGCGCAGCGGCGTGAAGCTGTTGGAGAACATCTTGTCGAAGAACTCCATCCCGAGCGCCATCGTCACGTTATCGAAGCGCCGCCAGCGCTGATAACGCTCCAAGATCGACACCTCGCCCGGATCAAGCCCAAGCGACATCCCGTCAGCAATGCACTCCGCCAACGCCGCGCAATCTTTCAAACCCAGATTCAAACCCTGCCCCGCAAGCGGATGAATCCCGTGCGCGCTATCGCCCGCCAAACACACGCGCGTATCGATCATGCGCTCCGCCAGTTGCAGCGACAGCGGATAACCAAAGCGCGGACCCTCCAGCGAAAGCTCACCCAAAAAATCACCGAAGCGCCGGCCAAGCTCGGCCAGGAAATCCGCTTCGTTCATTTTCAACAACGCATCCGCCGCCGCGCGCGGCTCGGCCCAGACGATGTTCGCGCGATTGCCCTTCAACGGCAAAATCGCGAACGGCCCGTTCGGCAAAAAGAATTCATGCGCCACCGCGCCATGCGGTTTCTCATGCACGATCGTCGCGACGATCGCCGTCACCGGATAATCCCAACCGATCGTGCGTATCCCAACCGCGCCGCGCACGAACGAACGCCGTCCATCGGCGCCGACCAGCAACGGCGCGCGCAAACGCCGTCCATCCGCCAGCGTCACCGTCACGCCCGCCGGATCGCGCTCCAACGCGCTCACCGACATCGGCTGAATCATCCGAATCGAAGGCCGCCCCTTCACGCCATTATCGAGCGCGCGGCGCACATAGCGCGCCTCAAGCATCAGCCCAAGCGGCTCGCCATCTTCATTCAGTTCAGAGCGATCAAAGTGCAGATGCAGCGGCGAAGGCCCGCCGCGACGGCCCGCATCGCGCAAGCTGCCGTCCGTCACCATGATCTCTTCTATCGGCTGCGCCACTTCATCGAGTTCATCGCCGAGCCCCAACGCGCGCCACATACGGTAAGAGGCGAAGGCGATCGCGAAGGCGCGCCCGTCAAAGCTCGGCGCCAGCGTATCGGCCGGCTTCGAGGCGTCGATCACCAGCACAGAGGCGCCCGCCTGATCCAGCGCCAGCGCCAATGTCTGCCCGACAAGGCCGCCGCCGCTCAGAATCACGTCGGCGTCGAAACCCGTTCCATTGCTCATGCCGAACGATAGCGCCGCGTCAGCGTCGGCGTCGATGCGGCTCCGGCGCGCAAGCCGGAGGCAGGGTGCCGCTTTTTTGAGCGTTGGCGCCGCACTGCACAAAGGTTCTGTCCCGAAATCTTGCTCGAACGCACGCCGCCCCGACCAATCAGGTCAGCCAAACCTTGAGGGAGCGGGGCATGATCACCAGGGAAAAACTGCGCGCGCTATGGCGTGCAGTACGTGTCGGCGGCGTGGCGCTTATCGGCGCCTGTGCGCTCGGAATAATGATGCCGGAGATGGCGTTCGCGCAGGAGGCCGCGCCAGTGGCCGAGGCGAGCGCGCCGACGGAAACCGTCACCGAAGAAGCCGCGGCGGAAGCAGCGCCGGAGGTCATTGTCGACAAGGGCGACACCGCCTGGATGCTGATCTCCACCGTTATCGTCCTGATGATGATCATTCCGGGCCTCGCCCTCTTCTATGGCGGCCTCGTGCGCGCCAAGAACATGGTCTCCATCCTCAGTCAGATCTTCGTGGTCACGGCGATCGGCATGGTGATGTGGCTGTTGGTCGGTTACTCGCTCGCCTTCACGGATGGCGGCGGCCTCAATCGCTTCGTCGGCGGCTTCGACAAAGCCTTCCTCGCCGGTGTCGACACCAGCACTTTGGTCGAAACGTTTTCCGTCGGAATCTCCATACCAGAGCTGGTTTTCGTCGCTTTCCAGATGACGTTCGCCTGCATCACCGCCGCGCTCGTCATTGGCGGCGTTGCTGAACGCGTGAAGTTCAGCACCGTCGTCGTGTTCGCGATTCTGTGGCCGGTCGTCGTCTATTATCCGATGGCGCACATGGTCTGGTGGTGGGGCGGCCCGATCATGGCCTCCGATCCGGCCAACACCGAAGCGGTCACTGCAGGCGCAGGCTTGATCTGGAGCTTCGGCGCGCTCGACTTCGCCGGCGGCACCGTCGTTCACATCAACTCGGGCGTTGCCGCTCTCGTCGGCGCCATCCTGCTCGGCGCGCGCACCGGCTATCGCAAAGAGCCGATGCCGCCGCACAACCTCACCTTCACGGTGATCGGCGCCGGCCTGCTTTGGGTGGGTTGGGTTGGCTTCAACGCCGGCTCGAACCTCGAAAGCAACGCCTACGCGGCGCTCGCCCTCGTCAACACGTTCATCGCCCCGGCTGGTGCTGCGCTTTCTTGGATGCTCACCGAATGGCTCACCAAGGGTAAGCCGAGCCTCCTCGGCCTCGCCTCCGGCGCGGTCGCGGGCCTCGTCGCCGTCACGCCCGCAGCTGGCTTTGCCGGCCCGGTCGGCGCGCTCATTCTCGGCCTCGTTGCGGGCCCGGTCTGTTTGTTCGCCTGCTCAGCGCTCAAGTCCTGGCTCAAATACGATGACAGCCTCGATGTCTTCGGCATCCACGGCGTTGGCGGTATCGTCGGCGCCATCGGCACCGGCATTGTCGTCAACCCAGCCTTCGGCGGCGCCGGCATCGTCGACTACGCAGCCGGCGGCGCGGCCGTATATCCAGGGATCGTTCCGCAAGTGATCGCCCAGCTGAAGGGCGTCGCGGTCACGCTTGTCTGGTCAGGCGTTGGTTCGCTGATCGTCTGGGTCATCGCCCGCGGCCTCACCGGCGGACGCGTCAGCAAGGAAGTCGAAGCGGAAGGCATCGACTACGCCGAACACGGCGAGGTCGCTTACCACTCCTGACCGGAGCTTCTCCCAGAACTTCAGGCGCGGTTCTTCACGGAACCGCGCCTTTTCTTTTTACCTTTGTAAACAGCGATTTTTCGCAACCCAAATGACTGCGCCGGTAACCCTGTTCGCAGCCGAATCTTCATCGCTCGTTTACCGGGAGGGCCAAAAGTCCAAACCCTGACAGCGGCAGAACGAGCGGCCTTCACCAACATGACCGAAGCCTACCACCAAGGGGGAAGAATGCCCCCCGTCGCCACTTCGGCAGCAGCCCGCCTCGCCTTGAAGCGTGCGGCTGTTTCCGTTGGCGCGGCCATCGTCGGCGCTTACGGCCTCGGCGCCGTCGTCACCTATTCGCCGGAAGATCCGAGCCTCAACACCGCCGCCAGCGGCGCCACGACGAACCTGTTCGGCGGCCCTGGAGCAGTTGTCGCTGACCTCGTCATTCAAAGCCTCGGCGCGGCCGCGCCGTTAGCCATGGCGGCGTTGCTCGCTGCTGGCGCATTGCGCATCTATCGCCGCCAACTCGTCGCGCGCATCGATAAGCGCCGCGTTGGCGTGTGCTTGCTCGGCATTCTGCTGCTCGGCGGCGCCGCATCGACGATCCCGACGCCCGAGGGTTGGCCGCTCGCCACCGGCTTTGGCGGTTTGTTCGGCGATTGGATGAGCGGGCTCATTGCCGGCCTCGCGTCCATGCCTGGCCTGCCGTTCCCGCATGTCATCACCGGCGTGTTCTGCGCCATTTGCGGCCTGCTCGCGATCGGCTGGTCGTTCCAAGTGCGCGCTGAAGACGTCAAGAACGCCGCGCAAGTCACGCGCCGCGCCGTGCAAGGCGGCGCCACCGCCACGCAACGCGCCATCGGCTACGTCTCGGAGAAGACGCGCCGCGAACCCGAGGAAGAGGAAACGCACCACGAAGAACGCCGCGCCCCGCGTGTCGTTGCTGAACGCCCGCGCACCGCCCCGCGCCCGGCGCCGCGCACGCAACGCACCGAAGCGGAAGCGCCGCGCCAACAACAACAGCAGCGCCAAGCGCCGAAGCCGGAGCGTGAACGCAAGCCGCCGCGCCAGCACGTCAGCACCTCGTTCGGCGAATTCGAATTGCCGGACACCGACCTGCTCACCACGCCGAAGCAACGCGTCACCCAAACCGACGCGCAAACTTTGCACGCCATGAGCCGCCAACTCGAAACCGTGCTCGCCGACTTCGGCGTGCAAGGCGAAGTGCTCTCGGCGCGCCCCGGCCCTGTCGTCACCCTGTTCGAGTTCGAACCCGCCGCCGGCGTGAAATCCTCACGCGTCATCGGCCTCAGCGACGACATCGCCCGCACCATGAACGCCACCGCCGCGCGCGTGGCCGTCATTCCGGGCCGCAACGCCATCGGCATCGAACTGCCGAACGCCAAGCGCGAAACCGTCTTCCTGCGTTCGCTGCTCAATTCATCGAGCTTCGCCGGCACGCAAGGCGATCTGCCGCTCGCCCTCGGCGAAACCATCGAAGGCGATCCCTTCGCCGCCGACCTCACCAAGATGCCTCACCTGCTCATCGCCGGCACCACCGGCTCGGGCAAATCGGTCGGCATCAACGCCATGATCCTGTCGTTGCTCTACAAGCACACGCCGGACGAATGCCGTTTCATCATGATCGACCCGAAGATGCTGGAGCTCAGCGTCTACGAAGGCATCCCGCATTTGCTGCACCCGGTCGTCACCGATCCGAAGAAAGCCGTCGTCGCGCTGAAATGGGTCGTGCGCGAGATGGAAGATCGCTACCGCCGCATGTCCAAGCTCGGCGTGCGCAACATCACTGGCTACAACGAGCGCGTCCGTGACGCTCTCGAGCGCGGCGAGCGCCTTGAGCGCACCGTGCACGCCGGCTTCGACCCGACCAGCGGCGAGCCGATCTACGAAACGCGTGAACTGCCGCTCGAGCCGATGCCGTACATCGTCGTCGTCATCGACGAGATGGCCGATCTCATGATCACGGCCGGCAAGGAAATCGAAGCCGCCGTGCAGCGTCTCGCGCAAATGGCGCGCGCCGCCGGCATCCACGTCATCATGGCGACGCAACGCCCGTCGGTCGACGTCATCACCGGCACGATCAAAGCCAACTTCCCGACGCGCATCTCCTACCAGGTCACGTCGAAGATCGACTCGCGCACCATCCTCGGCGAACAAGGCGCCGAACAATTGCTCGGCCAAGGCGACTTGCTGTTCATGGCCGGCGGCGGCCGCATCCGCCGCTTGCACGGCCCGTTCGTCACCGACGCTGAGGTCGAACGCGTCGTCGACATGCTGAAGGCGCAAGGCGCGCCGCAATATCGCACCGACGTCACCGCCGAGCCGAGCGACAACGCCGCCGACGACAATCCCGAATTGTTCGGCGACGGCGAAGGCGGCAACGACGAACTCTTCGACCGCGCCGTCGAAATCGTCCAACGCGACCGAAAAGCCAGCACCAGCTATCTCCAGCGCCGCCTAAGCATCGGCTACAACCGCGCCGCCACGCTGATCGAGAAAATGGAAAAAGCCGGTATCATCTCGGAAGCCAACGCCGCCGGGAAACGGGATATTCTGGTTGATGTGGTGGATGAGGATTAGTCCTCAAATCGCACTCTAGTCGGATGCTCATCTCCTTCGGCGAACGCGGTCATCACCTCGTTGATCAAACGAGCATCATCCTCGGCGTATTGATCGACTCGACTCGCTATTTCTTCTGACCTGCTGCGCGCGTCGGCGAAGTCCATAAAATGATCGATGTCCCCTTTGCTGAGGGGGCGATAAACGCGGTCGGCACCGATCCATGCGCGGCACGAGTGCAGGAAGCGCATAAAGTCGAGGTCGTCGGTCGTTAGTCTCGCGACCTTTTCGCGAACACGTTCCCTGTCGAGAACATCTTCCCAGAGATAGAAAATCCCGCCAAGCCAAGCTGATTTCATCAGGCCCGCCTCTGACTCAATGCGGTCGACGAAGGCGACGGACGCCAACTGGAGGTCCTCTACCGTCAAGGGGAAGTCGCCTTGGCGGCTGGCATCCATCCGACCATGACGAAGGCACCGCGCTAGCCAACCCAGAGCGCGGCCATTCTGCACGAGAGCCATCAAGACGTCGGCGCGCCTGTCCGGACTGATCACACGAAAGGCGTCATCCCATAGTCTCTCTCCCGCTTCCCATGACCGCTTGACGCTGAAGCTCTCAACGTCATTGAAGGATGCGATGTCCATGCAGTCCGACATGGCTTCAACCAGAACAATCGCTTCCGCTTCGGAAAGCACCAACGCGCTCAGCCTATCAAATAGCGGCGACAAAAGGATGCCACCGCGCTCCTTCCGCTCAGCGGACAGCCGGAGTGCGCGTTCTTTGAACCTGTCCGGCTTCTTCTTTAGCTCCTCAAGGACCTTCTGAAATTCGGCTTCATGCATTTCTCCAGAAGCTGGCCCGAACGAGAAGTAGTATCTGAAATAGTGAGGGCTACCGAGCCTGCGATCGCGAGTCAGATTCTTCAGCTCATTGCGATCAAGATTGAAACCTTCTGCGTACGGCTTTTTGTCGGGGTTGTAGCCGACCTTAAGACCCGGCAAGAACGAGCGCAGTCTGTACACTGCGGACGAGAAACCTTCAGGATCATCTTCTAAAACGCGCTTCAAGCGCCGCATGACCTTCTTGGGTTTTGTAATTGAGGCCGCGCTCAATGCGACGGATGCGAAGTCCGTGACATACCTTTCGACCCAGCCGTAGAGTTCGGGCGACTTAAGGCGGACCAGTTGGATCCAGACTAAGTCTGCGAAATCGACGTAGTCCCGCAAGGGCGCCCAATATAGCTTTAGGGCATTGAGCGCACGCACCACATCCCGCGGAGTATCAAGTCGCTGTCCGCCCTCCTCGTCGATAACTCGGTGAAGCCTTCTTATTTCCTCGTCCGTTGGAGCGACTGGCTCAACGCTTCTGAGCTTCAGGCACTCATCATAGAACCAATTTCGCAACGAGAACGCTTCTGGCTGCGGAAGAGGCAACGAGACTTGGACAATTTTCTCCAAGTATCGAGCGCCGCTATCAATCAAGAGGGCTTTCTCAATATTTCTGATCAGGACATCACGATCATAGCAGAGCACATAGATGATGTTTGGCAGGTCGCCGACCGCACGAATGAGCCTTATCATTTCGATAGTTTCGGCTGGCTCCAACCGCTCGAGGTCATCGACAAAAACAACAATCGGTGCGGACAACGTCCCTAGCGCATTCTCAAGAGCGCGCTTTTGTTCACTGAGGGGTCGATCACTTGGAGCGGCTTCGGCAGCATCCGCAAACTTCGACAGTGCTTGCGTGGCAAAATCTAACGCCTTGCTCGCCCCACTAGCACCAGGCAGCCAGAGCCCCAGAAAGTCGGTGGCCTTGGATAGGGCACCGATGTGCGCGGCGTAACTCCGAACCCTCTTTGCTACCGAGACTATCGTCTCTCCGACCTTCTCAACAGACGACTCCGCGTCGTCTTCCTGACGTTCAATTGCATCAGCGATGTCGCCGAACAAAGCGGCTAACAAGGAATCTCGGTCTCCGACGAGCCACGGATTGAATACTATTGTCTCAGGGGGATTGGAGCGCGTCTTGAGCTTCTCCTCTGCCAACTTGATCAATGTGGATTTTCCTGATCCCCAGGCTCCCTCCACGCCGAGGATGAATCCCACTCTAAGAGCTTGTTGGGTGAGAACGGTGGCCAAATGATCAGCGACGCCTTCGAGGCCCAGGCGGTCACCTTCGTGGTCGGCACGCGGCCGATCATCGCTAAGAAGAATCTGCGCCCCGGGAGATTGGGAGACGTTTTGTTTTTTCGACACAGCGTTCCTCCACGCCAGCCAGTTAGGATAGCCGGCTAATCCCAAGCAAGCACGCTCGATACGAAGATACACGCTGATTGTGTCCACGCGTTTCCGCGCCGCCCCCCCCCTGACTCCACTCACCCCGCAAAAAACAAATCCGACCCACTTCAAACCCGCGTACACTTCTCCCCGTCTCCACACGGGAGGGTTTCGAAGAGCTCCGAACACTTTGAAGCGTGAAGACAGCGGCCGGCGCGGCAGGCGCCGCCCCTCGGCAGTGCGCGTTAGCCGCACAACCCAACTGCCCAGCAACACACGCTCCTGAAGGAAGACTGTGTGTTAGAATGCAAAAACAAAGAACGATGCTTGCGACGAGCTGGACGCTCAAACTCACGCTCGGCGCAAAATCCGCTCAACTGTCGGCGCTGTGCGCAGCAATGCTCGCCCTTTTCGCCGGCTGCGTGCACTCGCCAAGGTGTGAAACCACGCCGCAACCCACTTGCCTGAAGGAAGAGCGTGGGGCGTAGGACATCGCGGTTGCATCTATCCACGCCCTTCCCGCGCTAAGCCCTTTGATCTCCAACACCCCAAAATAAATCAATCCGCCCCCCTCCAAACCTGAGCGATACTCCCCCCATCCCACACAAGGGAGGATTTCGAAGTGCACCGAACCTTTGAGATGTGTGGGATCGGATCGGCGCGGTGGCGTAGCGATTTTTCGCGAAGCCAGAAAAAGCTGAAGAGCGCAAGCGCAAGCGAAACGGCTTCTTCAATCTGTCTCCGGGGAGTGAAACCGGAGGGTCCGGGAGTTCGGAATCTCCCGCGCGCAGAACCGGTGAAACGAGCATGGAGCTAAGCCCCGAAGGCAAAACTCATCGATGGTGGGGGTTGCCTGGAAGCGGCGGCGGCGTTCGGGCGAGAGCGTCGTGTGTCCCGCGTCCATCGTACAGGTGGCGAGCTGTCGGCTGAAAAGCAGGCGGCGGTCTACAACTCCTCGGTCTCACACCGGGAAAAACGATTTGAAAGGGGCGCGTGAAAACGCGCATCGCCCAGCAAAGCGCACAACGCAGAGCTGGGATCTAGGACGACCTACCGCGTGTGTTCACGCGCCCCGCCTCCTGCTCTCGCGTAAGCGAGAGCGCCCACCGAAGCCTCGGCGAAGGCGGGCTGACTGAAGCGGACTCTGCTGTGTTGAAACCGGCATCGGCCGGCATCGAGGCGCGCCTACTCAGGCGCGGCTTCGCTCTTCTTCTTGCGCGCACTCGCACGCTTTTCCGTCGCCGCGCGCCGCGTTTCCGCTTGCGCTTCGGCTTTGACGGCGCGTCTCTCTTCCAGCGCGATGCCGAGAAGCGGGAGCAAGCTTTCGGCCTGCTCCCGCTGTTTGGCGGAGCCGGATTCCAGCAAGCGAACGGCGTTCGCGTGCAGGCTCTCCAGCTCCTTGTCGGAGAGATCAGGTATGCGCTGATCGATCCCCGACATGGCTTAGACCGCCTTCAGGTTCGAAGCCGAGTCACGGCCTTGGCGATCCTTCTCAAGATCGAAGCTGACCTTTTGGCCATCGGCCAAGCCGCTCAGGCCCGAACGCTCGACGGCGGAGATGTGCACGAACACATCCTTGCCGCCGCCATCCGGCGCGATGAAGCCAAAGCCCTTGGTGGTGTTGAAAAACTTTACAGTGCCGACAGCCATTGCCGTCTCCTACTCAAATCGTCCGCGTGGACCTTCCACGGCAGACACCGAAAATCGAGGGAAACGAAAGAACCGGCGCGAGCGCTGAGGACCAATGCGTGACGCGACGAGGATCAGATAGAACGTGATGTAGGCTGCCGGAGCGGAAATGTCCAATTGGCGCCGAACGGCAAAACCATTTGCCCGATCACAGACTTCCATGTGACTACGGAGGCTGGCGATCACGCCGTGGGGGTGGACGTGCCGGAGACCAAGTTAGATCAGCCCATTCGCCAGCGCCGCCAGGCCACCCAAGCCGACGTCCATATCGGCCGCCGCATCCGCGAACTCCGCCTCATCAAAGGCATCAGCCAGGAAGGCCTAGCCAAGGATATCGACGTCACCTTCCAGCAGATCCAGAAGTACGAGAAGGGCATCAACCGCGTCTCGGCGTCGACCTTGCTGGACATTTGCAGCGCTCTCGGCGTCGCCCCGCACCACCTGCTGCCGGTCACCGCCGCCGAGGCTGCGCCGGAGCCGGAAACCCCGCTCTCGCTCATGATCGCCCGCCTCAACCCGGAGGGCCAGCGCCTGCTCTACGAAATCGTCGACACGCTGCTCTCCTCCAAGCACCTGACGCGTTCGCGCTGATTACTGCTCCATCATCCGCAGCACGTTGAGTTCGGCGACGACGAGGCTGTCCTGCAGCTCGGCTTTCGAGGTGCGGTCGCCGGTTTCAAGATCCTGCGCCATGCGCCGGCAGCTGCGCAGCATCGCCAGCAGCAATTGCAATTGCGAGATCGAGTCCGTCTCCGGTTTCATCGACGACACGCTCATTGTTTCACTGACCTAAACTGCACGACATTTCCCCCGTGATGTTCCAGCGCCGTCGGCGCAGCGCCGGCGGTTTGCTCATGCTGGATCAAGTTCATGAGATCGGCGGCGCACACCGCCCCCTCGCGCGGCGCAAAGCACGCCTCGCGCACGATTTCGACCGGCACGCCCAGCTCCTGCGCCCCCAACAACGTCGCCAGCCCGACGCGTGAATAGACGGCGCCAATCACCCGCAACGCACCGCGCGCGCGAACCGCTTCAGCAAAATCGGCGTCCGAAAACGCAGATAAACTCTGCAGCACATAGACGGGCTCGTTGGGGAGCGGCTCCAGGCCCGCGATCGCGCCGCATTCGCGATCGGCGCGGGCTGTGAGCGAATAGGCATGCAGCACCGGCGCGCCGCGCGCGCGCACTTCACTCAGCAATTGCGCCGCGTTGTGAAAGGCTTCGATGCAGGCAAAATCGAGCTGCCCGGCGTGTTCACGGCGCAAGTTCAAACAGAGCAGAGAGCCGTCACCCATGATCACGAGGCCCTCTTCAGATTTGAAACGCACGGCGCGCTGAGCAATCCCGCATCGGAATTGAGAAGCGTGTCAGCGCCCGTATCGAGATTGACCGCCATCGGGTGCGGCGCCAGCCGCGCCACCGCCTCGCAGAATTCACGGCCGTTCAACTCGTACGTCGGCCGATCCAGACGCGGCTCGAATCCAGCCGCGCGGCGCCAGAACGGCAGCAATGCGCGTTCGATATGCCCCAACACCACGGCGTAGCCTTTGCGCGCGGCAAGATCAGCAACCGCGCGCCACAACGCCCGCGGCACAGCGCCGGAGCGCGCCGTCGGTTTCACCGCGACCCGCTCTAGCTTTGCAAAGCCCGCAAACCACCGCACGCGGCAGGCGCCGACCGGCTCATCGCCGAAGCGCGCAACAAAGTGCGTCGCGCCCGCCAAATCGGCGCCGTCAAACTCATCGGCAAAGCCGTAGCCCTGCTCGCCGATATAGACCTGAGCGCGCACGGTGGCGGCCTCAAACCAATCATCGAGTCCGCGAACGACAGAGACGGAAAGTTCGCCGGTCACGCGACGGCCTTGCCGGCTTCACTAGCCAGCAAGCCCTCGAACGGCGCCTCGCGCGGGAAGTAGCGCGCCAGGCTGTCGTTGCCCGGCACCGGTTCAAACCCGAGCGTGCCGTAAATTAAGCGGGCGCCGTCATCGGTGGCGGCCTTGGTGTAGCCGGGCAGCGCCCAGAGCAACGTCTCACGAATAGCGATCGACGCCTTCACCACCCGGCCGGCCGCGCGATCATTGCTCGCCACAAACCCCCAGGCATACCCCCCCGCCGGCTCCTCGCGCGGGCGCCAGACATAATCCAAGTTGACGTTGACGGTATCAAACCGCCCTTCCGCAAAGGCACGCATGCCTTCGGGGCGAAGCAGGAAAAACGCCGTCAGGCCGGTTACCTTGCCGGCCTCGCGAACGACGAACACGCTGCAGTTTGTGATATCCTGTACAGATTGGAGCATGGCCGCCGAAACCGTGCCCTCGCCGATACGCTCAGCCGCCAACGCTTGCCCCGCCAAAATGTCATTCGGCCCGGCAAGTGTGACGCCACAATAGGCAGCAAGCGCATTGATCAGACGCGGATCGCCACAACGTCCGGTTCGATCGACGAATCTACTCAGCTCTGCGAGGTTCATCAGTAACGCCCTCTTCCATCTCAACGGAGAGAGCGTAGTGTGCCGCAGGGCTAACACGTTCGCTTGTGCGAACATTGGAACAGGGCTTTGCGTAAATCGCCTAACACACCGGCGCGCGCGCGCCTGCATTGGGATGACCTCCGCATCTTTGTTGCGGTGGTGGCTGCGCACAGCATCAACAAAGCCGCGACCGAGCTGAAAATCACCGCCTCCAATGTCGCCCGTCACCTCGACGAGCTTGAAGCGCGCCTCGACGCAAAGTTCCTGAACCGCAACCCGAGCGGGGTCACGCTGACCCCGGCTGGCGAAGAGTTGTACAACCGCGCGCTCTCGATGAAGCACTTTGCCGATGAGATCGAACGCTCTGTCCGCTCCAAGGATCAGCGGCTCGAGGGCCGCGTCACCATCGGGGCGTCAGACGGCATCGGTTCACTCTGGATCGCGCCACGGATCGACCAGTTCCTCAGCCGCAACCCGAACATTCAAATCGCACTCGATCTGCAGGTCGGCCCGGCGCGCGACCCTGCCAACCAGGCAGACATCGTCATCGCGCTCAGCGCCGGCGATCCGCAGATCGGCGACGACGCGTCGGAGCTTGCGACCATGCACTACGTAGCGATGGCTTCGCCGCGCTACATCGAGACGTATGGCATGCCGAAGTCGTTCGCGAGCGCCGCCGGCGATCACCGCACGCTCCGGCACACCGGGCAGATTTCACAGCGCGACACGTGGAGCCCACGCGCGGTGGCGGCTGAAACGCTGGCCAACGTCTCGTTTGAAACCACATCGAGCGCCGCGTTCATGAGCGCGCTCATCGGCGGCGGCGGCATCGGCCCGGCCCCGACCTACGTTCTCACGACCTCGCCCGAACTCGTGATCGTCGGCAACGAACCCAGCGTGCCGATCAAGCTGTGGCTCATCGTTCGCAAAGAAGTGCGTTCCTCCGCACGCGTGAAACGCGTGGCAGAGTGGCTGAAGTCGATCTTCGACAATCGCACCAATCCGTGGTTCCGGAACGAGTATGTGGCGCCCAGCGATTTCGCCGCTGTGACCAGCGCGCTTTCGCCGGCCACGCGCGAGACGCCGCCGGCGCGCAAACGCCGCCGCTAATTACTCGATTTCCCAGTCGACCTCGCCGCGCACGTCGGGCGGCACGCGCTCGCACAATGCCTTGTGGACTTCTTCCTGGGTCACCGCGCGCGGCATGCGGATCACGTAGTCGATGCGCAGTTTGCTGAATTGCTTGTTCTCGCTGATCAGCTTGCAATTCATCTCGGCCAGGACGGCGCGATACGAGTCGGACGCATCTTTCATACGGCCCTTCGGGATCTCGTGCACTTCCAGCTCACACACTGGATGTCCGTCGAAGATGTAGATCAGCACCCAGGCAAATGCCGTCGCCATCACCGCAAAGTGCGGCAGGTTGAGGCCGGCGATCAGACCGATCAGCGTCACCATGATGAGGCGGCTGGTGTCGCGCGTTGAAGACGCGTCGGTGCGAAAGCGCATCAGGCCGCCGAGCCCGAAAATGACGAAACCGACGACCATGCCGTATTCGACAACGAGTTCGCCGACCACCGCGCCCACCAACGCGTACATGATCAGGACTTTCGGAAGCTCGGCTTCTTCGCGGGTGTCGACCGTGCGCGCTGTCGTCGGGTGAAAGGCGATGATGGCGCCCAGCACATTGGCTAGCACGAGCGCAAAGAACGCCTGCAGCAGCGCCTGCCAGTCCAGGAAACCGGCCCAACCGACCGTGGGCAGCATCGTAGTGTCAGCGCCAAACATGCTCGCCCCCGCGAATCGTATGCCCAATCAAGCGCTTGTGAGCGGGCAAAGCCAAGCGCTCTCGCGCCGCCGATGAACCCAAACTGAAGCGAAAAGGCCATTTGTGGGCAGATTGAACCCTTTTTTCCGCCACGCGTTTCCGGCAGATGACCCAGATGAACAAGTTTACCGCCCTCGCCGCCGTCGCCGCCCTCACGCTTGCCGCTCCTGTCGCCGCGCAAACGGCGCGCCCTAGCGCAACCGTCGCCGCCACTTCGGCGCTTGTGACCCTCGAAGGCGCCGAGCGCGCCCAGGCGCTGACGCAGATCAACGCCGAACTCAACGGCATTCAGCGCCTGCAAGGGCGCTTCCTCCAAACCGGTCCGGACGGCAGCCGCGCCACCGGCACGTTCTACATGCAGCGCCCCGGGCGCCTGCGCTTCGAATACGACGCGCCGGCCACGATGCTGATCGTGGCTGACGGCAGCGTCGTCGCGCTGCGCGACACGGCTTTGCGGACCACCGAGCGCACGCCGCTGCGCTCAACGCCGCTCAGCCTCATCCTTGGCGAGCGCATCGATCTTGAGCGTAATGCCCGCATCATCCGCGTTTCGCGCCAGGGTGCGTGGACGCTGGTCACCGCCCGTGATCGCGCCGGCCAGACCGACGGCGTCATCTCGCTGAAGTTCAACAACGGCGAGTTGCGTGAGTGGGATGTCGTTGACGCGACAGGTGCGCGTACCAACATCCAGCTGACCGACGTGACGCGTCCGGCGAGCTTTGATCGCAGCCTCTTCCGCTTGGAGGATGTGGTCGCGCCGCGTCGCCGCTAGGCGCGGCTCGCCAAGCGGAACCTTGCTGCTTTTGCAAGCTGTTTCCCCAGCGCCCTTCTTGAAAAAATCGAGCTTGTGGCGTATATGCAACGAAGCGGTCGCTGCTCATCCCCCTGGATGGCGTCGTCCCCCCGCTGACGGATCCAGCGCGGCGCCCGCTTAGCCGGACATCCCCTGCCGGCGATAATGCGCCCCCCTCAAGGCGCTCAGAGGCCCGGCAGCTGAAAGCGCCGGGCCTCTTCGTTTTTGCGCCTTCGTTTTTTCGGCGGCGCACCCCATGAAACTGCAATGCTGAAAATCGCCACCTGGAACATCAATTCCGTGCGCCTGCGCATCAACATGGTTTGCCGCTTCCTCGCCGAAGCCAAGCCGGACGTGCTGTGCCTGCAGGAAATCAAATGCCGTGACGGCGAGTTTCCAGCGAAGGCGTTTAAGGAAGCCGGCTACAAACACATGCACGTCGTCGGCCAAAAAGGCTGGCACGGCGTCGCCATTGTTTCACGTGTGAAGCTGGAGCCGGTCGAGGCGCCGGCGATCTGCCCGAAAAAAGAAGCGCGCATCGCCGCGGCGCTGATCGACGGCGTCGAAGTGCACAATCTCTACGTGCCCGCCGGCGCTGATGTGCCGGAGCTCACGAACCCCAAGTTCGTGCACAAGCTCAACGTGCTCGACAAAATGAAGTCGCTCTACAAGAAACGCAAAGGCCAGACGCCGACCGTGCTTGTCGGCGATCTCAACGTTGCTCCGGGCGAGTTCGATGTTTGGAGCCATAAGCAGCTACTCAACGTCGTCAGCCACACGCCGGGCGAAACCGATCGGCTGAACGCAGTGCGCGATCTCGGCGGCTTCGTTGATCTCGCCCGCCAGCATCGCCCAGACCCAGAAAAGCTGTTCACCTGGTGGAGCTATCGCAGTCCGGACTGGACCAAGAACAATCGCGGCCGCCGGCTCGATCACATCTGGGCCACCAGCGACATCGCAGCGGTTTCACGCGCCGAAGCGTTCCATATCCACGTTCCCTGCCGCTCATGGGAACGGCCGAGCGATCACGTGCCGGTCGTCGTCGGGCTCAAGCTTTAGAGCTTTCGTCGCAAGCGCCATTGAGGCGCGCGGGCGCAGGCCTCTAGGATGCGCGCAAATCTCTTTGGGGGAACACCATGCAAATTTCTCGACGCGCCGTGCTCGGCGCCGGCGCCGCGGGCGCCGCCGTGCTTTCCGGTTGCGCCACGGGCGCTGCGCCCGCGCCAACGCCGGCCGCGCCCCCCACCGCCAGCGCGCAACTTACCGCCACGCTTGATCGCACGGTCGCTGCCATCCTGCGTGAATCGCCGGAGCGCTGCACCGCGCTTGGCCTCACCGAAGAGCGCGCTGGCTATCGCTTCGTCGATAAACTGAGTGACGCTTCCAAGGCCAGCACCGCCCGGTATCGCGAAATCCTGCAGACGGCGATTCGCGAACTCGGCGCCATCGATCGCTCGGGCCTTAGCGCGCAGGAAAACGTCACCGTCGACGTCGTCACCACCTCGTATCAATACAGCCTCGCCAATTCGGCGTTCAATTATGGCGGCGGCGCTGGCGCGCCTTACGTCGTCACCCAGCTCACCGGCTCATATGGCGACCTGCCGGATTTCCTCGACGCGCAGCACCCGCTGCGTAACCGTGACGAGGCCGACGCCTATCTCGCGCGCCTAAGCGCCTATGTGCGCGTGCTTGATCAAGAGACCGCGATCATCCGTGAAGACGCCGGCGCCGGCGTTATCCCGCCCGACTTCGCCATCGATCGCGCACTGACGCAGATGGACGCGTTCACCGCCAACGCGCCGGCGCAAACCGTGCTGGTTCAGACCTTGGTGCGCCGCTTGCCGAACGCCGCCGACATCTCGGAAGCCGATCGCGCCCGCTATATCGAGCACGCCACGTCAGCGGTGCGCGATGCGGTTTATCCCGCTTACGAACGCCAGAAAGCGGCGTTGCGCGAAGTGCGCCGGAGCGCTGTGCACGACGCCGGCATTTGGCGCTTGCCGCAGGGCGCGGAAATGTACGCCGCCTCGCTGCAAAGCCGGACGACGACGACAATGTCGCCGGACGAGATCCACGAAATGGGCGTCGAGCTCATCCGCAGCTTCCACAGCGAGATGGATTCGATCCTACGCGCCCAGGGCCTCACGCGCGGCAGCGTCGCGCAACGCGTGCAACAACTCTCGCGCCGCCCGGATCAGCTTTATCCGAACACCGACGCTGGCCGGGCCCAAATCCTCGCCGATCTGACGCAACAGACCCGCGAGATCGAAGCGCTGATGCCGCGCGCGTTCAACACGCTGGCGCAGGCGCAATTGGAAATCCGCCGCGTCCCGCCGACCAGCGAAGCCGGCGCGCCCGGCGGCTATTACCAGCGCGCCGCGCTCGATGGCTCACGCCCGGGCGCATACTACATCAACCTGCGCAACACCCACGAATGGCCGCGCTTCACGCTGCCGACGCTGAACTACCACGAAGGCGTGCCGGGCCATCACTGGCAGATCTCGATCCAGCAAGAGTCCGGCGCGATCCCGTTCATCCGCAGCGCCATGCTTGGCTTCAGCGCGTTCAGCGAAGGCTGGGGCCTCTACGCTGAGCAACTCGCCGACGAACTCGGCGTCTATTCCAACAACCAGCTCGGCCGCCTCGGCTATCTGCAATCGATGACGTTCCGCGCCTCGCGCCTCGTCGTCGACACCGGCATCCACCACAAACGCTGGAGCCGCGAGCAAGCGATCGCTTCGATGATGGAAGCAACGGGCGATCAGGAAAGCTCCATCACGACCGAGATCGAACGCTACTGCGTGTGGCCGGGCCAAGCCTGCAGCTACATGGTCGGCCGTCAGGCGATCAATCGCATGCGTGACGCCTCCCGCGCTGCGCTTGGCGATCGTTTCGACCTCAAAGGCTTCCATGACACGATGCTGGCCAATGGCGCCGTGCCGCTCTCGGTGCTGGAGCGGATCATGACCGACTGGACCACCACGCAGCGCGCCTGACTTTACGAGAGCGCGGGGCCGCATACCGCGCTCTCGTTTAACCAATTTCCGCCGCGCGCCGCTCGCGCCTCCAAAGCGAACCGTCGCTGCATTTCTGATCTGCAAACGCGATTGCTACCGGTAGCAATTGCGAATGTGCGTGAACGTCACATTGGCGCGTAGAAGGTGTTTGACATACACCCCCCTTCACACACTTTGACGAGGCACTAAAGCGCGCCGGGAACCACTACGGCGCCTGGAGGGATTCCGTTGACTGCTCAGATCGAAGGCCTCTACCCGGCCCCGACCAACCACAAGAAACTCGTCAAGTGGGTGGAAGAGATCGCCGCGCTGACCAAGCCGGACCGCGTCTATTGGTGCGACGGTTCGGAGGCCGAGTGGAAGCGGCTGACGGCTGAACTCGTCGCCGCCGGCACGCTGAAGCAGCTCAACCCGGAAGCGCGTCCGAATTCGTTCTACGCCGCATCAGATCCCAAGGACGTCGCGCGCGTCGAGAAGCAGACGTACATCTGCTCGCAAGATCAGGAAGACGCCGGCCCGACCAACAATTGGATCGCGCCCGCTGAAATGCGCACCAAGCTCGGCACGCTGTTTGACGGCTGCATGCGCGGCCGCACCATGTACGTCGTGCCGTTCTGCATGGGCCCGCTGGGTTCGAAGATTTCGCAGCTTGGCGTTGAGATCACCGACAGCGGTTATGTCGCCGCCTCGATGCGCATCATGACCCGCATGGGCAAAGGCGCGCTCGAGCAATTGGGCGATGACGGCTTCTTCGTGCCGGCCGTGCACACGCTCGGCGCGCCGCTGCAGCCTGGCCAGAAGGACGTCGCCTGGCCGTGCAACGAAGAGAAGTGGATCGTCCATTTCCCGGAAACGCGCGAAATTTGGAGTTACGGCTCGGGCTACGGCGGCAACGCCCTGCTCGGCAAGAAGTGCTTTGCTCTGCGTATCGCTTCGGTGATGGCGCGCGATGAGGGTTGGCTGGCTGAGCACATGCTCATCCTCAAGCTCACCAACCCGAAGGGCGCGGTGAAGTACGTCGCCGCCGCCTTCCCGTCTGCGTGCGGCAAGACCAATCTGGCCATGCTGCAGCCGACCATCCCGGGCTGGAAAGCCGAAACCATCGGCGACGATATCGCCTGGATGCGCTTCGGCGACGATGGCCGTCTCTACGCCATCAACCCGGAAGCCGGCTTCTTCGGCGTTGCGCCGGGCACTGGCTCGAAGACCAACAAGTCTGCGCTCGACACGCTGCACTCCAACACGGTGTTCACCAACGTCGCGCTCACCGAGAACGGCGATGTTTGGTGGGAAGGCCTCAGCAAAGAGCCGCCGGCCAATCTCACCGATTGGAAGGGCCGCAAGTGGTCGCCTGAATTGGGCGAGCCTGCCGCGCATCCGAACTCACGCTTCGCCGTGCCCGCCGGCCAATGCCCGGTCATCGCGCCGGAATGGGAAGATCCCGCTGGCGTGCCAATCGATGCGATCCTCTTCGGCGGCCGCCGCGCCAGCGCAGTGCCGCTGGTGACCGAAGCGTTCGATTGGGCGCATGGGGTTTTCCTCGCGTCGAACGTCGCGTCGGAAGGAACAGCCGCCGCTGAAAACAAGGTCGGCGAGCTGCGCCGCGATCCGTTCGCGATGCTGCCGTTCTGCGGCTACAACATGGGCGACTACTTCGCGCACTGGCTCAAAGTCGGTGAGCGCAAGGGCGCCAAGCTGCCGAAGATTTTCTTCGTCAATTGGTTCCGCAAGGATCAGAGCGGCAAGTTCATTTGGCCGGGCTTCGGCGACAACGCCCGCGTGCTGAAGTGGATTTCCGACCGCATCGACGGCAAGGCGGAAGCCAAGCAAACCGCGATCGGCCACGTGCCGGCCAAAGGTTCGCTCGACATCAGCGGCCTCGACATCAGCGATGAAGCGATGGACCTGCTGACCAGCGTCGATCTCGAAGTTTGGGCCGAAGAAGCTGACCTCATCCCGGGTCACTACGAGAAGTTCGGCGATCGTTTGCCGCAACGCCTGTGGGATGAGTACGCCGCTTTGATCGAGCGCCTCGGCGAAGCCCGCACCGGCAAGCCGGCGGCAAAGCTCGCTGCCGCGCGCGGCCCTGCACAAGCGCGCGCCACCGCGAAGGCCGATGAGGCCGCTGCGAACTAAGCAGCGCGCGTACGTTTGAAAAACAATGCGTCGGCGGCCCTCGGGGTCGCCGGCGTTTTTGTTAGGCGCGATGGCGGGTTTCGCGCGCTTCGGGCGGCAACGGCCGTTCTAACGGAATGCGCACCGCGAAAGTGCTGCCTACGCCGCTGGCGCCCGACGCGCTAATGCCGCCGCCCATCGCCCGCGAGATGGCTTCGGCGATGGCGAGCCCCAAGCCCAAGCCGCCGCGCGGCGCTTCGCCTTGCGAGAAACGCTCAAACAAGGTTTGGGCCGTCGCTTCCTGAAAGCCGACGCCCGTATCGGTCACCGAAATCTTGAACATCGAGCGGATGCCGACGCGGTCTTCCTCTTCGAGCCGCACAACGATGCCGCCTTCGTCCGTGTACTTCACCGCATTCGCCACAAGCACATCGACGACGCGTTGCAACCGCGTCGCATCGCCAACGAAAATGCCTTCAGCGGATTCGTCAGTGACGATCTCGAAGGCGAGGTTCTTCTCGCGGGCCGCAATGAAGTGCGGCGTCGCCGCCGTGCGCACAGCGGCGATGAGGTCAAACTCATTCGGATAGAGATCGCTGCGCCCTGCTTCCAGGCGCGCCAAATCGAGGATGTCGCACACCAGAGCGCCGGTATCTTCCGTCGAGGTGCGTAGCAATTCGCAGATCTGACGCTGGCGCGGCGTGAGCTGCGAGCTTTCCAGCAGCTCAACCAACCGAACGACATCGCGCATCGGCGTGCGAATTTCCGCCGTCATCCGGCTCAAGAACTCATTCTTGGCGCGCTCGGCGCTCAGCGCGCTATCGAGCGCCAGGCGCAAGTCGCGGCGCAAGCGAACATTGTCCATCGCCACCGCGGCGGCGCGCGCCATCGTCTCCAGCGCCTCGACTTCGCCTTCGGTTGGCCGGCGCATCGTGCCCCAGTACGCGCCGATCGCCGCGATCGGCTCTGGCGTGCCCACCGGCGCCATCGCCAAACTCTTCACGAAAGTCGGCTCGTAAGCCGCCAATGGAATGCGCGGATCGCCACGGATGTCTTCGATAACGACGGTCTGCCGGTTCTTGATCGCCCAGCCGGAAATGCAGGCTTCAATCGGAAAGTCCTGGCCCTTCCAAAGCGGCCCGACGGCGTCCTCATCGACATAGTGGACGCGATTACCCTTCTTCAGAACCACCGAAACGCCGTCAGCCCCGGTGAGCTGGCGCGCCGCCGTGCGCAGGATCGCCGCGATCTCGAGTTCGGTGCGTGCGCCAGCCAGGCGCTCGACCGTTCCCATCAAAACATCAAGCGGCGCGCGCGTTTGCGCAGGCGCATCCAGATCGACCGGCGCAACAGTCATCGATCGCTCCTCCCGTTGCTGTTTACTGGCGCATAACTCGCACAAATAAACGGTTAAGTTGAGCTAGACCAGAGTTCGCGCGGGCGTGACCGGCGTCACGGCAGCAAGGCGAACACGCATTTATCTTCTTCTCATCGGGTCGCGCTGACCAGGGGAGAGACCGAGATGACCAAGTTTTACGCTTTGATCGCCGCTTGCGCCGTGTTCGCGCCCATGGCCTTCGCCACGCTGAACCAAGCCGCGCAAATCATGGCCTGAACAGCGCCATGCAAAACCACATCAGCTAAAAGGCCCGGAGCGATCCGGGCCTTTTTCCATGCGTCATTCTTTGATCAGACCTGCAGCCGGTAACCGCCGGTTTCGGTGATCAGCAATTTTGGACTCTGCGCATCGGGCTCGATCTTTTGGCGCAGGCGATAGATGTGGGTTTCGAGCGTGTGCGTCGTGACGTTGGCGTTGTAGCCCCAGACTTCGCGGAGCAGCTCATCGCGCCCAACCGGCTTTTCGCCGGAACGATAGAGATAGCGCAGGATCGAGGCTTCTTTGTCAGTGAGCCGGATCTTTTTATCGCTGGGGTCAACCAGCACCCGCATCGCGGGGCGAAACTCGTACGGGCCGATCTTATAGACTGCGTCTTCGCTGGCTTCGTGGCTGCGCAAATGCGCGCGAATGCGCGCCAACAGCACCGAGAACTTGAACGGCTTCAGCACGTAATCATTGGCGCCGGCGTCGAGCCCGCGCACTTGCTGCTCTTCTTCCTGGGCCGCGCCAGTCAGCATGATGATCGGCGATTTGACGCCCTGCTCGCGCAATTGCTGGCAAGCCTCGAAGCCATCCATGTCAGGCAGCGACACATCGAGCACGATCGAGGCCGGCTTGTGCTCAAGGGCGGCGGCCAAGCCTTCAGCCGCGGTCGCGGCGCCGACGCCGCCGAACCCCTCTTCGAGGTCGAACTGTTCAACCAACGCCTGCCGCAGCTCGGCATCGTCGTCGATAATGAGGATGATCGTTTCGCGGGCCATCGAACCAGGAGCTTACCCTTGAGGTAATGACCATGTCCTTTCAAGCTTTTGCAAGCCAAGACGCCCGCTAACCCCGGCTCCCGAACAAAGCAGAGCCCACCCGGACCTGGGTTGCGCCGAAGCGGACAGCGGTTTCGAAGTCCTCACTCATACCCATGGAAAGTTCCGCGAGGCCGTTTCGGGCGGCGATCTTGGCCAGCAGCGCAAAGTGCAGGGCCGGCTCCTCATCCGCCGGCGGGATGCACATGAGGCCGGCAACCCGCAGCCCGTAGGTCTGCCGCGCCGCCCTGATGAAACTGTCCGCCTCGGCTGGGACCACGCCCGCCTTCTGCGGCTCTTCCCCCGTATTCACCTGCACCAACAATTCAGGGCTACGGCCAAGCTTCTGAACCGCGTCCGCCAAAGCCGCCGCGAGCTTCGGCCGATCGAGGCTGTCGATCGCGTCGAACAGCGCCACCGCGTCCTCGGCTTTGTTGGACTGCAGCGGCCCGATCAGCCGCAGTTTAAGATCGGCGAACGCCGCACGGCGCGGCGCCCAACGCGCCTGCGCCTCCTGCACCCGGTTCTCACCGAACACACGCTGGCCAACCGCCAGCATCGCATCGACGCGCTCATCGGGCTGTTGCTTTGACACCGCCACCAGCGCAACTGCATCCGGCGTTCGCCCATCGGCGCGCGCGGCGGCGGCTATGCGCGCTAGAATATCGGAGCGCGCGGTTTCGATGTCGGAGGTGATGCTCATGAGTTCGATCCACGCACTAGCGGCGCTGGCGCGGCGGCTCAACCGTGAGCGCGGCGCGCCGGCCATTCCGTCGCTGTTTTTTGTCACCGATCCAGAGCGGACGCCCGATCCGTGCGCCATCGCCCAGCGTCTGCCGCGCGGCGCCGCCGTGATCTATCGGCATTTCGGCGCCGCGGACCGCGCCGGCACGGCCAGAAATCTCGCATCGATCGCACTGAGCCGCGGGCTGGTTTTGCTGATTGCGGCCGATCCAGGTCTCGCGCAGCGCGTTGGCGCTGGCGTGCACTGGCCGCAATCGCGCTTGCCCGACGCGCGCGGCGCCGGCCTCGTCACCGCGGCGGCGCACGATGCGGCTTCGCTCATGCGTGCCGCAGCGCTTGGCGTCGACGCATGCCTGCTGGCGCCGGTGCTCGAGACCAAGAGTAGTTCTGGGAATGCGCCGCTTGGCCTCTTCCGCGCCGGCCAATTGGCGCAACGCAGCGCCGTGCCGGTGATCGCGCTCGGCGGGATCAATGCAGACACGGCAAAGCGTCTCGCGGGACGCGGCTTTGCGGGCTGTGCTGGCGTGGAAGCGTTCGCTTAGAAGCGGAACGCGGATTCGATGCGAACGCCCGCGCGCGGCTCGGTTTCGCGTTCAGCTGGCGACAGGGCGACCGGACGGTCTGGCGATTCCAGGCTGAGTTCGCCGCCGACGCGCATGCTCGGCGTGAACTGATAGAAAGCGCCAACCGAAGCTTGATCGCCGCGGCTGCCTTCCGGCAGGCGCTCGATGTGTTGAGCTTCCCTAACGTCAACCGTAACGGCCCAACGTTGGTTCAGCGTCCAGGCCGGCGGCAGGATCCGATCGTTCTCGGACTGGCCGGTGATCGACTCGGTAACGCCGTGAGACGTGGTAAACCGCTGATACCACGGGACCGCAGCGCGGCTGGATTCAGCGGCGGGCGCGACCTGGGCAGCGGGGGCCTGCTGCGCATGCGCAACGCCGGCCGTCGCCAATGCGGCAACCCCTGCGATCACAAATGCGGACGGCCGAAACACCAAAACTACCCCTCAGCTCGAAGCCCTAGCGAAACACTGTAACCGAATCGAGCCCCAAACGCTGTGAATTATAGGACACACGTACCCGCGAATATTTCGTCAAAATCTTGGCGGAAGGCTTTTGTTCCGGCCCCGGCCCCAATTTCTGGGGATTAGTGAATCAGGCGAACTCCAGCCACAACATAGCCAGCATCGCAGTGGACCACTGGCCCTCACCAAAGCCCGTGATATATGGGCTGCCCGCCCGGGGATAACACGGCGGCAATGCATGCACACGCGGAGGGACTATCTAATGACGAAGGCTGGGCGGACGCTCTTGAAGGGCGCTCTCTTCATGGTGGCGGCCGTAGCGCTTTCCGCGTGCTCGATGTTCCGTGGCGACGACAGCCCGGACGGTCAGTCGCGCGCTGACGCGGATCGCGGCCGTGGCGGCATTCCGATTTTCGGCGGCGGCGGCGGTGGCGGCGGCTCGGAAGCCGGCATCGGCGTGAACTCGTTCCTGTGGCGCGCTTCGCTCGACACGCTGAACTTCATGCCGCTCGCATCGGCCGATCCGTTCGGCGGCGTGATCATCACCGATTGGTACTCCGACCCGACGACGCCGAACGAGCGCTTCAAGGCGACGGTGTACATTCTCGACACCCGCCTGCGCGCTGACGCGCTCAACGTTTCGATCTTCCGTCAGACGCAAGTCGGCGGCGCGTGGACAGACGCAACTGTCGATCCCGACACCGAGATCCAAATCGAAAACGCGATCCTTACGCGCGCTCGTCAGCTTCGGCTGAGCTCGCGCGGCGGCTAGACAGGCGGGGCGTTTGCCGCCACTCAAACGCCCGATAAGAGGGCGTTTGAATGTCGTCGCGTTACAATCATCGTGAAGTTGAGCCGAAGTGGCGCGCCCGTTGGGCTGCGTCCGCGATTGATCGCGCGCTCTCGCCTGAGGAAGCGAAAGGCAAACCGAAGGCCTACATCCTCGAGATGTTTCCCTATCCGTCGGGACGCATCCACGTAGGCCATTCACGCAACTACACGATGGGCGATGTCATCGCCCGCTTCCGCCGCTCGAACGGCTACAACGTGTTGCACCCGATGGGTTGGGACGCGTTCGGCCTGCCCGCTGAAAACGCGGCGATGGAACGCAACATCCACCCAAAAGGCTGGACCTACGACAATATCGACGCAATGCGCGGCCAGCTGCAATTGCTCGGCCTCGCCATCGATTGGTCGCGGGAACTCGCGACCTGCGATCCGGCTTATTACAAGCATCAGCAGGCGATGTTCTTGGCCTTTTGGAAAAAGGGCCTCGTCTATCGCAAAAAGCAGAAAGTGAATTGGGACCCGGTCGACAACACCGTGCTCGCCAACGAGCAGGTGGTGGACGGCAAAGGTTGGCGTTCCGGCGCGCCTGTTGAAACCCGTGAGCTTGAGCAATGGGTGTTCAAGGTCACCGCCTATGCCGAAGATTTGCTGCAAGCGATCGGCGGCTTGGATCGCTGGCCGGACAAAGTGCGGCTGATGCAGTCGAACTGGATCGGCAAGAGCCAAGGCGCGCGCATCTGGTGGGACATCGCCGAAGCGCCGTCATTCTTGCCGCCCTCGCCGGCCGGCCAGCCGAACCACGCACGCGACCCGATCGAAGTGTACACGACACGCCCCGACACTCTGTTCGGCGCAAGCTTCTTGGCGCTGGCGCCCGATCATCCGCTGACCAAAGCGATCGCTGAGCACAATCCGGAAGTCGCCAAGTTCATCGAACAATGCGCGCAGCTCGGCACGTCTGAAGCCGACATCGAAAAAGCCCCGAAATTCGGCGTCGATCTTGGCGTGCGCGTGCGCCACCCGTTCGATCCGGATTGGATTTTGCCGGTGTGGGGCGCGAACTTCGTGCTCTCGACATATGGCACAGGCGCGATCTTCGGTTCGCCCGCCGGCGATCAGCGCGACTTGGACTTCGCCAACAAATACAAACTGCCGTTCAAGCCGGTGGTGCTGCCGCCGGGCGCGGACGCCGCGACCTACGCCGTCGACAAAGAAGCGTTCACCGACGACGGCACGATCTACAATTCCAAATTCCTCGATGGCCTCTCCACCCGCGACGCGATCAAGGCCGCGATCAACGAACTGGTGAAACTCGGCAAAGGCGAAGCCACGACACAATGGCGCCTGCGCGATTGGGGTGTTTCACGTCAACGCTATTGGGGCTGCCCAATTCCGGCGATCCACTGCGCCAAATGCGGCGTCGTCCCAGCGCCGGCAGAGAGCCTGCCGATCGCGCTGCCGGAAGACGTCATCTTCGACAAAGACAAGCCGGGTAACCCGCTCGACCGCCACCCGACTTGGAAGCACGTCGATTGCCCAAGCTGCGGCGGGGAGGCACAGCGCGAGACGGACACGCTCGACACGTTCGTGGATTCAAGCTGGTACTTCGCCCGCTTCACTGATCCGAACAACGCCAACGCGCCGTTCGATAAGAAGGCCGCGAGCTATTGGCTGCCGGTCGATCAATATGTCGGCGGCGTCGAGCACGCCGTGCTCCACTTGCTGTACGCGCGCTTCTTCACCCGCGCGATGCGCGATTGCGGCTTCCTCGACGGCCCCGCTGACGGCGAGCCGTTCAAGAGTCTGTTCACGCAAGGCATGGTCGTTCACGAGACGTATAAGTCCGCGTCCGGCGCCTGGCTCTTGCCTGAAGACACCGACATCAAAGACGGCAAACGCTTCGAGCTGAAAGGCGGCGCGCCGGTCGAAGTCGGCGCCATCGAGAAAATGTCGAAGTCAAAAAAGAACGTCGTCGACCTCGACGCGTTCGTCACCGATTTCGGCGCTGACGTCGCGCGCTGGTTCGTGCTCAGCGATTCGCCGCCCGAGCGCGACGTCGAATGGACGGCGGCCGGCGTCAAAGGTTCGTGGAATTTCGTGCAGCGCGTTTGGACGCTCACCGAATCCCATGGACGCGCCGCGCCGAAGCCGGGTGAAGCAGCGCCAGCCGGCGCCAATAACGGCGAAGCTTACGCGCTGCGCCAACTCGCGCACCGCGCCATCCAATCGGTCACCGAAGACATTGAGCACTTCCGCTTCAACGTCGCCGTCGCGCGCGGCTACGAACTGGTCAACGCCATCGCCAAGCTCAAGGGCGACGATGAGGGCGCGGTGTTCGCCCGCGGCGAAGCGTTGCGCATCCTGGCGCAGCTCATCTCCCCGTTCATGCCGCACCTGGCCGAAGAGTGCTGGGAGAAGCTGGGCGGCCAAGGCTTTGTCGCCACCGCGCCCTGGCCGGTCGCCGACCCTGCCCTGGCGGCGCGCAACACGGTGACGCTGCCGATCCAGGTGAACGGTAAGAAACGCGCCGAAATCGAAGCGCCGAAGGGCGCTGCCGAGGCCGATATCCGCGAGCTTGCGCTGCAACATGAGGCGGTGAAGCCGTTCCTGGAGGGCGTCACCATCCGCAAGGTGATTGTCGTTCCCGACAGGATCGTGAATATCGTCGCTAACTGACGGGCCGGAGAATCCCCAAATGCGCGTGCTCATTGCCAGCCTTACGCTTCTCCTGGCCGCCTGCGGATTCCAGCCGATGTATTCGCCGAGCGGCGGCTCGGCCATCGGCCCGGTGCAAATCGACGAGATCGAGGGCAAGGCGGGCCACGTGCTGCGCACCGAACTCAGCCGCATCCTCGCGGTCGAGAACGGCGCCAATCCGTCTTCGCACCTGGAGATCACGCTCTCCGAGCAGGTCACACCGCTCGGCATCCGGATCGACGAATCCGCTACGCGCGCGGAGCTTCGCCTCATCGCCAATTACGTGCTGACCCCGCCCGGCCAAGGCGCGCAAGTGATGCGCGGCTCGGTGGTGACGGTGGTGAACTACGACATCCCGACCGCCGCCTTCGGCGAAATCGCCGCGCAAGACGATGCGCGCGAACGCGCCGCCGAAACCATGGCGCAGCGTTTCCGCGCTGAGCTTGCACTGCGCATGTCACAAGCGCGCGAAGCGGGCGCGGCCAGATAAGATGAAAATCCAGGGCGCCTCCATCCGGCGCTTCATCGACAAGCCGGACAAAGCCGTCCGCGCTGTTCTTCTCTACGGCCCCAACGAAAGCTTCAGCCACGAAGCGGCGCAAAAGCTCGCCGCCTGGGCCGTTGGCAAAAGCGATGATCCTTACGCCGTCACCAAACTCGGCGATGACGACATCAAGAAAGACGCAGCCCGCCTGATCGACGCGCTTTCAGCCCAATCGCTGCTGGGCGGGCCGACTGTTGTGTGGGCGCGCATCTCCGGCAAAGGCGCCGACGCGGCCATCGTCGATGCGCTCGAAGGCTTCGAACGCGACGAGCCGCTGGGCTACCTCATTGTTGAGGCGGGCGATCTTGGCTCGACGGCCGAGCTCGTGAAGAAATTCACCGCCGCCAAGAACGCCGCCGTCATCGCCTTCTACGAGGAGACCGACGCCGAACGCGCTCAACACGCCCGCGCCCTCGCGAAAGAGTCCGGCATCAACTTCGACCGTGACGCGGAGGATCTCTTCCTCTCCGCCCTGCCCACCGATCGCGGCCTCGCCACCAAAGAGATCGAAAAGCTCGCGCTCTACGCCCACGGCCTCGGCCGCGCGATCACCACCGCCGATCTCGAAGCCCTGATGACCGACGAGGGCGAAAGCGCGCTCGACGCCGCCAGCCTCGCCGCCGCGCAAGGCAAAGCCGCGCAAGCCGTCGAAGCCCTCGCCCGCATCGACGCGCTCTCCGGCATCTCGGCGTTGCGCGCCCTTCTGCGCCGCCTGCATCAATTGCGCGAAGCGCGGCTCCTCATCGATGGCGGCATGAGCGCCGCCGACGCCATTGGAAAACTCCGTCCGCCCGTGTTCTGGAAAGAGCGCGACGCCGTCGCCGCGCAGGCACGCCTGTGGACCGGCAAAAAACTCAACGCCGCCTTCGACATTCTCTGGGGCGCCGAACTCCGCTCCAAAACCGCCGGCGCGCCGCAAGAACTGATCGCCGCCGACGCCTATCGCGGCGTTGCCAAACTGGTGGGGAATTAAATGCGCACGCCGCTTCTGATGACCGCCGCGCTTTGCGCGCTCACCGGTGTCGCGCATGCTGAGCCCGGCGGCGTCTCCAGCGTTTCAGGCCCTAGTGTCAGCGAAGACAAGCTGAAGCTAGAGTTCCGCACCGTCGCTTGGGAAGGCGGCGCGCTCGATGATCGCTGGCAGCATCGCGCGCAAGCCGGCTACGGCTTCACCGATTTCTGGAACGCCGCGCTCATCCTGCGCGCCACCCAACCGGCCGATCAAAACGCCGACCTCACCTCAATCGGCTTCGAGAACAAGTTCGACCTCGCCTTCACCCGCGACTGGCCAGTCCATCTCGGGGTTCAATTCGAATACAAGGTCGGCCTCGATGACCGCGACGACGAGATCGAGTTCAAACTCCTGGCCGAGCGCGAGATCGGCGATCTCACCTTGCGCGCCAATTTGATCGGCGTGCGCGCGCTCGCCGATGAATCTGAGTGGGAAGGCGCCTATTCCGCCCGCGCCTCGTGGAGCGCCTCTGAATCATTCGCCTTCGGCGCCGAACTCTTCGGCGAGCCCGAAATCGACGCCCGCTATTTCGGCCCCCGCGCCGATTTCACCTTCGGCCACACCACGCTCTCAGTGGGTTATCTGGCTGGCTTCAACGAAGCCGCCGCCGACGGGCAATTGCGGCTGACGCTGGAGTTTTCTCAGTAGCTCTCCGGCGCCGGCTTTCCATGCGCACGAAGTAAGTCTGCGAGCCTTCCGAACAACACGGGATGATAGCGCTTAGCGGCCTTCGGGCTGTTGCTAATTGCGTAAGCCTTCAAACCTTCGCCCGCTATTTTTATGCGGTCCTGATCCGCGTCAAACCAAACACGAACGCTTATCTCGATGCTCTTGTCGGCCATGTCGCTCTCCGTTCCTACGTTCACACGGGGGCGAGGCTCATCAGCAGACCGCCGCGTGACCGCAGTCACAGCGCCCGGCCCCGCATCGGCTTAGCTTCCGCTCATCGAAGCGATGGCGCTTCGGCAAGCGGAGCAAAGCAAATGACCAAGTTTTATTCTCTCCTGTTCGCAGCAGCCCTGTTGGCCCCCATGGCCTACGCCACGCTGAACCAAGCCGCACAGATGGTCGCCTAAGCGCCAATCCCAAAGTTTCGAGAGAAATCTAATGACCAAGTTTTACGCCCTGATCGTCGCCTGCGCCGTGTTCGCCCCTGTTGCGATGGCGACGCTGAATCAAGCCGCCCAAATCGTCGCCTAGCTCCCGACGACACCACCTGCCCTAATCGGGCGGCCAAACAGCAAGGCCGCGGAGGTAGCTCCCCCTCCGCGGCCTTCGCTTTTTTGAATCAAACACTCAACGCGTCCCGCCCAAGCGGCGCCGCGCACCGCCCCTGTCTGGATCCCGGCTCTTCGCTTCGCTGCGGCCGGGAAGCGTGAGCCTTGGGTTGATCGCGCCGCCTCGCGCCGCTAGCGAAGCTCACACAACAACAAGAACCAGCGCGCAGGGAACATCATCATGGAAGCGACCAAGAAGGGCGGCCTGCCGCTTCACGTGCTGATGATGATCGGCTTTGCCGTCGGCCTGATCGCCGGGCTTTGGGTCAATCTGAGTGTCGGCCCTGAAACGCAGTGGGTGCAGGACGTCACCACCAACCTCACCGGCCCGATTGGTCAAATCTTCCTCGGCCTGCTGTTCATGCTGGTGCTGCCGCTGCTGTTCTCGGCCATCGTCGTTGGCGTTTCGGAGATGGGCGATCTCTCGGCGCTTGGGCGCGTCGGCTGGAAGACGCTGCTGCTGACGATCGTCGTTTCCGCCATCGCGGTGCTGATCGGCCTCGTCGCCGTGAACATCTTTCAGCCCGGCGCCGGCATCGATGCAGCGGTCGCCACGCAATTGCTCAATCAATACGCCGAAGGCGCACAAGGCATCGTCGAAAACGCGCCGGCGAGCGTCAATCTCGGCCAATTCTTCCTCGACCTCGTGCCGCGCAACGTTTTCGGCGCCGCCGCCAACAACCAGGTGCTGCCGTTCATGGTGTTCGCCGTGTTCTTCGGCATCGGCCTGGTCATGGTCCGCTCGAAGGCGACCGATCAGCTGCAGCAGGTGATCACCGGCGTGTTCGAAGTGATGATGAAGCTCCTCAGCGTCGTCATCAAACTCGCGCCCATCGCCGTCGCCTGCTTGATGTTCAACCTGGCCGCCCTCTTCGGCTGGGATTTGCTGGCGCGCCTTGCCGCCTTCGCCGGCGTCGCCATCGGCGCGATGGCCGTGCACATGTTCATCGTCTACCCGATCTTAGTGTCGGTGCTCGGCGGCAAGAACCCGCTCTCGTTCTTCAAACAGGTGCGCGAGCCGATGGTGATGGCGTTCTCGACCGCCTCCTCCAACGCCACGCTCCCGGTCTCGCTACGCGCCGCTGAAACCGAACTCAAATTGCCGCGCAAGATTTCGCGCTTTGTGCTCACCGTCGGCGCCACTGCCAATCAGAACGGCACCGCTTTGTTCGAGGGCGTCACCGTTCTCTTCCTGGCGCAATTCTTCGGCATCGCGCTCTCGCTCGATCAGCAGCTCATCGTCATGCTGGTGTGCATTCTCGGCGGCATCGGCACCGCCGGCGTGCCAGCCGGATCGTTGCCGGTCATCGCCATGATCCTCGTCATGGTCGGCATTCCGGCTGAAGGCATCGGCCTCATCCTCGGCGTCGATCGCCTGCTCGACATGTGCCGCACCACGCTCAACGTCACCGGCGATCTGGTGCTGGCGCAGATCGTCTCGCGCGGGGAGAAAGACCCGGCGTCGGAAGAGATCGCGCCCGAAGCGCCGCCAGCGTAGCTACAGCAGACCCGCTTGCTTCCAGGCGATGTAGCCAATGACGGCCAGACCGATCAGAAGCACGATGATCTGAATCACCGCCCATATGCCCTTCGGCGCCGGCATGACCGCGCCGCCGCAAACGTAACACGTGTCTGAGCCCTGAACGAACTGGCCGCACATCGAGCACGAACCACCTGATGGCTTTTCCTGCCGATCAACGTCGTCCGTCATCCAACTCTCCTCGCTTCGAGTGTGTTGCTGGCCAACGCGTCCGACAACGCGACTCACCTCGATACTGAGCTGGGGAAACCCGACTATCCGACACCGTGACTCCGGTCACATCGCCAGGCTAGGGGCCGGGTTAGGTTTGCTCATCGAAGCGATGGCGCTTCGGCAAGCGGAGCAAACCAAATGACCAAGTTTTATTCGATCCTGTTCGCGGCGGCTCTGTTGGCCCCGATGGCTTACGCCACGCTCAATCAAGCCGCGCAGATGGTCGCCTAAGCGCCAGCCCCCAGACGTTTCGATCCGAAAGACCTGAACCCCAGATGACCAAGCTCTACGCCCTAATCGCCGCCTGCGCCGTGTTCGCCCCCATGGCGATGGCGACCCTGAACCAAGCCGCCCAAATCGTCGTCTAGCCCCGACGAGCCACCTGCCCTGAACAGGGCGGCCAAACAGCAAGGCCGCGGAGGTAGCTCCCCCTCCGCGGCCTTCGCTTTTAGAAGCGTCGGCCGCATCCAAGCCCGCTCCAATCTGCGTCCCCATGGAAGAGCCGCCAGAGGGACCACATGAAACATTTGCTCGCCGCCGCAATCTTGCTTGCGGCCGCTTCACCAGCCATCGCCCAATCTTTCGATCCGCGCAGCTACCAACGCCATGTCGTCGGCGAGCCCACACAGGTGCTTGTGCTGGGCTCACCGCACTTGAGCGGCGCGCCTGACGATTTCGACCCGGCAGTTCTTGAGCCCCTGCTCGATCGCCTCGCCGCTTTCCGCCCGGACATCATCGCCATCGAAGCGTTGCCCGGTGAAAGCATCGACACGCTCTGGCGCTGGCGCGAGATTTATCCGGAGGTCGCGACCTCATACGGCGGCCGCGTCATGAACATGGCCGCCGCCGTACGGCACAGCCTGCAGCGCGATCTGCCCGACGCCGAAGCGGAAGTCCGCCGCACATTGGCGACCTGGCCCGCCGAACCTACGGCGGCGCAGCGCCGCCGCCTCGCGGCTCTTTTTGTGGCGTCCGGCGATCCCAATTCCGCGCTCGTTCAATGGTGGCGGCTCGATCCAAGCGAACGCATCGCCGAAGACGGCGTCAGCGCGCTGATGGTCGAGCACATGGCGCAGTACGACACGCGCCGCAACGAGAACCACATGATCGGCTCACGCCTTGCCGCGCGCCTCGGGCTCGAACGCCTTTACCCGATTGACGATCACGGCAGTGACGACGTGATGGTCCCGCGCATGGCGGACATCGAGGCCTTCATGCAAGAGCCGTGGGTTGCCGAGATGATGGCGGATGAGCGCTTCCGCCCGCTGCGCGAGGCCGGGCAAACACTCACCTCGCCTGCGCAAGCGCTCGCGACGTATCGCCTGGTCAACTCGCCAGCCGCCGGGCGCACCGATTCCGACGCGCAATGGCTTTCGATGCTGCGCCGCCCGAGTCCCAACCAAGTCGGCCGCACGCGCGTCGCCGAATGGGAGACGCGCAATCTGCGGCAGGTGGCGAACATCCGGGAAGCTATCGCGGGCCGGCCCGGCGCGCGAGTTTTGGTGATCACCGGTTCGGCGCACAAACCCTGGTTCGACGCCTATCTCAGCATGATGACAGACGTTGAAGTCGTCGACGCAACACGGGTGTTACGTTGAGCGCTTGGCTCTGACCAACGCTTCGGCGCCGCGATCCAGAGTCTCGTCGCGCTTGGCAAAACACAGGCGCACGAGATTGGTCGGGCCGTCCTTGGCGTAAAATCCCGAGAGCGGAATTGTCGCCACGCCGTGCGCGATCGCATGTTCCGCGAATGCGACGTCGCTCATGCCAATGCCTGACGCATCGAGATCAATGCTGACAAAGTACGCGCCGCGCACCGGCAAAGTCACGAAGCCCTCACCGTTTAGCGCTGTCACCAAGCGATCGCGCGAGCGCTGAAAGCCAGCGCGCATCGTGTGGAAATAGCTCTGATCCTTGCCGAGCGCATACGCCGCCGCGCGTTGCAAGTTGGGAGGTGTCGTAAAGGTCAGGAATTGATGCGCCTTGGCGAACTGATCGATCAGCGCTGGCGCGCCGCAGGCGAAGCCCACCTTCCAACCGGTCAGCGAGAACATCTTCCCGGCGGAGCCGATTTTCAGGGTTCGATCGCGCAGCGCCTCAAGCATCGAAACATGGCGCGCGTCATCGAACGTAACGTGTTCCCAAACCTCATCGCTGACGCAAATCGCGTCATGGGCTCGGCAAAACTCGGCGATCAGATCGAGCTCGACGCGCGGCATCACCGAAGCACTCGGATTCAGCGGCGTATTGATAACGACCACGCGCGTCTTAGCGCTAAACACCGCCGCCAGCGCTTCACGCTCCACCCGCCAATGCGGCGGCCGCAGCCGAACAATGCGCGGTACACCGCCGGCGCGCCGCACCATCGGCAAGTACGCGTCGTACATCGGTTCGAACAAAACGACTTCGTCGCCCGGCTCGATGAACGCGAGCAGCGCAGCAGCGATGGCCTCGGTCGCGCCCGAAGTGATCACCACTTCGCGCTGCCAATCGAGATCAATGCGCTGATGGGCGCGGTAATGCGCGGCCACTGCCTGGCGCAAATCCGGCAAACCGCGCATCGGCGGATATTGGTTTGGGCCGTCGAGCGTGGCGCGCGCCGCCGCTTCAAGAATGTCGCGCGGGCCGTCCTCCTCGGGAAAACCCTGCCCAAGATTGACCGCGCCCTTCTCGGCCGCGAGCCGCGACATCGTCTCGAACACAGTGGTGCCGAGCGAAGCGTAAACTGAATTCATGCGCACAGGCGTACGCGCTCAGATCGAGCGCGTCACGCCCGGCTTAGAAGCCGCCGCGCAGACGACGGATCACGTCGTCCAATTGCTCAAGCGACTTGTAGGCAACCTTCACTTCGCCGGCGCCGTTCTTATCGGTGATTGTCACCTCAAGCCCGAGCGCGTTCGAGAGCGATTGCTCCAGCGCGCGCGTATCGGCGCTCTTAGCTTCAGCCGCGACAACGGACGCGCGCGGACCGTGCTTCTCGTCCTTCGCCACCTGCGCCAAGCGCTCAACTTCGCGAACGTTGAGCCCTTCGGTGATCGCCTTTTGCGCTAAGCCGCGCGGATCCGGCGCCGTCAGAATAGCGCGCGCATGGCCGGACGAAAGCCGCCCGTCACGCACCATCTCCTGCAGGTCTTCCGGCAGCTTCAGCAGGCGCAGCATGTTCGCGATATGCGGACGCGATTTGCCAACCGCTTCAGCGATCTCTTCCTGCGTGCGGCCGAAGCGATCGATCAAAGCTTGGAAGCCTTGCGCTTCTTCAATCGGATTGAGGTCAGCACGCTGAACGTTTTCAACGATGGCGATCTCGAGCACTTCAACTTCGTTGAACTCGCGGATCACCGCCGGGATGGCGTGCAGCCCTGCCCGTTGCGCAGCGCGCCAGCGGCGTTCGCCGGCGACGATCTCGTAACGGCCGTCAGCAATCGGGCGCACCAGGATCGGTTGCAGCACGCCGTGCGTTTTGATCGAGCCCGCGAGTTCGCTGAGATCGGCTTCATCGAAATGCTTACGCGGCTGTTGCGGGTTGCGTTGGACGAGGTCGATCGGGACCGAACGCGGGCCGGCATCATTGGCGGCTTGGGTCTGCACAGGCGCCGGCATTTGCGCGGCGGCGACCGGCGGCGTCACCGGTTCATCCGCGATCGGCGCAACCGGCGCCTCCACCGGCGCGGGCGCGGCGGCTTGCGGCGGCGGCGTGTTGGTGATCGGCAACTCGAACACATTGCGCGGCGGATCGATCGGCGCGCGCTCAGCTGGCGGCTGGCCGAAAGCAGGGCGCGGCGCTTCCGTGCGCACAGGTTCGCCGAGCAGAGCCGAGAGGCCGCGTCCTAGTCCTCGTGGTCTCGCAATCTCGCTCATCTTGCCCGTCTCCTGCACCCGACCCGATTCGGTATGCTTAAGAATTTGGTGGGAAGTTCTTTCCCACCGGTAAAAATTTCCCAGTTGTACTTAAGCGGCGTTGAGCATCCGCTCGCGTTCGATCAGCTCTTTGGCAAGCTTGATGTAGGCTTTGCTGCCGGTGGCGTTCTGATCGTAGATGATCGCGGGCAGGCCATGCGACGGCGCCTCGCTGATGCGCACATTGCGCGGGATCACCGTCTCATAGACTTTGTCCGGGAAGTGCGCCCTCACCTCTTGCGCTACTTGCTCGGAAAGCGTGGTGCGCTTGTCGTACATGGTGAGCACGACGCCTTGGATTTCGAGCGTCGGATTGAGGTTCACCTTCACAGCGTTGATCGTCGCCAACAATTGCGCGAGGCCCTCAAGTGCGAAGTATTCGGTCTGCAACGGCACCAGCACGCCGTCGGATGCAGTGAGCGCATTTACCGTCAAAACGTTCAAAGACGGCGGGCAATCGATCAGCACATAATCAATGCCAAGCTGCGATTCCGCGCGGAAAGTATCGAACGCATTGCGCAGAAAAAACTGCGGCTGCGCTTCGCCCATCAGTTCGCCTTCGACGCCGGAAAGACGCGCATCGCCAGGCGTGATGTAAAGGTTCGGCACTTTCGTCGGCAGCATCGCTTTGGCCAACGGCAGCTGGCCGACGAGCACATCGTAGCTCGTCACCGTGCGGTCATGCGGATGGATGTCGAGGCCGGTGGACGCGTTGCCCTGCGGATCGGTGTCGAAGATCAAGACGCGCTTGCCGGCGGCCGCCAAAGCGGTGCCGAGATTGATTGCGGTCGTCGTCTTGCCCACGCCGCCCTTCTGGTTGGCGATCGCCAAAGCACGCATGTCCCACTCCTCTACGGAGCTTGGGATCAGGCGGCCTTTGTTATGCGAACAATGCGGCCGCGCGGATCGCTCAAGCTCTCCAGCACGTCTGCCCGATATCGGATTCCTGACGCCCCACCATTTAGGACGTTTCTCGCGGCGGCCAGCTCGGCGTCTAGGTCAGCGCCTTTATGGAAGAGACCTTGCGCGCCGCGATCTAGAATCGGCTTCGCATAGGGTATGAGTCGGTTCAAGGGAGCCAACGCACGGGCGGTAACCACGTCATACCGGCCCTCGCCAGCGCCAAACGCCTCGATCCGCTGGTTGAAGACCTTGATCGGCAACCCGGCTTCCTCGCCCACCGCACGCAGGAAGGCGGCCTTTTTGCCGGTGGATTCAACCAGATGCACGGAGGCGCCCGGCTGGTCCGCCACGAAGGCGGCGATCACGAGGGCTGGGAACCCCGCCCCGGAACCCAGGTCCACCCACGATTTCGCCTCTGGGGCGAGTTTGATGAGCTGGGCGCTATCCAGCGCGTGGCGTGACCAGAAAAGCTCTAACTCCTTTGGGCCGACCAGATTCATCCGCTCAGACCATTCGCCCAGGAGGCGAAGGTGGGTCTCCAGGCGGGCGATTGTTTCACGGGGAACGCTGAAGCCTAGGTCCCGCTGGAACTCTTCCGGGCCGTAGCTCACGGGTGCGGCCCTGCTCCGCCATAGGCGGCAGCGAGGTAGCGCGTGATCGGCTTCGGCTCGTCGAGGAAGAACACGCCCTCGAACTCCTTGGCGTCGGCTGGGGGCGTTGCACCGGCGGCCAGGACGAGCACCGGCATGGATTGGTTGTCCTCACCGATCATGGCGACGATATCGTGCCGGGGTCGCGGGAATGCGCTGCGACGCACGTCGATCCGCGCCGCCCAATGCGGATTGGCGAGCAGCGCCCCCTCCATGGTCGCGCATGCCGTGCAGAACCAAGTCCCATCCAGCGCCGCGTCCTCGAACGGCGCCTTGATGATGAAAAGCGTGTCGCGCGTCGGCTTCATGCACGTTTCCTGTTTTCGCGCTTCACATGCGCCAGCAATGCGGTGAGCGCGCCGGGTGTCACGCCTTCGATGCGCGACGCTTGGCCGAGCGTGACGGGCTTGGCGCGCGTTAGCTTCTCACGCACTTCGTTCGAGAGCCCACCAACGGCGGCGTAATCGAGGTCCGGCGAGATGCGCAGATCTTCGTCGCGCTTGAAGGCTTCGACGTCGGCGGCCTGGCGATCGAGATAGCCCGAGTACATCGCATCGATCTCAAGCTGCTCGCGCGCTTGGCGGCTGAGCGTTGCGAGCTCCGGCCACACCGACGCGAGCTGGTCGTAGCTGATCGAGGGATAGGCCAATAGCTGCAGCGCATCGCGGCGCACGCCGTCCTGATTGACTTTGAGGCCGTGCGTTTCGGCCTGCTGCGGCGTGAGTTTCAGCGCGTGCGCCAGTTCGCGCGCGGCTTCGATTTCCTGCATTTTATCGGCGAATTTGCGCGTGCGCTCAGCGCCCACGCAACCAAGCTCAATACCCTTCGGCGTGAGGCGTTGGTCCGCGTTATCGGCGCGCAGCGAGAGCCGATACTCAGCGCGCGAGGTGAACATGCGATAGGGCTCGGTGACGCCGCGCGTGACGAGGTCATCGATCATCACGCCGATGTATCCCTCGGCGCGGGTGATCTCGAACGGCGCTCCCCCGCCCGCCGCGCGCGCCGCGTTGAGGCCAGCAATCAGGCCTTGCGCGGCAGCTTCCTCATAGCCGGTCGTGCCGTTGATCTGGCCAGCCAGGTAGAGCCCGCTGATGCGCTTAGTCTCCAGCGTCGGCAGCAATTCGCGCGGATCGACGTAGTCGTACTCGATCGCATAGGCATGGCGCTTGATGACGACGTTCTCGAGCCCGGGGATCGTGCGGATGAATTGCTCCTGCACATCCTCAGGCAGCGAGGTGCTGATCCCGTTTGGATAGACGGTGTCGTCGTCGAGGCCTTCCGGTTCGAGGAAGATCTGATGCGCGTCCTTGTCGGCGAAGCGGACGACCTTGTCTTCGATCGACGGGCAATAGCGTGGGCCGCGCCCGCTGATGGCGCCGGAATAGACGGCGCTCTTGGAGAGTGATTGCTCGATGATGCGGTGGGTTTCGGCGTTCGTGTAAGTGACACCGCACGCCACCTGCGCGTTGGTGATCTTCTCGGTCAGGAACGAGAACGGCGAGGGTTCGTCATCGCCGTATTGCTTCTCCAGCGAGGCCCAATCGATCGAGCTGGATTGCAGCCGCGCCGGCGTGCCGGTCTTCAACCGCCCCATCGCGAAACCCGCGCCGTATAAGCGATCCGAGAGCCCGATCGCCGGCGCCTCGCCATGGCGGCCTGCCGGAATGCGCTTGTCGCCGATATGGATGACGCCCTTCAGGAACGTGCCGGTGGTGAGGACGATGCGGGTCGCTCGATACTCGCGGCCGTCCTGGGTGATGACGCCTGTGACCTGCTCGCAGAGCGCACCCTTGGTAAGGGTGAGGTCCTCAACCGCAGCCGCTTCGATCGTCAGCCCCGCCTGCCCAGCCAGCGCCGCCTGCATGGCCTGGCGATAGAGCTTGCGGTCGGACTGGGCGCGGGGGCCGCGCACAGCTGGGCCCTTGGAGCGATTGAGCAGCCGAAACTGGATCCCGCCGGCGTCGGCCACGCGGCCCATGACGCCGTCCAGCGCGTCAATCTCTCGGACGAGGTGGCCCTTCCCGAGGCCGCCAATGGCTGGGTTGCAGCTCATCTCGCCGATGGTTTCGAGCTTGTGCGTCAGCAGCAGCGTACGCGCGCCCAGGCGCGCAGCCGCAGCCGCAGCCTCGCAGCCGGCATGGCCGCCGCCGATGACGATAACGTCGAAAGAGCGCTCAGAACTCATATGTCAGGGCTTCATATAGGAGGCGCGCGAGCACGTCACTGACACACGCTCACACCCATTCCCGGGGCGATGCGAAGCATCGAGCCCGGGACCCATAATCCCTTCTGTTGGCCGCTAGACCTCAGCTATTAGCACGCGTGTCTATGCGTCCCGGACTGCGCTTCGCGCATCCGGGAATGGGTGAGCCTGCTTGGCGCGATCGGCGCGCGCTTCACGTGCAACCCGCTAATTTCAGTTCACCAGTTTCGCGTGAAACGCCGCATTCCATGCGGGTTTTCGTGCGGCCTCATTTGCCGATGCAAAAGCTCGAGAATATCTCGCCGAGCAGATCTTCAACATCGATGCGCCCCGTCAAACGTCCGATCTGATCGGCCGCAACGCGCACATCTTCGGCCGCCAATTCAGCGCCGGCATCGAGCGCCGGGATTGCGCGCAGCAGCGCTGATCGCGCCTCTTCCACCAACCGCCGATGCCGCGCCCGCGTCAGCACCGGCGCCTCTTCGTGGCCGAGCGCTTCGGCGACGCGTTCCTCGATCTGGCTGTGCAGCAGCCTGAGGCCGATGCCGGTCAGCGCCGAGACTTCCAGCATGTCGCCAGACGAATGCGCGGCGATCCGATCCGCCTTCGAGCGCACGAGCAGGTCGCCATCGCGCACGGCAGCCTCCAGTTCGGGCGGCACCCCTTGGCCGACCTCCACGACCGCGATGCGCAGGTCGGCCTCCTCAGCCCGCGCCAACGCACGGCGCACGCCCTCGGCCTCGACAGCGTCCGCAGCTTCACGCAGGCCCGCCGTGTCGGCGATCCAGACCGGATAGCCGGCCAGCACCAGGCGGACCTCGACCACGTCGCGCGTGGTGCCTGGGATGTCGCTGACGATGGCCGCCTCGCGCTTGGCTAGCGCGTTCAGCAGGCTCGACTTGCCGGCATTGGGTGGGCCGATGATGGCGATGCGATAGCCGTCGCGGATGCGCTCGCCGCGGTGGGCGTCATCGAGGTGGCCGGCCATGTCGTCGGCCAACGCCTGGAGGATCGGACCGGCCCGTCGCGAAAGCTCGCCCGGCAGGTCCTCGTCCGGGAAATCGATCTCAGCCTCGATCAAAGCCGCCGCTTCAATCAGCTTGGCCCGCCAGCCTTCATAGACCGCGCTCAGAGCGCCGCGCCGCTGCCGGAGCGCTTGGCGGCGCTGGCCTTCGGTTTCGGCATCCACGAGGTCGGCCAGGCCTTCGGCTTCGGCTAGGTCGAGCTTGCCGTTCTCGAAGGCGCGGCGGGTGTATTCGCCGGGCTCGGCGACACGGACGCCAGGCTGGCTGAGACAAGCGTCGATGATGGCGGCGATGACGGCCGCGCCGCCATGGATCTGGAGTTCGGCGACGTCTTCGCCGGTGAAGCTGTGCGGGCCCGGAAACCAAAGCGCCAGCCCGTCATCAAGCGAAACGCCGGTGCGTGGGTCGCAGAAAGCTTCGCGGGTCGCGACGCGCGGCTTGGGCAGATCGCGGGCCGTCAGCGCGCCCAGAACGGCGCCAGCCGCCGGGCCGGAAAGCCGGATCACCGCGACGCCAGCGCGGCCAGCGCCCGACGCCAGCGCGACGATGGTGTCCGGTTTCATGTGAAAATATCTAAGCCGCTCTTAGGGCTTTTCACGTGAAGCCGCGGCGTTGCTGGCGGCGGTGACGCCTGAGGTCATCAGCTTCACGAAGGCGTCCTGGGCTTGGGTGCCGACGCTCATCCACGAGTTCATCATGGCTTCGCCGCTCATCAGCGCGAGGTTCTTTTCCATCCGCTTTCCCATTTCCTCGACCAGCTTGTCGTTGATCGGGGTCACGTCTGGGAGGCCCATGAAGCGCCGGGCTTCCTCGGGCGAGCATTCGACGTTGACGGTAAACTTCATGGCTCGAATTCCTTTCGCGGCTGGGGCGTCTATAACGCGCCCATCCCGGAAGAGACAGACACGGAGCAAGGCGATGGGTGATTGGGTTCAAGTTCGCGGACCGGACGGCACGTTCAAGGCCTACGTGGCGCGGCCGAGTGGAACGCCCAAAGCCGCTGTCGTCGTCGTCCAGGAAATCTTCGGGGTAAACGCGGTTATCCGCGGCAAGGCCGATTGGCTGGCGCGCGAGGGCTATCTGGCGGTGGCGCCGGATCTGTTCTGGCGGATCAAGCACGGAATCGAGCTGACCGACCGCACCCAGGACGAATGGAAGAAGGCGCTCGGCTACATGGATCAGCTCAACAAGAACGCCAGCGTCAAAGACGTGCAGGCGACGTTGAACTGGGCGCGGGCGCAAGGCGTCAGCAAAGCCGGGGTCATGGGCTATTGCATGGGCGGCTACATCGCGTTCCTGGCGGCGGCGCGCACGGATACGGACGCGACCGTCGCGTACCATGGCGGCGGCATTCACACGGCGCTCAACGAAGCGCGCGACATCAAGAAGCCGGTGATGCTGCACAATCCGCTGGAAGACAGCTTCATCCCGCGCGAAGCGCTCGACACCATCCGCGAGACGCTGAAGTCCAACCCGCTCGCGATCGTGCACGAGTACGCCGGCCTCGATCACGCGTTCACGCGCGAAGGCGGCAAACACTACGATGCCGTCGGCACCGAACTGGCCAACGGCGCCACCATCAATTTCTTCAACGAATATCTCGCTTGAAGAAGCTCCTGATCGCGGCGGCGTTAGCTCTGGCGGCGTGCGAGGCGCAAGTTGGCGACTATGGCGCCAGCATCGGCGCCAATCCCACAGCGACACTGGCGCCGCCGGATCTGCCGGCCTTCTTCGATTGCCTGCGTGAGAGCGGCCAGGTCGCGGTGTCGGCCCATCGTGGCGGCCCCGCGCCCGGCTACGCCGAAAACGCCATCGAGACCTTCCGGCGCACGATCGGCAACGCGCCGGCGTTTCTGGAAGTCGATGTCAACGTCACACGCGATGGCGCGCTCGTGTTGATGCACGACGACGATGTCGCGCGCACGACCGATGGGCGCGGCGCGGTGTCGGAGATGACGCTGGCCGAGTTTCAAGCGCTGCGGCTGCAGGATGAAACCGGCGCGACACTGGATCAGAGTCCGCCAAGCCTGCGACAAGCGCTCGATTGGGCGGATGGCCGCGCCATCCTTGAGCTCGACATCAAACGCAACGTCGCGTTCGAGGATGTCGTGCGCGAGGTTGAGGCGGCGGGCGCTATACGCCGGGTCGTCTTCATCACCTACAGCGTCAATGCCGCCGCGCGCTTGGCGAGCCTGGCGCCTGAAGCGGTGATCTACACAACCATATCAAACGCGCGCGAGCTTGATGTGCTGGAGCGGCGCGGCGTCGATCTCAACCACATCGTCGCTTGGATCGGGACCGACGCGCCGCCGGCAAGCTTGGCGCAGGCGCTTTCGGCGCGCGGCGTCGAAGCCCGCTTCGGCATGTTCGGCGATAACCGCGACTTCTCCAACGCGGCGCGCACCGGCGCGCAGATCGTGGCGGTCGATGACGCGACCCAGGCCTATGCTGAGCTCGATGCGGCGGACGGCGAAGAGGGCTATGCGGCGCTTCAATGCGCGGCTGGCAATTGAAGTCACGCCGCGCCGGGCACACATGCGCTGCAAAGGAGCGCCACGCGCGTGGCGGCAGCGACCATGAAAGCAATCCGCATTGAAAGCACCGGCGGGCCCGAAGTCATGGCCCTCGCCGACGCGCCGCTGCCCGAGCCGGGCGCCAATCAAGTGCGCGTGCGCCATCACGCGATCGGTGTGAACTTCATCGACATCTATCACCGCACCGGTCTCTACAAGAACGCGCTGCCGATGGGATTGGGCCTTGAGGCGGCAGGCGTCGTTGAGGCTGTCGGCGCAGGCGTCACGCGTTTCAAAGAAGGCGATCGCATCGTCTACAGCGCTGGGCCAATCGGCGCCTACGCAGAGGCGAATGTCGTCAACGAAACGCAAGCCGTGAAGCTTCCGGATTCGATCGCGTTTGATGTCGCGGCCGCGTCATTGCTCAAAGGCATGACCGCGCGTTTTCTTTTGCGTAAGACGTTTCGCGTGGAACGTGGCCATGACGTTGTGATCCACGCAGCCGCCGGCGGCGTTGGTCAGATCGCTGTGCAATGGGCAAAGCATCTTGGCGCGCGCGTGATCGCTGTTGTCGGCAATGATGCGAAAGCGGCGATCGCAACGTCGCTCGGCGCGGATCACGCAATCATCAGCGCACGCGAAGACATTGCTGCACGCGTGCGTGAGATCACCGGTGTTGGCGCGCATGTTGTGTACGACAGCGTTGGCAAAGATACGTTCGAAGCATCGCTCGATAGTTTGCGCCCGCTCGGCATGATGGTGTCATTCGGCAATGCGTCGGGGCCAGCGGGTGCGCTTGCGCCATCAGAGTTGCAGCGGCGCGGCTCGCTGTTTCTCACGCGCCCAACGCTGTTTCACTACACGGCGACGGTCGAGCAGCTGGATGAGACGGCGCGCGATCTGTTCGATGTAGTTGAGCAGGGCGCGGTGAAGATTGCAGCGCCTACGCGCTATGCGCTCGCGAACGCCGCGCAAGCGCACATCGATCTCGAAGCGCGCAAGACAACAGGCAGCTTGGTGCTCATTCCGTAGCGCCCTATTTCACAACAGCAGCGCGCTGAAACGCCGGGCGTTGCCACAAGTTCTCGACGTACGCCTTCACACTCGCAGGAATCTCTTCTTCGATGCCGGCGAACTTCGCACCCGTTGCGATGTAAGCAACAGAGATATCTGCTGCCGTGAAGCGGTTCGCCGCGACATACGGTTTGCCCGCGAGCCGCTCGCCGACAAACTCCAGCCGCTTCAAAATCGCGGACTTCAAATAGCCGGCGGTGAAGTTCTGCTTCTGATCGTCGGGTGCGAGGAAGCGCGTGGCGACGAGGGGATTGCCGTATGCGGCGATGCCCGCTTCGCCGAACATCAGATACTGCAAATAATCCGAGTACCCCGCCTCGTTCGGTTTCACTTCCAGATCCGTCGGTCCGTACTTCGACATGATGTAGATCATCATCGCGACGGACTCGATCATGGTGACATCGCCATCGCGCATCGCCGGCACGGTGCGCAGCGGATTGATGGCTTTGAACTCGTCGCTCGGTTTGAAGAACGACGCCTCCGCCGTTTCGTACGGCACGCCCATTTCTTCGCACAGCCAAACGACGCGCAGCGAGCGCGCGCCTTGCGAGTGATAGATTTTGAGCATCGGCGTTCTCCCTTGCGGGGACACTAGCGCCGACGGCTAAAAACAAAAGAGGCGCGACCTGCGCCGCGCCTCTCGTCCGTCGAATTTGTTCGGCGGCTAGGTGTTCATCGACTGGAAGAAGTCGTCGTTGTTCTTCGAGCCTTTGAGCTTATCGAGCAGGAATTCGATCGCATCTTGCGTGCCCATTGGGCTGAGGATGCGGCGCAGAACGTACATCTTCTGCAGGTGCTCCTTCGGCGTGATGAGCTCGTCCTTACGCGTACCGGACTTGAGAACGTCGATGGCCGGGAAGATACGGCGGTCAGCGACCTTGCGGTCGAGCTGGAGTTCGCTGTTACCCGTGCCTTTGAACTCTTCGAAGATGACTTCATCCATGCGCGAGCCGGTGTCGATAAGCGCCGTCGCGATAATGGTGAGCGAGCCGCCTTCTTCGAGATTACGCGCCGCGCCGAAGAAGCGCTTTGGGCGCTGCAATGCGTTGGCGTCGACACCGCCGGTCAGCACCTTGCCCGAGGAGGGCACAACGGTGTTGTAGGCGCGGCCCAGGCGCGTGATCGAGTCGAGCAAGATCACGACGTCCTTGCCGTGCTCGGCGAGGCGCTTGGCTTTCTCGATCACCATTTCCGCAACCGCGACGTGGCGCGTCGCAGGTTCGTCAAAGGTTGAGGAGACAACCTCGCCCTTCACGCTGCGCTGCATGTCAGTGACTTCTTCCGGGCGTTCGTCGATCAGCAGTACGATCAGGAAAACTTCCGGGTGGTTCGCTTCGATCGCCTTTGCGATGTTCTGCATGATGACGGTTTTACCCGTCCGCGGCTGCGCGACGATCAGTGAGCGCTGGCCTTTGCCAATCGGCGCGACGATGTCGATGATGCGGCCGGTTTTGTCTTTGATGGTAGGATCGTCCAATTCCATCTTGAGACGCTCAGTCGGGTAGAGCGGCGTCAGATTGTCGAAATGAACTTTGTGGCGGACGCGATCAGGATCTTCGAAATTGACCGAGTTGACTTTGGTCAGCGCAAAATAACGCTCGCCGTCTTTCGGCGCTTTGATCTGACCTTCGACAGTGTCGCCGGTGCGCAGACCGAACTTCCGGATCTGTTGCGGCGAGACGTAGATGTCGTCCGGGCCGGAAAGGTAGTTGCTCTGCGGCGAGCGCAGGAAGCCGAAGCCGTCGGGCAGGATTTCGACGACGCCGGCGCCGCCAATCTCGACGCCGCGCTCGGCCATCTGCTTCAGGATCGCGAAATACATGTCCTGCGTGCGCAGGGTGTTGGCGCCCTCAATCTCGAGGGACTCGGCGAGCTCAAGGATCTCCGCCGGCGGCTTGCGCTTCAGCTCTTGCAGCGTCAGCGAGGTGAGCTCTTCGAGGGCTTGGGTTTCAGTCATTCGTAACTCAATGGGGTGTTCGGGACGGACTGCTGGCGCGGACGCGCTCGGGCAGGGCCGTTTCAGGAAAGGAAAATCCGGCGGTTGAGAAAGGTTGCGGCGCCGCCGTCGCTCACGCGCTTTGGGAAAGCACGTTGGCCGCATGGACACCACATAGCGCCGAAAGCGTCAAGCGCGGCTTAATCGGCGCCCGCCGGATCAGGGTTCGAGTGTCGCCAGCAACACGGCGGCGATCGCCACCAGGAACGGCACCTCACTCATAAGCCGCCAGTAGCGCTCAGTGTGCTTGCGCTCACCGGCCGCCAGCCGCTTACCGGCGCTAGATAGGAAGCCCTGGTAGCCGCTCAAGCCCAGCACCAGGATCAGTTTTCCCCAGAACCAGTGCGGCACCGTCGCCAGCACCTCAGGGATCGGCCGGCTCCAATCGCCAGCGATGTAGGTCGCGAACAGGAACAGGCCGAAGGACCAGGCCAGGATGAAACTGGGGATGAGGATGATCATCCGCAGGTTCCGGGCGGCCTTGAGCATGGCCGTTTCCAGCTCGCCACCAGGCGTCGAGGCTGTGATGTAGGCGTAGAAGCGCGGCAGCATGAGCAGGCCGGCAATCCAGGCGATCACGGCGATGATGTGCAGCCCGCGCGCCAGGTCGTAGCCGATTACGTGTTCCATCAGCCCGCCGTACTCCATCAGGCCCGATTTGGGCAGAGGCCCCATTCCGCCGGACAGAGCCGACCGCCTGCTTCGGACTGCACCTTACCCGGCGCGGCAAGCGCGCGCTCGGCCAAAGTAGCCAGCGCGTCGATGAAACGCGGCGCAACCCCAGGAGTGGGGGCGCGCAGGTAAAATGGCAGAGCCAGCTTTTGTGCGAGTTGAGCGTACTCAATATCGAGCTCGACCAGCGTCTCGACATGCTCGGAGACGAAGGCGATCGGGGAAACGATCACGCCGACCTGGTCCTTAGCGGCGCCGTGGAGCGCTTCTTCGGTGGATGGCCCAATCCATTTCAGGGGGCCGACGCGAGATTGATAACAAATCTGCGTTTGCCAATCGGCCGGGAGAAGTCTGGCGATGGCGGCGGCGCCGCGCTCGACTTGCCATTGATAAGGATCGCCGCGGTCAATGACAGTTTGCGGCAAACCGTGCGCCGAGAACAAAACCCGTGGCCGATCCGGCGATCCGGCTTTCCGCCATGTCTCTAAGATCGCATCCGCGTGCGCCTGCGCGAACGATGCGCCAGCTGGATAACAACAGATCGTCGACGCCGGCAGCGCACTCGCGTCATGCCAAGCCTTCAGCGATGACGCCGATGTCGTGCTGGAGAATTGCGGATAGAGCGGCAGCAGAATGGCGTCGGTCGCGCCCCAAGCTTCGACGGATTTGGCGACGTCCTTCACAAACGGCTTCCAATAGCGCATGGCCGGGAAGCACTTGAACGTCACGTTGCTGACGCGTTTGACAATCTCTGTTTCCAGCGCCTCGGCTTGCTTCAATGTCTCGGGCAGAATTGGCGAACCACCGCCCATCAGCGCGTAGTTCGCTTTCGCAAGCTTCTCGCGCGTACGCGAAATCAGCTGCGCGATGAAGAAGCGCATCGGCTGCGGCGCGGCGATGATGGCTTTATCGTTGAAGAGGTTGAACAGGAACGGGCGCACGGCGCTTTGCTGATCCGGTCCGCCGAGATTGAATAAAACGATCGCCACGCGGCGCGAAGTCATCAACCGCAATCCCGGCGCTTTATCGGCATCGGAGGAGGGGTCGTCTTGCTCGCGTGGGATGGCGCTCATAGCCCCGCTTTCACAGTACGAACCAGAAGCTCAACATTTTCAGGCGTCGCTTGCGGCGTGATGCCGTGACCAAGATTGAAAATGTGCGGCGCGCTTTTAAAGGCGATCATCACATCGCGGGCAGCGCGTTCGAGAACTTCACCACCGACAACCAAGGTTTGCGGATCGAGATTTCCTTGCAGCGCCATGCCATCCGGCGCGACTTCGAACGCGTAATCAGCCGTCGTTTGCGTATCGACACCAAGCGCATCAACGCCTGTTTCGTTGATATAAGCGTCGATCTGCGCACCGGCGCCACGCGGAAAACCGATAATCGGCACGGTGACGCCAAGCGCCCGCAAGCGATCCACGAGCTTTCGCGTCGGCTGAATAACCACGCGCTGAAACACTAAGGGCGGCAAACCCTCGGCCCAGCTTTCGAAGATCTGCAGACAATCTGCGCCAGCTTTAACCTGCGCATTCAGATGCTGCGCCGTCGTCTCAACGAGCACATCAAGGAGTGCGTCAACTTCGTGCGGTCTTTCATACACAGCACGACGCGCTTCATCCTTATCGCCGCCGCGGCCTTGCAACATGTACGTCGCCACCGTCCACGGCGCGCCGGCGAAACCGATCAGCGCTACGCCCGGCTGCAAGTTCGATTTAATCCGCTCGACCGTTTCATAGACCGGCGCCAAACGCTGAATGGCTTTTTCCGGATCATCGAAACGCCAGCCTTGCTCCTCGAGCAGGGGATTGAGACGCGGGCCTTCGCCTTCCACGAACCAGACCTTCCGGCCCAGCGCGTCGGGAACCACGAGAATGTCAGAGAACAAGATGGCCGCATCGAGCGGAAAGCGCCGGAGAGGCTGCATCACCGCCTCGGTCGCCAAGGCCGGCGAATAGCAGAAGTCCATGAAGCTCTTCGCTCGCGTACGGAGTTCCCGATACTCGGGGAGGTAGCGTCCAGCCTGACGCATGATCCAGATCGGAGGAGGGTCTAACCGCTCACCCCTCAGAACCCGGATGAGAGCCGGAAGATTTTCTCCTTCGGCCTTTTTCCCGTCGGCCATGGCTTCCTTCCAAACTAAAAACTTGAATCCCGATTAATTGAGGACTCGTTGTTGTGGCGATACGCAAACCGGGACAATTCGGATGCTCAGAGGCTGTCCACAGACTTATCCCTGCCGGCGCCGGCCCGGAAGCTCTTGGCGATAGAGGCTTTGTTGTCGAGAGGGCGGGGGAGCGATTCCTTGTCGCTGCCCATCGTGCATTGTGGAAAGCCCGGGGAGGAATCGCGGATGGGGAGAGGCAAATCCGGGCCAAGTCTTTGCCCGCGCCCAAATCCCCGGCCCTCGCCGTTCGCAACCAACAACTTGTCCACACTCCGTCCAAGGCTGATATGTGAGTTCAATGCGTGAACGCCTCGCCATTTATTTCAATGTCCACTTGGTCTCGGACTCGACCGGTGAAACTCTGGCTGGGGTCATGCGCGCCACCTGCGCGCAGTTCGACAATATCCTGCCGGTTGAGCACTCCTACTTCCTGGTCCGTTCGGTGCGGCAGCTGGAGCGCGTGATTCGTGAGATCGAGGCGGCGCCGGGCGTCGTTATGTTCACGCTCTCAAATCTCGAACACCGGGCCATGCTGGAAGACGCCTGCGTCAAGATGAACATGCCTTGTGTCGCGGTGCTCGATCCGGTGCTGGATGTGACCTCGCGCTATCTCGGCCAAGAGCTGAACCATCGGGTAGGGGCGGCGCGCAAACTCAACGCAGAATACTTCAAGCGCATCGATGCGCTGGACTTCGCGATGTATCACGACGATGGCCAGCAGGCCGTCGAATTGCTTGATGCTGACGTGATTCTCGTCGGCGTCAGCCGCACGTCAAAGACGCCGACCAGCGTCTATCTTGCGCACCGCGGCGTGAAGGCGGCGAACGTGCCGATGGTGCCGGGCGTGCCGTTGCCGCCGGAGCTCTTCGCGGAGAACCGACCATTGGTCGTGGGCCTACTCATTACCGCGGATCGTTTGATCCATATCCGGCGCAATCGTCTAGCGGCGATGAAAGAAACGCGCGCCGGCGATTACACAGATGAAGATGCGGTGCGCCGCGAAGTCACCGAGGCGCAGAAGCTGTTCGAACGTGAAGGCTGGCCTACGATTGATGTTTCACGCCGCTCGATCGAGGAAACGGCGGCGTCGGTGTTGAACCTGTTGGCTGAACATCGGGGCGCCTGATGCTGATTCTGGCATCTGGAAGCGCCGCGCGCCGGCACATGCTGAGCGCGGCAGGGCTTGCATTTGAGGTTGATGCGCCGCGCGTGGATGAAGAGGCGGCAAAGCTCACGCTCCGCGCCGAGGGATTGCGGCCGCGCGATCAGGCCGATGCGTTGGCCGAGTTGAAGGCGCTTTCTGTTTCACGGGTGCGATCAGGGTTCGTGATCGGCGCCGATCAGATGCTCGCCATCGAGGGCGATGTTCTCGACAAACCAAAAGACGTGGACGAAGCACGCGCGCATCTTTTGCGGCTTCGCGGTAAGACCCATGAACTGGTGACCGCAGCCGTCGTTGCGAAAGATGGCGCGATCATCTGGCGGCACATCGATACGCCTAAGCTCAAGATGCGGGCGTTCTCGGATGAGTTCCTTGCAGACTATCTGGAGCGGGCAGGGCCAGATGTGCTCCGCTCGGTTGGCGCGTATCAGCTTGAAGGCCTGGGCGCGCAGTTATTTGAGCGGGTTGAGGGCGATTACTTTTCGGTCCTCGGCTTGCCGCTGCTGCCGCTGCTGGCTTTTCTGCGTGAGCATGGCTTGGTGACGCCATGACGATTACGCCGAAAACCAAAGTGTTCGCGTTGATTGGCGATCCCGTCGCGCATTCGCTTTCGCCGCTTATGCAGAACGCCTGGATGGCCGATCACGGCCTCGACGCCGTTTATGTGGCGCTGCAAGTGCGCAGCGACGATCCGGCCGGCGTAATCCGTGGGCTGAAGCAATCCGGCTTTGCAGGCCTCAATGTCACGGTTCCGCACAAGGAAGCGGCGGCGCAGGCTGCGGATCGCAGTGAGAGCGCTGTCGCCAACGTACTGCGCCGAGAGGATGACGGCTCGTTCTCTGGCTACAACACGGACGGCGCCGGCTTTCTCGATGCGTTGGATGAGGCGGGGCCGGATTGGCGCATGCGGGTCCGGCGGGTGTTGATCGTCGGCGCCGGCGGCGCCGCGCAGGGGATTGGCGAGGCGTTGTCGCCGTTCGTTAGCACCATCCACTTCGCCAATCGCACAGCGGAACGCGGCGAGGCGGTGGCGGCGGCGCTGCCGAATGGGCGCACATTGCGTTGGGATGATCTTGAGCGCGGCTTCGGCGCGGCCGATCTCATTGTCCAAACCACCACGCTCGGCATGAAAGATCAGCCGAGCTTCGATTGGCCCGTCGCGCTCTGCCGCCCAACCTCGATCGTCGCCGACATTGTCTATCGCCCGTTGCAGACCGAACTGCTCAGCGCTGCGCGCGCGCGCGGGTTAACGACTATGGATGGGCTCGGCATGCTCATTCATCAGGGCGCGCGCGCCTTCGAACTTTGGTTCGGCATTCGGCCCGACGCGGCCAAGGCGCGGGCGCGGCTGACGGCGGCATTGTCATGATCGTTATCGGTCTCACCGGCTCGATTGGGATGGGCAAATCCACGGTGGCGCGCATGTTCGCGGAGGAGGGCGCGCCGGCCTTTAGCGCCGACGACGCGGTGCATGCGCTTTACGCGCCGGGCGGCGCCGCAGTCGCGCCGGTGGAAGCTCAGTTTCCTGGTGTCACTAAAGACGGTGCGATCGATCGCGTGGAATTGTCGGCCCGCGTCGTCGGCGACGAAGACGCGATCCGGCGGCTGGAGAAGATCGTGCATCCCCTGGTGCAAGGCGCGCAGATTGCGTTCCTGCAAGATGCGCGTGACGCCGGGGCTGAAGTTGCGGTGCTCGATATTCCGCTCTTGTTTGAAGGCAGCGGCGCCAAGCTTGTCGACAAAACCGTCGTGGTGTCGGCGCCCGCGCCAGTACAGCGCGAGCGCGTGTTGGCCCGCCCAGGCATGAGCGTTGCGAAGTTCGAGGCGATCCTGGCCCGGCAGATGCCGGACGCCGAAAAGCGCGCACGGGCGGATTTTGTGATCGATACCGGCGGCCCGCTGGACGCCACCCGTGTGCAAGTCCGGGCCGTGCTGGACGCGCTGCGCGAACACGATTAGCCCCGAAACATGCGCGAAATCCTGTTCGATACGGAAACCACCGGCGTTTTCCCGGACCACCAAGACGAGAAGCTGCGCGATCGCATCGTTGAGATCGGTTGCGTGGAGGTCGTCAATCTGGAGCGCACCGGGCGTGAGTTTCACGCGTACCTCAATCCCGACCGCGACGTGCCGGAAGAGGTTGTGCGCGTGCACGGCCTGCGGCTCGAGTTTCTCCGCAATCACCGGCGTTTCGCTGACGTGGCCGAGGAGTTTCTCGAGTTCATCGGTGATGCGCCACTGGTCGCGCACAACGCTTCGTTCGACCAGGGCTTTATCAATGCGGAGCTGCGCCGCTGCCAGCGCGCGCTGCTCGGCGATGATCGGTTCGTCGATACGTTGGCGATCGCTCGGAAGCGCTTTCCGGGTGCGTCATGCTCGCTCGACGCGTTGGCGCGGCGGTTCCAGCTTGATCGCTATGGCTTCGATCTTGCGGCGCGCAGAGGCGCTGGCGGCCACGGCGCTCTCGTCGACTCGCGCATTTTGGCGGAGGTCTATCTGCACCTGAAAGGCGGGCGCGAGCAGCGCCTGGCGTTCGATGCAGGGGAGGTGGTGACGGAGAGCGCCGCGGTGCTGCGGCCTGTCGAGTTCGTGCCGCGCGCGCCGCGCGCCACGCCGCTGTCGCCGTTGCTGACGCCGGAGGAAGAGGCCGCGCATGCCGCGTTCATCGACAAGCTCGGTGAAAACGCGCTCTGGCGGAAAGTGAGTTAGAAAGCCGCGGCTGAGCCGGCGGCGCCCGCGAGCGGCACGTCGCCCCGCGCTTGGCGATCGCGCAATTCGGCCCAATAGAGCGGCGTGAAATCGATCGGATTGATCAGCAATGGCGGGTAGCCGCCCTCACGCGTGATCTCAGCCAAGATCTGGCGGCTGAACGGGAAGAGCAGGCGCGGACACTCGATCCAGATCAGCGGCTCAACATCGTCCGGGCGCACATTCATGAATTGGAACAAGCCGGTATAGATCAGGTCCACCGTGAACATCGGCGTGTCCTGGCGCTTGGCGTGGACATTGATGCAGAGGTCGACCTCAACAGCATCGCCCTGCTGGCCGAGGGGGCGGGACTTCACTTCAACGCCCATGTCGATGCTGGGCTGGATGTCATAAGCTTGGGCCGAAGCGCCCATGGCGTTGCGAAATGACAGCTCTTTCACGAACTGGGCGAGGACGCGCAGGTGAGGTGAATCTGCTGGTGCCGGGGCGCCTTCCGGCGCGGGATGCGTGCTCATACGCGAATTCTCGCTGGGTAGCCGGGAAATTAGGCGTCTAGAATGCGGCGCAAGCCTAGGCAGTGCAACTCGCTGGAAGTACGCGCCTGTTGGCATTATCTTATTAGCGCGCGAAGGCTATGGGCGCGCGCAGTGGAGTCTGGGTTTGGGCGACGATTTCATCCAACTCGCAATTTTGGCGTTCGTCGCCGGGTTCGTGCTGTTCCGGCTGTACACGACGCTTGGCCGTCGCACCGGTTCTGAGCCGCCGCCGCAACCGGCGCCGGCGCAGGGTGAGTTCCCGCGTGAAGCGCCTGGCGCTGCGCCATTTCCTGCGCAATTCGCGGAAGGCTCAGCCGGCGAAGGCCTGATGGCTATCGTGCGCGCTGACCCCAGCTTTGACGTTGAGCATTTTGTTGTCGGCTCGCGCGCCGCATACGAGTTGATCGTCAACGCCTTCGCAAAGGGCGATCAAGAAACCCTGCGCGGGCTGCTGACGCCGCGCGTCTATCAATCTTATGTCGCCGCGATTGAAGAGCGGCAGAAGACAGGCGGGGCAGGGCCCGAGCTTGTGCGCCTGAAGTCTGCTGAAATCGCAGATGCGGCGCTGCAGAGCGATGTCGCGCGCGTGACGGTGAAGTTCGAGGCCGAGCTTGCCGAAGGCGCACATGGCGTCCGTGATGCGCGCGAGCGTTGGACGTTTGAACGCGACGTGCGTTCGCAAGATCCGAACTGGCTCCTGGCGCGCGTTCAGGCTGCGTGAGCAAGAGTAAACGCGACTTAACCGGTGACGAAAAGAAGCTCTGGCGGCGTGTTGCGGCCAGCGTGAAGACGCGCCGTCCTCTGCCGCCCGATGAAGAAGAGGCGCCGGAGCCGCCTAAGCCGCGCGTGCGTGCGAGTGCGGTAGCGGCTTCGCCGCCGCCGCCTGCCAAGAAACCACGCGCCCAGCCCGCGCCGCCGCAAAACCGTGGCGGCGAAAAACGCGTTCGGCGCGGCAAGCTGGAGATCGGCGGTTCGCTGGATTTGCACGGCCACAATCAGGATTCAGCCGAAGGCGCGGTTCAGCGCTTTCTGCGCGCGGCCCAAAAGCGCGGCGCAAACACAGTCATCATCATCACCGGCGTCGGCCGCGGCGGCGAAGGCGTTTTGAAACGCCGCTTGCCGGATTGGCTCGCATCGGCCGAACTCCGCGGCATCGTTGGCGGCTACGCGCCGGCGCATCGCCAACACGGCGGCGCAGGTGCGTTTTATGTGTTCGTGAAGCGCGTGCGTGAAAGCGAAACTTAATCTGCGTCACCGCCGCGTTTACCAAAAAACACTGCATTTTTAGGCGCTTTTCAGCGCAAGCTAACCATTACGACCAATTGTTGCTCCCGCATTCGCGCGCGCGTGTGTTGGAGTTTCGATGGTGGTGTTGCCGAACATTCGCAAATTGCGCCGTCCACGCGGATTGGCGGCGCGCGCGGTGTTGTTCACGACGCTGCTGGTTGCGATCACAGCAACGCTCTCCGCCGGCATCATTCTCGTTGGCGCTCATCGCGAGGGCGAGCGCCAGGAAATCAGCATTGCCCGCGATTTGACCGAGCATTTGGCGGCGCGCGTCGGCGATATCATGGCGCGCGGCAACACCCGCGTTCTGACCTACATGATGGAAGGCGCCACGCAGCGCGAAGAGGTGCGCAGCATCTCCGTGCGTGACGCGAGTGGCGCGGTGTTGGCCCAAGCTGGCGGCAGCGCCGAAGATAACCGCGTCATGGCGCAGTTGACGCGCGCTGCGATGGCGGAGCGTGAGACCCAGTCCGTACGCGGTGAAGATGGCGCGTTGACCATTGCAGCGCCGATCGTGCGCGAAGGGCAGGTCATCGGCGCTGTTGCGCGCATGTGGGAAGTGGGCGCCTATCGTTTCGACGTGCTCTCCACGCTTGCGCCGTTCCTGCTGATCCTCGCGTGCTTGACGCTGGCGGCGGTGCCGCTGACGGCCAGCGCGGTGCGCCGCGCGGTCTCGCCCTTGGATGAACTGGCGCGGTTTGCTGAGCGCGTAGGCGAGCAGGGGCGCGCCGACTCGATCAACATGCGCACCGGCGATGAGTTCGAGACGCTGGCGAATGCGTTCAACAACATGACCTCGCGCCTCGATGCTTCCATGCGTCAGATCCAGGAGATCGCGTTCGTCGATCCCGCGACCCGCCTGCCGAACCAGGATCGGTTCATGCGTGAGCTGGAATATTTCCTGCTGCAAAAGCGCGATGGCGCATCGGCGGCAGTGGTGGTGATTGAGTTCCAGCGCCTCGCAAAGTTGATGCAGACTCTCGACCCCGATGCGGCGAAGGATTTCCTGCGTATTGTGGCGGATCGCTTCACAACCGCCGTGCGCACCGTCGATCGCATCGTGCGCCGCGGTCAGGGGCAGGGGCAGGCGGTTGCGGCGCGGCTTGGCGGCGTCGAGTTTGGCGTTTTCATTCCGGATGTTTCGCAGGCGGATGCGGTGCGCTTGGCGCAGCATCTGAACGCAGCTTTAAGCCAGCCGTTTGATTGGCGTGGGCACAAGTTCAGCCTCGGCGCCTGCAGCGGCGTTGCGCTTGCCCCGCTCGATGGGCGCGATGCGGACGCCACCATTCGTCACGCGCGGATGGCGTTGGGCGCCGCACAAGAAGCGCCCTCCAAAGTGAAAGTGTTTACGCAATCGCTGGACCGCGAAGCCGTCGCGCGTTTGACGCTGGAGCGCGAAATGCGCGGCGCGTTGGAGCGCAACGAGTTCCGGGCCTACTTCCAACCGAAGATCAATCTTGCCTCAGGGCGCATTGAAGGCTGCGAGGCGTTGGCGCGTTGGGTGCGCCCCGATCGCACTATCATCAGCCCCGGGCGCTTTATTCCTGTCGCAGAAGAGAGCGGCCTGATCGGTCCGCTTTCTGACGCCATTTTGCGCGAAGCATGCTGGAAAGCGGCAGCGTGGGCGCGGGCAGGGCAGCCGGCGAAAGTGGCGGTGAACGTCTCGGCGCTGCAATTCCGTAGCGAGCGCTTTGCCGACAATGTGCTGCGTGTCGTGCAGCATGCCGGGCTCGCGCCGCAATTGCTGGAGCTTGAGATCACTGAATCGATGGCGCTTGAGGATATCGACCGCGCCCTGCGCGTGGTGCAGCCTTTGCGCGAAGCTGGCGTGCGCCTCGCGATCGATGATTTCGGCTGCGGCCACTCTAGCCTCGCGGCGCTCTCGAAGCTGCCCTTCGACGTGATCAAGATCGACCAGCAATTCATTCGCGCGCTCGAGCGCGGCGATGCGCAGGCCGGTGCGATCATCGAGATGATTTTGGCGTTGGCGCGCACGCTTGATCTGGAGATCGTGGCTGAAGGGGTCGAGCGGCGTCAGGAAGTCGAGTTCATGGCGCAACGCGGCTGCCACTGGGCGCAAGGGTTCTTCTATGGCGCGGCGGTCACGGCTGCTGAGTTCACGGAACTGCTCCGCCGCCAGGCCGGCGATGACGTGGTTGCCGAAGACGCGGCTTGATCCAGGGCGGCGCCTCCGCCACATGAAAAGGCATGAGTGAGCAAGAAAGCTGGCACGGAACGACGATCGTTTGCGTGCGCAAAAACGGCAAAGTCGTGATCGCCGGCGACGGGCAAGTCTCAGCCGGGCCGACTATCCTCAAAGGCAACGCGCGCAAGGTCAGGCAGCTCGCCAGCGGCGGCGTGATCGTTGGATTCGCCGGCGCCACCGCCGATGCGTTCGCGCTGTTCGAGCGGCTTGAGCAAAAGCTTGAGCGTTTTCCGAAGCAATTGGCGCGGGCTTGCGTTGAGCTGGCGAAAAATTGGCGCACGGATCGGGCGCTCCGGCGCCTGGATGCGATGCTGATCGTCGCCGACGCCAAGGAAACGTTCTTGATCACAGGCGCCGGCGATGTGCTCGATCCGGAACACCAGGTTGTCGCCGTGGGCTCGGGCGGCAATTTCGCGTTAGCGGCGGCGCGCGCGCTTTATGAGCATGTCGATGATCCGGAGCGCATTGCGCGTGAGGCAATGGCGATCGCCGCTGATATTTGCGTGTACACCAACGGCAAGCTGACGGTCGAAACGCTCGAAGGGTGAGCCCGCGCGCCGCACTTCCCGCGCGTACTCTGAGCTCTTAAGTGAAAGCGCAATGACCCATTTTTCCCCACGCGAAATTGTCTCTGAGCTTGATCGCTACATCGTTGGCCAAGATGACGCTAAGCGCGCGGTGGCGATCGCGTTGCGCAATCGTTGGCGGCGCAAGCAATTGCCGGAGAACTTGCGCGAAGAGGTCACGCCGAAGAACATTCTGATGATCGGCCCAACCGGCGTCGGCAAAACTGAGATTGCACGCCGTTTGGCGAAGCTCGCCGGCGCGCCGTTTTTGAAGGTCGAAGCGACGAAGTTCACGGAAGTCGGTTATGTCGGCCGCGACGTTGAGCAGATCATCCGCGATCTGGTGGAAGTGGCGCTGAACATGGCCCGTGAGCGCCGGCGCCGCGAGGTGCGGGCGCGGGCCGAGGCAGCTGCCGAAGAACGCGTGCTCGACGCGCTCGTCGGGCAGGGGGCCAGCGCCGCCACACGCGAGTCCTTCCGTAAGAAGCTCCGTGGTGGCGAACTCGGCGCGTCGGCGGTTGAGCTGGATGTCGAAGACAACGCCTCGCCGCTCGGCAATTTGGACATTCCAGGCCAGCCCAATGTCGGCGTCGTCAATATTGGCGAGATCTTCGGCAAGGCTTTTGGCCGCCGCACCAAGCGCGTGCGCATGACGGTCGATGAGGCCTACGAGCCGCTGGTGCGCGAGGAGAGCGACAAGCTCGTTGATCAAGATGCGCTGATCAAAGAGGCGCTGGCGTTGACCGCCGAAGACGGCATCGTGTTCTTGGATGAAATCGACAAAATCGCTTCGCGCTCAGAACGTGTGGGCGGCGGTGATGTCAGCCGTGAGGGCGTGCAACGTGATTTGCTGCCGCTGATCGAAGGCACGATCGTCAACACCAAGCATGGCCCGGTGAAGACCGACCACATCCTTTTTGTCGCCTCTGGCGCGTTTCACGTCGCCAAGCCCTCGGACTTGTTGCCGGAGCTGCAGGGCCGCTTGCCCATCCGTGTTGAGCTGAAAGCGCTCACCCGCGAGGACTTCCGCCGCATCCTGACTGAGCCGGAAGCAAGCTTGGTGACCCAGTACAAAGCGCTGCTGCTCACTGAAGGCGTGACGCTGGATATTTCCGACGACGCGGTCGAGGCGATTGCCGGCATCGCGGCGGATGTGAACTCCAGCGTTGAGAATATCGGCGCGCGCCGGCTGCAGACGGTGATGGAGCGCCTGCTCGACGAGATCAGCTACTCGGCGCCGGACCGCAGCGGCGAGACGGTGCGGATCGATGCGGAGTATGTCCGCAAGAATGTCGGCGACTTGGCCAAGAACGCCGACCTGTCGCGCTTCATTCTTTAAACGCGGAAGCCGCTCTTCAGAGCGAGTGCGCGCAGGTTCTGCTCAGGGCGCGGGCCCATGTGAGAGATGACCTCCGCCGCCGCCAGCGAAGCGAGCGCGCCGCACTCAGCCGGCGTCCTGCCGCGCGCGAAAGCGTAGAGAAAGCCCGCCGCGTATTGATCGCCCGCGCCGGTGGTGTCGACGACCTTGTCGACCGGGAAGGCGCTGACCTGAACCGTGTCCTCGCGCGTGGCGATAAGCGAGCCGATCTCAGAGCGGGTGACGATGACGGTTGGGCACGCCTTGCGTGCGGCCTCAAGCGCGGCGCCGAGATCATCCTGTTCGTAAAGCGAGAGGATTTCGCTCTCGTTCGAGAACAATACGTCGACATGGCCAGCGACGAGATGGCGGAAGCTGTCGCGGTGGCGATCAACGCAGAATTTGTCGGACAGGGTCAGCGCGACTTTGCGCCCGGCGCTGCGCGCGATCTCAGACGCGCGCACGAAGGCGGCCTTGGCCTCGTCGCGATCGAAGAGATAGCCCTCCAGGAACAATGTCTCGCCGGCGCGGATCAGGTCGGCGTCGAGATCGGACGGCTCAAGCAAAGTTGAAGCGCCGAGATAGGTGCTCATCGAACGCTGGCCATCGTCAGACACGGCGATCAGGCAGCGCGCGGTGCCGGGCGGTGCGGCGCGCGGCGCGGTGTTGTAGGTGACGCCGGCGGCGCGGAATTCGGTGGTGAAGCGCGCGCCCAGGGCGTCGTCCGCGACTTTGCCGATATAGCCCGCCTTGCCGCCGAAGCTTGCGACGCCGGTCATGGTGTTGGCGGCGGAACCGCCAGCGGCGATCACAGCTTGCGGCAGGCGTGCGGTGAGGTGATCTGCGCGCGCCTCGTCGATCAGCGTCATGGCGCCGCGCGCAATGTTCTCCTCGGCCAGGAAGGAATCCGGCACGGCTTGCAGCACGTCGACGATAGCGTTGCCGACGGCGACGACGTCATAGGCGGATGAAGTCATGGGGTGGGTCCTTTTGGCCAGAAGAGGGGCTTAAAGCGCCCGGCGGCGGCGCTGGCAAGCATTGCCCAGGGCGCAATTGAGCGGCATCTTCGCCCACATGCGATTCATCCTCACAATTTCAGCTTTGGCGCTGCTCGCGGCATGCGCAACCACGGCTCCCGAAGCCGCCGCTCCGACGCGAACCGATGCGCCGGCCTCGGCTGAATCTTCATCGCGGGTCGCACAGATTCTGGATGCCGCGGGGCGGGCCAATGCGCCGTCGCGGCGCGATGTCGAGCGCGTGCTCGGAGAGCCTGACATTGCGCGCCAGGAAGGCGCCGGCGCGGCTTGGACGTATCGGTTGGAGTCGTGCGCGCTGATGCTGTTGTTCGCCGCGGACTCGCGCAACGAGCTGCGGTTGGCGGAAGCTGCGCCAAGCGCGCGCCGTGCAGGCGAGCAAACGCCGAGCCTCCAGCAATGCGCGGCGGAAGTAGCGGCGCGGCGCTCCTGATATGGCGCGCGTCGCGTACCTTACGGCGCGGTCGTATCGTGGCACGCTGCTGGCGCCCGGCGTGGTGCCGCCGCTGGAAGAGAAGAGCCGTGAGCTGATTCTTGCGGCAGGCGTCAAGCGCGGGATCGACTTCGACGTTGTGTACTGGGATGAGCCGGATCTGGCGCAGCGCGGCTACGATCTCGCCGTTATTCGTACGACCTGGGATTATCACGAGCGCGTCGATCAGTTTCTCGCCACGCTCGAAGCACACGAAAGCGGCGGCTTGCCCGTGCTCAATCCGCCCAGCGTCGTGCGCTGGAATATGCGCAAGACCTATCTGAAGGAGCTCGGACCTTCAGCGATCGAAACTGTGTGGGCCGATAAGGCTGATGCGCACACGGTGGCGCAGGCGTTTGATGCGCTCGACGCGGCTGAGATTGTGGTGAAGCCGCAAGTTGGCGCCGGTTCGATCCGTACTGTGCGGCTGAAGCGCAATAGCTGGAGTGAAGCCGATCTGATCGATGGCCCGCTGGGCGCGGCGATGATCCAGCCCTATCTGCGCGCGATCGAGACGGAAGGGGAGCGTTCGCTGTTCTGGTTCGGCGGTGCGTTCTCGCACGCGATCCGGAAAGTGCCGCAGAGCGGCGATTGGTTGGCTAACGTGCCGGGCAAAACGCGGTTCGTAGCCGAGGCCCCGCCGGCCGCGGCGATGGCGGCGGCGGAAGCGGCGCGCGAGCGGGCGCCGAAAGATTTGCTCTACGTGCGCATTGATCTGGTGCTGGGCGATGACGGCGCTTGGCGCGTGATCGAGATCGAGGCGATTGAGCCTTATCTCTTTTTCGACTTTGCGCCGGAGGGCGCTGATGTTTTTGTCGGCGCGATCGCCCGAGTCTTGGGCTTGTAGAGACAGATATCGGCGATCACGCAGCGCGGGCATTCGGGCTTACGCGCGATGCACGTGTAGCGGCCATGCAAGATCAGCCAGTGATGCGCTCCGTGCAGATACTTCGCCGGCGTGATCCGCATCAGCTGCGCTTCGACTTCGTCGGGCGTCTTGCCGTCGGAAAGACCGGTGCGATTGCCGACACGGAAGACGTGGGTATCGACCGCGATGGTGCCCTCGCCAAAGATCTCCATCAGCACCACGTTCGCTGTCTTGCGGCCGACGCCGGGGAGGGCCTCTAGCGCTTCACGGTCACGCGGGACTTCGCCGCCATACTGCTCGATCAGCGTCTGCGAGAGCGCAATGACGTTCTTAGCCTTGTTGCGCCAAAGGCCGATGGTTTTGATGTAATCGCCCACCTTCTCCTCGCCGAGTTTCACCATGGCGGCGGGCGTATCAGCAATCTGGAAAAGCGGGCCGGTGGCGCGGTTGACGCCTTTGTCCGTGGCCTGCGCGGAGAGGACGACCGCCACGAGCAGCGTGTAGGGGTTGGTGTAATCCAACTCCGTTTTCGGATCGGGGCGCACGTGGGCGAGGCGGGCGTAAAGCTCTTCGGCCTTGGCTTTGGTCAGGCGCTTGGCCACGTGCGGGAAATCCTTGGCGTTGAAACTGGCTGCGCTAGCTTAGTCGCATGACCCCGCACTGGGAACGCTCGCCCGGCCCGCCGGCGTTTGAAGGCAAGCCGCTTTACTTCGACGCGGTGCTGCAGCCGCACCGCAGCCTTAGCGCGCAGGCTTTCAAGCTGATGCTGATTGCTGTGATCGCGGTCAATCTCGTCGTGGCCACCGTCTTCGTGGTTCAAGGCGCGTTTCCGGTCGCGGGTTTCTTGGGTCTTGATGTGTTGGCGCTGTGGCTGGCGTTTCGCTGGAATTACCGCGCCGCCCAGGTGGCGGAATACGTGCAGATCGCGCCCGGCGCGGTGCATGTGGCGGCGGTCGATAAGAACGGCGCTGCGACGCATTGGGTGGTCAACCCGATCTGGGCCCGCGTGGCGCGCGATGGGCGCGGCGTGCTCATTCGCGCTGGCGCCGGGCAGATGCGTGTCGGCGCGTTCCTCTCGCCGAAGGAGTGCGACAGCTTCGCCGAAGCGCTGAACGTGGCGCTGCATAAAGCCAAGCGCGGCTAGAGGCCGAGCACGTCTCGCATGGAATAGAGCCCGGCGGGTTTGTCCGCCGCCCAGAGCGCGGCGGCGAGCGCGCCATCTGCAAACACCGCGCGGTCGAGCGCTTGGTGCGAGAAGGTCAGCACTTCGCGTTCAGCCGCGAAGCGCACGTCGTGTTCGCCGACGATGCCGCCGCCGCGAATGACGGAGAAACCGATCTTGCCCTCGGGCCGCGCGCCGGTGACGCCGTCATAGGGTTTAAGTTGCAGTTCGCTCAGTGGTTTGCCGCGGCCATGTGCGGCGGCGTCGCCGAGCAGGAGGGCGGTGCCGGATGGCGCGTCGACTTTGCGGCGATGATGCGCCTCGGTGATCTCGATGTCCCACCCGGCGCCAAGTTTGGACGCCGCTTGTTCAACCAGCGCTGCGAGCAGATTCACGCCGAGGCTGAAATTGCCGGAGCGCACGATGGCGATGCGTTTTGCGTGGTCGGCAACTTGCGCTTCCTGGTCGGCGGTAAAACCGGTGGTGCCGACGATGGCGGCGCGCGTGTTGGTTCCGCGTAGCATGTCGAGCGCATGGAGCGTCGCTTCCGGCGTCGTGAAATCGATCCAAACATCGGCGCGTTCGGCGGCGTGATCGGCCGCGTCGCTGGTGGTCATGAAGAGGGGGGCAAGGCCGGCGAGGGCGCCGAGGTCAGCGCCGAAGAATTGGCCTTCGCGGCGTTCGGTGCCGCCGCAGATCTCGAAGCGTGGATCGTCGCTGGCGGCGCGGATCAGCGCCCGGCCCATGCGGCCTGCTGCGCCGGCAATGGCGATGGTAAGCGTCATGACTCTCTCTTGGACTGGAGCTTGGGCGGCGGCAAGTGTGGGGGATTCGGCGCGCGGGTTTGCAGCGCGTGCAATTTTGCGCCGCTGGTTCAGCTGGTTGCTCTCAGGTGGGAGAACAGGGCGCGTGCGCCGCGCAGAGTAGTCTCTAGGGTATGCTGCTTACGCAGCTCGCGTTGCGCGCGCCCCGTTGTCCGATCGTTTTTCCCGGCTTGGGCCCGAGGAGTTGTAGAACGCTGACGATGGCCAGCTCGCCTCCTTTACGATGGGCGCGGGGTTTATGTGCTTGCCGTTAGTCTGGCTCGCTCCCGCTTTCGCCACGAACCCGCCATCGGCGGATGCGCAACGCAGGGCTTAGCTCCATGCCCTTTTCGCCGGTGCCGCGGGCAAGGTGTCCGTCACCTTGGGCTTTGCGGTTTCACTCCCCGCAAACAGAACCCCGCCGACCGTGTCACGCACCTTTCGAGTTTCGGACGTCTACGAAAGCTCCCGTGTGCGGACGAGGTGAGTGTAGGCATGGTGTGAACTCGGTCGGATTGGTGCGGTTCTATCCTCGCATTTCACCTGGGCCATTGGTCCGGGAGCGGCTCGCTTGGCGGGGAGACGCTAAGAGGAAAGTGCTGTCGGGACCGCCGACGATTGCGTGATTGTCCGCTTTGGCCCGAAACGGACATTCCGCATTTCATCGGCATCCGGCTGGAATTCGCCGGAAGCGGATATTGATGGGCGCGATGTTCGCTGCCAGTAGTGGTGCATGTCGGTTCGAGACTGGCCCAAGCCCGCGCGGCTCGTCGCTCAATGGACGCTGATCGCAATTTGCTTCGCACTTGCCTTCTTCCCAGCGTCGTTTCTGATTTGGACTGCAAGCACGACTGGCGATGAGCCGGTGTCCTGGTCTCGATTGCTGGGCGGCTACTCTCTGCTCGTCACGATCCCCACAACGCTTGTCATTTCAGTCTTTCTTGCACTCCAAACGCAGAAGAACCCGAACAGGCGCTCATTCGGCTTCTCAATCGCAATGGGCACAATCTCGGGCCTGGTTGTCGGTTTGGTCCTGACTTTGATAACAGGCGGCCACTCACTTTTGGCGGCCCCGCCAGTGGGATTTCTGACCTTCTTTGTCGCTTGGCTCGTACGTCTCGTGAGGCCACCGCCCGCGCCCGCATCCTAGCCCCGTTTATGTCCGCTTCGGGCCAATCATCGCCGCTTTGGCAAATTCCTACCAACGTCCGCTTTCAGTCCCGACTTGCGGCGAACGCTGACGTTAGCGCGAAGGACCTTCGCTTGAGGCGTCGAAGAACTTCTTCACGCTGTCGAAGAAGCCTTGCGTCTGCGGGTGGCATTCCTCGCCGCAATCTTTGGCGAACTCTTCCAGCAGTTTCTTTTGTTTGGCTGTTAGGTTCACCGGCGTTTCCACCAGAAGCTCGACGTGGAGATCGCCGCGATCCTTGCCGCGCAAGTGCGTCATGCCCTTGCCCTTTATGCGGAAGCGGCGGCCGGTTTGGGCGCCGGCGGGGATCGTTACCTTGGTGCGCTCGCCGTCGATGGTGGGGATTTCGATTTCGCCGCCAAGAGCGGCTTTGCACATCGGCGTCGGTGCGCGGCAGTAGAGATCGGGACCGTCGCGTTCGAAGAGATTGTGCGGCTTCACCGAGAGGAAGAGATAAAGGTCGCCGGATGGGCCGCCGCGTGCGCCGCCGTCACCTTCGCCGGCGAGGCGGATGCGGGTGCCGTCTTCGACGCCCGCCGGAATCTTGACCGAAAGCGTGCGCTCTTTCTGCACCGCGCCGCGGCCGCCGCAGCTTTTGCACGGCGTCTTGATCGACTGGCCGCGTCCGCCGCAATTCGGGCAGGTGCGCACCATGCGGAACATGCCTTGCTGCGCGCGCACTTGGCCTTGGCCATTGCAAGTGCGGCAGGTTTCGAGCGGCGCGTTGCCTTCTGAGCCCGAGCCGCTGCAGGGCTCGCACTTTTGCGCACGCGGCACGACGATTTCGCGTTCGCTGCCTTTGAACGCCTGCTCGAGCGTGATCTCGATATCGTAGCGCAGGTCGGCGCCGCGGGCAGGGCCGGTGCGGGCGCGGCCTGCAGTGAACATCTCCTCGAAGCCGCCGCCGAAAATCTCGTTGAAGATGTCGGAGAAGTCGGCAGCGCCGCCGCCGAAGCCTGGGCCGCCTGCGCCGCCCGGACCGCCGCCAACGCCGGCTTTGCCGTAGCGATCGTACGCGGCGCGCTTTTGCGGATCGGAGAGAACCGAATAGGCCTCGCCAATTTCCTTGAACTTGTCTTCAGAGACTTTGCAGCCGGGATTTTGATCCGGGTGCAGCTTCATCGCCAGCTTACGAAAGGCCGACTTGATCGCTGCAGCATCCGCATCGCGCGGCACGCCGAGGATTTCGTAATAGTCGCGATCAGCACTCATGATGCGACCCAGATGAGAAAGGGGCGGCTTCCCCACAAGGAGGAACGCCGCCCGATTTCAGTTTGCAGAACGCGCTGCTGCATCGGCTGACCTTGCTGACGCTGAGTGGCTTAAGCGCTTTTCTTGCCGTCGACTTCTTCGAAGTCGGCATCGACGACGCCCTCTTGGTCAGGGCCGCCGCCGCCGGCGTCGCCGCCGGGGCCACCTGCGCCGCCGTAGAGCGCCTCGCCGATTTTCATCGACGCTTGCACGAGGGCTTGCGTCTTGGCGGCGATGTCGGAGGTGTTGTCGCTCTCAAGCGAAGTTTTGAGCGCGGCGATGGCGTTTTCGATCGCGGTCTTGTCGCTGGCCGGGATCTTGTCGCCGTTTTCTTGCAGCTGCTTTTCGGTGGCGTGGACCAAGGCTTCGCCTTGGTTTTTCGCTTCCGCCAACTCGCGGCGTGATTTGTCCTCGCCGGCGTGCTCTTCGGCTTCCTTCACCATGCGCTGGATGTCGCCATCGGACAGGCCGCCCGACGGCTGGATGCGCATGCTCTGCTCTTTGTTGGTCGCCTTATCCTTGGCGCCGACCGAGACGATGCCGTTCGCGTCGATGTCGAAGGTGACTTCGATCTGCGGCATGCCGCGCGGAGCAGGGGGAATGCCGACGAGATCGAACTGGCCGAGCGGGCGGTTGTCCGCCGCCATTTCGCGTTCGCCCTGGAAGACGCGGATGGTGACGGCGTTTTGGTTGTCTTCCGCGGTCGAGAAGATCTGGCTCTTCTTGGTCGGGATCGTGGTGTTGCGCTCGATCAGGCGCGTGAACACGCCGCCCAAGGTTTCGATGCCGAGCGAGAGCGGCGTGACGTCGAGCAGGACGACGTTCTTCACGTCGCCTTGCAGAACGCCGGCTTGGATGGCGGCGCCGACGGCGACGACTTCATCCGGGTTGACGCCCTTGTGCGGCTCGCGGCCGAAGAACTCTTTCACGACCTGCTGGATTTTCGGCATGCGGGTCATGCCGCCGACGAGCACCACTTCCTTGATGTCGGAAGCGGAGAGGCCAGCGTCTTTCAGCGCGGCTTTGCACGGCGCGATGGTTTTCTGAACGAGGTCATCGACCAGCGATTCAAACTTGGCGCGGGTCAGTTTCATGTTGAGGTGAAGCGGATTGCGGTTTGCGTCCATCGAGATGAACGGCACCGAGACGTCGAACTCCGTGCGCGAGGACAGCTCTTTCTTCGCTTGCTCTGAAACTTCTTTCAGACGCTGCAGCGCGAGCTTGTCTTGGCGCAGATCGACGCCGTTTTGCTTTTTGAACTCTTCGGCGAGGTAGTTGAGGATGCGGACGTCGAAATCTTCGCCGCCAAGGAACGTATCGCCGTTGGTGGAGCGAACTTCGAAGACGCCGTCGCCGATTTCGAGGATCGACACGTCGAACGTGCCGCCGCCGAGGTCATAAACCGCGATGGTTTTGTTCTGACCGCTCTTGTCGAGGCCGTAGGCGAGGGCGGCTGCCGTCGGTTCGTTGATGATGCGCAGCACTTCGAGGCCGGCGATCTTGCCGGCGTCCTTGGTGGCTTGGCGCTGTGCGTCGTTAAAGTAAGCCGGGACGGTGATGACGGCCTGCGTGACGGTTTCGCCGAGATAATCTTCGGCGGTCTGCTTCATTTTCTGCAGCACGAAGGCAGAGATTTCGGACGGCGCGTACTTCTTGTCGCGACCTTCGATCCAGGCGTCGCCGTTCGGACCTTTGACGATCTTATACGGAACGAGCTCGGCGTCCTTCTTGGTGATCGGGTCATCGTAGGAGCGGCCAATGAGGCGCTTCACTGCGTAATAGGTGTGCGTCGGATTGGTGATCGCCTGGCGTGCAGCTTGAATGCCGATCAAGCGCTCGCTGTTCTCGGTGAAAGCGACAACCGATGGCGTTGTGTTCGAGCCCTCAGCGTTGACGATGACCTTCGGCTGGCCGCCTTCCATGACGGCGACGCACGAATTGGTCGTCCCAAGATCGATACCGATCACTTTACCCATTGCTTAGTCCTCGTTCCTTTCAGCAGCGCAGCTTCGCTATGGGACCCATATCTGGCGTCCGCGAAGTGCCGCGTCCTGTCCTTCAATCAAGCGGTTAAACGACTTAGCGCCCCGTCCCAAGCTCCAAGCCGCATTCGTTCCGGGTTCATGTGGTGTATCGCCTATGAGGTGCAAGGCTTTTGGCGGCTAGTATCCGCATTCTTTGAGAGGAAATAGCCGGGGCCGCAGCAGGCTTTGATCTGGCTCAAGCCCTGGTTGGAACAAAAAAGAAACCGAACACCTAGATAGGGCCCAGAGATGATGCGCCCCGCCTCAGACCTCGACGGCTTCCGGCTTTGGCCGGGCCTGCTCGATCGCGCCGCCCAAGAGGCGCTGCGCGATGAGGTGTTCGCGCGCATGCGGGGAGGGCCGCTCTACATTCCGCGCATGCCGAAATCGGGCCTGCCGATGCGGGTGCGGATGACCAATTTCGGCTCGCTTGGCTGGGTCACCGACAAGGAACACGGCTATCGGTATCAGGACACCCATCCTGAAACCGGCAAACCTTGGCCGGAAATGCCGCCGCAAGTGCTGAGCTTGTGGCGCGAGCTTTCAGGCTATGACGCTGATCCCGAAGCGTGCCTCGTCAATCTCTATGAGGGCGACGCGCGCATGGGGCTGCATGTCGATAGCGATGAGGAAGCCTGGGACGCGCCGGTGCTGTCGGTCTCGCTCGGCGACACGGCGATGTTTCGCATCGGCGGATCATTGCGCAGTGACCCGACGCGCAGCGTGCGGCTGGCGTCGGGCGATGTGTGCATGTTGGCCGGCGCCGCGCGGCGCGCGTACCACGGCGTTGATCGGATCATGCCGGGTACGTCGCGCTTATTGCCGAAAGGCGGGCGGCTTAATTTGACGGTGCGGCGGGTGACGATTCCGCCGGCGTAGCGTCGGCAGGCGCCGCTTCTGCTTCGCTTGCGGCCTGACGTTCGCGCACGAAGTCAGGGACCCAACCTTCCGGCGGACCTCCGGGTGAGGGCGGCAAGCGGCCGGCGGCGATCTCGTTGGCCTTCCACACCATGGCGTTATGCACGCGCGTCCAGCCCGATGGGTGCGTGTAGAACAGCATCTCTTCGAGCGGCGAGGGCTGCATCTTGCGATACTCGCTGAGCAGGATCGCCGCCTCGGCGAAGCCGTCAGGCTCACGCGCCGCGTTGAGGCCGAACATGTCCGCCTGCAATTCGTTGAAGCGCGTCAGGTAGCGATCCATCGGACCGGTGACGACGCCAACGACGGCGAGGATCGAGACGATGAGCGGCAAGCCCGCCGGATCGGCGATATCGCGGATGCCCCAGCGTTCGTTCTTGGCCAGTGCGCGGAAGAGGAAGTTCACCGCCGCGAAGCTGAACAGAATAACGATCGACGAAAGCAGCAAGCCCGAAATGTTGTGGCGCAAAACGTAGTGGCCGATCTCGTGCGCCATCACGGCGCGCACCGCTTCTGGGCTGCCGCGTTCAAGCAAAGTGTCGGCAAGTGAAATGCGCGTCGTCGGCCCGAAGCCGGACACGTTGGCGCTGATCGAGTTGGTTTGACGCGAACGGTCATAGACCATCACGTCCGTCGCCGGCACGCCGTTCGCTTGCGCCATGGCGATGATCTCATCGCGCAGCTCGCTTTGCTCCATCGGCGTGTAGGTGTTGAACATCGGCGCGATGAACACCGGGAACAGCATGCTCATCACTGCGGCGAAGCCGATGGTGACAACCGATCCCCAAATCCACCACGTATTCCGCGCGGCGCGCACGATCAGATAAAGCACGGTGAGGAAGAGCGAGCCGATGATGAGGCCGACGCCAAGCCCTTGCGCTTGTTCAATCAGCCATTGCGGCAGCGTTTGCGTCGAGAGGTCGTAACGGTGCTCGCGCACAAAGCCGACATAGTAGGAGAACGGGAACGTCAGCAGCGACGAGACGAGGATGTAAAAGAACGAAGTTCCGAACGCGACGAGCGGGAACCACTTCACCGTCTTTTCCAACCAGCTGCGCACGCCGCGCGCCCAACCGAACACGAGGAAAAGGCCGGCCACGATGACCGAGACGACAATGCTGGCGTATTCGATGACGTAGCCGCCTTCGAAATAGGCGTTCGAGCGGGCCGTGGCTTCCTCGCCCATGGTGGCGAGCCAGGCATGGGTCGCCAGATCTGGATCGAAGGGCAGGGTGGCTGCGGCCGCGGGCGCCGCACATGCGAGCGCCACCGCAGCGGCGGCAAATCCAGTCAAACGCATTTCTCAATTCCCCCAAGAATGTGACTGGCGCGAGCCTTCCACCTGACACAGATGAGATGCAAGGGGACGCGCGTCGGGCGCGATCCAATTGGAGACGAACGGATGCGCCTGGATACGCCCGAAGGTAATTTCCCGCCCACACGCCGCACGTTGGCGGGGTCGCTCTTCTTCGCGGGTTACGCAACGGCGGCTCTCGCTTCGTGCGCCAGCCCGGTGACGACGCCGAGCGATGAGCTGGTGATCGAGGATGTGCATTTGACCGGCCATGGCGGCTACGCGCTGCCCGCTTACGTTGCGCGCCCTGCCGCACGCGGGCGCAAAGGCTCGATCATCGTCGTCAATGAGATTTTCGGTATCCACGATTACATCAAGGATGTCTGCCGTCGCTTTGCGCGTGAAGGCTATGTCGCCATCGCGCCGGACTATTTCGACCGCGCCGGCGATCCCGCGCCGATGACGGACTTCGCGCAGATCCGCGAAATCGTCGCCACCGCCAACCATGAGCAAGTAATGGGCGATACCGCGGGCGCCGTCGCGTGGCTGCGCGCGCAGAGTTTTACCGATGGCGATATCGGCATCACCGGTTTCTGCTGGGGCGGCACGGTTGTGTGGATGGCCGCCGCGCAGACACCGAATATCAAAGCTGGCGTCGCGTGGTATGGCCGTGTCGTGCGCCCGGCGCAGGGGAGCTGGGGTTCGGAGGAGGAGCGGCCGTGGCCCTATGACGTCGCCGCGCAAATCCGCGCGCCAGTGCTTGGGCTTTACGCCGAGAACGACACCGGTATTCCGCTTGAGGGCGTTGAGCGTTTGCGCGCCGGATTGATGGCGGCGGATAACCCGACGGGCTCGGAGATCATCGTCTATCCGGGCGTGCAGCACGGCTTTCACGCCGATTATCGCCAAAGTTACAACGCCGAAGCCGCCGCCGATGGCTGGGCGCGTGCGCTCGCTTGGTTCCGCCGGCACGGCGTGAGCTGAACGCGCGTCATTCCAAATAATCGCCGGCGTCGCTCCCCAAGCGGCGCCGGCGATCTTATGTTGCGTGCTTCCCTGGAAGGACGAACCTCATGCGCTATCGCAAACTCGGCCGCACTGGCCTCGCCGTTTCTGAAATCTGCCTCGGCACCATGACGTTCGGCGGCGATGGCATCTGGAAAGCCATCGGCGCGCTTGAACAGGAAACCGCGACCAAGCTGGTGAAAGGCGCCTTCGATAAGGGCGTCACCTTTATCGACACTGCCAACGTCTATTCCAACGGCTTGTCAGAACGGGTGACAGGGCAGGCGATCAAGGGCCTGCCGCGCGATGAGCTGGTGATCGCCACCAAAGTCTTCGGCCGCATGGGCGCGTACAATCCGCAACAAACGCCCGAAGAGCAGCGCCGCTACAACAACACCAATCTCTGGGGCCTCTCGCGTAAGCACATCATGGATTCGGTCGAGGCGAGTCTGCAGCGGCTGCAGATCGATCACATCGATCTCTACCAAGTACACGCCTTCGACACCGTCACGCCGCTTGAAGAAACGCTCGGCGCGCTCGATGAGCTCGTGAAATCCGGCAAGGTCCGTTACATCGGCCTCTGCAATTTCGCCGCTTGGCAAATCGCCAAGTCGCTCGGCGTGTCTGCGCAGAACGCCTTCGCGCGATTTGAATCGCTGCAGATGTACTATACCATCGCCGGCCGCGATCTTGAGCGCGAGGTGGTGCCGCTCGCCAAGGATCAGAACCTCGCCATCCTGCCATGGAGTCCGCTCGCCGGCGGCTTCCTCTCCGGCAAATACACCCGCGCCACCGCGCCAACCGATGGCTCGCGCCGCATCGCCTTCGACTTCCCGCCGATCGACAAAGAGAAGGCCTACGACATCATCGATGTGATGAAAGAGATTGGCGATGCGCGCGGCGTCTCGGTGGCGCAGATCGCGCTGTCGTGGCTGCTGCACCAAAAGCACGTCACCAGCGTCATCATCGGCGCCAAAACCGAGACGCAGCTCAACGATAACCTCGCCGCGACGGGTGTTGAGCTTTCAAGCGATGATCTGAAGCGTCTTGATGACGTGTCGAAGCTGAAGCCGGAATATCCGGGTTGGATGCTCGAGCGCCAAGGCGGCGAACGCGCGGGCAATCTGAGCTAACGCGCAAATGAAAAGCGGCGGCGCTCTTGTCCAGCGCCGCCGCCCGCATGCGTCCCCCGGCGTTCTGCCTACTGACGCACGATCTCTACTTGATAGTCGCCGGTCGAGCCGCCAAGGCCGCTCGCCTGGATGAAGAACTCACCCGTGCTTTGCGGTGTGAAGCGCAAGCGCGCATCAAAGCCTGGGCCGCTATCGTCATCGCTGGCGATGGTTTGACCCGCGCCGTCGACGATGGCGACGAACGGATCGGTCAGCGCATTCGTCCCGTGACCGCGCACTTCGATGACGTAACGCACGCCGGCTTCGAGCTGCACGCGGTAGAAGTCGAGATCACCCGGCATTTCGACGCGGCTGATGCGGCTGTCGCTGGCGGAGTCGAGGTTCTCGTCCGTGTAAGCGTTGCCCGGGACTTCCGTGTCGCTCACCCGCAGCCAATATTGGCCGGAGCTTGCAGAGCCGTATGACGACACACCGAGGAAGTAGCTGCCGCCGGTTGCGGAGCTGAAGTTGAGATAGGCGTTGAGGCCGGTGCCGCCATCGTCATCCGCGGCGACCTGATTGCCCTGTTGGTCGTAGAGCGTCAGGTACGGATCGGTGAGCGGATTATCGCCGGCGCCGTCGAGCATGATGCGATAGGGGCGGCCTTCGATCAGCTCGATGTAGAACCAATCAACATCCTCCGGCGTGCCCAACTGGCTCTGGCGGCCTTCCGGGCCGGCGGTGATGTAGTCGGCGTCATCGGCGCTTTGGCCGATTTCGCCGGGTATCACGCCGATCGTGTAGCGGCCTTCGGCTTCTTCGCTGAAGCCGCGCACTTCGACGAAGTGAGCGCCAGTTGCGGTGGCTTGGTATTCGAGGAAGGCGTTGAGGCCTTCGCCACCATCGTCATCACGCGCGATTTCGGCGCCGTCCGGCCCGTAGAGCACGAGATACGGATCGGCGAGGGGATCGGACGTTTGCGCGCTATCGACGCCAATGCGGATCGATTGGCCCTCAGTCAGTTCGAGGCGGTACCAGTCGCGATCGCCGGCAGGCGCGAGTTGGCCTTCGCGATAATCGCCTTCGGAGCTGAGCGACGCGTCGGTTGAAGCGTCAGCCGGGATTTCGCCGCGCTGGGCGCTGAGCGTGTAACCGCCGCCCGGATCTTCTTCGCTGAACGCACGCGCTTCGACGAAGTACGTGCCGGTCGTGGAGGCGGTGAACTCGAGATACGAATTGAGGCCTTCGCCGCCATCGTCATCGAGGCCGACCTGCGTGCCTTCAGCGTCATACAGCCCGATCATCGGATCGCCGAGCGGGCTGTCGCCGCTGCTGGTCAGCGTGAAGCGATAGGATTCGCCCGCCGTCAGACGCACGCGATGCCAATCGGTGTCGCCCGGGAAGTCGATGCTGCCATTGACGCTGGAACCGAGATTGATGCGGCCGCGCGTGGAGCGCGTGCCGCTGATCGAATCCGTCGGCGCGCGCGTGGCGGTGACGTTCAACGCGTAGCCGCCCGTGTAGGCGTCAGCGTAGCCGCGCGCTTCGATGAACACGTCGCCATTGCCGCGCGGGATGAAATCGATGGCCGAGTTGAGGCTCTCGCCGTCATCGTCGTTCAGCGCGAGCTCGTTGCCGTCGGCGTCGAGGATGCGCAGGAAGGGATCGCCAATCGGCGTGTCGCCGGCGCCGGCGAGCGTCACGCGGTAGCGTTGGCCGGTGCGGGCGCTGAGGCGATACCAATCAACGTCGCCCTCATATTCGAGCGTGCCGTTGATAGCGCGGCCCGGCGTTGCACGCGCGCGCGTGCTGGAATCGTTGCCGACATCATCGGCGGGCAGCGGCGCTGCCGTGGCGCTCAAGCGATAACGGCCGGTCGCCGCTTCGCTGAAGGCGCGCGCTTCGACGAACACGTCGCCCGACGCCGCCGGCGCGAACGTGAGCGCCGAGTTCAGGCCGTTCGCATCGTCATTGAACGCGAGTTGGTTGCCGTTCGCGTCGTAGATCGCGAGCATCGGATCGACCGCTTGGCCTTCGGCGTCCGGCAGACCATCGAGCGTGAAGCTGTAGCGCTGGCCCTGTTCGACGCGCATGCGATACCAATCGACATCGCCCGCCGGGCTGATGTCGGCTTCGATGGCCGCGCCGCTAAAGGTTGCGGTGGTGGATGCATCGGCGCCGGCGTCAGCGACTTGCGCCGTCGCGGCGGGCGCGAAACTCATCAACAGCGCAGCCGACGCCACGCCAAACCACAATTTTCCCCGCATGATGTTCCCCTCCGAGTTCCGCAGAAACGAAGCGGTCGTTTGACCACGACGCAGCGAACACGTCGCCATGGTTAACAATCATTCATGTTCCAGGCAAAGCCGGATTGAGGCGAAATGACGGTAACGCGCCGCAACGCCGCAGAACGCGTCGCGCCGGATGCATAGGGAAGGCGGTTTAGACCGTCACATCCACGGTCGGCCCGGCCGATTGCGCGCCGCCGGCCGAGACCAGCACCATCGCCGCGCGCAAAGTGCGGTCGCCGAGCACATAGCCTGGCTGCATCACCTCGATGACGGTGCCGGCGGGATGTTCGGACGGCGCCTGCGCGACGGCCTGGTGCAGGTTCGGGTTGAAGGTCTCGCCCTTCGTACCGACGCGCTTCAGGCCGTTGCGCGCGAACGCTTCCAGCATGGTGCGCTCGGTAAGTTCGAGCCCGGTGATCAGATTGCGCGTGGCTTCGTCGGCGGCGGTTTGGGGCGCGGCGGCCAGCGCGCGCGACAACGTATCGGCGATCGGCAGAAGGTCGCCGGCGAAGCGGTCGATAGCGTAAGCGCGCGCTTCGCTGACTTGGCGCTCAGCGCGGCGGCGGGTGTTTTCTACTTCCGCCAGCGCGCGCAGCATCTCATCGCGGGCTTTGCCAAGCTCTGCCTCAAGCGCCGTGGTTTCCGGGGCTACGTCCGTCACTTCGTTCGGCTTGGTTTCAGCGTCCGATTGGTTCGTCATTCCATTCCTCGTTCAACGTTCACCGGCGCGGCCGTCGAGCACCTTGCCGACAACGCGCGCCGTGTAGTCCACCACCGGGATCACCCGGGCGTAATTCAGTCGGGTAGGGCCGATCACGCCAAGCGCGCCGACCACCCGTCGTTCGGCGTTCATATAGGGCGCGACGATTAAACTCGACCCCGACAGCGAAAACAGTGGATTTTCCGCGCCGATGAAGACCCGCACCGTGTCCGCCGATTTGGCCAGATCGAGCACTTGGATGAGTTCCCGGGTCTTTTCCAGGTCGTCAAACAGCCGTCGCGCCCGTTCCAGGTCGGCGATGGCCTGTTGATCTTTCAAGAGATTGCCGCGCCCGCGGACAATGAGTGCGCGGCCCAGCATCGGATCTTCGCCCGACCATTCGACCAGCCCGCTCTCCACCAGTTTGGCGGCGGCGGCGTCCAGGGCGGCGCGGTCGCGTTGCAGCGCTTCGGTGGCGGCGGCGGCGGCTTCGCCCAGGGTTTTGCCTTTGAAGCGGGCGTTGAGATAGTTCGCGGCTTCGGTCAGCGCGCCCGGCGGCATGTCCGCGGGCGTGTTGATGATGCGGTTTTCGACTTGGTTGTCCTCGAACACCAGCACCAGCAAAGCTTGGCCGGGACCGATGCCGACAATCTCGGCGTGGCGCACCGGCGCGTCGCGTTGCGGCGCCACCACCAATCCCGCGCCGCCGGCGAGGCCCGAGAGCAGATCCGACGCCGCGCCCATGACATCCTGCGGGTTTGAGCCCGCTTGCGCGATACGCGCGTCGATCTCGCGTTTTTCATCCGTCGGCACGTCGCCGAGCTGCAGCAGACTATCGACGAAGAATCGCAGGCCGACATGGGTGGGCCTCCGCCCGGCCATGGCGTGCGGCGCTTCCAGCAAGCCCAAGCTCGCAAGGTCGGCCATCGTGTTGCGGATCGAGGCCGCCGAGAGACCCATGCCGCCCAGTTTCGAGAGCGTGCGCGAGCCTACCGGTTCGCCGGTGGTCAGGTACGCCTCGACGATCTCGCGGAAGATCTCGCGGGCGCGCGCGTCAAGCGACGACAGGTCAGGAGAGGGCGGTTCGGCCATCGCGCTCTAGGTAGCGAATGAGCCTTCGCGCGCAAGCCGCAGGGTGCGCCCAAGGGGCGCGACTTGATTTCGCCGTGATCGGCGACGACCAGAACCTATGCGCTGGGGACTTCTGACATTTCTCGCCTTTCTCTGCTTTGCGGCGCCTGCCGCCGCGCAGACCGCGATCACGTTGCGGGCCGAGCCCGCGCCAATTGTGAACGCGGAAATCAACGGTCGCTCGGTTCGGCTTGAGGTCGATCTGCGCTTTCCGCGCGGGTTGGCGTTGAGCGCAGCCGCCGCGGAGCGCCTTCGCGTGCGGCAACTGCCGCTGATGGCGATCGGCATTGGCATTGAAGGCAGCGAGTCGACCTTGCGTGGGCGCCTGGCGCGGCCGCGGCTTCTGTTCGAGGGCCGCGCCGCGCGCGCCTTCGCCGGCATCTTTCCCGTTCCGGTGACAACGCGCGGCGACGGCGTCATCGGCCCTGGCGCGTTGCCGTATGACGTCATCACTATCGAACTCAATCCAGAACCGCCGGGCGCGCAGGATATCGTGCTGCCGCTGGAAGATGCTGACGATTGGACCACGGTTGTCGAAGTTGGCGGCGAGCAGGTGCGCGTGAACTTCAATCTGGTCAGCAGCGCCAGCGTCTTTAATCGCACCGCTGCGCGCCTGTTCGACGCCGCTGGTGCGATCCCAGCCGCCGGCAATCTGGCTGAGACGCCGCTCATTCTTGGACTGCGTACGATGATGCAACCCGTGGATACCGATCTCAGCGTGCGCGGCCTGCCGGTCAGGCCTGCATTTGCACGCACTAATGCGCCGCTTTTGGGCGCGCTCGAAGATGATGCGCTGGTCGTCGCCGCCGATAGCGGCCAAGCGCCGCCGCCGATCATTACGCTCGGACGTTCCGCGCTTTCGCGCTGTGCGTTCATTCGCGTTGATCGGCGCGCGCAGCAGCTGACGCTGCGCTGCGCCGCCTGAGGCTGGACGCGGGCCGCGCTTTCGGCCAAGCAGCGCGCATCGTTTCATAGGAGTTCTCATGCGTCCGTCCGGCCGCGCGCCCGATCAATTGCGCGACATCGCACTGGAAACCGCCGTCTCGCGTTATGCCGAAGGTTCGTGCTTGGCGAAGTTCGGGCAAACGCACGTGCTGTGCACCGCGAGCGTTGAGCAGGGCGTGCCGGGTTGGTTGAAGGGGCAGGGCCGCGGCTGGGTGACGGCCGAGTACGGCATGTTGCCGCGCGCTACTCATACGCGGGGCCGCCGCGAAGCCGCACAAGGCAAGCAAAGCGGACGCACGCAAGAAATCCAGCGCCTCATTGGCCGCAGCTTGCGTTCGGTGATTGACCTCAAAGCCTTGGGCGACCGCACCATCACGCTCGATTGCGATGTCATCCAAGCAGACGGCGGCACGCGTACGGCGGCGATCACCGGCGCGTGGGTCGCGCTGGCGCGCGCGTGTGCGTATCTGGTCGAGGAGAAGGTGTTGAAAGCCAATCCGATCACCGGCCAAGTGGCGGCGATCTCATGCGGCGTGTTCAGCGGCGTTCCGATTCTCGACATCGATTATGCGGAAGATTCAAACGCCGAGGTCGACTGCAATTTCGTCATCGCTGGCGACGGTCGTCTCATCGAAGTGCAAGCCACCGGTGAGCAACGCCCGTTCAGCGACGAAGAGTTCGCCGAGTTGATGCGGCTCGGAAAGCTGGGTTGCGCCCGTCTGTTCGAAGCGCAAACCCGCGCCACGTCATGATCGAGGCGTTGCTCGCGGCTGGAAAGATCACGCGCGTAGCGCGCGTGGGGCATGAGCCGTTCGAAGGTGATGATCCGATCGAGATCACATTTGAGAACGGCGCCGTGTTTCACGTCGATATCGGCTTTGAAGGCGCAACTGATATTCGTATCGGCGAGGGGGCCTTGCTCGAAGCGGCGTATGGCCATCTGCGCAGCGAAGAGCCGGAAACCTTCGCCGCCATCGCGCGCGACTGGACAAGCGAAGACATAGATCTGCCTTGGCTCGTCGGCGCCGCGCTCACGAACCCGCGCCGTTTAGCGATGACAAATCCCTACCGCGTCGATGTCGGTTACGTGTTCGATGCTGGTGAGCGTCAATTGGCGCTGTTCGGCGAGGCCGATTACATTTGGGCGGCGGATTTGCAGGATCCGGAGCTCGAGAGCTTCCGCCTCGAAATCGGGCTGGCTTATTCCGCCGCCTGATCAGCGGCTTCGTCCAACGCGTCGTCTGCGCTGGGCTCGTAGCTTAGCAATTCACCCGGCTGGCATTCGAGGACGCGGCAAAGCGCATTCAGCGTCGAGAAGCGGATGGCTTTTGCCTTGCCGGTTTTCAGGATCGAGAGATTGGCGAGCGTCACGCCGACTTTCTCGCTGAGATCGGTCAGCGACATGCGGCGCTCAAGCAAGATGCGATCGAGGGTGACGCGGATCGCCATTAGATCGTCAGCTCCTGTTCTTCCTTCAGGCGGGCGCCTTCGCGGAAGACTTCAGCCAGGACGATCAGAATGAGAATCGCGCCCCAGGTCGAGAGATCAATGGTGAGCTCGACGTCGGCGACGCCAACGCCGTGTTCGTCGCCGAACGACATCAGCAATGCTGCGGTGGAAGCGGTGAGGATATAACGGGCGACCTCGATCAGGATCATCGTGATCCAGATGACGCGCAGATGGGTGGCGTTCTCGCGCTGGAACGGCTCTCCCGAAGAGAAGCTGTCGAACAATTTGCGCAGGCGCCAGACGATGACTAGCGAGCCCGCAATGGCGACGCCTCCAATCAAAAACGCCGGCGCGACGATCGGCCAGGCAGCGCCCGCCGAGTTTGGCGAGAGCGGCACTTCATTGCCGTTCACCCGCAAAGTGCCGCTGCTTTCGCTGATGGCGGCGGGGTCGATGACGCCATTGGCGATGAGCAGCAGGGTCACGCCATAGCCGGCGGCGCTCAGCGCCAGCAGCCCGGCCAATACCCAGAGCAGCACCCAGGCGATCTGCAGGCCGATGCGGACGATCGACGCGATGGAGCCTTTGCCCAGGGCTTTCATGACTGCGTTTGAACCTCGTGGAGGGGCGACCCTAAACCGGGTTTATTGATAAACGATATAGACCGGCGCTGGGCTAGTCAAACAAGTGTTGCAAATGCCCCGTTTGACCGGCCGCCTGGTAGTCGCCAGCCACAATTCCGGAAAAGTCCGAGAAATCGCCGCGCTCCTCGCCCCGCTTGGGGTCGAGGCGGTGTCGGCGGCCTCGCTTGGTCTGCCCGAGCCGGAGGAGACCGAGACCACCTTTGCCGGCAACGCGGCGCTCAAGGCGCGGGCGGCAGCGGAGGCGTCGGGCCTGCCGGCGCTGGCGGACGATTCCGGGCTGGAGGTCTTCGCCCTCGATCGTGCGCCCGGCGTTTATTCGGCCCGCTGGGCCGGGCCCGGCAAGGACTTCGCCGTGGCGATGGAGCGGGTGCACGACGAACTCGTCGCGCGCGAGGTCAAGGATTTTTCAGCCCGTTTCGTGTGTGCGCTGGCGTTGGCAGAGCCAGGCGGCGGCGTTGACGTGTTTGAAGGTGAAGTGCGTGGGCGCATCGTATTTCCCGCGCGCGGCCTACAAGGCTTCGGCTATGATCCGATCTTCGAACCGGAAGGGCACGCCCGCACGTTCGGTGAAATGAGCCACGAAGAAAAACTACCGCTGACGCATCGCGCGCGCGCGTTTGAGAAGTTGCTCGCGGCGCTCGCATGAGCGCGCTCGGCCTTTACGTGCATTGGCCTTACTGCGCGGCGATCTGCCCGTATTGCGATTTCAACGTCTATCGCGCGCGGGGCGCCGAGAACACGCCGCTGTTGGACGCCATCATCGCCGATCTGGAGACGCACGCGGCGCGCTTTGGCCGGCGCACGGCGACAAGCTTGTTCTTGGGCGGCGGCACGCCGTCTTTATTGCGCGGGGATGAGCTGGCGAAGCTGATCGATGCAGCATCGCGCGCCTTCGTGCTCGCGTCTGATTGTGAGATCACGCTTGAAGCCAATCCGGAAGACGCAGCGCTTTTCGCCGAACACGCGGCAGCGGGTGTCAACCGCTTTTCCATTGGCGCACAAGCTTTCGATGATGCGGCGTTGCGCGCGCTTGGCCGTCATCACGATGCGGCGGCGGGGTGGCGTGCGGTGGAAGCTGCGGCGGCGACTGGCCAGCGCGTGTCGCTCGATCTCATCTATGCACGTGAAGGGCAGGGCGTGGAAGCTTGGCGCGATGAGCTTAGCGCCGCGCTGCAACTGCCGATCGAACATGTTTCGCTCTATCAGCTGACCATCGAACCGGAGACGGCATTCGCCCGCCGCGTTGCGCGCGGCCAGCTGACGCCGCCCGATGTCGAAACCGCCGCGCAGCTTTATGAGCTGACGCAGGAAGTCTGCGCCGCTGCTGGGTTCGAGGCGTACGAAATTTCCAATCACGCGCGTAGCGCCGAAGCGCGCTCGCGTCACAACCAAGTTTATTGGCGCGCCGATGATTGGGTCGGTGTTGGTCCCGGCGCGCATGGGCGCATCACCCATAACGGCGCACGCATAGCGACAGAAGCGCATCGCCGCCCGGCTGACTACATCGATGCCGTGCGTGAAAACGGCCTCGGTTGGCTCACGGAATCCGAGCTGACCGGCGAAGAGGCGGCAGACGAGACTTTGCTCATGGGCCTGCGCATCGACGATGGCGTCGATGCAGAGCGCATTGCAACATTGCGCGGGCGCCCGCTTAATCCGCAGGCGCTTGAATGGTTGGTGGGCGAAGGCTTTGTCACCTTTGCCGATGGCCGCGTGAAGCTCACCTCACGCGGGCGCATCGTTGCAAACAGCGTTGCCGCCGAACTCGCGGTTTAGGTGCCCGATCGCGGGAATTGCTGCGGCGCGGGCTGCAGAATGCCGACTTCGTTCTGGCGCACTTCGACGATCGCTAAACCGCGCTCGATCGCGCCGTTAGAGCGGAAACGGAAGAGGCCGTCGGAGCCGGCAAAGCCTTCGCTGTTCTCAAGCCGGCTGCGCGTCAGCCCGTTCGAGCCGTCCTGGCGCGACAATAGCGCGGCAAGCGCCACGGCGTCATAACCCAAGCTGGCGAGGCGCGTTGGTTGTTCGCCGTAGATCGTTTGATAGCGGCCTTCGAACGTCGTGCGCGAAGACGGATCGGGCGCGACGTACCAGCCGCCTGCAAGCGTTGGTTCGCGTTGCGCGTCGCCGGCCCAAACGCTGGTGCCCATGAATCGCACTTGTCGTTGATCAACGCCCGCGCGCACCAGCGCCGTGCCGATCGAACGCAGCGCGCTGCCGCTTTCGGCGATTAAGATGCCTTGTGCCGGTTGCGTGCGCAGCGCGCCAGCGAGCGAGGTCGCGGCGGCGGTCGCTTCTGAATCGGTGCGGTTATAAAGCTGACTGTGCACAACAGTGACGCCGTGCAGCGCCGCTTCGGCGCGCAACGCCGTTTCTACGCGGCGGCCATACTCGTTCGACGGCGCCAAGAGCGCGATGGTGCGAATGTTGCGCGAAGCCGCGTAGGACACCATGCGCGAGATTTCGTCTTCGAGCTGGAAGCTCAAGAGATAAACGCCTTGGCCGCCAACTGTGCGGTCTGACGAGAAGCCGATCACCGGAATATTCTCGCGGCGCGCAGCGCCTGCGGCGCCAAGCACGCCTTCGCGCAGCACTGGGCCGATGATGATGTCTGCGCCGTCGGCCACAAGCGCGCGCGCCGCGGCGTTGGCCGAGGCTTCATCGGCGCCGGCGTCGCGCGGTATCAGCAGCGTGCTTTGATTGCCGTGATCGAACAGCGCCAGCTCGGCGGCGTTGTAGAGCGCGGCGGCGTCCTGCGGGCGCAGTGAGAAGGGCAGCAGTAGCCCGACACGGACGATTTCGCGGCCGCGCATGAAGGGCGGCGTCACCCCGTCCCGGGTTTGCACCTGGGCGTCGGGCGGGGTCACCGGGCCGGGGCCCGGCGTAGGGGGCGTGCTAGTGGGGGCGGTGGCGCAGGCGGCCATGAAAGCGGCGAGGCTGATGGCCGCGACCGTCTTCACGCTTGGCGCGCGCAGCGAGCGCGGCGATGATTTGGCGAAAGCCATGAACAACCCTTCGTCAGACCCCAATGAGATCGGGCGCGACCGTATCGGCGCCCGCGAATCCAGTCCACCGCTGGAAGCGGGCCTTTATGTGGTGGCCACGCCGATTGGGAACCTCCGCGACATCACTTTGCGGGCCTTGGACGTCCTCGGCGGCGCAACGCGCGTTTACGCCGAGGATACGCGCGTCGCCCGCAAGCTTTTGGACGCGTACGGGCTGAAGCCGCGGTTGGGCATGTATCACGAGCACAATGCCGAAGCGAGCAGGGAGGAGATCCTCGCCGCCCTCGGTCGCGGTGAAAGTGTTGCGCTGATTTCGGATGCCGGCACGCCGCTCGTATCTGATCCTGGCTACAAGTTGGCGCGGGCTGTGATCGAAGCTGGCCATCGTGTGTTTCCAATCCCGGGCGCATCGGCGTTGTTGGCGGGCTTGGTTGTCTCCGGTTTGCCGAGCGACCGGTTTTTGTTCGCGGGCTTCTTGCCGGCGAAGCAAGGTCAGCGCCGCAGCGCGCTCACCGAACTCGCTGACACTGACGCGACTTTGATCTTCTATGAATCGGGTCCGCGCTTGGCGGAATCGTTGGCTGACATGGCCGACGCGTTGGGCGAACGCCCGGCGGCCGTGGCGCGTGAATTGACCAAGATGTTTGAAGAGGCCCGCCGCGCAACTCTGGCGAACTTAGCCGCGCATTACGCCGAAGCCGGCGCGCCGAAAGGCGAGATTGTCGTCATCGTCGGCCCGCCTTTGCCCAAAGGCGAGGTGAGCGACGAAACTCTTGACGCGTTTTTGCTGGCGGCGTTGCCGCGCGGCGTGAAGGACGCCGCGGCGGAAGCGGCGCGCGATTTAGGCGTGCCGCGCAAACGCGCATATGCGCGTGCGCTCGCTTTGAAGGATCGTGCGTGAGCCGCCAGCAGGCCGAGCGCCGCGGCCGCATTGCCGAATGGCAAGCCATGATTTTCTTGATGTGCAAGGGCTATCGCATCCTCGGCCATCGTTTGCGTACGCAATTCGGCGAGGTTGATCTGGCCGCCTGGAAGAACGGCGTTCTGGTGATTGTCGAAGTCAAAGCGCGCGCGACGTTTGACGCCGGCGCCTATGCGGTGACGCCTATGGCGCAGCAACGTATTGCACGCGCGGCTCAGGTGCTTGCCGGTCGCTGGCGCTTGCAGGGCGCCCCCATTCGCTTCGATTTGGTGGTGGTTGGTTCAGGTGTGTTGCCGAGACATGAACGCGCCGCCTGGTTCGATGAGCGCACACGCAACTGATCTTAAGTGTGCCGAAACGATCACGCGGCACACTGGCGCCAAATGCGTATGTTCGCTGCTCTTTCCGTTTTGTTCATCGCTTGCGCCGGCGCGAGCGGCTGCGTCACCGCGGCTGTCGGCACGGCGGCGAGCGTTGGCGTTTACGCCATGCAAGATCGCACGATAGGCGAGGGCGTTGATGACGCCGCCGCGTCGAGCTCGATCAAGATGCGGCTCTTAGCTGCTGATCGCGCGGCGTTTCAGGAAGTCGACGTCGAAGTTGCAACGCGCAATGTATTGCTGTCCGGCTCGGCGCCGACGGCAGAGCATCGCCAGGCGGCGGAAACGATCGCACGCAGCGTCCGCACCGTTGAAAACGTCTATAACGAGATCGTCGTCGGCGAGCCTTCGACGTTCGTGCGCAGCGCGCAGGATGAATTGATCACAGCCCAAATCCGCGCGCGTTTGACGGCGAGCCCCGCTGTGCGCGCCATCAACGTCAACATCGAGACGTTTCACGGCAACGTCTATCTGATGGGCACCGCCCGCACTGAGGAAGAGCTGCGCCGCGCCGCTGAAATCGCCAGCGTTGTCGGCGGTGTGCGGCGGGTGGTGTCGTTCATGCAGGTGCGTGAAGCGCCGGCGCCATATTACGCGCAGCCGTCCGGCCCGCCGTCCCCGGAATATCGCGCGCCGGAAGACCAAACGGCGGCCTACGCGTCCCCCTACTAAAATCGCTCATAGCCCCATGATTTGCTTGGCGCATTCGCGCGGCTGGGGGTAAGTTTGCGGAGAAGTCGCGGCCCGAGGGTTTGCGTTCTTTTTATGTTGCGCGTTTGTTCTTCAAGTGTACGTTATGCACGTACGCCTGTGGATAAAGTCGGTCGCCATGCAGACATGCGCCAGCGCAACCACCGTCGCCTTCGCCGGTCTCGAAGCACGTCGCATCGACGTGCAGGTCCAGCTGACCGGCGGCACTCATGGAATCGTCATTGTGGGGCTCGGCGATAAGGCCGTGTCCGAAGCGCGCGAACGGGTGCGCGCGGCGTTTGCCTCAATAGGGCTGGCGATCCCGGCGGGCCGGTTGGTCGTCAATCTCGCGCCCGCCGATCTGCCGAAAGAGGGGACGCACTACGATCTGCCGATCGCTTTGGCGATGATGGCCGCCATCGGCGCGCTGCCGCATGACGCGCTCGATGGCGTCGTGTGTTTTGGCGAAGTGGGATTGGATGGCGCGCTCGCCCCGGCGCCCGGCGCACTGCCCGCCGCGATGGCGGCGCACAGCATGGATGCGGCGTTCATTTGCCCGGAAGCGTGCGGCGCCGAAGCGGCGTGGGCCGGCGGCGAAGTGATCGCCGCGCCGTCCTTGCTTGCGCTCGTCAATCACTTCCGCGGCGGCGCGGCGTTGAAACCGCCGGAGCGCGGCGATCTCATCGCTGGCGGCGCCGTGCCTGATCTGCGCGATGTGCGTGGCCAAGAACAAGCCAAACGCGCGCTTGAGATTGCGGCCGCCGGCGCGCACAACATTTTGTTTGTCGGCCCGCCCGGCGCCGGAAAATCGATGCTGGCGCAGCGTTTGCCGGGGCTTTTGCCGCCATTGTCGTCCGAGGAATTGCTCGAAGTTTCGATGCTGCACTCGGTGGCGGGATTGCTGGAGCGTGGGCGGTTGACGCGCACGCGTCCGTTCCGTGCGCCGCATCACTCAGCTTCGATGGCGGCGCTTGTCGGCGGCGGATTGCGCGCGCGGCCCGGCGAAATCAGTTTGTCGCACCAAGGCGTTTTGTTCTTGGACGAATTGCCGGAGTTCTCGCAGCAAGCACTCGACGCGCTGCGGCAACCGCTGGAGAGCGGCCAAGTGTTGATCGCGCGCGCCAATCATCACGTTACCTATCCGGCGCGCATCCTGTTGGCTGCGGCGATGAATCCGTGCCGCTGCGGCGGCGGTTCAGGCGCGGGTGTTTGCCGGCGTGGGCCGCGTTGTGCGGTGGACTACCAAGCGCGCTTATCGGGCCCGCTGCTCGACCGCATCGATATCCAGCTCGACGTGCCAGCCGTCACCGCGACGGATTTAGCCTTGCCGCCGCCGGCGGAAGGGACGGCGGAAGCTGCGGCGCGTGTAGGTCGTGCGCGCCAAGCCCAAGAGGGGCGGGGCGCTGGCCTTAACGCCACGCTCGATCTGCAAGCGCTCGAAGCGATGGCGACACCGGATGCGCCTGGCGCCGCGCTGTTGGCGAAGGCGGCGGAATCGCTGGCGCTATCGGCCCGCGCTTACCACCGGACGCTGAAGGTCGCGCGCACCATTGCCGACCTCGATGGCGCCGAAGCCGTGCGCCGCATTCATGTCGCTGAGGCGTTGAGCCTGAAGCGGCAATGGGCGGGCGCCGATCAAGCCGGATTCGCTAAGGTTTCTTAACCGGGCAGCGGCCTTATCGGGGTCATGGCGCAGCCCGCCCCCGCCTATGTCTTTGACGCGTTCGACGCCATGCCCGACCCGGTCGCGCTGCTGGCGGCGGATGGCGCCTTGCTGCGCGCCAATGCGGTGTTTCGCGCCACGTTCCGCCAATGGATCGGCCCGCAGCGGCCGCCGTGGGGACGCACGCAACCGCCGGACTTCGTCAACGGCGAGCGCCGCTTCGAAGCGCGCGCGCCGGATGGGCGCATGTTCGATTGGGCCGATCGGCAATTGCCGGATGGCGCACGCCTCGTCATTGCCCGCGACATCACCCGTCATGTCGAAGCGGTCGAAGAAGCGCTGCGCGGCAAGACCACGCTCTTTGCGACGCTGACGCACGAATTGCGCACGCCGCTCAACGGCATTCTCGGCATGGCCAATCTGCTTGATCTCGGCGAGCTGCAGCCGAACGAGAAAACCTACGTCGGCGCCATCAAGCAATCGGGCGAACTCTTGCTCGATCTGATCACCGAGATTTTGGACTACTCGCGCCTGGAGGCGGGAAGGGTGGTGCTTGAAGCGGCGCCGTTCGATCCGGAAGCGACGATGCAGGATGTCGCCGAGCTTCTGTCGCCGAAAGCGTTCGACAAGGGCCTCGATCTGGCGGTCACAGTGCGCGGTGATGTGCCGGCACGGGTGATGGGCGATGACGGCCGTTTGCGGCAGATCTTGTTCAACCTCGCCGGCAACGCCGTGAAGTTCACCGAAACCGGCGGTGTCGTGATCGAACTTGCGCCACGGCCGAACGGGCGCCTGCGTTTCAACGTGCGCGACACTGGCCCCGGCGTTGCGCCGGAAAAGCAGGCGTTGATCTTTGAAGAGTTCGCGCAGGCTGATGCCGGCGTCGCCCGCCGCCATGGCGGCGCCGGGCTTGGGCTTGCGATCGTACGCAAACTGGCGCTCGCCATGGGCGGCGACGTTGGCCTGGTGTCGCGGCCCGGATTTGGCGCGAGCTTCTGGGTTGAGTTGCCGCTTGCCGCCCACGAGACGGACGCGAGCGTGCCGGCGCCCTTGTCGCTCGCTGGCGTCAAAGCGTGCGTGATCAGCCGCTCCAATATTCTCACCCAAGCGCTGCGCGCGGCTGTCGGTTCGCTCGGCGCCGCGGTGGTGAGCTCGGATGCGCAGCCGGACGTCATCCTGTTCGACTGGCGCGACGATGTGGATGGCGAAGAGATCGACGCGCTGAAGCGCAGCGCGCGCGCCGTTATCGCCGTAGCGCCGCAGGAAGATCGCGCAGCTATCGCCGCGTGCCGCGCCGCCGGGCTTGAACACTACACGCTGAAGCCCGTGCGCCGCCGCTCGCTGGCCGAGCGCATCAAGGTGGCCCTCGGCGAAGCCGATAAGAAGCTGGTCGAACAGGTGCAGCAGGCTGATGCGGCGCCTTTGGCGTTGACCGGCCTGCGGGTGTTGTTGGCCGAGGACAATCCGATCAACGCCTTGCTGGCGCGCACGCTGCTGACGCGCGCGGGATGCGTCGTCACCGATGTGCGCGATGGGGAGGAGGCGGTGAACGCCGCCGCGACTGCTGCGTTCGATCTCATTCTGCTCGATATCCGCATGCCGCGCCTCGATGGGTTGGCCGCGGCGCAGCACATCCGCGCCGGAACCGGACCCTCCGCGCATGCGCCAATCGTTGCGCTGACCGCCGACGCGGGCGACGAGGAACGCGCGCGCGCCTTCCAAGCCGGCATGGATGATTTCATCACCAAGCCGATCGACGCCGCGCGGCTGCTCTCAGTCGCAGCCCGCTTTACCGACCGCCCGAACCCCGCCACGTTCGAGCGCCAATAGAGCTGACAACGCTTAGAACCCGCGAGATCGCCCATGACTGACGTTGCCGTTCAGCCCGCTCCGCCAAGCGCCGCCAAGCGCGCCGTATGGATCGCGACGGCCTTGGGCTTTGCGTGCGGCTTGCCGTACTCGCTGCTGGTTGGTTCCGTCAGCGTTTGGCTGACCAATGCGGGCATTGGCTTCGGCACGATCGGCGCGTTGTCGTGGATTGGGCTGTTTTACGCGTTCAAGTTTATCTGGTCGCCGGCTTTCGATTGGCTGGTGCCGCCGTTCGCGAACACCATTGGCCGCCGGCGCGCCTGGATGGCGCTCTGCCAAGCGGTGATCGCGCTCTGCCTGTTCGGGATGACGTTCTTCAATCCGCTGGTTAATATCACCGCGTTCGCGCTGTTCGCGGTGCTCGCGGCTTTTGCTTCGGCGAGCCAAGACATCGTTGTCGACGCATGGCGGATCGAGACTGCCGCGGACGGCAAGCAGCTCGATAAAATCACTGTGCAGTATCAGCTCGGCTATCGCTTGGCGGCGATCATTGGCGGCGCGGTTGCTTTGCTGCTGGCCGATCTTTGGGCGCTGGCCGACAACGCCGCCGCTGGCTGGCCGACGATCTGGGCGATCATGGCGGTGCTGATGGTGCTGGTGATCGGCGCAACGCTTGCGGCGCCGGAGCCGGTTGTTGCGCCGAAGCCGGTGAGCACCGTCGCGGTCGATCCGCAGGTGCAGGCGTTGCGCCGTCGTGCGGCGCTGCCGGTTGCAATTGGCTGGGCGATCAGTGCGGTCGCGTTGGTCGGCTTCATGTTTTATACGCTCGCCGATCCGAGTGCGAGCGCGGCAGAATTCCGCGATGCGGCGACGCCGTGGATTTTGTTGCTGACCATTGGCTTGCCGCTGGCGCTGTCATTCTGGCTTGCGCGTAAGCCGGGTGTGCTCGATGGGCCCGGAGGAGGGCGCGCGTTCGCGGATATTTTGTTCGAACGCGTGCTCGCGCCGCTTGCCGATATCGTGCGCCGTTATTGGATTTGGGCGCTGCCGATTCTGGCGCTGGCGATGACATATCGGATCGCCGACTCGATCTGGGGCTCGTTCGCCAACCCGTTCTATGTCGGCATCATGCAGTATTCGAACTCCGACGTGGCGGTTGCGTCGAAGATGATCGGCGTTGTGATGACGCTGGCCGGCATTGCTTTGGGCGGCTTGGCGCTACTTTGGATCGGCCGCATGCCGGCGCTCATTTTGGGCGGCATTGTCGCGGCGGCGACAAACCTGCTTTATGCGGATCTCGCGCGCGGCGGTGTCTGGATTGACGGCTTCCTCAGCGCAACGGGTCTTGGCGCGGTGTTCGATTGGACGCTGCGGGCGTTTGTCGGGAGCGTGCAAGGCGCAGGCGCGACGATCTTCGACGGCGTGACGCTCGGCGATCCGCTGAACCGGCTAACGGCGATCATCGCGATGGAAAACCTCGCCGGCGGCTTCGCCAGCGCGGTGCACATCGCGTGGCTATCTTCGATCGTGAACAAGAGCTACGCGGCTGTTCAATACGCGCTGCTGTCGTCGCTGGCGTTGCTGATCGGCGTCATCTTCCGGCCGCGCATCGGCGCGTTCGTGGACGAAGTGAGCGGCGCGGGGCTGCCGGCCCAGGCTGAGCGCTTCGCCGAAGTGTTCGTGTTCGCGGCGTGGATTGGCCTTATCGCAATCATCCTGGCGGCGCTGGAGTGGTGGCGCCAAAGCCAAGTCACGCCTGCCGAGAAGATCGCGCAGCCTTAATCGGGTTTCACGTCGCCCTTCGCTTCCGCCGCTTGAAACGCGGCGAGCGTCGCGAACGACACGATGTCCGAGACGGCGCCGCCCAGCGGTGCGATCTGGATTGGCTTGGAGAGGCCGGTGAGCACTGGGCCGATCACAGTCGCGCCGCCGGCGGTGGCAAGCAGGCTGGTTGCGATCGAAGACGAATGCAGCGCCGGCATCACCAGCACGTTCGCCGCCTCTGAAAGCCGCGAGAACGGGTAGAGCTCGCGCATGTTGGAATGCAGCGCGACGTCGACGTTCATCTCGCCTTCGTACTCGAAATCGATGTCCTCGCGACGGTCGAGAATGGACACAGCTTCGCGGATCTTTTCCGAGCGCTCCATCTTCGGGTTGCCGAAGGTGGAGTGAGAGAGCAGGGCGACGCGCGGTACGGCGCCGAATTGGCGCGCCATTGCGGCGGACTGCAGCACGATCTGCGCCAGCTCCGGCGGATCGGGAAACTCCGCAACCGCGGTGTCCGACACAAACAGCGTGCGGCCCTTCATCAGCACGATCGACATGCCCATCACGCGCTCGCCGCGCGCCGGATCGATGACTTTCAGAACGTCATCGAGCGCGGTGGCGTAATTGCGGGTGACGCCGGTGACCATGCCGTCGGCCTGGCCGAGCGCCACCATGCATGCGCCAAAGACGTTGCGGTCGAGGTTCACGAGGCGCTGCGCGTCGCGATAGAGGAAGCCGAAACGCTGCAGGCGCTTATAGAGAAACTCAGTGTACGCCGCGTTGTGCTCGGAAAGCCGGGCGTTGACGATCCGGAGCCGCGCGTTCTTCGGAATGCCGAGCTGACTCATATTGGCGCGCACTTGCTCTTCGCGCCCGATCAGGACCGCATCGCCAAGGCCAAGTTCGCGGAACGCGTAGGCGGCGCGGATTACGGCCGGCTCTTCGCCTTCGGCGAACACGATGCATTTCGGCTTGCGCCGCACGACGATCTGCACGCGCTGCATCATGGCGGCGGTCGGGTCGAGCCGTTGCGCCAGCGCGTGCTTGTAGGCCTGCATGTCCTCGATTGGCTTGCGGGCGACGCCGGTATCCATCGCCGCTTGCGCCACGAAGGGCGGGATCTCTGAAATCAAACGCGGATCGAACGGGGCAGGGATGATGTATTCCGGGCCAAACTTCGGGCGCCGGCCGTGATACGCGGCGGCGACTTCGTCCGGCACATCTTGCTTGGCCAGCTGCGCCAGTGCGCGCGCGGCGGCGACTTTCATTTCTTCATTGATCGTGCGCGCACGCACGTCGAGCGCGCCGCGGAAGATGTAGGGAAAGCCCAGAACGTTGTTGACCTGGTTTGGATAGTCGGAACGCCCGGTGGCGACGATGGCGTCCTGACGGACTTCGTGGACTTCCTCCGGCGTGATCTCCGGATCGGGATTGGCCATGGCGAAGATGATCGGCTTAGCGGCCATCGACTTCACCATCTCCTTCGACATCGCCCCAGCTGCCGAAAGCCCCATGAACACGTCGGCGCCTTTGACCGCTTCCGCCAGCGTGCGCTTCTTGGTCTCGACCGCGTGCACGGACTTAAACTGATCCATGCCTTTTTCACGACCGCGATACACAACGCCTTCGCGGTCGCAGATGATGACATTGTCGTGCGGCACGCCGAGTTGTTTGATGAGTGCAGTGCAGGAAAGCCCCGCCGCGCCGGCGCCGCTGACCACGACTTTGATGTCCTTCAGGTCACGCCCAGTAAGTTCACACGCGTTGAGCAGGCCGGCGGCGGCGATGATGGCGGTGCCGTGCTGGTCGTCATGGAACACTGGAATGTCGAGCTCGTCGCGTAGCCGGCTCTCGATGATGAAGCATTCGGGGCTCTTGATGTCCTCAAGATTGATGCCGCCGAACGTCGGTCCGATGTTGCGGACCGTGGTGATGAATTCTTCCGTGTCTTGCGTCGTCACTTCGATGTCGATGGAGTCGACGTCGGCGAAGCGTTTGAACAGAACGCTCTTGCCTTCCATCACCGGCTTTGACGCCATCGCGCCAAGATTGCCGAGGCCGAGAATGGCGGTTCCGTTTGAGATGACGGCAACCAGATTGCCCTTCGAGGTATAATCGTACGCGCGGTCCGGATCTTCGGCGATGGCGCGCACCGGCGCTGCAACGCCCGGCGAATAGGCCAGCGAAAGATCGCGCTGCGTGGCCATCGGTTTCGTCGGGGTGATGGAGATTTTCCCCGGCGTCGGCACGCGGTGGAAATCCAGCGCTTCGGCGTCGGTGAAGCTCTTTTTGGAGTCGGGCATAGGGCTCTTGAGGGTCGTTTTCGTCGGCGCACCCTAGCTCTGCGCCTTGGGCGGTCAATGGAAGTCCGGGGCGTAAGCCGCTAAAGCTGCCCGGTGGCCGATTCCTCACATCCCGCGCCTGCGAAGGCGAGCCCGTTCATGGCGCAATATTTAGCGGCCAAGGCGGATCACGCCGATGCGCTCGTGTTTTTCCGCATGGGCGATTTCTACGAATTGTTTTTCGAGGATGCGGAGAAGGCTTCCGCCGCTGTCGGCATCACGCTGACCAGGCGCGGCCAACATGGCGGCGAACCGATCCCGATGGCCGGCGTGCCGTGGCATCAGGCGGAGAACTATCTCTCCAAGCTGATCCGCGCTGGTTTCAAAGTTGCGATCTGCGAGCAATTGGAAGATCCGGCCGAAGCAAAGAAACGCGGTTCCAAATCCATCGTGCAGCGCGGCGTTGTGCGTGTCGTCACGCCCGGCACGCTGACGGAGGAGGGGCTGCTCGACGCGCGCGCCGCCAACCGGTTGGCTGCGGTGGCGTTCAGCGGTGACGCTGCGGCGATTGCATGGGCCGATGTGTCCACCGGCGCATTCGAGACGCGCAGTGTGAATGCGGCGGAGGTTGAAGGCGAAGTCGCCGCGTTGGCGCCGGCGGAACTGCTCGTGGTCGACGCTGACAGCGGCAAGGTCTCTGAAGCCGCGCGGATCATTGGCGCGGCGTTGACCTTTCGGCCCGCCGTGAAAGCTGACGCAAAAGCGGCGGCGCGGCGGATCAAGGCGGCGTTCGAAGTCGCCGCGCTCGACGCTTTCGGCGAGTTTGCCGACGTTGAATTGTCCGCCATGGGATTGCTGCTCGATTATATCGAGCTGACACAAGCCGGCGCCGCGCCGCGCCTCATGCCGCCGCGCCGCAATGCCGAGCGCGCCTTCATGGCCATCGACGCAGCGACGCGCGCGGCGTTGGAGATTGAGCGCTCGGTGCGCGGCGGACGCGATGGATCGCTGCTCGGTTGCGTTGACCGGACTGTCACCGCCGCCGGCGGGCGTTTGCTGGCGGAGCGCTTGGCGCGGCCGTTGACGGATGTCGGCGGGATCAACACGCGGCTCGACGCGGTGCAGTTCTTCATCGACGCGCGCGAGCGCCGCGCCGGCGTTCGCGATGAATTGCGCGCCGCGGGCGATTTGGCGCGGGCGCTGACGCGGCTCGCGCTCGGCCGTGGCGGCCCGCGCGATCTCGCGGCGTTGCGTGACGGTTTGCATGCTGGCGACCGCGCGGCCGCGCGTTGTTTGGGTCTCGCGGGTGAGGGGCCTGCCGCGATCAACGAAGCCTGTGCTGCGCTGACCCTTGTCACGCACGCCGAGAGCGCAAGCCTGGCGCAAACCCTGGAGCGCGCGCTCGCGCCGGATTTGCCGCTGCTGGCGCGCGACGGCGGCTTCATCGCTGCGGGTTACGATGCAGCGCTAGATGAAACCCGCGCGCTGCGCGACGACAGCCGCAAAGTGATCGCGGCGCTGCAAGCCAGCTACGCCGAAGAAACCAACATTGCGGGGCTGAAGCTGAAGCACAACAACGTGCTCGGCTATCATATCGATGCAACGCCCAAGCAGGCCGAAGCGTTGATGGCCCCGCCGCTCAACGCGCGCTTCATTCACCGTCAAACCAATGCGAGCTCCATCCGTTTCACAACGACGGAGCTTGCCGAACTCGACGCGAAGATTTCGCGCGCCGGTGAGGCGGCGCTGGCGCGCGAGTTGGCGTTGTTCAAAGACTTCGCCGCCCGCGCGGCGGCCGCCGAGACGCCGATCCGCGCCGCAGCTGAAGCGTTGGCGGGGCTCGATGTTGCGGCGGCGCTGGCGGAGTGGGCCGAGGAAACGCAAGCCACGCGTCCCGAGATAGATGAAACGACGGCGCTGCTCGCCGAAGGCGCGCGTCACCCGGTGGTCGAACAAGGCGTGCGCCGCGAAGGGCAGGGCTTTACCCCGAACGACGCGCGGCTCGACGCCGAAGGCAAATCTGGCCCGCGCCTCATGGTGGTGACCGGTCCGAACATGGCCGGCAAAAGCACGTACCTCCGGCAGATCGCGTTGCTCGCTGTGTTGGCGCAGGCTGGCGCTTACGTGCCGGCGCGCAAGCTGCGCCTCGGCGTCGTCGATCGTGTGTTTGCGCGCGTCGGCGCTTCGGATGATCTGGCGCGCGGGCGTTCCACCTTCATGACCGAAATGGTCGAGACCGCCGCCATCCTCAATCAGGCCGGCGCGCGTGCGCTGGTGGTGCTCGATGAAATCGGCCGCGGCACCGCGACGTTCGACGGTTTGGCGATAGCCTGGGCGGTGGCGGAACATCTGCACGAAGCCAACCGCTGCCGCGCCGTCTTCGCCACCCACTATCATGAACTCACCCGCCTGGCTGAAAAGCTGGAGGCGGGGACCAACGCGCACCTGCGGGCCAAGGAGTGGAAAGGGGACCTGGTCTTCCTGCACGAGGTCGCGCCGGGGCCGGCGGATCGTTCGTACGGTATCCAGGTGGCCAAGCTGGCCGGGTTGCCGCGCAGCGCTGTGGAGCGGGCACGGACGGTGCTTGCTAAGTTGGAGGCGAGCGGCGGTTCGGCGCGGGTTGAGATCGCCGAAGAGCTGCCGCTGTTCGCGCAGGTTATGGCTGAAACGGCGCCAGCGCCGCTTGAGGCGGCGCTGGACGCACTAAATCCCGATAATCTCTCGCCAAAAGAAGCACTTGAGGCGCTTTACCAGCTCAAGGCGTTGGCGGCTGAAAAGCCTTAGCGCTGCTGCTGCTGCTGTTCCGGCTGTTGGTCTGCCGGGTCGGCCAACATCGGCGCGCGGTTGTTCACGCTCTGGCGGGCCTGTTCGACCGCCATGCCGCGGGTGACAGCTTCCGAAGCCAGCGGCAGCGAAGAATCCATCGCCACGTACATCATGTACCCGCCGAGGATGCCGCCGAGCACCAAGCCGCTCACGCCCCAAACCGAGGCGGCGAACCAATATGCGGACGAGCGCTCGCTCTTAATGCGCATATTGAAGAGGTTCCGGTCCTCGAGCGCGACCATGCGTTGACGATCCGGATGCTCGTGGACCTGATGATCCTCATCGACCGGCCGGATGTTTTTGGTGCCCGCTTTGCGCATCGGGGGAGGTCTCCAGGAAATTTCCGAATACTAGCTTTGGATGTGCCCGCGAATTGAGGCAAGTTTGCGTGTGCTGATTTACCAAGAAGTCACACCAGGTGCTGCCGGTTGTGGCGCCTTCTCCCCAGAATGACGAAATGTCCATGACATGGTCGCGCGCTTAAAGCCTGCCCGGATCGAACACGTCGTCGACGGCGTGCGCCTGCGCGCGCAATTGGGCGCCGCTTACGCCTCTGAAGGCGAGGGCGCCCGCGCGACGGTGCGCAAGCTGCTGCACGGGGCTTTGTTTCGGGGCCGAATGATTGCCAAGGAGCGGCTCGACGATGGCGAGAACGGCTTGGCGGTCGCGCGCTTGCTGAGCGCCGTGGCCGACGAAGTCGTGTCGGCGCTGTTCGATCTGACGACGACGCACATTTTCGGCGGCCTGCGCGGCCGCGATGGTGAGCGGTTCGCGCTGGTTGCTGTCGGCGGATATGGGCGCGGCGAGCTTGCCCCGTCATCCGATCTCGATCTCTTGTTCTTGCGCGCCGGCAAACCGACGCCGTTCACCGAGAGCGTGACCGAGTACATGCTCTACATGCTCTGGGACATGGGCCTGAAGGTCGGCCATGCCTCACGCAATGTCGAAGAATGCCTCAAGCTCGCGCGCGAGGATCACACGATCCAAACGTCGGTGTTGGAAGCGCGCCGTGTCGCCGGCGATGTCTCGCTTTCTGAGGAATTGCAGACGCGCTTTCGCAAAGAAGTGGCTGAACGCGATCACGCCGGTTTCATCGCCGCCAAGCTGAAAGAGCGCGACGAGCGTCACGCCCGCATCGGCGCCTCGCGTTACATGGTTGAGCCGAACATCAAAGAGGGGAAGGGCGGGCTGCGCGATCTGCACACGCTGTTCTGGATGGCGCGGCATCGCTACGGCTTTTCGCGCCCGCGCGATTATGCCGAAGCTGGTGTGTTCACCGAAGAAGAGCGTTTCGTGTTTCGCCGCGCGCTTGAGTTCTTATGGACCGTGCGCTGCCATCTGCACTTCATCACCGGCCGCAGTGAAGAGCGGTTGACGTTCGATCTGCAGCCCGAACTCGCCAAGCGCATGGGCTACGGCTCACGCGCTAACAACACCGAGGTCGAGCGCTTCATGAAGCGCTACTTTCTCATCGCCAAGGAAGTCGGCGCGCTGACCCGGGTTTTGTGCGCGCGGCTGGAGGCGGACAACGCCAAGCACGCGCCGCGCGGCTTGCAGCGGCTGATGCCGGCGGCGCGCAAGCGCCCGATGCCGGTGGCCGAGGGGTTCAATGTCGACGCCGGCCGCATCAATATCGACGCGGCGGGCGTGCTCGATACGCCGGCCAATGTCATTCGCTTGTTCTCGATTGCTGAGCAACGCGATCTCGACGTGCATCCCGAGGCGTTGGGCGCGGCAACGCGGCGTGTGCGCCGCTTGGCGCCGTCCTGGCGCACGGATGAGGCGGCCCGCGCAGCTTTCCTCGAAGCAGTGACCTCGCGCCGTCATCCCGGCGCGGTGCTGCGGCTCATGAATGAAGCCGGCGTGCTCGGCAAGTTCGTGCCGGAGTTTGGCCGCATCGTCGCGCAGATGCAGTTCAACATGTACCATCACTACACGGTGGACGAGCACACGCTGCAAGCCATCGATGCGATCTCTGAGATCGAACATGGCCGCCACAAGGATCAGCATCCGCTGGCGACGGAGATTTTCTCCAAGATCATCAATCGCCGCGCGCTCTATCTCGCCATGCTGCTGCACGACACCGGCAAGGGTGACGGCGATCAGCAAGTGGAGGGCGAGAAGTCGGCGCGCTCCGCGTGCGAGCGCTTGGGCCTGCCGCCGGAGGAGGTCGATCTCGTCGGCTGGCTCGTGCGCCACCATTTGGTGATGAGCGATGTGGCGCAAAAGCGCGACATTTCCGATCCGCGCACGATCGCGCAATTCGCGGCGGTGGTTGGCAATGTTGAGCGCTTGCGGCTGCTATTGGTGCTGACGGTTGCCGACATTCGCGCTGTTGGGCCTGCCGTCTGGAATGACTGGAAAGGTCAATTGCTGCGCGATCTTTATCGCTTGACCGAAGCAACGCTGCACGGCGGCCGCTCTGACGAGGAGAGCGTGCGCGCGCACCTTGCTGAAGTGGCGACGCAAGCGAAGGCCGATCTGCAAGCGAGTTTTCAGGGCGAAAGCGCGCCGCTCAACGCTTGGATCGAGTCGCTGGAAGATAGCTATTGGTTCAATCACGATTCCGAAGCGCTCGCTTGGCACGCGCGCGAAGTCACGGCGGCGACGGAAAGACCCCATGTCGCGGCGCGCGTGCGCCAAGCCGAGGGCGTCACCGAAGTTCTGATCTACACGGCTGACCGCCCGGGTTTGTTCGCAAGTTTGGCCGCCGCAATTTCCGCCAGCGGCGCGGACATCGCCGGCGCTCGTGTGCATACGACGCGTGACGGCGCGGCGTTCGACATCTTCTCGATCCAAACCACCGATCACCGCCCGTTCGGCGCACGCGATCGCGGCGCGCTGAAAAACTTGGCGGCGCGTTTGGCGCGTGCGGCTGTGGCCGATCATCCCTTGCCGGAGCGCGCGCCGACATCGCGCCGCAGCGCTGTGTTCGCCATCGAGCCGTGGGTGCGCGTCGACAACTCGATCACCCCGGACGCGACCATTATCGAAGCCTCGGGGCGCGACCGCACCGGCTTGCTGGCCGAACTCGCCAATGTGTTCGTCGACGCCGACGTCTCCATCATCAGCGCCCACATCGACACGTACGGTGAACGCGCGGCGGACGCGTTCTACGTAGAAGAGAAGGGCGGGGGACAAATCACTCAGCCGCGCCGTATCGCGGCCTTACGCACCAAGCTTGAAACCGTCCTGCGCGCCGCCGATCCAGAGGCGCCAGCCGATCCGGCGAAGGCGCCGTTGGCTGTCGGGCGAGCCTCGACGGCGCGCTGACGCCACGCTAAACACGCCCGCCGCTTTCCCGGAGAATCAATGAGCCTTGCCCGCAATACGCTGGTGCAGTCGGCGTTCACGCTCGGCAGCCGGGTCTTTGGGTTTCTGCGCGACGCGGTGATCGCGGCGCGGATCGGCGCCGGCCCGGTCGGCGACGCTTGGCAGACGGCGCTGCAATTCCCGAACCTGTTCCGTCGTCTGTTCGCCGAAGGCGCGTTCGCGCAGGCGTTCGTGCCGGTCTATGCGCGCATCGAAGCGGAGCGTGGCCCGGAAGCGGCGCGGCAGGCGGCGTCGGAAGCGATGAACGGGCTGTTCGCCATCACGGCGACGCTGTGCATCGTCGCGCAGATTGCCATGCCGTGGATCATGCTGGTGGTGCACGCCGGCTATCGCGACGATCCGGTGCACTTCAACCTAACTGTGGCGATGACGCAGCTGACCATGCCGTACCTGGTCGGCATGGCGATGTCGTCGCTGTTCTCCGGCGTGCTCAACAGCGCCGGGCGTTTTGCGCTCTCGGCCTTTGCGCCGACTTTGCTGAACCTCGTCGTGCTCGCGGCGGTGTTGCCGTTCGAGGATCCATATCAAGCGGCCTATGCCGCCTCGATCGGCGTGACCATTGCGGGCGTGCTGCAAGCGGTGTTGCTGGCGTTCGGCATGCTGCGGCTTGGCGTGAGACTGCGTTTCGCGCTGCCGAAGTGGACGCCGGATTTGCAGCGCATTGTCGCCATCGCCGTGCCGGGCGCTATCGCCGGCTCGGCGATGCAGATCAACATCGTCGTCAGCCAAATCCTCGCTTCGCTCGAAGTCGGCGCCAAATCGTGGCTGGCCTTCGCTGATCGGCTCTATCAATTGCCGCTTGGCCTGATTGGCGTCGCCATCGGCATCGCGATCTTGCCGCGCCTGGCGCGCGCGACGCGGATCAGCGATTCCGCCGAAGAGGGGCGCACGCTCGATGAGGCCGTGAGCCTGTCGATGGCGTTCACCTTGCCGGCGGCGGCTGCACTCGGCGTTGCGCCGTTCTTCCTGCTCGACGGCTTTTGGACGCGCGGCGCTTTCACATCGGAAGACGCGCGTATGTCAGCCTTGGCGCTGCAACACTTTGCTTGGGGCGTTCCGGCGTTTGTGCTCGTGAAAGTGTTCACGCCGCCGTTCTTCGCGCGCGAAGACTCGCGCCGGCCGATGCAGTTCGCGTTGATGACCGTGGGCTTCAACGTCGTCCTTGGCGTGGCGCTGTTCTTCGGTTTCCGCGAAATCGGCACGCCGGGCTTCGTCGGCCTCGCCATCGCCACGAGCTTGGCGTCATGGGCGAACGTCGCCTTGTTGACCGCGACTTTGGCGCGGCGCGGCATGTATCGGCTCGGCGCCGCCGCCGCGGGGCGGCTGGTGCGCATTTCGATTGCTACCGCGATTATGGGCGCCGCGATCGGCGCCGCGGCGTATTTCCGGCCGCAGGTCGTAGAGGCGCTTTGGTCGAAGGAATTGGCGGTGGTGGTTGTCTGCCTTGCCGGCTTTTCGCTTTACGGCGTGCTGGCGTTCGCGGTCGGCGCGGTGAAGCTCTCGGAAATTCGCGGCGCGTTGCGACGTGAGCGGGCGCCGGAAGGGGGAGCCGGCTTGCCGCCGGGCTTGGACGGCTGATAGAAGCGCGCTCCATGAACACGGGAATGAACTTCTGGCGATGGCGGCCCTGAGCTGACGCCGTCTCTTTGCGCCGATCGCGCACCCATTCCCATGTTCCGGAGTTTCCAATGACCGACGCCGCCCCGCCCGAGTATAAGGGCCCGCAACGCGTGTTCTCAGGCATGCAGCCGACGAACGGCCTGCATCTCGGCAATTATCTTGGCGCGCTGCAAAAGTTCGTGCGTCTGCAGGATCAATACGAGAGCATTTATTGCATCGTCGATCTGCACGCGATCACCACCGGCCCCGATCCGGAGAATCTCGCCAGCCGCTGCCGCGAAGTCGCCGCCGCTTACATCGCCGCCGGTGTTGATCCCAAGCGCTCAACTATTTTTATCCAGTCCGCCGTGCGCGAGCACACTGAGCTTGCCTGGCTCTTCAATTGCGTGGCGCGCATGGGCTGGCTTGAGCGCATGACACAGTTCAAGGATAAGGCCGGCAAGCACGCGGAGCGTTCGTCGGTCGGCTTGTTTGACTATCCGGTGCTGCAGGCTGCGGACATTCTGCTCTACAAAGCGACGCACGTTCCCGTCGGCGAAGATCAGAAGCAGCACTTGGAGCTCTCGCGCGACATCGCCCAGAAGTTCAACAACGATCATAACGCGCCGGGTTTCTTCCCGTTGCCGGAGCCGCTGATCCAGGGCCCCGGCGCGCGGATCATGAGTTTGCGCGACGGCTCGAAAAAAATGTCGAAGTCCGATCCGTCGGACATGACGCGCATCAATCTCACCGACGATGCCGACGCGATCATGTCAAAGATCAAGAAGGCGACGACCGATCCGCTGCCCGTTCCCGATAACGCCGAAGGCCTCAAGGGCAGGGCCGAAGTCGAAAATCTCGTCGGCATCTTTGCCGCCGTCACTGAGCGCAGCGTCGATGACGTTCTGGTCGAGTATGGCGGCAAAGGCTTTGGCGTGTTCAAGCCGGCATTGGCTGAAGTGTTGGCGGCGAAGCTTTCGCCGATCGCCGCTGAAATGCGCCGGCTCACCGCTGACACCGCGGCGCTCGACGCAATTTTGAAGGACGGCGCTGAGAAAGCGCGGGCGGTGGCGCAGCCGATCATGGCAGAGGTGCGCGATGTCGTCGGCCTCTGGCGTGCTTGAGGGCGGCGCGCTTGATGTGGCGGCGCGATTGAGCGACGTTCACGCGCCATGAGCAAAGATCCGCAAGCGTTCAGCTGCCTGGTCATCGCCGACGAGAGCGAGGAGTTCCCCGACGCGCTGATCTATGCCGGCTTGCTGTGCCGCTACACCGGATGGCGCTTGCGCATGCTGCGCGTCATTGAGCCGTCGGATCCTGCGCCTTGGGCGTCGATCACCGAAGAGATGCGCCGCCAAGCCCGCGATTCCGCCGAGTCGCTCACGCAGCGTTTTGCCGCTGAAGCCTGGGCTGAGTGCGGCGTCACCGCTGAACCCATCTTGCGCGAAGGGGAATTGAAGGCCGAGTTGCGCAAGCTGCTGCAGGAAGACGCCTCGGTGAAGCTCGTGGTGTTGGCGGCGGCGACACCGCCCAGCAATCCGGGCCCTTTGATTTCGCAGCTTGGCAAGGTTGGCGGGCTGTCGCCGCGGCCGGTGCCGGTCGTGGTGGTGCCGGGGGCGCTGTCACGCGACGAAATCCGCGCCATCGCGCTGCCGATGGCGGCGGCTGTCTCCACTGAAATCGAAGAGCCGCCCTCGGCTTGACCGTGCTGGCGCAAAGGGCCACCTGAGCGACATGTTCATTCAAACGGAATCCACACCAAATCCGCGCACGCTGAAGTTTCTGCCGGGCCGGGATGTGCTCGGTCGCGGCAGCCGCGAGTTCGCCGATGCGGACGCGGCTTTGGGCTCGCCGCTGGCGCGCGCGCTGTTCGATGTCGACGGCGTCGAGCGCGTCTATCTCGGCGGCGACTTTATCACCGTGACCAAGCACGAGAGCATCGAGTGGCCGCACCTGAAGCCGCACGTGCTGGCGGCGATCATGGATCACTTTGTTTCCGGCCGTCCGGTGTTGGGCGATGCTGCCGCCCCGGCTGACGAGACTGACGAAGCCGAGATCGCGTATGAAGGCGACGCCGCCAATATCGTGAAGGAGCTGAAAGAGATCATCGAGGCGCGGGTGCGCCCGGCGGTGGCGCGCGACGGCGGCGACATCACCTTCCACTCCTGGGATCATGAGCAGGGGATCGTCCGCCTCAATATGCGCGGCGCCTGCGCCGGCTGCCCGTCATCAACGCTGACGCTGAAGCAGGGCATCGAGAACATGCTCCGTCACTACGTGCCGGAAGTGATGTCCGTCGAACAAGTTGTGTAAGCGAGGCGCGCCGTGATCGTGCTTGGCATCGATACGGCGCTTGACGCGTGCTCGGCAGCGCTTGTTCGCGATGGCGAAGTCTTGGCAGAGCTCAGCGAGCAAATGAATCGCGGCCAGGCCGAGCGCTTGGCGCCGCTTGTGCGCGAAGTCGCAGCGCAAGCCGGTGTTGGCTTCTCTGAAATCGACCGTATCACCGTCACGACCGGTCCGGGATCTTTCACCGGCGTTCGCGTCGGTTTGTCGTTTGCGCGCGCTTTGGCGCTGGCGCTGGGCAAGCGGTGCCTCGGCGTATCGACCTTGGAAGCGCTGGCGCTGCAAGACGGCGAGGCAGGCTTGTGCGCCGCGCTCATCGAGACACCGGGCGCCAGTTATTGCGCGCTTTACGAGGATGGCGCAGCGCTCATCGCGCCCCGTCCGATCGAGCGGGGCGAGCACGCGGCGTTGTTTGCGGACGCTGCCGCTGGCCGCGCCTTCCATCTTGTCGGCCCCGGCGTGACCGCCTCGGCGCCAGCATTGGCGCGCCGGGCCGCGCAGCTTGATCCGGACGCTTACCCATCCGAGCCGACATATCTGCGCGCGCCGCACGTCACGCTTCCCGGCGGCGGCGCATGATCGCGCCGGTTGGCGTAGACGCCGCCGCCATGCTTGCGCAGCTGCACGCGCGCGCGTTCGATCGGCCCTGGTCTGCCGCCGAAATTGGCAAGATGCTTGAGAACCCGGCAGTCGTTGCCTTGGCAGCAGGCGAAGCCGATCCGCAGGGCTTCATCATCGCCTGGGCGGTCGCTGGCGAGGCCGAGGTGCTGACGGTTGCTGTTATTCCAGAAGCGCGCTGCCAAGGCGTCGGTGCGGCGCTTGTCACCGCGGCGGCGGCGGCGGTTTTGGCGCGCGGCGCATCGTCCATGCATCTGGAAGTGGCTGAGCCGAACGCGGCGGCGCGCGCGCTCTACGCCAAGCTGGGTTTCGCCGAAGCGGGCAGGCGGCGTGACTATTACGCGACCGAACAGGGCTGGGTGGACGCCATTGTCATGCGCCGTGCGCTTCCGTGACGCCGCGAAGGTGGACACGGGCGCCGCGCACGGGGTAAGTCTCGGCCATGGACCGCATCGAAAAACTCTGTGTCGATAAGGGCATGCGCATGACCGAGCAGCGCCGCGTGATCGCGCGCGTGATCTCGACCAGCCATGACCATCCGGATGTCGAAGAATTGCATCGCCGCGCGTCGGCGGTTGATCCTGGCATCTCGATCGCCACCGTCTACCGGACGGTGCGCTTGTTCGAAGAGAGCGGCATCCTCGAGCGTCACGATTTTCGTGACGGGCGCTCGCGCTACGAGGAAGTTCCCGAGCAGCACCATGATCACCTGATCGACATGAAAACCGGGCAGGTGGTCGAGTTCGTCGATCCCGAAATCGAACGGCTGCAGCATGAGATCGCGCGCCGTCTGGGGTACAAGCTGGTCGATCACCGGCTCGAGTTGTATGGCGTACCGCTCGATGACAAAGCCAAGGCCGCTAAGAAGGCCAGCTGAGAGTACGAATGTCCGAGCAGAAGCGGCCTGAACCTAAGCGTCTCTTCATGGAGACCTACGGCTGCCAGATGAACGTGTACGACAGCGAGCGCATGCGCGATGTGCTGGCGCCGCTGGGCTATGCGATCACGGAAAAGCCGGACGACGCGGACCTCGTCATCCTCAACACCTGCCACATCCGCGAAAAAGCGACGGAGAAAGTCTATTCCGAGATTGGCCGCTTGCGCGCGCACAAAGAGCGCCGCGCCAGCGAAGGCAAGGGCATGACGATCACCATCGCCGGCTGCGTCGCGCAGGCGGAAGGCGAGGAGATCATGCGGCGTGCGCCGGAGGTTGATCTCGTCGTCGGCCCGCAGGCCTATCACAAGCTGCCGGAGCTGATCGCCCGCGCCGCACGCAAGACTGGCGAGCGCTTGGCCGCCGACTTCACCGCACAGGAAAAATTCGACGCACTGCCGGCGCGGGCGCCCGATGGCGTGACCGCGTTTTTATCGATCCAGGAAGGCTGCGATAAGTTCTGCACGTTCTGCGTCGTGCCGTACACGCGCGGCGCCGAGTTCTCGCGTCCGCAAGCTTCGATCATCGCCGAGGCCCGTGTGTTGGCGGATAAGGGCGTGCGCGAGGTGACGCTGCTCGGCCAGAACGTGAACGCCTATCACGGCGGCTCTACGTTCGCCGAATTGCTCGATGCTTTGGCGCAGATCGAGGGCATCGCCCGCATTCGCTACATCACCTCGCATCCGATCGAGATGACGGACGATTTGATCGCGCTGCACGGCAGCGAGACAAAATTGATGCCGTATCTGCACCTGCCGGTGCAGGCCGGCTCCGACCGCATTCTCAAGGCGATGAACCGAAAGCACGACAGCGCGTTCTACCGTGACATCATCACCCGCCTGCGGGCCGTACGCCCTGACATCGCGCTCTCCAGCGATTTCATCGTCGGCTTCCCGGGTGAGAAGGAGCGCGAGTTCGAAGAGACCATGCAGCTTGTCCGTGACGTCACCTTCGCTTCGGCGTTCTCTTTCAAGTATTCGCCGCGTCCCGGCACGCCGGCCGCCGCGATGCTGGGGCAGGTGAGCGAAGAGGAAAAATCCGATCGCTTGGCGCGGCTGCAAAAGCTGCTGTTCGAGCAACAAACCGCGTTCAATCTGGCGCAGATCGATCGTGTGCTGCCGGTTTTGGTAACGGGGAAGGGCCGCATGCCGGGTCAAAAACACGGTCGCACGCCGTACCTGCAGTCGATGCACTTCGACGATGACGCTGCCCAGAACGGCGATATCGTTTATGTCCGTGTTGTTGGCGCGTCGCAGAATTCATTGTCGGGCGCGCGCCTGGCGTTAGCGCCGGAGGCGGCGTGACAACTTCATCAGAAGACGGCGGCCACAGCCGCGTCATCGCCCTTTCGGAAGCGGGCGTTGCGCAAGCCGTGTTCGGCCCGCTGCATCGCCACCTCGCGCACATCCAGGAAGCCTTCCGCGATCCGAACGCGCCCCGCGGCGCGCCAGCGTATAGCGTCACGCTTGATGCGCAGGGCGATCGGCTGCTCGTGCGCGCCAGTTCAGCCGCTGATCTTGAGCGCGTGCAGCGGATCGTGGACTCGCTCGCCGACCTCGCGCGCCGCAAAGGCAAGATTCGCGAAGGCGAAGTGCTGGCGGCGATTTCGTTTTCGGAAGGCGCTTCCGAGAATGCGGGCCCGATGACCTTGCCGCAGCTCGGTGGCCTCACGCTGCGCACGCCGCGCCAAGTCCATTACGTGGAAGCGCTGCGCGATGAGAACATCGATCTCATTTTCGGTGTCGGCCCCGCCGGCACGGGCAAGACCTTCCTCGCTGTCGCCGCCGCGGTGGAAGCGCTAAAGCAAGAGCGCGTCGACAAGATCATAGTCACGCGGCCTGCGGTCGAAGCAGGGGAGAAGCTTGGCTATCTGCCGGGCGATCTCTCGGAAAAGGTCGATCCTTACTTGCAGCCGATCTGGGACGCGTTCCGCAGCCAGATGTCGGAGAACGATTTGAAGGCGCGGCGTGAGCGCCGGCAGATCGAAGTTGCGCCGCTAGCGTTCATGCGCGGGCGCACGCTCACCAACGCCTTTGTCATCGTCGACGAAGCGCAGAACGCCACCGTGTTGCAGATGAAGATGGTGCTGACCCGTCTCGGTGAAGGCTCACGCATGGTCGTGACCGGCGATCCCTCGCAGATCGATTTGGTGCGCACCGATCAGTCCGGTCTCGCCCACGCCATCGGCATTCTCGAAGACATTCGGGCGGTGGAAGTCATCCGCTTTGCCGCTCAGGACGTCGTTCGTCACAGGCTCGTCGCACAGATCGTCGAAGCCTATCATCGTGATGAGTCAGGCCGTGGCTGAAGAAGCGCCGTTCGAAGTTGATATCCTCGCCGGCTCACCCTTGTGGAAGGGGCGGGAAGAGGCGCTCGCGAAAGCGCTCGCGGCAGCCGCGACGGCTGAAAGCGCGTCGGGCACGGTGTCGCTGCTCCTCGGCGATGACGCCGCCATCGCCGCTCTCAACAAAGAATTTCGCGGCAAGGACGGGCCAACCAACGTGCTGTCTTTCCCTCCGGCAGAGACGGGCGGCGAGGAAGGCTTCCTGGGCGATATCGCCATGGCGGCGGAAACCGTTGCCGCGGAAGCGGAATTTCAAGGTAAATCGTTCGAGCACCACGCCGCCCACATCGTCGTGCACGGCTTTCTGCATCTTTTGGGCTATGATCACATGGAGCCGGCCGAAGCCGACAAGATGGAAGCGCGCGAGCGCGAGATTCTTGCTACGCTGGGGATCGCCGATCCTTATGGTTGAGGCGCATCGAGGAGTGCGACGCACTTAATATGGTTGATACTGCTGACGAAGCTGAACCTTCGCGAAGGCGCGCGGGTCTGATGTATCGCTTGTCGCGAATATTCGCGCGCGAAAGATTGGGATCCGCAGACGCTGTCGAAGAAGCGCTGCGCGCCGGTGAAGAGAGCGGCGAAACGCTCGAAGGCGCCCACAAAGACATGATCATGCGCGCCGCGCGGTTTGACCGCCTGCGGGTCGCCGACGTGATGCGGCCGCGCGCCGAGATCGTCTCTATCGAAGCCTCATCCACGCTTGGCGAAGCCGCCACTGTGTTCTCGGAAAGCCAGCACTCGCGGCTGCCGCTCTACGGCGAGACGCTGGATGACCCGCAAGGCTTCGTGCACGTGCGCGATGTGCTGACCCTGCTGGCGCCGGGGCCGGATGGCGAAGCCAAAGCCAAGTTCTCCGATCGCGCGCTGGCGCGCATCCGGCGCGATATTCTGTTCGTGCCGCAGTCGATGACCCTGGCGACGCTCTTTATCAAAATGCAGTCGAGCCGCATCCACCTCGCTTTGGTGGTCGATGAGTATGGCGGCACCGACGGGTTGGTTTCGATGGAAGATCTCGTCGAGCAGATCGTCGGCGCCATCGACGATGAGCACGACATCGACGCTGCCCTGGTGATGGAGCGCCCGGCGGGCGCGTTCGAAGCTGATGGCCGTGCGCCGATCGATCAATTGGAAGCCAAGCTCGGCGCCAGCCTCGCTTTGCCCGATCATGACGACGAGTTCGACACGGCCGGCGGTTTGGCTGTCACGCTGGCCGGCAGATTGCCGCAGCGCGGCGAAATCCTGAACCATCCCGGTGGGTTTGACGTTGAAATTATCGACGCCGATCCGCGGCGCGTGAAGCGGATCAGGATCAAACGCGCAAGTGAAGGCGCGGCGCCCGCCGCTGCAGCAAATGGCGCGGCGAAGTCCTGATCAGCGCAAGTGAGTTGACGTGGGGGCCTCATCGCGCTCCAACGCGCTGGGTGAGGATCAAGCCATATCCATGGAGCAGAGTTTGACGGCGTCTTCCGCTGCTGGAGAATCGCGCATCCATACTTGGCTTGCGGCGCGCACGCCGTGGCAACGGCGCGGCCTCGCGTACTTAGCCGGCGCATTGGCGACGCTAGGGCATGCGCCGTTTCAACTTACGCCGTTTTTTGTCATCGCGATTACGGTTCTGATTTGGTTGCTCGATGGCGCCGCGAGCCAGCCGAAGAAGATTCAGCGCGCTGCGGCGCTCGGCTGGTTCTTCGGTTTGGGCCATCTCACCACCGGGCTTTATTGGATCGCGTCGGCGTTTCTGGTCGATTCTGAAGCGTGGGGTCCGGTGTGGGCCGTGCCGGCTGTGCTCGGCCTTGCCGGCGGATTGGCGATCTTCTTTGCAATTGGCTGCGCGCTGGCGATGTCGCTTTGGGTGCGCGATGTGCGGCGCCTGCCGTGGTTTGCCGTTTGCTTGTTCGCGTCCGAGTGGCTGCGCGGGCATTTGTTCGGCGGATTTCCCTGGCTGTTGCCTGGCTACATCTGGACGCCGGGCGAACCGATTTCGCAGCTGGCTTCGATTGTCGGCATTTATGGGCTCTCGCTGTTGACGCTGCTGATCGCGGCGGCGCCGGCGGCGATCGCCGATGGCGGCGTCAGCGCGGGCCGCCGTTTTGCGCCCATTCTTGGCGCGGCTTTGTTGGTCGGTATGGCGTGGGGGTGGGGGACTCAGCGTCTCGCGCGCGCGCCATTCGAGGCGCCCGGCGCGCTGCCGATCGTGCGGGTTGCGGATTCTGGTCTAACGCAAGCGCAGAAATGGGAGGGCCGTCCCGATCAGGAATGGCGCGTCCTGCAACGCTTTTTGGCTGCAAGCGGCGATCCTGACACCAGCGACGCCGCCATCGTGATTTGGCCCGAAGGCGCGATCCCGGTCGTCAGCTTCTTCATGCTCGACAATCAGGATTTCCTCGACGCGGTCGGCCGCGGCATGGGCGATCGCGTCTTGATCACCGGCCTCACGCGCTACGAAGCGCGCGACGACGGCGTTGTCTATTTCAACTCCGCGGCTGTGATTGACGGCGTCTCCGGCGTGCCGCGTTTGGCGCAAACCTATGACAAACATCGCTTGGTGCCGTTTGGAGAGTTCATCCCGCTTTGGTCGCTTGTGAGTCCGCTCAATATCGCGCCGTTGCAGCGCATCGGTTCTGGTTTTGAAGCAGGCGCGCCGCCAACGCGTTTGATCATTCCCGATGCGCCGCCAGCTCTCGTGCTCATCTGCTATGAAGCGATCTTTCCTGGTCTCACGCCGCATGGCGATGAGCGGCCGGGCTGGTTGGTCAGCGTCACTAACGACGCCTGGTTCGGCGATTTGCGCTACTTCACCGGACCCTGGCAGCATTACGCGATGGCGCGCTATCGGGCGATCGAGGAGGGGCTGCCGATGGCGCGCTCGGCCTCTGGCGGGATATCGGCTATCGTCGACGCCTTCGGCCAAGAGGTGCGCTCTACCCGAGGTGGCGCAACTGCGGTGGAAGCGCAGCTGCCTCCCGCTCTGGTTGAAACTGCACTAGCGCGTTGGGGAATGTTTTTGATCCCTTTGCTAGTTGTATTCATTGCCGCATTGCGATTTGTTCCAGCAAACTTCCCGGCAAGGGCCCGTAAACCATGAACGACGAACGGTCCGCCAATGCGATTGATAGAAAAATCGGTCAGCGCGTTAGATCTCGTCGCCTCGAAATTGGCATGAGTCAGGAACGTCTTGCGGAATTACTTGGTGTGACCTTCCAGCAGGTGCAGAAATACGAGAAGGGCGTGAACCGCATTGCTGCGAGCCGCCTTCACGATATTTCGGCCGCGCTCGACATGCCGCCGGCCAGATTCTTCGAGGGGCTCTCTAGCGGGCGGGGTCCCGGCGTCGCCGAACAGGGTCAGGATTTCGAGGATGTCCTGGCCACCCCCGAGGGGGCCCAGCTGATGGCGCTCTTCGCCTCGATCAAGAACGTCAAAGTCCGCCGCCGGGTCATTGAGCTGGTGAAGGCCCTCTCCGAGGAAGCCGCGGAAGGCAAGCGGGGCTGAGCTTTTACGCCCGCGACCATCGGTAAGTTTGCGCCAGACCGCGGTTCTCCCTAAGAGGAGCCCGCACTTTTCAGGGTCGGAGAATCCGCGTGGCCAGAAAGAACTACGTCTTTACCAGCGAAAGCGTGTCCGAAGGCCACCCCGACAAGGTGGCGGATCGCATCTCCGACACCGTGGTCGACGCTTTCATCGAGGCTGATCCGGAGGCCCGCGTCGCCTGCGAAACCATGGTGACGACCAACCGCATCATCCTCGCTGGCGAAGTCCGGGCAGGGAAGCCGGGCAACGACAAGGCCCAGAACAAGGCCTTCACGAAGGACATCATCGCGTCGCTGCAACCGAAGGTGCGCGCGGCGGTGAAGGACATCGGCTACGCGCAGAAGGGCTTCCATTGGGAGAAGGCGAAGTTCGCTTGCTATCTCCACGGCCAGTCAGCGCACATCGCCCAAGGCGTCGACGCCACCGCGAAGAAAGACGAGGGCGCCGGCGATCAAGGCATCATGTTCGGCTACGCGTGCAAGGAAACGCCGGAGCTGATGCCGGCCACGCTGCAATACTCGCACAACATTCTAAAGCGCCTCGCTGAAGTGCGTCACTCAGGTGAGCGCCCGGAACTCGAGCCGGACGCCAAGAGCCAAGTCACGCTGCGCTACGAAGACGGCAAGCCGGTCGAAGTGCTCGCCATCGTCGTCAGCCACCAGCACACCAAGAAGCTCGGCGACAAGAGTTACAGCCAAGCGCGCTTTGCTGATCTGGTGAAGCCGTACGCGGCGTCGGTGTTTCCTGACGGCCTGATCACCAAGAAAACCAAGTGGCACATCAACCCGACCGGCAAGTTCGAGATAGGCGGCCCGGACGGCGATAGTGGTTTGACTGGCCGCAAGATCATCGTCGACACGTATGGCGGCGCGAGCCCGCACGGTGGCGGTGCGTTCTCGGGCAAGGACCCGACGAAGGTTGACCGTTCTGCTGCTTACGCTTGCCGCTATCTCGCGAAGAACGTTGTCGCTGCTGGCCTTGCTGATCGCTGCACGATCCAGATCAGCTACGCCATCGGCGTCGCGCGCCCGACGAGCTTCTACGTCGATCTCCACGGCGCCGACACGATCGATCCCGCAATCCTTGAAGCGGCGTTGCCGGATTTGATCGGCGGCGCCACGCCGCGCGCCATCCGCACGCATCTGAAGCTCAACCGTCCGATCTATGCGCGCACTGCCGCGTACGGCCACTTTGGCCGCCAGCCGGACAATGAAGGCGGCTTCACCTGGGAACGCGACGACTTGGTGGCCGAGCTGAAGCGCCTGGCCTAAGTAAGGAGGCATGTCCTCTTCACTTGGCTTGACGCCCGAACTCGTCCGCTACCTCGCGCACGTAAACCCGCCTGAACACCCCGCGCTGACACGCTGCCGCATCGAGACCGCGCGCATGCCCAATGCGCAGATGCAGATCAGCGCCGAGCAGGGCGCCTTCATGCAAGTGATGGCTCGCATCCTGAACGCCAAGCGCGCATTCGAGATCGGCGTCTTCACCGGCTATTCGGCGACCGCCGTCGCGCTGACGATGAAGGAGCTCCATCCCATCGGCGCGAAGCTGCTCGCTTGCGATGTCTCGGAAGAATGGACGATCAAAGCGCGCGATTATTGGCGCGAGGCGCACGTCGATGACGTGATCGATCTTGTGCTCGCGCCGGCGACGCAGACCTTGGATGCACGCATCGCGGCAGGCGAGGCGGGTCAATACGATCTTGGCTTCATCGACGCGGATAAGACCGGTTATGACGCCTATTTCGAGCGCGGCCTAACATTGCTGCGCCCAGGCGGCGTCATGCTGTTCGACAACGTGCTCTGGTCCGGCCGCGTCGCTGATCCGGCTGACACATCGCCTGATACATCGGCGCTGCGCGCGTTGGCGCAGAAGGCGAAAACCGATGCGCGTGTGCATGCGGCAATGGTCGCAATCGGCGATGGCCTGTTGATCTGCGTGAAGCGCTGACGCATTTTTCCGCTCGTTGCTGTTGCTAAGGGTGGAATGATGTTGCGAGCTTTGATCGGCGCGTTTTCGCTTGCCGTGACGTTAAACGCTTCGGCGTGGGCGCAAGAGCAGCAACAGCCGGCGCTCCCGCAAACACCGCAAGCTTGGCGCGCTGCCGCTGAGTCTGATCTCGAAGCGATGCGCATGTATTTGCGCGAGGACACGCCTGTCGCGGTGGATGCTGAGAATCCCCGCATGCAGCGTTGGTTTGAGCAGGGCTACCGCGAAGCGCGCCAACGTGCGCGCCGCGTCGTCGATCAACCGAGCTATTTCTACGCGCTCGCCGCTTACGCCAATGGCTTTCAGGATCCACACTTGAGCTTGTCTGCAGTTGCGCCTTTGCCGGTTGCGCGCTGGCCCGGTTTCATCGCTACCGCACAGGGCGACGACACCATCGTCGCGTCGACGCTCGCGGGCGACACTTCGATTCCCGAAGGCGCGCGCATCGTGAGCTGCGACGGCCGCGCACTTGAGCGACTGCGCACGCGTACGGTGTTTCCGTTCGTGCTGAACCCGCAACTGGCGAAGGATCGGCGTGCCGCGCATACGCGGCTTTTCCTCGATCGCGGCAACACTTTCGCGCCGCCGCCGCGCCGTTGCGTGTTCGAACACAACGGCGAACGCTCCCGTCACACACTGAATTGGCGCGCTATCGATGACGATTATTGGACGCGCTACAACATCGCCACCATTGGCCCGGGCGCCGAGATTGGTGTGACAACGCCAGCGGAAGGTATCACCTGGATCGGTGTGCCGACATTCGGCAACGACGCTGGCGAACAACTGCGCGCGCTCGTCACCGCCGTCGGCGCCAATGCCGAAGCGATCCGCAATGGCCGCGCTGTGATCATCGATGTGCGCGGCAATGGCGGCGGCAATTCGGAGTGGGGCGTCGAACTCGCGCGGGCGCTCTGGGGGCCGGAAACGCTCGCTGCGATTCCGGATGATATGCCGGGCGGCGCAACCGATTGGCGCGTCTCACAACGCAACTTCGACTATATCAACGGCTTCGCCCCGGAGCTCATCGCGCAATTCGGCGCAGATTCCGATATTGCCGGCTGGGTGCGCGACGTGCAGCAAGGCTTTCAAGGCGCACTCGATCGCGGCGAGCCGCTTTGGCGCCAACGTGATCCGGAAGCGGTCGGTGAAGTGCCGCAAGGCGGCGGCTACACGCTGCGCCGGCCGCAGGGCGCATCGCCGATTCCGGCGCGCGTCTATGTTTTGTCGAACGGCTCGTGTGGCAGCGCTTGTCTCGATTTCGCGGACATCGTGCTGCACATCCCCGGCACGCAATTGATCGGCATGGACACCAGCGGCGATGGCTTGCTGATGGAAGTGCGCGACGAGGTGTTGCCTTCGGGATTGGCCCGCCTGGTGCTGCCGCTGAAAGTGTATCGCGGGCGTTCGCGCGGTGCGCTCGAAGCTTATCGCGCCGACATCGCGTACAATGGCGTTTGGACGGACGAGGCGGTGCGCGCTTGGGCGCTTGAGCTTGTATCTGCGCGGTAGTGATTTGCCTTGCCGGTGCGCCTCCCATTAGGTTTGCGGGGAGGGAGGCGGTCATGAAGCTCTTACGTCACGCACTTTCGATGGCTTGCGCGTTCGCCCTGGCGGCGTGCGGCGTTGGCGGCAATGGCGGCGCATCTGCGCCGACAGCGTTTCCGCCGGAGGTTACGGCGCGCATCGCGCAGGAAGAAGCATACTGCGCCGACGGCCTGGGCGCGCTCGAGCCTGTGTCGCTGGAAGCGCTACAGACCGGCGAGTTCAACGCCGATGGCGCCACCGATTATGTGCTGAGCCACAGCAATTTCCGCTGCACCGAAGGGGGCTTTCCGTATTGCGGCAGCGCCGGCTGCTCCTTCACGGTGTTCATGTCCGGCGCCGGCGGCGCTCTGACGCCCGTCGAAATGGGCAACGCCCAGGATTACACCATCGTCCGGGACGGCGACCGTGACGTCCTCGATATCGCCGCGCACGGCCAAATCGTGGGCGCCGATACCGAATATCTACGCCTGCGCTGGGATGGCGAAAGCTTCCAGCGGCAATAGGGCCTAGCCCGACGCGTTGCGTCCGGGGGCGAGCGGGTTTAGAGGGGCGCCTTCTTTTCCCGTTACCTCCCGGAGCAGCCCCACATGGCCCGCGCAAAAATCGCCCTCATCGGTTCAGGCATGATCGGCGGCACGCTCGCCCACATCGCCGCGCGCGAGGAACTGGGTGATGTGATCCTGTTCGACGTCGTCGAAGGCGTTCCGCAGGGCAAAGGCCTCGATATCGCTGAAGCCTCGCCGGTGTTCGGCAAGGACGCTGCGTTGAAGGGCGCCAACGACTACGCCGGCATCGCCGGCGCCGATGTCTGCATCGTCACTGCCGGCGTGCCGCGCAAGCCCGGCATGAGCCGCGACGATCTCCTCGGCATCAATCTCAAAGTCATGAAGGCGGTGGGTGAGGGCATCGCCCAGCACGCGCCGAACGCCTTCGTCATCGTCGTCACCAATCCGCTGGACGCGATGGTCTGGGCGCTGCGCCAATTCTCGAAGCTGCCGCACAACAAGGTCGTCGGCATGGCCGGCGTGCTCGACAGCGCGCGCTTCCGCTACTTCCTCGCCGAAGAGTTCAAAGTCTCGGTTGAAGATGTTTCCGCCTTCGTGCTCGGCGGCCACGGCGACACCATGGTGCCGCTGGTGCGCTATTCCACCGTCGCCGGCATTCCGCTGCCGGACCTCGTGAAGATGGGCTGGACCAGCCAAGAAAAGCTCGACCAGATCGTGCAGCGCACGCGCGACGGCGGCGCCGAAATCGTCGGCCTGCTGAAAACCGGCTCTGCCTTCTACGCGCCAGCTGAAAGCGCCATCGTGATGGCGAAGTCGTATCTGCGCGATAAGAAGCGCGTCCTCCCGTGCGCCGCTAACCTCACTGGCCAGTACGGCTTGAACGACATGTATGTCGGCGTGCCGTGCATCATCGGCGCGGGCGGCGTTGAGAAAGTCATTGAGATCGCGCTGAGCCCGGAAGAGCGCGCCATGTTCGATCACTCGGTCGGCGCCGTGAAAGGACTTGTCGACGCCTGCAAGGGAATTGATCCGAGCGTTGCTTAAGTAACCGAGCGCGCCTCCCAGCCGTAACTGATGCGGCAGGAGGAGGAAGGCATGCGGTTTTTGTCAGGATTGATCGTGGCGGCGGCGATGAGCTTTGCCGCGAGTGCGTCTGCACAGACGCACAGTTTCGGCCCCGCCGTGGGCGCGACTCTGCCGGCGATCACGGCCCAGGATCAAGACGGCGCACGCCGTGACTTGGCGTCGCTCTCAGGCCCTAACGGTCTCGTTTTGCTCGTCACGCGAAGCGCCGATTGGTGCCCGTTCTGTCAGCAGCAAATGATTGGCCTTGAGGGCGCACGCGCGCGCATCGAAGAGCGCGGCTATCGCATCGCAACGATTAGCACCGACAGCGTCGAAGAGCTTGCTGCTTTCGAGGCGCGGCGCTCCATCGGCTATCCGATGCTCTCTGACGAACAGGCGGCGCTGGTGCGCCAGCTTGATCTGCTCGATCCGACACAACCGCCCGGACGTCGTCATAATGGCTTGCCCGTGCCGACGATTCTGATCGTTTCTCCGCGAGGCGAGGTACTCGCTAAGCTGGGTGACGCCAATTATCGGGTTCGACCTGCGCCAGATGTCGTCATCGCGACGCTGGACGGATTGCGCTAGGGCTCGTTCGTGCGGGCGGCATAGAGCGCCCATAGGCGCTTACCGCCTAAAACATTGCATCGCTGTTAGGTTTGTGATTGCCTCGCTCCCGGCGGGAGGGCGAGATGGTGGAAGCGCGCTCGGCGGAACAGGTTCGTGAAGACGCGGTGCAGGAGGTTCTGCGCCGCGCTCCGGTGTACAAGTTTCGGCCCAACCCATTTTACCTGCTGTTCTGCCTGGCGGCTTTGGCGGCCTGCCTTTTGCCGGCTTTCATCTCGTTCCCGTTCGACTGGGCCGCGATGTATTTCGGCCCGATCGTTTTGTTCATCGGCATGGCCGCGAACTACAACGGCATCACCGAACGCACGGGCACGCACTATCAAGAACAGCTGCGCACCGAGGTGCAGGCGCGCTTTGGCAAGAGCGATGTCTCGGTCGATGAAGTTCTGAATATCGTCTGGCGGCGGCGGCAGCTCACGCCGCAATATCTGGGCATTCTCTATCTCGTCGTCGCGTCGCTCTCGATCGGCGGGCACTTTTGGTACTTGTTCGGCGACGTCGTGCTCTCGCAGTTGGTGACGGTCGCCGCTTGGCTCGGCTTCATCGGCCGCATTTTGCTTTTCATCTTGGGCATCTTGATTGCGCTCGTCTGCGCAGTCTCGGTGGTCATGGCGATCTGGGCGGACACCAAGACGCCGCTCGAGCAATTGCGGCAGGCGGCGTTCGGCCCGCTGTGGAACGTCGATCCAACCGAAGCGAACCTGCTGGAAATCATCGATCACGACGTCGATCTGCGCACCATGCTGCGGCGCGTCGACAATTACACGCTTGAGAGCACGCTGCTCGGCGCGCTGGCGTTCTCCGCATTCGTGACGATCCTGATCGAGTCCGGTCAGCCGATCGGCGATCTCTCGTGGGTGCTCAGCTACGTCTTCGAGCCGCGAACCTTCACGCTGTTTGATTACACGCTCACCATTCCGGTGGCGGCCAACTTCGTCGAACTGACCAAGCAGCACATCGGCTCAGCCGTCGGCGCATTTCTGCTGAGTGGGGCGGTGTCTTTCCTCGCGGTCTTGGTCGCGCGCATCCAGTTTACCGACGCCTATCGCCACGCCGAGAAGCTTCTCTCCAAGGCGCAAAAGCTCAACGACGTAGAGCGGACGCTGGCGCACGATCGCGAACGCGTCGTGCACTACACGCGGCAGGTCAGCGCGCTGCTGATGGAGTTGGCCGAAGCCTGCAAGCGCATCGCGCCCATCATCAACTTCATGCGCGGCTTCCGCACGCTCGGCCTCTGGCTCTTCGTTTTCGCGACGGCGATCTGCGGCCTCTATTTCAGCACCATCTTCATGGTGCTGATCTTCGTCCTGTTCGTGACCTCGTTCTTGTACTTCGTCTTCTACGAGCGGTTCACGATGGGCGCGATCGTCAAGCGCATCCGGTTCTTGGGTTACTTCCTGCCGAGCGTGAACGAGCGCGACGCCAGCGCCTAACCGGCGCTAGCGTCCTGCATCCAGCGCAGCTAGATATCGCTCATGCTTGGCCCAACTCTCACCACCGCGCGTCTCATCCTGCGTCCGCCGCAGCACGAAGACTTTGACGGCTTCGCTGAAATGGCCAGCGAAGAAGATACGATGCGCTTTATCGGCGGCACGGCGCCGCGCGATGCAGCTTGGCGCGGGATGGCTTCGCTCGCGGGGTCGTGGGCTTTGCTCGGCTACGGCATGTTCTCGGTTTTGCGCCGTGACACTGGCGAATGGATCGGCCGCTTGGGTCCATGGCGTCCCGGCGGCAAAGAAGGGTCATGGCCCGGCGATGAAGTCGGCTGGGGCGTAAAGCGGAATGCGGCGGGGCAGGGCTTTGCACACGAAGGCGCGACCGCCGCGATCGATTGGGCGTTCGATCATCTCGGTTGGGATCACGTCATTCACTGCATCGACAAGCAGAACGCGGCGTCGATTGCTCTGGCCTTGCGGCTGGGATCGCAGTTAGAGCGCGAGGGGCATCGACTTTCGCCGCCGTTCGAGGAACATGTGGTCGATATCTACGGCCAGTCGAAAGCTGCCTGGAAAACGCGCCAGCGCGCCTAATCATCGTTACACGCTTGCATCCCGCGGGCGCGCCGCCAAGTTGGTGCGCGAGACCTCGGGGGACGACACACGATGCGCACATTTGTTATCGCGCTGGCGATGGCCGCATTCGCCTCATCGGCGAGCGCGCAGCAAATCCGCGGCGTGCCGCCGCTAACGCCGCAAGCGCCGCCGCAAGCCGCGCCGATTACCGCAGAGCAACAGCGCACAATCGATCGCCTACAAGCCGCGGCGCTCCAGAGTGACCGCGCCTGGGATATCGTCGAAGACCTCGTCACCACAGTCGGCCCGCGCATGGCCGGCTCAGAAGCCGAAGCGCGTGCGCGTGAGTGGGGCGTGCGCACGATGCGCGAGCAGCGCTTCACCAACATCCGTATCCAGCCGTTCACGTTGCCGTACTGGCATGCGCTGCGTCAGGAAGCTTCGGTGGTGTCGCCGGCGCCGCAAAGCATGGTTGTCGCCGCGCTCGGCGGTTCGCCTTCAACGCCACCCGGCGGCGTCGAAGCGGAGGTTGTGCGCTTCGCTGACATGAGCGGCCTGGAGAACGCATCGCGTGAGCGCGTTCAGGGCCGCATCGTTTTCATCGATGAGCGCATGTATCGCACCACCGATGGTTCAGGTTACGGCGCCGCGGTGCCCAAGCGCGCCCGCTGCGCCGTGGTGGCGCAATCGCTCGGCGCAGTCGCGTGCATGATCCGTTCCGTCGGCACCGACCCGCATCGCTTTGCGCATCAAGGCGGCGCCTCGCGTCAGGCCGAAGGCACATCGCTGCCGGCCGTCGCCATTTCGCCGGCTGACGCTGACTTGCTCGAACGCCTCCTTTCGCGCGGTCCCACACGCGTACGCATCAATATCGAGGCGGACATTCGCGAGAACGCGCCGTCGGGCAACGTCATCGCCGAAATCCGCGGCCGCGAGCGTCCGAATGAAATCGTGCTGCTCGTCGCGCACCTTGATTCTTGGGACATGGGGCAGGGCGCGCTCGATGACGGCGCCGGCATCGCCATCATCACCGCCGCCGCGCGTTTGATCCGCGATCTGCCACGCCGTCCGCGCCGCACAATCCGCATCGTCTATGCAGGCGCGGAGGAAAACGGTTTGCACGGCGCCATCGCCTACGCACGCGAGCATGCGGGCGATAATCACATCGTTGCCGCTGAGAGCGATTTTGGCGCGGGCCGCATCTATCGCTTGCGCACGCGCTTTGCCGATAGCGCTCTGCCGTACGCCCGCGCCATGCAGCGCGCGCTTGCGCCGCTCGGCGTCACCCCGGGTGACAACGAAGCCGGCGGCGGCCCCGACCTCATCCCGCTGCGTCAAGCTGGGGTGCCTGTCGTCGATCTCGCGCAAGATGGTCTCGACTATTTCGATTATCACCACACGCCTGACGACACGCTGGACAAAATCGATCCCGAAGCGCTTCGTCAGAATGTCGCTGCGTATGCCACGTGGGCCTATCTCGCGGCGGACACCGATTGGGTTTTCCGCGCGCCAGCTGAGTAATCGGCGTGCGTAAGGAGCGCGCCATGCTGCGAGTGCTGAAGGTTGCAGTTCTAGCGGCTGCGTCGCTCGCTGCCGCCTGCGCGGCGCAAGCGCAAGTCACGCGCCCGGCGACGATCGAAGACGCCGCCTGGCTCACTGGCCGTTGGGTCGGGGAGGGGCTTGGCGGCGAGATGGAAGAATCGTGGTCTGCCCCGGCTGGCGGGCAGATGGTCGGGCATTTCCGGCTGACGCGTAATGGGCAGCCCGTCTTCTACGAACTGATTTTCATCGACGTGGTCGATGGCGGCCTGCGCATGCGCTTGAAGCACTTCAACCCGGATTACACGTCCTGGGAAGATCACGAGGAGTGGACCACGTTCACGCCGGTCTCGTTCAGCGCCGAGGAGATTGTGTTCTCCGCGCTCACCATTCGGCGCGAGGGTGATGATCATCTGGTGATGACGCTGCGCATGCGCCGCGACGACGGCGTGCATGAGGAGGTTCTCCGCTTTCGCCGCGAGCCGCGATGACGTTGCACGATCCCAACGCCGTGCCGCGCCTCGAAACGGAGCGCTTGATCCTCCGGGGCTGGCGCGAAAGCGACGCGGACGCGTTCGCCGCCATGATGGCCGATGGCGAAGTTGCGCGGTTCTTATCGGGGCATCAGCGGCCACTTTCGCGCGCCGAAGCGTGGCGTGATCTTGCACTCTTCGTCGGGCACTGGGCGTTGCGCGGTTACGGGCTCTTTGCCGTGGAAGAGAAGGCGAGCGGCGCGTTCGTTGGCCGCGTCGGCGCCTGGCAGCCGGAATGCTGGGTCGGCTTCGAACTCGGCTGGGCGCTCGTGCGTCCGCACTGGGGCAAAGGATACGCGTACGAAGCCGCACGCGCCGCGGGCGACTGGATCTTTGATGCGTTCGCACTCGAACGCATCGTCAGCTTGATCCATGTCGATAATGCCGGCTCGCGGAAACTTGCACAGCGTTTGGGCATGCAGGTCATTTCGGAAACGCTGCACGCCGGCATGCGTCACGAAGTGTGGGCCATTTCCAGCGCTGATTGGGCCGCGCGCTGTTAGAACCAGCCCGCGTCCCGCAGCGGCTTCACATTCGGCCGGCTCACCGGCGCTTCGACGCCGCCCTTCAGCAGCAGCGTGACCTTGTCGCCATCGCGACGTGCGCTTTCCACAGCATCGCGGGCCACCCACCATGATCTGTGCGTCTGCGCGCCTTCAAGGCCGTCGAGTTCTGCAATGGCGTCGGAAAGGCGCATCAGGATGAGATCGGCGCCTTTGGATGTGTGCAGCCGCAGATAATGATCTTCGGACGAGATCGCGTAGATCACAGCGCCTTTCAGCTTAGCCGGTAGCCGCTCCATGAACCGTGCCGGCGCTGACGCCGCGCCTGACGCCGGCGCGTGCGTTTGCACGCCCGGCTGATTGAAGGCGCGGTCGACCAGCCACGCGACCGCCGAGATCGCGACAGTGACGCCAAGCACCAACACATAAAGCCGCGGCCAATAGGAAGCCGGCACCGGCGCACCAATCAGCCCTTGCACGATCACAATCGTCACCATCACCGCGACAGCAACAATCAGCGAGACGATGACTCGCGTGGCGATGGGATGCAGCGTCGGAAAGGCGCGGGTCAGTAGCGCGCCCAACAATGGACCGCCGAACCAACCTTCAACGACCAACAACAACCAATAGAGAAACGCCCCAACCGGCGGCAGACCACTCGTGGCGCCAAACGGATTGGTGAAGGCAAGAAACGCGCTCACGGCGCCGGCAGCCATAATGCTGCGCAGGATCGGCGTGATCGCCGGTGCGGAAGAGGGCGGTGTCGTCATCGCCTGGGTTCAGTACCAGCCCGCATCGCGCAGTGGCTTGACGTTCGGGCGGCTGACCGGCGCCTCAACCCCGCCTTTCAGCACCAACGTCATGCGATCGCCATCGCGCCGCGCGCTCTCGACCGCCTCGCGCGCCACCCACCAGGAGCGATGCGTCTGCGCGCCTTCCAAGCCTTCGAGCTCAACGATGGCGTCCGAGAGCCGCATGAGAATGAGATCGGCGCCTTTGGAAGTGTGCAGACGCAGATAATGATCTTCGGCGGAGATGGCGTAGACGATCGCGCCTTTGAGCTTCGGGGGCAGCCGCTCCGCGAACCGAACCTGAGCCGGCGGTGCGCCTTGCGGCGGCGCGTGCGTCACCCGCCCCGGCGCCGAGGCCAGCATCATGATCCCGGTCATCGCCGCCGAGATCACCAGCACCGAGCTGAACAAGTAGGGCAGGGTCTGCCAGTTCAGCGGCGTTCCGATGAACAGTGACGTGTAGGTCGCAACCATCACCGTCACCGGGATCGAGACAGCGACAGCCAGCAAAGCGCCAAACACCCAGAGATTGGCGCCCGCGCGCGGCACCATCAGCACCAGCCGCGCGACGAAATTGGCCATCACCGCGCCGATCATGATCAGCGGCACCCAATAGAGCAGCCGCGACAGCAGCGGCAGTTCGCCGGTTCCGAGCGCGCCGAGCAAAGCCAGCACGACGCCGGCCGCAGCCGAGATCCCCAGGCTACGCGCCCAGCCCGCGACGGTGCGATCCGGCTCTGTCGCCGCATTTGGCGAAGCGCCAGTCGCCGGGTCCGGCGTTTCACGATCTGACTGAGGCTTTTGGCGTAGTTCCGAGGGCAAAGCCGGCTCCTTCGGACGAAGCTCTAGCAGATCGACCCCGGAGTTCGCACGCCATGAAACAAGCCCAACAACAATCTCAGCGCCGGCTGGCGTTTCCGTTGCTGGGGCTGGCGATCGTGATCGTGGCTTTGGCGCCGTTCAGCGCTCAAATCCTGGCGCTTGCCGGCGAAGCATCCGTGCATCCGCCGCGTTGGGAATTGTGGGCGGGTCTGACCCCGGCGCTGAAGATACACATCGTCGGCGCGCTTTCGGCGCTGGCTATCGGCACCGTGCTGATGCTGCGCCCCAAGGGCAGGGCTGTGCATAAAACGCTCGGCTGGATCTGGGTCGGCGCCATGAGCGTCACGGCCCTGAGTTCGTTCTTCCTCTCCGGCATGAATGGCGATGCGTTTTCGCTGATCCACATTCTGAGCGGCTGGACGATGGTGGCGTTGCCGATGGGGATATATGCTATCCGCCGCCGTAACGTTGAAAACCACCGGCGCACCATGACCGGCTTGTACTTCGGCGGCCTCATCGTCGCTGGCGCGCTGACCTTCGTTCCCGGCCGCTTAATGTTCGCCATGTTCTTTGGCTGACAGCCGCCCGGATTTGCAGATTCCCACGGCTGGCAAACGGGCCTATGTAACGCCTGTCCCATGACTAGCCTGCTGCGCAACGTCGCCGCGCTCATCATAGCGGTCACGATCCTTCAGCTTGCTGGCGGGTTGCTGGGCGTGCGCATTCCGCTTGCGTTCGTGGAAGAGGGGCATTCGCGCACCGCGCTCGGCCTCATCGCCGCTTCTTACTCCGCTGGTTTCATGATCGGCGCCATGGTGGCGACGTCGCTGCTGGCGCGTGTCGGGCACATTCGTGTCTATGCCGCCTGCGCCGCGATCTTCTCGGTGGCGACGCTGACGCTGCATTTCACCGACGCGATCTGGTCGTGGGGCATCGCGCGCATGATTGCCGGCGCCGCCGTGGCGCTGATGTTCGCGGCGATTGAAAGCTGGATGAGCTTTTCCATCGGCTCGCGCGTGCGCGGCGAAGTGATGAGCGTCTACATGGTGCTCACCAAGGGCGCGCTGGCGCTCGGGCCGTTCTTCGCCTTCGGCTACGCACCGATCGATGCGGAGCCGTGGATGATCGCGGCGGCGCTGGCGGCGCTGTCGATGGTGCCGATCTGTTTCACCGCCGCCGAACAGCCTGATCCGCCGAAAGCGCAGCCACTTGCGCTGGTCGAACAATTTGCGACGGCGCCTGCTGCGGTCATCGCCAGCTTCGGGGCAGGGCTGGTGAATGGCGGCGTGCTGGCGCTCGCGCCGCTCTACGCGTCCGAGCATTACGGGCCGAACGCGGCGGCGGAGTTTTATTCGGCGGCCTTTGTCGGTTCGCTGCTGCTGCAATGGCCGGCTGGTCGTTTGTCTGATCGGTTGGATCGGCGCCTCGTCATCGCCGGACTCGCGGCCATCGCGGCGCTCTCGGCGTTCGCGCTCGCCATTTGGAGCGGGCAATTGCTGAGCTTGTCGGCAATTGCGCTGTTCTTCGTCTGGGGCGCCGGCGCGCTCAGCTTTTACGGCATCGCCGTCGCCCACATGGCCGATCGTGCTGAGCCCGGCAAACTGGCGCAGTCGGCGGCTGGCTTGTTGTTCGTCTGGGCTGGCGGCTCGGTGATCGGTCCGTTGCTGATGGGGCCGTTGGTCGATTGGTTCGATGTCGCCGGCATGTTCTGGTTTGCCGGCGCGGCGGCGTTGGCCGTCTGCGGCGCGATGTTCTGGCGGCGCACGACGCGTGAGCCCGCGGTGGTCAAAGAAGAGTTCTCGCCGCAGATCGGCACGAGCGTCGCCGCCGGTGAAATTGCCTACGGCGAAGACAAGCCGTCCGACGGCACGGTTGCAGGTGTCACAAATCCGCGCTAGCGCGCGTGCGTGCGCGTATCGCTCTCAACGCTGTTTTCTGAATCGCTGAAGATCGGCTGCCTCGGCTTTGGCGGACCGGCCGGCCAAATCGCGCTGATGCACCGCGTCTTCGTCGATAAGCGCAAGTGGATCGATGACGATCGCTTTCAGCACATGCTGGCGTTTTGCATGCTGTTGCCCGGCCCCGAGGCGCAGCAATTAGCCACGTATGTCGGTTGGAAGCTGCGCGGCTGGGCCGGCGCGCTGATCGCCGGCTGGATGTTCGTGTTGCCTGGCGCGCTCGTCGTGCTGGCGCTTTCATGGCTCTACGTGAATTACGGCGAAGTCCCGCTCGTTGCGGCCGCGTTCGACGGCGTCAAATGCGCTGTGGTTGCTTTGGTGGCGGAAGCCTTGGTGAAAGTCGGCAAGCGCGCGTTGAAGACGCGCGCCGCTCTATGGATCGCGATCGCCGCGTTCGTAGCGCTGATGTTTGGCGCGCCGTTTCCTGCGGTGATTGTGGCGGCGGCGCTGATCGGCGTGCTCATTCCTCCTCCGCTTGCGGGGGAGGTCCGAGCGAAGCGAGGGGAGGGGGAAGTTGGCGACATCCCTCTCGGTCTCGCTTCGCTCGACAGCGCCCCCGCAAGCGGGGGAGCATGGAAGCATGCCGCCATTTGGCTCATGCTCTGGCTGGCGCCACCCGCCATCATCGCGCTGACGCTCGGCACGGAGCACGTGCTCTTTCAGATCGCGCTCGTGTTTTCGATCCTCGCTTGCGTCACCTTCGGCGGCGCGTATGCGCTGCTCGCGTATCTCACGGCGGAAGCCGCGGGCCGTGGTTGGCTCACCACCCAGCAGATGATCGACGGCCTAGGTCTCGCCGAAACCACGCCGGGCCCGCTTATCCTGGTCAACGAGTTCGTCGGCTTCCTTGCTGGCTGGAGCAGCGGCGGCCTCGCGCTTGCCTTTGCCGGCGCCGCGATCGCGCTCTGGTGCACTTTTGCCCCATCCTTCGTGTGGATTTTCGCCGGCGCGCCTCACGCCGAGCGTTTGCAGCGCAACCCGCGCGCTGCCGCTGCTCTCGCCGCCATCACAGCTGCTGTGTTGGGCGTGATCGCCAAGCTTGCCGTGTTCTTCGCCGCGCATGCCTTGTTCGCGCGGCAGGTGACGCTAGGGGCGGTCGAATTGCCGGATTTGGGCTCGGCGCATCTCTGGATGGTGGCGCTCGCGGCGGCGGCCGGGGTGGCGCTGATCCGCTTCAAGGCGAATCTGCTCCTGGTTCTTGCCGTTTGCGCATTGGCGGGGTTGGCGGCGCGGCTCGCGGGCCTATAACACGGCCCGAATCCTTCGAGGGGCCCCGATGAACATCCACGAATACCAAGGCAAAGCTGTCCTCAAGAGCTTCGGCGTCCCGGTCCCGAAGGGCTATCCGGCGTTCACAGCCGAGGAAGCGGTGGATGCGGCGGCGAAGCTTGGCGGCACGGTTTGGGCGGTGAAGAGCCAGATCCACGCTGGCGGCCGCGGCAAGGGCAAGTTCAAGGAAGCCAATGCGGGCGAGAAGGGCGGCGTACGCATCGCCTTCAAGCCGGAAGATGTCGGCCTCTACGCCCAGCAAATGCTCGGCAACACGCTGGTGACGTTGCAAACCGGCGATGCTGGCCGGGTCGTGAAGCGTATCTACATCGAAGAAGGCGTGAAGATCGCCAAGGAATTCTACCTCTCGGTGCTCGTCGATCGTGAAACCGGCCGCGTTGCGTTCGTCGCTTCGGAAGCTGGCGGCATGAACATCGAAGAAGTCGCGCACGACACGCCCGAGAAGATCGCCACCGTCGCCATCGATCCGGCCACTGGCCCGACCGCCGCCGACGCCGCCAAGATCGCCGCCTCGTTCGGCGTCTCCGGCGATCAAGCCGCGCAAACGGCTGATCTGGTGTCGAAGCTCTACGACGCGTTCGTGAAGAGCGACATGAGCATGCTCGAAGTGAACCCGCTCATCGTCACTGAAGACGGCAAGTTGCTCTGTGGCGATGCGAAGGTCAGCTTCGATTCCAACGCCGGCTTCCGTCATCCGGAATGGGCCGATCTGCGCGATCTCGGCGAAGAAGACGAAAAAGAGATCGAAGCCTCGAAGTACGATCTCGCCTACATTTCGCTCGATGGCGATATTGGCTGCATGGTCAACGGCGCCGGCCTCGCGATGGCGACGATGGACATCATCAAGCTGTTCGGCGCAGAGCCCGCGAACTTCCTCGATGTCGGCGGCGGCGCCAGCAAAGAGAAGGTGACGGCCGCCTTCAAGATCATCACCGCCGATCCGAAGGTGAAGGGCATCCTCGTCAACATCTTCGGCGGCATCATGAAGTGCGATGTCATCGCCGAAGGCGTGATCGCCGCGGTGAAAGAAGTCGGTCTGCAAGTGCCGCTCGTCGTCCGCCTCGAAGGCACCAACGTCGAGCTCGGCAAGAAGATCATCAACGAAAGCGGCCTGAACGTGATCAGCGCCGATGATCTGGAAGACGCCGCGCGCAAGATCGTGAAGGCTGTGAAGGGCTAATCCGCATGATCGGCTATGTCACACTCGGCACCAACGACATCGCGCGCGCCGCCGCGTTCTACGACAAACTCGCCGCTGCGATGGGCGTTGGCCGCATGATGGGCAGCGAGGATGAGAACTTCATCGCCTGGGCCAATCCGGGCGGCGCGCCGGGAATTGGCATCACCAAGCCGTTCGACGGCAATCCCGCCACCGTCGGCAACGGCGTCATGGTCGCGCTTGAGTGCAAAGACCCCGCGCAGGTTGATGAAATCTACAAGCTGGCCATCTCGCTCGGCGCCAAGTGCGAGGGTCCGGCGGGCGAGCGCTGGCCGGGTTTCTACGCGGGTTACTTCCGCGATCCGGACGGCAACAAGTTGAACGCCTTCTGGATGGGGCAGGGCCAGTCCTGAGGGTTTGCAAGCCGGGCGGCGTGCGTTAGGACGCCGCTCGAATTTCCGTAATTTTCAAAGGCCAGGGGGCCAGTTTGTCCATTCTCGTCAACGCCAGCACACGCGTCATCTGCCAGGGCTTCACCGGCAAGAACGGCACCTTCCATTCTGAGCAAGCCATCGCCTACGGCACCAAGATGACGGGCGGCGTTTCTCCGGGCAAAGGCGGCCAGACGCACCTCGGTCTGCCGGTGTTCAACTCGGTCGCCGAAGCCAAGGAAAAAGCCGGTGCCGACGCGACGGTGATTTACGTGCCGCCGCCAGGCGCCGCCGCCGCCATCGAAGAAGCGATCGACGCTGAAATTCCGTACATCGTTTGCATCACCGAAGGCATTCCGGTGCTCGACATGGTGCGCGTGAAGGCGCGGCTTGCGAAGTCGAAGTCGAAACTGCTCGGCCCGAACTGCCCCGGCATCCTGACGCCGAACGAGTGCAAAATCGGCATTATGCCGGGCCAAATCTTCCAAAAGGGCAGCGTTGGCGTCGTCTCACGCTCGGGCACGCTGACCTACGAAGCTGTGTTCCAAACCACCAATGAAGGCCTCGGCCAAACCAGCGCTGTCGGCATCGGCGGCGATCCGGTGAAGGGCACCGAGTTCATCGATGTGCTGGAGCTCTTCCTCGCCGATCCGGAAACCACCTCGATCATTATGATCGGTGAAATCGGCGGCTCGGCCGAAGAAGACGCCGCGCAATTCCTTGCCGACGAAAAGAAAAAGGGCCGCTGGAAGCCGACTGTTGGCTTCATCGCCGGCCGCACCGCGCCTCCGGGCCGCCGCATGGGTCACGCCGGCGCGATCATCGCGGGCGGTAAAGGCGACGCGGAAAGCAAGATTGCCGCGATGGAAGCTGCCGGCATCAAAGTGGCGCCGCACCCCGCCGCTTTGGGCCGCACCATGACGGAACTGCTCAAAGGCTAAGCGCCTGCGGCGTGGCGGCTGCCCGAAAGGCAGCCCTGCGCCAATGCAGCCCTTCATTCCTTAACCGACGCGCTTTAGAAGGGGCGCCGCCGCGGGCGTGGCCCTATATTTTCCTTTCGCGCCCGTGTTTTCCGAGAGGTCAGCGCCCCCATGGCGGACGACGCCCGCAGCTTGCCCAACACCGCCATGCTGGAGACCAGCTTTCTCTATGGCGCCAACGCGACTTTCGTAGAGGAAATGGCGGCGCGTTACGCCGCCGATCCAAATTCGGTCGACCCGTCATGGCGCGCGTTCTTCGATCAAGTGCGCGACGATCCGGATGCTGTGCGTGCCGCTGTTCATGGGCCGTCTTGGTACCGCCCGGAATTGGCGCAGCCGCAAACCACTGAAACCACCCGTTTGATGGACGGCAATTGGGGCGGCCTCGCTGAGCGCCTCGAGAAGCGTGTCGCTGCGCGCTTGCCGAGCGCGTCGGCGCAAGATGTGCAATCGGCGGCGCGCGATAGCGTGCGCGCGCTGATGATGATCCGCGCTTATCGCACGCGCGGCCATCTCAACGCCCATCTTGATCCGCTTGGCATTGAAACGCGTCCGCCGGCGCCCGAACTCGATCCCGCTGCGCATGGCTTTGGCCCGGAAGATCTTGACCGTCCGATCTTCATCGATGGCGTGCTTGGCCTGCAGACCGCCACCGTCAACGAGATGCTGGCGATCCTGAAGCGGACTTATTGTTCGACCTTCGGCGTCGAGTTCATGCACATCACCGATCCAGCCGAAAAAAGCTGGCTGCAAGAACGTATCGAAGGCCCGGACAAAGAGATCAGCTTCACGCCGGAAGGCAAACGCTCGATCCTGAAGAAGCTGATCGAAGGCGAGAGCTTCGAAAAGTTCGTGCACAAGCGCCACCCCGGCACCAAGCGCTTCGGCCTCGATGGCGGCGAAGCGATGATCCCGGCGCTCGAACAGATCATCAAACGCGGCGGCGCGCTCGGCGTCGAAGACATCATTCTCGGCATGGCCCACCGCGGCCGCCTCAACGTGCTCGCCGCCGTCATGGGCAAGCCGTACCACGCGATTTTTCACGAGTTTCAGGGCGGTTCGGCGACGCCGGATGATGTGCTGGGCTCCGGCGACGTGAAGTATCACTTGGGCGCTTCGAGCGACCGCGCGTTCGACGGCAACAACGTGCACTTGTCGCTGACGGCCAACCCTTCGCACCTTGAAATCGTCAATCCGGTCGTGCTCGGCAAAGCCCGCGCCAAGCAAGCGCAGCGCGCGACTTGGACGGAAGAAGGCCAAGCGCTGTTCGATTTGCGCGCGCGCGTCATGCCGCTGCTCATTCACGGCGACGCGGCGTTCGCGGGGCAGGGCGTTGTCGCCGAGTGCTTTGCGCTGTCGGGGCTGCGTGGCTACCGCACCGGCGGCACCATGCACTTCATCATCAATAACCAGATCGGTTTCACCACCGCGCCGCACTATTCGCGCTCCTCGCCATATCCGAGCGATGTCGCGCTGATGGTGCAGGCGCCGATCTTCCACGTGAACGGCGATGATCCTGAAGCGGTCGTGTTCGCCGCCAAGGTGGCGACGGAATATCGTCAGGCGTTCGGCAAGGACGTCGTCGTCGATATGTTCTGCTATCGCCGTTACGGCCACAACGAAGGCGACGACCCGACGATGACGCAACCGATCATGTATCGGCGCGTCAAAGATCAGCCGACGACGCTGGAGATCTACTCTGAGCGCCTGCTCAAGGAAGGCGTGGTCAGCCAGGCCGAGATCGACGAGTGGCAGAACGACTTCAACGATTTCCTCGATCGCGAGTTCGACGCCGGCAAAGCCTATCGCGTCAACAAGGCCGATTGGCTCGATGGCGTCTGGTCTGGCTACAAACTGCCGGCCGATGACGATCGTCGTGGCAAAACAGAAGCTTCAAGCGACACGCTGCGCCGTGTTGGCCGCGCGATCACAGCAATTCCCGCTGATTTCGACATGCACAAAACCGTGCAACGCGTTGTCGAGGCGCGGCGCAAAGCGATCGAAGAAGGCGAAGGCGTCGATTGGGCGCTCGCGGAGCATTTGGCGTTCGGCACGTTGCTGGATGAAGGCTTCAACGTGCGCCTCAGCGGCCAGGATTCTTGCCGCGGCACATTCAGCCAACGCCACTCACACTTCATCCATCAGCAGACGGAAGAGCGCTACACGCCGCTGAACAACATCCGTCCCGGCCAAGCGCATTACGAAGTTATCGACTCGCTGCTTTCAGAAGAGGCGGTGCTTGGCTTTGAGTACGGCTACACGCTGGCGGATCCTAAGACGCTGACGTTGTGGGAAGCGCAGTTCGGCGATTTCGTGAACGGCGCCCAGGTCGTGATCGATCAGTTCATCTCGTCCGGCGAACGCAAATGGCTGCGCATGTCCGGCCTCGTGATGTTGCTGCCGCACGGCTACGAGGGGCAGGGTCCGGAACACTCATCAGCGCGCATGGAGCGCTTCCTGCAGCAATGTGCGGAAGACAACATGCAGGTTGTGAATTGCACGACGCCGGCGAACTATTTCCACGCCTTGCGGCGCCAGCTGCATCGCGACTTCCGCAAGCCGCTGATCGTGTTCACACCGAAATCGCTGTTGCGCCACAAAAAGGCGGTGTCGTCGCTCGCGGATATGAGCGAAGGCACGACCTTCCACCGCGTGCTTTGGGATGACGCCCAGCTCAACAACGGCAACACCACGCTGAAGCTGCGGCCGGACAATCAGATCAACCGCGTCGTTCTGTGCAGCGGCAAGGTCTATTACGACCTGCTCGATGAGCGCGAGAAGCGCGGCCGTGACGATATCTATCTGTTGCGTGTCGAGCAGCTTTATCCGTGGCCGATGAAGTCGCTGCTGCATGAGCTGTCGCGCTTCCCGAACGCGGAACTGGTCTGGTGCCAGGAAGAGCCGAAGAACATGGGCGGCTTCACCTTCGCAGACCCTTGGATCGAACTGACGTTGCAGAAAGCCGACATCGCTGCAAAACGCGCCCGCTACGCCGGCCGCCCGGCCAGCGCCTCGACCGCCGCGGGCTTGATGAGCAAGCATTTGAAGGAACTCGAAGCGCTTCTTGAAGACGCGCTGGGCTGACATTTTGCGCCGCGCCCACTAGGTACGCGGCAGGAGCAGAAACGTAGATGACCGATATCGTTGTGCCGACCTTGGGCGAGAGCGTGAGCGAAGCGACCGTCGCCAAATGGATGAAGAAGGCCGGCGACGCCGTGAAGAAGGACGAGACGCTGGTCGAGCTCGAAACCGACAAGGTTTCGGTCGAGGTCTCCGCGCCGGAAGCTGGCGTGCTCAGCGAAATCGTCGCCGCCGAGGGCGCGACTGTCGGCATCGGCGCATTGCTTGGCCGCATGGGCGGAGCAGGGGCCCAGCCCGCACAAGCCGCGCCGAAAGCTGAGGCGCCGAAAGCGCCGCCGCCGCCACCGGCCGCAAGTGCTGGCGGCGCAAAGCAAGCGCCGCCTTCGGTGCAGCGCATTGCGGCTGAAGCCGGCGCAGATTTTTCGGGCGTCACCGGTTCGGGCAAGGATGGCCGCGTCACCAAGGCCGACGCTTTGGCGATCATCGAAAACCGCAACACGCAAAACACGCCGCAAGCCGCGCATCCGCCGCTGCAGGCCCGCGTTGTCGGTGAGCAGGAAGAGCGCGTGCCGATGACGCGTCTCCGCAAGACGATCGCGCGGCGTTTGAAGGAAGCGCAAAACACCGCCGCGATGCTGACCACGTTCAACGAAGCCGACATGACGGCGATCATGGCGGCGCGTGCGAAGTACAAGGACGTTTTCGAGCGCCGTCATGGCGTGAAGCTTGGCTTCATGGCGTTCTTCGTGAAGGCCTGTATCGCGGCTCTGAAAGAAATCCCGAACGTCAACGCCGAGATTGATGGCGACGACATCATCTACAAAAACTTCTACGACATCGGAATCGCCGTCGGCACCGATCGCGGCCTGGTCGTTCCTGTTGTCCGCGATGCGGATCACAAATCGATGGCCGACATCGAGAAGGAAATCGGCGAACTTGGCGTCAAAGCCCGCGACGGGCATTTGAAGATCGAAGACCTGCAAGGCGCGACGTTCACGATCTCCAACGGAGGCGTCTATGGCTCGCTGATGTCGACGCCGATCCTGAATGCGCCGCAATCGGGCATTCTCGGCATGCACAAAATCCAGGAGCGCCCGGTCGTCGTTGACAAGCAGATTGTCGTGCGGCCGATGATGTATCTGGCGCTTTCCTACGATCACCGGATTGTCGACGGCAAAGAAGCCGTGACGTTCCTGGTGCGCGTGAAGGAAGGCCTGGAAGATCCTGAGCGGATGCTGCTCGATCTCTGATCAGGCCATCGCACGCGTATCTTCGAACGTGTTGCTGCGTGAAGCGGAAGCCCGGCGATAGCGCGCCTCCAATCGGCGATCTTCAGCATCGAGTTCGGCGCGCCGCGCGTTTTCGCGTGCATTGGCGTGCTCGAGACTGCGCGCAAGCTTTGCGAAGTATTGGCCCGCGGGAACGAGGCCGGTTTCGTCTGCTGAATCGCGAAGTTTTTCGACTCGCATTTGGCGATCTCCTCATCGCCCGCCCGCGTCATCAACATGGTAAACGAAAGCTTGTTGCGTATTTCGCGCGCGGATCGATGTGGATAATTATTTGCTCTCCTTGTGCAGCGACGTGAGCGCAACGCCAGCAAGGGCGATGAAGGGCAGGGCCAGCAGCGGATAGGTCAGGAAACCGAGATCGGCGCTGTAGCTGCCTTGCGGGCCGGCAAGATCCGCGGGCGTCAATTGCGATTGCAGCAGCAAACCCGCCGCGACGCCCCAAGCGCCGGCGAGCAAGCGCAGACCGCCGGACATTTTGCGCAAAGTGCGGAAGCCGCCGGTGAGCAGCAAAGCGGCGGTGAGCATGGTCACCCAGTTCACTTGGCCCCAGCTGAACTGCAGTGCCGTGAATGCCGCGAAAAGTGCGCCGACAATCATCGCGGCGATTGCGCTTAGCGTGCCCATCCACATGCTCATTCCCCTCCGCAGTGCAGCGCTCTTCGTCTATTCGCCTCAAAGAAGAGCGCTGATTCCAAAGCCATTCTTCGGCCCATTGGCGCGGGCGCGCCAGGGTGTGTAGATTAATTTCCGCCGCTCGGGGGAGTGGGCTGGGAGGGGACCCATGAGTCACATTCTGCGTTGGCCGGCCATCCTGGTTCTCTTCGCGCTCGTTCTGTTCAGCGCCCTGGGCGCGTTGGCGGGCGCCGGCGTTTTGACCGGCTTCGAAGCGCCGATCGCGCAGGTTCAGGACGTTCAGGCCGAAGCGGCGGTGAGCGGTGCGGGCCAAGCGACCTGGATCGATGTTGGCTTGTTCGCGGCGGCGGCGATCTTCTTTTTGATCGCGGCGGTTCGTTTGTTCCGGCGCACGCAAGGGGTTTGGATGTGGCTGCTTGGCGCGCTCGCCTTCGGCGGCCGCTGGGTCTGGGCGCAGCTGCAGAGCGGGACCGACCTGGTGGCGACGGTGCAGAGCATCAATCCGAGCGTTTATGCGCAACCGGCGGAGCTGCTCGACAATACTGGCGGCACGGAAGCGCAGATCGGTATTCTGGGCATCGTCCTGATCGTCGGCTTGGTGACCCTCATCGTTGATCTTGCTGACCGCGCTTACTGGGACAAGCAGGGCGCCTGAGCCAGTTCCGGCGGGGTTTTGCCGGCAAACGTGAAAGAGGCATCCACAATCGCGCATTGATCGTGCGCGGTTGCTGATTATGTTCCGGCCATCTTTTGCGCTGACGCGCGCCAAGCCATCACCGGAGCTTTCATGTCGTACGATCTCGTCATCATTGGCGGCGGCCCTGGCGGCTACAATTGCGCGATCCGCGCCGGCCAGCTCGGCCTGAAAACCGCGATCATTGAGAGCCGCGGCAAGCTCGGCGGCACCTGCCTCAATGTGGGTTGCATTCCCTCGAAGGCGCTGCTGCACGCGAGCGAGTATTTCGAGGCGGCGACGAAGACGTTTCCGTCGATGGGCGTGAAGATCAGCGGACTCGAACTCGATCTGCCGCAAATGCTGAAGCAGAAGGAAGACGCGGTCGACGGCCTGACCAAGGGCGTCGAGTTTCTGATGCGCAAGAACAAGGTCGATTACGTCAAAGGCTTTGGCCGCATCGCCGGCAAGGGCAAGGTTGAAGTCACGGGCGGCGATGGCGCTAAGCAAACGCTGGAAACCAAGAACATCCTGATCGCCACAGGCAGCGTGCCGACGCCGCTGCCGGGCATTGCGTTCGATGAAGAACAGATCGTGAGTTCGACCGGCGCGCTTTCGTTGAAGGAAGTGCCGGAGAAACTCATCGTCGTTGGCGCTGGCGTCATCGGGCTTGAGCTCGGCAGCGTTTGGCGCCGGCTTGGCGCGGAAGTCACGGTGGTGGAATTCCTCGATAAGATCACGCCGACTGTTGACGCTGAAATCTCCACGGCTTTCCAGCGCACGCTGAAGAAGCAGGGGATGAAGTTCGAACTTGGCCACAAGGTCGCTGGCATCGAAAAGACGGGCGGCGGTTTGTTGGTTTCGATCGAGCCGGCCAAGGGCGGCGCGGCGCGCACGCTTGAAGCGGATGTTGTTCTCGTTGCGATTGGCCGCAAGCCGTTCACCGATGGGCTGGGGCTTGAAACCGTTGGGGTCAAAACCGATGCCCGCGGCTTCATTCCGAACGATCACTTCAAGACCAATGTCGAGGGCATCTACGTGATCGGCGATGTGACGACCGGCCCGATGCTGGCGCACAAGGCCGAAGACGAAGGCGTCGCGGCGGCGCAGATTATCGCGGGGCAATGGGGCCACGTGAATTACGACCTGATCCCGAGCGTGATCTACACCGATCCGGAAGTCGCCACTGTCGGCAAGACGGAAGAAGAGCTGAAAGCGGCGGGCGTCGAATACAAGGTCGGCAAATTCCCGTTCATGGCCAACTCGCGCGCGCGCACCAATCATGAAACCGAGGGCATGGTGAAAGTGCTCGAGGAAGTGGCGACCAAGAAGGTAGTCGGCGTGCACATGGTCGGCACCGGCGTTGGCGAGATGATCGGCGAAGCGGGCGTTGCGATGGAATTTGGCGCCAGCGCCGAAGACATTGCCCGCACCTGCCACGCGCACCCGACAATGTCGGAAGCCATCAAGGAAGCCGCCAAGGGCGTTGACGGCTGGACGATGCAGGCCTGAGGCAGGCGCCATCGCGCGCGGAATCCGAGTTCTCGGCCGCGCGTTTCGCAACTGATTGAAGTGTGGGTTCAGGAACTGTCGGCGAGTGCGGGCAGGGGTGAGGCTGCGCGGCTGATGAGCGTGTGCGCCGGCGGCGCGCAGGGGATGAAGTGCGCGAGGTGGGCGCCGCGGCGCATGCGGCGCTCGAAGCGGACGATGTAGAGATCCGGCGCGCGTAGAACTTTGATCAGACGATGGATGCGCGCCAAGAGCGAGCCGCTGCGCAGGCGCATGCGGGCGACGCGCATGAGGAGGCGGCCGTTTGAAACCACGCGGCGAAAGCCGTGTGGTGCGAAGCGGTGGCGGGTGCGCTGTGGGCGCATGCGGATGCGCAGGGCGGCGCGCAGCACCAGCAGACACTCGACCAGGTATTCGAAGCGGCGGACCTGCCCGCGCATGGCGCGTTTGCGCCCGGCGAAGGGGTAGGTCATGGCCAACCAAAGCAACCGGCGCACGCACGACCAGATCGCGGCGGCGTGCGCTTCGATCCTTTCGCGCGGCATGTCGGTGGTTGGGTTTGCTTTCATGCGCTGGAGTTTAGGCGCGGCGCCAGGTGGGTCGGATTGGTGCGGGGGTATCCTCGTATGCCCACATCGGCCTGTGAAAATTGCCGAACGCTAACTTTGCAGGCGCGTGCGCTTGGGTTCCACTTGCTTAGCTACCGAGCGAGGGGAGAAGGCCGTGCTGGTTTTGACGACGGAGCGTTTGGCGCTGCTGGCGCTGGATCGTGAGTTGGCCGCGTTGCAAGCGGGCAGCCGCACGGCGTTCTTCAACGCGATTGCGGTGACGCATGAAGCGCTCTGGCCGCCGCTGCCGTTTGAGCCAGCGTCATTCGAATGGGCGGCGCGCCATCTGGCGCACGATCCCGACGGCGAAGGCTGGTACGGCTGGGCGCTGCTCGCGAATGAGGGCGAGCGTTCGCCGCCGCGCATTGTCGGCATCGGCGCGCTGATTGGCCGGCCTGACGACGATGGCGATGTCGAACTCGCGTTCGGACTGCTGCCCGAGTATCGCGGCCAAGGTTATGGCGGCGAGACGGTGCGGGCGCTGGCGACGTGGGCGTTTGCAAACGGCGCGCGGCGCGTGATCGCGCACCTCGATGCTGAGGATACGCACGCGGCGCAGACGCTGGCGCGCAATGGCTTTGCCGATACGGGCGAGCCGCCGTATCCGGGCGTGGCGCGCTGGGCGCTCAGCGCCGCGGCTTAATTTTCGCCTTGCGCTTCGCCGAGCGCGCCTTGCACGGCGCTGTGGGTGGCGCATTGGATCAGCGCATCGCGGGTCGTCGGATCGATGTCGTTGGCGCTGCGGGCGGCGCCTTCGATGCTGCCGCTTTGCACGGCGGCGGTGACGACGCCGGTGATGTCTTCGACATGTTCGCGGGTGATGCGGGCGCCGAGGCGCTCTTGCACGCAGCCGCAGAAGGCTTCCGATTGGCCGGCGATGACGCAGGCGGTGCGGGTGTCGACAGCGCTTGAGGCGGCGTCGATGGCTTGGCCGCCGAGTTTGGCCATGTCCTGCTTGGCTTGTTCGACATTGGCTGCGTCGCAGGCGGCGAGCGTGAAAAGGGCGGCGAGGGCGATCAGAGTTCTCATGCGCGCAATATGGACCGCCGGCGTCCCGCCGGCCAGCACCGATGCATGCCGGCGGTCCATGTTACTCCGCGGCGCTGAGCAGGGATTGGATGCGGTTTAGGTACGCGATCCAGGCGGCGCGGCCTTGTTTGGTGAGGTGCACGAGCGTCAGCGGCTTTTTGCCGGAGAAGGTTTTCTCGATGCGCACGTAGGCGGCTTCTTCGAGCTTAGAGAGGTGCGTCGAGAGATTGCCGTCGGTGGCGTTGACCTTGGCTTTGAGTTCGACGAACGGGGCGGGGGAGACGGTTGAGAGATACGCCATGATGCCCAGCCGCAAGCGGCCGTGGATCACGTCATCGATTTCGGTGTGATCGAATTTGCTCACACGATGGCCGACGGTTCGCGCTTCATCAGGATGACGCCGGGCCATGCGAGGACGAGCAGGCTGCCGATTGCGGCGATGAGATAGGCCCAGCCTTCGTTAGCGAATAGGCAAAGCGTGCCGGCGACGGAAACCGAGAGCCAGCCAAACGCACGCAGCCAGCTTTGATTGCTCATCATCGCGACGCCGAACAACGCTGCGCCATAGATGGCGAAGGCGGCGCCGAAAATAGCGTTCGGGGCGGTGGTGTCGCCGCTGATGATCATGCGCGCGATTGAGCCGGCGACGACAGCCAGGAGGGCGATGCCGGCGCCGGACCAAACCGCGCGTTCAGCGCGGGCGCCGATGGTGGTGAGGCCGGGTTTGTCGCGCGTCCGCATGCGCAGCAAGGTCATGCCGATGCCGGCGATGACGCCGTAGCTCATCCAAACGATCGCGTAGCCGGCATTGCCGACGCCAAAGCGATCTCCGATCACGCCCCAATGTGCGGCGAAGGCTAGGCTGTTGAGCACGCCCCAGAACAGCAGGTGCGCGCCGCCGAGCAAAGGCGCGTTGCGGCCTTCTTCAGCGAGTGTGCGGGCGTAGGCGAGATCTTGCAGCATTTCCTCGCGGGTCATGCGCGGCTCCGACGTAAACTTTGAAATGCAAAGTAGATGGACAAAGCGCTAACGTCAAGGCGTTCGGTGGGTCGTGATGTTGAAGGGGAGAGAAGCGTGCGCTTAGCGCTGGAAGGATCGTTTGAACTGATAGCGCGACAGTCGACGGTGTTCGTAGCGGGAGCGAGGGCAACGAATGACCGGAGCGCGCATCGAGATCCTTGGTCTAAATCATCACTAGAACGGCGAAGGGGGATGCTTTCGCATCCCCCTTGCCACGTCGTTACATAGCAGCAGCGACGACCTTCTTCGCCTTGCGGGCGGTCTTGCGCTTCGCAGTCTTGCGAACCGTCTTCTTGGCGGCCGGCTTGCGGGCCGTCTTCTTCGCGCTCTTGCGCTTGGCAACCTTCTTCGTCGCCTTCTTCGCGGTCTTCTTCGCCGTCTTGCGCTTTGCAGCCTTACGAACGGTCTTGCGAGCGGCGGTCTTGCGGGCCGGCTTTTTGGCCGAGGCCTTCTTTACTTTCTTAGCCATCTTAGTTTCCTCATCTTTACTTGTGTTGGTACTGGGTTGGATGGGAGTTGTTTGACTCTCCGAGGATTTTTTTGCAGCAATTTGGTTTGCAAGTAGTTTCCGCAAGTACTCGCGCAAATTTTTCTGCATTCGCGTTTTTTGTTTGCGCGAACGCTGCGCGAAAACTCTGCGGCCCTTGATTATCAAGGCGCGCAGCGTGTTGCGCGCGTTCGAAAACGTCACGCGCGCGGATGTGCGCGACGATACAGCTGCAAAATTTTTTTCGCTTCGACGCTTGCGTACGTCTGAGTCGTCGACAGCGATTCGTGTCCGAGCAGCTCTTGGATCGCGCGCAAGTCACCGCCGTTGGCGAGCAGATGCGTCGCGAAAGAGTGGCGCAAAGCATGCGGCGTTGCGCTCGAAGGCAGCCCAAGACGTATGCGCAAACGCTGCATCAGGTCCTGAGCCATGCGCGGAGAGAGAGCGCCGCCGCGTGTCGCGCGGAAGAGTGGCGCGTCTTCGGTGAGCGCGAAGGGGCAAAGCTCGGCATAGTGCGCTACGGCTTCGCGGGCGGCGGCGAGTAGCGGCACGATGCGCTCTTTGCCGCCCTTGCCGGTGATGCGGAGCGTTTCCGGCAGCGGCAGATCGGCGCCGGTGAGGGCGAGCGCTTCGCTAATGCGGAGGCCGGCGGCGTAAAGAAGCGTGATGAGCGCTGCATCGCGGGCGCCGATCCAGTCTTGGCTGGCGGTGTCTGTGGCTTCGTTGATCAGGTTCTGTGCGGCCGCTTCCGAGACGGGCCGCGGCAGCGTGCGCTTCAGTTTCGGGCCGCGGACGAGGGCGAGGCGCGCATTGGTGATGCCGTGGCGGCGCTCAAGATAGCGATAGAAACTGCGGATCGCGGCGAGTGCGCGCGAGATTGAGCGATCGGCGAGCGCATCGGGACCTTGGCGGCGAAACGCTAGATATGCGCGTAAATCGCGGGGTTCGAGCGTGGCGAGATCTTGCGCGCTGGGTTCGCCACCGAGGTGGCCGGCAAGAAAGCCGATAAAGGCGGCGACGTCGCGCTCGTAAGCTTCGACGGAATTGTCCGCAAAGCGCCGTTCATCGCGCAGGTGCGCGATCCAGGTTGTGAGCAGGGCGGCGGCGGTCATGGCGGTGAAGGTAGCGGCGATTGCTAAAAATTACTCACCGCCTCTCGCTTCCCGGACGCGCGCAGCGCGAGCCGGGACCCAGGGGCAAACGATGAGCATGCGGACCCTGGGTCCCGGGTTCTCACTTCGTGAGCCCCGGGAAGCGTGGGAGCGTGTGTGAGGGTGGATCGAGTGCTTTCCCCGAATCCTTCGACCCCCTAGATTCGGACGATGTCATCGACTGCCCGCCGCCGCGCCATGGATGCGCTGAAGCGCAAGACCGCGCCGGCGGGGCCGCTGTTTGCGGTGGCGGAGGAGGGCGAGGACTTCGTCCACGATACTTTGGACAAGGTGGCGGTGCTTTTCCCGCTGCCGCTGCCGGAGCCGTTCGATTATCGGGCGCCGTCTTCGCTCGGGTTGCAACCGGGCATGCATGTGATCGCGCCGATCGGCACGCGGCTGGTGCGCGGCGTGGTGTGGAGCGTCGAGGTCAATCATCCCGGCGCGGCAAACCTCAAAGCGATCGAGGAAGTGCTGCCGGGGTCGCCGGTGCCGGAGATCTCGCGGACGTTCATTGAGTGGGCGTCGAAATACATTGTGCGGCCGCCGGGCGATTTCGTGCGCATGGTTGTGCGTTCTCCGGAAGCGTTGTTTCCGCCGCCGACGCACACAGTGATTGCACCAACGGGTGAGCCGCCGCCGAAGCTGACGGAAGCGCGCAAGCGCGTGATGGAAGAAGCGGCGAAGGAGCATGTGAGCGCGGCGGAGTTGGCGCGGCGCGCCGATACGTCTTCAGCGGTTGTTAAGGGCCTGGTTGATTGCGGGGCGCTGACAAAGCTGGAGATCAGCGAGGACCCACCCTATCCGGCGCCTGACCTTTCACGCTCCGGTAAGGCGCTCTCGGACCTGCAGACGGCGGCTGCAGAAGAATTGTGCGCTTCGGTGCGCGCCGGCGGCTTTCATGTGGCGCTGCTCGACGGTGTGACCGGTTCGGGCAAAACGGAAGTTTATCTTGAGGCGGCGGCGGAGGCGCTGAAACTTGATCCGACGGCGCAGGTTTTGGTGCTGCTGCCGGAAATTGCCCTGACGCAGGCGGCGATGAGCCGGTTCAATGCGCGCTTTGGCATTAATCCGGTGGAGTGGCATTCGGCGATTCCGCAAAAAGCGCGGCGGCGCGCATGGCGCGAGATTGCGGCGGGCAGGGCGCGGCTGATTGTGGGCGCGCGTTCGGCGCTGTTTTTGCCTTACCCAAATCTGAAGCTCATCGTCATCGATGAAGAGCATGACTCTTCTTATAAGCAGGAAGAGGGCGTCATCTATCAGGCGCGCGATTTGGCGGTGGCGCGCGCCAAGCTTGGCAATTGCATGGTGGTGCTGGCGAGCGCGACGCCATCTTTGGAAACGCTCGTAAACGCGCAATCGGGCCGCTATGCGCACATCAAGCTGCCATCGCGGCACGGCGCGGCGGAATTGCCGGATGTCGAGCTTGTCGATCTGAAGCTTGATGCGCCTGAGAAAGGTCGCTGGATTTCGCCGAAGCTGATCAAAGGCGCAGCCGAGGCGATGCTGCGCGGCGAGCAATCGCTCTTCTATATGAACCGGCGTGGGTATGCGCCGCTGACTTTGTGCAAAGCGTGCGGGCATCGCATGCGCTCGCCCGATAGCGATTCATGGCTGGTAGAGCATCGCTATTCGGGGCGGTTGGTGTGCCACCTCACAGGGTTCTCGATTCCGAAGCCGAAGGAATGCCCGGAATGTTTGGCGCCGGATAGTTTCACCTCGATAGGTCCGGGCGTGGAGCGGATCGAGGAAGAGGTGCGCTACTTCTTCCCGAACGCGCGGATTGAGATATTCTCGTCAGACACGACGCCGAACGGCGAGGCGGTGCGCGATCTGGTGGCGCGGATGGAGCGCAACGAGATCGATATTCTGATCGGCACGCAGATTGTCGCCAAGGGTCACAACTTTCCGAACCTGACGTTCGTTGGCGTTGTCGATGCTGACCTCGGTTTGAAGGGCGGCGATCTGCGCGCGGGCGAGCGGACGTTTCAATTGGTGAGCCAAGTCGCGGGCCGGGCGGGGCGGCATGAGAAGAAGGGCCGCGCACTCATTCAAACCTATGCGCCGCAAGAGCCGGTGATGCAGGCTTTGCTGGCGCAGGATCGCGATGCGTTCTTCGCGGCGGAGATTGCTGAGCGCGAGGCGGCGGGCATGCCGCCGTATGGGCGCTTGGCGGCGGTGATTGTCTCTGCGCCGGATGAGTTGCTCGCGAACGATGCCGCGAAGGCGATGGGGGAGAAGGCGCCCGTCGTTGAAGGGCTCGATCTGTGGGGGCCGGCGCCGGCGCCGCTGAGCGTGATCCGCGGCATGCATCGGCGGCGGTTCTTGATCCGCGCAGATCGCGGTGTCGATGTGAGCGCGTTTCTGGCGGCTTGGGCGGGGCGGGTGAAACTGCATAGCGCGGTGCGCGTGCAAATCGATGTTGATCCGTATTCGTTTTTGTAGCGGCGGCTTTTGTCGGTCGCGAATTGCAGTAGCATTGGGTGTCTTTTTGAATGAAGGGTCAGCCGATGCTTGAGGGCTCATGTGATTGCGGTGCGGTACGGTACAGCGTGGACGGCACGCTGGAGGAAGTGACTGAATGCAACTGCGGCATCTGTCGCCGCTCCGGCGGGCTTTGGGCCTACTACTCGCCGACGAAGGTCACGATGACCGGCCCGACCGATATCTACATGCGCGGCGATCGCATGTTGGAAATGCACCACTGCAAAACCTGCCGATGCCTCATGTGGTGGACGGCGGTGGACAAAAGCTATGACCGCATGGCTGTGAACGCGCGCATGCTTCCGCTCGGCGCGTGGGATGAGACACCGGTTAAGAAGGTCGACGGAGCGAGTTGGTGACTTACAGAGCTTTCGATCTCACTGGCCGTGTTGCGCTTGTTACGGGCGGCAACGGCGGCATTGGCCTCGGGATGGCGGAGGCGTTGGCGCAGGCGGGGGCGAACGTCGAGATTTGGGGCACGAACGCGGAGAAGAATGCGCGCGCGCTGGAGGCATTGAAGGCGCATGGCACGAAGGTGAGTGCGCGGATCATCGATGTTTCGGCGGAGGCGAATGTGGTCGCCGGATTTGAGGCGACGTTGGCCGAGCATGGGCGCGTTGATGCGTGCTTTGCCAATGCCGGCGTTTCCAATCGCTGGAAGTCGTTCCTCGATATTGGCGGCGAGGATTATCGCCGTGTGATGGCGATCAATCTCGATGGCATGATCTGGACGATGCGCGAAGCGTGCCGGCACATGAAGGCGCGCGCGGAAGCGGGCGACCCGGGCGGCTCGATCGCGGCGGTGGCGAGCTTAGGCGCGTTGTTCGGCGCGGCGCGTAATCAGGATTATACGGCGACGAAGGCAGCGATCATCTCGGTGACCAACGGTATCGCTGTGGAGTTTGCGCGCTATGGCGTGCGCGCCAATTCGATTTTGCCGGGATGGGTTGCGACCGACATGACAGGCGCGGCGCAGGAGAATGATGCGTTCACGAAGAATGTGATTGCGCGCGTGCCGGCGCGGCGGTGGGGCAGGCCGGAGGAATTTGGCGGCGTTGCCGTTTATCTCGCCAGCGATGCGTCGAGCTTCCATAACGGCGACTCGATCTTGATCGATGGCGGGTATTCGAAGTTCTAAACGTCGTCGTCGCCGACTTGGCCGCCTTCGCCTTCGAGGCGGCGGAGCTGTTTTACGTCGCGCTTGGTGAAGCGCAGGCGCACGCCGGCGCCGAGATCGTCCTCATCGATAAAGACAGCGCCGGCGCGTTCGAGCGCGTGCTTCAAGGCGGCGCGGGCGTCTTCACCGGGATCGACATCGCCGGTTTCGAAGGCGCGGATCGCCGACTTGGCGACGCCGGAATCGGCGGCGAGCTGTGTGCGGGGCCATTGCACCAGGGCGCGGGCGGCGCGGCAGAGAGGGCCGGTGATGGTCATGCTTGGCTCCGAGGTCGTCGTCTGAATATAGTTGGCGCATGTGGATGCGCACGCTGAAAATCGCGGCGGCCTTGGCGTTGGCGCCCTTGGTGGCGCGGGCGGAGGATGTTCAGTCGGTCGAGGCTGAAGTGGTGCGCGTTGTTGAGATCGCGATAGCGCAGGGGCCGTTCGCTGATTGGGACGAGGTGCGCGTGGCGATGCCGCGGAGTGTTAATTGGCACTTGGCGCCGCCGGATATCCGTAACTCGCGTGTGTATCGCCGCTCCGGATGGATCGCGATCGGCGGCCTGCAGGCAGGTGTTGCGGTGTGCGGGTCGGAGGACACGCCGGAGCTTTTGGCGCTGAGACTAAACGGCGAAGACGAGACGGTGGTGGCGAGCTTGCGTCAGCGCGCGCTCAGTGTGCGCCCTGTCGATGGACGCTGGGCCGAAGGGGAAGAGCGCTATCATGTGCGCGCGGTTACCGGTGGTGACGACCATATCTTGCGGCGGCAGCTGAGTTGCACGCCGCCCGAGAGCCGCGCCGGGCGTCATTGCAGCACGCAGTACACGCTGACTATTCGGCCGCCGCATCGCAACGCGTCGGTGACGCGCGAGTGTCGCGCGCCTTAGGTTGTAGGCAGTTTGCGTTTGAAGGTGCGCGACAACAGCCACATCGAAAGCGCGCATTGCAGCACGACGGACGCAACCGAGAGATACCAAACATACTCGATGCGCATGGCGGCTGAGTAAGAGATCCAGATCGCGGGCAGCACGAAGGTTAGCATGCGCGTGGCGCTGGCGATGAGGGAAGGGCGGGTGTCGCCCATGCCTTGGAAGAGGCTGCCGGCGGCCATGACGAAGCCGCTGAAAATGAAATTCCACGAGACGATCTGCAAATACTCGACCGTTATGGCGAGGACCTCGGGATCGCTTGTGAACGGCCGCACCATGAGTTCGGGAGCGAGGTGGCAGAGCAGCGAGGCGCTCAGCATGATCGCAGTGCCGAAGAGGGCGGTTTGCTTGAAGGTTTCGCGGACGCGGTCGTAGCGTTTGGCGCCGAAGTTCTGGCCTGCGATTGGCGCGGCGGCGAAGGAGATCGCCATCGCCGGCAGGAAGATCGACTGCATGATCCGCCCGCCGATGCCGAAGCCGGCTTGGGCTTCCGCGCCGAAATTGCGGATCACCCAATAGATCACCACGAAGATCACGAACATCAGCAGAAATTCGATCGAAGTTGGCAGGCCGATGAAGATGATGCGCTTCCAGGCGTCGAATTTCGGCTTCAGCCGGTTGAGGTGCAGGCGCAGATAGGATTGCACGCGCGGAAACAGGAAAACGACGCCGGCCAAACAGAAGACGGATGAAATCGTCGTCGCCCAGCCTGCGCCAGCGGCGCCGAGCGCAACGCCCGTGCCGACGCCGGCGATCAAGACGGGCGCGAGGATGGCGTTGATGATGACCGATGCGGTTTGCACCACCATGGTCGGCCCAGTGACGCCGGCGCCGCGCAGAGCGGAGATCATCGCTTGCGTCGGGAACATCAGCGCGAGCGACGGGATGAAGGCGTAGAGATAAGCACGCCCTTCGGCGGCGCTGGCAGCGTCGGCGGTGAGCGCATCGACGGCGGCGCCGCCGAGCGCATAACCGAAGATCAGCATCAGAACGGCGCCGAGCAGCGACATCGAGATCGCCTGGTCCGACATCAGATTGGCGTCGGCTTCGTTCTTGGCGCCGATGGCCTGCGCGACCGTGGCCATGACGCCGATGCTGATCAGCTGTGAGGCGGCGAGCGCCAGGAAGAAGACGTTGCCGGCGGCGCTGACGCCGGCGATCGCCTCGTTGCCGAGCCGGGCGACGAAGTAGAGATCGACGATGAAGTAAAGCGTCTGGAAGATCAGTCCGATGCCGATGAAGGCGGCCATGCTGAGCAGGTGAGTGGTGATCGACCCTTGGGTGAGATCACGCACGTGTCGCGCCTTTGACCAGAAGCACGATGGCCTCGGCGCCGGCTTTGCGATCAGTGGCGATCTCGTTGTACTCGGGGGAGGTGGCCCAGGCTTTGAACGCGTCGGCGTCGGGGAATTCCATCAGCACGACTTTGTTATGCGCGCCCCAATCGCCTTCGAGAACGCGCGGCGCATCGTCGGCAGCCAGAAGTTTGCCGCCGAACTTGCCGAACACTTCGGCGTAGCGCGCGATGAAGGCCTGCATGTAGCGACCGTAAAGCTCCGCATCATGGATACGCAGCTGCGTGACGACGTAGACGCTCATTGTTCTCGGCTTTTAGCGGAAGCGCAGGCGCGCGCAGACCTGATCGGGGCTGAATGGGATGGCGCTGAGTTGGCCGTTCGGCAGGGTCTCGAAATCGATCGCTTGCCGGAGGCCGACGATTTGCACCGCGCCGTCAGCTTCATAAACGCCGATGGCCGCGGGGCCTTCGGCGCCGCAGATGAACGAGGCGCCGCGATTGCCGGTGCGGGTGGCGTTATAAAGCGTCGGTGTTTGGTCGCCGCTCAGGCCCATGATCTGAGACAACGGCCCATCGGGCGCTTGCGCCGCGAGATCGTTGTTCGTGTGGTTGCCCTGCTGGAAGTTGAGCGTTGCGCCGTTGGCGTGGCGGAGCGTCAGCGGCACGACCGGGTCCATCCCTTCCTGCGCCCGCGCCGTCTCGCCGCGATCGAGGTAGAGCGTCTCGCCAATGGCGAGCGAGGTGGCTGCATCGGCGGCGGTGAGCGTCGTTGTCGTCACGCGCTGCGAGGCGGCGCACGAAGCGATGAGAACTGCGGCGGCGATGAGGAGCGGTGTACGCATCAGTGTTTCTCCTGGCTCGCCGCGAGCTGCGCCGCTTTTCGCGCCTGCGCCTTTCGCGAAAGCATGTTGAGGCCTTCGACCAGCGCCGAGAACGCCATCGCCGCGTAGATGTAGCCCTTCGGCACGTGCACGCCGAAACCTTCCGCGATCAGCACCATGCCGATCATCAAAAGGAAGCCCAAAGCCAGCATCACGACTGTGGGGTTTTTGTGAATGAAGTTCGCGATCGGATCGGCTGAGAGCAACATCACGGTCACCGCGACGATGACGGCGATGACCATGATCGGCACGTGATCGGTCATGCCGACGGCGGTCAGGATCGAGTCAATCGAGAACACGAGGTCGAGCAGGATGATCTGAAAGATCGTGGCGCCGAAATTGGCGACCACGACTTGCTTCTTATCGAGCAGGCCGGTGGTCGGCGTCGGATCGACGCTGTGGTGGATTTCCTTGGTGGCTTTCCAAACCAGGAAGAGGCCGCCGGCGATCAAGATGAGGTCGCGCCAAGAGAAGGCGGTTTCGAAGCTTGGGTTGCCGTGACTGTCCGGCGCGCCGACGAGGCCGAGATCGAACACCGGCGCCACCAATGTCACGATGATGGCGATGGTCGAAAGCAGCGCGAGGCGCATGACCAAAGCGAGGCCGATGCCGATGCGGCGTGCGCGCGCGCGCTGATGCTCGGGCAGCTTGTTGGTGAGGATCGAGATGAAGATCAGGTTGTCGATGCCGAGCACGACTTCCATGACCACGAGCGTAATGAGCGCTGCCCAGGCCGTCGGATCCGACAACAGCGGCGTGATATCCCAATCCATGTTATTTGGTCCCTCGTTCGCGGACCGATGTAGGGTATTGGGAAGCAGCCGGGAAGGTGTCCGTTGAGACGCCCGCCCCGTTTGAGAGGGATGACGTCTTGCAACTGCCCATACTTCGGACGCTGGCCATGGTGGCGGTAGGGAACGCTGCGTTGCGGGGGCGGGACGTCAGCGGCTTCTGGCCGAATGATCCGATGTTTCGTTTCACCGCCTCGCTCGACTTTATGACGCCGCGCGAGAACGGAAACTTGGCGCGCGCCGCGGCTGGGCCGCAGGAATGGTTCAGCAAATTGGCGCAACGGGGCTGCAACGGATTGCGGCTGCACTCGGCGCCGATGCGGGAGGATTCAAAGCTCGGGAAGATTCCGGAGCACGCGCTTGTCGGCATGGTCGGCGGCGGGCCGCGTTGGCTGATCGAGCCGGTCTATGGCGATCATTCGGAATTGTGGGAGGGGTTCGATCGCATCGGCGATAAGGACGCCGCCGATAAGAAAACCTGGCTCACGGCCTATGTGTTGATCGGCGAAGCGCAATCGGCGCCGAAGGTGGATGCTGATCTGCGCGGGGCGCGCTTGGATTTGCAGGCGGCGCTGGCGTCGATCGAGAAGGTGTCGCGGGCGATGCCGAATGCGCCGTTTGTGGATGCGTTCGTCGGCGCGCGCGCGGCGCTTGACGGCAAGGGTGGTGCGCCGCCGCCGGAGTTTGTGCGCTTTACGGCGATGAAGCCTGACGCGGTGCGCTTGCTGCAAGCGGCGGGCGGGGCGTGGGTGTTCGGCGCCATGGGCAGCTGGAACGATCTGGCGCCGGATGCCGCACTCAAGGCGCGCTATCAGCAGACGTCGAAAGATCTGTTCGCGGCGTTGCAGCGGGCGGTGCTGGTTGTCGGCAACTCGACTTACGGGCGCTGAGGATCGCGGCCGAGTTCGAGCAGCGCGTCCCACATTTCATCGGCAAAGCGAATGGTCATGACGCTGGCTTTCGCTTGCGTCTTCGCCGCCGACATTTCGACGAGCGCAGCGCCCAGATCTCCGTCGTCTGCGCCAGTGACCGCCCCGAGGACTCGCACACTGGCAAGCTCGAAGCGGTCAAGGGCGCTGGTGAGGGCCTGAGCGGCGTGGGGGATCGCCGTCATGTAGGAGACACTACACGCGTTGGTTTAAGCTCTCGTTCAGAAAGCTGGTGAATGCGTGAAAACCACGATCTCTAGGCGTGGATGTCGCGATCCTTGGTTTCCGGCCAGAACAAGAAGGTGATGACGATCGCGAGCGCGGTGACAATCGCTGGGAACCAGAGGCCCATATAAATAGAGCCGGTGGCTGTGTTGATGGCGAAGACGGTGGCCGGCAGGAGGCCACCGAACCAGCCGGTGCCAACGTGGTACGGGAAACTCATCGCGGTGTAGCGGATGCGCGTTGGGAAGAGTTCGACGAGCGCCGCGGCTTGCGGGCCGTAGAGTGCGCACGCAGCGACGATGAAGAGCGCCATCATCGCGATGACACCCCACTTCTCGGCGAACACGCGCATGATTTCCGCAAAGCTCCAGTTTTGCATCGGGCCAGGCGCGGCGGTGGGATAGCCGGCTTCGCCAAGCGCAGCGCGCAGGCGATCGGCGAAGGCGGTGCGAGTGGCGCGGATTTCGCTGGCGCTTTGGCCAACGGCGCTGACGCTTTCGATTTCGATGTTGTCGCCGATGACGACGCGGGCGGTTTGTCCGATGGGGGCGTTGACCGTGGTGTAGGACACGCCGGCGTTTGAGAGCGCGCTCTTGGCGATGTCGCACGCGGTGGAGAATTGCTGCGCGCCGCCGGTGAGATCGAGCTGGAAGGTGCAATCGCTCGGATTGGCGTAAACGATGACGGGCGTTGTCTCGGAGGCCTCGGCGAGCGCCGGATTGCCGGCGCGGGTGATGTAGTGGAAGCCGGGGAAGTAGAGCGCCAGCATCAGCACCATGCCGAACAGCATCACCGGTTTGCGGCCGATGGAGTCGGAGAGGCGGGCGAAGAAAATGTAGAGCGGCGCCGAGATCAGCACGACCGTGATCATGATGAGGTTCACGGTCTGGCTGTCGATCTTGAGGATACGCTCCAGGAAAAACTGCGAATAGAAGTGCGCGGTGTACCAGACGACGCCTTGCGCCATCATCACGCCGAAGAGGGCGATGATGACGATCTTCAGATTGCGCCATTCGCCGAAGCTTTCAGCGTAAGCGCGTTTTGAAACTTGGCCTTCTTCCTTGAGCTTCTGGAACGCTGGGCTTTCGTGCAGCTGCATGCGGATCCAGACGGAAACGCCAAGCAGGCAAAGCGAAAGCAGGAACGGAATCCGCCAACCCCATTCGCGGAAGGTTTCTTCGCCGAGATAGGCGCGGGTGCCGAGCACAACGGCGAGCGCACCGATGAGGCCCATGGAGGCGGTGGCTTGAATCCAGCCGGTCGCCGCGCCGCGGCGGTTGGCGGGCGCGTGTTCGGCGACATAGATCGCCGCGCCGCCATATTCGCCGCCAAGCGCGAAGCCCTGCAGCACGCGCATAGTGACAAGGAGAATGGGGGCCCAGATGCCGACGGTTTCGGCGGTGGGTAAGAGGCCGATGGCGAATGTGGAAAAGCCCATGATCAGGATGGTGATCAGGAAGGCGCCCTTGCGGCCGGTGGAGTCGCCGATCTTGCCGAAGACCAGCGCGCCAATCGGGCGGACAATGAAACCGACGGCGAAGGTGAGCAGCGTGAAGACGAATGCTTGTGCGTCAGGCAGGCCGGCGAAGAAATGCGGGGCCATCACCGAGGCGAGCGCGCCGTAGATAAAGAAGTCGTACCATTCGAACACGGTTCCGGCGGCGGAAGCGGCCACGACTTGGCGCATTTTCGCGGGCGAGACGTCCGGGCTGATAGGCGCTGGCGCGCTTGTGTCGGTCATCGCTGTTTTCCCCCCGCCTCAATCGGCGCTTTTGTCGCTGATGCGCCGACCCCGGGGCCGGTTGTCAAGCCGGAACGCACCGTGTTACTCCGCGCGCGCGTCAGAGACACCGCGCGAACGCATCGCTGCGGTCTTTGGCGTTTGGGATTTTCCCCAAGCGGCGCAATCGAGGCCAGCAGGCGTCCAGTTGGATTGCCGGCGGCGGAAGCAGCGAGACAGACGTGGCAGAGACCTTCGATGGCGAGGCTTCCGAAGCGGCGGCGCGCTATGCCCAAGCCGTTTTCGATTTGGCTAAGGAAGCCAAGCAGTTAGAGGTGGTAGAGCAGGATTTCGCGAAGTTCGGCGCGGCCTGGAAGGAAAGCGCTGAGCTGCGCGATGCGGCGCGCTCGCCGTTGGTCGACCCGCAGGAAAAGGCCGCCGCGCTGACCGCCGTCGCCGCCAAGCTCGGCGTCTCGGAATTGGGCCGCAAGGCCATTGGCGTCGTCGCCCAAAATCGCCGCGCGGCGGAGCTGCCGGCGATCGCGTCGGCCTATCGCGCGCTGGTCGCCCGTGACCGCGGCGCCCGCCAAGTTGAGATCATCTCCGCCCGGCCGCTGGCCGAGGCTGAGAAGTCCGCCATCGTCGACTCCCTGAGCAAGCAGCTCGGGGCCAAGATCGAGGCCGAAACCAGTGTCGATGAGAGCCTGATCGGCGGGTTCGTCGCCCGCGTCGGTTCCCGCCAATTCGATGCTTCCGTCAAAGCTAAGCTGGACGCTCTGCGCCTGGCTCTGAAATCCGCCTGAAGGGGTAAGTAATGGACGTCCGCGCCGCTGAAATCTCTGCAATCCTGAAAGAGCAGATCAAGGGCTTTGGCTCGGAAGCCAAAGTTTCCGAGATCGGCCGCGTGCTCTCCGTCGGCGACGGTATCGCCCGCGTTTACGGCCTCGAGAACGTGCAGGCCGGTGAAATGGTCGAGTTCCCGGGCGGCGTGAAGGGCATGGCCCTCAACCTCGAGCGCGACAACGTCGGCGTCGTTATCTTCGGCGAAGACCGCGGCTTGAAGGAAGGCGACACCGTTAAGCGCCTCGGCGAGATCGTTGACGTGCCGGTCGGCAAGGGCCTGCTCGGCCGCGTCGTTGACGCACTCGGCAACCCGATCGACGGCAAGGGCCCGATCAAAGCCGACAAGCGCGCCACCGTGGACGTGAAAGCGCCGGGTATCATTCCGCGTAAATCGGTGCACGAGCCGATGCAGACCGGCATCAAGGCGATTGACGCGCTGATCCCGATCGGCCGCGGCCAGCGCGAGCTGATCATCGGCGACCGCCAAACCGGCAAGACCGCCGTGGCGCTCGACACCATCCTCTATCAACGTGAAGCGCACGATCGCAACGCGCCGGAGAGCGAGAAGCTCTACTGCGTGTACGTCGTCGTCGGCCAAAAGCGCTCGACGGTCGCGCAACTCGTCAAGACGCTCGAAGATAAGGGCGCGCTTGGCTACTCGATCATCGTCGCCGCGACGGCTTCGGATCCGGCGCCGCTGCAATATCTCGCGCCGATGGCCGGCTGCGCGATGGGCGAATATTTCCGCGACAACGGCATGCACGCGCTCATTATCTATGATGACTTGTCGAAGCAGGCCGTCGCGTATCGCCAAATGTCGCTGCTGCTGCGCCGCCCGCCGGGCCGCGAAGCGTATCCGGGCGACGTTTTCTATCTGCACAGCCGCTTGCTCGAGCGCGCGGCCAAGCTGAACGATGAAAACAAAGCTGGTTCGCTGACGGCGCTGCCGATTATCGAAACGCAAGCCAACGACGTTTCGGCCTACATCCCGACCAACGTGATTTCGATCACCGACGGCCAGATCTTCTTGGAAACCGATCTCTTCTTCCAAGGCATCCGCCCGGCGTTGAACGTCGGTCTCTCGGTGTCGCGCGTCGGCGGCGCCGCGCAGGTGAAGGCGATGAAGCAGGTCGCCGGTCCGCTGAAGGGTGAACTGGCGCAGTACCGCGAAATGGCGGCGTTCGCGAAATTCGGTTCGGACCTCGACTCCGCCACGCAGCGCCTGCTGAACCGCGGCGCGCGCCTGACGGAATTGCTGAAGCAACCGCAATTCTCGCCGGTGCCGGTCGAAGAGCAGATCGTGCTGATCTATGCCGGCACGCGCGGCTATCTCGATAAGGTCGCTGTCGCTGACATCGGCCGCTACGAGAGCGAACTCACCTCATGGCTGCGCGCCAAGAAGGCCGACTTGCTCACCTCGATCAAGGGCAAGAAGGACATCTCGAAGGACGGCATCGAAGCCAACATCAAAGCCGCTCTCGACGAGTTCGGCGCGACGTTCGCCTAAGGAAATCGCATGCCGAGCTTAAAAGAGTTCCGCGTCCGCATCGCCAGCGTGAAATCCACGCAGAAGATCACCAAGGCGATGCAGATGGTGGCGGCCGCGAAGCTGAAGCGGGCGCAAGGCCAAGCCGAAGCGGCGCGGCCTTATGCGCAGCGCATGGCGCGCGTGATCGCCAATCTGGCGGCGGCGGTGTCGGGCGATAGCGCGCCGTTGCTGCTGCGCGGCACCGGAAAAGAGCAAGTGCATCTGCTCGTTGTGATGACGAGCGAGCGCGGGCTGTGCGGCGGCTTCAATACGCAGATCGTCCGCGCCGCGCGCGAGAAGATCAACGAGCTGATCCGCGCCGGCAAAACCGTGAAGATCCTCGCGGTCGGCAAGAAGGGCCGCGATCAGCTGAAGCGCGATCACGCTGACAAGATTGTGCGCTTCATCGATCTCTCCAGCTTCCGCAACATCAATGCCGATGCGTCGGGCGTGGTGCGTGAAGCGGTGCTGGAAATGTTCGCGGCTGGCGAGTTCGACGTCGCGACTTTGTTCTTCTCGCAATTCAAATCGGTGATCAGTCAGGTGCCGACGGCGCTGCAGCTGATCCCGGCGCGCGCGCCGGCCGGCGTGACGCCCCCCGATCTGAAGGGCGCGGTGTATGAGTATGAGCCGAACGAGGAGGAAATCCTCGAGGCGCTGCTGCCGCTCTATCTCAATGGCCAAATCCTGCAGGCGCTGCTCGAAAACCAAGCCGGTTTCTATGGCGCGCAGATGAGCGCCATGGACAACGCCACGCGCAACGCCGGCGATCTGATCAAGAAGCTGACCACCCGCTACAACCGTCAGCGCCAAGCCAACATCACCAAGGAGCTGATCGAGATCATCTCCGGCGCTGAAGCTCTGTAAGGACGAACGCCATGGCAGACGCACTCTACAAGACCAAAGCCATTTCCCAAGGCGGCCGCGCCGGCGGCAAGGTCGCGCTGGCGGAAGGCGGGCTCTATTTTCACATGGAGCATTCCAAGGGCCTTGGCGGCTCGGGCGAGGGTTCGAACCCGGAGCAGCTGTTCGCGCTTGGCTGGGCCAATTGCTTCAACTCGGCTGTCGCGTTCGTCGCCGGCCAGAAGAAGGTCGATGCGTCGAAGGCGATCGTGACCTGCGAAGTTGGCATTGGCCGCACTGAAGGCGGCTTGGGATTGTCTTCGAAGATTACGCTGGCGATCCCGGGCATGGATCGCGCGCAGGTGCAGGAGCTGCTCGATGCGGCGCACCAGGTTTGCCCGTATTCGAAGGCCACGCGGAACAACATTCCGGTTGAGCTGGTGGTGGAAGGCTAGTGAAGCGCGCGGCGCGCATCGCCCTGATCATCGCCCCGTTTTTGGCGGTGGCGGCGGGCGTGATCGCAGCGCGGTTGTGGAATTGAATTGCCGCCGAGGCGGCTCGAACGACTGACGAGGAAGAGTGAGATGAGCAAGTCCAAAGGCCGCGTGGCGCAGGTGATCGGCGCCGTTGTCGACGTTGAGTTCGATGGTCCGTTGCCGGACATCTACAACGCGCTCGAGACCACCAATCGCGGCAACCGCCTGGTGCTCGAAGTGGCGACGCACCTTGGCGAAAGCAGTGTGCGCTGCATCGCCATGGATGCGACCGACGGCCTCGTGCGCGGTCAGGACGTGACCGACACGGGCGCGCCGATCTCGGTGCCGGTCGGTGAAGAAACGCTGGGCCGCATTCTCAACGTCATCGGCGAGCCGGTTGACGAAGCTGGCCCGGTGAAGGCGACGACGAAGCGCGCCATCCACCAACCGGCCCCGGACTTTGTCGATCAAAAGCCGGTCCCGGAAATGCTGGCCACCGGCATCAAGGTTGTCGATCTGCTCTGCCCGTACTCGAAGGGTGGTAAGATCGGTCTGTTCGGCGGCGCGGGCGTCGGCAAGACGGTTCTCATCCAAGAACTCATCAACAACATCGCCAAGGCCTACGGCGGCTATTCGGTGTTCGCCGGCGTCGGCGAGCGCACGCGCGAAGGCAACGACCTCTATCACGAGATGATCGAGTCGGGCGTGAACAAGGCCGGTGGCGGCCAAGGTTCGCGTTGCGCGCTGGTGTTCGGCCAGATGAACGAACCGCCGGGCGCGCGCGCTCGTGTCGCTCTCTCGGGTCTCACCATCGCCGAGCACTTCCGCGATCAGGGCAAGGACATTCTGTTCTTCGTCGACAACATCTTCCGCTTCACGCAAGCGGGTTCGGAAGTGTCGGCGTTGCTCGGCCGTATTCCTTCGGCGGTCGGTTATCAGCCGACGCTGGCGACCGAAATGGGCGCCATGCAAGAGCGCATCACCTCAACCACCAAGGGCTCGATCACCTCGGTGCAAGCCATCTACGTTCCGGCCGACGACTTGACCGACCCGGCGCCGGCCACCTCGTTCGCGCACTTGGACGCGACGACGGTGCTTTCGCGCGCGATCTCGGAAAAGGGCATTTATCCGGCGGTCGACCCGCTCGATTCCACGTCGCGTATTTTGGATCCGAATGTTGTCGGCCAAGAGCACTACGACGTCGCGCGCCGCGTTCAGGAGACGCTGCAGCGCTACAAGTCGCTGCAGGACATCATCGCCATTCTTGGCATGGACGAGCTTTCGGAAGAAGACAAACTGGTCGTCGCGCGTGCGCGTAAGATCGAGCGCTTCCTCTCGCAGCCGTTCCACGTCGCTGAAGCGTTCACCAACACGCCCGGCGTGCTCTGCGATATCAAGGACACCATCCGCGGCTTCAAAGGCCTCGTCGACGGTGACTACGACCACCTGCCGGAGCCGGCGTTCTACATGGTCGGCACCATTGAAGACGCGATCGCCAAGGCGCAGCGCCTCGCGGCTGAGGCGGCCTAATGGCCGCCGCCCTCACGCACAGCGAACTGGCAGCGAAGCTCGTCGTCGAGGGCTCGTTGGCGTTCATTGCCGGCAATGTGCAGGGCAAGATGCCGATCGAACCGATCACGCTCAGCGAGCTTGAGCGGGCCGACATCAAGCTGCAGCAGGGCGGCACGACACTGTTCTATCCGCTGCCGCCGACGGGTGTGTTCTTGGACATGCACGGCGCGCAGGCTGTGGTGTGGTTCACCGAGGCGGACTACACGCGCGGCCTGCAAACGCTGGAAGCGGCGATGAAGGCCGCGTTCCCGCGGGTGAAGCAGCTGAAGGATGAAGCCAGCCCGTCTGAGAAGGACGTGCGGGTGCGCAGCTTCGAAGTCGATTTCGGCAACAAGCGCCTGGCGCTGGTGAATGCCGAGTACGGCGGCTCACGCGCCGAGAAGAAGCGCTTCATCGTGCGTGTCATCGCGCAAGTGCGGAAGGGCTGAGCCAATGGCGAAGATCAAGCACAGCGAACTCGCTTCGATGCTCGTCATTGACGGCAGCTTGCGCGTGCTGAAGGGCGAGCAGCTGAGCGGGCAAGTTCCGGTGAAGCCGGAAGTGCTGTCGGATCGCGAAGCACAGGATATCGGCCTGCCGCCGGGCGGCACGGTGCTGTGCTATCCGCTGGGCGAGAAGCCGGTGTTCTTCGATATGGCCGGCTCACGGATGGTGGTCTGGTACAGTGGCGCCGATGCTGACCGCGCCGTCGCGCATCTCGATGCCGAGCTGAAGCGCGCCTATCCGGGCGGCGTGAAACAGGTTGTCGATGCGGAGCATCCGCAGGAAAGCGAACTGCGCGTTCGCGCGTACGATGTGAAACTTGCCGAAGGCCTGATGGCGACGATTGAAGTCAGCTATTCGAAGCCGGGCGCGCATACGCCGAAGTTTTCGGCGCTGATCGTCGGCATGGCGATCAAGAACTGAGGATTGGAATGGCCGAGAAGCTCACTTTCGCTTTGGTCTCGCCTGAACGCGAACTGTTCAACGGCGAAGTCGATCATGTCGTGGTGCCGGGCGTCGAAGGCGATTTCGGCGTGCTGCCGAACCATGCGCCGTTGATGAGCGTGATCAAGCCGGGCGCGCTGAAGGTCATCAATGACGGCGCCGAGCGGCGCATCTTCGTGAATGGCGGCTTCGCCGATGTGACGCCGGAAGGCCTCACGGTGCTGGCCGAAGAAGCTGTCGATCTGGCCGACATCGAGCCGGCGCAGCTTGAGCAAGATCTGAAGAACGCCAGCGAAGATCTGCGCGACGCCAATAGCGATTCCAAGCGCGACGCGGCGCAGCGGACGCTGGCGCGTCTTGAAGGCATCAAGGCGGCGATCGCGGGCTAAGCCTGCACGATAAAGCCTGAGTTCCTGTTGGTTGAAGGTGTTGCGTTCGGCGGCGGACGCTGAGCACTATCGTGCTCATGCCGCACCCAGATCTGTGGCCCGCTTTGATTGCTGTGATCGCCGGCTTTGCGCTGGTGATTTGGGGCTGCGTGCTGTTGTTCAAACGCTGGCAGCGGCTTTCGTCGCGCGTGCGATGGGGCGCAGTTGCGGTTTTGGCCCTGCTTGAGCTTCTCGTGTGGCTCAGCGTCTATGCCTGCTTCATCGAGCCGAACCGGCTGGTGGTGCGGCGGGTTGAGATTGTCAGCGAAGATTGGAGCGGTGCGCCGCTCACGATTGCGGCGTTGAGCGATACGCATGTTGGCGGCTCGCATGTGGACGCGGCGCGCGTAGAGCGCATTGTGCGGCGTGTGAATGCGTTGCGGCCTGAATTGGTCGTGCTGCTTGGCGATTATGTTGACGGCCACGCGCCGGAGGCGGAGCGCACGCCAGCGGACAATCAGGAAGTGCTCGGCGGCATCGCTACGTTCGCGGGCTTGCGGCCGCGTTACGGCACGGTCGCGGTCATTGGCAACCACGACAGTTGGTTCGGCCGCTCCAGCGTGACCGAGGCGTTGCAGAATGCTGGCGTCAACGCGCTGTGGAATCGCCACGTTGTCATTCGCCGGAGCGGCGGGCCGATTGTGGTTGCGGGCATCGCCGATGCATGGACGGGCGAACCGGATTTCGCCGCGGCGCTCGATGGCGCGCCAGCGGATGCGGATACGATCGTGCTCAGCCACTCGCCCGATCCATTTGCGCAAATGCCGGATGGGCCGGCTTTGATGTTGGCGGCTCACAGCCATTGCGGGCAGGTCAGCGTGCCGTTCCTTGGCCGACCGGTGCTGCCAATCGAGAACAAGCGCTATGCGTGCCATCTTGTCGAAGAGAATGGACGGCGGATGTATGTGACGGGCGGCATCGGCACGAGCATCGTTCCGGCGCGCTTTCTCAATCCGCCGGAGATTGTGCTGATCACCGTGCGCGGCGTTGCGCGATGAGCCGGCACGATCGCTTCTTGGTGTTTGTTCTGACGGCGCCCGCGGCTTTGACGGCGGCAGTGCTGGGTTTGCTCTACGGCGCAACTTGGCTGGCGGGGTCTCCGCCGCGGTTGAGCGATTTGGTCCCGTTGGGGGTTTATGTGTTCGGCGCCGCGCAGATCGCGTTGGTGATTTGGTATCTGCGGATCAGGAATGAGCTCTAGGCGCCGGCGCTTTCGCCCCAGCTGAACAGCGACAGCTGCTTCTTCTTACGCGCGGGCTTGGTGGTGATACCGCGCGCTGCGAGCCATTGCAGCGTCAGCTTGGCGACTTCCGGCGCTTCCGGTTCACCGACGAGCCAATGGCTCATCTCTGGAAATTCGTGGAAGTGCGCTTGCTCGCCCGGGAAGCGCGCAACGATGCGGCGCACGGTGCTTGAAGGGTTGACGCGGTCCTTGCCGCCGGCGAGCGCCAGCACTGGCGCGCTGATGCGATAGACCGGCGCCTGGCTCGCCATCGAATGATCACCCCACCATTGCACCGCTTCGCGGATGGCGCGGCCGCTCTCCGGAACGAAGCGCGCGAAGGCGCGGCGCGCATCTTCACGCTCCAAACGATCGAGTGTGGTGTTGCGGGCGACACGATAATCCGGCGGCACCGGCCGGCGCCAATAATCGCCGAGCAAAGTGAGGCCGAATTGATGGCCGTGTTCGTCGAGCGTCGTCGGCGGCACGCCCCATGGCGCGCTCGGCGCCAGCAACACAAGACCGGCGACCGGCACATGCATAGCGACCATTTGCGATACGAGGCCGCCAAGCGAATGGCCGATGAGAACCGGCGGCGCGCGCAGCGTGCGCACATAATGTGCGATGGCTTTGGCGTATTCCTTCAGGCCCGACTGCGCGAGTTGTTCGAGATCGGCGCCGCGCTCGTGATGCGGCAGGTTCGGCGCGTGCGTTTCAAAGCCGGCGGCTTCGAACGGTTCGCGGAACGCGTCGAACGCCCAGCCGCCGCAGAACGCGCCGTGCACGAACACCACCGGTGTCGCCGGCGGCTTCATGCGCGCGCTGCCTTGTGCAGGCGAAAGATCACTTGGCTTCCCCACCACTGAATTTCTTAAACCGCCGCACGACTTCTTCATAGGTCGGGCGCTTGAACGGGATCACAAGGCCCGGTGCGGTGTCGAGTGCGGCCCAGCGCCAATCGCTGAACTCGGGCGTATGTGTATCGAGTCTAATGTCGGCGTCACGGCCTTTGAACCGTAAGGCGAACCACTTCTGCCGTTGCCCCAAATAACGCCCGCGCGGCTTCATTTTCGTACGCACGTCGATGGGGAATTCGTAATAAAGCCAGTCTGGCGTCTCTTCGAGCAACTGAACGTGCTCTGCCCTTACGCCAATCTCTTCTTCAAGTTCGCGGATGGCGGCGTCGTAAGGTTTCTCGCCGCGATCAACGCCGCCTTGTGGCATCTGCCATTGATAGGGGCCTTCGGTTGCAACGCGCTTGCCGAGAAAGACGAGACCGTTGCTATGAAACAGGGCAAGGCCGACGTTCGCGCGATAGAGTTTTGGATCTGGCGAAACGCTCATCTGCGCGCGGCGCGCGCGTTAAGCACGGCCGATGCTGGCGCGAGCTGATACCCGCGGCTTTCAATGTCACGCGCCCAACGGCCAACCTGCTCCATGGTGACAGGATAGGCAAAGCCGGCGCCGATGGCGCTCTGATTTTGCAGCGCGAGCGCTTCGAGATTCAGCAATTGATCGTCGATCGCGTCGGCTTCGCGGCGCGCATCGATGATGCGGTCAGCGGCGGTGATCGGCAATTGCGCGCGTTGCGCTTCGACGCTGAGCGCTGTGCGTTGGCCGATTCCGGACGAGACGAACACGAGGCCGCGGCGACGCAGCGCCTGCACGACTGGCTGCGAAGCTTGCGCTGACGTTGCAAAGCGCGCGCCTTGGTAATTGGTGACGCCGAAATAGCCCGAGCCGCGTGAGAGCAATTGCTCGAGGCGGCTGACGTTTTGTTGCGCGTTGCCGGAGGCGAGGAGCGTTTGCGGGCCGGTGTCGTCCGCGTCGGGGTCGAAAGGCTCCATCGGCAGTTCGAGCATGACTTCGTGGCCATGCGCGCGGGCGCGATCGATCCAGCTTTGCAGGTTCTGCGCGTACGGCACGAACGAGAGCGTCACTTCCGGCGGCAGCTCTTCGATGGCTTGCGTGGTGGCGCGGGCGTTGAAACCGAGGCCGCCGATGACGATGGCGATCATTGGCCGGTTCTGCTGCGGCGTGAACGGGCGTGCGTAAGCTTGCGCCGGCGTGCGGCCGTTGGCGCCGATGATCGGCAGCGGGCCGTTAGGACCGTTCTCCGTCAGCCCAGCAAGCGGCGCGCGCGGCAGCGGCGTGACGCGTGGCCGGTTCGCTTCCGGTGCTTCGACAACAGCGACACGCAATTCGCCGCTGGCGTCGACTTCGCCGATCTCGCCGGTGAATTCCGGCAATTCATCGAGGCCGAAGCTTTGATATTCGCCGCCGTCTTCGGCGGCGTCGGAGAAGGAAATTGTCGGTGCGTCAGCGGCGGCGTTATCGGGCGCCAGCGAGAGGATGCGGCGCGGGCCGGCGGCTTCAGGATCGCCAAAGACTTGGATGACGCCGAACGCGCCGAGCGCGAGCACGCCCGCCGCGGCAAGAGCCGCCAGCCGGTGGTTGATTTGCAGGCCTCGTTTCAGCGGCGATCTCGACGCTGTAGCGGGCCTGCGAACCGTCGCTTTGGCGCTGGTTTTCGGGCGAATCATTGCCGCGGAAGATCAACGAATTCGCGCGGCCCGTCACTAGCTTGACGGACCGCGCTGTAGTCGTTGCTGCTTCGATATGTTAGCCGGCGCGTTGGCGCAGACGTTCCGCAACCGTGCCTTGGCGAAGCAGATCGAGCGCGCGGCTCATCTGGTAATCTTCTTCCATGTCCCAGTTTTCCGGCGGTTGATCTTCCGGAACGTGGGCGGCGCGGCGCTGGGCGCCGGAGTCGTTGTCGAGCGCGTTCGGCAGATCGGCTTCGCTGACGCCGAGGCGCTGCAAGCGGGCGACGTCTTCGGCGCTGACGCGGCGCGAGGCGATCTCGATGTCCGGCGTGATGCCCGCGCCTTGGATCGAGCGGCCAGCCGGCGTGTAGTAGCGCGCGGTGGTGAGCCGGAGCGCGCCGTCACGGCCGCCTTGCAGCGGGATCACGGTTTGCACCGAGCCCTTGCCGAACGAGTCGACGCCGACGACCAGCGCGCGGTTGCGATCCTGCAGCGCGCCAGCGACGATTTCAGCCGCCGAAGCCGAAGCGCCGTTGATCAGCACGATAACCGGCACGCCGGCGAGATCGTCGCCGCGGCGAGCGTTGTAGCGTTGCACGTCTTCCGGTTGGCGGCCGCGGGTGGAGACCACTTCGCCGCCGTCAAGGAAAGCGTCCGAAACTTCGATGGCTTGGTCGAGCAGGCCGCCCGGATTGTTGCGCAGATCGACGACGACGCCGCGCAGGCGCCCGCCAGTGTCGCGGCGCACGGTGCGGATCGCGTCCTGCAGCATCGAGCCGGTGCGCTCGTTGAACGTGGAGATGCGGATGACCCCGATGTCGCCTTCGACGCGGGCGGTGACGGCGCGCACGTTGATGATCTCGCGGCGCAGCGTGACGTCGAACGGGTCCGTGCCTTCGCGGGCGACGGTGACGGTGATCTCGCTGCCGGCTTCGCCGCGCATGCGGCGGACGGCTTCGTTCAGCGTCAGGCCGACAATGCTTTCGCCGTTGATGGCGGTGAGATAGTCGCCGGCTTGGATGCCGGCGCGAGCGGCGGGCGTGCCGTCGATCGGCGAGACGACGCGCACGACGCCGTCTTCGCTGGTGACTTCGATGCCAAGCCCGCCGTACTCGCCGCGGGTTTGGGTTTGCATGTCGCGATACTCAGTCGCGTTCATGTAGGAGGAGTGCGGATCGAGCGAGGCGAGCATGCCTTGGATGGCCGCTTCCATAGCCTCTTCGTCGTTGATCTCGGTGACGTAGTCTTGCTCAACGCGCGCGAGCACGTCGGCGAACAGTTCGAGCTGGCGGTAGATGTCGCCGCGATTGCGATCTTCCGGAGCGGACCACGCGAGCGCGCCTACAAGTGCCGCCATCCCGGCGATTGGCGCCGCAACCCAAGCTAACCGCATCCTACGTACTCCCCAGGCGTATTACGCCCGAACAAGCGTTAACCAGCTCTAACGCTACTCGCGGCGGTTAACCCCCGCCCGTTTAGCCAGCGCCCCGGATCGACCGCGCGTCCATCCCTGCGCACTTCTACATACAATTCCGGCGCCGGCGTGTCAGAGGATGCCATTTCTGCGATCGGCTGTCCCGCGCGGACTGTATCTCCGACCCGGGCGGTTACAGATCCCAAGCCGGTAAGCACCAGAGCGTAACCACCATCGAAGTTCAGGATCAAGACTTGGCCGTAGCTGCGGAATGGGCCGGCATAGGTAATTTCACCTGCGGCGGGAGAAACCACCTGTGCGCCGGCGCGGGTGCGCAGAACCACCCCTTGTGAAGGCGAAGCACCGTCGGTGCGGGCGCCGAAGGCGCGGGTAATGCTGCCTTCGGTTGGGGCGAGCCAAGCGGCGGGGACGACTGAGGGTCCGCTGCTGGAACTTGAGCCGGCGCGGCGGCTGCTGGCGGAGGCGCGCTGGGTCAGTTCGCGCAGGTTGCGGGCCTCGGCGGCGAAGGTGCGGGCGCGGCGGTCGGCGGCGGCGGCGTCATTGGCCAATTGCGCTTGGGCGGCGCGGCGGCGGGCGGTCAGCGTGACGAGCTCGGCGCGCTCGGCGTCGATGGCGGCGTAGGCGTCGGCGAGGACGCGCTGCTCTTCCAGCACCGAGGTTTCGAGTTGGCGCGCCTGCGCCAGGGTTTGGGTGCTGTTGCGTTCGCGCTGAGCGAATGAGGGCGCGAGGGCGCGGGCGGCGATGCCGGCGCGCACGGCTTGCGGATCGGCGCGGCGTTCGGCGAAGGCGGCGTTGATGAGGGCGCGCTCCAGGCCGTCGCGGGCGCGGCTGCGATCCGATGAGGCGGTGACGATCTGGGCTTGCAGTTCAGCCAGGCGCTGCTCGGCGGCAGCGGCGGCGGTTTCGGCTTCCGAGCGACGGCGGCCGGATTCAACCAAGCGCGCATCGAGCGCTTGCACTTCGCGGCGGGCGGCCGAGGCTTCGCGGCGCAGACGTTCGGCGCGCTGCGTTTCGGTGCGGCGGTCGCGTTCAGCTTGTGTGGCGGTGCGCCGTGTTTGTGCGTCAGCAGCGCTTGTCAGAAAGAGCGCTAAGGCCCCAGCCGCGCATGCGACGAGGGCGCGGACGCGTTTTGCGTCTCGAGCCATGAACCATACCCATATCGCCCGAGAACTTCAGTCCCGGTGATAAGGAGTACCGCACAATATCGTCACAGCTCGGTAAATCTGCTCGCTAATCATCACTCTAACGAGGCGATGCGGCCATGTTTGACGGCCAAAAGCCAGCTTTTCGTCAGCGTTATCCTTAATGCTTTGCGAAGCGCCGTCGGCGCCGCCGATCCAGAAGGTGGCGCATGGAACACCGTCATCGCGCCAGCGCGCGAGCTTTTCAGCAAGCTGCCGTGAGCTCCATTCGGCGCCGCGCTCGTCGAGCAGGATGCGGCGGGCGTCATCGGGTGTGGCGCGGAAGAGCGCGCTGGCTTCGGCGCGTTGATCGCCTTGCGGCTTGCCCTCAACTTCGGTGAGATCGACGGCTTTGAAGCCGATCTGTTTGCCGGCCACGGCGGCGCGCTGAATGTAGTCAGCGCTCAGCGCAGCTTCCGGCCCATCGCGCAGACGGCCCACGACTGCGATCTGAATACGCAAAGCTTAGCTCGGCAGCGGCGTCGTGTGATTGCCGGCCCAGATCTTTTCGATGTTGTAGAAGGCGCGCACTTCCGGGCGGAAGAGATGCACGACCACGTCGCCGGCGTCGACGAGCACCCAATCGGCTTGCGGCAGACCTTCAACGCGCACGTCTTTGACGCCCGCGTCTTTCAGCTTGCGCATGACGTGGTCGGCGAGCGCGCCGACGTGGCGCGCCGAGCGGCCAGAGGCCACAACCAGCATGTCCGCGAATGAAGATTTGCCGCGGATGTCGATCGAGACGATCTCCTCGGCTTTGTCGTCCTCAAGCGATGTCAGCACGACTTGCGTCGCCGCTTCGACATCGATCCCCGGCGCTGGCCGGTTCGGATCACGCTCGGACTTTCCGGCTTCAGGCGCGGCCGGCTCGCGTTTCATTTCAGGCGACAGGCTCAAGTTCCTTCTTTGGCCCCGAAGGGTCAACGCTATCACTTCCGCCGGGGTTTCGCCAATCGGGCGCCCCTGGCCTTGCGCAGAGCCGTGGAAGATTGGGGATTGTGGCGCGCATTCAAGTGCGTCCAGCCTTTTGGGGCGGCCAGGCGGTGCGCCGGGGAGGCGCCGGGCCGGGCGATAATGACGACGGGGACGGCGGCGGCGACCTCGCGCCAATTTCGCCATTTGCGGAAGTTGGCGAGATTGTCCGCACCCATGATCAAGGTGAACGCGACGCCCGGGTAGAGCTGTTTGAGCTTGCGGATGGTTTGGTAGGTGAAGGCGCAGCCGAGGCGTTCTTCGAGATCGGTCACCACCATTTGCGCGCCGTGCGCCTGCTCTTGCGCCGATTTGAGCCGCGCGGCGAACGGGCTCGACTTTGGCTTCAGCGGATTTTGCGGCGAGACCAGCCACCACACGCGATCGAGTCCAAGCCGCGTGAGCGCGGTTTCGGCGACATGAGCGTGGCCGTCATGGGCGGGATCAAAGCTGCCGCCGAACAGACCGATGCGCATGCCCGGATAAGCCAGGGGGAGATTTCTCCTCATACGGGACGTGGCGCGCTCATGTCGGTCTATATAGCGGCGATGAGGCGGGCCGTCACACGCCGCCACTTCATCTGCTTGCCCGCCATCAGCGCCTCACCTAGGTGGTGAGGATGCTTGCCGACCTGCTCCGCCGCCTTGCCGGCCGCCCCGAGAATGACAGTTTGCTGCCGCCTGCCGATCAGCGCACAGCGGTGGCGGCGTTGTTGGTGATCGCCGCACATGCGGATCACAATTACGCGGACGTCGAGCGCGCGCAGATCGATCGGGTGTTGGCGGATCGCTACGCGCTTGATCCGGAGGCGGCGGCGAAACTGCGCGCCGAGGGCGAAGCTGCCGAAGACGCTTCGGTGGATCTCTATCGGTTCACGTCGCTGATCAAAGCGGGGATTCCGTACGAGGAGCGCGCTTCGGTGATTGAAGCGATGTGGCGCGTTGTGCTGGCGGATGCTGAGCGCGATCAGCATGAAGAGACGCTGATGCGCCGCGTGACTGATCTTCTAGGACTTGACCCGCGCGATAGCGTCGATGCGCGGCGCCGGGCGCAGGCTTCGCTCTAGGGCGTCCAATCGCTTTCAGGCGCGGCGTCCTGTGCTTCCTCGACACGGCGTTCGCGCAGCATGGCGGCGATCTCGTTGACCAGATCGCGCACGCCGGCGCCTGAAACGCCGGAGACGAGGCGCACGTCTTTGCCGATGGCGGCGCTGAGCGCTTCGCGTTTTTCTTCCGCCTCTTCGGCAGTCATCGCGTCGATCTTGTTGAGCGCGACGATCTCCGGCTTTTCATCGAGCTCAGCGCCGTAGGCCTCGATTTCATGGCGCACGGTGGTGTAGGATTCGACAGGATCGTCGGCGGTGGCGTCGATCAGGTGAACGAGCGCAACGCAGCGCTCGACGTGACCGAGGAAGCGGGTGCCGAGGCCGGTGCCTTCGGCGGCGCCTTCGATAAGACCGGGAAGGTCCGCCATCACGAAGCGCTCGCCTTCGCCGATGCTGACGACGCCGAGATGCGGATGGAGAGTCGTGAACGGATAATCGGCGACTTTCGGCGTGGCGCTCGAAACAGCGCGCAGGAAGGTTGACTTGCCGGCGTTCGGTAAGCCGACGAGGCCGGCGTCGGCGATCAGCTTTAGGCGCAGCCACAATGTGCGCTCTTCGCCTTCGAGGCCGGGATTGGCGTGACGCGGCGCCTGGTTCACCGACGATTTGAAATACGCGTTGCCGAAGCCGCCATTGCCACCGCGCGCGATCAGAATGCGCATACCGGGCTTATCGAGATCGGCGATCAAGGTTTCTTTGTCTTCTTCCAGCACCTGCGTGCCGGTCGGCACTTTTAGCGTGATGCTTTCGCCGTCGGCGCCGTGGCGGTTTTGGCCCATGCCGTGGCCGCCGGTCGAGGCTTTGAAGTGTTGCTGGTAGCGATAGTCGATCAGCGTATTGAGGCCGTCGGCGCTCTCGATCCAGACATCGCCGCCCTTGCCGCCGTCACCGCCATCGGGGCCCCCGAACGGGATAAACTTCTCGCGTCGGAAGGAAACCGCGCCGGCGCCGCCATTGCCGGAACGCACGTAGATTTTGGTCTGATCGAGGAATTTCATCGGGAGGCAGGAGGCAAATGGGCAATGGGCAAGAGGAATGGCCGCCCAATTGCCTACTGCCTATTGCCTACCGCCTCGCAACTCAATCGCTTTCCCGCCGCCAACGCAGTGAAACACGTTGATCGCCGTTGCCGAGGAAGCTGGTGATCAGCACGAGGCGCGGGCGAATGGTGTATTCGACGCGGGTTTGCGCTTGGCCGAGCCCGGTGCGTGCGACTTCGACGTACACATCGCGCGTCAGATAGACACCGCCGGCGACGAGGAAGCCGCCATTCTCATCTTGGCGCACATTGAAGCGATCGAGGCCGGCGGCGGCGCGGGCGGCGTCGACCAGATCGAGCGAGGCTTGGCCGGAAAGCGCTGCAAGGCTGGCGGCAAGCTGCGCCGCTTCCAGCGCCGAGAGATCTTCGACGGATCGGCCGAACAGCACCTGCGGAAGGATTTCATCTTCGGGCAGGCCGGGGTTTGAGGTGAAGCTAATTTCCGGTTCGCGCGCCGTGCCGGTGAGGTTGAGGTAGGCGGTGAGATCGGCGGTGTCGCGCGTGGCGGTGAGGTTGATCTGCGCGTCGAGCGGATCGCCGTCGAAGGCGATGGTGGCGTTGTCGATCTCGAACGGCTGACCGGAGAGTGAAAGCGTGCCGCGCACCGCGCGCGCGGTGCCGAACAGGCGCGGGTTACGCGCCGTGCCGGCGAGCTGCAGGTTGAGCGACCATTCGGCGTCGATGCCGCGGCCACGGGTGAACACGCGGCCCGGCGCGCGAATGCTCACGTCGAGCGTGGTGCGGCTGTCGCGCACCGGCGCGGCTTGTTCTTCGATTTCATCGTCAAAGCCGGGGCGATTGATTTCGATGACGTCGATGGTCGGGATGCCGGCTTCCGGATTGCTGGCGATGTCGACCTCAGCTTCGATGGTGTTGAGCTCGCCGGTGAGGTTCGATTGCAGCCCCTGCCAGCTCAGCGAGAGTTCGCCATTGGCGCGGGCGCGAGCGTCGGGGCGATCGGCGATGAGCATGTCGCGAACGGTGACGGCGATGCTGCCTTCATTGACGTTGGCGCTGCCGCCGGTGGCGGTGAGGCGCCCGCCGCGCGGGCCGGCGGCGGAGAAGTTCTCGATGGTGACGCCGCGCTGATCGAGGGCGACGCGGGCGTTGAGATCAACTAGGCGCACGCCTGTGAGCTTGTCTTCAAAGCGGCCGCCGACGATTTCGAAGAAGCCGTCGCCAGCGAGATAGCCGGCGCCGAATTGGATCTCGCCTTCGCCGTTGAGTTGGCCGCTGAGCTGTTGGTCTTGCACGCGGGTCGCGGCCCAGAGTGAGTCCGCTGGTCCGCGCACCGACCAAGTGGCGCGGCCACGGCGTTCGCGTGCGAGCGCGATGCGAATGGGTTCGGCGCTGGTGTCGACCGGCGCATCTGCTTCGAAGCGGGCGACGAGGCCGTCGGTGGAGGTGGCGTCGACAGTGGCGCGCAGGCGATTGGGATCGAGATCGCCGACGATGCGCATGTTGAGGCGGCCGCGTTGACGCCCGGCGAAGCGTGCGTCGGTGAGCGTGAGGTCGGCATCGCCGCTGAGGCCGCCGCCGTTGTTGGCGAGAGCGATACGGCCATCGATGCGGCCCTCGGCGCGCTCACCCCAAATCGCGGCGAGCGGCGTTAGCGGCGCATCGTCGATTTCGGCGCTGCCGTTGAGCGCGCGGCCACGCTCTTCCCAATTGGCGCGTACGATGCCGTCGGCGAGCGCGACGTCTAGCGTCGCGGTGACGGTGTTGTTCTGAAGGCGCGCGGTGATGGGCGCGCGGGTGAAGATTGGCGCTTCGGCAAGTTCGCCGCGCCCTTCGATGCTGAATTCGCTGACGCCGCGCGCGAAGCTTGCCGTGCCGGTGCCTTCGAAGGCGAGCGGCGCGTTGCGCAGGCGCCCGCGCATGTCGAACTCGGCGGCGATGGCGTTGAACGGGCCGGTGGCGCGCAGGGTAGCGGCGCGCACGCGCAAATCGCCAGCGCGTGCGTCCATGATTTGCGCATCGAGGTTGAGCATGTCGGGCGTCAGCGAAAGATCTCCGACGAGGCGGCCGGTGACGCCGGCAATGAGGCCATCAAGGGCGCCGTTGACGTCGAGTTCGGCGCTGACGCCGCGTGCGGCGATGCTGGCGTTGCCTTGCGCTTGCAATGCGCCGAGTTGGCCGTCGAGTTCGGTGAGGGTGATGACGCCATTGTCGATGCCGACCAAGGCCGACGCGTTGAGCGGTTGCCCGGACGCTTGGCCCTCCACCTCGGCGCGACCGGCATAGCCACCGCCGCGCGGCGCCAGCGTGAAGGCGACGACGGGTTGTTCGACGACAACACCACCGGCGGCGAAGCTCGAAAGCGAAGCGTTGGCGGTGATGGTGGGGCGGGCGATGCGGCCGGTGATGCGGCCAGTTGCGTCGAGTGCGCCGTTGATTTGGGCGCCGCCGAGATCGAGTGGGCCGCGTGCGGTGGCTTCGAGTGAGAGATTGGCCTCGCCGCGCACAATGCGGCCGACAATGCCAGCGCGCAGATTTTGGCCGTCGACGCGGGCATGCGAAACGGTGACGCCGCCGTTTTCGTAAGCGAAGCGGCCATCGAAGCGCGGTGTGGCGCCGAGCAATTGTGGCACGATGGAGGGCGCGCCGGCGATGCGTGCGCCTTGGCCTTGCACGGTTGTCGTCCAGACGCGGCCTTGGCGGGTGTCTTCGCCGGCGGCGTGGAAACGGCCGCTGGCTTCGCCGGTGAGATCAGGCGAGATGGCGGCGAGCCGGCGAATGCGCCACTCGCCGCTGAATTCGCCGGTGGGGCCACTCACCCAGCCTTGGGCGTTGAGCGCGAGCGCGTCGCCGTTGAGTTCGCTGCGGCTGAGTGCGAAGCGGCCGCGGCGGCGATCGTACTCAAGGCTGGTGCGCAAGCGGGCGTTGGCAAAGAGCGCGGGTGAGCCGTCCGGCGCGCGCAGATCGCCGGTGAGGGTGAAGCGTTCGCCGTTTAGGGCAGCTTCGACTGGGCCGGTGAGGCGCACGCGCTGGCCGAGCGCGTCGATCTGTTGAGCGTCGAGCGTGGCTCGAATGGCCGTCGTGCCGCGGGCGCGGCGAAGTTCGCCTTCGAGACGTGCGGCGCCGAGTTCGAACGGCGATTCACGGGCGATGTCGGAAAGCCGCGTGCTGGACGCGGCGAAGCGGGCGGGGCCGACAAGCTCGTGCTCTTCGTCGAGTTCGCCGCTGAGTTCGACGGCGAGGAACGGCGTTTGCGCGCGCGCTTCAAACGCGCCGACGCGATCGCCGCTGGCGTTGAAGGTGACGCTGTTACCGATGCGGCGGGTGATGGAGTCCAGATTTGGCAGGATGTCGAAGCGGGCGTCGCCGGCGGCGGTCCAGGTTGCTGGCGTCCAGCTGGCTTGGCCTTGCAGGAGTTGTTCGGCGCCGACGTTCGCTTGATAGCGGGCTGAGCCGGTTTGCGCGTCGCCTTCGCCGACGGCGGTGGCGCTGAGGCCTTGCTCGGCGACGCCGAGGGCGCGGGCGAAGATGCCGCCGGGCGCGCTGGCGGCGTCGAGATTGAGTTCGTAGTTTTCGTCGGGGCTGTAAGCGATGTGCAGGCGGTCGGCGTCAGAGTCGGTGCGACGCAGGTCGATGTTGAGCCCGTCGATCGATTTGTCGCGATAGATGAGATTGAGCTGGGCCGTGAACGCCGCCGCTTCGCCGAAGGCGGCTTCGGCGAGCGAGATTGCATCGACACGCACATCGCCGAGATAGATGTCGATGCTGGCGCCGGTGGAGGGGCGGCGTTCGAGCAGGCGTGGCTGGCGATGAATGACGAGCGAGTCGATCTGGCCGGCGCGGATGCGGACGGCGCCGAACAGAATATCTTGCGGGCGCCAATCGAGCGCTACGTTTGTCGCTTCGAGCCACACGCCTTCTTCGTCGGCGATGGTGACGGTTCCGGCGCGCAGATCGCCGAGCCAATTGCCGCTGACGTCATCGACATTGATGCGGCCGAGCCGCCAGACGCGTTGGCCGTCCGCAAGATGATCAACGACCCAAGGCGCGGCGGGGCCGAGCGCGGTGATCATGCCGCCAGCGATGGCGGCGCCGCCGGCGAGGTAGGCCCAGCGCCGCCAACGCCGCTTGAGTTTCGGCGCAGGGGCGGCTGCTTCCGGTGGTTCGGACGCGCTCATCAGAACGCTTGCCCGAGGCTGATGTAGAGCGCGTAGTCGTCGCTCGAGAATTCGTCGTCGAGCGGGACGGCGATGTCGAAACGCAGTGGCGCGAAGCCGAGATCGTAACGCAAGCCGATGCCGGCGCCGAAGCTGAGGTCGCCAGCCTCGGCCCAATCGTCAAACGCCGTGCCGCCATCGACGAAGGCGACGGCGCCGAGGCGCGCGCCGAAGCGCCAGCGCGCTTCGATCGAGCCTTCGAGCAAGCCTTGGCCGCCTGGCGTTAGGCCAAGCGCGTTGCGTTCGAGCGGATAGATGGAGTTGTACTCGTAGCCGCGGACGGAGCCGCCGCCGCCGGCGTAGAAGCGGCGGTCCGGCGGCACATCGTCGGCGCTGCCGGCGACGGCTTCGAGCCAACCGGCGCGGATGCGTGCGGCGAGTGTGAGCGAGTCTTGGCGGCCGAAGGATTCGTAGGCGCGGCCTTCGAGTGTGGCGCGAACGAAGCCCAACGTTTCATCGCCGGAGGACACGGACGGCTCGAGACGTGCTTCAACGATCGAGCCGTCGAGTGGGTCGAGTGTGAGTTCGGTAGTGTCGCGGCGGATGTTGTAGAAGCCGCTGAGCACCACGGCGTCGCGCACGCTGCCGACGAGGTCATCGTATTGGTCAGCGGAGAGGCGCAGGCCGTAGCTTTGTCCGAGTTCGAGACGCGTTGAGGCGTCGACGTTTGCGAACAGCGCAACACCTTGGCGCGTGTAGGCGGCGGGCGACTCGCGTTCGGCGCTGACGCCGACGGTGACGGCGTGGCCGAGGCCGGCGGCGTGCGGGCGCACGAGCGCGACGGAGAGTTCTTGCTGCAGCTCGGCGAGCGTGAACGAGGTGGTCAGTGAATCGGCGCGGCCGGTGAAATTGCGGCGTGTCCATTGGCCGACGACGCCGGCGCCTTCGGTGGTCGAGTAGGAGAGACCGAGTTCGTAAGCGTTGCGGCGCGCGGCTTCGATGTCGAGGATAACATCGCGCACGCCATCGGCGTTCGGTTCGTCCAAACGGGTTGAAACGCGTGAGACTGCGCCCGTTGAACTTAGATCGCGGCGTAGGCGTGAAAGCGCTTGCGGCGAATAGACTTCGCCCGTGCCCCAGTTTTGGAGATCGTCGATGAAGCCAGGGCGGAAGAGATCCGCGGGTTCAGCGCGGACGCCGCCGAGATAGGCGCGGGCGCCGGCGTCGAACTGGAACGATGGGGTCGCCGAAGTGGCCGCGTGATCGACGACAACACGGCGCGGGCGGGTTGCGGCGTCGGGATAGCCGCCGTCTTGCAACGCCGCGAGCGCGGTGGCTTCCGCTTCAAGCACGGCGCCGGCGCGCGCGGGCGCGCCCGCAGGCACGAGGCTCAGTGCGTTGCGCGCTTCAAGATCAGTCGCCGCGTCGGGCGCGGGGCCGGAATAGGCAAGTGATGGATCGGCGAAGCTGAAGCGCGGCCCTGCTTCGATGATGAGGCGCGCTGCAGGCGGCTCTTCGGTGGCTTCCGGCGTGACGGTTGCGCCGTAATAGCCTTCGGAGCGCAGCCAAACGAGTGCGCGGGCGGCGGCTTCTTCGGCGATGCGCTCGGCGTCGAACAAGCTTTCAGGCCGTTCGCGATCGGGCAGCAGGTCGCGAATGGTGTCGCGCATATCCTTGTCGCCGCCCTCCACAACGACAGGCGAATCCGCCCACGCCGGGGGCGGCGCGGCAAAGGCCACCGTCGCGACGACGGCGGCTGGGAGGATCGGAAACAAACGCATCGCGAGCTGCCGCCAGACTCGCGCCGCTCCGGTTAACGCTTCATCAACCATAAGCTCTGGGCTGCACCCCAGACCCGGGCGGAAAGTCTCACAAAATCAAAGCGCAGAGAACCGCGAATGGCGCCTTGCCAGGGTTTAACCCCAGGGGCCGCTCTTGCGCGTCGGGCCAGCGCTCCACGGACCGCTTGCCGAACCGGTCGTTGGGCGGCCGAAACGGCGGGCGATCTCCATCAGCTGGTTGATCCGATTGCTGGTCGCCGGGTGGGTGGAGAACAGGTTGTCGGCGCCGCGGCCGGCGAGCGGATTGATGATGAAGAGGTGCGCCATGGCGGGGTTGCGTTCGGCGTCCACGTTCACGCGCTGACGCGCGTACGCTTCGATCTTCTGCAGCGCGCTGGCGAGCGCTTCGGGTTCGCCGCCAATCTCGGCGCCGATGCGATCGGCCTCATATTCGCGCGCGCGGCTGATCGCCATCTGCACCAGCGACGCGGCGATCGGCGCGAGCAGCATGATGGCGAGCGAGGCGATGATGTTGCGATCGCGGTCGCCGAAGAAGAGCGCGAAGTTGGCGAGCATGGCGACGGCGCCGGCGATGGTGGCGGTGACGGTCATGGTCAGTGTGTCGCGATTTTTCACGTGCGCGAGTTCGTGCGCCATGACGCCGCGAATTTCCTCGCGGGTCAGCAGGCCGAGCAAGCCGCTGGTGGCGGCGACGGCGGCGTTTTCAGGATTGCGGCCGGTGGCGAAGGCGTTCGGCTGCGGATTGTCGATGATGTAGACTTTCGGCGCCGGCAGCCCTGCGCGTTGCGCGAGCGCCAACGTGTCTTGCAGGTAAGCTTGCACGCGCGGATCTGGGTGGCGCGGATCGACTTCTTGCGCACGGAAGTGGCGTAAAACCATTTTGTCGGCATTCCAGTAGGCGAAAATGTTCATGCCGCCAGCCATCAGCAGCGCGATCAGCATGCCGCCTGTGCCGCCCACCATGTAACCAACGCCGCCGAACAATGCTGTCATGGCGGCGAGCAACATGTATGTCTTCAAATGGTTCATCGAACTCCTCACGTGTGCGGGATATGATATCGAGAGCGTCGGAGCGCGATTCAATGACAGAGAACACCGAGACGCCGCGCAAATTGACGCCGGAGGCTGAACGTGCGCTGGCTGAAGCGGCGGCGCGGCGCGCTGAGGCCGAGAAATTGCCGGCGGAACACGGCGGACCGGCAGGGCCGGAACCGACGCGCTATGGCGATTGGGAACGCAAAGGCATCGCCTCCGACTTTTGATTAACGTGGCGGCTAGGTGGCGAAGTTCGCGCTTCGATGGCGAAGCGACTTCACCTTGCCGCGCGCGTGCGCGAAGCTGGCGCACTTAAGTTGGAGAAGCCGCATGCGCGCGCTCACGTTCCTCGCCGCCCTCGCGCTCGTTGCAGCGCCGCTCGCGGCGGTGCCTAGTGTTGCGTACGCGGACGGCATCGAGCGACCGCAGCCGCCGCGGCAGCGCCCACGCACGCGTCCGGCGCCGCCGCCCCGGGTTGCGCCGCCGCCGGCGCCCGTCACTTTGCCGCCTACCGGCCCTGAGGAAGTGACTCTGTCACAATCCTTCTTCGCCGGGTCGGGCGGCGGTGTCGGCGTCGACGTTGCGGCGTCTGGCTATTATTCGAGCACCACGGTGGTCATTCGTGGCGGCCATGCGCAGGCGTTTGCGTATTCTCACGCCTCAGCGCGCGCCAGCGCGCGTGGCGGCGGCTGGGGCCGTGGCGGCCATGGCGGCTGCGGCTGCCGCTAAGGCGCTAACCAAAGCACAATAACTTGAGGCGCATGCATTTGCGCTGCCAGGTGAAAGGGCGTAAACGCGCGGCCCGGGTGCGGGCCAAATCCGACGCCAAAAGGGGATAGCTACATGGCGCAGGCCCCGGCCGAAGCGCCCCAGCCAAATTCGTCAGCAAACGGCGGCGACAGTTCTGGTCGCGGTCGTGCCATTGCGCATGGCGGTTTCTGGACGCTGCTGATCGGATCGATCGGTGTCGTGTACGGCGACATCGGCACCAGCCCGCTCTATGCGCTGCGCGAATGTCTACGCATCGTCGCCGGAGAAGGCGGCACGCCGACGCGTCAAGAGGTGATCGGTATTGTGTCGCTGATCTTCTGGGCGCTGATTATCGTTGTCACCATCAAGTCGGTGTTCTTGCTGCTGCGCTTCGATAACAAGGGCGAAGGCGGCACGCTTTCACTGATGGCGCTCGTGCGCAGAGCTTTCTCGAAACCCTCAGTCTTTTTGCTGGGCGCTGGCATGCTTGGCGCATCATTGTTCTATGCCGACGCGCTCATTACGCCCGCCATTTCGGTTATCTCTTCGGTCGAAGGCTTGAAGGCCGTGCCCGGCGTCGGGAGCTATATCGAGCCGTGGGTGCTGCCAATCAGCATCGTTATCTTGATTGGCTTGTTCTTTGTGCAGAGCCGGGGAACCGCACGTATCGGCGCGCTTTTCGGGCCGATCACTTTGGTGTGGTTCTTGGTGATGGCGCTGCTCGGCGTGCTGCACATTTCCGACGATCCCGAGATTCTTGGCGCTCTTTCGCCGATGCCGGCGCTGGGCTTTCTATTCTCGCACGCGGGTCTTTCGTTTGTCGTGCTCGGCGCGGTTTTCTTGGCGGTTACCGGCGCAGAGGCTCTTTACGCGGATATGGGCCACTTTGGCCGCAAGCCGATCAGCCGCGCTTGGGTTTTCATTATCCTGCCGTGCTTGACGCTGAACTATCTCGGCCAAGGCGCGCTGGTGCTTGCGCATCCGGAATCGCTCGACAACCTCTTCTTTATGTTGGCCCCCGAATGGGCGCGGCTGCCCGTGGTTTTGCTGGCGACGATGGCGACTATCATCGCCAGCCAAGCAGTGATCACCGGCGCGTTTTCGATCACGCAGCAGGCAATTCAGCTAGGCATTCTACCGCGCATGGAGATTCGCCGCACGAGCGAGACTCAAGCGGGTCAAATCTTCATGCCGCAAGTGAACTGGCTGATGCTCGCGGGTGTCTTGATTTTGGCGCTAGCATTCGGCTCTTCGAGCCGGCTGGCGGCGGCTTATGGCATTGCGGTGTCGGGCGAGATGATTGTCTCCACCGCGCTGGTGTTCTTGGCGATCTGGAAGCTTTGGAAGCGTCCGATGTGGCTGGCCGGATTGATCTGCGTGCCGTTTTTCCTGATCGAACTGACGTTTTTCTCATCCAACATGTTGAAGGTCTGGAGCGGCGGTTTTGTGCCGCTTATGCTGGCGCTTGGCCTTGTGCTGATTATGTGGACGTGGGTGCGCGGCACGCGTCTTCTGGCAGAAACTGTCCGCCGCGACGAGCCTTTGACGAAACTGTTCGAGACACTGTCGCATCATCCGCCGCATCGTGTACGTGGCGCTGCGATATTCTTGACCGGCGATCCTGAGGTCGCGCCGGCGGCGCTGATGCACAATTTGAAGCACAATCAGGTGCTGCACGAGCAGATCATTATTCTGACTGTCAAAACCATCAATGCGCCGCGCGCGCCAGAGGGTGAGCGCGTGAGGGTTGAGGATTTTCTGCCCGACGTGAAGCGCGTGATCCTGACCTTCGGCTTCATGGAAACGCCGAACGTGGTCAAAGCGCTGAGTGAGGCGCGCAAGCACGGTTTGAAGTTCGACATTATGAAGACCAGCTTCTTTCTTTCACGCCGCACGATTGTGCCCAGTGAAAAGAGCGGCATGCCGCTTTGGCAGGATCACCTGTTCATCTTCTTGGCGCGCAACGCCACCAACGCCACGGACTTCTTCCATATTCCATCCGGCCGAGCCGTGGAGTTGGGCAATCAGGTGATGGTCTAGGGCTTGCCGGTTTTTGCAGCGTCCGCGTGCGGGGCGTGCTAAGCACAACGCATGATCATTGCGTGGACCTTTGTCGGGCTGATGTTTGTGGTCTCGGCGCTTTCGTTGGCGCGGACCCCGGCCGGCGCCCGCGTTGCGATGCAGTGGGACGTTCGCTGGCGGGTGACATGGCGCGCGCCGCGCCTGCTCGCTGTGGCGTTTTCACCGGTGCTGGCTGTGCTCGTGCTTAGCTTCATGCAGGTTTTGGCTGGAGCGCGGATTGAGGCGGCGAGCCTGATCGCGAGTGTCATCGGCGCGACGTTCTTCTTGGTTCATATCGTTCATCTCTACGCGGCCATTCGCGAGCTTGATCGCGAGGCGCGCGCCAAACGCTGAGGGAAAGCCATGAACATCTGGACGCGCTTGCTGCTTGCGATTGGGATTGGCGCGCTGGTGGGTGTCGGCTGTGTGCTGATCGGGCGGATGTTTGATATCGATGGCAGCTTGATGGGCGGTGTCGCCGGCGCGCTCGGGGCTGGGATTACGGTTGCGACGCTGCGGCCAAAGCCGAAGAGCTAGCGATAGAGATAATCGGCGGGCAGACCCATGCGCAGGCACGCTTGCGCGGGCGGGGCGCCTTCGAGAACGAAGCGTTCGGACACGGCGCCCATGGCGCGCAGCACTGTCGCTTCGCCGCGGCGCAAGCCGAACGCGCTGCCGAGCCCAAGAATCTCGCGCGCCCAAGGTGGCGTGATCTCGACGGCGGCGCGCACCATCATGCGCTGGACGCCGCGCAGCGGCAGGATCGGCGCGGCGCGGACGATGTCGAGAAACTCAAACACGATGTCCGAGCGCTCAAGCTTGCTACTCATGGCGGCAAAATACGTTTCCATTGCCGCAGCTGAGTCAGGCACGCCGACAGCGCCGTAGAGGGCGGCGGCGTCTTTTCCTTCGCGATAGACGGCGTCGAGTTCTTGCGGCGTCAGAGGGTGGACGAAGCGGCGATAGGCCTCGAAGAAGCCGAAGCCGGCAGTGGCTTGCACCCAATTGAGCAATTCTTCGTCGTTGGCGCGATACGCTGCGCCTGATGGCGTGCGGCCTTCGACGCGATCGTGGGCGCGGACGACGCCGGCGATTATGGCGCGCGCTGTGTCGGCGGGCGCATAGATGGTGACCCATGCGGCGTAGCCGGTGCGTCGCATGCGGGTGACCGGATCGCGGCGGAAGGTGGTGTGCTCCCAGACGCCGGTGCGTACGCGCGGTTCGGCGAGTTCGAGAATGACGGCGGCGATGCCGCCGACGATGAGCGCGACGGGGTTCTTCATCACCCGCCAGGTGTTTGAATCGGGCGCAAACAGGGCCGGCGCGCCGGGTGGCGCGGCGAAATCGACGGGGCGCATTCCCGGCGGAGGCGCGATGTAATCGCGCAGCAGTCGATCCAAGTTGCGACGCATGGGCGTGAAACCGTAGCATGGCGCCGCGCAAGAGGGAGAATTGGTGTCAGCGCCGGACCTTACGTCATTGCAGCAGCGCGCCAGAAGCGGCGATGCGCGAGCTCAGTATGAGCTTGGCGCGATGCTGTTGGTTGGGCGCGGCGCGCCGTGGGCGCCACAGCCTGGTTTGCAGCTGATTGAGGCGGCGGCGGCGCAGAATGAGGCGAACGCGCTGCGGCTTTCAGCGGTGCTGTGCGCGCTGGGCGAGGGCCGGGCGCAGGATTGGAACGCCGCCTATGCACTGATCGAGCGCGCGACGGCGGCTGGCGATGCGCGAGCGCAAGGTGAGCTGAAAGTTCTGGGTGCGCCATTCGATGTGCAAGCTTGGCTGACACCGCCAACACCGACTCAGCATTTTGAGGCGCCGCGTGTGCTGACGTTTGAGCGCTTCATCTCGCCGGAGGTTTGCGATTGGATTCGGGCGTTGGCGGAGCCGCGGCTTGTGGCGGCGCGTGTCAAAAATCCTGATCGCGGTGGGGCCAATACCGATTCCTATCGCAGCAATACCGGCATGGGCTTGAGTGTGCTCGATTCCGATCTGGTCGTGCAGCTTGTGCATGCGCGCATTGCGCGGGCGATCAATGTACCGGTGGCGCAGCAGGAGCCGACGAACGTGCTGCACTATGAGCCAGGGCAGGAATACAAGCCGCACTTCGACTTCATCGATCCAGGCGTCGCGCACTTCGCGCAAGAAGTGCAGCGGTTAGGGCAGCGGATTGTCACTTTCCTGATCTATCTCAACGATGACTACCAAGGCGGCGCCACTGCGTTTCCGCGCCTCGACTGGAGTTTCAGAGGCAAGAAGGGCGATGCGCTGGCGTTCTGGAACGTCACCGATGGGCGGCCTGATCCGCGCACGCTGCACGCCGGCACGCCGACGACGGACGGCGTGAAGTGGCTGTTCTCAAAGTGGGTGCGTGATCGCGCCCTGCCATTGGTATGACCATGAACGAGCTTGCGGCATTGCGGTTGCGCCTCGCGGGTGGCGATGAAAGCGTCCGGCTCGACCTGGTTCAGCGTCTGGCAACCGAGCAAGCGCCGGAAGCGCGCGATGAAGCGATGCGGCTTTTGGCGGCGGCATGCGAGCGCGGGGATGGCGAGGCGCTGATGCTCCATGCTGTGCTGGCGCTGCGCGGTGTCGGGCGTCCGCAGAATATGGAAGAGGCGTTCGCGTTTCTGGCGCGGGCGGCGGAAGCTGGGCACGCTGACGCCAAGAAGCAGTTGCGGGTGTTGGGCGGCACGTTCGATCGCGATGTCTGGTTTGCACCGATCCAGTTGCGCCAGCATCACCCGGCGCCGCGCATCTTTACGGTCGATAAGCTGGTGTCGCCGGAGGTATGCGCGTGGTTCATTGAGTATGCGCGGGCGCGGTTGGAGCGCAGCACCGTGCGCGATGGCGTCACAGGCATGGATGTGGTCGCCGAAGGGCGCGGGGCTGATCTTGCCGGCACGACGCCGTTGCAGAACGATCTGGTGCTACAGCTGACCAAGCTGCGGATCGCCGGCGCGATCCAGACCCATATCGCGCATCAAGAGCCGACGACGATCCTGCGCTACCGCAAGGGCCAGGAATATCTGGCGCACTACGATCTGATCCGGCCGCAGGAAGAGGAGTCGGCGGCGGAGGAGTTGCGCACGCTGGGCCAGCGCATCGTCACCGTGCTGATCTATCTCAATCATGGCTATGAAGGCGGCGAGACGTTCTTCCCGCATTTGAACTGGGGCTATAAAGGCAAGACCGGCGATGCGCTGATTTTCTGGAACATGTCCGCGACGGGTGAGCGCGAACGGCTTTCGCTGCATGCGGGCATGCCGGTGAAGTCAGGGCGCAAGTGGCTTTTGTCGCAATGGGTGCGGGCCAAGCCGGCGCCGTTGCTGTATTGAGTACGCCGATGGATCCGCGTCTTCTCAAACCGGCAGCGTCCTCGAGCGACCCGCGCACGCAGGTGCGCCAAGCGCACTTGATGCTGACCGGCAAGTTGCCGTCGTTCGGCAATGAAGCGATCAAGCTGGTCGAAGCGGCGTGTGCGCAAAAATCGGCCGAGGCGTTGCTCTATCACGCGGCGCTGGCGGCGCGTGGGCACGGTCGGGCGCAAAATTTCGACGATGCGCTGCGTTACGTGCAGGAGGCGGCGGCGCTGGGCGATACGCGCGCCCGTGGGCAATTGGCGGCGCTCGACAACAAGATCGACCCGGCGGCTTGGTTTGCGCCGGTCGCGCTCCAGCAGCAGCACAACGCGCCGCGCGTGTTCACCGCGGAAGGCTTTCTTTCGAAGCCAGTGTGCGCCTGGATGATGAAGCAGGCGCGGAAGAATTTGCAGCGCGCCACTGTGCAGCTTGCGGCACAGCAGGGCGCAGCCGCAGTCGACGGCGCACGCTCGAACTCGGTGGCCGGATCGCATCCGTTGCAGCCGGATTTGGTGATGCAGCTGGTGAACCAGAAGATCGCGGCGACGATCAACGTGCCGGTGGCGCATCAAGAAACCACCAACGTGCTGCACTACGCGCGCGGCGAGCAATACATCCCGCACTTCGACTTCTTCACCGAAGCCGAGGAGGCGGGCTTTGCGCATGAGATGCGCACGATTGGCCAGCGTGTGTGCACGGTGCTCGTCTACTTGAATGACGGGTATGAAGGCGGCGAGACGGATTTCCCGCGCCTCAATTGGCGCTTCAAGGGCAAGACGGGCGACGCGCTGATCTTCTGGAGTCTCTCCGCCGAGGGCCAACGTGAGCTGCTGTCACTCCATGCCGGCCTGCCGGTGACGAAGGGTGAGAAGTGGCTGCTGTCGAAATGGGTGCGCCAGCGGCCTGTCCCCTTGGCTTAGGCGCGCCGCTGTGAAAGAAGGCGCGCGGTTTTTCGTGCGGGAAGTCAAATGTCTCAGCCTAAGGTCAAGAAGGTCGTGCTCGCCTATTCGGGAGGGCTCGATACGTCGATCATCCTGAAGTGGCTGCAGGAGACTTACGGTTGCGAGGTGGTGACGTTCACCGCCGATCTCGGCCAGGGCGAAGAGCTGGAGCCGGCGCGCGCCAAGGCGCTGAAAGCGGGCGTGAAGCCGGACAACATTTTCATCGACGATTTGCGCGAAGAGTTCGTGCGCGATTTCGTTTGGCCGATGTTCCGCGCTAACACGCTGTATGAAGGCCAGTACCTGCTCGGCACGTCGATCGCGCGGCCGCTGATCGCCAAGCGCCAGATTGAGATCGCCAATCTGGTTGGCGCCGATGCGGTGTGTCACGGCGCGACCGGCAAGGGCAACGATCAGGTGCGCTTCGAAGTTTCGTATTACGCGCTGAAACCGGATGTGAAGGTGATCGCGCCGTGGCGCGAGTGGGAGTTCGAGGGCCGCCCGCAACTTATCGAGTATGCGCGCAAGCACGGCATCGAGATCGCTACCGGCAAAGAGCAAGCGGCGCCGTTTTCGATCGACGCGAACTTGCTGCACACGTCGAGCGAGGGCTTGGCGTTAGAAGATCCCGACGTCGAGGTGCCAGAGATCGTCACCAAGCGCGGTGACCGCCGTACAATTACGCCGGAGGAAGCGCCGGATCAGGCCGAGACGATTACGCTGAGCTTCGAGCGTGGCGATCTTGTCGCCATCGATGGCAAGGCGATGAAGGCGCATGAGCTGCTGGCGGAATTGAACCGGCTTGGCTCGAAGCACGGCATTGGCGGGCTCGATCTGGTTGAGAACCGTTATGTCGGGATGAAGTCGCGTGGTTTCTACGAAACGCCGGGCGGCACGATCCTTTGGCATGGCCATCGCGCAATCGAAAGCATCACGCTCGATCGCGGCGCCATGCATCTGAAGGACGAGCTGATGCCGCGTTATGCGAGCATCATTTATAACGGCTTCTGGTGGACGCCGGAGCGGCTGATGCTGCAAGCGGCGATTGATGCGAGCCAGGACAGTGTCTCGGGCGATGTGAAGCTGAAGCTTTATAAGGGCGGCGTGCGCACGGTTGGGCGCTCATCGCCGTACTCGCTCTATTCGAAGAAGTTGGTCGGGTTCGATGAAGCAGGCGGCTACAATCAGGCCGACGCGGAAGGCTTTATCAAGCTCAACGCGCTGCGCCTGCGCATCATGGCCGAGCGCGATAAGAAGCGCGGAAAGAATGAGTAGGCGATTGGGCCGCCGGTTTGCGCCAGCGGCCCGTGCAGCGTCTTACGACCAATATTGATCGACCTTGTAGAAGGCAAAGCTTTGGTCGCGGTAAGCGATGCCGTCGTTCTTGGTGAGTTCGCTGATCGTGTCGGCTGGCGCCGCTTTCAGTTCGGCCTCGGTGTACGGCACGACGTAGGCGTCTTCGTTTTCGTCGTAGTTCAGCACGGCCCATGGCAGCGGGTGAAATTTCTCGCCGATCTTGAGCACGCCGCCGAAGCCGACAACGGCGAACAGGATCGAGTTGGATTGTTTGTCGAGTACGAGATCTTCGACGGTGCCGATCTTATTGCCTTGAGTGTCCTTGACGGTGGTGCCGATGACTTTCTTGGCGCGAATAGCGGTGGTGTGGCCGGTGGGCGTGGGCATGGGGGCTCGCTCCTCATCAATGTCGGGGAGCTTGATCAACAAGTTGCGACGAGCTTCGTTCCGGCGGAACTCAACGGAACGCCAGCAGCAACGCGACTACAAGCAGCGCGATGAAAAGTGCGCCGCCGATTGGGCGCAGCAAACTCAGGGGGCGATTGCGGACGCGCTCTAGAAAGCGTGTGCGTGCGGCATCGTCGGCGAGCTTGCGCCGGTCGGATGCTGTTCTGCCGTCGCTGTCACGCCACCCGCTCATTCTGGCGAGACTAGCGGTAAATTTGGCTCAGAGCACCAGGCCGTAGAGCACCGCGCCGTAATGGCCGGCGGCGCCGACGATGACGCATGCGTGCCAGAGCGCGCGGCGGAATGGAATGGCGTGGTTGAGGTAAAGCAACACGCCGCCCGAATAGGTAACGCCCGCGACGATCAGCATGGCGATCGCGAGCGGCGGCAGTGTCGGCACCACAGGGCCGAGCACCAGCACGGCGAGCCAGCCGAAGGCGAGATAGATGAGGCTCCAGGCCCGGTCCGAGAGACGTGTGTAGAAGACTTTTCCCGCCGCGCCGGCGAACGCCATCAGCCAGATCGCGACGGTGATCGCGACGGCGAATTGCGGCGGCAGCAACTGGATCGTGAACGGCGTGTAAGACCCGGCGATCATCAAGAAGATCGCGGCTTCATCGATGCGGCGCAGAATGCGGCGATACGGATTGGGGCGCGTGAGGTTGTAGACGGCGGATGCGGCCAGCATGGCCATCAAGCACATGGCGTAGATTGCGCCGGCGGTGGCCATTGGTACGCCGCGATTAACCAAGGCGATCGCAACCAAGATGCCGCCGCCGATCAGCGCAGCGAGGATGCCGACCGCGTGCACGATGCCGTCCGCCGCATGCTCAACCCGGTTCGGGTAGTGCTCGGCAAGCTCTTGCTCGTCTGCAGTCAGGAGATCCGATAGGGCCATTCTGGCGCTCTCTTGGTTGTTATTGGGTGCGAAGAGGGACGCGCCTCACCGCACAATAGTTCCTCCGGCTTAATGTCTGATGATCCAAACTGAGTTTTTGCTGCAACACCAGCGCTTGAGCGTGCGGCGCGCGTGCAACGTAAACCATGCGCGTAGCGCGCGTTCGCGGTTGGCGCGATTTTCGCACCGATGCGGCGCATGCGAGTCAAACGTCCCAATGCGGAAGCGTTGCGCGCAGAGGCGCGGCTGCTGACGACGGCAGGTTTGCTGCTGCTCGGCATCGGCTTTCCGACGACATTGCTGCTGGTGGCGAGTGCGCTGACGGGAGGCGGCGTGTCGCCGTTCGTGCCGGTGGCCGCGGGCGCGCCGCCGATCATGCTGGGCTATCTCGCGTGCCACTTCGCTTCGCAGCGCATGCTGAAAGCCAAAGAGCTCGAGAGCGGCCGCTGAGCACTGCGTTTTTGCGTGCTGGCGCACGAATACTTCAAAGCCGATTCCGCGCGCACGACTGCGAACGCGATGTAAGTGCATGCCTTTTATGATTACCGCACTGTTAGCTGGCAGCCGCGCTGACGCATTGCTAGCCGCTGCGAAGTATTGACCGTGACGCGCCGGATCAGTCAGCGTTCAGATGCAAGGAACTAAAGGATAGTCCTCGCGTCTGTTAAGCATAGAGGTCACCGGCACATGCAGCACGACGAACTAAAGCTACAGCTCCAAGGCTGGCGTCTGTCGACGGCCGAAGTGCTTTACTACATGCCGGATCATCCCTCGGTGCTGCAAAGTTTTGTCTGGCAAACGCTGGATCTGGCCCCGGACTATCCGCGGCTGCATCGGTTCCTGAATTTCTGGAAGCGCGAGATCGATGCGGTGATCCACTCGGTGCGGCTGGCGACGGGCGAGACGATCGCGCCGCCGAAATTCTCAACCGCCGACCACCTGCTGCATCATTAGTTAGCGCGCATCACTCGTTTGAGATTGGCAGGGTGAACCGACTTTCACCATATTGCGTTGGGTAGGGATCGAAACGGAGACCTTCCAATGCGAGCGCTAATGCTTGCGGTTGCTGCCGGGCTGCTGACGGCTTGCGCGACCGCGACGCCGTATCAGCCGGGCGCCGGCGGCACGCCGGGAGCTTATGGCTTCACCGAACAGCAGATCGAATCCAACCGCACCCGCATCACCTTCCGCGGCAACACGCTGACCGACCGCGAGACGGTGGAGACGTATCTGCTCTACCGCGCGGCCGAGATCACGACGCAGGGCGGCTTTGATTACTTCATCGTCGCCAATCGCGACACTGAGGAGCACTCGCGGCTGCAAAGCGTCGGCCCGCGCAGCCCGCGCTTTGGGTTCGACTATTGGTACTTCTCGCCGCGGCGCGGCTGGAGCCCTTGGTACGATCCGTTCTGGGCTGAGCCTTCGAGCTATCGCGAAGTGACGCGCTATGAAGCGGTCGCGGAGATCGCGATGTTCCGTGGCCAGAAGCCGGCTGACGATCCGAATGCGTTCGATGCGCGTGAGGTGCAGCAGAACCTCCAGGGCCGCATCACGCGTCCGCCAGCGGGCTAGGGACCTTCGACCGCGATCCCGCGCGCGCGCAGAAGCTCGATGACGTTGCCGTCGCCGACAAGGTGCGCGGCGCCAACGGCGATGAAGATCTTGCCGGAGCCGTTGAGGCGCCTGGCGATCTCGTCAGTCCAAGCGCGGTTGCGTGTGAGGATGACGGCGTCGTGGATCGCGGGGCCGGCTTCGCGCCATTGTGGCTCAAGTAATGCCGCGAGCGTTTCGGTGTCGCCGCGCGCCCAAGCTTGATCCATGGCGGCGAGCGCGGCGGCGCCGGCTTCGACGTCGCTCAGTGTGAGGCTCAGAAATCTCTGCTCATCCGCCGGCGGCAGCGACGCCAAGATGCGCACTTGCTGCGCTGGGGTTTCCAAGTAGCTGACGCGCATCTGGCGTGCCTGCGCCAACGGCATCAGTACGGACTCAACGCCGGCCTCTGGCCGATGGCCGGCGTCGACGGCGGCGGCGTAAGAGAGTTGCAGCGCTGTCAGCCAAGCGCGTTGGCGCAATAGCGGCGCTGGATCGAGGTTGTAGCGCCGCGCCGCGCGTTCGAGGCGGCGCTGATTTTCAGCGCTCAATGTCAGCGTTTGGCCGGCTGGCAATGCGCCAAGCTCAAGCGCGAGCCGCGCAATCTCGGCGGAGGCGGCGTCGCTTGTGTCGGTTTCGGTGACCAATTCTTCCGCCTCTGCGAAGGCGGCCTCAAAACGCGGGCCGCGCCAGGCGAGATCGGCCGGCAGCATGTGCACCGTGCCATAGAGCCAGATCTCGCTATCGGCGTCGGCGATGCGCCAGATCGCGGGTTCGGCGGCGGCGGGCGTTCGCGGCGTGCAGCTGCCGAGGGCGGCAAAGCCGATCGCGAGGAGGGCTGTGAGCAAGGCGCGCATCAATCATGCCTCGCCTTGGATCGGGCGCTTGGCAAGGCTCGCCTTTGCCGCAAAGCTCCGCTATAGCCGCCGCTGCTCGCACCCGTAGCTCAGCTGGATAGAGCGCTGCCCTCCGAAGGCAGAGGTCACAGGTTCGAATCCTGTCGGGTGCGCCAGACTTTTACGACATTGGCGGTGGCGGCGGCGAAGGATCCGGCAGCGGAATCCATTCGTCGTGATCGAGGTGGGGCAGCTTCATGCGGCCGGCGCGCCAATCGGCCTTGGCTTGCTCGATGCGCTCCTTCGATGAGTGCACGAAATTCCACTCGATGAAGCGTGGGCCAACCGGCTCGCCGCCAAGCGCCATGATTGTTGCCGGCGTCTCGGCGCGGAAGCTCACGGCGTCGCCTTGGGCGAGCACGATCATTTGCCCTGCTGTGAAGCGTTGCCCGAGCACTTCGATCTCACCTTCAGCAACGTAGAGCGCGCGTTCGGGATGTTCCGCCGGGATTGACGCGCTGGCGCCGGGCTGCAGCACCCAGTGCACATAGAAGAGCGGCGAGTGCGTGCGCACAGGCGCGACGAGGCCGGCGCTTTTTCCGGCGATCAAGCGGCCCCAGGCGCCGCCGTCTTCGAACGTCGGCAACGCCGCTGCGCCGTAGTGATCGAAGGCAGGAGCGGTTTCTTCGTCCTTCTCCGGCAGCGCCACCCAAGCTTGAATGCCGTGCAGCGGGCCGCCTTCGGCGCGCGCGCGTTCGAAGCGTTCCGAGTGGGTGATGCCGCTGCCGGAGGTCATCCAATTGAGTTCACCGGGGCGGATCGGCTGTTCGGAGCCGACGCTGTCGCGGTGCATGATCTCGCCCTCAAAGAGATAGGTGACGGTCGAGAGGCCGATGTGCGGATGTGGGCGCACATCCACGGTTTTTGGAATGCCGGGCGCGAATTGGGCTGGGCCCATGTGATCGAAGAAAATAAATGGGCCAACCATGCGCCGTGGCGCGTAGGGCAGCACGCGGCCAACTTCGAAACCACCCAAGTCCTTGCGCCGCTGCGCGATAACATGCTCGATCATGGCGCAAGCCTAAGCGCCTTGGAGGCGAATGCCCAGCCTTCCAGCAACGTGACAGCATCGCGCACTTGCTCAGAGCGCGCGCTAAACTTACGCCTAGAGAGCAGGGACGCTCGGACACGCGAACGGAGCAGATGGAGCCCGTTACTTATCGGCGCAGAGCTGGCGCGATGTCGCGCGGCGAACGCGAATGGCGCGTCGAAGAGGATGCGCTGGTGACGCGCGGCGCCTCCGGGCACGAGCGGCGTTATCTTTGGCGCGACATTGTCAGCGTGCGTTTGTTCCATGAGCCCGCGTCAAATCGGTCGTGGCGTTATGTGTTCGAGCTGCAGCCGAAGCATCAACGCAAAATCATTCTCGACAACGCGCACTTTCTCGCGCGCGGCTCTTATGAGGAGCGCAGCGAAAGTTACACGCCGTTCGTGCGCGCGGCGCTGGCGCGGGTGGCGGCGGCGAAGCCCGGCCTCAAGGTGCTGATCGGCGAGACGCCGAAGCGCTACTTCTTCCTGCTGCTGGCGGCGCTGATTGGGTTCTGCGCGCTTGCCTACGCCCTGATCGCCATCCGGACGCCGTTCGATGCGTGGGAATACGCCTCGCTCGCCAAATTGGTGATTATTCTGCTGATGCTGCCGATCCTGTGGCGCTGGGTGCTGGGATCGATGCCGCGCGGGGTGCCGCTGGACGACATTCCGGCCCGGGCGCTGCCGCCGGTTGCGGCGGATGGCTGAGCACCGCCCCGAGGCCTTGCCCTTGGCGCCGGCTCCGTCTAGGAAACGCGCCTTCCCGGGGCCGCCTTAGCTCAGCCGGTAGAGCACCGCATTCGTAATGCGGGGGTCGCGTGTTCGAGTCACGCAGGCGGCACCACTTTTCCTAGCGAACTTCTTCCACTTCCACTTCGTCCGGCAGGTCTGTGTCCGGGTGCGCGGCGCTTGGCGGCGTCAGCACGGCGGTGGGTAGCGCCAGCACCGGGCCGAGCGCGTCGTTGCCGCCGCGCTCCATGCGCGGGTGGATGAGTTGGCCGCCATCTCCGAAGACGTAGACCATGCGAGCCCAGTCGCTGTCGTCGTACATGAACGCCGGGCCTTCCGGATCGAGATCCGACCAATCGGCTTCGCGCGGCGCGGCGGCGGCTTGCGCCAACCAGGTGCGGGCGCCGTTTTCATCGCCGCGACCACGCGCGACTTGCGCGAACAGGATGCAAATGCGCGAGGACGGATTTTCGCGGTAGGCGTCTTCGAGCGCCGCTTGCGCGCCACCCCAATCGCCGCGCTCCATGGCGAGCTCTGCCAGAATGATTTTCGACTCGCGGTGATCGCGGCGTTTTTCTGCGAGCGCGCGCATGCGTTCAGCGCGGGCTTCGCGCGTCTCGCCGGGCACGAGATCGCGATAGGCGTGTGCGAGCGCCGGGTGCGGGCCGTTCTCCCATGCCTCTTCGAGGATCGACGCGGCGCGCTCGGCTTTGCCTTCGGCAACGAGCAGGCGCGCGGCGAGGGCGCCGGCAGGCACGAAGGCCGGCGAGATGCGGAAAGCTTTCTGCGCCATGTCGCAGGCTTTGTCGGCGCGGCGTTCGCGCTCAAGCTTTGCGGCTTGCGCGCACATCAGCACGGCGCGGCGGCGCTTAGCGCTTTTGTCTTCGATCTGTTTGCGCTTGTCGCCGAGGTCGAGCGCTTCGATGGCGTTCTCCCAATCGGCGGCTTGGACGGCGAGATCGAAGGCGTATTGGAACGGCCACGTCGCGGTCTTCGAGGCTTTCAGCGCCGCTTCGGCGTGGGCGCGGGCCGCGGTGCGATCGCCGCGCTTCAATGCGGCAGCCATCAGGCCTTTGCGACCGAGGACTTCAGTGTCCTCGTTTTGAAGCATGCCGGAATAGGCGCGCTCGGCGGCGGAAGTGTCGCCGCTGACTTCGGCCGCGCGGGCTTGCAGCAAGAGCGCCAGGCGCGGCTCGTCGATCAGGTCTTCGGCTTTGTCGGCGTGGCGGCGGGCTTCTTCGAATTCGCCGGCTTCAGCGGCGATCAGGCCGAGGGCCAGAGCTTCTTGGCCGCGGCGCACGCGTGCGCGTTGGCTGGCTTTGCCGATGCGGCCCGGCGCATCCATCAGGAACATGACGAGGCGCAGCAGCGGCAGCGCCACCGCGATCAACGCCACCAGGATCAACAGGCCGAACAGCGCGGTGGTCGACACTTGCGTGCCGAACCATTCCACCTCGACCGTGCCTGGATCGGTGGTGACGATCTGCCAGGAGGCCAGCATCGCCATGACAGCGATGATCAGCAGGAAGGCGAGGCGCAACATCGGGCTTAGCTCCGCGACAATTCTTGTCGGATTGCCGCAATGCGCCGATCGATTTCGAGGCGGCGCTGGGCGTCGTTGATCCAATCCTGCGCCGCGCGCTTCGGCTGCGCGGGCAAGCGGTTGAGTTCTTGAATGGCGAGATCGAGACGATCACCCGCGAGCGCTTGTTCGGCGCGCGCGACGATGCCTTCGGGCGTATCGCCAGCGTCAGCGCGGCGGATGACGATCCACTGCGCCAGCGCCGCTTGGATGCGGCCCCAGAAACCTGCGCCGGCTTGGCTTTGCCGTGCGGCGCGGATGATCTCGTTGTCGAGGCGTTCGAAGCGCGTCGCCAGTTCCGAGCGCGTCGGTGCGCCGGTGCGTGACAGCGGCTCGAGCGCGGCGACGTTTTCATCGCCGGGCAGAAGCGCGGCGAGTTGCGCGTGCGCTTGTTCGAACGGGCCGGAGGAGCGTGAAGCTTCCGAGGCCGCGACGATGGCGTAGGAGGCGCGCGCGGCAGTGGCGGCGGCGCGGGCTTCTTGCGCAACGGCGGGCAGTTCTTCCTGCAAGCGGCGCACTTCAGCGACGAGGGCGGAGACTTCCGCGGATGACGGCATTTGCGTCAGCCGCTGTTCGACGTCGCGCAGGCCTGACTGCAGCGCGAACACGCGCGCTGCGGTGTTGTCTTCGCCCGGCGCGCCGCCGGCGGCTTCGGCCAGGGGCGCATTGATGATGCCCTCGAGCTGATCAAGGCGTGCGTCCAAGGTGGCGGCGGTGACGTCGGAGGTTTCACCGGCGACTTGCGCGGCGGGAGCAACGTTATCGAGCGCGGCGCTGAATGCCGGAACGCGCGGCGCAATGGCGCCGCCGGCGGCGCCTGCGCCAGCCGCAACAACAGCCAGCACCAGAGCGGTGCCTAAGCCAACGCCTCGGCCTTCACGCGGCTCTTCGCGGTAAGGCTCGTACTCAACGTCGATCGGCTCGGCGCGTCCGCGCTCTGCGTCGTCGTCTCTGCTCATTGGGACTCCCCAGTCTTTTCCGCAACTTCCGCATTTCGTGCGGGAAACGAGTCGCGGGTAGCGCGGGCCGAATCTAGGCCCCCGGGGTGGGGGGCTCAAGCGATTGCGCCAGCGGGGATGCCTCAGGTCTGGAGTAAAGCGGCCAGGAGCGCGTCCTCGCGTGGCGCGGGCGCCACGATCAGCTGTTTCCATGCGGTTTTCCGCGCGGCGTCGGCCACCGCTTCGCTCAGGCAGGCGGCGATCAAAGCGTCGGCTCGCGGGGCGCCGAGCGCGATAAACGTTTCGGCTGCGCGGGCGCTGTGGAAGAGCGCCGCGTCGAGCGGTTGAGCGAAGGCCTCGGGAAGTGTCGCGGCGGGGATCGACGCGAAGGCTTGGCGGCGTTCATAGGCAAAGCCGGCGGCGCGCAGGTCGCCGCCCAGATCGCCAGCGACGTGATCGCCGGCAATGTGGATCAGCTTGCCGCGCGCTGGATCGAGGTTCGCTTTCACCAGCGCCGCGAGCGCCTCCACATCGCCATCGGCGGAGCGCACGTTGAGAAAGCCGGCGGCGCGCGCGGCCGCCGCCGTCGCATCGCCGACAGTGAACACCAGGCGCTCGCGCGCGCCATGCGCATCGGGAAACGCATGCACGCCGTTGATGCTGGTGAAGAGGATGGCTTGCGTGCCTTCGGTGTTGGTGTCGTAGCCGCACGGGACGATGGTCAGCAATGGCGCCACGACGGGCTCGGCGCCGAGGGCGCGTACGCGCTCAGCCGTGCGCTCGGCTTCGGGCAAAGTGCGCGTGATGGCGACGCGCATTAGGTGTCCATCACGATAGCGTCGCCGGCTTCGTCGCGGATCTCGTGGCCGAGACGCGTACCGAGTGTTTGTGCGCCTTGGATTGGCGAGGCGCCGAGTTCGATGGCTTCGCGCCGGCGCCAGCGTGCGCCGCCATCGGGGCGGAGCGTTTCGCCGAGGAATGAGAGCGCGCCGTTTTCGACGCGCGCGAGCGCGGCGATGGGTGTGCGGCAGGAGCCGTCGAGAGCTTCTAGAAATGCGCGCTCGGCTTCAATTTCGATGCGGGCGTTCGTGTCTTCGAAAGCCGTGAGCGCATCGCGGACGCGCGCATCGTCGCTGCGCGCGGTGATGGCGAGCGCGCCTTGGCAGGCGGCCGGCGGCATTGTGTCGGGATCGATCAGGCTCGCGGCGCGCGATTGCAGGCCCATGCGTTTTAGGCCGGCGAGCGCGAGGAATGTTGCGTCCGCTTCGCCAGCCTCGAGTTTGGTGAGGCGGGTATCGACGTTGCCGCGCAGTGTCGAGACGCGCAGGTCGTTGCGGGCGTAGAGCACTTGCGCTTGCCGACGCAGGCTGGCGGTGCCGACGATGGAGTTCGGCGCGAGATTGTTCAGCGTTTTTGCCTTGAGGCTGACGAAGGCGTCGCGCGGATCTTCGCGCTCTGGCACGCAGGCGAGCGTGATGCCGTCCGGCAGACGCGTCGGCAGATCCTTGAGCGAATGCACGCCGATATCGATGCGGCCTTCGAGCAGCGCGTCGTCGAGTTCTTTGGTGAACAGGCCTTTGCCGCCGGCTTCGATCAAGCGGCGGTCTTGAATGCGGTCGCCGCTGGTGACGATCGGCACGATTTCGAGCGCGTCTTCTGAAACGCCGAGCAGCGCCGCCCAGCGCGCACGGGTTTGTCCGGTTTGGGCCAGTGACAATTTCGAGCCGCGGGCGCCGATGCGGAAGAGGGTCGTGCTCATCGCACGTTGTCTATCACCCTCACGCCCCGTACATCCACGGCGTATGAAGCCGCTCACCATCCTCGGCATTGAAACCAGTTGCGACGAAACGGCGGCGGCGGTGTTGCGGCTGGATGATGCCGGGCCGGCGGTGCTTTCCGACGTCGTACTCGGGCAGGCGATCCATCACGCGCCGTACAAGGGCGTCGTGCCCGAGATCGCGGCGCGCGCGCATGTTGAGGGCCTGGATGGTGTGATCGCGGCGGCGATGCGCGATGCGGGGCTCGAATTCGCCGATCTCGACGGCGTGGCGGCGACGGCGGGGCCGGGGCTGATCGGCGGGGTTATGGTCGGGCTGTTGGCGGGCAAGGCCATCGCCATGGCGCATGACAAGCCGCTCTTGGCGGTGAACCATTTGGAGGGCCACGCGCTCAGCCCGCGTTTGGCGCCGGGCGGGGCGACGTTTCCCTATTTGCTGCTGCTGGTCAGCGGCGGCCATTGCCAGTTCATCGCCGTGCTCGATGTAGGCGTCTATCGCCGGCTGGGCTCGACCATGGATGACGCGTTAGGCGAGGCGTTTGATAAGCTTGCGAAGTTATTGGACCTTGGCTTTCCGGGCGGGCCGCTCGTGGAAAAAGCCGCGCAAAATGGCGATTCCACGCGGTTTTCCTTGCCGCGGCCGTTGCTGGGCCGCGAAGGCTGCGACTTCTCTTTTGCGGGTTTGAAAACCGCGTGCGCGCGCGAAGCCGAGCGGCTCGGCGTGATGAGCGAGCAAGATAAGGCAGATCTCTGCGCCAGCTTTCAGGCGGCGGTCTGCGATATCGTTGAGGATCGCACGCGCAATGCGATGCGGGCGTTCGATCCGGTGTGGGGCGCTAAGGGGCGGTTGGTGGCGGCGGGCGGTGTCGCCGCCAATCAGGCGATCCGGAGCCTGCTTCAGGCCTTGGCGGATGAGCGGGGCTACGAGTTCGCGGCGCCGCCGTTACGCTGGTGCACCGACAATGCGGCGATGATTGCGCTCGCTGGCGCTGAAAGGTTGCGCCAAGGATTCAGTGACGACCTGTCATTTCCGGCGCGGCCGCGCTGGCCGCTGGATGACGAGGCCGCCCGTTTGCGCCCCAGTCATAAGCCGGGGCGCAAAGGGGCGAAGGCTTAGGCGACGATGCGCGCGGCCGTGAACAGCAGCGGCGCGAACGCGGTCGCGACCAGAGCCACAGCGATCACCAGGGACATCGCCTTGGCGGTCGACGGCAGGTCTTGAGCGGACATTCGATTACTCCCGAAAAAAGGTTCGATGTTGCACGTGCGAACATCGATGAGGGTGAAATGGACCCTTTATCGGGGCTTTGGTAGGGCTGATTTTCCAGCGCAGTTATGCGTTTTTGCAGCCCAAAGGTTAATTCGGCGCGCATATTCGCAGACAAAGAAAAGGCGCGAAGGACTGGCCTTCGCGCCTGCACAAGATGCTTGGGCGCACTGGGAGACGCGCCTCAGGCAGATTTCAGAGGACCACCAGGGCGGCGGTTTGAAGGAACGGCGCGGCGGCGAGGGAGAACAGGCCGGCGGCGGTCATAACGAAGGCGGTCATCAGCAGGAAAGAAGGGCGGGGCGTGGTCATCGGGGGGCTCCAGGGCTCGTGGGCTGTCGATGAACAGAACGTAGCAGCACCCCTCGCGCTGATCAATGAATAAAATCGATTTTGTTCATTGATCGCGGTGGATTTCTGTATTGCTGATTACGCCGCCCCTTTGGCGCTGGCCTTTTGCGGGTCGGTGTAGAGGCCGTTGAGGATGAGGGTGAGCACGCCGTCGAGTTCGCGCTCGAGCTTCGGCAGTGCGAGCTTGGAGAAGAGCTGCGGCACGCTGAACTTCATGGTGGCGGTCTGCATCATCTCGGCAGTGAAGGTGTGATCGCCCGGGCGGAAGAGGCCGGCGGCTTCGCCTTCTTCCAGCAGCGCGCTCAAGAACACGCGCTCAAGCGCCAATTGCTCGTTGGCGAACAATGGCCGCTCACGGTGCAAAACCTCAGCGACCTCGATGATTTTGGCGTTTTCCTCCAACATGCAGAAGGAATCGCGCAGGCGTTTGAAGAAGATCTCGCGCAGGCGCTTGTCAGCAGGCCAGTCTTTCTTGCGGGCGATCGCGGCGAGATCGGCTTGCTCGGCGGCGTAATGCTTGCGCGCCATGGCTTCGGCGATGTCGATCTTCGCTTCGAAGAAGCGATAGATGTTGCCGGGCGACATGTCGCAATCGGCGGCGATTTCGGCCATGGTTGTTTTGCCATAGCCGTAATGCTTGATCCGGCTGATGGCCGCTTCGAGAATGCGGTCGCGGGTGGCGATCTTTTCGTCCATCCCTACAGGTTACCGGGTTTCTACTAAACGTTCAATGAAGGATTCAGCCGATTGAGCCAGGCTTATGAAACGGTGACGGTAATTGGGGCCGGCGCCTGGGGAACGGCCCTGGCGCAGGTGGCGGCCGCCGCCAAACGAAGCGTGACGCTCTACGCCCGCGAGCCGGAAGTGGCGGAGGCGGTCAATCAGCGCCAGGAGAACGAATTGTTCCTGCCGGGGATCCGGCTGAATGGCGTTATCCGCGCGACGACGGATTTGGAAGAGGCGGCGGCGGCGGATCTGATCCTGGCGGTGCCGCCCGCGCAGCACATGCGCGCGACGCTGAAAGCGCTGGGGCCGCATCTCGCCGATGAGACGCCGGTGGTGTTGTGCGCCAAAGGCGTCGAACGCGGCACGCTGGCGCTGATGACCGATGTGTTGGCGGAAGAGATGCCAGCGCGGACGCCGGCGGTGCTCTCCGGGCCTGGCTTTGCGAAGGACGTGGCGCGCGGCTTGCCGACGGCGACCACTATCGCCAGCCCCGATCAGGAATTGGCGCAACGGATTGTGGCGACGATCGGCTTGCCGACGTTCCGGCCGTACCTCGCTGACGATCTGATCGGCGCCGAGATTGGCGGCGCGGTGAAGAACGTTATCGCAATCGCGTGTGGCGTCGCTGAAGGACGCAAGCTTGGTGACGGCGCGCGCGCTGCGTTGATCACGCGTGGCTTTGCCGAGTTGACGCGGCTTGGCCTCGCTATGGGCGCGAAGGCCGAGACGTTGTCGGGCTTGTGCGGGCTTGGCGATCTGGTGCTGACCTGCGCGTCGCTGACATCGCGCAACACGTCGCTGGGCGCCGCGCTCGGCGAAGGGCGCAAGCTTGCGGACATTTTGGCGGAGCGCCGTTCGGTGGCCGAAGGCATGGAGAGTGCGCCGGCGGTTGTGGCGCTTGCGCAGAAGTTCAATGTCGAGATGCCGATCTCTACCGCCGTTGATGCGATCGTGGCCGAGCGTATCAGTGTTGATGAGGCGATCACGGCTTTGCTGGCGCGCCCATTCAAGGCGGAGGGCGTGTGACGCTGTTGATCCGGCTCGATGCGGTGCCGGAGCGCGGCGCAATTGTCGTTGAGGTCGAACGGAACGGCGCGCGGCTTTCGTTGATCGTGACGCGGACCGGCGATCATGTTGCGGCGTTTCGCAACAAGTGCCCGCACGCAGGCTATCCGTTGCAGCGCGCTGACGGCCGCATCCTCGTGCAAGAGGGGCGTTTCATGGTGTGCGGCGCACACGGGGCCAGTTTTACGCTGACAGATGGCGCGTGTGCTGGCGGCCCGTGCAATGGTGATGGGCTTGAGCGCATCGCCGTCGAAGTGCGCGACGGCGATGTGCTGCTAAGCTGATGATCGCCTAGGCTTCGCCGTCGTCGAAATCGTCGTCGCCACGGCGGCGCATCACCAAGAAGCCGATGATGGCGAGGCCAACGACGCCGAGCGCGATCCACGGAAACCAGCCGGCGAGGCCGCCGAAATTCGATTGCGCCTCACCTTCGGCGGTCGCGGGCTGGGCGAGCGCGTTCGGATCAACTGGTGCAACGCCGGTCACCAAGGCCGGCACCGTGTATGTGGAGACGGTGTCGTTGGCGGCGTCGAAGTCGCGGTGGCGGCGTCCCTGCGGGAAAGTGATCATGCCGCGCAGCGTTGCGGCGGCGGCTTCGATCTGCGGCATTTGATCGGCGGCGCCGATCGTGGTGAGCCCGGCGACGCCGTTACGGCCGAGCACCTTTTGCTCGTGACGCAGATCCTTCACGCGCGCGGCCGGCGCGGCCGAGCGTTCGGCCCAGGCCACGTAAGGCGCGGCTGCGTCGAAGCGCGGTGCTGCGAAGAAACCTTCGAAGCTGCGGTTTTGCTGGCTGCGCGCTTCACGCACTGCGGTTTCGAAATCGGCGTCGCTGAGGCCGGAAGCGGTGGCCGGTTGGACGTAACCGATCTCGTCATAGCTCACGATGCTGGCCCACGTGCCGGGCGCGCGCACATCGGCGCCGGTGCGGGCGATCATGCCAAGCGTTTCGCCGCTCGGTGCGGCCACGTTGTTGCGGGACAAGTACGCGCGCGCTTCTTCGGCTGAGTAGAAGCGATAATCGGCGGGCACGTTGAGCGAGAGATTGCCGTTGAGGGCGATGACGCCGCTGCGGCCCTGCGGCGCCGCTGCGGCGGTTTCTGCCGGCGGCGTAGTTTGTTGAGCGCGTTGCGGCGTTGTCGGTTGCGCCCGGACTGGGGGCGCCGCGACGTCGGGTCCGCCATCGCCGGGGCCGTCCGCGTGGGCGGCGGGCGCCACGATCAAAGCCAGCGCAAAAAGCGCGCGCGTCAAATTCTTGCGCATGGGTGATCTCCCTCGCTCGCCCATTTTAGGCGGTCCCACGAATCGAGGATTAGCGAAAAAATTCGGGGTTGTCCCGTGATCAGCGGCTGCAGGCGGCGCGTAATTCGGCGGCTGCGGCTTGCATGGCGTCGTCAACGCCAGCACGCCATTCTGCGAGGTTTTTAGCGGCTTGCGCTGCAGCCGGGTACGTCACGGCGCGCGAGGAACTCACAACGCCGCCTTCCAGACCTTGCCCGGTTGCAACAAAACCCGCGACCGCGTCAGCGGCGCTTGCGCCTTGTGCGCCGTAGCCGGGAACCAGCAGGAGCGCGTGCGGCATCGCTTCGCGCAAGCTGCGCGCTTCTTCGGGGTAGGTCGCGCCGGCGACGGCCATCAGGCCAGACCAGCCGCTCGCGCCCATGAGCTCTTGCGTCTCGGGCGCCAGCATTTCGGCCACGCGCCGCCACACGGGCGCGCCGCCGACTTGCAGATCCTGGAAGTCGCCGGCGCCTGGATTGGACGTGCGCACCAGCACGGCAACGCCTTTGCCGCTGGCTTTCGCCGTGGCCACGAAGGGCGCGAGCGTATCCTTGCCCATGTACGGATTGACGGTGACGCAATCGGCGTCGAAGCCCGGACGCGGGCCGAGCGTGGCGCGGGCGTAGCCCTCGGCGGTGGTGCCGATGTCGCCGCGTTTAGCGTCTAGCAGCACGATCATCCCGGCGTTGCGGCCATACTCCACCAGCATGCGCGCGGCGGCGTAACCCATCTCGCCGAATTGCTCGAAGAGGCCGAGTTGCGGCTTTAGAACCGCGGCGTGCTGGGCAGCGATATCAATGACGCTGGTGCCGAACTTCACGAGTACGGCGGCGGGATCGGCGCGCAGATCGCCAAAGAGGGCCGGAATTTTATCGGCGAATGGATCGAGGCCGACGCAGAGCGGCGTGGCTTTGCTGCGGACGCCTCCGATCAAGCGGTCAGCGTATGGCGCGCTCATCCGAACGGCCGATCGCCGGGCGCAACGCAGACAACTTGCGCGACCGCGAGCTGGCGGCGCAGATCGTCAGATTCTTGGCCGTAATTATCGGCGGTGAGACGCGGCGCCGGTGCGCCGACGGCTTCGACTTGTTCGAGGCGCAGGAAACGCAGGATCGATGAAGGCGCGGCGGTGTAGATGCGGCCGCGGCGCGCTGATTCGGCAATGGTGACGCCGATGACTTGGCCGTTGGCGGAGAAAGCGGGGCCGCCGCTGATGCCGGCGAGTGAGCCGCGCAGGCCGGAGGTGCGGCCTTGCTCCGCCCATGCGAGCACCGGCTCTTGAACATTGTAGCGGCCACGCGCGATCAGCGTTTCGCGGCCAATGAGGCGTGAATAGGCTTCGCCGGGCCGGCCCTGCGGGAAGCCGACGTGGAAGGCGCGCTGATTGATTTGGAATTGCCGCTCCGACGTGTCGAGCGCCAGCGCCGCCGGCGCTTGATCGGTGCGAAGCAGCGCGAGGTCGGCGAACAGCGCACGCTTCACGTCACGCACGGGCACGGCTGAACCGCGCGAGACGATGAGGCCGACGTCCTCGCAGCCATCGACGATATGGCGCGCGGTTAGCCACCAGCCGTCGGCGGAGATGGCGAAGGCGGTGCCCATGCCCGAAGCAATCGGGCCGACTTCGACCAGCACTTCAGGATCGTACATTGAGGGCGGCGGCAGGAACGAGCCCGCTTCCGGCGCGTCCGGTAGAGCTTCCGGCGCATCGGCGCGCTGATCCACCCGGAACAGCACGAACACCACCGCCGCGATGACGATGATGTAGAGCAACCAGTCTGGAACGATACGCAGCACTGGGTCAGAGGCCTCGGATCATCGCGACGTTAGGGTCGGCCACCGCGCCGGACAAAATGATGGCGAGGCCGATTTTGACGCTCATCAGAAACACGGCCGCGGCGACGTCGCCCTCGGCGATGCGGCGCGGCAGGCCGCGCAGGAACATATCGGCGAAGCGGAAGGCGATGAGCTGGATGAGCAGCGTCACTACGCCCCAGATGATGAGGTCGAAGACGCCGAACGAATGTGCGAGGCAATTGCCCAACGGAATGGCAAGGCCGACGACAACGCCGCCAAAAGCCAGCGAAGCCGATGGATTGCCGGCGCGGATGAGGGCCAATTCCTTGTGCGGCGTCATCAGCACGTAGATGATGAGCGAGACGATGAAGAGGCCCAGCGCTACGCCAAGCTGGATGATGAAATCGGGAAAGCCCGCAACGAACGCGTTGATGGGCGCTGTAAAGTCCATGTCGGGTCCCTCGCTCGCCGCCGACGGCTTATATAGCGCCTGCGCTAGCGGTTCCGGGCGGGACACGCAAGACAACCGCCCACAGAGAGCATGAAGGATAGGCAGATGAGTGCACGTAAAGCCGCTTTGGTGACCGGTTCGACCAGCGGGATCGGCCTTGCTGTGGCGACGGCGTTCGCCAAGGCCGGCATGGATGTGACGCTCAACGGCCTGGGAGACGCTGCCGAGATCGAGCGCATTCGGTCCGGCTTGGAGCGCGAGACCGGCGTTTCGGTTCGTTACGACGGCGCAAACTTAATGAAGGCCGATGCGTGCGCCGGCATGGTGGAAAGCGCCATCGCTGCGTTCGGGCGGCTTGATGTGCTGGTCAATAATGCGGGGATTCAGTTCGTCTCGCCGATCGAGGATTTCCCGGTCGAGAAGTACGATGCGATCATCGCGCTCAATCTGTCCGCCGCGTTTCATACCATTCGCGCCGCCATGCGGACGATGAAAGCGCAGCGTTATGGCCGCATCATAAATATTGCCTCGGCGCATGCGCATGTCGCCTCGCCGTTTAAGTCGGCCTATGTCGCGGCCAAGCATGGTGTGCTCGGCATCACCAAGACCGTGGCGCTGGAAGGCGCGACGTTCAACGTGCGCTGCAACGCGATTTCGCCGGGCTATGTGTTCACGTCGCTGGTCGAGAACCAGATTCCGGACACGATGAAAGCGCGTGGCCTGACACGTGAGCAGGTGATCAATGACGTTCTGCTCGCGGCGCAGCCGACGAAAGAGTTCGTGAAGGTGGAAGACATTGCCGGCATGGCGCTGTTCTTGATTTCCGACGCGGCCAATCAGATCAACGGCGCGGCGCTGAACATGGATGGCGGCTGGACGGCGCAGTGAAGAAGAAGCCGATCTCGCTCGCGCTGCAAGGCGGCGGCGCGTTGGGCGCGTACACATGGGGCGCGCTCGATCGTTTGCTTGAAGATGAGCGCATCGAGATCAAGGCGGTGTCCGGCACATCGGCGGGCGCAATGTGCGCGGTGGTGCTGGCCGATGGGCTCCATGATGGGCCGGACGCGGCGCGGGCGAAGCTGCGCCGGTTCTGGGAAGGCGTGGCGCATGCGGGCCGCTCCAACCCGTATCGGCAAACGCCTTGGATGACTTTTCTAAGCTCGTTTCAGCCGGCGTGGTTGCAGCAGAATTACTTGGCCGCGTGGGCTGGAATGGCGAGCCAAGTAGCGTCGCCCTACGATCTCAACCCGCTTAATCTCAATCCGCTGCGCGAGGTGCTGAACGAACTGGTCGATTTCGAGCGGGTGCGGGCGTGCGACAGAGTTGAGCTGTTTATCGGCGCGACCAATGTCGAGACGGGGCGGATCCAGATTTTTCGTACGGCGGAGCTGACGGCGGATCACGTCATGGCGTCGGCGTGCTTGCCGCAATTGTTTCAGGCGGTGGAGATTGACGGCCAATCCTATTGGGACGGCGGTTACACCGGCAATCCGGCGCTGTTTCCATTGTTCGATGTGCAGGGCACGTCGGACATCGTCATCGTGCAAATCCATCCGATCGAGCGCGATGGCGCGCCGCGCACCGCCGCCGACATCACCGCGCGTGAAACCGAGATCAAGTTCAACGCGAGCTTGCTCAGCGAGCTGCGTGCGATCGATTTTGTGAGCCGCTTGCTTGATCAGCAGAAATTGCCCGAAGGGCGCTATCGCAAAATGCTGATCCACAATTTGAGCGAAGGCACGGCGCTGACGCCGCTTGGCGCCGGCGTGAACCTCAACACCGATCTCGCCTTCTTCAACGATCTCTTCGACACTGGCCGGGCTGCGGCTGACGCATGGCTGGCAAAGCACTTTGATGCGCTTGGGGTACGCTCGACAGTCGATCTTTCGGCGATGTTTCGGCGTTCGCCCGAAGGCGGCGAGCCGCTACGCTAACCATTCCTTAGCCGCATCGGTTCAGCGTCCGCGCATGCGTATTCGTGCGCCTCTTCTTGCCGCGGTGTTGCTGGGGGGCTTTGCCGCGCCGGCGATGGCGGCTGGCGGCGGCTCGAGCAGTTCAAGCGCGCAACAGCAGCCGGCGAGCCGGCAAGACCGCCTGACCTCGGCTGAGAGCTACGTGCCGATGCCGACGCTTTCGGCTGGCGTGCTGCAGCGGATGTCGACGCGCGGGACGTTGGTGGTCGATATGGGGCTCGATGTGCCGAACGCGGATTTGCGCACGCGCGCGCGGCTGAATGGCCCGCGCTTGCGCGATTCACTGCGCACGGCGTTGGCGACCTACGCCTCGACGTACTACCGCGACCGCACTGCGCCTGATCCGGAAGAGTTGACGCGGCTGATGCAGCAGGCGGTGAACCGCACGCTCGGGGCTGAAGGCGCGCAGGTGCTGATGGTCAACATCATCTATCAGCGGCGCGCGAACTGATCAGCCGCCGCGGCAGGCGATTGGCAGAACGATGGCGGTGATGCTGCCGGCGACGGGCGCGCGGTAGATTTGCGTCGGCTCATCGCGCGCCACCACGGTTTCGCCCGCGCCCATGATCTGACGCTCGACGACGAAGAATTTCTGCTCGGCGCAGTTGAAGCGATAGTGCAGCCGCTGGGTGGTGTAGCGGATTGTGGTTTCCGTGGTCGCGTCTTCGATTTGATAGACTTGCGGCTGGCCGTGGCGAACCTGCACCCAGATGTCGGCGGTGGAGCCGTCAGCGGCGCGGGTGATGGTGCGCTGGTTGAAGTGCACTTCGCCGAGGCACTGGCGGTCTTCGGTCGGGTTCTCTCCGCGGCAATCGCGTTGGCGGGCCACCAGGAGCCAATCGGGCAGGTTGCTGGCGCTGCCGAGCACAACGGAATCGATGTTGTTTTCGCCGGCTGGCGCCTCGGCCTGCGGCGTCTGCCCCTGTGGCGCGGAGGCCGACTGCCCACAGGCGGCCAGCGTGAAAATGCAAACCAAAGCGGCGAGCTTGCGCATCAAAGACTTCATCCTTGTCATCTTGGGGCGGGTTTGCCGTCCGGCAAATCACATAGCTGAGATGCCGCCGTCGATCTTCAGTTCCGAGGCGGTGATGAAGCGGCTCTCGTCCGAAATAAGATAAACGGCGGCGTTGGCCACGTCCGCGGGTTGACCAATCCGGCCCAGCGGCACCTGACGCGCGAGTTTCGCCTCAGCCTCGTCCTTGCCGAACATGTTGCGGATCGGGTCGAGTATCGGCGTGTCGATGAAGGTGGGGTGCAGAGAGTTGGAGCGCACGTCGAGGCCCTTCTTGGCGCAATAGAGGGCGATGTTCTTGGAGAGGAGCCAGACGGCGGCTTTGCTGGCGTTGTAGCCGGGCGAAGTGTGGTTGGCGATGAGGCCGGCGATCGAGCTGGTGTTGACGATCGAGCCCGGCTGGTTCTTCGCCAGATATTTGATGCCGTGCTTGGCGCCCAGAAATACTGAATCGACATTGACGCTCATCAGCGTGCGGAAGCCTTCAAGCGAAAGCTCTTCGATGCCGCCTTCGCGCGATGAGATGCCGGCATTGTTGATGAGGCCAGAGATGCCGCCCATGGCATCGTTCGCAGCTGCGAGCGCGGCGATCCATTGCTCTTCGTTGGTGACGTCGAGGCCGTAGGCGAAGGCGGTCCCGGCGCCGTGTTTGGCGTTGATCTCGCCCGCAAGCTTTTCGGCGCCGGCTTTGTTGATGTCGGCAAGCGCGACCTTGGCGCCTTCGGCGGCGAGTGCGCTGGCCATGGCGGCGCCCAGGCCTTGCGCCGCGCCTGTGACGAATACCTTCTTGCCTGCAACGCGACCGGCCATAGCGTCCTCCTTATTTGCCGCGCGACTCTGTGGCGCGGCGCGGCAATCCGCAAGCTTGTCCGCGCGTCAGTATCGGAATTTAGTGAGCGGCGAGAGGTGACCTCATGGAATGGGACGCGCTGCTTTTATCGCGGCTGCAATTCGCATTCACGATCGGCTTTCACATTATCTTCCCGGCCTTCACCATCGGGTTGGCCTCGTTCCTCGCTGTGCTTGAGGGATTGTGGCTTCTGACCAAGAAGCCGATCTACAAAAACCTCTATCTCTTCTGGGTGAAGATCTTCGCGCTGTCGTTCGGCATGGGCGTCGTTTCTGGCGTCGTTATGTCATACCAGTTCGGGACTAATTGGAGCGTGTTCTCCGCGCATGTCGGCAGCGTGATCGGGCCGTTGCTGGCGTATGAGGTGCTGACGGCGTTCTTTCTGGAGGCCTCGTTCCTCGGCATCATGCTGTTCGGTTGGAAGCGGGTGGGGCCTGGCCTGCATTTCTTTTCAACCTGCATGGTGGCGATCGGCACGCTGATGAGCGCGTTTTGGATCCTCGCGGCCAATTCCTGGATGCAAACGCCGCAAGGGTTCGCCTTCGCCGAAGACGGCACGATGATCGCGACGAGCTTCGCGGAAGTGATTTTCAATCCGTCGATGCCGTCACGGTTCGCGCACATGGTGCTGGCGGCGTTCTTGACCACAGCGATGGCGGTTGCCGGCGCGTCGGCATTTGCGTTGCTGAAGAACCGGGCGTTGCCGGAGAGCCGCCGGGCGCTGCGCATGGCGATTTTGATGATGGCCATCGTTGCGCCGTTGCAGGTGGTGGTTGGTCATGAGAGCGGCGTCGTTGCGCATGAGCACCAGCCGGCGAAAGTGGCGGCGATGGAGGGGTGGTGGACCACCCAGAGCAACCAGCCGACGCACTTGTTCGCTTGGCCCGATGAAGAAGCGGAGCGCAATCATCTTGAGCTCAGCGTTCCGGGCATGGGCTCTTGGTTCGTCGCCGGCGACGTGAATGCCGAGCTGCAAGGGCTCGATGCGTTTGCGCCGGAAGATCGGCCGCCGGTTTGGATCGTATTCTGGGCGTTTCGTGTGATGGTGGGCATGGGCCTCATCATGGTTGCGCTTGGGATTTGGGGCGCGGCGTGGTGGGCGCTGAAACGGCTCGACGGCGCGCGTTGGTATCATCGGGCGTTGGTGTTAGCGGCGCCGAGCGGGTTTATCGCTGTGCTGGCGGGTTGGATCTCGGCTGAAGTCGGGCGTCAGCCTTATGTCGTTTATGGCGTGATGCGGACGGCGGACGCAGTGTCGCCGGTGAGTGCGAGTTCGGTGGCGGCGTCGCTGCTGTTTTTCATGGTCGTCTACGCCATCGTGTTCAGTGCGGGCGCGCTCTACATTTTGCGCTTGATCGCCAAAGGTCCCGAGAGTGATGAGCCGGCGCCCGAGACGGATCAACCGCCTGGTACGCCGCTCGGCATGGTTGAGGAGGCGCCGTGATGTTTGGCCTCGAACTCTCGATGATCTGGGCGGTGCTGATTGCGGTCGCGGTGTTTTTGTATGTGGCGCTCGACGGCTTCGATCTTGGCGTCGGCATTCTTTTTCCGTTCGCGAAGGACTCAAAGCAGCGCGACCAGATGCAGGCGGCGATAGCGCCGGTGTGGGACGGCAACGAGACGTGGCTGGTGCTTGGCGGCGGTGGTTTGTTCGCGGCGTTTCCGAAGGCGTACGCGGCGTTGATGCCGGCGCTTTATATTCCGATCATCTTGATGTTGCTGGCGCTGATTTTCCGCGGCGTGGCGTTCGAGTTTCGCCATCACGGGCGCGAGCGCGGCCGCAAGTGGTGGACTGTGGCGTTCTCCGCCGGATCGATCGTCGCGACATTGGCGCAGGGCATGGTGCTCGGCGGCTTCATTCAGGGTGTTACGCTTGATGAGGCGGGCGCATTCGCCGGTGGGCCGCTGGATTGGCTGACGCCGTTCACGCTGTTGGTTTCAGTAGCGCTGCTCGCCGGTTACGCGCTGCTTGGCGCCACATGGCTGGTGTTCAAGGCGCAGGGCGAACTGTTTGAGCGCGCGCGCGGCTGGGTGAAGCAGCTTTCGCTGCTGACGGCTCTGGCGCTTGGCGCTGTCAGCCTGGCGACGCTTGGCGTTGATCCGCGCGTGACTGAGCGCTGGGGCCTCACCATGACCAGCGTTGATTGGCCGGTGTTTGCGCAAGTCGCGCCGTTGCCGTTGTTGGCGGCTGGCGTGCTTTATCTTTTGTGGCGCGGCGCCGATGAGCGCCGCCATTTGGCGCCTTACCTCTTCACGGTCGCGCTGTTCTTGGTGGGGTATGTCGGGCTGGCGATCAGCCTTTGGCCCTACATCGTGCCGTTTGCGATGACGCCGGCGGAAGCGGCCGCGGCTGACAATGCGCTATCGTTGATGCTGTGGGGCGCGATCCCGCTCTTGCCGGTGATCCTCGGATACACGGCCTATGTGTACTGGCTCTTCCGCGCCAAGGTTGATGACGATGCCGCCTATCATTGAAGGGCCGCCAGAAGAAGGCGAGGCGCCGCGCCCGTTAGGTCAGCGGTTGCTTTGGTTCGTGGTGTTGTGGGTCGGCGGATTGGCGGCGGTCGCCGCTGCTGCGTACGGGCTGCGGGCGCTTATTCTCTAAACCACCTGGAACGCCGCTGCCGCCTGATCGATGAAGTGCGCGAGCGCAACGTCGAGATCGGTGACGCCGCCGGCGCTGTGCGTCGTGAGGACGACGTCGACGCGGTTGTAGACGTTGTGCCACTCGGGATGGTGGTCGTGCTTTTCGGCGTACATCGCCACGCGCGTCATGAAGCCGAAGGCGGCGTTGAAATCCTTGAAGCGGAATTCCTTGGTGATGGCGTCACGGTCCGGTGCGGTGAGCCAGCCCTGCAATCGCCCTAAAGCGACGTGTGCTCCGATCTTCTCGGCCATGTGCTACTCCTCTTCGATATACATGCGCCGCCGCGCGCAAACGGCAACAGCGCGCAAAGCAAAACCGCCGACGTTTCCGCCGGCGGTTCGCTTTCGTTCGATGCTTTTGGACTATTCCTTGTGGGGCAGGTCCATCGGCGGCGGCTCGTGACCGGTGACGGTGACGCCGCGGCCCAGCTTTGAGTTCCAGATGCCGTACAGGAAGTAGAGAACCACGGCGGCGCCCAGGAAGTAGAAGAAGAACAGCTGCTCACGCGGCCCGACGCGGGTGATCAGGAACAAGCACGACAGGATGCCGAGGATCGGTGTGATCGGATAGAACGGCACTTTGAAGCCGCGCTTCAGATCCGGCCGCGTTTGGCGCAGCCACATCACCGCCATACAGACCATCGCAAACGCGGCGAGCGTGCCGATCGAGGTCAGATCGCCCAGCGTGTTGATGTCGAAGAAGGCGGCGGCGCAAGCGACGATGATGCCGGTGATGATGGTGTTCAGCCACGGCGTCTTGAACGTTTTGTGGACGTTCGCCAGCACGCTCGGCATTAGGCCATCCTTCGACATCGTGTAGAAGATGCGGGTTTGGCCGAAGAGCAGAACGAGGATGACCGAGGTCAGGCCGGCGATCGCGCCGATCTTGATGGAATAGGCGAGCCAATTCCATTCTGGACCGAAGGCGTTCACGGCGGTGGCGACCGGAGCGGCGACGTTGAGCTTGGTGAACGGGATAACGCCCGTCAGCACCGCCGACGTCGCCATGTAGAGCACCGTGCAGATGGCGAGTGAGCCGAGGATGCCGAACGGCATGTCCTTCTGCGGGTTCTTGGCTTCGCCGGCTGCGGTCGAGACCGCTTCGAAGCCGATGTAAGCGAAGAACACGATGGTGGCGGCGCGCATGATGCCGTCCCAACCGAACTCGCCCGGCTCGCCGGTCGGTTCTGGGATGAAGGGCTGCCAGTTGGCCGGGTTCACGTACTGAGCGCCGACGACGCAGAACGCGACGATGACCGCGACTTTGATGAACACGATGACGTTGTTCACCGTCGCCGATTCCGACACGCCGACGATCAGCAGCAGCGTCATGGCGAGCACGACGATAACAGCCGGGAAGTTGGCGACCGAGGCGACGACCATGTCGGCCGGCAGCGGCACAGGCGTGTTGGCCGGCAGCTGCAGAGCAGCGCCCGCCGGGACGTTGACGACGGTGCCGTTCGCAACTTGCAGCAATGAGCCGTCTTGGCGGAGCACCTCAGTGGCGCTGGTCAGGGTGGCTTCGATGCCGTTCGGGATGGCGATATCGACAGCGTTGGTCAGGCCGTAGAGGCCGGCTTCAGCCGGATTGACGACGGCGTATTGATCGAGGCCGGCTTCGTGGACGCCCGGAATGGTGGCGGTCGACGAGGCCAGGAATTGAACGTTCTCACCGCTCGGCAGCGTGCCGGTGACGGCGTTGAGGCTGACCGTTGGGTCCGTCACTTGGAAGGTGGCGGCGGCGTCGAGCACGAACTTGCCGGCGGCCTGTGTGAACTCGGCGGGTATGTATAGTCCTAAATCGTGCGCGAGACTGACCGCGTATCCCGACCAGCCGACGGCGACGACAGAGGCCGCGAGGCCGTATTCGAGCAACAGCAGCGCGCCCATGATCCAGGCGCCGAACTCACCGACCGTGGCGTAGGAATAGGTGTAGGCCGAACCGGAAACCGGCAGCACTGAGGCCATTTCCGCGTAGCAGAGGCCGGCGAAGGCGCAGACGATGCCGGCGATCACGAAGGAGATCATCACGGCCGGGCCGGCGTGCAGCGCGGCGGCGTTGCCGGTCCGCACGAAAATGCCAGCGCCGATGATGCAGCCGATGCCGAGCAGGATCAGGTTGATCGGGCCGAGGGTGCGCTTCAGCTCACCGTGAGCATATTCGGTTTGAATTTGGTCGACTGTTTTACGCTGAAACAGGCGATTGAGCGGCGAGCTCGGCGGTTTGCCGGCGGGCGCATTGGTGTTTGCCACGTTCGATCCCCTCCCTGGGTACGTTGTGGGCGGGGAAGCTAACGGTGGCGTTAGGGCGGCACAAGCGCCGCGGGTCGCTTTTAGCCTCCTGCGAGTGCTTCGGGCACAGCCCACCCCCGACGTGCGCACGCAGCGAGCACGGTGTTGCGCAACAGGCAGGCGATGGTCATCGGCCCGACCCCGCCTGGGGAGGGTGATACCGCAGCTGCAACCGCAATCGCCTCGGCGAAGTTCACGTCGCCGACCAATTTGGTTTTGGCTTCGCCCTTTTCCGGCGCCGGCACGCGGTTGGTGCCGACATCGATGACGATGGCGCCGGGGCGCACCCAATCGCCGCGTACCATCTCCGGCTTGCCGACGGCGGCGACGAGAATGTCGGCGCTGCGGCAGACCATTTTGAGGTCGCGGGTTTTGGAATGCGCGATGGTCACGGTGGCGTTCTGCTCAAGGAAGAGCAGCGCCGCCGGCTTGCCGACGAGGATCGAGCGGCCGATGACGACGACATTGGCGCCGCTGAGGTCGGGGCGTTCGGTCTTGGCCAGGATCACGCAGCCGACGGGCGTGCAGGGGCGGAGGCCCGGCTTGCCGAGCACAAGTTTGCCGGCGCTGGCTTCAGTGAGGCCGTCGACGTCCTTCAGCGGATCGATCGCGGCGAGGACGGCGGGTTCGGAAATGTGCTTGGGCAGCGGCAGCTGCACGAGGATGCCATCGACGTTCGGGTCGGCGGAAAGGGCGGCGACGCGCGCTACGAGTTCGTCTTGCGTTGTTTCCGCCGGCAATCGGATCTCGACCGAGCGCATGCCGACCTCGTTGGTCATCTTTACTTTGGAGGCGACGTAGACGTGACTGGCGGGATCATCGCCGGTGAGCACGACAGCCAAAGTCGGTTGCGCCGGCAATTGCTTGACCGCCGCGGCGACATCGGCGCGGACGTTTGCTGCGATAGCTTTTCCGTCAATGGTGCGGCCGCTCATCTAGGCTTCCTCAAATCTTGCCACGAACGCTGCGATGTCATTGTCGCTTGCGCCGTCGATTTCCAGTGTCTTTAGCCGCGCCGTAGCGCCGCGCGTAATGCGAACATGGCTTTTGGCGACGCCGAACGCCTTGGCGATCAGTTTTTCCAGCGCGCGGTTGGCTTCGTTGTTCTCGGGCGCGGCGCGCACGCGCGCTTTCAGAAAGACATGACCGTCGGCGTCGGCGCTGCGCCCATCGATGCGGTCGGCGCCGCCCGCCGGCGTCAGCCGGACCCGTAACTGGCTCAGAGCACCGGGCCTGTGCCGGTCAGCACGCCATGCAGCCAGGGCAGAAGCTGACGCAGCAGCTGGATAGCCAACAGCAGCACCAGGACCGAGAGATCAACGCCGGCGATCGGCGGGATGAGCCGGCGCAGCGGGCGCAGGATCGGGTCGGTCAGACGCTGACAGAATTGATAGACGGCGGACACAAAGCCGTTGCGGCGGCTGATAATGTCGAAGGCGTAGAGCCAGGAAATCACGACATAAACGATCAGCACGACGATCACGAGCGCGAGGATCGTGTCGATCAGGCCGAAAAGGATGGCGAGGAGCCCAGGCGATTGCATGGGGAGGCTCTAAACCGTGTTGGGCGGATTCGGCAACTGCGGGTCAGTTAGGCCAGTTGACGCTCCTCCCGCCGCCGCCCTATATCCGCGCCTCCTAGTGTCCAGGCACTTGGGGGCCCGTAGCTCAGCTGGGAGAGCGCTGCGTTCGCAATGCAGAGGTCAGGAGTTCGATCCTCCTCGGGTCCACCATTCCCTACCAGTCAATCCGAACGATGACGGTGTCGGTGTAGTCGCCGGGCCGCGCTGTTGTGGTTGCGGGGATGCGGCCGTGCATGGTGACGGTGGCGTTCCAATTGCCGACGCTGAGGAGGCCGCCTGAAATGGCGAGCATGGGGTAACCGCCCGTGCCTTCTCCGAGCACGGTCGTGTAGTTCGAGCTGGAATAGATGTTGTAGCCGATCTGATTGCCGGTTGTGCTGCGCATTTGCCGGTTGGCGATGGTGCCGTGTGAGCCGGCGCCGATGCGCGCATAGACAACGGGTAGCGCATCGATGACGCCGCTGCAGCTGATCGAGACGTCGGCTTGCGCGATGGTCGCGGTGTTCAGCAGCGGATTGACCTGGCCGAAATTCATCGGCGTCGCCGTGACGTTGCACGAACACCCAAAAATGGCGTGGCAGAGAAGCGCCTCCGCGGGGCGTGGCGCGAAGGCGAGGAGGAACGCGATCGCCGCGATCATGAAGCGGATCATGATGCGCACTCCATGACGGCGCTGCCGCCAAGATCGGCAGGCGACACCATCACCATGCAGTCGCCAGCGTTGAAGCGCTGTGGACGTGACACGCCGCTGAGATAAACGCGCCCGCCGGCGGCGATGGGGAAGCGCGCGCCATCGGCTTCACGCACAAGCATTTCGCCGGGGCGCAGGGGGCGCGTGTTGGAAACCAATGTGATCTCGCCGGCGCGGCCATCAGCGCGCGGCAGCCTAGCCAACGCACCGCTGCGTGCGGCGGGCGTGATCAGGATTTCGTCGCTCTCGTACTGAGTTTCCCACGGCAGCGTGTTGGCGTCGATGCTGATGCGGTTTTGTTCGTAGGGCCGAAGGCCGGTGATGATGACGCGGCCGCGTTCGTTGGTGATTCCGGCGGCGCGCCGATCGCGCTGCACGGCGACGTTGGCGGCGCCGATGTCGACGAGTGCGAAGCTTTCTCGCACTGGGCGCGACACCAATGTCTCGCCGCCGATCCGAGCGACGCCGGTGGCGTATTGAACGCGCGCGGCGGTGTCGGCTTCGGTGATGCTGATCTCGGCGCTGGCTTCGTGGCTCTGGCCGATATGCGCGACGGCGCCGTCGAGACGCTGGCGTTGGCCGGTTTCCGCTCTGGCGCGCCAGCCGAAGCCGCCGCCGGGATCCGGCGCCCGCTGGGCGCTGATCTGTGCGGCGAGGTGGCGGTTCTCGGCTTGCAGGCGGGTGCTGACATGAGCGGCTTCGCCGAATGGCCGTGAGAGTCCGAGGCTGATAACGAAGTGCGAGTCGCGTTCGCGCACGTGCAGGGCGTTGAAGAAGATGTGCGTGCGCCCGGTTGTGCGCGGCGAATAGGAGAGCGCTATGGTTTCGGCGCGCTCTTCGGTTTCGTCGTCGCTGACGGCGTAGGCGAGCGAGCCTGAGCCGAGTGCGTTGAGATCGGCGCTGACGAAGGCGGAAGCGCGGCGATGAGCGCCGGTATCGCGCCGGTTTTCACCGATGCGGGTGAAATGCGTGCTGGCGCTCTCGGCTTCGAGTCCGATTGAGAAGCGCGGCGTGGCGCGCTGCCAACCGATACGCGCGAAGGCGCCGTCGCGCGCGCTTTGGCTTGCGGCGGCGGCGACGTCGAGTTGGCCTAAGTTTGGGTGTGCGAACGAGGCGGCGGCGCCAAATCCGTTATGGCCCTCTGCTGCTTCGACGCGGATTTCGCCAGTGAAGGTGTTGGTGAAGCCGCGCCGATAGAAGGCGGAGGCGAAGCCGCGGCCATAATCGTCGCTCTTCAGTGTGAAGTTCTCGCGCTCGAACCCGGCGCTGATTGAGTGCTCGGCCAAGCCCGGGCGCAACATGAGCGGGCTGGTGTAGAAGGCTTGAGAGAATACCTGCTGGCGGCCGAGTGCGTCGGTGACCACGATTTGCGCGACGCCGCCGCCAGAAAGCACAGGCGCGTCGGTGATCGAGAATGGGCCGGCGTCGACGCGCGAGCGCATCTGCAATGCGCCATCGATGAAGAGATCGACGACGGACGGCGCGGCTGCTTCGCCGCGTAGTGTTGGCGTCGGGAACGGTACGAACCCAGGATCGAGTGAGAAATCGGTGCCGTATTGAATGCCGCCGAAGCGGAGCGGCACGCCGGATGTGCCGCCGCGCACAAATCCATCGCCCATGCGCAGGCGCTCGCGCCGATCGGGCAGATCGATGGTCCAATGCGTTTCGAGGCGCACGACGTCGCCGCGTTCGCTATCGGCGACGAGGCCGACGCCGCCGTAACCGTGGCGCGAAAAGAGGCCGAGTTCAAAGAGCCCGCCGGCGCTGGCGTTGTGTCTGCCGGCGGTGGCGGTGAGGTCGACGTTGAGAAAACCGCCGGAGGCGCGATCGATAATGCTGACGCTGTCGATGGCGCCGGCGATTTCGCGCGGGGCGAAGCATTGGGCGGTGCAGGTTATGGCGATGGCGCCTTGCGCTTCATCGATGACGTAGCTGAGCCCGGTAACGGCATGAAGCGCAATTGGGTCTTGCGCATCCGGCGGCGGCTGCAGCGCGAGAGCAGAAAGTGTCGTGCGTTCGACGTAGATTTCGCCGGCGCCGTCTCGCCAAGCCAATGACTCGACGCTGCGGCCGTTGAGGCGCAATTCCACGACGATCGGCGTGAGTTCGCTGTGACGCGCGGTTTCGGCGAACGCGGCGCCGCCGCTGAGGGCGACGCTAACGCTGAGCAGAAATAACGGGCGCATCGTCAAGCTCGAACCTGCGCTCGTGCGGCGTCGTTGAGGTGGCGTCGGCGAAGAGGAGGTTGACGGCGCGTTGGCCTGGCGTGATCGGACGAACGACGCTTTGGCCGGCAAGCAGATAGCGTGGCATGTCTTCGACGTTGTCGCCCTCGGGGTGCTGAGCGAGGCTAACGCGCGAGGCGCCTGAGTTGGTGAGGCGAATGGCCGGCGCGCCGTTGGCGTCACGCACGCGCGTCAGCGCGAGGTGCGGTTCGGCGCCGCGCGGGCGCACGAACACCGGCATCGACATTTCGACTTGCACGCGCAGGCCAGGGCCGGTGTCGTCGGCGCTTGGCAGTTCGCGCACCAGAATTCGGTAGGAGCGTTCGACATTGCCGCCGCGCGCGGCGGGGGTGACACCCAAGCGCACGATCTGCTCGCGTTCCGGCGCGACAAGAAAGACAGATGGCGCGACGATGATGTCGGTGCTTGGGGTGAGGACAGTTTCGCCGTTCTCTTGCGTCCAGGCGAACACCTCGATCTCGAACGCCGCCTCGGTGTCACGCGCATTGCGCAGACGGAAAGAGGACATGCCGCGCTCAGCCGGAATGTCGATCAGCACCGGGCTGACCTGCAAGCCGAGGCTTTGCGCATTTGCGGGCAGCGGCGCTGCAAGCGCCATCGCCAGGAGGAGGCAAAGCGCGCGCATTAGTAGGTGACAGTGACCGTGATGGTGTCGCTGTAGCTGCCGGCCGGCGCGGTTTGATTGACTGGGACGCGGCCATAGACGTTGAGCGTTTGCGTTGCGCCGTTGCCGGTGCCGGAGACGGTGTTGCTGCCGATCGTAGCGCCCCAAACCGTGGTGCGCCCGGCGTTGGAGTAGAGCGAATAGTTCAGCGTATCGCTGCCGGAGGTCATGCGGCGCACCGCGACCGTCGCGCCAGCGCCGACGCCGGCGTTGAGCGAGACGTCATAGCTCGTGCCGTGTGTGCAGGTGACGGCGATGCTGGCGCCGACATCGAGCGGCGTTGATGAAACAGGATCGTAATTGCCGAACGCGAGATCGTTGGCGTCGACATCGCAGCTAGCGATCACGGTGGCGGTCACCGTCATCGTGTCGGTGTCGGTAGCGGCCCACGCTGTGGACGCGAAGAGCGCGCTGGTGGCGAACACTGCCGCGCAAATGGATTTACAGCGCATCATTTCCTCTCGACCGAACGTTGCGGGTTTTCTACGCAATGAAGCTAAAGGTAGAGTTCATCAGGGCTCTCACTGATGTGATAGCGGGGCGCGGATTTCGGACTATGCCGTTGGCGATAGGGCGAACTAGGCGGGTTGTTGGTGAGCGTTTCCGGCGGGTGTGAACGGCGTGCGGCGGGCGTCATGGGGGCGGCGCTCGCTACCCGACAAGGGCGGCGCCGTGGCAACGCACGCCGTTCACTCGGACATCGGCCTCGCCAAGGCGCACGCCCAGCAAGTCCGAAAGCCCATTAACAAGTTGATCCAACGGGGCGGCGATTGAGGTCAGCGTCCCCTGCACCGTCGATGTGAGCGGGCCGGTGGCGACGCCCAGCCCAAGCGCGCGTACCGTGAGATTGGTGCGGCCGAGAAGCGTGGAGACGGTGGCTTGAGCCGCATCGCGCGTGGCGACCGACTTCACCGTGCCGCGTTGAATGTCTTCGCCGCTGAAGCGGACGCTGGTCCAGCGCTCGCCACCGATGTCGATGCGGGCTTGGCCCTCAACGCGCGCGAGGGATGTCCGCACCAGCTGCGCTGGGGCGGGGCGTAATTCGCTGCGGAAGTTGTCGAGTCTGCTGACGTCAACTTCGCCAAGCGACATGGAGCCGATGCTGGGCGCGACCGCGAGTGTGACTTCGTTGCGGCGGCCTGAGGCGCTGCAGCTCACGTCCTCTAAGCGCGCCTGTGCGGACGCGAGTTCGATGAGGATCGGGACGCGAACGGCAAGAGCCGGCGTGGCTTGCGCTTGGGCCTCGATGTAGAGGCGGGTCTGCGCGGTGCGGATGACGACCTCGCGGTCGTTGGTGACGATGATCCACGGCGAGTTGTTGGGGCGTTCGCCGATCGCCAGCCAGACATTGGTTGAAGTGAGGCCCGGTACGTCGGCGCCGAGCTGGAGGCGGACCTGGCGTTCGCCGCCGGCGATCTGGAGCAGCGCGGACGCGAGATCCATGGCGTTGACGCGCACTTCGGCGGCGCGGCCCTCATTGGCCAGATGATCTTGTGCGCCATAAGGGCCGAGGTCGATGAGGTCGTTGAGGCCCACGCGGCGGTTTGAGGAGTCCGCGGCCTCAGCAATCGTGGCCACGGCGCGTTTGGCGCGGTTGTCGGTCAGCACATCGCTGATGGCGCTCAGCGCTTCTGGCAATTCGACGTCACGCTCGAGCGCGGAGTCAAAGCTAGCCGCCTGCAGGTCGAGCCGTGTTCGCAGCGCGTCAACGTAGGTGAGCAAGTCGACGTCGGCGCTGAGCAGGGCGTTGTAATCCATCACCGACAGATTGACCGAGCTGCCGGTCAGCCCGCTGAGCACCTGGTTGGCGACGCCGCCGCGAAGCGAAAGCAGGCGCGAGCCGATTTGAAAACTGGCGGCGCGGGCTTGGGTGGCCGTGGCTTGGCGGACGATGCGCATCTGGCCTTCGGGCACGAAGATGCTGGCGAAATAGAGTGGGGCTTTGGATTCAAGCCGGACGCGCACGGCGTTGGCGTTGGCTGCGCCGGGACGGAAACGTTGTTCGGGCGCGACCGCGCGGTCAGCGACGTAGGCGCCGTGGGTGATGACGATGCGCGTGTCGGACGGCCAGCCATTGTCGGCCACGGTTGCGGCGGCGAGGGCTTGGGCGCGAGTTGGGTCCTGCATCGCGGCGAGGGCGGCGAGATCGGCCGAGCCTTGCAGGCGGCGCGTTTGCAGATAGACAGCGCCGGTGTCGATGCCGAGGCCTGTGAAGCCAAGCACAGCCACGGAGCTCAAAGCGGTCAGCACCGATACGCCGCCGCGCTCCTCGCGCAGGAAAGTCAGGATTGACATCAGTAGCCGCCGAGCCGGATTGACGCTGAGCGACGAATAACTGGCGACGGCACCGGCAGCAGCGCCTGGAAAGACCAGTAAACGTCCTCGCTTGCGTCGTAGATGACTTCCACGCGCAGTGCCGATTGGGCGCGCGTGATGGTCACGCCTCGGAGTTCGCCTCGCATGTAGTGCTGGCCGGCGAGGCTTCTTTGCGCCGATTGCTCCGCGAGCAGCGCGCGTTCTTGATCATCAAGGCCGGCGATTGCAGAGCGCGCTGCGTCGTTGGCGGTTTGTTGGATGGTGTGCGCGGTTAGAAAATAGCCGCCGTACGTGAAGATGCCGGACAGGATGAGCAGCAGGACGGGCGCGACGATGGCGAACTCGACCGCCGCGCCGCCATGGCGCGATCGCGCGAACTTGCCGTCCAGCGCCGCCTTGATCGCGGCAGGCGGGCGCATACCGAAAAACTGACGCGATAGTCGAAGTGCGAAGGCCATTGGCGATCCCCCGAAGGTGATAGCCAGCTTGGCAGAGGTGACTTAGGGCGCGGAAAATTCGAAATACTTGTATTTGTCAGAATATGCAGAGCCGCGCATCGTGCGCTTTTGCAGGGATTTGCGGATAAATACTGAAATCGGCGCGCCCAGGTTGCATATGTTACTGCGACCACACTCTAATGGTGTGTACTAATCGTGATTCTTTTGGCGACGTGATAGCAGGAGCAAAATGCCGGACCGCATTGCAGTGGCGTCTGGAGACTTCATTCGAAACATCGGCTTCTGGCAGAACGAAGCGATGCAGCGCCCTGTCGCGATTACGTATCATGGGCGCGAGCGCCTCATCCTGGCGACGCCGGAGCGCTTTCAAAGCCGCGAGGCGAACAATGCGGCGACAAGTTCGGCGCTGACCAAGCTGCGCGCGGACAGCGCCGCGGTGCTTGAAAATTTAGAAGACGGCTTCCTCGTCTTCGACGGCAACCTGCAGGCCACGGGCAGCAATCGCGCAGCCGAAGCGTTTCTTGGGCGTGTTTCACAAGATCTGCGCGGGATGGTGGTGGACGATGTGTTTCCCCAGCCGTCCGCAGCGATGCTGCGCGAGCGGCTGGTGCGTGTGGCGCGAACGCGCAAGCGTGAGATCGTCGAGATCGAGCTGCCCGAGGGGCGCTATCTTGGGGTGCAGGTTTTTCCGATGTCGTCGGATGTCGGACTGATCCTTCGCAACACGACCGAGCAGCACCAATTGCGTCACGAAGCGGTGGTTGGCGAAGCCTGGATGGCGGCGTTGCAGAGCGTTTCGGGGATTGCGACGCTCGAACTGGATGAGCGGCTTCGCATTCAGGCGGTGAATCAGACTTTCGCAGATTGGACCGGTTTTGATCGCGATGGACTCGTCGGCCATCGCCTCTCCGATCTCGCGGCTGCTGACGGCCGGCGGGATCTGTCGCGGATTTTGTCTCAGGCGGTCTTGGAGGGGCGCCCGTCTGTCATCGCGATGACACTTATCTCGCGTAAGGGCGATGCGCTGAGCGGTACATTGTCGATCGCGCCGGTTTTTTCGGATGCTGTGGCGCGCGGCGCAGTTTGCCTATGGACGCGTATGTCGGATGCGAACTCGGCGCAGGCCGCCGCTCAATAGGCGTTCGCGCCGGCGCGATTTTCGTTCTGCCTTGTCGGGGCTATGGGCTAGGCTGCTGAAAAAGCGGCGAGAGGCGGGCGCGTGATTGGACGGGTGCTAGGCGCGTTTGCAACCGCGGCGGATGCGCCGCTGCGCGAAAGCCAGAGCGAGATCGACGCGCTTTACCGGCAGCATCGTTGGCGTGTGTTGTTGGCGATCACGCTTGGCTATGGCCTGATTTATACGTGCCGCCTCGCTATCGGCTTGGTGAAGCCGTCGATGATCGACGCCGGCGTGTTTACGCCTGAGCAGTTCGGTCTCATCGGTTCGGCCTTCTTCTATACTTATGCGTTGGGCAAGCTGACCAACGGCTTTCTGGCTGACCATGCCAACATGCGGCTGTTCTTGCCGCTCGGCTTCGCCATGTCGGCGCTGTGTAATCTCGGCATGGGCTTTGCCGATACGTTGCTGCTGGCGGCGGTGTTGTGGGGCATCAACGGCTGGTTTCAGGGCTTTGGCGCCCCTGGCAGCGTGGTTGCGATCACGTCGTGGTTTTCCAATCGCGAGCGCGGTCGTGTTTACGGGCTTTGGATTACCTCACACTCGTTCGGCGAGGGGATCACGTTCTTCGCCATCGGCTGGGTGGTGGCGACGCTTGGCTGGCAGTTCGGATACTTTGTGCCTGCCGCGATCGGCGCTTTCACAGCGGTGTTGATGTGGTCGTTGATGCGCGACCGGCCGCGCACGATGGGACTGCCGGCGGTTGCGGATTGGAAAGACGATCACCTGCCGGAAAGCGAGGCCAACAAAGCCAAAGGCACGTTGGCGCTGCAGCTTTCGATCTTGCGCTATCCGACGATTTGGGTGCTCGGGCTCGCCAGCGCGGCAAACTACGTGACGCGTTATGCGATCAATTCGTGGGGGCCGCTTTATTTGCAGGAAGCGCGCGGCTTCGATGAAATAGCGTCGGGCACGATGCTGATGATCTCAACGCTTGCCGGCATTGCGGGTTCGGTCGGGTATGGCTTGATCAGCGACAAGTGGTTCGGCGCGCGTCGGCCGCCGGCGAATCTGTTGTTTGCAATATGCGAGATCATCGGACTGCTGCTGATCTTCTACGGGCCAGCCAACATGCTCACGCTGACTGTGGGTATGGTGCTTTTCGGATTGGGGTTGGCCGGTTTGGTGGCCTCGCTGGGCGGACTCTTCGCAGTCGACATCTGCCCCAAACGAGCGACGGGCGCCGCCATGGGCGTGATCGGCATCTTCTCATATCTTGGTGCCGCGATGCAGGAGAACGTCTCTGGCGCTCTCCTGCAGCATCATTCGCACATGGTTGGCGCCGATCGCGTTTATGACTTTGAGCCGGCGATCTTGTTTTGGATCGGCTCTTCCATCGTATCGATGTTGCTGGCGGCGCTGTTGTGGCGCGCGAAATTGCGCGACTAGCTCAGCGGCACATCTGCAACCTTGTCGGCGTAGTCCTTCTTCGGATCGCTGCCGAGCAGCAACTTCACGCCGGCAAACAAGCTGTTCTCGTTGAGCCAGATGTGAGCGTGTTCGGGATCGAAGCGGATCAGCTGCAGCTTTGGATCATCTTTGCCGCCTTCGTACCAGGCGGCGACGAAGGGATTCCAAAGTCGATCGATGATGGCGCGGTCGCGGCTGAGCGTGAGCTCGCCTTGCAGGCCGGCGAAGAGATCGTGGCCTTTGGCGGTAAAGTAGGCGACGCCGCTTTGGCCGGCGCCGATGCTTTGGACGAGGTCCGTGTCGGTCGAGGTGAAGAACCAGATCGGACCGCCTTCGTCGCCTTCGATTTGCGCTGTCATGGGCTGCGCTTCACCGCTGCCTTCGACGCCGAGCATGATTGTGCGATCGGACTTCAGGTGCTTCCAGAATTTTTGAGTGATTTCGGATTCGCTTGGCATGGGGGCTCCTTCGCTCCCCGGCCAACGAGACGTTATGTTGTTTAGTTCCGGTCGGGCTGATCGTCAGCTGCGAATTCAATGCGCCGATGCAGGCGCTGGCCTTCGTCGCGCAGCGGATCGTAAGCGCGCCAAGTGACGCCGTCTTCCGACACTTGATAGCGCGCGATCTCCGGATCGGCGGTAAGGGCGGCATCCTGTTTGAGCATGGCGCGGCCTAACCTCTATCCAGCTTCGTGGGTTCCAGTGCTAAAGTGTGACTTCAACTTAACGCGGCGGAGCTGAGGCGATGAAAGCGTATCTCCTGATCGGGGCGATCTTCGCGCTGTCGGCGTGCGCCAGCGTTAACGATGAAGGCTGGACCGGCTCTAACGCCGAGCCGTTCGACGGCGCCCGCGCCGCGTGCGCTGGCGAGGCGCAGGCCGAACGTGGCGCGGCGTTTGAAGCATGCATGGCCGGGAAGGGCTGGACGCGTCCGCAGAGCTGAGACACGCGCCGCGAGGGATGACGCGGCGGCTCACACCTGATACCTGACCGCCACCTCCCATGCTCGAAATCTCCGATCTTACCTATCGCATCGGCGCCAGGCCGTTGTTTGAGAACGCCAACGCCTTCATCGCCGAGGGGTGGAAGGTCGGGCTTGTCGGGCGCAACGGCACCGGCAAGTCGACGCTGCTGCGGCTGATCCAGGACGAGGTCGGCAAGGCCAACGCTTCGATCCGCGTGCGGCGCGGTGCGCGGATGGGCTTCGTGGCGCAGGAAGCGCCGCAAGTGGATACGCCTCTGTTGGAGCTGGTGCTCGCCGCCGACGAAGAGATGACGGCGCTGCTGAAAGAGGCGGATACGGCGGAAGATCCCCAGCGCATCGCCGACATTCACATGCGGCTCGCGGAGATTGACGGCTATTCCGGAGAGGCGCGTGCGAGCGCCATTATGATCGGTCTCGGCTTCGAGCAGGAGGATCTGCGCCGGCCAGCGCGGGAATTCTCCGGCGGCTGGCGGATGCGGGCGGCGCTGGCGGGCGTGCTGTTCTCGAAGCCCGATCTGCTGATCCTCGACGAACCGACGAACTATCTCGATCTCGAAGGCGCGGCTTGGCTTGAAGAATATCTGCGCGAGTATGAGCACACGGTTGTGGTGGTCAGCCACGACCGCGAGATGCTGAACCGCTCGGTGACGCACATTTTGGCGCTCGACGATAAGAAGCTTGAGGTCTTCGTTGGCGGGTACGACGCTTATCTGAAAAAGAAGGCCGAGCGCATGGCGCTGGCGCAGGGGATGAAGGCCAAGCAGGACGCGCAAAAAGCGCACTTGCAGAAGTTCATCGATCGCTTCCGCGCCAAGGCGTCGAAAGCGGCGCAGGCGCAGAGCCGGATCAAGCAGCTCGAAAAGATGCAAGATATCGCCGTGCCGCTCGAAGAGCGCACGATCCCGTTCCATTTTGACGATCCGGTGCAACTCGCATCGCCTTTGGTCGTGCTTGATGAAGCCGATCTCGGTTACGTCGAAGGCAGGCCGGTGCTGAAGCGCGTGTCGCTGCGCCTCGATCATGACGACCGCATCGTGATTATCGGGCCGAACGGGCAAGGCAAGACGACATTGGTGAAGTCGATCGCTGCGCGGTTGGCGCTGCTGAACGGCAAACGTGTAGCGTCGGGCAAAGCCGTGATGGGCTATTTCAGCCAGGATCAGCTCGACGAATTGCGCGAGGGCGAGACCGTGCTTGAGCACGTGCGCGATCTGGAGCCGGACTGGGCGCCGCCGAAACTGCGCGCGCTTGCGGCGCGCATGGGGTTCGGCGTCGAGAAGATCGACACCAAAGTCGAGAAGCTTTCGGGCGGCGAGAAAGTGCGCCTGCTGCTCGGCCTCATGGCGCATGCGAAGCCGCACGTGCTGATCCTCGACGAGCCGACCTCGCACTTGGACATCGATAGCCGTGAAGCGTTGATCCACGCGATCAATGGTTACGAAGGCGCGGTGCTGCTGATCACGCACGATATCTATCTGGCCGAAGCCTGCGCGGATCGGCTGTGGCTCGTCTATCACGGGCGCGCGCGCCAGTATGATGGTGACCTGGAAGATTATCGCAAGCTGGTCGCGGCTGCGGACCGGCCGGTGGTTGAAGGCGAGAAGCCGGTGATGGCGGCCGCCGCGCAAACCGACGCTAAGCCGAAACACTCAAAGTACACGCTGACGCGCAAGCTTGAGGCGGCGGAGAAGGAGATCGAGCAGGCCAACGAGGCGCTGGCGCGCATCGATGCGGCGCTTGCCGATCCGGACTTGTTCACGAAGGATCAGAAGCGCGGCGAGAGCTTGCTGAAGGAGCGCTCGCACGCGGCGACGGCTCTGGCGAAGGCGGAGGCCAGCTGGCTTGAAGCGAGCGAGGCGTTGGAAGGCGCACACTGAACTAAAGCGCCGCCCGGCCCGTACCTCGTTGCGAAATGGGAGGCGTGCATGCGCGGCGTTATCGGATTGATCGGTTTGTTTGTGCTTGCGGGTTGCGCCACGGCGCCGCCCGAGCGCGTGCAGCCGGCGGATGGTTCGGGGCTGAGCGGAAATTGGATCGTCGATCTCTCCGGCGATCCGGACGATCCGTACACGCAGCCGATGAACCTCATGCTCAACGCTGACGGAACGGTGACGGGCTCGTTCTATAATAGTGAGATCGAGAATGGCCGATGGGATACGGGCGATCGGCGCTTGTGCGTGAGTTTCCGAACGACCGATGGCGCGGGACCGTATCACACTGCGGCGTGTCTGGTCGGTGAAGTGGCTGAGGGCCAAACCTGGGCCGAGCATCGCAACTTCTTGTTCAACTGGCGCGCCGCGCGCTCTCGCTAAATTCTGAGGATCATTTGACGAGCACTTCTGATTGGTCCCGCATCGTGGGCGCACTGGAGAAGGCGGGCCGCCTTGGCAGCATCGATTGGCGCAGTGAGCCGGATGAGTTGCAGGAGGCGCTTGATCCGCTATTGGCGCAGCAAGGCGTGACGCTGGATTGGTCGTTCGTCGCGGCGCTGGATGAGGCGGGCGATTGGGAAGCGCTGAAGAACGAGAATTTCTTGCCGCGCGTGGCGGCGGAAGTGGCCAAGCACGGCTTGGTGATGGCGCACATTAATGAAGGCACGGATGCCTACGTGTTCGCCGTGTGCACACCGGACGAGTTCACGAAGATCGATGGCGTGAGCGAGCCGGCGCTTTTTCGCAGTATCGGGCGCTTTGCTTAGCCCACGGGCGTGATCGGCGCGTCTTTGATGCGATCGAGATTGCCGCTGCCGGGGATGAAGAGGGCTTCGATGCGGATGCCGTCCGGGTCTTCGAAGAGAGTCGAGTAATAGCCGGGCGCCCAGGGGCCCTCTTCGCCGGTGCGGATGATCTTGGCGCCGAACTCTTGCATCGCGGCGGCGAGCGCGTCGACGTCTTCGCGCGAACGCAGGCGGAAGCAGAAATGATGGAGGCCGACGCGCCATTGATCGAATGGCGTGCCTTGGTGTTCGGGCGCGGCGTTGCGGATGAGCACGCCGGTGCGCGCGCCGATGCAGTAGAAGATTTGGCCGGGCACGTCGTACTGGATCGCCATGCCGAAGGTTTCGTGCAGCAGGTTGTAATAGAACGGGCGCGACGCGGCGACGTCGCGGACGGTGAGCTGGATGTGGGCGATGCCGTTTGGGGAGATCATGGGGCCAAGCTCCATCTGCTCGCTAAGCGATTCAAACGATTCAACTTTAGATTCCATTTTTACACCTCGTTAACCACCCGGGACGAGGATGTGACTCTAGGGAAAGGTGAATCGAATGAATCACTTACAGATCGGCGCGCGCGAGTTGCGGCCGGGAGCTTTGAAGGACTTTGTCGCCGGGACGCTGATCATGGTGCCTACTGAGGCAGCCAGCGCGCCAGGGCCGTTTTGGGCATTGCGCTTCGACGCGGAGAGCGAGGACGGAGTCTTGCCGCATGTGCTCTGGCTCAACGGCACGCCTTGGCACGGAGCAGAGTCACCATTTTATGGGATGCCGATTGGCAAGAATAGCTACGGCGACATGCGCGGTATCGCGTGCGGCGCTGCGCGCATTGAGATCGATATGTCGTCTGGAGTCGGTCGCGCCGGGCGCGAGATGCGTTGGGACCAATCGCCAGGGTTCATCGCCGCTACTGAGCGTGGGTTTTTCCTTCTCGCTGAAAAGCCTGGAAGAAACTCGATGTGGGGTGCGCACTACGCCATCGACCTCGCAGGTTGGAAAGAGGTCGTCGATGCGTATCGCGATGCGCCCGTAGAGTGGTTTAGCCGATGGAATGTGGTGATCGAAACTGCTGGTGCCGCGCAGGTGATGCAGTTCGAAGCGCGCAGCAAAACCGCAGGGCGCAGCCAGTGACTTCGCGTTGCGAACAAAGCCGAAACACTGCAGCCTCATCGCATGTCGCGAATCAACAGCGCAGCTTTTGACGATCTGAACGCGGAGCAGCGCGCTGCCGTTGAGCATGGGCTTGAGCCGTTGCTCGTCATCGCCGGTGCGGGGTCGGGGAAGACGAAGACGTTGTCGTGCCGCGTGGCGCACCTTGTTGCGAACGGGGCTGATCCGTCGCGCATTCTGTTGCTGACGTTTTCGCGGCGCGCGGCAAGCGAGATGATCGCGCGCGTCGGCAAGGTGATGGCCGGCGATGTGCGCATTCCGTGGGCCGGGACGTTTCACGCGATTGGCGCGCGGCTGTTGCGCGAATTGGCGCCGGTGATTGGCATCGATCCGGAATTCACCATCCATGATCGCAGCGATAGCGCCGATCTGATGGGCATGGTGCGCCAGGAGCTTGGCGTGGCGACGGGCGCGAAGCGGTTTCCGATGAAGGGGACGTGCCTCGCGATTTATTCGCGCGTTGTGAATGCGGACGAGTCGATTGCGGATGCGCTGGCGGCGGCGTTTCCGTGGTGCCGCGAGTGGGAAGCGGAGTTGCAGCGGCTGTTCGCGGCGTATGTGGAAGCCAAGCAGAAGCAGAACGTGCTCGACTATGACGATCTGCTTTGGCTCTGGGCCGAAGCGATGAATGAGCCGGCTCTGGCTGAGGAAGTTGGCGCGCGCTTCGATCACGTGCTGGTGGATGAATATCAGGACACCAACAAGCTGCAGGCGCGCATTCTGCTGGCGATGAAACCGGATGGGCGCGGCGTGACTGTGGTGGGCGATGACGCGCAGTCGATCTATTCGTTCCGTGCGGCAGATGTGCGCAACATTCTGGAATTTCCGAAAGCGTTCACGCCGGAAGCGCGGCTGGTAACGTTGGAGCAGAATTATCGCTCAACAGCGCCGATCTTGGCGGCGTCGAACGCGGTGATCGATCTGGCGAAAGAGCGCTTCACCAAGAATCTGCGCACGACGCGCAGCGGCGGCACCGCGCCGAAATTGGTGAGCGTGCGCGATGAAGCGGCGCAGGCGAGCTACATCGCTGAAAGCGTGCTAGAAGCGCGCGAGCGCGGGCTGACTTTGATGCAGCAAGCGATCCTCTTTCGCGCGGCGGACTTTTCGGCGCCGGTGGAGTTGGAGCTGGCCAAGCGCGACATTCCGTTCGTGAAGTTCGGCGGCCTGAAGTTTCTCGAAGCGTCGCACGTGAAGGATTTCCTGGCGATCTTACGTTGGGCGCAAAATGGCGGCGATCGCATTGCGGGCTTTCGTACGTTGCAGCTTATCCCGGGCGTTGGCCCGGCGAAGGCGTCGCGCATACTCGATGCAGTGGATGAGGGTGGCGCGTATGGCGTTGTGCGCAACACGGCGCCGCCGGCGGGCGCGAGCGAAGCGTGGGAAGGTCTGAAAGATATGCTCGGCGCGATGGCGAAAGGTTCAGCCTGGCCGAGCGATCTCGATCTCGTCGCGCGTTGGTACGGGCCGATGATGAATGAGCGCTATGACGACGCGCGCATTCGGCTGGGCGATATCGAGCAAATGCAGCGCATCGGTGCGACGTTCGCCTCGCGCACCAGTTTTCTCACCGATCTGACGCTCGATCCGCCGAACTCGACGAGTGATGAGTCAGGTCCGGCGTATAAAGACGATGATTATCTTATCCTCTCCACCATCCACTCGGCCAAGGGGCAGGAGTGGAAGAACGTATTCGTGCTGAATGTCGTTGATGGCTGCATGCCGTCCGATCTTGGCGCGGGTTCGACGGCGGAGTTGGAGGAAGAGCGGCGGCTGCTCTATGTGGCGATGACGCGGGCGAAGGATGAGTTGCATCTGATCACGCCGCAGCGTTTCTATCACACGCAGCAAGGTAAGGGCGGCGATAAGCACGTCTACGCGATCCGCTCGCGCTTCGTGCCGACGCACATTTTGAAGACGTTCGAAGAAACCAGCTGGGCGCCGGGCGAAGGCGTCGGTGAACTCGCCTCGCGCGGGCCGTTGCCAAAAATCGATCTCGCCGCGAAAGCGCGTAGCCGGTTTAGCTAGATCTGTTTCGGCGGCATCGGGATGAAGGCGCTGGTGCGCTTTTTGTAAGCTTCGTAGTCGGGGCGCGTTTTTTGCAGGTGCGGTTCGGTTGTTGGCGCGCCGCTGACGCGGGTGAGTAGGAACGTGATCAGCAGCGGGCCGGGCAATGTCCAAAGGCCGGCGCCGGCGTCGAGCGCCACGAGCCAAATGCCCCACCAGGTGACGAGATCGCCGAAATAATTTGGGTGCCGCGAATAGCGCCAGAGGCCGCGGTCCATGACTTTGTCTTTGTTGTCGGCTTGCGATTTGAAGTGCGCGAGCTGCGCATCGGCGACGCCTTCGAAGATGATGCCGGCGATCGCGATCCAGATACCCGCGTATGCCAGCCATCCGAGCTCGAGTTTCGTCGTGATCTGCGGCACGAGCACAGGCAGTGCGAGCACGAGTTGCAGCAGCATTTGCGGCAAGAACACCCAGAGCGCGGCGAACACGGCGAAGTTCATGCCGTGCTTCGTGCGTGCGCGTTCCGCCATCTTCGCATAGCGCCGGTCGGCGCCGTGCGTGCCCCAGCGCCAAAGCAGATAGATTCCGAGGCGAAGTCCCCAAGCGGTGCCGAGAAAGAGTAGCGCTGTTGCGTGTGGGCCCGGCGATACGATCTGCGCGTAGGTGGCCCACACCAGAATGACGACGCCGAGGCCCCAATATGAATCTACGAAGCTCGGGTCCTTGGTGCGTAGGCTGATGAGCCAGAGCACGAAGAAGCATGCCGCCGATACGACGAGCGCCGCGAGCATGACGGACAGTGCGAGGATGGGATCGATCATGGTGTTTCCCTACGCGCGAAGTGGCGCGATGGTTCTCGTATAGCGCGGATTCCGTACTGTTGTATGGAGTCGCGCTGGCCTATTGATGAGGACCCGCCCAACCGCCGAATGCCATTGCGGCGATGCCGCATAGAACGCCGCATAAGCAGAAAGCCAAAAACCTCAGAAACCGCTTTCGAGGTTCCGGTTGCGTCCACACGCTGAAAGCGCTCTGAAAATGTTGAGCATCACCGGCACGAAACATTGCCCACGCAGAGAGCGCAGCGCCGAGCCAGCAGAGCAAGAACATCCAGAAGGCGATGATTCCGAAGGTGTTCACGCCTTCCGGAAAAAAGGGCTGCGTCATCTAGAAGGTTCTCTCAGTTTTCGAGGCGCCTAGGCGACCTGCTTAAGCGCGCCGCGAACGGTATTCACGATCAGATCAATTTGCGCTTTTTCGATAATCAACGGCGGCGAGAAGGCGAGGATGTCGCCGGTGACGCGGATGAGGACGCCAGCGTCGAAGCATTTGCGGAACACTTCGAGGCCGCGCTGCATCGGCGCGCCCGCGCGCGGTTCCAGCTCGATTCCGCCGATGAGCCCGAGGTTGCGGATGTCGATGACGTGTGGCGCGTCGCGCAGTGAGTGCATCGCATCTTCCCAATAGGGCGCAAGCTCGGCGGCGCGTTCGAACAACTTTTCGTCCCGATAAATATCGAGCGTGGCGAGGCCGGCGGCGCAGGCGAGCGGGTGGCCGCTTGTGGTGTAGCCGTGGAAGAGTTCGATCGGGGTTTCGCTATTTGCGAGGATGGTGTCGTAGATCTCGCGCGAGCAGGCGACGGCGCCCATCGGCACGGCGGCGTTGGTGATGGCTTTGGCCATGGTCAGCAGATCGGGCTTTACGCCGAAGAAGTCCGCCGCGAACGGCGCGCCGAGGCGCCCGAAGCCGGTGATGACTTCGTCGAAGATCAGCAGAATGTCGTGCTTGGTGCAGAGCTCGCGCAGGCGTTGGAGGTAGCCCTTCGGCGGAATGATCACGCCGGTGGAGCCGGCGACCGGTTCAACGATGACGGCGGCGATGGTGCTGGAATCGTGCAATTGCACGAGGCGTTCGAGTGCGTTGGCGAAATCTTCACCGCCATGTTCTGGCTGGCCGCGCGAGAAGGCGTTGCGGGCAATGTCGTGCGTGTGCGGCAAGTGATCGACGCCGACGACCATGGGGCCGTAGGTCATGCGATTGCGGACGATGCCGCCGACGCTGATGCCGCCGAAATTGGTGCCGTGATAGCCGCGCTCGCGGCCGATGAGGCGATACTTGCCCGGCTTGCCGCGCGCCTTCTGGTAAGCGAGCGCGATCTTGAGCGCGGTGTCGGCGGCTTCCGAGCCGCTATTGGTGAAGAAGATGCGGTCTAGATTTTGCGGCAGGATTTCGCCGAGGCGGTTGGCGAACTCGAATGCGGACGGCGAGCCGAGATTGAAATTGGTGGCGTAATCCAATTCACCGGCGGCTTTGCTGATTGCCTCGACTATGCGCGGGCGGCAGTGGCCGGCGGCGACGCACCAGAGCCCGGAAGTGCCGTCGAGAATGGCGCGTCCGTCCGGCGTGTAATAGTGCATGCCCTCGGCGCGGACGACCATGCGCGGATCGGCCTTGAACGCCCGGTTTGGCGTGAACGGCATCCAGAACGCGTCGAGTGAGTTTGGGCGTGGCGTATCGGGCATGCCGCATTGTGCGCTCGCGGCTATGGCGGCGGCAAGGGCCGCCTAGACGGCTTCCTCGGCGGCGACGAGCTTGGCGATGTCGTCAAGAATGTGCAGTCGCTGTTTTCGCAGCGAAGTTAGTCGATCATCCGAGGCGGGGGTGACGCCGTTCTGAATGTTCTGAATCTCGCGCCAGATGTGATGGTTCATTTCGAGCAGGCCTTTGAAGGCGGGGTCACGAACCTTGAGCCGGTGAATAGCCTCACCGTGACCAGTGAATTCTTCTTCGAGAGCGTGGTCGAGATGTTCGTCTTGCATGCGCCAAGGTTAGCGCGCGGAAGGCGCCGCGCTTTGATTGCGATCAACCTGCACTGTTCGCCACGCGCGTCGTGAGAACATAGCAGACTGATCGTTATAGTGCGGGCTTTCGGGGCGCTCACTCGCGCCCCATTGGTGGATGACGCGGGTTGAGAGCGCCCCGTTTGGCGCCCAGTCCATCACCATCATGAAACCGTCGCCGAAATCGGCGTTGAGGCGCCCATCGGGTTCCTCCGCCCAGCGCAGGGCGCGCAGCGTGTCGGGTGCGCCTTCAAGCGGCAAGTCGACATCGCCGCGGCGCAAGCGAAGCACGTCGCCGAGCGGCGGATCGATAGCGCCGAAATGCGTGCGCAGGTGCGTGGCGGCGGCGCGTGCGGTGACGATAGGGTCGGGCTCCGGACGGCCTTCGCGGCGCGCATTGTAGATCGAGATGAACATGAGGTTCACCAGCGCCGCCTCGCGACTCTCTGCGTTGGCGCGCCGATCCCAGCGGCGCAGCACGGATTGAATGTCGGTGAGTTCGGCATCTCCCGAAGCATCGGCGGCGAGGATGGCGTCGATGGCGCGCACGGTGTTGGAGCGAGGGCTGGACGTAACGTCGAACTTGGTTTCGAGCAATTGCGCATCGCTGATGCGGGTGAGCGGGGAGAGGATTTCAACTGCCCGGTAGCCGCGATTGGTGACGTAGGTTTCGATGAAGGGCGCGGCTTCCGGGTAGCTTTCCGGGCGCGGATTGGAGGCTTCGTCGGTGGAGTACCATGGCGCGCCGTTGGTGCTGGCGATCCAGCCGGAGGCTGGATCAATGAGCTCTGGCGTTTCGAGATACTGATCCTGTGGCCAGACATTGGCGCTGGTGTCGCCGGCGACGCAGCCGGACCAATCTTGGCCTGCGGCCCGGCGCGGCAGGATGGCGTTGTAGAGATAGCCGATGCGTCCGGTTTCGTCGGCGTACATGAAATTGAATGAGGGGATGGCGCGCATCGCCATCGCAGTGCGCCACTCGTCGTAATTGTGGGCGCGGCCCATGCGGTAGAATTGTTCAAGCGCGCGCAGTTCGCCGGCGCCGGCGTAGCGCACGGCTACCCAACCGTCGGCGGTGCGGAACGCCGGGCCGTGGACGCTGAAATGCAGCGTGCGCGGGACGGGGATGGTGAACCAACCCATCTTGACCCAGAGCCAAATCGTGCGGCGCTCTAAGCGGCGCCACTCGCCGTCGAAAAAATACTGGCCGCGATGGGCGTCGTCGGTGGTGAGGCGATAGATGTCCGCTAGATCGGGCAAATTCACCGTGGCGGCGAAGCCGATGTGGCCGTTGGTGCCGAGCACCGGAAACGGCGAACCGGGAAATAGGCCGCCATGCATGCGCCAGCCTTCATCGCTGGAGATGCCGGCTTCATACCAAGCCACCGGGCCCGCCCAAGGCTGGTGCGAGTTCACGATTAGGCGCGTGTGCCCATCGCTTGAACGGCGTGGGCTGACGGCGAAAGCGTTCGAGCCCCAGTCGATGGTTTCGGCTGTCGCTTCGCGCGCCGCGCAGGGATGGCCGTTTTCGTCAGCGACGAGCCCAAGCGTTCGCTCGAACCCCCAGAATAGCGGCACTGTAATCGCCGATCCTGCGATGACGTCGCGGCCGGTGACGTTGCGCGCGCCTGGCAGCACTTCATCTGGGTGCTCGGCGGCGTAGGCGTTGAGGCCCGCGGCGTAAGCTTCGACGATGGCGCGGAACTCAGGGGAGATGTCGCGCTCGTAGCGTTCTTCAACCGAGCGCTGAATGCCGAGCAGGTGCCAGAGGAAGTCCGAGCGCGCGCCGGCTTCGCCGAGGTGGGCACCGAGTTTGCCGCGACCGAGCAGGACGGTGATCTGGATGGTGGCGAAATTATCCTCGGCGTGGGCGTACGCGAGGCCGTAGGCGGCTTCGGCGTTGGTGCGGCCATGGACGTGCGGCACGCCGTATTCGTCACGGGTTATGGTGGGGGCGAAGTTGGCGGCGGGCGCGGGCGGCGGCTCGGCGCAGCTCCCGGCCAGCGTCAAAGCAAGCAGCAGTGCGGCGAGCGTTCGCATGTCTTTCCCCCTGGCCGCCATTGTGAGGGGCGCTTGGCGCGCCATCAAGCCGGGTTGCAAGGGGTCAACCCACCATGCGAGACGTGCGGGCAAATTCTCGAGGGTAAGCCGCATGGCCTATGCTGATATCACCACGCTGACCGGCCGCTCCGGCGCGCAGTACCAGTTCACGATCTATCCGCGCTCGACGGCGTTTATGCCCAAGGGCGGCGTTTACATCATGGGCCGGTCGGACGCTGATAACCTGTACGCGTTCTGCTATGTTGGCCACACGCCGGACTTTTCGGTGCGTCCGTTCGCGAAGGACAAGACCGGCTGCTTCGATCAATTCCGCGCTAATTCGATCTTCATCTTGGATGAAGAGAACCCCAGCCGACGCGCCGAGATCAGTGAAGACCTGATCGCCGCCTACGCACCGACCTGCAACGCGCTCTAACCGAGCAACGAAAGCGCCGCCATGAGCATCGCCGATCCGAAAGAAGCGAAGGCGTTTCTCGAAGCGCATCCCGAGATGCAGTTCTTCGAGATTCTGTACACAGGGCTCTCGGGCGTGCCGCGCGGCAAACGTCTGCGCCGGCACGAGTTGATGCCGCTCTATGAGAACGGCCGTTTCTTGCCGTCGTCGATGCTGGTGACCGACATCACCGGACGCGATGTTGAAGAGACGGGTTTCATTTGGGAGCAGGGCGACGCTGATCGCGTAGCCTGGCCGGTGGCCGATCGGTTGGCGATGGCGCCGTGGCTGGGCGATGACGTCGCGCAAGTTCCGGTCTCGGTTTACGAAACGGATGGCGCGGCCATCGATCTCGATCCGCGGCATGTGTTGCAACGCGTGTTGGATCGCTTCGCCGCCGATGGGCTTACACCGGTGGTGGCGTGCGAGCTGGAATTCTTCTTGCTCGATGCGCGCCGCGACGGCGGCGTGCAGGTGGCGCGCTTTCCGATGAGCGGACGCCGGCCGACGCAGCACGATCAATATTCGCTGGAAGAGATGGCCGAGGCGGCGCCGTTGCTGCGCGAATTGTGGGCGGCGGCTGACGCGCTTGGCGTGCCGCTTGAAGGCGCGATCAGCGAGTACGCGCCGGGTCAGCTGGAGATCACTCTGAAGCATCATGCTGATGCGTTGCGGGCGGCGGATGATGCGGTTCTCTACAAGCGCGCTTTGAAGGGCGTAGCGCTCCGCCATGGGTGCGACGCGACGTTCATGGCGAAGCCGTTTGCCGACATGGCGGGCTCGGGCATGCACATGCATGTCAGCATCAATGACAAGGCTGGCAAGAATATCTTCGCGTCCGACAAGCCGCAGGGCGAGCCGGTGTTGGCGCATGCGGTTGGCGGCATGAAAGCGCTGTTGGCGGATTCACTCGCCATCTTTGCGCCGAATGCGAACTCGTATCGGCGCTTCAAAGCCAATTCCTATGCGCCTGTAGCGCCGACCTGGGGCGTCAATAATCGCACGGTTTCGTTCCGTGTGCCGGCAGGCGCGCCGCATACGCGCCACATCGAGCACCGGGTTGCGGGCGCTGACGCGACGCCGCCTTTGGCGCTCGCGGCGCTGCTGGCGGCGGTGCACTACGGGATCACCAATAAGGTTGATCCAGGGCCGGCGGTTGTCGGCGACGGCTACGCCAATGCGGCTGAGACGGGTGAGCGGATACCGACAAATTGGTTCGCGGCTGTCGAGCGGTTCGCCCAATCCGAGGTGATGAAGGATTATCTCGGCGAGCGCTTTGTCCGCACCTACGCGATCGTGAAGCAGGTTGAGCAGGATCGCTATCAAAGCGTCATTCCCAACACCGACTTCGACTGGTATCTGCGCGGCGCTTAAGGGCAGGCTGCCCGCCAGGACGAGACTATGCGCTGGGTGCTTCGCTCAAAACTTCACAATGGCCGCGTGACCGACGCGAACCTTTCCTATGTCGGCTCGATCGAGATCGATGAGGATCTGGTCGAGGCGGTTGGCATGTGGGTGGGGGAGCGTGTGCTGGTGGTGTCGAACACCTCCGGCGCGCGGCTTGAGACCTACATCATCGCCGGCAAGCGCGGCTCGGGCATGGTTTCCATCAACGGCGCTGCAGCGCACCTCATTCAGGCCGGCGAGCAGATCATCGTGATGGGGTTCGAGCTGTCCGACCGGCCGCTGAAGCCGCAGGTTGTCTTGCTCGATGACGAAAACCGCATTGTGCGTTGGCTGGATAGCGAGCAGAACGAACGCGATTGAGGCGGCGCGTCCGGCACGAAACGAGAACTTGTTTGTGACGTATTGATCTCCAACCAGAATTGCGCGCTTCTTTCGGCTGTCCAGTGGAAGGAGCGACGAACATGGCCAAGGGCAACTACTTCAAGCGCGCATCACGCCGCTCCCTGCTGAAGCAGTTCGGCGCTGCTGCGATCGGCATCAGCTTTGCCGGCGGCCTGGCGGGCTGTAACCGCGGCGGCGGGCGCAGCGTCAACTTCCACAATTGGGCGACCTACATCGGCCCGACGACGCTCGATGATTTCCGCGAAGCGACGGGCATCAGCGTCAACTACACGAACTTCGCCAGCAACGACGAATTGTTCGCCGCGCTGCGCGCCGGCAATCCGGGCTACGACATCATCGTGCCGTCGAACGAGTACGTGACGCGCATGGCCGATGCGCAGATGCTGATGGAGTTGGATCATGCGCTGATCCCAAACAAAGCCAATCTGCTGCCAGAGTTTCAGGACGCCGGCTTCGATCCGGGTCGCCGCTATTCGATGCCATACACGTGGCTGGTGATCGGCGTCGGTTATCGCAAGAGCCGGATGCCGAACCCGACCTTCGTGCCGAACAGCTGGCGCTATCTGCTCGATTCAAATCAGTTCAGCGGCCGTATCGCCGTGATCGGCGATTCCGCCGATCTCATTCGGCTCTCCGCCAAATACAAAGGCCATTCGGTCAACGCTATTCCGGACGCGATGCTGAGCGAGATCGAGCAAATGCTCATTCGCCAGAAAAGCCATATCAAGGCGTTCCACGAGGATGACGGTCAAGATCTGCTGCTGAGCGGAGAGGTCGATATCGTCATGGAATATAATGGCGACATCGCCCAATCGATCCGTGACGATGCCGATATCGGCTGGGTGATACCGACCGAGGGTACGTTGCAGAACCAAGATTGCCTCTGCATTCCCAACCAAGCGCCGCATCCTGAAGACGCGCACGCTTTCATCAATTATCTGCTTGAGGGTCCGGTCGGCGCTGGCATCGCCGAAGAGATTCAATATGCAACGCCAAACGCCGCGGCGCGTGATCTGATGCCGGATGATTACAAGAACAATCCGATCGTCTATCCCACGCCGGAAGAGATTGCGCGTTGCGAGTACGGCGCCTTCGAGGGCGACGAGAAGGCCAGACTCTACGAGGAAATCTTCACGCGGATCAGCGCGGCCTAAGTAAGCCGCCGGCGGGGAGGCTGTATGGAGCAGAGCTGGAAACAGGCGAAGGCGGCGTTCGCGGCGATAACCGTGCCGCCGGTCGCCTGGCTCGTGCTCTTCTTCCTGATCCCGCTGGCCGTGATCTGGGCGTACACGTTCGGCGAGAATACCGGTCCGACCACCATCGATTTTACCGGCACGTTCGCGAACTACGCGCGGGCGTTGGAGCCGCTCTATCTTGAGATCTTTGGTAAGAGCCTGATCATTGCGGCGCTGACGACGGTGCTGTGCTTGATCATCGGCTTTCCGGTGGCGCTGGCGATTGCGTTTGCGGGGCCGAAGCTGAAGTCCTGGTTGCTGCTGGCGATTATGCTGCCGTTCTGGACCAATCTGCTGATCCGGACATTCGCGCTGATCGCGGTGCTGCGTGAGCAGGGCTACGTGAACTTTGCGCTCGAATGGCTTTGGAACAACGCCAGCTGGTTCATGACGCTGGTGGGGTTGCAGCCGCTGGGCGACTATCAGCCGCTGACGCTGCTCTATAACAACACGGCTGTCGTTGTTGGCCTCGTCTACGTGCATTTGCCGTTCATGGTGCTGCCGCTCTATTCGGCGCTCGATCGGATGGATCGTTCGCTGATGGAGGCGAGCCTTGATCTCGGCGCCGGGCATTTGCGCACGATTTGGTCTGTGGTCGTGCCGCTGGCGGCGCCGGGGATCGCGTCGGGGATTTTGATCACCTTCATTCCGGCTCTTGGCGCTTATCTCACGCCGGATCTGCTCGGCGGCACCGATAGTCAGATGATCGCCAACGTGATCGAGCGCCAGTTCAAGCGCGCCAATGATTGGCCGTTTGGCGCGGCGCTCTCGTTCCTGCTGATGTATCTGACCTTTATCGCTATCGCGGCGCAGGCCTTCGTGCAGCGCAAATCCGAGCGGAGGGGCTGATGGCGCCGCCGCTGAAACGCGAGAAACCCGGGCCGCTGGAATATATGCGCCAATGGCCGCTGCGCCTCATGGTGGGCGCGACTTTGGTGTTTCTCTATCTGCCGCTGATCACGCTAATGGCGTTCAGCTTCAACGACAGCCGGCGCAACATCGTCTGGCAGGGGTTCACGTTTAAGTATTACGAGAAGGCGCTCAGCAACGACTCGCTGATCCAGGCGTTCGTGAATTCGCTGACCATCGCGTTCTTCTGCACGATCATATCGGTCATCCTTGGTGCGCTGGCTGCCGTGATGTTGTGGCGCTTCCGGTTTCCGGGAAAGACGGCTGTTGAAGGTTCGATGGCGCTACCGATCGTGGTGCCGGAAATCTGCATGGGCGTGGCGATGCTGGTGTTTTTCGCCCGTGTCTTTCCATGGCCGACTGGATTGCCGTGGCCGCTTAATCTCGGGGCCATCACCATCGCCCACATCTCGTTCGCATTTCCATTTGTGGCCACTGTGGTGCGCGCTCGCTTGTCTTCTTTCAATCGTGAGCTGGAAGAGGCGGCGAAGGATTTGGGCGCCAGTGAGTGGCGGGCTTTCTGGGATGTGCTGGTGCCGCATATGAAGCCGGGCTTGATCGCCGGCGCATTGCTGGCGTTCACGCTGTCGCTTGATGACTTTGTCATCACCTTCTTCACCGCAGGCCCCGACACGGTCACGTTCCCGGTGAAGGTCTATTCGATGCTGCGTTTCGCGGTGACGCCGGAAGTGAACGCGGCGTCGACGATCCTCATCGTGGTGACGGTGGTGCTGACCGCGATCGGCCTCCATATGCAGAGTCAAAACGCCAAAGAGAGCAAGGCTTGAGATGACAGACGCGTCTCCCACCCAAGCCACGCGGCCCGGCGCCGTTGTGAAGCCGAATCCGATCATCCACTTCGAAAACGTCACCAAGCGTTTCGGCAAGACGATCGCAGTGGATAGTGTTTCGCTACAAATCCAGGAGGGCGAGTTCTTCGCGCTGCTCGGCCCGTCCGGCTGCGGCAAGACAACATTGCTGCGCATGCTCGCCGGTTTTGAGACGCCGAGCGAAGGGCGGATTCTGATTGACGGCAAAGATGTCGCGCCGTTGCCGCCGAACAAGCGTCCGGTGAACATGGTGTTTCAATCTTACGCCGTGTTTCCGCACATGAAGGTGTCGGACAATGTCGCCTATGGCCTCAAGATGGACGGCGTCGGCGGCGATGAAATCCGCACCCGTGTCGCCGAGGCGCTCGAACTGGTGAAGCTCGACGGTTACGGCGATCGCATGCCCGATCAGCTTTCCGGTGGTCAGCGGCAGCGGGTTGCGCTGGCGCGAGCTTTGGTGAAGCGCCCGCGCGTGCTGCTGCTGGATGAGCCGCTTTCGGCGCTCGACGCCAAATTGCGTGATCAGATGCGTTCGGAGCTGACGTCGCTGCAAGAGAAGGTAGGCATCACCTTTATCATGGTAACGCACGATCAGGACGAGGCCCTGGCTATCGCCACGCGCTGCGCGGTGATGAACAGGGGCGTGCTCACGCAAGTTGCAACGCCGTCGGATCTTTATGAGTTTCCAAACTCGCGTTTCGTGGCGGATTTTGTCGGCAGTGTGAACATGTTCGAAGGCGTCCTGGAGAAGGACGAACAGAATGAGGCCCAAGTGCGTTGTGCGGAGCTGGCCGCGCCGGTTTATTTGGATCACGGCGTTACTGGCGCGCGCGGCTCCACGGTTTGGGTGGCGCTCCGGCCGGAAAAGATCGAAATGCACAAGCGCGCGGAAGATACGCCACAGCCTAAGATGGAAGATGCGCCAGCAGGCGCCAATGTGGTCGCAGGCGTGATCCGCGATATTGTCTATCTCGGCAGTGAGACCAATTTTGAGATTGAACTAGAAGGTGGTCGCCGGGTGAAGACTTTCCGCTCAAATCTGACGCGCTATGACCAGGAGGATTTCACCTGGGATGAGCCGGTTTGGCTGGCTTGGCATGCGTGTTCGCCGGCGGTGTTGCTGTCGTGAGTGAAGCTCGGCCAATTCTGGGCGTTATCGCCTGCAATCGCGTTGTCGAAGGCCAATCCGCGCAAGCGGTGATGACGCGGTACTTGAATTCCGCGATCGTCTATGCTGACGCGGCGGCGTTGTTGGTGCCGGCCATGCCGGAATTGATGCACGCTAAGGAAATCGCGCCGCGTCTCGACGGATTGTTGCTGACGGGCACGCCGTCAAACCTCGATCCGAAACGGTATGGCGTCTTGGTCGATGACGCGCCGGGGCCGTTTGATCCAGGCCGCGATGAGATGACGGCGCACCTAATTGAAGCGATGCTCGAGATCGGCAAGCCGGTGTTTGGCATTTGCCGCGGCTTTCAAGAGCTCAATGTCGCGTTTGGCGGCACGTTGCGGCGGGATATGGCGGAGAGCCCGGAGCTGATCTCGCATCACGCGCCCAGCGACAAGAGTTTCAACGAGTATTTTGAGCACATCCATCCAGTGAAGTTGGAAGCGGGCGGCATGCTCAATCGTGCTTATCAGAGCGACGAGCTCAATGTCGTGAGCGTCCATTATCAGGGCGTCGATAAATTGGGCGCTGGGTTGCAGGTTGAGGCGCGCGCTCCGGATGGCGTGGTTGAGGCGATTTCGGCGGAAGTGAATGGCGCGCCAGTTCTGGCCGTGCAATGGCATCCGGAATGGAAGGCGCACGAGAACCCGGAAAGCCAAACCTTCTTTAAGCTTTTGGGCCGAGCTCTGCGCGGCCAGAAGCTCGCGTCGCACTGACGCCAACAACACGACGACAATCAAACAGGGGTGAAGCATGCCCGCGCGCAACTACGACATTCCGGAACTTCGCCGCCTCGACGTCGCGCACCATTTGCCGGCGCAGGCCAATTACGGCGAACTGCAAGCGCTCGGCGGCAGCCGCATCATCGTGCGCGCAGAGGGTTCGACGATCTTTGATGGCGAGGGCAATGCGATCCTCGACGGCATGGCCGGGCTCTGGTGCGTGAATGTCGGTTATGGCCGCGATGAGCTGGTGCGTGCCGCGGCGGAGCAGATGCAAGAGCTGCCGTTCTATAACACGTTCTTCAAAACCGCGACGCCGCCGACCGTGATGTTGGCGACGAAGCTCGCTGAGAAACTCGGCGGCAAGTTGCAGCACGTGTTCTTCAATTCGTCTGGCTCGGAGGCGAATGACACTGTCATGCGCATGGTGCGCCATTATTGGCGCGCCAAGGATGAGCCGAACCGTACGATCTTCATCAGCCGCACCAATGCTTATCATGGCTCAACCGTCGCCGGCGCCAGCTTGGGCGGGATGAAGCACATGCACGCCATGGGCGGCTTGCCGATCCCAGGCGTTGAGCACGTGATGCAGCCGTATCGCTTCAACGAAGGCTTCGGTGAGGATGAGGAGGCGTTTGCGGCGCGTGCGGCGCAGGCGATTGAAGATCGTATCCTCAAAGTCGGGCCGGAAAATGTCGCGGCGTTTATCGCCGAGCCGGTGCAGGGCGCCGGCGGCGTTATCATTCCGCCGAAGGGGTATTGGCAGCGTGTTGACGCTATCTGCAAGAAGTACGGAATTTTGCTCGTTGTTGACGAGGTGATCTGCGGCTTTGGCCGGCTGGGCTCCTGGTTTGGCTTCCAGCACTTCGGCGTCGAGCCTGATCTCGTGCCGATGGCGAAAGGGCTGTCGTCTGGATACCTGCCGATCTCGGCGGTGGGCGTGTCCGACGAAATCGTCTCCGTCCTGCGCGAGAAGGGCGGCGAGTTTGTGCATGGGTACACCTACTCGGGGCATCCGGTTTCGGCTGCGGTGGCGCTGAAGAACATCGAGATCATCGAACGCGAAGGGCTGGTTGAGCGGGTCAAGAACGATGTTGGCCCATACTTCGCCAATGCGCTGAAGCGATTGAACGACGATCCGTTGACCGGCGAGATCCGTTCGCTCGGTCTGATCGGCGCGATCGAGATCGTTTCGAAGAAAGGCACGAACGAGCGCTTCACAGGGAGCGAAGGCAAAGCCGGCCCGATCGTGCGCGATGCGTGCATTCGCAACGGCCTGATGGTGCGCGGTATTCGCGACTCGATCGTGATGTGCCCGCCGCTGATCATCACCCACGCCGAGATCGACCGAATGATTGATATCATCGGCCGCTCTCTGCGCGAGGTGGAGCCAGCGCTGCGCGCGCTGATGGCTTAGAGGCTGTTGACGACGCTGTCCGAGGTCAGGCCGTTGCGGCTGATCAAGCCCATGCCGTCGCAAATGTCAGCTTCGATCGCGGCGCGCATGGCTTTGGCATCGCGCGCGCGGATCGCGTTGATCACCGACTGATGATTGTCATGCAGGCTGGTGTTGGCGACGCGCGCGTAAGCGGCGCGCATGAACGGACCTGATTGCAGCCACAAGGTCTCGATCAATTGCACGAGCGTGCGACGGCTCTGCGCCCGATAGAGCGTGAAGTGGAAGGCGTGGTTGTTCTGCATGTAGGCGTCGGCGTCGCCCTTGGCGATGGCGGCGTCGAGTTTCGCGTCGAGGTCGATCAATTGCGCGATGTGGGTTTCGTTGAGTTGCGGAATGGCAAGCGCCGCTGCTTCGGGTTCGAGCAGCATGCGGCAGCGGAGCAGATCGGTGAATCGCTCACCCGTCATCGGCGGCACGCGCACGCGGCGTTTTGAGCGGATGGCGACTGCGCCCTCCGCAGCCAAGCGCGACAGCGCGTCTCGCACAGGTGTTTGGCTCACGCCTAACTCAGCGGCGATTGAGCGTGTGGAAAGCTCGTGTCCAGGAGACATGCGGCCCATAACGAGGCGCGTTCGCAATTCATTATAAACAGCGGTGTTGAGGCCTTCTTCGGCGTCTTCATTCATAATCATGCGCGCGAACCTAGGGACTAACGCACACGACGCTACGCAAAATCGACAAATGGCTGCAGTTTCGCCAGTTCGGGGGCCGTGCTTGACTAGCTACGTCGCGAACGCACATTATGTCGCACATTAGGTGATTTATGCGCCCCTGCGGCCTTCATTCGAAGGCGAATGGGCGCGGTTCGCGGGTGGCGCACGAAATTTGCGCCGTGACCACGCGCCGCGTTCGTTTGAGCTACAATCTTGAGTGGATGATTGCGCCAGAATGGCGTGTGTCGCCTCACCTGTGCGCGTGGGCGCGCGCTTCAGTGGTGTGTCATGGCGGATAAGAGCTTTTCGAGCTGGATCAAGGAACGAGGAATTGGCGAGATCGAGTGCCTGGTGCCCGATCTCAATGGCGTTATTCGCGGTAAGGTTTTTCCGGCGCAGAAATTCTTGCAGAGCGAGCGCGACGGCTCGCTGCGGATTCCGTCCAGCATCTATCTGCTGACCGTGACCGGCGAGTACGCTGACGACGCCGATGAGGCGTTGTCGATGCAGGATCCGGACGTCGTGCTGCGGCCTGATCTGGAAACCATCTGCGTGGCGCCGGGCTATAAAACGCCGACGGCGTTTGTGTTCGCGGATGCGTATCACACCAGCGGCGAGCCATATGACATCGCGCCGCGCTACGTGCTGAAGCGGGTGGTGGAGCTTTACGAGAAAATGGGCCTGCGCCCGGTCGTGGCGCCGGAACTCGAGTTTTATCTCACGCAGGTGAACACCGATCCTGATCTGCCGCTGGCGCCGCCGGCGGGCCGTTCAGGCCGTTCGGAAACATCTCCGCAGCCCTATGGCCTCGAAGCGATCACGGAATACGAAGACCTGATCGAGACGATCTATGAGCACGCGGAAGCGGCGTCGCTGCATCTCGATACGATGATCCACGAAAGCGGCACGGCGCAGCTTGAGATCAATTTCAATCACGGCGATCCGGTGCACGTGTCGGATCAGGTGCTGGTGTTCAAACGCATCGTCCGCCAGGTCGCGCTGAAGCACGGCGTCTACGCGACGTTTATGGCCAAGCCGATGGAGAACCAGCCGGGCAGCGCGATGCACCTGCATGTCTCGGTGGTGGACGCCAAGAAGGGCGACAATCTCTTCGGCGCCGCGCCTGTTGCGGGCGCTGACGGCAACACGGAGATGTTCCGGCACTTCGTGGGCGGCTTGCAGAAGTATCTGGGCGACGTGACGCCCTTGTTTGCGCCGAACGTGAACTCGTTCCGCCGCATGCGTCCGGACTTTTCGGCGCCGATCAATCTGCAATGGGGTTACGACAACCGGTCTTGCGGTTTGCGCGTGCCGATTTCGCAGCCAGTCAATCGCCGGATCGAGAACCGTTTGCCTGGCGCGGACGCGAACCCGTATCTCGCGATCGCGGCCGTGCTGGTGTGCGGCTATATCGGTATTCGCGACAAGATCGCGCCGGCTGAGATGGTGCAGGGCAGCGCGTATAAGTGGGCGCGCACGTTGCCGCGTACGCTGCGCGAGGGTTTGGACCGCTTCAAGGAATGCGAGCCGGTGATCGAGCTGCTGGGACCGCATTTCTGCAACGCGTTCCAGATGATCAAGGATCACGAGCTCGGCAATTTCGAAGGCGTCATCAGCTCGTGGGAACGGGACCACTTGCTGCTCAAGGTCTGAGATGAGCTTCAATTCCGGCCTGGGTATGGAGCGGTCGTATTATGCGGCGACCGCTAATGCGTTTGCGCCTGCGCCGAAGCTGGAAGGCGAAGTGCGCGCTGATGTTGTCGTCATCGGCGGCGGTTATACGGGCTTGCATGCGGCGCTGAACGCGGTGGAGCGCGGGTTCTCCGTTGTGCTGCTGGAAGCGGGACGCATCGGTTGGGGTGCGTCGGGCCGCAATGGCGGGCAGATGATCCCGGGTTGGCGCAAAGGCGCGAGCGATCTCATCGCGAAGTATGGCCGCGCGCACGCCAAGACCTTGTTCGATCTGGCCCTGTCGGCGCGGACGATGACATTGGAGCGCATCGCTAAGCACAACATCCAGTGCAATCTGCATGTGAATGGACATCTGACTCTGGCGGCGAAGCCCGGTGATCCGAATTGGATGCGCGAAGAGGCGGCGGCACTGGCGGAGGTGATGGAGTATCCGCATGCGCGCGTGCTGAGCGCGGATGAAGCGCGCGCGAAGGTGGCGGCGCCTGGCTTCCATGGCGCACTGCTGGATGAGGGCGGCGGCCAGCTGCATCCGTTGAATTATGCGCTGGGTCTTGCCGATGCGGCGCGCGGTGCGGGTGTGGCGTTGCATGAGCATTCGCGTGTAATGCGGCTGGAGACAGCTGAAGGCGTGGCCGCGCACACGGAGAGCGGCGTCGTGCGGGCGCGCCATGGCGTGTTGGCGTGCGATGCTTTGCTGGAAGGGCTCGAGCCGCGGATAGCCGGGCGCATCATGCCGGTGGCGAATTATTTGATCGCGACAGAGCCGCTGGAGCGGCCGGAAGCATTGATCGCCGATCATCTGGCGGTGAGCGATAGCCGCTTCGTCGTGAACTATTTTCGTCTGAGCGAAGATGGGCGGCTGATCTTTGGCGGCGGAGAGCGCTACAGCCCAGAACCGCCGGCGGATATTGCCGCGTTCGTGCGCGGGCACATGCTCAGCGTGTTTCCGCGGCTGCGCGATGCGCGTATCGACCACGCGTGGGGCGGATTGGTTTCAATCACCATGTCGCGGCTGCCGCATATCGGGCGGCATGGCGATTTGTTTTTCGCGCATGGCTATTCGGGGCAGGGCGTGTTGATGCCGGCGCTGGCGGGCAGAGTTGTCGCCGATGCTATGGCGGGCACAGCGGAGAAGTTCGATGTGCTGACGCAGATTGCGCCGCCGGAGTTTCCGGGCGGTGCGGCGTTGCGCGCGCCGCTCTATGTGCTGGGCATGCTTTGGTACGCGCTGCGCGATCGGCTTTAGCGCAGCGCTGCTGCTTGCTTTGCAGCGGCTTCGATTGCGGCCCAATCGCCGGCTTTGATCTTATCGGCAGGCGCGATCCATGAGCCGCCGACGCAGAGCACGTTGCTGAGCGCGAGATAGCTCGGCGCTTTCTCGGCGGTGATCGAGCCCGTCGGGCAGAAGCGCACATTCGGGAAAGGGCCAGCGAGCGCTTTCAATGTGCTCGGGCCGCCGAGTTGTTCGGCGGGGAAGAGTTTGAAGCAGGAATAGCCGCGCTCGAGACCGCGCTGAATTTCGCTCGATGTTGAGACGCCGGGGATGAACGGGATCGGTGCTTTGCGTGCGGCTTTCATCAGCTTCGGCGTGCCGCCCGGCGAGAGCGCGTACTTGGCGCCGGCTTCGATGGCGGCGGTGAGATCTTCAGCGGTGAGCACGGTTCCGGCGCCGACAATCATCTCCGGCGCTTCGGCGGTGATGGCGCGGATGGCGTCGAGCGCGGCGGGCGTCCGCAGTGTCACTTCGATCGTTTTGACGCCGCCTGCGAGCAGCGCGCCGGCGAGCGGTACGGCGTTGGCGGCGTCATCGATGACGACAACCGGCATGACCGGTGAAAGCCGGAGCACGTCTTCCGGCGTCAGCGTTTCGCTCATCGGCGCACGTCCGAACCGGAATCGGAAAGATAGAATTGCACGTCGGCCACCGTGGAGAGATTGAAGTCGCCGGGAATGTAGTGCTTGAGGCAGGCGGCGGCGAGGGCGAAATCGAGCATGCTGGCGTCGGCGTAACCGGTGGCGAGGCCATGCAGCAGGCCGGCCGCGAACGCATCACCGCCGCCGATGCGGTCGACGATGCCAGAGACGGTGCGGCTCAGGGCGCGGAAGTGCGCACTGCGTGTGTGCATGTAGGCGCAGAGTTCGTGGTGATCGGCGCTGATCACTTTGCGCTCGGTGTGCGCGATGCGCTGCAGGTTCGGGAAGCGCGCGAAGGCGATGCTGGCGGCTTCGGTATGCGATGTGATCTTTTCGCCGGTGAGCAGGGCGATGTCGCGCGCTTCGGCAAAGACGAGGTCCGCTTCGGCGAAGAGCGCGTTGAGGATGGGGCGCGGGTCGTCGCCTCGCGCTTCCCAAAGCTTGGCGCGGAAGTTGGCGTCGTACGAAACTTTCACGCCGGCAGCGCGCGCGGCTTTCATCGCCAGTAGCGCCGCATCAGCCGCGTTCGCGCTGACTGCGGGGGTCACCCCAGAGATGTGAAGCCATTCCGCGCCCTCAAGCGCGGCGCCCCAGTCAATCGTGTCGCAACTGGCGTGCGCGAACGCGGAATACGCGCGGTCGTAGAGCACGTCGCTCGCACGCTGGCCGGCGCCGCGGGTGAGGAAGTAGAGTCCCATGCGCCCTGGGCCGAACGCTATCTGCCGCGTATCGACGTTCCAGCGCCGGAGCTCACCAAGCGCGCCTTGTGCGAGAGCGTTGTGTGGCAGGACGCTGACGACAGCGGCTTCATGCTCGAAGCGCGCGAGCGAGACGGCGACATTGGCTTCGGCGCCGCCGACATGGCTTTCAAAGCGCGGCGTTTGCAGCATGAGTTCGCGGCCCGGCGCCGAGAGCCGGATCAGGATTTCGCCGAAGCAAACGATGCGCGCCACGTTCGATCCTTACGCCGCGCTCAGCGCGCGAGCCAGCCCCCGTCCACCGGAATGATGGCGCCGTGAACATAGTTCGATGCGGCGCTGGCGAGAAACACCGCCGCGCCGCCGAGGTCAGAAGCTTCGCCCCAGCGTCCGGCCGGGATGCGGTCGAGGATTTGCTGGTTGCGGGCTTTGTCGGCGCGCAAGGCTTCGGTGTTGTCGGTGGTCATGTAGCCGGGGGCGATGGCGTTGACGTTGACGCCTTTGTTCGCCCACTCGCAGGCGAGTAGCCGGGTGATGCCGGCAAGGCCGCTTTTGCTTGCCGTGTACGAAGGCACGCGGATGCCGCCCTGGAAGGAGAGCATCGAGGCGACATTGATGATCTTGCCACCGCCTTGCGCGATCATGTGACGGCCCGCCGCTTGCGCGAGGAAGAAGGCGGACTTCAAATTCGTGTCGATCACCGCGTCCCAGTCTTCTTCGGTGAAGTCGACTGAATCATTGCGGCGGATGATGCCGGCATTGTTGACGAGGATATCGACCTTGCCGAATTCGCTGATCGTGCGCTCGAGGATGTTGGCGATGGGCTTGGTTGAAGAGAGATCGGCTTCGATCGAAATGAATTTGCGCCCGAGCGCTTCTACCAGCGCGCCGGTTTCATTCGCCGGGCGGCGGCTGGTGGAGACGATGTCCGCGCCCGCTTGCGCCAAGGCGACAGTGATGGCTTGGCCGAGGCCGACATTGCCGCCGGTGACGATGGCGGCTTTGTCTTCAAGGCTGAACGGGCTGGCGGCCATGTTGTCCTCTTACGACGGGCGCATGCGGCGAACATAGTCCGCGATGGCGGTGTCTTGCGCGTTGGCGAAGAACAATTCTTCGAAGCGCTCACCGGCGATTGCGGATTTCAACAGATCTTGGTCCACCGATTTCAGCACGGTCAGCATGTCTTTGCATGAGGCGGCTTTGAGCTCTTTCAGGATGCCGCGATTCTTGGCCATGATCTGCGCGCGCTCTTTCGGATAGCCGAGGCCACGCTCGCCATCGAACAGCTTGCGATAGCAATCTTGCAGATTGAGTTCGGCGGCCCAGCCGAAGCCCTTGGCGTACGGCATGGCGATGGCATTGCCGTCATTGATCTGGCCGAACAGGAAAGCGTCAGTCGGATCGGCGATGAGGCCGCAGAACACCCCGGGCATCGAATTGCACGCGAGCATCGAGCCCATGCCGGTGCCGCAGCCGGTGACGACGAAGTCTGCTGCTTTTGAGTTGAGCAGAATGCCGGCGAGCAGCCCGTTCATCACGTAGGTGAGCGAGGCCTGATCTTCGGCAGTGTACATTCCGTAGTGATGAACCTGGTGGCCCAGCGGCTCGGCGACTGATTTCAGCGCGTCATGAACGATGCTGCTCTTGGCGGCTTGGCTATTTTCGATGATCAGCGCGATTTTCATGGGACGGCTCCTGTCTGCCCACGCGGGAGGCATTTGACGGTTTTGGTAACCGGTGTCAGAGTCCGGTGCAAGCGGGTTCGCCTGGGCCGGAGCTTAGCGCTTAGCCGGCCCAGTGGAATCCCGCACCACCAGCGCTGGGGAGGTCGCCGGGGCGGCTTCGCGGGGGTGTTCGTCCTCATCGTCGGTGGCGCCGATGAGCTTTTCGGCGGCCATCCGGCCGATCTCGCGGGTGGGTGTGCGCACGGTCGTCAGCGGCGGCCAGACGCTGGAGGCGATTTGGAAGTCGTCGAAGCCAATCACCGACACATCGTCCGGGCAGGTCAGGCCGGCGCGGCGGATGGCATGCAGCACGCCTGCGGCCATTTCGTCGTTGGCGGCGAAGATGGCGGTGGGGCGCGGGCTGAGCTTCAGCAACTCAGCGCCGCACGAAATGCCGGTCTCGAACGTGTAGGCGCCCTGCATGACGTGATCGTCGGGCAGTTTGAGCTTGCGGTCTTTCAACTCTTCTTCGAACCCGCCGCGCCGCTCGTGCGAGGAGCGGAAAGAGGGCGGGCCGGAGATGAAGCCGATATTGGTGTGGCCAAGTTCAGCCAGATGGCGCGCGGCGGCGCGGCCGCCTTGGCGGTCGTTCGAGACGATGATGTGCTCGGGTTCATCGACCGGCACGGAGGCGATGCGGATGTAGGCGCAGCCGACCTCATCGAGAATGGTTTTGACGCGATCGTCTTCCGAGACCGATGGCGTCAGCACCACGCCGGAGAGTTTCTGGCGCTCAATGAAGCGGCGGAAATCCGCGAGAAACGTGGGATTATTGCGGTTGCACGGATGGACGACGAGTTCGTACCCAGAGCCACGCATGGCGTCGAGCATGCCGAGCTGCATGTTCACGACATATTGCGGGTTCGGGTTGTCGTAGACGAGGCCGATCAAAAACGAACGGCGGAAGGCGAGGCCGCGCGCTTGCGGATCGGGCGAGAAGCCGATCTCAGCAATGATGCGGTTGATGTTCTCGCGCGTCTCTTCTTTGACGAACGGCGATTGGTTGATGACGCGTGAGACGGTCTTCTTTGACACGCCGGCCAGGCGCGCCACATCATTGATGGTGGGCTTCTTTTCGCCGCCCAGTCCGCGCCGGGGCGGAGGAATGTCGTCATCAGCCATTGCGCGGAACATAGGCGCCGCGGGGTGGGGATGGCAACGCAATTGTCGCGGGACAATTCTATGTCGACAAACGCTTGCGCCCCTGTTTGCCAGGCGTTGCGAAACCTAGTTTGTAGGATGCATGGCTGAGTTCATTCCGGTTCCCCCGTTCGACCTCGTCGTTTTCGGCGCTACGGGCGATCTTTCGCTCCGCAAGCTCTTTCCGGCGCTGCTGCATCGTTATCTCGACGGGCAAATCCCGCCGCAGTCGCGGATCATCGGCGCAGCGCGCTCCGACATCGATACGGCGGCGTTCCGGAAGATGGTGCACGAAAGCCGCGGCAAGTTCGCGCCGGGCGCGTGCGTGGATGAGGCCAAGTGCTCTGAGTTTTTGAACCACGTGCATTATGCGCGCGTCGATGCGACGGCGCCGGCGGGTGAGTGGGGGGCGCTGAAGGGTGCGCTCGCCGACGGCAACGGCAATGTGCGGATCTTTTATCTCAGCACCGCGCCGAACCTGTTCGTCACCATCGCGGAGCGTTTGCAGGAAACGGGGTTGGCCACGCCGAACTCGCGCATCGTGCTCGAAAAGCCAATCGGGCGCGATCTTGCGTCATCGCGCGAGATCAATGACGGCGTCGGCCGCGTGTTTGATGAACACCGCACGTTCCGCATCGATCATTATCTCGGCAAGGAGACGGTACAGAACCTGCTGGTGCTGCGCTTTGCGAACATGCTGATCGAGCCGGTGTGGTCGCGTGAGTTCATCGACCACGTGCAGATCACTGTGGCGGAAGAACTCGGCGTTGAGGGCCGCGCTGAGTATTACGATAAGAGCGGCGCGCTGCGGGATATGGTTCAGAACCATATGCTGCAGCTCTTGTGCCTCGTGGCGCTTGAGTCACCGAACAACATGAACGCGGACGCGATCCGCACCGAGAAGCTGAAAGTGCTTTCGGCACTGCGTCGCATCGATGCGCAAGGGGCGCTCTCTAAAACCGTACGCGGGCAATACAAAGCTGGCCTTGTCGGCGGCAAGTCGGCGCCGGGCTACGCGGAAGAGGTCGGCAAGGCGACGCGTACGGAGACGTTCGTCGCGATCAAAGCCGAGGTAGACAATTGGCGCTGGGCCGGCGTGCCGTTCTATTTGCGTACCGGCAAGCGCATGGGCGCGCGGCGCAGTGAGATCGTCGTTCAGTTCAAGGATACGCCAGTGCCTGTGTTCGGCGCGGGCGCCGGCGCGCCAAACAAGTTGGTTTTGCGTTTGCAGCCGGACGAAGGCGTGAAGCTCTGGCTCAATATTAAAGAGCCTGGTCCAGGCGGACTGCGCGTGAAAACCGCTCCGCTCGATCTTTCGTTTGCGGAAGAGTTTGGCGGCCTGCGCTATCCTGATGCGTACGAGCGGCTGCTGATGGACATCGTGCGCGGTAATCTCGCGCTGTTCATGCGCCGCGATGAGGTGGACGCGGCGTGGATGTGGGCCGATGCGCTGCTGGCAGCTTGGGCGGAGGCCAATGTTGAGCCGCACGCTTATCCGGCGGGCTCCAATGGCCCAACGCAATCGGCGCTGCTGCTCGACCGCGATCATCGCGCCTGGTGGGATCCTGAATGATGGCGCAGCTCAATTCCACAATCGAAGCTGTTACAGAGCGCATCCGTACGCGCAGCGCCAAACGCCGGCAGCGCTATCTTGATCTGATTGACGCTTACGACGCGACTAAGCCGGCGCGGGTGAAGATTGCCGAAGCTAATCGCGCGCATGGCGCCGCCGGTTGCGCTGTGCAGGACAAGATCGAGTTGCTTGGCGGCAAGTGGCCGTCGATCGGCATCGTCACCGCATATAACGACATGCTTTCCGCGCACGCGCCGTACGAGCATTATCCCGAGATCATCCGCAAAGCGGCGCGTGAGCGCGGCGCGGTGGCGCAAGTCGCGGGCGGCGTGCCGGCGATGTGCGATGGCGTCACGCAGGGTTTCGAGGGCATGGAGCTTTCGCTGTTCTCGCGCGATGTTATTGCGCTTTCTACCGGCGTATCGCTTTCGCACGCGACGTTCGATGCGGCGCTGCTGCTCGGGATTTGCGACAAGATCGTGCCGGGTCTGCTGATTGGCGCGCTGAGGTTTCCGTGGTTGCCGGCGATCTTTGTGCCGGGTGGGCCGATGCCGTCGGGATTGCCGAACAAGGAGAAGGCGGCGCGTCGTCAGCTGTTTGCGGAAGGCAAGATCGGGCGCGAGGAACTGCTGCAGGCGGAAGCGGAATCGTATCATTCGCCCGGCACCTGCACGTTCTATGGCACTGCGAACTCCAATCAGATGATGATGGAGTTGATGGGGCTGCATTTGCCGAACGCCGCGTTCGTCAATCCCAATACGCCGCTGCGCGAGGCGCTGACAATTGCGGCGACTCATCGTGCTGCGGAGATCACTGGCCTTGGCGATGATTATCGGCCGATTGGTCGCGTGATCGATGAACGCGCGATCGTCAATGCAGTGGTTGGTTTGATGGCCACGGGCGGTTCGACCAATCACTTCATCCATTTGCCTGCGATCGCTGCTGCGGCCGGAGTTGAATTGCTCTGGGACGATTTCGGCGACATTGCGCGCGTCACGCCGCTGTTGGCGAAGGTCTATCCAAACGGCGCGGCGGATGTGAATCAGTTCCGCGATGCGGGCGGCATGGCGTTTGTAACGCGTGAGCTGCTCGAGGCCGGCATTTTACACGGCGATATTCTCACTGTTTCGCGCGAAGGCATGGCGGGGCACACGCGCGATCCAGAACTGGAGGGCGAGGCGCTGGTTTGGCGTGACGCGCCGCCAGCGCCGCGCGACGAGAGCGTTGTTCGCCCAATGGCGAACCCGTTCAGCGCCACCGGTGGGCTTGTTGTGATGGCGGGCGGCCTTGGCCGTGCATGCGCCAAGACATCGGCCGTCGCCCCCGCTTTTGTGACTGTCGAAGCGCCGGCGTTGGTCTTTAGTTCGCAAGCGGATGTGCAGGCCGCATTCCGCGCCGGCGATCTTGATCGCGATTGCGTGATCGTTGTGCGCGGGCAGGGGCCGCGCGCCAATGGCATGCCGGAATTGCACAAGCTGATGCCGTTGATGGGCGCGTTGCAGGATCGAGGATTCAAGATCGCGTTGGTGACGGACGGGCGCATGTCCGGCGCGAGCGGCAAGGTGCTCGCCGCTATTCACGTCACGCCGGAAGCGGCGGAAGGCGGGCCGTTGGCGAAGGTGCGGGATGGCGACATCGTCCGTGTGGATGGCGTCAGCGGCGCGCTCGACGTGGTTGCGCCAGCAGATTGGCGTGATCGCGCGCCGGCGCAATTGGATCTTGCCGCCAACGCGCGCGGCATGGGGCGGGAGCTGTTCTCGGTTTTCCGCGCCAATGCGTGCAGCGCGGAGCGCGGCGGTTCCACTTTCCCGGACTATGATCCGATTTAGCGCTGGCTGCGTTCGTGCAGGCGCTCTTCAAAGCCTGCGTCGCGCGGCGCAGGTGAGAAGCCTTCGCCGACCGAGATTTCCATCTCGCGATTGACGCCGCCGCCAAGCGGCACGGTCAGGTGCTCGACGGTTCTGAACACGCTGAAATCGTCTGCGACGAAAGGCAGATATCCCGGCTGCAAATGCACGACCAGAACGCGGCCGCCTTCTTCGGTGCGCATCGGATCGCTGGCTTCGGCGGAGTTGTGCGCTTCGCCGCGCAGCAACCACATGCGCACCGGCGGTAGCGGCGCACCGGCGCGCCGCGCGTGGCGCCAATAATAGTTGAGCTCAAAATAAGTGGCGCGGTCGTCGACCATGACAGCGGTGAACGGTTGTTCGCCCGGCTGTGTCGCGGCGCGTTGCGCGATTTCGCGGGCTGTTTGCTCCCAGCCTTGGGCGGTGCGCACGCCTTTGAACGTGTTCGCGAGCGCAGGCATCGACACAACGATGAACGCGAACGCCACGCCCATCGCGGCGTTCACGAACGCGGAGCCTGCAAGCCAACGCCGGCCCGCCGCCGTGGTGAAGAGGCTGCCGGCCAGCCAAACCACGATCGCCGGATAAGCGACCGCCGCCCAATTGGCGTTCGCGCGCGAGATGAAAGCGATGATCGAGATGAACACGAACGGCGGCAGGATGTACGCCAGCAGGAAGCGATCTTCGTCGGTGCGGTTGGCTGCGAGCCGGGCACGCCACAGCGCCCAGATCAAAGCGAAGAACACGATTGGCCCGAGCACGCCGGCCTGGCCACCGATGAACTCGAATAATTCGTCGAAGTGGAACATGTCGCCGAGATCGAGGCTGGCGTTCGATGCGGTGTGCCGCGCTGTGGCGAAGCCGTTGTTGACGTTCCAGACGATGTTCGGCGTGACGATGGCGGCGGCGATGAGGCCCGCGACCCAGGCGCGGCCGCCGCCGAGCGCGGCGCGCACACTGGGAATTCGCCATGCGGCGAAAGCCGTGCAGACGAGGAAATAGAGCATTGCGTACTTGGCCAATACGCCAAGTCCGAGCGCGACGCCGATGACAACCGCCCAGCTCATCAAGCGCGTATTGACCATGCGCCACATAGCGAAGAGCGCGATGCTCCAGAGCGGCAGCAGAACCGCGTCCGTCGAGATCAGGCTGGAGCTGAAGAATACGCCGGGCAGCAGGAACCAGCTGAAGCCGGCCCAAAAGCCAGGCCAGGCGCCGTACATGCTGCGCGCGAGCGCATAAACCGCGCCCGCGGCGATGAGGTGCGCCAACGGCGCGCCGAGCCGGACTGCCCACTCCGCATCTGTTCCCGCGACAGTGGTGGTCAGGCCGATGACCCAGGCCACCAGCGGCGGCTTGGTGAAGTAGCCCCAGTCGAACGTGCGCGACCACATCCAGTACTGCGCTTCGTCGAAATAGAGGCCGAGCGGGCTTTCGAAGAGCGCCCAGATGCGGACGCCGGTGAACGCCAGCGCCACGGCGATAAACGCCAAAGTCGCGCGGTCAAAGGCGGCCCGGTCTGCTGTCATCTCGCTCTCGATTGTCCCCTCTGGCCTCTTAGCGGAGCCGGGCCGGGGGCGCCAGAACGGCGGCGCACTTGTGCCTGGGGCAAACTTGCCTATCTGCCGTCATCCGCATGCGCTAAGGAGCCGCCATGACGACGATTCCCGCTGAATGGCGCCCGCACAAGGCAATCTGGACCGGCTGGCCGTCGGCCGCCGATCTCTGGGGCGAAGATCTCGATCCTGCACGCGCTGAGGTCGCAGCCATGGTGCGCGCGCTTTGGGATAAAGGCGATGGCGACAAGATGCGCGTCTTGGCGCACGGGCGCGAAGCGGAAGCGACCGCCAAGCTCGCGCTTGGCCAGGCGGCGGAAGTGATTGCCGCGCCGTTCGGCGACATCTGGTTTCGCGACAGCGGCCCGATCTTCACTGCTGACGGCAAGGCTGTCGGCTTTCAGTTCAATGGCTGGGGCGGCAAGTATGTGCTGCCGCACGACCCCGAAGTTGGAGCGCGCATCGCGTTGCTGGCGAAGGCTGAGTACAAGCAGCATGACTTCATCCTCGAGGGCGGCGCCATCGAGATGGACGGCGAAGGCACGCTGCTGACGACGCGCCAGTGCCTGCTCAATCCAAACCGCAATGCGCATTGGACAGAGGAGGGCGCGGAGGTCGCGCTGAAGAAGGCGCTCGGCATCGAGAAGGTGCTGTGGCTCGATGAGGGTTTGCTTAACGATCACACCGATGGCCACATCGACAATCTGGCGCGCTTCGTTGCGCCGGGCGTTGTCGTTTGCCAGGCGCCGTTCAATCGCGACGACCCGAATTATGATGTGCTTGAGGAGATCGCGTTGTCTCTCGGCGCCATGCGCGATGCGCAGGGCCGCAAGCTTGAAGTTGTGCGCATTCCTTCGCCGGGCGCGGTTGAGGATGAAGACGGCGACGCGATCCCCGCGAGCCACATGAACTTCATTATCGGCAACAGCACCGTGGTCGTGCCGATCTATTCCGGCAGCGGCGACGATGCGGTGAACGCGCTGGCGCCGCTGTTCCCGGGCCGCAAAGTTATTGGCCAGTCGTCGAACGCCATCCTGACGGGTGGCGGCTCGTTCCACTGCATCACGCAACAGGAGCCGGCATAATGGCTCGCACCATCAGCGTCGCCGCGATTCAGACGTCGTACGGCGAAGACATCAAAGCCAACATCGAAAAAACCGAGCGCTTCATCCGCGACGCGGCCAAGAAGGGCGCGCAGGTGATTTTGCCGTCGGAGCTTTTTCAGGGGCCGTATTTCTGCACGACGCAGGAAGAGAAATGGTTCGGCACGGCGTTTGAGGCGAAGACGCATCCGTGTGTGAAAGCGCTGGAGCCGGTGGCGAAAGAGCTGGGCGTTGTGATCCCGGTTTCGATCTACGAGCGTGACGGGCCGCATTACTACAACTCGGTCGTCATTCTTGATGCGGACGGCAAGCAGCTCGGCGTTTATCGCAAGAGCCACATTCCTGACGGCCCCGGCTATCAGGAGAAGTATTATTTCCGCTACGGCGATACCGGTTTCAAAGTTTGGGACACGGCGTTCGGCCGCATCGGCGTCGGCATTTGCTGGGATCAGTGGTTTCCGGAATGCGCGCGCGCGATGGCGCTGCAGGGCGCGGAAGTGCTGTTCTATCCGACCGCGATCGGCAGCGAGCCGCACGATTCATCGCTCGATACGCGCGATCCGTGGCGGCGGGCGATGCAAGGCCATGCCGTCTCGAACGTGATCCCGGTGGTTGCGTCGAACCGCATCGGCACGGAAGCGAGCGGCCAGAAATTCTATGGGTCGAGCTTTATTGCCGATCATCGCGGCGATCTGGTCGAGAGTTTCGAGCGCACGGAAGAGGGTGTGCTCGTGCACACCTTCGATCTCGACTTTCTCGATCGCCATCGGGCCGCTTGGGGTTTTTTCCGTGATCGGCGGACGGAGTTTTATCGCTAATGGCTCAAACGCTGCGCATCGACTTTATCTCTGACGTCGCGTGCCCTTGGTGCGTAGTTGGGCTGCGCTCACTGCTGCAAGCATTGGATGCGCTTGGCGGTGATGTGCGGGCTGAGATCCGCTTTCAACCGTTTGAGCTCAATCCGAACATGGCGCCGGAGGGCGAGAACACGTTCGAGCATGTGCAGAAGAAGTACGGTTCGACGCCGGAGCGTTCGGCCGCGGCGCGCGAAGCCTTGAAGCAAAGCGGCGAGGCGCTGGGCTTTGCGTTCAACTACGGTCCGGAATCGCGTATCTGGAACACGTTCGACGCGCATCGGCTGCTGCACTGGGCGGAAATTGAGGGCAAGCAGCTTGAGTTGAAGCAGGCTCTGTTCAAGTCGAATTTCACCGATCAACGCCCCACGAACGATCCTGATGCGCTCGCCGATGCGGCGCGTGAGGCTGGCCTCGATCCTGCTCGCGCGCGTGAAATTTTGGCGTCTGACGAGTTTGCCGATGAAGTCCGCGCTGAGGAGCAGCACTGGCGTGACAACGGCATCAACGCGGTGCCATCGGTGATCTTCAACCAACGCTGGCTGATCCAAGGCGGCCAGCCGCCGCAGGTGTTCGAGCACGCGATCCGCGACATTTTGAGCGGTAAAGCCCGCGAGGCCTCCGCCTAACGGCCGATTGGAACGGCTCACGCCGCCCTCTATATTGTTGTGATGAGCCTGCCGCGCGCCCTCGATGAGCCGCTGCGCCGCCTGTTGCGCGGCGCGTCGAGTTTGTCCGCGGCGCTGCTCCTGCTTCTGGCGATTGCGGCTGGACTTGAACCGCAGCCGGTGGGCGCTGGGCACGCGGCGCCTCACTTTGCGCCGGCCGCGTTCACGCAGGCTGTGATCCGGGCTGGCGACGCCTCGCCGCTGGCCAGCGTGCAACGTGCTCAGCATCGCCTGGCGCCGAGTTTTGGTGATGATCCAGTCGCGCTACCGCCGCGTGCGCCGCGGATTCCGCAGGACGGCGTAAGTCTTCGCGTCACAGCAATTGCGCTTGAAACACTGCGCGCATCGCTGCCGCGCGCCTTTAATGCGCGTGCGCCTCCAGCCAGCGCCGTTCTCGCCGCTTAAAGCGGCTCGCTCACAATTTTCATCAAATTTGGTCGCGTGCGGCGGGTCCGCACGCGCGGAGTGCAGCACATGCACATTCAAACGCGCACGCCCTTCAAGGGCGATGCTGATAAGGCATGGAACATGGCGATGGATTTCTCGCAGTATGAGCGCTGGAATCCGTTCGTGGTGAAGGCGTCCGCCGCTGGGCGGGAGTTGGTTTCAATCTGTCTCGATCCTTCACCGGAAGATCGCATGGTCACGTTGGACGTAAAGCTGACGAAGGCCGTTGCGCCGGAACGCATCACCGGCGTCTTGAAGTATGGTCCAGGCCCATTTTTGAGCGGACGCTATGAGCTCCAGATCGATCAAGCTGCGGGCGCCATCGTTCAAGACGTCAAACTCGGCGGTTGGTTGCGGCGGCTCTACGTGAGTGAACGCTTTTGCCAACAAGTCGAACGCGGTCTCGGCGCCATGGGCGCTGCCATCGCCAAACGCAGCGCGTGAAGTAATGCCGCCGGTTCGCTTGTCGCGGGCCGGCGGTTAGGCGCTTAGTCGCTCAAGCGCTGCGTCGCGGATGCGGATGTCGCCCCAGGCCAACACGCGTCCGCCTTTGCTGGCGTCACCGCCGTTCCAAGCACACACGCCGCCGCCGGCGCCGGTGACGATCGGAATCAGGGCGGCGATGTCGAACGGCTTCAAGCCGTTTTCGATCACGCAGTCGATGTGGCCGGAGGCGAGCATGCAATAGGCGTAGCAATCGTAGCCGTAGCGCGTGAGTTGCGCGGATTCGCGGACACGTGCGAACGCCGCGGTCTCGGATGGATCGCGAAAGAGATAGGGGTCGGTGGTGGAGAGCGTTGCGACGCCAAGACTTTCGCATGCGCGCACATTGATTGTGCGCGTGCCTGCGCGCGTCGTGAGGTTAGCGCCGCTCATCCAACCGCGATAGCGTTCTTCGAGATAAGGCTGGTCCATGAGGCCGAGCAGTGGCGCGCCGTCGTGATAGAGGCCAATCAGCACGCCCCATGTCGGTAGGCCGGAGATGAAGGCGCGGGTGCCGTCGATGGGATCGAGAATCCACTGATAGCCGCTGGTGGCGAGCGCGCCGCCATATTCTTCGCCAAGCACGCTGTGCGTGGGAAAGTCCCGCGTGATCAGCGCGCGCATCGCGCGCTCGGCGGCTTTGTCTGCCTCAGTGACGGGGTCGAAGCGATCGCCGCCTTTATCGTGAATGAGATGAGCGGCACGAAAGTATGGAAGGATCGCCGCGCGCGCCGCATCGGCCAGCGCGTCGGCAAAAGCGAGGAGACGAGGAAGATCGTGTGCGCTCAAGGCCTCGGCGCTAGCATGACCTTCTCTGACCGCCAAGCAGCGAAACGGGCCCGCTGGCAGGCGAGCCCGTTCCTTGTGAATTGCACTCAACTGAAGTCGGTGAATTAGGCCGCGTCGGTCGATTCGTCTTGCAGCGCCTTCGCGAGGTCGAGCAGGCGCCGGCGCGGACGCTCACCGAGCTTGTAGTAAGCGCGGATCAGTTCCAGCGTTTCTTTCTGCGAAAGCACATCGGCCGCGATCAGGTCGCGATCGTTGGCCGGCGCGCCCGGCGCCGTCGGCGTCGTGTTGGCGGCGGTTTGCAGACCTTCGAAGAAGTAGTTGACCGGCACGTTCAGCGCGACGGCGAGTTCATACAGGCGAGACGCGGTAACGCGGTTAGCGCCGCACTCGTACTTTTGGATCTGCTGAAAGCGGATGCCGATGGACTCAGCCAGCTGTTGCTGGGTGAGGCCCAGGAGCCGGCGACGGCGGCGGAGCCGCTTGCCGACATGGAGGTCAATGGCGTTAGCCATGGTTATGCGCCCTTTAGTAGCGGCGGTTTCCCCCATGGGCCCGCCTTATGCGCTGAGGTGGAGAGCAGTTCCTGTGCCACGCATCCGTGACGCGAATTGCGCCGTGTTAAGATGCATTGAGGTTAGCGGAGCGCGTGACGCGCGAAATCTGAGCCGAAACGGCGCCGTGGCGTTTGGTAAATGCCCACCGCCACGTTTTCGTCATGGCATGGCCCCGCGCGGCGCAATTTCGCTGGCGAGTATTTCGCGCTTAACGAGGTCTCTGAATGAAACTCCGCGCTCTTTTGCTCGCATCGCTGCTCGCGCTTGGCGCGTGCGCCTCAACGCAGCGCACCTTCAGTTATAATAGCGGCTGGCCGGACGCCGACGTGCATGTCGGCACGGATCGTTACCAGGTTTGGTTTCACGATCGCGATCAGACGGTTCTCATCCAGCGCGGCGAGCCGCGGCCGCTTGGTCAGCTGTTGGCGCAGAACGTCACCGTTTACGCTAACGACACATCGCCTGGCATTCTGTGGTGGGGGCAGGCGGCCAACGCCGTGCTGCGTCCGATCGGCTGCTACGCCACTGAGGTCACTGGCTCAGATCAAATGCGCGAGGTGCAATACACCTGCCCGCAGCCCGTCGATGTGGGCGCGGCTGTGGCGCAGCGTCGGGAAGAGTGGCGCCGCGGCGTGCGCGTGGAAGCGCCGCCAGCGCAATAGGCGCTTAGCCGGCTTCCTTCGCCTTCGCGGCACGCTTGCGCTCGTTCGGGTCGAGGTAGGCTTTGCGGATGCGGATCGCGGCCGGCGTCACCTCCACCAGCTCATCGTCCTCGATCCACGCCATGGCTTGTTCGAGCGTGAGGCGGCGTGGCGGCGTCAGGCGGATCGATTCATCCTTACCAGAAGCGCGGACGTTGGTGAGCTTCTTGCCCTTCAGCGGGTTCACGTCGAGATCTTCGCCGCGGCTGTTCTCGCCGATGATCATGCCTTCGTAGACGTCTTCGCCATCTGCGATGAACATCTGTCCGCGATCTTCGAGATTCCACAGGGCGAACGCTGTCGATTGGCCCTTGTCGTTCGAGATCAGCGCACCGTTGCGGCGACCCGGAATTTCACCCTTCCACGGCGCCCACTCATGGAAGAGGCGGTTCATGACGCCGGAGCCGCGCGTGTCAGTCAGGAATTCGCCGTGATAACCGACCATGCCGCGCGCCGGCGCGTGCATGACAATACGGGTTTTGCCGCCACCTGACGGGCGCATGTCCTGCAGCTCGGCTTTGCGGATGCTCATCTTCTCGATGACCACGCCCGTGTATTCGTCATCAACGTCGATAACGACTTCTTCGATCGGCTCCATCGTCTGGCCATTTTCGCTGCGCGTCAGCACCTTCGGACGCGACAGCGACAGCTCGAAGCCTTCGCGGCGCATAGTTTCAACAAGCACGCCGAGCTGAAGTTCGCCGCGGCCGGCAACTTCGTAGGCATCGCTGTTTGCCGTTTGCGTCACGCGAATGGCGACGTTGGATTCGGCTTCCGCCATCAGGCGGGCGCGGATGACGCGGCTTTGCACCTTGTCGCCAGCGCGGCCGGCGAGGGGGCTGTCATTGATCGAAACGGTGATGGCGAGCGTCGGCGGATCGATCGGGGTCGACGGGATCGGCGCTGCGAGCTCGGGCGAGCCGATGGTGTCGGCGACTGTCGTTTCAACCAGGCCGGCGATGGCGATGATGTCGCCCGCTTCCGCGCTTTCAACCGGCACGCGCTTCAAACCGCGGAACGAAAGCAGCTTGGTGAGGCGGCCTTTTTCGATCTCCTTGCCTTCGCGCGTGATGGCGCGGACGGGATCGCCGACTTTCACGCGGCCCGATTCAACGCGGCCCGTCAGCATGCGGCCGAGGAACGGATCGGAATCGATCATGGTGACGAGGAAGGCGAATTGGTCGTCGCGGCGCTTCACGGGCTCCGGATCCGGCACGTGGCGCACGATGAGTTCGAAGAGGGGCGTGAGATCTTTGTTCTCGCCGCTCATCTCGGTCTTGGCCCAGCCTTCTTTGCCGGACGCGTAGAGGATTGGGAAATCGGCTTGCTCATCGGTGGCGCCGAGCGCGAGGAAGAGTTCGAAGATCTCGTTGAGGGCGTTGTCTGGATTGGCGCTAGCGCGATCGACCTTGTTGAGTACGACCATCGGCTTCAAACCGCGCTTCAGCGCTTTCGACAGCACGAATTTGGTTTGCGGCATGACGCCTTCGCTGGCGTCGACGAGGATCACACAACCATCAACCATGCCGAGGATGCGTTCGACTTCGCCGCCGAAGTCGGCGTGGCCGGGTGTGTCGACGATGTTGAGGCGATACTCTTCGCCGTTCTTATCCCAGAGGATCGAGGTGCACTTGGCGAGGATGGTGATGCCGCGCTCGCGCTCCTGATCGTTGGAGTCCATGGCGCGCTCTTGCCGAGCCTCGTTGGCGCGGAAGGCGCCGCCTTGGGCGAGGAGCTGGTCGACCAGCGTGGTCTTGCCGTGGTCGACGTGGGCGATGATCGCGAGGTTGCGGAGGCGCTCGGCCATGAAATCTAGCTTTCGGATAGGAGAAGGCGGGTTCTGCCCGCCCAGGGCGCCTGCTTCAACGGCAGCAGTGAGGATTCCTTAAGCAACAACCATCCGTCAGCGCATGTGTGCATGTGCAATATGGCATGGAAGCATAAAAAACATAAATAAAACCGTTGCTTGCTCCAACTTACAAAAACGTGACGACTGGTTCACCTTGCAATTTGCTGCAGTGCGAAATAAGTTTGTTGCGTTGCGGGGTTTCGCGATCCCGCACCCGCCCTATCGGGCGTTTCCTCCCTATTTGACCTTCAACCGCCGGGCGCAAGTCCGGCGGTTTTTTCTTGGGCCGGGTTTTAGACTTCTCGGCCCCCGACCGATACACCGGGGCCTCCCATGATCCTCTCCCTGTGCATCTTGGCCCTGGCGCTGGCGGCCGACTCTTTCGCCGTCTCTTTATCCCAGGGGGTGGTTACCCGCGAACGGCCGCACGCGACCGCCGCGATGCTGGGTGGCGCGTTTGGCCTGGCCCAAGGGATCATGCCGTTGATCGGCTGGTCGGCGGGGCTGGTGATGACTGCAGCGATTGCTGCTTATGATCACTGGATCGCGTTCGCGGTGCTGGCGTTTTTGGGCGTGAAACTCATCCGCGAAGGCCTCAGCGCTGATGAAGCTGAGGCGTCAACGAAGCGCGTGACGGGGTGGGGGCTCTTGGTGCTCGCGATCGCGACGAGCATTGACGCCGCTGGCGCTGGCCTGGCTTTCGGCGCGATGGATGTAAATCCGTTTGTCGCTGCTGCGACGATTGCGGTGATCACCGCTGTCGCGTGTGCGGCGGGTGTCTATCTGGGCCGTGCGGTCGGTACGAAGCTCGGAAACTTCGCCGAGCTTGCCGGGGGCGTCGCGCTGATCGCGATCGGCGTGAAGATCTTGTGGGATCACGGCGCTTTCGCCGCTGCTTAAACCAAGCTTTCGTGCAGCGCAGCGGCGCTGAGCGCTTCTGCGAGCCGGGTCATGTCGGCGCGAACGCGGGCGTAGCCGGTGGTGCGTTCGAGAGTGCGTTCATCAATGTAGAGCGCGCGATTGATTTCGATTTGCAGCGCATGCACGCGTGAGATCGGCCGACCGTATGTTTGCGTCGTGTGGCCGCCGGCAAAGGGCGTATTGCGCGCCACCCGATAGCCCTGGCGGCGTAAAGTTGCTTCCGCCAAGGCGGTTATCGAGGGATGGCACGACGCGCCGAAGCGATCGCCCAGCACCACGTCCGGCGCATGGGCGCCGCGTGAATTGTTGGGCATCGAGTGGCAGTCAATCAGGACAGCGCAGCCGAACGTAGCTTTATTTTCGGCCAGCAAACTTTGCAGCACCGCGTGATAGGGGCGATGCACGGTGGCGATGCGCCGTTCGGCTTCATCGAGCGAGAGTTTGCGCCGATAGATGTTTTGGCCATCGCCGCTGATGCGCGGAATGGCGCCTAGACCCGCTTGCACGCGCGCGGATGTTAGATGTGGCGAATGCGGGGGGCGCTCATCGAACATCTCGGGATCGAGTTCGCCCGGATCGCGGTTGAGATCGACATAGGCGCGCGCAACCGAGGCGGTCAGCACGCATGCGCCGTGCGCCGCCGCGCCGGCGAACAATTCATCGACGTACGCATCCTCGGACCGGCGCAGGCTGATCAGGCTGACGCGCGAGTCCGCTAAGAGCTCAGCCGGATAGCGCCGGCCGCTGTGCGGGGAGGCGAAGATCAGCGGCGTCGTCCGGCGCAGCGGTTCGATTAATACGAACGGCGGCTCGGTCTCGCGCTCAGGCTGACCGGCGCTTTCCGCAACGGCTTGCGCCGCGCCCTGACCGTGATCCGTCGGGTCCATTACGCAATGTTCGCTTTCGTCGGCGTGGCCGTCAACGTTTACACATGCTTACCGGCTGTTGGTGGCGGTTCAGCCGGCCTTTACCCGATCCGTGCTAGAGGCTACCGGTTTGAAGGGGGCCGGGACTTCCGGAGCTGCTGCGGTATGGCGCGAATTCTACTAGCCGAAGATGATGACGCACTCCGGGGCTTCCTGGTGTCGAGCCTTTCGCGCGCCGGCCACGATGTCAGCGGCTATGGCGACGGCGATTCCGCCTGGGAAGCGCTTGAGCACGGCTCCTACGATCTGCTGCTGACCGACATCGTCATGCCGGGCCTCGACGGGATCGAGCTTGCGCGCCGCGGCGCCGAAGCCGATCCGGCGATGAAGATTGTTTTCATTACCGGCTTTGCCGCCGTAGCGCTGTCGCCGCAAAGCCAAGCGCCGAAAGACGCGAAGGTTCTCTCCAAGCCTTTCCATCTGAAAGACTTGGTCGTGGAAATCGAGCGCGTTATCGCGGCGGCTTGAGGCGCGGCGCGTTAGCGCCTGACGCCCAGTTCAAGATAGCTTTCCGGACCCCATTGCACGCGCAGCGGCTCGCCCGCGTCTGCGATCGATTCAGCGCTGACATCGCCGCCCGTGCCGTAATTGATTTGTAGATCCTGACTGCGTGGCACGCCGACAAGCGCCAGGATGCGGCTGCCGCGCTCAAGACGCCGACCCAGCAATGTATCGCTTTCAAACGTCAGTGTTCGCATTTGCCCAGGCTCGAGCAAGCGGCGTTGCATGCGGTCGTCCATATAGCTGGCGCGGGCGAGATATGAGGCGAGCGCGATGTAGCGGCCATCGGCGCGTTGTTCGAAGAAGATGATACTGAGGTCGACATCGCGTTTGTTGATGGTGATGTCGAACCGTCCTGAGAAGGCGCCGGCGACTTCCATCGGTCGGTCGATCGGGGCGGTGGCGAACAACAGTGCATTGCGGGTGTCGATTTCATCGTAAGAGCCTTCAAAGTCGACGTCGCTGCGATCAGCGAAATCAACAATGAGCTCAGGCGTCGCGCCGGTTTGTTGGCGGCGTTCGCTCAGGACATAACGTTCGCCTTGGCGTTGACCGGAGAGATGCAGGCGCAAGCGCGCGCTCGCCATGGCTTCAAGGCTTGAGGCGTGCCGCCAGCGATTTGCGCCCATAATTTGATAGTTTACGCGCTCACGCAGCAAGCGCGGCAATGGCGCGCCACGGAAGACGTGATCGAACCATTGCAGGCGTAGGCTTTGCAGATCGAGCAGCGCGACAGCGTCGATGTCTTGGCCGGCGAAGTTCGCTTGCACGCCGCTTGTCATGGCCGTGTGGTGATATGGTCCCAGCAGCAGGCGATGATCGGCGTTAGGGCGTTGGCGCAGGTGTTCGCGCATGTAGTGCAGCACGCCAATCACGCCACCGTCATAGTAGCCGGTTTGCACAAGCACAGGGATGTCGATGCCGGAAAAGTCATCGCCGCTTGGGATCATCGATTGCCAGTAAGCGTCATAGTCGGGGTGATCGAGCCAGGTTTGGAAGATCGGGTTTGGTTGACCGTCGATGCGCTCTAGATCGCGATAGGGCCGGCCGCTGACATACCAATTGCGATTGAGCGACGACCAACGATCGCGGTCGCCATAGTTGAATTCGTCGAGGCCGCGTGTCGTCGTGGTGTAAAGCGGCCAGGAATACGTGAAGTTCTGGAAGACGCCGCCGCGCATGGGGGTGTCGATGCCGGGCGCGTTGCTGGCGTGCGTGGCGATGGCGCGCAGAGCCGGCGGACGCCGCGCTGCGGCGGCCCAGGCGACCGCTGCATTGTAACTGCCGCTGAACATGCCGACGCGGCCATCGCTCCATGGCTGCTGCGCGATCCAGTTGATCACGGCAACGGCGTCGTCTCCCTCGTGCACGTACGGCGTTGCGGGACCTGAGCTGTCGGCTTTGCCGCGCGAGAACGCGACGACACCGACATAGCCATAAGCGGCCATTTTCGCCGCGTCTGAAACAGCCCAATCATCGCGGGCGTAGATGGTGAAATTCAAAAGCGCGGTCGCGCGTGTGCTGTCGGACGCGCGGGGCCGGATGATGGTGGTGGCGATCTGAGCGCCATCGGGCGTGGTGACCATGCGCCCGCGTTCGACGATGAAGCGCCGTTCGAGATCCGCCGCGATCAGGGGTTGGGACGCGGGGAGGAGGTATTCCCAGACCCGAAGCGCCTGCCGGGCGGCGATGAGTTCAGCCGCGTTTGGGCATTCATCCACTGGCTGGTTTTCGCAGGCCTCAGCGGCTTGCGCCTGGGCTTCGCGCAAGCGGGTGATGTTGGCGGTGTAGAGCGGGAGGATGTCCACAACCTCGCGGTCTGGGAGACGCCCGTAGAGTTCGTCGAACGCGCGCGATAGCGCCTGTGAAGGCGGCAGGCCTTGTTGCTCGTAGCGCATGGCGCGGGCGTAGATGCGCCAGGGGGTGAGCGCGCGGGCACGGTGTGGCTCGCGTTCTTGGTAGAGGGCGGCCAGGCGCTGGGTCGTCGCCTCCGCGGCCTCAAACCGACCGGCGGCTAACTGCAGACGCAGCAAGGTCGTGAGTTCCGCCGGGCGCGATGCTCCGGCGCGCGCGGCGATCAGCGTATCAATCAATGGCGCCGGTTGAGCCGCAGCGCCAACGGCAGCCGCCATGCTCAGAATGAATGCCGCCGCGATGCGCTTTATCGTTCGCATAGAATCTCCCGCATTTTCGCGGCGAACCTACGAATGCGGGGCGGGAGCTGAGAAAAAGTCGGCCAATGGACGCCTGGTCCGGCCAGTGGACACGGATTTGCGGCTAAAGCAGCAGATCGCGGAGCCGTTTGGAGCCTGAGCGGCTGGCCGGAATGCTCTCGCCATTCTCCATATGCACAAGCAGCCGGCCGCCGCCTGCGGGTTCGGCGCGCTGCACGTGCTGAACGCTGATGATCCGGGAGCGATGCACGCGAATGAACTGCGCTGGGTCGAGGGCCTGTTCAAACTCGGCCAGGGTCATGCGCGCGAGGTGCCGGCCCTCCAAAGTGGCGACCTCGCAATAATCGTCGGCGCCGGCGATGCTGACGATTTTATCCACATCCATGGGGATGAAGTCGTCGCCGCTCTTGATGAAGTAGCGCGTGAGGGCGGGTCCGCGTTCGCTCGCCTGCGGCAGCACCACAGACGCGGTCGCGGCGCTGGCGTGCAGGTAGGCGAGGCTCGCGATAATGCCGTAGGTGGTGAAGTTCTGGAGCAGTTGCCATGCGCTCGCGGGGTGCGGGAATGGCCGGACTGAGAATTCCACGATCGATGCCGAACCGGCCACGCCGAGCATTACGGTGATGAGCCAGTAGGTCAGGATCGCGTAGAGCGCGCCGGTGATCAGATGGCCGGGCGCCTGGAGCAGGAGCGGACGGCCAACCAGGCGTTTGCGGACAAACCAATAAGCCGCGACGCCGAAGAGCGTCGTCGGCAGGGCGTTGGCGGCGCCGCCAACGAGCGCCTGAAAAATTGTGAGATCGCGCGCCACGCCCAGTGTGACAGCGTAGGCCGCGAGGATGATCAGCCCGCATATAACGGTGAAGACAACGCCGTTCGGTCGAACGCCGCGCACTGCGGCCGCTATCGTCCGGTCAAGCTTCATGTCTCGGATTATGCGAGGCTGGCTGGGGCAGGTCTAGCGCGTCACCCCTAACGCCGCCGGACCGGAACCCGCCCCTGCGGCTGGCGAAAAGGGCGGCTTGCGTCGGACCCGCCTAAGCCGCTATAGCGGCGATCCCGTATTTGCGGTTCCGTGTTTGCACGGGGTCGGGCGCGTAGCTCAGCGGGAGAGCACCACGTTGACATCGTGGGGGTCACAGGTTCGATCCCTGTCGCGCCCACCATCCTTGCCTAACGATGCATGGATGGATCAAAGCCGCGCCAATTGCGCTAGCCTTTCACACATGCCGCTTTCGGCGTCGGCCAGTGGTGCGATCACGGTGAAGTGGTTCGCGCCTTCGATCTCTTCGTAGCGCGTGCGCACGCCGGCTTCGCCCCAGCGTTCTACGATCGTGTAACTTTGGCGCAGATATTCGCCGCTTTCATCTCCGCCGACGACGGCGTCCAGCGTTTTTCCGCGCGGCGGCGTCCAGAGGAGCGGGCTTTGGGCTGAGGCTTCGTCGTCATCGAGCTGAAGCGCGACGTTCAGGCTTGTGGGTACGAGCGGCGCGAGTTCGAACAAGCCGGAGATGGCGTACGCAGCTGGCACGTGCGCTTCGCTGGCAAGAAGGCAGGCGGCGAGATGGCCGCCAGCTGAATGGCCGCTGGCTATGACGGGCGCTGTCGTCTCCCGGTGCAATGCGAGTGATGCGTCGCGCATCTGGGCGACGATGTCGCCGATGCGAACATTGGGGCAAAGATCGTAGCTTGGCACCGCAACGCTAACGCCAAGCGCGTTCAGCCCAATCGCCATGTGGCTGAAGAAGCTCTTGTCCAACGCTTGCCAATAGCCGCCATGGATGAACAGCACGGCGGGGCCATCGCCTGCTTGGAAGAAGTCGTAGGTGTGTCTCTCGCCCGCGCCGTAGGCGATCACGCGCGGAGGATTGGTTTCGCGATAGGCGGCGCTGTCGCGCGCCCAGCTTGCGATGATGGCCGGATGCTCCGGCACGCGGGCGCGGTTGTTGTATTCTTTTTCGAGATCAACGCTCATTCGGAGTCGGGGTAGTCAAAGCCCGGCCATTTTGAGCCGTAGAGCTGGTAGCCGAGGATTGTGTAGGTCTGCGCGACGTTCGGATGCGCGCGGATCGTCTCGGTCACGACGCCCTGAATGGTGTTGAGATCAGGGTCTTCGATCCGCACCAGCAAATCCCACTCGCCCATGATCGAGTAGATATCCATGATCTTGTCCGAACCGTCACGCAACGCGTTGCCGACGGCTTCCGGCGTCGCGCCTTGCACGCGGACGAAGGTGAAGAGGCTGTGGTCTGCCATGTGAATGCTCCTGGCCGGAGTGTAGCCGATGAATGCGCGCCGCCAATGGTCAGCGTGGGGCGACAGCCGTGGTTTCGATCTCGATGAGGGCCGCATCCTCGATCAGAGCTTTGACTTCGACGACGGCCATGGCGGGATAGTTCTTGCCCATCTTCTCACGCCAGATCGCGCCGATTTCGGCGAGTGAGGCGAGGTAGGCGCGCTTGTCGGTAATGTACCAGGTCATCCGTGCCACATGCTCGGGGCCGGCATTGGCCTCGCGCAGCACCGCCAAAGTGTTGTCGAGTGTTTGCGCGAACTGCCCAGCGAGCGTTGTCGCCTCGAACGCACCCTCCGGTGTCCAGCCGATCTGCCCGGCGACAAAAACGATGCGGCCTTCCGCTTCGATGCCGTTTGCATAGCCTTTCGGGCGCGGCCAACCGGCGGGGAGAAGCGTTCTCATGCGATCTCCGCGAACTTGGCGATCGCCGCACGCAAGTCTGCGGGCCACGGCTCGGCTTTCATCGCGGCCAGATCCGTGAAGACCAAAGTCTGATCAAAGCGCGCGACGGCGCGATCGCCGACGACGGCTAAGTGCTTCAGCTCAAGCGACGCATTACCCAGCGCTTCGACGCCGAGGCTTTGCTTAAGCTTGTCACCCATGCTCACGGGCGCAACGAATTCGCTTTCGAGACGCACCGTCGGCACGCCTTTGCGTTGATCGACGTGAAGCGTTTTGAAATCGAACCCGAGGCTGGCGAACCAATCCTCAACCGTTTCGTTCACGAGTGCGAAGAAGCGCGGATAGAACATGATGCCGGCGGCGTCGCAATGTTCGAAGCGGACAGTGATTTCGCGGGTGAACGGGTTCATGGAGTCTCGCGTAGTTTGAAGCGCTGCAGTTTGCCCGTGTGGGTCTTGGGAAGTTCGGAGACGAAAGCAATCGCGCGCGGATACTTGTAGGGCGCAATGGTTTGCTTCACGTGGTCCTGCAACTCGCGTTCGGTCGCGTGTGCGCCCGACTTTAGCACGACGAAGGCTTTGACGATTTGCCCGCGCTCTTCATCCGGTGCGCCGATCACGGCGCATTCAGCCACGGCGTTGTGGGTGAGCAGGGCGTTCTCCACCTCCGGCGCGCCGATGTTGTAGCCGGAAGAGATGATCATGTCGTCGGCGCGCGCGACGTACCAAAAGTAGCCGTCTGCATCGCGGCGGTAGAGATCGCCGGTGACGTTCCAGCCATCGATCACATAATTGCGCTGACGCTCGTCGGCGAGATAGCGGCACCCCGTGGGGCCGCGGATGGCGAGCCGGCCTTCGCCTTCGCCCTCGAAGGGCTGATTGTTTTCGTCGAGCAAAGTTGCTTCATAGCCAGGCACGGCTTTGCCGGTGGCGCCGGGGCGGATGCCTTCGCCGCGCGCTGAGATGAAGATGTGGATCATCTCGGTGGCGCCGATACCGTCGATAATGCGGATGCCGGTGTGCTCAAACCATTGGTCCGACGTCGCCTTGGGCAGGTGCTCGCCGGCTGACACGCACGTGTGCAGCGATGCGAGTTTGCTCAGGTCTTGCTTCATCAATGCGCGATAGCCGGTAGGCGAAGTGAACAGGGTCGTCGCCTTGTGCTGAGCGATGGTGTCGGCGAGGACGTCGAAGCCTGGTTTGGCGCATACGACGGTGGCTGCGCCGACGTTGGCGGGAAAGACCACGCCCGCGCCCAAGCCGAAAGTGAAGGCGAGAGGCGGCGTGCCGATGAAAACGTCGCTCGATTCTGGTTGAAGCACGTGACGCGAAAACGTCTCCGCCATGGCCGCGATGTCTCGGTGGAAGTGGACGCAGCCTTTGGGTTTGCCGGTGGTGCCGGATGTGAACGCAATCAGGGCCGGATCGTCGGGCGACGTCGCAACCGGTGTGAACCCGTCCGGCGCGGCTTGCATGCGTCGCTCAAGATCATCGGCGTAGATGATGCGCCGCAGTACGGGGGCGCTGGCTTGCGCCTGCTCCAATGCTTCGGCGAGGTGGCGGTCCACGATGGCGTGTGAAATCTCGGCCTTCTCGAGGATCACTGCCAACTCATGCGCGCGCAGCATCGGCATCGTCCCAACAGCGACGCCGCCCGCGCGAAACACGCCCCACCAGACCGGAATGGAGATCGGCGTGTTCGAGGCGTGGACGAGCACGCGGTTTCCGGGCTTTAGCCCAAACTCGTGCGTCAGGACGTGCGCCATGCGGCACGCGTCGCGCAGGAGCTCATCATAGGTCAGGATTTTTGACGACAGCAGAACCGCTTTGTTGGCGCCGTGGCCGCTTGCAATCGTGCGGTCGAGAATGCTGCTCGCGTTATAGATGTTCGGAAACTGCAGCTCCGGCAGCGTGAAGCGCAACTCGGGCCACTGATCGCGCGGTGGGAGATGGTCGCGGACGAACGTGTCGACGTGTCCGGTCATCTCAATCGCCCTCGAACACTGGCTTCTGCTTGGCGGCGAAGGCGACGTAAGCGCGCTCGAAGTCCTTCGTCTTCATGCAGATAGCCTGCGCTTGCGCCTCGGCTTCCAGCGCTTGTTCGAGGCTCATGTTCCATTCCATGTTGAGCTGGTTCTTAGTCATGGAATGCGCGAAGGCCGGTCCGTCGGCGAGATCGCGCGCGAATTTCTGCGCTTCAGCCAAAGGTGTGTCCGTCACGCGATTGAAGAAGCCCCACGCGGCGCCTTCTTCGGCAGTCATGCTGCGTCCTGTGTAGAGAAGTTCACTAGCGCGGCCGTGGCCGATAATGCGCGGCAGGATCGCGCAAGCGCCCATGTCGCAGCCGGCCAAGCCGACGCGGGTGAACAAGAACGCGGTCTTTGCGTTCGGCGCGGCAAAGCGAATGTCGCTCGCCATGGCGACAATCGCGCCAGCGCCGGCGCAGACGCCTTCCACGGAGGCGACGATCGGCTGCGGGCAGGCGCGCATGGCTTTGACGAGATCGCCGGTCATGCGCGTGAAGCGCATCAGTTCCGGCATCGTCATCTTGGTAAGCGGCGCGATGATGTCGTGCACGTCGCCGCCGGAACAGAAATTGCCGCCGGCGCCGGTGACCACGATCGCCCGGCAATCTTCTGCGTAGCTCAAGCGCCGGAAGAGATCGCGTAGTTCCGCGTAGCTCTCGAACGTCAGGGGGTTCTTCCGCTCAGGACGATTGAGCGTGACCGTGGCGACGCGCTCGCTCACGTTCCACAAGAAGTGCCCAGCACGATAATCCGCGCTCTTCCACGCATCGCCGATCATGGCGCGGTTCCTCCCTTTGTCAGCTTGCGGCGGACGGACGATTTGGCGCCATCCAGCAGCTGGGCCAGCTTTTGTTTGTCGGCTTGGGTCAGGTCGCGCAGCAACGCGTCGACGCATGCCGCATGCGCTTTGGCCATTTGCTTGAATACGCTTTCGCCTTGCCGCGTCAACCGCACGCGTTGCACGCGCCGATCGTCTTTGTCGGTTTGGGTTTCGATCAGGCCGTCGGTTGAGAGCCGGGTTCGCAGCTGCGTGATGTTGCCGTTGGACACCAGCAAATATTGCGACACTTCGCCGAGCGTGAGCGCGCCGTGGCGATCGAGTGCGGAGAGAAAGTCGAAGCGGGCGATGCTGGACTCGAACCGTGCCCGCATCAGCGCGTCGACTTCGCGCTCAATCAGCCGGCTTGTGGTCAGCAGGCGCAGCGAGAGGCGAACAGAATCTTGCGCCGCGCTCACGACCGCTAGATCTCCCCGCCGCTCATCGAAATGGCGGCGCCGTTGGTTGCGGCGGCGCCATCGCTGCAGAGCCAGGCGATGCCGCTGGCGACTTCGTCGGCGGTGATGAAGCGTCCTTGTGGGTTGCCGGCGTAGAGCATGGCGCGGGCTTCATCCTCGTTGAGCTTGGTTTTGCTCGAGATCGTCTCGGCCGCGCGGGTGATGATTTCGGTGTCGACGTAGCCGGGGCAGATGGCGTTTACGGTGACGCCGCGTTTAGCGGTCTCCTGCGCCAAGGCGCGGGTCATGCCGATCATGCCGTGCTTCGAGGCGCAATAGGCGCTGATGTATTGGCCGCCTTTCAGGCCTGCGATCGACGCGACATTGACGATGCGTCCCCATTTGCGCGTGTACATGTCGGCCAAAGCGGCGCGCGAGCAGAGGAAAGCGCCCGTGAGGTTGATGGCAAGAACCTCGTTCCAGAGCGAAAGCTCCATGGCGTGCAGCGGCGCCGATGGCGTGATGCCGGCGTTGTTGATCAGGATATCGATGGGCCCGAAGCGATCGCGCGCGGCGGAGAATGCTGCAGTCACCGAGGCTTCATCGGCGACATTGCAGGAAAGCCCGTGCGCGTTTTCGAACGCGCTGGAGGCATCTTGCGCCCGGGCACCATCGCGGCCGACGAGCGTGAAGCGCGCACCGGTCGGCGCCAAGGCGCGCGCGGTGGCGAGGCCGATGCCTGTGCCGCCGCCGGTGATGAAGACGTGTCGGCTCATGCTTGCTCCTTGCGCGCAAGATTGCGCTGCATTTGTGCGTAACCCGCGCGATACTGTTTGGGCGGCGTCACACCTCTATAGCCAAGCTCCGCCGCCGCACGCAGCATCCAATGCGGGTCCATAAGGTGCGGACGGGCGAGCGCGCAGAGATCGGCGCGCCCGGCGGCGAGGATCGAGTTCACATGATCCGGCTCGAAGATGTTGCCCACGGCCATCGTTTTCACCTGCGCCTCGTTGCGGATCATGTCGCAGAATGGCGTTTGGAACATCCGCCCATAGACCGGCTTCGCATCGGGCGTGGTTTGGCCCGCGGAAACGTCGATCAAATCAGCGCCAGCGTTGGCGAAGGCTTGCGCGATCGCGACGGCGTCTTCGTTCGTCAGCCCTTCGGCGCACCAGTCCGTTGCTGAGATGCGGACGCTCATTGGCTTCTGCCGGGGCCAGGCTGCGCGCATCGCTTCGAACACCTCGAGCGGGAAGCGCACGCGGTTCTCGACGCTACCGCCGTACGCGTCACTGCGCTGGTTGCTAACCGGAGTCAGGAATGAGGAGAGCAGATAGCCGTGGCCGCAGTGAAGTTCGATCATGTCAAAGCCCGCCGCTTCGGCCATGTGCGTGGCGCGAACGAAGTCGGCTTTGACGCGGTCCATGTCGGCGCGTGTCATTTCGCGCGGCGCGGCGTTGCGTTCCGACCAGGCAATGGGCGAGGGGCCGATGATCTCCCAGTTCTCGTCAGCCAAGGGCTGATCTGGATGATCTTCTTCCCAAGGCAGACGCGTCGAACCCTTTCGGCCCGCATGCGCCAGCTGCAGCGCAAACTTCGCATCGGTGTGGGCGTGAACGTAGTCGACGATGCGCTTCCACGCCGTCACATGTTTTGGGTCGTACATGCCGGCGCAGCCGGGCGTGATCCGGCCATCGGCGCTGACATCGGTCATCTCGCTGAACAGGAGGCCGGCGCCGCCGGCGGCGCGTGCGCCGTAATGCACAAGGTGAAAATCGTTCACCTCGCCGTCGATGGCTGAGTACATGCACATCGGCGAGACGACCACGCGGTTGGCGATTTGCAGCTCGCGCAATTGCAGCGGCGCAAACATGGGCGGCTTGACCTCGCCATTGGCGAACGACGCTTCCACGCGCTCGAGAAACCGCGTATCGCGCAGCCGCAGATTTTCGTGGCTGACGCGCTGGCTGCGGGTGAGCAGGGCATATGTGAATTGGAGCGGCGTGAGTGACGCGTAGCGGTCGATGTGTTCGAACCACTCGGTCGAGTTGCGCGCGGCGTTCTGGAGTTTCAGAACCTCGACCTGCCGCTCGGCGTAATATTCAGCCAGCGCCTCGTTCAGCGGCTTGCCGCCGTGCATCACGTCCGCGAGTTTAATAGCGTCTTCAATGGCGAGCTTGGTGCCTGAACCGATGGAGAAGTGCGCCGTGTGCGCGGCGTCGCCCATGAGGATGAGATTGCCGCGATGCCAAGTGTTGCAGACGATGCGCGGGAAGTTGAGCCAAGCAGAGCCGCGCAGATGCTTGGCGTTGGTCGAAAGCGTCGCGCCGCCGAGATGCTTGGCGAACAAGCGTTCCGCTGCGCGGCAGGCTTCGTCCTGCCCCATTTGGTCGAAGCCAAATCCACGCCAGGTCGCCTCGCTGCACTCGACGATGAAGGTCGAGGCGTTGTCCTCGAATTTGTAGGCGTGCGCCCAGATCCAGCCGTGCTCGGTTTGCTCGAAGGCGAACGTGAAGGCTTCAAACGCCTTGTTGGCGCCGAGCCAAATGTACTTGTTGGGCCGCACGTCGATGTCGACGCCGAAGTCCGGCTCGAATGCTTTGCGCAGTTTCGAGTTGGCGCCGTCGCAGGCGAGAACGAGGTCGTAAGCGCCGAACAGCTCAGGCGTGGGTTCCACTTCAGTGCGGAATTCCAGGCGCACGCCAAGCTCGCGGGCGCGGTCCTGTAGGATGTTCAGCAGCCTTTTGCGCCCGATGCCGACGAAGCCGTGGCCGCTGGAGCGAATGGTCTGGCCGTGAATGTGAACGTCAATGTCGTCCCAATGCGCAAAGCCGGCCTCGATCTCATCGGCGCTTTTGGCGTCGTTGGCGCGCAGGTTCTCCATCGTCTGGTCGGAGAAGACGACGCCCCAGCCGAACGTGTCGCCCGGATCGTTGCGCTCGAACACGACAATGTCGTGCCGCGGGTCGCGCAGCTTCATCGAGATCGCGAACACCAGCCCCGCCGGGCCGCCGCCTACGCAAGCAATCTTCATCGGAATATTTTATATATGAAATATCTGCTTGGGCAAGAGCTTACGTAACGGGGCTGGCGGGGCGGGGCGTGCCCGCGTATCAACCCGCCTTCGATCCAGGAGTTGAGCATGGCTGGCGCGGAAGTAAGCGTGGCGGGAACGGCGGCGGCGGTGCTGCGCGCGCTTGGCGTTGACGCGGGGCGCGGTGAGCTCGTTTCCCTGTCGCCGATCAGCGGTGAGCGCCTGGGCGCCGTCAGTGTCGATGACGCCGCTAGTATTGCTGCGAAGATTGAGCGGGCGCACGTGGCGTTCCTTGAATGGCGTAACACGCCGGCTCCACAGCGCGGCGAGTTAGTGCGCTTGTTCGGTGAGGAGCTGCGTGCGCACAAAGCCGACCTCGGCCGTCTGGTTTCGCTTGAGGCTGGCAAAGTCACCAGCGAGGGCCTCGGCGAAGTTCAAGAAATGATCGACATCTGCGAGTTCGCAGTGGGTCTCTCGCGCCAGCTTTACGGGCTGACCATCGCGACCGAGCGGCCTGAGCATCGGATGATGGAGACGTGGCATCCGCTTGGGGTTGTCGGCATCATTTCGGCGTTCAATTTTCCGGTCGCGGTGTGGGCGTGGAACGCGGCGTTGGCATTAGTGTGCGGCGACTCGATCGTTTGGAAGCCATCTGAGAAGACGCCTCTCACCGCCGCCGCTACGCACGCTTTGTTCGATCGGGCGCTGGCGCGCTATCGCGCCAATGGCGGCAAGGCGCCGGATGGTCTGAGCGCACTTCTGCAAGGCGCGCGCGAGGTTGGCGAGGCGCTCGTCGATCATCCGCGCGTGGCGTTGGTCTCCGCGACCGGCTCTACGGCTATGGGGCGGGCCGTCGGGCCGCGTTTGGCGCAGCGCTTTGCGCGCGCGCTGTTGGAGTTGGGCGGCAATAACGCCTCGATCGTTTGCCCAAGCGCTGATCTCGACTTGTCGTTGCGCGCAGTCGCATTCGCCGCCATGGGCACAGCCGGCCAGCGCTGCACGACACTGCGCCGCTTGTTCGTGCATGAGAGCATCTATGACGCGTTCGTGCCGCGTCTGAAGCAGGCGTACGCTTCGGTTAAGGTTGGCAATCCGTTGGAGGAGGGTGTGCTTGTCGGGCCGCTGATCGACGGCGCAGCGTTTGAGGGCATGCAGCGCGCCTTAGCGGATGCGAAGGCGGCGGGGGGTGCGGTCAGCGGCGGTGAACGCGTCGATGTGGCTGGCGATGGCGCGTTCTACGTGCGGCCAGCTTTGGTTGAGATCGGCGCCCATGAGGGGCCAGTGCTGCGCGAGACGTTCGCGCCGATCCTCTATGTTCTGAAGTATAGCGGACTCGATGCGGCGATTGCGTTGCAGAACGCCGTTCCGCAGGGGCTCTCCTCGTCGATCTTCACCAACGATTTGCGCGAGGCCGAGCTTTTCCTCTCAGCGCGCGGCTCCGATTGCGGCATCGCCAACGTCAATATCGGCCCATCCGGCGCCGAGATTGGCGGCGCGTTCGGCGGCGAAAAGGAAACCGGCGGCGGCCGCGAAAGCGGCTCCGATTCCTGGAAGGCTTACATGCGCCGCGCCACCAACACGGTGAATTTCGGCCGCACGCTGCCGTTGGCGCAGGGTGTCACGTTCGAGATCGGCTGACCCTTACTCCGCGGGCGTGTGGACGCTGTCTTCCGCTTCCGGCCCGTGCGGTTTGGGCAGGAAGCCTTGCACCCATCGCTCTAGTCGATCGATCAGCACGAACATGGCGGGCACGAACACAAGCGAGAGCAGGGTCGAGAGCATCAAGCCGCCGATCACCGCCGCGCCCATGCCTTGGCGCAGTGTGCCGTCGACGCCCCAGCCCGCCGCCGCCGGGATCATGCCGCCGGACATCGCGAACGTCGTCATGATGATCGGACGGGCGCGCTGCATGCCGGCTTCCATCAAGGCCGCATTGCGGCTCATGCCGGCGTGCATGCGTTCGACCGCGAAATCGACCAGCAGGATCGAGTTCTTGGTGACGAGACCCATCAGCATCAGCAAGCCGATGAATGCGAACAGCGAGAGCGGTTGATTGGCGATGATGAGGCCGAGGAACGCGCCGCCGATCGACAGCGGCAGCGCCGTCATGATCGTGATCGGTTGGAAGAAGTCCTTAAACAGCAGCACCAGCACGATGTAGATGAGGATAACGCCCCACAGCATCGCGGAGCCGAACGCCGCCATCATCTCGGCGAAGTCTTCGGTCTGACCGCCAGCGGCAAGCCGCACGCCATCGCCAGGATTGGTCGCTTCTTCCAGGCTGAAAACAGCTTGCTGCGCCGTGCTGAGTTCGGTGCCGGGCGTGACGTTGGCGCCGACGCTGACCGCGCGTTCGCGGTCGCGGCGTTCGATCGTGGCTTCACCAAGTGAGAACTGCACGTCCGCAACGGCATCGATGCGCACCGGCTGGCCGAGCGAGGATTGCACCGGCAGTGAGCGGATGGCGTCGAGATCGGTGCGGTTATCCGGCCGCAAGGTGGTGCGGATCGGGATTTGCCGATCAGCCAGATTAAACTTCGGCAGGTTCTGTTCAGCGTCGCCACTAGTTGCGATGCGGACCGCCGAGGCCAGTGAGGCTGAGGTCACGCCGAGGCGCGCCATGTCTTCGGTGCGCGGACGCACTTGGATTTCAGGACGCCGCAGCGCCGAGGTGGCGCGCACGTCCGCCAACATGGGAAGCTCGTTCATCCTCGCTGCGAGCCGTTCCGCCGCGGCGTTCACACGCTGCGGATCTTGACCGACGAGTTGCAGTGTAATGTCGGAGCCTGACGAGCCGCCTTGGTCCTGCACGAACGCTGCGCGATAATCGGCAAACTCGGAGAGCGCCGGGCGCAGCGTCTGCTGGATGGCGTAAGCGCTCCGGTTGCGCTCGTCGCGATGCGTGAGCTGGATGAAAATGTTGGCGTCCGGCGCCGAGCCGTCGGCGCCGTTCATCGAGGTGAACACGCCTTTGACCTCCGGCGTCTCACGGATGCGCGCCGACATTTGCTGCAGCACGCGATCGGCTTGCAGCACGGGCGTACCGGGCGGGATTTCGACGCGCGCCTGGATCATGCCGGAGTCGAAGCGCGGAATAACCACCGCCGGAACCGTCATCGCCAACGCCAGTGACGCGACGAACACGCCAAGGCCGGCGCCGATTGTCTTCCACGGGTTACGGATCGCCCAGCTCAGAATGTCGTGATAGGCGAGGGTGAGCGTGCCCGGCTTGGCTTCGTGGTCGTGGCCTTTGTTCGAGAGGAAGAACGCCGCCATCATCGGCGTGATCAAACGCGCGACCACAAGCGAGAAGAATGCCGCGACTGCGACGGTCAGGCCAAATTCGCGGAAGAACACACCCATGCCGCCTGACATGAAGCTGACCGGCACGAACACGGCGATAATCGACGCTGTGGTGGCGACAACGGCCAATCCGATTTCGTCGGCCGCTTCGAGCGAAGCGGGATAGGCGCGTTTGCCCATCCGGATGTGCCTGATGATGTTTTCAACTTCGACGATGGCGTCATCGACCAAGACGCCGGTCACCAGCGCCAGCGCGATCAAGGTCACCATGTTGAGGGTGAAGCCAAGAATTTCGATCGCCGCGAAGGTGGGCATGATCGAGAGCGGAATGGCCGCCGCCGCGATCAGGGTGGCGCGCCAGTCGCGCAGGATCAGGAACACGACCAAGCAGGCGAGCAGCGCGCCCTCGATCAAAGCGTGGATCGAGCTCTCGTGCATGCCGCGGATGAATTCAACGGTGGAGCCGATTTCGGTGACCGTGATTTCGGGCCGCTGGGCTTCGATTTCGCGGAGGCGTTCGTCCATGCGGTCGAACACTTGCACTTCCGAGGCGCCGCGCGTGCGCAGCACAAGGAAGCCGACGACGGGCTGGCCGTTGTAGCGAGAGATGGACTGCAGGTCGGCGGCGCTGTCGGTGACGGTGCCGACATCGGCCAGCCGCACAGAGGTGCCAGAAGACGTGTTGATCCGGACGTTGGCGAGATCTTCGACGGTGCGCGCGCTGCCGAGCGTGCGGATCGATTGTGCTTGGCCGCTGACTTGCGCCTGGCCGCCCGGTAAGTCGGCATTGATTGCACGAAGCTGTGCGTTGATTTGGTCGGCAGTGACGCCATAGGCGAGCATGCGCGCCGGATCGAGTTCAACGCGGATCTCACGATCGACGCCGCCCATGCGTTGCACCTGGCTGACGCCTGGCACTTCGAGCAATTCGCGCTGCAGGTCGTTATCGATAAACCAGGAAATATCCTGGGGCGTCATGCCTTGGCCTTCGACCGCGTAGTAGCCGATCGGCTGGCTGGCCGCGTCCTGGCGCGTGATCACCGGTTCGCTAATGTCGGCTGGCAGCTCGGCGCGAATGCGGTTGATCGCATCGCGCGCGTCATCGACGGCGCGGGCGAGATCGGTCTCGCCTTCCATCTCCACCATGGTCAGCGAAACGCCAGGCGAGATCGTGGATTCGACCCGCTTAATGCCTTCGACCGCCGTCAGCGCGCTTTCGATGCGCTGCGTGATCTGCGTTTCCATTTCCACCGGCGCAGCGCCCGGTTGCGCCACGGTGATGGTGAAGCCGCCGAAATCGACGTTCGGCAGTTGGTTGATCGGCAGGCGGTTGTAGGCCTGCCAACCCGCGAACAGCAGCGCGAGAATGAGAAGGATAGGCGGGATCGGGTTGCGGATCGCGCCTGCCGAAATATTCCAAGCCATGGCGCTTAGCCCCCGCGGCCGCGCAGCGGCGCCTCGTTGGTCGTCTGTTGTTCAGCAGCCGGCGCTTGCGGCGCCAACACGCGCACTTCGTCGCCGCTTTGCAGGAACGCCGCGCCAGAACCGACAACGCGTTGGCCAGCGGAGAGGCCGCCGACGATCTCGACGAACTCACCCGAGCGAGCGCCCAACGAAACATTGGCGCGGGTCGCGACCAGCACTGGCGCTTCAGAGCCTTCCGGCCGGGTTTCAGCGATGACCAGCACGTAAGCTTGGCCGCTATCATAGAGAACCGAGCTTTGCGGCACCGCGATCACGTCGCGCGGCGCAAGGCGCGCTTCACCGCGCAGATACATGCCGGCGCGCACGCGGGTGTTCTGCGGCAGCGCGAACAAGGCTTCGCCGGTGCGCGTGCGGCTGTCGATCGACGCCGGCGCGCGGCGAAGTCTGGCTTCGACCGTCGAGCCATCGACTAACGTGAACGTCGCGCTCTGGCCGTCTTGCAGCGCCAGCGCGTCGGCTTCGGCAACTTGCGCCGCGACTTCCAGGCGATTGTCGGCGGCGATGCGAAATAGCACTTGGCCTTGCACGTCGCGGCCGACTTCGGCCATGCGATCAATCACCAGACCGCTCGCAGGGGCGCGAACATAACCGCCGCCGAGGCGCGCGTTGACTTCTTGTGCTTGCGCGCGGGCGGCGGCGAGCCGCGCGTCCGCCGCGATGGCCGCAGCGCGGCGTTGTTCGATCGCTTCAGTCGAGAGTGCGCCGGAATCGCGGATCGATTCCGCACGCTCATACTCGCCGCGCGCGCGCACCGATGCGGACTGCGCTTCGGCAACGCTCGCTTGCGCGGCGCGGATTTGCGCTTGCGCGAGATTGGTGTCGAGCCGCGCCATCGCTTGGCCGGCGCGGACCGTGTCGCCTTCATCGACGAGGATCTCAAGAATGCGCACGCCGCTAGCCGGGGCCGCGACTTGAATGTCGCGCACCGGGCGCGCTTCGCCGTTCAGCGAGATGAGCGGGCTAAAGCTCTGGGCTTCTATAGTGATCGCGCTCACGGCTTGCGCTGACGCCACCTCGGTGTGGGTCGCGCCGTCGCCGCCCATACGGCTCATCACGAACAGCACGGCGACAAAAGCGAGGATGCCGGCGCCCATGATCATCAGCACGCGCCGCCGCCGACCCTCTTCGGTCGGGGCGTCGGTGGCGCGCCGCCAGGCGTTTTGGCCGGCGTCACGCGCTTTGCGAAACGCGTTGCCGCCGCCTTCGGCCGCACGTTTGAACAGGCCTTCGGCTCTGTTGAAGGGTTCGGGGGGCTCAGGTTTGTTCATGTCGACCGCTCGGGGGAGGAGGCTCTTAGATAACGTTCAGCCAACGTACGAAATTGGGCGACCGCCGCCTCTGGATCGGTGTCGCGTAGAAAGGCGCGCCGAAGACCTATGCCTTCGATGCCGGCAAACAAAGTGTTGGCCGCGTCTTCGGCGTCCAACGTGACATCGATTTCACCTCGCGCCTGGGCGGCTTTGATCGCCTTGACGAACAGAACCACGCTGCGCGCATCGGTCTTGCGCAGCGGCGTCGCCACCGCATCGTCGCGGATGGCTTCGGCGAAAATGTCGGCGATAAGCGCGCCATCTCCGTCGGCAAACTTCTGGAAGAAGTCGCGACCCGACAGGCAGAGCGCCTCGATAAGTCCCTGCTGCTCGGCGGCGCGTAGAAACGCCACGTCGCCCTCGCCGCGCTTATCCTCGGCGATGGCGCCGATGATTTCGGCCTTGGAACCAAAATAGCGATAGAGCGCGCCGGCGCTGATCTCAGCTTCGGCGCAAATCTCCTGCATCGTGGCCTGATGGAAACCTCGGCGGCGAAAGCAGGCGATCGCGGCGTCCATGATTTGACGCCTGCGCCGTTCGGCCAGTTCGGGATCCGCTAATCGGGCCACTTTATCCTCGTGTCGCGGACCCGCTTGCCGGATCGCGTTGCACCGCATATAAAACGAATGTTCGTTCTTTAAATGTTAAACCTGGACGTCGTCAAGCTGAGAACCCAAATCCAGCCCACCTCCAGGCCATCTCAGTCTGCCGCGTCGGCGTTAAGTGTCTCTTGGAGCAACGGAATATGATGCGACCCCGTTCCGCCGGTCTGGCCGCGATGGCAGCTGCCGCCGCGCTGGCCGCCTGCTCCACGATGCCAGGGGAGCGGCCGCTCGACCCGACGCTCCCGGCCAACTGGACTGATGCGCCGGCTGGCGCGGAGCAGCCGGTCAGCGACTGGTGGCAGAACTTCAATGACTCGGCGCTGACTTCGCTGGTGAACGAGGCGCTGCTCAACGGCCCCAGTGTTCAGCAATCCTTGCTGCGCGTCCGTGAAGCCCGCGCGCTGTCGCACTCCACGGTCGCGCAATTTCTCCCTGAGCTCAGCGCCACCGGGCAGGGCCAATACACGCGCGCAGTCGAAAACGGCGCGTTGCCGACCGCTGGCGGCGGGACAGAGCGCGAGCAAATGACAGGCTCTTACGGCGGATCGGTGTCGTGGGAGATTCCGCTGTTCTCGCGCATCGAAGCCGCTGTTGTCGGATCGCGCGCCAACACGCGCGGCGCTGTCGCTGATGTGCGCGCCGCGCAAGTGACGCTCGCGGCTGATGTCGCCCAGGCTTATGTCGATCTGCGCGCCGCGCAAGCGAGCCGTGCCGCGCTGGAGCGCTCGGTCGCGACGGCCGATGAACTCGCCGGCATTCTCGAAATTTCTTACAACGCCGGGATCGCTTCCGAAGCGGACGCCGCCGACGCACGCCGGCAAGCTGAAGCAACGCGTGCGCGATTGCCCGGCCTGGTGATCGAAGAGCGCCGCGCTGAAAACGTTCTTGCTGTTCTGCGCGGCCTCGCGCCGGGCACGGAAAGCGCCGAAACCCGCGCGGTTCTTGATGCTGAAGACCAGCCCGTCCCGTTCATGCAGCTGACCCAAGCGCCAGCGGCGCCTGCCGATCTCATTCGCATGCGTCCCGATGTGGCGCGTGCTGAGGCGCAGGCCCTGGTTGCGGCAGCGGGTGTTTCCAATGCGCGCACGGATCTGCTGCCGCGTCTCAATCTGACGGGCTCAATCCTTACCAGTGACGCGATCATTGGCGATCCGCTGAATGTCGGCGGCACGTTCGCCACCGGCACGCCGTTCATTTCCATTCCGCTGTTCGATTGGGGCTCCCGGTTTGCGCGCGTCCGCGAACGCGATGCGCAGTTCGATCAAGCGTTGCTGCAGTATCGCCAAGTGGTGACGCAAGCGATCGCCGAAGCCTCTAATGCGCTGGTGGCGCTCGATCAGGGCAGGGTGCGGCTGGATTCGGCGCGCCGCGCCGAAGCGTCGGCCGAGACCGCAGCGCGCGGTTCGCGCGCCGCTTACGGGGCTGGCATTCAGAGCTTGGCGGACCGGTTGCGCTCCGAGCAGCAATTGATCGACGCAAACCTCACGCGGATTGACGCTGAGGCTCAAGCCGCGCGGGCCGCGATCGCGACCTATCGCGCCTTCGGTGGCGGCCCCTCGTTCGAGACGCCGCTGCGTGAGGTGCCGTCGCAATAAAACGATGCTAGAGCGGCGGCGATGACTGAAACGCCGCCCCCGCATCGCTTCGCCTTTCCGCTTGGGCTTCTCGTCCTTGCGGCGCTGTTTTTGAGCTTCATGTTCGCCGGTGCGCTGATCGAGCCGCCGCCCGTGCGCGCCGCCAACGCAGCTGGCGCATTTGACGCGGTGGCCGCACGCGACCGCCTGGCGCGCATTCTTGGCGATGAGGCCCCGCATCCGATTGATAGCGATGCGCTCGATGTTGTGCGTGCGCGTTTGCTCGACGAGATCCGTGCGCTTGGCTACGCGCCAGAGGTGCGTGAGCGTTTTGCCTGCCGCGCCCAACCGCGCAGCCCGACCGTCGACTGCGGCCTGGTTCGCAACATTCTGTTTAGCGCTGGGCCCGAGAGCGGCCCGGCCATCCTTGCGGCTACGCATTATGACAGCGTGCCCGTCGCGCCCGGCGCGAGCGACGCCGGCATTGGCGTTGCGACCTGGCTTGAGGTTGCGCGCATTCTTCGCGGCGAGCCTTTGCAGCGGCGTGTGATCTTCTTGATCAGCGATGGGGAAGAGCAAGCTTTACTCGGCGCTCGCGCATTCGCCGAAGATCCGGACATGGCTGAAGTCGAGGCGCTGGTGAATGCTGAAGCGCGCGGCACGCGTGGGCCTGCGATCTTCTTTGAGAGCAATCAACCGAACGCCGATGCTGTCGCCGCGTTTAGCCATGCGCGCCGCGGTGTCGCCAACTCGGTCATGGCCGATATCTACGCGCTCATGCCGAATTCAACCGATGTCACGGCGCTGACCCGCACTGATCTCGATGTCGTCAACTTGGCGCTGCTCGATGGCTTCGCGAATTATCACACGCCGCAGGACTCGCTGGCGTCGTTTAACGTTCGTAGCTTGCAGCATATGGGCGATATCGCGCTCGCGACGACGCGGAGCTTTGCAGGCGGTCCGGATCGCGGCGAAGCGGCGTCCTACGTGTACACCGACCTGGGCTCGTACGTCTTCGTGAACGCGCCGAGCGCTGTTGCTCAGATCGCGTTGGGCCTTAGCCTTGTCATTGCTGCAATCGCGTTCTGGCGCGCCGGCGCAGCGGGGCGTTGGCGCGCTTTTGTGACGCCGCTGGTGGCGCTGGTGCTCGCGGCGTTCTTTGCCGCCGCCGCTGGATTTGCCTTGAGCGCGCTGCGCGCGGGCGAGGCGTATTGGTTCGCACACCCAGCGGTAACGCGCGCGTGGTGCGTGCTGTTGGCACTCTTGGGAATTGTGGCCGCGTTGATGTTGATGCGCGCGCCACGGAATGGCGCTCTTGTCGGCGCCGCCGGCGCTGTGTGGTTTGCGCTGCTCGGCTTTGTGTCGTCGTTCTTCTTGCCGGGCATTTCGATCTTGTACGCTGCGCCAGCGGCCATCTTCGCGCTGGGTGTACTCATCGGCTTTGCTTGGAAGCCCGCACAGCAAGTGGGAGCGGTGGTGGCGGCGTTGCTCGCGCTGCTCATCTGGGCGCCGACATTGGCGCTCACAGAACTCGCGCTCGGTTACGAGTATCCGTTCGTGACATCGGTTCTTATCGCGCTCGCTTCTTTGCCGGCGTTAGCGGCGCTTGTTGAGGCGCAGGGCCAAGTGCGCTGGCGCGGCAGTGCGATCGCGCTCGGGGCAGGCGCGCTGATTGCCGTGGGCGCCGCGTTCGCGCTTCCCGCCGCAACGGCTCAAAGTCCAGCGCCGCTTAATCTCAACTACGTCCTCAACACCGACACGGGCGAGGCTTATGTCACTGCCGGCGCCGCCACGCGCCGCTTGCCGCCAGAATTGGTCGAGGCCGCCAACTTCGCCGCCGTGCGGCTGCTTCCCGGTGATCGCACCGACACATGGGCGGCCCCCGCGTTGCGGGCCGCGGCGCCAGCGCCCGTTTTGGCCGAGCTCGCCGCCACAGACGTCGACGAGGAGCGCGTGGTGACCGCCCGGATCGCGATGAACGGCGCCTACAGAATAACGCTGCGCATTCCGCGCGAAGCGCAGCCGCTGCGCGCCCGCCTCAACGGCGCTGAGGTCAATTTCGCCGATACGGGCGGGGAGGGCGATTTCCTCAACCTCGCGTGCCAGGGCCGCGCCTGTGACGGCGCCAGCCTCGAATTGGTGCTGGCGCGCGGCGGCGATGCCGCGGCCGATTGGTTCATTATTGGCCAAACGCCGGGCGCGCCGGCGCCGCCGGCGGAGCGAATTCGCGCCGCCCGTCCCCCCACAACCACGCCGATTCAGTTCGGAGATACCGTTCTCACGCTCACTCAGCTGCAGACGGCGCCCTGAAATCTTGGGCGCCGCTCTTGCAAGCTGGCGCGGGCGCCGCCAAAAAGCGGCCCTCCGGAGAGGTGCTAGAGTGGCTGAATAGGCCGGTCTCGAAAACCGGAGTACGTGCAAGCGTACCGAGGGTTCGAATCCCTCCCTCTCCGCCAGTTCTTCCGACAATCACTTTGTACTCTCTCGCGTGCTGGCTTCAGGGCTGGTGGCGCTGGTCGCTTTTGGCGCGAGGCGGATTCTTGCTGGCGCTCCTTGCTGCTATGCGCAGTCGTAATAGGGGGAAGCTGCAATGAAAAGAATGCTCATAGCGGTGCTGGCGCCGCTTGTGTTCGCCGCGCCGGCGTTTGCGCAGAAGGGTGAGGCAGCGGCCGCGCCGACGCGGGCGCTCGGTGAGATCGTTGCGGCGGTCGATGAGACGTGTCCGGCGGGGCTTTGGGCCGAGATGCGCACGGCGCTTGGAGACAGTCATCCGCTCGAAGGCGAGTGGTTGCTGATGCTGGCCGATAGTTATCGCTTCAGTGAGTGTTTGGATCAGGCGGAGAATATCTATTCGTCGTTGATCTCCAATCGGTACGCGAGCCGCCGCGCCCGTGAGCAGGCGCGGGTTGGGCTTGATCGTGTGCTTGCGCGGCGATAGCGCGACTTAGCGATAGAGCGCAGCAACCTTTCGCGCTTCGGCGGCGACGGCGTCGCGTAGCTCTGTCGGCGCCAGGATTTTCACTTCGGCGCCGAGGCGCAAGAACATGCCAGTCGCCATTTCGAGGCTCTCGATCGGGACGCGACCTCGTATCCATCCTTCGGGTTTGCACGAGTCGTGTTTCACTGTGAGTGCTTCGTGCGCCGCGGCGTTTGTGTCGCGCAATAGGCGCCGGCCGTCTGGTGAGATGGCGATCTCGGCCTGCGCCGTCAGCAATCGCGCTTCGAACGCGCGTGAAGCGATCTTCCAGTGTCGCGCTAGATTGAAACGCCGGGGTCGCGTGAAGTGCGTGCTTAACGTTTCGAGAGTCTGGATGTTGGAGACGCGGTAGGTGCGGGGGCTGCTTTTGACATTGGCCACGAGGTACCAAACGCCGCCTTTGAGCACGAGGCCGAGCGGATCTAGCGTGCGTTCGACCACCGCTTTCCAGCTCTCGTAGCGCACGCGGACGCGGCGCGCCTCCCACACGGCGGCCGCTAGCGGCTTTAGAATCTCACTCGCGTCGGCGCGGGCGTGCCAATTGGTCGGGTCCAGATGAAAGCGCGCCGAGACGCGCTCGGCGCCTTCACCAAATTCGGCGGGCAGGCTCGCCAGCAATTTCAACTGCGCTGCCGCGAGGTTCTCGCCCAAGCCCAGATCTTGTGCGGCGGCGCCGGCGCCGGCGAGTAAAAGCGCATTGGCCTCTTGGGGCGTGAAATCGGTGAGCTTGGTGCGATAGCCTTCGTGCAGTTGAAAGCCGCCGGAGCGGCCGCGCTCAGCGTAGATCGGCACGCCGGCGGCGCTGAGTTGGTCGACGTCGCGATAGATGGTGCGGACTGAAACCTCGAACTCTTCCGCCAAGGCTTCGGCGCTTAAGCGTCCGCGCATTTGCAGCAGGATCAGGATGGAGAGCAGGCGGCTCGCACGCATTTTTGCAGCTTAGCATAAAAGCTGACATCGGGTGTCATGTTTACCGACTTAGCCTGCCGCCGATCGAGAAAAGCGCAGGGAGGCATGATGCTTTGGGCTCGTCGCGCGGTCGTCACTATGGGCGCGGCGTCGTTGATGTCCGCCTGCGCAACGGAGGCGCGCATGCAATTTGATCCAATCCCAACGCTGCCGGCGGTGCGAACGCCTGGTCAGCCAGGCGACTTTGATTTCCTCACCGGCGAGTGGCGCATCCACAATCGCTCCATCGTTGACGGAGAGTGGCGCGAGTATCCGGGGGAGGCGACGGTTCACGCCATCCTTGCGGGGGGCGGCAGCGTCGAAGAATTGCGCATTCCGGCGCGCAACTTCTCGGGCATGGGGCTGCGCCTGTTGGATGTGGAGAACCGGGTTTGGGCTGACCACTGGGTCAACGCGCGTTCGGGCGTCGTCACCGTGCCCGGGCAACTCGGCAGCTTCGAGAGCGGGGCGGGCATTTTCGTCACCGATGAGGTCGCTGATGGCGCGCCGGTTAAGTACGTCGGAGTCTGGGACAATATCGGGCCGCGCGCTTGCCGCTGGCGGCAGGCGTCCTCCCGCGACGGCGGTCAGACCTGGGCGCAGAACTGGATCATGGAATGGACCCGAGTGTGACTTGGCTTCGAGTCTGATTCTATTAGGTTTTGTGTCGGGTCTGGAAGTGTGGGCGGTTGATCGGCGCCAACGCAGGTGAACGGCGAAAATTGTCCCGTTCCCGCATTGACGGGGAAGGCCCGGTGGCTCTATATCCCCGCTCCCCGCCCGGGCGAGCTACGTCCGGGCGCGCATAAGTTTTGGAAGACAGGTCCGATGTTCGCGGTAATCAAGACGGGCGGCAAGCAATACCGGGTAGCCAAGGACGACGTGATTGTCGTCGAAAAGCTCGCGGGCGATGCTGGCGCCAAGATCACGTTCGACAACGTCCTGATGTCTGGCGACGGCAAGACCGTGAAGCTCGGCAAGGACCTCGCTGGCGTCACAGTCACGGGCGAACTGATCGAAACTAAGAAGGGTGACAAGGTCACGGTGTTCAAGAAGCGCCGTCGCAACACCTATCGCCGCAAGATCGGTCACCGTCAGACCGAGTCGCACATCAAGATCACCGCCATCGGCGGCAAGAAGGACTAAGAGGGCGTCATGGCTCACAAAAAAGCAGGCGGCTCTTCGCGCAACGGTCGTGACTCGGCCGGTCGTCGTCTCGGCGTGAAGCGCTTTGGCGGCCAGTCGGTTAGCGGCGGCGAGATCCTCGTCCGTCAGCGCGGCACCAAATTCCATCCGGGTTCCAACGTCGGCCTTGGCCGCGACCACACCTTGTTTGCCCTTTGTAATGGCCAGGTGTCGTTCGCGACCAAACGCGATGGCCGCACGTATGTATCCATCGCACCGCTCGCGGTGGCCGCGGAATAGGCGATAACGGAAGAAATTCCCGGATCGCCTGATAGCAGGGCGATCCGGTTCCCGAGATAGCGTGGGGCGCCCGGATCAAGGCGCCCCATTTTTTATGCCCCACGCGTTAGAGCCAAGAGGAGCGGCTCATGCGTGACGTGACAGAGATCGAAACCAAGAGACTGAAGCTGCGGAAGCTGCGCATGTCCGATGCGCCGCGCATTGCGCAGCTGTGTGGTGATCCGTCCGTGGCGCGCATGATTTCGCATGCGCCGCTCCCATACCTACCGGTCGCCGCTGAAGGCTGGATCATGACGCTCGCAGCGCGTGCGCCGTTGGCCGAGGAATTTGTCTACGCGCTCGATCTCGAGGGCGAAGGCATGATCGGCACGATAGGCGCGCACAAGGCGCGCGAAGGTGGCTTCGAAGTCGGCTATTGGGTCGGCCGCCCGTATTGGGGGCGCGGCTTTGCGACCGAGGCTTTGAAAAGCTTCGTCGCCGAGGCCAAGGCGCTCGGCCAACTCGTCGCCGGCCACTTTGCCGATAACCCCGCATCCGGCCGCGTGCTTGAGAAGGGCGGTTTTGCCTATACCGGCGAAACCCAGCCGCACTTCTCAATGGCGCGCGGCGCCAGCGCCCCCTGCAAGCGCATGCGCTATGCGGTGGGTGAGGGCGAGCGTGGCTTCGGCCTGCGCGAAGTCGCAGCCTAAACACATGAGTTTGCGCCGGGCGGCCATGGCGAGGCGGCCCGGCGCACGCTACATGTGGCCGAGCAGGAGCATCACATGGGTTTGCGCGTAGCCGTCGTCGGCGCCACCGGAAACGTTGGCCGGGAAATGCTGACTATCCTCGAGGAGCGGCTCTTCCCCGCTGACGAGGTGTACGCCATCGCGTCGCGCCGCTCGGTTGGCATGGAAGTCAGCTACGGCGATAAGACCCTCAAGTGCCGCGATCTCGAACAGTTTGATTTTTCGACCGTCGATCTCGTGCTGATGAGCGCGGGCGGTTCGGTATCGAAGGAATGGTCGCCGAAGATTGGCGCGGCTGGCGCTGTCGTGATCGATAATTCCAGCGCCTGGCGCATGGATCCGCGCGTGCCGCTGATCGTGCCTGAAGTGAACCCCGAAGCCATCGCCGGCTACGATAAGCTCAACATCATCGCTAATCCGAACTGCTCGACCGCGCAGCTCGTTGTCGCCTTGAAGCCGCTGCACGATCGCGCTGGCATCAAGCGCGTGGTTGTCGCGACGTATCAATCCGTCTCCGGCGCCGGCAAGGACGCGATGGACGAGCTCTGGACCCAGACCAAGAAGCTCTATGTCAACGATGAGATCGTAACCGAGCATTTCCCGAAGCAGATCGCCTTCAACGTCATCCCGCACGGCGGCGACTTCATGGACGACGGCTTCACCACGGAAGAGTGGAAGATCGAAGTTGAGACCAAGAAGATCCTCGACCCCAAGATCAAACTGACCGCGACGTCTGTGCGCGTGCCGGTGTTTGTCGGTCACTCTGAAGCAGTGAACATCGAGTTTGAGCGTGAGATCGAAGCTGACGAGGCGCGCGAGCTGCTGCGTGAATCGCCCGGTCTCGTCGTTATCGATCGCCACGAAGACGGCGGCTATGCAACGCCCATCGACTGCGTTGGCGAGTTCGCCACGTTTGTCTCGCGCATCCGCAACGACAAAACCGTCGAGAACGGCCTCTCGCTTTGGGTTGTCAGCGACAACCTCCGCAAAGGCGCGGCGCTCAACGCCGTCCAGATCGCGGAGCTGATGATCAACAAAGGGCTGTTCAAGCGCCTGCGCGCGGCCTGATCGTCACTGAAATTTCGCGTTACAAAATGTGTAGCCGCATTCGTCGCTGAAGCGTGGCGAAGGCGAGCACGCATACCTATTTAACCGGCGAGGGGACGCATGCCTTCCATCACTATTGAGCAGCCGTCGGACGCCGATATCGACGCAATTCAGCACGTGCTGAAAGACACGTACTGGTCGCCTGGCATTCCGCGTGATGTCGTTGCGCGCGCTTGCGCGAATTCCATGTGCGCGATTGCGCGCGATGATACCGGCAAGCTCATCGGCTTTGCTCGCCTCGTCACGGACAAGGCCACGTTTGCTTGGCTCTGCGACGTAATTGTGCTGCCCGGTAAGCAAGGCAAAGGCCTCGGCCGCGCGTTGGTGCAAACCTTCCAACGTCATCCTGAGCTCCAAGGTCTGCGCCGCTGGCTGCTCGGCACCAAGGATGCGCACGGCGTTTATACGCCGCTCGGTTTTACGCCGCTCGATGCGCCTGATCGGTTCATGCAGATCAGAAGCCCTACGCCTTACGGCGAAAGGACCTCATGAGCGAAGCCGCGCCACTCACCGCATCGCCGAACGAAGCCGAGCGCCGCGCCGGTTTCCTCGCTGCCGCGTCGGCTTACATCATGTGGGGCTTCCTGCCGCTTTACATGAAGCTGCTCGCCGCGTTCGATGTGCGCGAGGTTTTGGCGCAACGCATTTTGTGGGCTGCGCCCGCTGCTTTCATCGCCGTCTTCATCATGAGCGGTTGGCGCCCAGGTTGGCGCGAGATCGCAACTGCCTTGAAGCCGCGCATGCTCGGTACGCTGGCGCTGTCGGCCTGCTTCATCTTCGTGAACTGGGGTCTCTACGTTTATCTCGTGCTCAATGAGCGCGTCATCGAATCCGCGCTCGCATATTTCCTGGCCCCGCTCGTCAGCGTCGCGGTCGGCACGCTCTTCTTCCGCGAAAAGATCGGCGCGCCGCAAGTCATCGCACTCGGGCTCGCGTTTATTGGCGTCATCGTTCAAGGCTTCGCGCTCGGCGCGCCGCCGTGGATGGCGCTTGCTCTCTGCGCCACGTGGTCCGTGTACGCCGTTATCCGCAAACGCGCGCCCGTTCCCGCCGCCGTCGGCTTGTTGATCGAAAGCCTCGCGCTCGCGCCGTTGGCCATTGGCCTCTTGTTTTGGGCCGCAAGCGAAGCGCCGCTTGGCATCACAACCGATTGGACCAGCGCGCTGCTCCTCGCCACCGCCGGTCCGGTGACAGCTATCCCGCTGATGGCGTTCGCGTTTGGCGCGCGGCGTGTCAGCTTCGTAACCTTAGGCTTGCTGCAGTTTCTCGCACCGACGCTGCAATTCACCACCGGCATCGTTTTCGGCGAGCCGTTCACTTTTCTACGCGGCGTGAGCTTTGCCTTGATCTGGGCGGGATTGGCGTTCTTTTCTTGGGACACCTTGCGCCGCGCCAGAGATGTATGAGCGAACACGTTTATTACGCGATCGGTGACGTTCACGGCGAGCTCTCCAAGCTCGACGAATTGCTGCGCTTTATCCGCGATGACGCCGAGCGCCGCAAAGCGCCGCATAAAGTCGTGTTCCTTGGTGACCTTGTCGATCGCGGCCCGGACAGTCACGGCGTTATCACGCGCGTGATGTCGCTCACTCAATCTGGTGAAGCGCTGGCGGTGAAGGGAAACCACGAAGAGCTGATGCTCAACGCCTATCAAAACCGTGAATCGGTAGGCATTTATTGGTGGGCCGAGAACGGTGGTGACGAGACCATTACTTCTTACATGCTTGCTAATGGTCCAAAGGACGATTTCCGGGACGCAATCGATGCCGCGCACATCGCCTGGATGAAGGCGCTCCCGACCATGATCCGTGATGAAGATCGCGGCCTGGTTTTCGTGCATGGCGGTATTGATCCGAAGGTGTTTCCGCTGTGCAGCGATGAAATCCGCATGTGGACGCGCTCGCAGAAGTTCTTCGATCCGGGCCGTTGGCCTGATCGTGAAGAGCTGAAGGGCGTTATCGTCGTGCACGGTCACACGCCGACAAGCGATTTCGAGCCTCATAGCAATCCGCGCCGCATCAATGTCGACACTGGCGCGTGCTTTGGCGGCCCGCTTACAGCGGCGGTGTTGGCGCCGAACGAGAAGCCGCGTTTCCTCCGCGCCGTATAGCGGCAATCAGGACGAGCCAAGCCGCAAGCGGACAAAGCGGCAGAGGCGCGAGATAGCCGAGCGCGATGGAAAGCCCGGCGCCCCAGGCGAGCAGCCAGGCGATGAGTTCAAACCGATCGCGCGGCGCGCCGAGCAAGGCAGCGCCGAGCGCGAGCAGTGTGAAGTCGTAAAAGAACAGGTAGGGTGAGATGAGAAGCGTGGTGGCGCATAGAGCAGCGCCTTGCGCCGTGCGCTCGCCCCGCACGAACACGAGAGCTGCAACGCTAATGGCGGCCAAAGCGCTCATGATCTGTAGCGCAAGCGCGAGGTTCTGCGGCGCGCCGAGGCCCAGGGCGCTTGCGTAGAGGCTTGCGTAGGCCGGCGTTGTGATGCGCTGCCCGCTGATCATGCCTTGTGAGGCGCCGAGGTTCTCGAAAAAGCGCAGATAGGCGTCGAAACCGAACACCAGCCCGGCGACAGTGGCGAATGCTAAAGTGCTCGCCGTCGCGGCCGCGAATGCGCGCCATCGTCCGCTCACCGCCAACAGCACCGGCCATAGCAACGCAAGGTGCGGTTTGATGGCCAGCAGCCCAACCAAAGCGCCCGCCGTCAAAGGGCGCTTGTCGAGCCACACCAGTGCGAGGCCGCTAATGCCGGCGATCAACAAGCCGGTTTGTACGGTGCCCAAATGATAGAGCGCGGCCGGCAGCGTTAGCGCGAAGATGAGCGCGCGCGTATCCGGCAGCACAAAGCGCGCGGCGTGCACGTAGACGGCAGCGCCAATCAGCAGGAACACAATCGCCGCCGCCGAGTAGGGCAGCGTGGCGAGCCCGCTAGCAATCAGCAAGAAGGTGGGCGGCGAATTCCAGGGCGCTACATACGCCGATCCAGGCGCTGCAAGCTGGTGGTAGCGTGCAATCGTCTCGACATCATGCACCTGTGCCGCTGCGCCATCGAGCGCCGCGCGTCCAGCGCTCCAGAACGCGATAAAGTCGCCGAAGAGCGGCTGGCCGTTGGCCAAGACCGTGCCGCGTGCGCCGGCAAGCAGATAAGCCATGACACCCAAAAGCGCCGCCGCCGTAACGAGCGCGGCGATCTCGAGCGACTTGCGGCTCACAAACATGCGTAAAGCGCGTCGATCAATTTCAGCGAGCGCGGATCGCCCATGATGTGGTGCGACTGCGCGTTCATCACGTAGCCAGCCGAGACGCCCGCAACCGGATCGCCCAATCCCATTGAGCCGCCATTGCCTGAGTGGCCAAACGCCTCGGCATTGGGCCCGTACATTCGGTTTGAGTTGCCGATGATGCCGGCCCGCCAATCGACATTGAACGGCAGCACCAGATCGTCGCCTTTCCAGACACGCTGAGTCAGCGCGTCAAAGCCCTCCTGCGAGAGCACGCGTGCGCCATTGATGATGCCGCCGGTCGCATAGGCTTCGTACAAGCGCGCCACCGCGAGCGCCGTGCCGTGACCGTTGGCTGCGGGGATCTCGATCATCCTCCACTGCGTCGAGCCGCGAACCGGCGCGGCCCATTTGGTGAAGAACGCGGCTTTGCGCGGCGGCGTGATCTCGCCGAAATCGCCACCGCGCGTCGGCTTCTTCATCTCCGCGGCGCGCGGATGCTCGCTCTCAGGCGTGCCGATCTGAAAATCGATGCCGAGCGGCGTGCAGATGTCTTCGCGCAGGATCGTGCCGAGGGTGCGCCCGCTTGCACGCCGCGCGATCTCGCCGGCGATGTAGCCCCAGGTCATAGGGTGATAGCCGCTGGCGCTGCCCGGGCGCCACAGCGGCGCAAGCGCGGCGATGGCTTCGGCGCACGCGGGCGGATCGAGCCAGAGGTCCGGATCGATCGGTTCGAGAAAGCCCGGAACGCCAGCTTGATGCGCGAGCGTTTGGCGAACGGTCACGCGGTCTTTGCCTTGCGCGCCGAAAGCCGGCCATATCTCTGAAGTCGGTTGATCGTAATGCAGCGCCGCGGAGTCATGCAGCATCCCCATAACGAGTGCGCTGACGCCTTTGCTGGTGGAGTACACCGGCACGATCGTGTCCTGGGTCCACGCGCGTGTCCGCGCGCGATCGGCCCAGCCGCCCCAGATATCTACAATGACTTCGCCGTCGCGTACGGCGGCAAAGCCAGCGCCCAGTTCATCGGCTTCCAGCTGCGCGTCGAAGACTTCGCGAACATGCTCAAATCCCGGCGCGACGTAGCCTTCCGCCATTACACCAGCTCCGTGAATCGTGCGCGAGGCCAGGTGACAGGGTCGTTCAAAACGTCCTGCGCCGCCGGCAGTAACAAGTCTTCGCTGTCCGCCGCCATAGAGCGCACGATCACGTCGTAAACCGCGCCGGTCGCGCCTTCGAGCGCGATGGCGAGCGCATCGCCGCGCACCCGCCGCGCCACATAAAGCGCTGAGAGCAGGTCGCCGGCGCCTTTGGGAGCGCGAGGCAACCGCGCAGTTTCGCAGAACCAATCGCCAGTAGGCGCCGCCAGCAGATTGCCAAGGCCAAGCGCGGTGCGGATCGAGGACACGAGCACCGGCTTTGCAAAACTCTTCGCTGCGTCGCGCGCTTGTGTAAGCCCCTCAAGCGAACGGCCCGCCATGAGCCCCAGCTCAAAGATGTTCGGCGTCAGCCAATCGGCCTGTGTGCACAACCGCCCGAGCACCACATCGCTCACGGCATCGCTCACATAGGTGCGGCCTTCATCGCCGAGTACGGGGTCGCACACGAAGATGGCCTTCGCGTTCGCCGCTTTGATCCGCGCCACCGCGTCAAGGATCACGGCTGCCTGCTCCGCCGCGCCGATATAGCCGGTGAGCACCGCATCGACTTCTCCGAGCAGCGCGTCGGCAGCGAGGCCATCGATCATCGAGGCGAGCATCTCCGCCGTAACCGGCCCGCCGCCTGGCGCGCCATGATCGGGGCGCCGGCCAAGCAGCACTGTCGGCAGCTGGATCACGCGCACGCCCAGCCGCTCCATGGCGAATGCCGCCACGGAATTGCCGACACGCGCGCCGGCCACTTGGCTCTGGATCGACAGAATAGTCTTCACTTGGTTGACTTCACTTGTTGATCTTTTGGCGGGGCAAACCTAACGCCTCATGTAAGCGATTGCCGCTCCACTCACCATCCCCGAGACGAACCATGGCCGCACGTCCCCGCAGATCCTGCCTCTATATGCCGGGCGCCAACACCAAAGCGATGGAGAAGGCCAAGACCTTGGCCGCCGACGTGCTGCTGCTTGACCTCGAAGATTCTGTCGCGCCCGAAATTAAGGATATCGCGCGCGCGCAGGTCGCCGCCGCGGTGAAGGTGGGCGGTTACGGAAAACGTGAGGTGATTGTTCGCGTCAATGCGCTGGCGACGCCGTGGGGCAGGGACGATATCGCCGCCGCCGGGCCCGTTCGGCCAGACGGCATCCTCGCACCTAAGGTCGAAAGCGGCGAGGAAGTGCGCGCGCTTAACCTTGCGATGGACGCCGCTCGTTTTCCTGCTGAGGCGACGCTTTGGGTGATGATCGAAACGCCGCGCGCGATTTTGAATCTGCCCGAGATCGCCGCCGCCGCGAAGGGCACCCGGCTCTCGTGCTTCGTCATGGGCTTGAACGATCTCGCGAAGGAAACCCGCGCGCGCGCTGGCGCCAATCGCGCGGCGTTCTTTGCGGCTATGTCGCTCGCGGTTACCGCCGCCCGCGCCGAGGGGCTTACCGTGATCGATGGCGTCTATAACGACATCGCCAATGCGGAAGGCTTCCGCGCCGAATGCGAACAGGGGCTAGAGTTTGGCTTCGATGGCAAAACGCTGATCCATCCCACGCAAATCGAAACCGCCAACGCCATCTTCGCGCCAACTGAAGACGAAGTCGCCCGCGCCCGCGCCGTCATCGCCGCCTTCGCGCTTCCGGAAAATGCCGGCAAGGGCGTGATCAAGGTCGATGGCCGTATGACGGAGTTGCTGCACCTTGAAGAAGCCCAGCGCGTTGTCGCCGTGGCCGACGCGATTGCAGCGCTCGCATAGTCCTGTTCGCTAGAACAGCGTGATGGCTGGCCGTGCGATCATGAGCCAGAGAATGGTCAGCACTGCGATGAACGCTGGCACGCCCATCGCAAACCATAATCGGAAAAGTTGATGATAGGCCGGGGGCAGAGGCTCGCCGGCATCCGCAGCGGCGGTCGCGAGTTTATGCAGGCGCATCTGAATCCAAACGACCGGCAGCCAGAGCGCGCCCGTTAACACGTAAAGCGCGAGCGAAAGCACGATCCAGCCTTCGCTAAACTCCCATCCCAACGCATGCGCCAACGCGATACCGGTGATCGGCTGAATCAGCACGGCCGATGCGGTGAAGATCCAATCAGCAATGACGACGGTGCGGGCGGTTTGCGCGATGAAGCGCGCGTCCTTGGTGCGATGCGCCATCAGCATGAAGAAGGCGATGCCGGCGCCGGTACCGAGCAGAACGCAGGCGCCGATCACGTGAAGCCAGCGCAGGACGAACAGCCATTCCATCAGCGTTCCTCCAGGAGCGCGGCGCCCAGCAGCGCCAGAATCGCGGCGGGAAGCGTTTTCACGAATGGCCCAAGCGGGTCGGCCCACAAATGTGGCGTGAGCGCGGTGCCGGCAATCAGGTAAACGCCGGTGAGCGCGATCATGCCGAGGCAGGCGATCCGTGCGGTGGGTCGCCACAGCAAAGCTAGCCCAAGCGCAATGTCGGCCATTGCTCCGCTGATGACCAACGCTTCTGCAAGTTCGCCGGTTGCGTTCGCCTGCACAGCTATCGCTGCGTCGAGCTGCAGGAGCCCGATCAACCCAGATGCAGTCCAGAACGCGGAGAGCGTCAGGATGATCAGCGGGAGCAACAATTGCGTGCGTGCGAACACCCGGTCCTGACGCGTCGCCGGATGGCGGCGGAGCATGTCTTCGAAACCGACGTTGGCGAGGCTGAGGGCTTGCGCACTCGATGCGTCACCGGTCACGCCGCTGGCGAGCGAGCGCAACGACGTTGTTCGCAGCGGTGAGCGCCATCCCAGCCAACCTGCGAGATCGCCGAGGCGCGCCGCCAGTTCACCGAACATGCGTGGCAAGGGCAGGGCCACCGCCGCGCGGGGAAAGCCGTGCCAGGCGCGGACGCGTGCGATCACCTCGCTTAGGCTTTGTGCTTGTGGCTCCACCAGGTCCAGGTCGCGCCGCACGAGATCGTGGCGCTCCACCCCCGCCAGGACGGCGCTGCAGACGTCGTCAATATCGATCATTTGCACGCGGCTCTCGGCCAGCACGATCGGTTGCAGAAGCGGAAACGCTGAAAGCATGCGCACGAGCGCGGTTCCGCCCGTAGCCGTGCGACCCCAGACCAAGCCGGGCCGCAACACCACCCATTCAAGCTCGCTCTGCTTCAGGTAGTCATCCGCTGCCGCTTTTGTGCGCAGAAACTGCGTGTCGGCGTCCGAACTGGCGCCTGGCGCACTGATTTGTACGAAGCGCCGGACGCCTTGCGCCGCGCACGCATCAATCAGGCTGCGTATGGAATGATCCTGAACTGCCGCGAGATTGTCGCGCAGGCCGTCCTGCAGCGCACCGGAGGCGTTTACGACAGCATCTACACCCTCAAGAAGCAGCGCCCAATCACTTGGTGCGGAGAGGGTCGCGATATCGGCGCCGCGCCATTCAGCTGCGTCGAGCGCGTTGCGGCCAAACTGGGCTGATCGGCCCAGCGCACGCACTTGGTGTCCGCTCGCGAGCAGGCGGCGGCATACTTCGAGCCCAATGAATCCGTAGCCGCCCAGCACCAGCACACGCATAGGCGCAGCTGACTATCGATGCGGCTGCTAAGTCAATGCGACACGGCCCGCGCTTACGGCACCCAAACTTCCAGATGCGATGGCGGCATGTTCGGGAATTGTGTGCCGATGGCGCGTGTCTCGAACGTTAGACCCTCGCTGCGATAGTGGGCGTTGAGCGCGGCCGCCAATTCGTTGGCCGCATCCTGTTGATCCGGCCCAAAATAGCGCACTTGCGGATTCCGCGGGAATGAGGCCTGCGGCACGGTTTCGACGCCGCGCATGACGCGGAAGTTCGCCTCGCCTAGCGGCGCCCGGATCGGATCGATCGACTCACGCGTGCGCGTGCCGCCTTCGCGGATGTGGAAGAAGACTTGGTAGGTCTGCGCGCGCGGCGCGTAGGCGCGCTCGACGATTTCGCGGGCGGCGTCGGCACGGGCGTTGATCCGCGCGCGGACCGACGGATCGATGCGCGGCGCTTCTAACGTTGCCGTTTCTCTCGTTGCGCCATCGGCTGCCGGCGTTGTCGGCGCGGCTTCGGCCACGGGCGCGGTTTCCCTATCGGTGGTGAGCGGCGCCACGACGCCGCGCTCGACGTCGAACTCGGCGGTGCAGGCGCGCGGCTGCGACTCTTGTTGATTGCGCAGCAGGGAGATGATGTCGGTGCGGAATTCGCCGCGCGGCGGCGTGCGGTTCGCGACCAAGAACGAGATCAGGTAGCGCCGGTCGGCCTCGGTGAACGGATCTTCGCCCGGCAGACCGACTTCGGCTGACGTCACGCGCGTGTACATATCCGCGCGCACATTGCAGTAGACGTTGGGGAATGCGTTGCCGAGCAATTGCAGCAACGTCGCTTCGGTCGTGACATCCGCGCCTGTGGTCAGAGCCGTGCGGCGCTCGAAATACGAGCGATAGCCGTTCTCGATGTTGTTGAGCTTTCGTTCAAACGCTTGCTGCTGCATTTGAATGCCGAAGAAGGCGCCCGAGGCCACCAAGCTGGCCACCGGCAGAGCGAGACCCTTCACCCAGTCCAGAACCGTGTTTGACATGTCCGTTCTCCCCTTACCGTAACGCTAGCGCGGGCAGGGGGCGGCGTCGATTCATACCTAACGCGCGCGGCGAGAGTTGATCCGGCTGCGCTTCGCGCTACTCAGAGCGGATGAGCAAATCCAATCCGGGCAACTTTTTCGAGGACTTCAGTCCTGGCCAAACCATCGCCCACGCCGCCCCACGCACCGTCACGGAAGCCGACGTAGCCTTCAATACGGCGCTGACAGGTTCGCGCTATGCGTTGTTCAGCGCTGATAGCTTTGCACAAAATTGCGGTCTGCCGGGCGCGCCTATCGATCCGCTGCTCGTGTTTCATATGGTCTTTGGCAAGACCGTGCCAGACATCTCGCTCAACGCGGTCGCTAATCTTGGCTATGCGGAGGGGCGCTTCCTCGCGCCGGTCTATCCGGGCGACACGCTCAATTCTGTGTCGGAGGTGATCGGCCTCAAGCAGAACTCCAACGGCAAGACTGGCGTCGTCACCGTGCGGACCACCGGCTTCAATCAGGACGATGAGGCGGTGCTCTCCTATGTGCGCTGGGTGATGGTCAATAAGCGCGATGCGAGCGTCGCCACCACCGACGCGCCGCCCATCACGCCGGCGCCGTTCGTCAAAGGCGCTGAATTGCTGCTGCCGCCTGGTCTCGACTTCGAAGGTTACGATCTCACGCTCGCCGGCAGCCCGCACACGTTCGAAGACTACGCTATCGGCGAAAAAATCGATCACGTAGACGGCATGACGGTCGAGGAGGCCGAGCACCAACTCGCCACGCGCCTCTACCAAAACACGGCGCGCGTGCACTTCGACGCGCTGGCGCAGAAGAACACGCGCTTTGGCAAGCGCTTGATCTATGGCGGTGTCACCATCTCGATCGCGCGGGCGCTTGCCTTTAATGGGCTTGCCAATGCGCAGCTGATGCTCGCGATCAATGGCGGGCGCCACGTCAATCCGTTGTTCGCCGGTGACACGCTCTATGCTTGGAGCGAGGTGCTCGACAAAGAAGATCTCGGCTCAGCCGGCGCGCTTCGCTTGCGGCTGGTCGCCGTTAAGAACGAGCACGTGCCGTTCCTCTACAAGACCGAGGCTGGCGAGTACGAGCCGCACGTCGTTCTCGACTTCGATTACTGGGCCGCGATCCCGAAGCGTTGATCTACTGCGCCTGCTGGCGCGCAATCCATGCGCGCACGCGCGTCTCAAGCACATCGAGCGGCAGTGCGCCGGCGCCGAGCACTTCGTCGTGGAATGCACGCACGTCGAACCGTTCGCCCAGCGCCTCTGTCGCTTCGGCGCGCAATGCGCGTAGGCGCAGTTCGCCGATCTTGTAGGCGAGCGCTTGGCCAGGCGTCGCGACGTAACGCTCAAGCTCGGTTTGGATGTTGTGCGGCGAGAGGGCGCTGTTTTCGGTGAAGCATCGCCGTGCTTGCTCGATGTCCCACCCCATCCAATGGATGCCTGTGTCAGCCACGAGCCGGCATGCGCGCCACATCTCATAGCTCAAGCGGCCGAAGCGTTCGTAGGGCGTGCGGTACATGCCCATTTCCTCGCCGAGCGTTTCCGCGTAGAGCCCCCAGCCTTCGACGAAAGCCGTCTCGAACGCGTTGCGCCGAAAATAAGGAAGTTCGCCCAGTTCTTGCGCGCGCGCGATCTGCAGATGGTGGCCGGGCATTGCTTCGTGCACGGTCAGCGCCGGCAATTCGTAAAGCGGCCGCTGATCGAGGCGAGTGGTGTTCACCCAATATGAGCCCGAGATGCCAAGCGCGGTGCTGCCCGGCGAGTAATATGCGGTGGTGGAGCCTTCGGCCTGATTTTCCGGGATCACGCGGATGCCGTAGGACAGGCGCGGCAATGTTCCGAACAAGCGCGGCAGTTCGCCATCGGCGCGCTTTGCAATCTCTGAGGCGTAGCGCACAAGATCATCCGGTGTTTGCGCGTAGAATTGCCGGTCTGTGCGGAGAAAACGCTGGAAAGCGGCGAAGTCACCGGTGAAACCGCTGGCGCGGATTTCGGCTTCCATCAGGCCTCTAATGCGTGCGACCTCGCGGTTGCCGAGGTCATGAATTTCCTCCGGCGTCATCTCCGTGGTGGTGTAGGAGCGCACGAGGTAGCGATAGAGATCTTCGCCGCCGGGGATTGAGCGCAAGCCGAGCCCTGCGCGTGAGGCCGGGACATATTCTTGCTCGATAACGGCGAGCGCCGAACGGTGCGCCGGCAGAATGCGTTCGCGGACAATGGCGCGCGCGCGTTCGCGATACGCTTCCTGTTGTGCCGCCGTAATCGTGTTCGGCATCGTGGCGAGCGGTGTGAGCAATGTCTCTTCGAGTGTGTCGGTCTGTGCGCGCGCCGCCGCCAAGCCCCGGTCTGTGACAATGCGCGGCTGGGTATAGCCGGTTGCGATGCCGCGACGGGCGTTGGCGAGGCCTTGCTCGTAATACGTCGGCAGCGCTTCCAGCCGCGCCAGCCAAGCTTCGGCGTCGTCCGCCGATTGAATTGGGGTGGTGTAGGCGAGGTAGGCGCCGGCGGCGAAGAAGCCGCCGCCGTTGTCGAAGGCGTCGCGGCTGAAATCGAGATCGATGCTTGCGATCGTCTGATCGATCACCCGCAACAGGTAGGAGCGATTGAGCGCGTCGTCGGCGTTCAGGCCGCGTGTCGGCACGCGTTCCAGGCGGGCGCGCAGCGCAACGAGTTGGGCGCGATAGGCTTGGTCACCTTCAAGCGACGCGTCGGGCAGGCGGCGGAGCGCCGTGCGGTCGCCCTCGGAGGCGGCGGTGATCGGGTCATAGTGGCGGGCCGCTTGCTCATAATCTGCGATCACCGAGGCGAGGGCGCGGTTGCCGCGCTGCTGTCCGAGCGCCGGCGACCCGAACGCGGTCAACGCAATGACGGCGCAAATGGCGAGCTTACGGATCATGTGGTCCCCCTTGGCGGCGAGCTTACCCCAGTGGCGGCGCCGATCCAGAGCGCTGGCGACGATGCAGCGCGGCAATTCGATTGATTGACTTAGGGGCCTCCGCGCCTAATGTCCGGCGCCAGATTCTGCGCACTATATCAAGCACCAAGAGGCTCGCATGGCCGGCGCCCCCCGTCCGGAAGACAGACCGCTTTCGCCGCACGTTTCGATCTGGCGTTGGCACGCGACCATGGCGAGTTCGATCTTGCACCGGGTCTCCGGCGTTGCGCTTTACGGGGCCGCGATCCTGTTCGCGTTCTGGCTGATGATCGCCGCTGCGGGGCCGGAAGCGTACGCTCTCGTCGAGCCCCATCTCACGGCTTGGTATGGCCAGACCGCGCTTTACCTCGTCGTCGCGGCGATCGCGTATCACCTCGCCAACGGCATCCGTCACCTCGTGTTCGACACCGGCCTTGGCTTGACGCCCGCCGACGCCGAAACCAGCGCGTGGTTCGCCATCCTGTTCGCCTTCGCTGCGCCGATCGGCCTGTGGGCGTTGCTGAGCTTCGGAGCCTGACGATGAGCGGATCTTCTTCTTCGCGCATGCGCACCGCGCTTGGTCGCGTCCGTCATCACGGCGCTTCGGGCGAGGGCACGGGCCACTTCATCGCCATGCGCTGGACCTCGATCGCGCTGGCTTTGCTGGCGCCGTGGTTTGTCGTCAGCGCCGCGCTCGCCATTCGTGATGGCGGCTATCTCTCGGCGATCGACTTCCTGAGCGATCCGTTCAACGCCGTGGGCGTGATCCTGCTGGTGATCGCTGGCCTCTATCATATGTCGCTCGGCATGCAGGAAGTGATCCTCGATTACATCCATCGGCCCTTCACCAAGGTGCTGCTGCTGATCGTCAATGCGTTCGTGCCGTTGGTGCTTGGCGCCGGCGCTGTCTTTGCTGTGCTCTCGCTGAATTTCGGAGTCTGATCCTTTGGCCGCTTACACTTGGGTCGATCACACGTTCGATGTCGTCGTCGTTGGCGCCGGCGGTTCAGGGCTACGCGCTGCGCTCGGCGCCGCGCAAGCCGGATTGAAAACCGCCTGCGTCACTAAAGTTTTCCCGACGCGCTCGCACACCGTCGCCGCGCAGGGCGGTATCTCCGCCGCGCTTGGAAACATGGGCGAGGACAAGTGGCAGTGGCACATGTTCGACACCGTGAAAGGGTCGGACTGGCTCGGCGATCAGGATGCGATCGAATATCTCACGCGCAACGCGCCCGCCGCCGTCTACGAACTTGAACACTGGGGCGTGCCGTTCTCGCGCACCGACGAAGGCAAGATCTATCAGCGCGCCTTCGGCGGCATGACCAAGAATTACGGCGAAGCGCCAATCCAGCGCACCTGCGCCGCGGCGGACCGCACTGGTCACGCCATGCTGCACACAATGTATGGCCAGTCGCTGCGCCATAGCGTCGACTTCTTCATCGAGTACTTCGCGCTCGACCTCATCATGGATGATGACGGCGTCTGTCGCGGTGTCACCGCCTGGAAGCTCGATGACGGCACGCTGCATCGCTTCCGCGCGCAAACCGTCGTGCTCGCCACCGGCGGTTATGGCCGCGCCTATCTCTCTTGTACTTCGGCGCACACCTGCACGGGTGACGGCGGCGCCATGGTGCTGCGCGCCGGCCTGCCGTTGCAGGACATGGAATTCGTGCAATTCCACCCGACCGGCATTTTTCCCGCCGGCTGCCTCATCACCGAAGGCGCGCGCGGCGAGGGCGGTTACCTCACCAACTCAAACGGCGAACGCTTCATGGAGCGCTACGCGCCGACCGTGAAAGATCTCGCCCCGCGCGACATGGTCTCGCGCGCGATGACGCTCGAAATCCGCGAAGGCCGCGGCGTTGGTCCGAACAAGGATCACATTTATCTGCACCTGGATCACCTTGATCCGAAAGTGCTGCACGCGCGCCTGCCGGGTATCAGCGAAAGCGCCAAGATTTTCGCGGGCGTCGATGTTACGCGCGCGCCGATCCCGGTGTTGCCGACCGTGCACTACAACATGGGCGGCATTCCCACGAACTATCACGGCGAGGTCGTCACGCTGAAGAACGGCAATCCGGATGAGATTGTCCCGGGCCTGATGGCTGTGGGCGAAGCGGCCTGCGTCTCGGTGCACGGCGCCAACCGGCTTGGCTCGAACTCGCTGATCGACCTTGTCGTCTTTGGCCGCGCTGTCGGCCTGCGCGTCGCCGAGAAACTGCAAGCCAACGCCAGTCAGCCGACCTTGCCGGCGAACGCGGGCGAGGCGCACCTCGCGCGTTTTGACAAATTCCGCAACGCCAATGGCGGCACGTCCACCGCGAAGCTGCGCGATAAGATGCAACGCACGATGCAGGACACCTGCGCCGTCTATCGCACCGGCGACACGCTGAAAGAGGGCGTCGACCGCATGGCGAAAGTGTGGGCCGAGGCGCCCGACGTGCGCGTCACCGACCGTTCGATGATCTGGAACACCGATCTTGTTGAAACGCTTGAGTTCGACAACCTGCTCGGACAGGCCATCGTAACGGTCACTGGCGGGCTCAACCGCACGGAGTCACGCGGTGCCCACGCCCGCGAAGACTTCCCGGATCGCGACGACGAGCATTGGATGAAGCACACGCTCGCCTGGCTCGATCTCAACACCGGCAAGGCCAAGATCGACTATCGCCCGGTCCACACCAACACGATGACCAACGAAGTCGAGTACATCCCGCCGAAGAAGCGAGTGTATTAAGCGCTTCGCGCGTTACCGTTGAGCTTCCTGGATTACCGGCCTAGTCTCCCCGGGGCGAGGGGAGAGCAATCATGGCTGATCGAATGAATCTGGCGTCCTGGTCGGGCGTTATCGGCACGTGGGTGGGCATCGGCGCAGCTGTGTTCGGCGGCTACAATGCGCTTCAGACCTACAACGAAGAAGTCGCGAAGATGGAAGACGCGCGTGTCGTCCAAACCTTCAGTTTCCTGGAAATGTTCAACAGCTCGCAGCGTTTGCAGAGCCGCCAATTGGTGATGGCGGCGGCTAATGGCGGCGAGCCGGTCACCGGCCACGATCTTTGGATCACGCTCGATTTTTTTGATGCGCTGCAGATCTGCGTAGAGCGCAATCTGTGTGATCAGGATTTAGCGGTGCAGTTGTTTCAACCGTATGCGGCGCCGATCTGGAATGGTTTGAGCGAAGAAATTGTCGGTAGCCGCACGCCGAGCGATCCCAATATGGGTGGCGGTGTCGAATGGTTGGCGAACTTGCCGCCGCCGGCTTCGACTTCGTCGTCAGCCGCGAACGAAGCGCCCGCTGAGTCCGCCGACACCGAAGCGCCGCCGGCCGAAACAGCGCCGGCGGAAGCTGCGGAATAAGTCGCTTGCCGCATGGCGCAGCGTCAGTCTTGACGTTGCGCCATTGCGGGTCCTTCACTCCGCGCCAGAAAGCTGCGGCCAACGCGGCGAGGGAGTGAAAGACCATGGCTCAAATCGGTTACGTCTGTCTCGGCACCAGCGACTTTGATCGCGCCTGCAGCTTCTATGACGCTTTCACCGCCGAACTCGGCGGCAAGAAGCTCTTTCCGACACCGCAGGGCGTTATGTATCGCCTCGGCGCCGGTCCGATGATCATGGTCACGCGTCCATACGACGGCCAATCTTCAGCGCCGGGCAACGGCACAATGTTGGCGATCAATGTCGACGAGCAGGCCGATGTGCCGCGCCTCTATGAGAAAGCGCTGTCGCTTGGCGCCACGTGCGAAGGCAAGCCGGGCGCGCGCGGCCCGTTCGGCGACTTCGCTTATTTTCGCGACCTCGACGGCAACAAGATCGCGGTCTTCTGGACCGAACGTCAGAAGAAGAACTAACGGAGGTTCTGCCTGCGCCTATTCGCCAGGCGCAGGCTCTTCCTTTTGTTTTTCACGCTGCCGTTCGATCGCGCCGCGGAAAATGTCCTCCAGCGGATTGCGCGGGCGCTCTTCCGTGGCCGGCGTTGTCGTTTCCCCGGTTGTCGGCGTGGCGGGCGTGTCGCCGGCCGGCGTTTCGGCTGGCGTTGTCGTGCTCGCGGGTTCGCGGCCGAACAAGGCTTCGCCCAAGCGCGCCAACGGGCTGCCAGTTTCTTGCTGGCGCAGCACGTTGCGCAGCTGATCCTGAACAACGTCTTCAATCGCGGGCCGGAAGCTCACGCGCGACCATGGGCCGGTGATCCGGAACGGAATGCCAAGCCCCGCCACCGTCGCGTCGCCGCCTTGGCCCTGGGCGTTGTTCACGGCGCGCGGCGCCAAGCGCATGTCTATGGTTTGCGCGCCAATGTTGACGAGGCCGCGTCCTTCAAGACGAACGAACGGGTTGAGCAGCCGGAGATTGTCGGTTGCTGCTTGGCCGTCAGCGACGGTGAAGCTTCCCGCGAGTTCGGCGAAATCGGTTGCTGAGCCTTCGCCCGCCGCCGTGCCGCTGACCGCCGCCTGCACCGTGCGCGCCACTTGCGCCAGGTTGACGCCTTTCCATTGGCCGTCATTGAACGAGAACGAGGTGTTGCCGCGCAGCGAACGCATGATGGTCGCTTGTGAATTGCCTGTGCCGACGAGGGAGGCGGTTAGACGCCCGCGCCCCGCGATACGGTCAAAGCCGATCGCATCGCGCAACAACGGTTCGGCCTGCACATTTTCAGCATTGAGTTCGATGGCGATCCGCGGCGTGGCGCCGGAACCGTCGGCAATCAACCGCGCCGTGCCGCCGCCGTCATAGAGGTTGATCCGGGTGAGTCGCGCATCCGCCGCGCCATTGGCGACGCGCAGGTTAAGCGCCACGTTCGAGAAGCTCATACGCTGGAAGCGCAGCGCGCCGAGCGCCAAGTTCAAATCTGCATCGAGCGCCCGCAGACCGCTAAAATCGATCGGATCACTGCTCCATGCCGTGTTCACTTGAACGCCGGCGCCGTCAGCGCTTTGCGCCGGCGCGGGCAGATAGGGGTTGAGATCAATGCTTTGGGCGTTGAGGCCGCCATTGATGCGCAGCCTGCCGTTGGTCTGATTGATCAGCGTGATGTTGCCGGTGGCCTGAATGTCATCAAGCTGCAAAGCCGCGCCTGTCAGCGCCGTCGTTTCACCCTCACGCGCCATCTGCGCCGTGAGGCTGTAGCGACCGAAGCCGCCGCCTTCGGCCATGGGCGTGCCGAACCACGCCAGCAGCTGACGCAAGCTTGAGCCGCGCGCGTCGAGGCGGCCAGCAAGCGCGCCGTTGGCGGCGTTGAAGACGCCGTCAAAGCTCGCGGTCAACGGATCTGACCGCAGGCTGGCTTGCATGGGCGACTCGCCCTTTTCGAGCATCGCGCGCGGCAAGCCGATCGTGCTCTCGACGTTGAGGCGCTGGCCGCGATAATCGAGCGCCGCTTCGAGCCGGGCTGGTTCGTCCAGCGAGTCGAGCGCCAGGCTGGCATCCACATCCTCAAGCACCAGCGGTTCGCCGCCTTCGGCGCCGACGAAGGAGATGTAGCCATCGATGAGCCGCACATCGTCGAGGCGCAAATCTTCAATCGTGGTTTGGTTCTCTTCGGTGGTTTCAGTCGGGAAGGTCCAATTCGCTTCGCCATCCGGGCGCGCCACCATGCGGATTTCGGCGCCTTCGAAGATCAGCTCTTTCACTTCGATCGAGCCGCGCAGCAGCGGCATCACCTTCACCGCGAAGACGATGCGGTCAGCGGAGATGAAGGGGTGCTCGCTGTCGAAGCCCTCAGGATTGGAGAGCGAGGCTTGCTCAACCGAAAAGCCCAAGGCCGGCCAGAAGGAGACGTCGATCGCGCCGCCGAGGATCAAGTCACGGCCCGTCGCTTCCTCGATCCGCCGCTCGGCTTCACGCGCCGCGAGGTCCTTCGGGAAGAACACGAAGAACAACACCACCGCCATCACCACCGCGAGCAAGACGGCGCCGATGCCGATCCCGATAGTCTTGGCGTTGAGCTTCATCCGAATTTCCTTTCGAGGTGATCATGAGATTAGGGCCTCGATCACGCGAAATCGAGCCGTGACGCGCTTTGCCCTGCCGGGCAGGTGGGCTATCCCGCTTGCGATGAACGCCTTTTTTGAATCGCTGGTGTCGGAAATGGGCGCCCGCCGCCGCCGTTTGCGGGGTTCGCTGGGGGATCGCGGCCACAGCCTGGTCGACTTTCTGATCATGGGCGGAATCTTGGTGGGCTCACTGGGGCTGTTCGTTCGCCCGGCCTATATGCCCGCCGCGGCGCCCTGGGGGTTCGCGCTGCCGTTTCTGTTCGTTGCCGGCTACCTGCTGATCGACACACGGCGTCAGGCCAGCCTGGCGAAGGGGGCCGATGCTGCGAAGGTGGCGTCGAACTACGACTGGATCGTGTTGCTCTGGTCGTTCGGGTGCGCCCTGGTGGGGCTGGCGGCGTTTGTGATCGCCTGGACGTCCGAGCCGGAGCGGCCGGTTGACCCACTGGATTGGACGCCCCCTGAGAACGCCCTCGAGGTCGATATTCCGTCCTAGTCCGCTACCCTCAGTCATCTTGACGGGCCATGCGAGCCTCGCCAATCAGAACCCATGGTCGAACTCACGCTCCCGAAAAATTCCAAGGTTAAGCAGGGCAAGCGCCACGCCGCGCCCGCCGGCGCCAAGAACACGCGTGAGTTCAAGATTTACCGCTACGAGCCGGAAACCGGCGAGAACCCGCGTTGGGACACCTACACCGTCGATCTCGACGCCTGCGGCCCGATGATCTTGGACGCGGTCATCTACATCAAGAACGAGATTGACCCGACACTGACCTTCCGCCGGTCGTGCCGCGAAGGGGTTTGCGGGTCGTGCGCGATGAACATTGGCGGCCGCAACACGCTCGCGTGCACCAAAGGCATCGATGAATTGCCGGGCGGGCCGATCACGATCTCGCCGCTGCCGCACCAGCCCGTGCTGAAAGACCTGGTGCCCGATCTCACCAACTTCACCGCGCAGTACGCGGCCATTCAGCCGTATCTGCAAACCGTGACGCCGGAGCCTGATGGCGAATGGCGCCAAAGCCCAGAAGAGCGCGCCAAGCTCGACGGCCTCTATGAGTGCATCCTGTGCGCTTGCTGCTCAACCTCGTGCCCGTCTTATTGGTGGAACAGCGATCGCTTCATGGGGCCGGCGGCGCTGTTGCAAGCCTATCGCTGGATCAACGACAGCCGCGACGAAATGCAAGGCGAGCGGCTCGATGCGCTTGAAGATCCATTCAAGCTCTATCGCTGCCACACGATCATGAATTGCGCGCAGGTTTGCCCGAAGGGGTTGAACCCCGCCAAAGCCATCGCCGAAATCAAGAAGGCGATGGTTGAGCGTAAGCTCTAAGCCTCAGCTTACAGCCGCGCGATCCAGTCCTGGCGTCCAATCGTAAAGCGGGCGGGTGCGCCCGTCCTCAAAGCGCACGCCGTTCGGCGCGGTGATCAATCCGCGCCGCGTCGGCTGCCCGCGCACCGACAGGGCGGCGATGCCATGCACGTTCACCGGCAGCACTTCGCCGGGATCGCTGACGCCATTGCCGTTCTCGTCACGCCAGAGCGAAAGCCCGCCGAGCTCACCGCCGGTCAACTCGCCGTCGCGATTGTCGTCAAGCGCACGCATCGCTTCGAAACCATCGCGCCAAAACACTGACCAGGTGCGCTGGCCGATCATGTCGAAACCTGAGCGCACTTCGCCGCGCCATTCGGGATCCCACACTAGCCATGCGGCCTCATCGGTGAGCCAACCTTGCGCGCGCGTATCGCCGGTGCCGGCGAAGTCGAAGGCGACGTTCGAGTCGTTGTCGACCAAGTGGTCGAAGGCGCGATCGCTGAGCGGCACCACGATCGGCGTCACGTAGACGATGGGTTGGCTTGCTTCCAAACGCTGCTGCAAGTGCTGCATGCGGGCGCGATCGGAGCGCGATGTCGCAAGGTGCGCGAGGTGCGCCGCCGTTTCGGTCAGCACCGCGTGATCCTCCCACTCTGACTGCGGCCCGGCCAAACGCGGCATGCCGCGCTTCAGGATGTTGCGCAGTTCGCGCCGCGCTGCATTCAGCCGGCCGAGGCGATCAAGCGCATAAGCGTAGCCCAAGCGCGCGCGCAGATTTTCCGGCTCTAGCCGCAGCGCTTCGGCGTAATGCGCTTCCGCCGCCGTCAGCCGCGCCAGCGCGCCAGCGCTGGGGGATTGCGGTGCCGCCGCCGGTGTCTCAAGGCGGGGTCCGAGTGCGAAATTGAGTGCGGCGCAACGCTCGTCGGGGCCGAACGTGAGCGGCGTCTCCGGCTGAGCATAGCCGCGGTGTGGCGCGTCGCTGCAGAGCACGCTGCCAGCTTCGACGAACGCGTCTCCGTCGCGCATGTAGCTGAAGGCGCCGTCATCGCGCGCGTATGCAAGGAGGTTGAGGCGCCCAAGCAATTGTGCACGCCGCGCAGGCTCGATGTCATCAATCGACGCGAGATTCTCAAGCGCGCGATCAATCGGAGCTTCGTAAACAGGCTGAGGCGGCGGAATATAGGGAATAGCGGCTGTGCTCGCAGCCAAACCAGCCCAAACCGCAATCGCCATAACACGGGCGCGCATGGAAGTGCTCTCCTTCCCGCATGCCCCTCGCAAAGCCACTGTGCAATGCGTTGTGCGCTTCGTCTATGGCCAAAATTTCAGAATCACGCGGCGGTGATCAGACCGGCGCTTTCGGCGGATCGCGCCACGCGCATTGAGGCCCGTTCGGGTCGAACGCGGCGTCGGGCGATTCCGGTAAAACGCGTTCGACATAATGCTTGATCTTGCGGGTGATGCTGGTCGCGTCACCCACAGCTTGGCTCCACGGAATAATCGGGCCGAACGTGAGCTGATAGGTTTTTCCCTGCTTGTTGAGCAGTTCGTGAAACAGCGTGATGTCGCGCAGCTCGGGCGAGATTTTCGAGAACGTGTGAAACCAGAAGGAATAGGGGCCGGCCATGTGCACTGGCAGGATCGGCAGCTCGTATTTGCGCGCCAAACTGACGGCGGTTGGCATCCACTCAGGATCGGTCAACACGCCATCGCGCACGCGCGCGAGCCGCCCTGCCGGAAAGACCGCCAGAGGGCGTCCACGCTCAAACGCTTCATCGGTCATTTTGAGTGTGAGCCGCGTGCGTTCACGTGTGCGCTTGGCCAGCACCCACTCGACCGGGATCAAAACCTCGTTGAAGCGGCTGCATACGCGTTCAGCATCGGAATTGGCGTAAAACAAAACGTCCGGCCGCAGCGGCTTCACCGCGTCATAGAGTGCAACGCCGTCCGTTATTCCCGTCGGATGGTTGCCGAGGATGATGAAGGGGCCGTCGAGCGGAATGCGCTCCACGCCCTTCATATCGAGCTTCACGGAAAGCAGGTTTGAAACCGCCTCAAGCGCTTCGCGCCCGCCCATGGGCGCGATTTGATCGGCCATGCGCACAGCTTTTCGGTAGTTCAGGATTTCGTAGAGCTGCGGGCGTAGCAGCGGCCACCACGGGCTTGTCGAGAGCTTCGGCGCGCGCTCTTCGATCAGCACGTCAACGATGTGCTTGGTTTGGGCCCCGGCTTGGGACTGAGGCGCTGTGGTGGCGGCTTCCACGTGGGTCATGCGGAGCGGTAGTCCCTAGCGACTCTGGCCGCCGGCATGGAAGCACGCCGGCCCTTTCCCGAAAAGGGGCGCTTGCTTTGAGCCCGCCGAGCGGGCCTTTTTCGGGCGCCGGCGAATCTCGCCGGTTTGGAGCCGCAATGAACTCGCCCTTGGCCGCATACCGTAAGCGCTTGGCGGATGGCGATCTTATCGCCGACCCGGCGCAAGCGATGGCGGCTGAGCGCCTTGAGACGCTGGCCGGCGAATTGGCGCGTTGGCGGCCCGACGCCTGGATTGGCAAGGGCGCGACGCCGCGTGGGCTTTATTTGTGGGGGCCGGTTGGGCGCGGAAAGTCGCTGCTCATGGACCTCTTCTTTGAAACGGCGCCGGTTGAGAAGAAGCGCCGCGTCCACTTTCATGAATTCATGCTGGCGCGGCATGCGTTTATGCGTGAGGCGCGCGCGCGCAGCGCCGGCCAAGATCAACTGATCGCGCAGGCCGCCAAACAGGTTGCGGATGAAGCGCGGCTCATTTGCTTTGACGAATTCCAAGTCACCGACATCGCCGATGCGATGATCCTGGGCCGGCTGTTCGAACGGCTGTTCGCGGAGAATGTGATTGTCGTCGCCACCTCGAACCGCCCGCCGGATGAGCTCTACAAGAATGGCCTGAACCGCCAACTCTTCGTGCCGTTTATTGGCCTGCTGAAAAGCAAGCTCGACGTCGTCGAGATTGCTGGCGCGCGTGACTATCGGCTGGAGCGTTTGATGGCGGCGCCCGTTTATTACGCGCCGCTCGGCCCGGCGGCTGATGACGCCATCGAGCAAGCTTGGCAGCGGCTCACGCTCGGCGCGCACGCCCAATCCGTGACGCTCGATGTCAACGGCAGGGCGCTGCATGTCGATCGTGAAGCCGCGGGCGTGGCGCGCTTCACATTTGAGGAATTATGCGCGCGACCGCTGGGGGCGGCGGACTATCTCGAAATCGCCGAGCGCTTTCACACCGTGCTGCTGGAGAATATTCCAAAGCTCACGCCGTCAAACCGCGAAGAGGCGGCGCGTTTTCGAACTTTGGTCGACGCGCTCTACGAGGCAAAGGTGAAGTTGGTGGCCTCGGCCGAAGCGGAGCCGCAGAACCTCTATCCTTCCGGCGACCAGAGTTTCGAGTTCGAACGCGCCGCTTCGCGCCTCATGGAGATGCGGAGCGAGTCCTACCTGGCGCTGCCGCGCCGCGATGCCGAATGGAAAAGCGGCATCGTGGAGTGACGGCGCTCCGGCACTTAACGCGCGCCAACCATAAGCGCTCGTATTAACGGCGAACGCGAAAGCCAATCCGCGCGGCGCGCGGCGCGGCATAGAGCGTGACATTGTCGGCGGTCGCGCCGGTTTCGATCTCCGCATCGAGCGCGTTGTCGAGTGCAATAAAGAGCGAGGCGCTTTCGCTTACATCCTGCTCCAGGCGCAGGTCGAGCGTCAGCGCAGGCGCTAAGCGGCGGGTGTTGAGGTCATCATCGAAGCGCTCGCTTTCGTAGCGCGCGTCAACGCTGAAGGCGCCGCCATCCCACATCTGCCAAACGATGCCCGCGGTCGCGCTCCATTGCGGCGCTTGCGCTGGGCGAAGCCCGGTTAGTTGCGGCGCTACCGAGCCGCCATCGACGTCCGCGTCAGTGAAGCTCAAGGCCGCCCGCCAGCTAAGAGCATCGCTCATGGCGCCGTGCGCGTCCGCCTCGATACCAATGGCGTCGATGCGGCCAGCATTGAGGCGCTGGCGATAAGCGCCGCCCGCCGGCACCGTTACGCCCGGAGGGAACGTGCCCGGGCCCATGCCGAGCGTTACGTTGGTGATCGGATCGATCAATGCCGTCGCGAAGACGCCGATGCTCCAGCTGAAGCGTTTGCTGTCCGCGCCGACTGCGGCGTCGACGCCGTACAGCGTCTCAGGATCAAGCGCGGGGTTGGCTTCGGTGACGTCATTGCCGACGCGGAAAGGGCGATGGAGTTCGTTCAATGTCGGCGGGCGGAAGCCGGCGTAGGCGGCGCTGCGCACGTAAAAGCCGTCGAACGCGCGCCGCACGCCGATGCGCGCAGTTGGCGCCCACACGCTGCGATCTTCCGGCGACACGTTGAGCGTTGTGGCGCCAGTGAGCAGATTGCGCTCCAGACGTTGGCCGTCGCTCGCGCTCCACCAATCCAAACGCGCGCCGCCGCTGATGAGCGTGTCGCCGTAAGCGCGCCATCCTTCCAGATACGCGCCGGCGGTCAGCGTTTCGCCGCCAGCCAGGCGCGAGCGGGTGAAGGCGCCGCCGGAATAGAAGAATAGCTCGCGCGTTTCGCCATCGCTGGCCCGTACATCGACACCAAGCTCCGCGTTGGACCAGCGCAAAGCTGCGTTCGCGCCCCAACCAAACGCCGGCGTTGCGTATTGCTCTGACGCTGGCGTTGTCGTGCTCCGGTCCGGGACGACGGAGACGAAGCGATTGGTCATGTCGCTCTCGCGCGCCCACGCTTGTAAGCGCCATCCCAATGCCTCGCCGCGCGGCTGCTGCACGAGCGTTAGCGATGCAGCGCCGCCTTCGACGCTTGAATCGGCGCCGACCAAACCCGAGCCGCGCTCTTCAGCGTAACCTGAGAGACGCGCCGAGATCAGCACGTCGCCTTGTTGCACCTGAACACGGGCGGCGCCGCTCATCGCCTCGCGCCACAGCGGCGCGTCAGCGGCGCCGCGGCCTTCGCGCGTCGGTATCCAGCCGTCGTCTTGTTCAAACGTCGCGGCAAGCAGTGCGCTGAACCGGTCGTCACCGGCGACACCAACGCCGCCAAAGCGAAACGCATCGCGCTCGCCATACTCGGCGCGGAGCGACACGCCGGGCGCTGTGCGTTCTTGCAGATCGACAACGCCGGTGAGTGCGCCTGCGCCATAGGGACCAGCGCCCGCGCCGCGAATGATGTTGGCGCGAGAGATTAGTTCTGGAGGCAAGCCGCCCCAAATCACCCAGCCGCCGAACGCGTCGTGTTGTGGCGCGCCGTCGAGCGCGACCAACGCCCGCCCGGCTCCGGAGGGGCCGATGGCGCGCAATGAGAGCCCTTGCACCGTTGGGTTCGCCGCGCCGCTATCGTTGCGGCGAAAAAGATTGGCCGCGGGCGCGACCGCTAGCGCGCGATCGAGGCGGATGGCGTTGTCGAGTGTGACGGGATCGATGGGCAGTGTTGAATACACTTGCTCGCCGGGCGCCTCCGGCAAACGCGGCGCGGTGACGACGATGGTGTCGGTTTCGGCGGCGGCGTCCATGCTCAGCTTTCCCCGCCGTGCATGTAGGGGGCGAGCGCCAGCAAATCGAGTGCGAAGTGGATGACGATGAGCGGCCAAACGCGGCCGCGAACCGCGAAGTACCAGGCGAAAATCAGCCCAACGGGCAAGATCGAGATCAGCGCCAGCGGGCCTTGATAGAGGTGATAGCTGACCCGCAAGGCGGCGCTGATCAGTATCGCTGGCGCCAGTCCCAATTTGCGTGTCGCCGCCACGACGTAGGCGCAAACGAAGATCTCTTCGTAACTAGCGTTGATCAGCGAAAAGGCGATGGCGGTCGCTGCCGAGACGCCCGGTTCGCTGACCACCATCGGACTTTGCGCGTTTGGATCGCCGAATACTGACCAGAGCAGCGTGGGAATGAGAAAGACAGAGAGTGTCAGCAGCGCCGTATCGAACAGGTCGCGCGGCTGAAAGCGGCGAAAGCCGAGCGCTTCCATGCGCCAGCCACGGACGAACAAGAACGCCAGCAAGATCGCGCCAACGATGATTTCGTATTGCGCAAGATAGCTGAAGTCGCCAGCCGTATAGACGACGCTCGCCGGCTCGTAGGCGAGGGCGCTGTAGATGAAAACGCCGAAGCCAGCGGCGACGATAAGCGCCGTTTCCAGCCAGCCCGGTAAGGAGCGGATTGCGCCGATCAAGCGATCTATCTGCGCCGCCGCGAGGGCGTGCCGAGAATGCCGCGCATGATCTCGCGCACGATCGTGTTCATCATGCCGCTGGCGACGCGTCCACCCTGGCGCTCGATCGCGGTGGTGCGCGAGCCGGAGGAGCGGCTGCGTGTGCCGTTAGAACGCGAAGCACCGCCGCCGGATGAGCGCGGGGTTGTGGAGCGATTGCTGCGGGCGTTACGCGCTTCCTCTTTCTCGCGCGCCTCGCGCTCTTCTTCGCGTGCTTCGGCGGCGGCCAGTTGCTCAGCGCGCCGGTTCAGAATTTCGTGGGCGCTCTCGCGATCAACCGCTTTCTCATAGGCGCGGCCGAAGGTGTTGGTGCGCATGATCGATTGGCGCTCGGTCAGCAAGATCGGGCCGACATGGCTGTTCGGCGGCCGGATCTTCGTGCGCGCGACCGGCGTTGGCGCGCCCTTGGCGTCGAGCGTCGAGACGAGGGCCTCGCCAACGCCCAGCTCTTGAATTTCCTTCGCCACATCGACGTTCTCGTTGGCGCGGAAAGATTGCGCGGCGGCGCGGACGGCCTTTTGGTCGGTTGGCGTGTAGGCGCGCAGTGCGTGTTGGAAGCGATTGCCAAGCTGCGCCAGCACCACTTCGGGAATGTCCGTCGGCGATTGCGTCACGAAATAGATGCCGACGCCTTTGGATCGGATCAGGCGGACGACCTGCTCGACCTTGTTGATCAGTTCTTTCGGCGCGTCACGGAAGAGCAGGTGCGCTTCGTCGAAGAAAAACACGAGCTTCGGCTTATCGAGATCGCCAACTTCGGGCAGCTCTTCCCAAAGCTCGCTCATCAGCCACAGCAGAAAGGCCGAGTAGAGACGGGGGCTTTGCACCAAGCGCTCGGAGGCGAGCACGTGGATCGTGCCTTTGCCGTCCTCGCGCGGGCGCAGCAATTCTTCGAGCTTGAAGGCCGGCTCGCCGAAGAAGCGATCGGCGCCGTCCATTTCCAGCTGCAGCACCTTGCGCTGCAGCGCAGCGATCGATTGCGGCGTGACCAGTCCGTATTGCTTGCCGACCGCCTCGGCGTTTTCGCTGAGATAGGTCAGCAGCGCGCGCAGATCGTTGAGGTCGAGCAGCAGGCCCTCGTTCTTGCCTTCCTTGATCCAATCGTCGGCGAGGCGGAACGCGATGGTGAGCGCGCCCTCCTGCGCGGCGGTGGCTTCAAGCACGCGGCCCATCAGGACCGGTCCCATCTCGGTGACGGTGGTGCGCACCGGATGGCCCAACTCGCCGTACACGTCCCAGAAGGTCACGGCTTGGGCTTCCGGCGTCAGCGGGATGTTGATCTCGGCAGCGCGGGCGGTGGCCCAGCCCGGCGGCTCGGCGTCAGTGCTAGCGCAGCCTGAGAAGTCACCCTTGATGTCGGCGGCAAAGACATTGACGCCCTCGCGGGCGAAGGCTTCAGCGAGCACCTGCAGGGTCACCGTCTTGCCGGTTCCCGTCGCGCCGGCGATGAGGCCGTGGCGGTTGGCGCGTTTCAGGGTCAGCGCTTGGACGCCTTCGGGTGAAGCGCCGAAATCGATCTGTCCCGCCATGCCTGTCTCCTCACGTCGCGCAACAGCTTGGCGCATTGGCGCTTTCTGGCCAAGCAGGGCCTTGCGTCACAGCCGGGGGCGGGGTCAAGAGTGGGGCATGTCGATCTCTGAAAGTTCGCAGCGCGCCCCGCTCTGGATCATCGCCGCGGGCGTTATCGCCGTTGGGCTCTACTATCTGCGCGAGCCGCTCACCCAGTTTGCAATGGCGCTATTCCTGTGGCTCGCCATCGACGGCCTGGCGAACACTTTAGACAGGCGCATCGCAATCGTACCGAAGCTGTTGTCCTTGCCGATCGCGTTGGTGTTGGTGCTCGGCTTGGTGGCGCTGATTGGCTTCGTGGTTGTGGATAACCTTGCCGCGATCTTGGGTGATCTTAATCGCTACGAGTTTCGGCTCAATCAAGTGCTCGCGCAGCTCCACCAAGCAGTCGGCGCGCCCGGCGGCACGCCCACTGTGCGCGATCTCATTGCGCAACTGGAGCCCGGCCGGCTTGCCGCCGAAGTCGGCGAAAGCCTGCAGAACGCCGCCTCGGCGACGATCTTCACGCTGATCTTCCTCGCATTTCTGTTTCCGGCCGCGAGCCAGATGAAGGGCAAGCTCAACCGCATTTTCATCGGCAAGGGTCAGCGCGAAGCAGCGCGCGACGTGCTGGAGCGCATCCGCGTTTCGATCGAGCGTTACCTTTGGGTGCAAACCCTGATGAGCCTCGTCATCACCACGCTGACCTACATCACATTGGTGATCATCGGCCTTGAGAACGCGCTGTTTTGGTCATTCCTGATTTTCTTTCTCAACTACATCCCAACCATCGGTTCGATTTTCGCCGTAGTCCTGACTACGGCGGTCGCGCTGGTTCAATTTCCAACTTTGGGCCCGGTCGTTGCCGTCTTTGCTGGCGTCAGTGTTTGGCAATTCGTCATCGGAAATTTCGTGCAGCCGCGCATGACCGGCGACTCGCTCAATCTTTCTGCTGTTGTCGTGCTTTTGGCGTTGGCGATCTGGGGCTTGGTGTGGGGCATCGTCGGCGCGTTCCTCGCGGCGCCGCTGACAGTGATGCTAATGATTGTATTGGCGCAATTTCAGTCGACGCGTTGGATTGCGATTTTGTTATCCGCCGATGGCAAGCCGACGCCGCAAGATCGACGCGCGGTTAGGTCCGAGTCCGGATCAAATTGATGTTGCGAATCGGCGACGAACATGTATCGCTGATGTGAAGAACGTCGCCGGGGCCGAGACGTTTCGACGAACTTACTACCGAACTTTTGTGCACCGGCGCGATCGAGACGTCAGTTTGACGTGTCGCTCTGCGCACTTGGGCCTTTGGGGGGCTTAGCGGAGCGGCAAGTCCACGAGACCAGGCCTCCGCGTGCGTCCCCCACCCAGCCTGCTGCGAGGCCTGCAGGCGCCGCCGGGCAGCTTGTCCCCGCTCGGCGGCGCCGCCAATTTCCGACCCTAATGCGCGCGTCGCTCGTCCACCGGGACGATGTTTGCCGGCAAGTGGGTCATCTCTTCGCGCAGCGCTTCAGCTGCATTGATCAATTGCTGGAGGCGGAGGCCCTGAGCGCGGCTTTCGGCGCCACGGTCGAGCTGGTCTTGAGCCCAATGCGAAACGACCGCGAGGTGATCTCGAATAAACATGTAGCGCCAACGCCGTCTTCGCAGGTGCGTTCCATCTGGGCCATGCGCTGCTGCAATCCGCCGCCCCGTACTTGGACGCGATAAACCACCTCCAGGAGTTGCGCCTTACGTGGGGAAGGGTAGGTTCGCGCCAAAATTTCAGGAAACGCTCTATGGACGCCGCCGCGCGCGCCGAACTGCCGAAGACCGCAGATCTTTTCATCGCTTCAGCCGCAAAAGGGCCTTGGCCCGCTTTCCGCTCTAACGGCGTCATCGACGCCGCCGCGGAAATTTTCTTGCGCGGGCTCTATGAGGACGCGTCCGACGATGAGTTGGGCGATCTCTCGGTGGCCGACTTCGCCGCCTTGGCCCACGATTTCTGGATCTGGCGCGCCGAGCGCCGTCCGGATGAGCAAGCCACCCGTATCCGCCGCGGCGTCGGCGTCGGCGGCACAGCGCTTGATCGCGATGTGCTGGAGATTGCCGGCCCCGACATGCCGTTCCTGGTGGACTCGGTCATGGGCGAACTGGCCGATCAAGGCATCTCGCCGCTCGCCATGTTCCACCCGCTGGCGCCATCGCTGACCGGTGAGGGGCGGGACTCGCTAATTCAAATTCACGTGCCGCGTTTGTCGGCGCAACGGGCCAAGGCGCTGCACGACGGCGTGCGCGCCACGTTGGCGGACGTGCGCCAATCGGTCCGCGACTTTCAAGCCATGCGGGCGCGCATGCTCGATTGCGCGGCCGAGCTTGAACAAGCCAAGACGCATGCGCCTGCTGAGGAAGTGGCCGAGGCGGTAGCACTGCTGCGCTGGCTAGCGTCGGACAAGTTCACGTTCCTCGGCGCGCGCGACTATCGTTATCAGCGCGACGCGGACGGCAATTACAAAGCCGATGAACCGGAAATCCTGTCGCACACCTGCTTGGGTGTTCTGCGCGATGTCGAACGCTACGTGCTGCGAACGTCGGCCGAGCCGATGGTGCTGACGCCGGAATTGCGCCGCCTGGTGACGGAGCCGAATCCGCTTGTCGTGTCGAAATCGACTCTGCGCGCGCGCGTCCATCGCCGCGCCATGGCCGATTATGTCGGCGTGAAGCGCTACAATGACAAAGGCGAGACGATCGGCGAAGTCCGCTTCGTCGGCCTGTTCACGAGCGAGAGCTTCACCGAGCCGACGCGCAACATCCCGATGCTGCGCCGGAAGGCCGAATGGGTGATGAACCAGGCCGGCTTCTCGGCCGGCGGTCACAACGCTAAAACTCTGCGCAAGATCATTGAATACTATCCGCGTGAAGAGCTGTGGCAGATGTCGCGCGAGGAACTCGCGGAGATTTCGCGCGCGATCCTTCACCTGCTTGATCGCCCGCGCGCCCGCGCCTTCACCCGCCGTGACCGCTTCAATCGCTTCGCCACTGCGCTCGTTTACGTGCCGAAGGATCGTTACGACACCAGCGTTCGTGAGCGACTGGGTGAACTGATCGGTCAGCTTTATGGCGGCCAAGTCGAGAGCTTCCAGCCGCAACTTGGCGAGGCGCAATTAGCCCGCGTTCTGTTCGTGATCGGCGATATCGAGAAGACGCGTCCCGATCCGGACCCGCGTGTCCTTGACGCCAAGATCGCCGAGCTCACCCGCACCTGGGAAGATTCCTACTCCAGCGCACTGCTGCGCTCGGATCTTTTCGATGCGCCGGGGCGTGAAAACGCGGCGAACCGTTTCCAGGACGCTTTCACTGCCGCCTACCGCGAACGCTACCCGGTTGAGGAAGCGCTGATCGACACCGCCGAAATTCTCAACGCCGATGACGAAGGCATCATTCGCGCGCGCGCTTACCGGCTCGTCAGCGATGTCGACAACATCATGCGTTGCAAGTTCTACGCGCGCGGCGATGTGCTCGCTCTCTCGGCGACGGTTCCCATCCTGGAAAACATGGGCTTATTCGTAGATTCTGAGGTGAACTACGAGCTCCAGCTGAAAGCAGGAGCGCTCCATCCGGCTCAGCGCATCTTTGTGCACGACATCGAAACGCGCTCGGCCGACGGCAAGCCTATCGATTTGGAGCGCGCCGGCCGCAAGTTTGAAGAGGCGTTCGCCGCGGTCTGGACCGGCAAAGCCGAGAGCGATGGTTTCAATCGCTTGATCCTGTCGCTGCCGTGTTCATGGCGCGAGGCGGCTTTGGTGCGAGCGTTGGCGCGCTTCCGCCAGCAAACCGGCCTCGATCCGTCGCAAGCGGTGCAAGAGCAGGCGCTTGCCAACCATCCGAAGATCGCCGCGCTGATCCTGGCCTTCTTCAAGGCGCGGTTCGATCCAAATCTGCCGGAGACGATGGAAACCCGCGAAGTGCGCTCCACCAAGCTCGAGTTCATGATTGAAGCGGCGCTCAACGACGTTGTCAGCCTCGATGAAGATCGGGCGTTGCGCCGCATCGCGCGCCTCATCAAAGCGATCCGCCGCACCAATTACTATCAGCCGGGCGCTGATGGGCAGGCGAAGTCGTACATGTCGTTCAAGATCGACTCCCAAGCGGTTGCCGATCTGCCGGCGCCGAAGCCGTATCGCGAGATTTGGGTTGCGAGCCCGCAGGTCGAAGGCGTGCACTTGCGCTACGGGCCGGTGGCGCGCGGCGGCCTGCGCTGGAGCGATCGGCGTGACGACTTCCGCACCGAAGTGCTCGATCTCGTCAAAGCCCAACAGGTGAAGAACGCCATCATCGTGCCGGTTGGCGCCAAGGGCGGCTTCTATCCAAAGCGCTTGCCTGCGCGCGGCGCGCCGGGTTTCCAAGAGGCGGGCGTGGAGGCGTACAAGACCTTCCTGCGTGGCCTCCTCGATATCACTGACAACATCAAGGGCGATGAAATCACGGCGCCGCAAAACGTCGTGCGCTGGGATGATGACGACGCTTACCTCGTTGTCGCCGCCGACAAAGGCACGGCGACATTCTCTGACATCGCCAACGGCATCAGCGCCGAGTACGGCCACTGGCTCGGCGATGCGTTCGCTTCGGGCGGCTCTGTCGGCTACGACCACAAAGCCATGGGCATCACCGCCAAAGGCGCGTGGGAAGCGGTGAAGCGCCACTTCCGCGAAATTGGCAAGAACATTCAGGAAGAAGAGTTCACCGTTATCGGCGTCGGCGACATGTCGGGTGACGTGTTCGGCAACGGCATGCTGCTGTCGCGCAAGATCCGATTGCTGGCCGCATTCGATCACCGCGATATCTTCATCGATCCCAATCCGGGGGACTGCGAGAAGAATTGGGTTGAGCGCAAGCGTCTCTTCGATACGCCGCGCACCAGCTGGCAGGACTACGATAAAAAACTGATTTCCAAGGGCGGCGGCGTGTTCTCGCGCAGCGCCAAGTCGATCGATGTCACGCCGCAGATCAAGGCGCTCACTGGGCTTGAGAAAGATTCAGTGACTCCGGTCGAACTCATGACGGCGCTGTTGCGCAGTGAGTGCGAGCTTCTGTGGTTTGGCGGCATTGGCAATTACATCAAGGCGCGCTCTGAATCGCACGGCGATGTCGGCGACAAGGCCAACGATGCTATCCGCATCGATGGTGAAGACGTCCGTGCGCTGGTGGTGGGCGAGGGCGCCAATCTTGGCGTCACACAAGCTGGCCGGATCGCGTTCGCGCGCCATGGCGGGCGCATCAATACCGATGCGATCGATAACTCGGCCGGCGTCGACACCTCCGACCACGAGGTCAACATCAAGATCCTCTTGGGCGATGTGATCCGCAGCGGCGCATTGAAGGCCGATAAGCGCGATAAATTGCTCGAATCGATGACCGACGAAGTCGGCGCGCTCGTGCTGATGGACAATTACGATCAAACCGGCGCGATCTCGATCGCGCAGGCCAGCGCCGCCAACGATCTCGATAGCCACGAACGGTTCATGCAGCGCCTGGAAGCCGAAGGTAAGCTTAGCCGCAAGGTTGAAGGCTTGCCGTCAACGGCGGAGATCGCGGCGCTTCGCGGCGCCGGTCACGGTTTCACGCGTCCGGAATTGGCCAAGCTTCTTGCCTATTCGAAGATCAACTTGTTCGACGCCTTGGTCGCTTCAGGCGCGCCGGACGATCCGGCGTTCGAAGAGCCGCTCCGCGATTACTTCCCGCGCGAACTGCATAAGTTCGGCGCGCAAATGAAAACGCATCGTCTGCGCCGCGAGATTATCGCGACGCAATTGGCGGACGATGTCGTCAATCGCTGCGGGCCGTCCTTTGTGGACCGCATCAAAGAGATTTCGCGGACTCGAACGGTCACGGTCGTCTGTGCGTTCGAGGCCGCGCGGCGGATTTTCGACCTCGAAACCATGGTCGATCGCGTCAATGCGCTCGACAACAAGGTTCCGGCAGCGGCGCAGATTGCCTTGCACCAGCGTGTGGGCGGCGCCCTGCGGCGCTCGACGACGTATCTGGCGCGCCACGCTGGATTCGAAAGCGAGACGCCGCCGGCCATTCTTGATGTGGTCAAACGCTACAAGGCTTTGGTCGATGCGCAGCGCGCTAACATCGAGCACGACCTCAGCGCCATTGAGCGCGACCGTGTCGCGGTGCGTTTGCAGTCGTTGGTTGAACTAGGCGCTCCGGAAGACATCGCCCGCGATGCGGCGCTGTTGTCGCCGCTCACGTTGTCGCTGGATGTCGCCGATATGGCGATCAGCACCAAGTGGCCGATCAACGAGGCTTCGACCCTGCATTGCGTCGTCGGGGCCCAGCTTGGGCTCGACGCGTTGCGCGACGCGGCTACCAACATGAAGCTGGAGCAGCACTGGGATCGTTTGGTCGTGCGCCGCGCGGCGCAGGATTTCGGCGACATTCAGCTGCGTCTGGCCGAGGCCGCCGCGATCGCCATCGGCACGCCGCCGAAGGATGCGGATTTGGCTTGGGCCAATGCCGCAGTTCAGGAATGGTTGGCGTCGTTGGGTAAGCCGGCGAGCCGCGCCACGTCGGCGTTCGCTGATTTGAACAATCAGGGCGCCTGGACGTTTGCGAAGCTGATGCTGATCTCGGCTGAGTTCAACGGTTTGGCCGCGGCGGTGCGCTAAAGCGCTTCGATCATGTCGCGCAGCATCTGATGCTCGCGCGCCGTGGCGGCTGGATTGTAGCGGACACGCGGATCTTCCGCGTGCGCGTCTTCAAACGCGTGCGTTGCGCCTTCGAACAACACGATATCGATCGGCGCGCCGCGCCCGCGCTGGCGTTCAAGCGCGCCGCGCGTCGGGCCGACGATGTAGTCGTGCTGCGCAATGATGGCGGTGCTCTCTGGCCTGAGCCGCCACTCGCGCCGACCGCACAAGCTGCCGACGTGAGCGTAGGGATAAACCAGCAATGTGCGCGCTAGGCCGTGCAGCGGCTCGTCGCTCAGATCTTCGATGCCGGTGGCGCGGCGCATCTCGGCGCCGGGGCGGAGCGCCAGCGCGTCCATAATCGTCCACGAACCGTGGCTCCAGCCGATTGCTGCGATGCGCTCTGGATCGGCCCAGGTTTGGCGCTGCGCCCAGGCGACAGCGGCGTAGAGATCGCCGGCGCGTTCGCGGCCCTGCAATCGCGCGCCGGTGCACACCGTGGCGAACGCGGCGACGCGGCTGATGCGGCGGTGGGCGTAGGAATCGACGATGATGGCGGTGGCGCCGGCGGCGGCGGCCTGTTCGGCCATTTCTTCGATGAAGGGGCGGGGGCCGCCGCAGCCGTGCAGCATGATCACCACCGGGGTGCGGCCTTGCACGCCCTCGGGATGGCGGACTGTGAAATGCGGCGCCAGGTGCTCGATGCGCTGATCTAGGGTTTCGGCGGCGGCAGGCATCGTAACTCCGAGCAGGGATGCGACGAATAGCAAGATGGGAAGCAAAATGCCTCGCGCGCAAGGCTGGCGCTGACGCGTCGCCTCCGGCAAGTTGGGCGCAACGGAGTAGAGCCGCATGTTCAAGTCTCGCGTCACCTTGGTCGTTTTCGCCGCCCTTGCGTTGGCTGCCTGCAACCAAGCCGCCGCGCCGCCGGCGCCGGAGATTTCCGCTGAGCGCACGGCAGCGGTGGCTGAGGCTGTGGAAGCACAACGCGTCGCTTTTGCGGCGGCGCCCGATCCGGCGACGGCTGACCGGGCGACGGCGTACCAGTTCTCGTTTCCCGGCTTGTGGACCGATCGTGTGCCAATGACGGCGTTCGAGGGCGATGTGGTGATGGTGGTCAACACCGCCTCACGCTGTGGGCTGACGCCGCAATATGAAGGCCTGCAGGAAATCTACACCGAGTATCAGGACCGGGGATTTGAAATCGTCGGCGTGCCAGCAAACAATTTCATGGGCCAAGAGCCGGGCTCGGCCGAAGAGATTCAGGAATTCTGCACGCTGAACTATGGCGTCACCTTCCCGATGGCCGCCAAGAGCGAAGTGATCGGCGCTGAGCGGCATCCATTCTATGCCTGGGCCGAAACGCAACTCGGCGAAAGCGCCGTGCCGCAGTGGAATTTCCATAAGCTGCTGATCGGCCGCGACGGCCGCCTTATCACCGCGTTTGACTCGCGCACTGTGCCGACGGCGCCGGAAGTGCGCGCTGCGATCGAAGCTGCGCTCGCTGCGCCAACGCGTGCGACGCCGACGGCGCTGAACTGACTTCATGCTGGTAGTCGCAGCGATAGTGCTCGCACTGGCGGGCGTTATTCGCCCCAGTTGGCGAACCTTCGGCATAGTTTTGGTGTTTGTCGCGAGCGCTCAGGCCGCATTGCTAGCTTATGGCGATGGCTTGTTTGATCCTGGCGTGGACTATGCGTCGCCCCACGCCAACACACTCTATCGCGAAATAGCGAAGATCGTGCTGCTCAATACGCTCGTCGTTGCGACCATCGGCGCGTTTGTCGTCATGCTGGCAAAGCATTTTCAAGAACGTGACCGGCGAGAACTAGAGCTGCTCGCAACGTTGACGAAGCCGCGCGACGACGCTTAGTCGCTCCGACTCAGTGCCTAAAATGCCGCATCCCCGTGAACACCATCGCGATGCCGGCTTCGTCGGCGGCGGCGATGACTTCGTCATCGCGGATTGAGCCGCCAGGCTGAATGACGGACGTCGCGCCGGCTTCCACGGCTTGCAGCAAACCATCGCGGAACGGGAAGAACGCGTCTGACGCGCAGGCCGAACCATCGGCGAGCGAGCCGCTTTTCTTGGCCATTTCCGCCGCTTCTTTCGCGCGGATGGTGGCGATGCGGGCGCTGTCGCGGCGGTTCATTTGGCCGGCGCCAATGCCGGCGGTTTGGCCGTCGCGCGCATAGACGATCGCGTTCGATTTCACGTGCTTGCAGACCGTGAAAGCGAACAGGAGATCGCGCAATTGCGCGTCGGTTGGCGCTTTCTTGGTAACGACCTTGAGATCGTCCTTGGTGATGCGGCCGATGTCGCGGTCTTGCACGAGGAAGCCGCCGGCGAGGGTTTTGTAAGTCAGCGCGCGTTGGTTTGGCGCGGGCAAACCGCCGGTGACGAGCAGGCGAAGGTTCTTCTTCTTTGCGAACACGGCGATGGCGTCTTCGTCGGCTTCCGGCGCGATGACGACTTCGGTGAAGATATCGATCATGCGCTCGGCTGCGGCTTTATCGAGCTTCTGGTTGACGGCGATGATGCCGCCGAAGGCTGACACCGGATCGCATTCGAGCGCGCGGGCGTAGGCTTCCGACAGATCGGCGCCGAGTGCGACGCCGCATGGGTTGGCGTGCTTGATGATGGCGACGGCGGCGCTTTGTTTGGGATCGAACTCCGCGACCAGTTCGAACGCGGCGTCAGTGTCGTTGAGATTGTTGTAGCTGAGTTCTTTGCCTTGCAGCTGCTTGGCGGTGGCGACGCCGAAGCGCTGTTCGCCATTGGTGTAGAAGGCCGCGCCCTGGTGGCTGTTTTCGCCGTAGCGCAGGGTTTGCTTCAGCTTGCCGCCAAAGGCGCGCCAGGTTGGCGCGGTTTCTTCGAGCTGTTCGGCGTACCAGGACGAGATCGCAGCGTCGTACGCGCCGGTGCGTGAGAAGGCCTTCGCGGCGAGCTTCTTGCGCAGTGCGAGCGTGGTGCCGCCGTGCGCTTTGGCTTCGGCGAGGATCGCTTCCATGTCCTCAGCGTCGGTGGCGACGGCGATGAAGCCGTAATTCTTCGCCGCGGCGCGGATCATGGCCGGGCCGCCAATGTCGATGTTTTCGATGCAGGTGTCGAAATCGGCGCCGCGCGCGACGGTCGCTTCGAACGGGTAGAGGTTCACGTAGAGCACATCGAACGCTTCGATGCCGTGTTCTTTGAGTGCGCCGGTGTGTTCGGCATGGTCGCGCAGCGCGAGCAGGCCGCCGTGCACTTTCGGGTGCAGCGTCTTCACGCGGCCATCCATCATTTCCGGAAAGCCGGTGACGGCGGAGACGTCGGTGACTTTGAGGCCGGCATCGCCGATCGCCTTGTGCGTGCCGCCGGTGGAGACAAGCGCCGCGCCCAACTCTGAGAGCGCTTTGGCGTGCTCGATCAGGCCGGTTTTGTCAGAGACGGAGATCAGGGCGCGCTTGATGGGGAGGATGTCGGTCATGTGTGGGTCTTTACTCTTCCCCTTCCCATGAGGGGAGGGGGCAGGGGGTGGGGTGAAGCGCCGCGTGGGCGGAATCAGTTGGGTGCAGTGTTGTCGTTCGGCTCGGCGGCGCAAGGTTGCGCGGTACTTCTCGGCAGCGAGGTTCACCCCACCCCCGACCCCTCCCCTCAAGGGGAGGGGAGTGGCGCATGAAAAGTGGGAGACGGGGCGCGTGGGAAGCGCCGGGTTAGTTCTAAGGTGCGCTGATCATCGCTGACCAACGCTGCGCGTCGCACGCGCCCCGTTGCAATCGTTTTCGATCGGGCCGTCATGGGGAGCTGTTTCACTCTCCTGGATCGGTCCCCGACCGCGTGCGGACTTTGCCTTTAAGCCCGGTGTGCTCCCGCGGTTCGCGCCTTACGCTGCTCTCCCGCAGGCTTCGGTGTGCTCTGTCGCCGCCATTGTTGACGGAGTTGCTGCGCTCACATCGAGGGCGCCCCCTCTCAGTGCACGCGGCTTCTTCCAGGTAGCTGGAAGAAAACGGACAGCACCTTCACGCTCGATCACATCCCTCGCGCTCGCTTGGCTCGGCTAGCCAGATGAACCTCCCGTGCGGGGGATGCGTGCAGTATCGCTCAGGTTTGGCGGGGTGGGATAGATTCTGCGCTGTGTTATATTTTTGCTGGATGAGATGGTCGCTTGGCGGAGGATAGAGCTAGCGTCTGCTTTTGGCCCGTTCTTGCCGTTCGATCTCAAGCCGATTGAACGAATTCCGAGCGGCCATTTGCCAGTTGGTAAAACCCGTTCTGCGGCACAGGGAGCAGCAGCATGTCCTGCTTTGATAGCTGCTCGTACGACCCGCGAATTAATCTGCTAGTTAATCCGTGCGTGACTACGATCGCCGGAGCGCAGGCTTCTCGTAGCCAGTCCGTCACACGCGAATACGCTTCTTCGAACGTTTCTCCGTTAGGAGAACGAAAATACCAATCGTGATGGCTGCTTCCGTTCAGGACATCTGGAAACTCCATGTCGATTTCGTACATCGACATTCCATCCCAGCTCCCTAGCGAAACTTCCGCAATACGCGGTTCTATATGGATATCTAGTTGCACTTGTTCAGCAATGAGCGAGGCGGTTTCTCGTGCTCGGCCAAGCGGACTAACATAAGCGCGCACCGGCGCCATTGGTGTTACCATCGCGGCGATCGTTCTTCCCGCAGAATACGCTTGCTCGCGACCACGAGGTGTCAGCGGCGAATCTTTGGCTCCTTGGAAGCGACCTGAACTATTCCATTCGGTTTCTCCATGGCGGACTAAAAACAATGTGCGTTCATCTATGGCTGGGGTCACGCCCGCTATACCAATTCGTCTTTAGGCCCCCGTCAATTGCGGCGTACTTCGGCCGTGCCCTTAGCCGCAGGTCGATGTCGTCTTCCGGCGAAAAGCGCCGAGCGCTTAGTTCGTTCGCGCAAGCGCCCAGCGGATGCGGTTGGGCGGCGCGAGGCCGTGGCCTAATGGATCAGCGCCGCCGGAAAGCGTGATCTGGAACGTGTCGCGCGGGAAATGGCCGCCCCAATAGGTCGACGGCTCAATCTGGATCACGGGTGCGTCGGTGCGCAGGCGCCAGGATTGGCCGCCGGGCGTTTCGATCAGCGCCATCTGGTGCTCGATCACGCGGGCGCGGACGTTGGGGTGGAGGTGAAAGCGCGTCACGTATGGGATGTGCTCTTTCTGCGCCGGGCCTTTTTGTTTGACCGGGCGCATCAGCTCATCGATGCCGCGCAGATTCACGCCGTCATTGTCGACGAAGATGTAGCGCCGATGCAGCAGGCCGTAGCTGGCGCGATAACCGTCGTGGCGGCCTTGCACCGTGATGCCGCTTTCGTCCGAAGCGCGGCGGACATCGTCGAGATTGGGGCCGACGAGACGCGGGCTGCCTTTGCCGCGGCGATCTTCCAGCGTTGCTGAGAGTGAGTCGGCTAGGGAGAGAGTAGAGTGCGCATTGGTTGCGCGGGCGGCTTGGCGCGCCTCCGGCGAAAGTTCGCGGCCGGCGCCGATATTGACGATGATGCGTTCGCGTTCGCTCGACATTTCGAACGCGAGGGCGCTGGCGTGCGCGCGTTCGGCGTAGGAGAGCGGCGGTGCGCCGCCGACGTCGAAGATGGCGCAGAGCGGGCCAACGGCGAGCCGCTGGAAGGCGGAGTGGTTGGCGAACTGAAACGCGCGCACCGCGCCGGGGCAGCGCGCCAAGGCCGCATCGATCGAGGCGGCAGAGCTTTCGGAGCCGCCGTGGAAGCAGGCGAGGCCGCCGTCGCCGTGGCGCAGCATGCGCAACATGTTGCCGAGCTTCGGCAGCGTGTCGCGGATGAGTTGCGGCGTTTCTTCCAGCGCTTCGGTTGCGGTGATGAGATCGAAGAAGGCTTTCGCCAGCGCTTCAGGCGAGCGCGAGAGGTGGCCGCCGTCCGGCAGAAACTGCTTGGCGCAGGCTTCGACCAGCATTTCCTCACCTTGCTCGGCGAGACGCCTGGCTTCTGGAAAACCAGCGGCGCCGGCCAGCACTAACGCCGCGCCGGCTTTGATCGAGCCGAGGTGGCGATCGCTGAGTTCGCTTTGCGCCAGCAGCAGCAAGCGTGCGTGGCGCGCCGCCGAACGCAAGAGCGCAACGCGCCGTTCGGGTGAGCCGTTTTCGAATGCGGCGCGGCCCCAGCAGAGCCATGCGTAGAGGCGTTCAGCCGCAAGCTCTGGATCCCAAGCGAGCTCGTCCCACTCTCCATAAGTTTCGACCCAAGCGTCGATCAGTTCGGCGATGCGTGAGGTCGCGACGGGGCCGAGCGCGGCGAGATCGACAAGCCAACTGAAGGAGTGCAGCCGCGCGGTGAAGTGGCGTGAGGGCTGCGCCAGCGGCCACGGCTGCGCGAACTCGCCCTTGATGTGTTCAGCGCCGATGCGCCAGCGGCCTTGCAGAATGTCACGGCCACGCTCGAGATTGCCGCCGCGCGGATCGTTGCCCCATCGCTGAACGCGATCGGCCGCGGCATCGCCGAGGCGCATGCGATGAAACGGATTGGCGCGCCAATGTTCGCTCGCGGCGATAGGCCGAGGCGGCCGCGGGGAGGCCGGCGCGGACATCGGCGTTAGGCTGCGCTCCGCAGCCGCTTGATGTTGTCGGCGTACGCGGCGGCGTCGCCGCCATAGACGGCGGTGCCGGCGACAAGCGCGGTGGCGCCGGCGGCGATGACGCTGGGCGCGGTCTTGGCGTTCACGCCGCCATCGACTTCAAGAATGATGTCGCGGCCCGTGGCGTCGATCTTCTTTCTGATCTTCTCGATTTTCGGCAGCGTTGTTTCGATAAAGCTTTGGCCGCCAAAACCGGGATTGACGCTCATCACCAACACCAGATCGACGAGGTCGATGATCGGGTCGATGGCTTCGGCGGGCGTGCCGGGATTGAGCGAGACGCCGGCTTTGGCGCCTGTGGCTCTGATGGCTTGCAATGTGCGGTGTACGTGCGGGCCGGCTTCCGGGTGCACGGTGATGATGTCGGCACCGGCGTCGCGGAAGGCTTGGATGTAGGGATCGACCGGCGCGATCATCAGGTGCACGTCGAACGGCAGCTTGGTGTGCGGGCGGATCGATTTCACAACGCTAGGGCCGATCGAGATGTTCGGCACGAAGTGGCCGTCCATCACATCGACATGGATCATATCGGCGCCAGCCTCGGCGACGGCGCGCACTTCCTCGCCCAGCTTGGAAAAATCCGCTGCGAGGATGGAGGGTGCGATCAGGGTGTGCGCCATGGAACGTAGCTAGCGGCGCGGGGCCGGGCGCGCAAGGCGAGCGGGCCTAAGCCCGCAGCAGCCGCGCAGCGTAGAAGCCGTCGAGGCCGCCAATTTCCGGCCAATGCGCGGGTGTCGTGCGCAGATCACCCTCGGTGGTGATGAATTCCTGAGCGATTTCGGAGTTGAGCGGCTCGCGGCGCCAGCCGTTGCGCAACGCTTCTGCGACGACGCCCGGGCCTTCTTCCGGTTCGAGCGAGCACACGGCGTAAACCAGCGGCGCGCCCGGTTTCAGCAATTTGGCGCTGGCGGCGATGAGTTTGGATTGCAGCTCCGAGAGCGTGCGAATGTCGCTCGGCCGGCGCAGCCAGGCGACGTCGGGGTGGCGGCGCAACGTGCCTGTCGAGGTGCACGGCGCGTCGAGCAGGATGGCGTCAAAAGGCTCAGCCTTGAACTCGAGCGCATCCGCGCAAATCACTTCAGAGCGGAGTTTGGTGCGGGTGAGGTTTTCGCGCAGCCGTTCAAGCCGCTGCTCGGAGCGATCGACGGCGGTGACGTGTGCGCCGGCGGCGGCGAGTTGCAGCGTCTTGCCGCCCGGCGCGGCGCAAAGATCGAGCACGCGTTTGCCGGCGACGTCGCCGAGCAAGCGAGCGGGCAGAGCGGCGGCTGCGTCTTGCACCCACCATTCGCCATCGTCGAAGCCGGGAAGCTGATCGATTGGCGGCGCTGACGCGAGGCGAATGGCGCCGGTGGGCGTTGCAACGCCGAGCAGGCGCTCCGTCCAGCCTTCAATGTCGCTCTTTGTGGTGATGTCGAGCGGCGGCTCGGCAAGGAGCGCCTGGGCGATGCGGGGCGCGGCTTCGCCGTACGTCGCGCGCCAGCGGGTGAAGAGCCATGGCGGCAAGTCGGCGCCCGGCGGCAGGGACGCCATGATCTGCGCGCCATCGTTGGCGACTTTGCGCAGCACCGCGTTCATCAACTTGGCGAAGCCGCGCGTTTCCCGAAGCGTGTTGGCGGCGGCGACGGTTTCGCCAACTGCCGCGTGCGGCGGCGTGCCGAGCACGAGCAATTGGGTTGCGCCGATATGGAGAAGCGCGCGCGCATGCGGCGCGGTTTCAGGCAGCGGCCGGTCGAGGAAGCGCGAGAGCACGGCGTTAACGCTGCCGAGACGGCGCAAGCCAGCCGTGGCGAGCGCGCGGGCAAAGGCGCGGTCGCGGCCTTCCAGCGCTTTGAAGCTGGGCACGGCGCCGAGCGCGTCATCAAGCGCCCGCCCGCGATCCATCACGGTCATCAACAATTCGGCGGCGGCGACGCGAGCGTTCAAGGCGTGGACGTCAGTTGCACATCGACGCGGGCGCGGCGGAAGCTGGCGAGACGGATGGTGGCGCCGCCGGCGCTGATCGGCGTTGCGATCCGCACCACGGGGGCAAAGGTCGTGTCCGGCATCAATGCGAACCAGACTTCGCCGTGTGGAATACGGCGGCGACCAGCATCGCGTTGTTCAAAACCGGCGACGGCGATGTAGGCGAGCGAGCATTTCAGCACTTCGCCTTCGTAGCCGGCGTCATTGAAATCGTCGATCTCGCCGCCGGCCAGTTCGAGCAAATAATGGAAACGCCCGTCGAACGTGGGGTAGGCGCCCGAGCAGCGGCGGCTTTCGCCAACATCGATCGACATCGCCACCATGCTCGACAGCGGGTCGCGCGAGCGGCGCCGTTGTTCGTCGCTGGTCGCCGGTTCGCCCCAGAGCCGATAGTTCGGTTCGATGGTTGAAGCGATCGCGCCGTCCTCGCCGACGATCATGTTAATGACGCGGCGCTTGCGGCTGTAGCGGTGATCGAGATCGTAACGTTGCCAGCGCACGACGCCGTTGTGGATCGCGCCCGACGCTTGCGCCGTAAGGTTGGTGCGTTCGAACAGGTTGAGCAGGCCGCGCGATTGCAGCGTGGCCGTGATCTCGTAGCTGTCTTGATCGACATTGGCGTCCACGGTGACGCCGCCGAGCGGCACGAAGCCTAGGCCGACGCCATCGTAGGTCAGCGAGAAGCGATCCGCGGCAGCGGGGCTCGCGCTCAAAGCAAACGCGGCAATGGCCAGGAAAAGGGCGCGCATCGGCGCGGACTTTAGCGGCGGCGGAGCGAGAGTCTATTCCGGCGCTGCGGTGTGGCGGGCGCGAAAAAGGGGAGCCCTCTAAAGGCTCCCCTTTGTTTTGCTTGGATCAGCCGCTTAGAGCGGGCGGACGTTGATTTCGGTGTTGGCGAGCGGCAGCTCCACCAGCATCCCGACGCGGCCTGCGACCACATCTTCAAAGCCGGCGGCGCGGGCTTCAGCGACTTGCGTTTGCGCCGACAGTGGGTTTTCCGCGCCGGTGAGCACGACCATGCCGGTGTTGAGCGATTGGGCGTTGAGCGCCGCGTCCGCGGCCGAGAAGCCGCCGGTGACTTGCGCCGAGCGCTGCGTTTGAGCGCCTTGCAGCACGACATCGGCGTCGCGCGCAGCGGCTGAGGTGACAACGCGGCCATCGCCGCCGACCACGATTGAACGGCCGCGATAATCGAAGCGATAGCCGACGCGGCCCTCGAATGCGTCTTCCTGGGTGGTGAATGCCGAGACGACGAGGCCGTCAGCTTCGAACACGATGACCGAGCGGCCCGGTTCCGGCGACGGACCCCAAGCTTGCAGACCGCGCGAAGCGCCGTCGAAGCCGCCAGCTTGGTTGAGGCCGTCGACCAGGCGTTGGGTTTCGGCAGGGCCGTACACCGGCAGCAGCGCGTTGGCGTTCGAGGAGGCGCCGTAGACGGCGCTCAGATCCGCCACTTGCGGCAGATCGGCGTCGGTCAGCAGCACAGCGCTCAGGCGCTCCATCGGAATGTTGCGGCGGGTGAGCGAGGATGCGGCGCCAGCGCCGGCATCGACGATGAAGAGGCGACCGGCGGCGGCGACGGCGAGGCAGGGCTGCTGCTGCACGCTGGTTGGATCGCCGCAGACGATGGCGCGGAGCGCGGTTGAATCGAAGAGGTTGGCGCTGGCGGCGGCCTGCTGTTCTTCATAGGCCGCGTACGCGCGGGCGATGGCTTCCTGGCCTTCAGGTGTTTGTGAGCCGACAATCCAGCCGCCCCAAAACAACCCCGACAGCGTCACGAAAATCGCGGACGATTTGCCGATCGCGTTCATATTCCGACCCCGTTGTTAACGCGCGCCACGGCGCGTTGACGTAAACCCCACCAAGTCTCACTAACCCACGCCATGATTCCGGCAAACTCGGTTAAGGACTGGTTTCCACAACTGCGTGTTGGACTGGTTCGCGGCGATTGCAAACGCGCAAAAGCAAACGCAAATCAGCAATTTGGTTAATAACTGAGCGGATGGGTCGGTTGCCCAAATGGTTAACGCGATGAAGCGGGTGCTGGTGTTCGATAGCGGCGTGGGCGGATTGTCCGTGCTCGACGCCATCGCCGCGTCCGGAAATGCGTTGGACCTGGACTATGTCGCGGACAATGCCTGGCTGCCTTACGGCCTGAAGTCTGACGCGGATTTGCGGGCGCGGGTGCCGGCGCTTTTGGCCCGGCTGACAGAGCAATGGGCGCCGGACGCTGTGGTCGTCGCCTGCAATACGGCTTCGACCATTGCGCTCGATGCGGTGCGGGCCGCGATTTCGATCCCGGTGGTCGGCGTGGTGCCGCCGATTAAGCCGGCGGCGGCGCAAACGAAATCCGGCGTCATCGCGCTGCTGGCGACGCCGGCGACGGTGCGGCGCGCCTACACGGATGATCTCATTCAGCAATTCGCCGCGGATAAAGTGGTGGTGCGGTTTGGATCTGCGGCGTTGGTTGAGGCTGCGGAACGAAAGCTGCGCGGGCTGGCGCCAGATCCGGCGGCGATCGCCGAAGCAATGGCGGGATTGTTCGAGGCGCCGCGCGGTGGCGAGATCGACGTCATCGCGCTCGCCTGCACGCATTTTCCGCTGCTTGCGGAAGAATTGGCGGCGGCGGCCCCGCGTGAGGCCATTTGGTTGGATTCGGGCGCTGCGATTGCACGCCGTGTCGCGCAGGTTGTCGGGGCCGCGCAGGGCGCGCCACGCACGCGCCGCGCTGGGTTCACCGATATTGGCGCAGCCAGAGCGGTGTTCGGCGCGTTCCGTACGCGCGGTTTTGCAACTTTCGCGGAAATCGTCGCCGCGCCCGCCTTTGACGCCACGCCAGTCACGGATTCAGCGTCGGCGTAAGCAAGCGTGTCGTTTCGGCGACAAGGATAAAATCTGCGCGCCGAAAAGCTGCGCGCCGCATTGCGCGACCATCCCGGCCCGGTAACGATCTCGCGCACAACAATTATAAAAGGAGCGCGGGATGGTTGGGCTGTTTGGCAACACTCCGATGGGGCTGTCCTCGCAGATTCTCAATCTTGGGTCCGTGCTGACGCGCAAACCGGATCTCAAGGTGCCACGCTATCAGCGGCCATACACATGGACCGACAGCGAAGTGCGCGAGCTGATCCAGGATTTGCAGGACGCGCACGCGCGCGGCGCGCCGTTTTATTTCATCGGTCAAATCGTGCTGGTGAAGAACAACGGCAAGTTTGAGATTTCTGACGGCCAGCAGCGTCTGGCGACGCTGACCATGCTATTTGCTTATGCGCGTGATCGTTTGCCGGGGCGGGCGAAATTTTATCAGGCGCTGATCATGGACGGCGACAAGCCGCGCCTGAATTTGCGCGACGAAGACGCGAACTACTTTCTCGGCAAGGTGCAAGAGCCCGGGCAGATGAAGGTGTTGGCGCGCGAACAGGACACCGGCATTGAATCGCGCGACCTCTTCAAGCTGGCGGCGCGCACCATCGAGTCCGTGTTGGCGAAGATGGAGAAGGATCGCGATCTCGACAACTTCATGTCCTACGTGGCGCGCGCCTGCACGCTGAACGTCGTCGATGCTGACGAGCGCGGTTGCGCACAGACGGTGTTTCACACGCTGAACAAGCGCGGATCGCCGCTGTCGAGCGCGGACATCATCAAGAGCGATCTGCTCGAAAATTCAAAACTTTCGAACGCCGAGGCTGATGCGGCGGCGCGGAAGTGGGAAGAAACCGAAGCGCTGTTTGAGCGCGATGATTTCGCCAAGCTGCTTTACATGATGCCGTTCTTGCTGACGGGCGAGGAGGTGCGTTCGCCGGGCGATCTGGGCTCGTTCCGCAGCGCTGTCGACAACGCTGGCGGCGTCTACAAATTCCTGTTCGAGCAGTTGCCGCGTTACGCGCTGGCGCTGCGCTCGATCTTTGCGGGTTCGGTCAATGTCGGCGCGGCGAGCGCTGACGTGAACCGGCGCATCGCGCTGATGAAGCAGGTTGAGAAATGGAACTGGGCCCCGGCGGCGATTGCGTTTCTGGCGGAGCACTCGCATGAGCCGGAGCGGGCGCGACGCTTCTTCCAGGCGCTTGATCGCTTCACTTTCGCTTGCGAACTTTCCGCCATCGACAATCGCGTGCGCGAACGGCGTTACGCGTTGGCGGTGAAGAAGGTCGGTGACGATAGAGCGCTTTACGCCGAGGACGGGCTGGGGCTGAGCACGACTGAAAGCGATAGCCTGATCTTCACGCTCAATCGCTCGCGCAAGCGCGATCGTCAGCGCCGCTTGCTGATGATGCGGCTCGAAGCGGCGATGCCGGGCGGCAATGTGCTGAGCATGACTGACGACGTGACGGTTGAGCACATTCTGCCGAAGAGCGGCAGCGCCTGGTGGAACGAGCGCATTCCCGATCCGGCGCTGCGCGCGGAGTTAGCGCATCTGCTCGGCAACCTCGTGCTGATCACGTACGAGCAGAACAAAGAGGCCGACAACAAGCCCTACGACAAGAAGAAGAAAGTCTATTTCGAAACGCCGAACGCGCCGATCCACAAAGTGACGGACGACATCCGAAACGTTCAGGAATGGACGCTGCACGCGATCGAGGAGCGTCACGAAAAATTGGTGCGCATTCTCTGCGACGACTGGGGGATCACCCGGGTCGGTTAACCGATCAATAACCATTCCGGTCCGACACCTTTAACCTCGCATTCATGCCTGGGGCGAGGATCGGGCCAGATGTCTCTACTTTATACGGTGGTGTTTCAAACCCGCTGCCGTTCCAATCACCATCGTCTGGCGGTGGACGCGCTGCGCCATCTGCAGAGCGCCGAGGCTGAGAACTGGCGCAATCTCTTGCTGCATCATCACGCCCAATATCTGGCGGGCGCCAAAGCGCCGGACGAAGTGTTCAAGGACTTCAAGAACCACGTCTTGCACGTGCGCGACAATGATTGGGGCGGCGCGATCGAGGCGTGCGAGGAATGGTATCGCCGCACGGTGCGTGCGCTCGCTGAGAAGGATTGGAAGCAGGCGGCGTGGTCAGCCGGCGTGCTTTCGCACTATTACGTCGATCCGATACAGCCGTTCCACACGCACCAGACCGAGGAAGAGGGCGTCATCCATCGCGCGGTGGAGTGGAGCTTCTCCAAATCCTACAAGACCTTCCAATACATCATTGAGAACGATCTTGGCGGCTATCCCGCGATTGCGATGCCGAAGGGCGATCGCTGGCTGGCGGAGATGGTGCGCAGCGGCGCCAAGGAATCCACCAAGTCGTACGAATTGATCATAGATCACTATGACCTCGCTAAAGGCGTGAAAGATCCGCCGGCTGGCCTCGATCAGGAATTGAAGGACGCGATCGCAAAGCTGGTCGGCCACGCAGCTGTCGGCTTTTCGCGCATCCTCGACCGTGCGTTCGCGGAATCGATGGTGAAGCCGCCGAAAATGGTCCCGACCTTGGACGCGTTTTTCGTTGCGCTTGGCGCCCCGATCCAGAGCGTGTTGAAACTGATGGACGATGCGGCGGCGCGGCGCGAAGTGCAGGCGCAGTTCGACGAATTCCAACGCACCGGCAAGGTTCGTTCGACGCTGGGCGAAGACGATAAGGTCGTGCGCCAATTGTACGCCGCCGAGGTGATGAAAACGCCGCTCTCGTCGCTTGATGCGAAGTGGCCGCGTGAGATCGGCGCAAAGGCCGGCGAAGGCGCGCCCGCGCGCGACACGGATAAGAAAGCCGTCATCGGCAAGGCGCCGAAAGTCGCCAAGGCCGCGAAGAAAGTCATCGATCTCGACGCGCCGCAGGCCGCGCCGGTGGTGGCGATTGCCGCAAATGATGCGCCGGCGGCAAAGGCCGAAAAGCCCGCGAAGGTCGCGAAGGAGCCGCCGCCGCCGCGTGAGTTGCCGGAGGGTGCGCCTAACGCAAAGGTCGACAAGACGCTGCCGAAGGCGACGCTCAATGAACGCGCGCCTGTGGTGCAAGCGCCGTCGATCGGGCCGAAGACAGCCAAGCGCTTAGAGGCTGTCGGCGTCAAAACCATTGGTGATCTATTGGCGCTGAAGCCGGAAGAAGGCGAGAGCCAGATCGACGTGCGTCATATCTCGGCGCAAGTGATCCGCGATTGGCAGGCGCAAGCTTTGCTCGCTTGCACGGTGCCGGGGTTGCGGTCGCGTGAGGCGCAGGCGCTGGTCGCGTGCGGCGTCACAACGATCGAAGATCTATCGCAGATGGAAGCGACTGAGCTCTGCGACGGCGTCGGCCGCTGGGGCCTTTCCGAGGAAGGTCAGCGGGCATGGGGCTCTGCGCCCGCGCCGAGCGTTGATGATGTCGCGACGTGGATCACACGCGCCAAGCGCGCGCTCGAAGAAGCGAAGACGACAGCCGCTGCTTAGATACCCATCAGCGTCAGCACGATCGAGGCGATCAGCACTGGTGCGATGAAGGCGGTGAGGCCGGACGCCACGATGCGTGCGGTCTTCAGCACGCGATGGCCCTTGATCGGCTTATCGTCGCGCGGCGCGAGCGCGAACTTGCACATGAACGCGAAGACGCCGGCGATTGCAGCAACCGAAGCGCCGGCGACGGCGCCCGCCATCAGAGCTGCGAGGCCCGAAAGCAGCGCGATGAGGCCAAGGATGCCATGGCCGCGGTTCATCACGTATTTGACGAGGCGCTCTGCGCGGCCGGCGTCAAAGGTGGCGAACGCCGCTGGCGAGAGCACGAACGAGAACAGCATGATCCAGCCGAGCGAGGCGCCGGCGAGAACGATGGCGATGGCTTGAGCGGTTGCTTGCATACGCCGCCCTTAGCATGAGTCGGGGCGGCGGTTCCGGTTCGGCTGCGGAATGGCGGGGCTGTTAGGCGCAGCCTTCCACATACTGAATGCTCGGCCCGCCAGCGTGGATGGTGCGCACGATGCCTTCAGCGTCCGTCTCGTAGACGATGCCGCGGGCGTTGGCGTCTTGCACGTATTCCGTCGGGCGCAGGTTGTTCCAAACGGCGATGTATTCGGCTGGCGCCCCGACATATTTGTGCGGCGTCGAGACGGCATCAGCGCCGTAGGCCGCTTTCACGGCGGCGGCAGTGTCTCCGAGGCCGAAGCCGCGATCGGTACGCAGCGTGTTGTCGCGTGTGAGCGAGATGCGCGTGAGCACGCCGTTCTCCACCATCAGCAGCATGCCTTCCGGCGCGCGCTCGGGGCGGAACTGGTTGCACGATTCCGGATCAGGCCCGCCAACGGCGTTGGGATTGGCGTCTGGGCCGAGCGCTGCCGTGATCTCGGCCATGGTCATGCCGATGCGTAACGGGCCCCAACCGGTGGCGGTTAGCGCGTTGGCGTTGACCGTCTGTTCGTCGGCTTGCGGCTGCGGCGCCGGCGGCGTTTCTGCGGTGCATGCGGCGAAGGATACGGCGAGGGCCAGGGCCAGAAGGTGTTTCATGGCAGGAGAACTAGAGCGGCCAATGCAGTCGGCTAGGGGGCGCAGCCCACGTGTGCAGTGCAGCATAGCCCATCGGTATTGCCCGGATGACGGCGGGCTTGCGGCTTGCTAGCGGTGAGCAAGCAAAGGACTTCCCATGACGTATGCTGCGATCACTGGCTGGGGCAAATGCATGCCGCCGGCCGTTCTGACCAACGCCGACCTCTCGACCTTTCTCGACACCAATGACGAATGGATTGTGAGCCGCACCGGCATGAAGGAGCGGCGTGTTAGTCACGTCTCCGCCAGTGAGATGGCGGTGGTGGCGACGAAGCAGGCGTTGGCGTGCGCCGGTGTCGATGCAGCCGATGTTGATCTCATCGTCTATGGCAGTTGCTCGAACGACGAGCAGGTGCCGAACACCGCGAGCGGTGTGCAGGCGGCGATTGGCGCAACGCGCGCTGCGTCAATGGATGTGAATACGGCCTGCACGAGCTTTCTCTACAGCTTGAGCACGGCAACGGCGTTGATCCGCACGGGCGTGGTCAAGACGGCAGTGGTGATCGGCGTTGAGATCATCTCGCCGTTCATGGACTGGGACAATCGCAACGTCGCCGTGTTGTTCGGCGATGGCTGCGCTGCTGTTGTGGTGCAAGCCAGCGACAAGCAGGAAGGCGTGATTGGCGAACAGCTTGGATGTTTGGCCGATGCGCGCCAAACGCTGCGCGTGCGTGGCATGGGCACGGTTTACACCAATCGTGGCGTCACCGCGGGTGACACCGAATGGGATTTCGACGGGCCGGAAATTTTCAAGCGCGCCGTGCAAGGCATGGTGCAGGCGAGCCAGGCGGTGATGAAGAAGTGCGGCGTGACGCCGGACGACATCGATCTCGTCGTGCCGCACCAGGCCAATATGCGCATCATCGACGCTGTTGTTTCGCGCAGCGGCATTCCGATGGACAAAGTGATGCTGACGGTCGAGCGCTACGGCAATATGAGCGCGGCGACGGTGCCGGTGGCGCTGACGGAAGCGCTCGAAGAGGGGCGGATGAAGCCGGGCGCATTGGTGTTGCTGCCCGCTTTCGGCGCGGGGCTCACCGTGTGCGCGCATCTGGTGCGCTGGGGCGATCGTGTGACGCCGATTGGCGTCAGTGACGCGGCCTTGGCGGCGCCGAAGAAAAGCGCGCTCGACATGGTGCAGGATATTCGCGGCCGCAAAGCGCGCGATCGTTCACACCCCGGCCTGCAGGGACTCGCGTTTATCGAGCAGCTGTAAGCGGTTACTCTGCCGCCAGTGCTTTTGGCGCTTCTTGCGGGCCGCGGATGAGTTGACCCGGATGGATGCCGAGATAGGCGCCATCGCGGAAGGTGACTTGGCCTGACTTGATGGTGGCGATGTAGCCTTCGGCTTTTTGCAGAAGCCGCTTGCCGCCCGCTGGCAAATCGAACGCGAGCCAAGGCTTGCCGAGTTTCACCTTGTCGAAATCGATGATGTTGATGTCGGCCAGATAGCCCGGCGCGATGAGGCCGCGATCGGAGAGGCCGTAGAGCATCGCCGTGTCGCGTGACTGACGCTTAACGGCATTTTCCAGCGTGATGCGTTGGCCGTCGCGGTCGCGCACCCAGTGTTGCAGCATGAAGGTGGGCGAAGCTGCGTCGCAGATGGTGCCGCAATGGGCGCCGCCGTCAGAGAGTGAGTTCACGCAATCGTCTGACGTTTGCAGCGCTTCGAGGAAGTTCAGGTTGCCGTCGGCATAATTGAGGATGGGGAAGTAGACGAACCCCTTGCCGTCATCGCGCATCAATTGGTCGTAGGCGTACTCCACCGGCGAGACGCCAGCCGCCGCCGCGCGGGCGGCGATGGTTTCGCTCTGCGTGGGCTCGTAATTGAACGCGTCGCCCATTTCGTATTGCACGGTCCAGCCGCCGGCGATGATCATCATCAAGCCGATGAGATCGCTTTCCGGAAACACGTTCTCTTCGGTGATCATGCGCTGTTTGAAGGCCGGATCTTTGAGGTGCGCGAGTTGCTCATCCCATGGGAGATCGGCGATGTCCTTCCAGGCGGGGCGGAAGCGGAACGGGTGCACGGTGCCGCGCCAGGCCATGACGATGCCGTTCCCGCGCAGCGCGATCTGCGCAACGATGTTGGCGCCTTTGGCGTTCTGCGCGCGCATTTCGCTTATCTGCTCGTCGAGCGGCAATTCCTTGGCGATGGATTGTAGCGCGGCGAACGTGACCGGCAGCTTGGTTTCGCGGCTGAGCTCACCCATCCACTCAAACTCGTTCCATTCGCGCTTGAGGTCTGAGGCCATTTCGAACACGCCGTAGCCAACGCGGCCCATGGCGCGGCCGATGCCGATGAGTTCGTCTTTCGTGGCGCTGGTGCCGGGCACCAATTCGCCATCGACGGATTTGTGAAGGATCGTGCGTGAGGTGGAGAAGCCGAGCGCGCCAGCGCGTAGGCCCTCTTCCACCAATTGCGACATGCGCGCGATTTCGTGTTCGGTCGGGTCGAGATCGCGGGCGCCGCGCTCGTCCATCACGTAAGCGCGCACGGCGCCGTGCGGAACGTGCGTGCCGACATCGACCGTGCGTGGCAGCCGTTCGAGTTCATCGAGATATTCGGGGAAGCTCTCCCAATTCCACGTCATGCCTTCGGCGAGGGCGGTGCCGGGAATATCTTCGACGCCTTCCATCAGCCCGATCAGCCAATCGTGCTTGTCCGGCTTCGCGGGTGCGAAACCGACGCCGCAATTGCCCATCACGACGGTGGTGACGCCGTGCCAGGAGGAGGGCGCCATTTCTTGATCCCACGTGGCTTGGCCGTCGTAATGGGTGTGGATGTCGACCCAGCCGGGCGTAACGATCTTGCCCGCCGCGTCGATCTCTTGTTTGCCCTTGCTGAGATTGGGGCCGATGGCGGTGATGCTGCGGCCGTCGATGGCGATATCGGCCACGAAGCGCGGCGCGCCCGTGCCATCAACGATTGTGCCGTTGCGAATGACCAGATCGTGCATGGTCGCCTCCCGGTATTTTGTTTTCCGGTTAGCAAGACACCATTGTGATCCGAACGCAATCCGCTTGCGCGGCCTGCCCTAGCGCGAGCCTTCGCCTATGTGCTCGTTGAGGAAGGTTTCCATCTCCTCGAGCAAGGTCTGCGCGTGGCGCGAGGTCCAGCCGTCCCAAGGGTGATAGACGTTGCCCGGAATCTCGACGTACCGCACCTGCTTGCCGGCGCTCTGCAGCGCATCGCGCATGTGTTGCGATTGCGAGGCCAAGGTGATCTCGTCGCGCTCGCCGTGGATCAGCAGAATTGGCGCGGTGATGTTGCTGATCTGGCGACGCGGTGAAGCGGCGATCAATTGTTCGCGGTTTTCGCTCGGGTCGCCGATGGTTTCCTGCACAAACGCATAGAGCGCCGAGCGGCGCCCCGAATCCGAGCGCTCGGTTTCGATCAGCTCCGGCAGATCGGAGAGCCCGGCGATGGAGATCGCGCATTGATAGAGCTCGGGTGTTTGCGCCGCGCCCATGAGCGCTGCGTAGCCGCCGTACGAAATGCCGGCGATGCAGATGCGATCGCGCGCCGCGACATTGGTGGCGATGAGATGCTGGACGCCGTCGGTGACGTCATGCTGCATCAGGCCGCCCCATTGGCGATAGCCGGCGCGCGCGAACGAGCGGCCCGAGCCCTCGGAGCCGCGGAAGTTCGGCTGAAACACCGCATAGCCGCGGCTCACCAGGAACTGCACCACGAAGTCGTAGCCGTATGAGTCACGCGCTTGCGGACCGCCATGCGGCCAGATCACCGTTGGGTAGGGGCCTGAGCCTGTGATGGGTTTGGTCAGATAGCCCCACAGCGCCGTGCCGTCCCGCGCCGTGTAGTTGACGACTTCCGTTTCGGAGAGGCGTTCGCGGTCGATATGCGGATGCGTCGCGCCGATCGGCGTCACGCGCGTTTCTGTGGTGTCGTAGATGTAGAATGTGGTCGGGATTGTCGGGCCCCAGGCGCTGAGCAGCCAGATGCGGCCATCGGTCGAGATGTCGTCGACGTTGAAGTCAGCGCGACCCTCGAAATAGGTGGAGAGCGCTGTGAAGTGGCGCTGCATGGCCGGATCGGTGGCTTGGCATTGCCAGCGCTGTGTTTCAGCGCAGGCGTAGATCAGTGAATTGTCGGCCGGGTTGAAGCCGATGATCGCGGCGTCTGCGTTGGGATGGCGGAAGATCGGCTGGCCGAGTTCGCCGGTGCTCGTGTCGTAAAGATAGATCGCTTGATATTCTTCGCCGTCGGCGCGCGCCGCGACGTAGACTTGCGATGGTCCGGGGCCGGCGCCGATTGGTGCGAAGTCGCGATTTTGCGAGCGTTGGCCGCGGCGCACTTCATGCGCTTCGATCCAGCGCCCGCCCGAGGCTGGCCGGCGATAGATGCGATAACCTGAGCCGTAGGGCAGCGCGTCCATGCGCATGATGGCGCGGCCTTGGCGGTTCACGAGCATGCGAACGGTTTGCCAGGCGGCGTCTTCCACCGCCGAGGCGCGGCCGTTGGCGATGTTGACCCGGTAGAGCGTGAAGCCAGCGTTGCCCCACGTGCCCATCAGCACGTATTGCGGATCGTCCTCCAGAACATCGACGAGCTCGACCGATAGGGTCTGCAACGCGAGACGATTGTTCTCGAACAATTGGGTGAGATTGCCGCCGTTACGGTCAGCGCCGAAGATGCGCACCACATCGATCTCTTCGATGCCGCGATTGTTGCGCGAGCCGGTGCCCATCGAGACTTGTGTGATGCGTTGGCGCACCCAGAACAGCAGCCGGTTGTCGTTCTTCCAGGCGACGCCTTCGAGATAGAGCGAACGGTCATGCCGCGCGACTTGGATCACTTGGCTCTGACCGGAGCGCCAGTCGATAACGACCAAGGCTTCGCCGCCGGGCACGCTTTGGATGGCTGCCGCGTATTGGCCGTTTGGCGACAGTGAGGCCGAGCTCATCGAGGCGGGGGCGGCGAATTCCGCGGCGCTATGGCGTGTCTGCGCCGTCGCCATCGGCGCCAGCACGAGTAGCGCGCACAGCGCTAGAATGGATTTTCTCATTTTTTGCCTCCCCACCGGATTGGGGAGCAGAGTTAGACGAAGAACCTTAGATTGTTAAGGCGCAGCCGGTTGTTCCAGCTCTTCTTCGACTAAGCGGGCTATATCTTGTAACATTTTCAGCTGGGTTTCGCTGATCTCGCGCGGGCGGTGATCGACGATGCAGAGCGCGCCAACGCGGGCGCCGTTGGCGAGCTTGAGCGGGATTCCGGCGTAGAAGCGCACGTGCGGGTCGCCGACGACGGCGGGATTTTCGGCGAAGCGATCGTCGCGCAGCGCGTCGGTGACGACGAGCGGCTTATCATCCAGAATGGCGTGCGAGCAGAAGCCGATGTCGCGCGGCGTTTCGCTGAAATCGAAGCCGAGATGTGATTTGAACCATTGCCGGTCACGGTCGACGAGAGTGACGAGCGCGATCGGCGCGCCGAGGGCGGCGGCGGCGATGCGGGTGTGGCGGTCGAAGCGTTCTTCTGCGTCAGTATCGAGCAGACCCAGCGCGCGGACGGCTTCGAGACGCGCTTCCTCGTCCCGCGGCAACGCCGCTTTGCGCCAACGCAGCATCGACCGCATCAGCCACGCGCGCAGGCGCGAGCGGGCGTACTGGATGCTGAACGGACGCGTGAGCCAATCGGTGACGCCGGCGGCCTCGCCGCGCTCGCTGTCGACTTTGCTTTGATCGGTGACGACGATGATCGGAACTTGCCGGTCCGCTTCGGATTGCAGCGCGCGCAGTTCGGCGCAGAGCGCGATTGGGTCGATCTCGGCGATGTCGTCGCCGATGAAGATCAGCGAGGGATTGCCGCCTTGCACCGCGATCTTGAGCGCTTCGGGGGAGAGTTCAGACCAGTTCGGCACGCCGTCGGCTTTGGCTGCCGCCGCGAGCAGCGCGCACTCGGCTTCGCCGACGCCGCTGATCAGCACCAATTCTTCTTCGATATCGCCGCCGGGTTTGACGAGGCTCGAAGGGCGGAACGGCATCGAGCGCGCATCGTCGAGGGCGCCGCGCAATTCTATGATCTCGCCCTCGGCTGCGGCGGTGATGCGCAGGTCCGATCCGGCGTCCTCGGCGCGCTGGTGTGCGGCGGCGAGCAATTTCTCGACCGCGTCGTCATTGCGGGCGGGATCGTGATGGAAGAGCGCGACGTGGCGCACGTTGGCGGCGATGGCGACATCGACGACATATTCAATCGTGCTGTGGCCCCAGCCGACTTTTGCTGGGTATTCGGCGGCGGTGTATTGGGCGTCGTGAATGACGAGGTCCGCGTCGCGCAGGAAATCGACGTGATCGACGTCGCCGCCCTCGAAATCTTCGCAACAGCCGCGGCCGGCGTCGGCGTTGTTGGGCTCATGGTCGGAAGCGTACACCGCCGTCGCGCCGTCGGCTTCAATGCGATAGCCGACAGTCAGCGCCGGGTGGTTGAGGTATTGCGTCTCGATCCAGACGTCATCGATGCTGAAGCCGCCCTCAACGACGTCGTGATAATGGATTTCCGCCGCGAATGCGTTGAGCGCAACGGGGAAGTAGTCGTACTCCATTTGCTTGGCGAGCACTTCGCGCATCGACTGGCCGATGCCGCGCGGGCCGTAGATGTGCCAGACGTTGCCGGGAACAAAGAGCGGCGCAAAGAACGGCAGCCCTTGAATGTGATCCCAGTGGGTGTGCGAAATCAGGATGTGGCCGGAGCAGGGTTGGCCTTGCAGCGATTGGCCGAGCGCATGGGCGCCGGTGCCGCAATCGAGCAGGATCAGTGCGCCGGAGTCAGAGCGGATTTCGACGCAGGACGTGTTGCCGCCATAGCGCAAGGTCGAAGGGCCTGGCGTCGCGATTGAGCCTCTTGTGCCCCAGTAACGGACCTGCATCTCGGCGCACCTCGCAAGGACATGCGCACTGTGCTGCTGGCGGACGAAAGTAGCAAGCGTTCTGCGACCGGCGCGCTAGTCCTTCAGCTTCGCCATGATGACGCTGTCGCGGATGCCGATGTGGGTCTTCCAATTGCCGCGCAGCGTGCCTTCGCGCTGAAAGCCCGCGCGCAAGAACAGGCTGATTGAACTGGTATTGTCAGGATCGATGTCGGCGGCGATGCGATGCAGGCCGAGCGGCCCGAAGCCGTGCGCGACGACCGCGTTCAGCGCTTTTGACGCGAGACCACGACCGGTGGCTTCAGGACGCATGATAATGCCGATCTCGCCCACGCCTTCGCGCTGCACAAAAAGCGCGATGCGGCCCAAGGCCTCGCCGCCGCTTTCGGTGATCGCCCAGGCGAGGGCGCCGGGGATGGCGATGGTTTCGGCGATGTAGGTGCGGGTTTGCTCGACGTCGGTATGCGCCGGGCTCGACCAATAGGTGTGGGTGGTGGCGTCGCCGTGGGCCGCGAACAGCGCTTCGGCGTCCGCGGCGTCGAGCGGACGCAGCACGACGCCCGGCGCTTCCAGGCGCGGGGTCGTCACTGGGCGGCTTCGGCTTTGAGGCGCTCGCTAGCGCGCTGCTTTACGCTTTCGCTGCGCAGCTGGCCGCAGGCGGCGAGGATGTCGCGCCCGCGCGGGGTGCGGATCGGCGAAGAATAGCCGGCGCGGTTCAGCACTTCGGCGAAAGTTTCGATCGTCTCCCAATCCGAGCATTCGTAGTTCGTGCCGGGCCAGGGATTGAACGGGATGAGGTTGATCTTGGCCGGGATGCCGGCGAGCAGCTTCACCAGCGCCTTTGCCTCGGGGAGCGAGTCGTTGACGCCCTTCAGCATCACGTATTCGAACGTGACGCGCTTGGCGTTGCCGAGCGAGGGGTAAGCGCGGATCGCGGCGAAGAGTTCTTCGAGCTGATACTTCTTGTTCAGCGGCACGAGCTGGTTGCGCAGGTCATCGTTGGTGGCGTGCAGCGAGATCGCCAGCATGGCGCCGGTGCGCTCGCCCAGCTCGACAATGCGCGGCGCGACGCCGGCGGTGCTCACCGTGATGCGGCGACGGCCGATGGAGATGCCGTCGCCATCGGAGATGACGTCGATGGCTTGGGCGACGTTGTCCAAATTATAGAGCGGCTCGCCCATGCCCATGAAGACGATGTTGGTCAGCTGACGGTCGCCGTCATTGAGCGGGCGCTCTTGCGTCGGCCATTCGCCCAGCGCGTCGCGCGCGATCATCACCTGGGCGACGATCTCGGCGGCGGTGAGGTTGCGGACGAGCTTCTGGGTGCCGGTGTGGCAGAAGGTGCAATTCAACGTGCAGCCGACTTGGCTCGAAACGCAAAGCGCGCCGGCGCGGCCGACGCCGGGGATGAACACGGCTTCCGCTTCGGTGCCGGGCCCGAGGCGAATGAGCCATTTGCGCGTGCCGTCGGTGCTGATCTGCTGCGTGACGATTTCGGGGCGCGCGAGCGTGTAGTGCTCGGCCAAAGTGGCGCGCAGCTCTTTGGCCACGTTGGTCATCGCGGCGAAATCGGTGACGCCGTAATGATAGATCCAGCGCCACAGCTGCTCGGCGCGCATGCGCGACTTCTTCGGCTCGACGCCAACGGCGACGAGCTTCTCGGCCAGCTCGGCTTTGGTCAGGCCGGCAAGGGACGGAAGGGCGGTGCTCACGGGCGGGTTATGGGGGCGGCGGCGGCGCCCCGCAATCCCCAACGCTGCGGACGTGCAATGCGCTGGCGCTATTCGGTGCGCACGGGCGGCGGCGGGCGCTCTTTCACCTGCATTTCGCGGATGGTGATGACGAGGGTGGCGCCGATGACGATCAGCGCGCCAAACATGGTTACGAGGTTTGGAACTTCCTGGAAGAGTACGAGCCCGAACAGAATGGCGAAGACCAACCGCGTGTAGTCGATCGGCGCCATGGCGGCGGCGTCGCCCAGCGACATGCCTTTGATGTAAGCCATCTGGGTCGCGAGGCCGAGCACGCCCATCGCCCCGAGCAACGCTAGATCGAGTGGGCTCGGCCAGCGCCATTCGAGCGCTGCGAACGGCGCCGCCAACACAAACCCAAGCACGGCTGACCAGACCGTCAGCACTGTGACGGAGTGATCTTTCGTCATCATCTTCATGCCGGTGACGGTCATGGCGAAGAGCGCGGCCGAAGCGAGCGCCGCCGCCGCCGGCCAGCCCACCGCATTGGCGATAGAGGGCTGCAGCATCACCAGCACGCCGAGGAAGCCGACAATCGTCGCGCCCATCCGCCATGGCCCGATCTTTTCGCCGAGGACGAAGATGGCCAGCGGCACGATCCAAAGCGTACGCGTGAAGGAGAGGGCGTTGGCTTCGGCCAACGGCATTTCCTGATACGCCCAGAAGGCCAGCACCATGCCGAGCGTGCCGGCGCCGGCGCGAAAGAGCAGAATGCCGGGTCTCGTCGTTCGGAACGCCGCGTTGGGATTTCGGATCATCAGGGGCAGCAGGACGAGCAGCCCGGCGGCTTGGCGATAGAAGGTTTGCAGCGCCGGCGAGTAATCGTCGCCGAGAAATTTCACTAACGATGTCATCAGTGTGAAGGTGATCGCCGAGGCAACCATCCACAGCGCGCCGCGCACATTGGCGGAGAGGTTGCCGAAAGCCGCGCGCCACTTGGTCATAGCGTTCTCTTGCGCCGGGGTTCGGCGATTCACAATCGCGGACGTCGCGGCGCCTCCAAGGTTTTCGCAGGCGCCGCATTGAACGGCAAAGCGAAGGTTCGGGTTCTTATTGCGTTGACGGCGCTTGCGGCGCGCAGGAAGGTCTGCCGCCAGCCGAGAGGCGGAGGGAGGCAAGCACATGCAAGACTATTCTGGCGGCGATCCGACAGCCGCAATCGCCGCGATGACCGGGATGATGGGCATCTTCATGCTGATCGGCCTAGCGGTGCTGGTGCTGTTCATTGTGTTCTGGTGGAAGATCTTTGCGAAGGCCGGCTACAACGGCGCTCTCTCGTTGATCTTCCTGGCTTCGATCATTCCGCTGATCGGCTGGATTGTGCCGATCGCGCTCATTGGCTGGTTCGCGTTCGCGGAGTGGCCGGCGCTGAAGAATCGAAATGGCGGCGTGCCGCCCGTCAGTTGATCTGACCTCGACGTCTAATCTCGGAAGCGCCGCGCTAAGAACGCGGCGCTTCTTTTATTGAGCGCTGATTGCCTCTTGGACTTCGCGAAGCGTGTTCTTGCCGAAATAGATTTCATCGCCGACGAAGAAGGTCGGAATGCCGAACGCGCCGCGTTTGGCGGCTGCTTCGGTGTTCGCCATCAACTTGGCCTTGACGTCATCGTCCTTGGTGCGGGCGAGCAGGCGTTCGGCGTCAAGGCCTGAAGCGGCCATGGCTTCGATCCACACGGCAGGATCATCCATCTTCTTCGGCGCCTCCCACATGTGATGGAGCCCGGCTTCGACATAGTCGGCCAGCACGCCGTCCATCTCGGCCGCCACTGCGCCACGCATCAGCAACAGTGTGTTGACCGGAAAGTGCGGGTTCATCTGAAATGGAATGCGGTGACGCGCGATGAAGCGGCGCAACTCCAGCATTTCGTAGGCCAACTTGTTGGGTATGCCGGAGAAGGCGAGCATCGGCGCCTGATTGCCGGTGAGCTTGAACAGGCCGCCGAGCAGCACGGGCGTATAGGTGAAGCGTACGCCGGTGCGTGCTTCGATTTGCGGCAGAACGCGGTGGGCGAGATAGGCGTTGGGGCTGCCGAAATCGAACAGAAACTCAGGCGCCGTCATCACCATTTCTCCCCGTATGGCCGCAGATCGAGTTCGAACGTCCACGCATCGCGCGTTTGCTGATGCAGCGCCCAATACGCCTCGGCGATGGAGGTCGGATTCATCAGCACGTCCGGCGGCAGATTGGCGGCGACGTCGGCGCCGCGCGCTTGGGCGATGCGCTCGCGCACGAAATCGGTGTCGACGCCTGCATCGATAACGAGGTGGGCGACGTGAATGTTCTGCGGCCCGAGTTCGCGCGCCATCGATTGCGCGACGGCGCGGAGACCGGCTTTAGCGCTCGCGAACGCCGCGTACCCGCTGCCGCCGCGCAGGCTGGCTGTGGCGCCGGTGAAGAAGATCGAGCCGCGGCCATGCTGCTGCATGATGCGCGCGGCTTCGCGGCCGGTCAGGAAGCCCGCCTTGCAGGCCATCTCCCAAACTTTGAAGAATACGCGCTCGGTCGTGTCGAGGATGGGGAAGTATACGTTGGCGCCGGGATTGGCGATGACGACTTCGAGCGGCGCGTGCGCGTCGGCCTCCTGCAGGAACGCGGTGATCTCATCTTCCTTGCGCGCATCCAGCCCACGCGCGAAGCAGACGCCGCCGGCCGCTTCAATCTCGCGCTGCAACGGTTCCAGTTTCTCTGCCGTGCGCCGGCCGGCGAACACGGCGTAGCCTTCGGCGGCGAATTTGCGCGCGATGGCTGACCCGATGAAATCGCCCGCGCCGACAATGGCGCAAGTTGCGTTGCGGCTGGGCATATTCGCCTCCGTCCTGATGGCTGCTTAAGTAAGTCTTGAAAGTGAACTTAGTCAATGGCAGAGTGCAGACATGCGTTGGGACGATCTTGACCGCGCCAATTGCTCATTGGCGCGCACACTCGCGGTGATCGGCGATCGCTGGACGATGCTGGTTTTGCGGGATGCGTTTTTGCGTGTGCGCAGGTTTGAGGATTTTCAGAACAGTCTCGGTATTGCGCGGCGCGTCTTGGCGGCGCGGTTGCAGTTGCTGGTCGATGAAGGCGTGCTGAAGAAGGTGGCGTACCAGGATCGCCCGCCGCGCTATGAGTATCGGCTGACGGAGAAGGGGCTCGGGCTTTATCCGGCGCTGGTTGCGCTCGTGCACTGGGGCGATGCGCACTATGCCGGCAAGAAAGGCCCGCCGCTGCTGCACAAGCACTTAAGCTGCGGGCACGATTTTCGCTCGGTGATGACGTGCTCTGAGTGCGGCGAAGCGGTTGATCCGCGCGAAGTCGCGCCGCATCCGGGGCCTGGGGCGCGAAAGCGCGTCTAGCGTTTCAAGCGAAGCTTTTCGGTCATTTCGAGTTTCGGACCGCCGGGCATGATCGGGCGCGCCGGGTAGCCGCCATGCGCGAGAAGGCGATCGTACATAACAAGTGCGCCGGCGAGGCCGACATTGACGCAGAACTTGGTCGGGATCTTCACCACGTGCTGGCAGCGTGACAGCAATTCCGGCGAGATTGAGCCGCGCTCTCGCCCCAGCACATACGCTGCGGCCTGTGGATGCTGGAAGCGCGGCAGCTCGACCGCGTCTTCGGAGAGCTCCACGCCAACGAGCGCGCAGCCTTTAGGCAAGCGCATGTCGTCCATCGTGTCCCACGGATAGTAGGGCATGTGATCGAAGCTGCGCGAGGTGTCGCTGTTGTAGGCGTGGCGCACTTTCGGGTGCGCGTTGATGGTGAAGAAGAAGCTCGCGCCAAACGCATGCGCCGTGCGCATGAGCGCGCCGAGGTTCATGGGCTTGGAGATGTCCTCCGCGCCGACGCCGAAATAGCCGCGCATCAGTGCTTGGCCCGATTAAGTATGCGCACGTTCACAACCAAGCGCGGCCCCGCCGGCGGCACTGTTCGTACGGCCCGCCATGAATGCCGGTGAGCGTCGCGCGGCCACCTGCTTCAGTGTATGTGATCTGGCCGTTGGAATAGGTGCGGCCGCTTTCGCCGGCGGTTGGCTCGAGGCGATTGGTCTGGCCTGCGGCATAGACCTCGATCGCATCGCCGACGGTCCGCAGGCTGAATTCCTTGTCGTTAGCGCAACGCCAGTTCAGGCGCTCACCAATCGAAAGGTCTTGCGCGCTTTGACAGGCGGCGAGCGCGAGCAGCGCAGCGCTCAAGGCGAGAGATCGCATCATCGCTTAGCTCCGGCGGCAATTGGTGTAGGGGCCGCCATGCGCGCCGTTCAGCGTGGCTTGGCCCTGATGCTCCCAATACTCCACCGTGCCGTTGGAATAGCGCGCGCCTGAGCCTGATTGTGAAGCGGCGAGTGAATAGGTTTGCCCCGCCGCGAACACCTCCGCGCGTTCGTTGACAAAACGGACGCTGAACGCGGCGCCGCCGTCGCAGCGCCAATCGCTGCGTGGGCCGCTGGGTTGGGTGGTGGTGCCGCACGCGGCGAGCGCAGTGAGGAGGGCAAGGGCGAGCAGCTTCTTCATCGGGTCACCTTTCCTAGAATGTCTTCACTTCGCGCAAGCCGTGCGCATTGGCGAGGCCGCGCTTCATGCCTTGGCTCGCGAATGGGGCCGCGACGTGTCCGTTGCGATCGACGGCGATGAGGCCGCCATAACCGCCGAGTTTGCGCACATCGTCAATGACGCCTGCCGCCGCCTGTTCCAAGGTCTGACCGGCGTAAGCGATGCGGGCGGAAACATCGGCGGCGGCGTTCACACGCATGAAATATTCGCCGAGGCCGGTGCAGGAGACGGCGGCGCGCTCATCAGCCCAGCAGCCGGCGCCGATGATGGGCGTGTCGCCAACGCGTCCCGGCATTTTTCCATGCAGGCCGCCGGTGGATGTCGCGGCCGCAAGTCTGCCGGAGGTGTCGAGTGCTACGGCCCCGATAGTGCCTGCGCCGGGGAGGCCGCTTTCGGCGGGGACGTAATAGGTCTTTGGGTCTTCAACGCGCTCAAATGCTTCGTTGGCGGCAAATTGCGCCGCGCCGTCGCCAACGAGCAGAACGTGCGAAGTCTTTTCCATCACGCCGCGCGCGACACGTACGGGTGAGATGAAGCCGCGCAGGGCGGCGACGGCGCCGGCCATGCGGGTTGCGCCGTCCATGACCGAAGCATCGAGTTCAACAATACCGGCGGCGTTCGGCGCAGCGCCTTTGCCGGCGACGTGCAGGCCGCTGGCTTCCAGAGCGCCGGCCATGGCGGTGACCACATCGAGCGCGCTCATGCCTTTGGCCAGCATGGCCGAGCCGCGGTCGAGCAACGCGGCCATATGTTCTTCTTCGCGCTGATAAGCGCGCTCGGCGATGGCGCCGGCGCCGCCGTGAAGGGCAATCGCCCAGGTCCCAGTCATGGGGCGGCTTATACCCCGGTTCGTCCGGAATTCACCCGCGTTTACTCGCTGCGCGCCACCTCGGTGCTGCCGCTTTTGCCGAAGAAGCCTTGTTTCCAGCCGACATACAGCGCGATCAGCGTGGCGGTGGGGATAAAGCCGTCGGCCTGATCTGTGACGTCGATCAGTTCCCAGGCGTTTAGAAGCCCCGCCGGCCCCCACAGCGCAAACAAGACGATGGTGCCGACTCCGTCCGTCACCGTGCCGAAGACCGGGATGCGGCCGAAGGTGAAGTCGGCGATGTCGATGATGATCGAAAGTGCGAGGCGCCAGAAAAAGCCGGTGCGGGTCATGGGCGTTTCCATCGCGGCACGTTGCCGTGGGCGGGAGAATGCCCGAAAAGGTGCCAAAGCCAAGTCGAGGACGAACATGAAAGCTCTGCTCAGCACCAAAGTCGCGCCGCCGGAGGAATTGGAATACGCCGACGCGCCCGATCCGGTCGCGGGCGAGGGTGAAGTGGTCATTGCCGTGAAGGCGGCGGGCGTGAACTTTCCCGACGCGCTGATCATCGAGGACAAATACCAGTTCAAGCCCGAGCGCCCGTTTGCGCCAGGCGGCGAAGTCGCTGGCGTCATCGACAGCGTTGGTCCGGGTGTTGCGCATGTGAAGGTCGGTCAGCGCGTTATTGGGTCGTCCGGGTGGGGTGGATACGCCGAGAAGATCAAGCTGCCCGCGGCCCGCATCATGCCGATCCCGGACGCGATGCCGTTCGATGAGGCGAGCGCATTCATTCTGACGTACGGCACGTCGTACTACGCGCTGAAAGATCGCGGCGTGCTGAAGGCGGGCGAAACGGTGCTCATCCTCGGCGCCGCTGGCGGCGTCGGCATCGCGGCGATTGAATTGGCCAAGGCGATGGGCGCGCGCGTTGTCGCTGGCGTGTCGACGGAAGCGAAAGCGCAGTTTGCGCGCGACGCAGGCGCCGACGCGGCGGTGATTTATCCAGCGTCGGGAATGTCGAAGCAGGAGAGCAAGGATTTGGCCGAGGCGTTCAAGAAGGCCTGCGGCGGCGGCGCCGACGTGGTCTATGACGCTGTCGGCGGCGATTATTGCGAGCCGGCCTTGCGCGCGATGAATTGGAACGGGCGCTATTTGGTGGTCGGCTTTCCCGCCGGCATTCCGACGCCGCCTCTCAACCTCACACTGCTGAAGAGTTCTTCGATCGTCGGCGTGTTCTGGGGCGCGAGCGTGGCGCGCGAGCCGAAGCTGCACGAAGGCAATGTGCGCGATCTCTTCAAGCTCTATGGCGAAGGCAAAATCAAACCACGAATCTCGGCGCGCTATCCGCTGAAGGACGGCGGCAAGGCCATCCGCGCTTTGATGGACCGCACCGCCACCGGCAAGCTTGTGGTGGTGATGGAATGAATCCCAGCGCCGCCATCGTCGCGGCTTGGTTGGTTTGGCTGGTAAGTTGGATCTTGGCGGCAGGCTGGAGCGCGCGTGTCGCCTCGCGCAGTGACCTGGGCGCTGTCTCGCCAACGCGCGTGCTGATCATCGCATCGGTGGTGATGATGATCATGGCGTATTGGCCGCTGCCTTGGGGCGTGTTGTGGGTGACGCCGCCGGCTTATGGCTGGGCGTTGTGCGCACTGGCCGTGTTCGGCTTTGTGTTTGCGTGGGCGGCGCGGCTGCATTTGGGGCCGCTCTGGTCCGACACCGTGTCGCCGACGGAAGATCATCGCATCGTCGACAACGGCCCGTACGGCGTCGTTCGCCATCCCGTGTATGCAGGTGTGCTGCTCGCTGTGTTGGCGACGGCGCTGGAGCGTGGCCGTATCGAGGCGCTCGGCAGTGCGTTGGTGCTGATCGCGGCATTGTCGCTGCGGGCGAAGCTGGAAGAGCGCTTCTTGCGCCGTGACTTGGGCGAGGCGGCGTACGCGACTTACCGGCGCCGGGTGCCGATGCTGGCGCCGTTCACAAAATTCGGCGCCGCTGCATCCGGTCGTTGAGGCGGCGGCGGTTCAGTCAGGAATGAGGCGCCGCACGGCGTGAGGAGGGACATATGAAGAGACGTGGATTTTTGGCGATCGTCGCGGCGACCGCGTTGGCGGCGTGTGCGTCGACGCCCGATAGTGCGCCGAGTTTTCAATCGGACCGCATTAGCGTGGTGACGCGCGGCAGCGGCCCGGACGTGATTTTCATTCCGGGCTTGAGCTCTCACCGGGACGTATGGGCCGCGACCGCCGATGCGCTCGATGATCGCTACACCGTGCATTTGGTGCAGCTCAACGGTTTTGGCGGCTTTCCCGCCGCGGGCAACGCCGAGGGTCCAGTCGCTGCGCCTGTGGCGGAAGAGATCGCGCGGTACATTGAAGAGCGTGGACTTGAGCGGCCGGCGGTGGTCGGGCACTCGATGGGCGGCACGATGGGTATGATGCTCGCGGCGCGCCATCCTGACAGCGTCGGCAAGCTGATGGTTGTCGACATGATCCCGTGGATGGGCGCGATGTTCGGCCCGCCGGGCGCTACGGCTGAAAGCGTGCGGCCAATCGCGGACCAAGTGCGTGCTGGCATGTTGGCGGCGCCAGCCGATCAAACCTCGGTTGCCGAGCAAATGATCGCGACCATGATCCGCACCGAGAGCGCGCGGGCGCAGCACGTGGAATATTCGCGTCTCAGCGATCGGCGCACCTCTGCGAACGCGTTTCACGAACTGATCGTCACCGATTTGCGCTCCGAACTGTCAAACATCACCGCGCCGACCACGGTGTTGTTCGTCATCCCGCCGAACGCGCCGATTTCGGCCGAGCAGTATGAAGGCTACGTGCGCATGTCTTACGCAAACCTGCCGAACGCGCGGATCGTGAAGGTTGATGATGCCTGGCACTTCATCATGATCGATCAGTTCGATTGGTTTGTCGGCGAGTTGAATACGTTCCTGGGGAGCTGATCTCACAGGTGTGATTGGACGATTTCCGCGGCGCGCGCTCATGATGCGGTAGGCATTGGGAGTGCGCGCATGCGGCGTCTGTTTGCGGTGTTGTCGGTCATGGCAGTCGGCGCGGCGCAGCCCGCGTCCGCGACAACGATTTTTCCGTACCAAGAGACATGCCCCGTCGGCGGCGAGCAATTTGAGACGATCGCCTACGGCTCATACACGACATTTGGCGCGCGTCTGGACGGCAGGCCGTATGGCACATCGCCGTTTCCGCTCGATGTGCCGGTGTGCCCGTCCAATGGCTTCGTGATGTACAAAGAGCGGGAGGCGTACACGCCGGCGCAGATCGAGGCGCTGACGGCGTATGTCGCTTCGGATTATCGTGCGCTCGCTTCCGAGCCGACCCATTATCGCGCGGCGCATCTGGCCCGTGTCGCGGGCGAGCCCGTATCGACGCACGCTTGGCTGATGCTGCAAGCAAGCTGGCAGGTTGATGGGGACGCGGATCGCTCGGTCCGGTTTCAGCGTGAGTTTATTGTGCTGGCGGATGCGGCGGCGGCGCAGTCGTCTCCGGCGCAGACGGAATGGTGGATGTTGCAGTTTCGCGCGGCGAACGCCGAGCGGCAGCTCGGTGCGTTTGATCGCGCGACAGCGCGCCTAGACGCGCTGCCGCTCGATCGTCTGGATGGCGCTCGTAATGGCGAGCGCGAAGATTCAGATTTCGGCGCCGGCTATCGGCGCGGGCTGGCGCTTTTGCGCAGTGTAGTTGCGCAGCGCGACGCCAGCGTTGAACCAGAAGCGGCGCGGCCGCGGCGGCGTTAGCGCTGCTGAAATCCCGCCAGCGCTTCGCACATCCAACGCGCCGCGGTGAGTGCGCTGATGGCGGCGACGTCCAAGCTTGGATCAAACTCGGTGAGATCGATGCTGCGTACTTTCGGATGCGCGCAGATCACGCGGGTGGCGTTGAAAAAATCTTGAACCGCAACGCCGCCGGGCCGCGCGCCAGGTGCGCCGGGCATGGCGTGGCGCTCGACAACGTCGATGTCGAAATCGACATGGATCACATCGCAACGTGATGCGAGCAGAGCAAGCGCTTGTGTAGCGATGCCGGCAAGACCTTCGGCCTTGCACGAAGCGGCAGTCGCGACAGTGATGCCGGCGGCTTTGGCTTTGTCGTGCGCCTTCTTGGTGTTGGCGAAAGGCAGCAGGCCGATCTGAGCGATGTTGCGGCCAGCGAGGCCGTCTTCGAGGAGCGCTTGAATCGGGTTGCCGTTGGTGAGGCCGCAATCGGTGTCGCGGAGATCGAAGTGGGCGTCGAGTGTGAGAACGCCGACGCGTTGCAGAGTTCCATCGAGCGCATGCACGCAAGGGCGCGTGATGGCGTTGTTGCCGCCGAGCACGATGGTGAGCGCGTGTTGTTGGGTGAGCGGCGCGAGGCGCTCGACCATGGGCGATAGCGCGTCCACCGGTTGCAGGTCTTGTAGGCTGAGATCGCCGTCGTCGAAGATGCGTATCGTGCTGAGATCCGTCTCGGTTTCGAGATCATAGACGCTCATCCGCTTCATCGCGGCGCGGACGGTTTCGGGCGCAAGATCGCAGCGTCCGGGTGTGATCGAGCCCAAGCCGAGCGGCGCGCCGATCAGCGCAATCGGCGCCGACGCATCTTGCGAAAGAAGGTCCGCCGCGGAGAACCAGGAACGGCAATCGGAATCTGAATTCATGCGCCGCTTCTACGCCGGCCCTTCCCACAATGGGAGGGGGTGCTAAGAGCAAAGCATGTGGGACATTCTCTATTCCAACGCGCACTTGGCGACGATGGTCGCCGGCGGCACGCCGTATGGCGCGATCGAGAACGGCGCTATCGCAGCGAAGGATGGCAAGATCGTGTGGCTCGGCCCGCTGGCGGAGCTGCCGGGCAAGCCGGAAAAAATCGCGCGCCGGCAAATCGATTGCAATGCGCAATGGCTGACGCCGGGCTTGGTGGATTGCCATACGCATCTGGTGTTCGGCGGCGATCGCGCGCGCGAATTCGAGATGCGGCTGCAGGGCAAGAGCTACGAAGAGATTGCGCGCGCGGGCGGCGGTATCGTGTCCACGGTGAAGGCGACTCGGGCGGCGACGGCGGAGGAATTGGCCGATAGCGCGAGCATTCGTTTGTCGGCGTTGAAGCGTGAGGGCGTGACGACGGTGGAGATTAAGTCCGGCTATGGGCTCGATCTTGAGACTGAGTTGAAAATGCTTGAGGCCGCTAAGGCGGTTGGTTCGTATGAGAATGTGCGCGTGCGGCGGACGTTCTTGGGGCTGCATGCGCTGCCGCCGGAATTCAAAGATGATCGCGCGGCGTATGTGCAACTGGTCGCCGACGTGATGATCCCGGCTGTCGCGGCTGAGGGCGCAGCCGATGCGGTTGATGTGTTCTGCGAGAACATCGGCTTTACGGCGGAGGAGACGGACTATGTGTTCTCAGCCGCGCGCGCGAATGGTTTGGATGTGAAGCTGCACGCCGAGCAGCTTTCGAACCAGCACGGCGCGGCGTTGGCGGCGCGCTACAATGCGTTGTCGGCGGATCATCTTGAGCATCTGGATGAAGCCGGCGTGCGCGCGATGGCGGCGAACGGGACAGTGGCGGTGTTGCTGCCGGGCGCGTTTTACTTTTTGCGCGAGACGAAATTGCCGCCGATCGAACAATTGCGCGCCGCAGGCGTGCCGATGGCGCTGGCGACGGATTGCAATCCGGGCACCTCGCCGCTGACCTCGCCGCTCGCGGTGATGAACATGGCGTGCACCTTGTTCCGGATGACGCCGGAAGAGGCGTTGGCCGGCTTCACGCGTGAGGGTGCGCGGGCGCTTGGGTTGCAGGATGAGATCGGCACGCTGGAAGTCGGCAAGGCGGCGGACTTTGCGATTTGGGATGTAAAGTCGCCGGCGGAGCTGAGCTATTGGCTGGGCGCGAATTTGCTGAGTGAGCGGGTTGTGGCGGGGCAGTTGGCCTGAGTCTCACCTCCCCGTCGATGGGGGAGGTGGCCGCGAAGCGGCCGGAGGGGGTGCTCGCGCGGACCGGCGCCAGGAGCCTCTCGCGGCACAACTGGTGTCGTCGGCGTGGCTCACCCCCTCAGTCATGCTGCGCATGACAGCTCCCCCATCGAGGGGGAGCGGGTGCGTTTGCTTGTGAGCTCCGCGCGCGCTAACACGCCTCAAAATTCCTGGAGGAAACATGGATCCCCGTCGCGATGACTCGCGCGTTATTCGCGCGCCGCGTGGAACTGAATTGTCGTGCAAGAGCTGGCTGACGGAAGCGGCGCTGCGCATGCTGATGAACAATCTTGATCCGGATGTCGCTGAGCATCCGGAAGAGCTGGTCGTGTATGGCGGCATCGGCCGCGCGGCGCGCGATTGGAAAAGCTACGACAGAATTGTTGAGACGCTGCGGCGCTTGGAAGAAGACGAAACGCTGCTGGTGCAGTCGGGCAAGCCGGTGGGCGTGTTCAAGACGCATGCGGATGCGCCACGCGTGTTGCTGGCGAACTCGAACCTCGTGCCGAAATGGGCGACGTGGGAGCACTTTGACGAACTCGACCGCAAGGGCCTGATGATGTACGGCCAGATGACGGCCGGTTCGTGGATTTACATCGGCACGCAAGGCATCGTGCAGGGCACGTACGAGACGTTTGCCGAGATGGGCCGCAAGCATTTTGGCGGCGACTGGAAGGGCAAGTGGATTCTTACTGCCGGTCTCGGCGGCATGGGTGGCGCGCAACCGCTGGCGGCGGTGATGGCGGGCGCTTGTTGCTTGGCGATCGAGTGCCAAAGTGATCGCATCGATAAGCGCCTGCAGACGCGTTATCTCGATAAGCGCGCTGAGACGCTCGATGACGCGATGAAGCTGATCAACGAGGCCTGCGCCAAGGGTGAGGCGATCTCTGTTGGCCTTCTTGGCAACGCGGCGGAGATTTTGCCGGAGATGGTCAAGCGCGGCATTCGCCCGGATGCGGTGACGGATCAGACTTCAGCGCATGACACCGTGAACGGCTATCTGCCGGCCGGGTGGAGCGTTGAGCGCTGGAATAAAACGCGGGTGCAGAATCCGGAAGCGGTGCGCGAAGCGGCGTGTGCTTCGATCGCTGTGCATGTGAAGGCGATGCTCGACTTCCATAAGATGGGCATCCCGACCGTCGACTACGGCAACAACATTCGCCAGGTCGCGAAGGATAATGGCGTTCAGGATGCGTTCGCGTATCCGGGCTTTGTGCCGGCCTATGTGCGACCGTTGTTCTGCCGGGGCGTTGGCCCGTTCCGCTGGGCGGCGCTGACCGGCAATCCGGACGACATCGCCAAGACCGACGCGAAGGTGAAGGAGCTCATCCCGAACGACGCGCATCTGCATCGCTGGCTCGACATGGCCAAGGAGCGGATTGCGTTCCAAGGTTTGCCGGCGCGGATTTGCTGGGTGGGCTTGGGCCAGCGCCATCGCTTGGGTTTGGCGTTCAATGAAATGGTCGCGCGTGGTGAGATTGGGCCGCTGGTGATTGGCCGCGATCATTTGGATTCTGGCTCAGTCGCGTCGCCGAACCGCGAAACTGAGAAGATGCGCGATGGTTCGGATGCGGTCAGCGATTGGCCGTTGCTGAATGCATTGCTCAACACGGCGGGCGGCGCGACGTGGGTGTCGCTGCATCATGGCGGCGGCGTCGGCATGGGCTATTCGCAGCACTCGGGCGTCGTCATCGTGTGCGACGGTACGGAAGCGGCGGCTAAGCGTATTGGCCGCGTGCTGTGGAACGATCCGGGCACGGGCGTGATGCGTCACGCCGATGCGGGTTATGACGAAGCGATTCAGTGCGCGAAAGAGCAGGGGCTTGATTTGCCGTCGCTGACCTAAATCGTCAGCAGCCTTCCGGGTCGGCCATCCAGCCGAGCAAGGCGCCGTCGGCGCTTCGCACTTCCGGCGCGTCGTAACATTCGCCGCCCGGATTTGAGCCGGGCGCGCGCACGAAGATCGCCTCGTTCTCACCAGGGAGATCGGCGCCTTGGCGCGGTGTGATCCGCGCGGTTGCGGCGCTTGGACCGTCGTTCGGCACAGTGCAGTCGAAATTGCCGCCGCTGCCTGAGAGCCGCACGGTGACGAGCGCTTCACCAGTGTCGCCCGCATAGCTCACCCAGCGCGAGTCCGGCGCATGTGCAAGGCACGCGTCGATAAACGGAATCATCGCGGTGAGGTTTGCATCCCAGCGCGCCGTGTCGGTTGTCGTGACCGGCGGCGCTTCTTTTTCCGTTTGCTGACCGCAGGCGGTGAGCGTCAACGCAAGTCCGAGCAGGATCGCAGCGCGCATTTTAGCCTCCAGTGGCCGCCAGATTGAGAATGCCGCAGATGATCAGGATCTGTGCAGCGGCATAGGTCCACCACACGACAGGCGATGTCCAGCGACGCGCCGGCGAATTCGGCTGCAGGCGGAAGAGTTCGGCGGCGAGCACGAAGTCGCTGATGAGAAAACTCACTGCGCCGACGGTCGCCGGCCAGCCCGGCCACGGCAGCCACATCGCGGTGACGCCCATCGCGGTGATTGCGATGGCGTAGGGGATGACGCCGAGCGCCATCCAGCCGAGCTTGGGCGTCATCCAGATCAAAAACGCCAACGACGTTACGATCACCGCCGCCATGCCGAGATAGCGCGGCCAAAGCGGCGAGTTATCGCCGGAGAAGAACCAGATGAAGAAGAAGATCAGCACGTAGACGAGCTGCGCGATCAAGAAGGAGAGGATGCCGAGCGGCAGCGTCCACTTCTTGTCGAAGGCGAGGAAGAAATCGCCGAACGCTGACGCAACGATCGCGACGATCAGCGGGAATGGCGCGTCCGCGCTCATCAGGGCGGCAGTGAAGAAGCCGAGGAAAGCAGTTTTGACGAAGGCGCGCGGCCAGCTCGGCGGACGGCGCAAATAGTAAGCGCCGTAGGCGATGGCGGCCGTGGCGCCGAGGGCGGCGCAAATCCAGAAGGTCGGCCCTAACGTCAGCGCCGGCATTTTTTTCGCCCCCATTCTGCCACGGTTCAGATAGGCGTGTTACAGCAGACACCGGGACGGGAGGATAGCTGATGGCTGGGGGCTTCTGGCGTTTTCGTATGATGATGGCGGCTTCAGTCGCCGCCTTGGTTGCCGCGTGCGCGACGCCGCCAACATTGGAGGAATTGGATTCGCGCGCTTGGATAAGTGCGCAGCAGGCGGATTCGCCTCAGATCTATCAAACCTATCTCAGCCAATATCCGCAGGGCCTCTATGCCGGCCAGGCCCGCGCGCGGCTTGAAGCGTTGGCCGTGGAAGAGCGTGACGCGTGGGCGCAAGCGCGCCGCGTGAATACCGAGTTTGCGTACGATGATTTTCTCGCGCGCTATAGCTGGTCGCCGAATGCCGGCGACGCCGCGCATCGGCGCGATGTTTTAGCGGCGCCGCGTTTGGCGGCGGAAGAGCGTGCCGCTTGGGATGAAACCGCCGATATCGACCGCATCGAGCAATATGAGGCGTTCCTGCAGCGTTGGCCCGGCGGCGCGCATGCGGAAGATGCGCGCGCCCGGCTTGCTTATCTGTGGAACACCGATGAGGGCGCCTGGGTGCGCACGCGCCGTCTCAACACGCCTGGCGCATATGCGGACTTCATTTACGCCTATCCGCGCTCGCCTTACGCAACGCAGGCGCGTGCGGTGCTCGATGAATATCGCCGCCAGGATGATTACGCCTGGGGCGCCGCGCGCCGGCGTAACGAAGTTCGCGAGTACGAGCGCTATCTGCGCGACTATCCTGATGGCGCCCATCGCCGTGACGCGGAGCGCGCCATCTACCAAATTCGCGCCGAGGATCGTTCGGCTTGGGATCGCGCCGCGCGCCGCGACACGATCGACGCTTACGACTTTTATTTGAACACGCAGCGCGATGGCGAATATCGCGACGACGCGCAGCGCCGCATTCGGCAATTGCGCGATGCGCAATCGAACCCGCCGCCGCGTCCGCCGCCACCCCCGGTTTCGCCGCCGCCTCCACCGCCGCCTCCGCCTGTGACGCCGCCGCGCCCACCGGTGACGCCGCCATTGACGCCGCCTCCACCACCGCCGCCGCCGCCCGTGACGCCGCCTCCGCCACCACCTCCACCGGCGCCGCCACCTCCGCCACCACCGCCGCCTCCGCCACCACCACCGGCGGACTCGGAGGATGAGCAACCGCCGCCACCGCCGCGTGGGTTGCTCAATCCGAACTAGGCCTCTTCGGTTTGCGTTCGTGCGCGCGCCCGCTAAAACGCGGGCCGCGCCAACGCTCGCGCGCCAAGGAGGAAAACATGCGTCTCTCGTCGGATATTGCAGCGGTGGTGACCGGCGGCGCGTCGGGCCTTGGCCGAGCGACAGTGGAGAAGCTGCGCGCCGAGGGCGTGAAGGTTGCGATCTTCGACCGTGACGAGGACCGCGGCATCGTCACCGCCAAGGAGCTTGGCGCCACTTTCTGCAAAGTTGACGTCACCAGCGACGATAGCGTCAGCGCCGGCTTCGAAGCGGCGCGCAACGCCAACGGCCAGGAGCGCATCCTGGTTGCGTGCGCCGGCATCGGCTCGGCGTCGAAGACGGCGAGCCGTTCGAAGGAGAGCGGTGAGATCAAGCACTTTCCGCTCGAGATTTTTAATCTGACCATCCAGATCAATCTCGTCGGCACCTTCCGGTGTGTGGCCAAGAGCGCCGCCGGCATGCTCTCGCTGGAACCGCTGGAGGGCGGCGAGCGCGGCGCGGTGGTGATGACCGCCTCGGTCGCGGCTGAGGATGGTCAGATGGGGCAAGCGGCTTATTCGGCGTCGAAGGGCGGTGTTGTCGGTATGACGCTGCCGATCGCGCGTGATCTTTCCGGCGAAGGCATTCGCATCAACACCATTCTTCCGGGCATCTTCGAGACGCCGCTGATGATGGGCGCGCCTGAGAAAGTGAAAGAAGCGTTGGCGGCAAGCGTGCCGTTCCCAAAAAGGCTCGGCAACCCGCAGGAATACGCATCTCTCGCTCTCGAAATGATTCGCAATCCGTACTTCAACGGTGAGGACGTTCGCCTCGACGGCGCCATTCGGATGGGTCTGCGCTAAGCGAAAACGCCGCATTTAAGCTATAAACGGCGTGTTCTCGACGGAACACGCCGTTTTCGTTGCGGCTAAAACCCCTGTAAATCGGCTTTTTTGCGTTGCGACTCATTCGGCCTCATGCCAGGGAGTCTGCCGTTAGCGTCGAAAACCCACGTTTTTAGGGCTTTTTGGCGCATTTCGAGAGAGGCGCGGTCACGCTCCATCAAGAAATGGGTGGCATCACTCAATAGCCGGCGGTGATCCGGGGACGTCAGAATCCCACGATTTACCGGCGGTTCGTTGAGTTAAACACACGACAACCTTTGAAGAGGGGAATAGCAATGGCCCGCAAGGCAGCAAAGAAAACCGCCGCGAAGAAAGCTCCGGCGAAGAAGAAGACGGTAGCGAAGAAGAAGGCCGCCGCGCCGGCGCCGAAGGCTGTGAAGGTCACCGCCACGGCCGGCAAGACGGTCACCGCGAGCGCTCTGCTCCAGTCCGTCGCCGACCATCTCGGCGTCAAGAAGTCGGAAGCCAAGGCGATGGTCGAAGGCTACACCGATGTTGTGAAGGCCTACGTCCTGAAGGGCGCGAAGGTGAAGATCGGCGACATCGGCATGGTGATGGTTCGCCACCGCAAGGCCCGCATGGGCCGTAACCCGCAAACGGGCGAGCCGGTGAAGATCAAAGCGTCGAAGAAGCTGGCGTTCCGCCAGTCGGCCGTGATGAAGGCCCAGGTGATGGGCGGCCGCTAAGAGCGGACGCGTCACTGACGCAAAGTTATAACCTTTAGGGGTTGTCGAGACGGCCGGTGCGTAAGCGCCGGCCGTTTTCGTTTGCGTCGGTTCGTGCTTCATTGCCGTGGAGGGTGGAGTGCGATCTATGCGTTCAGTGATAGCGTTGGCGGCCAGCTTAGCTTTGTCGGCCTGCACAACGCCCGGGCCAGCGGTCGACGCGGCTCCGAGTTGCGAAATTTCCGCCGAAGATCGCGCGTGGATTGACGCTTCGTTGGAAGCTTGGCGCTTTACCGCACGCGAGATTTCCGGCGTGGCGACCGTGCGGCCCTTCCAGGCCGTCTTTTTTGACGACGACTGCGTGCTGACGGGCGCCGATGCGTTCAGTGCGGCGCGGGCGGCTGATGTGAGCTGGACGGCCACGCCGCATCAGGGGCAGGCGCCTTTACCTGACGGCGGGCAAGTTCCGGCGGGCGTAGTGTCTTTTGCTTCGGCCGATGGCGAGGCCGCATTCTTGGTCATGTCTACGCCGAGCGTGTGGCGTGCAGCTGGCGTTAACGCCGACGCCCTTGGCCTTGAAGCGATGATGACCGCCGTGCTGTTGCACGAAGGCGCGCACGTCGCGCAAGCCTCCACTTACGGCGCGCGCATGACGGCCCTGGTTGCGGCGCACGGCCTGCCTGAGGACTTCAACGACGACAGCATCCAACAGCGCTTCGCCGACAATTCCGAGTTCTCGGCCTCGGTCGAGCGCGAAACGGAACTACTTTTCCGTGCCGCCGCAGCGCCGGATCGGGCGACGGCGCGGGCTTTGGCGCTAGAAGCGCGAAGCTTGATGCGCGCCCGCCGCGCGCGCTGGTTCGCCGAAGACGATGCGCATCTGGCGGAAGCTGAAGACATTTGGCTCACGTTCGAGGGTTCGGGTCAGTGGCTCGGCTATCAGTGGATGGTTCACCCTGCGGGCGGCGGCGTCAATTCCGAGGCGGCGATGTCTCGCTTTGCGCGCCGCGGCCGTTGGTGGACGCAAAAGCAGGGGATCGCGCTGGCGTTTGTCGTTGATCGGCTCGCACCGTTCGATTGGAAAGCGCAGGCGTTTGGTACGGGCGGCCAGACGCTGACGGCTATGTTGGATGCGGCTCTGGCGGAAACGGAATGAAGCGATTGGTTATTTGCGCGGCGGTGGCGCTAACCCCGTTTACGGCCTCATGCGCGTCGATGCCGGGCTACGGCGAATGGGTTGCTGGCGATTATTGCGCCTATAGCGCTGAGGAGGCGCGGGCTTGGCGCCTCACCGATGCGCCTGCGGATGCCGATGCCTATCGGGCGCTGACGGCCAGCGAGGCGGATGAAGCGCCAGACGGCGCGCGCGAGTTTTGGTTCGCGGGCGCGGACGGGGCGATCAAATACTGCCTCACCAATTTGCAGCGCGCCGGCGGCCGTCGCGATTGGTGCAATCCCAAGCAAGCGGTGTGGTGGGAGTTCCGCCGCACCGAAGTGGGGCTCGCGCATGACGGCGGCAAGTATCGGGTCTGTCTGACTTAACGGGGCTTAGCGTTGCGGGCGGTGACGCTTTCGCCGCCGACACCCCAATTGTCGGTTTCGACCTCTTCGATGATCACGAACGTGGTCGCCGGATTTTTGTTGAGCACGCGCTGCAGCAGCTCTGTGGCGCCGGCGATGAGTTCGGCCTTTTGCTCAGCCGTGGCGCCGGTTTTGGTGATCTTGATGTTGACGTAGGGCATGCGTGCGCCTCGTTAGAATCCGACGACAGGGTGGGGGATATAGGGCTCTTCAAGCTGGCGAATTTCATCGCTGCTGAGTTCGAGATCGAGCGCCGCGACGGATTCATTGAGCTGCTCGATCTTGGTCGCACCAATAATTGGCGCGGTAACGCCGGGCTTGGCCAAGATCCACGCCAGCGCCACTTGCCCGCGCGACACGCCGCGCGCGGCGGCGATGGCGCCAACGCGGTCGATAACCTGCGCGTCCGCCTCGACAGTCTTTCGGTATAGATACTGGCCGAAGCGATCGGTTTCGCTGCGCTCTGTCTTGGCGTCGGCGGGGCGAGCCAAGCGCCCGCGCGCCAGCGGCGACCAGGGGATGATGCCGATGCCTTGATCGCGGCAGAGCGGCAGCATTTCGCGTTCTTCTTCGCGGTAGAGCAGGTTGAGGTGGTTCTGCATCGAGACGAAGCGGGTCCAGCCGTTGGCTTGCTGCAGCGTCAGCGCTTGCATGAATTGCCATGCCCACATCGACGAGGCGCCGATATAGCGCGCCTTGCCGGCCTTCACGACGTCATGCAGCGCTTCCAGCGTTTCCTCGATCGGCGTTTCAGGATCGAGGCGGTGGATTTGGTAGAGATCGCGTAGTCGGTCTGTAAGCGCCGAAGGCTGGCGTCGATTTCGCCGAATATGTGTTTGCGCGAGAGGCCTTTGCCATTGGGGTCGTTCGGCCGCATCTCGCCATGCACTTTGGTGGCGATCACGATCTCATCGCGCTTAGCGTAGCGCTGAATGGCGCGGCCGAGGAATTCTTCACTGGTGCCGGCGGAATAGACGTTGGCCGTATCGAAGAAATTGATCCCGGCTTCGATGGCGGCTTTGAAGAAGGGTTGCGACGCCTCCTCATCAAGCGCCCACGGGTGATTGCCTTTCGAGCCGTCGGCGTAGGCCATCGTGCCGAGGCAAAGGCGCGAGACCTTCAAGCCGCTCTTGCCGAGATTGACGTATTTCATCGTGTAGCCCTCACGCCGTCAGCTGGACGAACACGTCTTCCAGGTCCGGCTCTTCGATGGAGAGATCTTTGATTGAAATGCCGGCGTTGCGAACGCGATCGAGCATTTCTTCGACGCTGTGCTCGCCGGTGCGATAGGTTATGGCGAAGGCGCCGGTGGGGCGCATGGCGAACGTCACGTCCTCAAAGCCGGAGAGGGGCGGCGTCAGCGGCGCTTGCGGCGTCACCACCAGCGTCTTCTGATCAAGCCGAGAGATCAGCTTATGGGTCGGCTCGCAGGCGATGACGTTGCCGTGGTTGATGATGGCGATGGTGTCGCAGAGCTCCTGCGCTTCTTCGAGATAGTGGGTCGTCAGAACGATGGTGACGCCGCGCGCGTGCAGTGCGCGCACATACTCCCACAACTGGCGCCGCAGTTCGACGTCAACGCCGGCGGTCGGTTCGTCCAGCACCAGAACCGGCGGCGCATGCACCATGGCTTTCGCCACGAGCAAACGCCGCTTCATGCCGCCAGAGAGCGTGCGCGCATAAGCGTCGCGCTTGTCCCAGAGGCCGACGGCTTTCAGAATTTCTTCAGTACGGCGCTCTTCTTTCGGCACGCCATAATAGCCGGCCTGGATCTCCAGCGCTTCGCCGGGAGAGAAGAACGGATCCATGTTCAGTTCTTGCGGGACGATGCCGATGGCGCCGCGGGCGTTCATCGTCTCGGTCTCGATGTCGTAGCCCCAAATCTTGGCGCTGCCGCCGCTCTTCACGACCAATCCGCCGAGGATGTTGATGAAGGTCGATTTGCCGGCGCCGTTTGGGCCGAGCAGACCAAAGAACGAGCCGCGCGGCACGACGAGATCGACGCTTTTCAAGGCATGCACCGGCTGGCCTTTGCCTTGGGCGCGGTACGTTTTGTCGAGGCCCCGCGCTTCGATGGCGAACTGGGGCTCTGATTGGGGTGCGAGCATGGAGAACCTGGAGGGGCCGCATTGCGCGGGCGCGCGATGCGCTCTAGGTACGAGCGCTCGTTGAACGCTTCAACCCGGACCCGTCAGAAATGGCCAAACTTCGCGGCAACCCGCAGACCGACCAGACGACGCCAGGTCATCCCGACGCCCTGCCGGCGCCGGAGGTGATTACGGTGACGTCAAAGCGCGTGAAGTGCGATGGCGGCGGCGGCGCGCTCGGCCATCCGGTCGTCTATTACGATATGGGCGAGGAAGACTTCGTCGAGTGCGGCTATTGCGATCGCCGCTTCGTGCTCGCCGCTGGCGCCGGCGACAGCCACTAGGCGCTATTGCGCCGCCGCGTTGTTGTACTGCCAGGCCCAATAGGCGAGCAGCAGTCCAACCGGCAGCAACCGCCAGAACCAGTCCGTCAACGAACGATCGAACCAGTCGTTCGACTCGCCGCCGGCATCGGCGCCGATGAACATGCCGCGCTTGCCGACCTGGCCGGTGATCACGAGATCCGATTGATCCATCTCCGCGAGGATGGCGCGATATTTATCGGCCTCCGACGCCGGCAGCATGATGGCGCGAAACTCAAGCCGCTGTTCCAACACGAAGGTGCGCGGACCTTCCTTGCGGAGTTCGTTGGTGTAGACGAGGCCGGAGCTTTCGACCGTGCGCTTCCAGCCGCTGAACTTGATGCCGTAAGCGGTGTCGATCGTCACTTTGCGCGACACCGTTCCCATTTGACCAAGATAGATCGGGTGTTGGCGCGGGCCGGCGTCGAGCGGCGAAAGCTGCGAGCGGATGGTGAGGTCGTAAGTGCTGAAGGTGCGGGTCTTGTCTTGCCCCGGCGCCCATGCGCCCGCGATCTCATAAACTTCGACGGCCGTGACCTCATTGCGCTCAGCGTTATCGCTGACGATCTCCTGCCGCACCGGGTGTGCGCCGGCATAGCGGCGCGAAATATCCTCGGCGTAGAGCTTGAACAGGCCAACGAGCCCTTCGCGGGTGATGTGTTCGCGCACCCACTCGGCGCGGCCGCGGCGCGACGTGAGTTTCCACTCGTAACGAACAGGATGGTCCGGTGATTTTCCGAGCGTGACCTGCTCTTCGGCTTCCAGTGTGTGCGCGGGCGCGGGATCGGACATGCGCTCTAACGCCACCGCGCCTGGCTTCAGCGGCAGCGCCCAGCCGAAATGGCATTTGTTCAAAGCCGAAAGCGGGCTCGGCTGCATCAGCCGGGTTGGATCGAGCCAATACACCGTGCCGTCGGCGACAACGCGAACGATGCAATGATCGAACACAACGCCGCTCGGCAGCCATGTATTAAGGCCGTAGCCGTCGCGCGTGTTGACGAGTGCGGGGCAGGCGTCGAGCCCGAGCTTGCGCGCCATGCGGACGTAGAGCTTCGACTTGTCTTTGCAGTCGCCGTAGCGGGTCGAGCAAATCTGCTCCAGCGTGCGCGGCGTGAAGCCGCCTTCGCCCATCGAGATGGCGAGGTAGCGCACGGCGTTCTGCGTGAAGCGCAGCACCGCTGCGGCGCGGCCGGCGGCGGTTGCTTCCTCGGCCGCGATGCGCACGATCTCGGCTTCCACATCGTCCGGCAGCGCGCCGTCTTCTTCGTAGAGCGGCGTGAAGGTCTCGGCGACTTCGGCCCAATCGCGCCATTCGGAGAATTGAATGCCGGCGCTTTGAATGGTCCACGGCGGGGTCAGCGCTTCAAAGCGCACGCCGGGGCGTTCGCGCGTGTGCCAACGCCGATCGATGACGCCATTGGCTTCGGTTTGCGTCGCCTCCGGTGCTGTCAGAAAATTGCGCTCAGCGATTTTGCGCGCCGACGATGTGCGTTGGCGCAGCCGCGTTTCGCAGATGCCGACGCTCCACTCGAACGGCACCCATGCCGCGTGCCGGCCGCCAAACGACTTGCGCATGCCGAACAGCGTGTAGGACGTCTCGACCACATCGCCTTGGCGCACATCCGGCAGCGTGACGTGAATGGTCAGGCGGCCATCGAATTGCAGCCGTTCCATGTTGCGTTCGCGGCGCAGCACTTCGAAGAACGCGGTCTGTGTGTGTTCGATGCGCTGGCCGCCGCGGATCACCGCGATCGAATGCACATCAAGCCGCTCAAACGCCGGATCGAAGCTGACGCTGAATTGCGCCACCCGCTCGGCGCCGACAGAGGCGGTCACCAATTCGGCGCGCCGATAATACCAGGCGCGATCTTCCGTCAGGTCGATCTGAGAATCATCGAGCAACACGCACACGCCGTTGGCGATGAAGTGCGGGTTGGCTTCGGCGGGAATGTCGTACGGCGAAAGGTCGGCCCAGGCAGGCGGCGGGGCCACCCGGGCGCCGGGCGTGATCTCGCGGTGCGCAGAGTATTCTTGATCCATATGTCCCGCCGCCTCGGATGTGCTTAGCGGCAAAGCGGTTTGCCCACAACGCGCGATGGCGGTGAGGTCCGATTTCGGCGGGCAAAGCGGTGCGCGGGCGCCTACATAGGTGCGAGGAGGAACCCAGCAATGACCGCACGCCCGCAAGCCGCCGCCGAATTTCACGCGCTACATAAGGACTTGCTGATCCTTCCGAACGCTTGGGACGCCGCCAGCGCGCGCATTACGCAGGACGCCGGAGCCAAGGCGATCGCGACGTCGAGCGCCGCCGTGGCCTGGGCGCAAGGCTATGCTGACGGGCATCATTTTCCGATCGCCAATTTGATTGCCGTGGTTGAGGGGATTGCACGCGCGGTCAGCGTCCCGATCACCGCTGATGCCGAAGGCGGTTATGATGATGATCCGGCGCGCGTCGCCGAGAATGTGCGCGCGCTCATCGGCGCAGGCGCGGTCGGCATCAACCTTGAGGATGGCAAGGCCCCGCACGAAACGCATTTGCGCAAGATTGAAGCTGCGCGTGCTGTTGCGGCGCAAGAGGGCGTTGATCTCTTTATCAACGCGCGAACGGATGTGACCTTAAAGCAACTGGTTGCGCCGGAGGAGGCGTTGGCCGAAACACTGCGCCGCGCGCACGCAATCAAGGCGGCGGGCGCCAGCGGATTGTTTGTGCCGGGCATCGCTGACGCCGCGATGATTGCCGCGGTGACGCGCGACGCGGGGCTGCCGCTCAATGTCATGGCGCGGCCGGGCTTGCCGCCTTTGGCCGAGTTGAAGGCGATCGGCGTCAAACGCCTGAGCGCCGCGACATCGGTGTTCAACGCCGCCATGGCGGCGACGTATGCTACCGCGGCCGACTTCTTGCGCGACGGCGATGCCGATGCGCTCTGGGCCCGGCGCGGCACGCCGCCCGATTATAACAAGCTGTTTGGCGGATGAGTGCTGACGCGGCGGTGCGAAGCGCCTAGATAGGCGCGATGGCCAAATCCTCCGCGCCCCGCCTCTACCTCATCGACGGCTCGGCTTATATTTTCCGCGCTTACCATGCGTTGCCGCCGCTGACGCGTGCGTCTGACGGGCTCTCCGTCGGCGCGGTGGCGGGCTATTGCAACATGGTGTGGAAGTTTCTGGAGGAGATGAAGGGGAGCGAGGCGCCAACGCACCTCGCCGTGATTTTCGATAAGAGCGAGATCACGTTCCGCAATGAGCTTTACCCCGAGTACAAAGCAAATCGGCCGCCGGCGCCGGAAGATCTCGCGCCGCAATTTCCGCTGATCCGTGACGCCACGCGCGCCTTCAATTTGCCTTGCATCGAGATGGGCGGATTCGAAGCCGATGATCTCATCGCCACTTACGCGCGCCAGGCGGCGGCGGCGGGCGCGAAGGTGCGGATCGTTTCGTCCGACAAGGATCTGATGCAGCTGATCGTTGAAGATTCGATCGAGCTCTATGACCCGATGAAGAACCGTGCCCTGGGCATAGACGCGGTGATGGAAAAGTTTGGCGTTACGCCGGACAAAGTCATCGATGTGCAAGCGTTGATCGGCGATAGTGTTGACAATGTGCCCGGCGCGCCTGGCATTGGTCCGAAAACCGCCGCCGAGCTGATGGCGATGTTCGGTTCGCTCGATGCGATCCTCGAGCGTGCAAACGAAGTGAAACAGCCGAAGCGCCGCGAGACGCTGATCAATCACGCCGATCAGATCCGGCTGTCGCGCACCTTGGTGACGCTGCGCGACGATGTGGCGATTGAGGAGAAGTGGGAAAGTTTCGCGGTTCGCGATCCTGAGCCTGCGACCTTGCTGCAGTTTCTCGACACGATGGAGTTCCGCACGCTGAGCCGGCGTGTGCGCGAGCATTTCGCCAAGGAGAAAGGCGTCCAGATCGTCGCGTCCTATGCCGTCGGCGGTGGGCCCGCGACGGTGGAGCCCGTTGCATCGGGGCCGTCCGCGGCGGTGGTGGAAGAAGTGGAGCGTGAGTTTAAGCGCGATAGCTACGTAACGGTGCGCGATCTCTCGGCGCTGAAGGATTATGTCGCGCGGGCGCGGCGTGCTGGAATTGTCGGCATCGATACGGAAGCGGATTCGTGGGACGCCGCTCGCGCGCATCTGGTTGGCGTGTCGCTTTCAATCGCCGCGAATGACGCGATCTACGTGCCGTTGGCGCATCGTGGCGCTGATCCGCGCGCCGGTGAGTTGTTCGCCAGCGAAGCGCCGGAGGCCAACGCAGCGGCTGACATCGGGACGCAGATCGCGATGACCGATGCGCTCGCGGCGCTGCACGAGCTGCTGCAGGACCCCTCGGTGTTGAAGGTGGGCCTCAATGTCAAATGGGACATTGCGCTGTTCGCAAAGCACAAGATCGCGCTGGCGCCGTACGACGACCCGATGCTGATCTCGTACGCGTTGTTCGGCGGGCTCGATCCGCACGACAAAACGTTCTTGGTGGAAAAACATCTTGGTCACGGGCTCATGCCGGCTGCTGATGTTACCGGCAAAGGCAAAGCGCAAATCAGTTTCGATCTCGCGCCGGTGGAGCGCGCCGCCGTGTTTTCCTGCGAGCAGGCCGACGCTGCGTTGCGTTTATGGCGCAAACTGAAGCCTGAGCTGGCGCGTGAGCGTTTGGCGACGGTGTACGAAACGTTGGAGCGACCGTTGCCGCCGGTGCTTGCGAGCATGGAGCGCGAGGGCATCAAGATTGATCCGCAGATGCTGTCGCGGCTCTCCGGGGATTTTGCGCAGCGCATGCTGCAATACGAGCAAGAAGCTTACGGGCTCGCCGGACGCGAGTTCAACATGGGTTCGCCCAAGCAACTCGGCGAAATTCTGTTCGACGAAATGAAGCTGCCCGGCGGATCGAAGACCAAGACCGGCGCCTGGTCGACCGATGCGGCGATCTTGGAGGAATTGGCGGAAGAACACGATCTGCCGCGCAAGTTGTTGGATTGGCGCCAGCTCTCCAAGTTGCGCTCGACTTACACCGAGGCGCTGGGGCAAGCGATCAACCGCGAAACAGGGCGCGTGCACACGAGTTACGCGCTTGCATCGACGACGACCGGGCGGCTCTCGTCGAACGATCCCAATCTGCAAAACATTCCAATCCGCACAGAAGAAGGCCGTCGTATCCGCGACGCTTTCATCGCCGAGCCTGGCAATGTTCTGGTATCGGCTGACTATTCGCAGATTGAGCTGCGCCTGCTGGCGCATGTCGCTGACATTCCGCAGCTGAAGCAGGCGTTCGCCGATGGCGTCGACATCCATGCGCGCACGGCGTCTGAAATGTTCGGCGTGCCGGTTGAAGGCATGCCCAAGGAAATTCGCGCCAATGCGAAGGCGATCAATTTCGGTATCATCTACGGCATCTCGGCATTCGGTTTAGCGCGTAATCTCGGCATCGAGCGCGAGGAAGCCGGCGCCTACATCAAGAAGTATTTTGAACGCTTTCCCGGAATCCGCGATTACATGGAAACCACCAAGGCGTATGCGCGCGCCAACGGCTACGTGAAAACGATCTTCGGTCGCCGCATTTGGGTCAAAGGTGTGCAATCGAAGAACGCGCAGGAGCGCGCCTTTGGTGAGCGTCAATCGATCAACGCACCGCTGCAGGGCGCTGCCGCCGATATCATTCGCCGCGCCATGGTGCGTTTGCCGGACGCGTTGCGTCAGTCCGGATTGAAAGCGCGGATGTTGCTGCAAGTGCACGACGAACTGGTGTTCGAGGCGCCGGCAAACGAAGCCGACGCGCTTTGCGCGTTGGCGAAGGACGTGATGGAGCAGGCGCCAGTACCGGCGGCGGCGCTCAGCGTGCCGCTCGTGGTGGAAGCCAAAGCCGGCGCCACCTGGGGCGCGGCGCACTAGGCTCAGCTCGTCGATTTGATCTCGACCGACGCGGCGCTGCGCGTGAAAGGCCCGTGAAAGACGGCTTCGATATTGTGCCCGTCGGGATCCAGGAGGAAGGCGGCGTAGTATCCCGGATGATAGCTGCGTTCGCCGGGAACTCCGTTGTCGCGTCCGCCAGCGGCAAGGCCGGCGTCGTGGAAGCGCTTTACTGTCTCTTGGTCGGAGGCCTGGAAGGCGAGGTGGACGCGGCTTGGCCCGGCTTCGTCCGACGCGTCGATCCACAACTCGTCGAAACTGATCGCTTCGTCGCTCTCGTACGTCACCTCGCGACCGAGGGCGCCCAAGACGGCGCGGTAAAACGTTTTGGAGGCGGCAAGATTTGCGACGCGGAGATGGACGTGATCGATCAGCCGGCCGCGATGATACGTTTGGCTCATGGGGATGAACTGGGGCGGCGTCGGCGATGGTCAAATTCCCGCCACCAGCGCCCCACAAGCCGGAACCTGTTTCCATGCCGTCCATTGACGGCTAAGACTGCCATTACCAGTTCATTACAGCAAAGTCAGGAAGTCCGGCTCCTCCCATGCCCACAATTGCCCTGGTCGACGACGACGAAAACATCCTCGCCTCCTTGAGAATCCTGTTTGAAGGTGAAGGTTACACGGTGCGCACCTACACCGATGGCGCGGCGGCGCTTGCCGCGCTGGCGGAGACGCCGCCGGACATCGCCATCCTCGATATCAAGATGCCGCGAATGGACGGCGTCGAAGTGTTGCGCCGGCTGCGGCAGGGTTCGAACCTTCCGGTCATCTTCCTCACCTCCAAGGATGACGAGATGGACGAGGTTGTCGGCTTTAATGTCGGCGCTGACGACTACATCAAAAAGCCGTTCTCTCAGCGTCTGCTTTCCGAGCGGGTGAAGGCGCTGCTGCGCCGCACCCGTGCCGGCACGCCCGGCGCGGAGGTGGGTAATGATAAGAAGCCGATCGTGCGCGGCGAGCTTACGCTCGATCCCAACCGCCATGCCTGCACCTGGAAAGGTGAGGCGGTCCGGCTCACGGTCACCGAGTTTCTTATCCTGCAAGCGCTCGCGCAGCGTCCCGGCTACGTCAAAAGCCGCGATCAGCTGATGGACGCTGCTTATGACGATCAGGTCTATGTCGACGACAGAACCATCGACAGCCACATCAAGCGGCTCCGCAAAAAATTCCGCGACATCGACAACGAGTTCGACGCGATCGAGACACTCTATGGCGTCGGTTATCGGTATAACGAGGCCTGAGCGTCCGCACGGCCTCAGCGCGTTTTTCCGTTCGCGCATTACGCGGACGATCTTCATCTGGAATCTGGTCGGGCTTTTCGTCCTGATTCTAGGCGTGCTGCTGCTGACGGAAATGCGGGCCGGCCTGACCGAGGCGCAGTTCCGAAATCTGCGCACGCAGGGCGAGCTGATCACCAATCTGTTGGTCGAGACCGGCACGCTCGAAGGCGATCCGAGCCCGTATGTGAACGAGCCGCTAGTGCGCGCCGTGCTGCGCCGCATTTTGCCGCCGGTCGCGGAGGGCGCGCGCGCCGGTGTTGGCCGGCCGCGCGTGCGCATGTTCGCCACCGACGGGCGGCTCATCGCCGATAGCGACGTTATGTATGACGTGCTGGAAGAGCAGCCGTTGCCGCATATCGGCGATGAACCCAGCATTGGCGCATCGCTTGAACGGGCGACGCAGCGGCTTGAATATCTGCGCCTGACGCCATGGCGGCCGACGGTGACGCTGGCGGAAGAACATCGCCGGGCGATGCGCGGCGAGATCGTGCGTGGCGAGCGGCTCAACGAAAAGGGTGAGCGCGTTGTCTCGGTGACGTTGCCGCTGCGCCGGGTGCAGCAGATCATGGGCACGGTGACGATTGAGAGCGCTGATGTGGAGCGCATCCTCGTTGCCGAGCGCGCCAGCATGATCCCGTTCATGCTGGGCGCCACGATCGCAATTCTGTTGTCGTCGATGTTGCTGGCGCTCTCGATCGCGCGGCCGCTGCGCCGCTTGGCGGGCGCCGCTGATAGCTTGCGGATGACTGGCGCCACGCGACTGACGATGCCGGATCTGTCGAAACGGCGTGACGAAATTGGTGCGCTCAGCCACTCGCTCGAAGAAATGACCGGCGCATTGGCGGATCGTATCGACGCGAACGAGCGGTTCGCCGCCGATGTCAGTCACGAGATCAAGAATCCGCTCGCCTCCATCCAATCGGCGGTGACGTCAGCGCAGAACGCGGCCAATCCTGATCAGCAAAAGCAGATGCTCGCCATCGTCGCGCAGGACGTGCATCGTCTGGATCGCCTGATCACGGACATCGCCCGCGCCAGCCGCATCGAAGCGGAGACGGCGCGCGGCGATCTGGAGAATGTCGACGTCGGCGCGCTGTTGTTTGAATTGGCGCGCGCCTATTCGCCTGACGATCGCATTCAAGTGCCGGTCGTGTTCAAGGGGCCGAAGCCTGAAGGGTTGCGCGCGGTTGGACAGGCTGGGCCGCTTGGGCAGGTGTTCCGCAACTTGATCGACAACGCACGTTCGTTCAGCCCTGAGGGCGGTCGGGTGTTTGTGTCTATCGAGCAGGCGCGGGGCGCCGATGGGCCTATCGTTCGCGCCTTGGTTGAGGATGAAGGGCCGGGTATTCCGCCCGAAAACCTTGAGACGATCTTCCAGCGATTCTACACGCAGCGTCCGCGCGGCGCCGCTTTCGGCGGCAATTCCGGCCTAGGCCTTTCGATCGCCAGACAGATTGTCACAGCCCACCACGGCAAGATCTACGCGCAGAACATCGATGGTCCGCAGAATCAGCCCTCGGGCGCGCGGTTTATCGTGGAGTTGCCGCTAGCCGGCGCCCCGCGGCACTGATCTGCGCCAAAAACTGCAACGCGCGTGCTGCTTTTGCTTTTCTCGCAACCGCGAACGGATATTGTATTGATCCTTACCTGACCCACTGGCGGGTGGCGGGAGTACGGAATGATTGGCGTCGTCGTGGTGAGCCACGGTCGTCTGGCGGACGAGTTCGTCGCAGCCGCGGAGCACGTTCTTGGTCCACAAGACCAGATGCGCGCTGTCGCGATTGGTCCTTATGACAACATGGAAGAGCGCCGCTCCGATATTATTGACGCGGTGCGCGCCGTGGATCGCGGCGATGGTGTCGTCATTCTCACCGACATGTTCGGCGGCACGCCTTCCAACCTTGCGATCTCGGTGATCAATCAGGTGAAGATCGAGGTCATCGCCGGGGTGAACTTGCCGATGCTGATCAAGCTCGCCGAAGTGCGTGATCGGATGAAGTTGCCGGAAGCGGCTTTGGCTGCGCAAGATGCCGGGCGCCGTTACATCCGCGTTGCGTCGGTTGAGCTGGCCGGCGGCCCGTCTACCTGATCGGGCCGAGCTTTGGGGGAAAGCTTGGGCCTGAAACGCACCGTTCCAATCACGAATATCCGCGGCTTGCACGCTCGCGCCTCTCGCAAGGTCGCGGAGCTGGCGCTGGCGTACGATGAAACCACCATCATGGTGCGTCGCGAGGACGAAGAGGCTGACGCCCGCTCGCTGATGGATTTGATGATGCTGGGCGCCGGCATCGGCTCCGAAGTCGAATTGGAGGCCGAAGGGCCCGAAGCGGAAAAAGCGCTCGACGAGATCGAAGCTCTTATCCGCGCCAAATTTCACGAAGAAGAATAGGCGGCTCTGCATCCGGGACGCGGCGGCGTCGCATCTCGGCAAGTAGAGATGAAGGGGAGACGCATGCGAGTTTGGGTGCGCATGGCTGCGGCCAGCGTTGCGGTATTGTTTTGCATGGGCCAAGCGGCCCCAGATCGCATCGACTACGTCCTTAGCCCCGTATTCAGCGGCGGAACGCTGACCGCCGTTCAGTACGATTTGCGCTTCCGCGGCGACGCGGACGGTGAAACCGCGCTGCGGCTGCCGAGTTCATGGGGCGGGCGCGACGAGCTCTGGCGCAGCATTGACGCTATCAGCGTCGTCGCAGGTGGTGCGTTGCGCGATGGCGCTGGCCCGAACGAACGCTTCGTCACGCACCAGCCCAATGCGGCGCTTCATATCCGCTACCGTGTCGTTCAGGATTTTGAAGGCGCGCCGAACGCGCAGCAGGGTAACGCTTATCGCCCGATTGTTCAGCCGACCTATTTCCATCTGATCGGCGAAGCCTCGATGGTGACGCCGGCGGAGCGCGACCTCAGCACGCCCGTGCGCTGGAGCGCGCGCAACCTGCCGCGCGGCTGGGCGCTGGCGTCCGATCTTGAAACGCGTGGGCGTGTGCTTGGCGACGTATGGTCGAGCGTCACGGTTGCCGGCGATTTCCGCGTCATTCGCGATCGCGAGAGCCAAGTGCGCGTGGCGATCCGAGGCAATTGGAGTTTCACAGACGCCTCGTTCAGTGAAAGCGTGTCGGAAATCATCGCTGGACAGCGGCGCTTCTTCGGTGACCGCGCATCGCCGTATTTGGTGACGGTCATTCAGCTCGATGCGCCGGAAGGGTGGGTGTCGATTGGCGGCACCGGGCTCGGCGACGCGTTCGCGTTTTTTGCAACGCCGAACGGCGAAGCGCGCACCATTACGCGCACGCTGGCGCACGAAGGGTTGCACACGTGGATTCCCATCCGGCTCGGTGGTGTGTCGCGCGAGGCGGAGGCGGGCGATTACTGGCTGTCCGAGGGGCTGACCGATTTCTACACCGGCCGCATCCTGGTGCGGGAAGGCTTGTGGACGCCTGCGGAGTTCGCCAACGACTTCAACCGGACGCTGCGCGAGTATGCGCAGTCGCCTGAGCGAACCGCGCCGAATACGCGCGTGCTGGAAGCCTTCTGGACCTCGCAGGCGGTGCAGCAATTGCCTTATCAGCGCGGGCGCATTCTGGCGACGATCTGGGACGCACGTCTGCGCGCCGCTGGCCACAGCTTCGATGATGTCGTGCACGAAATGCGCCGCCGCGCCGGCATGAGCGAATCCGGCACCGCTGCCGAAATGCTGCCTGCGGTGACGCGGCTCTACGGACTCGACATCAGCGGTGATCTTACAACCTACGTCGCCGAAGGCGCTGCGGTGTTGTTGCCTGAGGATGTTTTTGCGCCGTGCGGGCGTGTCGTCACGCAGGAGCTTGTGCCCTTCCACCGCGGCTTCGACATCGAAGCCACCGTCGCCAACAACAACGTTATCACCGGTGTCGATCCGGCGTTGCCGGCCTATGCGGCCGGTGTGCGCAACGGCATGACTCTGATCCGCCGCGAATCCGGCGAGATTGGCAATAGCGGTTTGGAAATCGCGTACATCCTGCGCGACGGCGATCAAGAGCGCACGTTCCGCTATATCCCGCGCGGCCACGGCACCTATACGCAGCAGCAGCTTGAGATCGCCGAAGGCCTCGCAGGCGAGCAATTGGCGCAGTGCGTGGCGGTGCTCGGCGGGCGTGCGGCCTAGGGAAACCATGGCGCGTCATTTTCGTTCTAACGAGCGATGGATGACGCACCTGCCTGGCTCATCAACACGTTCGGCGTAGTCGCCGGGCTGTGCTCGATGGCGAGCTTCCTGCCGCAGATATGGAAGATATCGCGCACCCGCGATGCGAGCGGCGTGTCGCTGCGGATGTATGCGGTCACTATTGTCGGCTTCATCTGCTGGACCGTCTTTGGCGTTCTGAGCCAGTCGTGGCCGGTTGCCGTCGCCAACGGCGTTTGCCTCGTCCTGGTTTCGATCATCCTTGTTCTGCGCTTGCGTTTTGGCGACGGGAGCGCTTGAACGGCCTCTTGGGAGGACGTCATGAAACACCTGTTCGCCGCTGCCGCATGCGTTGCGCTCGTTGCCTGCAATCAGACTCCAGCAGAAGCGCCGGCGCCTGCGGTTCAGCTCTACGCGCTGGATTGCGGCCGCATCAGTATTTCAGACGCCGGCGCGTTCGCGGATAACGGCTCACTCGATGGCCAAGCCCGCGAAGTGGTCGATCCATGCTATCTCATCCGTCATCCGAGCGGCGATCTGCTCTGGGATGTCGGCTTGCCTGACGCTGTTAGCCAGGCGCCCGGCGGCAGCGTCGTCAACGGCCCCTTCACCTTGCGCGTGCCGGTTCGCATTGGCGATCAGTTGGCGCAACTGGGGCTGACGCCGGCCGATATCGAGTTTGTGTCGATTTCTCACAGCCACTTCGATCACGTCGGCAATGCCGGCATGTTCGCGCACGCGACCTGGTTGCTCGACGCTGACGAGCGCGCGTGGATGTTCCGCGATGAGGCGCGCACCAGTGAGCAATTCCCGCTGATCGCACCGATCGAGAACGCACCGACCCGCGCCCTCGAAGGCGATGGCGATACCGATGTGTTCGGCGACGGCTCGGTGACGATCATCCAGGCGCCCGGCCATACGCCTGGGCACAATCTCTTGCTGGTGCGTTTGCCGAACGCCGGCCCGGTTCTGCTGACGGGCGATATGTATCACATGACGGAAAGCCGCGAGCAGCGGCTGGTGCCGCGCTTCAACACCAACCGCGATCAGACGCTTGCCTCGATGGATCGGGTCGATGCGCTGGAAGCGGAAGGCGCTCGGGTTGTCCGTCAGCACGTGCAGGCTGACTTCGATGCGCTGCCACGTTTCCCTGAAGCGTTGAACTAGGCTTTCCGAGCGCTCCCCGAGGGCGAAGATTTCGCGGACGCAACACGCCGATTCCACGCCTGCCGCGTGCAATCGGTATGAATTGCCGTTGCGTCGTCTTCAAACTCGGCGATCTATGGCCCCGTCCCGGGGAGGGATCGCTCATGACCTACGAAAACCAACAGGCTTTCTTGAATTGGCTCACTGAGTGGGGGCCGCGCATTTTGCTGGCCGCGCTCATTCTTATCGTTGCGCACTTTGCTGCGAAGGCGGTGAAGTGGGCGATCGCAAAAGGTGTCGATCGCATTCCGTTCCTGTCGCGCCGTGACGGCGTCGGCGGTGGCGGATCGAAACCGGCGGCTGACATCGGCGAACGCGTTGGCGAAGTCGGCTATTGGCTGGTTTGGCTGCTCGGCCTGATGGCCGCCTTGGCGCAGCTCGGCCCCTGGGCCGACCCGGTCGTGCGCCCGCTCAACGGCATGGTCGCCAGCTTCTTCAATTATCTGCCGAACGTCGTCGGCGCGTTGCTTATCTTCATCATCGGCTTTGCCCTCGCCACCATCGTGCGGCGCATGGTCGAGGCCATGGTGGAAGCGGTCGAACTCGATCGTCGCCTCGTCGACGCCGGCCTGACGCACACGCCGCGCGGACCGGGCCTCGCGCGCTTGCTCGGCATCCTGGTGTTCACGCTGATCATCATCCCGGTATCGATCGCGGCGCTCGAAGCGCTGAAGATCAACGCGATCTCGGCCCCGGCGACGGTGATGCTGCAGGACATTCTGGAAACTATCCCACGTGTTATAGGCGCGGCGCTGATCATCTTCATCGCTTATCTGATCGGCCGTTGGATCATGACGCTGACCGAAGAAGGCCTGCGCTCAATCGGCTTTGACGACATTATCGGCTCCATCGCCAACGCCGAGCCAATCCGTGTCGGCCGCGAGAAGATGGACCCGACGCCGGGCGTCGACACCGTCGATTTCAAATCGTTCCCGCCGTCGCGGATGATCGGTTTGGCCGTGTTGATCGGCATCGTGCTGTTCGCCGCCGTTGAAGCGGCCAACATGCTCGGCTTCACGACGATGGCGGACATGCTGCGCAACGTTGTCGGCGGCGCCGGCAATCTGTTGCTGGGTGCGGTCATCATCGCGCTTGGCGTGCTCTTGGCCAACATCCTCGCCGCCGCTGCGGCGCGGCCGGGCAAACCGTCCTCTGAACTTATCTCAACGTTCGTTCGCTGGGGCGTGATTGCGCTGGCGACGGCGATGGGCCTCATTCAGATGAACGTCGCCCCGCAGATCATTCTACTGACCTTCGGCCTGGTCTTGGGCTCGGTGGCGGTGGCTGCGGCGATCGCGTTTGGCATTGGCGGCCGCGATGCCGCCAAGCGCTGGCTAGACCGGTGGAGCGGCACGCCGTAAGGCGCTCGCCGCGAAGGCTATTAAATCGACGGGCCGCTGACATTGCGTCGGCGGCCCGTCTTGTTTCCGGGCCGGGGTGAAAGCCGCAGCGGCCGGCAAAATTGACCGGAAAATCGCCCGCTTAGCCGCGGATGGCAGTTCCCCGCTCGGCGCGCGTTTACAGGCCGCGCCGGGGTTTGCTAGAAGCGCCGCGCCTGCCGAGGAGCGTTGCGACGGCGTTTTGCGCCGCCAGGCTCGGTAAGCTTCCAGGTTTGGAAACGACGCTCGCGAACTCTCGAAGGAGGGCGCGCGATGAGCGCTACTGATTACATCGTAAAAGATATGAGCCTCGCCGACTGGGGCCGCAAAGAAATCGAAATCGCCGAGACCGAAATGCCGGGCCTGATGGCCGTGCGCAAAGAGTACGGCCCGAAGCAGCCGCTGAAAGGCGCCCGCATCGCCGGCTCGCTGCACATGACCATCCAGACGGCCGTTCTCATCGAGACGCTGCAGGCCCTTGGCGCCGAAGTGCGCTGGGCCTCGTGCAACATCTTCTCGACGCAAGATCACGCCGCCGCCGCCATCGCCGCGCGCGGCACGCCGGTCTTCGCCGTGAAGGGTGAGACGCTCGATGAGTATTGGGATTACGCCCACCGCATTTTCGAATGGCCGAACGGCCAATACGCCAACATGATCCTCGACGACGGCGGCGATGCGACATTGCTCTGCGTGCTCGGCCCGAAGGCCGAGAAGGATGCTGACTTCCTCGAGCATCACTCGAACGAAGAAGAGCAGGCGCTGTTCGCGACCATCAAGAAGTATTTGAAGGAAAAGCCCGGCTTCTACGAAGCCATCCGCGCTTCCGTGAAGGGCGTCTCGGAAGAAACCACCACCGGCGTGCACCGTCTCTACGAGATGGCCAAGAAGGGCGATCTGCCGTTCCCGGCCATCAACGTCAACGACAGCGTCACCAAGTCGAAGTTCGACAATCTCTATGGTTGCCGTGAATCACTCGTGGACGCGATCCGCCGCGGCACGGACGTCATGCTTTCGGGCAAAGTTGCAGTTGTTGCCGGCTACGGCGACGTCGGCAAAGGCTCAGCCGCTTCGCTCCGCCAAGGCGGTGCGCGCGTGAAGGTGACGGAAGTCGATCCGATCTGCGCGCTGCAGGCGGCGATGGAAGGCTATGAAGTCGTCACCATGGAAGATGCGGCGCCGCACGCCGATATTTTCGTGACCGCGACGGGCAACAAGGACGTTATCACCGTCGAGCACATGCGGGCGATGAAGAATAACGCCATCGTCTGCAACATCGGCCACTTCGATTCAGAAATTCAGGTCGCGGGCCTGAAGAACTTCAAGTGGGACGAGATCAAGCCGCAAGTGCATCATGTCGAGTTTCCGGACGGCAAGAAGATCATCCTTCTGTCGGAAGGCCGCCTGGTGAACCTCGGCAACGCGACCGGTCACCCGAGCTTTGTGATGTCGGCCTCGTTCACCAACCAGACGCTCGCGCAAATCGAGCTTTGGACGAACGGCAAAGCTTATAAGAACGAAGTCTACACGCTGCCGAAGCACCTCGATGAAAAGGTCGCGACGCTCCACCTCGATAAGCTCGGCGTGAAGCTGACGAAGATGACCAAAGAGCAGGCCGATTATATTGGTGTGCCGACGAACGGCCCGTTCAAGCCGGATCACTACCGCTACTAAGCAGACCAACGGTCCCTCGAAAGAGGGGCCGTTTCGTTTCCATCACCTGCTTTCCACCGGCAGTCCGCTTCGTCGCATTGCGAAAGCGCCGATGTGCGTGCGATGAAGGCGCTGTACGTGGGGGCAAGAAATGCTCGTTAGAGCAACACGCACAGCATCAGCGTTCACGATCCGCGCGATTTTCTATCTCGCGTTGTTCGTCGTCGTCGTGTTCGTGCACTTGGCGCTGACCGGCGCTTTGCGCGGCATGGGCTGGAATGGCGGCTTGGCGCTGGCGGCGTCCGGAGCGGCGGTTCTCGCGTTCGTGCTGATCGTTGTGAATCTGGCGGATTGGGTGCGCGCTTGGCTGGCCGAACGCCAGGAGATGGAGCGCGTGCGTCTGCGCCTGCCGTCAGGCCCGTGCTGCGTGGTGTGGCAGGCGCCGCCGGAGCCCACCGAGGAGAGCGAAGACGCGATGCCGTGGGAGCCGGTCGGCCACATGCGCGCGCGCTATCCGCGTTTGCCGCGGCGCTTGGGGGTCGAGGGCGTCGCCATCTGTGAGTTTGAGGTGGGCGCTGACGGGCGCGCCAAGAACATCAATTGCGTCGATGCCTGGCCTTCCGACGTTTTCTACCGCGCCGCGCGCGAAGCGCTGCAACATGCGCAATTTCAACCAAAGTACGACGTGCATGTGCGCTTCGGCGCCAGCTATAAAATGCCGTTTGTTTTCCGTATCGCGGGCGCATCGCGTCTGCGCGATCAGGGTCAGCGCGCGCGGCGCCTGCGTCCGCGCCTGGCGGCGGCGCAGCGCGCCGTGCGCAAAATCCAAGAACGACCAGGTTGACCTTGGCGCTGTCACAGCGCTGAATGGCGCTCGCGAGGCGCAGTCAGCGGGGTGGAGCCATGCAGGCCTGGGCGCGGTGGGCGTTGTTGTTCGTTGTGTGCGCGCTGAGCGCCTCGGTGACGCTGCAAGCGCGGGCCGAGTTCCCCGAAGGTTGCACGCCGGAATATCTCGCGCGCTTCGACGAGCGCTTGCGCACCATGGATTACGATTGCCGCGAGCGCCTGCGCGAGCCGGTGGCGACACGCTCCGGCACGCGCCACATCCGCATTATTCATGATCTTAACGCCGATTGGATCATGACCTCCGCTGAGATGCGTGAGTTTGACCGCAGCGTGCGTCAATCGATCGACGCGATCGGTCGGCTTGGCGGTGTCGAGCTTGAAGATGTCACCATCCTCTTGGCCGATGATTTCCCGCCGCGCGAAGATGCGAACTCGTTCACGAACATCGCGGCGCTGACTGAAACCGTGAATGACGGCGAATGCCGGATCATCGTGTATCTCGTTGGCCCAGCGAGCCGCCCCGAGTACGCGGCGTGGCTGCTCTCGCACGAAATCTTCCACTGCGTGCAAGCGGCGAATTTGACTGACGCACAACTCGCAACCAGCGGCGGCATGGGCGAAGGCGAGGGCGGCGATTGGTGGCTTGAGGGCACGGCCAATTGGTTCGCGGCGTTCGCCATTCCTGAAATCGGCCCTTTGCGTCAGTTCACAGAAGTGTTCGACGACAACTCGCCGACAACATCGCTCAACCGCATGTCGTACGGGACGGTCGTATTTTTCCTCTGGTACGCGGAATCTTCGCCGTCTTCGATCATGAGCTTCATGCGCGCGATGCCGGGCAGCAATGCCGAGAGCGCCCAGCATGCGGCGATGGCGTCGGCGGTTTCGCAGTCGCGTTGGCTGGAGTTTGCGCAGGCCTATCTCGACGGCGAAATCCGTCACCCGCACGGCGCCGATCTTGGGCTCGAACCGCAGCGCGGCGACATTTGGACGTGGAGCGCAACGCGGACGCAGGAGCTGACGCTGGAGCCGTTCGTGTTGGCGCGTGGCGTGGCCGCGTTTGAATGCGGCCATTGGAGCACGCGTGTTCGCCCGGCTCCCCAGCACAGCGCCCGCGCCGAGGATGGCGGCGCCTGGAGCACGTTGCCGTCGTCTATCGACACTACCTCAGGATCAGGCGGCTCCTATCGCGTCGCCGCCATCAACGCGACCGGGGCGACGACGCGCCTGGCTATCACCGGCACCATGGAGTCTGGTTGCGGCGCGTGTCTCGGCGTGACCGAAACGGACTCATGCCTTGTCGGCACGTGGCAGGTCAGCGGCGGCGGCATTTCGGAATGGATGCGGGCCCAAGGCTTCCCTGGCAATTTCTCAACGTCGAACCAAAGCATCACCTTCCGCCGCGATGGCTCGTACGCGACCAGCGCCATGAACGGCAGCTTCGACATGTCGGCGGGAGATTCTCGCGCCCAAGGCAACGCCACGGCGCAAGCGACGGGCCGTTGGTCAGCGCGCAGAGGCGGCAGCCTCAACATGTGCGCCGACACCCAAGCGTTCAGCGGACGCGGCACGATCACCAATCGAGCCGGTACGAGAGAGATCGAAGGGCGCAATCCGGGCCCTGGTGATTTGCAGATGAGCTACACCTGCGCTGGCGCATCGCTGAGCACGATCCAACCCATGCCGCGCGGCGCGCCGTCGATGTCGACCACCTATACGCGGCAACCGGAATGAGCCTTGCGCGCTGTGGATAGCGGCGCGTTAACCCATTGAACTTTCTTAACTTAACCCCGCATTCATCATTTTCACCGCTTGTTAACGGTTCTCGTCAGCGTGCGGGGTGCAAACGCGCGCGCAACGCGGGAAACTGACCGTCGGGGTCTGGCGATTCGTTTCGCCATCATGATGGATTTAGGGGTCGGCTTTTGGACGGCGGATTCGCAAGCCTGCTCGTGGCAGGTGGCTCGGCGTCGATCGCGGTCGCTGCGCTTTTGTGGGCGTTGCGCGTCACCGATGGCGCGCGCGGCAGCGTTGAGACGTGGAAGAAGCGCGCGCGCGATCTCGAAGACAAGATCGCGTGGGCCGATGCGATCTTCGGCGCTCACCCCGGCATCGTTCTGATCTGGGATGACGTGCTCACCAATCCCGGCGAGGGCGATTGGGGCAAGCCGCGCATCTATGGCTCGCCGCTGGCGCTCGCGAGTTTGCTGCGCTTTAGCGATGCCGCTGTCGCGGCCGAACCGCCGGTGCGCATTCTGCAAGGCCTTTCGGTTTTTGACGCCACGGACGCAACGGGGGCGCTGACGCGTCTTTCGCCGGCGATCACGCGCCTGCGCCGCGACGGCACGGCGTTCTCGATCAAGATTTCGACGCCTGACGGTGTGTTCGTCGAAGTCGACGGCCGCACCGCTGGCGCGCGCGCTGTTGCGTGGATTCTCGACGCCAGCGTGCGCGGCGTCGAAGAGGGCGCTGCTGGCGGCCGCATCGGCAGCAGCGGTCACGAAGTCATCGCCCGCGATCCGGCGGCGTTCCTCGAAATGTGGAATGGCGCGCCGTTCATGGCGTGGCGTGTCAATGGCGCGCTCAAGCTTGAGTGGGCCAACCCGGAATATCTGGCGGCGCTCGAAGCGAAGACGCTCGATCAGGCGCTTTCGCGCAACCTTCAGCTCGATCAAGGCGCGGTGGATCTGTCGCGCAAAGCCATCGAACTCGGCGAGGCCGTTGAAGAAACACGCTCCGCTGTCGTCGGCGGTGAGTTGCGGACGCTGCGCTTGCGCGTCAGCCCGGTTGCGGGCGGCGCAGCCGGCATCGCGATCGACGTCACTGACAGCGAAGCCGGGCGCGAACTGCTCTCCAAGCAGCAGCGCGCGCATGACGAAACGCTGAACCACCTCGCGGAAGGCATCGCCGTGTTCGATAGCGGCAAACGGCTGACTTTCTATAATCGCGCCTTCGAAGCGATGTGGGGCCTCGATCCGGCGTTCCTCGCCGATCGGCCCGTTCACGCGGCGTGGCTCGATCACCTCAAGGAAAAGCGCAAGCTCCCAGCGCACGCGAACTATGCCGAATGGCGCGCGCGCGAGCTGGCGCTCTACCAAGAGCACGACAATCTGCCGGAGGATCTCTGGGTGCTGCCAGATGCGCGCATGCTGCGCGTCGCGCGCCAGCCACACCCGAACGGCGGCATGCTGATGATTTTCTCCGACATCACCAACGAGGTGTCGCTGAAGAGCCAGTACGATGCGCTCGTTCAGACGCAGAAGGCCGCGCTCGATAAGCTGCACGAAGCTATCGTCGTGTTCGGTCTTGATGGCCGTTTGAAGCTCTCCAACGCCGCGTTCGCTGCGATGTGGAAGGTCGAGCCGACGGCGCTTGAGAGCGAAATGCCGTTCGATCGCGTCGTTGAGATTTGCCAGCATCTCTTCCACGACCGTGCTGAGTGGGCGCGGGTGCGCGCCCGCATCACTGACCCGTCGCCGGAAGCGCGCACTGAATATCGCGGTGAGATGCGCCGCAGCGACGAAAGCGTGCTGAAATTCCTGACCCGTCCTCTGCCGGACGGCGCGACTTTGGTGGCGTTCCAGGACATCACCGCCGACCGCCGCGTCGAAGAAGCGCTGCGCGAGCGCGCCGAGGCGTTCGAACAAGCCGACAAACTCAAGGGCCAGTTCGTCGAGAACGTGTCCTACCAGCTGCGTAATCCGCTGCAGGCGATCTACGGCAACGCCGAATTGTTGCAGGCCAACGTTTTCGGCCCGCTCAACGATCGTCAGATCGAGCAGGTGGGTTCGATCATCGAGGCGTCGGGCAATCTGTCGAAGCTGATCGACAACATTCTCGACGTGGCCATGGTCGAAGCCGGCAATGTCGTGCTCGATCTCGCGCCGGTCGATGTCTACGCCACCATCTCCGAAAGCGTGCAGATGGCGGCGTCGAAGGCGCGCGACACCGAAGTGCCGATCCGCGTGAAGTGCGATCCGAAAATCGGCGAAGTGATCGCCGATCAGAAGCGCCTGACGCAGGTGATTGTGAACTTGCTCTCGAACGCGCTGCGCCACACCGAGCGGGGCGACACCATCACGGTCTCCGCTGAGCGTTTGGACGGCGTGCTGCGCCTCACCGTGCAGGACACCGGCAAAGGCATGGGCTTTGACGCGCAAGCGCGTGCGTTTGACAGCTTCGAGTCTGGTGACCGCCGCGGCGCCGGCCTTGGTCTGGCGCTGGTGCGCTCGTTCGTGGAGATGCACGGCGGCTGGGTGGCGCTGCAGAGCGAGCCTGGGCGTGGCGTCACCGTGACGTGTCATCTGCCGGCTTCCGCGCCTGCAGCTGGCCCGCCGCCAACGCCGCCGACGCAAGAAGCGGCTTAAGCGCTAAACGTCGAACTGCGTCATCGCCGTCAGCGGCGGCGAATAGATGTGCAGGGTGACCAGCAGCGCGTCAGAGTCAGGCGCATTGCCGAGCGTGTGAATCTCGTCGCCGACTTGGGTCGAGATTTCTCCGGCGGTCAGCACGCGGGATTCAAGTTTTGCCAGCCCGCCGAAATGCCGGCGCGCGTAGGTTTGCTCGTGCGCCACGCCTTCTATGACTTGCACGACGCAGGTTGAGCCGGCGTGATCGTGCGCCGGGCTGGCTTGGCCCGCGCGCCAAGTCAGCACCAACACTTCGATGCTCGCGTCGCGATAGACGATGCTGCGCACGTAGCCCTCAGCCGCTTCCCGAACCGCAGCGCCGAGCGCGTCCCGGCTCGGCCGCAGGCTCTTCAATAAGTCCAGCACGGCCAAAGGATTTCGGGGCGAGAGCGTTGCGAGCGAAGTCAGCAGCGGCTGCAGCGCCGGAGGCGCGGCGTGGCGCAGGTCGAAGGTGACCGAGGTCGTGGAGACACCAGCGCGGGGGCGGGCGGCTTGTCTGTGTGCTGGCATCCGGGACCTCCTTTTACTCTACCAAAACGGTGTAGTATAAGGCGAGAAGGCGCAACCCCCGGATCTATGCGATTGGGCAGAGGTTGCGCAGATAAATGGCCGGCTTTTGACACCTTCCGATGCGCTCTGGGCTCACTGCGACTTGCTTTGTCTACCGGCTTGAGTGAGTATTGGGCGTGCTTACGAGCAAGGCTAAGTACGCCCTGAAAGCGATGATCGACCTGGCGGCGCAGGGCCCGCGCAGGCCGGTGTTCATTGCCGCCATCGCTGAGCGGCAGGACATCCCGCGGCGTTTTCTCGAGAACATTCTGCTGGAGCTGCGCAACGCCGGTTTGGTCACCAGCCAGCGCGGCAAGATGGGCGGCTACGCGCTTGCGCGTTCGCCCGATCTCATCACGTTCGCCGATGTGGTGCGCGCCATTGATGGGCCGCTCGCGCTAACCCCTTGCACCAGCCGCATGGCTTATCAGCGCTGCGTCGACTGCCGCGACGAAGCGACTTGCTCCATCCGCAAAACGTTGGTGCAGGCGCGCGATGCGTTGGCGCTCGTTTTGGAGCGCGCGACTTTGGCCGAAGCCGCCGCTGGGCGCGTCGCAATCGGCGCCGACTAAGTCGCGCCGTTAGTGTTGGCTCTTCGGCAGCCGCACAACCAAGCCATCGAGCGCGTCGCTGATCTTGATTTGGCAGGAGAGGCGCGAATTATCTTCAACGTCATTGGCGAAATCGAGCATCGATTGTTCCATCGAGCCGGCCTCACCGGTTTTCGCCAGCCATTCCGGATCGACGTAGACATGGCAGGTCGCGCAGGCGCACGCGCCGCCGCAATCGGCATCGATGCCCGGCACGGCGTGCTTCACTGCGGCTTCCATCACCGTTTGGCCGTTCGGCGCTTCGATGACGTGCTCTTTGCCGCTGTGTTCGATGTACGTGATCTTCGGCATGGGTCTTGTTTCAATCCTTAGCGCGCGCTGGCGACCAGTTCTTTCATCGGACGAGTTTCGTCGGTGATAACGTCCGGCGGAAGCGTTCGCCCCGTTTGGATGAGCATCTTGGCCCCTAGATACTCGCCCGGCCGGTTCACCGCATCCACCGCAATCAGCTTGTCGCCCTTGTAGTAGAATGCCGCGAACGAGCGGTCAGCCATGACGCCACGGAAGACAACATGGTCGTAGCCCTGAAATAGGCCGGCGATCTGCAGTTTTAAGTCGTATTGGTCCGACCAGAACCAGGGCGCCTCAACGGCATGGCTCTGCCCCATGATCGTGGCGGCGACGATCTTGGCCCCTTCGACAGCGTTGTGGACGCTCTCCAGGCGGCAGACGCGTTGGTCGAAATGCGCCATCGGCCGCGCCGCGCAATCGCCGATCGCGAAAATGTTCGGATCCGATGTGCGGCACTGCGCATCGGTCACGACGCCGTTGTCGATGGTGAGCCCGCAATGTTGCGCCAAAGTGGTTTCCGGCGTGACGCCGATACCGGCGACAACGATATCCGCCGGCAACTCGCCGCCATCGGCGAGGCCGACGCCGCTGACGCGCTCTTTGCCCTTGATCACGGCGGGCTGGCCGCCGAGCAGGAAGCGCACGCCTTGGCGTGTGTGTTCATCGAGGAAGAAGCCGGCGACCTCCGGGCTGGTCACGCGCGCGAGCGGCCGCACGGCAGTCTCGATCACTGTGACTTCGAGGCCTGTTTGGCGGGCGACGGCGGCGACTTCCAAGCCGATATAGCCCGCGCCAATGACAACCAATTTTGCGCCGGCGACGAAACGCGGGCGGATCGCGTCAATGTCGGCTGCGGTGCGGAAAAGGTGCACGCCTTCGAGGTCGGCGCCGACGAGCGGCAGTTTGCGTGGCCGCGCGCCGGTGGCCAGCACCAGCGCATCGTATGGCAACTCGCGGCCGCCTTCGATGCGCACCTTCTTGCTCGCGCGATCGATCCAGACTGCCTTTACCGACGTCAGCAGCGCGATGCGTTCTTCGGTGTAGACGCTGGCTGGCCGCAGCAGCAGCCGGTCCATATCGATCTTGCCGGCGAGATAAGCTTTCGAGAGCGGCGGGCGCTGGTAGGGCGCCGCCGGCTCCTCGCCGATCAGGGTGATGTCGCCGGTGAAACCAGCTTGGCGCAGGCGCTGCGCGGTCTCGCCGCCGGCCTGGCCGGCGCCGATGATGATGACGCGTTTGATTTCGCCCGTACTCACAGCGGTTTAGTGTTTGAAGCCTCTGTGGGCCGTGCGCAAGGCGCCCTTGATGCCGCGCTGCCGCTAGGCCAGCATCCGCGCCCGTGACCGCCGCCGCCACCCTTGATTCGCGCCAGATTCCGCTGCCTGACCCGGCGGCGACCCTGGCGTTTGGGCGTCGCCTTGGCGCGCAGCTGGCGGCTGGCGATGTCGTTTGCCTTAGCGGCAATCTTGGCGCCGGAAAAACCACCTTGGCGCGCGGCGCCATCGAAGCGTGGACGGGCCAGGATGAAGAGGCGCCAAGCCCCACTTACACCTTGGTGCAAACCTATGAGGGCGAGAGAGGCGAACTCTGGCATGTCGATCTCTATCGACTGAAACGCCCAGACGACGCTTGGGAGCTTGGCTTGGAAGACGCCTTCGCTGAAGCCGCTTGCCTGATCGAATGGCCTGAGCGGCTCGAAAACCAATTGCCCGCCGATCGGCTCGACATCGCATTGAGCCCAGCCGGTGAAGGGCGCACCGCAGACTTAGTCGCGCACGGCGCATGGAGAACACGGCTTGCAACGATCTGAGGCCCTTGCGCGTCTGCTGCAGGAGACGGGTTTTGACGGCGCGGTGCGCGATCCGCTGCCGGGCGATGCGTCGACGCGCCGTTACGAGCGGCTGAACAAGGATGGCCGCCGCGCCATGCTGATGGACGCGCCGCCAAGCAGCGAAAGCGCGCCGTGTCCGCCTGGCGCCACGCCGGCGGAGCGCCGCTTGTTGGGTTGGAACGCCACCTCGCGGCTCGCCGCCTCGCGCGTTGAAGCGTTCGTAGCCGTTGCGGCGCATCTGGAGAGCATCGGCCTCTCGCCGCCGAAGATTTATGGCGCTGACTGCGAGGCCGGGTACGCAATCATCGAAGACCTCGGTGACAACCTCTACGCTCACGCCATTCCGCAGGGCGCCGACGAGATCGCGCTTTATGAAGAGGCGGCGCGGGTTTTGGCGCACGTGCACGCCACGCCGGCGCCGCAGCGCCTGCAGGGCGTCGGTAATGCGAGCTGGCCGTTGCTAGAATATGATGCGCTGGCGCTCGAAGTGAACGCGGATCTGTTTGTTGAATGGCTGCCGCGCGCGGCGGACGTGCACATCGATGACGCGGCGCGCGCACGCTGGGAGAAGATCCGCGATAGCCTGATCGTCAAAGCGCTGGGTTTTCCGCGCGCTTTCACCATCCGTGATTATCACGCCGAGAACTTGCTCTGGCTGCCAGACCGAGACGGCTTGCAACGCGTCGGCCTGCTGGACTTTCAAGATGCCGTGCGCGGCTGGCGTGCTTGGGACTTCGCCATGCTGCTGCACGATGCGCGCCGTGATGTCAGCCCGGCGGCCAGCGCCGCCGCTGTCCGCGCTTATCTCGAAGCCTCCGGCGCGAGCGAAGCGCAGTTTGAGCGTGAGCTTGCGGTGCTGGGTGCTATCAACGCGATGCGCATTCTCGGCATTTTCGCGCGTCTAGCCGGCCGCGACGGCAAGCAACGTTATCTTGCGTTCATGCCGCGCGAGTGGGGCCATCTGGCGCGCGCGCTCGAACATCCCGCCTTGGCCGACGCGCGCGATTTCGTTGAGAGCGTTGCGCGGCCTTATCTGGAGAAAGCGGCGTGACACCCCACACAGCCATGGTGCTTGCCGCCGGCCTCGGCACCCGCATGCGCCCGCTCACCAACGATCGGCCCAAGGCTTTGGTCACGGTCAGCGGCAAAGCGCTGATCGATCATGTGCTCGATCGGCTGATCGCTGCCGGCGTGAAGCGCGCCGTGGTGAACGTGCACGCTTTCGCTGACTTGCTTGAGGCGCATGTGAAGCGCCGCAATGACATTGAGATCGTCATCTCCGACGAGCGCGCGCAATTGATGGAAACCGGCGGCGGCGTGCGCCAAGCGCGACCGTTGCTCGGTGACGCGCCAATCGTCGTTTGCAACATCGATAGCGTTTGGGAAGAGCCGCATGGCTCGGCGGTCGCGCGCTTGTGCGCCGGCTTTGATCCAAGCAAGAGCGGCGCCCGCTTGATGCTGGCGGCGATGGATCAGCAGCTTGGCTACGAGGGCGTCGGCGATTTCACCATGGCTGAAGCCGGTGCGTTGTCGTTCCGCGATGCGCTGCCGCACACGCCGTGGGCCTATATGGGCGCGCAGATCATCGATCCCGCTATCGTCGACGCTGAACCGCTTGAGCCGTTTTCGTTTACACGCGTGTGGCGCCGGCTCGCGGCGGAGGGGCGCCTGCATGGTGCGCCGCTTGGCGGCTACTGGATGCATGTCGGCGATCCGGAAGCGCGCGCGCAAGCGGAAGCGCGCTTGGCGTCCGGCGCGCTCAGCCCATGAGCATGTTGCCGCTTGGGCTGCCCGAACCTTTGTTCGGCGGCCCGGCGCCGCGCATTCGCGCCGTTCCTGCGTCTGCCTCGTTTCTGGATGTGCTGGCTGAGTCCATGGTCGCCGGCCTCGCGCGCAAGGACGATCCGTTTGCGTTGGCTGATGCGTTGGTGTTGTTGCCGAACCGCCGGGCCGCACGCGGTTTGATTGACGCGTTCGCAAAGCGGCTCGGCGGTGCGGCGCTGCTTCCGACCATCCGCCCGCTCGGCGATCCGCATGCTGACGATGATCCTGATGTCTGGGGCGCCGATCCGATCGCGACCGAGGTCTTGCCGCCGATCGAGAAGATCGAGCGCCGCATGCAGCTCGCAGCTTTGCTCCGTGCACGCAGCAAAGCCGAGAACGGGGTCGATGATCCCGCGCGCGCCATCGCGCTCGCCGATGAACTCGGCAAGCTCCTGGATAGCGCCGCCACTGTTGATCGCGTCGCCTGGGAGAAGCTGCCGACCTTGGTCGACGAAATTGAGCTCGCCCGTCATTGGGCAAGTTCGGCGGCATTCTTGAATATCATCGCTCAGTTTTGGCCGGAGCATCTGAAAGAGCAGGGTCGAACGGATCCGGCGGCGCATGGCGCGGCATTGCGGCGCGCGCTGGCGCAACGTTGGGCGACGCATCCGCCCAAGCGCCCAATCGTGATCGCTGGCTCCACGGGTTCGCAAGCGACGACGCGAGAGCTGATGCGTGTGGTGGCGCAGCTGCCGCAGGGTGTCGTCGTATTGCCGGGCGTCGATACCGATCTCGACGATGAGTCTTGGAAACTGGTCGCGGATCAGCACCCGCAATATGCGCTGAAGGGCACGCTGGCCGCCCTCGGACTTGAGCGCGGCGCCATTCCCGCGTTGGCGACTGAATCGCAGAGCGGACGCGCGCGCCGTGTGCTGATGCGCGAAGCGCTGGCGCCGGCGGAAAAAACCGCCGACTGGCTGGCGCGCTTGAAAGCCGCTGGCGGCGACGCTTTTGTCCAAGAAGGCGCAGCTGGTTTGCGATTGTTGGAGGCCGCGACTGAGGACGAAGAAGCCGCCGCCATCGCGTTGATGCTGCGCGAGCAATTGGAGAAGCCGGGCGCTACGGCGGCAGTGGTGACGCCCGATGCCGGCCTGGCGCGCCGCATCGAGGCCAAGCTGGCGCGCTGGGGAATCGAAGCGGCTGTCTCGCACGGCTCGCCTCTGCGCGAGACAGACGCCGGCAGGCTGATTGCGCTTTTGTGCGAACTGGCGCGCGACGCCGGCGAGCCTGTGGCCTTCGCCGCGTTGCTCAAGCATCCCCGCGTCAGCATCGCGGCAGATGCAAATGCGCTCGCGACTTTAGAGCATGAAGCGTTGCGCGGCCCGCGTCGGCATGGCTCGCTTACGGAACTTGCGGCGCTTGACGCGCTCAAAGGCTTCGATCGCGCCCGCACGATCGTCACCGCCGCTGCGTCGGCGCTCGCGCCGCTGATCGAGGTGATGACGCGTCACGAAGTCACTCTCGCAGCTTTCGCCGATGCGATGACCGCGGCTGTCGAGCAGCTCACCGATTCGGAATGCTGGCAGGGTCGCGATGGTGAGGGCGCCGCAAGCCTATTGCGCGAGGCCATCGAATACGGCGCAGCGTTAGGAACGATGCCGGCATATACGGCGCCGCGCGTGCTGATGCGGCTGATGGATGGCCGCGAGGTGGCGCCAGCGCAAAGCGCCGCCGACGCGCGCGTGGCGATTTGGGGCTTGCTCGAAGCGCGCTTGCAGCGCCGCGAGTTGATGATTTTGGCGGGCTTGAACGAGGGCGTTTGGCCCGCGCCGCCCGGCGAAGATCCGTTTCTCTCTCGTGCGATGCGCTTCAAGCTGGGTTTGCCTTCCGTTGATCAACGCATCGGACTCGCGGCGCACGATTTCGCGCAACTCGCCAATGCGCCCAACGTGGTGATGACGCGCGCGTTGCGCCGGGACGGCTCGCCCACGCTCGCGTCACGCTGGCTGTGGCGGCTGAAAACGCTGGTGCAAGGCGCGCACGCGAAGCTCGAGACAGCGGGGGATTATATCGCTTGGGCGCAAGCCTTGGATAAACCCGCCGCCATTCGGCCGACGCTGCCGCCGCGTCCGCGCCCGCCGGCAGACAAACGCATCAAGCAAATCAGCGTCACTGCCGTCGAAACGCTGATCCGCGATCCTTACGCTATTTATGCGCGCCGCATTCTGAAGCTTGAGCACTTGAAGCCGATCGGCGCCCCTGCTGGTCCAGCCGAGCGCGGTACGGCGGTGCACGCGGCAATCGAGAATTTCTGCGATGGCACCGACGCCGCCGAACTTACGCAGCGTTTAGACGAAGCGCTCGCGAAGCATGGCGTATCGGCAGAGCGGCGCGCCGCAGAACGTGAGCGCTTGGCGATCTCGGTGGTGAAACTGATCGAGTGGTTCGCCGAACGCCGCGCCCGCAGCGCCACGATCTTCCGTGAAGTGCGCGGCGAGCTCATGGTCGATGAGGTCAAGCTCACCGGCATCGCCGATCGTATCGAAATTGGCCCGGGCCATGCAGCGCTCTTGGATTTCAAGACCGGCGCGCCGCCGAGCGATAAACAAGTGGCGAGCGGCATCGCGCCGCAATTGTTGCTCGAAGCGGCGATGCTGGCGCGCGGCGCGTTCAAGGAGACGCCGCGTGCCGACGTCACTGAGCTGATCTATTGGCGCTTTGGCGGCGCTGACCCGACGCCGCGCGCCGTTGATCTAGATGACGGCCCGCCGCAAGCCGCTGAAAAGGCGCTCGCGGCTCTGCGCGGCTTGCTGCAGCGCTACGCGGACCCGGAGCAACCGTTTCTCTCGAAACCGCGCGTGCAATTCGTGAAGCCGTACCTGGAATACGACCATCTAGCGCGGCGCAAGGAATGGGCGGACGAGGAGGCGGACAAATGAGCGCCGCTGAAGACGCCATCCGCGAAGCTACCGACAACCAAAGCGCCGCAGCTGATCCCGGCACTTCGGTGTTTGTGACCGCCAATGCCGGCTCTGGCAAAACCAAGGTGCTGGTCGATCGCATCGCCCGGCTTCTGCTCGAAGGCTCGAAGCCGTCGGCGTTTCTTTGCATCACTTACACGAAGGCGGCTGCCGCAGAGATGCAGCGGCGTCTGTTCGAGCGCTTGGGCGGGTGGTGCGTGGCCGACGATGCGACATTGTCAGCACAGTTGGAGAAGCTTGGCGCGAAGGGCGCCGATCTTGGTCGCGCGCGCGCCTTGTTCGCACAAGCTCTGGAAACGCCGGGCGGTCTGAAAATTCAAACCATCCACGCGTTCTGCGAGCGTTTGTTGGCGCGGTTTCCGCTCGAGGCCGGTGTGCCTCCTGGTTTTGACATTGCGGACGAAGCGCGCGCCGCAGCGTTGCTCGGCCAAGCGCGCGCCGATGCCGCGCTCGACGCTGACGCGCCGCGCGAGGCTTTCCGCCGCTTTGCGGCGAAACTGCATGGCGAAGCGTTGGAGGGTTTCCTAGATCGGCTCGCGTTGCGGCGCGGTGAGTTTCATCGATATGCGCAAGCGCACGATCCGCCGCTCTTTGCGTACCAAGCGCTGCGTGAGCGGCATGGCGTTAGCGAGAGCGCCGAAGATTTCTTGCGAGGGTTCATCGGCCGTCTCGATTGGGCCGGAGTCCGCCAGGCCGCCGAAGCGTTGGCCACCGGCAGCACGCAAGATCAAGGCGCGTCGGAACGCCTCGCGGCCGCACTGGCGCAGGTAAGCGCGCCACGCGATGCGATGGCCGCGCTCACCACTTTCGCGCTCACCAGCGATGCAACGGTGCGCAGCAAGCTGGTGACAGCCAAGCTGCAAGCCCAGCACCCGTGGCTCGAACCATTCGTGCGCGGATTAGCTGAAGACGTCGCCGCAGTGCGTGATCGCCTCAACGCCATTGAGCGCGCCGACGATGCGATCGCCGCGATGGCTTTGGCGTTGAAGTTGGATCAAGCTTACGCGGAAGCAAAGGCCCGGGCTGGCGCGCTCGATTTCGACGATTTGATTGAGCATGCACAAGCTTTGTTGCAACGCTCGGAAGCGGCGCCGTGGGTGCTCTATAAATTGGACGGCGGCCTCGATCACATTCTGATCGACGAAGGCCAAGACACCAGCCCAACGCAATGGAATTTGGTCGCGCCACTGCAAGACGAGTTCTTCGCTGGCGCTGGCGCGCGCGTACGACCGCGTACGATCTTCGCTGTCGGCGATCCCAAGCAGAGCATCTACGCGTTTCAAGGCGCTGACCCGCGTCGCTTTCTCAACGAAGCGCAGGCGCTCGCGGCGCGTGCCGATGCGGCAGAGCAACGCTTCACCGCCCCTGGTCTGCGGACGTCGTTCCGTTCGTCACCGGAAGTGCTGAAAGCGGTCGATGCGACTTTTGCTGACAAGACTCTGGTCGCGGGCCCCAGCGGCCAAGACGAGATCGTTCACCTGGCGGCGCGCGCCGAGCAAGGTGGCGTTGTGGAAGTGTGGCCGCTGACGCCGCGGCCGCTCGCGGCGGACGCGCAGCCTTGGGATGCGCCGATCGACATCGAAACCGGCGTCACCGTGCATGCTGTTTTGGCCAAGGCGATTGCGCAGCGCGTGCGGGCGATGATTGATGCACGCGAAGCGGTGTGGGACGAGGACAAGGAAACGCGCAAACCTTTCCTTCGGCCCATACGCGCCGGCGATGTGCTGGCGTTGGTGCGTACGCGCGGCGCCATGTTCCGCGAACTGATTAAAGCCTTCAAACGCGCTGGCCTTCCAGTCGCCGGCGCCGATCGGATGACGTTGCGCGACGAACTCGCTGTTGAGGATTGCCTCGCGTTGATGCGCGTTGCGCTCGATCCCGCCGATGATCTTTCGCTCGCCGCCGTGCTGAAAGGGCCGTGGTGCAATCTCGCGGATGACGACGCTGATCTCTTCCCGCTCGCCTATGGGCGCGCCAAAGGCGAAACGCTGCTCTCGCGCCTGATGGCCAATGCCGAGGAGAAGTATGCGCCCGCGCGCGCGTTTGTGGCGGAGCTCGTGGCGCGCCGTGGCGCTGATGCGTTCGCCTTCCTGAGTTGGGCGCTGGAGACGCCGCATGGCGGCGGGCTTTCTGGATGGGCGCGCGTGTTTGCGCGGCTTGGGCCGGAAACGCGCGATCCGTTGGAAGAATTGCTGCAACGTGCGCTGAAGCCATCTAGCCATGTTGCGCCGACGCTGCAGCGTTTCCTCTTCGATGTTGAGATTGACGCTGGCCAAGTGAAGCGTGAATTGGAGGCGGAAACTGGCGCGGTGCGCGTGATGACTGTGCATGGCGCTAAGGGCCTCGAGGCGCCGCTTGTCATCCTGCCGGACGCGACCGGCGATGTCGCGGATGCGCCGGACAACGGTTTGATCTTCGATGACGAAGAGGGGCCGTTCGTTTCGTTCCGCGGCAAAGATGACGATGCCGTCGTCGCCGCCGCGCGTGCTGGGCATGAAGAGCGCATGCTCGGCGAACACTGGCGGTTGCTTTACGTCGCCATGACGCGGGCGCGCGATCGGTTGATCGTGTGCGGGCCGCAATTCGGCAACGCCAAAACAGGCGAAGCGAACGAAAGCTGGCGCCTCGCGGTCGAGCAAGGCTTGCAGCGCTGCGAGGCGGAAAGCGTCGAGACGCCGTTCGGCGAAGGCCTGCGCATCGGCACGCCGCAAAGCGCGGCGGCGCTGCCGGAAGCGCAAGTGCAGGAGCTTGTCTTGCCGGATTGGGTGAAAGCGCCGGCGCCGGGCGCGACAGGTGTGCGCATCGCAGCGCCGTCGCGTCTCTTGCGCATTGACCCGGCGCTGTTTTCGCCGCGCGGCGACGGGCGCAAACGCTTTCGCCGCGGCCAACTCATTCACGGTCTGCTGCAGCGCCTTCCCGAAGTCGCAGCGGCGCAGCGTTTGACGGCGGCGCGCGCGTGGCTGCAGCGCCAGGGCGTGGATGACGCTGAGGCTGAGAGCTTCGCGCGTGAAGCGATGAACGTGATCGATGACAAGCGATTTGCCGCTGTGTTTGGCGCCAAGAGCCGCGCCGAAGCGCCGATCATCGGCGAAGCGGGTGGGCGCTCGGTGCGCGGCATCGTCGATCGCCTTGTTGTGGATGACGCACGCGTGATCGTGCTCGATTTCAAGACCGATCGGCCGGCGCCGACGGACCCGGCCAAAGCGCCCGATTCCTACGTGCTGCAACTTGCGCTCTACCGCGCTGTCTTGCGGAAGATTTTTCCGAAAAAGACCGTGTCCTGCGCGCTTTTATGGACGGAAGCGCCGCATTTGATGGAGCTGCCGGACGCGCGCCTAGACGATGTTTTCGAGACGTTCCGGCAAGGTTGAAACCGTCATCGCCCGCGCCTACATCGGCTGAACGATTCTCGTTTTCCGCAGGAGAAAACTGCCGTGGCCACGACCAAGACGTCTGACGATAGTTTCGAAACCGATGTGCTGAAATCTGGCACGCCGGTGCTCGTCGATTTCTGGGCGGAGTGGTGCGGCCCCTGCAAGCAGATCGCGCCGGCGCTTGAGGAAATCGCAGCCGAGATGGGCGAACGCGTTACCGTCGCGAAGCTCAATATCGATGAAAACCCAATGACGCCGGGCAAGTACGGCGTGCGCGGTATCCCGACCTTGATGGTGTTTAAGGATGGCAAGGTCGCTGCGACGAAAGTCGGCGCGATGCCGAAGTCGAAGATCGTCGAGTGGCTGAACGAGAGCGTCTAAGCGCTCTCCGCGGCCAATGCTTCGGCCGCCAGCAAGAACGATCCGCAGATCAACACACGCGGCGCAGGCAACTGCGCCGCGTTTTCCATGGCCGCTTGCAGTGAAGGCGCGGTGTCGACGTCGACGCCCAGATCGTAACCGGTCTTGGCGATTTCGTGGACTGAGACGTGATCGTCCGGGAGCGGCACGGCGATGATGCGCTGCGCAAAACGCGCCAGCGCGGCGACGAACAACGTCGCGTCCTTGCGCCTGCGGAGTCCGACGATGGCGACGTTGGCGCCGCCGCGCCGGGTCGTCATGTCATTGATCGCGTAGGACAAGGCGATGCCAGCATGGGCGTTGTGGCCGCCATCGACCCACACTTCGCCACCGATTGCGCGGATCGACGCGCTGAACGGGCCGCGCGTAAGCGGCTGCAAGCGGCCCGGCCAAGTCGCGTTTGCGATGCCGTCGGAGAACGCGTCGTCGTCGAGCGCAACCGCGTTTGAGAACAGCAAAGCGGCGCAGGCGAGGCCGGCGTTATCGATTTGATGCCGGCCTTGCAGGCTTGGCAGCGGAAGGTCTAGCGCGCGCGTTTCGGTTTGGACAACGAGTCGGCCGTGGCTTGCAAACGCGTCCCATTCGACACCGCAACGGAAGAGTGGAGCGCCGACAGTTTCTGCGTGTGCTTCGATGAATTCCATCACTTCCGGCTGCTGGCGTGCGATCACTGCGGGCGTGCCGCGCTTTAGAATGCCGGCCTTGTGCGTTGCGATTTCCACCAAGCTGGCGCCAAGCGCGTCTTGATGGTCGAGGCCGATCGGCGTGATCACGCATGCGGCGGGCGCCATGAGCACGTTGGTGGAATCGTCGCGGCCACCCATGCCAGTTTCAATCAGCGCGAGCGCCGCTTGATGCTCGCGGAAGAGCAGCAGCGCGGCGGCGACCTGCGCGTCGAATTGGGAGAGCCGGGGCTCGACGCGCGCGATATCTTCGGCGGCTTCCATCAGCGCGCGATCATCGGCGAAGCGGCTTGAAACGTGGAAACGCTCGTTAAGTTGGAAAAGGTGCGGCTTGGTGAAGGCGTGAACCTTGTGACCGGCTGCTTCGACGACCGCGGTCATGAAAGCGATCGTCGATCCTTTGCCGTTGGTGCCTGCGACATGGATGGTCGGCGGCAGTGCGTGCTGCGGCGCGCCCAGCGCTTCGAGCGCGTTGCGCAGGAGGGCGAGATCGAACGGCTTGCCGTGCCCGAACTCCGGACCGAACAGGCGTTCGAAGGTCTTTAGCGCCGGGTCGTCGATGGCGACTTTACTCCGCCGCCTTGGCGCGCGGCGGCTTCGACGGCTTGCGTTTGCCCTTGGCCGGCGCTTCCGCTTCTTCTTGCGCAAGCTCAACCAACTCGACCGTCTCGCCGCCTTCGCTCAGCGCCATGGCGCGTTTGTGCATCAGCACGGACAGCAGCGTCGCAATCGTCGTTTTCAGCTGACGGCGATCGACGACCATATCGACCATGCCTTTGTCGTGCAGATATTCCGAACGCTGGAAGCCTTCCGGCAGCTTCTGGCGAATGGTCTGCTCGATAACGCGCGGGCCGGCAAAGCCGATGAGCGCGCCGGGCTCAGCGATGTGGATGTCGCCCAGCATGGCGTAGGAAGCGGTGACGCCGCCGGTGGTCGGATCGGCCAACACGACGATGTAGGGCAGGCCGGCTTCGCGCAGCATCTGGATGGCCAGCGTCGTGCGCGGCATCTGCATGAGCGAGAGAATGCCTTCTTGCATGCGCGCGCCGCCGGAGGCGGTGATCATGACCATCGCCGCTTTACGGCGCACGGCGGCTTCGGCAGCCGCGACGAATGCCTCGCCCGCGGCCATACCAAGCGAGCCGCCCATGAATTCGAAATCTTGCACGAGCACGACAGCATGCGCGCCGCCGATGCGTCCGTAGCCCGCCGCCATCGTATCGTCGCGGCCGACTTTCGCGCGCGCGCCCTTGATGCGGTCGGCGTATTTCTTGTCGTCCTTGAACTTCAGCGGATCGGCCAGAACCTTCGGCACCGGGATCACTTGCCAAGCTTGATCATCGAACATCTGGCGGAAGCGCGCTTCCGGGCCGATGCGCATGTGAAAGCCGGACGGCATCACCCAGCACGATTGCTCGAGCTCGGCGCGATAAATCAGTTCGCCCGAAAGCGGATCTTTTACCCAGAGGTTGTCTGGCGTATCGCGCTTGTCCTCGTCGCCCTTTTTCTTCAGGCCCGGCCGCGCGAAATTCGACAGCCAATTCATGCGGGTGTCCCTTCCATAGCCCGCGCCAAGCGCACAGCTTCGCTCATTTGAGCAACCTTGCGCAAGACACGTTCAGCCGCTTGGGCGACAGGCCCGGCGGCAATTTCATCCACAAAAGCGGAGCCGACGACGACGGCCTCCGCGGTTTGAGCAATGGCGCGGGCCGCTTCCGGCTCGCGCACGCCAAATCCGACGGCGATGGGTAAAGTCGTAGCCTGCTTCAAGCGTTCCACCGCCGCGCGCACGGCGCTCGCCGTTGCAGCATTGGCGCCGGTAACGCCAGCTACCGAGACATAATACACGAACCCCGAGGCCCCATCGAGCACCTTGGTTAAACGGTTAGCGTCGGTCGTTGGCGTTGTGAGGCGAATGATCGACAAATCGTGCGCCGCGAATGCAGCGCGCAGCGGCGCGTCTTCTTCGGGCGGCAGGTCGACTATGATTGCCCCATCGGCGCCGGAGGCGTGCATGGCTTGCGCGAACGCCTCATAGCCCATGCTCTCGATCGGGTTGGCGTAGCCCATGAGAATGAGCGGCGTATCTGCGTTGCTCTCACGAAAGCGTCGCGCGAGTTCGAGTGTTTTCTTGAGCGAACCGCCAGCCTTCAGCGCGCGCAGCGCGGCTTTCTGAATGCTTGGCCCGTCGGCCATTGGATCGGTGAAGGGAAAGCCGAGTTCGATGATGTCGGCGCCGGCGCCGGGAAGGCCGCGCAGGATTTCGAAGCATGTCTCATGATCCGGGTCGGACGCCATGATGTACGTCACCAGCGCCGCGCGGTTGGCGCGTTGCAGTGATGCAAAGCGTGCGGCGATGCGGGCGCTCATCAGATACTGACCCCAAGCGCATCCGCCACCGTGAACACGTCCTTATCGCCGCGCCCGCAGAGGTTCATGATCAGCAGGCCGTCTTTGCCGATCTCTTTTGCGACATCGCCAACGCGTGCGAGCGCGTGGCTTGGCTCGAGCGCCGGTAGGATGCCTTCCAAGCGCGCGCAAAGTTTGAAGGCTTCCAGCGCTTCTTTGTCTGTCGCGCTCAGATATGTCGCGCGGCCGATGTCGCTCAGGTACGAGTGCTCGGGCCCGACGCCCGGATAATCCAATCCAGCGCTGATCGAGTGGCCTTCGAGAATTTGGCCGTCTTCGTTTTGCAGCAGATAAGTGCGGTTGCCGTGCAGCACGCCGGGGCGGCCGCCATTGATTGCGGCGCTGTGTTCAAAGCGTTCGTCGATGCCATGGCCCGCCGCTTCGACGCCGTAGAGCTTCACGTTTTCATCGGCGATGAATGGATGGAAAAGCCCGATCGCGTTCGAGCCGCCGCCGATGCACGCCATCACGGCATCCGGCAGGCGACCTTCGCGCTCAAAAATCTGCGCACGCGCTTCGCGACCGATCACGCTCTGAAAATCACGCACTATTTCTGGATAGGGGTGCGGACCCGCAGCGGTGCCGATGCAGTAGAACGTGTCCGCGACATTGGTGACCCAATCGCGCAGCGCTTCGTTCATGGCGTCTTTCAGCGTCGCCGCACCGCTGGTGACGGGCCGTACTTCAGCGCCGAGCAGCTTCATCCGAAATACGTTTGGCTTTTGCCGCTCGATATCCGTCGCGCCCATGAAGACGACGCACGGCAAGCCCAGACGCGCGCAGATCGTCGCCGTCGCAACACCGTGCTGACCAGCGCCGGTCTCGGCGATGATCCGCGTCTTGCCCATGCGCAGCGCCAGCAGCACTTGGCCTAGGCAATTGTTGATCTTGTGCGCGCCGGTGTGATTGAGCTCGTCGCGTTTGAAATAGATTTTCGCGCCGCCGAAATGCGCAGTCAGGCGTTCGGCGAAATACAGGGGCGAGGGCCGGCCAACGTAGTGGGTCCAGAAATCCGCCATCGTCGCGGCGAACGCCGGATCGGCCTGAGCTTCGCGATACGCGCGCTCGAGATCGAGCACGAGCGGCATCAGCGTCTCGGCTACGAAGCGACCGCCATATTGGCCAAAGCGGCCCTCAGCGTCGGGGAGATCTTGCCAGTTGCGGCGCGCGTCCATGAGGGGGGCTTAAGGAGTCTCGGGGGCCAGACTTAGGCTGACCGCGCCGCGGCCAGGAAACGAGCGATTTTATCCGGGTCCTTTAGGCCCGGGGCGGCTTCCACGCCAGAGGAGACGTCCACCAGGGCCGCTCCCGATGCCGTGATCGCCTGGGCCACGTTTTCCGGATTGAGCCCCCCGGACAAGAGCCAAGGCCGCCCAAACCGCCGTCCGGCCAGGATTGCCCAGTCAAACGCCAGCGCATTGCCGCCCGGCAGGCCCCCGGCGGGCGGTTTGGCGTCAAACAGCAGCATGTCCGCCACCGGCTCGAAGCCGGCTACCCCCGCCAGATCTTCGCTCTGGGCGATGCCAATCGCCTTGATGATCCCCTGGCGCGCGAACTGGCGGGCCTGGGCGACCTGGCCCGGGCCCTCGCGGCCATGCAGCTGAATCCAGTCGGGCTGGGCGTAGGCGGCGACGGCGGTCAGCAATTCGTCGTTGGCGTCGACGGTCACCACCACCGTCTCCACCTGCCCACGCGCCCGCGCTGCGAGCGCCGCGAGCTTGTCGCGCGAGAGGTGCCGTGGGCTCTTCGGATAAACGACGAAGCCGACATAGCGCGCGCCGCCAGCGATCGCGGCGTCGAGCGCCTCGGGCGTGGTCACGCCGCAGATTTTGGTTTCCGCCATCGCGTCTAGGTAGCGAGCGCGACGCGCGACGTCTATTCGTCGAAGCCGACGAACACCGTCGCCTCATCGACGCGCTTGCGTTCGGAGACGACCGCGTTGGCGGGAAAGGTCTCATCCGGCCAGCCGAGCGCGATGCTCTTCATGATCACTTGATCGTCGGCAATGCCGGCATGCTCGCGCACCACCGGTGACTGCATAATACCCTGGCTATTGATCACTGCGCCCAGCCCACGCGACCAGGCGGCGTTCACCAGCGCATTCGTCACCGCGCCGCAGTCGAAGGGCGTGTCGTCGCTGCCGTCGAGCACGCGGTCGTAGGTTACGATGATGCACACGGGCGCGTCGAACTGTCGGAAGCCGCGCAACACCCAATCTTGCCGCTTCTCGGTATCGTCGCGCGCGATGCCCATCGCCGCGAACAATTGCTTGGCGACGCCGATCTGCCGTTCGCGGTGCGGGCCAGCGAAAGCCGGCCCGGTTCTAAACTCGCGCGATTGCGGCACGCCCGCCACCATGCGCTCGGTGTTGCCGGCGCGGATGCGGTTTAGCGGTTCGCCGGTGATGACGTAGAAATTCCAAGGCTGCGTGTTCATCGAAGAGGGCGCGCGCATCGCCAGCGCCAAGATCTCTTCGATCAACGCGCGGGGCACGGGATCAGGCTTGTAGCCCCGGATGCTCCGGCGCCCGAGGATTACTTCGTCAAATTGCATAAATGTCCGTACGGTCGAGGCTTCGCGTCCTACTTTTTCAGCAGGTCACGAATTTCGGTGAGGAGCTTGATGTCCGCCGGCGTTTCGGCGACCGGGGCGGGCTTGGCCTCTTCCTTGCGCTTCATCTTGTTCATGCCCTTGATCACCAAGAACAGCACCCAGGCGACGATGGCGAACTTCAAAACCGCGGTGATGAACTTGCCGTATGCGAACACGGCGCCTTGCGCCTTTGCTTCATCCAGCGTCGCGGCTGTGACGGCGTCAGAGAGCGGGACGAAATAGTTCGAGAAATCGAGACCGCCGGTGACCGCGCCGATCAGCGGCATGATCATGTCGTCGACAAGCGACGAAACAATCGTGCCGAACGCGGCGCCGATGACGACGCCGACGGCGAGGTCGACAACGTTTCCCTTCAGCGCGAACTCACGAAACTCTTTCAGCATCGACATCTACAGCTATCTCCCAGCGCGTGCGGTAATTTGTGCTGACACGCTTTGCTGCGTATTGCCAGCTACAGTTTTTGTTGACTCGTTTTGGCAGCTTCCGAAAACTGCGACCGGCTGGCAACTGAATCGGGGGACGCTGTGAAGCCGGAAACATTGTTTCGTGTTGTGTGGCCCGAACGCGGTCCGCTCTTTGTCGTTGTCGGCGGCATCGTTTCGCTCGCCGGCGATTTCGCCAGCTTCCTCGGCAACATTGCTTCGCCTAGCATTCTCGTCTGGCCGGCCGTTGGTCTCGCCGGTCTGCTAGCTTGGTTCTGCCTCGGGCAAGTCGGCAAAGTCGCTGCAGACGCTGCGCCGGAGACTCAAGAAGCCGCTGTGCAGTGCCGCGAGTGCGATGCGTTTCGTGTCATGCTGTTCGCCAGCGTGGGCGTCGTGCTGCTGTTGTTGGCCGGGCAGGGCACAACCGCGACCGAGCGGATCGGCACGCAGCTTGGTTTGATCCAGCAAGACGTGGCCGTCATCCGAGAGGACACAAGCGCTATTCGCGATGTGACCTCTTCGGCTGAATTGGTGCGCAATCCGCGCAGCGCGGCCGACTATTTCCGGAATGCATGGGTTCACACCATGGTGCGGCGCGATCCGGAAGGCGCCTGGTCCTCGATCCAAGAGCTTTATCGCCGCCACTCTCCGAACAAGCTCGATGCCGCCGAGCTATACTTCAGCTCCGGGCGCACGTACCTCACGCGCGATCAGCTTCTGGCGCAGATGGTGGACGTCGGCCGGTCGCGGCGCGATGCGTCGATGCTGGTGATCGCGGCGCGCAATATGGAATCCAACGACGACGCGTTCGCCCTGTATGAAGAGGCGCGCGCCATCGATCCGGACTTGCCGTTTGCGTACTGGGATATCGCGCGGCTGCAATTCATGCAGATCGGTTCGGGCGCGACGTCGCGCGAAAACCTCGCCGCCGCCCGCGCCGCCGTCGAAGGCCACGAGCGCTTCATTGAAATTTCGCAGCGTAAACCGGTGGCGACTTATTTTTATCTGCCGCAACACCAGGCCGACTACGAAGCGCTCTCACGAACGCAACTTGAATCATTCCGCACCAATGCGGCGACTTGGGAGCGGATCGTTCAGCAGCAAGACGAGATGGAAGCGCGGCGCCGTCGCTAGACCTTGGCGAGCAGGCCTTGCGCCAAGCGTTTATACGCCGCGCGGGCCTGCTTGCTGGCGGACGGCGGATCATCACTGGTGGCGATCTGCAGCGCGCCTTGCGTGAAAGCGCCAAACAATAAGTGCGCCATCATCGGCACCATGCGTTTGGCGATCAGGCCTTCGTCGGCAAGGTGATGCAGCGCGTGCTCGCCAAGCCCGATCCGGAGCTTCTCCTGCATCGCCGTCCACGCGACATGGCCGAGCACGGAGGGGCCATCCATCAGCAACAGCCGGCGCGCGTCTTTGCTTTCGTACGCGTCGAACAGGATGTCGCCGCCGGCGACGATCTCATCGGTGGCGTGCTTGGCGTGACCCATGGTGCGCGCGCTGACCTCGATCATGATATCGTCCAGCACGCTTTCGCAGGCGGCGCGGAAGAGGTCGGTCTTGTCGGCGAACTGATAATAGACGGCGCCCTTGGTCAGCCCAGCCGCGTTCGCAACCTCGTCTACGGAAACGTCCGCGTAGCCGCGCGCTGCGAACGCCTTGCGGGCGGCCGCAACTAAGCGCGCACGGTTGGAGGTTGACGTCATACTCGCAGTATGTTCTATCATACTCTGAGTATGGCAAGTGCGCGATCGGTCTCCACCCCGGTAATTATCGGCGCCGTCACGTTCGCGGCGCTCCTGATCGTCGCTTACGGCTACTTTGAGTTCGGCGGTTGGAACGCGGAGGGCGCAGGCGCGGCGGCGCGCTACACGGGGCGGTTCTCGTTTCCGATCTTTGTCGCGGCTTGGTCAGCTTCGGCTCTCGCGGTGTTGTGGCCCGGCGGATGGCGGAGCGTCCTGTTGCGCCGCCGGCGCGCCATCGGCTTGAGCTTCGCCGCAGCGCACTTGGTTCACTTGGCCGCGTTGCTGATCGTTGTCCTGATCTTTGGGGCCGAACCAAAAGTGACGACCCTCTACGGCGGCAGCGCCGGCTATGTGTTGGTCGCGTTGATGGCGTTTACGTCCAACGACGCCGCTGTGCGCCAGCTTGGCCCGCGCAATTGGAAAAGACTGCATACAATCGGTGCGCTCGTGATCGCAGTGATCTTCGCCGTGTCTTATCTCGGCCGGCTGGACACAAAACCCTGGCTCGCTGTCCCGGCGCTGTCGCTGCTGGCGTTGGCGGTGGTTTTGAAATCTGCGGCCTGGCTGAAAAAGCGCGCGCCGCAGAGCGTCGGCGCTTAAGGCTCTTCGCCGCCGTTCACTTTCAGCCTGAGCTCTTTGCCCGGCTTGAAGAACGGCACGCGCTTGGCGGCGACTTTCACAGCAGCGCCGGTGCGTGGGTTGCGGCCCGTGCGGGCGTCGCGTTTGCGCACCGAGAAAGCGCCAAAGCCGCGTAGCTCCACGCGTCCGCCGCTTGCCAAAGCCAGCGAAATTTCCTCGAGCACAACATCGACGGCGTGCTCGATCTCGGTCGCCTTCAAGGGCGCCATTTCTTCCTGGAGGCGGTTCACCAGCTCCGAGCGCAGCATCGGTCGTTTTCCCCTGTCCGTCCCAGGAGATAGAGGCCTGAGGACGCGTCGGCGTCAACTGCCGAATGGCTTGAAAAGCGGAAGAAAAAGCTCTGGCGTGTGGGCGCCAGGCGCCGCCGCAAAGAAAAAGCCCGGCGCTTGCGGCGCCGGGCTTTCCAAGAACCGTCCGGAGACGGGGCTTATTGCTTGTTCTTCAGCGCGGCGCCGAGAATGTCGCCGAGCGAAGCGCCGGAGTCCGACGAACCGAACTGGGCGATGGCTTCCTTCTCGTCCGCCAGCTGCATGGCCTTCACCGAGAGGGCGACCTTGCGGCTCGACTTGTCAAAGCCCGTCACCATCGCGTCCAAGCGGTCGCCGACCGAGAAGCGGTCTGAGCGCTGCTCTTGGCGATCGCGCGAGAGGTCCGACTTGCGGATGAAGGTGCGGAGCGCATTGCCTTCGCCGAACGACACTTCGATGCCGCCGGTCGCGACGTCGACAACTTCCACGGTCAGGATCTGGCCGCGCTTGTAGTCGGCGTCGGCCATCGGATCGGCTTCGACCTGCTTGATGCCAAGCGAGATGCGTTCCTTCTCGACGTCGACGTCGAGAACCTTCGCCTTCACGGTGTCGCCCTTGTTGTAACGGGCGAGGGCTTCTTCGCCTTGGATGTCCCAGGCGATGTCGGACAGGTGAACCATGCCGTCGAGCTCGGCGTTGAGGCCAACGAACAGACCGAATTCGGTGATGTTCTTGATCTCGCCTTCGATGATCGAACCGACCGGGTTTTCAGCGATGAACGCATCCCACGGATTGTTCTGAACTTGCTTGATGCCGAGCGAGATGCGGCGCTTTTCGCCGTCCACGTCGAGCACTTGCACGTCGACTTCCTGAGACGTGCTCAGGATCTTCGACGGATGCAGGTTCTTCTTGGTCCAGCTCATTTCGCTGACGTGCACCAGGCCTTCAACGCCCGGCTCGAGTTCAACGAATGCGCCGTAGTCAGTGATGTTGGTGACGCGGCCGGTGAACTTGCCACCCGCCGGGTACTTGGCGTCCACACCATCCCACGGATCGTTCAGCAGCTGCTTCATGCCGAGCGAAATGCGTTGGGTGTCCGGATTGATCTTCACGATCTGGACTTTCACCGTGTCGCCCACGTTGAGCACTTGGCTCGGGTGGTTGACGCGCTTCCAGCTCATGTCGGTGACGTGGAGCAGGCCGTCGATGCCGCCGAGGTCAACGAAGGCGCCGTAATCGGTGATGTTCTTGACGATGCCTTCGCGGATTTCGCCTTCCTTCAGCTGGCCGACGATTTCGGCGCGTTCCGAAGCGCGGCTCTCTTCGAGCACTGCGCGGCGCGACACGACGATGTTGCCGCGCTGGCGGTCCATTTTCAGGATCGCGAACGGCTGCACGATGTTCATCAGCGGGCCGACGTCGCGCACCGGGCGGATGTCAACTTGCGAACCCGGCAAGAACGCGTTGGCGCCGCCGAGATCGACAGTGAAGCCGCCCTTCACGCGGCCGACGAGCGCGCCGTTGACTGCTTCTTGCGCAGCGAACGATTTCTCGAGGCGGGTCCAGGCTTCTTCGCGACGGGCCTTCTCACGGCTGACGACAGCGTCGCCGAGCGCGTTTTCGATGCGGTCGAGATAAACTTCGACAATGTCGCCGGCCTTCGGTTGGCCAGCGCCGTCGTCGACGAGGAATTCACGGAGCGGGATGCGGCCTTCGGTCTTGAGGCCGATATCAACCACCACGAAGTCATGCTCGATAGCGACGACGGTGGCGGGAATAACGCGACCCTCGATCATGCCGCGGGACGTGAAGCTTTCGTCCAAGAGCGACGCGAAATCGTCGCGCGACGGGTTGAGGGTATTCTGGGCTTGGGTAGCCATTCGTGTACTTACTCCAACAACAAAAAAGGGCCGACCGGTTGGATCCGGCGGTCTCGGCCACACAATGCGGCCGTCCTTGGATAGGCTTTGGGAGAGGCGAAGCGCCGAAAAACCTGAAAGCGATTAAGCTCTTGGGTTCAAAAGCGCCGCATCGACTAGGGCGAAAGCGGCCTCTGCCGCCGCCTCTATAGAGAGGGACGTGGTATCCAGCAAGTGAGCCCCCTCAGCCTGGCGGAGGGGCGAGTCCTTGCGGTTGAGGTCACGCTCGTCGCGTTCGGCGATTTGGCGCTCCAATTCCTCGAAACTGATGGTCTCGCCACGGGCATGGAGTTCGGTCAGCCGCCGCCGGGTGCGCTCGGCCAATGAGGCGGTCACGAACAGCTTCACGTCGGCGTCCGGGCAAATCACCGTGCCGATGTCCCGCCCATCCAACACCGCCCCGGCTGGATCGGCGGCAAAGGCTCGCTGCGCCCGCCGCAGCACCGCCCGCACGCCTGGGATCACCGCCACGCGTGACGCCGCCAATCCCGCCGCGGACGAGCGGATGCGGGTCTCATCGATGGCGCTGAGATCAAGCTTTTCCGCCGCGGCGACTGCGGCCGCTGCGTCCGCGGGGTCAGCGCCGGCGTCCAGTACGGCGAGGCCGACCGCGCGATAGAGCGAGCCCGTATCAAGCCGCTTCAGCCGGTAATGCTCGGCGAGGCGCTTGGCGATCGTGCCCTTTCCAGAGGCGGTGGGGCCATCAACAGCGATAATCATGGGGGCCGTGTATCAGACACGCGCAGCTTGCACAGCGGTCGTCATTTGCCGCAGCCATGTCTATGACTGTGTTCGAGGGCATGTTGATGGCGCGGGGACCGCAGAGCGATGAGGTAGCAGAGACGGCGGACGCGTCCGCAGTCAGCTACGCGCGCCTGCGGCGCGGCGTCTTGATCTTCACGACGCTGTTCTCGCTGTTGATGGTGTTCGTCGCCATCGGCGGTATGGCGGTGCTGCGTAACAACGCCTTGGAGGCCGCCGAGCGCCGCGCCCAAAGCCGCGCCACGATTTTGGTGAGCCACCTTGAACGTGTCACCAATGGCATTCAGTCCCGCTTGGCCAGCATCGCCGAACAAAGCGCTAGACTTGGCGGCCCGCGCGGTCCCACCCGCGCATGGGCGCAGGTCCTGATCGCCGCGCAGTCCGGTTCGACGACAATCGATTCTCTGTCCGTCGTCGACAGCGCCGGCGTCATTCGTCAGTCGACGTTCGACGCGGCCATTGGCCGGCGCATGATGGAATACGCTTCGCCCGATCGCACCGGCGCATTCGCGCGTCTGCTCGCGGGTGAGGGCGATTACGCTGCAGGCGTGCCGATCCGCCCGCCCGGCTACGACCGCATGCTGCAGCCCTTCGCGCAGCGCATCACCAACAGCGATGGCGGTACTGTGGGTCTTGTTATCGCGACGTTCGACATCGAGCCGCTACGCAACTTTTACGGCGAATTGGATGCCGAAAGCGGCGGCGTCACTATCGCGCACCGTTCCGGCGTTGTGCTGATGCAAGAGCCCGAGGGCGTGCCCTTCGATATGAATGCCGTGCTTGCCAATGTGGCGGAGGGCGCAACTTCCGGCCTGCAGGGCGACACCCGCAATTCGCAGATGATCGAGGCCTATCGCGCGCTCGAAGACAGCAACCTTGTGCTGACAGTTTCCGTAAGCCGCGCCGATGCCTTGATCGAATGGCGGCGCTTCGCCTTGGTCGCCAGCGCCATCATGTTCGGCATGCTGACGGCGCTTTGGCTCGCTGTGTCTCTAATCTTGCGCCAGCTGGAGGCGCGCGTTGCCGCGGAGGCGGCCCTGGCCGCACAGCAACGCCATCTCGCCGACGCGCAGCGTTTGGAATCGCTTGGCCAGCTCACCGGCGGCGTCGCCCACGACTTCAACAATCTGCTCACTGTCATCATCAACTCCGCCGACACGATGACGACCCGCGTTTCCGACGAGGTCCGCCCGCGCGTCGATGCAATCTTGCATGCGGCAGAAAACGGCGCGGCGCTTGTGCGCCAGCTTTTGGCGTTTTCACGCCGTCAGGCGCTCAGCCTTGCATCTGTTGACGTCAATGCGGCGGTGGCGGCGATGGAGGACATGCTCCGCCGCACGCTGGGCGCGCATGTTGAGCTCGACTTGGCGCTCGATGCCGATCTTTGGTCGGCTTACGGTGATCGCGCGCAAATCGAGAGCGCGGTGCTCAACCTTGTCATCAATGCCCGTGACGCCATGCCAGGCGGCGGCCGGCTGACAATTGAGACTCATAACATCCGGTTGGATCAGAGCTACGCCGCGCTCAATCCGGACGTGGCGCCCGGCGATTACGTCGCCCTTGCCGTCACCGATACCGGCTCAGGCATGACGCCAGCCGTGATGGCGCGTGCGCTCGAACCGTTCTTCACGACCAAGGAGGTCGGGAAAGGTTCTGGCCTTGGCCTCAGCATGGTCTTCGGCTTCGCCAAACAATCGAAGGGCCACCTCAAGATCTACAGCGAGGTCGGCGCCGGCACGACAGTGCGCCTGTATCTGCCGCGCGACCTCACGGGCGCGGTGGCGGCGCAACCGGTCGAAGCCGACAAGGATCGCGGCGGCGACGAGACCATTCTGGTCGTCGAGGACGAAGCACAAGTCCGCGAACTTGCCGTCTCCAACCTGCGCGAGCGCGGATACACGGTTTTGCAAGCCGCCAACGGCCCTGAGGCGGTGGAAGTTCTCGCCGCCGATCACAAGATCGACCTGCTGCTGACCGACATCATCATGCCGGGGCAAATGACCGGCCGCGATGTCGCCGAACATGCGCTGCAGGCGCGGCCCGAGATCAAGTTGCTGTTCACTTCGGGCTATGCCGACGCCTCGGTGATGCGCAACGGCTTGGTGAAGGCGGGCGCCCGCTTTATCTCGAAGCCGTATCGCGGCCCCGAATTGGCGCGGACGGTACGCGCGCTGCTCGATAGCTGAACGTTTCCCCAGCGTCGCGCTTGACATGGGCGCTGTAGCGGCGCGGATTCAAACTATGGAAACTCAGCACTTTGACGTCGTGATTGTAGGCGCTGGCCTTTCGGGCATCGGCGCGGGCTATCACCTGCAGACGAACAGCCCTGGCAAGTCCTACGTGATCCTTGAAGGCCGTGAGGCCATCGGCGGCACTTGGGACCTGTTCCGCTATCCGGGTATCCGCTCTGACAGCGATATGTTCACGCTCGGCTATGCGTTCAAACCTTGGACGGAGCAGAAGGCCATCGCTGACGGGCCGTCGATCCGCAAATACGTGAACGAGACGGCGCGCGAGCACGGCATCGATCAGCACATTCGCTTCAAGCATCAGGTCAAGCGCGCGTCGTGGTCTTCGCAGGATGAACGCTGGACGGTCGAAGCCGAGCACGAGGGCGCGGTGAAGCGCTTCACGGCCAAGTTCGTGCTGATGTGCGCGGGGTACTATCGCTACGACCAAGGCTATCTGCCGAATTGGCAAGGCGTTGAGAATTTCAAAGGCACGTTCCTCCACGCGCAGCATTGGCCGGAGGACCTGGACTATTCTGGCAAGCGCGTCGTGGTGATCGGCTCTGGCGCGACCGCTGTGACCTTGGTGCCGTCGATGGCGCCAAAGGCGGCGCACGTCACCATGCTGCAGCGCTCGCCGACATACATGGTTTCGATGCCCGCAGAGGATGCGTTGGCCAACTGGGCGCGCCGCCATTTGCCGGCGGGGCTTGCATATGATCTCACCCGCTTTCGCAAGATCATCTTCCAGCAAATCTTCTTCCGCCTCGCGCGCTCGCGGCCGGAGAAGACCAAGGAACGGCTGCTCGGCCTCATCCGCGAGCAATTGCCGGACTACGATCTCGATACGCACTTCACCCCAGCTTATAATCCGTGGGAGCAACGCCTCTGTCTGGTGCCGGACAACGACATGTTCGCCGCCATCCGCGAAGGCAAGGCGTCGATCGTCACCGATCATATCGAGAGCTTCACCGAGAAGGGGCTCAAGCTGCGGTCAGGCCAGGAATTGGAAGCTGACATCATCGTCGCCGCCACTGGCCTTAATCTACAAATGCTTGGCGGCGCTGATCTCATCGTCGATGGCGAGAAGATCGATGTCGGGTCGACGCATGCTTACAAAGGCACAATGCTGTCAGGCGTTCCGAACATGGCCTTCGTGTTCGGCTACACCAACGCTTCCTGGACGCTGCGCGCCGACTTGATCAGCGAATACGTATCGCGCCTGATCAATTATCTCGACGATTATGGCCTGGCTTCCGCAACGCCGCGCTTCAGCCTGACCGACGCCGAGGATCAGCCGTTCGCCGATTTCTCTTCCGGCTACTTCCAGCGCGCCTCCAGCCTTCTGCCCAAGCAGACGACGCAGGCGCCGTGGAAGCAGAACCAAAGCTACGCGCATGACCTCATGGATCTCCGCTTCGGTGTGATCGAAGACGGCGTGCTGGAGTTCAAGAAGGCCAACCCGGCGTCGCACGAAACGGCGCCGGCCTCGCGCGCCGGCGAATTGGTCAGCTGACTCTGGCGCCAGCTCCGCGCCTGCGTTAGGAGCGCTGTCGTGGCGAAAGGGCGCGCGTGAAAATAATCAGTCTCTTTGTGCTGGCGGCATTGATCGCCGGCATTGTCGTCGGCGCCGTAGTTCGCGCCGAGGCGCCTGGCCTTGTCGGTGTCGCTGAGGGCGTTGGCGCGTTCGGCGGCCTCTGGCTCAATGCGCTGAGCATGACCGTGGTGCCGCTCGTGGTCTCATTGCTGATCACCGGCATCGCTTCGGTATCTGACGCGACCAAAGCGGGCGGCCTCGTGGCGCGCGCTGTACTGCTGTTCTCGGTGCTGATCGTCTTCGCCGCCGTTTACGGGATCGTGGCGACGAAAGGTTTGCTCTCGCTGTGGCCGGTCGCGCCGCAAGACGCCGCCAACTTTATCGCCAGCGTCGGCGCTGAAGCGGTGCAGATCCAGGAGCGGCCGACGTTCGTCGATTGGCTGCGCGGCCTTGCGCCTGCAAACCCGGTGAGCGCCGCCGCCAACAATCAAATCCTGCAATTGGTGGTGTTCGCTATCTTCTTCGGCTTCGCCGCCACCAAGACGCCGCCGGCCATGCGCGAGCAGCTGGTCGGATTTTTCCGCGCTGTCGCGGAGACGATGATCATCATCGTGCGTTGGATCCTGCTGGCCGGCCCGCTTGGTGTGTTTGCGTTGGCGCTTGGGGTTGGCCTCAACGCCGGCTTCGGCGCGGTGCAGACGTTGGTGCACTACGTGATCGTCGTCTCGGCCGTCACGGCAGGCATCACCATCATTGCCTGGGCGATCGCGATCATCTTTGGGCGTCAGCCGATCGGGCGCTTCACCGCCGCTGCGGCGCCTGTCTGGGCCATCGCGGCCTCGACGCAATCGTCACTGGCCTCGCTGCCTGCCATGCTCGAAGCGGCGTTGCGCGGGTTGCGCGTCCCGGCGCACGTCGCTGATGTGACGCTGCCGTTGGCGGTTGCAGTGTTCCGTTTCACCAGCCCGGTGGCGAACCTCGCCGTCTGCTTTTTCGTCGCCCACCTCTACGGCTATGAGCCGACCTTAATGCAAATCCTCGGCGCGATTGTTGTCGCCTTCGGCATCAGCATTGGCTCGGTCGGGCTGCCGGGCCAGATTTCGTTCGTGGCGTCGATCGCGCCGATCTGCATGGCGCTCGGCGTGCCGTTCGAACTCTTGGGCATCTTGATCGCAGTCGAAGTCATCCCCGACATTTTCCGCACGCTCGGCAATGTCACAGGCGATCTCGCCGCAACGACGGTGTTGTCGCGCGGCGAGAAGCGGGATGAGCTGGATGAAACGCCCGGTTAGTCGCGATAGGCGGCGCAGGCGTTGGCGTAAAAGCCTTCCACATGGTCGATGCGTTCAGCCGTGCTGGCGTTCACCGGCGGGTTGTCCGTCTCCGACGCATAAAGCGCATCGCCCTCGGCGTTGATGCGTTCGCCGATCGTGCGCGCGGCGATGCGCACTTCATCCGGCATCAGCACTTGCGCGACCCCGGCGGTGGTGCAGTCGCAATAGGCGGCGTTCTGATGTTGTGAGCAGGCGGCGCGATAGGCGCGCCGCGCTTCGCCTACCGCTTGATCGCTGGCGAGCGAGCGTGCGTCGGGCGCAGTGAGTTCCACTGGCGGCGCTGGCGTGGCGGGAACCGGCTTATAGGCGTACGCGGCGCCTTCAATGGCGAACACCGCCGCTACAAGCCCGGCGACAACAACGACTTTCATGGCAAATCTCCTTCGCCCGCCAACGCATGGCGAGCCTGGGAGTGCCTTCACATCGTTGCGACTTCAGGCGGCGTCGAGTTGGTCGTCGTTGGCGGCGGTAAGCGCTTCGGCTTGCACCTGTAGCGTGAACGCCGAACCTTGACCCGGCACGCTGCGCACCGTGACATCGCCGTTCAGCAATCGCGCCAAACGTCGTGTGATCGCGAGGCCCAATCCGGTGCCGCCATAAGCGCGTGTGGTGGAAGCGTCGGCCTGCACGAATGGGCGGAACAGATTCTTCTGCGCCTCAGGCGAGATGCCGATGCCGGTGTCGACGACTTCGAACACGAGCCAGCCGTCCTCGCGCGTTGCGCGCAGCTTGATCTGGCCGTCCTTGGTGAACTTGGCGGCGTTGGAGAGCAGGTTGAGCAGGCACTGGCTGAGCTTGAAGCCGTCGGTGCGCGCAAGGCCGAGCGGCTCCGAGACCTCAACGCTGATCGCTGTGCCATTGGCGAGCGCACTCGGCTTCACCGTCGCTGCCGCTTCGTGCACCAGCGCATCAACGTCGATGCGGTCGAGCGTAACTTCCATGGCGCCAGCTTCGATCTTGGAGAGATCAAGCACATCGTTGATGAGCGCCAGCAGCCGTTTGCCGGCGCCGAGAACGCGGCCGAGGTCGGCGCGCTCGTCTTCGGCGCCGCGCTCCTCGGCGCTTTCCATCAGCATCTCGGTGTAGCCGATGATGGCGTTGAGCGGCGTACGCAACTCGTGACTCATCGTCGCCAGGAATTGCGACTTGGCGATGTTGGCGCTTTCGGCCGAAAGCCGCGCGGCGTCCAGCTCCTCAAACGCTTGCGCCAGGGCAATGTCGCGCCGTTCGATCTCATCCAGGATGAGGGCGAGGCGCTTGGTCGGCGTGCCGCGTGCGGTGCGGTCGTTGGCCGGCGCTTCGGCGTCATCGCCGCGGCGGGCCAGGATTTCCTCGGCGCGGCTCACGGCCTTCAGCATGTTGCGGCGGCTACGATAGATTAGCGCGGCGATAATGAGGGCGCCGAGCAAGCATGCGCCCGCCAGCAAGAAGGCCAGTTGCATCGCCTCAAGCGAACGCGCCTGCAATTCCGAGCGCATAGCTTGCGCTTGGGCGCGCTGCTCGGCGTCCGCGACTTCGCTCTCCATGGTGGCGCGCAGTTCGCGCACGCCGTCATTGAAGCGGCTCATCAGATTGTTAGCGGCGGTCTCGTGCGCATCGCGCAGGGCGGCGAATGCTTCGGCATAGCGGCCTTCGGCGTTGAGGATCTCAGGTTCGATCAGGTCGAGCCGCTCGTCGAGGCCCGGATCGCCGCGGGCGGCGGCAAGGTCGCGCAGTTCGGTCATAGCCGCGCGCGCTTCGGCGCCGCGGCCAAGCCGGGCGAGGGCGTGCACACGGTAGATCAGCAGACGCGTCAGATATTCCGGCGGCGCTGCTGCGATGGCGCGGCCCTGATCGGCGCACTGCAGCGACATCTCGAAATTGTTCGCCAGGAAGTAGACCTTGGCGCAGAGCAAATTGGCGAAGAAGCGCATCGCCGGCTGGCCGCTGCGTTCGGCGATCTGACCGTGAATAACGACCAGCCGTTGCGCTTCGGTCATGGCGCCAGCTTGCGCGAACATGCTGGCGATGTTGTTGACGATGACGACGCCGTCGATCGGCTTGCCGGCCTCAGCTTCGAGTTCCGTTGTCCGCTCCATATGGGCGAGGGCGGTCTCGTAATCGCCGACGCGGATGGCGTTGTAGGCCATGGCGTCGTGCAAGCCGGCGCGGAGGCTGCGCGTCGCCGGGGTGTCCGGCAGATGCAAGAGGCCGGCGCGCGCCGACTCCAGCGAATTGCCGAACAAGCCGAGGTCAGTCAGCGCATAAGCGTGCAAGCGCTCGCCGGCGGCGCGCACTAGCGGGTCGCGCTCATTGGTCAGCGCCTGACTCAGGTTGCGGCGCGCCGCGACGTAATCGCCCTCGAGCGCTGGCGCATAGGCGCGCAGGATAGCCACCATGGCGGTGAAGCGGCGGCTCGATTGCGCTGTCGCTTCGCGCTCCAGAGCCGGCAGTGAGCGTGCGGCGGCTTCTGCGTCCGAGGCGATGTAGTCGTCCGCGGCCAAGTCATAGAGCGCTTGCAGGCGCTGCTCGCCAGTTGCGCGGCGCGCAGCTTCTTCGCGCTCAGTGCGGACGTTGGCGGTGATGATGTGGTTCTCAGCATCGATGCGGCGCGCAAGCGCTTCGCCGCGCTCGACCCAATTGCTTGCTTGTTGCGCCTGGGCAGCGCCCACAAAGCCGAACGCGCACACGCTCATGATAAGCGCGCGCAAGCAAATTGCCCGCATAGAACCCACCTTATTTTCGGCGGAGTATGGCGAGCGCCCGTTAAAGGACCGGGCCAGGGACGTGGTGAAAGTGGCGTTTACCGCGTTTGACGGATGTCGGCGCCCAAGGCGTTCATGCACTCGACAAAGCCGGGGAAGGAGGTTGCGATCATGTCGGCGTCATCGACCGTGACCGGCTCCTTCGAGGCCAGACCCAATACAAGGAAGGACATGGCGATGCGATGATCGCCCAGCGTGCGGATCAGCGCGCCGCCGCGCACGCCTTTGGGCCCCGCCCCGCGTACGACTAGGCCGTCCGGCAATTCCTCGGCGTCGACACCGCACGCGCGCAAGCCGTCGACCATCAAGGTAATGCGATCGCTTTCCTTCACGCGCAGCTCGGCAGCGCCGACGATCCGTGTCTCGCCTTGTGCGAAGGCGGCGGCCACGGCGAGGATCGGGAATTCGTCGATCATAGCGGGGGCTCGGTGCGCCGGCGGCTCGACGCCGCGCAGTTTGCTGGCCCGTACGATCATATCAGCCACTGGCTCGCCGATCGGGTCGCGCCGTTCGATCCAGGTAAAGTCGGCGCCCATTTCACGCAGTGTCTCGTAAAGCCCGGTGCGTAGCGGATTGACCAAGACGTCATCGATGCGGATCTCGGACTTGCCGGTGATCAGCGCCGCCACCATCGGGAACGCCGCCGACGAGGGATCGGCAGGCACGTAGATGTGTGTGCCCTTGAGGCGGCTGGCCTTCACCCGCGGATGCGCGGCGCCATCGATGTCGACGGTGTCGATCTGCGCGCCGAATACTTTCAGCATTCGCTCGGTGTGATCGCGCGAGCGCTCTGGCTCAATGAGGATGGTCTCGCCGTCCGCCTGTAGCCCGGCCAGCAGCACGGCCGACTTCACCTGCGCCGACGACACCGGTGATCGATAGGTCAGGCCCTTCAAGGCTCCGCCGTGCACGATGAGCGGCAGGCGCCCCTTTTCCGTGGCGTCAAAGCGGGCGCCCATTTGCGAGAGCGGGGCGATCACGCGGTTCATCGGCCGTTTGCGCAGCGATTGGTCGCCATCAATGCGTGCGCTCAGCTTGAAGCCGCTGACTGCGCCGATCAGCAACCGCGCCGCTGTTCCGGAGTTGCCGCAGTCGATGGTCTCGCCGGGCTGCCTAAAGCCGCCGGCCCCTTGTACGCGCCAGCGCCCGTCAGCCGACTTTTCTGCCTTTGCCCCCAACTGGACCACGGCCCGTGCCGTATTCAGCACGTCGGCGGACTCCAGGAGTCCCTCGATTTCGCTCTCGCCTTCGGCCAGCGCCCCTAGGATCAGGGCGCGGTGGGAGATCGACTTGTCGCCGGGTGGGCGGGCACGCCCCCGCAACGGCTCAGCGACTCGCGCCTTCAAAAGCATGACGACACCTAATCGGCAGCCGCTAGGAAACGGGATGACAAAGCTTTTGACAGGCGCTCCGGGAGGTGGCAAGCGAGCGCCCCGCGCGGGGGGTGCGACTCCAGCGCGAGCCAAGGGAGAGCCGTTTTGGCCAAGACCGATTTGGGCGCCAAGCAAGTGTGCCCGAACTGTGGGGCGAAGTTTTACGACCTGAGCCGTCGCCCGGCGGTCTGCCCCAAGTGCACCACGAGTTTTGACCCGGCCGAGGAGGGCGTGCGCGTCCGCCGTGGCCGTGGCCGAGTCGCCGCGAATGACGCGAGCTATGAGGACGATGAGGAACTCGAAGACGCCAAGGCGAAAACCGGCGACGACGAGGACGATGAGGACGCTGAATCGACGCCGGAAGTCGATAGCGAGGCCGACGCCGAGCCGCTGCTGACCGACGATGACGATTCAGACGAAACGCCCGGTGGCGACGACATCCCAGAAGGCTTCTCCGAGGATGACGGCGAAGATCTCGGCGATGACGCGGCTGACGACGACAGCGTCCCCATGCTCGAGGACGAAGAAGAGTTCCCGGAAGATGAGATCGGCGATCTCGGGGGCGGCGACGACGACGAAAGCCGCTGAGGCCGATTGGCGCACGGCGCTTGAACACATAAAGGGCGCAGCGTAGGTTCCGCCCTTCCCAAAACCGGGGTGCTTCGGCAAAGCCGCGAGCGCCCACGTGAGATGGGCCCTTAGCTCAGCTGGGAGAGCGCCTGCATGGCATGCAGGAGGTCAGCGGTTCGATCCCGCTAGGGTCCACCATCCCTCATTTAATCCTGAGACAGCTTCGCCAATGTCGAGTGGTTGGCGCGCGTCGTCCCGATGCATGATGGCGATGCCCGTTCCGACATCGTCTGGCGAAACAGCACCACCGGCGAGGTCGCAGTTTGGCGTATGGATGGCGGAGCAATCTTGGCTCAGTCCATAATCGGCGTAGCGCCTTCAGATTGGTCGATCGCACAAGTGGGCGATTTTAACGGCGACGGGAAGGATGACCTGATCTGGCGCCACGACGACGGCACGGTTGCCTTGTGGGTCATGAACGGGTTTTCTGTCACGTCCACGGTTATTATCGGTGTCGTGCCCACGGACTGGGGCCTCATCTAGAGGGCGATTTCGACTGTATTGATGCGGTTACTCGTTACGACACTTTTTGCGGCTTTATCAGCGCTCACCGCGTGCGGGCCGCGCACAGCGCAAACAGTTGAAGCCGCTGCAACAGAGTGCCCAACGCTTGCGCCAGTCGCCGGTGAGCGTGACGGCATGGTCTGGGTGCCCGGCGGTGTTGTCACCATCGGCGAAGGCGCCGGCCATCCGGAAGAGACGCCGAGCTACTCGGCAGAGGTCGAAGGCTTTTGGCTCGATCGCCACGAAGTCACCAACGCGCAGTTCGCGGCTTTCGTCGAAGCGACGGGGTACGTGACGGAAGCTGAGCGTCAGCCGCCAGAGAAGGGCGGTCCAGGTTCGGCGGTGTTTGGCGCGAGTTCGTGGTCGTATGTCAGCGGCGCCAATTGGCGCCAGCCGATGGGCCCTGGCAGCAGCAACGAAGCGCAGCATCCGGTCGTGCACGTCAGCTACGCCGACGCCTCGGCCTATGCGCGCTGGGCGGGCCGTGTGTTGCCGACTGAAACGCAATACGAACACGCTGCACGTCTTGGCGGCGATGTCGCCGTCGCGCGCGGCGAGGATGGCCAGCCGCGTTATCGCGCCAATACCTGGCAAGGCGTTTTCCCGTTCCGCAACACCAGCGAAGATGGCTTCCTGCGTGCGGCCCCAGTCGGCTGCTTCGACGCCGATACGCTGGGTTTGGTCGATATCCTTGGCAATGTCTGGGAGTGGACTTCGACGCCGTACTATCCGACGCAGCGCCCGTCGGCCGGCATGCGTGCGCAGTTTCCGAACGGCTTCAACCAAGACAACCCGCAACTCGGCGCGCGCGTCATCAAAGGCGGCTCGTTCCTCTGTGCGCCGAACTTCTGCGCGCGCTACACGCCGTCCGCGCGCCAGCCGCAAGAGACCGATCTCGGTTCATCGCACATTGGATTTCGGACCGCGCTAGTGGCGCCCGGGCCGTAGCGCCTACATCCTCCAGATCGCGCGCGTCTCATCGCGGCGAATTTCGCCGGTCGCGCCAATCGGCTCCGCCGTTCCATCAGTCAAGAATGCGAGCGTAGCCGCATCATCAGCAGGCGCCTGCGCTAGCACGCGTCCGCCATCCGGCGTTCGCGCAACGATCACGCCGGCGCGAACGCCGCCGTCGCGATTATAGAGCACCGTGTAGGTCTCAATCGTCGCCGCGCCCGCATAGTCTTCGATCATAGCAGGGACAGTTTCACGCAGCGTGTCTGCCTCGGCCTGGTAGTCGAATGTCCGCGGTGTCGAGGCGGCGCCGGCGGGATCGCGCGTTAGCACGATTGTGTGGTTCTGATTGGCGAAGCCGCCATTGGCGAACAGCAATCCGCGCCGCGCGCCACCGCGTAGCGCTTCCAGCATGCTGGCGACGGCGTGGCTCATGTAATTGCCGATCGGCCCACCGCCGAAGGTCAAACCGCCGAACACTGTGATCGGACGCGCCAGTGGCCAATCGATCACCCGCCGCGCCATTTTCGGAATGCACGGAAAACAGCTGTAGAGCTCAGCGCAATCGAGGTCCGCGCTTGTCAGCCCGTTCGCTTCCAGTGCGCGCGTCAGCGAGACGATCATGCTGGCGGATCGATCGTAGCGGTCGCGCGCCGTGATGCCGCCGGGCTCATCCGCCGCGGCGCCGTACCCAACATAGGCGAGCCGATCTTCAGCAACGCCGCGCCGCCGCGCCGCTGCCAGGCTGGTGACGACAAACGCCGCGCCCTGGTTCACCGAAGAGTTTGCGACCATCAGTTTGGAATAGGGGAAGGCGATCCGTCGATTATCCGGCGATATCGTCAGAATGTCTGCCGCCGAAAGCGGCTTTCGCAACCAAGCCGCCGGCGTTCGCGCCGCCACGCCAGACATCGCCGCCCAAATCTCGGCGCTCTCTTGTTGCGCTTCCGCGAGCGTTTGGCCCCATGCGGCGCGCGTGGCGTTTTCATAGAGCGGATAAATGTCTGTCGGTGTCACCAAGCCATAGTCTTGCGCCGCCCGTGGCCGCCCGCGTGTGGAGGCAGCGCGCATTGCGTCGCCGCCACTTTCGCCTTGCGCGGCTTTGCGCTGCGCGGCGGTGCGGAGCGCTTCGCCGCCTGCGACTAAAGCTGTCTCGATCTCGCCAGATGCGATGCGCATCGCGGCTTCGTTGAGCATACGAATAGGGCTGGCGCCGCTGGCGTAATGGGACTTGTAGCAAATACGCGGTGTGGCGCCGAGCGCGGCGGCGAGCGGCGCCGAAAGATCGCCCAGCTGCGGAAACGAGATTTGATCGACAACCGCGATCGAGTCCAAGCCGGCAAGCCAACCGCCGCCGGCGTCTTCATCGGCGCCGCGCGCGGCCGCAACCGTCAGACCAAGTGAGTTCAGCCCTTCGAATGGATCGCTGGGGCGATCATTTGCCTGTGCTGCGCCGACAAGCACGGGCACGCGGGTAGGGTCGATGCTCATGCATGCACCCTCCCACCAAAGCCGCGCCGCTTCTAGCCCATCAGCGCGCGCACGATCCGCCGCAATACCAGCGCCGCTTGCCGTGGCGGCAGTTTCTGCTCTTGCCGCAAGCGGCGCCAAGCTTCGAAGCTCAACGCCAGATCCAAGGCTTCGATCCGCTCGGTCTGCGCCGCGATGCTCTCCGGCAGCACCGCCAACATGGTCTGCCGCTGCATCTTGGTGAGCTTCTTGTGTTCGTTCTGCAGAAACGCCGAACGATAGCGATGCGCATCCGCCGCCGACTTGATCGGCAGCATCTCCTCGAACATTTGCGCCCGCCGCTCAATCACCTCATCGAGCCGCTCACGCCAAGTCGTGCTTTCGAACGGCGCGGCAAACATCGGCCCCAGCTTGGACACCATGATGGCGTGCATCTCGCGATAGACACCCTCCATGTCATTGAAGAGTCGAAACACGGTGCGTCGGCCAACGCCTGCGCGTTCCGCCACTAAATCGGCGCTCGGCGTCACCTCGCCTTCGCGCACGAGATCGAGCATCGCCTCGGCGATGCGGCGCTTGCTTTCATCGGCGCGTTGGCGGCGTCCGTCGCGCTGTGGCGTGGTCTCTTTTGCTGGCATTGCTCAGCGTGTGCGCCGGATGAAAGCGTCCAGCATATCCGCGATCTGCTCGGGCTGGTCTTCCTGCAGGAAATGGCCGCCGCCCGCGATCGTCACGTGCTCTTGTCCCTGCGCGCCTGCAACTTTGGCTTGGAATGGACGTTCGCCGCCCTTGGTGATCGCGTCGCTATCGCTGAACGCTGTCAGGAACGGTTTCTCGAACTTCTCAAGCACCGCCCAAGCCGCGATGTTCTCCTGCACCGTCGCCATGCCTTCACGCACTGGCACCAATGCCGGAAACGCTCGTGCGCCGGCCTTGTAACTCTCATCCGGGTAGGGCGCGTCGTACGCCGCACGCTCTGCGTCTGACAATCCGCGCACAGTGCCGCCATTGACAATCTGACTGGTCGGAAATTGCGGCACGCTTTGGCTGAATGAAAGCCAAGCATCGAATGCGGCGGTCGCGCCATGGCCAGTCGGCAAACCGGTATTGGCGACAACGACGCGTGCGAACCGCTCCGGAAACGCCGCCACCAAACGCAGCCCGATCAGCCCGCCCCAGTCTTGGCAGAACAAGGTGATGTCTTTGAGATCGTTGGCGACGAGCCAATCGCTCATCCATTCCACGTGCCGTTCGTACGTATAATCCTCGCGCTCGGCTGGTTTGTCGGAGCGACCAAAACCCACGAGGTCGGGCGCGACGGCGCGATGCCCCTTCGCCGCCAAGCCGGCGATGATCTTGCGATAGAGAAACGACCAGGTCGGCTCGCCGTGCATCAGCAACACGGGCGAAGCGCTTCGCGGACCTTCATCGATGTGCGCGATGCGCAGGCTAACGCCCTGCGTTGTCTCGATTTCCGTGTAGTGCGGCGCGTACGGGAAGTCCGGCAGCGCTGCGAACCGTTCATCCGGCGTTCTCAGTACGCGCATGTGAGACTCCCATCGATTGACCCGCGCCGCCGCGGCTCTTATAGTGGCACTTATAGTGCCGATACATCGGCCGGCGCAAGGGTGGGGACGTCAGATGTCGCGCAAGGCTTGGCCGTGGATCATAGGCCTAAGTGTAGTCGTCGCTTTGGTTGCGGGCGCGTACGTCTATCGCGGTGAGATCGCGACACGCGTGCTTGAGCGCGCCGCTGCGCAAGGCATGGCCGATTCCATCAACACACATTTGCCGGACGGGCTGCACGCTGTGTTCTGCGGTACTGGTTCGCCATTGCCCGATCGCAGCCGCGCTGGCCCGTGTCTCGCCGTGATCGCCGGTGAGAAAGTGTTCGTGTTCGACGCGGGCGAGGGCGCCGCCGAAACGCTGGCGCTGATGGGCGTGAGCGCCGGCGACATCGAGGCGGTTTACCTCTCCCATCTGCACTCTGACCATTTCGACGGACTTGCGCCGTTGGCTTTGCAGCACTGGGCGACCGGCACGTCACAAACACCGCTCTTGCTAGTTGGCCCAACGGGCGCCTCGCGCATCGCTGCGGGTTTGAACGAGGCCTACGCCATCGACTCCGCTTATCGCACCAACCATCACGGCCCTGACATCATGCCGCCAACGGGCGCGGGCCTGCAGGCGCAAGAGTTCGCAATTCCTGAGGGCCAAGCCGCGATCGTGCTGCATGATGCTGATGGCGTCCGCATCACCGCGTTCCCCGTCAATCACGCACCCACGCAAGCGGTTGGGTTCCGTGTCGAGTATGGCGGCCGCAGCCTCGTCATCAGCGGCGACACCGCGCGCTCGGACTCGCTGGCGCACAATGCGCGCGGCGCCGATCTGTTGATCCATGAAGCCATCTCGCCGCGTCTCAACGGCATTATTGAGAACGCGGCGCGTGATAGCGGCCGCGCCAATGTCGGCGCTATCTTCCACGATATCCTGGACTATCACACCAGCCCTGAAGACGCCGGCGCGGTTGCGAGCGAGGCTGGTGTCGGCGCGTTGGCGCTCACGCACCTGCTGCCGCAGACGCCGATCCCGGGGCTCACAGCAACGTTCGAGCGCGACGCGCGCACGACCTATAGCGGCCCAGTCTGGGCCATGCGCGACGGCGACGTGATTTCGCTGCCCAGCACGGGCGGCATCGAACGTTCACACCGGCTGCGGTTCTGAGGGAGGCGGAGATGAAGCGTCTTGCGATTATCGGCGCCGTCGTTGCGCTGCTCGGGGTAGGCGGCTTTCTGCTTTATCAGAACTATTGGTACTACCTGCCGGGGATCATCGGCAATCTGCGCCATCCCATTAGCGCCAACACCGACATCGTCTGGTCACCGGGGCCGGCGGAAGCGCAAACGGGTGAGCGCCCGCCGAATATCCTCGTCATCGTTGCTGACGACCTCGGCTTCAACGACATCTCTCTCAATGGCGGCGGTGTTGCCGGGCTCGTGCAAACGCCGAACATCGACGCGCTTGGCCGCGATGGCGTGGTGGTGTCGCAAGGCTACACCTCGAACGCCACGTGTTCGCCATCACGCGCCGCGTTGATGACGGGCCGCTATCCAACCCGCTTTGGCTTTGAGTTCACATCGGCGCCACAGCAGCTCGCACGCTACATCTCGCACTCCGATCCAAGCGCGCTGCGCCAGCCGATCTTCCACGACGAACGCGTCGCCCAAGTGCCGGCACGCGAAACGCTTGGTCTGCCGCCGGGCGAAATCACCATCGCCGAAATGCTGCGTGACCAGGGCTATCACACCATGCTGCTTGGCAAGTGGCATTTGGGCGAGGTGCCGAACATGCGGCCCGAAGCGCAAGGCTTCGCCGAGTCACTCGGCATCATGCAGGGCGCTTCGATGTTCTTGCCGCCAAGCGACCCCAATGTCGTCAACGCGCGACTCGACTTTGATCCGATTGATCGCTTCTTGTGGGCGAACCTGCCTTACGCCGTCGATTGGCACGGCGCCGATGGCGATCGCCGCATGCGCCCGCGCGGTTACATGACAGATTATCTCGCCGAGGAGGCCGCCACCGCCATTCACGCCAACCGTAATCGCCCGTTCTTCATGTATCTGAGCTTCACGGCGGTGCACACGCCGCTCCAAGCGACGCGTGAGGATTACGACGCGCTCGCGAACATACCGGATCACACCCAGCGTGTGTACGGCGCGATGATCCGATCACTCGATCGCGGTGTCGGCACTGTCATGCAAGCGTTGCGCGACAATGGGCTCGACGAGAACACCATCGTGATCTTCGTCAGCGACAATGGCGGCGCCTGGTACACAGGCCTCGCCGACATCAACGCTCCGTTCCGCGGCTGGAAATCGACCTTCTTCGAAGGCGGCATCCGCACGCCTTATCTGATCCGCTGGCCTGGCGGCTTGCCGCGCGGCGCCACCATCGCCGGGCCGGCGACGCACATGGACATCTTCGCCACGGTCGCTGCCGCGGTTGGCGCTCCGGAGCAGCCGCAGGTCGATGGCGTCAACCTGTTGCCTTACCTGCGCGGCGAGGCGCAGGGCGCGCCTAACCAACGTTTGTTCTGGCGCTCAGGGCCGTACCGCGTTGTCCGTGATGGCGATTGGAAATTGCAGGTGTCGGAAACGCCGAACCGCGTTTGGCTGTTCAATCTGCGCGAAGATCCTAACGAGCAGAACGAAGTGTCCGCGCAGCACCCGGATCGTGTCGCGGCGATGCGTCAGATGATCGAAGTGCAGAACGCCGACATGCCGCCGCCGCTCTGGCCTGCTCTCATCGAAGGCCCGGTGCGGATCGATGTGCCGCTCGATGCGCCTTGGACTGAGGATCAAGAATACATCTATTGGTCCAACTAGCATGGCGTCGGCGCTGCTCATCATAGTCGCTGGCCTTGCGGCTCTGCTGGTTTGCCTTTGGCTCATCGGCGCGCGCGAGCCGGTGCTGCGTGAGAAGGGGCCGGTTTGGTTCGTCGCGCTACGTGGCGGTGATCGCGCCGCGTTGGCCCCGCAGGCGCGCCTCCTGTGGGCGTCGTCGTCTGATCAAGTGTTCATCGGCGGCGACGATGCCTATTGGACACGCTTCTTCATCGTAACTACAGACGGCGCTTCACCACTTGTGAGTGATGCCTTCGAGGACGCTTATGTGGCGCGCGTGCGCTTGTTCGCGCCGCCGCGTTTGGTGCTTGGCCTGATCCGCGCACTCGTTGTGCTGGGCATCCTTTCGCGTCCTTCGACCGAGAATGTCGCGACCGATGCACAGGCGCTCGGCTTCAACGCCGATCACATGCCTAGCTCCACTGCTATCGCGCGATTATTGGCGCGCCCGACCAGTTACGCCCCGGCCATGGTCAACTTCTTGCGCTATCAACGCGACGGCGCCGGCCGCGCTGAGTATCGCAAGTATGGCCTCGTCGCGATGCGCACCGTGTTTCGAACCGGTGGAGCGCTGTTGTTCTACGGCGCGGTCACTGAAACTGTGCGCCACGCCAAAGCCTGGAGCGCTGGCAGTCTTTGGCATGACGTCGCCGCCATGCGTTACCCAAACCCGGCCGCCATTCTCTCAATGGAGCACGTGCCGGCCTACCGCGCCGCGCTCATCCATCGTGACGCGGGGCTTGAACGCACGGTCGTTATTGCATCGACGCCGTCTTAGGCGGTTGCTTCTTCCGCGTCTTTCGGCGCCAGCAGCAGATACATCGCCGGCGTCACGATCCGTGCGATCAGCGTCGAGCTGATCAAGCCGCCGATCAGCACCATCGCGATTGGCGAGAACAGCGGTGAGTCTTCCAGCAATAGCGGCGTCATGCCGCCGATGGCGGTGGCGCTGGTCAATAGCACTGGTAAGAATCGCACCTCGCCGGCGCGTTCGATTGCTTCATGCAAGGGCACACCGCGTTCGCGCAGTTGGTTAGCGAACTCCACCAACAGAATTGAGTTTTTGATCTCGATCCCGATTAGCGCGATGAAACCGATGATCGCGGTGAACGAAAGCGACTCGCCGCCGATCCAAAGCGCGATCAGGCCGCCCATGATGCCGAACGGAATGACGAACGCCACCACGCCCGTGACGGCGAAGGTGCCGAACTCAAGCAGCAACACTGCCATAATGCCGAACATGGCGATCAAGATCGCCGGGCCGAGGCCCGAGAAGCTGCGCTGCTGCGCTTCAGCTTGGCCGCCGAAGTTGATCGCGTAGCCAGGCGGCAGGGAAATCACACTCAGCCGCTCGGCGACGTCGTCGGTAACAGCGCTGATGAGAAAGCCGCTCTGCGTGTAGGCGCTGACCGTCGCGGTGCGCTGGCGCTGCAGGCGATCAATTGAAGCCGGGCCAGCCTCGAGTCGCGGATTGGCGATCTCGCCAAGCGGCAATGCGTCGCCGGTGCTGTTCCACACATAGAGCCGCTCAAGCGCCGACACGGGCATGGTGTCGTCGCGCGGCGCACGCAAGGTGACGGGGAAGGCGTCGCCCGCCGGATCGCGGAATTGCGCCACGCGCACGCCGCCGACCGCAATGCGCAGGTTCTGATCGATTGAGCCGGCTGGCACGCCGCGCAATGTCGCCTCGGCGTCGTCGATTGCGAGATCGAGATCGATCAGGCGTTCCGCCATTGGGTTGGAGATGTCGCGCGTGCCCGGTGTTTCGCGCACGATGCGCTCGACTTCGCCGGCGATCTCGCTGATCGCGGCGAGATCGGCGCCGCTGATCTGCACTGCAATTGGCGCTTCAATTGGCGGGCCGTTGGTGAAGCGCCGTAGATTTATGCGTGCGCCGGCATACTGATCAAGCTGCGCGCGAATTTCCTCCAGCTTGGCCATGCCTTCGCGCCGATGCCATTCGCCAAAGCGGGCATAGACCTGGCCGACATTGGAAAGCTGCTCCGGCGGAATCTCGTTGTAGAAGATCTGCGGATTGCCGCGTCCGGTGTTGGCGAAGCGCCATTCTATTTCAGGATGTGAGGCCAAGACCCCATCAACGAACCGCACTGCGCGGTCGGTTTCGCTGACAGCCGCGCCTTGCGGCGTCTCCACTTCAACCAAGAAATACGGGCTGTCGTTTTCCGGGAAAAGGCTAAAGCCCAGTTGCGGCACCAAGCCGAGTGACAAAACAAATCCGGCCAGCGCCACGAATACGGTTTTGCGCGGATGCATCAAAGCGAAGTGCAAGGCCGGGCGGTAGAATGCGTGGATCGCGCCCATCACCGTGTCGAGCAAGGCGTTCGACTTGCCCGCGGACTCGCGCGGCAGCCAGCGGCTGGCGAGGAACGGGATAATCGTCAGCGCCACGATTAGTGACGCGATGATCGTCACCACCACCGCCACCGGCAGCGAGCGCACAAATGCGCCGGCGCCCTCGGGCAGCGCCATGATCGGCAAGAAGGCGAGCAGCAAAGTCGCGGTACAGCCGATCACCGCGATGTTGATTTCCTGCACGCCGGCGATCGCCGCCTCGCGCGGCGCCAATCCCTGCCGCAAGTGACGCGAGATATTCTCGGTAACGACGATACTGTCATCGACCAGAAGCCCCAGCGCCAACACGAAGCCGGCAATCGAAAGCTGGTTCAGCGAATAGCCAAGCGCGTGCATCGCCGTGACACCCATCGCCAGCGAAAGCGGGATCGACACCATCACCACCATCGAGGCGCGGAAGCCCAGCGGCAGCAGCGTCAGCAACACCAGCACGATGGCGATGCCGAAGTCCCGCCCCAGATTGCCCAGCCGATGCTGCACCGTCTCCGACTGATCGAAGCCGCGATGCAGGACGATGTTCTCCGGCAAAGTCTCAGCGAACGAGTCGATCCGCCCGCGCACGCTGTCGAGCACCGGGAAGATGTCTTCGCCAAGCCGCGCCCGCGCGCTTACGAAGACGGCGCGCTGGCCGTTGAAGCGGGTGATGTGCGCGCGCTCGTCATTAGCCCAGCTGACCTCGGCGACGTGCCCGACGGTGAGCACCGAGCCGCGGTCCGCACGCAGCGCCACGCCGCGGATCTCATCCAGGCTGTTGAACGATCCCGAGGCCTGCACGTTAAAGCGCCGCCCGCCGGCTTCGACGGCGCCAATCGGGGTGTCCAAACCTTCGCGCTGCAATGCGTCCGCCACCGCCGTGAGCGGCAGGCGATAGGCGGCAAGCTGATCGAGATTGGCCGCGACACGCACTTCCGCCGGCGGCGCGCCCCAGACTTCCGCTTGCTGCACGCCCGGCGCGCGCTCCAACGAATCGCGCAACGCTTTGGCGTAGGATTCCAATTGCCGGAACGGCGCGTCCTCACTGGTCAGCGCGATCTGGACAATGCTGGTCTGCGCCGGATTGAACCGGCGCGACCGGATGTCGACGATGCCGTCCGGCAGGCGCGGCCGCACGACGTTGAGTTCGCGCACCACTTCGCCGAACTTCTCTTCGGGGTCCGCGCCCCAATTGAACTCGACCGACACGACAGCAACGCCGGCGCGACTTGATGAGCGGATTTCGCGGATGTCCTCGATGGCGTTGATGGCGTCTTCGATGGGGATGGCGACCAGCCGCTCCATTTGTTCGGCGTCGGCCCCCGGCAGCACCACCGACACGGCGACGCCCGGAAATTCGACGATCGGGTCTTCCGCCTTCGGGATCGCCAAAATGGCGCCCACGCCGAGTGCGCCGAGCAGCAGGAAGAGCACCGCCGTGAATTGCCAGCGGTCGACGAAGAAGCGGGTGATCGCCTGCATTTAGCTAGCGGCCGCGATGCGCACCGTGGCGCCGTCATGCACGTAGGCGGCGCCGGCTGAGACGACACGATCTCCGGGGCTGAGGCCTTCAACGACGAGCACGCCGTCTTGCGTCATGCCCGAAGTGCGGACGCTGCGGCGGCGGGCGATATTGTCGGCGTCGACAACGAAGACAACACCCTGATCCGCCCGCGCATCCAGCAGCGACAAGGTCGGCACCAGGATCGCCGCCTGCAGCGCTTGCGGCGCGGCGGAGGCGGTGATCTCAACTTGCGCGACCGTGCCGCTGCGCAGCGCGTTGGCGCCGGCAATATCGACTTCGACTTCGAAGGCGCCCGTCGTGTCCGCGCCTTTGGCGCCGACACGCGTCACGCGGCCTTGCAGCGGTGCGCCGCCAGCAATCGACACCGTCGCCGTGTCGCCAACCCGCACCCGCGCCGCTTCGTTCGAAGACACCGGCGCGCGTACAACCAAGCCAGACGCTGTGTCGCCGAACACAAAGATCGGAGCGCCCGCCGCCATCGTCTGTGAGGATTCCGCTAGGCGCCGTAGCACAATCCCATCGGCAGGGGCGGTGAGTACGGAGGTGTCGCGGGCGCGTTCGACGGCAAGACGCGCATCATCGAGGCGCGCCTGTGAGACAAATCCGCGATCAAACAATTCCTGCGCGCGGGCCAAGTCGCGCTCGGCATTCGCGCGCGCAAGCGCCGCTTCATCCGAATTTGCGCCAACGCTCGTGCGCCGCAGAACCGCTAGCCTCTGGCCACGGCGCACGACATCTCCGGCTTCGACGTGCAACGCGCTGACAACGCCTGGTGCGGTGAACGCAAGCTGCGGCTCGCGCTTGTAGCCCACCAGACCGCTCGCCCGGACGGCCCCCGCCGCCGACAGCGGCTGCACCGCGACCACCTCAACCAAAGGGCCTTCATGGTCTTGCCGGGCGGACGCGTCGTCACCGCCGCCGCAAGCCGCAAGCGCGAGCCCAAGGGTCAGCGTAATGAATTGAAAGAATGTGGCTTTCTGCACGCATCGCCTCCCGGATGGTTATCCGGCTGCCGTATTCTTGACACTGTCTAGCTTTTGGCTTGACAGTGTCAAGCGAAGTTTTAAGGAGGCCCGGTGAGAGCCGTTCCGGAAAATCTGCGCCGCACCATTCTCGACGCCAGCCTCGGGCTGATTGCGTCCGAGGGGCTGGAGGGTTTTTCGATGCGTGAAGTGGCGCGCCGCGCCGGCGTCAGCCACCAAGCGCCGTATCACCACTTCCCGGACCGTGAATCGATCATGGCGGCGATTGTCGCGGAGGGCTTCACCCGACTGCGCGATGTGTCGCTGGCGGCGCTCGACGGCCTCAGCGACCCCTTCGCGCGTTTAAGCGCTGTTGGTCGCGCCTACATTCAGTTCGCGCTCGATAATCCGGCGCACTTCACGTTGATGTTTCGCTCCGAGCATGTGCGCGAGGAAAAGCACGACGAAGCCGCCGCCTGCGCGCAGGGCGCCTTTGATGTGCTGGTTCAGATTGCCGATGAAGTCGCGGCTCATAGCAGCCACAACACCCGGACGATCATTCTGACTGCCTGGTCCACCGTCCACGGCGTCGCCACGCTCATGCTTGAAGGCAAGCTCGACAAAGCGATTGGCGAAGAGGGCACGCGTGAGGCCGCCGCCGATCACGTGATCGCTTCGCTCGAGAAGATGCTGCGCGCTTCGGCTTAGCGCCAAAGCGCCGGCAGCGTCAGCGAGAGCTCCGGAATGAACGTCACCAGCAGCAGCACGGTGATCGCAGCCAGATAGAACGGCCAGATAGACTTCATCGCCTCGGCGATAGTGATCCTGCCGATGGCAGAGCCGACAAACAGCACCGATCCCACCGGCGGCGTGATCAAACCAATGCCCGCCGCCAAAACCAAGATGACGCCGAAGTGCAGCGGCGCGACGTCAAAGGCGCGCGCCACCGGCAAGAAGATTGGCGTGCAGATGATGATCATCGGGGCCAGATCCATAAACGTGCCGAGCACGAGCAGGATGGCGAGGATCATGAGCAGGACCAGGATCTTGTTGTCGGTAAAGCCTTGCAGCGCCTCCACCGCCATCGATGGAATTTGCAGATATGCCATCAGCCACCCGAACGCGCCCGCTGCACCGATGACGAACAGCACCGCGCCGGATGAACGCGCCGCGTGCGCTACCGCGCCGAAGAACGCGCCCCAGCCCATGCCGCGATAGACCAAGAGCGTCACAAGCAGCGCATAGACGACCGCGACGGCGGCGCTCTCGATCGCTGTGAAAATGCCGGCGCGAATGCCGCCGAAGATCACGAAGATCAGCAACAATCCGGGAATCGCCGCGATCAATCGCACGCCCACTGCGCCAAAGCCCGGAAATGCCTCGGTCGGATACTTGCGTACACGCGCCAGGAAATACGCGGCCAGCATCACACCAAGTGCGAGCAACAGCGCCGGCACAATGCCCGCCGCAAACAGATCGGCGATCGAGACGCCGCCGCCAGCGATGGCGGAGTAGAGGATGAGATTGTGCGAAGGTGGCAACAGCAACGCCACCAGCGCGGCCGAGATTGTCACATCGACGGCGTAGTCCTTGGAGAAGCCGCGCTTCTCCATTTGCGGGATCATCGTCGAGCCGATGGCGGAGACATCCGCGAGCGCTGAACCCGAAACGCCGCCAAACAACGTCGACGCGACGACGCTGACTTGCCCCAAACCGCCGCGCAAATGCCCAACGAGCGAAGAGGCGAGCGAGATCAATCGTTCCGATATGCCGCCGCGCAGCATCAGCTCACCCGCGAAGATGAAGAGCGGGATCGCCAGCAACGACACTTTGTTGAAGCCAGAGCCAAGCTGTTGCACCACCACGATCGGCGGCAGGTCGAGATAAAGAATCGTCGCCAGCGTCGCCGCCGCGATCGAGAACGCGACTGGCACGCCAAGCACAAGCAGCAGCGCGAAAACGCCAAAGAGGATCGCGATTTCCATTAGTGCGCTTCCTCGGGCGGATCGCCACTGATCAATCGTTCGAGCGCGAAGATCGCGATCAGCGCGCCGCCGGCGCAGACGCCGAGATAGGAGAGGCCCTCAGGCGCCGGTGCGCCCGCCATCGGCACTGACCAAGAATCCGTCATCAGAAACCAGCCGTAACCGGCGAGCGCTATGCCAAAGCCTAAAGCAATGAGCCGCGACAGCGTCTTCAGCGCCGCACGCAGCGGAGCAGGGGCCGCTTCCACCAAAGTCGGAAAATTGAAATGCGACTCGCGCCGCACCGCGATCGCCGCGCCGAACAACGCCGCGATGCTCATCAGGATCAACGCCACCGGCTCAGTCCAGCCCGGCGAGTCATTCAGCGCATAGCGGCCGATCACCTGCCACAGCAGAACCAGCACGAGTACGCAGAGCGAAGCCGCCGCGATTGCAATCGCGAGCTTGGCAAGCGCCGTGCAGGCGCTCGTCAGCGCATTCGATCCTGCCATCTTCCTCCCCTCGTCGCCTTTGCGGCGATCGTTAGTCGTGGTCGTCGATGCGCCGAAGCGCAGCGGCGATATCGGGTTCTGCGAAATAGCGCTGGCGCATCGGCTCAACCGCGCGTCTGAACGCCGGCATATCCACTTCGTTGGCTTGCACGCCCGCGTCGAGCACGGTTTGGCGTGCGCTCGTTTGCTTGGCGTCCCAAAGCTGGCGCATGACCGCGACGGACTCCGTCGCCTTGGCCAACACCAGTTCGCGATCGCTTGTCGAGAACGAGTCGAAGCGCTCTTTCGACATCAGCAGCGCTTCGGGCGCGCAGCAGTGGCGCGTTTCAGACCAATAGCGCGCCACCTCGTATTGGCGCGTGGATTGGTACGTCGCCCAATTGTTCTCCGCCGCATCGATAAGATGCGTCTGCAAACCGGTGAACACTTCTCCGAACGGGATTGGCGTTGCGTTCGCGCCCATCGCGTCGAGCATTTCCATGAAGATGTCGGCGCGCGGCACCCGCACCTTGAGGCCGCGCATGTCCGCCGGTGTGTGGATTGGCCGGCGCGCATTGTACATCGAGCGCAATCCGGAATCGTAGAAGGCGAGGCCGATCAAGCCGCGCCGTTCGAAGCTTGCTAGAATCTCACGCCCGAGCTGCCCGTCGCAGACATTGCGCATGTGCGCCTCGTCGCGGAACGTGTACGGCAACGCCAGTGGCCGCGTTGCTGGAAACATGTTGTTGACGGCGCCGAGATAAACGCGGGCGATGTCGAGCACGCCGTAACGCGCGAGGTTGACGGTGTCGGTCTCGGTGCCGAGCTGGCCAGAAGGATAGAGCCGGAAGGAAATTCGTCCGCTGGTTTCGCGCTCGATTTCCGCGCCTATCCAGCGCACGGCTTCGACCGTCGGATAGTCGGTCGGGTGAACATCGACCGCGGTTACAACGCCTCCGCCTTGCGCTTGCGCTATCGCCGTTCCGGCGCCCGCCGCCGCAAGCGCGCCCGAGCCGAGCAGCAGACGGCGCGAGATCATGTGAAGCCCTTTCCGTTCGGCGCGGCTTTCACCGCCGAACAGAGGATATCGCCGGATCCGTTGAAGCTCACGCGCGAACGCTGACCGATGCGAATATCGTGCACACCGGTGACCGCGCCGGTCGAGATGAGTTGGCCGGCCTTCAACGGTTTGCCGCGCTTGGCCAGGTGCTGCGCCAAAAATACGAGTGCATCGAGCGGTCCATCGTCGCCGGCATTGGCGCCGCCCGTGCCCACTGAGGCGCCGTCGATGAACGTCTCCGCCGTCAAACCCGCTTCCAACTTGGCGCGCCAATCTGAAACTTCGGGGCCAAGAATCAATCCGTGATTATTGCCGAAGTCCGAGACGACGACCGTCGAGCCGAGATCGTTGATCGTTGCGAGTGGGCTGCCGGCAAGTTCAACGCCAATGTGCATCGCGCCGATCAGCGCCGACGCTTCTTCGCGAGACCATTCGGTTTTTTCAGCGGGCGCGTCTTCGCCAATGCGGAAAACGTACTCCGCTTCCACTGCCGCGAAGCCATTTTCATAAACCGGAAAGCTCACATCGCCTTCCGCCTTCCAGACAAGGTGTTTGAAGATCGGCCCGGCGATACGGTCCGAGCCCAGCGCGGCGACCTGCGGCGCTGGCACGCGGCCAATTTTCCAGCCTGCGATCTCATCCGGCCAAAGCGCGATGGCCTCGTCCTGGACACGGTAACTCGTCTCGAGGGTGGCTGGCGGCTCACCGGGGAAGCCGGGCAGGGCGCGCGCGTCTTGGCGGGCGGCCACGAACGAGCCAGCGATATCGCGTGCAGTGCTGCTCATTTGCCTCCCCGCCGGCTCAGGCCAGTCTTGAGCTATGCCATAGACGACACCGGTGTCATTGGCAATCTGGGTCGCGCAGACGGGGATTGGCGGGCTAGGGCGCCCAAAGAATATCGAGTTCAGGAGTGCCTGGCTTGAACAGTGCGGCCACCGGCGCCCGCTCGACCGGCTCCAACCGCGCCGCCTCCAGCCGCTGCCGCTTGTCCTCGCCGGTGAGCAGCAGCAAGCCCAGGCCGGCGCGGCAATACGCATTGTGTGTCAGCGTAAGCCGCTCAGCCGATCCGGCAGCGGACGGCGCATGCACCGCCACCACGGTTCGCGTTGAAGTGGGATCAAGCGCGGCCTGAGCGCCGCCGGGAAACCATGAGGCCGTATGTGCGTCCGCGCCCATGCCCATGACAGCGGCGTCGATGCGCAGGCCGGCGTACGCCGTGTTCGCCAAATCCGCCGCTGCTTCCACGGTCGACGCCGGCCTGTAGAGCGCTTGGAGCATGGCCCCCGCGCTCAACGCCGGTGCAAACGCGCGCGCAATCATGCGTTCGTTCGACGCCTCGTGATCGGGCGCGACGAAGCGTTCGTCGACCAATGCCAGCGTCACTTTTGGCCAATCCAGCGGCATCGCCGCGAGTGCGCGATAGGCCGGCTCGGGCGTTGATCCTCCGGACAACGCAATGCACGCCGCGCCGCGCGTGCTGATTGCAGCTTCGATCGCTTGCGCCATGTATGCCGCCGCCGCCGCCATCAGCGCCGCACGATCGGAAAAGGTTGTGAAACGGCTCATCAGCCCTTGTCGGCCAAAAGATCGCGTAGCGTTTTGGCGGCATCCGCGCCGTGTTCGGTATTGGCGAGCGCGTATGCCGCCGTGGCGCGCAAATAGCCGATTTTATCGCCGCAATCGTAAGTCACGCCGTCATATTCGAGCGCGTGAAACGTTTGCGTATTCATCAGCCGCGCCATCGAATCCGTCAGCTGAATTTCATTGCCGGCGCCAGGACCTTGGCTGGCGAGCAGATCGAAAATCTCCGGCTGTAGGATGTAGCGGCCACTGATGAAGAGGTTCGACGGCGCATCTTGGCGCTTCGGCTTTTCGACCATGCCTTTCATCTTTATCAGCCGCCCGTCGCGGCTCTCCGGCGTGATGACCCCATAGCGCTCCGGTGTATCCGTCGGCTCCACGGCGATGATGTTGCCGCCGACCTTGTTGTAGGCGTCGACCATTTGCGCCAGGCACGAGGGCTGCGCCATCATCAGCATGTCCGGCAGCATCACCGCGAAAGGCTCGTCGCCGATAATGTCGCGCGCACACCAAACCGCGTGGCCGAGGCCTTGCGCCGATTGCTGGCGCACAAAGCTCATCGTCCCCGGCGTCGGCACTGAGAGGCCGATTTCGGCCAGCTGCGCCGTCTTATTCTTTTCCCGAAGGCTTAATTCGAGTTCATAGGATCGGTCGAAATAATCCTCGATCGCGCCCTTATTGCGCCCCGTCACGAAGACAATGTGCTCGATGCCGGCGGCCAGCGCTTCGTCCACGACGTACTGGATCGCCGGCCTGTCGAAGACCGGGAGCATCTCTTTGGGGATAACTTTGGTGGCCGGCAGGACGCGGGTGCCGAAGCCGGCGACCGGGAGTACCGCTTTCCGTAGCGGTCGGGGTGAGGAGGATGCGCTAGCCATAGTGTTCCTTTTGCCGCAATGCAGCATGAGCCGTCAGGGATGCCGCGAGAGGCGTAGCCGCTGACGCAAAATACAGCAACCGAGCTCCGGATTCGGCTTGAATTCATGATTATCCGCTACGATCTGGGTAAGCCGCATAAGACGGCGGGTGTGGGTGTTGAGAGTGGTGACCAGTGTCACGGACGTACTCTCTTCGGCGCCGCAAAGTAGCGTTTGCCAATACGGCAACCTTTTGTTAACAGACCGCCGCCGGTCCGGGAGTTTTCCACAATGTCGTCGTCCACCACCAAGGCCACCGTTCGCATGATCGCGGCCAGCTTTGCGGCTGGTGTTAGCGCGATGATGTTGCTCGGCCTCGTGGCCCCGGTTGTGATGCAGGGTGGCCTCGAAATGCGTGAAGCTGCGGCTTCGACGCGCGAAGCGCGCCCGGACATCGGCCTCGATGTCGCTGCTGTTGAAGCGCGCCTCGCGGAAGCCAATCGCACGATGGATGCGATGCGCGCCGATACCGCTGACGAAATGCAGCGCCTGGAGCGCCTTTCGGGCCGCTAAGCGCAGCGCGTTTTAGAGTTTCAAAAGGCGCGGGCCGCAAAACCCGCGCCTTTTTCGCGCCTAGAGAATCTTCTGACCCGTCGCCTTCCAGTCCTTCATGAAGGCTTCGAGGCCAGAGTCGGTGAGGTGGTGCTTGTAGAGCGCCTTGAACACGGCCGGCGGAATGGTGGCGCAATCGGCGCCCGCAATCGCCGCGTCGCGTACATGCGAGCCGGTACGGATCGAGGCCGCCAGAATCTGCGTTGAGTAGGCGTAATTGTCATAGATGGCGCGGATTTCGCGGATCAGCTCCATGCCGTCTTGGCCGCCGTCATCGAGCCGGCCGAGGAACGGCGAAATAAACGTTGCACCAGCCTTCGCCGCCAGAAGGGCTTGCACCGCCGAAAAGCAGAGCGTGACGTTGCAAGGATGGCCCTCTTCCTCGAGCGTTTTGCACGCGCGCAAGCCGTCGCGGGTCAGCGGCACTTTCACAACGATGTTGTCAGCCACGGTGCGCAGTTTGCGGCCCTCGGCCAGCATGCCCTCATAATCCTGCGCCACCACTTCGGCGCTGACCGGGCCTGGAACAGCGGCGCAGATCTCGCGCAGCGTCTCGAAGAAATCCCGTCCCGCCTTGGCAACGAGCGACGGATTGGTGGTGACGCCATCGACGAGGCCGGTTTCCGCCAGGGCCTTGAGTTCCGCCGCGTCGGCGCTGTCGATGAAAATCTGCATAAGAAGCTCCCTCGCCGCATAGTATCCGGCGCATTCCGCTGATACCCGACTGCGCGCGCAGGGCAAGCCGCCCGAATCGCGGCTAAACACCCTCGGAAAGCAGGGAACACCCAATGGCCAAGCACGAAGAGATTGAAGGCGTCGCCGCCAAGGACATGGCCAACGCCATCCGCGCGCTCGCTATGGACGCGGTGGAGAAGGCGAAGTCCGGTCACCCCGGCATGCCGATGGGCATGGCCGATGCGGCCACCGTGTTGTTCTCGCGCTTTTTGAAATTCGATGCGTCCGAACCGAATTGGCCCGATCGCGATCGCTTCGTGCTGAGCGCCGGCCACGGCTCGATGCTGCTCTATGCGTTGCTCTATCTCACTGGCAACGAAGACATCACGCTCGATGAAATCAAAAACTTCCGCCAACTCGGTTCGAAGACGGCCGGCCACCCGGAAAACTTTCTCGCCTCCGGCATCGAGACAACAACCGGCCCGCTGGGGCAGGGGCTCGGTAATGCTGTCGGCATGGCGATGGCGGAAGCGCATCTCAACGCACGCTTCGGCGCCGAGCTTGTCGATCACCGCACCTGGGTCATCGCGGGCGATGGCTGCTTGATGGAAGGCGTGAGCCAAGAAGCGATCGCGCTCGCCGGCCACCAGAAGCTCAACAAACTGATCGTGATCTGGGACGACAACTCGATCTCGATCGATGGCGCGATTTCGCTTTCAGACTCTACCGATCAGAAGGCCCGCTTCGTCGCCAGCGGCTGGAACGTACTTTCATGCGACGGCCACGACATGGGTGATGTCGCCAAGGCGTTCGAGGCAGCCACGAAGTCGAAAGACAAGCCGACTTTGATCGCCTGCAAAACCATCATCGGCTACGGCTCGCCGAAAAAGGCCGGCACCGCCAAGGCGCACGGCGAAGCGCTCGGAGCTGAAGAACTCGCCGCCACTAAAGCCGCGCTTGGCTGGTCGCATGGCGCATTCGAAATCCCAGACGACATCCTCACCGCCTGGCGCAAAGTCGGCGCGCGCGGCGCGGCGATCCGTGAAGCTTGGGAAGGCACGTTGAAGCGCGCGCCGCAGCGCGATGCGTTCGCCGCCGCCATGAATGGCGAGATCGATGGCGCTATCGCCGCGCTTGGCATGCACGCACAGAAGATGGCCAGCGAAAAGCCGTCGCTCGCGACGCGCGCGTCTTCGGGTTTTGCAATCGAGTCGATGTTCGATGCGTGCCCTGAATTGCTCGGCGGCTCGGCCGATCTCACTGGCTCTAACAACACGCTCGCCAAAGGCACACCGGATTTTACGGCGGATAACCGCCTTGGCCGCTACGTGCGCTATGGCATCCGCGAGCACGGCATGGCCGCCGCGATGAACGGCATGGCGCTGCACGGCGGCGTCATTCCGTATTCCGGCACGTTCCTGTGCTTTGCCGATTATGCGCGCCCGTCGATCCGCCTCGCGGCGCTGATGGGGATTCGCGTCGTTCACGTGATGACGCACGATTCCATCGGCCTCGGTGAAGACGGCCCGACGCACCAACCGGTCGAGCATCTCGCCTCACTGCGCGCGATGCCGAACCTTTGCGTATTCCGTCCCGCAGATGCGGTCGAAGCCGCTGAGTGCTGGCAAGCGGCGCTGCTGCGCGATGACGGCCCGAGCGTGCTCGCGCTTTCGCGCCAAGCGCTTCCAGGCCTGCGTGGCGACGCCAGCGAGAACATGTCGATCCGCGGCGCCTACGAATTGCTCGCGGCGGAAGGCGGCGCCTCGCGCGTTGCGATCTTCGCCACCGGCAGTGAGCTCTCGCTCGCCGTGAAAGCCCGCGAAACGCTGCAAGCCGAAGGCATCCCGACGCGCGTGATCTCCGCGCCGTGCTTCGAACTTTTCGAAATGCAGGACGACGCCTACCAAGACTTCGTCTGCGGCGATGATGAAGAGCTGAAAATCGGCGTTGAAGCCGGCGTCGGGCAAGGCTGGTTCGAAGCGTTCGGCCTCGATGCCTTCGTCGGCATGTCGACCTTCGGCACCTCCGCGCCGGCCAAGGACGCCTACGCGCACTTCGGCATCACCACTGAAGCTATAGTCGATACCGCGAAGTCGCTGCTCTAGAGCTTTTCCGCCAGTTCGCGCAGCAGCTTCACGTCCTGCGCGCGCTCGCGCGGCACGATGATCACGGCTTCCGGGGTCGCGACCACCACCAGGTTGTCGACGCCAGCGATGCAGACTTTGACGCCGTCGCCGCGCGCGAAATTGCCGGCGCCGTCGAGCACGACGGCCGCGCCTTGCACGGCGTTGTCCTTCGCGTCGCGGGCCGAAACGCGCCAGATCTCGTCCCAAGCGCCGACATCGGCCCAGCCGATATCGCAGGGCGCCACCGCCGCGCGTGTGGTTTTTTCCATCACCGCAATGTCGAGCGGCGCCGATTGGATTTGCTCGAACAGAGCGGCGTCGAGATGGATCTCGTCACCGTCGCGTCGTGCAGCTTTTAGCGAGGCGAGCGCCTTGTCGCGGATATCCGCGCTCGCCGCGAACTCGGCCAGCATGGTCGCGGGATGAAAGAGGAAGATGCCCGCGTTCCAGGAATAGCCGCCGGCGGCGAGATAGCTGCTGGCGGTTTCTGCGTTCGGCTTCTCGCGGAAGCTCTCGATGGCGAACACTTCTTCGCCCAGCTCCGCGCCGCGTTTGATGTAACCGTAGCCGGTCGCGGGCCGATCCGGCGTGATGCCGAAGGTCACGATGCGGTCGCGTGCAAATGGCGCGGCGCGCTCGATGATAGCGCGAAACCCGGCGGGATCGGCGATGACGTGATCTGCCGGCAGCAACAGCACCAGCGCATCCGGATCGATCTCCGCAGCTAACGCCGCCGCGATTGCGCCAACGGCTGCCGTGTTGCGGGGCGCCGGCTCAAGCACCAATGCTGCGGGGGTTACGCCAATTGCGTCTAGATGTTCGCGCACCAGCTTGGTGTGGCGCACATTGCACAGCACCAGCGGCGGCAGGAACGTCAGCGCCGCGCTTTGCCCGCGCACGCGCCGCGCGGTTTCGGTGAAGAGCGAGCCTTCCTGGCCGCTCAACGCATGAAACTGCTTTGGCTGCGCTTCGGTTGAAACCGGCCACAGCCGCGTGCCGGCGCCGCCGGACATAATCGCGGGGATGATACGCGTGGTCATGACTTAATCTGGCCTGTCACGCGCCGTCGCAAAAGCGGGGCCTTCGCCTTTGTCTCAAACTGGCACGCTTCTTTTCGAGATTTAGAGGCCGTAATAGCCGCGGTACCAATCCACGAACCTCTTGGCGCCGTCCTCAATCGAAGTGCGCGGCGCGAAACCGACATCGCGCGTCAGATCGCTGACATCGGCAAAAGTGGCCGGCACATCGCCGGGCTGCATGGGCCGCATGGTCTTGATCGCGGTTTTGCCTGCGGCTTTCTCGATCGCTTCGATCAAGCGCGTCAGCGTCACCGGCTCGCTATTGCCGATATTGTAGATGCGATAGGGCGCATTCGATGTGGCCGGATCGGGCGCTTGGCCGCTCCATTCCGCATTCGCCGCCGCCGGCCTATCGCCGACCCGCACCAAAGCTTCGACGACATCGTCGACGTAGGTGAAGTCGCGCTGCATATCGCCGTTGTTGAACACCTCGATCGGTTGGCCGTCGAAGATGGCTTTAGTGAACAGGTACATCGCCATGTCGGGTCGGCCCCATGGCCCGTACACAGTGAAGAAGCGCAATCCCGTCACCGGCAGGCGATAGAGGTGGCTGTAGGAGTGGGCGAGCAGCTCGTTGGATTTCTTCGTCGCCGCATAAAGGCTGAGCGGATGGTCGACGTTCTGATGCACCGAGAACGGCATCTTCGTCACCGCGCCATAGACTGAGCTCGATGATGCAAACACTAGATGCTTCACGGCATTGTGCCGGCACGCTTCGAGGATGTTCACGAACCCGTCGAGGTTCGAGCGCACATAGGCTTGCGGGTTCTGCATCGAGTAGCGCACGCCCGCCTGCGCCGCGAGATTGAACACAAGATCGAAACGCTGCGCCGCAAATACTTGGTTCAGCGCATCGGCGTCGGCGATGTCGGTTTCAACGAAGCTGAAGCCCGCATGCTCTTGCAGCGCCTTCAAGCGTCCGCGCTTTAGCTCGACGTCGTAATAGGCGCTCATATTGTCGAGGCCGACAACCGGCCGGCCCGCGCGCAATAGGCGCTCGGCCAGATGGAAGCCGATGAAGCCCGCGGCGCCGGTCACCAGAACGGGTGTCATTTACGAAAGAAGCCTCGCTCGCGCCGCCCAATGCGCGTGCCGTTCGATACGCAGCGAGGGCCGCAAATGCAATGCTTTGAGCCCCTCATACGCGTTTCAGCGAAAGGGCCGCGACCAATGCCGCCGCTATAAACATCGTCGCCAGCCACCATTCTTGCCAGATGCCGAAGCTGACATTGGCGAGCAGGCCGAGCGAAGCCAAAGTCGCCGCAGCTGCCGCGGCAGCAGGGCGGTTGTCCGCAAAAACCCGCGATAGGGTCCATCCGCCCACGAAGAGCGCCAGCGCCGCGAGCGCCGCGCCAACTGCGCCAGTCTCATACCAAATCTGCAAGCTGGCGCTGTGCGGATGGAGCGGGATGCCGCGCATATCAAGCTCGCGCACTTGAATGCGGTCAGTCACCGCGCGCGAGGCGTCGAGCCCGTGGCCGATCCACGGCTTTTCCAAAATGCGCGCGCAGACATAGTCCCAGATGCCAGCCCGCGCCGCCCAACTCAGCGGCAACGCATCGACCAAACGCTGGCTCGAGAGAATGATCGGCGTCGCAAATGGCGCCGCTAACATCCAAATCGCGAGCCCACTTGAGACTGAAATTAGAGCAAAGCGCGGCGCGCTAAACGCCACGGCGAACACCGCCAGCGCCGCAAGGAAAGCGGCGAGGTTTGCCCAAAGCCCGAACGGCAGAGCCAGCAGGGCGCTGGCGGCGAGCACGGCGCGGGCGAGGCCCGGCCGGTCAGCCGCGATCAGGCTGGCGGCGGCCCCCCAGGTCAGCGCCAGCACCACAGCGGCCCCGCGATTGACGTTTCGAACGATCTCGCTGGGCGGGATGTGCGGGTTGGCTGCCCGATTGAGCGGCAGATTCCACAGCGCCTCGATCGTCATCAGCACGACCAGAACCGCGAACGCCGCCACGCCCCAGGCCTGCACCTGCCGGCGATTCTCCACCGCCCCCGCCGCCATGGCGAAGCAGAGGCCGAGTGGGATCAACGCGGCGAGCTTTCCCGCCTGTGCAAAGCCCGGCTGCGCTGACCAGGCGCTCGTGATCAGCGCCCAGGCCCAAAAACTCAGCAGCAGGGCGATCGCAATCGGTTTGTTTTCAATCGCTTGCTTCAGGTGGGACGGGCGCAACACCAGCACCGCCGCCAGGCACATGAAGACCGGCAGGCCCATGGCCCCGCCCGCCGAAGCCGCTGGCGCGACAGCGAAAAATAGCCCGAACGCGATCCCGCTGGCGGTTACCCGCATGCTTTTCCTCCGCTCGCGCCCGGCATGTCATGGCGCCGCCGGTTTGGGCAATGGCGGTGAGCGCTTAACCAACATGGCTGGATCGTCACTGGAGAACCCGCCTTAGTGCTTGGCGCCGGGCGATATTTAAGCTTTGTTACGCCCCAGACGCGTATAGGGTGTGCTGGGACGGCGCACCAAAACGCGTGCGCGGGAGCGTTGCGATGACGGAACGGGCGGTGAGCAGCTTCGAGCACGAAGTTCGGGACACGGTCGTAAAGTCGGGTTTCACCGGCATTGCTGCGACGGTCCTTGCTGTAACCATTTTCTCGCCGGCCGGCCTCGGCGGCATGATCGGCACCAGCTTGGCCTCGGGCGCCACGGATCCGAACGTTGCCGCGTCCGACAATCCGTACGCTAATCTGCCGGCGTACCCGTCGCCGCTGACGACGGAAGAGATTTCCGACATTCGCGGCCAACTCGCTTCGACCACGGCGTCGATGGAGTTCACCCGTGCCGCAACCGAGTCGAAGATCGAGCATGTGCGTTCGATCGCGATGGCCGATGGCGTCGTGACCTTCACGCCGATGCCGAGCGTGCGCGTGCCGCAAGTGGCGCAAGCGACGACGACGGCGTCTGAGCCGGAACTGCGTCTGACGCTGAGCCAACCTGCTTCGGCGCCGGCTGAAGAAGCCGCGATCGTGGCGACGCCGGTCAGCTATGGCGGCGGCGTCGGCATCGACTATCCGACGCATTATCGCGATACGCACCTTGAGCTCGCCGAGCTCATGTTCGCGCACGAGCGCTTCTGATCCAATAGACAACAGCGCGTGATGCCGCCGCGAACCCGCGTGTTCGTGACAATGCGCATGCGCGTGCGTTAGGTTTGCGGCTCCTTGGTGTGGAGCGGCTTGATGGCGCGTTTGATTCAGATCCTGGCGGCGATGCTCGGCGTGGCCGTGCTGGCTGCGTCGCCGGCGCGGGCCGAGACCTACCGGTTGAATTACGAGGCGGCGGTGCTTGGCGTCGTCGTGCTCGGCAACGCCAGCTACGAGGTCACCTCAAGCGCCTCGCGCTACGCCGTCCGCGCCAACCTGCGCACCTCGGGCCTAGCGCGGATGTTCGATCAAACCGAGATCACTGCTACGTCCACAGGCTCGATTTCCGGCGCCAATATCGGCTGGACGCGTTACGACATCTCGCACGCCTATTCCGGCAAGTTTCGCCGCATCCAGCTCAACCGCGGCGCCGGCGGGGTCACGGCGCAGATTGCGCCGAACTACACCGATCTCGGCCGCCCGCCGGCGTCCGCCGCGCAGCAGAACAGCTCGCTCGATCCGCTGACGGGCGTGTTTGCGCTTGGCCGTCAGATCGGCGCCGCGCGGGCGTGCCAGGGGTCGGTTTTGGTGTTCGACGGGCGCCAGCACTATCGGCTCTCGGTGTCGCCGATCGCGCAGGGCACGTTTAACGGCGGCGGCTATCGCGGCCCGGCGCTGAATTGCCGCTTTCGCTACGATCTGATTGCCGGCATTGGCCGCGACGTTGACCGCAACCGCATTCCGGTGGCCGACGCGTGGTTTGCGCTACCCGCCGAAGCTTCGTTCGCGCCGCCGTTGCGGTTGACGGTGCCGACGCCGGTGGGGCAAGCGCAGCTTGATCTGCGCGGCTATGAGCGCATCGGCTAACAGTGCGCGATTGCGCGGAGTTCTGAACGTTGAGTCTCTGCGTCGTGATCGTCAGCTATCGCACGGGGCCGGCGCTGCATGCGTGCCTCGACTCGCTGCGCAACGCCGCGGGCGTCGATGACATCGCGCTTGTCGACAATGGCAATGCCGAAGCGGAGACGCAGGCCATAGCCGCATTCGCCGCGAGCGATCCTCGCGTTCGGGTTTTGCGTGGTCATGGCAACATCGGCTTTGCTGCCGGCTGCAACACCGGCGGCGGTTCGGCGCGTACCGAGCTTTTGGTGTTCGCCAATCCCGACGTGGTGTTTGAACCCGACGCCTTCGTGCGTTTGCAAGCGGCGTTGGCAGCGGCGCCGCCACCGGCGATCGTGGGCGGCGATCTGCGTGACCATCGCGGCCGCCCCGAGCGCGGCTCGCGGCGCGAGCGGCTGACGCTGTGGCGGGCGTTCGTTTACGCCAGCGGTTTGGCCAAGCTTGAACCGATCTTGCCGTTCTTCCGCGACTTCAATCGCCACCGCGATCCGATGCCGTCCGCACCGGTTCGCGTCGCTGCCGTGAGCGGCGCCTTGCTGGCGATGCGGCGCGCAGATTTTCTGGAGATGCGGGGCTTCGATGACAGGTACTTCGTGCATGTCGAAGACCTCGATATGTGCCGGCGCGCCGAGTTGAAGGGCTGGCCGGTGCTGTTCGCACCCGGCCCGCACGGCATGCACGCGCGCTCGACAAGCGCCGCCGATCCAAAACTCATTGCGCACTACAAGGCTTATGGCATGGCGCGCTATCTGAACAAATTTGCCGAGGGGCCGATTGAGCGCGGGTTGGCGAAGCTGGCGGGCGCAATTTTGAAAGCGATTTACCGGTGACACGGCGCGCTTTTGTCGTCGGCGCCGGCGGCGCGGTGGGGGAAGCGACAACGCTGGCGTTGTTGCGTGACGGCTGGCGTGTGACGGCTTCGATGCGAACGGAGCGGGCCGATGTAGCGGCGCGGCTGCAGGCGGCGGGCGTTGAGGTCGTTTATAACACGCTCGGCCCCGGGGCGGATTTACCTGGCGCCGCCAATGGCTGTGACGCGCTCATCTTTCTCACCAACCTCAATCTTACGCGCGCTGTGTTGGAGCGTGCGTCGCCGGATCGACGCATTGTCGCTTTCTCCAGCAACAATGTCGCCGCCGATGCTGATGCGCCGACCTATCGCGCTTTGGCCGCGCAGGAGACGGCGCTGCGCGCGCGCTTTTCCAAGCTCGCCATCGTGCGGCCGACTTTGATCTATGGCGATCCACGTTTGGTGACGGTGACGCGATTGCTGCGTTTAGCCAAAAGCGCGCCGGTGCTGCCGTTGCCGGGCTCGGGCCGTGCGCGCGTGCAGCCGGTGTTTCATGGCGATCTGGCGCGTCTTGCCGCCGGCCTCGCGGATTCAACGGCGCCGGCGGGCGTGTTTGTGGCTGGCGGGCCTGATGTTGTGACGATGCGAGAGTTCTACCAGCTGATTGCGTCAACAGTTGGGACCGCGCCTTGGATCGCGCCGCTGCCCGGCTTTGCGCTGCGCTTGGCGCAAGTCGTTGGCGTTTTGAGCAGCGAGCAAGTGCAAAGGGCCGAGCGTGACCGTGTCGCCATTGCGCAGGATGCTGTGCCGGATGCCTTGTGGTCGCGAACGTCTTTGCGCGAAGGCTTGAAGCAGCATTTCAGCGCAATGGGCGGATCACCGGCTGGCGGCCGATCATAACAAAGGGCGACCACGCCAGCGCCGCAGCGATGACGCCGGTTTCAACCTTTCGCGCCGCTTGTAGCGCGCGGCGTGCTTTCAACATTGGCGAAAGCCCCGCCAGGCCCGCGATGCTGCCGCGCCAGGCGGCGAGGCCGTGTCCGCGTAGCAGGGCCGATGTGTTCACTAAGCCCGTTGTGGTGAGGTGCAGCGGCAAGAGCAGCCAGAACAACAGCGGCGGCATGCATTTGACGAACGTCCAGAGCCGGTTTCGCGCGCCATGAAATTCGGCGAAGCTTGAGCGCGCGCCGGAGACGCCGCCGCCGACGTGGGCGACGACCGCGTCCGGGCTTTGCAAAATGCGCCAGCCGGCGAGGCGCAAGCGGAAGCAAAGATCGACGTCTTCGAAATAGCAGAAGTAGCGATCGTCGAATCCGCCGACCGCTTCGAAGGCTTCGCGGCGCACCAGCATCGCCGCGGCGCAAGCGCTGAAACTTTCGCCGAGCGGCGGCGGCGCTTGCCGGCTTCTGCCGTAGCTTGAGCGATAGGCCATGCCGCTTGCGTGCAGCACATCGCCTGTGCCGTCGTAAACGCCGGGATGATCGGCGCGCAGTTGTGTCGAGCCGATGGCGGCGGGTTGGGGATAGTTTTCGGCGGCGGCGATCAAGGCCGCGAGCCAGTTTGGTTCGGGAAAAGCGTCGGGGTTGAGGAAGACGAGATAGGGCGTGTCGGCGTCGGCGGCGGCGAGATTGTTGGCGGCGGCGAAGCCCTGGTTGGTCTCGCTCTGAATGAGGCTGGCGCCGGCGGGCAGATCGGAAAGATGCGGGCGCTGATCGGGGGCCGAGCCATTGTCGATAACGACAAGCCGCCAGCGCGTTTCGGTTTGCGCGGCGACGGCGGCGCTCATCCGCGCCAGCCAGCGGGCGCTGTTATGTGTGACGACAATGATGGTGGCGAGCGGAAGCACGCCCGCGTCATGACAGGCGCGCGCGTTTGAGCCAAGCGGAGGTTAGGAAAAATGCGTCAGCTGGAGTTAGATCGAGGCGCCGCCGGCGTCATGCGGACGGCGTGTGCGGCGGCATCGAGCGCGCAATATTCGTCGCCAAGCAGATGGACGGCGTCCGCGTGTGGCGTGAGCACGGCCTGTGTGACCGCTGGCGTACGCGCAAGGCGGCGGGCGAGGCGGTGTGCATAAGGCGCCGGATCGTTGTAGGCGCGCAGCAAAGCTTCGTAGCGGAGCGCCAGCACAAACGCATCGCTCAGCGCGCCGCCGCCACGGGAGGTGCGACCGCCGCGGCGGCGGCTTTGCGGCGCGCTGCAGCGCAGGCTGACGCGCCAGGTTTGCGGATCTTCGGGATAGAATTCGTGCAAGCGGCGCGTGCGCACACGCGGCGCGCGCCGAGACACTGGCGCCGGCGGGAGTTTCAGCGCGGCGGCTTCAAGCAGAAGGAGGCGGCGCAGCAACGCTTCAGCGCTGCGAATCCATCGCGCCATGAGCGCATGGCTTTGGCGCGAGACCCAGCCTTGCTGGGCGATATCCTGCGGCTCGCCAAAGAGATTGTAGAGCGTGTTGAGGATGCTCTGCGCCAAGAGCCAGAAGGCGCGGGGGGCGTTGCGGGTGATGGACATAAGGGCGCCAGTTTAGGCGCGGACGGGGCCGGTCGGATTGGTGCGGGGCTATGCCCGCACTTAGCTGGCGAGGGCGACGTCGAGTTCAGCCAAGGTCACGGCGCATGCGTCGATCGCTTTGGCGCGGGCGTCGTTGAGCGCGTCGATCTCGGGCTCAAGCAAGAGCTGGGCGGCGAGATCGGGAAGGTCGGCGATGTTGGCGTCGTCGATGCGATAGCAATGCGGCCAGCCGAGCGGCGCGAGTAGATCATACACCTTGGCCCCGCCGGCGATGTGATCGATGGCGATGAATGGCACATTGTAACGCAGCGCCATGATGGCGCCGTGGAAGCGCGACGTGATGACGAGATCGCAGTCGGCGTAGAGCGCGTCGATGCCATCGGCGCTGACTTCGGACCGCTGCAGGTGGTTTTCGATATCGATCACATAGCCGCCGCAGGCGTCAAGCGCGGCGGCTGCGGCGGCGCGGGCGAGCGCCTCGGCTTCTTGCCATTTGCACCTATCGTCGCCGTATTCGCTCTGTGCGCCGCGCAGGGAGATGCCGATCTTGGCGGCGTTGCGCACGTGCGGCGCGCGTCGCACAGGCGGTGCGGCGATGGCGATATCGCCGTGGGCTTTGTTTGCGCCTTGCCGCGCGAACAGGATTTGGAACGGATTGTAGTGCAGGGGGCTCTCGACCGGCAGGATCGAAACGCCGAGGCCGATCAAAGTAACGTTGGCGAAGCGTTCGAACAGCGCGTTGGTTTGCGGATGCGTGCGCAGGATGGGCCCGCAAACGAACAGGACGGCGTCGAACTGATCGGGCGTCGCTTCATTCCAAGCGACCCGCTTGGCGCCAGGAATGTCGAGTACGGCGGCGCTTGCGTGCGCGACGTCATGACCGCGGCCGACAAGATGCGTGACGGCGCTTTCCAATGAGCGCAGGTCGCCGATCGTGCCGTGCCCGGCGAAGGACCCATACCAGCAGACGAGCAGGCGCTTTGCTTTCGCGTGCGCGCCGATGGGCTGCGGCGCGTTTGGCCAATCGCCGGCGCCATAGCGGGCGAGCATTTCCATGGTTGAGCCCGGCGCGATCGGCTTGTCTTGTTTGTGAGAAAGTTTGAACACCCAGGCCGGCGGATCGGCGAGGCCGTCGACGTACTTCTGCTCCACCGGTCCCATCAACCGCGCATCGTTGGGGCCGAAGTGGAATAGGTGCCATGCCGGCAGCTTCGGCGTGCGGTCCCACAAGCGCCACCATTCGGGATCGGCAGCGTAGCCTTCAGCGAAGAGTTGGTGAAACCAGAAGTAATCGCCACGCGTGCGCCGCTCGTGCCAATAGTTCTCCGTGCGGCGTCGCCATTGCTCAATGATGTAGCTGCCCTTCTTTGCGGCCAGAAACCAACTCGCGATCATGCGTTCGGGAACGGGTTTCTCGAACGCGAAGAAATCGTTGGTGAGATAGGCGGGCAGCCACTGATCGAGCGGGCGCGCGCATAGTGTGGATGCATCAGCCCACACGCCGCCGTATCGTGCCAAAAGTTCGATGCGGATACGGTCGCTGAGCGCCTCGACAGCGTCAGGCGGGGTATCGAGAACGCGCGCCACCGTGTCTTCCGGCAGGAAGTCAGTCAGTGTGTCGAGCGTCAGTGTTTGGACGCGCCAAGTTGGATTGAGCCGTTCCCAACTCCGCAAGCAGGCTTGCGCGATCGGCGGCGCGCGATCCCATCCTTGCAGCCAGAGCATCCAAATGATGCGCGGGTAGGGCGCGTCGTCAGTTGTCATTGCGAGCGAGGTATACGGACCTCTTCGCGCGGCGCAAAGCTGTTACGCCCAAAGTCCAGCGATCGAAATACTTGCGATCCCTAATCCGGTCCCGGTCACCGTTTCGCGTAGAAGCAGCAAATTCGAGTTGGAGATTGGCGACAGCACACTGCAGCTCTGCGTGTACTGGGCCCCCAGCCGTGAACCGCCGCTCTCGCTGCGGATCCCTGTGAATGAGCCGCCGGCGCCGGCTTCGCTCGTATCGAGGATCGCTTGAACCGAGAGGCCTTCGACCAGGGCTTTCAGCAGCACGCCTTTTTGTCGGAAGACGCGGCCGAGTACGGTTTGCATCATCGGCGAAATGTCGAGCGCGATGACGCGGCCGGGCGTGACGCTGGTGGGGTCGCCGAGCTGGATGGCGTCGGCGGCGCTCCATGTGGCGATGGCGGCGGCGTCGAGCACTTGCAGCTGATTGGCGGCGGGCGCCGCTTTCACCCAAGCGGATTCGATCGGCGACTTGGTGGTGTTCCAGATGCGGGCGTAGGCGACGCCGGCCATCAGCGGTCCGAAAACAAGGCCGGCGTCTGAGGTGGTGAGGGTGATGATGTCGCCGGCGACGGCGCTGATGGCGACGGCGCGCGGATTTTGAACGCGGGCGGTGTCGATGCGATAGGCGCTGACGACGCCGTCGCCGCCGGGGGTGAAGATGAGGCGATGTTCATTGGCGCCGGCGATGTGCGCCCAGGCGCCCGCCGCGGTGCGGATGTGGAGCTGGCCGCTGTCTTCGGCCACGCATTGCCAGCCGGGGCGCGGCGTCAGTTCTTCCCAGACGCCGTCGCGATAATAGGCGACGGCGCCGTTGGCCATCGCGCCCCATGCGGCGCCGGTTTTGCCGGCGGGGAGGATGTAGATGTCGCCGTCGGTTGGTGATGCGGGCTCTGCGGCGGTGGTTGCGGATTTGGCGGAGAGTTGCGTCAGCGCGTCGAGGCGCAGCAGCGATTCATTGACGGTGACGTGCTTTTGCGCCTGCGCGGCGGCGAGAAAGGGAAGTCCGAGACGGCTCGATTGCGACATGGGTGAAGCTCCTTTGCTTCACTCTAAGTGCGTGCGTTGTTCGGTCGGATTGGTGCGGGTCTATCCCCGTATTGGCCGCCTAGTCGAGCGCGGCGGCGACGCGGATGAGTTCGTCGCATGCAAACATGATGTGATAAAAGCTCGAGGCGGGCGCTGCTTCCTCGATGAAGCCGCCGCCGTGCGTGCGCCGGTCGCGCCACAGGCCTTTGGTCGGCGTGTCGCAATAACGCATCAGCATGTCGAAGGCTTGGCACGCGGCGTGCGCGGCTTCGGGATCGCGCGTGCGTTCGAAGCGCATGACGTTGGCTTTGATGCGCTCGGTGTGCGGCCACAGGCGCGAGGTTTGCGTGCGTGGGCGGCCGTCGGCGTGGACTTCGTCGAACACGGCGGCGGTTGTGGGATCGACGCCGTATACTTCGCCGTGCACGCGTAGGCGTTCGGCGATGGCGCCGAGCTTGCCGCCGGCGGCAGTGCTCCATTTGTGGAGGAGCCAGCTCCACTCGAAATGGTGTCCGGGCTCAACAATGACGTCGGCGTCCGGGCGCCACGCATCGTCGAAATACTCTGGAAGTGCGCCGTGTTTGGCGTCGAAGAATTTGTCGCGGAAGAGATGCGCGATGTTGGTGGCGCGTTGCAGGTGCGGGGCGTCGCCGGTGGCTTCGTGCAGCGCCAGCAGCGCCTCGAACATGTGCATGTGCGGGTTCTGGCGGCGCGGCGGCGTGGACGTGACATCGCCCTCGTGGAATCCGCCGGCGGGGTGGGCCCAGTTCGCTTCGGCCCAGGCGATCAGGCTTTCGGCGGCGGCGATGAGGTCAGCGCGATTGCCAAGCGCGCGCGCGGACTCGGCCAGCGCGAACAGCACGAATGCAAGATCGTAGAGATCGCGGCGCTCGTCGCTTGGCGCGCCTGTGGGATCGAGCATGTGGCGCGTGCCGCCATCGGGGCGCAGTGCGCGGCTGAGCAGAATGTCGGCGCCGGTTTCAACGGCTTCACGCCACGGACCTTGCCAGCCCAGCGCGCCGGCGCGGGCATAGACCACGGTTTGGCGCGCTTGCACTCGCACGCGGCGCGGCAGTTCGGCTTGCGGCGCGCCGTCCAGCGCGATGCGTTCGTGGAAACACTTGGCGTTGCGGTCAAAGCCGCGCTCCCACCAGACCGGCAAAGCGTGCTCGAACAACCACGCGCGCGCTTGTTGGGCGCGTTGCCGGAGCGCCGCTTTCGCATCGGCGGCGGTTGAGCGTTGTGTGGGCGAGCGGGCAAGGCCGGCGCGCACGGCGCCAAGCAATTCGCCGCTGTGCACTTTGGCCCCAGCCAGCCCCGCGGCAGCGGCGGCTTGTGTGTCGAGATCGGTGTCGCCGACGACGAAGGCGCGGACGCGATCGATCGGCCATTCGGCGAGCGAGCGGCGCAACATGCCGGGGTTTGGTTTGCGGTCCGGATGGTTGGCGTGGGTGAATTCCGGCACGCTCCCGTCAGCATGGTGCGGGCAAAAGTAGAAGGCGTCGATGTGGGCGCCGTGCGCGTTCAACGCACTTTGCATGTGCGCGTGGAAACGATGCATGTCGGCTTCGGTGTAACGGCCACGGGCGATGCCGGATTGGTTGGTGACGACAATGGCGAACGCACCGGCGTCGTTTGCGGCGCGAACCGCCTCGATGGCGCCCGGCCTCCAGCGCAGTTTTTCCGGCTCGAACGTGTAGCCTTCGTCTTCGATCAAGGTGTTGTCGCGATCGAACAGCACGGCCGGGCGGCGCATCAAATCGGCAAACTCAGCCCGCGCCTCCGCGAGCGTTTCTGGCAGGCCGATATCGATGAAATAGCCTTCGCTCACATGCGCCGCGAGCGCGCGTTGCGCGGCGAGTTTTGGAAACACATCGGTTTCGATCGAGCAGGGCAGCTGCGTGACGAGATCGAGCACGCTGCGGCGAAGCACATAAACGCCGGCGGAGATTAGCGCGCGCCCAGCGTTCGGATCTTTCTCGTGAAAGGCGAGTACGCGGCCATTGTTCGCCTCAACGCGCCCGAAGCGGGCGCCGTCCTCCACTTGGCGCAACGCCATCGCGCCGTGATCATTCGCGCCTAAGGTGAGTGCGAGGGCGAGATAATTCGCGTCAAAGAACGTGTCGCCGTTCGACATCAGGAAAACATCGTCGAGCCGATCGGCGGCGTAACGCAGCGCGCCGCCGGTGCCGGCGGGTTCTGGTTCAACGATGACGTGGATTTTCGCGCCGAGGATCGATTGGCCATCGTAACGAGCGACAACCAGATCGGCCATGTGGCCGGCTAAAAGCAAGATTTCTTCAACGCCGTGCCGGGCGATGTTGAACAACAAGTAATCGAGGAACCGGGTGTCGCCCGCGATCGGCAAGAGGGGCTTTGGCGCAGCTCGGGCGAGATCGCCCAAACGTGATCCGCGCCCGCCTACAAGAATGACAGCTTGCCGCATAATGATGCTCACCGGGGCGGGAAGCCGCGCGAAAGCGGCGTTTTTGCCAGTTTTGGCCGATTCCAGGAATCAGCCTGTCATAGCATCTTCGCACTCTTCGGTGTCAGATGCGCCGATGCAGCTGTGGGCTGCAGCCGCGGGCTGACTTGTCTGCGGGGCCGGTGTTAGAAGCCGGCTTTCAAGAGTGGGGGAAGACGTGGGGACCACGGCAGTCGCGTTCCGGGATCTTGGCGGCTCGTTGCTCCGCTTGCCGCTGGCGTTCTGGCTGGCCTGGGACGATATTCACGGCAAGTACCGGCGCACCGTGCTCGGGCCGCTGTGGATTACGCTCGGCCAAGCCGCGGTGATCTGCGGTTTCGCGGTCGTGTTCTCCGGGCTCTTTCAGCAAGACCCGCTTCGCTATCTGCTCTATCTCGCCGCCGGCTTGCCGATCTGGGTGCTGACGTCGAGCTTCCTGACCGACATGCCGAATGCGTTCGTCAACGCGCGCGGCGTGATCGAAAGTTACGAGCTGCCGTGGCTGATGCAGATTTGGCGTCGCGCGTTCGGCTATCTGCTCGTGTTCTTCCATCACATCGTGACGTTGCTTGCGGCGATGGCGATCCTCAACGGCATGGGCCATCCGGTGATGCCGACGGTGAACATGCTCTACGTGTTTCCCGCGCTTGGCATCTTGTTGTTCGCAGGCGTTGGCTTTGGCTTGTTCGTCGCTGTCCTGGGCGCGCGCTTCCGCGATTTGCAGCACGCGCTGGCGATGTCAGCCGGCTTCTTGATGCTGTTCACGCCGGTGCTTTGGCGTGCCGATCAGCTGCAGGACAATGAGTGGGTCTATCAGTACAACCCGCTCTATTATTTCATCCGTCTCGTCCGTGATCCGCTGTTGCAGGAAATGCCGCCGCCGGAGATTTGGATTGGCGCAGGCGCAGGCGCGTTTGCGCTGTTTATCCTTGGTTTCGTGACGTTCTGGCTTGGCCGGCGCAACCTCTATCATTGGATGTAACGAGATGGTGGGTATCTCGATTTCAGACGCGGTGGTGCAGTACCCGGTCTATTCGACCGGCGGTCAGCGCTCGATTCTGAGCGCCGCGGCCAACCGCGTTTCGTTCGGCCGAGTGGCGCGCGAAGCAGGCCGCATCCCGACAGTAACGGCGCTGAACGGCATCAATGTCGAGCTGAAGGAAGGCGATCGTCTGGCGCTGTTCGGCCGCAACGGCTCGGGCAAGACCACGTTTTTGAAGATGTGCGCCGGTTTGGTGCTGCCGAATTCCGGCGCCGTGGACATCCAAGGCTCGCGCGCGGCGATCATCAATCCAGGCTCGGGCCTCGACGTCGATAAGACCGGGCTTGAGAACATCGAATATATTGGCCGACTACTTGGCGTGCGCAAAGCCGAGCGCAAATTGTTGGTCGAGGACGTCGCGGATTTCACCGAGCTCGGCGACTTCCTGAGCCTGCCGGTCCGCACGTATTCGAGCGGCATGACGGTGCGGCTGCTGTTCGCGCTTGCGACCAGCATCGAGCGCGACATTCTCATCGTTGATGAAATTATCGGCGCCGGTGATGCGCATTTCATGGAGAAGGCGGCGGCGCGTGTCCGCAGCATGTTCTCTCGCGCAAAAATCTTGGTGTTGGCGACGCATTCGGGTGAAGTGGCTGAGCAGCTCTGCACGCGCGCGCTTTGGTTGAACAGCGGCAAGGAAATGATGCGCGGCAGCCCGACCGAAGTGTGGGACGCGTACGTGCATCAGCGGCCGCCTCTGGGGGCGGTGGCCTAGCGGGCTCAAAGTGTTGGCAGGTGGGCGGGTGCGTGTTAGCCCATTGAGACGGTAAGCGAGGGATTCGAATGGCAGAATCGTTCATCCGTGCTCGTGCGCCGCTCCGTCTCGGTCTGGGCGGAGGCGGCACCGATACGTCGCCGTACGCGGAGACGTATGGCGGCGTTGTGATCAACGCGACTGTCGATCTCTACGCACACGTGACCATCGCGCCCTCGCAAAGCGGCGAACTCGAACTGCATCTCGATGACCGTGAAATGAGCTGGCGCGGGCCGGCGATTGTGCCTGTTGCCATCGTGCCGGACTTCCAACTGCTGCAAGGCGTCTACAATCGCATGTGCGCCGAGTTCAATGGCGGGCGCGGCATGCCGATGGCGATTCACGTCTCCGCTGACGTGCCGCCGGGCTCGGGCCTCGGCACCTCGTCGGCGATGGTGACGGCGCTGGTGCAGGCGTTCAACGAACTCTTTCAAGCGCGGCTCAGCGCCTACGATCTCGCGCACCTCGCGCACGACATCGAGCGCATCGATCTCAAGCTCAATGGCGGCAAACAGGATCAGTACGCGGCGGCGTTCGGCGGCGTGAACTTCATCGAGTTCGGCCCGGGCCCCGGCGTGCTGGTCAACCCGCTGCGGATCGCGCCGGAAACGGCGGCGGAGTTCGAAGCGTCGTTGGTTCTGTTCTTCTCCGGCGTATCGCGCGAGAGCGCGCGCATTATCGACGAGCAGACGCGCAACGTCTCAGGCGGCGCCAGGGTGTCGGTCGAAGCCATGCACCAGCTGAAGGCGCAATCTTTTCAGATGAAGCAAGCGCTGCTGCGCGGCCGCATCGATGAGGTAGCGGCTATTCTCGATGAAGGCTGGGCGCAGAAGAAGCGCACGGCGTCGACGGTGACGACGCCCGAGCTCGATGCGCTCTATGATGCGGCGAAAGCCGCGGGCGCGATCGGCGGCAAAGTCTCGGGCGCTGGCGGCGGCGGCTTCATGATGTTCATGGTCGACCCCCGTAAGCGCTTGCATGTCGTGCGCGCGCTGGAGGCCTTCCCGGGCCGCGTCTTCGCCACGGGACTCACGGCGGGTGGGGCGATGTCGTGGCGCGTGGGCGAAGATCTGCGCAAGCTGGCGAGCATGGCGGCGTGATCGAACGCCTGGCGATCCCGGAAGTATGGACCTACACGCCGCGCCGCTTCGGTGATGCGCGTGGCTGGTTCTCCGAAACCTTCAATGCCGGCGTGTTGGGCGAGGCGCTTGCGGGCGTCAGCTTCGTGCAAGACAATCAGGCTTTCACGGCGGCGCAGTACACGCTGCGCGGCATGCACTTTCAGGCGCCGCCGAAGGCGCAGGACAAATTCGTGCGCGTTTTGCGCGGCTCGGTGCTGGATGTGGCGGTCGATATTCGCCGTAATTCCTCGACGTTCGGGCGCTGGGTGTCGGCGGTGCTGAGCGCCGAGAACGGCACGCAGATTTTCGTGCCCAAGGGTTTTGCCCACGGCTATCTCACGCTCGAGCCGGATACCGAGGTGTTCTACAAGGTGTCCGACTATTGGAGCCGTGAGCACGAGGGCGGCATCGCCTGGGATGATCCCGCGATTGGCGTCGATTGGGGTGTGGCGCTCGATAGCGTCAATATGGCAGACCGCGATCGGCAGTTTCCGCGCCTTGCCGATCTGAAGCCGGTTTTCTAACAGGATAACATGAAAGCGTTGATTACAGGCGGCGCAGGCTTCATTGGCTCGGCGCTGACGCGGCACGTTGTGGGCGCGCGCGGCTGGTCGGCCGTTGTCGTCGATAAGCTGACCTATGCCGGGCATTTGTCGTCGCTGGCGGAGGTCGCGGATAAGCCGGGCTTTGCCTTCGCGCAGATCGACATTTGCGATCGTGAAGCGTTGGCGGCGGCGTTCGCCGCGCATCAGCCGGATGTCGTGTTTCACTTGGCGGCGGAGAGCCATGTCGATCGCTCGATCACGCACGCAGCGGCGTTTGTCGAAACCAATCTCGTCGGCACGTTCAACGTGCTGGAGTGCGCGCGCACGCATTGGCAGAGCTTGAGCGGGGCGGCGAAAGAGCGGTTCCGTGTTGTGCACGTCTCGACTGATGAAGTGTACGGCTCGCTCGGCGATGAAGGGCTGTTTCACGAGACGACGCCGTACGATCCGCGTTCGCCCTATTCGGCGAGCAAGGCCGGCGCCGATCACTTGGCCAGCGCCTGGTTTCACACCTATGGCCTGCCGGTGCTGATCTCGAATTGCTCGAACAATTACGGGCCGAACCAGCTGCCGGAAAAGCTGATCCCGGTGATCATTTTGAACGCGCTCGAAGGTCGCAAACTACCGGTCTATGGCGACGGCAAGAATGTGCGCGATTGGCTTTATGTCGATGACCACGTCGAAGCGCTGTGCCTGATCGCCGAGAAGGGCGAGCTTGGGCGTTGCTACAATGTCGGCGGTCGCAATGAGCGCGCCAATATTGACGTGGTGCATCGTATCTGCGCGCTGCTCGATGAGTACGCGCCGAAAGCGTTTCCGCACCGCGACCTGATTGAGTTCGTGAAGGATCGGCCTGGCCACGATCGCCGCTACGCCATCGATGCGACGCGGCTGGAGACTGAACTCGGCTGGCGCGCGCGCGAAAACTTCGACACCGGCATGGCGCGGACGGTGCGCTGGTATCTCGACAACGAGGCGTGGTGGGCGCCGTTGCGTGCGTCTGGCGTTGGCGTGGCGCGGCAAGGCTTGCTGAAGGACAAGCCGTGATCTTGGTCATCGGACGCGGCGGGCAGCTGGCGCGCGCCCTGGCGCGGCGCGGCGCAGCGCGTGGTGTTGCGCTTGATGTAATTGGCCGCCCAGAGATCGACTTGCTGACGCCGGAGACTATAGCGCGCGAGATCACGGCGCGGCGGCCCAACGCCGTGATCAACGCGGCTGCATACACCGCCGTCGATAAAGCCGAGGATGATCAAGAGGCGGCACGGCGCATCAACGCAGACGCGCCTGAGGCGATGGCGCGCGCGGCTGCTGAGATCGGCGCCGCGTTCGTTCAGGTTTCCACGGACTATGTGTTCGCGGGCGATAAGGACGGCGCCTACATCGAAACCGACCCGGTCGCGCCGCAGGGTGTGTACGGCGCGACGAAGCTGGAAGGCGAGACGCGCTCGCTGGCCGCCAATGCGCGCACGATCGTGTTGCGCACGGCTTGGGTTTACGACGCCACCGGCGCCAATTTCGTGCGCACGATGCTGCGCCTTGCATCAACGCGTGACGAGCTTGGCGTAGTCGCCGATCAGCGCGGCTGCCCAACATTTGCGGACGATCTCGCCGATGCGGCGTTAAGTGTAGCGCTCAATCCAATGCATGGCGGCGTCTATCATTGCGCCGGCGCGGGTGAGACGACCTGGGCTGGCCTCGCGGAAGAGATTTTCGCGCAATCAGCAGCGCGCGGCGGGCCATCCGCGCGTGTGCGCCACATCACGACGGCGGAGTTTCCGACCCGCGCCAAACGGCCGGCCAATTCGCGGCTTGATTGCGCAAAGTTGGCCAAGGATTACGGTGTCGGCATGCGGCCGTGGCGTGAGGCGTTGGCGGCGTGCATCGACGAAATCGCCGCCGGCGGCTGGAGAGTGCAATGAAGGGCATCGTTCTCGCCGGCGGCACCGGCAGCCGGCTTTTTCCGGTCACGCTGGCGATCTCCAAGCAGCTGACGCCGGTCTATGACAAACCGCTGATCTATTATCCGATCAGCACGCTGATGCTGGCTGGCATCCGCGACATTCTGATCATCTCCACGCCGGCTGATCTGCCGAATTTCAAGAAGCTCTTGGGCGACGGCGCCGATTGGGGCGTGAAGTTCAGTTATGCCGAACAGCCTTCGCCGGCTGGCATCGCGCAGGCCTTCTTGATCGGTGAGGATTTCATCGCCGGCGAGCGCACGGCGCTTGTTCTGGGCGACAACATTTTCTACGGCCATGGCTTGGTTGAGCAGCTTGCCAATGCCGCCGCGCGCGAAGAGGGCGCGACGGTTTTCGCCTACCATGTCAGCGATCCTGAGCGTTTTGGCGTGGTTTCGTTCGATTCCGGCGCGCGGGCGCTGACGATCGAAGAAAAACCGGCCAAGCCGAAGTCGAATTGGGCGGTAACCGGGCTTTATTTCTACGATTCCCGCGTCGTCGAGATCGCCCGGGCGCTTAAACCTTCGCCGCGCGGTGAACTTGAGATAACGGATCTAAACAAAGTCTATCTCGAAGCTGGCGCGCTCAATGTTGAGCGCATGGGCCGCGGCTATGCGTGGCTCGATACCGGAACTCCGGATTCGCTGCTGGAAGCGGCGGAATTCGTGCGCACTTTGGAGCGGCGCCAGGGCATGAAGATCGCCTGCCCGGAGGAAGTCGCGTTCCATATGGGCTTTATTGATCGGCAACGTTTGTTGTCGCTTGGTGAGCGGCTGGCGAAATCGACCTATGGCGAATATCTCATCGCAGTCGCCTCCGACGAGAGTCCGCAGCGTTAGGCAGACGCTTTTATTGACCCCCGAAAACCCCCGTTTATACGGGTAAATGCTCGTTTCTGATTACGCGGGCTAAACCTTCGGACGGCATGGTCCGTTTGGGGTTCGGGAGCTTCCAGGGCGATGGCGCAGCAGTCTCAAGGTCCGCAAGGCGCGGTGCTCGTTTTGGGCATGCACCGCAGCGGCACCAGCGCGCTGACGCGGGGCCTCGAAGTCCTGGGCATCGACCTTGGCCGCAACCTCAAAGAAGCCGTCGCTGGCGATAACGACAAAGGCTTCTTCGAGGACGCGACGCTGTCGGAGGTCAACGACCTCGTTCTCGCGCTGCACGGCGGCGCTTGGTACAGCTTGTTCGCCGAGGCGGTCGGCGACGGCGCGAGCGGCGAACTCGGCAGGCTGAAGCTCAAAGCGTTGCAGGAAGTGCAGCGTACGTTCGGCCAATCTGCGTTCTTCGCGTTCAAGGATCCGCGTACCTGCCGCACCTTGCCGTTCTGGCAAGACGTGTTGGCGCGCCACGGCGCGACGACGTTCAACATCATCGCATTCCGCAATCCGATGAGCGTCGCGGAATCGCTGCAAGCCCGCAACGGCTTCACGCGCGAACGCTCGTATCATTTGTGGCTGCTGCACATGCTTGCCGCGGTGAAACACACGCAAGGCCGCCCGCGTGTGTTCATCGAGTACGACGATCTGATCGCCGATCCCGAGGCGACGCTGACGCGCATTGCGAAGATGATCGACGATCCGCGCGTCACGATCGGCGCGCATGCGTTGCAGACGTACCAGCGCGATTTCCTCGACAGCGGCTTGCGGCGTCACTTCAACCAGGCATCGCACCTCGATCTCGATGAAGCTTGCTCGCCGCTGGTGCGCGAAGTTTACGACGGCTTGCGCCAAGAGGCGCGCCGCGATGCGGGCGATGATGTTGCGGCGTTTGAGTGGGCGCCGTTGCTGACGGCGTTCGATACGCTCGCGCCCCATTTGGATTTCCTCGACACGGTCGATCACCAGCGGCTGACCGCCGAGCGGGCCGCCCAGGACAAGCACAGCGAAACGCTGCACTTGCGCGATATCCTGAAAGAGCGTGACGGCGAGATTGCGCATCTGCATGAGCAGATCGCGCAGCTTACAGCACAATCGACGCAGCAGCTGGCTGATCGCGATGGCGCAATCGTGCATCTGCAAGAGCAGCTGAGCGCAATGGAGAACGACGCAGCGGCAGCGGCGGCGCGCCACGTGCAGGAAGCGGGCGGCTTGCGCGCCGAAATCGTCCGTGTGCTTGCCGAGGCTGAGGAGGCGCTCGTCGCGGCGCGCGAGGCGCATGCAGCCGATCTCGATCGGGCGCTCGAAGAAGAGCATGAGGCGGCCGCACGCGGTCTCCTGGAATTGCGCGATCAGTATGAAGCGGCGTTGGCGCAGGCGATCGCCGCAGAGCGTGCGGACGCTGAAGATCAGCTGAATGACGCGCTCGCCGAAGCGGCGCAGCAAATGGCCGAAGCGATCGCGCAAGAGCAGCGCGAGGCGGCGCGGCAATTGATCGAGGCCGAGCGCCGGTATGGCGCTTCGCTGGAAGAAGCGATCGAGGCCGAGGCGCAGTTCGCGCAGCAACAGATGCGCCTGCTTGAAGGGCGCGCGGCGCTGGCGCTGACGCAGGAGCGTGAACACGGCGACCGTGATCGCGCGGACTTGACGCGCCGGTTCACGGCGCAGCTCGAAGCAGAACTGGCGCGCGCCCACGCGCATGCCTATGCGCAGGCGCAAGGCGAGGCGGCGGCGCATATCGCCGAGGTGAGCGAGCGTGAGCGCAGCGAAGCGGCGCGGCTAGTCGCCGAAGCGCGCGCTGAGTTGGATGCGGTGCGGGTGCGTGAAGCGGGCAAGGCGGCGGCGTACGCCGAGGCCGTCGGTCGTTTGAAGCACGCGTACGATACGCTGGCGCAGCGCCAGCGCGATCTCTACGCCTCGACCAGTTGGCGGCTGACCAAGCCGATGCGCGCGATCCGCACCGCAGTCGGCGGCGGCGAAGTCAACGAGAGCGTGCCGCCAGCTCCCGAAACGCCGCTGGAAATCACCGCGTACGCCACGCCGGCGCCTGTAGCAGCGGTCGCTGCGCCGGTTGTGGCGACGCCAGTGGGCGCGCGCCGGCGTGTGCACTTCACGATCTGCGCCAAGAACTATCTGCCGATTGCGCGCACTTGCCTGTTGTCGTCGCAGCGGCATCACCCCGACACCGAGCACTATCTTGTGCTCTGCGATGAGGTCGATCAGGGTTACGATCCTTCGCAAGAGCCGTTCACCGTCATTAAGGTGCGCGATCTGCCGCTGCCGAATTTCGACGACATGGCTCTCCGCTATGACGTGATGGAGTTCAACACGGCGATTAAGCCGTTCTGCTTCACGCACTTCTTCGCGCAAGGCGCGGAAGAGGTCGTCTATCTCGATCCCGACCTCTATTTCCTGGCGCGGCTTGACGCGGTGCGCGAGGCGCTGTGGGCGGGGCAGGATGCGGTGCTGACGCCGCACATCAACAGCCCGATCGAGGACGACAAGAGCCCGAACGACATCGATATGCTGCGCTCGGGTTCGTACAATCTGGGCTTCTTGGCGTTGCGCCGTTCGCCGGATGCAGAGCGCTTCGCAGCTTGGTGGGGCGAGCGGCTGCGCACCGGCGCGGTGTCGGATATTCAACGCGGCCTGTTCACCGATCAGAAATGGTGCGACCTGCTGCCGTCATTCGTTGAACGTACGACGGTGCTGCACCGCCCCGGCTACAATCTGGCGTATTGGAATCTCATGCACCGGCCGGTGTCGAAGCGCGGCGCGGTGTGGACGGCGGCGAACGAGCCGATCGTGTTCGCCCACTTCAGCGGCGCCTCGTTCACCGACGCCAACGTCTTTTCCAAGCACCAGAACCGCTACGATGCGAATGGCATCGGCGAGTTGCGCGCGCTCTACGATATTTATCGCGACGAAGTGCGCGCCAACGGCATGGGTGTCGGCCCGAGCTATCGCTACAGCTTCGATTATGACAGCGCCGGGTGGCGCATCGCGCCGGTGCTGCGCCAGCTTTATCGCAGCGAGATCGCCGAAAACCCGCAACCCGCGCCAAGCCTGGAGCGCATCGCCGCTTACGCAAACGAGCCCGCCGCGGATGTGAAAGTGTTCGCCGGTGCGCGGGTGACGCGCCTGATGCATCGGATCTGGAAAGCGCGACCGGACTTGCAGGCGGCGTTCGACATCAACACCGAGCATGGTCAGCTGGCCCTGACCGATTGGTGCCGCGCCGCGATGCCGCGCGAGTACTTCATCGAAGGCGCGGTTTACCCGTTGAGCGCGGACGCGGAGGGCGCAACGCCGGAAGCGGCGCCGCCGGCCGCGCCATTGGCGCAGATCTCGCGCTCCGTGTTGAGCCACGCCTCGACGCTGCGGCCGCTCTATCGACACTTGCCAACCAGCGTGCGCACGAAAGCGCGCGTGTTGCTGACCAAGCAAGCTTTCTCCGGTGGACGCGCGAACACCGCCGCCGCCGGCCACGAAGCGCACGCGGGCGCGGCGTTGATCGGCTACGCGCGTGGCGAGTTGGGCATGGGCGAGCACGTGCGCATGACGGCGGTTTCGCTGCAAAGCGAAGGCGTGCCGATGGGCATCGTCAACATTTCCGAGAACGTTCTCGCGCGCCAAGAAGATCGTCGCTTCGATCACTTGTTTGCTGAGGCCGCCGATTTTCGGGTCAACATCTTCCACGTCAACGCCGATCAATTGCCGATCGTGTGCGCAGGGCTCGGCGATCGGTTTTTGAGCGGCAAGAAGAATGTCTCGTATCCGTTCTGGGAGCTCGGTCAGTTTCCGACGGACTGGACTCCGCAACTGAACGCGATGGACGAAGTCTGGGCGCCGACCAAGTTCATTCAGGATTCGCTCTCAAACATTGAGCGGCCCGTGGTGCACATGCCAGTCGCGGTGGAGCTGGCCGCTGGCTACGAGCGCTGGAAGCGCGAGGATTTCGGCCTGCCGAACGACGCATTCCTTTTCCTGTTCTATTTCGATTTGGCCTCGTTCTCCTCGCGGAAAAATCCGATCGGGGTGATCGATGCGTTCCGGCTTGCGGTGCAGGCCGTGCAGGGGCGCGATGCGCGGCCTGTGCGTTTGGTCGTGAAGGTGATCTCGGCGGAGCGCTTCCCGAACGAATATCGGCAATTGCAGGAGATCACCTCGTCGATCCCGGGTGTCATCTTGATGCCGGACGTGTTTGGCGCTGATCAGATCCATGGTCTGGTCAATTGCTCTGATGCATTTGTTTCGTTGCATCGCTCCGAAGGCTTCGGCCGTGGGCCTGCCGAAGCGATGATCCTGGGCAAAGCCGCGATCGCCACCGGCTATTCCGGCAACATGGATTACATGAACAAGCAGAACAGCTTCCCGATCGGCTATCGGTTGAAGCCTGTCGGCGCCAATGAATATCCGTATGGCGCTGGCCAGGTTTGGGCCGATCCGGACATTGGCGAAGCGGCGGCGGTGATGGCGCGGCTTGTCATTGAGCCATCGCTGGCGCGCGATATCGGCGCGCGGGCGCGCAAGTACATGATCGATCATCACGCGCCAGAGGTGATTGGCCGGCGCTATGCTGAGCGCTTGAGAGAGCTGGGCGCGTTGAATTGAGCGGACGCCGTATCCTGATGTTCGGCGGCGGCGGCTTTATGGGCCGCGCGCTTGCCTCCCACTTGCGCGGGTTGGGCGATCGAGTCGAAACGCCGCCGCGCGCTGCGGCGAACATGAGTGACGCGGGCGCGATTGCGGCGGTTGTCGCCGCGGCGCAGCCAGAGATCATCGTCAATCTCGCCGGCATATCCAGCGTGACGCACGAGGACGCAGCGGCGCTCTACGAAACCAACATGCTGGGACACCTGCGTGTGCTGCAGGCGGCGGCGCCGGGAACGCGGGTGTTTCTCGCGAGCACGGCCAATGTGTACGGCCAGGGCGACGGCGTGCGCGGCTTCGCTGAGAGCGATGAGCCAGCGCCGCGCAATCATTACGCGCTCTCCAAACTGAGCGCTGAGCGGTTGCACATTTTGTTCGCGGATAAGCTGACGCTTTCGGCGGCGCGCCCGTTCAATTGCATCGGCCGGGGGCAGAAGACGACCCTGGTGATCTCAAAGCTCGTTGACGGGTTCCGCCGACGCTTGCCGGAGATCGAGCTTGGCACTTTGGCGGTGGCTCGTGACTTCGTGGACATCCGCGACGTGTGCGTAATGTGGGAACGCCTGATCGCCGCGCCGACGCCGCCCGTCGCTGTGAATTTCGGCAATGGCGAAGCGGTGTCGCTCACCGACATTATCGCGGTTCTAGAACGGCTAAGCGGGCATCGGCCGCAGATTCGTTCATCGCAAGCACTGGTGCGAACAGCCGACCTGACTTATCAGCGCGCAGATACGCGCGTGCTGACAGAGCTTGGCTATCAGCGCCGCCATAGTCTGGAAGAAACGCTGGCTTGGATGCTGGCCGAGGAGAGTGGATCGTCATGAAGCCGAAGGCCCTGATCACTGGCGTCACCGGCATGGTGGGATCGCATCTCGCCGACTATCTGCTCGCCAACACCGATTGGGACGTGCACGGCATGGCCCGTTGGCGCAGCCCGCTCGACAACATCGCGCATCTTCTGCCGCGGATTAATCAGAAGGATCGCATTCAACTCATCCACGGCGATCTGCGGGACTCGCTTTCGCTCGCCCACGTGGTGCGCGAAGTGCGGCCCGACTACGTGTTTCACCTCGCGGCGCAGAGTTTCCCGAAAACCAGCTTCGACGCGCCGATCGAAACCTATGACACCAACGTCGAAGGCACCCATCGTTTGCTCGAAGCGCTGCGTCAGCATGCGCCGGAGGCGGTGATCCATGTGTGCGCCTCGTCGGAAGTGTTCGGCCGTGTGCCGAAGGAAAAGCTGCCGATCAACGAGGAGTGCACCTTCCACCCGGCCTCGCCTTACGCGATCTCGAAAGTCGGCACCGATTTGATCGGCCGCTTCTACGGCGAAGCCTACGGCATGAAGGTGATGACGACGCGGATGTTCACGCACACCGGCCCGCGCCGTGGCGACGTGTTCGCGGAATCGAGTTTCGCCAAGCAAATCGCGCTGATCGAGAAAAACAAGATTCCGCCAGTGGTGAAGGTCGGCAATTTGCAATCGCTGCGTACGTTCGCAGACGTGCGCGACGCGGTGCGCGCCTATTACATGCTGGTGACGGTCAATCCGATCGCGGGCCAGTACTACAATATTGGCGGCGACTTCAGCTGCACGATCGAAGAGATGCTGAACACGCTGATCTCATTCTCGACCGTGAAGGGCATCGACGTGCAGCTCGATCCCGAGCGCCTGCGCCCGATCGACGCCGATCTGCAAGTGCCGGACACGACCAAATTCCGCAATCACACCGGCTGGGCGCCCGAGATCAGCTACGAGCAGACCATGCGCGATCTGCTCGATTACTGGCGCGGCCGCGTCGACGACAGCGTCACTGAACTGGTGCGCTAAGCTTTAGCCGATCGAGGCGGGCGGGCGCGCGAGGCCAGTCGGCGCCATGTCAGCCTGAAACTCGACGTGACTGCCGTCGCCGCGCTTGGCGTAGATCAGCCATTGGTGCCCACGGATCGCCGGCGAATGCGCGGCGATGATGCTGAGGCCGCGGGCAGCGTAAAGATCACGGACGAATTGCGCGTCGTAGATGGTCGCGTTCGTGAGGTCGTCCGGATTGATGTAGAGGCAGTTCTGGAAGGTCTGCATCATCGGGAAGTTGATCTTGTCGAACAGGAACCAGGTGCTGCGCAGAATGCCGTCAGCCGTGAGGCGGCGCGCGCACTGGTCGAAATAGAATTCGAGGTCCGGCTCGGTGATGTGGGTGAACACCGAGTGGGCGTTGATCAGCGAGAATTGCTCATCGGCGCCGAAATCGGCATGGCGCACGCCGTTGGGATTGAACCCGACATTGGCGGCGTTGAGATGGCGAAACTCAAAGCCCGGCGCGCGCAGGTTATCGCGGCACCAATTGATCGAGGGGCGATAGAGGTCGAGGCCGAGATAGCGCGATGGCACAATCTGGTTCTGCATCAGCATTTGCCGGGCGATGCGACCGCAGCCGCAACCGAAGTCGAGCACGCTGCGATAATTCTCGGCGGGAACATGATCGCCAAACGCCAGTGTTCCGTGCGGGTTGTCGAAGAAGGCCGGGTCCTCGATGCCGACGCTGCGGCGGAGTTCGATCGGCGGTATCGGCAACGCGGTCATCTGCGGTTGGGCGGACATGTGTATCCTTCAGCCAAGCTGTGCTGTTACGCGCGAATATAGGTATCTGTGGCCGAAATAAAGGCTCACGCCACGGCGGAAGGCCGTTTGCCCTGCCGTTCGAGGCGCTCAATGGCGTCGTGCAGCTCCGCCAGTTCCCGCTCTTTCTGCTGGAGTGCAGCTTCCAGGGAGGCGGCGTACACGTCCTTTTCGACGATGCACTGGGCCAAGGACGCCGCATAACAATCCTTCTCCTCGATCGTGGCCATGATCGAGGCGGCGTAGACATCCTTCTCGTCGAGGGCGCTCAGCAGGCTGGCGGCGTAATTGTCCTTGTCCATAAGCGTGGTGACCATGGCGACGGCGTGGCGGTCTTTCTCTTCCATCGCCGTCAGCAGGGATGCCGCGTACCGGTCCTTCTCTTCCATCGCCGTGGACAGCTCGTCGATATAGGCGTCGCGCTTGGCGATGACGTCTCGGAGCGAGTCGACGTAATCGACCGCCTCGTCGCGCTTGGCGGCGATCTGCTCACGGTCGCGCGCCACGAGATCGGTGAGGGCGTTGAGCGTCGGCCAAGCGAGCGCCGGCGCTTCCGCGGCCGCGCGCCACGTGATGGCCTGTACGGCGAACGCGCCGCCTTCGGCGTTGTTCTTGGTGAGGCGTTGACCCGAATAGTCAAACACGACCCGGCAGAGCCGGCGCCAGGGTTTGGCCTTGAACGGCGAGGTGAAGAGGATGGTGTGTTCAAGCGCTGGCAGCGCTGTGTGCGTCAGCGTTTCGCCGTCGACGCTGATGCTCAGTTTGCTGAAATCGAAGTCAGGCGCGGCGTACGGGCAATCGATTTCCATTGAAAGCGGCGTGTTTGCCGGCAGTTCGACGTATAGCGTGGCCGGGCCGCTCCAATCGGTGAAGCGCCAGGTTTTGTCGTGACGCGACCAGGGCGCCAGCCAGCCTGAGCCGAGCAACGGATGCTCGCCCAGACGCAAAGTTGGATTGCCGCCCTCTTTGGCCGGCGCGAACTTGCCGTCGATATTGGCGAGGCGCGGCGCCAGAGAGAACGTTTTGCGCGCGGCGCTGCGTTTATCGAGTTCAGCGTTGGCGCGCTCCCACAGCACGATATCGCCTTCGTTGGCGTCCTGAATGGCGGCGATAACGCTGTGCGAGGTGTCGGTGGATTTCGGCCGGCCCTGGGTGACGTTCTGGCTCGGCAGGGCGCTCTCGAATGGCAGCCCCAGATGGCGCGCAATGACTTCGAGGCTTTCATTGGTGCGTTCGACAACGCCGACCATCTCGATGCTCTCGACGCGCTCGAGCGCGAGCTTTTGCGTTTGATCATCGAATGGCAGCGCCAACGTCCACGGCTGCGCGTGGCCGACCATGCGGCAGGCGTAATTGTTGATGGCGCCGCGCCAGATCGCGTCTTCGCTGAAGACGAACTCTTCCAGCGAGACGTTGGCGATCATGCGCAGGAGTTCGGCGTCTTCCGAGAGATCTTCCGGCGCCGGCGCCGGCTGGCTCCGCCAGAAATAATAGGTCGAGAGCACACGCTCGACCGGGTTACGCACGAACAGTAGGGTTTGGCGTCCAGGCAGCGCATCGCCGAACCAGTACGGCACGTGGCCGCTGACGAACTTTACCGTCGGGTCGAAGCGCTCGCGGCGCCGGCGCTGAATTTCGTTCGGCGCAGACATGACGCGATGGATTTCCTGGCGCCGCAAAGGCGCCTCCAGGAAATGGCGCACCGAAGTACCTGCCGTTTTCGGCACGTGCAGGAAGAATATTGGGCGGCGGCCAATATAGGTGTCTGGCGTTCTATCAAACACGGTCATTGCATTGTCCCGCACCGAGTCGTCGCTTAGGGCAAGCGCATACCGCTCTCGTGCGCTGTGGACAGCTATCGCGCGTTGTGGGGGCGATCGAAAGCACCGGGCGCGGATTCGCGCCCGATGCTCACAAGCAATGCCAGAAAAGCCTGTTCTTTAGCCGACCAGGACCCATTCGGTGGGCACAACGCTGACGATGCTTTGGTTGGTGACGGTGAAGCCGTTCATGGTCCAAAGCGCGATGGTGCCGTCGGTGTGCTGCCAGAGCAGATCGTCCTTGCCGTCGCCGTTGTAATCGCCAACGCCGGCGAGGTTCCAATCGGACGGGGCAGCGCCGATCATCTGGGCGCCGAGCTGGGTGTTTCCGTTCATGCGCCACATGGCGATGCCGCCGGACTCGTTGCGCCAGATGAGATCGGCGCGGCCGTCGCCGTCGAAATCGCCGGCGCCTTCAAAGGCCCAATTGGTTGGGATGTAGCCGACAATGGCGGAGCCCGTTTGGGTGACGCCGTCTGTGGTCCAGCGGGCCAGCGTGCCGTCGGTGTGGCGAAGCAGGATGTCGTCCCGGCCGTCGCCATCGAAGTCAGCGATCGCGGTGATCGCCCATGACGTCGGCGCACCGGAGATGATGGCTTGGCTGGTCGAGGTCAGGCCGTTGAGCAGCCAGACCGCGACGGCGCCGGCGGTGGAATTGCGCCAGATGAAGTCGTCTCTGCCGTCGAAGTTGAAGTCGCCGATGCCGGCCAGCTGCCACTCGTTCGGCGCGCCGCCGATCATCGCGGTTGAAGTTGCAACAGCGCCGTTCATCAGCCAGCCGGCGACGCCGCCCGACGTATGACGCCAGACCATGTCGTCGCGACCGTCGCCGTTGAGATCGCCGGTGCCGACAAGTGTCCAATCCGCCGGGGCGCCGCCCGCAACCGCTGCCGAATTCTGCGTTGCGCCGGTGACTTCCCAAACTACGACGGTGCCGTTGTTGGCGTTGCGGAAAAGGAAATCCGATGTGCCGTTGCCGCTGAACGTGCGCTGAGCGTTGTCGAGCACCAACACGCGGTCATTGAACTCTACGCGCTCCACCGTGCGCAGCGTGTCGACGCCGGCGCCGGTGGCGCTCACGGTCCAGCTGCCGTCGATATTGCGCGACCAGCTCGCGGCGCTTGAGGCGACGCTGTAGACGGCGGTGTCGATGCCGCCATTGCCGGTGAGTTGGTTGTTCGACGAATTGCCGATGATGCGGTCATCGCCGCCACCGCCAATGGCGTTTTCGATCACCGCGCCGCGGGCGATGGCGATATTGCCGATGGCGACGCCGACGCCGCCATTGCCGGGGCCGGCGCTGGAGAACGCCTCTTGGCGCAGATCGATTTCAGACGGCGTCGAGAAGCCGGAGAGATCGAGCGTGTCGATGCCGCCGGCGTCCCAGATTGCGAACACTGGGCTCGGGCCGCCGAGCGTGATGCTGTAGTGCGGGCGATCGGCGGTGGAGTTGAAGCCGTACACGGTGTTGCCCGTGCGCGTGTTCATGTTGGCGCCGTAGAGATATTGCGCGGCGGCGATATCGTGCAGCTGCGGCGAAGCGGCAAAGCCGTTGAGGCTGTGGCCAACGCCGGCCGAGCCGAAATAGCTCATCACCGTGTAGGCGCGTGAATCCTGCCAATACGTGGCGCTTTCCGGGTAGGTGATGGGATCGCCGTCGCCGGCGTTGTAATCGCCTGGATGCGAAATGCCGATGGCGTGGCCGATCTCGTGCACGAGCAGATGCGGACCATATTCGCCGAGCACCGGGGTTGCGTTGTACGCCAGAGAAACGTTGACCCAGACATCGCCTTGCACATCGGCGGCGCCTGTTGCGGTGGGCCACGGATAGTAGGCGAACGCCGCGGCGTCTTCGTAGCCGGTGCTATAATTCGAGAACAGGATGGTGGCGTTGTTGGTGTAGGCGCCTTCGCCGGTCGAGCCGGTGCCGACGCGGATGAAGGTGATGCCCGCGACGTCGGCCCACGCCTGCAGGGCCGCTTCCGCCGCCAGGATCTGCGCTTCGGAGAAGCGTGAGAAGCCGCCAATATCTGACGGCATGTTAGCGGGTTGCGAAGAGCGGAACCCATAGGTGACGGTTACGCCGGTGCCGAGATTGAAGCTCCAGCCAGCGTTGTTGAAGCCGACGTTATCTCGCGTCAGCTGGACGGCGGCTTGGTCCCAGGTGAAGCGCGGCAGGCCATTGTCGGCGTTGCCGCCTGTCGGTGGGATGAAGAATTCGGGGTCGTTGAAGCCGACGCCGCTACAGGCGGGGCAGCCGCAGGTGGCGGCAATCGCATAATCCGAGCGATCAGTGTGATCCGTCCCGTACCGGCTGGATTGGAACATCAGCCACGAAACGGCGGAATCAGCGAAGTGGCCGCGGAACACGTTTTCAGCGTCGGTATCGAAGGTTAGCCGGCCAGCCTGGCTGGATTGGAGCACCAAAAGTCCGCGCTGAACAAACGGCATGTACAAATCCCCTCGCTGCGGCCGCTCGGGCCGATCACATCCCCGTCGTCCTCAACCTGGAGGATCGCGTTCCGGCAGGCAACGGATTTGGCGCAGGGCCTAAATGAAACTGCCGTGAAGTGGCGAGGGCCGGCTTCCTATTCGAGACGGATTGGCTACAACCAAGGGGAAGTCGGCCCTCGGGACAGGGTCAGCCGGACACGGGGAAACACATGCCTTTGCTTTCGGAAGTCGCTGTCACGCGCGGCTCGTTGCTCGATGGAGCGAGACTGCTTTTGGACTCGCTGGGGCATAACAGCCTCGCCGGCAATTATGAGTCGATGATTTGCGGCTGCGCGGGCTGCGCGCAAAAGACGGCTGCAGCGCTCGATGACGGCGGCACGGGCCTTGGGCTTTTCCAAGCTGCCGGCGGCTACGGCTTCCGTACGCAATACGAAGACGGCTTCCGCATCGGCCAAGACGGTCCGCAGTTCCAAGGCACCGGCGCGAACGACACGGTGCCGGGCTCGCCGAACGTCATGTTCTCGGTGGCCATCGGCGGGTCTGTAAACGGCCGCACCAACTCTGCTGGCGATGACGACTACTACGCTGTCGAACTCGTCGCTGGCCAAAGCTACGTCTTCACGCTCACCGGCCGCGGCGGCGATCCGCTGCTCGATCCGTATCTCGAGCTGCGCAATTCCGAAGGCGGCCTCATGGGCTTTGCGGACGATTCCGGCCCCGGCTATGGCTCCACGCTGCGTTGGACGGCGACTGTGTCGGGAACCTATTATCTCAACGCACGCGCCTATGAGCCGGCAAATCCGCCGTACACGACTGGCGATTACACGTTGAGCGCCGCGATCGGCACGGCGCAAGATCCGCTCGATACGATCGACTATAACTGGACCGTCCCGACGACGACGATCGAAGTCTACTTCGCCACCAGCGGGCAGACCTTCTTCGGCCAAACTGCCGTGCGCAGCTGGACCCAAGCTGAAATCAGCGCTGCGATGGCGGCGCTCGCCACATACGCGGCGGTTGCTCCGTTCACGTTCACCCAGACTTTCACGCAAGCGAATGCCGAATTCACGCTGATGCTCCATAATATGGAAGCGGGCGTGCTTGGCTATTTCTCGCCGACGCAAGGGTTCGGCGCATTCTCGCCGTCGACGACCAGCTGGCAGGCCACTGGCAGCCTCAATCCGGGCGGCTCGGCGTTTGCGACTTTGGTGCACGAATTTGGCCACGCCCTCGGCCTGGCGCACCCGCACGACGAAGGCGGCGTGAGCTCTGGCGGCGATGGCGGCAGCGAAGTGATGCAGGGCGTGACCAACCCGTTTGGCGTGTTGGGCACGTTCCAGCTGAACCAGGGCGTGTTCACGACGATGAGCTATAACGACGGCTGGCAGCAGGCGCCGTGGGGCGCCACGAACAGCCTGGCGTTCGGCTCGCAAGCAACGCCGATGGCGCTCGATGTGGCGCTCATCCAGCAGCGTTATGGTGTCAACACCAATTACAACAACGGCAACACCACCTACACGCTCACTGGCGTGAACGGCTCTTTCATCGCCATCTGGGACACCGGCGGCACCGACACGATCTCGTACACCGGCACAGCCGCAGCGACGATCGACCTGCGCCCGGCGACCATTCGCAACGAAGTCGGCGGCGGCGGCTACGTGTCGTACGTCGCCAATGTCTATCAGGGCTTCACCATCGCCAACGGCGTGGTGATCGAAAACGCAACCGGCAGCGCCGGGGCCGACACGCTGATCGGCAATGACGCCAATAACCGGCTCACGGGCGCCGCCAACAACGACGCCATCCACGGCATGGGCGGCATCGATACGTCGGTCTACACTGTCGCTTCGACTGGCGCGACGTGGACGCGGAGCGTCAACGGCAATTGGACCGTCAACGCTGGCGCTAACGGCATCGACACGCTGACCAGCGTCGAGCGCATCGAGTTCACAGACCGCACCGTCGTGCTCGACAACGCGCAACGCACGTTTAGCGGCAACGGCACCTCGGACTTCCTTTTCCGCAACGCCAACAACGGCACTGTGGTGATTTGGGAAGTCACGGGCGCGACGCAGAACTCCGCGGCCGTCGCGGGCGGCGCCCCGGCCGAATGGACGCTTGTCGGCACCGGCGATCTCAACGGTGACGGCCGTGACGACATGATCTGGCGTCACGACGCTGGCGGCGTTGCTGGCTGGCTGATGAACGGCTCGACCGCGACGGCGGTGGCCATGGTCGGCGGCGCGCCGAACGAGTGGCAAATCGCCGGCATCGGCGACTTCAACTTCGACGGCAAAGACGACTTCATCTGGCGCAACACCAACGACGGTTCGGTCGCCGTGTGGCTGATGAACGGCCTGACTTCGACGTCGCAAGCCATCATCTCCGGCGCGCCGACGTCGTGGGCGATCACCGCGATCGCCGACTTCGACGGTGACGGCCGCGATGACATCCTGCTGCGTCACACCGACGGCACGCTGGCCCGCTGGACCACAGACGGCGTCACCCAAACGGGCGCTGCCATTGTCGGCTACATCCCGACGGAGTGGGCGTTCGAGGGCGCCGGCGACTTCGACGGCGACGGTCGCGCCGACCTCATCTGGCGCAACGAGTCCGGCGGCATCGCCATGTGGCGCATGGACGGCAACACCCAGCTCGGCGCCCAGATGATCGGCGCTGCCCCGTCCGATTGGAACCTCGCCGGCGTTGGCGATTACAACGGCGACGGCAAGGACGATCTGCTCTGGCAGCACACGGACGGCACCATCGCGCTTTGGACCATGAATGGCTTCACCATCACCAACCAAAGCATCGTCAGCGTTGTGCCGAACGAGTGGGTGCTCGTCGGCTAAGATCGGACCGCGTGCGCAATATCTCTGCTTGGCGCCGTTAGCTTTCTGTTGAGGGCGAACCAAGCAGAGTCGCGCCCGCGTGGCGCTGAGGTCACACCTGCGATCTAGCGTTGCGGAGCGGCGTGGCGCCAACCGCGCGGCGCTGCTATTGAATTTGTGGCGGATTCTTGGAGACGCTGCGAGCGATGATTTCCTACGCGCTGCATAGGCCTGAGGTCGTGTTTGACGACGCCCTTCAGCGCGCGTTTTACGCCAATAAGCGGGTTCTGATCACGGGCGCGGCGGGCAGTGTCGGCTCGGCGCTGGCGCTGCAATTGGCGCAACTCGGCTGCGCCCATCTGGCGATGCTCGACCAGTTCGACCATGGCCTCATCGACGTGGTCGAGAAGGTGCGCAAGATCGCGCCGAAACTGCAGGTCACCGAGGCGCTGTGCGACATTCGCGATAGCGGCCGCCTCGACGGCTGGATGCGCCGGATCGAGCCGGACGTCGTCATTCATTCCGCCGCGCTGAAGCACGTGCATCTGGGCGAGCGCCATCCGGGCGAATGCGTGCTGACCAATCTGATCGGCGTGCGCAACGCGGTGGCGGCTGCCGCGAATGCGGGCGCTGGCCATTTCATGCTGGTGTCGTCCGACAAAGCGGCGGCGCCGGTGTGTGTGATGGGCGCGACTAAGCGCTTGGCGGAGTTGCACCTCGTTGGCTTCCAGATGGAGCGCAATCCGTCGATGCGGCTACGCTCCGTGCGGTTCGGCAACGTGCTGGGCTCGCAAGGCTCGGTGTTGCCGCGCTTTGCCGCGCAGATCGAAGCCGGCGGCCCAATCGAAGTCACGCATCCGGACATGAAGCGCTTCTTCATGACCGCGAAAGAAGCGGTTGGCCTCATCCTGAGCGTCGCCGCGATCGAAGATCCGGACGCGCGCGGCGCCGGCGCCTATTTCATGGAGATGGGCGAGAAGGTTTCCATTATGGACATCGGCCGCGAGATGATCCGCCGCTCCGGCCAAGACATCGCGCTCGAAATCACTGGCCTGCGCGCCGGTGAGAAGCTGGAAGAGCAATTGTTCGACGCGCACGAGGCGGTGTCGCCGACGCCGCTGCCGGGCGTGTTCCGCGTCACGCCAACGGCGCTCGACGCTTATGTTACGTCTGCCGATGTCGCGCACATGGAGACGTTGGTGCGGACTATGGAAAACGCCGTGATGCGTCAGCGTCTGTTCGCGCAGCTCGATCAGCGTTTGCGCCGCGACGACCGCGCCGCGGGCTAATGCCCCTCAAAGCTGCAGATGGCGTCGACGTGGACGCCGCGCGCGCGTAGTTTTTCAGCTCCGCCAAGCTCCGGCAGATCAATCACAAAGCTCGCGCCGATAACGTGCGCGCCTAAGTTCTCGATCAGCTGCACGGCGGCGAGCGCGGTGCCGCCGGTGGCGATCAGATCATCGACGATCAGCACGCGTTCGCCCGCGGCCAGCGCGTCAGCGTGCATCTCGACAACGTCTTCGCCGTATTCGAGCGCGTAGCTCTGCGCGACGGTGCGCGCCGGCAATTTGCCTTTCTTGCGGATCGGCGTGAACCCGACCGACAATTGATGCGCAACGGCGCCGCCGAGAATGAAGCCGCGCGCTTCGATGGCGGCGACCCTGTCAACGCGGACGCCGGCATAGGGCTGCACCATGAGATCGACGGCGGTGCGGAAGGCGCGCGCTTCGGCAAGCAAGGTGGTGATGTCACGGAACATCACGCCCGGGCGCGGGTGATCCGGGATCGTGCGGATGGTGGCTTTGATGTCCATTGCGGCGGCGCCCCGTTCGGCGCCCGCGAAAGTGGCGCGCTATTCTTTGATGCCCAGCGTGTTCACCGTAAGCGCGCCGGTGGATGCGAGCAACGCGAAGGCCGCGAAAGTCGCTTCGGCTTCAGCCCGCACCAGCGCGACTTGCGCGTTGCGGCGTTCTTCTTCGGCGTTGAGCACATCGAGCGTCGAACGCAAGCCGAGCCCGCGCTCACGCTCGGCGCCTTCGACGGCCTGATCGGCGGCGGCGACTTGCTCTTGCGCGGCGGTGACGATGTCGCGGCCGGCGTTGAGATTGTTCCAGGAAGAAATCACGTTGGCGACGATTTGCCGGCGGCGCGCTTCGGTGCGTGCTTCGGCGCGGCCCACATTGATCTGACCTTGGCGCATGCGCGAGCGGGCGAAGCCGCCCTCGAACAGCGGCACCGAAAATTGCGCGACGGCGCTGGCGCCTTCGTTGCGGTCAGTCGGGGTCGAGCTTTCTTGCGCGGTTTCGTAGCGGCCCAGAATTGAGAGCTGCGGGCGCAGGGCCGAGCGTTCGACTTCGATCTGCGCTTGCGCGCCGCGGCGCTCGGCCATGGCGCGCAGGATTTCAGGGTGGCGCGCTTCGGCTTCGCCAATCGCGGTGTCGAGCGTCGCCGGCACGTCGGGCGCGGAGATGGCTTCGAGCGCGCCCGGCGGCTCGCCGACAACAAGTTCGTAGCGGGCGCGCGCGTTGGAGAGATCAGCTTCGGCGCGGGCGAGCGCGGCGCGAGCGCCTGAGAGGCGCGTCTGTGCTTGCGCCACATCGGTGCGGCTAACCTCGCCGACTTCCAGCCGGCGGCGCGCGCCGGCGAGTTGGCGGGTCAGGGCGTCAACGTGCTCGGTGCGCAAGCGCACGATGCGTTCGTCGCGCTGGACGCTGACATACGCATCGACGGCGGCGAGCAGCACATCTTGCTCGGTCGCACGCAAACCGTGGCGTGCACCTTCAACGCCAGCGCGTGCAACACGCACTTGCCCGTCGCGGCGCCCGCCCGTGTAGAGCTGCTGCTGCAGCTGCACGTTCGCGGTTGTCGGTTCGAGATCGTAGTCGCTGGTCGCCGGGCCAAAGATGCCCATGGTTTCGGTCTCGCCTTGGCGAGTGCCGTAGGTCGTGGTGACGCCGACTTGCGGCAGGTAGCCAGCGTAGGCCTGGGTGCTGTTCTCGCGCGCGGAACGGACGGCAAGGCGCGCATCTTCCAGGTTGGGGTTGTTGCGATAGGCCGCGGCCAGGGCGTCTTCGAGCGTGTCGGCGTGTGCGGCGCCAAACAGGAGCGGCGCGAGCGAGAGCGATGCGAGAAGAAGCCTCACCTCATTCCTCCCGCAGCGAGCGCCAGAGCGTCTGGTTCAACGGCTCGAGCAGATATTGCAGGGCGGTGCGTTCGCGGGTCGGGATGATGACTTGCGCGGAGAGGCCGGGGCGAAGCGGACGCCCGGAGCTGGCGGTGAGGCGTTCCATTTCCTCGCGCGGCACAGCGACCTGCGCGCGGAAATAGGCGTTGCCGCTGGCTTCATCGACGAAGCGGTCAGCCGAGACCTGCCGCACTTCGCCGAACACGATCGGCATGTTGCGGCCGCCGAACGCGGTGATGCGCACTTCCGTGCGTTGGCCGGCGGCGAGATTGTCCGCGTCTTCGGGGCGCACTTGTGCTTCGACGATCAGCTCTTGGCCTTCCGGCACGATGTCCATCACCCGCTCGCCTGGAGAGATGACGCCGCCGACCGTGTGCGCGGCGAGGCCGACGACGGCGCCGTCAGCCGGCGAACGAAGGCGGGTGAGTTCGAGGCGCTCGCGCGCGCCAGCCAGCTGCGGGGCAAGTTCTGCGAGGCGCGCGTCGACGGTGCGCAGATCCTGGTGACGCTCTTGCTGCGTGGACGCGATCATTGCGCTGAGTTCGGCGCGCCGCCCTTGCAGCTCGGCCAGGCCACGTTCGAGCGCACGCACACGCGTCAGCGGCACGAGTTGTTCGGCGGCGAGTTCGCGCATGCCGGAGAGTTCTTCTTGCAGCAGCGCTTCTTGGCGTGACAGCGCGGCGATTTCGCCGCGATAACCGGCGATGCGGGCGTCGAACGGGCTCCAGTTGCCGCGGCCGACCTCGCGCTGATGGCGGGCGAAGGCGGCGTCGGCGACGGCGCGATCTTCCGGCGAAAGCGCGGCCCATTCCGGCGGACGTGTAAGGCGCCCTGAGCCGGAGCGTTCGGCGGTGAGGCGGGCGCGCTGCATTTGCAGATCGACCACTTGAGAGAGCAGCGCCCGCTCCTGCGCGACCAATTCAGGTGAGCCCAGTTCGATCAGCACTTGTCCACGTTCGACATGATCGCCCTCGCGCACGTGCAGCGCCGAGACGATGCCGCCGTCGCGATGTTGAACGGTTTGGCGATTGCCGGAGACGACAACGACACCCGGCGCAACCACGGCGGCGTCGAGCGGGGCGAACGCCGCCCAGCCGCCAAAGCCGACGAAGAACACCACTAGCGCGATGATGCCGTTGCGGATTTCCGAGCGGCCGGAATCGAGCGCCTGCTCTGGCGTTTCCACTGAGCGCGGCGGCGTCACGTTGCGCGGCGGTTCAATCACTTCGATGCTCATGACCGGCGCCCGCCAGCTTCGCCGTCGCTCGCGACGACAACGGGGCGTTGGCCGCCGCTCAAAGTGGCCATCACTTGATCGCGCGGGCCGTACATTTCGATGCGGCCGTCGCGGACAACGAGGATGCCGTCGATCACGCTCATGATGCTGGCGCGGTGCGCCACGATCAGAGCCGAAGCTTTGCGGTCCTTCGCGGCTTTCAGCGCGGCGACGAGGGCGTTTTCGCCATCCTGATCCAAGTGCGCATTGGGCTCGTCGAGCACCAGCAGCACCGGATCGCGGAATAGCGCGCGGGCAAGGCCGACGCGCTGCGACTGACCGGCGGAAAGGCCGCGTCCGTTCGGGCCGATCTCGGTTTCGTAGCCCTGCGGCAGTTGCAGCACGAGCTCGTGCACGCCAGCTGCTTTCGCGGCGGCGACGATGGCTTCGTCCGTATCCGGTGCGCCTACTTCGAAGCGCGAAATGTTTTGGCCGATGGTGCCGGCGAACAGGCCGACATCTTGCGGCAGATAGCCGATATAGCGGCCAATGCGCTCCGGCGGCCAATCGGTGAGCCGCGCGCCGTCAAGGCGCACAGCGCCCTGATCGGGCAACACAGCGCCTGCAACGGCGCGCACCAATGTCGTTTTGCCGGCGCCGCTTGGGCCGATGACGCCGATGATCATGCCGGGCTCGATGCGGAAGCCCGCGCCCATCAGCAAAGGGCGATCGCCGGCGCGAACGCTGACGCCTTCGACTGAAACCACCGCGCGCGGCGGCGGCAGCGTCGTGTATTCGCGCTGACCCTCTTGGGTTTTCAGCACGTCGGTGAGCGTCTTGTAGGCTTGGCGGCCCTGCTCGAACTGGCGCCAGGCGCCGACGATGAGCTCAAGCGGCGCAAAGGCGCGCGAGGCCAGGATCGAAGCAGCGATGATGCCGCCGGCGGAGATTTCTTGGCGCAGCGCCAGAAATGCGCCGAGACCCAACGCCGCCGATTGCAGGAAGAGGCGGACGAACTTGGTGCTGGCTGTGAAGATGGCGCCGCCACGGCCTGCGTCGAAGGTCGCGTCGGTCATCGCCGCGCGGGTTTGCAGCTGACGACGCACGAGTGCGTTTTGCATGCCGAGTGCGCGGGCGGTGTCGCCTTGGGCGCTATCGTTGGCGTGCAGATTGTACATCGCGCCCGTCGCCTGATCGTTGGCGTGCAGGGCGCGGTGCATGGCTTTTTGGTTGATGTAGGCGATCAGCACCAGCGCGACGCCGCCGAACAGCGCCAGCATTCCGATCCATGGGTGAATGAGAAAACAAACGCCGATGTAGATCGGCGTCCACGGCGCATCCATGGCGGCGACGGCTGGTGGGCCGGTAACGGCGCTGCGCAACGTGTCGAACTCGCGCAGCGGCTGCGCTTGGCCAGCGGCGTGACGGCCCTCGCGTTGCAGCGCCGCCATCAGGACGTGCGGGGCGACAATGCGGTCGATGCGCTTGGCCATGGCGGCGAGCAGGCGCACGCGTGTGGCGTCCAGAAACGCCAGCGTCGCCAGCGATGCGACCAGCACAGCGGAAAGATAAAGCAGCGTCAGCAACGCGCCGGAGGTCAGCACCCGGTCATAGACCTGGAGCATGTAAATCGAGGGCGCGAGATAGAGCAGGTTGAGGCACGCGCTGAACAACAGCACGAACCCGATATGGCTGCGGCACGCGTGCAGCGCGTCGCGCAGGATGGCGGCTTCCACCCTCACTGCGCCCTTGGAGCTGCTCATGCCATACGTTCCCCGCCGCTCCGCCGCGGCCAGCCCGTCCCTATAGAGCATTGAGCGGGCCGCGTCAGGGATGGGCAACAGAAGGGGGAGTTGGGTTCCCCGCGCGCGTTCGCCTGGCGCGCGAGGCCGCTAAAGATCAGCTTTTGTGGCATCTGCCGCGGCCTCAGCGATGGCCAAGGATGAGGTCAGCCCGGGGCTTTCGATGCCGAAGAGGTTGATGAGGCCAGGCAGGCCATGGATTGGGGCCGCGTCGATGCGGAAATCGGCGGCGGCTTGGCCCGCGCCGGAGAGCTTGGGCCGGCAGCCGGCATAATCGGGGCTCAGCACGCCGTCCGGCATGGCCGGCCAATAGCGGCGAACGACCTCATAAAACCCGTCCGCGCGGCGGATGTCGACGCTGTAATCGACCTTGGCCGGATCGTGCTGATCGAGCCATTCAACATCCGGCCCGAAGCGCATGCGGCCGGCGAGGTCGAGCGTCAGGTGAACGCCAAGGCCGCCATCGACGGGCGCCGGATAGATGAGGCGCATGAAGGCGGGGCGGCTGGCGCAGGCGAAGTAGGAGCCCTTCGCCAAGATCAGCGGCGGGATTGCTTCTGCCGGCATGCCTTCGATCAGCGCCGCGACATGCTGCGCGCCGAGGCCGGCGGAATTGATCAGGAGGCGGCAGCGGATCGTGGCCGGCGCTTCGCCGCCAGTGTCGAGCTCGAAGCCTCCGCCGGTGAGCGCGCGGCCGCGGATGATCGGTGCGTTGAGGACGATCGCGCCGCCGTGTTCTTCGATCTCGCCTTGCAGCGCCAACATGTAGCCGTGGCTGTCGATAATGCCGGTCTCAGCGGAGTTGAGCGCCGAGACGCAGGCGAGGTTTGGCTCCAGCGCGATCGCTTCAGCGCCCGTGAGCAACGAGACATTCTCGACGTCATTCTCCAGCGCCCTCTGATGTAGCGCTGCGATCTGCTTTTCTTCCGCCGCGCTGGTCGCGACGATCAGCTTGCCGCACTTCTTGTGCGCGACGCCGCGCTTGGTGAGGTAGTCGTAAAGCATCCGACGCCCGCGCACGCACATTGTGTGTTTGAGGCTGTTGGTCGGGTAGTAGAGCCCGGCGTGAATGACCTCGCTGTTGCGCGAGGATGTGCCGGAACCAATGCAATCGGCCGCTTCCAGCACGATCACTTCATTGCCACGGCGCGCAAGTTCAGCCGCGCAAGCAAGCCCTACGGCGCCCGCGCCGATGACAACGGCGTCAATCTGGTAAATGTCGGCGGACATACGCGCGCGACACTAGCCGCGCCGTTTTGCGCCGCACACCGTTTTCATGCGCCGCGCGTGGATTAACCACCCGCCTTTGCAAACTCGCGCACGGCGTTGGCGATTTTCGTTTGCGTCTGCCCGTCGAGGTAGGGGTGCATCGGCAGCGCCAGCACGCGATGGCAGATGTCTTCGCTCACCTTCATGCCGCCAGAGCCGACCGGGAAGCTCGCATACGCCGTCTGCTTGTGCAGCGGCTTTGGATAATACTGCGCCGTCGGGATGCCGGCTTCGCGCAAATGCGCCGCGAGCTTGTCGCGCTCCGGGTGCTCGATCACGTACTGCGCCCAGGTGGAGACGCCGCCGTTGATCACTTTCGGCGTCGTCACTAAGCCTTCCAGCATCTGCCCATAGCGATCCGCGACTTCGTTCCGCGCGCGGATTTCGTCGGCGAAGATGGCGAGCTTTTCGATCAGGATCGCGGCTTGGATCGTGTCGAGGCGCGAGTTCATGCCGATGCGGGCGCAATTGTATTTATCGTCGCCGCTGGCGCCGTGGAAGGCAATCGAACGCATCAACGTGGTTTCCGCGTCGTCGTTTGAGAGCGTCGCACCGCCATCGCCGTAGCAGCCGAGCGGCTTGGCCGGGAAGAACGAGGTCGTCGCCGCATCGGCCCAATGCATCGGGTGCTTGCCGTTAAGCGTGCAGCCATACCCTTGCGCGCTATCGGCGATGAGCTTCAGGCCCTCGCGTTTGCAGATCGCGGCGATGGCCGGATAATCCGCAGGCTGGCCGAAGAGATCGACAGCGATGACGACTTTTGGCTTCAGCTTGCCGTCCTTCTTCACGCCCGCGATCGCGGCTTCGAGCGAAGCGGGATCCATGTTGTAGGTGTCCGGCAGCACATCGACGAACACCGGCGTGGCTTCCACCCACGGCACGATCTCAGCCGTCGCGGCGAACGTGAATGATGGGCAAAACACCGCATCGCCCTTGCCGACGCCCCACGCCCACAGCGGCAACACCAACGCATCGGTGCCGTTGGCGTTGGCGATGCAATGCTTGGCGCCGCCGAACTCAGCGAGCTGCGCTTCCAGCGTTTTGACTTCCGGGCCGAAGATGAACGCGCCGTGCGCCAGGACGCGGGCGATGGCGGCGTCGATTTTGTCGGCGATGCGGGCGCGTTGGGTTTGCAGGTCGATGAACGGGATCATGTTGTGTCTCTAAGAATTAGGAGTGTGACGGGAAGCCGGAGGCTTGGTCGACTGCAAGCGCAAGCTCCAAAACCGCGAGCGCTTCCTCGCCGGTGACAACCGGGCGCGCGCCAACGCCGAGCACGGCGTCGATAAACGCCGCGACATTGGCGCCGAGCGGGTCGCTGCCGATGCGCGTTTCGGCGAAGGCGGCGTTGAGCGGAAAGCTGGTCGTGTTTTCAAACGTGCGGGCGAGAAAATCGATCTTCACTTCGCCGCTCGGATAGACGGCGCGCATGGTGCGCTTGCGGTCCGGTGCGATGCGGCTGGAGGTGAACACGGTTTGCGTGGCGCCAAAGCTGATGCGCGCTTCGATTTCGTCAGCGGCTTTGCCGTGCTCAGCGCGGGCTTTTGCTTCGACGCGATCGGCTTTTTGGCCAAGAATTTTCAGCGCTAGGTCGAGATCGTGGACGGTGAGATCGAGCGTCACTGAAACGTCAGCGCTGCGCCCGGTCCACGGGCCTTCGCGCACGCTTTCAATCAGCGTCGGCTTTTCGGGCGTATCGAACAGCCCCATCGCCTCAAACACCAGCCGCTCTTGGTGGCCGCAGGCGAGCACGAGCTTCTTCTCAGCCGCAACGCGCACGAGTTCGGCGCCAGCCTTTGCGTCCGTCGCCAGCGGCTTTTCGATCAGCACATGCTTGCCGGCTTTCAGCGCCGGCAGCGCTGCGCCCGCGTGGAGCGAAGGCGGTGAGGCGACGGTGATGATGTCCGCTTCTGCCAGCAGCGCGTCCAGCGTGTTGAACGCTTTAGCGCCGTGCGTGTCCGCCAACTGGCCCGCGCGCTCATCATCCGGGTCAAACACGCCGACGAATTGCACGCGCGCGTCTTCGGCGTACTTGCGCGCATGGATGCGCCCGAACGCACCCGCGCCGACAACGCCAGCTTTGAGCTTGCTCATTCGACCGTCACCGACTTGGCCAGATTGCGCGGCTGGTCAACGTCCGTGCCTTTGTGGACGGCGGTGAAATACGCGAGCAACTGGATCGGCACCGAGTACACCAGCGGCGCCACGAACGGATCGCATGTTGGCGCCAGGATGATGTGTTGGGCGATGTCCGCCACTTCGGCGGCGCCAGCCGCATCGGTGATCACCACCAACTTGCCGCCACGCGCGTTCACTTCTTGCATGTTCGAGAGCGTCTTCTCGAACAGCGCATCGTGCGGCGCGACGACCACGACCGGCGTGTGCTCATCGATGAGCGCGATCGGGCCGTGCTTCAGCTCGCCCGCTGCATAACCCTCGGCGTGGATATAGGAGATTTCCTTCAGCTTCAGCGCGCCTTCGAGCGCGATCGGATAATGCACGCCGCGACCGAGATAGAGCACGTCGCGCGCCTTGCTGAGCTCGATCGCGATCTTCTCGATTTCCGGCTCGGCGTTGAGCGCATCCGCGATCAAGCGCGGCGTTTCCATCAAGGTGCGAACCAACCGGCTTTCCTCTTTCGCATCAATCGCGCCGCGCGCGCGGCCAACAGCGATGGAAAGCGCCGCGAGCGCCGAAAGCTGCGCGGTGAACGCCTTCGTGGAGGCAACACCAATTTCCGGGCCGGCGAGCGTCGGTAGCCGCGCATCAGCTTCGCGCCAGATCGTGCTCTCCGGCACGTTGACGACAGCGAGCGTCTTGAGGCCGTTTTCCTTGCAATAGCGCAGCGCCGCCAAAGTGTCGGCAGTTTCGCCGGATTGCGAGACGAAGACGCTGAACGCGTTCTTGCCGAACGCCGGCTTGCGATAGCGGAACTCTGACGCGATGTCGGTCTCGACGCTGAGGCCGGCGATTTGCTCGAGCCAGTATTCAGCGACGCGCCCCGCATAATGCGCAGTGCCGCAGCCGATGACCACGGCGCTATCGGCATTGAGGTCAACATCGCCGAAGTCCGGCATTTCGATGCGTTCTTCGAACGCGTTCACATAGCGCGTAATCGTACGGCCGGTGGTTTCCGGCTGCTCGTAGATTTCCTTCTGCATGAAGTGGCGATGGTTGCCTTTCTCCACTGCAGCCGCGCCGCCGGCGAAGATGTGCACCTTGCGCTCGACCTGATTGCCGTTGGCATCGAGCACTTTGACGCTGCTGCGCGTCAGCACCGCGATATCGCCCTCATCGAGGAACATCACGCGCGTCGTGAACGGCGAAACCGCAATTGCGTCGCTGCCCAGATAGTTCTCGCCATCGCCAAGACCGACGGCGAGCGGGCTGCCTTTGCGGGCGCCGATGAGCACATCGTCTTCGCCCGCGAACAGCACCGCGATGCCGAACGCGCCATCGAGACGGCGCACGGCGGAGATGGCGGCTTGCTCAGGTGATTGGCCCTTGTCGAGATAGTCGGTGATCAGGTGGGCGATGACCTCGCTATCCGTTTCGGAGGCGAACTTGTGGCCGGCCTTGGCCAGCTCTTCGCGCAGCGCGCGGAAATTCTCGATAATGCCGTTGTGGACAATCGCGACCTTGTCGGTGGCGTGCGGGTGGGCGTTTCCGGTGGTTGGCGCGCCGTGCGTGGCCCAGCGCGTGTGGCCGATGCCGGTGACGCCAGCCAGCGGCTGCTCGGCAAGGACGCCTTCCAGGTTCGCGAGCTTGCCGGCTGCGCGGCGGCGTTTGATGGCGCCGTCTTCCAACGTGGCGACGCCGGCGCTGTCATAGCCGCGATATTCGAGCCGCTTCAGCGCTTCCACCAGCCGCGGCGCGGCCGGCGAATTACCAAGAATGCCGATAATTCCACACATGCTGGTCGCTTACTCCGTCATCCTGGGGCGCACGCAGTGCGAGCCCAGGATCTGAGGGCCGCCTGCACGTCGTTTGCCCCTGGGTCCTGGGTTCTCGGCTCGCGCCGAGCCCCAGGATGACGAGGGGGTTATGCATCTGAATGTCCCGGCGCTCTCATGCACGGCAGGCCATTGATTTGCACCTCAATTAGTCTTTCAACATGCGACGGATTTCAGCACGGTGCGAGTATGACGCGAGCTTATTTCGGGACGGACGGGATTCGGGGCACGGCTAACCGCTTCCCCATGACGCCGGAAGTGGCGCTGCGCGTCGGCCTCGCCGCCGGCAAGCGCTTTATGTCGCACGACGACCGCCGTCATCTGGTGGTGATCGGCAAGGACACGCGGCTCTCGGGCTACATGCTGGAGCCGGCGCTGACGGCCGGTTTCACCGCCGCCGGTATGGACGTGGTTCTGTTTGGCCCGCTGCCGACGCCGGCGGTGGCGATGCTGACCCGCAGCTTGCGCGCCGATCTCGGCGTCATGCTCTCGGCCAGCCACAACAAGTACGCCGACAACGGCATCAAGCTGTTCGGCCCCGATGGCTACAAGCTCTCCGACGACGCCGAAGTCGAGATCGAGCAATTGATGGATAAGAACCTCGACGAGCACTTGACCGATCCGGCCAAGCTCGGCCGCGCTCGCCGCATCGATGACGCGCAGGCGCGCTATGTCGAGATCGTCAAAGCGACATTCCCGAAGCGGCTGACCTTGAAGGGCCTGCGCATTGTCATCGATGCCGCCAACGGCGCCGCCTACAAGGTCGCGCCGGTGGCGCTCTACGAATTGGGCGCCGAGGTGATCAAGATCGGCGTCGAGCCGAATGGCGAAAACATCAACGAGGAGGTCGGCTCCACCGATACCCGGGCGTTGAAGGCCAAAGTGCTGGAGACACGCGCTGATCTGGGCATCGCCCTTGATGGCGACGCTGACCGTGTCGCCATCGTCGACGAAAAGGGCCATCTGATCGATGGCGACCAGCTGATGGCGCTGATCGCGAAAAGCTGGAAGGACGCCGGAACGCTTTCCAAGCCCGGCATCGTCGCGACGGTGATGAGCAATCTCGGGCTCGAGCGTTTCCTTGAAGGCATGAAGCTTAAACTCGAACGCACCGGCGTGGGCGACCGCTACGTGGTCGAGCAGATGCGGGCCAAGGGTTACAATGTCGGCGGCGAGCAAAGCGGCCACATCATCCTCAGCGATTTCTCCACCACGGGCGATGGGCTCCTCGCTGCGCTGCAAGTGCTGGCGGTGATCGTGCAGAGCGGCAAGCCGGCGAGCGAGGTGCTGAAGCTGTTCGAGCCGGCGCCGCAAGTGCTGGAAAATGTCCGTTACGAGAAAGGCAAGCCCGATCCGATGCAGGCCGCCGCTGTGAAGGACGCGATCAAGGCGGCGGAAGCGGCTTTGGTGGGCAAGGGCCGGTTGCTGGTGCGCAAGAGCGGCACCGAGCCTTTGGTGCGGATCATGGCCGAGGGCGACGATGAAAAGCTGGTGCGCCAGGTCGTCGGCGATGTGAAAACAGCGGTGGTCGCTGCGGCGAAGGCCGCGTAGCGCAGAGGAGCGGGGGTGAGATGAAGTTTTTCAACCGCCGCAACATTCTGGTGATTGCCACGCTGATTGCGCTCGCAGCGGCGGCGGCGACGTTTCTGCCGCGCGCGCCGCGCCAAGCCGCCATTCCTGAACAAGCGCGCGCCGATGCTGGTGTTGTCAGCGAACTCGTCGGCGTCGCTATCGTCGCCGATGGCGACACCATTCGTATCGGCAATCGCCACATCCGGTTTGACGGCATCGACGCGCCGGCGCAGGGCCACATGTGCGGCGACGTGAACATTTATCGCGCCTCGGGCGATGCGTTGCGCGCAGTCACGACGCGGGCGCAAGTGCGCTGCCGGATCAGCGATCAGCCCGACGCCAAGGGGCGCGATATGGCCCAGTGCCGGGCCGGTGATTTGGACCTCAACGAGTACATGGTCCGCGAAGGCTGGGCTCGCGATTGGCCGCAGCACAGCGGCGGCGCCTACGCTGACGAGGAAGCGGAGGCGCGGGCGGCGCGGCGCGGCGTATGGAGCCCCTCGTGCCCGCGCAATATCTGGACCGAAGGGCGCGATTACGGCCGCTGATAAACGGCCCCGGCGCCCGCTAAGTCACTGCTTCCTGACACAGATTGGCGCCAAATTGACGCCCGCGTTCAAGTGCCGCTCAGCTTCGCCCCGCTAGCTTTCTCGACATCGGGGCGACGAGGGCCGCTCCCGCAGAGTTAGCAGGAGCAAGTACCATGAAGCGTCTTCTCATCGCCGTCAGCGCCGCGGCTCTCATGACCACCATGAGCATTGGCGCCGCCTCGGCTCAAAACCGCACCGTCATCAGCCAGTATGGCCGTGACAATGGCGTTGCCGCCTCTCAGCAAGGCACGCGCAACGAAGGTCGCGTCGAACAAAACGGCCGCTCGCACTACGCTCGTGCGGTTCAATCGGGTCGGGATAACTTCCTGCGCATGAACCAGGGCGGAACGCGCAACAGCGCCACGACCGAACAGTCGGGTAACAACAACCTTGCTGTCACCGGTCAGGAAGGCCGCCGCCTCGACGCCGCGATCTACCAGTCGGGCAACGGCAATATCTCGGGCATCGCCCAGATCGGCAACGGCTCCATCGCCACCACCGATCAGGCGGGTCGCAACAACACCACGGGCGTGATCCAGGTTGGCAACAACCAAGATGCGAGCGTCGTGCAGCGCGGCACCGGCAACATCTCGGTCGTCATCCAAGGCGGTCCGTAACAGGTCGGAACTGAAGTTGGAGGGGCGCCTCGCGTCCCTCCGTTCTCCTCGGGAGCAATGGCAATGCGTCGTCTCTTAGTCACCACAGCGCTGTTCGGCATTATCGCCGCCTGTGCTGCTGCAAGCGAACCCGCAACTCCTGCGGCGCTTTCAGATCAACCCGTCGTGCAAACGGCCGAGTTGGCCGGGGCGATCGACGCAGCGCCGACCGCGTATGCGCCAGCTCCGTCAGCGTCCTACGCGCCAGCATCGTATGCGGACGATATCTCGTGCGACATCGATGTACGCCGCACCCGCGGCGGCGTCGCCCTCGAAGCCCAAGCGTTCGGCTTCGATCCCCGAGATGCGCTTGAGTACGACTTTGTCGTCACCAAGAGCGGCCCGGGCGGCGACTCGGACATTCAACAAGGCGGTGAAATCAGCGAGCAATCGCTTGGCGCCGTCGAACTTAATATGGCTTCCCGCGACCGTTATCGCGCCCGTTTGGTGGTCAGCGATGCGCAAGGCGAAGTCTGCAGAACTGAGGTGCGGTCATGAATAAGTTCTTTGCTCAAGCTGCCGCGGCGATGCTCGCCGTCAGCCTCATGGCCGGCCCCGCCTCGGCGCAAAGCTTTCTGCGCGCCAACCGCGCCACGGTCGTTCAAACCGGCCACGATAACGCGGCCGCCGTTGCTCAGAACGGCATCGCCAACTCGGCCGGCGTCGTTCAGCGCGGCAACAACCAAACCGGCATCGTGCACCAAAACGGTGTGAACAATGTCGGCGGCGTCAACCAGCGCGGCAACAACAACACCGGCACGATGGTGCAGAATGGCAATAACAATGCGGGTTGCCTTTTGCAGCGCGGCAACAACCTTGGCGCTGAAGTTGTGCAGAACGGCAACCAAAGCGGCATCTATGTGCAGACCAACCGCACAGCGATGGTTCTGCCCGCCGGCCCGATGATGGTGCGCGCCTGCGCCCGGTAATCGATCGGCAGTCTGAAAGAAGCGCGCTTGGGTCCTTGGCCCAGGCGCGTTTTCTTTTAGCGCAACCGCTTCAGCCAAGCTGCGGTGCTTGCGTCTACGTTGGCCGGCGCCGCGCCGCCTTCGAGCGCCGGCAGCAGCGCGTTCGCCATTTCCTTGCCGAGCTCCACGCCCCATTGATCGAACGGATTGACGCCTGCGAGCACAGCCTGCGCGAACGTGCGGTGTTCATAGAACGCCAGCAGCGCGCCCAGCGCCGCGGGTGACAGCGCATCGATCGCCATCATTGTCGAGGCGCGGTTGCCAGGAAACGCGCGGTGTGGCGCGAGCCGATCGGCTTCCGCTTCGCTCACACCCTTCGCCAGCATCTCGGCCTTCGCTTGCGCTTGGCTCTTACCCACCATCAGCGCCTGCGCTTGCGCGAGCGCGTTGGCGTACACCTTGGCGCGGTGTGAAGCGGGGCCTTCCTGCGCGCCAGCATTGACGATGAACTCGACTGGGATCTCCTCCACGCCCTGGTGCAGGAGCTGGAAGAACGAGTGCTGCGCATTGGTGCCTGCCGCGCCCCAGGTGACGGCGCAGGCCGAACGCTCCAGCGCGTCCCCATCACGCGTAACGCGCTTGCCGTTGGATTCCATCTCGAGCTGCTGCATCCACGCCGGCAGCAAACGCAGCCGCTCGGCGTAGGGGATCGCCGCGTATGATCCATGCCCAAGCGCCTCGCGATTCCACATCTGCACCGCAGCGGAGAGCGCCGGCAGGTTCTGTGTGAACGGTGTGTCGCGGAAGTGCGCATCCATCGCAGCGGCGCCCGCAAGCACGCGCTCGAACGCGTTGTCCTTCAGCGCCAGCGCGCAGACGAGGCTGACGCTCGACCACAGCGAATAGCGCCCGCCGACCCAGTCCCAGAACGCAAACACGTTCTCCGCCGGCACGCCCCAAGCGATCGCTTTGTCCGGCGCGGCAGTCGCGGCGGCGAGATGCGCCGGACCCCACGCACGGACGAACTCAGCGTTGGCCAATGTCTCCTGCGTTGTGAAGGTTTTCGAGACGACGATCAGCAGCGTGCGCTTGGGGTCCAAACCCTCGATCGCGTCAGCGACATCAGCGCCGTCCACGTTCGCTGCGAAGCGCACTTGCAGCCCCGCGTGCGTCAGCGGCCGCAGTGCATCCATCACTAAGCGCGGACCAAGATCGGAGCCGCCAATGCCCAAATGTACGATCGCATCGATCTGCGGGCGGATCCGCGTGGCGAACGCTGCCATCTCGGTCAACACCCGTTTCACTTCCGTCGGCGCGTCCGGCGCGCGCAAGCGCCAATGCATCGCGGCGCGGCCCTCGGTGTTATTGACGATCTCGCCCGCGAACATGCGTCTGCGCCAGCCGTCAAAATCAGCCGCTTGCGCCAGCTCGCTGAGTGACGCCAGCGCCGCGCCATCGATGCGCTGCTTGGAAAAATCCGCGATCAGGTGCGGCGCTTCGTAGGTTAACGACGCCACCCGGTTCGGATCGGCGAACAGGTCCAGCAGCTTAACATTCGCCAGCCGCGCGCCTTCGCGTTCGACTTGGACCCAGGCTTGCTTCGCAGCGGCGAAAGAGGTGGCGTTCATGGGGGCTAGCCTCTAACAGGACGCGGGCATGGCGACAATTCTAGTCACTGGCGGCGCGGGTTATGTGGGCTCGCATTGCTGCCTGGCGCTCAAGCGCGCCGGGCATGACGTCGTCGTTTACGATAATCTCTACAATGGCCACGAGCGCTTCGTGAAATGGGGCCCGTTCGAGCGCGGCGACATTCGCGATAAGGCGCGGCTGACTGAGGTGTTCGCGCGCCACAAGCCGGACGCCGTTATCCATTGCGCGGCTCTCATCGAGGTCGGCGAGTCGGTGAAACATCCGGATCGCTTCTACGACAACAACGTCACCGGCGCCTTGGTGCTGCTCGACGTGATGCGCGAGCAGGGTGTCGGCGCTTTCGTCTTCTCCTCCACCTGCGCCACCTACGGTGAGCCGCAGCGTCTGCCGATGGATGAAACCCATCCGCAGTTGCCTGTCAGCCCGTACGGTTGGACCAAGCTGATGATTGAGCGCGCCAGCCGCGACATGGCCGTTGCCTATGGTCTGAACTTCGCGCACCTACGTTATTTCAACGCCGCCGGCGCCTGCCCCGATGAGGGCGTTGGCGAGCACCACGAACCCGAGACTCACGCCATCCCGCTCGCGCTGTTCACGCTTCTGGGCCGGCGCGACGGCTTCAAGATATTCGGTCAAGACTGGGATACGCGCGACGGTTCGTGCCTGCGCGATTACGTGCACACGCTCGATCTTGCCGACGCGCACGTGCGGGCCGTGGAGCGTTTGCTTGGCGGCGGGACAAGCCTCGCTGCGAACCTAGGCACCGGCGACGGCGTCACCGTGCTGGAACTCCTCGCCGCGATCGAGCGCGTCACCGGCAAGCGCGTGCCCGCATCGCCTGCGCCACGGCGCGACGGTGATGCGCCGGCCTTGGTCGCGGATACAGCCTTCGCCAAACGCGAACTGGGCTGGAGTGCGGCGCGCAACATCGACGCGATCATCGCCGACGCCTGGAAGTGGCACAGCGAGATCGAGCCTAAACTGTTCGCTTAGCTGCGGCCGACGCTCACGTACGTGAAGCCCTTGGCGCGCATTTCGTCCGGGCGGTAGATGTTGCGCAGATCGATCAAGATCGGCGTTTTCAGCGCGTCCTTGATGCGGTCGAGGTCGAGCGCGCGGAACTGATCCCACTCGGTGATGATCACCACCGCATCGGCGTTTTGCACGCAATCGTACGGGCCGGTGGCGAACTGAACGTCCTTCAGCATGTGCTTGGCTTCGTTCATGCCTTCGGGATCGAACGCACGCACTTTGGCGCCTTCGTCTTGAAGCGCCGGCACGATGTCGAGCGACGGTGCATCGCGCATGTCGTCGGTGTTCGGCTTGAAGGTGAGGCCGAGCACAGCGATGGTTTTGCCTTTAAGATCGCCGCCGACGGCGTCGATGATTTTCTGCGCCATTTTCTGCTTGCGCGCCGAGTTCACGCGCACCGTGGCTTCGATGAGTTCGATGGGCGCGTTGTTGTCGCGCGCGGTTTTCATCAGCGCGAGCGTATCTTTCGGGAAGCACGAGCCGCCATAGCCGGGACCTGCGTTCAAGAACTTGCGTCCGATGCGGTTATCGAGGCCGATGCCCTTGGCGACTTCTTGCACGTTTGCGCCGACGGCTTCGCAGAGGTCGGCGATCTCGTTGATGAAGGTAATCTTCATCGCCAGGAAGCCGTTGCCAGCGTACTTGATCAGCTCTGACGTACGGCGCTCGGTGAACACGATCGGCGTTTCATTGAGCGAAAGCGGGCGATAGAGCTGGCGCATCACTTCGCGCGCGCGCTCATCATTGGTGCCGACGACGACGCGGTCCGGACGCTTGAAGTCGCCGATGGCGGCGCCTTCGCGCAAGAATTCTGGGTTGGAGACGACGGCGAAATCGGCGCCCGGGTTCGTCTTCTTGATAATGGCTTCGACTTCATCGCCGGTGCCAACCGGCACCGTCGATTTGTTCACCACCACCGTATAGCCGTTCATCAGGCCGGCGATCTCTTCAGCCGCGGCATAAACGTAAGAGAGGTCAGCGTGGCCGTCGCCGCGGCGCGAGGGCGTGCCAACCGCGATGAACACGGCGTCTGCATCACGGATCGCGGCAGTCGGATCGGTGGTGAAGAACAGGCGGCCTTGGTCGACGTTGTCTTTGACCAGCTCGTCGAGGCCCGGCTCGAAGATCGGGATTTCGCCCTTCTGCAAACGCGCGATCTTGCCGGCGTCCTTGTCGACGCAGGTGACCGTGTGGCCGAAGTCGGCGAAGCACGCGCCGGATACCAGGCCCACATAGCCGGTGCCGATCATCGTCACGCGCATGGATCAAATCTCCTGATTGTAAGCGCCGACTTCAGCGAAGCGGGCCAAACGCGGCTTCACTTCTTGGCGGAAGAGCGCCTTCATGTCGTCGTCGCTGGTCATGCTTTCAACCACCACGACCAGTTCGGGTTTGTTGGACGACGCGCGCACCAGCACCCAGGCGCCGTCCTCCAGCGTAACGCGCACGCCGTTGACTGTGTTCACGTCGCGGATCGAGCGGCCAAGGATCTTGCCGCCGCCTTCGGCGAATTTCTGATAGTCGGCGACCACCTGATCGACGATGCCGTATTTCTTCTCGTCGTCGCAGTGCGGGCTCATCGTCAGCGATGTGTAGCTCTTCGGCAGCGCGTCTTTGAGTTCGCTCAGCTTCTTGCCCGGATTGCGGTCGAGCATCGCCAACACGGCTGCGGCGGCGACGAGGCCGTCGTCATAGCCGTGGCCGAGCGGCGGGCGGAAGAAGAAGTGGCCTGACTTTTCGAAGCCGGCGAGGGCGCCGAGTTCAGTCGTGCGGCGCTTGATGTAGGAGTGGCCGGTTTTCCAGTAGTCGACGCGGGCGCCGTTGGCCTTCAGCACCGGATCGACGGCGTAGAGGCCCGTCGACTTCACGTCGGCGACGAACACGGCGTTCTTGTGCTCAGCCGAAAGGTCGCGCGCCAGCATCAGGCCGACTTTGTCCGCGAAGATTTCGTCACCGGTGTTGTCGACGACACCGCAGCGATCGCCGTCGCCGTCGAAGCCGAGCGCGAGATCAGCGCCGTGGGCTTTCACGGCGGCCGCCATGTCGTGCAGCATTTCGCTGTCTTCGGGATTGGCGTTGTAGTGCGGGAAGGTCCAGTCGAGCGCGGTGTGGAGATCGATCACCTCGGCGCCCATGCGGCGCAGAGCTTCCGGCGCGAACGCGCCCGCCGTGCCGTTGCCGCACGCGGCGATGACTTTGATCGGACGCGAGAGCTTCACGCGCGAGGCGACGTCGGCGATGTGGCGCTCACGCATGCCTTCGATGCGCTTGTAGGCGCCGCCGCTGCGTTCCTTGAACTTGCCGCCGAGCACGATCTCTTTCAGCGCGCCCATTTCGTCGGGGCCGAAGGTGAGCGGCTTGTTCGCGCCCATCTTCACACCGGTCCAGCCGTTCTCGTTGTGCGAGGCCGTGACCATCGCGACGCATGGAATGTCGAGCGCGAATTGGGCGAAGTAAGCCGTCGGCGAAAGCGCGAGGCCGATGTCGTTCACTTCCATGCCGGCCTGTATCAAGCCGATGGTCAGCGCTTGCTTGATCGACTGCGAGTAGAAGCGAAAATCGTGGCCGACGACGATGCGCGGCGCGACGCCGAATTCATGCACCAATGTGCCGAGGCCGAGGCCGAGCGCTTGCACGCCGAGCAGGTTGAGCTCCGGCGCCTTGTCCGAACTCGGAATGCCAAACCACCAGCGCGCGTCGTACTCGCGAAAGCCTGTGGGCTTCACCAGAGGAAAGCTCTCAAAGTCCGCGCTATTGGCGGCGAGGCTTGCGCGCGGCGCAGGCAGCATGGGTCAGGTTCCGTGGCGGCGAGAAAGGATGCGGCGGTTTGGGGGAAAAGCCGTCAAAGTTCAATTGCCCGCTGCTCCTCAGGGGTGCGGCGTAACGCGAACTCGTGTGATTTCCAGGCCATAGGCCTGATCGGCGCCGGTGGAGAGCGCCCGCAGGCCGATGGCGTTAACCGCGAACTGCGCCGGCAGCTCGAACCGGAGCGTCGCCGGCTCGGACGGCGCATCCTGGCTCACCCAATCGGCGGGGCCAATGCCCTGCAAGCTCACAGCGATGCCGCTGGCCGGATTGATCTGCAGCGGATTGTACGTGACCTCGACGGTGACCGGCTTGTCGTCGATTAGGGCGGCTTGCTCGGGCGTCAGCAGCAGGCGCGCGCCTTGTTCGGCCGGGGTGGGCGGCGGCTGGTTCGGCAATTGCGCGATGCGGAGCGCCTGCGCGCGGCCCCAGAAGTCTCGCACCACCGTCATGTTCTGCTCGGGGCCGATGGCGGGAGAGTTGAACGCCTCGCCGGCAAACACCAGCGCGCCCGCATCCACCTGCGCGGCGGTTGGGGCGGCCTCACGCGGCCAAGCCTGCGGGCGGATGCTGACAGCGACGATCAGCACCGCGAAGATCGCAGCCAGCGGGTAGAACAGGATCGGGTGGAAGAGCCAGTTACGCATGCGCCTTCGGTGTAGCGGCTGGGGCGCGACCGTCCAAGCTCTTGACGCCGCCGCCCCGGGCTGAAACTGGAGGCCCCATGCCTTTCATCGCACTTCTTCGCCACGGCCAAAGCCAGTGGAATCTCGAAAATCGGTTCACCGGCTGGGTGGACGTGGATTTGACCGCTGAAGGCGAGGCGCAGGCCCGCCGCTCGGGCGAACTTCTGGCCAAGAGCGGCGTGCCGTTCGATAAATTGTTCACCTCGGTCCAGACCCGCGCCATCCGCACCGGAAACTTGGCGCTGGAAAGCGCCAAGCTCGCCTGGCTGCCGGTTGAGCGGAACTGGCGCTTGAACGAGCGTCATTACGGCGCGCTGACGGGCCTGGATAAGGCCGAGACGGCTGCGAAGCACGGCGACGAGCAAGTGAAGGTCTGGCGCCGTTCGTACGATACGCCGCCGCCGCCTTTGGAAGCGGGCGGTGAATTCGATTTCTCCAAGGATCGCCGTTACGCAGGTGTTCCGAACTTGCCGGCGACGGAGTCGCTGAAGCTGACGCTCGAGCGCGTGCTGCCATATTGGAACGAGGCGATCGCGCCTGATCTCAAGGCCGGCAAAAACCTCATCATCGCCGCGCATGGCAATTCGCTGCGCGCGATCGCCAAGCACCTCTTTGGCGTGCCCGATGATCAGATCGTCGGTGTTGAAATGCCGACGGGCAATCCGCTGCTGATCGAACTCGACGCCAATCTGAAACCCATCGCCGCGCGCTATCTCGATGAAGCCCGCGCCGAGAAACTGCCGCCGTTTCCTGCGTGATGGACCCGGCGTTCATGCAACGGGCGCTGGCCTTGGCCGCGCCAGGCGTGGGCCGTACGGGCGAAAACCCCAGCGTTGGCTGCGTGATCGTGCGCGACGGCATGATCGTGGGCGAGGGCGCGACCGCGCCGGGCGGGCGTCCGCATGCGGAACACGTGGCGCTGGCGCGCGCTGGCGATGAAGCGGTCGGCGCCGATGTCTATGTCACGCTTGAGCCGTGCGCTTCGCGTTCGGTGCCCGGCACGGCCTGTTCGGACCTGCTCATCGCTGCCCGCGTCGCCCGCGTGATTATCGGCGCGCGCGATCCGCATCCGCATGCGCAGGGCGTTGGGCTGGAACGCCTGCGTGCGGCGGGAATCGAACTGGAGTTCGGCGTGCTGGAAGCCGAAGCACGCGCGCAGAACGCGGCGTTCTTCGCGAAGTGGGACAAGTAGGCGTGAACGCTTGGACCGCCGGCGTCCCCGCCGGCGCACAGTGCTAATACCTGCTCAAGCAGTCTTGTTTCTGGCAGCATGCCGGCGAGGACGCCGGCGGTCCAAGGGACTCGCGTCTCGTCATCAGCGGATCGTCTTCTTGGAGATGGCATCACGAGTGCAGCGAATTCTCATGTGAATGAAACCGCCACCTGCTACGATTGCGTCGTCCGCAACTGCATATTCGCCATCGCAAAGTCGGCGGGTATGGCTCTCACAATAGCGAAGTTGTCTGCACACTACGCTCCAGCCTTTGCTGCCGTCGTCGAATGATACTCGCGAGTGTGTCGCGCAGGCCGAGATCAGTAGGGCGCAGCTGCCCACTATAATCAGCCGCTTGCTCACGCTCCCTAACCCCGCCCCACCATCAGCGGATCGCCTTCTTTGAGCAGGCCGTCGAAATATTCGATCGTTTTGGTGAGGCCGTCGCGCAGCGCGACTTTGGGTTGCCAGCCGAGTAGTTCTTTCGCCTTCGCGATATCCGGCTGGCGCTGCTTGGGGTCATCGCTTGGCAGCGGGCGATAGACGAGCTTTGATTTGGCGCCAGTGAGATCAATCACGTTCTCAGCCAATTGCTTGATCGTGAACTCGGTTGGGTTGCCGATATTGATCGGGCCGGGGAGATCGCCGTCCTTGTCCATGAACGCGATGAAGGCATCGATCAGATCGTCGACATAGCAGAAGCTGCGCGTCTGCGCGCCGTCGCCGTAAAGCGTGATGTCCTGGCCCTTCAAAGCTTGCACGATGAAGTTAGAAACCACGCGCCCATCGTTCGGATGCATGCGCGGGCCGTACGTGTTGAAGATACGGCCAACGCGAATGTCGAGTTTGTGCTGGCGATAATAATCGAAGAACAACGTCTCGGCGCAGCGTTTACCTTCATCGTAGCAAGAGCGGATACCGATCGGATTGACGCGGCCCCAATATTCCTCCGGCTGCGGATGCACGTCCGGATCGCCGTACACCTCCGAGGTCGATGCCTGAAAGATGCGCGCGCGCAAACGCTTGGCGAGGCCGAGCATGTTGATGGCGCCGTGAACGCTGGTCTTCGTCGTTTGCACCGGGTCGTGCTGATAGTGCACGGGCGAAGCCGGACAGGCGAGATTGTAGATCTGATCGACCTCGACATAGAGCGGGAAGGTCACGTCATGGCGCAGGAATTCGAAGTTCGGACGGCCGAGCAGATGCGCGATATTGCGCTTCCTGCCCGTGAACAAATTATCGGCGCAGACCACATCGTCGCCGCGCGCGACCAGCCGATCGCACAGATGAGAGCCAAGGAAGCCGGAGCCGCCGGTAACGAGGATGCGTCGTTCGAACATGGCTTGGTCTTATGAGGGTTTGCCCAAGGTGGGAAGGCGTTAGGTCCCGACGATAAGGCTCACAGTTGTCGTCGCCGAGCCGCCGATGTTCAGCGTTTGCACGGTCTTCGCACCATCAATCTGATAATCGCCCGCTTCGCCGCTGGTTTGCTTCCATGCATCCAACGCCATGCGCACGCCCGTCGCGCCGACGGGATGGCCGAGACCGATCAGCCCGCCGCTCGGATTGATCGGCAGTTTACCGCCCATCGCGATGTCGCCGTTTTCAATGGCTTTCCAGCTTTCGCCCGGCGCGGTGAGGCCGAGATGGTCGATGGCCATGTATTCGGTCACGGCGAAGCAATCGTGGGTTTCGACGGCGTCGATCTGATCGAGGGAAACGCCGGCCCGGGCGCGGGCGTCTTCGATGGCGCGGCGCACTTGCGGGAAAACGTAATCGGCATTGGCGCTGGCGCGGACTTTGTTGGCGAACGCGATCGGCGCCGAGCGATGGCCCCAGCCCTTGATGCGCGGAATGCTTTCGAGCGCGATGTTGCGTTGCTTGGCGTAGGCCGCGGCCCGCTTTTCCGAGGCGAGGAAAATCACCGCGCCGCCATCGGTGATCTGGCCGCAATCCATCTTGCGCGTACGACCGACGACGATCGGGTTGGCTTCATCGTTTGCGGTAAAGCTCTCTGGCGCGAACGTGTATTTGCGCGTCTGTGCGTTGGGGTTGCGCTTGGCGTTGGCGAAATTGTTTTCGCTGATCGCCATCAGGTGGCGATAGTCGAGGCCGTAGCGCTGCTCGTACTCGTCGGCGAGATCGGAGAAAGCTTTCGGCCAGGCGAACGGCGTGTCGAGATATTCGTATCCGGCCCAGGCGGCGGCGCCGAGATTGCGTGCGGCTTGCTCGCCGCTGACATTGCGCATCTGTTCAAGGCCGACGACGCAAGCGAGGTCGTAATGGCCGGCTTGGATTTCGTTCATGGCGGCGAGCACGGCGATGCTGCCGGAGGCGCAAGCCGCTTCGTGCCGCGCGGTTGGCATGCCGTTGAAGTCCGGATGCGCGAGCGCGAAGAAGCCGCCAAGCAGGCCTTGTCCGGCGAAGAGCTCGCCAGCGAAATTGCCGACATGGCCAGTTTCAATGTCGCCAGGTTCGAGATCGACGGCGGCGAGGCTATTGCCGATGAGATCGGAGAAGGCGGCGGCGGTGTCCCAGCCTTTGCGCGTCCAATTGTCGGCGAAATCGCTCTGCCAGCCGCCGAGAATGTAGGTCATGGCACTTTCCGTTCGCGCAGGAATTCGCGGCTCGTCCAGCAGGCGTGCGTGCCGGAGCAGATCTTGTGCGGCAGCGCGATGCGGGCGACGGGGCCGGCGGCGATGTTCTTGGCGTCGAGGATCACGCACTCCGACGTGCCGCGGTTTTCATCGATGACGAAGCTGACGAGATAGCCGTCGTCCTCGTCCTTGGCGCCAATACGCGGCGCGAATGGAGATTCGCTGCCGTAGCGGCCGTCGCCAAGTTCGTAGCTCTCGGAGGTTCCGGTTTCCAGGTCATGCTTGACGATGCCGGTGAACAAGAACCAGCCGGGCTTCGATGTGGTGGAGTACGCGTAGCGATATTTGCGGCCGGCGTAGCGATTGTTGATGGTGCCGAATTCGAGGATGCGCGGATCGAGATTTTGCTCGGTGGTTTCGCCGGTTTTGAGATTGAAGCGCCAGCGGTGCAGGCGCGACTGGAACGAGTGCTCGTCCAGATGGCCCATCATGTGCTCGTAGCCTTCCGGCGCGCCTTTGAACTTGCCGGGCTCGGGGTTGGACTGAAAATAGCCGTCGAGCACGATCTCGTCGCCGTCCTCGTAGGCATTGGTCCAGTGGAGCACGAACGTGGGCGCCGCTTCGAACCAGCGGATTTCGCCGTCGCCGCGGCGCGGCACGATGGCGAAGCGTGACGGCAGCTCGCGATGCATGCGCACGATGTGCATGTTCTGCTGAAGCAGTTGCGCATCCCAGAAGAGCGGGAAGTCGTTCAGGATGACGTAGTTCTCGGTGAAGGCCATGTCGTGCGGCAGGCGCGGGCCGGGCAGCGGCACCGGGCGATAGTGCGTGAGTTTGTTGTCCGCATCGACGACGCCGAAATGCATGTAAGGCGCATGCTTGGAATAGTTGAAGAAGAGGAGCTCGCCGGTGCGCTCATCGACCTTCGGATGCGCCGAGACGCCGTCGAGCGGCCCCCAATGCGCGACGCCTTCGGTCTCCAGCGTTTCGGCGTTTACGACATAGGCTTCACCGCATTGATAGAAGGTCGCGAGCGCCTTGCCGGCGTGGACGATGACGTCTGTCGAAGCGGAATCTTTCAAGCTGCCGTGCGCGCCGAAGCCGGGGCGCTTTGAAAACTCCGCGCGTTCCATAAGGCCGGCCCAGAGCGAGCCTTTGGCTTCCTGCTCGGCCTGGAAGCAGCGTGTGCGCACGAAACGGTTGCGGTAATTGGCTTTGCCGTTCTGAAAATCGATTTGATGCAGCATGCCGTCGCCATCGAACGGGTGGTAGCGGCCGATCGGCTGGTGGATCTGGTTTTCGGTGTTGCGCAGATAGATGCCGTCAATGTCCGCCGGGATCGCGCCTTCGATGATTTCGAGTTCGATCGCGTCGACTTCCTCGTGCAGCGGCGTCCAGGCGCCGTTGAGGTAAGGGTGGTTCGACGGCTTCAGCGTCGTGACGATAGGTTTGTGGCGGGTGAGCTGCATCAGCGGATGATTGCGCAGCGCTGGCCCGATCACAACCCGTCAGAGCGCCGCCAGCGCGGCCCGAGTTGGGTCGTCGGCGGGGAAGAGGAGTTCGAGGCGCAGATCGCGGATGGTGACGTCCTCGGTGGTGCCGAAATGGGCGATGGCGGAGAGAAAGCTCAGCGGGCCGGCGGGGGAGTTGATGATCAGTGGCAACAGCGGGCGGCGCGGGGCGGCGGCGTTCGGCGGCGGAAAGCGCGCCGCCGTCTTTTCGAGAGCGCTCAGCAATTCGCCGAACACTGGATCGTCGCCGGCTTCCAGAGCTTCCATCTGCATGCGCGACTTCAGCTCGCCGATCACCTCGCCGTAATTGGCGATGAGCGCTTCGGCCTGTTGGCTCTGTGTCATCATGCGGATGATGTTGCGCTCGCCGGCGCCGCCGAGCGCCTCCAGCAGCCAACGTGCGCTCGCATTGGCTTCGAGCACTGTCCAGTGCCGGTCCACCAACATGGCCGGGTTGGGCGCATGGCGCGCGATCATGTCGTTCAGGATGGTGCGAAACGGGCTGAGTGCGTCCGCGTCGAGGGGCGTCGCCGGAAACACCGGCGCAAATCCCGCCGCCTGCAGCAACGCGTTGCGCGCTTGCAGCGGCAAGAGCAGCGCCGCGCCGAGTTGCAGGACCATGTCGCGGCTCGGTTGCGCGCGGCCGGATTCCAGAAATGAGACGTGCCGCGACGATACATCGCTCGCCAGCGCCAGATCGAGCTGGCTCAGGCGGCGTGAGGTGCGGAAGCGGCGCAGCGCAGTCGCGAAGGCGGAGGGTTCGGGCTTCAGCGTATCGGTGAGCATGCGGCATCGTCGCCGTGGCTTTGCGGCTTGTCCATTACCTCCGAGGTAATTGCGAGGCTTACGCGCCGGTGATCGGATCACTCCATTGGAAAAGGAGACGATCATGCAAGGTTTGTGGGCGAACTGGATGAAGGTGTGGTGCTGGGGCGTGTTCGCCTTTGGCGTTGTGCTGGCGACGGCGGCCGTGCCGCCGATCGATGGTTTTGTGCGCACGCTTTACACGCTGTTCAGCGGCGGCGGCGAAAACGCGGCGGCGTTCGACACTGACGCGATGCGCTTTGGCCTCGGCCTGCAAGGCGCGCTGACGATGGGATGGGCGCTCACTATGCTGGCCGCGATCCGCACTGGTGCGCCGATCTGGGGCGAACTCACGGCGGCGGTTTTGATCTGGTACGTGATCGATAGCGCGATTTCGGTGGCGACGGGCTTTGCGCTCAACGCCGTATCCAACACGGTTCTGACGATTGCGTTTTTGATCCCGGTGCTGGCGTCTGGCGCATTGAAGCAGCGCGCAGTGCGGGCCGGTTAGGGTAAGGGCGGGATCGGGCGAAGCCTTGGTCGCTTTGCGTGGGTTGAACGCCGCAGCTCCGTCATCCCGATCCCGCCGCCTCACCTGATCTGGGAAGCGATTGGCAGAACCAGCGTGACGGCGGTCACTTGACGCTAGCGCAACTTCGAAATCGTCAGCCCATCCGCTTTGGCGCGGTCTTTGATGGATTCTTCGCTGCGGGTGAGGGCTTTGGCGATCGCCTTTAGCGACATGCCTTTGCCGGCGAATTGGTGGAGCTTTTGAATCTCGTCCTGCCGCCAGGGCTGGCGGTGACGCTCGAATTTGTCGCCGGCCATCTACTCGGCCGCGATCGCGGTTTGCTTCGCGAGCTTGTCGAACGCGACGAGGTCGCGGACCAAGTCTTCCAACTCATCGAACGGCACCATGTTGGGGCCGTCGCTAGGCGCGTTGTCCGGATCGGGGTGTGCTTCCAGGAACACCATGGCGACGCCGATCGCGACCGCCGCGCGCGCCAGCACCGGCACGAACTGCCGTTCGCCGCCCGAAGTGTCGCCACGCCCGCCCGGTTGCTGCACCGAGTGCGTGGCGTCGAACACGACCGGGGCGCCGAAGCTCTTCATGATCGGGATCGCGCGCATGTCGGAAACGAGCGTGTTGTAGCCGAAGCTCGCGCCGCGCTCACAGGCCATGACGTTCGGATTGCCGCTGCCCGTGATCTTGGCGATCACGTTCTTCATGTCCCATGGCGCCAGGAACTGACCCTTTTTGACGTTGATCGGCTTGCCGGTTTCGGCGGCGGCGACGAGCAGGTCCGTCTGACGGCAGAGGAAGGCCGGGATTTGCAGGACGTCGACGACTTCGGCGACTTCCGCGCATTGCTCAGGCAGGTGTACATCGGTCAGCACCGGCACGCCGATCTTTTTGCGAATTTCCTCGAAGATCGGCGCGGATTTATCGAAGCCGGCGCCGCGCTTGGTGCCGAGGCTTGAGCGGTTGGCCTTGTCGAAGCTGGTTTTGTAGATGAAGCCGGCGCCGCAGCGCTTGAACACGTCGCGCAGGAACTCCGCCGTTTCGAGCGCGTGTTCGCGGCTCTCAAGCTGGCAGGGGCCGCAGATGAAGGTCAGCGGCAAATTGTTGCCGATTTCGAGCGGCGTGGATTCCACGCGCGGTACACGGATGACGGAAGCGGGCTGCATCAAAATCCTCGGAGGCGTTCCCCAGACATAGGCCCGGGCGGGAACCGGCTCAACAGGGCCGGAGCGCCGATCAGCCATGAAATAGCGGTCAGGTCAGCGCAATTCGTTTGTTTCTATCGCGGCTATTGGGCGGGGTTATGGCCTAGCGCTGGATCAGGCTGGCGAGGGCGGCTTCGGGCGAGGCGCCTTCAGTATGGATGCGGCCCCAGAGGCCAAGGAAGAGGAGCGGATAACGGAGCGCCGCGTGCGCATCTTCCGCGAAAATCATACGGACGGTCTCGGCGCTGGCGGCGGCGCGCACGGCTTCAACGCCGGCGAGGCTCGCGCCGAGTTCGCCTGCGCGCGGCGCGATCCAGGCGGCGACTGGGACGGTGAAGCCCTTCTTCTTCGCCCACGGCTCAGCGGCGGGGCAGTTCTTCTCGAGCCAAGCGCGCAGCAGATATTTGCCGAAGCGGCCGCGCACTTTGAGGGTGTCCGGCAGGTTGAACGCAAACGCCGCGACCTCGGGATCAAGGAACGGCGTGCGGCCTTCAAGCCCGTGCGCCATCAGCATGCGGTCGAGCTTCAGCAGCAGGTCGTTCGGCAGCCAAGTGGCGATGTCCGCCGCTTGCGAACGCTGTAGCGTTGAGCGCTGCGCGTTGTCGTGCGGACGCGCGGCTTGCCGCCAGGCGTTGAGCGCGTCTGGTCCCAGCACGGCATCGGTTTGTGGCTCCGCCGGCCGCCCGCCCAGCCAAGACGGGCGCAGCGCGCGGCGATAACGCGAGTAGCCGGCGAACAATTCGTCGCCGCCTTCGCCGGTCAGCACCACGGTCAGCCGCGCTCTCGCAGCTTCGGCCAATTTGTACGTCGGCAGGCAGGCGTAGTCGGCGACAGGATCATCCATCGCCCACGCCACTTGCGGCGCGATGCGCCAGAAATCCTCTTCACCGAAGCTGACATCGTTCCAATCGAGCTTCAGCGCCCTGGCCACGCGCTCGGCTTGGCCGCGCTCATCACGCGCCTCCGGCACATCGAAGCCGCACGTGTAAGCCACCACCGGGCGCGTATTCAGCCGCGCCATCATCGTGGCGACCGTGGCGCTATCGACGCCGCCGGAGAGAAACAGGCCGTACGGCACGTCCGAGCGCTGGTGCACCTTGATCGAGTCTTCCAGCACGCGATCGAGTGCGTCGATGAAGTGCTCCATCGAACCCTCCCCCCTTGCGGGGGAGGGCAGGGTGGGGGGGCGTTCAGCTGCCACCGGTGCGTCGGAACGCCCCCCACCCCCTGCCCCCGCCCCACGAGGGGGCGGGGAGAGTTTATCGCGAACGCGGTGGCGCTTCGGAACGCCATCGACGACCTCGATAATCTCGCCCGGCTCCAAGCGAATGACGCCGGGCCATGCGGTTTCATTCTCCAGCGTGTAGTTCAGCGCCGCGACTTGTTTTGAAATTTCGGGGCGGACGATCGCTTGCCCGAAGGAGCGCGGCTCCGACGAAAATGCCACGGCGCCGTTTTGTGCGCGTATGTAGAGCGGCTTGATCCCGAACGGATCGCGCACCAGCCAGGTGCGGCCATCGGCGCCGATCAGGCAAAACGCATACATGCCGCGCAAGCGATCGAACGCGCGCTCGCCTTCTTGTGCATAGATGTGCAGCAAAGGTTCGAAATCGGAGCCGGTGCTCAGTTTGCCTTTGAGCTGAAACTCCTCGGCGAGTTCGAGATAATTATAGATCTCGCCATTGCCGATTATGGTCGAGCCCGCCGCGTGCAGGGGCTGCCAGCCGCCTTCGAGATCGATGATCGAAAGCCGCGCATGCGCTAGCGAGTAACGCTCGCTTTCTTCCACGCGGATGCCGTTCGGCCCGCGATGGGCGATAGCGTCGATCAGCGCTTGAGCGCCTTCAGCGGCGCCAATGATGCCAGCGATGCCGCACATCAGAGGCCTCCGAAGCGATCGAACAGCGCCCGCCATTGCGCGACCACTGCGGCCTCGGAGAATTCCGTCTCCACCCGCCGCGCGCCATTGGCGGCGAGTTGTGCGCTGAGAGCCTTGTCCGCCAACAGCAGTCGCGTCTTGGCGGCGAGCGCTTCGGAATCGTCGATCTCGATCAGAAAGCCATCTTCGCCATCGCGGATCAAAGCGCCAGGACCGGCGGCGCGCGCCGCGATCACCGGCACGCCATGCGCCCAAGATTGAATGACGACATTGCCCAGCGGCTCAAAGCGCGACGGAAACACCACTACGTCGGCGCTGCGATAGAGTGCCGGCGCATCATCGCGCCAACCTAGAAACCGCACGCGATCAGCAACGCCCAGCGCTTGCGCCTCGGCTTTCAGCGCCGCGTCATCGGGGCCGTCGCCCGCGATCCAGAGGTACGCCTCGGGCAAACGCTGCAGCGCCTTCAGCGAGACATCGTGCGCTTTGCTCTGATGCAGCCGACCCATGCCGAGCAGCAGCGGCGCATCGTTCGGCGTTTCTAATGTCGCGCGATCGATCTTCTGCCCATGCCCGCGCCCCGCGAAATTCGGGATGTAGTGGGCGCGCTCCCTCGGCCAGCCTTCGCGCACCATCCAATCGACAATGTCCTGCGTGTTGCCGACCAGCGCGTCGTAATCGCGATAATTCTTCAGCTTGTAATAGCCGCCAAGCCGCCCAACCCGCTTCCATGGTCCCGCCGGCGTCAGGCTCGCGGCCCGGTTCATCCAGGCGAGGATGATGCGCGCGTTGTGCTCCTTCGCCATCTCCGCAATCGCGCGCGGCGTCACGAAGTCAAAGTGTTTGCCGAACGGCAGCACGCGCGTCGGCACCGCAAGGCCTTGCAGCTCCGCTTCACGGCCAGCGTGTGCGCGGATCGCCGCCGCTTGCGGCAGGCCGGCGCGCCAGAAAGCGCCAACGAGGCTGGTGAAATACGTCTCCGCGCCGCCATTGACGGCAGAGCCCAGGGTGTGCGCGAGGCTCATGCGGGGAGGGCGGATCGGAACATAGCGGCGGCTGAGACATAGAGGGCGAGACGTAGCGCCTCAACCCATCACCCATTCCCGGATGCGCGAAGCGCAGTCCGGGACCCATACACGCTTGGGGTGTCGGTGTTTAGCTCAAGCATTTAACCGAGGTGTTTATGGGTCCCGGGCTCGATGCGATGCATCGACCCGGGAATGGGTGGGAGTGGATGACTTTCCGCACCGAGCATGCCAACACGCGCCGATGAGCATTATCACCGCCGCCGCCGCCATCGCCGCCGGTCAGGACACCATCCGCGCCGAGGCGCGCTCACTCGATACGCTGGCCGAGGCGCTGGCCAATGAGTTGAAAGAGCCGTTCGTGCACGCAGCTACGCTGCTGGCCGAAGCCAAGGGCCGCGTCATCGTCTCGGGCATGGGCAAGTCGGGGCACATCGCCCGCAAGATCGCGGCAACCCTGGCTTCTACCGGCACACCGGCGCAATTCGTCCATCCCGCCGAAGCCAGCCACGGCGATCTCGGCATGATCGTTGAGCAGGATTGCGTGCTGGCGATTTCGCGCTCGGGCGAAACGGCTGAGCTTTCGGATCTGCTCTATCACTGCCGCCGCATCCACGTGCCGATCATCGGCATGACGTTTAAGCCGGGCTCGTCACTGGCGAAGGCGTCGACCGCCGCTTTGGTGATGCCGGATTGCGGCGAGGCCAGCGAGGAAGCGCCGGCGCCGACGATTTCCACCACCATGTGCCTGGCGCTCGGCGATGCGCTTTCTGTCGCGCTGATCAAAGCGCGCGGCTTCACCGCCGCGCATTTCGGCGCCATCCACCCCGGCGGCAAGCTCGGTGCGGCCTTGAAGAAGGTCAGCGATGTGATGCGCGAAGGCGGCGACGATCCGCTGATCTCGCCGGCGACCTCGGTGCCGGACGCGATGAAGGCGATGAGCGTTGGCGGCATTGGCGCGGCGGGTGTCGTCGAAGGCGGCAAACTTATCGGCATCATCACTGACGGCGATTTGCGCCGGAAGCTTTCGCCGGAGATGTTCGCCAAGACGGCGCGGGACATCATGACTGCGTCGCCGAAAACCATTGCGCCAGATGCGCCGATCGCTGACGCCATCGCGATTATGAACGAAAAGCGCATCACGCTTCTGTTCGCGGTCGAGGATGGTAAGCCAGTCGGCGTCGTGCACATGCACGATCTGCTGGCGGCTGGGGTACGCTAACAACACGCCAATCGGGGGCTCTCATGAAACTGGCTGCAAAACTTCTGCTGGCGTCGTCGTTGCTGTTCGCCGCGCCGGCGCAGGCGCAAGAAGCGACGGGCTTTTCGCCGGCAGTTGAAGCCTCCATTCAGTCGGTGCTGCCGCGCATGATCGCGTGGCGCCGCGACTTCCATCAGAATCCTGAGCTCTCGTACGAAGAGGTCCGCACCGCCCGCGTCGTCGCTGCGCATCTGCGCAGCTTGCGGCTCGAAGTGCGCACCGGCGTCGCGCAAACCGGCGTTGTCGGCATCCTGCGTGGCGGCCGCCCGGGGCCGGTGATCGCGTTGCGCGCCGACATGGACGCGCTGCCTGTCACCGAAGAGGGCGATCTGCCGTTCCGTTCGCGTGCGCGTGGCCGTTACAACGGCCAGGACGTCGGCATCATGCACGCCTGCGGGCACGACACGCACGTCGCTATTCTGATGGCGGCGGCCAGCGTGTTGGCGGCGCGGCGCGAGGACATCGCCGGCACCATCATCTTCGTGTTCCAACCTTCGGAAGAAGGCGCGCCTCCCGGCCAAATGGGCGGCGCCCGTCGCATGCTGGCGGAGAACGTGTTTGGCGATCTGCAACCGGAAGCCATGTTCGGCCTGCACGCTTGGCCCGGTGAAAGCGGCACGATCATCATGGTGCCGGGCCCGTTCATGGCCGGCTCCGACCGCCTCGACATCACCGTCACCGGCAGCCAGACCCACGGCGCGCAGCCGCACGCGGGCATCGATCCGATCGTTGTGTCCTCGCAAATCATCAACGCGCTGCAGACTGTGCCGTCGCGCCAGATGGATGCGGTGCGCTCACCCGTGGTCGTCACCATCGGCATGATCCACGGCGGCGTGCGCTACAACATCATCCCGCAAACCGTCGAGATGCAGGGCACCATCCGCTATCTCAACCCGGAAACGCGCGAGCAGCTCTACGAGCGCATCCGCCGGACCGTGACCGAGACGGCAGCCGCCTCCGGCGCGACGGTGGAAGTCACCATTACTGAGAACGCAATCCCAACCGTGAACCCGCCGGCCTTGTTGGCGCGGGCGCGCACGGCGGCGGTGCGGGCGCTCGGCGAAGAACGCGTGATCACCGGCCAGCCGGTCATGCCGGCTGAAGATTTCGCCTATTTTCAACAGGCCGTTCCGGGCGTCTTCTTTTTCTACGGCGTCAATCCGCCCGGCGTGACCAATGCCGAGGCGGCGCCCAATCACAATCCGCGCTTTTTTGTACATGAACCGGCAATGGAAACCGGGCTTCGGGCCATGATCGCGCTGGCGCTGGATCGGGTTGGAGAGTAATCTCGGTTTCGCACCGTGGAGGGGCGTGTGCTGAGATATCTCGTGGCTTTGGCCTGTGCGATGGTGATTTCCGCGCCGGCGCAGGCGGACGTGCTCTGGCACACCTACGCGCTACGCCAACAGGAATGCGATTCCTACGGCGGCGATCCGCAAATCGCCATTCGCGGCTGCACGCTGATCATCCGCAGCAATAACGTCACCGGCGAACGGCGCTCCGCCGCCTATCGCCGCCGTGGCGATCATTATGTGGCGGCCAACGAGCCGGAGCGGGCGCTGCGCGATTATTCCTCGGCAATTGAATTGGATGCAGCGCTGAACATCGCCTATTTCCGCCGCGCCGAACTCTATCTGGAGCGCGGAAATTACGACGCCGCGCTTGAGGATTTCAGCCATTATGCCCGCGTCGAACCGAACCGGGTCGCCGGCCATTTGGGCCGTTGCCGGACGTTGGCCGCAGCGGGCCGTGAACTCGATCGCGCGCGCGCCGATTGCGACACCGCGCTTGAATTGGCGCGGCCTGAACATGTCGCGATCGTTCATGGCGCGCGCGGCTATTTGGGCCTTCGCGCCGGCAATTACGAAGCCGCTTGGGCTGATTATGACGCCGCGCTTAGACTTGAGCCCTACGAAGCGCGCCATCTCTACGGTCGCGGCTTGGCGGCGCGCCAACTCGGGCGCAGCGAAGAAGCAGAGCGCGATATGGCAGACGCATTGAGCCACGCGCCGCGTGTCGCCAACGCGTTTTCCGGTCTCGACAACGCGCCGTGAGGTTGCGTTTTCCTTGACTCTCCCGCGGCGCGAAGGCCCTATGCGCGTCGGACTAACGGTCGAGACGACCCGACCGCGCGCTCATTTGCGCCGGCTTCGTTCTTCCAGGTCCAGCCCTGCGCCGCTCTGGCGCTAGGCTCTTCGAGGAGTGAAGGCGATGGCTACGGGTACTGTGAAGTGGTTCAACATGGCGAAGGGCTTCGGCTTTATCGCTCCGGACGGCGGCGGGCCGGACGTATTCGTGCACGTGAGCGCGGTTGAGCGTTCGGGCCTGACCGGCCTGCGCGAAGGCCAAGCGGTAAGCTTCGACGTGGAAAACGATCCGCGTAAGAACAAGCCGTCAGCTGTGAACATCAAGCCGGTCTAACGCGGCTCAAATCAGTTGAGTTTTTGATCGCCGTGCGGTTTGACCGTGCGGCGATTCTGTTTTCTGGGAGATTTCCATGACCGCCCCGTTCCGCCTCTATGGCGCGGAGCTTTCTCCGTACTCGATCAAGGTGCGCTCGTATCTCCGCTACAAAGGCTTGGAGTTCGAATGGCTGGCTCGCTCGAACGCGCGTCAGGAAGAGTTTGCGCGTTACGCCAAGCTGCCGCTGATCCCGGTGCTGGTCGATGCCGACGAAACCGCGCTGCAGGATTCCACGCCGATCATCGAGAAGCTTGAAGCCGAGCACGCTGCCCAATCGATCACGCCGGACGATCCGGCGCTCGCGTTCGTCGCCGCGCTGATCGAGGACTATGCCGATGAGTGGCTCAACAAGGCGATGTTCCACTATCGCTGGAGCTATCCGGAAGATCAGGAAAGCGCTGCGCGCCGCATCACCGACATGATCTTCGAAGGCGCCGAGAAACCAGAAGGCATCGAAGACAGCGTCCGTACCCGCATGATCGGCCGGCTCTATCATGTCGGCTCATCGCCGGAGACGGCGGCTTTGATCGAAGGCTCGTTCACGCGCGCGCTGGCGCAGTTCGAAACGCTGCTCAGCGGCCGCGCCTATTTGTTCGGCGGCCGCCCGAGCATCGCCGATTTCGGCGTCGCCGCGCAGCTGGCGCAATTGCTGTCCGACCCGACGCCGGGCGCGGTGATCCGCGCGCAAGCGCCGAACGTGGTGCGCTGGATCGAGCGCATGGAAAACCCGAAAGCCGAGGGCGCGTTCGCGTCGTTCGACGACGTGAAGGGCGCCGTCGCCGAATTGCTGCGCGCCGAAGTCGCCGGCGCCTATCTCGCTTGGATGGCCGCCAATGCCGCGGCGGTGGCGGATGACGCCAACGGTGTCGCCGTCGAAATCGCAGGCACGATGTTCACGCAAAAGCCGCAGCGTTACGCCGCCAAGGCGTTCAGCGAGCTCCGCCGCAAGCGGGCGCTGGTTGACGACGATGCGCTTGCCGCGTTGCTCAGCGAAACCGGGTGTGACGCGTATCTCAGCGGCGGCGATGTCGCTGATGACGATGAGGGTGATGACGAGTCCGAAGAGGGCGCGGAGGACTAAGCCGCGAACGCCGGCCGTTGCACGAGACGCGTCTCGGATTCGGCCGGCTTCTGGCTCTCGCCGTAATTGGCCGGAATGGTCAGCACGTAGGCGCAGCCGACCGAGCGGCGATAAACTTCAAAGCGTCCGCCCAAAAGCTGCGCCAGCCGGCGCGTGACTGCGAGGCCGAGGCGGGCGCCTGAAAGCCGCTCATCGTCTTCGCGCAGGAACGGCTCGAACAGGCCGGCGAGTTGCGCGTCGGTGAGTGATGCGCCGGAGTCCACGATCTCGAAACGGAGCAGGTCGCCGTTGCTGCGGGCAATGCGGTCTGCGCGCAACGAGAGCCCGCCGCCTTGCGAACGCCGGCTGGCGTGCATCAGCATGTTCAGCAGGCACTGGCGAACGCGGTTCTGATCGGTCACCGCTTGGCCGAGATTGCTGATGGCGTAGACCTTGAGATTGGCGGTGTGCGCTTTAAGGCTCGCCTTCGACGCCGCGATCGCGCACAGCAGCGCTTCTTCAGTTTCAAACGGCTCGGCGACGATTTCGAGCCGGTCAGCTTCGATGCGCGACAGATCCAAGAGCTCAGTCAGCAGCGACATCATGTTGCGCGCTGCGCCGGAGATGCGCTCCAGATCCGCGTTGGCGCTGGAGTCGCCGCGATCGTTGAGATCTTCTTGGATGAGGTCGGCATAACCGATGACGTCGTTCAGCGGCGTGCGCAGCTCGTAACTGATGTTGGCGAGGAAGTCCGACTTCATGCGGTTGGCGGCGGCGGCGGCTTCCTGATCGAGCATCGCGGCGCGGGCGCGGGCGTCGGCCTCGGCGATGCGCTTGGTGAATTCGTTATAGGCGCCGATCAGATGCGCAATCTCGTCATTGCCTGTCGAGGCCGCCATTGGCGCTACGGCGTCGGTTTGATCGCGAAGATGACGTTCAAGAAGCTGGATGCGCGAGATCACCACGCGCTGAAGTGAGAACCAAACAGCGCACAGGCCCGCCGCGAACACGAACGCCAACAGGGCGGTCGTGATAACGACGCTCTGGGCGCCAAGGCGAGACATGGTCGGCGCACTGCGCGCGATAACACCCCCGGCGATCGCGTCGCCGCGTGCGTCCTTCAGCGCAATAAGCGAGTGCAGACCGTCTTGGCTGCGCCAGAAGTTAGCGGCGGGCGCCGCATCCGTAAATTCGATGTCGAGCTGCGTTTGCTGCGCGAGCGTCTCGGCGCTGAGACGACGCGCCAGGATGACATAACCGGTCGGGCGTCCACTGCCGTCGGTTTGAGTAGCGCGCGCTGCGGTGAAGATGAGCGGGCCGGAGGCGGTTGTCACCGCGCCGGTCAAGTAGGCGTCGCCGGTCAGCGCACCGACTTGCGCGAAGAGAGTACGAGATAAGCCAAGATCGCCGTCGCGCTCTCCCGCTGGCGTGGTGTGGCGCGACCACAGCATCTGGCCGCGGTCATTCAATAGAATGGCGAGATCGGCGCCGTAGTTCGTCAGCCAATCCGGAGCCGAGAAATTGTTCTCGATGAAGCCGGGATATTCCCCCCGGAAGTACCGGTAGCTGTCGTCCCAGCGCGCGTAGTCGAGCACGCGACCGCGCATCGCTTCGCCGACAGCTCTGAGATTGGCTTCAACGCGGGCACGATCGCGTTCATGTTCCGCCAACTGTTGCCGTTCAAACTGCGATTGCACGGAGGCTTGCAGCACAAGCCATGCGCCGCCGGTCAGCGCGGCGAACACGAAGAGCAGAACCAGGCCAATTTTGGTGGTGATCGACATCGCGCGCCAACGATGCCTCAACATGGTTTAAACTCGGCGCAACGCGCTTGGTTAAAGCGCCATTATTGTCAGTTCCCAATTTACCGTCCGCGCAGAGAAAAGGCGCGCCTCTGGGGGAAGGCGCGCCGAAGCTCTCTTAGGGAGCTCTCGATCGGGGAGGATGGAGAGCGGGTAGTCCCGCCGCGCGGCGATTTAGGGGAGGGGGACGCGCCGCGCGACGGGTGAAGCGGGGGATTAAGCCGCTTCTGTCTCGTCATTCGCCGCCGCTTCGACCACTTTGGCCTTCTGCTTGGCGGCTGCGTTGCCGATCTCGATCTTCCGCGGCTTCAGCAATTCAGGAAGCTCACGGACAAGCTCGATCGTCAGCAAACCGTTCTCCAATTTCGCGCCCGCGACACGGACGTGATCGGCGAGGCCGAAGCGGCGCTCAAAGCTGCGCTCGGCGATGCCGCGATGGAGATAGTTGCGTTGCTCGGTCGGCTTGCGTTGGCCGGAGACGAGCAGCGAGTTCTGCTTAAACTCGATCGAGAGATCGTCTTGGCTGAAGCCGGCGACCGCAAGTTCGATGCGGAATTCGTCTTCGCCGATCTGTTCGACGTTGAAGGGCGGATAACCAGGTGCAGCGTCCAGGCGCGCAGCTTGGTCCATCAAATTGGCGATGCGGTCGAAGCCGACCAGCGTGCGATAAAGCGGATTCAGTTCGTTCGAAGCCATGCGTTTGTCCTCCTAAAGCGACAATCAGGCGCTCCCGTGTGGGAGCTATGTGGGCCCGGAGCGATCACCCCCGAAGGCGGTGGACTGCCGGTTGCAAAGCCTCGTTTGAGCGCTGTGCTCAAGGCATGTGGGAACGCGTTTGGCCTGTTCAAGGGTCGCCGTTTTGACAAAATTAGGCCTTCCCACGTAGCCCAACGCCATGCCCTTGCTGACCCGACGCCGCGCCGCTCTGGCCCTTGCCGCAAGCCTTGCCGCTTGCAGCCGCGGCAACAGCGCGGATGCGCCGCCGACCGGTTCGCTAGCGTGGTCCATCGCCGGCCCGTGGCGGATGGAGCCCGAGCGCGACGCGTGGCGCAATCCGCTGCCGACCTTGCTGTTCTGGGGCCTCGAAGGCGACATGACCGTGTTGGAAGTGCTGCCGGGGCTCGGCTGGTACACCTCCATCTTGGCGCCGTTTCTCGCCGCAAATGGCGGGCGCTTGATCGCCGCCGGCTTTGATCCGCGCAGTACGTCGTTGGCCAAGCGCGAGACGCTCGCGGCGTGGGAAGCGCGCTTCCAACGCGACCCGGCTTTGTATGGCGACATTCAGCGCACGGTGGTGAGCCCGGGTTCGCCATTGGCGCCGGCCAACAGCGTCGATCTCGCGATCCTCACCAACAGCGTTCACACGTTGATGGCCGAAGGCACCGCCGAATATGTGTTTCGCGGCGTCGCCGCGGCGTTGAAGCCGGGCGGCGCTTTTGGCGTCGAACAACACCGCGCTTCATCGACCGGCCTGCAAGATCCGGTCGCCGCAACCGGCTATGTGCAGGAAGCTTACGTGAAGGCGCTGGCGCAGGAGGCGGGGCTCGACTTCGTCGCCGCCAGCGACATCAACGCCAACCCGCGTGACACGCGCGATCACCCGTTTGGCGTCTGGACGCTGCCGCCGACGCTGCGCACCTCGCCGCTCGGCCGCCCGGATGACCCGACGTTCAACTCAGCGCCATACCAGAACATCGGCGAGAGCGATCGGATGACATTGAAATTCCGCAAGTCCAGCGGGGGCGCCGCAGCGGCGCCCGCCGAACCGAGCGATTTGCGCCGCTGACGCCTCCGTCACCCTTGCAGCCCAACCCGCCCTGGTGTGTAAGGGGGCCAAGAGCAAAGTCTCCGGAGGAACCCACCATGACGTACGAAGAAATCCTGACCCGCTTCAAAGACGGCAACGTCACGGTGCCGGGCAAGAAGGTGAAGTTCGATTTCGGCGACGCTGGCAAGATCTTCCTCGATGGCGGCTCCAACACCGTCTCCGCGGATGACGCCGCCGCCGACACGACGATCAAAGTGAAGCTGGAAGATTTCGTCGCCATGGCTGGCGGCGCGCTCGATCCGACCGCCGCTTTCATGCAAGGCAAACTCCGTGTCGAAGGTGACATGGGCGTCGCCATGCAGCTGCAAAGCGTGATGGCGAAGCTGCGCGGCTAAGGCGCGCGAAGAGGGGTCATGGCGTTCGTCCGCGTCCCAGGCAACGACGCGCCGGAGGGCGCTGAGGAGCACTGGCTCGAGGGCCGCGGCGGTGTGAAGGTGCGCGTTGTGTGCGCGCCTTCGATCGGCGCGGCGCGCGGGTCAGTGATCGTCGCCCCTGGCCGCACTGAGTTCGTCGAAAAATACTTCGAGGTTATGCGCGAGTTGCAGGGGCGCGGCTTTGCCGTGTTCTGCATCGATTGGCGCGGCCAGGGCCTCTCGGGCCGCGAAGTCGAGAATGGTCTTAAAGGCCACCTCGCCAGTTTCGACGATCCGGTGAACGATCTCTCGACGGCTTTGAAGCTGCTCGCCGCGAAACTGCCGCGTCCGCACATTGGTCTCGCGCACTCGATGGGCGGCGCGATCTTGCTGCGGGCGCTGCAGACGCGCCGTGTCGAACTCGATGCGGCGGCGTTCACGGCGCCGATGTGGGGCATTTCGGGCCTCAACGAAGTCGCCAAGAAATACGCGCGCTTCATGACCTCGATCGGCGCCGGCGGCCAGTTCGCCCCCAGCGTCGAGACCAAGTGGAAGCGCGAGAACTTCAAAAAGAACCCGGTCACGCATGATCGCGAGCGGCACGCGCGCTGCCAGGGCTTAATCGCCGAAGAGCCGCGCTTGGCGCTGGCTGGGCCGACCATTGGCTGGGTCGCCGCTGCGGCCGATGCGACCGAAGGCTTCCAACAACCCGGCGCGCTCGCGCACATTCGCATTCCGGTGCTGGTGGCGACGGCGGGCGAAGAGCAGCTCGTCGATAACAGCTCGCACGACGCGGTGATCGCGCAATTGCCGGACGCCCGCCACATCACCATTGCGGGCGCCAAGCACGAAATCCTGATGGAAACGGACGACTTGCGCGCTCAGTTCTGGGCTGCGTTTGACGAACTCACCGAGCGGGTGGTGTCGGCCCGCGTTTAACGTGCGGAGGCCTCGATGGCCGGAGAATTGGTTCTCGTCACTGGCGGCAGCGGCTTCGTCGGCTCTCACGTCATCATTCAGCTTTTGAACGCCGGCTATCAGGTGCGCACGACGGTGCGTTCGTTGTCGCGCGAAGCTGAGGTGCGTAAGATGCTGCGCGTCGGCGGCGTTGAGGCAGGCGATCGCCTGAGTTTTGCGGCGGCGGATCTCACCAGCGACGCCGGTTGGGCCGATGCCGTCGCCGGCTGCACGTTCGTGCATCACGTCGCTTCGCCGTTTCCGCCGAACATTCCAAAGCACGAAGACGAAGTGATCATCCCGGCGCGCGACGGCGCGTTGCGTGTGCTGAAAGCGGCGCGCGATGCTGGCGTGAAGCGTGTTGTGCTGACGTCGTCCTACGCCGCGATCGGCTACGGTCAGCCCGAGCAAAAGAAGCCGTACGACGAGACCAACTGGACCAATCCAGATGGTGACGATGTGCGCGCCTACACGAAGTCAAAAACGCTCGCTGAACGCGCGGCCTGGGATTTCATGGCGCGCGAGGGCGGGGCGATGGAGCTCTCTGTCGTCAATCCGGTTGGTATTCTTGGGCCAGTTTTGGCGGCGGACTATTCGACTTCCATCCTGTTGATCCAGCGTCTGTTGGACGGCGCGATGCCCGGTTGCCCGCGGCTTTGGTTTGGCCTCGTTGACGTGCGTGATGTCGCCGGCATGCACATGCTCTGCATGACCCACCCCGATGCGAAGGGCGAACGCTTCCTGGCTGTCGCCGGTGAATTTCTATCGATCGCGCAGATCGCGCGCATTCTGAAGCGTAAGCTTGGCCCCGCCGCCAAGCGCGTGCCGACAATGGAGTTGCCGGATTTCTTGATCCGCATGGCGGCGGCGCGCGATCAGGCGGTGCAGCAAATTCTGCCAGAACTGGGCAAGCGCAAGAACGGCACCAACGCCAAGGCGCGCCGGGTGCTGGGCTGGGCGCCGCGCTCCAACGAAGAGGCGATCGTGGCGACGGCGGAAAGCCTCGCGGCGCTTGGCCTGCTCAAGGACTCGCCAAAAAAAGCTGCGTGAGAGTCGAAATGGGCCCAAGCGGCGCGTCACTGCGGTGACGGCGCAGCGCCGTCGGAGGAAAGTCCATGCGATACATGATTTTGATCTATGGCGAAGAGGCGGCTTGGGCGGATGTCACGCCTGAGCGCATCGGCGAGATCATGACTGCCTATTTCGCCTACACCGATAAGCTCCGCGCCGCCGGCGTTTATATCGCGGGCGACGAACTCGACGTTGTCGCCAAGGCCAAAAGCGTGCGTGGCGCCGGCGGCTCTGAAGTCTTGGATGGTCCGTTCGTCGACACCAAGGAAGCGCTCGGCGGCTATTATCTGATCGAGTGCGCCAGCGAAGACGAAGCGCTGAAATGGGCCAAGCAATGCCCCGTCACCATGCATGGCGGCGGCGTTGAGCTTAGGCCCGTCGTCGTGCGTTGACCGAAGCCTCGCTGGCTGAGCGCGTCGCGCGCGAGAGCTATGGGCGTTTGCTCGCTCTGCTCTGCGCGCGCACGCGCGACGTCGCGGCCGCTGAAGATGCATTGTCGGAAGCATTCGCGGCGGCGCTGACGGCCTGGCCGCGCATCGGAGCGCCCGACAATCCCGAAGCCTGGCTGTTCGCGGCGGCAAAACGCAAGCTGATCGATGCGGCTCGGCGTGTGCAAACGGCGGAGGCCGGCGCCGCGCAGCTCGCGCTCAATATCGAAGAACTCGAATCCGAGATTGCCGACGACGCGCCGGATCGACGCCTAGGTTTGCTTTTGGCCTGCGCTCACCCGGAGATCGATGCCGTCGCGCGCACGCCGCTCATGCTGCAAACCGTGCTCGGCTTTTCGGCTGAGCGGATTGCCGAAGCTTTTCTCTTGGCGCCGGCCGCTCGATCAGCAGGATTGGCGGTTGTGGCGTGCGCCGTTGATTGCCGAAGCGGAATCGCACTTGCGCGCCGCGGGCAAAGCGGGGCGTCCCGGACGCTTTCAGTTTGAAGCGGCGATTCAATCGGCGCACGTCGCGCGCGCCTGGAAGGGCGAGGCGGATTGGGACGCAATCATCCTTCTGTATCAGGCCTTGTGCGGGCTCACCGGCTCGCCCGTGGCGCGGCTGAATGCGGCGGCGGCGATCGCTGCGCGCGACGGCGCCGAGGCTGGCCTCGCGGCGGCGGAAGCGGCGCGCGAGAGTTTTCCGAGCCTCAACGCCTATCAGCCGTACTGGGCGCTGAAGGCCGATCTCTGCGCCAAGCTCGGCCACGGCGAAGCGGCGCGCGCGGCGTACGATGAAGCGATCGCGCGCGAGCGCGATGCGGCTGTGATCCGGTTTTTGAGCGAACGTCGCGCTGCATTGACGGATTAATCCCGATACGCCCGCGCTAACTCGCGCCGCGCCGCTTCAATCTGACGGCGGAAACTCTCGTCGCCGTGCAAGCGCGCGACCGCGCCGGCGGCGATCAAGCGGCTGGAGTCGATGTCGCTCGGAAAATGGTAGCCGCAGATCACGCGGCTATCGCCGAAGTCGCGGCCGCGCTGCAGCAGCGCATCGGCGCGCGCCGGCAGCGCTTCGGCCAACACCAGCGCCAACGCCCAGCCGCCGGCGCCATGGCCGGTCGGGTAGGAACCGCCGAGGCCTGGGTTCTCCGGCGTGTCGCAGCGCAGCAGGCTGCGATCCTCAACGTACGGGCGTGGGCGATCATAGGCTTGCTTGGCCGCGTTCACCGCTGGGCCGACGCCCGCGACCGTCGTCGTCATCAGCGCGGCGGTGTGCGGGAAGCGTTCGCGGGTGAAGTTCGCGCCGAGCACGGGCTGGAAAATCCGAAACGGATCAAACTCCAAATCGGTAACGGCCTGCGCCATGCGATCGGCGCTGACGCTTGGGCGCATCGAGAGCCGATCAGCGGCTGCGCGCGGAGTTCCATCCGCGGGCGGCGGGCCGGCGAGGGCGGCGCCATCGATGATCGGCGTTTGCGCAGCCGCCGGCAGAGCCGCGATCAGCGCCAGCGCGCACACGATTGTTCTCAACATACGGTCCCCCTCGCGACAGGCATAATCTTCGGCAACCTTCCGCGCCAGCGCATCGCCATAGAGGCCGCCTGTGGATAAGCTGCAGGTATAGGCGCGTCCTATCGATGGGCGGCGTGAAACCGATTGGGCCTATCGCATCCGGCGCGCTATCTCCGCACCAGGAGGACTTCGCTATGGCCGACGGAAATGACTCGAAATGCCCCGTGCCGCATGGACGCGCACGATTGAACCGCGATTGGTGGCCGAACCAGGTCAATGTCAGCGTGCTGCATCAGAACACGCCGGAGTCCAATCCGTACGGGCAGAGCTTCAACTACGCCAAAGAATTTGAGAGCCTCGATCTCGACGCGGTGATCAAGGACCTGCGCGCGTTGATGACCGACAGCCAAGATTGGTGGCCGGCCGATTACGGCCATTACGGCCCGTTCTTCATCCGCATGGCGTGGCACGCAGCCGGCACCTATCGCGTCGGTGACGGGCGCGGCGGCGGCGGCCGTGGTCAGCAGCGTTTCGCGCCGCTGAACTCGTGGCCGGACAACGGCAACCTCGACAAGGCGCGCCGCTTGCTCTGGCCGATCAAGCAGAAGTACGGCGCGAAGCTTTCGTGGGCTGATCTGCTCATTCTTACCGGCAACGTCGCGATTGAATCGATGGGCGGCCCGGTGTTCGGTTTCGGCGGCGGCCGTGCCGACACCTGGGAGCCTGAAAACCATGTGAACTGGGGTGCCGAAGAAGCGTGGCTGGCTGACAGTAAGGCGCCGAACAGCCGCTATTCCGGCGATCGCCAATTGCACGGCGTTCTCGGCGCGGTGCAGATGGGCCTGATTTACGTCAACCCGCAGGGCCCAGACGGCAATCCCGATCCGGTCGCATCCGGTCGCGATATCCGCGAGACGTTCGCGCGCATGGCGATGAATGACGAAGAGACCGTGGCGCTCGTCGCAGGTGGTCACACGTTCGGTAAAGCGCACGGCGCCGGCCCAGACTCGCACGTTGGTAAGGAGCCGGAAGGCGCTGACATCGCCGAGCAGGGCCTTGGCTGGACCTCGACCTTTGAAAGCGGCATGGCCGGCCACACCATCACGTCGGGTATCGAAGGCGCGTGGAAGCCGAACCCAACCAAGTGGGACATGGGCTATTTCGACACTTTGTTCGGCTTCGAGTGGGAGCTGACGAAGTCTCCCGCCGGCGCGCACCAGTGGAAGCCGAAAGGCGATGCTGGCCGCAACGTCGAAGACGCGTTCGATCCGAACAAGAAGCACCAGCCGATGATGACGACGGCTGATCTCGCGATGCGTTTCGATCCTGAGTACGAGAAGATCTCGCGCCGCTTCCACAAAGACCCGGCGGCGTTCGCGGACGCGTTCGCGCGTGCATGGTTCAAGCTCACGCACCGCGATATGGGCCCGAAGGTTCTCTACAAGGGCAAGTACGTCCCCAAAGAAACGCTGATCTGGCAGGACCCGATCTCGGGCAAGCCGAGCACGATCGGCGCGGGCGATGTCGATGCGCTGAAGGCGAAGATTCTCAGCTCGGGCCTATCCACCCGCGAACTGATCGAAACGGCGTGGGCTTCGGCTTCGTCGTATCGCGGTTCGGATCGTCGCGGCGGCGCCAATGGCGCGCGTATTCGTCTCGCGCCGATGAAGGATTGGGAGGTCAACAAGCCTGCCCAGCTTTCAAAGGTCATCGCAAAGCTCGAAGCCATCCAAAAGGAGAGCGGCGGCAAAGTTTCGCTCGCGGACCTCATCGTCCTCGGCGGCGCGGCTGCGATCGAGAAGGCGGCTAAGGATGGCGGTGTTTCGGTGAAAGTGCCGTTCACGCCGGGCCGCGCCGACGCGACGCAAGAAGAAACCGAAGTGCACTCGTTCGAGTACTTGAACCCGAAGGCTGATGGTTTCCGCAACTACGTGCGCGATCCGATCATGACGACGGAAGAGCACCTGATCGACCGCGCGCAATTGCTTGAGCTGACGGCGCCGGAATTGACGGCGTTGATCGGCGGCCTGCGCGTGCTGCAAGTCGGCCACGACAAGCACGGCGTGCTCACCACGCGCCCTGGCGTTCTCTCCAACGACTTCTTCGTCAACCTGCTGGACATGAGCGTGAAGTGGGCCGGCATTGGCGGCAGCCAGGAAGAGTTCGAAGCGCGTGACCGCAAGTCGGGCCAAGTGAAGTGGACCGGCACCCGCGCCGATCTCATCTTCGGTTCGCACTCGCAATTGCGTGCGCTCGCCGAAGTCTATGGCGCGGCCGATGCGAAAGAGAAGTTCGTGAAGGACTTCGTTGCCGCTTGGGCCAAGGTCATGGAGCTTGACCGCTTCGACCTGCGCACGGCGCCTTCGACCGGCGCGCACTAAGCGCAACACAACCTGAGAAGAGGGGGGCGGCGCTGGCGACAGCGCCGCCCTTTTTCGTGCGCGCGCCATCACGTCCGGTTGAACTAGCCGTAGGAGGGGCTTGCAACGGTTTAGGGGTAGGCTATCTCTAGCGCGCCAGGCCGGGCCCCTCTGGCGATCGATTTTGTATCGGTCGTGATGTCGGACTGGAGGATTGCGAGTGAGAGGCGCGCGCCAGCGCAAGCCCCTCTAGTCCACGGCCCGCCGGATACGCCTCGCCCGCAATTCGCTCTCTCTGACCGATGGAGATCAGCGCATGGCGCATGAGGTTTACTGGCCGCCCCCACGCCTACACGCACGCGTCTGCCGCACGAACTAGCGGCATCTCAAAGACATTCAGTCACGCCGCCCGCGCACAGCGGACGCGGCGTTAGCGTTACGTGATAGGGCGTTCAATGGAATATCTGCAGTTTGCTTTCAACGAATTCGCCGGACAGCCAATATGGCTTTGGGGCGCGTTTCTTTCGATCATCGTCGCGTTGTTGTGGTTCGACCTTGGCGTCGTCAACAAGCGCGACGGCGTGATTTCCGCCGGCAAAAGCGCGGTGATGTGGTTCGGCTTCGCGACGTTGGCGGGCTTGTTCGGCCTCTACGTCTACTATGTCTACGAGCCCGACCCGCAATACTACATCTCGCCGAACAATCTGAATCAGCAGGCGGTGATCCAATATTTCACCGGCTATCTGCTTGAGACGGCATTGGCGTTCGACAACATCTTCGTCATCTCGCTGATCTTCACCTACTTTGCAGTGCCGCGCGAATATCAGCACCGCGTGCTTTTCTGGGGCATTCTGGGCGCCATCATTTTCCGCGCCATCTTCATCTCGGCCGGCGCCGCGGTGGTGACCAATTGGACGTGGGTGCTCTACATCTTTGCGGCCTTCCTGATCTGGACGGGCTGGAAGATGCTGCATGGCGGCGGCGACAATGAGATGGATCTTGAGAACAACGGTCTGCTGAAATTCGTGCGTAAGCACATGAAGGTCACCGACCGGATCGAGAACCATAACTTCTTCGTCAAAGCGCCCCATCCCAAGCACGGCCGCCTGACTACGTACGCAACGCCGCTCTTCCTGGCGCTGATCATGGTCGAAACCGCCGACATTGTGTTTGCGGTGGATTCGGTGCCGGCGATCTTCGCGGTCACGCAGGATCCGTTCATCGTCTACACCTCGAACATCTTCGCCATTCTCGGCCTGCGTTCGATGTATTTTATGCTGGCGGCGGCGGTGGAGCGCTTCGCTTATCTGAAATACGGCCTCTCGCTGGTGCTGGTGCTGATCGGCATCAAGATCATCTGGAACTTCGGCCTGTCGAAGGAGCTGCAGCTGGTGCCGTACCTTGAGGCGCAATGGTCGTTGCTTGCGACGTTGGGCTTGATCGGCGGGGCTATCCTTTACTCGCTGATCCGGACGCGAAAGCCGAAGGAAAGCACGTAATTGGAAAGGGCGGTGTCGAAAGGCGCCGCCCTTTTTTCTGATCGCCTGTAGGCAAGCGCGCTTCTCTATCGTCCTATGGCCGGCAAGAGGAGCGCCGCATGGCCATCACCATCACCGTCTTTGAACGCGCCTTCGATGAGGGCCGGGGCCTGGCGCGCGACATGCGCGTGCGCTGGGCGCTGGAAGAGGTGGGCCAGCCTTACGACGTGCGCCTGGTTCCGTGGGAGAAGTTCAAGGACGAGGCGCATTTGCAGCGCAACCCCTTCGGGCAAATCCCGACATACGAAGAAGGCGATCTGACGCTCTTCGAGTCCGGCGCGATCGTTCTGCACGTCGCCGAACGGTTTCCGGGCTTGTTGCCAAAGGATGCGGATGCGCGCGCCCGCGCGATCATGTGGATGTTCGCGGCGCTGGGCACAGTCGAGCCGCCTATCGTTGACCGCGACGTCGTCGAATATTTCGAAGCCGGCAAAAGCTGGCAGGGCGAACGCTTCGCCATGGTCGATGAGCGCATTCGCGCGCGCTTGGCTCAACTCTCCGCCCGTCTCGGCGACGGCGAATGGCTCGATGGCGATTTCAGCGCCGCCGACATCATCATGGTGCACGTGCTTAAGCGCCTGGAAGGCTCGGGGCTTTTGGAGCAATTCCCGATCCTCGCCGCCTACATCGCCCGCGCCGAAGCGCGCCCCGCTTACCAACGCGCGTTCGCGGCGCAGTTGGTCGTGTGGGAAGCGCAGAACGGCTAACGTTTCTTCGCCGTCTTCTTTTTCGCCGCGTTCATATTGTCGATCAGGTTAGGGTACTTTCGCCCGGCGCGTTTTGCGGCCTTCTTCGCGGACGCTTTCTGGCTTGCGGTCAGCTTTTTTGAAGCTCCGCTTGCCTTCTTGGGGTTTGCGCGGTTCCAGGGTTTCTTATTCGCGGCCATGTTCTGATAAGTGCGCAGCAGCTGGCTGGTTCCGTGTACTGACGACACGGCGCCGCGCGCAGGAGTAGCTCATGGCTAAGCTCGTCTACGGGATGAACATGTCGCTCGACGGCTATGTCGATCACGACGCGCCGGGGTTTGAGCCCGATCCGGTGCTGTTTCGCTATTTCATCGAACAAACGCGCAACACCTCCGGCAGCATCTATGGGCGTGGGCTTTATGAGCTGATGCGTTATTGGGATGGCGACGAATGGAATCAGGATAGCCGCGAACAGGGCGATCTCCGCGCCTTTGCCGAGGCATGGCGCGCGATGCCGAAATGGGTTGTGTCGAACTCGCTCAAGGACGTCGGCCCGAACGCGACGTTGATCGGCAGCGATTTCGAAGCGGCGATCCGCAAGCTCAAAGCCGAACACGAGGGCGAGTTCGAGATCGGCGGGCCACATCTTGCCGCAAGCTTGGCGAAGCTTGGGCTTGTCGATGAGTATCACATCTTCCTGCGCCCGGTTGTGCTGGGGAAAGGGCGGCCATTCTTCGTAGGTGCGCTGCCGAGGCTGAGCTTCGTCGGCAGCGAGCGCATCGGCGAAGACGTGATCAAGCTGACTTATGTGCCGGCGTAATTGCCGACCATCACTCCGCCTCAAGTATCTCAAGCACGCGGCGGGCGCTTTCACGCTGGGCCATGCTTAGTCCGCCTTGATTCGAGGCTGTCGCACCGAGAAAGCCGATTGCCCGGCGCGATCGCGGATCGCGCGCGAACGCTGGGAAATCAATCGACCTATAGAAAGGCCGATTGGGGTTGTCATAGATGTCCTCGAGTGTATCCGGCAGGGCAACTTCGCCATGATTGGCGATAACGAGAACCTCGTCCCTGACGCGGTCGACGAGCACATCGTAGGCGATTAGTGCGAAGTGCGATTGGGTGTCGTAGGCGAGCAGCGCGTCGCGCAATTCTTCGTCGCGAAGCACACGGACCTCTCCGGTGGACAGCAACTCCACGAAGGTGGCCGCCCGCGGCGCAGGAATGCGGGTGCCCGTCATGTCGTTCACGTCAGCGAGGATATCTTCTTGCGAGCGGGGGATGCGACCCGTCGCGTTGAAGGCATCGATGTCCGCGAGCAGTCTCCGACTCGCCTCAACGACCGACAGCCATTTTTCGTTCGCGAACTCGGTGCGCTCCTCGATCGCCGTGAAGTCGCGCGCCAGCCGTTCGATATACATGCGCTCCTGCACGCGATCCTGGCGGCTCTCGTTCCAGGCCTGCGCCTGCAAACCGACGAACACGCCGACGACGACGATGACGAAGTCGAGTGCAATCGCGGTCCATTCCTGCTTGCGGAAATGTGCAATGATGCTGCGGAGGATCATGGCGCGACGCTCGGCGGCGGGAGCGTGACGTTCATGCCGGTGGTTGCGTTCAGATCGTCGATGAAGGGCTGAAACTGCGTTGTGTCCACGCACGCGCCATAGGTTGCGACAGTGTTGGCGATGAAGTCTGCGACGTTCCCATCTGTTGACGATGTGAAGCGAAAAAACCGCCGCTCATTCTGAAAATCGAAAGCCATGATGGCTTCCCGCGCTTGGCGCGCATGGACCGTCATGATCCCTTCCATCGTGGCGAGCCGGCTTAGCGTCGCGTACGCCTCACGCCGTTGCGTCGCGTCAAACGGGCCCGAGATCGACAGATGCGAGAGCTCACCCGAGAGATCGAACGCCGCGTCCTGCCGTTCTCGAAAACCCTCCGTCGCCACGAAAACTGCGCTTACTTGGTTGAAGCGTTGCCGGTCCATGTCGATTGCGGCGTCGCTGGCGAGCAGCGAGCGCCATGTCGCGTCGGACCAGGGTCGGCGCGGCGAGCGCAGGACGCGAGGAAGCACCATGTGCTCGGCGTTCCGGTTGATGCTCTCAGGAATCTCCGCGGTCCAATAACCATTGGAACGTTCAATCCGATCGGCAAGCGCACGGAACTCCTCGCGCCTGCATGGCTCGACCGCGAGGCGCTCGCTGGCGTGCAGGTATAGCATGACCAACTCGATCTCGACCGCGTCGATGGCCTCGCGCGTGGCGCGGGCGCGGTTGGCGTTGGAGATCAGGTCTTGCGCGATCAGCGTGATGCCCAAACCGATGACGATGATCGCGACTTCGAAGCCGAAGCGCTTCCAGCCCGTGAGATCGCCGATCTTGCGAAAGAAGCGCATTCAATTTGCCCTGCCCGGTAAGAGCTTGCCGTAAGCATGGCGCGCTGACAATCTTGTTCCCGGTGGAGCGGGAGCCAGTCGGCGCGGCGCTTTCTTGCCCGGCTGATGAAGTATTGCGGTGGCTATGGGCAGACTGTTTCGAATAGTTCTCGCAGGCATCGTTGCGCTGGCTCTTTGGGCGGCGCTTGTCGCGTTCGGCGCGCGCGAAGGGTGGTGGCGGCCGATGCCCGCGCCGCAGGGCGACACAGCTGGCTTCATGCGCTGGGCACAAGAGCGCTACGCGGCGCAAGCGCATGGCAACATTGCTATCGTGCTGCTCGATGATGGCGAGGTTGCGCAAAGCTATTTCGCTTCGCATGGGCGCGCCGTTGACACCGACTCGCTTTTCCAAGTCGCGTCAGTCAGCAAATGGCTTACCGCGTGGGGCGTGATGACGCTGGTGGAGCAGGGACGCATCGATCTCGATGCGCCCGTATCGCGCTATCTCACGCGTTGGCGTTTGCCGGAGGGCGCGTACGATAACGATCAAGTCACAGTGCGCAGGTTGCTCGGCCACACGGCTGGACTGACCGACGGTTTGGGATTCTTGGGCTTCACGCCGGATCAGACCATCCCGTCCATCGAGCAGGAGCTGAGCGACGTCACCGATGCAATGACTGGCGCCAGCGGCGTCGTACGCGTCGGTGCGCGGGCTGATGGGACGTGGCGCTATTCCGGCGGCGGCTATCTCATTTTGCAATTGCTCATCGAGGAGGTGACTCAGGAGCCCTTCAACGACTACATGCGCCGCGCCGTCTTCGCGCCCCTCGGCATGGCTTCATCGACGTTCGTTGATCCCGATCCCAATCGCCTGGCGGAGTTCTATGCGGCGGATGGGTCGCAAGCGATCCACTACAGGTTCGCCGCGACGGGTGCGGCGTCGCTCTACACCTCCGCGGCTGATCTGACGCGTTTCTTGCAAGCGCACGTTGCCGCAGCGGACGGCGCCCCGCCAGAACGCGGTGTCCTCAGCCCCCGGACACTGGAGATGATGCGTGCACCGGAAGCGCGTCTGGCAACGTTCCCGGTGTGGGGGCTGGGACACACGCTCTACGCGCCGAATGGCGCCGGCGATTTCGTCATCGGCCACGATGGCGGCAACTTTCCCGCCATCAACACCACCGTCCGCATCGATCCAGCGACGGGCGACGCCATCGTTGTTCTGACAACTGGCAACGCGAAGCTGGCGAGCGAGATCGGCGGCGCGTGGACCTATTGGCAAACCGGCATTGTGCCGCTCGATACGATCGCGCTGTTCGATCTGCAGCGGGTTTTGAGCGTGTTCGCGATGGGTGCGCTTGTGATCATACTCGGCGCCATTCTGGTCGCGCGGCGCGGACGGCGTGCTGTTCGGGCACGGTGAAATAAAAAGGCCGCGCCTCTCAGCGCGGCCTTCGTGTTTCTGGGTTGGCGCAGTTCGCTTAAGCGAACAGCTTCGCCCAGTTCCGCGCTTCGCGTTTTTTCCAGGCGCCGCGATGATACGCGTCGCTGACGATCAGCGGGGCGACGCTGGTCGCTTCGGCGAACACCATTTGCTCGTGCACGGTGCTCACTTTGCCCCAGCTGGCCGCTTCTTGCAGCGTTGAGCTTGAGCAGGCGCCGTCGCGGACGTCGGCGACGGTGATTTGCACGGCGTATTTGTGCACTTCGACATCGTCGTGGCCGAGGATTTCGGCGCAGACGACAGTGTCTTGCGCGAAATTCTTCGGCACGCCGCCGCCAACCATGAAGAGCGCCGTGGTGCCGGCGGCCAACTTGATCTCGGTCAGCTCACGGAAATCGCCGCCGCTATCGATGGTGAGATACGGCTTGCCGGCTTTGCGGCGCTCGACTTGGTGTTTCACGATACCGAAGCCGGCTGAGCAATCCGAGAACGCCGGCACGAAGATCGGCACGCCCTTTTCGTAGGCGCGCTGGATCAGCGAGTTCTTCTTCTTGGCGTTGCCGGCCGCCAGCCACTTGCCGAGCTCATAGATGAACTCGCGCGACGTGTACGGGCGCGGCTCGAGCGCTTCGCAGATGTCGTAGATCGTGTGATCGACGTGCTGCAGCTCTTCTTCGTCAATGTAGGTGTCGTAGATGCGGTCGATATAGAGCGAACGCAGCGTGTTGTCGTCCGGCACTTCCTTGGCTTGGTAGTGCTTGAAGCCCAGGGCTTCGAGGAAATCCATGTCGATGATCGAGGCGCCGGTGGCGACGATGGCGTCGGCCATGTTGTAGGTGACCATGTCGCGCCAGACGTGCAGGCAGCCGCCCGCTCCCGTCGAGCCGGCCATGATAAGCCAGGTCGAGCAGCCTTGATCTTCGAGCGCCATGTTGAGGATTTGCGCGGCGCGCGCGGTGTCGCGGCTAGTGAAGCTCATCTTGCCGTAGGCGTCGATGATCGGGCGCGCGTCGAAGGTGGTGATGTCGATGTGCTCGACCACGTTGGCGAGCAGTTCCGCTTTGCGTTGGGTGTCGATTTTGGTGTCAGCCACGGGAGGTGCTCCTATGGGCGGCGTCAGCAACATACGGCCCCGCGGACGCTCCGCCGACACGAGACGAGGGCCAAATAGGGCAATTCGGCTGGAATGCAAGAGATATGAAGCGGCGGGCCCCATTCGGCCAGGCGAGGCGGCTTGCGTTTTCGTGCCGCTGCGCCAGCACTAGAGCGACGGGGGAGAGGATGTCGGAAAATAAGTGGCAAATGTCGGAGAGCCGGTGGCGCCAAATCTTGACTTTGCTTGGCGGCGTCATCGCCGTGTTGGTGGCGCTGTGGGGCGGCTTGCCGCCGCAGTGGACGCAGGTGTTTCCAGCGACCGACGCGGAGCGCATGCAGACCATGCTGGCCGTTTTTCTCGGCCTCGCCGGCGTCGCCTCCGCGGATTACTTCTTTCAAGTGCGCGACGCTGAACGCACTAACGCGGCGCTCGACAAAGTCGACCACCATCTTTCCGCAATGGCCAGCAATGAGGCGCTCATGTCCGAGGTGCGTGAGCGGCTGGAAAGATTGCCGCCGAACGGCCGGCGGCTGACCAGCTTTGTCGGCAACTACATTGTTGCGCGTCTAGAGACCATGCTGACGGAGGATTATTTCGAGATCCAGAATGGTCAGGTGTTTCAGGATTTCTACCGCGAGACCTTCTCGGCCTTGACACCTCCCTGCGATATCATCGCCACCGCGCGCGCAAGAAATCTGTACATGTGGGGCGCCGTGGATTTGCCCAAACTCTTCTCTGACTACATCAAGCGGGGCTGCACGCTGACTCGCATCTTTATTCTGAAAGACGCCTCTGAGTTGGACGAAAAAGAGGTGCGCGAAATTATGAATAATCAGGTCGCAATCGAAATCAAAGTGGGATGGATACTGGAAAGTCAGCTCCACCACGTGGGGCTGGAGCCGCGGTTGATGATCGCGAACCAGCAGCAAACGTTCAGCTGGGAACTTTGGACGCACACAGCGACACACCAGATCGACAAGCTTAACGCGTCATGGAATGACAAAACGTGTGATGATCGCTTGCGCTATCTCAAACGGGTTGCCGGCTTGGCGACTTGGATCAACTAGGGGCTTTGATCGTGCTGTTGGTCAATAGCGGCGAGGTCCTGTTTCTTCGCGTCGATCGTGGCGAAGACGTGATGCCGGCGTTTTGCCGGGCGCTGGAAGAGAGCGGCGCGGCGAGTCTGTTCGTCGCCTCCGCGGTGGGCGCGTTCTCGCGTGCTGAGTTTGGCATCTTCGATATCGAACGCGACGTATTCGATCCGGCGCCGCGCGAAGGCTTTCTCGAGGTCGTGTCGTTGGCCGGCAACATCGTGCGCCGCGATGGCAAGCCATTCGCCCACATCCACGCCGTGTGCTCCAACCCCGATCTGACGCTCTTCGGCGGCCATCTGCTCTCGGCCGAATGCGGGCTGACGCTGGAAGTGTCGCTGCTGCGGTCTGAACAGGAGCTCCAGCGCGTGCGTTGGCCAGGCCAACCGGCGACCTATCTCACCTGCCGCGAAAGCTGAGCGCCTTCGCTTAGCTCAAAGCGGGCGATCTCCGGTTGCGAGCGGTGTGACCGGCTGGCATTCATCGCCGGTTCATCGGCGGACAAGAACGTGTGCGCCTCGTAGCCCGTGGGAGCAGGCGCGTGACGGATTCATCGGAACTTACCGGCGCCGCGCGCCGACAGCGGGGCTTCCTCGGCTTCGTTGAGAAGGTCGGCAACGTGTTGCCCGACCCGATCATGATCTTCGTCTATCTGATCGCGATCCTGATGGTGCTCTCGGCCATCGGCGCCGCGCTCGGCTGGTCAGCCTCGCTCAATTATCCCGGCACTGAGGCGCCTGAGGGCGGCACGCTCGAAAACGGCGTGCTCACTTACACGGCTGTGTCGCTGTTCAGCGAAGCCAACATCTCCCGCCTGCTAACTGAGATGCCGCGCACGCTGACCGGCTTCGCGCCGCTCGGCCTCGTGCTGCTGGTCATGTTCGGCGCCGGCGTCGCCGAACGCACGGGGCTCTTCAGTGCGCTGATCCGCGCCAGCCTGCGCGATGCGCCGAAAGTGATCCTGACGCCGCTGGTCGCGATTATCGGCATGGTCTCCCACCATGCTTCGGACGCGGCGTACGTCGTCTTCATCCCGCTTGCGGCTTTGCTCTACGCCGCGGTCGGCCGCCACCCGCTGGTCGGCCTAGCGGCAGCCTTCGCCGCCGTGTCTGGCGGTTATGCCGGCAACATCACGCCCGGCCAGATCGACGTGCTACTGTTCGGCTTCACCCAGGAAGCGGCGCAGATCATCGATCCGAACTGGACGATGAACCCGCTCGGCAATTGGTGGTTCATCCTCGGCATCGTCATCCTGTTCACGCCGATCATCTGGTTCGTCACCGATCGCATCATCGAGCCGCGCCTCGGCAAATGGGGCGGTAGCGAGGACGATGCGATCAAGGCCGAGCTCGCAAAATCTGCAGTGACGGCGGAAGAGAAGAAGGGCCTAGCTTGGGCCGGCCTCGTCGCGCTGCTGATCGTGGCCGTATTTGCCGCTCTGTGCTTCATCCCGGGCTACACGCCGTTGATCGACGAAACGCGCGAGGGCCCGTCGGCGCTTGAGCCGTTCTACCGGGCGCTGATCACCGGCTTCTTCTTGCTGTTCCTGCTCTGCGGCATCGCCTTTGGCGCCGCCGTCGGCACCGTGAAGAACGCCAAGGACGTCATCGACAAGATGATCGAGGGCATCAAATCGATGGCGCCCTACATCGTCTTCGCGCTGTTCGCGGCGCACTTCGTGGCGATGTTCAACTGGTCGCGCCTCGGCCCGATCGCGGCGATTAACGGCGCCGAGATTCTGAAAGCCATGGCGCTGCCGGCCCCGTTGCTGCTGGTTTGCGTGCTGCTGTTCTCGTCCTTCCTGGACCTCTTCATCGGCTCGGCCTCGGCCAAGTGGAGCGCGCTCTCGCCGGTCGTGGTGCCGATGTTCATGCTGCTCGGCATCTCGCCTGAGATGACGCAGGCCGCGTATCGCATGGGCGACAGCTACACCAACATCATGACGCCGCTGATGAGCTACTTCCCGCTCATCCTCGCCTTCGCCCGCCGCTGGGACACAAGCTTCGGCGTCGGCTCATTGCTGTCGCTCATGCTGCCGTATGCGCTCTGCTTCATGTTCGCCGGCATTTTGATGACCGCCGGCTGGGTGTTCCTTGACTTGCCGCTGGGGCCGCATGCGACGGTGCACTATACGCCGCCAGGCGGACTGACGCGCTAAGACGTCAAGGGAGGAAGAGATGGGCGATCTTGATGGGCGCGTTGCGCTCGTGACCGGCGGTGCGCGCGGCTTGGGGGCCGCCGCCGCCAAGGCGCTGGCCGAGCAGGGTGCCAAGGTCGTCGTCACCGATATCAGCGACGGAAATGAAACCGCCTCCGCCATCGGCGGCGCTTACGTGAAGCACGACGTCACCAACGAAGACCAATGGATCGCCGCTGTCGCGTTCGCCAAGGAGAAGTTCGGCGGGCTCGATATCCTCGTGAACAATGCCGGCATCTTCTGGATGAAGCCGATCGCGCTTGAGACGCTTGAGAGCTTCCGCAAGATGCAAGCCGTCAACGTCGAAGGCGTTTTCCTTGGCATGAAGCACGCCATCCCTGCCATCGCCGAGCGCGGCGACAAGTGGGACGGCGGCGGCTCGATCATTAATCTCTCCTCCGTCGCCGGCATCATCGGCTCGCCGATGACGCTCGCCTACAATGCCTCCAAAGGCGCAGTGCGGTTAATGACGAAAGCGGCGGCGCTTGAGTGCGCGCGCGCGGGCCAGAAAGTGCGGGTCAATTCCGTCCACCCGGGCATCATCGATACGCCGATGATGAGCAACGCCGCCGAAGCCATCGCCGGCGCCAGCGGCGTCAACGATGCAATGGAGCGCTTCGCTTCGTTCCACCCGCTCGGCCGCCTCGGCCGCGATACGGACATCGCCAACGCCGTCGCTTATCTGGCGTCCAGCCGAGCCGCGTTCATGACCGGCTCTGAAATGGTCGTCGACGGCGGCATGACCGCGATGTGACGCCAACGAAAACGGGGCCCGCTTGCGCGAGCCCCGTTTGATTTCCACGAGAGCCGTTCGTTACTTCGGCTTCTTCGTCGTGCTGGTCGTGCGCTTGCGCTTCGGCATCGCGACCACCGCAGCTTCCGCTTCGCCGTACATCGTCGGCCACGGCGCGTCTTTCGACTCGATCGTCACCGTTTCGCCGAAGCCGTTGAAGCGCGTGCCCATGGCGGTGCCGTAGGCGCCGAGCGAGCCGATCTCGATGAGATCGCCTTCTTGGATGTCGGCCGGCAGCATGAACGGGCCGGCGGCTGCGTCCATGGAATCGCAAGTCGGGCCGTAGAGGCGGAACGGCGCCAGCTTGGCGCGCGACGGCGTCTCGCGCAGCAGCTTCGCCGGGAACGCCCAGTTGAGGTGCGTCGCGTCGAACAGCGTGCCGAAGGCGCCGTCGTTCAGATAGAGCGCATCGCCTTTGCGGAGTTCAACGCGCGTCACGGTCGAGCCGGCTTCAGCGACGAGCGCGCGCCCGGGCTCGGCCCAGAGCTTGGCGTTCTGGGCGACGAACATTTGTTCGAAGCCGTCCTTGATTGCGTTGACGTATTCGATCATCGCCGGCGGCGTCATGCCCGGATAGATCGCCGGGAAACCACCGCCGACATCGACGATATCGACCAGCACGCCGGCCTCCACGATCGCGCGGTTGACCATGTCCATGGCCGTGCGGAACGCGTCGGGCTTCATGCACTGGCTGCCGACGTGGAACGACACGCCCAGCATCTCTTCCGAGACTTGGCGGGTCTTGCGCAGCAGCGCCGGGGCTTCTTCAGCGGTGACACCGAACTTGCGCGCGAGCGGGTAGGCGGCGCCATCGCCCGAAACGGCGAAGCGCACCACCAGGGTCAGATCCTTGGCGTGATTGGTTTCCTGCAGGATCTTCTGCAGCTCGTCTTCGCTATCGAGCGCGAACGTCTTCACGCCGTAATCGTGGAACGCGCGGCCGATTGCACGGCGGCTTTTCACCGGGTGCATAAAGGCGATTTGCGCGTCCGCGAACTTCTTGGCGATCAGCGCGGCTTCGTTGTCGGAAGCGACGTCAAAATTCTTGATGCCGTTCGCCCACAGCGCATCAAGCACCCATTCGGAAGGGTTCGCCTTGACGGCGTAAAACACCTCACCCGGAAAATTGGTGCGAAACCACTGCGCAGCCGCGGCGACGCGGTGCGGACGAGCAATAGCGATCGGACCGTCGGGCGCTTCACGCGCGGTCAGATCGAGTGGCGAGAGGACGAAGTCCATCCGGCAACTCCCAACAATTCCGCCGCTCTTTGGAGCGACGCTTGTTAAACCCAGGCCGGCGTTAGTCGGACATGCTAAATGTCAGGTCCGCCCTTGGGAGCTTGCGCCGGGAGATCGCCAGGGAGCTTCCTGCTTCCTGTTTTGCGCGATCCCCCAGGTGGCCTGGGCCGAGGGGGCGTTAGTGGACGCTGTTTCCAGGTCCGCCGGTGATCGCCAAATATGGTGATCGTTCCCCAATGTAAAGAGTGATTGATGGTTAATTTCCCTTGGCTGGTCAAAACGATGCGCTAGCCCAACGACACCTCCGCGCGAGCCTCCGCAAATCTGCAAATGAGGTGTTCTGGCCACGTCACAAAACCGCAATCGAACTGTCGCGGACCCTTTGCTGAACCGTCGCGCAGCCGTCATTGCCCCCGCTTAACCCCCGCCTCGTTCAGCGGCGTCTCTGAGTCGAGTCGCCGACACCCGGACCAAGTGGGTTCCCAAGGGGGTTAGTATGATCAAGAATTTGTTCTCCAAGGTCGCTGTCGCGGCGTTGGCCACCGCGGCGGGCGCTACCGCCGCCCACGCGCAATCGGCGCCTGCCGCGCCGTCGCATTCCACCAGCTGGACCGGCACTGTCGGTGAAGATCGCTTCGGCGACGCCCGCTTCAAAATGCGCGGCCGCTTCCAGTACGACGTCTCGTCGATCGATTGGGACGTGCTCAGCGAAGACAGCACCCGTTCGTACGTCCGCCGCGCCTTCCTCGGCGTGCAAGGCCGTCTGACCGAGAATTGGCGCTATAAAGTCGACTTCATCCTGTCGCCGGGCGATGACGCCGCCGGCCAGGTCGGCGTTGACGACGCGTTCCTGGAATATGTCGGCGACGATTGGTCGATCGTCATCGGCGAGCACAACATCACCTCGCCGCTGGAAGACCGCATCTCCTCGCTCGACATTCCGTTCATCGAGCGCTCGAGCGTGATCAACGCCTTCGAATACGGCCGCGCGGCCGGCGTCGGCTTCATCACGGGCGGCGCCAACTGGTCGTTCGCGACGGCGCTGCAAGGCGACTCGCTCAACAACGCCGACACCAACTTTGCCGCTGACGAGCGCACTTCGGTGAGCGGCCGCTTCACTTTTGCGCCGATCTTCGAAAGCTCGCCGGAAGGCGTGACGCTGGTGCACCTCGGCCTTTCGGCCCGTGCTCGTGACATCGGCGGCGACGCCGCCAGCCGCTATCGCACGCGTCCGCTCAACGGCCGCGGCACGCGCTGGATCGACGCCGGCGCCGGCCTGCCGGGCGAAAGCGACACCACCTGGGGCGCCGAACTGGCGCTGCAGCGCGGCCCGTTCGGTCTGCAAGCCGAATATCACGTGCTCGACGGTGAGACGCCGGCTGGCGTCGGCTTCGAGTTCAACGGCTACTATGTCGACGCTTACTGGTCGCTGACCGGCGAGAGCCGTCAGTACCGCGGCAACCAAGGCTCGTTCGGCGCGATCGCGCCGACGCGTCCCTTCGGCACCGAAGGCGGCTGGGGCCACCTGATGTTGTCGGCCCGCTACGACTATCTGGATCTCTCCGATCCGGCTGGCGGCGCCGCCCGCGGTGAGCAAACCGCTTACAATCTCGGCCTCGACTGGGTTCCGATCGATCACGTCCGCTTCAAGCTCAACTACGCCGTCAGCGACATGGATCGCACCGTCGGCGCCGACGACGAAGCGCGCGTCATCACCCTGCGTTCGCAATTCGACTTCTGAGCCCCGCGACTTGGCGGAGGCGCATACCCAACCCCATGCGTCTCCGCCGCTTTCGCGTCCCTCGAAAACGGAGTTCTCCGATGAACATTCTCAAATTTGCCGGCGCCGCCGTTGCGGCCATGGCGATCAGCACCAGCGCCTTCGCGCAACAAGCCTTCACCATCCAGATCGACGGCTCGTCGACGGTTTATCCGCTCTCGGAAGCTGTCGCTGAATCGTTCCAACAGCAGACGCAAGGCCGCGTTCGCGTCACCGTCGGTGAAAGCGGCACGGGCGGTGGTTTCCGCAAGTTCTGCCGTGGCGAAACGCACATCTCGAACGCCTCGCGTCCGATTTCGACCAGCGAAATGGCGACCTGCCGTGCCGCTGGCATCCAGTACGTCGAAATCCCAGTTGCGTTCGACGCGCTGACCGTCGTCGTGCACCCGTCTAACCCGCTGCGTTCGATCACCACCGCTCAACTGCGCCGCATCTGGGAGCCGGACGCGCAAGGCCGCATCACCAACTGGCGCCAAGTCGATCCCTCTTTCCCGGATATGGCGCTCTCGCTCTACGGCCCGGGCACTGCGTCGGGCACGTTCGATTACTTCACGGAAGCCGTGAACGGCCGCTCGCGCGCTTCGCGTTCGGACTACACGCCGTCGGAAGACGATAACGTGATCGTGCAGGGCGTCGCCTCGAACGCTGGCGCGATGGGCTATTTCGGTCTGGCGTACTACGAAGAGAACCGCTCGCGTCTGCGCGCGCTCTCGATCGACAGCGGCAACGGCCCGGTCGAACCGTCGGTCGCCAACGCTGAAAACGGCAGCTACGCGCCGCTCTCGCGTCCGATGTTCATCTACATCAACGCCGCCGCGCTCCGCCGTCCGCAAGTGCAGCAGTTCGCGCAGTACTTCGTGAACAACGCCGCCCGCTACGCTCAGCAGGTCGACTACGTGCCGCTGCCGGCCAGCGCTTACCAAGCCTACCTGCAGCGCGTTCAGCGCCGCACGCAAGGCACGGCCTTCGGCGGCCGCCAAGCCATCGGCGTCACGATCGCGGAAGTGATCGCCCGCCCGCTGGTTGTGGAACCGGTCCAGCAATAAAGCATGGAAGCACCCCGGCGGGCGGCGCATTGGTCGCCTCCCGCCGGGGCAGCTTCTAGGCTAGAAGACCATCGGAATCGGCGCGCCCCTTGGTTCCTCCTAGGGCGCGTTTTATCGGGCAGAAGGCGAGGGGCTCCGTGGAGCGGGATTTCACCAAAAAGCGGAGACGTCCGCTTGAGCGCGTGATGGAAGGGCTGCTGTTTGTGGCCGCCGCGCTCGCCGTGGCCATCGTCGGCGGCATTCTCTACGTCGTCATCTCCGAAGCGGCGAAGTTCTTCGCCGAAGTCTCGATCGTAGAGTTCGTAACCTCGACGCGTTGGACGCCGTTGTTCGATGACGCCCACTACGGCATCGCCCCGCTGCTCACCGGCACCTTCATGTCGACCTTGGTGGCGCTCAGCGTCGCCGTGCCGCTCGGCCTCTTGGTTGCAATTTATCTCTCCGAGTTCGCCAGCCCGCGCATGCGCGAAACCATCAAGCCGACGCTTGAGCTGCTCGCTGGCGTGCCGACTGTCGTCTACGGCTACTTCGCGCTGCTCTTCGTGACCCCGATCCTGCAGCGGCTGATCCCAGGCTTGCCGGGCTTCAACTTGCTCTCGGCCGGCATCGTCATGGGCCTCATGATCATTCCTTACATCGCCTCGCTGTCCGAAGACGCGATGCGGGCCGTGCCGCGCAGCATGCGCGAAGGTTCGTTCGCGATGGGCGCGACGCGGCTTGAAACGGCGTTCCGCGTTGTTTTCCCAGCCGCCATCTCCGGCATCGTCGGCGCTGTCATTCTGGGCATGTCGCGTGCTGTGGGTGAGACGATGATCGTCGTCATCGCCGGCGGCCAGCTGCCGCAAATCGTCACCAGCCCAACGCAGCAAGGCGCCACCGTCACCGCCTTCATCGCGCAAGTGGCGCTCGGCGACATTGCGTTCGGCACGCTCGAATATCAGAGCATTTTCGCCGCCGGTCTGGCGCTGCTGGTGCTGACGCTGCTGTTCAACTTCATCGCCTTCGGGCTGCAACGCCGCTTCCGGGAGGCGTACTAATGACTGCGACCGACACCACGCTCGTCCGCGACATCACGGCCCAACCCAAGGGCCTCGGCATGCGCCGCTTCAAGGACGCGAGCTTCATCGTTTGGGGCATCATCGCAACCTTCATCGGCCTCGGTACGCTGGTCGCGCTGGTTGGTGAGCTGGTGAATGACGGCGGCCATCGCCTGACTGCCGCGTTCTTCACGAGCTTCCCGTCGTCCGATCCCGGGGTCGCCGGCATTCTTTCAGCTTGGGTCGGTTCGATCCTTGTCATCGTCACCACCGCCTGTATCGCCATCCCGATTGGCGTTCTGGCCGGCATCTATCTGGAAGAATACGCGCCGAAGAACCCGATCACCTCCGCCATCGAGATCGCCGTCAACAATCTGGCCGGCGTTCCGTCGATCATCTTCGGCCTGCTTGCCGTCGGCCTGTTCGTGCAGGTGTTCGGGCTCGGCCAATCCATTCTCACCGCCGGCATTACGCTGTCGCTGCTGATCTTGCCGGTCGTCATTGTCGCTACGCGTGAAGCGGTGCGCGGTGTGCCGCAAGAGATCCGCCACGCTGCGCTCGCCGTCGGCGCCACCAAGTGGCAGGCGACGCAACATCACGTGCTGCCGTACGCGCTGCCGGGCGTCGTCACCGGCGTCATCATCGGCATTTCACGCGCCATCGGCGAAACCGCGCCGCTGATCCTGATCGGCGGCCTGACCTTCGTCGCCTTCTTGCCGATCACCCGCCCGGGCGATCCGACGTTTGAAACCATCGGCGCCGTCGACGAATATGGGGCGCCCGTCACGCCGGACGCGGTCGAGAGCGTTCGCGTCGATCATGACGGCGTTGTCGTTCTGCCGGACTTCACCGAAATGCCGGTCGAAGCGGGGCAGACCTACGACCTGCCGCATGGCTCGACGGTTCAATCGGTGGCGACTTTGGGCGACGCCGTCACCAGCTGGTCGCCGACCAACTGGCTGAACTCTGAGTTCACGGTGCTGCCGATTCAGATGTTCAACTGGACCTCGCGCCCGCAGGCCGAGTTCCTCGAAATCGCCGCCGCCGCCGGCATCGTGCTATTGTTCATCACGCTGCTGCTAAACGGCTCGGCCATCTATCTGCGCTATCGGCTGCGCAAATCGATCAAGTGGTGACGTGACGCCAGCGCGTCAGGGCTTGCCCTTGGCGCGCTCGGCGGCGCGCTTTTCGCGGGCTATGCGCCGGCGCTCACGCGCCCGCTTCCGCAGATCAGCCAGCTTGTGCCAGAAGCGCCGCCCGCGTTCTTTCGGCAGCGGCTCCAGATTGCGGCGGAACTCCTCGGCGCACGCGCGCCACGAATAGCGCTCCGCCAACGCCCGCGCGTCTTCGCGCTTTAGCTTCAGCGCTTCCAAGCACGCCTTCTGCAAATCGTCATCGACGATGCCGGCGCCAGTGTTTGGTAGAATGTCTTGCGGCCCCGGCGCGACATAGCCGGCTACTGGCGTGCCGCACGCCGCCGCTTCCAGGATCACCAAGCCAAACGTGTCGGTGAAGCTGGGGAACACGAACACATCCGCATCCGCATAATGGCGCGCCAATTCTTCGCCGAACTTGGGTCCGGTGAACACGGCGTTCGGGTATTTCACCTTGAGCTCCTCAAGCGCCGGCCCGCCGCCGACGATGACCTTCGAGCCCGGCAGATCGAGCTTCAAAAACGCTTCGATGTTCTTCTCGACCGAAACCCGCCCAACGTAGGCAAAGATCGGCCGCGGCAAGTCGGCCGGGAAGACGCCGCCGTCGATACCGCGCTTGCTCGGGTGGAATTGCTCGATGTCGACGCCGCGGCTCCAGATCGCCGTGTTGCGGAAGCCTTGTAGCTCCAGTTGCCTCTGCATCGTCGGCGTCGCCACCATGACGCGGCCCGACTTGTCGTGGAACGCGTGCATGTAGCGATAGCCGGCCCAGAGCGGGATCCACGGAAACCGCGCCGTGACGTACTCCGGAAATTGCGTGTGGTAGCTCGTCGTGAACGGAAACTTGTGCTTGAGGCAGATCGCGCGTGCATCCCAGCCCAACGTGCCTTCGGTGGCGATGTGCACCGCGTCCGGCGCGAACGCGAGGAAGCGATCCTCGACATCGTCGCGCGCGCCAAGCGCCAGCCGGATTTCTGAATAGGTGATCAGCGGCACCGTGTTCGGATAATCAGCCGGCGAGATCACCTCGATCTCACAGCCGAATTCCTTGAGCTGCTGCATCGTGTTGGACAGGGTGCGGACGACCCCGTTGACCTGCGGCTCCCAGGCGTCGGTGACGAGGAGGATCTTGGTCGCCAGCGCGGGGACTTCGGCGCCGTTGGCGTCTTGGTTCGCCGGTGCGGCGGTGTTGGCGTCGCTGCTCATTGGGGCGGGTTCTGGCCTGCGATGCCCTGCCGCGCAAGGGGCAGGTGACGCCCGCTTGCCCTTAGGGCCGGACGCGCGCAAACAGCGGCCATGCAAACCGCACCTACGCCGCACCCGTCCGCCGCCATCGATTGGGACGCGCTCGACGCGTTGAAATATCAGGACGAGGACACCGCGGTGGCGGCCTTGCTGGCCGATTTGCCGTTTGATCCCGCTGCGCGCGCCAGCGTCAACGCCGAGGCCCGCGCCTTGGTTGAGCGCGCCCGGGCCTTGAAGCGCCGCAAAGGCGTGATGGAAAGTTTCCTCGAAGAGTTCGGCCTCTCCAACGCCGAGGGCCTGGCGCTGATGTGTTTGGCCGAAGCGCTGCTGCGCGTGCCGGACGCCGAGACAGCTGACAAATTGATCGCCGAGAAAATCAGCACCGGCCAATGGGCGGCGCACCTCGGCAAGTCCGATCATTGGCTCGTCAACGCTGGCACCTTCGGCCTGATGCTGACGGGCCGCGTTGTGAATTTGCCGGACGAACTCAAAGGCGAAGCGAGCGAAGTCGTCGGCAAGCTGGTCAAGCGCATGGGCGAGCCTGTCGTTCGCGCCGGCGCCATGCAGGCGATGCGCATCCTCGGTGAGCAATTCGTGCTCGGACGCACCATCGATGAAGGCTTGAAGCGCGGCGCCGGCATGGTCCGCCAAGGTCTCGCCACGCGCTATTCGTTCGACATGCTGGGCGAGGGCGCCCGAACCAACGAGGACGCAGAGCGCTATCTCGCCAGCTACGCCAACGCCATCGACACGGTCGGCGCCGATGCTGGCGGCCTTGGGCCCCACGCCTCGAACGGTGTTTCAGTAAAGCTCTCGGCGCTGCACCCGCGTTACGAAGCGCGCCAGGAAGACCGCGTCATGCGCGAGCTTTATCCGCGCATGCTGCAACTCGCCGAAGCCGCCAAGAAATGGAACATCGGCCTCGCCATCGACGCTGAAGAAGCTGATCGCCTCGTGCTGTCGTTGAAGTTGTTCGAAAGACTCGCGCTCGAACCGTCGCTGAAAGGCTGGGAGGGCCTCGGCATCGTCATTCAAGCCTATCAAAAGCGTACCCGCGCCTTGATCGAACGTCTGGTTTCGCTCTCGCGCCGCCGCGGCGCGCCGATCCAGACGCGTCTGGTGAAAGGCGCGTACTGGGATGGCGAAGTGAAGCGCGCGCAGATCATGGGCCGCACCGATTTCCCGGTCTGGACCACCAAAGCCGCCACCGACGTGCACTACATGGCTTGCGCCCGCGATCTCTTCCGCGCTGGTGACGCCATCTTCCCGCAATTCGCCACGCACAACGCCCACACCGTCGCCGCCGTGCGCCGCATGGCCGCCAGCGCCGGGCGCGATCAGTTCGAGTTCCAGCGCCTGCACGGCATGGGCGAAGCGCTCTACCTCGCCGTCGATCCGCCGCCGCAGGTGCGCGTCTATGCGCCTGTCGGCGGGCACGAGGATTTGCTGCCGTACTTGGTGCGTCGTCTCTTGGAGAACGGCGCGAACACCAGCTTCGTGCACTCTTTCCTGGACGATGACGTTTCGCCAGAGATCGTCGCCGCCGATCCGATCGCGAAACTGGAAGCCAATCCGCACCGTCATCGCCGCTTGCCGCCGCCGTCGCAGCTCTATGGCGCCAGCCGCCGCAACTCGACCGGCCGCGATGTCTCGATCAAAGAAGATCGCGAAGCGCTCGTGCGCGCCCGCGCGACGCTGAACGACCCTACGCCAACGGCCTCCGCCGCCGACGCGATCGCCACCGCGCAATCCGCGTTCAAGGAATGGAACGCCAAAGGCGGCGCAGCACGTGGCGCCATTCTGCGCGCCATGGGCGATAAATTGCAGGCCTATCACGATCCGCTGGTCGCGCTGATCGCGCGCGAAGCGGGCCGCAACCTACAGGACTCGATCGACGAAGTCCGCGAAGCCATCGACTTCTGCCGCTACTACGCCGCCGAAGCCGAGCGTCTTTTTTCTGGCGCCCGCGCGCTGCCGTCACCGGCGGGTGAGACGGACCATCTCGAAATGCACGGCCGCGGCGTCTTCGTTTGCATCAGCCCGTGGAATTTCCCGCTGGCGATCTTCACCGGCCAACTCGCCGCCGCGCTCGCCGCTGGCAACACCGTTGTCGCCAAACCCGCCGAGCAAACGCCGCGTATCGCCGAACTCGCGGTAAAGCTCTTCCAAGAAGCCGGCTTGCCCAAAGACGTGCTGCAGCTCGTGCAGGGTGACGGCAAAGTTGGCGGCGAACTCGTCGGCGATCCGCGCATCGCTGGCGTCGCCTTCACCGGCTCCACCGAAGTCGCGCGCCTCATCAATCGCACGCTCGCCGCCAAAGACGGCCCGATCGTGCCGCTGATCGCCGAAACCGGCGGCCTCAACGGGCTTTTCGTGGACACCACCGCGCTGAAAGAGCAGGTGGTCGATGACGTCATCATCTCGTCGTTCAATTCGGCCGGTCAGCGCTGCTCCAGCTTGCGCTTGCTCTTCCTGCCGCACGACACCGCTGACGAGACGATCAAAACGCTGATGGGCGCGATGGATACGCTCGTCATGGGCGATCCCGCTGAGCCCGTCACCGATATCGGCCCGATCATCGACGCTGAAGCCAAAGCCAATCTCGAAAAGCACATGGCGCGCATGGCGAAAGAAGCGCGCGTGTTAAAGCAGATCGATGTTAGCCATCTCGGCGGCAATTTCTTCGGCCCGGCGCTGATCGAACTCAACAGCCTCGATCAACTCGACAAAGAAGTGTTCGGCCCGATCCTGCACGTCGTCCGCTACGATCCGTCGGACATCGCCAGTATCGGCGCGCAACTCGCCGCGAAGGGTTACGGCCTGACGCTCGGCGTGCACTCGCGTCTTGAAAGCTTCGCTGAGGCGGTGATCGACGCCGTCCCTGCCGGCAATGTCTATATCAACCGCACCATCGTCGGCGCCGTTGTCGGCGTGCAGCCGTTCGGCGGTTCCGGCCTCTCCGGCACCGGCCCCAAAGCCGGCGGCCCGAATTACCTGCCGCGCTTCGGCGAAGAACGCGCCGTCAGCAACAACATCGCGGCGCAGGGCGGCGATCCGCAATTGTTGAATTTGTAGCGCACCAGTCGGCAAGCGGGCCGAACTCGTTTACTGAGAGAGCATGTCAGACAACGTCACGCCGTTTCGCCGTCCGCCGCCGAAGCCTGCTGTACGCCAGCAGGGCGGTTGGGGGCTGAAATCGCACCGCGGCAAGGTGGTGCTGGCGCACCTGCTGACGATCGCCGCGTTCGTCCTGCACTTTTTCCTGACGACGGCGCCGTGGTCCTTCATCAGCCTTGCCGTCGCGATCGCCGCAGTGGTGCTGGTCTATTCCAATCGCGGCGAAGCGATGCCGTGGGCCAACACGCACCATGAGCACGCGCTGCGCACATTGATCATCGGTTACGCCATCAACGTGCTGGCGAGCCTGCTTGGCCTCATCCTCGGCGCGCTCGCCATTGTCGGCTTCTTCATCACCGTGGCGGTGACGATCTGGGCCGTGGTGCGCGCGGTGATTGGCCTGGTGCTCGGCGTGATGCGCAAGCCGATCCCCAATCCGAAGGGCTGGCTGATCTAGCTGGCGACGCGGCAGCCGTACTCGCCGTCAACCACCGCTTCGGCGCTGATCGCGCCGAACAGCACGCTGGCGCGCACGGTATCGCCGTCTTGCGTCACGGTGATCGCATCGCGCGCGTCTTCCGGAAAATCGGCGATGCAGCTTTCCATGTTGCGGCCGCTGACGTGGAGGCAAGAGCAGGTTTGCTTAGCGGCATAACCGGTGGCGATCTCGGCGTAGGCGATTTGCCCGCGCAATCCGAAATAGCCGGCCGCGATCAGCACCAGCACGGCGGCGATTGCGCCCGCGAAAATCCAGCGTTTGCGCGACACCGGCGCCTCCCCCTATGCTCGGACGCACCATAGCGAAGGGGGAAGGGCGCGTCATGCTGCGCAGCGGGCTCATTGCGGCGATTTTGGTTTTCGCGGCGTCAGCCGCCCAAGCGCAAACGCTTCACCCTTTGCCGGCGCAACCGGCGGGCGTCGCGTGGCCCACGCAAGAATGGGCCGAAGCGCCGTTGCCGGACGATGTCGATCGCGCCGCCTTCGATCTTGCCGTCACTGAAGCGTTCTCGGGCCCGCACGAGACGCTGGGCGAGACCCGCGCTGTGCTCATCATCCAAGGCGGGCGCATCGTGTTCGAGCGTTACGCTGATGGGTACACGCGCGACACGCGGCTGAACTCCTGGTCGATGGCGAAGTCGGTCACCCACGCCATGGTCGGCGCCGCCGTGTTGCAGGACCGGGTGTCGATCGATGCGCCGATGGGCAATCCGCACTGGCGCGCCAGCGATCGTCGCGCGTCGATCCCGTGGCGCACGTGGCTGCAGATGGTCGACGGCCTCGAGTACAACGAGAACTCCGCCAATGTTGAAGACGCCGGCAACGCCCGCATGCTGTTCGGCGAAGGCCGCCGTGATGTGGCGCGCTGGGCCGCGAACCTGCCGCTCGTGCGCGATCCAGGCACGCACTGGAATTACTCATCCGCAGGCACGCTGCTCATCTCGGATGCGCTCACCCGCGCCATCGTGCCCGATCCGCGTGACGCCACCGATCGCCGCAATCGCATGCGCGCCTGGATGAACACATCTTTGTTCAATCAAATCGGCATGCGCCCAATCGTCGAGTTCGATCCGCAAGGCCTGTTCTACGGCAGCTCCTTGATCTGGGCGACGGCTCGCGATTATGGCCGCTTCGGCTATCTCTATTTGCGCGGCGGCGTTTGGGATGGCCGGCGTGTGTTGCCGGAAGGCTGGGTCGATTTCGGCCGCACGCCCGGTCCCGATCCGGATACCGACGTTTACGGCGCGCACTGGTGGCTGACGCCCGCCACAGGTCCGGGCCGCCCAGATCGTTCCTTGATCACGGACAATGCGATGGCTGACGCCTTCTCCGCGCAGGGTCACGAAGGCCAGATCATTGTCGTCGTTCCGTCGAAGGATTTGGTCATGGTGCGCCTTGGCCTGTTTCACGGCGGCGTCGAATCGTGGGACGCGCTAGGCGATTGGTCGACGCGCCTGATCGGCGCCTTCGGCGACCGGCCGGCGCAATAGAGCAGAGGAGTTGGCGATGTCAGACGACGTGAAAGCGCAATGCGCGAAACTGCTGCGCGATGCCGGCTTCAAGTACCTCGCCGCCGAAATGGAGCATGGTTCGCTCTCGGCGCTCTCGAAGGACGAGCCGTTCTTCCTGTTGTGCGGGCGTGACCGCTTGGCGCCAACGGCGATCAAAGCCTGGATCGAAGCGGCGCGCATTTCGAACGTGCCCGACCACAAACTTGAGTCAGCGCACGAGACGATCGAAGCCATCGAAGGCTGGCCGGGCGATCGCCACTATCCCGATTGATCAGTGATAGGTCTGCAGCGCCGCGTGCGCGCGGTCGAGGCCGTCATAGAGAATAGGGCGCACGTCGTTATCGCGCGCGCGCACGGCCGTCATCGCTAGCGATGAAAGCGCGTCAGACGCGTCGTATTCGTGGTTGAGCTGAGCCAGAAGCGCCACCGATTGCGCGCGATCCGCAAACGTCGCGGCGCCCGGGCCGCGCGCTTCAATCACCCGCATGCGCAATTGGCGCAGCGCCGTCGTCAAAGGCGGCGGCGTGCTGGCGCAATTGTCGTGACGCCGCTCGCGCAGCCGTAGGCCCGCGCGGGCTTGGCGCCGATCCGGGCCAAAATAGTTCTGATGGTCAACCCAAAGCATAGCACTTCATCGCGTCCGTTCGGGACGCATCTCCAAACGAATGTCACGGACACTACACCCGATGTGCTTAGCAAGTCGTTAGGCGGGCTGAAGAATGTGTGGTCAACGCGCGTTAGCCACGCCAAATCTCTTCGTTCTCCGCCGCGCGCGTTTCGCTCCAGCGAAAACCCAAGCGTTGTAGCAACGCGCGCGAGCGCGTGTTGCGTGTGTCAATCGTGGCTTTGAACGAACCTGCGCCAGATTGGGACAGCGCGGCGAGCACTGCTTGCATCGCTTCGAACGCATAGCCTCCGCCCCAAGCTGATGGCGCGAACATGTAAGCCACCTCCGGCGCGTTGAATGGCGGCACGGTGGCCTCCACGACGCCAAGCGGCGCTTCGTCCTCACGCCGCCAGACGGTCCAATTCAGCCATTGATCGTCGCGGCCGGGGACGATGCACTCGGCGATGCGTGTAAAGCGCGCTTCGATGTCAGCTGGCGTCTGCGGCGGCGGCCGGTCGATCCATTCGTAGATTTCTGGATGCCGCAGCACGTCCCAAAACGTTGCCGCATGCTCGGGGCGCAGCGGCCGCAAGATCAGGCGCTCTGTCTCGAGCGTGACGGGTTGGTCGCGCAGCATCAGAGGCCAACCATGGCGCGGATATCCGCCGGCGTTTGGCCGGCCTCGCGCAGCGCCCGCAGGGTCGCGCTTTGATCGCGTTTGGCGAGGCGCTTGCCGTCTTCGCCGAGCACCAGACGGTGATGGCGATAGATCGGCTGCGGCAGTTCGAGCAGCCGTTGCAACAGCACATGCAGGTGCGCCGCCTCGCGCAAATCTTCGCCGCGGATCACGTGCGTCACGCCCTGCAGCGCATCATCCCACACCGAGGCGAGGTGATAGCTCGTGCCAAAGTCTTTACGCGCCAGCACGACATCGCCGTGCCGCTCCGGTTCGGCGCGCACAAGCCCGCTCTCATCTTCAAACACCAGCGTGAAGTAACCAGGCCCCAGCGCCGCGCGCGCTTTCTTCAACGATAGTCGCCACGCGAACGCATCGCCAGCGGCCAGACGTTCTGCCTCTTCATCCGCCGGCAACGCTTCGCCCGTGAAGCGCTCCTCAGCTTCGCCGTGCGGCGCAGACGCGATCGCCTCGGCGATTTCCTTGCGCGTGCGGAAGCAGCTATAGACCAGATTGCGCGCGACCAGACTCTGCAGCGGCGCGTCATAATCCGCCAAATGCGCAGATTGGCGGCGCACCGGTTCTTCCCAGTTCAGGCCAAGCCAAGCCAAATCCTCAAAGATCGCCGCTTCGAACTCGGGCCGCGCGCGGCCTGCGTCGATGTCTTCGATCCGCAGCAAGAAGCGTCCACCCGCCGCCTGCGCCGCTTCGAACGCCGTCAGCGCCGACAGCGCGTGCCCGAGATGCAGATAGCCCGTGGGCGAGGGGGCGAAGCGGGTCACGAAACTCATGGTCGCGCAAGGCTACCGCTCGCGCCGCCGAGCCGCTACCTACCGGCCATGACCGTTTTCCTCGATGGCCCCCGTATGCCGCCCAAGCGCGGCGGCAAACCCGATACGCTGGTGATCCTGCTGCACGGCTACGGCTCAAATGGCGCTGACCTCATCGGGCTCGCGCCGTTCTGGGCCGATCTGTTGCCCGGCGCCGTGTTCGTTGCGCCCAATGGCATTGAAGATGTGCCGCAAGCGCCCGGCGGCTTTCAGTGGTTTCCGATCACCAGCCTCGATCCGCATTTGATGGAATCCGGCGTGCGCCAGGCGGCGCAATCGGTGGATCGCTTCATCGATCGCGAACTGGAGAAATACGGCCTCGATCCTAGCCGCCTTGCGCTGGTTGGTTTCAGCCAAGGCACGATGATGGCGCTGCATGTCGGCTTGCGCCGCAGCCAGCAGATCGCCGGCGTTCTCGGCTTTTCCGGCGTGCTCGTCGGTGGGCGCACGCTGAAAGACGAGATGCGCGCCAAGCCGCCCGTGTTGCTCATTCACGGCGACCGTGACCCGACCATTCCGATCCCGGCCATGTTCGAGTCTGCCGAAGCGCTGGCTGAGGCCGGCCACGGCGCGCAGTGGCACATCTCCTACGGCGTGCCGCACTCGATCGGTCCAGATGGTTTGGAACTCGGCGGCGCCTTCCTCGCCAATTGCTTGAAAACACAAAAGATCGTTGCGGCAAGCTGAGGCTTTTGCGCCACTTTTCAGCACTGTCACGAAGCTGTCGTCGCAAATCAGCTATGGCTGACATCGCGTCGGCGCGGAATCTCGTGTAGGCTGCATCGCAATAGGAGCCACGGCCTTCAGTCCACCAAGCCTCATTCGCCTCCAAATCCTCGCGCGGCTGCATTGGAGCGGCCGCCGATGAACGTTTCCAGCGCTCCTTTGGCAGGTTGGCCGGCGCTGGTGCTCAACGCCGATTTCCGGCCTTTGTCGTATTATCCGCTGTCGCTGTGGCCTTGGCAGGAGGCGGTGAAAGCTGTCTTCCTCGAGCGCGTCGACGTCGTCGCCCATTACGACCAGGTGGTGCATTCGCCCTCGTTCGAGATGAAGCTGCCAAGCGTCATTTCGCTGCGCGATTACGTGCACCAGGATCGCCCGCCGGCGTTCACCCGCTTCAACGTTTTCCTGCGCGATAGCTTCGCCTGCCAATATTGCGGCAGTCCGGACGATCTCACCTTCGATCACGTCGTGCCGCGCTCGAAGGGCGGACGCACGACCTGGGAGAACATCGTCACCGCTTGTGCGCCGTGCAATCTGCGCAAGGGCGGAAAGTTCGTGCAGCATTCGGGCATGCGCCCGTTCCGCCGGCCGCGCCGGCCGACCATGCACGAGCTGCAGCATGTCGGTCGCCGTTTCCCGCCGCACCACCTGCACGAAAGCTGGATGGACTATCTCTACTGGGACGTCGAACTCGACGCCTAACGCCTCGTCATCAAGACGTGGCCGCGTTTCCACAATTGCTCGAACAAATCCCGCACGTGATTGCGGTCCGCGCCTTGTGCCGCGATCGCCGCGAGCGTGCGTTGGCCGTCGACTAATCCGAGCAAGCCAGCGTCCGCCGGCGTCAGGTTGAATGTATGCGCCATGCGCTTGAACTGGTTCGGCGCGATCATGCGCAAGCCCGGTGTCGCGTGCGGGATGAGTTTGGCCCAGCCGGTTCCGCTAAATGAGATGCTGGGCGGCGCGCCTTTGCGCGCGAAGAAATAGTGCGTCGGGTTGCCGGGACTCAGCATCTCGCGCGCCGCCCATTGCTCGCGCTCCGGCAGCTCAGCCAAACGCTGCAGCGCCTCTGGCCGCAACCATGGCACGCTGTCGGGATAGTACACGGCGTTGTCGAACCAGCCTTGGAAGTTGAGACCATTGTCTTCAACCAGCGCCAACAATTCCGGCACGCTGTAAGCGCGGTCTTGCGGATGCAGGAATGTGTCGACCAGCGCCGCGTCGTGCTGAAGTTCGGCCGCAGCGTTGATGTAGAATTGTGCGAAGTGCCATTGCGGCAGTGACGCCAGCGTGCTGCGCACGAACGCCACGCCTTCCGCATCCGGCTTGATCCCCATGCGCCGAAACGCATCTTGCAGCATGTAAACGCCAGTGCGCTTGGTTGGCGCATAGAGCATGCAGGCAAGCACAGCGCCTGGCGCCATCACTTCAGCCAGCGCCCGCATGCCGGCGTCCGGATCCGGCATGTGATGCAGCACGCCCGTGCAGACCACGAGGTCAAAGCCGTCGCCAATGCGCGCGACCTCGAGCAGATCGCCCGCGAACAAGCGCAGGTTGGAGAGTTGATGTTGATCCTGCAGGAAGCGCTCGTGCGCCAAACTCGCGTCCGAGAGATCGACGCCGACGACATCGCTGTCGCGGTTTGTGTAAGCGAACCACGCAGCTTGTGAGCTGCCGCAGCCGGCGATCAAAATTTTGAGTTTCTTGCGTGGCCGACCTTCGGGCCACAGCATCGGCGCCCACAGCGTTGGATCGCCGACTTGAAAGCCGCCTTGCGCGATCGCTTCGGTTAAGTCCCGCGTCGGCGGCGGGTAGGGGTGGCCTTCATAAAGCTGCGCGACCGAGCGCGTGACGTCTTCCATGCGGGCAGCGTTAGCAAGCGTACGCCGCCCTCGCCAGTCAAAGCCGCGCGCTGCGCGAAGTCAGATGGATGAAGCTATCCGGCAGGCGGCGCGTCGATGGGTGATCGCGCGGTTCCACAACTGTCTGCGTGCATGCGTCAGCTAACGTGATGAACTCGGCGCTGACATCGGCGGTCAGCGCCCGCGCCTCAGCCGTCAGCGCCGCGATGTGCGCGTTTGCGAGCGGCATCTCGGATTGGCCCGCGACCACCAGGGCCGCCGCCGCCACGGCTAATGCTTGCACGCAGTTCATGGAAATCCTCCCTCGCGCTGGCTCGGCGCGGGGAGGGGTATGGCGCTCTAAGGTTTCGGCTGTTGGTCGCCGCTGCAACAAACGTGAAATGTTGGCGGCAAGCCCTTACGGGACGACGGCGGCGACCTTGGAGGCGGTGTCGTCGAACGTGGTCTTGAGCTCAACCCCGAGCATCGAGGCGCTGGCGATCACGGCCAGCGACAGCATCGCGGCGATGAGCGCGTATTCGATGGCGGTGGCGCCGCTTTCGTCGCCCAGAAAACGCTTCAGCATGCGCGGCTCCGTTCAATGAGGCGCTCAATCAGAACAACATCGGCAGGCGGCATTTCGTGCGTGCGCAGATCCAAGGGTTCAACCCATTTGGCGGCCTGCGCGGAATTTGGCTCTAGCTTCATTTCGCCCGACCATTGCGTGGCGACGTAGAGCGGCATCAGCAGATGGAAATCCGGGTAGGCGTGTGAAGCGAACGCGAACGGATCGAGTGCGTCGGGCGCAACGGTCAAATCCAGTTCCTCCCTCAGCTCCCGAGCCAAAGCGTGTTCAGGCGCTTCCCCGGGCTCGACCTTGCCGCCTGGGAATTCCCAGAGCCCGCCAAGCTGTTTGTGTTGGGGGCGCTGCGTGATCAGCACGCGCCCCGATGAATCAATCAAAGCCGCCGCCGCCACCAGAAGGAGGCGCTTTGAACTGCGATCATCGCTCATTTGCATAAAAAAGCCGTGAGCCCAGATGGTTTAGCGCGGCTTAACCGCCGCCAATCCTTTCCGGCAATTTACGACGTCGGCAAGCCTTCTTCGCGCAAAGCTTGCTGCACCGCCGGCCGTTCCCGGATGCGTTGGAAATAAGCCTGGAGTTTCGGTGAGGTTTCGATCCCGAACTTGCGCGCCCAGTTCAGCGTCACGAACGCATAGGCGTCGGCGATGGTGAAATCGCCGAGCAAGTAGTCCTTATCGCCAAGCTTGCCTTCCAGCAGGCCGAACCGGCCGCGGACGAACTGCACAACAGCCGCGCGCTGCTCTTCACCCGGATTTTTGAACAGCGGGCCGATGCCCTTGTGCAATTCGGTGGCGATGAAATTCAGCGTTTCCAGCAGCCGCCAGCGCGCTATGCCGTCGCTGGGGGCAAGATTGGCCTGCGGCGCTTGGGCGGCGAGATATTGCAGCAGCACCTGGGCTTCGGTGAGCACTTCGCCGCTATCGAGCTCAAGCGTCGGCACCGCGCCCTGCGGGTTGATGTCGTAAAAGTTCTTGCCGCTCTCGGTCGTGCGTTCCTTGCCGAACGTCACTTTGTCGAGCGCAACATCAAGCCCTGCTTCGCGGATGACGATGTGCGGCGCCAGCGAGCAGGCGGCGGGGGCGTAATAGAGCTTCATGGTCTAATCTCCGCGTCAGGACGCGGCTGAAATAGCCCACTGGCGAATGCCCTCAAGTGTCAGCGGTGTGACCAGTCGCGCGCTTAGCCTGCCGCGTCATAGGCGCGTTTTATGTAGCCGATGATCTTGTCGTCGATTTCGTCGGCGCTGGTCAGCGGCACGATGTATTGGCACATGCCGCCGGGCGGCACGGGTTTTACGCGTGTGTCGCGGATATCGTCCTTCAGGTTCAGACCAAGTTCGAAGCGCTCATTGGTCTTGGGGCCGAGCATGGCGAATTGCTTTTTCCGCCGAAGCGAGACGTAGCCTTTCTTCGGCGCGACCTCGTGCTCGCCGAACTTCACGATCGCGGCCATCAGCTTGTTGTGCACCGGGCGCAGATGCGCTTTCTTGCCGGCGTAGATCTCAGCCAGAACATCATCGCCGCTGGCGCCCGAGGCCTTGGCGGCGCTCGCGCCATCGGACTTGCGCGCCACATGGGTCAGCGTGTTGGCGTCGCCATGGCCGAGCCCGTAGGTCTCCATCAGCCAGGCGCGGATCTCGCCGTGCTTAGCGAGGCCGGACTTGCCGATCGCCGCGCTGAGCTGGGCCAGGCTTTTGCCGGTCTTTTTCTCGATATTGGCGATCTGTGTAGCGATTGCCTTGTCCGTATCGGCCATCAACGCCTCCCTTACCGCCGACTATGCCTTGTTTGAACGTTCAATCAAGGGGCATTTGGAGCGTGTTTCGGCGGCGTCGCGGGGAGGGCAGACGCCGCGCCTGTTTCGCCGTCGCACGCCGCGCGCGCCACGCGCACATCGCGCGCCCGCGTCGTTCGTCGCGCCAATTCGTGCGTACGCCGCAGCCTTGCGCACCTTGCCGCGATTTAGCCTTCAGCGCGCATCCATGTCGGCGATCGGGGGCATCACAGCAGCAACGGGATACATGGGAGAGGAAGATGTTGAACATTCACGTCCGTCGTTTCGCTGCTGTTGGCATGCTTTGGTTGGCGCCATGCGCGGCCGCATTCGCGCAAACAAATTCCGACGCCATCGTCGTCACCGGTCGCACCACTGAACAAGCGCAACGCTTTGTCGAACACGTCAGCGCCGCGCCCGCCACCGCCGATCAGCTCGCGCGCTGGGACACCACGATTTGCACAAGCATTGCCGGCTTGCCGGCGCGCCAAGGTCAGTTCATCGCCGATCGCATCGCCCAACGCGCCGCCGCCGTAGGCCTGCAGCCAGGCGCGGCCGGCTGCAATCCCAACGTATCGATCATTGTTGCCGCCGATGCGGACGCCGCGGCGCGGCGCATCAATGAAGAAAACAGCGCGCTCTTTGCGGCGCGCGCCGAAAACAACGTCAGCACCTTGGGTTCGGCGGCGTTCCAGGCTTTCCTCGACAACAATCAGCCGGTGCGTTGGTGGCATGTCGCGCAAACCCGCACCGCTGACGGCATGCAGCTCGACGGCGACGCGTCGATGGGCGGCATGAGCAATGCGCCGGCGGCGCGCTCGCACGGTTCGCGCCTGCGCGGCGACACGCGCGAGGACCTCAACCGCGTCATCGTCATCGTTGACGCATCGCGCGTCGGCAATGTGCAGCTTTCGGCGCTCGCCGATTACGTCGCCATGGTGTCGCTGGCGCAGATCAAGGCCGACGCTGACACGTCGGGGTTTGCTTCGATCCTCAATCTGTTCAGCAGCAGCCGGCAGCTCACGGCGATGACGGATTGGGATGTGGCCTATCTCAGCGGCCTCTACACCGCCAACCGCTCAGCCCAGACTGTGCAGCAACAACAGCGCGATATCGCGCGCCGCATGCAAACCGGCGGACAATCCTGAGACTGGGCGCCGCCGGCCTCGCGCCGGCGGCCGCTCGCTAACTGCGGTAATCGCCGTTGATCTCGACGTAGCGTTTGGTGAGATCGCACGTGTACATCCGCGCCTTGCCGGCGCCGGGGCCAACCGTGACGGTGATCTCCAGCTCAGCGCGCTTCATGTACGCGCTCATCGCCGCTTCATCGTATTCCGCGCTGACCATGCCGTCGCGCGCCGCATAAAGATCGCCAAAGCGCACTGCGATCATCTCTTTGCGCACCGGTTGGTCGGCGCGGCCGATAGCCATGACAATCCGGCCCCAGTTAGCGTCTTCGCCGGCGATCGCGGTTTTCACTAGCGGGCTTTCGCAGATCGTGCGGGCGATGGCTTTGGCGCTGACGTCATTCACCGCGCCTTCGACATTCACCGCGACTAGCTTCGTCGCGCCTTCGCCGTCACGCACAATCTGGATGGCAAGGTCGGCCAGCACTTTGCTGAGCGCTTGGCGGAAACCGACGAGGCGGTCGTCCTTAGCGTCAGCGATCGGCGGCACGCGCGCTTGGCCGGTGGCGAACAAAAGCACGCAATCATTGGTGCTGCGGTCACCATCGACGGTGATAGCGTTGAAGCTGGTCTCAGTTTCCTGGCGCAGCAGCGTTTTCAGGATCGGCGCGGAGATGGCGGCGTCGGTAAAGACGAAGGCCAGCATCGTCGCCATGTTCGGCGCGATCATGCCCGAGCCCTTGGCGATGCCGGCGATGTTCACTTTGACGCCGTCAATCGTGCAGCTGGCGCCGGCGCCTTTCGGGAACGTATCCGTCGTCATGATCGCGGCGGCCGCCTCCGGCCACGACACCGGCCCGAGCCGCATCTGCAGCAGCGCAGGCGGGATCTTCGCATCGTCGAGCACAACACCGATGACGCCCGTCGAAGCTGCCATCATTTCGCGCGCTTCAACCCCGATCGCGGAGCCTGCTTCTTCGAGCGCGCGTTTGCACGCCGCGTCGCCCGCTGGGCCGGTAAACGAATTGGCGCAGCCGGCGTTGACCAACAGCCCGCGCGCCGCGCCGCGCGTTGCAGCCAGCGCCTTCTTGCACCAATCGGTCGGCGCCGAGCCGACAGCATTGGTGGTGAACACGCCCGCAGCACGCGTGCCCGCCGGCATCCGCATCAGCAGCAGATCAGGCCGTTCGTGTTTGTAAAAACCCGCGCGCCCGATCGCGGCTTCTAAGCCGGCGATCGAGGGGAGGTTGGGGAAACGGGCGGGCGCGAGCGGCGAGACCGTTTCAACCTTCATTGCGTCGGTCCGCTTTCAGCTGGCGTTTCCGCCGGCGTAGTTGTCGTCGTCGCGGCGGGCGGCGGCGTCTGCTGTTGCGGCGCTTGCTGTTGCTGCTGCTGCGCCGGCGCGGTGCTGGTCGTGGTTTGCTGCTGCGCCGTCACGTTCGGGAACGGGAACGGCGGCGGCGGCGCGCCAGTTTGCGGCGTGTCCGGCGTGGTTTGGCGCGGCGCCTGAGCGGGCGCTGCATCGGCAGGCGCGGTCACTTCGCCAGCCGGCGCCATGCCTTCGTCCTCATCCTCGCGCAGCCGCTCGATACGCGCATCGCGGGCGAGGCGGTCGTGCAGCTTGGTGGTTTCTTCCCAGCGCAGCCAGGTGATGATCTCCGGACGCAGCTCTTCCAGGCTGCGGCCGCCAATGGTGCGGCGATCATCGATGCGGAAGATGTTCCAAGTGTCTTCGATCTGGATCGGGCCGATCAATTGACCGGTGGCCGTACGCTCGATCTCCTGGCGCAATTGCGGACGCAGATCGGCGACTTCGACAAAACCCATGTCGCCGCCGTCCGGCGCGCTGTTGCGCGCGACCGAAAGCTCAAAAGCGAGCGCTTCAAATCGTTCGCCTTGATCAAGCCTTCTTTTGGCCGCGTCAGCCGCTTCACGTGTTGAGAACATCATATGTCTCAACCGGACTTCGTCGCCGCGGCCGAGGCGGCTGGAGTTCTCGCGATAGAGGCGTTCGATGGTTTCGGGGTTAGTGGCAGCTTGGTCGATCTCTTCGTAAATCGCCATCGCCAGCACGCGCTCGCGCATGTTCTCGATTTGCCGGCGCACGTCCGGGCGCCGATCGAGGCCGCGCGCTTCGGCTTCCATCGCGAACAGGCGAATACGGATCAGTTCTTCCAACGCCATACTGGCGGCGGCGGAATCGCCAGCCAAATCCTCGGTTTCGGCGATCCAGCCTTGCGACACGGCGAAGGCGCGCACTTCTTCATTGTAGATCGGCCGGCCGTTGACCGTCGCCGCCACGATCGGATCGCGGACGCCGCTTTCATCGCCAGCGGAGTCGCGGCCAAGGCCGCAACCAGACACCGCCAGCACTGCCGCCAGCACCACAGCTTTCAAGGGAACCCGCGTCAGGAATGCCATGCGTTCTGCTCTCTCGATTCGGGCGCGTGCAAGACCTGCGCCCCTGAGGTCGCATTGACACCGCCTAGGGGCGCTCTTAAGTCTCGCCAGCGCACGTGTCGAGAGTGTTTACGCACCCGGACGTACGTCGGTGGGACACAAAAAAGCCAACAAATCCAATCGTCTCGACCTTCCTCATCGCGCCCTGTCCACAACGGCGCATCAACCTTAAGATCGCGCCCATGCTGAACCTCGCTAAGCAGATTTTTGGCTCCCTGAACGACCGCAAGGTGCGCGCGCTCAGGCCCATGGTGGCGCGCATCAATGCGTTGGAGCCCACCTTTGAGGCGCTCTCGGACGAAGCGCTCCGGAACAAAACCAGCGATTACCGCCACCGGCTGGCCCGCGGCGCCAAGATCGACGACATCCTGCCGGAAGCCTTCGCCACCGTTCGCGAAGCCGCCAAGCGCACGCTCGGCATGCGCCACTTCGATGTTCAGCTCATGGGCGGCATGTTCTTGCACCAAGGCAAGATCGCCGAAATGCGCACGGGCGAGGGCAAGACGCTCGTCGCTACGCTGCCGACCTATCTCAACGCGCTTGAGAGCCGCGGCGTCCACGTCATCACGGTGAACGACTATCTCGCCAAGCGCGACAGCGAATGGATGGGCCAAGTCTATCGCTTCCTTGGCTTGTCGACCGGCGTCATCGTGCACGGCCTCTACGATAACGAGCGCCGCCAAGCTTACGCCGCCGACGTCACCTACGGCACCAACAACGAATTCGGCTTCGATTATCTGCGCGATAATATGAAGTACTCGCTCGGCGAGATGGTTCAGCGCGGCCATCGCTTCGCGATCGTCGACGAAGTCGACTCTATCTTGATCGACGAAGCCCGCACGCCGCTGATCATCTCCGGCCCGACCGAAGATCGCAGCGAATTCTACAAAACCATCGACAAGCTCATCCCGCTGCTGCGTCCCGAGCACTTCGAGCACGACGAAAAGCAGCGTTCGGTCACCTATACCGAAGCCGGCTCTGAAGCGATGGAAGAGATGCTGGCTGAGCGCGGCTTGCTGCAAGGCTCGCTCTACGAGCCGGCGAACATCTCGCTCGTGCACCACGCCAACCAGGCGCTGCGCGCGCACAAGCTGTTCATGCGCGACAAGGATTACATCGTCAAAGACGGCGAAGTGGTTCTGGTTGACGAATTCACCGGCCGCATGATGGCGGGCCGCCGTCTCTCGGAAGGCCTGCACCAAGCCATCGAAGCCAAGGAACAGGTCAACATCCAGCCGGAAAACCAAACGCTGGCGTCGATCACGTTCCAGAACTATTTCCGCCTCTACGACAAGCTCGGCGGCATGACCGGCACGGCCTCCACCGAAGCCACCGAATTCGGCGACATCTACAAGCTCGACGTCGTCGAAATCCCGACCAACCGCGCCGTGCAGCGCATCGATGACGATGACGAAGTCTATCGTACGGCCCGCGAGAAATATTCCGCGATCATCGCCGACATCGAAGACACGCACCGTCGTCAGCAACCGGTTCTCGTCGGCACCGTGTCGATCGAGAAGTCGGAAACGCTGTCGAATATGCTGAAGCAGCGCGGCATTCCACACCAAGTGCTGAACGCGCGCTATCACGAACAAGAAGCCTCGATCGTCGCGCAGGCCGGCGTCCCGGGCGCCGTCACGATCGCCACCAACATGGCCGGCCGCGGCACCGACATTCAGCTCGGCGGCAACCTCGACATGCGTCTCAAGGCGGCGCTGAAAGGCGATGAAACGCCCGAGCAGATCGCCGTGCTGAAACGCCAGATCGCCGACGACATCGAAAGCAAGAAGCGCGTCGCGCTCGATGCCGGCGGTCTCTACGTGCTCGGCACCGAGCGCCACGAAAGCCGCCGTATCGACAACCAGCTGCGCGGCCGTACCGGCCGTCAGGGCGACCCGGGCAAGTCGAAATTCTATATCTGTCTCGAAGACGATCTGCTGCGCATCTTCGCCGCCGATCGCCTCGATGCGATCATGCGTGGACTCGGCATCCAAGAGGGCGAAGCCATCGTCCACCCATGGATGAACAAGGCGCTGGAAACCTCTCAAAAGCGCGTTGAACAACGCAACTTCGAGATCCGCAAAAATCTCTTGAAGTACGACGACGTCATCAACGACCAGCGGAAAGCCATCTTCGAGCAGCGCATCGAGTTCATGCGCACCGCCGACGTCGCGCCGATCGTCAAAGACATGCGCCACGACGTGGTGGAAAAGCTGGTCTGGCGCCACATGCCGGAGAAGGCCTATCCCGAGCAGTGGAACACGCCTGAGCTTATGGTCGAGGCCGAGGAGATTTTCGGCTTCCGCTCACCCGTCGACCAATGGGCGATGGAAGAGGGCATCGCGCAGCAAGAAGTCATCGAGCGTCTGACGCGCGAAGTCGATCAAGCCTACGCGCAGAAAGCCGCCATGCTCGGCCCGGAGCGTCTGCGCGCGGTTGAAAAACAAGTGCTGCTCAGTGTCGTCGACATGCGCTGGCGTGAGCACTTGTCGTTCTTGGATCACCTGCGTTCGGTTATCCACTTGCGCGGCTACGCCCAGCGCGATCCGCTGAACGAGTTCAAGACCGAAGCGTTCACGTTGTTCGAGCGCATGTTGCTCGACCTGCGCACCACGATCACGCGCATGTTGCTGCGTCTGCAGATCGGCCAAGCCGACGAAGCAGCGCTCGCCCCGCGCGCGCCGGCCCAGACCTACGAAATCCACCAGAACCCGGACACCGGCGAAAACGAAATGGCCCAGCGCGATGCGCCGCCACTCGCGCCGGATGGCTTCAACCGCGACGATCCGGCGACATGGGGCAAGGTCAGCCGCAACGCGCCATGCCCGTGCGGCTCAGGCAAGAAGTTCAAGTATTGCCACGGGGCCGAAGCAGCGAGCGCCTAGCGCTCGCGCCTCCGGCGAAATTTGAACTACACTTTTGGCGTTGCGGCGCGAATTTTTCGCGTGGCAGCGTCTCCATTACCGTTCCCAGTGCCCCTCAGACGTGATTTAGTTAACGTTCCGATAACGAGCCTATCGGGGGGAAACCATGGGCTGGTGGTGGCGGGGCGGCGCGGCCGGGGCACGCATTCTCACGAGAGTGCTGGCGGTGATTGTAGTTGCGGGATGCCAGCTGGGCGTCGGCAACGCCCAGATTCATCTGCCCACTTTCAACCTCTCCGGCTTCAACTTTTCAGCTGAGTCCTGCCGGCGCAGTCCGGTTGAGCGCGGCCGCGAAAATCCGCTGGAGCGCCAGGTCAACATCGACCCTGCGCGTGTGCTGACCTTATGTGCTCGCACCGCTGAAAACCCGCGCTCGCGCGCCGATCAGCAGATCAACGCGCAATATTATACGGCCCGCGCCATCGCCACTCTGCACGAGCGCAATCCCGGTTCGCGCGATGCGTCTGAGCTCGCCGCCGCCGGCGAAATGCTCAACCGCGTCATCCTCGCCCCGTGGCCGCAATCGCAGCCGGCGCAAATGCGCGCGCGTGTGCAATTGGCCCGCGTCATGCGCCTGCAATTCGCCGCCGATCGCGCCCGTGGCGGTTTCGTTGATCACAGGCGCATCGCTGAGGCGATGTCATTCCTAGAGCAACCGCTCATGGCCGCCACGCCGGACGCGAACGCGGTGGTTCTGGATGCCCGCTACGAACGCGCAATGCTGCTGCGAGAGCGCGGTGAGGGCGGCGATGACGAGGCGGCGCTGCGTGATCTGTCGGTGTTCGCCACCAGTACGCGTCCCAACTCCTCGGCTTGGTCCGTCAATGAAGAGCGGGGCCGCGCGGCGCTGATCGTTCTGGCGCAGCAGCTCGGCGATCAAGCCATGGACGCGGCGCCGACGCAGTCGAATGTCGAGCGCGCGTTGGATTATTACGCGCGCGCCCAAGCTGCGGTTGAAACCGGCGGCGCGCCTGCCGGCGTCGTCGTGCCGGAAATCTACATTGATCTCGGCAACGCCACCTTGCGGCGGGCTGCTATCGCGCGGCGGCTTACGCCCGATCGCCGCTGCGAGAATGTCGATCTCACCGCCAACGCGACGCAGATGCTGCGCGATGCGCTGAGATATTTCGAAACCGCGATCACCTACACGCCGCACTCGTCACGCGCCGAGCAGGGCAGCGGCTGCGCCTATCTGGCGATGGGACGGCTCAACGAGGCGCTCACCTCGTTCCGCGCCGCCCAATCAGCCGGCGCCACCGACATCAACAGCGTGCTGGAACTCGGCGACGCGTACGCCGAAGTCGGCGCCATTCTGCAAGTGCAGCAGCCGCAAAGCGCGCCGCAATTCTGGAATCTGGCCGAGCAGACCTATCAGCGCGCCATCAGCATGCTCACCCCGGATGAAGCGCCGCGCCGCCGGCCCGCCATCAATGTGAAGCTGGCTGAGGTGCGTCAGCAGCGCGGCGATCTGCAAGGCGCCTTGCAAGTGCTCAGCGCCGCACTCGCGGATCGGCCGAACGCACCCGAAGCGTTGCTGGCGCGTGGGCGCCTCATCTGCGGCGGCGGCATCCGCCGCTCCGGCGGCGCTCTCGTCTGCACGCAGCTCGATCCGGTGATGACGCTGGTCCAGGCGCGCGCCGATCTCAAGTCTGTTGTCGATCAGATCCCGGCGCCCGATCCCGCACTGCGCGGCGAGGCGAGCTTCTACTTGAGCCACCTCGCCAACCGTCCGATCCGCGAAGGCGGCAATGGCTTGGAGGCGGTCCAAACCGCGGACACGGCGTTCGCGCTGGCCCCGTCCGCTGCGTATCGCGAACACGCCTGCCTGATGCGCATCCGCTATTATCATCTGCGCGGCGTCGGCCAGCGTGACGAGCGGCTGCGTGATGAAGGCACGCGCTATTGCCTCGCCGGCGAAAGTCGCACGCCGACGGCGCTGCTGCTCGAAGGCGAATACCACTTAAGCCGCGCCCGCAGCCTGCCGGGTGGTTCGCGTGATCGCGCGCGTGAAGAAGCGTACCGCACGTTCGGCGAAGGATTGCGGCTGCTGGGCAATTCCGATGACGAGCCGGTTCGCGCGTTGCGCGCCAAGCTCGAACTTGGTCAGGCGTTCGTTCAATATTGCCTGGGCCTGGAAGGGGTGGGCCTTGAAGCCATTCGGCGGATCGATCCCACGCAAACGGTGCGCCAGCACTTCATAAATCACGAAGTTTGGAACTGCGCAGCGCGCTGAATGCGCGCCATGAATGAGGCGAACGGCAATGGCTGACCCAGCGTGGGACCGTGGTGAAGGCGAAGACGGCGAAGAAATAGTCTTTGTTGAAACCGTCTCGACAGCGCGGCGCGGGCGCGCCTTGCTATTCGCCAGCGCCATGATCGGCGGCATCATTCTCGGCGTCGGCGTCGTAGGCGCCGTGTGGGGCGGCAACAAGCTGCTCTCCACCTATGACGAGTTCGAATATCAGACGCGTCTCGTGCAAGAGATAAACCCGGCTGAGCGCGACGGCGCGCTGACGCGCGCGGCGCGGCTCGATGAAAAGGACATGGTGGCGCACATCGAGTATTGGCGCTTGCGGCGTGAGTACGATCGCCTGTGCGCAACGGCGCGCAGTATGGGCCGCGGCGGCAATTGTCTCGAATGGGAATGGAACGAGCCGCCGCCCGCGCCAGAGGGCGTTGCGCCGCGTGATTCCAGAACGCGCGCCAGCTGACGGACAGGAGATTTGGCCATGGCCGACTACAAAGTTCCGCAGGCTTACCGCCCCGATCCTGGCCAACTGGTCATGGTGCCCGACCAGAGTACGGTCGCGGAAACCAAGACCGGCTCGCGCATGGTGTGGGTTGGCGTCATCATCGGCGGCGCCTTCATAGCGGCGGCGTGCTTGTGGACCGTCAACGCGTTGCTCGAACGCAGCGTGCAGGCGATGGTCGAGCGCAACGCTTCACTTGATGACCAAGTGCGCCTGGCGCAGCGCCAGATCGCCGCGTTCGAACAGCGCAAGACGTTCTTCGCTTCGCAATCGGAGCGTCTGCGTTCGCGCAACGCCGTGTTGGAAGCCGCTATCCGTCAGCCGCGGCCGCCGCGGCCGTCGCCTGACGCGCCGCAGAGAGACATTCCGCCAACTTGAGGTCTAGCGGCGCGGCGGAGCCGGCGGTGGCGGCGCTGGCGGCGGCAGATTGGTCAGCGCCAGCGGCTCGCTTTCCGTGAAGCCGCGCCGAACGTGGTAGCTTATCACGCCAGCCTCATCGCGTGAGACGATCTCAATCTCAGCGCCTAGCAAGCTCAGCGTTTGCGGGAATTCGGAATCTGAGCTGAAGCGTCGGCCGCCGAACGCATCGGTGCCAATCTCGGTCAGTGCGTTGCCGGCGCCGTCACGCTGGCGCAATTGAAACGCCAAGCTGCGGCCGAACTGGATATACTCGATCACCAGCGCGAACGGCGCGATGCCATGCTGCGGCGCAGCTTCATACGCAACCGGCGCCGCCAAGCTCTCACCGGCGACGGAATAGACCATCCCGCCAGCAATCCGCGAATAGGGATGGATCACCCAGCCGCCGGCGCCATCGCCGCCCGCGCCAATCGGCACGTACATGTACCAAAGCCGATCAAACGCGCCGTCATTGTCTCCGTCGCTGAGGCACGCGCGCCCAACCCGCGCCGGCCGCTGCGGACCGACATTGGTGTGCACAGTCGTCGCCGCGCAATACGCCGTCAGCGCCGCCTCGCGCTCAAAGCGCACACGGAAAAGCTCTGCGCCCGCCGGCAACGACATGTCGGCCTGCACGCTTCCAAGCGTGAACGTCGCCGTCAGCGGCCCGCGCAGCCGCACCGCTTCAGCCACTGTCGCTTGCTGCTCGAACACGGGCTGGCGCGGCCCCGTCGTGCGTGTCGCGCTATCAACCGGCGCCGCGATCACGCGCACCAAAGCCGCCGCGGTGTCCTGATCGGCCCGCACTTGCGCATACGCCGGCGTTGCAAAGCAAAGCGCGCTCGTTGCAAGCGCAAATAGGGCGCGGCGCATCAGTCTCTCCCGGCCAGATCCGTCACCAATATGCGCCAATGCGTCAGCCCTTGGTAGAAGACTGTCACCGGCACCCGTTCATTGAGCCCGTGCGCGAAATCATCGTCGTCGCCAATGAACACTGCGCCGACGCCGTAGGTCGGAATGCCGGCGGCGCGGAAGAAGAGGCCGTCGGTCGCGCCGGCTGACATGAACGGCGTCAGCATCGCGCCCGGATGAACCGCGTGCACCGCCCGCGTCGTCGCTTGCATCACGTCCGGCCGCAATGGCGAAGCATCGCTGAAATTGCTTGGCCCCAGCGGCGTCACCTCAACATTGGGGCCTGCGATGGCGCGCAACTCGGCTTGCACGTCTGCCACCGGCACCCCCGGAAACACCCGGCAGTTCACCGTCGCCGTCGCCGTTTGCGGCAACGCGTTCTCGGCATGGCCGCCCGAAAGCATGGTCGCCACGCACGTCGTGCGCATCAATGTCGCCAAATTTGGATTGCGCGACAGTGTCCGCGCCGCCACCCGATCACCCGGATTGTCGGCAAAGCGGCGCAGTGCTTGCGCTTCCGGGCCGCTGAACATGCCAGCCGCGTTGCGGAAGCTCTCGATCGTGGTGGCGTTCCACATCACCGGAAACTGAAACGCACGCAGCCGCCCCAGCGCTTCGGCGAGTTCGTAGATGGCGTTATCGGCGCGCGGCGCCGAGGAATGGCCGCCAGGATTGCGCACCGTGAAGGTGAAGCTGGCGTAGGTCTTTTCCGCCGTCTGCAACGCGTAAGCGACGCCGCGCCCTTGCCCGTCCAATTGGCCGCCGCCGCCGTCCGAGTTCAGCGCGAACTCGGCGTTGCCGAGCAGGGCGCGGTGATCGGCCAGCAACGCTTGCGTCGAGGCGCCGGTGGTTTCTTCATCCCCCGAGAACCAGATGATCAAGTCGCGCGTCGGCGTAAAGCCTTCGGCGCGCAATGTCAGGAAGGTTGAGGTGAGGTGCGCAATGCCGGCTTTGTTGTCGAGTGTGCCGCGGCCGAAGAAGAACCCGTTCTCCTCCACCATCGTGAACGGATCGCGTTCCCAATCGGAACGCAGCGCCGGCACCACATCCATGTGCGCCAACAACAGGATCGGCCGCCCGCCCGAACCATCGCCGCGATAGCGCACGAGGATGCCGGTGGTGTCGCCGGCGTTGATCAGATGAATGTCTTCAGCGGCGAATCCGCCGGCGCGGAACTGTTCGGCGAGATAGTTCGCCATCACCGAATTTTGCGGGCCGGTTGAGGTGTCGATCTCGACGATGCGCTCATAAATCGCGCGCGCCTGTGCGCGTTGCGCTTCGCTCGGCGCCTGCGCCGCGGCGTTGGCGGCAAAGCAGAACACCAGCGCGCCTAACAGGCGCCCGCACCAGTTACGAAGCATGAATTCCCCCGGTCGTTTCGGGCCATGCTGGGCGGCGGTTAGCGCTTTGGCAAGGGATTGGGCGCAGGGCTAGGGCATGTCTCTCGCGCATGCGCCCGCCGCTCACGCCGCCGCGCCTTCGTTGGCGCGCTGGGAGCCGTTGGCGGCTGCTTTGTGCTTGGCGCAGTTCAGCGAGCCGTTCTTCGCCGCCGTCGCCCAAAGCCAGGGCGCGACCGAGCCGCCCGGCTATGCGCGCCTCGCCTTCATTCCGGTTTACGCCTTCCTCGCCTGGACCATGTGGCGTGACCGTTCGCGTGCGCTGAGCGCCGTCGCCGCCGTGCCGCTGCTCATGGGGTTGCTCGGCCTCTGTTTTGTATCGACGCTGTGGTCGATCGATAGCGGCGCGACCTTACGCCGTTCGGTGTGGCTGGCGCTCAACATGGGCTTCGGCCTCTACCTTGCTTGGCGCTACGATTGGAAAGCGCTGCTCAACATCCTCGCCGCATGTTTCATTGTCCTTATCGCCGGCTCTTTCGTGCTTGGCGTTTTCGCGCCCAGCATCGGGCGTATGAGTTTCGAGCACCCCGGCGCCTGGTCGGGCCTGTGGACGCACAAGAACACGATGGGCGGCATCATGGCGCTTGGCGTCGCCATCGGCGCCGGCGCAGCTATCGTCACGCCCGAGCGGCGCAAACTGTGGATCGGCGTTGCGCTCGCTGCGTTCGCGCTAGTGCTGCTCTCGACGTCGAAAACGGCGCTGCTTGCCTCCATGCTCGGCCTCGGCGTCATCGGCCTCTGCATGATGATCCGCCAAGGCCCGCTCGCCGCCACGCTCGCCGGCAGCGCCGTGCTTGTCGCGATTGTCGGCGGGGCGGGGATCGTGCTGTTGGCGCCGGATGTGATTGTCGCCGCGCTTGGCCGCGATCTCACGCTCACCGGCCGCACCGACATTTGGGACGCATCGGCGCGCTTCGTCGAAGCCTCGCCCTGGTTGGGCTATGGCTATTACGCGTTCTGGCTCCCCGATAACGGCCCGGCCTATTGGGTGCGTGAAGCGGTGATGTGGGAAGTGTCTTCGGCGCACTCGAGCTGGCTTGAAACCGCGCTTGGGCTCGGACGCGTCGGCGTTGCGTTCTTTGCGCTGCAATTGCTTGCAACCTCGCTGCGCGGCGTTTCCGCAACGATGCGCGCCGACGCCGGCCTTTGGGCCCCAGCGTTTCTGGCGACGTTTGCGCTCTACACGTTGAGCGAAAGCCACGCGCTGCAAGCCAACAATCTCTTCTGGACCATCTATGTGGCGGTCGCGGCGCGACTCGCGCTTGATGCCCGCGCAAGAAAGCACGCATGACCGCGATCCTTATCCTCGGTGTAGATCCCGGCCTCAATCGTTGCGGTTGGGGATTGGTTTTGAGCGAAGGCTCGCGCCTGACGCACGTCGCGCACGGCGTCATCAAGCCGCCGCCGCATCAGCAACTCGCATCGCGTCTGCATGACGTGTTCGAAGGGCTTTACGCCATCATCGAAGAACACAAGCCTGACGAAGCCGCGGTCGAGGAAACGTTCGTGAACTCCAACGCGCGCGCTGCGCTGGCGCTCGGCCAAGCGCGCGGTGTTGCGCTCGCCGCCGCCGCGCGGCGCGGCCTGCAAGTCGCCGAATACGCGCCAACGACGATCAAGAAAGCCATCGTCGGTTCCGGCGCCGCCGACAAAACCCAGGTCGCGTTCATGGTGCGCCGCTTGTTGCCGACAGCGGGCGATGTCACCGCCGACGCCGCCGACGCCCTCGGCGTTGCGCTCTGCCACGCTGCACACGGCGGTTTCCGCCGCCGCGCTGGCGCCTGAGCCGAGGGAACTTTTACCCGCAGTTGCGCTTCATTCGCCGGTGTCGTTAGATCGCGCCACCTTAGAGCGGCGGCCAATGGCGGACTGGGACGATCCGACAACAGATTCCGCCGATATCGGCGTTCTCCTGAACTCGTTGCGGCTGAGCGAGGCGCGCTTGCGCGGCGTGCTCAACAGCATCAGCGATGGGTTCTACGCCGTCGATCGCAATTGGCGTTTCACCGAGTTCAATCCCGCCGCCGAAGAATACTTCAAGATCGCACGCGCCGACATTATCGGCCGCGTCATCTGGGATTTGATCCCGAACGCCAACGATGAATTCAAAGGCTTGCTACGCGCCGCGATGGGTGGTGCGCCGATGGCGACGCTCGAAGCGCCATCGCTTTATCGGCCCGGCCGTTTCGTCGAACTGCGCATCGCCGCGACTGAAGAGGGCCTGTGCGTTGCGCTGACCGACATCACCGATCGCAAGCGCGCCAGCGAAGAAGTGCAGCGCCGCCTCGACGCCGCCGTCGCCGAACGCACCGCCGCTTTGCAAGCGCACCTCGAAGCCGAAGAACGCTTGCAGCAGGCGCAGAAGCTGGAAGCTGTCGGCCAGCTCACCGGCGGCATTGCGCATGACTTCAACAATTTGCTGATGGTCGTCGCCGGCGGCCTCAACATGCTTGAGCGCTCCGACGAACCGGAGCGCCGCGCCATGCTGATGGCGCGCATGCGCGAGGCGGTGGATCGCGGCGCCAATCTCACCCGGCAATTGTTGGCGTTCTCGCGCCGCCATGAGCTGATGCCGGAATCGATCCGCCTCGATGAATTCCTGCTCGGCTTGAATGATCTGCTCAGCCGCAGCCTCGGCGTGAACGTGCGCGTGACGCTGGACGCGCCGGCTAATGTCGCGCCGGTGTTCGCCGATCGCAACGCTTTGCAACTTGCCGTGCTGAACCTCGCTGTGAACGCCCGCGATGCGATGAATGACGCCGGCGTTGTCACCATCCGTGTTCGCGACGGCGCGCCTGGCGATCCCGGCGCGCCGCTCGTGCACATCGCGGTGATGGACACTGGCCACGGCATGACGCCCGACGTCATTGCGCGCATCTTCGAACCGTTCTTCACCACCAAGGACATCGGCAAAGGATCTGGCCTTGGCTTGGCGCAGGTCCATGGCTTCGCCGAACAATCGGGTGGGCGCATCGAGGTGCTCTCTACGCCCGGGCAAGGCACGTGCATGACGCTCGTCCTGCCGCGCGCCGATCACGCGCCGCACCCGCATGAGAGCGATACGGCATCCTCAACGCTGAAAGCCGAGCAACGCGCCAAAGGCCAAGCGCTGTTGGTCGAAGACGATGACGAAGTCGCCGCCATCACTGCCGATATGCTCACGCATCTGGGCTGGACCGTAACGCGCGTGGCGAGCGCAGAAGCGGCCTTCAACACGCTCTCCAAGCCGCACGCTTATCGGATCGTGTTTTCCGACGTGATGATGCCCGGCGGCGAGAACGGCATCGAGCTCGCCCGACGCTTGCGCGCGCGTGCCGATGCGCCGCCCATCGTGCTTACCAGCGGCTATGCGGAATCGGTGCGCGCGGACGCTGAAGATGTAGGCGTCGCCGTGCTGCCGAAGCCGTTCGACATTAACGCCCTTGCCGCCGCTCTCGACGCCGCGCGGCGTTAGAGCCGCGTCACCAGGCCGTAAGCGATAAGGCTGGAGATCAGCGCTTCCGGTTTTTCCGCACTGATGTCGGCCAATTTGAACGCTGCTCCATTCAACGCGCGCTCGACGCTCGCCTGCGCCGCGCTTTCGAAGCTGAGCTCGCCGCCAGGGCAAACAACAACGATTGTGTCGCCATCTTCCGCTATCCGGAACGGCGCCCGCGCGCGCGCTTGGAAGCGATCCGCAGCTGAGATCGGCCGGCTCGCGTCCAAAACTGTGCCGCGATTATCGGCCCCGCGCGAACGGATGAACGTATCGACCATAAGATCCAGCGCCGGATCGAGTTCGATGTCGCGCGCCAGCGCTTGCGTCAGCGACGCCAGATGCGCGCGCGCTGCAGTGCGGTCGAAGCCGCGCTGCGCAAATCCTGCCGGCAAGCTCCGCCGCAATTCCGGCGACCGCAGCGCCGCCTCCGAAACCGCTTCCAGCATCAGATCGGCCCAAGTGCGGGTGATCAATCCGACAGTGACATGCAGCGAAGCCTGATCGCCGGACGTGCGCGCATCATGCATCAGCCCGCGCGGCACGTAGGCGCAATCGCCGGCCTTCAGCACGAACTCTTCGCGCAATGCGCCTGCCTCATGCTTGTCGTGCTCGAAGCCTTCGCCGCGGTAGGGCGTATCGACTGGCTTGTCATAAAGCCGCCAAGCCTTCTCGCCCTCAACTTGGATTACCAGCACGTCGTGATTGTCATAATGCGTGCGGAAACCCTGCGCGCTCGGCGGCGTCAGATAGATGTTGGTTTGAACGTGCGAGGAAAACGCGTGCTCCAGCCCTCGGCACAAACGCGCCAGCGCCGGATCGAATTGGTGCGCCTGATTCAGAATGATGGTCGCGCCGCGCCGATAAAGATCAGCCACCGCGCCGCGATCGATGAAGCTCGCCGCATCGACATATTGCGAACTATCGGTGTCGTGCGACGCGTCGGCGAGGGCGAGCTGCCCTTCCTTCAGATCAAGGCACGTGACAGCCCGATCCACCGCTTCAAGCGAGATCAAACCCGCGAAACGGTTCGCGTCGTTGTGGTGCACGATGAGCGCTTCGCGCTCATAGACGCGGGCGAAGAAATCTGCGACCCGCTCGGCGCCGATGACGTAGCCGAGCGGATCGTCCAGCCAAGGCTCGGACATGAAGCGCGCTACTTAGTTGCGGCGGGCGCCGCGGCCGTACCCGGCGCGGTCAGCATAGGAGCCGCTGTCGCCGTCGGTGAGACCGGAGCGAGAGCTGCGCGTCGCGCCGCGGCCGTTGCCGGCGCGGTCGGCGTTGCTGCCGGAATCGGTGTCGGTCAGGCCGGTTCCGCTGCCGCCACGGCTGCCGCGGCCATTGCCGGCCTGGTCCGTTGGATCGCTATCGGTGATGCCTGTGCCGCCACGACTGCCGCGGCCGTTGCCAGCCTGGTCCGACGGGTCGCTATCGGTGATGCCCGAGCCGCCACGTCCGCCGCCGCGGCCATAACCGGCGCGGTCGGAACCGCCGCCGCTGTCGCCGTCGGTCAGGCCGGTGCGGCCATAACCGGCGCGGTCCGCGTAGGAGCCGGAATCGTTGTCAGTGCGGCCGGTATAGTTCTGCGCCGCGGCCTCGCCCGTTACGAGCGCGCCAGCGCCGCCAGCCAGCGCCGCCGCACCGGCGACGCGGCCCAAGAACGACCGCCGATTGAGACGCTTCTTGTCCGACATGCAGCAACTCCCCAGTCGCACCGGCGCTTGCGAGCCGGCTGCAAAACGACATCCCTCGCCCGTATCGATACCATGCGCCGTGATTGCCCACACGCGCGAACGTCTCGCAACAAGGCGCCCTTACCCGTTTCGGCTTCGCCCCGAATCCGCCGATGGTGGGGAGGGAGCAAGCAGGCATGATCGGTTCGTTGAACGGCACGGTAGCGGCGGTGGGTGAGGAGACCGCCCTGATTGAAGTCGGCGGCGTTGGTTACGTCGTCCAGGCCGGCGCCCGCACGCTCTCGCGGCTCGGCGTCGGCGCGCCGGTGAAGCTTTTCATTGAAACGCACGTGCGCGAAGACGCGATCCGTCTGTTCGGTTTTACCGGCGAAGAAGAACGCGCTTGGTTTGCGCACTTGCAAACCATCCCAGGCGTCGGCGCCAAAGTCGCGCTCGGCATTCTCGACGCCATGCCGCCCGAAGTGCTCGTCGACGCGATTGCGCTGCAAGACAAAGCCGCCTTTGCGCGCGCCAATGGCGTTGGCCCTAAGCTTGCCGCGCGCCTTGCCACTGAACTTGCCGCCAAGCAGGGGCCGAAGGGCTTCATCGGCGTCAGCGCCGGCGCCGCGCGCGCCGTGGGCGCCAGCGCTCCGCCGGCCAGCGGCGCGCGCGCTGAAGCCGTGTCGGCGCTGGTCAATCTCGGTATCGATCAATCCAGCGCCGCCCGCGCCGTCGCCAGCGCCGCCAAGCAATTCGACGCTGACGCGCCAGCCCCCGAACTCATCCGCGCCGCGCTCAAGGAGGTGAGCCGGTAAATCGCAGCGCCCCCATGTAAGGATCGCACCGTCATCGGCATCTAAGGGTGCAAAGGCGGAGGCGAAGTGGACGACGCGCGGTTTCAAGCATGGATGGGTGAGCACATCGGCGTGCTCCACCGCATCGCCCGCGCTTTTGCCGTAGGCGCCGATCAGCACGATCTGCTGCAAGAACTTATGCTCGCCGTCTGGCGCGCCGCGCCGGCCTTTCGCGGTGAAGCCGCAGCCTCGACTTTCATTTTCCGCGTAGCCCACAACCGCGCGATGACATGGCGGCGCGGCGAAGCGCGCCGCCGTCGCCGCCACAGCGACTATGAGCGCCTGCACGTCGAGGAAGCCGCCGAAAGCGACCCTCTGCTCGACCGACTCTACGCCGCCATCCGCAAACTCGAGGCGCTTGATCGTTCGCTCATCGTGCTCTCGCTCGAAGGCCAAAGTTACATCCAGATCGCCGCCGTTCACGGCATCAGCGAAGCCAATGTCGGCGCGCGCCTCACCCGCGCGCGCAAGAAACTCACCGACCTCATGGAGGATGACGATGGACTATGAAGCTCTGCGCAACGCTTGGCGCTCCAACGCCAACGCGCCCGATGCCGCCGCAAGCGCCTATCTCCTCGGCGAAGCCCAAAACACGCTTGTCCATCGCAGCCGCACCACGCGCCGCATGCTCGCCTTCGCCGCCGTCATGCTCACCATTCCGCTGGCGCTCATGGGGCTCGATATGCTCACCGGTCAGGTCGATGCGATTGATCTGACGCGCGAGTGGGGGCTCATCCCGTTCGCGCTGATCCCGTTCGCCGCGCTCATCGTTATCGCGCGTCGTGCATCGCCGGCCGCGCGCACGACGGCCACTTTGCTCGGCGCCTTCCACGCGCTCCGCGCCGACAACAAGGCCGCGCAGCTGCGCATCTTCATCATCGGCGGCGCAATGCTTGTGTTTGCGCCGCTGCTTTACGTGCTGTTGGGCCAACTCGTCGCCACCGGCAAGATGGCGCCGCACGAAATGCAGAGCGCCGGCTTGGTGCTCGGCGGCGCGCTGGCGCTTGGCGCACTCTGGATGGTTATCAAGCTCGTCACCAAACTTCGCCCGGAACAGCGCCACCTCGATGCGCTCATCGGCCAATACAAAGCGCACATCGGATCGTAACCCCGGCGTGCTAGCGTCGTTGGATAAATCGGGTAATGGTGCGCGAAATCACGGTTAAGCTGGGTTTACGCGTAAGGGACAAGCAGAATGGCTGCGAAGAAAAAGGCCGCGAAAAAGGCCTCCAAGAAGTCTGTGTCGAAGGCCGCCAAAAAGGCGCCGGCGGTGAAGGTTCGCCAGCGCCGCGAGGTGTTCAACCACTTCTTCAAAATCGTCGAAGCCGAGTTCGATCAGCCCAAGCTAGATGGCTCGGGCGTCATCAAGAACGTCAAGCGCTTGGTGTTCGAACGCGGCGATAGCGCAGCAGCTCTCGTCCACGTCGTCGATCGCGACGTCGTGGTGCTGACCGAGCAATTCCGTTTCCCGACCTTCGACAAAGGCCCCGGCATCATTCTGGAAACCATGGCCGGCTCGATCGGCCCGGGCGAAGACCCGGCCGAATGCATCCGCCGCGAGATGATGGAAGAGATCGGCTATCAGGCCAAGAAGCTCGAAAAGATCGCGCACTTCTACGTATCGCCCGGCGGCACTAGCGAGCGCATCTTTCTCTTCTACGCGCCGGTCACCACCGCTGACCTCGTCGATCCCAGCGCCTCAGGCGTTGCGCACGAGCACGAAGATATCCGCCGCGTCGAGATCCCGACGAAGCGCTTCATCGAAGATGCGGTGAAGGGGCGTTTGCCCGACGCCAAGACGCTGCTGGCCGGCCTCTGGCTCGCGGGCAGAGCGCCGCAACCGAAGCCGAAGGCGGCGAAAGCCAGCAAGAAGAAAGCGCCGGCGAAGGCGAAGAAAGCCAAGCCTAAAGCGAAGAAGAAGCGCTAGTTCGCGCTGCCTGCGGCAAGCTTTTGTTGCAGCGTGCTTCGCGGAATCGGACGTTCATTCCAGAACGATTTCTCACCGTAGCGGCGCTCGAAGCTGTCAACGAGCGGCGTCACATCGTGCCAATCCTGCTCGTGCTTTTGCCCGCGCGGCGCCTGCACCGCGAAGCGGCCCAGCCCCAAGCTGTTGGGATCGACCCAGTCTTGCAGTTCGCTGATGAAGGCGCGGCGCGCGTTGAAGATGTTGGTTGCTGCTTCCGCTGCGCCTGCATCGTCGGCTTTGTCAGCGAAGCGCAACTCTTCGTGCGCCAGCATGAGCGTGTCGAGAATTGGATCGCGAAATCCTTTCATCGCGGCCGGACGATCGCGGAATGTCGGCCAATCGAGATCGCGGCTGTGATTGGGGAAATAAAGCCGGCCTGTATCCACCAGCGCCGACAGCCGCGCCATGAGATCGCTCGCGGCCGTTGCATCGACCGACTGCCCCGCAGGCTTGGTGCGGAACAGCACGTTGGCTTCCGCCATCGCCTCGTTCGACATGCGCGCCCACACCAGGAGCTCCGCCAGCACGGCTGAGCGCATCTGATTGCGTTCGAGATCGCGCGCGTCCTCGGCTTTCTTCTGCGCCGCTTTCGCCTCGTCGCGTTGTTCGCGCGCCTTTGAGAGCGCCGCGCGGCTGACCCAGGTCAGAAAGCTCAAAAACAAACTGATGAGGAACAGCGCAATCGTGAGCCACTGACCGGCATCCAGTTCGCTCAGGAAGTTTTCAATCGCCTGCATGCTTTTCCCCCGCGCACGAGCGGGCAGTCTATCACCCTGCCGGGCCGGCCCTAAACCCCGAAAGCCACCTCACGCTTGATTTTGCCGCACGGGCGATGCGCCCAGCGTTTCGTGGCTGGCCAGAGCGGCGCTAGGCTGCGGCCCATGCGCAATCCCAGTGGCCGGCATTTCGTCCGGAGATTTATCCCCAGCGCCGGGAGAACAATCCGGAAACCCGAATCGAGCTACTTAGGCCCATGGCTGAACCGGCAGAACGCCCCGACGACCGCATCGTGACCGCCGACCGCATCCCTGGGGAGGGCGCGGACCGCGCGCTGCGCCCGCAGGGTTTTGACGAATTCGTCGGCCAGCCTGTGGCCAAGGCCAATCTCAAGGTCTTCGTCGAAGCCGCCCGCGCCCGCGGCGAAGCCATGGACCACACTTTGCTGTTCGGCCCGCCCGGCCTCGGCAAAACCACGCTCGCGCAAATTATCGCCCGCGAACTCGGCGTCGGCTTTCGCGCCACCAGCGGCCCCGTCATCGCCCGCGCCGGCGATCTTGCAGCTTTGCTCACCAATCTCGAACCGCGCGACGTGCTCTTCATCGACGAGATCCATCGTCTCGCACCGGCCGTCGAAGAAATCCTCTATCCCGCGATGGAGGATTATCACCTCGACATCATCATCGGCGAAGGCCCAAGCGCGCGCAGCGTGCGCATCGATCTGGCGCCGTTCACGCTCGTCGGCGCCACCACGCGCGCCGGCATGCTGTCAACGCCGCTGCGCGATCGCTTCGGCATCCCGGTGCGGCTTGAGTTTTACAGCGCCGAGGATCTGCTCGGCATCGTCTCGCGCGCCAGCGCTAAACTCGGCGCACCAATCACCGCCGACGGCGCACTCGAAATCGCCAAGCGCGCGCGCGGCACGCCGCGTGTCGCCGTGCGCTTGCTCCGCCGTGTGCGCGATTTCGCCGGCGACAATCCGATCGACACCAAGGTCGCCGACGCCGCATTGAAACGCCTCGATGTCGATAGCGACGGCCTCGATCTGCTCGACCGCCGCTATCTCAGCGCGCTCGTCGATATGTATTCCGGCGGCCCCGTCGGCGTCGAAACCCTCGCCGCCGCACTCTCCGAAGCCCGCGACGCCATCGAAGACATGATCGAGCCCTACCTGATGCAACAAGGCTTGGTCATGCGCACCCCGCGCGGGCGCGTGGCGGCCGCGAAAGCATATGAGCGGCTAGGGAAGAAAGCGCCAAGCAAGCCGGTGGAGAGCGGGAGTTTGTTTGAGGGGAAGTAGCGGCGATCAGCGATCAAGGCGCATCGCGTCGGGCGGGTCGCAGTGAACGGAAACCCCAAGCTGCAATGCCCACGCCAAGCCCAAGCACCGCGAGCGACGCAGCGGCGACAAACGAAATGAACTTCGCCCCTGTCATCAGACCGGCAGAAGCGCCGATTATCACGCGCGCTTCATTGCTTGATGCGAGTGCAGCCGTGAGAAGGATGTTCTCTGCTAGGTCGAACAGCCCGACACTCAGCGTCACAGACAACAAAACGCGTGCAGTCACCGTTCCCGCTCGCAGCGCCCTCAAGCCGAAAGCGACGAGCGAAGCCAGGCCTGCCGCAATCAGCACTGCGTTCAGGCTATCGATCATATAGAAGAGATATGCTGTGCTGCTGGTATCGCCCCGCGTGATTTCGCCGAGGCGATCCGCGGCAACTTGGCCACCGAAAAAGGGTGTTTCTTCAAGAGGCCGCCCACCTTGAGCGGTCGAGTAACGCCCGTGCAAGCCGGTCAAAAAGAGCGCGGTTTGAAACCACAGCACCGGGGCGAGAACATGCGCGACCACGCGCCAATTTCGAACCCGCTCCATAAAGTAACCGAACAAAGCAGTGCCCTGCCTTTGCTATAATGGCGAAGCTCGCGTGAGCTTTGCAAAACAAAGTCGACAGAGTCAAGCGCGCGCGCAATTGGCCGTAGCGCTACTTCCCCGACTTCCCCCGCAAATCCGCCACGACCAGCTCCACCGTCCGCGCGATCGCGTCCGGCGCGCGCTCTTTCGCCAGTCCGTGCTCCACCAGCGCCCACGACGCATCCGCGCCGGATAAACTCAGCAGCACCGCGATCGCATCATCGGTCGCGCGCTTCGGCGCGCCGATGGCTTTCACCGCGCGCCGGATCGCATCCAAACGCGCCGCCCGCCGCGAGGCGCGCACTTCTCGCCACACGCCTTTGGCCGACGTCAGCGCCCGGCTGATCGGGTGCTTCATCGCCATGCGGTGAATGTCGCGGTAATAGCGCGGCAAATCATCGGGCCCGCTCGCCAGCACCACGCCTTCGGGAAAAATCGCGTGCTCGAACCATTCGCCAAGCGCCGCGATCTGGCTGGCTTCGTTCGGAAAATGAAAATGCACCGTGCGCAGCGAAACGCCGGCGCGCGCCGCCGCTTCGCTCGGCGAAAGCGTGACGCGCCCAGGCTCGGAAAGTTGCTCGGCGAACGCCTCCAAAATCGCCGTGCGCGTCGCCTGCGCCTGCGCTTCGCGCTTCGGGCTCACATATTTGCGCGCCGTGCTCACGTCAGGAACGTGATCCCATGCTTGGCGCCGACGCTCACAATGCCGGCAATATCCGGCGGGTTCATCTCAACCGTCGCGCATTCCTTGAAGAACTTCGCCGCATTGCCCTTGCTCACGATGGTGAGGAAATGCGTGTCATCCAGCGTGGTGTAGCCGTGCGGCGTATCGGCCGGCACGTGCGCAAACTCGCCGGGCCCCAGATGCAGCGTCTTGCCATCGACGAGCACATCCATGCGCCCCGATAGCACCACGTAAATCTCTTCCCATTTGTGCTTGTGCGGAGGCGGGCCGCCACCGGGGACGCCGCGCGTATCGAAAATTTCGATCGCCGAGCCCATCGCATGGGTCAGCATCGGCGTCAGCGCTTCGCCCAGAATGTGATGTGTTTCCTTGTCCGGTGTCGCGGCCATCACCGCCTCCTAATTTCACTGCATCAAAGTGCAATGAACCATTATTATTCATTGCATCTGGATGCAACCATTATTTTAAAGACCGGGGGTGATGGCGTAGCGAACCAAATCCGGCCTCAGCCGTTGTTCCCGCCATGGATATCACCCAGCTCATTCTCGACGACCACGCTGAGCAGCGCCGTCTCTTCGCCATCCTGGAGCAGATCCCCGATAGCGACACCGACGCGCTCGAAGCGGTGTGGGGCCGTCTCTCAACCTTCCTCGAAGTCCACGCCAAGGCGGAGGAGGACATCTTCTATCCTGCGCTGCTCGAAGTCGGCGAGGGCGCCGGCGGCAAGAAGTCCGCCGAGGATGAAACCATTCACGCCCTCAAGGATCACAACGATATCCGCGACGCCATCGCCGCTGTGGCCAAACACGAAACCGGCAGCGCCAAGTGGCGCGAAGCCGTCGCCAAGGCCAATGACGCCAACAGCGATCACATGGGCGAAGAAGAACGCGAGGGCCTCACCGATTTCCGCGAAACCGCGCCGCTCGACATGCGCAACGACCTCGCCATCCGCTTCGCCGCATTCTCAGCCACGCACATCAACGGCGTCATCGTCCGCGACGTCGACCCCAAAGCCTACGTCGCGCAAGCGCAGGGCTGAGTCTCAAAGCTTCGCGCATGCTCAGGACGCGCCACGTGGTTCGATGATAGCGAGAGTCAGTGCTGGCTGAGACTGGAGTCGGCGACACGGATCGTGCCGCGGCGGCGGCTTGCGCGCACTATTTTCAACGTGCTCGACGTCGCATCGCTCAAGAACGTCAGCGCCACGGCTGACACGACGATTGCGGCTGCAAGCTCCAGCATCTCGGGGTCTCCGGTTTCTACTCTGGGGGTGCAACCGCCCTGGGCGCCGGAAGGTTCCCGTCCTGACGCCACGTCACACGCTGTCCGCCCGCAATTTCTTCGGGCATAGCTCGCTCATGTCTTCTCTTCGCGCCGTCGTTGAAACGCTTACGCCGCACGAAAATGGTTTCGCCATTGATGCGCCCGAGGATTGGAGCCAGGGGCGTACGCTCTATGGCGGCATGACCGCCGCGCTTGCGCACGAAGCGATCAAACGCACGCACGCCGATCTCGGCCCTTTGCGCAGCGTCCAGATCACTTTCATCGGCCCCGCCGCCGGCCGTTTGCAGTTTTCATCGGCGTTGCTGCGCCGTGGCCGCTCCTCCGCCATTCTGGGCGCCGAGTGCGCGAACGAGGAGGGCGTCGCCGCGCGCGCCACCTTTGTGTTCGGCGCCGCGCGCCCCAGCAAAGTCGCGCACAACTTTCTGCCGATGCCGAATGTGCGGCCGGCGAGCGAAGTTGGCTCCTTCCGCAAAGAGGGCGGGCAAACCCGTCCTGGGTTCTGGAATAATTTTGAAACCCGCCTCGCCGCAGGCGGCAGTCTCTTCGATCCCGCCGCGCCGCGTCCGGAGTTCTCGACCTGGACACGCTTTCTCGACACCGGCGGCGCCGATCCCACCACCGCACTGCTCGCCATTGCAGATTGCCTGCCGCCCGCCGCCATGGTGCATTTCCCCGCGCCGGCGCCGATCAGCACGATGACCTGGACCATCGATATCGCCCGCGTGCCTGAGAGTCTCGAAGGCTGGCACTTGCTCTGGGCGTCGAGCGAACACGCCGGCGATGGCTATTCGCTGCAGAACATGGCGATGTGGAGCGAGAGCGGCGATCTGCTTGCCGTCGGGCGTCAAGCCGTCGCAATCTTTGCCTGAGGAGGCTGTCGATGTTCGAAAACAAAGTCTGGTGGATCACCGGCGCATCGTCCGGCATCGGCGCTGCTTTGGCAGAGGCGCTGGCCGCTAAAGGCGCCAAGCTCATCCTCTCCGGCCGCAACCAAGCGGCGCTCGCCGAAGTCGCGCAACGCGTGGGCGGCGCGCCGTTGCTGCTGCCGTTTGAAGCGACGGACTTCGCCGCGCTCCCGGCTTTGGTCGAACAAGCCTGGGCGTGGGCCGCGCCGCATGGCGGCGTCTATGGTCTCGTCAACAATGCCGGCATCTCGCAACGCTCACTCGCGGTCGATACCGCCTTTGAAGTGTATGAGCGCATCATCGCCGTTGATCTCATGGCTCCGATCGCGCTGACGCAAAACGTGCTGCCGCGCATGGTCGCCGCAGGCGGCGGCCGTATCGTCGCCATATCGAGTGTCGCCGGCATTGTCGGCGCGCCGCTGCGCGCCGCCTACAGCGCCGCCAAGGCCGGCATTATCGGTTATCACGACAGCGTCCGCGCCGAGAACACCCACCAAGGCGTCGGGGTACTCGTCGTAGCGCCCGGCTCAGTGCGCACCAACGTTTCCAAAAACGCGCTCGACGCCAAAGCGCAAACCCGCGGTTTCAGCGACACCGCGATCGACAACGGCATGCCCGCTGACGTGGCCGCCCAGCGCATCGTCGATGCGCTCGCCGCTAATCAGCGCGAACTCATTCTTGCCGAAGGCATGGAATTGCAAGGCGCGCTGCTGCGCCGGAGCAACCCCGATCAGCTCTTCGACATCATGGCCCAACTCGTCGCCAGTGGTTACGCGAAGAAGCTCGGCGCCGAGAGCTGATCGCATGGGTGTCAAAGAGGATGCCCGGTTCTGGGATCGCGAGGCGCGCAAATACGCCGCGAGCCCGATCGCGGATGAAGCCGGTTATGAGCGCACGCTCGCGGCGGCGCGCACCTACCTCAAGCCCGAGCATGTTGTATTCGAGTTCGGCTGCGGCACCGGCACATCGGCGCTTAAGCTCGCACCGTCGGTGGCGCGCTACGTCGCCACCGACATCTCACCCGAGATGATCGCGATTGCGCGCGAGAAGGCAGCGGCGCAGGGCTGCGCAAACGTTGAGTTCGCCGTTGCGGCGCCGGACACCGCGGGCTGGCCCGAAGCTTCGTTCGACGCCGCGCTCGGCTTCAACATCGTGCACCTGATCGAAGATCGGGGCGGCGCCCTCGCTGCAGTGCGCCGGTTGCTGAAACCGGGCGGCGTATTCATCTCCAAAACGCCTTGCTTGAAGGAGATGAACCCGCTCATTCGCGTCCTCGTGCCGATTCTGAAGATGTTCGGCCAAGCGCCTTACGTATCTTTCCTTTCGGCTGCCGACGTGGAGCGCGAGATCGCCGCCGCGGGGTTCGATATCGTCGAGCGCGCGCGCCACGGGTCGAAGCGCAAGGATCCCCGCATCTTCGTCGTCGCGCGCAAACGCTAAACCGTCAGCGCAGCTCGTACACCACTGTTACGCTGCTCGCCGCATTAAGCTCGCCCGGCGCGATCTGGTTGCCGACCGCCTGCGGCGCCGACGCTTCAAGCGCATAGCCGCGCCGATGTTCGATCGGCGGCACAATTCCGCCCGGTTCGGTGATCGAGAGCACGCGCACCACTCGCATGTCCGCCGCTTCCGCATAGGCCGTCGCGCGCGCTTGCGCGGTCCGCATCGCCTCGGCCCGCGCTTCGTTGCGTGACGCTTCTTCGTTCTGGAACGTAAACTCGATGCCCTGCAGTTCGTTGGCGCCTTCGGCCACCGTCGCGTCGATCAACGCGCTCACCCGGCTCAAATCACGCACCCGCACCGTCACGATATTGCGGCTCACATACCCGCTCACGCGCGGCGGCTGATTGCGCACGTACACATACTGCGGCTCCAGCGAGAACCCAACCGTCTGCACGTCGCGCTCTTCCGCGCCCGCCGTGCCCGCCGCCGCCAAAACCGCCGCCATGCGTGTGCTCTGCGCCGCTTGCGCCGCGCGGGCGGTGTCGCCGCGCGCGGTGACGCCCAAAGTCACGATCGCTAAATCCGGCGCCGCCCGCGTCGTCGCACTGGCGTGCACCGTCAACAGAGTAGGGTCCTGGCCGCAGGCGGCCAAAGCGCCGAGCGCCGCCAGCGCGAAAATCGTTCGTACCAACCTCATCAGCGTGTCCTCCGGCTCTTTGGCCGGCGAGAACCCTGGCGCTGAATTGTGCGAACAAGGAGGCCGCCGCGGCCTCAGGTGTAACGCTTGGTCGTCCGTTGCGTGCCGACATCAGGCGCATGCGTCTCGGCGCCGCCATAGCCGGTGAGACTGTCGGCGACGAACGGATTGGATTGCCGTTCGCGGCCGAAGGTCGAGGTCGGCCCGTGCCCCGGCACAAAGGTGACATCATCGCCCAGCGGCCAGAGCTTGCTGGTGATCGAGTTGATCAATGTCGCATGATCGCCGCGCGGAAAATCGGTGCGCCCGATTGAGCCGGCGAACAGCACATCGCCGACGAACGCGATCTTCAGCGCCGCATTGTGGATCACCACATGGCCCGGCGTGTGCCCCGGCGTATGCGCCACGCCAAAGCGAACGCCTTCAAATTCCAGCTCCTCGCCATCTTCGAAATAGCGATCCGGCGTCACGTTGCGCAGATCGTCAATCCGATAGCGCTTGGCGTTGTCTTCGATCTGATCGAGCCAGAACTGATCGTCCTTGTGCGGACCTTCCACCGCTACACCCGTGCGTTCGCGCAATTCGGCGGCGGCGCCGGCGTGATCCAAATGGCCGTGCGTCAGCCACATACGCGTGAGCTTGAGGCCGAAGTGATCCAGCGCATCGAGCAAACGCTGCGCATCGCCGCCAGGGTCGACCAACGCCGCGTTCTTCGTCGCTTCATTCCAGATCAGCGAACAATTCTGCTGCAGCGGTGTCACCGGGATAACGCGGATCTGCAGCTTCGGCTCGGTCTCGCTCACCACGGCAGCTCCTCGCCGGTGCCGGCGTGAAAGAACTTGCCGCTCTTGGCCAAAGTCAGTTCGTCGATGCGCGCCAACAATCCGCGCACGGATTCTTCCGCCGGAATGCCGTGCTTGCCAGTCATCTCGGTCGCCACCATGCCTGGGTGCAAGAGCGCCACCGCAATGCCGCGGCCTTTCAAATCGTGCGCTAACGAAACGCCCGCGGCGTTCACTGCCGCCTTCGACATCCGATAGCCGTAATAACCACCCGAACCATTGTCGGCGATCGAGCCCATGCGGCTGGTGATGATCGCGACCTTCGCGTCCTTGCCGAGCAAAGGCGTCAACGCCGCCGTCACGCGCAACGGCCCTAGCGCGTTGACCTCGAATTGCTCGGCGATGCCGTCAAAATCCAACGAGTCAAAATTCTCGCCGCGAAGAATGCCGGCGTTGTTGATGAGGAGATCCAGGCTGGCGCCTTTTAGCCGCGTCGCCAATTCGCGCACCGAGCCTGCGTCCGAGACATCGACGCCGGCTTCAATGCGAACGCCAAGCGCTTCCAGTTCCGGTGTGCTCTTGCGGCAGACAGCGATCACATCCGCGCCGCGCGCTTTCAGCTGTTTGCACAGCTCCAGGCCGATGCCGCGATTGGCGCCGGTGACGAGTGTTTGGCCCATGAAAAATCTCCTGGCCCCCACATAAGGGTGGCCTCGCCGTTTGGCGACCTGAGCCTCCACACTTTCAGGGCGTTCCCCGCCGGGCTAGGGTTCACGCCAGGGGAGACGGTTATGAAAAAGCTGGCATTCGCTTTGGCGCTGTGCGCTGCGCCGGTCGCGATGGCGCAGGAGCAAGCCGGCTTTGGCCCATTCCGTTTCGGCATGAGCGTTTCTGAAGCTCGCGCCGCGGGCGAGGACGGCGCATGGCGCAATCTGGCGGCTGATGCGCGCTCCGCCATTCTGGTTGATGGGCCGCTTGTGCAGATCGGCGATATCGATCTCTCGCCGGTGCTCGAATTCGATCAAGGCCGCCTCACGGCCATCTCCCTCAACACCGGCGGCATCGCCGACAACGAGCAGCGCTGCAATGACGGCGTCGCGCACTTGCTCGCCAACCTCGCGCGCAATGGCGGGCCGTTCACAGGCGGGCGTAACATCACGGAAACCGGCGGCGCCGCTGTCGAGGTCAGGACACCCGAAGGCTCCGTCATTCGCCGCTATGATGGCGCCGACGGCGTTGTCCGTAATTACGCCAACCGCGCTGGCCCGACCTTTACGCAGATAGAGTCGCGTTACGGCGATCTGCCGGAGTTCGAGGGCGTCGAGACAGCGTGTCTGGTAAGAATCCGGTTCACCCCAGGCGCACCCGCGACCGAAGCGGAATTGCGCGCCAACGCGCCAAGCGCCGCCGAACTGGAAGCCGCCACGCCGGTGACAAGAGCAATCTGGATCGAACGCCCGAATGCGCAGAGTTTCGCGCGATATTATCCGCCAGCTGCGATCGAGAACGGAATCGACGGGCGAGCTACACTCGATTGCATCGTCGGCGCCGAAGGCTACGTGCGCTGCGTGATCGCTGAGGAGGAGCCGGCCGAACACGGCTTTGGCTTTGCCGCCTTGGCGCTGGCGCAGGAGTTTCGCATGGCGCCGCAGACCCCTGATGGCGCACGGACAAGCGGAGGCCGCGTCCGCATCCCAATCCGCTTCAATATCGCGCGCTAGGCGGCGAAGTAGGCGCGGTATCCGATATCGATGCAGAGCAGCAGCGACAGCACCAACGCCACGTACATGAAGGCGAAGACGAAGTCGTCAACGCGGTGAGGCAGCCGATAGTACAAGTCGGTCGAAGCTCTGTAGATCTTGCCGAACGACAGCGCGCGAATGATTAAGTCAATGACGAAGACGATCGCCGTCCCGACGCCAATCACGAGCAGGAAGGGCACATAGATTCCGTAGTCCTTCCAGTAATTCATACCCTCGCCGTTGACCCAGCCTTTGTCATTGACCCGCAGCGACGCGACCAAGCTGAACAGCGCCACAAAGCCGACATCGACGATCCAGCCCGGCACCTGCAGATTGATATGCTGCGTGACCCAGTAAATCGCGGGATAAATGGTGTCGCGATAAGCTTCGACGACTTGATGGAAGCCAAAGCCGACCCATTGAACGATCGTGCGCAATATTTGCGGGAAGGCGATAGAGAGGGCGTCCACCCAACTCCAGGCGTCTTGTACAAAAAGCAGCCGCGCGAAGAAACTGATCAAGCCGAGAAGCGATGTGAGCGCGCCGCTGAGCGCCCCAAGCAAGAGAAGCAGCACGATTGGTTGCCGCAATGCAGGAGGCAGGTCGCGCAACAGCCAGTTGTCGCTTGCGTTTGATTCCGACACGGGTCCGTCCCTCCCGTCGTTCAGCTCAACGTCCAGTGTGGTAATGATTGCGGCGGTATCATGGTGCGGTCAAGCCTGGCGGCGTGTTCGGCGCGCCAGGCACAAACAAAAGGGGCGCTCTTTCGAGCGCCCCCTCGTTATTCAGCGATGTGACGCGCCTCAATAGTCAGGGCGGCCAACGCGGCGCCGGGCCGGCGTACGTTCACGGCGTGATGCGGCGCGCGCTTGTTCAGCTTCGCGCTCGGCGACGTCGTATCCGGCCGGCACTTCCGTCAGCGCTTCGAACGTCAGCGTCGTCGTGTAGCTGCCGACTTGCGCGGGTGCGCCTGCCGGCATGTTCGCGCGGTGACGCGCGGCGATCACGTAATGGCCCGGCGTGTCAAAGTTGAAGGTCGCGCGGCCTGCGCCGTCGGTGACGACGTAACGGTCAAGGCGCGTGTCCGGATCGCCTTCGCCGTAGAGCACGACAGCGGTGTTCGCGAGCGGCGCGCCGTCGAACAGCACATCGACTTGGAAGCCTTGCGCCGCCAGCACTTGGTTCGGGTGCGTGACCGGGCGCAGCGCCAAACGGCCATGCGGCTGATCGAGCACGGTGCGGGTGGCTTGGCCGCGGGTGACATAGACATCCGCCAGCGTCACCGTTTGCAGCGTCGTCACCGGCGCGCCTTCCGGCGGCGTTTCACCGGCGGCGAGCGGGCGCCATTGGCCATCGACGCCAACCAGCGTGGTGACGTTGCCTTGCTGCTCGCCCGTCGAAATCCGGTAGGTGCCGGAGGCGGGCAGATCAGCGTCGAGACGCGTCGCCGTGGTTTCGACAACCACTTGGCCGAACACAGCTTCGCTGCCGTCCGGATTGACGCCGACGAGCTCCGCCGGCACCGCGATTTCCGGTGCGAAGAAGGTGTTAGCGAACGAGCCAACGATGGTGACGTCGTTATCTTCCGGCCAGTACGTGTCCGGCTTCAAATAAGACGTGTAGGCAGCGGCGGGCGCAGCCGCCATAACCAAGAAGGCCGCCGCAAGGACGCGCATTTTCATTCGATAACTCGCCTGCTTCTGGCGGGAACTTTTCCACGCCTGATCCCGACGCCAGATCACACGACCTCGGCGCGAGTTTCAAGCCAGTAACGCTGCTTTGATTAGCGGGGGCGTCCGTCCAGCAACGCCAAAAGCCCAAGCAGCGCCTTCACCGTAAACCAAATGAAGAAGATGAAGCCGATCAGGGCGGCGATCCACATGATCGGGAAACCGATCAGCACGAACGACAGCACAAAGCCGATGGCGCCTAGTATCGCGACCGCAACGGCCCACCAGAACGCCACCCACCAGACCCGGATCTGATCGTCGAGGTGCGAGCGCGCCAAGGGCCCGGCGCCGTCACGCGCCGCATAGGCGAAAATCACGCCCACCAGCGCGAAGATCGCAAAGCTCGGAATGCTGAGCAAATAGAGCGCGTACACTACCAGCGCAGAACCGCGCCCGGCTTCGGTTTGAGCAGGATTTAGCGTCATCTCGCACTCCAAACGGCGCGCCGCGCCTCATGTTCCCTTGCGCTTGCGCGCCAGCGGGTGAGCGGCTTCAACCAGTGTTCGTAACCGCTCACCAGCAACGTGGGTGTAAACTTGTGTCGTCGCAATATCGGCGTGGCCCAGCAGTGTCTGCACCGTGCGCAAGTCGGCGCCGCCTTCCACCAGATGCGTGGCGAACGCATGCCGCAAAACGTGCGGGCTCACCCGCGTCGGATCGATGCCAGCCTTGACCGACGCCGCCTCCAAAATCTGCGCCACGCGCCGGCGCGTCAGCTTGCCGTCGGCGGCGTTTGAGGAGGGGAAAAGCCAACGCTGCGCCTTTTCGCGCTGCGCCTCGTTTTTTGGCAGGGCGCCCACGCGCGCGGCAAGGTGCGCTTCGAGCGCAGCCAGCGCCGGCCGGCCCAGCGCCACCAACCGTTCCTTGCCGCCTTTGCCTTCGATGATCATGTGATCTTGCCCCGGCCGCGGCGCGGCGCGCAGCGGCAGCGACACCAGCTCGCTCACCCGCAACCCGGCGCCGTACAGCAATTCGATCAGCGCTTTATCGCGCGGCGTTTCCGCCGCTTCGATCAGCCGTTCGATCTCTTCAACCGAAAGTGTCTTCGGCAACGCGCGCGCGCGCTTCGGCGCATCAAGCCGCGAGGTGGGATCGTCGCCGCGCACGTTCTCTTGCAGCAGAAAATGAAAGAACTGCCGCAGCGCCGAAATCCGCCGCCGCGCCGTCGCGGGCGAGAGCCCGCGTTGCGCTAGTCCCGCGACATACGCCTCGATCGCCTCAGCCGTCGCGCCGGCCAGCGCCCCGCGGACATGCGTGCGCGCGTCTTCCAGATCGCGCGCGTAGGCGTCGAGCGTATTGGCCCGCGCGCCGCGCTCGGCGGAGAGCATTTCCAGAAAGGACTCGATCAGGGCTGAGTCGGACACGGGCGAAAGCATAGCACCTTCGCCCGCGCCCGGCCCGCTGTTATTGCCCCGCGAGCCGCGCCGCCGTCGCGCGGTCCGCCGCCGCCCGCTGCGCATCGCCGATCGCTTCGTACGCCCGCGCCCGGTGCGTGAAATTCCAGGCTTGGTTCGGATCAATGGTGATCGAGCGCGTGTAATCGGCGATGGCGCGTTGGTGATCGCCCTGCGCCAGATGCGCATCGGCCCGATCGCTCGGCGGCTCCCAACGGTTCGGCGCCAGGCGCTCGGCCTCCGTCGCATCGGCGACCGCACCGGCGTAATTGCGCAGGTTGAAGTGCGCCAGACCGCGATTGCGCCACGCGTCCGTGTCGTTGGGGTTGATGCGGATGGCTTGAGAGAAATCGTCACGCGCGGCTGCGTAATCGCGCGCGGTGTACTTCAAATTGCCGCGGTTGAAGTAGGCGTTCGCCGCGTTGGCGTCGATGCCGATTGCAGCCGTGTACTCGGCTTCCGCGCGCACCGTATCGCGCATGTGTTCATACGCCACGCCGCGTTCAATGTAATACGAAGCTCGTGGTTCGATGGCGATGGCGCGGTTCAACGCCGCGAGCGCTTGTTGATGCTCACCCAAGCGGTTGCGCGCCAGGCCCTCGTTATAGTGGGCGTGCACGTAGGTCGGATCGCGCCGCGCCGCTTCAAGGAAATCGGCAAGTGCGCGCTGGTTATTGCCGAGCATGAGGTGCGCGCGACCGCGATTATTCCAGTTCGCCGCTTCGTTCGGCTCCATCGCCACCGAGCGGTCCAGATCGGGCAGGGCCTCTTGCGGGCGCTGCAATTCCACCAGCGCGTAGCCCCGATTGCCATTGGCGAACGGCAGGTTGGGCTCAAGCGCTAGCGCCTGCGTGAAGTCAGGGATCGCGCCGGCATAATCGCCGCCGCCGTTGCGGGCGAAGCCGCGATTGAAGAACGCGCGCGCCAGATTGGTCGTGTCTTCCTGGCCGCTTTGAATGATCGCGGTGCAGGCGCCGATCGAGAGATCGGGTGTCGCGCCGCCTTCACCAGCGCAGCGGCGCCAATTCTCTTCGCGGCTTTGCGCCACCGCCGGCGTAGCGATCGCTAGCGCGCCAACGCTTAGCGCCATCGCCGCAATTATCTGAATAAATTTGCGCGTCATCCCGCGTCCTCCCCTTAAGGAAGGACGCTAATGCCGAATTCGCGATCCGCAAGCTTTAGCGCGGGGCGCCGGCCAACAGCGCTTCCACGGCGATGCGGCGCGCATCGTCTTCGAGGCGCAGGCCGCGCAGGGCGCGAATGATGCGCTCCAGCGATTCTGTGTCGAGCGCGGCAGGGCCGCCTTCGCCCAACGCCGCCACCGCCAACACCGCGCCTTCGCCGAGTGCGCCGCGATCAACCGCAGCGCCCAGCGCTAGCATCGCGCCAGCGTCGGCGCGCGCGCCGCCTTGCGGCGGATTGGTCAGCAGGAAGCTTTGCACGCCGCCGTTCACCGGCGCGCCCAGGGCCGCCAGAATGGCGACATCGCGCGCCGCCGCGCGTGCGCCAGCTGTGCCGCCCGCATCGATGCGTCGCTGCATCGCCATCGTGCCGCTGTCGCCGCGCACGCCGGCCATCACCGCCAGCGCCGCATCGAGCGGGGCAAGGTCCGCCTCAGAGGCCCCGGCCTGCCGTGCGCTCGCCACGAGGCGCTGCGCCACTTGCACATCGCCGTTCGAAATCGCCGCGCGCGCAAACGAAACCGCCGCCGCTTGGTCCGGCGCGGTTTGCAGCGCGTTGATCTCGGTGCGGAAGAAACGCGCCGCCGCAGCAAAATCCACATGCGCCGTGGCTTGCCGCAACACATCGGCGATCGCCGCGCTCGTGACATCTTGCGCTGAAGGCGCAGCCGCGTCCGCAGGTGCGCCTTGCGCCGGCGTCGCCGCCGCGATGCGGCGCAGCGCCGGCACGATCGGCGGCAACGCCGATACGATTTCCGCCGGCGTCGCGCTCAAAATCTGGCGCGCTTCTTGTGGGCCGATGGCGCCGCGTTGAAACGCCAGCGCCGCCGCCTGCGCCCGTTGCGGTTGCGGCGTCTGATCGCTGCGCGCCAACGCTACTAGCGCCAGCGTCGAAGCATTGTTCAGCGGGTTCGGGCCAGGGCGCAGGCCCCCGGCCAATGAAATTTGCACGGACAGTGAATTGTCCCAGCGCGCCGCGGGCGGGCGTGCGCCCGGCGCGCCGCCAGCCGCCGCGATGGCGCCGGTATACCAAGCGTCGTCAGCATTCTGCGCGCGCGCGAGTTCGAGCGCGAGATCCGCCGCGGTGCGGTCGCCGCTCGCCGCCGCGCAATAAGCGCGCAGGCGCAGCAGGAAAGGCGGCACGTTTTCGCCAGCGCTCGCGGCGCGCCCACGCGCGCACGCAGCGTTGCGTTGGCCGCGCGCCAGTTCGGCCTGCGCGCCATATTGTGCGATCACTGGATCACTGGCCGAAGAGCCCGCGCCCGACACCAGCATTCCGAGCTGATCGGCCGCGCCCATGCGTCCGATCGCTTCGAAGCGCTTGCGCGCTGCTGCTTGAGAGTCGCCGCGCGGCGCCTCGCCGCCGCTGAACAACACCCGCCGCGCCAACGCTTGCGCGGCCGGCGATTGGTAAATGGCGGGCAGCTTGTCGAACGCCGCCGCCAGGAAGGCCGGATCGCTGCGTGACCACAGATCAGGCGCCAGCGCCCCTTGCTCGCGCGACACCGCGCTCACGCTCCAGGCGTTCAGCTCTTGCAGCGCCTCAGCTTCCACCGGCGTCGGCAGTGAACTCTGTGCATAAGCCGCAGTGAGGGGGGCGGTCGCGACGAAAGCGGCGAGAGCGACTGTTCTGGTCACCATATTGGTTATTCCTTGAACGCGTCAGGCAGCTCGACGCGGATTTCCTGCGGCGCGGGGGCAAGCTCATCCGATTGCCGGATGAAGAAGACAAACAGGCCGATAAAGAGTGCAACACCCACGCCGATGATCGCCAGGCGCGCCTGTGGCGGCGTCCGGCGGGCGAATGAACTGCGCCGACGTCTGCGTCTGAACATATCGCCTTCTTGGCCCCTGCCGTTGCGAGCGGGAAGGAATGCCCCCAAAATGTGGCGAGTTTCCAGTCCGGCCCGGTGGTTAACTACCTTCCGGTCCTTTTGAGGTGATTCGTGACCCGGCCCGACAGCAGCGACATCGGCGAGCGCGCAGACGCCGCCGCGGTGTTGCGCCGCCACGCCGCCGGGTTGGTTCCCCGCCGCACCATCGCGCTGGTCGGCCTCATGGGCGCCGGCAAGACCACGATCGGCCGCCGCTTGGCGCACGCCCTGGAATTACCCTTCGTCGACGCCGACGCCGAAATCGTCACCGCGGCCGGCCGCAGCGTCGAGGCGATCTTCGCCGAGCACGGCGAGTGTGAGTTTCGCCGGGGCGAGCGCAAAGTCATTGCGCGCCTCTTGGCTGGCCCCGTCCATGTGCTCGCCACCGGCGGCGGCGCCTTCATCGATCCGCACACCCGGGTGCTGATGAAGGAGCGCGCCATCTCGATTTGGCTGAAAGCGCCGCTCGACGTGCTGATGAAACGCGTCGCCAAGCGCGATGATCGCCCCTTGTTGAAAGAGGAAGATCCGCGCGCCGTCATGCAACGCCTGATGGACGAGCGTTACCCGGTTTACGCCGAAGCGGATCTCACCATCGAAACCGGCGCCGGCCCGCACAACAGCGCCGTCAACGCCATCCTCGACGCCCTGCGTAAGCATCAATCGGAACGAGCGTGACCCAAACCATTCGCGTAAATCTCGGCGCACGTTCGTACGACGTGCAGGTCGGCGCCGGCCTCATCCAGCGCGCCGGCGAACTCATCGCGCCGTTCGCGCAAACAGGCCGCGTCTTCATCGTCACTGATCAGAACGTCGCCCGCCACCATCGCGCAGCGCTCGTCGCTTCACTCGAAGCCGCCGGCCTCAAGAACTGGACCATCACGCTCGCGCCAGGCGAGGGCAGCAAGAGCTTTGAAGGTCTCGAACTGCTCAGCCGCCATCTCCTGCAAGCCGGCATCAACCGCAAAGACCTGATCATCGCCTTCGGCGGCGGCGTTATTGGCGATCTTGCGGGTCTCACGGCCGGCCTCATCAAACGCGGCGTCGATTTCGTGCAGATCCCGACGACATTGCTGGCGCAAGTCGACTCCAGCGTCGGCGGCAAAACCGCGATCGATACGCCCGAAGGCAAAAACCTCGTCGGCCTCATCAATCAGCCGCGCCTCGTCATCGCCGACCCGGCGCTGCTCGCGACATTGCCCGAGCGCGAGCGCCGGGCGGGTTACGCCGAAATCGTCAAACTCGGCCTGATCAGCGACGCCGGCTTCTTCCAATGGTGCGAGCAGCACGCGCCCGCCATCATCGCCGGCGAACCCGGCCCGCTCGCCCACGCCATCGCCACTGCCGTGGCGTACAAAGCCGACGTCGTCGAGCGCGACGAGACCGAGCAGGGCGAGCGCGCATTGCTCAATCTCGGCCACACCTTCGCGCACGCACTCGAAGGCCACGCCGGCTACGACGGCGCGCTTCTCCACGGCGAAGCTGTCGCCGCCGGCATGGCGCTCGCGTTCCAGCTTTCCGCCGCGCTTGGCCTCAGCACCGAAGCTGACGCCCAACGCGTCCGCACACACCTCAGCAACGCCGGCTTTATCACCGATCTCCGCCAGCTCCCCGGCGCGCCGTTCGACGCAGAGCGCCTGATGCAACTCGCCGCCGCGGACAAGAAAGCCCAAGCCGGCAAGCTCACCTTCATCCTCGCCCGCGGCATCGGCCGCGCCTTCATCGAGCCAGACACGCCCGCAGACGTCGTGCGCGAACTTCTGCAAACTGAAACGAGATCATGACCTCAGCTCTTATCGCCGCCGCCGCCGTCATCGCGGTGCTCATTCTGCTCAATGCGTTTTTCTCCGCCGCGGAGACAGCGCTCACCGGCGCCTCCCGCGCCCGCATGGCGACGCTCGAGCGTGAAGGCGATAAACTTGCCGCGCGCGTCAACAAGCTCAACGAAAACCGCGAGCGCATGATCGGCGCCGTGCTCCTCGGCGCCAACCTCGTACAGGTCGCCGCGTCCGCCATTAGCTCCAGCATTTTCAGCGGCCTTTACGGCAATCTCGCTCCGCTCATCACCACTGTTGTGCTGACGCCGCTTCTGCTCATCTTCGGCGAAGTCGGTCCCAAGACCTTCGCCATCACCAGCGCCGACAAGATCGCGCGCTGGGTGGCGCTGCCGGTGCAATGGATGGTGCGCTTCCTCGCGCCGATCGTCGCCGCCGTGCAATGGATCGTGAACAATGGCCTCAAACTCTTCGGCGTCCGCGTCGACGAGAACATCGACGTGCTCTCCGCCGCCCGCGCTGAAATTGCCGGCGCGGTTGAGCTGCACGCGGAAGAGGGCGGCGTTGAAAAGGAAACCCGCCACCGTCTCCTCGGCGCGCTCGATCTTTCCGAACTCGAACTCGCCGACGTGATGATCCACCGCAAATCGATCCGCTCGCTCGATATCGATCTGCCGCCGCGCGAGATCATCGCCCAAGCCATGTCGAGCCCGCACACGCGCCTGCCGCTTTACAAGGACGATCCCGACAACATCGTCGGCGTGCTGCACGCGCGCGATCTCCTGCGCGCCATTTCCGAACACGGCCGCGACGGCTTCGACGTCACCGCCGTCATGCGCACGCCCTGGTTCACCCCGGTGACGACAAGCGCCGAAGATCAGCTCGCCGAATTCCTGCGCCGCCGCGAACACTTCGCCCTCGTCGTCGATGAATACGGCGCGCTCATGGGCCTGGTGACGCTTGAAGACATCCTCGAAGAAATCGTTGGCGACATCAAAGACGAGCACGACATCGCCGTCGTCGGCGTCCGCCCGCAGCCCGACGGCAGCGTCAATGTCGACGGCTCAGTCCCGATCCGCGATCTCAACCGCGCCATGAACTGGGACCTGCCCGACGAAGAGGCCGTCACCGTCGCCGGCCTCGTCATTCACGAAGCCCAAGCGATCCCCGAGCCGGGCCAACGCTTCGCATTCCACGGCTATCGGTTTCAAGTTCTGCGCAGGCAGCGCAATCAGCTGACGGCGCTACGGGTTGAGCGCGAAGTGGAAGAACGGATGGAGGGTGGCTGAGCCCGAAATGAACGCTACGATGTGAAATCAGGTGATTCTTTATGGCAAAGTCTGCAGTCGCGGTTGATGATAAAGACGACGTGATTGACGAGGCCGAGGCTGAGCAGCAGCGCCACGTCCGCTTCACTATTACGAGTTACGGGGCTGACTATCCGGTCGAGACTCTCGTTAATCGCGTGACGCGGGGGGATTTCTACCTCCCAGATTTTCAGCGCGCCTACGTTTGGTCGTTGCCTCAAGCGTCGCGTTTCGTTGAGAGCTTGCTGCTAGGCCTGCCAATTCCGAGCATTTTCTTGTTTCGTGAAGCAGATACCAGCAAACACCTCATCATTGATGGTCAGCAGCGTCTCCGCACGCTGCAGTATTTCAAGGGCGGAACCTTTCGCGATAAAGCATTCCGTCTTGTTGACGTAAGTGATCCGTGGCTGGGAAAAGGCTACACTGAGCTCTCTCCCGAGGATCGGCGTCGACTCGATGATGCGTTGATTCACTGCATCATCTTTCGTCAGGATCAACCTGAAGCCGATAATTCAAGCATCTACGAAGTTTTCGAGCGTTTGAACTCGGGTGGCATTAAATTGTCCGCGCAGGAGATCAGGGTTTGCGTTTCCCACGGCAAATTCGTGGCGCTCTTGAACAAGCTGAACTCTAACAAAGACTGGCGCGCGATTTTTGGCCCGCCCAGTTCGCGAGGCAAAGACCAAGAGTTACTTCTTCGATTTCTGGCGCTGAAGTTTGCGCGCATCAACTATGCGAAACCGATGAAGACTTTTCTCGACAATTTTCTGCACACCAACAGGAATTTGAGCGGAAACGAAGCGCGGTTTACAGACTCATTCGAACGCACGATAGCGGTTGCTCGCTCCGCATTTGGAGATCGTGCGTTTCGACCGGAGCGTATCCTCAATGCGGCCGTCTTTGACTCCGTTATGGTGGGTTTGTCAGAGGCGCTTGATCGCAACGGCGAATGCGATTCGGCCAAACTCAAGTCGAAGTACGACGAGCTGCTGAAGCGTGCTGATTTCGTGGCGGCGTATTCGTTCGCAACCTCCGACGAAGAGCAGGTCAAAAGTCGTATCGCAGCCGCTGAAAGCGCATTCGCGGATTGCTAATATGCGTGCGGATTTTCAGGCAATCCTGGCGCAATTGTCCCATGCGGACTTGTTTACAATTGATCCAGCGTTGAGCGCTTCAATTGTTCAAAATTGCTGCGTTCGTGCCGTTGGTGTCATTGAAAGCTCAGTACGGGCTTCGGTGCGGACTTACTGCGTCAGAAGGAGTTGCCCGGAAATAGCGGCATACGCCGCTAAGCAGATGGAGGGCTTCTACAATCCCAGGGAGACGAAAGTACGTGAGTTGCTTCGAAATTTCTCGACCCAGTGGGCCGATGATTTCGAGAAGTTCGCGAAAGGCGAAATCAAGGACGCGCTGGATTCGCTTGTAGAAAACAAAAATAAGATTGCTCACTCGGAACCCAGTGGCGTGGGGGTCGCTACGGTGAGACCGTGGGTGCAGGCGGCTGTGAAAGCTTGTGATTATATCGACACGTTGATGGGCAACTAATGAGCGTGTTGGTCCGGGTCCATTTGGGATGAGAGTGGCGCTCGCACGATCGCCGACTCGCCCTCTTCACCCTCCCCCTCGGGGGAGAGGTGAGGTGTTTATCCAACAAAACTCCGCGCTAACCCTCTGAATCCAAACACCCCACCACCGCCCCAATCCGACCCACAAAAACCTGCGCCTATAATCCCTCCATCACCCGCGTTGGAGAGCAGTCGGCAGCCCTGTTCGAACCGATCCGCGAGTGATGTGATAGGAGCGTGAAAGCGATGAAGCTCATCCGCCTGCTGCAGACGAACGCGGTCGTCCGAATAAAGCCGCGCACGGGGCGCGCGCCGGATGTGCGGGTGGAGCGGGCAGGGTTCGCGGTCGTCGCGCAGAGCGGGCGCTTCATGCGTCGTCAGCTAGGCAGCGTGGCGCCGAGGGATCTGTTGGCCTGTTGATGCGTCAAAGCTGAAGCCCGTCGCTAACGGCGGGAAGATACGGATCGCGAGCGGCAATTAAGCCGCGGCGCGCGCCGTCTTTGGCTTGCGCGCAATGCCGCGTTCGAGTGTCAGCGCTTCGAAGCCCTCCGGCAGCGTCTCGCCGGCGCCGAGAATGATGGCGCCGCCTGGCGCCAGCACGTCGCTGACGCGCTCGAGCACGGCGGTGCGCGTCGGTTGATCGAAGCTGGTCAGCACATGCGCGAGGATGATGACGTCAAACTGGCCGAACTGGCCGGGATGCTGCATCAGATTGTGCCGCTCGAACCGCACTGACGCACGCAAGCGATCGGAGATGCGCCAGAGGTCGCCGGCTTTCTCAAAGTGCGCGATGAGTTTGCGGATCGGCAAACCGCGCTGCACTTCAAACTGCGTGTAAAGCCCTGAACGCGCCTTATCGAGGAGCCGCTCAGAAAGGTCGGTCGCCAAAATTTCGATCGCCGGGTTCAAGCCTTCGCTGCGCATCTCTTCGATGATCATGGCGACCGAATAGGCTTCTTGTCCGGTGGCGCAGCCGGCGCTCCAAATGCGAACGCGCTCGTGACCGCGCCGCTTCAACGCATCCGGCAAAATCTCAGAACGGAGCTGCTCAAAGTGCAGACGATCGCGAAAAAACCGCGTCTCACTCTGTGCAAGATTGTCGGCGATCGCGTTCCAGAGCGCGCCGTCCGGCCGTATCCGCGCCGCCGCGATCAGCTCAGGCACGCTGCCGAAGCCTTCGCGCCGCGCCAAAGGCTGCAGCCGCACTGCCGCCGCGCCGCACATCTCGCGCGTGATCAGCGCGCCGGTGCGGGCTTTGACCTCGCGGGCGATCAGCACGCTTTCGGCGTCGTTCAGCATCAGATGAGGCCTGCTTCGGCGAACTTGGAGTGCAGAATGTCGCCGTCGAACGGCTTCATCATGTATTCGTCGGCGCCCGCTTTCAGCGCTTCGGCAATGCGCTCGACGTCGTTTTCCGTGGTGCAGAACACAACTGTCGGCTTATCGCCGCCGGGCTCCTGGCGAAGCTGTTTCAAAAAGTCGATGCCACTCATCACCGGCATCGTCCAATCCAAGAGGATCGCCTCCGGCATCTGGCGCCGGCACGCTTGCAGCGCCTCGAGCCCGTCGGCGGCCTCCTCGATCTCGAAGCGCATGTCTTCAAGAATGCGGCGCGCGACTTTGCGGATTACGCGGCTGTCGTCGACGACAAGGCAGCGTCTCATGGGAAAAAGCTCCGTCGGTAATCTGACGGAGTGTTCAGCTGTTCCGGTTAACGGAGCTTAAAGTCTTAAAGCTTGAACGCCGCCGAGCGGGCGATGAACTCGACCTTCTCGTCGCCCTCGCGGGTGCTGAGCTCGACCCCGCCTTGGCGCGCGAGGAGGCTGGTCAGCGTTGGCTGGATGGTGTGGCCGGAGAGGTCTTCGCCGTCGCCGCGCAAAGCCGCAGCTGTAGGTTCGCGCAATTTGGCGCGGGGGCCGGCAGCGGTGACGATCACTTCGCCGCCTTCGCCGTGCTTTTCGGCGGTCAGCGTGACGGTGCCGCCGCGCGGCAGGCATTCGTTGGCGATCAGCAACAAATTGACGATCACCCGCACAGCCGGGCGCGGCATCTGCACCGCCGGCGCCGCCCAAACAAGTTCCGGTTTCAAAACGCTATACAGCTTGATCGCAACGGCGCGGCCTTCTTCAAGCTCGCTCTCGCCTTCAGCGGTCGCGCCGGCCATGGCGAAGCGGAAGAACTCAAGCTTCGCCCAAGCTTTGCCGACGCCATGATCAAGCAGCGACACGGCATCCGGGTCAGGCTTCCCGTCGCCGGACTTGATCATCTCAAGGCCCTGGATGATCGCCGACATCGGTTCCACCATGTCATGGCAGATGCGCGAGGCGACAAGCGCAGTCAGCTTCGTATTCTCGATCATCGCGCGCTCCGTGACGGGGAAGGGGCGATCATAGACGATTCGTGCGTAGGGGAGGGTTCAATCCCGTGCCTTGCGGCGCCACATGGGTTAACTCTCCGGTAAAGGAACGCGCATGGCTGTGGAAAGCGGTGGTGGTTTGGGGCTCGAGCACGCGGTCGCGCTGTTGGCGACGGCGGTTGTGGCCGCGCCGTTGTTCAGGCGGCTGGGCCTCGGCTCGGTGCTGGGCTACCTCGCGGCAGGGTTGCTGATCGGTCCGTTCGGCCTCGCCCTCTTCAGCGATCCGGAGAACATCCTGCACGTCGCTGAACTCGGCGTGGTGATGTTCTTGTTCTTGATCGGCCTCGAAATGCGGCCGGCGAAATTGTGGGCGCTGCGCAAAGAGATTTTTGGCCTCGGCGCGGCGCAGGTGATCACCTGCATCATACTACTTTCCGCGATCGGCATCGCCGCGGGCTTGCCTTGGGCGGCGGCGATTGTCGGCGCGAGCGGTTTCGTGCTCTCTTCAACCGCCGTCATCATGAAGATGATGGACGACAGCGGCGAGACGGCGACCGAAGCCGGACAGCGCAATATCTCTATTCTGCTGTTCGAGGATTTGATGATCGTGCCGCTGCTCGCGCTTGTCGCGGTGATGGCGGCGATGATGGGCATCGTCGAAGAGAACGCGCGTCCGGTGTGGGTCAGCATCGGCGTTGCTGTTGCCGCGATCGGCGTTGTGTTCATCAGCGGCCGGTGGCTGCTCAATCCGCTCTTCGGCCTGCTGGCGCGCTCGGGCGCCCGTGAGGTCATGACGGCCGCGGCGCTTTTGGTGGTGCTTGGCGCTGCGCTCTTTATGCAGTGGGGCGGGCTCTCGATGGCGATGGGCGCCTTCCTCGCCGGCGTGCTGCTTTCGGATTCTGTTTTCCGGCATCAGCTCGAAGCGGATGTCGAGCCGTTCCGCGGCATTCTTCTGGCGCTCTTCTTCATCAGCGTCGGCATGTCGCTCAACCTTACGATCGTGTTTGAGCAATGGCCGTGGATCGTTGGCGGTGTCATCGCCTTCATGGGCGTGAAGGCGTTTGGCATTTACGCGGTCGCACGCTTGTTCGGCGGCGATCAGCGCGAGGCGGTGCAGCGTTCGGCGCTATTCGCGCAGGGCGGCGAGTTCGCCTTTGTGCTCTACAGCGCCGCGCTCGCGGCTGGTGTCATGGATGGCCGCACAAGTGCGATGATGACGGCGATCGTCATCATTTCGATGGTGCTGACGCCACTCGTTGTCATCGCGCTCAATCGAGTCATGCCGGAGCGTGAGCTCTCGCGCGAGGGCGTGGAAGACGCGAACGATTTGCATGGCCGTGTGTTGTTCATCGGCTTCGGCCGTTTCGCGCAACTGGTCAGCCAAGCTTTGCTGGCGCGCGGCGTGGACATGTCGCTGATCGAAACCGACGTGGAGATGATTCAAGTCGCCGGCACCTTCGGCTTCAAGGTCTATTATGGTGACGGCACGCGCCTCGACGTCTTGAAGGCGTCGGGCGCCGGGGAGGCCGAAGCAATCCTTGTGTGCGTCGATAAGCCGGACGTCGCCGATCGCATCGTGGCTTTGGTCAAATCCGAGTTTCCGAACGCGAAGCTGTTCGTGCGGGCTTATGATCGCGGTCATTCGATGCGCTTGGTGCAAGCGGGCGTCGATTATCAGATACGTGAAGTGTTCGAATCTTCGCTGGTCTTCGGTGCGGCGGTGCTGCGCGACCTCGGCTTTAACGACATTGAGATCGAAGAGACTATCGAGGAAGTCCGCGATCGCGATGCGGCGAGGTTCGAAATGCAGCTTGCCGGCGGCATCAACGCGGGCGGTTCGTTGATGCGTGGCAACATGACGACGCCGCAGCCGACGCCGTTCACCGTGCCGCGCCGCGAAGCGAAAGCTCTCAATGACGAGGCCGCCGAGGCGATCAAGGAAAAGGCCGACTAGGCGCCGTTACGTGAGGGGCGCGGCGCTCAAATAAAGAGCGTACGCTGGAGGCGGAGCGACAGCATGACACCTGATTTCCGCATCATCGAAACCAACGGCATCAAAATCCGCGCGGCGGTGCAGGGCGAGGGCCCGCTCGTCGTCATGGTGCACGGCTTTCCGGAAAGCTGGTATTCATGGCGTCATCAAATGGCGCCGCTGGCGGCCGCTGGCTTCACCGCGTGCGCGATCGATGTGCGCGGTTATGGCGGCTCAGATAAGCCGCATGCGGTCGAAGCCTATGCGATGAAGGAAATCGCGGCGGACGTCGCGGGCGTCATCGAAGCGTTGTCGCCGGGCAAGCCTGCTGTTCTCATCGGTCACGATTGGGGTGCGCCGATTGTTTGGCACACGGCGGTGCTGCATCCGGATAAAGTGCGTGCTGTCGCGGGCCTGAGTGTGCCGTGGTTCGGATTGCCGCCGATGTCGCTCGATGCGCTGATCAAGGCGATGTACATCGATCAGGGCAAGTTCTTCTATCAGGCTTACTTCAAAGACGAAGGCGTCGCCGAAGCCGCGTTCGAGGCGGATGTGCGGGGCGGCCTGCGCAAGCTTTATTACGCGGGCAGCGGTGACTCGCAGGGTTATTGGGGCGCGCCGGACAAAAAGCACGGCGATCATCTGCTCGACGGCTTGGAAGATCCGAACCCGTTTCCGTGGTGGATGTCGCCGGCTGACATTGACTACTTTGTCAACGAGTTCACCGCCTCAGGCTTTCGCGGGCCACTCAACCGCTATCGCAATCACACGCGCGATTTTGAGTACATGAGCACGATCAAGGATCGTGTCATTCATCAGCCGTCGCTGTTCATCGTTGGCGAGAACGATCTGGTGCTGAAGATGTTTGGCGGCAGCGCCGATGCGGCGTTCGAGCGGATGGAGGCGAACACCTCCGATCATCGCGGCTCGCACATGATCCCCAAAATCGGACACTGGACGCAGCAGGAAGCGCCGAAGGAAACCACGGGCCTGATCATCGATTGGCTGGCGACGCTATAGGCGGCGTCGATTTTCGGCGCGGCTCATATCTATAGATGATTGTATTGGCGCCTTGGCTGGTGAAGCCCATATCGGCAATGAGGAGATTAAATCATGCCGACGACGCGTAATGATTTACCGGACAACACGCGCAAAGCCGCGATCGCGCTGCTGAATGCGCGGCTCGCCGATGCGATCGATCTCAGGCTGGCGATCAAGCAGGCGCATTGGAACGTGAAGGGCGCGAACTTCATCGCGCTGCACGAGCTGTTCGATCAAATTCAGGGCCGGGTCGATACCTTCGTCGACGATATCGCCGAGCGCGCTGTGACTTTGGCGGGTATCGCCGAAGGCACGGCGCAAGCGGCGGTGAAGGGCTCGAACTTGCCGGCGTATCCGCTCAATCTCACGGAAGAGAGGGCGGTGTTACAGGCGGTCGCGGATCGGCTGGCGGCGTTCGGCAAGCTGGCGCGTGAAGCGGTCGATACGGCGGACGAGGCCGGCGATAAGGACACGGCGGATTTGTTCACCGGCGTTTCGCGGCAGATCGATAAGGATCTGTGGTTCGTCGAGGCGCACCTGCAATAGTTAGAGGCGCGCTGCGATCTCCGTGATCACGTCGTAGGCGCCGAGCACATCCGCTTCGGTGCATTCGAACTGGCCGGCTTGGAAGCGGATCGCAACGGCGCCGTCGACGCGGGTTTGGGTGAGATAGATACGGCCGTCGGCATTGATGGCTTCGACAAGCGCAAGATTGAGCGCATCGAGGTCGGCGCCGTTGGTGTAGCGGAAGCTGAACAGCGAGAACGAAGGCTCGGTGACGATCTCAAAGTGCGGCGCAGCGCGAAGTTTCTCACACAACGTCGCGGACCACGCGATGTGATTGCGGATCATCGCGCGAAGACCTTCGAGGCCGTAAGCGCGCAGCACGAACCACAGCTTCAGCGCTCTAAACTGGCGCCCAAGCGGAATGCCCCACTCGCTGTAGTTCACGACTTCATCGTGGCCGAGCGTGTGTAGATAATCGGGCTTGGCTGCGAGCGTGCGAACAAGCGAATTGGGGTCACGCACGAAATGCGCGGTGCAATGTGTCTGCGCGCCAAGCCATTTGTGCGGGTTGATCACGATGCTGTCCGCGCGCTCCGCGCCGGTCCAAAGGCTGCGCAATTCTGGGCAGATCATGGCGGAGCCGGCCCACGCGGCGTCGACGTGGAGATAGAGATCGTGCTCGCGCGCGATGTCGGCAAGATCGCTCACGGGATCAACCGCGCCGACGCCGGTCGCGCCGACATTGGCGATGATGCCGGCGGGTTTGTAGCCGGCGGCGATGTCCGCTGCGATCAAAGCGCGGAGTGCGGCAGGATCGGCGCCGCGTTGCGGGCCCTTGATCAGGATGCGGACGAGGTTGTCCGCCCCGATGCCGGAAAACCAGATGGCGCGGTCGATCGACGTATGCGCTTCGGCCGAACAATAGATGCGCAAGGTCGGCGCGCCGGCGAGGCCGGCGCTGTTGCCTGCATAGTTCAACGCCCGCTCACGCATGACGAGCACGGCTGCGAGGGTTGCGGTCGAGGCGGTGTCTTGGATGCAGCCTTGGAAATCCGCCGGCAGACCGAACGCTTGACGCAGCCAATCGATGGCGACGGTTTCGAGTTCAGTTGCGGCGGGCGATGTTTGCCAGAGCATGCACACCGCGCCGACGGCGTTGACGAGATGTTCGGCGACAAGCGAGGCGGGCGCCGAGTTCGAGGGGAAGTACGCAAAGAAGCGCGGGTGCTGCCAATGCGTCATCCCTGGCGCGATGATGCGTTCGAAGTCGGCGAACACGCGTTCGAACGGCTCGGCTTGTTCGGGCGGCGTGCGCGCGATCATGGCGGCGATTTCGCCTGGCTTCACTGGTGGGCGCACCGGCAGATCGCGCAAGCGCGCGCGATAGTCGACGCCCCATTCGGCGGCCCGAACCGCCCATGCGCGAAAATCATCCATGGCGCACGACTAAGCGGCGTGCGCGGGTGCGTCTAGGTGTTGTCGCGGACTTCGGTTTCGGGGCGATCGTCGCCCGGTGCGATTTCGTCGTGCCAGCGGCCTTTGGAATCTTCCCAGCTAATGCCGACGGTTTCGCCCGGCCGGCGCTGTTCGAGCGCGACGCGTTTGGCGGCGTTGTAGGCGGCGTCGTGCGTCAGGAACGATTGCGAGATGGTGTCGCCAAGCTTGAACGCCCAGCCGCCATCGTGCTCGATAATCTCATAGACGACCTTGGTCATGCGAATGCGTCTCCTTTGTGAAAACGTGGAACGCGTGAACGCGCTGGCAGTTGCGCGGGACGGGCGTATTCTGCCGCATCATGAGTCGTTTGCACACCGAGCGGCACCTTGTTTCGCGCATCGGCTGGCTGCGTGCCGCCGTTCTCGGCGCCAATGACGGCATTGTTTCCACCGCGAGCTTGATCATCGGCGTCGCCGCGGCGGGCGGGGGCAAGCAGGCTTTGCTCGTCGCTGGCGTAGCCGGGCTGGTGGCGGGGGCGATGTCGATGGCGGCGGGCGAGTATGTCTCGGTCAGTTCGCAATCGGACACCGAACGCGCCGACATTGCGCGCGAGACCGCCGAGTTGCGGGATCAGCCTGAGTTCGAGATCGAAGAGCTCGCCAACATCTATGTCGGCCGTGGCCTGACGCCCGAGCTGGCGCGCGAGGTGGCGCAGCAGCTGATGGCGAAGGACGCGCTCGGCGCGCATGCGCGCGATGAGCTGGGCATTTCGGAAATCACGACCGCGCGTCCGGTGCAGGCTGCGCTCGCTTCGGCGGCGACCTTTGCGGTTGGCGCGATGCTGCCGCTCATCGTCGTGCTGGCGACGCCGTTGGCTCACCTGCTCACGGCTGTCGCCGTCGCATCGTTGTTTTTCCTGGCGCTGCTCGGCGCCGCTGGCGCGCGCGCGGGTGGCGCTGCGCCATTGAAGCCAGTGCTGCGCGTGATGTTCTGGGGCGCGCTCGCGATGGCGGCGACGGCTGGCGTCGGCGCACTGTTTGGCGTGACCGCTTAGAACTCCGGCGATTCCAGCTGCTTTTTCAGTTCGGTTTTGACGATCTTGCCGTTGGCGTTGCGCGGCAGCGTTTCGGGCCAGAAGATCACTTCCACCGGCACTTTGAACGCCGCCAACTTCTGCGCGACGAAATGGCGAAGCTCTTCGCTCGTCGCTTTCATGCCGGGCTTCAGATGCACAACGGCGAGCGGTTCTTCGCCGAGGGTCAGGTGCGGTTTGCCGATGACGGCGGCGTCCATGACAGTGGGGTGATCGTAGAGCGCGTTTTCGACTTCGACGCAGTAGATGTTTTCGCCGCCACGGATCAGCATGTCCTTGGCGCGATCGACGATATAGATGAACCCTTCTTCGTCGATCTTGGCGAGGTCGCCAGTGCGGATCCAGCCGTCGATAAATGTCTCGGCTGTGGCTTTTTCATTTTGCCAGTAACCGCGCACGACAATCGGGCCTTTATACCAAAGCTCGCCGACTTCGCCGCGCGGCAGCTCAACGCCTTCCATGCTGACGATCTTGGCTTCACCGGTTGCGGATGGCACGCCGGTGGAGGCGGGCTTGCGCATGTAATCTTCGGCGGCGTTGGAGACCGCGGTGGCCGAAGTTTCGGTCATGCCCCAGCCTTGGCTGGGCTGCGCGGTTGGAAAGCGCGCTTTTAAACGGTTCACGAGCTCAGGCGCCGCCGGTGCGCCGCCATACGCAACGCCTTCAACGGACGAGAGATCGTACTTGTCGACGTCGGGATGTTCGAGCACTTGCCAAGCGATGGTTGGCACGCCGCCGAAATGGGTGACGCGCTCTTCTTGCATGAGCTTTAGCGCCTGATCGCAGTCCCAGCGGCGCTGCATGACAATCTTATTTCCCGCCATCAGCGACGGGATCATGATCGCAAAGCAGCCGGTGGCGTGGAAGAACGGCACCGAAATCAGGAAGGCTTTCTGCGGCGCGGTCGGATCGGGCGCGGGTGGGGCTTCGCCGCGACGCAGGAAGCTGCGCGCCTGGGCTGAGGCCGAGTTGAACATGTTGGATATGATGTTGCGGTGAGAGATCACCGCGCCTTTGGGATGGCCGGTCGTGCCCGAAGTGTAGAAGATCGCCACATCCATGTCGGGGGCGGCGGCCACATCCGGCGGCGTCACGTCGCCGAGGGCGGACCATTCATTGGTCGGGCCGATCACGCTTTCGACGCGCTGAACGCGCGGGTCGGCAATCTCTTCGCGCGAGCGCGAGACATAGACTTTGCGCAGCTCCGGGCAGGCGTCGAAATGCTCGCGGACGCGCTCGTAGCGCTCAATGTCCATCACAGCGATCGAGGTGCCGGAGTTTTTGAGGCCGTATTCGAGTTCGGGACCAGTCCACCAAGCGTTGAGCGGCGTGACGATAGCGCCGGACAGCACCGCGCCCCAGAACGCCACCGGCCATTCCGGCAGATTGCGCATGATGACGGCGACGCGATCGCCGGGTTTGACGCCGTCGGCGATCAATTGGTGGGCGAACTTGGCGGCGGCGGCGCGGAAGGCGGCGACTGAGGCGCGCTCGTCTTCGAACACCAGATGGTCGCGGCCGCCGAACATGGCGCCGAGGGCGAAGACCTCACGCAGGGTCGGCGGGGCGTTCTTCCAGACCTTCATGCGGACGCCGCGGACCTCGGCCTCGCCGACTTCAAGCATGGTGCCTGGCTGCGTCAGCAGCGCGTGCGCCTGCTCGATAGACATGGCTGGGAAGGCGGGCTTAGCGGCCGCGTCAGTCATCAAAGTCCTCCCGCGCGTGGCTGCAAAGGCGCCGCCCGCGTCATTTTTGAGTTGAGCTGTTGAAACACGTTGCGGCGGCGGCATCAACCGCTGCCGCAGCCAGAACTTTGCCGAAATTTAATGGTGCTTGTGGGCTGCGCGCGCCTCGGGCAAGCATGTGAATGTCCTTGGCGGGATGGGAGACGCGTCCGATGGCCTTCAATTGGAAAACGCTCGCGGAGCGCCTTGATCCGCGCAAGCTCAATTGGTCTTGGGTGAAGCCGGCGCGGGATTGGGCAGTTGCAAACCGCACCACCGTGCTGTCGACATCGATGGCGCTCTTGGTCGGGCTTTGGGGCGGGGCGGTTTTGGGGCGTGTCTCCACCGGGGCGCCTGCGTTTGATTTCATGCAGCTCGGCAGCGTCGGCGCCGGCGGCGCGGCGCGCGACGCCAATGCGCCGCGCGCGGGCGTGCCGGGTGTTGAAGGCATGGCCTTTGTGCGTTTGCGCACGGAGATGGATCAAGCGGAGCCGCGCGCCTGCCTCGAATTCTCGCAAGCGCTCTCGACCGAAGCGAACGTCAATTACGCCGACTACATCGCGATCGATCCGACAATCCCGTTCCAGACCGATGTGTCCGGCAATCTGCTCTGCCTTGGCGGCATTCCGTTTGAGCCGGAACGCCAAGTCACGATCCGTCAGGGCCTGCCTTCGGCTTCAGGCGAGCGCACGGAAACGGACGAAACCTTCCGCCTCACCTTCGGCGATCGGCCTGCTTATGTCGGTTTTGCCGGCGGCGGCGTGATCTTGCCGCGTTCGGAAGCGGACGGCATCGCCATCGAAACCGTCAACGTCACGCGTATCGGCATTCAAGTGCTGCGCGTGCCGGATCGCATTCTCTCGCAATACAGCGTCGAACCGGGTGAAACTAACGAAGAGGGCGGCTGGGGCTATTGGAGCTTCAACAGCGCCGGCGAAGAGGTTGGCGTCCAAGTTTACGAAGGCGAGATCGACGTTGATTCCACGCGCCGCAACAGCGCGGTGACAACGGTGTTCGCGCTTGGCGCGGCGCTACGTGAGCTTCGCCCCGGCGCTTACGTGATCAAGGTGCGCGATATTTCGCCGAGCGCCGGCCAAAGCGGCAATAGCGAGAACGATTCCGTCGCCTCGTCCTATCGCTGGATCCTCTACACCGACATGGCGTTGCAAACCTTCACGGGTGCGACGGGGCTTGATGTTGTGGTGCGTTCGCTGCGCACGGCGCGGCCGATGGGCAATGTCACGGTCACGCTGATCGCGCAGAACAACGAAGAATTGGCGCGCACGCGCACCAATTCGGAAGGCCGCGTCGATTTCTCCGAGGCGCTGGTGAACGGCGACGGCCCGGCGCGGGCGCGTTACGTCATGGCGTATGGCGCCGAGGGCGATTTCGCGGCGCTCGATCTGCAACGCCCTGGCCTCGATCTTTCCGATCGCGGCGTTGACGGCCGGCATGCGCCGGGCAGCGTTGACGCTTACCTCTACACCGAGCGCGGCATTTATCGCCCCGGTGAGCGCGTCCGGCTGATCGGCCTCATCCGCGATCAGGTTGGCCGCGCCATCGCCAATCGCCAATCGACGCTCGTCGTCTATCGGCCAAACGGCACCGAGGCGCGCCGCATTCGCATGACGGAGGCCGTCGACGGCGGCGCTGTCGCCAAGAACATCGACCTCGATCGTTCCTCGCCGCGCGGCGTTTGGCGCGCGGTGTTGGAGGTAGACGGCCAGGAGCAGGCGGCGGGCGAAGTCAGCTGGTCGGTTGAAGACTTTGTGCCGGAGCGCTTGCGTGTGCGCATCGAGGCGAGCGAGGCGGTGCTGCGCGCCGGCCAATCGCGGCCGATCAATGTGCAGGCGGACTTCCTCTATGGCGCGCCGGGCGCCGGCCTTGCGGTTGAGGCGGAAGGGCGGCTCATGGTCGACCCCAATCCGTTCCCGCAGCATCAAGGCTTCATGTTCGGCAAAGCCGATGAGAGCTTTGACGAGCGCATGTTCCAGCTGCCGGGCACTGTGACCGACGGCCAGGGTGCGGCGCAGATCGCATTCCGACTGCAGGACGAACCGCAGACGTCACTGCCGCTGCGTGCGCGCATGATTGCGTCGGTGGCGGATCCGGGCGGGCGGCTGGTGCGCGAGAGCTTCACCGTGCCGGTGCGGCTCAACAACGTCTATCTCGGCCTCTCGCCGCAGTTCGAAAACCGCCGTGCTGGCGCCGGTGAGCGCGTCGCGTACGACCTCATTGCGGTCAACGCTGATGGCCAACGCATCGCCGCGCGCGGCGTGCAATGGCAATTGGTGCGTGAGGATTGGAGCTACGATTGGTACCTTGATGGCGGCCAATGGCGTTGGCGGCGTACGGGACGCGACATTCCCGTTGACGGCGCGACCGTCGATATCGCGGCCAATCAGCCGCTGCGTATCGCCAAGGATGGGCTGCGTTCTGGTTCGTATCGTCTGATCGTGCGCGGGGCTGGCGCTGAAAGTTCGCAGCGCTTCGGCGTCGGCTGGGGTGGCCCGGCTGAGGACGATGCAACGCCGGACATGGTCAGCGTTGTGCCGCCGGAAAATCCGACACGGCCCGGCGCGCGTGCGCGCGTTCAGATTCGCCCGCCTTATGCCGGCGAAGCCCAAATCGTGGTGGCGACGGATCGTGTGATCGAAACTCGCACTGTGCGTGTCTCGGGTGAAGGCACGACGATCGATCTGCCGGTGAACGCCGAATGGGGTTCTGGCGCTTATGTCCTGGTGACGGTGATGACGCCGCGCGACCCGGTGAACATGCCGGTGCCGCGCCGCGCTGTCGGCGTTGCGTATGTGCCTGTCGATATGGGCAACCGCACGCTTCAAGTTGAAGCGGGGGTTGGCCTGCAGAACGTGCGTCCGCGGACGACGATCAATGTGCCGGTGCAGGTGCGCAATGCGCCGGGCGGCGAGCGGGTGCGTGTGGCGATCGCGCTGGTGGATGAGGGCATCCTCAATATCACCAAGTACGATAGCCCGAACCCGGTGTCGTATTTCTTCGGCCGCCGCGCGTTGGGCGTTCAGATCCACGACGATTACGGGCGCTTGCTGAACCCGAACCTTGGCGCGCCGGCGAACGCGCGTCAGGGCGGCGATAGTTTGGGCGGCGAAGGCCTCACGGTCGTGCCGACGCGAACGGTGTCGCTGGTCTCGGATATCGTTGAGGTGCGCGGCGGCCGCGCGACGATTCCGATCGAGGTGCCGGACTTTAACGGCACGCTGCGGCTGATGGCGGTTGCTTGGAGTGAGAGCGCTGTCGGGCAGGATGTCGAGCAGATCGTTGTGCGTGACCCGGTGGTCGCGGAATTGATCTTGCCGCGCTTCCTGGCGCCTGGAGACCAAGCGCAAGGCACGCTCAATATCGACAACGTCGAAGGTCCGCCTGGCAATTACACGGTGACCATCGGCGGCGCGACGGCGGCGCAGATCGCGCAACAGCCGCGGCGCTTCCAACTCGGGCGCGGACAACGCCAAACGGCGCTGATCCCGATCACCGGCGGCCCGCTTGGCGTCGGCCAGATCTCGCTGCGCCTGGAAGGGCCGCAAGGCTTCACGCCGGTTGAGCGCACGTACGACATTCAATCGCGTGCGCCGTTCTTGCCGATCACCATCACCACGATCGAGCCGCAGAACACCGGCGTGTCCTGGCGTGCGCCAGCCGATGCGTTGGCGCGCTTCCAGCCTTCGGGACAGGCGCTGATCTCGTTCTCGAGCTTGGCCGGTATCGATCCGGCGCCGTTGCTGGATGAACTTTATCGCTATCCGTACGGCTGCTCTGAACAGCTGACCTCGGTGGCGATGCCGCTGCTGTACTACAACACGCTTGCGTCGGAGGCGGCGCGCACGCGCGATCCGCGGATAACGCGGCGTGTGCAAGAAGCGGTGACGCAATTGCTTGACCGGCAAGCGCCCGATGGCTCGTTCGGCCTGTGGCGTGCGGGCGATGGCCATGCGAGCCCGTGGCTTGGCGCGTACGTGACCGACTTCCTGTTGCGGGCGCAGCGCGAAGGCTATGCGGTGCCGCGTCAGCCAATGCAGCAAGCCTATGCGGCGCTCCGGCGTGTGGCGCGCCTCAATGACTTTGGCTCGGTGAATTACGAGTTCGAAGTTTATCGCTGGCCGGGTTCAAACGACACGACGGAGCTGATGCGTTCGCGTTCGGCGGCGTATGCGCTCTACGTGTTGGCGAAGGCGGGCGAGGCCGATATCGGCCAGCTGCGCTACTTCCACGACAATCGCTTGCGCAATGAGCCCTCGCCGTTGGCGCGGGCGCAGATCGGGGCGGCGTTGGCGCATATGGGCGATCGGGCGCGGTCTCGGAACGCGTTCCGTTTGGCCGAGCAGGCGCTGGGCTATCGCAATGTCGGCGATTGGTATCAAACGCCGCTGCGCGATACGGCTGGCGTTCTGGCGATGGCGGCGGAAGCGGGCGAGATCGAACTTGTCGATCGCTTGCGCCGGCGCCTTGAGCGCGACGCGCCGGAAGCGGGCGCGCTGACGACGCAAGAGCAAGCGCAAATGCTGATGGCGGCTGAAGCGCTGCTGCGCCGTGCGGGCGAGATCAATGTCTCGCTCAACGGTGAGCAGATGGCGCAGCGGCGTATCGTTGTGAACGCACAGCGCCTGACGGCGGGGCTGGTGTTCCGCAACAACGGGCGCGGCACCGTGTGGCGCAGCGTTTCGCTGTTCGGCGTTCCGCGTGAAGCGCCGCCGGCCATGCAGGCGGGCTACACTGTCGATAAGGCGGTGTTCCGTATGGATGGCACGCTCGCGGATCTTGGATCGGTGCGGCAGGGCGATCGGGTTGTCGTCGTTATTTCCGGTCAGCCGGAAGGCGCGCGCAATTATCCGACTGTGCTTGTCGATCTCTTGCCCGCGGGCCTTGAGATCGAAACGCTGCTGACGCCCTCCGATGGCGCGGGGGCAACCAATTGGGACGGCACACGCTCTGACGGGCCGTTCGCATGGGTGGGCGCGATCAGTTACGCGCAGGTGCAGGAATCGCGGGACGATCGCTTTGTCGCTTCCGCCAACCTGCGCGGCTCGTATCGCTACGCTTACATCGCGCGCGCGGTTTCGCCGGGCCGGTACACAATGCCGGCGGCGCAGGTGGAGGACATGTATCGCCCTGGCGTCATGGCCCGCACCAGCACCGGCACGATCGTGATCGCGCCGCGCGGAGGATAGGTGCGCAATCCGGGAGGCGGCCTCACACGCCGCCTCCTGAACTCGCGAAACAAAGATGACGTCGGCCGACGCGCATACGCCCTCTTCTCCAGCTGCTCCTCGACGCAGGAGAGGGCGCACTGTTGCGTTGCCGCTGAGCGAGAACGGCAAGCGTTGGGGCTGGGCGGTGATTGCGCTGCTGCTGACGCTGTTTTCGCTAGATCAAATCTTTCCGCCGCCGTTGCAGCGGGTGCGCGATGTTTCGCCGGTCGTGCTCGATCACCGCGGCGAATGGCTGATGGCGTTTACGACCCGCCAAGGCACATGGCGGCTGGAAGCGCGGCTCGATGAAATCGATCCAGAGTTTCAGCGACGGCTGATCGCGATCGAGGATGAGCGCTTCTGGTTGCATCCGGGCGTCGATCCCATCGCGCTGACGCGGGCGAGCGTGTCTTATGCGCGCTCGGGCGTTATCACGCAGGGCGGCTCGACGATCACCATGCAGCTGGCGCGGCTGCTGGAGCCGCGGCCGCGGACGATTGGTTCGAAGCTGATCGAAATTATCCGCGCTATTCAGATCGAGCGCCGCCTTTCTAAGCGCGAGGTGCTGGCGGCGTATCTGACGATGGCGCCCTATGGCGGCAATCTTGAAGGCGTGCGCGCCGCCTCGCGCGCGTATTTCCAGCGCGACCCGCAATGGCTGGATGATTCAGAGATGGCGCTGCTGATTGCGCTGCCGCAGGCGCCGGAAGCGCGGCGGCCGGATCGTCATCCAGAGGCGGCGCGGGCGGCGCGCGATCGTGTGCTTGGGCTCTTCGTGGCGTCGCGGCTGATCAATGCGCGGCGCGCTGAGGAGGGTCGGCAAGTCGCGATCCCGGAGCGTTCGCCGTTTCCGTATTCGGCGCCGCACGCCGCGCAGGCGCTGGTGCGCGCGCATCCAAGTGAAGGCGTTATCCGTTCATCGCTCGACGCAACTTTACAGCGTGATCTGGAAGGCTTGGTGCGGCGGCGCGTGGTGAGCTTTGATCGCGACACGCAGATTGCGATCATGGCGGTTGAGTTGGATAGCCGGGCGGTGCGCGCACGTGTTGGCGGCGCGGGCCGCGAGCGGGCCGGCGGCTATATCGATATGACGCGCGCTATCCGTTCGCCCGGTTCGGCGCTGAAGCCGTTTCTCTATGCGATTGCGTTCGATGAGGGGATCGCAGCGCCGGAGACATTGGTACGGGATGCGCCGCGCCGCTTCGGCGGCTATCTGCCGGAAAACTTCGATCGCCGCTTCCACGGCGACGTTTCGCTCGAAGATGCGCTGCGCCACTCGCTCAATCTGCCGGCGGTGGCGACGTTGGAGCGTATCGGCGCCAGCCGCTTCCACGCAGCGCTGCGGCGCGCGGGGGCGGATGTGCAATTGCCGCGGCGGGCGATCTCGGAGCCTGGATTGGCGCTAGCGCTCGGCGGCGTCGGGATGCGGCTGGAAGATTTGATGCAGCTTTATGCGTCGCTGGGCGATGGCGGGCGGTCGCGGCCGCTGGTCGTGGATGAGACGGCGCAGCTGGCTTTGCCGCGCCGGTTTGTGCGCGATGAGACGGCGGCGCGTGTGTTGCAGATTTTGGCGACCTCGCCGCACCCGGCCGGGCGTATCCCGTCGCAGGTGGCGCAAGGCGCGCCGCAAGTCGCGTTCAAGACCGGCACTTCGTACGGCTTCCGCGATGCGTGGGCGCTGGGCGTGTCGAACGGCTACGCGATTGGCGTGTGGGTTGGCCGCCCCGATGGTTCGCCGCGCCCGGGCGCGACGGGCCGCAGCGAAGCGCTGCCGATTTTGTTTGAAGCGTTCGACCTGCTGGGGACGCCAACGCCGCCACACCGTGAAGACCAAGAGCTTGAGGATGTGGCGCCGGCCTTGGTGCGGTTTGAGCGCGAAGAGCGGGAGGGATTATCAATCCTGTTTCCGCCGTCGGGCGCTGAGGTCTTGGTGCTGGACTACGGCCGCGACGCGCGCGGGCTTTCATTGTCAGCGCGGGGCGGGCGCCCGCCGCTGACCTGGTACGCCGAGGGCGCGCAGGTCGAAAATGAGCCGACGAGCGGGCGGGCGATTTGGCGCCCGAGTGCGCCGGGCTTCTACGACGTCGTGGTCATCGATGCGGACGGCCAGCAAGCACGCACCCGCGTGCGCATCCGCAATTCCGGCTGACATGGAAAAGGCGCGGACCCGGGGGAGGGATCCGCGCCTTGGCGCTGCCGTCGCTGGCATGGGAGGGAGTTAAGCGACGATCAGGGCAGCTTGGTGCAGGCCGGCGTATGCGAAGGGCGCAAACAGCGCGGCGGCGGCGAAGAGGGCGATGATCTTTTTCATGTTCGTTGGTCCTAAGAAATTCGTGTCTGTGCTCGTACTTATGAGATGCGGCGTACGCGAAATTCGGATGCGTGTTTGGTGAAGATTTTTGCGCGGCTGGTCTGCGTGTTTGCGGCGCCGTTGAACGTCGCGAAAGAAAAAGGCGCGGACCTTTTCGGGTCCGCGCCTTGATTGATCGTCGCCCGTTAAGGGGGCAGGCGTTTAGGCGACGATCTGGGCAGCTTGCAGAAGAACAGCGGCGGCGACTGGAACGAACAGAACCAGTGCGATGGCGAGTGAACTAAGCTTGGACATTTGAATTTCCCCGAACGGTGTTTCGTGGCGTTTGATCTTTAGATGCTGCGCATGACAGTTTTGGATGCGCGGCGATGACAGTTTTTCGCGGCTTCAAAAACAAAGACGCGGACCTGGCCTGGCCCGCGTCTTCATCCGCGTCGTCGCTCGCGAGGGTTCTTAAGCGACGATTTGCGCGGCCTGCATCAGGAGGGCTGCGGCGCCCAGCGAGAACAGAGTGAAAGCGGCGGCAAAGCTGATCATTTTGGTCATCTCGTGAACTCCCTGGTCTAGTGTTTCAGCCCAATGCTTTTGAGATGCCGTCGATGCTTTGGTTAGACGCACGCGGCTGCAATTTCTTTCATCGCTGCGCGCAGATTTTTTCCGCGCAAAAAAAAAGCGCGGACCCTTTCGAGTCCGCGCTTTGCGCAGATCAGCATCAATTGGGGGGATCAGGCGATGATCTGCGAAGCTTGTGAGAGCGTCACGTACGCGACCGGCGCGAACAGGACGAAGGCGGCGAGAAAAGCGGCGGCTTTGGCGGCGGCGGCGTAAGCGAAAATCTTGGTCATCTCATTTCCCCGTAAAGGCTGTTCAAGTCGTTTGATTATGAGATGCCGCGGCTCGGCGGTTTGGATGCGAAGCGTGCAAAAACTTTCGCGCGTGAGCTGCAGATCAATCATGCAAGTTTGCGCGCTGATAAACGCGCACGAAAAAGGCGCGGACCTTAGGGGTGGTCCGCGCCTTCCGTGTTAATCGTCGCAGGCGGGTTGGGGGATCAGGCGACGATCAAGGCAGCTTGGTTCAAGGCGGCGAGTGCGGCCGGGGCGAAGAGAGCCAAAGCGGCGGCGATTGAGAAGAACTTGGTCATTTGCTTGCTCCCTGTCTGGCGTTGCGGCCGGTCTGAACTCTTGATGCAGCTAACTTAGCTTTTGGATGCACCCGTCGCTGTGACCTCGGTCACGGCTCGGAGGGTAGCCCGCCCGGGACGCAGCTCAAGGGGGCTGGTCCCGGGCGAGCCCCACGTCTCAGCGGCGCGGAGGCGTGGGTGGAGTGGGTGGCGTCGGCGCCGTGGGGGCGACCGGCGGGGCGGGCGGCGCTTCGAAGCGGATGCGGCCGTCGCCATTGGCGTCGCTGGCGTCGAAGAAGCGCAGGTGCTGGGTGCGGAATTCTTCGCGGCTGATGGCGCCGTCGCCGTTGGTGTCGGCTTCATCGGAATTGGCGACCAACATCATGAACATCGGCGGGCGCGGCGGATGCGGCGCGTGCGGGGCGATGGCCTCGTCGCCGTTGGCGCGGATGACCACGACATCGCGTTGCACATGACGCTCAGCCTCATCCGCGGCTTCGCGGGCCCGGCGGACGGCGTCACGTGAGGCGCGGTCGGCGCGGGCCTCAGCGCGCGCAGCGGCGCGTTCAGCAGCGGCCTGCGCGCGCTCGGCGCTGGCTTGGGCGCGCTCGGCTTGCGCCATCGCGCGTTCAACCTCGCGTTCGATGCGGGCTTCGTCCTCGGCGCTCAGATCTTCGCCGCGACGGATAATGACGCGGCGCTCGCCGCTGTCTTCATCTTCCCAGACTGCGCCGTCTGCGAGGTCGACATCAATGTCGACGTCGATGTCCGGAGCGATGAAGCGGGCATGCTCCATGGCCGGGCGGTCTTCGCCGGTGAGGCGGCCATCGCCATTGCTGTCGAGCTGATCAAAGGCGCGGTCGGCGGCGGCCGAGGCTTCGGTGCGGGTGAGCCAGCCGTCATTATCGGCGTCGAGATTGAGCTCGCCGACGCCGCCGTGGCGGATGATGGTGCGGGTGTGGGTGGTGTCGGCGGTGGCGGCGGCTAGCGTGATCGCCGTGAACGCCACGCCTAAGGTGAGCGCCAGTTTCATAGGTTCATCCCTCTTGTGCCCGTTCGGGCCAATTGCGGGCGGACCATGCTCGCCTGACGTTTCCTCAGTACGTCAGTGCTGAAACATTGCCGAAACACAGCTTCTGTATCCCTCCGGCCCCGAAAAACTGCCTGGGGAAGCCGCAATGTCCAAGAAATCGGCCTTGATCGCGATGGCGGCGCTGCTTGCGGCCGCCGTTCCGGCTGTCGCGCAGGACGACGGGCCGCCGCCGCCGCAATTGCCGGCGCTGGCGCTGACACCGCAATCGAGCGACGCGGACATCGCCGCCGGGCTCAATCCGTGGCTGGATAAGTTAACGCGGGACGGCATCTTCAACGGCGCGCTGCTGGTGGCGCGTGATGGGCGCGAGATCTATTCCGGCGTTCGCGGCGTGCGTGATGTGGCGAGCAACGCGCCGCTGAGCCTCGACACGCAATTTCCGCTCGCCTCGATTGGCAAAGCCTTCACGCATGTCGCCATCGCGCAGTTGATCCAAGCTGGGCGCATTTCGCCGGACGACACCATCGCCGAATTGCTGCCGGACTATCCCAATGCGGCGTCGCGCGGCGCAACGGTGGAGCAATTGCTCAATCATCGCGCCGGCATTGCCGACATTTTCGGGCCGGCGTTTCGGGCGCTGCCGAAAGAGCAGCTGGTCAACAATCATGTCTATTACGCGTTCGTCGCAGCGCAGCCGGCGATGTTCGCGCCTGGCGCGGGCGAGGAATACTGCAACGGGTGCTACGTCGTGCTCGGCGAAATTATCGCGCGCGTTTCGGGCCGTTCGTATGAGGACTACATCGCCGAGAATGTGTTCGCCCGCGCCGGCATGAGCCGTAGCGGCTTCTTGAGCCAAGCGAACCTGCCGGCGGACGCCGCCCGCTACATTGGACGCCCGCAAGGTCCGCAGGGGCCGCTTGTGGATGTGTCGCGCTTCCATGGGTACGCCGGCAGCGCCGCGGGCAACGTCTATTCAACCGCGCGCGATCTCCTGGCGTTCGACAATGCGCTGCGCGAGCATCGGCTGATTAATGCTGAGCTGACGGCGCAGGTGTTGCGCGGCCAGCCGGCGTCAGGCCGTTCGACGGCACGCACCGGATTTGCCGGCGGCGGCCCGGGCGTCAACACCATGTTGTTCGGCAATGGCGCGTTCACCGTGATCGTACTCACCAACCGTGAGCCGCCGGCTGCGGAAGCCATCGGCCGGGCGGTGTTTCCGCTGTTGGCCGGGCCGAGGGCGCAATAATATGCTGGCCATGAACGACACCCCGCTGCCGCCGCGCGTGCTGATCTGCGATGACGACGCCGCCATCCGCGAAGGCTTGGTGGAAGTGTTCGAGCGCGCTGGGTTCACCGCGTTCTCGGCGGGGGACGTCGCCGCCATGGAGCGGCAATTGGCGGCTAAGGGCGCCGATCTCATCGTGCTCGATCTGATGATGCCGGGCGAGGACGGCCTCTCGGCGTGCAAACGGCTTTCCGGCAAAGGCGGGCCGCCGATCATCATGCTTTCTGCGCTTGGCGACGATGCTGATCGGATCGTCGGTCTCGAAATTGGCGCCGACGACTATCTCGCTAAGCCGTGCAATCCGCGCGAATTGGTGGCGCGGGCGCGGGCGGTGTTGCGGCGCGGGCGCGATACCGACACCGCCGCCGGGGAGGCTGTGCGGTTTGCAGGCTTTCGTCTCGATGTTGCGCGGCGCGAACTGCACGATCCGGATGGCGTCGTGATTCCGCTTTCGGCCGGAGAATTTCGTTTGCTGCGCGCTTTTGTGGAGCGGCCGCAGCGCGTGCTCTCGCGCGAGCAATTGCTCGATTATGCGTTTGACAATGATGGCGATGTTTTCGACCGCGCCGTGGATGTGCAGGTCAGCCGCTTGCGCAAGAAGCTTGAGCGCCGTGGCGGACCTGAAGTCATCCGCACGGTGCGCGGCGAAGGTTATTTGTTCGCGGTGAAGCCGACGGCGTGATGCAAGTACGCGCAGGCCTTCCGATTGCAGCCTATCTTGGCGTGCTGATGGCGATCGCGCTGGCGGCGGCGTTCATCGCCACGCTGGCGATCATCATCTTCTTGCCGCCCAGGCCGCCGGATGTGATGCGCGCCGACAATGTCGCGGAGCATTTTCAGACCGGCTACGATCATATGACGGCGCTTGGGCGCACCATGAATGAGCGCGGCGTTGTCTGGGAAGTGCGCGACGGTCCGCCGGACTCGGAAGATTCGCCGGTGATGTTCGGCACGCGGCTTGAGCTGGCGCAGATGCTGGATCTCGATCGCGAGCAAGTGCAGGTGCATGCCGATCACGTGCGCACCGATGGCGACATGTTCGTTTTCCGTGTCGGCACAGTCGATGGCTGGACCGAGGAGGTGGTGTCGTCCGCTGAGGCGGAGCGTATCGCCGATGAGGTGCGCACCGCCTATGCGCGCGCCGAGGAGAAATTGGCGCAGGCGCGTGAAAGCGCTGCCGCTTCAGCCGAGGCGCGGGCGCAGGCCGAGGAAGCGGTGGAAGCCGCGCGCTCGCATGCGGAGAGTGCGTACGGCGTGGCGGAGGTCGATCCTGAAGCGCATCGCTCGATGTCGCATGCTGAGCGCGCATTGGCCGAGCAGGAACGCCGTGAAGCTTTGAACGAAGCGCGCGTGGAAGCGGCGCAAGCGCGGCTTGAAGCAATGGCCGAGCGGCAAGCGCGCGCGGCTGAGCGCTTGGCGGCGCGGCTTGAGCGGCGCGTGCGGGTCGAGAACGGGCAGGTGATTGTCACCGACCAGCATGATGACGACGTCGATGTTGAGGTGGCCACGCCCGAGATTCCGAATGTGACGGTTCGTATTGCGCCGCCGGCTGTGCCGGCCGCGCCACAAGCGCCGCCACAACGCGCCGCTGGCCGCGCTGCGCCGGCGGCTGCGCCGACCCCGGTTGTGCCGCCGACGCCGATGTATGCGCCGGCGCCTGCGGGCGTGGTGCTGATCTCCGGCTTTGAGTTTAGCGCCGAATTGCCGGACGGGCGTTGGCTGGTCATGCGGCAAGGGCGCAATTGGGCCGAGATCGGCTGGATTGCGCGGGCGGCGCTCGTCATCGGCGGCACGCTGCTGCTGCTTTCGATCGCTGCGGTGTTGTTCGCGCGGCGGCTGACGCGGCCGATCCGGAGCTTCGCCGATGCGGTGCAAGCGGTGGGCGTCAATCCGCAGAGCGAACCGGTGCGTGAAGAGGGGCCGCTGGAATTGCGCGGCGCCGCGCGGGCTGTGAACACAATGCAAGCGCGCTTGCGTGCCTTGATCGCAGACCGGACCAAAACGCTCGCGGCTGTGGCGCACGATATGCGCACGCCTTTGATGCGCCTCAGGCTCGCGGCGGAGAACGCCACGCCCGAGCAACGCGAGCGCATGGCCAAGGAGATCGACGAAGTCGAAGCGCTCGTCGCCAGCTTTATCGCGTTCGCGCGCGATGATCCGGCGGAGGAAGCGCGCGTGCGGCTCGATCTGACGGCGTTGCTGCAGAGCATCGCGGATGATCATTGCGCGGCTGGGCGCAATGTGACGTTCGGCGGCGAAGAGCGCTTCGTGATCACTGGCCAGTCGCTGGGGTTGAAGCGGCTGTTCGGCAATCTGGTGGAGAATGCGCTGAAGTACGGATCGTCGGCGCGGATCGAGGCGCGTGCAGAGGATGGCGCGGTCATCGTCGATGTCATCGATGATGGGCCGGGCATTCCGGCGGATCAGCGCGACAAAGTGTTCGAGCCGTTTGTGCGCTTGAACGAGGAAGGCACGCGCGGCGCCGGGCTTGGTCTCGCGGCGGCCCAATCGATCGCGCGCGCGCATGGCGGCGAGATTTCGATCCTTGATGCGGAGACGGGCGCGCTGCTGCGGGTGACGTTGCCGGCTTAAGCTTTGGCGCAATGAAAAACGGCGGCGCTTGATGGCGCCGCCGTTTGTTTGTCGTCGTGCAGTTTAGTCCGGTTGACTTTGCACGGTGGTGCTGGCGCCGGCGTCGACATTGGCGTTGGCGCCGCTGTTGTCGACGGTGGCCGAGCCGTTTGCCGTCGCGCTGGCGTTGGCGTTCGGCACAGCGTCTTGCGCCTGGTTCGCGGTCTCGGTTGCAGTTTCGCGGGCTTGGCGTGCAGCACGGCGCGCTTCGCGCTCGGTGCGCGCGGTGGCGCGGTTGACAGATTGCGTATCGACGCTGGCGCCGCCATTGACGGAACCCGCGACGGAACTCGTGGTGTTGTCGACTTGGCCGGTAACGCCGCCGACGACGCCGCCGCCTACTTGCGCGTAAGCCGGCGCCGCCAGCATCAACGCGCCGACAGCTGCCGCGCTTACCAGTGCTTTGATTGTCATGAATGTCTCCTCGTGGGCCCCGGCGATGCCGGTTCGAGGCCAAACGCACGAGTGGCGGAAACGTCCCCGGTTCCGCGCTTAAGATGCGGCAACGTTAGCGCCGCAATCGGGACACACGCATGGAGCTGAGGCGAAAGCGCCAAGCGTGTTCGCGTGTCCAGATTTGCTCGACCTCGGCGTGGCGCGCACCTTCTTCGTAGCTTTCGTAAACAATGCCGGTAACGCGTACGCGATTGGCGGATTCGCCGATAACCGAGGTGTGGTAGAGGTGTCTCCGCTGTTGGTCTTTCGCGTCCCACAACGCGGCGGCGGCTGCAGCCCCGTTGGCGCGTTCGGCGCCCCATTCGATGGTGATGTTGTGCTGAAGGAAGGAATTGGCGACCGGAACGAGCAGGCGCGCGTCGTCCATGGCGTCGATGCGGTTGAGCGCTTCCGCGGCGGCTAGACGATCGCCTTCGAGAAGGGCGCAAGCCTGTAATGCGGCCACGCGGTTTCGATAGTCGTTGAGTTCAAGCGCAGTGCAATAGGGAAGTGCTTCGTACGCAAGGCGTGCGAGATAGAACCCCGCTTCGGTTGTAAGGCCTTCGTTGCAGCTGTCTTGCGTACGCATCCGGAGCGATCCGGGAGGATCCGCAGCTTCGACGGTTGTCACCCATGAGTGCAGGCAAATGGTGATCGCTGCTTCTTCGTCGTCGGTAACAGGCATCGTCTGAGGCGCAAGGGCACGGTGAAATAGCTCGGTGCGGGCGATAGCATCGTCCCAAACTGGTGCGGAAAGCTCCTCGGTAAGTTCGACAACGCGCCTGCTACCGTTCGCGCTCTCGCGGACGATTGAAACGGTGACGCGCGGACCTGCTCCAGGTGCGCGGATGAAGGTGATGACCGGCATTTCGCTGCCGTAGCCGTCAACGAAGAAGGCGCGCCGCACCTGCGCGCCGCTCTCGTTCAGCTCTTCGATTGAGGGGACGCCGAAGCGGGCGCGCGTCTGACGCCGGCTTTCGGCATCGCAGCGATTGTTCATGTCGTCGTCGAAGCAATCGCTTTGCAATACCTCTTTGGGTGACATGCGCTCATCGCTCGAGTCTTGTGCGCGCGCGCTGTTCACGGCCAAACAAATGGAAGCCAAGCATAGCCAAAGCAGTGTGCGCATGTTCCGCCCCTCGATGCGCAGAGGCTACATGTGAGGCTGGCGCTTTGGTGATCACGTGATCGTGGGGCGCCGATTTGTGATCACTCGCTGCCGCGGAAGCGGCCGTCGCCTTCTTCGGTGACCAGAACGACGTTGGGGTTTTCCGGCGCCTGATCTTCGAAGAGCCCGATATCGAGTTCGGCTTGCGGTTCCGGGCCGCGCAACGGCGCCATTACACGCTCGGCAAGTTCGACGCGCTCGATCGGCGCCAGCGGCGCGGCGATGCCCGGCGCGTGCATGGGCCGCCAATAGGTGATGGCGAATGCGAATTTGCCTTCGCGTTCGACAATTTCGCCGCCGCCGCTTTTCACCAAAGCACCCCAACGCCGCATCAATTGTTTGTGGTCGGCGTAGAGTTTCGGCAGCACTTCGGTGGTGAGTTCGGCGGGCGTCTCGAGAAGTTTGCGCGCCTCTTCGGGCGTGCGTGCGCGGCCGAGCGGCTTTTTCGCCGCCGCTTCGCCGGTGCGGGCGACGGGCGCCGGCGGAGCGGGGCGCCAATAGCGCATCACCACGCGCCAGCCATCGCGCCAGATCAGTTCGTAGAGGCCCGTGCCGTAGAGATCGGGCACGGCTTTCTCAGCTGCTTCGGGCGTCTCGAACACATCGGCGAGTTCCTCGACGGCGAGGAATACCGGCCCACCCGCGAGGGTGGTCGCTTCATCCTCGGTACGGGCGCGCGGCGCGTCGGGGTCGCGCGCAGCCGTGAGGTTCGCCGCAAGGGGGAAAATGCTCATTATCCGGCCTTTCGGCCCTTCTCCACGAACCGCCGCCGACATCGCCTTGTCATCGGGGGCAGCCAAGCTAAGAAAATGGAGTTTCCGCTAAAAGGCGTGGGGAGCCAAGCATGTCGCATCGTCGCTGGAGCCTGATTGCCTTGGTGTTGGCGCCGATTTTGGCGCTGGGCGCGTGCGATCAGATCGGCACGATCTGGGAGCGCGTCAGCGGCAGGGAAGAGGCTGCGGGGCCGGGGCCGATTGCGCTGGAGAGTGTGCCATTGGCGGCGCGGGCGCTGGCCGGCGCCGTGCGGCCGCAAGATCAGATCGCTGAGATCTTGGCGCCGGAGCCGGTTTTGATCGCGCCGGGCCAGATCCTGATTGGCGCGCAGGTCGAGCGCCAATTGGCTGAAGCGGCGAGCGATATGGGGCTCGCCAATAATCTTATCCGTTCGCTGCGCGCCCAAGGCGCCGAGGCGCTCGAGCAATTGCCGGAGGCGACGGGCCAACAGGTTTTGGAGCGCGCCGAAGCGGAAGCTTCGACCACGGCGCGCACGGTGGCGCGCGATGTGCTGCGTCGGCTTGGCGTTGACGGCGAAGTGCAAGTGCGTCCGGGCGGCGTCGTCACTGTGAATTTGGCGACGGCGGGCGCGAGTCCGACCTCGCTGCGGTTCGCGCAGCAAGCTGGCGCTGAAGCGGCGACTGTGCCGGCGGCGATCGAGTGGAGCGAGGCGGATCGTTGCCCGCGCATCGTGCTGCAGGGCCAGCTTGAATCGAACATCGCTCTCGCCACGCGCTGCGCCATTCAGCGGCTGCAGGCGTCGGGCCAATTTGAGTATGCAGAGCCGAACTACATTGCCGACGCCGGCTTCACGCGGCCGCCGCGCCGCGATCAACCGCCGCCGACGCAACAGCAACCGGGCGGGCAAACGACAACGCCGTCGCAGCCGCAAACGCCGGTGACGCGCGTCGGCGGCTTACCGAATGACCCGCTCTATGCGCTGCAATGGCATTATCGCGCGCGCGGCACGGGCGATGGCCAATCGGCGGGCGGCGCCGGCTTTCTGCCGTTCTGGGAAGCGTCGCAGATCGGTTCGCGCAGCGTGCGCGTTGCGGTGCTCGACACCGGCATTGATCTCACGCACCCCGACATTTCCGCGTCGGGCAACGTCGCGCCTGGGGTCGACATGATCGTCAACATTGAGCGCGGCGGTGACGGCGATGGCGTTGACGGTGATGCGCAAGATTCCGGCGATCGCTGCGGCACGGCGACGGAAGATTCCTATCACGGCACGCACGTCGCCGGCACGATCGGCGCGGCGGCGACCAACGATCAGATCGGCGTTGCCGGTGGCGCGTGGGATGTCACCATCGTGCCGGTGCGCGTGCTTGGCCGCTGCGGCGGCGAATTGGCGGATATCGTCTCCGGCATTCGCTGGGCGGCGGGTTTGGCCCCGGCGGTGAACGCGGCAGGCCAGCAGATCGTCAACCGCAATCCGGCCGACATCATCAATATGAGCCTGACCATTCAGGCGCCGTGCCCGGCTTCGATGCAGGCGGCGATTGACGCCGCATATGCACGCAACACGGTGATCGTCGTCGCCGCTGGCAACAAGGCCAACCAGACGCGGCTCTATGCGCCGGCCAATTGCAACAATGTCGTTGTTGTCGGCGCTGGCGATGCGCGCGGTGGTTTGTCGTTCTATTCGAACTTCGGCCCGGAAGTGGACATCCTCGCGCCCGGCGGCGACGTGTTCGCAGATGCTGATGGCGACGGCCGTCCGGACGGCGTGCTTTCGACGCGGGCGACGACGTCTGGCTGCTACGATCCGGTGAACCAGCAATCGACGGAGCGTTGCTATTATTCGTTCCTGCAAGGCACCTCGATGGCGACGCCGCACGTCTCTGCTGCGTTGGCGTTGATTGCGTCGCAGAGCGGCTTGCGCGGACGCCAGCTTGAAGCGGCGTTGTTTGAGCGGGCGCTGGCGCGCCATAGCGTCGACTTCGGCCAGATCGAGTGCGCGCGTTCGCGGCACGCGACGCCGATCTCCGCCGGCTCGACCACGTGCGCGCGGCCGAGCGGACGTGGCGCGTTAGATTTGGGGCTTGCGGTTCCGGCCCGGGCGGCAGCGCCATGAAGGCGAGCGCGCTTCGGATTTGGGGCATCGCCGTCAGCGGCGTGTTGATGGCGGCGGCGATCGCGGTTGCGGCGCAGCCTGAGCGCGCGCCGGTCACGATTGGCACATTCGAGACGGCGCAAGCGCAGGCCGAGCCAGTGGCGTTCATAGTGCGTTTCCGCGGCGTCGGTCCGATTGCGCGTTCGCAGGGGCAGGCGGCGCGTGGTGAAACGCAAGCGGCGCAGCGTCAGGTCGAGATTCAGCTTGTGCGGCAAACTGATTTCGCCGGGCTTTGCTTTGATCGTTTCACTGTTGGCGGCGCCGAGATCGTGCTGCGCACATGTGACCCCATCGCAGCGAGTGAGCGCGCCAGCGTACAACGACGCTGGCTCCGGCGGTTGCGGGCGATGCGCTCGGTCGAGTATGCCGACGCGAATGCAACCGTGTCGCGTACTGCGCCGGGCTAGGAGATGCTTATGGATTCCGGCGCCCCCATTGCGATCGGCGGTTTTGAAGAACGCATCGTCGAGACCGTGGATGGGCTGACGATCTACGCGCGCGATTACCCGCCGTTGCTGCCTGAGACTGGGCTGCCGGTGATTTGTCTTCATGGCCTAACGCGCAATTCGCGCGACTTTGAAGTCGTTGCGCCGCGCATTGCCGCACTTGGCCGGCGTGTCATCGCCGCTGACATGCGCGGGCGCGGCAAGAGCGCCAACGATCCAGATCCCGCGCATTATGTGCCGGCTGTGTATGCGCAGGACGTATTGGCGCTGATGGACAAGCTTGGCGTCGCCAAGGCAGTGTTTGTCGGCACCTCGATGGGCGGGCTGATCACCATGGTGCTCGCCGCGCTCGCGCCGGACCGCATCGCGGCGTCGGTGCTGAATGATGTTGGGCCGCGGCTCAACATGTCGGGGCTGGCGCGGATTTCCGCTTATGTCGGCCGCACGCAAGCGGTTGATAGCTGGGCGGAGGCGGCGGAGGCCGTGCGCGCCACGCAAGGTTCGGCGTTCCCTGAGCGCACCGACGACGAAGCGTTTTGGCAGACGTTCGCGCGGCGCACCTTCCGCACGCGCGAAGATGGCCGGCTTGAGTTTGACTATGACCCGCTGATCGCGCTGGCGTTCGCCGATTTTGACGAAGACGCGCCGCCGCCGGATCTGACGCCGTTGTTCAGCGCCTTGGCGCAGAAGCCGTTGCTGTCTGTGCGCGGCGGGCTTTCTGATTTGCTCGCGGACGATGTCGTGGCGTTGATGCGTGAGCTTAAGCCCGATCTGGAAACGGTCACGGTCGACAACATCGGCCACGCGCCGACATTGGAAGAGCCAGAGGCGTGGGACGCGCTGTTGGACTTCCTGGCGAAGGCGGATTGATGCCAAGCGCGAAGCTTGTCCACGTCTTCAATATGCCGGTGGATGAGTTGTGGGACCTGATCGGCGACTTTGGCGATACGGGCAAATGGTCAGGCCGTCCGCCGGAAGCGTGTGTGCAAGAGGGCGAAGGCATCGGTGCGTTGCGCACGCTTACGCTTGAGGATGGGCGCCAGATCGTTGATCGCTTGGATGCGCAAGGGCCGTATTTCTACAGTTACTCCATTGTGCGCGCGCCGCTGCCGGTGAGTGCATATCGGGCGACGATGAGAGTCGCCGCTATCGATGCGTCGTCTTCGCAGCTGACCTGGCACGGCGAGTTTGAGCCGATCGGCATGAGCCATGCGGAGGCTGTTAGCTTCTGGCAGAGCATTTATCGCATGGGCGTCGGGTTGATGGAAAAGACCATCGCCCGTCGCGCATAATCAGAGCGAGCGCTTGAACAGCTCGTCGTATTTTTCACCGTCGAACGGGATGGCGTTGCTGAGCGTGGCGAGGTCGCTCACAGCGTAATCGCGTGTTGACGGCCAGTGCGCTTCGGTGACGCCCATGGCGCTCAGTGAGGCGGGCAGGCCGATGCGGGCGTTGAGATCGCTGATCGCTTGCGGCAGATCGCCGTTAGCGCCGAGGCCGAGCGCGCGGCGCAGGCGCGCGAACTTTTCCGGTTGCGCATTGCCGATCATCGCCAGCGAGTGCGGGAGGATGACAGCGTTCAGCGTGCCATGATGCAATTTGAGTTCGTGGATGCGGCCGAGCGCGTGCGAAAGCCCGTGCACTGCGCCGAGGCCCTTGGCGAACGCAAGCGCGCCTTGGAACGAGCCCATCATCATGTGCCAGCGGGCGTCGCGGTCGGAGCCGTCTTTCACGGCGCGTTCGAGCCAAATGTTGATGCGCTCGGCGCCGTCGACGCCGATGGCTTCCGCCGGCGGATGCACAACTGGCGTCAACACCGCTTCGATGCAATGGGTCATCGCGTCCATGCCGGTTGCGGCGGTGAGCTGCGGCGGCAGGCCGAGTGTGAGCTCTGGATCGCAAACCGCCGCGACCGGGACAAGGAAGGCCGAGACGAACGTTTCCTTGCGGCCGTTGTTGAGGATGACGACGGCGCCGGGCGAGACTTCGCTGCCGGTGCCGGCGGTGGTGGGCACGGCGATCAGCGGCGGGATCTTGGTGATGAAACGCATGCCGCGTTGCGAGCCGCCGAGCCGCTCGAACGGGCCTTCATGCGTGACCATGAGGCCCAGGGCCTTGGCGAGGTCCATCGAGGAGCCGCCGCCGAAGGCGATAATGCCGTCGGCGCCGGAAGCACGGTAAGCCGCGGCGGCTTGTTCAGAGGCGCTCTCAGTTGGATTTGCGGGCGTGTCAGTGAAAACGCCCGCCGGCGGCTCGGCCAGGGCAGCGAGCAACGTGTCCAGCAGGCCGTTGGCGTTCAGGCCCGGATCGGTGACCACAAATGGGCGCGCCACGCCATGGGCTTTCAGAACCTTGGGCAGCTGCGCCAGCGCGCCGAAATCAAAGGTGCACTGGGTGAGGTAGTTCATCTGGGCCATGTGTCGCTCCGTCGCGCTTTTGTCCCATAGGCGGAACCAGACCGCTACCGGGATTGGACATCTGAATCGTCGCGGCTAGTCTCCGCGGCCATGACTGAAACTGTTCTCGAAATTTCCAATCTCGCCGTCACCTTCGACACGCCGGACGGCGATGTGGAGGCGGTGAAGGGCGTATCCTTCAAGATCGACAAGGGCGAGTGTCTGGGCATCGTAGGGGAAAGCGGCTCGGGCAAGAGCCAAACCTTCCTCTCCGCGTTCGGCCTGACGTCGCAGAACGCCCGGGTGAGCGGCTCGGTCAAGTTCCAGGGGCGCGAGGTGCTGGGTTTGCCGCGCCGCGAGCTGGATCAGTTTCGCGGCCGCCATGTCGCCTTTGTGTTTCAGGACCCCCTGACGGCGCTGACGCCGCATCTCAACATTGAGACGCAATTGGGCGAGGTGCTGGAGCACCATTTCCAGGTCAAAGGCGAAGCGGCGCGCCAACGCGCTATCGAATGGCTTGAGCGCGTGCGCATTCCGGAAGCGGCGCGGCGGCTTTCGCAATATCCGCACGAACTCTCCGGCGGCATGCGTCAGCGCGTGATGATCGCCATGGCGATGATGGCCGAGCCGGCGCTTCTGGTGGCCGACGAGCCGACGACGGCGCTCGATGCAACCGTGCAGGCGCAGGTGCTCGATCTCATCGAAGATCTGCGCAAGGACACGCAAGCGGCCGTGGCGCTGATTACGCACGACATGGGCGTGATCGCGCGCATGGCGCAGCGCGTTGCAGTGATGCGGCGCGGCGAAGTGGTCGAGACCGGCACGGTCGATGAAATCTATTCGGCGCCTAAGGCCGATTACACGCGCATGTTGCTCAAAGCGGTGCCGCGGATTGACGGCGACCGCTCGGTGGCGTTGCCGCAGCCGGACGCCGGCACGCCGATTTTGAAGGTTGACGATGTGCGCGTCACTTTCCCGGTGAGGATCAAGGACGGCTCGCTGTTTGGCAAAACCAAACCGTTGCGCGCTGTCGATGGCGTGAGCTTCTCGCTGCAGGCGGGTGAAACGCTGGGCATCGTTGGTGAGAGCGGTTGCGGCAAATCCACTTTGGCGCGGGCCGTGGTGCAGTTGCTGCCGCGCAATGCCGGGCAGGTGACCTTCCTTGGGCGCAATCTGCTGCCGAGCGAACGCGACGTGATCCGCCAATCGCGCAAGGATTTGCAGATCGTTTTCCAGGATCCGCTGGCGAGCCTCGATCCGCGTATGACGCTCGGTGCGTCGATCGCCGAGCCGCTGCTGGCGTTTGAACCGACGTTGACGCGTCCCCAGCGCGAAGAGCGCGTGAAGGAGATGATGCGCCAGGTCGGGCTCGATCCTGATCTGATCAATCGCTACCCGCACGAGCTTTCGGGCGGGCAGAACCAGCGTGTCGGCGTGGCGCGCGCGATGATTTTGAAGCCGCGTCTGGTGGTGTGCGATGAGGCCGTTTCGGCGCTCGACGTTTCCATTCAGGCGCAGATTTTGAAGTTGCTCGCCGATCTCCAGCGCGAATTCCACACCAGCTTCCTGTTCATCAGCCACGACCTCGCTGTCGTGCGCGAGATTTCGCACAATGTGCTGGTGCTCTATCTCGGGCGCGCGGTTGAGTACGGGCCGGCGGAAGTCATTCTCCGCGATCCGCGCCATCCCTACACGAAAGCGCTGCTCGCGGCGGCGCCGACGCCCGATCCGGATATCGCGCGCAACAAGCCGCGCGTACGCCTGGTTGGCGATTTGCCGAGCCCGCTCGATACGCGCGCGCCGTTGCGCTTCCTGAAGTCGAAAGTAGTCGACGATCCAGATGCAACACAGTACCGGCCGCAATGGATTGAAGTCGCGCCGGGTCACTTCGTCGCCGAGCACGATCCAGCTGAGACAACGATTGCGGCATAAACGTCGCTGAGGCCGCTTTGGGTTGCGCTCGAGGCTCTCCTGGTTAGCTTTTTGCAAAAGCTAGCTTGGGGGAAAGATGCGCATCATCTTTTTGGCCGCCACTGCACTCGCGGCTCTTGCAGTTTCAGCATCCGCGCAAACCGCGCCTGCGCGTGAAGAGCGCGGCGCGCTTCGTGTCGAAAACGTTCCAGAGACGCCGCCTGATGTCGCAGATCGCTTGCGGCAATATGTGAACACACGCAGCGCAGGATTTTCCGATTGGCTGCCGGATGGCGGCGTGTTGATCACGACGCGCTTTGGCGAGACGACGCAGTTGCATCGCGTCGATCGGCCGATGGGCGCGCGCACGCAGCTGACCTTCTTTGATGAACGCATCGTCAGCGCGCAGGTGAAGCCCGGCACCAACGAAATTCTGTTCACGCGCGACGTCGGCGGCAATGAGAATTTTGGCGGTTATCTGCTTGATCCCGCCACTGGCCGCACGCGCTTGCTGACGGAGGCCGGCACACGCAACCAGGGCTTCGTCTTTAGCGATGACGGCGAGCAGATTGCTTGGGCCTATGTGCCAAGCACCGAGCCGAACTATGACGTGTTCGTCGGCGATCCGGATGACGCGCGCGTGCGCCGCCGTGTCTATGACGGCGAGGGTGCGGCGTTCCCGCTCGACTTTTCGCCCGATGGCCGGCGCTTGCTGATGCAGCGTTATGTTTCGGTCGCCGAGAGCCACATCTTCATTTTGGATGTCGCTACCAACGCGATCACGCGCGTCGCGCCGGATATCAGAGTGGCGTATGGCGGCGGTGAGTTCTCACAGGATGGGCGATCCATCATCGTGCTGTCCGACGAGAACTCGCAGTTTCAGCGCTTGGTGCGGATTGATCTGGCGACGGGTCAGCGTTCGGTAATTTCGCCGTCGATCCCGTGGGGCATTGAGAGCTTCGATCTTTCGCCGGACGGACGGACGATCGCTTATGTCGTCAATGAGAATGGTCGATCATCTCTGCGTCTGATGGACTTGCGCAATTTGCGTCAACTGCCGGCGCCTGATCTGCCGCCGGGCATCGTCAGCGGGGTGGAGTTCGATCGCGAGAGCCGTCGCATCGGTTTTTCGCTGAACAGTTCGACCGCGCCTGGGGATGTTTACTCTTGGGATCTGCGTAGCCGTGAACTGACGCGTTGGACGACAAGCGAAACTGGCGGCATCCCGCAAGCGACTTTTGTCGATCCCGAGCTGATTACGTGGCGCTCGTTCGATAACCGCGAAATCTCGGGCTTTCTCTATCGTCCGCGCACGCCGGGCCCCCATCCGGTGATCATCCAAATTCACGGCGGTCCGGAAAGCCAATTCCGACCCGGCTTTTCTCCGACGATCCAATATTGGGTGAACGAATTGGGCGTCGCCGTGATCGCGCCGAATGTGCGCGGTTCGGACGGCTACGGTCGTGACTTCCTGGCGCTCGACAACGGGCCGCTGCGAGAAGATTCGGTGCGTGACATCGGCGCGTTATTGGATTGGATCCAGGCGCAGAACACGCTCGATGACGAACGCGTCGTTGTCTATGGCGGCTCGTATGGCGGGTACATGGTGCTCGCCTCGCTGACCCACTACAACGACCGGCTTGCCGGCGGCGTTAACATCGTCGGCATCTCCAACTTCGTGAGCTTCCTGCAAAACACGTCGGACTATCGGCGCGATCTTCGCCGCGTGGAGTATGGCGACGAGCGTGATCCGGAGATGCGCGCCGTGTTCGATCGAATTTCGCCGCTCACCAATATTGGGCGCGTGAACCGGCCACTGTTCGTGATCCACGGGTACAACGATCCGCGCGTGCCGGTTTCGGAAGCCGAGCAGGTCTACGCGGCGGTTCGGCGCAATGGTGGCGAAGCGTGGATGATGATCGCGATGAACGAGGGCCACGGCTTCGCGCGGCGCGAAAACCAGGAAGCGCAACGCGAAGCGGAGACGCTGTTCTTCCGCCGGGTGTTAAGGCTGCAATAGGCTGATGGCCGGACGTCGCTTCGTTGGCGGCGTCCGGTTGAAGCTCACTGGCGCAACAGCTCTTGCAGGCGTTCGCGGAGTTTCGGAGCGCCTTCATCGAGCAAGTCTTTAGGCGTCGTCGCGCACAAACGAGCTTGCGCGTTTTGCGGCAACATCGAACGCAGCAGGCCGAGCGCACGCGGCGGCGCGGCGATGACGAGGTGATCAAAAGCTTTGCGCTTTTCAGCCTCGCCAAGCCGATCGGCTACGCGCTTTAGGAATTTCTCTTCTTCCGCTTCGTGCAGGTTGCGCCCTCGATCAACGGCGTGGCGGCCATGCCCAAATCGATCATGGCTACGCGGCGCGCGGTCTTGAATGTCGTAGAGGTCCTCGTCGCTAATCTGCATCGCCCAATCGGTAGGCTCATCGAGCTGCGCGCCGCGATGCTGTTCGACCAGGAGGCGGGCACGGCGCCCGTCAGCGACGAGCATCCAGGCGGTTCCACTTTCAAGCATTGTTTTCTCCTCCAAAAACCAACGCTGTGTCGGAGCCCCCGTTCCAACAAAAAGGGCCGCGCACCGAAATGCGCGGCCCCGAACTAGTACCGGTTTGAACGATCAGTTGACCGGAGCAAGGAAGTCATTGTTGACCCAGCCCTCGTTGTCGTTCTCGTCAGCAACGCGCCACCACATGCCGTCACGGTCGCCCGTCGGATAGACGGTGGCGCCAGCCGGCAGGTTGCGCAGAACTTGGCCGCCGCCGGCGCGCGAGCGCAGTGGGGTGGATTGCGTGGTGCGGAAGGTGCGCTGCGGAGCTGCGGCCGCGGCAGAGCCGGCCGACGTGTCGAGCACGCCGAGCTGTTGCACCATTTGCGTGTACGCGTCGATGAAGGCAACGGTCACGACGCGGCCGATTTCGGTGTCGGTGTAACCGCCAACAGCAAGGCCGCCGCCGCCGAGGAAGCCGCCGCCGCCCCAGGTGATGTTGCGGTTCTGGGCGTTGCCTTCAGTGGCGAACGATTCCGTGGTGCGGACGTTGGCGAGCGTCAGCGTCGTTTGCGCAGTTTGGTTGCGTACGCCGAGGCCGCCGATGACCGCGCCGGCGCGACCGCCGACGATGCCGCCCAGCGCGCCGAGGCCGCCGCCGCCGCTCGAATTGTTGTCCTGCGCCACGACGTCGGCGAGCAGCACGTAGTCAGCGGCGCGCACTTGGCCAGCGCCGACGTTTGAGCCGCGTTGCAGCTGACCGCCGCCGGCGAGTTCGCGCTCACGCATGGCCGCATCGAGGCCAGCGCCGCGTTCGACGACGGTGAAGCAACCGGATTGTTGGACGACAACGCGCAGCAGCGCAGCCGGCGGCTGCAGGTTCATCGCGCGCCAACCTTGGTAGGTGTCGCCGTTCTGGATCGACAAAGTTCCGAGATTGCGGGTGCAGCGCGGCACTTGCGGCGTGGTGCTGGCGGCCGCGCGCGGCTGGCCGCTCTGGGCGTACACCGGCGTCATCGCAAAGCCAGCGACTGCAACAGCCGCCACCGCCAACATGTTGAATACTCGGCGCATTCTCACCCTCCATTGGACGGCGGCCAGATGGGCAGTCGCCGTCACCTATCCCTCGGAACCGGAACTACCACATGGTTACCGGGAGGTCACGAGGCGCGGGGCCAATTTTTAGAGGCAGCGGGCCTGATAGCCGGCGTCTTTGAGTGCCGCGATGATCTCGGCGGTGTGTTGCGCATCGCGGGTTTCGATCTCGATGTCGAACTCAACGCCTTTGATCGGCGCATCGAGCGTCATGCGATGATGTTCGACTTGCAGGATGTTGCCGCCGCGATCGCCGATGATGCGCGTGACGGTGGCGAGAATGCCTGGGCGGTCGTCGCCGATGAAACGCAGGATGGCGATACGGCCTTCGCGCACAAGCGAGCGCTCCAACACCGATGCGAGCACGCGCGTATCGATGTTGCCGCCGGAAAGCACGATGCCGACTTTCTTGTCGGCGAACTTTTCAGGCGCCGCCATCAGCGCCGCGAGCGTTGCTGCGCCCGCGCCTTCCGCAACGGTTTTTTCCGCAGTCACGTAGAGCGCGATGGCGCGTTCGAACAGCGGCTCGTCGATCAGGATGATGTCGTCGATCAAGGATGAGGCGAGGGCGAATGGCAATTCGCCAACGGCTTTCACGGCGATGCCTTCGGCGATGGTTTGGCCGCCTGTGGTGCACTTTTCATTGCGTGTGCGGCTATCGAACGAAGGATACATGGACGCTTCGACGCCAATGATCGAGATGCTCGGTTTCACGGCCTTGGCGGCGATCGCCATGCCTGAAATCAATCCGCCGCCGCCGATCGGGATGACCAGCACGTCGAGCCCGGGTTCAGCCTCCAGCATCTCAAGCGCTGCGGTGCCCTGGCCGGCTATAACGGCGGCATCGTCGAACGGGTGGACAAAGACGAGGTTCTGCTCGTCGCGCAGTTTGAGTGCGAAGGCGTACGCATCGTCGAACGTGTCGCCTTCGAGCACGATCTTGGCGCCGCGCGCACGGGTCTGCTCGACCTTCACGTGCGGGGTGGCGCGCGGCATGACGATGGTTGTCGGGATGCCGAGTAACTGGGCGTGATGCGCCAGCGCTTGCGCGTGATTGCCGGCCGAGGCCGCGATGACGCCGCGCTGCTTTTCGTCGTCGGTGAGTTGCAGGAGCCGGTTGAGCGCGCCGCGTTCTTTGAAAGCGCCGGTGAGCTGCTGGTTCTCATACTTCACCCAGACATCGACGCCCGTCGCTTTCGAGAGCGTGCGCGAGTGGTGCATCGGCGTGCGTTCGACGCGGCCGTCTAGGCGGCGTTCGGCGGCGCGGATGTCATCGATGGTGACGGATTGAGGTGGGCGGCGATCAGACATTGACGCGGCGGACCCTATCGGGGTGCGCTCGCCGGTTCAATGCGTGCTGCGGCGCAAGATTAAGCGCCGAGGGCGCGCATCAGATCAAGCCGGCGCATCGCCTTACCGGGCAACGCCGCCAGTTTGGCCTGCGGCGCTTTCTCAAGCTGGGACCGCAAGCTGTGCGCGCCCAGCCGCATCGCGCCGGACAATGAGACGCCGGTTGCGACGCCCCATTCCAGGGATCGTTGCGTGGTGGAGAGCTGGCGCTTGTATTGATAATCGCCGGGGCCGAAATCGACCTCGTGGACGCCGTTGTCGGCGGCCCAGCCGATGATTTGGCGCGCGAGCTGAACGCCTGGCGAATAGGCGTCGTAGGCGCTGTCGTGCGCGACGATCCAGAAGTGCAGCACGCCGCGGCTGCGCAGGCAGAATGCGCCAGCCGCCATGGCGTCGCCGACGGAGAGTGTGAACAATGCGCCGCTGAACGTTTCAGTGCGCGCTTGGAAGCAGCGCTCCAGCGTTTCGCGCACCCACGGCGTGGCCCAGATTTCGGGCTGTCCGCTGCGCTGGAGTTGCGCGTTTTTCCATGTGAGGAGAGTCGCGAAGTCGTCGGCGTTGAACGAGAGCGCTTGGAATTTGCTGGCGCCGCGTTCGCGTTCGAGTTTGCGGGCTTTCTTGTCGGTTTGGCGCACGAACTCGGCGCGGCGCGTGCGCAGCGCGGTTTCGTAAGCGGCGCGGCTGTTCTCGGTCTCGGCGATCCATGAGCCTTCGGCCCCGGCGGCTTTGAACAAGCTTTGGCCTTCAGGCGTGTGAGTGAGATCGATACGGCCGACCTGCAGTGCGCGGCAGAGCTGGCCGCCGGAGACGTTCAGTCCTTCGCGGCCGACCAGGCCTTGATAGTCGCTGATCGGCGCGCCGAGCCCCATGGCGCTGAAGCGCGACAGCCTTTGAGCGCCGAAATAGCCCTCGCCATCGCCAACAATGACGATGCGCGCATCAGCGCGGGCCGCGCCGACAATCTGGGCCCAGTCTGGAGTGAGGTAGGGGCTCAATGTGCCGGCGCGCTGCCAGGACCGCCATTTTTCGATGTCGGCCTGACCCAGTTCGCTGGGGTGTATCGTTTTGAGACGCACGAATTCCGCCTTGCTCCGCTCGCCCCATAGGCGAAGCAAGGATCGGGCCTTAGCGCGTGACGGGCGTGCCGATCCGGCCGGCTATGAAGTCCGGAACGTAGCGGTCAAAGGCGGCGGCGCTGACCGCGATGGATTTGGGCGCTGTGCCTGGCGACAGCCGGAATTTTGAATCAATGCCGACCAGCACGTAGCGGCGGCCTTCGCGGATGAGGAAACCAGAGCCGGAATCGCCGCGCGTGGCGTCGCAGGCGTGGGCGAAGGTGGAATCTTCGTAAATCTGCACCGGGTGACAATCGATGTGCGCCGAGAGGTGAACTTCGCCGGTGTCCCACGAATAGCCGGCCTGCTGCAGATCGATGCCGCGCGGGGCTGACCGCTCGTTGGCGTTGAAGCGCCGCACCGTTGCAAAGCCGAGCGTATCGCCGAGCGGGCGGTCGAGGCGAATGAGCGCCCAGTCGTGCCCATCGAGTTCGGCGGTGGTGGCGAAGCGGTAGAAATTGAACGCGCTGCTGATCAGGTACGCGGTCGCGCGAGCGCCTTCGCCGCCGCCAGCCGGCGAAAACACGCCGGCTGCTTGGACGCCCTCATCGCTGGTGATGCAGTGAGCAGCTGTGACGATGACGTTGCTGGCGATCAGCGTCGCGGTGCAGCGTTGGCCGATGGCGCTTGTGAAGCGGCCCATGTAACGCCACGGCGCGGCGCGGGCGTCGACACGGACGCGGTCGTCGCGACCGTAGAAGTGATCGCTGATGTTCATCGGCCGATCGCGCGTGTGGCAGTCGGAGCGATCGGTGCGAGCCGGGCAGGCGCCATTGCCGATGCCGGGCTCTTCGCAGACGCCGTTATAGGAAGTTGCGCAGGTGTCGTTGAGATTGCGCATCCAGGTGGCGGCGGCGCAGTCGGTGCGATCTGTCGCTTGGGTGCAAGCGCCGGTGCCAAAGCGCGGTTCGTCGCATTCGCCGTCATTGGCCCAGTGGCAGGAATCGTCCTCGACGCCTTCGCGAATACGCCGGCAATCGGTGTTATCGCTCGCGGCGGGGCAGAGGCCGGTGCCGATGCCTGGTTCGTCGCATTCGTTGTTGCGCGCGAAGCCGCAAGTGTCGTGGCCTACGGTGCTTGTGCGCACTTCCGGCTTAGGTTCGGAGGATTGGTGCAGGTAGCTGCGCAAAACCGGCGCTTGCGGCACGGCAAAGCTCACCGTCACGCACGCCGCCACCGTCGCAATTGCCGCCAAGACGCGCATATGGTCCCCAAACCGCTGCAAGCCTAGCTTGCGTGCGCCTCCCTTGGAAGCTGTCCGGCGCTGTCACTTGATCTCGCGGCTGGGCTCTGAAACAAGCCGGCCATGGCTCTTCCCGTCCTTTTCATTGGCAACAAAAACTACTCGTCCTGGTCTATGCGCCCATGGCTGGCGCTAAAGTGGGGCGCGATTGGGTTTGAAGAGCGGATCATTCCGCTGGGCGGCGAGGGCTACGGGCGGTCCGAGATCAAAGCGATACGCGATATTTCACCGAGCGGCCGGGTGCCGGCGCTGCATGTTGATGGCGCGGTCGTTTATGAGAGCCTCGCGATTTGCGAATGGGCGGCCGAGCAGGCGCCTGGGCTCTGGCCCGCCGATCGTTTGCAACGGGCGGCGGCGCGTTCGGCGGCTTGCGAGATGCATGCGGGATTTGCCGCGATGCGGCGCGATATGTCGTGCAACATTCGCCGGCGCATGGCGAGCGCGCCGGATTGGCCCGCCGACACGCGCGCCGATCTTGAGCAGCTTTTCAGCCTATGGACGCAAGCGCTGACGCGGAGCGGTGGGCCGTTCCTATTCGGCCAACGCTCGATCGCGGACGCGATGTTCGCGCCGATGTGCACGCGCCTGCGGACGTACGCCGTCGCCATGCCGCCTGCAGTACAGGCCTATTGCGCCACAATTTTTGCCGACGCGGCATTCCAGGAATGGGAACGCGCGGCGGAAGCCGAATCCTGGACCATTGAACAAACGGAAGCGCTTTACCGATGAAGAGACTGATTTTGGCCGTTGCCGCCGTCCTGTCGCTGGCGGCTTGCAATACCAACGAGAAAAGCGGCGTCGAGCGTGAGATTGAGCGGGCGGATGAAGCCCGCGCCGACGCCATCACAACAGCCCTCAACGAGATTGGAAGCGAAGTGGAAGAAGAAGCTCAAACGTTCCCCTCAGGCCTGCAATTGCAGTTCACCCGGCGTGGCAATGACCAAACGCTGGCGCGTCCGACGATGGCGGCGAACGTGCTGGTGCACTACGAGGGCAGCTTCGTTGACGGCGGCCAAGTGTTCGATTCTTCGTTCGCACGCGGCGAGCCGGCCGAGTTTCCGCTGCGCGCCGTCGTGGCGGGATTTTCGGAAGCCATCTCCAACATGCGCCCGGGCGATGAAGTGATCGCCACGTTCCCTGGCTCACTCGGCTATGGCGAGCGCGGCAGCGGCCCGATCCCGCCGAACGCAGCGCTGCGCTTCCGCATCGTGCTGCTGGCGCATCAGGAGCCGGGCGGTCAGCCGGTCGGTTATCCGTAAGCATGTCCGAGATCGCGCCGACGCTCGATATTCTCGCGCGCCTGATCGCGTTCGACACCACGTCGCGTAATTCCAACCTCGAACTCATCGAGTGGGTGGAAGATTATTTGCGCGCACGTGGCGTCGCGGCGCGGCGGGTGACGAACGCTGATGGCAGCAAGGCTAATCTTTATGCTGTCATCGGCCCGGATGCGCCGGGCGGGGTGGTGTTGTCGGGGCACACGGATGTGGTGCCGGTCGATGGTCAACCCTGGTCGAGCGATCCGTGGGTGTTGAGCGAGCGCGGCGGCAAATTGTACGGACGCGGCACGTCCGACATGAAGAGCTTCCTCGCCGTCGCTTTGGCGCATGTCGACGCGATGCGCGCGGCGGCGTTGAAGCGGCCTGTGATCTTGGCGTTTTCGTATGATGAGGAAATCGGCTGCCTCGGCGCGCCGTCGATGATCGCAGAGCTGGCGGCATTGGCGCAGAAGCCGGCGGCGGTGATCGTCGGCGAGCCGACCTTGATGAAAGTGGTGTCGGCGCATAAGGGCGTGCGGACGTTTGTTGTCGAGGTCACCGGGCGTGAGGCGCACTCGAGTTTGCCGGACTCTGGCGTTTCCGCGGTAATGGAGGCGCTGAAGCTTATGCAGCTGGTGGCGCAAATGGGCGAGGAGGCGAAAGCCGATGGCCGCGCCCACTTCGATCCGCCTGGCGCGACGCTCACTATCGGCCGCGTTGAGGGCGGCACCGCGTCGAACATCTTGGCGCGCCGCTGCATGTTCATTTGGGATCTACGTTGCCCGGAGAAGGCGCAGGCCGACGCGCTCGAAGCGCGCTTCCGTGAGGCGGCGGAAAAGCTTGATGCTGAACTCAAGGCGCGCGCGCCGGAGGCAGGCGTGGTGGTGACGCGGCGGTCAAACACGCCGGGGCTAGCGATGGCGTCCGGCAGTGAGGCGGAAACATTGGCGCGGGCGCTGACGGGCGATAACGAAACGCGCGCTGTCGCCTACGCGGCGGAGGCGGGCCTGTTTCAACAAGCCGGCATTTCAACGGTGATCTGCGGGCCTGGCTCGATCGAGCAGGCGCATCAGCCGGACGAATGGATCGAAGTGGCGCAGATCGAGCAGGGCGCGGCGTTCATGCGCCGGCTGATCGCGCACTTAAGCTGACGCGCTAAGCGCTGCTTGTTTGGCGGTCTCGTTGGCGTAGGCGATGAAACCTCTGATCAAGAAGCCGCCGTCGCGGTCGCCGTAAGTGAGCGGTGCGCCGTCAAGGCGCATGATCGCGCCGCCAGCGGCGGAGAGAATGGCATGGCCTGCGGCGGCATCCCATTCGCAGACTTCGCCGAAGCGCGGATAAATGTCGGCTTCGCCCGCCGCAACCTTGCAGAATTTGATCGAAGAGCTTGCATGCGCCGGTGCGCCGTTCAGGCGCTGCACGAAGGCGGTGGTGCGTGCATCGCGGCCGGAATTTTCCGAGGCGATGATGCGCCATTGCGGCGGCGGCGACGCAACTTTGATCGGGGTCAGCGCGCCGATGAGTTCGGCTGTGCGCGGGTCGCATTGGCCGCTCAGTGCGCGGCCGGGTTCGCCAGCGTAAAGTTCGCCCGTCGCAGGCGCGTAGACTACGCCGACTTTTGCTTCGCCGTTTTCGATAAGCGCGATGTTGACGGTGAACTGATCGCCGCCGGCGGCGAAGCCTTTGGTGCCGTCGAGCGGGTCGACGCAGAACCAGCGCGCGCCGCACACTGGGATGCGGCCTTCAGCGCAGGATTCTTCGCCGATCATTGGCACATCAGGCGCGAGGCGCTTCAGCCCAGCCTCAATCACCGCTTCGGCGCGCTGATCGGCAAGCGTGACGATGGAGCCGTCGAGCTTGGTCTGCGGATCAAACCCAGCCGCGCGCACCGCGTTGATTTCGCGCCCGGCCTCAAGCGCGAGCGAGATCAGATCTTCAAGTTTTGGCATGTGCGGCGCTTGAAGCATGCGTCCGCGCGTTAGTCCAGCCGCTCAGGCGTATTTTGTTTGAGTTCGGCCAGCCAGGCCGCAGCGCTGGCGTCGCTCGGCATGCGCCAGTCGCCGCGCGGCGAGAGCGCGCCGCCGGAGACGATCTTCGGCCCGTTGGGCACGGCGCTGCGTTTATATTGGTTGGCGAAGAAGCGGGTGATGAACACTTCGAGCCACTGCTTCAGCGTGGCGTAGTCGTATTTCTCGCGCCATGCGTGCCAGGCGAGATAGAGGATTTTGCTCGGCGCCATGCCGTAACGCGTCAGCCAGAAGAGGTTGAAGTCCTGCAGCTCGTATGGGCCGACGACGGCTTGCGTGCTTTGCGGCGCGTCGCCCGGAATGAGTTCGGGGCTGATTTCGCCTTCGAGCACGCTGATCAGCGTTTTTGAAACGCCGGCGTCGAAGATTTGCTTGTCGGCCACCCAGCGGATCAAATGTTGGATCAACGTCTTCGGCGCGCCGCCGTTGACGTTGTAGTGGCTCATGTGATCGCCGACGCCGTAGGTGCACCAGCCGAGCGCGAGTTCTGAAAGGTCGCCTGTGCCGACAACGAAGCCGCCCTCCGTGTTGGCGAGGCGGAAGAGGTAGTCGGTGCGCAGGCCGGCTTGCACGTTCTCATACGCGACGTCGTAAACCGGTTCGCCGCGCGCGGCGGGATGGTTCAGATCTTCGAGCATGCGTTGCGCGAGCGGCGCGATCGAAACTTCGCGCGCGTCGATGCCCAGCGCCTTCATCAGCGCCCAGGCGTTGCTCTTGGTCGCGTCGGTGGTGGCGAAACCCGGCATGGTGACGCCGATGATGTTTTTGCGCGGCAGGTCCAAGAGATCGAAGGCGCGCGCGATGACGATCAGCGCGTGCGTGGAATCGATGCCGCCGGAGACGCCGATGACAACGCGCTGGCTCTTGGTCGCTTCGATGCGGCGGGCAAGCCCTGAGACCTGGATGTTGTAGGCTTCGAAGCAATCGCGGTCGCGCTTGGAGAGATCGTCCGGCACGAAGGGGAAGCGGTCGATGGTGCGATTGAGTTTGGCCCCTTCGGGCGCGCCGAGGTCGAAGCTGATGTGACGCCACTTGACCAATTCTTCTTTCGCGCGCGCTTGTGCGTCGTGGAAGGTGCCGACACGGCGGCGCTCGGCGGCGATGCGGCCGACATCGATATCGACGGTGACGAGCTTGGGCTCGCGCGCGAAGCGTTCGCCTTCGGCAAGCTTCTCACCCATTTCGTAGGCGATGACTTGGCCGTCCCACGCGAGATCCGTGGTGCTCTCGCCGCGGCCTGAGGCGGCGAACACGTAAGCGGCGATGGCGCGGCGCGATTGGCTGTCGCACAGCACGGCGCGATCCTCGGCCTTGCCGATGACGATGTTCGAGGCCGAGAGATTGAGCAGAATGTTGGCGCCGGCGAGCGCGCCAATGGTTGAGGGCGGCTGCGGAGCCCAGAAATCTTCGCAGATTTCGATGTGGAAGGCGAAGTCGGCGTGATCGCTGGCGGTGAACACGACCTTGGCGCCGAAATCGACCCACTCGCCGGCGACGTGGATGAGATCGTCATCGGTGTCGCTGGCGACGCCAAAATAGCGCTTCTCGTAGAACTCGCGATAGTTCGGCAGAAAGCTCTTCGGCACGACGCCAAGAATGGCCCCGCGATGAATCACGACCGCGCAATTGAACACCGCGCCGCGCGAGCGGATCGGCGCGCCGACAACGAGGATCGGAAACAGATCTTCGCTCTCGGCGCAGAGTTTCGCGATCGCGGCGTCGACGGCGTTGAGCAGGGTGTCTTGCAGCAATAAATCATCGATGGCGTAGCCGCTGAGCGAGAGCTCTGGGGTGAGCAGCACGGCGGCTTTTTGCGCGTCGGCCTCGCGCCAGAATTTCAGGATGGTCTCGGCATTGGCGGCCGCATCGGCCGGATGCACCACCGGTGCGCAGGCGGCTACGCGCGCGAAGCCGTGCGCGTAGAGAGAGTCGAAAGCCTTGCCGGAGGATTTGCGGGGAGCCATTGGACCGAGCCTACCACATTATGCTCAGCCAGACCATAAAGGCTCACTCTGGCGTGGTGTCGACCTCGACGCGGTCGTCGTAGCCTTTACGGGCCGAGTAAAACACCAAGGCCATCAAGCCGCCGCCGACGGCCAGCGACAGCACCGTGCCTAAGGTTAACGCGATCCAGCCATGGATGCTCATGGCCGAGGCGTCCCAGTTTGTGAGTGCGCCGAAAGTGACGGCTGCAAGCAGACCGCCAAGGATAAGCGTCAGCAGAAACACCTTCATGAGGAGAAGATGGAGATCGTACCGGGGCGCCGCTAGCCGCCAGAATGTCGCGCGTCAGCGCGGCTTCCGGCTGAGCGCAATGGCGCGCGCGAGGCCGGCGGCGAGTTGGTCCGGATCGTACGGTTTGCGCACCACCGGAATGTGCTTGAGGCTGCGCGGAATGATGACGTGATCGCCGTAGCCGGTGGCGAAAATGAACGGGATTTTCCGCCGCTCCAGTTCTTCGGCCACCGGGAAGGAATTGCCTGAGCCCAGGTTGACGTCGAGCATTGCAACGTCGGGCTCGGTAGCGACCAGCACGCGCAACGCTTCAGCCGCTGTTGCCGCGGTGTCGACGTTGCCGACGCCGCACATCTGCAGCATCGCCTCAGCGTCGAGCGCGATAACGAGCTGATCTTCAAGCAGCAGGACTTTCAAACCCTCAAGCGAAGGCGTGTCGCGACCGGTGTCGCCAGCTTCGGGCTGGGTTGTCTGCAAAACGAGTTCCGAGATGAAGCGCCTGGGAATAAGGAAGCGCGCGCGCACGCCTTCGGGCGGATAGGTGACTTCGCTTTCGCCGCCGAGATCGAATGGGACAGATCGCGTCAGCAGCACAGAGCCGAAGCCGCGGCGTGAGGGCTCTTTGACGGCAGGACCGCCGCTTTCGTGCCACGTCAGCTCGGCGGCGCCGTTATCAACGATCCGCCACTTCACATTGAGCGCGCCGCCCTTGTTGGACAGGGCGCCGTACTTAGCGGCGTTGGTGGCGAGTTCGTGCATCACCAGTGCGAGCACAGAATAGGCGCGCGCTTCGAGGCCGATATCGGGGCCATCTAACTTGATCGCAGCGACTTCACCGTACGGGCGCAACTCCGAGGTCAGCAATTCGCGCAGCGCCCCGCCGCCGTCGGCGCGCACGACCTGATCGTGCGCCAGGGCGAGCGCCATGATGCGGCCGCGCAGAGATTCGACGTAATCGCTGAGATCGCGGCCTTCATCGACGGGTTGCGAGACGATCGATTTGATCAGCGCCAGGATGTTCTTGACGCGGTGGTTGAGCTCTTCGTTGAGCACCTTCTGGCGCAGGTCCGCTGTCTGGCGCTGGGTTTCGAGAATTTCCGAGTGCCGGACGATGACTTCGAGCAGCGCCGTGCGGGTTGCCTCGGCCATTTCCAAATCGTCAGCGGTCCAGGGTTGCGACTGGCGCTCGACCGTTTGCTTCCAGATTGCAAAGCTCTTGCGGGGTGTCAGCCGTTCCCCAAGCGGGCCGATCTCATAGACCTTGTTGGGATCGCCCGCCCAATCGACGGTATGGATCACTTCCTTGCGGAAAAAGATGAGATAGTCCTTCGGCGTTTGCGACAGCGGCACCGCCATCAAACCGGAAACGTCGGCGGTGTATTCTTGAGCGGCGGGCAAGTGCGCGGCCAGTTCGCTTGTCGCCCACACCTTGCCTTGCGAGGTCACGCCGAGGAAGCGCATCAGCGTCGGTGCAGTTTTCGCCGGCGGCACGTCGCCAATGTGAGTCCAGACGCCGCCGAACCAGAGGCCGACGCCGTCGCACGGCACAAGTTGCTTTAGGTCCTTCAGCTTGCCTTGCAGAAACTCGGCGATGTTGCTGACGTTGCTGGCGTCGCGCAGCACCTGGTCGAGCGCACGGCGCGCGCGGGCGGCGGAGTCGAGGCGCGTCTTGCGGGTCAGGGCTTCAAGCTGCAGCGAAAAGAACTCGCCGAACATCTCGGCGGCGACCCGCTGCGGCAGGGAGAGCACGCGCGGGCCGTAATGGTGGCACGCGATCAAGCCCCACAACTGACCGTCGACCACGATCGAGATCGACATTGAGGCGCCGACGCCCATGTTGCGCAGATATTCGCAATGGATAGGCGAGACGCTGCGGAGGTGGGCGTAAGAGAGATCGAGCGGCTCGCCCAGATCGTCGATCACCGGCTGGATCGGCATGCGTTCGCAATTGGCGTCGGAGATCACGCGGATGCGGTTGAGCAGATAGAGCTTGCGGGCTTGTTGGGGAATGTCGCTGGCGGGGAAGTAGGTGCCGCGGAAGCCTTCAAGGTCGCTGCGCTTGGCTTCGCCGATCACTTGGCCGGCGCCGTCATGCATGAACTTGTAGATCATCACGCGGTCGTAGCCGAGCAAGCCGCGCAACAGCCGTGGCGTGCGCAGGTAGAGGCTTTCAAGGTCGGTGATGCGAGCAGTGGCTGTGATCAGCGTGCGGGCGGTGTCGAGCGGGCTGCCAAGGGTGCTGGCGGCATGTTCGAACTCAATGATCGTGTTGGCGCGATGGGTGTGGATCGAAACATCATAATTGGCGCTGCCGATGCGCATCTCAGGCAGCACCACGGCGCGCGTTGGTTCGGTCGCGGTGGCGGCGGCGTTGCGCAAATCGTGCAAAACGGAAGGATCGAACAGATCCGCCATTTGCGCGCCGATGATCGGTTGTTCACCGAACTTCAGAAATGCGCCGGCATTGTACGAATGGCGCAACACGCGCTCGAAACGGATATCGCAGGCGAGTAAGCACCCGTGCGGCTGAATGCTGCCCGGGATGTGAATGGGCTCACGGTCGCAATTGCTGAGATCGACGGTCCGTTGCTCAGTCATTGCCGGCGCGCTCCATGGCGTACGCAGCGGCGCTGAAGGCGGCGTTGGCGCCTTGGATGAGTGCGACCTCGTCCACATTGGCGGCGGTGTTGAGGAGATCGAGATAGCCGCGGAAGCTTTGCGGGTTCTCCGCTTGCGCCCACAGGTGGCGCGCGCCGAAGTCCCGGTTGAGCCCGAGCGCTTCGACTTGCTTGCACAAAATGCGCGCGCCGAGCGCTGAGCCTTCAAGCACGTAGTGAACGCCTAGAACGAAAGAGTCGTTCGAAGTGGACCAGCCCTCGAATGTGTTCGCAAGCGGCCTTAGCGCGAGGTCGTCCATATCGCGCGTAAGTTCAGCGGCGATGTGCTGCGGGCGCCAGTCAGACGCAAGTTGCGGTTGCGCGGCGAGCCATGTTTCCACGCCGCTGCGAAACGCGTGCATGCCGCGCGCGTACTCATTGTACTCATTTGGAGTTTGGAGCGGGCCGACACGGTTCTCCAACGCCGTGTGCGAACCGGCTGTTGCGTGCTTGAGGCGCTGGCGCAGAGAGAGAAGGGTGTCGTGCAAACAAAATCCGCCCGAGCACGAACGCCCGGGCGGGTTCCTTGTTCCCGTTAGCTGCAGAAGCTCGGCATGATCACCGGGCTGCTGGCAGTGTGTTGGCGCCATTGGCCGTTTGCATCGCGATAGCGCTCGCCGACCGCGATGCGGCGCTCAAACACTTCACAAGCCACGGCGGCGGCCATTTCGTTCACCGACACGCTGCGTTCGGCGGCGCGGCGAGTGTAGAGTTGGCGGCGCTGAATGTTGTTTTGCTCAACGCGGCCGCGCAGGTCGGCGGAGATCGAGGCGCCCGGCACAAAACCGAGATAGCCATCGGCCTGTTCGCCAATCAGCCCAGCGGCGCGGGCTTGGTTCAAGGACGCATCCTGAGCCAAGGCTGGCGCTGCCAGCGCCAAGGCGGCGGCGGTGAGAGCGGCTGCGGCAAGTGCGCGGATCATGGATTGGTGCCTCCGAACAGATCGGTGTTGTTTTCCAGGAGATCCTGCGCGTCGCGTTCCAACCGCACGATCACTTCCTGGCGAATATTGACGTTGAGGTTGATCTCGATTGGCTCATCCGGCGCTTGGATTTGCACCGGAATGCAGCCGGCGATCGCGGCGGCGGCGCCTAGGCTCGAGAGCAGCAATGCCTGCGTGCGCATAAGGAACTCCGTGCTGCCGTCTTAGCGGCGGTGAGCTGAATGGCCTCTGAAGCTTTGACTTATTCGGAGCCTGGGGCGTCCTGGTCAACCGGTTCATCCGGTTGGCCGTCCCGGCTGCGCTCGATCAGGGAGCCCGGGTCGGTGATCGTGGCGGCGGTCTGCGCCAGGCGACGGAAGGGGGCGGTCACCCGGACGTTGAAGTCGAACGGCACGCCGCGAACCGTGACGCGGCCAAGGCCAGGTACGGGCGCGATTGGCCCGAGATCGACGGGGCGGCCGGAATTGTGTCCTGAGAATTCGATCGACGAGACGACGTCGCCGTTGAGATCGCCATCGAGCGTCAGCACTAGCGTATCGTATCGGAGGCTGCGTAACGCATCGAAGGCGATGCGCGAGACGCCGGTGGCGTCTTGGCCGGCGGCGCCGGTGTAAGAGATGACGCCGCCATCGCCTTGCGCGCGCACGACGCCGCCCTCAACGAACGCGCTGCGTCGTGTGAGCGTCAGCGGGAAGGAGCCTTCGAGGCGGCCAGTGGCGGTGAGATCTGGCACGTTAAGTGTGGCCAGCAGCGATGAAGCATCGACATCGCGCAGGCGCAGCTCAAAGCGGGTTTCGTCAGCGCCGAGTGTGATTGTCGTCGGCGCCATTTCGAGAATGCCTGAGGCGAAGTCAAAGCGGGCTTGCTCGATGATGACGCGCTGTTCGCTGAGCAGCTGGAAGCGCACGTCGCCGTTGGTCACGGCGACGCCAGGGTCGAGCAGGCCGATGCTGACGCGCTGGCCAGGCGGGGTGGTGAGCGCGAACAGGTCGTCGAAATAAATAACTCCGTTGACGTTCTGCACGGTCGGGATGGTTGAGGTGGCGAGCGACACGTCGCGCAGGCGCACGCGCCCGGTGCTGGCGATGGCATCGCGCGTCCAGGTGATTTCGCCATTGATGTCGGCGCTGCCGGTGACGCCTTCGACCAAGCCGCGCGTTCGTTCGGTGATGTCGTATGGCTGCAGGCTCGGGCTGAAGGTGAGATTTTCGGCGTTGATGTGAGCGACGCCGAGGCCGGTGTCGGTGGCGTGGCGTGCTGTGAAGGCGGCGAGTTGCTGGCGTCCGCCGCCGTCGAGCACGATCGCGCCAGTCGCGTCGATGATGCCGTCGCGCAGCACCGCGTCGACATTGGCCAAGCGCAGCGGATTGAACAGCGGGCGTTCTTCGTCCGAGTCCGGGCGGTTGGCCGTCAGCAACGCCTCCGCCGCGAGAACGCGGATCACCGGTTTTCCATCCTCGGGCGCGGCGACCCAATTGCCTTCGATAGTTGAGACAGAGCCGGGGAGCGTCGGATCGGTGAGATCGCCGTGCTCGAACGTGCCGTCGACACGCCAGCTCTCGGCGATGCGCGCGTTGGCGGTGATGCGTTGCAGCGCGACGTTGAGCGCACGCTCCTCCGCCATTTCGATGTTCAGGCTTGGCCGGTCGGCGACGAGCGCCAGCGCAAGGTTGCCGGCGCGGCCGCTGAAACGGCCAACCACGTTGGCGGCCGAGACGCGCGCGGGCTGCCCGCTTGGGCCGGCCATGCGCCCGTTCAATCCCAATTGCTGGATGGAGAAGCCGCCTGACAAATTGTTGCGTGCATCGCCAGCGAGCAGTGCGCCGTCGAGAGGGCAAAGGGCAAAGGCGCCGTCCGCGAAGGAGAGGCCGGCGACGTCGAGCCCGCCCATACGCACCGGCAAGCAGCCGCCGTTCGGCGTGACGCGCCAACCATCGCCCCAATGAATGGAAAGATTGAGCGTCGGCGCCAGATCGCGCACCGCGCCGTTGCCTACCGGGCCGTTGATGTGCGCGGGTCCGCGCAGATCAATACGACCAGCGCCGCCGCGTGCGGAGATGGTGACGCCGAGTTCGGGTGCGGCGATGCTGGCGTTTTCCGCGCGCCAGTCCGACACGGTGAGCGTGCCGTCCGCTTCAAACGGCGCCTCTTCCGATGATGTGACGGTGTCGAGCATCAGAGACACATTCGGTGCGCCGCCGCCGTTGAGGCTGAGCGCAACACTGCCTTGAGCGACCGGGCCCGGCCATTGCACGACCAGCGCCGGCGTATCTTGGCGCAGTGGCGCAAAGCGCAGCCGCGCACCGCTTGCCGCGCGCGCTTCGGCCGGCGCATCGAGCGTGAGACGCAGCCTGCCGTTCTCGACGGCGAGCAGCAGCGGCGCAGTCAGCGTGAAACTATCGGCGGCGCGGTCGAGCGCGTTGCGCGCTTGCGCGAATGTCGGCCCGATCGGCGCGCCATTGATCTCCGGCAAGGCGCGGCGGAGATCCGCTTGCGCTTCGGCGTTGAGCGCGGTGCGCGCAAAAGAAATCAGCGCATTGCCGTTGACCGCACTGTTTTCGGCCAGGGTCAGGCGGCCTGAGGCGGCGGGCTGTTGCGAGATAAGGCCGAGCCCTTCGAAGCGATCGCCGCCGAGCGCCCAATCGGCCCGGCCTTGTGCGCCGGCGCCATCGGCGTCCGCGGTAAAGCGTGGCCGCTGCATGCGTATGCCGCTCGCGGCAAGCGCAGCGGCGTTGACGCGCCCTTGTGCTTCCCATGCCGCGAATTCGAGGCCGTCATCACGCATCAGCGCTTCGACGCCGGCGGCGCCTTCAATGACGCTGGCGTTGATCTGTTCGGAGTTCAGCGCGCCGAGTTGACCGGCCACCTGGAAGTCGAGGCGCTCAAGGTTGAGTGGCGTACGCGCAAGGATAAGGAGGCGTCCGTCGGCGGCGCTGGCGTCGTCCCACTCAAGACCAATGAGAGATGCGGAGAGGCGCATGCTGACGGCGTCATCACCGCGCGAGGTGATCACGAGCTCGGCTTGGCCGCGGTCCAATGCGTAGGCGCCTGCGGTGCTCGACGTTTCGCTGATGCGCGCGACGGCGCTGAAGTCATCGCCGAGGCGCCCGCTCGCGCGCACTGGCCCTTCGAGGTGGCCGAACGGCGCTTCTAAAAGTATCCGGCCGTTAACGATCTCAAGGTCGATCGCGGGGATCGAGGCGCGCCGTCGGCTGCGGGGGCCGCCGCTGATTTGACTAAGCGCGCCGGCGGTGACTTCGCCGCGCGGGGTCAGCCGTAGCCGCAGCATTGGGTCGGTCAGCCGGACGGCGTCGAGTTCGGGGATCAGGCCGTTCCAACGCCAGCGCGCTTCGAGGTGGGCGATGGCGGCGTCGGGCTCTGCCTCGGAGCCGAAACGAATGTCGGTGAGGGTGAGCCCCTCGAAATCGAGGCTGGCGACGTCAAAATCCGCCTCCGCCCCGCGCTCGGCCAGGGCGGCCCCGATCATAAAATCGGCCAGGGGCAGCCGGGCGAACCACAGGCCCAACCCCACCAGGGTGGTGGACACCCCAAGCGCAGCCACCGCCGTCAGCCAACCGATCAAAAATCGGCGGGCGGGCGGCGGATCGTCAGGCGCGGACTGCGCCTGCTCTTGACTCGCAACGGCCTGGTTAGACCTATGTGCCATATTCCTTCGCTTGGCGTGGTCCTTGCTGGTCCGGCATCGCCCCCGAAGGGGTCTGTCGAGCCTAAGGAATGACGTCACTTCAGTTTCCGGCTGGATAACCAAACGGCTGAAAACGCTTGTTGGGCCTTGTTATTTTTGCCTGACAGGCAGTGGAGCACGAGATTGAGAGCAGAATTCGCTCATCGGCTCATGGAAGCCAGGAGGGGAATGGCGGCATTCGGCCTGATGGCTGGGGCCGCCGTTGTCGGCATTGGGCTTGCCTGGAATGCGGGGCTTTTCTCGGGCGCCGCGGACGCTGCCGCTGCGGAAACTGCAGCGGTGCGCGCAGAAGCCGCGCGTCGGGCCGAGCATCTGGCGTTTACGGAAGCTTACCTGGCTCACGAAGAGCGGGAGTTCCGGGTCGGAAATGGCGAGACCTTAGCCGGGCTTTTGGTCCGCGCCGGCGCCAGCAGCGCCGAGACGAACGCCGCATTGGCCTCGATTTCCGACGTTTATAATCCCCGACGTCTGCGGCCCGGCGATCAGATCAGTTTGTACTTTGACCGCCGTAGCGGCAGCGCGCGCCTGACTGGCCTTGCTTTCCGCTCGCAGCCGGGCGCCTCCGTCACCGCTAACCGCACGACCGCCGGCGGCTTCGCCGCGCGCGAAGTCATGATGCCGGTGACCTTCGAGATCGCGCGCATCGCCGCGCCGGTTGAAACCAGTCTCTACGCGAGTGCGCTCGAGCTTGGCGCGACCGACCGGGAAGTGGCGGCGCTCGCCGATGCGTTCGCTTATGACGTCGACTTCCAACGTGACGTGCGTCCGGGCGATCCGTTCGAGATCGTGTTCGAGCGCTATTATGATGACGAGGGCAATACGGTTCGTACCGGCAACATGCTGTTCGTGTCGCTGGAATCGGGCCGCGGCTCGCGCGCCTTCTATTCGTTCTTGGCGCCGGGGGACTCGCGTCAGGACTGGTATGACGCCGAAGGGCGCAGCGCCCGCCGCTTTCTGATGAAGACGCCGATTAACGGCGCGCGGCTCTCGTCGGGCTACGGCATGCGCCGTCACCCGATCCTGGGCTATTCGCGCATGCACCGCGGCACCGACTTCGCCGCGCCGACCGGCACGCCAATTCTCGCGGCAGGCGATGGCACGATCGTGCGCGTCGGCCCGTTTGGCGCGTTCGGCAATTACGTGCGCATCCGCCATGCCAACGGCTATGAAACCGCGTACGCGCACATGTCGCGTTTCGCGCGTGGTCTGCGCGCCGGAGCGCGCGTGAACCAGGGCCAAGTGATCGGCTATGTTGGAACCACCGGCCGCTCCACCGGTCCGCACCTGCACTATGAAGTCATGCTGCGCGGCCAGCAGATGAACCCGATGACATTGCGGGTCGCGACCGGCCGCAATCTCGAAGGGCGCGCATTGGAACTCTTCATGATTGAGCGCGCGCGCATCGACACTTTGCGACAGGTTCGCGCTCGAGAGACGCCGGTTTCGGCCAGTTCGCAAGAGGCGGTTGCGCCACGGACTGTCGAGACTCCGTAATCGTCAATCTTGACGTGTGGGCCACAACTCTGCTGTTGAGCCTGCGTGAAAAACGTCGCATTCTAATTGCACGAATGCGTACTGAACCCGCGCGAGCACAGCGGAACAGAAACGAATGGGCCTACGAGCGCTAATTGCTGATGATCATGAGCTGTTTCGCAGCGGGCTGAAGCAATTGCTTGTTGATGCGCTCGATGTTGAAGATGTTCGTGAAGCCGAAACCTTCGATCAAGCGATAGAAATCTTGACGGATGAAGGCGCGGGCGACCTCGTGCTAGTTGATCTGCGTATGCCGGGCATGTCGGGGGCTGAAGCGCTTGCGGCACTGCGCGACGGATTTCCGAATGCAAAGATCGCGGTGGTGTCGGCTTGGGAAGAGCGCGCCGAAATTCTCGCCGCGCTGAGCGCGGGCGTGCACGGCTACATTCCAAAGTCGCTCTCGTCAGCTGAGATTGCAGGCGCGCTGCGTTCCATTCTCGATGGGCGCATCTACGTGCCGGCGACGATTGGGCGGCGTGATCCTGGCGAGCCTGTCGCTGCCGCTGCGGGGCAGGGCGAAAACAAGCTGACTCTGCGCCAGAAGGAAGTGCTGAACGAGCTTCTGAAAGGTCAGGCCAGCAAAGAGATCGCGCGCACGCTCGATATCGCCGAGGGCACCGTGAAGATTCACCTTGCCGCTATCTATCGCGCGCTCGGCGTGCGCACGCGCGCTGAAGCGATTGCGCGCCTCAAATCGCAATAGCTTAAGCGGCGTTGAGTTCGGCTGCGGCGGTGTCGCGCAAATCTTGCGGCTTGATCGGCTTGATCAGCCAACCATGACCCGATTGGCGCAACGCGGCCAGCGTGTCTGGCCCTGTGTCGCCCGTGACCATGATGGTTCGGGGCGGCGGATCGAGTTTGGCGGTGAGCGCCGCCGCGATCTCCAGCCCGCGCAATTCGCCGCGAATGCGTAGATCCAGCACCAGAAGCCGCGGGCGATAGCCGGAAGCGAGCAGGGCTTGCGCTTCGTCGCCGTTGGCGCAGGTGCGCACTTCGGCGCCGAGATCGCTGAGCAGGCCGGCGATGGCTTCGCGGGCCAGCGTGTCGTCATCCATGACCAAAACGGGCGCGCCGTGCAGCGCAGTCGCTGATGCAGTCGGAGCGGTGCGTGCGCTCGTTGGTGCGTTGGTTTGCTGCAGACGGATGCTGAAGCGCGCGCCTTGACCCTCGGTGGACTGAAGTGTCAGGGGCGCGCCGAGCAGCTCGCCGAGTTTGCGCGCGATGGGCAGGCCGAGGCCTAAGCCATCGGCGCTGGCGTTGAGGCGCTCGAACTCCTCGAAGATGCGTTGCTGATCGGCGGGCGCGATGCCCGGGCCGTCATCCGCGACAGTGAGGACGATGTCGCCGCGCTCCGCACGCGCTTCGAGGCGGGCATTGCCGCCGCCATGGCGGATCGCGTTTGAGATCAGGATTGAAAGCAGGCGGGTCAGCAGGCGCGCGTCGGTGTGGACGCGCGCTGTTGTCTCGGCCGACGTCACGCTGCCGGCGGGGTGTTCGCCGATCGCGGCGTCGATCACATCTTGCAGTGCAATGTCGACAGGATCGGGCGTCATAACGCCGGCTTGCAAGCGCGCAAGGTCGAGCAAACTGGTGAACATGCCGATCATGGATTGCACGGCGCGATCCATTTTCGCGACGATGCCGCGCGCCTCGTCGGTCTCCACACGCCGCTCAAGCGCCGTGAGATAAAGGGTCAACGCATGCAGCGGCTGGCGCATGTCGTGGCTGGCGACCGCGAGAAAGCGCGACTTGGCGAGTTCCGACGCGAGCGCCGCCTGACGAGCGCCCTCGGAGGCGGCATAGGCGGCGCGCCAGTTGCGCTGTTCGGCGCGCAGAACCAGCATCGTGACGGCGACGGAGAGCAGGGCGAGCGCCGCAAGCAAGCTGCCGATGAAAAAGAGCGCGTCGCGCGTGCTTCGCTCCTCGGCGCGGTAGGCGTCGATTTGATCCTCGACCAGCCGCATCATCTCGGCGATCTCGGTGCGCGTGTCGTCCATACTGTCTTTCGACACCGTCAACGATGCGCGCATCTCGCGTGCGCTGAGCGTGCCGTTGCTGCGCTGTTGAATGGTGTCGGCGAGCATGGCGAGTGAGCGGCGCGTGTCGGCCTCGACGCGCTGGAATTGGGTATGCAGCGCCGAGTTGTCGCGGCTGAGCGCATCGAGGCGGCGAAGGTGCTCGTCGGCGCGCGCGCGCCCGCTGTCATATGGCACGAGGAATTCGCGGTCGTTGGTCAGCAGATAGCCGCGTTGAGCGGTCTCGGCGTCGATGGACGCTTGCATCAGGCCATAGGCGGCGAGGCGGGCGTCGCGCGTGCGCTGCACTTCTTGCATCACTTGTCGATTGGTGTGGTCGAGGCTGATGAGGCCGATGACAACAACGATGGCGAACAGCGCCAGCAGCCCGACAGCGATGGTGATCAAGCGTTCAGCGCGGCTCCGTGGCGGGGCGAGTGGCGTACGCATTTCGGACGTCACGTCGGCGCTCCGGTTACGACCGCTCTAGCCAGGCCACGATGGCGTCTGCTTTCGCTGGCTTGGACATAACATCAAGTCCTAAACTGAGGGCTTCATCCAGCGTGCTGCCTTGGAAGGCGCCGGAGAGCACTAGAATGCGGACGCTCGGTGCAAATTGCCTTAGCCGTTTGACCAATGTCACCCCGTCGGGGCCGGAGCCGAGATTATAGTCGGCGATAATGTAGCGAATGTCCGGCAGCCGCGCGCCGACAGCGGCGCTCACGCGGTCGGCGTTGGCGGCGTGAACGACATCGGCACCCCAATCGGTGAGGATCAGGATCAAGGCTTCGGCTGAAGCCTCGTCATCCTCCAACACCAGGATAAGGGGTTTGAGCGCCGACATAGGCGCGGATCAGACCATGTTACGCAGCGTTTTGGCAGCAGCTTCGCGCGCCGTATATCGTACGGCATAGGCCGTGGCCTATATCGCCATTCCCCAATTGGGCAGCGCGGCGCCTAGGTCGTCGGGCACGACTTCTGTGCAATATTCGCGTGCGCGGAAATTTGTCATCATTACTGGGCCTTGAACTCTGTCTCCTGGCGAAGGGAACCCAGAATGGATAATCTCGCGCTGAATCTAACTGCCGACACGGGCGACGAATGGGTTGGCGGCGCAGGCGGCGTTAGCAGCCGCGGCGAGTACGACTTCTGTTCGCGTGAGGGCGCTTTGGCGTTGAAGGCCAAAATCGAGGCGTATTGGCGCGAGCGTGGTCAGCACGTGATGATCGCGCTGCAGAATGTTGGCTTCCATCCGGCGATCCGCGCCGCGCGCTATGATGTGCGCAGCGACATGGTCAACGGCATGCCGCGCACGACGTCGGGCAAGACGGCGCCGACGCAAGAAGTTTTCGTCGAAGATTTCGACCTCGAGAGCGACGACATCGCGTTCGAGTAGATTCAGTTCGGGCCTTGGGCGGCTCTAGGGTGAAGGGCGCGGCTGCAAATGGCGGCTGCGCCCTTCGCTTTTCTACGCTGCTGCGGCTAGGTTGCGCGCGGCGAAGCGGAGCGTGTGATGTCCGATGATGTCGCCGCTCCGGCGGCGTTTGAAATTCCCGAAGGCTATACCGCGCTCGAATGGCGGCGCGGGTTCGTGAACCAGATCGGACCGCTGTATCGGCGCGTGCGCGATAGTTCTTATTGCATGGGCTTTTTGGTGGAGGACCACCACACCAATGGGCTGAAGAACGCGCACGGCGGCATGCTGATGAGCTTTGCCGACATGGCCTGGGGCCATGTCGTCTCGGTTGAGACCTCGTCCTACTGGGTGACGGTGCGGCTCACAGTCGATTTCCTCGCCAGCGCCCACGTTGGCGACTGGGTGGAGGGCGCGAGCGAAGTGCTTTCGAAGGAGGGCGATCTTTACGTTGTGCGCGGCCGCATTTGGGCGGGCGAACGCACGCTGATGACAGGGACAGGCGTGTTTAAGCCGATTCAGAAGCGTGATCCGCGGCCTGGCGAAAGAGCTTACCGTTCCGAGTGAGAGCGCTTAGGCGGCGTCTTCGGTCTTGAGGACCGCCGGGATCGTCATCAGCAGGATCCAGAACTCGCCCAGCCACGACCACTCTTCGAGATATTCGCGGTCAAAGCGGATGCGGCGCTCATAGCCCGTGCTCGAACGACCGCTCACTTGCCAGAGGCCAGTGATGCCCGGACGCACCAGCAGATAGTAGCGGCGATCGCGGCCATAGCGGTTGAGCTCGGCGCGCGTGATCGGACGCGGGCCAATGATGCTCATGTCGCCACGCAGCACATTCCAGAGTTGCGGCAGCTCATCGAGGCTGGTTTTGCGCAGGAAGGCGCCAATCTTGGTGATGCGCGGATCGTTGCGCAGCTTTTGGCCTTCTTGCCATTCAGCGGCGGCGTGCGGGTCGGTCAGCAGGATGTGCGCCAGACGCTCTTCGCTGTCCGTCGCCATGGTGCGGAACTTTAGGCACTCAAAGCGCTCGCCTTGGCGGCCGACGCGCGTGTGCCGATAGAGAATCGGACCCTTATCGTTGAGACGAATCAGGATCGCGATCGTCAAAAAAGCCGGTGCGAGGAAGAGAAGGGCCGATGCTGCAACTGCGAAATCGAACGCCCTTTTTAGGCGTCCGTTCGCTGCGCGAACTTTGCGGATCAAACGCCGATCGGTGATCCGATGCGCCACCCGCGCCTCGGCCGCTCTGTAGCGTTCGCCTGCATTCTGCCGGCCACGAAACGGGATCCGAACCGCGGAGCCCGTCTCGATCATTTGGTTCGCCATCAGTCTAAGACCCCCGCCATTCCCTCCGCTAATGGCTTGGTAATGTGTCGCATGCTGGCATTGTGCATTGCAATCCCAGTCGCTCCGTTGGTGAGGCGCTGCGAGAGAAACTTGTTTGGAACCATCGCCTGTTTAGAGTCGTTGTGGGTGGAGTAACGCCGTACCGGCGAAGCGCAGTGGAGTTTTTCGTTGGGGGCCCTTCGCCGTCAGCACCCTGACATGGAGCAGCGCGCCGCGCCGGCTAGCCCGCCGGCGTCGGAAATTTCGCATCGCAAGAGCATCCCGCGCTGGCTCGTTGTTTCGAGCCTTGTCGTCTACTGCTCTGTTTTCTGGATGCTTATTTGGGCTGTCGGCACATTTGGCGTCGATCTCGTCCGCACCGCCACCGCTCTCGGCCACTAATTCTGACGCGGTAAAGCTGTGGATTGCGCGCCACACGTTGCGCGCGTGTTGTTAACCGCGTCCGTCTAGCCTTCCGAAAAAGCCGCCCGAGGCGCTGTCAGCGCTCCGGCGATCTAATCGGGAGTGCCTGACATGACATCCTTTCCGCACCGCGCGCGTGGCCCGGCTGAGACATTCCCGCCGCAAGTGCAACATGTTGCCTTCATGATAAATTCTGAGGGACGCTCGCCCCAATCACGCCGATCCCGCCTGGCTAGCCAAGCGGCGGAGACGGCTTGTGGAGGGGGATCCATCTTGCGCTTCCATCGCGTTCTATCGGTTTTCGCCGCGTCGCTGATTGCGTTCGCGCCGCTTCAGGTCATGGCCCAAGAGGCCGACGACAGCGTCTCGGTGCGTGAGCGCCCGCGGCCTGAGTACGATCCGCTCGGCATGCGTCTCGGCGGCTTCAATCTCAACGCCGAACTCAATCTCGGCATCGCCAGCACCGACAACTTGTTCGCAGAGCCGTCGGGCGCTGAAGACGATGACATGGTCTACACCGTGCGCCCGTGGGCGCGCCTCGCTTCGGGCTGGTCGCGGCACGCGGTTTCGGTCGAAGGCGGCGCGAGCTTCAAGAGCCACGCAGACTTCTCGAGCGAAGACGCAGACACGCACTTCATTCGCGGCGTTGGACGTCTCGATGTCGGCAGCTCCACCGCGATCACCGGTGTGATCGGTTTGGCGCACGAGGTTGAGCCGCGCACTGATCCGGACTCGCCGCTGACGCCGGCGCCGGTCGAGTATGACCGCAACGACATGTCGCTGATGGTTTCGCACACCTTCAACCGTTTCCGCGTCAGCGTTGAAGCGGCCCAAAGCGAATATGAGTTCGAAGGCCTGCAAGCGTTCCGCGACAATGACGAGACCGTTCTGCGGGGCCGCCTGGAAGCGGAAATCACGCCGCGCCTGGGCTTTGTGTTCCAAGCCACGCATGACGAGCGCGATTACGACAACGCGCCGGTTCTGAACTCCGAAGGCCAAACGTACCTTGCCGGTGTCGCCGTCAATCTGACGGACCTGATGCGCGGTGAACTCACCGTCGGCCAGTTCGAGCGCGACTATGATGCGCTCGGCTCAACTGACGGTCTCGCCATGGCTGGTGAGCTGGAATGGTATGTCACGCGCCTCACGACCCTGACGTTCAACGCGGACCGCAATGCTGAAGACGTCGTCGGCGGCGCGACGGGCTTGCCCTACATCGAGACCCGCTTCGGCGCCCGCGTCGATCACGAGCTGCGTCGCAACATCATCCTGACGGCTTCGATGCAGACCGGTCAGCGCGAATACGATCTGGTCGATCGCGATGACGAGTTCTTCTATGGCGAAGTCGGCGCGGACTACATCTTGAACCGCCGGGTCGCTCTCGAAGCGCGCTTCCGCCGTGACGAAGTTGAATCGTCGGGCGCCGCTGCGTACCGGGACTATGAGGTCAACACGCTGTCATTGGGTGTCAGCCTGCGCCTCTAGGCTCCGCTCGCGGGGAGGCGCTAAGCTGCAATTTGAAAAGCTTGGAAACGCCAATGCCTGCGGCTGGGAAGTCCAGACCAAAAGCCCCCGCTAAGGGGACACGGAAGAAGGGCGCCGCGCGGAAACGTGCGGCGCCTGCCGTTTCACTGGTTGGCGCGTTGGCGGAGGCGGCTTGGGCGGATGCGGACGCAGCTCTCGCCGAAGCGCTCGCTGATCTCGATGAAGCGCAGACGGCAGCCGACGAAGACGCCCGCGCCGACGCCATGACAATGCTAGCGCAGTCGCTCTCGCGCGCGGCCCGCAAGCGCGGCCTGAGCCGCCAGGGTGAACTTGGCGCGAGAACGCCCTATGATCCCGTGCGGCACGTGCTCGACGACCCGTCCGGGCGTGCGCCAAAAACGGTGCGCGTTGCGGCGCGCGGCGTGTCGCGTGGGGCGGAGGTGCTGTGCCCGATCCGGGTGCGGCGTCTCAGGAAGAGGCGGCCGTGAGGGACTGGACTCTCTGTATCGATTTCGGCACCGCCCACTCAAAGGCGGCCGCGGCGCCCGCGGGCGCGTGGAGCCGTTTTGAGCCGAGCCAAGTGCGGCCGCTCATGGTTGGCGCTCATGAGGAGGGCGGCAACGCCTTCCTGCTCGATAGCGCCGTGTTTGTCGCTGAAAGCAATCTGCTCTTTGGACGCTCTGCGATTGCGGCCGCCAACGCCTCGATCGGCAAGAAGCGCATGGCGCTCAAGTCGTTCAAGACGCTGCTCAGCGTCAGCGATCTGGACCGCGCGCTGAACACCAACGCGCCGCTTTCGATCGACCCGCACCGGCTGTTCCAGATGCGCGATCTGATCGTGCTTTATCTGGCGTACCTGCTGGAGGCGGTGGAGCAATCGAGCGCGACGGACCCGCTTTTGGCCGACGTCGACAGCATCTCTTATCGCTACGCCGCGCCGGCTTGGCGCAGTGGCGACAGCGCCGGCATGCATGAAAGCATCGTGCGCCTGTTTGGCGAGGCCGACGCGTTCCGGGAAGCGGTGGGTGAAAAGCTGCTGGCGCCTGAGGGGCTGCCGCTGAAGCTCATCGAGAAGCATTTGCCAAAGGCGCAGGCGCAGGCCGTGCCGTTCGACATGGGGCTGATCTTCGAAGCCACGGCCGCTGCCGCCTACACCTCGATCGGCCTGGAAGACGCGGGTTCGCACTTCATCGTCGTCGATATGGGCGCCGGCACCACGGATATCGCGGCGCTGGCGCGGCTTGGGCCCCGCACGCTCGAACTGCCGGAAGCGCGGGTGACGTTGAAACAGGCGGGCGACTTCATTGATCAGGTGATCGCCAATCGGGTTCTCGAAAGCGCCTCATGGGCGCGCAGCACGAGCGAGCAAAGCGAACTCTGGAGCGTCTTGATGCGCCAGATGCGCGATATCAAGGAAACGCTGTTCGCCGACGGCCGCGCGGCGCTGCGCATCAAGGGCAAGCAGATCTCCGTCAACATGCGTGACGTCGAGAAGGCTGCGGACTTCCGCCTCTTCTACAAAAACCTCGCTGACGCTTACACGCACGCGCTCGCAGTTGTGCGCGACGACGCGGGTGCGCGCGGGCGTACGGAAGTGCAGGCGGTGGCGGTTGGCGGCGGCGCGGCGGCGCCGTTCATTCAAGATCTCATTCGCAAGCGCGCGGTGCGTTCAACGCCGCGGGTTCTGCCGCGCCCGGCAACGCCCGAGTGGGCGCACGCGAGCGAGTTCCGCGGCAATCTCGCGCCGGTGTTTCCGCAATTGGCTATTTCGATCGGCGGCGCTTTGTCGCCCGACAGCATGCTGGCGGCGCGAACGGGCGGACTCAATCCGGCCGCAACCGCCCAAACCGATACGTCGGCGGCACGCGATTAACATAGACGCCGGTGTTGAGGTTCTGACGCCGCTGTAGGCCGCGCATGGCGTTGCGCACAGCGCCGATGCGTGTGCGGTCCCAAGCGGTCACGACGATACACGTGCGCGCAAAACCGGCTATGGCGGGGCCTTCGGCGCTGCTCAGCGCTGGCGGGCAATCCAATACGATGAGGTCGTAAGCAGCTGAGAGTTCAGTCAGCAGCTCAGCGAAGCCCGGCGCGCCAGTGAGCGTGCGCCACGGATTGAAGCCGCGTGCCGCCGGCAGGAAGTGCAGCCCGGTTTCTTCTTCCTCACATAGAAAGTCGCGCCAGCGCTCCGGCCGCTCGCACGCTTGCAGGACGCCGTCTTCGACGTCAGCGCCAAAGGCGCGGCTCAGGGCGCGGCGGCGCAGATCGCAATCCAGCACGATCACGCGGCGATCTTGTTGCGCGGCGCTGATGGCGGTGCTGAGCGCTGCGGTGGTCGCGCCCTCGTCTTGGACAGAGCCGATGAACGCCACGACGCCGTTCGGCAACGTGCCTTGCAGATCGCGGAAGGCGGTGGCGAACGGGGAGGCCGGTTGGAAGACCACGCAGCCCAGCGGCGAGCGCTTGTCCGGCGGCAGCTGGCGTAATGTCCGTTCTAGTAGCTCGGGCGCGGCGCCGAGGATCGCGTAGCCGCGGTGTTTGCCGAAGCTGGAGAGCGAAGTGACCGTGTTGCGGCTAAGTTCAGCGAAGAGCGCAAAGCCCAAACCGGCCGCTAAGCCGAGTGGGCCCCAGAAGAGGCTCGCCGCCAGCGGGCGCACGCCGCCCGAGACGTCGAAGGCGACGCCAGCAGCGGCGATGACGACCGCGATCAGCGCAATTGGAAACGCTTGCCGCGCAACGCCGCGGCGTAGGCGATGGCCGATGAGCGAGGGAGAAGGCCGCGCCGCGCGTAGCGTCGCCGCTCCAAGCGTTCCGGGCTCGTACCGTGTCCGGTCGCCTGTCAGTGGTGCCGTCACTCTCTAGCGCTCCCCGCCCCGGATTGCTGTCGATGTCTGCGATGACGCAGCTTGAAGTGCAATCCCCAGTCTCAGCCGTCCGCTGAACGCGAAAAGTGCCGTGCTGGTTTCCCCTTAAGACGACTTATCCACAACCGGGTGGCGCGCCAATTGAAAATTCCCGTCTCACGCGCGCCAAGCTGTGTTGGCGCAGCGCCAGCGCGCAAAATTTAATCCCAGCGCCGGTGTTCTAGATTGCACTTTCGAGCGGGCTTCTTAATCTCCGTTAGCTAAGCCCCAGGATCGCAAATGCTCATCCAATTGCCTCGCGGGTCAGCTGACCAGCAAGGTTCGCAGAATGCGGAGACCAGCAACGCGTTTGAGGCGGCGCTAAGGCGCGATCTCGCTAGTGCGCCAGTGGTTTCGTACGATGCGGTGCTTGGCGGCTGGGTAAAGCGCGCTTTCGATCTCACACTGGTTTTGCTGAGCGCGCCGTTTTGGCTGGCGGCGCTGCTGGTGACGGCGTTCATTTCCAAGGTTCGTCATTCGGCGCCGGTGTTCCTGGCGCATGAGCGCATTGGCTATGGCGGCCGCGTCTTCAAGCGCTTCAAGCTGCGCATCGATCCGCCGTCGGCGCAGATCGAGCGGCTGCGCGTGCCGGGCGAACCTGATGAGGCGCCGGCGAACGATCTGACCTCGATCGCGGTTCAAGCTGAGGGCCCGCGCGCGAAATGGCGGCGCGCGCTCGAGCGGCTGCCGCAATTGTTCAACGTGATTTCGGGCGACATGGCTTTGGTCGGCCCGTCGCCGCTCTCGCGCGAAGAACTGGAGCCGCTGAAAACGGCTAAGCGCTATTACCTCAGCGCGCGTCCGGGCGTCATTGGCGTCAGCGCCATTGTCGATGCGGATGAGGAAGAGGCGAGCCAATACAAAGCCTACTCGCTCGCCTGGACGCTCAGCACCGATGCGCTGATCTTATGGGATGCGCTGCGCTCGATGCGTGATCGCGGCGAACTCTGGAAGCCGAGCTTCAAGCTCGCGAAGGCCCGCGCCAAGGCCGGCGGCGAACGCGCCGTTGCGCGTCAACGCAGCAGCGCCTAGCGGCTTTTCGGCGTAATCGCTTGCGCCAAGCCGAGACTCGGGGCCCTTGACCCCCTTGGGTAGGCGCGCTTGGCAAAGCTGATCTTCTTCGGACACGATGCGCACGATCCGGCGGTGCAGCGCCGGATTCAGGCGTTCGGCCATGCCGGCGCCGATGTGTTGGCGTTTACGATGCGGCGCGGGCCGCTGCGCGAAAACGCCTGGGCCAATATCGATCTCGGCGAAACCAAGGATGCGGCGTTTGCCCAGCGCATTGGCGCGTTGGTTAAAGCGCGGCCGATCTTGCACGCGCACCAGGCGGCGCTGCGCGATGGCGAGGTTTTCTACGCACGCAATCTCGACATGCTGGCGCTGGCGCATTGGGCCCGCCGCATAACCGGCTCGCAGGCGCGCTTGGTTTACGAGTGCCTCGACGTGCATCGTTTCATGACGCGCGACGATGTCGTCGGCGCCGCGATGCGCGAGATGGAGCGGCGGCTCCTGAATGACACGAGCCTTGTTGTCATTAGTTCACCGGCGTTTGCGCGCGAGTACTTCGATAAACGCCAGCCCGGCCGCGCCCGCACGCTGTTGATCGAGAACCGCTTGCCGTGGGGATTCGAGTACGGCCCGCGGCCAACGGCGCCGACCGAGCGCGCGGGGCCAATTCGCATCGGTTGGTTTGGCAATTTGCGCTGCCGGCGCAGCCTAGCGCTTTTGTTGGCGCTGGCGGATCGGTTTCCGGATCGGGTTGAGCTCTCGCTACGTGGCGCGCCGGCGCGCACGGAGTTGGGTGATTTCGAAGCGAGCTTGGCGGGGCGCGCGAATGTGCGCTTTGCCGGCCGCTATGCTTGGCCGGACGATCTCGAGTCCATCTACGCGGATGTGGATTTGGTTTGGGCCGGTGATTTTCACGACCCCGGCGCCAATTCGAAATGGCTTCTGCCGAACCGCCTTTACGAAGGCGGCTATTATTGCGCGCCGCCGATCGCGCCCGCCGATAGCGAAACGGGCCGCTGGGTGGCGGCGAACGGCGTCGGCTTCACGTTGCCAGAGCCGCTGGAGAGTAGTCTCCCTAACTTTATCGAAACGCTCGACCGCGCCGCTGTTGCCGCCGCACGGGCGCGGTTGGCGGCGGCGCCGGAGAGCCTTTTCCTGCAACCGCGTGACGAGTTGAAAGCGGTTCTAGATGTTACGCGAGCGGCGTCATGAGCCGGCCGGTTTTGTTGATGCTGCTCAGCCGGCATCCGTATGCCGAGAACAGCGGTCGCGCTTCGATGTTGCGTCAACGCATAGCGCAAGCGCGGTTGATGTTTGAGCCGCGCTTGGTGGTGTTCGGCGCGCCGACGGGGGAGGCGCACGACGAAGGCATTACCTTCTTGCCGCTCGCTGGACCGGTTACCATTGCGCTCAATGCCGTTCGCTTGAACGCGCTGCCGTTGCAGGCATGGCTCTATACCAGCGCGAACGCGCGCGCGGCGGTGGCGCGCTTAGCGCACGGCGCCGCCGCGGTTTACGTGGACATGCTGCGGCTTGCGCCATTGACCGCCGATGTCGTCCCGTCATGCGCGCGGATCTTCGATTACGACGATCTCTTGTCGGCGCGCTACACGCAGGCGGCGGGCAAAGACTATGAAGTGATGGGCTTCTTGACGCGCCGCGTCGGCCCGCTCGCGCCGCTGGCGCGCGCCTTTGCACGACCGATTTTGCGCGCTGAAGCCGCACGCTGCGCGCGTTATGAGCAGGCCATGCGCGGCGCGGCAGATCTTGTGCTGTTCACGTCGCCGTTGGAGGCCGCCAGTTTCGGCGCAGGCGATCCAAAGGTGATTGGCGCGCCGCCGCTTTTGCCGGCGCATCCGCTAGCTGACGCAATCGGCGACCGGCTGATTTTCCTGGGCAACATGCGCTACGGCGAAAATATCGTCATGCTGCGGGCGCTGATGGCGGCGGCTTCCGCGCTCGAGTGCGAAGGCGCCTGGCCCGCTGGCGCAGTGATTGACGTTGTCGGCGACCACGCGCCTGAACTTGCCGCCGAAGCTGACGCCAGCAAGTTTCGCTTCTTTGGCCGCGTCGAGGATCTTGGCAGCTTGCGTGGCGTCGGTGTTTTCCTGGCGCCGGTCATCGGCGGCAGCGGTGTGAAGCTCAAAGTTCTGGATGGCATGGCGCTGAGTTGCCCGGTTGTGGCGACACCGAAAGCACTGGATGGGCTCGGCGCGCGCGCCAACCGCGATCTTATCGTTGCGCGCGATCCGGGCGAGGTGTTGCGCGTTGCGCTCGATCTGCGCGGCCGTGCCGAATTGAAGCGCGCCTTGGCCAAACGCGGCCATGCCTATGTCTCAAACGCACACGCGCCCGCCATTGGCGAGCGCGTGGCTGAAGCGATGCTTGGCGCCGTGAAGCGGCGTCAGGAGACGCTGTAGTACGACTTCGACTGGTAGAAGTAGAGGCTGTCGGCGTAGCTCTGCCAGTGCGGCAGCACGCAGTTAAGAGCGATGCCGAGCACTTTGCCGCCAGCGCCTTCGGTCTGCGCCACGGCCGAGCGCACAGCGCCGATGGCCGAGCGGCCAGCGCGGGCGACCAGCACCGTGGTGTCGGCTTGCTTCACCAGGATGCGGGTTTCGGCGACGGCCAGGATCGGCGCGCAGTCGAGGATGACGAGGTCATAGTGGGCGCGAAGCTCACCGATCAGGCGCTCCATCGCTTCCGAGCCGAAGACGTCGCGCGGCGTGAAGCCCGAAGTCGCCACCGGCAGCACGTGCGCGTCAGAGTTTGGATCGCGCACGATGGCCGAGCGCCATGGCGCTTCGCCGGCCAGCACTTGCAGGATGCCGACATCGGTTTCGATATCGATGACGTCGTTGATCGATTGTTTGCGCAGGTCGCAGTCGACGACGCAGACGCGCTGGCCCGACATGGCGGCGACGCGCGCCAAGCACATCGAGATCGTGGTCTTGCCTTCGTCCGGCAGCGCCGACGTGATGGCCACAACCTTCACCGAGAAGTCGAGCTTGGAATAGACGATCACCGTACGCAGCACGCGCAGCGCTTCGGTGAACGCCGACATCGGCCGGCCAACGAGATAGCCGGAAGGATGGCGCTCAGCTGGCGGCATCTGGCGCATCATGCGTTTGGAGATCGATGGGATCGAAGCGATCGCCGGATAGCCGACCTTGGCTTCCAAATCGTCGGCGTTCTTGACCGACTGATCGAGAATTTCGGCGATGATGCCGGCGCCGATGCCGAGCATGAGGCCGATCGCAATGGCGAGCGCCAACGAGATGCGCAGCTTCGGCGAAGAGGGTGACGTCGGGCGCGAAGCATAAGCCATCAGGCGCGCGTCAGAGGTATTGAGCTGATCCTGGTCGGCGATTTCCTGATAGCGCTGCAGGTAGCTCTCATAGACTTCGCGGCTGGCGGCGGCTTCGCGCTCCAGTTCGCGCAGACGCACGCTCGAGCTCGAATTGCTGGAGAGATCGCCGGTGGCTTCGCGCATCGATTGCTGCAGCGTGCTGAGGCGCGCGCGGGCGACCGACACTTCGTTGCCGAGGTTCACGGAAATCCGCTGAATTTCGCGCTGAATTTGCGTTTCGATGTCCTGACGCTCGGCCCGGATCGCCTGTACAGCCGGGTGGGTCGGCAGGTAGCGGTTTTCCAGATCCGATTGGCGGCGGGCGATATCGGCTTCGCGTTCGCGCAGGTTGCGGATGGTTTCCGAGTTCAGCGCGTTGCCGATGCTTTCGAGCGGCGCGCCGCTTTCACGCAGTTCTTGGATTTGTCGATAGCGCGCTTCACGCTCGGCCAGATCGGCCTGCGCTTGCAGCACTTGGCTTTGAACGTTGGTGATCTGCTGCTCTTGCAGCGTCGAGCCTTGCGCCGACATGAGGCCGGATTGAACGCGGAAGGTCTCCGCCGCGCTTTCCTTGGCTTGCACGTCGTCGCGCAGTTCGGCCAAGCGGCGCGAGAGCCACGAATTGGCGCGCTGCGCCGTGTCGACGCGCTGGTTCACCTGGCTGGCGATGTAAACGTCGGCGTAAGTGTTGGCGATCAGCTGGGCGCGCTGCGGATCGGTTGAGCGCGCCGTGATTTCGATGACGTAGGTCATGCCGCGACGGTTAACCGTGATCGCGCCAGAAAGGCTGTCGGCGATGTCGTCGGTCGACAGCGTCTCGCCGCCAGCGCGCTGGCTCTGCAGGCCGAGGGCGGCGGCAAGTTCAGTCATCAGCGCCGGCGAGCGCAGCAATTCGATTTCGGAGTCGATGGCCGACGATTGCAGCGGCAGTGCGCCGACGACGGCCTCAGAATCCAGAACGCGTTCGACGCGGGGGTTAATGATCAGCAGCGACGTCGCCGTGTAGGTCGGCGTGCGCAGCATCAGGAAGGTGAACGCGGCGGCGGCGACGGTCAGCCCGACCAGCAGCATGATCAGGAACCGGCGACGCAGCATCTGCATCGCGGCGGTGACGCCGAACAATTCCGCCAAGCCTTGCGGAGCTGCGCCGTTATAGCCAGCGCCCGGAACCGGCTCGTTATTCATCTTATTCATGGCGTGCGCGAAGCCCCGTTCCCAGCGTGCAAAAAACGCCGTTAGGAGACGGCGTCAACCTAGCACAGCAGCGAGGCTGATGTCGTCATTAGCGCCGTGCCATGCATGCTTTGCGCCGTGATGATGTGTCGAATGCAACGCGTTTTCGCGCAGCGCGAGATTGTCTCGCCTAGAACAGCCGTTCGCCGATCCGGATCGTGTCGCCCGGCATCACGGGTGTTGCGATCGTCAGCGGGTAGGAGCGCTCTTCCGCTTCGTTCGCGTGACGGATGAAAACGCGGCCGCGATTCGCCCGGTAGGTGAATCCGCCCGCGGTCGCGACTGCGTTCAGAACTGTCAGACTTGCGGAATACGGATACGTTCCAGGCCGCTGCACTTCGCCCAAAATAAAGAACGGGCGATAGTTAGCGACCTCGACGCTTACGTTCGGCTGGCGGATGTATTCGCTGAGCGCTTGCTGCAAACGCTCGGTGAATTCGCCGACGGTTAAACCGCCCGCGCCAATAGTGCCGACCAGCGGATAAGAAATCGAACCCTGCGAACCGACGACATACTGGCCGGTGAGTTCGGCTTCATTGAAAACCGTGATGCGAAGCTGATCGCCCGCGCCAAGACGGTATTCGGTCGGCTGCGCGATGCTATCGGCGGGCGTGCTTGGCACAGTTCCGCAGGCGCTAACCAATCCGGCGCCGGCAAGTCCGATCAAAAGCGTGCGGCGATTGTGCCAAATTGGCGATGACATGTGCTGGCGACCTCCGGGACCTCATACGCCATGCGCGATCCATCGCAAAGCTCAGACCGCGCGCCGATCAGCGCGACAAATTCTTCAGTGCGCCGGTCTTGTGGATAATTGGTGTGGCCCGCGCCCGGTGCTGCGCAACCATGCCTGCTCGGCGAGCTTGCCGAGAAGGTAAAAGGCGGCGTCTAGCGAGTGGAAGGTCGAGAACGCCATGGCGGCGTTTCGTGTCTTTACCGCGCTGATCAGCCGTCGCCATTGCAGGCGTTGATCGACACTGCGCCAGTGCCGGCGCAGCGCCGCGGCTTCCGCCGGCGATAGCGCGCGGGTACGCGCTAAGTCGTCGTCGCAATCGCGCAGTTTCTGCAGGTCGAGTTCCGCATGTTCCTTGCTGAGCGAGCCGGGGCGTTCGACGGAGATGTAGCCGGCCGGACCGCAAACAATGAAGCGCGCGCCGTAGGCAAGCGCGCGTGCATAAAGTTCGTAATCTTCGCCCAGTCGCATGTCGGTGCGGTACGAAAGCTGATGCGTCTCAAGGAAGGCGCGGCGCATCAGCGGCTTCATGAAGCCGAGATCCAACGGCCCAGTCGCAGCGCCGAGATTGCCAAGGACGAACTCAGTAAATGTTAGTTGCGCCGGCATCAGCGGGCGCTGTTCCCATTCAGGTTCACGGCCGATCGGCGTGCGGATCAGCGTGTCGCCAACAAAATCCGCATCTGTCGCGATCCCATGCAGAGCCGCGAGCCGGCCCGGCAGCATGTAATCGTCGGCGTCCAGAATGGTTATCCACGGCGCGCTGGTTGCCGCTAAAGCCGCGTTTCGGGCGGCGGAAGGCCCTTGGTTGCGGTCAAAAACGATGACCTGCACCCTATCATCTTCCGCGGCGAGAGCGCGCGCCAAGGCGGCTGTGCCGTCCTGTGAGGCGTCGTCGACGATGCACACTTTCGCCGTCTCAGGCTCGGCCAGCGCCGAGCGTACGGCGCGCTCCAGCGTGGCCGCAGCATTGTAAGCGGCGATGATGATCGCGGTGCGGGCGGTGTCTTGCATGCTTATTCAGGGCAGAGCGCGCGGCCTTCGTAACTCGGTGCGTAGGCTATGCAAGAAACGGTCAGTCGCCAGGGCGCTTGCCAGGGCAGGATCGGGCCGAGCCAATCGGTAAGCGTTTCTGTGTTCCAAAGATGGAGATAAAGCCGCTGTGGCGCTTGCGGCAGCGGGCTGTTTTCGCCGGTTTCCTGGTGCAATAAGCGCCCGTCAACATACCAGCGCAAGGCGCGTGGGGTCCATTCGAAGCCGTAAGTGTGCATGGCGTCGGCAGCGTCGAAGCCGAGCGGCACGGTGGTGATGTGGCGTTCGCCGTGGCGGAAGTAGGTAAACTGGACCGCGCGCGTGTTGCGCCCGAGGATCTCGATATCGATTTCGTCCCAGGTGTTTTCGTTACCCGGCCGTGTGTAGGTGAAGAAGCCTGTCACGAGCCCCGAACCGCGCGGCGCTTGCAGGCGCGTTTCGAAATAGCCGTAGCGATAAACCTCTTCTGACTGCAGCTCGCCAGAGGAGTAACGCTTCGCGCCGCCGCGGCTGCGGGCGAGCGTGATTACAACCCGGTTCGGCGTGTGGCGCACTTGCGAGCGGCGCCAGTCATTGGCGGTCCACGCGCCGTTGCTCCAGCCGTCGGCGATGCGCCAGCGGCTTTCGTCGAGCTCTTCAAAGGTCTCTGTGAAGGCAGGTTGGCGTCCTTGCGCGTGCGCCAGGCCGCAGAGGCTTAGCGCCATTGCAAATGCGATGAATGCCGTCCGCCCCATAGCGGCAGTGTGCATCAGCGCCCGGAGGGGCGCTAGCGCTTTACCCGCTAGGCGGGTTCCGCCAGCGCGGCTTGCAACCGTTCCAAGGTGGCCGGTTCAGCGGGCGTGAGTTTGGCGTAGGCGCGCACTCTTTCTGGGCGAGTGGTCGAGAACAAGACCACGCCGCCGTCCGATTGCGCCAACGCAGCGCGCAGCAACGCGCTGGCTACGGCTTCTTTATCGCCCGCATGCGCGCCGAACTCGTCGAGGAGGGCGGGTTGCGATGCGAGCGCCGGTGTCGCCCGCTTCAGGCGCGCGCCCAGCACCGAGTGGATAATGTTGAGACTAGCGCGCGGGCCGGCGGCGCGACGCGCTTCGTGCGCCGGCAGCTGGACGATGTCGAACGTATCCGGATAACGCGCGAACACCGCCGACGCGTGAGCGGCGGAGGTCGCGAGGCCGAGGGCGCCGGCCTTTCCGTCCTGCTTGAGTTTGGTGATTTCGCTGACCAGGGCGTCGGTTGCGTCCGCAGCGCTCACCTCATGCAGCAGCAACGCCGCAACACGCTCGACCTTCAAACGCGCGAGACTAGTTTCCAGGCTACGGCTGACCTGACCAGGCGCGAATTGGCCGAAGCTAGGTTGCGCGCCCGGCATGCCTGGGGCTTTAGCGATAAGGCGCGCCAGCTTTGACGGCGGCGCGATGCCGGCCTTGGTGACGATGACCAGATCGGGTTTGCCGGCTGCGAACGCGCCCAGCAATTCCTCCGCCGCGCCCCATCCGTACATCGGGGCGGTGTCGAAATGGCGGATGCCGCTTTCGTAGGCCGCGTTAAGCAGCGCCAGCACCTCGTCGCGCGCGAGCGCGCCGTGGATGTAGCTCGTACCGAAGCCGAGCCGCGCCGCATTGGCGTGGGGAGATGCAGGGAGGGTGATGTCGCCGCTTTCCGCGCTTTGCTTCTGCCGATTTATGCAATGCGCTTGCCGCATTCGATCCGGCTAGAGCGTAACGCGAAAATCTCGGCTAGGAGGGGAACAACGTTTCGAGATAACGCAATCGTGCGGACTCTCGCCCCGCGGGGATCAGCATGGTCAGCACTGACATTGCGGGCAAGTCGCGGTTCGCCATTCTTGACGGAATGCGCGGGCTAGCCGCGCTCGCGGTGATCACCGATCACGTGTCGTCGGAAATCATGACGACGCTGCTGCCGGGGCGTTACCTCGCCGTCGATTTCTTCTTCGTATTAAGCGGTTTTGTGCTCGCGCACGTCTATGCGCAGCGGCTGAAGGACAAGATGTCGTTCGGCGATTTCATGCGCGTCCGCGTTGTTCGCCTGTATCCGCTCTATATCTCCGGCACATTGGCCGGCGCGTTGCTGGCGTTGCTCTCGGCGTTTAAAGGCTGGGGCGATGCGTCGATGATGCAAGTTGCGTCATCGATGGCGTTTGCTTTGTTTCTACTACCGTGTCCGCCGGTGTTTTCGATCTGGCCGAACGCGCCGTTTCCGCTGAACGGACCTGTTTGGTCGCTGTTCTTTGAGCTCTTCATCAATGCGGTATTCGCGTTGGTGGCGAGGTGGCTGACGCCGCGCCTGTGTCTCGTTTTCATGGCCATCGGCGGCGTACTGCTCGTGCCGACAGCGTTTGGCTTTGGTCAACTCGACGGCGGTTTCGCTTGGTCGAACTTTATCGCTGGGTTTCCGCGGGTGACGTTCGGTTTCTTCACCGGCGTGTGGCTCTATTTGGTGCGGGCGCATGATCGTGTGCCAACCTTGCCCGCATGGGCGTCGTATCTGGCGCTCGCGGCGGTGTTCATGATCCCGGGCGAGGGGATATGGCGCGCGATCGTCGATCTCGCCGCGGCGTTGCTGATCTTTCCGATGCTTGTGGCGATGGCGGCGAATTCCGGCGCCGACGGATGGATGCTGCGCGCCAGCAGCTTTGTCGGAATGGTGTCCTACGGTGTCTACGTGCTGCACGTGCCGTTGTGGGGGTGGCTGAATTTAGTCATGCAAACCCTGTCGATAACGCTGCCCGGCGTGGTCAATGTGTTGCTTGTGGCCGTGTTTGCCATGGCGGCCGCCGCTGTGTTGCACATCATCTACGACACCCCCCTGAGGCGGCGCCTTTCTGGCAAGTCTCGCGCACCCGCTGTGCCGGCCCGGGATTGACCGCGCTCAACCTCAAATTTGTCCGGTTAGGTGCGGGAACGCGCTGGACGGGGCGGGATTTTTGGGGTTCTCACTAGGGGTAGGGGGTGTTGTGAAACAAGCGGTCAAAAAGCTGGTTCAACGCACCGGATTGCGCCGGCAGCACCTTGAGGCTGCGCGCATGTACGGCGAGCGTCACGCCTTGGCGACTGTTACTCCGTTTCGCCGTCCGCGTGAGCGCGGCCGCATCCTTTGCTACCATTCGGTCGGCCAGCCGGAGTTTGGCGTCAACGATGTGACGCCATCGCGGTTTCGTCGTCAGATCGAAGTGGCGCTTGAGCAAGGCTTCCGCTTTGTCGCGCCGGCCGAGATCGCCCGCACCGGCGGCGGCCCGAAAGATCTCGCCATCAGTTTTGACGACGCGTTGAAGACGGTGCTCACCGAAGCCGATCCGATCCTGCGCGAGTTCTCGATCCCGTATTCGGTTTTCATCGTGTCCGAATGGTCCGAGCAGAAACTCGATTGGCAAAAGACTGCCGTGTTGGGTTGGGATGAACTCGCGCGCATGGCGGCGGACGGTGTCGAACTCGGCAGCCACTCCGCCACTCACCGCGATTTCGGCGAGATTGATGTCGAGCGCGCCAAGGGCGAGTTCGAACTCTCGCGCAAGACTATCGAACAGCGCCTCGGCTTCGCGCCCGAGGCCTTCGCCATTCCTTTCGGCCAATCACAAAATTGGAACGAGGCGGCCGACGAAGCCGCCCGCGCCGTTGGCTACTCCACCATCTACGCGCAAGCGGAAGAAACTCGCCCCCCCGGCACCATCCCCCGGACGTTCGTCACCCACTTCGACGACGATCGGATTTTCAAAGCCGTGCTTCGCGGCGCCTATGACCGCTGGGAGGAGTGGACGTGGACGTATTGAACAGCGCGCGTAGCGCTGCGGCCGTAACGCCCAAGTCTGAAAGCAAACTGCACGCGCAGGTTCGTCCGGTTGTCTCGGTTGTGGTGCCGACGCGCGATCGTCCGCATTTCCTGCGCGAAGCGTTGGAGAGCATCCGCGCGCTTGAGGGGCCGGAATTCGATATCGAGATCGTTATCGGCGATAACGGCAACTCGCCGCAAAACATCGCCTTGGCCGAGAAGTACGGCGCCATTTACGTGCGCGCTGAGCAGGGCACCGGCGCTAGCGTCGCGCGTAACGCCGCGATCTACGCCGCGACCGGCCAGTACATCGCGTTCCTGGACGATGATGATCGCTGGCTGCCGTCGCATCTGCGCGCGCATCTTGAGCTGATGGACCGGCGTCCGGAGATCGACGCCGTCATCGGCCAGGTGATCAGCTGCGATCACCTCATGCGTCCGATCAGCGAGCCGTGGCCGGCGACGCCGCCAGGCGAAGGCGATGAATTGCTCCGCCGGATGCTGAGCGGCTATTTCCCGCAGATCGGTTCGGTCGTGGTGCGCGCCAGCGCGCTTGAGCACGTCGGCGTGTTCGATGAAGAGCTGATCGGCGGCGAGGATCTCGATTGGCTGCTGCGCTTTGCCCGCCGTCAGAAACTTGCGGTGGTGCAAACTCAGAGTGTGCTCTTCCGCGGCCGGACGCTTGGCAGCTGCGACAAGTTGCAACTCGATCGCAGTCGCTATGACCGCAAGGTGTTTTATCGGCACGCGCTGCCTGAGTGGCGCATTTGGGAGTCGCCAGCGGAAGTCTGGCGCGCCCATTACGGGACGCTGAAGCACTTTTATCGCTACTTCGTGGACTGCGCGGTTCGTTTCGCTGCGCGCGGTGAGCGTTTGCAGGCGTTGCGGGCGATTTGGTACGCCGGCCAGGTCTTTCCGCTACGGACGGCTTACCATCTGTTTAAGTGGCGGCGGTTGCGCATCGCGTTTCTGGGCGCGATCCTGCCTCGGGCCCACCGCCGCGGGACTGAGTCTACAATGCACATGCACATGCTCATGACATTGGCGACGCTCGTGCACGCGTGAATGGTGTTCTTCATTGTGCGGTAACGCACGCAGGTTCAGATATGGGCCACCCATGAATACCGCACCCAGCCGCCGAGTCTCGGTAATCGTGCCTACGCGCGATCGCCCGGATTATTTGCGGCAGGCGCTGGCGAGTATTCGGGCGCTGGAGGGGCCGGACCTCAGCTTCGAAATCCTGGTTGGCGATAACGGGGACGACAAGCGAAGCCGCGAAGTCGCGCATGAGTTTCGCGCCGTTTACATTCCGGTAGTGGAGCAGGGCGCGGGCGCCGCGCGCAACGCCGGATTGGCTAATGCGACCGGTGACTACATCGCTTTCCTGGACGATGACGACCTTTGGCTTGAAGGCCATATACGTCCGCACCTCGACATGCTGGAGCAGCACCCCGAGATCGAAGCGGTGATGACGCAAGTGATCGCCGTGGATGAGGCGTTGCGTCCGCTCGATGATCCGTGGCCGATCCATGCGCCGCGCGAAGGCGATGCGCTCGTGCACGCAATGCTTAACGGATATTACCCGCAGATCGGCGCTACCGTGGTGCGCGCTTCGGTTCGCGACGCGGTCGGCTTCTTCGACGAGCGGCTGTTGGGCGATCAGGACTGGGATTGGCAGCTGCGCGTCGCGCGCCGCCGCAAGCTGGTCTACACGCCGGGCCCTGGCGTTTATTTCCGTCAGCGTCCGCCGGGCTCGTACGACGCGTTGCGTCTGCGCCGGTTGGGTTTTGGCCGCCGTGTGTTTTTCCGTCACGCCGTGCCGGAGGCGCGTGTCTTCGGTTCGATCAAAGGCCTGCTCGGCGCCTATCGGAACGTGATGTGGCAGTACTACGAGTACTTCGTCGACGCCGCGACTGAGCGGGCAGGAGATGGCCAGCCGCGGGCTGAGATTTGGCGCGCGATCTGGGGCGCCATGCGCACCTTCCCGATGCGCGCTGCTTATCATTTGGTCGCCCCGAAGCCGCTGCGCAAAGCTTTCATCGCATCGCTGGCGCCGCGCCGCGATCACCCGCCGCCACCCGTCGTTAGCGCGCACTGAGCCATGCCGGCGCGCGTCGATGTGATGATGCCGGCGTATAACGCGGCGTCGACTCTGCGTGAGGCGATCGACAGTCTGCGCGTGCAAACGCTGAGCGATATCCGCATCGTCGTCGTTGATGACGGCTCCACCGATGCAACGCCGGATCTGCTCGCCGATTTGGCGCGTGAAGACAGCCGTGTCTTCGTCATCCGCAAAAACAATGACGGCATCGTCGAGGCGCGCAATGATGCGCTTGCGGCTTGTGACGCGCCGTTCGTCGCGTGTTTGGACGCTGACGACACCGCATTTCCCGAACGCTTGCAGCGCCAGCTGACGTATCTGGAGCAGAGCCCCAACTGCATCGGCGTTGGCGGCATGGTTGAGCATGTCGATGAAGCGGGCGCGCCGCTTGCCGGGATGACGCAGCAGGGCGATCCCAATCTGGCCGACCCTGCGAAGGCGCCGGCGCTCGAGCCGTACGTCGTGCACTCGACCTTCATGGCGCGGCGCGCCGATGTCGTCGCTGTTGGCGGCTATCGTCATGTACCGAATTCGGAAGACAGCGATCTCTTTTGGCGGCTGCAGGAACGCGGTGCGTTGATCAATTTGCCGGAGGTGTTCGGTAAGTACCGCGTCCACACCTCAAGCATTTCGAGTTCGATCGTGAACGGTCGCGTCATGGCGGTCGGTTCGCAGCTCGGTGCGCTTTCCGCGCTGCGTCGGCGCGCTGGGAAATCTGATCTGGCGTTTCCGCGCGCCTTGCACGCTGCGATGCGTGCGGCGGTGACGATGGAAGAGATGTGCGCTGTGGCTGCGCATGGTCTGACTGCGGACGAGGCGGCGCATCTGCGCATCGCTAGCGCCGCCAAGCTCATGGAATTGGCGCGCTATCGGCCCTATGAGCCGGATGCCTCGGACTGCGCTTTTATCCGAACGGCGCTGCCGCATGCGCGCATGCTGACGCCGCAAAATCGCAAAGAGCTGGATTGGTACGTGACCGTGACGGCGGCGCGGCTGGTGCGCAAAGGCATGTTTGCCGAAGCCTTGGCGCTGACGCCGCCCGCGAATTATCCGGTCGCGGCGGCGCGGGTGTTGCTTTCGCGCTAGCCTTTGAGCGCGCGCTTCAGCCATTCGGGAAGCAGCGTGTGATTGATCTCGCTGGCGCGGCTGGCGAATGCGCCTTGCGCTTTCAAGTCGCGCCAATGCGCGATGCGCTGATGCAGTGGCAGCACGCCCATATAGCTCTTCAGGAACTGCTCGATCGGCCAATTGCCGCCAAAAATGTCCTCGTGGCGCCAATCCGGCTCGCCAAAGCTAGGCGCCTCGACCTGGTGGAGCATCGCGCGGTTGTCCAGCGCCTCAAGCTCTGCTGACCGCGCATACACAGCCTCAAGCCAACGCTGCCAACCCGGCATGTTGTGCTCACGCGCGACGGCGTCCCGCGATCGGGCGCCCAGCGCCTCGCGCTTGGCGGGATCAGTGATCAGTTCGCTCAGCATGTCGCGATACTGATCGAATGACGTCGCCTGCAGCGTGTTGCCGACCAACGCGACGTGATTGATCCCGAATATCCGCGTCTCTTGCGGGTAGGTGAAGATCGTCACCGAAGGCGCGCCGTAGCCGGCTGCTTCCATCAAGGACGTCGACGACACGAACGGGAAAGAGTCGACGTAGATGTCCGCCGCTTCGAAATAGATTTTGGGATTAGGCAGTTCCGGCGTCGAGCGGATGCGATCGCCAAAGCGCGCGCGCACCGGCGCCCAATCCGCCGGCTCATCGGCGCCGACCACCAGCAGTGTGGCGTTCGGGTGCTTTTCCAGCACCGGCGCGTGAATGTCGGCGAAGGTGACGCCGTGCATGGTCTTGTACTTGAGCTTGCGCGCTGCAGAGACGAGCAGGACCGTGTCCGGCGCGATGCCCAACTCAGCTTTGGCCTCTTCGCGCGACCGCGTGCGCACTACCGCTTCCGAAAGCGTCGGCATCAGAATGCTGCGCTCGGGCGAGAGGCCGCGTCGAGCAATGCCGAGATCGAGCGCTGCATCGCGCAGGCTGATGGTCAGGTGTGAAATGCTGGGGCCAAACCAGAAGAGGTGGTCCGCGTGGTTCAAGACCAGCACCGGCGGATGTTTGCCCGGCTGCGCAAACGCGATCAGCGGGATCACGTCTTCGCAATGCGTGTGCAGAATGATGAGGTCGTAATCGCGCGCGAGTTCACGCAGGCGCGCCGCCCACGCCATGAATCCGCCCGGGCTGCGGTTGAGATAGGTGATGCGGCCGCCGAAGCTGTCGGTGACAAACTCCGGCACCGGCCCGTGCTGTTGCGTCAGCACCAGCGAGTGTTCGCGCCCGCTATCGGCAGCGACCCACTGGCCCAGCATCTTCGTCAGCCCGCCAACCGCCGCCATCTGCGTGCCGACTTGGAGGATGCGGCGATAGTCCTTCACGCGCACCGGCGCTGACGCGAACGGCAAGCGTCCGCCGAGCTCGGCGAGAATCTTTTCCGCGCGCGGGCTCCAGAAAATGCCGGCGTGGTTCTGCACCGGAATGTGCGAAGCGACAGCGCAGTGCACAGCAGCGGCGTCGAGCTCACCGTTCGTAAGATAGTCTTGCGCGCGTGCCAAATAGGCCTCAAACGCCGCGAAGTTCGCCGCGATGCGCTCTTCTTGCATCGCATGCTCGCGCGAAGGCGCTGCGCTGACTGCGTCGGTCATTTCGGTTAGCCGCTGAACGTGACTTCTTCCGGCAGCTTCAACACGCCATCTTTAACGTAGCGTTTCAGCCATTCCGGAACGAGGTAGCTTGCGGCTTCGGCGTTACTCTTGAAGCCGCCGTCGCGGCGTACTTGCTGCCAATGCGCCCAATGCTGGCGCGCCGGCATCATGCCCATATAGCTCATGACAACGCGGATCGTCGGCCATGTGCCGCCGAAAATGTCTTCGTGCCGCGTATCCGGCTCAGCAAAATGCGGACGCTCGATCGCTTCCAGCATCGGGCGATTGTCGAGCAACGGCAATTCGAGTGCGCGCGTATAAACGGCTTCCATCCAGCGCAGCCAGCCGGGCAGGTTGTGCTCACGTTGCACGGCAGTGCGTGCCTCCGTGCCAAGTCGTTCGCGCAACGCCGGGTCAGCTATCAGCTGGTTCAGCATGCCGCGATATTCGTCGAACGACGTCGCTTGCATCACATTGCCGACCAGCGCGACGTGATTGATGCCGAAAATCCGCGCCTCGTGCGGGTAGGTGAAGATCGTCACCAGCGGCGTGCCGTAGCCGGCGGCTTCCATCAGCGACGTCGACGAAACGAATGGGAACGAGTCGACGTAGATATCCGCCGCCTCGAAATAGATTTTCGGGTTCGGCGTTTCCGCAATCGAACGCAAGCGGCCATTGACGGCGGCCTGCACTGGCGCCCAATCTTCATGCTCGCCGGCGCCGACTGTAATCAGCATGGCGTTTTCATGCTGCTTCAGGACATCCGCGTGAATGTCCGCATAGGTAACGCCGCCCATTGTCCGGTACTTGGCGCGACGCGCGGCCGAAACCATCAGCACCGTGTCCGGGTCAATTCCAAGCTCGCGCTTCGCTTCCTCGCGGGAGCGCGTGCGGACAATGCCTTCGGCCAAAGTCGGCATCAGAATGTTGCGGTCCGGCGCTATGCCACGGCGATTGATCGAGATGTCCTGCGCCGCATCGCGCAGATTGATGTTGAGGTGCGCAACGCTCGGGCCAAACCAGAACAGGTGGTCGGCGTGATTTAGCACCAGGACCGGCGGATGCTTGCTCGGATCGGCGAACGCGATCAGAGGGATGATATCTTCGCAGTGCGTGTGCAGAATGACGAGGTCGAAATCCTTGGCGATCTCGCGCAGACGCAGCGCCCAGTCGATCTGGCTGCTCGGGCGATGATTGAGCTTCTCGACTTCGCGCCCGCCGCTGGCCCTGAACACGTCATGCACGAATTGCGGCGTTGGGCCGCGATGCTCCGTCAGCACTAAGGTATGCTCGCGGTCCTTATCGGCGCGCACCCACTGGCACAACATCTTGGTATGGCCGCCGACAGCGGAGACTTGCGTGCAGACTTGCAGGATGCGCTTGATCTCAGTCGGGCGCGGCCGTGCTGGAGCGTCCGGCTCCAGCCGGCGACCGATTTGGTTGAGCACTTTCTCGGCGCGCGGGCTCCAGAAGATGCCGCAGTGGTTCTGCGTCGCGACGTGCGAAGCGATCGCGCAATACGCCGCCGCCGTTTGCAGATCGCCTTGCGCCAGGAAGTGCTGCGCCTTTTCAACGTAGATTTCGTACTCGGCGAAGCGCTCCGCGAGCCGGCGATCCTTATCCGTCAGCGACGGGGCAGCAGTTGCTTCAACCGACGCCATCGCGAACCTCATCGAGGCGCGCAGCTGAGCCGGCGGTCTCGACGCGCCACTCGCCGCTTTCGTGGAAGACGCCCCAAACGCTGGCGGAGAAATCCGGATGGCGCACATGAAAGCGACCGCCGATTTGTCCGGCCAGCATGTGCCCATCCGCATCGCGCACAACGAGATTGCAGGTGTAAAGATCAGATACCAGCTTGAGCGGCGGCGTGGTCAGTTCGATTATTCCTTCGCCATCGAGGTAAGGCATCGGCGCGTTGTCGGTCAGCGTCGAGAAGGTCATGCAGTGGGTTTCGTCGTCGCGGTCGAAGCCGATGCGCACGTCCGCACGATCGATCCGCCCGTTCGTCTTGTAGCGCAACCGCACTTTCATGCGCTCGCCATAGTCGAACACCGTAGTGTCCTGGCCTTTGGCGTTGTGGAATTGGACATCCTCGAACGTGATACGGCGCCCGCCCTCGGGCTCGTCGAACCATGGAACGTCAGCGAGGCGGCTGTCGGCTTCGTAGAGCTTCAAGCCCTCGATCGTTGGGCCGTCGAACACCACCTTGCCCTTCTTCAGGTAGATGACGCGCTGGCACATGGTCTTGATCGAGAACATGTTGTGCGACACGAACAGGATCGTCGCGCCCTTGTGTTGCAGCTGCTTGGCGAAGTTCATGCACTTGCGCTGGAACGCAAAGTCGCCAACCGCGAGCACTTCATCGAGCAACAGAATGTCCGGATCGAGGTGCGCGGCTACCGCGAAAGCGAGGCGCACGTACATGCCGCTGGAATAGCGCTTCACCGGCGTATCGATGAATTCGCCGATCTCGGAGAACTCGATGATGGCGTCGAACTTGGCCTCAACCTCCTTGCGGCTCATGCCCAGGATCGAGCCGTAGAGAAAAACGTTCTCGCGGCCCGTGAGTTCTGCATGAAAGCCGGTGCCAACCTCCAACAGCGCGCCAAGGCGGCCCTTGATGCGGATATTGCCGGTCGTCGGCACAGTGATGCGCGACAACAGCTTCAGCAAAGTCGATTTGCCGGCGCCGTTGAGGCCGATAATGCCAACATTCTCGCCCGGCTTGATTTCAAACGAGGCGTCGCTTAACGCCCAGAACGTGTTGCGCTTGGTGCGCTCATCGCGCGCGGCCTTCGATGCGAACAAGTCCTTGGCGCCTGCGGCGATCACATCGCGCAGTGAATCGTGCCGCTCGGAGCGGAGCAGGCGCCGGTAGCGTTTCCCGAGACCGCGGACGGAGATGGCGAAGTCTTCCATCAGATCACATCCGCGAAAGTGCGTTCCATGCGGCGGAAAAAGATGAGGCCGCTAATGAGAAGCACGGTGATGATGGCGCCGCTCATGCCCAGCGCCATGAAGTTTGGATCGCCGCGGTCGAACACCGCCCAGCGGAAGCCTTCAATGACGCCAACCATCGGGTTTAACGCATAGAGCGCCTGCCATTCCTGCGGCACCATCGAGAGCGGATAAACGATCGGGCTGGCGTACATCCAAATTTGGATGATGAACGGCAGCGTGTGCTTGATGTCGCGGAATCGCACATTGATCGGCGCGAGCCAGAGGCCGATCGACAGCGAGAGTAGCACCGCGACCATCATCAGCGGCGGGATGATCAGCATCTTCCAGCTCGGCGCGATGCCGTAGAACGCCATCACGATTAGCAGCACAATGAATGCGATGCAGAAATCCACCAGCGGCGAAATCACGTTCGCCAGCGGCATGATCAGGCGCGGGAAGTAAACTTTCCGCACCAGTTCCGAGTCGGTCACGAGTCCTGTGCCTGAGCGACGCACGGCTTCGGCGAAATACGTCCACGGCAGCACGCCCGCGAACGCAAATAGCGGGTAGGGCACGCCTTCGGACGGCATCTTCACGATGTATCCGAAGATGATCGAGAAGATGATCACCGCGAACACCGGCTGCAGAATGGCCCAGCCGGCGCCCAGCAGCGCCTGCTTATAAAGCACCTGCAGGTCGCGCATCACCAAGACGCCGAGAAGCTCCCGGTAACGCCACACGGCGCCGAGGTCGAGGTCGAACCAGCCGCGATCCGGACGGATCTCGGTGATGGTTTGTGATGGCGAAAGGTGCGCCTCGTTGCTCACGCACAAGCTTTCTTCAGAGCTTCGACGACGGTGACTTGTTCTTCGTCCGTCATCGAGTGGTAGAGCGGCAGGATGAGGCGGCGGTCTTGCGCGAACTCGGAGTTCGGCAGATCCCAGGCGCCCTTGTAGAGGTCTTCGCGGTGCGCGCACATGATGCCGCGGCGCGAGGCGACGCCCGCGTCGAGCATGGATTGCATCACAGTGCGCTGATCGCAGCGCTCCGGCAGCGTCACCGAATAGCTCTGCCAGTTCGAGCGTTTGTTCGCGGGCTCAACCGGCGTTTCGATACCGAGATTATTGGCGAGCAGCTCATTGTAGCGCGCGGCAAGGCGCCGGCGCGTTTCGAGGATTTCAGGCACGCGCTTCAATTGTTCGCGGCCGACGGCGGCTTGAATGTCCGTCATCCGATAATTGTACCCGAGCACCGGGTGCGTTTCAAAAATCACCTGGTTCGAGCCGTGGCGCACCGTGTCCGGCACACTCATCGCGTGCTGGCGCAGCAGCTTGAATTGCTTGTCATAAGCCGGGTTGCGCGTCGTCAGCATGCCGCCGTCGCCAGTCGAGACGATTTTGCGCGGGTGGAAGCTGAACGCGGCGATGTCGCCGCGCGGCGCGCCGATGCGCTCCCACTCGCCGTCGATCTGGATTTCCGAGCCGATGGCGCACGCCGCGTCTTCGATCACCGGCAATCCGTGCTTCTTGCCGATGGCGACGATCGTATCGACGTCGCACGGCATGCCGATCTGGTGAACGCAGAGGATCGCTTTGGTCTTCGGCGTGATCGCGGCCTCGATTTTGGCCGGGTCCATATTGTAGGTGTCGAGTTCGACATCCACGAACACCGGCTCGGCGCCGCAATACTTCACCGAGTTCGCCGTCGCTACATACGAGTGCGAAACCGTGATCACTTCATCGCCTTGGCCGACGCCGACCGCCAGGAGCGCCAGATGCAGCGCCGTCGTGCAGTTTGAAAGCGCCGTCGCGTAGGGCGCGCAAACGAACTCCGCGAACTCACGTTCGAACGCCGCCACTTCCGGGCCTTGCGTCACCCAGCCGGACAGGATCACGCGCGAAGCCGCTTGCGCTTCGCGCTCATCCATCAGCGGCTTCATCAGCGGGATCATCAGGCCACGTGCTCCTTGTTGACGCGCCACCAAGCGACCAGACGCTCAAGGCCTTCTTCGAGATCGACCTTCGGCTCCCAGCCGAGCATGCGCTTGGTCTTCTCGATCGAAGCCAAGCGACGTGGCACGGCGTTGACTTTGCGCTCCGGGCCGTATTCCGGCTGCAATTTCTTGCCCATCACGTTCATGAGAGCTTCGGCAAGTTCGTTGAGATTGGTCTCAACGCCAGACGCGACGTTGAACACTTCATCTGACACGTCCGACTTCAGACCGGCGACGTTCGCCGCGGCGATGTCGTCGATATAGATGAAGTCCATCGAAGTTTTGCCGTCGCCGAGGATCAGTGGCGGCTGGCCGGCTTCGATGCGCTCCATCCAGCGGATCAGCACTTCAGTGTACTTGCCATGGATGTCCATGCGCGGGCCGTACACGTTGAAGTACCGGAATGCGCAATATTCCGTGCCGTACATGTCGTTGAACGACCGCAGCAGGCCTTCGAGCATGATCTTCGAAGCGCCGTACCAGGTGCGGTTATTGTACGGGTGATCTTTTTCCGTGGTCGGGAAATTGTCCGCCAGTCCATAGATCGAAGCGGTCGAAGCGCAGACGATGCGTTTGACGCCGGCCAGATGCGCGGCTTCGACAACGTTGAAGCTGCCGTTGCACATCACTTCCATCGCCTCGCGCGGGTTTTCCGCGCACGCGGTGATGCGGATCGCCGCCATATGAATGACGGCGTCCATGCCTTCGGTCACCCGGCGCGTGTGCTCCACGTCTCGTATGTCGCCCTTGATCAGCTCAACGCGCCTATCCTTTAGGATCTCGGCGACGTTATGCATCGAGCCGCGCACGAGGTTGTCGAAGATCACGATCTTCTGGACATCCTCGCGCAGCAGCTGGTCGATCGTCGTCGATCCGATCAAGCCGCAGCCGCCGGTGACGAGGATTTTCGCGCCTTCGACGTTCATCGGGCGATCCCCGCGTCCTTTTTGTGCAGTTCGATCACGGCCGCCGCGACTTCCGCCTGCATTTCGGCAGTCAGTTCCGGATACATCGGCAGCGAGAGTTGCTCCGCCGCCGCTTGTTCGGCGTGCGGGAAGTCGCCGTTCTTGTAGCCGAGATCCTCGTAGGCCGGCAGGTTGTGGATCGCGATCGGGTAGTGAATGCCCGATTGGATGCCCTTCGCGGCCATCGCATCTTGCCATTCTTGGCGCTTGGTCGTGCGCGTCGAGTAGATGTGATAGACGTGGCGCGACTTGTCCTGCACGAACGGCGTCGCAACGCCGGTGCCGGCGAAGAGAGTGTCGTAACGCTTGGCCGCTTCACGGCGCGCTTCGGTCCATTTCTCGAGATACTTCAGCTTCACGCGCAGGATGGCGCCCTGCATGCCCTCAAGACGCATGTTGTAGCCCTTCAGGACGTGCATGTATTTCTTCTCGGCGCCCCAATCGCGCAGCATGCGGATCTTGCGCGCATACTCGTCATTGTTCGTGGTCGTAGCGCCGCCTTCGCCGTAAGCGCCGAGGTTTTTGCCCGGATAAAAGCTGAACGCCGCCATGTCGCCGATGCCGCCGACGCGCTTGCCGTTCCATTCCGATCCATGCGCCTGGCAGGCGTCTTCGATCACAATCAGATTGTGCTTTTTCGCGATCGCCATGATCGCGTCCATGTCGCAAGACTGGCCGTAAAGGTGGACCGGCAGGATAGCCTTGGTCTTCGGCGTAATCGCCGCTTCGATCTTGGCCGGATCGATCAGGTACGTCGCCGGATCGATGTCTACGAACACGGGCTTGGCGCCCGAGTACCAGATCGCCGCAACGCTCGCGACGAACGTGAATGGCGTCGTGATCACCTCATCGCCCGCGCCGATATCGGCCGCGAGCATGGCGAGGTGCAGCGCGCTGGTGCCGTTATTGACGCCCATGCAATGCTTCGCTCCGCAATACTCGGCGAATTCCTTCTCGAACGCGGCGACTTCGGCGCCGAGCACGAATTGGGTGTTGTCGAGGATGTGCTGGATCGCTGCGTCCACCTCCGGCTTGATCGAGAGGTATTGCGACTTCAGGTCAACGAAAGGGACGCTCACAGTACTTTCTCCGCACGGGGAAGATGGATGGTTTCGCCGCGCGCCTTCATGGAAGAGGTCGCAGCTTCGATGATTTGAATGACGCGCAGGCCGAGGCGGCCATCGCACAAAGTTTGTTTCTTCGCGCCGATGGCTTCCACGAAATCGTTTGCGGCGGCGCGTAGCGCCTCGCTTTCATCGAGCTTCGGCGCCCACATGTCGCCAGTGCGATAGCCAACGCGCATCTGATAGATTTTTTGCGGATCGTCGGTGAATGAGACGCCCTTATCGTAGATTTTCAATTTTTCAGAAGGCTGCAGGTCGTCATAGACGAACATCTTCTTGGTGCCGCCGACGAGAACCGTGCGCACCTTCACCGGGGCCAGCCACGAGCAGTTCACGTGCGCGATTGCGCCCGAGTCATAGAACATCGTGATGTAGGCGAGGTTTTCCGGCGTGCCCGGGAAGTGGTTGATGCCGCCCGCCGAAACCGCCGTCGGCTGTTCGCCGAGCAGATAGTCCAGGATTGAGAAGTCGTGCACCGCGAGATCGCTGATCACGCTCACGTCGCGCTGGAAGAGGCCGAGGTTCACGCGGGTTGAATCGTAATAGAGGATCTTGCCGAGCTCATCGGCTTCGACGAGGTCCTTCATCTTCTTCACGGCGCCCGTGTAGATGAACGTGTGGTCGACGTGCAGGACGAGCTTCTTCTTCTCGGCCGCTTCGACCAGTTGGCGCGCTTGCAGAGACGTTTCCGTCATCGGCTTTTCCAGCCAAACGTGCTTGCCGCTCTTCAGCGCCGCCATGCCCAGTTCGAAGTGCGTCGACACCGGCGTCGCGATGGCGATCGCGTCGATGGTCGGGTCGCGCAGCATTTCCTGGAAGTCGGTCGTCGTCTTCACAGCGGGGAAGCGCTTGTTGACGAGTTCGAGCTTCTTTGGATCAAGGTCGGCGACAGCCGCGAGCTCGGCGCCTTTCAGCTCCGCAAAGTTACGGACGAGGTTGGGGCCCCAATAACCGTAGCCGATAACACCAATCCGGATCATTCTGATCGTCCTGCCTTAACCCTGTTGAAGCGCCCGTACTGCGCGCCGTTACTTCCGCTTATCCCGCACATCGCCGACGACTTTCGCCGGCACGCCGGCGACGATCGCGTAATCGGGTACGTCCTTGGTCACCACCGCGCCGGCGCCGACGAGGGCGCTCTGTCCCACCGTGACACCGCCCATGATCGTGGCGTTTGAACCGATCGAAGCGCGCTTCTTGATGCGCGTCTCCACCACCGACCAATCGGCTTCCGACTGGGCCGAGCCATCCTCGTTGGCGGCCTGCGGGAAGATGTCGTTGATGAACATGACGCCGTGGCCGACGAATACTTCGTCCTCCACAGTAACGCCCTCGCAGACGAACGTGTGCGAGCTGATCTTGCAGCGTTCGCCGATGTGCGCGTTCTTCTGGATTTCCACGAACGCGCCAACACGCGAGCCGGCGCCCACAGAGCAGCCGTACAAGTTCACGAGCTGGGGATGGTGGATCATCACACCTTCACCCAGGCGAACATTGTCCGAAATCGGCATCCCAGAACTCCCGCGCGAAATATGCGCCCCACGTCGCAATTTCCCTGCCGCGTTATGCTTAACGTGCGCATGTCGCGCGACGGCGAAAAGCCGCGGAACAGGCCGTCTTTTGACGAACTGAACGCACCTCTCCAAGCCATTGCGGCGCTAGGGAGAATTTCGCGCCTATTGGGACTGTGACAGCGCTTTGCGCAAGGGGATTCCGGCCGCTGCGGCGACATCGCTGCGGACGAATGCAATCAAGTCACGGAAGCAGGCGGCGGCGGAGAAATGCATGTTGGCGCATGCAAGCGCGGCGGCGGCGAGCGCGGCGCGCTGTTCATGTTGACCGAGCAGCGCAACGCACGCTTCGGCAAAGCGCGCGGGTTCATCTTCGAGCGCCATGGCGCCGGCGATTTGCGTTTCGACGCCCTGCGCGGTCACCGATGTGCCGACCACGGCTTTGCCGGCGGCCAAGGCTTCGATCAGTTTGATCTTGAGACCGGAGCCTGTGTAGAGCGGCGAAATGACGATGCCGGCTTCCCGGTAGAGCGGCGCCAGATCGCCGACGACACCCAGCATGGTTACGCCCGCCGGCGCCGGGCCAAGTCCGCGCGCCACTGAACCCGCAACTTTCAACCGCGCATGCGGGCGTTTTGCCAGGATGGCGGGCCAGATTTCCCGGATGAACCACTCCAGGCCGACAATGTTTGGCGCGGTGTTGCTGCCGACGAAAAAGAGCGTGTCGTCTGCGCCCGGTTGCGGCGCCGCCACCGTCTCGGTGGAGTGCGGAGCGGTTACCACGGTCCGGTCCGGGAGCGCCGCGCTGACTTTGGCGGCTTCTTCGTGCTGGATCGCGATCACCGCGTCGGCGAGGCCGAGCATCCGGAATTCCTCAGCCGCGCCGATCTTTACCGTGTTGGTCTCGGCCGCGTCGGCCACCCGCGCCGACATCAGATCGTGCATGATGATGGCCGAGCGCGCGGCCGGTGAGAGCGCGTAAGGGGCGAGCGTTGCCGTGAATGCGTAGTCGCACAGCACTGCGGCTGAACCCGCCGCTGCGTTGCGGGCGATCCAAAGCTGGTCGGCGCGAGTCGCTTCGGCGCCTTGGGCGTATTCCGCCGGCTGGCTGAGGCCCCTCACGCCAATGCGGCTCAGCAATCTGTCCGCTACCGCCAGCGCCGAGGCTATCCAGACTTTTGGATCGCGGGCGATCACCAGAGCGCCGACCCGGACGCCGCCGTGTACAAGATATCGGTCAAACGCCGCGAGTTCGGGGCGGAGCTTTAATGCCGCCCAGCGCCCGAAAATCTTTGGCGAGGCGCCGAGATAAGCCACCTTGTATCCCGCCGCCCGCAATGCGCCGGCGAGAGCGAGCACGTAAGCCGAGCTGCCATTGGTGGCGCCGACGATGCGCTGGCGTGAAATCAGGGTGACGTGCTTTTGCGCCGTCGCTTGGCGTGGCTTTGGCCGTGCGAGCCGGGCAAGCAGCGGGTCCTTCAGCAGGAACAAAGCGCCCGGTCTGGCGAGAGCTTGAGCGGTCGCCGTGCCGAGATCGCGTTGTTTCAGCGCCGTGATCAGCTTGGTGAACGCCGTGGCGTTGGCGCGCGCTTGCGCGCCCTGGCGCAAAGCCGCGAGCAGTTCTGGACCGGCGGCTGCTTCGAGTTTCGCGTGCGCTGTGTCGAGCGCTTCGATCGCCGGAAGGTCCAGGCGATGCGAGATGGACGCGTCGTGCTTGCGGTAGAAGTAGCCGAGGTCGGGATAAAGTCTGAACTTCGCGCCCGAGATCAGCAGGCGCAGCATCAGTTCTGAATCTTCGCCGATGCGCAGCGTTTCGTCATAAGCAGCGCCGAGCGCGCGCTTGAAGACCGGCTTCAGATAACCGAGCGCCGGGCCAGGGCCGAGTAGGCGGTTGCTACGTTCGTATTCGGCGGCGCCGATCCAATGCGGGCGCTTTGCGAGCGCGCCTTTCAAATGCGGGTGCGGCGCTTTCTCGACCGAGTCATAGAAGGTGAGCAGGTCGTCGGCGGCGATGTCGGCGCCGTCTGCCTCGGCGGCGTTGATGAGGCGTTCGAGCCGCTCGGGATGGACGGCGTCGTCATTATCCACGATCGCGATCCAGGCGCCGCGCGCGTGGGCCAAAGCGCGATTGCGCGCGGCCGCTGGCCCGGTCCGCGCCTTTTCGCTGGTCAGAATGATCAGCCTGGGGTCGCCGGCGGCGGCTTGGCGGGCGCCCTCGAGGCTGTCGTCGGTCGAGCCGTCGTCACTAAGGATGAGTTCGAGGCGCGTTTCAGTTTGGCGCAGCACCGAGCGGACGGCGGCGACGATGTGCGCCGCGCCGTTCAAATTGGCCATGATGACGGATACCCGCGGCGCCGCGGCGTTCGCGTTCATGATATTGGGCCTGCCTTTTCAGCATCGGGCTGCAAGTTTTGCTCCGCGACTGATGCGGTAAGGGGAACTTCATTGCCACCCCTTGATCGGCGGCATTACACCAAACCCATGGAATTGCTGCGGATGTTCGATCGTCCCGCGCCGCCCGCCGCGAGATTTCCCGCCGATCGGGTGGGGTTCGCCGTGGGCGATATCCACGGTCGCGCCGATCTCCTGTCCGACATGCTGGCGATGCTGGAAGCCCGCGCCGAAGCGGAGACCCGCCCCGGCGGCGCGCCGATCGTGGTGTTTCTCGGCGACTACGTGGACCGCGGCCCTGACAGTAAGGCCGTGATCGATCTGCTGTTGGAGGGGCGTCCGTTTGGCTATGAGCGCCGTTACCTGATGGGCAATCACGAGCAGTCGATGCTCGGCTTTCTGAACGAGCCCATGGAGTTTCGGGCCTGGCTGCTGCAGGGCGGGGCCGAGACGCTGCTTTCTTATGGCGTCCAGCCGCCGCCGCCGGTCGGCGCGCAAGAACATGATTGGATCGGCGTCGCCCAGCATTTGCGAACCCGGATGCCGCCCGGCCATTACGAGTTCCTGGAACGACTGGAGCGGTACGTCGCGCTCGGCGACTACGCCTTCGTCCACGCCGGCATAGACGCAGCCCGCAGCCTTGAGGATCAGACCGACGAGGATCTGTTCTGGGCGCGCGCGGCGTTCATCGCCTCCAAGCGCCCCTTCAGCCACAGGATCGTTCACGGCCACACGCCGGTCGATAAGCCCTACGCCGATAGCCGCCGGATCGCCGTCGATACCGGGGCCTATGCCTCGGGCGAGCTGACCGCCGCCCGTTTCGAGGCCGATCAGGTCACCTTCCACGCCGTCACCCGCCCGCTGGGACGCTGAGCGCCGCGACGAGCCGGCGCTTGTTCACCCGCGCAACGCGGTCTAAACCCCGCACACGAGCGAGGAGATTACGGAATGGCGCAGACCGGCGGCGCACGCGGGGGCATGGATATCCAGGACCAAAAGGAAACCTTTGACGGCTTCCTGCTGGCTTCAGTCTGGGGCGGCGCCCTTATTGTTCAGGCGGTTGCGCTTTTGACGCTGTCGTTCGCGATCGGCGCCGGCTGGTGGGCTGGCTGGGTCGCGTTCGTCGTAATCGGCATCGTTGCCGGCTTCCTCTTCCGTCTTTCGAGCGTCTTTTGGGCGGTTCAAGTCGCTCTCTGGGTGCTTCTCGGTTTGGGCGGGCTGATCGTTCCCGCTCTCTCCGGCTTGATGGGCTGAGCCGTTGCGGATCGCCGTCCTCAAGGAGAGCGCTCCTGGAGAGACACGTGTCGCGGCGACGCCGGACACCGTGAAAAAATTCGTCGGTCTCGGCCATAGCGTCACTGTCGCCGCTGGGGCCGGTGTCTCCGCCAGCGTGCCGGACCAGCACTACAAAGATGCCGGCGCTGAGATCAGCGCCGATGGCGGCATCGGCGGCGCCGATCTTGTCGTAAAAGTCCGCCGTCCGACGGATTCCGAAATTGGCGCCATGAAAGCGGGTGCGGGCTTTGCTTCGCTGCTCGAACCGTATGGCGACAAAGCCCTGATCGAGACGCTAGCAAAGGCCAACATCAACGCGCTGGCGATGGAATTTATCCCGCGCATTAGCCGCGCGCAATCGATGGACGCGCTGTCGAGCCAAGCCAACCTCGCCGGCTATCGCGCCGTGATCGAAGGCGCGGCGCTCTATGGCCGCGCTTTCCCGATGATGATGACGGCGGCCGGCACCGTCGCTGCCGCCAAAGTGTTTGTGATGGGCGTCGGGGTCGCCGGCCTGCAAGCCATCGCTACAGCACGCCGTCTGGGCGCCGTGGTCAGCGCCACCGACGTGCGCCCGGCGACCAAAGAGCAGGTGGCTTCGCTCGGCGCCAAGTTCGTCGCGGTCGAGGACGAAGAGTTCAAGCAGGCGGAAACCACCGCCGGCTACGCCAAGCCGATGAGCGCCGAATATCAAGCCAAGCAAGCGGCGCTGGTCACCGAACACATCGCCAAGCAGGACATCGTCATCACCACGGCGCTGATCCCGGGGCGCGCGGCGCCGGTGCTGGTCACCGAAGCGCAGGCCAAATCGATGCGCCCGGGTTCGGTGATCATCGACCTTGCCGTTGCGCAGGGCGGCAATTGCCCGCTTTCGAAGCCGGATGAACTGGTCGAGGTCGGCGGCGTGAAGATTATGGGCTTCACCAATCTGCCGGCGCGTTTGCCGGCCGATGCGTCGGCGCTTTACGCCAAGAACCTGCTCGCCCTGCTGCCGCTGCTGACCGACAAGGACAGCAAAGCGTTTGCGCCGGCCTGGGATGACGAGATCATCAAAGGCGCGATGCTGACCAAGGGCGGAGCGATCATCCATCCATCCCTGGCTCCAGCGAGCGCTGCATGAACGATGTCGAATTCGCCGAGCGCTACTACGCTGCTTGGAACGCCCGCGACATCGAGGCGATCATCGCCCTCTATGCGGACGACATCGAATTCTCATCGCCCTACATCGCCGCCCTCGGCTTTTCGCATGACGGCGTCATTCACGGCAAAGCGATGCTACGCGCCTATTTCGAGCGCGCCTTGGAGCGTGCGCCGCAATTGACGTTCTCGCCGGAAGCGCTGCTGGTCGGCGCCCGTGGCCATACGCTGATTTATCGCAATCATCGCGGTGAGCGCGCCGCTGAAACCCACGAGTTGGACACCGCCGGACTGGTTGTGCGTGCGGACGCCACATACTCCACAAACTAGAACAAGGGAGACGCCGCATGATGAGCACGATGCACAAGGCGGCCGCCGCGGTGCTCGTCGCGGCCGCGCTGGTTGTGAGCCCGGCGCAAGCGCAATCGGACGAGGGGCCTTCAATCAGCGCCGTGACGATGTGCGCGGGCGCCATCGCCGCGCATGCGAACCTCAACGTGTTGACCTATCCGCGCGGCGCCTCGGGCGAATGGGCCGACGTGCTGGGGCGGTTATTGTCGCAGCTCAACACGATGGAAGGCGTCGAAGGCATGACTGGTCGCTACGCCGCGAGCGCCGCGCGCAGCCATTGGGCCGAGCAATCGGCCGCTGATCGGCGCGCCGCCGCGCAGCAATGCCGCGAACGTTTCGGGGGTTAAGAGCGATGGTCGATCCGTTCGTTTTCTATTTGGCGATTTTCGTGCTCGCGATTTTCGTCGGCTATTATGTCGTGTGGTCGGTGACGCCGGCTTTGCACACGCCGCTCATGGCCGTCACCAACGCGATCTCGTCAGTGATCATTGTCGGCGCGCTCATCGCGGCCGCGGCCAATGCAAACACTGAAACAGGCTGGATCGCCAAAGGCGCCGGCGGTCTCGCGGCGGGCCTTGCCGCCGTGAACATTTTTGGCGGCTTCCTCGTCACCCAGCGCATGCTGGCGATGTACAAGAAAAAAGAGAAGAAGTGACGTGACGGCTGCGGATTGGCGGGCCCTCATTGAAGCTTATCTTGACGGACGTCTCTCCGCAGAGGCGTTCATGCGCCGCTTCATCGATAGCTGGCGTGCGGCCGGCGGCGCCGTGCCGCGCGCCATCGCCGCTATGCAGGCGTCTGTCGAAGCGTTTGAGGCGCAAGTTGCCGAAGCGCGTGAAGAGGGCGCGGTCCATGACGATGAGCTGCGCCAATCGGCGCAGCGCGCGCTCGCCAATCTGCGCGAAGAACCCACCGTCGCGCCGCACACCTTCGACCGCACACGCGCGCGCGAAGATATGCGCCGTTTCCAAGTGCATATGTCGCGCGTCGCCGGCATCGGCTGTTTGATTGCGCTCGCATGGGTCGCGCTCTGCCTGCTGCAGATCTATTACGTTAGCGAGTGGATCCAACAGGCGTTGAGCTGGGGCGCATGGCCATCGGCCGTCGCCGGCTTCTTCCTCGCGTTCGTGCCGATCATCGGCAACGTGCTCGCATTTCTCGGCGCCACCCAGGAGGGCTGGGAAACCTGGGCCGCCGCTATCGTATTCTTCGCCGCGCCCGCGGTGACATTGCTATCAGGCTGGTCGCGCTGGCGGCCGGGCTCTAGGGGCTGACATGAACGCTGATCTTGCTGCGCTGCTCTACCTCGTAAGCGGGGTGCTTTTCATTCTGGCGCTGCGCGGGCTGTCGAGCCCTGAGACCAGCCGCCAGGGCAACAATTTCGGCATGATCGGCATGGCGATCGCCATCGCCACGACTTTGTGGCTAGTGACGCCCGATACGACGACGTGGATGATCATTGCCGGCGCCATCGTCATCGGCGGCGGCATCGGCGCGGTGATCGCGCGCTCGATCAAGATGACGGCGATGCCGCAACTCGTCGCCGCCTTCCACTCGCTCGTCGGCCTCGCCGCTGTTGCTGTCGCCGCCGCCGCTTACTACGCGCCGGACAGCTTTGGCATCGCCGGCGAGAATGGCGGCGTACACATGCAGTCGTTGATCGAGTTGTCGCTCGGCACGGCCATCGGCGCGATCACCTTCACCGGTTCGGTCATCGCGTTCGCCAAGCTCAACGGCAACATGTCCGGCGCGCCGATCATGCTGCCTGCGCGCCACCTCATTAACATCGCGCTCGCGGTCGCCATCGTCGTGCTCATCGTCATGATGATCCAGGCGCACGGCACGATAGAGTGGCACTTCTGGGCGCTGGCGGCGCTGTCGCTGCTGATCGGCGTGCTGCTGATCATCCCGATCGGCGGCGCGGATATGCCCGTCGTCGTCTCGATGTTGAACTCGTATTCCGGCTGGGCCGCCGCTGCGCTTGGCTTCACGCTGGAGAACGTGGCGCTGATCATCACCGGCGCGCTCGTCGGTTCGTCCGGCGCGATCCTCAGCTACATCATGTGCAAGGCGATGAACCGCAGCTTCATCAGCGTCATCCTCGGCGGCTTCGGCGCTGCTGACGGCGCGACGGCGGCGGCGAGCGGCGTGCAGCGCTCGTATAAAGCCGGCAGCGCCGACGACGCCGCTTTCATCATGAAGAACGCCTCCAAGGTCATCATCGTGCCGGGCTACGGCATGGCCAGCGCCCAGGCGCAGCACAGCGTGCGCGAAATGGCCGACATGCTGAAGAAGGAGGGCGTCGACGTGAAGTACGCCATCCACCCGGTCGCGGGCCGCATGCCGGGCCACATGAACGTGCTGCTGGCCGAAGCCAACGTGCCGTATGACGAAGTGTTCGAACTCGAAGACATCAACAACGAGTTCAGCACCGCCGACGTCGCCTACGTCATCGGCGCCAACGACGTCACCAATCCTTTAGCGAAAACCGATCCGCAAAGCCCGATCTTTGGCATGCCGATCCTCGACGTCGAGAAGGCGAAGACGGTGCTGTTCGTGAAGCGCAGCATGGGCGGCGTTGGTTACGCCGGCGTCGACAACGAGCTCTTCTATCGCGACAACACCATGATGCTGCTCGGCGACGCGAAGAAGATGACCGACGAGATCGTGAAGGGGCTTTGAGGAGGCGGGCGTGAACGGCTGGCGGCGCGGCGGTCTAATTGCTCTGGCAGTGATCGCGACCGCGTTCGCCCTGATTTCGTGCCACGCCAATTCGCTGATCTATCACCCGCACGCTGAGGAAGTTGCGCCGAACTTCGCGGACACGGAGGCGGTGCGCATTGAAACCGCTGACGGCGAGTCCTTGGTCGCCTGGCATCATCCGCCACAACCGGGCCAGCCGATCTTCCTCTTCTTCGATGGCAATGGCGGACGTCCGCATATCTGGGAGGGCCGCTGGCGGCGGATCACCGAAAGCGGCGCAGGCTTTCTCGCCGTCTATTATCGCGGTTACTCCGGCTCGACCGGTCGCCCCAGCGAGCGCGGCTTACATATCGATGCGCGCGCCGGCTATGATTGGCTGATCGCGCATGGCTATGAGCCGCGCGACATTGTCATTCACGGCTTTTCGCTCGGCTCCGGCGTCGCCACACATCTTGCGCGTGAGGTGGAGGCGCGGGCGCTCGTTCTAGAGGCGCCGTTCACCGGTGTTGACGACGTCGCGGCTGCGCACTTCACGTCCTTTGCGCCGCTGGTGCTGCGCGACAGCTTCCGTTCGCGCGATTGGATCGACGATGTGCATATGCCGGTGCTGATCGTGCATGGCGATGCCGACACTGTGATCCCATTTGCGCAGGGCGAGCGGCTGTTCGAGTTGGCGAACGAACCAAAGCAATTTGTGCGCATGCCGGGATCGGACCACGCCACTTTGGTGCGCGATGGCATCTATCCGCACATCTGGGATTTTCTCGCAGAACACCCGCCGGAGTAATTTATGGCCGAACCAAAAACGCAGAAGACCAAAGCCTCCGTCGCCCAGTTCATCGCCGCGGTTGAAGATGAAACGCGCCGCAAGGACGCAAAAGCCGTCGATAAAATGATGCGCGAGATCACGGGCGAGAAGCCAGTCATGTGGGGGCCGTCCATCGTCGGTTACGGCGAGTACGATGGCGCCACTGGCAGGTGGCCGCGCATCGGCTTCAGTCCGCGCAAAGCTAGTCTCGTGCTCTACATGATGGACGGGTATGAGAACGAGCCGCTGATGAAGAAGCTCGGCAAGCACAAGACCGGGCGAAGCTGCCTTTACATCAACAAGCTCGCCGATGTTGACGGGGCTGTTTTGCACCAGCTTGCCGTTAAGAGCTGGAAGGCGATGGCGAAAAAATATCCGGAATGAAAAAGGGGAGCGCCTCGCAGCGCTCCCCTCAATCATATCACGCTTTCGCGCTTACCAGATCGTGACGCGCTGATCCGGCGGCAGATAGAGATCGTCTTCCGCCGTCACATCAAACGCCGCGTACCAGGCATCCATGTTCCGCACCGGGCCGTTGGCGCGATAGATGCCCGGCGAGTGCGGGCCGTTCAGCACTTGGTTGCGCATCGCTTCTTCGCGCATCAGCGAACGCCACACCTGCGCCCAGCCGAGGAAGAAGCGTTGATCGCCGGTGACGCCATCGATCACTTCAGCTTCGCGGCCGCCGCGCGAGATCGTGTAGGCGTGATAGGCGACTTGCAGGCCGCCATTGTCGCCGATGTTTTCGCCGAGCGTCAGGCGGCCATTGAGCGGCAGGCCCGGCAGCGGCTCGAACTGAGCATACTGATCGGCCAGGCGCCCCGTGACTTCTTCGAAGCGGCGGACGTCTTCTGCATTCCACCAATCGCGCAGAACGCCCTGCGCGTCGGACTTCGCGCCTTGGTCGTCGAAGCCGTGGCCCATTTCGTGACCGATGACGCCGCCGATGGCGCCATAGTTCACCGCCGGATCGGCGTTCGGATCGAAGAACGGCGGCTGCAGAATCGCGGCCGGAAAGACGATCTCGTTGAACACCGGGTTGTAATAGGCATTCACCGTTTGCGGCGTCATGAACCACTCGTCCTTATCGGTCGGGCGGCCGAGGCGATCGATGCTCTCGTTCCAGTCGAAGATCTGCGCGCGCTTGGCGTTGCCGAACGCATCGCCGGCGCGGACTTCAAGCGCCGAGTAGTCACGCCAGCGATCCGGATAGCCGATTTTCGGACGGAACGTGGCGAGCTTCTCGCGCGCCGCGACCTTGGTTTCCGCCGACATCCAGCTCAGCTGATCAATGCGCTGGCCGTATGCGGTGCGCATGTTTTCGACCAGTTCGAGCATTTGCGCTTTCGCCGCCGGCGGGAAGTGGCGCTGCACGTAGATCGCGCCGACCGCTTCGCCGAGGGAGCCGTTCACCGCAGTGACGGCGCGCTTCCAGCGCTCGCGCTGTTGCGGCTGGCCGCTCAGCGTCTTGCCGTGGAAGTCGAAGATCTCGGCATCGATGTTGCTCGGCAGCACCGACGAATTGTTCCGCACCAGGTGATAGGTGAGGTAGGCCTTGATGGTCGGGATCGGCGTCGCCATGAAAAGCTCGGCCAGCGGGCCCATCGCGGACAATTCGCTGATCACGACTTCCTGCACAGCGCCCATGCCTGAAGCTTCGAACGCCGCGTCCCACGGGAAGCGCGGGGCGAGGGCGCGAATTTCAGCGCGGGTTTTCAGATTATAGGTGCGCGAACGGTCGCGGCGATCGGCGCGCGGCCAATGGCGTTCGGCAATCTGGGTTTCGAACGCCATGATCGCGGCGGCCTTCGCCGCCGTATCCGTTTGGCCGACGAGACCGAGCGTGCGGCCGACGTGCGCGACATAGGATTCACGCAGGCCCGGGAAGACGCCGTCGGTGCGGCGATAATATTCGCGCTCCGGCAGGCCGATGCCCGAGTGCGTCATGTTGGTGATGTAGCGGTTCGGATTGCGCTCATCGAGGCCGACATAAATCGCGATCGGCGATGTCACCGAGATGCCCGGCGAGGCGATGACGCGGATCGCTTGCTCGTGGTTTTGAATGGCGGCGATCTGGTTGAGTTCGTCCTGCAGCGGCGCGAGACCGCGCGCGTCGATGGCCGCCTGATCGAGATAGGAATTGTAGTAGTCGGCGATCTTCTGCTGGTTCGAGCCGGCAGCGCCGCCGGAGCCAGCGACCTCCTCGATGATCACGCGCTGATCGTTGTCAGCTTTCTCGCGCAGAATATCGAACGTGCCCCAGCGGGTGCGGTCGGCCGGGATCTGCGTGGTGCTCGCCCAGGTGCCGTTGGCGTACTGGAAGAAGTCGTCGCCCGGACGCACAGCGAGGTTGCGGCCAGCGAGGTCGACCCCGAAGGAGCCGATGGCCGGCGCGCCGCGGGCTGTGCCGCCCGAGGAGCCGGCGCCAGTGGCGCAGCCGGCGAGCAACGCCAGCGACGACACGCCCATGGTGCGGCGAGTAAGATTGATCATCAGAAGCAGTCCTCCGAGTATTGCCCGCGGGTTCCCGCGCTATTCCGCCGGAGCCAGCTTGTCCCGCCGCCCTCCATAAAGATTGCGGTAGAAGCGGACAAGCTTGCTCACATTGCGCTTGATATCGACGCCGATCATGTAGAGGGCCGGAGTCAAGAGCAAAGTGACGGGCATGCAGAGGAGCACGCCGAACGCCAGCGCCAGCGCCATCGGCTTCAGGAATTGCACGATGGCCGCGTTTTCCAGCAGCATCGGCAACAGCGCCGTGAACTCGGTGATCGAGGTCAGGAAGATCTGGCGGAAGCGTGAGATCGACGCCTGAATGATGCCGTGCGAGGCCTCGACCCGCGCCAGCTGGAAGCCGGCTTCCTCGAGCGCCAGGCTGCGCTCACGCAGTTCGCTCTTTTCCCAATGCATCTGATGGGCGGTGCGCAGTTCGATCGGGCTTTGGCCGGTGAAGCCTTGCGAGATCGCGTCGCGCAGTTCGTCGTCATGTAACTCCAGTTCTTCGTCGAGGCTGATGATCTCGACGACGCGGCCATTGGCGTCGGTGAATTCGTGAACCGATTCACCTTGCGGAACGGGCTGGCCGCGCTGGCCAAACCGCATGGCGAAGTAGCCGCGGAACTGATTGGCGCGGTTCAGCAGCACGACGTTGTCGTTCACCACCACGCCCATCGCCGCGATCATGCCGAAGTAGGAGAAGAGCGCGAAGCTGATCCCCAAGGCAAAGTGCCCGACCACAGCGCCGACGAACGCGAACGGGATCACCGACATGATGAGCGCTGGTTGCGCGTAGGAGCGGAACACCACCGCCAGCAGGAAGTACATGCCGAACAGCGCCATCAGGCCGTAGGTGCCCAGCTGCGCCATGAACTCGGCTTGGCTTTCCGCTTCGCCAATGGCGCGGCGCGTCACGGATGGGTAGCGCGCTTCGATATCCGGGAAGAACTCGGTCTCCAGCGTGCGCATGATTTGCGCGCGCGCTTCTCCCGCCGTGAGTTCGGCGGTGACCATGATCGAGCTCATCCGTTGGCGCCGATCGATGCCGGTGACGCCAGGGCGGAACTCCCATGTCGCCACTGACGCTAGCGGCACTTCGCGGCCGTCAGCGGTTCGCACGCGGAAGGAGGAGAGGCTCTCCAGCGTGCGCCGATCGTCGCGCGGATAACGGACGTAGACGCGCACTTCGTCGCCGTTGCGCGGCAACCGTTGCACTTCTTCGCCGTAATAAGCTTGCCGCACTTGGCGCGTAACGTCTTGCAGTGTCAGGCCCAATTGCTCGGCGCCTGGCAGGAGCGAGAAGGATAGCTCCTCCTGCGCCGCTTCTTCGCTGTCGCGCACGCTCAGCACTTCTGAGAAGCGCAGCAACCGCGCTTTCACTTCATCGACCGCAGCGCGCAGATCGTCAGGGTTTTCGCCCATGAGCGCCAAGTCGATGGTGGCGCCTTGGTTGCCGCCGTTCAGCGAGAAGCTGACGCGATCGGCGTCCGGCACGGGGCCCATCAATTCCTCGAGCCGGCGGGTGATGTCGCTAGAGCGCAGATCACGCGTTTGCGGCGGCGTGAGTCCGACCCAGGCTTGCACCTGCGTTTCGTTGATCGACTGGCTCCACGACCGAACGACGCCGCGCGAGCTGTGCCCGGTGTTGGGATCTTCATAGGCCAGCGCTTCGGTTTCTTGCTCAAGCGCGATGCGGGCGCCGTCAAGCTGGGCTGCGATCTGCTCCATGCGTGAGAAGGGTGTCGTCTGTGGCAGCTCGATCGACACCTGCATGAAGTCGCCTTCGACTTCCGGCATGAAGGTTTGCTTCACCCGGCCAGACGCGACGAGTCCGATGGCGCCGACGAAAATGACGACGAACGCCGCCAATGTCGCGTAACGGAAGCGCACCGCCAGCTTCGCCAGCGGGCCGTGAACATTGCGCGCCACCCAAACGATGGCGCCGGCGCTAACCAGCTGTAGCCGCATCAAACGGCCCCAGACGCCTTTGCCGTTGGGGTCGATTGGTTTGATGTGCGCCAAGTGCGCCGGCAGGATCAGCAGCGATTCAACCAGCGAGAAGAACAGCGTCGACATGACGACGATCGAGATGGCGCGCGTGAATTGGCGAACGTCGCCTTCGATCAGCATCAGCGGGCTGAACGCCAGCATGGTTGTCAGAACTGAAGCGATAACCGGTTTGAGAACCAGCTGCGTCGCCAGGATCGAGGCGTCGACGCCGACCTGTCCGCGTTCGGCCCTCTCATAGATCGCCTCGCCGACAATGATTGCGTCGTCGATCATAATCCCGAGTACGAGCAGGAAGCCGAACACCGTCAGGAAGTTCAGCGACACGTCCATGTAGGGCAGGATGAAGAACGAACCGGTGAACGCGACGATGACGCCCATCGTGGCCCAGAAGGCGACCTTCGGGTGCAGCGTCAGCATCAGCAGCACGAAGATGAGCACGAAGCCTTGCGCGGCGTTGGACAACAGGATGTCCAGCAGCGCGTTGAAGTCCTCGCTCTCGTTGTAAATCGTCGTCAGCTGCATGCCGGCGGGGAGGCTGGCGCGCGCTTCGGGCAGGAATTCCTGCAGCGCCTTGTCGGTATCCCAGATGTTGAAGCGGTCGGCCGTTTGGATGCTGATCAGCACCGACGGCTCGCCGTTCATGCGGGAGTACGAGTTGACGTCCTGAAAGCCGTCGATCACGCGGGCGACGTCGCCGACGCGCACCGTGCCGCCGCTTTCGGTTTGGCGGATGACGATGTTCTCGAAGTCGAGCTGCGTGTCCGCGAGGTTGCGCGCGCTGAGAGTGAAATTGCCGTCAGGCGTACGCACCGCGCCAGCCGAAGCGTTCAGCGAGTTGGCCCGCACGGCGCGCGCGACTTCGTCGAACGTCAGACCATAAGAGCGCAGCGACTCTTCCGACACTTCCAGCGAAACTTCCGGCGTGCGTGTGCCGACGACGATAGTGTTCGTTGCGCCGGGCAGCAGGGCGATGCGGTCGCGCAGGCGTTCAGCCGTATCGCGCAATTCGCGTTCGCCGACTTCGCCATGCAGTCCGAGAATAACCGACCAGTTGCGGCCGACCTGCCGCTGCACGCGGATCGGCTCCATCCCGGGCGGTAAGCCCGATATGGCGTCGACAAGGGAGCGTGCTTCCGCGGTGAGGGCATCGATATCGGCGCTGGTGGAAACGCTGAGGTTCACCCAGGCAAAGCCTTCGCCCGAACGCGAGCGCACCCAGTTCACGCCGTCGAGCGAGGCGACTGCCTCTTCGATGCGCACGGTGACTTGGCTTTCCATGTCCTCCGGGCTGGCGCCCGGCCAGAACGCCTGAATGTAGACGCCGTTGCCACGTCCCGGCGGCCAGAACTCCTTCTCCATGTTCAGGAAGGAGAGCAGGCCGGCGATCGCGCAGGCGAGCATCAACAAGTTGCCGGCGACCGGATTGCGGCCCCACCAATCGACGATACCCTTCATCATAGTGTCGCTCCTGACGCCCGCGGCGTCACTGACGGATATCCAGCGGTTCTTGCGCTTGCTGTTGCGCCGGCTGCGCTTCGGTTTCGCCGGTGCTGCTGATTGGCGTCACCGCCATGCCAGCGCGCGGCGAGGAGAGGTGCGAGACGACGACGCGTTCGCCATCTGCCACGCCTTCGCGGAACAGCACTTCGTCGGCGGTGGTTTGTGCGGGGCGCACTTGCCGGACCGAAATCGTGTTGTCGTCGCCGATGACGTAGACGAACTCGTTGCGTTTGAGCGCGCTGCGCGGCGCCGCCACCAGGTTCTCACGCGAAGAGCCTTCGACGCGGGCCGTGACGAACATGCCGGGCGCAAGCGGCGAAGCGTTCGATGCCGCGAACGGATCGCGCACTTCGATGACGCCGTAGATAAGGCGCGTGCGGGCGTCCATGGCGGCGTCGGTGCGGATGAGGCGGCCTTCCCAGGTGACGATGCGCCCGCCCATGACGTGGCTAACGTGCGCGCGTGGGCCGGGATTGGCTGCGGTTGCGGCAAAGCCCATCGGCACGCGCATGGCGCCGAGATCGGCGTCGGTCAGCGGCACGCGGATTTCCATCGTCGCCGTCGCGAACATGACAGCGACCGGGGTGCCGGGGCCGACATAATCGCCGACATTGGCGCGCCGCTCGCGCACGCGGCCGGTGAACGGCGCGCGGATCGAGGTGCGGGAAAGATCAAGTTCGGCGGAACGCAGCGAAGCTTCGGCGGCGGCCAAAGCCGCGTGCGCTTGCGCCAGCTGCGGTTCGCGCACGGCGAGCGGCGGCGCTTCGCCGCGGCCAAGCGTTTGCCAATCCTGGCGCGCCAGTTCCGCCTCGGCTTCTTCGCGAACGAGGCCTTCTTGCGCTTGCGCGACTTGGCTGCGCGCGCGCACGACGGCGAGGCGATAGTCGGCGTCTTCAACGCGCGCCATCACTTCGCCTTCAGCGAAGGCGCCGCCATCGGCGAATTTCGGGCTCGCCCAAACGATGCGGCCTGCAACTTGCGCCGCGAGCGAGGCTTCGTTGCGCGGGCGCGCTTCGCCTTGCACGGTGACGGCGATGGTCGTGGGGCGCGCATGCGCGACGGCGAACTGAACGGCCGGCGGGTGGGCGGTGTCCGCCTTCTCCTCGGGCTTCGGTCCAGTCATCAGCAGAATGATGAACAGGCCGATGCCGCCAGCCAGGATCACAATCGGCAGCGCAAAGGCCAGAATCCGACCGATGGTGCGGAGAAACCCGCCCTTCTTTTCTTCCTCATCGGCGAGTTGCGAGGTCATGTTCATGTCCATCTTGTTCATGGCGCGATTTCCAAATCTTCGTCGATGCCGCCCGTACGGGCGCCGCCGCCAAGTGCGACGTGATAGGTGATGCGGTTCGAGACGCGCGCGGCGCGGGCGGCGATGAAGCCGCGCTCAGCGTCGATGCGGCGCGTGTAAGCGTCGATGAGCTCAAACAGAGTGGCGACGCCGCGGGCGTATTCGCGCTCAGCCAATTCTTGCGCTTCGCGCGCTTCTTCCGCGGCGATGGCGAACTGGGCTTCGCGCACTTCGAGGCTTTGATCGGCGCTGATCGTGGCTTCCACTTCACGCCATGCGGCGATTGACGTGCGCACGTAATCAGCGGCGGCGGCGCGGCGATCGTTCACCGTGGCGCGCGATTCCGAGAGCAGGGCGCCGCCATTGAAGATCGGCATGGTGATGCCGGCGACGATGTTGGTGATCATGTTGGTGCTGTCATCGATGTTGTTGATCGATGGGTTCGGGCCGAGGTCAGTTGCGCCGGCGGTTGCGCGCAAGGTCAGCCGCGGCAGCATCGCGGCGCGTGCTTCGTGAATGCGGAAACCCGCTGCGCGCAGGCGAAATTCGGAGGCGCGCACGTCCGGACGGCGCTCCAGCAAATCAGCAGGCGCGCCGGCGGCGGCGAGCGGGGCGAGTTCCGGCAGTTGGCCCTGGGCGCGCAACGTTCCGTCTGGGTAGCGGCCCATCAATTCTTGCAAGCGGCGCGAGGCGATCAGCAATTGATCTTGCGCCTGCGCTTCGAAGGCGCGCGCCGACGCGACTTGGCTGCGCGCCGTGCGCAGCGCCAATGAGGTGGCGATGCCAGCGTCGTAGCGGCGCTGCGTGAGATCGAGAGCGCGTTCGCGCGTTTGCAGATCTTCTTGCGCGAGCGCGAGCAATTGCTGCGCTTCAATGAGATCGACCCAAGCAATCGAGGCTTGGCCGGCCACAGAGAGGCGGGCGTCGTCGAGGTCGCGGCGGGCGGCGTCGGCGCTGAGATCGGCGGCCATCGCGCGTGAGGTCAGCCGACCCCAAAGATCGATCTCCCAACTCGCCACGACGCTTGAGGTCATCGACTCGGCGCGCGTGCGTTCTTCGGTGAGAGTGGGCGTTTCGGTGCGCGTGCCATCGACACCGACGCTGACGCTCGGAAGCAAGCTGCCGCCGAGCGCTCCGCGCGCGCGCCAGCGTGAGGCGCGATAGCGCGCTTCAACGGCTTGCAAGTTCGGGCTGCCAGCCATCGCTTCGCGCGCGAGCACTGACATTTCCGGCGCATTGAGATCATCGAGCCATGTTGCCGCCGGGGAAGCTGCGAGTTCGGCCGCGCGCTCGGCACCGATTGCATCAGCGGCGACATAGCTGTCCGGCTCCGGCGGCAAATTGCGGCCAGCGCAAGAGCCGGCGGCAGCCGCCAAGCCCAAGCCGATGATGAGACGCACCCCGTGAACCATGATCCCTCGCAGCACCCGCTCTAGTCCCGCCCCTCTCGAAAGTCAATAAATAGATATTGAAAAACGATAAGGTTTAGTCGCCAATCGGCGAGTGCGTGTCCCCTGTTATGTGCTGGGATGCCGACGCCGGGGCGTTTGGATGCGAGGTGACTGAATCCAGGCCATTTCGGCTGTGCATTGAGCCTGCTGGCGGTTGCGCGACTCTCCACCCCGGGCCTAAGCCCGCTGTCATGGCCATGCCTCAGTTCAACACTGCCCGCTTGCGCCTTGAGCGGGCGCCTTTAGCCGCCTGGGTTGGCGTAGCGCTGGCCGGGATCGCGGTTTTGGTGGCGCTGGCGACGAACGCCAAGGCGGCGCTGCTGACCTTGCTCGCCGGCGCCGCAGCGTTCTGGGCGGTGCGTGAAGCAAGGCGCTTCGTCATCACGCCGAATGTCGAGCGCGGCGAGGCGCTGGTTGGGCTCACCGAGCTTGCGCCTCTCATCGAGGCGCTTCCCGATCCAGCTTTGTTGATCGACGCCGAGGGCCGCATTGTCAGTTCGAACGCGGCGGCACGGCGGCAAATGCAGTTCGAGGCGCGCGGTCAGTTCTTGACCTCGATCTTGCGTCACCCGGATGTTTTGGAAGCCGTGCAAGCGGCGGTGCGCGAGGGCGAAACTCGCGCTGTCGAATACGAAACCGCTGCGCAAGTCGAGCGCCACACGCGCTGCTACGTAGCCCCCGTAAACTGGGGCGAAGCGCGCGCCGCGATGCTGGTTTTTCACGATCAAACCGCGAGAATCAGCACTGAACGCATGCGCGCCGATTTTCTCGCTAACGCCAGTCACGAGCTGCGGACGCCGTTGGCTTCGCTCACGTTGCTGATCGAGACGATCGCCGGCCCGGCGCGTGACAATGCGCAAGATCGCGATCGTTTTCTGGCGATGATGCAAGTGCAAGCCGATCGCATGCGGCGCTTGATCGATGACTTGCTCTCGCTCTCGCGCATTGAGTTGGACGAGCACGTGCCGCCATCGGATCGCGCCGATCTCGCTGATGTCGCGCGTGAAGTGATTGATGCGTTGGCGCCGGTTGTGGCGGAGCGAAACGTGCGTGTGCGCCTCGCCGCGCCGACCGGCCCGGTGCGGGTTGTGGGTGAGCGCTTCCAGCTTGCGCAGGTGGTTCAAAACCTGATCGACAACGCCGCCAAGTACACGCCCGCCGGCGGCGAGGTCGTGGTGGAAGTCGGCGACGGCGGCGACAGGGAAGAGACGGCGAGCCGGGCCGGACGGCGTTGGGAGCAAGCGAGCCGCGTGGCGATTTTGACCCCCGCGGCGGCCGCCAATCTCTCCTACGCCTTCATCCGGGTTGAGGATGCGGGGCCGGGCATCGAGGCGCACTTCCTGCCGCGCCTGGCTCAGCGCTTTTTCCGGGTCGAGCGCGAGCTCGGCAACGAGCGCGGCGGCACCGGCCTCGGCCTGGCCATCGTCAAGCACATCGTAAATCGCCACCGGGGCGGATTTCTCGTGGAAAGTCAGCCTGGCAGGGGCTCGGCTTTCGTCGCCTATGTGGAATCGGCAGGGGAGGCCTGAGCGTGCGCAGGGCTGGTTTCACATCACTGTCACGAAACCTGCCTAAGAGCGGGGCCAATCGAAGACGGATGAGTCTGCGGCCAGAACTGGTCGCTGGAAGGGGTCAGACATGGAATTTTCCTCTGCCGGCCAGGAGCGTGGCGCAACCGGCGCTACGAACATGACCGCCCCTGTCGTCCGCGCCGCCGCCGGCTCCATAGTCGGTGCGCCGACCAAGATCAGCGCCCGCGACGTCAACGTTTTCTACGGCGACAAGCAGGCGCTGTTCGATGTCTCGATCGACATTCCCGATCGCGCTGTCACCGCCTTCATCGGCCCGTCGGGCTGCGGCAAGACCACGTTCCTGCGCTGCTTCAACCGCATGAACGACCTCATCGATAATGCGCGCGTCACCGGCACGCTGCAGATCGAAGGCAAGGACGCGTACGCCAAGAACGTCGACCCGGTCGTGCTGCGCACGCGCGTCGGCATGGTGTTCCAGAAGCCGAACCCGTTTCCGAAGTCGATTTACGACAACGTCGCTTACGGCCCGCGCATTCACGGCATGGCCAAGTCGAAGACCGACATGGACGGCATCGTCGAGCAATCGCTGCGCCGCGCCGGCCTCTGGGAAGAGGTGAAGGATCGTTTGGCGCAGCCGGGCACCAGCCTCTCGGGCGGCCAGCAACAGCGCCTCGTCATCGCCCGCACCGTGGCGGTCAATCCGGACATCATTCTGATGGACGAGCCGTGCTCGGCGCTCGACCCGATCGCCACGGCGCGGATCGAAGAGCTGATTGACGAGATGCGCGAGAATTTCTGCATCGTCATCGTCACGCACTCGATGGCGCAGGCGGCGCGCGTTTCGCAGAAGACGGCGTTCTTCCACCTCGGCAAGCTGGTCGAAACCGGCGCGACCGAGGAAATTTTCACCAATCCTCGCGACACGCGTACGCAGGACTATATTACGGGCAGGTTCGGCTAATCGGCCGCGCCGCGCGCAGATCGGGGCGATCATGGCTGAGCATACCGTCAAAGCGTTCACTGAAGAGCTCGACGCGCTGACCCAAGAGGTCGCGCGCATGGGCGGCTTGGCTGAGATCGCGGTGAACGACAGTTTGGCCGCCGTCGCCCGCCGCGACACGGAACTCGCGCAGTCGGTCATTCAGCGCGACGCCAAGATTGACGCCGCCCAGCGCGAAGTTGAGCGTCGCGCCATCAAATTGTTCGCGCTGCGCCAGCCGATGGCCAGCGATCTGCGCGTTGTGCTGACCGCCTGGCGGATCGCCGGCGAGTTGGAACGGGTGGGCGATCTTGCCAAGAACATCGCCAAGCGCACGTTGATCCTGAACCAAGCCGAGCCGATCCAGCTCACGCGCTCGGTCGAGCGCATGGGCAAAATCGCGGCGGCACATCTGAACCAAGTGCTGAACGCCTACGCCAATCGCGATGTTCAAGCCGCGATCACCGTCTGGAACGGCGACGACAACATCGACGCGCACTACAACTCGCTGTTCCGCGAATTGCTGACCTATATGATCGAGGATCCGCGCATGATCTCGTCGTGCGCGCACTTGCTCTTCATCGCCAAGAATCTGGAACGGATCGGCGATCACGGCACCAACATTGCCGAATACATTCACTTCCTTGTCACGGGTGAGGAAATCGCGACGCAGCGGCCGCGGGCCGATGCGGAGGCATCTGACTAAGGATACGCGCGATGGCCAAGGCGCCGCACGTGTTGGTTGTTGAGGACGAGGCGGCGTTGGCCGATCTCCTCAAGTACAATCTTGAGAAGGAAGGCTATCGCGTCACCGTCGCTATCGACGGCGATGAAGCGCTGCTGGCCGCGGAAGAGTCGCCGCCCGATCTCGTTGTGCTCGACTGGATGTTGCCCAAGGCGCCGGGGATCGAGGTTTGCCGCCGCCTGCGGGCGCGCCAGGACACGCGCAACACGCCGATCGTGATGCTGACAGCGCGGACCGAGGAGAGCGACCGCATCCGCGGACTCGATGTCGGCGCCGATGATTATGTCAGCAAGCCGTTCTCTATGAACGAGCTGCTAGCGCGTTTGCGCGCCGTGATGCGCCGCATTCGGCCGGGCCTGGCTGACGATCAAGTGCGTGCGGGCGATATCGTGATGGATCGCGTGTCGCACCGCGTGAAGCGCGGCGCGCGCGAAGTGCATCTGGGGCCGACTGAGTTCCGCATTCTCGATCATCTGATGCAGCACCCGGGCCGCGTGTTTAGCCGCGAACAATTGCTCGACGCCGTTTGGGGCTCTGACGTCTACGTCGAGGCGCGGACGGTGGATGTGCATATTGGCCGCCTGCGCAAAGCGCTCATGGTCGGTGACGAAACCGATCCGATCCGCACCGTGCGCAGCGCTGGCTACGCGCTCGATATCGAAGCGGCTTAGCCGACTGCTGCCGTGTTCGCGCGTGGCGCGCGCGGGGTTTGGCGTGGCGTCTGGATGCTTTCCAGATACGCGACGATGGCGTCGATCTCCGTTGGTTCGAAGCTGCGCTCGGCGACGATCGTGTGCGCGTCGCCCACATCGATGCCTTCGGCGAGCGCTTCTTCCAGATGCGCGACGGGGTAGTTCTGCGCGATCACTCTGAATGCCGGCGCGTTCGCTGCCGGGCTCGCGCCGCGCGCGGCGATCGCGTGGCAGCTGCCGCAATTTTGTTCGACCAGCACGCGGCCGCGCGCGATTTCAGATTGCGTTGTGCGTTCCGACGCTTGCGCAACGCCGCAGGCGATGAGCGCCGCGATCGCCAATGGAGCCAGTGCACGCATTTGTCGAACCTCCTAGGGCTGACAACGCGCTTACCGCCAACTAGGCGCCAACCAGGTTTGGATCGATCAAATATTCGCGCGAGCAGAACTGACAGCGCGCGTGAATTTTTCCATCATCTTCAATGAGATCGTGCAATTCTTCGGTTGGAAATTGGCGCATGACGCCGGTGAGGCGCTCTTCGTTGCAGGTGCAGCGATCGGCGAGTGCGGCAGGCGTATCCATCCGCGCGCCTTCTTCGTGGAAGAGGCAGTACAGTAAGCGGTCGGCAGCGAGCGCGGGATCGACCAGTTCTTCGTCTTGCAGTGTCGCGAACAAGATCGACGCGCGGTTCCAGTCTTCTTCCGGATCGCCGCGCGCATCGTCAGCGGCGAGGCGCTGCAGAAGGATGCCGCCTGCGCGCCAGAGCGGCGGCGCTTCGTTCGAATAGAGTTCACCGACGGCGAGCTTGATGCAGGTTTCGGTTTGCTCGCTGACGCGGAAATAGTTTTCCGCGCACTCCGCCAACGTTGCGCCGTCAAGCGGCACCACGCCTTGGTACGAGGTTTTGTTGTCGCCCTGATCGAGTGTCAGCACCAGATGACCGGCGCCAAGCAAGGACGCTGGCGACATACGGTTCGCTTCCAGCGCTTCGGCTTGGCCTTCGGCAATCCTTGCATAGCCGCGCAGGCCGCCGCCGACATTGTACTCCGCCACCAAGAGCGACACCGGGCCTTCGCCTTGCGCTTGCACGACGAGGCGCCCCTCGGCCTTCAGCAAGGAGCCAACCAACGCCGCGAGCGCCAAGGCTTCGCCAAGCAGCATGGCGACAGGGCGCGGATAGTCGTGGCGCTGCAGGATCGGGTCGAGCGCTTCGGCGCCAATGCGCACCGTGCGGCCACGCACCGGCGCGCGATCAAGGCTGAACGCGGCGACGATATCGTCCGTGGCGATGAGCGGCGTGGTTGTCATGTAAGCGGATCAAATAGGGAGGATGGGCGGCTTCGCCAATCCGCTAGAGCTTGCCTAGACACCAGAGCAGCACCGCTTTTTGCGCATGGATGCGGTTTTCCGCTTCGTCCCACACGGCCGATTGCGGGCCATCGATCACCGCGTCGGTGACTTCCTCGCCGCGGTGAGCCGGCAGGCAGTGCAGGAACATGGCGTCCTGCGCCGCGGCCTTCATCAGCTCTTCCGTGACCGCGAACGGGGGGAACGCTGCCATGCGCGCGTCCTTATCAGTATCGCCCATCGAGACCCAGGTGTCAGTGACGACGGCATCGGCGCCTTTGATCGCCGCGCGTGCGTCAACGCCGACTTCAACGTTAGCGCCTGCGGCTTTCGCAGCCGCAACTTCCTGCGCTCGCGCCGCATAAGCCGGCGGCGTTGCGATGCGCAGTTTGAAATCGAGTTTTTCGGCGGCGTGGATGAGCGAGGTGCAGACATTGTTGCCATCGCCCAGCCAGGCGATGGTCTTGCCGGCGACGTCCCCCGCGCGCTCTTCGATCGTCTGCAGATCGGCGATGATCTGGCAGGGATGCGAGAGATCGGTGAGGCCGTTGATCACCGGCACATCACTTGCCGCCGCGAAATCGATGACGTCTTGATGGTTGTTGGCGCGGATCATTACCGCGTCGACCATGCGCGATAGCACGCGCGCGGTGTCTTCGATGGTTTCGCCGCGGCCAAGTTGCGTGCTGGCTGCATCGAGCACAATAGCAACGCCGCCCAATTGGCGGATGCCAATCTCGAACGAAACGCGGGTCCGCGTTGAGTTCTTCTGGAAGATCATGGCGAGGGCGTAGCCGTCGAGCGGCGCGTCCTCGTCAAGCTTGGCCTTTGGCCAATCCAGCCGCGCGGCTTTGCGTGCGTGCGCTTCGTCCAGGATCGCGCGCAGCTCGTCAGAGCTTAGCGCCGAGATGTCGAGGAAATGGCGCGGCGCGAGGTTCACGCGCCGGCTTCCGCCATCTGCGCTGCGAGCACGGCGTCGATCGCGTCCACTGCTTGGCGGATTTCGTCTTCGCTGATCACGAGCGGCGGCGCCACGCGCAGCACGTTGTCGCCAGCGACGCCGACCAGGACTTTGCGGTCGCGCAATTTGCCCTGGATGATCTTCGGATCGATCTTCAGTTTGAGGCCGCGCATCAAGCCTTTGCCAGTGACGGCGACGACGAGATCAGGGTGGCGATCCTTCAGACCTTCGAACGCTTGCGTCAGGTGGTTCGACACCGTGTTCACGCGCTCGAGGAATTCAGGCTTCGAGATTTCATCATAGCAGGCGTTGCCGACAGCCATGGCGAGCGGGTTGCCGCCGAACGTGGTGCCGTGAACGCCTTTGACCATGCCTTTGGCCGCTTCCTTGGTCGCGAGGAACGCGCCCATCGGGAAGCCGCCGCCAACACCCTTGGCCACGGCCATGATGTCCGGCGTGACGCTCGTCCATTGGTGCGCCCAGATTTTGCCGGTGCGGCTCGCGCCTGATTGCACTTCGTCGAAGATCAGCAGCGCGCCGTTATCGTCGGCGAGCTTGCGCAGGCCGCGCATGAATTCGTCCGGCACGGCGCGCACGCCGCCTTCGCCTTGCACCGGCTCGATGATGAACGCGGCGGTGGTCGGGCCGACGAGTTTTTTTAGCGCTTCCAGATCGCCATACGGCGCTTGGATGTAGCCGGGCAGGCGCGGGCCGAAGCCGTCAATGTAGTTGGCGTTGCCGCTAGCGTTTACCGCGGCGTACGAGCGGCCGTGGAACGAGCCTTGGAAGCCGATAATGTCGATCTTCTCGGGATTGCCGTTCGCCGTGTGATACTTGCGCGCCGTCTTCAGCGCGCCTTCGATCGCTTCGGTGCCCGAGTTGGTGAAGAACACGACGTCGGCGAATGAATCGCGCACGTACTTTGCCGCGAGTTCTTCTTGGCCCTTTACCTTGAACATGTTCGACGTGTGCCAGAGCTTGCCGGCTTGCTCGGTCAACGCCTTCACCAGCACAGGCGGCGCGTGACCCAGAGCGTTCACGGCAATGCCGGCGATGCAGTCGAGGTACTTGTCGCCCTTGTCGTCCCAAATCCAGCAGCCTTCGCCGCGCACGAAGATCTGCTCCGGCGGCGAATAGACGGGGAGGATATGGCTTTCTGCGGCGCTCATGGGGGCTCTCAGGGCTTTGGGAAAGGCGGGGTTTTGGTCCGCGCCGCTTGCAAGGTCAAGCGGCGCGTATCATCACCTTTTCATGAGACGCGACCACACCATTCCACGCGGCGAACTGCACCGCCTGATCCACCAATCCGAGGTCCTGAAGGGCAATTCACTTGGCGATCCGACCGAGCGTGAATTGCACGTCTGGACGCCGCCCGGCTGGACGCCGGATGAGCGATTGCCGCTGCTGGTGGATTTGACCGGCTATTGGGGCTCGGGGCTTGGTCATACGAGTTGGAAGCCTGACGCGGAGAACGTTCCCGAACGGCTCGACCGGCTGGCGTCGGAAGGCATGGCGCGTGCCGTGGTGGCGTTTCCGGATTGCTTCACCAAGCTCTATGGCAACCAGTATTTGAACAGCGCCGGCTCGGGTCGCTACGGCGACTATGTCTGTGACGAGATCGTTCCGTTCGTCGAAGCGAAATTCGCTTGCGGCGGCGCCGGGCGGCGCGGCGTGTTCGGCAAATCCTCCGGCGGTTATGGCGCCGCGTGGCACGGGATGAATAGGAGCGATGTCTGGAGCGCCATCGCCATCAATTCCGGCGACATGGGCTTCGACACGCTGTTCATCCCGACTTTGTACGACGATTGCGATGCGCTGCGGCCGTTCGACTATTCGATCGAGAAATGGATCAAGCACGTCGAAGCCAAGCCGAAGATGAAGGACAAGGATCGTATGATCCTGATGGATCTGGGGCAGGCGGCTTTCTACGATCCGGACCCCACGCAATTCCGCAACATGCGTTTGCCGATGGATCCGCGCACTGGCGAACTAATTCCGGAGCGCTGGGATAATTGGATGAAGAACGATCCGGTGGTGATGTTCGATGCGCTGGGTGAGAACCTGCGTAAGCTGAAGCTGGTTTACATGGATTGCGGTTGGTCAGACCAGTTCCGCATTCACTTTGGCATGCGCCGCTTTGCGAACAAGCTGAAGGCCGCGAATATTCCGCACACCTACGAGGAATACGACGACGATCACTCCGGCGTCGATTATCGCATGGATGTGTTTTTGCCTTTGCTGGCGAAGACGCTGAGCGATTGACGCCGCAATGAGTGAAGCCCCTCAAGCTTGGCCGGTCGCACGCGCCGTTCTTGTCGGGCTGATCATTGCCTTTGCCGGCGTTGGCGCCTGGACGACTTTAGCAACACTCAATGCGAGCATGCGTCCGGATTTGCCGTGGGCGGCGCTGGCGATGGGCGCGCTCATGCTTGTCGCGATCGTATGGATGAGCGGCGTTGGTCCGCCGCGCGCGTCGCAAGCCGAGCGGCGCTATAATTTGCGGATTTGGCGGCCGGCGCCGGATGCTTGGCGCGGTGACAATCTCGTCGCTATTGGCGGCATTACGCTACTTATCATCGCGCTTTATCCGATCCTGATTTTCATCACGCCGCGCGCGACCGAGGCCGATCTCGCAGCTTACCCCACAACGGCTTATCGCATCTCCATCGTGTTCATGGGCGCGCTGGTCAGTGGCGTGGTCGAAGAGGCGGCGTTTCGCGGGTACATGCTGAGCAAGCTGGAGCGCTTCGGTCAAAGCTTCGCGCTGCCCGTTATGGCGATCGCGTTCGTGCTTTCACACGCGACGCACGGCCTCGACATACTGCCGCTCGCGCCCGGCCTGTTCGTCGCCGGCATGCTCTACGGCATGCTGGCGCTCCGTACTGGCTCGATCATTCCTGGCGCTATTTTGCACAGCGCAGGCGATACGTCGGTGACGTTCTTCGGCACGCTGGGCGGCGATGCGCGCCTGTTGTTCGCGCCTTAGCTTCTCAGCCGATAGCCGCTCTTCAGCAGCGCCCAGCAAATCCAGCACAACAGAGCGGTGATGCCGAGTGAGATGAGGGCGCCGCCCATCAAGGGCGCGTCGTGGTGGCCGATGAAGCCGTAGCGGAATCCGTCGATCAGGAAGAATACCGGGTTGTAGTGTGAGAGCGTGCGGAACGGTTCGGGCAACACGTCGGTGGAGTAGAACGTGCCGGAGAGGAATGTCAGCGGCACGACGATGAAATTGGTCACGGCGGCGATGTGATCGAATTTGTCGGCCCAGATGCCGCCGATCAAACCAATCGCGCCGAACATGATCGAAGCGACGACGCCGTAGTACAGCGCGGCGAGCGGCTCAGCTGGCGTGATGTTGGCGAGCCACGACACCGCAAGCAAACTCGCAGCGCCGACGAGAATGCCGCGCGCCGCGGCGCCGACGATGAAGGCCACCGTGAGTTCAAGCGCGCTCAGGGGCGGCATTAGGAAGTCGACGGAATTGCCTTGCACCTTGGCGATGACGATCGACGACGATGAGTTCTGAAACGCGTTCGACAAGATCGACATCATGACGAGGCCGGCGGCGAGGCCGTCTGCGTAAGCGCGCTCAGTGCCCGGCCAATTGCCGCCGCGCAGCACGAGACCGAACACCATCATGAACAGCAGCGTCTGCACGAGCGGGGCGAACACTGTCTGCATGCCGACTTTGAGGAAGCGCTTGATCTCGCGCTCGGTCAGCGTCTTCAGGCCCAGCCAATTCACAGCTCCGTAGCGGCGCGAGGTAAGCGGTGGCGCTGAGACCTGGGTGTCCATAACGAGAACGGGCCTTTCATAAATTCTTAACGATTGTAAGCGCCCATTAACCATACGGGCCGGGCTAAGGGCCCGTGGGGCAACAGATAATGTGTGTCGGGCAAAAGGAGCAGCCCTTGAGTTGCCTGTTAGGAAAACATTACCAGATTGGGGATATCTCTACATCATATGGTGTATCCCCAAAGATGAGACCGCAACAGATTGACTTTCGTTCGCCAAAAGAGCGAGTGTGCCCTTTACCTTGTCAGACACGGGCAAGGCCATGGGCCAAGGGGGCTTGAGCATGTGGACTGAAGACCGCGTAGCAACGCTACGCAAACTCTGGGCTGAGGGTTTGTCCGCCAGCCAAATTGCGAAACAACTGGGCGGGGTTACCCGCAACGCCGTCATCGGCAAGGTCCACCGCTTGGGCCTGGCTGGGCGGGCGACGCCTTCGCGGCCGGCCAAGCGCCCGGTCCGGGCTGCCCGTCCGCGTATCGTCGGCCCGACCGCGCCGCGCATGCGCCTGCCGTCGAGCCTGCCGACGGTGGTGATCCCGGAACTCGAGCCGGTTCGGTTCGAAGACGGAAAGACCGCCAGCGTGCTCACGCTCAACGAGAGCATGTGCAAATACCCGATCGGCGATCCGACGGACGCGAACTTCGCGTTCTGCGGCCGCGGCTCGAGCGGCGGCCCGTACTGCGCTGATCACGCGCGGCTGGCCTACCAGCCGAGCCAAGCCAAGAAGCGCCGCGCCAGCCAGCCGGATGAGCTGCGCCGGATGCTGCGCCTGTCGGCGATGTGATCGAACTACCCCTGAAATGACTGAAAGCGCCGCGGCGAATGGGCCGCGGCGTTTTTGTTTTAGGGCGACGGAGGCCGGCTGAGTCCGTCAGTCTAAGACTATTCGCGGCCGTGCAGTTCGGGATAGATCCACCAAAACGGAAACTCGGTTTGGCCCAGGACCAATTCGGCGACTTCTGGAAAAATGATCTCCGCGCGCACGCTGTTGCCGAGCATGACCAAACAGCGCTGCTGCGTTTCTTCGCAGATCACCAGATTGCCGGTCCAATCATTGTGTCCGCCTTTTGAAAAGTAGCGCCCGCTGGGGCCTTCCCATGTCTCGCCAACGAGGGAAGCGGAGAGGTTGGTGGCTTCGCCGCGCGGATCGATGGTGTTGTAGAATTGGATCGTCGGAAATTTTTGCGTCGTCCGTATCGGGAATTGCGCGCGCACCCATTCGGCGCGTGCCGCTGGTGAGAGGCCAATGCCGGCAAACATGCCGCGCCACATGCGCGCCTGATCGGTGATGGTGGTGTCCATCGAGCCGGCGGCGGCGACGTTATCGCGCCGGTCGTGCGGTTCGAATGTGCCGTCCATGGAATAGCCGTCCGCGAGATTGGCGGCGAAATCGTCGCGCCATTGCATCGAGGTGCGCGTCATGCCGAAGCGATCGAACACGCGCCGCTGCATCTCCGCGCCGACATCTAGGCCAAGGCCTTGCTCAAGCACCGTCTGCAGAACCCAGATGCCTTCATTCGAGTAGGCGTAGTGCTCGCCCGGTGTGAAGTGGAAGCGTAGGCGCCGATCGTTCTCAAGCCAGCGCATGTTGGCGAAGCCGCTGGTGTGGGAAAGGAGAATGCGCGGCGTCAGCTGGCGCCAACGTTCATCGCCGGCGAGATCGGCGTAGTCTTCGTACTCTGGCAGCGGGCGAGGCAGATAATCGGCGATCGTGCGATCGAGATCGAGGCGGCCCTCATCAACCAGCTGCATCACCATGTAAGCGAAGGCCGCTTTGGTGACGGACGCGCTGTACATGATCGTATCGGTTTCCAGCGGCAGCGCGTTCTCGCGGTTGCGATAGCCATAGGCGCCGACATGCGTGATCTCACCGCGTTCAATGACGGCGAAGGCCATGCCGACGACCTGTTCGCGCTCCATAAGCGCTTCGATGCGCGCATCGAGCGCTTCGCCGCGTAACGGGGCGTCGCCCGCTGGCAAAGCGCTGGTCGCGCAGCTGGCGAGGGCGGCGACGGCAATCAAAGCAGCAAATCTCATGGGGTCCTCAGGGTTTGCGCCAGCTGACGAAGAAGCATCCGAGCCCGCCGACGATCAGCGCAAAACCCGGGACGAGCGCCCAGCCGAAGCGGGCGGGCGCCAGAACCGCATTGGCGCCAACGAGGCTCCACATGCGCCGCCCTTCCGGCACGCTTTCCATGAACGCCGGCCCGCGCATGTCGGGGATGGAAATCGTCTTTTCATCGAGGCGCGCGATCAGCGCATCACGCGCAGCCACGCGTTCGGCGTAATCGGGTTCAGAGGGCGCCGGCGTGTCGTCGATGCCGGCGAACACATCAAGGCTCTCACCAGGTACGATCACGCCGCTGGATTGATAGGTGTAGTGCGTCACCGCCCCGCCGCGATCGATCTGCGCCAGACCCACCAGGGCGCCGCCCGCGACCAGCGCCGCCAGTCCGGCGTAGAGCCAGCGGCGAACTGTCGAGCGCGTGTCGTGCGCGCGCTGAAGCAAATGCTGCCGCAAAGCCGCGATCTCGCGCAGGCGGTCAAGCTCGGCGGGGTAGAGGGTTGCAGCCATGGCCTCAGTGTCGAGGCTGAACGCCTCGGCCAGGCGCTGATAGACGTCCTCGGATGGAAACGACTTTCCCGTTTCCAACTTGGATAAATATGATTGCTCGATGCCCGCTTTGGCGGCCGCTTCAGGCTGGGTCCACCCGAGTTCGGTGCGTCGGTTCTTGAGGTATTCGCCGAATTGCATGCCCGACAGTCATTGGCAGGAATGCCAGGAATACAACTGGAATAGTTGGGAATAATCGGGAATGGCAAGGGCGATGGCGCGTTCGAGGCGCGCCAATGCGCCGGCTGGCGGCCGGTGATGAACACTTGCCGCTCTCAACGGAGAGCTGGGGACGCGGGTTTGCGCGTCGCAAAGAAAGTGCGCTAATTCATTTGCCGATCAATCAGCACAGCGAGGAAAAGCGCTGTGCCGCCGTGTGCGGTCCAGCCGTGCGAGGTGCCGCGTTGGATGACGATTTGGCCGGGCTTTAAGCGAGTTTCGGTGTTGTCGAGGACGAGTGAGGCTTCGCCGGAGATGAGACAAATGATGTCGATCGAATCCGTTTGGTGCATCGCCGGGTGGCGGTCTTGATCGCGGAGATGATCTTCGGCTTCGAAGTCGGCGAAGCGTTGGCGTACGGCGCCTTTGATCATCTCAACCGGCACGCCGTCCGGTGTTGGCGCGATGGCGAACCAGCGGACTTTGACGTGGCCTGAGGCAGGCGAGAGTACGGGTTTGGTTTCGCCGCGATCACGGGCGTCTTTCGGATCGAGCTTTTCGCCGAGCGCTTCGTGCCAGATTTCAAACAGGCCGCCGAGATTGGGATCGCCGATTTCGCCGGAGGGCGGGCCATCGACGATGATCAGGGAGCGGCCGTCCGCGTCGTCGCCGGTGATGACGCGGCGCATGGCTTCGTTGAAGTTCGACATCGCTGGCTCCCTATCGTTTTGGGGAGCTTAGGCGCGATGGCCGCTAGTTCGCCAGCTTGGCGTTGTGCGGGCTGTCGAGTGCGAACAGGGGCACTTTGATGTCGAACGCTTCGCCATTGTCGACGCGCTGCATCGAATAGGCGCCGAGCATGACGCCGGAAGGCGCGCCCAAGGGGGCGGCGCTGGTGTACCGGAAGCTTTCGCCCGGCGGGATGACCGGCTGCTGGCCGACGACGCCGTCGCCGCGCACTTCCTGGGTGAGGCCGTTTTCGTCGGTGATTTGCCAGAAGCGCGAGATCAGCTTTACCGGATCACGGGTGCGGTTTTCGATTTCGATGGTGTAGGACCAAACGAAACGACCTTCCGTCGGCTTCGATTCCTCCGCCAGGAAGGCGGGCTCGACCCGAACCACCATGCCCGCAGTTTCTTGCTCGTACATGCCCCTATCCTAGACCGTCCCCGGCGCTGGACAAAGCGCCCGATTATGGTCAGCAAGAACCCGGATTTGGGGAAATTCGAGGCGAAGTTGACGGCAACGCACGGCGTTCTTTCCGACACGGAGATCAAACGCGCGATCAAGCAAGGCTGGATCGCCGCCGACTCCCCGTTCCTAAATGATCAAATCCAGCCGGCCAGCATCGATCTGCGTTTGGGTGAGAGTGCTTTTCGCCTGCGCGCCAGCTTTCTGCCGGGCGCCGGCGCTAAAGTGCAGGACCGCCTCGATGGCGAGCTGGTCATGCATAAGATTGACCTGACGCAAGGGGCGGTGCTCGAAACCGGCTGCGTTTATCTCGTACAAGTTCAAGAAGAGCTGGCGTTGCCGCCGCACATGCACGGCGCCGCCAATCCGAAGAGCTCCACCGGGCGTGTTGATGTGTTCACGCGGCTGATCACCGATGGGGCGCAATCGTTCGATTACATTCCGATGGGCTATCACGGACCAATGTGGGCCGAGATCAGCCCGTGCACGTTTTCGGTATTGGTGCGCACGGGTACGCGCCTTAGCCAAGTGCGGCTGCGGCGCGGGCCGCCGCATCCCAAGCGCGAGATCGAGTTCTCGATGGACCTTTCGATGAAGGGTCCGGTCGGGTTTCGGGCGAAGCGCCATTCCGGCGTTGTCGATCTTGATCGCATCGGCGGTTACGACCCGCGCGATTTTTGGGAGCCGCTCGACGCCCGCAAAGGACGCGTCGTGCTCGATCCCGGCCAATTCTACATTTTCGCGTCGAAGGAAAATGTCGTCATCCCGGCGGATGAGGCGGCGGAGATGGCGCCGATCCGGCCGGAGCTTGGCGAATTCCGCGCGCACTATGCGGGCTTTTTCGATCCAGGCTTTGGCATTGCGCCGAACGAGGGGCGCGCCGTGTTGGAAGTGCGCTCGCGCGACGTGCCGTTTATCGTTGAGGATGGGCAGCCTGTCGGCAAGTTGGTGTTTGAACCGCTGTCGGGGCCGGTGGAGCGGCTCTACGGTGAAGCTGGTTCGTCGTATCAGGGGCAGGGGCTCAAGCTTTCCAAGCATTTTGCGCCGTGGCGCTGAAGCTGCGTTGAAGGGGACAAGAACATGATCCGCAAATTCGTTGCTGCGCTTTCGGCGCTCGCTCTAGCGTCTTGCGCCTCGTCGGGCGCGCAAACGGCGGAGCCGCAATTTCCACCCGGGCCGGCGCTCTATGTCGCGCGCGACGCGGATTCTACCGTTTACATTTTCGGCACGCTGCACATTCGCCGCCCGAACGAAGAATGGGGCGGCCCGCGGGCGCGCGCTGGTTTGGCTGAGGCGAGCGAGCTTTGGACCGAGATGGATATTTCGCCTGCGGTGCAAGCGCAGATGCAGGGCCTGGTTATGCGCTACGGCATCGCGCAGCCGGGTGCGCCGCTTTCGAGCTTCTTCAGCGACGAAGAAAACGCGCGCATCGCCGAAACCGCGCGCTCGCTTGGCCTCACCGCCGAGGCGCTGAACATGTTTCAGCCTTGGCTTGCCGGCCTCACCATCCAAGTCATGCAAATGATGCGATCTGGGTACAGCGCTGAGTCCGGCGCCGACAACATGATCCACGCCGAAGCGATCGCGGGCGGCAAGACCACGCGCTGGTTTGAAACCGCCGAGCAGCAAATTCAAATGATGGCCGGCATGAGCCGTGACGTGCAGCGTCAGATGGTGCTCGAGGCGATCACCGAGGTCGACGAGGGCGGCGACATGATGGAGACGATGGCGACCGCCTGGGAGAACGGCGATCTGCGCACGCTTGAGCAGCTCGTCGTTGTCGACACCGCGCGCGAATATCCCGAGCTCTATGACGTGCTGATCGTCAACCGCAACAATGCCTGGGTGGCGACGCTGCATCAGGAGATGCAAGGCTCCGGCGTCGATTTCGTCGCCGTTGGCATGGGGCACGTGATCGGCGAGCAGGGCCTCGTCGCGCAATTGCGCGCGCTGGGCTACACGGTCGAACGGGTCGAATAGTTAGAACGTTCCGGTCAATACCAGGACCTGGCGCGCAGTGACGTCCTCGCGGCTGCTGGTGACGTCACGGCGCGCGACCTTGCGCCGGTGACGCATGGTGTTGAAGGCTTCGCGGATGAAGCGCTCCAGCTCGCTGCGCCGTTCGCGCTTGGCGACCTTGCGTTCGGTTTTCCACATCGTGACGTAGTCGGATTGCTGCACCGGCTTTTGCACTAACGGGACCGGCTCGCCGACCTTTCGCGTCAGCACCAACAGATGCATCTGATCGCGGCTGGTGATGTCGACGCGGGCGCCGACGTCGCGCGGGGCTTTGACTTCGTACCAGACGTTCGGGGTGCTGGCCGGGGCGGCGAAAACACGGGTGCCTTCATACCCGCGCTCAGGCGCGTAGACTTGGTAGAAGAGCTCCGGCGAGAATTGGTAGAAGCCGTGGCCGACATAATTGTTGCTCGGGAGTACGTGCAGGATGTGCGCGCCGGTGGAGCAAAGCGCGGCGACATTGTCGAGCGCGACCGGCACGTTGAACACGTGCTCCAGGGTGCCGAAATCGAGCACGACTGAATAATGCTCGTTGCACAGGAGCGGGGCGTTCATGTCGTGAACGATGTCGGCCTGTTCGTAGTCAGAAGCATCGATCGATTTCACGCATTCGGCGCCGAACGCGACCTTCAGCAATTGCTCGCAATAGCCTTCCATCGAGCCGTCGCTGACACGGGCGGCGAGGTCTGGGCGATTGCGCTGGCGAAAGAAAATCTCAAGGTCGTCGGTCGAGACGTTGAGCCGGTGACGGCCGATGGTGACCACGCGGGAGAAATCGGCGCCGCTCGATCGCGCAAGCGCCATCAAGCCCAACGCACCAGCGTCCACGCCCATACTTCCCCCCTCGGACGCCTTGTATTTTGTGGCGGCACACTGCCACAGCAGTGCGGGGGTCGCCAGCGGCTTTCGCTCTAGCCGGGCAGCACCAAACTGGCGCTGAAACCTTTCGGGGTGCGGTTCGCCAAGACCAAGCGCCCGGCGTGCGCCTCGGCGATGGCCTGGGCGATGGCGAGGCCAAGGCCGGCGCCGTTGGTGTTGGAACTGCGCGCGGAGTCGGCGCGGAAGAAGGGCTCTGAAAGCTTGGCCAACCCATCGGCTGGTACGCCTGGGCCGTTATCCAGAACTTCGACCACGGCCTCGTTGGCGGCGTTGCGGTAGGCGCGCATGACGCCGCCGCCGCCGTACTTGCCGGCGTTCTCGGCAAGGTTCCTAAGCGCGCGCGCGATCTCGCTCGGGCGGCACTCGGCCATGATGGGTTCGTTGGCTTCGGCGCGGATGTCGACACCCATGTCTTGGAGTTCGCCGCAAAGCGTGCGGACAATTTCGGCAAGATCGACGCTGACGCGCGTTTCCTCGCTGGCGCCGGCGCGGGCTAGCGCCAGTGCTTGCTCGGTCAGCTGTTCCATTTCCTCGACGGATGCGAGCAGGCGTTGGCGCGCGGCATCGTCTTCGATGAGTTCGGCGCGGAGGCGGATGGCGGTGATCGGCGTACGCAGATCGTGCGAGAGCGCCCACAACATTTGCCGTTGCCGATTGAGTTGCCGGCCGAGGCGCTCGGCCATGGCGTTGAAGGCGCTGGAGGCGCGGCGCACGTCTTCGGGGCCGCTGACGGGCGCTGCGACATTGGTTTGGCCAGCGCCGAGCGCGCGCGCGGCGTTGGCGAGGTCAGCGAGCGGGCGGCCGATCTGACGCGAAATGAGCGCCGCGCCGATGCCGACGATGATCACGGACGCGAGCGCGCCGACGAGAACGCTAAGCGGCGCCGGACGCGGGCCGGGCAGGCGGGCGCGGACGTTTAGCCATTCGCCGTCAGCGATGAGGATCGACAGCGTGACTTCGGTGACGCGCACTGTCGGCGCTTCGTCAGGCCGGCGGCGGGGCAGGACTTGGTCTTCGTCAAAGCGCAGCCGCTCACGCGCTTCGCGCCAGCGCCGCGACGGCGCGTCCACCGTGCGGGCTTGCGCGCGCACTTCGGTGCCGGAGAGGCGCTCCTCAATGCCGCGTGCGATGCGCGCGCCCGGGCCGCCGACGGCGCTTTGCGCCACGGTTGGATCGGCGCTGACGTGGAAGCGCAGGTTCAGATCGCGAATGGATTCCGCGACGGTGGCGCGGCGCGCTGGCGGCATCTCGCGCAGGCGCTCCACGGCGTAAGCGACGCGGTCAGCGACACCCATCTCCGCCGCGCGCCGAAGCGCCGAGCCGCGTTCGTTGGCGTAAATGGCGAAAGCGATAGCGTACGAGATGATCACCGCCACGACCGTGACGAGGACCATGCGGCCGGTGAGCGTGTTGAGCGGGTTGGCCTTCACGCTTTTTCGACCGGCGCGGTGAACACATAGCCACCGCCCCAAACTGTCTTGATCAGTTTTGGTGCGCGCGCGTCAGCTTCGATCTTGCGGCGCAGACGGCTGACCTGCGTGTCGACAGCGCGGTCGAATACGTCCGAGCCGCGATCGAAGGCAAGATCGAGCAATTGCTCGCGCGATAGCACGATCTTGGGGCGCAGCAGGAAAGTCAGCAGCAGGCGATACTCGCCGGTGGAAAGTTCGTGGCTGACGCCGTCATCGTCGACCAGTTCGCGTTCCGCCAGCTTCAGCGTCCAGCGTTCGAACCGCAGCGCTTCGCCGGTTGGCGCCTCGGCGCTCGGCGGCAGGGCGTGCGTGCGGCGCAGGACGGCGTCGATGCGCGCCAGCAATTCACGCGGGTTGAAGGGCTTGACCACATAATCATCGGCGCCGACCTCGAGGCCGACGATGCGATCGATCTCCTCGGCCCGCGCCGACAGCAAGATCACCGGGATCTGGTTGGTCTCGCGAATGTGGCGCGCCAGCGAAAGGCCGTCTTCACCGGGCATCATGATGTCGAGGATCACGAGGTCGATGCGGTTTTCTTTAATCGCCTTGCGGGCGGTCTCGGCGCTCTCGACGGCCGTGGCCCGGCGCCCGTTCTTTTTCAGGAACTGAGCCAGAGATTCCCTGATCTCGCGATGGTCATCAACGACCAGAATGTGGGGCGCTTCAAGCGTCATGGGTATTTAAGTGCGCCGGGAAGCGTCAAAAATCTACTCAACAGCCATGGCGGACTTGTGCCAAAGCTTGGCGCCGCGCAAGGGACGACACACTTAGGCAAGAAGAAGGGGTGCTTTGCCTTGAGGCTGCCCAGATCGGTCGGCCTCTAGGCGGCTCAAAATAGGGGACATCTTCCATGAGCGTACGGATTTCGCTGGTCGTGGCTTTGGCCGCGTTGGCCCTGACTGCATGCGCCAGCGGCGGCTCTTCGCGGCCGCGCTCGACCGAGCCGGTGCGGGCGCTGATGTCGGCGGATGTGATGATGTTCGTGAGCTTCGACACCGATGGCGATCTCAGTGTTACGGCAACCGAAATCGATGCGGGCCTGCAGCGTGAGTTCACCCGCGCCGACACCAATGGCGACGGAACCTTGCAGCCGATCGAGTTTCAGAATTGGGCGAACGCTGTGCTCGGCGGCGGCCAGCTCGGCCCGTATCGCTTGGACTTTGACCGCAACGTCGACAACCTGATCACGCGCGAAGAGTTCGATACGGAAATCCGCGCGCGTGTGCGCGATTATGATTCCGATGAGAACGATGCGCTGTCGCGTTCGGAGTTCATTCGCTTGATCGGGCAGGCGCGTCCGCCGCGTCAGCAGATCGAGCCGCGTCCGCGCACGCCTGGCTACGGCGGCTGACACGTTTCGGCGCCATTTTCCGTGAGGCTGAAAAATCGGCGCCACAGATTAACTCTAGTCTCAAACCATTGGACGGCGCTTCCCTCCCCCCTGAGCGCCGCACCGGGCCCCGCGGCTCTCCCTCCCGCAAGGCCGAAATGATACGGCCGGCGCTTCCCCCCAGCGCCGGCCGTTTTTTTATCCTCCGCGTCGACAAACTTTGTCGCAACCGCGACCAACGGGCGAAACAGGCAGCCGGTAAAGGTCGATCATGGCCGGAGCGTTAGGGCGGCCGATGGAGCATCCAACATGCGGAAAATTCTTCTTGCCGCGGCAGGTTTCGCGGCGCTGGCAAGTGCGGCGGGCTTGGCGGCGGCGCAAAGCCAGCCCACGCAAGAACGTGAGCGTGGCGGCGTCTCGCGCTTCTTTGAAGCGGACGCCAACAATGACGGCGTCGTGACCCGCCAGGAGTTCGACACGAGCCGCGCCGCACATTTCACGCGGCTCGATGCCGACAATAACGGCCAGCTCACGCGTGAAGAGATGCGCCAGATGTTTGGCGAACGCGGCCGGCGCGGGTATCGCGGCGGCGGCCACCAACTAGCGCGCGCCGATGCGAACAGCGACGGCAACATTACGCGCGATGAGTTCCTGGCGCGGCCGACGCAAATGTTCGAGCGCCTCGACGCCAACAATGATGGCGTGATCTCGGAAGCCGAGCGTCCGCAGCGGCGCGAACGTGGTGAGCGACAGGCGCGTGGCGAGCGGCGTGAGCGTCCGAACTTCGACGCGAACAACGATCGGCAAATCTCACGCGAAGAGTTCGCCGCTATGGGCGCCAGCATGTTTGAGCGCCTTGATGCAAACGATGACGGGCGTGTGACGCGCGCCGAGGCCGAAGCGGCGCGTCCGCAACGCGGCGGCCGCAACTAAGCCCAGAAGGAACGCAGCCGGTGTACGTTTTCGTGCGCCGGCTGCGCCATTTTTGGGGGAAGGGACTTGCCGGCGGCGCCGCCGCGGCCAAGTGAGGAAGCAAGATGCTCGCCGATCTGAAGCAGAAAGCGATGGATATTTGGTCGAAACGCCCCGGGTTGCTGCGCGGGCGCAATCTGCTTTTTGTGTTGGGCGGGCTGCTGGTCGTGCTGATCGGCTGGAACGTGATGGCGGGCGGCAAGGAGCAAGATCCATATCGCACGGCGCAGGTTGATCGCGGCGCGATCACGCGCGTGGTGAGCGCGACGGGCACGTTGCAGCCTCTGGTGTCGGCGAATGTGGGCTCGACCGTGTCGGGCCCGGTGCAAGAAGTTCTGGTGGATTTCAACAGTCAGGTGCGCGCGGGCCAAGTGCTGGCGCGGCTTGACCCGACGCCGTTTCAGCAGCGCATCGTGCAGGCGCAAGCGCAATTGGCGCAGGCGCAAGCGCAAGCGGCGGTCGCGAACTCGGATTATCAGCGTTACGTGATCTTGCAGCAGCGCGGCTTTGCCTCTGAGCAATTGATGGCGCAACAGCGCGCGGCGCGCGATACGGCGCGCGCGGCGGTGGCGCAGGCGGCGGCGCAGGTGGCGACGGCGCGCACGGATTTGGAGCGCAGCGTTATTCGCTCGCCGATCGATGGCGTGGTTGTGGACCGGCAAGTCAACGTTGGTCAGCCGGTGGCGGCGAGTTTACAGGCGGCGACGTTGTTTGTGATCGCGCAGGATTTGTCGCGGCTTCAGGCCAACATCACGGTGGATGAAGCCGATATCGGCGAAGTCGATGAAGGCATGGCCGTGCGCTTTACCGTCGATGCGTTTCCGGAGCGCGAGTTTGAAGGGCGCGTGAGCCAAGTGCGCCAGCAGGGTGTCGCAGAGAGCGGCGTCGTCAGTTACACGGTGGTGGTCGAGGCGGACAATCCGGGGCGGCAATTGCTGCCGGGGATGACGGCAAATGCCGAGATCGTGCTGGAGCAGCGCGAGGATGTGTTGCGCGTGCCGAATACGGCGCTGCGTTTCCGGCCGGCGGATGAAGAATTGGTCGCGCGCGGCCAGGCGCTCATGCAGGGCGGCGACGGCGGCCGCCGGCGTGGTGCGGGCGAAGCTCAGGCGCAGACGGGTGGCGAGCGCGCGCAGCGGGGCGGCGGTCAAGGCGCGCGCGGTGTTGGCCAATTGGCGGACACGCTGGAGCTGACAGAAGAGCAGCAAGCGCGGGCGCGTGCGTTGTTTGAACAGGCTGCGGCTTCGCGTTCGGGCGGCGGTGGCGGCGATCGCCGTGCGGCGCGGCGCCAGCTGCGCGATCAGGTGATCCGCGAACTGGAGCCGACGTTCTCGCCGCGCCAACGCGAGTTGCTCGCGCAATTGCGCGCCGGCAATGGCCCGCGTCAGGAAGTGCGCCAGCAGGCGGTGGTTTGGGTTCTGCGCAACAACAAGCCGGAGCCGGTGCTGGTCGAGATCGGCGTTGCCGATAACGCCAACACGCTGCTGCATGGCGGCCTGCAAGAAGGCGACACGCTGATCATCGGCGGCGGCCCGCAGAGCGCGCGTCAGCAGCAACAGCGCGGCGGCATGGGCGGACCTGGCGGCGCGGGCGGCGTGCGTATCCGGGGCACGTAATGGCTACGCTGATCCGCGCTCACAATTTGCTGAAGCTCTATCGTATGGGCGATGAAACCGTGCACGCGCTCGATGGCGTAAGCTTCGAGATCGCGCGCGGCGATTATTGCGCCATCGTCGGGCCGTCGGGCTCCGGCAAGTCGACGATGATGAACATCATCGGCGGCCTCGATACGCCGAGCGACGGCAAGATCATTATCGACGGCAACGATATTGGCGCGATGAGCGATGAGGATCTGGCGCTGTTCCGCAATCGCACGATTGGTTTTGTGTTTCAGAGTTTCAATCTGCTGCCGCGGCTGACGGCGCTGGAGAATGTCGAGCTGCCGATGATTTATGGCGGCGTCGATCCCAAGGAGCGGCACGCGCGCGCGGCGGAGCTGTTGAGCCATGTTGGGCTTGGCGATCGTATGGGACACCGGCCGACGCAGCTTTCGGGCGGCCAACAGCAGCGCGTTGCGATTGCGCGGGCGCTTGCGGGCAAGCCGCCGCTGTTGCTGGGCGATGAGCCTACGGGGGCGCTGGACAGCAATACGGGCGTTGAGATCATGCGCTTGTTTGAAGAGCTCAATCGTGAGGGCGTCACCATCGTTTTGGTGACGCACGATCACGACGTCGCCGCCGCGACCAAGCGCACGATCGAAATGCGCGACGGCCGCATTGTTTCTGACACCCTCAATCAGCGGAGCGCGCCCCATGATGCGCACGTCTGACCTAATTGGCAGCGCCGCGCGGGCGTTGCGTTCTAATCCGATGCGTTCGGCGCTGACCGCGCTGGGTGTTATTATCGGCGTTGCGTCGGTCGTCGCCATGGTGGCGCTGGGTTCGGGCGCGCAGGCGCAAGTCGAGCGTTCGATTGCTTCGCTCGGCTCTAACTTGTTGATCGTGGTGCCAGGCGCACAGCGCGGCGGTGGCGGTGTGCGCGCACAAGCGGGCGCAGGCGGCGGCTGGGATTCGCTGACGATGGGCGACGCCGAAGCAATTGTCGCGCAAGTGGAAGGCGTCGCCGTCGTTGCGCCGTCGCAGCGGGCGCGCACGCAAGTGGTCGCCAATGGCTTGAACTGGAATCCGGAAGTGAACGGGGTGACGCCGGACTTCCTGCTCGCACGCGACTGGGAAGTGGCGCAAGGACGGATGTTCGATGAAACCGAAGAACGTCAAGCGCGCCGGCTCGTCGTGTTGGGGCAGACGGTTTCGAACGAACTGTTCCCGAACGTCGATCCGATTGGGCAAATGATCCGTATGGCCGGCGGCACGTATGAAGTGATCGGGGTGCTGGCGGCAAAAGGGCAGACTGGCTTTCAGGATCAAGACGATGTCGTTCTCGCGCCTTTGACAACTGTCAAACGCCGCATCGCAGGCAGGCGCGGGCGCGGCGACAGCGTCAGTCAGATATCCGTGAAGGCGGTGTCGGAAGATATGCTGACGCAGGTGCAGGAAGACGTTGAGACACTTCTGCGACAGCGCCACCGCACGCGTGAGGGCGAAGATGATTTCACGGTGCAGAATTTGAGCTCGATTTCGGAGACCGCCGCTCAAACCACGCAGGTTTTCACCTATCTGTTGGGGGGAATCTCAGCCGTCTCACTGCTCGTGGGTGGTATAGGCATCATGAACATCATGCTGGTGAGCGTAACTGAACGGACGCGTGAGATCGGCTTGCGAAAGGCCTTAGGCGCCCGTCAACAGGACATCCTTCATCAGTTCGGGTTGGAAGCGGTGACGCTTTCTGTGGCAGGTGGGATTATTGGTCTCATTATCGGCGTTGCAGGCGCCTGGTTAATGACGTCTTTGTTTAACCTGCCGCTTGTAATATCGGCTTGGCATGCGGGCGTGGCGATCGGCTTTTCCGCCTTTGTCGGCCTCTTGTTTGGCGCTTACCCGGCGTGGCGTGCAGCGAAGCTCGATCCGATCGAAGCGCTGCGGCGGGAGTGAGGAAGAAGTTCTCATGCGTTTGGTAATTGCTTCTTTGGCCGCTCTGATCGCGGCGACGTCGCCGGTCTCGGCTGAGACGTTGGCGGAGTCGATGGTCTCGGCAGTGGAGTCGAACCCGACTCTTGCGGCGCAGCGTCAGCGTTTGAACGCGACGCGCGAAGCGTTGCCGCAAGCGCTCTCGGCGGCGCTGCCGCAAGTTTCCGTTTCCGCCGGCGCGAGCGCCAGCGATCGCGATTCCGACAACCCGGCGCTTGATGGCGACCGGGGCGAGACCTGGACTGCGAGCGGCAACGTTTCGCAGCTCTTGTTCGGCTCTGGCCGTGTTGTGGCCTCAACCCGCGCCGCACGCGCGCAGATCGCCGGCGCTGTCGCCGATTATGAATTGGCACAGCAGACGCTGTTGCTTGATGTGACGCGCGCTTACGCTGATGTGCGTCAGGCGCAAGCGGTCGTGGCCGCGCGCGAAACGAACGTCTCCAATCTGTCGCGTTTGCTTGAGTACGCGGAAGCGCAGTTCGAAGCGGGCGTCATCACCCGCACCGACGTTGCGCAATCGCAAGCGCGTTATGCGCAAGCGCGGACGCAATTGGTGCAGGCGCAGGGCGCATTGGCGGCTTCGGTGCAGGCTTATCAGCGCCTCGTTGGACGTCCGCCGTCGAATCTTACTGCGCCGACGCCGGCGACCGGCCTGCCGACGGATCTCGCTTCGGCGCTGGATCTCTCGGTCGACTATAGCCCCGTGTTGATCGGCGCGCAGGCGGACACGCGCTTGGCGGACGCCAATGTCGACGCCGCCGCCGCGCAGGGCCGGGCCAGCGTCACGCTCGAAGCCGGTTACGGCATGGGCGCGGACTTCAATGACAATCAATCCGAGACCAGCACCGATAGCGTCGGCGTCCGGGTTTCGATCCCGCTGTTCCAGGGCGGCGCCATTCGCTCGCGCACGCGGGCGCAGCGGGCGCTGCGTTCCGCGTCCAACCTCGATCTCGCCGCGGCGCAGCGCGGCGTGCAAGAGAGTGTCACCAACGCCTGGACTGGCCTTGCCAGCGCCCGCGCTGCGGTAGAGTCCGCGCGCGAGCAGGTGCAGGCGGCGGAGCTCGCCTATGAGGGCGTGACGCTGGAGCAGGAAACCGGTCTGCGCTCGACCGTCGAAGTGCTCGATCAGGAAGCCGATCTGCTCACCGCCCGCATCGCGCTGGCGCAAGCTGAGCGGGATCTGGTGGTGGCCGAGCGGCAATTGCTGGCGTCTGTCGGGCTTCTGAGCGTGCCGACCGGCGGCGGAGTCGCGGTCGAGACGGACGATCAGTTGCGCGGCCGCTGAGGCTTACGTTAGGGCGCGCGCGGCGGTAAGCTGGGGCGCATGAACCGTGACCGTCTGAACGCACTGAGTGATTCCGACCTCGTGAAAATCGATGCCAAGGCGCAAGCCATGCTCGCCAGCGGCGATGAGAAGCAACGGGCTTTGGCGCAGCGCGTGGTCGATGACATCGCGTCGATCACGCAGACTCGCATTGATGAGCGGGTTGAACACGTAGCGAGCCTCTCGCCGTCGCAGCGCATCGTCGAAGCGTTTAGCATCCAGCCGCCGACGGACACTGAGGTGAAGGTGATCCGCGCGTTGGGCGCCAATCCGGGTGCAACGTCCGAAGGGCTTTCAAAGGCGAGCGGTTGGCGCAAAGGCAGCGCCTGGCATCTGCATTTCGGCACGATGTGTTTCAATCGCCGCGCCCTGCTGTGGCCGGCGCCGCCGGCGCCGCAACGCGGTGAAGATCAGTTCTTCTACTCCGGCATCCTCGCCGATTACGACGCCAGCACACACGGTTTCACACTGAAGCCGGAAGCCGTCGCGGCGTTTGCGCAATTGCGTTTGCTGTAACTGGAGCGGGCGGGGGGAATCGAACCCCCGACATTCAGCTTGGGAAGCTGACGTTCTACCTCTGAACTACGCCCGCATCGCTTGCGCCATTAGCTTGTTTTGGATGCGCTGCAAAGAGCCCGGCGTTAGCGCGGGCGGGGCAGCCTGAGGGTGGCGCGTAGGCCTCCGAGTGGGCTGCGGCTCAAGAGGATGTCGCCGCCGTGGCTGCGTGCAACGTCGCGTGCAATCGCAAGGCCGAGACCGACGCCTTTTTGGTTGCGCGAGCGGGTGGCGTCGAGGCGTGAGAACGGGCGGAAGGCTTCTTCGTAAAGCTCTTCGGGAATGCCGGCGCCATTGTCGTCGACGCTGACGAGCACGGCGCCATCGCCGCCGGTGACGTGGACTTCGACCTTGTCGCCATGCGCGGCGGCGTTATCGACCAGGTTGGCGAGGAGGCGTTTGACGGCGCGGGCGCGCGCCGGCGTTGAAGCATCGCCGTTGATCGCGACGTGAATCTCGGCGCCGCCGCTGCGGGTTGCGTCAGCGACGACCTCTCTTGCGATGGCGCCGATGTCGATGCTTTCGGGCGCTTCCTCGGTGAGGCCTTTGGCGAAGGTGAGGTATTCCTCCAGCGTCTCTTCCATGTCGGCGACGTCGCGTTTTGCGTCATCGAGTTCAGGGGACGGGGCCATCAGCGCGAACTGGAGTTTGAGGCGTGTCAGCGGCGTGCGCAGATCGTGGCTGACGCCGGCCAATAATTGCGAGCGCTGTTCGATGTGGCGTGAGATGCGCTCGCGCATGTCGAAGAAGGCGTTGGTGGCGCCGCGGACTTCGCGGGCGCCGCGCACGCGGAAGCGGCCGGTGTCGTCGCCACGGCCGAATTGCTCCATGGCGTCGGCCAGCAATTCGATGGGACGCACCTGGTTGCGGATGAAGATGACCGACACGACGATCAGAAAAAGCGTCGCGCCGGAGATCCAGAACACGAACAGTGGACCTGAGCGCGCTTGCAGACGGTCGCGGAAGGCCTTGAGCTGAAGGATGCCGCGCGGCGTCTCCACGCGAATGATCACTTGCGGGCCCGGGCAGGTGGAATCGTAGAAGACGTCGCGGCCGATGTCTTGGGTGAGTGCGCGCAGGAAGTGGCGGTCGAGCGTTGAGCCCCACGGCCGGCAGCGCGGAATTTCCAACGGCTCGTTCGGCAGCAATTCCACATCGAGCCGCAGCGGGCGAAGCGCCAGCGCTTGAAGATCGGCGAGGTTTTCCGGCGAGGGTTCTCGTTCGTAGAGTTGGATGATCAACGCAACGTCAGCGGCGACGCCTTGGCTCATGCGTTTGGAGGTTGCTTGCCAGTGATCGTCGAGGAAGACGAGCGTGATGATGAGTTGCAACAGCGCGGCCGGCGCGACGATGATGAGCAGCGTGCGCCAATAGAGGCCTTTCGGCATAATGTCGCGAAAGCGAAATTTCGGCTGCGTTTCCATCAATCGGCCGCGAGCTTGTAGCCGATACCGCGCACGGTTTGCAGATAGATCGGCGCGCGCGGGTCGGTTTCGGTTTTGCGCCGCAGCCGCGTGACCTGCACATCGACGGAGCGTTCGAGACCGGCGCCGGTGCGTTTGGCGAGTTCTTCGCGGCTCACCACTTCACCTGGGCGCGCCGCTAGTACGCGCAGAAGCGCCACTTCCGCTTCCGTTAAACGCACAGGTGCGTTTTCGCGTGTGAGTTCACCGCGCGCGGCGTTGAAGGTGAACGGGCCGAAGGTGACGAGTTCAGGTGTCTCGCCGCGATTGGCGATCGTGCGGCGCAAGATGGCGTTGATGCGCAGCGCAAGCTCTGCCGGCTCGAACGGCTTCGCCACATAATCGTCGGCGCCGATGGAGAGGCCGCGAATGCGATCTTCGGCGAGGCCGCGCGCGGTCAGCAGCACGATCGGCACTTTGGACGTGCGCCGCACGCTTTCGGCCAGGGAGAAGCCATCCTCGACCGGCATCATCACGTCGAGGATCAAGAGGTCGAAATCCATGCTCTCGAGGAGCTTGCGGGCGCTGGCGGCGTCGGCGGCGGCGGAAACCCGGGCGCCGGCCTGGGAGAGGTAGCGCTTCAGCAGTTCGCGGATGCGGTCGTCGTCATCGACCAGCAGGAGATGCGGCTGGCGATCGAGCGCGTCGAAGGCAGGGGCGGTCGTCATGTGCCGCGATCCCGCTGCGGCATGGCCATTCGCGAAGCATTTTCCCGCGAAAGGGCCGATATCGGGGCAGGAATTGCCGGCAGGCTTGGGTCTTGGTTGACAGGCATGTCGCGCGACACAGAATACCCTCAAAAACCAACCCCGAGCGGACGGACATTCCCATCCGCCCGCCGGCTCGGCAAGAGCCGATCATATCAGGAGGAACGTATGGCGCAGCCCTTCCACGACCGCGATGGCTGGATCTGGATGGATGGCGCTTTCATTCCCCACCGTGATGCACGCGTGCATGTGCTGACCCACGCCATGCACTACGCTTCAGCCGTGTTCGAGGGCGAGCGCGCTTATGATGGTGTGATCTTCAAGGGCCACGAGCACAGCGTCCGTCTGCACAACTCGGCCCGCATCCTTGGCTTCAAGCTGCCGTACAGCCCCGAAGAGATCGATCGCGCCAAAGACGAACTCATCGCCAAGCAGAACATGCCGAATTGCTATCTGCGCGCCATCGCCTGGCGTGGCTCGGAGCAGATGGGCGTGTCGGCCAAGCGGGATGACGTGCATGTCGCGATCGCCGCTTGGGAATGGGGCGATTACTTCGCCGACAAGATGAAGGGCGTGCGCTTGATGATCGCCCCGTGGCGCCGCCCGGCGCCGGACACCGCGCCCGCCAACTCGAAGGCGGCTGGCCTCTACATGATCTGCACGCTCTCGCGCCACGCCGCGACCGACGCCGGCTTCGATGATGCGATGATGTTCGATTGGCGCGGCCAGATTGCCGAGGGCACGGGCGCCAACATCTTCTTCGTCCGTGATGGCGTGTTGCATACGCCGACGCCGGATTGCTTCTTGAACGGCATTACGCGTCAGACGGTGATCAAGATGGCGCGCCAGCGCGGCATCGAGGTGGTCGAGCGTGCGATTTGGCCGAACGAACTGCCGAGCTTCACCGAGTGCTTCCTCACCGGTTCAGCCGCTGAGATCACGCCGGTGCGTGAAATCGCGGGCCTCGGGTTCAAACCAGCGTCGCTGACCGAGCAATTGCTGCACGATTTTGCGGCTCTGACCCGCCGCAAGAACGCAGCCGCTTAACGGCGATCTGCTTCGGCGCGGAGCTGCCTCAGCGCTTCAGGTAAGCGCGCATAGGTGCGACCGCGCGGCTGCGCGGATTCGCAATAGGCGCTGATTGCTTCTCGAGCCTGCATGTGGGCGGTGGGCCGACTGCTGCTTGGGCCCTCAACGGTGAGCACAGCGCCGTTGGCGTCATAGCGCACATAGTATTCGACCAACGCCGTCTGCGCGGCGCAATCGACGGCGTAGCGGGCGCGCGCGTAACTCCACTCGCCCTCATATGAAGGCGCCGTGACCAGGTAGGACATGTGCGTTGCGTCGCTGGCAGCGTAGTCGATGTAGGCGGCGCCGGTTATGCGGCGACCTGTGAACGTGCCCCATCGCCCCTCATTGGTGAGCGCTGCCGCTTGTGTGCGTGCGTCGGCGCGGGTGCGCATGAGTTCTACTGCTTCGGCTGCGCTTCTGATCCGGCCGACGAAATCGCGATCGGGCATCGGCGGGGGATCGATGGCGACGGGGATGGGCTGCGGCGCCGGCGGATCGCAGCGCGTGCTGAGGCGCGTGGACCAGGTGTCGCTGCCAATGGCGGTCGCGACCTCGGGCGGCACGCTTTGGCGTTCGTGCAGCAACGCGCCGTCATCGCCATAGGCTTGGTAGGCGGTGGTGATGCGCCGAGTTTGGCAATCGATGGTTTGCGTGATCCAGAGCGCACTTGCGCCGTCGAGGCGGTGCTCGGGTTCGAACGCGATGATGGCGCTGACGCGCGGATCTTCGCGCCGGAGGAAGGCGTAGAAATAAGCGCCGGGCGCCGCCGCGGAGCTGCGGGACTCGATGTAATTTGTTGGCGTTTGCGCGGTCGCGGTGGCGGTGAGTGCGAGCGCGGCGATGAGAGCGAGTGTGCGGATCCCCATGCGGGCGAGTGTAGAGGGAACTTGTTTTCCAGCAAGCGGGCGCCGGGTCGGGATCGCCCGAGTGTGAGGCTGAACGGAACTAACAGCGCGGCGCTTCCGTTACCGGTCGAACAGATCGACCGGAGGATGGTCATGGTCGCGTACCGATTTGATCCCGATTACACGACGGCGGGGCGCCATTACGCGCACCCGCTCATTCAATGGTCGACGATTGTGGCCGGCGCGGTCGCCGCGATCGCGATTGGGTTCTTATTGAACATTGTCGGGCTCGGCATCGGCGCGGCGTCGTTCAATCCCTACGAGTTACGCGGCGCGCACGAGGCGATCACCATCGGCGCCGGTCTTTACATGATCTTCGCGCAGCTGGTCGCGTTCCAGATCGGCGCTTACATCGCCACGCGCGGCTCGCGCTTTCCCGATCATTTTGGCGGTCTGCTGACCGGCTTCATGGTGTGGGCGTTCGCTGTCGTGATTGCCATCATCATTGCGACGTTCACCGCCGGGACCGCCAGCGGCGATGCAATTCCGTCAGGCGTCGCCGAAACGGTGGGCGAGCTCAGCGACGCGATCGATGGCCAAGGCGCCGCCGCTTCCGAACTTGCAACGGCGGACGACACCGCCGCCGCGCTTGCCACTATCGCTTGGTGGACGGCTGGGGCGCTTGCGCTTGGCCTGGCCGGATCCATCGCCGGCGGGTGGCTCGGCGCGCATCACCCCCAGTGGGAGGGCCGCCCGCGCCTCGAAGACGGCGTCCCGTATCAAACGACGCCGCGCGTCTGAGGAGAGTGCACCGTGGAAGAACTTGGCAAAGGCTGCATTCTCTGGGCGATCGGAATTCCGCTGCCCATCATCATCCTGCTCTTCTTGTTCGGCGTGCTGAACTAGCGCGCTAGATCAGCTCCCACTCTGTCGGAACGACGGAGATGATCTGCTGCTGCATCACGCCGAAGCCGTCCATCGTCCATAGTGCGAGCGTGCCATCGGCGTTGCGCCAGAGGATGTCGTCCTTGCCGTCGCCGGAATAGTCGCCGACGCCGGCAATCGTCCATTCGAGCGGCGCAAGGCCGATCATCGCGGCGCCGAGCTGAACGTTTCCGTTCATGCGCCACATCGCAACGCCGCCTTCGGCATTGCGCCATAGGATGTCGGCGCGGCCGTCACCGTCGAAATCGCCGGCGCCTTGGAAGCTCCATTCGGTCGGGATGTAGCCGATGATGGCGGAGCTGGTTTGGGTGACGCCATCGGTTGTCCAGCGCGCGAGCGTGCCGTCATCGTGGCGGAGCAGGATGTCGTCACGGCCGTCGCCGTCAAAGTCCGCGATGGCGGTGATGGCCCAAGCCGTGGGTGCGCCGGAGATGATGGCTTGGCTTGTCGAGGTGAGGCCGTTCAGCAGCCAGATGGCGACTGAGCCGTCATTGCTGTTGCGCCAAATGAAATCGTCTTTGCCGTCGAAATTGAAATCGCCGATGCCGGCGATCTGCCACTCGTTCGGCGCGCCGCCGATCATCGCGATGGAGGTCGCGGTTGCGCCATTCATCAGCCACCCAGCGACGCCGCCGGAATCATGACGCCAGATCAGATCGTCCTTGCCATCGCCGTTGAGGTCGCCGGCGCCGATGATCTGCCAATCCATCGGTGCGCCGCCTGCGACCGCAGCGGAATTTTGCGTGGCGCCCGTCACGTCCCAAATCACAACCGTGCCGTGGCTGGAATTGCGCCACAACAAATCTGACGTGCCGTTGCCGCTAAACGTGCGCTGCGCGTTGTCGAGCACGACATCGCGATCGGTGAAATCGAGAATTTCGACGTTGGTGAGCGTGTCGTTGTCCGGCGCGTAGAGGCTGAGGCTGACGCTCCACGAGCCGTCAACATTGCGATGCCACGTGGCGTCGGTGCTGGCGCGGAAATGATAGTTGTGCCGATCGATGCCGCCGCCGCCATTGACGACGTCCGTGCCGTAGCTGCTGGTTAGATCGTCATTGCCGTCGCCGCCGAGGACTGTGTCGTTGCCCTCGCCGCCAGCAATGATGTCATTGCCGTTGCCGCCGTCGAGATAGTTCGGGCCGGCATAGCCGCGCAGATCGTCGTTGCCGTCGCCGCCGAGGAGGCGGTTGCCTTGGCGCCCGCCGGCCCACATGCGGTCGTCGCCGGTGGTGCCGGTGAGCCAGAATTGATCGACGCCGATCGTGGTCAGCGTCCAACCTGTGCCGAGGAAATAATAGCCGTCGAAGAAGACGGCCTCGCCATTATTCCAGGTCGAGAAGTCGATCACCAAGCGATCGTACTCAACCGCCGGCTCGAATATGACCGGGCTGAAGGGGTCCCATGGGTCGAGCGGGTAGAGCACCCAATCTTCAAAGGCATGCCAGCGATTCTCGCCCGTGAGTGGCCCGATGATGGTGAGTACGTCGTCGCCATATCCGGTGGAGATATCGAAGCGTTCGACGTTGCGGATGATCGTGCCGTCAGCGGAGACAGAGTCGCCACCGGAATCAAACGTGATGTTGTCCTGATAATATTCGCGGTTGATGTAGAGCAGATCATCGCCTGCGCCGCCGTCGACGGTGTCGAAGCTGGTGCTGTAGATGATGTCGTTATCGTCGCCGCCTGAGAGCGTGTTTGTCCCTGTGCCGCCGCGCAATGTATCGGCGCCGATGCCGCCGTAGAGGTCATCATCACCTTCGCCGCCGTCCATCGTGTCGTTGCCGCCGCCGCCGTAGAAAATGTCACGATTGGCGCTGCCGGCGAGGTTGTCGGCGCCGGCGCCGGCATAGAGCTCAAACGTCTCGACACCTGAGTAGTAAAGGGTGAGCTGTGATCCGAGTGAGAGGTTGTGCTGATAGACGAAGAGCGCTCCGGTCGCGCTGGAAAGATCGACAACAAGCCGGTCGTTGCCGTCATTGGCGTTGAACGTGAAAGTGCCGGTTGGGCTCGTTGGGTCAGAGCCGGGGTTTGTGATGTAGAGCGTGTCACCGCCAGGCCCGGCGGTGAAAGTGACGTTCTCCACGCCAGCGAATGTTGGGTTGTTCTGCCCGAGGCGCACGGTCACGCCGCTCGGATCGACAGCAGTGAAATTCAACGTATCGATGCCGGCCCCGCCGTCGATAGTGAAGGTCTGCAGGTTGCTCAGGAGGTAGACGGTCATCGTATCGTTGCCGTCGCCGCCCAACATCGTGCCGCCGCCGCCGTTGAGGAAGTCGTTGCCGTCGCCGCCGGAGAGATAATTCTCCGATGCGCCGCCATCGAGCAGGTCGTTGCCGCCATTGCCGATCAGCACATCGTTGCCGCCGCCGCCGTAAAGAATGTCGTCAGCCGAACCGCCCTGAATGTTGAGCACTTCGACATTCTGCCAGGTCAGGTACGCGCCAATGGCCAATGCCGCGGCGGAGAAATCCGCGATGAGCGTGTCGAAGCCATCGCCGCCGTTGAAGTGATTGGCGCCATATGTGGTGATGGCCGGCAGGCCGGACATGGTGAGCGTATCGTCGCCCGAGCCGGCGGTGATGTTGAAATGCTCGATGTTGCGGATGCTGGTGCCGTCAGCGAGGACGACTGCTGATGAACCGAACAGTGCTGCGGCGTTCAAGTTGAACGCCACGGTCGCGGTCGAGCGATTGAAGATGAGCGAGTCGACATCGGCGCCGCCGTCGATGACGTCCGCGCCGGAAAGGCTTTGCAGCGTATCGTTGCCGATGCCGCCATTCATGACGTCGACGCCATCGCCGCCGTCCAGTGCGTCGTTGCCCGCTCCGCCTTCGAGGACGTCGGCATCGGCGCCGCCAGACAAGCCGTCATCGCCGCCATTGCCATACAGGTGATCGACACCGCTCTCACCGGTGAGGAAGTCCATGTCGGCGCTGCCGTTCAAGGTGTCGTTGCCGCTGCCGCCGTTGAGCGCGTCGCCACCGGCGCCTGCCGTGATCGTATCGTTGCCGCCGTAGCCGAAGAGATTGTCGAACTGCGTCGAGCCGGTGATCGTGTCGTCGCCGGCGAACATCACGATCAACAGGCCGAATGAATCGTTCCGCCCGAGGTAGTTCATGAACGTGGCGACGGGCATCGACAGCCCAGTGATTGTCCAAGCCTCAGTGTTGTTGATGTAGTACGTCAGGCTGGTGATTGTGCCGCCCGTTGGCAGGCCCTGCGTGTAGGTGAAGCCCGTGCCGCCGAACGTCCAACGAAAGCTCGCTTGATCGGTCGTCGAAAACGACGTCGAGGTTTGCGGTGTGACGAGGTAGGAATTCCAAAGCCCGCCCCAATTGAAGGGGTCGTTCATGTTGACTGGCGTGAAATAGCCAGAGGCGTTTGGCATGCGACTTCCCCCCCACGCCCAAGCGTATGCGCGCGGGGCATTGAAGTGTAACGCACCCTCTGCGGACGGCAACTGGGGGTTAGGCTGTGGCCTGCGTCTCCTCGGCCTCAGGTGTCATGAAATGTCCATGCAGCGTCGCGATCGGCTGGCTCCGTTCGCCCTGCCAGGCCTCTGCCTGCACGTTCGCCACCCGGCGGCCGATTTTTACGACGCGCGCGCGTGCAAACGTGTCCACCGGTCGGCCGGAGCGGAGATAGTCGATGCCGATATCGATGGTCTTCGGAAAGCGCTCACTTTTCGACGCGATGGCAAGTTGGGTCAGCGCCGTGACTTCAAGAAGCGCACCGACCACGCCGCCGTGTAGGGCGGGGAGTAGCGGATTGCCAACGAGGTGTTGGCTGAAGGGAAGGATGAGCGTGAGCTCGTCACCCTTGAGTTCGGCGCGAAGCCCCAAGAAGCGCGCGTAAGGGATGCGCTCGAGCGCCGAGGCGACGCGTTGTTGCGGCGTGTCGCTCATGGCTTTTTCTTCCGCAGGTTCGCGCCAAATTTTCGTCCGCCGCTGGAATTGACCATGAAAGCGCATGCGACATGCGCGATCGGATTGTCGGCGCTGTCCTCGAACGCGACCGCGCGTACGAACGCGATAGAGCGGCCGAGTTTGTAGCAGTGGGCTTCGGCCAGCACGTCGCGGCCGGGTTCGGCTGCGCGCATGTAGTCAATGCGCAGATCTATGGTCGCAACCGTGGTTGGGCTTTCCATCGCCGCGACCGCCGCCATGCCGCAAATGGTGTCGAGGAAGGTGGTGATGACGCCGCCGGCGATCACACCGCTCTCAGGATCGCCGATCAGTTCGGGCCGGTATGGCACGCGGCCCCACACCCGCGCCGGCTCAATGCGCGTGACCTCTAGGCCGATCGCTTCAGCTTGCGGCGTGAACCGGATCATCGCCCGGACGCGTTCCAACGGATTTTCTCCGGCGGCGTAGGAGCTTGGGGGTGGGGGTGTTTCGGCCATGGCTGAAGCCAGCTAGCAGCGCCGCCCGCTTCGCGCCAAGTATTGAAATTGACGGCGTGTCATTATTGTGGTCGCTAGTGGTTCTGAACTCGGCTTTGGGGCTGTGCATGAACGAACCCGCGGCAGTTGAGCCGATCGGCAAACGCGAGCGCACGAAGGTGGCCAATCGTCAGGCCATTCTCGTCGCGGCGCGGCGCGTGTTCGCGCAGCTCGGCTACGAAGCGGCGACGGTGCGCGACATTATCCGCGGTACTGAACTCGCGTCCGGCACTTTCTACAATTACTTCCGCTCCAAGGAAGAAGTGTTCGAAGCGCTTGCCGATGACGGGGCGCGGCGCTTTCGCCCGATCTTGCGTCACGCGCGCGAGCATGCGCGCTCGTTTGAGGATTATCTGCGCAGCGCCTTCGTCGCCTATTTCCGGTTCATCGTGGAGGACAACAGCGCCGAAGGGCTGCCGATCGATCAGCGCCGACCGCATGTGCGCATGGATACGCCGGAGATGATGGCGGTCTATCAAGAGGTGCGCCAAGGCCTCGAAGAGGCGATCGCCCATGGGGATGCGCCGCGCGTCGATGCTGATTATCTGGCTTGCGCCTGCATTGGCATCGCGCAAGAGCTTGGCTCGGCCATGCTGCGCCGTGCGCCGCCGGATATCGATGCGGCGGCGGCGTTCGCAACCGGCCTTATTCTCAAAGGGCTCGAAGGCGCGCCGCGCCAGAGCTAACTCTAAAAGAACGATACTAGGGAGACGTCTAACTTTGTCCTGGCTGCGCAAGACGCTTGTTCATCTTGCTTTGTCGCGTTCGCGCGACGCGTTGATCAAGGCCTCCGGCGGCGAGCCGCGAACCGTGCGCGGCATGACGCTCGATCCGCGCTTTCAGTTCATGGAAGCGCAGGCGCGGCTACGCGCTGAGCCGTGGGACCGGATGACGGTCGAAAAGCTGCGGGCGCAGACGGAAGCCGGTTCGGCGATGTTCGGCGGCAAGCCGGTGTCCGGCGTGCGGGTCGAGAAGCATTACGTCACCGGTCGTAGTCATTCCGTGCCGACGCGGCTTTATCTGCCAACCGTGCGCGATAACTCGGCCGCCATGCTGGTGTATTTTCACTTTGGCGGCGGCGTTGTCGGTTCGTTGGAAACGGCTAATCGTTTCTGCAGCCAGATCGCCAAGGAAGCGGGCGCGCCGGTGCTGTCGGTCGATTATCGATTGGCGCCGGAATACAAGTTTCCGGTTGGACTCGAAGATTGCATCGCCGCTTACCAATGGGCGGTCGAGAACGCGGCCCGTTATGGGGCCCCGGTCGGTAAGGCCGCGGTTGGCGGCGACTCGATGGGCGGCAATTTCGCGGCTGTCATCGCGCAGGAGTTTCGCGCGAGCAAACCGCCGGTGCTGCAGCTGCTGATCTATCCGGGCGTCGACTTCACAAGCGAGACGCCGTCAATGCATGATTTCGCCGACGCTTGGCCGCTGACGGCGCAAACGGTCGAGTTCTTCATGCAGCAATATCTCTCGATGAATCCCGATTTCTCCGATCCGCGCATTTCGCCCATCCGGACCGAGGATCTGCGCGGGCTGGCGCCGGCGCTCGTTTACACCGCTGGGTTCGACATGCTGCTCGATCAGGGCGCTGCGTATGCGGACCGGCTGCGCGATGCGGGCGTGAAGACCAGCTATCATTGTTTTGAATCGCTGCCGCACGGCTTTGTCGCTTTCCCGACGGCGTCGCCGGCGGCGGAAGCTGCGAACCGGCGGATTGCGGTGGAAACCGCCGCCGCGCTCAAAGGAAGCCGCTAACCTGTCCGGCGCCCGCACTATCGATCGCGGCGCCTGGAGTTGGGCGCTGTTTGAGTGGGCCCGCAATCCGTGGGTGCTGCTCGGCACCATCTACGTATTTGCGCCGTACGTTTCGAACGTCGTCATCGGCGATCCGATCCAAGGGCAGACGCTGATTTCCGGCTGGCACAAGACGGCCGGCATTATCATCGCGATCACCGCGCCTTTCCTTGGCGCCGCGACCGATCGGATGGGCCGGCGCAAGCCGCTGCTGGCGCTTTGTGTTGCGGTTTTGACGCTTAGCATCATCGCTCAATGGTGGGCGTTGCCGGGCGAGGAGGGCTTGCCGCTTTGGGCGCTCGGCCTTGCTGTTACGGTCAGCGGCGTTGCGTTCGTTTACACTGAGGTGCTGCACAACGCGATGCTGACGCGGGCGGCGCCGCCGCCGGTTTTGTCCTACGTCTCGGGGCTCGGGCTTTCGCTTGGCAATGCGGCCTCGGTGCTGCTGCTTCTGTTCGTGCTGGTGACCATCGCGCTGCCGGGGCAGATGGATTTGCCGCTTATTCCCGACGCGCCGATGTTCGGCCTCGATCCGGCTGCTTACGAGCCAAGCCGGATCGTGACGCTGTTGTGCGCGGGCTGGCTGATCTTGTTTGTCATTCCGCTGTTTCTCTACACGCCTGACCTCACCACGACCGGTGAGCGGTTCGGCGATGCGATGAAGCATGGCGTCGGCAATGTTTGGCGCACGATCCGTAAGTTGCGGGACTATCGCAATGTCGCGCTCTTTCTCATTGCGCGTATGCTTTATGCCGATGGCAAAACCGCGATCCTGATTTTTAGCGGCATTTATGCGGCTGGGACGATGGGGTGGGGGCTGGTGGAGATGCTGGCCTACGGCATCATTCTCACCATCTTCGCCGTGCTTGGCGGCTTGATCGGCGGCTGGTTGGACGGCGTGATTGGGCCCAAGCGGGCGGTGGTGATCGAGATTGGCGTCACGTTTGTCTGCTTGATCGCCATGGTGTCGATGACGTCATCGTCGATGCTGTTCTTTATCCCGGTCGATCCCGAAGCGGTGGTGTGGAATTCGCCTCTGTTCAGCACGGCGCCGGAGCTTGGCTATATGGGCTTCGCCATCCTGATCGCGATCGCCATCACCGCGGCGTATGCATCGAGCCGCACGCTGATGGCGCGTCTTGCGCCGGTTGGGATGGAAGGCGAAGTGTTCGGGCTCTACGCGCTCGCCGGCTCCGCTACCGCTTGGCTTGGGCCGCTGTTGGTTGAGCACTTCACGGCGGCTTACGCGAGCCAACGCGCCGGCTTTGCTTCTATCGCCATTCTGTTGATCGTCGGCTTTGCGCTGCTCTTGTTCGTCAAGCCGCCGCCGAAGCACGCAGCTTAAGCAGCGTCGCTTGAAAGCTGGCGGAGCTTTTTATCCACCATGCGCTTGAGGCCGCGCGCCACGGCTTGACGCTCGTCGCCGAGCGCATGCGGCAGGTGGGCGAGCTGATGCAGCGCCGCGACGTGAGTGCGCACGACTTCGGGATCAAGTCGCACGGTGGCGCCTTGCGCTTGCAGGTAGCGGGACATTTCACGCGCGCCGAGAGCGAGATCGGTATCGCCAATTTGTTCGGCGACATCGATGAGATCCTGCGCCGCCTTGAACACCCGCCGTGCCGCGCTTGAATCGCCCGCGGTCAGTTCGTTGGCGTGCGTTTCCAACACGGCGACACGCGCGCGCGCCATCTGCGCCTTGAGTTCGGCTTCGGTTTCATCGATGGCCGCTTCTGCGGCGTCATCGAGACGACGCCGCGGGCCGACATAATTTAGATCCGGGCGACGACGCCGGCGGCAGGGGCCGACATAATTGGCGGTGACCACGAAGGGCTGCGGGTTGGCGATCACGCGTTGCAAACGCTGTTGCAGGGCGAGCGCCGAAATGGGTTTGCGCAGGTAGCCGTCGACACCGGCGAGGCGCGCGACCTCGACGTCGGCTTGGGCGCCGCGCGACGTCAGCATGAACATGGAAACGGCGCGGTTTGGAGCGTCTTCGCTCATGCGCACGCGGCGCACGAAGTCGAGACCGTCGCCGCCATTGCCGCGAAACCACTCGATCAGGACGATGTGCGGGTTGGATTTACGGAGCGCTTCCCAGCCTTCCATGGTGTTGGCGGCGCCGATAACGCGGCCAAATCCCATGCTGCGCAGCTGGTCGAGCGAGATGCCGCGCTCGTAATGGTTCTCGTCCACGACAAGCGCGGTCAATCCCGACGGATCGAAATCATCGCCGTTCATGCTCGAGTAACTCTCCCAGCCAGCCCATTAGCGTAGCGGAAATTGCTTAGTTTTGGCTGAAACCTAGAGGTTGATGGACGGTAAATTGCCGGTCAGTGGCGCGGGCCGACGCCTTCTTCGAGTTCGCCGATCAGCGACACTTTTTGCCAGATTTTCCGGGCGAGGCCGGTGGTCAGCGTTTCGATCTCGGTCACGCCCTCGATCACCACAGGGTCGCGGACGCGTTCGGCATAGAGCGCCGCCAGCTTTCCGACGAGGGCCAGCATTTCGGCGCAATAGTCGAGATAGCGGGTCAGTTGGAACGCCGACATGGCCCGTGGAGGTGCGCGTTCCTGGACGAGGGCCGTGGGGTCTTTGGTGAGTTGGTGCATGTCGATGACGTGGGCCAACGAGCGCAGTTCGTGCAGCGCATCGAGCGCGCGTTGGCGCTTGAAGCGCTCTTCCAGGGTCAACAAGAACCAAGCGGCGCCGCCGAACAGGAGCAGCAGGTTCACGGCAGCTTCCAGGCTTTGCAGAAAGCCGATGTTCGCCTCGAAGCGCTCCAAATGCAGAAACTTGGCGGCGAAGATCTGCGCGGCGACGCCGAGCACGAGAATGATCCCAATCGCGGTGCGCAGCGGCCAATTGCGTTCAGCGAGTTGCGCCGCTTCAGCCGTGGACTTGTGCGCCACGCTCATCAATTCGCTGCAGACGCGCCCGAGACCCGCGCCTGGGAAGCGCTTGTCGATGCGCTCTTGCAGGCGCTCGATGGTGGCGACGATGTGGTTTGGGTCTAGAGAACGATAGCTCATTGCAGGATGCGCGCCCGCTGCACCGTGCGCTGCTCGACGTCGCGCCCGAAGGCGCTGACCGCTATTTCGCTGATTGTCTCAGCGGCGAAGCGCCGCCCGTTCGGCGCGAGCTGGCACGTTACGGTGACGTTGAACCGGTGCACATCCACGAGCGGCATTGGGCTAAAGCGGGCCGGAATGAAGAGGCGCAAACTGGTTACGTCCGGCGTTTCCTTGCTGAGCGTGACTTCGCCACGCAACCGATCAGCGTAGCGCCGGGCCTGTTCGCCGCGAATGCTCTCGGCGGTTGGCTGGAAGGAATAGGTCGCCGTTGTCGCGTCCTCGCGCAGCAGGCGCACATCGCGCACGCGCGCCATGTTTTCGCTCGCGCACCAACTGACGCCTTCAACATCGCGGGCATAGGCGTCGAAAGCGCGTTGCTCTTCGGTGCTGAGTTCATCGCGCCGTGGCGCAACGAGGCTGACGCGCGGATCGCGATCGGGGTGGAAGCGGGCGCGCCATGAGCGCTCGCCGCCTTGCAGCTCGATGTCGAATGCGTATGGCGTCTTGGCCGCCTCGGTCTGCGCTACCGCTTGCGCCAGCGCGGAGGGGAGCGACTGGCCGGACGCCGCTGTCGCGAACGAGAGCGCAAGGACGGCGGCGATGAAGCGGTGGGATGCCATGCAGGCCCATTCCTGCCATGTCCGGCCCGGCGCCTCAATCACCGCCATTGAAAGCCGCGCCTGCCGCGCCACCTTGGCGGAGGACAAGCCCGCCGGGCTAGGATCAAGCCATGGACGCCCGCGTGCCCCTGTTGCCCGAGCCTTTCGCCGGCTGGTTCGCCAGCCGCGGCTGGGCGGCGCGCGCGCATCAGCTTGAACTGATCTCGCGGGCGCAGGCTGGTCTTTCAACTTTGCTCATTGCGCCGACTGGCGCGGGCAAGACGCTGGCCGGCTTTTTGCCGAGCCTGATTGATTTGGCGCCTTTAGCGGACGCCGGCCTTCGGCGTCCGCACAAGCTGCACACGCTCTACATCTCACCGCTGAAGGCGCTGACGACGGACGTCGCGCGCAATCTTGAAACGCCGGCGCGTGAGATGAAGCTCGGCGTGCGGATTGAAACGCGCACCGGCGATACCCCCTCACACAAGCGCCAACGCCAACGTGCGCATCCGCCGGACATTTTGCTGACGACGCCCGAGCAGCTTTGCCTGCTGATTGCCTCCGAACATGCGCGCGTGTTTTTCGAGGATCTGCAAACCATCATCGTCGATGAAGTTCACGCCATCGCGCCGACGAAGCGCGGCGATCTGTTGGCGCTCGCCATGGCGCGGCTGCAGCGCTGGGCGCCGGCGCACAAGCGGGTTGGGCTGAGTGCGACGGTTGCGGATGAAGACGGCCTGGTGAGGTGGCTGACAGGCGTTGAAGGCGGCGGGAAGGAGAGCATCATTGTCCGTGCGCCGCCGGGGGCGCAGCCGGTGGTCGACGTGCTGGACTCCGACGCGCGCATCCCTTGGGCCGGACACACAGCGCGCCATGCGATGCCGGAAGTGTACGGGGCGATTAAACGCGCCAAGCTCGCGTTGGTGTTCGTGAACACCCGCGCACAGGCGGAGATGACCTTTCAGGAGCTGTGGCGCATCAACGATGACGCGCTGCCAATTGCGCTGCATCATGGGTCGTTGGACGTGGCGCAGCGGCGCAAGGTTGAGGCGGCGATGGCGGCGGGCGCGTTGCGGGCCGTGGTATGCACGTCGACGCTCGATCTTGGTATCGACTGGGGCGACGTTGATCTTGTCATTCAGATCGGCGCGCCGAAGGGCTGTTCGCGGCTCATACAGCGCATTGGCCGCGCCAATCACCGCTACAACGAGCCGTCGCGTGCGCTGCTCGCGCCGAGCAATCGGTTTGAGGTGCTCGAGTGCCGATCGGCGCAAGAGGCTGTCATCGCTGGCGAGCAGGACGGTGAACAGCGCCGCATCGGCGGCCTCGATTGCCTCGCCCAGCACATCATGGGTTGCGCGTGTGGTGAACCGTTTGATGCGGACGAGCTTTTCGCCGAAGTGGCGTCCACCGCGCCTTACGCCGAGCTTAGTCGCGAACAATTCGATCGCGCCATCGATCTCGTCGCCACTGGCGGTTATGCCTTGCGCGCCTACGATCGCTACCGGCGCATCGTCCAAGATCCGCAGACCGATCGTTGGCGCGCGCGCAATCCTGCCGTAGCGCAACAGCATCGAATGAATGTCGGCGCCATCGTCGAGTCCGAGATGCTGGACGTCCGCATGGCGCACAATGTCGGCGCGCAGCCACGTCCGGGAACCCCCAAGAAGGATGGGCTGCGTCCGATCGTGGCGGGGCGCAAGCTTGGGCAGATTGAGGAATACTTCATCGAAGGTCTGACGCCGGGCGACACCTTCATCTTCGCCGGCCACGTGCTGCGTTTCATCGCGCAACGCGAGACGGATGCGTTGGTTGTGCCCGCCGCTGGCGCCGAGAACCCCAGCGTGCCCTCATATGCTGGCGGCAAATTTCCGCTTTCAACGTTTCTCGCGGAACGCGTGCGCCAGATGCTGCACGATCCAAAGCGTCAGAAGAAGTTACCCGCCCAAGTGCGCGAATGGATCAAGCTGCAAAAGCGTCGCTCCGTCGTGCCTGCGCCGGACGAGATGTTGATCGAGACCTTCCCGCGTGGCGGCAAACACTATCTCGTCTGCTATCCCTTCGATGGGCGGCTCGCGCAGCAAACGCTCGGCGTCCTCATCACCCGCCGTCTCGAACGCGCCGGCAAACACCCGCTCGGTTTCCTCGCCAGCGAGTATGCGATGGCGGTGTGGGGGTTGGAGCCGATGGGCGATCTCGATCTCAATGCGCTCTTTGACGAGGACATGCTGGGCGATGATCTGGAAGCTTGGCTCGGCGAATCTACTTTGATGAAATCGACCTTCGCAAAATGCGCCGTCATCGCCGGCATGATCGATCGCAATATGCCGGGCGCAGCGAAGAAGACGGGCCGCCAAGTCACGTTCTCCGCCGATCTGATTTACAACGTGCTTAAGCAATACGAACCGGACCATCTGCTGATGCAGGCGGCGTTCGCCGATGCGGGCGAGGGCTATCTTGATCTGCGCCGCGTTGGCGCGCTGTTGCGGCGGGTCAAGGGCAAGATCGTCCACCGCGACCTGCCGCATGTTTCGCCCTTCGCCGCGCCGGTCATGCTCGAAGTTGGCCGCGTCGGCATCGTCGGCGAGGCGGAGGAGGCCATTCTCGCCGACGCCGCCGCATTGATCGACGAGGCGATGCACTAGGCCGGTGGCGCAGCGTCAATGTTGCGCTCGAGCGAGCTTCGTCGCACTTTCTCTCAAAATACACCGGGGGAAACGATGCGCTTTGTTCTTATGCTCGCCTGCGCGCTGGCGCTCACCGGCGCCGCCCAAGCGCAAGTCAGTGACGCGACCCGCCGCGCCAACGCTGCAACCGCGCAGACGCTTCCCTGGGCCGACCGCGAAGACGAGGATTTTGCATCGCGCGGCTTCATCGCCGCCTACGATCAGCCGCAGATCCGCGGCGCCAATGGCGCCGTCGTCTGGGATTTCAACGCCTACAGTTTCCTGCAAGGCCCCGCGCCGGACTCGGTGAACCCAAGCCTCTGGCGCCATGCCGGCCTGCTGGCGCGCGCCGGCCTTTTCCGCGTGCATGAGCGCGTCTATCAGGTGCGCGGCTTCGATGTGTCGAACATGACCATCATCGTGGGCGACACCGGCCTCATCATCGTCGATCCGTTGACCAGCTCCGAAACCGCCGCCGCCGCACTTGCGTTGGCGCGCCGCACCATCGGCGATCTGCCGGTGCGCGCTGTCATCTACACGCACAGCCACGTCGATCATTTCGGCGGCGTGCGCGGGGTTGTGCCGGATGCGACCGGCGTTGAGATCATCGCGCCCGAAGGCTTCATGGAGCACGCCGTCACCGAGAACGTCATCGCCGGCAACGCCATGGGCCGGCGCGCGCTCTATCAATTCGGTTCGGGCCTGCAGCCGGGCCCGGAAGGGCAAATGACCTCCGGCATCGGCCTCGCCATCTCGGCCGGTACGTTCACTTTGATCCCGCCGACGCGCACTATCACGCGTACGGGCGAAACGCTCACCGTCGATGGTGTGCGTATCGAGTTTCAACTGACGCCGGAAACCGAAGCCCCGTCGGAGATGAATTTCTTCTTCCCAGATTTCGGCGTGCTCTGCATCGCCGAAAACGCCACTGCCTCGATGCACAATATCCTGACGCCGCGCGGCGCGTTGGTGCGCGATGCAAAGGCCTGGGCCGACTATCTCACCGAGGCGCTGCGGCTTTATGCGGATCGCACAGACGTCATGGTGTCCAGCCACGCCTGGCCGCGCTTTGGCCGTGAGCGCGTGCGCGATTTCGTCGGCAGCCACCGCGATGCCTATAAGTATCTGCACGATCAAACCGTGCGCCTGATGAACGCCGGCTACACCGATCGCGAGATCGCCGAACAAGTGCGTTTGCCGGAAGCGCTTTCCAGCCGCTGGTTCAATCGCGGCTATTACGGCACCATGATGCACAATTCGCGCGCTGTGTATCAGCGCTACATGGGCTGGTACGACGCCAATCCCGCTAACCTCAATCCGCTGCCGCCTGCCGAAGAAGGCGTGCGTTTCGTCCGCGCCATGGGCGGCGCCGATCGTGTGCTTGCCGAAGGCCAACGCGCGTTTGATGAAGGCGATTATCGTTGGGCCGCGCGCGTGCTCAACCACCTCGTGTTCGCCGCGCCCGACAACACCGCTGCGCGTCAGCTCTTGGCGCGCACGCATCGGCAGATGGCGTATCAGGCCGAGAGTGCGATCTGGCGGAATATATATCTCGTCGGCGCGCGCGAATTGGAGCAGGGCCCGCCGAACCGCCCCAGCCAAGTGCAAAGCGCCGACCTCGTCGCCGCAACGCCGACCAGTTACATCCTCGATCTGCTTGCGGTGCGCTTGAACGCAGACCGTGTCGGGACGCGGACATTCGCATTCAATTTGGTTTTCCCGGAACGCAACGAGCGTTTCGCTCTCTCCATCCGCAACGGCGTTCTCGTGCATGAGCGCGACGTGACGTTGGACAACGCCCCAACGATTACCGCCGCGCGCGCCGACTTCCTGCAAGCCATGGCCACCGGCACGATGACGCGGGCGGTGTTGGCCGGCCGCGTGCGCATCGCCGGCAACCGGCGCTCGCTGGAGGGGCTCAACGAGATTTTCGATACCCCGGAGCCGAATTTCCCCATCGTCACGCCGTAGGGCGTGCGAAAGCTGCTCGCCAAGGCGTTTGGAATCCGCTTTGACTGGCGCCGTTCATGCCGATGCTGCATCGCCCCGCCGCCAAGCCGCCGCGCCCACGCCGCGCGCCCACGCGCGCGATGCCGCCGATGGCGCTCGCCGGCGCCAATGTCGAGTTCAAGCTTGGCGACGCGTTGGTGACGGCGCTGCCGGAAGGGGCGCTTTGGATCGGCGAAGCGAAAACGTTGATCGTTTCCGACGTGCACTTCGAGAAAGGCTCGTCCTACGCGCTGCGCGGCCAAATGCTGCCGCCGTACGATACGCACGCGGCGTTGATGAAGCTCACCGATCTGATGCTGCGCCTGCAGCCCGATATTGTCGTCTCGCTCGGTGACTCTTTCCACGATGGCGGCGGCCCGGCGCGCATGGATGCGCGCGACCGCGATTTGCTGAAGCTTCTCATGTCGCGGTGCGATTGGATTTGGGTCGAGGGCAATCACGACGGCCGCGCGCCGGAAACGCTCGGCGGCGCCGTGCGCGATGTGCTGCACATCGGCGCGCTGGTTCTGCGTCATGAACCGACCGCCAACGCCGCGCCCGGTGAAATCGCCGGCCACTTGCATCCGTGCGCGAAAGTTTCGGGCCGCGGTCGCAGTGTGCGCCGCCGTTGCTTCGCCACTGATGGCGCGCGCCTCGTTATGCCGGCGTTCGGCGCTTACACCGGCGGACTCAATGTTTGCGACGATGCGTACGCGCCGATTTTTGCTGACGGTGTGACGGCCTTGGTGCTCGGAAAAGATCGCGTGTTGCCGGTGGCGAGCGATCGGTTGTTGAGCGACTGATCTGGACCGCCGGCGCCTCGCCGGCATGCGCTCGACTGACGAAGCGCGAGCGCATGCCGGCGGGGGCGCCGGCGGTCCGGGTTAGATCCGGTGCAACGCTGTCGCTAGCGGGATGAGCAGGCAGATGATCATCGCCCCGCCAGTCAGCACTTGACGCAACAGCGGATACCAAGCCGGCGCGCCGGTTTCGGCGCTGCGATGGTCCCAGGCGTATTGTGCGGCGAAGAGGCCGGCGAAGACAGAGGCTGCAGCAATGCCGGCGGGGACGATGACGACGAAAAACGCCAGCGCCCAGCCCGCCAACGCTGGCAAAGCGCTAAACACCAGTCGCATTGTGTTCGGGGCTTGCGGCGCGCGCATCAGCTCAAAACCGCAGCGGATGCCGCCGAGAAACGACAGCAGCACCGCCGCGTAGATCGAAAACGCGAGCGCGCCCAACACAGCGGTATCGTGATGCTGCGACAGCGACACCAAGGCGGCGATTGCGAGCGGAGCAAGGCCGAGAAAGCCTAGCCGCAAAGCGGCGCGCGGCAGGAAGGGAGGCGGTTCGATCACGTACGCCGGAAAAGAAACGCCGCGATCCATCCTGAGACAAGGGCTAACATCACCGTGATCAAGCCGTAGAGCCAGCCGAAGTTCATGGCGAGGTCATGGATGCGCCGTTCGATGCCGACGCGTGTGATGCTGATCGGGATGCGTTGCGCCGAGATCAGCCGGCCCTCGCGGAAGAGGTAGGTGTCGGCGTAGTATTGCGCGATCGGCGCATTGGCCGGCAGGCGCACCACCGCGCGGAAGAGGCCGCCGTCGTACATGGTGAGGCCGCCGGCCCGATCCGGCGCTTCGCGGCCGGAATATTCTTGGTAGAGCCCTTGCTCGCGCCGGAGCCGGACGAGGGCGGCGCGATAGGCGGACGGATCGCCGCCGACCGGCACCGCGCTTGCCAATTGCGCCGAGGCGGCGGGGTCGAGCTGGTAGCGCCAAATCGATTGCGGGCTGGCGATGGAGCGCAGCGGCCGGTTGCTCAACACGGCGAAGAAGGTTGGCGCTTCGCTGAACTGCACCGGGTCGCCGTTGACCCAGAGGCCGAAGACGCGCCGCTTGCGCATGACCACGGCGCTATCGGTTGGACCGCGCACGACGACGACGATATCGCCGCGGCCTTGGCGATCCGGGTTGATGCCGAACACGGTGACCGACGAGCCGCGATAATCAGAGCTAACGCTGATGGAATCTTCGGCGACGGCGGCGGGCAGGTCGGCGACATTCGGGCCGGTGTCCACCGTTTGCGCGGCGGCGGGGGCGGCAAGCAAGACAAGCGCGAACAGGGCGACGAGCCGTCTCACCAGAGGCCCCGCAGCACGTATTGCTCAGTCGGCGGGATGACGATGTCCCAGAGGAATTTGGCGCTGGCGGCTAAGAGCAGCGCGCCGAGAATGCCGCGCAGATGCTCGCTCTTGAGGCCGGCGCCGAGACGCGCGCCGAGTTGCGCGCCGATGACGCCGCCGAGCATGAGCAGCGCCGCGAGCACGAGATCGACAGTCTGCGTGGCTGCGGATTGCAGCACCACGATGAGCGACGTGATGATCAGCACCTGGAAGAGCGAGGTGCCGATGACGACGTTGGTCGGCATACGCAGCAGGTAGATCATCGCCGGGATGAGGATGAAGCCGCCGCCAATGCCCATGATCGCGGCGAGCGCGCCGATGGCGTAGCCGATGCCGAGCGGCGGCAGCACGCTGATGTAGAGGCCCGAGCGCGGAAACCGCATGCGGAATGGCAACGTGTGCGCGACCGTTTTCACCGGCCGGCGCAAGATGGAGACGCTCTTGGCCTCGCGCCCGCGCCAGGCGTGATAGCTCTCGCGCACCATCAAGAAGCCGACGCTCGCCAGCAACACGAGATAAAGCAGCGAGACAATGAGATCGAGTTGGCCGAGATGCAGCAGGCGCTCGAACAACCAGACGCCGGAAATACTGCCGACGATGCCGCCAGCTGAAAGCAGCAGGCCCATGCGCCAATCGACGGACTTGCGCCGTGTCTGCGTCATGATGCCGGAGAAGGAAGTGGCTGCGATTTGGCTTGCGCCAGTTGCGACGGCGACCGGCGCTGGCACGCCGAGAAAGATCAGCGAAGGCGTCATGATGAAGCCGCCGCCAACGCCGATGAGCCCGGACAAAAAACCCACCCCGCCGCTCACTAAAAGAATGAGCAGCACGTTCACCGGCATTTCGGCGATCGGCAGGTAGATCAATTTTCCAGCTCTGATCCGGGAGCGTCCCGCGCCCGAGCCCTTATGGGCGCCTCACGCCGCAGAGGCAACGCTGTTGGACTTAAAAACCGGCGTTGATTGTTCCGCTGCCGAGAGGTGTGTCACGCGGCTTGGCGCGTGAGCGCCAGCCAGGCGAACACGAGCGCCGAGACCAGTGTCATTGGTAGCCCGATGATTAGCGCCAGCGGCGCCATCGAGAGCGCCATTTCGGAGGTGAAACTCGCGGCCGCAGCTTCATTCTCCGCATAGTCCGCGAGCGCGGCCAGCAAGCGCGTCAGCACGAACGGCGAGAGCAGCGCCACGAGCGCGCCGGCGAACAGCGTGTGCACCACCACAACACGGCGCGCGCGCGGCGGGTTGCCCAGCGCCCAACTGGCGCCCAGGCTCGTAAGCGCGATCGCAAACACCGCCATGCCGGCGATGAGGGCTGGGCGCTGCAGGTTGGGTTCGTGCGTGAACAGCGCCGCCGGCCAGCCGACGGCGGCGGCCAGCGCCAGCGGCGTCCAGATGAACGCCGGCTTTCGCCACGTCAGCGGAGCGATGATTTGCGGGATCGGCGCGCGCATGAGGCTGACTTTACGAGGCCGGGGGCCTAGCCGTCACCTGCGCGCACCTAGGGGGCTGTGCTTTGCGCGCGCGTGTGCTTCTTGCCGCGCATGGATCCGCGCCAGCACTCGCCCTCGACCGAACGCAATCGTGAGCCGATCCTGGCGGTGCTGCAGCACCTGCTGGCCCCGAAAGCGCGGGTGCTGGAGGTCGCTTCGGGAACTGGCGAGCACGCCGCGTTCTTCGCTGCCGCAATGCCGGGTTGGGACTGGCAGCCGACCGATCCTGATGCTGCGGCGCGGGCCAGTGTCGCGGCCTGGTGTGAGGGGCTCGCCAACGTGCGCCCGCCGCTCGACCTCGACGCCGCGGCGCCGGACTGGCCGGTGGAAGGGGCGTTCGACGCCATCCTTGCCATCAACATGATCCACATTTCACCCTGGGAAGCGACGCTTGGGCTGATGGCTGGGGCAGGGCGATATCTGAGCGCGCAGGGCGTTCTCTACACCTACGGCGCCTACAAAAATGGTGGTCAGCACACCGCGCCGTCGAACGAGCAATTTGAACGCTGGTTGAAAGAGCGCGATGCGCGCTTTGGCGTGCGCAATTTGGAGGACGTCGAAACGGCGGCCAACGCACATGGGCTGGCGCTGCGCGACGTTATCGCGATGCCGGCTAACAATCTTTCGCTGGTGTTCGCGCGTCAGCCTTAGGCGACAACCGCGATCATCGAGGCGTTGCTGTCGCCGCCGCGCTCGGCGCCTAAGCCCTGACGGAATTTCTCTTCGATCAGTTGGCGGATCTTTTCCTCAGCTGCGCGGCGTTCCTCCGGCGGCATTTGCGCCAGAGCTTCCTCGCTTAAGCCTAGCTCAGCCAGAATTTGCTCACGCATCCGTTCGATCGGCGACTTGCGCGCCTCTTCGAGGAATTTCTCTGTCGCGCTCATTTCGGTGAGCTGCGGTGTTTCCGGCTCGTCCAAGCTTTGCAGATTGATGACAGTTTCGAAGGAGAGCGGGGCGGTCGGTGCGATGGGCAAAATATTCGCGCGCACGGCAGTATTTGCCGGCGCCGGCAGGAAGTTCTCAGCCGCCGAACTTTGCGTTCGCGTCTGCAAGCCCAATGAAAACAGCGCGTTCGCGCCGATTGCGCCAATTGCCATGCCTCGGTCCCCATCAAGACCTGTGACTTCAATGCAAGCTTTGCGCCGCATCGCGCGCAACTCACCGCCATTTAATGCGGCAGCCACAATGGTGTTGCGTAACGCCACTATCTCCGCCCGCGCGGACACCTCCCCGTCCGCGCAACTGGGGACATTCAATGCGCAAAGCCATCACTCTGCTCGAACTGAGCATCGGCGCGAGCTTCGCCATCGCCGTCGCGGCGTACATGGCGCACGGTTTCGTGCTGGCGGCCGCAATGGTCGCGTGAAGCGCATGAAAGCGGAGCGCGTGGGCAGAACGCCCGCGCGCTTCCGCGTTCTTCGGATGTGAAAAAGCCGACGGCGATTAGCGCGTCGGCGTGGGGGGATCGGTCCGGTAGTCGTAGAAACCGCGTTGGGTTTTGCGGCCAAGCCAGCCGGCTTCGACGTATTTTACGAGCAGCGGACACGGACGATATTTGGAGTCCGCGAGGCCCTCGTAAAGCACCTGCATAATGGAGAGGCAGGTATCGAGGCCGATGAAGTCCGCAAGCTCAAGCGGGCCCATCGGATGGTGCGCGCCGAGGCGCATGGATTTGTCGATCGCTTCAACCGAGCCGACGCCTTCGTACAATGTGTAGATCGCTTCGTTGATCATCGGCACCAGAACGCGGTTGACGATGAAGGCCGGGAAGTCTTCGGCGTTGGCGATTTGCTTGCCGAGCTTGCTGACGAACTCGAGCGTGGTGTCGTAGGTCTCTTGGCTGGTGGCGAGGCCGCGGATGATTTCCACCAGCTCCATCACCGGCGCCGGGTTCATGAAGTGAACGCCGATGAACTTGTCCGGACGATCCGTGGTCGCGGCGAGACGGGTGATTGAAATCGATGAGGTGTTGGACGCCAAGATCGCAGTCGGTTTCAGCACGGCGCGGAGATCGGCGAAGACTTTCTTCTTGGCGTCGTCGAGTTCAACGATCGACTCGATGACAAAATCGCAGGCGCCGAAATCCTTGATCGCGCCGCCTTTGATCCGCTTCAGCGCGGCATCCGCATCGGCTTTGGTGATCGTCTCGCGCGCCACTTGGCGGCTGAGATTTTTGTCGATCACGCCCAGCGCCGCGTCGATGCGCGCCGTGTCGGCGTCGTGCAGCAACACGTCATAACCGGCGAGCGCACACACGTGCGCGATGCCGTTGCCCATTTGCCCGGCGCCGATGACGCCGACCGTTTTGATGTTCGTCATTGTGTTAGCCATAGGCGCTCAGCGCCGCTGAAATGCAATTCTTGTTGCAGTGCAGCATAGGGCGGGCCCGGGCGCAAGGGGGCGATGAAGCGCGGGCGCGGACGCCCGCGCACCATTACACGCCGGCCTTGCCGAGTTCGTCCATGAGTTCTGGGACAGCAGTTTTGTAATCCGCGACCAAGCCGTAATCGGCGACTTGGAAGATCGGCGCATCCTCGTCCTTGTTGATGGCGACGATGACCTTGGAGTCCTTCATGCCGGCCAAGTGCTGGATGGCGCCGGAGATGCCGACGGCGACGTAGAGCTCCGGCGCGACGACTTTGCCGGTTTGGCCGACTTGGTAATCGTTCGGGGCGTAGCCGGCGTCGACCGCAGCGCGCGAGGCGCCGATGGCGGCGCCCAGCTTGTCGGCCAGCGGCTCGAGCACTTTGTGGAACTCTTCGCTCGAACCCAGCGCGCGACCGCCGGAAACGACACGCTTTGCCGCCGTGAGTTCTGGGCGATCGGACTTGGCCATCTCTTCGCTAACGAAGGCGGACTTGAACGGGCCAGAAGGGGCGGCGACGGTTTCGACCGCAGCGCTGCCCCCTTCGCCGGCGGCTTTGAACGCCGTCGGCTGTACGGTGATGACCTTCTTTGCTTGCGTGTCCTGCACGGTGATGATGGCGTTGCCCGCGTAGATCGGACGGACGAACGTGTCGGCGCTTTCGACGCCGATGATCGTCGACACTTGCATCACGTCCAGCTTGGCGGCGACGCGCGGCGCGGCGTTCTTGCCGGTGGTTGAGGCCGGGAACAGAACCGCGTCGTAATTGGCCATCAGCGGCACGATGAGCGCTTCGAGCGGCTCGGCCATTTGCTTGGCCAGAGTTGCGCCGTCGGCGTGCAGTACTTTGCGGACGCCTTCGATTTTGGCGGCGGCGGCGGCGGCGGGGCCAGCATTGGCGCCAGCGACCAGCACGTCGACGTCGGACCCCATCGCCTTGGCGGCGGTGACGACTTTGTTGGTCGCGTCCTTCACGGATGCATTGTCGTGCTCAGCAACAACGAGAACGGCCATCTCAGATCACTCCCGCTTCTTTGAGCTTGCCGACGAGTTCGGCCGTCGTTTTCACTTTGATGCCGGCTTGGCGCTTGCCCGGCTCGGCGGTTTTCACCGTCTTGAGGCGCGGGGCGACATCGACGCCGAGATCGGCCGGCGTTTTCACGTCGATCGGCTTCTTCTTGGCCTTCATGATGTTCGGCAGCGAGGCGTAGCGCGGCTCGTTGAGGCGCAGGTCGGTTGAGATGATCGCCGGCAGTTCAACGTCGAGCGTTTGCAGGCCGCCGTCGACTTCGCGCGTCACCGTGGCCTTCGAGCCGGCGAGCACGATCTTCGAGGCGAACGTCGCTTGCGGCCAATCGAGTAGGGCGGCGAGCATTTGCGCGGTGGCGTTGTTGTCGTCGTCGATGGCTTGCTTGCCGAGGATGACGAGATCCGGCTTTTCAGCGTCGATCACCGCCTTGAGCAGTTTGGCGACCGCCAGCGGCTCAACTTCGCCGTCGGCCTTTACCAGGATGCCGCGATCGGCACCGATGGCGAGGGCGTTGCGGAGCGTCTCTTGCGCTTGGTCCGGCCCGATCGAAACGGCGATGATTTCCTTCGCCGCGTCCTTAGCGTGCCCGCCGCCGCCTTCCTTCATGCGCACCGCTTCTTCGACAGCGATTTCGCAGAACGGATTGATCGACATTTTGAGGTTTGAGAGGTCGACCCCCGAACCATCCGGCTTCACCCGGACCTTGAGATTGTAATCGAGCACCCGCTTGACCGGGACGAGGACTTTCATCGTTGAAATCCTTGAGGATTGGCGGCGTGCGGACCACGCCCAATGCGCGGTCGCACATAAACCTCGTAAGAAATGTCTCGTCAATGCGACTATCGGGTCAGACAGGGCGAACGCATCTGTTCCATCGCCTGCCGGCATCCCAAGCCTGAACAACAAGGGGAGACACCATGATCATCACTCGACGCCCGCTGCTCCTGGGCGCCGCTGCGGCAGGTCTGATCGCCGCCAGCGCGCACGCGCAGACCGCCGCCGATTTCATGGGTGAATGGTTCGGCGCGCTCGACCTTGGCTCGCAGCGCCTCCGGCTTCGTTTGGTGATCGCCGAAGGGCCGACGTCGACGCTCTACAGTATTGATCAGGGCAACAGCGCCATTCCGGTGGGCCAGACGACGATCGAAGGCGATCGCTTGCGCCTGCACATTCCGGTGATCCGCGGCAATTTCGATGGCCGGCTCAGCAATAGCCGGATTGAGGGCCAGTTCACCCAGGGCGGCACACTGCCGTTGGTGTTCTCGCGTGAGCAGGCCGCAGAGCAGGCGCCGGCCGCCGAAGCGCTGACGCAAGCGCGGCTAGCGGCGCTGCGCACGCAAGCGGGTTCGCCGGCTTTCGCCGCCGCTGCCGCCAATCGCGATGGCCGCCGCATCGCCTTCGCTGACGGCTTGCGCGCCATTGGTCAGCCCCAGCAGGTCACGACGTCTGATCTCTGGCACCTGGGCTCGATCACCAAGTCGATGACGTCAACGCTCGTCGCGCGCGCGGTGGAAGCTGGCCGCGTGCAATGGACGGATACGGTCGGCTCTGTGCTTGGCAGCGCCATTCCGGACATGCGGGCCGAATATCGCGACGTGAACTTCCGCCATCTGCTCAGCCATCGTTCCGGTTTGCCGGGCAATATCGATATGGCGCAGATGCTACGCTTCCCGCGCGACAGCGCTGACTCACGCAGCGATCGCATCGCTTATGCGCGCATCGGCCTCGCGCAGACGCCGCGCGGGCCTAAGGAAACGACGTTCGAGTATTCCAACACCGGTTACGTCATCGCCGGCGCGATGTTGGAGCAAAAGCTTGGCGCGCCGTGGGAGAGCTTGATCCGCGATCACGTGTTCACGCCGCTCGCCATGGCTAGCGCCGGGCAAGGCGCGCCGGGCACGCCGGGCGCATACGATCAGCCAGTTGGGCACGCACAAGGGCCGACGACGGTGCAGAATGGCGTCACGGTCGCCGCGTTGCAGCCGCACCCGCCGGGGCACCCGATCACCGATAATCCTGCCGCGCTTGGGCCGGCAGGCCGCGTGCATGCCAATTTCGACGATGTGCTGAAGTATCTGACGGCGCATTGTGCGCGCACGTCGCCATTCCTGCGCCGTGAAAGCTGGGACGCGTTGCACACGCCGCCGTTTGGCGGGCCGTATGCGATGGGCTGGGCGCAGCGTAACGGCATGCTCTGGCACAACGGGTCGAATACGCTCTGGTACGCTGAGGTGATCTTCGATCAGACGCGCGGCATCGTTGCGGCGGTTGCGGCCAATGACGGGCGTGCGCCTGATCTTGGTCCGACTGTTGGCGGCGCCTTGCTTGGCGCGGTGCAGGCGGTCGCGTAAGCACGAGCGATGGACGCTGATGATATGGAAGACGTCCGCGTCGTGATCGACGCGAACGCGCTTTCAACGCCTTCGCCGATGGATGCTGTGGCGCCGCTGTGGTGGGGCGTCGAGCTGCGCTGTTCGCCGCAGGAATATGAGACGCAACTGGCGCCGTTCACCCGCCGTCAGCGGCTTGTGTTCGCGATGGCTTGGCATGGCGCCGAGGTTGGCAATGGCGGGCACGATCAGTTTTTCTGGAACACGACCGGCGTCGTATGGCGCGATGCGCTGGACGGCTACCGCGAGGCCGAAATCCATGACGTGGCGAGCATGCTGGAAGAAGCGGTGCATCGCTTAGGCGGCAATCCGCCCCTAGAGAAGATCGCGCGTTGTGAGCTGATGAACGCACTGAAGCCGAACTTCGATGATATCGATGACGCGTTCTATCCGCTGCTCAACAGCACGCTTGGCGAGCGGATTATGGCGTATGCGCGCGCGCATGCGGCGGACTTCGCCTTCGACGGCATCGTGCGCAAGCCGAAGGATTTTTAGCGGCTGAGCACGCCCGGCCAATTTTGATTGGCGCTGCGGATGAAGCCTGGGATGTCGCGCTCCCAACGCTGCTGGATTTCGCCGTTGTAGTTGAGATAGAGGCGGCCATCGACGATGCGCCAGTTGTTGGGATTGCCGGCGGCTGTGTAGCCTTGGCTGACGGCCCAGGCGCAATAGCCGCCGTATTGCGGCAGGTAGCGCGACGGGTTGGCGCGGAAGGCGGCTAGATGCTCTGCGCTGGCGAAGCGATATTCGTAGCCGTTGTGCGTGATGCGATGCGCGGCGCTGCCGCGAACGGGGCGGCCATCGGTGAAGTAGGCCACCGGATCATAACCACCAACGGCGAGACGTGAGAGAACACCGGTATAGACTGGCGCTTGATCGGCGTAAGCGGGCGTGGCGGCGAAGCTGAATGCGCCCAAGGCGAGCGCGGCGGCGATGAAAGCTGAGCGCATAACTTGAACCCTTAAGCGTGAGCAGGCGCGCGCATCGGCGCGGCGGCGGATTTCGGCGAAGGCACAAACGCGCGTGCGATGTCGCCGAGCAACGCCGCGATTTCATTGCGGCGGATGATCAGCAGAGCGAGCGAGGTGAACCAGATCGTCACCGCCGCCGCGAAAAGTCCGCCGCCGTCATTGTTCGGATCGATGCCAAGCGGCGTCCAAAGATGGAAACTCACCGCCCCGCTCATCACTGCAAAACCAATCGCGGCGCCGAGCGCGTTCAATCGCGTGAAGCGCGGGATAAGCCCGATGATCAGCAGGGTGGATGCGAGCAACTCGGCCGAGCCGATGACGTATTGGCTGAAGAGGCCGGTGTGGCCGAAGAGGCCGGGAAGGCCCAGCGATTCGGCCCAGCCGTCGAGGCGGCCGAAGATCTCCTGCGTGTTTGGGTGGTCGGTGAACTTGTAGCGCAGCGAGTCGAGAAACACGGCGGCGGCGAACACCGAGATGGCGGTGGGCGCGTAGCGTTTGACCTGAGCCAGCATGGACGGCCCTCCTTGCAGGGAAAGTCGCTTGAGCGCCCTTGCCGGTTACAGGTGACGTGGCGTTGCCGTTGACACGGCGGCGGTTGCGTCCGCCACTGGCTGGCAAGAAGCGGGGCTCGAACCTCGCACGGGAGGACGCATGCATCCGGCGACACACGCCAAGACCGACCCTGGTCGCGTGGCTTATCTCATGGCCGGCAGCGGCGAGGCCGTGACCTATGGCGAGCTCGATGCGCGTTCGAACCAGGGTGCGCAGCTCTTTCGGTCACTGGGGCTGCAGGTCGGTGATGTCATCGCGATCCTGATGGAGAACAACCCACGCTATCTAGAGATCACTTGGGCGGCGCAGCGCGCGGGGCTCTACTACACCTGCATTTCTTCAAAGCTCACGGCGGGTGAGGCGGCGTACATTGTCGGCGATTGCGGCGCGCGCGTGCTGATCTCGTCGCCTGGCGTCGGGCCGGTGTTTGATGAGTTGCCGGCGATGCTCGGTGACGTGAAGCTTTATGCCGTCGGCGGCGCGCGCGGCGCATATGCCGGATATGAAGCGGCGCGTGACGCCATGCCGGCAGAGCCGATTGCCGATCAGACGTCTGGCTCGGATATGCTCTATTCCTCGGGCACTACCGGTCGCCCGAAGGGCGTGAAGCCGCCGCTGCGCAATGTCGGCATCGATGTGCCGGATGCGCTGACCGTGCTGCCGAAGATGTTCTTCGGCTTTCCCGAGCAGAGCCGTTATCTTTCGCCAGCGCCGCTCTATCACGCCGCGCCGCTGCGTTGGTGCATGGGTGTGCAACGGCTAGGCGGCACTGTCGTCGTGATGGAGAAGTTCGATCCGGAGCAGGCGCTGGCGCTGATCGAGAAACACAGAATCCAGACCGCGCAATTCGTGCCGACCCATTTTGTACGGATGTTGAAGCTGCCTGAGGCGGTGCGGGCGAAGTATGATGTGTCGAGCCTTGTTTCGGCTGTGCACGCGGCGGCGCCGTGCCCGATTCCGGTGAAGGAGCAGATGCTCAGCTGGTGGGGGCCGGTGATTTACGAATATTATGCGGGCACCGAGGGCAACGGCTTTTCGGTGATCAGTCCGAATGAGTGGCTGGAGCGTAAAGGCTCAGTCGGCAAGGCGATCATCGGCGAAGTGCGTATTTGCGGCGATGATGCTGAGCCGTTGCCCGCGCGCAGTGAGGGCGTTGTCTATTTCGCCAACGGCCCGGCGCTCGCCTATCACAATGATCCCGGCAAGGCGGCGGAGAATACGAACCAGCACGGCTGGACGACGTTGGGCGATGTCGGCTGGGTTGATGAGGACGGCTATCTTTACCTGACGGACCGCAAGAGCTTCATGATCATTTCCGGCGGCGTGAATATCTATCCGCAGGAGATCGAGAACCTTTTGATCACGCATCCGAAGGTCACGGACGTCGCTGTCGTCGGCGCGCCGGATGAGGAGATGGGCGAGAAGGTCGTCGCGGTTGTTCAGCCGGCGGATTGGAGCGAGACCGGCGATGCATTGCGCGAAGAGCTGCTCGCGTTTGCGCGCGCGCATCTGAGTCACGTGAAGGCGCCGCGTTTGCTGGATTTCATGCAGGAGCTGCCGCGCCATCCGACGGGCAAACTTTACAAGCGCCTGATCCGCGATGCCTATTGGGGCAAGAAGGACTCAAAGATCGTCTGAGCGCCGTCGCACGCTTACCAGCGCAGGAATTTTGTACCCACAAGCGCGCCGAGCGCTGCGCACACGGCGATAGCCAGTGTGTACCAGGTCGTCACAAACGCCACCGAGTCTGTCGGGCAATACATTGCGTAGGCCATGGCCGAGACGCCGCCTGACAACGCGCCGATCGCCGCGCCGGTCAGCGTGATGCGCGTTGGCGCAAAGGCGCGCATGAACCAAGTCAGCAACGCCGCCGCCGGCACGGCTAGAATTGGGATCAACACCACGCACCAGGGCGCGCGGCCTTCACCGCCCATCCAGGCTTGCCAGCGCGCCTCCGGCATTTCGCCCATCAGCGCGGTGATCGCCGCGATCGCGCACACGCCGACGAACAATCCGACGGCGCCAAGCCGCCAACCGAGCGGGCGGCCTGGCTTCATCAGCTGCACCGCCACCGGCAAAATCACCGCCGCCGCCAGCGCTGAGAACATCGCTTTCATCATCACCGGCATGCGCGCTGCGCCAATATCTGGACGCACGCCGAGCCAGATCGCCATGAGCGCGGCGGCGACGATCAGCCCAGCGATCAACGTGATCGCTAAATTCATGCGCCAGCGTGGGCGTTCCGCCGGTTCGACGCCGCGCGAGAGCGCGTTGATGAGATCGTCGGTCTTCACGTCGCCTGCTCCTGGCCCATGATGCGCATCAGCGTCTTCAGGCCGCGATGGATCGAGATTTTGATGTCGGATTCGGAAAGGCCGGTGGCTTCGGCCGTTTCTTTCACGCTCTTTTCTTCGAGCTTCACCATGCGAATGGCGGTGCGTTGCTTTTCGGGGAGCTTGTCGAGCAGCACGCCAATGTCGTGCTTAGCGTCGGCAGCTTCGTAATCGGGGTCGATGTCGCCGATCTCGAGGCCGTCGATGGGCGCGTGATTGCGGTGCTTGGCGCGGCGCAGGAAATCGATCAGCCGATAGCGCGCGATGGCGTAGAGCCACGCGGTGAGCGGGTAATTCGGGTCGTAACTGTCGCGGCGGGTATGGAGCGCCACCAGCGTCTCCTGCACGAGATCTTCTGCGTCTTCAGCGCGGCCGCGCAGCCGGTTGCGGAAGAAAGCACGCAACAACGCTGCCGCCTCCGTTAGGAACGCGCGGTGCGCCGCCTCATCGCCGGCGAGCCCTTTTAGCAGCAGGGCCTTCAATGCGGCTTCGTCCGCCATGCGCCTCCCGCACTCTCATACGACAGACTGGCGCGTCCGGTTACATGCGCCGGAACGGGTCCGCCGGGTACACGCCCAGGATTTTGAGTGAACTCGAGAAGAAGGCCAGTTCTTCCAAAGCGAGGCGCAGGTTCTGCTCTTCGGGGTGGCCTTCAACCTCGACGAAGAACATGGCCGCCGAGAAGGCGCCGCCCTCGATGTAGCTCTCAAGCTTGGTCATGTTGACGCCGTTGGTGGCGAAACCGCCGAGCGCTTTGTATAGCGCCGCGGGCACGTTACGGACGCGGAAGACAAAACTGGTCATGCATGGGCCGTTGCCGGCGGCTGCGTTTTGCGCTTCGCGTGAGAACACCAGAAAGCGCGTGGTGTTGTGCGGCGCGTCGGCGATGTCGGCTTTCAGAACTTTGAGGCCGTAGATTTCGCCCGCGAGCGAGGAGGCGAGGGCGCCGACGCGCGGGTCGCCGAGTTCCGCGATCTCGCGCGCGGCGCCGGCGGTATCGGCGGTCTTGACGGCGGAGACGCCGAGCGCGCGCAATTGTTTGCGGCATTGGCCGAGCGCTTGCGGGTGCGAGCGCACGTGCGTCAGGCCTTCGAGTGTCGCGCCCGGCAAGCCTAGCAATTGGTGCTTAATCGGTACGAAGCGTTCGCCGATGATGTAGAGCCCGCTTTCGGGGATGAGTGTGTGCACATCGGCGACGCGGCCAGCGACCGAGTTCTCGATCGGGATCATGGCGTAGCGCGCTTGGCCCTCACTCACGGCCGCGAACGCGTCGTCGAAGCTGGCGCACGGCAGCGGTTCGAGGTCCGGGAAGGATTCGCGCGCGGCGATGTGGGAATTCGCCCCAGGTTCGCCTTGAAAGGAGATATAGTCGGTCATCGGCGGCGAGCGTTAGCGCATGGGCCGGGTCTCTGATAGGGGCGGCGCCTCAATGAGTGTCGTGCAGAGTGTCGAAAGCGCGATTTTGGCGCAAACGCGCCGGGGGCTGCGCACGTTGTTGGCTGTGCCCGCGGCGCGGGCCGCCGGCCTTGCGAAGGTCGAGGAGCTGGAAATAGCTGGCGCGGCCGGGCCGTTGCGCGCGCGCTATTACGAAGCCGAGGCGGCGGTGCGCGCGCCGCTGATTGTTTTTTTTCATGGCGGCGGATTCGTGTGCGGCGACATCGATACGCATGACTCCATTTGTTCGTGGTTGGCGAAGTCATCGCAGGGGCGGGTGCTCTCGGTCGGTTACCGCTTGGCGCCGGAGACGCCGTTTCCTGGCCAGTTGCACGATGTGCGCGCTGCTTGTGCGTGGGCGTTCCAGAACGCGCACCGATTTGGTGCTGAACCAAACCGCATCGCCGTCTCCGGTGACAGCGCCGGCGCCTACCTCGCTTGCACGATGGCGCTCGAGATCAATCGCGTTACACCGGGCGCTGTTGCGTTGCAGATTTTGCTCTACCCGCTCGTGCACGTGCACGACACGCTTTGGGCGGCTGAGGAGTTGCGCAACTTCCGCTTCCTCGGTCGTGTTGCGTGTCTCTACATCGCTAAGAGTCTCGGGGCCGAAGCGCTGCCCTCACTGCTAGAGGTCGATCTCTCCGCCGCGCCGCCTACGATTGTGGCCGGCGGCGGGCCGCTCGACCCGGTGCGGAGTGATGTGAAGGCGTTTGTCACGGCGCTGCGGGACGCGGGCGTCAGGGTGACGGAGAAGAAATACCCGCCGCTCATGCATGGCGGGCTGAACTTCACCGCCTATTCCAAGACTGCGACCTCAGCTCTGCGTGAGGTGGGTGAACTGGTGCGCGAGGAGTGGGCGCGCTAGAAGACGCCAATCAGGGGGAAATCATATGCGTATCGTCACCATCATCGCCGCCGCCGCTCTTGTCGTGTCGTGTTCGCCGGCTGAGGAAACGGATGTCATGTCCGCCGGGTGCGATGCGCGCGGTGTTTGGAGCGCGAGTGACGGCTCGTATTCCGCCGAAGCCACCACGTCCGGTCCCGATTGCGCCCGCGCGGTCGCCACCATTGTGATCCGCGATAGTTCTGGCGTGCCGATCTACGCGGAGGCGCATCTGACGGCGCACTTGATGACGTTGGCGTCGGTGCAGGACGCCGCCGCCATGCAGACGGCGCTCAATGAATGGGTGACGCCGAGCGATCCGCAAACCAGCAATGAGCTGCCGGAATGGCTGGCTAACGCCGAGTACCCGGTGAGCGGCGAGTTTCCGTTCTATCCGGCTGAGGGCGTTGATCGCGCCGGCTATGAGCAGATCCGCGCCGCCAATGCGCCGACGTATTGCTACGTCCAGGGCATGGAGAGCTTGAACTGCGTCGTGATCGAGCCAGGCGGCGGCGCCGCTTCAATCGGCGTGCAGACCTTTCCGGGTTAAGCGCTCAAGCGCGTGACGGCCTGCGCTGTTTCGTTCAGCGCTGGGTCGGAACGCAGGCGCGCGAACCGAAGCGCTGCCGCGCACAAGACGTCGCGCGTGGCCGGCTTCACCAGATGCTCGGCGGCGCCGAGTTCGATTGAACGGCGCCGATCTTCCTCGATCGACAAGACCACAACCGGCAGCGCGCGCGTGGCGGGATCGAGCGAGAGGTCGGCGAGCACGCCCCAACCGTCCCGATCGGGTAGGTTGATGTCGAGCACGACGAGCGCCGGCTTGAGCGAGCGGGTGAGCGATAGTCCGGCTTCGGCGGTGCGCGCGCACTGGACGGCGAAACCGACTTGCGTCAGGGCCCGCACAGCGAGGTCGCGTGCGCTGGCTTCATCGTCGATGACGATGGCGAGCGGGGCGTCTTCATCGCCTTCGCGCGCGAACACATCGTCGTCCTCGGCGGCGCCGAAGCCGTTGTAGAATTGGCTGACCCAGAGTGTGAATGTCGCGCCCTTGCCGGGTTCGCTCTCGACGCTGACATCGCCGCCCATCATCTGCGCCATGCGGCGCGTGATCATGAGGCCAAGGCCGGTGCCGCCAAACTCACGCGCGGTGTTGGCGCTGGCTTGTTCGAAAGCTTGGAAGAGGCGGCTCATCTGTTCGGCTGTGAGGCCGATGCCGGTGTCGCTCACTTTGAACACAAGGCGGCCTTCGCCGCCGTGCTCTTCGCGATGCATGCTGAGGCGCACATCGCCTTGCTTGGTGAACTTGCAGGCGTTGGACAACAGATTGAGCAGGCACTGACGCAGCTTTTGCGCGTCGACGAACGAGGTTTCGATCGGCTCGATGTCGCATTCGAGGGTGTTGTTGTTCTTGCTGGCCAACGGGCGCGCCGTGGCCATGGCGTCGGCGACGATGTTGCGCGGATCGGTAGGCGCCGCCAGCACATCCATGCGGCCGGCTTCGATCTTGGAGAGATCGAGAATGTCGTTGATCACCGCGAGGAGATGGCGCGCCGACATGTTGATGCGTTGCAGGTCGGTGATTGAGCTTGTGTCGCCGCGGTCTTCGGCGTCCTCGGCCAAGATCTCGGCGTAACCGATGATGGCGTTGAGCGGCGTGCGCAATTCGTGGCTCATATTGGCGACAAATTGCGACTTGGCGCGGTTGGCGCCTTCGGCCGCGGCGCGTGCGGCGTCGGCAGCGATCCGCGCTTCGGCGGCGTCACGCAGAACGGCGAGGGCGCGCGCCATGTCGCCGATTTCGTCGCCGCGATTGAGCGCCGGGATTTCGGAATCGTAGTTGCCGTCAGCGATGGCGCGGATTGAGGCGGAGAGCGAGTCGATCGGCTGCACCAGACCGACGCGAAGCAGCGCGACGATGAAGCCAATGACGACGAAGAAGAGCAGGCCGGCCAGCAACAAGGTGTTGGTGCGCTCGCCCGCTAGGCGTTCGGCGCGCGCCACCAGCATGGCGTCAAGCGCGGTCGAGACGCGGCCCGACAGATCGGCAAGCGCGAATTGCGCGCCGGCTTCGGTGGCGATCAGATCGGAGAGGTTGAGACGGCCGCGATCGAGCGCACGTTCGACTTGGCCGCGATAGACGGCGAAATTGTTGACGACGGCGTAAGCCGGCGGGCCAAGTGCGTTGCGCAGATCTGCGTCGGCGGCGTTATCGACCGTGCGGTCGATCGCGGAACCGAGCGCGTTCGCGGTCCGCTCAAGCACGGCGAGTTCTTGCAGAACCTGCGTGCGTTCGCCTTCGCCGATGCGGCGATCTTCGAAGACTTGCTGAGTCAGGGTCGCAAGGTCGCGCGCTTGCTGGGCCAGCATGGGCGCGCGCTCGATGACGATGGAGGCGGCGGCGTGGCTTGCGCGCTCGGGATCGCGCACGAGATTGGCGCGGTCGCCGATTTGATGCGCGAGATCGCACAGCGCCATGACAGCGGCGCCGGCGGCGGTGGCGCGTGCGCGATCGTTGTTCAGGACGGTGCGCATCGCGGTGATGGCGCGCTCGGACATTTCCGACGTGCCCAGCCCTTCGCCATAGCGGCGTTCAGCCGAGCGCAGTGCGCGAATTGCGCCGCTGATATTGTCGACATCGTCGTGCTGCAGCTGCAGCGCTCGCGACTGCATGTTGAGCAGGGTGTGGGCTTCGTTGACGACCCGCAGATAAGCGGCGCCATCGCGCTCTTGGCGCGCAACGTCGACACGTTGTTGCTGTTCGGAGGCCAGCTTTCCGCTGACAAAGACAAGCGGCACGAGGAAAAGCGCGAACGCCAGCGCCAGCTTGTGCGTGGTCGATGCTGTTTGCAGCAAGCGCCACGTTTTGTCGCGCGCGGCGAGGGCGCGGCGTACAAAAATTTCCTTCGCGTTCATTCTTTCCCCCCGCCCGCTGTGCGCGCGTTGGCGAGAAGTAAGTGGGTAGAAGGGATAACGAGCGCTGAAGGAAAACAGCGAAACCGGTAGACAGTTATTGCTGAAGCGCAAACGCAAGCATAGCGCCGCTTAACGCACGCTCATCTCTATGGAGTTTAAGTGAACAACGCTGCGCGCGCGGCTTCCAAATCCGGCGGGCTGTCGACGCCTTTGGGAAAATCGGTGATCGCGTCGGCGTAAATGGTCATGCCCATTTCGAGCGCGCGCAATTGTTCGAGCTTTTCACGCAGCTCAAGCGGCGAAGGCGGCGCGGCGACGAAACGCGCGAGAGCTTCGCGCCGATACACATAGATGCCGACATGCCGTTCGATTGGGCCGTCGCCCCACGGCGCTGGCGCGCGCGTAAAAGCAAGGCAGCGCCCGTCCGCAGCGCGAATGGCTTTCACGACATTGGGATTGTTGCGCTCGGCCTCGTCGTTGGAAGGCGAGACCAAGGTTGCGATATCCGCGCCTGGCTTTAGCGCCGCCAATGCACGCGCAACGTCGGCGGCGCGCATTGTCGGCATGTCGCCCTGCAAGTTGATGGCGACATCGAAGCGGCGCTCGGGGTCAAAGGCCTCGAGGGCGGCGTGGACCCGGTCTGAGCCGGAGGGCAGGTCGGGATCGGTGAGCGTCACGTGCGCGCCGGCCTTGAGCGCGGCCTCCGCCACTTCTTCTTCCGCTGCCGCAACCAATACGGGCCCGGCTTCCGCTGCGCGCGCTAAGTCGACCACCCATGCGATCATCGGGCGGCCATGGATGTCGGCCAGCGGCTTACCGGGCAGGCGGGTGGAGGCCATGCGCGCGGGAATGACGACGACGGACTTGGACGGGGCGTTCATAGGCTCCGCTTGCCGTGCGGCGGTTCGCCGCGCAAGGCCAGTGATGCCGGTCCGCGTCATTCGCCCCGCTTGGCGTACGCCCCGACGCAGGCCATAACCCGCCCCAGTTTTGAGACGGCCACGCGGCCACCCAGGGCAGGGCAATGAGCGATCTGCGGATGAATTCTGTGTTCGGGGCCGTTTTGGCTTCGGTGCTGGGCATCATGGGCGTCGGCGTCCTGGCCGATACGCTGGTGCACCCGAATTATCCCGATACGCCCGGCTACCTGCCGGAAGTTCAGCTTGAGACCCCTGGCGGCGGCCCGGCCGCGCCGGCTGGCCCGCCGGATTTCGGCGTGCTCTTCGCTGACCAAGCCCAACTCGACGAACTCATCGCGCGCGGCGCGCGCGTGCAGGCGCAGTGCGTGGCCTGCCACACGTTCGAGGCGGGCGGCCCGAACCGTATCGGCCCGAACCTGCATGACGCGTTTGGCCGCGCTGTCGCCAGCCATGCTGGCTTTGAGTACTCCGCGCCCATGCAAGCGCATGGCGGCGTTTGGGACTACATCGCCCTCAACGACTTCCTGCTGTCACCGTCGCGCAATGTGCCGGGCACGAAGATGGCGTTCGCGGGTGTTCGTAACGAGCAAGATCGCGTGGCGTTGATCGCTTATCTGCGTTCGATCTCGCCGAACAACATCGCGCTGCCCGCACCGCTGCCGCAAGCAGCGCCCGCGGAAGCTGCGCCGGCTGATGGCGCGGCTGCAGCGCCCGCCGAAGCTACCGCGGCGCCGGCCGCAGGCGGCGGCCACTAATTACGGGCGTCGGATCGTGCGGGGCGCGCCGATGCGCGCCACCGCATCTTTGAGCGGCTCAATCACCGTTTGCATGTGAAAGGCGTTGGCGTGCAGCAATTCCGTGTTGCTGCGCATGAGCCCTACGTGTCCGGGCCAGAACACCAGATCGCCGCGTTTAAGTTTCGCATCGAGCGCAATGGGCTGGCCCACAGCTGCTTCTTGCATGTCGGCGTCGCGCGGCGCGGCGATGCCGCCTGTTTCCAGCGCTGTTTGCACCACGCCTGAACAATCTGCCGCGCTCGAGTCCTTGCCGCCCCACAGATAAGGCAAACCCACAAAGCGCTCCGCGCTGGCGACCCAGTCTTCGACCTGAGCATCGATGGGCGCGATGTGCGCGGCGTAGACCCAGCCGCCGCGGCTTAAACCGGCAAAGCCATTCTCCATGGCCGTGACAGTGAGCTTGGCGTTTAGGCTCAGCGGCGAGGGCGGCTGGGATTTTTTGTCGGGTTCGGGAAAGACCAGCGTGCGCAGAACGCTGACGCGATGCGTTGGCGTGTGGATGTCGGTGTCGAAGCTCTCGGCTCGGGCGTAGCCGACGTAGCCGTCGAGCTGCGCTTGGCCCCAGACCCAGCCGTCTTCGTCTTGATCGTAGATGTCGAAGATCTCGCCGTAGAGCAGCTGCGTTTCGAGCCGCGCAACGAAAGACGGCGCCTCGCGTAAAACGGAGGCGCCGACTTTGACCTGATGCGGAACGCCTTCGACAAAGCGTTCCGCATCGATCGTGCCTTTGAGCTTAGCCGCCGCGACATCGCTGCGCGCCGGCGTCAGCCGTGGATCATTCATGAAACCGCTTGTAGCACCGGACGGGTCTGCTGGGCTTGGTCGTCCTGCAGAATGGTGGCGCCCAGTTGTTCCAGGAACGCGTCACCCTTTTCGGTGCGTTCCACGAACACGTTGCGGCCGTCTTTCGGATCGCGGCGGCGCTGCACGAAGCCGAGGCGCGACAGCGTGTCGAGCGCGCGGGTGATCGCCGGCTTGCCGACATTGAGGGTCGACGCCAGGCCGCGCACCGTGTGCGGTGCCGGCTGCAGCCGCACCGTCATCAGCACCGCCAGCTGGCGGGCCGTCAGATCCGGCGCGTCCGAACGTACCGTCGTGACGGTAACCCGCCGCCACAGGTCCAATGCTTCTACTTGGTTTTGCCCGAGGTCCATGCCCGTTCCTCCATTTGAATCGCAAGTGGAAGATTCGCCGATTTGGTGTTCGGTGCAAGCACGAAACCACAAGATGTTGTGGAAGAGCCGAAATGATTAACCAAATCTTGACCGCTCGCCCCGAAACGATCCGTGTCCGGCATGGCTCGGAAGGGCGCTGAAAAAAATCGCCAACCGGATCGAACCGGCGCATGTCCGCCGGCGACTTAAGCTGCGGAGGGGCGAGATGGCCGTGAGCCGCGGACTTGAACATGCGCTCGACGACTATCTCGTCCTGCTCGCCCAAGGCGGCTCGAAAGAGGCGTTCGAACGGCTGGCCGCGCGTTGGACGCCAAAGCTACTGGCCTTCGCCGCACGCTCTCTAGGATCAGCGGAGATCGCGAAAGATGTGGTGCAGGACACTTGGGAGAGCGCGGTTCGCGGGCTCAAACGGCTCGACGATCCGGCGCGCTTCGGACCGTGGCTTTACGCCATTGCCGCGCGCAGATGCGCGGACTCATTGCGCGCGAAGTACCGGCACGCACGCAGCGCCGCCGCCGCCGATGCGCCCAGCGAGGCGACAGAGATCGATCCCGACGTATCGCTCGATCTTGGCGCGGCGCTCAGAAAGTTGCCGGTGGAGCAGCGCATCGTCGTCAGCCTCTTTTTCGGTGAGGACATGAGCGTTTCCGACATCGCCAGCGTTACCGACGTTCCGCCGGGCACGGTGAAGTCACGTTTGTTTGCGGCGCGCAAAGCACTGCGCGAGCGCTTTGGAGAAGTGAAATGAGCAACCTCGACAACGCCATCCGTGAGGCTCTGTCAGCGGAAGACGCCGCCTTTCTCGCACGCTTCGAAGAGGAGGGAAAATTCATCGAAGCCATGGGCACGTTCCGCGGCCAATCCGGACTGCTCAACGTGTTCGCGGCAATTATCACCTTCGCGATGTTTGGCGCATTCCTCTATTGCGCTTGGAACGCATTCAACGCCGAGGCGGTGCGCGACACGGTGCTGTGGAGCGCCGGCGCGGTCATCGCTATGCTCGCGGTTGCGATGCTGAAAATGTACTTTTGGATGGAGATCAACCGCAACGCGACGCTGCGCGAAGTGAAGCGGCTTGAGCTTCAGATCGCACGTTTCGCCGCTAGCCGAACCGCCCCTTGATAACGCGATACGCCGCCCGCAGCGCTTGCGCTTCGCCGCCTTGCGGGCGGCTGGGCTTTTCCTTCGGGGCCCAGGCGAAGATATCGAAATGCGCCCAGGCCGGCACGGTCACGAAGCGGCGCAGGAAGAGCGCGCCGTAGATCGAGCCCGCCATGGCGCCGTCGCCGGTGTTTTTGAGATCCGCGATCGGCGTGTCCATGTCGCCTTCGTAAGCATCCCAGAGCGGCATCCGCCAAATCGGATCGTTGGCGGCGAGCGAAGCGGCTGCGAACTCCGCCGCCAGCGCTTCTTCGCCGGTGTAGAACGGCGGAATGTCCGGCCCCAACGCCGTGCGCGCCGCGCCGGTGAGGGTGGCGAAGTCGAGCAACAGCGCCGGTTCATCTTCACAGGCGCGCGTTAGCGCGTCGGCCAACACCAAGCGGCCTTCAGCATCGGTATTGTCGATCTCGACGGTGAGGCCTTTGCGGCTGGTGATGACATCGCCGGGCCGAAATGCGTTGGCGGAGATGGAATTCTCAGCCACCGCCAAGAACACATCGAGCCGCACATTGAGCTTGGATTGCATGATGAGCTGGCCGAGCGCCAAGGCGTGCGCCGCGCCGCCCATGTCCTTTTTCATCATGCGCATGCCGGCGGCGGGTTTGATGTCGAGCCCGCCGGTGTCGAACGTGATGCCTTTGCCGACGAGCGCGACGCGCGGCGCGTCTTCAGCGCCCCACGAAAGGTGCAAAAGACGCGGCGCTTCCGATGCGGCGCGCCCGACGGCGTGCAACAGCGGGTAATTCTGCGTCAGCAGATCGTTGCCGATGATGGCTTCGAGCGTTGCGCCGCAGCTTTTCGCGACTTGCTCAGCGGCGGCGTGCAGCGCGTCGGGCCCCATGTCGTTGGTGGGTGTGTTGACGAGATCGCGTGCGAGCCAAGAGGCTTCGATGATGCGACCGGCTTCGTCCATATCGGCGCCCTCGGGGGCGATCAGGCGCGGGGCGGGACGCTTGCGCTTCTTGTAGCGATCGAAGGCGTAGGCCCCGAGCCCCCACGCCACCGCGATGGAGGTCGCATCGAACTCACGCGGCGCGAAGGCGATGCGATAATCGCCGGCCGGCAGATGCTGCGCCAAGGCGCCCATGACATTCACGTTGGCTTTGTCGCCAACGCCGAACAGCACCCGCTCGATCGACCCGTCCGTCGCCGGGGCGAGCATGATGCGGGCGTTCTGAGCCTGGAAATCCACCGCCGTCGAAAGCCGGCGCAAGGTTTCCGAGTGGCGCTCGATCCAGGTTTTCCAGTCCGCGGAGCGGATCGCGTGGATCGGGACGGCGGCGGCGGCGTCAGTGGTGAAGGGCAGGTTCGACATGGGTGTTACCTAGTACGCCATTAGGCCTTTGTTGAGCATGTGGGGGCAGCATTAGGCGCTTATTAGGATTCGCGCCCATGCACCGTCTGCCCGCCGCGCTACTTGCCGTCTCTACCCTTGCCGCTTGCGCCACTTCCGGCGGGGGCGAGCAGGCCGTGAACACCACCGGGGCGTTGGCTGGCGTCCGCCCGGTCGACCGCCAGGCCCGCGAGCGCATCACGCGCGAGGATACGCTGACGCAAATGGCGTTCTGGGCCGGTGAGTATCAGACGTTTCCGAACGACCTTGAGGCCGCGCAGCGTTTCGCCGAGGCGTTGCGCCGGGGCGGGCGCGTTGATCGCGCCGTGCAGATCGCGGGCGAAGCCATCGGCCGCTTCCCGGAAGATCGCCAACTGCTGACCACGTATGGCTTGGCGCAGATCGCTTCGAACCGTCCGCAGGAAGCTTTGCGCCCGCTGGCGCTTGTGGCCACGGCTGAGCCCGACAATTGGCGCGTGCGTTCGGCGCTAGGCGCGGCGCTCGATCAGCTTGGCCGCTACAACGAAGCGCGCCTGGCTTACCAGGAAGCGCTGGCGTTGCAGCCGGACGATCCGCGCATCCTCACCAATCTCGGCGTCTCGCATATCATGGCCGGCGAGCCCGCCGATGCCGAACCAATCCTGCGCCGCGCCGTTGAGCGCCCCAATGCACCAGCCGAGGCGCGCCAGAACCTCGCGATCGCTATCGCGTTGCAAGGCCGCTTCGATGAGGCCGAGCAATTGGAGCGCATCGATCTGCCGCCGGCGCAAGCGGCGGAGAACATGCGCTATCTCCGCGGGCTGCTCAGCGATCCGCGCCGCTGGGGCGATCTGGGCCGGGCTGGCTAGAGATACTCCGCTAAAGCGCGCTCTACGATTGCACGATCATCGGCGCTGCGGGTGAGGCGCTTTCGTCTGTCGTGCGCAAAGTGATCATACGACAGCACAATCAGCGCAATGCCGTTTGCGGGTAGGATTGTGCGCCGGCGTTCGTCGTAACGGCGGCGTTGTTCGGCGCGCGACATACCGGAGATAGTCTGACGCCGATCGAAGAGGGCGACACTTTCAGTGTGCTGGCGTTCCCAGTATTCGATCACCAGTTTGATGTCGGCGTAGTACGCATCCACCGGCAAGCGCACGGATACGCCACGTCCATTGGGATCGCCGCGCAGGAAGTCGAAGCGGTGCTCTCGCCGCGCGGTGCGATCGAGGACGTCGTCGCAAAGATCAATGACGTAGGCTTGATCGCGCGCCAAGCCGTTTAGCGGCTGCCGAGGATCTCGTTCACTTGGATCACGGCAGGGCCGATGATGACAGCGAACAGAACCGGCAGGAAGAACACGATCATCGGCACCGTGAGCTTCGGCGGCAGCGAGGCGGCTTTCTTCTCGGCTTCCGACAGACGCAGGTCGCGGTTTTCCTTGGCCATGACGCGCAGTGCTTGGCCGACCGGCGTGCCGTACTTTTCCGCTTGCGTCAGCGCCATGGCGACAGCCTTGACGCCCGGGTGATTGGTGCGGCGCGCGAGGTTTTCGTAGGCCATGCGGCGCTCGGGCAGGTACGAGAGCTCGGCTGTCGTCAGGGCGAACTCTTCGGCGAGTTCGACCGAAGCCGGCGCGATTTCCTGGCCGACGCGTTGCAGCGCCATTTCAATCGACATGCCGCTCTCGACGCAGATCAGCATCATGTCGAGGCTGTCCGGGAACGCTTCCATGATCTTGGTGCGGCGTTTGTCGGCGAGGTTCTTCAGATAGATGTTCGGTGCGTAATAGCCGGCGGCGACACCGCCGACGACAGCCGCCAACTTCATGTGCAAGGCGATATCTTCGCCGAACGCCATGACGTAGAAGAGGGCGAGCACGCCGAACGCGATCGGCAGCGCGGCGCGATAGAAGTAGAACATCGTTTGCGCGGCATGGCCGCGAAGGCCGGCGCGAATGAGGTTCTCGGCCAATGAATCGTCCGCGAGCGCCTTTTGCAGGTTGAAGCGATCGACGAGGTTCTTGGCGAACGAGTTGGCGTTCTTGTGCTGCAGCGAGCCGACGCCCTTGGCGAGGTCGGCGCGGCTCTTTTTGCGCAGCTCTTCGCGCTTCTTGGCGACTTCCTTCAGGCGCGAGCCAAGTCTGTCTTCCGACATGGCCGGCGCGGCGACGGTGACGATCGTGGCGAAGCATGCGCCTGCAGCGAGAACGCCGGCGATGGTCAGCGGATCGGTGAGGGTTTTGACGATATCCACTCGCGCGCCCTCAGAACTTGAAGTTGACCATTTTGTGCATGACGAACACGCCCAACGACATCATCACCGCGCAGCCCATCAGAATGAGATGTCCGACCGGATGTTCGAACAGCACGCCGATATAGGCGGGGCGGGTGAAGTAAACGAGCATGCCGACGAGGATCGGCAGCGAGCCGATAATGCCGGCAGACGCTTTGGCTTCCGCCGAAAGCGCTTTGACCTTTTCCTTCATTAGCTTGCGCGAGCGCAGCACGGCGGAAAGGTTGCCCAGCGATTCTGAGAGGTTGCCGCCGGTCTTTTGTTGGATGACCAGCACGATCGAGAAGAAGTTCACTTCCGGCAGCGGCATGTGATCGTACATACGCTGCATGCCGACATCGAGCGGCACGCCCATCGCTTGTGAATCGACCAGCGCTTGGAACTCGCTCTTGAGCGGCTCAGGGCTTTCGTTGGCGATGATGCGCAAGCATTGGTTCAGCGGCAGACCGCTCTTCACGCCGCGCACGATAACGTCGATGCCGTCGGCGAGTTGGTTGGCGAATTTCTTTTGACGACCGCCGACCAGTACGCCGAGAAACCAGCGCGGCAGACCGAGGAGGCCGACGAAGAAGCCCATGGCGGCGCCGATCGGGCCCTGGATGATGAGGCCGGCGATAGCCAGCACAAAGCCAAGGGCGCCGGCCATCATCCAATATTGCGTCAAGGTCAGTTTGATGCCGGCTTGCGCGATCTGGCCCTTCACCGAGAAGCGGCGCTTGCGCGATTGCTTTTCGCTGTTCGCCATTTCGCGCAGCGCTTCTTGCGTGCTTTGACGGCGCTTAAGCGCGGCGATCTCAACAGCTTGTTTGCGGCGATCGACTTTGGCGGCGCCCGCCACTTGCTTGACGCGCTTGGACGCAGTCGCCGGTTGCGACGCGCCGCCGCTGAAGGCGAGGCCGACGCCGCCGATGGCGACGAACGCGAGCAGTGCGGCGAGCAGCGCCGGATCCATTAGGCGCTCTCCGTCTCGTCAAGCGCCTGCGCCAATTCCTTTTCGAGGCCGAAGTAGCGTGCGCGCTCCCAGAAGCGCGGACGGCCGACGCCGGTGCCGCGGTGGCGGCCAGTGATGCGGCCGTTCTGATCTTCGCCTTGGATTTCGTAGACGAGCAGATCTTGCGTGATGATCGTATCGCCTTCGAGGCCGAGCACTTCGGTGATCTGCGTGATGCGGCGCGAACCGTCGCGCAGACGCGCGGCTTGGATGACGACGTCGACAGCGGCGACGATGATTTCGCGGATGGTTTTCGGCGGCAGCGAGAAGCCGCCCATCGTGATCATCGATTCAAGACGCGAGAGGGCTTCACGCGGCGTGTTGGCGTGCAGCGTGCCCATCGAGCCGTCGTGGCCCGTGTTCATGGCCTGTAGCAAGTCGAATGACTCGCTGCCCCGGACTTCGCCGACGATGATCCGCTCAGGACGCATACGCAGGCAGTTCTTGACCAGGTCGCGCATGGTGACCTGGCCGGAGCCCTCAAGGTTCGGCGGGCGCGTTTCCAAGCGCACCACGTGCGGCTGCTGCAGCTGCAGTTCGGCCGCGTCTTCGCAGGTGATGACGCGCTCGGTCGGATCGATGAAGGCGGTGAGCGTGTTGAGCAGGGTGGTTTTGCCCGAACCGGTACCGCCGGAGATCAGCACGTTGCAGCGGCAAGCGCCGATGATCTGGAGGATCTTTGCGCCAGCCGGCGAGATCGAACCGAACTCAACCAGGTTGGAGAGCTTCAGCTTGTCTTTTTTGAACTTACGAATGGTGAGCGTCGGGCCATCGATGGCCAGCGGCGGCACGATGACGTTGACACGAGAACCGTCAGGCAAGCGCGCGTCGCAGATTGGCGAGCTTTCATCAACGCGGCGGCCGACTTGGCTCACGATGCGTTGGCAGATGTTCATCAGCTGGCCGTTGTCACGGAAGCGGATGCCGGTTTTGGAGATCTTGCCGTTGACTTCGATGAACACGGCGTTGGCGCCGTTGACCATGACGTCGGCGATGTCGTCGCGCGCGAGCAGCGGCTCAAGGGGCCCGTAGCCCAGAACGTCGTTGCAGATGTCGTCGAGCAGGGCTTCCTGCTCTGCGATCGACATGACGACGTTCTTGATCGAGATGATTTCCGCGACGATGTCGCGGATTTCGTCACGCGACGATTCCGGATCGAGCTGCGCAAGCTGCGTCAGGTCGATGGTTTCGATCAGCGCGTTGAAGATCGTGGATTTGACGCGGTAGTACGCTTCAGAGCGGTACTCCGGCTGGTCGTTCGGATCGGGCTCGCGCTGGCGCACCGCCGGCTGGCTGGCGGACGGCGCGGCCGCGCGCGGCGCGGGGGGCGGCGCAGCAGGGCGCGCGGCGACAGGCGCCGGCGGCTTTACGCCAACCGACGCTGCAACGCGCGCAGCAGAAGGCCCAGTGACTGGCGTCGTCGGCGCGGCAACCGGTACATCGCCTTGGCCTCGCTTACCGAACATTCAGTGTCCTAACGCTTCAGGAACGGGATCTTGTCGGTGATGGACGCCTTCTTCGTCTCCACCGGCTTGCGACCCGTGAGCGATGCGCCAAGCGCATCGAGCGCCAGCGCTGTCTTCGACTGCGCTGCGACTTCGCCGATCATCTGACCGTTGTTAGCGGCCATACCGAACAGCTGAGGATCGAATGGGATTGAGGCCACGGGCTCAGCGCCCAGGGCTTCGGCGAAATCTTTGAACGGAATCTCAGGCCGCTTCGGCACGCCAACCATCGAGAGCACCACGGTCGGTGGTGAATCGTAGGGGCGCATGGCCTTCAAGAGATCGATGATGTTCTTGGTGTTGCGCAAGCTGGCGAGATCGGGGCCGGCGACGATGATCGCATCGTCAGCGGCGAGCAGCGTGTGCTTCACCCAGGACGTCCAAACGTGCGGCAGATCGAGCACCACGTAGGGGCTGGTGCGGCGCACGCGCTCGATGACCATCTCATAAGCTTGCGGATCGAGTTCGAATTCGCGTTCCAAAGTCGCCGGCGCGGTGAGCATTTGCAGGCGCTGGGTTTGCTTGGTCGTCACGCGCTCCAGGAACACGTCGTCAACGCGATCCGGCGCCATCAAAGCGTCGGCGATCGATTGTGGCGGGTCCTGGTTGAAGTCGAGCGCGGCGGTGCCGAACGAGAGATCGAGATCAAGCAGCGTGGCGCTGGATTCTTGGCGCTCGGCGATCGACCAGGCGAGATTGTGCGCGATTGTCGATGCGCCGATGCCGCCGCGTGCGCCGATAACAGCGATGACGCGGCCGGCGAACGGCTTGTCCGGGTTCACATAGAGGCCGCAGACGGTGCGGATGAGATCGAGCGGCTGCAGCGGCGGCACGATGTACTCGCTCACGCCGCGCGCCATCAACTCGCGGAAGAGGGCGATGTCGTTGACTGCGCCGATGATGATGACCTTGGTGCCTTCTTCGATCACCTCAGCGAGGCGATCGAGGCTGTGCAACATCTGCGCGCCCTGCTGCAGCGTGTCGATGATCAGCAGGTTCGGGCTGGCTTGTGAGGCAAAACGCGTCACTGCGGCGTCGATGCCGCCCGGCTCAACCGTGATCTCGGCGCGCGCCATGCGACGATCGGCCGTGATGCCCGAAATGATGTCCGAGATTTCGTGACGGTCACAGACGGCGTGAATGGTGATGCGCGGCACCGGTTGTTCGGTGACGCGGCCTTCTTCGCGCGGCATCGTTGGCAGCGCAGCGGCCAGCACAGCAGGGCTGGCCAGCGCGAAAGGATCGGCGTCGAGCGTCGGCGGCGCTTGGGTTTCGTTGGCGGCGACAACCGAACTCGCGTCGTCGAACGGCGGCAACTCAGCGCCGACAATGTCGCCGACGCCGAAATTCTCGTCGTCTTCGAGCACGAAGTCGTCTTCGGTGCCGAGGCTCCAGGCGGGATCCGGGTTGCTCATTTGCTCAGGCCCTAATTGACCGCGTTGCTAATGGTGACGCGCTCGTCGTTGCTACGATTGGCGTGCGTTTGGTTGCCGGCGCGATAGGCGTCCATGACCGTGTCGCGGCGATCGCCGTCGCGCGGATCCATGTCACGCGGGCGCAGCAGGTCGGCGGGGTCTTCGACCATGGCCGCAAGATTGGCCTGCGTGGCGCAGCCGAAGCTGGCCCATGGCTGATTGTTGCTTTGGTGCGCCAGATCTTGCTGCCAGAGCGGGGCGCATTCAGGCGCTTGCGCTTCGAAGCGGGCGAAGCTGACGACGATCGGCGCTTCCGTGCCGGCGCCGTCATACGTCGAACCGGCGACTGCGGCGTAGGACACGCCCGCATCGACCAGCGTGAGGCGAGTCTCGTGCGCGAGCACTGAAGCTGCGTCGGAGTTTGCGCCGCCGGACGGCGAGCTCAACACCAGCGCGCCGTGGCCGTAGCGCAGATAATTGCCGGCGAGCGTGCGCAGATGTGCGCGCGATTCAGCCGAGAGCGTCACATCGCCGGCGGTGACCGGGATTTCCACGCGTTCAGCCGTTTGCGTCACCTCGATGCGGTGGCGGTCGGCTGCGGTGGCGACAGGCGGACCTTCCGGCGTTGGCACGCTGGCGCACGCAGCGAGCGCGCTGACGCTGAGGAGCAGGAGGGGCATGCGGGATTTCATGGCGTGCCTCATTATTCGATCACGTGCCCGTGGGGGCCTTGCAGGCTCGCGTTCTCGCGAGACCCGTTCGCGCCGCGCGCTGGCCGGTAGATCGAGTTCAGACGCCCGCTCAACAGGCTTTCGCCTTCGCTCGGGTTCATGAAGCCATCGGCAGGCGTGCGGATATTCTCCGGGCTGGCCGGACGCACGAGGTACGGCGTCACGATGATAACCAGTTCGGTTTCGTTGTTGACGAAGTCGCGTGAGCGAAAGAGCGAGCCGATCACCGGCGTGTTCATCACGCCCGGGACGCCTTCCAGCGCGTGGCGCGTGCGCTCTTGAATAAGGCCCGCGAGCACGATCGAAGAGCCGGACGACATTTCCAGCGTCGTTTCGGCGCGCCGCACTTGTAGAGCGGGGATAGTGATGCCGCGGATGACGGTGGTGGTGCCATCGGCGTTGCGGATCGGCGTGTCGCCGGTCGAGATCGCGCCGTCGCTGGTGAGTTCGCTGACTTCGGTTGCGACCTTGAGCGAAATGCGGCCGCCCGACAGCACGACCGGCGTGAACGCGAGGCCGACGCCGAACGGCTTGAACTCAACCGAGATCTGACCGTCTTCTGAACTCACCGGCACCGGGAATTCGCCGCCGGCGAGGAAGCGCGCGGCTTCGCCGGAAATCGCGGTCAGGTTCGGTTCGGCCAGAACGCGGAGCAGGCCCGCGCGCTCAAATGCTTCGATCGAAGCATCGGTACGGCGCGCACTCGTGACCGACGCGGGGCCGTAGGTGGTTTCGCCCGAGACCGGATCGAACTCGTAGCCGCCAACGCCGGCTTGGCCCGGGTTGATGCTGGCATCGACCGTTCCAGAAGGGTAGGTGTAGCTGTTGGGGCGCAAGATGTTTTGCGCGACGCCGCCAGAAGCCGCGAGGCCGCCGAGCGCCGTGCCGTTGATCGAGAAGCCGTTGCGCGTGGCGATATCGACGAAATTGTCTTCACCGACCAGCTGATTGATCAGCTCTTCGTAGTTGGTGTTGATGCCGAGCTGGCGCACCAGAGTGCGGCTCATCTCAACAACGCGCACGCGCACCAGCACCTGCTCGCTGCCTTGCACCTGCACCAGGTTGACGACGCGGTCGGCGCTGGTGGCGCTGCCGGCGCCGGTTGCGCCGCTGGTGGTGATGTATTGCGTGGCGAGGAGGCGGGCGCGATCGGCTTCGGCGGCGCTGCGGGCGCTGCCGGAGAGCACGATGGTGCCGTTCACAGCTTCAGCCGTGATGTTCGCATCCGGCGTGTGGCGGCGAAGGATGTCGTTCAGCGGGCCGACATCCGGCTCGACGCGGATTTCGACGTTGGCGATCTGACGGCCTTGGGCGTCGAAGAAGAAGATGTTGGTTTGACCGAGCTGGCGGCCAATGACGTAAGCGCGGCGCGCCGTGCGCACGGTTGCGTCGGCGATCGCCGGGTTCGAGATCAGGATGTCGCGCGCGTCAGCCGGCAGATCGATGATCGCCGACTTGCCGAACGGCAGCACGAGCGAAGCCGATTGCGCGCCGCCGCCCGCATTGATGCGGATGCTGGAGGCGTTCGGCGGCTCGACTTGCGCGCTGACGACGCCTGGCGTCAACGCCACGGACGCCGAGAGCGCCGTGGCGAGAGAAAGGCGAAGGGACTTGCCCGGATTCATCTGCTTCCCCCGGAGACGCTGCCATATGCGTGAATGCGCACCGAACCTGACGATTGGCCGACGCCGTTACGTCGCCGCTGGTTGAGGCCGACGGTGTCGACCTGCACGCCACGCAGCGCCAAAGAGATGTCGCCAAGACGATCGGCGAGGGCGAGGCGACGGGCGTCTTCCGCCGTCAGCTCGAGCACGGCGACCGCAGCGTCGATGGTTTGCGGCGCCTCGCCGCTGGTTTGGGTTTGCGTCGTGTCGCCCAGGGCGAGCACGCGCACGTCTTCAAGCACGATCTCGCTGGAGACGCGCTCTTCCGAGCCCTCGTTGAACTTGTGCGACATGATCACGTCAACACGATCGTTCGGCTGGATGTAACCACCGGCGGCGGTTTCGCGCGCGACTTCGATGGCGACGGCGCGGAAGCCGGGCTCAAGCTGAGCGGCCATGAAGCCGCGGCCTTCCGGCTGCACCACGTAATTGCTGATGATCGGCTCGCCGGCGACAAACGCGCGACGCGTAACCGCGCCGACGAAATCGGCTTGGGCCGAAGGCTGAGCCGACAAGCGCACGAAGCTCTGCGACACCGAACCCTCCGGGAAAAGCGCCACGGCAAGATCGCTCGGCGTCAGCGCGGCGCCTTGCGCAACATCGCGCGCAGCGACGAGAACTTGTTCGCCGGCAATAGGTTCGGAGGTGTTTTCGGCCGTCTCTCCGCGATCGCCGCCCATGCTGCGGATCAGAAAGAGAGCACCGATCGCGGCAACCGCGGCGACAACAAGTACGATCAGCTGACGCGCTGACATATGTTCACTCCCCGCGTGGTCCGGCCCGAATATCTTGGCCGAAGAGACCACGCTCATGGCTAAGGCAGGGTTAACGAAGTGGCGGCGAACGGCAGGGCGGGAATCGCGATCAATCCCCCGAACATGATCGCGACGCCGTACGGGATGCCGTTCTGTTTTTTTAACAAGTGATTTACGAACGCTGGCGTCGCTTCGGTCTGCGGCACGAATTGGCGCACGGCTAAGAGTGCGATCGCCAGTACGCCGCCGGCGACTGCAGTCGCCAGTATAAACGGTGCGAACGCCGGGAAGCCGGTCCATACGGTCGTCGCTGCAAGCAACTTTGCATCGCCGCCGCCGAAGACGTTGGCTTGGAAGAGGAAGAAGCCGACGACGAGAACGGCGAAGCCGAACGCGAGGTGCATGGCCATTTCGCCAAGGCTCAGGCCAGCGGCGAGGGCGGCGGGAATAAAGAGCGCCGTCAGCGCGATAGAGATCCAATTGGGAATGGTCAGGCTCGCGACGTCTGAGCACGCCGCGTAGATCAAGAGGGCCGCGAAAACGGCGAGCGCGAGCAGTTCGACCATGGAGGCCGACCTTGCCGAGGCGCCTCCTTCAAAATCATTAAAGTCCGCAAATATTGCTGAACGCCAAACAAAAACGCCGCCCGAGGGGCGGCGTTGAAGAGGGGGAAACTTTTAGGACGCATAGGCGCCGCGCACCCGAGGGATGCGCGGCGCCAATCCTTACGGCGCTTAGTTAGCGGCCGAGAGGTCCGTCGAAATCTTCGTGAAGACTTCATCGAGGCTGTCGCCAACCAGGCCAACGGCCGTGATGATCGCAACGCCGATCAGAGCGGCAATCAGGCCGTACTCGATCGCGGTGGCGCCGTCTTCGTTCTTCAGGAAATTCTTCAACATGTTCAAATTCTCCAATTGTCGAGTGCTTTTCACCTGGCCCGGTGGGAGCGTCGCACCCGACACCCATTCCCAGACGCAAGGAGGACAATACGCGGCAGTGCTTAACAAGCGGCCCCACGCGAATAGTTATTTATTCGTGAATATATCGGCGATTTCATCGCTAGCTGTTGCGGCGTACTCGCGCGCGGTCTTAGCGATCCCGCAACTAATCACGCGTAGCAACGTAGCGGAGTATTTATAAGGAAACGCCAATGCGCGCCCTGCGTCCGTTTATTGCCGCACTTGCAATCGCCTGCGCAGTAGCAACGCCTGCCGCCGCCCGCGATGTGCGCGTCGCGCTCGATCAGGCTTTTCCGATCCGTTTGTCTGAACCGGCTGAAGGCGTCGCCATCGGCAATCCCTCGATCGCCGGCGTTTCTGTCCAGAACGACCGCTTCTTGTTCGTCACCGGCCGCTCTTACGGCTCGACCAACCTGGTCGTCGTCGGTGCCGAGGGGCGGGTGCTTTATTCGGGCCGTGTCGTCGTGACGCCGGATGAAACCGACGTTGTGATGGTCACGCGTGGTGTTGAAACGGCTCGCCTTGAGTGCACGCCGCTTTGCCGCCCGCGTCCGGACATCGGCGATGGCGAAGCCTCGCAAAGCGTGACGCAGCAGATCACTGGCCGCGCCGCCGCGTCCAGCATTCGTTAAGCGCCGTTTACGCTCTCATTTGACGGTTTCTAAGTCGTTCAGCGCGTACACTACGCGCTGGAGTTCCTATGAGCGCGCCGCGTAAATCATTGCCGCGAAAGCTACGCCGCTTCGGCCGCGCGCGCCGTGGCTCGGCCGCTGTCGAGTTTTCGCTCGTCGTGTTTCCGTTCTTTCTGCTGATGTTCGGCCTCGCCGAGATCTCGATGATCGGCTTCGCGCAGACCAGCCTCAACAACGCCGTTTCTGAAGCCTCGCGCCAGATCCGCACTGGCCGCGCGCAGATGGGCGGGCTTGGCGCCGGCGAAATTCGCCAGATGCTCTGCGACGAACTCAACATGTTCATGATGATGGAGTGCGACGGCAACCTCTACATCGACGTCAATCGTTTCGACTCGTTTACGAACGCCAGCAACAACGCCGCCAGCCCTATCCAGAACGGTGAGTTTCAGGATGCCGGCTTCGGTTACTCGCCCGGCGCGCCGTCGGACATCGTGGTCGTCCGCGCTTATTATCGTTGGAAGGTGATGACGCCGCTGTTCGAGCCGGTGTTCTCGAACGTTTCGAATGGGGAACGCATCCTCGTTTCAACGATGATGTTCCGTAACGAGCCCTACCAATGATGAAGCTTCTGCGCCGCCGTCTTCGCCGTTTCGGCAAGGCCAAGAAGGGCCTCGCCGCGCTCGAGTTCGCGATCATTGCGCCGATGATGATCTTTCTATTGTTCGGCTCGGTCGAAATGATCGACGTTTTGAGCGTCAACAGCCGGGCTCAGAACGTCGCCGCGTCGATTTCCGACGTCGTGGCGCGCGACACCGAGGTTTCCAACGCCGAAATCAACGGCCTTTGGGATGCGCTCGCGGTGCTGATGTATCCGAATAACCCGTCGAACATCGATGTTCGCGTCACCAGCGTGCGCATTGTCAGCACGTCGTCGGCCACGGTGGTGTGGAGCGAAGGGCGCGGCATGGCTCCGCGCACCAATGGTTCATCGGTAACGCTGAATTCGGCGATGATGAATCCGGGCACCAGCGTCATCATGACGGAAACCACCTATCGCTATAGTTCCGTACTCGGATTTATTCTCGATGGTCCGATCGAGATGAAGCACGTGGCCTACCGCCGCTCACGCCTCGTCGATCCGATCCCGCGTGTCAGCTAGGGCTTGACGTCGCGCGCGGGCAGGGGATGCTCCCGCGATGGACGCCCCCACAACGCCGGCCGAAGCTGTCGACCGCCTGGAATTCCTGCACACGCGCGCTGTCACTGCGCTGATTGAAGCTGTGCGCCGTTTCTCCGAAGGCGGCGCGCCGCCCAGTTTCGAAGAGCGGGCGCTGTTTCGCTATCCCGAATTGCGCGTCACGTATCTGCCCGGCGCGCCGGCGCCGCGCCTTGCGCGCGCTTACGGCCAGCTCACTTGGCCGGGCGAGTACGCCGTCACGATCACACAGCCGGCGCACTTTCGCAGTTATCTGCTCGATCAGCTGAAGCTGCTGGTTGAGGATTATGGCGCTGAGATCAGCGTTCGCGTCAGTGACAGCGAAATCCCGTATTCGTATGTGCTCGACGCTGCCGGGGCGGCGGCGTTCGAGAATGTGCCGGCAGAAGAACTGGCGCGCTACTTTCCGCATCCGCGCCTCACACAAGTCGGCGACGCCGTTGTTGATGGATTGCGCATCGAGCGTCTCGATGGGGCGCGGCCGTTGGCGCTGTTTGATGCGCCGCGCACGGACTATTCTCTGAAGCGCATTCAGCACTACACCGGCGCGCCCTGGCGCGATGTGCAGCCCTGGATCCTGTTCACGAACTACCAGCGTTACGTCGAAGAGTTTGTGCGCTGGGCGGCGGAAGCGGTGAAGAACGGGCCGAAAGGGTGGGCGCTGTCGTGTCCCGGCGGTGTGCACATCGAGGCCGGCGATCAGGACGCGGAAGCGAAGGCGCTGGCGTCGCCGTGGCGCAAATATCAGATGCCGGCCTATCATTTGACCACGCCGGACAGCGATGGCGTGACGCTGGTGAACATCGGCGTTGGTCCGTCGAATGCGAAGACGATCACCGATCACCTGGCGGTCTTGCGTCCGCATTGCTGGCTGATGATCGGCCATTGCGGCGGGCTTCGGCACACGCAGCGCATCGGCGACTACGTGTTGGCGCACGCCTATTTGCGCCGCGACAAGATTCTCGACGATCGCGTGCCGCTGGAAGTGCCGATCCCGGCCATCGCGGAAATTCAGATTGCTTTGCAGAAAGCAGCGCACACTGTCGTCGGTGGCGAGAAGGAAGAGCTGCGCCGGCGTTTGCGCACCGGCACCGTCGTCTCGTACGCCGACCGCAACTGGGAGCTCAACTACAACCAGGAGCGCCAATTGCTTTCGCAATCGCGCGCAGTGGCTGTCGACATGGAAAGCGCTTGTGTGGCGACGCAAGGCTTCCGTTTGCGTGTGCCGTATGGCGTGTTGCTCTGCGTGTCTGACAAGCCGGCGCACGGTGAGATTAAACTCCCCGGCACCGCGGATCGTTTCTACGACAGCGCGATCGGCGCGCATTTGCGCATCGGCTTAGAAACCGTCGCGTTGCTCAAACAACAGCGCGACACGCTGCACAGCCGCAAGCTGCGCGCTTTCGACGAGCCGCCGTTCCGCTAATCGTGCGCAATCTCTTGCGCGATGAACCGATCCAAGTCCGCCAGATAATTGGCAGCGAAGCCATCGCTTTGCGGAATATCACGCGTCCAGCCGCTTGGATTATCGAACATCGCGTGGTCGGCGCCGGGATAAAGCAGAACCCGCGCGTCGCGATTGTGCGAAAGGGCCCGGCGAAAGCGGCTCGCGCTCTCAGCGCCCGGCACACTGCGGTCGCTTGCGCCAATTTGAATGAGGACTGGCGCGCGGATGTTTCGCCACAGGCGTTGCGGCTCAATCCAATTGCGCCGCCAATAGCTGATGGCTTGCTCGATGGTGGCGAGATTTTCGTCATTCCACTCAGGCAGGGCCGCGGGCAGACGGCTCAGCGAAAACCAATCGGATTGGCGCTCTTGTGCGACAGCTGCGCGATAGGCTTCCCAAGCGTGGCGATCGCCGCGGCGAATGGCGCGAACGCGGAGCCGATAAAGCTCGGTCACAGTCGCGATCGCATCGGCGCCGAAGCCGGCGCTCTCGAGGTCTGAAGCGACCTCATACGCAATGTTCTCCATCTCCGGTCGTGCCGATGCAGATCTGGCGATCACGAACGCAGCGTCGGCGCCGGCGCGATTGGCCGCGAGCGGCGCAACCCACCCGCCATTACTCGAACCATAAAGACCAACGCGCGCGCGATCGATCTCCGGCTGCGTGCGCAGAAAAGCCATCGCGGCGACAGCGTCATCGGCCAAGCCTTGCAAGCCAGCTGCATTCCAATCGCCGCTCGACTCACCCACGCCTTGCTTGTCGTAAGCCAGCACGGCGACGCCGCGCGCGGCAAAGAAAGGCGCGACCCACCAGAAGTCGCGCGTTTGCGCGCCGCCGCCGTGCAGTAGAACAACCGCCGGGAAGGGGCCCGCGCCTGCCGGCAATGTCAGCGTGCCGGCGAGTTGGTGATCCCCCGATTCGAAGACGACATTGCGTGTGGCCGTCTGAGATCGCGTGAAGGTCCGAACTTCCCCCGCTTCGCTCAAACTGAGCGTGTCGCCCGCAATGACGATAGCGCCTGCGTTGTTCGTGTCACCCACGCGCGCGCCGAAGCGATATTCCCCGTCCGCGGGCCGCAGCACCCGCACCCGTCCCGACGTCGCCGAGATCATCGTTAGCGCATCGATATCACTCAGATGAGCGACAATGATTTCTTCGGATTGGTGGCGGTAGGCGCCGATTGGGGCTTGCTGCGCCCAAACGAGGTTAGGCCCCAGCCCCAAGGCGAGCGCCATTATCAATGCACGCATTGTCGTCCTCCCTTAGGGGGAGATGCGCCGTAAGGGCAATTGGATGCGCGGCGCCCGCGGCAGTTGGGGCGGGTTGCGCTCGCACTCCCCAGCCCCTAATCCCCAGCCACCCATGCATGATCGTCTCGTTCCTTTCGACCGCGTCCTCAATTTCCGCGATTTCGGCGGCTGGCAAACCCGCGATGGCGCGACGATCGCACGCGGCAGGCTCTATCGTTCCGCCGCTTTCCATGACGCCACGGAAGCGGACATCGAGAAACTCAACGCCATGAATTTGCGGTTTCTCGTTGATCTGCGCCGCCCTGAAGAGCGCAAGCACGAGCCGAGCAAGTGGGAGAGCGAAGCCACGCGCGTCATCTTCAATGACGAAGGCGCCGGCGGCCAGTCGTTGCCGCCGCATCTTCTGGCGCTGATGCAGAGCGACCTCACGCCTGAGTCCACGCGCGCGTACATGCTCAGCCTCTATCGCGAGATCCCCTTCGATCCGCGCCTTATTGGGCTTTATCGCGATTGGTTCAGCGAATTGGGTGAGGGCGGCGCTGGCGTTGTTCACTGCGCCGCCGGCAAGGATCGCACCGGCATCATCTGCGCGCTGACGCTTATGGCGCTCGGCGTAGATGAAGAGGCTGTCTTCGCCGATTACGACTTCACCAATCAGGCCGTCGATCTTGAAGCGCGCATGCCGCGTATTCAGGCGCGCATGGAAGAACGCCTTGGCCGCGCGCTCGATAGCGCAGCGCTGCGGCCCATGCTGGGTGTGCATGTAGATTATCTGCGCCAGGCCTTGGACGTCATCGACGCCAAATACGGCTCAGCGCTGAACTACATGGAGCAGGAACTCGGCGTCGGCGAGGCCGAGCGCGCGGCGTTGAAGCAGAAGCTCAGCGCTTAGTTCGCCGCACCGCCGGCTTTGCGCTTTTCCATCATCTGTTCGAAATTCGACCAGACGCCGGTGTCGCCGTGCCATTCGCCCTTGGTGGCGGCTTTTGAATATTCGGTGGCGCGCGCTTCGAAGAAGTTGGCGTGCTCGACACCGTTCAAAATCGCCGTCAGCCACGGGATCGGGTGCTCGGTGACGCCGTAAATCTTCGGCAGGCCAAGCTGACCCAAGCGCCAATCGGCGATGTAGCGAATGTATTGCTTGATATCGTCCGCGGTCATGCCCTGCACCGGGCCCATCTCGAAGGCGAGATCGATGAAGCGATCTTCGATGTCGACGACGGTCTTGCAGCACTCGACGATGTCATCCTTCACTTCTTGGGTGAGGGCGCCCGTTTCCTTGGCGTAGGCGTGGAAGAGCTTGATCATGCCTTCGCAGTGCAAGCTTTCGTCGCGCACTGACCAGGTCACGATCTGACCCATGCCCTTCATCTTGTTGAAGCGCGGGAAGTTCATCAGCATCGCGAACGACGCAAAGAGTTGCAGGCCTTCGGTGAAGGCGCCGAACATGGCGACAGTGCGCAGAATGTCAGCGTCGGTCTCGACGCCGAACTTGCCCATGTAGTCGTGCTTATCGCGCAGTGCGCCGTATTCCATGAACGCCTGGAATTCGGTTTCCGGCATGCCGATGGTTTCGAGCAGCAGCGCGTAGGCGGCGATGTGAACAGTTTCGATGTTTGAGAACGACGCGAGCATCATCTTGATCTCGGTCGGCTTAAACACGCGCGCGTAGCGCTCCATGTAATTGTCGTTCACCTCGACGTCGGCCTGGGTGAAAAAGCGGAAGATCTGCGTCAGCAGGTTCTTTTCTTCCTCGGTGAGCTTCGAGGCCCAATCCTTCACGTCCTCGCCGAGCGGGACTTCTTCCGGCATCCAGTGGACTTGCTGCTGGCGGCGCCAAAACTCGTATGCCCACGGATAGCGGAACGGCTTGTAGCCGATCGATGGCGTGCGGAGCCCCGTAAGCTTGCTCCCGTTATCTCCAGCCATCCGCGAAACTCCCTTTCGAAGCCGAAACCTTACCCTAGATGTAGGGGGTTGGCGACAATCAGCCACCGTATCTGGCGTATATCGAGCTGAGTCTCGTTTAAGATTGGTTACCAGCCCGGCCGCCGACCATGCAGCGATTCAGCTTCCGGGAAATCACCCGCGCCCGCCCGCGCTGTGGAGAACGCCTGGCTGAATGTAGCGGGAGTTATCCACAATCTGGTTGCAGGCGGCGCAACCGGGAGTAGCGTCCAGCCAAGCTGAGGGCTCCGGGGGGAAGTCATGCGCCTACTTGTAGTCGCCACTGCAGTGCTGCTGAGCGCCTGCGCCAACGCCATCGAAAGCCGCACTGCGCAGGGAGGAGGCGTCGGCCTCGCCTACATGGCGCCGATGCGGCTGCTGACCGTGACCGCAACCCGGGCGCCCGCGATCGAGCCGCAAGCCATAACCAACGCGCGCAATGCGCTGGTCGGCGCCGAAAATGAACTGACGGCGGCGCGGGCGGCGCTGACAACCGCAACGACCGAGGCGCGCAATGCGCGGGCGCTGGCGAATGCTGCCGTCCCCGCGGTGCCGGCGCTTGAAACCCTGGCGGTCAGTAAGGAGGCGGTGCAGCGCGTGGCGCAAGCGCGCTTCGACACTGCCAACGCCGCGGCTGTCACGGCGCGGGGCGCATATCAAAGTGTTGTCACGGCGAGCCGCGATGCGCGTGCGCTCGAGAATGCGCGCAATGAACTGGTGGCGGCGGAGACCGATCTGACAGCGGCGCGTGCTGCGCGCGACGGCGCAAGTGGCGACGATCGTGTGGCTGCGCAGCGGCGTGTCGATATAGCGACTGCAAGAGCAGAACGCGCACGCGCCGCGCAAGAGCAGCTTGTCATGGCGTTAGGGCCGCCGCGTGAGACTGTTGAGATCACGATGGGTGCAGCGATCGGAGATCGCAACGCACGCTTCGTCGCCAACGTGAGCAACAACTGGTTTCGCAGCGCGCGCGGTCGCATCGTCGTCGGCCAGAACGGATTGTTGCAGAGCGCCAACCTGACGGTTGATGGCCAGGTGGATGAAGTTCTGGTGGGGGTGGCGCAGTCGATTGTCTCTCTGCGCGCCGCGGGTGGCGGCGGCAGTCAGTTAATTGAAGTGAAGGGGGTCAACGGCAAGGAATGCGGGCCAGATGGCGAGTTCGCGACCTCTGGCGACACTATTCCGGCCCCGGCGACCCTCATGCCCACTACGCTGTCGTTGTCATTCAATCCGGTTGAGTCGGCCGATATCGATCGCGTCAACCAATCGCTGTGCGGGGCAGGCTTCACATATCGAATTGAGGTTCGTGAGATGCTCACGACCTCGGCAACTCTTCCCCAGCCGATCAATGCGCTTGCCTATCCAAACACCCCGCCCGAACTCACGCCTAACTTCGAAACGATGTGTGGTTTGACTGTTGGCGGTGATGAAAATCGGCGTCGCTGTCCGGGGCTGGTCTATCGTCAGAATGAGCCGATGCAGATCGACATCATTCGGTTCGACAGCGAGAGAGGAGAGCGTACTTACATCGAGCGCAGCTTCAGCTTCAGCGTACCTAATGGCGCGCCGGTTGACGTGTTGCGCTATGACGACGCCATGTTCGTGACGCGGCGAGATGACGTCGGGTTCTTGGACGGCAGTCTTGTCTCGCTCGATTTCGATCGACCGAGCGAAGCGGCGGTCGCGGCATCGATCCCGTTCCGCGTCGTTCGTGGCACGACCGACGCTTTGTCCGAGCTGGTGCAGTTGCGGGTGAATCTCGAGAACCAGCAGGCCGCGCTCGCGCGTGCTGAACAGGACGCGGCTGCGGCGCGTGCTAGCGGCGATGCGAATGCGGAAATCGCGCAGCTGGAATCGGCGCGGCGGTTGTTGGAGCTTCGGCTCGCAGTCGAGCAAGCTCGTCAACGTTTGCAAGAAGCTGAGGCCGCTGCCGCCGACTAAAGCTGCTAGCGCCTAGCGGCGCATTGTCACCGTGAGGCCGGTGAAGCTTTCGTCTTGGCTATAGGTCTGGTTGCCGATGCGGGTGGACTCTTCGCGCTCGACATAAGCCAGCGAGGTTTGGACGCCGTTGCGTTCCCAGGTCACGCCGGCCGAGAGATCGCCGACTTCGACGCGGTCCTGCAGCGCGAAGGAGGGGCCTTCGCCGCCGAACTCATTGCGCGTACCAGGCTGCCAGGTCAGCGCTTCGTTGTCGGACGCGACGAACACGTAGGTCGAAGATTGGTTGCCGCTTTGGCGCTCGCCGACCAGGCCGCGACCGACGCGGAGTTCTGAGCCGCGACCTTGGCGGTCAACATCGCCATTGCCGTTGGCGCCGAGCGAGGCGCGTTGAGCGATCGAGACATCGAGGGGCGCATCACCGCCGCCCGCCGCCAGTTCGACTTCGACGCGGCGTTGGTCTTGAGCGTCTTCGGTGGTTGGGCCGATCGGCGCGAAGCGGCGCGGGTCGCCTTCATTAACCGAGAGATTGAGGGCGGCGTTGCGAGGCAGATCCGCAGCCGTATCGGTGAAATCAATCTGCGGGGCGGAGTCACTAATCTCTTGGGCGACGGCCAAGGCCGCGCCTAACATTGTCGCTGCGATTGCGCCGCCGGCGAGAAATGTCGTCCGCAAGACTCTCGTCCCACCCATGATTACAGCCTCGTTCAAAAACGATCCACGAAGCAGCAATGCATAATGGCTGCCACGGGTTCCGACCGAAGGGAAGCCCTAACGGCCGTGTGATCGTCCTCTGCCCACGCGGATCTTCAGTTGCGCATGGTGAATGTGACGCCGGCGAAGTCTTCGTCGTGCGAGATCGTGCGAGCCCCGCTGCGGACGCTAATCTCGCGTTCGACGTAGGCGATTGAGGCCTGCCAGCCGTCGCGTTCATAGGTGACGCCCGCCTGCAAATCCCCGATCTCGACCCGATCCTGTACGGTAAAGGAGGAGCTCTGGCCGCCAAATTCGTTGCGTATGCCAGGGCGCCAGGTCAGCGCTTCGTCTTCCGACGCGGCGAAGAAATACCAGGTCGGCTCACGGCTATGTCGCTGCTGATTAACGCGTCCGAAGCGCAACTCCGAGCCGCGGCTTTCGCGTTCGACGTCGCCCTGGCGGTTGAAGCCGAGGCCGGCGCTTTGCGCGAATGACACGTCGAGGCCTGCCCCGGCGCGGGCCACGAGTTCGACCTCGTAGCGCCGATAATCGCTGTCGCGACTGTGCCCGCGGTTAGGCTGCGGCGCGAATTGTGTGAAGCGCGCCTCCGAGGCTTCGCCGAAACCGACATCAAAGCGGTTCGCGAAAGCCGCGTTAGGATCGACAAAGTTGGCGTTATCTACGCCGACAAAGGTAGTTGCTGGTGCGCCCGCATCTTCGGCGGTGGCGATATTGGCTGCGAAACTTACGAACCCGACCAACCCAACGACCACGAGCTTGCGTAAAAGCATCGCGATCTCCTCCCAATGTTGGTGAGGATGCGGTGAGTAAGGTTAATGATTCCTTGCGCGCGCTGAGGCGTGCGCTCAATCCGCTTTCTTCTGCGGGATGTTGCGCTGCATCATGACGACGTCGAGCGCGCGGCCAAATTTCTCGCCGACCTGAACCAGTGTGCCGACGTGGCGATAGCCGAGCTTGGCGTGCAATCCGATCGAAGCCGCATTGTAGCTGTCGCCGATGAACGCCAGCGCCTGGTGAACGCCGTCATCGCGTAAGCTGGCGAGCAGGCTGCCCAGCAATTGCGTGCCGATGCCTTTGCGGATGCTGGTCGGGGCGCAGTAGATCGAAGTCTCGAACGTCTTCGCGTATGCGGCGCGGTCGCGGTATTGGGCGGCGTAGGCAAAGCCCATGATCCGGGTCAGGTCACTGACTGGGCTCGCCACCAGAAACGGCCAGCCGTGCTGGACGATGTTGCCCCAGCGGTCGCTCATTTCTTCCATGGACGGGGGCTCGATCTCGAAAGTTCCCGTCCCGGTGAGGACGTGGTGGGCGTAAATTAGCTGCACCATCTCCAAGTCCTGCTGGAAACAGGGCCGGACAATCAGGGGCAGGGGTTCGCTCATGGCCCTAGCCGGTGACGCTTTTTGGCCCCTCGGGTCAAGTGCGGCGGCAGGGCGCATTCACGCGATACCAACCTGGCTGGTCTAAGATCGCCTCCGAAATGATGAGTCTGCGGTTAATGGGGCCGGCCAGATGGCTAGGGCTGGGGGTGGCGCTGTTCGCCCTCGCGGCGTGCGCCTCCACGCCTGCGCCGACCTCGTCCCACGCCGGCGGCTGGCAGCGGCCTCAGGCGGAGACCCCTTATCAGCCGGATCTGCCGCCAAGGATCAGCGACTATTCCGCGCGCCTGCAGTGTGTGCCGTTCGCCCGGCAAGCTTCAGGCATTCAGATCTTTGGTGATGCGAATACTTGGTGGCGGCAAGCTGAAGGCCGTTATCCGCGATCGAGTTCTCCGGCGCCTGGTTCGGTTTTGGTGATGCGTGGCTACGCCAATCCTGGCCGCGGACACGTTGCGGTGGTCACCGAGATCGTTTCGGAGCGGCTCATTCGCGTGAACCATGCCAATTGGCTGAACAATGGCGAGATCAGCGTCGACGTGCCGGTGATGGATGTGTCGGCCAACAATGACTGGAGCGAGCTGCGCGTCTGGCACATTCCGGGCAATCATTGGGGCGGGCGGGTATACAGCGCCGAGGGCTTTATCCACGCATTCTCGCTGCATGCGGCAGCGAGCTAAGTTCCCGCGTTAAGATTTATTGCTGGCGGGAACAGACTAGCGTTAAGCTTTCTTACCGGTCGTCTGGTCTACATCTAGTCCTCATGGCGGTTTATTTACCATACAAACCGCACCTTTCTTATAGTTCAGCCGTCGTTTTAAGTGTTCTTTAAGGCCGTTGGCGCGTTTCTGTGTGCCAGTTTGGGGCAAAGCTCCGCCTGGGCTTAAGGGTATGTTGGATTCCCGCGCGCTTCTCCTCGCAGCTGCGACCGCCGCCGGATTTACCGGTGTGGGCACAGATGCGAACGCACTGACGCCGCTGTCGATGGATCTTGCCATCGATCCGAGCGTCACTGATGGCGCATCAGATCACGCGACCTTGGCGCCGAGTGCTTTTGAGCGCCTGCCTGATGAAGCCTATGAGCCGATCGCGCGCGTCACTAATGCGCGTGCGCGTTTGCAGTGCGTGCCGTTTGCGCGCCGCGAATCCGGCGTCGAGATATATGGCAACGCCAATACGTGGTGGCGCCAAGCAGCCGGCGTTTATGAAACGACGGCTGCCCCGAGCGAAGGCTCGGTCATGGTTCTGCGCGGTTATGCGACGGCTAATCGCGGCCACGTCGCCGTTGTGCGCGAAGTTGTGTCGCCGCGCCTCGTCATCGTCGATCACGCCAATTGGCTGAACAATGGTGAGATCACGCGCGACGTTCCGATCATGGATGTGTCGGAAGCGGGTGACTGGTCGGAAGTGCGTGTCTGGCACGTGCCGGGCCGCCATTGGGGCGGGCGCGTGTATCGCGTGCAGGGCTTCATTCTGAATGAGCTGACGGAAGCCGCGGCCGCTGAGCGCGCGCACGCGGAAAACGCGAGCGTTCCGGTCGGCTAATCTTCCTTCGGAAGACGTTTTGAGCGTGCGTCGCCATCGGTGACGCCGAAATCCTCGGATTTCTTTCCCCCTCCGTTAAAGTCGATCGCTCCTTCGGCTATGAGACCGCGTCGCAGAAGCTCGCGGACCGCGGCGGCGCGGCTGGGCATGCGACGGCTGAACCGCCAGTCGTCCAGCGCCTTTAGTTCCTCCGGCGTCAGCATGATCTGGAGGCGCTCGCCTCTGGTCAGGTCGGTCATCAGAACTCCTGCGGTCTCCACGTTACCGCGCTAACAATGAGTAGAATCCTCATTGGTTCCATCACACTTATTTGTCGTATAGGCATAACAGAGTCGTGATGCTCTCCAGTGAATACTCGCGTGCTTCTGTAATATGAAGGACAAGAGCGCGCTTCTTTTGTGCATTCTAGTCGAAATTATTTGTGGCGGTGGCGAATTACTTCTTTACCGTGGTTCGGCGAGCGCGCGTTTGGGGCTCGCGCACTTGGAATTCCATGACCGTTACAAAGAAATCCGTTCGCGGCTGGCTGATGCGCTGGCTCCCGTTTCGGCGCAGCCCGCAAGGCGAACCTGTGCGTGCTGGCGCGCCGAAGCTTACCGCCATCGCCGACGTGGTCGCGAAAACCGGGCGTGGCGCCGTCGACAAGTAACGTTCGCGCGCCCCGTTTCATCCGCGCATGCGTCACGCTAACTTCGCGCCCGTGAGCCGAGGCGTGGGGCAAGGCGAGCGAGGGGATCTTCAATGGCGAACGCTGCGGTGACAGCTGGGAGCGCGGCGGCCGCGCGCCGGCCGGTGCGAAAGAAGAGGCGCGGCGGTGTCGCGTTTTTGCGTTGGGTCACTGAGAGCCCCGCATGGGGCGTTTTCATTTTTCTCTGCATCGTCGCGAACGCCGCCATCCTTGGCTACGACGCGCATCACGGCCCAAATCCATACAGCGCGCAGATCGAGCGCTGGAATCAGTATTTCCTTTGGCTCTTCACTGCCGAGCTTGTGCTCGAGTTTTTAGCGCAAGGCTTTCGCCGCTATCTGCGCAACGGCTGGAACGTCTTCGACGTCGCTGTCGTTGGCATTTCTTATGCGGCGTTGACGCCAGCGATCTCGGCGCTGCGTACGTTGCGTGTCATCCGTGTGTTTCGTCTTGTCAGCGCTGTGCCGCAGATGCGGCGCGTGGTCGAAGCCTTGTTCAGCGCGATGCCGGGCATCATCGCCTCGTTCGCGATTTTGGCGGTGGTGTTTTACATCGCAGCCGTGATGGGCACGACGCTGTTCCACAGCGATCCGGGCTTCAGCGATCTTGGCCAAAGTTTGCTGTCGTTGTTCGCGCTGTCGCAATTTGACGGTTGGGGCGAGACGATCGCGCGCTTGCAGCAGCTCAATCCTTATGCGTGGGTCTACGTGATCGGCTTCACCATCGTGGCGGCGTTCGCGGTGTTGAACCTCTTCATCGGCGTCATCGTCGAAGCCGTGCAAGCCGCGCCGCAGGAGGAGATCAAAGAAGAGATCGAAGAAGTGCAGGAAGAGGTCGAGGTGCTGGCCGAAGCGCAGGAGGACGCGGCTGTCGTGCAGCAGCGCATTCTGGTTGAAGTGCGCGCGCTGCGTGCTGAGATCGCAGCACTGCGCGGCGGCGCGCCGCCGGCGGCGTGACGACAATACGCGGCTGATCTGCGACGGCTGGACTGGCGCGGCTGGGCCGCTTCGGCGACAATAGCGCCATGTCGGTCTGGTCGCGCATAGTGGAGCTGGCGGCGCGGGCGTTCGACCCCGAGGCCGACCCGCCGGAATTTTCCGAGGAGTGTGCGCCGCGTCCCAACGACGTGGGCTTTACGGCCGCCGTGATTGGTCTCGCCGCCAAGATGGCGAAGGCGGATGGCGAGGTGTCCGAGGCCGAGTTGCTCGCCGCCGCACAGGTTTTTCGCCCGCCCCCGGGGGAGGAGCAGAATTTCCGCCGGGCGTTCTCGCTGGCGAAACAGACGGTCTTAGGATTTGAATCCTATGCCAAGCAGATTGGCCGGAAGTACCGGGCGCGCCCGTGCCTGCTGGAGGACGTCCTAGACGGGCTCTTCCACATCGCCGCCGCCGACGGGCTCGTGAGCCCGGCCGAGCTCGAATATCTCGAGCAGGTGGCGGGCCATTTCGGTTTCAGCGAGATGGAGTTCCGGCGCATCAAGGCGACCAATCTCGGCCCTGACGCCGGCGATCCTTACGCGATTTTGGGGCTGCTCCCGGGCGCGAGCTTCGAGGAAGTGCGGCACGCGTGGCGGCGTGCGGCGGCCGAAAACCATCCGGACCGGATGACGCAGCGGGGCGCGCCGCCCGAGTTTGTCGCCATCGCGCGGGAAAAAACCGCCGCGATCAACGCCGCTTACGCGCGCATCCGCGAAGAGCTGAGCGTCGGCGCGAACTAAACCACAACCGACGCCCGCCCAAGGAGCGCCTTATTGAACCCGCATCCTTTGCGTCCATATTGGAGCGAGGAGTGCTGCTGGAATGACTGCCAACACCGCTGATTTCGGATCCACCGCCTTGTCCGCGCTGCTGCGCGCGCTTGGGCTCGTGGTGCTGGCGATCGGCGCGGCGCTGGCCTTCTTCTTTGCGTTCGCCGCGGCTGTGATTGTCGGCCTTATGGTTACCGGCGCCGCGATCGCGCTCCGCTTGCGTCCGCGCCGACGCGACCGTGCAGTCTCCGGTGACGAAGTGCTTGAGGCGCACCGCACGCCCGCGGGCTGGGTTGTCGAGACCGCCGCCAAGCGGAAGTCCTGACGGATCGCGCTAAAACGCGCATAGTGGCGGCGTGACTCGCTACATCCAACGCCCATCGCCGAACTTCGACGCGCGCACGCGTCCGATCGATCTTGTCGTGCTGCACTACACCGGGATGCAGAACGCTGAAATCGCGTTGACGCGCTTGATCGATCCGGCGCCCGTGGCCGGCAGATATCCCGGACCCTGGCATGGCAACGACGCGCCGGTAGATGCGCCGCTGCCAAGGGTCAGCGCACACTATGTCGTGGATGAAGGCGGGCAGATTTTCAGCCTGGTCCCGGAGGAGCATCGCGCTTGGCATGCCGGCTCCTCGTCTTGGGATGGGGAGGCGGATGTAAACTCGCGCTCGATCGGCATCGAGATCGTGAATGGCGGTCACGATTTTGATTTGCCCGATTTTCCCGACGCGCAGATCGATGCGGTGATTGGTTTGCTGCGCGATATTTTCGAGCGCTGGCCTACGCTCAACGCCAAGCGCGTTGTGGCGCACTCCGATGTCGCGCCTGAGCGCAAGGCCGATCCCGGCGAGAAGTTTCCGTGGGCTAAGCTGGCCGAAGCCGGCGTCTCGATCTGGCCGAAGGACGTCGTCGAGGTTCAGCCGAGTGAAGAGCCGATCACCGAAGTGCAGCAGCAATTGGCGCGCATCGGATACGAGGTGAAGCAGTCCGGCGTCATGGATAACGCCACCAAGGCTGCGCTTGTCGCGTTTCAGCGACGCTTTCGCCCAAGCGATATTGGCGGCGCCGCCGATGAAGAAACGCGCGCGCTCTTGCGTGCGCTTTCGCTTCAGCTGAGTTGACGCTACATAGGGCGCGCCAGTCGGCTGGACGGCCGCGAGCGCTATGCTGGAAACGGTGCGTTCGAGGAAAGTCCGGGCTCCACGCGGATACGGCGGCGGGTAACGCCCGCCGGAAGTAATTTTAGGGATAGCGCCACAGAGAACAGACCGCCGGAGAGCTTCGGCTCGAAGGTAAGGGTGAAACGGTGGTGTAAGAGACCACCGCGCCGACCGTAAGGAAGGCGGCACGGCAAGCCCCGCCGGGAGCAAGACCGAATAGGAACACACGAGGGCGCAAGCTCTCAGGCCCATCCGCGGGTTGTGTTCGGGTTGGTCGCGAGAACCATGCGGCGACGTATGGTCCAGAGGAATGGTCGTCACCCTGGTCTACGATCCAGGGTACAGAACCCGGCTTATAGGCCGACTGGCATTTTATTCAGCGACGATCTCCGGCTCTTTACGCGCCGCGCTTAGCCGCTGCAGGATGATCCCGATAGCGAGCAGGGCGAGCAGCGCGAGCGCCGCAGTCACGGCGTTGGCGACGTCCGTGTTGCGATTGCTTTCAATCGCGTACGCGCCTGCAAGCCCCCAGATGATCGGCAGCAGGTAAGCCGCATTGCCTGCGCGAAGCGCGACGAGAGCAGCGAAGATGGTCGCGATCGCAATGCCGATGAGTGCCGATTGGGTTGCGCTCTCCGACGTGATGGCGCCAGCGATGGTCAGCACCGTGAGCGCGTTGACCGCCGTGGCGATAGTGAGCCAGCCCGCGAGCAGGCTCATCGGCAGTATGATACACCAAAACTGTGCGCGCGAACGATGGCGCGGTGCGCGCAACATGGCGAAGATGAGAGCGAACGCCGAAGTGGCGATAATCGCGACCGTGGCCCATTTTGCATTCAGGGCTGCTGCGGCGATCCAGAAGCCGCACCCGGCCATGGCGATGATCGAGGGCCAAGCGAAGGCTGAAAGGGTCGGGCTCTCCGGCGTCGATGGCAAAGCTTGGTAGATACCGAACGTCAGCATGCCGATGTAGAGCAGGCCCCAGATCGAAAAAGCGTACCCTGCAACACGCAGGGTGGAGTCGCCTTGGAACGAAAACTCGCCAGCGCTCATGCCGAATTGTGTGAGCGCTTGCGCTGTCGGGATCGCGATGGCGACCGCGGCGGCGACGATGACGAGGACGGTGCGGGCGGCTGGTTTCATAATCTGGCTCTACGGCTGAGCCTGCTTAAGCGATCACCGCGTCGCCTGGTTCCGGCTCTAACTCACGGCCCGGCGGGTCAGGCTGACTTCGACGTTTGCGACCTCTGCGCTGGCGGCGAGTTGGGCAGTGAATAGCTCGTCGCATACCCCGTTGGCTTCGGCAATCGGCGGCGCGAACACGGCTTCACCGCAGACATCGCCGTTGGCGTCGCGCAGGCAGATCGCGACGTTGGGGGATTTTTTGGGCGCGCGCAGACGCGTCAAGAAATTTGCGCTTATCTCGACCTTGCGGCCGCTCTCATCGAGATCGGCGCCAATGTCGGAGAGGGCGAACTCTTCGCGCTCATCGTCACTGATCGGTTCGGAGGCGATGAATTCGGCCGCTGCTAGCGCGCGCGTGAGCTGTTGGTAGCGCGACGCGTCCTTGGCGGCGGCGCTGCGTTGGCGGAGCGCGCGTAAGAGATCGCGCCAGCGGCGGGCGTCGGCGGCCATGTAGTTGGAAAGTTCGCCGACATCGGTTTGCCGTTGGAACGCCTGCGCGGCGAGGCCGTCGAAAAAGCCGAGCACGGCGATGAGCTCGCGCTCGCCCGACGCGCCCTGATCGGCGAGGTGCAGCGTGTAGCCGCCGGCCAGGATCTGTTCGCCGGCAATGCGGGCTTCAGCCAGTTCGAGCCAGGCGCGGTAGATTTCTTCCGGCTTGGCGCCCTTCGACCGCGCCGTCTCGGCGACGATCGCCGCCGGCTGGCCGGCGTTCAGCGAAACCAGATTTCCGAAACTGTCGCCGCTCATGCGGTCTCCCACCCATTTCTCTGCCGGTACGATTAGCTGATTCTCCACCGGTCGGGGCTGTGGATAAGTGCCCGCGACGGCGCCCGTGACTCGCTATACGCTGCTCTCATGTCTCACGCACCCGTCCTGCTCGCAGAAGCGATGGACGCGCTCGCCCTGAAAGGTGGCGGCGTTTATGTCGACGCGACGTTCGGAGGCGGGGGCTATACGCGCGAAATGCTGGCGCGGGCCGATTGCCGGGTGATCGCTTACGACCGCGATCCGGACGCGATCTTGCGCGGGGCGGAGCTGGCTCAGTCAGCCAAAGGTAAATTCACGCTTCATCAAGGCCGGTTTGGCGATCTGTCGTCTGACGAATTGGTGGACGGCGTTGTCTTCGATTTGGGTGTCTCGTCGTTCCAGCTCGATCAAGCCGAACGCGGTTTTTCGTTTCAGGCAGACGCGGATCTCGACATGCGGATGGAAAAGGATGGTCCGAGCGCCGCCGACGCCGTCAACGGCTTGAGCGAGGGCGCGCTGGCCGATCTCATTTATCGCTACGGCGAGGATGATGAGAGCCGCCGCATCGCCCGCGCTATCGTGCAGGCGCGCGCGGCGGGCAAGATCACGCGCACCTTGCATTTTGCGAAGATCGTCGAAGATTCTGTTGGCGGCCGGCGCGGCGCGCGCACGCACCCGGCGACGAAGACGTTTCAAGCGCTGCGGATGCTGGTGAATGACGAACTGGGCGAGCTGGCGCGTGGGCTTTCGGCTGCGGAGAAGGCGTTGAAGCCCGGCGGGCGGCTGGCGGTGGTGTCGTTCCATTCGCTCGAAGACCGGATGGTCAAGCTCTTCCTGACAGCGCGCGCGGATGCGCAAGGGCGCGGCTCGCGTTATGCGCCGGACCTGCCGCCGGAGCGCGCACCGAGTTTTGCGCTCGAGCGCAAGCGCGCAACCGCGCCGAGCGATGAAGAAACGGCGCGCAATCCGCGCGCGCGATCGGCTTCGTTGCGTTGGGCGACGCGCACTGATGCACCGGCGTGGGACGATCTTGAAGCGCCGTCACTTGCGCCGAAGGCGGAGGCCGAATGGGCAAAGCTCAATTGATCCGTATTTTCCAGGTCGTCGCGGCGGTGTTGATCGTCGTGCTGGCGGTTGGTCTTTATCGTGCCAAAAGCGATGCGGCGCGGACGCAGGCGCATGTGCGCGCGCTGCAGGGCGAGATCGAGGAGCGCGAGGCGCGTCTGCGTGAATTGCGCGCCGAGATCGCGCAACGCGAAAGCCCGTCGAACATCGAGGACTTGGCCGAGCGCCAGCTTGGCGTTGTCGTCGGCAGGGAAGCCGAAGCGCTCCCGGAAAGCGCGATTGATGAGCGCTTGCCGGCGCCGCGCGCAACGGAGCGGCGCCCTTGAGGCCGTTCGCGCCTAGTCAAACCCAAGCCACGGCGCCGATCTTTGGCGGCGCTGCCGAGGCCGCGCCCGCGCGCAATCGCGTACGGATCCTGGCGATCGGTTTTTTTGCTGTGCTGCTCTTGCTTGCCGGGCGCGCCGTTCAGTTGGCGTTCGCCGGCGATCCGACACAGTCCCACGCCCGCGCCGGCGCTTCGCTGACTTTGCCGCGCGGCGACATCGTTGACCGCAACGGCATGTTGCTGGCGACGACGGTGCGCGCCTACGCGCTGACAGCGACGCCCTCGCGTGTCTGGGATGCGCCGGCGATTGCGGACGCGTTGCGCGCGCAGTTTCCCGATCTCGACCGCGCCGCCACCATTCGCCGGCTGACCGACACCTCGCGCGATCTGATTTATTTGCGCCGTGGGCTGACGTTGGAAGAACGCGACCGCGTGCATGAACTCGGCCTGGCTGGCATTGGCTTTGAAGCCGAACATCACCGCGACTATCCGCAAGGTACGTCGGCGGCGCATGTGCTGGGTTTCACTGATGTGGACCTCAATCCGTTGTCAGGCGTGGAGCGCGGGCTCGACGCGCAAATCCGCGCCGCCGGCGAAAGCGGCGTGCCGGTGCGGCTCTCGCTTGATATGCGCGTGCAGTACGCGCTGGAGGAAGAACTCGAAACCGCGGCGCGCGCGGCGGGCGCAAGCGGCGGCGCCGCGATTGTGCTGGATGGACGCACCGGCGAGACCTTGGCGCTCGCATCCTGGCCGGTGTTCGATCCGAACGAGGCGGGGCGGGCCTCGGAAACGCAACGGCGTGATCGCGCGGCTGGCGATCTGCACGAATTAGGATCGACGGTGAAGCCGTTCACGGTGGCGATGGCGCTGCAAGAGCAATTGACCACGACCGGCGAACTCTTCGATTTGACGCGGCCGCTGGTGATCGACACCAGCACCATCGCCGATGAACATCCCAATCCTGGCATGTCGAGCTTGCGCGATATCTTGGCGTACTCGTCGAATGTCGGCGCCGCGCAATTGGCGTTGCGTGTCGGCGGCGTGCGTCAGCGGGCTTATCTCGAACAGCTTGGGCTGACCCAAGCCGCTGGCCTCGAGCTTGGCCGCGATCAGGCGCCGATCGCACCGCCAGCGCGTGGGCGGCGCGATGTCGCCGGGATCGGTTTCGGCTATGGCGTCGCCGCGACGCCGGCGACGTTGGCGGCGGCGTACACGGTGTTCGTCAATAACGGCCAACGTGTCCGTCCGACTTTGCTGGCTTTGGCGCCCGACGCCGCGATTGAGCGCACCGATGTTTTCACACCAAGCGTGACGCGCCAGGTGCTCGCCTACATGCGCGCCACGGTCACGAGCGGCACCGGACGCGCCGCCGACGTGCCCGGGCTGATGCTGGCGGGCAAAACCGGAACAGCTGAGAAGCTCAGCGAGATCGCCGGTTATGACGAAGGCCGCAATTTCTCCTCGTTCGCGGGCGTATTTCCGGCCAACGCGCCGCGCTACATCATTGTGTTCGCGCTCGACGATACGGGCGAGGGCGCAGCCGGCGGCATGGTCGCGGCGCCGGCGGTTGGCCGGACGCTGCGGCGGATAGCGCCCATGCTCGGTTTGCGTGTGGAGGCCGGAACGCCGACGCGCTAGGGAGAGGGAATGAAACTCGGCGCACTCTTCTCGGCTGGCGTTCCCTCAGGCAGCGCCGATGTCGAGATCACCGGCCTCACCGCCGACTCCCGCAAAGTGAAGCCTGGCTATTTGTTTGCGGCGTTGGCCGGCGTAGCCGCGCACGGCCGTGATTTTGTTGCGCAGGCGAAAGCCAATGGCGCGGCGGCTGTGTTGTCGGCTGGCGATCTTGGCGCCGATCCCGGCGTTGAGCATGTGATCGCGGACAATCCGCGCCGCGCGTTTGCGTTGGCGGCTTCGGCTTTTTATCCGGCGCGACCGCAAACGATCGTCGCGGTCACCGGCACTAATGGCAAAAGCTCCACTGTCGACTTTCTGCGTCAGATTTGGGCGCATGACGGCAAGAACGCTGCGAGCCTCGGCACGCTCGGCGCGATTACGTCTTCGGGCGTCATTGATCTTGGCCACACCACGCCCGATCCTGCCGCCGTGCACGCGACATTGTCGGCGCTTGCCGCGCAAGGCGTGACGCATGCGGCGATGGAAGCGTCGAGCCATGGGCTTGAGCAGCACCGCATCGACGGACTGAGCTTCGCCGCCGGCGCCTTCACCAACCTGACGCAAGATCATCTCGATTATCACGTCGACATGGCCGCCTACCGCGCCGCCAAGATGAAGCTCTGGGCGTTGGTGCAGGATGGCGGCGTTGCCGTGATCAACGCGGATGCGGCCGAAGGCGCGGCGTTCGAGCAAGGCGCGACGGCGCGTGGGCTTCACCTGATCCTGTGCGGCTGGCGCGCGCCGCGCGAACAAGCGTTGAAGATCGTCGAAATCCAACCGCGCCCGAATGCGCAGACGATGACGCTGTGCTGGAAGGGCCGTGACTATAAGAGCATCGAGCTGCCGCTGATCGGCGAGTTTCAAGCCATCAATGCGGTGACCGCGGCGGCGCTGGCGCTTGCGTTGGGCGACGCGCCCGAGGCGGTGTTCGCCGCGATGCAGACGCTGAAGCCGGTGAAGGGCCGCATGGAGCATGTCGGCCAGTCGAAAACCGGCGGGCATGTGTTCGTCGATTATGCGCACACGCCGGATGGGCTGGACGTGCTGCTGCGCGCCGCGCGCCCGCATGCGCCGGGCCGGATCATCGCCGTATTTGGGTGCGGCGGCGACCGCGACACCGACAAGCGCCCGAAGATGGGCGCGATCGCGGCGCGGCAGGCTGATGTGGTGATCGTCACCGACGACAATCCGCGTAGCGAAGAGCCGGGCGCGATCCGCAAGCAAATCTTGGCCGCCGCGCCGGGCGCTGTCGAAATCGGCGATCGCGCCCAGGCTATCAAGGAGGCTGTCTCGATGCTCAAGGCTGGCGATGCGCTGATGATCGCGGGCAAAGGCCACGAGACCGGCCAGATCATCAAAGGCGTAACCCACCCGTTTTCGGATCAAGACGTCGCGCGCGCGGCGCTGGAGCACTGAGCATGTCTGAACTTTGGTCCGCGCGCGAAGCGATGAAGGCGACCGGCGGGCGCCTGATCAATGGTGACGCTTGGAATGTCGGCGGCGTTTCGATCGATACGCGCACGTTAGAGCCGGGCGATTTGTTCGTTGCACTGAAAGATGTGCGCGATGGTCACGACTTCCTGGCGCAAGCTTATGTGAGCGGCGCCAGTGCTGCGCTGATTTCGGATGCTGAGAAGGCTGACGGCCTCGGGCCGGCTCTGGTCGTGCCGGATGTGCTGGAAGGCTTGCGCAAGCTGGGCGAAGCGGCGCGCGATCGTTCGAACGCTAAGCGCGTTGCGGTGACAGGTTCGGTTGGCAAGACTTCGACCAAGGAAGCGCTCGCCGTATGCCTCTCCGCCAGCGGGCAAACGCACCGCTCTGTAAAGAGCTACAACAATCATTGGGGCGTGCCGCTGACGCTGTCGCGCATGCCGCGTGATAGTGAGTTCGCGGTGTTCGAGATCGGCATGAACCATCGCGGCGAGATTTTGCCGCTGACGCAATTGGTGAAGCCGCACGCGGCGCTGGTGACGACCATCGCGCCGGCTCACGTTGAGAACCTCGGTTCGCTCGAAGCTGTCGCGGATGAGAAGGGCGACATCTACGCTGGGCTCGAGCCCGGGGGCGCAGCGATCATTCCCAACGATGCGCCGCATGCGAGCCGCCTGATCGCGGCGGCTGAGCGCAATGGCGCGAACTTGGTGCGTTTCGGCCGCGGCGCGGAGTGCGAGGCGCGGCTGCTGAAATTCGACATGGATGAAACCGGCTCCACCGCCGAAGCGGAAATTCTTGGCCGCGCTATTCGTTACAGGATCGGCGTCGAGGGCGCGCATTGGGCGCTTAACTCGGTTGCGGCTTTGGCGGCGGCGGATGTTGTCGGCGCTGATCTCGAGGCGGCAGCGCACGCGCTGGAGCATTTGCGCGCTTTTGACGGCCGAGGTGTCGCGACGCGCATCGAGGCGCCGTTCGGCGCGTTCATGCTTGTGGATGATTCCTACAACGCCAACCCCGCGTCGATGGCGGCGGCGTTCGCGACGTTGGCGGCGCGCAAGCCCGGCGAAGGCGGGCGCCGGATTGTTGCGCTTGGGGATATGTTGGAGCTCGGCCCCGATGAGCGCGCATATCACGCTGGCCTTGCCGCGCCGCTGGAGCAGGCCGGCGTTGACCTGGCGTTCTGCGCAGGGCCGCGCATGGCCGCACTCATGGAGGCGCTTCCGCCAACGCGCCGCGGCGGCTATGCCGAAACATCGGATGCGCTGATTCCGGTCATTGCGAGTGCGCTACGACCGGGGGACATCGTGCTCGTAAAAGGTTCGAACGGTTCGAAGATGAGCCGTGTTGTGAGCGCGCTGCAGCGGCTCAAAGGGGACGGGAATGCTTGAGCTGTTAGGCCAATACGCAGACCAGTCCCAGTTCCTCAACCTCTTCAACTACATCACCTTCCGCACTGGCGGCGCGATGTTCACGGCGATGATCATCGCGTTTGCGATTGGCGCGCCGTTTATCCACTGGTTGCGCAAGAAGCAGGGCAAGGGCCAGCCGATCCGCGAAGACGGCCCGCAAGGCCATTTGCTGACCAAGAAAGGCACGCCGACGATGGGCGGCCTGATCATTCTGATCAGCTTGGGCATTTCCTCGCTGCTCTGGTCCGATCTCGACAACCCGTACGTCTGGGCGGTGTTGATTGTGACCGTTGGCTTCGGCGCGATTGGTTTCGTCGACGATTTCGCCAAGGTGACCAAGCAGCACCACGGCGGGCTCTCCGCCAAGCTGCGGCTCGCGTTCGAGTTTTCCATCGCGCTGGTGGCGGTGATCGCCATGTTGGCCGCCGAATGGGTGGCGACGACGCCCGGCCAAACGCATGACGTCATGGGCTTTTTGAATGCGCTGATGGCGTCCGACCCGCTCACGGCTGTGGCGCTGCCGTTCGTGAACGGCTGGGGCATTCAGCTTTTGGCGTTCTACGTCATCTTCGCGATGTTCGTGATTGTTGGCTTCGGCAACGCCGTGAATTTGACCGACGGGCTCGACGGCCTGGCGATCGTTCCGGTGATGATTGCCGCCGGCACATTCGGCGTGATTTGCTATCTCGTCGGCCGCGTCGACTATTCGGGCTATCTCGGCATTCCGCACGTCGCAGGCGTTTCGGAACTTTCGACGCTGCTGGGCGCGCTGCTCGGCGCTTCGCTGGGCTTCCTTTGGTACAACGCCCCGCCCGCGCGCGTATTCATGGGCGATACGGGCTCGTTGGCGCTGGGCGGCCTCCTCGGCGCAGTTGCGGTGGCCACCAAGCACGAACTCGTGCTCGCGATCGTCGGCGGCCTGTTCGTTCTCGAAACGCTGTCGGTGATGCTGCAAGTGGCGGTGTTCAAACGCACCGGCAAACGCTTGTTCCTGATGGCGCCCGTGCACCACCATTTCGAGAAGCTGGGCTGGCAAGAACCAACGATCGTGATCCGTTTCTGGATCATTTCGGTGATCTTCGCGCTCGCCGGCCTTGCGACATTGAAGTTGCGTTAACGGCGCGAAGCAGCGCACACCCGCGATCTTACGGGTTGGAGGCGATCGGATGATTCCGATCACGGAATTCAAAGGCCGCGACGTTGCAGTGTTTGGGCTTGCCCGCACGGGGCTCGCGGCTGCGCATGCGCTGACAGCGGGCGGCGCCCGCGTGCATGCGTGGGACGATAGCGACGCGATGCGCGCCAAGGCGGAAGCCGCCGGCGTTCCCGTTTCCGACATCAACAGCCGCGACTGGCGCTCGTTCGCGGCCTTGGTGCTTTCGCCTGGCGTGCCGCTGACATTCCCGGAGCCGCATCGGGTCGTGACGCTCGCGGATGCGACCGGTGTTCCGATCGTCAGCGACATTGAATTGTTCGCCCGCGCCGTGAATGCGCTGCCAGCGGCGCAACGCCCGAAGCTGATCGGCGTCACCGGCACCAACGGCAAATCGACGACGTCGGCCCTGATTGCGCACATCCTGAAAGAGGCCGGCAAGGACGTGCGCCTCGGCGGCAATATCGGCGAGGCGATCCTCGATCTGCCGCCGCTGCATGCCGGCGCGTATTACGTCATCGAGCTGAGCTCGTATCAGCTCGATCTGACATCGAGCCTACGTCTCGACGTGGCGGTTTGGCTGAATACGACACCTGATCACCTCGATCGCCATGGCGACATGGCGGCGTACGTCGCCGCCAAGAGGCGCATCTTCCTCAATCAAGGCGCCGCCGATTGGGCGGTGATCGGCGTCGACGATCATTATTGCGCGAAGATCTGCACTGAGCTCACGCGCTCGGCTGTGCAGCATGTGGCGCCGATTTCGTCCGGCCAGGCGCTCGGGCGCGGGGTGAGCGCGCTTGATGGCAAGATTATCGACGCTTTGGGCGGGCGCGCCGAGGTCGTCGCCGATCTGGCGCAGGCGCCTGCGCTGGCTGGCAAGCACAACGCGCAGAACGCCGCCGCGGCCTATGCCGCAACGAGCGTGTTCAACATCGATCCGCGCGTTATCGCGCAGGCGATGACGACCTTTCCGGGCTTGCCGCATCGGCTTGAGCGTGTGGCGACGGTTGAAGGCGTGCGCTTCGTCAACGACAGCAAGGCCACCAACGCCAATGCGGCGGCGCAGGCGCTGGCGGTTTATCCGCGCGTCTATTGGATCGCTGGCGGCGTCGCCAAGGACGGCGGCATCGAGGACCTGGCGCAATTCTATCCGCGCATGGCCAAGGCTTATCTGATTGGCCAATCAGCGGGGGATTTCTCCGATACGCTGCGCGGCAAGGTGCCGGTGACGATGGCGGGGCATCTGGAAGCGGCGGTGAAGCTCGCCTTCAACGATGCGCGCTCTTCCGGAGAGCCGCATCCGGTGGTGTTGCTTTCGCCGGCTTGCGCCTCGTTCGATCAGTTCAAGAGCTACGAAGATCGCGGCGAGCAATTCAAGAAGTTCGTCGCGGCCCTGGCGGAGGCGCCGCCGGTGCGCAACGGGGGCGCTGCGTGAACGCAGCCGCCGAACGGCTCGGCGCCGCGTTTGACCGCGTGCGCAGCTACGATCGGCCGCTTGTCATCATCGCCGTCTCGCTGCTGGCGCTTGGCATCTTGTTTTCGATGGCGGCCAGCCCTGCCGCGACGGCGCGTATCCGCATCGAAGAAGCATTCTATTTCGCTGGGCGGCAAGCCGCGTACGCGGCGCTCGGCGCTATCGTCATTATCGCCGCGGCGGCGCTGGAGCCGCGGCTGGTGCGGCGTGCCGCGACCTTGCTAGCCGCGATCTTTTTGCCGCTGTGCGTGCTCGCGGCGTTCTTCGGGGCGGAGATCAAAGGCGCGCAGCGTTGGTTTGATTTCGGCGTATTTTCTTTGCAGCCGTCGGAAATCCTCAAACCCGCCTTGATCGTGGTGTGGGCTTGGATGCTCGGGGAGAGCATGAAGCAGCCGACGTTTCCTGGCCGCCTAATTGCGTTGGGTCTTTTCGGGCTCGCGGCTGCGGCGCTGCTTGCACAGCCGGATGTTGGCCAAACCGCACTGCTCGCGCTGTGCTTGGGGCCGATGCTCATTCTTTCGGGATTGGCGTTGCGTTGGGTTGTCGGCGCCGGCGTGATCGGCGCGGCGTCGGCGTGGGCGATCTACTCATTCTATCCACATGCGCGGGAGCGTGTGGATACGTGGCTCAATCCCGAAGGTGACGCAGCGTATCAAGTCAATCGCGCGCTCGAAGCGATTTCCGCTGGCGGCGTTTTCGGACGCGGGCCTGGTGAGGGCGTGGTCAAACGCTCGCTGCCTGATGCGCACGCGGATTTTGTTTTTGCCGTTGCGGCTGAAGAGTTTGGCCTCATTGCTTCACTGGGGCTCATCGCGCTGTTCGGCGCATTGGCGTTTCGCGGATTATCGCGCGCAAGCCGGCTCAACGAACCGTTTGAGCAATTGGCTGCAGCGGGGCTGGTGACGCTTCTTGTCGCGCAGGCGTCGATACATATCGCCGTGAACTTGAGTTTGCTGCCGGCCAAGGGCATGACGCTCCCGTTCATTTCGTTTGGCGGTTCCTCAATGATCGGCTCGGCGCTGGCATTGGGCTTCTGCCTTTCCCTTCTCCGAGATCGTCCCGGCGCCTATCTCTATGCCGGACGCACGCGTGAATAAGCATGTCAAAGAAAGTCGTCGTCATTGCTGCGGGCGGAACGGGCGGACACTTGTTCCCGGCCGCCGCCTTCGCCGAAGAAATGTTCCGGCGCAATTGGCGCATCGTGCTGATGACGGACGTGCGCGGGCGCCGTTACGCCGAGGGCTTTCCGGCTGAGCGTATCGAAGATGTGCCGGCGGCGTCGCTGAGCGCTAATCCGATCACCGCAATCCCGGCGCTGTTCAAGATTGCGCGCGGCGTCGACGCGGCCAAGAAGCGCTTCCGTGAGTTGCAGCCGTCACTCGTTGCTGGCTTTGGCGGGTATCCGTCGTTCCCGGCTTTGGTGGCTGCGCGCACGCAGCACATTCCGATTTTGATTCACGAGCAGAACTCGGTGCTTGGTCGCGTCAATCGATCGATGGCGGGTAGCGCTGCGATCGTTGCGTGCGGGTTTGAACGCTTGGATCGCCTGCCGGCGAAGGCGCTGGAGCGCAAGCATGTCGTCGGCAATCCAGTGCGGCTGCCGATCCTTGCTGTGCGCGAGCGGCCTTATCCGGAAGCGCCGGCAGGCGCGCGGCTCAATCTACTGATCATCGGCGGCAGCCAGGGCGCGCGGTTGTTCGGCGAAGTCATTCCCGCCGCGATCGCCATGTTGCCGGCGCCGTTGCGGGCGCGGCTCGATGTTGTCCATCAAGTGCGCGAAGAGCAGGTGGCGCAGGCGCGCAAGGTCTATCAGAAGGCCAATGTCACGGCTGAAGTGGCGCCGTTCTTCACGGACATGGGCCAGCGGCTCGGCGCGGCCCACCTCGTCATTTCGCGCGCTGGCGCGTCGTCAGTCACCGAGCTGCAGGTGGCCGGGCGACCGGCCATTTTGGTTCCGTTCGCGGCTGCTGCTGATGACCACCAAACCGCCAACGCCGAGGGGCTAACCTCGGTCGGCGCCGCCGACCTCTTCACAGAGGACGAGTTTGAGCCGGCGGCGCTAGCGGCAAATCTTGAGCGCCGGCTGGCCGATCCGCACGGTTTGGCCGTCCGCGCCGCCGCCGCGCGCGCCGCCGCCAAGCCGGAAGCGGCCAAGACCCTGGCCGACCTGGCCGAGGGCATCGCCGCTTAACCAACAAAGTTTCAGCCGCCCGCATCCAGCCCCGCCACCTGCGGCGGTAAAGGGTCAGACAGCGCGATGGGCGCTGGCCGGGAGGCCGCGATGAGTGAAGAATTGTTCCGTGATTTTTGGTGGCTGATCTTCCCGGTGTTCGGGATGGTGATGGCGATCATCGGGATGATCCAGAATGGCGCCCGCCAGGACGCGGTTTTGCGTGACGCCCGTGAGCGTTTGGAGCGTGGGCAATGAACTTCGAGCAGCTTTTCTACTCTTTCTGGTGGCTGATCTTCCCGGTGTTCGGGATGGTTTTCGCGCTGGTCGGCATGATTCAGTCCGAAGGTCGAAGCCGGAAGATGATGGAGCTGATCAAGTCGTATGTTGATCAAGGCAAAGAGCCGCCGGCTGAATTGCTTCGGATGGCGCGGGAGCCAAGCGACTACGAGATGGGGTGGTCCAGCGGGCGGTCGCAGAATGGCAACGCCTGGTCGTTTGTGGTCTTCGCCGCCCTTTCCGCTGGCTTCGCCGTCGGCTGGTGGTTCGTACGTGATCAGAGTTTTGCGTTCGCGTTCCTGATCGTCGCCGTAACCATGGGCGTGCTGGCCATTGGCGCGCTGCTCATCCTCCTGCTCGGCCGCAAACAGTAGCGCGATATGGACGCGGGCGAGGAAGCGCGCCTGATCGGGCTTGCCCGTGGCGGCGATATGCGCGCGTTCGGCCTGTTGGTTGACGCGCATCAGGCTGCGGTACGTGCGTTTCTGCGCCGTTTGGTCGGTCATCACGCCGATGCAGACGATCTCGCGCAAGACGCCTTCGCCCGCACCTGGGAAGTGCTCAATCGCTATGACGGCAGCTCAAGTCTGCGGACCTTCATCTGTGGTGTGGCGTTTCAGTATTGGCGGCGGGCTCGGCGTTCGCGGTCACGTAGCCAAGCACGCGAAACTGCTTACGCCGAACTCGCCGATACGCAGAGTGAACCGCCCGCGCGCGCAGCGCAGCGCCTTGCGCTTCGCAAAGCCATGGACGATCTTCCGGAGGACCAACGCGCGGCATTGGCGCTGTGCTTGGGGCAGGATTTCACCCACGCGGAAGTGGCCGAAATTCTTGGCCTGCCGCTGGGCACGGTTAAGTCGCATGTGACGCGCGGGCGGGCGCGGTTGCAGGCGGCGATGGGCATAACGGAGAGCGCCCAATGAGTGACGATCTAGAACTGGCCAATCTGCTTGGCGAAGCGCCGCCGACCGCCGCCGATGTGGGCTTCCGCTTCGACGTCTTCGCGCGCGTGGCTGAGCGTAACCGCCGCCGCGCCGGAACGAGCCGGGCGCTCAATCAGGTCGCGATCTTTGCCGCCATTGGCGCGGCTGTGCCGGTGTTGCAGGTCGCGGGACTAAATCTGGCCACGGCGGCGCAACCTATGCTGATCGCCGCAGCCGCGCTCACCGTCGCAGGCGCCGCCGCACTCTTGACCATTCAGGGGCCTCGCGTAGTTCTGGCCCGCTCGCGGACCTGGTTGCGGACGCCGCTCCTGCGAGGCTGACGGAGAATTGGAATGGCGCGCTACTCGATCCTGGCTCAAATGATGACTCTGCCGAAGCCATTGGCGATCGGCGAGGCGGATACGCCGGCTGATGCGGTGCGTAAGGCGCGCGCCTTCACCAAAGACGGCCAGCGCAACGTTCAAATCGGCGACAATCAGTCCGAGACGTACTTTCCCGCCGAGGAATTCGCCGCCAAGCACGGCATCCGTTGATGGCTTTGAGGCGCGGCGCGCTGCGCCTATAATCGCGTCGGCGCGCCCTTTGGCGCGTTTCCGATGCCGGAGACCATATGCTGCGACGCGCAATCCCGTTTGATACCGGGCCTATCCATTTTGTCGGCATTGGCGGCATCGGCATGTCGGGCATCGCCGCCGTGATGAAGAACTTCGGCTATGACGTCACAGGTTCGGACGCCAAGGAAGGCGCCAACCTTGAGCGGCTGCGCCAATGCGGCATCACCGTCACCATCGGCCATAAAGCCGAAAGCGCCGCGCATGCTGGCGTCGTGGTGATTTCGTCAGCGATCAAGGAAGGCAATCCGGAGGTCGATGCGGCGCGGGCGCGTGGCGTCCCGATTGTCCGCCGCGCCGAGATGCTGGCCGAGATCATGCGGCTGAAATGGAACGTCGCCGTTGGCGGCACGCACGGCAAAACCACCACAACCTCGATGATTGCGGCGCTGCTCGACGCCGGCGGCAAGGATCCGACCGTCATCAATGGCGGCATCATCAACGCCTACGGCGCCAATGCGCGTATCGGCGAAGGCGAGTGGATGGTGGTTGAGGCCGACGAGAGCGACGGCACGTTCACACGTCTGCGCGCCACCGCCGTGGTCGTCACCAATATGGATCCCGAGCACCTCGACCATTACGGCACCGCCGATGCGATGAACGACGCTTACCGTCAGTTCGTTGAGAACATCCCGTTCTACGGCTTCGCCGTGATGTGTCTGGACCATCCGCAAGTTCAGGCGCTTGCCGCGCAGGTGCGCGATCGCCGCATCATCTCCTACGGTTTCAATCCGCAGGCCGATGTTTGCGCCGTCAACGTGCGCCCCTCGCGCGATGGCTCGACGTTTGACGTGGTGGCTCGTCGCAAGGGCGAAGGGCCGGGCGTCACCATGCATGACCTCTTTTTGCCGGTGGCTGGCCGCCACAACGTCCAAAATGCGGTCGCCGCGATCGCCGTGGCGCGGGAACTGGGCGTCACCGACGCCGGCATTCGCAGCGGCCTGAAAAAGTTCGCCGGCGTGAAGCGCCGCTTCACCACCACTGGCTATTGGAATGAAGTGCGTATCGTCGACGATTACGGCCACCATCCGGTGGAAATCGCGGCGGTGCTTTCCGCGGCCCGTGAAATGACCAGCGGGCGCGTGCTCGCCATCGTGCAGCCGCACCGCTACACGCGCCTGCGCGATCTGTTCCAAGAATTTTCGACCTGCTTCAACGACGCCGACATTGTCTGCGTCGCCGACGTTTACTCCGCCGGCGAAACGCCGATCGATGATGTGAACTCCGATGCGCTGGTGATCAGTCTGAAGAGCCACGGCCATCGCGACGCCCGCCGCATTGCAAGTCTGGACTCGCTGCCGGACTTCGTGCGCGCGGAAGCCAAGCCAGGCGACATCGTGGTGTGCCTCGGCGCCGGCGATATCACCGCATACGCCAACGCACTGCCCGGAAAGCTCGGCGCGGCGGCCGCCTAAATTTACTGAGCCGGCGTCATGCGTGCGCGCAGCGCGCGGATGCGTTCGAGCAATGGCTGCGCTTCCGAAACCGACGCGCCGTAGTCGAACGTGATCGTGCGGTCGCCGTTGATGGCGAGCGATTCAGCGCCGCCGTCGGCGCAGTCGGGGCAGCCGATCGTGGCGGGCAAACCGCTGAGATCGGTGCGCGCGGCGAGGCGGGCGAACTCTTGCCATTCGGCTTCGGTCAGCGTTTGCGTGAAGCGCTGGTCCGGGAGCTCAGCCGAACCGCGTCCGCTCCGTCCGTCGCGGATCAGCACGGCTTGGCCTTCGCTAATCTCGAGCCGCGTCGTGCAATAGCCGACGCACATGCCGAACGAGGTGGTCGAGACGATCTGCCGGACTTCGGTCGCCACGGGCGCGGCGCTGGCGCAGCCGGCCAGAGCCAATGCCGCCGCCGCGAGGCCAAATCTGAGTTGGGTGATCATTTCGCCGTCCTGTCGTCGCCGTCCAAGCCTCGGCGACGCTCCGTGAAATTTGCGGCGGTTTGTGGCCCGAATGCAGTGACTCGCGCCCGAAACATTTGACCCGGGGCGCGACTCCTGGCGCCACGGAAGTATGCCGGACACCGCTCACCGTAAGCCCAAGCCCCTGCGCGCCGCGATCGTCTACGATTTCGACGGCACGCTCGCCCGCGGCAACCTCCAGGAACGCAGCTTCATCCCCGACATTGCCGGCATGAAGCACGCCGACTTCTGGATGGAAGTGAAGCGCCTCGCCAAGCTCGAGGATGCCGACGAGATCCTCGTCTACATGCATCTCATGCTGGATCGCGCCCGGGCCGCCGGCCAGCCGGTGACGCGCAAGCAATTGCAGCAAACCGGCGCCGATCCGGATTTCTTCGACGGCCTCGATCACTGGTTCGACCGCATCAACGCCTTCGCCGACGATATTAGCCTCACGCTGGATCACTACGTCGTCTCGTCTGGCATCTACGAGATGATCGAGGGGTGCGCGTTGTTTCCGCGCTTCCGGCAGGTGTTCGCCTCGCGGTTTCTGTATGATTCAAAAGGCGAGGCGCGTTGGCCGGGTGTGGCGATCAACTACACGACCAAGACGCAGTTTCTCTTCCGCATCAACAAGGGCATCGACAATGTCCACGATACGGAGGCCATCAACCGCTGGATGCATAACGATGCGCGCGAATTGCCGTTCGAGCGCATGATCTTCATCGGCGATGGCGATACCGACATTCCATCGATGAAGATGGTTACAAGCCAAGGCGGCTGCGCCATCGCGGTGCTCGATCCCTATCAGTGGACCGAGCCGCGCAGCCTCGACAAAATCACGCGCCTCATCGCTGAGGACCGCGTGAGCTATGTCGCGCCAGCGGACTATCAGCCGAAAAGCCAGCTCGACGTTATCGTCCAGGGCGCGCTGGGCCGGATTGCCCTGCGCGCTGGTCTGGCCGTTTCGTAAACCTCTAGCTGCCGGCCGGCACGTCGTCCGCCGCCCGGGTAATGCTTGTCACCTGATAGGACACAGGCGGCTCGCCGCCAGTGACTTGTACGCCAAGCCCATTGCCGACGCAGATGAAGCTCGTGGCCGAGCGGATCGCGATGGCGTGGTTCCAGTCGAGATCGCGCGTGTTTTGCGCGATGGTCAGGTGATATTCGCGGCTGGCGCTGACGCGAGCGCGGATCGTGTGCTCGTCAACGACGCCGTAGCCGCGAACGTCGATGGTGCGGAAGCAATCTCGCGATGAGGCGCTGCTGGCGTCAGCGGTTTCGGTGGTGGACGCGCAGGCGCTGAGCGCGATCAGCGCGGTGGCGGCAATCATTTTGCGAAGCATTCAGACGTTCTCCTCAAGCGCCTTGGTTGGCCGGAGTTTCCGGCGCCCTGGCTATGGTTGTGATGGGGTAGATGCGGCGCGGATCGCCGCCGATGAGTTCGACGCCAAGGCCGCTGCCGGTGCAGATGCGCCCGGTGGCGGAGCGAATGGCGATGACTTCGGTCCAGTCGAGTTCGCGGACGTTCCAACTGGTGGTCAAAATATAAGCGCGGCCGGCGCCAGCGCTGACGCGGACGTTGTGATCGTCCACGACGCTGAAGCCGCTCACGGTAGCGGATCGAAAGCAATCGCTCGCGCGTGCCGTTTCGGTCGCCGGTGTGGTGGCGCATGCCGCGAGCAGCAGCGCCGGCACGATAAAGCCCATGTGTTTCATGTGGGCGTCTCCGTCACTCTGGTGGAAGCGAGTATGAGCCGGTCTCATGCGCGCGGCGAGACAGCAGCGCCTTTGCGGGCGTTCAAAAGCATGAGATAGGGCATCAACTATGAGTGAACTTGTCCTGCCTCAGGTGCGCGGCCAGCTTTTGCGTGGTGAAAGCCTTGCGCCGTTTACATGGTTCCGCGTTGGCGGGCCGGCGGACGCGCTTTTCCTTCCGGCTGACGCTGACGATCTCTCAGCCTTCCTAGCGGCGTTACCGGCAGAGATTCCGGTGCTTCCGATCGGAGTCGGCTCGAACCTGATTGTGCGCGACGGCGGTATGCCGGGCGTGGTGATCCGACTGGCGGGGCGCGCGTGGGCGCAGATTGAAGTGCTGGAGGGCGCGCGCGTGAGTGCTGGCGCCGGCGCGCTGGATTCGATGGTGGCGAAGGCGGCGGCCAAGGCGGGCATTGGCGGCTTGGAGTTCTACGCCGGCATTCCCGGGACCATTGGCGGCGCGTTGACGATGAACGCGGGCTGCTACGGTCGCGAAACGACGAATGTGCTTGTCGAGGCGGTGGCGCTTGATCGCACTGGCAAGCGCATCACCTTGAGCCACGCCGACTTCGGCTTCACCTATCGCCACAATGCGCTGCCTGAGGGCCTGATTTTTCTCGAAGCGGTTTTTCAAGGCGCGCCGGACGATCCGCTCGCTGTCACTGCGCGCATGGCGGAGATCACCGCGCGGCGCGAAGCATCGCAGCCGATCCGCGAAAAGACCGGCGGTTCCACCTTCAAAAACCCGATTGGCGCCGATGGTGAGAAATTGTCGGCCTGGAAGCTGAACGACGAAGCTGGCATGCGCGGCTATCGCCGTGGCGGCGCCCAAGTGAGCGAGCTGCACGCCAATTTTCTGATCAACACCGGCGATGCGACGGCGGCGGATATTGAGGGCCTGGGCGAAGACGTTCGCGCTGCGGTGAAAGCCAAGCACGGGATCGAGCTTGAGTGGGAAATCAAGCGGATCGGGCGGCGGTAAAGCCGCTTCGTCGCGCTGCACTGCACAAATCGAGGCGAGCCTTACCGAAATGCCGCTGCGAAGACGGCGCGCGCAGGTGGCTTTTCTGCCTCCGGACCTCTAAACCCCGGCGCACATTCCAGAGAGACCGGATTCCATGCGCCTCAAGCCCAATATTCTCGCCGCAATCGGCAACACGCCGCTGGTGAAGCTCAACAAGATCGTGCCGCCGGGCGCGGCCGAAGTTTGGGTGAAGTGCGAATATCTCAATCCCGCCGGTTCGATCAAAGATCGGATGGCGAACTACATCATCGAGAAAGCCGAGCAGGCGGGCATTCTGAAGCCGGGCGGTCTCATTGTTGAAAACACCTCGGGCAACACCGGCCAGGGCCTCGCCATGGCGGCGGCGATCAAGGGCTATCGCTGCGTGTTCACGATGCCGGACAAGATGAGCAAGGAGAAGCAAGACTCCCTGCGTGCTTACGGCGCTGAAGTCATCATCACGCCGACCGACGTGCCGGGAGATTCACCCGAGCACTACGTCAACGTCGCCAAGAAGATCGCGGAAGATACGCCCGGCGCGTTCTACGTCGATCAGTATCACTCGCAGTGGAATATCGAGGCGCACTATCACTCCACTGGCCGCGAGATTTACGAAGACACCGACGGCGGCAAGTTTGACGCATTCGTCGGCGGCACCGGCACGGGCGGCACGGTTTCAGGCGTTGGCCGCTGGTTCAAAGAGCACGCGCCGAACGTGAAGATCATTGGCGCCGATCCTTTGGGCTCGGTGCACTACCATCTCTTCCACACCAAGACGCTGCCGACTGCGCACGTCTACATGGTCGAAGGCATCGGCGAGGACATTGAATGCCGGGCGATGGATTTCTCCGTCGTTGATGATATGCGCCAAGTGAACGATCGCGACAGCTTCGTGATGGCGCGCCGCTTGGTTAAAGAAGAGGGCCTCTTCTGCGGCGGCTCTTCCGGTTCGAACGTCCATGTCGCGATCGAGATCGCCAAGGAGCTCGGCCCGGGCAAGGTCGTTGTCACCGTGCTGCCGGATCACGGCAACCGCTACATCTCCAAATTCCTGCGCGATGATTGGATGAAAGAGCATGGCTTCACCGAGACCGAGCGCGAGCTGGGTTTCGTCGAAGAATTGCTGAAGACCGCCAAATCGAGCCCGATTACGGCTGACGCTGAAGCGCCGCTGCGCCAGGTCGTCAATTTGATGCGCGAGAATGGCGTCAGCCAGATCCCGCTGATCGAGCGCGGCAAGCTCAACGCCATCGTGCACGAGAGCGATATTCTGGCGAAGATGCAAAAGCGCGAGTTCAACCTCGACGCACCGGCCAAATCGATCGCCTCGCCGATCGCCGGCCTGATTTATCCAAAAGCGCGGATCGAAGAGCTCTTCCACATCTTCGCGACGGACCACGTCGCGGTCGTTGTCGATGCGTCGAACGTTGTCGGCGTTATCTCGAAAATTGACCTGATCGAATATCTGGCTGGCAAGGGCGGCTAACATGCATCACGACAACAAACGCTTCGGCACGCGCTGCATTCACGCCGGCCAAAAACCCGATCCGACCACTGGCGCAATCATGACGCCGGTCTATCAGACCTCGACCTACGTTCAGCAAAGCCCGGGCGTGATCATTGAGGATTACGATTACGCGCGCTCGGCTAACCCAACGCGTAAGGCGCTGGAAGCCAATATCGCGTCGCTGGAGGGCGGGCGTCACGGCATCATGTTCGCCTCGGGGCTAGCCTCGCTCGCTGCTTGCATTCATTTGCTGCAAACCGGCGATCACGTCGTTCTTTGCGACGACGTCTATGGCGGCACCTATCGTTCGCTGGACAAGGTGTTCAAGCAGTTCGGCGTCACCTACACGCGCGTCGACATGCTCGATCTGAACGCCACTGAAGCGGCGTTCACGCCGAAGACCAAGTTGGTCTGGATCGAAACGCCGACTAATCCGTTGCTGAAGATCATAGACATCGCCGCCGTCGCGCGCATCGGCAAGGCTAAGGGTGCCATCGTCTGCGTGGACAACACGTTCGCAACGCCAGTGCTGCAGAACCCGCTTTCGCTCGGCGCCGACATCGTCAGCCATTCGTGCACCAAGTACATTGGCGGTCATTCCGATGTGATCGGCGGCGTGCTCATCACCAACAGCGACGAGCTGGCGGATCGATTGCACTATATCCAGAACGCAGTTGGCGCGATCAGTGCGCCCTGGGATTGCTTCCTGCTGTTGCGCTCGACCAAAACACTGCACATCCGCGTGCAACGTCATTGCGAGAACGCCGCCAAGATCGCGGACTTCCTGGCCGAGCAAAGTCAGATCGAGCGGGTCATTTATCCGGGCCGCACCGATCACCCGCAGCATGAAATCGCCAAGAAGCAGATGATCGGTGGTTACGGCGGCATGATCACCGCGACGTTGAAGGGCGGGCTGCCTGCAGCCCGTTCGTTCTTGGAGCGGGTGCAGCTGTTCTCGCTGGCTGAATCGCTCGGCGGCGTTGAGAGCCTGATCGAACATCCGGCGATCATGACCCACGCCTCAATCGAAAAGCCAGTGCGTGAAGCGCTCGGCATCAGCGACGGCCTGGTGCGCTTCTCAGTCGGCATCGAAGATGTCGATGATCTGATCGCCGACATCGCCGAAGCGTTGGGTTAAGGCGCGAGCGCCGCGATTTCGCTGGCTTGCGTGTAGGCGGCGGAGGCTGCGTCGTTGATTGGCGCAGCGACCTCCGGATAACGCTGGTACGCAACGCTGAGCGCGACAGCGCCCACGAGAAAGAGTGTCAGCACGATCGCAAAGCTGCGGCTGCTGCTGTCGGAATGGCGCATGTCGGTCCCTGCCTGGCTTGGAATGCGTGCGGCGCGTTTGGCGCGTGCGGTGCGGGTGTAGGTGCGAGTGAGCGGCGCCGGCGCGCCGGCCGGTCGCGCGCGGTCTGAGAGCAAGCGTCGCCACGGAACGCGTTTGGCTAGGCGCGCAGAGCGCGCGCCCTCGACGGGCGGCGGCGCAGCGTCAAGACGAATGCAGACGAGCGAACCCGCTGCATGCGCCCGCCGCGCCACCGCCCGGAGCGCTGGCGTCCCCCACGCTTGGCGCGACCACAACAGCACCACTTGGCGGGCGCCCACGCGCCGCCGCGATGCGTCGAATTCTTCCACTTCGTAGCCAAGCGCATTGAGCTGGTCGGCAACGGCGCGCGCGTGCGCTTTGGCGTTGCTCGGATGGGCGATGAGGATCGGCGCGGATGGCATGAGCGGCATTGCTGGGGCGCGCCGAAGCGGCTGCAAAGGCGCGGGCGCCGGAATTTCGGGGGACGTTACGGAGGGCGCCTAATCAGCGGGCGGTGCGCTCAAATGAAAAGCGCGCCGGACGGGGGGCCAGCGCGCTTTTCTCTCTTTGCAGAGGAGGAGGCGCCGGCGGAACGTTTGAGCCCAAACGCCCCGCCGGACTTTCCTTGCGCCCGCGGGGGGAGGGTGGGGCGCAAAGTTCTGTTGGTCTGGTGAGTATCTATGAAGCCCGCCGCTATGTTCAAATCGATGATGCAGTCGGATGACATAGACGTGATCTATGATCGCAGCTGACGTGGTTAAGCGGCGACAACACGTCTGAACCGAAATTTACTATAAAAATCAGCAACTAATGTGCCCGCCCTCACCATGCCTTAACCCTGAGGCGTTTCATTATGACACTCCCGGAATGAGGTGCGGCGAACGCGCCCAACTGGGTTGGTGTTGGTAGCGAGGCGCAAGAATGGCGCGGGTGGCGGTGCTTCTTGGGGGCTTGAGCCCCGAACGGCCTGTGAGCTTGAGCTCCGGCAAGGGCTGCGCTGATGCGCTGCGCCGGCTGGGCCACGAGGTCGTTGAGATCGATCCTCAGAATCCAGATTGGATTGCTGAATTGCAGAGCACGCGCCCCGACGCCGTGTTCAACGCCCTCCATGGCGAGTGGGGCGAGGATGGCCGCACCCAGGGGGTGCTCGACTATCTGAAGCTGCCCTACACCCACTCCGGCTGCCTCGCTTCGGCGCTGGCCATGGATAAAGACAAGTCGAAGGCCGTGTTCGCGCAGGCCGGCCTGCCGCTCGCCAACGGCAAGCTCATGCATCGCCTGGAGGCCGCGAAGGGCCACCCGATGCCGGCGCCCTATGTGGTGAAGCCGAACGCGCAGGGTTCGTCGGTCGGCATCTTCATCGTGCGTGAAGGCGCCAACCGCCCGCCCGAACAATTGCTCGATCCGGACTGGACCTTCGGTGAAGAAGTGCTGGTCGAGGAATTTATCGACGGCAAAGAACTCACTGTCGCCGTTATGCACAATCGCGGCGCCCTCGCCGTCACCGAGATCTTCGTCACCAGCGACGGCGATTGGTACGACTTTGACGCCAAGTACGCTGCGGGCGGTTCGCGCCACGTCGTGCCGGCGGACATTCCCCAATCGGTCGCTGATCAATGCATGCGCGCTGCTGAAGCTGCGCACCACGCGCTCGGCTGCCGCGGCGTGTCGCGTTCGGACTTCCGTTATGATCCCAAGCGCGATCGCCTCGCGCTGCTGGAAGTGAACACCCAGCCCGGCATGACGCCGACCTCTCTCGTGCCTGAACAAGCCGCCTTTGTCGGCATGTCCTACGACGATCTCGTGGCCTGGATCCTGGAGGATGCCTCATGGCCGCGGTGAGAGCACGTCGTCCTGGACCGCCGCCGCGCGGCAAACGGCGCGCTGCGCCGCCGCCGTCCTATGAAGGCATGCCGCGCCTGGCGCGCATCAAACTGTCGGGCGGGCTTTCGCCGAACGACATGCAGGTGACCTCGAAGAACCTCAGCGTTGCGCTGACCGGTTTGGTTCTTTTCGTCGGCATTTCTGTCGCTGGCGCCGCTTGGCTTGGCTCGTCCTTGTTTGACGCGCGCGAGGCCTTCGCGCGCTCGACGGACGCCGCCGCCACAACGGTCGGCTTCGGTGTCAGCGAAATCGAAATCGCGGCGATGCCTGACGGCCCGGCGATTACGGATTCGCGGGCCGCCGAAGTGCGCGCGCTGATCATGCCGGAGGGGCGTCACTCGATCTTGTCGCTCGATCCGCAGGAAGTGCAGGCGCGCGTGTTGAGCTTGGACTGGGTTGCATCCGCGCGCGTGCGTCGTCTGTGGCCGTCGACCTTGCTGGTCGAAGTTGAGCGGCGTCAGGAATATGCGCTGTGGGAAGAGGACGGCCAGGTGTCGGTGATCGACGCCAATGGCGAGCGCTTGCTGGCCGAGCGCGCGGCCGACCACACCAATCTACCGGTGGTTGTCGGCGCTGGCGCTGGCCCCGCGGCTGAGCCTCTGCTGGAAGCTCTGGAAGCCTTGCCGGAAGTGCGTGAACGCACTGAGCGTTTGGTGCGCGTGGGCGATCGCCGCTGGAACTTGGAATTGGCTTCGGGCGCTACGGTTGCGTTGCCGGATGATGGCGCAACGGACGCATTGGCGCGCCTGGAAGCGCTGCATGCCGAATATGCGCTGCTCGATCGGCCGCTGGTGCAGCTTGATCTGCGCGCGCCCGGCCGTTTGGCTGTGCGCATCCATCCTGCTCTCGAAGGCGGCCTGCGCCCGCTGCTGGGAGGCGCGTGATGACGATGCTTCTCGAGCGCCGCGTTGACGACGTTGAAACCCACGAGGCGCCGTTGGCGCCTCTGGTCGCCGCCCTCGATGTCGGCGTTTCCAAAACCGTGTGCTTAGCGGCGCGCCGCGATCCGGTGCTCGACATGCACCCGGAGCGTCCGCTGCGCGTGCTTGGCGTCGGCCAACAGACCGCGCCGGCTATCGCGTCTGGCAAGCCGGCCGACTTTGACGCCTGCGCCCGCGCCATTCAGGTCGCCATCGAAGAAGCGTCGGCCATGGCCGGTGCACCGATCACGCGCGTTGTCGCGTCTTATGCCGGTCCCGGCCTTCGCGCCGAAATCGTGCGCGGCGCCGCGCGCGTGAAGCGCGGCATGATCACGGGCAATGACGTTCAGAACGCCATCGACGCCGCTATGCGTTCGCTGCCGACCCCGCAGCTTTCGTTCCTGCATGTAGAGCCGCTGAGCTACACCATCGATGATGGCGAGCCGATCGCCGATCCGCACAGCCATCCCGGCAAGGTGCTGGCCGTCGAAGCTTGCGTTGTGTTGGCCCCGACAGACGCGATCAACGCGCTGAAGGCTTGCATCAATCAAGCAGGCGCCGAAGTCGAAGACATCGTCGCGGCGCCGAAAGCGGCTGGCCTTGCGGTGTTGACGGCCGAAGAGATGGAAGAGGGCGCGATCATCATCGATCTGGGCGCCGGCGGCACCGGCATCTCGGTGTTCGCGCAAGAAACGCTCATCCATGCTGAAACCATTGCGGCCGGCGGCGTGCGCCTGACGCGCGATCTGGCCGCCAAACTGCAAACCACCTTCGCCGCCGCCGAGCGCGTGAAGCAGCACTTCGGCGCTGTCTCCAACGCATGTGACCCGCGCGAAGCAGTGCAAGCTCCGAAGATCGGCCTTGATGGGCGCTTGGAAGCGGCGACGACGCTACGCGGCGTCATCGCCGACACGCTGACCCCGCGTCTGCAAGAAACTTTGCTGCAGGTGCGCCGCCAGCTCGATCTCGCTGGCTTCATGAACGCCGATGGCCCGCAGCGCGCTGTGCTTGTTGGCGGCGGCGCCATGATCCCGGGCATGCGTGAGTTGGCGACCGACGTTCTGGAAATGCCGGTTCGTATTGGCCGCCCGTTCGAGCTCTGTGGCTTCGACCACGGCGACGCCGGCCCGGCCTACGCCACGGCGGCCGGCATGCTGCGTCACCGCTTCGACAATCCCGAGCTTGAGGATGTCGAACAGAGCTTCCAGCCGTCGCTCGCGCACATTGCGTCGGCGATGCGTGACTCTGCGCGCGGCGCTTGGCGTTGGCTGCGCGAAAACTTCTAACGCGTAGTCCCGTACCGGCGCACTTGCGCGCTACCGCGAATACAAGCTTACATCGCTTTAATCTCGTCACGATGCGCTGCTACGTGATGGCGATGTCGCTTTGTGTCTGCGGGAGGGAAAGTGCGCAACTTCGCGATTTGGCTTGCTGCGCTGACGCTTGCCGCTTGTTCGCAACAAGCGCCAACGCCGCCGGCGGATGAAGCGCCCCAAGCTGTAACCTTCGAAGACACGGGTTGTATCGGCGCTTTGCTCGCGCACCGCGCCGCAGTGATCCAAGGCGCCAGTGATGGCGATGCCGCAGCGCTGACGGCGGCGCTTGAAGTCTGGCGCACCGAAGCTCTTAAGGCGCTGAGTACGGATGAGCTTGCCCAGTTTGAGGCGAGCAGCTTTGCGGTGGAGCAAAACGCCGATGCTGAAGATCTCGCTGCGCAGGCGGCGGCGTGTGTCGCCAGCGCGCCAGCGAATTGAAATTGGTGGGGGAGGATATTTGATGATGCGCAGTTTGGTTTTGGCGGGCGTTGCCGTTCTCGCGGCAGCTTGCACGCAGCAATTGCCGCAAGCTTCGGGTGACGAGATGGGGCCGATGCCGGTCGTCGCGGCGCTCTATGATTCAGGACCGCTGCCGGCCACGCAGGACGAGGCGGAGATCTACTTCACCCGCGAACTCGCGACCGCGTTGATGGAAAACGCCACGAGCGCCACGCCGGAAACGGCGATCGATTTCGATTATCGCTCTTGGGCGCATGAAAACGCGGTCGAGGACATCCGCTATCGTGTTGGGCAGCACAACGAGCCTGGCCGCGCCGAGATCTACACCGCGTTCGGCTATCCGGGCACCGCCAGCGGCATGCAGCTGCAATGGGACATGTGCAAACGCGCCGACGGCCAGTGGCGTATCGCCAACATCACCGCGACCCAAACCGCCGACGCGACTGGCCAAGGCGGTGGCGAGCCGGTTTCGATCCGTTCGATCATGGGCATCTCCGAAACGCCGGCGGCGGAGTGCGTCTGATGCGCGCTTTGGTGTTGGCCGGCTTTTTGGTCGCCGCCGCTTGCTCGCCGCCGGCGGCTCCTGAGCGTGAGATCAGTTCGATTGTGGTCAGCGCGCCGGTCTCCGGCTCAACCGTGTCCAGCCCGCTCCGAGTTGAAGGTGTGGCCTCGAATGACTGGTACTTCGAGGCGATTTTCGACGCGCAATTGCTGGACGCGAGCGGTGAGGTCATCGCCGAGGCGCCGGCGCAAGCGCAGACGGACTGGACCGTGCCTGGTCCTGTGCCGTTCGTCGTCGAGTTCACCTACACCTCGCCCGTGGAACAGCAGGGGACGATCGTGTTGATCGCCGACTCCACTGGCGAGCCTGCGCCGCCCCGGCGCGAGACGCGCGTTCCCGTGGTGCTAGCTGCCGCGCCTTAGTGCGCCGCGCTGCTGGCGGCTGCGAAAAAAGCCCCTACATATCGCTGGCTAGCCAGGTTTCGACGCAAGCGCGCCGCAAAAGCGCCGCGACAGTTTCGAAGGCTTAACAAAAGCTCAAGCTCCGTCGCGGACGGTGCAGTACGAGCATGGGCGAATCGTGAGATTCGATTGGCCCTGGAGCGGGTATAAGAGCGTCCAAATGCATGATTTGAGACCGCGCATCGTGGTGTTCGGCGTCGGCGGCGCCGGCGGCAACGCTGTGAACAACATGATCGACGCCCGGCTGCAGGGTGTGGAGTTCGTCGTCGCTAACACCGACGCGCAAGCGCTGACCCGCGCCCGCACGCCAAACCGCCTCCAACTTGGCCACTCGATCACCGAAGGCCTCGGCGCCGGCGCGCGTCCGGAAGTCGGCCAAGCTGCGGCTCAGGAGAGCCAGCCGGAGATCATCGAATTCCTCGAAGGCGCGCACATGGTGTTCGTCGCCGCCGGCATGGGTGGCGGCACCGGTACGGGCGCTGCGCCGGTGATTGCGCGCACGGCGCGTGAGCGTGGCATCCTGACGATCGCCGTCGTCACCAAGCCGTTCCACTTCGAAGGCCAGCGCCGCATGCAGCTGGCCGAGCAGGGCGTGCAAGAGCTCCGCAAGCACGTCGATACGCTGATCGTCATCCCGAACCAAAATCTCTTCCGCGTGGCCAACGAGCGCACGACGTTCGCCGAAGCCTTCCAGCTGGCGGACCAGGTGCTGTACTCGGGCGTTCGCGGCGTCACTGACCTGATGGTGATGCCGGGCCTCATCAACCTCGACTTCGCCGACGTCCGCACCGTGATGGCCGAGATGGGCACGGCGATGATGGGCACCGGCGAAGCCGCTGGCCCGAACCGCGCGCTTGAAGCGGCGCACGGCGCCATGGCCAATCCGTTGCTCGACATCGTCTCGATGCGCGGCGCCAAGGGCGTGCTGATCAACATCACCGGCGGCTTCGACATGACGCTGTACGAAGTCGATCAAGCCGCGAACGAAATCCGCGCGGAGGTCGATCCGAACGCCAACATCATTCTGGGTTCGACGTTCGACGAAAACCTCGAGGGCCGCATCCGCGTCTCCGTGGTCGCCACCGGCATTGATGACGAAGCTATCGTCACGCAGCAAACCGTGGTCGAGCCGGCGCGTCGCGCTGCCGAGCAAACCACGCGGCGCCCGTTGGTGACGCCGCGCACGGAGCCGACGCCTTCGCCGCCGCCCGTGCGTGATCGCTACGAGGAGTCGCGCCCGAGCTTCGCTAACGACGAAGAACCGGAGCCGCGCCGCACTGGCGGCTTCAATCTCTTCGGATGGAAGAAGCCGGAAGCGCGCGATGACAGCGCGCTGCGCGACATGTCGTTCGATCAAGACGACGCGCCGGCGGCCACTGCTGATGAGCCGGACCCGCAGCAACAGCAGTCGCGGCGCGCGCACGAAGACGTCGTGCGCGATCCGGCGCTCGATGAAGAGCTGGAAATTCCGGCCTTCCTGCGCCGGCAAATGACGCCGCGCTAAGCCGCTAAACCATTGCCAGGATCAAGGCCGCTAGCGCGCCCGCGCTTGCGCCAGCGATAACGTCGGCCAGTGTGTGACGCTGCAGTGTGATGCGCGCCCATGCGATCACGATGGCGAAGATCGCCAGCGTGACGCCGAGGATCGGCGCAAGCGGCGCGATTGCGCCGGCGCCGAACGTGGCGAACGCGACGTGCAACGAGAGTTTCAGTCTGCGCCGCAAAACCAACGCCACGAGAATGATGGCGCAGGCGAGCGCCAATCCTACAACAAGCTTCAATGGCTGCCCGAGCCAGTAAGCGAGCGCGGCGGCGCCGAGGAGCAGCGCGCTGAGAACGACATTGAGTTCAAGGCGCTCATGCTGCGCCGAGGCGTCGCTGTCGCGCCACTTGCCGCTGCGCACACGCACGGCACTGAAGATCATAACAAGTGCGGCGACAGCGCCGGCGGCCAGAACGGGTGCGAGACCGTTTGTGCCGGCGGCGAGGAGCACGACAAACGGCATCAACAACGCCGGATGTCCCAATATCGATAACGTGTGCGCGAGTGCGCGTGTCATGCTCTGCCGCCCCACAACCGTTTGCGCAACGCCGCTTCGCGCTCGGTCATCACGCCCGCCTTCGCCAATTCGTCAAACCGCGCAAGCGCGGAGACGCGGTAGTGCTCCGCGTCGGCGCCGGCGACGCCGCACAAATGCGCTTCGACAATGGCGCGAAAGCGCTGGCTCTCAATGTCATCGTCGCTGGCGAAAATGCGCTCCGCCAGAACCAGCTCATCCTCCCAGGCGGCGCGCGCCGTGGTGATGTCGCCTTGCGCTTGCGCTGCAAGGCCGAGGCGCTCAAGCGCCACCGCGAGAGCTTGCGCGGTGCGCGGGTCGTCTTGATCGGCTTCGAACAAGGCAAGGCGCATCGCCGCGCTTTCTTGGAACGCCGCGCGCGCGCCGGCATAGGCTTTTGCCTCCAACGCGGCTTCGCCTTGTTTCACCAGCGCTGCCGCAAGTCCGCGCGCCGAGCGACGGTTCTCGGGTTCTCGATCGAGCGCGATGCGACGAAACTCCGTTGCGCGCGCGAACGCTTCTTGGGCGTGTGCGGGCGATTGCGCCATGCGCGCCAGTTCGCCCAGGCGATCCCACGCCGCGGCTACGTCGGTGAACCAAACGGGCGCCGCGCTCTTGGCGCGGGCATAGTCCTCGGCGTGCGCGCGCGCAGTGTCGGCGGCTTCGCGCGCGGCGTTGAGCGCACCGGTGCGAAGCGCGTGATCGGCTTGATCCAGCAATATGTGCACGAGAAAGCGCGCTGGCGCGTCGGGGCAGGGCGGGCGCGCCAATTGCTCGGCGAGGTTGCGCGCTTGCTGCAACGATTCCGCGGCGCCGGCGTGATCGCCAAGCGCCGCCAGCAATGTGCTGCGCAAGCGCCATGTGCCAGCCAGCGCGAACGCTTCACGCGGATCGCGCGCTGCAAGGCGCAAGCGCGCTTGCAGCGCTTTGTCCATGGCTTCGCGCGCGCGTTCGGGCGCGCCGCGCACATAATCTGCTTCCGCCGCCAGCGCCCACGCGTCTGACAACACAGCGCGCCAATGCGGTTCGTCCTTTTCGCTGACGGACAGCGCTTCGTAGCGGCCAATCGCTTCGCCAACGCGCCGGCGCGCCGACGCCGGTTCGCCGAGATCAAGCTCGAGTGCGCCTAAGCGCATTTCGGCGTCCGCGATATCAGCGGCGAGAACGGGCGGCTCGCCGATGGCCGCAGCACTCGCGCGCAGCATCGCCAATGCGCCCTCGGCGCCAGTGCGCGCGCGGCTGAGATCGCCATCGACGGCGTCGAGTTCCGCCAAGCGGCCGCGTGCGCGCGCGTACCAGCGCGCGGCGGTCGGATCGGATCGATTGGCGTTGAGCAGGGCGTCTTCGATCCGGAGGGTTTGCTGATAGTGGGCGCGGGCCGTGGCGCGGTCGCCGCGGACGCGCGTGATTTCGCCCAGCATGAAGGCGGCGCGGGCGCGGGCGGCTTGGTCGATGGCCTCGGTCAGCACTTCCTGGGCGGCGGCCGCGGCGGCGGAAAGGTCGCCTTGTTCCGCCGCCAAACGAGCCAGTGCGAGCTTTGGGGCGGGATCTAGAGGCTCCAGCCGGGCGGCCACACGCAGCGCTTCGGCGGCCAGTTTGGGGTCGTCACGCTCGGCCAGCCATGCGGCACGCCTTGCCGCCAGTGCGGCTTGCGGTCCGCCAGCTTTCGCGATTGCTAATATTGCAGCTGCGTCAGGCGCGCGGGGTCGGGCGTTTTTATCGTTCATTTTCAGGTGTTTCCGCGCTTTTGCTTAACAGTCACAAACCGTAACGCAACGTGTGTTGTAGCGCCCGGAACCGGCGCCATACATCAAGCGTCGGGTCGGGGGGCCCAGATCCCTTTGGGGGGCGATTAGGGTGGCTACGTTGCGTCGTCAGCAGACCATAGCAGGTCCGGCCATGTGCGCCGGTGTGGGTGTCCACTCGGGCGCGCACGTGCGCATGGCGCTCAGCCCGGCGCCGGTCGATACCGGCATCGTGTTCGTCCGGACCGACGTCCGGGGTGTGGATAACGTTATTCGCGCGCATGCCGATAGCGTGCACGATACCCGCAACTGCACCACCATCCGCAACGCTGCTGGCGTGGAATTAGGCACGGTTGAGCATCTGCTCTCGGCCTGCGCCGGCCTTGGCGTCGATAATTTGATCGTCGAGATCGACGGCCCTGAAGTGCCGATCCTCGACGGCTCGTCCGCGCCGTTCGTGCAGACCCTGCTGAACGCTGGCGTGAAGCAGCAGCATGTTGGCCAGCGCGTGATCCGCATTTTGGAGCGGATTGAGGTGCGTATGGGCGCGAAAAGCGCGGCCCTGCTGCCGAGCGAGGGCTATGAAGGCCTCGATATGGACGTCACCATCCGCTTTGCTGACGCCGCTATCGGTGAACAACGCCGCCGGGTGCACGTCTCGCCGGAGACCTTCCTCAACGAAATCGCGGACGCCCGCACGTTCGGCTTCCTGGCTGACGCCGAAGCCATGCGCGCCGCCGGCCTCGGCCTGGGCGCTTCGATGGCCAATACGCTGGTTGTGGACTCCGGCCGGGTGGTGAACCCGGAAGGACTTCGCTTCGATGACGAATTTGTCCGCCACAAGATGCTCGATGCGGTGGGCGATCTCGCCACGGCCGGCGCGCCGATTTGTGGCCGCTTTGTGGCCGACCAGCCGGGCCACGCCCTCAACGCACGTCTCGTGCGCGCGCTCCTGGACACGCCGGATGCCTGGCGCTGGGAATACGATGTCGAGGCCGAAACAGTTCGCGAGGTGGCGCCCGTCCTCGTTGCAGCCGCCGGCTGAAACACCTGTTCGTGCGACAGCCGCAGGCGCTTTGCGCCGCGCCCTTGATCCTGTATCAGGCGAGTGAAGAAGCGCTTCGGCGCACCCCTTGTCCTGAGCAAGAAGAGGCCAGGTGATGAACTCTCGACAGATGCATCTGGCTCGCGCGCTTGGCGTGGCGCTTTTGGCCGCTGGCCTTGGCGCGTGCGGCACGATTGGCCGTCAACAGGCCGAACGTCAGCAATATGTCGATGAGCCGGTGGCGCAGCTCTACAATCGCGGCGCCAGCAATCTCGATCGGCGCCGTTGGCCGCAAGCGCTGCGCAACTTCGAAGAAGTCGAGCGCCAGCACCCGTATTCGTCGTGGGCGCGCCGCGCCATGCTCATGGAAGCGTACGCGCATTATATGAACAACGACTACGATGAGGCGATTGCCGACGCGCAGCGTTTCGTCTCGCTGCACCCGGGCAATGAGAACGCGCCGTATGCGTATTATTTGATCGCGATCTGCCACTTCGAGCGCATCCTCGACGTCGGCCGCGACCAGGGCACGACAGAGCGCGCGCTGCAGGCGTTGAACGACGTTGTGCGTCGTTATCCAGAGAGCGCGTACGCACGCGATGCGCGTCTGAAGATCGACATGGTCTATGACCAGCTCGCCGGCAAAGAGATGGCCGTGGGCCGTTTCTATCTCACGCGCGATCAGCATCTCGCTGCGATCAACCGCTTCCGCAATGTGATCGAGAACGAGAATTTCCAACGCACGTCGCATACGCCTGAGGCGCTGCACCGTTTGGTGGAATCCTATCTCTCGGTGGGCATGAGCGAAGAAGCGCAGCGTATGGCCGCGATCCTTGGGCACAACTTCCCGGGCAGCGAGTGGTATCAGCGTTCCTACCGCCTGATGACCGACGCGGGCGTTGCACCGGTGGCTGAGGAAGAAGCTCGTCGCCGTGGCTGGCTCGGCCGTACCTTCGGCGCGGTGTTTTAAGCCAGTCGCGCATACGCGCGGCGTTTCAGCTAAGATGCCGTCATGGCCTCGAATCTGAGCGAAAAGCCCGTTGAAAAGCTGAGTGATAAAGAGGCGGCGCTTGAGCTGGAGCGGCTCGCGGCTGAGATCGCGCGCCACGACAAGCTCTATTATTCCAAGGACGCGCCGGAGCTTTCCGACGCCGAGTACGACCAGCTGCGGCTGCGCAACTCGGCGATTGAGGCGCGCTTTTCCGAACTGGTCCGCGAAGACAGCCCCTCGATGCGCGTGGGCGCGGCGCCGGCGGAGAAGTTCGGCAAGGTCAAACACAGCGTCGCGATGCTCTCGCTCGACAATGCGTTTGATGCAGATGATGCGCACGCTTTTGTGCAACGCGTGCAGCGTTTCCTTTCGCTGCCAGCGCCGCCGGCGTTCACGGCTGAGCCGAAGATCGACGGGCTCTCAGCCTCACTTCGTTACGAGGACGGCAAGTTCGTTCAGGGCGCCACGCGCGGCGATGGCCGCGAGGGTGAAGACGTCACCGCCAACCTGCGCACGATCAAGGACATCCCGCACACGATCAAGGGCGCGCCCGCCGTGCTCGAAGTACGGGGCGAGGTGTACATGGAGAAGGCGGCGTTCGCGAAAATGAACGCTGGCCTCGAAGCCGAAGGCAAGCAGACTTACGTCAATCCACGCAACAGCGCCGCCGGCGCATTGCGTCAGCTCGATGCGAAGATCACGGCGACGCGGCCACTGCGCTTCTTCGTTCACGGTTGGGGCGAGCTCTCTGAGCCGCTGGCCGCGACGCAATACGATTCAATGCAGCGCCTGGCCGATTTGGGTTTCCCGCTGGCGGCGATTGAGCGCGCCAAGAACGCTGACGAATTGCTTGCTGTGTACGAAGGTATCCTCGCGCGGCGCGAAAAGCTCGCGTACGAGATCGATGGCGTCGTCTACAAAGTTGACGATCTGGCGCTGCAGCAGCGGCTTGGCTTTGTCTCGCGCAGCCCGCGCTGGGCCATCGCGCACAAGTTCAAAGCCGAGCAGCAGCAGACCATTCTCGAAGGCATTGACATTCAAGTCGGCCGCACCGGCGCGCTGACGCCAGTCGGGCGCCTGAAACCGGTGTTCGTTGGCGGTGTCACCATCACCAACGTCACGCTGCACAACGCCGACTACATTCGCGGCGTTGGCGCCGATGGCGGGCCGATCCGGGGCGGCAAGGATTTGCGTGTCGGAGACACGGTAACGATCCAGCGCGCTGGCGATGTGATCCCGCAGATCGTGGATGTGCTGCTTGAGAAGCGGCCTAAGGGCGCGCGCAAATACGCGTTTCCCGAAACTTGCCCGCGTTGCGGCTCTCACGTCGCGCGCGAGTTGGAGCCGGGCGAAGAGGGCGTCATTGCGCGCTGCACCGGCGGTTTGAATTGTCCGGCGCAAGCTGTGGAGCGCTTGATCCACTTCGTCGCCCGCCGCGCTATGGACATCGAAGGGCTCGGCGCCAAGCAGATCGAGGAATTCTACGAACTCGGTTGGGTGAAGGAGCCGGCTGACATCTTCAAACTCGCCGATCACGCCGAAGAGCTGCGCACCCGCGAAGGCTATGGCGACAAGAGTGTCACCAAGTTGTTGGAGTCGATCGACGCGCGGCGCGAGCCTGAGTTCGCGCGCTTCCTCTACGGCCTCGGCATCCGCGACATCGGTGAAACCACCGCAGGCGTGATCGCGCGCCGCTTTGAAAGCTGGACGGCGTTCGAGGAAGCAATGAAGGCCGCCGTAAAGGCGCGGCCCGGCGAAGCTTATGAAGAGCTGGAACGTGTGCCGGGTGTAGGCGGCGGCGCCCGCGCTGCGCTCTTGGCTGCGGCGGCGGAGTTGAAGGCGCCGGGCGGCGATTTGTTCGCGGAGGGTGAAGCGCCGAAAGTGAAGGGCGTCACCGCCAAAGCCTGGCAGGGTTTGACCTCCGCTTTCGGCTCACTCGCCGACGCGGTCGCTGCGATCAAAGCCGCCGCCAAGCAGCAGCCCGGCGAAGATTATCTCGAACTCGCACGCACCGATGGCGTAGGCCCGGTGGCGGCGGATCATCTGGTCGATTTCTTCGCCGAGAAGCACAACACCGACGCGCTGAAGCGGTTGTTGAAGGAAGTAACGCCGAAAGATCAGCCGCGCGCCGCAACTTCAAGCAACGTTGCTGGGCTCACCATCGTCTTCACCGGCACGCTGGAGAAGATGACGCGAGACGAAGCTAAAGCGCGCGCGATTTCGCTTGGCGCCAAAGTCTCGGGCAGCGTTTCCAAGAAAACCGATCTCGTCGTCGCTGGCCCTGGCGCGGGCTCCAAGCTCGCGGAAGCCGAGAAGCACGGGGTCAAAGTGATCGACGAGGACGCTTGGATCGAACTCAGCCGTTAAAGCGCTGCGCCGCCCAGAAGCCTGCGCCCGCTGCGAGCGCGCTGGCGACCGTGCCCCAAGCCATGTCGATCAATGTCATCCGCACGTCCCAGACCCGCAATGTCGCGTGATTGGTCAGATCGTAGGTGGCGTAGGCGACAAAGCCGAACGCCGCGCCGGTGAGCAGGGCAGTCAAGAGCGAGTTCTTCTCTAGCGCTGGCGACACCGCAAAATAGGTGAGGCCGCTGACATAGATGAGGTAGAAGGCAATCGCTGGCGCTAGGCGCATGCCGTCCATCAGCATCTCGCCGATCAGCGGGCGATAAATCTTCGGCGCCGCGTTGCTCAGCCAAATGGCGTCGAGCACGGCGAACGCAACGGCGGTGGCGATCCAAGCGATGGCATACTGCATACCGGACGTACGCGCGAAGCGTACATCCGGTTCAGTTCCATCGCCGCTTAGCGCGCCAGTTCGTACATGATGTCGATGAAGCCCATCACCGCGCCCGAGAGCCCCTGAACGCGTGAATTGTTGCTATCGATCAGGAAGTACTCGTTCGGCGCGTGTGCGCCGCTGCCATGGCCGAGGCCGAACTGGCCGGCGGGCAAACTCACCGGCGGCGCCGTGAACACCGCGCCCGGCCATGATCCGGCGAGGCGCGGATTGAGCGTCGGACGTGCGCCGGCGCGGCGATAGACGGCGAGTTGCGCTTGCGTGATCGTTGCGTCCTCGGCGGTCTCGGTGGGATCGTAGCCGCCACCGACAACGACCTCGATATCGTTGAAGCCGCGCGCATCGAGGTGGGCGCGCAGCTTCGCTTCCGCTTCGGCGCGCGTCTGGTTCGGCACGAGGCGGAAGTCGAGCTTGGCTACGCCGCGCGAGGGCAGGATGGTCATGCCGCCGGGGCCAGTGTAGCCGGCGACGAGGCCTTCGATGTTCACGGTCGGCTGCGAAGCGAGACGCTCCAACGCTTGGCCCCAGGGCAGATCGTCAATGAAGCGCGAGACGCCGTTGCGCTGCTTCCAATCGGCTTCGCTGGTGTTGCGCGCGCCTTGCTGGATGAGTTCGCGTTCGCGCGCCGTCAGCGGGCGCACATTCTCGAACCAGCCGTCGATGATCGGCGTGTTGCCGTCTTCGCTGACCAGAGTGTCGAGCGCGCGCACCAGGCGCCATACCGGCGCGTCGACCATGGCTTTAGTGCTCGAGTGAATGTCGCGCGTCGGACCACGGCCCCAGCTTTCGCCGCTGGCGATCAGTTCGCACTCGATGATGCCCTTGGCGCCGAGATTGACGCTGACGCTGCCTGTCGTCGGGTCTTGCCAGCCGACCGGAATGAAAATGCCGACGCTGCCTTGCAGGCGCGCCATGATGTCGGGGCGCTGCGCGATCTGGTGGAAGTGCGGGCTGCCGATTTCCTCTTCGCCTTCGCAGATGAGCACGATGTTCACTGGCGGTTGCCGGCCTGCAGCGCGCAGCGCGCGCAAGGCGGCCAGGAACGCCATCTCCGGGCCCTTCTGGTTCACCGCGCCGCGGCCAACCATGATGCGCCCAAGCTCGTTATCGACCAGCCGCGCTTCGAGCGGCGGCGAACTCCATTCGGATTCGTTGAATTGCTTCACGTCATACATGAAATAGACGGCGAGCGTTTTCGGCGCGCCGACATCGAGCGTGGCCCACACGCCGGGCGAGCCATCTGTCTGTACAATCTCGGCGGTTTGAAAGCCGGAATCGCGCGCCAGTTGCGCCATGTACTCGGCGCCTTGCTGGATGTTGAGGCCTTCAGCCGCGATGGTTGGATTGCGGATCCAGTCCTGCAACAGCGCGATCGTCTCGTCCTTCTGCCGATCGACGATGCGGCGCAGCGCGCTGCGGTTTGGCGTAGCGGCGTCGGCGTCTTCGGCCAGCGCAAGCGGGGTGAGGGCGGCGGCGCCGGCCCACAGGCCGCGCCGGGTCGGCTTGGCTACGTTGTCGATCGGCGGAATGTCGTTGCGGTCCATGTCGTTCCCCTCATGCGTGCCGCGTAGCTTGGCGCGCATAAGGGGGATCGATCAAGCGTGCCGTTGGGGTCAGCGCAAAACGCCGCGCCGCGACAGCCAATAGGCGTACCCGAGCAAAGCAGCTGCGATCGCAATGATGACGATCGCCAGCACCGCATTGGCGCCGACTTCCGCAGGCGGCGGATCGATCACATTCATGATGTTGGAGCCAACCGCGCCGAGTAGCGAAAGCGCGTACGCCCACACGGCTAGCTTGTTACGCATGAGCAGCAGCACCGAGCCGATGAAGCCGCCCCACACGCCGAGCGCCCAGCCGATCCACATCCACGGCGGCAGCGCATAGATATAGTCGAGCATCGCCGGTGGCACATTCGAGGTCCAAGCCTCAAACCGTGCAAACGTCGCCGTGAAATCGAACGCGCCGAAGCCGTTCCACAAAGTTGCGAGAATGCCGATCAGCCAAAGGTGCCACGGCGCTTTGCTCGAAGCGTCTGTCATGTTTCCCCCTGGGATTCCATCGCGCGCCTGGTGCCAAGCGTGTCCGCGTATTGCTGAAAGCTCGTGATCTTGCCGTTCTTGACGCGGAAGACATGCGCAAACTGCGCGCGCATCGCTTTGCCCGTGGCTTTGTATGTGCCGCTGTAGTGGCCGAGCGAAACGATGGTGTCGCCGCCATCGATGAACTCGTCGGAGACGGCGGCGAAATTATCCCAGTCGCCGCCGATGCGTGCGAACACACCCATCAACACCGCTTCGGGTCCGACATACGGGTTGCGGTCGGCGTACGGATAATTCTCGGCTTCGTTCCAAACGATATCGGGCGCCATGCAAGCGAGCGCCGCTGGCATGTCGCCCTTTGCGAACGCGTCGTAGAGTGCGCTGACGGGATCGATGTTGGGCATGTTTTCAGCCTCCCCGGATTCAGTGGTGCGCTTGCCCCGCATATCCGTCAATGCAGCGAGCGCGACTACAACGAGGTAGATAGCGAGGATCGTTGCGCCGCTTTCGGCGCCGAGCGGCCCCACCGGTTGCGGCGAAAGCATTGCTACGATCTGCAGCACAACCAGAAGGCCGATGAACGCGATCGCTGGCCATGCGAGGCGACCCAGCGTCTTGCGGCTCGCCACCCAGGCCGCGCCGCACACGGCCAGTAAACCGATCTCGAGCGCTTGTTCTGGCACGGGATAATTCCAGAGGCCAAAGCCGACCTTGTCGCCGCCAATCCAAAGTTCGAGGTCGGGCCGATGCACCAGAAGATCGAGCGTCCAATGCGAAAACACGGTGAGCCCAACGACAGCGCTTGCCCAAATCGGCAAGCGCAGCAGCAGCTTCACGAGCAAAGCGGCGCCAACGCCCCATGCCAGCGCCATCGGCAAGGAGTGCGTCCACGGCATGTGTTCGAGCACCAGCGTTGAGCCGGGCAGGGCCGGATCGACGCTGGCGCGTTCGACGCCGGCAATGATGAAAGCGCTCCAGCCGATATCGACGAGCTGTGCGGCCGCGGCGAGCGTCCACATCGGCGCTTTAGGCTCGATCGCTTTAGCCGCGAACGCAGCTGCGTAATGGCCAACGAACATGGGCGCTCTCCCCGCGACGGGGAGAGCCTAAAGCGGCTTGGTCGCCGCTTCCAGCCACGTCTTAGCTTCGCCGTCGACGAGCGGGCCGATCTTCTCCCAGACCTTGGCGTGATAGCCGTTGATCCAGTCGAGTTCGTCCTTGCTCAGCATCTTCTTGACGATGAGCTCGCGCGCGATTGGCGCCAGCGTCAAAGTTTCGAAGCCAAGCATTGGCCGCTCACCGCCATCGATGTCAGCGGCGGGTGTGACGACCTGCAAGTTTTCGATGCGGATGCCGTAGGCGCCGGTTTTGTAATAGCCGGGTTCGTTCGACACGATCATGCCGGGTTCAAGCGGCTGCGTGTTGACGAACTTGGCGATCCGGTGCGGCCCTTCATGCACGCCGAGATAAACGCCGACGCCATGACCGGTGCCGTGATCATAATCGAGGCCAGCTTCCCATAGGCTCATGCGCGCGAGCGCGTCGAGCTGGTGGCCGGTCGTGCCTTTCGGGAAGCGCACGCGCGAGAGCGCGATGTGACCCTTGAGGACGCGGGTGAAGCGATCCTTCATTTCCGGCGAGGCGCGGCCGATAGCGACGGTGCGGGTGATGTCGGTGGTGCCGTCGAGATACTGGCCGCCGCTATCGATCAGGAAGAGTGAACCGCGGCCAAGTTTGCGGTTGGTTTTCTTGGTGACTCGATAGTGGACAATGGCGCCGTTCGGGCCTGCGCCTGAAATCGAGTCAAACGAGAGGTCCTGCAGCGCGCCCGTATCTTGGCGGAATGCTTCCAGGCGCTCGCACGCTTCGATTTCTTGCACCTTGCCGGTCTGAGCGTCAGTCGCCAGCCAGTGCAGGTAGCGCGAGACGGCGGCGCCGTCGCGAATGTGCGCTTTGCGTGAGCCTTCGACTTCCGCCGCGTTCTTGCACGCGCGCGGCAGCACCACAGGGTCTTGTCCGCGCACGATCTCGGCGCCGGCGCCTTTGAGTTCTTCGAAATACCAGGCGCTCGCCGTCGCCGGATCGAGCTTCACGCGCTTGCCGGAAAGGCCCTGCAGGGTCGGCTGCAATTCCGCGCTTGGCTTGATCGCAACTTCGTTGCCGAGCCATTGGCGCAGTTCGGGTGAGACTTTCTCATCCGCCAAGAACAGATCCGCGGTGCCGTCCTTGTGCAGCAGCGCTTCGCCAAGCGGCAGCGGCGTGCGCGCGACATCGCCGCCACGCACGTTGAACAGCCACGCGATCGAGGCCGGAGAGGTGATGACAACGGCGTCGGCACTTTCTTTGCCGAGCGCTTCACCTAAGCGATGGCGTTTCGATGCGGCGCTCTCGCCGGTGTAGGCCTCAGGCTGCGGCACAACTTTCGCCGCCGGAATTGGCGGGCGATCGTCCCAGATTGCGTCGATTGGATTCTTTGTGACCGGCACCAGCACGGCGCCGGCGGCGTCCGCGGCGGCGCGAATGCGCTCTAAGCTGTCCGGGCTGTGCAGCTTCGGGTCGTAGCCAATCTTGGCGCCTTTCGGCGCGCGCTCGCGCAAATATGCCGGCACGCCGCCGTCAACGAGATCGCGATAGGCGAAGAGCTTCTCATCGACCTGCGCGCGGACCTGCAGTGTGTAGCGGCCGTCAACAAACACCGCCGCTTCTTCCGCCAGCACCACTGCCGCGCCGGCCGAGCCGGTGAAGCCGGTCGCCCATGCCAAGCGGTCGTACGCGGGCGGCACGTATTCATTTTGCCATTCATCCTCGTGCGGCACGATGAAGCCGTCGAGGCCAGCGGCCTTGAGCGCTTTTCTCAAGCGGGGCAGGTGCTTACGGCCGAGTGCGGGGCCGCCGGGATCGTCGTATGTCTGGAACACGTTGTTTGCGTCCTTTAGGGCCGGGTTCAGGGCCGGTTCAGTGCTTGCAGTTTAGGGGTTTGGGCAGCGAGGTTTAAGAGGCGTTCCTCTCAAATCCCGGCGTTTCGCCCGGAGAAAGCATGCGGTCTTGGCTCAAAATGGCTTTTGCGGCTCTGGCCGCACTGACGCTCGCGGCGCCTCCGGCCGCGGCGCAGGTGCCTGACCCGTACGCCCGCGAACTCGCCCAGCGCCTTTCGAGAGCCGAAACCGTGCTTGTGGAGAACGGTTACGCCCGCGCCGCCGGGCCGTTTGCCGGCGGGCTCAATGCTGGGCAGGGGCGCCAGTTTTCCGTGATGCTCCGCGCCGGTCAGGATTATCGCATTGTCGGCGTCTGCGAGACGCGCTGCCGCGACTTCGATATGCGCCTGCTCGATCCCGACAACCGGCTCATCGGCCAAGACGTGTTGGAAGACAGCGTGCCGGTGATCCACATCCGCCCGCGCACCACGGGCCGTCACACGATTGAAGCGGCCATGATCCGTTGCAGCGGCGCGCCGTGTTGGTTTGCCTTCAACGTCTATTCGCGCTGATCGGGCTTACGCCAAACCAGCGTCATCCAAGCTTCTTTCGGAATCTGACGCTCCAACACCATGCCGCGATTGGCATAAGCCTCACGCACCAGAGGCGCTTGCGCGCGCAGCAGGCCCGAAAGGATCAGCGTGCCGCCCGGCGCCACGGTCGGCACGAGCTTTGGCGCAAGCTTGATCAGCGGCCGCATCAGAATGTTGGCGAACACCAGATCAAATTGCTTGCCGGCGATGTAGCGGGCGCCGTCGCCGGCGATCACCTGCATGCGCGGCGCGACCTTGTTTTGCGCGGCGTTGATCTCGGCGATCGCAGCCGCGCGCGCGTCGATCTCGATCGCGAGCGCTTCAGCGCCGTGTTTGGCGGCGGCAATCGCCAGGACGCCAGAGCCCGCGCCAACGTCGAGCACGTTCTTGACGCGGCGCTCGCGCAACACGCCCTCAAGCGCCATCAGGCAGCCCCACGTTGTGCCGTGATGGCCGGTGCCGAAGGCTTCGCTGGCCTCAATCCAGATCTTTGTGCGCCCGTTGCTTTCGTTTGCGAGGGCGTGTGCGCCCGCGACCACGAAGCGCCCCGCGCGCACCGCCGGCAAGCCTTCAAGCGACATCGCCACCCAATCGGCCGCCTTCACCTTCTTCTGTTTCAGATGAAGTTCTGGTGCGGCGGCGCCGACGATGGCTTCGGCGCTGGCGGCGTCCTGCTTGGTTGGGACGTAAATCTCGATGCGGAACTTGCCCGGCTTTTCCTCGAACCAACTCACCGCGTCGGCGGGTGAGGGGTCGTGGCGATCGAGTTCATCGGCGGCGGCGCGGACTTGCGTCTGCGTGCCCAGGGCGGTGAGGAGCAACATTTGCGCTTGGCATAAAGGCCTGCCGCTCCAAATGGAACTAGGCCGGGGCTTAGTTCAGCGGCTATTCAGCTGAACGGCGCTCAGGTGTCCGCTGAGGGAGCATGACTGATGAAAAAGCCCGGTGTCCTGGCGGCAAGCCTGTTGACCGCCTCTTTGTTTGCGGTGGGCTTGGCGGTTGTCGCCCACCATGCGCTCGCGCCGGGCGCCGCGCCCGAACTGGTGGAAACCGCCAACGCGGCCGAGGTGCGGGCTGCGGCGCCTGAGACGCAGCCGCGCGCGGCAGCGTCAGGAACGCGCTCGACGGGCGCCGATCGCGCGGTGGCTGCCGATGCTGAGAAAACGTCCGCCGCGCGGATCTATCGTTCCGCTATGCGCAGCAAGTCTATCGGCGCTGGGCGCAGCAAGTCTATCGGCGCTGGGCGCAGCTATAGTGACGACGACGATGACGATGATGACGACGACGATTGAGCCTTAGCGCCAATCGGCGCTGTAGCGTTCAATGTCGGCGTCTAGGGCTGTCGCGTTCAAGTCGGCGCGCGGCGTGAACAACGCCATACGCCCGCAGCGTTCTTTCAATTCAAGATGCCGCTCGACGATGCGGTAGTGATCGCGCCCCTCGTAGTCGTCGATGAGGATGCGGGTCTCGTCGGGCGGAAGGTTTTTTGCCGCGGTTAACGCGCAGGCCACCCGGAAGCGACCGTCAACGAGCACCAAGTACGGCCCGGGCTTTCCCTGCATCGCTTGCCAGGGCGCATCCATGTAACGGCGCCAACGCTGCACACGCGACGGATTGGGCGTACGCACGACCGGCGTGCCCCAAGCTTCGGTCGGACCGATATCGGCGTGGATGAGGGTTTGCGTTTCCGCGTCGGCGTTGCCGTCTTCTTCGATTTTACGTTCGACGGCGCGCTTAAAATAGGGGTCTGAATCCACCGAGACGAAGCGCACGCCGTGCATCGCGGCGAGCACTGTGGAGCCACCCATGCCGAACTCAAGGTAGGTGACCGCGCCAGTCAGCAGCTCAAGAAAAAACGGGACCGCCGACGCCTCAAATTCCGGCGCGCCGGACACGGTAAACCCGCTGACCCGCTGCACGTAAAGGAACTGCGCATACTCGACCACCCGGTCCAGCTTGTTGCTGATCCAGTGCCGGATGCTGTCCAAGCCAGCTCCCATCGATGCCACCGCTGCAAGCGCCATAACGCCAATGCGTTACGCTTGGTCCGTGGGCGCGTCCATCGAACAAGCGCAAAAGCCGAGTTTCCGACTGCATGCGGTTAAGGTAGCTGCAGCTACGCGTCCGATCGTAAGGTTAAGCCGCGCTCGCAGGGCGGACGAAGCTATCGATCACACGCTTTTCGCCGGCTTTGTCGAAGTCAACCGTGAGCTTGTTGCCTTCGACCCAGCGAATGCTGCCATAGCCGAACTTCTCGTGAAAAATCCGGTCGCCGCGATTGTAGTGGCTGTCGCTGTCGCCGCTGCGCGCCACGAGCCGCGCTTCGCCGTCGATCTGCGGCGGCTTAGATGCGAATGCGCCGCGTTCTTGAGCGCGCCGCCAGCCGGGTGATTGATACCCCGAGGAGAACGGCTCCACCGCCATGTCGCGCACGCCGGGCGCCTGCATGCCGTAGCCGGTTTCACTCACCGCATCGACGCTCTTGGCCGGCAGTTCATCAATGAAGCGGGAGGGGAGCACCGTCTGCCAACGGCCATAGATCTGCCGATTGGCGGCGAACGAAATGCGCGCGCTCTCACGGGCGCGGGTGATGCCGACATAGGCGAGGCGGCGCTCTTCCTCCAAACCCTTCTCGCCGTTTTCGTCGATTGAGCGCTGCGATGGGAATACCTGCTCTTCCCAGCCCGGCAAAAACACCAGCGGAAACTCCAAGCCTTTGGCTGCGTGCAGGGTCGAGAGCTGCACGTTTTCGCCCTCGCTTTCGGACTCGATATCGAGCACCAATGCGACGTGTTCGAGATATGCCTCGAGCGTATCGTACTGAGCCATCGACTGGACCAGCTCTTTCAAGTTTTCGAGCCGGGTCTGCGCTTGCGGCGACTTATCGTTGCGCAGCATCTCGGTGTAGCCGCTTTCGTCGAGCACGATTTCAGCGAGTTCGACATGGCTCATGGTGCGCGCTTGCTCGCGCCAGCGGTCGAGGTCGGTGAGGAAGCTGCGCAACGCCGTGCGCGCCTTTAGCGGCAGATCGTCGGTGACGATCATCTCGCGGGCCGCGCCGATCAAGGTACGGAAGCGCGTTGCGCCGCCCGGCGCTTCGGGCTGTTCGGTGACCACTTCGCCGGTGTCTGCGTCAAACAGCGGGCCATTGTCGGTGACGAAGCGCACAGGCGGTTTGCCGGCGTAGCCGTGCAGCTTTTGCACAGTGCCTTCGCCGATGCCGCGCTTGGGCTGATTGACGATGCGTTCGAAAGCGAGGTCGTCGTCCTCTGAACGGATCAGCCGCAGGTAGGCATGCACGTCGCGGATTTCGGCGCGCTCGAAGAAGCGCGGGCCGCCGATGACCTTGTACGGGATGCGCAGCATCAAGAAGCGTTCTTCAAATGCCCGCATCTGCCAAGCCGCGCGCACCAGCACCGCACACTCGCCGTATGAGCGGCTCTGTTGCACCCAATGCTCAATATCGTCAGCAATGAGCCGCGCTTCGGCTTCGCCGTCCCAGATGCCGCGGACTTTGACGCGATGACCTTCCTCGTCATCGGTGAACAGGGTTTTGCCCAGACGCCCGCGATTGTTCGAGATGAGGTGCGACGCCGCCGCCAGGATGTGCCCGGTAGAGCGATAGTTGCGTTCCAAACGCACGACCACCGCGCCCGGAAAGTCATGCTCGAAGCGCAGGATGTTATCGACCTCAGCGCCGCGCCAGCCATAGATCGATTGATCGTCATCGCCGACAACGCAGAGGTTCTTTGACGCCTGCGCCAACAGCCGCAGCCACAAATATTGGGCGACGTTGGTGTCCTGATATTCGTCCACCATCATGTGGCTGATCTTGCGATGGTAGGTTTCCAAGACGTCCGGGTAGCCCTGGAACACATCGATCATGTGCAGCAACAGATCGCCGAAGTCGCAGGCGTTCAGGATTTTGAGCCGCGCTTGATAGATCGCGTAAAGCTTCACGCCGGCGCCGTCGGCGAAGTGATACGCTTCGTTCTTCGGCACGCGCTCCGGGGAGAGGGCGCGATTTTTCCAGCTGTCGATCAGTCCTGCCAGTTGGCGGCCGGGCCAGCGCTTTTCATCGATGCCTTCGGCGTCGATGATTTGCTTCAGCAGCCGGATTTGATCGTCAGTATCGAGGATGGTGAAGTTGTTCTTCAGGCCGACGAGTTCGGCGTGCGTGCGCAGCATGCGCGCGCTGATCGAGTGAAAAGTGCCGAGCCAAGGCAATCCGCCGCCGCCGGGGCCGAGCAATTTCTCGACCCGCTCGCGCATCTCGCGCGCAGCCTTGTTGGTGAAGGTCACCGCCAGCACGCCCCACGGCTTGGCTTTGCCGCTCGACAGTAGATGCGCCAGCCGCGTCGTCAGCACGCGCGTCTTGCCGGTGCCGGCGCCAGCGAGCACCAACACGGGGCCGTCGAGCGCTTCCACTGCCGCGCGCTGCTCAGGATTGAGCGAAGCGACGTAAGGCGGCGGGGCCATGGCCCGCTGAGAGATCGGCAATTGGTCAGACATTTCCGCTGGCGTTCTGCCCTCGATTCGCTGTGAGTGCGCTAGCTTAGCACGAACCGAGAACATAGTGCCGGCGCCGCCAAGATGCGAGCGTGCGGAACAGGCCGCTGCCGCGGCTGTTAACCTCTGATGAAACTGGCCCCGCTATTTGCCGCCGGCGCATGCGCCGTTGCGCTCATCGCTTGCACCGAAACCGCCGCGCCGCCGCCCGATCCAGAAGCCGCTGCGAAAGTGGGGCAGGCTGAATCGCTGCCGCACACCTTGCCCCCGCCGAACGCTTCGCAACCGCGCTACGTCGGCCTGTGGGCAACTACGGCCGAAGGCTGCGCTGAGCCGGCTTGGCGGTTCGAGGAGCGTCAGATCACGACGCTCGGGGAAGTCGGCTGCAGCTTCAGCGACGTGCGCCAGACGCCGACGGGCTACGAAATCCCAGCGACTTGCTCATCCGAGGGCGACGAAACTTCCCACACGATCCAGCTCTCGTTCTCGGAAACCGCGGGCGCGATGATGGTCGCCGGCGGGCCGTGGCAGCAGGGAACCAGCCTGGTTTATTGCCGCGGTCTCTAGTTCGTTAGGCATAGGGAACTTCGGACTCGCTCAGCGGTTGTCAGCGCGGAGCAGAGCTATGGCTGATGACAAGGAACTTCGCGCGGGGCTGTGCTCCGGTTTTGTCGCCGGAGTGATGGTGCTGGCGCTGACGGCGATGGCGCTCATGTCATTTGATCCGGCCCGCGCTTCACCGCCGAGCTATGCGGGCGTGAACGCCTCAAGCTTCGCCAGCGTCGCGGACGTCGCGCGCCTCAGCCGCTGACGTTTTGATCGCGATATAAACGCAATAAAACTCAACCCACACCGCAAATCGTCTTAGGCTGCGCGCGCATTCCATGCGTGAGGCTGCAGATGGCTGACGTCTTTATTTCCTACGCACGCGAAGATCGCGACGCCGCCTTGCGTATAGCGCAGGGGCTGAATGCGATGGGCCTGGATACCTTCTGGGACACCGAAATCCCGCCGGGCCAGACTTGGGCCGATTACATCGAAGCCAAGCTGGTCAACAGCAAAGCCGTGATTGTGCTGTGGAGCGCGCATTCAACGCGCTCGCACTACGTGCGCGAAGAGGCGCGGATTGCGCGCGACAAGTCACGTCTCATTCCTGCGCAGATTGAAGCCGGGCCGTTGCCGTTCGGCTTCGGCGAAGTGCAGACCGCCGATCTCACCCAGTGGCGCGGCGATTACAACACCGAGGCGTGGTCGCGTTTCGCCAATGCCGTCTACGCCACAGTGCGCGGCTCAGCGCCGCCGCAGCCGACCTACACACCGCCGCCGCAACAGCCGCCGGCTTGGCAGCCGGCAGAGCCGGCCATGGCTGGCGCGGGCGGTTACGCGCAAACGGCGGCAATCCACGCCAACTCGCCGATCGATTACATCGTGAAGTGCATTCGGCTTTATGCCGTTGGCGCCGGCCGCGCGCGGCGCGCTGAATATTGGTGGTGGTCCTTGTTCAGCGTCGTCGCATTGGTCGCGGCGATCACTGTCGATACCAGTTTTGGTTTGGATCACACGGGCGCGCCGGCCAATCCGATTGTAACCGGCGCTGTTTGGCTGGCGCTGTTTGCGCCCGGGCTCAGCGTGTTGTCGCGGCGTTTGCACGACGTGAAGCTCAGCGGCTGGTTCGCTGCGGCGGTAGCTGGCGCCAGTGTCGGCGGCGGCGTGTTTTCCATGGACGGCGGCGCGCTTGGAACGCTCGGTTCGCTCTTGTCGCTGGGCGCGGTGGTGGCGGCGGTTTGGACTGGCGTGATGCCGGGCACGGTTGGCCCGAACGCTTACGGGCCTGATCCCAAGATCTCTGCCTGAGGCGTCTTTAACTTCGCGCATCGCTCCTGCTAGGAGAGGGCAAGGAGGGGACGATGCCTGACGTATTTTTGTCGTACGCCCGCGAAGATGCCGTGCGCGCCCGCCAGGTCGCGCAGGCGCTTGAGCAAACAGGCCTCGAAGTCTTCTGGGATAATGAAATCCCGCCCGGCGCGACCTGGGCCGATCACATCGAGCTCAAACTCAGTCAGTGCAAAGCGCTGATCGTGTTGTGGAGCGAGAACTCCACGAAATCGCAATCAGTGCGCGAAGAAGCGCGGCTGGCGCGCGACAAGGGTTTGCTGATCCCCGTGGCCATTGATGGCGCATCGCCGCCGTTCGGCTTCGGCGAAGTGCAAACCGCCGATCTCTCGCAATGGAGCGGCGACCAAGCCGATCCAAGTTGGCGGCGCGTCGTTGATGCAGTGTCGCGTGTGGCGCAGGCCGGCCCCGTGCCAACGCCGCCGCCTGTGACGCGCCAACCCGCTTACACGCCGCCGCCGCAACACAATGCGCCGGAGGCGGAGCAGAAGCGTTCATCGCCATGGATATGGATTGGCGGCGGTGTCGCCGCGGCGGTGCTGGTGATCGCTGTTATCGGTTTCATGATGGGCGGCGGCGAGCAGGCGCCCGCGTCACAGCCGCAAGTGCAAGCGGCGGCCGGCGCGGCGCCGCAGGCGGGCGGCAGCGGCGTAAACTATCAGCAGCAGATTCTCGATCGGCTGGCGCAGGTTGAGCAGCACTTCGCCACGCAAGGCTTCCAACAGATTGCGGCGCCCGCCAGCGGCCAGATGCCGGCGGGGCAGTTCGCCAACTATCCTGTCACGCTGGAAGCGGGCGGCGATTATCGCATCATCGGTGTGTGCGATAACGATTGCGGCGACTTCAATCTCATTCTCTACGACCAAAACAACAATGTCGTGTCGCAGGATGTGTTGCAGGACGCGACGCCCGTCGTCGCCGTCGCCCCGCAATGGACCGGCCCGTTTACGGTGCAAGCAGTGATGCAGAACTGCACGGTGTCGCCGTGCTATTACGCGCTGGTGCTCTATGGGCGGCCTCTGGCGCCTTAGACGCGGTTCTCCAGAACGAACACACGAACGGCTGATGCAAGCGAAGCATCCGGCGCTGCTTTAGCGCGGGTTTCGTCGATCGAGGCGATCAGCATCGGCAAGCTCGTCGAACGCGAACGCGCGATCTTCTCAAGCCCTGACCAGAATTCCTGCTCCAAAGCGAGCGAGGTGCGATGGCCGGCTATGCGCATGGAGCGCTTTTGCAAGCCGCCGCTAGAAGTTTGAGTCATCGTCATTTCTCTTATGTCCGTCGAGTTTGCGCTCGGCGTCCTCTTTTTGAGCTTTGGCGAGGGCCTTCTGCGACTTGCTGCGTCCAAAGCTTGCGCGGTTTTGCGCCGCTGTTGCTTCTTCTGCTTGGCGCGCTTTGGCTTTGCGCGCGCGCCGCAAGTTCACGACCTCGTTCATCAGCATTCACACATAGGACTACGGTAATGCGTAGCCAAGCTTTTGGTTCGCTTTGCGCAGTTGTTCCCGCGCCTGGACTGCTTTGCTTACTCGCGCATTAAACTAAGTTAGTCGCTCTCACGCGCGCGTGAAGCGATCGGTAACTGTGATCATAGACTGATCAATAATTGTCGCTGTTGCGCGATTATTTGCTCTTCACTGCGATTTCGTCGGCATTGCTTTGGCGCGCGCTTGAACGATGCCTAGAACGTTTCGGTGAATATCTCCCAGCAGAAGTTCGCCCCAGGCGCGCGCATACGCGTTGAACGGCGTGCGCGCCGCGTAGCTCGTGGTGAGCGTCAGGCGGGTTCGATTGGCCGAGAGCGCGGTTAGGTCATAGCGGCCGCCTTGCAGCTTCAGGTAGTCTTCGTCGAGGCGCAGATGCCGGTCGAGCAGGCGATCTGCGGTCGCCTCCGGAATCTCGAAGCGCCACGAGACCGATCGTTGTGGGCGCCATTCTTCGACAACTTCGTAGAAGCGCACACCTCCGCGCCAGGTGGCGGCGCGCACGCGCTGGCCATCGCGCTCAACAAGTTGCGCATCGAGAGGGCGCGGGATCTGCAACACGTCTTGAGTGAACGTCCAGCTTTGCTCCGCATCGGCGATGTCGCGGATTTCGACGGCTTCGCGCCACACGGCCTCAATCGGCGCATCGATCTCGATCGTGGTGACAACGGAGGTCTGCATGGTGGGGTAGGCGCTTTGCTGCTCGATCGGCATCAGCAACAGCGGCGCGATGATGACCAGCGCTGGCGGCGTGCGGTTTTTTGAATGCCCGCGGAGCCAAACGACGATGGCCCCGCCGAGCATGCCGATCGGGTAGAAAATCGGCGTTGCCATTGCGAGGCAGATAACGCCCTCGCGCAACACGACGGCGCTGCACAGCAAGAGCGCCGTGGTGACCATCGCCGTGATCGCGATCATCTCGGCGCCGGCGTTTCGCCCCGGTGGCACACCGATCCATGTCGCGAGCGCGCACGCGGCGACGGGGATCAGCAACACTGAAACCAGCAGCATGCCGGACTCTGGCTGCAGCTTCTGTGCGAGCAGATAGAGCGCCAGCGCAAGGCCGAGGCCGGCTGCGACGCCCGCAACAAAGCCGATCCATCTTCTCGGGCGCGACTGCTGATCACTCACGGCATTAGCCCGGTGAGATCATCTTTTCGGGGCGCACGATGGCGTCGAAGTCGTCGGCAGGGATGCCGTCCTTGATCGCTTCTTCGCGCAATGTGGTGCCGTTCTTGTGCGCGGTCTTCGCAATCTTGGCGGCGCGGTCGTAGCCGTATTTTTCCTTCAACGGTGTCACCAGCATCAGCGAGTTTTCCAGTCCACGCTGGATGTTGTCCAAGCGCGGCTCGATGCCGACGACGCAGTTTTCCGTAAAGCTCACCGCCGCATCGGCCAGCAACCGCGTCGATTGCAGGAAATTATACGCCATCATCGGATTGAAGACGTTGAGCTCGAAATGGCCTTGGCTGCCGGCGAAGCCAATAGCGGCATTGTTGCCATGAATATGCGCGCACACTTGCGTCAGCGCTTCGCACTGCGTCGGGTTCACTTTCCCCGGCATGATTGACGAGCCCGGCTCGTTTTCCGGCAGCGCCAATTCGCCAAGACCCGACCGCGGGCCAGAGCCCAGGAAGCGAATGTCGTTGGCGATCTTGAAGCAGCTCATCGCCACCGTGTTGATCGCGCCATGCGTCATCACCATCGCATCGTGCGCGGCGAGCGCTTCGAACTTGTTCGGCGCCGAGGTGAAGGGCAGGCCGGTGATTTGCGCGATCTTCGCCGCGACCAAATCGGCAAACCCAACCGGCGAAGCGAGGCCGGTGCCGACAGCCGTGCCGCCCTGCGCCAGTTGCATCAGCATCGGCAGCGTCATCTCGATGCGTTTGATGCCGTTTTCGATCTGCTGGGTGTAACCCGAGAATTCTTGGCCCAGCGTCACAGGCGTCGCGTCCTGCGTATGCGTGCGGCCGATCTTGATGATGTCCTTCCAGGCGTTCGCCTTATCGTTCAGCGCATTGCGCAACGTCTGCAGCGCCGGGATCAGCCGGTGCACGACTTCCTCCGCACAAGCGATGTGCATCGCCGTCGGGAAGGTGTCGTTCGAGCTTTGGCTCATATTGACGTGGTCGTTCGGGTGGATCGGCTTCTTCGATCCCATCTCGCCGCCGAGCATTTCGATGCCGCGGTTCGAGATCACCTCGTTGGCGTTCATGTTGGACTGGGTGCCAGAGCCCGTTTGCCAGACCACCAATGGAAAGTGTGCGTCGAGCTTGCCCTCGATCACCTCATCGCTGGCCTTGATGATGACTTCGCCCAGTTTCGGATCGAGCTTACCCAGCGCGATATTGGCTTCCGCCGCCGCCTTCTTGACGATGCCCAGCGCGCGGATGATGGGGGCCGGCTGTTTTTCCCAGCCGATCTTGAAATTGCCGAGGCTGCGCTGCGCCTGGGCGCCCCAATATTTGTCGGCCTCGACGTCAATTGGCCCGAACGTGTCGGTTTCTGTGCGGGTGGTCATGGGATCGCCTCGGGGTGAATCTGCCGCGTTGTCCCATTAGGGGATATGGGCATGAAATCGGCGGATCAAGCTCGGGAGCCGGACGGGGGCAGCGGCGTGCAGGCGCAGGACATGCGGACCTTAGGCCCATTGCGAACGCACGCGCCGGCGCGCGATGCGGTCGAGCGGCTGTCGGATCGGGCGCTCCGCGCCGCCGTTGTAAATCCGGATCATAGCGAGGCCGCGCGCGAAGCCGCCGCCGAAGCCCTGCGCGCGCGCCGGATCACGCTTGCGCCCTGGCGCGCTTCGGTGCGCGGCTTCGTACGGGCGCAAGATCTCGTTGAGCCTCGGCGCACCTTCTTTGGCTGGTCTTGGCGTCGGCGTGTTTGGGCGATGGCTCTGACCCGCCTTGCGGCGCTGGCTTTGATTGCGGTCCTGGCGAGCGTTGGGCTTGGCGGGTCCAATATCGACGCGCGCGTTGCGCTGATGCTGGCTGGCGCGTTGGCGTTCGGCCTTGCCTGGTGGCTAGCCGCGGTGGCGTTTCGATTGCGGCCCGCGCGGCTGCTCTATCACGGCGCCGGTGAAGAGCGGCCGCTGCGCGCCATGATCCGCGACGAGTTGCGCGTGTTCGGCAACGTGGTGCGCATGGCCGCGCCTGACGCGCCCGTTGTGCGCGCGGCAGGCGATTATCGTGCGTTGGCGCGGCGGATGCGCAGCCGTGTGCGGCTCAACTTGGCGACGGCGCTCTCGTCGCGCGAAGCCCTGCCGGTCGCCGCCGCGCCGCAATGGCGCGGTTTGACGCTGCAGCTGATCGCCGGCTCCAGCGATGCGATCTTGGTCGATCTGAGTGAAGGCGCAGCGCCGCTCGATGATCTGCGCGAGGAGGCGCAGGCGGGGCGGTGTGTGTTTGTTACGTTATGGGGGCGCATCGATGCTGCGGAGGCGGCGCTCGCTGCCGCCGGCATTGATGCGCCGTGCTTCTTTTATGCGCCGGACGGCGAAATGCAGCGGCGTGGGCGCTTTCGCGATGCCGTCATTGCCGCAATGCGCGCAACGCACCGTGTGCAGGCGTGAGCGGCTGGACCGGGCGCGGCAAAGTGCGTGCGCGTGAAATCGAGGGCGGCGCTGAAATCGCCATCGACGGCATCACGACGCAAGCGCGCTATTACAAGCCGCTGGTCTATGAGTTCTTCCGCAAAGAGTTTCAGATCCGCCCGCGCTGGGGAGAGTTCGAGGTCGAGCTCACGATGGAATATGTCGGCGAAACGCCGACACTCGATCTCGACAATCTGGCCAAGGCGCTGCTCGACGCGTTGAAGGGCCACATCTTCTTCGACGACAGCCAAATCGCGCGTCTCTTGTGTGAGCGCACAAAAGGCGAGCGCGAACGGATAACCGTTCGCGCCATACGCCGTTCTGAGAGCTGATGCTTACTTCTTGCGGAATGCGTCGAGGCTGACGACTGCGCCGTCAGCTGCAGCCGGCGGCGCGGCGGCTGGCGGCGGCGTTTCTTCACGCAGGGCAGGGCCGCCCGCGTCGTCGCCAGAGGCCATGCGCGCTTCATCGATATGATGCTGCTGTTCGAACTGCAGGCCGAACTTCACGCTCGGATCGAAGAAGCGGGTGATCGCTTTCAGCGGAATGGTGATCGGTTGCGGCTGGCCGGAGAACTTGAGGATGACGCGGAAGCGGTCGGCGTAAACTTCGAGATCCCAAAACTGGTGCTCGAGCACGATCGTCATTTCGTCCGGATAGCGGGCGCGCAATTGCTCCGGGATGATGACGCCCGGCGCATGGGTGCGGAACGTGATGTAGAAATGATGTTTGCCCGGCAGCCCGCGTGGGCTGGCCGCTTCTTGCAGCGCTGCGCGGACGACGCTGCGAAGCGCGTCCTGCATCAAGCTTTCATATCCGATCTGGTCGTCGGCCACGGCCGCCCCTCCTTGGCTCTGCGCTCACCCTTACTGCCTCGTTCCGGGCAGTCAATTGTTCATCCACAGGGCGCGAAAACATCAACGTTTCCAACGTCACGAGGCGAAACGTTTGCGATGGTTTGCAGTTTCGCGCGCGTGACAAACGCGCGGCGTGCACGGGGTGCCGCTTCGCGCGCGGCGCGAGCGCGCTTGTGAGCAACTCGCCAAATCTTTGCGAGATAAAGGAAATTATCGGCGTCACTCACCCGAGGCGCGCTTTTGGTTCGCCTCGCGGGCGCGCGTTTTGTGGATAAACCTTCAGTGCGCGCCGCCAAGCAACGCGGCCCAGGGCAATTTCTCTTCCGCGAAGTGATCGGACTGCGGCGCCAGAGCTTCCGCCGTTTCGAACGCGCAAACCGGAATGTGCGTCTCGCCGGCCCAGGCTTCGCCGCGAAAACAAATTGGTGAACCGCAGCGTCCGCAGAAGCTGCGCGTCACGCCGGGGGACGATGCGTATCCCTGCAGCGTCTCGCCGGCGATGGTGACCTGTGCGTGGGAGAAGCCGGCCCAGGTTACGGACGGCGCCGACGATGCGCGCCGGCAACTTTCGCAGTGGCAGTTGGAGACAAAGCGCGGCGCGCCGCGCGTTTGAAACGTCACGCTGCCGCACAAACACCGGCCGTTGCGCACTTCATCGGACATGAGGGACTCCGCGCTTTAAGCGAAGAAAGTCCCCGGCTTCTGTTGCCGGGCGCCGGGGGGCCCCGCCTAGCGATGCTACTCGGTAGGACTTAGGTCGAGATCACTCGCACTGCTTACGCAGCGAGGGCGAACTCTTCAGCGTTGTTGTCATTCGCAACTATGCTGTTTGGCCTGTGACGGGACCACCCGAGCAAAAGCAACAGCCTTCAACGTCCGTCGATCCTATTTCGGCCCCAGACAATCCCCGAATGAGGGATGAAACTGGTGGAGCCGCCGGGCATCGCACCCGGGTCCGATCCGCCTATCTCTGCGCGTTTATCGCCATAGTCCGGGCAAGCCCGAACGAGTCGAATATAGGCGCCTGGGGCGCGGCATGGAAGTCGTTGTTCGCCCGGGCTATGGTTGGCCCATGACCAAAGAGACGGATGAGGACCTGCGCGGCGACATCGATGCGGCGCTACGCGCGTTGATCGGCGGCGGCTTCGCGCCACGGCAAGAGGTCTGGTACGTTGTCGACGATATCTGTGAGCAGGGTGAGCAGCCGGACGAATTGCGCAGCTACGCGTCGGCGGAACTTGAGCGGTTGTGGTCGGCGCAGCGCGCCGCCGAGGCCGGCTGGAGCGGTCATACGGACTGCGATCGGCTCGATAAGGCGTTCGCTGAACTGGAAGAGCGCGGCATCGTTTGCAGGCAAGATTTCACGTGCTGTGGAAATTGCGGCGTCGCCGAGATCGGCGCTGAACTGAACGAGGCCGAGAAGCGCGGTGTGCGCGTGCGCGGTTACGCCTTCTATCATCAGCAAGACACAGAGGCCGCCGTGGGCGGCCATGGGGTCTATCTCAATTACGGCGCCGAGACCGAAGGCGAGGCCGCCGCGCTAGTCATTGCGCGCGAGATCGTAACGACGCTGAAGCACAACGGTTTGGAGCCGATTTGGAATGGCTCGATCGGTCAGCGCATTCACGTGCCTCTGGAATGGCGCCGTCGCTTGATCTGCACCTAAGTCGCACGACTCACGGTAAGCAGGGCCGCATCATCGCCAGGGAGTAGGCGGCCATGATCAAGAAACTGGCGGCCGAGTTCATCGGCACGTTCACCCTCGTTCTGTTCGGCTGCGGCGCCGCCGTGCTCGCCGGCTTCGGCGTCATTGGCCAGGAGGGCATCGCCTGGGCCTTCGGCCTCGCCATCGTTGCGATGGCGTATGGCATTGGCGGCGTTTCGGGCGCGCACCTCAATCCAGCGGTCAGCTTCGGTTTCTGGGCCTCCGGGCGCATGAGCACCACCGACATGGGCGGCTATTGGGTGGCGCAGTGTCTCGGCGCTGTCGTTGGCGCCGGCATCCTTCTTGTGATCGCCTCCGGCTCGCCCGATTACGCGCTCGCCACGAACGGTCTTGGACAAAACGGCTATGGCCTCAGGCTGCCATCTGGGCAGGGTTCGCCGGGCGATTACGCGCTGATCGCCTGCGCCATCTTCGAGGTGGTGGCGACCTTCATCTTCGTCGCCGTCATTCTCGGATCGACGCAGAAGGGCTCTGAATTCGCCGGTCTCGCTATAGGCCTGACGCTTGTCGCCATTCACATTGTTGGAATTCAGGTTACTGGTGTGTCGGTCAATCCGGCTCGCTCCCTCGGGCCTGCGGTCTGGGTTTTGGGTGATGCGCTGAGTCAGCTTTGGCTGTTCATCGCCGCGCCCATGGTGGGGGCGTTGTTGGCTGGATGGGCGTTCCGGGCGAAATTGCTGACGATCGACGACGCCACTTAAAGCGGCGGCCGATCGCGGCTGGCGCTGCGATCGGCGCGTTCGCGCTGCTGACGTATCTGTTCTTGCCGCTGCCGGCGCCGAACGTAGCCGCGCCGAGTGATGGCGATTGCGTCGAACTCACGCTCTTCACCAACGGCTTTCACACCGACATCGCGGCGCCGGCGTCGATCTTTCCGGAAGACCACCCGCTGCGCCGGCTCTATCCGGAAGCACAGAACTTCCTCCTCGGCTGGGGCGAGGAGCGCTTCTATTATTCGGACGGCAGCGATCTTTGGCTCGGCGCACAAGCCTTGATCCCGCCCAGCCCCAGCGTCCTGCACGTGACCTACAACGCGCCCGCCGTCGCGGCCTATCTCGGCCCGAATGACGAGACGCAAGTTGCCATCAGCGGCGAGGGCGCGGCGCGGTTCGTGGCGTTTATCGATCGCGCTCTGGTGCTGAACGATGCGGACAGCGTTGTCCGCATCAGCGACGGCAAGATCGTCGACCGCTCCTCGTTCGTGCGCACGCGCGGCTCGTTCCACTTGTTCAATGTCTGCAACCATTGGATGGCGCGCGCCCTTCGCGCCGCCGGTCTCAACATCAACACCCGCTCGGCCTGGCTGGGCGGGCCGCTGGTGCGGGCGGTGGAGGAGACCGGCCGCACCACCTGCGCCAACGTTTCCCGGCCGTAGCGAAGCGAAGAGCCGGGACCCAAGTGCCACAAACAGCGCGCAATGTCCCTAGATACCAGCTCTCCGCGCTGCGCGCTGCGGCCGGGAAGCGTGGTGGGGAGAGGCGAGTCAGCCCATATTGGCTCTGAAATGAGCGCCCAACCCGCACCAGCGCCAGAAGGCGCCCCGTCCCAAGCCGACATCGCCTATCTCGGCCTGCTGGACGACATCCTGCAAAACGGCGTCGACCGCGGCGACCGCACCGGCACCGGCACGCGCGGCGTCTTCGGCCGTCAGCTGCGCTTCGATCTCAGCGCCGGCTTCCCGCTGCTGACGACGAAGAAGGTGCACCTGAAGAGCATCATCCTCGAACTGCTCTGGTTCCTGCGCGGCGATAGCAACGTGCGCTGGCTGCAAGAGCAGGGCGTCACGATCTGGGATGAGTGGGCCAACGAAGAAGGCGAACTCGGCCCCGTTTACGGCAAGCAATGGCGTTCGTGGGAAACCAAGGACGGCCGCGTCATCGATCAGATCGCCAACGTCGTGAACGCGATCAAGACCAACCCGAACTCACGCCGCCACATCGTGTCGGCCTGGAATCCGGCCGAAGTCGATCAGATGGCGTTGCCGCCGTGCCATTGCCTGTTTCAGTTTTTCGTCGCCGATGGAAAACTGAGCTGCCAACTCTACCAACGCAGCGCCGACGTCTTCCTCGGCGTCCCGTTCAACATCGCCAGCTATGCGCTGCTCACGCAAATGATGGCGCAAGTGACGGGTCTTCAACCCGGCGAGTTCGTCCACACCTTCGGCGACGCGCACCTCTATCACAATCACTTCGACCAAGCCCGCACGCAGCTCTCGCGCGCGCCGTACGCCCCGCCGCAAATGCTGATCAACCCAGAGCGCGAAGACATCTTCGCGTTCGAGTACAGCGACTTCAAACTCGAAGGCTACACGGCGCACCCAGGCATCAAAGCGCCGATCGCGGTTTAGGTCTGCGCGTTATGTCAGCGGCGGGAGTCGAACCCGCATTCTCTGTCGAGACTTACGTTGTGACGCAGGCGTCTAACCAATTCCGCCACGCTGACAGCGGCAGATAACGCAAACTGGAGGTGCGCCTCAATCGTTGTTCCGTCCGCAAAGTCATCGAAAGCTGCGTCCCTTCTCCTGGTTAAGGAGAGGGTGGCCCGAAGGGCCGGATGAGGTTTGCTGCGCGATGCAGAATGAGCCTCATCCTGATGCGCCGGGAAACCTCACCCGTCGTTCGCTTCGCTCACTGACACCCTCTCCCTAACCGGGAGAGGGGACGGTCTTGCGCTGCGCCCGCGCCGCTACTGCAGCACCACCGGAATGCGCACTTGCCGCGGTTCATTGCCTTCGCCTGGCATGTCTTCTTCCAGTACCAACGTCGCCGGGCCTGTCGCGGTGAATGTGAGCGTGGCGTCGTATTCCTTCGGCCCTGGATCGGTCCAGCTGACGCGCGGATGCGCTGGCGCCATGGCGATCTCGGCGCCGTTCGCGTCGAGCAAGCGCACCGGGAATTGATTTTCGAAGAACCAGTCTGCCGGCGCAACGCCGCTCACTTGCAGAGGGCTCGTTACAGTTGCGCCGCTCGCAGGCGTGGTGACAGTCGCCAGCTCCGCCGTCGGCTCAGTCGCGGCGGCAGGCTCGGCTGGCGTTTCCGTTGCCGGTTGCGAGCACGCGCCAAACGCGAGCACGGCGCCAAGAAGAATTACAAACCGCATGATGTCCCCCTCGGTGCGGACACTGCCCGGGTTTCAATGCCGCGCCAAGCGTCGCCCGCCCGTTCGTCTCCGAATTTTGCGCCCCATCGAACTTCGATTGCTTCCGCGCGAGCGGGGAGGAGGCTCGCGCCACATTTCGCGAGGGTTCGATGAGCGAACAAACGACACGCAGATTGCTGCTGAAACAAGCGGCCGCCCTCGGCGCGGCGCTCGCGTTCGGCCAAAGCTGCGCCAGCACACCAACCGGTCCGCGCACCGAGCGGCGCGATCTCTATCCGCAAGGCGTCGCCTCCGGCGATCCGCAGCACGATAGCGTCATCCTCTGGACGCGCCGCGAGCCGGATGCTGGCGCGAGCGCGCATCGCCTCGTCGTCGAAGTCGCCAGCGATGAAGCGTTCGCGCGCGTCGTTGCGCGCGGCGATGTTGAAGTCAGCGCCGCCACCGATTGGACGTGCCGCTTCCTTGCCGCAGGCCTGCGTCCCGCGCGCGAATACTGGTATCGCTTCGTCGACTTAGCAGGGAACACCAGCCGCACCGGCCGCACGATCACCGCGCCCGCCGCCAACGACGATCGTCCCGTGCGCTTCGCCTTCGTCAGCTGCCAAGATCCCACCATCGGCGCGCTCAACGCCTATCGCCGCATGATGTACGAAGACGCACGCCGCCCTCGAGCCGAGCAAATGAGCTTCGTGCTGCACCTCGGCGATTTCATCTACGAGATCGTGAAATATCCCGAAGATGGCCGCGACGGCAGAGATCGCGGCCGTCGCTTGCGCGAAGTCTTCCGCTACCCGACAGGCAAACGCCTGCGCAATTTCCACTTCCCCGTCGATCTCACCGATTATCGCGCCATCTATCAGGGCTACCTCAAGGATCCCGATCTGCAGGATGCGCGCGCACGCTGGCCGTTCGTGTGCGTGTGGGACAATCACGAATTCGCGTGGCGCGGCTTCCAAGGCATGTCGTTCCTCTTCAACGATCCGCCCGAACCCGCGCAAACGCTGAAGATCGCCGCGAGCCAAGCATGGTACGAGTATCAGCCCGCGCGCGTCACTAAACCCGGCGCAGGCGATGCCTTCGAAGCGCCCACTGTCTCGGACGGCCCCATCGGCGAGGTTGATGCGCGCGGCCTCGGTCAAAACCCAAACAACCTCACTGCCGTCCACGCTCTGAGGATCGAACGCTCTTTCCGCTTCGGCAAAAACGTCGACATGATCCTGACGGACAACCGCTCGTATCACTCGGCGCCCATCACCGGCGCAGGTTTGCCGGGCCTAGACTTCGGAGCCACGCCCGAACTCGCCAACGATATTCTGGAAGAAGGCCGCGAGTGGCCAGGCGGCGCGCCCGCCACAATCCGCTTCGGCGAACAAGAAGTCCCCAATCCGCAAGCCAACGAACCGCCGCAATCCTATCTCGGCATCGAACAAATGGCGTGGTTCAAAGAGCGCCTGCGCGCAGCGGAAGCGCCGTGGAAAATCTGGGGCCATTCCTTCGGCACGCTCTCACTGCGCGTCGATCCGCAAAATCTGCCGCCGGAATTCGCGGACACGTGGCCCAGTACGGAGTACGGCTACCTGCATCGCTCCTACACGACCGAGCACCGCGAAATCTTTTCCATGGTGCGCGACGAAGGCATCACCGGCCTCGCCATCTGCGTCGGCGACAAGCATTCGTTCTGGGCGGGCTACGCGAGCGAGACATTGCCGCCGCGCGCCTTCGAACCAGTGGGCGTGGAATTCGTCACCGGCGCAATCACCGCGCAGAACGCGGGCGAGGTGCAGGCGCTGACCTTTCCGCGCGCTAACCGCTTAGCGCCGTTCTACGTGCACGACCGCCCCGACGGTTCGACGCAATGCGCCTACAACACCATGTTGCTGCACGGCGTCCGCGCCGCGCTCGTGCTGCGCGACACCGACGACCTCGCCCAAGCGCGCGCAGCGCGCAATCCAGAAAGCGCGCCGCACCTCAAATTCATGGACCAGGGCGGCTATGGCTATTCCACCGTGCGCGCTTCGGCGGAGGAACTGGAAACAGAATTCGTCTGCATCCCAATCCCAGCAGAGCGCAGTGAAACCGAGGACGGCGGCCCGCTCCGCTATCGCGTCATCCACCGCGTCGCCCGCTGGGCGCCGGACGGGCGACCAGAGATGCGCCAAGAGATCGTCGAAGGCGACGTCGGCACCGCGATCTAAGCGTCATGTCGCTTGCTTAGCTCAGTGGCTGCAAGCGCAGATCACGCTTGACGCGCCCGCCGCACGCGTCGAAGCCAGCACCGGAAGGTGAGGTGACTGCATGAACGTAAGCGAAGCACAGTCCGAGTTTCGGCGCGGTTATATGAGCGGCGCGCCCGGCGTGCTGGCTTCGTCGTTGTGCTGGTTCGCCGCCGCGTTCACCGCATGGCGCATCTCGCCAGAGCAATCGGTCTGGGTGCTCTTCATCGGCGGCATGCTGATTTATCCCGTCGGCCTCGTCATCGCAAAACTGCTTGGCGCTTCCGCGAGCGCGTCCAAAGGCAACCCGCTGGCGCAACTCGCGATCGCCAGCACATTCTGGATGATCTTCAGTCTGCCGCTCGCTTACGCCATTTCGTTGCAGCAGATCGACTGGTTCTTTCCCGCGATGCTCCTGATTATAGGCGGTCGATATCTCACCTTTGCGACGCTCTACGGCATGAACCTGTTTTGGGGCCTCGGCCTCGCGCTCGCCGGGGCAGGCTTCGGGTTAGCAGTGCTCAACGCGCCGGTTGCGCTCGCGGCAGTAACGGGCGCCGGGATCGAGTTGTTCTTCGCGTTGGTGCTGTTCGGTGTTCATGCGCGGTCGCGGCGCGGTCAAGCAGCATGAAGCCGCGCGAACTCCTAGCCACGGCGCAAATCCCGGAGGGCGGTGAGCTACGCCTCTATAAGCGCGACACCGATTTCATCATCGCGCTCGGCGCCAACGAGCTGATGAGCAGCCGTCTCAGCGGCTCGGAGGAGGCGCTGGCGTTGCTCACCTGCGATCGCCTGCAAACGGAAGCGCCGCACATCCTCATCGGCGGGTATGGCATGGGCTTCACGCTTCGGGCCGCGCAAGCGCGCCTCGGCCCACAAGCCCGATTCACCGTTGTTGAGCTGGTGCCGGAGATTATCGATTGGGCGCGCGGGCCGATGTCGGAGCTTGCCGCCGGCTGCCTCGACGATCCGCGCGTTGAACTCGTCATCCGCGACGTCTCGCGCGCTATCGCCGCTTCGGAACGCCGCTTCGACGCAATCCTTCTCGACGTTGATAATGGCCCAGATGGCCTCACGCGTGAGGACAACAACCACATCTATTCGCTTCTCGGCTTGCAGGAAGCCAAGCGCGCTCTGAAGCCGGGCGGTGTGCTCGCGATCTGGTCAGCCGCACAGGACGAACGTTTCGCGCGCCGCTTGAAGCACGCGGGCTTTCAGGTGGAAGAGGTGATGGTGCGCGCCGGACGCGGCGGCAAAGGCGCGCGTCACATCATCTGGTTCGCGCGCGTCTAAACTTCAGCGACGTCCGGGATCACCATTTTAGCAATCTTCTGAATCTCACCGCGCGCCACGTCCACGTTCACCGGCGCGTATTTGATGGTCACGCCCACCATCTGTGCCTCGACCTCAGTTTTCAGCACCAGCACATCGCCAGCATTAGCGATGATCGCGAAGCCTTCGCTATCCGCCGGCTTCTTGTTGGTGCCGGTGTAGCCCGCAATCCGATGCGCGCCGGGCGTCAGCAGAATGCGCGTAAAGCGCGGGCTCTTCAGTTGCGCTACTTCGCGGCCATTGATCAGCACATTGATACCCACGGCGCGCCCGACAAACTGGTTGCGGAATATATAGAGCGCCGCTTTGTCCGCAGGCGGCGCGAACTGGAGCGCCACCCCACGTTGTTCAGGCGTGGCGTCGGCGACTTTGCGGTTGGTCTGCAGATTGCGGAACACGATGACGCCGCCGACGCCAAGCCCGATCACCGCAATGATCAGCATAGCCTCGCCGCCCAAAAGCGAACGCAGCACAAAATATCCAACTAGGCCGGCGAGCACGGCAAGGCCGTAAACGATAAGATTGCGTGGCATGCTCCATCCTTACGGATGACGCGCGCGGGCGCCAAGGCTAGAACGGGCCGGTGAGTCCGAAACTTACTCTTGTCGTCGCCGTCGCGAAGAATGGCGTTATCGGGCGCGACGGCGATCTGCCGTGGCGCTTGAGTTCCGATTTGAAGCGCTTCAAAGCCACGACCATGGGCAAGCCGGTGCTCATGGGGCGTAAGACCTGGGATTCGCTGCCGCGCAAACCTCTGCCCGGTCGGCAAAACCTAATCCTCACGCGCGACGCTGATTTTCAGGCCGACGGCGCCTGGGTTTACACCGATCTTCCCACCATGCTCGCTGCCGCACGCGCGATGGCGGAAGCGGCTGGCGTAGATGAGGTGTGCGTTATCGGCGGCGCGCAGCTTTACAACGCCGTGCTCCCGAAAGCCGACCGCATCATCCTCACTGAGGTGAACCTCTCGCCCGAAGGCGACGCGCACCTCGATCTTGATCTTTCAGCTTGGCGCGAGGTCAGCCGTGAGCACGTCGAGCGCGGTGAGAAGGATGACGCCGACTTCACTGTGCGCGTTTTGGAGCGGCCTTAGCCTTCCTCGCGCTTGGCGCGTGCTTCATGCCCATGTCGACGCCGCCGCGCGCCAGCTCGTTCAGCATCTGCTCGGTGCGCTTAGCTTTCGTTGCGTCACGCTGTGCGGCATCAATCCAGCCAAGATAGTCGTTGCGTTGATAAGCGGGCCGCGCATTGTAAGCGGCAAGGACGCCATGCTTCTGCAACGCGGCGCGAACACCGGCAGGCATTTTGTGACGCGGCCTCTTCTTCGCGATCGCCATGGCTCTGCCCCAGGGGAGGTTTAGCGTGACTCTTGAAATTCTCGTCGAGGGGCTTGAGTTCCCCGAAGGCCCGATCGCGATGCCGGACGGCAGCATCATCCTCGTCGAAATCAAACGCGGCACGCTCACGCGCGTCTGGAACGGCAAGCGCGAAACCATCGCCAATCTCGGCGGCGGCCCCAATGGCGCGGCGCTCGGGCCTGATGGCGCTGTGTACGTCTGCAACAATGGCGGCTTCGCTTGGCACGAGCGCGACGGCCTCACCATTCCGGGCCACGCGCCTGACGGCTACGAAACCGGCCGCATCGAACGCGTCGATCTCGCCACCGGAAAGTTTGAGCGGGTGTACGAAAGCGTCGGCGAACACAAACTCTCTGGCCCGAACGACATCGTGTTCGATAAAAACGGCGGCTTCTGGTTCACCGACCTCGGCAAACACTGGGCGCGCAGCAAAGACAAAGGCGCGCTCTATTACGCCAAGCCAGACGGCTCATTGATCAAAGAAGCCGCATACGGCTTTGTCGGCCTCAACGGCGTCGGTCTCTCGCCGGACGAGAAGGTCGTCTATTGCGCCGAAACCGAAACCTCGAAGCTTTGGGCGTTCGATATTACGGGTGAGGGGGAAGTCGCGCGCGGCATCCTCGGCCCGCCCGGGCGCGTAATCTCCACGCAGCCTGGCCACGTCTATTTCGACAGCCTCGCCGTGCAAGCCAATGGCGATGTTTGCATCGCCACCATCTTCAACGGCGGTATCACCACGATCACGCCCGCTGGCGTCTCAACACACACACCGTTCCCAGATCCGATTGTCACCAACATCTGCTTCGGCGGCAAAGATCAGCGCGACGCCTACATCACGCTCTCCGCCACCGGAAAATTGATCAAGACACGCTGGCCCGAACCCGGCCTCAAGCTAAATTTCGCGACGTACTAGCTCCGGAGCGCAGAGCAATGACCATCACCGTCCACCACCTCGAAGAATCCCGCTCGCAGCGCATCCTTTGGCTGCTCGAAGAACTCGGCGTCGCCTACGAGGTCAAACGCTACGAGCGCAATCCGCAAACCCGCCTCGCGCCGCCCGAACTCAAGCAAATTCATCCGCTCGGCAAATCACCGGTGATCGAAGCCAACGGCAAAATTCTCGCCGAGTCCGCGGCGATCATCGAATACCTCGCCGAAAACGAAGCCTTCGGTGCGCTTTCGGTCCCCCCCGGCGATGCTGCGCGCTTCGATTACCTCTATTGGCTGCACTTCGCCGAAGGCTCAGCGATGCTGCCGCTGCTGCTGAAGCTCTATGTCAGCCTGCTCGGCGAGAACGGCGCGCCGCTGATGCAAATGCGCGTCGATCCCGAGATCGACAACCATTTCAGCTTCATCAACGCGCACCTCGAAGGCCGCGACTATTTCGCCGCCGATCGGTTCACCGCCGCTGATATCCAGATGAGTTTTGTGCTCGACGCCGGAAACAATCGCGGCGGATTGGATCGCTACCCGAACATGGTGCGCGTCAGAAAGTTGCAACAAGCCCGCCCGGCGTACCAAAAAGCGCTGGAAAAGGGCGGGCCGTACAAGATGGGCGCATAAGCCTTGCCTTTCGGCGCAACGCATTGAAAGTCTCCCGCGAACGGAGAAACTATGCGTAATCGCGATTGTAAAATCGTCGCCACAATGGGCCCGGCTAGCGACCCGCCGGAGCGGCTGGCCATGCTGATCGAAGCCGGCGTCGATTGCTTCCGGCTGAATTTCAGTCACGGCGCGCGGGAGGATCACGCCCGTCGCATGCAGACCATCCGCGCCGCCGAGGCCGCCGCGGGCGCACCGGTTGCGGTGTTCGCCGATTTGCAAGGCCCCAAGATCCGCGTCGGCTCGTTCAAGGATGGCGAGACCAGGCTCCGTTACAATGACATCGTCACGCTGGAGGCTTCCGAAGAGCCGGGTGAGGGCAAGCTCATCCGTATGCCGCACCTCGAACTCGTCAATGCGCTTGAGGTTGGCGACATCTTGAAGCTCGACGACGGCAAGATGCAGCTCACCGTGATCGAACGTGGGCGCAACCAAGTTAAGGCGCGCGTCGATTTTGGCGGCACGCTGAAGAACCAGAAGGGCGTCAACGTGCCGACGCGCCGGATTCCGATTTCCGCGCTGACCGCGAAGGATCGCGAAGACCTCGCCTTCGCGCTCGAGCTTGACGTTGATTACGTGGCGCTGTCATTCGTGCAGCATCCTGAAGATGTGCGTGAGGCGCGCCACCTCATCGGCGATCGCGCCGGCATCATCTCAAAGATCGAAAAGCCGAGCGCGCTCGAGAAGATCGACGAGATCGTCGAACTCTCGGACGCCGTCATGGTCGCGCGCGGCGACCTGGGTGTTGAATTGCCGCCAGAGCAGGTGCCCATCGCGCAGCGCAAAATCATCCGCTCCGCGCGTGCCGCCGGAAAGCCGGTGATCGTGGCCACGCACATGCTCGAAAGCATGGTTGAGGCGGCAACGCCTACGCGCGCGGAAGCCTCTGACGTGGCCACCGCCGTCTATCAGGGCGCCGATGCGGTGATGCTCAGCGCCGAAAGCGCCGTCGGTCGGCATCCGCAGTCGGCTGTTGCGATCATGGATCGCATCATTCGCGCGGTCGAAGATGACGAAGAATATTGGGCCTCGCTGCCACGCGATATGACGCCGCCGCAAGCCACTACCGCCGACGCGATTGCACTCTCAGCCCGCCACATCGCCGACACCATCGGCTGCGCGAGTATCGTCGCCTATACGGCCACGGGTTCGTCAGCGATCCGGGTTGCGCGTGAGCGCCCGCGTTGCGGCGTTGTTGGCCTAACGCCCGTGCTCAATACGGCCCGGCGCCTGGCGCTCGTCTGGGGCGTGCGCAGCCGCGTCACCGAAGACGTCACCAGCGTTGAAGACATGGTCGAGAAGGCGGACGCCGCCGTTCGCGCGCTCGGCGTTGCGGGGCCGGACGATCGCGTTGCGATCATCGCCGGCATACCTTTTGGCCGCGCCGGCAAGACCAACACGATCCGTGTGCTGAGGCTCGAATAGCATGAGCACCGTCGTGCGCGTGCCCGGCGTCGTGCTGCGCGGCGCCGATCTCAATTTTACGGCATCGCCTTGGTCCGCGGTAAACCGCGCCAACAATCTGCGCATTTTCACCGCCGGCGTCGCTATGGTCGCCGCGATCGTCATCATGGGATTTTTTGACGCCGGCTCCGCCCAGATCGCCGCGGTCGGCGGCGTGTTGGTGTTCGGCTGGCTGGTTTTCATCTGGCAATCGAACGGCCCGTTGATGGATGCGTATCGGGCTGCCTACGTCGAGACGCCGGTAGGGAGGCCCGGTTGCGATTTCGAGTTCGATGAAGCGGGCATGAAGCAGAGCGGGCCCGGCTACACCGTCGTCTTAGCTTGGGACATGTTCGTCGAGGTGGTCGACGATCAAACCGGCTTTATGCTCTGGATGACGCCGTTCTCTGCCGTCAAACTGCCAATCCGTTTTCTCGACGATGAAGGCGTCGCGGCCTTGCGGGTGTTGATCCAGCAGGCACGCGAGCGCGGCCTCATCAAAGGCGTCACGCCAGGCTGACGCCACGTCCAGTTGCGCCCCTCAGCGTCTGGCCACAAGGTGAGCGCCGTGAGGTGCGAGAGATGACGGATCGCAACATTCCCGCCGACATGGCTTACAAGCTCGTCCACGGCGCCACCTACGCCAGCGACGAGCTTCATGACATTTATCGTTGGCTGCGCGCCAACAATCCGCTTGGCGTTGCTGAAGCCGAAGGCTTCGATCCGTTCTGGGTCGTCACCAAGCACGCTGACATTCTGGAAATCAGCCGCAACAACTCGCTCTATCCGTCCGCCGTGCGCGGCACGACGCTGACCAGCCAATCCGGCGAAGCGCGCGCCCGCGCCATCACCGGCACGCCGCACCTCGTGCGCTCGCTCGTGCAAATGGATGAGCCCGATCACATGAAGTACCGGCTGCTCACGCAAGCTTGGTTCATGCCGGCCAATGTGAGAAAGCGCGAAGAGGATATCCGCGCGCTCGCCAAACAAGCCGCCGACAATTTCGCCGCGCTGCCCGGCAAGTGCGATTTCGTGAAGGACGTCGCGCTGCATTATCCGCTGCGCGTGGTGATGAACATTCTCGGCGTGCCGGAAGAAGATTTCGGCCGCATGCTCCGTCTCACACAAGAACTCTTCGGCGCCTCCGATCCCGACACCGAGCGCTTCAAAGCCGCGCTCAGCGACGAACAATTCGCGCAGCTCCTGATCGGCGTCGTGCAGGACTTCACCGATTATTTCGAGCAAATCGCCAACGACCGCCGCGCCAATCCGCGCGACGATCTCGCGACGCTCCTCGCCAACGCCGAAATCGACGGCGCGCCGCTGCCGCCATTCGAACGCACCGGCTATTTCACCATCATCGCCACCGCCGGCCACGACACGACCTCATCCTCAACCGCCGCCGCCATGTGGGCGCTCGCCACCCAGCCCGGCTTGCTCGAACGCGTCCGCGCCGATCTCACGCTCGTGCCGGCGCTGATCGAAGAAGCCATCCGCTGGGCGACGCCGGTGAAAACCTTCATGCGCTCCGCCGCACAGGACACCGAATTGCGCGGCCGCCAGATAAAGGAGGGCGATTGGCTCATGCTCTGCTACGCCTCCGGCAATCGCGACGAAGAGGTGTTTGCAAGCTCCGACACGTTCGACATCGCCCGCACGCCGAACCGCCAACTGGCCTTCGGCAACGGCGCGCACCTCTGCCTCGGCCAACACCTCGCGCGCATGGAAATGCGCATCCTGTTTGAAGAGCTGCTGCCGCGTCTCAGAAGCGTCCGCCTCGACGGTGAGCCGCGTTATGTCGAGAGCTTCTTCGTGAGCGGCTTGAAGACGCTGCCGATCGCGTTCGAACTCAACTAGCCTGGACCGCCGGCGCCTCGCCGGCACGGGACTCAACGCACCGTAATCGTGGGCGCCGGCTTATTAAACCGCGCCACGTTCGCCAACGCGGCTTGCGCCATCTCGCGGAACCGCTGCGACACCGCATGATCCGGCTGCGTCGCCGTCAGCGGCGCGCCCGCATCGCAGCTCTCACGTAAGCTCACATCGATCGGCACTTCGCCAAGGAACGGCACGCCGGCCGCTTCCGCCGTACGCCGTGCGCCGCCTTCGCCAAAGATATGCGTGCGCTTGCCGTCCGACGTTTCGAAATACGCCATGTTCTCGATCACGCCCAAAATCGGCGCGCGCGTTTTCTCAAACATCGCCAGCCCGCGCCGCACATCCGCGAGCGCCATCTCCTGCGGCGTCGATACAATCACCGCGCCTGAGAGCGGCACACGCTGCACCAACGTCACCTGCACATCGCCTGTGCCCGGAGGCATATCGAGCACCAGCACATCAAGCGCCCCCCACGCCACTTCATCGATCATTTGCCGCACAGCGCTCGTCGCCATCGCGCCGCGCCAGATCATCGGCGAATTCGTGTCGACCAGATAGCCGATCGACATCGTCTTCAGCCCATGTGCGTCGAGTGGATCGAGCACTTTCTCGCGGCTCATCTGCGGTTTGCGCGCGCCGGTTCCCAAAAGCGTCGGCGCGGAGGGGCCGTAAACGTCGAGATCCAGAAGCCCCGTCTTCAGCCCAAGCCCCGCGAACGCCGCTGCGAGATTCACAGCCACTGTTGACTTGCCGACGCCGCCTTTGGCGCTCGCGACCGCGATCACATGCTTAACGCGACCGATGCCGGCAGTGCTGACTGGCTTTGCTTCATGCGCTGTCAGCACTGCTGTCACATGCGTGACGCCATCGACGGCGCGCGCCGCTTGTTCCGCGCGATCGCGCACCGCGACATAATGTTCCGCCACCTGCGCCGGCGCTTCGAGTGTGAACGAGACCTTGCCGTCTTCGCGCACTTCGAGCCCTGAAATGCGCCCGGACGTGAACAAACCCTTGCCAGTGGTAGGGTCTCGAACCTCATCCAGACGCGCTTCGAGCTTTTCTCGTATCAGCGCCAACCGGTTGTTCATGCTTGATCCTTCAGAACAAGGGCCACATATCGGCGCGCACGGGGGCGCTGCAAGCTCTCCCGGCAAGCCGCCAGAACGGCGCGCTTTAAAAAGGGCGGGAAGAATATCTGATGCCTTGGAATGACCAATCGGGCGGCGGCCAGCAGGGCGGCGGCCAGGGACCCTGGGGCGGCGGTCCGCGCCGTCCGTGGGGCCAGCCACCACGTCCACCGCAGCGCCCGCAGGGGCCTGACCTTGAAGATTGGCTTCGCCAGATGCGCGAGCGCTTCAATATGGGCGGCGCCGGCAATGGCGGCGGCGGCAGCCGCGCTGGTGGCGGCCGCGGCATTTCCTGGCCCATGATCGCCGGCGTTCTGTTTGTCGGTTGGCTGATGACCGGCGTTTATACGGTCGACGAAGGCGAGCAGGCGGTGATTACGCGCCTCGGCCAATATAATCGCTCCACCGGACCAGGGATTCACATAAATCTGCCGGCGCCGTTCGAAGCGCGCCAAGTCATCAACGTCACCGGCCAACGCACCGAGACGATCGGCTTTGAAGAAGGCGCCAATCGCGAAATCCGCGACGTGCCGGACGAAAGCTTGATGATCACCGGCGATCGCAACCTCGTCCAGATCCAATTCCGCATCTATTACAACATCAAGGACGCGGTGGATTTCGCGTACAATGTGCGTCAGCCGGACCTCGCCGTGAGCCAGGTCGCGGAAAGCGCCATGCGTGAAGTCATCGGCCGCCGTCAGCTTGAGCCGATCATCACGACCGAACGCGGCGCCGTTGAACAAAGCGTCGAGCAATTGATGCAGTCGACGCTCGATGAATACGAAGCCGGCGTGCAAGTGTTGCAGGTCGAGTTGCTCGTCGCCGCAGCGCCGCCCCTGGTGATCGACGCGTTCAACGACGTCGTAATCGCCGGTCAAGAAGCTTCAACTCTCGTTAACAACGCTGAGCGTGATACGGCGCGCATCCTCAATGAAGCCCAAGCCTATCGCGAACAGGTGGTCCGCCAAGCGACTGGTGAAGCGCAGCGTTTCGTATCGGTGCACTCTGAGTATCGCCAAGCCCCGCAAGTCACGCGTGACCGGCTTTATCTGGAAACCATGGAGCGCGTGTACCAGCGCGGAAACCTAATCATCCTCGATCAGCGCGGCGGCGCAGTGCCGTACCTGCCGCTGGAGGGCATGGTCCGTCGTCCTGCAACGGCGCAGCCGGAAGGAAACCGCTGATGCCGCGCTTTTCGCCCATCATCGCCATCGTGGCGTTTGCCGTGCTCGTTGTGCTGATGAACTCGATGTTCATCGTGCGTCAGGATCAGCAAGCCATCGTGCTGCGCTTCGGTGAGTTCACCCGCACCATCAACCGGCCGGGCACTCAGGAGCCGGGCCTCTATTTCAAGCTGCCGTTCGTCGAGAACGTGGTCAAATACGATCGCCGCAATCTCGGTCTGCAGATCGAAGGCGAAGCCTTCGTCGCATCGGATCAAGAACGCTTGATCGTGGACGCTATCGTCCGCTGGCAAATCGCCGATCCGCGTCGCTTCTATCAAAGCGCCATCTCGGAAGAGGGCGGCGCCAGCCGTCTGAACACCTTCACCGAAGCGGCCATGCGCCGTGCGCTCGGTTCGGCGACTTCGAACGAGATCATCTCCGGCCGCCGCGCCGATTTGATGCAGCAAGTGGAAGCTGACTTGAACGCGTCCGCCGCCACCGAACTTGGCGTGCGTGTCGTCGACGTCCGCATTCGTCAGGCCGATCTGCCCAACGAAACCCGCGACGGCGTCTATGCGCGCATGCGCTCTGAGCGTCAGCAAGTCGCCGGCCGTATCCGCGCCGAAGGCGAGCGTGACGCCGCCATTATTCGCGCCACCGCCCAGCAGGAAGCTGAGCGTCTGCGCGGTGAAGGCGACGGTGAACGCGCCCGCATCTTCGCGCAGGCGTATAACCGCGATCCGGAATTTGCCGCTTTCTATCGCTCGATGCGCGCGTACGACACGGCGCTGGAAGCGGGCACGCCGATCGTTGTGCCGCCCGATAGCGACTTCTTCCGCTACATGCAGCGCCGCCGCGGCGGCTAGTAAATGCGGGCCTTCTGGCCCGCATTTCACTTTCTCCTGACCGGGGCGATTGCGCCGCGCCAGCGCTCGGCTAGTGTCGCGCCATGTTCCGTCTGCGCCCTCTCGTTTCGGCATTGATATTGTTCGTGGCCGCCGCACCGGCTTTGGCGCAATCGCGTCTGCCGGCGGAGGGCTTTGCGGACTTGGCCGAGCGGCTGTCGCCGGCGGTGGTCAACATCGCCACCAGCCAACGCGTTCAGGGCGTTGAGGATTTGCCGCGCTTCCCGCCCGGCTCGCCGATGGAGCGCTTCAACGAGAGCCTCGGCGAAGGCGGCGCGCAGATCACGTCGCTGGGCTCAGGCTTCATCATCTCGGCCGACGGCGTCGTCGTCACCAACAACCACGTCATCGAAGCGGCCGACGCCATCGAGGTCATTCTCCAGAACGGCCAGCGTTTCGAAGCCACCGTCATCGGCCGCGATCCGGCCACCGACATCGCCGTGCTGCGCATGCATGCGCGCACGCCGCTGCCTTACGTGAATATGGGCGACAGCGACTCCGCCCGCGTCGGCGACATTGTTCTCGCCATCGGCAATCCGTTCGGCCTCGGCGGTTCGTTGAGCGTCGGCGTTGTCTCGGCACGTAACCGCAACATCGACGCTGGCCGCTACGACGACTTCATCCAGACCGACGCCGCCATCAATCGCGGCAATTCCGGGGGGCCGCTGTTCAACACCGATGGCGAAGTCATCGGCGTCAACACGGCTATCATCTCGCCGACCGGCAACAGCGTCGGCATCGGCTTTGCGACGCCGACCTCGATCGTGCGCCCGGTGGTCGATCAGTTGGTGCGCTATGGCGAGACCCGCCGCGGCTGGCTGGGCGTACGCCTCGCCAATCTGACCCGCGCCGCCGCCGAGCGCGCCGGTTACAACGGCAGCTCTGGCGCCGTCGTCACCCGCATCACACCAGGCGGCCCCGCCGCCGCCGCCGGCTTGCGCCCTGGCGATGTTGTTCTGCGGTTTGGCGGGCGCGATGTTGGCGATAGCCGCGCTTTGACGCGCATGGTTGGCGACGCTGTCGTTGGCTCGACGGCGCAAATCGAAATTGTGCGCGAAGGCCGGCGCCAAACCATCACCGCCACGATCGAACGCTTGGAAGAGAGCGAAGGCGGCGCGCGCGCCACACGTGAAGATGGTTCGCCCGCGCCACGCCGCGATGGCGGCCCGCGTGGCGGTCGTATCTTCGGCATCGCCCTAAGCGAGTTGGACTCAGGCCTGCGCGAAGAGTTTCAGATTGATCCGAATGTGCAGGGGCTCGTTGTCCTAGGCGTCGACGTTGGCGGCGAGAACGAAGGCGTTGTCCGTGCCGGCGATGTGATCATGGCGATCGGCGTCGAGCCGGTGGACTCATTGGCCGGCGCCCGCGCAGTGGCGGGGCGTGCGGCGAACGGCGAGCACGCCATCGTTGTGCGCATCAACCGCGGTGGCGCGATCACCTATCGGCGCCTGCAAGCCCGCAGCTAGCGCAGCAGCGCCAGCACTTCGTGCAACGAGCCGACGACGCGGGCTTTCGCGTGCATTTCGTCATCTGGCGCAAGCAGATCCGGCACCATGATCGTCATGCAGCCAGCGGCATGCGCCGCGCGTACGCCGGGATGTGAATCCTCAAGCGCCAGCACATCGGCGGGATCGACCTCAAGCAGTTTGGCGACGTTGAGATAGGGCTCAGGATGCGGCTTACCCTGCACGCAGTCCTGCCGCGTCACCACCGCGCGAAAGCGCTCCGTAAGGCCGTGGGCGGAGAAGTGCCGCTCCACCCAATGGCGCTGCGACGAGGTCGCCAGCCCATAGGGCAGGGCCATGTCGTCAAGCGCGTCCATGACCTCGCTCGCACCCGGCTTCAGTGGCGCAACGCGATCGCCGACATGCGCCCGCGTCGCAGCGTTGAACTCAGCGATTGGAAAATCATCGCCGTAATAACGCTTCAGCTGAATGTCGTTGGCGGCGCGGTGCATGCCGACGAGCGATAGAAACTGCGCCTCGCTCATGTCGACGCCCATCTGCGCCGACACCGCAAAGTGCGCGTCTTTCACCAGAGCTTCGGAATCGATCAGCGTGCCGTCGAGATCGAAGATCACGGCACGAGGCTTACGTGGCAGACTCAATCAGGGCTCCAGATAGTTCGTGCAGGCCGGCGGCTCTGAATCGTAAGCGAAGGATTCTTCGTCCCACACCATAGCGCGCTGGTAAGAGCAGGTGTCGTCGCGCGCGATGAAGAGATCGCTTTCCCGGAGCGGCGGCTCTTCGTTGGAATCGCCGTCGCGGCTGCGCGGGCCGGGATAGCTCGTCGCCAACGTTGTCAGCAGGAAACGCGGCGGGCCGCTGGCGTTGGCGGTGTCGAGGGCCAGTTGACCCTGGAAATTGTACTCATCCACGCACGCTTCGCGGCGGCGCTGCTGATCATCCTCGTCAAAGCAGGCGCGGATCGAAATGTTGGCGCTTTGCGGCCACGTGCCGACTTCCGGAATGAACGTCGAGCCCTGCGTGATGCGATAAAGCGTGACTTTCGTCGCCTCGCCGCCGCCGCCCGAGTATGCCTGCCGATCCGTCCAGCCAAGGCCGATGACAATGCTCGCATCGTTCGGTTCGCGAATAATCACGGGCCAAACGTCCGGCGCGCCGGTGTCCTGGCTGAAGCGCAGCAGCTCGGTTTCCGCGCCGGCGCGCGTGAACGTCACCGAGCTCTCGCCGCGGGTTACGCACCAAGCGCCGTCGCCGCTGCACCAGCTTCCATTCTGCTCTGTCAGCGTTTCCATGCGATTGCCTGCCGCATCCGCCGTCGGCAGCGTCAGCGCCGGCAGCTCGGGGGCTTCGGCTTCGGTTTGCGCCGGCGGCGTGCACGCCGCCAGGAGGAGGGCGGCCGAAACCATCATCAAACGCTTCATTGAACGAACTCCGCCCGGCGGTACCCTTGGAAGAACAACGCAGCCTCCAGGCTCATGTAATCGATCTTGGCGTCAGCTTCAGCTGCGACCAATGGCTTGGCGCGATAGGCGACGCCCAGGCCCGCAGCTTTGATCATGTCGAGGTCGTTGGCCCCGTCGCCGATCGCCAGCGCATCCTTGTCATTCAAGTGCAACGCAGCGGCTTCGGCGCGCATCGCCTCAAGCTTGGCTTTGCGCCCCAGGATCGGTTCCTGCACCGCGCCGGTTAGCGCTGCGCCGTCATCAAGCAGCACGTTGGCGCGATCGGCGTGAAAGCCGGCTGCCGCCGCAACGCGTGAAGTGAAGAACGTGAACCCGCCGGAAACCAGCACGCAACGCGCGCCATGCGCCGCCATCGTCTTCACCATCGTCGCGGCGCCGGGATTGAGCCGCACGCGTTCGTCATAAGTGCGTTGCAGCGCATCGAGCGCCAGTCCTTTCAGCTTGCTGACCCGCTCGCGCAGCGCTGGTTCAAACTCAAGCTCGCCCCGCATCGCGCGCTCCGTGATCGCCGCGATCTCCGCTTTGATGCCGGCGAAGTCCGCCAATTCATCGAGGCATTCTACGGTGATGATGGTCGAATCCATGTCGGCGATGAGCAGTTTTTTCTTACGCCCTTCGACCGGAACCAGCGCCCAATCGACAGGCAGCTCCGCCACCGCTGCGGCTGCCTCCTGGCGCAATTCGCCATCGACGCGCTCATAAATCCACTGCGCGCTCTCCCAGCCGGATAGCACCTCCGGCGGCGGCAGCTTTCGATTGAGCGCGACCCGGCCCAACATCAAGAGCGCCTCGCGGTAAGCGGGCTTGTCCTCGGGCGAGGCGACGAAAACCAGAGCGTGAGCAGTCATCGAATCCAGGAGATTTGCGTCTCACCCCTCTAGGGCAGGGGCGAGGCATGCGCTACTGCACCAAAGCATGACGCGCGCGCTTCTTCTTATGGGTCCGACAGCCAGCGGCAAATCCGCCCTGGCTTTGGCCCTGGCTAAGCGTATCGGCGGCGAAATCGTCAACGCCGATTCCATGCAGGTTTACGCCGATTTCCGCATCCTCACGGCGCGCCCGGCGCCGGAGGAGGAAGCCCGCGCGCCGCATCACCTTTACGGCCATGTCGACGCCGCGGAACTCTACTCCACGGGCCGCTGGCTCACCGATGCGCTCGCCGCCATCAGCGCAATTCAGGCGCGTGGGAAAGCCGCGATCGTCGTCGGCGGCACGGGCCTTTACTTCAAAGCGTTGACCCAAGGCCTTGCCGATATTCCCGCCGCCGATCCGGAAGTGCGCGCAGCTTTGCGCGCGCGTGCCGAGCGCGAAGGCGCGCCAGCGCTGCATGCCGAACTCGCGGCGCGCGACCCAATCACAGCGGCGCGGCTCGAGCCGAACGATGCGCCGCGCATTCTGCGTGCGCTCGAAGTGCTTGAGACCACTGGCGAGAGCATCACCTCCTTGCAAGCAGCGACCGAGCCGCCACTGCCGCGCGGCGCCTGGGCCGGCATCGCGCTGACGCCAGAGCGCGAGGCGCTCTATGCGGCCATCAATCACCGTTTCGAGATCATGCTTGCACAGGGCGCGTTGGATGAAGTCCGCGCCTTCGCTGCGCGCGCACTCGATCCAGCACTGCCCGCAACGAAGGCTCACGGTGCGCCGGCGCTGTCGGCGTACTTGCGCGGCGAGATCAGCCTGGCGGAAGCAACGGAGATCGGTCAGCGCGACACGCGCCGTTACGCCAAACGGCAATTCACTTGGATCAGCGGCCAAATGCCGGACTGGCCGCGGGTTCCGGAGGTTGATCTTGAGGCCCGCATTTCCGCCGCTGAGGCCGCCTTGGCGCGGTGACGCCGGTTCTTCGCCTCACTCTGGCCCGATGAATGGCGTGGGAAAGAGGCGCGCCGCGTGTTACTGCCGCGCTAAGGAGACGGGCCATGTTTGGATTGAGACGCGTGGTTGCGGCGATGACCGCAGCGATCGCCATGGTCGCGTGCGCGCCGACGGAAGCGCCAGCCGAGGAGGGCCCGATGCAGATCACGCTCCAACGTACCGAGTGCTACGGCTACTGCCCGGCTTACACGGTCACCATCGATGGCGATGGCGCCGTAGCTTACGAGGGCCGCGCCTTCGTCAATGTCGTTGGCCGGCAAACTGCACAGATCACGCCCGCCAATGTCGCTAGCTTGCTCGAGCGTTTCGACGCTATTGGCTTCGATGGTCTCAACGACGAGTATCGCGGCATGATGACCGACCTGCCCACAACCACCATCACGCTCACGCGCAACGGCCGCACCAAGACGCTTGTGGATTATGGCGGCACCAGCGTCGGCATGCCGGCGGCGGTGCGCGAGCTGCAGGCCGAGATTGACCGTGTTGCAGGCACCGCACGCTGGGTGTTGCGCGACGGCCAGCCGGTCCGAACCCCGCCCGAACACTGAGCTTGCCGGCTTTCGCCCCTTGGCCCGCCGGGCTAGGTTGCGGACGAAGTTACGGAATTTCAGGGGTAGGGGAACCATGAGGCATTGGCTTGGCGCGGCTCTGTGCGGCGCGGCGTTGTTGATTGGCGCGCCGGCGCTAGCGCAGAACTTGGCGCTGCGCGCGCCGCAATGGGCGCAAGCGCTGCTCTCCGCCGATGTGACGCCAACCACCGGCGGCCGATCGCTGATCGTTGCCGAGGGCATTCCCGTTTCAGTACGTGTCACCATCGCGCCGTCGCGCGGCGGCGTTGCACGCGTCATCCGCTATGATCAGCGTGCCGACGCCGCGACCTTGCACGTGCGCCGCTTCACTGGTCATCCTTCTACCGGCTGGTGGCTATGGGGTGGCGATGCGCCGCGCGTTGACGCCGTTGCCGCAGTCCAGCGCACAGAACTCGCCGCTCTGGCGCGCAGCGCTTCGGGCGTCGCTGGCCAAGTCGGCGCCACCACGGAGGTGTGCCCCAATGGCGAGCAAGCCTTCATCGAGATCGCTTACGAAGGTCGCGCTACATCGCTTTCGCGCGCGTGTGTCGCGAACACTGACGCGGTGGGCCGCCTAGCGCTGCGCCTTTCCGAACTCGCCGGCTCGCGCACCGAAGAAGAACTCGCCGCCGCCGCTGTCGCAGAATTGATGGCGGTGGACCGCGCGTTTAACGCCCGCGCGCAAGCCGATGGCGTGCCGACGGCTTTCGAGCATTACGCCGCCGAAGACGCGCTGATCGTCACCAGCAATGAAATCCTGCAAGGTCGCGCCGGCATCGTCGCGAGCTACGCCGACTGGCCGCAAGGCGCGCGCCTGACCTGGGCGCCAGAAACCGCGCGCGTCTCAGCGCGTGGCGATATGGGCTGGACCTGGGGTAACTCGGTGATGACCGCTGCTGATGGCACGCGCCGCAATGGCCGTTACGTCTCGGTCTGGACGCGCGACTACGAAGGCAACTGGAAGTACGCCTTCGACGCGCCGATCCGCTAACCGGCGAAGCCGCCTTCAGCCAAGAACTGCAATTCCTCGGGCGTCGATTTGCGCCCGAGCACTGCGTTGCGGTGCGGAAAGCGGCCAAAGCGGGCGATGATATCGCGGTGAACCACGGCGTACTTTGTGTATTCCGGATTGCCCAGCGCTTCGGTCAAAGTCACGCAGCGCTCTTGCAGCGCAAGATCCTCCGCGTGCTCGAACGGCAGATAGAAGAACATCCGCAGGGCGCTGTCGGTGGCGAGGTCGAAGCGCTTCTCGATCGCCCGCGCCGCCACTTGCACAGCCAGCCCGTCGGTGGCGAACGCGTGCGGGGAGTTGCGGAAGATGTTGCGCGGGATTTGATCGAGCAGAATGAGCAGCGCCAGCGCGCCTTCAGCGTCGCTTTCCCAGTGCGCGAGTTCGCGCCGCGCCGCCGCGTGATGCTCGGCTTCGAACCCACGGCAGCGGCCATCGAAGGTTTCATCCTTGATGAACCACGCCTTCGGGCCTGCATCGCGCCAAAAGCGCACGATCTCGCCAGCACTCGCCATGGTTTCGCTCCTCTTTGCCTAAGGTAGTCGCCTCGGCTAAAGACGCAAACACCGCAGACGAAGGAATACTCATGCGCGTGCTCTACGAACGCGACGCCGATCCGGCTTTGATCCGCGCCAAGCGCGTGGCCGTTATCGGGTATGGGGCGCAAGGGCATGCGCACGCGCTCAATCTGCGCGACAGCGGCGCCTCGGTTGTGGTGGCGCTGCATGGCGCGGCGCGCCGCAGGGCTGACGCCGAGCGTGACGGCTTTGCGCCCATTTCTGTCGCGGAAGCGGCGGCAAGTTGCGACGTCCTCGTAATGTGCGCGCCGGATGAAGTGATGCCCGATCTCTACACCGCGGAAATCGCGCCGCATCTGCGCGCCGGCCAAACGCTGATGTTCGTGCACGGGTTCGCTTACCACTACGGATTCATCGAACCGCCAGCTGACGTCAGCGTCGCCATGGTCGCGCCGAAGGGACCCGGCAAAGCGCTACGGGAGGCGTTCAGCAAGGGCGGCGGCTTGCCGTGTATCGTCGCTGTCGCCGTTGACGCGGGCGGCGCCGAGGCGCTTGCATATTCGTATGGCGCCGCAATCGGCTGCGGCCGCGCCGGCATGATCCCATCTTCGTTCAAGATTGAAACCGAGGGCGATCTTTATTGCGAACAAGTGGTCCTCTGCGGCGGGCTTACCCATCTCATTCGCACCGCCTGGGAAGTTCAGGTCGAGGCTGGCACGCCACCCGAACTCGCATATTTCGATTGTCTGCATGAAGTGAAGTTGCTCTCTGACCTCATCCACGAGCGCGGCATCGCGGGCATGCACCTCGCCATTTCCAACACCGCTGAATACGGCGAGTACGTCACCGGCCCCCGCATCATCGACGCGCACGTGAAGGACGCCATGCGCGCCGTGATGGCCGATGTGCAGAGCGGCAAGTTCGCAAACCAGTGGATGGCCGAGCACCGCGCCGGCGGCCCGAACTTGGCGAAGTTGCGTGAAGCAGCAGCGGCGCACCCGATCGAGGAAGCGGGGCGATCGGTTCGCGCACTTTTGGGAGGCGGCCAGTGACCGAACTCGTCCTCACCACGATTGGGTGCCGGAGCCGCCGCGCGGTCACGTGCGGGATCTGCGCGTGCGTTGGGCGCTAGAGGAGGCGGGGCTGCCCTATCGGGTAGAGACGACGCCATTTAAAGATCGCGGACCCGAGCACTACGCGCACCAACCCTTCGCGCAAGTGCCGTGGCTCACCGACGGCGACCTCGACATCTTTGAAACGGGCGCCATTCTGCTCTACCTCGGCGGGATGAGCGACAAGCTGATGCCGACGGATCGTCGTGCACGGATTGAAACCGCCGAATGGCTCATCGCCGCGCTGAATTCGGTCGAAATGGCGAGCGTCCCTTGGACGATCTTTCATTTCATGGAGCAGACGGACACTGAGATGTTCGGCTTCTTCGATAATTGGGTGAAGACCTTACGAGTTCAGCGCATGGAGACCGTGCTTGCAAAGCGCGAGTGGCTCGCCGGCTCATTCTCCGTCGCTGACATTCTGATGGTCGACGTGCTGCGCCTCGTTGATCGCTTTGGCGGCCTCGACGGTGCGCCAGCGTGCAAGGCCTACGTGGAACGCGGCGTTGCGCGCCCGGCGTTCAAGAAGGCCCACGCCGACCAAATGGCGCACTTTGCGGCGGCGGACTGACTAGCGCGACGGCTGCGGGCCGCTTAAACAGCGGCATGAGCAAACGTATCGGCACGCCGCTAACTCCCTCCGCCATCCGCGTCATGTTTTTGGGCGGCGGCGAACTCGGCAAGGAAGTCGTCATCGAGCTTCAGCGCTTCGGCATTGAGACGACTGTCATTGACCGCTACATCAACGCGCCCGCTCAGCAGCTCGCGCATCATTTCCACGTAGTGGACATGACTGACGCCAAGGCGCTGCGTGAAACCATCATCCGCGAGCGCCCGCACATCATCGTGCCCGAGATCGAGGCCATCGCCACCGACGAGTTGGTCCGGATCGAGGAGGAAGGCTTGGCTGTCGTCATCCCGACCGCCAAGGCCGCGCACTACACCATGAACCGCGAGCGCATTCGCGTTCTCGCCGCCGAAGATTTGAGACTGCCAACCTCACCGTACGCTTTCGCGTCCTCGCTCGAAGAATTGCAGGCCGCGGCGCAACGCATCGGCTTCCCCAGCTTTGTGAAGCCGGTGATGTCATCCTCCGGCAAAGGCCAAAGTCGGCTGAAGTCTGAAGCCGACGTCGCGCCGGCTTGGGACTACGCCATGTCCGCTGGCCGGGTGAAGCAGCCGCGCGTAATCCTTGAAGGGCAGGTGATGTTCGATTTCGAGATAACCTTGCTGACCGTGCGCGCCGCGACCGGCACGCATTTTTGCGAACCCATCGGCCACGTTCAGGTCGATGGCGATTACGTCGAAAGCTGGCAGCCGCAAGCCATGAGCGCGAAGGCGCTGGCGCGCGCGCAGGATATTGCGGGCAAAGTCACAGCCGCGCTCGGCGGATATGGCGTGTTTGGCGTTGAGTTGTTCGTCAAAGGCGATGACGTTTGGTTCTCCGAAGTCAGCCCGCGTCCGCACGATACCGGGCTTGTTACCCTGGCGTCGCAAGTGCAGAGCGAATTTGCCCTACACGCGCGCGCAATTCTGGGCTTGCCGGTCGACGTCAGTATGCGTGCGCCCGGCGCCAGCGCGGTGATCTATGGCGGCATGGACGCGCAAGGCATTGCGTTCGAAGGCGTCGCCGAAGCGCTCTCCGTTCCCGAAAGCGAGGTGCGCCTGTTCGGCAAGCCTGAGAGCTTCAAGAAGCGCCGCATGGGCGTCGCGCTCGCCCGCGGCGCCGACACGGACCAAGCGCGCAGCAGGGCTAAGCAAGCAGCAAGCGCCGTAAGACCTGTCGAGGCCTAAGCCCATAGGCCGTTAGGCATAGCGGCTTTGCGCAGTGAAGTTAAGCAGAAATAAGCCATGCCGCGTGCACGCTTCCGCGCATGATCAACGCACTGCCCCCCGAAGTCTTGTCGCAAATTCTGGATACGCTTTCTGTGCGTCTCTTCTGGAAAGACCGCGACTCCCGTTTCCTCGGCTGCAACAAACGCTTTGCAGAGGATGCGGGCGTGGATGATCCGAAAGAGTTCGTCGGCCGCTCGGACTATTTCTTCTACCACCCCGAGATCGCCGCCACTTTTCGCAAGGACGACGCCGATGTGATGTTCACCGGTCGAGCCAAACTCGGCATTCTCGAGAAGATCGTCAAAGACAGCGGCCAGGTGCTTTGGCTCGAAACCAACAAATGGCCGCTGCGAAACACCGAAGGCGAGATAGTCGGCGTCATCGGCATGTATCAGGACGTCACCGAGCGCGTGGATGCCGATAACGAACGCTGCCGCGCGTGCTTCAGCGCCCTTCAAGCGGCTTAAGGCTGGCGCGCGATTGTCCTGAGCGCTAGCGTTTCTCCAACAGGGGAGACGCGGATGGCGACCGAGCAAAAACCAATCAAGTCCGGCTACGGCATGCGCACCGAGGCGCGCGATGCGCTGGGCGGGCGCGATCTCACTGGCAAAGTCGCGATCGTCACCGGCGGCTATTCGGGACTTGGCCTAGAAACCACCAAAGCGCTCGCCGGCGCCGGCGCTATTGTCATCGTGCCGGCGCGGTCCGCTGAAAAGGCGCAGAAGGCCCTCGTCGATATTCCGAACGTCGAACAAGCCGCGCTCGATCTGGCCGATCCGCAAAGCATCGACGCGTTCGCCGGCGGCTTTCTCTCGCGCACCAAGAAGCTCGATATCCTCATCAACAACGCCGCCATCATGGCGTCGCCACTGATGCGCGACGCGCGCGGGTACGAGGCGCAGTTCGCCACAAACCATCTCGGCCACTTCCAACTGACGGCGCGGCTGTGGCCGGCGCTGGCGGCGGCGAACGGCGCGCGCGTCGTTTCGCTCTCCTCGATTGGCCATCGCATCAGCCCGCCTGATTTCGAAGACCCGAACTTCGAGCGCAGCGAGTACAACAAGTGGATCTCATATGGCCGTGCGAAAAGCGCGAACGCGCTCTTCGCCGTCGGCCTCGATCAACGCGGCGCGCCACATAAAGTTCGTGCCTTCGCTGTGCACCCCGGCGGCATCATGACGGACCTTCAGCGTTATATGCCGGAGGAAGAAAAGCGCGCCATGGGTTGGATCGACGAGCACGGCAACATCAACGAGCGTTTCAAAACGCCGTCGCAAGGCGCCGCAACCAGCGTGTGGTGCGCGGCCAATGCGCAACTCGACGGCATGGGCGGCGTCTATTGCGAGGATTGCGATGTCGCAGAACTTGTGGCGCCGGACTCCAAGGAGTTCAGCGGCGTTCGGCCGTGGGCGGTTGACGCTTCACTCGCTGACAAATTGTGGACGCTCTCCGAACGCATGACCGGAACCAAATTCGCGCCCTGACAAACTCCAGACAAACCTCTGCCTTTATCTCCTGTGGGCGAGGCGGTCTGATCGGGGATGGTCATGCATCGTAGAATATTTCTGGCAGGCGCGGCCGCGAGCCTCGCCACACCAGCTTACGCGCAGAACTGGAATTTTCGCGAAGCGGCGGCGTATTCGGCGGCGCGGCGCGGGGTGTCGCTGTTGGTCATGCACGACGGCCGCACCGTGTTTGAGGATTATCCCAATGGCGGCAGCGCAAGCGCGGGTCACGAGCTTGCCAGCGGCACGAAGAGCTTCACCGGCGTCATCGCCGCGGCGGCGGTGCAGGATCGGCTGCTCACCTGGGACGAAAGATGCGCCGACACGCTCAGTGAATGGCGCAACGATGATCGCCGCCGCATCACGCTGCGGCATTTGTTGTCGCTGACCAGCGGCATCGAGGGCGGTCCGATCGCGCGGCCTCCAGCTTATGCCGACGCCATCGCCACTGAATCCAGCGCAGCGCCCGGCGCACGCTTCGCTTACGGCCCAACTCCATTTCAAATTTTCGGCGAAATCATCCGCCGCAAAATCAACGGCGATCCGTTGGCCTATCTTGAACGGCGCGTATTCGATCCGCTCAACATCAATCCCACGCACTGGCGTCGCGGCGCCGATCGCAACCCGCACATGCCCTCGGGCGCTGGCCTCACGGCGCGCGATTGGGCGCGCTTCGGCTGGTTCGTCATGCAAGGCGGCGAGGGCCGCTTGGATCGCGAAGCGCTGGCGCAGTGTTTCATCGGCACGCGCGCCAATCCCGGCTACGGCCTGTCGTGGTGGCTGTGGGAGGAGGGGCTGGTCGCGCCTGGGCGGACGCAAACTGTCGACGTCGATCCCGCGCTCACGCGCCGTTTCGGGCCGATCAGCATGGCTGCCGGCGCTGGCGATCAGCGGCTTTATCTCTTGCCGCGCGAGCGTCTTGTGATTGCGCGCCAAGCAACCGGCATATTGCAAGCGCTGACCCGCCGCCGGCGTGACCGTGATGGCAATGCCTGGTCGGACGTCGACTTCTTGCGAACGCTGCTGACCTAATAGTTGCGCAGCGCGTAAATGGTCGCGGCGGCGATCACGCGCGTGGTCAGCGCGTGCGAGTAGGAGCGCGCGCCGACAGGCCGGCATTGGCCCATGAAGTCGTGATACTCGACGCAGCCTAAGCGCCCATCGACGATGTAAAGCTGCACCCAGCCTGGGCGGCCGCCATTGTAGGTGAAGTCGCTATAGACGATGCGATCAGAGCCGTTGCGCAGCACGACGCGCGTGTTGCGCACGCTGCCGCGATCATAGCGGTTGAACATCCAGCCCCAAGAATCGCGCGTGATGATGCGATCCATGGCGGCGTCGAGTTCGCTCATCGGCGTGACTGGCCGGTACACCACCGGGCCGGAATACGAACTCGTCACCCGCGCGCGCTGCGCCGGCTCCAGCGTCACTTGCAGTTCTGAGATTTCCATATGCAGTTCGCGTGCGATGCAGGCGTATTCGCCGTCGCACCGATCGCGCCGGCGCGCGAAATGGTCGTAGTCCGGTTGCCGTTGCCGCGCGGCCCCGCGCCAATATTTCACCCGGTCGTCGAGATCATCGATCTCGCTCTCGGCGCACAATTCCTGCGCTTCAGCTGAAATCTGCTGGCGGCATTGCAGCGACTGTGCGTTGGCCTCAGGCGTCCAGAGCGCAATTGTGAGCAAAATCGCTAGAGCCGCAAACACCCGCATCGCCATCCTCCCCAGGCAGCGATCCTGCATAACCGGTTAAGCCGGGTCAGGCCAGCCGGATTTCGCGCAGTCTTTCGTACAGGAATTCCTGCGCGGTTATGGGCTCGGGATAGCGATTGGGCGCTTCGGCGCTAACGCAATTGGGCAGCGTCTCGATCAAATAATCCGGCGCGAAATGTAGGAAGAACGGGATGGAGTAGCGCGGCAGATGGGCGCGCTCCGGCGCCGGATTGACGACACGGTGCGATGTTGACGGCAGCTTATGATTGGTGAGGCGTTGCAGCATGTCGCCGATGTTCACCACCAGCGCGCCTTCCGGCGGATTGACGTCAAGCCATTCGCCTTCGTGCGTCAGCAATTGCAGGCCGGCTTCCTCGGCGCCGAGCAACAATGTGATGACGTTGATGTCCTCATGCGCCTCGGCGCGTACGCCAGTCGGGTTCGGCGGCGTCGGCGGATAGTGCAAAAGCCGCAGCACCGAATTGCCGTCGCGTGTTGCGCTTGCAAAGAGGTTCGGCGGCAAATTCAGATAGAGCGCGATCGACTCCAACAGCTCAGCGCCTAGCGCATCCAGCGCTTGGTAGAGTGCGTAGACATCGGCGCGGAACGCGGCGATCTCTTCGGGCCACAGATTGTGCGGCATGTAGGGCCGGTAACGATGGCCTTCGCCAAGCTCGCGGCCAACGTGCCAAAACTCTTTGAGATCCACGGCTTTGGCGCCCTTCGCCGCTTCAACGCCGAATGGAATGTACCCGCGCTGCCCGGCGCCGCCGGCAACGTGATAACGCCGCTTCACAGCTTCCGGCAGCGCGAAGAACGCCTTCGTTGCGTCCAACGCCCGCGCGATGGCTGCGCCGTCGAGCCCATGATCGCGCACGATCGCGAAGCCGAAGCTGGTGTAGCTCTCGCCCATCTTCTGCGCGAAGCCGGCGGGATCGCTGCGGCGCTCGTGCATGGAGAGGGCGGGGAGGGCTTCTAGAACCATCGAGTCGAAGCATCGCGCCGCCGCGATGCGGGCGCAATGTCTTAACGGCGCATTTACGATTCGGGGCCGAGCTTCCGCCTCAACAAAGGAGCTGCCCATGTTTTTCTTCGGAGCGCATTCCTGGCGCGGCGAAAGCGGCCGGCGGTATCGTTTCAAGTGCGTTCTGACCAAGCAGGGCCTGCCGCCCGGCGGCCAGGGCGGCATCTACATTTTCGTGCGCCGCCGCTGGGGCTTCTTTTTGGAAACGCTCTATGTCGGCAAGGCGCATGACCTGCGTTCGCGCCTGCTCGGTCACGAAAAGTGGGGCCGCGCTTATTGGTACTACGGCGCCACCGAGCGCTATGTGCTCGGCCCGATCCGCGACGAGGCCGACCGCCGTCGCATCGAGGAAGACCTCATCCGCAGCCTCAAGCCGCGCATGAACGACGTCTCGATCCCGCAGGCCAAGGCCGCCCGCCGGCGCACTGCCGCCGCCAGTCGCGCCTTTGATTTCAGTGCCCTTATGGGCCGGCGTGCGCAGCGAACGGCGTGATCGCTTGACCCGGCCGCGCCGGCGCGCGACGACCGGGCCGAATGACGGACGCGCCGCAACCCGAGCCGCAGAAGCTTAGCCTTTGGGGTAAGCTGGCGGACTTCGCCAACAATATGGACGCGCGGGCTTGGCGCGCCGTGGCGGTCTCGATCGCCATGGTCGTCGCCGTTCTCGTCCTCTTGGTGCTCGGCAAATATTATTACGGCGAAGAGGTGCGCGCCTTCATCGACGGCACGCTCGGCGAAGCGCGCCGTGGCCATTGGGGCCTTCTAGCCACCATCCTCGTCTTCACGCTGACCGCTTATGTGGGCGCGCCGCAGATTGTGCTGATCGGCGCGTGCGTGGTCGCGTTCGGCCCCGAGCAGGGGTTCTGGAACGCTTGGGCCGCGACCGTCGTCTCCGGCGTCGTTACATATTTCACTGGCCGCCTGACCAGTGCGCAAACGCAAAAGCGCTTTGGCGGCGCCACGGGCGGGCGCTTCACCCGCTTCATGGGCAAGAACGGCTTCCTCGCCAGCCTCATTGTTCGCTTTGTGCCGACCGCGCCGTTCGTGGTCGTCAACATGGCGTTCGGCGCCGCGCGCGTGAATTTCTGGGCGTTCATCGCCGGCCTCACCATTGGCGTGCTGCCCAAAACCGCCGTCGTCGCCTTCGCTGGCGACAGCATCCTCGATGCGCTGCAAGGCGAGTTCCTCGCCGCTGCCGTCATGGCGGTGTTGGCGGTGGCGCTTTGGCTGGTGATCGTCGTCGTCGTGCGCAAATGGATCCGGCCGCCCGCGTCGGGCAGTTGAATATTTTTGCGCGGGGGCAGACGCGGGCGGCTCCGCCATCTAAGTTTTACGGCATGAAGAAGCTCATCCTCGCCGCCGCGTGTGTTTTCGCTCTCGCCGCCTGCGCCAAGGCGACGTCGCCCACCGATGAAGGCTATGGCGCAAATCCGCGGCTTCCAGCGCCTCAGGAAGACGGCGCGCTGCCAACGCTGAACACAGCCACGGCGATCGGTTGGCCCGCTGGCGCGAGCCCGACCGCACCCGATGGCTTCACCGTCACACGCTACGCCGAAGGCCTCCAGCATCCGCGTTGGCTCTATGTGTTGCCCAACGGCGATGTGCTTGTCGCCGAGAGCTCAACCACTGCGTCGCAAGGCGGCGGCATCATGGGCTGGATCCGCAATCTGGTGCAGCGCCGCGCCGGCGCGATCTCCGAGAACGCCAATCGCGTCACGCTGCTGCGCGACTCCGATGGCGACGGTGATGTCGATGAGCGTGCGGTCTTCGCCGAGAATCTGAACCAGCCCTTCGGCATCGTGCTTGTCGGCGATCATATCTACATCGCCAACACCGACGCGGTGGTTCGTTTTCCGTACACGCTCGGCGCAACCAACGTCAGCGGTGACGGCGAAACGGTGTTGGAGCTGCCGTACAATGAAGGCTCGAACGGCCACTGGACACGCAGCCTTGTCGCCAACGCCGACGGCACGAAGCTCTATGTCGCCGTCGGCTCGGTTTCCAACATCGCCGATGAGGGCATGGAGATCGAAGAAGGCCGTGCTGCGATTTGGGAGTTTAATCCCGATGGTTCGGAAGCGCGCATTTATGCGTCAGGCCTCCGCAATCCAGTTGGCATGGAATGGGCGCCGGGCACATCGACGCTTTGGGTCGCGGTCAATGAGCGCGACATGCTCGGCGACAATCTCGTGCCGGATTACATGACTAGCGTGCGCGACGGCGGCTTCTACGGCTGGCCGTATTATTATTATGGCGAGAACCGCGATGAGCGCGTCGCCATTCCCGCCAATGTCCGCCTGCAAGCGCCGATCGCGCCTGATTATGCGCTGGGTTCACACACCGCATCTCTCGGTTTGCATTTCTACACTGGCGCCGCGCTGCCTGAGGCGTATCGCGGCGGCGCGTTCATTGGTCAGCACGGCTCGTGGAACCGCCGCGAATTGGCGGGCTACAAGGTGGTCTTCGTGCCGTTCGCCAACGGCGCGCCCGCGGGTCCACCGCAGGATTTCCTCACCGGCTTTCTCGACAGCCGCAATCGCGCACAGGGCCGCCCCGTCGGTGTCGTGACCGATCGCACCGGCGCCATCCTCGTCGCCGACGATGCGGGCGACATCATCTGGCGTGTCGCGCCAACCGCGCCCTAAGCCGTCGTCGTTGTCAGCCGCAGGCCCACAGCGCCGGTGAGCACGAGAGCGATGCAAAGAAACTGAATCGCGCCGAGTTTTTCTTGGAACGCGAACGCGCCGATGATCGCGGCCGCGACAATGCCGACGCCTGCCCAAATGGCGTACGCAACGCCGACCGGGATCGTCTTGAGCGCCGGCGCCAACACCCAAAAGCACGCTGAGTACAAGCAGATCGACAACATGCCCCAATGCCATTTCTCGAAGCCGTTTGAGAGCTTCAGCAGAAATGTCGCCGCGACTTCAAAGCCAATCGCCGCCGCCAGAAAGAGCCAAGCATTCATCCCAATCACTCCTTTGCGCGTAGACATACGCCACCAACTTTGAAATTCAAAGCAAAAGCGCCAGAGTGCGCGGCGCCGGGAGAGAAGGGAGCTATCGGCTAGTTGCGGGCTTCGCAGCGCCAGATGAGGCGTTGGCGCGGGCTGCCTTGGGCGAAGCGCATTAGCGTGTCGTTGCGCCGTGACACCGCTTCAATCGCGCCGTCGCCGCTGCAACCCCGGCCGGCCGCGGAAGAGGAGACGGCGGCGTTGGCTTCCCCGAACGCCTGATCGCTCAGCGGATAACGTTCGCGACGGAATTCGCCGCTGGCCGGATCGATCGTCAGCACATCGAGCGCCCGCGCTTCGCCAAGCACAATGGCGCGGCGGAAGCGCGCGCCGTCGTCGATCGGCGCATAAAGCGTGCGCTCGTTGACGCAGAGCGATCCCGTGGCGGTGAAGCTCATGTCGGAGACGCCTTGCGCGCCGGTCGAGGCTTCGCGATCGAGCGTGCAGGTGATGCTGCCGCTGAACTCGGGCGTCGCGGCAACTTCTTCAGTCTGCTCGTTCTGTGCGCTGATCAGTGCGATGCCGGCGGCGACGATCAGGATCGCGGCGACGCCAGCGCCGCCAATGACAGTCAGTATGCCAAAGCGGCGGCGCGGCGCTTCGAAGGGTTCGGGTTCGTGATGCGTGTGGTGCGTGGCGTGGCCGTTGCCGCGCCGGCGCGACAGCAACACAGCGCCGAGCACGCACACGGCGACGAACAACGCCAGCGTTCCGCCAATCAGGATGACCACGGCGATGCGGGTCAGCCGGTCGGCGGTGTCGAGCTTTTCGGCTAGTTCTTGGTTCTGCGCCCGCAGCGCATCGACGGTGGCGTCGTGCTCGGCCGCGATCCGCGCTTCCAGCGGCAGGCACGGCTCGTCGCTCAGGTTCGGCGTGACGCCGGCTTCGTCGAGAAATTGCAGCAGCTGGTTGGCGCGGGTTGAAACGCCGCGCGTCTCGCGCGTGTCGGCGCCGGACACATGCCAGGAATTGACCCCGATTACGCGGCCGCACTCGTCCAGAAGCGGTCCGCCCGAAGAACCAGAAGAAATGATGGCCTGGTGATTGATGGTCGGGATCTGGTCGCCGGTCGGGGCGCGGTCCCGTAAGGAGGCGATGGCGCCCGACGTGCGCGAAGGCGGCGAGGGGCGCAGCAGATCGGCCCCGGTCGCGCCCTGGTAATCCACATCCGGGTAGCCCAAAGCGACGACGCCGTCGCCAGCGCGCGGTTCAACTGTGGATATCGTCAGCGGCGTCATTTCGGGGCCGCCGCGGAATTCCAGCAGCGCAAGTTCCGTCAGCGGTGAGTAACGGATGATGTTGGCCGGCAAGAGCCCGTCACCCTGTGGTGGGACGATGGCGATGCCGTATTCGGCTTGTTGGCGGGCTGCGGCCACCACATGCGCGTTGGTTACAACCAGGTTCGGCGCCACCACGAAGCCCGAGCCGGAGCCGTAAAGCATCCGGCCTTCGCTGGTTTGCAGGATCACGACGACGCGCACGATTCCGCGTTCGGCCTCGTCGACGCTGGTCTGCGCCGCCGCCGAGCTTACGAAGACGAGCGCGAACGCGGCCGCCAGGAACCTTAACGCTTTGATGACCAAGCTTTTCCCCAAGGGGCCTCGGTTGCCCCGCCGGAATAATCGGGCGCCGGACGGAGCGCTGCAAGCGCGCGCGCCAGCTTCGTGTGTTGTGTGTCTTTCTGAACAAATGCGGCGGAGCTGCGGCCAAACGCGGCCCGGGCCTTGCATCACCTGTAACATCACGGCAAGTCCAGGGCGTCGGCGACTGGGGGCGGTCGGTGGCGCTTGTGCGCGAAGCGGTAAGGCTCGCGCGTTTAACGCCCCTAACGCCCTCAATTCGGCCCAGAGAACGTGCTTAACCGCGTGTTCTAGGTCGCTGTCGTCTCAGGATTGTTAAGCTTGCCGCGTTAAGCCCAAATCAGGGCTGATTCGGCCGCTCCTTAACGGCGAGGGTTTTCAACGTATGCTCGGCAACATGTTCGGTCTCGTAGCGCCGGATCTGGCGATCGATCTCGGGACCGCGAACACGCTGATTCACGTCAAAGGTCGCGGCATCGTTCTCGATGAACCGTCGGTCGTTGCGTACGTCAACGAAGGCGGCCGCAAGGTCGTGTATGCGGTTGGCGCCGAAGCCAAAACCATGCTCGGCAAGACCCACCGCAACATGGAAGTCATCCGCCCGCTGCGTGACGGCGTCATCGCCGACTTCGACGTGGCCGAAGAGATGATCAAGCAATTCATCCGCAAGGTGTTGCCGCGTCCGGCGTTGATCTCGCCGCAGATCGTCATCTGCGTGCCGACAGGCGCCACGCCGGTTGAGCGCCGCACCATTCTTGAAAGCGCGCAAGCTTCTGGCGCCCGCCGCGTGAAGCTGATCGAAGAACCTGTCGCTGCCGCGCTCGGCGCCGGCCTGCAAATCGACGATCCGTCAGGCTGCATGGTCGTCGACATCGGCGGCGGCACCACCGAAATCGCCGTGCTCTCTCTCGGCGGTCTCGTCTGGTCGCGTTCGCTCCGTGAAGCCGGCGACAAGATGGACGAAGCCATCATCCAATACCTGCGCCGTCAGGAAAATCTGATGATCGGCGACAGCACCGCCGAGCGGATTAAGAAGGAAATCGGCACCGCCAAAGCGCCGGATCACGGGCAGGGCATGTCGATGCCGATCAAGGGCCGCGACAATCTCTCGGGCGTGCCGAAGGAGATCGTCGTCACCGAAGCCATGGTCGCCGACGCGCTGGCCGAGCCGGTGACGCGTATCGTCGACGCTGTGCGTCAAGCCTTCGAACAAATGCCGCCGGAACTCGCCGCCGACATTTTCGACCACGGCTTGATGATGACCGGCGGTGGCGCGCTGCTGCGCAATCTCGACACCGTGCTGCAAGAGCGCATCTCGATCCGCGTTTCGGTCGCCGACGATCCGCTGCGTTGCGTCGTCAAAGGCTGCGGCATCGCGCTCGACACGTTCAACTCGTCTGAAGCTCGGCGCTTGCTGACGGAAGAAGTCTGAGTGTTGCGTGAAGGTGCGGGCGGCGTCCCGTAGCGATAGTGGCAAGCGTCGCGCGCCGTGTTCGGTGCGCGGTTTGAAAGAGGCGGCGTAGGTGGCCAGACGCAGGAGCGGTGTGCGGCGTGCAGGTGCGGGGCGGCGGATTCCCGCCGGCGTGCTCTTGGCCATCGTCCTATTGGTCGGCGCGGTGGCGCTGATCATCTCGCGCGTCGATCTCCTTCAAGCGGGCGACGATACCGCCGCCGCTGGCGGGCGCGTTGCGACCGGCCCCGCGCGGGCTGGGCAAAGCTTCTTCGAACGCATCGCCGGCATGTGGGGCGCTTCGGCGCGCGTGCAGGAGCTTGAGCGCGAGAACCGCGAATTGCAGCAATGGCGGCTGCTGGCCGAGCGTTTGGCTGAGCGCAATGCGCGCTACGAAGAATTGCTGCGCATGCCGGCCGACGCGTTTGGCGAAGCCGCCGACATTGAAAACTCGATCGCCGCCCAACTCGTGCTCGATAGCGGCGGCCCGTTCACCCGCACGCTCGTCGCCAACGCTGGCGCGGATCATGGCGTCGGCATCGGCTTCATCGCCGTGAACGAGAATGGTTTGATCGGACGCGTAGTCTCTGTTGGCCGGCGCTCGTCGCGCGTCTTGATGCTTGATGACTACAACTCGCGCATCCCGGTTTTGGGTGAAGCGTCGCGTGTGCGCGCCGTGCTGGCAGGGCAGGCGACACGCCCGCCGGAGCTCTTGCTGCACCCGTATCAGCTGCAAGCGCCGCGGCTCGATTTCATCGTCGGCGCGCAAGCTCTGCGTGAAGGCGAGCGCGTCATCACGTCCGGCGACGGCGGTCTTTTTCCGCGCGGCATTCCTGTCGGCGTCGCGCGCCGTCAAAATGACGGCTCATGGCGCGTGGCGTTGGCCGCTGCCCAGCAGCCGATCGATTATGTGCGGCTCATTCCGTTCGTCGCTGTGCCGGCGCCGGAAACCGAGGCCGCGCCAAGCGAAGCGCCGCCGCTGAACGCCTCTTCATCGGTGTCCACGATCAGCCGTCAAACTATGGCGCCGCCGCCGGCGGCGCCGAGCAGCACGCCCGCCGCGGCGCCGCCGCCCCGTCAGCGGCCCGCGCAACAACAGCAGCAACAACAGCGCCCGGCGCAGCAACCTGCCGCCACTGCGCCCGCGCAGGAGACGCCGCCGCCTGAAGCGCCGGCGGGGCCGCAAGAGTGAACGCGTTCGGCCTTCGTGCGCCCAGCCGGCGTACGTTGCGCGCCTGGGGCTTCGTGCTTGCCATCGCCAGCGTGATTTTGCCGGCGTTACCGCTCGGGCCATTGTTTGCGCAACCGCCTTTGCCCCTCGCGGTTTTGTGGGCCGCTTATGGTTGGGCCGCTGAAGACGAAAGCGGCTGGCGCGCGCCGTTGACGCTGACGCTGTTGGGCTTGCTGCATGACCAACTCGCCGGCGGGCCGTACGGCTTGTTTGTCCTGGTTTATCTTTCGGCGTTCCTGATCGGCCGCATCGCAGCGGTCGCCATGTCGGCGCCCAATCTGGTGTCTATCTGGGGCGGCTTCATCGTCACGGCGCTACTCAGCATCCTCATAGTCGTCGGCGTTGAGCAGTTGATCCTGCCGATTGCCGTGGTGCCGTACGCGGAAGCGGCGATCATTACGGCGATCCTCTTTCCGCTGGTGCGTCCGCTTTACATGAGCTCCACCGCCAACCTTTCGCCAGGAGCGCGCCGATGAAGGGCAAGCGCGTAGGCTCGACGCTCCCGAAGCGGGATGCGAACGTCATCTTCAATCGCCGCGCGGCTTTGCTGTCGTTCGCGGGCGCCGGCGTCATGGGCGCCATCCTGTTTCGCCTCGGCCAGCTGCAGGCGACGAACTTGATCAGCCGCGAATACACCGCCGCCGCTGACGAGAACCGCTTCGACACCCGCATCACGCCGCCGCCGCGCGGCATCATCTATGATCGCTTCGGCACCATCCTCGCGCAGACCAGCAAGGATTATCAGGTCGCCGTCGTTCAGGATGACGTCGAGGACTTGGAAGATGTCGTTGGCCGCGTTGGGCAGATCCTCGGCCTCAGCGCCGAATGGGCGCGCCGGGCCATCATCCGTGTTCGCGGCGGTTCACGTTATGAGCCGCAACCGCTCCAGGAAGGTCTAACCTGGGAGCAGTTCAACGCCATCAACGTGCGCTTGCCGGAGCTGCGCGGCATCGTCGCGCAATCGGCTGACGTGCGCGCCTATCCGTACGATATCGTCTACGGCCACCCGATCGGCTACGTCCAAAAACCGACGCAGCGCGACATTGACCGCGCGCTTGAAGATCCGGCGCAGGGCCAAAGCCGCGCCGTCTATTTGCGCAATCCGCATGTGCGCGTCGGCAAGGCAGGCCTCGAAGCGTCGATGGAGCCGGTGCTTCACGGTGAAGCTGGCTGGCGCAAAGTCATCGTCAATGCACGCGGTGTCGAGCAGGGCGAGGACGAGAGCGAACGGCGCGATCCGGTGCGCGGTTCGGGTGTGGTGCTGACGCTGGATCATGATCTCCAGCGCATCGCCATGCAGAATTTCGGTGAGCAGTCGGGCTCCGCCGTGGTGATGGATATTTTTACCGGCGATCTGCTGGTGATGGCGTCGGCGCCAGGTTTCGACCCGAACCTCTTCGTCAACGGCATCAGCCAAGCGAATTTTGATGCGTACAATCTCGATGAGAAAAAGCCGCTCTACCACAAGAGCGTGACTGGCGTTTACGCGCCGGGCTCGACCTTCAAGATGATCGTCGGCATCGCCGCCAAACAGGCCGGCGTCGAAGACAATTGGGCCGTCGGTTGCTCCGGCGGTTTCTTCTATGGCGGCCGCACCTTCCATTGCTGGCGCAACGGCGGCCATGGCCGCATGAATTTGCACGACGCCATCAAGCATTCTTGTGACGTCTATTTCTATCAGGCGGCGTTGCGCGCCGGCCCGGAACGCATCGCCGCCGTCGCCCGCCAGTTCGGACTCGGCGAGCATTTCGACATCAACGTGCCGAACATCCGCGATGGTCTGATTCCGGATCCGGTGTGGTGGCGCGCCAATCGCAACGAAGGTTGGACTGGCGGTCTCACCGTGAACTACGGCATCGGGCAGGGCGCGATGGGCGTCACGCCGCTGCAGCTTGCGGTCATGGCCGCGCGCCTCGGCAACAACGGCCACGCTGTCGTGCCGCGCCTTGTGCGTGAAACGCGCGCGGGCGGCGCCGATCCGCCGCCGCCGCCGCACATGGCCGGCATTGAATCTGAGTTCTTGGCGCGCGTGCGCGACGGCATGTTCGGCGTTTGTAACGAACCTGGCGGCACCGCGACACGCGCGGGCGCGCTTGAGCTAGTGCGCCATCCCGAAACCGGCGTCGCGGTGCCGCTGACGCCGGAAAACCGCAATTGGCAACCGGTGCAGATCGCCGGCAAGACCGGCACCGCGCAAGTGCGCGCGCTCGGCGCCAACCGTGGCCGCCATTACTCCACCATCGAATGGCGCTTCCGCGATAACGCGCTCTTCTGCTGCTTCGGCCCATGGCACGAGCCGCGCTACGCATGTGCGGTGATCGTTGAGCACGGCGGCGCCGGTTCGTCCGTCGCCGGTCCGATCGCCAAGGAGATCATGAAGGCGACGCTGCTGCGCGATCCGTCGCGCCGCGCGCCGGCGCGCTTGGCGCAGTTGGAAGAGAATTTGGGGCGCAGCGTATGACGATCGCCGCCACTCAAAGCCCGAACACGATCGTCGATCGTTTCGCCAAGCTGAATTGGGGGATCATCACGATCCTCTGCGCCATCGCCTTCGTCGGCGTCTTGATGCACTTCTCGGTGTCGTCTGGCGCCTGGACCGACATGCCGCTGACGCACGGCATCCGCTTCGCCACGATGATGACGTTCGTGATCGTGCTGGCGATCTTCTGCGATGCGCGCTTCTGGCTCGCTATTGCATACCCGCTTTATGGCGCGGCCTTGCTCTTGCTCGTGGCTGTCGAGTTGTTTGGCGCGACGCGCATGGGCGCGCAACGGTGGCTCGATATTGGGCCGATGTCTCTACAGCCGTCCGAACTGATGAAAATCGGCATCGTGCTGGCGTTGGCGCGCTACTATCACGGCCTCGATGCGCGCCGCACCGGCACTGTGCTTTGGGTGGCGCCGCCTTTCCTGATGATCGCCGCGCCGGTTGCGTTGGTTATGCACCAGCCGGACCTCGGCACTGCGCTGATGATCCTCTTTGCCGGCATCTGCATCATGTTCCTCGGCGGCTTGCTGTGGCGCATCATTGCCGCTGGCGCGATCGTTGCGGTTGGCGGCGCAATCTTCGCCTACACCTCGATCCTGCACGAGTATCAGCGCGAGCGCGTCAACGTCTTCCTCGGCATCACCGACGATCCGCTCGGCGCCGGCTATCACGTGCTGCAGTCGAAAATCGCCATCGGTTCTGCTGGCCTGTTCGGACGCGGCTATCTGCAAGGCACGCAAAGCCAGCTCGACTTCCTGCCGGAAAAACATACCGACTTCATCTTCACGATGATCGTCGAGGAGTTCGGCCTTATCGGCGGTTTCCTGGTGCTGGCGCTGTTCGGCGCGCTGATGGCGCTGACCATGCAGGTGGCGCTACGGGCGCGTTCGCTGTTCGGCAAGCTTGCCGCTGCCGGCATCGCCGCGACCTTGGCTTGCTACGTGTTCATCAACACCGCGATGGTGATTGGGCTCGTGCCGGTCGTCGGCATTCCGTTGCCGATCATCAGCTACGGCGGCACCGCCATGTTCACGTTGCTCGCCGGTTACGCCATCGTGCTCAGCATCGACCTGCACCGCGATCAGCACGGCACGCGCGGCTGGCTCTGGTAATTACCAGGCCGCTTTATCCGCCATCCAATCGGTCGCGCGGATCAGCGCATCGACGATGCCCGGCTCCAGCGACGAGTGGCCGGCGTCGTGGATGATCTCCAAGTCGGCCTCAGGCCAACGTTGCTTCAGCTCCCACGCCGTCGTCATCGGCGTGCACATGTCGTAACGGCCTTGCGCGATGCGGCAGGGGATGTGGCGCATGTGCGCCGCTTGATCCAGCAGCCACCCATCGTGATCGAAGAAGCCGTTATTGACGAAGTAATGGTTCTCGATCCGCGCAAACGCTTCCACGAAGCGGTCCTCGTTGAAGCGCGAGGGCAGTGCGCCTGGCCCGGCGATGGAGATTGTCTCGCCCTCCCAGCGCGCCCAGGCGCGCGCCGCTTTCAGCCGCGTGTCCCAATTGTCCGAGGTGAGGCGCTTATGGAAAGCGGCGAGGAAGTTGCCGCGTTCTTCTTCCGGGATCGCCGCCGCATAGCGCGCGAACGCGTCCGGAAACACTTGGCTGGCGCCGTTCTGATAAAACCAATCGATCTCGCTTTTGCGCAGCGTGAAGATGCCGCGCAGCACCAGGCCGGCAACGCGTTCGGGATGCTTGGCCGCGTAAGCCAGCGCTAGCGTCGACCCCCAAGAGCCGCCAAACACTAGCCACTTCTCAATCCCCAGCTTGGCGCGGACACGTTCGATGTCGGCCACCAGATCCCAGGTCGTGTTTTCACGCAGTTCGGCATGCGGCGTTGAGCGCCCGCAGCCGCGCTGATCCATCATCACCACGCGATAGCGCTTGGGATCGAAGAAGCGCCGCATCTCCGGCGAGGAACCGCCGCCCGGCCCGCCATGCAACGCCACCGCCGGCAACCCGTTGGCGGCGCCGCTTTGCTCCACGTAGATCGAATGCAGACCCGAGACCTTCAACATCTCGGTGTGGGTCGCCTCGATGGCGGGGTAGAGATCGCGGCGGTGCGGGGGCGTATATCCGTACATGTCGCTTGGTTAGCCTCGCCACCCCATCGGCGCAATGCTAGCGCTGTTGGGCCGTGTCCGACGAATCTCTTTTCACCTCGCGCGCCGCCCGGGTCACCATGGTGATGTCGGCGCTGTTCGGCACGACGGGCGTCATTCTGGTGTTTCTGCCGCGTTGGCTGGAAGTCGAGCGCGCGCTCAGCGGCGCTGAAATTGGCGCGGTTCTGTCGCTCGCGCAGTTTGCGCGCATACTTACCGGTCCGGCGGTTGCGTATTGGGCCGATGGCGCAAATGACCGAAGCGCGCCGCTCAAAATTGTCTCTATCGCCGCCGTCGCCGCCTATGCGGCGTTCTTCTTTCTGGCCGACGGCTTTTGGGCGCTGCTTGTGCTGGGCTTTCTCGCGCTGTCGCTATCACAGTCGCTGACGCCGCTGATCGAAGCGGCGACGCTGCGTGCGACCGCGCAAGGTAAGTTCAATTATGGCGTCGCCCGCGGCATTGGTTCGTTCGCCTTCATCGTCGCCAACATTGCGGGTGGAATCCTCATCTCTCGCTTCGGCCTCGGCGCTGTTGTCGTTTGGGTTGTCTCTGGGATGGCGCTTGTGGTGGCGACATCGTGGCTCGGCTTGCCGCACGATCCGCCGCTCGCGCATGCGCGCGCTGCACGCGCCGGCGCCATTGGCGGGCTGCTGCGCAATCGTCGCTTTGTCATCTTGATCGTCGCTTGCGGCCTCATTCAAAGCGCGCACGGGTTCTATTACGGCTTCTCGACCATCGTCTGGCGCGGGCAGGGCATCTCGCCGGAAATGGTCGGTATCCTCTGGGCGTTCGGGGTGGCGATCGAAATCGCCTTCCTCTTCAGCCTGCCGTTCATCGAACGGCGCACGACGCCCGAAGCGCTGATCCTCATGGGCGCAGGCGGCGGCGTGGCGCGTTGGTTTGCCATGGGTTTTGCGCCCCTTGGCGCCGCGCTTTGGCCGCTGCAGGCGCTGCACGCCTTGAGCTTCGCTGCCGCCCATGTCGGCGCCATGCGCCTCGTACATCGCGAGGCCCCCGAACACGCGGCGACCATGGCGCAAACGCTTTACGCGGCGCTATCCGCCGGCGTGCTGATGGGCATCTCCACGCTGCTGTCCGGCTATCTTTACGATCATGTCGGGGCGCGTGGTTACTGGGCGATGGCTGCCATGTGCGGCGTCGGCGGTCTGCTTGCGATCGCGCTTTTACAGCCGCGCCCGCGCGCTCCAACTGCAACACATCATTAAGAAATCACCCCTCGCGCGGGAACATCGCGCGCCGCGCGCGTTTGGCATCTTTGCCTAATGTTTTCTGTTAGCGCTTATCGGTTGAGTGCAGGCATGCTCAACTGAAGAGGGGACGACGCGAATATGGCCGCAGCGGCCGCCTTCGACTTCCGTGAGGATGAGCGCGCGCCGGTGCTGGCGTTGCGCGGCGACTGGACGGTGGACACCATCGCCGGCCTTGAGGAAGAGCTGTCGTCGCTGGCCGCCCGGCTGAAGCCGGGCGCGGTCGTTGATGTCGGCGCGCTTGGCCGCTTTGACGTCGCCGGCGCTTATCTGGTTGACCGCACCTTCCGCGAAAGCCCGGGCGGCGAGCAGACCCGCATCGCCATTCGCGGCGAACATGTTAACGCGCTTAAACTCTTGCAGGCCGCGCGCAAAGCCGCTGCTGAGCCTGCTCCTAAACCCGAAGGCCCCAAGGGCGTCGTCGGCTTTCTCGACCAAGTTGGCCGTATCGTCGGCGCCATTGGCGAAGAAATCATCGAGACGATCGGCTTCTTCGGCGAAACGCTCACGGTGCTGGCGCGCCTGATCACAAATCCACGTCGCATCCGTTGGGTGTCGATCGTTCACACGATGGAGGTGGCTGGCCTTAACGCGCTGCCGATCGTGCTGTTGCTGTCGTTCTTTATCGGCATGGTCGTCGCTTATCTCGGCGCGCGCATCCTCGGCGACTTCGGCGCTTCGGTGTTCACCGTCGAACTCGTCGCGTTTTCGATGTTGCGCGAATTCGGCGTCGTCATCACCGCCGTCATTCTCGCCGGCCGCACCAACAGCGCGTTCACCGCTGAGATTGGCGCGATGAAGATGCGTCAGGAAATTGACGCCATGCGCGTCATGGGCATCGATCCGATGGACGCACTGGTTGCGCCGCGCGTGATCGCGATGCTGGTGATGACGCCCATCCTCACATTCGGCGCTATGATGTCCGGCATGTTCGGCGGGCTTCTCGTTTCGTGGGCTGAACTCGACATCAGCCCAGCCATGTTCTTCGCCCGCATCTCCGAAGTGGTGCCGGCGCAGCACTTCTGGGTGGGCTTCTCCAAAGCGCCGGCGTTTGCGCTCGTTCTGGCCATCATCGGGTGCAAGCAGGGGCTCAGCGTCGGCGGCGATGTCGGCTCGCTTGGCAAACACGTGACGACGTCCGTGGTGCAGGCCATCTTTATGGTCATCCTGATGGATGCGCTGTTTGCGCTTTGGTTCTTGGAGATGGATTGGTGAGCGAAGATATCGCCATCCGCGTCCGGGGCCTCGTCACCCGGTTTGGCGCTCAAACTGTCCATGACGGTTTGGACCTCGATGTGCGTCGCGGCGAGATCCTCGGCGTCGTCGGCCCGTCCGGCTGCGGCAAGTCGGTGCTGCTCCGCGAAATCGTCGAACTCGATGCGCCGACAGCAGGGGAGATCACTTTCCCGTATTTCGAGGCCAACAACCTCGAACCGCGCCGCGGCGTCATGTTTCAAGACGGCGCGCTGTTTTCGAACCTCACCATTCTCGAAAACGTCGAAGCGCCGTTGCGCGAACACACCACGCTTTCGTCGGCGCTGCGGGCGCAGATCGCATCGCTCAAGCTTTCGATGGCCGGCCTCGATCCGAGTGCGCACCACAAGCGGCCGGCGCAAATCTCCGGCGGCATGCGCAAGCGCGCCGCCGTCGCGCGCGCTATCGCGCTCGATCCCGAACTGCTCTTTCTTGACGAACCTACCGCCGGCCTCGACCCAATCTCCGCCGGCAACTTCGATGAGATGACGCGCGATCTTGCCCGCTCGTTGGGCCTCACGGTTTTTCTCGTCACCCACGACCTTGACACGCTGCACGCCATTTGTGACCGCGTCGCCGTGCTTTACGGCGGCAAAGTCGCGGCGATCGGCACTATTCCGGAAATTGAGAAGGACGCCACCGGTTGGGTGGCTGAGTATTTTTCAGGACCGCGCGGCCGCGCGGCGACACGCGGCGCAGCGGAAAGGTAGCCTTATGGAAACGAAAGCCAATTACGTCTTCATCGGCGCCGCCACCGTGGCGGGCGCGCTGCTGATCATGTTGTTCGCCATGTGGATCACAGGCGGCGAACTCCGGCGCGGCTTCAACGAATACGACATCGTGTTTGCCGATCCGGTTCGCGGCCTCACCGAAGGCGGCGAAGTGCGCTTCAACGGCATCAAGGTCGGCGAGGTCGATACGCTGCGTATCGACCCGGACAACACCAACCGCGTCATCGCCCGCATCCGCGTCTCTACCGATGTTCCGGTCAAAACGGATTCCACCGCGCAGCTTGAGCCCATCGGCCTCACTGGCGTTACGTTGATCCAACTTTCGCCTGGCAGCACCAACGCCCAATATCTGCGCGCCGGCTTCGGCGGACCTCCGCCGCGCATTGAAGGCCGCGGCAGCCAGATTGACATTCTCGTCGCGCGTTCGGAAGACATCGCACTACGCGCCAGCGAAGCCATGGCGTCGGTGCGCGATCTGTTGACCGATGAGAACATCGCCCGCGTCACCCGCATCATCCAGAACCTCGAGACCGCCTCATCGCAGCTCGCTGCGCAGGATTCGGTGCTGACGCAGGGTGGGGAAGCGGCCCGCGAAATCGCTTCGCTCGCGCGTCAAATGCAGTCCGATCTCTCCGATCTCGATACGACGATCCGTGAGATCAACACGGCCGCTGGTGTCGCTTCCGGCGAAACGCTGCCGGAATTGGCGCTTGCAGCCGAGGAAATCCGCCGCGCCGCGACATCGATCAGCCGCGTCGCCAACAATTTGGAAGAAAACCCGTCCGTTCTAACGCCGCGCGCGCCGCGGCCGACCGTGGAGCTCGACCCATGATGCGCGCCCTTTTGCTTGTTTCGCTGACTGCGCTCAGCGGCTGCATCTCATTGCTGCCGGAGCCGCCGCCGCCGCCGCGTACGTTTGTCCTGGAGGCGCAAAACGTCATCGCAACGCAAGGCGCGCCGATCAACGCTGTCATCGGCGTCGCCACGCCCAACGGCGAACGCGCCATCCTTGGCAGCGATCTCATCTGGCGCACCGGCGATAGCATCGCTTACGTCGATCAAACGCAATGGTCGTCGCGCGCCGCGGATTCGCTGCAGCAGATGCTGGTCGAAACCATGGTTCGCCAAGGCCGCTTCCGCGCCGCCACCCGCGCTGGCGAAGCGCGCTCTGACTTTGAGATTCGCTGGGAAGTGCTCGATTTCGAAGTTCAGGAAGAGAGCATGCAGGCGCGGTTCGTCGCTGAGGTGCGTCTGGTGCGCCAGGGCAGGCAGATCGTCGCCTCGCGCATCATCTCAACCGAAGCGCCCGTCGCCAGCCGCTCTTCGCAGGTAGCCGCTGATGCGCTTGCGCGCGCCGCCCGTGAAGGCAGCGCGCGCATTGGGGAGTTTGCGGCTGATGCAGCGGCGGAAGCTATGACCTCCGCCGCTACCGAGGACTGATTACGAGGCGAGCGCCGCGTCGATCAGCAGGTAAGCACGGACCAGATCCGAACCTTCACCCTTCTTCTCGCTCTTGGCGAGGTCCGGGCGCGAGCGGAATTGCGTCGCGAGCTCTTGGGCAGTGACGTTGCGCTTCATGTGGCGCGCGATACGGCCCACCGCACCCGGCGCGGCATCCACCACCGCACGGCGGCGCGCGGTTGCGCCGTCGCGTGACGAGCGGGCGATGCGATCGAGATCGACCGGCGCCAACACGTCGTCGATATCGACGCCCGAATTGATCACCAGGTTGATCGCGCCAGCGCGCAGTTCGTCGTCAGCATTGCCGAAGCTGGCCAGTTCGAGCGAGCCGCCTTCGTTGGCCGCTGCCGGCGCGAGTTCTTCTTCGCGCTGTTGCGGCGGCATGAAGTTGCCCCACGAACCGAAGCCCTTGAAGTTGCGCTTCGGCTGCGTTTCGACTTCGGCGTAAGCTGCGCCGCCACGGGCCACGGCCACGCGGGCCGCTGCGTGCAGCGAGGTGACTTCTTCAGCAACGGCGACCGGCTCAGGCTGGCGCTGAACGCTGACCTTCTTCGCGCCCGCCGCGCTCGCCAAAGCGCCGAGGCGCTTTTCGATCGTGGCGGTGTAGCGGTCAGCCGCAGCTTCGCTCTCGACCGAAGCCGCGCGCGCCGCTTGCGCCGCGCTTTGCAGCTTGGACAGCGTGTCGTTGGCGGCTTCCTGCATCGCAACGCTTTCGGCGCGGATGAGTTGGGCGGCGCGCTTGGCTTCGAACACAGCGCTGCGCGTCGTTTCGCGCACGGCGCCGGCGGTTTCGTTCGCCGCCAGCACGGCTTCCGCCGTCGCCTTCTTGGCCGTCTCGGTCAGGCGCGTGGCTTGCGCCAGGCCTTCGAGCATTTCCGTCATTGCGCCGTTGAGGCTCGAGGTCGCGGCCGCGGCCTTGTCAGCGACGACATGGAAGTGCGCGGTGCGCTCGCCCATGACCGTGGCCGAAGCCGTGAACGAGGCGAGGTGGCTTTCCAGCGCGTCTTCAGCAGCGACGATTTCGGTTTTCACCATCTTCGACGCTTCGCGCATCAGACGGACCTGACGGCCGATCGAGTGCGCGATGGTTTCGGTTTGCTCTTTGAGGTCGCCATTGAGCGCGACGACGGCGTCACGCTCGGTTTTCAGCGCGTATGTCATGGTCTCGACGTTGTCGCGCGAAGCGGCAACCGCTTCACCGAACAGCTGCGTGTTGCGCTCAGCCGCACGCTCCAGTTCGGCCAGGCGATCGAGCGCCGAGGTCACGGCGTCGTTCAGCGTTTCGATCTCGCCCTTCACCGTGTCGGTCAGCGCCTTGGCTTGTTGCTCGGCGCTTTCGGTCGGGAAGCGATGCTCACGCGCCATGCGTTGCGTCAGCTGCGTGGCGATGCGGCGCGCCTTGAGCGACTCGCCAGCGGCAGAGGCCGTCACCCAGAACAGCAGCGCCGGGCCGACTGCGAGCGCGACCAAGCCAGCTTGCATGGCCGGGTCCATCGTCATCAGCGCGTCGAAGCCAAAATAGGAAATCGGACCGCCAACAGCAGCGCCGATCCAGAGCAGGGCGGTGAGGCCGCCAATAAAGGCCGCCCACGAGAAACCGGTCTTCACCTTAGTTTCGGTTTCCGGCTCGATAACGGTCGGCTCGTCGACGACAGCGCTCGGCTCTTCAGCCGTGAAGTCGTCGTCAAAATTGTCGTCGTCAGTGGTGTTGGTGGTCGTGTCGAGATCGCCGAACGCCTCGAACGGATCGCGATCTTCGTCATCTTGATCGAAGTACATCGTAAACTCCCGCGCAGCCCGCGGTTTGCGGGCGTTAACGCGGCGGCTGCAACGGCCATGCCAACGAGGCGAGTGGGTTTCCCGCGCCGCGCGTGCCCCGATCTGGTGCAAACCACGCGCCGCAACGCGCGTTACGCGCGGAAATTAAGGTTGATGCGCATTGCTGCGGGACGCTGGCGTTCAACGCGCTCGCGCGGCGTGCGAAGCGTTAACCGACCGCCGCGTCGATCAATAAGAACGCGCGCGTCGCTTCGGCGTTCATCGAAGCGCGCCCACGCGCAATCAACTCGGCGATGCGCGCGCCTTCATTGCGCAAGAACTGCATCGCTTCTTGGTTAGCGACAGGGTCATGCTGGAGGTGTTCAGCCAAGCGCCGCGAGGCGTCCGGCGCGGCATCGTAAACGGCGCGGCGGCGCGCTTGCGTGCCTGAGCGGGCGCGTTGCGCAATCCGCTCAAGTCCGGAAGGCGAGAACACTTCATCCAACCGCAAGCCGGCGTGCTCAATGGTTTCCACGATCGGCAGCGCCGGCGTCGCTGTGCGCGGCTCGCTGATGCGGCGGCGCAGATGCGCGACCGGGTCTTCGGCCGGTTCGCGGCGCGCTTGGGCCGGGGCGGGCGCCGGCGCGGCGCCTTGATCATCGACGTTGGACAGTAGGTCGCGCCACGTCCAATCGCCGCCGGGGTCGACACGGTCGTTGCCCCGACGCGGCGGAGTCGGCGCGCGCTCGCCGAAGCCTTCGTCGCGGCGTGCGCGGTTCGGCGGCGGCCCTTCGAGCGGATCGGGCTGGTCGCGCCACGACGCGTCGTAACTCTCGTCGCGGTTCTGTTGACGCGCACGCGGGCGCTGCGCCGCGGCCGGCGTTTCGTCTTCGACTGCATGGCGCGCGCCCACCGCCGCGCTGCGCGCCGCATCGGCGGCATCTCGCAATCGCTCCAACGCAATCGCGGCTTCACGTTCAACATTAACCGCTTCGCCGCGAATGAGATCGGCGGCGCGCTTGGCGTCGTCGATGGCGCGGTGCGTGGTTTCGCGCACGGCGCCCGCTGTTGAGTTGGCCGCCAAAGTCGCGGCTTCCGCCGATTGGCGCGCGGCGTCGGTGAGGTTGGTCGCTTTGGCCAAGACATCGAGCGCATTCGAAAGCGCCTGTTCTAGGCGCAATGCGGAATCGGCGCTGGCTTGCGCCGCGCTTGAAAGCCCATGCGTACGGTCGCTGATCAAGGCGGCGGCCGCGCCGAACGAGGTGAGGCGGTGATCGAGCGCCTGGTCGGCGGCGCGCACTTCCGCTTCGGCCACTTTCGCGGCTTCGGAAATCGAGTGGGTGTGGCGGCCGATCGAGTCGCCAATCGTCTGCGCTTGGCTGGTGAGCTCGCGCGAGATGCGCATCAGCTCGTCGCGCTCGCGCTCCATGCCGGTGATCATCTGGCTTGCGCCGGCCTTGGCTTGATCGGCCATGTTATCGACGGCCTGCGCCTGGCGCGCGATCTGGCCTTCGACTTCCTGCAGCCGCGCCAACGTTTGTTCGAGCGCTTTATCGAGCGTGTTGATCTCGCTGCGCACCGTCATCGCCAGCTGGCGCGCGTTGTTTTCGGCGCTGCGCTCAGGGTTGAGCAGGCGGTCAGTGGCGTCGGCGAGGCGGCGCGCTTCAGCGCGGGCGCGGGCGCTGTCGCGCGCGGAAAGGCCGGCGAAGAACGCCATCAGCGCCGGCAGCACTATCGCCGCGCCCAGTGCGCCCATTTGCGCCGTCGTCAGTGTTTGGAAGCCAGCCGGGCCGATCAGCGCGAACGCCGCCGCCACTGCGCCAACGAGCCAGAGCCCGGCAACGCCCATGGCCAGCATGCCGGCAAGGCCGCCGGGTTCGCGGGTGGAGGCAGAGTCCTGGGTAGTGTTCGTCATCAAGCGTCCCGCCGACACAAACGCGCCCAGCCAAAGCGCGTTAACCGCGTCAACGGAAACGAGAGAAGTGCGGCCTTTTCAAGAGCGCAGCGCACTGAAAGCGCCGAGATGACGGAGGTTTCAGCGATCCAGCTGGGTTTGGCACTGCTCGGCGCCGCACGCGTCCGGATTGGTGACGCGCTGCTCCACGGTGACGCCGACCCAAGCCAGGGCCAACACCAGCAGGAAATCACGGATCGCGATCAAAACGGACAGCATCGCCCTCTACCTCAATGCAGCGAAGCGTATGTGCGCTCAACTCGCCTGCGCCACAAGCTGCTGATGCGTACTTTAAAGCGAAACTGCGAAGCCAGTGTTACATCGACACGCTGCTTGACCACGCCGCGCCAGACGCTATCTACCGATGCGATGTTACAACATAACAGCGCGCAAGCGGGGAAGCGGGCCCATATCGCCCACGCCGCCCTGATCAGCCTCCACGCCCTGTGCTGCGGCCTGCCGGCGCTCGCCATGATGGCGGCGGCGGTGTCGGGGCTAACCTCCGGCGCCGCGCTTATGTCAGGCATTTTCGAGCCGCTGCACGAGCTGCTCCATACCCACGAGGTGTGGATCTTGGCGGCTTCGGCGGCTCTGGTCGCGGCTGGCGGCGTTTTGGAAGTGCAGGCCCGGAGAGGGGCGCATAGCCATGGTTTTCCTTGGCTTTTTGCATTCTCCGTCGGCTGCTTCCTGGCTAACGTCGTTATCATCCTGGCCCACCGGGCGGTTTAAGCCGGCTATTTCTTCGGCTTCAATAAGTGTAGCGCCAGCGTCCGGAAACGGCGCACGGTTTCCGAAATATCTTTGTCTTTCCAGAGGGTTCGCCGCAGCGCGAAGCCCTCAAGCGCCGCCATCAGCGCCTCAGCCGCGTCGGCAGGGGCAAGGCTCGGATAGGCCGCGCCAACCCTTTGGGCCCGCTCGATCGCCAGGGTGAGGCGCTCGCGGGTCGCCCGGTCGCGCGCCTCCAGCGCCTTCGCCAAGACCGGATCGCCCGCGGCTTCGGCCCAGATATCGGCAAATAACGAGGCATCCTCGTCGAAAGCCTCGAAAAACCGTCGCGCCAGCTCGGCCACGCCGTCGATGAGCCCTTGGCCGTCCGGCAGCGCTTCGAGCGCCGTTTCGGCCTGGGCGCGGGTGTCGAGCGCGATGGCAGCGACGATATCGGCCTTGGAGTCGAAATATCGGTAAAGCGCCCCCGGGCTGATCCGAGCTTCGGCGCAAATTTCTTCAATCGTGGTCAGCCGGAAGCCGCGCTCGCGGAAGCAGGCCCGGGCCGCATCCAGGATCTGGCTGCGGCGGCGCTCGGGCAGGGCGGGATCGGCAAGCCGGGGCATCGAATCGTCCCCAGCATAGCGCTGACGGCTTATGGTTTAGCCTATCTTCACCCCCAGCTGGCAGCGTCGGCCCAAATTGCTTTCGGGCGGAGACCGCGCGCCAATGTCCACTTTCTCGCCAACGGCGCTCGCCTGCGCCGCCGAGACGCGCCGGCGCGAGATGCCGGCCTCGGTCGCATTGGTGATCCTGACGGGCGGCCTCGCGGCGGCTATCATGGATGGCGGCGGCGCGGTCGGCTGGTCGGCCATCATGGCTTTGCTGCTCATTCTCGACACCGAGCTCTATCGCCGCCTCGACGCTGCCGACACCAAACTCAAAGGCCCCGTGCTCACCGGCCTTATCGTTTGGGCGTTTGCCTGCTCTGCCTTCTATGCGGTGCTGCCGGCTGCGCTCTGGCTCAACGGCCAATCAGCCGGCGCTGCCGCTGCGATGGTGTTGTGGGTGTCCGGCGTCGTTCGCCATTTCAGCCCTGGCGCGTCGGGCGCATTGCCGATCGCGGTTGCTGGCGCAGCGCCGCCGGCGCTTTCGATGTTGTGCGCGCCCATCGCGATGGCCTCGATGTCACGCCAACCAGAATGGGATTTGGCGATTATCGCCGCTGTCGGCGGCGCCGCGCTCATGGCCTACGTCACGCAAGCCCGCGTCAGCGCCGCTGAAGCCGAGCGCAAGTTGCGCGAACGGGCGCAGTCGGAAACGGCGCAGCAAACGCTTGCGAAGCTCATCTTCGAGAACGACGCGCTCGCCGCTGTCTTGGTCGACAAGGCAGGGCGCGTTGTTGCGATGAGCAAGAACATGAGCAACGGCCTGCGCGTCAACGCTGACGCGGTTGGCGCCAAGCTCGAAGACCTGATCGCCTGGTCCCCCGATCGCTGGCGCGACGGCTTTGTGCGCGCGCTCAACGGCGAACACGTTCGCTACGAAGAAGATGAGGCGCACACCGAGGAGGGCGTGCGTTACTTCTCGTGGCAAGCCCTGCCATGGCGCGACGTGAACGGCGAAATCTGCGGCGTGCTCGCGCACGGACGCGACATTACTTCGTTGGTGCATGCCCGGGCCGCCGCGGCGGCGAACGAGCAACGCCTCAAGATGGCGCTTGATGTCGGCCAGAGCGTGGTTTGGGAAGTCGACTTCAAAGCCCAGCGCAACACCTGGTACGGCGATGCGACGCCGCTCTACGGCCATGAGATCACGTTCGAAGAATTCATCGGGTTCACACCGGTTTTGCATGCGGACGATCGTCCGCAGCTGAAATCATATTTCGAAGCGGTGATCGCCGGCGCTGAATCCTGCATCGAGCATCGCGTCATCCGCGACAACGGCGAGATGGGTTGGGTTGAGGTGTGGGCGCGCCGCGTGCTCGGCCGCAACGGCAAAGTACGCAAGGTGGTGATCCTGTCGAAGGACATTACCGAGCGCAAACGCCAAGAGGCTGCGTTCATCACCGCCATGCACCGCGCCGAAGAGGCGCTGAAGGGCAAGCGCGCAGTGTTCGGCGATGCCATCGTCGCTGTCGAGGCCATCGATGAAGCTGCGGTCAATCTGGCCGAGATGTATGAGCGCCTAGACCGGCTGATCGCCGAGGTCGATGTGCGTGACGCCATGCTAGCCGAGACGATGGCTTCGCTCCGCGCCGCGCGTGAAGCCGCCGAGAGCGCCAACGTTTCGAAATCACAATTCCTGGCCTCGATGAGCCACGAACTGCGCACGCCGCTCAACGCCATTATCGGCTACTCAGAAATCCTGCACGAAGAAGCCACGGCCGATGGCCGCGACACGGACGTCGCCGACATCGAGCGTGTGCTGACAGCTGCGCGGCAATTGCTGCACCTCATCAACGACATTCTCGACCTCTCGAAGATCGAGGCCGGGCGCATGGATGTCGCCGCTTCCGATTTTGACGTGGCGCAGCTCATTGACGAAGCAGCTGCTATCGTTCAGCCGAGCGCCGAGAAGAACGGCGATACAATCGCCATCGAAGCCGCTGCCGATATCGGCATTGCCTCGACAGACGCGTTCAAGCTCAATCAGTGCCTGCTCAACTTGCTGGCCAACGCCGTGAAATTCACACAAGGCGGCGCCATTGTTGTGCGCGCCAAGCGTGATCGCGCCGTCGGCGGTGATTGGATCGAGATCGCCGTCACGGATTCCGGCATCGGCATGAGCGCCGATCAAATGAGTCGGCTGTTCAACGCCTTCGTGCAAGCCGACGCGAGCACCGCACGCCGCTACGGCGGCACCGGCCTTGGCCTCGCCATCACACGCCGCACCATGCAATTGCTCGGCGGCGACGTCAGCGTTGCAAGCGCGCCCGGCAAAGGTTCGACCTTCACCTTGCGCTTTCCCGCGCAACTGCCCGCAGCGCCGGCGCCAACACATACGCGCCTCGACATGGCCGAGGCAGCCGGCAAAGGCGGCCAGCGCATTGTCGTTGTCATTGATGACGAGGAAAGCGCCCGTGACCTCGCGGCGCGTTCGCTAACGCGCCTCGGTTTCGACGTGCGCGGCGCCGCGCGCGGCGAAGAGGGGCTGCAGCTCGCGCGCGCTTTGCGGCCAAGTCTCATAGTCGTTGACATCAATCTGCCGGATATGACCGGCTGGGAAGTCATCGAACAACTCACCGCCGAAGCGATCGACGCGCCTGTCATCGTTCACTCTGTCGATGATGATCGCCAGCAGGCGCTGTCGCTCGGCGCTTGCGATCTCCTGGTCAAGCCGGCGGATCGCGATGTGCTCGCTGCCGCCGCGCTGCGCTTCGCGCGTTCTGCTGAAAACTCCGAGCCGGCCACGCCGGCGACTTCGTCATTGTCCAAGACTGCTTGAGGGGCCTAACATGCGCATTCTGATTGCTGAAGATCATCCCGATAATCGCGAGATGCTGACGCGCCGGCTTGAGCGCCGCGGTTACGAAGTGCACTGCGCCGAGAACGGCGCCGAAGCAGTCGAGATGGCGAAGACCTGCGCGCCGGATCTGATCCTCATGGATATCTCGATGCCGGTGATGTCAGGCATCGAGGCCACCAAGATGCTGCGTCAGACGCCGGATGTCAGCGGCGTCAAGATCGTCGCGCTCACCGCGCACGCCATGGAAAGCGCGCGCCGCGAATGCATGGAAGCCGGTTGCGATGACTTCGCCACGAAGCCCGTCGATTTCGCCGGCTTGGTCGCGCTGATCGAGAAGTACGCCGCCTAACGTGGTGAACGCGCGTAAAGGTTTGCCAACTTGGCCACAAAATAAATCGCTCGTTGCGGCTCCGCATTAGGGTGACCTCAACCACCCCATCGTAATTTAGATGGCTGGTATGGTTGGATTGGGGGCCAGGGGAGACATGTCCTCTGCACATGGCGAAGAGGGTGCGTCTGCTTCAGCGCGCCTCGGCCGTATTCTTCTGGTCGACGACCAGGCCCAGAACCGCGACATGCTTGGCCGCCGCCTAGAGCGTCGCGGCTATGACGTCGTGCTGCGTGAGAGCGCCGTTGGCATCGAAGATGTCATCGGCGCCGAGAATATCGAACTTGTGCTGCTCGATTGGATGATGCCGGATCGCTCTGGCTCGGACGCCCTCATCGGCATCCGTCAGCGTTATGACGCTGAGCACGTGCCGGTGATTGTAGTAACGGCGTTGGACGACGGCGACATCGTCTCCAAGGCGCTCGAAGGCGGCGCCAACGACTACATCACGAAGCCAATTGACCTGCGCGTCTTGACCGCGCGCGTGAAGGCGCAGCTCGATCGCCGCCAAGCCGTGCTCGAACTCGACGCCATTCGCGACAACCTTGAGCGCACCGTCCAAGAGCGCACGCACGAACTGGTCGCCGCCAACGAAACGCTTTCAGCCGAAATCTCCGAGCGCGAAGCCGCGGAAGCGCGGGCCCAATCGCTGGCGCGCCATGATCCGCTGACCGGCCTCGCCAACCGCCGCCACTTCCTGGAAGAACTGGAACGGCGGCTGGCGCTCGTCGGCGACGAGAAGGCCGCCTTTGCGCTCATGTTCGTCGACCTCGATCGCTTTAAGCCGATCAACGACGTGCACGGCCACGCCATTGGCGATCAATTGCTGCAAGTCATCGGCACGCGCCTCAGCGGCTGCATCCGTGACGATAGTTTCGCTGCGCGTCTCGGCGGCGACGAGTTCGCCATTCTCGTGGAAGATCCGGGCGGTCGCGACGGTGTCGCCTCGGCGGCGCGCCGCATCCTGCACGAACTTGCCGCGCCGATTTTGGTCAATGGTTTGAAGCTCACGGTCGGCGCCTCGATCGGCGTCGCCTTGTGCCCGGAAGATGGCCGCAACGCCGCCGACCTGCTGCAGCGCGGCGACGCCGCTATGCTGCGCGCCAAGGAAGAGCGCGGCGCGTTCAAGTTCTTCGATTCATCTATCGATGAAGAACTGAAATCGAAGGCTGCGCTCGAAACCGAATTGCGCTCCGCGATCCCGAGCGGCGACATTGTCCCTTACTTCCAGCCGGTGGTGCGTCTCGACACCGGCGAGCTGGCGGGCTTTGAGGTTCTAGCGCGTTGGCCGCACCGCGACCGCGGCATGATTTCGCCGGTCGATTTCATTCCGGTCGCCGAAGACGCCGGCCTTGTCGACGCGATGTTCTGGCAATTGTTGGCGCATGCGTGCCGCCGCGCACTCGACGCGCCGGGTCAATTCGTGCTTGCGGTCAACATTTCGCCGAGCCAAGTGCGGGACCAATGGTTCCCCGAGAAGGTGCTGCGCACATTGCGCGAGACCGGCTTCCCGGCTCAGCGCCTCGAAATCGAAGTGACCGAAAGCGCCATGATCGGCGACGTCGCGCGCGCCAAGTCAGCGTTGCTGTCGCTCAAAAATCAGGGCGTGCAGATTGCGCTCGACGACTTCGGCACCGGCTACTCGTCGCTGTTCTTGCTGCGCGAACTGCCGATCGACAAACTGAAGATCGACCGTTCGTTCGTGGCGCGGATCCTGTCCGACCGCGAAAACGCGACCATCGTCGGCGCGCTGGTTGGCCTTGGCAAAGCCCTTGGCCTCAAGGTGACCGCTGAAGGCGTTGAGGACGAAGCGACCGCTGAAGCGCTGCGCGCCATGGGCTGCGAGTTCGCGCAAGGCTATCTCTACGGCGCGGCCGCAGAGCTTCCGTCGTACTTGTCGCCGTCAATGGCGGCTGAGCGCCTTCAGGCCGCGGCGCGATAAGCGAACCACACGTTGGGTTCGACATAACGGCCGACGCCATGTTCGAGATCGACCGCCACCGGCACGAGCGCGCCTTGCAGCGCGTACTCGCCCGTCTGCTCGAACGCGCGACCCGTCCACATTTCCCAGAAGCCCACTGGCTCCTCGACAACCATCGAGCGCGAAGCCGGCTTGATCAGCTTGCCCCCAGCGGCCGCATGGCTGCGCAGCCAAGGATCGAACAGGCGGCCCTTGTCGTCGGTCCAGCCGATGTACTCTTCCATCGGAATGAACGGGTGGCGGTGTTTCTCTGAGGGGCGCACCGGGGCGATGACGCCATCGAGGCCCTTGCGCTCGGCGAGGGCGCGGAATTCCTCGATCATCCGGCGCGCGACCCCCTTGCCGCGGTGAATGCCCGGCACGGAGATGGCCAACGCGCCCAGCGCGTTGCGGCGCTTGCCGTTGTTGTTGGCGGCGCTCTCAACGATCCAATCCCAGCCTTCCGGCGGCAGATTGTCGAAGTCGCAGGTGAGGGGGACGCAATTGCCGACGGCGACCGGGTAGCCTGTCGCCTCGTCAACGAGGCAGAGCTGGCAGTCGGCATGCTCCTCGAGCAACTGCTGGTAGAACGCGAAATGCGCTCGGGTGAAGTTAAGGAAGCCCAACGAGCTCCAAGCGGCTTGCTCAATGGCCATCGCCGCTTTGCGCAGCTCCGGACTATCGGCGCGCGTCTTCATCACGAACCGCGTCATGTTCCACCCAAGAATTGTTAACCATATTACTCGGGTCAGGCGCCCCAATTACTTGTCCTGGCCTGCCCCCGAGCGATTTCCCTAATAAAGGGTAAAACCACAAATGACAATCCTAAATGTGTATTTACCTTTATTAACGCTAGCTTTTCCGGCGGTTTTCCGGCGCTGAGCACCGGGTCGGTGTTAGCGAAGTATTCAGTATAAATTCAATGAGAAAGCGGTGTCAGGGTAACTCTAAATTCGTAGTAGGCGTGTGATTATTAGTCTGAGACTTTGTCTATTTCCCGTTTAACTTGGCTTTACCATGCCGGCTAGCGCCTTCCGTACGGACCATTACAAGAGCGATCTGCGCCGTTTGACCGGTCTTATCGCTGTCGCGCTGGCTGTGTTCAGCGGGCTCTTGCTGGTTATTGTCGCCTATGCGGGCTGGTCGGCCAACCGCACGGCGGTCGTCCGTGAGCGTCAGCTCGTGGAAAATGCGCTCGACCAGAGCGTGAGTCAGGTTCTCGATCAGCAGAAGGCCATCGCCTGGTGGGACGACGCCGTCGCCAACGCCCAGGCGCGCCCGATGGCGATCGAATGGCTTGAGACCAATATCGGCGTCTACTTTTACGAAACCTACGGCCACGACGAGGTCATCATCGTCGACGGCGCCAATCGTCCTGTTTACGCGAACGTCAATGGCACCCTGTCGGACCCAGCCGCCGCCTATGCGGCGCGGGCCGAAGTGCTCGATCAAATCGTTGCCGAGGCGCGGGGCGGGGCGGATGGCCATCTGCGCCAGCGCGACCGCGCGTTCGCGGAAAGCCAAAGCAATTATAGCGCGTTGCTCGGCGCCAGCTTCGGCCGTTGGGCCGGTCACATCATGAGCGTCGATGGTCAGCCTGCGGTCGTCGCGGCGATCACCATCGTGCCCAACCTCGATCCGGATCTGCTGGAAGGCCAGCCACACCTGTTGCTGAGCGTCGTGCGCATCGACGAAGGCTTCATGGCGCAAGTCGGCGGCTCATTGCTGATCCCTGATCTGTCGCTTTCGCCGCAAGTTGATCCGTCGTCTCGGGTGCTGTCAGAGGCCTTCGTCGCCGATGACGGCGCGCCGGTCGGTTACCTGACCTGGACGCCGCGCAAACCCGGCCAGACGCTGCTCATGTTCGTGCTGCCGATGGTGGGCCTCGGCGTTCTCGGCGCGGGCTTTCTCACCTGGCTAATGATCAGCCGCTTGAAGCGCGCCTCGACCGAGCTGGCGGACCGTGAAGTTGAGTCCCGTCACCAAGCGCAACACGATGCGCTGTCAGGCCTGCCGAACCGCCACCATTTCGTCGAGCGTCTGCAAGAGAACCTCGATAGCCTCATCCAGTCGCGCAACAACGGCCGCGTTGTGGTCGCCTATATCGACGTCGACCGCTTCAAGGACGTCAACGACACGATGGGCCACGCCGCCGGCGATGCGCTGATCATGGCCGTCGCCAGCCGCCTGCAGCAGCACGTTACGCCGAACGACTTCCTCTCGCGCTTTGGCGGCGACGAATTCGCCGTGCTGCGCGTATCCAACGACGTCAACGCCGCCGATGATCTGGCTGAACGCCTGCGCCGCGCGTTTGAGGAGAATTTCGACGTTCACGGCCAGCATGTCCGCATGACGGCCTCGATCGGTTTGGCGCAGGCGCCGGAGCATGGCGTCTCGCCGCAAGAGCTGATGCGCCACGCTGACATCGCGCTCTATCAGGGCAAGAACCAAGGCCGCGATCGCGCCATGTTGTTCTGCGCCGAGATGGCCGCCGAAGTTGAGCAGCGCCGCGAAGTCGAACTCGAACTGCAAGCCGCGCTGACCTCGGGCGACTTGCGCCTGCACTATCAGCCGGTCGTCTCCTGCGCCCATGGCAAGGTTACGGGTCTGGAAGCGCTGCTGCGCTGGAAACACCCGACGAAGGGCGACATCTCACCCGCCGTGTTCGTGCCGATCGCGGAAGAGGCGGGGATCATGCCGGCGCTGGGCGCGTTCGTGCTCGACCGCGCTTTCGAGGAAGCCAAGCGTTGGCCCGACCTCGACGTCGCCATCAACCTGTCGCCGGTTCAGTTCCGCCATGTCCACCTGGTGGAACTGTTGGAAGAGCTGCTGAATAAGCACGCCATCGATCCGCGCCGCATTGTCCTCGAAGTCACCGAGGGCGTGATGATGGAGTCGACCGATCGCAACCGCCAGATCCTCGATGCGATCCGCGCGCTGGGCTTCAAGATCGCGCTCGACGACTTCGGCACCGGTTATTCGTCGCTCCGCTACCTCTGCGACTTCCGCTTCGACAAGATCAAGATCGACCGCGCCTTCGTCACCGGTATCCATGAGCGCAAGCGCGCCATGACCATCATCCAGTCGGTCGTGACCCTCGGGCGCGGCCTTGGCATGGACATCGTCGCCGAGGGCGTCGAGACCGAAGCCGAGGCGTCCGTGATGCGCCTGGTTGGGGTAACCGAACTCCAGGGCTTCTTCTTCTCGCAGGCTGTTCCGCCGGATCAGGTCACCGCCTTGGTCGACGGTCTTGCGGCGCCGCAACAAGATGACGCCCTCCAGGCGGTGGTCACCGAACTGCAGGCCGTTCGGCGCACCTAACGCGCGCGCGAGAATGGGCGTCCCAAGTGTCTCTTTTTTGACGCTTCCGGAACGTTTCCGGCGTGCGTCCCGCACTGGACAAAATTCGGCAAAGCCGGCATGCCACCCCAAAGCGCCGCCCGTCAGCGGGGGCGAGTGCGGGTGAGGTAATGGGGCCCTTCTTCCGACCCCGGCCGCGGCCGGGTGGGGAGACGTGCCCCTTGGCGATTGAGGCGCCGCTCCACCGCGCGAGGTAAGGGGACGGAGCCGGCATGCGCATCAATAAGATTCAGCTCGCGGGTTTGGCGGTTGTGCTCGCGGGTGTCACCGCGGGCGGCGCCAACGCTGAAGATCTCAACGTCACAACCGCTACGACCACGCCGCTGACCACTTCGGATCCTGTCGCAGCCGCGCCCGTCTCGCCTGGTAACATCACCGTCGCGTCGGGCGGCTCGATCACGGTGACCGCCGGCCAGACCGCCATCACCGTCAACAGCAACAACAGCGTCACCAACGGCGGCGCGCTGAACTCGAACGACGCGAACGACACAATCGCGATCGCACTTCAGAACGGCTTTACCGGCAACATTACTAACAGCGGCACGATCTCGCTGATCGAAGGCTACACGGGGACCGACGCCGACAACGACGGCGACATTGACGGCCCGTTCGCGACGGGCACGAACCGCCACGGCATCTATCTCGCGCCCGGCGTGTTCACCGGCAACATCTCAAGCAGCGGCATCATCAACATCGAAGGCAACAACTCGTCGGGCATCACGCTTGACGGTTTGCTCGATGGCGATCTGACCACGACTGCTGGCATCAGCGTCGTCGGCAACAATTCCTACGGCATCCTGATCAATGACGGCGTCACGGGCGACGTCATCCTGCGCGGCGGCGCGTCGGTGCGCGGCGAGAACTCTTCGGCGCTCGTCATCAACGGCGATGTCGGCGGCGAACTCGTTATCAACGGCGCCTGGAACAGCTCCGGCTTCCGCTACACCTCGCGCCCGTCATCGACGACCGGCCTCGATGCGGACGATCTGCTCATCGGCGGCCCGACTGTCGCGATCTACGGCAACGTCGCGGGCGGCATTCACATCGACGGCATGGGTGTCGAAGATGACGAGGACGATGACGCCGATGGCGTGACCGAGTCGCAGGCCGATGCGGACGACGACGCTTCGGCCTCGATCGTCTCATACGGCTCGGCGCCGGCGCTGCTGGTCGAAGCAGACGGCAACAACATCGTTGTCGGCACCACCGCCACCGGCTTCGGCATCCACGTGCAAGGCGGCATCAGTGCGGTTGGCGTCTACGACAACGTCGACGCGATTGCGATGCGCATCCAAGGCGTGGGCGGCAACACCGTAACCATCGCGGACGGCATTGCGATCGACGGCGTCGTGCAATCGGCCGCCACCAACGGCAATTCGACGGCGCTGCACATCGGCGCGAACGTGATCACGCCCGAGTTGCTGGTTCGCCGGCAGGTGACGTCGGCTGTGGTCTCCGACAACGCGGTCACCGCGTTCGGCGTGGTCATCGATTCCGGCGCAAGCGTGCCGGAACTGAGCAACACCGGCACCATGCGCACGCAAATGTTCGGCGAGACCGGCAATTCCGTCGTCATCACCGACAATTCGAACACGCTGGCGGTGATCAACAACACCGGCACGATCTCCGCCGAAATCTACGCCACCGATAGCGACACGACCGACAACATTCCGCCGCCGCCGATCACCGGCAGCGCCATCGCGATCGACGTTTCGGCATCGACGATCGACGTCACCATCAATCAGACGCCCGACGTGGTGTTCACTGACGAAGATGCGATTGACCAGGACGCGCTGCTGCGTCCGCCGATCATCATCCAAGGCGACATCCTGCTCGGCGCCGGCAACGACACGATCAATCTGCTCGCCGGCGAAATCCGCGGCGATATCGCCTTCGGCGCCGGCACCGACGCGTTCTTCATCGACAACGGCACCATCTATTCGGGCTCGATCACCGATAGCGACGGCGCGCTGACCATCGACGTGCAGGACGGCATCCTCAATCACACCGGCGGCACGCTGAACTTCACCAGCGCGTACTTCGCCGCTGACGGCGTTCTCGGCGTCACCATCTCTGACATCCCGCTCAACTCGACCTTCCTGCACGCCAGCGGCGTCGTCACGTTCGACGCGGGCGCGCAGATCATTCCGTTGGTGCCGAACGGGCTGCCGATTTCCGGTACGCACACGTTCTTGACCGCCGATGGCGGCATCGTCGGCGCGGGCAATGTCATCGGCGTCGTCGACGGCGTCGGCTCGCCGTATCTGTACAACCTCTCGATCGACACCGTGCTCGGCGATCCGAACTCGCTCGAAGCCACGTACGCGATGAAAACGACGACCGAGCTTGGGCTGAACGCCAACCAGTCGATCGCGTTTGATCCGATCATCCAGGCGCTGCGCCTGAATGACGACGCGGCCGCTGCTTTCGCCGCGCTCAGCAACCAATTCGACTTCTTCGATGCCTACGCGGATCTGATGCCGACTTACGCAACGGCGTCGACCGAACTGGCGGCGACGGCGATCCAGCAATCGCAAAGCGCCACCACCAACCGGATGGCGCACACGCGTCTCGTCGGCCTCAACGAGGTTTCGGTCTGGGCGCAAGAAATCGCCTACGGCCTCAGCCGCGAACCTCCATCAGCCAACGGCCAGGAATTCCGCGGCAGCGGCTTCGGTCTCGCCGCCGGTATCGACGGCCCGCTCGACAACGGCGCGATGTTCGGTCTCTCGGCGTCGTTCCTGGCGTCGGAAGCCGAAGAGCCCGGCCGTCCGGAAGGCGAAATCTCGACCTGGTTCGCACAAGGCAACGCTTATCTCGGCACCGCGGTTGGCCCGGTCGATCTCGACTTCGTCGTCGGCGGCGGCTTTGGCCGCATGCAATCGCGCCGCTTCATTCAGATCGGCCCGTCCTTCAACGCGCGCACCGATGCTGAGTGGAATGCCTACGAAGGCCACGGCGCCGCGCGCGCTTCGGTGCCGCTGGCGGTCTCCGATTGGTTCATCGTGACGCCGCAAGCGGCGCTGACCTACATCTACCTCGCTGAGGACGGCTACACCGAAGAAGGCGGCGGCGCCGCGTTCGACATGGAGGCCGACTCAAGCACCTCGCAGCGTCTGTGGGCCGACGCCGGTGTCGAGTTCAGCGCACGCTGGCGTACGCGCGGCGAAGGCATGATCGCGCCGCGCCTCTACCTTGGCTATCGCGCCAACGCGTTGGACGAAGAAGCTGAGCGCACCTTCCGCTTTGTCTCGGGCGGCACGCCGTTCACACTGGCCGATGAAGGCTTGGGCGATGGCGGTCCGCTGGTCGGCCTCGGCCTCGACGCCACCAATGGCTATTCGACGATCTCACTCGGCTACGAAGGCGAGTTCGGCGATCAGATCGAACGCCACAGCCTCAACGCTGCGATCCGCTTCCGCTTCTAAGCGGCGACCCATCGAAAGCATTAACGCGGCGCACTTCGGTGCGCCGCGTTTTTGTTTGCGCGCACAGATGCAAAGCGCGCTGGGCGACGTGATGAGTTAGAAGCGGGGAGGCGCACTCGGCGCCGGCAAGGACATCATCCAAAAGCGAGGATGGTGGGTGATACAGGATTCGAACCTGTGACCCGCTGATTAAGAGTCAGCTGCTCTACCAACTGAGCTAATCACCCGATTCCTTGCGGAAGGCTCGGAGATAGGGGGATTGTGCCCGCGCGTCCAGTGCGCCAGTAGGGCGCGGGCCCTGGGCGGAGGAAACGGCATGAACGGGTTTGTTTGGGCGCTGGCGCTGTTCGTCCTGATCCATATCGGCGTTTCGGCCACCGGCCTGCGCGCACGCCTGGTCGGCGTGATCGGAGAGGGGCCTTACCGAGGGTTGTTCGCCCTGATCTCCTTGGCGTTGCTGGCTTGGCTGATCCAGGGCTACGGCGCGATGCGGGACGATCCGTTCGATCCGCTGAATGAGGTCATCTGGGCGCCGCCGACATGGCTGTACTGGCCGGCCGCGGCGCTCTCCATCCTGGGCGTGGCCGTGGCCATCACCGGCGTGCTGACGCCAGGGCCAACTTATGCCGGCTTTGAAACCCGCAGCCTCAAGCGGTCAGAACCGGCGCACGGCGTGCTGCGCATTAGCCGCCACCCGTTTCTGTGGGGCGTTGCGCTCTGGGCGGTGGGGCATTTGCTGGTCAACAGCGAACGCTATTCGCTGATGCTGTTCGGCGCGCTCGGGCTGATGGTGATTTTCGGCGCCCGTTCAATCGATCGCAAAGCCCGCGCACGTAACGCCGAGGGCTGGGATGCGTTCGAGGATGTGACGTCGAACATGCCGTTTGCCGCGATCGCGCAGGGCCGCAATCGCCTGGCGCTCGGCGAGATCGGTTGGCGTGGGCTCGTCGGACTTGCCGCATCGTTTGGGATCGCCTGGGTGCACGGCGGCCTCGCGGCGGCGTTCTAACGCTGTCTTAAGGCGCGGTCGGCATAGACTAGGTCATGATCCTTGACCGTGCCCATTTCGACATGATGACTGGCGCTGACCGCGCGCTGCAGCTTGAAGTCCTCGGGCTCTTTCGCATGCAGGTCGATGGCTGGCGCGACGCGTTCGGCGCTGACGAATGGCGCACCGCCGTACACACGATGAAGGGCTCGGCGCGCGGCATCGGGCTCACCGCGCTCGCCGCCGCCTGTGAGCGGGCCGAAACCGCAGCCGATGATGAGCGCGACGCCGCCATGGGCGCTGTGCGCCATGCGCTGGCCGAAGCGCTTGGCGCGCTGGAGCAATTCGCCGCTGAGGCCGCCTGATATTTTGCGCTAGGCTGCCGCCATGGCCGCCGCAGACTTCATTCAGCGCTTTCCCGTCGACGCCGCCGACATCGATGAACTCGGCCACGTCAACAACATCGTCTATCTCCGCTACGCGCAGGATATCGCCATCGCGCATTGGCGCTCACGCGCGACGCCTGAAATGCTGGCGAACTACGTCTGGGTGGTGATGCGCCACGAGGTCGACTATCGCACCCAGCTCACGCTCGGCGATGACGTCGAAGTCCGCACCCGCGTTGATGACACCGCACGCGGCCCCGCCTGGATCCGCTTTGTCGATATTCATAAGGCCGGGACTGAAAAGCTGGCAGCGCAGATCAAATCGAATTGGTGTCTGCTGGACGCCGCAACGCGCCGTATTAAGCGCGTGCCGCCGGAACTGATCGCGCGCTTTAGCTAGAATTGCGGATGGTTCGGATCGGGCGCCGTTGCGCCTGTGAGCGCGTCGCGCACTTCGCCGAGCCGCTCGTAAGCCAGGAAGGCGAGCATGAAGAGCTCGCACAGGAAGCGCCAATAGACGAACGCCACCGCCGACACCGCCGGCACCGCCAGCAATTGCATGAAGCCCGCACCGAAATTGCCGCCGGCGAGCGAGTAGATCGCGGTCAACAGCGCGATGACGCCGCCGAGCAAGATGAGCGCCGCGCCGACGAAATAGACGATCTTGACCAGCGTCGGCCCAAGCAGCCGATCAAAACTGAAGAGGCTTCGCACCATCGAATTCATCGCCCGCCCTCGCGAATCGCGTTGAGGGCTGATTATAGCGCGTGTCCGCCATCGACGATGAGCGTGGCGCCGGTCAGGTTCGAGGCGTCGGACAAGAGGATCGCGGCAAGCGGCGTAATATCGCCATTGCTCGTATAGCGCACGGCAGGCGGCCCCAGCGCCGTGATCATGTCCAGCGCCGCGCGTTCGTTGCCGCCGTCGCGGACGAAATCCTCGAAATGCGGCGCGTTTGGCCACGCTGCGCCGGGCTCCAACACCAGCGTGTTGATGCGGATATTGTCATGCGCCGCCTCGCGCGCGGCTGACAGGATCAGGCGCGGCAGCACCGCGTCGGGTTCGGTCAGCAGCGCTGCCGGCGCCGCAACGATGATGGCCGCGCCGTTCGAGTTCTTTTGCATCACGCGCATGATTGTGCGCAGGGAAAGGTAGGCGGTGTCGATCGCCGGCGTCGTTGGCCGGCCCCATTGCACCAGATCCGTCTCCGGCGGCGGGGGCGCTGCGCCAATATCGATCACCGCCCAATCCAAACGCCCGTACTGGCTTTCGACGAAGCCTTCGACCTGCGCCCAACGCTGCTCATCGGCAGCGTCGAAGGAGAGGGTGGACACGCGTTCGGGCGCAGCGCCGCGGCTTTCCAATTCATCGGCGATGGAGGCCAGGGCGGCGTCGTCGGCGTCAGCCAGGATCAGCCCGCCTTGCGCCCGGCTGGAGAGGATGCGCGTCAGCGTGCCTCCCGCGCGCGCCGAGGCGCCGGACACCAACACCACCGGATTGAGCCGATCCGCTATCATCGGCGCATGAGGCCACGCGCCGCCGCGGCTTTCAACATCGCCATCGCAGCCAACGTGCGCTATATCGCCCGCGTGACCCGTTTCGCTTTGCAGTTCGGCCAGACGCAATCCGGCCTCACCTATTTGGAGCGCATGTGCGCGTACGGCGTATGCGCGCGTGGCGAGGCCAACATCGCCGTCGTCCAGATCGGCAAGCGGGCGCCGTACGAATACGATCTTCCCGGCGGCGGCATCGAAGCTGACGAAGACGAAGCGGCCGCATTGATGCGCGAGTATCTGGAAGAGACCGGTCTCACCGTCTGGCCAACGCGCATTATCGGGCGCGCGGGGCAGTACTGGGTCAACAAGAGCGAACCGCGCAATTCGCTATCGACCTTCTACGAAGTCGAATTGTCGGCTGACGATTCCGCGCCAACCGAGCCCGATCACACGTTGCTTTGGATGGCGCCGCTCGATGCGATCACGCGCATGCGCCATGAAGCGCACAGCTGGGCGATCTTGCATTGGCTGCGCGGGCGGCGCGGCGCTTAGTTTTCGTCGTTCTCGTCACGGCGCAGCGGATTGAAAGTGCTCAGCCGCTCCATCAACGTCGGATCGCGCAGTTCGGGCGCCGTATAGGACGAAGTTTCCAACAGTTCGGGCCGCTGCAATTCAAGTGCCGCATAACGTGGCGTGCGGATTTGCGCCTCGATTTCGTCAGCCGATGCCGGCTCGATCGCCGCGAGCGGGCCGCCAATGCCTGAGATCGGATCGTCGAACGCGATCAGCATCTCGTTGTCGGTATTCGCCGCTTCGATTGTCGGCGCTGGCGCGTCGTTGACGCGCACCGCAATCGCGCCGCCGACAGCCGCGAGGCTGGCGAAACCCAGCGCCAGCACGGCGCGGTTCGGCTGCGGCTTGGCCGGCTCCAGCGCCCGCGACACTGTGCGCAGCCGATCGTTCAACGTGTTCCAGGCGCGCGCGCCGCGCACACCGCGCCAACTGATGAAGTCGATCACCGGCGCCTTGCGTGAGCTGCGCGGCCAGTTGGCGCTGCGCGCCACTTCGATCAGGCGTTCCGCCGGAATCTGGCGCGCCCATTCGAGCATGTAATGCTGGCTTGGCGCATTCTCGGACCAGATGAGGATGACGGCGTCCTTGGACGCTTTCGCTTCTTCGATGTCGCCCTGCGATTGGCGTCCGAAGCTTAGTCGCACCTTGTGTTGCTCGGCTTCGAGCAACCTGATCAGCGTCTCTGCCAGCTTCACCGCGTCGTGCGCGCAAACGATGTGAATGCCGATCATTAAAACTGCCGCGAAAGTTGAGGCCTGATCTAACACGCTCCGGAACGAACGCATCGCGCACTGCAACACTGCGTTGTGTATAACTGGCTGCCGACGCTGGCCGTTGCAGTGAAGGGACGCTGGCGCTGCGGATTCGCGTGCTTGGGGCAGGCGCGGTGATCGGTTCCCGCATTACAGCGCTGCAATCTTTATTGAGTATCTGAGTAAACCTCCTAAGCTGCCCTAAGTTCGCGCGGGGGGAACCGCTGCGAGTGAAGGGGAGCATCATGGATCCGACTATCCTTGCGTATGCGGTTCAGGCCATCGGCGGCGCGATCGCGGGCAACATCACCGGCGCAATTACGCGCGGCGGCGGCGGCATCGCCGGGCGCTCAATTATTGGCGCGCTTGGCGGCGTCGCTCTGGGTTTCGTCGCTTCGCCGGACGGCGCCAATGTCGCCGCCGTGTCGAACATCGCCAGCAACTGGGCGAACCTGATGCCGGATGATCCGACAGTTTCGGGGCACATCGCCAACGCGATCACCGGCGGCCTCGGGGGCGGCGTGCTCGGTCTCATCGGCGGCTTGCTCTGGCGCCGGTCTTAAAGGTCGCGATAGATCGCAGACAAGAATTGGGCGTCGGACCATTGTCCGGCGCCCTCACTGCTTCTGGACAGCCGAACGATCACCAGTCCTTCAGTCGGCGAGATATAGAGCCGCTGACCAGCTTGGCCGGCAGCCATCACGAGCGATGGCGGCGCCGGCGAGCGGCCGCTCCACAGATCGCTGTCCACATCCAGCGTGTCTTGGTTTCGGCCGGGCGCTGCGAGCCAAACGCCGAAGCCGGCGCGCGCTTCCGCAAACGACCCACGCACCGCTTCGCGGAGCACGTTTTCATCGACCAGCTGCTGCGCGCGCCAAACACCTTCGCGGCGCAATAATTCGCCAGCCATCGCCCAACCGCGCGCGGACACTGCGGCGCCATCGTCAAAACGCGGCGCGCCATCTGCGCCGCGCGCCCAACCGATCGGCACGCACCCGATCGGCAACAGCGTACGCGTTGTCAGCCAGCGCGCCGGATCGGATTCGCCGCCCGCCGCCAATAATTTGCGCCGCGCGATTTCAGTGAAGAGCAGATAAGGCGCTTCATCGCCATGGAAGCGCACGCCCGGCGGCTCTACGGGTTCGAGCGTGAGCGCCGCCGCCAACGTGCGGTCGCGGCTGCGTCCGAACGTGATGCCGCTGGCGCCGCTCAGCAGCGCGCGGACCGAGATCGTGCTCTTGACCGGATGCGCGCCCCAATCGCCGAGCGTGAGCGCCACCGGTTCGTCGAGGCTCATCAGCCGGTCTTCAACCAGCGAACCCGCCAGCAACGGCGCGAACATGCGCGCGCCGGCGCCAATCGGGTGGCGCAAGTCAGCGTTGCCGCCGGAATAGTCCTCCCGCAGCACAATGCCGTGCCGCGCCACCAGCACGCCGGCGCCGTTACGCTGCGCGCTATACGCCAACGCCTGCGCGAAGCGCCCAGCCGGCTGGGCGCGCGCGAGCTGCGTGCTCGAAGCGCTGACGACGCTGCACGCCGCCGTGGCAAAAAGGAACGCCCGCCGGTCCATCCGACTCCCCGAAACTCCGATAATCCTAAAAGCAAACCGAACCCACAAGTCGCGCGTAACACGCGTATGCGCTTCTGGATCATTGCATTAGCGGTCTGCTTGGCGGGCTGTGTTGGGAACCCCGTTTATCGCCAAGCTGGCGGTGAACCTCACACCACCGTCACAATCGATCAGGCCCGCTATTTGGGGCTCTGGCACGAGCAGGCGCGGTTGCCGAACTCGTTTGAGCGCGGTTGCGTGTTCGCCACCGCCGAATACGGCCTCCGCGAGGACGGACGCATTTCGGTCACCAATCGCTGTGTGAACGAAGAGGGCGCCAACCGTGAGGCCAGCGGTCAAGCGCGTTTCGCGGGTTCGCCTGGCGAAGGCAAACTGAAGGTGAGTTTCTTCGGGCCGTTCTGGGCCGATTATTGGGTGCTCGCGCGCGCTGACGATTATGCCTGGAGCATCGTTGGCGAACCGCAAGGACGCTATCTCTGGCTGCTCACGCGCGCGGAGACGATCACACCAGCCGAGCGCGCAGCCTTCGAGCAGCGCATCAGCGCGCTGGGTTATAGTCCCGGTGACATGATCTGGCGCGAGTGAACGCTACTTGCGCCCCGTTTCGGTTTCGCCGCCGCCGATGTCTTCGATCGGCACGCTGATCTCGACGGTCTGATTGCCGCGCCGCACGGTGAGATCGATCTCAGCGCCGACGCCGAGGCGATCGAGTGTGCCGGTGAGATCCGCAAGCCGACGAACCGGTTGGCCTTCGGCTTGTACGATCACATCGCCCATGATGCCGCGCTGCGGATCGGTGCTGCGCAAGCCGGCGCGTTCAGCCGGTGAGCCCGACGCGGTTCGCCACACCAGCACGCCCTCAACGCCAAGCCGCGTTGCAATCGATTGATCGGCGGCCATGACGCCGATGCCTGCAATCGGGGCGCGCCCGTTTTCGATCAGTTGCGGCACGACCCGCGCAACCGTGTCGATCGGCACCGCAAACCCGAGGCCCGCATATGCGCCGGACGGCGAATAGATCGCCGTCGTCACGCCGATGACGCGCCCGGCGCTGTCGAGCAGTGGGCCGCCAGAGTTTCCAGGATTGATCGCCGCATCCGTCTGAATCACGTCGGCGATCTCACGGCCTTCTTGCGTCGGCAATTGCCGGCCAAGCGCGCTGACGATGCCGGACGTGATGGTGCGGTCGAAGCCGAACGGATTGCCGATTGCGAAGGTCGCTTGTCCGACTTGCAGATCGCCGGAGGTGCCGAGCGGCAACGGACGCGCGCCGGTGGGGCGGTCCAAGCGCAGTACGGCGATGTCGTATTGCGGCGCGCGGCCGATGACCGTGGCGCGCACGTCTTCGCCGCCGGGTGAGCGGACGAGAATCTCTTGCGCCTGGACGACGTGATTGTTGGTGACGATATGTCCCGCTTCGTCCCACACAAAGCCCGTGCCGGCGCCGATCTCCTGATTGAAGCCGCCGACATTGCGGCTGATCACCAACACCACTGAAGGGGAGGCCGATTCAAAGATTGCGATCGTCGCTTGTTCGCTCTCGGCCAACGTGCCGCGCGCTTGAATAACACGCGGATCGGCGCCGCCGGTATCGACCTCTTGTGTGCTTGGCGGAGAACACGCCGCCGCCAACAGCGCCAACGCCGCAGCCGAACGCACGAAATACTTGATCATGGACACTCCCGGTGGAGCAAAGGATTACGGGTGATCGATCATCTTGGCCGGCTGCGCCTCGCCGCGCGCGCGGCGTGGGCCCGTGGCCTTATGGATGGAATAGCGCAAGAACGAAAACAAGCTGCCGCCCGTGGCCATGCCAAGCAGATAGGCAAGCGCGATCAAGATCGCCAGCGGGGCGATCAGCTGCAGGCCGACGAACGTCACCGTCACCGATTGCAGGTTCTGCAGCGCGAACGTGGCGATCAGCGCCAGAAACAGAACGATTAGGACCAAAAACACGTAGCGCATGGGCCTAACCTAAGCGCCCGGGCCGGGGAGTCCAAGCCTAGCGGCTAAGCTCCCGCATCGCCCCGTCGAGGCCTTCGATGGTGAGCGGGAACATGCGGTCGCGGCCGATGATCTCGCGCACCACTTGTATCGAGGGCGTATGATCCCAGTGGATGCGCGGTGTTGGGTTGAGCCAGACGACGCGCTCATAAACGTCAGCGACCCGCTGCAGCCAGAGCGCGCCCGCTTCCTCGTTCCAGTGTTCGACGGAGCCGCCGGGATAGGTGATTTCATAGGGGCTCATCGTCGCGTCGCCGACGAACACGACCCGATAGTCGCTCGGATACTTGTGAAGCACGTCCCACGTCGCGGTCTTTTCGTCATGGCGGCGTCGGTTGTCTTTCCACACGCTCTCATACAGGCAGTTGTGGAAGTAGAAGAATTCGAGGCTCTTGAATTCGGTGCGCGCTGCTGAAAACAGCTCTTCGCAAAGCTTGATGTGCGAATCCATCGAGCCGCCGATGTCGAGCAGCAGCAGCACCTTGACGGCGTTGCGCCGCTCGGGCCGCAGCACGATGTCGAGATAGCCTTCTCTGGCGCTTTTCAAAATCGTGCCGTCGAGATCGAGCTCATCCGGCGCGCCGGTGCGTGCGAACTTGCGCAAGCGCCGCAGCGCCACTTTGATGTTGCGCACGCCAAGTTCGACGCTGTCGTCGAGGTTCTTGTATTCGCGCTTATCCCAGACCTTCACGGCGCGGCGTTGGCCGCCTTCGCCGCCAATGCGCACGCCTTCGGGATTGAAGCCGTTATTGCCGAACGGGGAGGTGCCGCCGGTGCCGATCCATTTATTGCCGCCTTCGTGGCGTTTCTTTTGTTCTTCGAGCCGCTCTTTCAGCGTCTCCATCAATTTGTCCCAACCGCCGAGCGCCTCGATCTGCGCCTTCTCTTCGTCGGTCAGGAATTTCTGCGTCAGCGCCTGCAGCCATTCTTCCGGGATGGCGGCGTTCACCGCATCGCCGGTGTTCTCCAATCCCTTGAACACCTGGCCGAACACGCGGTCGAACTTATCGAGGTGGCGTTCGTCTTTCACCAAGGCGGTGCGCGAGAGGTAATAGAAATCCTGGACGTTGATATCGATCGCGTCCTTCTCTAGCGCTTCGACCAGCACAAGGTATTCCTTGAGGCTGACCGGCACGCGCGCGGCGCGGAGTTCGGTGAAGAAGCGTTGGAACATGGGTTACAGATTTCCAGGCGCTTCGAGGATTTGCAGAGTTTGCAAGAATATCTGCGTGGCGTCAGCTTCCGCCGCACGCGCTTCCGCGTCGTCTTCAGCGTAGGCGCTGTAGCGCATCTTGATCACCCAATCGCCGACGATGGCGACGCTGGCGCGTGTGAAGGTGCGCTCGTTATTCCACGTCACAATGTAACGGACATGCAGCGCCGGCACGCCGAGCGACGTATTCGCCGCGTCAGCCTGAGTATGCGGGGCCGCGTCGGCGTAGCGGCGCAGAATAGCGTCGTCCGCGATCTCGATCTGATCGCGCAGCGTAGTCGGCGGCGGCGGATAGCGGGTCGCGTAAATGGTGACAGCGCGGCTGTCGCTTTGCTGGTTGCAGGCGACATTTTCGCCGCGCCGCAATTGCGGGAAAATGACGATCTGCGCGCCGGCGCCGTTGTCGTTGAAGCGGCAAACCAGGCCGCTGGCCGGATGGCGCGCCGCGACTTCGGCGCCCGGGATGATTTCGAACACACCCTGCGCGTCGCCTTGATCGATGAGCGCTTGCGATGTGACGCCCGCCGCCGCGATACGCGCCGCGTCCGGCTCATCCGCGTATGCGGGCGCGGCGAGCAAGGCGAGGGCGGCGAGGGCGGCGCGCATTTTCAGTGTCCATCGCTGCGCTGTTCGCGCCGCGCCAGGAAGGCGAGGCGTTCGAACAGCATGACGTCGGCTTCGTTCTTCAGCAGCGCTCCGTGCATCGGCGGAATGAGCTTGGACGGATCCCGCGCCTTCAGCGTTTCCGGATCGATATCATCGGTCAGCAGCAGCTTGAGCCAATCCAGCAGCTCCGAGGTGCTGGGCTTTTTCTTCAGGCCCGGCACTTTGCGCATGTCGTAGAAGATCTTCAGCGCTTCATTGACGAGGCGGGTTTTCACGCCGGGATAATGGCTCTCGACGATGGCGCGCATCGTCTCATCGTCGGGAAAGCGGATGTAGTGGAAGAAGCAGCGGCGCAGGAATGCGTCCGGCAATTCCTTCTCGTTGTTCGAGGTGATCATGATGATCGGCCGCTGCTTGGCCTTGATCGTGCGGTCGAGCTCGTAAACGTAGAATTCCATCCGATCGAGCTCTTGCAGGAGGTCGTTCGGAAACTCGATGTCAGCCTTGTCGATCTCGTCGATCAGCAGCACCGGGCGCACGTCGCTCTCGAACGCTTCCCAAAGTTTGCCGCGCTTGATGTAGTTGGCGATGTCGCTTGAGCGCGTGTCGCCCAATTGGCTGTCGCGCAGGCGCATGACCGCGTCGTACTCGTAAAGCCCTTGGACCGCCTTCGTCGTCGATTTGATGTGCCACTCGATCAGCGGCGCGCCGAGGCTCTTGGCCACTTCCAGCGCCAGCATGGTCTTGCCGGTCCCTGGCTCACCTTTGACCAGGAGCGGCCGCTCCAGCGTGATCGCCGCATTGACGGCGACCTTCAGGTCTTCCGTAGCGACATAGTCTTTCGTGCCTTCAAACCGCATGTCTTCTCCGCGCGCTCACGTCGCTAGCGTATTGATCACTGGCCGCCGCGCAAGCGCGTCACGGCTGAACCAGTGTGAAGCCGGGCGGCGCGCGGCGTTCATTGTGGGTGGGGTGGTACATGTCCATCCAGATTTCGCTCTCGCGCGGCTCGCCCGCGGCGCAGCGCACCGCATAGACATCCAGAATGTGGCCATCGCCGCCGCCGTCGGAACTGCCCATGCGGGTGAAGGTCGGCGCGGCGCCATCGGAACAGCGCAGGCGTGACAGATATGCGCGCTCACCGGGCGGCATGTTCACCTGCACTGGGTTCTGCTGGCTGCCCAGATTGCCGGCGCTCGCGCCGCCCCCGTCCGCTGCCGGTGTGCTCGCGCAGGCCGCCAAACCGAGCGCCAACGCAACGATCATAAAACGCATTCCCGCCTCCCGCCGTTTCCGTCCTGCAATAAGCGCCTGCCTGCCAGCCTTCGCAACATCTCGTTAACCGCTGCGCTGCAAACGTTAACGCCGATGGACTCCCAGAATCGGGAGGAGGGCCGAATGCCGCTCAAATTGTCTTTGCGTCCAGGCGAGAAGTTCGTCGTCAACGGCGCCGTGGTTCAAAACGGCGACCGCCGCGCCGCGCTTGTTCTTCAGAACAAGGCCTCGGTGCTGCGTGAGAAGGACATCATGCAGCCGGACGAGGCCGATACGCCGGCCAAGCGCATCTATTTCCCGATCATGCTCATGTACCTGGACGATCAGGGCAGGGACAAAGCCTATGGCGAGTTCGCCGCCCGCTTGGCTGAGTTCATGGGCGCGGTGCGCGATCCGGCCGTTCTGGCTGAATGCATAGGCGTTTCCAAAGAAGTAATGGGCGGGGAATATTACCGTGCGCTGATGCGCTGCCGGAAACTCATCTCTTATGAGGCGGAGCGGCTGGGGTTAACAACGGATGTCGATCAAAGCGTACCAGCGCGTAGCCACGCAGGCTGACAACCCACGAGAGCTGGAATATCGCGCCTTTGGCCTGGTCACGGCCGGGCTGGTGCGGGTCAAGGACGTAGCGATGCCGCCGGCCTCCGTCGCCGAGGCGCTCGACGCTAATCGCAAGCTTTGGAATTTGCTGTCCGCCGATTGTTCGGATCCGCAGAACGCGCTGCCCATGGGCCTGCGCGCGCAGATCATCTCGCTGGCGCTCTGGGTCGCCCGCTACTCAAGCGAAGTGATGCGTGAGGGCGCCGATATCGAGCCGCTGATCGATATCAATCGCACTATGATGGAAGGCTTGGCGGCGCGCGCCGCTGCTGCGCCGTCGCTCTAAGCCGCCTGATCCACGTCTGACGCTGCCGCTGGGCTTTCGCCGCTACGCGCGTCGCTTTCGCTCCACAACCGTCCATCGGCCTGCATAGGCCGCTGCGCGTGGCGTTCGGCCAGCGCGCGGCGATAGATGCCGTGATAGTCGCTTTGCATGCCGATCTCGATCGCGTCGTGATCGAAGCGGGTGCCGATGTCGTGGTAGGCGTCGAGGTTCTGCAGGTTCGGGCGGATGCGCGCGCCAGCGCGATGCGCCGCGGCCATATCGCCGTAGAGCGCCTCAAGGCTGCGCGTCAGCAGCTTAATGTCGAACAATGTGCAGCTGTCGCGGCCGGCGATCAGCCGCTCACGATAACCGCGCAGGCTGAGGCGATCCGTGGTCGCCAGCGCAATCGCGCGTTCGACGAACGCTTCCGGCGAGTCCGTAACCAGTTCTGGCAGGCCAGCCGCACGCACCAAGCTGCCGCAGACGCGTGAGGCGAAGCAGCGGCCAGAATACGTGATGACTGGTACGCCCATCCAAAGCGCGTCCGAGGCGGTCGTGTGCGCGCCGTACGGGACTGTGTCGAGGAAGAGGTCCGCGAGCGGATAGCGCGCCAGGTGATATGCGTTGGCGATCTTCGGCGCAAACACCAAACGCTCCGGCGCAACGCCCAGCTTCTGTGCTTCCTCGCGCAGGCGCGCGTTGGTTTCGGCGTTGTAGTCCAAAAGCCAAAGCACGCTGTTCGGTGTGCGCTGGAGAATTTGCATCCAGCGCTCGAACGAATAGCGCGTCACCTTGTGTGCGGCGTTGAAGCTGCAAAAGACGAAGGCGTCTTCCGGCAATCCCGCCTCGGCGCGTGTCATGCCTTTCTCGGCGACGACGCGCTTGGTGTCGTTGGGCTGGTAGCAGGGCAGGCGCAACACTTTTTCGGAGTAATACAGTTCCGCATCGCGCGGGATCACCCAGTCGTCGCCGATAACGTAGTGATGATAGGGCGAGCCCATCGTGCCCGGGTACCCAAGCCAATTGACCTGAATCGGCGCTGGCCGGCGCGCGAAAATGCCGAGCCGCGCTTCGCGCGTGTGGCCGTTGACGTCGATCAGGATGTCGATTTCATCGGCGGCGATCTGCGCCGCGGCGTCATCATCGCTGACGCCGCGCAGATTGGCCCAATGTTCTGCGTCACCCTTGATGCGCTGTGCGATCGCGTCATCGGCGGGGATGCCGATGTAGTAGACGAACACCTCGACCGCGTTTCGGTCGTGCATCTCAAACAGCTGCGCCATCAGATAACCCACGGCGTGCGTGCGCAAATCCGACGACACATAGCCGATCCGCAAACGCCGCCCGCCCGGCGCCACCGGTGCGTTGCGGCGATCGAACCGCGTGTTGATGCTGGCCAGCGGCACGAGTTGATCGACATATTCATGCGCGATCGCCAGCTGCAGCAGGGGATCGTCTGCGTAGGCGCAGGCCGAAAGCGGGTGGAAACGCGAAACGAAATCGCGCCGCGCGATCTTCGCCGGCACGGCCGCGATCGGCCACTTGCACTGCGCCAAACGCACCGCGCCGTATTGCTCCAGCACATCGCGCTGATCTGCGCGCAAATCGAGGCACTGCAGCAGCGTGCCTTCAGCCGCTTCCTGTTGATGCGCATCGCTCAGCACGCGGCTGATCTGCTTTAGCAGCGTGATCTTGTATTCGATGGTGTCGCCCGTAATCGCGCCCATCTTCTCCAGGCTGTCGCGCCAGAGTTCGACCGCTTCACGCACCGCCCCGCGGCGCTCCATTGCGCTGCCCAGATTTATCGCCGCCGGCGCGAACGTCGGATTGACCGCCAGCGCTCCGCGCAGCAGCGACTCGGCACCGACATCGTCGCCAAGCTGTTGGCAGAGCGTCGAGCAATTGAATTGCGCGATGAAGAGGAGCGGGTGGGCGCCGTTCATGGCGATCCACACCTGATAAAGCTGGCGCGCCTGTTCCGGTTGGCCGCTGGCCGAAAGCTGTTGGGCCGCGCCGATCAGCTCGTTGAACGAAAGCTCGCCGGTGGTCGCGCGCTGCAAGGATTGCACAAGCAGGTTCTGTTGCATCGAAAGGCGGCCTCGCGCGAGCGGGCGCGCACCGTTCCGGCTCGCAAATGATCTTATGCGGGCGCGCGCGCGGACGCTCCTGCGATTTGGGTTGTCAGGGCCTTAACGCAGCCGTCTCAGGCGCGGTCGTTAGACCGCGCCGAGATAGGCCTCGATCTGATCGCCGTCGAGGCTGGCGATCTGGGTCGAGGTGAAGGCGTAAAGCTGCGTCGAGTTCAGCGCCGCGATGTTGGTGGTCGACAGGTGATCCAGCTGCGTGATGGTCAGCGACGGGATCTGGGTGATGTCGAGCGCCGCCCAGCGGGTCGTCGCCAGATCGCTGATCACCGTGGTCGACCAAGCCTGGATTTGCGTTGCCGTCAGCGCCGCAAGCTGGGTGTCGGTGAACTCGCCCACATCGTCGGCGCCCAGCGCCGTCATCTGCGTGGTCGAGATCGCCTTCACTTGCGTGACTGAGAAGGCCGAGACCTGGTTGACGTCGAGCGCCGCCAGGGCGGTGCTGGTCAGGCGCGAGACTTGCGCCGTGGTCAGCGCCGCGATCTGCGTATCCGCCAGCGCCGTGACGTTGGTGGCGTTCAGCGCTGCGACCTGCGTCGTGTTCAACGAAGCGATTTGGGTTTCGGTGAACTCGGCCACATCGGCCGCGGCGAGGGCGGCGATCTGCGTCACCGTCATGGCGCGCGCTTGGGTCGTGCTGAGCGAGGCGACTTGGGCTGCGTCGAGCGCCGCGAGGCTGGTCGTCGATATCGCCGCGATTTGCGAGGCGGCGAATGAGTCGAGTTGCGTTTCCGAGAAGGCCCCGAGCTGCGTCTCGTTCAGCACCGCGATGTTCGTGATCGACATTGCCGCGATCTGCGCGCCGGTCAGGGCCTGCACCTGCGCCTCAGAGAGCGCCGCCACGTTGGTGGAAGAGAGCGCTTTGATCTGCGAGGTGGTCATCGCTTCGATCTGCGTTGCGGCCAGTTCGCCGATGTCGGTCTCGTCGAGGCCGGCGATCTGCGAGGTGGTCAGCGTTGCGATCTGCGTCGTCGTCATGGCTGCGACTTGCGTGTCGCTGAGCGCTGAGACGTTGGTGGTCGAGAGCGCCTTGATTTGCGTGTCGAGCAGGGCCGCGACCTGCGCGTCAGACAGCGCACCGATGATGTCGGTGGTCAGGTGCTGAACCTGCGAGGCCGCCAGCGCCGCGATCTGCGTTTCGGTGAATTCGCCGATGTCGGTGCTCGAGAAGGCGTTCACCTGGGTCGAGGTGAGGGCGCGGATTTGCGTGTCGTTCAGCGCGCCAACCTGCGTGGCGTCGAGCGCCGAGAGGTTGTCGGTCGAGAGCGCCTTGATCTGAGTGGCCGAAAGCGCGCCGATCTGCGTCGTCGTCATCGCGGCGACGTGCGTGGTGTCGAGCGCCGCCAGCTTGGTTGCGGCGATGGCGGCGATTTGGGTCGCTTTCAGCGCGGCGATCTGGGTGTCGGCGAAGGCGGCGAGGTTGGTCGCCGAGATCGTTTGCACCTGCGTCGTCGTCAGCGCGCCGATTTGCGTTGCGTTGAGTTCGCCAATGTCGGTTTCGTCGAGCGCGTTGATCTGCGCCGTGGTCAGCGCCGCAACCTGCGTCGTCGTCAGCGCATCCACTTGCGTGGCGTTGAGGTGCGAGACGTTGCCGGTCGAGAGCGCCGCGACTTGCGTGGCGGTCAGCGCCGCCACTTGCGTTTCGGTCATGTCGCCGATCGTGGTTTCGCCGAGGCCGGCGACTTGCGTCGTCGTCAGCGCCGCCACCTGCGCGGTGGTGAGTTCGGCCACGTCGGTCTCGTTGAGGCCGGTGATTTGCGTGGCGGTCAGCGCCGCAACTTGCGTCGCCGTCAGCGCGCCGACCTGCGAGGCGTCGAGCGCCGAAAGGTTGGTTTCGCTGAGCGCACGCACTTGCTGCGTCGAGAGCCCGGCGATCTGCGTGGTCGTCATCGCCGCGGCCTGGGTTTCATCGAGCGAAGCAATCTTGGTGACCGAGACCGACTGCATCTGCGTCACGGTCATGGCCGCGATTTGCGTATCGGCGAGGGCGCTGAAGCCCGTGGCCGAGAGCGCCCCGACCTGCGTCGTCGTCATCGCCGCGATTTGCGTCGTCGTCATCTCGCCGACATCGCCGGCTTCGAAGGCCGTGATCTGCGTCGCCGTGAAGGAACGGACCTGCGTGGCGTTGAACGCGGCCATCTGGTCCTCGCTCAGCGCCTTGGCGGCGTCGAGCGAGAGCGCCGCGATTTGCGCGCCGGTCAGCGCCGCGGTCTGCGTCGAGGTGAGGGCGGCGATGTTGGTTTCCGTCAGTGCCGCCGCTTGCTGCGTCGACAGCGCCGCCACGTGTGTGGCCGCCAGCGCCTGCAATTGTGTTTCGTTGAGCGCCGCCAGATTGGTGGTCGAGAGCGCCGCGACTTGCGTCGTCTTCAGCGCCGCCACTTGATCGGCCGTGATTTCGGCGATGTTGGTGGTGTTCAGCGCCGCGATCTGGGTCGTGGCCAGTTCGCCGATTTGCGTGGTGGTGAACTCGGCCAGATCAGTAGCGTCGAGCGCCGCGATCTGCTGGGTGGTGAGGGCGCGCACTTGCGTCGCCGACAGCGCCGCCACTTGCGTTTCATCCAGCGCCGCAACCGCGGTCGTGCTGAGGCGCTTCAGTTGCGTCGCCGTCAGCGCGCCAATCTGCGTGGCCGTGAACTTGGCGACGTCGTTCTCATCGAGGCCGTCGAGTTGGTTGGAGGCCAGCGCCGCCACCTGCGTCGTCGTCATCGCCGCCACTTGCGTGTCGGCCAGCGCCTGCAGATTGGTGAGCGAGAGGCTCTGGACCTGCATCGTCGATAGCGAAGCTAGCTGCGTCTCGGTCAGGCCGGCGACGTTAGTGGCGTTCAGGGCCGCGATTTGAGTCTTGGCGAAAGCGCCGAGCTGGCTCGTCGTCAGTTCGCTGATGTCGGTTTCCGACAGCGCGCTGATCTGGGTGGCGCTCAAGCGGCTGACTTGGGTCGTCGTCAGCGCTGCAACTTGCGTGGCGTCCAGCGCCGAGAGCGCTTCGGTGCCGAGGCGGTTGATCTGCGTCGAGGCGAAGGCCGCGATCTGCGTCGCCGCCAGGTCTTCAACATTGGTGGCGGTGAGGGCGCCGATCTGGCTCGACGTGAAAGCGCCGATCTGCGTCGTCGTGAATTCGGCGACGTCGGTGGCGCTCAGCGATTCAATTTGCGTGTTGGTGAGCGACTTCACCTGCGTGGCGTTGAGCGCCGCAACTTGCGTGCCCGTCAGCGCCGAGAGGTTCTCCGTGGTGAGCGCCCGCAATTGCGAGGCGTTCATCGCGCCGATCTGCGTCGTCGTCATGGCGCCGAGTTGCGTTTCGGTCAGCGCCGCTATGTTGGTGGCGCTCACAGCCGCGATCTGCATCGCGGTAAGGGCGGCGACTTGCGTTTCGACCAGGGCGCCGAAGGTCGTTTCGTTCAGCGAGCGCACTTGCGTGCCGTTGAGGGCCGCGATCTGCGTGGTCGTGAATTCGCCGACGTCGTTGCCCGAGAGAGCGGCGATCTGCGTGTTGGTGAGGGCGTTGATCTGCGCCGCGGTCAGGGCGGCGAACTGCGTCGATTCCAGCGCCGCGAGGTTGGTCGCTGTCATCGCCTTGATCTGCGTGTCGCCAAGCGCGGCGAGTTGTGTGCCGGCGAGGGCGGTGGCTTGCTCGGTCGTCATCGCCGCCAGCTGGCCGGTCGAGAGGCCGCCGACTTGCGTCACCGTCAGCGCCGCAACTTGGGTTTCGCTCAGCGAGGCGAAGTTGGTGTTGGAGATGGCCGCGATCTGCGTGCGGTTCAGCACGGCGACTTGCGTCTCAGAGAGTTCGCCAAGGTCGGTGGCGTTGAAGCCGGCGATCTGCGTCGCCGCAAGCGCGCCGAGCTGTGTGCTGGTGAGCGCTGCCGTCTGTGTATCAGCCAGCGCCGAGAGGTTGGTGGTCGAGAGCGCCGCAACTTGCGTCACCGTGAAGGCGCCAACCTGCGTTTCGGTGAAAGCGCCCATGTTGGTGGCGTTGAGTGCGCGCACCTGTGTCGTGGTCAGGGCGGCGGCTTGCGTCGTTGTCAGCGCCGCGAGTTGGGTATCGGCGAAGTGCGAGACGTTCGTGCCGGAAAGCGCCTGCACTTGCGTCGCCGCGAGCGTCGCGACTTGAGTTTCCACCAGGCCCGCGATCGTCGTGGTGCTGACGCCGGCGAGCTGCGTGGTTGTCAGCGCTGCAATTTGTGTCGTGGTGATATCGGCGATGTCGCTGGCGGTGAGGCCATTGATTTGCGTCGTCGTCAGGGCGCGCATTTGTGTGGTGTTGAGCGCGCCGAACTGGGCGGCGTCGAACGCATTGAGCGCCGCAGTGGCCAAGCGGCCGATCTGAGTGCCGTTGAGCGCCCCGATTTGTGTCGTCGTCAGCGCCGCGGCGTTCGTTGCGGTCAGCGCGCCGACCTGCGTGGTGGTGAGCGCCGCCATCTGCGTCGTCGTCAGCGCCGCCATTTGGGTGTCGGCAAGCGAGGCAAGGGTAGTATTGGTGAGCGCCTTCACCTGATTGGCGGTCAGCGCTGCAACTTGCGTCTCATTTAGTTCGGCGATCGAGGTCGCCGTGAAGGCTTGCACTTGCTGCGTGGACAGCGCGCCGATCTGCGCCGCTGTCAATTCGGCGACATCGCTGCTGGTCAGCGCCGCGATCTGCGTGGCGGTGAACGCTTTCACCTGGGTGCTCGTCATCGCCGCCACCTGTGTCGCGTCGAGCGCTGACAGGGCGGTCGTGCTGATGCGGGCGACTTGCGCGGCGGTGAACGCCGCAGCTTGCGTGGTCGAGAGTGCGCCGATTTGCGTCTCGTCCAGCGCGCCGACAGCCGTTGTCGACAGCGAAGCGATTTGTGTCGCGGTGAGCGCGCCGACTTGGGTCTCAGCCAGGTTTTCAATCGCAGTGGCGCTTAGGTCGCGCACTTGACGGGCGCTGAGCGAGGCGACTTGAGTTTCGCTGAGGGCGTTGAGCTGGGTTTGGTCAAACGCCGTCAGCTGCGTGGCCGAAAGCGTCTGCAATTGCGTCGTGTCGAACGCCGCGATTTGGGTTTCCGCCAGAGCGCCCATGTTGGTCGCGTTGAGACCCTTGATCTGCGTCGTCGTCAGCGCTTCGATTTGCGTCGTGGCGAAGGCGGCGATGTCGGCGTCGGCGAGGGCGGAGATCTGCGTCGCCTTGAGCGCCGCCACTTGCGCCGTCGTCAGCGCATCGACGCCGCCGGCGATGATCTCAGAGAGCGCGGTGGCCGTGAGCGCCTGCATTTGGTTGGCGGTGAACGCGCCGACTTGGGTGTCGGTGAGCGCCGCAATATTGGTCTCGGTGAGGCCGCGAACCTGATTGGTCGAAAGCGCGGCGATCTGCGTGGTCGTCAGCGCAGCGAGCTGAGAATCCGCCAGGGCCGACAGCGTCGTCGGCGTCATCGCCTGCAATTGCGTCGCTGAGAACGCAGCCATCTGCGTGTCGACTAGCGAGCCAAGCGTCGTTTCAGTCAGCGCCTTCATCTGCGCCGAGGTCAGCGCCTGCAGGTTGGCGACCGAGAACTTTGAAAGGTCGGAGGCGTCAAGCGCCGCGATCTGCGCGGTCGTGAACGACGCGACCTGGGTTGCGTTGAGCGCGCCGATTTGCGTGTCGGCCAATGCGCCGATTGTCGTCGGCGAGAAGCTGCGAAGTTGCGAGGTGGAGAAGGCGGCGATCTGCGTCGTCGTCAGCGACGCGATATTGGTGTCGTTGAGCGCTTGCAACTGGGTCGATACCAGTGCGCCGACTTGCGTTGTCGTGAACTCGACCATGTCGCCGGTGTCGAGCGCGGCGAGCTGGGTGGCGGTGAAGCCGCGCAGCTGCGTCGTCGAGATCGCGGCAAATTGCGTGGCGTCGAACGCCGCGGCGGCGGTTTCGCTCAGTTTGCCGAGTTGCGCGGCAGTGAAGGCGGTGACTTGGGTTGTGTTGAATTCGCCGATGTCGTCGGCGCTGAGGCCTTCAACTTGCGCCGTGGTCAGCGCGCCGATTTGCTGGGTGGTGAGCGCGGCCGCTTGCGTTGCGTCGAGCGCCGAGAGGTTGGTGGCCGAAAGCGCGCGGATCTGCGTCGTCGCGAAGCCGGCGATGGCGGTGGTTTGGAAGCCTTCGACTTGCGTCGCCGTCAGCACACCGATCTGAGATGTGCCAAGCGCCAGCAATTGCGAGGCTGAGAAGGAAACCGAGCTCGAGAAATTCGGGATTTGCGTCGTCGTCAGCGCTTTGACCTGGGTGGTCGAAAGTGCGGCGACCTGCGTGTCGCTCAGCGCGCCAATGCCCGTCGCGCTGATCGCGGCGACCTGGGTCGCGTTGAAAGAGCTGATAGTAGTGGTCGAGAGGCTCTGAACAGCCGTCACCGACAGCGCCGCGATTTGCGCGGCGGACAAGCTCGAGATCGTCATTCCGGACCATCCTGGTCATGAGAGTCGATATTCGATCGACCCACGCGACACGCTTCCCGTCGGCGACGGAAAGATGGCGCGTAACCGAGCTTCTAGGGGCAATTGGTTTCCGAGTGCTTTAGGTTAAGGGCGCACGCGAAAGTTTTTGCAGCGTGACGGCGAGCAGCGCGCTCTCACGCGCGCACGCGTGTAATAATAAGGTATGCGCGCGCATTGATCGGCAAAATTTTCCGCGCCGGCAAAAGCTGCCGAGTGCGCTGTGCGCGCTGCTGCAAAAGGTGCGAGTAAGGCGGCTTTCGTTCGCTGTGGTAACGAGTTTTCAACGCTGCGATGGTTCTTTGATCGCCTTAGTGGGCACTTCGCTCGCCCGGGCAAAACGCCTGGCTACATCGTCCAGAAGGACCGAATATAATGACTAGCGTCAACACAAACTATGGCGCGCTCGTCGCGCTGCAATCCCTAAACCAAACCGGCCGTGAACTTTCCGAAGTCCAAAACCGCGTGAACACCGGCCTTAAGGTCGCTTCCGCGAAGGACAACGGCGCTGTGTTCGCGATCGCCGAAGGCCAACGCGCTCGCGTTGCCTCGCTGGGCGCTGTCATGGACGGCATCGACCGCGCGACGTCGGTTATCGACGTCGGTCTGTCGGCTGGCGAAGCCATCGGCGACATCCTGAAGCAGCTGAAAGAAAAAGCGGTTGCGGCGCAAGCCACCGACCTTTCGTCCGACCAGCGCGCCGCGCTGCAGGCCGACTTCGACGCGCTGCGCAACCAGATCGACCAGATCGCGAACGCCGCCACGTTCAACGGCTCGAACCTCGTCAACGGCACCAACCTCTCGGGCGGCGCCAATGCGTTCAGCGTTCTGACCACCGATTCTTCGGGCGGTTCGTCGGGTCGCTTCAGCCTCGCCACCGAGGCGATGGTCGACACGAACGGCAATCCGTTCTCGCTGTACGCCAACATCGAAGACGCCACTGGCCTCACCATTGGCGCCAACGATGCGGTCGAGTTCTCGATCACCAATGGCAACGAAACGACGACCTTCACGGTCGACGTCGACGCGACCGACACGATCGAAACCTTCATCAACCGTGTCGCCACCCAGTCGGATGGCCGCGTGAGCGCCACGTTCGACGCCGAGACGGGCGAGATCAGCTACCACGCGCAAGAAGACTTCACCGTCACCTTCACGGACGGCACTGACCCGGCCGATGACGACGGCTTCTTCGACGGCACCGATGACGTGACCGGCACCAGCATGACGCAAGTCGTCGCGCCGGGCGCTGGCTCGAACTCGCTGGCCGTGACGGGCTTCAACTTCACGCTTGGCGCCACTGGCCAAGCGCTGGAAGACGTCACCGCGCTGCTCAACATCTCGACCTCGAACGGCGCTTCGGCCGCCGCCACGGCGATCGACGATGCGATCACCGCGCTCAACCGCGACCTCGCGACCCTCGGCGCGCAGTCGAAGGCTCTGGACGTCCAAAAGTCCTTCTTGGGCAAGCTGTCGGACTCGATCGAAGCTGGTATCGGCAACCTCGTCGACGCGGACCTCGCCAAGGAATCCGCTCGCCTGCAAGCTCTGCAAGTCAAGCAGCAGCTGGGCGCGCAAGCCTTGTCGATCGCCAACTCGGCGCCGTCGATCGTGCTGTCGTTCTTCCGCTAAGCGGAAAATGGAAAAAGGTGGGAGGCTTCGCCAGCCTCCCACCGGCTTCCGGGGCAGGGCATGAGCCATGGATCGCATCGCTCCTACGACCCAGCCGCCTGAGTTGCACCTACGAACGCCGCAACTCAATGCGGAGCCAGGGCCGGCCGCCAAAGCGGCCGAACGGCGTTTCGCCGAACACGTGGCGTCGCTTCAGACCAACGTGCTTCCCGATGATGTCGCCATCCAACTCGACGCCGAGGCCGGACGCTTCGTTTCCACCTTGACGGATTCCGTCACGACAGAGACGTTGCGCCGCTATCCCAGCGAGTCTCAGCTGGCGTATGCGCGGGCCGTGATGGCATATATGCGCGCGCTCACCGACGGTCAGTCGTGAACGCAATCGTAAACAAAATCTAAAAATATTTGTTTCGGAAGCGTTAGCGTTAACGCTTCATTAACGATTCTACTATCATTTCGCCGCCGCGGTGAGAAACGCCGCGCGCCCACGTCTGGCGCGCGATCCGAAGGAGCGGTCGGCATGGTCACGAGCATTAATCCCAACACGGTGGGCGTCACCACGCTCGGCGCCGACACTCGTTTTGCCAAGCCGCAAACGCCGTTGCAGCAGCGCGAAGCGGCGCAAGGCGATCGCGTCGAACTCACGGCAGCCTCACTGAGCGCCGCGCGTGACAGTGTTCGTGACGGGCTGATGCAAGTGCATCAAGCTCTGGCTATGGGCCAGGACGCGCAAGCCATGCTGGTCAAGGCGCAGGAGCTCGCCCGTACCGGCGGCGAGGGCGCTCAGGCCGAACTCACCACTTTGCTCTCCGGCTTCGCCGCCCGCATTGAGAAGGCGATGGCCGAAGGCGCGCGCCTGGTTTCCGGTGAAAGCGTCAACGTGCAGGCCGAGCCTGGCGCCGCGCCGGTGAATGTCGCCGGCTTCGACATGCGCTTGGATGAAGGCAATGCGCTTGGCGTCACCGCCGACGCCAACGTCGCCGATCCGGCTCTGCTGCAAGCCGCCCAACGCGGCCTCGAAGCGCTGCAAGAAGCAATGAGCAGCCTGCTCGACAGCGCCCGCGCGTTGGAAGCGCACCAGGGTTTCCTCGGCGCGGTCCAAGGCGCCGGCGCCGTTGTGCGTCACGATCTCGACGCGGATGGCGCTCGGCTGCTGGCGTTGCAGGTGCGCCAAGGTCTGGAAGCTGCGCCGAGCGTGGCGATCGCCAACGCTGAGCCGCAAGCGGTGCTCTCGCTCTTCCGCGCTTAGTTCAGCGGCCGCCAGTTATTGGTGCTGATCTCCACGAGTTGGCCGCCGCCGTACTCGTAATCTTCATCGTTCTCGGCGCGGAAGCGGCGCACCGCGCCCAACGCGCCTTGAACGGCTTTTATCATGACGATGAGCACCAAGCCGAACAAAGCAGCGCCGGCGAGTACCAGCGTCGCCATCAGATCTTGAGTCACCGTCAGTTGGCCGCGTGCTGCGCCAACCAGACGCCCGTCACGCGGCAAACGTTTGGCGGCGGCGACAGCGCGATCGCCGGCGGCGTTAGCCAGCAGCGACAATCGCGGCAAGTCGCGCAGTGTCGTTGCGTGTGTGAGCAGGGCGGCTGCGCCGGCGCGCGAGGTGGCGCGGCTGATGCCGCCAAGCTGATCGAGAAATGCGCGTGCTCGCGCCGCGCGCTCCGGCGTCGCGACTTCGCTGAACGCTGCGCTGGCGTTGGCGTAGGCGCCCGCGCCGGCAGTGTTCGGCGCCCGTGCGCGCGCCGCATCGCGGAAAACTGTCAGCGGCAGCGCCGTTTCAAACAGCGCATGGATCTCGCCTGAAAGGCCTTGCGGGAAATCTTCGCGGCGGCTGGCGTCGCGCAGCGCCTCGATCCCGAGCGCCATGTCGGGAGACAAGTCGCCAGCTAGGCCGAGGCTGAATCCAGTAAGCACAAACTGCAGCGTGTCCGTTTCAGGCTCCGCCAGCAGCGCCCGCGCCAGCAGCTCGAAGTCTTCCGGGCTCGCCGCGGCAGGGGCAGGCGTGGCGGTGGTCGCGTCGCGTTGCGAGAGCAGAGGGCCCGCGTCTTGGTAGCGCGCGCGCGTGCTCGGCGTCAGCAGCTGCAGGGCCGCGATTTCCAGTTCAGCGTCGTTGGCGTCGGTTTGGTTGAGCACTTGCGCGGCGCGGCGCGGCAGCATGCCGGCGCCGGACAGCAAGAAGCCGCGCGCCGCGTGCATGTCGTTGGCGCGCAATTCCATGTCGACGAGGCTGTCCCACTGGTTCTGGCGATCGAAATCGACTTGGATCAGTTCACCATTGAGGCGCGCCACACGCTGCGCCACAGCCCGCGCCGCTTCGTCTGAGAATTCGTAGGCGTAGAGATTGTCGCGCGCGATTACGATTAACGCCGCCGCGCCGGCCAGCGGCAGCAGCAGCAAGCAAATGTTGAACGCCAGCGCGCTCAGCGCGCCATCAAGGCCGCGCCGTCTAGACCGCTGCGCCCGAACAGGACGCCACGCACTCGTGACTCTCGTGTGCTTCATGCCTCGCCCAAAGACCGCAAGCGCTACAAAAACGGCGCCAAAGCCACAGGGGCAAGATGAATTACAGGAAAGGCGAAGTCGTCCCCGGATCGGGGTTTTTTCGCGGCGCGCATTAAGCGTTGCGGTCGATGATGGTTGGGATCGGTCCGCTCGGCGTCTCGATGACGCCATTGGCCCCATAACCGCCGCCGGCGCCGCGTTGGCGCGCCACCTCGTCGGCCATGGCGTGCACCAAGCCTTCGCTGATCAACTTAACAGCATTGAGCGCCGTCTCATGCGCAGCCAGACTTTCATGCAGCAGGACGGTGCGCTGGCGCAGCTGTGTGAGCAATTGCGGCGGCGCGGCATCGATCAGCGTCGGCTCTTGCTTAATGCGCGCAAGTTCGAGCCGGTAAGCGTTCGCCAGCCGGTTCTTTTCGTCGGCCAGGGCGCCTTCGAGCGGCGGCATGCGCGCGTCGATGCGCGCTGCTTCTTCGCTGACCAGTGCGGTAAGCCGCTCCGTTAACGCGATGAGCTGCTCAGCCCGATCGCGGCAATCATCAGCTATCAACGCCATCGGCGGCCTCCGGTGGCGTTGTCATGCCCTGCATCCGCAGCATTTCGCGCACCACGGCGTCGGCGATGCCGATGCCGCCGGCTTGCGAGATCGCGTCGGCGTACCGCTCGACGAGCATCGGCCGGAAGATTTCTTCGCCCATGCCGCCGCCGCCGAGGCCGTCGGTGCTGAGGCTGTTGAACATCGGCGCCAGCATCTCGGACAGAAATACGGCCTCGAATTCCTCCGCCGCTTGCCGGATTTCGGCGGGGACCTGCTGCGCTGGCGCTTGGGCTCGCGCTTGCGTCGCTAATGGCAGCGGCGCGCCGGGGAGGGCGATGGGGCCGCTCATCACATCACTTCGATGTCGGCTTGGATGGCGCCGGCGGCCTTCAGCGCTTGCAGGATCGAGATCATGTCGCGCGGCGTGACGCCGAGGGCGTTCAAGCCGTTGACCAATTGGCGAAGCTCAACCCCGCCTGGCACAACAACAAGGCCGCCTTCTTCCTCTTCCACCTGCACGCCAGTGTCCGGCACGACCACGGTGTCGCCGCGGCTGAACGGCGCCGGTTGGCTGACGAACGGATCTTCGGTGATCGAGATGGTGAGATTGCCCTGTGCGATCGCGACCGTCGAAACCTTCACGTTTTCTCCCATCACGACGATGCCCGAGCCTTCGTCGATGACAATGCGAGCCGGCGTGTCGACTTGCACTTCGAGGTTTTCGATGCGGCCGACCAGGGAAACCATGTCGCCGGCAAAATCCTGCGGCCGGCGCAGCACAACCGTGCCCGGGTTGGAAGCGCGCGCCGCTTCCGATCCGACGGTTTGGTTGATCACTGCGGCGATGCGCTGGGCGGTGGTGAAGTCCGGATTGCGCAGCGCCAGGCGCAGTTCCTGTTGGCCGGCGATATCGAACTCGATCTCGCGCTCCACCAGCGCGCCCGATGCGATGCGGCCCGCCGTCGGCACGCCGCGTGTGACCGAACTGCCCGATTGTCCGGACGCTTGAAAGCCGCCGATCGCCAGAGGCCCTTGGGCGACGGCGTAAACTTGCTGATCCGCGCCCATCAGCGGCGTCACCAACAATTGGCCGCCCGCCAAGCTGCGCGCGTCGCCGAGCGCCGAGACGGTGACATCGATCCGCGAACCCTGGCTCGCGAACGGCGGCAGGTTGGCCGTCACCATCACAGCAGCGACGTTGCGGGTGTTGAGATTGCCGTTGCTGGCGTTGACGCCGAGCCGCTCCAGCATGGCCGCGAGGCTTTGGCGCGTGAACGGTGAGTTGCGCAGTGAATCGCCGGTGCCGGCGAGGCCAACGACCAGCCCATAGCCGACCAATTGGTTTTCCCGAACGCCTTCAAAGTCGGCCACGTCTTTGATGCGCGGGCCGGCCCAGGCGGTGGGGGTGGCGAAGGGGGCCGTCATTGCCGCGATCGAGGCGACGGCCAAAAGCGCTGAATGCGCCGCGCGAGAGGTAAATCCCATCTGAGCGATACGCCGCCAGTTCGGTTAACGAGGCGTTCAAGCCCGAAACGTTAAGCGATCGGAAACAGCAGCAGCGGAAGGTCCGCGCTATGAAGATTGAAAGCGGTCGCGGAGTTGGCTCGACATCGGGCCCGAAACGAGCCGGCGCTAGCAGCGCCAGCGGCTTCTCTGTGCCGGCCGAAGGGCCCGCCAAAGCGACGGCGTCGGCGCCCGTATCGGGGGTCACGTCCCTCGATGCGATTCTCGCGCTGCAGGTGGAAGAGTCCCCAACCCAGCGCAGGGCGCGCCAGTCTAAGCGCGGTGAAGATGCGCTTGATCTGCTTGAGAGGCTTGAAGAGGCCCTCCTGTTAGGGCACGCGCCGGGAGCATTGAGGGCCGAGCTGGAGCGGGTCCAGAAGGGCGCCGAGACGACCGGGGAGGCGGGGCTGGATGATGTCCTGCGTGAGATCGATATTCGCTTGGCGGTTGAGTCGGCCAAGCTCGATCGCCTGCTCGGGCGCGCCTAATGTCCCACAAGCCTCGGAAAACAGAGCGAGATTGGCGCCGTCCTTGCTCGATGGACGGCCCATGGGAGCAACGCTATAAGGCGGCGCCTCGTGGGGCGCTGGGAGTACGGACATGGCTTCGACCGTGACGAAAGACTATCGCCCGACCGACGACGAGCCGTTCATGAACGAGCGGCAGCGCGAGTATTTCCGCGCCAAGTTGGAAGCTTGGAAGCAGGAAATCCTCGAAGAGAGCCGCTCGACGATCGCCTCTCTGCAGCAAGACACAGTCGCCGAGCCGGACCTTGCCGACCGCGCCACCAGCGAGACCGACCGCGCGCTCGAACTGCGCACGCGCGACCGCCAGCGAAAGCTGATTTCCAAGATCGAAGACGCCATTCGGCGGATCGAAGATGGCTCCTACGGCTATTGCGAAGAGACCGGCGAGCCCATCTCGCTGTCGCGGTTGGAAGCGCGTCCGATAGCGACCCTTTCCCTGGAAGCCCAAGAGCGGCACGAGCGCCGTGAGCGCGTTCACCGCGACGACTGACCTTCCGGCAGCTGCGGATGACAGTGTAACGCTCTTTACCGATGCAAAGGACCGGGTATGATCCGGGGCCTTTTGTCCTTGGGGAGAGTTTTGATGCGCATCGCAGTTCTGGTTTTCGCGGCGGCAGTTATGGCGTCCGCGCCCGTGCTTGCGCAGACGACGCCGACCATCCCGCCGACGCCGACGGCTGGCGAAACCACTTCGGCCCCGCCGAGCGAAAGCGACACTCAAGCCCTCGCTGCTGGCAATGACGGCGGCGAGCAGATCTGCCGCACGGTTCAGCGCACTGAGAGCCGCCTGCGTTCGCGCCGTGAACGCATCTGCATGACGCGTTCGCAGTGGGAGCAGCAAGAGCGTGACGCCGCCGAACTGACGCGCGGCTCGGGCGTGCAAACCCGCCGCGACTAATAAGGCTCGCGCCGTCAATTTTGACCGTTTAGGCTGCGTCGATGCTTCTGCACGACGCAGCCTTTTCGTATCTGCATTTCATATTCGTGCTGATCCTCGCCGGCGCGCTCGCGGCTGAGGCGTTTGTGCTGCGCTTGCCTGTCGACGGCCGCATCGCGCGGCTCTTGCTGCGCATCGATCTGTTCTACGGCATCTCAGCCTTCGGCGTGATCCTGGCCGGCATCGCGCGTGTCGTCTGGGGCGCAAAGTCCGCAGACTTCTATCTGGAGCAACCGTTCTTTTGGGCGAAGATGGCGACCTTCCTCGTCATCGGCATTCTCTCTGCTATGCCGACGCGCCGCTTTATCCGCTGGGTCAAAGAGGCCAATGCCGCGCCTGACTTCGCCGCGCCCGCCGCCGACGTCTCCCGCATCCGTCGTCTGGTGATGATCGAGGTGCATCTTTTGGCGCTGGTGCCGTTGTTCGCGGCGCTGATGGCGCGCGGAATCGGAGGCTAAGCGCTCCACATCCGCGGCATCCGCGCTAAGCTCCCGAAAAAGACATAACGGGAGGACGTTCGTGGCCGCATCTCTGAAGCCGGAAGAATTCGACCTGATGCCGACGCTCGGCCATCTGGCGCGCCATCATGGCGCCACGCGCGGAGCGCGGACGGCTATGGTGTTTGAGGGGCGCGTCACCAGCTACGCCGACCTCGACGCGCACACCAACCAGGTCGCGAACGCTTTGGTCGCCGCCGGCGTCAAGCCGGGCGAGGCGATCGCTTATCTGGGCAAGAACAGCGACCAATATTTCGAGCTTGTGCTCGGCGCTTCCAAAGCTGGCGTCGTCATGGCCCCTATTGGCTGGCGCCTCGCGCCCGGCGAAGTCGCCTACATCCTCGATGACACGCAAGCCAAGATCGTCTTCGTCGGTCCTGAGTGCATGGAGTGCGCGCACGCCGCGCTTGAGATCGCGCAAGGCTCGCCCGAATTGATCGGCATGGAATCGACGCCGCATGGCGCGCCGCTCTATGAAGCGTGGCGCGATGCGCAACCGGCCAGCGATCCAAAGGTCGCCGTCGATCCGAAAATGACGGCGCTTCTGCTCTACACGTCCGGCACCACCGGCAGACCCAAGGGCGTCATGCTGACCAGCGAAAACCTCATGCGCTCGCGCCGCGCCTTGGCCGAAGCGTCGATGGGGTGGAACGAGTGGCAAGAGGGCGAGGTCAATCTTGTCGCCATGCCCGCGGCGCACATTGGCGGCACCGGTTGGGGGCTCGTTGGGCTCATCAACGGCGTCAAAAACATCATCACGCGTGAGTTCAATCCGGTGGAGGTGTTGGAGATCGTCGCCAAGGATCGCATCGCCAAGATGTTCATGGTGCCGGCGGCGTTGCAATTCGTCGTGCGTATGCCGCGCGCGCGTGAGATCGATTATTCCAGCCTCACGCACATTCTCTATGGCGCGTCACCAATGCCGGTCGATCTGCTGCGTGAATGCATGGACGTGTTCGGCTGCGGCTTCGTGCAGCAATACGGCATGACCGAAACCACCGGCACGATCGTCTACCTGCCGCCGCAGGATCACGATCCGAAGGGCAACAAGCGCATGCGCTCGGCTGGCATTCCGATGCCCGGCGTGGAGATCGCCATCCTCGACTCCAACGGCAACCGCCTCGGTCCCGACGAGATCGGCGAAGTCGCCACGCGCAGCCAAGCCAACATGAAGGGCTATTGGAAAAAGCCGGACGCAACGAACGCCACCGTCGATAGCGACGGCTGGTTGCGCACCGGCGACGCCGGCTATCTCGATGAGGACGGCTATCTCTACATCCAGGACCGGATCAAAGACATGATCTGCTCAGGCGCGGAGAACGTCTATCCAGCGGAAGTCGAGAACGCGATCCATGGCCACCCGCACGTCGCCGAAGTCGCCGTCATCGGCGTGCCGGACGACACCTGGGGCGAGGCGGTAAAGGCGATCGTCGTGCCGAAGCCGGATGTGACGCCCGATGCGCAATCGATCATCGAGTTCGCACGCTCGCGCATCGCGCACTACAAAGCGCCCAAGAGTGTCGACTTTCTCGATCGCCCGTTGCCGCGCAACGCCTCCGGCAAAATCCTGCGTCGCGAACTGCGCGAGCCATACTGGTCAGGCCGCGAGCGGCAGGTGAACTAGTTCACCGCGCCGCCGCGGCCTTGATGCAGGTAGCTTTCTTCAAAGTCGCCGGCGCGTTGCAGGCCGTCCCAATCGACAATGGCGTGAATATCGCCTTGCGAGCTGATGAGGTTCTCGCGCCGCAATTGTTGCAGCACGCGATTGACGTGCACGGTGGAGAGCGCAGTTGCGTCGCCGAGCTCTGACTGCGTCATGGGCAAGCGGAAGGAGTCCGCCGCGGTAAGCCCCAGGCTTTGCATGCGGATGTACACTTCACAGAACAAGTGCGCGATCCGCTCGTAAGCCGAACGCCGCCCGACATTGGCGATCCAGTCACGGAAGATGGCTGCGTCGATCAAAGCGTGCTTCAGCAAGAGCTTGCCAATCTGGCCGTGCTCTTCCGAGATCGCGTTCAGCGCCTCGTGCGGAATGAATCCGGCGCGCACCACGGTGAGGGCGCTGATCGAGTGATCCATCACCTCAAGATTGAGGCTCTGAAGATCCGGCAGATCGCCCGTGAAGCAGATCGAGAGAATCTGCCGCTTGTCGCCCGAGACGAGTTTGTAGCGGCAGGCCATGCCGCGAATGATGAGGCAGCAATCCTTCGGCCGATCGCCTTGGCGAACAAGATCGGCCCCATCCGAGAAGTCGCGCACACGGATGGGGAGCTCGCGCAACGCCGATTTGTGTTCGGGCTCAAGTTTGCCGTGCGCCGAGAGGCGCTGGATTAAATAGTCGTGGGCGGTATCAGAGCTCATCCGTTGGGAACTAGCGCGCCCGAACGGTGCGGCAATACCAGTGCCTCACCAGGGCGTAATGGCGTCGCCCAGGCGTTGACCCCAGTTCGGACGCTGCACAGCGCTGATCTGGCCGCGGCCGCCATACGAGATGCGCGCTTCGGCGATCTGCGTATGGTTGATCTTGTTGTCGCTGGTGACGTCTTCTGGGCGAATGATCCCGCTTACGGTGAGTTCGCGTAGCTCGCCATTGATCCGCACTTCCTGGCGGCCGGCGATGACGAGGTTGCCGTTGGGCAGGCGGTCGACGATCACCGCTGCGACCGTGAGTTCGATCTTCTCTTCGCGATTGATGGCGCCTGAGCCGCGGTGATCTGAATCTGCATCGGCGCTAATCATGTTGGCGGGATCGAAAGCGTTGTTGAACACCTGGCCGGCAATCTGCTCTAGACCGAAGAAGTTGCTGACGCCCGCAGACGTCGAAGCCTGACGTTGGCGGTTCGACGAGTTCGACAGCTCGGCGCTGTCGTTGATCTCAATCTGCACCGTCAGGATATCGCCGATGCGCGATGCACGCTGATCGTTGAAGAAGCTGCGCGAGCCGGCGCGCCACAGCGAACTCGGCGCCGGCGCTTCGTAAGCGGCCTGTTGCGCTTGCGGCATCGTTTGCTGTTGGCCGCCGGTCAGCGCCGCGGGCGAACCCACGGGATGAAGCTGCGGCGGCGCCATGGCGCGGCGGGCTGCGTCGTAAGCGACGCCAGGGGCTGCGATTGCGTCTTGCGCCATCGCGCCGGTGTCGACGCTGGCGCAGCCAGTTGCGCCGGCGGCGAGAGCGAGCAAAGCGAGCGCGCGCACGGAGGTGTCTTTGATCATGGGTTTGCCTCTGCTGCGCCGGGACCGGTGACGATCGCGTCGATGGTTCTGCTGGAAGATGTGTTTTGCAAACGGACGCTTTGGCCGACAGCCGCATCCTCAAGCGCACGCGCGCGCATAACCAGCGACATGCCTGGTGCTTGATAAACCAGCGTCACGAGTTCGCCGCGCCGCACAGCGGCGTCGGCAACGCTGCGTCCGCCGACACCCGCCGCCGGCACGGTCGCGCGTGCGCCGCCCGGGCGCACAACCCGCACAACGTTGACGCCAGCAGGCGGCGTGAAGTCGAGTCCAGCAGCCGAAGCCGCCGCCACCAACACCGGCATGGAGAGCGAAGTCATTTGCCCCGCCGGCGGCGACGGTGCGATGGCGCGTCCGGCGATGTCAGCCGGCACGCCGTTGAACACGTCGCCCATGGTGATGGCCGGGCCGTTGGCCTCTGCGCGCGCGCGCAGCGTAACCGGGTCGGCGTGCGCGACAGCGGCGAACAAGAGATAGAGGCAAGCAAAGAGCGTGAGTGAGCGAAGCATGTGTCTTACCTCCCTCAGCGCAATTGCGTGGTGGATTGGAGCATCTCGTCAGCTGCCGTGATCACGCGCGCGTTCATTTCGTACGCGCGCTGCGCCACGATCAGCGCCGAGATTTCCTCAACCGCGTTGACGTTCGAAAGTTCGAGATAGCCCTGCATGATGGTGCCGAGGCCCGGCGAGCCTGGCGTTGCCGTGTTGGCCGTGCCCGACGCCGGCGTTTCCAGAAACAGGTTGTCGCCGATCGCTTCAAGGCCGGCGGCGTTGATGAAGCTGGCGATTTCGATCTGGCCGATCTGCTGCGGCTCGGTCTGGCCGGCGACAGTGACTTCGACGATGCCGTCGCGCGTGATCTGAATGGCGGTGGCTTCTTGCGGCACCGTGATCGAGGGCTCAACCGCATAACCGTCCGCCGTCACCAGCGCGCCATCGGCGTTCACCGCCATGTTGCCGGCGCGCGTGTACGCGGTCTGGCCGGAGGGCAGGGTGATCTGGAAGTAGCCGCGCCCATTGATGGCGAGGTCATAGGGGTTGGCGGTCGCCGTCATGCCGCCTTGTTCGGTCACGCGGCCCACCGCATCAGCGCGCACGCCGACGCCAAGCTGAATGCCGAGCGGCAAAACCGAACCGGACGCCGAAGATGTCGAACCGGGGCGCTCCAGGTTCTGATAGAGCATGTCCTGAAACTCGGCGCGCTGGCGCTTGAAGCCGGTCGTGTTCATGTTCGCGATGTTGTGCGAAATGACATCGACGTTCAGTTGCTGAGCTTGCATGCCGCTGGCGGCGATATTCAGTGCGCGCATCGTGGGACGTCCTCTTTAATTCTTAGCGGGCCAGCCGCTCGATCGCGCGCTGACGCAGATCATCGGCGTTCGAAACAATTTTCGCCGCTGACTGGTAAGCGCGTGAGATTTCAATGAGACGGGTGAGCTCAAGGACGGGCCGAACGTTCGACCCTTCGAGCGCGCCTTGCAGCACGACGCCCTGAAACTCACCCGCCGCTTGTCCTTGCGCGTCCCAAAGGTTGTCCCCGACCTTTGTGAGCGCGCCCGGTGCGGCAAAGCTCGCCACACCGATGCGGCCGGCTTCGACACCGGCCACGGTAATTGCGCCGTCGCGTCCGATCACAGGAGCTTCCCCCTGCGGATCGAGCACGATCGGCGCCCCCCCGGAGCTAAGGACTGCGCGGCCATCGCTGGTCACGAGCCGTCCTTCCCCCGTTAAACTGAACGCGCCATCGCGCGTGTACATGGTGCGGCCGCCCGGGCCCTCGACCATAAAGAAGCCTTCGCCTTCGAGCGCGACGTCGAGCGTGTTGCCCGTCATGCCGATCGGGCCTTGCTCCATATTGTGCATGACGCCGATGTCGCGAACGAAGCGGATGTCGCGCGGGTTCGCATCGGCATGCGCCGTGGTGCGCTCGGCTTCGTCCAGCAACATCCCGTCCGCCTTGAAGCCGGTGGTGGCGACGTTGGCGAGGTTGTTGGCGGCGACGTCCATGCGTCGTTGCAGAACGCGTTGCGACTGCAGGCCGAGCATGAGTGCGTTATCCATGCCGATTAACCACGCAAGCCGCGTGCCAACCGGCAGGGCCTTGATTTTCAAGGGGCGGGCGAGGGCGCTATGGTGAATTGACTCGGCGATTTCTGCCGTTGCCCGGCAAGTTCTGCCGAGTTGCTACCAATCCTTAACCAGAGCTTGCGCACCAAGGATGAGGTTTAGTGCGCGGGCGATTCCATGTTCGGCAAAGGCAAGAAGAAGAAGAAGGGCGATGCGCCGGAGGCTGAGGAAGCCGAAGGCGCAGCGCCGGCGGCTGAGGGCGCTGAAGGCGCCGAGGGCGAAGCGCCCGCTAAGAAGAAGATGTCGGGCAAGAAGCTCATCCTCTTCATCGTTTTGCCCGCGGTGCTGGTGTTGGGCGGCGGCGGCGCGGCCGCTTATCTGCTGCTCTTCCAGGGCGGTGGCGCTGAACAGCACGCCTCCGAAGGCGGGCACGGCAAGGCCAAAGCAAAGGGCGGCGGTCATGGCGGCGGCGAAGCAGGTGAGGCCGTTCCGGGTCCGAACGGAACGATGATCAGTTATGGCGAAGACGTCGTCTTCGTTGCGCTGCCGGAAATGTTGGTCAACATCACCGGCCCCGACGGGCGTCCGGCCTATCTCAAACTGAAGCTGACGCTGGAAGCGCCGAACGAAGAAACCGTCGCCGCGCTCGGCGAGCACGTGCCGCGCATCAGCGATCAATTCAACGGCTTCCTGCGCGAAATGCGCACTGACGATCTTGCCGGTTCGGCCGGCGCGTATCGTTTGCGCCTTGAGCTGCTGCGCCGGGTGAACCTCACCATCGCGCCGATGCAGATCAACGCAGTTCTGATCGAAGAAATGTTGGTGCAATAGGCATGAGCGCCGATCCCGCCCCCGAATCCGCGGATGATTGGAGCGCCGCCGATCAAGGCGGCGCCGATGCGCCGACGCCTGAGCGCATCCTCAATCAAGACGAAATTGATAGTCTCCTCGGCTTCGGCCTTGGCGATGACGACGCCAGCGGAAAAACCGGTGTTCGCGCCATCATCAACTCGACGCTGGTGTCGTACGAGCGCCTGCCGATGCTCGAAATCGTCTTCGATCGCCTCGTGCGCTTGATGACGACGAGTCTGCGCAACTTCACGTCGGACAACGTTGAAGTCAGTCTCGATCAAATAACCTCGGTGCGTTTCGGCGACTATCTCAACTCAATTCCGCTGCCGGCAATTATTGCCGTCTTCCGCGCGGAGCAGCTCGACAATTTTGGCCTCGCCACCGTCGACTCCAATTTAATCTATTCCATCGTCGACGTGTTGCTCGGCGGGCGTCGCGGCGGCGCTGCAACGCGCATCGAAGGTCGCCCTTACACGACGATTGAGCGCATGCTGGTCACGCGCATGATCGAAGTCGTGCTGCAGGACGCCAAGCAAGCCTTCGCGCCGCTCACTGATGTCACCTTCGCGCTCGACCGGATCGAAACCAATCCGCGTTTCGCCGCCATCGCGCGGCCGCCGAACGCCGCAATTCTGGTGAAATTGCGCATCGACATGGAAGATCGGGGCGGGCGGCTGGAATTGCTGCTGCCATATGCAACGCTCGAACCCATCCGTAAAATGCTGCTGCAGCAATTCATGGGGGAGAAGTTCGGCCGCGACAATATTTGGGAAGGCCACCTCGCGAGCGAGCTCTGGAACACCAAACTCGAAGTGCGTGCCGTGTTGGATGAGCACAAAGAACCGCTGCACAAAGTTCTCGGCCTCAAGGTCGGCGACACTTTGATGCTCGACGCCGCGCCGGATGCGCCAGTTTTGCTCAAGTGTGGCGCGGTTGAACTCAGCCAAGGCAAGGTCGGGCGCATGGGCCAATCGTTGGCGGTGCGTGTTGATCGCGCCATCTCACCGGCAATGCAGCAAGCCGTCATGAAACTCGGAGGACGCTCATGAGTCCGCTTACACTCGGCATCGAAGTTGTGCTGGCGATCATGCTCGCCGCTTGCCTCTATTACTTCTGGCGCCTCGACAAGAAATTGGCCGAACTGCGCTCCGGCCAAGACGGCGCGTTGCGCGCCGCGGCAGAACTTGCCCAGGCGACCGCCCAGGCGGAAGCGGCGGTGCGCGCCTTGCGCGCAACCGCGAGTGACGCCGGGCGCGACCTGCAGGCGCGCATCAACGATGCGCGCGCGACGGCGGATCGGCTTGGCCTCGGCGCTGGGCGTTTGCGCTCGGGCGCTGATGTCGGCGCCGGCGCGCGGGGCCGGGTCTAATGCGTAAAGCGGGCCAAAAGTCAGCCAAAGCCGCGAGCGGCGTTCGCCTGTTGCCAGCAGCGATGGCGACGGTGGCTGTCGTGCTTGGCCTTAAGGCGGTGGCGATGGCGGAGGGCGTTGCCGCCACCGCAGCCGGCGATCACGCCGCGGCTGAATCGCACGGTGAAACGCAAGCTGCGGCCACAGAAGCCGCCGCGCCCGCCGCCAACCAATGCGCCGCGCCGACCTTCGCAGAACTCGCCGGCCTCAGCGCCGCCGAGGTGCAAGTGCTGCAGGCGCTGCAAGCGCGCCGCGAGCAACTCGATACGCGCGCCGAAGCTTATGAAACCCAAGACGAGTTGATGCTGGCGGCAGAGCGGCGCCTGGATGAGCGTCTCACCGAACTCCGCCGTCTGGAATCGCACGTCAACGATCTGCTCGGCCAGCTCGATGAGGCGCAGGAAGCGCGCTTGGCCAGCTTGGTCGATGTCTACCAGCGCATGCGCGCCAAGGATGCGGCGGCCGTGTTCGATGGGCTCGATGATGATGTGCTGGTGCAGGTCGCCAGCCGCATGCGTCAGGCCAATCTCGCCGAAGTCATGGGCCGGATGGAGCCGGAGCGCGCGCGCACGCTGACGCAAATGCTCGCTGACCGCGCCCGCCCACCGACGGGCGGCGGCGATCTTCTGTCCCGCTCGCGCGGCGCGGCGGCGGCGCAACAGCCTGCGTCCGGCGCCGGGCGTTAAACCGCCGCTTAACCGCAGCACGAAAGACTGGAGTGCGGCTCTCTTAAGATGAAGTCCTTGCGCTCTCCCTTGGCGATCGCCACGGCCGCCCTGATGGGCGTCCCGCCGGCGACTGGCCAGCCGATGCAGCTGACGCCGCCTGCGGAAACGCAGGAAGCGCCGGCGCAAACGGCTGCGGCCCCGCCAACGCAAGCGCCGGCGACTGAAACGCCGGCCAGCGAAGCGCCGCAAGAACTCCGCGGCGCAACGCCGTTGCCGCCTGATCTGAACTTGGCAGCCGCCGCCCCGACATCGCCACCGCCGCCGCCACCACCACCGCCCGCCGCGCCACCCGCTGCGCAGACTGCGACGCCAGCATCGCCGCCGGTGCCTCCGCCGCCGCCGCGCATGGCGTCCGTTCCAGACGCGACCGTCCGTGTTGGCGTGCAGGAAGGCTACACGCGCCTCGCGTTCCAGTTTGAAGGCGCGACGACGCTGACGCCGTTGGCGCAAGGCAGCCGCCTAGAGCTCCGCTTTTCGCGCGCCGCTGACATCGACATCGCCGAGTTACGCGCTTCGCCGCCTCGTTTCGTGCGTGAGGTGCGCCGCGTCAGCGCTGCGGGCGCGCCGGTGCGTCTGCAACTGACGCTGGATCCTGGCGTACGCCAGCGTCACTTCGTTGACGGCAATCGCGTCGTCGTAGATCTGCTCGCGCCCGACGCAGCAACGCAAGCCGCCACTGCGGCCGCGGACGCGCGCGGTGAAACGCCAGCGCCTGCGCCCGCCGCGGCGCCCGTGCGCGGCACTGCGCGGGTGCAATTGGTCGAAGAGGCCAGCACAACCCGCATCAACGTGACTTGGCCAGCGCCGACGCGCGCCGCCGCATTCCGGCGCGGCGAAGCCATCTGGCTGTTGTTCGACGCTACCGGTTCGGTTGATCTCACCGGCGTCACCCGCGCTGGCCGCCGCCACCAGAACGTTGAGATCGTGCGCGGTGAAGGCGTGATCGGCCTCCGCATCCCAGCGCCGCCCGATATCGTCGTTTCCGCCAGCGCACACGACGGCGTCTGGAGTTTCAATCTCGGCGCACGCGCAACAACCGGAGAGCCCGCGGCATTGTCGCGCGAAGTGCGCAGCGACGGCACAGCGCAATTGATCGCGCGCTTTGGCCGTGAGGGCACGGTGCGCTGGATCGCCGATCCCGAAATCGGCGACCGCATCGCCGTGGCGCTCATCGGCGGCCCAGCACGCGGCATCGACACGCGGCGCGCCACCGTCGAAGCCGCCATTCTCCCAGCCGCGCATGGCGCCGTGATTGAATCGCGCGCTGACGGCGTCACTGCCCAATTCGATCACGGCAATCTGGTCGTGACGCGCGGCGGCGCAGGGCTGATGGCCGCCGCTGCGCCGGACGCTGAAGCTCAAAGCCTCAACGCCGCCATGCTTGAGCAGGCGATGAGCGGCGACACGAGCGTTGCGCCTTCGACAGCGCCGTCAGGCATGTCGCTGGTTGAAGTGCGCGAGCGGATCGACGAACTCACGCGCCGCGCCGCTGAAGAGGGCGTGCGCGAAGGCGCGCCGGTGGAAGCGCGCATGGAATTGGCGCGCTTCTTGTTGCGCAACGAACTGGCCGCTGAAGCGCTCGGCGCGCTGCGGATCGCCGCGATCAATCAGGGCGAACTCGTCGAGATCGATCCTGAGTTCCGTCTGATGCGCGGCGTCGCCAACGTCATGATGGGTCGCGCGAGCGCGGCCATGCCGGATCTCACCGCGTCCGCGCTCGCGAACAATCCGTCAGCGGCGCTCTGGCGCGGTTACGCGGCGGCGCAGCGCAAGGAATGGAGCGACGCGCGCCGTGAGTTGGAGCGCGGCGCCGCCGGCCTTGAGGAATACCCGCCAAGCTGGCGTGCGCGCTTCCAGTTGGCGCTGGCGGAATCAGCGCTTGAACTCAACGACCACGCAGCCGCCGAAGCCGCCGTGCGCGCCGCTTTGGGGCAGGCGACCGACGACACCTTGCGTCTGCATGCGCGTCTGCTTGAAGCGCGCCTAACCGCGGCTCGTGGCGATCAAGAGCGCGCCCTGGCGATGCTCGATGAATTGTCGCGTGCGCGCGATGAAGAAGTCGCGGTTCGCTCGTCGGTGGAAGCCATCCGTTTGCGCCGCACCGCCGGCACAATGCGCGCCGTCGATGCGGTGGAACTGCTGGAAGCGCTGCGCTTCCGTTGGCGTGGCGACGCGATCGAGATCCAAGTCGTCGCTATGCTGGGCGATGTGTACTCTGAGCTTGGCCGCTGGCGCGAAGCGCTCGCGACCATGCGCATCGCCGCTGACCGCTTCCCAACCGATCCAGCCTCGCGCCAATTGCGAGCCGATATGGCGACTTTGTTCGAGCGGCTCTTCCTCGATGGCGAAGCCGATCGCATCGAGCCGATCCAAGCGCTGGGGCTCTTCTATGAGTTCAGCGATCTGACGCCGGTGGGCCCCAACGGCGATCGCATCGTGCGCCTGCTCGCCGGCCGGCTCGTGCACGTCGATCTGCTCGAGCAAGCGGCGACGCTGCTGCACCACCAAGTCACTGAGCGCCTTGAAGGTCTGAGCAAAGCGCAAGTCGCCGCCGACCTGGCCGCGATCTATTTGATGGACCGCAAACCCGATCAAGCTTTGGTCGCGCTGTCGACGACGCGCCAGGCCAACATGCCTGCCGCTTTGCTGGGCGATCGCCGCATTCTCGAAGCGCGCGCGCTGCTCGATCTTGGCCGTCTTGATGCGGCTGCGGAATTGGTTGAGCGCGACCGCAGCGAAGATGCGCAGCGGGTGCGCGCTGAGGCGGCGTGGCGTGCGCGCGATTGGGATCGCGCCGCGCTGGAATTGCGCACGCTGCTTTCGGCGAACAATCGCGCCCAGCCGCTCGATGTGCACGGCCGCCAAGCGGTGTTGCGCGCGGCTGTCGCCTACACGCTTGCCGGCAACGAGGAGGGCGTGCGCGGCATCTATCGCGAATACGCGGGCGATATGGCCAACACGCCGGAAGCCGACGCGTTCGAGGTTGTCGCCTCCGGCGTGCAAGCCGAGGGCGCGGCGATCCGCGATGTCGCTCGGGCGGTGGCGCGCACCGATTTGCTCGACCGCTTCATGCAGAACGTGCGTACGCGCATGACTGCCGAAGCAGCGCAAGCAGAGGCTGCATCCGCCGCGCAAACGCCGCCCGCTGCGCCGGCTACACCCGCCACAGCGGCGCGCCCAGCCGCCGCCGGCGCGGGCGCTTAACGCCGTTAAGCACGAATTTCAGAGCGCCGCCGGCCGCTTTTGCACTATGGTGCAGGCGCATGATGATCTCTGTCGTGATCCCGACGCTCAACGATGCGGCGCACCTTCCGCGCGCGCTCGCGCCGTTGGTGCACGGCATGGCGCATGGGTTGATCAAGCAAGTCATCGTCGCCGACGGCGGCTCCACTGACGAAACGCTAGAGATCGCCGAGGCCGCGGGCTGTGAGATCGTGGTCAGCGAGCCCGGCCGCGCCAAGCAATTGCGCGCCGGTGTCGCCGTTTCGCGCGCCAATTGGCTCCTGTTTCTCAACCCCGACACCGCCTTGAGCGAAGGCTGGGTAGGCGAGGCCGAGCGCTTCATGGCGCAGCCGCAGGCGCGCAAACGCGCTGCCGCTTTCCGCTTTGCATTTGCCGACAGTTCGCCCGGCGCCAAGCAAGTCGTGTTCTGGGCGCGTATGCGGGCGCAGTTGATGAAGCTGCCGTATGGCGATCAAGGCATGCTGATTTCGCGGCTGCTCTACGATGCGCTCGGCGGCTATCCCGACATTCCGCTCATGGAGGATGTCGAACTCGCGCGCCGCATCGGCCCTAAGCGGCTTTCCATTCTTGAGACTGAAGCCGTCAGCATGGCTGAGAAGTATCGCCGCGAAGGCTACGGCAAGCGCGCCTGGCGCAATCTCGCGCTGATGATGCGTTATCTGCTCGGCGCCGATCCCGTCGAACTCGCGAAGGCGTACGACTAGCGCGCCGCCATGCGGTTATCGAGCGGCGTATAGATCGCCGGCCCGCCCGCAGCGAGACGATCCATTTCCGGCGTCGGCTGACCATAGCGCTTGCGGCACAGCGTCATGTGCGAGAGCGCACGTTCCGCATAGTCGCGGCTTTCCGCGCGCGGCATCGTCTCAAGCAGCATCAGCGGGTCGATGTCGGAAGGCTGCGTCGCCAGCCAGCGCGACAGCCAGCCCGGGCCGCCATTGTACGCTGCGAACACACGGCCGAGATCGCCGTCATTATGGAAGCGGTCCATCAGCCAGCGCACATAGCTTTGGCCAAGGCGCATATTGAGGCCAGGCTCAAACAGCGGCGCCGGTGCGCGGCGATAATTGTGCGACGTATCCATGTCGCGCGCCGTCGATGGCAGCAACTGCATCAGCCCGCGCGCGTTCGAAACGCTGACAGCCTTCGGGTTGAAATAGCTCTCCTGACGCACGATCGCGTAAATCAACGCGCGATCCAGCGAGAAGCCGTCATCCGGTGCGAATGTCGTGGTCGGGCAGAAGCCCGCCGCCATATCGCGCGTGCCGTATTCAGCGGCGCGCAACTGGGCCGCAGGCGCCTCGAGCGCGATGGCGAGCGCTAGAAAAGTCGGATCGTCTTGCGGGCTCAGATCGGCGTGCAGGCGGCGCAGTTCGATTTCAACTTCCGAGAGGCGGCCAAGCTGCGCCAGCGCGGCAGCGCGGCGCGCCGCCGGATAGCGATCGAGGAAACGGCGCAGCGTGTCGGCTTCAACCGTCGGCGGTTCAAACCGCAGCGGGCTTTCGCGGCCAAGCTGTACTTCGGCAAGCTGACCATAGAACGTCCATGGCCGTTGCGCCGCCGCTTCCAGATGCGCGGTGACGCCATTGGACTCGCCCGCCGCAAGGCGCGAGCGCGCCGCCCAATAATGTACGCCGGCAAACGCCCAGCCGCCGTGATGGCGCCACTGCGCCGAAGCTTCGAACTGGCGCACCGCTTCCGCGTAATCGTGTTGGCGATAGGCGATGAGGCCCAGCTGCCAGCGCACCTGGCCGCTGCGCGGGCCATCAGCGTGCTGCATCGCGATTGCGCGCGCGCCGTCCAGGTCGCCGTCGCCGATGCGTTCTTGAATGCGCTCGATTGCAACGCGCGCTGAAGCGCTATCGCCTGCGATCGGCGGCGGCGTGCCCGGCAGCGCCCGCGATCCGCCCGCTACTGGCGAGGGCGCGCGCGTGCCGGCGCGGCGTGCGCGGCGCGAGCGTGAATCCATGGCGCGCTCGTAAACGGCGGGCGCCATGCCGTAATCGCCATGGCGGTTGAGCCAAGCGGTATAATCGCCCCAGTCGGCGCCCGAGGAGCGCGACAGCAGCATGCGCCCGCGCACCATGCCTTCGAGCACATCGTCATCCGTACGCGAGAGCGCCGTGCCGACCGCCCGCCAATTGCCGGCTTCAACAGCAGCGAACGCATCGCGATAGGCGGCTTCATCCTGTTCGGAGAGCGCCAGAACCCGGGTTTGCGCCATAGCCGGCGTCGCCAGGGCGGCGAGGGAGAGGGCGGCGATCGCGCAACGGAACGTCGTCATCTGAACTCGTCTCAAAATCTGTAGGGGTCAGGGGACCCGGGCCACACCCAGCTCAGCGAGCCAGGCCTCCATGGCCAACAGGTCGGCCCACGCCTGCCGTTTTTGCTGCGGCTGACGCATGAGATATGCCGGATGAAGCATGACTATGGCGTTGACAGGCAAGGCTAATCCGTCGCGGGCATAGCTCAACTTGCGGCCCCGCAACTTGTTTACGGGATCTTGCCGCTGCAGCACCGTCTGCGCCGCCGCCTTGCCGACCAGCACCAGAAGCTTGGGCTGTTTCAGCTCGATCAGCCGCTCCACGAACGGCTGGCAGATCAGGCTTTCCCCCGGCGTCGGATCGCGATCGCCGGGCGGGCGCCAGTAAATCGTATTAGAAATCAGAACATTAGATTCGCGCGACAGGCCGATCGCGGCCAGCATCCGGTCCAACATTGCGCCCGCCGGCCCGACAAACGGCTTGCCTTGCTGGTCTTCCTCGCGGCCGGGGGCCTCGCCGATCACCAGCACGGGCGCGTCATCCACGCCGTCCGAGAATACGGTATTTCGCGCCGTCGCCTTTAGCGCGCAGCCCTCAAAGGCCAGCACAGCCGCGCGCAGTTCGGCGACGTTCTGGGCCGCTTTCGCCAGCGCCACAGCGCTATCAACCGGTGCTGCGGCCTTGGCTTTGGCCCGCACTGGGGCCGTTTTCGGCGCTGTCGGGGCGCTCGCTCGGGCTGCCGGCGAAGGCCCCGCCTTCGCCGCCGACGCAGCGTAAACCGCCTCGGCCATGTCCATGTCGACGCCCGCCGCCCGCCAGAAGGCGAGCAGCGCCTTGGCGGCAGCCTGCGCCTCGATTGGGGTGTCCGGAGCGTTCATCATCGCCATTGTGCAGGGACTCGCCCGAAACGACAAAGCAACGCACCTACCTTGCGCCTCATCGCAACCGCTTTGATAAACGCCGCGAGGCAGATGAAGGGAATGCAATGGCCGACGAAGACATCGCACGTGAGTCGATGGAGTACGATGTCGTCATCATTGGCGCCGGCCCCGCGGGGTTATCGGCGGCAATCCGGCTGAAGCAGCTCGCCGCCGAGACCGGTGTCGAGATCAGCGTCGCCGTCTTGGAGAAGGGAGCTGAGGTCGGCGCCCACATCCTCTCCGGCGCCGTCATCGACCCGATCTCGCTCAACGAACTCATCCCGGACTGGAAAGAAAAGGGCGCACCGCTCGACACCCCGGTCACCGTCGATCAGTTCAAGATCCTCGGCCCCGCAGGCGCTGCGTCGCTACCGACATTTCTAATGCCGCCGCTGATGAACAATCACGGCAACTACATCGGCTCGCTCTCGAACTTCAGCAAATGGCTCGGTGAGCAAGCCGAAGCGTATGGCGTTGAAATTTATCCCGGCATGGCCGCGTCCGAACCTGTGTTCGACGAGAGCGGCGCGCTAAAGGGCGTCGTCGCCGGCGTCTTCGGCATCGGCAAGGATGGCGAGAGAAAGCCCGACTATCAGCCCGGCATGGAGCTGCACGGCAAGTACACGCTGATCGCCGAAGGCGCGCGCGGCTCACTCGCGAAAGTGCTGCAGAACAAATACAATCTCTGCGCCAATAGCGGGCCGCAGAAATACGGCATCGGCATCAAAGAACTCTGGGAAGTGCCGAAGGAAAAGCACAAGCCAGGCCTCGTGCTGCACACGGTTGGCTGGCCGCTGACGGACGACAACGGCGGCGGCTCATTCATGTATCACTGGGGTGACCGCTACGTTTCAGTCGGCTTCGTCGTCCACCTGAACTACAAGAACCCGTACCTGTCGCCGTTCGACGAATTCCAGCGTCACAAGCTGCACCCGGAAATCGCCACACACATTCAAGGTGGCAAGCGCGTTGCGTACGGCGCGCGCGCGATCACCGAGGGCGGTTTGCAAGCGGTGCCGCAACTCGCATTCCCGGGCGGCGCGCTGATTGGTTGCTCTGCGGGCTTCGTTAACGTGCCGCGCATCAAAGGCAGCCACAACGCGATGAAAACGGGCATGCTCGCTGCTGAGCAAGTCGTCGAAGCGCTCGCCGCCGGCCGCCAGCGCGACGTGCTTGAAGGCTATGAGACCGCCTACCGCGAAAGCCGCGTCTATCAGGATCTCAATCGCGTTCGAAACGCCAAGCCGATGCTGTCGAAGTTCGGCACCTTCTGGGGCGGCGTTGTCGGCATGTTCGACATGTGGACGACCACCTTGCTCGGCGGCTTCTCATTCTTCGGAACCATGAAGCACGGCAAGTCCGACGCTGAAGCGACTGAACACGCCTCCAAGCACAAGCCGATCGCCTATCCAAAGCCGGACGGCGTGCTCACCTTTGACAAGCTGTCGTCGGTCTATCTGTCGAACACCAACCACGAAGAAGATCAGCCGTCGCACCTGAAACTGAAGGATCCGTCGGTGCCGATCCGGGTGAACTTACCCGAATATGCCGAGCCGGCGCGGCTCTACTGCCCGGCCGGCGTCTATGAAGTCTTGTACGATGAGGCCGGTCAAAACCCGCGGTTCCAGATCAACGCCCAAAACTGCGTTCACTGCAAAACCTGCGATATCAAAGACCCCAGTCAGAATATTGTCTGGACGACTCCCGAGGGCGGCGGCGGACCCAATTACGCCAACCTCTAGGGCGAGTGTGCAACCGCCTTTGGGCGGAGAAAGGGACTAAATGATGCGTTGGCAGGCGATCCTGGCGGCAAGTATTGCGGCCGCGGCGGGTGTCACGGGTGCTGCCCACGGGCAGGCGAAGCCGGACGAGCGCGGCGCCGAACGCGCATCGCTGCAGCAAACCGCGCTAGGCGAAGAGCGCGTCCCGAACGAAACCCTGCGCCGCACCTCGCCGCCCAACGCCGCGGCAGACCGCCGGTACGACGACGCCGAAGCGGCGTTGATCCAGGCCGATATCGATTATCTCGTGCGCGAGGGCCGTCGCTCCATCGCCCGCGGCGACAACACCGCTTTGTGGACGGCGTTGGTATTCGCCGACGACTTCGCCTCCGGCCGCAACGCCGATGCGCGCCGCACGCTCGAAGCAGCGCCCGGCGGCATCAATGGCGGCATCGCCGACATGCTGGAGCCGTTCTTGCTCGCCGCCGAAGGCCACGTTGATCGCGGTGTCGAGCGTGTCGATGCCGGCGGCGACAATTTGCCGGCGCCGCTGCCGGAAGTGGCGCGCGCTCTGGTGTTCGAAGGCGCCGGACGTTTGCCGGAAGCCGCCGCAGTCTACGCGCTCATGGTCGAGCGTCTCGACACGACGCCGCCGGGCGACGCCGAACCGACGACGCCGGAAGAGTTCACCCGCGTTCTCGGCGCCGCGCGCGTTTCCAATTCTGTCTATCGCGCCGCGCTCGTGCATCATCGCCTCGGCCGGACCGCCGAAGCGCGCCGTTACTACGAGATCGTACGCGGGTTCATGCCGCGTTCGGCGGACGTCACCGCCAATCTGGCGCGCCTTGACGCTGGCCAGCCGCCGGTCGAAGCGCCGCTCGACGCTAAGAGCGCCATGGGCCGTTGGATGCTCTTCCTCTCGGAATATCTGACGCAAAGTGAAACCATTCAGGCGATGATCGCGCAGTCCGATCCGCACGGCGGTTTGCGCTCGACGTCAGGTTCAGCGCTGCTGCAACTCGGCGTGCTGCTTGCGCCGGATGCTGATGACTGGCGCCTCTACGCCGCACAACAAGTGCTCGACGCTGGCGGCGACCAAGGTGCGCAACGCATCATCGATTTGGTGCCGGCGACGAGCCTGTTCGCGGCCGACGCCGAAATTGTCCGCGCTTCCATCGAACTGGAACGCCGCAACGACAACGCGGCTATGGGCCATGCCGAACGGGCGCTCGCCGCTGCCGGCGATCGTTGGTCGATCATCGCGTCGGCTGGCGATGTCTATCGCCGCGCCGGCCACGCCGATCGCGCCATCCCCGCATTCGACCGTGCGCTCGGCATGGTCAGCGAGCCTAAGGATCGCGCCGATGTCCTTGGCTGGCGCGCCTACGCGCATCGCTTCGCCGGCAACATCCCCGCCGCGACCGCCGACATGCGCGCCGCCTATGAACTCGACCAAAGCGTCGACACGCGTCTGCTTTACGTGTCGATCCTGATGGACGATCCGCGCGCTTGGTCGGACGGCATTCAAGTCGCGCGCAGTCTGTTCGCCGAGCAACCGGACTCCGTCATACGCCTCAACGCGTTGGGCTATGCGCTCATTCAGCGTCCGGAAGGGCTGGAAGAGGGCTACCGGCTGTTGTGGCGCGGCTTCAATAACGGCCAGCAAGACTACGCCGTCATCGATAGTCTCGGCTGGGCTTATTATTTGCTCGGCCATTTCGAGCAGGCGCGCGCGCTGATTGAGCGTTCGAACAATCTGTCTCGCCACGAACCGAACGCCGAAGTGCTCGATCACCTCGGCGACGTCTACTGGCGCCTCAACCGCCGCGATGAAGCCCGCACACACTGGCGCGCTGCGCTCGAAGCGCGTCCGGACACGCCGCGTCGCCGCAGCCTCGAGCAGAAACTGCAACGCGGCATGACCGAGCCCGCGCCGCGTACGCGTACGCTGCCGCAGGTGAACTTGCCGACCGGCCCGTCGCAGCGGGAAGATCTGTAATGCGCCGGTTCGCGGCGCTGGCGGCAGCGGGGCTTAGCCTCGCCGCATGCGCCACCGCGAGCGCGCCCACCGCGCCGCGCGCCAACGCATACGCAGATTATCTCATCGGACGTGTCGCCAACGCGCGCGACGATTACACGGCAGCGTCCGATCGCTACTTCTCGGCGCTCTCGCGCGCGCCGCAGGATCGCGCGCTGCTGGAAGGCGCGCTGGTCGCCTCTCTCGCGGGTGGTGACGAAGCGCGCGCTCGCCGCGCCGCGCGCATGGCGCCGCGAATCGATGCGCCAGCTTACGCACACATCGTCCGCGCCTCCGATGCGCTGGTGGGTCAACGCTGGCGCGCCGCAGCTGTCGAACTCGATGAAGTCGAAGGCGCGGCAGCGGAAGAAATCATTGGCCGCATGCTGCTCGTCTGGGCGCGCACTGGTGAGCGCCGGGTCGAAGAGGGCGCGCGCGATCTTGCGCCGCTCACTCAGATACGTCCCTACGGCGGCCTCTTCGCCTATCAGCAGGCGATGGCGCTCGATTATGCGGGCCGCCACGCCGAAGCGCTCGCCGCGTATGAGATCGCGCAGAACGGCGGCTTGTGGTTGCCGTCCGGCATCGAACGCCACGCTGACTTGCTGGTCCGCCGCGGCGATCGCGCGCGCGCCATCGAGATTTTGTCGGCGGAGATCAATCGCCCCAACCCGGCGCTGATGGCCGCGCTTGAGCGCGTGCGTGCTGGCGGCCAGGCTTCGGACGCGCCGCTTACGCCAGCGCGCGGCGCCGCCATCGGCCTCTACGGCCTATCCGCTGTGTTCCAGCAAGAGTCAGATTCCACCAGCAGCCTGACGTCGCTCTCGTTGGCGCTCATGCTTGATCCCACGTTCGACGGCGCCCGCCTCACGTTCGCGCAGCAGCAATCGCGCCTCGGCCACACCGCAACGGCGCGCGCCATGCTCGCGCGCATCCCCGCGAACTCCGCCTACGCCGGCAGCGCCCGCACCATGGAAGCGTGGATTTTGCTAGAGGCCGGCGGCGAGGAAGAAGCGCTGGCGTTGGCGCAAGCCAACGCGGCCGGCGGCGAAGTGCGCGCCCAGCGCACGCTCGCCGAAATGTATCGTACGCTGAACCGTCACGCCGATGCCGAACCGCTCTACACGACGCTGATCGCGGAACAGCCGAACGATTGGCGGCTCTATTTCTCGCGCGGCGTCTCGCGCGAGCGCTTGGGCCGTTGGCCGGAAGCTGAAGCCGATTTCCAGCAGGCGCTCCGGCTCTCGCCCGACCAGGCCGACGTGTTGAACTATCTCGGCTACACCTGGGTCGATCGCGGCGAGCGTCTGGAGGAAGGGCTCGCTATGATCCAGCGCGCCGTCGAATTGCGCCCGGCCTCCGGCGCCATCATCGATAGTCTCGGTTGGGCGTATTATAAGCTTGGCGATTATGCGCAGGCGGTTGAGTACCTTGAGCGCGCCGTCGAACTTGAGCCGGCGGACGCGACATTGAACGATCATTTGGGCGATGTGTATTGGCGTCTCGGCCGCCGCATCGAAGCGCGCTTCCAGTGGCAGCGCGCGCTCAGCTTCACGCCGGATGACGCCGCCGCCATTCAAGCCAAGATCGACAACGGCCTCGCGCCGCTGCCGCAGACGCGCTCGGCCAACCGATGAGCGTCCGCATCTTCGCTCCGGCGAAGGTCAATCTGACGCTGAAAGTGGCTCGGCCACGGGCTGACGGCATGCATCCGCTGCAAAGCGTCGTCGCCTTCGCTGATGTCGGCGATTTCGTCGATGCCGCGCACGCCGATAGCCTGTCGCTCACCGTCACCGGCGACTTTGCCGAGCAGATCGGGCGCGCCGAGGACAATCTCGTGCTGCGCGCCGCGCAAGCTTTGGCGAAAAAGGCGGGGCGGGCGCCCAATGTGGCGCTGGCGTTGGAAAAACATCTGCCGGTCGCGTCCGGCATCGGCGGCGGCTCCGCTGACGCGGCGGCCACGCTTCGTGCGCTCAACGATCTCTGGGGCCTGAACTACGCCAATGCACAATTGGCTGAGGTTGGCGCGACGCTCGGCGCCGATGTGCCGGTGTTCTTCACCGGCGCCGTTGGCGCCTACATGACCGGCATTGGCGAAGTGTGCGCACCGCTCGATCTGCCGCCGCTTGCGGCGGTGTTGATCAATCCGCTTCAGCCGCTGCCGACCGCCAACGTCTACCGCGCGTTCGACAGCATGAAGCTCGGCTCGGATATGATTGCAAATTCCACGCCCAACTGGGCCGACGATGACGAGGCGATCGCCGACATGCGTCTGCAAGGCAACGACCTTGAGCCCGCCGCGCGCGCGCTCATGCCGATGATTGGTGATCTTCTCTCCGAATTGGCCGGCTCAGAGCATGTCCGTCACGCCGCAATGTCCGGCAGCGGCGCGACTGTCTTCGCAATTACCCACGATTGGGACGCCGCCGAATCGTTGAGCGATGACTTGATTGCGCGTCACCCCGGCTGGTGGGTGGCCGAAGCGATGCTTGGCGCTTGACCCCGACGCCCCGGCCCGATAGCCGGGGCGCGCGCGCGAGGTGGCGAGTTTGATCCTGGAATTGGCGAGCAGCGCCGCGATCGCAACAATCGTGAGCCTCATTGTGTGCCGCGTGCAGATGCGCGCCGGCCCGCTCGACCTGCCTGATGAAGACCGCAAAACCCATGTGCGCCCGACGCCAACAAGCGGCGGTATCGGCATCGCGCTCGGCTATGTCGCGGCGCTGATCACGCTGACGCAACTTTTCCCGGGAGCGTCGGTGCTCAATCGCCAAGCCATCGCGCTGGTGTCGCTGGCTTCGGCGGTCGCGTTCGCGTTCTTGCTGATTGGGTTCATCGACGACGCCCGCCCAATCGGCCCGCGCGTCAAACTCCTGTTCTTCACGCTGCTGTCGCTCGGCGCCGCGATCACGATGGGCATCGTCGATGAATTGACGCTCGACGCCAACGTGACCCTCAAGCTCGGGCTTTCCATCGGCCTGTTCGGCACCGCGCTCTGGGTGTTCACCCTGGTCAACTGCACCAACTTTATGGACGGCGCCAACGGCCTCGCCATGGGCTCGGTGGGTGTCGGCCTCATTGCGCTGGGCGCTATCGGCTATCTCAGCGGCTCACACAGCGCCATGACCATGGCGTGGTTCGCCGCCGCCGCGGTGATCGGCTTTCTGGTTTGGAATTTCCCGAACGGACGCATTTTCGCCGGCGATTCCGGCGCGCTCTTTGCCGGCGCGGTCGCGGCGCTGGTTTCATTGATACTGATCGCGCGCACCGGCTTGTCGCCGTTCATTCCCCCGATCCTGTTCTTGCCGCTGTTGGCCGATGCGCTGATGACGCTGGTGTGGCGCGTGCGCCATCGCCGCAAGCTGCTCATCGGTCACACCGATCACCTCTATCAAATTCTGCTGCGCGCCGGCTGGAGCCACGCGCATGTCTCGGTTCTCTACTGGGGCCTCATGGCCGTGTGCGGGGCGATCGGTTATGCGCTCGCGCGTTCCGGCCAGCCCGCTGCACCCTGGATCGCGTTGGCGACGCTCGCCGGCCTTGCTGTGGCGTCTTCCATCTTCGTGCGGAAATACGCGCGCACTCACGGCCTCTCCTGAAAAATTAAGCGTCCGCCCTTGACCGGAAGCGGCTTGGCTTTATATATAACCATATGGTTATGCAACAAGCCCTGGCCTCCGCCCGTTTGGACGCAGTGTTTGCCGCGCTCGCCGATCCCACACGCCGCGCCATCGTCGCGCGCTTGGCGGAAGGCGAGGCGACGGTGAATGAACTCGGCGCCCCGTTCGACATAAGCCAACCGGCGATTTCCAAGCACCTGAAAGTGCTGGAGCGCGCTGGCCTCATATCAATCGGCCACGACGCGCAGCGCCGTCCGCGCAAACTGGAGGCGGAACCATTGGTGGAAGCAATCGACTGGATCGAGCGTTACCGCGAAGTCTGGGAAGAAAACTATCAGCGCCTCGATGCGCTGTTGGAGGAACTCAAAGCCAAGCCGGGCGTGAAAAAGCGCAAACGCAAAAAACCATAAGCGCCTGTCGGCGTGCGCGCCCGCCATTCGTTCCTTGAACGATCGTCACACAATCCAAGGAGAAGGAAATGCCCAAGCCCCTCGAAGTTACGCTACCAAGCGATCGCGAAGTCCGCGTCGTCCGCAGCTTCAACGCCCCGCGCGATCTTGTGTGGGACGCGCATACCAAGCCGGAGCTGATCCAAAAATGGATGCTCGGCCCGCCAGGCTGGTCAATGCCGGTGTGCGAAATGGATGTGCGCGTCGGCGGCGCCTATCGTTGGCGCTGGCGCAATGACGCGGACGGCAGCGAGTTCGGCTTCTTCGGCACGTTCACCGAAGTCAGCAAACCCGCCAAGCTTGCGCACGAGGAAAACTATGATCCGGGCGATGTCGGCGGGGCGATGTCGACGGAGCCGGCGCTGATCAGCAACGAACTTACTGAAGCTGGCGGCGTCACCACAATGGTCGTCACCATGACGTTCCCGTCAAAAGAGACCCGCGACGCCGCCGTCAGCACCGGCATGACCGACGGCATGGAGATGGGTTACGCCCGTCTCGACGATCATTTCAAAGCCGCCGCGTGAGGGAGAGGGTGATGCCCGTAGAAGTCTCACAACCAAGCGATTGCGAAGTTCGCGTCGTCCGCACGTTCAACGCGCCCCGCCAATTGGTCTGGGACGCGCACACCAAGCCTGAGCTGATGCGCAAATGGTGCGTTGGCTACCCCGGTTGGAGCATGCCTATCTGCGAGATGGATGTCCGCGAAGGCGGCCAATATCGCTGGCGTTGGAAGAACGATGCGGACGGCGCCGAGTTCGGCTTTCATGGCGCATTCAGCGAAGTCAGCGCGCCGTCCAGGATCGTGCATGATCAATACTTCGATCCAGGCGGCACGGACTTCGCCATGCCGGTCGGCGATCCCTGCATCATCACGCTCGAACTCAGTGAGGCCAATGGCGTCACGACGCTGACCAACACCATGAGGTTCATCTCGAAAGAAGCGCGCGATGAAGCCGTCGCCACCGGCATGACCGAAGGCATGGAGCACAACTACGCCCATCTCGACACTCTGTTCAAAGTGGCGGCGTGAAGGTCATGGCCAAGAAGGCGGTCGCTAAGAAGGCGCCAGCGAAGAAAGCGCCAAAGGCGGCCGCGAAGCCGGCTGGACGTTATGACGTGTCCGATCACCCCCTGCGCAAAGAGATCGAAGCTGTTCGTCGCATCATCCTCGGCGTAAGCGCAACGATCAGCGAAGGCGTAAAGTGGAACGCGCCCAGCTTCCGCACCGAGAAGGAATGGTTCGCGACGGTGAACCTGCGCGGCAAGGAAAGCTTGCAGATCATCTTCCATCTCGGCGCCAAGGCGCGCCCAGATCTGAAAGCGTTCAAGGTCGCTGATCCAAATGGCCTGATGAAATGGCTAGGGCCCGACCGCGCCATGGTGACGCTTGGCGCCGGGCGCGATATCGTCGCCAACAAGCAAGCTTTCGAAGCCATCATCCGCACTTGGATCAAGTACGTCTGAGAGGAGAGCGGCCATGTTCGAGAAAGTGGCTTTCACGATGTACGCCATCACCGACGCCGCGCGTGCGCGTGCGTTCTATGAGGAAACGCTGGGCCTCAAAGTCGGCATGCACGGCCGCCACGGCGATATGTGCTGGATCGAATACGATTTACCCGGAGGCGGTTGCCTTGCGCTCACCAACGCCACTGGCAAACCGCCAGGCGGCGGCGGCACGATCGCGCTCGAAGTTTCAGATCTCGACGCGCTGACGTCTGATCTCAAAGCCAAGGGCGTCACCTTCGAAGGCGACATCATCAAAGGCCCGCACTGCCGCATGGCCAACATTCGCGACAGCGAAGGCAACGCGATTGTGCTGCACCAACTGGATCGGAAGTAGCGCAACGTTTCCCGGCCAAGCTCACGCGCATTGTAAATGCGGGTGAGCACAGAGCCGGGACCTAGGAGCGTCAAGCGGCGTGCTTGCATCTGGATCCCGGCTCTCCGCTTCGCTGCGACCGGGAAGCGTGAGCGCTAGTACGCCCGCTCGACCACGAATTCCGGCAGCGCTTCCAGCGCTTCCCGGTACGCGTTCGCCGGCAGCGTCCGCAGCGCCGCGTTGGCCGCATCCGCGTGCGCGCGCGCCGCATCGAGCGTTTTGGCGATGGCGTCGTGACGCTTCACCAGCGCCACCGCGCGGTGGAAGTCATCGTCCGTGCGCTCACCAGTGACGACGCGCCGCCAGAACGCACGTTCGCTCTCATCGCCCGCATCGCGCGCGAAGATCACCGGCAGTGTGACTTTGCCTTCGCGGAAATCATCGCCGGCATTCTTGCCCATCGCGGCGGCCAGCCCGCCATAATCCAAAGCATCGTCTACGAGTTGGAACGCCAGTCCCAACTCACGGCCATACGTCTCAAGCGCCACAGCTTCCGCGCCCGGGCGCCCAGCCGCCACCGCGCCAGCCTTAGCCGCCGCCGCGAACAAGGCGGCTGTCTTCGCGCCGATGATCTGCATGTAGCGTTCGCGCGTGGTCTCGGCGTCATTGGCCGCCGCGAGTTGCATGACCTCGCCCTCGGCGATCACGCTCGAGGCTCGCGCCAAGATATCGAGCACCTGAATGTCGCCAGTCTCGACCATCAGATTGAACGAGCGCGCGAACAGGAAATCGCCGACCAGCACGCTGGCCGAATTGCCCCAAACCAGGTTCGCCGCCTTCTTGCCCCGGCGCATGGACGAAAGATCGACCACGTCGTCGTGCAGGAGGGTGGCGCTGTGGATGAACTCGACCGCCGCCGCCAGCTTGCGCGGCCCGTCGCCGCCGCCGCCCAGAAGCCGCGCCGCCGCCAGCGTGATCAACGGTCGGATGCGCTTGCCGCCGGCGTCAATCAGGTGCGCCGCCAGGTTCGGGATCGTCCCAACCGGGCTCGACATGTATTGGTGGATGATGGCGTCGACGGCGGCGAGGTCCTCGGCCAATAGCGTCGCCAGCCGGTCGACCGCGTGCGGCGCGCCCGGGGCTTGCTTGGCTGGGTGAACCGCCGGTCCCAAAGGGCCTCCGCTTGCCTTCATCTTCGCCCGAAACGATGCTCAGCCCAGCGCTTAGGGTCAAGCAGAGTTCCCGTCGCAGCGCTTAAGGGTCGCATCCGTTCTTTATGGAACAAGAACTTACCGAAGACGCACTGCTCGGCGGACGTATCCGCATCCGTCAGCCCAAGCGCGGCTACCGCGTCAATGCCGATACGTTGTTGCTCGCAAGCGCGGTCGAAGCGCGCGCTGGCATGCGTCTGCTTGAAGTCGGCTGCGGTGTCGGCGCCGCTATGATCGCAGTTGCGGCACGCACCGCGAACGCAAAGTTTGTCGGACTCGAACGCGATGCGAACATGGCGTCGATCGCACGCGAAAATCTCGCCATGAACGGGATGTCCACAGATGCGGAAATCGTCGTAGGCGATGTGCTTGGACGCGACGCGAATCGAACAGCGCTTTCCGGCACGTTTGACGGCGTGTTTTTCAATCCGCCGTTCGACTCTGAAGGCGAGGGCCGCGCGCCATCGCCCGAACGCCGCCACGCTTACATTGCCGACGCGCCGCTCGAACGTTGGATCGCTGCGCTCAGCGATCGCCTCACCGGCGGCGCCGCGCTCACTTTGATCCAGCGCGCGCACAAGCTGCCGGAAATCCTGAGCGCGCTGGAGGGTCGTTTGGGCGGTATCGAAATCCTACCGGTGCGCCCGCGCGCCGAAGAGCCGGCCAAGCGGGTTTTGGTGCGCGCCCGGAAGGGCTCGCGCGCCCCGCTGAAGTTGTTGAAAGGGCTCGATCTCCACGACGCGTCCGGAGCCAAGCACACGCCCGAGGCGGAGGCGCTGCTGCAAGGGCGAACAACGCTCATCTGGGCCGATTGACTCTGTAGGGCCGGACGCACAATTTCCGCCCAACGGAGCCGCCCGACGCGAGTCGCGCCCATCCGGCCAGACAAGCGAACCCCGTGGGAGAGCGCGGCACAACAAAGCCGCCCCCGAAGGAGCAACCGCCCCGGAAACTCTCAGGGAACCGGACCGCGGGGGGATGAACACGCTGGAAAGTGCGTAAGCACCCCGGACGACGCGCAGCGGCGATCCGGGGCCTCCATCAGGGTATGGTGGAGCGCCGCCGACGGAGTAAGCCGCGAACCGATGCGGTGAATCTCTCAGGCGCCGGGACAGCGGGGGCTGCATGCAACGCCGCATGCGCCACGCGTACCTGGGACAAACATGGCCGAAGCCGGATCTTCTCCAATTAAGTTGCCGCTCGACGCGGTTTGGCGCGCGCGCACGTCCAAGTTCGGCGATTTCGCCGGCTATGACATGCCGCTTCAATTCGAAGGCCTGATCCCCGAACACAATTGGACGCGCCAACACGCTGGCCTGTTCGACGTCTCGCACATGGGGCCGAGCTTCTTTGCGCTGCCGAAGGGCCATGGCCTCGAAGGCGACGAAGCGCATAAGAAGGTCGCTTCGCTGATCGAGCGCCTCGTGCCGGCCGACATCCAGGGCCTGAAGCCCGGCCAAGTCCGTTACACGATGATCACCAATGCCGAAGGCGGCGTGTTGGACGATCTGATGATCGCGCGCCCGGCCGAAGCCGCTGGCGCTGGTGATCTCTACATCGTCGTCAACGCCGGCTGTAAGCATCAGGACTGGGCGCTGATCGCGGAAGCCACGAAGGGCGAAGCCAATCTGGTGCGCGCCGATGATCGCTGCTTGCTCGCGCTGCAAGGCCCGAGCGCGCACAAGGTCGCCGCCGAAGTGATCGACCCGGCGCTCGCCGACATGAGCTTCATGACCGTGAAGCGCTACGACAAGTTCGGTCGCATCACCGTCACCCGCTCAGGCTATACCGGCGAAGACGGCTACGAGATCCTCGTTCGCGCCGAAAACGCCACCGAACTCGCCAACGCGCTGCTCGCCCATCCGGAAGTGAAGCCGATCGGCCTCGGCGCGCGTGATAGTCTGCGTCTGGAAGCCGGCCTCTGTCTCTACGGCCACGATCTCGATCCGACCACGTCGCCGATCGAAGCCGATCTAGCCTGGACGATCCAAAAGCGCCGCCGCGAAGCCAAAGACTTTCCGGGCGCAAAGCGCATCTTGCGTGAATACGAACTCGGCGCCGCGCGCAAACGCGTCGGCATCCGCCCGAATGATCGCGCGCCTGCACGCGAAGGCGTCGAGATCATGAAAGACGGCAAGACGATCGGCATCGTCACCAGCGGCGGCTTCTCACCAATCCTGAATGGCCCGATTTCGATGGGCTACGTCGAGGCGGCGCACGCAGAGCCTGGCCACGTCGTCGATCTCATGATCCGCGGCGTGCCGCGTCCCGCCACCATCACGCCGCTGCCGTTCGTGCCGCACAATTATCACCGCCCGAAGAAGGGGAGCTAAGCCCATGACCAAACGCTACACGAAAGACCACGAGTGGGTTGAGCTCGACGGCGACATCGCCACTGTCGGCATCAGCACCTACGCCGCCGAGCAATTGGGCGACGTTGTGTACGCCGAGCTGCCGGACACCGGCAAAAGCTTCAAGCAAGGCGACGACATGGCCGTCGTCGAAAGCGCCAAGACCGCGTCGGATGTTTACGCGCCGATTAGCGGCGAAATCGTCGAAGCCAACGCCGAGATCAAGAACGAGCAATGGCAGATCATCAACGACGCGCCGCAAGCGGGCGGCTGGTTCGTGAAACTGAAGATCGCCGACAAGAGCGAACTCGACGGCCTCATGGATGAAGCCGCCTACGCCGATTACGTGAAGGGCCTCTAAGTGCACGCGGAGTTCGCGCCGCACATCTCCCTCCCCCTCAATGGGGGAGGTGGCCGCGCAGCGGCCGGAGGGGGTGCGCGCTCCAGCCGTGACGATGAAGCCTCGCGAGGAACAGCCGTAAGTGTCGGCGGGCCTCACCCCCTCAGTCACGCGAAGCGTGACAGCTCCCCCATCGAGGGGGAGCAGGGTGCCAAGAATTTGAGAATGGAGCACTGAACCCGTGCGTTACCTCCCACTCACTGATGTCGACCGCGAGCAAATGCTCAAGGTCATTGGCGCGAAGAACGTCGACGAGCTGTTCGTCGACGTGCCGAAGGGCGCATTGCTGAAGAACCTTGTCGATCTGCCGAAGGCGCAGGGCGAGATCGAGGTGCATCGTCACCTGCAGCGCCTCGCGGAGAAAAACACGCCAGCCGGCCGCACCGCATTCTTCCTCGGCGCCGGCGCCTATCGCCATCACGTCCCGGCGAGCGTCGATCACCTGATCCAGCGCAGCGAATTCCTCACCGCTTACACGCCGTACCAGCCGGAAATCGCGCAGGGCACGCTGCAGGCGCTCTACGAATTCCAAAGCCAAGTCGCGCAATTGCTCGACATGGAAGTCGCCAACGCCTCGATGTACGACGGCTCCACCGCTTGCGCTGAAGCTGCAATGATGGCCGCGCGCGTCACCAAGCGGAAGAAGATCGTCTTCTCCGGCGGCGTCCACCCACACTACATCGACACAGCGCGCACCGCCTGCGAAGCGCTCGGCCTCGAAATCGTCGCGCTGCCTGCCGCCGTCGATGACGAAGCCGCGGTGACCAAAGAGCTCAGCGCCGATGTGGCCGCCGTCATCGTGCAGTCGCCGAACGTGTTCGGCACAGTCACCGACCTGACCAAGATCGGCGAAGCCGCCCACGGCGCCGGCGCGCTGATGGTGGCGACGTTCACCGAATGCGTATCCTTCGGCCTGATCGAACCAGCGGGCGCGATGGGCGCCGACATCGTGTGCGGCGAAGGCCAATCGATCGGCAACGCGCTGAACTTCGGTGGGCCGTATGTCGGGCTCTTCGCCGTAAAGGAAAAGCTGATCCGCCAGATGCCGGGCCGCGTCGCTGGCGAAACGCTCGACGCGGACGGCAAGCGCGGCTTCGTGCTGACGCTCTCCACCCGCGAGCAACACATCCGCCGCGAAAAGGCGACGTCGAACATCTGCACGAACTCGGGCCTCTGCCAACTGGCGTGGACCATCCACATGACGCTGCTCGGCGAGAAGGGGCTCCGCCATCTCGCGACGCTCAATCACGAGAAGGCGATTCAACTCGGCGAAGCGCTCGCGGGCATCAAAGGCGTTGAAGTGCTGACCAAGCGCTTCTTCAACGAGATCGCCGTGAAGCTCACGAAGCCTGCGCAAGAGGTGGTTGATAAGCTCGCGGAGAAGGGCGTCATCGGCGGTGTCGCCATGAGCCGTCTCAACCCGAAGGCAGGCATGGACAACGTGCTCATCACCTGCGCCACCGAAATGAACACCGACGAAGATATCGCCGCCTACGCAAAGGCGCTCGCTGAGGTGCTGAACTCATGATCACCGAAACCACCTCCGGCAATCGCGGCCTGCTGCAAGCTGAGCCGCTGATCTTCGAAACGGGCCACGCGACCGGCGCGGGTGTCGATCTGCCTGCGCCGAAAGGGCTGAAGTCGAACTTGGGTTCGCTGACGCGCAAAGCTGCGCTCGATCTGCCTGGGCTCTCCGAGCCAGAAACGATGCGCCACTTCGTGCGCCTCTCGCAGCGCAATTATGCGATCGATCTTGGACTCTTTCCGCTCGGCTCGTGCACGATGAAGCACAATCCGCGCCTCAACGAACGCGCGGCTCGCTTTGAAGGCTTCGCCGATCTCCACCCGCTGCAGCCGACCGCCACGATCCAAGGCGCGCTCGAACTGATGGAAGAGTTGGCGCATTGGCTCTGCACGCTCACCGGCATGCCGGCTGTTGCGCTCTCGCCGAAAGCCGGCGCGCACGGCGAGATGGCGGGCATGCTCGCGATCAAAGCTGCGCTCGAAGCGCGCGGCGAAAGCCATCGCAAGCGCGTGCTCGTGCCAAGCTCCGCGCACGGCACCAATCCGGCGACCGCCGCTGCCGCAGGCTTCACCGTTGATGAGATCCCGGCGCGTGATGATGGCCGCGTTCACCTCGATGACGTGAAAGCCAAGCTTGGCCCCGACGTCGCCGCGATCATGATCACCAACCCGAACACCTGCGGTCTGTTCGAGCCGGAAATCAAAAACATCGCCGACGCCATCCACGCAGCCGGCGCGTACTTCTATTGCGATGGCGCCAACTACAACGCCATCGTCGGCAAAGTGCGCCCGGGCGATCTCGGCGTCGATGCGATGCACATCAACCTGCACAAGACGTTCTCGACCCCGCACGGTGGTGGTGGTCCGGGTGCGGGCCCAACCGTGTTGTCGGAGGCACTCGCGCCATTCGCCCCGCGTCCGCTGATCGTGGTCGATAAGACGACGAAGCCGGGCCAGAACCTGCTGGCGTTCGCCGAACACGACGCAGAACTCGCCGGCACAGGCCGGAAGCCGTTCGGCCGCATGTGCGCATTCCACGGCCAGATGGGCATGTTCACCCGCGCGCTCACCTACATGCTGAGCCACGGCAGCGACGGCCTCCGCCAAGTCGCTGAAGACGCCGTGCTCAACGCCAACTATCTGCTCGCTCGCCTCAAACCGCATTTCAGCGCGCCGTTCGGCGAGCGTCCGTGCATGCACGAAGTGCTGCTCGATGATTCAAGCATCAAGCCGAAGGGCGTCGAAACCATCGACATGGCCAAAGCGCTGCTCGACGAGGGCTATCACCCGTTCACGACCTACTTCCCGCTGGTCGTCCACGGCGCGATGCTGATCGAACCCACGGAAACCGAACCTAAGCGTGAGCTTGATCGCTTCGCCGACGTGATGATCGCGCTCGCCGAGCGCGTGAACGCCGGCGACGTGCAATTCTTCAAACAAGCGCCGACGCTCACGCCAATGCGCCGCCTCGACGACACCCGCGCTGCGCGTCAGCCCAAACTCCGGTGGAAGCGCGGCGACAACGCCAGCGCCGCGAAAGTCGCGGCCGAATAGTCGCGGTGCTTCGATGATCGGGGTGCTCGTGCGACGCGCATGAGCCTCCAGTCGGAAATGGGAACCTGGCCAGTCGGCCAGTACGCAATCCGTCACGCCAATGTCACGAGACGGCCTTCGTCGCCGCTGGCGGGTGCGAGGTCGTGCACCGCTTGCAGAAAATATCCGCACTTCCAGAGCGTTGTGCGTGCAAGAGGGAAAATGTAACGCCGGCTTCGGTTTTCCTTTGCTTGCACGCGCGGGCCCGTGCTCAATCCGCTGTCACAGCTGAAGTGGAGAGCAGCCGATGGGTACGTGGTCGCCGGGTCCTGGGGCAACCAGTGGTAATGACACCTTCACCGGTGACGGAACGAACGAAACGGCAAACGGCCTACTGGGCGACGACACGCTGCACGGCAATGGCGGTCTCGATACGCTCACTGGTCACGGCGGCAGCGATATCCTCAACGGCGGCGACGGCGACGACAACCTCTACGGCGGCACAAGCAGCGCCTCGAACCCAGCAGGCGGCGTCGTAGACGGCGCCGACACGCTGAGCGGCGGCGCTGGCAACGACGTTCTACGCGGCCAAGACGGCGACGACATTCTGAATGGCGGCGACGGCACGGACAATTTGCGCGGCGATGCGGGCAATGACTTCCTCGATGGCGGCGATGGCGAAGACTGGGCCTCGTATCGCTTCGACGATCTCGGTCTGACTTCGGGCGTCACCTTTAGTGCCACGGGCTTCACATTCGGCGGCACGTTCTCCGATGGCCGCGGCGGCATGGATACGCTCAACAGCATCGAGCGCATCATTCTTACCGGCACCGCTTATGCGGACGTCCTCACCGGCAGCGCCGGACGCGATCAAATCTCCACCAATGGCGGCGCTGACATCATCAACGCGGGCGCCGGCAACGACACGATTTTCGACTACAACGGCAGCGCTACACTGAACGGCGGCGATGGCAACGATCGCATCGACATCTCCTCTTATGACTACCAGGGCATGAACGCCTTTTTGGGCGGCGCCGATGTCATTGACGGTGGCGACGGCAACGATGTCGTCTCTCTTACATGGGATAGCGCGCCGCTTGGCATAACAGTGACTCTCACCGGTACGACGCTCGATGCGCGCTCCGGCGACAACGCCATCGTTGCGACGGGTGTGAACATCGAGGTGATTGAAGCGTATGGCAGCGCTTACAACGACACGATGAGCGGCGGGGCCGGCGATGACTCATTCGGAGGCGGGGATGGCGTCGACACGTTGAGCGGCGGCGGTGGGCGCGATTGGCTCTCCGGAGGCCTCGGTAACGACATTCTCGACGGCGGCGACGGCAACGATTGGTACGACGCCAACGACTACAATCTCGATGGCTTCGTCGTCCGCAACTACGACTTCTCCTCGTTCAACGTTTCGGGCGGCACGATCATTGTCGAAGATTGGGCCGGCTACGAAGACACCGTCACCAGCATTGAAGGCGTTTACGCCCTAGGCGGAAACGGCAACGACACCATCATTGGCAGCGCCGGCCACGACTATTTCAACGGCGGCTACGGCACGGACACGATCGACGCCGGCGATGGCGACGACATCATCTATGCGGGCGTTTCCAACGCGATCTCGTTCCCATTCCAAGCCGGCGTCGGCCAAGTTCAAGTCACCGATGGCAATGACACGTTCATTGGCGGCAACGGCCAGGACACCTTGTCGTTTCAGAACTTTGGCTATGCGCTGACCATCGACGCTGCGACCGGCGCCGTGACGTCGATCGCAACCGGCACAGATTCGTTCAGCGGCTTTGAGCTGTTCATTGGCGGTGATGGGCACGACACCTTCATCGGCTCGAACTCAGGCGAGAGTTTCATTGGGGGCGAAGGAAACGACAACGTCGACGGCGGCGGCGGCGCAGATACGCTCGATGGCGGCGCAGGAAATGACACCATCGCCGGCGGCGCCGGTAACGACACCATCATCGTACGCGCCGATCAGTTCGTGTACGGCGAAGTCATCGACGGCGGCGCCGATAGTGATGAAGTTATCGCATACGGTGATGTCGATTTTGGCAGCGCCACGATCGCCGGTGTCGAAACCTTCCGCTTCGCCGAGGACGGCGTTTACAGCTGGATGCATTTCTATCGCGATCAGCTCGTAACCGGCTTGCCGCTGAACCTGCACTTCGTGGGTAGCGCCGAGGCCGACGAAATCGACGTCACGATGAGCAGCGGCCAGTACCTTGATCTCTCTGGCTGGACGTTCTCGAACTGGGATCCGTACCTGCGCCAGGTCGCAGACTCAACCAAGGATCTGATCGCGATCTTCGGCGCCGGCGGCAATGAAACCATCGTCGGCTCCACGCAGTCTGACTCCGTGTTCGCCGGCAACGGCAACGACATCATGGAAGGCCGCGAAGGCTCGGATTATCTCCGCGGCCAGGGCGGCGACGACACCATGGACGGCGGCGACGGTGATGACGTGCTCCGCGGTGGCGCGGGCGTCGATACTTACATCGGCGGCGCCGGCAACGACCGTATCAGCTTCTACGAAATCACCGCCACGCAAGGCGTAATCGCCAGCTTGATGACGCAGACCATCACGAACGATGGCTTCGGCAACGCCGAAACCATGAGCGGCATCGAAGACCTCGGCGGCGGCACCGTGTTCGCTGATTGGTTCGAAGGCAGCGATGGCGACAATCTGTTTGTCGCCGATCGCAACGATACTATCCTCGGCCACGGCGGCAACGACACGATCCAGATCGGCGGCGCGCCGACTTCAATCGATGGCGGTTCGGGCACGGATACGATCAGCAGCTTCATCTTGAGCACGCTGGTCGCCGGCAGCGGTCCTCCCACGGAAGTGCTGGCCAATCATGGCGTGACTGTAGATCTCGGCGCCGGCGCCATCATCGACGATGGCTTTGGCAATTCGGGCACGCTGATCAGCATCGAAAATGTCGGCGGCAGCGGATTAGACGATTCACTCACCGGCAGCGCCGGCGTCAACGAGCTCTGGGGCTACGAGGGTGCTGACATCCTCGACGGCGGCGCGGGCAACGACATCCTCGACGGCGGCGGCGGCGACGACATCCTGTACGGCGGCGCTGGCGTCGATAACGCCATTGTCGATCTCACGCGCTCGGAAGTTACCTTCGCGCGCAACGTAGCCGGCCAATGGATCGTAACTTCGTCGGCAGGGGCGGACACGCTCAACGGCGTCGAATTGCTGACCTTCAGCGATGACGCTGTCGCGCTTGACAACGCCCAGCGCACGTTCTTCGGCAACGGCACGTCCGATCTGCTCTTCCGCAACTCCAGTCACGGTACCGTCGTGATCTGGGACGTCACCGGAACGACGCAGAACTCAAGCGCCGTCGCGGGCGGCGCCCCGGGCGAGTGGACGATCGTCGGCACCGGCGATCTCAATGGCGACGGCCGCGATGACATGATTTGGCGTCACGACGGTGGCGGCGTTGCGGGTTGGCAGATGAACGGCACAACCGTTACGTCGACTGCGATGATCGGCGGTGCACCGAACGAGTGGCAGATCGCCGGCATCGGCGATTTCAACTTTGACGGCAAAGACGATTTCGTCTGGCGCAACACCACAACCGGCGCGGTCGCCGTGTGGCTGCTCGATGGTCTGACCTCGACCAGCCAAGCAATTATCTCCGGCGCGCCAATGTCCTGGGATATCCTTGCGGTTGCCGACTTTGACGGTGACGGACGCGACGACATCTTGCTTCGCAACACGGACGGCGCCGTCGCGCGTTGGACGACGGATGGCGTCACTCAGACCGGCGCAGCGATTGTCAGCGGCATCCCGAACGAGTGGACCTTCCAAGGCACAGGCGACTTCGACGCTGACGGCCGCGCCGATATCATCTGGCGCAACAGCAGCGGCGGCGTCGCCATGTGGCGCATGGACGGCAACACCCAGCTCGGCGCGCAAATGATCGGCTACGCGCCGGCGGCCTGGAGCGTCGCGCAAGTCGGCGATTTCAACGGCGACGGCCACGACGATCTGATCTGGCGCCACACCGACGGCACCATGTCGCTTTGGACGATGGATGGCTTCAACGTCCTCAGCCAGCAAATCTTGGCTTACGTCCCGCCGGAGTGGGAGCTGATCTAACCTCGCCGAGGTTGCGTAGATATCATCGGCGGGCGCCTATGCGAGGTCGCCCGCCGACATATATTGGCGCTCCGAGAGGTTCTCCATGCCCACTTTCACCGGCGACCAAAACGCCAACGTGCTCAACGGCGGCCCTGACGCCGATATTCTGACGGGCAATGGAGGGGCCGACACGCTGAACGGCGGCGACGGCGACGATATTCTCTACGGCCACAGCGCCGGCGCTTCGAGCAGCATCAACGTAACCGTGGCGGCGACGGGCTTTTCGCAGCCGGTGGCCGCGGCCTCGACAGCCGCTGATCCCGGCTTTCTCTACATCGTTGAGAAGGCGAGCGGCGTGGTTTGGCGTGTCGACGCCGCCACCGGTACGCGCACAACCTTCCTCGACATTCCGAACGGCGAATTCCTCTCGAACGACGAACGCGGCGTCCTCGGCATCACGTTCCATCCGGACTACGCCGAGAACGGACGCTTCTTCGTTTATTTGACCGACGCCGAAGGCGACATTCAGGTGCGCGAATATACGCGCTCGGCAAATCCGGCTGTCGCCAACACCAGCTACAGCATCGTCATCGAAATTCCAAAGCAAACTGGCTTCGCCAACCACAATGGCGGCTGGATCGGCTTCTCGCCGGTTGACGGCTATCTCTACATCGCCACCGGCGACGGCGGCAGCGGCGGCGATCCTTTCAACTACGCGCAAAATCTCGATGTGCTGCTCGGCAAGATCGTCCGCATCGACGTTGACGGCGATGACTTCCCCGCCGACCCAAACCGCAACTACGCCATTCCCGATGACAATCCGTTCGTGGGCGTGGCTGGCGCTGACGAAATCTGGATGTACGGAGTGCGCAATCCTTGGCGCAACGCCTTCGATCCGCGCAATGGCGACTTCTACATTGCTGACGTCGGCCAAGGCGCGCGCGAGGAAGTGAACTTCTTCGCCGCCGGCACAGGCGCGGGCGCCAACCTCGGTTGGCGCATCATGGAAGGCACGCAGCCTTACAATCCGGGCCCGCCCGGCACACCGCAGCCCGGCGATCCGTCGCTGATCTTACCGGTCTTCGAATATGATCACACGCGCGGCAGAAGCATCACCGGCGGCGAAGTTTATGTCGGCTCTGTCGCCACCTTCGTCGGCCAGTACGTCTTCGCCGATTTCATCACTGGCCGCGTCTGGACCTTCTCCGCCGCAACCGGCGGTGTTGAGCGCAATGTTCAGCTCACCGGCGCCAACATGTCGAGCATCGTCGAGTTCGTGACCGGCACGGATGGCGCGCTCTACGCCATCGGCATCGGCGGCACGGTATGGCGCATCACGCCCGGCGCCGGTTCTGAAGACATTGGCGATACGCTCAATGGCGGCGCCGGCAACGACACCATGTACGGCCACGCCGGCAATGACATTCTGAACGGCGGCAGCGGCATCGACACAGCAGGCTATGCGCTCGCCTCGACCGCGGCGACGTGGGCGCGCAACGTTGACGGCTCCTGGACCGTCACCGTCGGCGTTGAAGGCGTCGACACACTAACCGGCGTCGAAGTGCTCGCGTTCAGCAACCGCAATGTCGTGCTCGACAACGCTCAGCAGAGCTTCGCCGGCAACGGCACCAGCGATATCATGTGGCGCAACGCCAATGACGGCCAGATCGCCACCTGGGAAATTACCGGCGGCACATTCAACAGCGCCGCCATCGCAGGCGCTGTCGGCCCCGAGTGGCAGATCCAGGGCACGGGCGATTTCAGCGGCGATGGCCGCGACGACATCGTACTGCGCCGCGCCAGCGATGGCATGGTCGTCGTCTGGCGCGATGCGAACTGGACCAGCGCCGATTTCGTCGGCGCCGCGCCGGGGCAGTGGCAGATCCAAGCCATCGGCGACTTCAACTTTGACGGCCGCGATGATTTCCTCTGGCGCAACACCAGTGACGGCACGGTCGTCACCTGGCTGATGAATGGCGGTGTCTCGACCAGCCAGCACGTCATCAGCGGCGCGCCGCTGCAATGGTCGATCGTCGCCGCCGCCGATTTTGATGGCGATGGCCGCGACGACATCCTGCTCCGCCACACCGACGGCACGCTCGCCCGCTGGACCACGGACGGCGTCACCCAAACGGGCGCAGCCATCATTGGTTCAGCCCCAGCCGAATGGGTTATCGCCGGCACGGGCGATTTCGACCGCGACGGCCGCGCCGACATCCTCTGGCGCAACACCACCACCGGCGGCGCCGCGATCTGGCGCATGGATGGCGGCACGCAACTTGGCGCCGCCATGATCGGCGCTGCGCCGCTAGCATGGAGCATTGCCGGCGTCGGCGATTACAACGGCGATGGCCGCGACGACATCATCTGGCGCAACGATGACGGCACTTTGGCGCTCTGGGTGATGAACGGCTTCAGCGTCACCAGCCAGCACATCATCAGCGTCGTCCCAACCGAGTGGGCGATCGTCTAACGCCGCGATGCGATGGCCAGCGCTTGCTCGAGCACCGGATCTTGCGCCGGTTCAATCAGCGGCGTGGCGATGGCGATGTCCGGCGTCACGCCCGCAACGGCAGTGTCTCCGTTCGGACGCAGGATGAACGCCTTCGGATATCCTACCATAAGCGCGGTGTTGGGCAGGCTGAATTGCTCCATCGCCCCGTACGTGGTCGCCAAGTCCGAAGTCGGTTCGCCGAGAATTTGGCCAAAGCCATAATCCTGGATGATCGCGGCAACGTTCACCGCATTAGAGAATGATCGGCGGTTGATCAGCACAAACACCCGCCCGGTAAAGCGCTGCCCAGCGCGCGGCTCGGCGTACGGAATTTCGAACGAGACGACGTCGCCATTGCGCGCGCCATCATAGAGCGCCGAGAACTGCGCGCTGATGCTGCCTTCGTCGCCAGCCGTGCGCCGCGCCGCATTGGAGGCGGTGGTTTCCGGACTGACGCGGATGCGGAAGTCCGACGTGAAGCGGAAGGGCTCGTCGGCGAACCACGCGATCATGTGATCGCTGAACGAATTATCGCCGCCCGGATTGTCGCGGAGATCGATCAGCAATGTATGCGCCCCGGCGCTCATGAAATCGGCGAACGCGCTATCAATGAAGGCGTGAAATGGCGCGGTGTCGTACATGTTCTCGCCGGGATAGTTCAGAAAGATACCCGGCCGCAGATAAGCGACGCCGCCCGGCAGCACGCGTGCGACGCGCTCGGTGATGTCGATGCTGAGGCTTGGCGCAAGCGTTGCCGCCGCCGCCTGCATCTCGGCCCGTGTTCGTGCGGGCACGGCGACGCTCCGCTCAACTCCATCGCCGCCGCGCAAAGTGAGTGCGTAGCTCTCAACTGCGCCGCCTTCGAGCCAAAGCAGAGCCGGCCACAGCCGGTCGATCTGCGCGTAGGCGAGATAATCGGTATCCGCCGAAACGTGCTGACGCACGCGTGCGATCCAGGCCACCGCCGAAGCGCCGTTCAGCGTCACAATTTCATCGCCTGGCGCCACCGCATCGACGCCGCTCAAATTGTCGGTGACGAAGAGCCGTCCATCATCGATGCGCACCGCAAGCGGGAAGGCGCGGCCACCGCCAGCGCGAAACGCCTCCCACTCGGCGCCCGGAAAATCGATCCGCGCATGCGCAACCTCGGAGAAGGCGACGAAGCGCTGAAACAACACCTGCGCCGCCAGCCGCGTCATCGGCGCATCGATCTCCGCGCGCATGCGCCGGTAGGCAGCGTCGTACTCGGCCCGCGGCGTGTTGGCGTAGAGGTCGTAATGGGCGCGCTGCAGGCCCTCATAGAGCACCGCAAAGTCCTGCCGCAGCGCCGCCGCCGGGATGTCGTCGGGCGCTGCCGGCGCGCTCGCGCAGCCCGCAAGCGCCAATGCCAAACTCATCACCCAAGCGCGCATCGATCTGCTCCGTCATTCCTGTGATGCGGTGGATGCCTGGGGCCGGCAATGAGATGAATGACAGCCGGCTCCTGTTTTCCTGACGAAACCCTGACCGTACACTAAGTCGATGACGCGAAACGCAATTCCCGAAGGCGCTTGGATCGGCGAATGGCAGGTCTGGCCGCGCGCTGGCCGCGTAGCGCGCGGCGGCGAGCAGCGCTCGCTTGAGCCGAAGGTGATGGATTTGCTCTCCGTGCTCGCCGCGCAACCGGGCGAGGTGGTCACGCACGAGGAGATCTTCGCCGCGCTCTGGCCGGACACCATCGTCGGCGACGACACCTTGGCCCGCACCGTCTCAAAGCTGCGCCGCGCGTTCGACGACGACGCCAAATCGCCCGCTTACGTCGAAACCATTCCCAAGCGCGGATACCGCCTGATCGCGCCCGTGACCGCAGCAACGGAAGGCGCAGCGCCGCCGCCGCGCGCCAACCGGCGTCTCGTTTCGTTCGGCGCCGCCGCCGCCGCGATCGTTGTCGCGCTCGCGGGCGTGGCGCTGATGCAGGAGCGCGGCAGCGCCTACGACCCCGTCATCGCCCGCGCCAAGGATCACTACTACCAGTACACCCGCGCCGATAACGAAACCGCCATCGCACTCTACGAGCAGGTGCTCGCGGCCGAGCCCGACAATGCCGAAGCCCAAGCCGGCCTCGCCACCGCCCTGGTTCAACGTGTGCTGCGCTGGCCGAACGCGCCGGGCGAGGTGGAGTTCGCGCGCACCACGCTCGGCGAAGCGCTCGCGACCGGCCGCACCGACACGCCGCAAGCGCAGGCCTGGCTCGCGCGCGCCGGTGACTTGGCCGCTAGAGCCGCGCGCACCGCGCCACGCGATCCGTTTGCGCATCAGGCGCACGGCCTGGCGCTCGCCGCCTCGCGCCAGTTCGACGATGCCGAAGCCGCTTACAGACGCGCGATCACCGCCGATGCCGACGCATGGGGTGCGATGATAAACCTCGGCGATCTCAACGATATTCGCGGCGACAGCGCCGCTGCGCTGACGAACTACGAGCAGGCCTACGCCGCCATGGAGCGCGCGTATGCGCGCGAACCTCAGCGCGTGCGTCATTGGCAAAGTGAAGTCGGCGCGCTGATAGGTGAGCGCCGCGTCGCGATGGGCGATGTCACTCAAGCCGAGCTCTGGTTCCGCCGCGTCCTGGAGCGCACGCCGCTACACGAACGTAGCGTTGTCGGGCTCGCGCGTTTGCTCAAACAATCGGGCGACGCCGAAGGCGCCGCCCGATTGTGTTCCGAACTCGCCGCCCGCAGCGCGAGCGGCGCGTGTGATCAGCTTTAGCCGAACTTGCGCTGCATCTCGCTGGCGCCTTCGGCAACCAGCGCAGCTTGCGTCTGGTCGTTCATGCGCTCGCGGATCATCCGCTCCGCCGCCGCGATAGCGGCTTCAGCAGCGGCTGCGCGCACTTCGTCGGCAGCCTTGGCGCTGGCCGAAGCGATGCGATCCTCGGCTTGCTCTTCGCGCCGCGCCATCGCCGCGAGCATTGACTGACGGGTTTCCTCGGCGACGAGCGCAGCTTGCGCTTTTGCCGCTTCGACGATGGCCTTGGCTTCGCTTTCCGCTGCCGCGCGCTTGGCTTCGTACTCGGCGTGGAGCTTTTCAGCTTCCTCGCGCAGACGACGCGCCTCGTGCAGTTCATGCGCGATTGCTTGCGACTTCTGATCGAGCGCGCCGGCGATTTGCTGCGGCACTTTCAGATAGACCAAGAGGCCGATGAACAGCAGCAGCGCCAGGAAGGCGATTTCTGTCGCGGTGATTTCCATCACGCTTCTCCCTAGGCCGCGTTGCGCTTGCCGCTTGGGGCAAGCTTGTCGGCGATTTCGCGCGCCAGCGTGTCAGCGATGCCCGGGACTTCCGCCAAAGCCTTGGTGCGCGCTTCGGCGACCTTGGCCTCCGCGGCCGCGATCTTGTCAGCCAGGCGCTTTTCAGCAGCTTCCTGCTCCGACGTGAGCTTTGCAGTCACGTCGGCACGGGCCGCTTCGATCATGGCGCGCGCATCAGCGCGGGCCTTGGCCGAAGCTTTCTCCATCTGCGTGCGGGCTTCTTCAGCAGCGGCGCTCTTTTGCGCAGCCGCGTCCAGATCGCTCGACAGCGTCGCGGCGCGCTTTTCCAGAACCGAGGAAACGCTCGGCAGGATGTAACGCGACACGATGAAGTAAAGCACCCCGAACGTGATCGCGAACCAGATCAGCTGGCTCGAGAACAGCGAAGAGTCGAACGGCGGGAACGTCGCCGCATGTTCGCCGCCATGTGCCGCCGCCGCCGCGCCATGGGCGGCATCGGCGGCGTGAGCGGCGTCTGCGGCGTGCGTTTCGGCGGCTGGGCTGGCCATGATCGTGATTACACCACGAACAGAAGCAGGATGGCGATCAGCAGCGAGAAGATGCCGAGCGCTTCGGTCACGGCGAAGCCGAAGATCAGGTTGCCGAACTGGCCTTGAGCGGCCGAAGGGTTGCGGATCGCGGCCGACAGGAAGCTGCCGAAGATGTTGCCCACGCCGATGGCGGCGCCAAGCATGCCAAGGCAAGCCAGACCAGCGCCGATGTACTTTGCCGCTTCCGCGTCCATGTTGAACTCCCTCAAAAAACTCTTGCTGTGGTGATGAGCGTTAGTGCCCGGGGTGAAGTGCGTCGTTGAGATAGATGCAGGTCAAGATCGCGAACACGTACGCTTGTAGGAACGCGACCAGGAATTCGAGGCCGTAGAGCGCCACTGTCATCGCCAGCGGCAGGACCGAGAGAATGCCGTAAAATCCGCCTGCCGCGATCAGCGCCGGCACGAAGCCCGCGAACACTTTCAGGAGGATGTGGCCGGCGAGGATGTTCGCCCACAAACGAACCGCGTGTGAGAGCGGCCGCGAGAAGAACGAGATCACTTCAATCAGGATCACGAACGGCAAAATGTAGCCAGGCACGCCCGACGGCGCGAACAGCTTGAAGAATTTCATGCCGTTCTTGGCGAAGCCTACGATGATGACGGTGAAAAACACCATCAAAGCCAAGGCGGCTGTGACGACGATCTGGCTGGTCGGCGTGAAGATGTGGTGCACGCCGAAAACGCCCGGGAACATCCCCAGCATGTTCGACATGAAGATAAAGAGGAACAGCGTGAACACGAACGGCAGGAACTTCTTCACGCCTTCGGTTCCGGCTGCGTCTTTCAGCATGCCATAGATGAAGCCGTAAGCGCCTTCAGCCACCACCTGCGCGCGGTTCGGCACCAGCGCCGCCGGCTTCATCGCCCAGTTGAAAAACCAGGCGGCCAGCACCGCGCCGCCCACCATTGCGAGGCTCGCATTGGTGAAGCTCGCATCGTAGCCCGCGACGCTGAACTCAGCGATCGGGTGAATACCGAACTGTTCAATCGGGTTGTCAGCCACGGCCGGTCTTAATCCTCTTCGTCGTCCGGAATGGACGGCGCATTCGGGTCGATGGGATTGCTTCGTGAATAGGCCTGCGCCACGCGCACCACATTCACGATGCCCGCCACGAAACCCAACCCCAGCCCGACAATCAGTCCCCACGGTGTGGTGTGGACAAAATAGTCGACGCCGTAGCCGAGCAACGCGCCAACGATGATCGCCGCACCAAACTCCCCGCCATAGCGCACCGCCAGCGAAGCTGGGCTTTGCGGAGGAGGGGTGTTCGAAGCCCCATCGCCCCGCGCGGCGTTTACACGCTTACGCAAGTCGGACAGGGCGTCCTCGGGCGGTTTTTCGTCAGCCATCGAACGGTCCACGCGCCCAAAGGGCGACTCAGAAAGAGCCCCCCTGTTCGCGCGCGCGGAAACTAGCAGGGGCCGTCCGAGGGTCAAGGAAACCCGGATGCGACATTTGCTGCGTCCTTGGGGCGCCCGAAACGGCTATTCCGCCGCCAGCGCCTGGGCCCGGCCGAGATCGACGCTGACCAGTTGCGAAAGGCCCTGTTCCGGCATGGTCACGCCATAGAGCCGGTCCATCCGCGACATGGTCACCGGATTGTGGGTGATGACGATAAAGCGGGTGGTGGTGAGCCGCTTCATCTCTTCCAGCATCCGGCAGAAGCGGTCGACATTGGCGTCGTCGAGCGGCGCATCGACTTCGTCCAGCACGCACAGCGGCGCTGGGTTGGACAGGAACACCGCGAAGATCAGCGCCGTCGCCGTCAACGCCTGTTCGCCGCCCGAGAGCAGCGAAAGGTTGGTCAGGCGCTTGCCCGGCGGTTGCGCGAAGATTTCGAGGCCGGCCTCGAGCGGATCTTCGCTCTCGGTCAGCTTCAGATTGGCCTGGCCGCCTTCGAACAATGTTGAGAACAGCTGCGCGAAGTGCGCATCCACTTCCTCGAACGCCCGCAGCAAACGCGCGCGGCCTTCGTTGTTGAGTGTCGTGATGGCGCGGCGCAGCTTCGTCACCGCCTGGGCGACGTCCTCTTTCTCGCGCGTCAGCGTGTCGATCCGCTCCTGCGCTTCGGCCAATTCTTCTTGCGCCCGCAGGTTCACCGGGCCCGCGGCTTCGCGCTCAGCCTTCAACCGCTCCAGCCGCCGCTCGACCTCGCCAATCGGCGCTTCGCCAAGCGGGCCGTTGAGCAGGGCGCCCGCCAGCGTCGCCAATTGCTCGGGCCGCACGCTCGCTTGTTCTTGCGCCAGCGTCGTCACGTCCTGGACCCGCTGCCGCGCCGCTTCGCCGTGCGCCTCGGCGCCGGCGCGCTTTTCACGCGCCGCGGCGTGCGCTTGCTCCGCAACGCGGGCCGCGTCGTTAGCTTGCCGCGCCGCCGTCTCGGCCTCGGCGACCTTATCGCTCGCCGCCTGACGGCGCTGCTCGGCGGCGCCGGCTTCGTCCATCAGCGCTTCAAGCTTTGCGCGCGCCTCGATCGGAGCTGCCTTGGCGGCATCGCGGCGCTTAGCGATGGCGTCGAGTTCAGCGCTTAGCGCCGCCAGCCGCTTCTCAGCATCAGCGATCCGCGTCTGCCACTGCTTCGCTTCCGCCGCGACAATTTCGCGTCGCGCATCGCGCTGGGTCTTATCGCGCACCAACGCCGCCGCCGCTGCTGCCGCTTCGGCTGCCGCGGCGCGCGCCGCCTCAACCTCGCTGCGCGCCGCACGCACCTCGGCATCATCGCCTTGCGCAGGCGCGGCGCCCGCCGCGCCAGTCGCCGCACTTGCCGCTGCTTCTGCATCGGCAATTTCAGCCGCCAGCGTTTGCGCCTGCGTATCCAGGTCGGCGCGGCGTTCGGCCAAGCGCGCCAATTCCGCCTCGATCCGCTCCACATCGCGCTGCGCGTTGAGTTCGGCGGTCGCGAGCGTCTGCGTTTCGCCGCGCAGGCTCTTCAACTTCGCTTCGGTGCTTTGGCGTTCAGCCTTCGCTCGCTCCGAAGCGGCCTTCGCCTCCGCGAGCTTGGCTTCCGAGCCTTTCAATTCCGCGCGCGCAGCAGCGAGCCGGTTCTTGTGTTCAAGCCGCGCCGCCGCTGGTTGCGGCGCATCGGCCCGGCGCACGAAACCGTCCCAGCGCCAAAGGTCGCCCTCGCGCGAAACCAAACGCGCGCCGGGGCTCAAATGCTTGGCCAGCTTTGCGCCGTCCTTGGCGTCGACAACACCGACAAGCGCCAAACGGGCCGCCAACGCCTCCGGCGCTTTCACGAATTTCGCCAACGGTTCTGCGCCGTTCGGCAAGCTTGAAGTGGGCGCGCCAGCGCCCGCCCAGCGCAGCGGCGCATCGGCGTTGGTTGACGCGTCGATGTCTTCGCCCAATGCGGCGGCCAACGCGCGCTCAAAGCCCGGCTCGACTTCCATCGCGTTCAATACGGGCGGGTATTTGCCAGCTTCCGGGGGCGTCAGCTTTTCGAGGCCGCGCATTTCCGCTTGCAGCGCGTTGAACGCAGTCTCGGCGGCGCGATAGGGCCCCCAGGTGTTTTCGTCGGCCGCTTCCGCCTTCAGAAGCGCAGCTTCCGCTTCGCTCAGCGCAGCGCGGTGTTTGGCGGTTTCGTCGGCGGCCTTCTTTGATGCCGCCTTCGCCGTTCCGGCGCGTTGCTCAAGTTCAGCGCTCGCCGGCAGCGTTTTCGCATGCGCTTCCAGCGCGCGCTTGCGTTCAGCCAAACGCTCCAGCCGCGTCCGCGCAGTCGCCGCCGCATCGCTCAGCGCTTGCGCGCGCGCTCTGCGCGCCGCCGCATCCGCCGCCAGCTTCTCTAGTTCAGCTTCACGCTCGGCGCGCTTTTGCGAGGCCGCATCCCGCGCCGCCTCGGCTGCCTTCAACGCGTCCGCCGCTTGCTTCTGATCGCCCGAGCCCAGTTCCGCCGCTTCGGCATCGAGCCGCGCCAAAGCCGTCTGCGCATCGTTCTTCAGCGCTTCGAGCCGTTCGCTTTCGTCCTGCGCCCGGCGCGCATCTTCGTCGCAACGCGCGATCACCGCATCGGCCTCAGCGACATCGCGCTCCAGCCCAACGCGCACGCCTTCAAAGCGGCGCAGCACCGCCGCGGCCACCATTTCTTCTTCGCGCAGCGGCCCCAGCGCCTCACGCGAGTCATTGGCTGTGCGCTCCGCCGCGCTCGCATCCGCCGCGGCCTGCGCCACCAGCCGCTCTGCATCGCGCAAGAAGCCTTGCGCCTCCGCCTCGCGCTCGCGCGCTTCAGTCCAGCGCCGATGCAGCAACAACGCTTCGGTCTCGCGCAACGTTTGCGCCAAGCCGCGATAGCGCTCGGCCTGCCGCGCTTGCTTCTTCAGGCTCGCCGCTTGGCCCTCAATCTCGGCCAGCACTTCATCTAGGCGCGTGAGGTTCGTCTCAGCCGCTTTCAGCTTCAGATCCGCCTCATGCCGGCGCGCGTGCAAACCCGCGATGCCTGCCGCGTCTTCCAGAATACGCCGGCGGTTCTGCGGCTTCGCCGCGATCAGTTCGCTGATCTGGCCTTGCCGCACCAGGGCAGGCGAGTTCGCCCCAGTCGCGGCGTCGGCAAACAGGAGCTGCACGTCCTTAGCGCGCACTTCCTTGCCGTTGATGCGATAGGTCGAGCCCAGCCCCCGCCGAATGCGGCGCGTAACCTCAAGCGTGTCTTCGTTCTGAAACGGCGCTGGCGCACGCCCGCGCGCCTCCGTCAGCACAACAACGACTTCAGCGAACTCGCGCGCCGGACGCCCGGCGCTGCCGGCGAAGATCACGTCCTCCATGTCGGAGGCGCGCATCGACTTGGCGCTTGTCGCGCCCATCACCCAACGCACCGCCTCCAGCAAGTTCGACTTGCCGCAGCCGTTCGGACCGACGACGCCCGTCAGCCCGTTTTCGATCGGCGCCTTCGCCGGATCGACAAAGCTCTTGAAGCCGAGGAGGCGCAGCTCGGTGATGTTCACGGCGGCTGCGCGCCTTCCTGCTTAGTTGGCGGCCGCGCCGGCGGCGTCGAGCAGGCGCGAGAGGCCCGCATAAGTCACCACGCTCGGATCGGTCACTTTTTCACCGTTGATGACGAAGGTCGGCGTGCCGGTGATGTTGAACTGGCGGTTGCCGTCCTCGACGACGCGGCGAATGCGATCAGCGCCAGCTTCGTCGGTGATGCATTGCATCACTTGCTCTTCGGAAAGGCCGGCGGCGGCGCCGATCTCAAGCAGCTTGCCACGCACGCCTTCCATGGTGCCGGTGGCGAAGATCGCTTGTTGCTGGCGGAAGAGCTCGCCGATGCGGGTGAAGTATTGCTCCGACGAGGCGCCGCCGCAGCGCGCCAGTTGGAAGCCGGCGACGGCGACAGGCGCCGGCGCGGTCGGGTATTCGCGGAACACGTACCGGACGCGGCCGGTGTCGATGTAATTGGTCTTCAGCTCTTCAAACACTTCGGCGTGGAACGCCGCGCAGTGCGAGCAGGTCGAGGAGGCGTACTCGATCAGGGTGACCGGCGCATCGGCGTTGCCCAGCACCATTTCGTCAGCGCCAACCGCGCCGCCGCCGCCATTATTGCAGGCCGTCAGGCCGGCAGCGCCGCCAACGAGAACCAGCGCGCTTGCGCCCAACAACAGATTGCGACGGCCGATCATATAGAACCTCCAGATACGGCCCGGAGGCATAGAGATTTTTCCCCGTAAGGGAAACTCACCCCTGCTTGACCGCGCGCCCAAGCCGCATCAGCGCCGATTTCAGGCTGGGGTCGCCAACCGGGTCAAGCGCTTGCGCCAGCGCGGCCTCTTCCACGGACGAAAGCGCCCGCTGGAGCGGCCGAACGTTGGGAGTTTTGCGGGTCGCGGCGGTGCGCTGCTCGATCCGGATCGACTTGATCTTGGCGCCGGCCACTTTCAGCCGCTCGATCAGCAGCGGCGTCTGGGTTTGGAGGAACGGGGCGAGGGCGCCGGGAACTTTCAGCGTCAGCACGCCAGCCGCTAGTTTCGACGGTTCGGCCCGGGAAAAACTCTCGCCGGCGATATCGGCCCAGCGGCGCTTGAGTTCGTTGAGACCGAGGCCGGTTTCCTTGAGCAGGGGCTTCAGCACCGCAGTCACGGCCTTGCCGGCGGCTGGCGGTGCGGGCATGGCGGTGCGGCCGCGTTTGCCCGCCAAAGCCTGCGCCGCGCGCGTTTCCGCTCGCGGATCGGCGACCACGGGCTCAGCCGGGCGGAAGCGGTCACGCAGGGACATGGACCCTTGATCGAATCGGAAAGCCATAAAGAAAGGGTAAAGACGCCCGATGCCCGCGCTTGCCCGAACCCCGCCAACCGCTGTGGATAAGTTATCCACGACTCGGGATAACTCGCGGGATAAGCTGCGGAAATCATTGCTTAAGTGGTACGATGCCAATGGCCGGACGATGCCCTGGCGGGTGCGCGGCGCGGCGGCAGAGGCTTACCGCGTCTGGCTTTCCGAAGTTATGCTCCAGCAGACCACGGTGGCTGCCGTGGCTCCGTACTTCGAGCGATTCGTGGCCCGCTGGCCGACTGTTGAGGCGCTGGCGGCAGCGCCGCGGGATGAGTTGCTCGGGGCTTGGGCCGGGCTCGGCTATTATTCCCGGGCGCGGAATCTTCATGCGGCGGCGCAGATTTTGGCCGAGCGGGGGCTGCCCGCGGACGAAGCCGGGTGGCGCGCGCTGCCGGGCGTTGGCCCGTACACCGCCGCCGCCATCGCCGCGATCGCACTCGATCAGCCGGCCAATGTGGTTGACGGCAACGTCGAGCGCGTCATGGCGCGGCTCTACGCGGTCGAAACGCGACTGCCCGACGCCAAAGCCGAACTCCGAGAGCGCGCTGGCGCGCTCGTCACCGCCAAGCGCCCGGGTGATTGGGCGCAAGCTTTGATGGATCTCGGCGCCACCATCTGCACGCCGAAAGCGCCAAAGTGCAGCGCGTGTCCCTGGATCAAATCCTGCGCCGCCTACGCCAGCGGCGCACCGGAGACGTACCCGCGCCGCGCCGCCAAAGCTGAGCGGCCACGTCGGCACGGCGTCGTTTTCCGCATCGAGCGTGACGGCGCGCTCTGGCTGGTGCGCCGGCCGGACAAAGGTTTGCTCGGCGGCATGGCGGCGCTGCCGACGACCGAGTGGCGGGCCAAAGCTTGGACACGCGCCGAGGCGATCAAACATGCGCCCAGCGCTGGCGAATGGAAAAAGATCGGCGCGGTGGAACACGTTTTCACGCACTTTGCGCTCTCGCTGGATGTATATGCGTCCGCGACGGCGCGGCCGAACGATGGTTGGTGGGGCGACGCAAGCGCGTTGCCGACCGTGTTCAAAAAAGCGGCGCAGGCGGGGAGGAAGTGATGGACCTTGGAGAGATTCTGGTCGCGGTCCTGCCGATGCTTCTTTTGCTCGGCGCTTGGTTTTTCTTCATGAAGCAGATGCGAGGAAGCGGCGGCAACGACTACTTGGAGCTGCAGCGCCGCCAGGTTGAGGCGCTCGAGCGCATTGCTGCGGCTTTGGAGAAACGTCCATGAGCGGCGAAACCTTCGAAGGCGGCTGCTCGTGCGGCGCGGTGCGTTTCAAACTCAGCTCGCGGCCGCTGTTCACGCATTGCTGCCACTGCCTCGATTGCCAGAAGCAAAGCGGCGGCGCCTTCGCCATCAATGCCCTCATTGAAACCGCGCGCATCGAAATGCTGAGCGGCGAGCCTGTCGCCGTCGAAATGCCAAGCCCCAGCGGGCGCGGGCATGACATTTATCGCTGCGCCAGGTGCCAAGTTGCGGTCTGGAGCGATTACGGGCGCCGGCCTTATCTGCGCTTCGTGCGCGTTGCGACTTTGGATCAGCCGCATGCGATCGAGCCGGATGTGCACATCTTCACCAAAAGCAAAGTCCCGTGGGTGAAGCTGCCCGAAGGCCAGCGGGCGTTTGAGGTGTTCTACGATATGAAACAGGAATGGCCGGCGGAAAGCATGGCGCGCCGCGAAGCCGCGAGCCGCGCATGAGCAAGCGCGATGCTCTGATCGGCTCCGCCGCGTTTTTTGTGATCGCCCCCGGCGTGATCGCGGGCGTCATCCCGTGGCTCATCACAAAGTGGCGCGTGGGCGGCGATGCGTCGCTCACGCTCACCATTTTCGGCGCGCTGTTGATTATTGCCGGCCTCGTCCTGCTGATCGATTGTTTTGTGCGGTTTGCGCTGAAAGGGCGCGGCACGCCGGCGCCGTTCGCGCCGACCCAAGAGCTCGTTGTCAGCGGCGCGTATCGTTATGTGCGAAATCCGATGTATCTCGGCGTTCTGCTCGCCATCCTCGGTCAGATGCTGGTGTTCGCGAGCGCTGCGTTGATCGCCTACGCCGTTGTCATCGCGCTCACCGTGCATTTCTTCGTCATTGGCTACGAAGAACCAAAGCTCAGGCTGTCCTTCCCCGAGCCTTACGAAACCTACGCCGAGCATGTCGGCCGCTGGCTGCCGCGCTTTACGCCCTGGCGCGGCTAGAAAGAGCGAAGGACGCGAGGGGGTTCACCTCCCGCGTCCTTCTTTTGTTGATCGTCGGCGTAGGGCTCTTACGCGACGATCAGAGCGGCCTGGCTCAGAGTGGCCATCGCCGCAGGAAGGAAAAAGGCGGCGGCCAGAGCCAGGCTTGCAAACTTGATGGTGAGCGTGGCGGTCATTTGAGTTTCTCCCCGAACTCGTCCCGTTGTTCGATGAAGCGAAGGTAGGCGCGCGCCGGCCTGCGCGATGTGACCGCGGGCACGCGCGAAAAGCGGGAGACGGGGCGCGTGGGAAGCGCCGGGTTAGTTCTAAGGTGCGCTGATCATCGCTGACCAACGCTGCGCGTCGCACGCGCCCCGTTGCAATCGTTTTCGATCGGGCCGTCATGGGGAGCTGTTTCACTCTCCTGGATCGGTCCCCGACCGCGTGCGGACTTTGCCTTTAAGCCCGGTGTGCTCCCGCGGTTCGCGCCTTACGCTGCTCTCCCGCAGGCTTCGGTGTGCTCTGTCGCCGCCATTGTTGACGGAGTTGCTGCGCTCACATCGAGGGCGCCCCCTCTCAGTGCACGCGGCTTCTTCCAGGTAGCTGGAAGAAAACGGACAGCACCTTCACGCTCGATCACATCCCTCGCGCTCGCTCGGCTCGGCTAGCCAGATGAACCTCCCGTGCGAGGGATGCGCTGAGTATCGCTCAGGTTTGGCGGGGTGGGATACGTTTTTTGCGTGGGCCGCGATTTTGCGGAGTGAAGCGGCGGTTTGCTGTGGGATGCGGCGACCGTCCGCTATTGGCCCATTCGCGCCGCTCACAATTGTGGCGGCGTAGCTAAGCGGGGGAGACGAGGTTGGCGCACTAATAGACTGGATCGTCGCCAATCCATTTGCGTTCAACCTTTGCGCCCGGGAAGCGGCTCGCCGCGATCGACGTAGCGACGCTCCGCCAGCCCTGCGAGCACGAAGCCGCCCACTACAGGCACGAGCCACGGCCAGATCGTGATCACCGTGGCGTCGAGATCGGGAAAGAGTTGACGCAATCCGACGCTCGCAAACGCCACATGCGTCGCAATGCCGGCGCCAACCATGCCGCCGATGTGCTCCTTCAGCCAGAAGCGCGGATGCTCCGGCGGATTGCGCCACATGCCGATCGCGCCGAAGCCTATCAGAAAGCCGATGATCGATACGCCGGCGATGAAATACTGCTCGGCAATCAGCCCCACAGCCACCGCGCCCGCCGCCGCGATGATGTTCACTACGCCCACAGCTAAAAACGGTCCGCGCGTATAGCCGTGCGTATCGCCTTTGAAACTCAGCGTGCGCTTGCCCATCCAGAGCGACGTCGCCGTGATGGTCAGCAGGTAGAAGAGGAAGACGGCGCCGATCCATTGCCCACGTGTTAGCGTCGTCACCGTCAGCACTGCCGCCGTCGTCAGCACGATCACCATCGTCCAGATGTAAACGCGCCCCGCCGCGCGATGCAGTTTGCCGCCCTTGCGCGTAAACGCCGCCGTCCATAACGATGCAAACGCCAACGTACCGACGCCAATATGCGACCAGCGCGCAATCTCATGCACCATTTCCACGGCGTCCCTCCGATCCAAACTCGGCTTCGTGTTGATCGATCAGTGCGTTCACAAACGCTTGCGTCGCCTTGGCGCGCGCGAGCCCAAGGCCCAGCGACGCGCGATTGAAGAACGCGACGCGCCGGTCTTCATCCGGCTGTGGCACATCATCGTCCGGCGCATGCTCCAATGCCGCGACCAGTCCGTCCGCCTGCGTTTTCATCGCAGCCAGAAACTGCGCCGCATCCGCATCCGGCATGCGCGCTAGAAAGATGAGCTGTGCGTAAACCGCCGTGCGCTGCGCCGGCGAAACCGGTCCATCCTTCAGCCAGCGTTTCAACTCCGCTTTGCCCTTCGCGGTGGTTCGATAGACGCGCTTATCTGGCCCGATCGACGACGACGCCTCCTTGCCCGTCACCAGCCCCTGATCGGCCAACCGGTTGATCGTGCGATAGATCTGGCTCTGATCGGCGTTCCAGAAGAACGAGAATACCTCGTCGAACCATTGCTTCAGCTCATAGCCCGACCGCGGCTCCTCCAGCACGCCCAGGAGAATGTAATCCAGCGACACGCAGCCTCACTATATGCAATGTCCTATAGGACTATCTGCATATGCCTATAGATGCAAGTCTGAAAAGATTTTGCCTGCCTGAAGGGACGCAATTCCTACTGAGGGCTTTCGGCGAAAGCTGCCGGTGCGGCGGCTGGTTCTTCGCCGGGGAGTGCCGCCGATTGGGCCTGCGCGCCCGATACGTTACGGCGCAGTGCGGACCTGATCGAACACGCCGCCATCGGCAAAGTGCAGGCCATACGCGTCGGCCCAGCTGCCGAACTCGGCGTCCACCGTCACCAGCGGAATTTGCGGAAAGCGATCGGCGTTCGCGGCCAGCACGCTTTGATCAAACGGGCGATAATAGTGCCGCGCCGCCGTCTCTTGCGCTTCGAGCGTGTAGAGAAACTCCAGATACGCCATCGCGGTCTCGCGTGTCGTTTGATCCGCGAGATTGCGGTCGACGATCGTCACCGCCGGTTCGGCCCGGATGCTGATTGACGGCGCGATGATCTGCAGCGCATTCGACTGAATGAGGTGCGCCTCGTTCTCCCACGCCAGCAACACATCGCCTTCGCCGCCGGTGAAGCGTTCGGTGGCGGCGCGGGCGCCGGCGTCAAGTGTTTCAGCATTGGCGTAGAGCCGGGCGATAAAGTCACGCGCGCGCGCCGCGCCGTAAGCGCGCGTCGCAAACGCCCACGCAGCCAAATACACCCAACGCCCGCCGCCCGAGGTTTTTGGATCGGGCGTCACCACGCGAACGCCGGGCCGGATGAGATCGCCCCAATTGGAAATGCGTTTGACGTTGCCCGCCCGCACCACGAACACGATGCAGGACGTATAAGGCGCGCTGTTGTTCGGCAGCCGCGCCCGCCAATTGGCGTCGACAAGCCCGGCAGCCGCGATGGTGTCGATGTCGAGCGGCGTCGCCAGCGTCACCACCTGCGCCGCCAGCCCATCGACCACCGCTTGCGCCTGCGCACTCGAGCCGCCGTGGGACATGGCGATGCGCACCGGCCCGTGCGCCGGCTCGTTGCGCCAGAAGCGGGCGAACGCCGGATTGATCTCGGCGTAAAACTCCCGCGTCGGATCGTAGGACACGTTGAGCAGATCGACCGCGTCTCCGCGCGCCGGCGTTTCACCGCTACAGGCCGCGAGCAGGGCGGCGGCTGAACCTTGAACGAAAACACGGCGCGATCGCATCAGCGGAGACGAAACCAAGCCGCCGCCGCTGTCAATTCGCCCGCGCTTCCTGGATCAGCGCTTTCAGCTTATCGCGCGACACCAGCTTGATGCCAGCGCGGCCCATGGCGATCCAGCCTTCGTCGGCCCATTCGTGCAGCTTGCGGTTCACCTTCTCGCGCGATGCGCCGATGCGCCGGGCGATCTCGGTTTGTGTCAGCGTCACCGAGGCGCTGTCGCCGGCCTCTTCGAGCAGGCGTTGCGCCAGGCGCCCGCCCAGATCGAGCGTGTGCGCGTCTTCCAGCGCGGCGTCGGCATGGCGCAGCCGCCGGCTCATTTCTGAAATTAGTTTCAGCAGCGCTTTGGGTTCGCTCTCCAGCGCGCTGATCGCCTGGTCGCGGTGTATGCGCAGGAAGCGCGACTTGCGAATGGCGCAAATGTCAGCCGAGCGCACGCCGCCGTCCAACACCGCCATTTCCCCGATCACCGCCGGCGGCTTCAACGACGCCATACGCACGTCCTTGCCGCCCTCGGTGGATGAACGCACTTCGACTTCGCCTTCGAGCAAAACATAGAGCGCATCGCCCTTGTCGCCCTTGGCGAACAACAACTTGCCGGGTTCGACCGTGCAAGGCTGACCCTGCTTGGCCAGGCGCGCCCGGGTGGCGTCCGAAAGCGCCGCCATCAGCTCGGCTTTCGCCAGCGCCGCTTCGACGCTCTGGAGGTCGTATTTGTCTGCCATCGGCGGGGCGCAACATTGCCGCCCCGCCGGTCAGCGTCAATCACAAGCGGCCATTGCGTGCGCCGCGATCGCGCGGTTATCTCGCCGGAGGGGAGGCGCTTATGAAGGCGTGGGTAGTGGCGGCCGTTTTGGCGTTTGCGCCGGCGGCGTGGGCGCAGCAGCGGCAGCAGGTTTACAATCCGGAACCGCCGCCAGCCTTGGGGCCGTTCTCGCTTGGCATGTCCTTGGCCGACGCGCGCGCCGGCCTGCCTGGCGCCGAGTGGACCGTATACGAAGACGCCGAACACCAGCGCGCCAGCATGCGCACGCGCGAAGCCGTCGCCGAACTTTACGGCGTTCGTTTTCACGCCCAGCTCGCCTTCACCGGCGACGCCGCAACGCTCGTGCATTTCAGCAACGAATTGCAGCTTTCGCAGGATGGCTGCCGCGATCAGCATCGCGCCATGGTCGAAGAATGGATGCGCACGCGCGCGCCCTTCACACAACGCGCCAACTGGCACTTCTTTTTCCAAGATCCGTTCGGCCCGCGCGGGCATGTGGAAGGCGACACGTTCGTCTCCGCCACCAACACCGCCGCCCGCGGCGCGGCGCAAACCATCCACCTCGAAGGCGTGCAGTACGATTCCGTTATCCTCGTCCATGACGGCAGTCATTATGGTCAGATGTATTACAGCGCGTCCGGCGCGCACGGCCGCATCACCGCCCACTCCATCACCACCGGCGGCGCCAATCTCTGCCGCATCAACGTATCGATGACGCGCCGCTCCACGGGCGGCACATCGCCGAGCGGCGAACGGCTGACCGAGCTTCTGGCCGCCGCAACGCTGGTTCGTCCGCCCATCTATGTCGATCAGCCGTCGCCCTACGACGTGCAGCGTTTCTACCCGCCGCGCGCGCTGTCCGAAGACGTACAGGGCATGGCGCAGCTGAGCTGCCTCGTGCTCGCTGACGGCGCGCTCGCGTGCGTTGTCCTGCGCGAAGAGCCGGTGGACTACGCGTTCGGCGAGGCGGGGCTGCGGATCGTGCGCGGTTATCGCGTCGACACCTTCGCCATTGCCCCCGGCAATCGCGTCAACATCATCCCACGCTTCGTGCTGCCTGATTAGACGCCCGGCGCCATCGCCATCTGCCGGCGAATTTCGCGGCGGAAGTGATCGATCGGCTGCGGGCCTTTTTTGGTTTCGAGGCTCCAGAACGTCCAGCCGTTGCAGGCCGGCGCGTCGGAAGCGAGGGCGCCGATGCGATGGATCGAGCCCGTCGCTTCACCCAAAACCAGCGAGCCGTCGGCGCGCACGCGGGCGCGTTTGCCGTTCGGCGCGACGAGCCAGGCGCCCGGATGAATGAAGCCGGCTTCGATCACTTGGCCAAATGGCACGCGCGGCTCCTCTTTCTTGGACTTGGTCACCGCCAAATCTTCGATCGAAACCGGTTTGATTTTCTTTAACCGCGCCCGCGCGCCCTCGGCATATTCCGGATCGCGTTCGATGCCGATGTAGTGGCGGCCAAGGCGCTTGGCCGCCGCGCCCGTCGTGCCGGTGCCGAAGAACGGATCGAGGATCACTTCGCCCGGCTTGGTCGTCGCCAGCACAACGCGGTGGAGCAGGGCCTCGGGCTTTTGCGTCGAGTGCAGCTTGCGGCCTTCGCGGTTTTTGAGGCGCTCGGCGCCGGTGCAGATCGGCAGTGTCCAATCCGAACGCATCTGCAGCTCGTCATTGAGCATTTTCAGCGCGTCATAGTGGAAGGTGTATTTGGCTTCCTTCGAACGCGCAGCCCAGATGAGCGTCTCGTGCGCGTTGGTGAAGCGGGTGCCTTTGAAGTTCGGCATCGGGTTGGTTTTGCGCCAGACGATGTCGTTCAAGATCCAGAAGCCGAGATCCTGCATCGCCGCGCCGAGGCGGAAGACGTTGTGATACGAACCGATCACCCAGATCGCGCCGTTCGGCTTCAGTACGCGGCGCGCTTCGGTGAGCCACGCACGCGTGAAGTTGTCGTAGGCGGCGAAGTCTTCGAACTTATCCCACTCGTCATCGACGCCATCGACGTTCGACTGGTCCGGGCGCGTCAGCGCGCCGCCGAGCTGCATGAAATAGGGCGGATCGGCGAACACCAGATCGACGCTGCCATCGGCGAGCTTCTTCAGCTCCTCGATGCAATCGCCTTCGATGATCTTGTCTTTGAAATGGCGCGCCATTGGTCCCCCAGAACCAGGGGATTCTCTATTGACCGGACTCTCGAATCAAGAGTCCGGAGGTCGTTAACCATAAAGAATGATCAGCCCGCCGGGTTTATCCCCAGCGCCTTTCGCTGGTGGAAGCGCGTCCGCAGCGAGAGCAGGTAGGTGATGAAGAAGAGATAGATGAACACCTCTTCGGCCTCGCTCCAGCGCACGTAGGGCAGCATCGCGAACCAATGCGTGTCATCAAGCCGCTTCGGCAGCGCCGCGAGTTGCGAGGAGATCACCGGCGGCAGGCTCACCAAAGTCGGCGCCAGCCACCACGGATTGTCGAACAGGCCTTTGCCTTTGCGCACCAACTTCACCAGCGGATGCACGATCGTGCCGAGGATCATGCCCAGCAGCAGCACAGCGCGCGGCTTCTGATCGAGCCAACCGTCGCCTGCATTGTGGAAGTTGGTTTCGCCCTGGTCGTTGATGTGCGCGAAGATGCCGCCGGTTTCCCAGTTGAAGTAGTGCTGACCCCAACTGATCTCCTCGCCGAACAAATAGGTGAGGCCGACAACGACGATCGCCAGCCAGATGCGCAGCAAGCGCGTGTCGGCGCGGATCAGCGCCTCGATCGACAACAGCCACGCAATGAACAGGATGAGGTTCTGGCTTTGCTCAAGCAGGCCTTGCTCAGTCGTGCGGCCAGGCCCCGCGAGCGCCTGCGGGTCGTTGTACACAAACCACCACAGCGCCGCGAACAGCAGCGCGCAGCCGATCCACACCGCGATCGCTGAAATATCTTTTGTCGGCGGTCGGCCCGCCACGTCCCCAGTCGTCATGGGCCGGAACATAGAGGGGTGGGCCGGCAAGTTAAACCCGCTCAGCCAGCCAGGCGCATCTCCAGCGCCAATTGCACCGGCTTGAAGCTGCGCCGATGGATCGGGCAGGGGCCAAGCCGTTTCAGCGCCGCCTGATGCTCAGCCGTGCCGTAGCCCTTGTGCTTGGCGAAAGCGTAGCCCGGATATTGCGCGCACAGCTCCGTCATCATCCGGTCGCGCTCGACCTTGGCGATGATAGAGGCCGCGGAGATCAGCGGCAGGTAAGCGTCGCCATCGATCACGCACTCAACCGCGCACGGCAGTTCAGGCGCCATATTGCCATCGATCAAAGCCGCAACCGGACGCACCGAAAGCGCTTCAAATGCGCGTTTCATTGCTAAATGCGATGCGCGCAAAATGTTGAGCGTGTCGATCTCTTCAACGCTCGCAACGCCAACGCCGACAATCCCGCAAGCCCGGATCGCCGCATAAAGCTCATCGCGCGCCTCGGCGCTCAATTGCTTTGAATCGTCGAGACCCTTCGGCCGGCCCTTGGCCGGCAGGATCACCGCCGCGGCCACCACCGGCCCGGCCAGGGGCCCGCGCCCCGCCTCATCGATCCCGCAAATCGCCATGGCCCGAACATGGCCGGGATTCCGGGGCGAGGGCAAAGGCAAGTACAGCTAGCTATTTGTCATGGGTGCTTGACATCTTTCTCCGCGCGGCGTAAAGCTCCCTTGTCACTGAGACAAGTTCGCTTGATGGAGGGTGTTATGCGGAGAGGGTGGTCCAAAGGGGCAATCGTGGCGGTGGTCGTGGCGATAGCGACGGCTTCGGGGTTTCTGAACGCCCGCCCGGCGGCCAGCGCTGAGCCGGTGGAGGCGATGTCCTTCTCGCTTTTGCCGGTCGCGTTCGAAGTGCGCGCCGCGGGGCTCGCCATCGAGATCAAGATTTAAGGAGCCGCTCCGGTGTCACGCGAGACCAATCCCAAGATCATCAGCAACGGCCGCCGCTACATGGGCAACATGGCTGTCGCCGCCGTGCTCTACACCGTGTTCGTGTTCGCCGGCGCTTACGCCACGCGCATCGAAGGCGTGCCGCACTGGGTGCTGATCGTTGCGGCTTTAGCGCCTTTGCTGCCGGCGCTGCTGATGCTGCGCGCCTATGCGATCTTCCTCAAAGGCATCGACGAGTTTCAGCGCCGGGTGCAGACCGACGCAATGTTGATCGCCGCCGCGGTCGTTGGCTTCGGTTCATTCGCTTACGGCTTTCTCGAAGAATGGGCGGGCTTTCCGCATTTGCCGCTGATCTGGGTGTTTCCGGCTTTGATCGGCATTTGGGGTCTCGCCGCCTGCATTCTGCGGCTGCGCTACAAATGAGAAACCGCCTCAAGGTCCTGCGCGCCGAGCGCAACTGGAGCCAGGCGGATCTGGCCGACAAACTCGATGTCTCACGTCAAAGCGTGAACGCGATCGAGACCGGCAAATACGATCCCTCGCTGCCGCTCGCTTTCAAGATCGCCACGGTGTTCGCGTTGCCGATCGAACAAATCTTCAGCGCTGACGAAGCAGCGCAAGCCGCTGAATAGGAGTTGGCGATGACTATTCTTCCTGCTTCGCAAAACAAGCGCCGCGCGTTGGTGCGCTTGGCGATGATCGGGCTGGCTTTGGCGTTGGCGGCGCTCGTCACGGCGGAGCGTGTCTCGGGCGCGTCTCTGCAGGGCGTCACTGTCGCGGTGCTGATCGCGTTCTGCGTGTTCGCTACGCTTGAGTTCACGGTGTTCGACGACGTCGCCAAGCAGGCGCACTACATTGCTTGGTATTGGGGCAGTTTTGTCGGCCTCTTTGCACTCGCCGCCGGACACATTCTGCTCTCGCTCGATAGCCAAGCCGTCGTCGCGGCGCAGGATTGGATCGTCGGGCGGTTAGGCGGCAGCGGGCCATATCAAGCCTTCACCGCCGGCACGGTGGTGACGCCGCTTTTAATGGTGATCGGCTTCGTGATCGTGCGCACGATCGACTGGCTGCGCAGCCGCTAAGTCCGCTTCAAAAACTCTATCAACAAAAAGGGTGCGAAAGCGCCAAGGGGAAAGTCATGCTCATTTTACGTCAATTCGTGCTCGCCTCGTTTGCGGCTTTCATGCTCGGCACAGCCGTCGCGCCCGCCGAAGCGCAATCTTTCACGCCGACACGCTTCAGCGTCGAAGTGCGCGGCCAAGGTCCGGATGTCATTTTCATCCCAGGCCTCGGCTCAAGCCGCGATGTGTGGGCGGCGGAAGCCGAAGCGCTCGCCGCCACGCATCGGCTGCATCTGGTGCAAGTCGCAGGCTTTGCCGGCCAAGACGCGCCGGCGCAAAGCGGCGAAGTCATCGCCCCGCTGGTTGAAGAACTCGCGCGCTACATCGAAACCAACAACATCGAGCGTCCCGCCATCATCGGCCATTCGATGGGCGGCCTGACCGGCCTCCTGTTGGCGCGCCGCCATCCTGACCAGGTTGGCCGCCTGATGATCGTGGACGCGCTGCCGTTCTTCAGCGCCATGTTCGGCCCGCAAATGACCGTCGCCACCGTCGAGCCGCAAGCGCGCATGATGCGCGATCAACTCAGCGCCATGGACAGCGCCGGCTTTGGCGCCCAGCAGGCGATGGGCGTGCGCCGCTTGGTGAAAACCGAAGCGCGTCACAGCGAAGTCGCGGCCTGGAGCATCGTCTCCGACCGCGCGACGTTCGCGCAGGCCATGTACGAAGTGATGACCACCGACATGCGCGCCGAAGTCGCCAACATCTCCACACCGATCACAGTGGTTTACGCCTACGACGCGGCGATGGGCCCCGAAGCGATGGTCGATGGCCTCTATCGCGGCGGTTACGCCAGCGCCCCCAATGTGCGCTTTGCGCGCATCGATGGGGCGTTCCATTTCGTGATGTTCGACCAGCCGGCGGCGTTCCAGGCCACAGTGGCGGATTTCCTCCGCTAGACGGTTGATCGGGGGGCCGGGCGCCATTACGCGTCCGCAGCATGAATAGGCCTCCCCGCTGCTTCCAGGACGTGATCCTGACGCTCCAGAATTACTGGGCCGGGCAGGGGTGCGCGATCCTGCAGCCGTACGATGAGCAAGTGGGGGCCGGCACGCTGCACCCAGCCACCACGTTGCGCTCACTGGGCCCCAAGCCGTGGCGGGCCGCTTACGTGCAGCCCTCGCGCCGGCCGAAGGATGGCCGCTACGGCGAGAACCCGAACCGGCTGCAGCACTATTATCAGTATCAGGTCATCCTGAAGCCGAACCCGCCGAACCTGCAGCAGCTCTATCTGGACTCGCTCGCCGCCATCGGCATCGATCCGCTGCTGCATGATATCCGCTTCGTCGAAGACGATTGGGAGAACCCGACTGTCGGCGCCTGGGGTCTCGGCTGGGAAGTCTGGTGCGACGGGATGGAGGTGTCGCAGTACACTTATTTCCAACAAGTCGGCGGCCTGGATGTGAAGCCGGTGAGCGGCGAACTCACATACGGGCTCGAACGCTTGGCCATGTATGTGTTCGGCGTCGATCGCGTGTTCGATCTGCCGTTCAACGATCCCGACAGCGCAACGCCGCTAACTTACGGCGACATCTTCCTCGAAAACGAGAAGCAGCAATCGCGCTTCAATTTCGAACTCTCCGATCCCGAGCAGAACCTGCGCTGGTTCAACGACGCGGAAGCGACCGCTAAGCGCCTGCTCGGCGAAGGCAATGTGCTGCCGGCGTTCGACTACACGCTGAAAGCCTCGCACCTGTTCAATCTGCTCGACGCGCGCGGCGTAGTCTCGCCCACCGAGCGCCAAAGCTTCATCGCGCGTGTGCGCGATCTAGCCAAGGGCTGCGCGACGGCCTGGGCGGAGTCACAAACATGACGCCGCAGCGCGATACACGCGCACTTCACCTCCCCCTCGATGGGGGAGGTGGCCGCGCAGCGGTCGGAGGGGGTGCGCGCGCAAGGGGTGAAAGTAGCGCCTCGCGCGGCGCGTTCGGAAAAGCTGGCGGGCCTCACCCCCTCAGTCACGCTGCGCGCGACAGCTCCCCCATCGAGGGGGAGCGAAGCGCGCTTGGGGGAGAAGAAGTCTGATGCCCCAACTCCTGCTCGAATTTTTCAGCGAAGAAATCCCGGCGCGCATGCAAAAGCGCGCCGAAGAGGATTTGGCCAAGGCGCTTGGTGAAAAGCTCAAAGCCGCCGGCCTCGACGCCAAAGCGATCAAGACGTTCTCATCCCCGCGCCGCATCGGCGCGGTGATCGACGATCTGCCGGCGAAAGCCGCGGACGTGAACGAAGAGAAGAAGGGCCCGCGCGTCGGCAGCCCGGATCAGGCGATCCAGGGCTTCCTGAAAAGCGCCGGCCTTACCTCGATCGATCAAGCGCAAGTGGTCGAGGACAAGAAGGGCTCGTTCTACGTCGCCAGAGTCGAACGCGCCGGCCGCGAGACCAGCGCCATCGTGCAAGAGATCGTGCCGGAGATCGTGCGCGGTTTCCCGTGGCCGAAATCGATGCGCTCGGGCGAGAGCGATCTCACCTGGGTGCGGCCGCTGCAGAACATTCTGTGCATCTTCGGCGGCAAGCATGTCGCGATCAGCATCGACACCGTGCCGAGCCAACCGCTGACTTGGGGCCACCGCTTCCACGCGCCGGCGCCGATCGAGCCGAAGGCCGCGGCTGATCACGCAACGAAGCTGCGCGCCGCGAAAGTCGAGATCGACCGCGAAGCGCGCAAGGCGCGGATTCTGGAAGACGCGAAGAAGGCTTGCACGGCGCGCGGGCTCGAATTGGTGGACGATATCGGCCTGCTCGAAGAAGTGGCCGGACTGGTGGAATGGCCGGTCGTGCTGCTCGGCGACATGGATCCGGCGTTCCTTGATCTGCCGGGCGAAGTCATCCGGCTCTCGATGCGCACGCACCAAAAATATTTCGCCGTGCGCGATCCGAAAACCGGCAAGCTCGCGCCGCATTTCGTGACGGTGGCGAACGTCGAAGCGAAAGACGGCGGCAAGGCCATCGCCGCCGGCAACGCCCGCGTGCTGAGCGCGCGCCTCAACGATGCGCGCTTCTTCTGGGATGCCGATAAAAAGACGCCGCTCTTCACCGAAGAGCGCAAAGCGAAACTGCAGAAAATCGTCTTCCACCAGAAGCTTGGTTCGGTGTGGGACAAGGTCGAGCGCGTGAAAGCGCTGGCGGGCGAACTCTGCGCTGTGACGGGCGCCGATCGCGCGTCAGTCGAGCGCGCCGCCGAACTTTGCAAGATGGATTTGGTGACGGAAACCGTCGGCGAGTTTCCTGAACTGCAAGGGCAGGTAGGGCGCCAGCTTTATCTCGCGACCCTCCCCCTCGATGGGGGAGGTGGCCGCGCAGCGGCCGGAGGGGGTGCACGCTCTGCGGGTGAAGAAGGAGCCTCACGAGGCGCATCCGGCAAAGCCGGCGGGTCTCACCCCCTCAGTCACGCTGCGCGTGACAGCTCCCCCATCGAGGGGGAGCAAAGCATCGCCGCCGCCATCGAAGATCACTACCGCCCCCTCGGCCCGAACGACCGCGTGCCGGATGACAAAGTCGCCGTAACGCTCGCGCTGGCGGACAAGCTGGATACGCTGGTTGGGTTTTGGGCGATTGATGAGAAGCCGACGGGCAGCAGCGACCCATACGGCTTACGTAGGGCGGCGTTGGGGCTCGTTCGTGCATTGCTTGCGAACGCGGTGCTCGTGAATTTGCACCATGTGATGGAGCGGCACGCGGAAGGCCGGTTTGCAAAAGCTCCGAAAGACGCGTCGGCATTAGCGCTCACGTTAGTCTATTTCATATTCGATCGTCTGAAGGTTCAGCTCAGAGAAAGTGGAAAGCGCCACGACCTAGTGGAAGCGGTTCTAGACGCAGAGTCATCAGCAACGACCTGGCCATTGGTTTCCGTCGTCGCGCGCGTTGAAGCGCTTGATGCGTTCCTGAAAACTGAAGACGGCGCGAACTTGCTCGCCGGCTACAAACGCGCCGCAAATATCCTCGCGGCAGAAGAAAAGAAGGGCAAAGGGCTCACCGAGGCGGACATCGCCAAGGGCCTCGACGCCAAGCTCTTCGCCGAACCCGCCGAAAAAGCGCTGCACGAAGCGCTGGAGAAAGCGCTGCCCGCCGCGCGCGCCGCCGTGGAGCGCGAAGAGTTCGCGGGCGCGATGAAAGCGCTGTCGGGCCTGCGCGCGCCGGTGGACGCGTTTTTCGAAAAGGTGTTGGTCAACGCGCCGGACGAAAATGTCCGGCGCAACAGACTTCTGCTGCTCTCGCGCTTCCGGGAAGCGCTGTCCGCGGTTGCGGATTTCTCGAAGATCGAGGGCTAGCAATTACGCGCCCACCTCCCCCTCGATGGGGGAGGTGCTGAGCGAAGCGAAGCGGAGGGGGTGCGCACGCTGACGGTGAAGGAGAGCCTCGCGAGGCTCTCTCGGAAACGTCGCGGGCCTCGCCCCCTCAGTCGTCGCTTCGCGCCGACAGCTCCCCCGTTGAGGGGGAGCGGGCGCATTGCGTGAGTGAGAGTGACGATGTCGGCAAAGCAGTGGGTGTACGGGTTCGGCGGCGGCGAGAGCGGAGGCGATGCTTCGCTGAAAGCGCTGCTTGGCGGCAAGGGCGCGAACCTGGCGGAGATGGCGCGGCTCGATCTGCCGGTGCCCCCCGGCTTCACGCTGACCACCGAAGTCTGCAACGCGTATTACGAGAACAAGCGCAACTATCCGGCGGAGCTTGCGGGCCAAGTCGACGCCGCGCTCGCCGCGCTCGAAAAGAAAACCGGCAAGAGCTTCGGCGATCCCGCCAATCCGCTGCTCGTCTCCGTGCGCTCCGGCGCGCGCGCTTCGATGCCGGGCATGATGGATACGGTGCTGAACCTCGGCCTCAACGACGAGACCGTCGAAGGCCTCGCCAAGCTCTCGGGCGATGCGCGCTTTGCGTACGATTCCTATCGCCGCTTTATCCAGATGTATTCGGATGTCGTGCTCGAACTCGAGCACGGCGTGTTCGAGGAAATCCTCGGCACCCACAAAGACACCAACGACTATCGCTCCGACACCGAACTCACCGCCGACGATTGGCGCGAGGTGGTCAAGCAATTCAAACGCGCTGTTGAGCGCGAGCAGGGAAAGCCGTTCCCGGCTGATCCGAAAGAGCAACTCTGGGGCGCCATCGGCGCTGTGTTTTCAAGCTGGATGAATGATCGCGCGATCTTCTATAGGAAGCACAACAACATACCCGAAAGCTGGGGCACTGCGGTCAACGTGCAAGCGATGGTGTTCGGCAATATGGGCGACACGTCCGCCACTGGCGTCGCCTTCACACGCGACCCGAGCACGGGCGAGAAAAAATTCTACGGCGAGTTCCTGATCAACGCCCAAGGCGAAGACGTCGTCGCCGGCATTCGAACGCCGAAGGCGCTGACCAAAGCCTCGCGCATCGAAATGAAAGAGCAGGGCGAATCGCTCGAAGAAGCGATGCCAGAGGTTTATGCCGAACTGGTGCGCGTCTACGAAAAGCTCGAAGCGCACTATCGCGACATGCAGGATCTGGAGTTCACGGTCGAGCGCGGCACGCTCTACATGCTCCAAACCCGCAACGGCAAACGCACCGCCAAAGCCGCGCTCAAGATCGCCGTCGACATGGCCAATGAAGGCCTGATCACCCAAGACGAAGCCGTGCTGCGCGTTGACGCCGCCGCGCTCGATCAATTGCTGCATCCGACTATCGCGCCGTCCTACAAACGCGACTTGCTCTGCAAAGGCCTGCCAGCATCGCCCGGCGCCGGCATCGGTGTCGTCGTGTTTGATCCGGCGGAAGCGGCGGCGCGCGGCGGCCAAGAGGCTGTCATCCTCGTCCGCGAAGAGACCAGTCCCGAAGACATCAAGGGCATGCACGCGGCGCAAGCCATCGTCACCGCGCGCGGCGGCATGACCAGCCACGCCGCCGTCGTCGCGCGCGGATGGGGCAAGCCGTGCGTCTCCGGGGCCGGCGACATTCGCATCGATCACAAGGCCGGCGAATTCCGCGTCGGCGGCCGCGTCATCAAGAAGGGTGATGTGCTCACTGTCGACGGCTCGGCCGGCGAAGTGCTGCTCGGCGCCGCTGAAATGGTGCAGCCCGAGCTCACCGGCGATTTCGGCACGCTGATGACCTGGGCCGACGCCGCGCGCCGCATGAAAGTGCGCGCCAACGCAGAAACGCCACTCGACGCCGCCCAAGCCGTGAAGTTCGGCGCCGAGGGCATCGGCCTTTGCCGCACCGAACACATGTTCTTCGACGACGAACGCATCGCCGCCGTGCGCGAGATGATTTTGGCCGAGAAGGAGAGCGCCCGCATCGCCGCGCTCGACAAGCTCTTCCCGCACCAGCGCAAGGACTTTGTCGAAATCTTCGAAGCCATGGGCGCGCGCCCGGTGACGATCCGCTTTCTCGATCCGCCGCTGCACGAATTCCTGCCGCACACCGAAGCCGATTGCGTCGACGTCGCCAAAGCGACCGGCCTCGATGCGAAAGCGTTGCTCGTGCGTTCGAAGGAGTTGGCCGAGAACAATCCGATGCTGGGCTTCCGCGGTTGCCGGCTCGCGATCGTCTATCCCGAAATCTACGACATGCAGGCGCGCGCTGTGTTCGAAGCCGCGTGCGATGTCGCCGAGAAGGGCGCAGCGCCGATTCCGGAAATCATGATCCCGTTCGTGATCACCCGCAAAGAGTTGGAAACCCTGCGCGCGCGCGTTGACGCCATCGCGGCGGAAGTGTTCGCCAAGCGCGGCAAGACCATCGACTATCTCGTCGGCACCATGATCGAGCTGCCGCGCGCCGCCATCATGGCGGGCGACATTGCGCACAGCGCGCAATTCTTCTCGTTCGGCACCAACGATCTCACGCAAACCACGATGGGCCTCAGCCGCGACGACGCCGGCAAATTCCTCGGCACGTACGTCGATAAAGGTATGCTCGCGCGCGATCCGTTCGTGACCATCGATGCGGAAGGCGTCGGCGAGATGATCAAGCTCGCCTCCGAACGCGGCCGCGCCACCGATAAGTCCATCAAGCTCGGCATTTGCGGCGAGCATGGCGGCGATCCGGACTCGGTGCGGTTCTGCGAGAGCGTCGGCCTCGATTACGTCTCGTGCTCGCCGTTCCGGGTGCCGATCGCCCGTTTGGCCGCAGCCCAGGCCGCATTGGCCAAAAAGCGCGGCTGAACGCCCACATTGCCAAAAATTCGGCCAGCCGGCCGGAACCTCCAGGCTCGCGCCACACTTTACCGCACGTCCGTTCGCAGCCGGCTGTCTTTTGAGCCGCCGGTCCCGAAAATAAGGGCGCAGGCCAAGCGAGCGGGGCCGCGTCGCTTGGGGTTGGTGACGTGGCGCTTCCTGACTACACGACGGGCGTGCGCCCGGAGGCGCGTCGGCGCGCCGCGAAATCCTCCATGACCCGTCTGATCGACCGCCACATGGCCCGCGCAGCCAATCTGAGGCTGGTCGCGTTGCCGCAGGCGCCGTTAGGTCAAGAAGACGAGCCGAATACGCCCGTGGAGGCGCCTGCCGCTCCCCAAATCAGTGAATCGGCACGTTTCGCGCATGGCTGTGCCCCGGATGGGCCTTCGGGCTGTGGCGGAGGCGCCGCGCTGGACCAGGGAATTCAGGTCGAGCCGGGCGCAGTCGAGACTATGAACAAAAAGTCAATGGCCCCCCGAGTTCCCGGCCTGTATCCCGCCCAGGTCGCTTTGGCTGATATTGCGAAAGCGAAATGGAATTCTGCGGTCGCGGTTATTTGGACCTCAACTGTCCCAAAACTGCACGCTCTTAAGCGGGGCTTAATGCATTTAACGTTGTTCTGGCGTCGACTGGCTATTCTTGCGGGCGAGATTCGGACCCAAGTGATGGTAGAGATCGACAAGAACCCTCTGGCCGTGCGCCAGGGCGCAGCGACGATCATGTGTCTCGCGGCTGCTGCCGTCGCGATGCCGGTGATCTCGCATCGCGCCGCTGAGCAGCGCGAAGGCGCGGAGTGGGCGGCGACGTCGACTGCGTTCCACGCCGAACTGCAACAACAACTCGCCTCGTCCGAGCCGGACGCGCGGGTTGAGTTAACCGCATTCCGCACCACCGATGGTCTGCGCGCGCGCGGCAGCGCCTCGCTGTTCGAAAGCGCCGACGCCCGCGCCATGATGGTGCAGGCGGTGCTCCGCGGCCCGACGGCGCCGCCGGATCAGAACCAACAACAGCAGCAAGCCGAGCCGGCGATCGACGCCCGCCAGCACGCCTGCCTTAGCCAAGCGATCTATTACGAAGCCCGTGGCGAGAGCCAACGCGGCCAGGTCGCGGTCGCCGAAGTGATCATGAACCGGACGCGCTCGCGCGCTTACCCGAACTCGATCTGCGGCGTCGTTTACCAGGGCTCGCACCGGGTGACCGGCTGCCAATTCACCTTCACCTGCGACGGTTCGCTGAACCATCGCCCGCGCGGCCGCGCCTGGGAGCGCGCCCAGCGCGTCGCCAGCGCCGTGATGTCCGGCTACACCCGTCCGATGACGGGCGGCGCCACGCACTATCACACCCACGCCGTGAACCCGGTTTGGAATTCGGGCCTGGTCGAAACCGTCAATATCGGCAGCCACGTCTTCTATCGTTTTCCGAACAGCTCAGAGCGTGCCTATTACCAGGAAGCTCTGGCCCGCCGTCGTGGCGCTGGCGGTTCGCGCCGCAGCGTCGATGCGCTGATCCCGGAAGCCGGCCAAGCCGACGCCGCCGCTGAAGTGACCGACGCGAACAACCAAGACACCACTCCGGCCGCAGCCGAAGAGCAGGTCACGGAAGTCGCGACCTAAGCGGCGTCTTCAACGAACCAGAAAACGCCGCGCGCAAGCGCGGCGTTTTTGTTTTCAGTCGTCGACCAACGTCTTCTTGATCTGATTGCGCATGGCGTTCGGGAAGAAGCGCGCCGCAAAGCGCGCGCGTTCGGCCTCTTTGCCGACCATGTAGTGGATGTCTTTGCCGTGCGCTGCGTCCCAGGCGCGCTCAGCCGCCATGCTGACCGGATAAATCGGCGTTTTGTTTTCGGTGAGCTGATCACGCAGATTGCGATTGCCGTCACCGCTACGATTATCGAGGATCGCCGTTTCCACGAACCACGGCATCAAACTCACCACGCGCACGCCAAAGCGCGAGTATTCGACGTCGAGCGCTTCGGTGAGCCCGCGCACGCCAAACTTGGTTGCGCAATAGACCGCCAATTTCGGCGCGCCAAACACGCCCGCGACTGACGCGACATTGATGATCCGTCCTTGCGCTTCCTTTACCAGCGGCAGCGCCTCGATGCAGCCATTGATGACGCCCTTCAGATTCACGTCGACGACAAGATCGACATCGTCGTCGGACATCTCTTCAAGCCAGCCGCCTTTGCCGACGCCGGCATTGTTGAACAACACATCCATGCGCCGATTGGTGACTTGCCCGAACGTATCGATCGCGCGCGCCCAAGCGGCGCGGTCACGCGTGTCGAGGATCATCGAGATGCGTTGCCCCTCGGGCAGCATCGCGGCGGTTTCTTCCAGACTCTGCGCGTTGATGTCAGAAAGCCCGACAAACCAGCCGCGTTCGGCGAACAACTTCGCCGTGGCGCGCCCAATGCCGGAGCCGGCGCCGGTGATGAAGATGGTTTTTTGAGCGATGGCCATGCGCAAAGTGGTCAGCCGAACCGCTGGCGCCGTCAAGCCGGACGCAACGTCCGCCGCAGTGCAGCAGGGGGCGCGCCATAAAGCCGGATAAAGGCGCGCCGCATGCGTTCGGGATCGCCAAATCCTGTCCGCCGCGCAATCTCCTGAACGCCGCCGCCACGCGCGAGCGCCGCGCGGGCCGCGTCCACGCGCAGCCGCTCCACCGCCTTCGCCGGCGTCACCCCGGTTTCAGCCGCGTACGCACGCGCGAAAGTGCGCGGGCTCATCGCCGCGCGCGCCGCCAACGCCTCGACGGACAGATCGCTTGCGAGATGATCGCGGATCCACGCATTGAGTTCAGCAAAGCGCGGCGCATCGAGATCGAGCAGGGCCGAGTGCTGCGCCTGGCCGCCAGGGCGCTTTGCGTACACCACCATTTCGCGCGCTACGTCCGCTGCGACCTCCGCGCCGAGATCAGCCTCGATCATCGCCAGCGCCAGATCGATGCCCGCCGTAACGCCAGCCGACGTCCAGACCGCGCCATCGCGCACATGGATGCGGTCTGCATCGACGCGCAGTTTCGGAAACGCCGCCGCCAGACGCGGCGCCTGGCGCCAGTGCGTGGTGCAAGTCCTGCCATCGAGCAAACCCGCCGCCGCCAACACGAACGCGCCTGAGCAAACGCTCGCCACGCGCCGCGCCCGCTTCGGCGCGAGCTTTAGCGCCGCGATCATGGCGCTATCACGCATCGCCTCGGCAGTGCCCTGGCCGCCAACGACGATGATCGTGTCGGCCTTAGCGCGCCCCAATTTCTCCGCCGGCAACGGCGCGCCGGCTGAAGAGGGGATAAGCCCCGCTTTCGTCGCGCTGAGTTTGAGCGTGTACGCGCCGGGCTTGAACCGCGCCGCGATCTCGAACGCCCCGATCGGACCGGCGGCGTCCAGAAGCTGAAAGCCCGGGAATAAAACCAGCTCAATCAGCTTTGGCGGAAAACGAGGCTTCTTTGACATTTCCGCCAAAGCTAAAAGCGCCCATGATGGCGCTGTCAACAGGAGCCTCCGTCATGGCCGCGCCGTTCCGCATCGTTTTCATCCTCTATCCGCGCCTCACGCAGCTCGATTTCACCGGCCCCTACGAAGTGCTGGCGCGCATGCCCGGCGCCGAAGCCATTATCGCTTCGAAGGACGGCGGCGAACTCGTCACCGAGATGGGCCTCACCTTCGCCAACCTTCGCGCGCTCGCCGACATCGAAAGCGCCGATATGATCATGGTCCCTGGCGGCCCGGGCCAAACCCAAGCCATGCAGGATCCCGAATTCATGGCCGAGGTGAAGCGCCTCGGCGAAAGCGCGCGCTACGTCACCAGCGTCTGCACCGGTTCGCTGATCCTCGCCGCCGCTGGTCTGCTCAAAGGCAAACGCGCCGGTTCGCATTGGGCCTACCGCGAATTGCTGACGCCGTTCGGCGCCATCCCCGATGAGGCCCGCGTCGTCCGTGACGGCAATTGCATCACCGGCGGCGGCGTCACCGCAGGCATCGACATTGCGCTCACCATCGTCGCTGACCTCGCTGGCGAGGATGTCGCGAAGATGATCCAGCTCGCCATCGAGTACGCGCCGGCGCCGCCGTTCAATTCCGGCAGGCCGGAAGTGGCGGAAGCCAAAACCGTCGCCGCCGTGCAGCAGCTCTTCTCAGCTTTCGCGCAGCAACGGCGCGAAGCGATCGACGCGTATGTCAGCGGGAGCCATTGATGCTGCAGCTCAGGCCAAACTGCGAAGTCTGCGATTGCGATTTGCCGGCCGATAGCGCCGATGCGCGGATTTGCAGCTTCGAATGCACCTATTGCGCAACTTGCGCCGAAGGCGCGCTCAACAACGCCTGTCCGAACTGCGGCGGCAATCTTGAGCGCCGTCCAATCCGTCCAGCCCAAGCATTGGCGAAATATCCCGCATCAACCGAACGCGTGCGCCGGAAAACCTAGCTCGGTCGGCCGCCGTCGCCGCCGATCAGTTGCGACAGATCGATGCCAAGCGTGCGGATAGCGCGCTGCCATTTATCGGCGTGCGCGTCGTCGAAGATGATCGCTTCGTCCGCATCGACCACGAGCCAGGCGTTGTGCTTTAGCTCTTCCTCAAGCTCGCCCGCGCCCCAGCCGGCGCAACCGAGCGCCAGCACGAACTGGTGCGGCGCTGCCTCGCCTGACATCGCCTCCAACACATCGCGCGTCGAAGTGAGGCTGATGCCCGGCGCGATGCCTTGGGTCGCTTCGCCGGCGGTGAAATCGTCAGAGTGCAGTACGTAGCCGCGATCCTGGCCGACAGGGCCGCCATCCAGCACCGTGCGCAGCGCGATCTCGGTGTCGGTCTCAAGCCCCAGATGTTCCATGACGTCGCTCAGCGTCAGTTCCTCTTTCGGCTTGTTGATCATCACGCCCATGGCGTGATCCTCGTCATGGAAGCACATCAAAATCACCGCGTTGGCGAAACGCGGGTCGCCGATCGTCGGCATCGCCACCAAAAATTTGCCTGCAAGCGAGTTGGCCATGGCTAGATGCTTCCCAGCCCCGCGCGTTTCGCGCAAGAGGGCGCTCGCATATCGATGCGCGCCGCCCTAGATTGAGGCGGAAGTTTGAGGAGATGCAAATGATCAAAGTTGGCGACAAGCTGCCCGACGTCCAGTTCAACGTGCCGACCAGTGAGGGCATGAAGACGCTGCGGACAGCCGATGTCTTCGCCGGCAAGACGGTGGCTCTGTTTGCTGTGCCCGGCGCCTTCACGCCGACGTGCTCAGCCCGCCACCTTCCGAGCTTCCGCGATCTCGGCGCCGATCTCAAAGGCAAAGGCGTCGACACCATCGCGTGCACGGCGGTGAACGATCATTTCGTCATGGGCGCGTGGGCCAAGGATCAGAACGTCGCTGACGATATCGTCATGCTCTCGGACGGCTCGGCTGAATTCGCGCGCGCCGTTGGCCTCGATGCTGACTTTTCCAAGTTCGGCATGGGCCCGCGCTCGAAGCGTTATTCAATGCTCGTCAAGGATGGGGTGGTAGAACAGCTCAACGTTGAAGAAGCTGGTGAATACAAAGTTTCCAGCGCAGAGCATCTGCTGGGCCAGTTAGGCTGAACTTAAGCAGCGTAAACAGCCGCAGAAGCGGCAGGGGATGAAGCGATGAACGCGGTGGTATTGTTTTTCGCCGTCATGGCGCTGGTGCTGGCTTTCAGCGCCATCAAAGTGGTTCCGCAAGGGCGTCAATTCACCGCCGAGCGGTTCGGCCGCTACATCCGCACGCTGCGGCCAGGCATCTCGTTTCTAATTCCTTTCGTGGATCGCATCGGTCGCCGTCTCTCCATGATGGAGACGGTGCTCGATGTGCCGCGTCAGGACGTCATCACCAAGGACAACGCCGTCGTCTCGGTTGACGCTGTCGTCTTCATCCAGGTGATCGACGCGGCGAAGGCTGCGTACGAAGTCGAGAACCTCCGTCTCGCCATTCAGAACCTCTGCATGACCAACATCCGTACGGTCGTCGGCGCGATGGATCTCGACGAAGTGCTCTCGCAGCGCGACAGCATCAACGCGCGTCTGCTTGGCGTCGTCGACGCCGCCACCGATGCGTGGGGCACCAAGGTGATGCGGATCGAGATCAAGGATCTGTCGCCGCCGCAAGACATCACCCAGTCGATGGCTCGCCAGATGAAGGCCGAGCGCGAACGCCGCGCCCAAATCCTCGAAGCCGAAGGCGACAAGCAAGCCGCGATCCTGCGCGCTGAAGGCGCCAAGCAAGCGGCGATCCTCGAAGCCGAAGGCCGCCGCGAAGCCGCCTTCCGCGACGCCGAAGCGCGCGAACGCGAAGCCGAGGCGGAAGCCAAAGCCACCGACATGGTTTCGCAGGCGATCTCCAAGGGCGACGTCAACGCCATCCGCTACTTCCTGGGCCTCAAATACGTCGAAGCCTTCGGCGAACTGGCGACGTCGAACCAGCAGCGCACCGTCATCGTGCCGGCTGACCTCGGCGGCCTCGCTGGCCTGGTCGAAGGCCTGCGCGCGCTGAATAACCAAGGCGAGGGCGGCGCTGCCCGCACCGCCGTGCCGCCGACGCGCTAAGCCCTCGCGTAACCGCGTCGGCCTCGCTACATTAGCGTTATGGACCTGATCGGCTTCTTCTCCACGCTTGGGCCTCAGCACTGGCTTGTGCTCGGCCTGATCCTGCTCATCGCGGAAATGGCGAGCGGCACGACCTACCTGTTGTGGCCGGCCGTTGCCGCCTTCGTCACGGCGCTCGTCTCGCTGCTCGGGCTGACCAACTGGATCGCCGACATCGCTATCTTCGCGGTGCTCGTGATCGCGCTCACATATTTCGGCCGCCCGCTGATCGAGCGATGGAAGCGCGACGGCGCCGCGAACGGGCTCAACGAGCGCTCGGCGACCCTGATCGGCGCGCGCGGGGTGGTCGCGAACTTCGCCAACGGCGTCGGCTCGGTGAAGGTGCAGGACACGGTCTGGCGCGCGGTGAGCGATGAAGCGCTCGAAGCTGGTGCGCCCGTGGTTGTTGACAGCGTCGACGGCGCTACGCTGAAAGTGAAGCGCGGCTAGTCCTTCAACGTCTTGATCGCGCCGCGCGCCAATTCGTCGGCGCGGTTGTTCATCTCGTTGTCGGCGTGGCCTTTGACCCACTTCCACTCCACCTCATGACGCGCATTGGCGTCATCGAGCAGCTTCCATAAGTCATCGTTCTTCACCGGCTTCTTGTCGGCGGTTTTCCAGCCGTTTTTCTTCCAGCCGTGAATCCACTTGGTGACGCCGTCCATCACGTATTTTGAATCGGTGTGCAGCCGCACTTTGCTCGACCGCTTCAGCGCGTTCAGCGCCATGATCGCAGCCATCAGCTCCATGCGGTTGTTGGTGGTCGCCGGTTCCGCGCCCGAGAGCTCTTTCTCGGCGCCGGCATAGTGCAGGATCGCGCCCCAGCCGCCGGGGCCAGGATTGCCGCTGCACGCGCCGTCGGTCCAGATGTCCACCGTGTTGCTCATGGCGCTGATGTAGGCGGATTCGGCGCGCCGTCACGATCGGGCCGCCGGATCAGCCAGGCGAACAAGCCGGTCATGCCGCCAAGCGCAACGCCAATCAGTGAGGTGATGCTGGTGACGAACGCTGCCGAATGAAGATCGAGGCCATTGCCGGCGAGCAGCGGCGGCAATGCGAACATGCCAAGCGGAATAGCAAGCCCCAACACTGCAGCCGGCAGCACATAAGCGATCACGCCGCGCCATCCGCGCCGATACGCAAACGCGTGCCACGCTAAGCCGAGCGTGCTCGCCAGAATAAGGTTTGCGCCGAAGCCCAACGCCAGCCAGATCGCAAACGTCATCCAGCCATATTGCCAGTTCGCCAGCGCCGCGATGACGGCGATGACCGCAGCCGACGCCAAGGCGCCATAGATCAGCGCCGCGACGATGCGTCTGCCGCTAGCCGCCATAATCGGCAATGCTCTGCGCGCCGCGATGAAATGCGAGCTTATCGGCGTATTCGAGCGGGTCTTTCTTCTTCACCAGCGCGCCGGCCGGCGTATCGAACCAATCGTTGAGACGCGTCGCAAAGAACCGCAACGCCGCGCCCCGGCACAAAGTCGGCAACGCCTCACGCTCATCGCCGCTCAAGCGCCGCACGCTCTCATATGCGCCTATCATCGCGCGCCCACGCGCCGTGTCGTAGTCGCGTTCATCCGCGAAGCACCAAGCGTTGAGACAAACAGCAAGGTCGTAAGCGAGAAAGTCAGTGCAGGCGAAGTAGAAGTCGATCACGCCCGTCAGCCGCTCGCCCACGAACAGTGCGTTATCCGGAAAGAGATCCGCGTGGATCGGCCCGCGCGGCAGCCCGCTCGGCCACGCCGCACGGGCCGCCGCCATGTCCGCCGCCATCGCCCCCGCCAGACCCGCGCGCAAACTCTCAGCTTGCGCTAATCGCGGCGTGATCAGCGCTTCCCAGCCCGCCAGCGACAACGCGTTCGCGCGCTCCAGCGCAAACCCCTCCAGCGCCACATGCATACGTGCCAGCGCCGTGCCAATAGCGGCGCAGTGCGCTTCGTTCGGCGTGCGCGGCCAATCGCCGTCGAGAAACGAGACGATGCAAGCCGGCTTACCCTTCGCTTGCGTGAACAGCGCCCCGCTGCGCGTCGCGATCGGCTGCGGCGCCTTGACCCCGCGCTTGGCCAGCCGCGCCATCACCTGCATGAAGAAGGGCAGGTCGGCGGCGCTCACGCGCTTTTCGAAGATGGTGAGGATGAAGCGATCTTGCGTCGTGGTCAGCGCAAAGTTCGAATTCTCCACCCCCGCGGCGATGCCCTCGCACGCGCGCGCCGAGCCAATGTCGTACTCAGCCAGCAACGCCGCGAGTTCAGGGTCGGAGAGGGTGGTGTAAACCGCCATGTCTTATGCGCCGCTCATCGGCCTTCAACCCGCAGCACGCGGCGCTTTTCGTCAAGGTGCACCACCCATCGCGCCCGATGGTGACCCGCCATCATCGCCCGCGTCACCCGCTCATAGTGCATCACGAACCGGTCGAGCCGCGCCTCATCCGCCGCATTGAGCCGCCGCCCGAGTGTTTCCTCTTCCTGCTCGCCCCGCCATTTGCGCACCACCTCCCACGAGGGCGCCTGCAAATAGACGTAGCTGCGGATTTCCCGGAAGAGATCGACGTAAGCGTCGAGCGCCGTGCGCACCGCCCGGCGAAAGCGGCCGTCGGCGTCTTCCTCGGCTTCCAGCGCATTGAGCGGCGGATCATCCGTCAGCGCGTCGCAATCCTTCAGCCCCAAACACCATCCTTCGACCAGGATCGCATCCGGCTTGCCGGTGAACGTCGACCAATCTTCCTGCGGCACGACATCGTCAGCGGCTTTGTCGAAGCGCGGCAATTCGGTGACTTCCTCGGGATTGTTGAGGTGCTGCAGCGTGTAGAGCAGTGAGCGGGGATAGTGCGTGCCGGGCGGCCCGCGTGTCGCGAACAGCGGATGCACTTGCGCGGCCAGCCGCGCGCGCGCGGCTTTGCCCATGTAATAATCGTCCAGCGAAAGATGCAGCACGCCGGGGTTCACCCGCGCGATCACGCGGCACTGATAAGATTTGCCCGAGCCTTGCGCGCCAGCAACGCCGACGATTGGCGGTCCGTTCGAACTCCGCGTCTGCCCCTGATAAATGAGGTCCAGGATCAAATCGCGGATCGGATCGCTGCTCACTCCGCCAAAACTCGCGGCAGTTTGAACACAACGTCTTCCTTGGTGACGCGTACTTCCTGCACGCGCGCGTCAAACCTCGCCGCGATCGCCGCGATCAAGCCTTCGACCAAATCTTCCGGCGCGCTGGCCCCGGCGGTGACGCCAACGGTTTTGGCGTTGTCGAACCAGCCCCAGTCCACTTCCTCGGCCGAGCCCACCAAGCGCGCATCGCGTGCGCCGGCGCGTTTGGCCACTTCCACCAGCCGAACCGAGTTCGAGCTTTTCGGCGAGCCGATCACGAGCACCAAGTCCGATTGCTCCGCCATCGCCTTCACCGCGTCCTGGCGATTGGTCGTGGCGTAGCAGATGTCTTCCTTGTGCGGCGCGGCGATGCCGGGAAAGCGCCGCTGCAACACACCGACCATCTCCGCGGTGTCATCGACCGAGAGCGTTGTCTGCGTCACGAACGATAGCTTGGCCGGATCGCGCGGCTGATACGTCTCCGCATCGGCCACCGTTTCCAGCAGCGTGATGGCGCCGTCCGGCAGCTGCCCCATTGTGCCGATCACTTCGGGGTGGCCGGCGTGGCCGATCAGAACAATCTCATGCCCGGCGTTGAAGTGGCGCTCGGCCTCCACGTGCACTTTCGAAACCAGCGGGCAGGTGGCGTCGACGTAGATCATCTCGCGCCGGCGCGCCTCAGCCGGCACCGCCTTCGGCACGCCATGCGCCGAGAAGATCACCGGCCGATCCTCTGGGCAGTCGTCCAATTCTTCGACAAACACCGCCCCCAGCGCCTCGAGCCGCTCGACGACGTGGCGGTTGTGGACAATCTCGTGGCGCACATAGACGGGCGCGCCCCACTTCCGGATCGCTTGCTCAACGATCTGGATGGCCCGGTCGACCCCGGCGCAGAAGCCCCGTGGCGCCGCCAACAGGATTGAAATGGGGCGTTTTTCTGGCGGAGTCATCGGCTCTGAGGAGAACTTTCGGCAGATCGGCAGAACGGGGCGCCCGGGCGTGTTGCGGCCAGGGCGGGCCAAAGCTATCACGGCCCGACGCCATTTGCCTTGGAGGCGGGGTGAGACATGCAGCCGCCGCTGCACGGACCCCAAGGACGCACATATGGCGAGAGAGGTTTCTGGAATGAAGCTCCCGGCAGCTTTGATGCTTTCTTTCGCCCTGGCCGCGACGGCCGCGTGCGGTTCTTCCTCTTCGCGTACTGACACGGTCGAGCTGCCGGGCGGCGTGCTCCCGGAAACGCAAGAGCCGGCGCGCGCGCCTGGCTTCATCGATCGTCTGGTCGGCAACGATGATCGTCCGAACGTCGGCCCGTGCCCGCTGATGGGCGTGCTCTACGACAACGCCCGCATCGTCGACTTCGCCGCGCCCAACCAGATCCGTTATTCGAACATCGAGTACACCGGCGAATTCCAAGGCGTGCGCGGCCTCTGCCGTTATGTCGGCGCTGACCCGATCACCATGTCGGTCGAAATCGAGATGGCCTTCGGCCGCGGCCCGGCCGCGACCTCCGATCGTCAGACCTATCGCTACTGGGTCGCCGTCGCCCGCCGTGGCCGCGCCCCGATCGAGAAGGCGTACTTCGATATCGACGTGCGCTTCCCGCGCGGCGAAGCCGTCGTCACCCGCACCGAGACGATCGAGCGGATCGTTATCCCGCGCGCTAACGAGGAAATCTCGGGCGAGAACTTCGAAATTCTCGTCGGCTTCGAGCTGACGCCGGAGCAGCTGCAGTTCAACCGTGACGGCCGCCGCTTCCGCATCGACGCCGGCGACGGCCGCACGCCCGGCCAATAAGCAAAGAACATCGCGCCGTCGCAGGGTAACTGCGACGGCTGCTTTTCTTGCTTTCCCGCCGCGCACTGCCTACTGCCTATTGCCGAAATGAAAGACCTCGCCAGCGCATTCAGCGCGGCTAACGCCGCCGTATTCACCGAGCTTGGACTCGATCCCAAGCACGCCGACGTGCGCCGCTCCGATCGCCCCGACCTTGGCGAATTCCAAGCCAATGGTGCGCTCGCCGTGGCCAAGGCCGCCGGCAAGAAGCCGCAAGAAGTGGCCCAATCCGTCGCCGCCGCTTGGTCTGCGACTGATCTTTCGCCCGCGCCCACCATCGCCGGGCCGGGCTTCCTCAATTTCAAAGTCACCGCTGACGCGCTGGCCAAGCGCGCGCAATTCGTCGCCGACGATGCGCGCGCCGGCGCTTCGCTCGTTGAACACAAGCGCCGCGTCGTCGTTGATTACGGCGGTCCGAACGTCGCCAAAGGCATGCATGTCGGGCACCTGCGCGCCTCCATCATCGGCGAGAGCGTCAAGCGCATCTATCGCTTCCGCGGCGACGAAGTCTGGGGCGACGCGCACTTCGGCGATTGGGGTTTCCAGATGGGCCTCGTCATCACCGCGCTCGAAGACGAACTCGGGGGCTTCGATGACAAAGCCAAGCTCGACGCGCGTCTCAAAACGCTGACGCTTGAGCAACTCGAAGCCATCTATCCAACCTACGCCGCCAAAGTGAAAGACGGCGACATCGACGTCCGCGATCGCGCCCGCAAAGCCACCGCCGCGCTGCAAGGCGGCAGCGAACTGCACCGCACGATCTGGAAAGCCATGCACGACGTGTCGATGGCTGCGCAAAAGCGCGACTTCGCTTCGCTGGGCGTCGACTTCGATCTCTGGCTCGGCGAAAGCGACGCCGATCCGTTGATCCCGGACATGGTGAAGGACCTCGAAGCTAAGGGTCTCCTCGAAGAGGACCAAGGCGCGCGCATCCTCCGCGTCGCCAATCCGGGCGAGACGAAAAAGAAAAAGCTCGATGACGGAACAGTCGTCGAGGTCGAAAGCCCCGATCCGTTGCTGGTGGTCTCGTCCGAAGGCTCGGCCATGTACGGCACCACCGATCTCGCCACCATCGTCCAGCGGGTGCGCGATCAGCAGCCGGACATGATCCTCTATTGCGTCGATCAGCGCCAAGCCGATCACTTCGAGCAAGTCTACCGCGCCGCCGCCAAAGCTGGGTACATCGCCCGCGAGAAACTCGAGCACGTCGGCTTCGGCACCATGAACGGCGCCGACGGCAAACCGTTCAAAACCCGCGCCGGCGGCGTGCTGAAGCTGCAAGACCTCATCGGCCAAGCCGAAGAGAAGGCGCGCGAGCGCCTGCGCGAGAACGAGGTCGACGCTAACTTTTCCAAGGAAGAATTCGAGGACATCGCTCACAAGGTCGCCATCGCCGCGATCAAGTTCGCCGATCTCTCAAACTTCCGCGGCACGTCCTACGTTTTCGATCTCGATCGCTTCATGAGCTTCGAAGGCAAAACCGGCCCGTATCTCCTGTATCAAGCCGTGCGCATCAAAAGCATCCTGCGCAAAGCCGAAGAGCAGGGCGCCAAAGCCGGCGCTATCGTCATCGAACACGAAGCCGAGCGTACGCTCGCCCTGGCGCTCGATGCCTTCGACGCCGCCTTGCGCGCCGCCTACGATAAGAAAGCGCCGCACTTCCTGGCAGAGCACGCCTACAATTTGGCGCAAGCCTTCTCCGGCTTCTTCGCCAATTGCCCGATCCTGCAATCGGATGGCGCGGTGCGTGCTTCGCGCTTATCGCTGGCGACGGCGACGTTGAAGCAACTTACTCTGACGCTGGAGCTTCTCGGCATCGACGTGCCGGAGCGGATGTAATTCCGTACCCATTCCCGGGGCTTCGCGCAGCGAAGAGCCCGGGACCCATAACCACGACTGTTGAATGCCTGGCGCATAAGTGGCGCCACAGCAGTGTTTATGGGGGCCGGACTGCCGCTGCGCGTCATCCGGGAACGGGTGTGGTGATTAGCTCACAAACTTGTCGCGGTGCATGCCCTTCGCGTCGGCGTAGAAGCTGCGAATGAGCGGCAGGTCGGCCTCGTAATCGCCGCTTGGATACACCACCGCCGCTAAGCTCGCCGTGCGCCCACCGTAATCCAGCACGCTGAGCACGATCGGCACATTGGCGGCGCAGGCGATGTGATAAAACCCGGTCTTCCATTCGCGCGCGGCGCTGCGTGTGCCTTCGGGCGGAATGGCCAGCACCATGCGATCGCTCGCCGCGAACGCATCCGCCATCGCTTGCACCACATCGTTCTTTTGCGAGCGATCGATCGGCACGCACCCGAGCCATTTGATCAAGCCGCCAAACGGCCCCTTGGTTAGGCTGGCCTTGCCCATCCAGCGCAGCTTCACGCGGAAATAGCCGGCTGTCGCCAGCATGTAGAGCCCGTCCCAGTTTGAAGTGTGCGGCGCCGCCACCAGCACCATTTTGTCGATCGCCGGCCAATCGCCGCGCACTTTCCAGCCGCTGAGCTTGAGAAACGCGCCGCAGATCACATGCACAACGTCCGACGCCCATCCGCGCGACGGCGCGGGCTTGGCGCTCGACGGATCGATCGTGACAACGCGCGTTTCGGCCATGCTCATCCCAACCGCGCGCCCGCTTTAGTGCGGCGCGCCCCGCCGGTGCACTTCATGCGCCTTTTCTTCGAGCCAATCCATGCCCGCAACACAAACGCCGGAGAAGATGAAGGTGAGGTGGATGATGACGTACCAAAGCAATTGCTGCTCGGTGTAGTTCGGGAGGTTCATGAATATCTTCAGCAAGTGAATGCCGCTGATCGCTACGATCGAGGCGATGAGCTTGATCTTTAGTCCGCTGAAGTCGAGCGTCCCCATCCATTCGGGGCGGTCTTTATCGCGGTGCGCCGCCTCGATCTTGGAGACGAAGTTTTCGTAGCCCGAGAACAGAATGATCAGCACCAGATTGCCGGCCAGCGAAAGATCGACCAGCGTCAGCACCAGCAGGATGATGTCGGTCTCATCCATCGTCAGCACTTGCGGCACTTGGATGTAGAGCTCGCGGAAGAACGTGATGATCAAAATGCCGAGCGCAACGATCAGCCCGAGATAGACCGGCGCCATCAGCCAGCGGCTGGCGTAAATCACGCCCTCCAACGCACGCTCCGCCCAAGGCGAAGTGTCCTTACCGTCCGCGTCCGTCGTCATATGCGTCCCCTAAAAGTCGCGGGAAGCTACGGGCTCGGCCCACGCCCGCCAAGCGAACTCCCGCAACGGTAGTGCTTGCCAGCCCCACAAACCGGCGCATCATCCGGCCAGGGGAGGAATACAATATGTACGAACACGGAATGATCGCGCCGGTCGTTGCGCTGGTGGTCTGGTCGCTGATCATGCTGATCTGGCTCTACGCCACGCGCATCCCGGCGATGTCGAAGGCCAAATTGAAGCCCGGCCAAGCCACCAAAGCTGACATGGATGCGCTGCCCAGCGCCAACGTCGCCAACAACTACAATCACCTGATGGAGCAGCCGACGCTGTTCTACGCCATCTGCTTTGCGCTGCAGTTTTTGGATCAGGCCAACGACATCAATATCGGCCTCGCTTGGCTCTATGTCGTCATCCGGGTCGTCCACTCGTTCCTGCAGGCCACGGTGAACATCATCGTCGTCCGCTTCCTGATCTTCATGCTCGGGTCACTGGTGCTGATGGCGCTGGCGTTCCACGCGGCCATCGCCGTCGGCATGATTGACGCAAGCTGGATGCACTAACTTTCGTCATTCCGGGGCAATGCGCAGCATTGAGCCCGGAATCCAGGGGCAACGAACCCAACACCCGGCCCCTGGATTCCGGGTCTCGCTTCGCGATCCCGAAATGACGAAGTGTGTCTCAGACTGAAGCCAGCTTCCTGCGGATGCTGCGGACGCTTGACCACACGATCAGCAGCGGCAGCAGCGACATTGCGACCAATCCAAGCGCCGTGACCCAATTCACGCCGCCGAGTTGGCCCGCGAAATAGCCCCAGCAGCCCAACACGCCGACAACAAATAGAAACGCCACGCCGGCCAACGCCAGCAGCGAAAGCGGCAGCGCCAACGGCGCCAGCCTCGGCCGCGTCGGCCCCGGCGGCGGATCGAACCACGCGCCGCGCTCGGCAACCTCCGCCAGATGCGCCAAACTGATCTCGCGCTCCGCCGCCAGCACGGCTGTCCAGCGTTCGTCGAAGCGCGTGCTCAGCAGGCGCGCCGCCAGCACCAAAGCCGGGCCGACAAAATCCCAGCCCTCATCATCGAAGAAGCGCAGCCAAACAAAGCCGCTCATGTCGACTTTGAAGCGATCCTGAAACACCGCCATCAGCCCGTGCGCATCGTCGCCCGCGAGGCCGAGATCGGCATAGAGCCGCGCGCTCGGCGAAATATCGCCAGGCTCCTTGCCGGTGAACTGCGCCGCGAGTGCGGTGATCTCCGCCAGCTTGTCGCTCACTGCGTGCGGCCGTCGCGATCCATGGCGGCGATCCATTCGCGCATCAGCGCCACACCGCGCTCATCGACCAATTGGCGTCCAAGCTCCGGCATCATCACGCCGGGATCGGTCGATTGCATGCGATGCACCAGGATCGAACGCTCCGGATGCCCAGGCTCAATGGCAAACGCGAAACCGCCCGAAGCGCGCCCCGCCGCGACCGGCCGCTTCATCACACCCCACAATGCGGGATCAGTTTGGCTCCACGAGAGATCAAGCCCCGACGTATGCCCCGGCCCCTGCGGGTTATGGCAGTGCGCGCAATTCACATCGAGATAGGCGCGGGCGCGGTCGGCAACGGAGCCAGTGCTCGCAAGGTACGCGCTCGGCACACGCGGCGCATCGTCGGCGCGTGGTGCGCCGGCGAGGAGACCATGTTCGCTCCACCAATCAATCTGATCCGTTGTGTCGGGTGGCGGCCCTGAGCCGCCTTGGCGCGGGCCACTGGTGACGGTGATAAAGTAGTCCCGCACGTTCAAATTTCGCGCGCTCGGCCCAATCGGCGTCAGATCGCCAGCGCGATCATGGCAGGCTTTGCACTGATTGCGGTTCGGCACGACCCAATCCAGCGCGATCGCGTCGCCGTCCTCATCCGTGAAGCTCACCGGCACATCGGCGCCGATCGGCGAATAGCGGGCCTCGGTCTGCGCTTCGTTCCAGACATAGGGATACGCGACCCAGCCCTCGGCCTGCCGGATCAGCAGCCGCGTTTCGATGAAGCGCACATTCTCCGTCGGCGCCCGCATGTCCGCGGCATAGGCGAACGTCTTCACCAGTACGGTGCCGACCGGAAACTCGAACACGCCGTCCGCATTGTAGCGCGCCTGCGATCCTTGCGGGATGTAGACGTAGCGAAACTTCAGCGCCCCATCCGAATAGAGCGCCGTGTTGAGGTCATAGCCCGTCACCCGAGCATTCGGCGTGCGCGCGCCCGCGTCGCGGAAGAGGCGATAGTCCGAAAGCAGCGCCGGCGGCCGCTCCGCCATGATCGCGCGATCATTCACCGCCGCTGGCGCCTGCGCGGTGGCGCTGGCGACAAACGCCAACGCCACGCACGCAACCAGGATCGCGCCAAGCCGCTTCAATTGCGGATCCGCACCGCGTCCGGCTCCTCGACCGCCAGCAGCGGCGGCGGCGTCGGGCTCGGCTGCGCCTCCGTCAGCGGCGATCCAGCGACCGGCATGCCGAGCGAGAGGAACGAGCTTTGCCCGGTCCGCGTCGAGGTATTGTCCCGCACCACGATGCGCACCGTCTCCATCCGCGGCGTGCCGCCGACCGAATACATCGTCGCGCCGTCCCAAAGCACATCCGGGATCGGCACGCCCATTTGTGCCAGCGCGGCGAGATCGCCCGCCGGGGCAAAGCCGGTATTGCCGAACTCGTTGTCGCGAATGACGATGTCGCGGGCGAGCGGGTTGTACTCACGGTCATCGAACTCATTGCGATAAGCGCTGATCAGCACGTTCACCGTGCCGTTGTCGCCAATCTCGTTTTCGAACACGTGGACGTTCCGGTTCGCCATGATCAGCACGCCGGTACCCGTCGGCACGCCAGCGACGATATTGCCGGCCGGCGCAAAGTTCGGCGTGTCGTTGTTGAAGATCCGATTGCGGAACACGCGCACCGAGTGGCCGCCCTTTTGCGGCAGGCCGGGTAGGTCGAACACCAGGATGCCGCCGGTGTTGCGCGTGGCGGTGTTGCCGAACACGTCGGCATTAAAGCTGTTCTCGATCTCAATGCCTGCGACGTTGAACTCGGCCAGATTGTCGCGAACGATGATGTTGCGCGACTGGCCGACATAAATGCCGGCGTCCGATGCGCCGCGCGCAATCGAGCGCTCGATCAGCACGTTATCGCAATTCACCGGATAGAGCCCGTAGGCGCCGTTCTCCGGGTTCGGCCCGCGCGTCCATTCCACCCGCACTTCGCGGATGGTGATGCCGTTGCAATCGCGCGCCTTGATCGCATCGCCGCGCGCGTTCTCCACAGCGAAGCCGCGCAGCGTCACGTTATCGGAGGTGATCAGCAGGCCCTCGGCGCCGCGCCGCTGGCCGTTGAACGAGAGAATGGAGCGGTCCTCGCCATCGCCGCGAATGGTGACGCGGTCGACATCCAGCGAAAGTCCCGCCGTCAGCTCAATCCGCCCGCGTCCGAGTTGCACCGTATCGCCCGGCCGCGCCTCGATCAGCGCCGTCTGCAATTGCTGCTCGGCTTCCGGCCCCGGGCGAATGCGCCACGTGCGCGCGTCAGCGGCGCCGGCCAATAGAATAGTCGCCGCGGCGACGGCTGCGATGAGCCTCATTATTCTCTCCCCACTCTTATGCGCGGGAGATTTGCCGCCCGAGGAGGCGCTGTAAAGCTGTGAGGCTGCCTCTGCCGCCGCGTCAGCGCTGAAAACGGGTGACGATATTCATCACTTCGCGCACCAGGGTCGGATTGCGCGCCGCAACCAGGCCGCTGAGCGCCGTCAGCGCCAAAGTCAGGAGCGGGCGATCGCGCGCGATGCCGGCCAAGCTGAATTGCGCTTCTTCCGTCAGCCGCGCCTGGGCGAGGGCGGCTTCTTCGGCCCGCTTCTTAGCGCGCTGCTGCAGCACCAGCGCAAAGACGCCGAGCCCGATCGCCGCGATCAACGCAACGCTGCCCGCGGCGCCCGCCGCGCCGATCAATGGCTCAAGCAGCGCGTAAACCGCAAAGCCTGCGGCGAACACCACAAGCGCGGCGGCGGCCGCTGCCGCGGCGCTGGCGATAACGGCGGTCATGGCGCGGTCCATCACGACTTGCGGCTCAGCAACAGGCCAAGCACCAGCCCAAGCCCGAGCGCTGTCGCCGCTACGGTTAATGGGCGTTCTTCAAGTTGGCGCTGTAAGAAGCGATTGGCTTCATCGAGGCCGTCTTTGATCGCAGCTTCCGCCGCTGCGTAGGCTTCGCCCGCCGCTTCGGCGCCATCGCTGCTTCGCTCATCGGACATGACAAAAATTCCCAAGCTTCAGTAATACCCTTAGAGCAGATTGGGGCGGCTTGCCCGCACGCAAGCCTTGGGGGCGAACCGCATGAGCATTGAGCGCGCGGGAACGATGAAAGTTCCATTCGCAGGCGCATGGCCGGTCATCGCCGCAATCGCGCTTAACCTTATTCCGCTCATCGGGGTTTTGTTTTGGGGATGGAGCGCGTTCGCGCTCATCTTTCTCTACTGGCTCGAGAACGTCGTCATCGGCGTGCGCACGCTTCTCAGCATGGCCATCTCCGGCATAGTCGCGCGCGAGATGAACCCGCTCGGTGTTCTCTTCTTCTGCCTCTTCTTCACCGTCCACTACGGCATCTTCTGCTTCGGCCACGGCACATTCGTGGTCGGCATGTTCGGCGAGCAGGCGCTTGGCGGCATGTCGCTCAGCATCTTCGACGCGGCCCGCACGCTCTTCGAAAGCCAGCCCGGCCTGCGCTACGGCCTCGCCTCCATCGTGCTCTGGCAGATCGTCGTCCTCATACTAGCCATTGTGCGCGGAGAGCTTGCGAAGACCGATCCCTTGTCTCTGATGGGCGCGCCGTACCCGCGCATCATCATCTTGCACCTCACCATCATCTTCGGCGGCATGCTGCTCCTGGCGCTCAACCAGCCGGTCGCAGGCCTGGTCGTCATGGCGCTGGTCAAGACTGCGTTCGACGTCACCGAGGCGCGCGGCCAACCGCTCTTCAGCTTGCAGCCGCGAGACGCTGACCCGCCGCGATAACGCGCAGTGTCTCGGCCCATAGCCCCAGCCCATCGATCTCATCGGGCGCGAAGAAGCGCGCCTCGCGCGCGTCGTCACCGGCTATCGGCTCGCCGTCAGTCCAGCGCACCGCATAGTCGATCAGCACGTAGTGGCCCCACGGCGGATCGCTTTCGGGCGCCTCCTTGCTCCGCATCAGCCCGTCGACGACATCGATCAGCGCAACAATCTCGCCGCTGCAGCCGGTTTCTTCCTTGAGTTCGCGCAAAGCCGAATCGGCCGCGCGCTCGCCCCACTCGATGCGGCCGCCGGGCAGGGACCACTGATTCTCCATCGGTGGCTGCCCGCGCCGCACCAACAGCACTTGATCGCCGCGCATGCAGACGACGCCGACGGCGGCGATCGGACGGCGCGGATCGGACAAGCAATGCTCCTCGTGATTCGGATACGGCGGCGGCGCGCAGTCTGGTTCGTAAGCCGGCTTATGTCTGCCGTCTCTGCGCGCCCACGGCCGCACGCAGAGTGCGTTTGCCGCCGCTCAAACGGCCGCTCCGCGCATCTTTGCGCCGATCCGCAGCGCGGTTCCGCGTCCGCGATCTAAATTCATGGAACTATTTGGAAAAAACGCGGCGCTCTGGCGCCGCTTCGGCGCCCAAAAACAAAGATGCGCGACGCTCTCGCGCCGCGCATCGATTGGACGTTTGTCCTTGTTCGTTGGAGGGGCCGTTACCGAACCCTCGAAAGCTCTTACCGAGCCTTCTTCGCACGCTTCGCCTTCTTCTTGGCGGCGGTCTTGCGCGGCGCCTTCTTGGCGGCCTTCTTCGTTGCAGTCTTGCGAGTGGCCTTCTTCGCCTTCGCTTTCTTCGCGACCTTCTTGGCCGCCTTCTTTGCTTTCTTAGCCATGCCCTGGCTCCTTTTGCTTACGGCAACGCAGCCGCAGTACGTCGTCACTATGTCATGTGCAAGCACATTCGCTAGCGAAAAGATTCAGCGCGCTGAATCTGCAACAGCGACTCGCACATGTCATGACGTGTAACGCGCGTGATGCGCGGATCGTTTCGCTACACTTCTTTTGTGAGCAGTGCGCGCGGGTTCATCACGTTCAACGGGTCGAGCGCGCGCTTCAGCGTCCGCATCAGCGCAATCGATTCGCTGTCCTTGAAGCGGAGCAGGTCGCGCGTGCGCGCCACACCGATGCCATGCTCCGCCGAGATCGAGCCGCCCAACGCAGTTGCGATCTCATAGACCGTTTGGGTGAGTGCAGCGCCCGGGAAGCGGGCGGCATCCATGCCGCTCGGCTGCATCGCCGTAAAGTGGAAGTTGCCGTCGCCCATGTGTCCGAAGGCGACGATGCGTGCGCCGGGGCAGCGCGCCTCCATCGCCGCATTGGCGCGCGCGAGAAACGCCGGCGTCTGCGAAACCGGCACGCTGACATCATGGTTCACTTGCGCGCCTTCGGGCTTGTGGCCGGCCGATATCGCTTCGCGCACATGCCAGAAATGCCTTGCCTGGCTTGCGTTTTCCGCAATCAACGCCGTGTGCGCTTCGCCCGCTTCAAGCGCGCTTGCCAGCGCCGCTTCGACCGCATCGCGCAGGCCTTCCGCGTGCGCCGCCTCGAACTCGATCAGCACCATGAGCGGCGCGCCCGGCATCGGATCGCGGCTGCCCGCCACGTTCTTCACCACGCACTCGACAGAGAGCCGGTTCATCACCTCGAACGCCGAGACCGCCCCCGTCATCGCCTTGACGCGATGCAGCAAAGCCAGCGCCCGCTGCGCGTCCTCAACCCCGAGCAGCACCGTCTCGCGCGCCCGCGGGCGGGGGACGAGCTTCAAGGTCGCAGCCGTCACGATGCCCAGCGTTCCCTCGGCGCCGATGAACAGCTGCTTCAGGTCGTAGCCGGTGTTGTCCTTCCGGAGCGCCTTCAGTCCGTTCAGTACACGACCGTCCGGCAACACCGCTTCGATGCCGAGCACGAGCTCGCGCATCATCCCGTAACGCAGCACATGCACGCCGCCTGCATTTGTGGAAATCAGTCCACCTATTGTCGCGCTGCCCTCGCTCGCGAGGCTCAAAGGGAAGAGTCGATCCGAATCGGCGGCCGCTTGCTGCACGCTCGTCAGCACGCATCCGGCCTCCGCGACGAGTGAGTCGTTGTCCGCATCGATGTCGCGGACACGGTTCATCCGCTTTAACGACACCAGCACTTCGCCGTCTGGGATCTGCCCGCCGACGAGACCGGTATTGCCGCCCTGTGTCGTGATCGCCGCGCCGGCCTCAACGCAGATGCGCACCACATCCGCCGTCTCTTCGACGCTTGCCGGCAGCGCCGCGACCGGCGTGCGTCCGGAAAATTTGCCCCGCCACTCAGTAAGATAGGGCGAAAGCGCATCCGCTTCGGTGATCACGCCCTTAGGGCCAAGGCGGGCGGTCAGTTTGGCGACAAGTTCGGTGCTCATGGCGCATGAGATAGCACACACTCGGACCGCCGGCGCCCCCGCCCGCATGGCGCGCGTGTTTGATCAAAGATGCCGGCGCGGCGCCGGCGGTCCGGAATTCAGCGCGGCGCCGCCGCACGCGCCAAGCGATCGCGAATCGCTTCGCCCAACCCGTCGCCCGGTATCGGCGCAACCGCGATCACCTCCGCGCCCGTCGCATCGAGCGCCCGTAGCGCCGCGTAGAGATTGGCCGCCGCCTCAACCAAGTCGCCGCTCGCCGATAACGTCGCGCCGCCCGCCGGCGCGGGCGCGCCAAACGCCAGATACGCTTCGCCCGCACGCGGGGCATCCGCATCGAGCCGCATCCGCGCGCGCGGCGCGTAATGGCTCTCCATCATCCCGGGCGCCTGGATCGCGCCGCCATGCGCCAACGCAATCGGCCCAATCAGCGCTTCGATGTCCGCGCGCGAGATCGCGCCGGGCCGCAGCAACGAGACTCTCCCGTCATCCGCGACCGCCACAATGGTCGACTCCAGCCCGATCTCACACGGTCCGCCGTCAAGCACGAGATCGACACGCCCGCCCAAATCCGCCGCCGCATGCGCCGCCGTCGTCGCGCTCACATGCCCCGAGCGGTTCGCGCTCGGCGCCACAATCGGCCCGCCGAACGCCGCCAGCAGCTCACGCGCCATGGGATGCGACGGCGCTCTAAGCGCAATCGTCTCCAACCCCGCGCACGCCAGCTCCGCTACGCTGCTCTCCGCCCGCCGCCGCGCCACGATCGTGAACGGCCCCGGCCAGAAGGCTCGCGCCAGCTTGCGCGCGTTCTCATGCAGCACCGCCTCGGCCTCAGCCTCAGCAAGCCCCAGCACATGCGCGATCAGCGGATTAAATTGCGGCCGGCCCTTGGCCTCATAGATGCGCGCGACCGCCCGCGGGTTCGTCGCGTCCGCGCCCAGCCCGTACACAGTCTCCGTCGGCAGCACGACGAGCCCGCCCGCGCGCAAAATCTCAGCAGCGCGGGCCGCGCTCATGGCTGACGCACAGCCTCAACGCGGATCGTTAGATCGATATCGCGCGAGATCATGTCGTCGGCGTCGGTGTCCTTGCCGATGTCATAGTCGCGCCGATCAACCTGCGAGGTGCTGGTCATCACCGCCCGGTCGCCCTCAATCGTGAGCGAGAAGGGCAGTTCATAGTCGCGCGTGCGTCCGCGAATGCTGAGTTCGCCCTCGGCGACATAACCCGAGCCGCTGCGGCGGAAGCGCGTCGCCCGGAAGACAGCGTTGGGATGCGCGGCCGCATCGAACCATTCCGGCCCCGGCAGCGCGCGATCATGCATCACCACGCCATCGGTCGCCGACGCCGTCTCGATCGTCACCACCGCGCTCGACGCGGCGAGGTTCTCCGGATCAAAGCGAATGTCGGCGCGCCAGCGGGTGAAGCGGCCCTCAAACCGCGAACTGGTCTCGCCATCATCATAGTCGAACGCAAATCCGATGGAGCTTGCCCGGGTATCGACACGCCACGCCGCCGGCGCACCCGGCTCAGCCGGCGCGATCACCGTCTCTTCCGGCGGCGCGCTCGGCGCAGCGATCTCAATCTCTGACTGCGCTTGCGGCGTGCTGGCGCTCAGCTGCGCCCAGGTGAACAGCGCCGCGGCCAAGCCAACGAACACCAAAGCCAAGCCGCCGCCCAGCGCCGCGAGCCGTAGCGGGTTCTTCGGCGCCGGCTCATCACCACCTCCCAGCACCCGCAAGCCGGGGACCATCAGCGTCAGCACGTTATCGCGGTTGATAAAGTGGTGCTTCAACGCCGCCGCCGCGTGCAGGCCCGCCAGCACAATCGCGCCCCACGCCATCAGCGAGTGCGCACTCATCGCCGCATCGGCCACCTCTTCGCGCACCTCTGCGCCCGCAGCCGGCAACCCAAACAGGTGCGGCACGACAAAGAGCCCGAACCAGCGCGTCGTCACTTCCAGCGGGCCATCGTGGCTCCAGCCCGCCGAAACATAAATCCAGCCGCTCAGCGGCAGCGCGATCATCAGCGCATAGAGCGCCCAATGCGCGCCGTGCGCCGCAAAGCGTTCCCACGCCGGCATGTGCGCCGGCAATGGCGGCGGCGGATTGATCAGCCGCCAAGCGAGCTGCGCCAAGCTCAACGCCAACACTGTGAGCCCGATCGACTTGTGCAGTTGATAGGCTTGGAAGAGGCCGTCGCTGACGACCCCATCCTCCGCCTGATCACCCATCCACCAACCGAGCGGGATCATCAGCATGATCGCAAGCGCGATCGCCCAATGCAGGACGATCGCGATCGCGGCGTAGCGTTGAGCCGGCGCGGCCACCTTAGTTCACCGGTTCAGCCGGCTGCGTCGGCGCCGGCGTGCCGCCAGCTTCCGCCGGGCGGGTGAACTCAGCGTCGATGATCAACTCGACCTCATTGGCGACGCCGTCGCTGGCGCCAGGCTCGCTCGGCTGCAGCACGTTGAGGCCGTACTGCGAACGTTGGAACGTGCCCGTCGCGGTGAAGCCGATCAACGCCGTCGGGAAGCCCATCGGGTGGCTGGCGTGGCTGGCGTTATACGTCGCGTCGAGCGTGATCGGGTGGGTGACGCCGCGAATGGTGAGATCGCCGGTGACGCGGGCCGTGTTCGGGCCGGTGCGCTCAACCGAGGTCGAACGGAACGTGGCGGTCGGGAATTGCGCCGAGTCGAGCCATTCGGAGTTCTGCAGTTCGGCGTCGAAATCGCGATCGCCGGTGTACGGCGTGTCGAGCGTGTTGGTCGCCACCGTCGCTTCGATCGTGCTTTGCGTCGGGTCTTCGGCGTTGAAGTTGAGCGTGCCGGTGACGCCGTTGAGGCGCAGTGCGTAATTGGACAAGCCGAAATGCTTGGCCCGCACCGTCACGGTCGTATGATACGGATCGAGTGTGTACGTGCCGCTCGGCGCATTGACGGCGCGCGCCGCTTCGGTGGGCGCGTCCGGCGTGGTTGCGGGTTGCGAGCAAGCGGCCAGCGAAACGGCTGCCGCGGCGGCGATCATCCAGGATTTCATTTTCAGGGTTCTCCCTCACTGAAGCTGGGTATTTAGGACGTCCGCCCCCGCCGGCGACAGTACGTACACCGATGTTACCGGAACTGGCGCTGCGTCAAGGGTGCGTTCAACTACGCACCAACTCGGCCTCGATGACGATCTGGACGCGGGCGTCGGTAAACGCGCGCCATTCGTCGACGCCCCACTGCGTGCGATCGATTTCACCCTGTGCGGAAAAGCCGATCACCTGTGCGCCGCCGCGTAGCGGATCGATCGCGCCGCCCGCGAATGTTACATCAAGCGCCGCCGGATGGGTTTGGCCGTTGAGCGTCAGATCGCCGTTGACATGGGCGGTGTGAGCGCCGGTGCGTTCTATTGCCGTCGAGACGAAGCGGATTTGCGCGCCGCCTAGCGCGCGCGCAATCGATTGATCGAAGCTGCGCTCGCCGCGCGCGTTGACGAGGCCGGTGCTCACCGAGTTCGCGTCGACAGCCGCGTCGAGATGTGAGCGGCTGGGATCAGCGGGGTCCAGTTCGAGCGTCGCATCCTTGGTGTCAAAGCGGGCGGTGAAGTAGGCTAGGCCCTCGTGGCGAATACGGAACAGCACCGAGGCGTGTCGCGGATCGAGCCGGTAAGTTCCGCCCGGCAGATCAACCGCCACATCGTATGGCGCACTCACCGCCGGCGCGGCGGCAGTCGTCGCGGGCGCGCTGGCGCCTTCCAGCGTGGCGCAGCCGGCCAGCAAGCAGATCGCAAATAGGAGGTGGGCGCGCATGTGACGCTCCATTTATCCCGGCTCCCTTCCGCACGCTGCGCCCGTGTGCGAGACGAAGCAAGCTGGCAGTGCGGCGCTCCTAGCCGCTATGCTGACGCAGACGGAGCTTCGATGACCTACGCCGCCCCAATCGCCGACATGCGCTTTGCGTTGGAAGCGTGCGCCGACCTCTGGCGTCTGCGCGGCCAGTATCCCGAACTCGACGCTGACCTCCTCGCGGCGATTCTCGAAGGGGCGGGCGCGCTCGCTGCTGAAACACTGGCGCCGATCAATCGCAGCGCCGACCGCGCCGGAGTGATCCTCGCAGGCGATGTGGTCGTGGCCGCGCAGGGGTTCCGCGAAGCGTATGAGGCGTTCAAGGCTGGCGGCTGGCAGGGCCTCGCCGCTGATCCGACCTATGGCGGCCAAGGCTTGCCGCGTGCTGTCGCGCTCGCCGTCATGGAAACGGTGCACGGCGCCAATATGAGCTTCGGCCTGCTGCCGATGCTGACGCTCGGCGCCATCGAAGCCATCGAGCATCACGGCGCGCCGGATCAAAAGAAGCTCTATCTCGAAAAGCTCATCTCCGGCGAATGGACCGGCACGATGAATCTGACCGAGCCGCAAGCCGGCTCCGATCTCGGCGCGCTCACCACCAAAGCCGTGCCGCAGCCGGACGGCTCTTACGCCATCACCGGCCAGAAGATTTTCATCACCTGGGGCGAGCACGATCTCGCGCCCAACATCATCCACCTTGTGCTCGCCCGCATCGAAGGCGCGCCCGCCGGTTCGAAGGGCATCTCGATGTTCATCGTGCCGAAATTCCGTGACGCCGACGGCTCACGCAATGGCGTGCGCTGCATCGGCGTCGAAGAGAAGATGGGGATCCATGCTTCGCCGACGTGCACTATGGCTTACGAAGGCGCGACCGGCTGGCTGATCGGCGAAGAGAATCGCGGTCTCGCCGCCATGTTCACGATGATGAACGCCGCGCGCCTCAATGTCGGCATGGAAGGCGTCGCCGTCGCTGAAGCCGCGTTCCAAAAAGCGCTGGCCTATGCGCGTGAGCGCAAGCAAGGCGGCGCGCTCATCATCGAACACCCGGACGTGCGCCGCATGCTCACCACCATGCGCGCCAAGATCCAAGCCGGCCGCGCCATCTGCTACGCCTGCGCCGTCGCTGCCGATGCTGGCGACAAAGCGCGCGAAGATTTGCTCACCCCGCTCGCCAAAGCCTGGTGCACCGATCTCGGCGTCGAAGTCGCCAGCCTCGGCGTGCAAGTGCATGGCGGCATGGGCTTCGTCGAAGAGGGCGGCGCAGCCCAATTCTACCGCGACGCCCGCATCGCCCCGATCTACGAAGGCACCAACGGCATCCAAGCTATCGACCTCTACGGCCGCAAATTGCTGAGCGATCGCGGCGAAGCCATGCGCAAGCTGATCGAAGAAACGCACGCCGCCGCTACCGCCCATCCGCGCCTCGCCGCTGCCGCCGACACTTTAGAGCAAGCCACCGCCCACATGCTTAGCGCCGCGCGCGAGGATGCGCTCACCGGCGCCAGCGCGTATCTCGCGCTCGCGGGCGATGTCGCCGGCGCCATGTTGTGGGCGCAGGGGCTAAAGCGCGCGCCCAACCCAGAGCAGGCGGCGCTGTTCAATTTCTACTGTGAAAGCGTGCTGACGCGGGCCGAAGCCCGCCTCAGCGAAATCCGCATCAGCGCCGCGGCGCTCTGCGTCTGATCACTTCGTCCGCATCACCATGCAGACGCGATCGCCATAAGCGCCGTCGACTTCCATGGTTGAGAAGCGCTGCATGATCTCGCCGAAGCGGCGGTCGCTCAGGCCCATCGACACGGCTTCATCGCGGATCGCCCGTTGCGTCGCCGGCATGTCGCGCACTTCGCCGCCCGGGCCGACAAAGCGGTTCAGCACTGAGATCAAGCGATACTCGTCCGCCTCAAGGCGTCCGCCGTAAAAGCCCGCCATGCACGCGCACTCAAGCGGCGGCCCTTGGTTGTTGGTGACGCACGCGTCGTAAATCTGCGACGAGGACAGCGTGAGGCTGTCGCTCTGACCATAAGCCAGGCCGCCAACGCTCACCGCCAGCGCGGCAGCCGCCGCTACGATCCAAGTCCGCATTCGCTCTCTCCCTAAAGCGCTCAGGTGCGCTGTTCTTTTTGCCATTCTTTCAGCGCGTTTCGGAAGGGGCGCAGCGGGCCCGGCTGGTAGCGCGGACGCAGTTTCTCCGCGCAGAAGCGGCGCATCACCGATTCATCAAACAGGAAATCGATGTCGGTGCGGGTCGGCTTGTTGCGCTCGCGCCAAATCCGCCGCGGCCGCAACGGATAGTGCAGCAACATCCAGGCCTTCGACAACGGCGGCCGCGAGATCGGCGATTCAAAGCCGGCTTCGCGCAAACGCTGATCGAGCGGCGATTCATCGTCGCCGTACGTCGCATAGAAGCGCAAACCCGCAGCCTGCGCGCCTTCGACGATCCATTTCAGCGCGCCGGCTGAAAGTTGGCCGTTCTTTTCGCCGCCGCCGACATCGCCGTGCGAACCGATGAACCAGCGTTGTTCGTAAGCGCGCCGGCCAAGCCGCTTGTTGTCGTCGTCAATGCCTTCCCAGAGCGAGCAGGGAAAGCCGATGCGATTTTCATCGATCGCCACCGCGTGGCGCGCATTCTGGACGTTCGGACAAACCCGGCGGTTCACGAAGCCAAAGCGCCTCGGCTCCGACCATGGCGTGATCGAGGCGATGACCTCGGCTGCGCCACGTTGTTCAACCGTGTCGAACACACCGAGGAAGGTGATCGGCGGCACATCTGCGGAGGGACGCCGCGTACCGTCCTCGTTGCGGGCGCCCTTGCCGTAATCCATGCGAAACTTGGTCGCCGCTTCTTGGTGCGCGCGCTTCTGTTCGTCCGTCGCATCATCGCCGGGCGCGCTATAATAAAGGCGAAAGCCTTCCTGGGCTTTTTCCGTGAAGCGGCGGCTGACGATGCCGGCGGTGTTGATGAAGCCGGCCAAGCGCCGCGCTGCGAACGCGCCGCGGCTGAAGCCGAAAATGTAAATCTCGTCGCCGAGTTCGTAATCGAAGGCGATGCGCAGATAGGTGTCGAGGATGCCGTCCTCGAGGCCTTCGCCAAACGCGCCGCCGCTCATGCGGTTGAGCGCGTAGGACAGGCTGCCGAACAGGCCGCGCTTGGCCAGCGCGCCAATCGATGAACCGACGCCATGCGTGTAGATCACCGTCTGATGGACTTCTGATCCGTCAGCGCGCGTTTCCTTGTGCGCGATGCTGCGCGCGATAATGCCGATATTCGTCAGCTGCGGCTGGTTCAGAGACTGCCAAGTCCCGTCCATGCACACGATAATGCGCTTCATGCTTTCCCCCTGGCCTCGGCGCGGGGGCACCTTATCCGCATTTTCCGGCTTGGTTAAAGCCGCCACCCTCAGCTTTTCGGCCTTTGACCCCATTTAGTCAGCAGAAGGGCTCGGCTAGGCTGGGCTTGGAGAAGTTTTATGTCGATGGACGGGCTCGAGCAGGAGGTTGCCGACCGGCGCAGGCCGGTTCTGACCTATCCGTTGGGCGATCCCCCGCCGGCCGGCGAGGCGCGCGAAATCGCCCCTGGGGTGCATTGGGTGCGTATGCCGCTGCCGTTCGCGCTGCAGTGGATCAATCTCTGGCTGATCGAAGACGGCGAGGGCTGGACCATCGTCGACACTGGCGTCGCGCTCGAACAATCGCGCGAATATTGGCGCAAGATTTTCGACGAGACGCTGAAGGGCAAACCCGTCACGCGCGTGATCTGCACGCACATGCATCCCGATCACATGGGCCTCGCTGGCTGGATCTGCCGCAAGTTCGACGCGGCGCTTTGGATGAGCCGGCTTGAATACATCACTGGTCGCATGCTCGTCGCCGATACCGGCCGCGAAGCGCCGGAAGAGGGCGTGCGCTTCTATCGCGCCGCCGGCTGGGACGAAGACGCGATCGACAGTTATAAAATCCGCTTCGGCGGTTTCGGCAAAGCCGTCTCGCGCATGCCGGACGCTTATCGGCGCATGAGCGATGGCGATGTCGTCGACATCGGCGGCCGCCCGTGGCGCGTCATCACCGGCAACGGTCATTGCCCCGAGCATGTCTGTCTCTGGCAGGAAGAGCTGAAGCTGTTCATCTCCGGCGATCAAGTGCTGCCGCGCATCTCGTCCAACGTCTCGGTGTTTCCAACCGAGCCTGACGGCGATCCGCTCGCGGACTGGATTTTGTCCTGCCACAAGCTGCTTGGCGCCGTGCCCAACGACGTCCTGGTGCTGCCCTCGCACAATGAGCCGTTCATCGGCCTGCATGAGCGCCTGACCAATCTGATCGAAGGCCACGAAAAGGCGCTCGCCCGCGTGCTGCAGCGTCTGCAACAAGAACCGCGCCGCGCCATCGACCTGTTCGGCGCATTGTTCGCGCGTAAGATCGGCGCGGACCTGCTCGGTATGGCCACCGGCGAAGCCATCGCCCATACCAATTGCCTGGTCGGTCGCGGCCTTGCCCGCGCCGTCAAAGATGAGAAGGGCGTGATCCGTTATGAAGCCGTCTGACGCGCCAAACCCTGAGCGCCGTTCCTACAACGCCATGCTCTGCTTCTGCATCGGCGCTGGCCTGTGCACGCTCGCTTACGTGCTCGGCATCACGGCGGTGATCGGCGCGGCGCTAAGCGGCGGCGACCCCGCCGTCATCGTCGGCAGTCTGTTTTCAGCGGTTGCGATCGCCGCCGCCGGCTTCATCGGCTTCATCATGATGCTCATCGGCGGCATCTGGATGATCGCTCAAGTCATCGCGGACCAGCGCGGTGACGCCGAGGAAAAGCGTTATCGTGACGTCGAGCGTTGATTCGGAGCTGCTATGATCATCTCAACCACATTTGACGTGCACGGTCGCACCGTCGCGCAACACCTCGGCCTCGTGCGCGGCAACGTCGTGCGCTCGCGCTTCATCGGCCGCGACATCGTCGCGGGCCTGCGCATGATCGTTGGCGGCGAGATTCACGAATACACCAAGCTCTTGGCCGAAAGCCGCGAGCAAGCGCTCGACCGCATGATCCAGCACGCGCAATCTTTAGGTGCTGACGCTGTTATCGGTGTGCGTTTTGAAACCACCGACGCCGGCCAAGGCCAAGCGACCGAAGTGCTGGCTTACGGCACGGCCGTAAAGTTGGGCTGACGCGCCAGCGCCGCGTGCGCCAGGCGCCAAGCGACCAGGGCGACGATCCCGGCCGAAAGGTCGAGGCCGAAGCCGAACGCGGCCAAGAAAATCACGTGGTGCGCCAGCAAATGCGCCGCCGGCCCTGAGGCGAGGTCGCCCAAGCGCCAATCGGCAGCGCGTTGCAGCGCCCAATCGAACGTCGCGCCCACGGCCAGCGCGCCGACAATCATCGGCGCCCAGATCGGCACGTGCGGCAGATCGAGCGGCAGGCCCGCAATCATGTGCGGCGCGTTGTAAGCAACCAGCGTCAGGCCGTAGAGCGGCGTCAGCCACGCATGCGCCAGCGATTTCCAGGACGTCTCAACCGGGCGGCCGGCAGCTTCAGCAAGCCGCGCCGCTTCGCGCACGCTCCAGCGCGTGTCGCAATACATCCGCCAAACAAAGATGACGCCGATGCCGCTCGCCAAACCAAGAATGGCGCCGACAGCGACAGCCGCGAACGCCGGCCCGGCCAGCGACGCCAAATCCAGGCGCAGCGTCTCGCCGCGCATCAGAACGTAGGCGCCAAAGCCTGCCAGCAGCAGCAGCGCCAGCGGCGGCGAACCCAAAGCCGCCATGCCGATCGATGCTGCCGCCAGAAGCGCCAAGCCACTATGCGCAACACTCCCGCCACCCAGGGCAGGTGTTAGCGCTGCAGACTCAGAGACTCGTACGTTCATGGCTCATTGGTTTGAGCCATCGTCGTGAATTGCGCGTAAACGCGAGTATAACCAAGCGTTTACGCTAATTTACGGCAACCTTTTGTTAATTGCCCCGGCGGCGCGCGCGCGGGTCGCGGCTGGAGCGCGCTACGCCGTCATTGACGCCGTCCGCTTCTTCCTGCTGCGGGCGGGCTTGTTGCTGCTGTTGTTGTTGCTCTTGTTGTTGCTGCTGCGCCGCCTGGCGCGCCGCGCGATCGGTGGTCGCTTGCTCAGCTTGCTGGCGCCACGTGGTGTCGTTCGGGTGCGCAACGGTTGCGAAAATCGCGTTGAAGTCGGCGTTGCCCGAGCAGAAGGCGCGCAGTTCGTAACCCGGGCGCACTTGAATGGCCGCTTGGACGGTTTTGGAGCCCTGCAATTGCGCGCGCTGCACCGGCCAGAAGCCGCTGGTGTCAACCGAACTCGAAACGACCGTTGCGCCGCTTGGGAAGAAATCGCGGCGCATTTGCGAAACGCCCGCCGCCGCCACCCAATCGGCGTTCGGCATCGGATCGTCGGTATTGCGCGCCGCTTCAGCCGAGCTGCCGGCCGACGCCGGGTTCGGAATGCTGAAGAAGAAACAATCGTTGCTGGCGTTGAACGAAAGCACGCCGGTGCTGGAATCAGCGCCAAGGCGCTCGACGTTCCACCCGTTTGGCGTCGCGAACGTGAGGTTGGCGTCGCTGTAGGGGTTGGCTACCGCAACCCCACCGAAAGTCATTCCCGCGCCAATAACGGCGGCGAGCGCAAGTGCGCGCATCGGCAGTTCCTCCACAAAACTCGCCCTTCGGCTCCTGACTCACTCCTGGAACGTGGCGGCGTCAAGGCCCGCTCGCCGCTAAGCGGCGCTGGAACCCCAGCTTGAAGGGGCTAAGGTGTTCACAAAATAGGGAGGCGGCCCATGAGCCTGCGCGGGAAAACACTATTCATCACCGGCGCCAGCCGCGGCATCGGCCTTGCCATCGGGCTGAAAGCCGCCCGGGACGGCGCCAATATCGTCGTCGCCGCCAAAACCGCCGAACCGCACAAGAAGCTTCCCGGCACCATCTATTCCGCCGCCGAGGAGATTGAGAAAGCGGGCGGCCAAGCGCTCCCGATCGTCGTCGATGTGCGCGAGCCCGATAGCGTCAAAGCCGCGGTCGACGCCGCCGTCGAGCGCTTCGGCGGCATCGACATTTGCGTCAACAACGCCAGCGCCATTCAGCTCACCGGCACGCTCGCCACCGATTATCGCCGCTACGACTTGATGCACCACGTCAACACGCGCGGCACCTTCGTCACCACGCGCACGTGCCTGCCGCATCTGCTGAAGTCCGAAAATCCGCACGTGCTGATGTTATCCCCGCCGCTCGACATGTCGCCGCGTTGGTTCGCCGGCCACGTCGCTTACACGATGGCCAAGTACGGCATGAGCATGTGCGTGCTCGGCATGGCTGAAGAATTCCGCGATCAAGGCGTCGCCTTCAACGCCCTCTGGCCGCGCACCGGCGTCGCCACCGCCGCCATCGAATTCGCATTGGCCGGCGAAGAGGGCATGCGCCACTGCCGCACGCCCGACGTGATCGCCGACGCCGCTTATGCCATTTTCAACAAGCCGTCGCGCCAGTGCACCGGCAACTTCTTCATTGATGACGTGCTGCTCTACGCCGAAGGCGAGCGCGATTTCGACAAGTACCGCGTCGATCCCACCAAAGATCTGATGCCGGACTTCTTCGTCCCCGAAAACACACCCGTTCCGCCCGGCGTCAGCATGAAGGCGGTGAAATAGGCGCCGTTCGTCGCAAGGCGGCGTCCGCTCGCGCAGAAATGAGTAGCGCCCGGCTTTAGGTCCGCTAACGCGGAGAGCCGGAGCGCGCGATGCTGAAACTGTTTGCCGCCGTGTTCGCCGCATCGGCGCTGTTGATCGGCGCTGCTGCGGCCCAAACCTACGACCGCGACCTCGACATGCGCGCGCTCACGCATGCCGGAATCGCCCGCAGCTATGGCGTCTACACGCCCGCCAATCTCACGCCCGATCGCCCGGCGCCGCTGATCATCGCGCTGCATGGCCGCTATTCATCGGCCAAAGCGCTGCACGCCATGAGCGGTCTCGCCGCAATCGCCGAAGCGCGCGGCGCCGTGCTGCTCTATCCTGAAACCGCCGGCGCCTTCTGGAACGAGGGCGGCCACGCAGCTTTGCAACGCCGCGAACCAGCGCAAGACGATGCCGGCTTCATCGAGGCCGCCATCGCCGCCGTCAGCGCCGCGCACGCCATCGATGCATCGCGCATCTATGTCGTTGGCCACGACGCCGGCGGCTCCATGGCGTTCAGTTTAGCATGCGGCGCGCGGCCGCTCGCGGGCGTCGCCGTCGTCTCGGCGCTGATGTGGGAATATGCGCAAGAGGGGTGCGCGCCCGCGCATCCTGCGCCGCTTCTCATCCTGCATGGCCGCGATGACGAGAACTTCCCAGCCCGTGGCGGCGCCGTCGCCAATGCCCGCACCGATGCGCGCCGCGCCAGCGCCGTGCAAACCGTGGCGTTCTGGCGCGAGCGGCTCGGCTGCGCCGCCCGCCCCAGCGCCAGCGCCACCAACGAGAGCGCTCTCTACACCGGCTGCGGCGCCGGCGCCGCTTTAGCGTATGTCGGCGTCGCGCGCGGCGCGAACGAATGGTTCCGCGATGGTGCGGGCTACGCCATCAACCGCCACCGCATCGATGCTTCAACCGAGATTGATCGCTTCTTCTTCGCCGGCGGCGCTTATCAACTGCCGGCCACCCGCGCCGATGGCCGCGCGCGCTCCTGGATCACCTACGTGCCGCCGAACTACGATCCCGCGCGCCCAACGCCGCTCGTCTTCGTCCTGCATGGCCGGCCCAGCAACGCCGCCAGCATGGCCGCGATCAGCGAGATGAACGCCGTCGCCGCCCGCCGCGGTTTTATCGTCGTTTATCCCGAGGGGATCGATAATGAGTGGAATACCCATTTCGATCTCGTTCGCTCCAACGCCTCGCTCGGCGGCGCCCGTTCGACGCTGCCGCAGGACGATGTCGACTTCCTCAAAACGCTGACGCGCGATCTCGGCGTCGATCTCAACATCGATCGCACCCGCATGTACGTCGCCGGCTTTTCCAATGGCGGCTTCATGACCATGCGCATGGCGTGCTCAGCGTCCGACACCTTCGCCGGCTTTGCTGAAGTCGGCGCCGCGCTCTATCTAGAGATGAACGACGTTTGCCGCCGCAGCCCGCCGTCGCCCATCCTGCTTATGCACGGCACCGCCGATCAAAGCATTCCCTATGGCGGCGTCACCGTCGCGAACCCCGAAGGCGGCGAGCCGATCCGCATCACCATGCGCGTGCTCGACACCGTATCCTTCTTCGCGCGCCGCAACGGCTGCGGCCAAGCTGGCCGTTCGACCACCTTCGCTGAATCCGGCCGTTCGCCTGGCACGCACGTCATCCGCTTCGTGCCCAACGAATGCACCGGCGCGCCGCTCGAATATTTCTTGATCAATGGGGGCGGCCACACCTGGCCCGGCACGCCCGATGTCATGCCCGTGGAAAACTTCGGCCCCACCAATCTCGACATCCGCGCTAGCGAAGTGATCTGGGACTTCTTTTCGCGTCAGACGCTGACCCGCCGCTAGGTCTCGCCACGCAATTGGGCGCTGACCCGGGCGGCGGCGCCGTCGCGCCCATCGAGCCAGATGCCGAAGAAGTGGCGGCGGAAGTTCGGCCATTCGATATCGCAGCGATGCGCGCCGTTATGATAGAAGCGCGCCGTGTTCGCGCCGGTGCTGACGCCGGTTACCCGGTCGCCACGTGCGATATCCGGGAAGCAGCGCTGAAGCTGCACCCGCAGCGGCGCCAGCGCTTCAGCGCTGCCAGCGCCGCGACTGCGCATTTCCGAGATCGAGCGGTTGATCAATGTGCTCTGCCGCGCTGAACGCTCATAAGTCAGCGTCAGCGCGAACGGCGTCGACCAGGCGAACGCGCCATTGGCGGTATAGAGTTCGGCGTTGAACAGGGTCACGCCCAGGAGCTGGTAGCGCGCTTCGCCGACCTGTTGTGCGCCGCTAATGGCGTTGCTGACCTCGCGCGGCGCCGCCGACGCTGGGGTGACGGCGGCGCAGAGCAGGGCGAAAGCGGCGGCAATGGTCTTAAGCGGGCGCATGTCAGTTTTGTCCGGAAGCTTCTTGTCCAGAATGTGTACGGATCAACGCCGACTGCAGACCACTTAGTTCCCGCCCGCCGTGGCCGCCTCCTCAGCCGAGAGCGCGATCGTCGAGATGTCGAGCTTGGCCGACCCCTCGATCAGTTCACGCGAATGCGAGACGTAGAGGATCGACCGGTTCTGCACATCGACGATCCGCCGGATGGCGACATTCTTGAAGAACAAGCTCTGGCGCTGGTTGAACACTTCCTCGCCGCGCCGCCCGGTATCGACGCCAGCCAGATTGATCGGCCCCACGCGCTGGCAAGAGACCGCCGAGTTCGACGGGTTCTCAAACCAATTGCCCTGCCGCATGCGGTCCAGGAAGCTGCGGTCGAAATAGGCGACGTGGCACACCACGCCCGGCAGCGCCGGATCGGTCAGCGCCTCGATCATGATCTCGTTGCCGAGGAGGTCGTTGGAAAATTCGCCAACCGAGCCTTCGCGCTCACCGCACGCCGCCAGCGCCAACGCGCACGCCGCCAACGCTGCCAATCCCAATTTCCGCATCGAGGCTCTCCCGTGTTGCAGCGCGATAAGTTCCAAGACGCCGCAAAGTTCCCGAAACTTTTGACTTCCCCAGCGTCGCGGGCCTAACCCAGGCGGAGCGGGGGAGCGTTGCGATGAAACAATTCGGCAAGTTGGCTGCGGCGGCAGCGGCAGCTTTGGTCCTGCTGATCAACGGCGGCTCAGCTGCGCAAACCCAAACGCCAGCGGCGCCCACGCGCCCCAACATCGTCGTCATCGTCATCGACGACGCCGGCTTCACCGATCTAGCACCCTACGGCGGCGAAGCCCGCACGCCGCGCATCAGCGCGCTCGCCCAACGCGGCGCACAATTCACGCGCTACTATTCCTCGCCGCTCTGCGCCCCGTCGCGCGCCATGCTGCTCACCGGCGTCGACGCGCACCGCACCGGCGTTTCCACCATCCCGGAAGTTCTGCCTCCCGAACATCGCGGCCAGCCCGGCTACACGATGCGGCTCGAGCCCGGCGTCACGACGCTCGCCACGCGTCTGCAAGCCAGCGGCTACAACACCTACATCACTGGCAAGTGGCACCTCGGCCACGCAGAAGCCGATCTCCCAATCAGCCACGGCTTCGATCGCTCGCTCGTGCTCGACGCATCCGGCGCCGACAATTGGGAGCCGCGCTCCTACATGCCGTATTATCGCGACGCGCCCTGGTACGAAGGCGCCGAACGCGCCGAGATGCCGGCCAACTTCTATTCCAGCGAACTCATCGTCGATCGCATGATCGAGTACATGGAAACCGATCGCGACAACGACGAGCCGTTCTTCGCCTATCTCGGCTTCCTCGCCGTCCACATCCCGCTGCAAGCGCCCGCCGAATACACCGCCGGCTATGACGGCGTGTACGATGCCGGCTGGGAAGCTTTGCGCACGCAACGCTGGCGCCGCGCGCAAGAACTCGGCCTCGTGCCCGCCGACGCGCCGCAAGCCGGCACGCACCCAAACCTCACGCCCTGGGCCGACATGCCCGCAGGCGAGCGCGCCCTTTATGCGCGCAGCATGCAAGTCCACGCCGGCATGCTCGAAGCGATGGATCATCACATCGGCCGGCTGATCGATTATCTCGAAAGCCGCGGCCTCGCTGAAAACACGATCTTCGTCGTCACCTCTGACAACGGCCCCGAGCCCAGCAACCCGCTGCCCGAACGCGGCTTCACGCAATGGATGTGGGCCAACGGCTACACGCGCCAAGTCGAAAACCTCGGCGAGCGCCGCTCTTACGTTTTCATCGGCCCCGAATTCGCGACCGCGACCGCATCGCCGGGATCGCTGTTCAAATTCTACACCACCGAAGGCGGCGTCCACGTGCCGCTGATCATGGCCGGCCCCGGCATCCAAGCCGGCCGCGTCGACACGCGCGCCTTCGTCACCGACATCACGCCAACTTTGATGGAGCGGGCAGGCGTCACCATCGGCGCCAACGAAACCATCCCGCTTTCCGGCCGCTCGATGGCCAGCCTGCTCGCAGGTCAGAGCACGACGTTGCGCGGCCCCGAAGACGTCATCGGCATCGAAGTTTCCGGCAACATCGCGCTCTATCGCGGCGACTACAAATTAGTGCGCAACCATCCGCGCTGGGGCGATGGCGAATGGCATCTGTTCAACATCGCGCTCGATCCGGGTGAGACCAACGATCTCTCCGCCGCCCAGCCTGAACTGCTCGCCTCGATGCAAGCGGCGTACGCGACGTACGCAACCGAGAACGGCGTCCTAGAAATGCCCCCCGGCTACGACGTCCAACGCCAAGTCGCCCGCAACGCGATGGCCAAGCAGTTGGAGCATTATTGGTGGGTGCTGGCGATCGCAGTCGTTGTGCTTCTGGCGCTGTTGTGGCTGGCCGCGCTGCTGGTTCGGCGTCTGCTGAGACCAAAGGTGGCCTAAAGCTCCGTCGCCTCACGCCGCAACAACTTCTCCAACGCCTCCAGCGTATCCGCATCACTCGGCCGCTTGTCCCAGCGAATCCGCGATATCCGCGGAAACCGCATCGCGACGCCGCTCTTGTGTCGCGCCGAACGCTGCAAGCCTTCAAACGCCACTTCCAGCACCAGGCCCTTCGCCTTCGTGTGTGTCACTTCACGCACCGGCCCGAACCGGTTTTCGGTATTGTTGCGCACGAACTTATCGAGTTCGATCAGCTCTTCATCGGTAAAGCCGAAATACGCCTTGCCCACCGGCGTCAACTCGCCAGCCTCAGTCCACACCCCAAACGTATAATCGCTATAGAACGAACTCCGTTTCCCCGAGCCGCGCTGCGCGTACATCAGCACAGCATCGATCGCCATCGGATCGCGCTTCCACTTGAACCAATAGCCCTTCGGCCGCCCAGCCAGATAAGGCGCATCGCGCCTTTTGATCATCACGCCTTCGACCGCTTCAGCATCTACACCCGCACCGCCTTGCGCCGGCTCCGCACGCGCAAATGTCAGCTCGTCCCAAGTCTCAAACTTGATCATCGGCGAAAGATCGATCGGCGCCAAAGGATGCGCCGCGACGAACGCTTCCAGCTTCGCCCGCCGCGCCTCAAACGGCAGCGCCCGCAAATCCTCGTCGCCCAGCGCCAGCAAGTCATAGACGCGAATAAACGCCGGAAACTCTGCCATCAGCTTCGGCGTCACGCTCTTGCGGTTGAGCCGCTGTTGTAGCGTGTTGAAATCCTGCACGCCGGCGCCGCGCTTGATCAGCAATTCGCCATCCAGCACCGCGTCAAAGTCGAACGCCGCCACCAAATCCGGAAACGCGCCGGACGTATCTTCGCCCGTCCGCGAATAGAGCCGCGCCACGCGCGCGCCGCCCGCATCCTTGCCCGCCGCCGCCTGCACGCGAATGCCGTCCCACTTCCATTCGGCGACAAAATCCGCGGGATCGAGCGGCGCAAATTCCTCCGGCTCAATCGGATGCGACAGCATCGGTGGATAGAACCGCACCGTCGTGGAAACACTCGGCGCCTCGCTGCGTCCTTCAAGCCACGCGAACAGATGCGTGTAAGGCGGCGCATCCGCGTGCCAAACATCTTCGATCTCGTCGGCGCTCTTGCCGCCCATCTGCGCCAGCGCCGTCCGCGCCAGCCGCGCCGAAACCCCAATCCGCAGCGCGCCCGTGATCAGCTTCAACAGCGCCCAGCGCCCGTTCTCATCCAAACGATCCAGCCATTGCGCCACAACGCCCGGCAACTCCGCTTTCGGTATCGTCTGTAAGCCCTCGACCACATCCGTAATCGTCAGCTGCGCATTGGCGCGCGCCGCATCGGCGGGCCACATCAGCGCCACCGTCTCCGCCAGATCGCCGACGAAATCGTACGAGAGCCCAAACAGAACCGGATCGGTCTTCTCCGCCGCCAGCGAGCGGATCAGGCCTGCCTTTGCATTCTTAAACGTCAGCGCGCCCGTCATCGCCGCCAGCGCCCAGCCGCGATCCGGATCAGGCGTGCTGCGGAAATACTCTTCCAACAGCGCAAGCTTCCCCAGGCGCCGCGGCTCATAGGCCAAGCGATCGAGCAGGGCGGCGAAGCGGTTCAAGCCGCCGCTCCCGGTTCTTCTTCATCGCCATAGCCAACCAGATGCAGCGCCTTCGCCTTCAAGCCCTGGCTCTCGCACCAATGCGCCAGCGCATCCGCTTCGCCATGCGTGATCCAAATCTCGCCGGCGCCGGTATCCAGAATCGTCCGCTGCAAATCCGGCCAGTCGGCATGATCCGAAATCACCAGCGGCAATTCCACGCCGCGCTGACGCGCCCGCGCCCGTATCCGCATCCAGCCCGACGCAAAGCACGTCACCGGATCGGGAAACCGCCGCACCCACGGCGTCTGCAAAGCGCTCGGCGGCCCCAGCACGATCGCGCCCGCGTAAAAGCTTTTCGGCGCCGTCTCCACCGGGCGCACATCGCCCAGCTCGACGCCATGCGCCTGATAAAGCTTCGTCAGCTCAAGCAGCGCCCCATGCACATAGATCGGCTTATCCCAGCCACAGCGCCGCAGCTCCGCCATCACGCGCTGCGCCTTGCCCAAAGCATAAGCGCCGACCACGTGCGCACGCTCCGGAAACATCGCCACCGACGCCAGCAATTTGCGCATCTCGTTCTCGGCCGTCGGATGCGTGAACACCGGCAGCGCAAACGTCGCCTCGGTGATGAACACATCGCACGGCACGACCTCGAACGGCGCGCACGTTGGGTCGGCCTCGCGCTTATAGTCGCCGCTCACCACCACGCGCGTGCCGCCACATTCCGCCAAAGCCTGCGCCGAACCCAGCACATGCCCCGCCGAGTGCAACGAGAACGTCACGCCATTGATGTCCAACCGATCGCCATACTTCAAAGCCTGCTGCGATCCGGCAAACTCAGCCCCATACCGCGACGCCATGATCGCCAGCGTGTCCGGCGTCGCCAGCACACTGCCATGCCCCCAGCGCGCATGATCGGAATGGCCGTGCGTCACCAGCGCCCGCGCCACCGGCTTCACAGGGTCCACGTAAAGATCCGCCTTTGGGCAATAGAGACCTTCGGGGCGGGGATGTAGGATTTGAGCCGGCTGCATCGTCCTCGCACACATAAGACGCCGCGCAGGATATTCCCGCATTGCGTCTCATGGAATAACGAACGCCTCTAGCCTTATCCGGTTCGCGCGCCTATGTGCGGCGCGTCCTGGGGGAAACCAAAGCGCATGACGCAGCCGATCATCTCCATTCGCGATGTGAGTAAGACCTACAAATCCGGCGTCCAGGCGCTGCAGCCGACATCGCTCGACATCATGAAGGGCGAAATCTTCGCGCTGCTCGGCCCCAACGGCGCCGGCAAGACGACGCTGATCAACATGACCTGCGGCATCGTCAATCTCTCCACCGGCACGATCACCGCCGACGGCCAGGACATCATCCGCGATTACAAACAAGTCCGCCGCAAGATCGGCCTCGTCCCGCAAGAATTGCACACGGACGCGTTCGAGCGCGTCATCGATACGGTGCAGTTCTCACGCGGCCTTTTCGGCTTCGCGCCCAATCCGGCCTACATCGAAAAAGTGCTCCGCGACCTCTCGCTTTGGGATAAACGCAATTCCAAGATCATGGAGCTTTCCGGCGGCATGAAGCGCCGCGTCATGATCGCAAAGGCGCTGAGCCACGAGCCGAAAATCCTCTTCCTCGATGAGCCCACCGCCGGCGTCGATGTAGAGCTCCGCCGCGATATGTGGGAGATGGTCCGCGGTCTGCGCGAAAACGGCGTCACCATCATTCTGACGACGCACTACATCGAAGAGGCCGAGGAGATGGCCGATCGCGTCGGGGTCATCAACAAGGGCCAGCTCATTCTGGTCGAAGAGAAGCGGGCGCTGATGCGCAAGCTCGGCAAGAAGCAGCTGACGCTCGAACTGCCGGCCCCGCTCACCGAACTGCCCGCCGGCCTCAACGGTTACACGCTCGAACTCGCCAGCGGCGGCAATCAGATCATCTACAGCTTCGACGCGCAGGCCGATGACACCGGCATACCCGCTTTGCTCAAGCGGCTCAGCGAACTCGGCGTCGATTTCAAAGACCTCCACACCGAGCAATCCTCTTTGGAGGATATTTTCGTGTCGCTGGTCCACCGCCAATGATCGCCTCTCTCACTCCGTCATCCTGGGGCGCACGCAGTGCGAAACGAGGACCCAGGGGCAAACGACGCGCTGGCGGCCCCTGGGTCCTGGGCTCTCGCTTCGCGAGCCCCAGGATGACGATTGCACCAACCGAGACCGCCCAATGAACACCTACGGCATCCAAGCCATCTATCGCTTCGAAATGGGCCGCTGGTTGCGGACGCTCGGCCAGAGCTTGTTCTCGCCCGTGCTTTCGACCTCGCTCTATTTCATCGTCTTCGGCTCCGCGATCGGCTCGCGCATGGTCGAGATCGGCGGCGTCAGCTACGGCGCCTTCATCGTGCCGGGCCTCATCATGCTCTCGATCCTGACCGAGAGCGTCTCGAACGCTTCGTTCGGCATCTACATGCCGCGCTGGGCGGGCACGATTTACGAATTGCTCTCCGCGCCTGTGTCCGCGCTTGAAGCTGTGTGCGGCTATGTCGGCGCGGCGGCGACCAAATCCGTTATCATCGGCCTCGTCATTCTCGCCACCGCGCGGCTCTTCGTCGATTACGAAGTCCAGAACTGGTTCGCGGTTCTGTTCTTCCTGGTGCTGACCAGCATCTCGTTCTGTCTCTTCGGCTTCATCCTCGGCGTCATCGCGGACGGTTTCGAGAAGCTGCAGATCGTGCCAATGCTGATCCTGACGCCGCTCACCTTCCTTGGCGGCACGTTCTATTCCATCGACATGCTGCCCGAGCCGTGGCGCACGATCACGCTCTTCAATCCGGTGGTCTATCTCATCAGCGGCTTCCGCTGGGCCTTCTTCGGCGAGCAGGCGGCGGACGTGAACATTGCCGTCAGCCTCGCCGCGATCGTGGTCTTCCTGTTGGTTTGCCTCGGCGCAGTGTGGTGGATCTTCAAGACCGGGTATCGGCTGAAGAACTAAAGCATCGCCATAGATATATCGTTGACGATGCAATCGCGCGGCGCTACGAAAGCCGCCATGGCGAAACCTCGCTTTCTGCATTTGCTATCGCGCGCCGGCCGCGCGGCACAGGCCGTCGCCGACGATGGTTTGGCTGATATCGGCCTGACCTCGGCGCAAGCGGGCGCGCTCTTTGTGCTGCCCATTGATGGCGCCGCCAGCGTGAACGAGGTCGCCGAAATCCTTGGTCTGGCGCAATCTGCCACCTCGGTTCTGGTGCAGCGCCTGGAGCAGGCGGGCTTCATCGAGCGCGAGCCCGATCCGAACGACCGCCGCGCCGTGCGTCTCACCCTCACATCGCGCGGCCGCACGCTCCGTGCCAAAGCAATCGAGCGCGCACACCGCATGAATTCCGCCGCCACGCGCGGCTTCAGCGCCGACGAGCAAGCCGTTGTCGCCCGCTGGCTACAACACATGATCGATTTGAAGGAGGAAGGCCGTGAGTGAAGAGCACATCCTGGTGAGCCGCGACGGCGCCGTTCTCGAAATCCGCTTCAATCGCCCCGACAAGAAGAACGCCATCACCAATTCCATGTACGGCGCCATGGCCGACGCCGTCGCATCCGCCCGCGCCGACGACGACGTTCGCGTCATCCTCTTCACCTCAACCGGCGATTTCTTCTCCGCCGGCAACGACATCAAGGATTTCGCCGCTCAATCCATGGGCGCCTTCGATGGCCCGCGTCACGTTGGCCGCTTCCTCGAAGAGGTGATCAACGCCGAAAAGCCAATCGTCGCCTCAGTGCAAGGCCACGCCGTCGGCGTCGGCACGACCATGCTCTTCCAATGCGATCTCGTATACGTCGCCGATCACGCACGCCTCACTGTGCCATTCATCGATCTTGGCGTTGTGCCTGAGAACGCATCGAGCCTCACCATGGTCGATCGCCTCGGCCACACCCGCGCCTTCGCCCTCTTCGGCCTCGGCGAGCCGCTCATGGGCAAGGACGCCGCCGCCTGGGGCCTCGCCAATGCCGCCCTGCCTGCCGCCGAAGTCGAACCCCGCGCCCGCGCCGCCGCGCAAACATTGGCTGCCAAGCCGCCGCAATCCATGCGTCACACCAAGCAGCTGATGCGGGACCGCGAAGCCCTGATCGCGCGCATGCGGGAAGAGGGCGAGATCTTCGCAAAACGCCTGCAATCGCCGGAAGCGATGCAGGCGTTCAGTGCGTTCTTACAGCGTAAAGCCTAAGCGCTATTCGCGCTCAAACCGGAGTCGGCTGGCGAACCGCCATTGAGCGTTCGCCGCGCCGCTGTGCGTTTCGGTCAGCATTTCGATCCCGCCTTGGCGGCGGCGCATCACGGTGCGCGTGTTGCTTTGCGCGGTGGTGACGAGGCGCGGCCCCAGGAACTCCGAATAGCCGGCGCCGAAATTGCCGGCATCATCCCAGCGGAAATACTGGATCGAGCCGTCGCGGTTGCGGAAGAGCGCAGCTTCCCCGGTCGCGGTCGCGCCGCGATACCAGGTCTGACGCAGCACCGGCGGATGCTGGAAGGCGAAGCAGCCGCGCGTGCCGTTCGAGCCGCGCGGTTCAGTCTGGCGATAGCAACGGCCGGCGACGCTATTCAGCCAGCCAAAGCTGCGGCCTTGAACAGCCGTGCCGGCGCCAGCCGAGTAAGCGCTCGGCGCCGCGCCGTCGCGCGTATAGGTCACGACCTGCGTATCGCTCCAGCCGCCGCCGTCGCGCCGTTGCGATGCAACTTCAAACCCTGCGTTTGCGCGCCGCCACACAGCGCGCTCAGCGCCGCCAGCGGCGCCGTCGAACACGAGCGTGCCGCTGTCGAAGTGCGGCGTGACGATCGTCGGCTCGCCGTCGTTCGTCCATGCGTACATCTCGAGCCGCGCGCGATCGCGGCTCCAGCCCAGCACCGTGTCGCCGCGATAATTGGCGCCGCGCGAGATGCTGGACCGAAGGTAGCGCCCAAACTGCACTTGGAAGCACTGGCGATCGACGACCGCGCCGGCGGCGTTGCGCCCTTGCCAGCAGGAACCGCCAAGCTCGGCCAGCCAGTCCAGCCGGCTATTGCCCGTCTGCGCGGCGGCGGGGGGCGTCCCGGCGCAGATCAGCGCCAGCGCTACGGCCGCGCCGCCAAAAATCTTGTTCAACATCATGTTCCCCAATCTCGATGTAGCCGCAGTTCTAGCCGGGGCTAGCGCGGCTGGCGAGCGGCGATTGCTTACCGCCCGCGCCGCGTCGGCGTGTGCGCCGCGATCCAGCGCTCCGCCGCCGGCATCCGCACATTGGCGGTTTCGGCGCGCAATCGGATCGAGGCCGTGGCCGCCGTGACGGTCCCGCGTGCGCCTTCCGGGAAATCTCGCGCATAGGTTTCAAGCTCGCGGACCATGGCCGGGTCCGCGCTCTGCGCCGCCAGGCTTGCTGGAAACTCAAGCCGGGTCAGCGGGTCGAGCAGCGCCTCGATCGCCGGCCGGTTGGCGACCAGGAAGTCCCACGCCATGCGCGGCTGCTCATTGCCGACCGCGAAGATCACCTGCGTCCGGATTTGGCGCGGGATCGCTTCGCCCAAGGTCAGTTGCAGCGTCCGCCGCGCCAGCGCAGGGTCCGATGCGCTGGCCAGAAGCAGCCATAACCGCCTCTGTTCGACGAAATCGCCGGCCGCGCGCGCCTGCGCCAGCAACGCCTCGTAATCAGCCGTCGTCGCGTGCATCGCATAGACGCGCATCACCGCCGTGCGGATCGAAGCGGGCAACGCCTCGCCGCCGCGCACACGCCGGCGCGCTTCAGCGATCACAGCCTCGTCGCCCAGCGCGCCGAGCGTGCTGATCAGCCCCGCACGCGTGCTCGCCGCGTTCGAGCCCTCGCCCGCGCGCGGCGTCCAGCCGGCGCGCTCCAAGTAGTGATGCAGCGTGCGAATGCCGAACGCCTTCACCGCCGCCTCGCTTGGCCTGCCGCGTGCGTATCCTGCCAGCAGGCTCATTGAACCCGCCGTGTCGTCGATGATCGCCGGCGCGGCGTCCGCCGGCAGCGCGTTGACGAGGTCGAGATAGCTGGAGAACGGCGCATCGCCGCTCCGCCCGAACGCCCAGTAATCCAGCAGCAATCCCAACTGATCGGCATCGTCCAGCGACGTGAAGCGTTGCGTCAGCAGCCGGAAGTTGGCGTCGTCATAGAGCACGCGGAAGAAGCCGCTTTGCCCGGCATTGACCACGTACGGCCCAGACCCGGCAGGTTCAAAGATGCGATCCGCGCCCGGCGCCATCACCGCCCGCACTGGCTCACCGCCCACGCGCTGCACCACAATCGGTATGCTCCAGCGCTCGCCCGTGCGCGAAGCGTCGTCCATCGCGAAGCGCTGTTGGCTGACGCCGACGCAGCCTTGGCGTCCGCGAGCGTCGCAGCGCATGGACGCCGCGCGCAGCAACGGAAATCCGGATTGCCCGGTAAAGCTGCGCGCGATTTCCAGAACAGGTTGTCCCGACGCCGCTTGGATCGCCGCCCACAGATCTTCCGTGCGCGCATTTCCGTAATGGCGGGCGTTCAGATAGTCGCGCACGCCTTGGCGGAAGTCTTCCTCGCCGACATACGCTTCCAACATACGAATAACCGCGAGGCCCTTTTCGTAGGTGATGGTATCGAACGCCAAGTTCGCTTCATCGATCGTGTTGACCGTCTGCACCACCGGGTGCGTGCCTTCGCGCGCATCGAGCGACATCGCCGCTTGCGTGCCGCCGGAAAGTTGCGACAGCCAAGGCTGCCAATCGGGATGCACCGCCTCGGTCGCTTTCGCCGCCATCCACGAGGCGAACCCTTCGTTCAGCCACAGATCGTCCCACCACATCATGGTGACGAGGTTGCCGAACCATTGGTGCGCGATCTCGTGCGCCACGAACCCGAACACGTTCTGGCGCTCGGCCTCGCTCGAGTTCTCGTCCACCAGCAAATATTGGTCGAAGTAGAGAATGGCGCCCCAATTCTCCATTGCGCCAAAGCCGCCAGCGCCCGGCACGCCGATCATGTCGAGCTTCGGCAGCGGATAATGAATGCCGAAATACTCAGTGAAATAGCGCAGCGATTGTTCGCCGGCGGTCAGCGCCTCTTGCGCCCGATGCGTCTGGCCGCGCCGCACCACGACGCCGAGCTCAACCCCGTCAACATCGCGCGTCACCCGCTCAAAATCGCCAACCGCCAAAAACAGTAAGTAGCTCGGCATGGAAGGAGTGTCGGCGAAGGTGGTGCGCGTCAGCCCGCCCGCGAGCCTTTGCGTGCGCGCCGCCGGCATGTTGCCGATCACCATCTGATCACTAGGCGCCGTCACCGTCAGCGCAAACACCGCGCGCCGGTTCGGCTGATCCCACATCGGCGCCAGCCTGCGCGCATCGCCGGGTTCAAACTGCGTCGCCAGCGCCCGCTTAGTGACGCCGCCATCTTGGTACGACACCCGGAAGAGGCCGTACGCATCGTCCTGGATCGCGCCGGAATAGACGATGCGGATCGTATGCCGGCCGGCGCGCAACGGTCGGCGCGGCGTCAGCGTCAAAGTTTGCGCTTCTTCGTTCGTGTCGAACGCGGCGCCGACATTGTCGATGCTGGCGCGGCTGACCTGCAGGCCAAGCGCGTTCATCGTCACCGTGGTTTGCGGTTCGCTGGTTTCAATCGTGATCCGCGCTTCGCCAGTAAAAGTGCCGGCCTCCGCGTTCGGCGTCACCGCGATCTCGTAGCGCAGCGGCGTCGGTCCGCCTTCGAACCATTGCCGTTCGGAGGTCTGCGCCATCGCGGCGGGCGCCAACAGCGCCAAGGCGGCAAGCAAAGCAAGCGGGCGAAATTTCATGCGCATGATCCCAAGCAATCGCCCGTGCTTGCCGCGCGCGCCCGCATCGGCGCAATCCCTTTGCTATGAGCCGCCCGCCGCGTACGGCGGAGCGCCTACGGCCAGACGACCTCAACCCGCAAACCGCCCAGCGCCCCGCGCGACAGCCGCAGCTCGGCGCCGACCGCCTGCGCGATGTCCTGCGCGATCGGCAGCCCAAGCCCGTGCCCGTCGCCGCTTTCGTCCAGCCGTTTGCCGCGCTGCAACGCGGCATCGACCTGCTCGGGGCTAAGGCCCGGCCCGTCGTCCTCGATTGTCAGCGTGCGCCCGTCGCCGCTGATCCGCACCCGCGCCGCCGCGAACCGCGCCGCGTTCTCCAAGAGCGGCCCGGACAATTCCAGCAGCACGTCTTCGCTTATCGGGTAGGGCGTGTCCGTCACCTCGTTCTCGAACGTCACCTCGCCGCCGCGCTCGGTGCGTTCCAGCACTTGCACAATCTTGCCGATGGCGACGCGCCCGTTGGCCGTGCCGGCGCCGCGCGAGGCCGCTGCGCGCGTGCGCGCCAGTTCGCGCTCCACCGCGCTGCGCGCCGCGGCGATGGCGCGCTCCAACCCATCGGCGGCATCTTCCGCGCCGGCTTCGCGCGCGCGCCGTGTCTGCGCCGCCAGCGCTGAGAGCGGCGTCTTCAACGAGTGCGCCAGATCCGCCGCGCGTTTTTTGGCTTGCTCAAGATCGCCTTCGCGCGCCGCCGCCAGCTCGTTGATCGCATTCGCGAGCGGCGCAGCTTCCGCTGGATAATCGCGTTCGCTGAGGCGGGCGCTGGCTTGCTGGCGCAACGCGCCCAACGCCGCGCGCACATCTTCCAGCGGCGCCAGTCCAAGCTGCACCTGTATCCAAGCCGCCGCCGAAAGCGTCAGCCACAGCAGCAACAGAAACAGCGCCAGCTCCTGTGCGAACGCCGCCCGCGCCGCCGTCACAGTGGCGCGGTCCGAAGCCACCATCACCACAAGCCGTGGCCCGCCCGCATCGAGCTGCACCGAGCGCGCGACGTAAAATATGCTCTGCTCAAACGGCCCCGCCGCAACGCCCGCGCTCCAACCCGCCGCGTTTTGCAGCGGCGGCGTCGCCAGGCGCTCATCCCAAAGCGAGCGCGAGCGGATCAGAACGTCCTCGCCGCTGATCTGCCAATAAAGCCCGCTCGCCGGCGCGCCGAAACGCGGCTCTGTCGGCAGCCGCTCCAACGTCACGCCTTCCGGTGTGTGCATCAGAGCCGAAATCAGCCCCATGCCGCGCGCCGAGAGATCGGCCTCAACCTGGCGCAACGTGTGGCGCTCGAACAAAAAGCTCATCGCCACCCAGGCGATCGCCAACGCCGCAAAGATCGCGCAGGCCGCGCCAAGCAAAAGCCGTACGCGCAGTGAGCGTTGCATCAGCTTTCGCTCAGCGTGTAGCCGAAGCCGCGCCGCGTCTCGATGACGTCGCGCCCGATCTTGCGCCGCAGCCGCGCCACCAAAGCTTCGATGGCGTTCGCGTCGCTGACGCCATCGGCGCCGTGCAGTTGCTCAGCCAATTCGCCCGCCGCAACCGTGCGGCCGCGATTGTGCGCAAGGATTTCCAGCAGGCGATATTCCAGCGCCGACACTTTTTGCGGCGCGCCATCGACAGCCACGCTCATCCGCGTCGTGTCGAGCGTCAGTTTGCCGACGCTGATCAGCGGGCTCGCGTGGCCGCTTGCGCGGCGCACCAGCGCTCGCACCCGCGCGACGAGTTCGCCAAGTTCAAACGGTTTTGCCAGATAATCGTCGGCGCCAGCGTCGATGCCGTCGACCTTCTCGGTCCATGCGCCGCGCGCGGAAAGAATGAGCACTGGCATCGTGCGCCCCGCCGCGCGCCAGCGCCGCAGCACCGAAAGTCCATCCAGCCGCGGCAAGCCCAAATCGAGCACCACCGCTGCGAACTCTTCGGTATCGCCCAAGAACCAAGCCTGCTCGCCATCGCCCGCGCGCTCAACCAGGCAGCCGGACGCCGTCAGCGCACGCGCGACATCGTCGGCGATGTCGTCATCGTCCTCGACCAGCAGGATGCGCATTAATCCTCGTCTTCGATGTCCAGCACGGCGCCGGTGCGCGCGTCGATCTCGACCTTACGCACCCGGCCCGACGCGCCCAGCACTTCCACTTCATAAATCAGCCGGCCATCGTCGCGTTCAAGTTCAACTTCGACGATTTCGCCTGGCGCGTGCTGTAGCGCGATTTGCATGATGCGCGCGAGCGGCAACGCCTGACCCGCTTGCACGGCCCGCAGCGCCTCGTCGTGGCTGACCCGGTCGGCCAGCGCATTCGGCGCCAGCGCCATCAGCGCCATCGCGGCCAGGAGGGGGGCAAAGAGCCGTTTCATCGCATCGTCATATTAGCCCAGAGTAACCTGACGCGAAGCTGACAAGAGGCGCTAAGTTCGTGTCAGGCGGGGTCTGCGATGGTCACCCCAACGCCGGATGAATCCCGGCTTCATCAGAGGGAAAGTTGACCATGACTAAACTTGTTCGCGCCACCGCCGCCGCTTTGCTGTTCGCAGCGTTCGCCATGCCGGCCCAAGCCCAAACCACCACCGCCGCCGGCGATCTGTCGCTCTCGCAGGTCGAGCAGCGCTTGAGCCAACAAGGCTTCCGCGTTCTCGAAATCGAACGCGACGACGGCCGCTACGAAGTCAAAGCCTTCAACAGCGCCGGCCAATGCGTCGAACTCGACGTCAACCGCCGCAGCGGCGACATCATCCGCACCGAGCGCGATGACGATTGCCACGACGACGACGATCGCCGCGGCCGCAACCGCTAAGCGAGGGCAAAGCATCAGGCAGGTGATCTGCGCACCTGTCCGCGCTACATCTGCCTGATGCTTCTCTTCACCCACCCCTCCATGCTCGATCACCAGCCGCCGCCGGGCCACGCCGAGCATGCCGGGCGTCTGCAAGCGGTCCTCGACGCCTTGGAGAACATGCCGTTCGCGCGCCGCGAAGCGCCGCTGGCTGAGCAAACCGCGCTGATCCGCGTGCACCCTGAGCGCTACATCGAAGCGCTGGAGCCCGCGTTCGCAGAAGCGCAATCGGCGCGCGTGCGCCTCGATCCAGACACCTTCATTTCCGCCGGCTCACGCGAAGCGACTTACCGCGCCGCCGGCGCCTGCGTCGCCGCTGTCGACGCGGTGCTTGGCGGCGAAGACGACATGGCCTTCTGCGCCGTGCGCCCGCCTGGCCACCACGCCGAGCCGATCGCGCCGATGGGCTTTTGCATTTTCAACAATGTCGCCGTCGCCGCGATGCACGCGCTCGAAGCGCATAAGCTCGAACGTGTCGCGGTTGTGGATTTCGACGTCCATCACGGCAACGGCACCCAAACCATGGCCGAACGCGAGCCGCGCCTGATGTTCGCGTCCACGCACCAAGCGCCGCTCTATCCCGGCACTGGCGATGCGGACGAAACCGGCATCGCCGGCAACGTCGTCAACGCGCCGCTGCCTGCGGGCGCCGGTGGCGCCGCATGGCGGCACGCCATGAAGACGCGCGTTCTGCCCGCGCTCGATGCGTTTGCGCCACAGCTGATCTTGGTTTCGGCTGGTTTTGACGCCCACAAGGCCGATCCGCTCGCCCAGATGGAACTCGAAACTGAGGATTTCGCCTGGGCCGCGCGGGAACTGCGTGCGCTGGCCTTACAGCACTGTCAGGGCAAGCTTGTTTCGACTCTGGAGGGCGGGTACGACTTGGCCGCGCTCGCCGGGTCGGCCGCGGCTTATTTGGCGGCGCTCCAGCGCGATTAGACCCGCTCACGGGGAGGGGGCGTCGAGGCGCGCGAAAGGTCAGAATGACGACGACCATGGCGCCTGAGGAGACGCTGGATCGCCGTTCCGCCGTTCGCGCTGGCTTCATTGTCATCGCCCGGCACGGCCAGCCTCATGCCGACAGAACTGTGCGTATTGATCGCCAGGGCTACCGCGAATGGTGGGCCGGTTACGATCTCGCGGGTCTGCATCCGGACGAACGCCCGCCTGAGAAACTCTGCGAACTCGCCGGAAAATCCGACGTGATCTACGCCTCGACCCTGCAGCGGGCGATCCATACCGCGCAAATGGTCGCTGGCGGCCGCGATGTGATCACGGATCCTGTTTTCATCGAAGCGCCGCTGCCGCCGCCGGCGATGTGGGGCAAGCGTCGCCCCGGCGTTTGGGGCGTGTACGCCCGCGCCGCTTGGTGGCTAGGCCTACACGAAAATGGCGAAAGCCGCGCTCAGGCGGAACTTCGCGCCGAGGCGGCCGTCGCCACCCTGACCGCGCAAGCGTTGCGCGGCCAAAACGTGCTCCTGTGCGCCCATGGCTGGTTCAACCGCATGATGCGCCCGGTGCTGCGCGCCCAGGGCTGGCGGGAAGTCGAGGACGGCGGCGACCGATACTGGTCCTATCGCCGGTACGAGAAAGTGAAATAAGCGCAGATTGCCCTCTGCTTAGGGAGCCCATACGTTCAACGTCATGACGCCGGACCAAAAAGATCCCGCCCAGCTCTCGTTCGAGGAATCCTTGAGCGAACTGGAAAAAATCGTCGCCCACCTCGAGCGGGGCGATGTGCCGTTGGCGGATTCGATTCGCATCTACAAGCGCGGAGCCGCATTGAAGGCGCGCTGTGAGAGCCAATTGAAGGACGCCCAGCTCGAAGTCGATCAAATCGTGATGGGTCCTGAAGGCCCACGCGCCGAGCCCGCCAAGATCGGGCAATAGGGAGAGAAGAACCGCGATGGCCGACGACCCGCAAAACAATGCGCGCCTGCCGCTCATTTCGATGGACGACTTTTTGAAAGTCGACATTCGCCTCGGCACCATCGTCGATGTGAAGGTGTTCGAAGAAGCCAAGAAGGCTGCCTATCAGCTCTGGATCGATTTCGGCGATCCGCTCGGCGTCAAGAAATCCAGCGCCCAAGTCGTGCACAATTACGACCTCGGCGAACTGCTCGGCCGCCGCGTCGCCGCCGTTGTGAACTTCGAGCCCAAGCAGATCGGCAAGTTCATGTCGGAAGTGCTGTGTCTCGGCTTCCCCGATCGCAACGGCAACGTCGTGTTGCTCAACATCGATCGCCCAGCGCTCACCGGCGGGCGCCTCTACTGAGCTGAACTTCCCGGATGAAGTGCGCGCGCGGCTGCGCTAAATCCTGCTCAAACGGGGGGACGAAATGGCTCAGTCGCGTCACGCTGCTCTTGCGGCGCTTTTATCGCTTGGCCTGATGCCTCGGCGCAAGAGGCGCTTGCGCCCTGGTTCGATTCCGACGGCTTCTACAATCGCGCGGGCGCCGATCTCGCGCGCGTCACCGCCGACATGACGGCTTGCCGCATCGAAGCGGCGCGTCTGCGCAATGTGCGCAACACCTCATCGCCGAGCATGACCGCCTCCGCCTTCAATGCTGACGGCTCGTTCAATCCCGGCGTCTCGCTCGCGGCCACAGGCATCGCCTCGGTGCTCACCGCCATTCAAGACGCGCGCTACAATGGCAGCATCGAGAAGACCGAATTCCGCGACTGCGCGGCGGCGCTCGGCTATCGCCACTTTCGGCTCGCGGACGATCAACGCGTCCGCTTCGACGCTGAATCAGATCACGGCTTCGCAGCGCTCGTCAGCGCAGCCGCGCCTAGCGCGGGCCGGCTCAACGAAAGCGAAACGCCGCGCAATTACTTCGCCGCTGATCTGGAGGACTCCGCTTACCAAAATGCGTCCCCGCCCGCAGCGCCTGTCGAAACGCCCGCGTCTGAAAACGCCGAAGCCGTCACCGAACCTGTCGCCGCGCCGCCAACCGGCGTCATCGAGCGCCTCGCGCCAGGCGCGGTTGCAACGCCGCGCGAAGGCATGGCCATCGTCGTCGCGTCCGCGCGCCAGCGTTCGGCCGCTGTGCCAGTGATGGGCGACACCTTCCGCTTCACCCGCGTCACTGAAGAGGGCGCCTTCCTCGATTTGCTGCAGCCAACCGCGAGCTTTGCGCTGCGTTCGCACATGAATTCTGAGCGCCGCCGCGATCCGACGCTCGCCGGCGATATCGGCGCGCCGCGCTTCAGCACATTTGAAATCCCTGCTGGCCGTTATGCGTTGAGCGCTCTGGGCGCGGTCAACGCCTGCCTCGGCACGCTGACCTTCGAAGTCGGCGCCGGCGATGTCGTTTATCTCGGCGATTTTGTTCTGCGCCCGCCGGGCGTCCCCATGGGCTCGCTGCTTTTGCCGGGCGGCAACGTGCGCGGCGGCATGGATGTGCGTCTGCGCGAAGATCTGCGCGTCGGCATCGGCGATGGCTTTGAGGCCGCGCGCGCGGCGCTGCAAGCCGACGACGCCACCAAAGCGCGGCTCACACGGGCGCACTATCAGAACGGCTACCGGCTGCCCTGCGATGGCCGCTACATCGGCCGCGTCGCCAATCCGGCTTGGCCGGCGTTCAATGAAACGCAAGCGGCGGCCTTCCATGATGGAATGGCCGCCGCCCTCGATGCTTCAAACTGAACTTTAGCGGACGCGCACCATTTCAGTCTGGCGCGGCGTCCGTGTGCCGTCGTCATAGTGCAGCCATAGCCGGTCGCCGGTGATTTCGAAGGCGTTGCCTTCAACCGGTTCGAAGCCAATGAAACCGGAAGCCTTCACCGACGCGCGCTGGCGCGTGCGCACGAACCAGCCTTCGCCGTAATCGGCCTCCCAGATCAGCGTGCTGCCGTCCCAGCTAAACCGCCAGCGGCTCGTATCGCTGCCCGTGCTGCGCCATTCGCCGACGATCGCTTGCAGAGCAGGTGAGGTCGATGCGCTGCCGCCGCCGCCACCACCGCTCGTACGGCGCAACGAGAACGTGCCGCTGATTTCGGTGTTGGTCATCGTGCCGCGCAGCGACTCGCCCGAGAGCGTGCCGGTGTAGGTCGAGCCGCGTGTGCCGTTGGCGCGAATGTATTGGAACGTGATGCGGTTGCCGCTCGCCGTCCAATCACCGCGGTCGCCGTTATTGTCGTAGAAGGTGCCGTCCGAACCGAAATCCCACCAGGCGTTGGAGGAATCGTAGTCCGAACCCGGCCAATCGGTCGAACCGGCGAAGCGTCCGATGAAGGCCGGCAGAACCCCGCCCGAGCGGCGCAGCGAGAAGGTGCCGCTGATTTCGCCGTTGGTCATCGTGCCGCTGAGGCTGTCGCCGGAGCGCGTCGCTGTGTAGGTCGAGCCGCGCGTGCCGTTCGGACGGATGTATTGGAAGGTGATGCGGTTGCCGTTCGCGCTCCAATCGCCGCCATCGCCGTTATTGTCGATGAAAACGCCGCTGCTGCGGAAATCCCACCAGGCGCCGGTGGAATCGTAATCGGTGCCGGCCCAATCGGTCGAGCCGGTCCAGCGTCCAACGAACGCCGAAGAGCCGCTGCTGCTGCTTGAATCGCCGCCACCGCCGCCGCGGCTCAGCGTAAAGCTGCCAGACTCACCGCGCGCATTGGTGATCACGCCGGTGATGCTGTTGCCTGAAATCGTGCCGCGATATTCCGAGTTCGGAAACGCGTCATAGCGCAGCGTGAAATAGTCGCCGCTGACGCGCCACGTGCCGGTCTCGCTGTAATTGTTGCGCCACGTGCCGCCGCGCGCGAGTTCGATCGTGAACGCGCCTTCTTGTTGGGCGCCATCATGCCAGCGGAATTGTACATCCCAACTGCCGGCGACGTTTGTTTGCGCCTGCGCGACAGCGCCCGCGAAAACCAGCCAGAAGGCGATAAAGAGATAGCCGAAACGGCGCGCAAACATGAGCGTCTCCCCCGAAAAGCGCAGCCACTATGCCGTGGCTACGCCCATCGGGCGAGCGGAATTATGCGCTCTCGTTTTCGGCGCTTAGCCCGGCGGCGCGTCCGCCGGTTCTTGCGTTTCCTGCTCGTCCGTCGCCGGCGGCGTCAGCGAAGCGGGGCCGCTGTCGCTGGCAGGCGGGGTCGTCGGCGCAGGCGTCGTCGTCGTCGTGTCGCCAGCCGGCGTTTCCGGCGGCAGCCCATCCGGCGGCAACGGCAGGCCATCCGGCCCAAGCGCCGGCGGCGCTGAGCTTTGTTGCAAGCGCAATTGCTCGATTTGGCCGCGTGCGAACACCGCTTCGTCGCTTTGCGGGAAGTTGTTCAAGAATGCTTCCCAGCCTTCGATCGTGTTGGCCGCGCGCGCATCGGCAAGCGCCGCCGCTTCCAGACGATCGAGATCGGCTTCCGCGCGCTCGCGGTCGGCGTCCGACGGATTGCCCGCCAGGAATTCGCGCAGCGCCGTCACGCTTTCATTGTCGATCGAGGCGTAAGCCGCGCCATTGTTGTTCTGCGTCAAGAACCAGTACCCGCCACCGCCGGCAACGGCGACGACGATGAACGTGATGATGGCGATCAGCACCATATTGGCGCCGCCCTTTTTCTCGCCCGCTTCGGCAGGCGCGCGCGAGGGCGTCGGGCGCGGCGGCGGCGGCGGGGCCGCGCGCTGTTGCTGCTGCGCCGGCCGCTGTTGTTGCGGCTGGCTGCGTTGCTGCTGATTGCGCTGTTGCTGCTGCGCCGGTTGCGCGGCGGCGGTTTGTTGTGCGGCCTGTGGCGTCACCACGCCCGGCTGGAAGAAGCCAGAGGCCGGCTTCGGCGTCGGCGGCGGCAGCGGTGCAACGCCGGCCTTATCGGTCACCAGCTTCGCCAGGTCGCGCCAAGCCGGGAAATCGTCTTCGCCGCGCCAGCCCGTCAGGTTGACGGCGCTTTCGTTGGCGAACGGCGCCGGCGGCTGCGCGCTCTGCATGGTGGCGTGGATAAGCTTGCTTTTGCCTTTGGCGAAATTGGCGTTTTCGGCAAGTTCCGGCTGCGTCACCGAACGCGGCGACCACAGCGCGATACTTACCGCCGCACCCTTCAAGGCCTCGCGGAGTTCTTCGCCGGATTTTTCCAGCACCACGTCCAGCTTCGCTTGGCGGACCTTTTCGGCCAGCGCGCGGGCGGGCAGGGTGTCTTCCGCGGCGTGAAGGATCACCACCGTTGGCATGCAAAATTCCTCACTCAATCAACCCCCGAGGCCCCAGAAGCGCAGCCGCCATGAATGCGTCGCCCTCCAGCTCCCCAGCCCTGTCGGGCGCATGATGCCCCGGAAGCACCCGTGTTGGAAAGACCGGGCCCCAGCGCCAAGCCATTCCCCGGTGAGGCGCATGGCGAAGGGCGCTTGCGCCAGCCGGGCGCTCTGCTAACCCCCGGCGACCATGTCCAAGCTCGAAGCCCGCCTCAAAGAAACCGCCGACCGCATCAACATCGCGCTCGACGCCCTCCTGCCGAAAGCGCAGGGGGCCGATGGCCGGCTGGCCGAAGCCATCCGCTACGCCGCCCTCGACGGCGGCAAGCGCCTGCGTCCGTTCTTCACGCTCGAAGCCGGCCGCATCTTCGACGCGGACGAGTCCAGCCTCATGCGCGCCGCCATGGCGATTGAGTGCGTGCACACATACTCGCTCATTCACGACGATCTGCCGTGCATGGACGATGACGATCTGCGCCGCGGCCGCGCCACCCTGCATCGCGCCTTCGATGAAGCCACCGCGCTGCTCGCAGGCGATGCGCTGCTGACGTTTGCGTTCGAAGTGCTCGCCGAACCCGCAACGCACTCCGATCCGCAAATGCGCTGCAAGCTCATTGCGGGCCTCGCCAAGGCCGCTGGCGCGCAAGGCATGGTTGCCGGCCAAGCCGCTGACATGGCCGGCGGCGACATTGGCAGCGATCTCATCGCCGTCACCCGCATGAACCGGTTGAAGACCGGCGCGCTGATCAATTTCGCCGTCGACGCCGGCGCGCTCATCGGCTGCGCCTCGGAAGCGGAAAAGACCGCACTCTCGCGCTACGCCCACGATGTCGGCCTCGCCTTCCAAATGGTCGATGATCTCTTGGACGCTGAAGGCGTCGTGCGCGACACCGGCAAAGCCGTCGGCAAGGATCGTGCGCGCGGCAAAGTCAATTTCGTCACCGTGCTTGGCGCCGACGCAACGCGTGACCGCATCAAGATGCTCGCCGATCAAGCCAAGCAGCATCTCGCGATCTTCGGTCCGCGCGCCTACATCCTCAACGAAGCCGTCGATTTCATCGTCACGCGCCGGTACTGATCGTCGCGGAAACCGGACGGCGCCTCGCACGTTGAGTTCCCATGGGCCGTCCCGTCACCGTCACCATCCCGCATCAGCTCGGCCGCGAAGAAGCGCGCAAGCGCGTTGACGCCAGCTTGGACCAATTCAAGGCCCAGCTCGGCAGCGCCGGCCTCGGCAACATCCAGCACGCTTGGTCGCAGGATCAGCTTGGCTTCCGCGCCAAAGCGCTCGGCCAAAACATCACCGGCCGCATCGACGTGCGCGACAGCGATCTGCAAATCGAAGTCGAACTGCCGGGCCTACTCGGCGGCTTCGCCAACAAAGTCGCCGAGCAACTCAAACGCCAAGGCCCGCTGCTGATCGAGAAGAAGTAGTCCCGCTCAATCGATCAACCGCTGCGTCAGATACATGTATTCCAACGTCCGTCGCCGCGCCGCTTCGCGCAGGTTCGCGTTGGCCGAGTGTCCGCCATCGGTGTTCTCATAATAGAGATAGGGGATGCCCAGCTCATCCAGCCGCGCGCCGTACTTGCGCGCATGCCCCGGATGCACGCGATCATCCTTCGTCGACGTGTAAATGAACACGGTCGGGAAATTCTCCCGCGCGCGCAGGTTCTGATAGGGCGTGATCTGCTCCAAAAACGCGCGCTGCTCCGGAATGCCAGGCGAGCCGTACTCGCCGACCCACGACGCGCCCGCCAGCAATTGATCGTAGCGCAGCATGTCCAACAGCGGCGAACCAATAATCGCCGCGTTGACCATCTCCGGATGCTGGTTGAGCATCACGCCCATCAACAAGCCGCCATTCGAACGCCCCGAAATGCCAAGCCGGCGCGGGCTGGTGATGCGCCGTTCAACCAGATCGCGCTCAACGGCGTAGAAGTCGTCATAGATGCGTTGGCGATTGGTCAGGAGGCCGGCTTGGTGCCACTCCGGCCCAAACTCGCCGCCGCCGCGGATGTTGGCGAGCACGTACGTGCCGCCCTGATCAAGCCAGAGCCGCCCGATATACGCGTTGTAGCTCGGCACCTGCGACAGCTGGAATCCGCCATAAGCGTAGAGCAAAGTCGGGTTCTGCCCGTTCATCTGCATGTCGCGCCGGCGCACCACAAAGTAGGGCACGCGCGTCCCATCCGCGCTCGTCGCTTCAAACTGCTCAGTCACGTAGCGCGACGCGTCGAACTGCGCCGGCAGCGCACGCACGCTCGCGGCGCGCGCGCCGTTTAGCGCGTAGAGCGTCGGCGGCGTCAGGAAGTCTTCGAACGTCGCAAACGCAACGCGTTCGCTGGTCGAGGCGCCCGCCAGCGACACAACGCCCGTCGGCGGCATGGCGATCTGCTCGCCGCGCCACTGGCCGCCGTTGAACGTAAAGCGCTGCAACCGCCCGCGCACATTGTCGAAGCCCGCCACCAAAATCGCATCGCGCGTCGCTTCCACGTCCTCGATCGATTGGCGCGCATTCGGCGTGAAGATCACCTCAATGCGCGGCGCCGCTAAAGTCGCGTGCGTCAGCGGCAGCGCCAGCAATGAACCGGAGGGATAGGTCTGCCCGCCAATCGTCCAAGCTTCTTCCAGCGTCACGATCAGCCGGTCGTTGTAAAACTCATGGATTGTCGATTTGCGCGGCAGCGTCAGCCGCACTGGGCCTTCAGCGCTGATCAGCGAATACACCGCCTCAAAAAACGTCTCGCCCTCAACGGCGATAGCGATGTGATCGCCGCTCTCGTCCTCAAATGTCGACACCGAGATCGACACATCGCTGACTTCGCCGCGCATGATCTCAGTCGCGCTCGACAGCGGCGTGCCGCGCCGCCAGGCTTTCAGCACGAACGGATAGCCCGACTCCGTCAGCGAGCCTTCGCCCCAATTGGTCGCGACCAAGAGCGTGTCGCGATCGAGCCAGCCCATATTGGTCTTGGCTTCCGGCACAACGAAGCCGCCTTCAACGAAGCGCTGCGTCGTCAGATCGAACTCACGCAACGTCCGCGCATCGAGCCCGCCATTGGAGAGCGACACCATGCAGCGCACGCCGCTCGGATCGCAATTGGCGCCTTGATACACCCAGTTCGCATTCTCCGCGCGCGCCAGCGCATCAATGTCGAGCACCGTCTCCCAACGCGGCCGGTTCGCCGCATAATCGGCGAGTCGCGCGCGCCGCCAAATCCCGCGCACATGATCCGGGTCTTGCCAGAAATTGTAGAGATAGCCGCCGCGCACTTGCCCTGTCGGCAAACGATCGCGGCTCTGCGCTACTTCAAGCGCCGCGTTCAACAACCCCGCATAGCGCCGATCGTTCTCGAGCACCGGCAGCGAGCGGTCATTCTGCTCATGCACCCAAGCCAGCGCCCGCTCACCCTCGACCTCTTCAAGCCAAAGATACGGATCCTGCACCTGCGCCGGCGGCGCTTCCGCTGCGCTCGGCCCGCCGGGCGACGCGCAACTCGTCGCCAAAATCAAAGCCGCAAGGCAAGCGCTCACTCGGATCATCGCGTGTCCCCAAAATCTGATCCGCGCACACTAACGATCCAAACCGCCTCGCCAACCCGCCTTGCGACCAGGGTCGACTGTGACCGCACGAAGCGCTACCGCATCGGCCCAGGGAGAGCCGGCCATGCGCGAACTTCACATCAGCAAAACCAACATCCGCGACACCAAGCTGGTCGACGTCGCGCCCGCACCGCTCGCCCCCGGCGCCGTGCGCCTCAAGCTCGATCTGTTCGCGCTCACGTCCAACAACGTCACCTACGCTGCGATGGGCGAGGGCATGCTTGGCTATTGGGATTTCTTCCCGGCGCCCGAAGGCTTCGGCAAAGTTCCAGTCTGGGGCTTCGCCACCGTCATCGAAAGCAACGCCGCCGAAATCGCAACCGGCGCGCGCTATTACGGCTATTACCCGCTGGCCGAAACGCTTGACGTCATCCCAAAGAAAACCGCAACCGGCTTCATCGACACCGCGCCACATCGCGCCGCCAAAGCCGTGCTCTACAACATCTACACCGACATCACCGCCGATCCCGCCTACGACGCTGCGTTCGAAGCCGAGCAAACACTCTTCCGCCCGCTCTACGGCACCGGCTGGTGGGCCGCCGATTGCATCACGCAAAGCGCCGCCAAATCCGTCGTGCTCTCGAGCGCCTCATCAAAGACAGCGCTCGCCACCGCGCACCAGCTCCGCAAACTCGGGAACGCCGAACTCATCGGCCTCACATCACCAAGCAACGAAGCCTACGTGCACGACAGCGGCCTCTACGATCGCGTCGTGCTCTACGCCGACGCCGCCACGCTCAAAGCCGAAGCGCCGGCAACCTACGTCGACTTCCTCGGCCGCGCCGAACTCACAAGCACAATCCACACCGCGCTCGGGCCAGCGCTCACGCGCAGCATCATCATCGGCGTCACCGATTGGGCCGCCCCGCGCAGCGGCGAACCACTGCCAGGCCCCAAGCCCGAATTCTTCTTCGTCCCCACCTACGCCGCCGAACGCCTCAAAGCCGACGCCTCACTCGGTCCCGCCATGATGCGCGACCTCCGCGCCTTCTACCCAGCCTCCCACGCCTTCGTAGACGTGCAGCGCATCACCGGCGCGGACGCTATTCAAAGCGCCTGGGCCAACCTCGCCGGTGGCGGTGTCCCGCCCCGCAAAGGGCTGGTGTGCGGGTTCTGAATTAACCCCGCTGCGCCCACTCGCCGCATCAAATCCTAGGAAAATCCTAGGCCTGGCTGTGCCCTGTAGGTCGCCAGTCCCCTGGATCGCGGTTAGGATTGATCCAAATCAAGCGCCGAGGCTCCATGGCTCCCCAGACCCCTTTGCTGGACCAGATCAAACTGCCCGCCGATCTGCGCAAGCTGGAGCCCAGCCAATTGCCGCAAGTCGCGGACGAGTTGCGCGCGGAAGTCATCAGCACCGTCTCCACCACCGGCGGCCACCTCGGAGCAGGGCTCGGCGTCGTCGAACTCACCGTGGCGCTCCACTACGTCTTCAACACGCCGCGCGACAAAATCATCTGGGACGTCGGCCACCAGGCCTATCCGCACAAAATCCTCACCGGCCGTCGCGACCGCATCCGCACGCTCCGCCAAGGCGGCGGCCTCTCCGGTTTCACCAAGCGCAGCGAGAGCGAGTACGATCCGTTCGGCGCCGCCCACGCCGCCACCTCGATCAGCGCCGCGCTCGGCTTTGCTGTCGCACGCGATCAGCGCGGCGACGATAGCCACGTCATCGCCGTCATCGGCGACGGCTCGATCTCCGCCGGCATGGCCTATGAGGCGATGAACAACGCGGCGGAGACTACGAAGCGCCTCATCGTCATTCTCAACGACAATGACATGAGCATCGCACCGCCCGTCGGCGGCATGAGTTCGTATCTTGGCCGCCTTGCGTCCTCGAAAACCTATCGCCGCATTCGCAAGACGGCCAAATCCGTCGCCGAGCATCTGCCGGCGCCGATCCACGATGTCGCCAAGAAGGCCGAGGAATACGCCCGCACCATGGTGACGGGCGGCACCTTCTTCGAAGAGCTGGGCTTTCATTATCTCGGCCCGTTCGACGGTCACGACGTCGAAATGCTCCGCCTCATCTTGAACAACGCCAAGGACTTCACCGATCGCCCGGTGCTGATCCACGCCGTCACCAAGAAGGGTAAGGGCTACGCGCCCGCCGAAAACGCCGCCGACAAATATCACGGCGTCACCAAGTTCAACGTCGTCACTGGCGAGCAGGCCAAAGGCGCATCGGCCCCGAGCTACACCAAGGTTTTCGCGCAAGCGCTCGTCCGCAACGCCGAGAAGGACGACAAAATCGTCGCCATCACCGCCGCCATGCCGTCCGGCACCGGCCTTGATCTCTTCGGCGCACAATTTCCGAACCGCACCTACGACGTCGGCATCGCCGAGCAGCACGCCGTCACCTTCGCCGCCGGCCTCGCCGCCGACGGCATGAAGCCGTTCGCCGCGATCTACTCAACCTTCTTGCAGCGCGGCTACGACCAAGTCGTCCACGACGTCGCCATTCAAAAGCTGCCTGTGCGTTTCGCCATGGACCGCGCCGGCCTCGTCGGCGCCGATGGCTCGACGCACGCCGGCTCCTTCGATGTCGGCTATATGGGCGCGCTGCCCGGCATGGTGCTGATGGCCGCCAGCGACGGCAACGAGCTTTCCCGCATGGTCGCCACCGCCGCCGCGATCGACGATGCGCCGAGCGCCTTCCGCTATCCGCGCGGCGACGCCGCCGGCCAACTTGGCCCAGACGCCGACACGCCACTTGAAATCGGCAAGGGCCGCATCGTCCGCGAAGGCACGTCCGTTGCGCTGCTCAACTTCGGCGCCCGCATGCAGGAGGCCCACAAAGCCGCCGACAAGCTCGCCGCCATGGGGCTCTCGACAACGCTCGCCGACGCGCGCTTCGCCAAACCGCTCGACGAAGATCTCATCCGCCGTCTCGTTCGCGAACACGAGGTGCTCATCACGATCGAGGAGGGCGCGACCGGCGGCTTCGGCGCCTTCGTGCTGCACTTCATGTCGAAGGACGGCTTGCTCGATCGCGGCGTCAAAATCCGCACGCTGACCCTGCCGGACATCTTCCAGGATCAAGACAAGCCCGAGCTTCAATACGCCGAAGCCGGCCTCGACGCCGACGCCATCGCCAACGCCGCACTCCTCGCGCTCGGCCGCGGCGTGAACGAAGCGCGCGCTTAACTTCCTCCCCCTCAATGGGGGAGGAGTCTGCCGAAGCTTTTGCGTAGGCGGACGGAGGGGGTGTTCGCACCGCCCCAACCAATAAGCCTCCGACGGCTCATCCGCCTAAAGCGCGCCTGCACCCCCTCAGTCATCGCTTCGCGATGACAGCTCCCCCATTGAGGGGGAGCGAAAGGAACCTCCACGCGCCGCGCGTGTTGGGCAGCATCACACTTGGTGGAGCCCCCAAATGAACACCCGCATCCGCTACGCCGCCATCGCTCTTCTCGCGCTCACCGCGCCTCTCGCGAGCGGCTGCGCCGTCGCCGCCGGCGCTGCCGTAGGCGCCGCCGCCGTCGACTACTTCAGCGACGACAACGACGTCTGCAACGGCCCCAACGACGAAGGCATCCTCGACAGCGACTGCCGCGATCAGAACTAAGAACGAGAAAAGGGCGCCGCGAGGCGCCCTTTTTACTTGAGCAGGCGAGGATCAGGGCAGTGAGAGCGTTCTCACCCCACCAAACCCCCAATCACCGCGCGCACATCGGCCACGCTCCAGCCCTCAACCACCCATCTCTGCGCCACCCACACGCACCCGGCCGCAACGCCGACCAGCGTCAGCGCGCGCGTCACGGAATAGCTGCCGTCGCGTTCTTTCCCGAGCACGTCGGTGATCAGCGCCAACACGGCGAGCGTCACGAACACACAGATCATCGCCAGCGCGACCACACCGAACGGCGAGGGGTAAAGCCCCAGCGCCATCGCGCTCGCAATCAATGCGATAAGCGCAAACGATCTAGCCCAATGCAGCATGGCGCGGGATCAACCGCGTCTTATCCCGCGCCGTTCCGCCAAAATCCGCGTGCGAAATGACATCGTCATCCTGGGGCTCGCGTCAGCGAGAACCCAGGATCCAGGGGCAAACACGCTGCCCTCCGATCACTGGATCCTGGGCTCGCACTGACGTGCGCCCCAGGATGACGGCGCGAAAATTCCGTGCGATCCTGCGCGTCGCAATCGACGGAGGATGTCATGGCCAAAGGTCAGATGCGTTCGAACAAAGAGAAGCGCAAACCCAAGAAAGACAAAGACGACAAGAAGGGCGGCGCCGCGAAAAAATAACGCCGCTCACCCCCTCCCCTAAAGGGGAGGGGGCAGGGGGTGGGGTGAACCACCGCCGCCCAAAGTAGTGAGCGCAAACTCCGCGCACACACCCGCACCAATCCGACCGACCTCGCACCGGGCGCACACTGCGCCGCATGCAAACCCGAACCCCACTCATCACAGACCACAAGGTCGCCAGGCTTTTCGCCTGGGCGCGCCTGTGGTTTGCCGGGTTCGTCGGCCTCTGCATCGCCTGGACAGCTAGCGGCAAAGCCATTCCGCGCCGCGATCTCGATCGTGTCGCGCGCATTGCCCACAAGCTCATCATCTGCGCCTTCGTCGCGCGCAGCACCGGCAGCGCGCCAACGCGCAACCGCCATGGCCGCAAGAAGCCGGTCACGCTCCGCATTCTGATCGGCTCGCGCCTGCGCGCCGCCACGCGCGGCAAAACCTGGGCGGCGCGCCTCTTCGCCATCCTCGCGCTGATTCGCGACGCCGAGCGCCACATCGCGCGCTTGCTGCGTCGCCTGGCGCGCGGCCTCACGCGTCTGCGCGTCCTGCTGCCGCGCGCCGATAGCTGCGCGCTGATCTCGGCGCCAGCCCAGTGCGCCGCGCGCGCCGACACCTCCTGATCTCATCGCCCGTCCTGAACGCACCAACCGCGCTTCTCAGATCGAGAAGCGCGGGCGCCGGCGCATGTCCAAAACAAAGCGGCCCGAGCGAGGCTCGGGCCGAAGGGGCTTTGCTTTACGGGGATATATGAAGGGGGCTTATTGGTTATCTTCGGCGCGCTCATCGATGCTTGCCGCATCAGCGCGAATTTCTTCAGCGGTGTTGTCGACCACGCGCTCGGCGCGGTTGCCGGCGGCGCCCAAAACTTCCGACGTGCCGTCCGCGAGTTGCACCGCCGTACGGTCGATCGAAGCGCCAACGCGTTGCGCCGACATGTCGTTATCGACCCAGGCATAAACCAAGAGCGCCACGCCAGCGACCAACGCCACCGTCGCAAACGTGCGGCCCGAGCCGCCATGCGCCGCCGCGTGCGTGCCGCCGAACGTGTTGAACAGAAGCGAGAGCACGAAGAGGCCGAGGAACAGCCAGAACAGAAGCACAGCAATGCCGCTGAACGCAGACGCAATGCCGCCGAAACCGAACACAGCCGCCACAAGCGCAGCGACGAAGAAGCCGATGGCCCAACCCAGCATGGGAAATTCTCCGTTGACCAAACTGATGTCGTCGAAACGTCAGTTTGCGGGCGAAGTTCCCTAATGCGGTACGCTAAATAGGCATTCTCAGAATTTCTTGATAGGCGCTAATCACTTGGTCGCGCACCGCGATCACCGTCTGCAGCTGCGTTTCTGCCGCCGCGATCGCGGTCACAACGTCAACAATATCTGCCTGTCCGCCGGCGACGGCGAGCGCTTGATTTTCCGCAACGCTGGCGCTTTGGCCCGCTTGCCGGATCGCTTCCTGCACCAAGCCGCCGAAATCGACACTATCGCCGCCAGAAGCGCCGCCAACTGCGCTTGCGCCTGCAGCTTGCTGATAAGCCCGTGCGGCCGAGACCGGATCAATCGCCATCTACTTATCTCCGCAGCAGATCGAGCGCGCGCGTCGTCATTGTTCGCGCCGCTTCGATCATGTTCAAATTGGCTTCGTAAGCGCGCGTCGCTTCGCGCAGATCCATCATCTCAACCAGCGTGTCGACGTTCGGCAGTTGCACATAGCCGTTCGTATCCGCCGCCGGGTGGGATGGGTTATACTCTTCGCGGAACGCACTCATATCGAACGCCGCCCCGCTCACCCGCACGCCTTGCGCGCCTGAGGTGAGGGTGGTGCTCTCCAGCAGCGGAATGCGCCGGCGGAACGGATCCTCGTTCGGATTGGCGCCGGCGGAGCTTGAGTTGGCGACGTTCTCCGCCGCGATCCGCATCCGCACCGTTTGTGCGCGCATGCCGGACGCCGCCGCCGAGATCGTCTGATTGATGTCAGTCATTCAATTATCTCCCCGGCGCCCGCGCCGCCATGCGGACGAGTTCGAGGCCCTTTTGGTAGAGCGCGATGCCGGTTTCGAACGCCATCCGCGTTTCCGCCGCCCGCGCCATCTGCTCTTCGAGCACGACCGCGTTGCCGTCGATCGTGGTCTCTGAATCGTCGCGGGTGACGATCTGAACCTGCGCCGAGCCGGTATTGCCGCTCATGTGCCCGGCATGGGTGCGCGTCATCGTCAGGCCGCGCCCGCCGGCTGCCGAGGCCAGCATGCGCTCGAAGCCGGCCGTATCGAGATCGCGGGGCCGGTACCCCGGGGTCGAGGCGTTGGCGATGTTCTCGGCGATCAATTGCTGGCGCTCGGAAAGCTGATCGAGGCGCGACCGCAAGAGGCCGAAGAAGGGTGTGTTGGCGAGATCCAAGGTCCGACTCAGGGCTGCAAACTTTGCCTAGTCGAACAGTGCTTGGTTAAGCGCGTCTTAAAACGGGGGCGGAATATTTACGTCTCATTTACCAAACCCGTCGAGCCAGGAGGCGCTCCAGAACGGAGGGGGTCTCGTGGATTGGGTCGATTGGGCGCGTTCGCTGTTTGCGCTTCTGGCAACGCTCGGGCTGATCCTCGCGGTCGCCTGGGGGGCGCGAAAGCTCGGCATGCTGCAGGTGAATCCGAACGCGCCGCGGCGGCTGAAGGTCAGCGAGTCCCTGATGTTGGATCCCCGTCACCGGCTGGTGATCGTGCGCTGTGACGCCCGCGAGCATCTGCTGCTTTTGGGGCCCGCGGGCGACGTGGTGGTGAGTGAAATGGCGGCGGCGCCGGAACCGGTAGAGCAGGCGGAGAGCGCATCGTGAGCGCAGCGCAAAAGCCAACACGCAATATCGGCAAATGGACGGGCATCATCCTGCTCTCGTCCTTCTTCGCCGCGCTCTGGACCGGCGTTGCGTTCGCGGCGCAGCCGACCTTATCGATCGATCTCGGCACCGGCGATGGTTTGACCGCCCGCGTGCTTCAACTCACGGCTTTGATCACGGTGCTTTCGCTCGCGCCGTCGATCATCATCATGACGACAAGTTTTGTTCGTATCGTCGTTGTGCTGTCGCTGCTTCGTACCGCGATCGGTCTGCAGCAAGCGCCGCCGAACGTTGTCATCGTCTCACTCTCGCTCTTTCTCACCGCGTTCGTGATGCAACCGGTTTGGAATGATGCCTATCAGGCCGGCATCGGCCCGGTGATGAACGAGGAAATGCCTTTAGACGAAGCGTTTCCGCGCATCGTCGAGCCCTTGAAAGTGTTTATGGCGAGCCAGACGCGCGAAGACGATCTGGCGCTCTTCATCGACATGGCCGAACTGGAACAGCGCCCGGCCAGCGCTGCTGAAACGCCGCTGCGCATCTTGGCGCCGGCCTTCATGGTGTCTGAGCTGAGAAGGGCGTTCGAGATCGGCTTTATGCTGTTCGTGCCGTTCGTGATCATCGACCTTGTGGTCGCGTCACTCCTGATGGCCATGGGCATGATGATGATGCCGCCTGTGACAGTCAGTTTGCCGTTTAAGCTGATCTTCTTCGTGCTGGTGGATGGCTGGCGCTTGGTTGCGGGCAGCCTGATTGAAAGCTTCTCCGGCGGGCCGCCGGGCGGGTAGCTAGGCTCGGCGTCGGCGCTTAGCGCTCGATGCCGAGGTCAGCCATCAACAGGTCCTTGAAGTTATCGGTCTTGCGACCGAACAGGCCCCTGAAAAAATTAGCGATCGCATTCAGCATTCTAGCCCCCTGCAGCACGTTTCCTCGAGACGCGTTCTACGTATCGGACCGTTGGATCGTCCCATGCACGTCTGAATCCAAGATGAGGTGGAATCGGCGTTTTGGATGCCCCTCTGGGAAACTAAGTCACACTGTGACGCCAGAAGCACGTTTTCGCCGGGCGAGGCGTTTGAGGCGTCGCCGCTGAGAGCATTTTGACGACGCCACCAGATGGAAACGCGCCGTTAACCACATTTGTCGTCCTTGGGTTTCTGCTCGGCAGAATTTGCCGGGCGCGGGAGGGGCCATGAACGGCGCTGAAGTCCTTGATCTTGGTCGAGACGCGATCTGGGTGACGGTTCTGGTCTGCGCCGGGCCGATGATTGTCGGCCTGGTGGTCGGCCTCCTGGTTTCGCTGCTTCAAACCCTGACCCAGATCCAGGAGCAGACCCTCGTCTTCGTGCCGAAGATCCTGGCCATCTTCTTCGCCATCCTGCTCTTCCTGCCGATCATGGGCGGGCTGCTGGGCGGCTTCACCAACCAAATCTTCGAACGCATCGCGGCCTTCTAGCCATGAACCTCACGCTCTACGGCGTCGAGATCTGGGCTACCGCGCTGCTCTTCGCGCGCATCGGCGGCATGATCATGTTGTTGCCGGGCTTTGGCGAACCGGCGGTGCCGCCGCGTGTGCGTTTGGCTTTCGCGCTCGCCATGGCGATCGCGCTCGGCCCGACTTTGTCCGATCGTGTGCCGGCGGCGGCGGAGACGGCGTTCGGTATGGCCGGGCAGGTCGCCAGCGAAGCGATCATCGGCGTTTTGCTCGGCGGCGCGGCGCGGATTTTGGTTTCAGCTTTGGCCACAGCGGGGCAGGTGATCGGCCTTGAGATCGGCATCGCCTTCGCCCAAACCGCCGACCCGACGCAAACCCAATCGGGTCAGCTGGTTGCAGTGTTTCTCGGCATCATGGGCGTGGCGCTGATCTTCGCCACCGGTTTGCATCACATGTTTTTGGCCGGCATCGCCGGCTCTTACGACGTCATTTCTCTCGGCACGCCGCCGCCTGTCGGCGATGCGGCGCAGCTTGCGATGGAGACAACGGCTTCGGCTTTCCGTGTCGGTTTTCAGATCGCCATGCCGGTGGTGGCGGCGGGTTTGATCTTCCGCGTGGGCCTCGGCGTGCTGTCGCGGCTTATTCCGCAAATTCAGGTGTTTTTCGTCGCGTTGCCGCTTCAGATCATGGGCGGCCTCGTTGTTTTCGCGCTTGGAATTTCAACCGGCATGCTGATCTGGCTCGACAGCATCAGCCGCTACGCCATGTGGCTGAGGTAAGCGCATGGCTGAGCAAAGCGAGAAAGACGATAAAACAGAAGAGCCGACAGCCCGACGGCTCGAGCAGGCGCGCGAAAAAGGCGACATCATCTATTCCGCCGAAGTCGGCGCAGCGCTTTCGCTGATCGCATCGACGGCGATCGTCGCATTCATGGCGGGGCCGATCGTCTCGCAGATGGCCAACAGCTTCATCGCCTTCCTGGCGATGCCCAACCAGCTTTCGCCAGAGCCCAGTTCGCTGACCGCGATCTTCGGCTCGGTGTTGCTAAAGCTGATGATGATTTTCGCGCTGGTGGCGCTGGCCTTGGTCGCGGCCGGCATCGCCGCGCGCTACGTGCAGGATCGGCCGACATTCACTGGCGAGCGGCTGACGCCGAAGATCAGCAAGCTCAATCCGCTCGAAGGCGTTAAGCGCGTTTTCGGCAAGCAGGCGGTTTCATCGTTCTTGAAGTCGCTCGCCAAGCTTGTGCTTGTCGGCGCCGTGCTCGGCTGGGTGCTGTGGCCGCACGATGCGACGATCGACAATCTTTCGCTGCTCGATCCCGCCGCGCTGTTGCCGTTCATCAAGGATCGCGTCGTCACCATGATGCTGGCGCTCGCGTGCGCGGCGGCGGTGCTTGCGGGGATCGACTACGTGTTCACGCGCCAGAGCTACATGGAGCGCATGAAGATGAGCCGGCGCGAGCTCAAGGAAGAGATGCGCCAGCAAGACGGCGACCCGATGGTGAAGGCCAAGCTCCGTCAGATCCGTATGGAGCGGTCGCGGCGGCGCATGCTCTCGAACGTGCCCAACGCCAGCGTCGTGATTACCAATCCTACCCACTACGCGGTGGCGCTAAGATACGAGCCTGGTGAGACGGGCGCGCCAGTGTGTTTGGCGATGGGCGTTGATGCAGTAGCGCAACGGATCCGCGAAGTCGCCAACGAGCACGACATTCCGATTGTGGAAGATCCGCCGCTGGCCCGCGCGCTGTTCGCCACCGCCGAGATCGATCAGCCGATTCCGAAGGAACATTATGAGGCCGTCGCCAAAGTTATCGGCTTCGTCATGCGTTTGGCCCGTCGCCGCGGGGCGCGACGTAAGCCGCGCGTCAATTTGTAAACGGAGAAACCCTATGGCGGATGGACTTACTCCTGCGCCTCAGCGTGATCCGAGGCCCGAATCGGGGTCAATTGGCGCTCGAATAGGCGCGCCAATGACAAACCAAGCAGACCAGACCCCACCGCAACGCGGCGGGCGGCTCGATCCGCTCCAGATCATCTTCTGGGGCGCGGTGGCCGCTGGCGTGGCGGCTGCCGGCGTCGCCATCACGGCGGGGCCAACTGTCGGCCAACCTGGCGCGATTTTGCTGCTGCTGATCGCGGCGGTCGGCATGGTTTTGTTTTTCTGGATGTCGCGCGGCGCTGGCCGCAAGCTCGGCGCCTTTCCTGAGCGCGGCGCCATCGCCGCGTCGGCGATGCTGAACAGCCGCAGCGAATTTGCACTGATCGACGCGCTCGACGAAGCCGCCTTGATCACCGATGCGCATCTTTCGCCGATCACCGCCAACGACTCGTATCTCCACATCGCCGAAGCGGCCGGCATTCTGGGCGAGAGCGATCGCCCGCCGATGCTGAGCCGCTTGTTCGGCGCTGACCCGATGCTCTCGGCGCCGATGTTCCGGCTGTCGCGCGCGGCGCAGGCAGGCCAAACGCGGCGCGAGGAATTGCCGGCGACGGCCGCGATCGCCGGCAAGCATGCGCGCTATGAAGCCTGCGTCGGCCCGATGCCGGGCGGGTACGTGCTTTGGCGCTTGCGTGAATTGGGCGCCGCCGAATCTGGCGCGGACGCGGGCGAGGCCAATCAACTCTTCCTCGACGATGCGCCGATCGGCTTCTTCGCCGCGCACAGCGACGGCTCGCTCGTCTACATGAACCGGGCGCTGCGCGCCGTGCTCGGCCTCGGCGACGATCCCGCGCAATTGCGTGTGAAGGACATCGTCAAAGAAGATCCCGCACGTTTGGTGCGCAAGGATCGCCGCGGCTTTGGGCCGTCGCGCACGCGCATCACGCTGAAAGGCCTCGACGGGCAGGAGACGCAAGCCGCTGCGCTTTCGTTCTGGCCGACCGACGATGTCGACGGCACCTCGCGGACCTTGGTGTTCTTCTCTGACGCGGAAGCGCCGGAAGCGCCGGCGCCGGTGCGCGCCGCCAACGCTGGCGCCGATGGCGTGTTCGGTCATGCGCCGTTCGGCGTCGCCGTGCTTGATGGCGCCGATCCGGCTTCGGCTGCGGTGCTCGACGCCAACGGCGCGCTGATGGACATGACGCAAGGCCGCGCCACGCCGTCGACGGCGTTCGCGGATTTGTTTGAGGCTTCCGAGGGGCCGGCGCAATTGGCGCATCGCCTGCGCCAATCGCTCAACGATCCGATCGAGATCATGCTGGCGACGCAGCCGCCGACAGCGGCGCACGTGCATTTCGCCCGCTCGCCCGACGGGCGCGGGATTGCGTACGTGCTGAACGTCAGCCAGCAGCGCGAACTTGAGACGCGCTTGGCGCAATCGGAGAAGATGCGTGAGATCGGCGAACTTGCCGCCGGCGTTGCGCATGACTTCAACAACCTGCTGACCGTCGTCATGCAGACCTGCTCGACGCTGCTGCGCCGCCACCCGGTGGGCGATGCTGATTATCCGATGCTGCGCGAGATTTCCGATCACGCGGTGACGGCGAAAGAACTCTCCGAAATGCTGCGCGCCTATGCGCGTCAGCAGACGTTCGCTCGCGAAGTGTTCGATGTGGGCGATTTCATCGGCTCCAAGCAGGAGCTGATCCGCCGCATCATGGGTTCGGCCATTCCGTACGAAATCCGCCACGGGCGCGATCTGCCGTATGTGAAGGTCGATAAAACCCAGCTGGAGCGCGTGCTAGTGAACCTCGCGACGAACGCGCGCGATGCGATGACGCCGAAAGGCTCGCCCATGGCGCGCGACGGCAAGCTCACCGTGCGCACGTCGGTGGTGACGGCCGAGACCGCGCGCGGCTTCGGCCACAACCCGATCGAAGACGGCAAGTACGTCATGATCGAAGTGGAAGACACTGGCGGCGGCATCAAGCCGGAGCACGCGTCGAAAATCTTCCGCCCGTATCACTCGACCAAAGAAGCCGGCAAAGGCACGGGCCTCGGCCTCGCCACCAGCTACGGCATCATCAAGCAATCGGGCGGCTACATCTTCTTCACCTCGAAGCTTGGCCAGGGCACCACGTTCCGCATCTTCCTGCCGGAATACATCCCGACCCAGGAAGAGCTCGACGAGATCGCCGCCAAGGAGCGCGCGCTCATTGCGCCGCCGCCGAAGGACGTCTCGGGCCGCGGCAAAATACTTTTCGTCGAAGACCTCGTGCCGGTGCGCCGCGCGACGGTGCGCAATCTCAAAGAATGCGGCTATGAGGTCGAGGAGGCGGGCGACGGCCAGGAAGCGCTCGATATCCTGAGCGCTAAACCCGGCGCGTTCGACATCATCATCTCCGACGTCTCGATGCCGATCATGACCGGCCCTGAGATGCTCGAAGAGGCCGATCCCGCCATGATCGGCAACGCCAAGGTGCTCTTCCTCTCCGGCTACGCGCCGGAAAGCTTCAGCCACATGCTGGAGAAATACCCGGTGCACTATCTCTCCAAGCCGGTGACGATGGAGCAGCTGGTCGGCCGCGTAAAAGAGATCCTCGCGCCGGCGGCGTAAGCAGTCTCACGCGTGTGCCTTATTGCGCTTCGGCGTTGAGACCATACCTCTACGCGCGGAGGATGCCGCCATGAGAAAACTCGTCGCCGTACAAGATGCGCCGCGCCCGCATTGGGTGGGGGATGGCTTTCCGGTGCGCTCGATGTTCTCGCCGCAGACGCACGGCCAAGCGCTCTCGCCCTTCATCCTGCTTGATTACGCAGCGCCGACGCAGTTTCCGCCCGCGCCGCAAAAGCGCGGCGTCGGCGTCCATCCGCATCGCGGCTTTGAAACCGTGACCATCGTCTATGACGGTGAAGTCGATCACCGCGATAGCACCGGCAATGGCGGGCATATCGGCCCCGGCGACGTGCAATGGATGACGGCTGCATCCGGCATTTTGCACGAAGAGTTTCACTCCGCCGCCTTCACCAAGAATGGCGGCGTCATGGAGATGGTGCAGCTTTGGGTGAACCTGCCGGCGAAGGACAAGATGAGCCCGCCTGGCTATCAGACGTTGCTCGACGCTGAAATCCAATCGGTTGACCTGCCCGACGGCGCCGGTCGCGTGCGCGTCATCGCCGGCGCGTATGATGGCGCGGCCGGTCCGGCCAAGACGTTCACGCCGATCAACATCTGGGACGTGCGTTTGAAGCGCGACGGCAAAGCCTCGTTCGATCTGCCGGAAGGCCACACGCTTGCTGTGCTGGTGCAGAGCGGCACGGTGCTGCTCAACGGCGAGCAAGTGGCGCGCGAGTCTCAGTTCGCACTGTTCGCCCGCGAAGGCGGCGCGATCACGCTCGAAGCCAACAGCGACGCAAAAGTGCTGGTGCTGAGCGGCGAGCCGATCAATGAGCCGGTCGTGCAGTACGGACCGTTCGTGATGAACACCGAAGGCGAAATCCGTCAGGCGATCCTGGATTTCAACGCCGGAAAATTCGGCGACATGCGCGCGTTTGCGTAGTGCTTATTCACAGTCGTCGTGATGGTGCTAAGTTGCCACCGGGAGGACGGCGGTGATGTCGCAATCCGGCGGGCGGTGGGAGTTCGTTGACGTTCCTGAGGTGTCCACCGAGACTGAGGAGGTCCCGGTAGAGAAAACGGTCGTTGTCACCCGCGTTATAGATGGCGTTCCGACCAACGTTACCGAGCGCGTGGTCGAAATGCAGGCAATTGCAGTCCAGAAAACTCGAATGGTGCGTAAGCGCGTTTGGGTGCCTGATGACGCCGCCTCATCGAGCGATGCTCAGCGTTACGCAACGCCGACGGAGGGCCGTGCTTCCCAACTGGCGCGCGGTGTCGAGGATGTCGCGTTAGCTTACGTCGCGATTGGTGGCGCGAGCGTTGTATTGAACGGCGCTGTACTAGCGTCGACGCCAGCAATTGCTCCAGCGGCGCTCGGCACGCAAGCACTAACAGTCACAGTTTTGGTTATGCCACTTGCCCTCGTTTCCGCCGCAGGCGCTTTGTCTGCGCGTGGGCAAGAAAAAAGCCGCAAAGCAATTCGTAGTGCGCTGCTGTTGCTAGCAGTTTTGATTGTGCCGTTCTTGGCTCCGCTAGGCGAATTCGTTGCAGCGTGGCTACAGCCATTTGTCGGCGATTGGAGTTTGCCGCCGCTTCATCCAAGCTTTCGCGCGTACCTGGAAGATGTTTACGCGTGGTACCAGCGAATGAGTTCACTCGTCGGCATCGTCGAATTTATGATCGGCGCTGTGGTTGGAATTGGATTGCTAACGCGGATATTCTGGCGTCGGGCCTAAGTGCAGCGTGTTTGCTTAGCGCGTAGTCTTGCGCGAGCGTTTGGCCGCTAGGATCACCAGCTTCTCGCTCGGCGGATAAACCACTACGCCGCCATCGGGTGCGGTGACGAGCACCATGTCGGGATCGGGCTTTTGGATCTGGCCAGCCGGACGCGAGAGCGCCGCCGTCTTCACACGGAAGGAGCTCACCGCTTCCAGCGTCGCTGGAAGGCCGTCACGTGGCGGAATTGGCGCTAGAGACGAAGCCATGGCCGATCCTCTCCCGTTTCCCCTTCGTAGACCATTAAAAGCCCGGAACGAGATTTAGGGAATAGGTCTTGGGCTGCTCCACGGCCCGGGCCACTGCATTTCGTGGCTGCCTCCGAAATCCCCAGACAGAACGATGTTCTACTTGTGTTCTGAGAACAAACACGGTACATATGAGTCCTGACACGAGACGCCGTAGTCCAGGGCATGGACTCGCCATAGGGAGGCATACGAGATGGCTAAGCTGAAGCTTGTTGAGGCAGAAGTGGAAACGGACAAGCAGAAGGCTTTGACCGCCGCCCTGAAGCAGATTGATCAGGCCTTCGGCAAAGGCTCGGTTATGCGCCTGGGCGAAAAGCCGGCGATGGAGATCGAGGCGATCTCGACGGGCTCGCTTTCGCTCGACATCGCGCTTGGCATCGGCGGCTTGCCGAAGGGCCGCATCGTTGAAATTTATGGCCCGGAATCCTCGGGTAAGACGACGCTGGCGCTGCACTGCATCGCCGAAGCGCAAAAGTCGGGCGGCGTCTGCGCTTTTGTCGACGCCGAGCACGCGCTCGATCCGATTTACGCCCGCAAGCTTGGCGTCGATCTCGATGACCTGCTGGTCTCGCAGCCCGACACGGGCGAGCAAGCGCTTGAAATCACCGACACGCTCGTCCGCTCCGGCGCGATCGATGTTCTGGTCGTCGACTCTGTCGCGGCGCTGACGCCGCGTGCGGAAATCGAAGGCGAGATGGGCGACAGCCTGCCGGGCCTGCAAGCCCGCCTGATGAGCCAGGCGCTGCGCAAACTGACGGCCTCGATCAATAAGTCGAAGACGCTGGTCATCTTCATCAACCAGATCCGCATGAAGATCGGCGTCATGTACGGCAACCCGGAAACGACGACGGGCGGTAATGCGCTGAAGTTCTACTCGTCGGTGCGTCTGGATATTCGCCGCACCGGTCAGATCAAGGAACGCGACGAAGTCGTGGGCTCGGAAACCCGCGTCAAAGTGGTGAAGAACAAGGTCGCGCCGCCGTTCAAGCAGGTGCAGTTCGACATCATCTACGGCGAAGGCGTCTCCAAGACCGGCGAGTTGATCGAACTCGGCGTCAAGGCCGGCATCATCGATAAGTCGGGCTCCTGGTACGCCTACGGGTCGCAGAAGATCGGTCAAGGGAAGGAGGCGGCGCGCCGCTTCTTGAAAGAGAACCGCGACGTGGCGCTCGAGATTGAAGACAAGATCCGCGGTAAGACCGCGGCGATGGCGGACGCGATGTATTCGCCGCCGACCGATGAGGAAGCGAGCGACGCCAGCGAAGGCGAATAGCTCTTGAGTTTCGCTGGCCGGTTCGGGGGCGTGTTGCCGACCCGACCCCATGCCCTGGTCACGTCTCTGGGCCGGCCGGCGGATTACTCTAGATAGCGCTCGAATGTATCGAGCGAGGAGGGCGCGATGGAGCCGCGCGTTTCACTGATCACTTTGGGCGTCGCCGATCTACAGCGCGCCAAGGCGTTTTATACAAAGCTCGGTTTTTCGGCGTCGTCGGTGGGCGGCGCCGAAGTCGTTTTTCTGCAGGCGGGCGCGGTGGCGCTGTGCCTGTTTCCGCGAGAAAGCTTGGCGTGCGACGCCGATGTGCCCGAGGCAGGGAGCGGGTTTCGCGGCATCGCCATCGCCCACAATGTGCGCCAGAAGCACGAAGTTGACGCGGTCATCGCTGAGGCGGTCGCGGCGGGCGGCGGCGTCACCAAGCCGGCGCATGACGCCAGTTGGGGCGGCCGCTCCGGCTACTTCGCCGATCCGGACGGGCATTTGTGGGAGGTGGCCTGGAACCCGCACTTCCCATTGTCGCCGGAAGGGGCGCTCACGGTACCGCCCTGAGCGGCGCCGCGACGGAGCCGCGCCGTCCTGGCGCTTGGCGTTGTGCACTGCACTACCTATACCAAGCCAGACTCCGATTTGGCTTGAGATCAGATGCCCAGCGTCAACGACATTCGTAAGCAGTTCTTGGACTTCTTCCACGCGCGCGGCCACGAGCTGCCGGGTTCGTCCTCGCTCGTCCCGCAGGACGACCCGACCCTGCTCTTCACCAACGCCGGCATGGTCCAGTTCAAGAACTACTTCACCGGCGCCGCCAAGCCCCCATACCCGCGCGCGGCGACGAGCCAAAAGTGTGTCCGCGCCGGCGGCAAGCACAACGATCTCGACAATGTCGGCTACACCGCGCGCCACCTCACGTTCTTCGAGATGCTCGGCAACTTCTCGTTTGGCGACTATTTCAAGGAAGGCGCGATCGACGCCGCCTGGTCGCTGATCACCAAGGACCTGGCGCTGCCGAAAGAGAAGCTGCTCGTCACCATCTATCACGATGACGACGAGGCGGCGGCGCTCTGGAAGAAGATTGCGGGCCTCGGCGACGACAAGATCATCCGCATCGCCACCGCCGACAATTTCTGGTCGATGGGCGACACCGGTCCTTGCGGTCCGTGTTCGGAAATCTTCATCGACCGCGGCGACCACATTTTCGGTGGCCCGCCAGGCTCGAAAGACGAGGACGGCGATCGCTTCCTTGAATTCTGGAACCTCGTGTTCATGCAATACGAGCAGTTCAACGATGGCCGCCCGCGCGAGAAATTGCCGAAGCCGTCGATCGACACCGGCATGGGTCTTGAACGCATCGCGTGCGTGTTGCAGGGCGTGGACTCGGTGTTCGAAACCGATCTCTTCCGCACGTTGAAAGCCGCGTCCGAAGAGCTGACGAAGACGAAGGCGGAAGGCGACAAGGCGCCGAGCCATAACGTCATCGCCGACCATTTGCGCTCGTCGTGCTTCCTGATCGCCGATGGCGTCTCGCCGTCGAATGAAGGCCGCGGCTACGTGCTGCGCCGGATCATGCGCCGCGCCATGCGCCATGCGCACATCCTCGGCGCGAAAGAGCCGTTGATGCACCGCTTGGCGCCGACGTTGATCGCTGAGATGGGCGATGCGTATCCTGAGCTGAAGCGCGCGCAGCCTGTTATCGAAGCGCAGCTCCGCGAAGAAGAGGAACGTTTCCGCCGCACGCTGTCGAACGGTTTGCGCCTGCTCGAAGATGAACTCGCGACGTTAAAGCAGGGCCAGAAGCTCTCGGGCCGCACCGCGTTCAAGCTCTACGACACGTTCGGTTTCCCGCTCGATCTGACGCAAGACATTCTGCGCGGCCGTTCGCTCGAAGTGGATGTCGCGGAATACGACGTCGCGATGCAGGAGCAGAAGGATCAGGGCGCGGCGAGTTGGAAGGGTGCGGATGGCGCCGACAATCCGGCGATCTGGCACTCGATCCTTGAACGCACCAAGGGCAATGAGTTTCTGGGATATGGAGCCGAGAGCGGCGATGGCGCGGTGACGGCGATCGTCTCCAGCGGCGCCGAGCAACATGAACTGCGCGAAGGCACGACCGGCGCGCTCTTGTTCGACCGCACGCCGTTTTATGCTGAAAGCGGCGGCCAAGCTGGCGATCACGGCGTGATCAAGTTCGCCAACGGCGCTGAGTTCGTTGTTGAGGACACGCTAAAGCAAGCCGGCGCGCTGCACGCGCATGTCGGCCGCATGGTCAAAGGTGTGATCAAGGTTGGCGATAAGGCCAAGCTTGAAATCGATCGCGAGCGTCGCGCGAAAATCCGCTCAAATCACTCGGCGACGCACTTGCTGCACGCGGCCCTGCGCAACACGCTCGGGCCCCACGTTACGCAGAAGGGTTCGCTGGTCGAAGCTGATTATTTCCGCTTCGACTTCAGCCATGGCCAGGCGCTGACGGCCGACGAGATCGGCCGCGTCGAAGACGAAGTGAACGCGGTCATCCGTCAGAACGCCGAGGGCGTGATCAAGGAAATGGCGCCGGCGAAAGCCATCGAAGAGGGCGCGCTGGCGCTGTTCGGCGAAAAGTACGGCGAGACCGTGCGCGTGTTGCGCCTCGGCGATGCGTTGGCGCACGATGGCAAGGCCTATTCGGTCGAGCTCTGTGGTGGCACGCACGTGAAGCGCACCGGCGATATCGCCGTGTTCGCGATCCTCTCTGAAGGCGGTGTTGCTGCTGGCGTCCGCCGTATCGAAGCGGCGACCGGCGCTGCGGCGCTCGCGCATTTGAAAGCGCAAGCGGCGTTGGCGAAAGCGATTGCGGCGAACATCAAGTCGCCGCTGGCGGAAGTCACCGATCGCGTCAGCCAGTTGCAGGATGAGCGCCGTAAACTTGAGCGCGAATTGGCGGACACGAAAAAGAAGCTGGCGCTCGCTGGCAATGGCGGCGGCGCGGCGCCGGCGGGGCCGGAAAGCGTTGCCGGCATTTCGATGTTGGCGCGCGTGCTTGAAGGCGTTCCGGCGAAGGAGCTGCGCGGGCTTGTCGATGAGGGCAAGAAGTCGATCGGCTCCGGCGTCATCGCGTACATTGGCGTCGAAGACGGCAAAGCCGCGCTCGCTGTTGGCGTGACGGATGATCTCAAAGGCAAGGTCAGCGCCGTCGATCTGTTGAAGGCCGGTGTCGCGGCGGTTGGCGGACAAGGCGGCGGCGGGCGCCCCGACATGGCGCAAGGCGGCGGCCCAAACGGCGCCGAAGCCAGCAAGGCCCTCGAAGCTATTCGCGCGGCGTTGCAAGGCGCGCTGGCGGCGTGAGCGCGATCACGTATCGCGATGCGCATGCGGCTGACGCGGAAGCGTTGGCCGCGTTCGCGGAGATGACGTTCACCGAGACGTTCGGTCATCTCTATCCGCCGGAAGATCTCACTGCGTATGTCGGCGCGAAATATCAGACGCAGGTGATTGCCAGCGAGATCGCGGATCCACAGACCCGCTACGTGTTAGCGCTGCGCGATGGCGCGATTGTCGGCTATTCCAAGCTCGGCCTCGTCGACATGGATGTCGACACAACTAACGCGTTGGAATTGCACCGGCTCTATGTCGATACGTCGGTGAAGGGCGCCGGCGTTGCGAAGACGCTCATGGATGACGGCCTCGCTTGGGCGCGCGGCAAGGGCGCGCGGGTGATGTATCTCAGCGTCTGGGAAAACAACGCGCGCGCGCAGGCGTTCTACAAACGCTACGGCTTTGAGCACGTGAAGGAACACAAGTTCATGGTCGGCCGCGTTGCCGACCGGGACTTCATCTGGCGGCTGGCGCTCTAAGCATCGGTTCGAGTCAGTAACATCTCGGAAACCAAATCAGTCGCTTTTGGACGACTCGATTCGGTTGTGGGGACGCCGGGATGACGCAGAACGACGCGCTGGCCGCGATGCTAGGGCCAGAGCTTTTTGAGCGGCTGCAATGGGAGCGGCTCAGTCCGCAGCAGCGTGATGCGATTCTCTCTGTGTTCCGAGTCGGAATAGGCGCCGGCGTGCAGTCGGGGTCTGTGTCGACCATCGATGCGGTGCTGGCGCATGGCAAAGTGCTGATCTGCGAAGACGGCTCGCACTGGCAGACGCTGGAGCGCGACGACGCTGAACTGGTTGAGGATTGGGGCGCCGGCGCGCTGGTGGCGATCCATCGTCAGCTGGTTTACCGGCTCGACCCTTACCAAGCGGCAGAGGTTGAGTTGTTGCGCCTCTGAGCGCTAGCGTGTCCGATCATTGCGGAGGCGCACCGATGAGCCAATACGAAACCATCAAACTCGATATCGCCGACGGCGTCGCCACTTTGACGTTGAACCGGCCCGATCGGATGAACGCGTTCACCGAAGGCATGATGCGCGAGATGATCGCCGCCTTCGATGAGACCGACACCAACGATGATGTGCGCGCCGTGATCGTGACCGGCGAGGGCCGGGCGTTTTGCGCCGGCGCCGATCTCGCCAGCGCCGGCGACACGTTCAACTATGAGAAGCGTTTGGCCGGGCGCAGTGAGGCGTTCGAGGAAGACCGCGTGCGCGATGGCGGCGGGCGCGTGGGCTTGCGGATTTATGAGAGCCTGAAGCCGGTGATCGCGGCGATCAATGGCCCGGCTGTCGGTGTAGGCGCGACGATGACGCTGCCGATGGATGTGCGCCTCGCTGTTGAGGGCGCGAAGATGGGCTTCGTTTTCGCGCGGCGCGGCATCGTGCCGGAAACGCTGTCATCCTATTTCTTGCCGCGGCTGGTCGGGGTTTCGACAGCGCTCGAATGGACGATGACCGGGCGGGTGTTCACCAGCGAGGAAGCCAAAGAGCGCGGGCTGGTGCGTTCACTGCATAAGCCGGATGAGTTGCTGCCGGCGGCGCATGCGTTGGCGCGTGAGATTGTCGACAACACATCGCCCGTCTCAGTCGCCTTGGCGCGGCGGATGATGCTGGACATGCTTGATGCGTCTCATCCGATGGAGGCGCACCGGTTGGAAAGCCGGCTGATGGTGGCGCGCGGGCGTGCCGGCGATGCGGCTGAAGGCGTTACTTCGTTCCTGGAAAAGCGCGCGCCGGTTTATCCGGACAAAGTCTCGAAAGACATGCCGCAGCCTTATCCGTGGCGACCGACGCCAGCATTCAAGGAATAATCAGCGCCGGTACTGAATGAAGCCGGTGTGCTGCGCGACTTGATCGTAGAGCGCGCGGGCGGTGGCGTTATCCGATTGTGTGAGCCAGTACACACGTTCGCATTTGCGCGCGTCGGCGCGGGCGTACACCGCTTCGATCAAGGCGCGCCCGACGCCTTGCTTGCGCGCGCTGGACGAGACGAAGAGATCTTCAAGGTAACAGAACTCGCCGATCGCCCAGGTGCCGCGATGGAAGATGCAATGCACGAAGCCGATCAGTTCGTGTGTGCCGGTATCGACAGCGACGAGGGCCAGCATTGGCTCAGCCGGATCGAAGAAGCGTGACCATGTCACCTCGATCGTGACCGGCTCCATCTTCGCTTGATAGAAGTCGAGGTAGCCGCCCCAGAGGTGTTCCCAACCCGGGCGGTCTTCCTTCAGCAATTCTCGGATGGTGAACGCCATGGCCGCTACCGGTAGCAAGCCAATTGCATAACGCGTTTGACGTCGAAGCGTCGGATTATTCTCTCATACGGCGACGAGCGCCGCGCCTATGCGTGATGAAAGGCGCGGCGCGTGATCACACTCAGGCTTTGCCCATGGCGCGGTCGAGATTGTCGCCGACGGCGTCGAGGAAGCCCTCGGTGGTAAGCCAGGATTGCTTGTCGCCGACGAGCAGCGCGAGGTCCTTGGTCATTTGACCGGCTTCGACGGTGTCGACGGTGATCTTTTCCAGGAGCAGTGCGTAATCGATCAGCTTCTGGTTGCCGTCGAGCTTGCCGCGATGTGCGAGGCCGCGCGTCCAGGCGAAGATCGAGGCCACGGAGTTCGTTGAGGTCGGCTCGCCTTTTTGATGCTGGCGATAGTGGCGCGTGACCGTGCCGTGCGCCGCTTCCGCTTCCATCGTCTTGCCGTCCGGCGTGATCAACACCGAGGTCATCAGGCCGAGTGAGCCGAAGCCCTGCGCGACCGTGTCGGACTGGACGTCGCCGTCATAGTTTTTGCACGCCCAGACGTAGCCGCCGGACCACTTCATCGCGGCTGCGACCATGTCGTCGATCAGGCGGTGTTCGTAGGTGAGCTTGCGCTTGTCGAACTCGGCTTTGAACTCGGCGTCGAAGATCTCTTGGAAGATATCTTTGAAGCGGCCGTCATAGGCTTTGAGGATGGTGTTCTTGGTCGAGAGGTAGACCGGGTAGTTCTTCAGGATGCCGTACTGGAACGAGGCGCGGGCGAAGTCCTTGATGCTCTCATCGAGGTTGTACATCGCCATCGTGACGCCCGAGCCCGGCGCTTTGAACACTTCCTTCTCGATCGTCTGGCCGTCTTCGCCGACGAACTTGATGGTGAGCGTGCCCTTGCCCGGGAACTTAAAATCGGTGGCGCGATACTGATCGCCGAACGCGTGACGGCCGACGACGATCGGTTGCGTCCAGCCCGGTACGAGGCGCGGCACGTTCTTGCAGATGATCGGTTCGCGGAAGATGACGCCGCCGAGGATGTTGCGGATGGTGCCGTTGGGCGACTTCCACATTTCTTTCAGGTTGAATTCCTTCACGCGCGCTTCGTCGGGCGTGATCGTCGCGCACTTCACGGCGACGCCGTATTGCTTGGTGGCGTTGGCCGCATCGACGGTGATTTGGTCGTTGGTGGCGTCGCGGGCCTCAACGCCGAGGTCGTAATATTTGAGATCGATATCGAGATAGGGGTGGATCAGGCGTTCCTTGATGAGCGCCCAGATGATCCGGGTCATTTCATCGCCGTCCATATCGACGACTGGGTTGTCCACTTTGATTTTGGCCATCGCCACTTACCTCGCGTTCGGGGAATTTCGCGGGGGCGTGGTAGCAGCTTGGCGCGGCGGCGCAAATGCGGCGGCTTCGTCCGGCTAGTTCCGGGCCTGGGAGATGGCGTCGAGTTCGGCGGCGGAGAGGATTTCGTAGCCGTCCTCAGCCAGCTCGCCATTGGCGTCCAAAGGGATGCCGCTGTTGGCGGCGTGCCGGGCCCGGCGTTGGCGCGCTGGCGGCGGCCCGGCCAGATCGACCGCTACATCGATCTCGACCAAATCCGGCTCGGCGGCGGGCGTTAGCGCTTCAGTGACAGCGCTGGGCGGCGCTTCAACGGGCTGAGGGCGGAACAGCGGCGCGATGAAGGTCGCGACCCCGAGGGCGATCAGGGTGATTAATAGTGCGCCGAAGCGGCGGGCGAAGTATCCCCGCCAACCGCCGCGGCGGCTGCGCTTCGGCTCACGCTTGCGGCGCGGCGCATGATGCGAAATGACGTCCGACGACATGCTTTGGATCTGCCCTGACCGATGACCCGCGCACGAAACATGCCGCCCGCGATCGCGGACGAATGGCCGGCGGTGTGTCTGGTGCGCCCCCAGATGGGGGAAAACATCGGCGCGGTTGCGCGCGTTATGTTGAATTTCGGCCTGGTCTCGCTGCGGCTTGTCGCGCCACGGGACAGGTGGCCGAACCCTAAGGCCGAGGTCGTCGCGGTCGGCGCCGATCAGGTTTTGAAGCAAGCCAAAGTCGATTGGTCGCTTGAAGAGGCGCTCGCCGATGCGACGCTTGTGGTTGCGGCGACGGCGCGGCCGCGCGGAATGGAAAAGCCGGTGTGGGGCCCGCGCGAGGCGGCGGAGAATTTGCGCGCCGCGATCGCGGCGGGCGAACGGCCGGTGGTGATGTTCGGGCCGGAAGCGGCGGGAATGGAGTCCGATGAGATCGCCAAGGCAGACGCGATCCTGACGCTGCCGGTCAATCCCGGCTTTGCCTCGCTCAATCTCGCCAACGCGGTGGCTGTGTTCGCGTACGCGTTCGCCGAGGCGCGGCAAGCGGACGACACGCCAGTGTGGTTTCGCCCGCCTGACAGCCCGCCGGCGACGCAAGCAGAACTCGAAGCGATGTTTCTGCACATGGAAGCCGAGCTAGAGCGTGGGCGCTTCTATCATCCGGTCGATAAGGCGCCGCTGATGAAGCGGCATTTGCGGGCGATGTTCTTGCGGGCGCGGCTGACGCAGCAGGAAGCGCGCACGTTTCGCGGCGTAATCAAGGCGCTGACCATCGGTCGCGGCGGGCGCAAGCTTGAGGACGACGAGACTTAAGCCTCGGGCGGTTCAACGTCGTTGGTCGGAACCGAGCGCAAGGTGGCGCCGCCATCTTGCTTAGCGCGCAGATATTCGCCGGGCGTGAGGCCGGTCATGCTGCGAAACTCGCGGATGGCGTGCGGCTGGTCGGCGTAGGCGATCGGGGTTTCGTGAAAGGTGTCCGTCTCCCAGGGCGCTTCGTGCAATTGCCGGATCATGCGGTCGACGCGGATGGCGCGCTGGTAGAGCTTCGGCGTGACACCGTAGAATTGCGCGAACACGCGCCGATACTGGCGCTCTGAGAGTGCAGCGTGCGCGGCGGCCTGCTCGACTGAGTTGGATTCCGCGGTGGCGAGGATGGAAAGTGTCGCGGCGATTGGATCGGGCGCGATCGTGTGGGCGGCGAAGAAAGCGCTGAGTGCGTTGGCTGCGCGTGCGCGCCAAACGTCAAAGCTCTCGTTTCCATCTGCATCCAGTGCGTCAGCGAGATCGGGATGAAGTGCGCTGAGATCCAGCGCGGCGTTGAGCGCGGTGTGCGCCGGCGCTTTGATCAGCGTGCAGAAGGCCGAAGCGGTGAGCGAGAACGCGTAAGCGTGGATGCGGCCGGCGGCGAAGCCGTAGCACCATTGGTAGCGCGGTCCCCAGATTGCGATGCGCGGCAGCCGCCGCCAGCGCGCGGCGTCGCCGGGATCGCGCAGCCAATAGGGTTCGCCGGCCATGATCTGGATCGACGTGCGCGTTTCCGGCAGCACGCGCACGACTTGCCGGCCGGGGTTCTCGTCGCGATGGACAAAACCCAGCACGTGCGCCGCAAGTTCGGGCGGCGGATCGCTGCGGACGAGGGCGGGGATGGCCGATTTGTTCAAGGCTTGGCGGGCCGGGTGCGGTAGATCGGGTGCATGACTTCGTTGCCTGAGGCCTATCGGCCTTTCTCCGTCCGTGCGCTGGCGATCGCCGCTGCGGTGAGTATTGCGCTGTTTTACTCCACGCAGAGCGGGACGGTGTTGCGACCGCTGTTCGTGGATTTGCCGCAGATTGCGTACCTGCGCTCGGCGCTGACGTCGATCAGCGACGCGCTGGTGTTGATCGCTTTGGCGGCGGTGGCGGCATGGCGTTCGCCGGTGCTGATCGCTGGCCTTGCCGGGCTGCGAGCGCCGATCGTGCGGCCGCTTTTGTGGGCGGCGCTTTGGCTCGTGCCGGCGCTGGCGCTGTGCTTGGCCTTTGCAACGCCGACGCCCGGCGTGGGTTTGGCGGATGTCGCTTGGCTTGGGTTTGGCGGGCCGTTTGTGGAGGAGGTCGTCTATCGCGGCTTGGCGATTGGCGTTCTGGTGCGGTTGTGCGGATGGCATTGGCTGGCCGCGTGTTTGCTGCCGGCGGTGTTCTTCGGCCTCGCGCATTGGGGCCAAAGCGATGACCCCGGCTCGATCGCCGGCATCGTGGCCCTGACGGGCGTTGGCGGGCTGCTGTTCGGTTGGCTGTTTGTGCGTTGGGGTTTCAATTTGTGGCCGGCCATTCTGCTGCACATCGGCCTCAACACGCTCTGGCTTGTGTTCGACCTGGGTGAAAATGCGCTCGGCGGCTGGCTTGGCAATGCGATGCGGATTGGCGTCATCATCATCGCTGTTGGCGCTAGCTTCTGGCTTGCCCCGCGGAAGGCGACGCCAAGCGGCTGATTGGCAGCGGTTTTTGCACGCGCAATCTGGACGTGCCGCAGATGACGCTTAGGAAATGACTTTCCCGCCGGCGTGGAAACTGGTTATCCACACTGTCCGCCGTTCGCGGAGCCGGGGAGCGTATGCTCAAGAAGAAGCGCCGAGCGCCTGAGCCGAGTGTGCCGTCGCGGCCGGAGTCGCGCGGGCTCGTGCCGTGGGGCGGCGAAGAGGTCGATGTCGACCGCTTCTGGGCGGAAAGCTGGGTCGATCTTCTCAATCGCCAGCGTTGGCTCTCGAAGCGCTTGAAGCTGGAGACCTCGCCTTGGCAGGTCGATCAGAACGCCGGGATCATTCAGTTCGATCGCAAGGATGGCGCGCTGGTGACGGCGCCGGTGCAGATCATTGGGGCGTGGAATCCACGCACGCAAATGTTCCGCTGGGGCTGGGACCATCCGATGGTGGCGCAGCGTCTGCGCAATGACGCTGAGCGTACGCGCCGGTTTGGCGATAAGCATGGCCTGGTAGAACTGACGACGCGCGCGCTCAAGATGGCCGAGCAAGAGGCGTGGCAGATGACGGCACTGGCGATGAAGGTGAACGGCGCACACGGCGTTTATCGCGCGCCGACCGAAGGGCCGGTGATCTTCATGACGCTGGGCGAGCCGAAAGTGCGCAAATAGCGCATTGCCGCGTTGAGGCGGGAGCGCCAGAGTCGGAAGCATGGACGCAGAAGCCCGCTTTCAGAGCATCGTGAAATTGCTGCGCGACGATGGGCGCATCAACGAAGCTTATGTCGCCGAGCGGGTCGAGGAGCTTGCCGCCGGCGGCCATGCCGATGCGGCGGCGTTGATGGCGAACATCGCAGGCGCGGGCTATGGCCGCGCGCAAAGCTGGGATGATGCGTTGGCGTGGTTGCGGCGCGCGGCGGGCGCGGGGCATCGGTTTGCGCATGCGCAACTCGATTTACTGGCAGGCGCGGATTTCGATCAGTGGGTGGGCGCACGCACGGCGACTCTGGTGAACGAGGCGCCGCGCATTGGCGTTGTTGACGGCTTTCTCGATGAGAAATTGTGCGCTTGGCTGATCGCGCGGGCGGCGCCGATGCAGGCGGATTCGCTGGTCTATGATCCGTTCACCGGTCGGCCCAAGCGTGACGATGTGCGCTCGAACACGACGGCGACGTTCGGGCTGCTCGATCTCGATTTGCCGCTCTTGCTGATCCGCGAGCGCATCGCCAGCACGATGGGTGTGCCGGTTTCGCACTTGGAGCGGACGTCAGTGTTTCGCTATCTGCCGGGGCAGACCTTTGGCGCGCACTTTGATTTTCTAATGCCATCGCCGCAGCTCAACGCCGAGATTGCCGAGATGGGGCAGCGGCCGCTGACGCTTCTGGTCTACCTCAACGACGCGTTCGAGGCGGGCGAGACACATTTCCTGCGACTTGGCCGCAAGCTTAAGCCAGGCACGGGCGGCGCATTGTTTTTCCGCAGCGTTGACGATGCGGGCGCGCCGGACGAAATGACCGAGCACGAAGGCGCGCCGCCGACGAGCGGCGAGAAGTGGCTGCTCTCACAATTTATCCGCGACAAGCCGCAGTTGCCGGGCTGAGCCACGAGCTTAGTCCGCCGGATGCCATTTGCGTTTCTTGCCGCGTGCTGGCGGTGCTTCGGCTTGGCGGTTCTTCTTTTTGTTCTTGCGCGGCGGCGGCGTGTTTTGCGGGGCGGCGCGCTCGGCGCGCTTTGGCCGTTCGTCACGGCGTGGGCGCTCTTCGCGACGCGGACGCGGTTCGGCTTGTGCGCGCGGTTGCGGCGCTTGGCCGACATTGATGACGTGGATCGATTTTTCGAGGCGGCCATCTTCGCCAAGGCGGGAGAGGAAGCTGTCGAGGCTGGCCGCATCAATCTCGACGTAGGTTTCGCGCTGATCGATCTTGATGTTGCCGATCTGGCGTTTGTTGATGCCGCCGGCTTTGCAGATCATCGGGATGAGCCAGCGCGGTTCGGCTTGTTGAGCGCGGCCAACCGAGAGCGTGACCCAGGCGCCGCTTTCAAAGTTGCGCTGTTCGGCGCGCGGGGCGCGTTCGGGTTTGTCGGTCCACGCGGGCGTCGGCGCCAGATCTTCGGGGGCGGCTTGGCCCTTGCGATAAAGGCGCACGAAGGCGGCGGCGATCTGCACCGGATCGTGTTCGGCAAGCAAGGACTGCACGATGTTTTCGTTCGACGGCTCTAGCGCTTCGCCGAAGATTGGATCGGCGAGCAGGCGTTGATCGTCGCGGCGTTTGATGTCGTCGGCAGCGGGCGGTTCGCCCCATTTGGCGTTGATGTTGGCGTCGCGCAGCAGCCGCTCGGTGCGGCGGCGGGCTGAGTACGGCACGATCAGAACGCTGGCGCCTTTACGGCCGGCGCGACCGGTGCGGCCGCTGCGGTGGAGCAAGGCTTCGTTATTCTTCGGCAGGTCGGCGTGAACGACTAGTTCAAGATCGGGCAGATCGATGCCGCGCGCGGCGACGTCGGTGGCGACGCAGACTTGCGCGCGGTGATCGCGCAAAGCTTGCAGCGCATGCGTGCGGGCCGATTGGCTGAGTTCGCCGGAGAGTGCGACGACGGAGAGGCCGCGGTTCTCTAAGCGGCTGGAGAGGCGCGTCACTGCTGCGCGGGTGCCGCAGAAAACGATGGCGTTGGTGGCGTTGTAGAAGCGCAGCACGTTGAAGATGGCGTTCTCGGACTCGTGGCCGGCGGTGACGAGCGCGCGGTACTCGATGTCTGCGTGCTGCTTTTGCGTGCCGACCGTGTTCACGCGGACAGCGTCGCGCTGATAGGTCTTGGCCAGCGTTTCGATGGCGCGCGGCATGGTGGCTGAGAACATCAAAGTGCGGCGCTCGGCGGGCGCGGCGTCGAGGATGTGTTCGAGTTCTTCGCGGAAGCCGAGATTGAGCATCTCGTCGGCTTCATCGAGGACGACGCTTTGCAGCGCGTACATTTCGAGCGAGCCGCGGCGGATGTGATCGACGAGGCGGCCGGGCGTGCCGACGACGATGTGCGCACCGGCGTTCAAAGCGCGGCGTTCGTCGCGCGCGTCCATGCCGCCGACGCAAGAGGCGATGCGGCCGCCGGCGGGGGCGTAGAGCCATTCGAGTTCGGCGCGGACCTGCATGGCCAGTTCGCGCGTCGGCGCGATGATGAGCGCGAGCGGCGCGCCGGCTTGTGCGAGGCGCTCGCCGCCGCCGAGCAGTGTCGAGGCGAGCGCGAGGCCGAAGGCGACGGTTTTCCCGGAGCCGGTTTGGGCGGAAACGACGAGGTCGCGGTCCTGGGCGTCGACGTCCAGCACGGCGCTCTGCACCGGCGTTAACGATTCAAAGCCGCGCGCGGCGAGGGCGCGGGCGAGCGCCGGATGGACATTGTCGAAGGCTGACATTGGCGGGGTGTAAGGCAAAGCCGAGGGAAACGCGATGCGTGTTCGTGTTTCTGGCTAGGCTTTATCAGCAGGGCTGCCGCGCGGATTGGCTCAATCGTCGAGGGTGCGTAGGCCCCAGCCGAGGAAGTGGTTGATGTCGTGCGCCGCGTCATTGGCTCTGAAACGGACGTCTTCGTTGGCATCGCTGAGGGCGGCTTCGATGAGCGGGCGCGCGGCTTGATCGAGCGCGCCGCAGGTGCGGGCGAGGTGGCCGAAGCTCAACAGCGCGTTGGCGCGTACGCGATCGTCGTCATGGGCGGCGAGGCGCAGGCAGATGGCGAACGACCAAGCGCAATCTGGCGGATCGAGCGACACGACGATCGGGACATGGAGGAGTTCCTCGGCCAAGCCGCGCGCGAGGACGGCTTCAACTTTGGCTTCGTCCCAGCCGTCGGCGAACGGGTTCATTCTTCGACCAGCGCGCCGACCATTTCGTGGCCTTCGCCGCCCAGGATTTCGAGCTTGGCGATCGTGCCTTCGGCGATTTCATCGTCTCTGTCGACGTAGGTGACGCCGTCGATCTCGGGCGCGTCCGCTTTGGTGCGGAAGGCGTAGGCTTCTGCATCTTCGTCCCAGCCGTCGCAGATGGCGTCGACGGTTTTACCGATCATAGATTGGAGGCGCTGGTGGGCGAGTGCTGTTTGCACTTCCATGAAGCGATCGTAGCGTTCGTCGACATCGTCTTGATCGACGTGGCCGGGGAGATCGCGCGAAGGGGCGCCATCGACGTTCTCATATTTGAACACGCCGGCGCGATCGATTTCGGCTTCTTCGATGAAATCCAAGAGCGTTTCGAAATCGTCTTCGGTTTCACCGGGGAAGCCGACGATGAAGCTCGAACGGATGGTGAGGTCCGGGCAGATCTGGCGCCATTTCTTGATGCGATCGAGGACTTTGTCCTGGTTCGCGGGGCGGCGCATGGCTTTCAGCACGTTCGGTGAGGCGTGCTGGAACGGGATGTCGAGGTACGGCAGGATTTTGCCCTCGGCCATGAGGCCAACGACTTCGTCAACGTGCGGGTACGGGTAGACGTAGTGGAGGCGCACCCAGGCGCCGAGATCGCCGAGCTCTTTGCAGAGATCGTAGAATTTGGCGCGGACCATGCGGTCCTTCCATTTGCTCTCGGCGTATTTGACGTCGACGCCATAGGCCGAGGTGTCTTGGCTGATGACGAGCAATTCTTTGACGCCGGCTTTCACCAGCGACTCTGCTTCCTTCAGCACAGCGTTGGCCGGGCGTGAGACGAGGTCGCCGCGAATGCTGGGGATGATGCAGAAGGTGCAGCGATTGTTGCAGCCTTCGGAAATTTTCAGATACGCGTAGTGGCGCGGTGTGAGGCGGAAGCCGCCTTCGGGCACCAGATCGATTTTCGGATCGTGAACTTGCGGCAGGTGCGTGTGCACGGCGCCGACGACGGCTTCGTATTGGTGCGGGCCGGTGATCTCGAGCACCTTTGGGTGCGCGTCGCGGATCAGGTTCTCTTCTTTGCCCAGGCAGCCGGTGACGATGACTTTGCCGTTCTCGGCGATGGCTTCGCCGATGGCGTCGAGGCTTTCGGCCTTGGCGCTATCGAGGAAGCCGCACGTGTTGACGACGACGAGGTCGGCGCCTTCGTAGGAGCCGCTCAGCTGATAGCCCTCGGAGCGCAGGCGCGTGATGATGCGCTCGCTGTCGACGAGGGCCTTGGGGCAGCCGAGCGAGACGACGCCGACGGTTGGGGCTTTTGCGGTCATGAAGGCGGGGCTTCTAGCCCAAGCTGGCTCCATGCCCAAGCGACGTCGCCAGAAAAAGGCGGTAGTCTGCAGCACAGGGGAGGAATCGATGCTGCGGAAGCTGGGGTTGGCGGCGCTGGCCGCGTGTGCGCTTGCCGGGGAGGCGACGGCGGAGACGATCGAGCTGCGCTGCCGGCAGGAAACGTCCGAGGTCTACTCGATGGGCCGGACCGCCATGATGAGCATGACCTACACCGAGCCGACTGAGGTGGTCGTTTCACTCGATACCGAGACCGACCGCGCCACGCTTGATCAGAACGCGGGCATGTTCGACGTGGGTGACGATCAGGTGCTGATCATGATGGCATCGGACCGGCTCAAGGAAGTCTGGGACATCAATCGCGCCACCGGGCGGGCGATTGTTATGGCCTATCTTGTCGATCCGCCGCGAACCGTCTTCATTCGCCGTGAGGCGCAGTGCGCATTGCCTGAGGGCATGCGGCTTGAGCAGGCGCCATGATCCTCCGCCGCATCATCGCGCAAGCCGGATAGACAGATGACCCTCAGCGACGCTGCTCTCATCGCTCAAATCGTCTCCGCGACGCTGGTCGTGCCGTCCATCGTTTATCTGGCGCTGCAGGTCCGGCAGAACACCGCGCAGCTTCGCGCCAATGCGGCGCATCAGTATCTCGAAACGAGCAAGGACCTCAATCTTGCGCTGATCACAAGCAAGCAAACCGCCTCCGTCTATCGGCGGGGCGTGGAGGACTTCGAAGCGCTCGACGCGGACGAGAAGACCCAGTTCGCCTTCTATGTCGGGCATTACTATCAGGCCTTCTCAAACATGTACGATCTCTGGACAACCGGCGCGCTACCGGACAGCGCGTGGCACACCATCCGCAAACATCTCATTTCGATGATGGCGCTGCGAGGGACGCGCCACGTTTGGGACAGTTGGGCGCGCGCCGGACTGGACGCGAGATTCGTCGCCTATGTCGATGGACTCGGCGCCACGGGTGAGGCGACCTATTCGCTGACTGAACTTCTCGCCGGAAGCGACGGAGCGGAGGCGGAAAAGTCATGATCCTCCGCCGCATCATCGCGCATTTCCGCAAGCAGGAATGGACGGCGATCGGCATCGATTTTGTGATCGTCGTGATCGGTGTGTTCGTTGGTATTCAACTCGGCAATTGGAACGAGGCGCGGGCGATGCGCGCGCAGGAGAGCGTTTATCTGGCGCAGCTGCGCGACGAGATCGTCGAGAATGACCGGATGCTGGAGCATCTCGTCACTTACACCGATCGCTCGGTGGAGGGTGGGCGGAGCGCTCTTGCGTGGCTCGAAAGCGGTCAGCCGTGCGGCACAAGATGCGACGCGCTGCTGATCGATTTCTTTCACGCTTCGCAGCTCTGGGGCGCCGGGTTTCAAACCGGCAAGTATGCGGAGAACGAGCGCAGAGGCTTCCCGACCGATGGCGACACGCGCGCCGCCGTTCGGCGTTTTTACCGCTATTTGGCGGGGTGGGACCCCATAAACTTGACGACGCCCGCCTATCGTGAGCGGTTGCGCCGGCACCTCAGCCCGGAGGCGGCCGAGGTGCTGTGGGGTGATTGCTTCGTCGTCGACGCCGAGATCGAATTGATGAGTTCGGATTGCGCGGCTGAACTCGCGAGCGTCGATACGGCGTCGGTTCTGCGGGCCATTCGAGCCGACGATCAGATCGCGGACGACCTCCGGTTTTGGATCGGGCAGAACATCTTTGCGCAACAAGAGTATCCCCGCGTCCGTGAGAGCGCCGCCGACGCGGTGGCCGCGATCAACGCGGAGATTGGCGCGCCATGATCCTCCGTCGCATCATCGCGCATTTGCGCAAGCAGGAATGGACGGCGATCGGGATCGATTTCGTCATTGTCGTGATCGGTGTGTTCTTCGGTATCCAAGTCGCGAACTGGAATGAGGCGCGGATCGAGCGGTTGCAGGAGCGCGGATTTCTAACGCGGCTGCACGAAGATTTTACCCAGAGCATCGCCGGGCAGACACGCGATCTTGCCTTTCTCGATCAGCAGCTGGCGGATCAGGCGGCGATCTTGCGATCGCTGGATGCTTGCACCGTTGCGCCCGAAGATATGCTCGCGTTTCAGCGCGGGATCGGGACGCTCGGCTACATCAACCCGCCGCGCTTTTATCGGCGCACAGTCGACGAGATTGGGGCCTCCGGTGAAACCGACATCATCCGAAACGACGCGCTGAAAAAGCGGCTTGCGGACATTGTGGCGCTGGTCGAGTGGCGCGCGAACGGCTTCGAACAGACGACGCGCACCACTGAGCACTATCGCTTCATCGTGGAAGAGCGGATCCGATACGATTTCGAGCGCCGTTTCGATGATCGGTTTCTCGGAGAGGTGCCTGGCGTGAACTTCGACGTTCGGGCTCTTTGCCGCGATCCCGCAATCGCGTCGGCGGTCTCTGCGATCAGCCAGGCGACGCGTGAACGTCGCCGCGCCTATCAGCCCATTCTTGAGCAATACCAAGCTTTCATGCCGGTGCTCGAAGAGGAAGTGCAGCGGAGATGGGGCGCTCACCTGGAAGCGGGAGCCGCCCCATGATCCTCCGCCGCATCATCGCGCATTTGCGCAAGCAGGAATGGACGGCGATCGGGATAGATTTTGTGATCGTGGTGGTTGGTGTTTTTCTCGGTATTCAGGTCAGCAATTGGAATGAAGCGGCGGCCGATCGCCGGGCGGAGTCAGCTTATCTCTCGCAATTGCAAGGCGATTTGCAGCGGATTGAAGGAGAAGTGCGCGATCAGATTGAGTTCGAGCAGTTTCAAGGTCGTCTTGCAGGTCGTGTCTTCGACTTGATTCAGCACGATAGAAGCGCCGACCGCAGCCGGAGGATCGGTGTGGCGCTGTCGGCGCTCACCCAGCGCCGGACATTGAGAACGGAAAGCCCAACGTTCGTTGACCTTCAAAGCTCTGGCAATCTCGAAATCATTTCTGACCCAGAGTTGCGCGCCGAAATCATCTCGTATTTTTTCTACACGCGCCGCCTTGAGGCGGTGATCGATAAGAACAACATCTACTTCGTTGACGAGGCGTATGTGCCGTTCATGCGAGAGACGGGACTTCCGGCCCGCCCTTGGGACGCTCAATTGATGGGTTTGGAACTCCCGCAAGGCGGGCGGACGACGGGTGCGTTTCGCGACGAGGTTTATGCGGGGCCGTTGTTTCAGGCTCGAAGTGTCGTGCTCGCGAATGCACCCAATGCGCCATCCTGGGCGCCTGTCGTGACGCAATTGACGTGGCGCGCCCACCTCTCAGCGGTGAACGAATCTACCGCGCGGCGATTGCTGGACGCGACGAGCGCCCTCGAAGCAAGGATTGCCAGCCATCTTGAAGGAGGGCGCTCATGATCCTCCGCCGCATCATCGCGCATTTGCGCAAGCAGGAATGGACGGCGATCGGGATTGATTTTGTGATCGTGGTGGTCGGCGTATTCGTCGGTATTCAGGTGGCGAACTGGAACGCCGACGCGGCGGATCGGCGGCGCGCGGATGCGTACGTCGAACGACTGACGGCGGATATGGAAGGCGATTTGGCGGCGCGTCGCGCGGACGTGGCCTATTACGCAGCGGTGCTTGATAGCCTTGTGCGCACGAACGAGTTGTTGGCCGATCCGGCGTCTGACGCACAGGACCTCGTTGTCTCGGCTTATCGCGCGTCTGAGATTCTCTATTCGGCGCCGACGCGCGCGACGTGGGATGAGATCGTCTCGTCGGGCGACGTCAGTCTGTTGCCGAGTGAAGCCGTGGACGCTGGCATCGCCGAGTACTTTTCGGCCGACACAGGGCGGTTGACGTATGAATCTCTCATCGGTTCGGACTACCGGCGCCTGGTGCGTCAGATCATTCCGCTGGAGGTCCAGATCGCGCTGCGTGCGGGCTGCAGCGATCAGCGCGACGCCGAGCAACGGATCGTCGGCTTCATGGAGCACTGCACGTTGCGCGTGGATCCCGCGTCGATCAGGCGAACCGCCAATGCGATCCGGGCCAGCGGCGAAGTCCGCGCCGCGCTGCGCTACCAGTACTCAAACGTATATTCGGCCCGCGCCAATTTGAGCGGCGATGTTGTCTACCTGGAGCGGGCTCTGGCGGCGTTGCGGGGCGAGTGACGTCTTTCGCGGCCCCGCGTCGGCTGCGGGTGCGGCAACTAGCCATTTCCCCCGCTGCTGCGAATGACTTGCAGGAGCGCTCGCGATAGGCTAGCTTTTCTTTGCGTCTGACTCTCAGTCGCCAGATTTGTCTTTGCTTACAGAGAAGTGCGGGATGTACGTCTGCAACTGTAACGGTGTGACTCGGACGGAAGTGGAAGAAGCCATTTCCGCCGGAGCGCAGGGTCCGGAAGCGGTGCTCGCCCATCACGGGTGTGAGCCGTGCTGCGGCCGCTGCCTCCCCGAGATCGCAGAAGGCATTTCTTGCGGCGGGATGGCTGGGAAGCCCCGGAGCCTCGTCGCAGCGGAGTAAGCGCGATGAAGGGCGATGCGGACGTCATCAAGAAGCTCAACCAAATCCTCACCAACGAGCTGACGTCGATCAATCAATACTTCCTGCACGCGCGGATGTATCAGTCCGACGGCTACGGCAAGCTCGGCAAGAAGACGTACGAAGAATCCATCGAAGAGATGAAGCACGCGGACCGGATCATAAACCGAATCCTGCTGCTGGAAGGCTTCCCGAACCTGCAGAACCTCAACAAGCTGCAGATCGGCGAGAAGGTGCAAGAGCGCTTGGAAGCGGATTTGAATGCCGAGAAGACGGGGCACGCCGGCCTCAAAGAGGGCATCACGCTCTGCGAAGAGAAGAAAGATTACGTCACGCGCGATCTGCTGACGGAGCTGCTCGACGATACGGAAGAGCACATCGATTTTCTCGAGACGCAGCTGCAAAACTTGGCTGAGATGGGCCTACAGAATTATCTGCAGAGCCAGTACGAGCTCGACAGCGGCCCCGAGTGATTAGCGCGAGAGCCCGCCGCTGACGCCGAACGTGGCGATTTCGGCGAAGCCTTCGCCGCTGCGCAATTGGCGCGCGCCATCCGCATCGAGCAGGAACCACTCGGCGACATCATCGTGAGTTTCGAACTGGCGCAGCACGGCGTGTGTGCTGCGCTTTTGTTCTCGCGTTGCGAACCAGTGCGTCAGCAGGCGTTGAGCGGGGGCGTTTTCGCAGATCCAAGCCGAGCGGCGCAGGATCATGAGATCTAGCGGCTCGAACAATGTGTGGTGTGTGTTGAGAATGGATTCGAGATCAGACAACGACAGGCCCGAGACGTCGATGTCGGCGCGGATGATGCTGAGGCAGTCGTAGCCCAGATATTCAGGGTTCGCCGCATTGAAGGCGGCGTTGGCTTCCAGATCGCCGATCGCCATGGCCCCGAAATACTCGATCCGGCTGACTTCAAGAGCGGCGTTATGGCGGAGTCTGATCGGCATTCAGCGCGCGTGCGCTGTGGTAGGCGCCAGATCGAAGCTTGCGACGACGGCGAAGCCTTCGCCGGTTTGCAGCATGTTGGTTTCCTGCGCGTTGAGTACGAGCCACTCGCCAGCCTCGGCATAAGTGCCTAGCTGGCGGACGGTCGTGGACATCGCTTCGCGCGCATCGCGGCCGCCGAGCCAGTAATCGACATGGGTTTGGGCTTCGGGGCTAAAGCACAGCCAAGCTGAGCGCCGGAGCATTTCAAAGTTCAAGGGCGCGTAGAGCGTCCGGTAGCGGCCGAAGAGGCGGTCAAGGTCAGCGAACAGGATGCCGGTGAACGCGGCGGCCGGATGAACCACGCTCAGCGTGTCGCGCTTCAGGAAGTCTGGGTTGGCCGCCAGAAACGCCGCCACCGCCTCAAGCTCCGACAACGAAATTTGACCGTGATACTCGGCGAGGTTCATCTCCAAACCGGCGTTGTGACGTAACACCACGGGCACGTGGGACTCTCCTCTGAGACTATAGCCTCTGTGCTGCGCCCGTTTAGGAACCGTTAAGCGTGCCGCAAAAGCCGTCTGCAATGCGACGCTTGACATTCGGCGGCGCTAAAGGCGGCCTCAGGGCATGCGCATTCAAGCTTTGATCCTGTTCGCCGCGTTGGCCGTGGCCGCTTGTTCAAACCGGGATACAGCGCCTGACGCCGGCCCGGTGATCGCAGCCGAGCGCGCGTTTGCGGCGGAGGCGGGCGAGATCGGTTGGGTTGAGGCGTTCGCTGCGCATTCGACCGATGAGGCGGTCTTGCTGGCTGCGGGCCCGGAGAACGCGCACGTGTCGCTCGCGGGCATTGATCCCGCCAATCGCGGCGACACCAGCTTGGCTTGGGCGCCAGAGTTCGCCGGCATATCCCGGGGCGGCGATATCGGCTTCACCACTGGCCCCTTCAATGGCGACGACACCGCGTTTGGTCAGTACTTCACCGTCTGGCGGCTGCAGAATGACGGCACTTGGAAGTGGATCTATGACGGCGGCACCAACCAGCGCACGCCGACACAGGTGAACCCGCAAGCCCAGGTGCGCCAACTTGCGTTGGGCCGTGGCGCTGGCTCTGCGGAGGCGGCGATCGCGGCGGTGCGGGAACGTGAGGCGGCGTTTGCGGAGCAGGCGGCCCATGGCGCGGGTCCTGCGTTTGCGGCGTGGCTCGCCGAAGGCGGACGAGTCAATCGTGACGATCTGCCGAGCGCCGACAGTCCTGACGCGGTGACGCAAATCGTGGGCGCGGGCGGGGTACGCTACGAGCAGCCTCTGATCATTGAAGCCGGTGTCGCCGGGGACTTGGTGTTCACCCTCGGCGAGGCCCGATGGGAGGGCGGCTTTGGCTATTATTGCCGGATCTGGGTGCTGACCTCGGGCGGTTGGAAGATCGGCTTTGACCAGATCGTCGTCCGGGCCGAGCCGTCGACCGATGCGCGACTCCCGGAAGACCCGCCGGCTCCCTGAGGCCGCCCGAGTTTGACTTTCCGCGGCGCTTCCGCCAAAAGCCCCGCTTTCCAGCGCCGGACCCGTTCCGGGCGCAGATTTATTCTGGACGACGGGCAAACCGCCAGGGAAGTCGCCGCCTCAATTGTGAGGCAGCCGGGCCCCGTCATGGAAGAAGGCGCTATCAGCGCATGACGAAGCGTATCCAAGCTAAGTACAAATCGGACCGCCGTTTCGGCCAGAACCTCTGGGGCCGTCCGAAATCACCAGTCAACAAGCGCCAGTACGGCCCGGGCCAACACGGCCAACGCCGCAAGGGCAAGACCTCTGACTTCGGCCTCCAGCTGGTCGCCAAGCAGAAGCTGCGCCTCTACTACGGCAACATCACCGAAAAGCAGTTCCGCAAGACCTATGAAGAAGCCGCGCGCCGCAAGGGCAACACGGCTGAGAACCTCATCGGTCTGCTTGAGAGCCGTCTCGATGCGTTCATCTATCGCTCGAAGTTCGCGCCGACGCCGTTTGCTGCGCGTCAGCTCGTGAACCACGGCCACGTGAAGGTGAACGGCCGCCGCGTGACCATCGCGTCGTTCCTCGTGAAGGTCGGCGATGTCATCGAGCTGCGTGAAAAGGCCAAGGCGATGGCGCTGGTGTTGGAAGCTCTCCAAAGCGGTGAGCGCGAAACGCCGGACTACATCGAAGTCGATCCGAAGGGCATGACGGCGCGCTTCCAGCGCGTGCCGGTTCTGGCCGACGTGCCGTACGCGGTGCAGATGGAACCGAACTTGGTCGTCGAATACTACGCTTCGTAAGCGGTTCGACTGCAGGCGAGATATTAGGGCCGGCGCCAAACGCGCCGGCCCTTTTCTTTGCGCGAATGCCTATTGCCAATCGGCCGTCACGGGCCGCCAATGCGGCATGATTGATTGGAAGCGTATCGACGCCGAACTCACCGTCGCGCCTGGCGCGGCGCCAAATCTGGCCGTGCGCAAAACTGTGCGCGACGATCTGTTGCCCGACAAGGATGCGGCCAAGGATGCGCTCGATGAGTGCGCCAAAGAGATCGATGCGTTGCAGGATCGGCTCTACGCCGAACAAAAGCGCGCGCTGTTGGTGGTGCTGCAGGGCATCGACACCTCGGGCAAGGACGGCACGGTGCGCGGCGTGTTCAATCGCTGCGGCCCGCTCGGCGTTAGCGTGCGGCCGTTTGGGCGCCCGAGCGAACTTGAGCTCAGCCACGATTATCTCTGGCGCATTCACGACGCTGTGCCGCGTAAGGGCATGATCGGCGTGTTCAACCGCTCGCAGTATGAAGATGTGCTGGTGGTGAAGGTGCGCTCGCTGGCGCCGGCGGATGTGATTGAGCAGCGTTACGACCAGATCAACGCGTTCGAAAAGCATCTGACCGAGAACGGCGTCACCATCCTGAAATTTATGCTGCACATCTCCAAGGACGAGCAGCGCGAGCGGTTGCAGGCGCGGCTCGATGATCCGGCCAAGCACTGGAAGTTCAATCCGAGCGACCTTGAGGACCGCAAGCTGTGGGACGATTTCCAAGGCGCCTACGAAACCGCGCTGACGCGCTGCTCAACAGCGCACGCGCCGTGGCGTGTCATTCCCGCGGATAAAAAGTGGCAACGCAACGCGCTGATCGCGGCGATCGTGCGCGGGACGCTCGAAGAGATGAACCCGAGCTATCCGCTGCAGAGCTGGAAGGCGGACGAGTTCAAGATCGTTTAAGTATTCGTTGCTCACGTGCCTGTGTAGTTGGGAACGCAGTGAGTGGTAATGTGATTATATTCACATGCGTACTCACGTTGATCCAACTCTGGTTGAAAGGCTTCGCTCACTTTCCGCGTCGTTGCGGCGCGTGTATTCGGCGGAACCCGCGAACGTACCTGACGCAATCAAGGAACGCTTGCGGCGCTTGAAAGAGCGCGAGGAACAAGGCGGCCCGCATTAGAATTAGGTTGAACTTTAGTCTGGCGTCTTGGTGTCCATGAGGCGCCAAAGATGCCAGGCGGCGGCGCTGCGCCACGGCGACCAGCGTTCGCCATAGGCGCCGAGTTCTTTCCGCGTGAAGTCGCGCCGGTAGAGTTTTTCCGCGCCCTTGCGCACGCCCAGGTCGTCGATCGGTAAAACGTCGGGTCGGCCGAGCGTGAACATCAAATACATTTCGACGGTCCAGCGCCCGACGCCGCGTGCGGCGGTCAGGCGCTCGATAATTTCATCGTTCGGCAAACGCGAAAGCGCGCGTGATTGTGGGATGACGCCATCGATGCGCTTTTGGGCGATGTCTTGAACGGCGGCGATCTTCTGGCGCGACAGGCCGGCGCCGCGCAGCAAGGCGGGATCGATGGCGAGAATGTCTTCGGGATCGGGGTGGTCCTTATCGGGCCACAGGGCGATGACGCGGGTATGGATCGTGTTGGCGGCTTTGCCGGAGAGCTGCTGGAAGACGACGGCGCGCACCAGTGCGCGGTAAGGGTCTTTGTTCTTGGCGAAGGTGGTTGGATAGGGCTCGTGGCCCTTCACGACGCTCGCGAAGCGCTTGCAGAGTTTGCTGAGCTCTTTTTCGGCTTCGCCCACGTCACACTCCCAGCGCCGGCCGTAAAGTTCGCCAGATCGGCTCTAGCGAAAACGCTAAGAGCACCGCAGCGCCTATGATGGCGTTGCGTTTGAAGGCCGCAAGCGCCGTTTCCGGACGCGCGTCATTGACGCTGGCCAACATTGGCCAGACCAGCAGCGCTGCGATCAGCGCGAGCGCGGTGGCGACGATGAGGCCGGCGCCGCCCGTGGCTGCCGCCGCCGTCCAGAATGCGAGAGCGGCGACATAGAACACGGTGGTCCACGTGCGCCACTTGTCGGCGAATAGGCGCGCGGTGGAGCGCACGCCGACGAGCGCGTCGTCTTCGCGGTCTTGCAGGGCGTAGATGGTGTCGTAGCCGATGGTCCAAACGATGCAGCCGGCGTAGAGCGCGAAGGCTTCGAGCGGGACGACGCCAGCTTGGTAGCTCGACGCCGCGCCGCCGACGAGCGCGCCCCAGCTGAACACGATGCCGAGCCACGCTTGCGGCCACCAGGTGATACGCTTCATCAGCGGATAGAGCGCGACCAGCGGAATGGCGATGAGCGAGACGATCTGCGCCAGCGGCGGCAGCATCAGCAAAGCCACAAGCCCAATAAGGCATTGCGCCAAAAGCCACGCCCAGGCGTGCTTTAGTGAGACGGCGCCCGATGGCAGCGGGCGCAGGCGCGTGCGTTCGACTTTCGCGTCGATGTCGCGATCTAGGATGTCGTTATAGGTGCAGCCGGCGCCGCGCATGGCGATCGCGCCCAGGAGAAACGCCAACGCAAAGCGCGCATCCTCCCAGTAGAAGCCATAGCCGGTGCGCGCGACGGCTATGCCCATCAGACAGGGTAGCAACAGCAGTTGCCAACCGATTGGCCGATCGAGACGCGATAGCTGCGCGAACGGTTTCCACGCGCGCGGCAACGCGTCGGTCCAATGTTGCTTCAGCGCATCGGCGGGTTTCAAATCGGTCACGTTTTGCTATTGCGCGCCGCTTTCGCTTTACGCAAGGCGGCGCTGACGGTAAGTAAGCCGTCCTTCGAAAGAGGAGCTGTCTGGATGAACACCCGTTTGAAATAAGCACGGCGCCGCGAACGGTCGCCGTTAAACCTTGAGGAGGCGTTGGCCGCCTCGGTTCTCAAGCCGCTGCGTTTGAGCAGGGCGCCGTTCGAGCGAATAAGCCGTGCTGTGGGTGTTTTCGCGTCTCTGACGCTTCGCTTCCAGCGCTTCGTTTCCCAAGTTCTAAGTTCGCCCCGCCGCCCATAGCGGCCGCGTGCGCGACGTTCTCCGGTGTAAAGATGAGTGACGCTTACGATATCGACGATGAGGCCGAGGGCGGCGGGCGCAAGGCGAGCCTGGCGCAAGTCACGGCCTTCATGTGGAAGCATTGGTCGAGCCAGCCAGGCAAGCTGGCGATGGTGGGGCTGTTGTTCGGCCTCGCCGTGGTCGCCGATTTGGCCATGCCGTTTGCTTCGAAATATTTGGTGGATGCGCTGACTGCGGGCCCGTCTGAAGCGGGCCAGCGTGAGGCCGCGTGGGCTTACGGCGTCATCGTCGTGTTGGCGTTCGTGTTTTACATGGCGCGTAACACCGGCGTGCGCTTCCACATCCCGTTCGCCTCCAAGAACATGGAGCGGATCGTCACCGACGGCTTCCGCGACGTGCAGCGTTTCTCCGCCGATTGGCACGCCGACAATTTCGCCGGCGCGACCGTGCGGCGGGTGTCGCGCGCGATGAACGCGTACGACGTGATTTCGGACACGTTGGTTTGGTTCATGATCCCGGCGGCGGCGGTGCTGATCGGAGTTACGGTGCTGACGTTCATGCAATGGCCGATTATCGGCGCCTTCACTGGCGTCACCATCGTGCTGTTCTTGGCGGTGGCTTACCTGTCGAGCCGTTTCTATGTGGCCGAGCCCTTGAAGCGCTACATCAAGGCCGACACCGCCATTGGCGCGGCGCTGGCCGACGCCGTGGCTTCGAACGCGACCGTGAAAGCGTTCGGCGCTGAAGCGCGTGAGCAAACGCGGTTCGAAGGCGTGGTGCAAGGTTGGACGAAGGAAGCCAACTTGACCTGGGGGCGCTTCACCAATGCGTGGGTGGTGCAGAATCTGCTGCTGTGGGTTTTGCAGGCGGGCTTGCTTGGCTTGGTGCTGCGCGAGTGGAGCAATGGCCGCGCGACCGCGGGTGACGCGGTGTTCGCGATCACCACGTTCCTGCTGGTGTCAGGCTATCTGCGTTTGCTCGGCGAGAACGTGCAGAACCTGCAAAAAGGCATCGCCGATTTGGAGGATGTGGTCGCGTATGCGCTGGAAGGCGCAGGCGTGGTCGACGCCGCCGATGCGCGTGTGTTCAAACCTGCCGCGGGCCGCATTGCGTTCGACGCGGTGTCGTTCGGTTACAAGAACGCCGCCGATAAGCTCTATCGCGATTTCTCATTGGAGATCGCGCCGGGCGAGACGGTGGCGCTTGTTGGGCCGACGGGCTCGGGCAAGACGACGTTCGTGAAGCTGGTGCAGCGTCTCTATGACGTCGATGGCGGGGCGATCCGCATCGACGGCCAGGACGTGCGCGCGGTGACGCAAGCCAGCCTGCGCCAGAGCATCGCTTTGGTGCCGCAGGATCCGGCTCTGTTTCACCGCTCGCTGCGGGAGAACATCGCCTACGCAAAAGCTGACGCGCCGATCGAGCAGGTCATCGAAGCGGCCAAGCGGGCGCGGGCGCATGAGTTCATCGAGAAGCTGCCGCTCGGCTACGAGACGGAGGTCGGTGAGCGGGGCGTCAAGCTCTCGGGCGGCGAACGCCAACGTGTGGCGCTGGCGCGAGCGTTCCTGGCGGACGCGCCGATCCTGATCCTCGACGAAGCGACGTCGTCGCTCGACGTGGAGACCGAACGTGAGGTGCAAGCGGCGATGGCGGAGTTGAAGCAGGGGCGCACAACGATTGTCATCGCGCACAGGCTTTCGACCATCCGTGAAGCCGATCGTATCTTGGTGTTCGAGCAGGGTCGCATCGTTGAGCAGGGCAAGCACGGTGAGCTGATCAGTGCGCAAGGGCTCTATGCAAGGCTCAACGCCATGAGCCGTGGCGATCTCATCGCTGACGAAGCGGCGTGATTAGGCGGTCGTGGCCGTGTCCGGGGCGTACACTCGGACGCGGCCGCGGGCGTCGGAGATGAGCCGCTTGCGCGCGGCGTTGTAGCGCCATTCGTGCGAGAGCCGTTCCCACGTCGTCGCCGCCCACCAGAAGGCTGGCGCAAGCAGCGCCGCGCTGACCACGGAATAGACGTTGGCGAAGCCCTCGCTGCGGCCAAAGCCGAAGCGGGCGATCAGCCAGAAGAGCGCGATATAGATCACGGTGGCGGCAAGGGTTTGCAGCGGCGGCGAGAACCAAGAGCGGACGTCCAGAAAGGCGCGCAAGTTGGTTTCGAATGTGTCGTCCTCGCCAGCAGACAGGTTGAACAGCATGAGCGTCACTGGTTCGCTGCGGGTTTGCCCTTGAACGACAGCGATGCGCTGGCCGGTGCGCACGCCGAGTTGGGTTTCCTCGAAGTCGAACTTGCGCTCCTTACCTTCGAGATCGCGCACGAAGAGGCGCATCCGGTTGCTGGCGTTATGCTCGCTCGTGCCGTCGCCGCGTTCGAAGATCACGGTCTCGGAGGTGAGCTGCACCTCAAGAACGTCACCCGCCGCGATGGTGAAAGGCCTGCTCATCCGCTCCTCCGCGGGAACGATCCAGCGCTGCGCCGCAGCGCTGGTCAAGGGCTTGCGCTTGCATGCGGGGCTGAGGCTTGGCAGCAAGGGCGCGCATGCCTGAGCCGCGCCTGTTGATCGAGGACGTTTTGGCCGCCGGCGCGGAGATCGCGCTGGAGGAAGGTCAAGCGCGCCATGTCGGCACGGTGTTGCGGCTCGATGTCGGCGACGCGGTGCGCGTGTTTAACGCGCGCGAGGGCGAGTGGCGCGCTGAGGTCCGCGCCAAGACCAAGCGCGGCATGAGCGTGCGGGTCGCGGAGAAGCTGCGCGCGCCGCGCGCGACGCCGGACCTCGATCTTTTGTTCGCGCCGGTGAAGCGCCATGCCACTGATCTCATTGTTGAGAAGGCGACGGAGTTGGGCGTGCGCCGTATTCGTCCGGTGATCACGCAGCGGACGATTGCCGAGACAGTGCGCAACGATCGTCTGGTATCGATTGCGCGCGAGGCGGCTGAACAAACCGAACGCTTCGATGTGCCGGAGATCGCGGAGGCAGTGTCGCTGGCGCGGGCGCTGGACGGTTGGGATGAAACGCGTCCGCTCGTCTATGCCGATGAGGCGGGCGACGACGAAGCCGCGCCTTGGGGCGGCGAGCGCGGGCGGGGCGCGCCGCTGTTGGACTCATTGGGCGCGGCGCCTTGGCCCAAGCTTGCCCTGCTCATTGGCCCGGAGGGCGGCTTTACGCCTGAGGAGCGGCGGCTGCTGCGGGGGTTGAGCTATGTCATTCCGGTTTCGCTCGGACCGCGTATCCTGCGCGCCGAGACTGCGGTGATCGCTGCGTTAAGCGTCATTCAGGCGGCATGGGGCGACTGGCGCACACGCTAAACGCTTGCGCAATTCACAGCGGCGCTCCACATGCGCGTCAACGAGCCGCCCGGAGGAAGCGCTTGGCCAACACAAAAGAAAAGGCCCCGGTGCTGACGGGCTTCAAGGATCTCGTCGCGCACCTGGAGAAGGGCCCAAAGCCCGATCGCTCGACTTGGCGCATCGGCACCGAACACGAGAAGTTCGCTTTCTACGCCGACACGCTGCAGCCGGTGCCGTACGAGGGGGAGCGCGGCATCGGTGCGCTCCTGAACGGCTTGGCGCAGTCTTACGGCTGGGAGCGCGTTTATGAGGGCGAGAACGTCATCGCGCTGAAGCAGGGCATGGCGTCGATCACGCTGGAGCCAGGCGGGCAGTTCGAACTCTCCGGCGCACCGCTAGAACACCTGCATCAAACCTGCGCCGAGACTGGCTCGCACTTGAAGCAATTGCGCGATGTCGCCGGCAAGATGGGCATCTCGTTTTTGGGCGTCGGCTTCCAGCCGCTCTGGGGTCTGGACGACATCCCGATCATGCCGAAGGGCCGCTACCAGATCATGCGGAACTACATGGGCAAGGTCGGGCGTCTCGGCCGACAGATGATGTTCCGCTCGTGTACGGTGCAGACCAATCTCGATTTCGGCTCAGAAGCCGACATGGTCAAAAAATTTCGCGTCGGCCTCGCACTGCAGCCGATCGCGACAGCGTTGTTCGCCGCGTCGCCGTTCGCGGAAGGTCGGCTCAACGGCTTTCTCTCGTATCGCGCGCATGTCTGGACCGACACTGATCCCGATCGCACCGGCATGCTGCCGTTCGTGTTCGAAGACGGCATGAGCTTTGAGCGCTACGCTGAGTATGCGCTCGATGTGCCGATGTACTTCGTCTATCGCGACGGCAAATACATTGATTGTTCGGGCCAAAGCTTCCGCGCCTTTATGGACGGCAAGATGCCGGCGCTGCCGGGTGAGCGTCCGACGGCGAAGGATTGGGAAGACCATCTGACGACGATCTTCCCGGAAGTGCGGCTGAAAACGTATCTGGAAATGCGCGGCGCGGATTCGGGGCCGTGGTCGCGGCTGTGCGCCTTGCCGGCGTTCTGGGCTGGCATCTTCTATGACGATGCGGCGTTGGAAGCGGCTTGGTCGTTGGTGAAGAGCTGGACGGCTGAGGATCGCGAGAGCCTGCGGCGCAGTGCGCCGGTGCTCGGCTTGCGCGCGCCCATTCGCGGCAACAGCGCCCGCGATATCGCGCAGGCGGCGTTGGCGATTGCGCGTCAGGGTCTGAAGTCGCGTTCGCTGCGCGACAATAGCGGCGATGACGAAACCCACTTCCTCGGCGAACTCGACGACATCGCCGCAACGGGTGTTACGCCGGCGGAGCGCTTGATCGAGCGCTATCGCACCGAGTGGGGCGGCGATGTGAAACGCGTGTTCGAGGCCTGCGCGTACTAAGTTGCGCATCGCTTCAACGCGCGGCACGCTCTTCTCATGTACGTGCTCGATCATCCGCTGATCACGCCAAGGCTGCGGCTTGAGCCGGTGACTGCAGATATGGCGGCGGCGGCGCGCGCCGGGCCGGCGGCGTTCGCCGAAGCGGTCGGCGCTGAGGCACCGCCGGATTGGTGCAACGCCAGTTTGGGTTTGGTGGCGCGTTCGGTGTCGCCGATGTGGGGCAACGCGCCGACGCGCGTGGTCGCTGTTCATGCCGACGAAGGCGTCGTGATTGGCGACGTGCGCTTCGAGCCGTCGTTGCGGGCGCATAGCGAGTTCGAAATTGGATACGGTATCGCGCGGAGCAGGCGTCGGCAGGGTTATGCGGTCGAAGCGACGGGCGCGGTGATCGATTGGTTGTTCGACACTGGTGTCGCAGATACTATCCTCGCCGGTTGCGATGCAGCAAATGTCGCCTCGGTGCGTACTTTGCGGCGCCTGGGCTTTTGGCTCGACTCCAATCCAGGGAAGACATTCTGGTGGACCATCGATCCAGAGTTGCGTTCAGCGACCCGCGCTTGACGGAGCGCCCGCTCCAAGGCTTGTTCTGTCGCCAAGTTTAGGGACGGGAGGCGCGCGCGAGCGCGTCCAGGGGATTTTCTATGACCGATTCCACCGCCGGAGCGCCCTCCGACGAGCAAACCTTTCTGGGCCATCCGCGCGGCCTGGTGACGCTCTTCTTCACCGAGATGTGGGAGCGCTTCTCGTTCTACGGGATGCGCGCGCTGTTGGTGATCTACCTCACCCAGCATTTCTTGTTCTCGGATCAGGCGGCGCAGGGGCTCTACGCAGCTTACGCGGCGCTCGTGTACCTCGTGCCGGTTATCGGCGGCGTGATCGCCGACCGTTTCCTTGGCGCGCGCAAGGCCGTCACCATCGGCGCCGCGCTGCTGGTGCTTGGCCACTTCGGCATGGCGTTCGAAGGCTCGGGCTCGCGTCAGTATTTGGTGAGCAACGGCGAATCCTACCTCGTCACTTCGGAGGGGCGCCGCGATGAGCAGCAGCTCTATATCGAACTGCCCGAGGGGCGCACGAACATGCGCTTCGAGACGGTGTCGCACCTTGAGCTGACGGCCAATGGCCAGACGCGCCGTCTGGAAGAAGGCCAGTACACGCTCGCGTCCGACCCGCCGAGCTTTGTCTATTCGCTCTGCAGCATGGTTGGTTTGCCGTGCGGCGAGCCGCCGGCCACTGAGCTGCAAATTCCGAACGAAGGCGAGTTCCCGATCGTCGCTCAGAATGGCGAGTCGGCGGCCGAGATCGGCGGCGTGACCTACGTCGTCGAACAAGCCTCGCTCACCAACATCATCGCCTACAATCCGGGCGCCACCGATGCGGCCGAAGATGATGTCGTTGTCCGCACGCTTGCGGACGGCTCGTATGAGAGCCGTGTTGAGCAAGAACAGCTCTACGTTCAGATCCTTTATCTTTCGCTCGCGCTCATCATCATGGGCGTCGGCTTCTTGAAGGCGAACATCTCGACCACCGTCGGCGCGCTCTATGCCGAAGGCGATCCGCGTCGCGATGGCGGCTTCACCATCTTCTACATGGGCATCAACCTCGGCGCCTTCCTGGCGACGCTGGCGTGCGGCTATCTCGGCCAAACTTACGGCTGGAAATACGGCTTCGGCCTTGCCGGTATCGGCATGGCCATAGGCTTGGCGCAGTATCTGTTTGGTCAAAAACACCTGCGCGGCAAAGCCGATCCGCCGAAGCCGATTGGCGCTGTCACCGAAGGCATCTTCTGGATCCTCGGCCTCCTGGCGGTGATCCCGGCCTGGATGCTGGTGCAGCAAGCGGAGCTCATGGAGCACGCGCTGCCGTACGTCGTCGGCGGGCTCTTCGTGCTCGTCTTCGGTTACGCGCTGTTGGGCTTTAAGGGCGTTGAGCGCAGCAAGATGATTGCGGCGCTGATCCTGATCTTCTTCAGCGTCATCTTCTGGATGCTGTTCGAGCAGGCCGGCTCTTCGCTCTCGCTCTACGCCGAGCGTTCAACCGATCTCACGGTCGCCCAGCCGGGCAGCCTCGGCCACACCATCGTGACCTACGGTCTCTTCGGCGTGGCGGGGCTCTCGGCGCTGATGCTGCTGGTGACGGTCGGCGCGTTCTTCCGCAAGAAGATCGACGCCGTCATCCTCGGCTATGGCGTGGTGTTCTTCGCGCTGCTGGCTGGCGCTGCCGCCTACATCGCGGCGACGACCGGCCTCAACGGCGAAGTCTACGAGATGACCGCGGCGCAGACGCAGTCGTTCAATGCCGGCTACATCGTGCTGCTGGCGCTGCCGTTCAGCGCCATGTGGCTCTGGCTGGCCAAGCGGAAGATGGAGCCGTCAACGCCGGTGAAGTTCGCACTCGGCCTCGTGCAGGTCGGCCTCGGCTTCTTCGTGCTCGTGTGGGGCACGCAGTTCGCGGGCGGCGACTTCCGCGTGCCGCTTGTGTTCCTGGCGCTGCTCTACTTGCTGCACACCACCGGCGAACTCTTCCTCTCGCCAGTGGGCCTGTCGATGATCACCAAATTGTCGGCGGCGCGCGTTGTCGGCCTGATGATGGGCGTGTGGTTCTTGTCGAGTTCGCTCGCGCACATCCTCGCCGGCATTATCGCGCAACAGACGGCGTCCGACACGATCGGCGGCCAGGTTGTCGATCCTTCGGCGCAGCTGCAGAGCTACATTTCGGTGTTCACGGCTGTCGGTATCCTAGGGGTGGCGACGGGCGTGCTGCTGCTGCTCTTGTCACCCATCCTGAAAAAATGGATGGCCGACGTCCGTTAAGAGTAAAATCGTTAGAAAACAAAGCGATCGGCGGTCCAATGGGCCGCCGATTAGCTTTGCGGGATAGTTATGCCCGCAACAGCGTCAAGGCGTTGCGCCAGGTATTTTTTCCGGGTGATGTAGCGGCGAGCGGGGGCCAGAACGGCGCTCCTCCCTGGCTTTAACCGGTGGGGCCTAACCGCCTCAATCCGGTGCAGGTCCGGCCCCGATTTGATGGTTAAGTTTGATTCACGGTCGCGCTCCCAGGCGGCCGCGAGGAGGTGCTGATGACCCGCGCGCGCACGACCCGCTCCAAGAAGAAGCCAGTGGAGGCTTCGGGGCAGGGATTGCGCCCCGAGGTCATGGATCTCCTGCTCGGCTGGAAGGCCGAAAGCGACGGCCGTGGCCCAATCGGCTTTGCCGCGCCCCAGGCTCCAGAGGCGGCCATCCAGGGCGAAGTGCCAATCCTTTACGGCGAGGACCGCCACCTGGTGACCATCGCCCCCACGGGCGCCGGTAAGGGCCGGGGGGTGATTATCCCCAACCTGCTGCGCTTCGAGGGCTCGGTGATCGTCATCGACCCCAAGGGCGAGACTTGGCACGTGACCGCCCGCCGCCGGAAGGAGATGGGCCAAGAGGTTCGTCTGCTCGATCCTTTCGGGGCGGTGTCCAAGCGCACCGACAGTTTGAACCCGTTCGACTTGTTCGATCGCCCAGGCGCGCTGCTCGATGCGGACGCTGAGATGCTGGCCTCGCTGCTGGCCGGCGATGTCGGCTTCCACAAGGAGCCCTTCTGGGACAATTGGGGCCGTTCGCTGATGGCGGGCGTGATCGCCGCCGTTGCCGAGGTGTCGCCGAAGGGCGAACGCCATTTCGGTAAGGTGCGCGAAATCCTGATGAGCGACGACGCGGTCTACAATCTCGCGGCGCTGATCGAGGGCCACGAGAATTTGAACCGGCTGTCGAAGCAAAACATTTCGAGCTTCCTGCCGATCACCGAACAAACGCGTTCGGGCATTCTTTCGACGGCGCAGAGCTATCTGAAGGTAGTGAATTCGGATTCGGCGCTGCGTTCGCTGTCGAAGTCGACGATCAGCCTCGATGCCGTGCGCAAAGGCGATCCGATGACGATCTACATCGTCATCCCGCCGGATAAACTTGAAAGCCACGGCGCGCTGCTGCGGCTGTGGGTCGGCGCGCTGATGCTGACGGTGATGGGCCGTAAGCGCCGGCCGAAGCGCTCGACGCTGTTCTTGCTCGATGAGTGCGCGCAGCTGGGTGAATTCGGGCCGCTGCGCCAATCGATGACGCTGCTGCGCGGCTATGGCTTGCAGGTGTGGCCGTTCTTCCAGGATCTGTCGCAGCTGCAGCGGCTCTATCCGAAGGATTGGCGCACGATCTTCAACAATGCCGGCGTGTTCCAGCTGTTCGGCGTCGCCAACCATTTGATGGCGAAAGAGAGCGCTGATCTCATCGGCGACATCAACGCCGATACGTTGCGGGCGATGACCAAGACCCAGCAGATCATCGCCGTCTCGAACGAGAAAGCGATGAGCGCGCGGCTGCCGGATTATCTGCAGGATGCGCCATTCCAGGGCCTCTGGGACGGCAATCCGATGTTCGAGTCCGATAGCCCGGCGCCCGCGAAGCGTCGTCAGCCGCGGGCGCGCTAAGCTCCAGCTTAGAAGCTGCCGCTCAGCTCCACGATAAACCACGGCGCGCTGGCGAATTGGCGTTCGCGGAGATCCCGGCGGTTGAGCGGGCCGTTGCGGTCGTCGTTGTTCGGATCGCCGTCGGTCAGGTCGCCGAAGAAGCGGCGATCGCGGCGGACTTCGCCATCGAACAAGTTCGCCGCCCACAGCCGCAGCTTCATGTTGTTCGGCAGCGCCGTGGTCTCGACGAAGAGATCGACCCACGGGCCTTCCTGGTTGGTGTCGATCTCGTTGAAGCGATAGACCTGGAATTCGCCTTGCTGGAACACCGAGATGCCCCAGGCGAATTTCCATGAGGAAATGTCCTGGCGGAAATTGATCTCGAATTGCGATTCCGGCGTGAACGAGATGATGCGGCTGTCGCCCGTCACCGGGTCGGTGACTTCGGTGTCGCGCAAATAGCCTTCCAACGTCAGGCGCCCGCCGGGGATGAAGTTGATCGGCGTGGAGAAGTTCACGCCGAGGCGCGTGATCTCGCCGTCGCCGATATTGCCGGGCGCGTCGTAGTAGAAGAAGTCGTCGTTCGGGTTGAGCGGATCTTGCGCCGGATTGGGCTCAACGATCGGCACCAGATCGGCGACGTCGGTGATCTGATGGTGCGAGAGCGTGAGGCTCAACGCGGCGTCGCCCGGGAAGCGGAAGTCAACGCCGACTTCGCCGATCCACGTCGTTTGCGGACGCAGATCCGGATTGCCGCCGGAGATCAGCGCATCGGCGATCGCAGCGGCTGACGAGAAGTCGCCGAAGTCGAGCTGGCCAACGTCGCGATAGACGCGGAAGCGGATCTGATCGTTGCCGCCGAACGTGTGCGAGAGCTGCACCGACGGTTTCCAGAATGAAAGCTCGACGTCCTGATTGGTGTCGCCGCTGAATGTCAGCGTCGAGGTTTCCCAGGCGACGCGGGTTTCGAGCGTCCAATCGTCAGCCGGGCGCCACGTGTGCGAGCCGAAGAACTCGGCGCGTTCTTCTTCAACCAGGATGTTGGAGTTCGGGATCGGGAACGGCGTGCCGTTCTCGACATAAGCCAGTTGCTGATCGAGCGTGTTGAACGCGCCTTCGCCGCCGAACTCGATGCGATGGCGGGCGTTGAGCGCGCGCGCCAGTGTGGCGCGGAAGATGGTTTCGCCGCTGTCTTGACGCACCTCTTGCAACGCTGTCGCCAGCGTCACCATGGCGTCGTCGGCGTACTCTACGTTTTCTTCGCTGTCGTAGCGCGCGCGGTTGATCAGGGTGACGAGGCCGAGTGACCACGGGCCGAAATCGCGGTCGTAATTGGCGCCGATTTCGAAGCCTTGGCGCTGTTCTTCAAACACCGCGTAGAGATCGGTGAGCGGCGTTGCGATCGGGCTGGTGCGGATGAAGCTGTTGTCGGCGTGGAAGCGCCACGCATTGAGCGAACCGTTGGCGCTGAGCCGCCCGCCGGCGAGCGGGAAGGCGATGTTGCCGGTGAGGCTGGCTTCGCGGAAATCGCGCGGCGAGGGCGTGTCGACGTCTTCAAGGTGAACGCCGGCGCCGTCGGTGATGCGCCGCCAGCCGGGCAGATCGCGATACTGGCTGAAGATCGAGCCGCCGATGCCGTACTCAACGTTGCCGGTGCGGCCGCTGTAGGAGAGTTCGCCGCGCGGCGCGGGCACATCGCGTGAGGTGATTTCAAAGCCGGCTTCCCATAAGCCGCTGCCGGCGCTTTCCGTTCGCACGACGTTCAGCAATGTCGATTGGCCGGAGGCGTCGCCGGCGACGGCGCTACCGCGCAGGATTTCGACGCGCACAACTTGGTTCGCCGGAATGCGGGAGAGGATGCCTTCGAGCGATTGGCTCTTGGTGCTGGGGCGGATGCCGTCGATCAGGAGATTGCCGACAGCGCCGGAGAAGCCGCGGCGATCGTCGCCGCCGTCGAGCGTGAAGCCCGGCGTCTGGCGCACCATGTCGAGCGCGTTCGAGGGATTGTATTGCGCGAAGAACGCGGCGTCGTAGCTGACGCGATCAGCGCTGGCGTTCGTTGGTGTTGTGGCGGCGGTTCCCGCGGGCGTGTCTGCCTCTGCGTACGCCACTCCGGTCAGCGCAAGCGCCGACACCATCATCCGTCCCAGCATTCGTTTCTCCCCTCCGGTCGCCGTCTCCCGCGGCGTCGGCTGCCCGCATAAGCGGGGCTGCTTGTTTCAAGATGATTGCAGCGCTTGAAACAGATGCGAGACCTGCGGGCTTTTTCTGGGCCGATTGCAGCAGCTTGCGACGAAGCGGCGGGGCGGCGCGACGACCTGAAAACGAAAACGCCGCCGAGGCGGACCTCGGCGGCGTTCGTAATGTCCAGTGAGAAGAAGCTTACTTCTTCTTGCCGGCCGGCTTCTTGGCTTTCGCCTTGGTCGCAGCTTTAGCAACCTTCGCCGTTTTCTTTTTCGCAGCCATGGTATCAACCTCCCCAGACATTGGGATGCGCACAGTCTCTGCGTCGATTCTCGAAATTGTAAATCCGCGCTGACGGACTAGCCGCCGCCAACCGTCAATCCTTGAATGTAGAGTGTCGGCTGGCCCACACCGACTGGCACGCTCTGTCCGCCCTTGCCGCACGTGCCGACGCCTTCATCCAATTTGAGATCGTTGCCGATCATGGTGACGCGCGTGAGCGCCGATGGGCCGTCGCCGATCAACGTTGCGCCTTTGATCGGCGCTTTGATCTTTCCGTCTTCGACGAGATACGCTTCGGTGCATTGGAAGACGAACTTGCCGGACGTGATGTCGACCTGTCCGCCTCCGAAATTAACCGCGTAAACGCCGCGCTTCAGTGAGCGCAGGATCTCTTCGGGGTCTTTGTCGCCCGCGGTCATGAAGGTGTTCGACATGCGCGGCATCGGCCGGTGCGCGTAGCTCTCGCGCCGGCCCGAACCTGTCGGCGCAACACCGGTGAGGCGTGCGTTCAAGCGATCCTGCAGATAGCCTTTGAGGATGCCGTCTTCGATCAGCACGGTGCGTTGGGTCGGCGTGCCTTCGTCATCGATGGTGAGTGAGCCGCGGCGATTTTCGATCGTGCCGTCATCGACGACCGTAACGCCCGGCGCTGCAACGCGTTGGCCGACCATGCCGGAAAATGCCGACGTGCCTTTGCGGTTGAAGTCGCCTTCGAGGCCGTGACCGACGGCCTCGTGCAGCAGAACGCCAGGCCAGCCCGGGCCAAGCACGACGTCCATCTCGCCCGCCGGCGCCGGCACGGCGTCGAGGTTCACCAGCGCAATGCGCAGCGCTTCGTCGGCCAGCGCCTTCCAGCGCTCCGGCGCGATGAAGACTTCGTAGGGTTCGCGGCCCCCGGCGCCGGCTGAGCCGGACTCGCGGCGCCCATCGCGTTCGACGGTGATGGAGACGTTCACCCGCACCAGCGGGCGGTGATCGGTGAGCTGGGCCCCGTCGGGGCGCAGGATGGTGAGCCCACGGCGCGCGCCAGCGAGGGTCGCGGCGACCTGCACGACGCGCGGATCCCTGGCGCGGCAGTAGGCGTCGATCTCGGCCAGGAGTTCGGTCTTGGCGGTGAAGGTGGGGGACTCGATAGGGTCGAAGTCGGCATAGAGCTGACGGTTCACCCGGGCCGGGCTGACGTCGAGCGTGCCCTGGTGGCCGAGCTTCACGGCGGCGGCGGCTTCGGCGGCGCGCTCAACGGCGGCGGTTTCGAGCACGCTGGCGTGGCCGTAGCCGGCGCGCTCACCGGCGACGACGCGCAAGCCAAAGCCTTGAGTGGCGTCGAACGAGGCCGACTTCAGGCGGCCGTCGTCCCAGTAGAAACTCTCGGTGCGGCTATCCTCGACGAAGATCTCTCCATCGTCAGCGCCTTGGGTGGCGTCGGCAAGGATGCGGCGGGCGGCGTCCCAGTCTATCTCGGCGGCATGTTCGGGTTGGGGGGCGCGCTGGCCGTCTGCCATCTATCTCTCCTTCGGGGACGTACCGGGAGAATATAGGGGCCGAGTCGGGCTCTGGCGTGTCCGAAGATTGGGTTCCGCCAGGGAAATTACGGCTGCGGCTCGTCCAGCACCGTCGCCAGGTGGGAGCGGCGGGCCCGGGCAAAGCGGGCAAGCTCGGCCGAGGCCGGTCCCCAATCGGGCTCGATCTGGAGGGCCGTCGTGTAATCCTCGAAGGCGCCGCGCAGGTCGCCGAGGGCTTCGCGGGCGATGCCGCGGTTGAAATAGGCCTTATGCGGTTCGCGGACGCCGAGCCCCAGCGCCTCGGTGAGCGAGGCGATGGCCGGGCCGTAGCGCTGAAGCTGAACCAAAGCCGCGCCGCGGTTGAGGTGGGCTTCGGCATTGCCGCGATCGAGCGCGACGACAGCGTCAAAATCGGCGACTGCCTGTTCGTTTTGCTGCCGACGCAAATACGTGACGCCGCGGTTCACGAGTACCTGAATTTGGCCCTCGCGCGTAATCCGCGAGTATCCCAGCGCCCGGGTGCACGCTTCGATGGTTGCGTCGGAGCTGTCGCCATTGCCGACAGCCGTGCCGCACCGGCGCGCGTTGGAGTCGTTTCCGATGATGGTCATGGCGCGCGGGTCCGCGCGCGGGTCCTGCGCGGCCGCCGCCATGGTTGAGAGCGTGAGCGCAGCCGCGAGGACGGGCAGAGCCTTTAGAATGCGCCTTGGAAGCGCAGCGCGGATCATGCTAGCTCCCCACCCAACGGAGACTTACAGAACGGAAAGGCGCGGTCAAAAAGCCGCGCCCGGCGACTATAGGCGTGGGCGCTGGCGCGCGCCATACCGAGCGCTGAATCTCTAGGAGGATCATCGCGTGAGGCGAGGGGCTTTGATCGCAGCTTTAACGGCGGGCGCTTTGTCGCTGACAAATAGCGCTTATGCGGCTGTTGGCGCACCGACTCCGGCAGGTATCGAGCTGCAGCCGGCGGCCACTGAGGTCATGCGCGAGATCACCGACTTCCACAGTTTTTTGCTGGTGATCATCGTTGCGATCTCGGTGTTCGTGCTGGCGCTGCTGCTGTGGGTGATGGTGCGCTATAACCGTCGCGCCAATCCGACGCCGAAGAAGTTCACCCACAACATGTTCGTTGAAGTGGTGTGGACGATCGTGCCGGTGCTGATCCTCGTGGTGATCGCGTGGAAGTCGTTCCCGCTGATCTATGAGCAAGAGCGCATTCCGGAAGAGGCTGAGCTGACGTTGAAGGTCACCGGCAATTCCTGGTTCTGGACGCTTGAGTATCCGGACCAAGGCGTTTCGATTGCGGCCAACTTGCTGCCGGAAGAAGAAGCGCGCGCGCAAGGGCGTCCGTATCTCTTGGCGACGACTGAGCCGTTGCTTGTGCCGGTCGACACCACGATCCGCGTGCTGGTGACGTCGAACGACGTGATCCACGCGTTCGCGATGCCGGCGTTCGGCGTCAAGGAAGACGCCATTCAAGGCCGCACCAACGAGACGTGGTTCCGCGTCGATCGTCCGGGCGTGTTCTACGGGCAGTGCTCGGAATTGTGCGGCGTGAACCACGCCTACATGCCGATCGAAATTCACGCAGTGCCCCGCGCTGAGTTTGAGCAATGGGTGGCTGCGCAAGGCGGCTCGTTCGCAAGCACGGCGGCGCCCGACACGGCGACCCCGCCGGCGCAAGCGCCTGCCGCAACCCCGACCGAAACGCCGGCCACTACGCCGGCGCAACCATTGCGCTGAGATAGAGAGCACGAACGATGACGCACGAAGCTGCTCACGCTGAAGGCCACGGCCACGACGCCGACCATCGCCCGAGCCTCTATGATTGGAAGCGCTGGGTCTATTCGACCAACCATAAGGACATCGGTACGATGTACCTTATCTTCGCGATCATCGCGGGGTTGATCGGCGGCGCGCTCTCAGGGTTCATCCGCTGGGAATTGGCCGAGCCGGGCGTTCAGGTTTTCACCGAAGGCTCGATGCTCGCCAACATGCTCGGCATGGGCTCGAACCACTCCTACAACGTGGTCGTCACCATGCACGGCCTGATCATGATCTTCTTCATGGTCATGCCGGCGATGATCGGTGGCTTCGGCAATTGGTTTGTGCCGTTGATGATCGGTGCGCCGGACATGGCGTTCCCGCGCATGAACAACATTTCGTTCTGGCTGCTGCCGGCTTCGTTCATCTTGGCGCTGTTATCGATGGTGGTGCCGGGCAACGGTGAATTCCACGGCTTCGGCGGCGGTTGGACGCTTTATGCGCCGCTCTCGACGTCGATGGCGCACCATGGCGGCCCGTCGATGGATCTGTTGATCCTCTCGCTCCACATCGCGGGTGCGAGCTCGATCCTGGGCGCGATCAACTTCATCACCACGATCTTCAACATGCGCGCGCCGGGCATGACGCTGCACCGCATGCCGCTGTTCGTGTGGTCGATCCTGGTTACGGTTTGGCTCTTGGTTCTGTCGCTCCCGGTTCTCGCCGGCGCGCTGACCATGCTGCTGACCGACCGCAACTTCGGCACGCAATTCTTCAACGCGGCCGGCGGCGGCGATCCGGTGATGTACCAGCACTTGTTCTGGTTCTTCGGTCACCCGGAAGTGTACATCCTCATTCTGCCGGGCTTCGGCATGATCTCGCAGATCGTGTCGACGTTCTCGAAGAAGCCAGTGTTCGGCTATCTCGGCATGGCGTACGCCATGGTCGCCATCGGCGTGATCGGCTTCGTCGTGTGGGCGCACCACATGTACACGGTCGGCATGGGCCTCGATCTCGAGGCTTACTTCATCGCCGCCACGATGGTCATCGCGGTGCCGACAGGCATCAAGATCTTCTCGTGGATCGCCACGATGTGGGGCGGTTCGATCAGCTTCACCGTGCCGATGCTGTGGGCGATCGGCTTCATCTTCCTGTTCACGGTTGGCGGCGTCACCGGCGTCGTTCTGGCGAACTCGGGCATCGATACGGCGCTGCACGACACGTATTACGTCGTCGCGCACTTCCATTACGTGCTCTCGCTCGGCGCCGTGTTCGCGATCTTCGCGGGCTTCTTCTACTGGATCCCGAAGATGAGCGGCTATCGCTACAACGGCTTCCTGGCCGGCCTGCAGTTCTGGATCATGTTCATTGGCGTGAACATCATCTTCTTCCCGCAGCACTTCTTGGGTCTCCAAGGCATGCCGCGCCGCTACATCGACTATCCGGAAGCGTTCGCGTTCTGGAATCACGTGTCGTCGGTTGGCTACGCCATCACTGCGATCGGCGTGTTGGTGTTCTTGGTGACGCTGGCGGAAATGTTCATGGCCAAGCGTAAAGCCGGCGCCAATCCGTGGGGCGAGGGCGCGACCACGCTTGAGTGGACGCTGTCGTCGCCGCCGCCGTTCCACCAGTTCAATGAGCTTCCGGTGATCAAGCCGGACACCCATCACTGAGGCAGAGCTTTGGTTGATGTGACCGCCTCCAACGAACGGCCCAGCAGCGCGAGCGATTACGTCGCGCTGCTGAAGCCGCGCGTGATGAGCTTGGTGGTGTTCACGGGGCTGGTTGGCTATGTCGCTGCGCCGGGCGCTGGCGATTGGGTGTTGGGATTTGCCGCGATCCTTTCGATCGCCGTCGCCGCAGGCGCCTCGGGCGCGCTCAACATGTGGTACGACAGCGATATCGATCTGACGATGACGCGCACGCGTTCGCGGCCGATCCCGTCGGGCCGTGTTGCGCGTGATGAAGCGCTGGCGCTTGGGCTGACGCTCTCGGCGCTCTCAGTCGTCACCATGTACCTCGCCGCCGGCTTGCTGGCCGCGGCGCTGCTGGCGTTCACGATCTTCTTTTACGCCGTCGTCTACACGATGTGGCTGAAGCGCTCGACGCCGCAGAACATCGTCATTGGCGGCTTGGCTGGCGCATTGCCGCCGGCGATCGCTTGGGCGGCGAAGACTGGCTCTCTGACGCTCGACCCGCTGTTGTTGGTCGCGATCATCTTCTTCTGGACGCCGCCGCACTTTTGGGCGCTGTCGCTGTTGCAGAAGGACGATTATGCGGCGGCGAAAGTGCCGATGCTGCCGGTGACGCACGGCGCGAAGGCGACGCGCCTGCAGATTTTCCTCTATTCGCTGCTGCTCGCGCCGTTGGCGCTGGCGCCGGTGTTGACTGGGCTTGGCGGCGTTGCGTACGGCGCGATTGCAGCGCTTGGCGGCGCCTTCTTCCTGTTCCTGGCGTTCCGCGTTCTGCGTTCGCGCGCCGGCGACGGTGACAAGAGCCAGGACAAGCCGGCGCGTGATCTGTTCGGCTTCTCGATCCTTTATCTGTTCGCGCTGTTCGCCGCCGTTTTGGTTGAGCAGGCGGTGGCATGAGTGAGGTCATGACCCCCGACGAACTCGCCGCCCGCAAACGCCGCAACGTTTGGATCGCTCTGTCGATCCTGGCGTTCGTGGTGCTGGTGTTCTTAATCACGCTGACGCGGATGCAGGGAGCAACGCCATGAGCGAAGCGCCCAACAAGAAGCAAATGGCGCGTACCGCCGCGGTGGTGGTCGCCACCGTCGTCGGCATGACCGGCCTCGCGTTCGCGGCGGTCCCGCTCTACGACGCGTTCTGCAAGATCACCGGCTATGGCGGCACGACGCAGGAAGCGATCGCGGCGCCGAGCCAAATCCTGGATCGCACCATCGAAGTGCGTTTCGACGCCAACATCGCGCCGAACCTGCCGATCCAGTTTGCGCCGAAGCAAAATAGCGAGCGGCTGCGCATCGGCGCGACCGGGCTTGCCTTCTACACGGTGCGCAATCTTTCCGATGAGCCGGTGGTGGCGCGAGCGACGTACAATGTGACGCCGCACGTCGCCGGGCCGTACTTCGCCAAGCTCGAATGCTTCTGCTTCCAGGACCGCCTGATCGGGCCGGGCGAAGAGGCGGAGCTCCCGGTGGTGTATTTCGTCGATCCGGAAATCGTGTCCGATCCGGACACGGCCGACATCGGCACGCTGACGCTTTCATACACGTTCTTCCGTTCCACCGACCAAAGCGCGGCGGAAACGGGCAGTTGAGAATTAGGTCTTAGTCCGGAGTTCGCTCCGGCAACGCGCGACGAGGGATCAAATGGCGCACGGCGAAGTCAAACACGACTACCATCTGGTGAACCCGAGCCCGTGGCCGTTTGTGGCCTCGGTCGGTGCGCTGGTCGCCGCCATCGGCGCCGTGGTGCTGATGCGTGGCCTCTCCAGCAACGAGGCTGATTTCTTCTTCGGCAAGGGCCATTGGACGCTCTTCCTTGTCGGCATGGGCATCCTCGTCATCACCTGCATTGGCTGGTGGGGCGATGTGATCAAGGAAAGCCGCGCTGGCGATCACACGCCGGTCGTCGATATCGGCCTGCGCTATGGGATGATCTTGTTCATCGCGTCGGAAGTGATGTTCTTCGTCGCCTGGTTCTGGGTGTTCTTTGAACTCGCCATCTTCCACGGCCACCGCGCCGATTGGCTGGTACCGACGTGGGACGAAGCGACCGCGCAAGCGTGGGCCAATTGGCCGCCGCCGCACGTCGAAACTTTCGATCCCTTCCATCTGCCGTTGATCAACACGCTCATCCTGCTGCTTTCGGGCACGACGGTGACGTGGGCGCACCATGCGCTGCAGCAAGGCGACCGCAACGGCGCGCGCCTCGGCCTCATCCTCACCGTGCTGCTCGGCATCATCTTCAGCTGGGTGCAGTTCGGCGTTGAATATCCGCTGGCTGGCTTCGCCTTCGGCAACCCGGAAGGCGTCGGCAACGCCAACGTCTATGGCGCGTCGTTCTTTATGGCGACGGGCTTCCACGGTTTCCACGTCGTCATCGGCACGATCTTCTTGGCGGTTTGCCTCTTCCGTCTGATGGCGGGGCAGTTCACGCCGCAGAAGCATTTCGGGCTCGAGGCCGCGGCTTGGTACTGGCACTTCGTCGACGTGGTGTGGCTGTTCCTGTTCACCTTCGTCTACGTGATGCCGTACCTCACGATGCAGAATTGACGCTTATGACGGCGCGTCCGTCCGCGTGGGCGGCGGGGCTTTCGCTCCGCTGCCCGCAATGCGGAAAGGGCGCGGTGTTTGCGGGCTATCTCAAGTTTCGCGACCATTGCCGCGCTTGCGGTGCCGATTTTAAAGCAGCCGATTCCGGCGACGGGCCGGCGGTTTTCGTCATCCTCATCGTCGGCGCCATCGTCGCGCCGCTGCTGATCATCCTGCAATACGGGCTCGATCTGCCGGGCTGGCTGGCGCTTTCGCTGACGCTCGCCGCCGCCATCGGGCTCTGCCTTGCTCTGTTGCCGCCCTTCAAAGCGACGTTGTTTGCCTTCCAGTGGAAGCACAAAGCGCGCGAAGCGACGTTGGACGATATCGAATGATCCGCTTCCGGCCGCTTCTTGTCATGAGCGCGGTGACCATCGTGTCATTCGCCTTGTTGATCATGCTCGGGCGCTGGCAGTGGGAGCGCTTCGAGGAAAAGACGGCGCTGGCCGACGAGCCGGTGCCGACGATGACCATCGAGAATTATCAGCCGTTGCCGGACGGCATTCAGTTCGTTTACGGCGTGCGCAGCGACACGCGCGAGCCGGGCTATCGCGTCTTCGCGCCGGTGCAGGAAGGCGAGAGCACGATCTTCGTCGACGCTGACTTCATCGCAACGCCGCCGGGCTCGCGTCCGCCAAATGCGGATGAGGTGCGGGTGCCGGCTTCGCTGCGGCTCGGCGCGCCGATCAGCGGCGCCTCGATCCGGCCGAGTGAACCTTCGCCGTTTGCCGCGCCGCCGCAGCCGTTGCGGCGCTTGTGGTTCGACATCGACTTGGAAGCGATGGGTCGAAACATCGGCGTTGAGAATGTCGCCGAATACTACATCGCCGGCGCCTATGTCGGCGCCGATGGCCGGGCGACGCCAAATCCGTTCGCACGCGCGCCGGGCGCGGACGATCTGCCGCCGGCGCGGCACATGGGATACGCCATCACTTGGTACGGCTTGGCGCTGGTGCTGATCGTGATTTACTTCGCGTATCATGTGAGCGTCGGGCGGCTCTCGTTTGCGCCGCCGCGCCGGCCCGAGGAGTGATGCGCTACGTCTCCACACGCGGCGGTGCGCCGCCGGTTTCGTTTTTGGACGCAATGCTCGCCGGCATGGCGCCGGATGGCGGCCTCTATGTGCCGGAGACTTGGCCGGCGCTGAACTTTTCGCCGCGCACCGCCAATGGGCATTATGTGAGCGCCGCGGTACGCGTGCTTGAGGCGTTTGGCGCCTCTGACATCGATGATCTCGTCGCTGTTGTGAACAAGGCGTACATCGATGCGCCGAGTGTTGAGCAATCTCGTGGCGAAGACTGGCGCCCGAAGTGGCCCGAGAGCGTAACGCCACTGCGCCAGATCGGCGTCGGCAAATGGCTGCTCGAACTTTTCCATGGTCCGTCTCTGTCTTTCAAAGACGTGGCGATGCAGCTGATCGGGCCGCTCTACGATCTGGCGCTGCATCGGAGCGATGCCCGGATCACCGTGGTGTGCGCAACTTCCGGTGATACGGGCGGCGCCGCTGTTGAGGCGCTGAAAGATAGCGCGCGCGCCGATCTTTTCGTGCTGACGCCGAAGGGTCGCGTCTCCGACGTGCAGCGCCGCTTTATGACGACGTCCGGCGCGGACAATGTGCATGTGATGGAAGTCGACGGCGATTTCGACGCGTGCCAGGCGATCGTTAAGGCGATGTTCGCGGACGCGCCGTTTGCTGCGCAAGCGCGGCTTTCGGGCGTGAACTCGATCAACTGGGCCCGCATCGTCGCGCAATCGGTCTATTATCACATGGCGGCGCAGGCGTTGTGTGCCTCTGGGCCGGTCAATTTTGTCGTGCCTACGGGCAATTTCGGCGACGCATATTCCGGCTGGGTGGCCAAGCAGACCGGCGCGCCGATTGGCCGGATCGTGCTGGCCACCAACGCCAACGACATTCTATCGCGCGCACTCAAAACCGGTCGGTACGAGCGGCATTCGTCGCAAGCCACGCTTTCGCCGGCGATGGATATCCAAGTGGCCTCGAACTTCGAGCGCATTTTGTTTGAAGCGCTCGGCCGTGACGCCGACGCGGTGCGCGCGCTCTATGCTGGACTGGCTCAGTCTGGCGGCTTTGACATTCCGCCCGCGGCGCTTGAGGTGTTGCGCGAGATCTTTGATGCGGACGCAGTGTCGGATGATGCGACGTTGCAGGTGATGCGCGATGTTGCGCGGTACGACGATTATCTGGTGTGTCCCCACACGGCTGTCGGCTTGTGGCCGCCGCACACGCCGGCTGGCCCAGCGGTCTTTCTGGCGACCGCGCACCCCGCGAAGTTTCCGGAGACGGTGGAGCGCGCTACCGGAATTACGCCGCCGCTGCCGGCCAAGTGTGCTGATCTCTTTGCGCGCACCGAAAAGTTCGATTCAATCGCCGCCGACGCTGAGGCCGTGAAGCAATACATCCGAGAACGGAGCCGCGCGTGGAGCTAGAACTGATCCGCCTGCCGAATGGCGTGCGCGTGGCGCTGGATCCGATGCCGGGGCTCGGCACGGCGGCGCTTGGCGTCTGGCAACGCGTCGGCGCCCGCTGGGAGCCGGCGGAGCATAACGGCATCGCGCATTTGTTCGAGCATATGGCGTTCAAGGGCGCGGGTTCGCGTGATGCGCGCGGGTTCGCCGAGGCGATCGAGAATGTCGGCGGCGTGATGAACGCCGGCACCGGTTATGAGCGTACCTCTTACTATGCGCGCGTTGTCGCTGAACACGCGCCGTTCGCGCTCGATTTGATCGCCGACATCTTGTTCGAGCCGCATTGGGCGCCGGACGATCTGGAAAAGGAGAAGGGCGTCGTCGCGCAGGAGCGTGGCGAAGCGTTCGACATTCCGGACGATCGCGTGTTCGAACTGCACCAAGCGGCGCTTTATCCGGGACAAGCCCTGGGCCGGCCGATCCTCGGTGAAGACAACACGCTGGCCAATGTCAGCGTCGATACGCTGCGGGCGTTCCATGATGCGCACATGACGCCGGATCGCGTTGTATTGTCGATCGCCGGCGCTTTCGATCGCAACGCCTTCGTCGAAACAGCTGAGCGTCGCTTCGGGCATTTGCAGCACGGCCCCGCGCAATCGATGACGCCGGCGCTGGCGCAGTTTGGCCGTGGCAGTGAAACTCGCAAGTTGGAGCAGACGCACCTGGTGTTCTCTTGGCCGGGCGCGCCGTCCGGTTCGGAGAAGATTTACGCCCTGCGGCTGCTCTCCGAAATTTTCGGCGGTGGCATGTCTTCTCGGCTCTTTCAAGAAGTGCGCGAACAGCGCGGCCTCGTTTACGCGATCGATAGCTTCCTCGACACGTTTGAGGATGACGGGCGCTTTAGCGTCTATGCCGGCTGCTCGTCTGAGAACGCGCGCACCGTTGCCGAGATCGTGCGTGCGCAGCTCGAAGTCATGGCCGATCACGGCCCGACTGAGGATGAGCTGACGCGCGCCAAGGCGGTGGCGCGGGCGCAGATGCTGATGGGACTTGAGGCGCCGTCGGCGCGGGCCGAGGCGCGTGTGGGGCAGGTGTTCCTGCGCGACCGGGTTGTCGATTTTTCCGAGATCCGCGCCCGTGTTGATGCAGTCACAGCCGAGGATGTGCGGGCGGCGGCGCAGGCGGCGTTGGCCGGACCAACCTGCGCAGCTGCGATTGGCCCCAAGGCGGGGCATGGCGCACTCGACGTGTTTCAGGCAAAGTCCTGAAATTATGGTGCTGATGCGCAAGGATAGTGAAGGCGGACGCCGTATTGACGGCGAGGGCGTCTATTTGCGGACGCCGGAGCCGCGCGACTATCAAGATTGGGCCAGCGTCCGCGAAGCCAGCCGTAACTTCCTCACCCCCTGGGAGCCGACCTGGGCGCAGGATGAAACCTCGCGCGGCTCATATCGCTACAAGGTGCGCCGCTACATCGAGGATGCGCGGGACGATAAGGCCTACGCGCTGTTCGTGTTCCGCGAAGAGGATGACGCGCTGCTCGGCGGCGTTACGCTCTCCAACGTCCGCCGCGGCGTCGCGCAGACGGCGTCGCTCGGTTATTGGGCCGGCGAAATGCATGCCGGCAAGGGCTACATCACCGCCGCCGTGCGCGCCGTGGTGCGTTACGCGTTCGAGGATCTGGAGCTGCACCGCGTCGAGGCGGCGTGCCAGCCCGACAACATGGCCTCACGTCGTGTGCTGGAGAAAGCCGGCTTTACGCAAGAAGGCATGGCCCGCGCCTATCTCAAGATCAACGGCGATTGGCGCGATCACTTGCTGTTCGGGATCGTCAACGCGGCGGGTTAGAGCGCGTCCAAGCCGACATCGAGCGAGCGCGCCGAGTGTGTGAGCGCGCCGATGCTGATTACATCAACGCCCGTTTCCGCCACCGCGAATACGTTTTCAATGGTGATGCCGCCTGAAGCTTCCAGCAGCGTTTGGCCCTTCGCCAGTTTCACCGCCGTGCGCAGGTCGGTGAGGCTGAAATTGTCGAGCAGGATGGCGCTCGGCGCGTGCGGCAGCGCTTGTTTGAGTTGATCCAGCGTATCGACTTCGATCTCGATGCAGGTCAGATGCGCGGCGGCCGCGCGGGCGCGCTGCATGGCGTTGGCGATCGTGCCGGCGGCAGCGATGTGGTTGTCCTTGATCAGCATGGCGTCGTCGAGCCCGTAGCGGTGTGCGCCGCCGCCGCCGAGCTTCACCGCGCGCTTTTCAAGCGCGCGCATGCCGGGCGTGGTTTTGCGGGTCGAGGCGATGATCACGCCCATGCCGTCGACGGCGCTGACGTAAACCGAGGTCAGCGTAGCGATGCCGGAGAGGCGGCCAATGAAGTTCAGCATCGTGCGTTCGGCGATCAGCATCGACCGCGCCGCGCCTTCGATGGTCATGATCGTGTCGCCGGCTTTGACGCGCGCGCCGTCGGGCGCGCTCACCGCGAACTGCAAGTTCGGATCGATCAGATAGGCGGCCAGCGTCGCCGCATCGAGCCCGGCGACGACGCCCGCTTCGCGCGCGCGCAGCGCCCAGCGGCCTTGCGTCTCGGGATCGATCAGCGCGTCGGTTGTGACATCGCCGGCGGCGCCGAGATCTTCGGTCAGCGCCAGCTTCACGATCGGTTCGAGAATGATGTCAGGCAGCGGCGGCAGTGTCGTTCCGCGTGAGGAAGCTGCGGTGCGGTTCTGCGGCATTTGGGAAGTCGCTCCTGAAATGCGCGCCGCGGCTTTCCTGACGGGCGAGCGCGGCGGTGAGAATGAGGCGCGCGGCGGTGAGAGGGTGCGCAAGGCCATGAGCATCGCAGAGCGCGCCGACTCGGTCGAGCGCAAGGCGTAATCCTTTCGCCTCGCGGACGACGCCGGCATGCGCTTGCATCAGCTGGCGCAGCTCGGCGCGCGGCCCATCCGGCAGCACCGGCGGCAACGGCGCGTTTTCCACAGCTAGCGCTGCCGGCGCGTTCGTCTCGCGCAGCTGCGCCGCGATGCGATACGCGAACACCACCGCCTCAAGCAGCGAGTTCGAAGCGAGGCGATTGGCGCCGTGCGCGCCGGTGGATGCGCATTCGCCGACCGCCCATAAGCCGTCGAGCGTGGTGCGGCCCCAAATGTCGGTGACGGCGCCGCCCATGTGATAGTGCGCCGCTGGCGCAATTGGGATCGGCTGAACGCGCGGATCGAGCCCGGCGCTCATGCAGGCGGCGAACACGGTCGGGAAGTGTTCGGGAAAGCGGGCGCCGACAGCTGTGCGCGCGTCGAGAAAGGCGCCGCGGCCAGCCATGCGTTCGATGTGGATGGCGCGCGCGACGACATCGCGCGGGGCAAGATCATCGATGAAGCTCTCGCCCGCACCGTTGATGAGGTGGGCGCCTTCGCCGCGTAGCGCTTCGGTGGCGAGCGGGGCGGGATCACGGCCGATGTCGATGGCGGTGGGGTGAAACTGCACGAACTCAGGATCGCCGATCAGCGCGCCGGCGCGCGCGGCCATGGCGAGCCCTTGGCCCATGGCTTCCTGCGGATTGGTTGTGACAGCGTAGAGCCCGCCAGAACCGCCGGTGGCAAGCACGGTTTCGTCAGCTTCAAAGCGGGCGCCGTCATCGCAGATAACGCCGCGCACGCGGCCATTGGCGTCTTGCAGCAGCACGCGGGCGCGCGCGTTCTCGATCAGCGTGATGTGCGGCGCGGCGCGGGCGGCGGCGATGAGCGCATCCATGATGGCCTTGCCGGCAAGATCGCCAGAGACGCGCACGACGCGCGGGCGCGAGTGCGCGGCTTCCAGGCTCTGCGCCAGCTTGCCGTCGGGCGTGCGGTCGAACGGCACGCCGAGCGCAACGAGATCGACGACGCGGGCCGGGCCTTCGCGCGCGATCAGATGTGCCACGCCAGCGTCGACGAGGCCGGCGCCCGCGGCGATCGTGTCTTGCGCGTGCAGATCCGGATTATCCTCGGAGGACAGCGCAGCGGCGAGACCGCCTTGCGCCCAGGCGCTGGCCGAGGCTTGGCCAAGCGGCGCTTGGCTCAGCACCGTGACGTGCCGCGGCGCGAGCTTCAGCGCGAGAAAAAGCCCAGCGAGCCCCGCGCCAACGACGAGGACGCCGTCGTGTTTCAGACGAGTTCAACCGCGACTTCGGCGCGTCCGGTTTCGAACGCGCGCGGCTTTTCCTTCGGCAGCGCCAACATCGCGTCGATCGCTTTCTTGGCGCGGACGCGGACGTCTTCGGGGATCACCACTTCGTGCTGCATGTTGGCGAGCGCGTCGTAGATGCCTTCGAGCGTGATCCGCTTCATGTGCGGGCAGAGATTGCACGGGCGGACGAAGTCGACGTCGGGGGCGACCGAAGCGACGTTGTCGCTCATCGAGCATTCGGTCAGCAGCACGACTTTCGCCGGGCGCTTTTCAACCACGTAGTCCTGCAACGCGGCGGTCGAGCCGGCGAAGTCGGACGCGGACATGACGTCCGGCGGGCACTCCGGGTGGGCGAGGATGACGATGCCGGGATGGGCGGCGCGCAACTCGGCGATATCCTCGGCGGTGAAGCGCTCATGCACTTCGCAGCGGCCATGCCAGGAAATGATCTTGATGCCGGTCTGCGCCGCGACGTTCTTGGCCAGATACTCGTCCGGCAACAGGATGACGCGATCGACGCCCCACTCGCGCGCGGCCCATTCAACAATGGCGGCGGCGTTCGAGGAGGTGCAGCAGATATCGCTCTCGGCTTTCACGTCCGCGCTGGTGTTGACGTAGGTGACGACTGGCAAGCCCGGGAAGCGCTCTTTGATCAGGCGCACGTCCGCGCCGGTGATCGAGGCGGCGAGCGAGCAGCCGGCGCGCATGTCGGGGATCAGCACGGTTTTTTCCGGCGCGAGAATTTTCGAGGTCTCGGCCATGAAGTGAACGCCGGCTTGTACGATGACAGCCGCGTCCGTCTCGGACGCTTCGCGCGCGAGCTGCAGCGAGTCGCCGCGGAAATCGCCGACGCAGTGGAAGATCTCACTGGTCATGTAATTGTGCGCGAGAATGACGGCGTTCTTGGCGCGCTTCATCGTGTTGATGGCGCTGATCAGCGGCGCGTAAGCCGGCCACTCGACCGCCGGGATGACGTGCTTCACGCGCTCGTAGAGCGGAGCCGTCTCGGCGGCGACTTCAGGCGTGTAGGCCAAGCCCCGGCGGGCGGCGGCGTCGAGTGCGCCCCAGGTTTCGTGCACGGCGCGCGGGTCACAACCTGAACTCTCGCTGGTGGTGAGGGGAGCGTCGATAATCCGGGCCATGGGCGGCCTCCTGATGCCCCGAACGGGCATTTATGCTCAATCGGAGCATATATGGGGTGTCTGAAGACGCCGGAAAGGGTTCCCGACCACCCCTTATGCTAAAATTGAGCATAAGTCTCGAAGCGGAAGTTACTCCCATGCGATTCAGGGCGCAAGCGAAACTCGATCACGGTGGACCTGCGCCGGATGCTGCCGCTTTGCGGTTTCGGGCGTTACACCGCTCGAACCAGGTTGAGCGGGAGATGTGCGATGCGGGCTTTGGCGATCATGGCGGGCGCGGCCTTGGTGCTGAGCGCCTGCGCGACCTCGACGCGCGAGACGACGACACAGCCTGAGACGGGTCCGCGCGCTGAAGCGTTCGCGCTGCAGCCGGCGCGCTTTGCCGACATCCCGGAGTGGCAGAGCGTGGATCTTGCGCCTGCCTTGTTGGCGTTTCGGCGCAGTTGCGAGGGGCGGCGTGCGCGCGCTGCGGACGCGGCGCTCCCCGGCGGCGGGCGCTATGGCGGCACCGTTGGCGATTGGGCGCCGGCGTGCGCCGCAGCGCAGAGCGTGGCGCCTGGCGGCGAGCGCGCGTTCTTCGAAGCGAACTTCACGCCGCACGTCGTGCGCGGCGAAGGCGAGGCGCGACTCACGGCCTATTATGAGCCGATCATTCAAGCGCGCCGCACGCCGGATGCGACGTTCTCCGCGCCGCTGCTGCGCCGGCCGAGCGATATGGTCAGCATCGATCTCGCCGCGTTCGCCGAAGCTTATGACAACGAGACTTTGCGCGGCGCGCCGCGCGCTTTGACGGGGCAACTCGTCGGCACGAATGTGCGGCCTTATCCGCAGCGTGGCGCGATCAATCCTGCGCCGGAGCAGGCCTTCGCGTGGGCGCATCCGGTGGATGTCTACAATCTGCAGATCCAAGGTTCGGGGCGCATCGCATTTCCGGACGGCACGAATGCGCGCGCCGCGTACGCCGCGCAGAACGGCTATCGTTGGCGCTCGGCGCTTGGCGCCTTGCGTGACAGCGGTGAATTGCCGAGTGCATCTTGGGCGAGCTTCCGCGCATGGAGCGATCAACGCGGGGCCGAAGCCACGCGCCAAGCGCTTTCCGCAGATCCGTCTTACGTGTTTTTTCAAGAAGAGACGATTGATGACCCAAGCGCCGGCCCGCGCGGCGCCGCGGGTGTGCCGTTGACGGCGTTGGGTTCGATTGCCGTCGATCCCGCGTTTCATCCTTATGGCGCGATCGTATTTGTCGATGGGCAGTATGACGGTCAGCCGTTCCGCCGTTTGCTTGTTGCACAAGATACGGGCGGCGCGATCCGGCGCGGGCCAATGCGCGGCGATGTGTTTTTCGGATCGGGCCCAGAGGCGGGCCAGCAGGCGGAGCGCATGAACGCGCCGGCGCGCTGGTGGACCTTACTGCCACGCGGGGTTCCGGTGGCGTAGCGCTTCGGCTAGGGTCGCGCTCGAGCCAGGGATGATCGAACGCGGAGGGAGCGCGGATGCGCCGCCTAGCTTTTGTTGTGTGCGCGCTGGCGCTCGGCGGCTGCGCCGTTACCAATACGTCATATCCTTCTCCAACTTACAGCGCCCCAGTCGCGCAAGCGCCGCCACCGCCGCCTAGCGCGTACAATTACGCCGCCGTCGCACGCGCGCCGTTGCACAGCGAGCTGTTCGCTTGCAATCGCGGCGGCTCCAATCTCGGTGAGATCGGCCTGCGCGGTGAGGCGACACGTTACACGCCGTACATGGATACGCCCGCTGGGCCGGTGCTTCGCAATCCGACCGAAGCAGCGTGCATGTCGTCAGGCTTTGGCTGGCGCAACATGTCGAGCCGTCAGCACAATGGCATCGATCTCGCCAATCCGAGCGGCGGCTTCATTTACGCCGCGGGCGCGGGCCGCATCGTCACCGCTGACTGGCGCGGCGGTTACGGCAATTTCGTCGAGATCGATCACGGCCGCGGCGTGCAAACGCGCTACGCTCACATGGCCGAACTCAATCCTGATTTACGCCCCGGCGCGCACATTCAAGAAGGCGTCGCCATTGGCCGCATGGGCATGACCGGCAACGCGACCGGCGTGCATCTGCACTATGAAGTGCTGGTCGATGGCCTGTTGGTCGATCCGCTGCATTACGGCATCCCGCCGCATTATCAGACGACGCCGGTGACGCAGACGTTCCCCGATCCGATCACGCTGCCGCCGCCGCCGGACCTGCAGCAGTAGAGTCACTCGCGCGGCGCGGGCACGTGAACGCCGCCGACCGGGCGCTCGCTCAAAGTCTCGCGGCGGCAGCGAAACAGTTCGGCTGGGCGCCCGCCCGCGCTCGCATCGAATTGGCCGGCGCCTTCGACAAGGCCGGTGCGATCGAGCAGGCGGCGGAAATTCTGTTTGTGCAGTTCAAGCCCTGAGATGGCTTCGACCAGGCGCTGCAAGTGCAGCAGCGTGAAGAGATCTGGCGCCAGTTCAAAGATCACTGGGCGATATTTGATCTTGGCGCGTAGCCGGCCGATGGCGGTGGCGAGGATGCGGCGGTGATCCGAGACCATCGGCTCGCCGAGTCCTTCGGTTGCTGTCATTGGCGCGGCGCGTTTGCCGTCGAGGCGGGCGCCGTCGCGCGCTGCTTCGGGCGCGAGGCCGGCTTCGTAGAGCAATTCGTAGCGTTCCAGCGCGCGCTCTTCGTTCCAAATTGCACCATCGAGCGCGAAGGCGAGGCGCACACGCGCGCGGCGTTGGGTGCTGACCTCGGCATCTGGCGTGGCGTTGGCCCAGGCTTTGAGCTGCGGTGCGATGATATCGTCGATCAGGTCGGGGCGGCCGCCGCGCCAATCTTCCCAGGGAAAGAAATCGTACCAAGAGCGCCAACGCGCGGTGGCGCGCTCAAGCACCGCGCGCGATGGCGTCAGTGCCAAATAGGAAATCGAGATGACGCGGTCGGGGCTTGATTCAATGTTGGCGAGCGGCGTCTCGCGGCCGCGATCGCCGAACGTGTAGAGCTGTTCGACATAGCCGATATCGAAGCCGGTCTGTTCGTGCACCCAGCCGCGCAGCGAAAGCTCAAGCGTGCGATCGCCGGCGGGATCGAACGGGCCAAACGGCAGGCCGACTGCGGCGCCTTCGCCGTCACGCGTGATGACAACGTACGGCGCATCCTCCGTCACCGCGACGATGACAGCGGACAATCCAATGGCGACGCGTGGCGTTTGGCTCATGCGCGCACAGCTCTAGGCCGGATCGATGAGGCTGCGGAAGCGCTTGAGGAAGGCTTCCTGAACTTGAGCGGTTGCTTGTGGCTTCAATCTGAGCGCCATGCCGCGCGGCGGTGCGCCGAAATAGCGCTTGGCTTCTGCTTCGGTAAAGCCGGCGAGCTGCGTGGCTTCGAAGTAGGCGCAGATGATGTCGGCGCGCTTGATGACGCCTTTGACGATGGCGGGCATGTGGGCAGGCAGGCCGAAGCGCAAATGGATGGCGGTTTCGAGCTTGGCTTCGAAGGCTTTGTAATCGAGGCCGAGCGCGGCTTTGAACGGGCTGATCATATCGCCGATCACGTACTCGGGCGCATCGTGCAGCAACGCCATCAGCCGGCGTTTCTTATCCCAGTCCGGCGCCAGCTTGCGACAGATCTCTTCGACCACCAGCGAATGCTGGGCGACCGAGAAGGCATGCTCGCCGGTGGTTTGGCCGTTCCAGCGCGCGACGCGTGCGAGGCCGTGGGCGATGTCTTCGATCTCGACATCGAGCGGTGAGGGGTCGAGCAAGTCCAGCCGGCGGCCAGAAAGCATACGCTGCCAGGCGCGGGGCGCCTCGGCGGCCTTCGGTGCTGTGCGGGCGGCGCGCGCCATGGCTGTCCTTCAGATTGCGTCGGCTCAATGTAGGCCGGCTGGCGGTCGGACATAAGCGTGTTCTGTTAATGGAGCATCTGATGATCGGTCTGACGCGCGTGATCTTGAGGCTTGGCCGCAATCCCGACGCTGGCTTTCCGGATGGGAACGACGAGTACGGCTATGTGATCCAGGCGCCGCTCGACGCTCAGGGCAGGCTCGATCCAAGTCTTTGGCGCGAGAAGAAAGCGCTGTGCACCGTGCGCCGCTTTCACCCGAACGAGGCGGCGTCGGACGGTTGGCTTCGCCATCGCGGCGACAATTGGTACTTCTGGTATGACGAGGCCGACGAAGGGCCTGAGGAGCCGCTGTTCAAACTCGCCTCGAAGGAACTTAGGGTCGGCGAGTATGTCACGGTGCGCGAAGGCGATGGCGACGTGCTCGCGTTCCGCATCGCCGAGGCGGCGCATATTTAGCCGCTAGCGCTCGCGCATTTCCCGCCTAAGCTCTCCCGCAAGAACATAAGACGGGAGGATGGCTTTTGACCGACGTCGCCGCGGCGCCGCAGATTCGCGCTGTCAGTGCTGGGTATCGCGGTTACGCGATGACGCTGCTGCTGATCATCTACGTGATGAACTTCGTCGATCGGCAGGTCGTCAATATTCTGGCGGAACCGATTAAGCGCGAACTCGGCCTGCTCGACTGGCAATTGGGCGCGATGAGCGGGCTGGCGTTCGCGCTGTTCTACACTTTGCTCGGTTTGCCGATCGCTCGTTTAGCTGAGCGCGGGCACCGCCCGTACATCATCGCGGTTGCGCTCGCGGTTTGGTCTGGCTTCACGGCGCTGTGCGGGTTTGCGCAGAATTTTGTGCACTTGCTGTTGGCGCGTATTGGCGTCGGTGTTGGCGAAGCGGGATGTACGCCGCCAGCGCACTCGTTGATCACGGATTATGTGCCGAAGGAGAAGCGCGCTTCGGCGCTGGCGTTCTATTCGATGGGCACGCCGCTTGGCAGCTTGCTGGGAATGGCGTTGGGCGGGTTGATCGCTGACGCATATGGCTGGCGGATGGCGTTTATCGTCTGCGGCGTGCCGGGTGTGTTGCTCGCGATCATCACGGCGCTGACGCTGATCGAGCCGCGTGTTCGCGCCACGGCGGCTGAACTCAAGGCACGCGCCGCAGCGGCGCGTGACGCGGCGCCATTCCGGGCGGCGCTCGCGACGTTGAAGCGCAAGCGGGCGTTCTGGTTGGTGTCGTTCGCGGCGGCCATCAAAGCGTTTATCGGCTATGGGCAGGCGCCGTTTGCGGCGTCGTTCTTTTATCGCAACCACGGGCCAGAAGTCGCCGAACTCGCTGCGCGCTTTGGCTTGCAATCGGGCGGCTTCCTGGGTTTGTCGCTTGGCCTGATGGCCGGCATAGGCGGCGCGATTGGCGCTTACGCGGGCGGGGTGATCGCTGATCGCTACGGCGCGAAGGATTATCGCGCCTATGTCAGCGTGCCGGCGATTGCTTCGCTGGCGGTTATTCCGATTTACGCCGTTGCGATCATGTCGCCTTCAGCAGTGTTTGCGTTGGGTTCGCTCTTCTTTGGCGCTATCCTCGGCACGCTCTGGTACGGGCCGGTCTATGCGACGGCACAAACCATCGTGCCGCCGCACATGCGCGCGACAGCGGCTGCGATTTTGCTCTTCATCATCAATTTGATCGGGTTGGGCCTCGGCCCGCTCGCGGTTGGCGCTCTCTCGGACACGTTGGCGATTGGCTTCGGCCTCGGCGAAGCGGAGGGGGTTCGCTACGCACTGTTGATCTCCGCCTTTGTCGGGCTTGCGGCGGCGGCGCTGTTTTGGATGGCGCGCGACAGCATCCGCGATGAGATGGAAGACTAGTTCGCGGGTGGCGGCGAGGCGCCTTCCGTCATCCACCAAGGCGCGGGGCCGTAATCATAGGGCGGGGCGGCGTAGAGCCAGCGCAGCGCATCAAGCGCGGCGGGATGGAAGGTTGTGGCGTGGGTTTCGCCGGCGCTGCGATCGGCGAAGCGCAGCGCGAGGCGATCATCCGGCGCAGCGTCAGCGGCGGCGCGGATGATGTTGACGCCATCGCGCATCGTGCCGCCTTCGTTGGCGAGTGAGAGATAGAGCCGGCGTCCGCTTGTTGTGTTCGCAGCGATGCGTTGCGCGGCAGTGCGGGCGTAGGTGCGATCATCCCACCAGAGACTGGGGCTGACGGCGATGTAGTCGTTGAACAGCGCGGGTTCGCTGGCGAGCGTGTCGACAACGAAGAGGCCGGCGAGGCTTTCGCCGATGATGGCGCGGCGCTCGCCGGTGCGATAGCGCGCTTCGATGAAGGGGATGACTTCGGTGCGCAGATAGTCCCGAAAGCGCGCGGCGCCGCCGGCGTTTGGGAAGGCTGTCGTGTAGCGCGCATCGCTGGCGGGCGGCGTGAGTTCGGCGATGCGCGTGCCGGTTTTGACGCCGACGATGATCAGCTGATCGTAGGTGTACGAGACGGCGCCGAGTTGGCCGAGGCCGGCGATGTGCGGGAAGTCCTGATCGAGGCCGCCATCGATCAGATAGAGCACAGTGTAGCGCTGATCGCCCTCGCTATAGCCGGGCGGCGTCCAGACATTGATCTCGCGGTCTTCACCCAGAACGCTGGAGTGCAGCGTGTAGCTGGTGGCGAGCTGCACGGCGCGGCCCTCGCTTTGCGCGGGTGCTTCGGGCGCGGAGGCGCAGGCGGCGGTGAAGAGGGCGAGCGCGGTGAGTAAGCGTTTCATGTTTGGGCCTGTGATGGGGTTTCGAGCGCGGCGCGATAGCGGCGGCTGCCGGTGAGCGTGCGGCCGTCGTCGAGCGTGATCTCGACGTCGCCGGAGGGCGTCGGCTTGATCGCGCTGATGCGCGCGCGGTTGACGATGCGGGCGCGATGGATGCGGGCAAAGCCACGATCGGCGAGGCGGCCCTCCCATGCGGCGAGCGTGCCGCGCACGAGATGCGTGCGCCCGGCGGTATGGAACTCGACGTAATTGCCGGCGGCTTCCAGGAAGAGGATGTCCGCGGGCGCGAGGAAGACGGCGCTAGCCCCGTCGCGTATCTCGATACGCGCGTCACCTGTCCGCGGCGTGGGCGGCCGCTCGGCGCGATGCTGGTACCAGAGATAGAGGGCGGCGATGGCGGCGTAAGTCAGAACGTCCTTGCGCCACTCGTAGATGAATGTGCCGAGGACGCCGTCTTCATGGAAGAAGCCGTAATGGGCGCCGACAGCCCAATAGGCGGCTTCGCGAGATACGAAGATCGCAAGCACGTGCGCCGCGGCAAAGGGGACGGTCAGCGCGAAATGAATGAGCCCTGGGCGCAGAAGGTTGTCCTCCCGCAACGGCCAGCGGCGCACCGCTAGCCCGACCAACGGCGCGAGGGCGATGATCGTGATGGCGCTGGTGATTTCCCAGAGCACCGGTTCGGCCCAGTGGATGTCGGCGCCTGAGCGGCGGATTTCGGTTAGGTCCGAACTGGCCGTCACGAAGGCGACAGCCGCGCCGACGAGCGCGACAATCGCCCATGGGCCCAACCGCGCGGGACTTTGGGCCGCGCCGCTCGTCCCGATTTGACCGCCGCTGGTCACCGACCGCTCTCCGTTCGTCCCAGCGCGCCGCCGGATGCGGCGCCACACTAGCGGTGCGGGACGGGTGGCGGAAGAAGCGGCGCGAGGAGAAGCATCACCCATGACCGAACGCCGCTACGATCTTGATTGGCTCCGCATCATCGCGTTTGGGCTGCTGATCCTCTACCATTGCGGCATGTTTTACGTGACCTGGGATTGGCACGTGAAATCGAGCCGGGCGTCGGATGCGATCGAGCCGCTGATGATGCTGACCAATCCGTGGCGGCTGACTTTGCTCATGCTGATCGCGGGTGCGGCGACGAGGTTCCTGGCGGATAAGGTCAGCACCTGGAAGTTCACCAGCGCGCGGATGGGGCGGTTTTGGCCGCCGCTGTTGCTGGCGGTGTTCGTGATCGTGCCGCCGCAGAGCTATTACGAGATCGTCGAGGCGCTTCGAGCTTTGCCGGCTGAGCAGGTGGCGCAATACCCGCTCGTGCTGGACAATTTCTACGTCAAGTACGTCACCGGCTCGGGCAATTGGTGCGATGCGGACGGCTGCCTGACGACGCCGACGTACAATCATATGTGGTTCGTCGCGTATCTGATCCTCTACACGCTGGCGCTGATCCCGTTGCTGCCGCTATTGCGGCGGTTGCCGAACATGTCGGCGCTGATTGCGGGGCCGCTGCTAATCCTGACGCCGTGGGCGATCATGGCGGTGCTGCGGGTGACGCTGTTCCCAATCTTCGGCGAGAGCCACGATTTCCGCGAGGATTGGTATCTGCACGCTCTCTATTTCAGCGTGTTCTTGTTTGGCTTTGGCATCGCCAAGTTCGAACCGTTCTTTGAACGCTGCGCCAAGTGGCGTTGGCCGGCGCTTGCGATCGCGCTCGCCTGCTGGGCGGCGCTGATCATCTATTTCAACTCCTTCCCGGACAACGTCACGCCGCCGGAGTGGCTGCGCAATGTGATGCGGTGCGTGCGTGAGCTGGATGCGTGGTGTGCGATCATCGCTGCGATTGGCTTTGCCTATAAGCATCTGCGGAACGCCGACGGACCCGTTCGCCGTGTGCTGACGCAAGCGATCTTTCCGTTCTACCTCATCCATCAAACGATCATTGTGGTTGCGGGTCATCATCTCGATCCGCTGGCGTTGCCGTTGTGGATCGAAGCGCCGCTACTGGTTGGCGTCACCGCGCTTGGCTGTTGGCTTTTCTTCGATCTGGGGCGCCGGGTTCCCCCGCTGCGAGTATGGATCGGTTTAGCCTCGAACGCAGGGCCTGCGCGTGCTATATCTAAGCGTGTGAAAGCTGAGGAGGCGAGTGAGCCTTCTGGCGGGTAACGCCGCCGGTGTGGAGTGGGTGATGTTCTTTTGGTTCCTTGTCGCTGTCGCCGTCGTCGTTGGGCTGACGCTGCTTGGAGCGTTCATCGCACGCGGTGATTCCGGCTGGAACGACGATGGCCCGATGGGGCCTTGGACGGATCACTAACGCCGAAGCAAGGCTTTCGCTTGCCAGAACGGCGATGACGCGCATGAATAGATGCGCATGGCCACGCCTTATCTCATTCGCCGCGCCGTTCCGCGTGACGCCGAGTCGATCGCCAAATTGGCGCAAGCGGCGGCGAGCGAGGCAGGCGGCGTGTCGGCGCTGGAAAGCGACCGCATCAAGGCGCACGGATTCGGTTCGGCGGCTTTGTTCGAAGGTTGGGTGGCGCAGGAGGCGGCGAGCGGCCCGCTGATCGCGCACGCCTTCATCACCAAGAGCTATGACGTGCGGCGCGCCTGCCCGACTGTGGTGCTGTGCGAGCTTTATGTGGCGCCGCAGCATCGGCGCGGCGGCTTGGCCCGCAAGTTGATGATCGCAGTGGCGCAGCGCGGCCGTGACCTCGGCGCGCGGGAACTCGCTATCACCACCGGCGTGGATAATGAGGTCGCTCAACGCTTTTTTGCTGCCGTCGGCGCCCATCGGCGCGAAGCTGCAGTGTTCATGATGTCGGCTGACGGCATCGAATGGCTGGCCGCAGAAGGCGGCTGAGACGAGAACGAGGGGACTGGGAATGATCGCGAAACCGTTGCTCAAGGCGGCAGCGTCTTGGATCGCCATTGCTGCTTTTGCGGCTGCATGCGCGACACCCGAGACATCTTATCCGATCGGCAGCCGCGGCGGGCCGGCCAATGCGGCGGCGGCGCAGGCTTATGTCGAAGCGGCGGAGACCGAACTGGCCGAGCGCTCAGAGCGTGAGGCGCGGATCGCCTGGATCTATCAGACCAACATCAATTACGACACCGAGTGGCTGTTGCAGCGTTCGGACGCGGAAGGCACCGAAGCGCGCGTGCGCCTCGCCAGCGGCGCGGGCCGCTTCGCCAACACCGAACTGCCGGCCGATACGCGCCGCAAGATCGATCTGCTGCGCTTGAGCCTCGTGCTGCCCGCGCCGCAGACGGAAGGCTCAGCCGACCAGCTCTCGCAGATCACGACGCGGCTTTCGTCGACCTACTCGACCGGGCGCATCGACTACCAAGGCCGGCAAGTGGCGCTCGATGAGCTCGAAACGCTGATGGGCACCGAGCGCAATGCGGCGCGCTTGGAGGAAATGTGGACACGCTGGCACGCGGTGGCGGCGCCGATGCGGGACGATTACGCGCGCATGGTCGAGATCGCCAATCAAGGCGCGCGCGATCTGGGCTTTGAAGATGTCGGCCAGATGTGGCTGTCGAATTACGACATGCCGGCCGATGAGATGGAAGCGGAGGTCGAGCGGCTGTGGGGCCAACTCGCGCCGTTCTATGAGCAATTGCATTGCTATGCGCGGGCGCGGTTGAACGCCCATTATGGCGATGCGGTGCAGCCGCGCACCGGCACGATCCGCGCTGACCTGCTGGGCAATATGTGGGCGCAGGATTGGTCGACGTTGATGCCGATGATGCGTCCGCGCGGCGCCCGCGCCACCTACGACACGACGCAGTTGCTGACCCGCGCCAATTACGATGCGGTGCGGATGACGCGCACGGCGGAGGCGTTCTACACTTCGCTGGGCCTCGCGCCGCTGCCTGACACGTTTTGGGAGCGCTCGCTGCTGACGCGCCCGCGCGATCGTGACGTGGTGTGCCATGCTTCGGCTTGGGATTTGGACTCGCGCGAAGATATTCGCGTCAAGCAGTGCATTCAAATCAACGCTGAGCACTTCCAGACCATCCACCACGAGTTGGGGCACAATTATTATCAGCGCGCCTATATGGATCAGCCGTACCTCTATCAGAACGGCGCCCATGACGGTTTCCATGAAGCCATCGGTGATTTCATCGCGCTGAACATCACGCCGCAATACTTGGTCGACATTGGCTTGCTGCGGCAAAACCAAGTGCCGCCGGCGAGCGCCGATACGAGCCTGTTGCTTGAGCAGGCGCTGGGCAAAATCTCGTTCCTGCCGTTCGCGCTGACCATGGATCAGTGGCGCTGGCAGGTGTTTGACGGCCGCACGACGCCGGAGAACTACAACGCCGCTTGGTGGGAGCTGCGTGAGCGTTATCAGGGCATCCGTCCGCCGAATGCGCGCGACGAAACGATGTTCGATCCGGGCGCCAAATATCACATCGCCAACAACGTGCCGTACCTGCGCTACTTCCTGTCGTACGTGCTGCAATTCCAGTTCTACGAAGCCGCTTGCCAGCAAGCGGGCTGGGAAGGGCCGCTGCATCGGTGCACCGTGTACGGCAACCGCGAAGTCGGCGAGCGCTTCAACCGCATGCTTGAAATGGGCGCCTCGCAGCCTTGGCCGGATGCGCTCGAAGCCTTCACCGGCACGCGCCAAATGGATGGCGGCGCCATGGTGCGCTACTTCCAGCCGCTGATGACGTGGATGGAAGAGCAGAACCAAGGCGAAGAGTGCGGCTGGTAAGCTGATTGCTGCGTGGGCGCTCGTCATAGAGCGTCCATGCAGTGCGCTACATCCAATTTCATCCACCTGAGATTGCGGCTTTTCCGGTTTCGTGCTGGATGAGGGCAAAGGCGCGGGGACAAGCGCGCCGAGGGGTGGGATTCAGATGGCGACGATCAACGGCACCGAGGGGCCGGACAACCTTGGCGGCACCACGTCCGGCGACACGATTAGCGGGCTCGGCGGCAACGATCTTATCGGCGGCTTTGAAGGCAACGACACGCTGCGTGGCGGCGCTGGTGACGATGTTGTGGTCGGCGGTACCGGCGCCGATCTCATCGAAGGCAATGACGGCGCCGACGTCCTTGGCGATAACGACATCTACCTGTCGGGCGGCGTCGCCAGCGCAATTCCGGATACGCAGCGCGATGATCTGCGTGGCGGAAACGGCAACGACGCGCTTTCTGGCGGCGTGTCGGATGTGTTCGATGGCGGCAATGGCGTCGATATCGCAATCATCAGCTACACGAACATCAACAACGCCGCCGTTGATCTGCGGCCGCTGAACACCGGCGGCGTCGGCACGCATGCAGGCGGCGGCACCATCCGCAACGTTGAAGGCGGGATCGCCATCACGTTCGGCAATGGCGCCAATTCGGCTTACGGATCGAATTTCGTCGAGGAGTTTTTCGGCGGCGCCGGCACGGATACTTTCGATGGCGGCGGTGGCGCCGATACGCTCTACGGCGGTGGCGGCAACGATGTTGTTCAAGGCGGCGATGGCGACGACATTATCCGCGGCGACGATGGCGTGGATGTTCTGCGCGGCGGCGCCGGCAATGACGCGATCGACGGCGGCAACCAAGTCGATGAGCTATACGGCGATGACGGCAACGACACGCTGAGCATCAGCATTGGCGATTCCGCCGATGGCGGCGCCGGTACCGATACCATTATCGTCAACGGCCTTGGCAGTCTCCCGGCTTCGACGATCGATCTGACGGCGCTCAATACGGGCGGCGTCGTCACGCTCGCCAACAATATGTCGATGCGCAATGTCGAGCACATCACGCTTTATACTTCGAACGCGAGCACCACCGTGCTCGGCTCCATGTACGTGGAGGTGGTTTATGGATCGACCATCGGCGGTGTTGGCGACTTCTTCTATGGCGGCGGCGGCGATGACATCCTGCGCGGCGGCGCGGGCGATGATTTAATCGCCGGCGGCGCCGGCAACGACACGCTGGATGGCCAGGCCGGCACGCGGGACATGGTCTCATATGAGGACGCGACATCTGGTGTTGTGGTCGATCTGGATGTCACCACCGCGCAGAACACGGGCGGCGGCGGCATCGATACGCTTGCGGGCTTCGAGGGCGTCATTGGTTCGGACTATGACGATGTGCTGCACGGCGGCTCGGGTACGACCTATCTCTACGGCCGAGCCGGCAACGATACGTTCGTCACCTCGAACGGTGATCAGGTCGACGGCGGTGCGGGCATTGACACCGTGCGTTCCGTGTTCGGCGGCGTATCGACGTCGGCGACATGGACGCGGAACCCGGATGGTTCTTGGTACATCTCGGGGATGGGCTTCTTCGATGCCCGTAACATCGAAATCATCGATTTCACCGATCGCGATGTCGTGCTCGATAACGCGCAGCAAACCTTCGCCGGCAATGGCACTTCAGATTTCCTTTGGCGCAACGCCAATCATGGCACGGTCGTGATTTGGGAAATGTCCGGCGCCACGCAAACCTCCGCGACGATCGCGGGCGGCGCGCCGGGAAATTGGAGCATCGTCGGCGTCGGCGACATCGATGGCGACGGTAAGGACGACATGCTGTGGCAGAACAGCGAGGATGGCGGTGTCGCCGGCTGGCTGATGAATGGCGCGACCGCGACGTCGATCGCCATGGTCGGCGGCGCGCCGAGCGAATGGCAGGTCGCGGGCATTGGTGATTTCAACTTCGACGGCAAGGACGACATCGTCTGGCGCAACTTGAATGACGGCTCTGTCGCAATTTGGCGCATGGATGGGCTCACCTCGCATAGCGATGCGGTCATCTCCGGGGCGCCGCTCGAGTGGGACATCGCCGCGATCGCCGATTTCGACGGCGACGGCCGCGACGATATCCTGCTTCGGCACGACGATGGCACGCTGGCCCGGTGGACGACCGATGGCGTCACGCAAACGGGCGTTGCGATTGTCGGCCAGGCTGGAAATGAGTGGCAAATCGCCGGCACGGGCGATTTCGATCGCGACGGCCGCGCCGACATTCTCTGGCACAATAGCGTGACCGGCGAGGCCTCGATCTGGCGCATGGATGGCGCGACGATTTTGGCGCAAGGCACGATTGGCGGCGCGCCGGTGGAATGGTCGATCGCGCAGGTCGGCGATTTCAACGGCGATGGGCGCGACGATATCGTCTGGCGCCATGACGACGGCACGATCGCGCTCTGGGTGATGAACGGGTTTTCGGTTTCATCGGTCAGCATCATTGGTGTCGTGCCGGAGGAGTGGGGACTGATTTAGGCGCGGGTCTCAGCGCAAGCTCCACGCTTCCCGGCCAAGCGGCGCGAGCCGCGCAGTGCCGGGACCCAGGAGCAAACAGTTAAGCGGCGGCCCCTAGGTCTCGGCTCTCCGCTGCGCTGCGGCCGGGAAGCGTGGAGCGGTGCTGCTGGCCCCAAGGGGAAGTCGCCGAGTGGCGTCTTCTCCCTTCTCCTGGTTAAGGAGAAGGTTGCCGCGAAGCGGCCGGATGAGGTTTGCCGCGCCGTGCAGAACTTAGCGCGGTGGTCTGCCTTTCGCCGAAAGGCGACACTGCGTCACGCACTTCGATTGATCCGGATCAACGCGCCGCCGCCTCAGACGACTTGGTGTTCGGCGAGATACGCTGCGGCATCGGCGAAGTGGAGCACCCCTAGGCAATGAGCAACGCGAACGCCGCCAATTGGGTGCTGGGCAAGCGGGTCTTCCATTGGGGCCTCGCGCTCGCAGTGCTGATCGCACTGGTGGCGCCAAAGCCCGAGGACGGCGAAGGATTGCTCCATATCATGGCGGGCACGTCCGCGCTGGCGTTAGTGCTCGTACGTCTGGGGTGGAGGCTACTCGGTGACGTTCGGCCTTATGTGAAAGATGCTTGGCGCTTAAAGCTGCCTAACGTTTCGAAGGGCCCCAAAGGCTTTGCGCCGCCGCTCATGCAAGGCGCTCGCATGGGCGGCTTTATCTTTCTTGCGCTTATTCCGATAGCTATCGCATTGGCTTTGGCGGGCATCGGGCAAGGCGAAGACTCGCCTCTACTTGAGGCGCATGAAGCAACAGGCACAGCCATCATGGTGCTCGCGATCGCCCATGCCGTCGCAGTCATTCTATTCACACTCATCATCAAGTACGACATCTTCGGCATCACGCTTTTTGGTGGAGCGAAGTCGTTCTCTGAAGGTGGTGCGCGCGGCTGGTTGGGCTTGATCTTCGGAGCGGCAGTAGGCGTGGCGGCGCTCGCCTACGTCTGGGGGCCGTTCGATGTCGCATCGAAGGCTTCGGCGCTATCGGAGCAAGAAGAAGGCGCAGGCGAAGGAAGACACGGCGACGACGACTAGCACACGATTGGATCATCCTTAGACCGCGCGCTGGATGTCTCAGTTGGGCCAAAGGCGGGCAATGCAATTTCGGCAAGCGCCGGTAAACCTCATCCGGCCCTTCGGGTCACCTTCACCTTAACCAGGAGAAGGGATGCGCCTTCCACTCGCGCAAACTGAGGGACAGTGCTCACGCGCTCTTCTGAACAAAAATACTGCCCGCGCTGTAGCCCGCGCCGAACGAACAGATCAGGCCTTTATCGCCTGTCTTCAGATCATCGCGGTGATTGTGGAATGCGATGATTGAGCCGGCGCCGGCGGTGTTGCCGTAGACGTCGAGCACGGTGGGGGCTTCGTCTTGGGTGGCTTCGTGACCGAGGACGCGGTGCGCGATTAGGCGGTTCATGTTTGAATTGGCTTGGTGCAGCCAGAGGCGGCGCATGTCGCTGGGCTTTAGGCCGAGCGCCGCGAGTTGTTCGAGGATCATCTCGGAGACGAGCGGCACGACTTCCTTGAACACTTTGCGGCCCTGCTGCGAGATCAGTTTGTCGGGATCGTCGCGATGGGCTTCGTCGCCGCGATTGAGGAAGCCGAAATTGTTGCGGATGTTATTGGAGAACACCGTTTTCAATTTGGTGCCGAGAATGGCCCAGGCGCCTTGCGGCGCGATGTCGGCGCGCTCGACCAAGATGGCGACGGCGGCGTCGCCGAAGATGAAGTGCGAGTCGCGGTCGCGGAAATTCAAATGCCCGGTGGTGAGTTCGGGGTTTACGACCAGCACCGATCGGGCGTGGCCGGCGTTAATAATGTCGGCGGCGTTTTGAATCGCGAACGTGGCCGAGGAGCAGGCGACGTTCATGTCGTAGCCGAAGCCGCCGGCGCCGAGTTCGTTTTGCACTTCGATGGCGAGCGCAGGATATGGGCGCTGCAAGGATGAGCACGAGCAGATGACGGCGCCGATGTCGCGCGGATCGCGCCCGGCGCTTTCGAGCGCTTGGCGCGCGGCGTTGACCGCGACTTCGGCCATCAATGAAATCTGTTCGTTCGGGCGCTCGGGAATGCGCGGGACCATGCGGTCGACATCGAGCGAGCCCGCTTTGTCCATCACGAAGCGATGTTTGATGCCGGAGGCTTTCTCGATGAACTCGACGCTTGAGGGCAGCAAAGCTTCGCGCGTGCCGGCGGCGATCGCGGCGGCGTGTTCGGCATTGTAGCGCTCAACGTATGTGTTGAACGAAGCGACCAGTTCGGAATTGGTGATGGAGTCGGACGGCGTCCAAAGGCCGGTCGCGGAGATGGCGACAGTCATCGATACCCTCTAGTCCCAAGCCGAAAAGTGCTTGTCGCCGTTAGACCCGAGGCCGGAACCCGTCAATGTGTGACGCCAGTTTGCGCGCCGCTTAAGGCACGGTTTCGCCGGTAGCGGGGAGGATGAGCCACGCCGGCGGATCGAGTTTGATGGCGCGGCCGTCGGCGGTGAGCGGCGCCGTGGCGGTAAGGGCGCGGTCGAGGCGCAGCAGCGCGACGGCGCGGCCGTCGATGCCGCTGCGGATCGTGCCGAGTTCGGCCGGGCCCGCGAGGATGAGCGTGCCGTGCGGCGGCGGTGGGCCGTCGAACGTGACGGGGCAGAATTTTTTGCGCGTAGTGGCGCGGCGCTTCATGCGGCTGACGTTTTCCTGGCCGACGAAACAGCCTTTCTGGAAATCGACGCCGTCAAGTTCGTCGAGCAACGCTTCGCCGGCGAAGACCTCTTCGGGGCCAGCATCGCGCGCGAGGTCGGGGACGCCGGCTTTGATGCGGTGCGCGTTGTATGCGGCAGTCGCGTCTTCGTGCTCGGCGTGGGGGGCGATGGTGCGATAGCCGAGCGCGGCGAGGCGTGGATCGGGGCGTGAGCTGTCGAACGCGTCGGCGGACCAGAGTGCGTCGTGGGTTGCGCTGATGTCTTCGAGTGTCGCGTTGGCGCGGAGTTTGTACATGGAGAGGCGGCGCAGGAGATCGGCGCCGCGTGTGGAATCGGTGTCGAGGATGATTCCATCGCCCTCCGCCCAGATCAGCATGTCGGCGATGAGCTTGCCTTGCGGGCTGAGCAGCGCACCGTAGAGAACTCCCGCGTCATCGAGGCGGTCGAGGTTCTGGGTCAGCACGTTGTTGAGGAAGCTGCGCGCGTCGGGGCCGCTGACGCGAATCAGGGTGCGGGGAAGGCGGGCCGGCATGCGCTCCACTTGGCCTTCGGCGGCGTTACCCGCAACCCTTCGCGCGGTGTTGACTTGGCCTTTACCCGGGCCGGGCCTAACCCCTTCCCAGGATGACATCCGTGCTTTTTCTGGCGCCTGCCGATTTGGGCGAGGCGGTCTTGGCGACCGGCGCGCTGGCGCATGCGGCACGCGAGGGCGCTGAGGTGCAGGTCGTCTGCGCGCCGGAGGCGGCGCCGCTGTTCGTGGCGGCGCCGAACACGAAGCTGCGGCTGACGCCTGCGGACTGGGGGCCGCTGACCGGGCTGGCGCTGTGGTTCGAGTTGGCGCGGCAGCGTTTTGATTTGGTGATCGATGGGCGGGGCGGCTTTCCCGGCAATGCGTTGCCGGCGGCGCGGCGGGTGGCGCTGAAGCCGGCGGCGGTGCTGCGCCATCGCGGCGAGGATTGGGCCGCGGCTTTGGGCGCCGAGCGAATGCTGGCGCCGAAGCTGTGGATTGCCGATTATGCGCGCGCCGCCGCTGCGGCTGTGGCGCCAGAGGGGGCGGTGTTGGCTTTGGCGCCGGGCGGGGCGCATGCGGCTAAACGTTGGCCGGCGGAGCGCTTCGCCGCCGTCGCGCGGCGGTTGGCGACGGGGCCGCTTGCGGGCGCGAGCATTGTGGTTCTGGGCGCGGCAGCGCGTGATGCGGCGCTGACGCGGGCGATTGTCTCAAGTTTGGATGCGGATGGCGTGCCGGCGCTTGATCTTGGCCAGGGGCTCGATCTGGCGGGCGCCGCGGCGCTGATGGAACGCGCCACTTTGTGCATCGGCAACGATAACGCGCTGACCCACATCGCCGCCGCCATGGGCGCGCCGACTTTGGCGCTGTTCGGGCCGACCGATGAGCGGGTGCGTGCGCCTTCCGGCCCACGCGCGCGGACATTGCGCGGGCGCAGCTTTGCCGAACTTGCCGCACGCGCCGACCTGGACGACAAGCACGCAATGGACGATGTCAGTATCGACGCGGTGGAAGCTGCCGCACTGCAACTTTTACACGCCGGAGGCCTTTGAGATGAACGCTTTGGAGCTGATCATCCGCGGCGGAACCATCGTCAATCAAAGCGGGGAGAATGTCGGCGATATCGGCGTCGTCGGCGGCAAGATTGCTGTGATTGGCGATATTTCGCGCTTTAGCGGCGATGTTGAGATCGACGCGCGCGGCCTGCACGTACTGCCGGGCGTGATCGACACGCAGGTGCACTTTCGCGAGCCGGGCAACGAGCACAAAGAAGATTTGGAAACCGGCACGCGCGCCGCAGCTTTGGGCGGTGTGACGGCGGTGTTTGAAATGCCGAACACGGCGCCGCCAACGACGACGGCGGAGGCGCTGAACGAGAAGCTCGCGCGCGCCAAGGGCCGTGCGCATGTGGATCATGCTTTCTATGTGGGCGCGACGCAGGAGAATGCGCATCTCTTGGGCGAGCTTGAGCGGCTGCCTGGATGTTGCGGCGTCAAGACGTTCATGGGGTCATCGACTGGCACGCTGCTGGTTGGCGATGATGATGGGCTGGACAATGTCGTCCGGCACATCAATCGCCGCGGCGCCTTTCACGCTGAGGACGAAGCGCGGCTGAATGAGCGCAAAAAGCTGGCGCGTGAGGGTGATTGGACCAGCCATCCGGAAGTGCGCGACGATCAGGCTGGCTTGCTGGCGGTGCAACGGCTGGTGGCGGCGGCGCGCAAGTGGGGCAAGCGCGTGCATGTGCTGCACGTGTCGTCGGCGATCGAGATGGAGTTTCTGGCGACGGCGAAGGATGTCGCGACGGTGGAAACACTGCCGCAATTTCTGACCTTTGCTGGCCCACAGATTTATGAGCGCCTGCACGGGTTTGCGCAGATGAATCCGCCGATCCGTTATGCGGAAGATCTGGCGTCGTTGTGGTCGTTCGGGATTTCGCAGGGTGTGGTGGACATCATCGCCACCGATCACGCGCCGCATACCCGTGAAGAGAAGATGCAGCCTTATCCGAAGTCGCCGTCCGGGATGCCGGGGGTGCAGACGTTGGTGCCGGTGATGCTGACGCATGTGAACGAAGGCCGGCTTTCGCTGCAGCGTTTTGTCGATCTCTCAAGCGCCGGGCCGCTTCGCGTGTTTGGCATTGAAGGCAAGGGCCGGATCGCGCTTGGCTACGACGCGGATTTCACGCTGGTCGATATGAAAGCACGGCGCGTCATCCGGGCTGAGGATCAGGCGACGCGCTGTGGCTGGACGCCGTTCGATGGCTTTGAAGCCAAGGGCTGGCCGCTGGCGACAATCATTCGCGGGCAGCTGGTGATGAGCGACGGCGAGATCGTGACGCCGCACGCGGGTGAACCTTTGCGGTTCTTGGAAACCTTGCAGCCGTCGTAAGCGCCGCGCCTTCTTTCCGGGCGGCGTGCGGTGCATAGTATGGCGATGGCCAAGCTTAATCCGCGCATGCCGACTTGGGGCCGCCGCAAACTCAGCGCGAACGAGATTGCGATTGGGCGCAGCATCTTCGGCGATGAGATCGATTGGCCGCGTGTGCGCGTAATGCAGGCGCCGCCGCTTGGCTTTGGCGCGATGGTGCCGCGCGGGCGGACGGTGGTGTTTTCACGCTGGCGCGCTTGCCAGGATTTCAGCTGCACCGGGCTCGATGAGCAGGGCTGGTTGATCCACGAACTCATGCATGTCTGGCAAGCGCAGCGCGGGGTTTTTCTGGCGGGGGCCAAGCTCAGCGCGCTTGGCAAGCGGGCGTATGCGTATCGGGCCAAAGAGGGCGCGCGGCTGCGCGATTACAATATCGAGCGTCAGGCCGAGATTGCGCGCCATCTCTTCTTGGCGCGCAACGGCTTTGCAGAGGCGGGGATGCCGGCGCGCGATTGGCTGGAAGCGGTTTGGCAGACGCGTTGAGCGTTACTCGGCCTTCAGCGTGAACTCGCCGCGGCGCGTACGTTCGGGCAGCGTTGCGCAAAAATCCGCGACCGCGGTTTCGCCATAGCGATCCACCATGTCGGCGAGCGCGGCGTAGATCGCGACGGAGGCGATGACTTCCGCCTCAGCGCCTTCGCCCAAGGCTTTATCCCAGGCGTCGAGAATGAGTTCGAGCGCGCGGCGCTTCAGTTCCGGATCGTCGCTCATGATTATTCCCCGTAGCGTGCGCTGAGCGCCTGCGCCACGCGCACGCCACGCGCGCGCAATTCCGCTTCCATCTGCCGCGTGGTGGAATCGCAAACCGGAAATCGCGTTTCTTCGTTGCGATAGCCGCGATTGAAACCTTCGACCAAGAGGCCGTTATATTCCGGCTCGCGATCGATGACGCCGCGCATGTAATTGCGCCAGCGTTGATCGCCGCGCCCGCCGCACAGAATGCGCAGATAGTGCGAGCCGCCGAGGATCTCGGAGAGCTCGACGAGTTGGCCGCGATACCATTCCTCGCCGCGCAGCGGCTGGCCTTCCACCGGCACATCCTGGGCGAACGCCGGCGCCGCAGTGGCCGCGGCCAGGATCAAGCTGCAAACAGCATGGCGAAGCTTCATGGCCGCGAGGTACCGCCCAAACAGGGCGGCAGTATGGAACACATTTTCAGGCGGCGTTCACCCCTGGTTTTCGCGATGCCCACGGGCGCGCTTGTTCCAGTTCGTAAGCGAGTTCCAGAAGCGTGCGCTCGCCACCCTTTGCGGCTGAGAAATGAACGCCAATCGGCAAGCCGCCATTGGACCATGCCAGCGGCAGGCTGATCGCCGGGGCGCCGGCGACGTTCTGCAGCGGCGTGTAGCCGACGTAATCATTGAGGGTTTCGAACACGGCCATGCCGCGCGCGCCGGAGATTTGGCCAAGCGGCAGCGGCGGTTTGCCTAACACCGGTGTCAGGTAGACGTCGGCGTTTTGGAACATCGCCGCGTATTGGGTTTCGACTTGGCGCAGGCGCCCGATGGCGGCCTGCAAGGCGCGCGGGCCTTGCGTGCGCGCGTGCGCGGCGAGCTCGAGCGTCAGTGGTTCGAGCAATTGATCGAGCGGGGCGCCGGCGGCTTGGCTCTGCACCAGCGCCACCACTTCAGCGGCGCCGTTGGCCCACAGCAGAATGAAATCCTCGCTGAACTGGCGGCCATTGATTGGGCTGCGTTGTTCGCGGACTTCGTGGCCGAGCGAGCGGCAAAGTTCCGCCGTAGCTTCAACAGCGGCGCGCACCTCCGCGTCGGGCTCGTTCCCGAGCGCGTTGGGGATATCCATGATGATGCGAAGGCGCTGCGTGTTCGGCCCGGTGATGACGCCGACGGGTGCGAAGGTTGGGTTCGCGCCGGTTTGTTCAGTGGCGGCGAGCCACGCCGCCGTATCGCGGACGCTGTGGCTGACGCAGCCATTGACGGAGATGTCGATGCCGCTGTCGGGGCGGCCGCCAGCGACGCTGCGCCCGCGCGAGGGCTTGAGGCCGACAAGGCCGTTGCATGCTGCGGGGATGCGGATCGAACCGCCGCCATCGCTGGCGTGCGCGATTGGCACAACGCGCGCCGCAACCGCGACAGCCGCGCCGCCGGAAGAGCCGCCGGAGGAGCGGGTGATGTCCCAAGGATTGCGCGTGTCGCCGAGGAGCGCGGTTTCAGTTGTTGCGGTGAGACCGAACTCAGGCGTTGTCGATTTGCCGAACGGCACGAGGCCGGCGGCGAGCAGCGCGTCTATGTAGGGCGGCTGTGCGTCGGGCACGAAATTGGCGAAGGCGCGGCTGCCGTAGCGTGTCGGCTGGCCGGTCATCGGCATGAGATCTTTGATCAAGGTCGGCACGCCGGCGAAGGGACCGCTCAGGCGTTCAGCGGCGCGGGCGCGGCCGTACTCGTAGAGCGGGGCAGCGATGAAATTGAGTTCGCCGTTGACGCGCTCGCTGCGGGCGATGGCCGCTTCCAGCGCTTGCTGCGGAGTGATGTCGCCGGTGCGGATGCGCGCAGCGACGCCGGTGGCGTCGAGATCGGCCAGGGCATCGGAGGGGACAGCGTCTGCCGCTTCGCCTGGCGCGTTGCGGCACGCGGCCAGAACAACGGCGGTGGTGGTGAGCGCGAGCGTGGCGCGGCGCGAAAGTCTAAACATGTTGTCCCCAGCCCTATTTGTTGTGCGGGGAGAGTTGCGCGCGTTGACGGGCGCGGCAAGGGAAAATGCGGCGCTTGCCTCTGCGGCAAGCGCGGGTCAGACGATGTGCGCATGAGCCGTGTGAGGATTGATCTTTTACTGGTGGCGCGTGGGCTTGTGGAAAGCCGCGCCAAAGCGCGCGCGGCGATCGAAGCGGGCGGTGTGAGCGCTGATGGCGCGGTGGTGACGAAGCCGGCAGATTTGGTGGACGAGGCGGCGGCGCTTGAGTTTGTGGCGCCGCATCCTTGGGTGTCGCGCGGCGGCGTGAAGCTGGCGGCGGCGCTGGACGCGTTCGGCGTTGATCCGAATGGACGCATTTGTTTGGACGTGGGCGCGTCGACGGGCGGTTTTACGGATGTGCTCTGCGCGCGCGGCGCGTCTAAGATTTACGCGGTGGATGTCGGCAGCGGGCAATTGCACGCGAAGCTGCGCGACGATGCGCGGGTGGTGAGCCTGGAGAAGACGGACGCGCGCACGCTGACGCGCGCGGTCATCGCGGAGGCCCCAAGTCTCATTGTCTGCGATGTGAGTTTCATCGGTGCGGCGAAGGCGCTGGCGACGCCACTAGCGCTCGCTGATGCGCACGCTGATCTCGTTGCGCTGATCAAGCCGCAATTTGAAGCCGGGCCGGGCAAAGGCGGCGTGCTGGATGAAGATACGGCGCGCGCAGCGGCGGCGCAGACCATCGCCACGCTCGATGGCGTCGAGGGCTTTCGCACGGTGGCGGTGATGGATTCGCCGATCCGTGGCGGCGACGGCAATTTGGAATTGCTGCTGCACGCGCGCCGCTAAAAAAATCGCCCCGGCGTTTCCACCGGGGCGAGTCACATTTGCGTACGAGGGTTCGTACTATGGAGAGGGTTACTCGGGGCGCCAGACGCCGTCGGCGCCGCGGCACATCCAGGCTTCTTCGCGATACTCACGGCCATAACGATCGCGGGTCATCACTTCGCCCATGCGGCAATCTTGGTTGTAGCGGTCGCGGCTGTAATAGCCGTCGTTCGGGCCGCCGTAGAGATCTTCATCGCCGCCGTAATAGGTGTCTTGGGCGTGGCCGTAATACGGGTCGTAATCGCCCTGCGGGACTTGGTTGCACTGCGCGGTGTTGCGGCCGATGGCGCCGCCGGCGGTCGCGCCGACAACTGCGCCCAAAAGCGCGCCTTCGCCGCGGACGCCGCGATCGGCGACTTCGCGGCCAAGCACCGCGCCGATGATGCCGCCTACAACCGCGCCGCCGACGGTGCGGTTCTGGCGCGAGGTCTGGCACTGCTGCTGGTTCGCTACGTGCGCTTCATGATACGTACGATATTGCTGCGCCGAGGCGGGCTGCACGCTCACCAGAGCGGCGGCCATGGCGGCGGCGGCGAGGAAAGCTTGACGTTTCATAATGCGCTCCTGTCTGTGCCGGTGAGAAAAGCAAAGTCAGTCTGAACGGCGCATGAAGCGAATGAACCGCCTTGCCAGGGGCCGCCCAAAACAGGCGCGCCAGGCCCAAAAGGGCCACTCCGCCCCAGTTTCTGAGGAGCGGGAGCTCGCGATCACAGCTATGGGCGCGCGGGGCGATTCAACCGCCGAGGGCGCGGACGGGGTGATTTTCGCGCCGTTCGCGCTGCCGGGTGAACGGGTGCGGGCGCGTGTCGCCGGCGGCCGGGCCGAGGTGGTTGAGGTGTTGGAGCCGAGCGCCGAGCGCCAGGCGCCGGCCTGCCGGCACTTTGGCCGCTGCGGCGGCTGCCAACTGCAGCACTGGCAGGACGGCCCGTATTTGGAGTGGAAGCGCGCGCAGGTGGCCGATGCGCTGGCTAAGCGCGGGCTCGGCGGGGCGTTTGTTGAACCGACGGTGGCCGCTTGGGGCCAAGGGCGGCGACGCGCGGCGTTTCACGCAGCTCGGCAGAACGGCCAGGTTCGTGTTGGCTTCATCGAGCGCGGCGGCGCGAAGCTGACGCCAATCATACAGTGTCCGGTGCTGACGCCGCCGTTGGAGGCTTTGGCGCTCAAGCTTGCGCCGCTCGCTGACATTGCGCTGCCGGCGCGCGGCGAGATCACGATGCATTGCCTCGCCACCGACACGGGCATCGATGTCGCTGTTAAAGGCGCGGGGCGGGCTGAGCTTTTGCATCGCGCCGCGCTGGAGAAGCTGAGCGCCTTGGCGGGCGAACTCGATCTTGGCCGACTCTCGATCGATGGCGAGCCGATTGTGGAGCGCAAGAAGCCCTTATTGCGCATGGGCAAGGCTTTGGTGGCGCCGCCGCCGGGCGCGTTCTTGCAACCGACCGCGATGGGCGAAGAGATGCTCGCGGCGTTGACGCTGGAAGCGCTAGCGGGCGCAACGCGGGTGATTGATCTGTTCTCAGGCATCGGCACGTTTGCGTTGCGGATCGCGGAGCGCGCCGAGGTGCTGGCCGCCGAAGCTGACGCTGAAATGCTGGTCGCGCTCAAAGCCGCGGCGGACGGCACGGGCGGGGCGTTGAAAGAAGTAACGACGCTGCGGCGTGATTTGTTGCGGACGCCGATGTCGAGCCTTGAGATGAAGAAGTTCGATGGCGCTGTGATCGATCCGCCGCGTTCGGGAGCGCGTTTACAGGCTGAGCAGATCGCGCGTGCGCCGGTGCGCAAACTGGCTTACGTCTCGTGCGATCCGGCATCGTTCGCGCGCGACGTGAAGGTGCTTATCGAGCATGGGTTTACGTTGACCAAGATCACGCCTGTCGATCAATTCCGCTGGAGCCCGCACGTTGAAGTCGTCGGGGCGATGGAACGATGAGCGAGAAAACGACGCTGCTCGACTATCGCAACTCGCGTCGTAAGCGCGATGCGGAGGCGGATGCGAAGCCGCTTGAGGATGGCTATTGGCGGCGCAAGACACTGACCGAGATGAACGAGCGCGAGTGGGAAGCGCTTTGCGATCGGTGTAGCAAGTGTTGCGTGATCTCGATCGAAGATGCGGATACGGGCGAGCTCTATCTCACGGACGTGTCCTGCAAGCTGTTTGACACCAAGGCGTGCGGCTGCAGCGATTATGCTAACCGCAAGCAGTACGTTTCCGATTGCGTGAAGCTGACGCCGAAGAATGTGCCGAAGTTGGATTGGCTGCCGCGTACGTGTGCGTACCGGTTGGTGAGCGAAGGCAAGGATTTGTTCTGGTGGCATCCGCTGGTTTCGGGTGACGAGAATACGGTGCACGTCGCCAAAGCCTCGGTGCGGAACATGACGCGGCCGGAAGGTCGGTTGAAAATGGCCGGCCTGATCAAGCGCATCACGCGCTGGCCGACGCCGCTGGAAAAGCCGCCGGCGAAATATCGTCGCAAGGCCAAAGCGCCGTCTCGACCGCGCCGCAAAGCGGACTAAGGTCCTTCGCATGAGCATGATGCGCGATATTGGCCGCGCGCGTTACGCCGCCGCTCAAGGCGCGCGTGTGGCTTGGTACATGAGCCAGTATTTGCTGGCGCGGCGGATTTCGGGGCCGTTCAATCGACCGGGCGAGCCGCAGTTTCAGCCACAATCGCCGGAAGGCGACGTCGCGCGCATTCGCGCCGCTTTTCTTGAACTCTTTGCGAAAGACCGCGCCAACATCGAGGCCGGGCTTTATCCGGCGCCGCAAGATGTCCGGTTAGAACGTGCGATCTCGGCGCTGCGAAACTCGGCCAGTTTCTTCCGCGATCTGCCGAAGGTCGATCAGCGGCGGATTGAACGTAGCGGCGTGGAAGTACGCGACGAAGCGGGTGAGGCGCGCGAGCGTTATCCGACTTATTATTTGCAGAACTTCCACTATCAGACCGGCGGCTGGCTCAGCCAGGACAGCGCCAAGCTTTACGACACGCAGGTCGAGATCTTGTTTGGCGGCGCGGCGGACGCGATGCGCCGGATCGCGCTGGGTTCGCTGGCGCGCGCCATCCGCGGCACTGATCAGCGCAAAGTGCAATTGCTCGACATCGCGAGCGGCAACGGGCGCTTTTTGCGTCAGGTGCTCGCGGCTTTCCCACGCATTCCGGCGACGGGGCTCGATCTTTCGCCGGCCTATTGCGCCGAGGCGCGCAAGCGGCTTGGCGATTGGCCGCAGGTTGAGATCGTGCAGGGCGCAGTCGAACAGGCGCCGTTCGAGGATGCGAGCTTCGATGCGGCGACGTGCGTTTATCTTTTCCACGAACTGCCGCCGCGTGTGCGGCGCGACGCGGCGCGCGAAATTGCGCGGGTGTTGAAGTCGGGCGCCACGTTGATCTTCGCGGATTCAATTCAGACGGGCGATGCGGTCGATCTTGATCGGATGCTGGAGTATTTCCCCATCGGCTTCCACGAGCCGTATTTCACGACGTATCTGCGCGAGGATTTCGCGGCGTTGTTTGGCGAAGTCGGGTTCGAGGTGGAGGAAACGGAGTTGGCGTTCCTCACCAAGGTGACGCGTTTTCGTAAGCGGTGACCGGTTCGGGGTTGGCGGTGACGGCGTCGGACTTGTCGGTGTCCGCCTCGTAGTTTTCGCTTATCTCGTCAGCGCGGGCGGCGGCGCGGGCGTCTTGTTCGGCGTATAAAGCGGCGATCTCGCGATAGAGTTCGTCTTCGCTCGGTACGCTGTAGACGGCGTCGCGATAGCCTTCGGACGGCGCGCGCATATCGCCGTCTAGGCCCTCGGCGGCGTAGGTGTCGTCTAGCGGTTCACCGGCGTCGGTGAAGTTCCAGGATGAAGCGGTGGTGATGTAGTCGGAGCGCCAGCCGCTTTCGACCATGCTGACGTATTGGTCGCTGGGTTCGGCTGCTGTCGCCGCGCTTACCGGGGGATCGAACTGGAGGCCGCTGAACAGCATCGTGTCGAGTGCGAGCGCGCTCACGATGGCGATGCCGCCGAACGCGCCGATAGCCTTCAGTTTCTCTGAACGGGGGAGTGTTTTTCCAAACATGGCGTCGGAAAAACAAAGAGCGCGCGACCCAGTTCCGGCGCGCGCTGCGTAGGAACGCTTAAATTGCTTTAGCTTCGTGGGAGACGGTCGTCTCGTCCGGTTCGAACTTGGCGGTGGAGACGAACTCGGCGTCCGGGCCGCCCAGCAATTCCTCATCGGTGAAGCTGTAGTCGATGCGGCGCTCCGCCATTTGCGCGGCTGTGAGCGTCACCACTTCCGGCGCCTTGATCTCTTCGATGACCGGGGCCGCGATGCGGCGCACTGGTTCCATCGCGTAAGCCTCGCCGCCAGGGTTCCAGTCCGGCGCGCCGGTGATCAGGAAGTCGACGCAGGTGAGCGTGGTGGCGAAGATCAGCGCGAACGTCGTCGTCGCCAGGATGCGCTCCTGGTGCACGGCTCGGCGCCAGCTGTTGGCGACGAAGCGGTGTGCCGTCAGCGCGTAACGCGGCAGGGACAAGACGAAGTTCATAAACGCGGCTCCAGTGAACGCACGTCCGCTGAATCGATTAAGGCGAAGTTACGAGCCTTCGCAAGCTTTTCCAAATGTCGTTTCGCTCAGATTCAGCGGCCGGTCTGGCCGCGGTGGCGCAGCATGGCGTCGGCGAGAACGCAGGCCACCATGGCTTCGCCCACCGGCGCCGCGCGAATGCCGACGCATGGATCGTGGCGGCCCTTGGTGGAGACATCGGCGTTTTCGCCCTGGGCCGTGACGGTGCGGCGCGGGGTGAGGATCGAGGAGGTGGGCTTCACGGCGAAGCGCGCGACGACCGGTTGGCCTGTGGATATGCCGCCGAGAACGCCGCCGGCGGCGTTGGTGAGGAAGATTGGTTTGCCGTCATTGCCGGCGCGCATTTCGTCAGCGTTTTCAACGCCGGTGAGTGCGGCGGCGGTAAAGCCCGCGCCGATCTCGACGCCTTTGACGGCGTTGATGCTCATGAGAGCGCCGGCCAGTTCAGCGTCTAGCTTGGCGTAGACCGGCGCGCCCCAGCCGGCGGGCACGCCGGTGGCTTCGACCTCGACGATGGCGCCGACGGAATTGCCGTCCTTGCGGGTGTCGTCGAGCAGGGTCTCCCAGGCTTTGGCGGCTTCGGCGTCGGGCGACCAGAACGGGTTGTTCTCGGTCTCGGCCCAATCCCAGCGGCTGCGGTCGATGGCGACCGCGCCGATCTGGACGAGGGCGGCGCGGATCTGGACGCCGTCACCCAGGATTTTGCGGGCGATAGCGCCGGCGGCGACGCGGGCCGCGGTCTCGCGGGCGGACGAGCGGCCGCCGCCGCGATAATCGCGGACGCCGTATTTGGCGTCGTAGACGTAATCGGCGTGGCCGGGGCGGTAGAGGTCGCGGACCTCGTCGTAATCTTTGCTGCGCTGATCGACGTTCTCGATCACGAGCGAGATTGGCGCGCCGGTGGTGACGGGGCCGCCGGTGCGATCATCTTCGAAGACGCCGGAGAGGATTTTCACTTCGTCCGGTTCGCGGCGCTGGGTGACGAAGCGGCTCGAGCCGGGGCGGCGGCGGTTTAGCCAATACTGAATGTCGGCGACGGTGAGTGGGATGCCGGGCGGGCAGCCGTCGATCACGCAGCCAAACGCCGGCCCGTGGCTTTCACCCCAAGTCGTGACGCGAAAAAGATGGCCGAACGTGTTGTGCGACATGCCGCATCGTCAGTGGCACAAGAGCCACTGACGGGCAACGCGGTTCAATCGGCGGAGGCGAGCTAGCCTGGCGCCAGGCGCGCGTGCAGTTCGTGGCTGTCGCGCACGAACCAGACCGACTTGCCGCGATTGGACTCGCGCACGAAATCGGCGAGCGGTTCGGAGGCTTCGGTGTGGCTTGAGATGTCGCCAAGGATGGCGACGCGCAGGCGATAGTTCACGAACTTCTGGATGAACTCGCCGGCCTTCTTCGTGCTGAGGCGGAAAAAATCGCCGCTGAGGCGTTCGGCAGGAATGGCGACAAAGCGCGCGTCCGAGCTGACCGCTTCTTGGATCAGCTCAAGCGCATCACGTTCGCTGTCGATGGGGCCCCCACGCGCGCCCAATTCGGCGACACGTTCACCATGCAGATTATAAACGATCATACGCGCTCAGCTTCCTTGGTCTCTTTGCTCCATATGGGATGCCGCACGGCGTCCGCATGGATGCGACAGACGACGAAACTAAAGCGTTGCAGCAAAGCTACGTTCCCCTGGGGCGACCGGACGCCGCGCCAACTCACTGAATTATGATAAGGTGGCCCCGAAAACGGAGCGTGGCGTGGCTAGCGACGAGCTTATTCCCCCATCACCAAAATATGATTCGGCTGGCGATCCGCCGCCTGATGACGCGGCGCTGTTCGCGGAAAGCGAGCCGATTGCGCTATTCGAACGATGGCTGAGCGAGGCCAAAGCCAAAGAGCTGAACGACCCGAACGGCATGGCGCTGGCCACTGCGGATGCGGACGGATTTCCGGACGTGCGCATGGTGTTGTTGAAGGGCGTCGATGCCAGCGGCTTTGTATTTTACTCGAACGCGGAGAGCGCCAAGGGACGCCAACTCGAAGCCAATCCGCGCGCGGCGTTGGTGTTTCACTGGAAGAGTTTGCGTCGGCAAGTGCGCGTTCGGGGGCTGATCGAGCCGGTCAGCGCGGCTGAAGCCGACGCGTATTTCCAGAGCCGTGACCGCGGCGCGCGGCTTGGCGCGTGGGCGAGTAAGCAATCGCGGCCGTTGGAGGATCGCCTCGCGCTCGAAAAGAGGATCGCCGAGTTCACCGCGAAATTCGGCTTAGGCGAGGTGCCACGTCCCGAATACTGGCGCGGATACCGCATCGTTCCGTTGGCGATGGAATTCTGGCGCGATCGCCCGTTTCGCCTGCACGACCGGCTGACCTTTACGCGCGACAGCGCGGGCGCGGCGTGGGCCAAGGCGCGGCTTTATCCGTAGGGGCGGCTGTTAACTTTTGATTCAGCGGCGCGGTTCGTGCTGGCCCTTGGGTGGCAACGCCGGGAGCGGCCATGCGCAGGCTGGATATTGCCATGACGACGCTGGCTTTGCGGACTTCGGAGACGAAGCCGCCAGAGCATGAGCAATTGCTTTTGCCGGCTCTCGACGGCCCCGGGGCGGCATTGCTTGGCCGATCAACAATTTCACATCAACATGCCGCGCTGATCGCGTCCTTGTGGCCGGAACCCGCGCGTCAGTGCGTGGCGCGGCCGCGCTATGAAGCGCTGCCTGCGCCGGCGGTGTTTGGGCGCCTCCATCTCATCTCTTGGCCGGCGGCGGCGAGTGCGGACGCGCGCGCGCTGCAGATGCGCCTCGCAAGCGTATTCCCAAATTCACGCGAAGGCGCTGACGCGGCTCAAGCCGACGCCGCCTGACGCAAGATTTGCCAGCGGCGCTCTAGCCCGCTTTAATCGCGCCAACGAGATAATCGGGAGGCGCGAATATGCTTGGGCTCATGCAGGACTGGCCGTTGACGGTCGACCGGATCCTGGATCACGCGAACATCAATTTCCCACAGCGGGAAGTGGTGACGCGCAATGTCGAGACCGGCGAACTAACGCGCTCGAATTACGGAACGATCTGGGCCAACGCCAAGCGCGTGACCAACGCGCTGAAGGCGCGCGGCATCAAGTTGGGCGATCGCGTAGCTACGCTGGCGTGGAATACCGATAAGCACCTCGAGGCCTGGTACGGCACGATGGGCATGGGCGCTGTGTTGCACACGGTGAACCCGCGACTGTTCCCCGAGCAGATCGCCTGGATCATCAACCACGCCGAAGATCGCATTCTCTTTCTCGACACGACGTTCGTGCCGATCGTCGAAAAGATCGCCTCGCAGCTGAAGACGATTGAGACGTTCGTGATCCTCACCGATCGCGCGCACATGCCGACGTCGTTCTCGGTGCCGTACGTTTCGTACGAGGAGTTCATCGAAGGCCAGAGCACGGACGCAGCGTGGGGCGGGTTCGACGAAAACACCGCCTGTGGCCTGTGCTACACCTCCGGCACGACGGGCGATCCCAAAGGCGTGCTCTATTCGCACCGCTCCAACGTGTTGCACGGCATGGCGGCGAACTCGGTCGATTGCTTTGGCGCTGGCGCCGCGGATGTTGTGTTGCCGGTTGTGCCGATGTTCCACGCCAACGCGTGGGCGATCGCGTTCGTGGCGCCGATGGTGGGCGCGAAACTGGTGATGCCGGGCGCCAAGTTGGATGGCGCCAGCGTCTATCAGCTGCTGGACGGCGAGAAGGTGACGTTCACCGCGGCGGTGCCGACGGTTTGGCAAATGCTGCTGGGCCATCTGCGCGAGAACAATCTGAAGCCGACGACTTTGAAGCGCGTCGCCATCGGCGGCTCGGCCATTCCAGAGAGCGTGCTGCGCGCGTTTGAGGAAGATTACGGCGTCGAGGTCATCCACGCGTGGGGCATGACCGAGATGAGCCCGATCGGCACGATCGGTAAATTGCTGCCCGAGCACCTCGCTTCCGATCACGAAACGCAGATCAAAACCAAGCTGAAGCAGGGGCGCTCGCTGTTTACGGTCGAGATGAAGATTGTCGACGACGAAGGCGTGGATAAGCCGCATGACGGCAAGGCCTTCGGGCGCTTGCTGGTGCGCGGGCCTGCGGTGGCGCGCGCTTATTTCAAGAACGCCGGCGCGCGCAATGAGAAGGGCGAGTGCCTGGAGAAGTGCGGCTTCTTCGACACCGGCGATGTGGCGACGCTCGATGAGCTGGGCGTGATGCAAATCACTGACCGGGCCAAGGACGTGATCAAGTCCGGCGGCGAATGGATCAGTTCGATCGACATCGAAAACATCGCCATGGGCGCGGATGGCGTGGCGAACGCGGCGGTTATCGGCGTCTTGCATCCGAAGTGGGACGAGCGGCCGCTGCTGATCATTGAGCCCAAGCCCGGCGCGCAGCCGACGCGCGAACAGGTGTTGGCGTTCCTCGAAGGCAAGATCGCCAAGTGGTGGATGCCGGACGATGTGGCGCTGGTGGAGAAGATCCCGCTCGGCGCGACCGGCAAGATCAACAAGCTGGCGCTGCGTGAGATGTTCAAAGACTACAAGCTGCCGAGCACGCAGGCCGCAGAGTAACGGGAACAAAAAAGCGGCTTCAGGCAGAACCTGAAGCCGCTTACCGCCTCCGCCTCTGAAATTGCTTTCTTTGGCCTAGGCAAAGAGACAACCGCGCAGCCGCGCGTTCGTTCCTGCGCGGCGCTGCTAAATCTCAGGACTTGAGCGCGTATACGCTTTCGACGCAGGGCGCGCCGATGGTTTCGACACGGCCGAGTTCCACCAGGCGGATCATGTGCGCCAGCACGCTGTGACAGGCGGCAGGATGCAGGCGCTTGTCGACGTCGGCGTAGATCACCGAAACCATGTCTTTGATCGCGGTTTTGCCGGCGCGCATTTGTTCGATGATTTGATCTTCGCGGGCGCGGCGGTGATCGATGAAGGCTTGCACGAACGGGCGCACATCGCGCACGGGCGGGCCGTGCGTGGGCCAGAGCGTGGTGAAGTTGCGGTCGCGCACTTTTTCGAGGCTGTCGAAATAGGCGGTCATGTCGCCATCGGGCGGGCCGATGACGGTGGTGGACCAGCCCATGATGTGATCGCCGGGAAAGAGCGCGTTCTCTTCGATCAGCGCGTAGGCCATGTGATTGGTGGTGTGGCCGGGCGTGAAGACCGCTTCGATGGTCCAGCCGGGGCCGGTGAAGCGATCGCCGTCAGCAACGTTGATGTCGGGTTGGAAGAGGTGATCGTCGGACGCTTCAAGGCGCAGCGCATCGCAATCGCTGGGCTTTGGCGCGATGGTGCTTGAATAGACTTTAGCGCCGGTGCGCGCGGCGAGCGGGTGCGCAGCGGGCGAGTGATCCATGTGGCGATGCGTGACGAGGATGTGCGTGACGCGCTCGCCTTCGACGGCGCGCAACAGCGCTTCAATGTGCGCGTCGTCATCCGGGCCGGGATCGATGATGGCGACGTCGCCTTGGCCGATGATGTAGACGCCGGTGCCTTTGTAGGTGAACGGGCCAGGATTGTTGGCGACGAGGCGGCGGATCAGCGGGCTGACCTGCTGGGCGCGCTCGTACTCAAAGTCCATCTCGCGGACGAACGGGATCTTAGTCGCCATGGGCGAGGGCTCAGGCCGCGCCGCGCACGAATTTGCGGAAGGCGTCGCGCATCATGCGGGTGGCTTTCACCTTGTCCGGCAGATTGAGCGCGATGGGCGGGCCCATGTCGGTCTTGTTGGCGTCGACGATAAAGAGTTTTCCGTCGGTACGATCACGCAGCACGTCGACACCACCCCATTCCAAGCCGATCTCGCGCGTGAAGGCGCTGATCTGTTCGAGCTCTTCGGGGCTGAACACATCTTCAGGCGCCCGCAGCAGCACCTCTGTGTTCGTATTGAGGAAGCGTTTGGTTACTTGGCGGCGCTTGATGAACACAACGACCGGTTTTCCGCCGACAGTTGAGGTACGCAGATCTTCGACAAGGTCGAGATCGGAAGCCATGCGATTGTCGATGACGCGCTGATAAACGCGGCCCGGAACGGCGGGCGTCGGGCATTGCACAATGCGACCGTCATGGGCGGCGTTGATTTCGGATTTCTCGACAGCGGGGCCGACGAAGGTCATCGGATCGACGGCGAGCTGATTGCCGAAAGCGGCGGCGCAGGCGCGGGCGACGTTCGTTTTCGAGACATCGCGGCAGCTGAAATTAACGAGCTTCACGCCGGGCTTCAGCTTGGTCGGCGGATCGTTGGGGCTGTAGGTGGCGTCTTCGAAATGCATGACAACGTCAGCGGTCGAAGCGTCCTTCACCAATTTCGCACCAGCTGCGCGGGAGACGGCCCAGATCAAATACCAAGGCCGCGCGCGCTCGGGCGTGAAGGCGATGGTGAAGCTGGGTGTGAGCGGCTCGATGGTTTGCGCCGCGAAGAAGAAGCGAAACCAAGCGGTGACCTGCGCGATCACCGATGGTGAATAGGGGACGCGCGCGCCGGTCTTGCGCACGGTGAGGCCGGTGAGACCGAACTCGAAGTCCTTCAGCCAGACCGAGCCTGAGGTCTGAAACACGCGTGGCGTTGCATCGGTCACGGCTTAACGACTCCGCGGCCCAGCGCTTGCAGCGCATTGCAGCATGGAAACGGTGTTCGCCATCTGCTTGTTCGCATTGGATCGCGTGCGCACTGTGCTGCTCGCCCTGTCCTTAATTGTGATGCTTAAGATCGTGTGGCTGCTATTTGCGGCCTAATCAGGTCCTAGGCGCCAAAGTTTCGAGCGCCCCCCGCGCCCCTTCCAGATCGTAGCCTGCCTGTGCCGCCGACGCGATGATTTCGTCGGGATGGGCCTCCCCGGTGAGGGCCTGCGCCAGCGCCCACGCCATAATTGAGCGGCGCCCGGTTCGGCAATAGGCCAGGACAGGCCCGTCGGCGGTTTCCAGCAGTTCTGCCATCTCACCAACGGCGTTCGGCGGCGGCGGCAAGCCCGAAAAGGGAAGTGCTACGAGGCGTATGCCGGCGGCTTCGGCGGCGGCGCGAATTTCCGCCAGGGCCGGCTGGCCCAGCTCCTCGTTCTCGGGGCGATTGACGACAATGGTGCGATAGCCTTCCGCCGCGGCCCGCGCGACGTCGGCCGGGCTGATCTGGCCTGCGACGGCAAAGCTCGGAGTAACGCGATGGAACTCGGTCATGTCGCAGGCACGTTGACATGGCTTGCCTCAGAAGCAAGGTTTCGCCGCTTCGCTGGCTGCTTTGCCGCAATTTAGGACGTAGGGATGCTTGCTCTTGCCGTTCGGCGCCTGCTCGTCGCAATTCCTACGCTGATTGCCATTGTTGCCGCTGCGTTCCTGCTGATGAAGGCCGCCCCAGGCGGGCCCTTCACCACCGAGCGGCAGTTGCCGCCTGAAATTGAGCAGCGGTTGGAGGCTAAGTTCGGCCTCAACCTCCCGATCGAGCAGCAATTGGCCCGCTATCTGTTTGGCGGCAACGATGGCGGCGGCGGTTTGATCCGCGGCGATTTCGGCCCGTCCATGACCTACAAAGACAAGACGGTGATGGAGATCATCGCCGAAGGCGCGCCGACCAGCGCCATTCTTGGCTTTGGCGCGATGGCTTTGGCGCTGCTGATGGGCGGCGGCCTCGGCATTATCGCGGCGCTGCGACAGAACAAGATTCAAGACTATGCGGTGATGGCGTTGGCGATCGCGGGGGTGTGCTTGCCGCCCTTGGTCGTGGGGCCGGTATTCCAGCTTCTGTTCGGCGTGCAGTGGGAATTGCTGCCCAGCCAGGGCCTTCACCGCGACGAGTACGGCGTCGTCTATCTGATTTTGCCGATCATCACGCTGGCCCTGCCGCTGATCGCGATCATCTCGCGGCTGATGCGCGCTTCGATGATCGAGGCGCTTCGCTCCAACGCGATCCGGACGGCGCGGGCTAAGGGCTTGCCGGAAACGCAGGTTATTCTGCGCCATGCGTTGCCGATCGCGCTGTTGCCGATCGTGTCGTACGTCGGCCCGGCCCTCGCGGGCGTGATGGCCGGTTCGTTCGTGATCGAAACCGTTTATCAGCTGCCCGGCATCGGCAAGCAGTTCGTCTATGCCGCCGGCCAGCGTGACTACACGCTCGTGATGGGCGTGGTGCTGATCTACTCGTTCCTCATCATCTTCCTCAATCTGGCGGCGGACTTGATGTACCGCGTGCTGGACCCACGGGCGCGCACGGCATGAGTGATATTATGATCGACGAAACCGCAGCCCCTCAGGCTGTGCGTGGACGCTCTCTCTGGGAAGACGCGCGCCGGCGCTTGATGCGCAATCCGGCGGCGGTGGCCAGCCTCTACGTGGTGGCGATCCTGGTGCTGGTTGCGGCGTTCGGACCGATGCTGTGGGTGCATTCGGTCGATGAGATTTTCCGCGACAGCGTCGGCATCGCGCCGACGACTGAGAACATGCACTGGCTTGGCACCGACACCGAGGGCCGCGACATGGTCGCGCGGCTGATCTTCGGTTTGGGCATTTCATTGCTGGTGGGCTTTGTCGCCACCGCTGTCGCGATCACCATCGGGGTGACTTACGGCGCCGTCGCCGGCTTTGTTGGCGGCTGGCTCGATGAAGGCATGATGCGCTTCGTCGACGTTCTGTACGCGGTCCCGTTCGTGTTCTTCGTCATCGTGCTGATGACGGTCATCGACACGCCCGATCCGTGGGTGAAGCTGATGTGGATTTTCGCCGCCATCGGTGCGGTGGAGTGGCTGACCATGGCCAGGATCGTGCGCGGGCAGACGATCTCGCTGCGGCAAAAAGAGTTCGTGGAGGCCGCGCGGGCCGCCGGCGCGCAGCCGATGCAGATCGTTTTCCGCCATATCGTGCCGAACGTGCTGGGGCCGGTCGTCGTGTTCGCGACGCTCAACATCCCGGTCATTATCCTGGCCGAGAGCTTCCTGTCGTTCATCGGCCTTGGCGTGCAGGAGCCGCTGACGTCGCTGGGCCGCCTGATCTCAGACGGCTCGCGCCAGATGATTCAAGCGCCGTGGATGCTGATCGCGCCGGCCGCGACGATGTTGATCACGCTTTTGGCGCTCAACTTCCTCGGCGACGGCCTGCGCGACGCGCTGGACCCGAAAGAGCGCTAAGCGCTCATTGCGTCCGGCGCACCCGAAGCGCCGGGCCGTTGCGGAGCGACATGAGGAAGCTGCCGAGGGCGGCGCGGCGAATAGTCACTTGGCCGCCGGCGCGGGCGTTGCGCGGGTTCTCATTATCAATCTGCGTCCAGACTTGGCCGTTGTTCATGTAGAACGTCGCCGTGCCGTCGCGGCGCATCACGACGCGATCGATGGTCATCTGCATTTCCGCGAACTCGGGCTCGCCGTTTTCGCCGGAGCTGTTGCCGAAGATGCGGGGGAGGCTGGGGAGCGAGAAGCCAAAGGCTTCGCGCTCTACTTCGCGCGCTTGTTCACGGTCGACAGCGACGAGATCGCCGCTGGTTTGCGCTTGGCGCAGACGCCCTACCGCCGCGTCGTAGCAGGCGAGGCGTTGGCCTTCGTCGCTGATATTGGCGCACTGATAGACCTGTTCGAGCGCGGCCGGATTGCCCGGCGGCTGCTCCTGAGCAGCTGCGGGAACCACTCCCAATGCGACAAAACATAGGCTGGCCAAGACAACGCGCATAAAGTCCCCTCCCAAGTGCGGCCGGATCATCTTATTCTGGCTGGAGAATTTGTCAGCCGGCTTAGGCGCCGGCGTCCTGGAGACGAGCGAATGGCCATTTGGACGAGCCGCCGATCCCTTTTGGCAGGCGCGGGCGGGGTTGGCGCCGCCGCCACCCTGGCTGGCTGTGCCAATGCCCGCATCGTCGGTTTCGATAAGGCCCGCAAATCGCTCGACATCGCTAACTCCAGCGAGCCGCTGTCGCTGGACCCGCACAAGGCGACCGGCTCGTGGGAAAACAACATTATCGGCAACATGTTCATTGGCCTGACGACCGAGAATGAGCGGTCGGAGCCGATCCCGGGCATGGCTGAGCGCTGGGAGGTCAGCGAGGATCTGCTGACCTGGACGTTCTACCTGCGCCGGGCGACCTGGTCGGATGGGGAGGCCTGCGATGCGCACGATTTCGTTTTCGCGATGCAGCGCATCCTGCGCCCGGAGACGCTCTCGCAATACGCGTCCTTCCTGTATCCGCTGAAGAACGCCGAGCAGATCAACAACCCGCCAGAAGGCACCGAGGCGCTGCCGGCTGAAGAGCTTGGCGTCACCGCGCTCGATGACCTGACGCTCGAGATCAAGCTAGAGCACCCGGCGCCGTACCTGCCGCAGCTCCTGAAGCACTACACTGCCTATCCGATCCCCAAGCACGTCTATGAGCGCGTCGGCGATGAGTGGGTGAAGCCGGAGAACATCGTCGTCAACGGACCGTTCAAATTGGTGCGTTGGTGGTCGAACTACATCATTCACGTTGAACGCAATCCGGCATTCTATGACGCTTCGAACGTCGTCATGGAGCACCTCTACTTCTATCCGCAGAACGATGTGCAGGCGGCGGCGCGCCGCGTGATGAGCGGCGAGGCGGGATGGGCGACGCGTTTCCCATCGAACCAAGTTGAAGTGTTGCGCCGCGATCTTCCGGGATACGTGCGGATCTCGCCGTATCTCACGGTGAACTATTTCTCGTTCAATATGACGAAGCCGCCGTTCGATGATGTGCGCGTGCGTCAGGCGATTTCGATGGCGTACGACCGCGATTTCGTTGCGAACCAGATTTATCGCACCGGCGAGCAGCCTGCGTACAAGTTCATTCCGCCGGGCGTTTATAACTATCCGACGACGGCGCGTTATCCGTGGTCGGAACAGCCGATTGCTGAGCGCAAACGCGAAGCGGAGCGGTTGCTGCGGGCGGCGGGCTTTGGCCCGAACAACCCGCTGCGTTTTGCCTTCTCGCACCGCAACACTAGCGATAACCCGCGTGTGGCCGTTGTGGCGCAAAGCGATTGGAATTCGATCGCGCCGTGGGTGACGGTCGAGCTGCGCGGCGTTGAAAACCAAGTGCACTACGCCAATCTGCGGGCGAAGAATTTCGACGCGGGCGATGGCGGCTGGATCGGCGACTACAACGACGCCAAGAACTTCCTCTATCTGTTCGAGAGCCGCACCGGTTCGCAGAACTATCCGGGCTACAACAACCCGGTCTATGACCAGCTGATCCGTGACTCAGATGTCGAGCGTGACGATGCGCGGCGCGCGCAACTGATGCTGCAGGCCGAAGAGCTGTTGCTGCGCGAGGCGCCGATCTGCACCAGCGTGTTCATCAACTCGACCAACCTCGTGCACCCCGATCTCGCGGGCTACAGCGACAATATCGAGGACATCCACCGGGCGCGCTGGTTCGGCATCCGCAACGCCTAGATACAAAAATGGCGCGGGTTGAAGCCCGCGCCATTTTCTTATGCGTGATTAGAACGGGCCGCCGGCTTCGTCGTCGCCGATGGCTTTGATGGCGAAGGCGTAGTCGTGCGCGAGTTCGCGCAGATACTCGAAGCGGCCCGCGCTGCCGGCGTGGCCGGCGCCCATGTTCATCTTCATCAGGATCGGGCGTCCGCTCGTCGTGTGCGGACGCAGCTTCGCCACCCACTTCGCCGGCTCCCAATAGGTGACGCGCGGATCGGTGAGGCCGCCAACTGAAAGCACGGCGGGATAGGCCTTCGCTTCGATGTTGGTGTAGGGGCAGTAAGAGGCGATGTAGTCGTAGGCTTCCGCGCTCTCGAGCGGATTGCCCCATTCGGGCCATTCCGGCGGCGTCAGCGGCAGGGACGTATCGCTCATCGTGTTCAGCACATCGATGAACGGCACGCCGCCGATCACGCCGGCCCACAGATCAGGGCGCATGTTGTTGATGGCGCCCATCAGCAAACCGCCGGCCGAGCGGCCTTCGCAGACGATGTTGCCGGCGCGGCCATAGCCGCGCGAGATCAGCTCTTCAGCGACGGTGACGAAGTCGGTGAAGGTGTTCTTCTTGGTGAAGCGGCGGCCATCCTGGAACCAGCCGAAGCCCATTTCCGAGCCGCCACGCACGTGCGCGATGGCGTAGATCCAGCCACGATCGACGAGGCTGAAGCGGCGGATGGAGAAGTCGGCGTCCATCGAGATGCCGTAGGAGCCATAGCCGTAGAGATAGAGCGGGGCGGTGCCGTTGAGCGGCGTGCCGCGCTTCATCAGGATGGTGATGGGGATGCGCTTGCCGTCCGAAGCTTCGGCGAAGAAGCGGCCGGTGACGTAATCTTCCGGATTGTGGCCGGAGGGGATTTCCTGGGTCTTGCGCAACACCTGCGTGCGCGCGGCCATGTCGTAATCGAACCACTTCAGCGGCGTGGTCGGCGATTCATAGACGTAGCGAACATTGGTGGTGTCGAACTCGTAGCTGCCGGTGAGTTCGATATTGTAGGCCTGTTCGTTGAGCGCGATGTCGTGCTCCTGGCCGCCGCGATGGCGGATGACGATCTTCGGCAGCGCGTTCGAACGTTCGGCGCGAACGAGATAATCCTTGGTGGCGCCAAGGCCGAGAATGTAGCGGCCAGCTTGGTGCGGCAGGAATTCGCGCCATTGGGCGCGGGCGGTGCGCCCCGGCTCGGCGGTCATGACTTTGAAGTCGACGGCGTTGTCGGCGTTGGTGAGAATGTACCAACGGCCGTTCCAATGTGTCGGCGAATAGAGCAATTCGTCTTCGCGGCCGTGGAAGAGCGTCGGCGTCGCCGTCAGATTGTTGGCCGGAATGGTGTAGTATTCCGACTGCGCGCCGTTGCCGGCGCTGATCAGCATGTATTCGCGGCTTTCGCTGGCGCCGATGCTGATGAAGAAGCCATCATCCGGCTCGTCATAGACAAGCGTATCTTCGCCGCCGCGTGCCGGGCGGCGATAGATTTTGGCCGGACGCCCATTGTCATCGCGGAAGGTCCAGAAGATCAGCTGCGAGTTCGGGGCCCAGGCGAAGTCGCCGGTGCAATTGCTGATGTGCGAGGCAAGTGTTTCGCCGCTGGCGAGATCCTTCACGTAGACGGTGTAGATTTCCGAGCCCTGCTCATCGACGGCGTAAGCGTAGAGCGCGTGGTCGGGCGAATGTTGAGCGGCGATGACGCGATAGAAGGTTTTGCCGCGCGCCTGTTCATCGACATTGATCAGGATTTGCTCGGGGCCTTCCTGGCCGCGCGGGCGGCGCGCGTAGATCGGATGTTGGGCGCCGGTTTCGAAGCGGCGATAATATTCCCACGGACCATCCGGCGACGGCACCGAGCTATCGTCTTCCTTGGTGCGGCCGCGCATCTCTTGATAGATGCGTTCCTGCAGCGCCGCGGTCGGCGCCATCACGGCTTCGCGGTAGGCGTTCTCTTCATCGAGATAGGCGCGGACATCCGGGCGCAGCAGCGACGGATCGCGCATCACGTTCTGCCAATTGTCGTCCTTCAGCCACGCGTAATTATCCACACGCGTGCGGCCCAGTTGTTCGAACGTGCGCGGCTCGATGCGGGCGACGGGCGGCGTTGGAATAGCGGTCATGGTCTGATCCGTTGAGGCACAGGCGGGAATGAGGGCGAGAGCCGGCAGAGCGGCGCTGGCTTGGAGGATTTGGCGTCTATTCATGTGCGCCTTGTGCGGGGAAGCGGGGGCGCGGGTCAATGCGCTTAAGTGAGCCGCAGGAGCACGCCAGTGGCGTCGTCGCTGGGTTTGAAGCGCGGGTGCTTGGCGCCGCCTGAGTCCGCGGCTTCGATGGCGCGCAGTTCGCGGCCGAGCTCTTGGAGGCCTTTATCCAGCGCGGCGCGGACGATGCCGGAGGCGTCATAGGCGTGGTAGCGGTCCACTAAGGCCGAGAGGCCGTCTGTGCAGAGGAGGATGTGCGCGGGGCGCTTTAGCGGTAGGCGCCAATAGCGGGCGCGGGCGGCGCATTCCGGTTGCAGGCCGAAGACCCAATAGCCGCCGGGTTCGTCCGTGTTGTGCTGGGCGCGTTTGGCGCGGAGGCGGTCGAGTGTGCTGGCGTCACGCAGCAGTGCGGCGGGATCGGCGTTCTTGCCGGCTTGCGCGGCGGCGCGTTCTTCATCGTCGGCTGCGTTCTGTGGGCCGCCGATGGCGAAGGCGGTGTTGTCGGCGTCGAGCGCGAAGCAGCGGCAATCGCCGAGGTCGAGGCCTTGGAGCGCTTCGCCGTTGGCGTCCGAGACGAGCAGCATCGATGCGGTTGGCGATTTCCAGCGTGGCGGCTGCGACTCGCGTTTGTAGTCCCAATCCTTCTGCGCGAACTCGCTGGAGATCGCGACGGCCCTGCGCAGGTCTTCCTCTAGCAATCCTGATGGATGGTAGAGGCTTTCGTAGAGGCGCTGATTGAGTTTCGTTGCGAGCCACGCGGCGTCTGAGGCGAAGCGGCTTTCCGGTTCGCTGTGCAAATCTGTGGCGCCGTCGATGACCCAGGCGAACGGCGCTTTGGCGCCGTGCGTATCGTCGTTTTGTTTTTTGCGATCACCCGCCAGCGAAATCGCTTCGACGAGCGTCAGCATTAGCCCGGATAAACCAGTGAGACGACTTCAGCGACGCAGGCCGGGCGCTCGTTGCCCTCAAGCTCGATCGTGAACTCGTTGACGATCTGGAAGCCGCCGCCGCGCGGTTCGCACGAGAGCATCTTCGAGCGCAGACGGATGCGCGAGCCGACCGGCACCATGTTGGTGAAGCGGACTTTGTTGGAGCCGTAATTGATGCCGCGGCTGACGCCGGTGAACGAGGCGATGTTCTTGTTGAGGAACGGGATCAGCGAGGCCACGAGATAGCCGTGGGCGATCGGGGCGCCGAGTTCCTTGGTGGCGCGCTCAACGTCGACGTGGATCCATTGGTGGTCGCCTGTCGCGTCGGCGAAACGATTGACCCGGTCCTGGGTGATTTCCAGCCAGTCCGAAACGCCGATTTCCTGGCCGACCAGGCTGGGGGCTTCAGCTAAGGGAATTTCACGCATGGGAGGTCTCCTGGGGCCTGAGGTAGAGGGGCGGCGGTGACTTGTCGAGTTGCCCTCACGTTCCGGCCGGGCAGGAGCCTTGCGGACATGCGCCAGGACGGCCAATTGCGGGGCTTGGCGACACAAGGTAATCCCCGCCCATGTCCCTAGACCCGCTCGCGCCAGGCACACTGGCTCTCGCCGAAGAATTCGGTCTTTCCCGCGATGAATATGACCTCGTGCTGGAAAAGCTTGGCCGCACCCCGAACGTCACGGAGCTGGGCATCTTCTCGGTGATGTGGAGCGAGCATTGCTCGTACAAATCCACGCGCATCCACTTGGCGAAGTTTCCGACCAAGGCGCCGCACGTGATTTACGGGCCGGGCGAGAACGCGGGCGCGATCGATATCGGCGAAGGGCTCGCCGCCATCTTCAAGATGGAAAGCCACAACCATCCGAGCTTCATCGAGCCTTTCCAAGGCGCGGCGACGGGCGTCGGCGGCATTCTGCGCGACGTGTTCACGATGGGCGCGCGGCCGGTGGCGATCATGAATGCGCTGCGCTTTGGTGAACCGGATCACCCGAAGACGCGCAAGCTGGTCGACGGCGTCGTGTCGGGTATCAGCTTTTACGGCAATTGCGTCGGCGTGCCGACGGTGGGCGGCGAAACGAACTTCGACGCGCGTTACAACGGCAACATCCTGGTCAACGTGTTCTGCCTCGGCATCGCCGATAAGAACAAGATTTTCACGAGCGCCGCGAAGGGCGCGAACAATCCGGTTGTGTATGTCGGCGCCAAGACGGGCCGCGACGGCATCCACGGCGCGACGATGGCGTCGGCGGAGTTCGATGATGACTCCGACGCGCAGCGCCCGACGGTGCAGGTCGGCGATCCCTTCTTGGAGAAGCTGCTGATCGAAGCCTGCCTCGAATTGATGGCGACAGACGCGATCATTGGCATTCAGGACATGGGCGCCGCTGGTTTGACGTCATCTTCGGTGGAGATGGCGTCGAAGGGCGAAGCGGGCATCCTGCTTGATCTCGACGCTGTGCCGGCGCGCGAAGAGGGCATGACGCCGTACGAGTTTATGCTCTCGGAAAGCCAAGAGCGCATGCTGATGACGCTGAAGCCGGGCCGCGAAGAAGAAGCCAAGCGCATCTTCGAAAAGTGGGGCTTGGACGCGGCGGTGATTGGCCAGACGACGGACACCGGCAATCTCACGCTGCGTTGGCATGGGCAGATCGTCTGCGACATTCCGCTTGGACCGCTCGCGGATGAAGCGCCGAAATATGATCGCCCGCACGTGCAGCCGCTAAAGGCGATCCCGCTCACCGATGGCGAGCAGAAGCGGCTGACGGACGAGTATCCGGGCTTTGTGAACTCACTCACGACTTTGCTGTCGCAACCGGATCAAGCGTCGAAGCGCTGGATCTGGGAGCAATATGATCGCCACGTTATGGGCGACACGCTGGCCGATAGCGGCAGCGATGCGGCGATCGTGCGCCTTTACGGCTCGCAACGCGCGCTGGCGATGACGTGCGATGTGACGCCGCGTTACGTCGAGGCTGACGCGTATGAGGGTGGCAAGCAGGCGGTTGCGGAAGCTTGGCGTAATCTGAGCGTCACCGGCGCGCGGCCGTTGGCGGTGACGGACAATCTGAATTTCGGCAATCCGCAGCGCCCGGAAATCATGGGCCAGATCGTGCATGCGATCGAAGGCATGGCCGAAGCGTGCCGGGAGCTTTCGTTCCCGGTGATCAGCGGCAACGTCTCGCTCTACAACGAGACCAATGGCCAAGCGATCTTGCCGACGCCGGCGATCGGCGGGGTTGGCATCATCGATAACCTCGAGCGTCGTGCGACGGCGGATCGGTTGAGCCAGGGCGATACGCTGGTGCTGATCGGCGATACCGGCGGGCATCTAGGCCAATCCATCTATGCGCGCGATTTGTTCAAGCTGGGCGGTGCAGCGCCGAAGGTCGACTTGGCTGTCGAGAAGAAGAACGGCGACTTTGTGCGTGGCCTGGTGGCTGATGGCTTGGTGCGCGCGGCGCATGATTTGAGCGACGGCGGGCTTGGGCTCGCTGCCGCTGAGATGGCGTTGGGTTCGGATGTCGGCGTCTCGCTCGGCTATCAGGGCGATCTGAGCGATGCGGCGTTCCTCTATGGTGAGGATCAGGCGCGTTATCTCGTGGCGTTGCCGCAAGCGCAGGTCGACGCGTTCGATAAGCGCGCGCGCGCGGCTGGGGTTGCGTACCTCGTCGTTGGCGAAGCGGGCGGGCGCGAGATCAGCTTTGGCGGCGCAAACGGCGTGCGCGAGCGCGTTTCACTGGCCGATCTGCGCAAGGCTCACGAAAGCTGGCTGCCTGCCTATATGAAGAAGGCGCACTGACGCGCGGAGGGCCCATGCCCCAATACGACTACGATCTTTTCGTCATTGGCGCGGGTTCCGGCGGCGTGCGGGCGGCGCGGCTGGCGTCGAAAGCGGGCGCGCGGGTTGGCTTGGCCGAGCAGGTGCAGGTTGGCGGCACCTGCGTGCTGCGCGGCTGCGTGCCGAAGAAGCTGCTGATTTACGGCGCCGAGTTCAGTCAGTCTTTCCGCGATGCGAAGGGCTTTGGCTGGACGGTGGATTGGGCCCGCTTCGATTGGGCGACGTTGCGCGATCACGTGCAGGCGGAAGTGAACCGCTTGAGCGGGCTTTATCAGAACAATCTGGATGCGGCTGGCGTTGAGACGATCGATGATCGCGCCGTCGTTCTTGATCCCCATCGCGTGCGTTTGACGCGAACCGGGCGCGAGGTGACGGCGGAGCGCATTTTGATTGCGGTCGGCGGCCACACTTTGCGACCGTCGGATATTCCTGGCCAAGAGCTCGGCATCACATCAACCGATTGCTTCACGCTTGATGATCTGCCTTCGAGCATTGTCATCGCTGGCGGCGGCTACATTGCGCTCGAGTTCGCCAACATCTTCTCCGGCCTCGGCGTCGAGACGACGTTGGTGTATCGTGGCGAGCGCATCTTGCGTGGCTTTGATCACGACATCCGCAAGCACGTGCAATCGGACATGCAACGCACCGGCGTGCACATCATGTGCGGCTCGACGATTACCGGCGTGGAGCCGATCGGCGAGAACCGAAAACTGGTGACGCTGAGCAATTCGATGCGCATTGAGACAGATCATGTGCTGTGGGCGATTGGGCGTGAGCCGAATACGAACGGCATGGGCTTGGAGGCTGCCGGTGTGCGGCTCACGTTGCGTGGCGCCGTCGCGGTGGATGAGTTCTCGCGGTCGAGCGTGCCGTCGATCTGGGCGATTGGCGATGTGACGGACCGCGTGAACCTGACGCCGGTGGCGATCCGCGAGGCGGTCGCGTTTGTCGAAACCGAGTTTATGGGACGACCGACGAGCTTCGATCATGCGGCTGTTGCGAGCGCGGTGTTTTCTCGCCCGGCTGTCGGATCGGTTGGCCTGACGGAAGAGCAGGCGCGCGAGCGCTGCAAGATCCGCGTCTTCCGCACTTCGTTCAGGCCGATGAAGAACATTCTCGCCGGCAATGAGCAGCGCACTTTGATGAAGCTCATCGTCAATGCCGAGAGTGATCGCGTGCTCGGCGTGCACATCGCCGGACCCGAGGCGCCTGAACTCATTCAGTTGGCCGCGGTCGCGGTCAAAGCGGGGCTCACGAAGGCGCAATGGGATGCAACATGCGCGGTGCACCCCACGGCGGCGGAGGAACTCGTTTTGATGGGTGAGCCAATCGCTCACGACAACGAGGCGCCGGCCTGAGTTTTGTGAAGCGAAACAGCCGCTTATCGCGCTTTCGCAGAACCTCACATGCGACCGCGGCTTGACGCGAATTTACGCAAAACTAACCCTCTCGGCAGACCGTCCAACGTTTGAGAATCATTGAGAGGGGGCAGCATGCCCGCGCGCATCGTTTCGGTTATCAACATGAAGGGCGGCGTGGGCAAATCCACGACCACCGTTTCGCTTGCCGAGACGCTTGCCCATCATCAGCGCCGGCGTGTGCTGGTCATCGACCTCGATCCGCAGACCAATGCGTCGATCATGGTCGCCGGTCCTGACCGCTGGAACGCGATGCGTGAAGCGGAGCGGACGCTCGATTTCTATTTCGAGAGCTACATCGTTCAGCAGAAGGCAAAGCCGTTCAAAACGCTGATCGATAAGCAGGTCAGCGATTTGAAGGGTAAGCCGGACGTGGCGCTGTGCGCTTCCGCGCCCGAATTCCGCATCGTAGAACGCGACATGATCGAGAGCTTCGTGAAGCGCGGCTTCCAGATCGACATGATCCAGAAATGGATCCTGGAGCGCTTCGCCAACGGCTTGAAGACGGTGATCAACGATTACGATTACATCCTGATCGACTGCCCGCCGGGGATATCGCTGTTTGCAGAAGCGGCTTTGATTGCGGCCGATTGCATCTTGGTGCCGTCGATCCCGGATTACGTCTCGCGGCTTGGTTTGATCACGTTCCGCAAGCGGGCGCTGCGCCTCATCAATGAGCGCCGGGGCGGGCCATCGCAATTGATGGTGCTGGCGACGAAGTACGAAGAAGGTTTCTCGCTGCACCGTTCGGAGGCGCAATTGCTGAAGGACAATCTCGGCGAGGCGATGTTCGATGTGCGCATTCCGCAGAATGTCGACATCGCGAAAGCGGCTGAATGGTCCGAGACGCAGCGTACGTTTGAGCAGAAGTACGGCGCGATGGCGAAAGTGATTAAAACGCTGGGCGAGGAATTCCAGGGCAAGGTGGAGCTGGCGCCGAGCCTATGAGCCTCAACAAAACGCTCGACCGTCTGTTCGATGAAATTCGCCGCGAGGCGAAGCGCAATCCCGACTTCGCGGATCGCTTGGACGCGGTGCTGCAGCGTCACGACTCTCGGCGCGATGTGCCCGATGAGGTGTTGGCCGAAGTTCCGCCCGAAGAGACGCCGACGAAAAAGGCAAAGCCGGCCAAGGCGGTTGTTGCTGAAACTCCGCCGTCAAAAGCCGCGCCGGCGCTGAATCCAGCGGGCCTTTACAAGAAGGACGGCGAGGACGCGTTGACGGCGGCGTTGGTGGCGCTGGATGCGGCGTCACTCAACGCGCTCGTGGTCGAACACAATCTCGATCCTGCGGGTGAGACGCCGGGGATGGATGAGGCTGAGCTGGTCGCACACATCGTCGCGCAGGCGAAAAAGCGCGCCGAGCGCGATGAGAAGATGTTCGATTACTGATTAGCCGATCAGCGCTCGGCGCAGCGGCTCGATCCAGCGCCGGTTGTCGCGATGCCAGACCGGAAACGCGCCGGCGAAATCCCACACGCACCAAGCCATGTTTTGCGCGTCGCAGGCTTCGCGCACTGTGCGCGTCCACAAGATGCGCTGATCGAGATTGAGGGCGCTGTTGGCGCCGAACTCGCCGAGCTGCATGGCGATGCCGCGGCGCCGGCCCCATTCGGCGGCTTGTTCAATGTGTTGATGCACTTGGCGGATGTGCGCATCGGAACCCCACACACCGTTATAGCGCGGCGGGTTATCGCGCAGCCATTCGGCGTTGTGGTGCGTGAGCGCGTAGGGCTCGTAATAGTGGACGCTGACGAGGACGTTCTCTGTCGTAGGCGGCTCCCAATCGCGCAGCGCGTTTATGTTTTGCCAATTGCCGGGGCCGAGTACGACGAGGCGGCCCGGCGATGCGGCGTTGATGGCGTCGCGCAGGGTGGCTTGAATTGAGCTCAGGCGCGCGCCGGTGAATTGATCGCCGTTCGGTTCATTGAACGGCTCGAGCAGCAGCTTGCCCGGCATGTTGCGGAAGTGGTGCGCGATCTGGCGCCAGATGGCGGCGAAGCGTTCGGGCTGTTCGCCGACGGGGTCGTGGTGCGCGTCGAGCTGCACGTAGAGGCCGAGTCGCAGCGCACGGGTAACGACGCCATCGACGCGGCCAAGGAAGCGCGGATCGATCGTGTAGTTCGCGCCGCCGCCGGTATGAGTGTCCCAGCGTACCGGGAGGCGGATGCCGTCGAAGCCGCCGTCGGCGATAATGTCGAGGTGTTCTTCCTCGATGCGAAACCCCCAATCGCCTTCGTTCGGCGCTTCGAGCGCGTTGCCGAGGTTTACGCCGCGGCGCATCGGGAACGGCGCGGGCGCCGGAGCTTGGCTCTCAGCGGGGCCGCAGGCCGCCAGGGCGGTTGCGCCGACGATCAGGTCTCTGCGATTCATGCAGTACTCTACCATCCATTCCCGGGGCGGCGCGAAGCGGCGAGCCCGGGACCCATAAACACCACTCAGATGCGCCCTCGCTCCATCTCTCGGCGTTTATGGGCCCCGGACTTGGCCTGGCGGCCAATCCGGGGATGGGTGTGGGATGACGAGTAAGGATTTCGCCGCTAACACCGCCCCAATGTTCGACAAAATCCTCATCGCTAACCGCGGCGAAGTCGCCGTTCGTATCATCCGCACCGCCCGGCGCATGGGGATCAAGACGGCCATCGTCTATTCCGAAGCCGATGCTGACAGCTTGGCGGTTGAAATGGCCGACGAGGCGGTGTTCATCGGCCCGCCGCCAGCGGCGCAATCGTATCTGGTGATCGATAAGATCGTGGATGCGGCGCGGCAGACGGGCTCGCAGGCGATCCATCCGGGCTTTGGCTTCTTATCCGAGAAGGCGGAGTTCGCGGATCGGTTGCTGGCCGAGAAGATCGTGTTCATCGGGCCGAACCCGCACGCGATCCGCGCGATGGGCGATAAGATTGAATCGAAGAAGGCGGCGGCGGAAGCGGGCGTGTCATGCGTGCCGGGCTTCATCGGTGAAATCAGCGGCGTTGAGCACGCGGTGCAGATCTCGGAGGAGATCGGCTATCCGGTAATGATCAAGGCGAGCGCCGGCGGCGGCGGCAAAGGCATCCGCGTCGCGTTCAACAAGAAGGACGTGGAGGAAGGCTTCCCGGCCGTGCGCGCTGAGGCGAAGGGCGCGTTTGGCGATGATCGCATCTTCATCGAGAAATTCGTCACTGCGCCGCGTCACATCGAAATCCAGGTGATGGGCGACAAGCACGGCAACGTCGTGCATTTGTTCGAGCGCGAATGCTCAATCCAGCGCCGCAATCAGAAAGTGATCGAAGAAGCGCCATCGCCGCTGCTCGATGAAAAGACGCGGATGGCGATGGGCGAGCAGGCCTGCGCGCTGGCTCGTGCGGTGAATTATGACTCAGCCGGAACTGTCGAGTTTGTCGCCAGCGGTGCGGACAAGAGCTTCTACTTTCTAGAAATGAACACGCGGCTGCAGGTCGAGCATCCGGTGTCGGAGATGATCACCGGGCTTGATCTCGTGGAGCAGATGATCCGCGTGGCGGCGGGCGAGCCGCTGAAGTTCAAGCAGAAGGATCTAAAGATTAAAGGCTGGGCGATCGAGAGCCGCATCTACGCGGAAGATCCCTATCGCAACTTCCTGCCGAGCATTGGCCGCTTGCGTGCGTATCAGGCGCCAGCCGAAGGCAAGACGGGCGACGTCACGCTGCGCAACGAAACCGGCGTCCGCGAGGGCGACGAGATTTCGATGTTCTACGATCCAATGATCGCCAAGCTCATCACGCACGCGCCAACGCGGATCGCCGCGATCGACGCGCAGGCCGCGGCGCTCGACAATTTCCTCATCGACGGCATCGCCGACAATATCCCGTTCCTCGGCGCGGTGATGGAGGAAAAGGATTTCCGCAAGGGCGATTTCACCACCGCCTACATCAAGGATCATTTCCCGGAAGGCTTCGCGGGCGTGCCGCCGACGGCGGAGCAGGAGAAGTTGCTTATCGCGACGGCGGCGATCGCCCGCTGTTTCACGGCGCGGCGCGCGCGGACCATTAGCGGCCAAGTCAATGGCGCTTCAAACGCATGGCAGAGCGACTGGACCGTGATCCTCGAAAAGGTGCATCACGAAACCAGTGTCGAACTCGATGACAACGGCGCAAACGTGATCATCAATGGCAAGAAGCATCGGATTGACACGATGGCGCGTCCCGGGGCGCGCATTATCAGCGGCAAGTTCGAAGGCAAGCCGTTCTCAGTGAAGATCAAAACCGCGCCGGGCGGCTACACGCTGCGCCATCGCGGCGTGACCGTGCTGGCGCAGGTCGCAACGCCGCGCGGCGCCGAGCTGCACAAGAAGATCCCGGAAAAGCAGAAGGCGGATACGTCAAAGCTGATTGTGTCGCCGATGCCGGGGCTGGTGATCTCGGTGGATGTAAAGCCGGGCCAAGAAGTGAAGTCCGGCGAGGGCGTTGCTGTCGTCGAGGCGATGAAGATGCAGAACATCATCCGCGCAGAGCGAGATGGTGTGATCGCGAAGGTGAACGTCGCCGCCGGCGCGAGCGTGGCGGCGGATGAGGTTATGATTGAGCTGGGCTGAGTTCCTTTGGAGTTGGAGGGGGCGTCTTAATCGTCTCCAGTTTGCCCTGGGCGTTCACGGGCTCGGCATTGTTACATTTTTGTTGTCGTACGTTCTTCTTGCATTTCTTGCGTCGGAAGACGCCGTAGGTGGCGGATATCGTGCCACAGAGCGAGTCGGCTTGGTGCTTACGCTGAGCTCTTTGCCAGCACTTCCGTTTCAGGCGTCTATGCTCGTGCGTCGCGTGCACGACCTGAATAGGTCGGGCTGGATCGTGCTCGCTTGGTTTGCCGCTACTTGGCTGGTGGTGGCTGCCTATTTCGCGCTCCCGGATCATCGCGTCCTTATAGAGCGGCTGGCTCTGCCAATCGCTTTAGTAATTCTCTGGATGGCGCTCGCGCCGGGCGACACGGCAGCTAACGATTATGGTCCCGCGCCTGCGGCAGGTTGGTGGCCGTAAGTTATCGCCGCTTTCAATGGCGCAGCGTCTGCGCTTTCACTCCAAGGACTAGCGCCGCTTCGCCTTCATCACCGCTGCATCGAGGGCCGATAGAAAGCGCGAACGGTCCCGCGCGGAAAACGGCTTCGGCCCGCCGCCGCCTTCGCCGAACGAGCGTAGGTGCTCCATGAGTTCGCGCTGGGCTAAAGCGGCGCCGATCGAGCTTTCGGTGAAGGCTTTGCCGGTTGCGCCCAACGCTGCGCCGCCTGCCTTTAGTGTGCGATCGGCGAGCGGGATGTCGTTGGTGATGACGATGTCGCCGGGCTGCACGCGCTCGGCGATCCAATCGTCGGCCGCGTCCGGTCCGGCATCGACCACGGTCAGCGTTACGTCCGGCGGCGTGCGCATGAACATGTTGGCGACGACCTGCACCGGGCAGCCGGTGCGGCGGGCGACGCGATAGACTTCTTCCTTCACCGGGCAGGCGTCGGCGTCGATGAAGATGGTGGGCGCGCTCACGCGGCTAGCAAAGCCGGCAAGCGCGGCGCTTGGTCAAGCTCAGAACGGGCAACGCTCGGGCGGACGCAGGCAGTTCTGACACGCGCGGTTCTGCCAGCCGTCGCCGTCGGCGCTGAGCGCCGCGGCCATCCATTCGGCAAACGGGGCGCCGCCACTGCGTTGTGTGTAGAAGAGCGGTGAACGCAGGATTGTGTGTGACTGGCCGCTGGCGAGATAGGAGCGGAAGTTCGGCGCGGCTTGGCGGCGATCAAGATCGGACGCCATTTTTGGCGTCCAGGCGCGGCAGGCGCTGGGCTCGCCCATCAGCGCGAGAAATGCGGTTTGGGTGATGTCCTGCGTCGTTGTGTATTGCGCGAAGCGATCGTGCGGATAGTGCGCGGCGAGAATGCCGAGCACGTCTTCGTCGGCGGTGACGTCGCCGTCAGGGCCGAACACGTTGGTTGGCAAATGATACTGCCAGTTGCCGTTGCGTTGCGGCAGGAAGGCGCGCGGCGTGACGCCTTGGCCGGCATCGCCCAGCATGAGGGCGCGGCCGTTCGGGAAGGCGTCGCGGACGCTGGAGAAATGTGTCACCGCGCCATAAGCGCCGGCGCTTGAGCCGGCGACGACGATTTGATCCGGCGCATCGAAGTTTTGGCGGATCCATTCGAGGACGACACGGAAATTGTCGGCGCCACGGTGTTGGATTTGGAACGTCTCGCCGGTGTCGGGATCGGTGTAGGTCGTCGTTGCGGAGCCAGCGTGGACGTCGCCCGTGCAGTAGGGAATGAAGACGAAGCTCCAATCGCGCACCGGATTGCGTTCGTTGGCGAGATCGAAAATCCCACTCATGTGGGTGGGATCGTCGCCGGGGATGAGTTCGGCTTTGTAGAAGCCGTCGTCTTCACGCGTGTTGGCTTTGAGGCGCGGCACTGAGCAGGTGAGATCGTCCCAGCAGGCGCCGCCGCCATCAAAGAAGATGACGAGGTTGTTGCTGATGCCGCGCCGCGCCCAAAACTGAAATGCGGGATCGGAGCCGGGCGCGTCGGAGCACGTCGCGGTCAGCGTCTCGCCATCGATCTCGACGGGGTTCGGCGTGAAGGCGGTCCAGTCGCCGGCTTGGCGCGCCAGCGGCGCCGCGACTGGTGTGGCTGTTGCGACGTCCTGGCCGCCGCACGCCATGAGCACCAGCGCCGCCATCACCAAAAAAGTTCGCATCAGCCGCCTCGCGCCGCATCGTTGTTCGAGTTCGGCGCAGTATAAAAGCAAAGAAGGCCGCGCTGCGGCGGCCTTCTGAAACTCCTGTGAGGTCGGCGTTTTTTACGCGCTCCGCTTCTTGCTGGCGTAATCGATGATGGCGAGCAGCAGGAACGCCACGCCAACCGTGCCGAGGATCACGGCGGGAACCGCCATGCCGCGGATCACGTCGCCGTCGCGATCGTAGCCGCCATCGATGAGGAAGCCAGCCGCGACGAAGCCGCCCGCCAGCGCCAGCAGGATGACGCCGCTGCCGAGGCTTTTGCGCGCCCGGTTGCCTTCATCGAGCATGTCTTGAGTGAGCTGCGAAACGAGTGACGGTTCGAGCGGCTGGCCGCGGGCCATAGCTTGAGAGATCAGATCGTGGGCCGAGCGCTTGGTGCGCTCCTTGGCCAGCACCGGCACCAAAATGATGGCGGCGAGGAACGCGAAAAACACAAACGGGACAAACACATCGGCTTCCATAGTCGGCTCCATAGCACCCGGGGGCTTTGCCCCATTGCCGACACAGATGCGCGTCTTTGGGGTTTTGGACGCAGACGCCGATCGTAATTCTGCTTACGCCGCCACCCAGAGCCGAAATACCGACCCGCGGCCCGTCTGGCTTTCGCAGGTCGCATCGCCGCCCATAAGCCGCGCCAGACGCCGCACGAGGGTGAGGCCGAGGCCGGCGCCTTCGTATTTGCGGGCGGCGTCGTTATCGACCTGCACGAAGGCGTCGAAGATGCGGGCCTGTTGTTCGGCGGGCACGCCAATGCCGGTGTCGGCGACTTCAAACAGCAGGCGCTCGCCGTTTGTGCCGGCGACACGGGATGCGGTGACAGTGATGGCGCCGTCTTTGGTGAACTTGGCGGCGTTGGAGATGAGCTGCATCAGGCATTGGTGCAGGCGCATGTGATCGATGTTGGCCTCGCCGAGGGGCGTGCTCTCAGTGATGGTGAGGGTGTTGCCGCCAGCGGCGGCCAGCGGCAGTGCGGCGGCGCGCAATTGGGTCAGCACGCCAGAGACCGCGCCGTGTTCGCGCTGCAGCTCTACCGCGCCAGATTCGAGCTTTGAGAGATCGAGGATGACATCGATGACGCCGAGCAATTGGCGCGCCGAAGTACGGATCTTGCCGGCGTCCTCGGCGATCGGGCCGCGCTCGGCTTCTTCCTCGATCAGTTCAGCGTAGCCGATGACGGCGTTGAGCGGCGTGCGCAATTCGTGGCTCATTGTCGCCAGAAACTGCGACTTGGCGGCGTTGGCTTGTTCTGCGGCGGTGCGCGCCGCCGCCGTTTTCGCGAGGTTGCCGAGCAGCGTGTGGCGATCGACGCCGAACATGCCGGCGGCGATGATCATGCACACCAAAACGGCGATGCTCATCACCGTGGTGAGGCCAAGCCCCGTTGTCGTGAACGGCGCGGCGATGGTCAGCACCGTCAGCGGGATGAGGCAGGCGGTGAGCAACAAGCGATTGGCGGTGAAATAGACGAAGAGGTGATTGGCCGATCCGCAGACCCAGGCTGTGGCGATCACCATGCCGAGCGGCTCTCCCGTGGACCAGCAGAGCAGCGGGAAGATGCTGAACGCGGTGGCGCCGACAAAGTGCACCGCCGCCAAGCGGCGCGAGCCGGCTTGCTCGTCCCGGCGCGCGGCGGGCAGGACGAATGTGTCCTCCAGCCAGATGCGCGCGGCGGTTTCCCAAAACACCACGAACACCGCCCAGCTCAGCGCGAGCCAGAAGGGCAGCACCATCATCGCCACCAGGGAGACAAAGATCGAGAACCCGACGCGGGACCAAGTGGCCTTGCGCACATTGGCGACAACTTCGGCGACGCTCTGGCGTACCGGAAAGATGCGGCGCAGCGGCGTGGAGAGTTCAGCGAACGGCGAATCGATGCTCATGCCAAGCTGGTTACCGCCCAGCTAGGACCCCGCCAATCAGCAGGCGATAACTGACTGCAGTTCTAGCTGCGGACGGCGATCCGATCGGCAGGCGGGGGCATATCGGCGCTGCGCTCTGCGTGATGTTTCGGCGCAAGGCTTACCACGCGACCAATGAAGCTCGTCACGGCGCTGGTGCGCTTGGCGGTTCGGTCTGCGGGAATGTACGTCATCACAGCGTTTCTCATCGTGCCTTGTGATGAGATGATGGCGCGGCTGCTTTTGGATGCAATTACGACGGGCGCACTACGCCGGAGGTAGAACGTCTGTCGTTGGTCCGAAGACGGTGTGGAAAGAAGCGCGCAGTGCGGCGTCGGCGTCGGACATGGTCACCGGCAGACCGAGATCGACGAGGCTGGTGACGCCATACTGCGGCGCGCTAATTCCGCATGGCGTGATGCCGGAGAAATGTTCGAGTTCAGGTTCCACGTTGAAGGCGATGCCGTGAAAACTGACCCATTTGCGCAGACGCACGCCGATTGCGGCGATCTTGTCTTCGCGTGACCAACCCGGCCCTTTGCGTTCGACCCACACGCCGACGCGGCCCTCGCGCACTTCGCCTTTGACGTTGAAGCTGTCGAGCGCGCCGATGATCCAGCGTTCGAGGTCGGCGACAAAGCGCGTGACGTCGCGGCCGCGTTTGCGCAGATCGAGCATGACATAGGCCACGCGTTGACCGGGGCCGTGATAGGTGAACTGACCGCCACGACCGGTCCGGTGAACGGGAAAACGCTCCGGCGCGAGCAGGTCGGAGTCTTTGGCGCTGACCCCTGCGGTGTAGAGCGGGGGATGTTCCAAAAGCCAAACGAGTTCGGCGGCTTCATCGGCGGCGATGGCCGCGGCGCGCGCTTCCATGGCCACGACCGCCGCCTCGTACGGCACGAGACCGCGCGACACCGCCCATTCGATACGCCCCGTCTCGTTCACCTGCCGGCAATCCTTTCAGGTTCGACTAGAGCGGAATCAGATGGGAACGTCACGTGTCCGATAAAAGCCAGGTCAACCGCGTCGATATCGAGCTCTCGGTGGTGTTGGGCCGCTGCCAGATGCCTATGCAGCAATTGCTGCGGATGGGGCGGGGCGCGGTGATCCCGCTCGACACCAAGGAATCGGATCAGCTTTGGATCTTGGCGGCGGGCCACCCGATTGCCCGGGGGGAAATCACCATTCAGGGCGAACGCCTCTGCATTACGGTGACCGAGGCTGCAGACGTGCACGAATTCAACGCCGCCGCTTAGCCAAAATAAACTTTGGGCTGGACGGAATCTTTCCGGTTGGTTCATGTACGGCTCAGGCGCGGGACACCAAAGTGCCTATCGCGCGTAAGAGCCCTACGCGCTTTAATCGGGGAAATCGAATGTCGCCAATCGCACGAATTTTTGCCGCAGCTGCGGCGCTTGCTGCTGTCACCACCGCTGGCGTTGCCGCGGCGCAGAACTACGGCCTTCAACCGGCCTACGGCACGGTGAACCTCTCGGCTGGCTTCACGCCGGACCCGGTCAACGTCAACGTCCTCTCGGGCGGCCGCATCGATGCGTCGACGCGCTTCAATGGCTGCCGCGGCTTCATCGCCGAAGCGCCGGATGTGCGTCTGAACTATCGCGCTGGTTCGCTGCCGCTCATCATCTCGGTGAACTCGCAAGCCGACACCACGCTCGTCGTCAACGGCCCGGACGGTTCCTGGTATTGCGATGACGACGGCGGCAACACCGGCCTCAATCCGTCGCTCCGTTTTGGCACGCCGCAATCGGGCCAATACGACATCTGGATTGGCACCTACGGCAACGCGTCGAACCAACAAGCGACGCTGAGCATCTCTGAGCTCTACACGCACTAAGCCGTAGTGTTTGGATTGGAAGGGCCGGAGCTTCGTCTCCGGCCCTTTTCGTTTTGGGGGATAAGATGAGATTTGCTCGGATGATTGCGGCGGCTGCCGCTGCACTGGTTTTGACGGCGTGCGCCACGGCTGTGCCGTACGCGCCGCTGGACACCAGCGCGCCGCCGAACTTCGGCACTGTAAATTTGCGCGTTGGCTACACCCCCGATCCGCACGTCGTGCCGCTTTTGGCCGGCGGCAACCTCGACGCGCGTGGGCTGGGCGGGAATTGCCGTGGCAGCGTCACCGCCGCGCCCGACGTGCGTCTGGTCTATGCGTCGGGCGCCCTGCCGCTGATCATTTCGGTGGATGCGCAGGCGGACACGACGCTCGTAATCAACGCGCCGGACGGCTCGTGGCATTGCAACGACGATGGCGGCTCGGGGCTCAACCCGTCGATCCGCTTCAATCGGCCGTTGTCGGGCCGCTATGAAATCTGGGTGGGCACCTATCAGGCGGGCGGCGCCCGACCGGCCAACCTCTTCATTTCGGAACTAGACAGCCAATAGGCGGGACAAAGGGGGCAAGGGCCGGGCATACCCGGCCCTTGTTCGTGGCGGACGGGTCTGCTAACCCCCCGGCCCTGGAATGCGCTCGTGGCGGAATTGGTAGACGCACTGCCTTGAGGTGGCAGCGAGTAACATCGTGGAGGTTCGAGTCCTCTCGAGCGCACCAGCTGGCTCACAGCTGAGCTAGGCGTCCTTGCGGCGCCACGGGAATAGGGCGCGCAGACTTGGGTCGCGCAGCCACAACCCACCCCACATGAACAGCCCCAGATAGATGCTGAACAGCGTGTGGCTGAAGAGTGGGCTATCGACGCGCACGTGGGTCGCCATTGCGCCGCCGAGCAGGCCGGTGAACAGCACTGCTCCGAGGACGCTGGTGCGCGGGAAGACGTAAAGCAGCACAAGACTGAGTTCGAGAACGCCGATCCAGAACGCGTTCCCTGGCGGCCAGCCCAGCGCGGTCAGAGTTTCCTCGGCGATGGGCATGCCCATCAGTTTCGGCGCTACGGAAGCGCCGAGCATGAAGAGTACGAACAGTCCGGAGAGCACGCGTCCGGTCCAAACCATAGCTTTCATAACCACCTCCACAATGAAGACGACGCGCAGCGGCGTGATCCTACATGGCGGCCTTACTGACGCACGGAAAAACAAAGCTTGACGTACGCGCCTGCGCGGCGTTTGGAGACGCAAGCATTCTCCACCGCGAAGCGACGGCCGATGAGCACCGATAACGAAACGGCGGCCGCCGAAAACGCGCGCCGCGCTCCATCCGAAGATCCGCACTTCATCGCCAGCGTCATCGGCGCGGCGGGCGATCATGATGCGCCCTTGCTGCGGCGGCTGATCGAGCCGTTAGAGACGCCCGATCTCGCTGACGTCATCGAGCATGTGCCGCTCGAGACGGCGCTCACCATCGCGCGGCTGATCGGCCGTGAACTGCCCGTGGAGTTGCTGGCCGATCTCTCCTGGGAACGGCGCGAAGAGGTGCTGCCGGAGCTGCCCGCCGATTACGTCGGCAAGGCGCTGGGCGAACTGGATACCGACGACGCCGCGGCGGTCGCCGCCGACATCGACGAACGTCAGCTTGGCCAGGTTCTGGCCGCCGCTGACGAAGACACGCGTTTGGCGGTCGAAGAGGCGCTGTCGTTCGACGAAGAGACCGCCGGCCGCCTTATGCAGCGCGAGTACGTCGCTGCGCCGGAGGGCGACACGGTTGGTGATGTGATCGACCGCATGCGCGCCGATTCCGCCGAGCTGCCGGACGAGTTCTTCGAAATTTACATTGTCGACGCCGCCATGCGCCCGATCGGGGCTGTGCGGGTTTCGAGCTTGCTCCGATCGCGCCGCGAGGCGCCGCTGCGCGACATCATGCGCTCGCCGCTGATCCTGATCCGTCCCGAGATGGACCAGGAAGAGGTGGCGCAGACCTTCCAGAAATATCACATGGCCTCGGCGCCGGTCGTTGATGAGGCCGGGCGGCTCACGGGTATGGTGACGGTCGACGACATCGTCGACGTTATCAGCGAGGAAAGTGAAGAGGACTTGCTGCGCCTCGCCGGCGTGAGCGAGGCGGCGCAAACCGATAGCGTCTTGCGCTCGGTGCGTGCGCGCGCGCCTTGGCTGTTGGTGAACCTGCTGACGGCGGTGGTGGCGTCCTACGTGATCAGTGCTTTCGAAGGCTCGATCAATCGGCTAGTGGCGCTGGCGATCCTGATGCCGATCGTGGCGTCGATGGGTGGCAATGCCGGCACGCAGGCGCTCGCGGTTGCGGTGCGCGCTATTGCGGCGCGTGATCTCACCGAAGGCAACGCGCCACGTTACATTCTGCGCGAGGCGCTTACCGCGATTTCGAACGGCCTGATCTTCGCGCTGGTGCTGGCGGTCGTTGTGGCGATCTGGTTCCAGGACCCGCTGTTGGCCGCTGCGATGGCGCTGGCGATCGTGATCAATTTCGGTTGCGCGGGTCTGGCGGGAATTCTCGTGCCGCTCACCTTGCGCCGCTTTGGCGCTGACCCTGCAGTGAGTTCATCGGTGTTCGTGACGTTCGTTACCGATGTTGTCGGCTTCCTGGCGTTCCTGGGATTGGCGACGCTTATTCTGTTTGCGTGAGCTCAGGCGCGCTTGGCTTCGCGGTCCTCGCGGGGCAGGCGCTTGAAGGTCGGCACCTTGCGGCCGGACCAAATCTCCAGCCGCGTGCCGCACTCGTCGCAATCGAAGCAGCCGACGTCTTTAATCGGCAAAGACACTTCGCGCCGCTCGTAGCGCGCGCCGCATCCGCAAGTGGTGATCGTGGTCTGCTCCGCCATGGCGAGCGCCTCTCATGATTCTGCGGCCAGTTTAGGCGTTCGCCTGCGGAGGGAACAGCGCCGCAAGCGGCTGGCGTGGTTCACGTTGCTTCACCAAGTATTCCGGCAACACGCGGGCGTTGATGGCTAACGCCGGTTCACCTTCTACGCGCGCTTTGGCGCCGCACTTGCCTGAATGGGGAAGTCCCCCGGCGCCACAGCCCCGAAACGGCACGGCGGACGTGAATTTTTCGCCCGAAAGGCAACGACCATGACGTACGCAATTTCCACCGCTGGCCTCGCCCTGGTTCAGGAGTTTGAAGGCTTCCGCGCTGAGCCGACGCCGCTCGCCGACGGCAATTGGGTTGTCGGTTATGGCCACGTCCGCGCCGGCGCCCCCGGCGAGAGCGTGTCTCAAAGCGAAGCGGCGGACTTGCTCGTTATGGACGTTGCGCCAGTTGAGCGCGTGGTGAACGCGCTGGTTACCCAACAGCTGACGCAAAGCCAGTTCGACGCGCTCGTGTCGTTCGCGTTTTCGATCGGCCTTGATGCGTTTGCCGCGAGCCAGGTTCTGCGCCGCGTAAACAGCGGCGATTTCGTTGCCGGCGCTTGCGCGATGGACGCGTGGCGCAAGGCCGATGTTGATGGTGAGATGGAAGTTGTGCCGGCTCTGGTGCGCCGCCGCGCTGCTGAGAAGGCGATGTTCATGCGTGATGTCGTCGTTCCGGCGACGCCGTCGGCGCTGCAGCGCGCCCAACTTGATCATGCCGCTTCGATCCTCGGCGCGCCGAGCAACACCAACACGCCGCGCTCGGGTGCGGTTGTGCGTTTGGTGTCGACGACCGCAGTGGCTACGGATGTGGTGGCGCAAGAGACGCCGGTGTTCGAGCCGGCTGTGCGGTTGACGGAAATTCTGAAGTCCGAGCCGGCGACTGAAGCGCTGTTGCTGACGCAAGTCGCCAACGATGTCGACTTCCAAGATGAAGACGAGATTGTCACGGCGCACGCCAAGCCGGTGGCGCGTCCGCTCGACGATATCCGCGCCGCTACGCGCCGCGCTTACGAAGAGCAGAATGCGCAGAAGCCGAAAGGCTTCCAGCTGTTCAAACGTCGCGACCCGCTCGAGACGATCAAACCGGATCGCCGTCTGCGCGAGATGCGCCGCCGCGCGCAAGTCGAACAGGCGCTGAGCGCGTTCTCGTTCGAGCACATCGGCCTTGCCGCGCTGATGGCGTTCGGCCTCGGTCTGATCGCGCTTGGCGCGTCGCTGCTGTTCGGCGGCGAAGGCGGCTTCATTGAGATTGCGGCTGCTGCTGGTGTTGCGGCGCCTGGCGTGTTGGCGACGTTGATGGCCGCTTATGGCTTCTGGCGCGCGCCGCGCACGGCCTAACCGAGTTTAGTTCTACGCTGGTGACCTTGAGGGGCGGGGAGAAATCTCCGCCCTCTTTCTTTGCGCGTTGGGCAAAAGCGAGGCCCTAAACGAACCGAAGGGCCGCGAGGCGTTTTGCGCCCCACGACCCTTCCATTGTCAGTCCCCAGTGGGGCGATCGTTCAGGCGCACGCCACCGTCGAGGTGGTCCACGCCCGCGACAATGCCCCTAACGAGTGACAATGAGACATGGATCACCTCCTTTCTTAAAAAGCACACCAGCGAAGAGCCGCCGGTTTGTCCAAGATAGGATGCGTCGCGCCGGCTGAAAAGCGGGATAGCTAAAATGCGCTGCTTCTGGCGTAATCGGCTGCGCAGCACTGCGTGGAGGTGAAATTGCGCCGGTTCTACGCGAGCTTTCTCATCGTTTCGGTGTTGTTTGCCTGCGCTTCGCCCCGTGCGGAGGCGGATAGTATTGCAGCGCAGCCGGAAGCTTTGCGGGCGTGCGTTGCAGCGGCAGGTACGACGGCGGACACGTTGCAGCAATGCGTTGGCGCCAGCGCACGGCCGTGCATCGTCGCCGAGCATGGCGGCGTGATGGCCGAAGTGTTGTGCTGGAGCGCGGAGGCCGACACCTGGCGCGAGATTATCGCTGACGCGACGCAGCAATTGCAGCGCCTCCACCCTTACCGCGATCCGGCGCGGCTCGCGGCGGCCAATGCGGCGTGGGAGGAATGGGCGGAGGCTGAGTGTAATTACTGGGCGTGGGAAGAGGGCGGCGGCTCAGGCGAGCAGGTAGATCGTGTGCGTTGCCACGCGCGCGTCAGCGCCGATCGCGCGATTGCATTGATCGGCGCCCAACGCCGCGACTAGGGACGCTCTGGCGTAAGCGAGCCAAGGAAGGTCGCGGTGTCGCCGGCCATGGCCACGCAGCCATTGCTTTCGCCGCCATCGGGGAAGCAGAACAGCGGGCCTTGCGCGCCGCGCGCCGCTTCGTAGCGGTTGCGTTGGACGGCGGGCTCAAAACCTGGCGGGCGTGCAGCGCCGGCGGGCCAGGCGGGAAGCGTGTCGGCAGTGGCCGGTTCAGCGGTGTTGGCGATCCAGCCTTCGAGATCGGTGCGCAAACCGGTTTGGTCGCTGTTCGGATTGAAGGCCAGCGGCGCCTGCGTGATCGGATAGTCGCGCGTGAACAGCACCGCGCCTTCGCGCGCTTTGATTGTGATGGTGGCGACAGCTTCGGCGCAGGTGGCGCCGTGCGCCTCCGCTTCGATGACGTAGTACTGGCTGCCAACCGCGGACCAATCGCGTGACGTTTCGGCGTTGCAGCCGTCTTGCGGAGCGGTTGATGAGGCTGGGATCTCGGCTGTCTTCGTGGCGGGGGCAGGCGGTGAGCAGGCGGCCAAGGCCATGGCGATTACAGCAAGTCCAGCGCTTCTCATCATTCCGGTTCCTCTACGTCGCGATCTAGCATGTGGCCCGCGCCGCCGGCGGCAGGCTCCCAAAACACGCACGTCTGCCGTGCTGTTCCTGAAAAGTGGCATAACATCGGCAGATCACGCGCGCGGACATCTTCATATGTGAGTTGATCGAGCGTGGTCTGGGCGGCGGCGAGCGTTTCAAATGCGGGGGCCGCTTGCGTGCTGGTGATGACTGGGCGCGCCCAGGCTTCCAGGAACGTCGCCACATGCTCAGTGTCTTCTGCCGCGAACACATCGCCGAAGCGGTGCGAGAGCGGCGCGCTCCAAGACCAGATCGGATAACCGTCCGCGCTGCGCACGACGAAGAGGCCGATGGTTTTATCGCAGCTGTCGCCGATCGATTCCGCCACGACAGTGTCGGCGCCTTCGGCGTTGGTGAAGGCAATAGTCTCGGAAGATTGAAAGTTGCAGCCGACAACGGGCGCTTCGGTTGTGCAGGCGCCGAGCGCCAGCGCAAAGGCCGCGAACGCAAGCGCCCTCATGTTCCGTACGCCACGATGAGCGTGGGCGTGCGCGTGGCCGGATCGAGGATGATGCATTGCGTGTCTTCCACAGCTGCGGCGTAGCAAAGCATGGTGAGGTCTTGTTGGCGCAGCGCCTCGTAAGCGGCGCGCGCGAACGGCGTTTGGTAGCTGAACACGGATGCGCTTTCGGTCAGCGTTGCGGCGTCGGCGCGCCATTGCGGCAGCCGGCTGGTGCGCGAGACGCTAACTTCGGCCCAGGCGCGGAGAAACGCTTCCATTTGTTCGGCGGTGACCTCAGCGCCCTCAGGCGCGGGGCCGCCGGCGGCGAGGTCCCAATACGCTGATGAGAATGTCCAGAGCGACGCGCCGCTCGCGTCGCGGATGATGAGATCCGCGGTCGCTTGCGCGCATGCGGGCCCGTGTGAGCTGGCTGTGATCACGTCAGCTGCGTCGGTGCTGCTCCATTGCACATTATGGGTGACGCTGTGGGCGCAGTCCTGCGCCACATCCGCGTTCTCTCGCGGCCCGCAGGCGCTCAAACCGAGCGCTGCGAGAATGCCAATCCAGCGAAGCATGAAGGCCCCTCGATTCCGGGACCATAACCGGCATGGGCGAGGGCGCCAGTTCTATTCGGCGATTTCCATCGAGCTTGAACCGGCGAGATCGCCGATTGCGTCCTCGGCGGGCGAGTGAAAGAGGCCGTGCGGACGCTGCAGCGCCGCAACCGCCGATTCGTAGCCGGCCGCGACCACGTCGTCGAAACGCTTCCAATCGCGCATGTCGATGTCGGGCATTTCAGGGGCGATCAGCACGTCGGCGCCGGAGCGGCCTTCCCAAGGATCGATCGCCAAGGTGGCGGCGCGCATGAGCAGCGATGCGATCGGCGGCGCCGATTGAAAGCCGTGTGCGGCGACCCAGCCGAAGAAGCCCGGCGGATCGCGGAAATCCTCCAGATCAATGCCGTCGCGGCGGGCGACATCGACGCCGATGATCGGGCCGCGATGCATGTCTTTGAGGACGTCGACCGGGAAGTTGCGCAGCACCGCGCCGTCAACGAGCAAACCCTGATTGCCGTCGATCACCGGCGGCAAAATCCCAGGCAGTGAGATGGACGCGCGCAAGGCTTTGCGCAGTACGCCGCCGCGGTGCACGCGGATGTCGCCGGCGACAAGGTCAGTGGAGACGGCGAAGAACGGCACGCCGAGATCTTCGATCAGCGTTTCGCCGAAATGCTCCTGCAGCCGATCCTCGACGCGGCGCCCACGCACGAGGCCGACGACTGGGATGACATAATCGCCCAGCGGATTGCTCTCGACGAAGGATTTGCGGATGCGGTGCTCGATTTCATCGTCCGGCCAGCCCATCGCAACGCAGGCGCCGACAATGGCGCCCATTGATGTGCCGCCGATAATATCGAACGGCAGGCCAGCTTCGCGGAGCGCGCGAACGACGCCGATATGCGCATAAGCGCGGGCGCCGCCGCCTGAGAGAACAAGGCCGATGGAGCGGCGCGCGATGACGCGGGCTAGGCGCGCAGCGTCCTCATCTTCGACGCCGCGCCAATGAAAGAGCCGTGAAGCTTCGCACGCGACGCGCCACTCGTTCGTGGTCGCCGCTTTGCGGTCCATGCCGTGGTGCAGGAGGACGACGTCCACGAGCCGGAATTGCCGCGCCGGCGATGGCTCTTCTGGCGGCAGCAAAGGCAGCGACGGACGCGCATCGGCGCGGGCGAAGAACCAGATGCGGTCAGCTTGGCGCAGGCAGGTGCGGAACCAAGGCGTGTCGGCAATGGGCGAGACCAGGAAGACAGCGTCGTTCTTGGCTTCGAGCGTGTCGAACCAGGCGCTGTTCATGCCGGCGCCGTTCATTTGGTGCTGATCGTCTTCGGTGACGATGACGGCGCGGCAGTTGAGGCGCTTCAGCGCCGCTTGCAGCGTGCGCGCGCGCAAGAGGATGTCGATGGTCGGCGAGGTCGAGATCAGCGCGTAGACTTTGGGATCGGAACGCGGGCTGTTGCGGCCGGTGGCGCGCGCCCGCGTCAGCATGATGCGGGCGATGTGCTCCATCATAGGCGGATGCGCGTGAACCAGGAGATCGAACGCCATCGGCGGCAGTTTGAGGATCTCGCTGTCGCGCATCGCGAAGACGCTGCCCGAGTGGGGCTCGCGCGCGATCATGGCCATTTCGCCGACGGGCTCGCCGTGACGGATGTAGCCGAGCAAATTGTGGCCGCCGCGCTCACCTGGCTTGAAGGCGGCGAGGGACCCGGAGATCAAAAAATAGACCCCATCCGGCGGTTCGCCGGCATGGATCAGCGGCCAGCCGGCCGGGATCGAGAACCATTCCGCCACGGCATCGAGGGCGGCCAGCACGTCGGCCGGCGCGTCCTGCAGGGTGGGGATATCGGAAAGGCTTGGTTTCATTGCTTTGCGCTAAGTTTAGGCGGCGATTGTTAAGGCGCAATGAGAACGCCTGTGGGAGGGCGCTGGAGTGGGTTTGCCGCCCGCTGAGGCCGGGCTTAAGAGGGCGGCATGACGGTCTTCATCGCCCATGCGCCCGCCGATCGTGTCCACGCCGAAGCGCTTGAGCGCGCCATCGAACGGCGCGGCCAGTTCACTGAACTGGATGATGGGCAAACCGCGCTGCGGCCGGTGCAGCACGGCGATGTGTTCGTGCTGCTGGTGTCGCAGGCGCTGACCTTCGCCACGGCGCGGCTGCGCTTGGAGCAACGCGCGCTCGATGCGTGGGCCGAGAACCGGTTGATCCTTGTGAAGTTGGATCATGGCATTGCGCCGGTCGGCCTGCGTGACTTGCCGGCGATTGACGCGAGCTTTGAAGCGCAGCGCGAGTTCAAATGGGGCGAAGTCGCCGATGAGGCGCGCGTGAAGCTGAGTGCGCGCCCGGCGGCGCCGCAAGTGAGCGAAGCGCCGGATCGCGGCGGCTCGGCGCCGACGAAGAGGTCTTCCGCGCCGCGCGCGCAGGCGGTCGCTACGGCGCTGCTTTTGCCAGTGCTGGCGTTTCCGGGCGTGATGGCGATTGCGGCGGCGGTGTCGATCTGGCTGGCGAACCGCATTGGCCCGACGCCGGGCGGTTGGCCCGAATTGCGCGCCGGCATTGACGCGTTCGGTGCGCGCTTTGGCTTGGCGCCGATTGTGACGGAGATCTTGTTTGCGGTTTCGATCGCGCTGACTCTCGCCGTGCTTGGTTATGCGGTGTCACGGCTTTTTGTGCGCCCGCGCCGCACGGCAGAGGCCGCGCCGAGCGCAGCGCCAAGTCCGGCGCCGCCGGTCAGGCAGGGTGAGGCGATGTTCGTCTCCTATGCGCGCGCCAATGAAGGCTCAGTGCTGCCGGTGATTGAGGCGGCTAAGCGTGCGGGGCGCACATTCTGGCTGGATCAGCAAGGCTTGAAAGCTGGCGAGGGCTGGGCCGGCGAGATTGTGCGCGCCATTCGCGGGGCCAAGAGCGTCACCGTGATGTGCTCGCAAGCGGCGTTCGAGAGCGATCATGTGAAGCGCGAGATTTATCTCGCCGACCGCTACAAGAAAAAGCTGCTGCCGGTGTATCTTGAAGCTGTCGATCCGCCGGAGGATTTTGAATACTTCTTCGCCGGCGTGCAGCGACTGAATTTGTTCGAGACGCCGGAAGCGGAGCGGCCGCAGGCGTTCATTAGCGCGATAGGATCCAACTGATGTCTCAATCCGCCGATCCCGTTTTGCTCGACATCAGCGCCGAGGGCGTGGCGATTGTGACGCTGAACCGGCCCGAAAAGCGCAACGCTTTCGATGAGCTGATGATCGCTGGTTTGAGCGACACGTTCGAAACGCTGAAGGGCGCTGATCATGTCCGCATCGTTTTCCTGCGCGGCGAGGGCGAAAGCTTCTGCGCTGGCGCCGATATCGACTGGATGCGCCGGGCGGCGGAGTTTTCCGAACTCGGCAACGAGACGGATGCGCTGGCCTTGGCGCGGATGCTGCGCAACCTGCATGAGCTGCCGCAACTGACGGTGGCGTTGGCGCACGGTGCGGTAATGGGCGGCGGCGCCGGCCTGGTGGCTGCGTGCGATGTGGCGGTCGCGGTGAAAGACGCGAAGTTTCGCTTTTCCGAGGTGCGGCTTGGCCTCACCCCGGCGACGATTTCGCCTTACGTCATCGAGGCGATCGGGCCGCGCCATGCCAAGGCGCTGTTTGCGACAGCAGAAGGCTTTGATGGCGCCTATGCCGAAAAGATCGGCCTTACGCAGTATACCGTTACGGATGTTGCGGGCTTGAGCCCGATCATGGAACATTTATCCGAGTTAACGCTTGCTGCAGCACCGGGCGCCGTATCGGATGCTAAAGCCCTGGTGCGTTACGTCGCCGGTCATAAGATCGATGACAGCCTCGCCAAGGAAACGGCGCGCCGCATCGCAGCGCGCCGTGTTTCTGCGGAAGGGCGCGAAGGCCTCGCCGCGTTTCTGGAGAAGCGCAAGCCGGAGTGGAGTTCGTGAAGCTGAAGCGCGGCCTTAGCCGGATCTGGCCTGCTCTCTATCAAGCCAAGCTGGTGCGTCCGCACATGCCGTTTTGGCGCGTGGTGGTGGAGGCCCGGCTCGATGGCGCTTCCAAGCGCTGGCCGCGCAAGTTCGGTTCGGCCGTGACAGCCGTGTTTGTCTGGGCCCGGACCATCGAGGAAGCCGAAGGTTTGGCGGTGCTGGCGTTGCAGGATGAGGGCCTGGAGGCGCTCACGGCTGACGCCAAGAAAACTGCGCCCGCCGCAGCGCCGCGCAAGAGCCCGGCGGCTGTCGCGCGCACCGATTTGGGCTTCCTGCCGCGCCTCGATGGCGAAACGGGCGCCGAGGGGCCGTCGCGCCGCGACGCACGGGCTTGATCGCGTCCCGTTAGCGCGGGACAACCCAAATCATGAGCGGGGAACTCGAAGCTGCCGGCGCGATGGCGACCGCCGGTTTGGTTGCGGGCGCTGTCGAGGGCCGCGAGCCCGGGCAGGCCGGCGAGGGCCATTGCCGCAATTGCGGCGCTAAGATCGAGGGCCGCTTCTGCGCCAGCTGTGGGCAGGCGACGCACGCGAACCGCAAGCTGACGCATCTGCTGGAAGAGGTGCTGCACAGCCTCTTCCATCTCGACACCAAGCTCTGGCGCACGCTGCCGATGGTCGTCTTCCGGCCGGGCACGCTGACGCGCAATTACGTTTACGGGAAGCGCGCGCGTTACATCTCACCGCTGGCGCTGTTTCTGTTTTCGATCTTTCTGCTGTTCTTTGCGGTGTCGGTGGTGGATGCGCCGGTTCAGGTGCAAACCTCGCCGGCTGAACAGCGCGCCGCGCTTGCAAGCGGGCTTGAGGAGGCGCGCGCCGATGTGGAGGCGGCTGAGCGCGAACTCGCCGCAACGCGTGCGGCGCCGGTTGATCCCGAAGATGTGACGGGCGATCTCGATCTGCGTTTGGCTGAGCAAGCGGTGCAGCTGGCGCGTGACGATGTGGAGCGCCGTGAGCAGGCCATCGCACGCATCGACGCGGCCGCTGCGCAGCAAGCGGCGTCCGCGCCTGCAGCAGGAGAGACTCCTACCGCGACAGAGGGCCAGACGCCCGCGACCGCGCCGGCTGCTACTGCGCCCGCGGAAGCGAACAACATCACGGTGTCTGATGGCGACGAGTGGAAGGACATGCTCCGAGACTTGGCGACGAGTGATGATTTCGTCGTCATCCGCGGCATGCCGGAGCTGAACGAGCGGGTGCGGCGCAACTTCGCCAATCCAGATTTGGCGCTCTATCGCATCCAGGAAGCAGCTTCGAAGTTTTCATTCCTGCTGGCGCCGCTGACTTTGCCGTTCATCATGCTGCTGTTTTTGTGGAAGCGCGGCGTGACCATGTACGATCACATCGTCTATGCGCTCTACGCGCTTTCGTTTGCTGCATTCTTGTTCGTGGCGCTGTTGTTGCTGGGCGAGATTGCGTGGCTGCGCTGGCTGCCGGGGAGCATGGTGGTGTTTGGATTGCCGGTGCACACCTTCTTCCATTTGAAGGGGGCGTATGCGCTGGGCACATGGTCGGCGTTGTGGCGCACATTCTTCATGCTGATATTCGCAACGATCGTGCTCACCATCTACATTGTGCTCATCGTGATTCTCGGCCTGGCGGGTTAAGCGCGTGAACGATTATCTTGCGCAGTGGATTGCCGAAGCGCCTGTGCTGGCGGCTTCGGCAGCCGTTGTGTTGTTGATGGTGGGGATCGCCGCGCTCCTGGGCTTTCGCACTAGCGCGGTCCTAGATCAGGCTGAACTCGAGCGTTTGGCGGCTAATGACGGCGCGACGGTCGAGGCGGCGGTCTTTGCGCCGAACGCCCGCCAGGCTTTGGCCCGCCTTTCCGGCGGACGGGTGATGATCGCGCGGGTCATGGGCAATGACGTCAGCGCCCGGATTGCGCCGTCGGCGGCGCTGATAGCTGATCTCAAGCGGGGGGAGCTGAACGCGCGGTTTGCCGATCTGGGCTTTCCGCCGCTACACATGCCGCTGCAGGCGCCGGCCCCGCCTTGGTTGGCCGAGCTTGTTGGAGACGCTGCGTGACCGCACCCGTCACATCCTTGGCGCTTGAGCCGCCGTTCGAGATTCCGCCGATCATCACCTATGCGGTGCCGGCGTTCGTGCTGCTGATCATCATCGAGATGATCGTGGTGAAGCTCACCAAGCGCGGTCGCTATGAAGTGCGCGACAGCGCCACCAGCTTGATGATGGGATTGGGCAATCGGGTCTTTGGCATCGCCTTTGGCGGCATCGCGGTGGCGGCGTACTTCGGCGCTTATCAGTTTCGCCTCTTCGATCTCGGCTGGACCTGGCCGGTGATGGTTGCGTGCTTCTTTGCGGAGGATCTGGCTTATTACTGGTTTCACCGCGTTGCACATGAGCGGCGCTTCTTCTGGGCCAGCCACGTCGTCCATCATTCGTCGCAGCACTACAATCTGACCACTGCGCTCCGGCAAACGTGGACTGGAACGCTCGGACTGACGTTTATCTTCTGGCTGCCGCTGGTGCTCATCGGCTTTCCGCCGCTGATGGTGCTGATGTTCTCCGGCATCAGCTTGGTCTATCAGTTCTGGATTCACACTGAGGTGATTGGCCGGATGGGGCCGCTTGAGTTGGTGCTGAACACACCGTCGCACCATCGCGTCCATCACGCCACGAATGCGAAATATCTCGACGCCAACTATGCCGGCGTTCTGATCATCTGGGACCGCATGTTCGGCACGTTCGTGCCCGAGGACGATCGTGAGAAGCCGCGTTACGGCATTATCAGCCAACTTGGCACCTTCAACCCGTTCCGTGTTGCGGTGCATGAATGGGTTGGCATTTGGCGCGATGTCCGCACCGCAAGATCATTGCGCGAAGTTCTGGGATACGTCTTCGGCCCGCCAGGATGGAGCCCTGACGGATCGCGCAAGACGTCGCGCTCAATCAAGCAGGCGTGGGCGGCGCAGCAGCAGAGCGCGGCCGTTCCGGCGGAATAGATGTATGTGCCTACGCATTTTGCGGCGGAGGATGCGAACGGCCTGATCGCGCGGCTGGCGCGGCGTTGGGCTGGAGTTTTGATCACTCTTGATGAGAGCGGCGGGCCGGTCGCGACGCACCTGCCGATTCTGTGGGACGCCGAGGCGCGTGTCGCCACCGGCCATATCGCCCGCGCTAATCCGCAATGGAAGCCCGGCGGCGGCAAGGGTCTGATCGTGTTGAGCGGTGCGGAGGCTTACGTAAGTCCAGGCTGGTATCCGTCGAAGGCAGAGCACGGCAAAGTCGTGCCGACGTGGAATTACGAAGCGGTGCACATTTCTGGCCAAGTGGATTGGTTTGATGATGCGGCGCGGCTGGAAGGCGTGGTGCGCGATCTTTCGCGAGAACACGAGCAGGGCCGTGCGGCGCCATGGGCGCTCAGTGATGCGCCGCGCGCGTACATCGATGCGATGCTGCGTAGGATTGTTGGCGTCACGCTGACGGCTGAACGCATCGAAGCTAAACGCAAGCTCTCGCAAAACAAAAGCGAGGCGGATTTGCGCGGCGTTGTGCAGGGTCTCGCTGCTAGCGCCGATCCGAAGGCGCGGGAAGTCGCGGCGCTAATGTCAGATGACCCGGAGAAGGCGTAGTGCCGTGGCCCGACGTTGATAGGCCGAGCCTTGATCGCGTGATGGTCACGCGGCTTTTGTGCATCAGCTTTCTGGCGGCGTGGATCGTGCTCATCCTGATGGCGCTTTCCCTTGTTGTTGCTCCGGCTCTTGCCGACGTGCCTTCGGGCGACATGCTGGGGCTATTGTTGCCGTTCGCCGCCGTCCTCATGTTTTGGTGGTGGGGTGGCCGCGTCGGCTTGGCTTTGTGGCGGCGTTGCGATCAGTGCCGCGAGTTGCTGTTCGGCGACATTTTGTATGGAAGGAGCGCGCGCATACCGCATTGGAAGAGCAAGACGCTCGGCGGTTCCTTCTTCAACGCCACCGCGTGGCAGTATATCCGGCATGGATCGGCGGAGTGCCCGTGGTGCCGGCATCGCGACGGCGACGCGCCGGCTTATGTGGTGAAGAAGTGACCGTTCATATCGTCAAGCTCTGTGTCGGCGCCGATAGCGTGGAAGATCTGGCCGAGTGGCAGATCGGCCAGATCAAGCGCGCCAAGAGCGAGAAGCGCGCGCATGTTGCGCCCGTGTGCGGCACGCGCATGTGGCCCAAACGCGCGGACGATGTGCTCGCCGGCGGTTCGCTCTATTGGGTGATCAAGGGCGTGATCAGCGTGCGGCAGCGGATCATCGCCGTCGACGATGTCACTGACGATCATGGCCAACGCTGCGGCATCTATCTGGATGCGCATCTGCACCGCACCGTGCCGCAGCCGCGCCGCGCCTTTCAGGGCTGGCGCTACCTAGATGTGAAGGACGCGCCGGCCGACCTTGGCGAGGCGCAAGGCGGCGCTGACTTGCCGGAGCATTTGCGCCGGCAATTGGTCGAACTGGGCGCTTGGTGATCAGCCGAGTGCGCGTTTGGCGGCGGCGCAGAAGGCGGGCACGTCGCTCTGATCCTGATAGAGGCCAAAGCCGATGCGCAGAACATCGTCGCGCGCGTCGGTGATGACGTTGTCGGCCATGAGCGCGGCCTTCCAAGCCACCGCGTCTGGGTGGCGCAGCGATAGAAAGCGAGCTTGCGCGCCGGAGGCGTTGGGCCGTAGCACCGCGGCTTTGCGCAGTGTGGCGCCGGCTTCGCCGTCGGCGATGGCTTCGTCCATCATCGTGCGCAGAGTAGCCGCGCGCGCGCTGATCGCGCTGGTGTCGAGCCCATTTGCGACCAGCATGGCTTGCACGGCGTTGAAGCGATAAAGGCCGGTGGCGTCGTAGGTGGCGCCGAGGAAGCGGCCGCCGTCTTCGCTGTAGGCGACTTCGCCTTGCTTCTTTTCCATCGCGCCGAAATCGGCGAACCAGCCGGTGAAGCTTGGGCGTTCGGCGTAGCCTGGCGGCGCGTGAATGAAGCCGGCGCCTTCGCCAGTCATTGCGTATTTGTAGCCGCCGCCGAGCAGGAAGACGCGGTCAGCGACGGCGCTGAAGTCGCACGGCATCGCCATGAACGAGTGATAGAGATCAAGGGCGATCCATGTGCCGTCGGGCGATGCGTACTTTGCGAGTTCTTCGGCGCCATCGAAGCGCAAGCCGCTGCGGAACATGACGTGGCTCAGAAACGCGATGTCGGGCTGCTTCTCGCGCATCGCAGTGAGATAGCGCTCGCCGAACGTGTCGAACGGTTCGCACGGCACAATGCGGCGGCTGATCCAGCCTTGCTCCTCCCAGCGTTGGGCCTGACGGCGAAAGGAGTGAAATTCGCCGTCGGTGGTCAGCACATCAAGCTTGCCGGGTTTGCGGGCCGAAAAGAGCCGCATCAGCAGTTCGTGCGTGTTTGGGGCAAAGCCGATTGTGCGTGGATCGGGCAGGCGAAGTTCGGCGGCGATGTTGGCCTGGGCGCGCGGTATGATCTCGCCGAAGATCTTTTCCCATTTGCGATCAGCCAAGGTGGCGGCGTCGTCCCAAGCCTGCATGTGCCCGTCGTACGAGGCGTCGGGCCAGAGATGATGAGAGTGCGCGGCGAAGTGGATGCGCTCCGGCGCTGCGGCGAGCGCGCGTGAGAAGAGATGCTTGTAGCTCTTCAAAGTTTCGTCCTCAGCGACCAGAGTTCGGGGAAAGCGCGGCGCGTGAGCGTCTGTTGCAGATAGCCGACGCCTTCAGTGCCGCCGGTGCCGCGCTTTCGGCCGATGATGCGTTCAACAGTGATCACGTGCTTGTGGCGCCAAGTTAGAAACGCATCGTCGAGGTCGATGAGCTTTTCAGCAAGCTGGTAGAGCGACCAGTGCTTTTGAGTATCGCGATACACCGTAAGCCACGCGTTCTCGACCGCCTCGCTCGCTTCGTACGGTGCGGCGGCGGGGCGCTCATACGCGCTCTTTGGAATATCGAAGCCGGCCTTGGCGAGTTGCGAGAGCGCGTCGTCATAAAGGCTGGGCGCGGCGAGCGCGGCTTCGAGTGCGGCGCGATCCTCGCTGCCTTCGGGATGGAATTTGAGGAAGCTCTCGTCTTTTAGGCCGAGCCGCGCTTCGAGCACGCGAAACTGCGAAGATTGAAATCCCGAGCTCGTGCCCAGTGAGCCGCGGAAGTTGAGATAATCGGCTGGCGTCATCGTCGCCAGGATGTCCCAGGTTTGGGTCATCACCGCTTGGATACGCGAGACACGGGCGAGGTGCTTATAAGCCGGCACCAGGTTGCCGCCGCGAATTTCGGTTTGCGCGGCGCCGACCTCGTGGATGGTCTGCTTCATCCAGAGTTCCATCGTTTGATGGAGAATCACGAAGAGAAGCTCGTCATGTTCGCTGGTGCGGGGCTGCTGGGCCGCGAGCAGCTCTTTCAGGCGCAGATAGCCGCCATACGTGACTTCTTCGCCCATCGCGCTGCTTCCTCCGTTGAATCACGAGCTTAAAGCATGGGCGCCGTTGGGGGAAAAGCCGACCCGAGGGCCGTTGGGCGTGCGGAACTTTGATTTTCAGTTTTGCCCTGGGGGTCGCTTTTGCTAGGGGAACCCCTTCGAGGGGGCAGAAGCCGAGGAGGGTGGCCTTATGGGCGCTGTTGGACGCACAATTGGTATTATCGTCGTAGTCGTATTGGTGCTGGTTGGCGCCGGCTACTTCCTGGGGCCGAAGACGGCCTCGCGCTCGCAGACGCTTGAGGTCGCCCGTCCGGCGCCGACAGTGTTGGCGCGTCTTTCATCCACGCCGATCGGCTCGACGGTTGTCGAAGGTGTTACGGTTGCTGAAGCCGCCACGGTTTCGGGCGACACGGTCACCGCACCGGTCACATTCGCTGACGGCGCCACTGGCCGTGTCGTGTATCGCGTCACGCCGAACGGCGAAGGCTCACGCGTTCAAGTGAAGCTGGAGCAGGATCTGGGCGCCAATCCGCTCGATCGCTTCCAAGTGCTCACCGGCGGCGACGTTGCGCCGCTGATGGCGAGCGCCGCAACCGCGGTGCAGACCGATCTCGACGCGCTGCCGAACGCCACGTTCGAAGGCTTGCAGTACAGCATCGTCGACATCTCGGCGCGTCCGTTCTTCTACGTCCAGAATTGCTCTGACACGTCGCCGGATTCGATCACCTCGATCATCGGCCAGGCGGTTGAAGTGATTCCGGCCGTCATGCGCCGCAATGGCATTTCGCCGAACGGCCCGCTGATGGCGGTCGAGCCGCGTGTGCAAACGAACCAGTATTGCTACCAGGTTGGCTATCCGTACGCGGGCCGTGCGCCGCGCGCCGGTTCGCTGCTGGTGGGCGCCGCCGGCCAAACGCCGGGCGGCCAAGCGCTGCGCATCGTTTACACCGGCACGGAAGCCGACGTGGTTTCGCAAGTCTACGATCCGATGGACGCGCTGCTCGCAGCCGCCCACCTGGACAACCCGGCGACGCGCGAAGACGATTGGGTCACGTACGAAATCTACAATGATGACCCGACGCAAGAAGGCGGCTCGCGCAATCGCGAGATCTTCTACGTCATCCAGGGTGATGTCGCCGCGCTGACCCGTATCGCCGCGCCAACGGAAGCCGCTGCTGCGCCTGCCGCCGCGACGACGGAAACGCCGCCGACGACCGAAACCACGACGCCGGCGCCGGCAACCACGCCGTAACCGACGCGAAAGCGTAAGTTGAAGGGCCGTTGGCGAGAGCCAGCGGTCCTTTGTTTTTGAGTTGTTGCGTTATTTCCAACCATCATTTGGCGCGCCGAGAATGGCGCATGCCAGAAGTGCCGCGAGTGCATAAGATTTGAAACGATCCTCCCCAGGTGCTTGATGCGCGCAAGCATCCTCCCGCCACGATGAACGGTCACTGAATACCTCGTTCTACGGGCGCATGCCGAAACTCGATGGGCCGGTCTCGTTCATGCGTTGCGCGAGGTTGGCCCATTCGCAGAGCAGCGGGCGGGTGTCGCGCGGATCGATGATCTCTTCGGCGTAGAAGCTTTCCGCTGTGCGAAACGGTGAACGCAACGCTTCGGCCCAAGCGCGGATTTCGGCGAGGCGCTTTGCCGGATCGGGGTGCGCTTCGATCTCGCGCTTGTAAGCGGCTTCGATGCCGCCCTCCATCGGCAGCGAGCCCCAATCGCCGCTGGGCCAGCAATAGCGAACCTTAGTGCGGGTCGGGTTCATCATTGCGGAGCCCGCGAGGCCGAATGCTGCGCGGACGACGATCGAACACCACGGCACTTTTGCCTGATAGACCGCGGCCATCGCTTGCACGCCGAGCTTCACCGTCGCGGCGCGCTCGTGCTTCACGCCGACGGCGAATCCCGGGCAATCGACGAAGTGGACGACGGGCAGGTGAAATGTCTGCGCCATGTCGACGTGCTTGATCAGCTTGCGGCAGACGTCCGCTGTCCATGCGCCGGCGAGGAACATCGGATCGCCGGCGAGCACAGCGACGCTGTGCCCATCGATGCGGGCGAGGCCGGTGATCAGGCCGCGACCCCATTGGCGACCGGTTTCGAAGAAGGAGCCGGCGTCGACGCAGGCTTCGACGATGCGGCGCATTTTATAAGGCACGCGCCGGTCGCGCGGAACGACGTCGATCAAAGTTGCGTCGCGCCGCTCTGGCGGATCGCCGTTCTGCACGCGCGGCGGCAATTCGTGGATCGACGCGGGAAGGTAGGAGAGAAACTTGCGCGCCGCCGCGAAGGCTTCGGCTTCGCTGGCGACGATGTCGTCAACGACGCCGTTCTTGCCGTTGATCTCGGCGCCGCCGAGACCCTCCTTATCGACGTCCTCGCCGATGGCTTTTGCAACAGGCGGGCCGGCGACGAACACTTGGCTGAGGCCTTGCACCATCACGCTGTAATGGCTCGCCGCGACGCGTCCGGCGCCCAGGCCAGCGCATGGACCAAGCGCCAGAGCGACGACGGGCACGCTCGCCATGTTGGCGACGACCCATTCCCAACCCGGCGTTTGCGGGATGTAGGTGCGCGGATCCTTCTCCAGCATCTTCACCGAGCCGCCGCCCCCAGTGCCGTCGACCATGCGGATGAGCGGCATGCGATATTCGTTGGCCATCTGCTCGGCGAAGACGAGCTTTTGCCAAATGCCGGCATCCGCCGCGCCGCCGCGCACGCTGAAATCGTCGGCCTGAATGGAGACCGGGCGGCCATCGATGGCTCCGCGCCCGACAACGAACGGCGTCGGCAAGAAGGCGGTCATCGCATTGTCGGCGCCGTAGCTGCCGCGGCCGGCGATTTTGCCGGTCTCGTGGAAGCTACCTTGATCAAGCAGCGCATCGACACGTTCGCGCGCGGTGAGCTTGCCGGAAGCCTTCTGCCGCGCAACGCGTTCCTCGCCGCCCATTTCTTCGGCGAGCGCCTCGCGGCTGCGCAGTTCTTCGATGTCTTTTTCCCAGCCCATGACCGGCCTCCCGCACTGAGCGTAAGCAGGATTTGAGCGGACTTGAAGGGTGGTGACCGCCGCCGCCGCGCACGCTAGCGTGAGGGCGGAGGGGGATGCCATGAGTGAAGAAGCCAAGCGTAAGCGCGGGGCGCCCTGGTTTATCTGGACGTTGCCGGCGCTGATTATCCTGGCGCTGACGTTGAACCATATTTTTGCGTTCCAGATGTTCCGGCAGCCGTCCGGCTCAATGCAGCCGACGCTGCAGGCGGGGCAGATGTTTGCGCTGTCAAAGTGGGCGTACGGTTACACCGCGCAATCGTTCGGGCCGTTCGGCTCGTTTCTGCCCGAGCGCGAGTGGCGCGTTCGCACGCCGGCGCGAGGCGACATCGTTGTGTTCGAACCAGTGCCCGATCCTGGTCGGCACTTCGTCAAGCGCGTGATTGATTTGCCGGGTGACCGCATCCAAGTGATTGGCGGCGTGGTGCACATCAATGGCGTTGCCGTGGAGCGCGCGCCTGAGGGCGAGGTGCAGGTCGAAGGTTATAGCGGGACGGAGACGTTGGAAGCCGTGCGCGAGACGCTCCCGAATGGCGTGAGTTATCTGACAATCGAGCGTGGCGAGACTGAACTCGACAATACGCGCGAAGTCGTCGTGCCTGATGGCCACCTCTTCGCCATGGGTGACGATCGCGACAACTCAGCGGACAGCCGGGTGCCTGCGGTCGCCGGCTTCGTGCCGGTCGAGAACGTGCTCGGCCGCGTTGATCACCGGTTCTGACGTCAGCCCTTCTTCGCCAACGCGCTTTGGTGGGCGCCCCAGAGCAGATAGACGGGAATGCCGATCGCCATCCAGATGAAGAAGCGCAGGATGGTGCCTTCGTTCAGGCTGGCGAAGAGATAGAGGCAGCCGATGATCGCGAGTGGCGCGATGATGAATGCGAGCGGCGTCTTGAACGGGCGCTCGCGTGTCGGCTCGCTGCGGCGCAGCACCATCACCGAGATGGCGACGGCGATGAACGCGGCGAGCGTGCCGGCGTTGGCGAGTGAGGCGATTTCGCCGAGCGTGAGCAAGCCGGCGAGGATGGACGTCACGAACGCGGTGAGCAGCGTAATGAAGATCGGCGTACCGAGTTTGGAGTGCACGCGGCCCCATGAGCGCGGCAACAAGCCGTCGCGCGACATGACGTAGAAGATGCGGGTTTGGCCGTAGAGGAAGGCGAGGATCACGGTGGGGATCGCAATCGATGCGACGCCGCCAATGATCGCCGCGGCTTCCGGTTGGCCCAAGCTGCGCACGATGTGGGCGATGGGTTCGCCGCTGACGGCGAACTCGCGGAAATCCATCGCGCCGATCGCGGCGGCGCCGACAGCCATGTAGAGCAGCGTGCAGATGACCATTGAACCAATGATGCCGATGGCGAGATCGCGGCCCGGATTTTTGGTTTCTTCAGCTGCGGTTGAAACTGCGTCGAAGCCGTAGAAGGCGAAGAACATCACCGCGGCGCCGGCCATGACGCCGATATTGGTGCCGGTTTCGGTCGGCGTGGAGCCCCAGCCGAACGGTGCGAACGGCGTGAAGCGCGAAATGTCGAACGCCGGCAGTGCGATGGCGAGGAAGAGGATGAGCGCCGCGATCTTGGCGACGACCAGAATGGAGTTGATCCAAGCGCTTTCGCGTGTGCCGAGGATGAGCAGGCCGGCGACGATGAAGATGATGAAGACCGCGAGCGGGTTGAAGTGCAGTGCGTGGCCGGCGACTTCGCCGAACTGAATCATCTGCGGCACTTCGATGCCCCAGCCGGTGAGTAGCCCCGAAGCGTAGCCGGACCAGCCGACAGCAACCGCGCTAACGACAACCGAGTATTCAAGAATGAGCGCCCAGCCGACGATCCAGCCGGCGAGTTCGCCGATCGAGGAGTACGTGTAGGTGTAGGCGCTGCCGGACGCAGGCATCATGGTCGCGAGTTCGGCGTAGCAGAGCGCGGCGCAGGCGCAGACCGCGCCAGCAACTGCGAAGGAAACGATGACGCCAGGGCCAGCCATGCCGGCGCCTTGGCCGATCAGCGCGTAGATGCCGGCGCCGACAATGGCGCCAACGCCGAGAGCGACGAGGTGCGGCCAAGAAAGCGTGCGCTTTAGTTCGGCATGCGCCGGCAACTCGATAGGCTTGCGCCGCGTCAGAAATTTCAAGTGAGCCTCCCCGCCCGTTTGTGGGGAGACTAGGCCCTAGACCGCCATGTTGTCGATCAGGCGCGTCTTGCCGAGCCACGCAGCGGCAAGGATGCGCGCCGGACGCGAGAGGTCCGTTACCGGCGCCAGCGTTTCGGCGTCGCGGATGGCGACGTAATCGATGCTGGTGAAGCCGGCGGCGGTGAGGTGACGGGCGGCGTCCGCCTCAGTCTGTGCGATTGGCTCGCCAGCGCGCGCCGCTTTGATGGCGTCGTGCATGACAAGGTTGAGGCGCGCAGCGATGCGGCGCTCATCGGCGCTGAGATACGCATTGCGCGATGACATCGCGAGGCCGTCGCTCTCGCGCACCGTGGCGCAGCCTTCGATGGCGACGGGGATATCGAGATCGCGCGCCATGCGTGTGATCACTTGCAGCTGCTGGTAGTCCTTCTCGCCGAAGAAGGCCGCGTCGGGCAGCGCTTGCAGCAAGAGCTTTGTCACGACAGTTGCGACGCCGCCGAAGAAGTGTGGGCGAAACTCGCCTTCGAGTGGCGTCGACACGCTGGTGACGATGACGTTGGTGGCGAAGCCGTCGGGATACATCACGGCGCGATCGGGTGCGTAAAGCAGATCGCAGCCGGCGCTGGCCAGCATTGCGCCGTCGCCGGCTTCGTCGCGCGGGTAGCGCTCGAAGTCTTCGTGCGGTGCGAATTGTTTGGGGTTCACGAACAGGGTTGCGACGGCGCGGTCGCACTTTTCCTTGGCGGTGCGGATGAGCGAGAGGTGGCCCTCGTGCAGCGCGCCCATGGTGGGCACGAGGCCGACGCGCAGGCCTTGTGCGCGCCAGGCGGCGGCTTGCGCGCGCAAACTGGCGACGTCACGAACGATGGGAAGGGGCGAATCTGCCATTGGTTTCGCTTCCGCTGACGTGGCGTGGACGTCAAGCGGCTTAAGCGCCCCTTAACCTCGATCAACGATTTTCAACCCTATGTATCCTGGCGTTGCGGCATTTTCTGAGCTCGCGGCGTCCGCTCGTATGGGCGGGCGATGAGCGTCGCTTACGCCCCCACGCCGACGCCAGCGCCGCGCGCCGCGCACGTGATTGTGGTCGGCAACCAGAAGGGCGGGGCCGGCAAGTCTACAGTGGCGATGCACATCATCGTCGCGCTCATGCGGATGGGGCGTCGCACGGGCGCGTTGGATCTGGACACGCGTCAGCGTTCGCTCACCCGCTACATTGAGAACCGTGGCCGCTGGATCGCGTCGCATGGCGCGAAGCTGCCGGCGCCGCAGATCTTTGAGCTCACCGAAAGCACGCAGCGTTCGCTTGATTTGGCCGAGGCCGAGGACGAAGCCGCGTTCCGCGCGGCGCTGAGGCGCTTGTCGGAGACATGCGATTTTATCGTCATCGACAGCCCCGGCGGCGATTCCTTCATGGCGCGGATGGCCCATACCTGGGCCGACACTCTGATCACGCCGCTGAACGATAGTTTCGTGGATTTTGATCTGCTGGGCTCGATCGACGAAGGTTGCGCCGACATTGTCCGGCCCTCGATCTACAGCGAGATGGTCTGGGAGAGCCGCAAGAAGAAGGCGCTGGCCGTGCGCACCCCGATTGACTGGGTGGTGCTGCGCAACCGGACGTCGGCCAGCCGCATCGAGGCCAAGAACAAGCAGCGCGTCGGCGTGGCGCTGAAGACACTGTCACAGCGGATCGGCTTTCGCTTGGCGCCTGGCCTCTCGGAGCGGGTGATCTATCGCGAACTCTTCCCGCAGGGGCTGACCATGCTCGACCTCGACGGCGAGGCGGCGGGCGATGGCGAGATAAAGATGGGGCATCTGGCGGCCCGCCAGGAGCTGCGCGACCTCTTCATCACCCTGAAGCTCCCGGGCCTCGACGGCGAGCCGCTGAAATTCTGAGCATGTTCGCGCCGCGTTGGGGCGGCTAGGGTCCGCGCCGCCGTGCTTCCTGTTCTGCTGATCCTCGCGCTTGTCTTTGTCCTGCTGTTCGTCCTGCGATTGGGCGGGGCGCACCGTTACCGCTTGGCCGAGCGCTGGCCGGCGTTAGCGTTCGCGGTTGCAGCATTGCTGATGATGGCCCGTGGCGCCATTTGGCAGGCGCTCGGCCTGGCTGTGCTTGCCGTAGCGACGTGGGTGCTGTGGCCTGCATTCAACACGCGGCTGAAGAAATATGATTCGGACGCGGCTGCTGCTGCTGAAGACCCGGAGGACGCGCGGGCGCGTTCGATTTTGGGTCTTCACCGCGGCGCTTCAGAATCGGACATCCGCCGCGCCTATCGGGCCAAGATGGCGAAGGCGCACCCCGATCGCGGCGGCTCAAACGCCGAGGCCGCGCGGCTGACGGCCGCGCGGGATCGGTTGCTTGGAAGAAAGCGCTGAAGGCTTAGTCGGTCTCTTCGGTCGAGAATTCGCTCTCGTCGCCTTGGCCGACCGGCTCAAGGGGCAAGCGGACAGGCGACAGCGTCTCAACGACCATGCCCTGATAGGTGTCGTACGGCGACGACGGCGGCAGCGGCCGAGCGGCGGTCGAGGCCGAGGTGATCGCGCCCGGCGCCAGCTGCGTGTCCAGGCGGCGCAGCGGCATGCTGGCGAACTGGGCGGCATTCGGATCGCCACGGCGAGCGAACTCTTCGTAGGCGCCCTCAACGAGATAGGCGACTTGAGCGTCACGGGCGGCGGCGGTTTCGCCGCCAAGCACCACCACGATCACGCGGCGATTGCCGCGCTCGGCCATGGTGGCGAGGTTGAAGCCGGAGGCGCGGGTGTAGCCGGTCTTGATGCCGTCAACACCGTCGACGGTGCCGAGCAGGCGGTTGTGGCCGCGGATAGTGCGACCGCGCCAGGTGAAGCTGGTGCGCTGAAATACTTCATAACGCTCAGGAAAATCGCGCCACAAAGCTTGGGCGAGAACGGCCATGTCGCGCGCCGTGGTGCGGTGGCGGGCGTCTGGAAGGCCGCTGGCGTTGGCAAAGCGGGTGTCGGTCATGCCGAGTTCACGGGCGCGCGCCGTCATGTTGGCGGCGAAGCGGGCTTCGGTGCCGCCAAGACGCTCGGCCACCACAGTGGCTACGTCGTTGGCCGACTGGACCACGAGGGCGTTGATCGCTTGCTCGACCGTCAGGGAGTCACAGCCGCGGCGGCGGGTGCAGGCGAGGCCGAGGCGAGAGGGCGGTTGGCGTGAGGCGTTGCGGGACGCCGTCAGCCGCGTGTCCATGCTGAGGTCGCCGCGCTCGAGCGCTTCGAACAGCATGTAGAGGGTCATCATCTTGGTCAGCGACGCCGGGAACCGGTTGGCGTCTGCCTGGTCCTCGAGCAGCACTTCATTGCTGCGCGCATCCATCACGATGGCCGCGTAGCGATCCTGCGCCGCCGCCGGCGACGCTGCGCTTACCGCCACCGCAACCGCGAAGGCCGCACTAATAGCCCGGAGGGCCCCGAAACCCGTTGCTTTCATCGACGTCTGATCCCGCACAAACACAGACAATTCAGGCAATTCGCGTGCCGCGCAGCTTACAGATTCCTTAGCCCCGGTTAAGCGACCGTGTGCAGTCCAGGGTAAAGGGCTCCTTAGCCTCGAGGTGATTTGCCTAAGTCACCTTAAAGCTGTGGAAATCGTGGTTAACGCCCCGTGAATAAAGGCGGTTCTTGGTGTCAAAACCTGGGCGCCTACTGCATGCTGCAGTGCAGCAAAAAAGCGGTTGACTTCGCAGGTGCAGCATAACATATAGGGTGCAGATTCGCCGGGCAGCCGGCGGTCCGGAACAGCTTTGGGGTGTCCGGCACCCCTCAAAAGGAGACCACAATGGCCACTGCGAAGACCGCCCCCCGCGCCGCCAAGACGGCCACTGAGGCGTTTGAAACCCTGACGACCGCTTCGAGCGAAACGGTCCGTGAAAACATCGACCGCAGCCTCGCTGCCCTGTCGGAAGCCCAATCTTTCGGCAAGCAGAACATGGAAGCATGGTTGGCTTCGGCCACTGCCGCTCAGAAGGGCTTTGAAGCTCTCTCGGCCCGCGCCGTCGCCTTCCAAAAGACCGCTCTGGAAAACCATGTCGCCGCGACCAAGTCGCTGATGACCTCGAAGAGCGTGCAAGAGTTCGCCGAAAAGCAAAACGACTACGCCAAGGGCGCGTTCGAAGCTTATGTCGCTGAACTCACGACGGTTTCTGACCTCGTCCAAGGCGTCGCCAAGGACACGCTCGCGCCGATCAATGATCGCGTGAACGCGGTTGGCCAGTTCATCCAGAACGGCGTCCAACGCTAAGAATTCGACTTCGGCGTCCGCGCCGAGGGGCTGAAAAAGGAACGGGCCTGGCTTTAGCGAGCCGGGCCCGTTTTCTATGCAGCCTGCATCAAACTGCGCGCCTTAGAAGTTCAAGACCTTTCCTGCCAGAAATCGGTCCATAAATTATTCAGCATAAGAGCGAAGGCTTGTGGTTCTGTGGGCCACGAGTCGGTCGAGCGGATTACGGACGGATGAGCGGGCAACCCTGGGATGACGATAATGACCAGGACGGTGCGGATGGCCGCGTCGGCACGCAGACTGTAACCCGCACCAAAAAACCATCGCTCTATCGGGTGCTGCTGCTCAACGACGATTACACGCCGATGGAATTCGTCGTTTATGTGCTGGAGCGGTTCTTCCAAAAGTCCCGGGAAGAGGCGACCACGATCATGCTCCACGTTCACCAGAACGGCGTGGGCTTGTGCGGCGTCTACACATACGAGGTGGCCGAGACCAAGGTCGCCCAAGTTCTGGATCTCGCGCGGCGGCATGAACACCCGCTGCAATGCACGATGGAAAAGGAATAACGTCGAATGGCGACTTTCTCCCGCACGCTCGAACACACGCTGCGCCGTGCGCTTCAGCTCGCGAATGAGCATGAGCACGAGTATGTGACGCTCGAGCACCTTTTGATGTCGCTGATCGACGACGATGACGCCGCTGGCGTCATGCATGCGTGCAAGGTCGATCTCGATAAGCTGCGGCTCAATCTGGATTCGTATCTGCGTAACGAGCTCGAAAGCCTGCGCGTCCAGAACCGCGACCACGAAGAACCGCGGCCGACGGCTGGTTTCCAACGCGTTCTGCAGCGCGCGATGCTGCACGTCGATTCAAGTGGCGGCCGTGAAGTCAGCGGCGCGAACGTGTTGGTGGCGCTGTTCAGCGAGCGCGAAAGCCATGCCGCGTACTTCCTGCAAGAGCAGGACATGACGCGCTATGACGCGGTGAACTATATCGCGCACGGGCTTCCCAAGCGCGCTGGCGCCGCGCAACCGCGTCCGGTGCGCGGTGCGCAAGAGGGCGAAGACGGCGAACGTGTCGTCAAGCAAGGCTCGGAAGCGCTCGCTGCGTATTGCGTGAACCTCAACAAGAAGGCCAAGGAAGGCAAAATCGATCCGCTGATCGGGCGTGAGCCTGAAGTGCTGCGCGCGATCCAGATCCTCTGCCGCCGTCAAAAGAACAATCCGTTGCTGGTCGGCGATCCGGGCGTCGGCAAGACCGCAATCGCGGAAGGCTTGGCGCGCAAGATCAATGAAAAGCAGGTGCCAGAAGTTCTGGCCGACGCGACGATCTTCTCGCTCGACATGGGCTCGCTGCTCGCCGGCACGCGCTATCGCGGCGATTTTGAAGAGCGCTTGAAGAGCGTGATGAAGGAGCTTGAGAACCACCCCAAGGCGATCCTCTTCATCGACGAAATTCACACGGTGATCGGCGCTGGCGCGACCAGCGGCGGCGCTATGGATGCGTCGAACCTGCTGAAGCCGGCGCTGCAAAGCGGCCAGCTGCGTTGCATGGGATCGACGACGTACAAGGAATATCGCCAGCACTTCGAAAAGGATCGCGCTTTGGCGCGGCGCTTCCAGAAGATCGACGTCAATGAGCCGTCGATCCCGGATGCGATCAAGATCCTCGCGGGTCTGAAGCCGTACTTCGAGGACTATCACAAGGTGAAGTACACCGACGACGCGATCAAAGCGGCAGTCGAGCTTTCGGCCCGCCACATGGGCGATCGCAAGCTGCCGGATAAGGCGATCGACGTGATCGATGAATCCGGCGCCTCGATGATGCTGCTGGCCGCGAAGGACCGGAAAAACATCATCGATGTCGCCGAGGTCGAAGAGGTGGTGTCGCGCATGGCGCGGATTCCGCCGAAGTCGGTGTCGAAGAACGACAGTGAAATGTTGGCCTCGTTGCCGGGCGACCTGAAGCGCGTCGTGTTCGGTCAGGACAATGCGATCGATCAGCTGGCGGCGGCCATCAAGATGGCGCGCGCGGGCTTGCGCGAGCCGCAAAAGCCGATCGGCTGCTATCTCTTCGCGGGTCCGACTGGCGTCGGCAAAACCGAAGTGGCGCGTTCGCTGGCGAACGTGATGGGCATCGAGCTCCTGCGCTTCGACATGTCTGAGTACATGGAACGGCACACGGTTTCGCGTCTCATCGGCGCGCCTCCGGGCTACGTTGGCTACGATCAAGGCGGTCTGCTGACCGACGGCGTCGATCAGCATCCGCACTGTGTGCTCTTGCTCGACGAAATCGAGAAGGCGCACCCGGATCTGTTCAACATCCTGTTGCAAGTGATGGACCATGGCTCGCTCACCGACGCGAACGGCAAGAAGGTCGATTTCAGGAACGTCATCCTGATTATGACCACGAACGCCGGCGCTGCGGATGCGGCGCGACAAGGCATCGGCTTTGGCCGCGGCAAGAAAGACGAAGAGAACGAAGAGGCGATCAAGCGCTTGTTCTCGCCGGAATTCCGCAACCGCCTCGATGCGTCGATCCAGTTCGGCGGCCTGCCGCCGGAAGTGGTGCGCAACGTCGTGCAGAAGTTCATCATCCAGCTCGAAGGCCAATTGGCCGAGCGCAACGTCCAGATCGAGATCACCGACAAGGCGGCCGATTGGTTGGCGACGCGCGGCTACGATGAAAGCTTCGGCGCCAGGCCGCTCTCGCGTCTCATCAACGAGCACGTGAAGAAGCCGATGGCCGATGAGTTGCTGTTCGGCAAGCTGAAGGACGGCGGCATCGTGAAGATCGACATCGATCCGAGCGATACTGAGAAGCTGAAGTTCACCTATCAGCCGGAATCACGCGGTCTCCTGAGCTTTGGGCGCAAGCCGGAAAAGGCCTAAGACCGATCAGCCTGAGAATGCGACAAGCGGCGGCTCCTAATCGGGGTCGCCGCTTTTGCTTGGGCGACAATCTGTGCTTGAACGCGCGTGAAGGAGAGCTTCATGAGCGCGTGCCCCAAATGTCAGTCCGCAATGAAGCGCGGGTTCATTCTCGATCACACTTACGGCTACCTCGACGTGGCGACGTGGGTTGAGGGTGAGCCGGAGCGCTCATTTTGGAGCGGCCTCAAAACGCACGGCCGTAAGGTGGTCAAGGTCGAGACGTGGCGTTGCAGCAAGTGCGGCTTTCTCGAGAGCTATGCCAAGGAGCGCGGCTAATGTGGCGGGCTGGTGTCGCGTTGTTGCTGGTGGCGGCGTGCGCGAGCGCTTCGGCGCAGGTTACGCCATTGCCGATGGCGCTGTGCGCCGGCTGGGAAGGCGAGCGGACTTGTGAGCTGTTGAACGAGGACGCGCAGGTGCGAATTTTGCGCTGCACCTTCCCGCCCGGCGTTGGCCATCAACTCCATTACCATCCGCCGCACTTCGGCTACGTGCTCTCGGGCGATAGCGTGATGCGCATCAGCACGCCTGATGGCGCCGTGGTCGACCGCCCAGTGCGGGCAGGGAGTACGTTCAGCAACAATAGCGAAGTCGTGCACGAGCCGGTGAATGTCGGCGATGAGACGACGACGTATCTTATCGTCGAAAAGAAGTACGCCGATCAGCGCTCGCCCGAGCAGATCGCGCCGGGGCTTTGCACGGCGCCTTAAACGTCGAAGCGCAATTCGAGGGTTTCGCCGAATGGCGTGGCGCGCCAGTGGCCCTGGAGTTGGCGCAGGCGCTCGCTAACGCGCCGCATGAAGTCGGCGTTGAGCCAATCGGGCGGGCTCATGCCGAGGTCGCTGAGCACTTGGCGCAAGCGCGCCGCGAACGTATCCGGATCGACCTCATTCTTCAGGGCGCCTTGAATCGGTCCGACGATGTTTTCGATAAGCTCGGCTTCGCCGCCTGGCCGCGGCGCATCGTAATTGGCGCCTTCGGCCAGCGTTCCATAAAAGCCGCCGCGCAGTCTTGCTTCGGTTTCGACGGCAAAGTGCACGAGATCGTGCAGGAGCAAGCTGCGGGTTTCGAATTCGCGTGTATCACGCGTGCCGTCAGCGCGGATCGCTTCGAAGCGGTGGTGCGTCGGGCTGAGGCGCGTGAACCGGACGACCAATGCGCTCATAGCTTCGCGGCGATGTCGGCGGCTATTCTTTGCAGTTCGGGAATGTCGGCTTGATTGCTGTGGCCGTGGCCGGCGAGGCGCACGCCCTCGTAACGCGGGATAATGTGGAAGTGCAGGTGAAAGATGGTCTGCCCTGCCGGCGCGCCGTTGAACTGCGTTACGGTGATGCCGTCTGGCTTCAGGGCTTTGTCGACGGCTTTTGCGAGCCGCTGCACATGCCACATCAGCGGCGCTACGCGCGCTTCCGGCAGCTCCAGGAAATTACGCGCTTCGACGCCTTTGGGAACGATGAGCACATGGCCGCGTGATTGCGGGAAGAGGTCCATGAACGCCAACACGGTGTCGTCCTCGTAGACCTTCACCGCCGGCACTTCGCCACGCAGAATTTTAGCGAAGAGATTGTTGGCGTCGTAGGTTCCGTGCAGGCTCATGTCGTCTCCTTAGCGTCCTTCTACAGACGAGACGCCGCCGTGAACACTACTGGGGCGATTGGATGTTGCGGACGATCTTGAGCAGGGTCTCGCGCGGCAGGTATTTCACCATACCGGCTTGGAACGCATTGCGGCCGCCGGTCACGATGACACGCCGATTGCGCTTCCACGCTTCGTAACCTGCGCGCGCCACTGGCGCTGAGCTCATGACCGGTGCGCCGTCGCGGGCGAGTTTGGTTTTGTCTGTGCCTGCGCGCTCGCGGAACTTCGATTTCGTGGGGCCGGGGCAGAGGCAGCTCACGTTCACACCGGTGTCGCGGGCCTCTTCCCACATCGCTTCGGAGAAGGAGAGCACATAGGCTTTGGAGGCGTAGTAGTTCGCCATCAGCGGGCCGGGCTGAAACGCTGCGGTGGACGCGACGTTGAGCACGCCGCCGCGCTTGTTCGCCAGCATGCGATCCCAATAGAGATAGGTGAGTTCGACGAGTGCGCGGACGTTGAGATCGATCATGCCGAGCTGCGTTGGCAGATCGGAAGATGTCAGCGCGCCAGCGTGGCCGTAGCCGGCGTTGTTGACGACGACGTCGACGTTGAGGCCTTTCGCTGCGATGGCGGCTGCAACGGCCGAACCGCCGCCGAAGGCGCCGAGATCTTGCGCGATGGTGTGGGTGTTGACGCCGTAGGTTGCTTTGAGCCGGGCGGCGACTTCGTCGAGCGGACCTTGGCTTCGGGCGGTGAGGATGAGGTCGTAGCCGTCCTTCGCGAAGCATTCGGCCAGATCGACGCCGATGCCGGCGGATGCGCCGGTGATCAGGGCGGTTTGGCCTTCGCCCGGTTTACGTCGCGCCATCTTGCCTCTCCCAATTTTCGGGCGCGACGATAGGCGGGTGCGGTTCCCGTTCCAAGCGGAACGGGGCGCCGTGCTAGGAGGGGCGCATGAGCGCCAATGACTTCAAACTCAACGAGGACGAAAAGCCGTTCGACGCACCCGACGCCGATAAGCCGAAGGCGACGCGGCCGCGTGACGCCGCGACTTTGATCCTCGTGCGCGGTGGGCGCGAGGTGATGATGGGTCAGCGCGCCAAGGGGCACGTCTTCATGCCCGACAAATGGGTGTTTCCCGGCGGCCGAGTCGATCCGGGCGACGCCAGGGCGCAGGCCGCTCATGAGCTCACCACCGAGACCGAGGCGCTTTTGCGCTGCGGCGGGGTGGTGCGCCGCCCGCCGCGGGCCTTTGCGCTGGCCGCCACCCGTGAAACCCGGGAAGAGGCAGGCCTTATCCTTGGCGGCGAGGCCGGCCCCGATCTTTCGAAGCTCACGTTCGTCGCCCGGGCGATTACCCCGCCATACCGGCCCCGCCGGTTCGACGCCCGCTTCTTCCTGGCCGACGCCGAGGCCGTTTTGGCCGACGACAGGCCCGTCGAAGGCGAAGAATTGCTGCACACACGGTGGTTTAGCCTGGACGAGGCCGAGGCCTTGGATCTGCCCTCGATCACCCGGTTTGTGCTGCGGGAGGTTCGCGCCCGGCTGGCGGGGGAGCCCATCGCGCCGCCCTTTCTGCGTTGGAGCCGGGGCAGCCATTCCTTAGAGCGGCTTATCGGTTGACTTTGGGGGTTTCCCCCGTATTTTCCCGCGCTTCCTTGAACCAGAGAATTTCCGGGCCCGATCATGGCTAAGCCGACCGTCATTAAAATCCGTCTGAACTCGACGGCCGACACGGGCTATTTCTACGTGACCAAGAAAAACCCGCGTACGAAGACCGAGAAGCTGAAGTTCAAGAAGTACGATCCGATCGCGCGTAAGCACGTCGAATTCGTCGAAGGCAAGATTAAGTAAGCACGCGCATGACGCGCTGAGCTGAACAAGGGCAGGAGGCGCTAAGCCTGCTGCCTTTTCGTTTGCGCCGAGATCACTTCGGATAGAGCAGCATTTGCGTGCAGCGAAATAGTACGATCGTTTTGGCGGTGCGCTCGTCGCTGACGATGGCGTCCCAAACCTGGGTTGTGCGACCACCGTGCGTAAGTTGTGCAACGCATGACACCGCGCCGTCGCGGGCGGTGCCTAGGAAATTGCTCTTCAACTCGATTGTGGTGAAGCCCAAAGCCTCGTCCGGCTTTGAAATCGCACAGCCATAGCCACAGGCGCTGTCCGCCAAGGCGATGATGCTGGCCGCGTGCAGGAAGCCGTTGGCGGCCATGTGATGCGGCTTTACGTCGAAGCGCCCACGAATGAAGCCGGGGCGGGCCTCTTCCCACTCAAGCCCCAGATGCTCGGCGAGCGTCCCCCGTTGGCGCTCAGTCAACTGGCCGACGTAATCGATCCCGCTCATCTCGCTCTCCAGCGCGGCGCTGCTATCATGCGGCCATGACCCAACGCGAAGTCAAAGCCGCTGTTCTACTGATCGGCGACGAACTGCTCTCCGGGCGCACCCAAGATGTGAACCTGCAAGCAATCGCGAAATTCCTGGCGCCTCTCGGCGTGCAGATTGCCGAAGCGCGCATTGTTCCCGATGTGTCGGACGAGATCATCGCCGCGGTCAACGTTTTGCGTGGTAAATACGATTACGTTTTCACAACTGGCGGAATTGGCCCTACGCATGATGACAAAACCGCCGACGCCATCGCGGGCGCCTTCAATGTAGGCATCGGCGTGCGTGATGACGCGCGGGCAATTCTGGAGGCGCACTACAAAGGCGCGCAGAATCTGAACGAAGCGCGTTTGCGGATGGCGCGGATACCCGACACTGCCGTCCTGGTTGCAAATCCAGTCTCCCGCGCGCCGGGCTTCCAGCTTGGCAATGTTTTCGTTCTGGCCGGCGTCCCGTCGATCATGCGCGGCATGCTCCAGGATATCGCGCACCGTATCGAAGGCGGGGCAGTGGTGCGCGCCGTCACCATGCGCGGCAAGGGCGTTCGCGAAGGCGACATTGCAGCGGGATTGGCGGCGCTCGAAGCGGACGCGCCTGGCGTCAGTTTCGGCTCGTACCCATGGTTCTTGCCGAACGACTTCGGCGTCCACCTCGTTGCGCGCAGCGCCGATATGCCAGCGCTGGAGAAGGCTGGCGCAGATCTAAAGGCGCTTATTCGCCAATGCGGCGCTGAGCCGGAAGAGGTGAGCGATCCGCCTGCGAGCTAACGCGTCCACATGGCGTGGATGACGTTGGTGCGGTTTACGAAACCGAGCTTGCGATAGACTGAGATCGCGCCGGTGTTGTTGGCGTAAGAGTGTAGAAACGGCGTGCGTCCTTCGGAGACGATGCGCGCCGCGACAACGCGCGTGAGCGCTGCCGCGAAGCCTTTGCCGCGATGATCGGGATGCGTGCAGATGCCGCTGACCTCGACGAAGTCGTCGATCTGCAGCCGCTCACCCGCCATAGCGATTAGTACGCCGTTTTCGCGCACGCCGATGAAGCGGCCGAGCGTGTGCGTGCGCGCGCGAAACGGGCCCGGGCGCGTCAGTGTGGCGAGCGCAAGCATGTCGGCGGCGTCGCCATCGCCAAGCGCGCGCGTTTCGATTTCAGGCCCCGACGTCAGAGCCTGCAGCACCATTTGCACGCCCGCGGCACTGGTCTTCAGCTGAATCCCCGCCGGTGGTTCTGGCGGCGATGGTTCAAGCAATGAAAGGTCATCGTCCGCGTGGACAAGGGCCGCCAACGCCTGCACCGACGCGGCGCTCTGATCCGCGAGGCCCGCGAACGGGCCGATATCTTCGTGCATCCGGCGCGCTTGTGCGCCGCCTTGGCTCACATGCGCCTGCCGGCTTGTGAGCGCTGACCAGATGAGGTTGTCGAGCGGGTGCATCTGCCGGTCCTGGTGCGAGCGGCGGGACTCGAACCCGCACCGCCTTGCGGCGAACGGATTTTAAGTCCGGTGCGTCTACCAATTTCGCCACGCTCGCACGGGCGGCAGATAAGGGCCAAGCCGGCGCCGAGGCAAGGCGAAGCGCGCGATTAGGCGACCAGCTTGTAGCCGCCGGCATCGTCAGCGATGCGGCCGAGCTTCTTCAAAAACGCGATCGCCATGTCTGGCGAAGAGGAATTGTCGCGGTGAACGAGGAAGTCCTTCACGGCGGCGTGCAATTCCGCCGCCGAAACCTTCTTGCGACCATTGAGCTTGGTCAGCACGTGATCGTACATCGCGGCGGCGCTGGTTTGCGTCAGGGCAGGGCCCAGAGTTTCGGCGAAAAACATCGCGGTCTCCACTTTCGGCTAGCCGATAGCGTAAGGGTGGACTGATTCACACCGTGCTGAGCAGAGTGCCTGAGTGGTTCCGCCTGAGTCTCTCCCCGTACTGCCGCCAATTCTGGATTACGCTGGCGTCACAGTCTTTGCGTTGACCGGCGCGTTGGCGGCTGCGCGCGATCGCCAGGACATCATCACGTTCTGGTTCTTTGCGGTGGTGACTGGCGTGGGCGGCGGGACGCTGCGTGATCTTCTGATCGGCGCATCAGTGTTTTGGATCGGCGATGCGACGTATCTCGGCATCGGTCTAGCCGCCTCACTCATCGTGTGGTTCCTCGCGCCTTACCTTGAGCGCGCAAAGACGCTGATCTGGCTCGATGCGCTAGGTCTGGCGGCGTACGCGGTGATCGGCGCCGGTAAGGCGTTGGCGCTGGGCGTCGATCCGCTGATCTCGGTCGCCATGGGTGTGCTGACCGCGTGCTTCGGCGGCGTAATCCGCGACGTGCTCGCCGGGCAACCCTCGGCGCTCCTGAAGCGCGAAATCACCATTTCCGCGGCATTGCTCGCGGGCTCCGGCTATGTGGCGCTGCATATGGCGGGCGCGCATCCGTTGTGGGCGGGCGTGGCGGGCGGCGTTGCGGGTTTCGGTTTGCGCGCTGGGGCCATACATTATGGCTGGGCGCTGCCAGCATTCGGAGCGAAGCGTGGAAAAGCTTGAGTTCGTGGAAGTCAGTCCGCGCGACGGGCTGCAGAACGAGCCGAACATCGTCTCCACCGCCGACAAGTTGGCGCTGATCAATCGCATAGTCGCGGCCGGCTTTCGCCGGTTGGAGGCGGGCAGCTTCGTCAATCCAAAAAAAGTGCCGCAAATGGCCGATGGCGATGCGGTGTTCGCCGGGCTGCCGAAGCGCGACGATGTCTCGTTCATTGCGCTGGCTTTGAATCGGCGTGGCGTTGAGCGGGCGCTGGCAGCCGGTGCGCGTGAGATCAATTACGTATTCTGCGCGTCGGATGGTTTTTCCATTCGCAACAATGGCGGCACGGTCGAAGAAACGTTTGCGGTGTGGCCCGAAGTTGCTGCGGCGGCGCGCCAGGGCGGTGCGCGTTTGTCGGCCACGGTTTCCACGGCGTTTGGCTGTCCGTTCGATGGTGAGGTTGCGATCGCCAATGTGGTGAAGGTGGCCGAGCGCTGTGTGGCGGAGGACATTTTCGAACTGGCGTTGGCTGACACTATTGGCGTTGCGGCGCCGAGCGATGTTCATGCGCGCTTTCGTGCGGTGAAAGCTGCCGTGCCGGCGCGCGTGCAATTGCGCGCGCATTTTCACAATACGCGCAACACTGCGCTCGCCAACGCGGTGGCCGCCGTGGAAGAGGGCGTGCGTGTGTTGGACGGCTCGCTCGGCGGCATCGGCGGCTGCCCGTTCGCGCCGGGCGCCGCGGGCAATGTGCCGACGGAAGATCTGCTCTACATGTTCGCGCGGATGGGCTTTGACACCGGCGTTGATCTCGATGCCGCGATTGAGGGCGCGCAGTTTATCGGCGGCGTGCTGGGACGGGTGACGCCGGGTATGGTCAGCCGCGCGCCGAAATGGCCGGGTTGAGAGAAGGGCGGGGACGCATGAACGGTAAGCTTGCCATGGTGTGCGGCGTGCTCGGCGCGCTGTGGATCGTCGTAATGACGCTTGCGGGCGGCGCGACGTTTCCTGGGTACGATCACGCCTCGCAATTCATGAGCGAACTTGGCGCGAACGGTGCGCCGTATGGGCAGTTGGTGAGTTGGGCGGGCTTTTTGCCGATCGGCTTGCTCATGCAGGCGTTTGCGATCTTCGCGTGGCTCGCGGCGCCGAAGTCTGTTTGGTCCGCCATCGGCTTCCTTGGCGTATTCGTGTTCTACTTCGGCTACACCGGCTCTGCGTTCTTCCCGTGTGATTACGGCTGCCGGCCGGAGGAGCCGTCGTTCTCGCAAACCATGCACTACCTCGTCGGCCTGCCAGGGTACTTCCTCGCGCCGCTGACGCTTGCTTTGCTCGGTGTCGCTGCGCGCAATTGGCCGAAGGCCCGGCATCTCAACGTTCTGGGATTTGTTTGCGCGACGACGGCGCTGCTGGCGTTGGCGTTTCTCTCGCCGGACTATGAGTTCGTCGGCGCTGCGCAGCGTGTGCTGGAAGCAAGCATGCTGGTCTGGGTGGTGGTATGCGGGCTCTATCTTGGCGCAAGCAAGACGGCCGCCCCGTGAGGAGCGGCCGTTCGCCTCAATTGTGAGGGTTAGAGCTTAGAGTTCGCGGCCGATGGTGATCACGAACGCGGAGTCGTAGCTCGACGGGCCATATGTGTACGCCTCGATGTCGCTGCCGGCGTCGATGTCGGTGTCGTGGTAGCGCAGATCGACGTTGAAGCCGTGCAGGGCGTAGGTGCCGCCGATATTCCAGGTGCTGTAATCGTCTTCAGTGCCCGGGCCGTTCGGTTCTTCGATGGTCTGGTTGCCGAAGGCGGCGTTGAACACGAGCGCGTCGCTCACCGTCCATTCGCTGTTGATCTCAAGATAGGTGGCCGTGCCGGTGTCGCCGAAGTTCTCGGGCGAGTACCAAACGCCGCCGCCGACCGAGAATTGCTCGGAGACCGGCAACGAAGCTTGCGCCGTGAACTCGACATAGTCGAACTCGGCGCCGTCATCGTCAGCGCCCGGATAGAAGTAACCGATAATGCCGAAATCCCACTCGACCGGTCCGGTCGTCGGCGTGAAGCCTGCGTAGACATCGATCTCGATGCCTTCGGTGACGTTCGACGCCCACACGCCCGTGTAAAACGTCTCCGCCGTGTAATCGACGCCGCCTTGGATCGCGGGGCCGCCGTCCGACAGTGAAATGCCGCGGAAAACATAATCGCTGGTCAGGGCCACATTGGCCGTGACGGTGCCCTCAGCGTGCGCCGCGCCAGCCGTGGCGGCGCCGGCCAGCATGGCCAGGCCAATGATCTTCTTCATATTGCGCTTCCTCAAAAGGCGCGGACGCCCGCGCGTAGCAGCGAGACTCAAGTGTTAACGTAAATTCGCGGTTAATCCTTGTGACGCGATCAGCAACATTTGCGCACCGTGGCGTGTCTGTGGCTACGGCGCCACGCAGCCGAAACGGCGCCGTGCTTTCACACAGCGCCGCATCGTCCGACGCTCACGGGTGATCAGAACGTGAGCTTCAATGTGCCGACGAGCGTATCGCCGTTGCCGCCGAAGCCTGCTGTGGCGTCGTCATCGGAGCCGATGTAGCGGCCGTCGAGCGAAACCGTCTCGGTGATCGGGTAGGTTACGCCAATATTCCACGTCGTGTAGCTGTCGATGGCGTAGTCATCGACTTCGACAAGGCCAATGGCGCCGCTCAGCGTGGCGCTGTTGGAGAAGGTGTAGGCGGCGTTGGCTTCGTAATAGTAGCCGGCATTATCATCGATGCCGTCAGCGTCGCCGCTGAAGTTCGGCGTGTAATAGATGGCCGCGCCCCAGGTGACGCCGCTCGATACAATCGAAGCGCCGGCCTTGAGTTCGTAGGTGCTGAGATCGCTCTCATCAAAGCCGACGGAATCGTCGGTGTCGGTGTAGCCGTAATAGATGAAGCCAAGGTCGAACGTGACCGGGCCGACCACCGGCTTGAAGCCGCCATAGATGTCGTATTCGAAGAATTGCGCCACGTGTGGGCCAGTGTTGCTCACCCAGGCGCCCGCATAGAAGGAGCCGTTCGAATAGTCGGCGCCGCCAAAGGCTTGGCCCTCGGAGAACGCCGTCGTCTGGTCGATGCCGCGGAAGATGTAGTCGGTCGCGACGCCCATGTTGAACGTCACGTCCTGGGCGTGCGCCGTGCCGCTCGCCATCAGCGCGCCGGCAGCCACCGCTAAACCCAGTAATTTTGCACCCTTGGTCATTGTCTTTCCCCGCTTCCCTTGCGCCGGACGTGGCGCACGCCCGCGATTTCGCCGGCTGAGGCGATGCTTCAGCACTGCTGCAGCGCAGCAAAGAGAGCGGCGCGGCCAGGGATGGGGAGTTTGTTGAGGCCGCCTAATTTCGCGGCGCGCCGTGCAGCGATTGACTGCAAACTATGCGGCGCGACGTATCCGAGAACGCGCCGGACGATGTGAGGTGCGGGGCGGCGGCTCTCGCGCACTAATAATGTGACGCGGCTGACGCGACGTGATGAGTCGATGCGGCGAGTGGGCTTGCCAGCGGGCTTTCGGCTCTTCAAGTGTCGGCCATGACAACCGACACCAAAGGCCTCAGCCAACTCGGCCAGGCCGCGAACATCCCGGCAAGTCCGGATCAGGCGACGCTTGAGCGCGCCGCCAATCCGCATGCCGGCACGCTTTATCTGGCGCGCTTCACCGCGCCTGAGTTCACTTCGATCTGCCCGGTGACGGGTCAGCCCGATTTTGGCGTGCTGGTGATCGATTATGCGCCGAGGGATTGGATCGTTGAATCCAAGAGCCTGAAGCTTTTTCTGCAGAGCTTCCGCAATCACGGCGCGTTCCATGAGGATTGCACGGTGGGCGTCGCCAAACGCATCGTTGCTGCGATCGATCCGATGTGGCTGCGCATTGGCGGCTACTGGAATCCGCGCGGCGGGATGCCGATCGACGTGTTCTGGCAAACCGGGCAAGCGCCAGCGGGGCTGTGGCTGCCGGATCAGGGCGTGGCGACATACAGGGCGCGTGGGTAGTGAAATCTGCGTGGGGCGCCCAATGGAGAAAAACGATGACGGGGCCATCGGTGCGCGTGCTCTAGTTCTTGGTGGGATACTCTGCGGAACACCGCTGACGATACTCGACTTCGTCCTTGATCTCGTGGGCGCACCATATTGGGTGTTCGTTGTATTAAGTGCGCCGCTCGGAATTCTCGGGTTGTATTCGATGGTCTACGGAGCCGCGCGGCTTTCTGTTGGTGGCATCTCGCCGGAGCACGCTGGTCGGATGGCAAAGCCGATTGTGCTCGTTGTGTTGGGTGGTTTGATCTTCTTCGGCGCCACGCGAATTTACGACCCAGCTTCAGATCCCCACGCAACCAGTTTGCCTTTGTCGGGCTGGATCGCGATCCTAATGATGTACCCGGCAGTGATCTTGCCGATCTATGGCGTCATTCTAGGCGTGGCGCGCAACATGGCGCGCGAGCGGGCGAGTGCTCCGCCATCCACCTAGAAGCGTGACACCCGCGTCGTCACGTCAGCCCGCACGCGTTCCGCCGCGCCGACGCTTGGCGTGCCGAGATAGACAAAGCCAGCGATGCGCTCGTACTCGTTCAAGCCAAGCGCTTTGGCGGCGCGGTCGTCGAACGCCAGCCATTCAGTGAGCCAGCAGCCAGCGTAGCCCAATGCGTGCGCGGCGATGAGGAGGTTGTAGCAGACGGCGCCGGCGGAGAGTTGCTGCTCCCACTCCGGCACTTTCTTGCTCGGCTGCGGCGCCGACACGACCATCACGCAGCTTGGCGCGCGCAGGAAAGTGCCGCGCACAAACTCAAGCCGGTTCTCGTCGACGCCTTCATCGTTCTTGATCACCTCCGCCAGCGCGGCGCCGGCGCGTGCGCGTGCTTCGCCTTCGATGATCACAAAGCGCCAGGGGCCGAGTTTGCCGTGATCGGGCACGCGCGCGGCAAGGCGCACAAGTGCGTCCAGCTCGGCGCTGCTTGGCGCCGGTTCCGCCAGATGCATCAGCTTGCTCGAACGCCGCTGCGCCAACAGCGCCAGCGTTTCCGCGCTCTCCTTCGTCGCATTGGCTGGTTCGTTTTCGAGAGGCGAGGCAGGAATGGCGGACAGGGGAAGGGGCATTTGGTCTCCATAGCGCCTGCGGGCGGCGCCGGTTAGACAGATAGGATGAGCGATATCTGGGAAGAAGACGGCGATCCTTGGACGGTAAAAAGCGTCGCACGCGCTTTCGAGAACGATTGGATGGTCATCGATAGTTACGCCGTCACGCATCCTGGCGGCGCGCCGGGAACCTATAGCGTGATGCGCCCGCGCCGGCTCGCAGTTGGCGTGCTGCCCATCGAGCCGGACGGGAGCGTGCATCTCGTCGGCCAATGGCGGTTTCCGCTGGGGCGCTATTCTTGGGAGATGCCCGAAGGCGGCGCCGAACCCGGCGAAGCGCCGCTCACCTGCGCCGTGCGTGAACTGGAAGAAGAGACCGGATTGCGTGCAGGGGCATTCACGCCGGTGCTAGAGATGGACATGTCCAACTCACTCACCGACGAGCGCGCCGTCATCTATCTCGCCACCGATCTAAGCGCCGGCGCGGCTCAGCCGGAGGCGACGGAGGTGCTGCGTCACCGCCGCGCACACTTTCAAGAGGTGCTCGCCCGCGTTATCGACGGCCGCATTCGCGACAGCCTTACGGTTGCCGCCGTGCTGCGCGCCCACCACATGGCGGTCACGGGTGCGCTGCCGGGGCCTCTGGCCGCGGCGCTGCTTGCCACGAGCGGAGACTGAGCATGGCCAGCGAAAGCCAGCCACGGGTGTTTGAAGCGTCTGGCGGCGTCTGGGCGCAACTGCGTGTTGAGGCCATGCAGGCTGCGGCGGAAGAGCCGTTGCTCGCTTCCTATCTGCACGCCTCGATCCTGCATCACGATCGGATCGACGATGCGCTCTCGTATCACCTGGCGCAAAAGCTAGGACACGGCGATCTGCCGGCGCTGCAATTGCGCGAAGTTATCCGCGAAGCGTACGCCTCCGATCCGCAACTCGCGCCGCAAGCTTTGCGCGATATGCGCGTTGTTCGCGAACGCGACCCGGCCTGCACGACGTACCTGCAGCCGTTCTTGTTCTTCAAAGGTTATAACGGCCTGCAGGCCTATCGGATCGCGCATTGGCTCTGGAGCCAGGAGCGCCACATCCTCGCGTATCATCTGCAGAGCCGGATTTCCGAGCTGTTTGCCGTCGACATTCACCCGAATGCGCAGATCGGCGCGGGCGTGTTCATCGATCATGCGCACGGCATCGTCATTGGTGAGACCGCCGTGGTCGAGGACGATGTCTCGATGCTGCATTCGGTGACGTTGGGCGGCACCGGCAAGGATGCCGGCGATCGTCATCCCAAGATCCGTCGCGGCGTGATGATTGGCGCCGGCGCGAAAGTGCTCGGCAATATCGAGGTCGGCGAAGACGCGCGCATCGCCGCTGGTTCTGTCGTGCTGGAAGACGTGCCGGCGCGTTGCACGGTCGCCGGTGTGCCGGCAAAGCCAGTTGGCGGGCCGTGTTGCGAGGGCGTGACGCCCGCCGAAGCGATGAACCAGATTCTCGAAGACTAAGCGGCTTAGCCGCCCGGGCCGCGCACTTGGTAAGTCTGTGCGTTGCCGATTGCGGTCGATGTCGCGCCGACGGTTGCGGCGGCCGGCGTGCGGATCGTCGCCGTCGAGGTCACGTTGCCGTCGTTCACTTGCGTGCCGCCAGCGGTGAGGCTCGGGACGTTGTTGTCGCAATAAGCGCAGAGATTGCCGGAAATGCTGTTGCCGTAGGCGGCTGATGACGCGAGCGCCATTTGGCCGCCTTCGCCGGAGAGCGCCGCGTTGGCCGAGATGTCGCCGGCGTTCGATTGCGTCACATCCATAACCGTGTCCGAGCCGACGTTCGAGACGATGGCTTGGTTGCCGACGCCGTACGCGCCCGATGAGGCGAAGCCGACGGAATCGCCGCCCAAAGTGACGTAGCTGTCCGCGTTGACGTTGGCGCTCGAGGCTTGATCGATGCGGCTGTTCACATAGCCCCATTGATTATCGATGGTCACCGCGTTGGCGTTGGCCGTGGCGTTGCCGGAAACGTCGGTGGCGTAACCGGCATAGACATCGACTTGCGCGCGGACATTGTCGCCCGACGCCGTTTGGCGCGTGTCGGTGAGGACGGTCGCGGTTTCGCTGCCGACCGTGAGGTTGTTGGCGCTGGCGACCGCGCCGGACACCACTTGGCCGCCAACCGCGCCGTGATCGGCGTTGATGATGGCGCTGGTCGAGCCAGTGCTTTCTTGGTTCGAGATGAAGCGGATCTCGCTGTCCTGAGCCGAAACGGCGGCGACGTTGCCGCTCGCCGAAGCGGAGGTTGCAGCGTCTTGGGCGTTGCCGCCCGTGAAGTTCACGCTGGCGTTGGCGTCGCCGTGCGCGAGTTGGGTGGAGTTGATCTCGACATTGCTGCCGCGCAGGTCGGCGGTGCCGCCATTGCCGACTGCAGCCGAAGTCACGGCGACAGTGCCGCCCGCGTTCCACACCGTGGCTTCGGTGTGGGCGTTGGCGTCGCCGTCCATGTGTTGAGTGTTGTCGAACGTGGCGTCGGCATCGTCGGCCACGGCGGTGACGACGTTGCCGCTGGCGATCGAGGTCGCGCCGACATCATACGCGCTGCCCACTTCGACATCGGTGATCGAGGTCGTGTCGCGCAGTTGCAGCTGGTTGTTCACCTGCGCGAAGGCGGGCGTAGTCAGCAGGGCAGCGCTAAGGAAGAGGGCGGCGCGCATGTTGTGTGCTCCTTGTGGCTTACGAACGGCCACGCAGGTCGGTGATGTTGTCGTCGCGGCGAACGTGCCAGGCGTCGGTGTCTTCGCGGCGTGCTTGCTCTTGCTGGATCAGAACGGCGGCAGCGCTTTGCGGCGGCGCACCTTCCTGGCCCGGGCCCATCGGATCGCCTTGGGCGGCAATGGCGGCGGCGCAAGCAGCGCTGTCGGCGCGGTAGAAGCGGCTCATCACTTCGACGACGGCGCGTTCAACGCCAGCGCGGACTGCGAGCTGAACCGGCTCAAGAGCGCGTTCGCCAGCGGCGATGTCGAGCAGCGTATCGTCAAAGAAAGAGAACACGCCGGCGCGGACTTCGCGGCCGATGATCTGCTTTTGGTACGAGATGACGTCGACGACTTCGAGCGTGCGCGTGTCGATCAGGCGGAAATCGAGCGCGATGTTCATCACGTAGAGGCGGGCGCCGAGGTTGCCCACGCCGTCGCGGGCGTCGGTGTGGCCGCCTTGGGCGTCAACGCCCATCGAACGGATGTTGTAGTTGAGCTCGGTGATGCCGCCGACGAAGTAGAAGTCGGAGCCCGGCATTTGGCCGGCATAGATGCGGCGGACGTTCTCGTCGCCTTCTTGGCCGATCAAGCGGTTGTTGGCGTAGCGCAGTTCGAGTTCGGTGACGGACGTATCGAAACGCTCAACGAGGCGCGCGCCGGCTTTCGAGAAAGCAGACATCGCCATCAGCGAGGCGCCTTGCGTGATGCGGCGGCCGCCTTCTTCCGACACCGAGCCGGTGTAATCGAGGATGCGGCCAACGGCGATGCGCGGGGCGGTGATGTTGTTGGTGCGGGCGTAGCCGGCCAAACAATTCAGCGCCGGCGTGTAAGCCGTCGGGTTGGCGGTGACGGGCGCATCGCCGATCGGCAGCGCGTACATTCCGTCATTGCCAGAATGCGGCGTGACGCACGCAGTCAGCGTCGTGGTGGCGGCGAGAACCGCAGCGAGAGTCTTCAGCGCGCGCATGATCAATCGTCTCCGATCACGGCGGTGATGTCGCCGTTATTGATTTGGGTCGAGTCCACGATCACCGTGTTGTAATTGCCCTGGGTGACCACGTTCAGTTGGTTGCCGATGGCTTGGGACGAACCCCAACCGCCGGAGAAGCTGTCTTGCAGACCGCCGGTTAGCGTGCCTTCGATCTGCATGCGGCCGTTGACGATGACACGGTTGCCGTTCTCGTCGCGGGTCGCTGGATTGATCGGACTGTCAAAGCTTTCCCAGCCCATGCCGAATGCGCCGGAGAAATCGCCAGCGCCGCCAGGAATCGGATCAGCAAACGAGGGCGTGGCGAACGCCATGGCTGCTGCACTAATAAGAATGAACGTCCGCACGGGATTTCGCTCCGACAATTCGTCTGCGAAGCGAGAAAGCAACGTGCATGCCACGCGATTGGAAGCGAATGCGCGCTGAGTTTGGACGAACGTAGTTAAGCGGCGCCAATAAAGGCGATATGCGTGCCGGAATGGCGCGTTTCAGGCGAGTTTTAGAGCCAGTTGAGCTCGAGGCGCTCGCCGTCGATGAGGAGGCCGACGAGACGACCACGCCCGTCGCGTCCAACTGAAACGATTGCGAACGCGCGTGTGGGCTCGGTTAGGCTTTGCTCGCGCAGCACCTGTTCGATGCTTAACGCTTCTGTTTGGTTGATGTGGAAGCGATCGATGCCGAGATGCAGCGTTATCGAGCCCGGCGCGCCTTCAATGCCGGACGAGGCGGGTGTGGGTTCGACGCAGGCGAATTGGCCTTTCACCGGCAGTCCAAGCAATTGCGCTTGCTCGCGCGATTCCGCGCCGCCGGCGGCGACGTAGATGTCGCCGCTTTGGCGCAGCGCTACCCATTCGAGTTCGCCGCCCGTTGGGCAGGTTTCGTTGGGCTCAAGCCGTTGGGCAAGGTTGAGGAAAACATAATGGCCGCTCAGCAACGAGCGCGGATCAACCGCTTCCATCGGGAGCAGCACTTCTTGGCCGCCTTGGCGCGCAAACCCTTCGCTCACCACAAGCCCAATCAACGCCGCCGCGCAGAGACCGGCGACAATAAGAATGCGCGGCGCCGCGTTCACCTTCATGTGGTTTTCTCTTTCTGCCGCAGCATTAGACCGCCAACGAGCGCGGCGATCGCGCACAAGAGGAAGACGCCCGCAGCGGTGAGCAGGTCGAGTCCGAGATCGCTCAAAAGCGCCCAAATCGCGCCAATTATGCTTAAAACGCCAACTGTGGTGACGAGGCCGTGCCGGTCGTAGCGGCCGAGTGCGAGCACGCCGCCCGATGCCGCCAACCAGACAATTCGATGCAATAAGCCGGCATTTGCCGAATTCTCATCGCTGATCGGCACGTAACCCGCGATCGCGAAGAGGATGAGTGCGCCCCATGCAAACCAGCCGTAGAACACCCCGGCGAACGGGCGATCCTGCGTGTAGAGCCAGCGCGCGCCAGCGGCCATGGCGCCAAGAATGATGGACAAGAAGAACGCCGCAGCCGCGTCGACTTCGAAGCGCCCCGTGAACCATCCGAAGCAATAGAGCACGCCCAAAGCCGCGACATGGGCGAGCGGCGCCGAAGCCCAGCGCAGCGCCAAATAGGCGGAAAGCGGGGCAAACAAGAGCATCCACGGCGCTTCGGATTCAGCGCCGGCAAACCATTCGCGGTCGGTGAAATCGCCGAATGCGATGAAGACAAGGCCCGCGATCGCGGCGCCCGTGGAGCGGCCGGCGAGGGCCAGTGCGAACGCGGCGACGCCAGCGCCATACGCGGCGCTCTTTGGATTGCCGGCGATGTCGAAGATCTGTCCAGTTAGGCCGATCGAGGCCGCGAACACTAACGATGCGACCATCAGTAAGATGTTGCTAAGCACGTTGCGGTCTTTGTGCGCGGCCCATGCGCCGGCGCCGGCGAGGCCAAGAAACGCGGCCAGCAAAACGCCGAAGCGCAGCAGTTTCGCCATTCCATCCCAATTGTACGCAACGAACGAGATGACGGCGATGCCAAGCAGCAAACCGCCAACCCAGGCCAATGCTGTTGCGGCGTCTACGCGCGCGCGGTCCGGGACCGTCGCCAGGATTGCGTCGCGCTTGTCGGCGCTGACCAGGCCATCGGCGATCCAGCGCTCGAGATCCTGTTTAAGCTTGGTTTTGTACGACGCCATGAACCGACATTAACCTGCGCCCAGTCGGCTGACTATTGCGTCGGGTGTTAGCGCTTGAAGCGAGAGGCCCGCGGGCGCATCCTTCTGGTCCGTCAGAGGTGGGTCGAAGGAGGAGAGCCCATGCTGATTGCACACGTCATTCGCGACAAAGGCGCGGTGGTGCACACCTTGCCGGATACGGCGACGCTGCAACAAGCCGCACAGGAGCTCGACAGCAAAAAGGTTGGCGCGCTTATCGTTCTTGATGGCGATGGCGAACTGGTCGGCGTGTTCTCAGAACGCGATTTGGTGCGGGAAATCGCGCGTCGCGGAACTGTCGCACTGACGCAAGAAGTCGGCGCGGCAATGACGCGTAATGTCGTCACCGCGCATCCGGACGAAACGGTTGATGAATGTTTGGCGCGTATGACCGACCGGCGCATTCGGCATTTGCCGGTGCTTGAGGCGGTGCATTTGGTCGGGATCATTTCGATCGGCGACCTGGTCAAGCATCGCATCGCCGTGGCGGAGGCCGAGGCGGCCGCCATGCAGGCCTACATCGCCGCCCAATAGGGCCCCGGCCTTGTAACGCCGCTTTCGGCGCCCATCTGGGTGAGCCACGCGCAATCGGTTTTGTTGCGACGTGGATTTAACTTGCGAGACCTTTTCGGCGCTTGAAGCCAATGAGGGGAATCGGTAAGTTAAGAACGTTGCGACCCCCAAATGAACGCGCGGACTGCGCGGTAACGAGGGTTCGCGCGGAAATCGCTGATTTTTCAGGTGTTTTTTGAACGACTGAAAAAAGCGTATTTGGCGCGAAAAGGTCGTTGACATGGGAAATCGGCGCGCATAGAAACCGCGCCTCCCGCCGAGGCCACTAACTGGTTTCGGCCCGCATGTTCGGGCTTCGGCTCGCTGTGTGCGGGTGCAGAGATGCTTCTCTGTAGGGCGCTCTTTGACATTGTGATTTTGGAGAAGGGAAACGCAGGCGGCGGCGTGCTGCGGGCAAGCCAGTAATGGCAAGCCAAGCGACGCTGACGTTATGTGTTTTCTGGAACTATAACTGACTTACAGGATGAGGTCTTCGGACCTCAGAATGTGCGTCGGTTCCCGTTACATTAAAACGCATACGCTTTAACCGGCGCATCGAGGCTTTCGAGCTCTCGATGACATGTCAGAAGTCAACTCAACCTGAGAGTTTGATTCTGGCTCAGAACGAACGCTGGCGGCAGGCTTAACACATGCAAGTCGAACGCCCCGCAAGGGGAGTGGCAGACGGGTGAGTAACACGTGGGAACGTGCCCTAAGGTTTGGAATATTCTCGGGAAACTGGGAGCAATACCAAATGTGACCGCAAGGTGAAAGATTTATCGCCTTAGGATCGGCCCGCGTCAGATTAGGTAGTTGGTGGGGTAATGGCCTACCAAGCCGACGATCTGTAGCTGGTCTGAGAGGACGACCAGCCACACTGGGACTGAGACACGGCCCAGACTCCTACGGGAGGCAGCAGTGGGGAATCTTGGACAATGGGCGCAAGCCTGATCCAGCCATGCCGCGTGAGTGACGAAGGCCTTAGGGTTGTAAAGCTCTTTTAGCAGGGAAGATAATGACGGTACCTGCAGAATAAGCCCCGGCTAACTTCGTGCCAGCAGCCGCGGTAATACGAAGGGGGCTAGCGTTGTTCGGATTTACTGGGCGTAAAGCGCGTGTAGGCGGGCTGGAAAGTTGGGGGTGAAATCCCGAGGCTCAACCTCGGAACTGCCTCCAAAACTTCCAGCCTGGACTCAAGCAGAGGCAAGTGGAATTGCGAGTGTAGAGGTGAAATTCGTAGATATTCGCAGGAACACCAGTGGCGAAGGCGACTTGCTGGGCTTGTAGTGACGCTGAGACGCGAAAGCGTGGGGAGCAAACAGGATTAGATACCCTGGTAGTCCACGCTGTAAA